>PVML01017158.1_pt1 | contig 2437997 bp, 2098 predicted proteins | sample 1853371 | NCBI WGS metagenome assembly PVML01 (sample SAMN08533508, study PRJNA380276) | Human gut metagenome, whole genome shotgun sequencing project. | isolation source: participant 1, chromium library | host: Homo sapiens | collected 2017
TCAGGCTGCATATCAGACCATGGAGATGAGACTTAAAAATTGTGGAAGGCTTTCCTGACACAATGTTTTGTCAAGGCTCATCGCAATGCCCGGTCTGACTGCAGCCTGAAAAACCCCCGCCCCCCCGCCCCCCCCCCCCCCCCCCCCCCCCCCCAAACCCCCCCCCCCCCCCCCCCCCCAGCCCCCCCCCCAATAATTCATTCCCCCCCCCGCGCCCCCCCCCCCCCCCGTCCGCCCCTCAAAGCCCTATGCCGCACACCCCGGACAGCCCACGCGCAATGATTCATTCCGTCCTCCCGCCACTTATGACAAAATTTCATTGACGCAGTGGAGAAATAAACGTAATATATAGCTATGAGAAAATTTGAGCTGATAGCCCCATGCCACTTTGGCCTGGAGGCAGTATTAAAAAAAGAAATTATTGACCTGGGATATGACGTAACGCTGGTGGAAGACGGGAGAATCACCTTTTTCGGAGATGAGGAGGCGGTGAGCCGTGCAAATGTATTCCTGCGCAGCGCGGAGCGTATTCTGATTAAGGTGGGAAGCTTTCATGCGGAAACCTTTGAAGAGCTGTTCCAGGGAACAAGGAGCCTCCCCTGGGAGGAATTTATCCCGTCGGACGGGAAGTTCTGGGTAGCCAAGGCGGCCAGCGTGAAAAGTAAGCTGTTCAGCCCCTCGGATATCCAGTCAATTATGAAAAAGGCCATGGTGGAGCGTCTGAAGGGCGTCTATCATGTGAGCTGGTTTGAAGAGGACGGCGCGCCTTTCCCTGTCCGCGTTTTCCTGATGAAGGACGAGGTGACTGTGGGACTGGATACCACTGGGGAATCCCTGCATAAACGGGGCTACCGGAAGCTGACGGCCAAGGCTCCCATTGCGGAGAACCTGGCGGCCTCGCTGATTATGCTCACCCCCTGGAGAGGGGACCGGATTCTGGTGGATCCCTTCTGCGGAAGCGGCACCTTTCCTATTGAGGCGGCCATGATGGCGGCTTCCATGGCGCCCGGCATGAACCGCAGCTTTACCGCCGAGGATTGGCCCTCGGTGGTGGGAAAGCGGAACTGGTATGATGCCGTGGACGAGGCGCGGGAAATGGTGGATCTGCAGATCGAAACCGATATCCAGGGCTACGATATTGATGACGCCATGGTTTCCATTGCCAGGGAAAACGCCAAGCTGGCTGGAGTGGACAAGCTAATCCATTTCCAGCGCCGCCCGTTATCCCAGCTGAGCCATCCGAAGAAGTACGGCTTCCTCATTACCAACCCGCCTTACGGCGAGCGCCTTGAGGAAAAGTCAGCGCTTCCCGCCCTCTATAAAGAGATTGGGGAGCGGTATGCGTCGCTGGATTCCTGGTCCATGTATCTGATTACCGCTTATGAGAATGCGGAACGGGACATCGGCAGGAAAGCGGATAAGAACAGAAAAATTTATAATGGAATGATGAAGACCTATTTTTACCAGTATATGGGTCCCAAGCCGCCCAGGCGGCAGAATTTACCGGATGGAAGGTAAGAAGCATGAGCAGAAGAATTATTTTTGCAACGGGAAATGAAGGAAAAATGCGGGAAATCCGCATGATATTAGGAGATCTGGACCTGCAGGTGCTGTCCATGAAGGAAGCGGGCATTGATATAGATATCGTGGAGGACGGAACCACCTTTGAAGAAAATGCGCTGATTAAGGCAAGGGCGGTGGCGGCCTGTGCAGGCAGGGACGACATTGTGCTGGCGGATGATTCCGGCCTGGAAATTGATTACCTGAATGGGGAGCCCGGCATTTATTCTGCAAGATACATGGGGGAGGACACCTCCTACCGCATTAAAAATGCCAATCTCATCGGCAGGCTGGAGGGCGTCCCCAAAGAAAAAAGGACGGCCCGGTTCGTATGCGCCATTGCGGCCGTACTGCCGGAGGCGACAGAGGGAATCGTAGTAAGAGGAGTGATAGAAGGATATATCGGCTGGGAAGAGAAAGGCACCAATGGTTTTGGCTATGATCCCATCTTTTATGTGGATGAATACGGCTGCTCTACGGCAGAGCTGGACAGCAAGACGAAGAACAGCATCAGCCACAGAGGCAATGCGCTGCGCCTGATGAAGGAGCGGCTTGCCGGGATCCTGTAAGGATCCGGATACCAATGAGGAAAGAAGGTGCCATTAGATGAGGGTACTGATAATCAGCGATACTCATCGCAGAGATGACCGTTTTCTGGAGCTGATCAAACGAGTGAAGCCAATAGACATGCTCATACACTGCGGTGATTCTGAGGGAAGCGAAGACCTTTATCTGGAATATGCGGGCTGCCCGGTGGAAATCGTGTCAGGGAATAATGATTTTTTTACGGATTTGCCCCGGGAGAAGGAATTCCAGCTGGGAAAATATAAGGTGTGGCTTACGCATGGACACAACTATTATGTATCCATGGGGAATTCCATGCTGAAGGAAGAGGCGCAGGCAAGAGGCGTTGACATTGTTATGTACGGCCATACGCATAAGCCTGTCATTGATATGGAAAAGGATATCACGGCGATCAATCCCGGCAGCCTTTCCTTTCCCCGCCAGGAGGGCAGAAGGCCTTCCTATATCCTGATGGAGCTGGATAAGGACGGACAGGCCCACTATCATCTGAATTATCTGTAAAAAATTTTGTAAAAAAACTGGAAAAAAATTTGGAAATAGTGTTGACATCGGTCAAAAGGTATTATATAATAACTTCTGCGTCACGGCTAAGGGTGAGCAGAAAACGGGGTGTGGCTCAGCTTGGCTAGAGCGCCTGGTTTGGGACCAGGAGGTCGCAGGTTCGAATCCTGTCACCCCGATTTAAGCCAGACACCAATATGCGGGTGTAGTTCAATGGTAGAACACCAGCCTTCCAAGCTGGATACGTGGGTTCGATTCCCATCACCCGCTTACGGCGAATTACCCGCTTGCGGGAAAGGAACCGTTTGAATACGCAGCTGGCTTTCAGCCGGATTGTCCTTTGCTTTTCAGAGCGGACAAGCGTATTCCGGCAGGTTTATCTACAGATGAATCTGCAATGCATTAGTCAGAATAGCCCTGTCGCATTATTGCCAGGCGTTCCCGTAATATGTGTTCGTAGCTCAGCTGGATAGAGCAACGGCCTTCTAAGCCGTGGGTCGGGGGTTCGAATCCCTTCGAGCACGTTAGTGGTTATGAGATTTCTCATAATCCATATGGTGGGTATAGCGCAGTTGGTTAGCGCGCCAGATTGTGGCTCTGGAGGCCAAGGGTTCGAATCCCTTTATCCACCTTCTTGGGCTATCGCCAAGCGGTAAGGCACAGGACTTTGACTCCTGCATTCGCTGGTTCGAATCCAGCTAGCCCAGTTGCAGAATGCTGAAAAGGAATCTTCCTCAATGGTTCTTTTTTTTATTCTCTTTTATGGGAATGAATAATTTTTACAACACAGGGCATCTTAATTGAAAATGGTATGGAGCACTAGCTCAGTCGGTAGAGCACCTGACTTTTAATCAGGTTGTCGGGGGTTCGAATCCCCCGTGCTTCATTCAGGAAAAAGACCGGAAATCCGCAATATCAGCGGGTTCCCGGTCTTTTTAACATTTCTTCAGAAAAGGCAAATCCCCCCAAATATGGCTCACATCCGGCACAATTCAGGAAATGCCAAAATGACCGGAAACCGGATCCCGGAATAAGGGCAGCTGCGGCGGCCGGAAGGTGAAGAGGAAGAACAGCAGCAGGTAAATAATAAGAAGAACGGCGCTGAGAAACGGCAGCACGCGGGTTTTTGTCCCGGACAGTGTTGTGGCTGTGGTACTGATTTTTTTCTCTAGCAGGGCGCTTATCAGGAAGGCGAACAGAATTCCCAGCAGGAAGACCATGATATCAAACGCCAGATGATTGGTGCCAAGCAATGCGGTATAGGCATAAAACAGCAGGGGAATGGCAGCCATGCCTGCGGTAAGCCCGGCTGTCCTGGCGGGGAGAAAGGAAGCCGGCCTGCGTGAGGCATGAAAATAATCCCAGACAGAAAACAGCAGGCCGGGAAAGAACAGCAGCTTGATATGCTCCCACACAGATTCATTTACCGGGGCAAACAGGCCCACGATGACTGCGCTTCCTGACCATTCATAAACAAAGTGGAGCAGCGTACCTGCCGCTGCGGTAAAAAGTATGCCGTAGATTTCATAACGATATTTTTTCCAGAACATGAGAATTCCTTCTTTCTCTTTTATTTCTACAGAAAGTATTCCCTGTGAGCGCAGAAACACACATTTTTTATCAAAGCAGGATGAAATTGGAAAAATGAGTAGCTTTTAACATCTCAGGTATGGTATATTGATACAGTAAAGTGTTGTAGCGTGTCTTTCCTGATGAGGTAATATATATGCATAAAGGATACGTTTTTTCAAAATACGCATTGGATAAAGATTTAAAGGATATAGGAGGTCTCTGGAGCCGGATAGACTTCAGGGATTATATTATTACGCCTAAAAAGGTCTGGCTGATAAACCGCTGGTTCCAGGCGGGATGTTTTCTTCAGCAGCCTGCAAAGGGAATTAAGAGGCGGAAAAAATATGTGCGTCTCAAAGGCGGAGGCAGAATCGGTCTGACAATTTATGAGCCGGAGAATATCGGCAAGAATGCGCCCTGCCTGGTTTATTATCATGGAGGCGCTTTTGTGCTCAGGGACAGGCCGTCTACACACCGTCTGGCACAGGTTTATACAAGAGAGGTAAGGTGCAAGGTGGTGATAGTGCATTACCGGCTTGGAAAGCCTTATCCTGAGCCTGTGAAGGACTGCTACCGGGCGCTGACCTGGGTGGCGCGAAATGCGGATGCCCTGGGGATAGACAGAGAGAGGATTGCAGTGATTGGAGACAGTGCGGGAGGCGCGCTGGCGGCGGCTGTAACTTTAATTGCCAGGGACAAGAAGGGGCCGTCCATCTGTTTCCAGATGCTGATTAATCCGGTGGCGGATAAGAACATGACCTCCTGGTCCATGCGGCAGTTTGTGGACTCCCCGGGGTGGAATGCGAATCTGAACCGGCAGATGTGGGATCTCTATATGAGAAAAGGGGATTATGGCAGGCCGGAATATGCCGCTCCCATGAGCGCGCCGTCACTGAAAGGACTGCCGCCTGCTTATGTGGAAACACAGGAAATCGACTGCCTCCGGGATGAGGGAAATGCTTATGCGGACAGGCTTGCAGCGGCCGGTGTCCCTGTGGAGCTCAATGAAATCAGGGGAACCTTTAACGGCTATGATGTTTATGACAAAAATAAGCTGGTACAGCTTTCCGTTACCCGGCGCTGCCTGGTGCTGAAGCGCGCCTTTGCTAAGATTCCGCTAATAACCCGCTCATGATACGTTAAGAAAACCGGTAAACCATAGTATCCCTGCCCTGTTTATGCTATTGTGTCAATTAAGAAGATACAACGGTATACAGGAGGAAAAAATTATGTGGGATATCTGGTCTGTTTTATCAATAGTGATTATTGCGGTTGGCGTAATCGGCGGTTTTTATTATGAGAATATCAGGAAATAAGAACAGAACCGGCCTGGAAGGATCGATGTAATACGGATGCAATCATGCATCTGCGTTACATTGGTCCTTATTTTATTTGTACTATCCGGATTCTGTATATACAGGCAGATATTATGCATGTTTTTTCTCGATAATAAGGAAAATATTCTTTCAATTTTTCGCAAAACAATGTAAAATATCAATAAGAATGCCGGCGGTGCGGCGGACGGGAGGAAGAAAGGGATGCAGAACGAATACAGGCTGATTGCGTTGGATATGGATGGAACACTGCTGAATTCCAGGCACGAGATTACGCCCCGGGCAAAACGGGCGATAGAGAAGATTCTGGCGCGGGGAAAACAGGTTGTTTTTTCTACCGGAAGATGTATTGGTGAGATGGAAACCTATCTGGAGGCTTTTCCGGGTATGCGGTATCTGATTTGTGAGAGCGGAGCCTGTGTCTATGATCTGCAGGAGAAAAAAAATATAGCCAGAATACCCATTTCTCCCCGTCTCGTGTGCAAAATTATTTCCTGCATTAAGGATGCTGATATCATGGCTTCTTTTTTTATGGGAAACCGTTCCTTTATGGATGCGGCCTATATGGGCAGGCTGGAGGAATTCGGCCTTGGTGGCTTTGACGATGTGTTTGACCGGAGCGTGGTGCGGGTGGCGGCCCTGTTTGATTTTTACCAGGAAAATCCGCTGGAGGTGGAGAAAATCAATCTTTTTTTCAATAACAGAAAGGATCGGGCGGCGGCGCTGGCGAAAATGTCCCGGCTTCCTCTTTCCCTTGCAAGCTCCCTGGCGGGAAATCTGGAAATCAATGACCGGAAGGCGAATAAAGGAGAAGGGCTCAGGATACTGTGCGGGCATCTGGGAATTCCCATGGAGCAGGTAATTGCGGTAGGGGATAACAGCAACGATATCGGGCTGCTGCAGGCCGCCGGCCTGCCGGTGGCCGTGGGGAATGCGATTCCCGGAATCCGGGCGCTGGCCAGGATAGTTGCAGCCGACTGCGATCATGACGGAGCAGCAGCTGTGATGGAAGAATATATGCTGGCTTAAGGCGGGGAAACAGGTGCATCGGAAGGGATAAACAACAGAACAGGAACACAAAAGAGAAGACCGGGCCGTGCGGCGTCATACGCGGAATAAATGACGCTGCCGGGCACAGGGTCTTCTTTTTTTATAGGAAGAACGGCCCGATGTCAGTATCCTTCTGTATTTTTATACATTTTCCCGAAACAGAGGCTGTAAAAGGTGTGAAAATAAAATATTGCAGCTATTTGGAATGCCGGCATGTCCGGCTATGCAGGCCGGTGCCTTGCACTGACCATAAGAATGCGGATCGGGAGAGCAAAAATATACCAATGAAGGCGGAGCAGGACGGGGGTGACAGTATCTGTAAAGGAGCTGAGACTCTGCAAAATATATAATAAATAAATTTTTTGTACGTATTATACAGAAAAAAGTCTGTTTAAAGTCATCATAAATTGTGGAAAAAACTCATAATTATACAAAGTGCATATCAAAATTTAGAAAAATAAAAATAAATATAAAAAATATACAAATACACTATTGCAATTCAAAAAATGATGTGGTAATATACAACCATAGCAATTGGAAACGTTACCGACAACGTTCCCGATAACGGTTCCGGTAATGGAGCATTCAAAGAAAAGGAGAGGTAATTATGAAAAAGAAACTGATTAGTGCATTACTGAGCGTAGCAATGGTTTCTGCACTTCTGGCCGGATGCGGATCAAGCGCAGGGACAGAGAGCAGCACACCGGCACCTGCCGATACACAGCAGGCGGAGGAAAGCTCCGAAGCAGCGCCTGCATCAGAAACACCCGCAGCGGAAACAACCGCGGCATCAGGCGGGGAAGGAAAGGTGTATTACCTGAACTTTAAGCCCGAGCAGGCTGATGACTGGGTAGAACTGGCCAAGGCCTATACGGATGAGACAGGAGTTCCGGTAACCGTGGTTACGGCAGCGTCCGGCACCTATGAATCCACACTGAAGTCAGAAATGGCTAAGTCCGAAGCGCCTACCCTGTTCCAGGTTAACGGTCCTGTTGGCCTGGCATCCTGGAAGGATTACTGCTACGACCTGAAGGACAGCGATGTTTACAAGAATATTGAGAGCGATGATTACGTGCTCAAGGATGGCGGTTCCGTTCTTGGTATGGCATATGTAATTGAAACCTACGGCATTATTTATAACAAGGCTCTGCTGAATGATTATTTCGCACTGCCCGATGCAGAAATCAAATCCATCGATGAGCTGAATAACTTCGAAGCGTTGAAGAAGGTTGCAGACGGCATTCAGGCCCACAAGGATGACCTGGGAGTAGAAGGCGCCTTCACCTCAGCCGGCTTTGATGCTTCCTCCGACTGGAGATTCAAGACACACCTTGCCAACCTTCCCGTTTATTATGAGTACAAGGCTGACGGAATTACCTCCACGGATGCAATCAAGGGAACCTATCTGGACAATTACAAACAGATTTTTGACCTTTATATTACAGACGCTACCTGTGAACCCAGCCTCCTTTCCGGTAAGACCGGCGAAGATGCAGCTTCCGAATTCGCACTTGGCGAAGCAGTGTTCTATCAGAACGGTACATGGGCTTACAACGATATTAAAGACAACGAAGTAGCAGATGAAGATCTGGGCATGCTTCCTATCTACATCGGCGTAGAGGGTGAAGAAAACCAGGGTCTGTGCACCGGTTCCGAGAACTACTGGTGTGTAAACAAAAATGCAGCGCCGGAGGATATCCAGGCAACACTTGATTTCCTGAACTGGGTTGTAACCAGTGATGCAGGCAGGGATGCCCTTGCAAACAAGATGGGCTTCGTTACACCTTTCAAGACCTTTGCTGATGGCTATCAGTCAACCAATCCTCTGATTCTTGCCAACGATGAGTACACAAAGGCCGGCAAGACACCTGTTTCATGGAACTTCACAACCATGCCTTCCGAAGAATGGAAGAACGGTGTGGGCAGCGCACTTCTTGAGTACGCACAGGGCACAGGCAAATGGGATAACGTAGTAACTGCTTTCGTAGACGGCTGGAAGACTGAATACGATGCGGCAAATGCACAGTAAGTATTAAAGGTGAAGGGCGGGCGCAGATTACCCGCCCTTTTTTGAAAAAATGTAACTGTGGAAATACGGAACAGCTGCAAAAAAGAAAGGAAAGAAAATGGCAAAAGCAATAAAAAGATACTGGCCGATTTTTGTGCTCCCTACATTTCTTGCTTTTATCCTGGGATTCATAGCGCCATTTATTATGGGTATCTATCTGTCCTTCTGCAAGTTCACTACCGTAACGGACGCCAAATTTATCGGCTTTTCCAATTACCTCAAAATTTTTACGGATCCCTCCTTCGTCCATGCGCTCTGGTATACGGCTCTGTTTACCGTAGTATCGGTGATCCTGATCAATGTACTGGCTTTTACGGTGGCATTGCTTCTGACGAAGGGCTTTAAGGGAACCAATATTTTCAGAACAGTTTTTTTCATGCCGAACCTGATCGGCGGCATCATTCTGGGCTACATCTGGCAGCTGCTCTTAAACGGCATTCTGCTGTATTTTAACAGGACGCTGACCTATTCCTCAACCTATGGCTTCTGGGGGCTGATCGTACTGATGTGCTGGCAGCAGATTGGTTATATGATGATTATCTATATTGCCGGTATCCAGAATATTTCAGGAGATTTGATTGAAGCGGCAAAAATCGACGGAGCCAATGCCAGGCAGATTCTCAGGAATGTAACGATTCCCATGGTTATGCCTTCCATTACCATATGCACCTTCCTGACGCTTACCAACTCCTTTAAGCTGTTTGACCAGAACCTGGCGCTGACCAACGGGGAGCCCTCGAAGATGTCGGAAATGCTGGCTCTGAATATTTACAATACCTTCTACGGCCGGACCGGCTGGGAGGGCGTAGGCCAGGCGAAGGCGGTGGTATTCTTTATTCTGGTAGCCATCATTGCGCTGGCGCAGAATAAGATCACCCGGAGGAAGGAGGTACAGCAATAATGAATGCAAGAAAAGCAAAACACGGCGGAGTCCTTACCTTTGTTTTTTCGCTGATTTCTTTGATTTATGTATTTCCCATTGTGCTGGTGCTCATCAACTCCTTTAAGAAAAAGGCCTATATCAGCAGAAAGCCCTTTGCCATTCCCTCGGGCAAGATGTATGTGGGGCTGGAAAACTATGTGAACGGCATCAAGAAAACAGGGTTTATCGACGCCTTCTGGACCTCTCTTTTCATTACGGTTCTTTCGGTGGCGGTTATCATCATCTGCACTTCCATGTGCGCATGGTATATTTCCCGGGTAAAAAATAAATTTACCACAGCGCTGTATTTCCTTTGCCTGTTTTCCATGATTGTGCCCTTCCAGATGGTAATGTTTACACTGTCCAAGCTGGCGGATATGATGCATCTTGGAAATCCGCTGGGCATTGTGGTGGTTTACCTGGGCTTCGGCGCCGGGCTGTCGGTATTCATGTTCTGCGGCTTTGTGAAAAGCATTCCCCTGGAAATAGAAGAGGCGGCCATGATTGACGGCTGCACGCCCCTGCAGACCTTTTTCCGGATTGTTATGCCGATTCTGAAGCCTACCTGTATTACGGTTGCCATACTGCAGGCCATGTGGATATGGAACGATTACCTGCTTCCGTACCTGGTGCTGGATATGACAAAGTACAAGACAATTCCCATTGCAGTCCAGTATCTGAGAGGCGGCTACGGCTCCATTGATATGGGAGCCATGATGGGCGTCCTGGTGTTAGCCATCATTCCCATCATCATATTTTACCTGGCGTGCCAGAGATATATCATTGAGGGTGTTGTTGCCGGGGCGGTGAAAGGATAAGGCAACAGTTCAGGCAAAGGCTGAACTGTTACAGGATAAGTGCCGCGACAAAAGGATACGGTTGACTTACCCCACATTTGTCCTTTAAAATAAAGTGGCAGTTTGGGACGACCTGGACTGTTGCAAAATAAATCAGGGTTTCCTGTCGGAATCCGTAGAAAATACCTGCTTGAGCGGGGGACGGGTGTTTGAATATGAGGATAGAAGAAGATGTGGAAGAGATCACAATCAAGGATATTGCCAGAATCTGCAAGGTAGGAGTCAGCACGGTATCCAGAGCCATCAATAACCATCCGGACATCAATCCGGAAACGAAGAAAATGATTATGGACACCATTCAGAAGTACGGCTACATTCCCAACAACAGCGCCAGAAATCTGAAGCGCACGGACGGAAAGTGCGTGGCGGTGCTGGTTAAGGGAATTACCAATCCTTTTTTTGCGGATGCCATACAGATAATGGAAGATGAAATAAAGAAGAAAAAATATTCCATGGTAATCAGGCACGTGGAATTCAATGAGGATGAAGTGGATGTGGCCCTGGAGCTGGTGAAGGAAAAACGCCTGGCGGGAATTATATTCCTGGGCGGATATTTTTCCCACTCCGAGGAGAAGCTGCATAAGCTGCGTATCCCCTTCATCCTCTCCACCGTAGGCTGTGCGCCTGACGGAATGCATCATGACAATTACTCCTCCCTTTCGGTGGACGATGAGAAGGAAGGCTACCGGATGACGGATTTCCTCATCCGTCAGGGACACGAGAAAATCGCCATACTTGCCGCCCAGCCCAATGATGCGAGTATCGGCAGGATGCGTCTGAACGGTTACCGTAAGGCCCTTAAGGATCACGGAATCAAGCCGGACGAGGATCTGATCCGACACATGCGTCCGGAAATCAAATCCTACTCCATGGAAAGCGGCTATGTCCTCACCAGGGAGCTGCTGGATTCCGGAAAAGAGTTTACTGCCATTTTCGCTCTTTCGGATACCATGGCCGTGGGAGCCTGCAGGGCCATTGTGGAAGCGGGCAAAAGGGTGCCGGAGGACTATTCGGTGGCCGGCTTCGACGGCATTGAGCTGTGCAGCTATTATAATCCGACGCTGACCACCATCCGACAGCCGATACAGCATATCGCGGAGGCCTCCGTGAAGCTTCTGTTTGATATCCTGGCCGGGAGGAGCGGGCATCAGCATAAGGTGTTCGCTGGAGAGCTGCTGGAGCAGGAATCGACCGCAAAAAGATAATAACAAGGCACAGCATATTCCGGTTCGGATTAGGAATATGCTGTGCTTTGTTTTCTTAAAAATTTTGAAGGTTAACAAATAATTTATTCGGAAATAGCCGTAACAATGCCATCCTCAATATAGATGTATTTATTGCCCGGATAAACCCATTGTTCCTTGACACCCCAGGAATAGGTGGTTTTATTTATATCATTTGGCTTTCCCCAATTTGATTTTAAAACCTCTTCGGATGTCATGCCGACACGGGGCTCATTTGCCAGATATTCCCGTTCTGCCTGTGCTTTGCTTTCTTCTTCCGCTTTCATTTTTTCTTCTATTTTTTTCTGATGCTCCTGGCCAGCAGCGGAAATGTATTTTTTAGATGTTCCGTTATCCTGGTTAATAGAGATGAGACCGGGGTTGACATCTTCAACCTCTCCTCCATTATCTAATACCAAACGTTTGGACAAGTAAGCAGACCCTTCGATAGAGGAATACGTTTTGAAGGAGAACATATCGACGGTATCGTTGATTTGTATTTCATACCCTGTGATTATTACGCTTACGCCGCTGTCCTGTGCATCATCAGGAACATACTCACCCTGTAATTTTTTGACAAAGTCATATTCCTGCTTCTGTTCCTCAGTCAGTTCAAAGAAGTTTGATAATACTTCGATCATATAAAAATCTCTGTTTTCAAATGCAGCGGTAAGCTGACTTTTAAAATAGTCCTCATTTCCTCTTATGATTTCGTTCCTTAAGGCAATTATTTTCGGCGCGGAATCACCATCTTTGTTCATTCCTTCCGTAGCCTTTATTGCTTCCAGGAATTCACCCTTTTCATTCAATTCGTTCATCTGATCCAGAATCTCTAAATTGAGAGAATCGTCCTCTTCGACTGTAGCCGATTCAGTATTGGAGGCCGTACTGGTCTCTTCGGCGGCTGTTTCAATACCAGGTGACTGTGTTGTGCTTTCTTCTTCGGAAGATGTTTCCTCAATGGAGCTTACTACTACTGTTTCCTTTGTTTCGTCGGTTTTTGCACCGCATCCTGCCAGTAAAAAAGCATTAACTGAAACAGTGAAGGAAATAAGTAATAACAACTTTTTTCGTTTAATCATAATAAATATCCCCTTTCTTACTATTTTATTATTTTAATATATTCTTTTAATAAAAGCTACATATTAGTTGAATAAAACTATATTTAATTTAGTAGAAAACGTTCATGCCTTTCATAATAGTTGCTTTTATTGATATTCAGGCATTTCTTTTTATCAATTAAGCTAAAATACCAGTTTTGTTAAAGAAATATTTAGAAATTACCGGACTCTTCTTTAAGCTTTGGCTGTTACGATATAGGAAATGAAGGAAAGATAAGTAAAAAAGTTCACAGACAGAACAGGAGTAAGGTATGGAATATGCGGCAGGAGTAAAAAAGGCGCAATACAATAAAGTAAAGCTGGAAAACAGGAAAATGCTGATTAAGCCCTCGTATCTGATTACGGCAGTGGGGATTGCCTTTTGCGTGGCATTTACGGTATACGGAATGCGGAAGGGGCTGTTTACCTCCCAGGAAGCAATGGAGCAGTTCCTGAAGCCCTTTGGCATCTGGGGGCCATTGATTTTTGTATTGATACAGGTGGTACAGGTAGTGGTGCCAATCATTCCGGGCGGGGTGTCATGCCTGGGCGGCGTGCTGCTTTTCGGGCCGCTGTGGGGCTTTATATATAATTATGTAGGAATCTGTATCGGATCGGCCTGCGCGTTCCTGATTTCAAGGCGGCTGGGAATGAAGGCTGTGGAACGGGCGGCTGATGGACAGAAATATGGGAAATATCTGAAATGGATGGAAAACGGAACCTTTGATAAATGGTTTGCACTGGCAATCTTTTTCCCGGCGGCGCCGGATGATCTGCTGTGCTTTCTGGCCGGTGTGACTTCCATGTCATTTAAAAAATTTTTAATTATCATTCTTCTGGGAAAACCGCTGTCAATTGCGGCATATTCCCTGGGACTGCAGCTGCTGTTTACGCAGGTGCTTCAACTTATCAGATAGGCGAAAGGGAAAGAGGGTGCAGGTATGCTTAAGGTATTACTTTACAACGGCGGTATGAAGCTGGCAGGGAAAAGCGGCGTGGGCCGCGCAATGGAGCATCAGGCGCGCGCGCTGCAGAATGCGGGGATTCCTTATACACATGATCCCGGAGAGGACTACAACATTGTGCAGCTGAATACCGTATTTCCCGATTCCCTGTGGATGGGCCTGAAGGCAAGGATGCAGGGGAAAAAGGTGGTTTATTACGGGCACTCCACCATGGAGGATTTCAGGAATTCTTTTACGGGATCCAATGTGGCGGCGGGGCTGTTCAAACGGTGGATAAAACGGTGCTATGAAAGCGGTGATGTGATTATCACCCCCACTCCTTACTCTGCCCGCCTTCTGAACACCTATGGATTAAAAAAGCCGGTGGTTGCATTATCAAACGGAATTGATCTGGCTGCATATAAGAGGAGTGAGGAGGGAGCCAAAAGGTTCCGCGATGCTTATTGCCTCGCCTCATCCCGGAAAGTCGTTCTGGGCGTGGGACATTATATAGAAAGAAAAGGAATCCTGGATTTTGTCGAGATGGCAAAACGGTATCCCCAGTATGATTTTATCTGGTTTGGCTCCACGCCGTCCGCGCTGATTCCGGCAAAGATAAGAAAGGCTGTAAGGACGCAGCTTCCCAATCTTCAGTTTCCCGGGTTTGTGAGCAAGGAAGAGCTGATGGATGCCTACAGCGGCAGCGATTTGTTTTTCTTCCCAACGCTGGAGGAAACGGAAGGGATTGTGATGCTGGAGGCAATGGCCATGGAAACGCCCGTGCTGACAAGGGATATCCCTGTATATGAGGACTGGCTGGAGCATGGCAGGACCGTATATAAAGGCAGGGGGCAGGAAGATTTTGCAAGGCTTCTTCCGGATATTCTGGAAGGCAGGCTTTCCAGGCTGACCGAAGAGGCGTACCGGCTGGTGCAGGAAAACAGCATCACCAAAATAGGCGATGCGCTGGCAGGGATTTATGATAGTTTGTTAGCGGAGGATAAGGCAGAAAGCAAAAAACTGCAGCTGCTGTAAAAATAGAGATCACTAAAGCACAGAGGGGAGCATAATATGAGAATTTTGATTACAACTGACTGGTATGAACCTGTTATTAACGGTGTTGTTACATCCGTTCTGACTTTGAAAAGAGAACTTGTAAAAAGAGGCCATGAGGTGAGGGTTGCCACTCTTTCCGACTGCGGGCATTCCTATAAAAAAGATGATGTTTATTATATGCGTTCTGTGGATATCAGCAGGATTTATCCCGGCGCCAGAGCCGTTTGCTTTCCGGGCAGCAGCCTTTATGAGGAGCTGATTGAATGGCAGCCGGATCTCGTTCACTCCCAGTGTGAGTTCAGCAGCTTCCTGATTGCCAGGAAAATAGCCGGGGAGCTTGGGATTCCGGTGGTGCATACGTATCATACGGTGTATGAGGATTATACCCACTATTTCAGCGCCGGAAGGCCCTGGGGCAGGCAGGCGGCGGCCTGGTTCTCACGTTTTATCCTGGAGAAAACCGATTTTGTCATTGCCCCCACCGCAAAAGTAAAAAAGCTGCTGGAATCCTATGGCGTGGAACGTCCAGTGGCGGTAATTCCCACGGGTATACGTCTGGAACGTTTCCTTCCCGTAAGCTGGGAGCAGGTGGATGAGGACAGAAACAGAATCAGGGAGCAATATGGTATCGGTGAAGGACAAAAGGTTCTCCTCGTCCTGGGAAGGCTTGCCAAAGAAAAAAATATTGAAGAAATCATAAGCTTTTTCGGACAGATGAACCGTGAGGATATGGAGCTTCTCATTGTGGGTGATGGGCCCTACAGAAGAGAACTGGAGGAACTGGCGGATCTGCAGAAGAACAGCTGCCGCATTCATTTTACAGGAATGGTTTCCCCGGAGGAAACAACGGCTTACTATCGGGCGGGTGACATGTTCGTCAGCGCCTCCCGGAGTGAAACCCAGGGAATTACCTATCTTGAGGCGCTTTCCAGCGGCCTTCCTGTAATATGCAGAAAAGACCCTTGTGTGGAGGGCATTGTAAAGGGGAATGAAAATGGTTTTCAGTATGAAAGCTATGAAGAATTCAGGGATGAAATCCTGAAAATTGCAGGGGACACGGCCTGGAGAAATTTCCTGTCCGCAGGAGCGGTCCGTACAGGGCTGGAATTCGGAGCGGGGCAGTTCGGGGAAAAGGTATGTGCTGTATACGCGGCAGCGCTGGCAGGCCGCCGCTGCCGTATGAAGCTGTGTATGAAAAGGGCTGCGGCGTCATGACGGTAAAACGATTGTAAATTTGGAAAAAGCATGGAGGAAAAGCCATGCTTTTTTATGTCCCGTTTTTTGGGTATTTATTATCTGAAAGCTTATTTATTTGACTAATTACTTAAAGCTGTTATAATAAACACATATTAATTTAGGTATTACTAAAATAAATGAAAAGTATAGGTGAGTCAGATGCTGCATATCAAATCGCTGAAGGAAGGGCTGGATATTTTTAAGGCGCTCGGTTCAGAAGTCCGTATAGAAATTATTGAAGCGCTTTTGGAAAACCGCGGGATGAACATGAATGAACTGGCAGGCAGACTGAACATCCGCAATGGAGCCCTGACAGGCCATATAAAGAAGCTGGAGGAATGTGGTCTGGTAAGTATTTCCAATGAATCTGCCGGACACGGCAACCAGAAGAAATGCTTTGTGCATCTGGATAAAATCCTGGTCGATCTGGATGGCCGGGCTGATGATAAAAATGTGTATCAGACTGATATTAAGGTGGGACATTTTTCAGATTATAAGGTATATCCCACATGCGGCCTCGCTTCAGGCAATGCAATTATTGGCGAAGTGGACGACGTAAGGTATTTCGCACATCCTGACAGATATAATGCGGATATGCTGTGGTTTACACAGGGCTTTGTAGAGTATATGATACCGAATTTTATTCCCTGTGCGCAGAAAATCGATCAGATTACCATTTCACTGGAAATCTGTTCGGAGGCGCCCGGCGTCAATGATATATGGCCCTCGGACATATCCTTTATCTTAAATGGCAGGAAAATCGCACAATGGACAAGCCCGGGAGATTTTGGCAGCGTAAGAGGAGTATTTACGCCTGACTGGTGGTACCCCAACTGGAATCAGTATGGCCTGCTGAAGATTCTCGTCATTAATAAATCCGGCACCTTTATAGACGGCTTGCAGGTATCGGATATTTCTATAAAGGATTTTAATTTAGATTATAAGAGTGTGATAAAGTTTAAAATGGAGGTTGCGGAGGATGCGGCGCATGTGGGCGGACTGACCATTTTTGGCAAAGGATTTGGCAATTACAATCAGGATATTTCCGTAAGAATTAATTACAGCCCAATGAATGAATCAGTGGAACGGGAAACGGAGCACTGAAGGGCTGGTTAAAGGTACGGCAGAATACTGCAGGAGCTGTGCTCCCTTCCGGACAGACAAGTGAAAAAGACGCTTGCTGCCCGGGAGGGAGTTTTTTGTTGCCCAAATTGGCTGCAAAATTAAATTGTAAAAATATAAAAAAATAAATTATTTTATTAATAATAAAATTAATATACAATAATTATCTGGTATTTGTATTTATCCATAAATTTATGGTTGAAACTTAGTGTTTAATTTGATATTATTTTATATAATACAAAATTAATTTAATTATTTATTGATAGTTTAGAAAGTGATTTAGGAGGGCAAAGAATGAAAGGAAGAAAGAGATCGGGAAAACAAATAGCATTATTGTGCGTACTTGTATTCCTGCTGGGTATTCTGCAGGGGTGCGGCACGACGGAAGAGAACTTTGATAATATTCCCCTGACTGCCGAAGAAGAGACAGATATTGGCTTTAAAAATGTGACGGTGCATGATCCCTCCATTGTTAAGGACAATGGAAGCTATTATATTTTCGGTTCCCATCTTGCGGCGGCAAAATCGCAGGATTTAATGAACTGGAGCCTGATTGGGAGCGGAGTGACAAAGGGAAATCCGATTATACCGGATGCCATGAATGAAATGCCGGAGGCCTTTGAGTGGGCAAAGACGGATACCTTTTGGGCGCCGGATGTTATCAGGCTGAAGGACGGAAAATATTATATGTATTATTGCAACTGTGAAGGGAGCTCCCCGCTTTCCTGCATGGGGCTGGCGGTCTCCGACAGTATTGAGGGTCCTTATTCGGACAAAGGAATTTTCCTGAAATCAGGTATGGCAGGAAAGAGTGAGGACGGAAATCCTTATGATGCAACTAAGCAGCCCAATGTGGTGGATCCCTGTGTGTTTTATGATGCGGACAGCCGTCTTTGGATGATATACGGCTCCTATTCAGGAGGGATTTTTGCGCTGGAGATGGATGAGAATACCGGTCTGCCGCTGCAGCCAGGCTATGGAAAGAAGCTGCTCGGAGGGAATCATCTGCGTATAGAGGCGGCTTATGTGCAGTACAATCCGGATACGGAGTATTATTACATGTTTTTATCCTTTGGCGGCCTGACGTCGGACGGCGGCTATAACATCAGGGTATGTCGTTCCAGAACGCCGGACGGACCGTATTATGACAGCGCGGGACACGATATGATAGACTGCGCCGGCCCTGGCGGAAGCTTTTTTGATGATCGGACAGCGGAGCAGTATGGAGTGAAGCTGATTGGAAATTACAAATGGACCTGGCAGGAAGGCGAAGACGGCAAAAACCGCAGAGGCCTTGTTTCCCCGGGACATAACTCCACATATTTTGACGAAGAAACAGGAGATTATTTTATTATTTTCCATACGCGGTTTGAAAATATGGGGGAAAACCATGAGGTACGGGTACATAGAATGTTCTTCAACGAAGAAGGCTGGCCGGTTATCTCACCTTACCGTTATGCGGGCGAGGATCCGGAGGCGTATGAAGAAAAGGCAGTGCCGGGCAGATATAAACTGCTTAAGCATGGCCGGCAGATAACCACACAAATGGAGGAATCGGTAAATATAACCCTATATTCTGACGGCAGAGTCGAGGGAGCCTGTACCGGGAGCTGGGAGCTTTCAGAGGATCACCATATAAAAATTACGCTCGGTGAGGATACGTATGAAGGAATCGTGTGCAGGCAGTATGATGAATTCGGTAAAAAATATGTAATTGGCTTTACAGCCCTGTCTGAGGATGGGGAAGCGGTCTGGGGAAGCGGCCTAGCTGCCATCGAATGAAGCGCCGCGCATTAATTTTATTGGCGGTATGATGGTATGGGCTGTTAAGGTTAGTAAAAATACATAGATTATAGCCGACACCCCAGACAGTCAGTATGTATTGTGGATTGTCTGGGAACGGCTCTATCTTCTTTCTTAGCTTTCATATGAATGATGTAAGGTTGCTTCCCTCTGGGGCATTGTGAAAGCCCCAGACATTTTCATATAGTTGGTCTTTCGTAAATACCTGTCCTTTATGGCAAAAGAGAAAGTATAAGAGGTCAAATTCTTTTGCGGTCAAATATATACATTCTCCCTTTTTGGTCATAAATGTTCTGGAAAAAGGTTCTATGGTAAAAGCATATTCTTTTTCATAGGTAGTAATAGGGAAACATGGAAATTTTTTAGACAGCCAATCTACTGTTTGTTGAAAAACTTGCTCTTCATCGTTTTTAAATGTTATTACTACAACTTTCCCATAGTTTCACCTACTTTACTATGATACTTTTTATCAAGTTTGATATTGTCTCATATTTTCTTTACATACAATAGATATTTTCGTAAAATCATATAAGTCTTTTTTCCAATATAAACCAAAGCAATGCCAACAATTATACTAATAGGAATATTTAAAAAAGTTGGTAATTCTAAAACCCCAAGGTTAACTTGTACATTTGGGGTAAAATCATAATATTGAAATATTTGCTCAAATAGCCCTATTTCAAAAAGTATCATTCCTGTTGGGAATAAAATCCCTGTCAGTATTAACACAACAGATAATACCGATAGAAATATTACAACAAATAGAAAAGTTGAATATATTCCATATTTTTTTATTACTGACCTTTGCATTTTATCACCTCAAATCTTTGCAAAGTTTTTAAATATACTTTTTATAAATTAATTGAGCGCCATTTAGAACAGCAGTAACCGAACCTATACCAAAGCAGATTTGCCCAGCGGTTGTTTTTGGAGCTAACAAAACACTGCCAGCAGCAAGAGAAATGCCTGCAATTAAACTTATTGAAATAAAAACAGGTGACCTGCCAGTATTTAGATGTTTACAATTCTTAATCAGATAATTTCTGAATTTACTTAATCCTTCTAATCCGTTGTTCATTTGAATTCCTCCTTTTTATTCAAATACACTTTCAATTAAAACTTCTATCATAAAGTCAACTACTTCCAAATGATTATATGGCAATTTTTCTTTATTAGAATTCGGCATAAATAGAATAGCAAATGCAGAGTTACCCTTGTCTTCATTTATCTTGTATTGTAGCTTGGAATCCTTGATGATATTACGAATATCATTATCACCGTGAAATGCTAATTCTTCAATTTTTTCTTTAGGCAGTCTATTCATAAATGCTATAAAATCTGGAGAATTCATTTCTAAGATGAAAGGTATTTTAATGTATTCTCTATAAATCAACTTTAGAGTATTACACAAACTTTCCTTTGTAGGTGTTTCACCTAGTGTTGCTTTGGTCAAATAAACTAATTTAGTTTGGATTCTCATTATAACATCAAAAAATAGTTCTTCCTTTGAAGCATAGAATAAATAAAATGCGCCTTTTGATATTCCTGCTTTTGCACATAAATCTTCAATATTCGTTTTTTTGTATCCTAGCTTGCTCCAGCTATCTTCGCAATTCACTAGTAACTTTTCTTTTGTCAAACATATAAGCTGTTATAAAAAAAGATTGCCGCAGTAAGCTTCGGCAGTCGCTTTTTGATAGGGTAATCAGCTTCGGCAGCGGCAGGAGGCAGTTTCATACGGAAGATAATTTTAGGCAGGAGATAAATTCATGCAGGATTCAAATTTATTTTTGGGCTTGCGTTAATCGAACATATGTACTATAATATGGTAAAAGAGAACAAATGTTCGATAAAAAGGCGCTTAAAATACGGCGCCGTTTGAGCGGAGAGACAGGAATATGGATTACTCAATAGCCGACAGACAGATGAGCATTATGGATAAGCTGGGTATTCTTACGGATGCTGCAAAGTATGATGTGGCATGCACCAGCAGCGGAAATGAACGAAAGGGAGACGGGACAGGCATGGGCAATACCATTAAGGCGGGGATATGCCACAGCTTTTCCGGGGACGGGCGTTGTATCAGCCTGCTGAAGATCCTGTTTACCAACGAGTGCATTTATGACTGCAAATACTGCGTGAACAGATGCTCCAATGATGTGCCCAGGGCATCTTTTACACCTGATGAGGTTTGCAGGTTAACCATAGAATTTTACAGGCGCAATTATATAGAGGGGCTTTTTTTAAGTTCCGGAATCCTTTACAGTCCGGATTATACCATGGAGCTTTTGTATCAGACGCTGTATAAGCTGCGCAGGGAATATAATTTCCAGGGCTATATTCACGTGAAGGCAATCCCCGGGGCCAATCAGGAGCTGGTGAGGATGACGGGCTTCCTGGCGGACAGGATGAGCATAAACCTGGAGCTGCCTACGGCGGAGGGCCTGAAGAAGCTGGCGCCCAATAAGCACAGGAAGAATATCCTCACGCCCATGCGCCTCATACAGAATGGAATTGCCGTCAATAAGAATGAAGTGGCCGTATACAGGCATGCGCCGGTTTTTGTGCCCGCAGGACAGTCCACGCAGATGATTATCGGGGCTACGCCGGAGAATGATTACCAGATAATGTCGGTGGCGCAGAACCTTTATGATAAGTTCAGCCTGAAGCGGGTTTTTTATTCCGCATTCGTACAGGTGAATGAGGATAAGGATCTTCCGGCGCTGCCGGGAGGGCCGCCGCTTTTGCGGGAGCACAGGCTGTATCAGGCGGACTGGCTGCTGCGTTTTTACGGCTTCCGTGCCGATGAGCTGCTGGATGAGAAAAGGCCTAATTTTAATGTGCTTCTTGACCCCAAGGAGGACTGGGCGCTGCGCCACCTGGAATTTTTCCCTGTGGAGGTCAACCGGGCGGATTACCAGGTCCTTCTCCGGGTGCCGGGAATCGGGGTGAAGAGTGCGCAGCGGATTGTAAAGGCAAGAAGAAACGGGAACCTGTGCTTTGAGGATTTGAAGCGGATAGGAGTCGTACTGAAGCGGGCGCTGTATTTTATTACCTGCAGCGGTCATATGATGTATAAAACGAAGATAGAAGAGGATTATATCACACGGAATCTGCTGGCGGTGAAGGAAAAGCTTCCCGCGGAGGCGGGTGGCATGACCTACAGACAGCTTTCCCTGTTTGATGATGTCCGTTTTGCCCCGCAGCGGCAGGAAATCAGACAGGCGGCGGGAATGGCTTATTAAGTACCCTCCGGGTCTAACAGTTACAGGTGATGGAGACAGGTGGATGGCATATGGAAAAGATACTGATATGTGAGGATTCCCAGGAGGGGATTTTTACGGGAATATATGAGGCTTATGCGCAGAAATGTGATCATGACAGTACGCGGATTCAGCTGGGAGAGGAAGGAAATCTGTGTTTATTTGCCGAATACAGGGAAATTGTGCCGGACATACAGAAGGCAGACAAGGTAAGACGGACGATACTCACAAGGTTTGGGGAGGAATGCTATGAACAGATCTGTTATGCGCTGTCTTCTTGGGAAACGGATAAAGGGCAGGCTGTCTACCAGACTGTTGTGGAAGGGCTGAAGGGACGGATCCGGGGCAGCTTGATGGATCATCTGGGAAACCGCTATGTCCACCGTGCTTTTGAACTGAGCAGGGCGGCCGGAAATGAAGCCCATCATCTGCTGGGATTCCTCAGGTTTGAGGAAACGACCGGAGGCATCCTGTTTGGGGAAATAGGGCCGAAGAATAATGTGGTGCCGTTTATGATGCCCCATTTTGCAGATCGATTTCCAAAAGAGAATTTTATTATCTTTGATAAGGGAAGGAAGCTTTATGGAATCCATCAGGCCGGTAAGCCCTGGTTTTTGGCGGGAATGGAGAACGGGCCGGAGAAACAGGATCTGGAGTTTAGCGAGGAGGAAAGGCAGATTCAGGAACTTTTCAGGTATTTCTGCCGTAAGATAACGATAAAGGAAAGGGAAAATGAGAAACTGCAGCGACAGATGCTTCCTTACAGGTTCCAAGAATATATGGTGGAATTTGTAAACAATGAGCAGAAGACAGGCCGGCGGAAAAGCCGGTAACTGCCGGGTATCACACTTTTAAACAAAGAAAGGAGTTTGATTTTGCTCCGTGGGTGACATTATGCAGTATGGCCGTTTTTACTGTCATTTTATGTAGAAAAATGGGGGGTTTACATTTACCGCCAATGCTGTATAATATGATAAATCTAAGAAGGTACACGGTGAAAATGCCGTGTTTGTAGCAGTTTCTATTTTATGAAAGGATGAAAGTGTGTGGTAAGTATGAATGGAATCAATCAGTATAAAATTGTGCTGAGACCGGACGAGGTGCAGGAATTTGTAAATGAAGCCTCAAGGTATGATTTCGATATTGACATAGCGTATAACAGCTATGTAGTAGACGCTAAATCTATTCTTGGTGTTTATGGCCTGGACCTTACCCGTGTGTTAACCGTATCCTGCCATGGGTACGATAAAAAATTTGAAAACTACCTCAGAAAATTTGCAATGGCCGGTTAACTGTCTTTCCAAAGCATAATGGATTTGACTCCCTGTAAAGAAGTGTGTACTATCTTTATAGGGAGTTTTTTGATTCTTTTTACAGGCAACAAATAAGGAGGACGGCTTAACGTGGAAATAAGAATATCTGTGCGCAATCTGGTGGAATTTATCCTGCGCAGCGGCAGTATAGACAACCGGAAAAAGGCAGCGCCTGACAATGCAATGGCAGAGGGCGGACGGATACACCGTATGATACAGCGTAGAATGGGATCGGAATATCAGGCAGAGGTGGTCATGCGTTATGTGTGGAATACACCGTCCTATGATCTGATCGTAGAGGGCAGGGCCGACGGCGTAATAAACGGAGAAACCGTGACTATAGATGAGATTAAGGGAACCTACCGGGATCTGGAGAAAATGAAGGGGCCGGTGGATGTGCATCTGGCGCAGGCGAAGTGCTATGCTTTCATGTATGCCGCAGATCATGACAGCGCACAGATGAAGGTGCGTATGACCTATTGCAATATGGAAACGGAAGAACTGCGATATTTTGTCAGTACGCACAGCAGAGCGGAGCTGGAAGAGTGGTTCATCGGCATTCTGGAGGAATATAAGAAGTGGGCGGATTTTTCCAGCGAGTGGCAGGAGGCAAGGACAGCGTCCATAAGACAGCTGGCCTTTCCTTTTCCCTACAGGGAGGGGCAGAAGGAGCTTGCCACCTATGTATACCAGAGCATCGTCCACAAGCGGAAACTGTTCATTGAGGCGCCTACCGGCGTAGGAAAGACACTTTCCACCGTATTCCCGGCGGTAAAGGCCTTGGGAGAGGGAAAGGCAGAGCGTATTTTTTATCTGACAGCCAAGACCATCACCCGCACGGTGGCGGACAATACCTTCCAGCTGCTGCGTGATAAGGGGCTGCGTTTTAAGACAGTAATCCTGACAGCCAAGGAAAAGATATGCTTTATGGAGGAAACAGAGTGCAATCCCGGCGCATGTCCCTATGCGGACGGCCATTATGACAGGATCAACGAAGCCATTTATGATCTGCTCACCCATGAGGACCACTATAACAGGGAGATGGTGGAAACCTATGCCAGGAAATATAAGGTCTGTCCCTTTGAAATGAGCCTGGACATGAGCCTGTTCTCCGATGGCATCATATGTGACTATAATTATGTGTTTGATCCTCATGTTTATTTAAAACGGTTTTTCAGTGACGGAGTGCAGGGACAGTACCTTTTCCTGATTGATGAGGCGCATAATCTGGTGGAACGGGGACGTGAAATGTACAGCGCAGTGCTTGTGAAGGAGGATTTCCTTGCGCTGAAGAAAATTGTTAAGGAATATGATTCCAAAATGGAGCATCAGCTGGATAAATGCAGCAGGGAGCTGCTTCCACTGAAACGGGAATGCGAAGGCTGCCAGGTGGTGTCTTCCATAGACAGCTTTGTGCTGGCGGTGGAGCGTCTTTCGGAAACCATGGAGAAATACCTGGAGGATCATGATGAGAGCCCTGTCAGGGAGGATGTACTGGATTTTTATTTTGAAGTTTCCCATTTTCTTGAGATGTATGACAGGCTGGATGATAATTATGTCATCTATACGGAACTGGAGGAGGATGACAGCTTCCTGGTCAAGCTGTTCTGCGTGAATCCTTCCGTAAATCTGAAGGAATGTATGGAACGGGCGCGCAGCACTATCCTGTTTTCGGCAACGCTTCTGCCCATTCAGTATTATAAGAGCCTTCTGGGCGGGAATAAGGAAGATTATGAGGTTTATGCACAGTCAACCTTTAATCCCAAGAAAAAAGCGCTATATATAGGAAGCGATGTAACCAGCAAATATACCAGGCGCTCCAAAACGGAGTATATCAATATAGCAACCTATCTGCATGAAATTACAAAAATGCGTTATGGAAATTATCTGATTTTCTTCCCCTCACATTCCTTTTTGCAGAATGTGTATGAGGCTTACGAAGAATATTTCCTGGATGAGGAAAAAGAAGAATGCATCATTCAGGAGGATATTATGAGTGAGGAGGACAGAGAACAGTTCCTCGGGCGTTTCGAAGGGAACAGAGGCTGTGAGCTGGGGGATATGATCCATATGGAGATTGAGGAGGAGCAGGAAAAGAGCCTGCTGGGCTTCTGTGTAATGGGCGGTATTTTCAGTGAGGGCATCGATCTGAAGAACGACAGCCTGATTGGCGCGATCATTGTAGGGACCGGGCTTCCCCAGGTATGTAATGAACGGGAGATACTGAAGAGCTATTTTGATGCCATGGGAAAAAATGGTTTTGATTATGCCTATCGGTATCCGGGAATGAATAAGGTGCTACAGGCTGCAGGAAGAGTGATCCGGACGGCGGAGGATGTGGGAATTGTGGCCCTGCTGGACGACCGGTTCCTGGGAGGGGCCTATCAGCGGCTGTTCCCCAGAGAATGGGACACCTATGAAGTGGTAACGGCGGATCAGGTGGCCCGCCGGGTGGAACGTTTCTGGGACGAGTGGCTATAGTAAAGGAAGGCCCAGGCCGCCGGCAGAGGGTAATACTCTGCCGGCGGCCTGGGTTTTATAAGAGGCATCCTGCTGTCTTAGGTGGGGCATCTCATCTTACGGTTCCTGTAACAAAAATGCGATTTCTTCCTTATAAGGAGGGAGCGTCTTGTCAGGATTTTCCGGATCCGGACGGTAGGGTGTTTCCAGTATCCTGGGGATGCCGGGGAAATCCGGATGGTGTACGATACAGCGCAGCGCTTCGGCGCCGATGGTGCCCTCTCCGATATTGGCGTGGCGGTCTTTTGCCGCGCCCAGGCTGTTTTTGCTGTCATTAATATGAAAAACAGCGATCTGTTCCCTGCCGAGTATCCGGTGGAATTCCTCCATGACCCCGTCAAAGTTATCCACAATGTCGTAGCCTGCGTCATTTACATGACAGGTATCAAAGCATACCCGCAGCTTGTCATTGCAGGCGACTCCGTCATAGATGGCGGCAAGCTCTTCAAAGCTCCGACCGATTTCAGAGCCTTTGCCGGCCATGGTTTCCAAAGCTATACATACCGGTGTATCCGGGGTGAGCACCGCATTCAGCCCCCGGACGATTTGGCGGATGCCCGCCTCGCTTCCCGCGCCCACATGGGAGCCGGGATGAAGTACCAGCACGCTGCTGCCCATGGCGGCGGTCCTTTCCAGCTCCAGCGCCAGAAAATCCACAGCCAGGGAGTAGGTATCGGGATTTACCGTGTTGGCCAGATTGATAATATAGGGCGCATGCACTACAAAATCCTCGATCCCGTTCTGTTTCATATAATCTTTTGCAGCATCTATATTCAGTTCGCTGACAGGCTTCCGCTTTGTATTCTGGGGCGCGCCGGTATACACCATGAAGGTATTGGCCCCGTAGGACACGGCTTCGCGCGCCGAACCAAGCAGCATTTCCTTTCCTGCCATTTTTACATGAGATCCGATTTTTACCATAAAAAATACTCCTGTATCAGGTATCTTTTCCGGGTTGCTTTCAGCCGCTTTTCCGGCGGCAGGAAATCAGTATAGCACAGGATTTGCTTTGTGAAAAGATAAAAATTCAGGGAATTATTATGTTGATGTGGATAAAATTGTGGAATGTGCGGATTACCAAAAACGGAGACGATTTTTTTCGGAAATGTCCTGTGGAAAACTTGTTTATGGCGTCATGAATTGTGGATAACTATGTGGAAACTGGGGATTTCTTATGCAGATAATGTCGAATAAATAAGAAATTTGGTACTTATGCACATTTTCACATGATGGTCGATATTGAGTAAAAATGACCCTGTGGTTACTCCAGTTATGTAAATCAATGTGGATAATTCAGAAGCCTTATCCACAAAAAACCCCTTTTTATAGGAGTGGAAAATACTGTGAATTTATGTTATCCACACATCTGGATAAGTGGAAAATTATCACCGGATACATGGAAAAATACCTGTGCGGAAATCAGTGGAAAGTGCGACCGGTATATGTTATACTTGCACGGGAAACTTTTATTGCGGAGATTTTTGCGGGTTTCCCTGAAAAGAAGAAAAAAGGAGGACACAGCGATGTGGGCTTACGAAAGCGTTTTTTACCAGATATATCCTCTGGGCTTCTGCGGAGCGCCGTTTGAAAACGACGGGACGCAGCAGGCGCCGGAGACTGCGGGAATACGGAAGGTGATTGACTGGATCGGACATATCAGAAAGCTGGGGGCAAATGCCATATATTTTTCCCCCCTGTTTGAATCCGATACCCATGGATACAATACAAGGGATTTCAGGAAGGTGGACCGCCGCCTTGGCACGAATGAGGATTTTAAGGAGGTTTGCTCCAGGCTTCATGAGGAAGGTATCCGCGTGGTTCTGGACGGGGTGTTTAACCATGTGGGAAGAGGCTTCTGGGCTTTTCAGGATGTGCTGAAGAACAGGGAGAATTCTCCCTATCTTAACTGGTTCCACATTAATCTTGGAGGAAACTCCAATTACAATGACGGCCTCTGGTATGAGGGCTGGGAAGGCAACTACGATCTGGTAAAGCTGAACCTGCGGAATGAAGAGGTCATCAACCATATTTTTGAAAGCATCAGGCTGTGGGTGGAGGAGTTTGATATTGACGGGCTCCGTCTGGATGTGGCTTACTGCCTGGATCACGATTTTGTAAGACGGCTGCGCAGCTTCTGCGACGGGCTGAAGGAGGATTTCTTCCTTGTGGGAGAGATGCTGCACGGGGATTATAAGGTGCTGGTGAATGACGGCATGCTGCATTCCTCCACTAATTATGAGTGTTATAAGGGGCTGTATTCCAGCTTTAACAGCATGAACCTGTTTGAAATTGTCCATTCATTGTTAAGACAGTTCGGTCCCGAAAACTGGACGCTTTACAAAGGGCTGCATCTGCTTTCCTTTGTGGATAACCATGATGTTACGAGAATTGCCAGCATCCTGTCCAATGAGAAGCATCTGCCGTTGATCTATGCGCTGATGTTCGGCATGCCGGGAATTCCCTGTGTATATTATGGAAGTGAATGGGGCGCCAAAGGAAATAAAAGTGAAGGGGATCAGGCGCTGAGGGCCTGCTTCGAAGCGCCCGTGGAAAATGAATTATCTGAATTCATCAGCCGTCTGGCTGAGGCTAAAAAGAACTCCCATGCGCTCAATTACGGCGCATTCCGTTCGGTGGTGCTTACCAATAAGCAATGTATTTTCGAACGCGCTGCCGACGGGGAAAGGGTGCTTGTGGCAATTAATGCGGACAGCGAGCCATATACGGCCCACTTTGATGCGGGCTGCGGCATGGCGGTGGACCTGATTTCAGGAGAAAACCACGATTTTGGCGGAGGAAGCCAGCTTGCGCCCTACAGCGCGTATTTCTGGAAGTGCGAAGCGTAAGGCAGCAGCCGCGGAGGTTTAGAACAGTTACATTGAATCAAAAAAGCAGAAGTACCGGGCAGGACTGCTCCGGCGCTTCTGTTTTTTTATAAAGCCTTTTAAAGATAACCCATGTCGGTACGGCAGGGCGCAGCCGCCGTACATGGCTGTACAGGGATTACCGGGCGGCCTCGTCCAAAAGACGGCGAACGGCACGTACAGCGCTTTCATCGGTCTGCCAGATTTCATACTCGCTCATGCCGGGCAGGCCCATGGATACCCGGGGGTTACGAAACTGCATTCCGCTTTCCAGAATCCGTTTCCCGGACATATGATAGGCTGTCAGGGAGGTCTGCTCCAGCAGTGTGCGTACGGCGCCGGCGTTAATGCCTGCGCCGGCCAGAATTGTGAGATCAGGGCCGGCCTGCGCCTGAAGCTTCTTAAGAAGCTCAATGCCCTCCAGACAGGACGGAGCCTGGCCGGAAGTGAGGATGGTGTTGATTCCCAGAGCCTTTGCCTGCTCCAGGGCCTCAAACGGATCCCGGCACATGTCAAAAGCGCGGTGAAGCGTAACGGACATACCCTCCGCCGCTTCCATCAGCTGTTTCATGGCTTCCATATCCAGCCTTCCTTCAGGCGTAAGGCAGCCGATAACCACACCTTCCGCACCTGCCTGGCGGAACTGTTTAACTTCCTCCAGGATTATCTGGAATTCTTCCTGGGAATAAAGAAAATCGCCAAAACGGGGACGTATCAGCGCATGGATCCGTATGCTGCTGTGCCTGCGGATCTGCCGGTAAAGAGCCAGCGTGGGTGTGGTTCCGCCTATAATCAGGTTGGAACAAAGCTCAAGCCTGTCGGCGCCGCCTTTTTCCGCCAGCAGTGCGGATTCTGCGGAATCAACGCAGCATTCCAGTAAATAAGAAGACATAGCATTCCCTCCAAATCAGTTAATACAGTACATTGACCGTGAACAGTAACATTGTGTTAATTTAAGAAAATACAGTGTTTTGTACCAGGGTAAATCCGGTGCATCTGCACTAAGTGTAACATAGTACGGACATAAATTCCACAGCGGAACCGCCGTTGACTGCGGCTGCAGCTGCCTGAAAACCGCGAAAAATAAGGAAATATGAATAAATATGGAGAAAACTGCGATAAATGTGTACGAACTGTGAACAAAATCTTATGAAATTCATAATTTGTTAAAAAAGTTTATAAAAACTATTTACAAGTTTAGAGAAACATGTTATTCTCATTTTCGTAATAAAGATTCAGCCGGATATCCAGCTGAGCGTTCGATTAGGAGGAGAATTAATTATGAAGAAAAAATTAGTAGCAGTTTTAACAGCAGCAGTTATGACATCCGCTCTTATGGTAGCTTGTGGTTCCAGCGATGCAGCAGCACCTGCAGAATCTACCGTAGCAGCAACTGAGTCCGTAGTTGAAAGCTCCGTAGCAGAAAGCTCTGAAGTAGAGTCTACTGTAGAAGAGAGCACAGAAGCAGCTTCCACCGAAGCTACTGTAGAAGCTACAACAGAAGAAGCTACAACTGAAGAAGCAAGCACAGAAGCAACTGAAACTGCTTCTACCGAAGCTGAAGCTACTGAGACAGCTACAGAGTCTACAACAGCAGCTGAATAATTCAGCCGGTTATTCTAATAAAATAATGAGAAAGCAGGATTTTCCGCCACATGGAAGATCCTGCTTTTTTATTATTTTATAGGAAGGTTCTGCCTGCGGCCGACGGGGCGGGCAGGCTTTTCCGTTGGCTTCCGGCCGAAATAAGAGGCAGCGCAAAATTATAGGGCAACGGAAATCCGCCGCCCTGAATCGGTCAGGAAATATGCAGCCTGGGCGCCAGCCTGTTGGCCAGGAAACAGCCGGCAAGACCTGCTAGGACGCCAAAAATAAGGCCGAAAAATACATCCGTGGGATAGTGTACATACAGATAAAGGCGGGAGAAAGCGATACAGGCCGCCAGGATCAGAGCCGGTATGCCAAAACGCCTGTTGTTTTTCATAATGGCAGTTGCAGAAGCAAAAGAGGCAAAGGTATGGCCTGAGGGGAAGGAAAAATCCAGCGGCGGCGGTATCAGCAGCTCAATGGCCGTATTTACGGTAAAGGGCCGCAGCCTTGCTACCAGGGGCTTCATGATCATATTGCCGGTTACGAGCATAATCAGCAGGGCAATGGCAGAGGCAAGGCCTGTTTTCCTCGTTTTCGGGATAATAAGCAGCACAAGGGTAAGCAGGATCCAGAAAATACCCGCATTTCCCAGAGCGGAAATAAAGGGCATAATCACATCCAGAAATTCATTTCGCAGCAGATGCTGTACAGCGTTTAAAAAATCAATTTCCCAGCTCATAGGTTATCCTTTCGTAACTGTCCGGCGTCCGTACAGTTATTTTTCTTTTTCTAATTTTTTCCTGACAACAATGAAACAGATAAAATGGGCTATGGCGGTTACAAGCCAGGTGACCGGATAGGACAGGTAGAGTACAAACAGGCTCCGGTGCCACTGGAAGATGGTAAATATCCAGACAATCCGCAGTCCGCAGGCCCCGGCCAGCGATACAATCATGGGGAGCACGGAATAATTCAGGCCGCGCAGGCTTCCCACAAGGACATCCATCATGCCGCACAGGAAATACACCGTACAGATGACCTGCATACGCATCAGGCCGTATTGGATGACCTCCGGATCGGAAGAATAAATATGCAGCAGCCTGTCTCCAAGGAAGTAGGCGGCATTGCCCATGACCAGCCCGACAGTGAAGACGAGCAGCTCACAGGTAATGAGGATTTTGTTGATACGTTCTTTTTTCCCGGCGCCCAGGTTCTGGCTGGTAAAGCTCAGGGAAGCCTGGTAGAAGGAGTTCATTGAGGTATAGACGAAGCCTTCCAGATTACTGGAGGCAGTGCTTCCCGCCATGGCGATGGAGCCGAAGGAATTGATGGAGGACTGGATCAGGACGTTTGAAATGGAAAAAACAGCGCCCTGCATTCCGGCCGGCAGCCCGATCCGTATCATCTGGATCAGTTTATCCTTATGAATATGGAGCTTATTCAGATACAGCTTAAAGCATCCTGTCTCATGAATCAGGCAGCGCAGCACCAGCAGTGCGGAAACGCACTGGGAAATAACGGTGGCTGTTGCAACGCCCGCAACACCCATATGGAAGCAGATGACAAAAATCAGGTTGAGAACCACATTGATGACGCCGGCGGCAAACAGAAAATACAGGGGTCTCTGGGTATCCCCTGTGGCGCGCAGTATGGCGGCGCCGAAGTTATAAAGCATGGTGGCGGGCATTCCAACAAAATAAATACGCATATACAGCGCTGCCTGCCCCAGGACGTTATCGGGAGTTCCCATCAGGGTCAGGAGCGGTTTGGCAAGAAGGATGCCGAAGAAAATGAGAAAGGTGCCGCACAGGAGACTGAGCAGGACGGAGGTATGGACCGTCTCGCTGACCGCCTTTTCGTGTCTGGCGCCCATATAGTTGGCAACCAGGACATTGGTGCCGATGGAGAGACCGATAAATACGTTTACCAGCAGATTGATGAGGGAGCCTGTGCTTCCTACGGCGGCCAGAGCCTCATGGCCGGCAAACCGGCCCACAACAACAATATCGGCCGCATTGAATAAAAGCTGTAGGATGCCGGAAAACATAAGAGGGACGGCAAATTTCAGTAATTTTCCGGTTAGGGGACCGTTGCACATGTCGATTTCATAGGATTTTGTCTTCATGATATGCGGGATTTCCTTTTTTATGTATATTCAGAAAAATTTATAAATTTCCATAATTACCCTGAACGGATAATTATATTATAGATTGTACCTCTGTTTTCGAGGGAAAACAAGAGGGGACATCGTGCCTGCGGTTAGTTGGTTACCGTTAATTAAAAAAAGGTGTTGACAACAGTTCATACTATTGTTATAGTAGTAATAGAACAAATAAAACAAATGCAGATACAGGAGGGCAATGTGTATGAATATTTCAAAATTTACACAGAAATCCATGGAAGCCGTGGAACGGTGCCAGAAGCTGGCCTATGAATACGGCAACCAGGAAATAGAAGAAGAACATCTGCTCTACAGCCTCCTTACCATAGAAGACAGCCTGATACTTAAGCTGATTGAGAAAATGGGTATTCAGAAGGAGCACTTTGTTAACCGGGTGGAGAACGCGGTGAGCAAGCGTGTCAAGGTGCAGGGCGGACAGGTTTATGTGGGAAGGGATCTGAATCAGGTGCTTACCTCCGCAGAGGATGAGGCAAGGCAGATGGGAGACGAATATGTTTCCGTGGAGCATCTTTTCCTGAGCATGATCAAGCATCCCAATAAGGAAATCAAGGCTATCTGGACCGAATACGGCGTTACCAGGGAACGGTTTCTGCAGGCGCTTTCCACAGTGCGGGGCAACCAGAGGGTAACCAGCGACAATCCGGAGGCTACCTATGATACGCTGGAGAAGTACGGCGAGGACCTGGTGGAGAAGGCGAGGAACCAGAAGCTTGATCCGGTAATCGGCAGGGATGCGGAGATCCGTAACGTTGTCCGTATCCTTTCCAGAAAGAGCAAGAACAATCCGGTCCTTATCGGTGAACCCGGCGTGGGCAAGACGGCTGTTGTGGAGGGCCTTGCCCAGAGAATTGTGCGCGGCGATGTGCCCCAGGGACTGAAGGATAAGAAGATTTTCGCCCTGGATATGGGCGCGCTGGTGGCGGGCGCGAAGTACAGAGGCGAGTTTGAGGAGCGTCTGAAGGCCGTGCTTGAGGACGTGAAGAACAGCGAAGGCCAGATTATACTTTTCATAGATGAGCTGCATACCATTGTGGGGGCAGGTAAGACGGAAGGAAGCATGGATGCCGGAAATATGCTCAAGCCCATGCTGGCCAGGGGCGAGCTGCACTGCATCGGCGCCACCACGCTGGACGAGTACCGCCAGTATATTGAAAAGGATGCGGCACTGGAACGCCGTTTCCAGCCTGTTATGGTGGATGAACCCACGGTGGAGGACACCATTTCCATCCTCCGCGGACTGAAGGAGAGGTATGAAGTATTCCATGGCGTGAAAATTATGGATAACGCGCTGGTAAGCGCCGCCATCCTGTCCAACAGATATATTTCTGACCGTTTCCTGCCGGATAAGGCCATTGACCTGGTGGATGAGGCCTGTGCTCTGATTAAGACGGAGCTGGATTCCATGCCTACCGAGCTGGATGAACTTCAGCGTAAAATCATGCAGATGGAAATCGAAGAGGCTGCGTTGAAAAAAGAAGAGGATCGGCTGAGCCAGGAGCGTCTTACGGACCTGCAGAAGGAACTGGCGGAGCTGAAGGAGGAATTCCAGAACAGAAAGGCCCAGTGGGATAATGAAAAGGCAAGCGTGGAGAAGCTGTCGAAGCTGCGTGAACAGATAGACGCCATCCAAAGCCAGATAGAAATCGCCCAGAGGGAGGGCGATCTGGAAAAAGCGGCGGAGCTGAGCTACGGCCGGCTGCCGGAGCTGCGCAGACAGCTGGAGCTGGAAGAAGAGAAGGTTAAAAATGAAGATCTGTCCCTGGTACACGAAAGTGTAAGCGAGGATGAAATTGCCAGAATCGTGTCCCGGTGGACCGGAATACCGATTTCCAAGCTGACGGAGAGCGAGAGGAACAAGACGCTGCATCTGGACGAGGAGCTTCATAAGAGGGTGATTGGCCAGGATGAAGGCGTTACCAAGGTGACGGAGGCAATTATCCGTTCCAAGGCCGGCATTAAAGACCCTACCAAGCCTATTGGCTCCTTCCTGTTCCTGGGACCTACCGGCGTAGGTAAGACAGAGCTTGCAAAGGCGCTTGCAGCGGCGTTGTTTGATGATGAAAACAATATGGTCCGTATTGATATGAGTGAATATATGGAGAAATACTCCGTGTCCAGGCTGATCGGAGCGCCTCCCGGATACGTGGGCTATGAAGAAGGCGGACAGCTGACCGAAGCGGTCAGAAGAAAGCCCTACTCGGTGGTGCTGTTTGATGAAATAGAGAAAGCCCATCCGGATGTATTCAATGTGCTGCTTCAGGTGCTTGACGACGGCCGGATTACGGATTCCCAGGGAAGGACGGTAGACTTTAAAAATACCATCCTGATCATGACTTCCAATATCGGAGCCAATTATCTGCTGGAGGGCATCAGCCACGACGGCGAGATTACGGAGGAAACGGAAAATTATGTAATGGCGGATCTGCGCGCTCATTTCAGGCCGGAGTTCTTGAACCGTCTGGATGAAATCATACTGTTCAAGCCGCTTACCAAAGATAATATCGGAGGCATAATCCGCCTGATTATCGGGGATTTGAACAAACGTCTTTCCGACAGGGAGCTGACGATTGAACTTACCCCTGCGGCAGAGGAATTTGTTGTGGATAATGCATATGATCCGGCATACGGGGCAAGGCCGCTGAAGAGATATATTCAGAAGTATGTGGAGACGCTTTCCGCGAAGCTGATTCTGCAGGACGCAGTGGGAGAGGGCGATACCATCCTCATAGATGTAAAGGACGGCAGTCTGGAAGCCCACAGGAAGGAAGTTCCCGCCAATATGTAACAGCGCGGGCAGGCGGCCCATAATGCGGAAATCGTTAATGGCCGGCTTCCGGCGGCGGTCCTGGGAACTGGATTTTGCGCCAGCCATGAAGGCGTCGGACTGTAAAACTTTAAATGAAAATAAAATCCCCTTCGGTGTGAGATATACACCGGAGGGGATTTTGTAATGGCTCAAAAAATATGGATGCTAAATCCGAACTTGTATTCCAGAACCGAACTTGCATTCCAGAAAGTTCAGCTATCTGAATTGTTACATGATTTTGCCGGCTGAAATACAATGCTATTTTTCAGCCTTATTCTCATCATCTTTTTTCCCGGCGCCAAGACGGCCCATCAGAGCCACGACCAGGCTGATAATAATGATAACGGTGAAAATCCCAACCATACCCTTTCCCATGATGGACAGGGTAATTAAAAAATTATTCCACATAAAAAATACTCCTTTCCGTAACAGTAAGTTAACCTGCGGTTAAAAGCGCCTGTCCTGCAAACAGGTAGGAAACCGGGCTGAAATCGTCCGTCCTGCAAACAGGCGGAAGCCAGGCTGAAATCGTCCGTCCTACAGATAAGCGGAAACCAGGCTGAAATCGTCCGTCCTACAGATAAGCGGAAACCAGGCTGATAACCAGGCCGCCCGCGATAACGGAAGCAATCTGGCCGGAAACATTGACGCCGGTCGCCTGCATGATAAGTATGTTGCCGGGATCTTCCTTCATGGCCATCTTCTGTACGACTCTGGCGGACATGGGGAAGGCCGAAATACCGGCGGCGCCTATCATGGGATTGATTTTTTCCTTGCGGAACAGGTTCAGGACCTTGGCAAAAAGAACGCCGCCGATGGTGTCGAATACGAAAGCCACAAGGCCGAGCACCATGATCAGCAGGGTGTCAAGGCGTACGAAGGCATCCGCTCTCATGCTGAAGGAAATGGTGATTCCCAGAAGCAGGGTAATCAGGTTGGCAAGGGAGGTCTGGGCGGTATCGGAAAGATTTCCCAGGACGCCGCATTCACGGAGCAGGTTGCCGAACATCAGGAAACCGACCAAAGATACGGAGGCGGGGGAAATCAGTCCCACCAGGAAGGTAACAATTATCGGGAAAAGGATCCTGGTGGTCTTTGTAACCGGTCTGGCCGGTTTGGCGGGCATGCGGATCCGTCTTTCCTTTTTCGTGGTGACCAGACGGATGGCAAAGGGCTGTACAATGGGAACCAGCGCCATGTAAGAATAAGCGGCGACGGCAATTGGGCCGACATACCTGGAACCCAGAACCTGGGAAACCAGAATGGAGGTGGGGCCGTCGGCAGCGCCGATGATTCCGATGGATGCGGCATCCTTCAAATCAAAGCCCATCAGTGCGGCGGCGCAAATGGCAAAGAAAATACCAAACTGGGCGGCAGCGCCGAAAAGGAACATAACGGGCTGGGAGAGAAGGGGACCGAAGTCAATCATGGCTCCGATACCGATAAACAGCAGAATCGGGAGCGCTTCGGAGGCCTCAATCCCTACGTTGAACAGCCATTCAATGATACCGTTAACCTCTCCGATGCCGGACATGGTCTGGTTGATGACGCCGGACAGCGGAAGATTGACGAGAATGGCGCCGAAGCCCATGGGCAGAAGCAGCGCAGGCTCGTACTCCTTTTTGATTGCGAGGTAAATGAGCAGGAGGCCGACAAGATACATAATTACCTGCTGGGGGGTGATGGACAGTAATCCTTCATAAATGAATTCCATACTTTTTCATCCTTTCTTTGTGGTGGTAAAATGTTGCAGGGCTGCAGCGGCATGTACATTTTACGGGAAGCGTCAGGCTCTTACAGTAATGGTAAAGCAAAAACGCCGCCCGGGGAAATTCCTGTAAAACCATAAAAAAAGAGACCTTCGGCGTACGCCAAAAGTCTCGTTCTTTCTTCACAGAAAGTGTACAACCATGATTCAGCCTGCCTGTCCCGGCATATGGTACTATAAATCTGCGTTTCCCGTAATGCGGACGGCCTGAATCAGGGTATGTTGATTGTACATGGATACTACTCCCCTTTAACTTATCTTCAGAATAGCATCAAAAAAGAAGCTATGTCAAGTCCATTTCATAATATGAACAAAATATATACATGAATTCAGGGGGGGAGTGGCGTGTGTCGCTCTGCCCGGAGCTGGTTTTGTCCCCGGAGACGTCAGCGGCGGCGATACAGTTCCCCCCTGTCCATAGGACTGTCTGCCCGGCGTTCTGCTTTCCGGGAGGGAAGGGGGCTATTTGCTTGTTCGGACGCAAAAATGGGAAATTTCTAACCCGGCCGGTTTACCGGTCCGATGTTGAATGACGCAAAACTCCTCTCTTCGTTCGTCAGACAGCGTCATTCGGGCGAACATCGGACCGGTAAACCGGCCAGGTAAGAAATTGTCACCATTTTTGTGTGACTCGCATGCAAATAGCCCCCATCCCTCCCGGAAAACAGAACGCCGGACAGACAGTCCCATGGACAGGGGGAACTGCATCACCGCCGCTGACGTCTCCGGGGACAAAACCAGCTCCGGGCAGAGCGACACACGCCTTGTAGCAGGAATAAGTATTGGAGGAATTGTTCGGGGATGGAATTGACTGTTTTGGGAAAAAGATTTGGCGGCAGCAGGCTGGGCTAAGAAGAATTAAAAGAAAATAAGCCAGGTTTCTTGAAAGAAGGGCGGGGATTGCCTATAATAGGGGAGGCGCCTGCTGGTGAATTTGCGGGGCGGGTGATGGTGCAGGGGATGTTGGGGCTGTGAAAGGATTTGGCGGTTACGGCTGATTTTTTGGATGATTATGGAGGTAGTGTTATGGTGATGCCTGAGGATCCGGTGATGCTGTTGAGTTTTGTGAATATGAAGCTCAGGGATTTTTATGGGAGTCTGGATGCGTTGTGCGAGGAGTGCGGCGTGGATAAGGCCGGGCTTGTGGAAAAATTGAAGAAGATAGATTATGTTTATGATGAGGAGAGAAACCAGTTTGTCTGATAAGAGGATAACGGTAAGGCGGGACGGGGAAGAGCGGGTGATCGAAGCGCCTGTGGGAGCAGGATTTCTCAGTCTTTTGAAGATGCATGGTTTCCCTTTGGTGTGTTGTAATGGGAAGGGGACGTGCGGGCGGTGCCGGATTTTGTTCGAGGGGCAGAGGGCGCCGCTGCCTGTGGCGGCGGACAGGATCGCTTTTTCGGCGGAGGAGCTGAGACAGGGGTACCGGCTGGCGTGTATGCACCGGGTACAGGGGGATTGTACTGTGCGGGTGGAATTCGTGGAAGGCAGGGCGGTGGAGGCGGTTACGGCTCATGGCGGCGGGATAAGGGACGGCAGTGCAGGTGCCGCCAAAGGCAGCGGCACGGCGAATGGAGGGATGCCGGGCCGCAGCGCAGAGTATCTGATCGCAGTTGACCTGGGGACGACAACGGTGGCCATGCAGGCTGTGGCAGCGGATTCCCTGCGGGAGCTGAGGCGGGGAGGAAGGCTGCGTATCCTGGGGGAATACAGCTGTATGAATCCGCAGCGCAGGTGGGGGAGTGATGTGATTTCCCGGCTGCAGGCGGCGGAAAGGGGAGAGGCCGGAGAACTGGCAGAGGCTGTGAGAGATGTCCTGGAAGAGGGTGTGGAACAGCTTTGCGGTGAACTGGGCGGGAGGCCGGAGAGTATCTGGCTGGCGGGAAATACTTCGATGGAGCATCTGCTGATGGAGCTGGATACGCGGACGCTTGGAAGATATCCTTTTACTCCGGTATGCCTGCAGGAAATGTGTCTTCCCGGAAGGCAGGGGAAGGACGGCGTTTCGGGACAGGAGATCCGTTTATTGCCGGGAATATCGGCTTTTGTGGGCGCGGATATTACGGCGGGGCTTCTGGCCTGCGGTTTTGCGGAGTGTGAAGACGGGGAATGCAGATTGTTTATTGATCTCGGGACGAATGGGGAAATGGCAATCGGCAGGGGAGACAGGCTCATCTGTACGGCGGCCGCGGCCGGCCCGGCTTTTGAAGGCGGCGCAGGAGTTAATGTACCGGGAACGGATATGATTGCATTGCTGGCAGAAATGCTGGAGGGCGGTGTGATTGATGAGACAGGCCTGCTTAAAGAGCCTTTTTTTGATACGGGCTGGCAGAAGGGAGAGCTGCGTATCACACAGCAGGATATCCGCGGGCTGCAGATGGCAAAAGCAGCGGTATGCGCGGGTGTGGAGCTGCTGATGGAAGCTATGGGGACGGATGCCTCCCGGATTGACAAAGTCTTTCTGGCCGGCGGTTTCGGTTATTTCCTGGATGTGGAAAAGGCGGCCCGGATCGGTTTATTCCCTCCGCAGCTGGCGGGAAGGGTGACTGCGGTGGGGAATACCTCGCTTTTGGGAGCCTGCCTTTATGGCGGGGAGGAATCCCTGCGGGAAAAAGCGGAAGCCATGTGCCGCAGGGCCGAGGTGCTGAATCTGGCGGAATTGCCGGGCTTTGAGCAAAAATATCTGGAACGGCTGAATTTTTAACCGGTGCTTTCCGGCGGGGAATTTTCAGACATTGTATATGTCTGAGTGTGACTGTTCAGGATCTTCACAGTTACATACGTTTGCGTTGACAGTTAAATGAATGGAGTAAAAAAACTGCCCGTCAGGGAACCTGTATTTTGCTCCGCAAAACTAAAATCAGGAGTAAAATCATTTCCTTTTCAGAGGACGCGCATTTTACTCCATAAAAACAGGAGGATAAAAAAGATGAAACTTGTGATTATTGAACCGCTCGGCGTAGAAAAGGAGAAGCTTCTTGCGCTGGCAGAGGAAAAACTGGAAGGAAAGGTGGAAATCGTATATTATGATACCCGCGTTACGGATACGGAAACGTTGATAGAACGGGCGAAGGATGCGGATATTCTCGCTTTTTCCAATCTGCCCTTTAAAAAAGAGGTGCTGGAGCACTGTGATAACCTGAAGATGATTTCCGTGGCTTTTACGGGTGTGGATCATGTGGCTATGGATTACTGCAGGGAAAGAGGAATCCTGGTGAGCAACTGCGCCGGATATTCCAATACAGCGGTGCCGGAGCTTGTGTTCGGCATGGTGCTGAATCTTTACCGGTATATTATTGAGTGCAATCAGGCTGTCCGCGAGGGAAAGGATAAGACCGGGCTTGTGGGACAGGAGCTGGAAGGAAAAAAATTCGGCATTATTGGAATGGGCGCAATAGGGACAAGGACCGCGCAGCTTGCCAGAGCATTTGGATGTGAGGTTTACGGTTATAACAGGAGCCCCAGAGAAACAGAAGGCGTCACCATGACGGATATGGATACTCTTTTGCGGGAATGCGATATTGTATCGCTCCATGTACCGCTGACCGAACAGACAAAGGGGCTGATAGGGGAGGCGCAGCTTCGTCTGATGAAGCCCAATGCGATTCTTGTCAATACGGCAAGAGGGCCGGTGGTGGACAGCCAGGCGCTGGCGGCAGCCCTGGAAGAGGGAAGAATTGCCGGAGCGGCAGTGGATGTATTTGAAACAGAGCCTCCCATCAGCGAGGATCATCCGCTTCTGAAAGCGCCCAGGCTGCTTGCCACGCCTCATGTGGCTTTTGCTACAAAGGAGGCCCTTTATAAGAGGGCGGTTATTGTATTCGATAATATTGCATGCTATCTGGATGGGAAGCCGCAGAACGTGATGTAATAAGGAACGCTGTTCGGCAGGCCAGGTCAGCGTATTCGCTTCGCGAACCTGCACACGGTACCAGGAAGGAATGATAATTTTCCGTCCTGCTGCATATAGTATGAAAGAAAGCGGAAACCAGAGGTCAGTGTCATGCTGAAGGGAAAAAGATGGATAGCGTTCCTGACGATAGTATTTTTTACGGCGGCTTTGTCCTATTTTGCAAGAGAGAAAAACGGGGCCGCAAGGCAGGAAGCGTGGTCCTCCCATACACTGGCGGACGCCGGCTATGAGGATGAAGCGCCATATAAGGGCAAGGTGGCCCTGACCTTTGACGATGGCCCACATCCGGTATGTACGCCGCAGCTTTTGGACGGCCTGAAAAAAAGAGATGTGAAGGTGACTTTTTTTGTGACGGGGGAAAATGTGGAGAGCTATCCTGAAATTGTAAAAAGAGCCAGCGAGGAAGGGCATCTCATTGGAAACCATACCTTCCATCATGTACAGCTGACTGCGGCAAATTCAGATGATTTTAAAAAAGAAATTATTTCAACCAACGATATTATCCAGGAGGTGACCGGAAAGGAAACCTCCTTTATCCGTCCGCCCTACGGTTCCTGGGATAAAAAATATGAAAAGGAGCTGAACATGTTTCCTGTGCTCTGGGATGTGGACCCTCTGGACTGGTGCTCCACAAACGTGGATAAAATCGTGAGGAGCGTGCTTGCGGGAACGAAGGAAAACAGCATAATCCTGATGCATGATTCCTATGATTCCACGGTGACGGCAGCGCTTCAGGTGGTGGATATCCTGAAAGCGGAAGGATATGAATTCGTGACGGTTGACGAGATTTTGTTTGACTGAAGCTTTGCGGGAATGATATGGGAAAAACAGCACCGCCTCAGACCGCTTCCATCGTAAGGAGATGGAAGCGGTCTGAGGCGGCAGGGCAGCTGCCTGCGGCGGCATTGCTTTTCCCCAGGGGCAGCCTGGTATTTCTTCCGAGACTGCAAATCCGGGTTATGAAGCTGTCAGGCATGGTTATGAAACTGTCAGTCCTGGTTTTCTTTTTTATCCTTTTCTCTCATCTGTTCCATTTCTTTTTCACTCATTTCGGGCGCGCCGAAGGGATATAATTCACGGTAGGCTTCCAGTGTTTTTTCATGGACGGTGCCGGCGGGAATCAGACCCGTGCAGTCATAGGCGGATACGGCGCTGGTGTAGTCCTGATCTTCGGGAATATTGTAATCTTCATCTTTCATGGGATATTTCCTCCTTTTGGATTTTAGTATATGGAAAGCGGATAAAATTATGCGGTGTGTGTCCTGCGGCAGTATTTCAGCGGCTGCACATGGAGGGAATTCCTGAAGCATTTTCTTACGGTCAGTGCGGTAAATGCGCAGACCTGCCTGAACCGCTGCCGATGCCTGTCTTTTTTTAAAATCCCTGGCCGGCGCCGATTGATTTCACGGTTGCGGGACGTTATAATAGAGGAAGCCGACGCAAAAAAAGTATGGCATCAGGAGAAAAATACAATGGATTTATTTGATTATATGAGAGAAAACAGTATGGAGAAGGAATCCCCGCTGGCGGCCAGGCTGCGGCCAACAACGCTGGACGAGGTGGTGGGGCAGCAGCATATTATCGGAAAGGACAAGCTGCTCTATCGCGCGATCCAGGCGGATAAAATCAGCTCCATCATTTTTTACGGCCCGCCCGGGACAGGGAAAACCACGCTGGCAAAGGTGATCGCCAATACCACAAGTGCGGAGTTCACCCAGATTAATGCAACTGTCGCCGGGAAAAAGGATATGGAGGAGGTCGTGGCCAGGGCGAAGGATACCATGGGCATGTATGGGAAAAAAACGATCCTGTTCATCGATGAAATCCATCGTTTTAATAAAGGGCAGCAGGATTATCTTCTTCCGTTCGTGGAGGACGGAACCGTAATTCTGATCGGCGCGACCACGGAGAACCCGTATTTTGAGGTGAACGGCGCTCTGCTTTCGCGTTCCATTATTTTTGAATTAAAGCCTCTGTCCAGGGAGGATATAAAGGAGCTTCTGCGGCGGGCTGTCTATGACAGGCAGAAGGGGATGGGCGCCTACGACGCGGAGATAGATGAGGACGCCATGGATTTCCTTGCCGATGTGGCGGGAGGGGATGCCCGGCATGCGCTGAATGCCATAGAGCTGGGGATCATGACCACGCCGCGGGCCGCGGACGGAAAAATCCACGTAACGCTGGAGGTGGCGGGCGAATGCATCCAGAAGCGTGTGGTGAAATACGATAAGACCGGGGACAACCATTATGATACGATTTCGGCCTTTATCAAAAGCATGCGGGGGTCGGATCCGGACGCTGCGGTCTATTATCTGGCAAAAATGCTTTATGCCGGTGAAAGTATCACCTTCATTGCGCGCCGTATCATGATTTGCGCCTCGGAGGATGTGGGAAATGCGGATCCTCAGGCGCTTCAGGTGGCTGTGAGCGCATCGCTGGCGGTGGAGCGGGTAGGTATGCCGGAGGCCCAGATCATTCTGGCGAATGCGGTGACTTATGTGGCCTGCGCGCCTAAAAGCAACGCAGCGGTGTGCGCCATTGACGCGGCCATGCGTTGTGTCCAGGAAACAGGAAATCTGCCGGTGCCCCCGCACCTGCAGGATGCCCATTATAAAGGAGCGGCGAAATTGGGACACGGACTTGATTATAAATATGCTCATAATTATCCGAATAATTATGTCAGACAGCAGTATCTGCCTTATGAGCTAAGCGGAAGAGAATTCTACAAACCTTCGGGAAACGGTTATGAAGTGAAAATAAAAGAGCATATGAAGCGCATTAAAAAAGAAGCGGCGCAGCCGGAAGAAGAAAAATATAATGGCGGGGATGTGCCGAAAAGAGGATAGTAAAAAACCCTGACATATACACAGTATTGTTGTGTGTATGCCAGGGTTTTTATAATTAAAATAACTGTTCCGTCAGGTACTGGTAAATTTCCTTGTTTTTCTTCTGCCAGTTGGCGCAGATGGAAGCCGCCAGCTCCTGAGTAGGGACGGAAATACGGATATTCACCAGATCCACGTCCTTGTCCTTTGCCACCAGCTGGGCTTCAAATTCCCCGTTTACCAGCTTGTAAAAATTCCCCTGGATAGAGGATTCGTTGCGCAGCTCCAGCTTATGATTTTTAAAATAATCGATAATGTCGCTTTTGATGGCATCGCTGATCCGGTTTTCAAAATAGTGTAGGGTATCGCGCCCTTCGTCGGTGATCTGCAGCTGTGTCCTGTTCAGTATTGTCCGGGATTCAGCCAGACCGGTTTCCATCAGTTCGGAAATGGCTGTCTGCAGGGTCAGAAAATTGGTGTATTCCTTATCCAGGACGAATTCACTGATCTGCGCTGTGGTCAGGGGAAATGTGACCCTGTCCAGCATGTACAGTACAATTAATTTGTAAAGAGTCAAAGGTTCCTGATTCATAGCATTGTCCTTGTCTGATTGAGGAGAGCTTCATGCGCTGATGAAGCGTATTCAATACGTTACGTTTGTTACGGCTCCAGTCCGGAGCTATCAAAAGGCTTTTCGGGCCGTCGCCGGTTACCCGGTGGATGACGATATCGGGCGAAAGGGCGGCAATGCATGTTATTAAAAGGGTAAGATAGGAATCCAGGGTGAGCACCTGCACCTTACCTGCGCGGTACTCACCGGCCAGGTCAGTATTGTCAAGTATATGCAGAAGCTGCAGCTTGATTCCGAAAATCCCGCACCCATTAAGGAAACGGATGGTTTCCAGGACCATTTCCGTTGTTTCTCCGGGAAGACCCAGGATTACGTGCACGATAACCGGAATCCTGGCGGCGTGCAGTCGGTCACAGGCATGGGTGAAACAGGAAAGCGCATAGCCTCTGCGGATATACCGTGCGGTTTGTTCATGGATGGTCTGCAGTCCCAGTTCGATCCAGATGAACTTGTCCGGATAATCACTTTTCAGGCCTTCCAGCAGCGCCATGACTTCATTTCCAAGGCAATCCGGCCTTGTTGCGATAGAGATGCCGGCAATATCCGGTTCGGAAAGCGCCTGCCTGTAAACGGAATCCAGATAGGATACAGGTCCGTAGGTATTAGTATAAGCCTGAAAATAAGCGATATAGCGGCTGCCTGTCTTTTTGGCCCGAAGAAGCTGTCTGCCGGCTGTCAGCTGTTCAGGGATGGAAAGGGCGCTTCCGGGAGTAAAATCACCGCTGCCGCCTGCGCTGCAGAAAATACAGCCCCGGGTATCCAGCGTCCCATCCCGGTTGGGGCAGGTTAAACCTGCATCCAGCGCTATTTTATATAATTTTTCACCATAGGTGTTCTTACACCAGGCGTCCAGGGAATAATAGGGCTTGCCATGATAATCCATAGTCCTATTTCCGGATGTGTGATTTTACAGCTTCGGCTACCACTTCCGCAACCTTCGGATTAAAGGCTTCAGGCATGATATTGTCTTCGTTCAGTTCCCCGTCAGGCACAAGGGATGCGATGGCGAGCGCGGCGGCCAGCTTCATTTCTTCCGTAATCTGTGTGGCCCGGCCTTCCAGCGCGCCCTTGAAAATTCCGGGGAAGGCCACCACGTTGTTAACCTGGTTGGGGAAGTCGCTCCGGCCTGTGCCTACGACTTTTGCGCCCGCGGCTTTTGCAATATCAGGCATGATTTCGGGAACCGGATTGGCCATGGCAAAAAGGATGGCATCCTTGTTCATGGAAGAAACCATTTCCGCGGTTACGATTCCGGGAGCAGAAACACCGATAAAGATGTCAGCACCTTTCATGGCATCGGCCAGCGTGCCGTTTTCTCCCTGAAGATTGGTGACCTCCATCATTTTCTCCTGCATCCAGTTCAAATCCTTCGTATCCCTGGAAAGGATGCCGGATTTATCGCACATGATAATATTGGGGAAGCCATAGGTCAGAAGCAGCCTGGTGATGGCAATTCCTGCGCTGCCTGCGCCGTTTACCACGATGCGGCAGTCTTCCTTTTTCTTTCCGGTAACCTTCAGGGCGTTGATGATTCCTGCGAGAACCACGATAGCTGTTCCGTGCTGATCGTCATGGAAAACAGGAATATCCAGGGTGGCTTTCAGCCGTTCCTCAATTTCAAAGCAGCGGGGAGCGCTGATATCTTCCAGGTTGATTCCTCCGAAGCCGGGAGCCATCCAGGTTACCGCCTTGATGATTTCCTCCGTGTCCTGTGTGTCAAGGCAGATGGGGACGGCATTGACGCCGCCGAATTCTTTAAAAAGGACGGCCTTCCCTTCCATGACGGGCATAGCGGCATAGGGGCCGATGTTCCCAAGGCCCAGGACCGCGGAGCCGTCGGATACCACGGCAATGGTGTTGGCCTTGATGGTATAGGTATAAGCGGCTTCCTTATCATTGGCTATCACCTTGCATGGCTCCGCCACGCCGGGGGTATAGGCGAGTGACAGCGCCTCTCTTGATTTAACGGGTGTTTTGGAAACGGTTTCTATTTTACCATTCCATTCTTTATGTAATTCCAGTGCTTTTTCGTTGGTTGTCATGATTTTTCCTCCCATTTGTTTTTCCGGCAGGGTAACGCTACAGAAGTATCATATAATATTTGGTTTCGATTCGCAATAGCGAACCTGGAAGATTGTGTTTTCCGTCAGGATGGAGTAAGATAAAAGACAGAAAGAGACAGGAGGTATAGAATGGGAAAACAGGGGAAAAAGAAACGGATCTGGCTGCGTGTACTGCTGGGGATTCTGGCTGCGCTGCTTCTGGTGATTATCGGTTATGTCCTGTACGTGATGATAAGCTATCACAGGCTTCCGGATGACCTGACGCTGGATGTGAGGACGCCGGAGAATGCGGATACAACCGGTGCGGTTTCCGTTGGTACAGATTATGAAATTATCACCTACAATATCGGCTTTGGCGCTTATACGCCGGACTACAGTTTTTTTATGGACGGAGGGAAATCCTCAGTTGCAGCCAGTAAGGAAAGCGTGCTTGCCACAGTTTCGGGTGCCGGTGAGCTGGCGGCGGGCTATGATCCGGACTTCATGATTTTTGAAGAGGTGGATCTTAAAGCCACAAGGAGTTACCATGTGGATGAATACGAGCTGCTGGATAAGTATTTCGGCGGATATTACTCGGATTTTGCCATCAATTATGATTCAGCGTTTCTGATGGTCCCGCCCTGGGAGCCTCATGGAAAAAGCCTGGCGGGAATCGCTTTTTATTCAAAATATCCAATTGCATCAGCTGTAAGGAAGAGTTTCCCCATTTCCACCTCCTTCAGCAAGTTCCTTGATCTGGACAGATGCTATTCCATCAGCAGGATCCCTGCGGACAATGGAAAAGAGCTGGTTATTTTTTCCCTGCATATGTCTGCTTACGGCAACAGCGATGCTATCCGGGAGGCACAGGTGAATAAGCTGTGCGGGGACATGCAGGCGGAATATGAGAAGGGGAATTATGTGGTATGCGGCGGGGATTTCAATCACGATTTGAAGGCATCCGAGGATACTGAGGAGGATCGTGCGTCCTGGGCGTATCCGTTCCCCAGATCCGATTTGCCGGAGGGCTTTTCCTTCAGCATGGATTTTCTGGGAGAAGCGGGAAAGGCGGCTCTTCCGGACAGCGCCCGGAATGCGGATATGCCTTATGAGGAAGGTGTGACTTATACGGTGACGCTGGATGGATTTATTATATCGGATAATATTGAACTGAAGGAATATGAAAATATCCATACAGGTTATCTGTATGCGGATCATGATCCGGTGAGAATGGTATTTTCCCTGAAGTAGGCGGCGGTGAAACGGGGCGGCATGTTTGGCATGTGCCGCCCTGGGGATGAAAATGGATGAATGAGGCGGCTGCTGTCGGATGGGAAGGGAGAAAAGCGATAAATTACGGCTCTTTTTATAAGGAAAGAACCGGTGCGGTAAATATATTTCAATATTTTGCAGATACTATGGTTTGAAAGAAACAGAGGCCGCAAGCGGCAATCAATCAACCACTATTATGGAGACAGAAATGAAAAACAAAACCTGCAAGGTATTTTTAATCATATTGACCGCAATGTTTATTCTGCCCGGCTGCCAAAAAAGCAGTTCAGGGGTGGACTCCTATCTGAAAGCGCAGGATAAAATCATGGATCAGATGATGAAGGATATGGAGCTTAAGGAAAAGACAGGAAGTTCCTCACTGGCCTTTCTGACCGGCATGATTCCCCATCATGAATCCGCCATAGAAATGTCGGAGGAGTATCTGAAGTATGCTCCTGAGGATGCTCATTTCAGGAAACTGGCAGAGGATATTATCATGGCCCAGACTTCGGAAATCGAGCAGATGAAGAATATGATGGAAGATATAAAAAGCGGTTACCAGACCGATGGGACGAAAGAGGAAGCCTATCTTAAGGAATATGATGAAATGATGGAAGGACATCATTCAGGTCATGGCTCCTCCGATACACAGGATTTGGATACGGCTTTTGCAGAAGGCATGGTGATGCACCATCAGATGGCCGTGGATATGGCTGAGACCATCATAAAATATTCAGACAATGATTCGGTTACGGATTATGCAAATAGTGTAATTGAGCTGCAGGGGCAGGAAATTTCCCAAATGCAGGACTTTCTGGATGGGAAAAACGGCAGCGGAAACACGCACTGGCATTGACGGAGAATAATATTAAACGTTATCTTATATACGTTTTAAACTTATTCAAAAATGATAAAATATCAAGTAAAATACGCGTCCTGGAAGCTTTTTGAAAAAAAAGCTTCCTATTTTTTTGAATGTGGTGTATAATGTGGACACATAAAGTTTACTTTTTAGAGTATCGTATCCCAATACATATCTTGTTGACGTCACATGTCCGGCTGCCGGATGGCGCCATTGAACAGACGTGGAGAGCTGGCTTTTCATACCTACGATAAGCGGCAGGTCAGCCAGGTGTCATTAATTTATTTCCCAATAAAAGAAAGAAATGAATAACAGACAGAAGAATCAGCAGGAAGTCATCCTGTTTATTAGCGGGTTGTATTGAACCAGATTCATCGTATTTAATTTTGAAACATTTTGTACTATAAGCACGGAGGAAATTCATGAGCATGAGAGAAAAGTATCAGTCCCTGGCATTGGCAGATCTTAAGGAAATTGCCAAGTCAAGAGGAATCAAGGGCACTTCCGGTATGAAGAAAGCGGACATTATTGAGGCAATGGTGGCCCTTGATGAGGAAGCGGAAGGAAGGCCCGGCACGCCGGTCAGGACGGAAGAAAAGGGAGACGCTGCAGACAAGGCTGCGGCTGCGCCGAAAAAGAGCCGGAGCCGGAGTGTGTCTGAAAAGCCTTTGGAAAAGACTGCCCCGGAGAAAAGGACGGCAGAGAAGCCTTCTGAAGTGAAATCGCCAGCGGAAAAAGAAGAAGAGGCAGCGCCTGCGGAAACGGCAGGACAGGCAAGGGTGCAGAATGTACAGCAGGCGGCACCTCAAGTGCAGAATGCAACCCAGGCACAGAGCGCGGCACAGTCCCAGGCGGTAACGCAGCCGCAGAGCGCCTCACAATCACAGCAGGCGAATCAGTCCCAGACTGCTTCCCAGAACAGACCGGCGGAGCGCGGGACGGACAGGAAACCGATGCGCCGGAATACACAGAACGAGAATGGCAGCCGCAGGAACTACGGAAACCAGGAGCAGCGGAGTACAAGAACCATTATTACGAATAATAACGATAATCGTCAGAATACCGCGGGATCACAGCAGGGTGAACGCACCTATAACGGAGAACGCAGCGTTCCCCAGAACAGAAGCTATAATACGGAACGCGCGGAAAGCAGCCAGCAGGATAATCCGATGCCGGTTCAGAATGTAAATGATGACGACAAGTTCCCATCCGAGCTGGACAGCGGAGTTGCGGCGCATGGTATTCTGGAGGTAATGCCGGACGGCTACGGATTTATCCGCTGCGCCAATTATCTTCCCGGAGAAAACGATGTTTATGTGGCGCCCAGCCAGATTCGCAGATTTAATCTGAAGACAGGCGATATCGTAGAAGGCAATACAAGAATCAAAACCCAGAATGAGAAATTCAGCGCGCTTCTTTATGTGAAATCCATCAATGGATATTCTCCGGATGTGGCGGCGAGAAGATGTAATTTTGAGGACATGACGCCTATTTTCCCGGAGGAAAGAGTCCGCCTGGAGCTGTCACGCTCTTCAACGGCCATGAGGATCATGGATCTGATGAGCCCTGTGGGAAAAGGGCAGAGAGGTATGATCGTATCTCCGCCTAAAGCTGGTAAGACAACGCTGCTCAAGCAGGTTGCGCAGTCCGTAAAAGTAAATAATCCGGACATGCACCTGATCATCCTTCTGATTGATGAACGGCCTGAGGAAGTTACGGATTTCAGGGAAGCAATTGAAGGGCCGAATGTGGAGGTTATTTATTCCACCTTTGATGAGCTGCCTGAGCATCACAAAAGAGTCTCCGAAATGGTAATCGAACGGGCGAAGCGTCTGGTAGAGCATAAGAAAGATGTCATGATCCTTCTGGACAGCATCACCCGTCTGACCAGAGCCTATAACCTGGTAATCCCGCCCAGCGGAAGAACTCTTTCCGGCGGTCTTGATCCGGCAGCCCTGCATATGCCGAAACGGTTCTTCGGCGCGGCCAGGAACATGCGCGGGGGCGGAAGCCTGACCATACTGGCTACGGCGCTTGTGGATACCGGAAGTAAAATGGACGACGTTATTTATGAGGAATTCAAGGGAACAGGCAATATGGAAATCGTGCTGGACAGAAAGCTTTCCGAAAGAAGAGTATTTCCTGCCATCGATATTCCCAAATCAGGCACCAGAAGAGAAGATCTGCTGCTTACCCCGGAAGAACTGGAAGCCATCGGTATTCTGCGCAAAGCGCTTAACAGCCTGAAGCCGGAAGAAGCTGTGGATAAGATTCTTGATATGTTCGCGCGTACAAGAAATAATGCCGATTTTGTAAATCTTGTGAAAAAAATGAAGTTTATCTGATATCAGGAATTACTGTCAGGCAGAAATATTGCTGTTTTTTTGCTGCTTTTTGCTTATTTTTACTTGCATTGACAGAAAAGCTATGCTACAATTAAAAAGCTGTTTACAGGTTAATCTGTATCCGGCGGCCGAAAGGCAAGTGGATGAGAACGAAATAACAATAAGGGAACACAATAAATAGAAGAGGTGAAATCATGAAAGAAGGAATCCATCCTGGATATTACCAGGCAACAGTAACCTGCAACTGCGGAAACACATTCGTAACAGGTTCTACCAAACCGGAACTTCACGTGGAAGTATGCTCCAAGTGCCATTCATTCTACACAGGCCAGCAGAAGGCTGCTCAGGCTCGTGGACGTATTGACAAGTTCAACAGAAAGTACGGCGTGGAAAACAAATAAGAGCTGCGAAAAAAGGTTGAGGTTATTTAATCTCAACCTTCTTTTTCATATATATACCGCGTAACTGTTCAGTATCCCTCACAGTTACTGTCCCGCACCAAATCCAACACAACCCGTAAGGGAGGAATTAATATGAGTAAAAAGAACTGCGGACACTATTCCGGCATCGGCGGCCAGGCCGTTCTGGAAGGCGTCATGATGAAAAATAAAGATGAATACGCCGTAGCAGTCAGAAAGCCGGATGGAAACATCGAAGTCAAGAAAGAAAAATATGCAGGAGCCCTGGCCGGCAGCAAGCTTACAAAGCTGCCGTTTGTCAGAGGGGTTTTTAATTTTATAGATTCCCTTGTGCTGGGAATGCAGACTCTGACCTATTCCGCCAGCTTTTACGAAGATGATGAAGCGGAAGAAACCAAAACGGACAAGCTGCTGAACAAAGTAACCAAAGGAAATGCGGAAAAGGTATTCATGGGATTTACGGTAGCCTTCTCCATTGTTCTGGCGGTGGCGATTTTTATCGCACTTCCCTATGGAATCAGCCTGCTGTTTCATTCCTATGTCAGGAATGCTTCTCTTCTCGCCATTCTGGAAGGCGTGGTGCGTCTTGCCATTTTCCTGGCATATGTGGCCATTATCGCTTCCATGAAGGATATCAGAAGGGTTTACCAGTACCATGGAGCGGAGCACAAATGCATTAACTGCCTGGAAAAGGGGCGTCCTCTTACCGTCAAGGATGCAATGAGAAGCTCCAGGCTCCATAAAAGGTGCGGAACAAGTTTCCTTTTGTTTGTCATGCTGATAAGCATTATCCTTTTCATGTTCATTCGGGTGGAGAACCCTGCGCTAAGGCTTGTGGTCAGGATTCTTCTGATTCCTGTAATTGCCGGGATTTCCTATGAAGTAATCCGCCTTGCAGGAAGAAATGACAATGTAATCATCAATCTGATTTCAAAACCCGGAATGTGGCTTCAGAAACTGACCACCAGAGAACCGGATGAAAGTATGATTGAAGTTGCGATTGCCTCTGTAAATGCGGTTTTTGACTGGAAGGCATATCTGAAGGAGGAATTCGGGTATGAAGTGGATGAGTCATGGCTGATGGAGGATGATCAGCCGGAGGATTTCGATGAGGATGAGGACGGGACGGGTGACGCTTCTGATGGGAAAGAAACCAAAACCGGGGAGCCGGCGCTGCAATGAACTACAGGGAATGCTATGAATGGGGCCGGCAGAGCCTGAAGGCGGCCGGAATTGAAGAAGCTGATCTGGATGCCAGACTGCTCCTGGAAACAATATGCCATACGGACAGGAATACGCTGCTGGTTCACGGGGACAGACAGGTGTCCCATGAAGAGGAGAGCGCTTATAACGACTGGATATCCAGGCGCGCCCGGCACATCCCTCTCCAGCACATTACCGGCGAACAGGAATTTATGGGGCTTACCTTTCTGGTAAACGAGCATGTGCTCATTCCCAGACAGGATACGGAAATCCTGGTGGAAGAAGTATTACGGCAGCTGACGGACGGCAGCAGAATACTTGACATGTGTACCGGATCAGGCTGTATTTTACTGAGCCTGCTCCATTATTCCAATGACTGCCAGGGGACCGGGGCCGATATTTCCAGGGAAGCGCTTGCCGTTGCCCGGGAAAATGCGGACCGGCTGGGAATACAGGCCCGGTTTGTGGAAGGGAATCTTTTTGAAAATATTGATGGAAAATATGATTTTATCGTATCCAATCCGCCTTACATTCCAACTGCCGTTATCGATGGACTGATGGAAGAGGTCAGGCTGCATGAACCGCTGACGGCACTGGACGGAAAAGAAGACGGACTAATTTTTTACAGAAGGATACTTGAGGACGGTACTGAGCATCTGATGCGGGGCGGCGGTCTTTATTTTGAGATCGGCTTTGATCAGGGAGCTGCCGTAAAAAAAATGATGGAAGAGGCCGGGTTTCATGAGGTACAGGTGACAAAGGATTTTGCCGGACTGGACCGGGTGGTATCCGGATTTTGGTATGGAACGGACACCCTGCCACAGTAAATGTATAAGAAAAGCCGCCCGATATGCGGCTGTTTATCAGGAAGGAATGGTATAAAAATGTTTGACAGGCTGGAAGACCTGCTTCGGCGATATGAGGAAATCATGAACGAACTGAACGAGCCTACCGTAACGGCCAACCAGGACCGGTTCAGGGCTTTGATGAAGGAACAAAGTGATTTGACTCCTATTGTGGAAAGCTACAGAGAATATAAGAAAGCAAAACAGGATGCGGAGGACAGTCTCTTTATGCTGGAATCCGAATCCGATGAAGAAATGCGCGAACTGCTCAAAGAAGAACACAGCGAAGCAAAAAAACGCATACAGGAGCTGGAACAGGAACTGAAGATCCTTCTGCTCCCCAAAGACCCCAACGATGACAAAAACGTTATTGTAGAAATCCGCGCCGGCGCCGGCGGGGATGAGGCAGCGCTTTTTGCCGCCGAAATGTACCGCCTTTACGTAAAATACGCAGAACGGAACCGTTGGAAGGTGGAAACCGTAGGCGTTGACGAAATCGGAATCGGCGGCATGAAGGAAGTCAGCTTCATGATCAACGGAAAAGGAGCCTACTCCAAACTTAAATATGAAAGCGGCGTACACCGCGTACAACGCGTCCCGGAAACCGAATCCGGCGGCCGCATCCACACCTCCACCATAACCGTGGCTGTAATGCCCGAAGTAGAAGATGTGGACGTTGTCATTGACGATAAAGACATACGAATCGACGTAATGCGCGCCTCCGGAAACGGCGGCCAGTGCGTCAACACCACAGACTCCGCCGTACGACTGACCCATTACCCCACAGGAATCGTTGTATACAGCCAGACAGAGAAATCACAGCTTCAGAACAAAGCAAAAGCATTCGCACTGCTCCGTGCCAAGCTGTATGACATTGAACAGCAGAAAGCACACGATGCAGAAGCGGAACTGAGAAGGAGCCAGATTGGTACGGGGGACAGATCAGAAAAAATAAGGACCTATAACTTCCCCCAGGGAAGGGTTACGGACCATAGAATAAAGCTGACGCTTTATAAGATTGATGATATTATGAATGGGGATATTGATGAATTGTTGGATAGTTTGATCGCAGCCGACCAGGCGGCGAAGCTCCTGAAGATGAACACCCAATAACCCTCACATCCCCGATACCCAGCCCGACGCCGTAAAAAGCCATAAGGCCCCGCTGCCTGCTTGCAGAGCAACGGGGCCTTATGGCTTTTTACAAAGCTTCGCGCAGCGAAGCGCGAGAAATCCCGCAGGGATTATTCGGAGGCGTCAGGCGTCCTCCTTCCATCACCCTTCCCCTTCGCCATCTGTCCGCCCATACAGGGGTGAGAATGCGCAGCATTCTCACCCCTGCCCAACATTACAAACCAACTTTTTATAAACTATAGATTTTACAAACTATAGATTTGACAGAATTACCATGAAATCGTAGAATAAAACAAATGGAAAAGAGTTAACCCCTATCAGACAAACAAGACGGCCCCAGGACATTAATTCCCTAACATTCCAATCCATCCCCAAAATCACTAAAAAAATCCCATTAACAAAGGAGAACCCCATGTGCGGAGTATGCGATCGAATTCAAAAAACTCTGAAAGGAAACAACAAATATTTTGTAAAAGAACTCCAGACCGGTTATGTTGTCCTGGGAGACTACCAACGTTTTAAAGGCTACACACTCTTTCTCTGCAAAACCCACGCCACAGAACTGCATCAGCTGGAACAGCCCTTCCGTGACCTCTTTCTCCACGAAATGTCGCTGGCTGCTGAGGCTGCCTTCCGCGCATTCCAGCCTGAAAAAATGAACTATGAACTGCTGGGACAGGGAGACAATATCCATATGCACTGGCACTTTTTTCCGAGGAGAAAAGGGGATACTCCTGTTCCCGGCCCTGTATGGAAGCTTCCCAAAGAAGAAATGTATGCCGACAAATACCTCCCTTCAGACAGCGAACTACAGGAAATGAAACAGAAGCTGAATACCGAACTGGAAAAACTGTTACAGGCAGAATAATCTCATAAACAATAATCTCATACATAATAATACCAGAAAACCATCTTCAATAAGACACCACTGAAAGGCTCCCGATTATGCAACAGTACATCCTGCAAACACCCAGACTCATCCTCAGGCCGCTCACAGCCGCAGATGCGGAAGAAGTTTTTATCTGGTGCTCGGACCCATTGGTAAACCGTTTCATGCCTTACGCCCTTTACACGAAAACAGAAGACGTACGCAGATGGCTGGAAACCGTGGAAAAAAACGAAAAACAATACGAATTTGGCTTTGTGTGCAAAGAAAATAACCGGTTAATCGGCAGCGGCGGCATAGGCCCGGCGGAAGACAATACACAGTGGGAAATTGGCTACAACCTCCGTTCTGACTGCTGGAACCAGGGCTATGCCACGGAGGCGGCAAAAGCTATGATTGACTTTGCATACCAAGAATTTGATATACATGACTTCGGCGCAAATCATGCGGTGGCAAACCCGGCGTCAGGAAGAGTCATGGAAAAATGCGGTATGTATTTTGACCATTATGGAGAATACAGCCGTTTTGACGGGAGTGAAACCTTCCCGGCAAAATTTTATAAACTCCATCTTGATTGACTTTTTGATCGATTCAGCCGGCCGGGACTATCCTGAAAAGCCATCATATCTGCGTTTTCAATCTACACGCAGCTATGGAGCTTTCTGGGATATTCCCGGTTTTTTCATTCCCACTTTTCAAAGATTTTGAATAGTTATGAAACATTAAAGATATCTACTGCAGAAATTAAGAATTCTATACTAAAATATAAAATAAAGCTCAACTCCACCACAGATGAGATTTTCACTGATAAACATCGTCAGAAGCTTATTTTTTTATAGAAAACGGGGACAATAACAGCAGAAAAAAGTCAGGAGGTCTCCATGAAAAAAGCAAAGGACGATAAACGTATTTCAACCATACCGGACGGCGTTTATGAGGCAGGCGTGGTGGGGCATGGCCCAAGCCATGATAAAAACAGCCATGAAAATACGCCTTCAACAGATGCCCAGGGAAACGGGTATCCCATGCATGAAGCAAAAAAAAGGACAGGCAGATAACTGGCCTGTTCTCTACATAAATTCTATTTCACCCCTTAATATAAGAAAAACTTCATAGTATTGCCAGGAAATATTTGATATACTGAATAAATAGCGGATACTGTTCTGTTACGCACTTTTTTCTGAGTATTCTGAAATCTTTGTGCAACAGACATCAATGCGGCATCATACCGCGGAGAATTTTTTTATGGACAGCTGCAGTAAGGACAGAAAAAGGATGAACTGCGATATATGGCAAGATAATGGAGGAAGCATGAAATTTAAAGGAAAAGTAGCCGCATGGTTCTGGCTGATTATCATTGCGGTAAATGCGGTATGTATATACGAACTGCTTTTTGACCCTGATAATGTGCCCATATTATTATTTTCGCTGGCTCTGTGCGATATTATTTTTATACCAATCGTTGTGCGCAACTATGTGGTAATTGAGGAAGAAAACCTGAAGCTGTTTTTCGGTTTTGGAAAGGATTCCATGCGGATTGCTGACATTGTGGAAATCAAAGGTTCCTATTGCCCGATTTCTTCCAGTGCCGCTTCTTTGGATCGTCTTTTTATCAAGGGGAAAAGACAGGAAATGGTGATAGCGGTGAAGGATAAAACGGCGTTGGTAGCTGAATTGAAAATGAGGAATCCCGCGATACGGGTGTGCAGTGTACCGGGAGTACAGTAATGAACGGCCTTTTCTATTCTGAGGCTGAAAATTGAGGGCAGAGGATACATATATGATGGAAATACAGGTTGGAGCATTGATTTTTGCGGGAATGGGGTTACTGTTCCTGCTGATTGGGATTTTTTTGATGAAAGTGTTTGGCAGGAGGCGAAAGACCGCCTCGATGGTTACCACGGCGCGGGTAGTGGATGTGGAATGCAGAAGAGACAGTGGTGGCAGCACATATTATTATCCCGTATTTGAATACTATGCCGGAGGCAGAATGCAGCGGGTGGTATCGACTTTTGGAAGCAGCCCCTGCCGGTATCAGACAGGAGAAGAAACGGAACTATATTATGATCCGGAAAAAACGGAAAAATTCTGGTGCGAACGCGATACAAAAATGATGAAGCTGCTTTGCGGTATTTTCATGGGAATCGGCGGGATTTTTCTTGTATTAGGCATCATTTTTATGGTAACCGGAGCATTCTGACTGTAATAGCAGAGAAATCTGGTGGAAGCAGGGGAAAAAGGAAAAGCAGGGGGATAAAGGGATGGATGTGCGTATTAAAGTATTAAAGACAGAATTTTATGAGGATATTGCAGATGAATATCTGAGCGAAGGAAGGGCGGTTGGTCCGTGTCCGATTCTGAAGGAAGGGGATACATTTCTTTATAAATCCGGAGAGGAGGCAGTCATGCCGGAAGGCTTCTGTCCCTGGGCATGGGTGGACTTATACGCAGCTATTTCCCGCAGGGCAATCGATCGTGCGCCCAGGGAAGCCGGGAAGGAATACTGGTATAAGCATGAAAATAAGACAATAGAATGCTGCACTGATGGTGTGCGTCCGGTGATTTTTTTGCTGGAGGCGGTTCCGGAGGAAGAATGATGTGTATGGCAGACTGGCCGGAAATAAAAAAAGACCGTTATAAGGCAGGATATCGGGATTATCAGAGGCTGAATTATCTGCTGGGAAAAAAATACAACCTGCGTTATAACATACGCAACATATCGATTGAAGAAATTAATGAAGTAAAGGGAGAGCTTCTTGAAAATTTTCTTAGTGCCCTGAAAGATGATATTCAATGTGCATCGGAAGCTAAAGTGGAGGCGCTTGAAATTTATAAATTGGAGCTGATGGAAGAATATATTAATAAATCGGCAGCACTGTGTGAGAGTGAAATGGCGGCGTTTTTTCGGGGAGAGGAAAGAGAGCGGCCGGAAAATTATTATGTAAATATCATATAATTTAATATTCCAAAACAGTATAAATTTAATGTGGAAAAGGTGAGGAGGAAAAATGCGTTCAGAAAAAGAAATGCTTGATTTGATTATAAAAACTGCAGAAGAGGATCCGCGTGTCAGGGCGGCATATTTGGAAGGATCCCGCGTTAACCCTAACGTTCCCAAGGATATTTTTCAGGATTACGATGTGGTATATGTTGTAAACGAGACTAAATCCTTCCGTGAGGACAGGCACTGGATTGACAGATTCGGGGAACGGTTGTTTATGCAATATCCGGAAGATAGCATATATTTCAGTTCTGATGTGGAAAACTGTTATGGCTGGCTGATGCAGTTTACGGATGGAAACAGGCTGGATCTGCATGTCAGTACCATGAAGGCGGTACAGAGCAGCCTTGAAATCTATCGGATACTGGTTGATAAGGATGGTATCCTGCCGGAAGCAAAGCCGGCCTCGGATGAGATTTACTGGGTGAAAAAGCCGACGGAAGAGCAGTTTTATTTTACCTGTAATGAGTTCTGGTGGTGTCTGGATAACGTGGCGAAGGGACTTTGGAGGGAGGAACTTCCCTATGTAATGGATATGATTCATCTGTATATCCGGCCGATGCTTACCAGAATTCTGGAATGGAAAATCGGCAGGGATAACAATTTTTCCGTCAGCGTGGGAAAGTCGGCAAAATATATGAAACGGTATTTGCCCGAGGAAACCTATAAAAGGTATCTGTTAACTTATTCCCAGGCAGAAACAGAGGCTGTTTGGGATGCAGTTTTTATTATGTGCGATCTATTCAGGCAGACAGAGGAAGAACTGGCTGAGAAAATGAACTTCCATTTTGATGCGGCGGAGGCGGATAATTGCAGGGCATATCTGGAGCATGTGAGAAAACTGCCTGCAGATGCGAGGGAAATATATGAATCTTAGCGGGGCAGAAGAAATTACATCATGCAGGCTAATTCTCAGGCCGGATGAAAAGTGTAGCGGTCTGGAAACATTTATATGGACAATCTTATTAAAAGAGGGCAGAAAAATAATTGGCCATTTTAAAGCGCAATATGAGCCGGAAATAAATAAAATAACATTACAGTTTGCACTGGATGAAGTCTGGCAGAATAAGAAATATATGCAGGAGGCGCTCAAAACCCTGACGGATTATCTGTTTGAAAAGACTGATATAAACAGGGTTGAGGCTCACTGCAATGGTAAAAATAAAAAAGCTGTCGCAGTGATGCTGAAATGTGGGTATCAATTGGAAGGACAGCTGCGGCAGGCCCAGTCTTTCGGCAGTGATGGTGAAAAAACAGATATTATATGGTTTGCTCTTTTAAAAACAGATTATCTGCGCAAGAAAGCAATGGCAGATTTAACGGTGGATGGGTTAGTGATTACCAATTATAGGGAAAGTGGTGGACTGCCGTTACGGAATATAATGCGTCTTCCTGAAAAAGAAGCGTTTCTTTTGGCGGAGAGACTTTCAGCTGCTACAACTTCAAGGAATGATCGGTACGGCGATTATTTTGAACGGTATTACCAGAAGAGAGAGGCAACTGAAAAATGGCTGTATAACCGTTTCCTTGAAGGAGGCGGAAGGCCCAAAACGATGCATCCCATATATTTTGTATTAGGGGAGCACAGCGGTTTTCAGAGCTTTTTTGGAAATCAGGATAAAATCAGTATTCCGCTTAGCCATATAGATGATATGGAGGTCAGTTTTACGCCCAGGGACAGTATGCATTTGAGGAGTATGGGAATGACGGAAGGGACTGTCTGGAATAAAAAACAGTTTTTTCGTATGATTAATGATTCGGAAAAAAGCGTTGGCGAATTTATTTTTGACCTGCCTGGTCTTTTTCATAATCCTGGAAGCTATATAGAGGTACAGCTATGGAACGATGCGTATTTGGCAGATTATTTATAGGTTGGAATTGCCTACGTGGGAGGTACAATGGATATACAGTCGGAATTTGATTTTATAAAGGCCGCAGAAAAAGATATCGCAATGCTGACAGCAACGAGAATCCAGGTACTGCGGGCAGCTAATGGGCTGGAACTTTCCGTGGATATGTCTGCCGTTGAAAAAGAATCCAGGGATTACTATGAAAAAGCCCTCAGGGACGGCAGCCATGCGGCCTATCTGGTTTTTGACGCTGAGCTGTTTGTCGGGGCCGGAGGCATCAGTTTTTATCGGGTGATGCCCACCTTTCACAATCCGTCGGGCAACAAAGCATACATTATGAATATGTATACGCACCCGGATTACAGACGCCGCGGGATAGCCTCAGCGGTTCTTGATTTGCTTGTGAAAGAGGCGCTGACAAGAAGAGTAGAGCATATTTCACTGGAAGCCACCTCAATGGGAAGGCCTTTATATACAAAATTCGGCTTTGTTCCGATGAAGGATGAGATGATCCTTCCTGAGGAATTTGTGAATGGCGGGAAACTATAAATAACAGGAAATTATGAATAGAAGAAATCTATGAATGACAAAAAAATATGAATGAGAGAAAACAACAGGAGAAAGCATTTTGAGTGACAGGCCTGATTTACAAAAAGATTTGGACAGTAAAATATTTCGCAGCTATTATTATTTAAAGGAAGAACTGACGACGTTTTGCAGGGCGGAGGGGCTTCCCGTTTCAGGCGGAAAAAAGGAGCTGACGGAGCGTATTGCCAGTTATTTAGATGGCGGAGAGATTATTGCGGATAAACCAGTTGCCAGGAAAAAAAGCGGGGTTGGATTTATTACCGATGATACTCCGATTGAGCCTGATTTTGTCTGCTCCCAGAAGCATAGAGCTTTTTTTGAGGAAAAAATAGGAAAAGGCTTTTCTTTTAATGTTGCTTTCCAGAAATGGCTGAAAGCGAATACGGGAAAGACCTACGGCCAGGCAGTTGACGCCTATTATCAAATCCGGGAGGAAAAGAAGAAGGGCGGGACAAATATCGACAGCCAGTTTGAATATAATACCTATATTCGTGATTTTTTTGCTGAAAATCAGGGAAAAACGCTGAAAGAAGCCATTAAGTGCTGGAATTATAAAAAGAGCATGCCGGGACATAACCGTTATGAAAAAGCGGATTTGGAGGCTCTTGTGCTTTAACCGCCTGGCTCTGATTCCGGCGGAGAAGCAAAAGGGAAGAGGAGAATATGATTAGAAAGTTCAGAAATGAAGATTTGGAACAGATTATGCAGCTGTGGTTACAGGCCAACGTACAGGCACATGGTTTTATAGAGAAAACATATTGGAAATCACATTACAGCGAAGTCAGAAAAATGATGCCCGAAGCGGAGATTTATGTTTTTGACAGCGAAGATGGAATCCTTGGTTTTCTGGGACTGCAGGAGGATTATATTGCAGGGATTTTTGTCGGGGAAAATAATCGGGGACGCGGTATCGGCAAGCATTTGCTTCAGTGCGCCAAGCAGAATCGCGACAGCCTTTCCCTGCATGTATATCTTAAAAATGAACGTGCCGTGCGGTTTTATGAGAAGGAAGGATTTCATATAGCAGGGGAACAGACTGATATAGAGACCGGCGAACAGGAATATTTAATGGAGTGGAAAAAGAAAGTACTTTGAATAAAGTTGATTCAGACGATTGGTGGGAAGGAAAAGAAATACTTCATGCTGACAGAGCTGGGAAGGGGAGAATAAAATGACACCGAATGAATATCAGAGGCTTGCAATGACCACATTGAATCCCTCTCTTGAGAAAAAGGATATACTCATTAATGGCGTAATGGGACTGTGCGGTGAAGCCGGGGAAGCGATTGATATTGTGAAAAAGCATCTGGCGCAGGGACATAAACTGGACCGGGAGCACTTAATAAAGGAACTGGGGGATATTGCATGGTATCTGGCGGAAACCGCCACCGCTTTGGATGTCAGCCTTGAAGAGGTCCTGCAGGGAAATATCAAGAAGCTGAAGAAAAGATATCCCGAAGGCTTTTCTGTTCAGGATTCAATGGAAAGGGACAGGAACGATTTGTAACCGGAAGCGCAGATTTTTACCAGGAGAAAAAAGATGAAAAATTATCAGAGAGAGTACCCGTTGTTTTCCCTCTGCGGATTAAACTGCGCGCTGTGCCCCATGCACCTGAATAAGTATTGCCCCGGCTGCGGCGGCGGAGAGGGAAACCAGTCCTGCGCCATATTCCGCTGCGGCAGGGAACACGGCTGTCCGGAATATTGTTTTCAGTGCGGTGAGTATCCCTGTGAAAAATATGACAGTGTGATGGAGTATGATTCCTTTCTGCCTCACAGAAATATGCGCAGGGATATGGAACGGGCAAAAAGTGGTGGGATGGAAGCCTATCAGGCGGAACTGGAAGAAAAGGCGGAAATTTTGCAGGAGCTGCTGGATAACTATAACGATGGACGCAGGAAAACCTTTTACATGCTGGCAGTGTACCTGTTGGAACTGCAGGATCTCAGGAATGCGATGGAGCAGATTGTACGTGAAACGTCAGGGGGAGGAATGCAGGAAACGGCGAAAGAAACGGTACAGGAGATGACACTGAAGGAAAAGGCAGCGGCAGCGGTCGGATGTTTTCAGGCAATTGCACAGGAAAAGGGAATTGTCCTGAAGCTGAATAAGAAGCCTGCGAAGAAAAAAACGGAGTAATGGAAGGATTAAATAAACGATAAGATATAGCTGAAAAATGAAAGAAAGAAGGAGAAAATTATGGGAATGACATTTCAGGAGGCAATTCAGCTTTACAGGGATATTTATCACAGATTTGAAAAAGTAGAGGGAAAGCCGTGGGGAGTAAACGGCGCGATGATAGAATTGACCAAACAGATGGGCGATTTGTCAAAGTGTATTATGCTTCAGGAAAATTATTATGCTTATCAGGGAGAAAAACCGGAGAATCTGGAAGAGAGCATCGGGAATGAGCTTGCAGATATTCTGGGGCAGCTTATCCGGATTGCCGACTGCTATGGCATTGATTTGGAAGAAGCGCATAAGGCGGCCAGGGCAGATGAGGATATGGATCTGAAGAGAAGGGGCGTCTGAAAGTAAGAAACATTGGCGGCAGAGGAAAAAGGGGAGGAACGTATATGTATGGTTGGTTAAATGTGGGAAGTCTGCTTTTGGGCCTGGCCGCACTTATAATACCGGTAATTATTATTGTCCGATACAAAAAGACGGGAAACAGAAACCAGCCGGTTTTATATACCACGAGCATGTGCGCCTGTGCTTTGTCTCTGTTTTTTCAGATATGCAACAATGACCATCTGGTTAAAATTAAAGACTGGTCGGCACTTTCCGATACCTCGGAGGCGGTAGTGTCAGGGGCGCTGAACCTTCTTTTGGGAACCATTTTATTTAATGTAATTGCGCTTGTGATTTGTTACGGGAAAAAGGCTGATAGAAAATAAGTGGGAGGGTAATATATGGAGGAACATTTCAAGGTTTATTCCGCTGTATTTCCAATAATTATAAAAAGATATGAAGGACAGATGCAGGTACTGCTTTCTATGAGAAAAAATACAGGCTATATGGATGGTAGGTGGGACTTTGCCGGCAGCGGCCATGTGGATAAAGATGAGTCTGCAAAACAGGCTGTGGCAAGAGAATGCCAGGAAGAATTAGGTATAATTGTAAAGCAGGATAATATTCATTTTGCACACCTATCACATTGTGTTGGACTGAATGGAGAACGTACTTATTTTGATATTTATTTCACAGTGGATAGTTTTATTGGCGAACCATATATAGCAGAGCCTGAAAAATGTTCAGAATTGCAGTGGTTTGCAATTGACAGGCTTCCGGATGAAATAATAGAAATAAGAAAACAGGCTTTACAGTTATACCTTGAGGCTGTACCTTATGATGAAGTTATAACCGGATATACGGAGGAACATTCATGCTGCCGGAAAGACTGAAAAGAAGAGTCATTTATGAAAGTGACTGGATAGATCTATATGCGGATACCGTTCGTATGCCCGACGGAAGTATAATAGAACCTTACCATGTCCTGCATTATCCCCATAATTCGGTCAGTGTTGTTATCTATAATAATAAAGATGAGATTCTCATGCTCCGCTCTAAAAGATATACTGCAGGAGGTCTGGAATGGGAAATCCCGGCGGGCAGAGTTGAGAAAAATGAATCCCCTGAGGACGCAGCGCGAAGGGAATGCATGGAAGAGACGGGCTGTGAGCTTGAAGATTTATCGTATTTGGGATATCAGAACCCTCAGAATGGTATGACGGATTTCCGGGTTCATATGTATGCAGCCCATGTCAGTACGGAGAACGGTAATTTTGACAAGAATGAAGTCGACAGCAAACTATGGGTAAAAAGGGATGAGGTAATGGATTGGCTGAAAAATAATATTATCCGTTGTGGAGTGTCAATGCTTACTTTACTATACGCTGACCGTTTTTATGAAAAATAGAGTTAGGTTAGGGAAACGTCCGGTGTTTGGAAGAAAAGGAATATAGCATGAGAAAAGTAGTTTTGTATCTTGGAATGAGTCTGGACGGATATATCGCGGACAAAAACGGCGGTGTGGGCTGGATGGAGGAGGATGATACGGGGAGCCTGGAGGATAGCAGCTACCCGGATTTTGTTCAGACAGTGGATACCGTCCTGATGGGATATACCACCTATCATCAGATAAGGACGGAGCTTTCGCCGGATAACTGGGTATATGCGGGAATGCAGACATATGTATTCACACATCGCAGTGAGCAGGATGAGGAGGAAATACATTTTACAGATAAAGGACCTGAAGAGCTCGTCCGACGGCTGAGAGAACAGAAAGGGAAGGATATCTGGCTCTGCGGAGGCGCTGATTTGGTGAAGCAGTTCGTGGAAGCGGACCTGGTAGATCAGTACAGGATTACCGTGCTGCCTGTGCTGCTGGGTGATGGTATCCGTTTATTTGGAGGCGGTAGCCGGCAAAGGAAGCTGAAGCTGACAGGGACAGAGCGGTATGGCGGTATGACAGAGCTTATTTATGAAAAACAGTAATCGCCCGGCGGCATTTTTCTGCATGCATGGCATTTTTCTGCATGCCCGGCATGCATATGCTCCGGCGTGCATAAAGGAGAGGAAATGAAGGAAAGTACAGAAAACAGATGCAGACAATTCATAAAAAATAAAGAAGTAATCAGGAAGGAATTCAGCTGGGAAAGCACCTATATGTATCCTCTTTGCGCGGCAATTTTCACTATGAACGGCAAGGAGGCGGACGGCGGGCAGCTGAAGGCATGTACAGAGCTGCTCAGGCAGCATACGGGCATGTTTTCCAATTTCCGAAGCACTGCCAGACTGCCAATCGCATCCCTGATGGCGGTATCAGGGAATCCGGAAAGTACGATTTCGAATGCGCTGAAGGTATATGGGATGCTGAAGGAGGAGTTTTTCGGTTCTGCTTATCTGCCTCTGACGGCGATGGTAATTGCGCAGATGGCCGAGCCTTTTGACTATGAACGTATTGTAAAACGAACTCGCGCGTTATATAAGGAGATGAAATCAGAGCATCCGCTGCTTACCTCCTCGGAGGACAGCTCCTTTGCCGCGCTGCTTTCACTGTCGGAGAGGGATGACAGTACATTGCTATCGGAAGCGCAGAGGTGCTATGAGATTTTGAAGCCGCAGTTTTTTTCAGGAAATGCAGTTCAGTCGCTAAGTCATGTTCTTGCGCTGGGAGACAGAAGGGCGGAAGAAAAATGCAGCCGGACGCTGCTGCTCTATGACCGGCTGAAGGAACGGGGATATAAATACGGAACGGATTATGAGCTGCCGACGCTTGGTGTGCTGGCACTGTCGGAAGGCGATTTGATGGAAATCGTGACGGAAATGACGGATACGGATGATTTTCTGGCAAAGCAGAAGGGACTGGGCAACTGGAGCATCGGGAGAAAACAGCGGCTGATGTATACGGGAATGCTGGTACAGGGAGAGTATGTAAAGACAGGCAGCCTGGAAACCGCTGCGATCAACGGGACGATTTCCATGATTGTGGCACAGCAGGCAGCCATGTGCGCAGCCGTCGCGGCCTCCACGGCAGCCGCCGCTTCCAATTCCTCCTCATAAGTCAAATTCCTCCAAGCAATGGGGCATCAAATTTGAAACGTCGTGAACGGCGGTATTTGACTCTCGCGGCAGCCGTCAAAGGGATGTACGAGTGCATCACCTTGGCTCGTTGATCGCGGAAATAAAAAAGAAAAGAGAAAGTGTATGGAAATTATTATCAGACAGGAGCTCCCGGAAGAGTACTGGGAGACGGAATATATGACTAAAAAAGCGTTCTGGAATCTGCATTTTCCAGGCTGCAATGAGCATTATCTTGTCCACCGGCTGCGTTCTGACAAGGCGTATATCCCGGAACTGAGCAGGGTTGCCGTGTCAGACGGCAAAATTGTGGGAACCATCATGTATTCCGCAGCCAGGATCGAGGGCGCGGAGGGGAGCAGTAATGAGGTGCTTTGCTTCGGGCCGCTTTGTGTTGATCCGGCAATGCAGAATATGGGGATTGGCGGCCTGCTTTTGAATACGACAATGCAGCTTGCCAGGGAGGAAGGATATCCGGGAATTGTGATTTTTGGGGAACCGGGCTATTATCCTAAATTTGGTTTTCAGACCTGTGATCATTATGGGATTACCACCGCGGAAGGTAAAAATTTTGATGCATTTATGGGAATTGAGCTGGTGCCCGGAGGCCTGCGAAGCCTGCCGGGAAGGTTTTTTGAAGCGGAGGTGTTTGAGAGCCTGACCGAAGAGGACACGGAAGCGTTTGATAAAGGCTTTCCTTATATGGAAAAGCTGAGGCTGCCCGGACAGTGGGATTATGATGCCGGGACCAAGCAGAAAGATGGGGAAGAAGCATGATTTTTATAGACTCGTCAAAATGTACGGGCTGCGGGCAGTGTACGCGGGTATGCCCATTTACGGTACTGCGGCTGAACCAGGAGGGAAAGGCGGAAAATACCGGGAAAAAGTGTATTGCCTGTATGCATTGCGCGGCGATTTGCCCGGCGGATGCAATAACTTATGATTCCCGGCCCGCTGTGGCGGAAAAGACCCAGCCTCTGCCGGAGGACTGCAGTACAACGGTAAAACAGCTGATATATCAGCGCCGTTCCTACCGCAGGTTTTTAAAGAAAAAAGTTCCCGGGGATATCCTGCGGGCTGCGTTGGATGCGGCGGAGAATGCGCCCAGCGCCAAGAATGAGCATCCGGTCCGGTGGATAATTCTGGAGAGCGAGGAAATCAGGCAGTGCATCATGGACTGGATTCTGGAATATTGTAAGGAGAATCAGGTTTCCATGGAACTGATATCGGAATATGCCAATGGGAATAATCCGGTAATGGGAGAAAATGCGGTTATTATCATCGGAATATGCCGGAGAAATTCCATAAATCCCGCGCAGGATACGGCAATAGCCCTGACTACAGCAGAGCTGCTGCTCCAGGCTGAGGGGATTGGCACCTGCTGGGGCGGCTATCTTACCCGTTTCCTGAATCTCATTCCGGAATGCCGCATGATCCTGGAAATTCCGGAGGGCTATGAAGTATACGGGACGCTGCTGGCAGGCTATCCCGACCGTCAGAATTACCGTTACCTGCCTGCCAGGAAAAAGGCGGAGATAAAAATTATCTGATTTAAACGGAAACGGCGGTGGCCTGATTATCCGGAAGGGAAAGAGGTATATGGAAGGATTATATATTATCGGAGGCTCTCCTTGCAGCGGCAAGAGCACCATAGCGGAAATGATTGCCGAAAAGTATGATTTTAACTACTTTAAGGTGGACGATTATCTGGAACAGTATATGAAAAAGGCGCAGGAAGATGGGAAGCCGCTTTCTACAAGGGCCATGCAGATGTCCCCGGAGGAAACCTGGATGCGCAGCCCCCGGTTACAGACGGAGGAGGAGCTGGAAATCTACAGAGAGATTTTTACATATATATGGGAAGCTTTAAGCACTTTTCCGGAGAAAAAGAAAATCATAACGGAAGGAGCGGCATTTTTGCCGGAGCTCGTTTCTGCTGTGGGAGTGGACAAAAAGCATTATATCAATATTGTTCCGGTGAAGGATTTCCAGTACCATTTTTACAGCCAGAGGCCCTGGGTTCCCTATATTTTAGAGGGCTGTACAGATAAAAAAAAGGCTTTTGAAAACTGGATGGAGAGAGACGCGCTTTTTGCGGAAGCGGTGCATGCGGATGCAAAGCAGAGAGGGTATGCCTGCCTGGTAACGGACGGAAGCATTGGAATTGATGAAATGTTCCGGTCGGTATGCAACCTGTTTGAACTATAATAAAGAAGCTGTCATTCCCGGGAGTTTTTTCCGGGGCTGGCAGTTTTTTCTTTTACTGTGTAATCCATAGAAAAATACGGGAAATAATAGTATAATAGAAACAGTCGCAGCAGTATGGAGAGCTGAACTGCTGCAAACAGATTATGCTGAGAAAAACTGGCGGAGAAGCCAGAGGAGGAGGTAATAGATGGAGGAAAGAATAGCCACTTTGCGCAGAATCCTGGATGAAAGCAGCTGTACGGTAGCCCTGTGCGGATCGGGAATGATGGAAGAAGGGGGATATATCGGAGTAAAAAATCCGGACAAAGCGTATGATATTGAAAAGAAATACGGATATTCGCCGGAAGAGATTTTTACCAGTGCGTTTTATAATACGCGGCCGAAGCTGTTTTTCGATTTCTATAAGCAGGAGATGCTGAACGGCGGCCCAGAGCCTACGGAATCAGAGACTGTGCTTGAAAAGATGGAGCAGGATGGGAAGCTTCAGTGTATTATTACAAGCAATATTTATGAGTTGTGCCAGAGGTCCGGTTGTAAAAATGTAATAGAGCTGCACGGAAGTATTTACCATAATATCTGCCAACGGTGCGGCAGGGAGTATCCTGTGGAGTATATCAAACAGGCGCATGGGATTCCTGTATGCGAGGACTGTCAGATTCCCATTCGCCCCGGTTTGTTTTTCTTCCGGGAAATGGCGGACAGTCAGCTGGTAACGCAGGCGGTGGAGGAGATTAACCGGGCGGAGGTTCTGCTGTTACTGGGAACCAATCTGAATTCGGAGGTATTTTCCCACTATATCAAATATTTTCAGGGAAAATATCTTGTGATTATACATCAGCGGAGCCATTATCTGGATGACAATGCGGATATGGTTTTTATTGATCAGCCGAAGAATATTCTGTCCAGGCTGGGATATGTGTAATCTTGTCGTGTAATTCTGCAGGTGCTTTTCAGATGGGGGATGCCTGCATAGTGGAATAGAGAGAAATGGCCGGAGAAAGGAAGGATCCCGGCCATTTTTGATTTGTTTTTAGAAGGTAGAATATGCGTTCCAGGCTGTCCGTTTGGCGGTTGCAGTGAGGGGTGAAGCGGTGTTACAGTTTCACCGCTTTTATAATAAAAGAGAGCGGCATTTTCTTTGCCCTGAAAGGCGAATAGTAGGAATCCGAAAATTCATATTCCTGGGAAAGGGTTTCGGCGTCCGTTTCCTCAACAAGTTTTTCCACCTTAAAGCCGGCACCAGCTAGGGCATTGATCCAGCCGGACATCTTATGGTTATGAATGGTGACAGGATTTCCGCGCTGGATATAGGAAAAAGGATTTTCATCAAGATATGAGCCATTTAGTACCAGCTTTTCCCCCTCCGCATCGATGCAGCGCATAAGCGGATGATCCCATGAAAAAATGAGAATGCCACCCCTCTTCAAATAACAGGAAATCCTGTCTATGGTAGTATTCAAATCCACAGTCCATCCCAGGGCATAAATAGAATAGACCACGTCAAAATAGTCTGTGGGAAGACCGCAGTCAGATTCCATGGGCGCGTTGATAAGGTGAGGCTCATATCCTGACTGTGTCAGATAGGTACGGGCATTTTCAAGCTGTCTGGTGGACATGTCAAGGCCCCATATTTCTTCGGCTCCATGTTCTTTGCACCATTTCAGGGAATGGCCGCTTCCGCAGCCGATATCAAGAACTTTTTTTCCGGTAAGGGCAGGAAATAACTGCAGCTCTTCCTCTGAAGGGACAAGGCAGCCGTAGCTGGGAAGGGCTGTGCTTCCAAACCAGGAGTCAGCCATAGCATCCCAGCTGTTTTTATTTTGTTCCAGTATTTTAGTGCTGTTTATGTTTTCTTCTATCATGTTGTTTCTCCTTGGGCGGTAATCCAATCATTCAAATCGATATCCAGATAGCTTTGTATTTCCTGTTTCAGGGATTCTGACAGGGTATCGGCGCGTCCGTGGGAACGGACATAAGGATTTATGTAACGTTTTTTGGCAGGAATACGAAACCAGTGGTTGTCACGAGGCTTTTCTGAAGCCTTTAATATTTCAGAAAATAAACGGAATTTGTTCCAAAGTAGAGCTGTTTCACTATGTTGATTTAATTTATTAATTACATAGTTTTCCGTTGTATAGAGATCAGAAAACTGCAGGATACCCTTTTTCAGAGCAGTTTCCAGCAGGTCTGCCAAAAACTGCATGGCAAAACGATCCTCATCTGAAATATCATTTCTGGAATTAATTAAAGATGCGAGGGAAAAATCTATGGCAGTCTCACAATCGGAAAACATGATTTCATCCTCGTCGTCCTCATTTTTATCAACTACCAGATCGGAATAAATGGCAGAAAGCTCATCAGTTGTTTTTATACCCAAACATACAAACTTTCGCAGAGTGTATTCCAGCCGGTCTGCAGATAATCTGGGAGAAGCATTATCTGCTATTGGATAAAGATGGTAGTTGCAGACGTTATTTGAAGGAATTTTGTATTTATTCAAAAGCGTTTGTATCTGTTGAGATTGACAGATAATTTCCTGAGTACCATGTTCCGTAGATTCCTGGGCAAGATGATCCTTATTCAGAAAATCAATAGTATGTGAAAAAACAGGAGTGCTGATATCATGAAACAGTCCGGCAATAGTCTGAGCAATATCAGATGTAAAATGCCAGATGATAAGAGCTGTACAAATGCTATGTTCATAGCGTGAGGAATTAATACTATGCCGATATGCCGGGAAATTGGTATATTCACATCCACAGTCCATTCCAATACCCTTCAGCCGATCCATAGGAGGCGTCAGGGAAAATTCTTGAAGAAAGAATGGAATATCAGAATGATATAGACTGGTTAAATTCATAGAAGGCCTCCTTTTATAGCGAGATTGGTATTCTGTTTATTTAAGTATAAGGAAAAAAATTAGTACAATAGTTGTTTAATGACAATTACATTAATCAATTTGGCGCAGTCTATTCTTAAAAAATTCAGGATTTTGGCAGCTATTCTAATGTTTTAGAAAGATAAAGAACCAAATCATCATTATTGCAGCAATTACCGTAAGGCACACAGATTTGATTCTGATACCACACGCCGGTGCCGTCAGGAACATAACCTCTTTTTACATACATGCGCTGTGCGCTGCCATAGCCGGAATGGAGGCCCACACCCAGACATACGGTATCCGAACGGGTTTTGGCGAGCTTTTCCGCAATGTCCATCAGGCGGCGGCCGATCCCGCGGCAGCGGTATTTTTCCAGGACGCCGAAGTCAACAATTTCCGGTATGTTCCTGTTTGCAAAAGCGCCGGCAGGCGGATTCCAGTAGACATTGATATAGCCTGCGGGAGCGCCCTTATATTCGGCTGTCAGAGCGAGGCAGTCCCCTTTTTCCTGATCGGCAATACGCATTTTGTATTTATCCGGGGAGGCATGCCAGCCCTGTTTGATTTCTTCATCACTGAAGATTTGAGGATCCGGTTCCCGCATTTCCCGGATAAGAATGTCATTTTCATTCAAATAAATCATAGAAATTCCTCCCTTGCTGGTACATAATTGATGAAAATTTGTTCCGCCTTATACAACGGCCTTTTTTGTAGTAGAGGTAGCAGGCGGAACAATACACGCAGCTTTTTTGTAAATGTAATGTCAGTATACAGGGTAGTTCTGTAAATGGCAACATGAGAGCAGAAACAGTAACACGAAAATAAAAGCTCTGGATATTACGATATGAAATTAGAAAAATTGAATAATTGGGATAAGTTTTTCGGTGAAAAAAGCCAGAAGTGGCCTGAGATGCCGGGATACTGGATAATTTATGTAAAACGGCAGAATACTAGAAACAGATGTAAATAAATTTTTATCAGAAAAATTTTTTTGATTTCTGTTGACGGTTTGGCTTCCGGTTTTTATAATAAACTTTCAAAAAAACTTTTATAGTGAGCGTTTATGCTGTGATAAAGCGGTCAGTTAAATAGTGCTTTGCGGGAAAGAATGGAAGAAGTATCCTGTTACGGGAATCCGAAAAGCAAGGCCGCCCTGTCAGGAAGGCCATCAAATCTGTGCTCACGATAAAAGGGTTTCAGGAAGATACGGACTCAGACGATAAAATACGCCTGAGTCTTTTCATGCCGGAGCAAAGCAAAAAGGAAAATCTTCTGCTCGCCAGAGGGCTCGCATTTTGCTCCGCAAAACCAGGAGGAAAATCCTCTGCTCGCCAGAGGGCTCGCATTTTGCTCCGCAAAACCAGGAGGAAAATCCTCTGCTCGCCAGAGGGCTCGCATTTTGCTCCGCAAAACTAGGAGGATTGATATGCTGCTGCAACATGAGAGAATATGGATAACGGGGGCACAGGGGCAGGTGGGAAGCGCTTTTGCCAGGATGCTTGATACAACAGAGCTGGATGTGCTTCTTACGGATATTGACGAGGTGGATATCACGGATATGGACGCTGTGAGGAACTATGCCGAAATGTACAGGCCGGATTGTGTCATTAACTGTGCCGGAATCTGCGGTCCGGCGTTCTGTGAGGAGAACAGCGATCTGGCCTATAAGGTAAATGCCGTCGGCGCGCGGAATTTGAGCGTTGCCGCCAGAAGCGTGCACGCGGAGCTGGTGCAGATATCCACAGATGATATTTTTGACGGGAGGGCTTCGGAGCCTTATAACGAATTTTCAACGCCCAGGCCGGTTACGGTATATGGGAAATCAAAGCTGGCCGGAGAGGAGTTTGTAAAAACTATTGCGCCCAAATTCCTGATTATCCGCAGCTCCTGGGTTTACGGAGACGGGGAAAATTTTGTGACGCAGCTGTTGCGGAGAGCGGAAACGGAAAGCTGCATAAGGGTGCCCGGGGATCAGCTGGGAGCGCCTACAAGCGCGGATGAGGTGGCAAAGGTGATTTACCGGCTGCTGGAAAAGGATGCCTATGGTCTGTACCATGCGGTCTGCGGCGGTGTGTGCAGCCGGTATGAATTTGCCAGGCGCATCCTTACGCTTGCAGGAAAAAATACGGAAATCCTGAAGGCGGACAGCGCCGGGGAAAACGGTCATCCGTCCTATGCGGTGCTGGATAATCTGATGCTGCGTCTGGATGACATTGAGCTTCCGGTATCCTGGGAAGAGGCGCTTCGTGTCTATATGAATAAAATGCGGCGGTGAGGATGCCGGGCGGCTGTGACAACACTGTAAACAGAAGTAACCGTTCCGTAATCGGGACGATTGCAAAAGGAAGAGGATCGATGAAGAAAAAGAAACGGAATCTGACAACCATTATATTTATAGCATTGATTTTGGGGGCGGCTGCGGGGCTGGCGCTGAATCTTTGGGTACCTCAGGGGTATGTGAGGGATGAGGTGATTGTCAACGGTATTTTTTATGTGATAGGGCAGGGGTTTATCAGGCTGATGCAGATGCTGGTGGTTCCGCTGGTTTTTTGCTCCCTTGTCTGCGGCAGTATGGCAATTGGAGATACCAGGCGGCTGGGAAAGGTCGGTATGAAGACCATTGCTTTTTATCTGTTGACCACGGCTATCGCCATTACGGTAGCCATATTGCTGGCAAGCCTGATCAATCCGGGGACAGGGCTGGATATGGGGAGGATAGAGACAACGGAAACTGCTGTGGGGGAAAAGCTGAGCATGGCGGATACCCTGCTTCAAATTATCCCAACCAATCCGCTGGGGGCGCTGGCAAGCGGGGAGATGCTGCCTATCATTCTGTTTGCGCTGATAATCGGCGTGATTCTTGCGCACAGGGGAGAAAAAGCGGATACGGTTTCTTCCTTTTTCAGCCAGTTTAATGATATAATGATGGATATGACCATGGGGGTGATGAAGCTGGCTCCGGTGGGAGTATTCTGCCTGATTGCCAGAACCTTTGCCGGGCTGGGGCTGGATGCCTTCCTGCCGCTGCTGAAATATATGCTGGCTGTGTTTCTTGCCCTGGCGCTGCAGGGACTTGTGGTTTACCAGGTGCTGCTGAAGCTGTTTACCGGCCTCAGCCCGGTGCGTTTTTTGAAAAAATTTGCTCCGGTTATGGCGTTTGCCTTTTCTACGGCGACCTCCAATGCCACCATCCCGCTTTCCATCGATACGCTTCACCGGAAGATGGGCGTGAGCAAAAAGATTTCTTCCTTCACGATTCCGCTTGGGGCCACCATCAATATGGACGGCACGGCGATCATGCAGGGAGTGGCGGTGGTGTTTGCCGCGCAGGCCTTCCATATCCAGCTGAGCGCAGCTGATTTCCTGACGGTAATCGCTACGGCCACGCTGGCGTCCATCGGTACGGCGGGCGTGCCAAGCGTGGGGCTGATTACACTGTCCATGGTTTTTAATTCCGTAGGTCTGCCGGTGGAGGCAATCGGCCTGATTATGGGGATTGACAGGATTCTGGATATGACCAGGACGGCGGTCAACATTACAGGGGATGCGGTCTGCACCACCATTGTGGCCAGGCAGGATAATGCAGTGGATGTGGAGATTTTCAACAAAATGGTTTAGTGCCAAATTTCCCCATTCAGCCTGGCAGCGCCATCCGGGGAGGGAAAAGTATGGAGAAAAAAGCGCCGGACACAACGCCGGTTGTATTGATGAATTTTACCCATGTGTATGAGCAGGAAAGCTTCTATAAAAAGGAACCGCACTGCTGGATTGATCTGACGGATCTGGAGGGTGTGAACGGGTACTGCGATGAAAATGCGGGAAAGGACATCCGGGAACGGATTGCCAGGCTGTCTCCTTATGGGCTGCATTTTATTGATTCCGGAAATTATCATTATGTGAGCAAGTTCTGGACGGACAGGATACGGGAGGATTTCGTGCTGGTCCTGTTTGATCATCATACGGATATGCAGCCTTCCTGGTTTGGGGAGCTGCTCAGCTGCGGTTCCTGGGTGAAGGATGTGCTGGATGAAAATCCTTTTGTCCGGAAAGCGGTCATAATCGGCGCGGATAAGCATTATCTGGACCATATTGATGAAGCATACCGCGACAGGCTGGTTTGTTTTACTACGGATTCGCTTGGTATGGAGAAAAACTGGCGGGCATTTGCCCAGGCGCATGTGCGGCTCCCTGTTTTTATATCCATTGATAAGGATGTGCTTTCACCAAAGGAGGAGATTACGGACTGGGATCAGGGAAATATGAGTCTGGCCATGCTGGAGGGAATTCTCCAAATCCTGATTCGCAGGCACAGGATCCTTGGGATTGATATTTGCGGGGAATGTCCTGAACTTCTGGGAGAAGGTCTGGAAGCGGTTCGGGTGAACGACTCCGTCAATGAAAAGCTGGTCAATTTTCTGAAAGATCAGATTTTCATGAAGAGCAACCGGGCCGTGATCTGCCGGATTGAAGATCCGGATTTTGGCTGTGAGGAACGGCCGGAGGGCAGGCCGGCGGCCTGCCGGGTATTCCTGAAGGAGCTGCCGGAAAATGGAGATGGCAGCCGGTGCAAAGACAAAGTTTTTGCCATGCTGATGGAGGAAAGGCTCCTGGAGGAACGCGGACTGGCGGAAGGAATGACGGTGGTGCTGGATGAGGACGGCACGCTGGTAAGATGGGAGAATTAAAAAGGAAAGGGAGCAACTCGGAGGGGGATGTATGAAGCTTTTGATATTCGGTATCGTGGCAAGCGGTAAAACCACGCTGGCAAAGGCGCTTTCCTGCAGGCTGGGGATCCCCTGGTATGAAGGGGACTGCATTGCATGGGTACAGGATAAAAAAACGCGTTATAAGAGAACGCCGCAGGAACAGCAGGAGGTCATACGCCGGCTGGACGCAGAGGGAGACTGGATTGTGGAAGGGTGTTACCGGGAGAGCCAGAAGATTCTGTTTGATTTGGCGGATCGGGTGATTTTCTTGGATCCGCCGCTGCATGTGAGGAAGCGGCGGATTTTTACAAGGTACGTGAAGCAGAAGCTGGGATTGGAGGCCTGCCATTATAGGCCGGATCGGAAAATGCTGAGATGCATGTACCAATGGACCCGGGAATTTGAAGAAGAACGGGGATATTATGAGGAGATTCTGAAAGTTTATGAGAATAAGCTGGTGAGAGTTAAAAACAAAAGACAGCTGGCAAAGATTTTGGAAACTGAAGGTCTTTGAAAGGCCGGTGGAGAAAAGGATAGCGCGCCGGGGGCGCAGAGGGGAGCGGGAATGAAAAGTGCGGTTTTTTATGGAAAACATGATTTGAGGCTTGAAGAGTATGAAATGCCTGTGGTGGGATCGGAGGATGTGCTGATTCAGGTAAAGGCCTGCGGTGTGTGCGGGACGGATGTACATATTTATGAAGGGGACAAGGGGGCTGCGGAAGTAACGCCGCCTACGATTCTGGGGCATGAATTTTCAGGTTTGGTAGTCCGGACGGGGAATGCCGTCAGTAACTGCAGGGAGGGAGACAGGGTCTGTATTGATCCCAACTGCTACTGCGGAGCCTGTGAAGCCTGCAGAAACGGGGCGGCCCATTTCTGTGAGCATATGATTGGCTACGGAACGACCGTAAATGGCGGCTTTGCGGAGTACTGTGCGGTGAATTGCCGTCAGGTCTACCGGCTAGGGGAAAATACCTCTTTTGAGCAGGGCGCCATGGCGGAGCCGGCGGCATGCTGCCTGCATGGTCTGGATATGTGTGAAATCAGGCCGGGGCACCAGGTGGTGGTTATCGGAGGCGGCATGATAGGGCTTCTTATGGTGCAGCTGGCAAAGCTGGCCGGGGCAGCCAGAGTAGCGCTGCTGGAGCCTGTGGAAGGAAAGCGTGAGGTGGCAGGAAGGCTGGGCGCGGATCTGTGCATTGATCCGCTGCATGAGAATGTAAAGGACGCGCTGGCGGCTGCAGGAATGACCTGGATAAATACGGTGATTGAATGTGTGGGAAGGCCCTCCACCATGGAACAGGCAATTGAAATTGCCGGGAATAAAGCGGTGGTAATGATGTTCGGGCTGACAAAGCCGGAAGACACGATAGCGATTAAACCATTTCAGATTTTTCAGAAAGAGCTGGTGCTGAAAGCATCCTATATCAATCCTTATACCCAGAAGCGGGCGCTGGAACTTATTGATTCCGGACGTCTTGATGTGAGCAGCATGGTTTCTGAGGTGTGTGGGCTGGATCGTCTGGAGGATATTCTGAGCAGGCCTGAAATTCGTGCTAAGGGGAAATACATTATTTCTCCGGAAAAATAAAACTGGTTTAGCAGAAAAAATGTGGAGCCGGGCCTTTGCAGGGGCCGGCTCCGTTGGAGTCAGTGATTGTGATGCCGGTTATCCTCTGCAAAGCCTTATCAGTCGTACACTGATTCGGATTCCCATTCCAGGATGGTTCCGGTTGCCGCATCAATATCAAATTCATATTTCATTTCATTGTAGACGATTTTCACTTCATATTTCATTATCCCGTCATCATAATCCGTCTTGATGCGCAGGTTGCTGTCCGTGGCGCCGGGCACCTTTTCCAGCGCAATTTTCTTGGCGTCGGCTTCGCTTATGGAGCCGGCCGGGAGGGCGGCGTTTTCGCCAGATGCGGAAGAGCTGGCGGAATGCCCGTTATGGGTTTCAAAATCAAAGCTGCGGATTGCGCCGGTAACAGCGTCAATGTCGTAATCGTACTCCGTATTCCCTGAAACAAATTCAACCTCATACTCTGTAACGCCGTGATCGGTATCCAGCTTCATTTTGAAATAGGAAATATCCTCTTCCTTAAGGCCGGCATGCTCCAGTGCAATTTTTTTTGCATCCTCTTCACTGATATAAGCAGCCTGGCCTTCGGTTCCTCCGCCTGCGGCTGCTGCGGCCTTTATTCCGCTGTCAGCTATGGGAACACTGTCTCCTGCAGCAGGAAGCGGCGTATCGCTTTTTTGCTTTTCCGTGACTGAAACGGTGGAGCCGGAAGCGCCTGCCGCCAATGTTTCCTGGGTGGTGGTGATTTCCTGGGTTACTGTATTTTCGTTGTCCCGGCCTGTGCAGGCTGTGAGCAGGACTGCTGATATTCCAAACATACAAGGCAGTAGAAATAAATGTTTTTTCATAATGAACTCCTTTCTTATTTTCCCTTTTGTTAAACTAATCTTATAATGTCAAGATTAAAGGAAAATTAAAAAGGAGAAAAAATTATTGTTTAACCGCAGCCTGCAGAAAAGGGATGGGCAATTAAATCTGCTGTAAAAAATCATTGAATATTTGAACGTGAAGCTCTTCATCAAGCGACAGGCGTGCGAGCATTTTTGAAACGCAGGGATCCTTGATTTCCTGCGACTGTTCTGCATATGCCTGAGCGGCAAAACACTCTGATTTGGCGTTATTGGAAAGAAGGGTGCGAAGGTCGCAGCTGTAGTTTATCATATTTCCGCACCAGTAGGAGTTGTTCATTGTGGAACGGCATTCCGGTTCGCCGCCAAGAAGCGCAATCAGCTGGCCGATGATGGCATAGTGGTGCTGTTCCACCGCGGCCAGGCGTTTTATGACGCAGCGAATGGTTTCATAATCATTTCCGATAGTCCAGGACTGGTACAGATAGGTGTGCACGGTGGTCATTTCACTGGCGGCAGATGCGAGGTCAGGCATGAGTAACTGGGCGTACTGCGGATTTTTTTCCTGAACGGCGATGGGAGGATACCAGTTGGAGTGTATTACCGGAATGCAGTCAGGGTTGCTGCAGATGCTGTATTTGATGTTGTTCATGAGATGTTCTCCTGGGAAAAAGTATCGATATTATTTAGTAATTTGTATGTGAAGGCAGAGGGATATAGAATTACTTTGTTTTAAATCGGCTGTTTTTTGAGATAGTATATTTATTTACAGGCGTATGTTAAAATAGAACAATGACCTGTTACATTTTTCAGATGTATTGGAATGGAAAAATCGACGGCGCAGAGCCTTGGCCCCGTATGCCGTAGCTGGTACCGGGGACGCATGGCAAGGACATAACAAAGGAGTAATCATGCTTCATAATAAAAAGAAAAACTGGAAACCGTTTGACATGAATAAGAAGCCCGTAAAGCAGTATCCGTTTCTGGTGCCGTTCATTTGGGGCGCCTCCTGGCTGATGACCAGGAGGTTCAGGCTGAAAATCGAGAAAGAAAATATGGAGCATATCCGGCCGCCCTATCTTGTGCTTTCCACGCATCAGGGTTTTTCCGATTATTATATTGCGCCGCTGGCACTGTTCCCTCACCGTGCGAATTATGTATCGGATATGGAGGGCTTCGCGGCCTTTGGCGAATGGCTGTACCGGGGCATCGGCTGTATTGGAAAGAGAAGATATGTTTCCGATGTGGCGGTAGTAAAAAACATCTATTACGCTTTACATAACAAAAAGCAGATTGTTGCTGTTTTCCCGGAATCCAGGCATTCCAATGTGGGAACCACCTCCAGGATTCCGGGAAATATGGGGAAGCTGGCCAAACTGATGAAGGTGCCGGTGGTGACGCTGTCTGTTCACGGAAGCTATCTTGCAGGCCCCTTCTGGGACGAAGAGCACATAAGGACGGTGCCCATGGAGGCCAGGCTTACCTGTATTTACACGGCACAGGAGCTGGAGAAGGCCGGGGATGAGGAGGTTCAGCAGAAAATAGAGGAAAAATTACAGTATGACGAATACCGCTGGCAGAAGGAAAAGGGGATTGCCATCCGTTATAAAAACCGGGCGGAAGGGCTTCATATGGCGCTTTATCAGTGCCGGGCCTGCAAAACGTCTTTTCGTATGGAGAGCTGCGGCTGTGTGCTGCGCTGTTCCGCCTGCGGGGCGGAGTGGGAAATGGACGAGTACGGGCAGCTGCAGCGGGGAGGGGAAACACAGAGGATTCCCGACTGGTATGAGTGGCAGCGCAGGAACGTGGAGGAGGAAATTCTTCGGGGAGAGTACCGCTGTGACCTGTCTGTCCGTGTGGAAGCGCTTCCCAATGCCTCCGGTTTTATCCCCATGGGAGAGGGGAGGCTGACTCAGGAGGAAAAAGGGTTTACGCTTTCGGTGCAGGGTAAGACGCTTGTGTTCGACCATGTTTCCAGGGAGTCCGTGCAGACAGAATATAATTACAGAGGGCGGGGAGCCTGCATCGTGCTGTCAGACAGGGACTGCTGCTATTATATTTATTCGAAGGAGCCGGATTTTGCCCCCACGCGGATACAGTTCGCCGGAGAATATTTTTACCTGCATGAGAGGAAAAAATTTTGCGTGCCGATGTAACAAAAATTATTCCGGAGACTCTAATTAAGTGAAAGGGGGGGGGCTGCGGAACATGCAGGGGCAAAACGAAGTAGAAAGTCTGTACCGGGAATATTCCGGTGATGTTTACAGGTACCTGCTGTACATGTGCCGCAATCCGCATGTTGCAGAGGATCTCTGTCAGAGTACTTTTCTGAAGGTGATTTCAGGGATTCGGGGGTTTCGGGGAAGCTGCCCGGTAAAAACCTGGATTTTTACCATTGCCAGGCACGAGTATTTTCACTGGCTGCGGGCAAATCCGGCAACAGAGGAACTGCGGGAGGACTGGAAGGAAATGGCGCACGGCGGCGCGGATGTGGCGGAGCAGTATGAGAAGAGGGAACAGGCGGCCAGGGTTTTTTCGTATATAAATGCCCTGGAGGAGCCGCATCGTTCGCTGATGACGCTTCGGCTGGTCAATGAGCTTTCCTTTCGGGAAATCGGTACCGTGCTGCAAAGAACAGAAAACTGGGCGCGTGTGACCTTTATGCGGGACAAATGCAGGCTGATCCGGTATCTTGAGGAAGCGGAAAACGGCCGGCCGGGAAAGGAGTGCTGAAGTATGAAAGAGGTTATTTGTAATATTGTACAGGATTTGCTGCCTAACTATTCGGAGGAACTGACTTCGCCGGAAACGTCGGCGGTGATAGAGGAGCATCTGGAAACCTGTAATGAATGCAGGCGGCTCTATGAGGATTACAGGAAAACGGTGGAGGTGGCAAAGCCGGAGGAGGTAAAGGCGAATAAAAGGATTTTGCGCAGGATATGGTTTCAGTCGCTGTGGTATATGTTCTGGCCATGCTTTTATGCGATCGCCCTGATGGGCGGATGGGAGAACGGCGCTTTGATTTTTCTGGCGACCTTAAGCGGCCTGCTTGTAGTGGCGCTGTTTCAGTTCCCTGCCTATGATATGTATTTTGATGATGAAAAGAAGGGGGAATATTATAAAAAAGAGGCAGGCTATCTGAAACGGGGCGAAGGAAACTGGCTGGTGAGGAACCTTACATGGCTGCTTCCGGTGATTGTGCCGTTGCTGGTGGGGGTGATACCGAAGCTCATTTCCCTGATTATGGGATAAAGCGGCAGAGGGGAATACACCAGATGTAAATGCGCCGGGTGAAAAACATGGGGCAGACAGGAGCTGGACAGGGGGCGGCACATCTTCGTGCCACCCCCTGTCTGTTCGGCTATGGGGAGACGTTACTTTTCCGCATTTCTTGGCTGCGCGGGAAATGTAAACGTGAATCGGGTGCCTTCTCCGGGACTGCTTTCCACGGAAATTGTGCCCTTGTGAGCCTGCGTGATCCATTTGACCATGGGAAGCCCCAGGCCGGAACCCTGCCGTTCCCCGGAGCTTCTGGCGGAATCTACCTGATAAAAACGGTTCCATATTTTATCCAGCTTATCCTTTTCAATGCCGATTCCGTCATCGGCAACAGAGCCGGTAATGTATCCGCTGCCGGAGGAAAGGGTAATGAGCGTATGGCCGTTCTGGCGTCCATAGGTGATGCTGTTGGAAATCAGGTTGATGAAAAGGCGCATCAGCATGGTTTCATCTCCGCAAAACAGGATATCGGGCTGGATATCGGTTTCCAACGTGATGTTTCTTGCAGCAGCAAGGCTGCGCTGTTCTTCCGTTATGATTTCGGCCAGCTCGCTCAGGTTCAGGATTTCAGGATGGAGCTGCTGCTTTCCGCTGTCTGCGCGGGCCAGGGTGAGGAGCTGGGAAATCAGGTTGGACATTTTGCGGGCCTGGTTCGTTATGGCCCGGATGCAGCCTCTGGTTTCCTCAGGGGTGGTATCTTCCCGGGAAGCATATTCGCATTGGGAGAGGATGACGGCTACGGGGGTGCGGAGCTCGTGGGAGACATCCGAGGTAAACTGTTTTTCATTTTCAAAGGAGGCCTGGAGCTTATCCATCATACGGTCGAAGGTATGGGCCATTTTGTGGACCTCATCCTTTCCTTCCCCTACCCTTATCCTTCGGGAGAGGTCGTTCCCTTCGCTGATCTGCCGGGCAGTCTCAGTCATGTCGGCCAGGGGGGCAAGGGTTTTGCGGATGATCAGGTAGCCGCCCGCCGCGATGCAGAGAACGAAAAACGGCAGGAAAATAAGCGCCAGCCGTACCAGGATATGGAGGGCGGCATCCGTCTGTGTCTGGGAGGCGATGCCGCGTACCCACAGATTGCCGTAGCCGTCAATTTTCTGGCAGTAATCGTAGACATACCAGAGATTCTGGCCGGAGGTCACCTGCTGGATTTCATCCATGATAAGCATGGGGGCGCCGTGGAATAAAGAAGGCGTTCGGCCATACAGCAGAGCGCCCTGCGCGCTGTAAACGGAAATATAGATGCCTTCTCCCAGAAAATTGATATCCTTGTCAAATTCAAGGACGCCGTCCTCATATTCTATTTCATGAAAGCTTCTGGTTACCGTATCCTTCAGCCGCAGCTGGGCATTGGAAAGCACCTGGCTGCTGCTGATAGAAAAAAGAAGCCAGAGTATGACGATTATGAGGATGGTCATGAAGACGGTATACCAGAGTGTGATTTTAAGCTTTATGGATAAATTTTTCATCGTATCCCTTTCGCTGGCGGCTTCGTTTTAAGCTTCCTTCAGTACGTAGCCCACGCCCCGGACCGTATGGATGAGCTTGGGGGAGAAGCCGTCGTCTATTTTTTTGCGCAGATAGCGGATGTAGACATCCACTACGTTGGAGCCGCCTTCGTAATCGTAATTCCATATATGCTGTTCTATTTTTTCACGGGTCAGGACAATGCCCTGATTGCAGATCAGATATTCAAGGATGGAGAATTCCTTGGAGGATAGGGTGATCTGCACGTTGCCGCGGGCCGCGGTCCTGGCATCACAGTCCACAACAAGGTCGGCAATCCGGTAGCAGTTGTCCGGTCGGCCGCCTTCACGGCGCAGCATGGCACGGATGCGCGCCAGCAGCTCTTCGAAGGCAAAGGGCTTTACCAGGTAATCATCCGCGCCGCCATCCAGTCCGGCTACACGGTCGGGCACGCTGTCCAGCGCGGTCAGCAGGAGCACGGGTGTTTTATTTCCTGCGCTTCGCAGCTTCTTCAGCGCTTCCAGCCCGTTTATCCCGGGCATCATGATATCCAGAATTATGGCGTCGTATTCAGCCATGGCCAGGCAGTCAAGGGCTTCCCGGCCGTTTTGGCAGGAATCCACAGAGTAGTGGTTTTTAATCAGAGTTTTTGTGATGACATCGTTCAGATCCTTTTCGTCTTCTGCAACCAGTAAGCGCATGGGAGCCTCCTTTTTTTATTAATGGTGTCAGATGTATATGCTTATTTTTAATTATGCATGGGAATAATGAAAGTAATATTAAAAAGGGCCGGTTAAAAATATTTGACAGCAGCAGTTTCTGTCTGAAGTATATCATTTTTGGCAGTAACTGTGAAGGAATGGAAAAGTTACGGAAATATGGTTATAGTTGTAACGGTTCAGTCAGATTTGCGCATTTACTGCGCAAACCGTGCGAAAACGTGGTGACAGCAGTATCCGCCCCTCGCCGAAGGCGACTTATAATGGGCGGATGCAGTAACAGTTCAGCCGAAGGCTGAACTATTACTTATAGTTTTGCCTGGAAAAAGAAAGGGTTGACAAATATAACTGTAATTAATATAATTACAGTATAACAGGTTAACCGGTACAGCAAACGGAGGAAATGCATGAAGAAAAGAATGAAAAAAAGGCTGGCGGGTATTATAACAGCAGGTGTGATTGCGGGGACGCTTACTGCATGCGCAGCTGCCGGGAAGCAGAGCGGAACGGTGGAAACGCAGCAAATGGCGGAGGGCGTGCAGGCGGAACAGGGCATGGAAGCAGGACAGGGCGCGCTGCCGGGTGAGAGTGGGCAGACAGAACAGGAGGATACAATGCAGGCGGAATATCATAAAATATCAGCAGAGGATGCAAAGAAGAGGATGGATTCGGGAGATGAGATTATCATCTTGGATGTGAGGACACAGGCAGAATACGATGAAAGCCATATCCCAGGGGCTATCCTGATTCCCAATGAAACCATCGGAAATGGTAAGCCGGAGCAGCTGCCGGATACAGATAAGGAGATCCTGGTATACTGCAGGAGCGGCAACCGCAGCGCCCAGGCGGCGAAAAAGCTGGTGGAGGCAGGATATACGCAGATTTATGATTTTGGAGGAATTATGGACTGGCCTTATGATACTGTGAGCGGAGAAGAATAGGGCGGGCATAAAAGAATGACTGGTATTATGGAAAACGGCGGCTGTCCATGCGGGCAGCCGCCGTTTGACGTTCTTGTTTCATCAGTTCTGGCTGATCAGGATTTCGGCTATTTCCAGATCGTTTCTTGAGGCATCTTCGGATATCAGGGATATTACTTTTTTGACGTAAGTGCCGTCCAGTTCCAATTCTTCGGATATGGCGGAAATGGTGAGGCCTTTTGCCAGTTTTTTTCGTATCATGGCTACAATTTTTGACTCGCCTTTGGCCAGCCCTATTTCAATTCCATCATCGACCAGCATCTGTCCCAGTTCAGTCATAAATATCATCTCCTTTACTTTGCCTAAATCCTTTTTGCTTAAGAATTTAAGCGCCAACGTATACATTACGGCCTGCATTTTTTCCAGTTCCGTTTTCGTTACGGCATTTGGGGCGGATTGGAGAAAATGCAGGCTTTTTACGATTCTTTCTCCAATCGTCAGACGTCCGGACATCAGAGGGCTTAAAAGCAGCGGAACCAAATCCTCTTTTTCAAGAGGAACTCCCTGCTTTTCTTTTGCCTCCAGAAGAGCGAATAGCCGATCCGAATTCCGGCCCTTCAGACGGATGGCTTTTATCCGGTAGATGCTGATGCCCTCTGTCAGCTTTGTTATCGGCTTTCTGACCTGGGAAGAGCAGATAACATAGGTGATGACCTGGACATGATAGGTACGGCTGGTGGTTGCTTCGTATTCCCGGAAGCGTCTGAGATCCTCTGTTGTGATGGAATCACTTTCAAATTCCAGATGGATCCAGGTATTATCTGCCGATACATAGTTGAAATCCTGGTACATCTGCCGCGCCTCAAGCTTTATCAGTTCGGTTGGGGCAACATATTTGGCTTTGCCGGTAATGCCGAGCAGAGGCATCAGTTCCTCGCCAAAATACTGCGCGGCGGTCTTCAGGGCCAGATCCTCATGATGAAGATTCCTGGACTCCGTCTGTGGTTCAGACTTTTTTTGTTCTTGCTGCACACGGCCTCCTTTTCCTGTAAGCCATGTGTAAATGTCTATATTCCATTCAATTATAACTGAAAATCCGACACCGGACAACCGATTCTTACTTTTTCTTTTGTTTTAAATTTATAGTGGAAATAAAGAATAAAATGAAATGTTGTCCGACTGGACAGATAAATTCATTTGATAAGAGGAAGAAAAGGTGATTTGGGCAGATAGGATTTACACATATTATCCGGCTGCCGGTGTTGGTTAAGTTTATCATAATTTTGTCATAAATGAAAGGGAATAGTTATACTTTTTGTTGACAGCCTAACGAATGTTAGATATAATACACCTAACAGTTGTTAGAGGAGGGGAGAAGGATGGCGGCAGACAGTACAAAGGAACGGATTCTGGATATTTCATTGCAGCTTTTTTCTCAGTATGGCTTCAGTGCCGTATCCATTAGGGATATCTGCGGGCAGGTACATATTAAGGAAAGCTCTGTTTATTATCATTTTACGAATAAGCGGGCTATTTTGGAGGAGCTGGGAAATCGGTTTGAAATGATTGCGGGAGGGCTGATGCAGCGGTTGGACGACGCAGTTGCGCAGCTGCAGGGAGAGGGCGGGAGCGGTATATCCGGCGGCGCGGCAGCGAAAGTTTTTTTCCATGATTATCTGATGGATAATTTCTGCAATCGCTATATCAGGCTCCTGCATATGGAGCGCAGCGGCAGCGAGGCTATGAGGCAGGCATATGATAAATGGATTTTCGAAGAACCGCTGAGGTTTCAGGAAAGGATATTTAATGCATTAATTGAGAAAAAATGTATTCCGGCGGCGGACGGTGAATATCTGGCGCTGAAATATTACGCGCCGATTTATCTTTTTTTCCAGCGATACCTGTTGGGAGGAGAACTGACGGAAGCTAAGAAAAAGCTTTTCCTTGAAAAGGCAGAGGAACATATCACGGAATTTTTCAAAGAAATGGGAGGCGTCTGAATGGCAAACATAATTTTGACAGGGGGAAATCAGGGAATTGGGTATTTTATGGCGGAGAAATTCCTTCAAAACGGGGACTGCGTTGCAGTGCTGGATCTGGAAAATGACAATCTGCGGGAATTGAAAAAGGAGTATCCCGGCAGGCTGCTTGACTGTATCTGTGATATGAGGGACGCAGGCGGCGTTGTCGAAACGGTGAACCGGATCGCAGCTTCCTTTCAGACCATCGATATTGCGATCCATAATGCCTGCCGGTGTACCTTTGATTCCATGGCCGACACGGCTGATGAGATTTATCAGGAAGTGTTTGACGTGAACTATTTTGGCGCGCTGCGGCTGTCCCGGGCGGTGCTTCCTCACATGAGGGCACAGCACTGCGGAAGGGTGGTATTTACAAGCTCCGGCGTAGGTGTGATGGGTTTTGCAAATATCAGTCCCTATGCATCCAGCAAAGGCGCAGTGGAGGCGCTGGCTAAATGTCTGAGCCTGGAATATGAGAAAGAGGGGATAACTTTCCATATTCTCCATCCGCCGCTTACGCGGACGAAATCCTCGGCTCCGTTCCCTTTTCCTGCGGAATATAAGGCGGATCCTAGAACCGTGGGATATGGGCTGGTGGAGAATATCAATGGAAAAGGCTTTGTTATCTGCCATAGCTTTCTTCAAAAGGTGCAGACGGAGCTGTGTTATCTTTTCTCATTGAGGATGGGCAGGCTTATGAGTGGAAAAATGGCGGCGCTTTCCGGGAGGGAAGGCAATACTTGAAATACATCATAGTAACTTCAGAATGCAGCACTTCTGGAAATCTTCAACAACCAAGGAGGAACAAATGTCAGATATCAGTATTATCGGCGTCGCCGAAGGCAATCTGAAAAATATTTCGCTGGATATCCCCAGAAATAAACTTGTGGTATTTACGGGCCTTTCCGGTTCCGGTAAATCCACGCTTCTCATCGATGTTCTCTACAATGAATGCCAGAGGCAGTATCTGGAAGCCATGGCCTTTCAGGGCATTCATAAGCCGAAGGTGGAACGCGTGCGGGGCGCATCCCCGGCAATAGTGATTACCCAGACGGATGCGAACAGGAATCCCCGTTCCACGGTAGGCACCATGTCGGATATTTACACGGATTTGCGTATGGTTTATGAAAAGCTGGGCAGCAGGAGATGTCCTTACTGCGGCGAGCTGATTTCGGCAGCCGGCTGCAGGGAGGAGACGGAGAAAAAAGGAAATGACTTTTATGTGTACATGTATTGCTGTAAATGCGGCAGGCGTATGGATAAGATAACACGCACATATTTTTCCTTCAATACCAGGGAAGGCGCCTGCCCAACCTGTGAAGGGCTGGGCAGGATTCATGCCATAAAAAAAGAACGGGCAGTGGATGAGAAGCTGTCTTTGGAGGACGGCGCGGTAAAATACTGGGAAAAGCAGTACGGGAAATACCAGCTTTCTGTGCTTCACCAGGCATTTTCCCATTATGGGGTTCCTGTGGAGCCGGGGACTTTGGTGGAACAGTTTGATGATAAAAGAAAGGCAATTCTTTATTATGGAGTGGAAAGTGATGAAGTAAAACAGGCCTTCCCCCATATTACGCCGCCTAAGAATACGGCGGCAGGCAGGTTTGAGGGCGTATATCCCATATTATGGCGGCGGCTGGCGGATAAGGACGGGGACGTAAAACAGCTGGAGGATTACTTTGAGGTGAAGGAGTGTCCCGACTGCAGAGGGGAGCGGCTTTGTGAGCTGAGCAGGAGGGTAACCGTGCAGGGGCTTTGTCTGCCGCAGCTGTCACTTTTTTCCCTGGACAGGCTGTATGCCTGGGTGCGGGAGCTGCATGCGTCCCTGGATGAAAAACAGATGGAATTTGTGAGGGATTATCTGACCGATATGGAAACCAAAATCAGCCGTTTCCTTAAGGTGGGGCTGGGATATCTTTCCCTGGACAGGCAGACGGTTACTCTGTCGGGCGGGGAACTGCAGAGGCTGAGGCTTGCGGCTGCACTGGATTCGGAGATCACAGGGCTGATTTATATCCTGGATGAACCTACGGCCGGCCTGCATCCAAAGGACACGGCCGGCCTTGTGGCAATTCTTAAAAGGCTCCGGGATTTGGATAACACGGTGCTTGTGATAGAGCATGATGTGGATGTAATCGCCTCTGCCGATTACCTTGTGGATATCGGCCCCGGTTCCGGAAAATTCGGCGGGGAAATTGTGGCGGAAGGGACGCTGGAGGAGATAAAGCAACAAAAAGAAAGTGTGACGGGAAGATATCTGTGCCGTCAGCCCGCCTGGAATACACGGTACAGAAAACCGGCCGGGGCGGTCAGAATAGAAAATGCGGATATGTTTAATTTAAAGCAGCTTTGTGTGGATATCCCCACAGGCTACCTGGTCGGCGTAACCGGGCCTTCCGGTTCCGGTAAATCCACGCTGGTCTTTGAGGTGCTTGCCAAAGGAAGGGCGGATACACAGAAAAACCGGGTGCTGGGCAAGGAACAGTTTAACCGGGTGGTTGAGATCGGGCAGGCGTCAATTTCCAGGATGAAGAGATCGAATGTGGCCACCTATACTGAGGTTTACACGGAGATACGGGCGGTTTTTGCCGGTACGCAGGCCGCAGTAAACGCCGGTTTTTCTGCAAAGCATTTTTCCTTTAATACGGCCGGGGGCAGATGCGGGAATTGTGAGGGACTGGGGTATGTGGACAACAATATGCTGTTTTTTGCCAATACGCAGGTGGTCTGTCCGGTCTGCGGAGGGAACCGTTTCAAAGAAGAGGTCCTTGCGGTAAAATATAAGGGCCTTTCGGTGAAGGAGGTTCTGGATTTGTCGGTGGATGAAGCTGCGGAGTTTTTTTCTGAACAGGCCAGAATCAGGAAAACGCTCAGTCTCCTTCAGGCTGTAGGTCTTGGATATCTGCAGCTGGGGCAGTCGCTTACCACATTATCAGGCGGCGAGGGACAGCGGCTGAAGCTGGCCAGAGAGCTTGTGGGAACGCCTCAGGGAAAGAGAAGCCTGTATCTTATGGATGAGCCCACTACGGGTCTGCATCCCCAGGATATCGATCATTTTCTGGTGCTTCTGAACCGGCTGGCAGATGCGGGAAATACGGTAGTTGTGGTGGAACATAACCAGCAGCTCATCCGCAGCTGCGACTGGGTGATTGACCTGGGTCCGGAGGGCGGGGAGAAGGGGGGATGTATCCTGTTTGAAGGAACGCCGGAGGAGCTGAAGCGGGCCGGTCATACCGCAACAGCAGAATATCTGTAAAAATTAACACCGCTGCCTCCGGGCAACGGTGTTTTGCTTCACTTTTTTATGGAAGCAGAGTCATAGTTCTAACTATTGTAATACTGCGCCTGGGCATTCCACAGCTCATGGTATTTTCCCCCGGTATCTGCCGCCAGTTCCTCATGGCTCCCCAGCTGTACGATCTGTCCGTTGTCAAAAACGGCAATTTCATCGCAGAACCGGCAGGAGGACAGGCGGTGGCTGATGTAGATGGCGGTCCTGTTTCCCACGATATCATTGAATTTTGAATAAATTTCTGACTCTGCGATTGGGTCAAGGGCGGCGGTGGGTTCATCCAGCACAATGAACGGCGCATCCTTATAAAGCGCCCTGGCCAGCGCAATTTTCTGCGCTTCGCCGCCGGAGATTTCCACGCCGTTTTCCTCAAAATCCTTATACAGGCATGTCTTCAGCCCGTCAAGCATGGAGGTACGGCGGTTATCAAACCCGGCCGCATCAAGGCAGGCTTCCACCCGTTTCGTATCATAATCCATATCCGCAGCCACATTTTGTCCCAGGGAAAAGGAAAACAGCTTGAAATCCTGAAAGACCACGGAAAAGATTTTCATGTATTCCTCATAATCATATTTCCTGATGTCAATGCCGTTGAGCAGGATTTCTCCTTCCGTGGGATCGTAAAGGTGGCAGAGCAGCTTGATAAAGGTGGTTTTTCCAGAGCCGTTCATACCAACCACCGCCAGCCGCTCGCCAACGCGGAATTTCAGGTTGATATGGCGCAGGGCGCAGGTATCGGAGCCGGGATATTGGAAGGATACATCCCGGAATTCAATTTCATATTCATTGTCGCTGCCGTCACAGAAGGTGCGTTTTTCCACGGGAAGCGTGCCTTTTTTCAGAACATCTTCGATATTCAGATATTCCAGCGTGGAAAGCTGCCGGTTGGAGGAGACAGCGTATTCCTCCAGCGCGTTGAAGACGTTGGTGACCGACTGGGAAAAACGGTAGATAATGCCTGCGTATTTTACAACGGCTCCCGCAGTCAGCGCTCCCGCCGCGGCGCGGAGCGCTACGAAAATATACGAGATGATTTGAAGCGTTCCGGCGGACAGATTGCTGAAAAAGCCGGATTTCATGTTGTTGCTTACCAGCTGTTTTATCCATCGGTTCTTTATCACAAGGTCCCCGTCAAGTTTACTTTTAATCAGTGGTTTTGCATCATAGATGCGGATATCCTTTCCATAATGGTAATCCTGATCATTCCATAAAAAATAGCCAAGATAGCTTTTATCCAGAGAAGGATCGTCCAGCAGACGGTACAGCTCTTTGTTTTTAACAGAGGTAAACCAGAGGTTGAAGGCGATGATGGCGCCCAGCGAAAGAAGCAGTAGTATTGCCGAGGTATCTGAGAAAAAATGTCCTTCCATAAATAACGGCAGCATAAGTACTACGGAAACGAAGGTGGATATCAGGCTGTTCAGCAGATATGGCAGTTGCCATACAAGGGAATAAAAGCCGGCGCCCCAGTCGTTGTCATGCCGGATCCTGACGCGGATATCGTTTACGGCAGGACTGTCCAGCAGTGGATAATCCATGGAAATGGTTTTCATGCTCATCAGGGTATCGTATCTTTTGCCGCACATACCGATATGTACATTTAGTATTTTGGAAAAATAAGCTTTCAGCACCGTCAGCAGGAAAATAACGGCCACAGCGGCCAGGGAGACGGATATGATTTCAGTAAATTCTTCCCCGGCCTGCAGCCCGTCCAGGATATAGGCGGACAGGAGAATCCCGGCAAAAGGGGTTGCCGCTTCAATTACGGACGTGATTATGCTGTGAATGAGCAGCCATTTATCCATGTTCCACATAAGTCTGATCGCAATGCCCACAGGCTTTAATTTATTATGCTTCAGCATAAGCCGCCGCCACCTCCTTGTTTTGATAGTACTGGCTCTGCAGTGCAAACATCTGGCTGTAAGCGCCTCCCTTTTGCATGAGTTCGTCGTGTGTGCCTTCCTCTGTGATTTTCCCATTGCTTAAAAATGCGATTTTGTCGCAGAAACGGGTGGAGGCCAGCCGGTGGGAGATATAGACAGCAGTTTTATCCGATGCAATTTCGTGGAATTGTTCGTAGGTCCGGCTTTCCGCGATAGGGTCAAGGGCTGCGGTGGGTTCGTCAAGAATCAGGATGGGCGCGTCTTTGTAAAGCGCCCTTGCCATGAGCAGCTTTTGCTGCTGGCCGCCTGATAAAACGATGCCGCCCGTTATCTCCTTTGTCATGGGGGTGTCAATGCCTGTTGGCTGCCCGCAAAACTGCTCCCAAAGTCCTGTTTTGACAAGACATTCCTTCACACGGTTCCGGTCTGTTGTTTTCAGCTCCTGCATGGAAACATTCTCGGCGGCGGTGAAGGGCGGGATATAGATGTCCTGAAAAACGGCGGCATACAGCTTCAGCAGATCTTTTTTCCGGAAATTGTTTATATCCTGGCCGCCGATTAAAATTGTGCCGGAATCAGGTTTGTAAAAACCGCAGAGCAGCTTTACCACCGTGGTTTTTCCGGCGCCGTTGACGCCTACCAGGGCGATCTTTTCTCCGGCATTGATTTTAAGGTTAAAGTGATCCAGCACGAAGCCGGTATCCGTTCCGTAGGAAAAACAGACATCGCAAAATTCAATGGAATATTCTTTCAATTCCGAAAGTGCCAGGGGCGTTTCCGGTTCCGGATCATTGGTATTATCCAGAAAGGCGCGCATGGAATTCATCTGCAGATTAGCGCCGTTCAGCTCGTTGAGATTGTTAACTATGCCGTTGACAAAGCCGGAAAAAGCCGTGACAGCGCCAAAATACAGGGTAAACTCCGGTATCGTAATCTGTCCTGCGGAAACGGCGTATATCAAATAGGAGTAGGCGATGCCGTCCCGCAGGAAAAGGACGAAAGCGTTCACAACGCCGGAAGCGAAATATCTGTCCTGGATTTTGCCCGCCAGCTTTGCACTTTCCTCTATCAGGCTGCCGCGCAGCTCCTGAAACCAGCCTCCTGCATGATAGAGCCGCATGTCCTTTCCGAACGCTGCATTGCTTCCCGTACGGATAACATAGGACAGCTTTTTTTCATATGCCGCCGTTAAATCTTTCTGTTTATACTCATAGCTTTGCGCCTGCCTGGTGCCAAACAGGCTGATGAGCGACAGCACGATAAGAAGCAGTACCATATAGGGGCTGAGCGAGGACATAATTCCGGAGTAAATGAAAAAACACAACAGGCTCACCACAATGTCAATGGAGGAAACGATCATAATGGAGGTGCCTGACCAGTCGCCGTTACGCAGTGTTGACATGGCCCGCTGATACTTCGTCTGTCCTTCTTCGCTTTCCACGTTTTTGTAATCGCAGCTTAAGGACTGCAGGAAAAGCTCCATCTGGTAATAGCGGCGCATATCATTGTACATGATGTACTTTCCTTCATTTGCCATTCCTGACAACGCCATTGACAGGACCATGACAATGCCGAACCCTCCCAGCACCAGAAAAATCTGTGCCGTATCCGCGCTGCCCATCACCAGGTCCAGCGTGATTTTCGGGATATAGATGCCAAATACCGGTGAAATCACCGACAGAATTACCTGCATTATGATGAAGATAAGCAGCAGCGGATGCTCCCTGCGGATACATTTCAGCAAAAATGTGATGTTTTGAAAAATATGGTATTTCAGGGGTTCTTTCTTCTTTTTCACGATGTATCTCCTCCTCTTGTCAAAGTATACCGCAGGTACAGGCCAAATGTCAGCATCAGCACGAATGGTATGCGTGTCGGCACAAACGGCAGAAATCCAGGCGGGGATAAACTGCAGCCAGCCGCGTGAAATGGAATTTATGTAAAAAAAGCGCCGCCAATCGGCCTTGCCGTCAGCGGTGCTTTGCAATGTCTGTTTTCCATAGATTATTTGTAACTGGCAGTTGTTTCGCAGTTACTGCCGGAATTTATCCCAAGTCGCCTTCAGCGGTGGATTTATGTCTGAATTCAGGTCCCTGGGCTGGGCGCGCTCACCTGCATTCCGGCATTTCTGTCCAGGGAAGGGTCGGAGGTCAGCTGTGTGCCTCCGTTTTCCACAATCAGCCGGTCCAGCGTCCGGGTATAGGTATAACCTAGGCTGTCGGTGATAACAAGCTGCAGGCTGAAGCTGTCACCATCTTTCAGTGTGGCATCGGTGGTGAGATAAGCGGCGTCACCGGACACGCCTTGTGCATTCTCAAACAGGGTATCCGAAGAGAGCAGCACGTCATTTTGATAAAGAGACAGCATGGCCTTCACGCCGTGGTTATTTCCAGGGGCATCACAGCTGACCTGCACATTGGCGCTTAGCGTTGCCGTCTGGCTTCCGCTTGTGCGGGACCAGTTAAGAGAGCCATAGGCCTGCCAATCGATCAGATAGTGGGAATAAACGGAAAGGCCTTCGTCCAGGATTTCTGTGGTGTCCATACCGTCGCGGGTACAAATCAGGCTGATGGCGGCGCTGCGACTGGTAACGGGAATGGATAAATCCGCGGTAAAAAAGCCCTGCTGCGACAAACTGGCCGGGACTGTCCCGCCGTCATTTCCGTCTGACCAGCTGATGCGTACACTGGTGTCCGCTGTGGTTTCCCGGAGAGCAGCCCTGACATGGACAGCAGCCTTCCCGTTCTCAAGCTCACCGAATTCAATGGAGGAATAGGAGGTGATTTTCTGCTCCTCCTCCTGGAGCGCCTGAATCTGGCTGACAGCGAGCTGGACGCTGTTGTCAATCTGCCGGGGGATGGAGGAGACATCAGTGCGTAGCAGTTCGTTCTGTTTTTTCAAATCCATACATAGAAAGAGAAGGGCGGTGTTCAGGGCGAGGGAGAGGATGAGCAGGAGGGAAACTGCAGCTTCCCATATATTTTTCTTCATCAGGCGACCTCCGTCTGCCGTAGCGGCTGCGAGCAGTTTCTATAAAAGTTTATCAAGCTCTTTGTTAAGCTGTGATTTTAATGCTTCCAGTTCTTCTTTGGCTGGAAGATATTTATCTTCTGACAGTTGTGCGCCCAGGCTCCAGACAGGTCCTCCTGTGGGGGTGTCTCCGGATCTTCTGGGAAAAATATGCCAATGCATGTGACGTCCGGTTCCGGCTCCGAGAAGCTCATAATTTAATTTATCAGGCTGGAATGCATTATAAACCGCCTCTGCCACAAGGGACATTTCCCGGAGAAATTCCATTCGGAAGGCTTGTTCCAGGAAATGCAGCTCCGTTGCGTGTTCTTTGCACAGAAAGAGCGTATATCCTTTTATCCGCTGATAGTCGCCGATAACCACATAGCCTGTGTTAAGTTCTCTTACAAAATATGGGTTTTTCCCTGCTTTAATCCAGTCAATTCTTTCACATATCATACAGTCATTCATGCAGACAGCCCTCCGTGCTGAAAATTTTTGTGTTGTTCAGAGTTGTTTTATTGTTATTTTACCATGGCGTACCGGGGAATGGAAGGCCGTACTTTTTCCATAGGAAGGGTTCTGTTTTGTTAATTGTATCATTGTATTAATTACTTGACACAGTGATGCGAAAGTGATACTATCAGTATAACAAAACAATCTCATATATGATAATAATACCATTTATGATAATGATTGATACTGCAGCAGAAAGGATATGAGCCAATGAACCAGCAGGATTTTACGAAAATAATTATGAATCCCGTAAGGCAGCGCATCGTTCAGTATCTGATTCTTCATGAGGAAGGCACGGTATCCTCCATCAGGGAAGAGCTGAATGATATTCCGCCGGCCAGCCTGTACCGGCATATCAAAATACTGTATGAAGCAGGTGGGATTGAGGTCGTGCGGGAGCGTAAGGTACGGGGAACGGTGGAAAAAACCTATGCGCTGGTAAAAAATCCGGTAGGGGAGTACAGCCGGGAAGGTGCGGCGCAGATGATTCAGGCGGCGCTCTTTTCTCTGGCCGCTTCCTTTTCCCGCTATTTTGCACAGGAGGAGAACGACCCGAGGAAGGATTTGCTGAGCCTGTCCACCTCCACTCTGCTTCTTACCGATGAGGAATTTATGGAGATGACCGCTAAAATAGGGGCGGTATTCAACGATTATATTTACAACAAACCGGAGGAAGGCCGGAAAATCAGGCGGTTTACGCTGATCTCTTCTCCAAGCGAGGAAGAGTAGCGGCGATCCGGTTAACTGAACTGTCAGGAAGAATAGGAGAATATTATGTTAGAGATCATCAATTTTTCAAAAACCTATAAAGGCGGGAAAAAAGCCGTATCCAACCTGAACCTGGAAATCCTGCCCGGGGATATTTACGGTTTCATAGGCCACAACGGCGCGGGGAAAACCACGACCATTAAGGCTGTAGTGGGAATCCTGGATTTTGAGGAAGGGGAAATCCGCATTGACGGGCATTCCGTAAAGGAGGAGCCGCTTGTATGCAAATCCCTTCTGGCTTATATACCGGATAATCCGGACCTGTATGAACATCTGACCGGTATTCAGTATCTGGATTTTATTGCAGATATTTTTCAGATTCCTTCTGCGGTAAGGACGGAGCGGATCGGGGGATATGCGGAGCAGTTCGGAATCACGGAAAGCCTGGGCGATCTGATTTCTTCTTATTCCCACGGCATGAAGCAGAAGCTGGCCATTATCTCCGCACTGATCCATAAGCCCCGGCTTCTGGTGCTGGATGAACCCTTTGTGGGGCTGGACCCTTCCGCCTCCGTGGTGCTCAAGCAGAATATGCATGCCCTTTGTGAGGAGGGAAGCGCTATTTTCTTTTCCACGCATGTGCTGGATGTGGCGGAAAAGCTGTGTAATAAAATCGCCATCATCAAGGAAGGCGTGTTGGTGGCTGCCGGCGAAACTGCCGGGCTGACACAGGGTAAATCACTGGAGGAAGTATTTATGGAGGTGGTCAGACATGATTAGCACGAGTATCCGTCTGTTAAGGATTCAGCTGCTGAAGGACTTCGGAATCAATGAAGTCATGCATTGCAGGGACGCGGGGAAAAAACGAAAGCTGGTTTTTATGCTGTGCATTTTCATATTCTGCGGGGGGCTGCTTGCCTTCTATGTCGCGGGGGCAGCGTGGGTTCTGTGTGTTTCCGGGGCACAGGACAGCGTTCCCGGCTTTGTGGTTGCGGTGTCGAGTATGGCTATTTTCATCTTTACCCTGTTCAAAGCGGGACCGGTGCTGTTTGCCGCCGGGGATTATGAGATGCTGACGGCCCTTCCGTTGAAGCCGTCGGCGATAATTATGAGCCGCTTGCTTCATATGTATCTGAGCTCCCTGCTTTTGTCGGCGCTTACCATAGCGCCGGCAGGCGCGGTATATGGCCTGACGGCGGCGCCTTCCCCTGTTGTTTATGTGCGGATGTTTATCAGCCTCTTTTTTGTCCCCTTGGTTCCCCTGACAGTGGCGTCTCTGATTGGAACTTTAATCATGGCCATTGGTTCCCGCGTGCGGCGTAAAAATTTGGTGATTATTTTACTGTCCATGACTTTTACCCTGGGAATCCTGGCGGTAACCATGCTTTTTTCCTCACGGGCGGAAAATATGGAGCTTCAGGATATGGCGGGGATGATACGCAGTGCAGTAGAGCAGGTAAACGGCATGTATCCGCTGACCGGTCTGTATACAGCGGGGATTACCGGCGCAAATCCGACGGCGCTGGCCGGATTTGCGGCCATATCCATGGGGATTTTCCTCCTGTTCATCGCATTGGTACAGTGGAAGTATGTACAGATAAGCAGTGCGCTGCGTACGCATGAGGCAAAGAAGAATTACAGGCTGCAGAGCCTGAAGCAGCGTTCCGTGCTGGGCGCTTTGTACAAAAAAGAGATAAAGCGTTATTTTGCCTCTAATATATATGTAATGAATACGATGGTTGGATATATACTTATGGTAGCGGCAGCGATTGGGCTTGCGGCGGCGGGGATGGATAAGCTGGAAAGCTATCTGCAGCTGGAAGGGGTGGGAGGCACCCTGCCTGTCAGCCTGGGAAGCATGCTCCCCTTTCTTTTGTCACTGATGGTGATGATGGGGGGCACTACCTCAAGCTCCATTTCCATAGAAGGAAAGCAGTGGTGGATTCTCAGGTCGCTGCCCATTCCCCCCGGTTTGATTTTGGATGGTAAAATGCTGGTGAATCTGACTTTTGCCGTGCCTTCCATTCTGCTGGCAGGAACGATTCTGACGGTTTCCGGACAGACCGGGGGCCTGAAGCCTGTCTGGGTATTCCTGGTTCCGCTGGCCTATGCCTGTTTTTCTTCGGTTCTGGGAATTACCATTAACCTGAAAATGCCGGTATTCAACTGGGACAATGAAACTACGGTAGTAAAGCAGAGCGCTTCCACTTTTGTATCCGTTCTGGGAGGAATGCTGCTGGCCCTGGTTCCCATCGGACTGCGCTTTGCGCTGGCAGGGGTTCCGGCCGACCTTTTCCTGGGAGGGGTGACGGTGCTTGTTTTACTGATAACCGTTATTCTTTATGGAAAGAACAGAAGATGTGATCTGCGGAAAATTGGATAAACAACCTTAGGAGGACACTGCTGCCCCGGATATCAGACGGAAAGCTCTCAAAGAGTTCCGGATGGTATGTGGGGCAGCAGTTTTTGCAGGAAAGGGCATAGGAAATCAGGAATCCTGGTGGTGGGGGGAAACTGAAGCTTTGTGGGGGGAAGAAAAAAATTCTGACACAGGGGCTGTTTTCTCTCAGATTCTTGACATTTCGGAAAAGCTTTTGAAAAACGTTTAGTTTTGTGTTGATAATATTAAAATAGTATGTTATTATTATTCCGTCATACAGCAGTATCTATGCTGCTGCAGTATTCGGCCGTCCGGCCGTTCTTTCATTTCGGCGCTTCCTTTTCGAAGCAATAATCCGTAAATGGCAAAAAACTTAATACAGGAGGAATATTTATGGAAAACAGGCTCAGGAATTATTTTCCGCTTATCAGGGAAAGAAAGGAGGTGTTGGAGGAGATCGGGGACAACAGCGGGCTGAAGGCGCTGTTTCAGAGTTGGACGCCTGAACGGCAGGAAGAATTCCTGGATTTCTGCACGGGTATGAAGGGCGTAAAGATCCTTTATGATTCTTTTTTCAAGGAAATCATGAGTCCGGAATATACGCCCGGCAGGCTGAACCGTTTTCTGTCGCTGCTGCTGGGGAAAAAGGTAGTGATCCGTCAGGTACTTCCCAATGAAGGAGGCAGGATTGCGGACGAAAATACCTTATTAGTCACGGATATCCTGGTGGAATTCGAGGACGGAAGCCTGGCGGATGTGGAGATTCAGAAGCTGGGCTATGCCTTTCCGGGAGAACGCAGCGCCTGCTATGCTGCGGATCTGCTACTGAGGCAGTATAAAAGGGCACGGGATAAGAGGAACAGGGAAAAGGGGAAGTTCAGTTATAGAGACATCAAAAACGTATATGTCATAGTTCTTTTTGAGAAAAGCCCTGTGGAATTTCATTCTATGGAAAAGGAATATCTGCATAAATCTGACTGGAGCTTTGATACAGGGCTTGAGTTGGATCTGTTACAGAATTTTATCTTTATTACGCTTGACATATTCCAAAAAAACATGGAAAATAAAAGTATAGAAAACGAACTGGAGGCGTGGCTGATGTTCTACAGCACGCAGGATCCGGAACGGATAATCGAGCTGATAAATAAATACCCGATGTTCAGACAGATGTATGGGGACGTATATAAGGTCTGCCGGAATATGGAGAAGGTGATGGGAATGTTTTCGGAAGAGCTAAGAGAGATGGATCGGAACACAGTGCAGTATATGATTGACGAGATGCAGGCAACAATAGATGCACAGTCCGCTGCCATGGAAGAAGAGAAGAAGAGGCACGAGGAAGAGAAGAAGAAACATGAGGAAGAGATAAAGAGATACGAAGAGGAACAGAAAAGACACGAGGAAGAGCAGAAAAGGCATGATGAAGAAAATAACAAACTGCTGGAGATGATTACTGCTCAGGCTGCCGCACTTGAGAAGGCTTTAAAACGAATAGAAGAACTGGAAAGAAAAAATGGTTCTGATTCCATAAAATAAGCCTTCATAGTGTTTGATGGAACCGTATGTTTGTAGCTGAATATTTCATATTATAAATGTGCAGCCAGATATAGGTCCTGATTTTTTTCTGAAAAACTGTAAAGAATAGCATCCAGACTCTGCGTTATATGCTATCGGCGCGGGTAGGGATGCTATTTCTTTTAGTTATTAAAAAAGATAATAGAAACAGTTATCAACTATAAAAATATAAATACAATCCGCTCAGGAACTATGATAAAATCCTTTTGGGGGATGGGATAGTATGCAGAAGAATAAAGTACACAAAATAGAAACAGGGAAGTTTTCCCTGAGAAAGATCATTGATAACAATCTGTTTTTTCTGAAGCTGATTCATAAGGCATCACCATGGTTATTAAGTTCCTCTGTGGTGATTACGGCTGTGGAAGCATGTGTTGAATTCGTTTCGGATACATTTATGCTGCGCTTTGCACTGAATGGAATAAATGAGGGCAGACCATTTCGTTCCCATCACCTTTCAACAACGAGACATGCAGATCGTATTTATATGTTTGACAGCGGAAAGCTGGTTGAATGCGGAACGCACGAGGAACTGACTGCTGCGGGCGGCAGATATGCATATATGTTCCGGCTGCAGGCGGAAAAATACAGGGAGTGAGGGTTCAGGAGGATTTGGCTCTGGCCATTGAGCCATAGATTTGGTAAAATGTAACCGTTCGGTAAAGTCTGGATTATTACGGAAAATAGTAAATGCGCTGCCCTGCCGGACAGATACGAAAAATATTTGTATGCTTTAAATGTAAGAAAGCGAGGATTAAAAAATGGAAAACTCAAGCTTCACTACAGAAGAAATTACGGAAGGCCTGTTCCGTTTTATCGACAACAGCCCCACCGCCTTCCATGCGGTACAAAATGCAGCCAGGATGCTGGAGGAAGCCGGTTATAAGAAAATTGTCTGTGAAACGGCGGCCGGTATCAGGGCGGGAGGAAGATATTATGCCACGCGGAATGATTCCGCGCTGATCGCCTTCCGTATTCCCGCAGGTGAAATGAAAGGCCTGCGAATCGCAGCGTCCCACAGCGATTCGCCCTGCTTTAAGGTGAAGGAAACGCCGGAAATGGATGTGGAAGGCCATTATGTAAAGCTGAATACGGAAGGCTACGGCGGCATGATCATGTCCACCTGGCTGGACCGTCCTCTATCTGTGGCAGGCAGGGCGATTCTTATGGAAAACGGCAGGCCGGTTACGAAGCTTGTGAATATTGACAGAGATCTCTGCATCATTCCCAATGTGGCAATCCATTTCAACCGGGAAATCAACAAGGGCTTTGCCTATAATCCCCAGGTGGATCTGCTTCCCCTGTACGGCGGCGTAAATCCGGAGGCGTCTTCTGAAAACGAAGAAGAGAATAAGGGAAAGCTGAAAAAGAAGAGCCTTAAGGCGCTTTGCGCAGAATCGCTGGGCGTTTCAGAGGAAGACATCCTGGCATCGGATCTGTATCTGTATACAAGGGAAAAAGGAAGAAGAATGGGCGTGGACGGTGAATTTATTGTGTCTCCCAGACTGGATGATCTGCAGTGTGCCTATGGAACGCTCGCAGGATTTCTTGCAGCAGATGACGGAAAAAAGCCGGAAAAGGAAGCAAAAAAAGAAGCGCAGGGGGAATACGGAGCTGTCTATGCCCTTTTTGACAATGAAGAAATCGGGAGCGGAACCAAGCAGGGGGCGGATTCCACCTTCCTTTCAGATGTTATCCAGTGTATCTGTGACGCACTGGAACTGAGCGGTTCCGCCAGAAGGGATCTTCTTGCCGGCAGCTTCCTGCTTTCCGCGGACAATGCCCACGGCGTACATCCCAACCATCCGGAAAAATCGGATCCTACCAACCGTCCCTACTTAAACGGCGGTATTGTCCTGAAGTTCCAGGGCAGCCAGAAATATACCACAGACGCCTATTCTGCGGCGGTGGTGAGAAATATCTGTAAGGAACAGGGCGTGCCCTGCCAGAATTTTGCAAACAGGGCCGATGTGGCGGGAGGCTCGACGCTGGGCAACATCTCCTCCGCGCACGTATCCATTCCGGCGGCGGATATCGGACTTGCCCAGCTCGCCATGCATTCCGCGCTGGAAACAGCGGGCGTGAAGGATACGGAATATCTGGTAAGGCTGTGCCAGGGTCTTTTCCTGTAAAAATTTATTTTCGCGGGCGATGAGCCAGACCAACGCGCCTGTGCGATTACCTGGCGATTGCCCCGGGAGTCAGATCCTCCGCCGTCCATGGCGTTTCAGGTTTGAGGCCCCGTTACCTGCGGCGGGGGATTTGACTGTAATTGTAAAGGTGGTGCCGCCGCCCGGCGTGTCGGAAACGAAAATGCCGCCGTGGTGGGCGTCCATGATTTCTTTGGCGATGGAAAGCCCCAGTCCGAAATGCCCCGCGCTTTGGCGGGAGGTGTCGGAACGGTAAAAACGGTCGAACAGATGAGGTTTTTCTTCGTCTGGGATTCCGGGGCCGTTGTCCATGACACAAAAGGAGGTAAGCTTTTCCTGCTGCTTCATGGAAAGCGTAATATCGCTCCCTTTGGGACAGAAGCTGAAAGCATTATGAAGAAAAATAGAGAGCACCTGCCGGATGCGTTCCGAATCGCACCGGATGGGTGCTGTTTTTTCCTCCGGAAGCCGGACGGACAGGCGTAAGCCTTTTTCATGGGCCAGTGGCTCAAAGGCTTCAAAGGTATTCAGAAGCAGTGTGTCAGGCTCGCATTCCCCAGGGCGCAGGGGGAAGGAATGGCTGTCGGCGCCGGCCAGCATGAGCAGATCGGAAATGAGGCGTGACATGGCCGCGCCCTCGTTTTCTATAGTATGGAAAAAGGATTCCTGTTCAGCAGGCGAAGCTTTCTGGCAGGCAGAGGCGGCGGAAAGGATCACGGAAAGGGGCGTGCGCAGCTCATGGGAAGCTGCCGCCACAAACTGGATCTGGCTGTCTCTGCTTTTTTGCAGCGGAACCAGAAGTCTGCCTGTAAAAAAGTAGGCAAAAAGAATCAGGACCAGGGAGGAAAAAGCCACCAGCATAAAAAAAGTATGCCGCTGCGCCTTTATTTGTTCCTGCAGTGGGGCCAGGGATTCCAGAATCAGTATCGTCAGCTTCCCCGTATTCCTGGAGGATAGGGCGATACAGCCGAAATAATCATCCTGTCCCTGCCCGGCTGAGGAAAAGCGGAACTCCTGATGGGTGATGGTAAAGGCAAGGGGCGTGGGAAACGTTTCGGCATTTTCCTGGTAATAGGCCCAGCCGGCCTCCAGGGCCGCCTTTCTGCTGCCGCCGCCATCCTGCTGTCCCCAGAGAAAATCCTTGTCGTTATCATGGATGCTGATTATGTATTTTCCCCCGCCCTCTAACTTGGAAAGCCATTCATGCGTGATGACCGTCTGATTTTCCAGATTGGAGAGCAGAGTGTTCATATCGTTGCGGAAAGAAGCAAAGCTGTTTTCCTTCAGGTTTTTTTCGGAGATATACAGATAGCTGCAGGCCATAAAAATAAGAACCAGGATGGTGATTCCTGCGCAAAGCAGCGTAAGGCGCCGGTGTACTTGTCGGAACATATTAACCTCTGTTTCTGCGGCGGCTGCCGCAAAGCATATTATGTATCTTAATCCTCCATGCGGTAGCCTATCCCACGCACGGTTTTCAGCTGTATGCGGCTGCCCACGCTTTTCAGGCGTCTGCGGAGAAAATAAATATAATTGTCAAGATTTCCTTCTTCCACATCCGTATCAGGCCCCCAGACCCGGCAGAGAAGAAGCTGACGGGAAAGCGACTGGCCGCTGTTTCTCAGAAATGCCTCCAGGAGCGCGGCTTCCCTCCGGGAGAGGGAGCAGGATCCGTCGGGGCCGTCCAGCCTTAATTCCTCCGGAGAATAGCTGATGTCATCAAAGGAAAGCTTCCGCCCCTCCTCCATCCGCCTGGGCCGTCTGCCGATGCTGCGGATTCGTGCCGCCAGCTCTTCAAAGGCAAAAGGCTTTACCAGATAGTCATCGGCGCCGCAGTCTAAGCCGGTTATTTTATCCGTCAGCGTCCCCAGCGCAGTCAGCAGTATGACGGGAACGGTATTTCCTTCCCGCCGTATTTTTTCCAGGACAGCGATACCGTCCATTTTCGGCAGCATGCGATCCAGCAGAATCAGGTCATAAAGACCCTCCTGCATATAGTAACAGGCTTCTTCCCCGTCAAAGCAGGAATCCACTAAAAAACCCTCCTTTTCCAGCTGGAAAAGAAGCGTCCTGTTAAGTTCTCTGTCGTCTTCCACAAGTAAAATTTTCATAGCCTCTCCCTCAGGGAATATTCATGGCAGCCGTTCGGATAACGGAACAGTTACAGATATCCGGTTATTTGGAATTATCGCGCAATGGCCCGGCTGCCGCCGCGTATCCGTATGGGCATGCGCAGTAAAAGCACTGGTATTTATAAATAGTATATCATAAAAGTATCTAAACAATCTCTAACGAATATTGGAAGAAGGGGCGTAGTATTGGAAGAAAAGGCGCAGCGCCAAAATAAGCAGAAGCTGCTTTTTGTATGCATTGCGAAGTCTGTTATTGTTCCGCGGAGTGAATTCTAATTAGCAGTTATGTTGTCAGAACAGCTGCGGTTTTAGAGAAAGCTTAGAGGAATTTCTGGTATGATGAAACCAGACTGCAGGAGATATGCAGTGTTGAACTGACAATTGTCAGACACCCCGCTGCAGCAACGAAGCATCTGGTTTGCAGCGCTGCCGGGCAGCGGGGCATTTGACATTCGCGGCAGTCGCCAAATATCCGTGAAAGCATGGATGCCTGGCTCGTTGCCCGCGGAAATAAAAAAGATTTGCCGATCTGGGAAGGAAGCTGTGAAAAAGGTTCTGATTGACCTGCGCATTTGCCGGGAAATGAACGAAGATGCAGCACGGGCGGGCATCCGGCCCAACGCGCAGCGATAATAAAAGACAGGATAAGCATGGGTTGATTCCGGAGGACGGCAGAAAGAGGTTTATATGCTGAAACATAAAAAAATAAGAAAAAGAATTCCGGCACTGTTGATTTGTATTGTGTACACTATGACTGTGCTGCTGAGTATGACCGGATGCGGGACAAAGAAAACGGGCTCAGGGGGAGCGGCTTCGGAGGAGTCCGGGGCGGCATCGGAGGAAAACGGCAGGGATACGCAGGCGGAGAGCGGCAGTGTGGCGGCCATGGGCCGATATATGGAAAGTACGGCGCCGCTGCCGGAAGGGGCATCGGTAGAAGGACGTACCATGACTATGCTGACTGACGGAAGGCTGGCGTACTTTGACGCAAAGTCAGGACTTCATCTGTCATCGGATGAGGGAAAAAGCTGGATACCGGCGGAACATAATGAGGAGCTTAAAAAAAATATTTCCAAGGATGGTTATGTGTCCGGCGCTTCCATTGCGCCTGACGGGAGTATATTGCTGAGCTATCTGATGTTTGAGGGCGAAGGGGCTTCGTTGAAGGCAGATTCATCAGTTATCCGAATCGGCGTGGATGGGAATATGTCTGAAGTCCCGGCAAACATGGAGGACGGCGATTATGTGGGCAAGGTGTTCGCCAAATCGGAATCGGAAAGCATCGCGCTCAGTATAAGGGGCCGGGTTTTTATGGCAGACTGGGAAAAAGGAGAACTGGAGCAGCTTTTTACGCTGCCGGAACAGCCTGAAATGGTAATTTTTGTGGACGACAGGATGCTGTGCCTGGGCAACAGCGGTGTTACGTCCTATGATATGGTACAGGGAATCACCCTGGAAAAGGATGCGGTGCTGGATGAGTTTTGCAGGGAAAAAATGGGAGCAAAGCTTAATAACAGCTCCGACAGCTACGGCGGCATCCTTTTTCCCGGAGAAGACGGGGCCATCTATGTGGCATACAGCGGAGGGCTGTACCGTCATGTGGAAAACGGCAATGCCATGGAGCAGCTCATTGACGGAAGCTTCAGCAGCCTTGGAGATCCTGCGCTTGGACTGTGCGGCATGCTCCGGCTGGAAAGCGGGGAGTTCCTTCTTTTGACTACCGGGGATGAGATGGTACGTTTTACCTATGACCCGGATGAACCCACGGTTCCTGAAAAGCAGCTGAAGGTATACAGCCTGGTGGAAAATTATACAATCAGGCAGGCGATATCCATATTCCAGAAGGAAAACCCGGATGTATATATCAATTACGAATATATTTATGATTATGCCTATCTGTATGGAGATGACAGCGGCAGCGCCATAACGCCTCAGGATGCGTTGAAGAACCTCAATGTGGAACTGATGAGCGGGAACGGGCCGGATGTGCTTCTGCTGGATGATATGGATGCGGATATTTATGTGCGGAAGGGAATGCTGGCGGATTTGTCAGATATCCTGGACGAACTGACCGGAGAAAAAAAGGTATTTGAAAATATCGCATCCGCTTATAAAGAGGAAAACGGAACCTTCATCATTCCCGCTGCGTTTAAGCTTCCTATGATATGCGGTAAAAAGGAGGATGTGGAGTCGGTGAAGGATTTGTCCACTTATGCGCAGCTGGTGGAAAAGCTCCGTACAGAAAGGCCTGAAAGCAGTATTACGGGAGCTTTTAATGCAACACAGGAGCTGAAGCAGTTGCTGCTCGTGAACAGCAGCAGTCTGCTGGAGGACAGGAAACTGAATACGCAGGCACTGACAGAGCTTCTGACCCAGGCGGCCCGGATATACCAGGCGGACATGGAAGGAATCGGCAAGGAGGAGCTGGAGGTCTGGGGCGATAATAAGAATGCCTGGACGATTGGTTCGATAGCCACCCTGACTGCGGGGGATATGGTTGGGATTATGGCCGGAAATGCAGAAGGGATGCTGTCTGATATGGGCGCCGTCAGCAAGGTTTCGGAAGATAATGGCTATGTATTTGATTTATGGCCGGGCATGGATGGAACCGGTTTTATCCCGGCAAACAAGCTGGCCATAGCCGCAGGAAGCAGCCAGACGGAGCTTGCGAAGAGCTTTGTAAAAATGATGCTCAGCACGGAAATCCAGAAAACGAATTCAGGAGTCGGGCTGCCGGTAAACACAGAAGCCTTTGATATGTTGAGTGGTATGGACGATCAGATTTCCATGGGAAGCAGCTGGAAGGTCGGAGGCAGGGAAATCCATTTCTCCTACGGAGGTCCGTCCAGGGCTTCGGTGGAGAGGCTGAAGGAGCTTGTAGGGCAGGCGGATCATTCCCTGGAGGGAAACACATTTCTTGAGGACATTGTGGTGCAGTATGGTGTTTCTGCTTTGAACGGCTCCATGACTGTGGAAGCGGCCGTGAGGGAGATACAGCAGAAATCGGCCATTTATCTGGCAGAATAAGGAGTGTGCAGTGTGAAAGGAAAACCTCGTACACAACAAAAGCAGCACAGAAGCAGAAGGGCCTTCCTGGCCTTTCTGCTTCCCAGCTTTCTGGGGGTGGCGGTATTTGTGCTGGTTCCGTTTATCGATGTGTTCCGGCGTTCCTTTACAACGGCGGTTACAGGAGAATTTACGGGACTGGAGAACTACCGGACCGTATTTGAAAATGGACCTTTCCGGCTGGCGGTATATAATACTCTGCGGTTTACATGTATTTGTCTGCCTCTTCTGCTTATTCTGGGATTGGCGGCGGCGCTTATGCTTTCGCAGTTAAAACAGGTGCAGCTGTTCAAATCTTTTTTCCTGCTTCCCATGGCAATGCCGTCGGCTACCATCGTGCTTGTCTGGAAAATGACCTTTTCCGCTAACGGCTTTCTGAACCGGCTGCTGGAAACACATGTGGATTTTATGTGGACGGAGGATGCTTTCTGGGTTCTGGTTTTCAGTTATGTGTGGAAAAACCTGGGTTATACGGTGATATTGTGGCTGGCCGGGCTCCTGGCAATTCCGGGGGATTTCATTGAGGCAGCCAGGGTGGACGGCGCGGGAAGCTTCCGGGTATTTTGGTCAGTCATGCTGCCGCAGCTGAAAGGGAGCATGTATACCATAACGGTGCTTTCCTTTTTAAATTCCTTCAAGGTTTTCAGGGAAAGCTATCTGGTGGCGGGGGCCTATCCTCATGAGAGTATGTACATGCTGCAGCATTTGTTCAACAACTGGTTTACCAACCTGGATCTTGATAAGATGGCTGCCGCCGCCGTATGTGTGGGAGGCGTTTTGTTAATCGTCATTCTGCTGCTGCAGAGGCTTTGGGACGGGGGTGATGAGCAGTGAAGGAACGGAGAAAACGGCGGGAAGGGCGGCTGCGCGGAAGGCTGAGGAAGCTGACAGGCATGGCGCGGCGGGGTTTTTTCTGCCTGCTCCTGACAGGACCGGTACTGCTGATGTGCGCGCCGGTGTTTCTGTTGCTGTCCGGTTCCATAATGAGCAGCCAGGAGCTGTCCGTTTATCTGCAGCCGCTGTTTCAGGGAGGAGAGGGTTACATCAGCTGGAGGGCGCTGCCATTTTATCCAACGCTGGAGCATTACCGCAGCCTTCTTTTGTATACGCCGCAGTTTTTTACGGTGTTCTGGAACTCGGCCAGGCTGGTGACGATTATCCTGGCGGGTCAGCTTCTGGTAGGTGTGCCTGCGGCCTGGGGCTTTGCCGTATACAGGTTCCGGGGGAAAAAGCTTTTTTTTACCATATATATTGTGCTTATGCTTCTGCCTTTCCAGGTGACCATGCTTTCCCAGTATCTGGTGCTGGACAGGGTGGGAGTGATGAATACGCATTGGGCGGTTATTTTACCGGCGGTGTTTTCCACGTTCCCGGTGTTTTTGATTTACAGGGGGTTCTGCACAATTCCGTCAGGGCTGCTGGAGGCGGGAAGAATTGACGGGGCGGGGGAGTGGCGGCTGTTCTGGCAGATCGGGCTCCCGCTGGCATCGGGTGGAATTTTGTCCGCCATGGTGCTGGGATTTCTGGAGTACTGGAACATGATTGAACAGCCGCTGGCTTTTCTTAAGGATAAGTCGCTTTGGCCGCTGTCCCTGTATCTGCCGGAAATCAGCCAGAACAGGGCCGGGTTCGCATTCGCGGCTTCGGTGGTGACGCTGGTGCCTTCGGTGTTTGTCTTTTTGCTGGGGCAGGATTATCTCGAGCAGGGCATCGTAGCCTCCGCTTTGAAGGAGTAGGGGCGGCTCTGCGGCTTTCCGCAGTCTTTCCTGGGATTGTCCCTCGTCCCGTCCTCCTGTCCGGAGGGGTTGCGGGGGTTTTGTCTGTGCGTATTCAAAAATGGGGCATTTCTAACTTCCCGGGTTTTCATGTCGCGGTCTAAATGGTGGAACTCCTCCGGAAGCGGCCTGCGTCGCCGGCGACTTGGCCGTTTCCGTCGTCGGACAGCACCATTTGGGCAGACCGCGGCATGAAAATCCGGGAAGTAAGAAATGTCTCCATTTTTTCATAACTTCCAGTCAAAATCCCCCGCAATCCCCTCCGGACAGGAGGACGGGACGAGGGGCAATCCGGGAAAGACTGCGGAAAGCCGCAGAGCCTGGGGGAGTGTGGGGCGTAGGGAGGGGCAAGGACAAGGGCAAGGACAAAGGGCAAAGACAAGGGCAAGGACAAAGGGCAAGGACAAAGGGCAAGGGCAAAGACAAGGGCAAAGGGCAAGGACAAAGGCAAGGGCAAAGAGACAAGGACAAGAGCAAGGGACAAGGGCATGGATTAGAGTTGGAAATGGATAAAGTGAGGGTAGGAGGGGATTGGGGGATAGGTGGATTTTTGGAGTGGTGGGGTTGGGAGTTTGGGTGGAGTAGTTACGGAATATTGATAGGAGAGATGTGGGATGGGTGGATTGATTGAGAGCAGGAAGAGGATTTTGAAGTGGTTTGGGGGGTTTTTGGTGGGGATGTTGGTTTTGACGTTGGTTTCGAGGGGGATTTATGCGAATGGGCTGCCGCGGGTTTCTGTGGAGAATCCGGGGCAGATGGCGGTTGAGCATGTGGTGGAGAAGGCGGGGAATGTGAAGGGGAGCGGGGAGCTGGCTGTGAATGTGGCGGAGGGACTTCGGGTGAGTGAGGTGTTTGTGGTTCCGGGGGAGCGGATAGAGGAGGGAACGGCGCTTTTTTCGTTGGATGGGGAGTATCTGATGGGGAGGGTGCGGGCTCAGGAGTGGAGTATTGCGAAGCTGGAGCTTCAGGTGGCAACGCTTGAGGGGAATCTGGAGCTGGCAGGGGCAGAAAAGAATGTGGAGATGAGCAGGGCCGGGGAGGATGCAGTCCGGGTTGTGGAGCAGGCGCAGAAGGCGCTTGACAGGGCTTTGGAGGATGAGGCGGCTGCGCGGGCGCAACTGCAGGAGCATCTGGATAAGAATTTGAAGCTGACTTCGGAGGAGGAGCGTAAGCGGCAGGAGGAGGCTTATCAGGAGTGGAAGGCAAGGCTTTCTCAGGGAACGCAGGAGGTGCAATCGGCTTCCGGCAGGGTGCGGGAACTGCAGAGGCGGGCGGAGAGTCTGCAGGCTGAGGTGGATGAGCTGAAGAAAAAGATTGCGGATACGCAGGGGAGCGGTTCGGACCCGGATGGCGCAAAGAGCGGAGGAGATAGGAGTGAGGGGAACATATCGGATGGGGGAATGGCGGAAGGTACGGTTATAGAGGGGGCGCAGGATGGCGGTTCCGGTTCGGTCAGCGGGAATGGCATGGCTGGGGGGACACAGGAAGGTGAGTCGGGTCAGGATGGGGGCTCGGGTGATGGAGGAAGTGGCAGCGAAGGCTCGGGCGGAGTGGATAAGGATGAGGTGGAGGCCTGGAAGGCGGAGCTGGCGGAGAAGGAGACGGAGCTTTCACAGGTAAAAAAGGAATTGGCGCAGGCGGGGTATGCGCAGGAGGATATTTCTGAAGAGGTGGGGGCGCTTCAGGGGAATGCGCCCGGGCAGCCTGACTTTACGTCTGAGGATGCGAAGTGGGAGAGCTGGAGAAGTACCAGGAAGAGTCTGGAGGATAAAATCATGGCGGCCCAACGGGCTGTGGAGGATGCGGAGGATGCTTTGGAAAAGGCGAAGCTGGAAGCGGATCGGGGGCTGGAGGACAGTATGCGTCCGGAGCTTTCGGACAGTTCGTTAGGGATTTACCGGCTGGATTTGGAGGCTGCGAGAGAAGAATTGGCAAAGCTTCAGGAGCTGGTGAAGGCAGAGGGGCTGATCAGTGCTGAACAGGCCGGGATTGTGACGCGTGTGGGAGTGGCGGCAGGAGAGAATACTCCGGCAGGTGCGGCGGTAGTGTTTGCTGATACTGGAAAACCGTTGCAGTTTGAGGTGATTTTGGATAAAGAGGATAAGAAATATGTGAATCAGGGAAGTAGTGCAAGTGTCAGCCTGGGCAGCGTGGAAACGGAGGTAACAGTGGATTATCTGACGGAGGAGGAGTCCAGTCCCGGCAGCTTCCGGGCGTTGATGAACCTGCCGGAGGGCGTGGGTACGATAGGGCAGAGCGGCAGTTTCCGGTTGTCCGTACAGTCTGAGCTATATAATTGCTGTATTTCTATCGATGCGCTTCATACGGATGAAAACCAGCGTAATTTTGTGTATGTACTGGGGGAACGGAGCGGGATTCTTGGAAAAGAGCTGACGGCGGAGAAGCTTATGGTAGAGGTTCTGGATAAGAATAACAGGTATGCTGCGCTGCAGTCAGGGGCACTGGATGGTAACACTAAGGTTATCAATGCGGCGGACAGGGATTTTGCAGAAGGAGATCCGGTGAGAATGAAGGAATGATGGTTAGGGAAATTTGTGAGGATGGCCGCAGGTATGGATAACTCTGAAAAAAGTGCTGAATTGTCGGAGAGAAAATTGTTTGAAATGCCTATAAAAGTGCGCTGGCGCTATAAAAACTTGTAAAAATATTCCAAAACACTTATAATAAAAGTATGATTCGAAGTAAAAGTGATTCCCTGACAGGCGCATTTTTTCGGTATGGTGGAGAAACAGGGATGCAGGAGAAGCGGGAATGTAGGAGAACCGGGTATGCAGTAGATGCGGATGGGCAGGAGAACCGGTTATACAGGAAGAGTGGATTGCCGCGGCAGCAGGGGGGTTATACTTCAAATTGTAAATCTGGTAGAGGTGCGTACGGCGCAGGGAAGGAGAAGGTATGGAAAATAAGGTGATGAAGTTCTATTCAAAGGCCGGAAGCAATATTATTCTCAGAGCAATACCGGGCCATTTTGCAACGAGTCACTCCCATATCAATTACTATGTGGATATGACGGGGCTGAAAACAAGGCGCAGTGAGGCTGCGGCAGTAGGTAAGGCCTTTGTGCAGAGACTGCCCATAGAGACGGTGGTGGATACCATAGTCTGCCTGGACGGCTGTGAAGTAATCGGGGCATATATGGCGGAGGAGCTGGAAAAAGGGAGTTTTCCTTCCATGAATATGCACAACACGGTTTATGTGGTAACGCCGGAGTTTAATGTGAATAACCAGATGATTTTCCGGGATAACCTGGTTGGGGAGATCCAGGGGAAAAACGTTCTGCTGCTGCTGGCTACCGCAACCACCGGCATGACGATGCGCAGGAGCCTTGAGTGTATTGAGTACTATGGCGGACAGGTACAGGGGATCTGTGCGGTATTCAGCGCTATTAAATCTATTAATGGCATGAGGGTGGAGTCCATGTTTGATACCAGCGACATTCCCGGGTATCAGGCATATGAGGTACATAATTGTCCGTATTGCAAGGCAAAACAGAAGCTTGACGCCATGGTGAATGGGTATGGCTATTCCAAGTTGTAGAAGTTGGCTGGGCGGTTACACATTTTTTCCGAAAGTTCATAGATTAAGAGTAAGAGTTGTGCCGGCGGTTGCTTCCGCCGGCTCTTTTAATCCTGTAATGCATTTTGCTTTTTGCCGGAAGGGGGAAATGGGATGAATTCACAGAAGCTGGAAAATATTCTGAATCTGAGCCTGGATTCCACGCAGGAGGAGCGGGAACTCTCCAGGACCCTTAACGTGGGCTTTGATGTTTCAGACAGGACCTGGGAGCTGATCGTTAAATTCCATGGGGATATCGGCAGGCTGGAAAATGAATATATCAAGGTGGAAATTCTGCTGGCCGGTTATGCCATAGTCACCATACCTGAAAGCCTGATTCCGGTGCTTGTGGCAGCGGAAGGGATCGAATATGTGGAAAAACCGAAGGAGCTTTTATACAGCGTTTATGATGCTAAACAGCAATCCTGTTTCCCTACAGGCGGCGGGAGTTTTACGGACGGACAGACGGGCAGAGGGGGGCTGACGGGAAGCGGCTGCATTGTGGCTGTGTTTGACACGGGAATTGATTATTCGCTGCCGGATTTCAGGGACAGTGCAGGCAGCCGGATTCTTTATCTGTGGGATCAGACACTGGCGCCGGATCCGGAAAGGGGATTTTTCCCGCCGGAAGGGTTTTCCGTCGGGGTGGAGTTTACGCAGGCGCAGATTACGGAAGCGCTGGAGGCTGGCGGGGAGGAAACCTTCCGCAGAGTGCCGAGTATGGATATTTCCGGGCATGGGACTGCGGTGGCCGCCATTGCTGCGGGCAGTAATCCCAATGCCCGGTATACGGGTGCGGCGCCTGGTGCGGCCCTGCTTATTGTAAAGCTGGGGCAGGCTGGCAGCGGTGCTTATCCGCGCACGACCCAGTTGATGCGGGCAATGACCTATGCGCTGGGCAAGGCGCAGGCTTTGGGTATGCCTATGGCCGTAAATTTAAGCTTCGGGAACAGCTACGGCGCGCATGACGGCAGTTCCCTTCTGGAGCGTTTTATGGATAATGCTTCTGAGATTTGGAAAAATGTGATTTGTGCGGGGAGCGGCAATGAGGGTGCTTCTGCCGGCCATGTTTCCGGGAGGCTTTCTGAAGGCGGGCCAGGGCAGCCTGCCGGCAGGCAGAGCGTGGAGCTGGCTGTGGGAAATTATGAGAGCACGACCAATGTCCAGCTTTGGAAAAACTTCGCGGACAGCTTCCGGGTGATTCTGCAGGCCCCTTCCGGGCAGAGGGAGGAGGTCCCGATGACCAGGCCGGGGCGGACGGAGCTTGTTATCGATCAGACGCGGATACTCATTTATGTGGGGGAGCCGTCGCCTTATTCAGTAAATCAGGAGATATATTTTGATTTTATCCCTGTGGAAACTTACATTAACGCTGGTATCTGGGTATTTCAGCTGGAGCCGGTCCTTCTGATAACAGGGGAATACCAGCTGTATCTGCCCGGGCAGGCGGTACGTTCGGCGGATACCCGTTTTTTTGCCCCGACGCCGGAGTTAACGCTTACGGTCCCGTCCACGGCCGGGAAGCTGATTACGGTGGGCGCTATTTATGGAGCCTACGATGCTTATGCGGATTTTTCAGGCAGAGGGGTGCGGGGGGAAGAAGAACTGCCGGGGTTTCCCAATACCAAGCCGGATCTTGCCGCACCCGGCGTGAATATTGTAGCCGCCCGGGCCGGCGGCGGTTATGAGGCGTATACAGGTACGTCATTTTCCGCACCGCTTGTCACCGGGGCGGCGGCGCTGATGATGGAGTGGGGGATTGTGAGGGGGAATGATCCGTATATGTATGGAGAGAAGCTGAAAGCGCATCTGCGCAGAGGGGCCAGGAGCGTGCGGGGGGAGACGAGATATCCGAATGAAAGGACTGGATATGGGGCGTTGTGTTTGGAGGATAGTCTGCCTGGATAGGTAAAATGTTAGGCTTTTATGAGTTTAGCCGCCATAATGACGCTTAAGTTCGCAGAAATAATGTTGTCTGATGATATGAATTTTGAAATAACTGGAACGGCCCGGCAGAGAACCTTATATAGTTGTTCAGTTTTAAATTGACGAAATATGGAAGACTTGCAAGCGCCTGATTAAAGAATTGGCAGAAAATCCGGAGGAATGGAAATTCAGAAGACAGATATTTTTATCTGCCTGAAAAAGGATGCATATGAGAACCGTAACACTACAGAGGCCGCCAAATTAATACCGCGGGCAAAGCGGCGAGAGAATGTGGATACTGACTGCGTTAAGAAAATGTTGGAGCCCTTTTCCATATCCACACCAAATAATATTGACTCTGCCCCCGGGGCACCCCCTATACTCAGTCCTATAAACACCCGGGAGAAAAACAAATCCGGGCAAACGATAAAAAGACACAGGAAGAACGTGATATGCTCCCAACGCTCTTCCTGTGCCTTTTCCTGTGTAATCAGGTAAAATTACCTCAATGCCGTTCCCCGGGGAAGCCTATGCGCTGCCATCTATATCGATCCGTCCAATCCTATAGCCGGAACCTGTCAATTAGCGCTTTCAGGGACATTGCCTGGCTGTTCAGCTCTTCGCTGGCGCTAGCACTTTCCTCAGAGGTGGCAGAGTTGGTTTGGATGACGTCGTTGAGCTGATTTATGCCGACAGTGATCTGGCTGACTGCGTCCGACTGCCTTTGCAGGTTTATGGCTATTTTGGAAACCATCCGGGTGATATCGCCGGCGCCGGATACAATCTCCTGGAGCGTGCGCGCCGTGCTGTCGGCAATAGAGGCACCGTTGCCTACGGCAGTAATAGAATTCTGTATGAGCTCAGCCGTACTTTTTGCAGCCTCGGCGCTTTTTCCGGCCAGATTGCGGACTTCATCGGCAACTACGGCAAAGCCCTTTCCGGCGCTCCCGGCTCGGGCCGCTTCCACAGCGGCATTGAGAGCCAGAATGTTTGTCTGGAAAGCAATATCCTCAATTGTTTTAATAATCTTCGCTATCTGATTGGAGGAAGCATTGATTGCTGACATGGCGTCCAGCATTTCCTGCATCTGTCCGTTTCCTGTCTCAAGCTGTTTTTCCACGGAGGCCGTAAGTTCATTCGCAGCATCGGTATTTTCAGAGTTTTCCTTTAATTTTGCCGAGATTTCATTCAGGCTGGCGGTAAGCTCCTGGACGGATGCGGCCTGCTCCGACGCGCCCTGAGACAGAACCTGGGAAGAGGCGGAAAGCTCCTGGGAACCGGCTTCCACCTGATCGGCAGAAGCTTCAATCTGTCCGACCATTTCCCGGTAGGAGTGAATGATCATTTTCAGGGATTCCATGATTTCTTGGAAATCACCCACATATTCCAGACGGAGCTCCACAGTCAGATCCTGGTCGGACAGGGACGCAAGAATACGGTCAATGTCTTTCACGTAAGCAGACAGTGTGGAGGACGTTTTCCTGAGCACAGAGGCAAGCTGGCCGAATTCATTTTTTCCTTCAAAATCGATTTCCTGATGCAGGTTCCCTTCGGACATGGCAAAAGCAGCGTCTTTAATCAGGGCCAGAGGATAGGCAATGCTTTTAAGAAGGATCCGGCACAGTAAATAGGTTAAGCCAATGGTAACGGCAAGCATGGAGAGAATTACATAAAGAGAAATAACCTTACTGCGTCTGGCGCTTTCATAATATCCCAGGGCTGTGCTCTGCGTCTCTTCTTTGATCTGCTCCACGGCAGCGGTGATGGTTGTTTCTGCGGAAAGGTAGTCTGTTTCAAATACGTTAAGCGCGGCTTCAAATCGGTCGTTCTCCAGGAGTTCCTTCAGTTTGTCGGTTTCACTGAGCCAGGTGGTTACTGCGCTGTCTGCATTGTCCAGCAGGGAACGGTTGCCCTTGAAAAGTTCCTTTACAGTGGTTATCCGGCTTTCCATATCCTTTAGAGAGGACTCTATGTACGCGGTGGATTCCCTGGTATGGTCATCTGTTTTGTAAATAACGGCGTCTCTGATTTTATTCGATATTTCCGACATAATCAGTTCGATGCTTTCTATCTGGATCTGGACGGTATGCGTGTTTTCGTAAAACTCAATATTCTGGCCGGCCAGTCTTTGCATGTAGAAAATGGACATTCCGCCCAGGATATTCATAAATAACAGGATCAGTGCAAATGACAGGATTAGAAAATGCTTGATTTTGATGTTTTTTACCATGTTTATTCTCCCATTGATAGAGTAGTGGTTTCGAATTGCTATACTATTAACATTATCGGACTAAACATGGTTTTTCTTAAACTAAATGACGAATAAAATTTGATATTCTTCATTATTGATACTGAATATCCATTGCTTGTTATTCGGGTTTGCGAAAGTCCGATAAATAGGGTATGATTACGCTATAACAAAAACCATTACATAGGTCTTAAGGAGGTATACCATAAAATGAATATCGAACTCAAAGAAAACACCCTGACTCCGGAAGAATTCATCCGTCTCCGCGTTGACGCCGGCGCCATGGAGGTCCCATATACGCAGGCGGAAAAAGCCCTGGAAAACGGACTTTTTACAGTATCAGCCTATCATGAGGAAAAGCTGATAGGCATGGGGCGTCTCGTAGGAGACGGCAGCATGTACTGGTATATCCAGGATGTGGCCGTGCTTCCCGAATACCAGAGAAAAGGCATTGGCAGCGCCATTGTGGAAAGGCTCATCAGCCATGCGCAGGGCAGCCTGACCGCTCCCTGGGCTTCCATTGGCCTGACAGCCCGCAAGGGCAAAGAACCTTTTTATGAAAAACTGGGATTTACAAGACTTCCCAACGATGGATGCGGCGCAGGTATGAGAAAAGGAATCACAGCTTCTGAATAACCCGCTGCGGAAAGGCTTTTACGGAAGGAGTCTGTATGAACCGGTTTTATCAAATGTATCAGCCCCATACAGCGGCGCCATACAGAAGCGGCGGAGGCTACAGGGAAATTCCGCCCTGCGGTGGGCTTCAACCCTACGTAAAATGCTTCTGGGGAACAGACAGTCCTCTGGCAGACACTGGGATAATACAGGAAGGGCTGATTGTTCCCGACACCTGCATGGATATTATTTTTCAGGTAAGCCACACCAACAATAATATATCCGGCAAATTCGTTGGCATTAATAATGAAGCTTTTTATTCTGCAGGACTGCCGAAGGAGAGCGGTAGACCGGAAATCCGCTCCACCTTCGGCATCCGTTTTTTCGCCTGGAGCGCGGTCCTTTTTTCCGGGGACTCCATGGCGGAGGTGAAGAATAACGTGTTTGACGTCCGCCGGCATTATGCCGGGATCCAAAAGGCCGTTGAACCGCTTCTGTTCGATATCCCAACCCTGGAGGGGCGTTCCAGGGCGGCGGAAAAAATCCTTCTTAAGCAGCTGAATGAAAAGCGGCACAATACCTATCTGGAGACGGCGGTTTACCATACCCTGAAGCAGAAAGGAAATCTGAAAACTGCCGGGCTTGCGGATCAGGTATTTATCAGCAATCGGCAGCTGGAACGGGTGTTCCGTGAATATATGGGGCTCTCTCCCAAACAGTTTGCCTCGCTGGTGCGCTACCAGAACCTGTGGAATGAACTGTTGACCGCTCCGGCCTTTGATGTGATGGAGGCTGTCCGGCGTTACGGCTTTTCCGATCAGTCCCACCTTCTTCATGAATTTAAAAAATATCACACCATGCGGCCGGAGGAGGCCAGGCGGTATGCGCGCAGTCAGTCCGTCGGGGGAAAATGAGGGTGCCGCCATGCCGCAAGTTTACAATACCGGCTGACATGTCGTAAATTTACAATACCTGCCGCGATGTCCATGGTATAATAGCCGAAAAAAGCAGGAGGATACCCCTTTGATAGCATTGAATAAACTGACGGAAATTAAGTACTGGATGCACAGAAATGCCAGGGAGGTGGAGCTGAGTCTCTGGAATTATTTTTTTGAAAACGGGAGCCGCCGGGACGTGGCGGATGCCCTTTCCTGGTACCAGAATGAGGACGGCGGCTTTGGATATGCCCTGGATGCCGATAACTGGAACCCTGATTCCAACCCTTATCAGACCTCCATGGCGATACGTATATTGAGGAATATAGGTTTTACGGATATGGAACACCCCGTCTGCCAGGGGATTTTCAGGTATCTGTACAGCGAAAAGGATCTGATGGATTACGGCTGGCGCTTCTGCATTCCCACAAATGATAATTTCCCCCATGCGCCCTGGTGGCAGTATGATGAAGAGAGGAATCTTGTGGAAAGTATCGGCCCCACCTGCGACATTGCGACGTTTATCCTGAAATATATGGATCCCGGCTCCGAACTGTACAGGAAGACGGAAAAAATAACAAATCAGCTGCTTACCGGCTTTCAGGACTGTGAGAATTTCGGGGATATGGGCATCGCCGGATTTATGGGGATGGTTGAAACGCTGAAGGAGCTTAAGTATGGAGACTATGATTACGATGCCCTTTGGGAAAAAATAAAAATACTGGTGAAAAATTCCATAGAAACAGATGTCTCCAAATGGGCTTACTACGGTGTCCGCCCCTCCAACTACATCATCGGGCCGCAGAGCGCCTGCTATGAGGATAACAAAGAAATCGTTGAAAAGGAGCTGGACTACCTGGAGCAGACCCTGCCGGAGAACGGTGTCTGGGGAATTACATGGACCTGGTTTGATAACAATGAAAAATATGCGAAGGAATTTGCCATCAGTGAAAACTGGTGGAAGGCGGCGGCCGCAGTGGACAAGCTTGTGCTGCTGAAAAACTTCGGCCGCCTGGAAACGGGACAGGGCAGATAACATATAAACAGGCGGTACAGGGCGGCAAAGTGATGCATGGGAAATATGTATATATCACTTTGCCGCCCTGTCTGTCACAGTAATCCGAATGCCTCTGCCATAGAGAGCAGCAGATTCCCGACTCCGTGAACCATCCATCCGGGAAGGATAGAGCCGCCTGCTGCTTTTTCTGCCATCCATCCGAGAAGCCAGCCGCTGAAGCCAGTAATCAGCGTAATTATGAGCGCTTTCAGCGGTGTGGTCACCAGAAAAAACATAGCTCCGTGCAGGATGCCGAATACCAGTCCCTGCAGCAGATTGCCCGTGGCAAAGCCGAAGCGGCTGATGAGCCTTTTGGCAAGGAAGCCGCGGAAGAGAATTTCCTCGGAGAGCCCGGTCTGGATGATTCCGAAAAGAAAAGCGGAGGGAAATGCGCTCCACCCCATTCCGGCATAGGAGCTTTGTACTGTTGCCCCGGCAGGCAGCAGGTGAGGGATCCACCAAAGCTGTGAAACCAGGCAGAGAAGGAAAAAGAAGAGGATGCCGCCGATAACCTTCGGCCAGCTTCCTTTGACTGCCTTTAACCCAATCCATGAAAAGAAGCTCTCCTTTCTGCGGGCCGTGAAAAACCACCAGAGGAAGGGAAGGAGAGAGAAAATAATGACCTGGAAAATAACCTCGGACATCATGGATAAAAGCTTCATGGAAATACCTCCTTTAATTCTGTACCGTCTTAGCATATTTCTCTATAATTTCCAATAATTGCCGAATCATTGGGAACATTCAAAATATTAAAGTCATTTTGCCCGATCTACAGAATACAGGAAAAATTCCATTTCTGTATTCCTGAAATTCTTAGTAGTTTTATCAATAATTTTCATCCCATTCCGGACAGCGACATTTTGAGAAGCTATATGTGTGTCCCGAATCATAGAGCAGACGCTGTCCGCATTAAGGACTGTGAACGCATATTCCCTGCACGCGATTGCCGCTTCCGTTGCATAACCTTTATGCCAGTACGCCTTCTGAAACAAATACCCTATTTCTAAAAGTTCTTTGCCTTTCCAGGGCTGTAGTGTCAGGCCGCACTGCCCAATCATCGCATTTGTTTCTTTTAATACAACAGCCCAAAGCCCAAAACCATAATCTTCATATCTTTTTAAATGTCTGTTCAACCAATTTTGTGCTTCCTCCGGGCTGAATGCACTTTCATAAGCAGCACTCATCACCTCTTCATCACATAATATCCTGCACAATGCATCATAATCGGATTGCTGCATTTCTCTGATGATAAGACGTTTGGTTTCTATTAAAAATTGGGGGTTTACCATATGACACCTCCGCAAATTCAATTATAAAACAACAGCAGCCCTGCCTTTCCCTGCTTGCAGGGAAAACCTGGCCTGCTGAACAGTTACCTTATTTTTTCATAAGGCTCTCAGCTTTTCCATTCGTTTCCGGAAAAAACAGCATGGCTGATGCCGTAAACCTTCCTTCCGATACCTCGCAATGAAAAGTCCCTTCGTATTTTCGGACAGCCGCCTCCACACTTTTCAGCCCCCAGCCATGTAAAAGCTTATTTTTCTTGGAAGTAGGAAAAAAGCCCTTTCTTTTTATCCGGATATCGGGACAGGGATTGCTGGCCTGAATCAGGATAAAATGATTGATCCGCCTAAGGGTGAGCTGAATTGCGCCCTCCGGAGGCTGTTCCCCGCGCTGTCTGCATTTCCGGTCCATGGCTTCCAGACAGTTATCCAGCAGATTGGAGAGGATGGTGCAGAAATCGTCGGAAGCGATTCCTGTATTATAAGGAAGCTGGGCGTTGATATCCATTGTATATCCTTTTTCCTCGGCCAGCTGTTTTTTCTGGTTAATAATAGCGTCCACAATATCCACGCCGGTCCAGACGCAGCCGGACAGATCCCGTACCGGGCGCGCCGCATGGGCGATATAAGCCCGGATTTTTTCGCTTTCCCCTTTTTCCGCCAGGTGGTAGATAACCTGCAGATGATGGTTCATGTCGTGAAAAAGCTGGGCGTTCGCCGCATAATTTTTCTGAAGTATTTCATATTGCCGGTGCAGAAGCCGGTTCTTTTCCTCCGCTTCCTTCAGCAGTTCCGTTTTTCTCATTTTCATTCTTTTCCGCCGTCCTTATGCTGTGTCTGTGGATTCGTGCGTTAAATGTGCTGTTTCCAGAAGCTGAGCAGATGCTCTTTCAGCACGGGCATCCTCGCCTGGCTGACCGGAAGCCTGGTGCCGTCCCTGAGGATGCAGCAGCCGGCCTTTACGCTCATGACATGGGAGAGATTGACGATGAAGCCTCTGTCGATAAACAGGAAATCATCAGGATTTAATTCCTCGTAGATTTCCTGGAGGGTTTTCCTTACCTTGAATTCCGTGTGCTCCGCGCCGCCGCTTTTCCCGGTATTTTCCGGGGCTGGCAGATCCGTGACAAGCAGGGAATTCTTTTCCACATGCTGGATATAGAGAAGATTTTTCAGCGGGATGCGTTCCAGCCTGTTCTGATTGCTGATAATATAGGACTGGGACTGCTGAAGCTGTATGGCGGCGGCCGCGTCCAGAAGCGCGTGTTCCAGGCGGCCATCCATATTATTTTTAGGTATATAACGGAAGGTGGACAGCTCATAGGCGTCCAGCGCAAATTCCACATGGGAGGTAATGAAGATCAGGAGGGCGTCCGGAAGCAGCTGCCTGAGGCGGGAGGCCAGCTCAAGGCCGTCCATGCCGGGCATTTCAATATCCAGAAGGAGAAGATCGAACCTTTTCCCGTCCTCCGCTTCATACAGAAGGTTTTGGCCGCCGGTAAATGCCTGTATTTCAGCAAAAATTAAGTTTTCCGAAAAACACCTGCGCACCTTTTCCTCCAGCGTATCCAGCAGTACCGGTTCATCGTCGCAAAGTCCTACCTGAAGCATGAAAATGGCTCCTTTCTGATTTCATGTGTTTATTATAGGTCATCTGCGCAGCTTCCGGCAAGGACAGTTTAAGGACAAAGTGCCCCTGTTCGGGGAAACTGCATCCGCAGCAGGAAAGAATCAGATATAATAGCCTTACCATATAACAAAACGGCGAAGGAGGATGTACCGTTGAAAATCCCAAATAAAAAATACAACATAAAAACAGCGGTAAAAAACAATTTTTATATGCTCAAGCTTGCCATGGAGCTGTGTCCCGGCCGGGTTCTGTGTTCTGGGCTGGTCTGTCTTTCAGGCTATTTTTCCTGGCTGTTTTTCAGCGGCTTTTTTTTGAAAAAGCTTGTTTCCATGCTGGAGGAAAACAGAAGCTACCCGGAGATTTTAGGATTCCTGGCAGGGACGATAGGCCTGTTCTTTTTCCTGAGCCTGTTTGAAAACTGGTATGAGGAACGTCTGAAGCCGCTGGCTGACGTGGATGTCTATCAGGGGCTGTACCGGAGGCTGTATGAAAAGGTCTGCAATATGGAGCTGGCCTGTTTTGAGGACAGTGAATTTTACAACCGTTATCTTCTGGCTATGGAGGATACGGATAAAAGGCTGCTGCAGGTGGTGGACAATATCTGGCAGATCGTGTTTGGGACAGCTGCGGTTGCGGTGTCCTGGGTGATGCTGTTTTCTTTGGACAAATGGGCAATTTTATTCGTGCTCGGCCCTGTTATCGGGAATTTTGTGTTTGCGGCGGCGTTGAATCGTATTTCCTACCGGATGTATGAGGAATCAGCTATTTTCAAAAGGATTGCAGATTATGTCAACCGGGTAGTCCACCTGTCCGACTATGCGAAGGAAATCCGCCTTACCGGTATTTTTCATGTCATGCAGAAAAAACACCGGGAGTCTGTGGAAGGAATGACAAAGGTTATTGATAAATATGCCCTGCGCAGTATTTTAAATGGATGGGGTTATCTGTATTTTACTTTTACCATCATGTTTGAGGGAGTTATTTTTTACGGCGCATACCGGACAATGGTGGCGGGAACCATGAAGCTTTCGGAATATTCCGTACTGAGCAGCCTTATGGTGGCGGTCAGCTGGATTCTGATCGGCTATTCCAATTCCCTTACCGACAGCTTTAAACAGGGGATGTACATAGCCAATCTGCGCACCTTCATGGAATACGAGCCGGGAATGCCGGAGGATTCGGACGGCGTGCCCGCGCCGGAAAGGGTGGAACGGATTGAATTTCAGAATGTGAGCTTTTCCTATCGTACCGGCGGGCCGGTGCTTAAGCGGGTGAGCTTTACGATTCAGGCAGGGGTAACCTGTGCCATTGCAGGCTATAACGGAGCCGGGAAAACCACACTGATCAAGCTGCTTTTACGCCTGTATGACCCGACGGAGGGCAGGATACTGGTCAATGGCCGGGATATCCGGGAATACAACCTGCGTTCCTACCGCCGCCTGTTTGCCACCGCGTTTCAGGATGGGAAAATCCTGGCGCGATCTGTGAGAGACAACGTCAGCATGGGGGAAAAAATTCCGGAGGAAAGGATCTGGCAGGCGCTTAAGCTGGCCGGAACCGACAAAACAATAGAAGCGCTTACCTGTGGGCTGGATACAGTGCTGACAAAGGAATTTACAGAGGACGGCGCCGTGCTGTCCGGCGGGCAGGCCCAGAAAATCATTGCAGCAAGAGCGTTCGTACAGGACTCCCCGGTTATGGTGTTTGACGAACCATCCAGCGCCCTTGACCCGATTGCGGAATATGAGCTGTTTCAAAGCATCAGCAGGGCAAAGCAGGATAAGCTGCTCGTATTTATATCCCACAGGCTTTCCTCCGTTCAGAATGCGGATCAGATACTGCTTCTTGGCGGCGGGCATCTGATGGAGGAGGGAAGCCATCTGGAGCTGATGCGCAGAAACGGGGAATATGCCGCCCTGTACCGTATGCAGGCCAGAAATTACCAGGCGGTCTGGGAAGAAGAGGATTGGGCCGGGGGGAGTATTTTTACAGAGCACCTCAGTGGAGGAAAGGAGGCGGCAGAAGGTGGAAGATAAAAAAATTACCATGAAGGAAGCCCTTGGAAGGCAGCTTTATTTTTTCCGGTTCTGCCTCAAAGCATCGCCGGGACATTTCCTCATACATGTATTGGGCTCAATCAAAGTGGAAGCCTTTATTTTCCTGGAGCATACCTGGTGGATTGGCTATAACCTGCGGGCGGTGGAGGAAGGGATGCCCTTTTCAAAGCTGGCGGTATCAACGTTGCTTATATTTATTCTGTTCATTTTCCATCAGCTGACGGATGCGGTTTATAATCAGTGGTCTTCCGTAAAGCTGAAGCCGCTGCTGTATCAGAAGCTCAGGGAAGAAATTTATGAAAAGGCCAGGCAGATGGATCTTGCCTGCTATGATAACCCGGCTTTCTATAACGAATTTATTTTATCAACCACGGAAGCAGACCGCTGCGTAGATCGGTTCCTGGAGGATGTCTATACCTTTTTCCGGCGGATGACGGGGGCTGTGATATTCTTCCTTTTCCTCTGCGGCAACAGCGGTGAAGGGCTTCTGATAGCCGGGGTCGGGCTGGCAATTACGTTGTTGTCAGGAAAACTGTATTATGCCCTGCAGGCCAGGCTGCGGCTGGAAATAAATCCGGCGGAGCGCAGAAGAGCCTACAGCCACAGAGTTTTTTACCTCCTGGATTACGCAAAAGAATTGCGGCTGCATGAAAGGGTGAAGGATTTATTATTGAAGGATTTTTATGGATGCAGCAGGGATATCCGTCAGACCAGCATGAAATATGGCAGACGGCTCTGGCTTTTGGGCTTCCTTAAGGACTTTATCGCAGGAGAGTTTCTGGTTTACGGGGTGTATGCCGCATGGCTTCTGTGGAAGATGACTGTGGAAAAGCGTGCCTCCGTCAGTGAAATGGTCATTCTGTTCTATGCGGTCAGAAGCCTTAGCAGCTGCTGCAGCCAGCTGGCGGGAATGTATCCCAAAATGAGACTGAACAGTGTATTTATAGAAAAAATAAGGAAGTTCCTGGAGTACCGCCCGCAGATAAAAAGCGGCAGTATTCCCGTGAAGGATGCCTGGGAGAGCCTGCGGCTGTCCCATGTGGATTTTTCCTATTCCCAGGGAGGAGGGCAGGTGCTTAAGGACATTAACATGGAGATCCGGAGGGGACAGAAAATCGCGCTGGTGGGATACAACGGAGCCGGAAAATCCACATTGATTAAGCTGATTATGCGGCTGTACGATCCGGACAGCGGCGAAATTACTCGCAACAACGAGGATATCCGCAGTCTTGATTTAGCCGGTTACCGATCACAGATCGGCGCAGTTTTTCAGGATTATAAAATCTATGCGGCATCGCTTCGGGAGAATGTGGTGATGGACCTGTGTGCCATGGATAAAAAGGAAACCTATGAGGTGGAAAAATCGTTGTATGACGCACGTTTTACCCTCACCGACAGAAAATTAAAGTACCAGACGGAGACGCCGCTTACTACGGAATTTGAAAAGGACGGCGTGAACCTGTCCGGCGGCGAGAGCCAGAAGGTGGCGATTGCCAGGGCCTTGTACCGGAAAAATGATCTTATCATTATGGATGAACCCTCCAGCGCCCTGGACCCTATGGCGGAATACCAGTTAAATAAGGCGCTGCGTGAAATCGCCGCGGATAAAACGGTAGTTTTCATTTCCCACCGTCTGTCCACCACCAGGGATGCCGACTGCATTTATATGATGGAGGACGGAAGGATTGTGGAGCAGGGCACTCACAGCCAGCTGCTGGCCGGAAACGGCAAGTATGCACAAATGTGGAATGCGCAGGCAGGCCGGTACTGCTGAACGGAAAATATGTGCCGGTTGCAGGAAAATTTTAAAATCGGAAATACATTCCCGATAATTCATGCTGCTTACGGACAGTTTATTTTTGTTCCATTCCGGAAGTTTATCTCAGGCAGTTTATTTCAGCCTTGCATAATGAGAACGTATGTGCTATATTATGGTAATAGAACAAATGTTCGATGGAGGCGGCAGGATGCATGAGAAGAAGACCGGCAGGAAGATAGACAGGGAATTTATTCCCGCGAGCAACGAGCCAAGTAGCCATGCTTGCATGGATATTTGGCGACTGCCGCGAGGGTCAAATACCCCGCTGCAAGCAACGGGGTATTTGATTGGGTTTACACTTATTTCAGGGCTGATTTCTTTCGGCTACAATGTGGTGATGACGGTGATTCCGCTGAGAATGTCGGATCATGGGCAAAGCTACGGCAGGATAGGAAGCGCTATGTCTGCCGTGGCCATAGGCCTGATGGTAATCAAGCTTGTCATCGGCCATCTTTCCGATATCCTGGGAACGAAGAAATTCATTCTTTCCTCACTTGCCGGCCTTGCAGTGGTATCCGCGCTTCTGGCAAGGGCGGACGAGCTTGCGGCTTTTACCATATTGATGGCGGCTCTGGGCATTTTCCGGGGGATTTTCCTGGCGGTAAGCGGCTCCTATGTGATGGAAATGGCTGACGGAGGCGGCTATGGGAAGATATACGGCGCAGTACAGAGCGTATCCTCCCTGCTTGCCAGCATAGGCGGCATGATATCCGGCCTGCTCTATCAGTTCCGGGAAGGGGAATATGCGCTGTATATATGCAGTTTTTTGCTGATGGCCTCCTCTGTCTGGGCCGCCGCGGGGCTGAAAGGCAGCGAAACGGTCAGTAAAGAACGACTGCCTGTCTGGCAGATATTCAAGTCAATCAATAAAAGGATACTGGTTTTCTGCCTTCTGGTATTCATCCAGTCCTTTGTGGCAGGGCCTATGTGGAGCTTTATCATACCGATGTACTGCTACAATGTGCTGCTCTTTTCTCCTGCCAAGGTGGGGATTCTCATGTCCATGGACGAGCTTGTCAGCGCCCCTACCTATATGCTGGCAGGGCGGATAGTGGATAAAGTGAACGTGGTGAGGTTCAATGTCATATTTCTGCTGATAACGGCAGCGGGCGGCCTTTTTCTTGTGAAAGCGCCTTCCCCTTTTATTTTCATGCTGGTATTCCTGATATGCAGCGTGTCCATTTCCTGTACCTTCGTAGGACTGCCCAAGGAGAGAATCGGATATATCAGGAAGGAACAAAAGGGTCTTGAGCTGGCGCTGCTTTCCGTATGCGGAAGCCTGGGGGATTCCCTGGGGAGCAATGTGCTGGGTAGGGTGGCGGAGATATATACGATTGATCAGTGTATGTATATACTTACCGCATCGTACATAATTATGGCGTTCCTGGCGGCAGCGCCGGTGCTGTTCCCCTCTCTGCGTGCTGCACTGCAGAAACGGAAATAAGAAAATAAGGATATAAGGAAATAAGGAAAAAGTGGCACAGGTGCCGGGCTTCCGGCTGCGGATCCGCCTGCGGCCGCCCTGTAACCTGCCGGTTCAGTATCTTTGAATACTAGCTTTGCAGCTGTTATTCGATTAGTATCTTCTCTTCACAGTGTTACTGTTCACTCCGTGACCAGTAACTGCATAAATCCATTAAAAATCGCCTGCGGCGATGGGATTTATGCACTCTTGAATCACTTTCTTACGTACTGTGCAGTAAATGCACAGTACTGAGTGAACAGTAACTTCACAGTTACTATTTGACATCCTGTTTTCCTGCTTTTATAATGAGGGTGAAACCGATTTCACTTTAAACTCTGATAAGGGGGTCAAATCATGAATTATGACAGCAGGAACGCCGGAGAAGGGGAAATCCGGCATACGCTGGAATGGAACCAGTCCAGGCTGTACAGGGGGAGTATGGACTGGCAGGAGGATGGAAGAGCCTGTTTTACCTGTCCGGAGGAGGGGCTTGATTATCTGTTGTATTCCAGAGCGGAGGACAGGTCTGTCCGGTTGGAGGACTTTGCGTATCTCTGCCTGAAGCCGGAGGTATGTGAAGAGCATTCCATGTGCTTTCAGCTTTCTTTTTATGAGAATCCGGCGGAAGAGGGGCATCAACTGCCGGCTCAGGAGCCTCAGATGCGCATTATTTTCGGGCTGCTTCCTCAGGTGGAAACGATGGTGCCCTTTGATTTCCGGATACTGGACAGCCAGGTGATATTTCCGGAGCGTACGCCGGGGCGCCTGAAGATGAGCATTTTCGGGAAGCCGGTAAGGCTGTGCGATATCGGACAGATCCGGCTGCAGACGGCGCCCGGCTTTGAGGCCTTCCATTTCGTTGCGGATAAATGCTTTTTCACAGATACCTTTCCTGACTGCAGCCTGCAGAAGAAGCAGCTGATTGACGAGCTGGGGCAGTGGACGCAGAAGGACTGGGAGGGAAAGCTGTCCGGCCGGGAGGAATGTACAAGGCGGCTTCGGGTGTTGCTGGAGGAGGCGGAAACCAGTGGGGATCATTTCCCGTTCCCGGACTGGGACGAATTCGGCGGCTGGAAGGGAAAGACCTTCCAAAAGACGGGATGGTTCCATACGGAAAGGGAAAACGGCAGATTCTGGCTGGTAGATCCGCAAGGAAATGCTTTCCTCTCTTCAGGGCTGGACTGTATTAATCCCGGTGTGGAAACCCGGGTGGGGCCGGTGCGGGATTTCATTGGGGAACAGGCTGCAAAGGGCTGCAAAGAAATCGCAGAATACAGGCCTGGAACGATTGCCATGTCCCATGATAAAAAGGATTTCTTTAATTTCGGAACGGAGAATCTGAAGGCGGCCTTCGGTGAGGGCTGGAAGGAAAGCTGGATGAAGATTGTAAAGTATTATCTGCTTTCCTGGGGTGTCAATACCATTGGAAACTGGTCCGACAGAGAGTTTATCCGTTTTGCGCGCATGCCTTATGTAATCCCTATGGATGCTTTCTGCGAAGAGGGGTTCCCGCATACGCCGGAAGTTATTTTCCGGGATTTCCCTGATGTCTTTTCACCTGCCTATGAGGAATCGGCGGCCAGATATGCGAAAGGGCTGGAGGCCTTTGCACAGGATCCGTATCTGATCGGATATTTTATGAGAAATGAGCCTGCCTGGGCTTTCGTTTACGGATTGAATATCGCGGAGGAAATGCTTGCCAATCCGGCGCAGACAGTGAGCAAGGATGTTTTTGTGGAACGTTTGGAGCGCCGTTATGGGGAGGTTTCCGCCTTTAATGAGGCATGGGGGCTGGAACTGGACAGCTTTGAGAAACTGAAAAAGGGAATCTATAAGGCGGCTTCGCTCTCAGAACGGGCGGCAGCGGATCTGCAGGCATTTTCTGAAGAGATGATAACCAGATATGTGGAGATTCCGGCAAGGGAGCTTCGCAAGGTGGACAAGAACCATCTTAATCTGGGAATGCGTTATGCATATATTACGGATAAAAGCCTGCTATGCGGTTCGGAGAATTTTGACGTGTTTTCCATCAACAGCTATCAGATTACCCCGCTGGAGCCTGTGGAGCAGGTGTCAGGCTGGCTGGATAAGCCGGTTATGGTGGGAGAATTCCATCAGGGGGCGCTGGATAAAGGGCTGACAGCCCATGGTATCCGCGGTGTTACCACACAGAAGGAGAGAGGCTGCGCTTACAGATATTATGTGGAGCATGGACTGACAAATCCGTATTTCCTGGGAGCCCATTATTTCCAGCTCAACGATCAGAGCTGCCTTGGCCGTTTTGACGGGGAAAACTATCAGATCGGCCTGGTAGACGTATGCATGCAGGAGTATGCGGATATGACACAGGCCATGCGGGAATGCCACGAAGGAATGTACCGGGTGGCTGCCGGAGAACAGGCTGCGTGGGACAGGGTTCCTGAGGATATCGAACCGATACATTATTAAGGGGCCTGCCGGCTCCGGGCATAAAAACGTAACAGTATTTTAACGGGCGCTTTCAGCGCAGAAGGGAGCAGAATATGGAATATAAGGAAATAAGCAAAGAAGAGGTTAAGCAGGCGCTGGACTTTTCAGCAGCACAGATCCTGAAATATCTGCCGGAGTTTACGGATAAATTCCAGAATGCCTACAGTGTGGACAATTTTTATGAACCGGTTGAAAATAACGACTGGACTGACGGCTTCTGGACAGGTGAAATCTGGCTTGCCTATGAGCATACGGGGAATGAGGCATTCCGCGAAGCCGCGGAGGTTCAGGTGAAGGACTTCCTTCACCGCATTGATAATAAGATTTGTGTGGATCATCACGACATGGGCTTCCTTTATACACCCTCCTGCGTGGCGGCCTGGAAGCTGACGGGAAATGAACTGGGAAAAGAAGCGGCGGTCAAGGCGGCAGACCAGCTCATCAGCCGTTTCCATGAAAAAGGGGAATTCATTCAGGCCTGGGGAGCCATGAACGCGCCTGAAAACTACCGTCTGATCATCGACTGCCTGCTGAACCTGCCCCTTCTTTACTGGGCGTCGGAGGAAACAGGGGACAGCAAATACAGGGACATTGCCGAGAAACATATCCATACCGCCCTTGCCAATGTAATCCGTGAGGATGGCTCTACCTGGCATACCTTCTTCTTCAATATGGAAACCGGGGAACCGGATCACGGCGCTACCTGCCAGGGTTACCGCGACGGCTCCGCATGGGCGAGGGGACAGGCCTGGGGCGTATACGGAACGGCGCTGGGCTACCGTTATACCAAAGAAGAGAAATATATTGATGCCTTCCGCACCGTGACGGAGTACTTCCTGTCACATCTGCCGGAGGATCTGGTGCCTTACTGGGATTTTGAATTTTCGGACGGCTCCGATCAGCCCAGGGATTCCTCGGCAGCTGTTATTGCGGCCTGCGGTATGCTGGAAATGGCTAAATACCTGCCTGAGGAGGATGCCGCTTTTTACAGCCGGAAGGCATCTGAGATTATGAAGTCGATATATGACAATTATGCCGTGAAGGATCATGAAAGCTCCAACGGCCTGGTGCTTCACAGCACCTACTCCAATCATTCACCCTACAATACCTGCAATCACTGCGGCGTGGATGAATGCAATTCCTGGGGAGACTATTTCTACATGGAGGCTCTGACCAGGCTGGCGAAGGACTGGGAGCAGTACTGGTAAAGACGGCGGCAGTAAGTTTAGTATATATAGGAATTTTGAGGGATGCTTTTCCGAAAAACGGATGGCATTCCTCTTTTTTTGCTCTTAAAACACCTGTAAGAGTACATAAGGATGCAGCAGGAAGCAGCTTTTTTTGTTGTGAAATCGGTTTCCAGTTCTTGCATATCTGAAATCGCTGAAATACAGGAAAAATCGCTTATTTACAAAAGCAATCACCTTCTTTGAAGTTGCTTAAAAAAGTATATTTGTTATATTTGTGTACGAAATGTACAACAAATTAAAAAGGGGTAAAAAAAATTATACATTTTTACGAAATGGGGGTTGACACCAGGGAAAGTATAACATATAATACAATCAAGAAACGGGTTTCAAAGAAAAAACAGAACAACAACATGAAACTAGCGTGATTAATAAGTCAGACAAACAGACAGCAGGCATTTTACTGAAACTATTCATTTTGTACAAAAATACGAATAAATAATCAGGTGTCTGCAAATTTTTTGACTTAAATTTGAAACCGATTTCATATCGAAGAAATGTTTGCAAGAAATTGCGGAAATGGAGGAGATAGTGTGAAAAAGTCATCAAAGACTGAAGCATCAGCGACTGTCTATAAGGTTCCGAAGAAATCTTTCATGAGAAAGGTTATAGACAGTAAAACCTTATTGCTTATGTGTCTGCCGGCTATAGTATTTTTTATCATATTTAATTATTGTCCGCTGCCCGGCGTATACATAGCATTTACCAATTACAATTTCAGGGACGGTATTTTCGGAAGTCCCTTCGTAGGATTCAAGAACTTTGAGTTCCTGGCAAAATCCGGACAGCTCTGGATGTTGACCAGAAATACCATCCTTTACAACCTGGTATTTATTGTTCTGGGAAATGTGCTTCAGATAACAATGGCAATCCTGCTCAATGAGGTTCGCTGTAAATGGTTTAAGAAGGTTTCACAGACAATTATGTTTCTGCCTTACTTTATCTCCGCAGTTTTGATTGGTGTTATCGCATTCAATATCCTGAACTATGATACAGGCGCCCTGAATACCTTCCTGAAAGCTATCGGAAGCGATCCGGTTAAGGTATACAGCATGCCCAAGGCCTGGCCCATCATTATTGTAATCTGTCAGTTATGGCAGCAGACAGGCTATGGCTCTATTGTTTACTTCGCATCTATCTGCGGCATTGATTCCAGCATTATGGAAGCGGCTGAGGTAGACGGTGCAACAAGCTGGCAGAGAATCCGCTACATTATACTGCCGAGCCTGAAACCCACCTTCATCATCCTGCTTCTGTTCGCTTTAGGCGGTATCATGAAAGGTAACTTCGGTCTGTTCTACAATCTGGTAGGAGGTTCCAACTCACAGCTGTTCCCGACTACGGATATTATTGAAACCTTTGTATACCGTATGATGATGAACCAGAATAACTTCTCCACATCATCCGCTGTAGGACTTTATCAGTCAATTTTCGGTTTTGCGTTGATTATGTTCTGTAACTGGCTGGTTCGCAGAATTGACCCTGATTATGCATTATTCTAGGAGGTGAAAGTGATGGGTGACAGAAGAAAAATTAAAATGGACGGCAGTACGATGCTGGTACGCGTTATTTCCTATATAGTAGTTACACTATTCGCTTTGATGTGCATCCTTCCCTTTCTCCTGATGATTTCCGCTTCCTTCAGTACGGAAACCATCATAAATAAAGAAGGATTCGGCCTTCTTCCGAAAGGGCTTACAGTTGCGGCGTACTCTTGGGTATTCCGGTTCCCGAAAATGATACTTGGTTCTTACGGCGTCACAATTCTGATGACTGTGGGCGGAACCATATTGGGACTGTTCATCATAGCCATGACGGGCTATGCCCTTCAGAGACAGGACTTCCCATTCAGAAATGCTATTTCGTTCTTCATTTATTTTACAACCCTGTTTTCAGCAGGTATGGCGCCTACCTTTATCTGGGTTTCCAGATATCTGCACCTGAAAGGAAATTATATGGCAGTGTTCCTTCAGCTGCTTATGACGCCCTGGCTGATTATCCTGATGAAAAACTTTGCAAAATCTGTACCGCATGAAATTACGGAATCCGGAAAAATTGACGGCGCGGGAGATTTCAAAATTTTTATTTCTCTCATACTGCCCATGCTGAAGCCTGCGCTCGCCACCATCGGCCTGTTCCTGGCGTTGGGCTATTGGAATGAATGGTATAATTCCATGCTTTATCTTGGTTCCGCAGTTACATATAAACCTCTTCAGTATTATCTGTACGGCATTATTAATCAGGCGAGTGCACTGAAGAGTTCCGTGGCAGGTGCAAACGTATCAGTTACTTCACTGCCTACCAATACACTGAAAATGGCAACTGCAGTGGTTGCGACAGGACCGATTATTTTCCTGTATCCGTTTGTTCAGAAATACTTTATCTCCGGTATTACAATCGGCGCGGTAAAGGGCTGATTCAAGATGTTAATTCCCGGTGTGGAATTTACATAAATAACACAATCAAATTTTTTGTGTAATAAAATGAATAAGGGAGGATTTACCATGAGTAAACTCGGCAAGAAACTTTTGGCGTTACTGTTGGCAGGAACGATGACTTTCAGCCTTGCAGCTTGCGGAAGCAATGACGCAGGTTCAACAACAGCTACCACAGACAACAATGCGGCTGCCACCACAGAAGGAAGCAGCGCAGCAGCTGGCGCAGACGAAGCGGCGGCATCCGATATTGATACTTCCAAGCATGAAGTAATCAATATGCTTGTTCTTGGAAACAAGCCCAGCAACGGCAGACTGGAAGCTATGCTGGAAAAACTGAATGTGGTTTTAAATGAAAAGGTGAACGCAGAACTGACCATGACCTATGTGGAATGGGCGGACTGGCAGACACAGTACAACGTACAGCTCCTGAGCGGTGACAGCAGCATGGACCTGATTACCACAGCTACCGACTGGCTGTATGCATGGGAAAATATCCAGAAGGGCGCATTCATGCCTCTTCCCGAGGATATGCTGAAGACCTATGCTCCCAAGACCTGGGAAACAATTCCGGAAGAGCATTGGGCAGACTGCTCCTATAACGGCGAGATCTACATGATTCCTGAAGATAACTATATCCAGTATACCAACCATGGTATGTACTACCGCGGCGACTGGGCAAAAGAAGCCGGCGTAGAGACAATCAATAACTTTGAAGACCTGGGAACCTACTTCCAGTGGGTAAAAGACAATCAGCCTGACTGTATTCCCTGGGATGTAGGCGGAAAGAACAATGTAGGCGGTCTGCTTGGCGGTTATATTAACTCCAATACCGGCAACATTGTAATCAATGGTGTAAACGCAGGTAACTTTGAATTCTGGTATGGCGAATCCAAGGATGACCTCTATACAGTAACATCTCCTTACATGGACAGTGATGTACTTTATGATGCAGCTGAACTGTTCAAGAAATGGAACGATGCAGGTTACTGGAGAGAAGACGTTCTGAACTATGATGGTGATTCCCGTGAAGAAATGTATGCAGGGCTTTCCGGAGCTGATCAGCATCACAGCCAGACCTTCTACAGCCAGGTAAGGCCTAATATGGATAAGAAACAGCCTGGTTCCGATGTGAAAATGTTCCCGTTCTCCATGCCCAGCAAGAACCTGACCAAGCCCCTGATCACACATCAGGCAGCAGCAATCAGCGCTAATTCCCAGCATCCTGAGAGAGCTCTTATGGTATATGACCTGTTAAGAAACGACGAAGAATGCTACAGACTTATGAACTATGGTATTGAAGGTGAAGATTATCTGGTAACAGATGATGGCAAGCTGGCAAGACCTGATGGCTATGATGCAAGTACAGACGCACTTGATTCCAACTTCTGGCTTGGACGTAATGATACCCTGGAGCTTCAGGATTCCACATGGTGGGAAGGCACACAGGATATGATCGAAGAGTACAACTCTTATGCAATCGACTATCCTTATGCAAGCTTTATCGTAGACAAGACCAATATTGAAGTAGCTCAGGCTGCTATTGCAAACGTACTTTCTGAGTACATCCCTCAGCTGGCATATGGTAAATATGACGATCCGAAGGCTGCTGTTGATGAAATGAGACAGAAACTTCTGGATGCAGGCTACGAAGATGTAAAAGCAGATCTGCAGGCTCAGATGGACGCTTACAAGGCCCAGAAGGAAGCACAGTAATATATTACGTATTTCCCTGATTACGGTTTTAACCCTTAGGCCGGCTGCATACTCCGGTATGCAGCCGGCAATTTGCATAATAAACCCATTACCACCACAGACAGGAAAATAAAAATGGAAAACAGACTGCTTATTGATACAAACGGAAAACAGAATGAACTGGATGATCTGTTCGGCATTTTTTTTGAAGATCTGAACCATGCCGCCGACGGCGGCTTATATGCGGAGCTGGTACAGAACCGCTCCTTTGAATTCGATAAAATTGATAATCCGGATTACCATGCCATGACGGCCTGGGAATGTGTGGAAAATAGCGGGAAGGCAGCGTTTCATATAGAGACCTCCAACCCTGTTTCCGCCAGGAATCCACATTATCTTGTCATAGATATCAAACAGCCGGGAAAAGATGTGGGCGTATTAAACACCGGCTTTAACACAGGTATTCCCCTGAAAAAGGGGGAAACCTACTATTTTACCTGCTTTGCAAAACGGACCGAACCGCAGGAAGCGCTGGAGGTTTCCTTACGAAGCAGGGATGGAAAGGTTTATACTTCCGCCTCCTTCCATGTGGAGGCGGACTGGACGAAAACAGAGCTTACCCTGGTATCACCCGCAGAGGATAACTGCGCCCGTCTGGCAGTGACTGTAAAAGGGGAAAGCAGCGCGGCGCTGGATTTTGTATCTCTTTTTCCTGCGGATACCTATAAAGGAAGAAGAAACGGGCTGCGTAAGGATCTTGCGCAGTTGTTGGAAGCCATGCATCCCAGATTTCTGCGGTTCCCCGGCGGCTGTCTTGTACACGACGGCTCTCTGGATGCGGATGACAGGAATTCTATGTACCGCTGGAAAAATACCATCGGGCCTTTATGGGAAAGGCCGGCCAGAAGAAGCAACTGGGGATACAACCAGACTCTGGGCCTGGGCTATTATGAATATTTCCAGCTTTGTGAGGATATCGGCGCCAAACCCATTCCTGTCCTTCCCGGAGGCTATGATCCGCATCACCGCCGCGTGGCGCCGCTTGATGAGCTGCAGCCATGGATTGATGATGCCCTGGATCTGATAGAATTTGCCAATGGAGATGCGCAGACTACAAAATGGGGAGCTGTGCGGGCGAAGCTGGGACATGAGGCGCCCTTTGGGCTGGAGTACATTGCCGTGGGCAATGAAGAGGTGGGAGAGCCGTTTTTTGAAAGGTATCCTTACTTCCATAAGGCAATCCGGGAAAAATATCCCGATATCAAAATTATCAATACGGCAAGCCCCTTTGCGGGCGGCGGGGAATACGAGAGAGGTTGGAAATCCGCCCGGGAAAACCGGTCGGATCTGGTGGATGAGCATTATTACATGGCTCCTGAATGGTTCCTTGCCAACCACCACCGCTATGATTCCTTTTCGGCGGACGGGCCGAAGGTGTTCCTGGGAGAGTATGCATCCCATGGGAATACCTGGGGAAATGCCCTGGCAGAGGCTTCCTATATGGTGGGGCTGGAACGGAATGCGGGGGCGGTGAAGCTGGCCTGTTATGCGCCGCTTTTCTGCAATGTGGATTACACCAACTGGCAGCCGGATATGATCTGGTTTGACAACCACAGATCCTATGGCACGCCGAATTATTACATACAGAAGCTGTTCATGAATTACCAGGGAGATTATACGCTGCCTCTGATTGCGGATTTTGCGGAGGAAAACGAATATCCCGGACCGGAACGGCAGAATATCAGCGGGGAACTGGTTTTCGCGGCAGGACAGGAGGACGGCAAAGTCGTTTACTCCCGGATAGAAATTACAAATGATGATACGAATGAAACCTACCGTTTTTCGGATATCACAATAGATAAGGCCCATAAAGAAAGCGTTGTCGGCCATCTTGACTGGACGAATGTTACCATAAAATGCACGGCAAAGGAGCTGGAGGGCTTCAAAGGCTTTAAGATTTATTTCGGGAAAAATGCCGAAGGGGATAAGCTGGAATGGGAGCTTGGCGGCTGGCAGAACCAGGATGACTGTCTTGTGGAGCACACAAAAGGCGGCAGCTCCTGCCTGAGCCAGTATCTGTTCACCGTGGAAAAGAACCGGGAATATGAACTTACCCTGCAGCTGCGGGGAAGAAGCATTCAGACCTTTGTGGACGGAAAGCCATGTCATGAGGTAATACTGCAGCCCGTTGTCATTGAACCGCTTTATCTGTCCGCTTCGAAAAGAATCGCGGACAACAGCATCATAATAAAGGCTGTCAATGTAAGCGATAAGGAACGGCGGGTTTCGATGCATTTAAACGGTCTGGAGAAAAAATCCCTCTACGGAAAGGTGATTTCCATGGGAAGCTGCCCCCTTTCTGCGGTAAATTCCCTGGAGCAGCCGGAAAACGTAGTTCCCTCGGAGAAGGAAATCCTGCTGGAAGCATCTCCTTTTACCGAAACGGTTCCGCCCCACTCTGTACGCATATATTGTCTGAAGGAAAAAAAGAATCCTGTTTTAAAGGGGTTGTACGCGGATCCGGATATGGCCTGCTTTAACGGCAAGTATTATTTATATCCGACTACGGATGGCTTTACCGGCTGGTCAGGCTGGCAGTTCCATGTATTCTCATCCCCCGATTTACGCCATTTTACGGATCATGGGGTGATCGTGGATTTGAAAACGGAGCAGGTGCCCTGGGCCGTGGGCTGCGCCTGGGCCCCCGCCATTGCGGAGAAGAAGGGAAAATACTATTTTTATTTCTGCGGAAAAAGGGAGGACGGTAAGTCCTGTATCGGTGTGGCCAGCGCGTCCCGGCCGGAAGGACCTTTCAGTGTGAAACCGGTTCCGCTGCTTACACCGGAGGCTGTGGAAGCGGCGGGCGTAAAGCTCAGCCAGGTCATTGACCCGTCGGTTTACATGGAGGAGGATGGAACTGCTTACCTTCTGTTTGGAAACGGCGCACCTGCCATTGTCAGGCTAAAGGAAAACATGACGGAAATCTGTCCGGACACCATGCGTCCTCTGGAGGGACTGACCGATTTCAGGGAGGCGGTGACCGTGCTGAAAAGGGGAGGAATCTATCATTTCACCTGGTCTTGCGATGATACGGGAAGCGAGGATTATCATGTGAATTACGGTACCTCGGACAGCCTTTACGGCCCTGTGCAGTTCCGCTATCCGGTGCTGGAAAAACGGCCGGAGGAGGGAATCCTGGGAACCGGACATCACTGCATCATGAAAATGCCGGGCCAGGATTCCTGGAGAATCGCCTATCACCGTTTTGCCCTGCCTCTTGCAGAATATCCGGAGGGGAAAGGTTACCACAGGGAAACCTGCATTGACAGTGTGGAATTCGATGACAACGGCCTTATGAAAAAAATAATACCTTCATTATAGTATGAGAGCACAGTTATTCAGAGGGAAAAGGAGAAGTGAGATGAAAGAAGGAATTTTTGAAATCAAAGAGGATTTCTACCTGAACGGCAAACCTTTTAAAATTATATCCGGGGCGATTCACTATTTCAGAATTGTTCCCGAATACTGGCGTGACAGACTGGAAAAACTGAAGGCCATGGGGGCCAATACGGTGGAAACCTATGTGCCCTGGAACATGCATGAACCGAAGAAAGGACAGTTTGTGTTCGACGGCATGCTGGACATCAGAAAATTTATACTGACCGCCCAGGAGCTGGGGCTTTACGTCATTGTCAGGCCTTCACCCTATATCTGTGCGGAATGGGAATTCGGCGGGCTTCCGGCCTGGCTTCTGAAGGAGGACGGCATGCGCCTGCGGGGCTGTTATGAACCTTTCATGAAGGAAGTAAGGGAGTATTATAAGGTACTGTTTCCCATAATCACGCCCTTGCAGATTAATTACGGCGGCCCTGTTATCATGATGCAGGTGGAAAATGAATACGGTTATTATGGGGATGACACCAATTATATGAAAGCCATGAAGCAGCTGATGCTGGATAACGGCACGGTGGTTCCCCTTGTCACCTCTGACGGCCCCATGGATGAATCCCTTTCCTGCGGCAGGCTGGAAGGCGTGCTGCCCACCGGTAATTTCGGCTCCAAAACGGAGGAACGTTTTGGGGTGCTTAAGAAATACACGAACGGCGGCCCTCTGATGTGTACGGAGTTCTGGGTCGGCTGGTTCGATCACTGGGGCAACGGCGGCCACATGCGGGGAAACCTGGAAGAGAGCACCAGGGATCTGGATAAAATGCTGGAGATGGGGCATGTGAATATTTACATGTTTGAAGGCGGAACCAATTTCGGCTTCATGAACGGATCCAACTATTATGATGAGCTGACACCGGATGTCACCAGCTATGATTATGATGCTGTGCTGACGGAAGCCGGGGATTTTACGGAGAAATATGAAAAATACCGTCAGGTCATCGGTAAATATACGCAGCTTCCCCAGGTTGATTTTACCTCAGATATCAGGAAAAAGGCTTATGGCACGCTGAAGGTGCAGGAGAAGGTGGGACTGTTTGAAGTGCTGGAGGATATTTCCACCCCCGTAAAAAACACCTTCCCGATTCCCATGGAGAAGCTGGATCAGAGCTACGGCTATATACTGTACCGCACGGCCCTGGAACGGGAGCAGAATCTGGAAAAAATCCGTCTTTGGGGCGCCAATGACAGAGCTAATATTTTCGTGGGCCAAAAACCTGTAGTGACTCTTTACGACAGGCAGCTTTTGGAAGAAGCGCAGGTCAATGTGGACTTTGAGGCAGGTGCGCCCATGGATATCCTGGTGGAGAATATGGGACGCGTGAACTTCGGCCCCCGCATGGAATCCCAGAGGAAGGGAATCGAGGGCTGCGTGCAGCTCAACGGCCATATGCATTATAACTGGGAAATGTATACGCTGCCGCTTGATAACCTGGAAAAGCTGGATTTTACGAAAGGATATGAGGAAGGAAGGCCGGGCTTTTACCGGTTTACCTTTGAAGTGGAGGAAACAGGGGATACTTTCCTGGATTTTGAGGGCTGGGGGAAGGGCTGTGCTTTCTTAAATGGTTTTAACCTGGGCCGGTTCTGGGAAATCGGGCCGCAGAAGCGTCTGTATATTCCCGCGCCGCTTCTTAAGAAAGGAACCAATGAAATTATCATGTTCGAAACGGACGGCAAGACCGCGCCGGAAATCAGCCTGAAGGCAGAGCCGGACGTGGGCTGATAAGCATCATTACGCCGGCATGTACGTAACGGTTCAGATAACTGGACCGTTACATTTTATCCATAACCGCGCCATAAAACCGTACAGAGGGCAAATTTAAAAAATATTTGCAGATTACCGATTTTTTTGAAAAAAAGATTGGTTAATTCGGTTGTATGTATTATAATAGAATTATAATGATACCGGTTTCAACGGCGTATTTCCGGGAATTGACAGAGATGCCTGGAACGGGGAGGAGCATAATGGAAAAAGAAACGATCAGTATATATACAATTGCAAAGGAAGCGGGCGTATCACCGGCCACGGTTTCCAGGGTACTGACTGGGAATGCGAAGGTGAGCGAGGAAAAGAAATCCAGGGTAGAGGCGCTGATCCGGAAGTATGATTTCCGGCCCAACGCCCTGGCCAGAGGCTTAAGCAGTGTTCAGACCAAAATAATCGGACTGATGGTTTCGGATATCCGCAACCCTTTTTACGCCACCATGGCGGTGGAATGTGAAAAGGCAGCAAACGAAAACGGCTATCTCCTCATGCTGTGCAATTCCCTGGGAAGCAATGAGATGGAGGTTTCCTATCTGGAAAAGTTCTCAGGGCAGAGGGTGGATGCGATTATCCAGATAGGCGGAAAGGTGGATGAACTGGTATCCGACACCAGCTACGTGGAGAATATCAATAAAATTGCAAATACCACCCCGGTGCTGATTACCGGCAAACTGGACGGCGCGGACTGCTATCAGGTGAATATTGACGAGGGGCAGTCCATGGAGCTGCTGATGCAGTTCCTGATAGAAAACGGACACAGGGACATCGCCCTCATCGGCGGGCGCGACAATGTTAAATCCACTCTGGATAAGCGTCTGCGCTACCGCCAGATGCTGCGTAAATACGGGATTCCTGTGCGGGAAGAATATATTGTGGACGGCCACAGCTACGATATTGAAAGCGGAAGCAACGCAATGTACCGGTTTATCAGGGAAGATCATCCCATGCCCAGCGCGATTATCGCCATCAATGACTTTACGGCTGTGGGGATTGTCCGCGCGCTGCGGGAGCAGGGCTACAGCATTCCGGATGATATTTCCGTGGTGAGCTTTGATAATACTTATATTGCAGAGACCTGTATGCCAAGGCTGACCTGTGTCGGCTACGATTATAAGCTGTTCGGGAAGACTCTGATCGAAACTGCCATACAGGCTATCCACAATGAGGAGCCGCCGCGGGTACAGATGGTGAAATCCAGGCTGGTGATTCGGGATTCCTGTAAGCAGGTGCGTTAAGTATTGGATTTCCGGTTCCGGGCTGGCCGGCGGTATGCCCGGAGGGGTGAGAGGAAGGGAGACAGCAGGGAATGTTTTACCGGATGAATCCCCGGATTCTGCCATCGGTCAGGCTGGCGGATTCGGTGGTGATTGAACCGCCTTACGTGCACCGGAGAAGAAAGGCGGACGAATACATAGTTTATCTCATTAAGAAGGGCGTCATGTATCTGGAGGAGGACGGACGGGCGGTTACCCTTCAGCCGGGGGATGTATTTGTACTGGATCCCCGGTTTACGCATGTGGGAGTGAAAGCCTCCTGGTGCGAGTATTTTTACGTACATTTCAGGCATCCTGAAATAGAACCCTTTGAAGAAGAAAAGGGATTCCAGAAGCTTCTGCTGGAGAACAGGCAGGAGTCGATCCAGAGTGATATTTTCAGCTATGAAAAGTGCGAAGGCCAGAGCCTGTATCTTCCGAAGCATTACCACATGGCCGATTACAGCAGTCTTGTTAAGGTGACAGAGCTTTTGAATGAGGCGGTGGAAAATAACACGACACAGCTGGAGAATTATAAAACCATGCTGGCCTGTAAGATACTGGAGGCTTTTGTGGAAATTGGCAGAAGCTATGTATCCACGGAGACGGTTGCCTATGTGGAGGAGCAGCCCCGCTCCTACCGGAATGTACAGGAAATGCTGAATTACCTGAACAGGGAATATGCCGGGGATATCACGGGTCAGCTTCTGGAAAAGGAATTCGGCGGCAATTTTGATTATATGAACCGTACCTTTAAGAAGGTGACGGGGCAGACGATTTTCAGGTATCTGAACCGGGTGCGGATTAACCATGCCAAGGCTCTGATCCTCAATTCCCCCTGGAAAATGTCCAAAATCGGGGAGAGCGTTGGGTTCCCGGATGAATACTATTTCAGCAGGGTCTTTAAAAAGTATACGGGAAAATCGCCCACAGAATATGCCAGGGAAGGCCTGAACGGGAGAAAAAGCGGGAAATGACAGAATGCGTCATTTCCCGTTTTTGATTCCGTTGGCACAGCTTATGGCCAGCAAATGAAATTCCAGACAGCGGTTATCCCTGTAAAATTTTTTCATAAGCTGGGAGAGAGGATGGCCCTCCAGGCCGCCGCCCGGATCATGATGGTGCAGGTATTTCTGGAACTGTGCCGTATTATTGTGCGGCAGATGGAGAAAATAAGGCTCCGTATTCTGAAAAACAGCGTCACAGAGAAGACATATGAGAAGCTGCTGCTCTCTTTTGGTCACAATCCGTTCCGACTGGTAAAGCACCTTCCCTGAAGGGGAGAGGAAACGGATGATGTAAAACCCCAGGCCCCTCAGGGCGGGTCCGGCCGATGGGGAGGGAAAGCCGCGGGGAGACGGGAAGCCTATGGATTCATAGGCCTCCAGCCAGATGGAGCGGCCGGTTTTCAGCCGGCAGCAAAAGGCGATGTTCTGGGCAAAATTTTCTGTCTCCGAGCCATCAAATTCCACACCCATTTCAGTCATAAAGCAGATGGGATCGTATTCCGCCACTTCCCAGCTAATCGTCCCTTTCCGGGTGCGTTCCGTAAGCGCGGCCAGCAGCCTGCGGATTTCTACCGATTCAAATTCCATGATTTTTCCTTTCATCGGAGAAAAAAGATCCCCGTTTATTATGTTATGTAAATTTGTAAGCAGCGCGCATCTATATAAGCATTCCCGGAAAACAATCTTTTATTACGGATTAAATAATTATACTATAATAATAAATTAATTATATAGTTTATTATAATATACTATATCTAAGGTTACAATGAGTCATATAAGACGTAATGCAGGAGGCTGGTCTTTGTGACGGTGAATACGAAAGCGCTTGGTGAAAGAATAAAAGCAGCAAGAAACAGGATAGAAATTGGTCAGGAAAAGCTGGCGTCATTGGCTGTGGTGGAACCGTCCCACATATCGAATTTGGAATCGGGAAATGAGAGGCCCAGCCTGGCTGTTTTATGCAGTATTTCCAAGGCTCTTTCTGTCCGGAATGATGAGCTTCTGTGTGACAGTGTATTGAAATCCGGCAGAGTGTTCAGGTGGGAAATAATGGATACGCTGAAGGACTGCAGTGCTAACGAACAGCGTCAGCTGCTTTATATTTTAAAATGGTATAAAGCAACGCTGCGGATGGACGAGGACTATACGGAAGCTATAAAGCTGTTGGAGAGGAAGAAATGGAATGGGAAGAAGGAAAGGGGAAAAGAAGCAGCTGACGCAGGCGGAGAAGAAAGAGATGGGAAAACGGATCAAGATAGCCAGAATCAGGGCGGACATGACTCAGGAAATGCTGGCTGATGCAGTCGGTATTGTTCCGGTATATGTCAGCCGGATTGAATCAGGACTCGGAAATCCCAGTCTGGAGATCATTGTAAATATAGCCAATGCGCTGTATGTATCTGTGGATGAACTTCTCTATGACGAGCCTGATAAAAAGGAACCCCAGCTGCCGGGAGGATATATAGAGCTGCTTAAGGATTGCGATGAGTATGAGACCAGAATTCTCTCTTATGTATTGAAAATGAGTAAGAAAACGCTGAGGGACAGTTCGGATTTCAGAAAAATGATAGAAGAAATGGAATCTAAGAAAATAAAAGGTAAACAAAGAAAAATACAAAAGAAGCCTCTGCCGTAATGGAAAACGACAGAGGCTTTTTAATATCAAAATGCCTGATCCGGTTACGCCGATTCGGTTATACCTTCCGCAGTGTCCAACGCCGCGATCGCCAGCGGAAGAAGAAGGTGATTCCACGGAACAGTTCATCCATCATGAAGGCAATCCAGCAGCCTGTCAACCCCAGTCCCAACCGGATTCCCAGAATATAGGAAAAGAGGATGCTCATGGTCCAGCAGGAAATAATGGAAACGATCATGGAGAATATCACATCCCCGGCGCCGCGCAGGGAGTTATCCTCGATATGGTTGAAGGCCCTGCCGATTTCCACAAAAATATCGATAAACAGGATGGGACGTGCCAGAGCCATGATTTCCGCACTGTCTGTAAACAGGCCCATCAACGGTCCGCCGAAAAGGAAAATCAGGGTGGAGCCGGCGGCGTTTAACAGAACGGCAATGCGCAGGTTCTGCATGTTCAGCCGGTAAGCCTTATCATATTCCCCTGCTCCGGTCATCCAGCCGATAATGAGGGAGGTCGCCATGCCAAGGGACATACCGATCACATAGACATAAAAGAATATGGTGGACAGGTATATTTTGGTAGAGATGGCCGCCGTCCCCAGAACCGCGAGGATGGAGGTGGATACCACCTGGGAAGTGGAATAGGAAAGTGAGCTGATTCCGCCGGGAAGACCGATATGCAGGATATTTCCGATGCATTTCAGTGTTTTCAGGTTCTTTTTACGGAAGTTTAGCTCCAGGGAGCTTCTCAGCAGGCATACCACAATCAGTACAAAGGCAGCTCCGCGGCTGATTACGTTGGTAATCGCAATGCCGCTGACCCCATGAAGCGGAGTTTCAAACGGCCGGAAAATAACGATTACATTCAGCACGGCGTTCAGGAAATTCATGAACAGTGATACCCAGACCGCTATTTTCGGCAGGCCGTAGCTCCGGAAGATGGCGGAAATGGAAGATATCAGCGCCTGGAAAAAGGAGAAGGAGATGCAGATCCGGAAATAAACCGCCGCATCCTCCAGCACCTGGCCGCTTAACTGCATCATTTCCATCAGCCTGTGGGCAAAGAGGGAAAGCACGGTCCCCACCACGAGGCTGAGCGCCAGCCCGCAGAATATGGAGGTGAAGGCGGCGTCCGAAGCCGCCTCCTTCTGCTTTGCCCCCAGCCGGTGGCTGATAAAAATGCTGGCGCCGGTGCTGATAACCGTATAAAAGGTAAATATCATGCCCATCAGCTGGTTGGCTGCGCCTACGGATGCCACGGCCTCATCGGAATAGTGGCTGAGCACCAGCGTGTTGACGGTTCCCATGGAGTTGGTAAGCAGCATTTCCACAAAGAAGGGGAGAAACACCGATACCAGCGTCAGCGTCCCCTGAGGCGTTTCAATCCGGCTCAGGGATTTGTCATACAATTGAAAGATCTTTTTTTGCCCGGTCAAAGTATCCATATTCTGTCATTTCCTCGATTCCGTCAGCTTCAGGCATTTTCTTCTATAATAAGTGTTTCTTCAGGCAGGTTTTCCGCGTGGGCGCGCAGAGTGATGGCCCCGTCCCCCGTGCGGCGTATGTAAGCGATGAGGCGGCCTTCGTATGCCCTTCTGGAAGAATCGGAATAAGGCGTGTTGTCAGCCAGGTCACCGTTTTCCAGCCCCAGGAGAACGCCGCTGCCGGTAACCTGCGCCTCTACAAGGCAGTCCGCATTGCCGATACGGCATCCCTCGCTGTCAGCAACCGTGATCTCCACCTGATAAACAGGGTGAAGGCCATCCGCGTTTTCTCCTTTTTCCCGTGCGGAGCGCCAGCGGGAAAGCAGCAGCTTCGCCGCATCCCCTGTGGTATGAAGGGTAAAGCTTACACAGCCTTCACTGGAGGCTGCGGAAAGCTTCCCTGCCACGGCCTTCAGTTCGCCTGGCTCATAATCCACGATCCATTCCATGCAGCCGTCCCCGTCCAGTTCCTTCCGGGCGCCCAGGGATTTCCCGTTCAGGAAAAGCTCCGCTTCAGGCTGGTTGGTGAACAGGCGGACCAGAACCTTATCGCCGGATTCATAGTTCCAGGATTCATATAAAGGCATCCATTCCTCGTGGTTTCCTTCGTATTTTACCGTGGCAAGATATACCATGGGACTTTCTGACCAGAAGGACTTTCTGCGGTAATAGCGTGCTTTTGGGAAGCCGGCAAGCGTCAGGAGCCCGGCGGAGGAGCCGTGGATAGGCCAGCCGTGCGCTTCTCCCAGGTAATCAATGCCGGTCCAGAGGAACTGGCCGCTGATATAATCGTTATCCCTTACAGCCTTCCAGGCCTGATAGCTGTGTCCGTTTTCACTGCCCAGGAAAGGCAGGGTGGGAAAACGGCGGTGATCCTCTTCATACAGATGCTCTTTATAGTTGTAGCCCACCACATCCAGCGCGTCGAAATAATGCAGCCTGGAGGAAAGCTCCGGGAATGCTGCGGCCAGCGTTACCGGGCGTGTGGAATCGTACTGTCTTACAATGCCGGCCAGCTCTGCCGCGATGGGCGAAAGCCGTTCCATGTTCGGCTTATCAGGATTGTACATCCGCTCCGCGGCGGGCTTATTTTTGTCATTGTTGCCCGTCATTTCTCCAAATAAAGGATGGCAGTAGGGATCATTGGGGTAGTCGATTTCATTTCCGATGCTCCACATGATAATGGAAGGATGGTTCCTGTCCCTTAAAACCATGGCCGCCAGATCCTTTTCATGCCATTCCGGGAAATCCTCAAAGTAACCCTGATGCTTGGGCGGGTATACATTATGTCCTGTGGACCATTTGTTTTTCGGGTTTTCCCACTCGTCGAAGGCCTCATCCATCATCAGGAAGCCCATTTCATCACACAGATCGTACAGCTCCGGCATATGGGGATTATGGCTGGTGCGGATGGCGTCGCAGCCCATTTCCTTCAGCGCGGTCAGTCTGCGCTCCCAGACTTCTTTTGTCATGGCGGCTCCCAGGCAGCCTCCGTCATGGTGGACGCAGACGCCCTTCAGCTTCCGGTTTTTCCCGTTCAGGAAAAATCCCTTATCCGCATCAAAACGGAAGGTACGGATGCCCACCTTACCTGAAAATACTTCGTAGCCCTCTTCCCCGTTTACGGAGAGCACCGTATTGAGGCGGTACAGATAAGGGGATTCCGGGGACCAGAGGCTGGGGTGTTTCACACATCCGTTTAAAGCAATGGTCTTTTTCTCTCCCGGGGCAAACTCCGCACAGGAAGATACCTCCAGCACTTTTTTCCCCTCTGCGTCCCAAAGGGAGCTGATCAGGGAAACGCTGGCCTTATCCGTCCCCTCGTTCACGATTTCATGGGAAACCTCCACCTGGGCTGATTTTCCGTCATCACCGTAAAGCGTGGAAAAGAAGATCCCGTTCTGTACGGGATGCACCGCCTCTTCCACAAGGACGCACACCTTCCGTGTGATGCCGGTTCCCGTAAACCATCTGGAATCCGCCACATCCGTATGGGTTACCTTCACGCTTACCTCATTGTCCATATCCCCGAAAAAGGCCTTTTCGCTGATGTCATATGCAAAAGGGACATAGCCGTTGGGACGTTTTCCCAGGTAATAGCTGTTGCACCATACCTGGCTGTTTTTATATACTCCGTCGAACAGCAGTGAGATTTTCTTCCCCCGGTATTCCTCCGGCAGTGTAAAACGAACCCGGTACCAGCCGGTCCCGCCTGCCAGGTATCCCGTACCGCTGGAATATTCCTGGCTGAAGGGCTGTTCCACTGACCAGTCGTGGGGAATTACCACGTCGCGCCAGCTGCTGTCATCATAACCCTTATACCAGGCGTCTTCCGCCTCGCCAAGGTGAAATTTCCAATTTTCTTCAAGCCTCATCGTCAAACTGTCCATAGATCTGTCCTCCGTTTTTTTCATGCCCGTCCGCTGCTGATAACTGGCAGCTGCCTTTCTGCGGCCAGGCCTTATTCCCGCGAGCAACGAGCCAAGTATCCATGCTTGCATGGATATTTGGCGACTGCCGCGAGGGTCAAATACCCCGCTGCTCTGCAGCGCTGCAAGTTTGATACCCCGTTGCTTGCAGCGGGGTCTTTGATTTGGTGCTGGCGGCAGTGTTTTTATCCGCCGTTTTCCCACGTAATTTTTAATCACGCTCTAACCAAGTATAAATAAAATCTGCCGGAAAACAATGGAGATAAGATGCTTCTTTTTATCTTTTAGCGACTTCCGTTTCTGTGCGGCATAAAAAACAGGCATTGCAGGGAGGAAGTGTGACGCCCGCAGCCGGTCAGCCCCCATAGCGCCGCCGGTATTCGGCAGGCGTGCAGCCGGATGCCCTGCGGAACACCTTACAGAAATAATTCCCGCAGGAGAAACCGCAGTCCCGGGCCACCGCTTCCACGGGCATGGTGGTGTTCAGAAGCAGTGACAGCGCATGGGAAAGCCGCAGCCCGGTCAGATATCTGACCGGGGACTGCCCGGTTTCCCTGGTAAAAAGCCGGGTGAAATAGGCGGAGGAAAGCCCCTTGTACGCCGCCAGCTCCTCTATGGAAAAATGCTCCGGGAAATGCTCCTTCATGTAGCGGATGCTTTCTTCCACACAGGGCGTCAGCGCAGGCCGCTGCGGTTCCTCCAGGGTCCGCAGCAGCGAAGACAGAAAGCGGTAAACCAGATCTCCACCCTCATACCGCCGCAGCTGCCGGCCATTTGTCATATCCTCGTGCAGGTTCAGCCACAGCTGTATTGGAAAGCTGTCCGCGGGAACCGTAACTACCGGGCCGAAGCTGTCTCTTATTTTCCGGAAAAAAGGAACGGCTGCCGGGCCCTGAAAATGCACATACAGATATTCCCACCGGTTTTCCGGTTCTCCCGCAGGCAGATAGTACCTGCTTTTTTCCGGGATACAGGAGAAAAAGGCGGTGCCGGCGGAAAGCCTGCGGCTGCCCTCCTCCGTCTCAAAAACCCCCTCCCCCTGAAAGGTATACTGAAACAGAAAGCCGTCATAATCCCGGTCGTCATTATAGAAATCATACTTCTCGGACTGCCTTTTTTCGATACCGAAATCCAGAAGCATAAGCGGTTCCTCCGCCAATTGCCCCGGATTGAGGAAGCCGAAGGTTCCATAAGTTTGTAAGGTCAAAAAATTACCCTCCATTATCGTTTTTTTATTCTTGTGCTGTCAATATGGGAATATTATAATCAAGTCAGACAGGAAAGACAATGAAAACAGAACAATAATTTCCGGTGTCAAAAAAATACCATGCAGGAGAAAAATCCTCTGCTCGCCAGAGGGTTCGCATTTTGCTCCGCAAAACAAGGAGGATTTGATAATGGATAAAAACAGGTTTGCCATGACGCCGCCCATGGGCTGGAACAGCTATGACTACTATGATACCACGGTGAATGAAGAACAGGTGAAGGCCAATGCCGACTATATGGCGGCTCATTTGAAGCAGTACGGCTGGGAGTACATCGTTGTGGACATCCAGTGGTATGCCTATGGGGCGGGAAGCATGCGCGATAAGCATCAGTATATCCCCTTCAGCAAGCTGGAAATGGATGAATACGGAAGGCTCCTTCCCTGCCCGGAGCGTTTCCCTTCCGCTGTGGACGGGGCGGGCTTTAAGCCTCTGGCGGATTACATACACGGCCTGGGCCTGAAATTCGGCATTCATATTATGAGGGGGATTCCCCGTGCGGCCGCACAGAACCATCTGCCGGTGCTGGGAAGCAGCCAGACAGCGGACGAGGTTGCCAATCCTTCTTCCATCTGCGGCTGGAATCCGGATATGTACGGCCTGAGAAAGGATATGGAGGGCAGCCAGGCTTACTACGATTCCCTGCTTGCGCTGTATGCCCAGTGGGGAGTGGATTATATCAAATGTGACGACATCTGCAACACCAGTATTTATCGGGAAAACCAGTATTCGGCCGCCCATGAGATCGAAATGCTCCACAAGGCCATTGAAAAATGCGGCCGTTCCATCGTTCTCAGTCTTTCTCCTGGCCCTGCGCTGATTGAGAAGGCGTGGCATTATGAGAAGTATGCCAATATGTGGCGTATTACCGATGATTTCTGGGATAAATGGGAACTTCTCCTGAACATGTTCTACCGCTGCGAGCTGTGGCAGAACCACGTGACACAGGGCTGCTATCCGGACTGCGACATGCTGCCGTTGGGCTGGCTGGGCAAGGGCTTCGGTGAAGAAAGGCAGACCAATTTTACAAAGGAAGAGCAGGTGACCATGATGACCCTGTGGTGCATCTTCCGTTCGCCCCTGATGCTGGGCGCGGAAATGCCCAAGCTGGACGAATGGACGCTTTCCCTGCTCACCAATGAAAGGGTGCTGGCGCTTATGGGATCGGAGTACCATGGCGTACAGGTGGAACGGGACGGCGTGCATGCGGTATGGGCCAGCAGGAAAAACGGAGAGGATGCCGTTTATGCCGCGCTGTTTAATTTCAACGATGAAGAAAAGGAAGTCGGCGTAAAGACGGAGGATGTGTATGCCGCCGTATCCGCGGAGGTTCCGGATTTGGATCAGGAGCTTGTGATGGAGGAGCTTTGGACCGGAGAAGTGCAGCAAAGCAGGGGAAGCGTGATTTCCAGCACTGTGAAGGCACATGGCGCGAAGCTTTTCTGTATCCGCAGAGCCTGAAAATAAGGGAATAAGGCAATTGCCCGGCAGGTGAACGCCTGCCGGACCGGCTGTAAAAACAGCGCAGGGAGGAAGGAACCCGTTATTTTATGTGGTTCATCCGGATTCCTGTTTTTGCACATGAACAGCGATACTGCTGACATCAGGAAAGGGGAAGTATTATGAGCTTTAAAATTGCAGTGATTGGGGCGGGAAGCCTGGTTTTTGCCAGGACATTATTTACGGATATCATGTCCGTACCGGAATTTCATGACATTGATGTGGCCTTTACGGATATCAATCCGGACAATCTGGATAAGGTAACCCGTCTGTGCCAGCGGGATTTGGACAGCAACAATATCCCGATTACCATTCAGGCCACAACAGACAGAAGGGAAGCCTTCCGCGGCGCCAGATATATTATCAACTGCGTCCGCATCGGGGGCCTGCCCGCTTTTGAAATGGATGTGGACATTCCGTTGAAATACGGTGTGGATCAGTGTGTGGGCGATACCCTCTGCACCGGCGGCATCATGTACGGACAGCGCGTTATCGCTGAAATGCTGAATTTCTGTAAGGATATCAGGGAAGTGGCGGAGCCGGGGGCAATTATGCTTAATTACTCCAATCCCAACGCCATGGCCACCTGGGCATGCAATAAATACGGCGGGGTCAAAACCATCGGCCTGTGCCACGGTGAGATTCACGGCGAGAGCCAGATTGCCGAGGTTCTGGGAATCCCCAGGGAGGAGCTGGACATCACCTGCGCCGGCATCAACCATCAGACCTGGTATGTGAGCGTAAAGCATAAAGGCGTGGAGCTGAAGGATAAGCTGCTTGCCGGTTTTGAGGCCCATGAACGCTTCAGCGAAGAGGAGAAGGTCAGAATTGATATCCTGAAACGCTTCGGCTATTATTCCACCGAATCCAACGGCCATTTATCCGAATATGTGGCATGGTACCGGAAGCGTCCGGATGAAATCAAGGACTGGATCAATACGGACAGCTGGATCAATGGAGAAACCGGCGGCTATCTGCGCGTTACCAGAGAGGAACGCAACTGGTTTGAAACGGAATACCCCAAGATTGCAGCAGAGCCTCCCAAAAAATACGACGGCAGCCAGAGGGGAAAGGAGCACTGCTCCTACATCATGGAGTCCCTGGAAACCGGCAGAAAATACAGGGGCCATTTTAATATCATGAACGAAGGCTGCATTACCAACCTGCCTTATGAGTGTGTGGTTGAAGTTCCCTGCTATGTGGACGGCAACGGAATCTCCGTTCCCAGGCTGGGGGATCTGCCCCTGGGCTGTGCCGCCGTTTGTTCCCAGTCCATATGGGTACAGCGTCTGGCCGTAGAAGCAGCGGTGGCGGGCGATGTGAAGCTTCTGAAGCAGGCCGCCCTCATGGATCCTCTGACCGGAGCCGTGTGCAACCCTCCGGAAATCTGGCAGATGATAGATGAAATGCTGATCGCGGAAGCGGAATGGCTGCCCCAGTATACCCAGGCCATCGCAGAGGCCAAGGAACGCTTTGCCAAAGGCGATCTGATTCCCACAAAAGACGGATATCAGGGAGCTGTAAGAATCCGTGAAAAAACCGTGGAAGAAATTTCAGCGGAAAGGGAAAGCAGGACGATTACGGCGGAGTAAACAATCAAAATTTACGGCAGGGAGCAGAACCGTCAGTTATGCTCCCTGCCGCTTTCAGGGTTACAGTTGACATCCTGCTTCGAAACAGTTAAAAATAAGTAAAAAAGCTTGAAAAAACTTGCCCTCTCCCACAAATTTTGCTATTCTATATCATAAACGAAATTAAGTGAGTTAATCTTGAAAAATCCCGAGAGCTCTCTCAGGTGTTTCCCCAGGCATAAGCCAGTCAAAAGAAATCATTTTTTTGATACGGTTACAGGGCGGCCAGGCTGAACTGTAACAGTTCGGTCCGGTTTGTAACCTCTGGACCACAACTGAAAAATGATTGATATTTCACGCACAAAAGTTTATAATATGTAGGAGAAACGAATGGGGAAAAAAGATATTACCCTGAATGAATTTCTGGGAGATCCGCATATCTTTGCAGATCTGCTCAATGGCTGCTTTTTCCGGGGGAGACAGGAAATCCGCCCGGAGGAGCTTCTGCCCATGGACAGTGTGCAGGGCACCGAAAGCAGGAGCGGAAAGCCGGGAAAAAGGATTCGGGATACAAAGAAGCTGTTTTACAGACACCGCCCGGCCGCAGTGCTGGCTGTAGAAAACCAGGAGAACCCGGACTGCCGGATGCCTGTACGCTGTATGCGTTATGATGCGGATGAATACGAGCGGCAGATAAAGGCAATTGCCGCAGTACATAAAGAAAAGACAGGGCTTTCCCGTTTTGGGGAAGAGGACCATCTGATTCCGGTTTTTACGCTCGTCCTGTATTATGGCGCTGACGAATGGGATTATCCGGACAGGCTGCATGATCTGCTGGAATTCGGAGGCGCCGCCCAATGGCTGTTGGATATGGTGCCGGATTACCCATTGACGCGGCTCTCGGTAAGAAAGGATTTGGATATCGAACTGTTCCGTACGGAGCTGCGGGAGGTGATGGGCATTTTGCAGAGAGTGGATGATAAAGCTGCCATGTGCACTTTTGTGAATTCCAACAGGGATGCCTTCACACGCATGACAGAAAGGGGATTCGCGGTGATAGTAAACTGCACCAATTCCCGGAGGCTGGAGAAATATATCAGGGAAAACAGGGAAGGAGGACGCATCGATATGTGCAGAGCTTTTGACGAATGGATGGACGACTGCCGTAAGGAAGGAATTAAAATCGGTGAGGAACGCGGAGAAAGACGAGGAGAAAGACGCGGAGAAAGGCGTGGGATGAAAAAAGGGGAAAACCGCCTGGCGCAGCTGATACAGCGGCTGGGAGAGGAAGAACGCTTTACGGACATCCTGCGTGTGGCTGAGGACGCATCCCTGCGGAGCCGGCTGTACAGAAAATACGGGCTGTAACGGCCTGTACCTATATTAATAAAAAGTATAAACAGCAACAGCCGCTTTGACGGCATGAGAGAAAGGAAGAATTATGGCAGCATACACAGGATATTTGTTCGTACATTTTACAGGAGAGGAGAAGCTGGGAGAGCAGATTTATTTTGCGCTGAGCAGGGACGGGCTGCACTGGATGGACTTGAATGAAGGAAAGCCGGTCCTGGTTTCGGATATCGGAGAGGCGGGCGTGAGAGATCCCTTTATCCTCAGGAACCCCCTGAACGGAAAATACGTGATTATCGCTACGGATCTTCGGATCGAAGCGGGAAAAGGCTGGACGGCTGCACAGGAAGAAGGCAGCAGGAACCTGATTGTGTGGGAGTCGGAGGATATGGTGAACTGGGACGGCCCGTTCTGCGCGGAGGTTGGAATCCCGGAGGCCGGCTGCGTCTGGGCGCCGGAAGCAATTTTTGATGAAAAGAAGCAGGCCTTCCTTGTATTCTGGGCTTCCAAGGTGAAGGAACCGGGCGACACGGAATCAAAGCAGCGCATTTACGCTTCCTATACGACGGACTTCCATACCTTTACGGAGCCTGTCAAATATCAGGAGGGTGAAAACCATATCATTGACACCACGATATTAAAAGCCGGGGATTATTATTACAGATTCTCCAAAGATGAAACCGAGAAAAATATCCGCCTGGAAAAAAGCAGAAGCCTGGATAAGGACAGCTTTACGGAGGTGTATGCGCCGGTGCTGAACGCGCTGGCCGGCGTAGAAGGACCCGCATCCTTCCGGTTTAACGACAGAGAGGAATGGTGTGTCCTTGTGGATCGTTTTGCGGAGGGAAAAGGCTATCTTCCCCTGTTCAGCCCGGATTTCGGGAGCGGCGAATTCAGAATCCCGGGGGAATCGGAATACGATTTGGGAAAGAGCAAAAAGAGACATGGCAGCGTGCTTAACCTGACGGAAGAGGAATTTCAGGCGCTGGAAGGCAAGTGGGGAAAATAAAAAGCCTTCAGGCGTGTTGCTTCAAAGACAAAAAAACCTTGCTTTCCAGCCTTTTCCGGCTGCAAAGCAAGGCTTTGATTTATCGGGAAAGCACATCATGACTGGATGACCTCCGGGCGGGAGCCTGCCAGGGCAGCCGCTCAGGCATCCAGCATTTTTAAAACATCCTTTTTGGAACGAAGGCCTACGCTGGCCGCTTTTTTCCTTCCATTCTGCACAAGGACAAGAGTGGGGATGCTGGCCACACCGAATTGGTTTGCCAGCTCGATGTTTTCATCAATATTGATTTTCCCGACCTTGATATCCTCACGCTCCTCGGCCACAGAATCCACCGTGGGCGAAAACATGCGGCAGGGGCCGCACCAGGGCGCCCAGAAATCCAGCAGCACGGGCTTTTCGGACTCAAGTACCTCTTTATGAAAATTGTCTGATGTGATGTTTGTTACTGACATATCATTCACTCCTTTTACGCTTATAATTGTTAATGTGCCCATAACTGTTCCGAACCTCAACAGTTGCGGGTGTTTTTACTTCATGGTCTTATTTTAACTGTTATATGCGTAAACTTCCGTGACGATGTCACATAACGGATAAAATGGGAGAGATAACAAAATTATCCCTTTCATTCCCTTTCCGTAATCACAACATGTACCGTATCTCCCGGCTGTTTTCCAATCAGGCTCCGGATATCCTTCCTTAGTCCAATAATATGTCCCGGCGTCTGCATGCGCACCAGACTGCCATCATAGGCCGCCCCGTCAAAAAGGGCATGAACCTTGACACGCCCCCTTCCAAATTCCTGCCGCACATCAAAGGGAAATTCCACATAAGCGCCGTCTATGTCAGGGACCTTTTTAATTACCGCATCAAATTCATATTTCTTTTTATTCATAAAACTCTCCTTTTTCCATCGTTTCACTCCAAACCGGGCTGGTATAAGTAAGTATTCCCGCCTGTTTCTGCCGAAATACCGATCCGCCGGCGTAACAGCCGTCAAGAGCAGTGTCCGGAAAAAAACGCATAACAGGAAAAAAACGAAAAAGAAATCTGATTTCTTCTTTTCACCAATGCAGAATGGCGTTATACTTAATAGTAATCTGAAATCCTTTAGATAAATCAAAACAAAACAGGCATAACAGATAAAGGGGGAAAAATATCAATGAAAATGCTATGGAAGCTGACAAAGGAAGCGGCGAGATACAAGGGACTCTATATTTTGGCTATCGTGTCCACGCTCTGCCTGACCGCGGTGAATCTGGCGGCGCCCAAGGTACTGTCAACCATGACCGGCGTAGTGGAAAAGGGGCTGGAAAATACGTCCTTCTCCATAATTACGAAGCTGACGCTGATTTTGCTGGGACTCTATCTGCTGCGGATAGCTTTCCGGTTTTTAAGCAATTATCTGGCGCATAAAGCTGCCTGGTACCTGGTAGGGGACCTGCGCAGCAGGATGTATGACAAGCTGCAGCATCTGGATCTGGGCTTCTTCCATGATAAGCAGACCGGAGATCTGATGAGCAGGGTAGTAAATGACACCAGGGATTTTGAACTGCTTTATGCGCATATGATACCCGAAATGATCACCAACCTGGTGACCTTTGCGGGCGTCCTCATCATTCTTCTTATGATAAACTGGAAGCTGGCGCTGATTACCTGCTGCCCGATTCCGCTGATTCTCTTTTCCGGCGTAATTTTTGCCAAGAAAGTGCGCCCTTTCTTCAAGGCTTCCCAGAAATGCATGGGTGAACTGAATGCCAAGCTCCAGGATAACCTTTCCGGCCTGCACGAAATCCAATCCTTCGGCCAGGAAGAATTCGAAGATGAACAGGTAAAAAAGAAAAATTTTGAACAGGTACGCGCCATGCTCCGCGCGCTGCGCGCCAGCGCCGTATTCCACCCCAGTGTGGAATTCCTGTCCTCTGTAGGTACTGTGCTCGTGGTATTTTTCGGAGGCGTGCTGGCGTACCGGGGGCAGCTTTCCGTGGAAGACATCGTTGCCTTCATGCTGTACCTCTCCCTGTTTTACGCGCCGGTTTCCGGACTTGCCAATCTGCTGGAAAACCTGCAGCAGTCGCTGGCCGGAGCGGAACGTGTCACCCTGATTCTGGATATGCCCTCAGCCATTCAGGATGCACCGGAAGCAGAGGATCTGGGAAAGGCCCAGGGAAGCATTACCTTTGAAGATGTGAGCTTTCACTATGCCAATAAAATACCGGTGCTCAAAAAAGTATCTTTTTCCTGCGAACCCGGCATGATGGTGGCATTGGTCGGCCCCACCGGCGTGGGAAAAACAACCATGACACAGCTTCTGTCCCGGTTTTACGATCCGGTGGGAGGCCGGATTCTCATAGACGGCAAGGATATTAAAAACGTCACTCTCCAAAGCCTCCGCCGCAACATTTCCCCCGTGCTCCAGGACACGTTCCTCTTCAACGGCACCATCGCCGATAATATCGGCTATGCAAAACCGGACGCCACCCGGGAGGAGATCGAAGAAGCCGCAAAAGCCGCCAACATCCATGAAGACATCATGCACATGCCCGACCGTTATGAAACAAAAGTAGGAGAAAGAGGTCTGCGCCTCTCCGGCGGACAAAAACAACGCGTGGCCATAGCAAGAGCTATCCTGCGCCAGTCCCCCATTATCATCCTCGATGAAGCGACTGCCTCAGTAGACGTGGAAACCGAACGCCAGATCCAGAAAGCCATCAACCGCATCACAGGCAAACGCACCATCATAGCCATAGCCCACCGCCTCTCCACCATCCGCAATGCCGACTTAATACTCGTAATTCAGGAAGGTGAAATAATAGAACGCGGCACCCACGACCAGCTGATGGCCCAAAAAGGCACCTACTACCGCATGCAGAACACCCAATAAGCCCATCAGCTGGCCGAACACTGCGCATACTTTTTGGGTGAAATCCCCACAGCCTTCGTAAAGGCCTTAAGAAAATTGCTGTAATCGTTAAAGCCGCACCTCTCGCACGTTTCCGTGACGGAATAACCGGTGCTGAGCAGGGATTTGGCTACCGTAATACGTTTGGCGGTAATATATTTGTTGATGGTAGTGCCTGTGGCAGCTTTGAAAATACGGCACAGATAGGAGCTGCTCAGGTAAAAATGGGAGGACAGATCGTCTATGCTCAGCTGGGAATCAATGTTCTGGTTGATAAAGGTAAGAATGTCGTCCACCTGTGTATGGTATGCCGCTGCATCAAGCGGCAGCTCACCGGATTTGCTTTTGCTGTAGAAAATACGGTTCAGGAACACCATGAGCTCTGTAAAAACGGCCCTTTCCTCCAGATCGGAGCCAAAGCCGGAAAAGCCCGTAAGCTTATGTATAAAATAACGGAAACGGTTCTGCTCCTCTTCAGAAAGATGGAGCTTGTGGGAAACCTCGCTGCCGCGGTAGTGGAAGCAGGTATTCAGATCCGTTGCCTGAGAGGAAATGCTTTTAACGAAATCAGGATAAATCGACAGGACAATCCGTTCATGGACAGCCTGATCAATCTGGGACAGGTAATGGCTTTCATATTGGTTAATAAAAAAAATATCCCCAGGCTGAATATCGTAGAAGCGGTTGTCAATGAGAAACTGCTTGCCTCCTGAGATGGAATAATAGATCTCATAGCAGTCATGGATATGCATATCCATAGGTCTCTCATCATTATACAGGTGGGCTACCGCAAAACTTTTGTTCTCTATGCAGGACTGAATGGCTGATTTGCAGGAGCTGTATTCTTTCATAATGTGTTCGCTTTATCCTTTCTCTGATTTAGTAAAAGAACCCTTGTTTTTCCTGAAAATCAGCCGGCGCTATGGTAAATCTGCGGCATATAGTTACAGGAAAAATATCCTTTTTGTACAGTATACGACATAAGTTCAGAATAAGCAAGATTTTAAAGAAAATAACACAAGAACCGGAATATAAAGCATGATATGATAAATGCAGTTAAGGCAGTTGGAAATGACGGAACAGGGCAAAAATGGCTGAAGGTGCAAGCGGTAATGGCGGCATACGGCCTTTTGCCTGCAGGCGGCGCAGCCGCATGCCCGATGAAGCGGGCGGAAGGGAGCAGAAATGGAATTAAGAACGGCATCATCACCCAGAGACGTAAAGCATTACACAACAGAAAGACTGCGTGAGGAGTTCCTGATTCAGGGGCTTTTCCCGGCAGATGAAATCAAGCTGGTATACAGCCACATTGACCGTATTATTACGGGAACGGCAACTCCGGTTGCAAAGAAGCTGGAGCTTACGGCAGGAGACGAGCTTCGTGCGGAATATTTCCTGCAGAGAAGAGAGCTGGGCGTTATCAATATCGGCGGCGCAGGAAGAATTACCGTTGACGGCAGAGTTTATGAAGTGGCTTCCAGAGAAGGCATGTACATAGGCATGGGTTCCAGGGACATCAGCTTTGAAAGCGTAGATGCAGGAAATCCTGCAAAATTTTATTTAAACAGCGCTCCCGCGCATACAACCTACCCCACCGTGCTGATTAAGCGGGAAGGCACACCGGAAGACGGCGTGGTCATCATTAAGGATGAAAATAAGGTGGAACTGGGCAGCCTGGAGGAATCCAATCACAGAGTTATCTGCAAATACATTCTTCCCGGCCAGGTGGAAAGCTGTCAGCTGGTAATGGGAATGACCTCCCTGAAACCGGGCAGTGTATGGAATACCATGCCCTGCCATACCCATGACAGAAGGATGGAGGTTTACCTCTATTTTGATCTTCCCGAGGATGCTTTCGTGATGCATTACATGGGAGAGCCCACAGAAACAAGACATATTGTGGTAAGAAATGAAGAAGCGGTGATTTCACCCAGCTGGTCCATCCATTCCGGCAGCGGCTCCAGGGCCTATACCTTTATCTGGGGCATGGTCGGGGAAAATCAGGATTTCGACGACATGGACGGCGTTAAAATGACGGAACTGATGTAATTTTATTTCATATAAGGAGGAAACAAAAATGGGAATTTTGAATGATTTTTCACTGGAAGGCAAGGTAGCTCTTGTTACAGGCGCATCCTACGGCATCGGTTTTGCGATTGCAACCGCTTATGCCCAGGCCGGCGCGACCATCGTTTTCAACGATATCAAGCAGGAGCTGGTGGACAAGGGAGTGGCCGCTTACAAGGAAGAGGGAATCGAAGCACACGGCTATGTGTGCGATGTTACCAATGAAGAAGCGGTAACGGAAATGGTTAAGAAGATTGAAGAAGAAGTGGGCGTAATCGATATCCTGGTAAACAATGCAGGTATCATCAAACGTATCCCCATGCTGGAGATGTCCGCTGATCAGTTCCGTCAGGTAATCGACGTGGACTTAAATGCTCCTTTCATCGTATCCAAGGCCGTAATTCCCGGCATGATTAAGAAGGGCCATGGCAAGATTATCAACATCTGCTCCATGATGAGCGAGCTGGGCCGTGAAACTGTTTCCGCTTATGCGGCTGCCAAGGGCGGTCTGAAGATGCTCACCAGAAATATTGCATCCGAATATGGCGAATACAACATTCAGTGCAACGGCATTGGGCCCGGCTATATTGCCACACCCCAGACTGCGCCCCTGCGTGAAATCCAGCCTGATGGAAGCAGACATCCCTTCGATCAGTTCATTATTGCAAAGACTCCTGCTGCACGTTGGGGAGACACCGCAGATCTGCAGGGACCTGCTGTATTCCTGGCATCCGATGCTTCCAACTTCGTAAACGGACATGTACTTTACGTAGACGGCGGTATCCTGGCTTACATCGGAAAACAGCCCCAGTAAGCACCCCTATAGCCCCGACAGACAGTCCCGACAAGAAGACACAGCAAGCTTCAGGGTAAGCTGCGGGACAGTTACGCGTATCGTATAAAAACATGGCGGCAGCAAGCATCCGGCCTATCGCGCAGCGATTTTGAAATGGCCGGATATCCGCAACAGTCCGGTTATCCGGATCGTTGCGGCTTCTGCCGTTTTTCTTGATTTAGGAGGGAAAAATCTTGCTGACATTAAAAGTGATCGATAAAGACCGGCAGGTAAAATGCATGAGCAGCGGGGAAGAGGAAACCAGCCTGGCCGTGCTGAGTGCATATGAGGAGGGGGATAAAATCCTGGTGGAGACTACGGAGAAAAACTGCTTCCTCTGGCTTCAGGTGGATGATGCGCTGGGGAAATCCCTGGTTTACCTGACGGATACTTATGAATATACCATCCCCTTCGGTGAAAAAAGAATCTGCTATTCCCCCAAGGTGTTTTCCGGGGACAGGCACCTTCTGTGCGTGAAAAAGGCCAGGGCTTATGAAATCGGCGCCTACCGCAATCTGGCGCTGAATGTAAATGACCAGCACGGCAATGAGGTCTGCTATCCCAGGGCTTCTGCCAATGTGGAAACAAGGGGAGAGTCCGTTTTTGCGGCGATGAATGCCATTGACGGCGTGACGGAAAACCGTTCCCATGGGGCGTGGCCCTATGCTTCCTGGGGAATTAACCGTCAGGATGACGCCAGGATCCGTCTGGATTTCGGCCGTCCGGTTGAGGTGGATACCATTGTTTTGTATACCAGGGCAGATTTCCCCCACGACAACTGGTGGGTGGACGGGAAAATCACATTTTCAGACGGAAGCGAAATGCAGCTTCCCATGGAAAAATCGGTGCTTCCCCATACCTTTACTTTTGAAAAGAAAACCATTACCTGGCTGGAAATGGGCGACTTAATCAAAGCGGATGATCCGTCTCCCTTCCCGGCCCTGACACAGATCGAGGTGTACGGCAAAGAGGCCGCAGGCAACTGACGCGCGCCTGATACAGAGGGAAAGCCGGAAAAAGAACCTTCGGATGCTGAATGAAAGCCGTCCGGCTGTCGGAAAAAAACGCCGGCTGCCGGATGCAACCTTGCGGAGGCCTGACTGGCGGGCGGTTTTAGTTATATGCGCGCTGCGGTGCGCAGATGGGAGCAGAAATGACGGAGCAGAAACAGGTGCGGACAGAAGAGATAAAGGCCTATCTGAAGGCCTATTGTGAATGTATGAGAGCGCATGCGGCTGAGATGATGGATCAGCCCATGCCGGTGGCCGGAGAGGAGCTGTTTGCCCTTTATGAGAAGACAGGGAACCGGCTGATTTATGAAGAAGTGTATTTTACCAGACGCAAGATGCTGGCGGTGTTCGGCTGCCTTTCCATATTGGAAGGAAAGCCGGAATACCTGCATAAGCTGGAAGAGGTTCTGGATGGGATCTGTGAAGAGGAATGCTGGGCGCTGCCCGCCCATGTGGAGAGGGACAGTGATCCGGACTGGCGTATCCGCGTGGATTTGTTCGCCTCCGAAACAGCCCAGGCTCTGGCTGAGATCATCAGCCTGGTGGGAGACCGGCTGCCGGAAAGCCTGCGGGAAAAGGTACGGGACAATGTTTTCCGCCGTATCCTGGAGCCTTTTATGAATTCCCGGCCGCCCTATAATTTCTGGGAAGGCGGCGACAATAACTGGAATGCGGTATGCTGCGGCAGCATCGGCTGCGCGGCGCTCTCCCTGATGCAGGAGGAGCCGGAACGGCTGCAGCCGCTGCTGGAGCGTCTGGAGCGTTCCCTTCGTTCCTATATCGGCGGTTTTTCCGATGACGGCGCATGTATGGAGGGATTGAGCTATTTCGTATATGGTATGACCTACTATACCGGTTTTGCCGATATGATTTACCGGTATACGGAAGGAAAGACAGATCTGATGGATCAGGAAAAATGCAGGCAGATCGCCCTCTTCCAGCAGAAATGCTTTTTCCCGTCAGGCAGGACGCTCAGCTTTTCCGACGGCGACAGCAGGGACAAATATAAGATGGGACTGACATGCTTCCTTGCCATGCGTTATGCCGGGATGGAGATTCCTCCCGTGTCCTGTGCGGGCGGCTTCGACGGGGACAGCTGCTACCGTTTTATGGCCAACTTAAGGGATGTGATCTGGACACAGCAGTATCTGGAGCGGGCGGAAAAAGGCACCCTTCCCCAGGCGGAGAAAAACGGGGAGGAGCGCGGCTGCGACGTGCTTGCCGATGCCCAGTGGAGTATCTGCAAAGGCGCTTCCGGCGGCGGTATGGCGGCCAAGGGCGGCAATAACGGAGAGCCTCACAACCACAATGACGTGGGAAGCTTTTTCTATCTTGTGGGAGATGAAATGCTGCTGACGGATCTGGGCGCGGGAGAGTATACGAAGGAATATTTTCATGAGGGCAGGTACCGGATCCTCTGCAATAATTCCTTTGGACACAGCGTTCCGGTGATTGACGGCAAAGGACAGAAGGAAGGCGGGGAATATTCCTGCAGCCGCTTTGAAGCGGACGGCAGGGGAGAAACCATCATTTCCTTTGCGGGCGCTTATGGAAATGATAAGGTGAAGGAGCTTACGCGTACGCTCCGTTATGACTGTGCGATGGAAACCCTTTACGTGGAGGACTGCCTTACGGCAGCAAAGCTGCCCGGGGGAGCGCCGGAGTCTTCGGAGCCGGTTCCCATGAGTGAGAACCTTGTAACGCAGTTTGTTCCCGTTGCAAAAGACAATACCATACGGATCGAAGGTGAAAAATATGCATGCCTGATCACGGTGGAGGATCTGGAAGGCAGCATCCGCTGGGAGCAGAAAAAGCACATGAACCACAAGGGCGTGGAGGAAAACGTGTACTGCATCAGCTGGGATGTGCCGGCAGATCCGGCCGCGGAAAAAAGAACATGCAGGTTCCGTGTGGAAAAAATCCTGAAGTAATATTTTTCAGGCAAGTTCCCTTTAAACTACTTATTAAGGCAGTATCGCAGGCAGGCCTGCGATATGCAGGAGGCATAAAAATGGTAAAAGGATTTAAAATGAAGCTGTATGAAGGACAGGAAGCGGAGTATGAAAGAAGGCATAACCTGCTCTGGCCGGAAATGAAGGACATGATTCATGAGCATGGCGGAAAGAACTATACAATATTCCTGGATAAGGAAACGCTGACGCTGTTTGGTTACATAGAGATAGAGGACGAGGAGCTTTGGGCCAAAGGCGCAGATACCGCCATCAACAGAAAATGGTGGGATTATATGGCTGATATCATGGAAACAAACCCTGACAACAGCCCGGTGAGCATTGACTTACAGACAGTGTTTCATCTGGACTGAGGAAACACCGGCTGTAAACTTGGAATGAAAAAAGACCGATTGCATTTCCTGACCGCATGGCGGCAGGAAACCGGCGCGCCGCCGTCTCCGGGACGGTGGATGCGCCGGTACAATACGGTCTTTTTTTATTCCCGCGAGCAACGAGCCAAGTAGCCATGCTTGCATGGATATTTGGCGACTGCCGCGAGGGTCAAATACCCCGCTGCTTGCAGCGGAGTATTTGATTGCCGCAGGCACCTTGATGCCGGCAGCGTTTTTAGGCCGGAAGAATAAGCCCGGCTTCATAGCTTCCGGCTTTATTACGGCTTCCGGGATGTCTTCCCGAATGGCATCCGGCTTAAAAATGGCTTCCAGGGGCAGCTTCCGTCACGTCTTTACTCCTCCGGGAAATCGCAGGGAACCGGATGGATATCGATCATCTGGTGGAAATATTCAAACTGTGTGGTATAAAGCCCCACGCCTTCAATCTCACATTCCCCTACCTGGTTATCATAGGGATCTGCCCGCAGCCCTTTCTTTTCGGGAAGCAGCGGCGCCTGAAACTCCGTATTGGCAACCATGCGGAAGGGATCCAGATTGCAGAAATAGAATTTCCTGCGTTCCTCATCCCCGGCGCGGAAGGCGCTTCCGCCAAAGGAGAGGTCGGCATGCAGCCAGCCGTAAGGGGCGATATAGAACTGTGCCCAGTCGTGGGGGCCAATGGATTCCGGCGTGGCGGACAGCCCGGACTGCCAGCGCGCAGGGATTCCTGCGATACGGCAGAGGGTGATGAAAAGCAGCGCCTGGACACCGCAGTCCCCCTTCCGGTTGATGGCGCAGTATTCCGGGATATCATCCAGCAGAAAATATTCTTTCATAAAGGAATATTTCACGTGGGTAGTGATGTAGTCATATATTTTTTCCGCCTTGCAAAGAGGATTGGTTTCACTGCCGGTGATTTCCTCTGCAAGAGAACGTAAAAAGGGCGTGAAGCGGATGTGGGGAAGCACTTCGTCCGTATCAAAGTCCGGCTGCAGGGGGGAAATCCCGTCGGGATCGGGCTTCTGATAACGTATCGTGCTGTCATATTCATATTCCACCCAGAAGGCGGCGTTTTCCGTAAGCGTGGTCCGGAAGGCGATGGTCCGGGACGGCGCATCCACGGGCGCGAGCGCGGTAGGATTATGGCTTGTCCGGAGAATGCGGATGTGGGAGGTAGGGCTGCTTTCCTTGGGGAAGGGAAGGTGGACAAGCATTTCCTTTCCGGGAGCAAAGAATTCGTCTTTGACCTGCAGTCCGGCCCGGAGATGGATGTGATACTGCAGTCCGCCGTCTTCCATGATTTTTTTCATGGTTTCCCGTCGGAACTGCGCTTTGCGGGCGGCTTCCAGGGTAAGCGAGGGATTGGAGCGTGCTGCGATGTCCGGGTGGGTGGCGGTGAGCGTTTCAAAGAAACGGGAAAAATATTTTTTCTCCCCCTCCACAAAAATACAGTCAATCCGTCCGGCATCCTCCAGGACGGCAAATTCTTCGTCGGTAAAATCAGGAATGGTTTCATGGATGAGCGCCATTGCCTGTGGATAGGTGTAGGGAAAATCCGCGGGAAGGTGGATAAGCCTGATTTTTTCCAGCTCCAGACGTCCCCGGAGGGCTTCGGGAATATCTTCAGCCAGATAGCCTTCGATGAGGGAAAGCGCCTTTGTAAAATATCCGGCCCTGCTAAAACGCAGAATATCTTCCGGGAGCGGGGTTGACAGATACGGGATTTTATCATTGATAGTCATGGCATGTCCTTTCTTTTGCTGGGGAGAGCACTGGTATCCGCCTGAGCCCGGCGGCAAATGGGCAGGTTTAATAACTGTTTGTTTTATATATAACAGTTATGTCTTTTCTACTGATTTTATCATACTTTACCGTTTCGGGCGACAAAAAAGTAAAATAAGGCAGCAGCCGAAAGGCGCTGGCAGGTTGTAAAGAATCCTCTCGATACTTTTATACTTAAAAATTTATTTTCCACATCGCTACGCCCTTTTCATGTTTTTATCCACATCCTTTAGGCATTCGTAGCCTTCGCCAGCTTCTTCGATGTTTTTTTGTGTTTTTTCCTCTTTTCTCTTCCCTTTTATCACTCCCTTTGCTATACTGGTTCTGTCAGACCGATGTTATTATATAACTTCTGGTCTCTATAAAAAATATATCTTCCTCTGTGAGTGGCTTTCCAAAACTTTTCAGCAGATCCGAAGATATATTTTTTTTCGTCCCTTTTGCCTTTTCGATTCCCGGATTCCCGTTCTCATATAACTGCAGCAGGATATCCGCTATCTGCGTCAGCAAATAATGGCATTTCATTCCATTATAATCCAGGCTGTTTGCGTGCTCTATATCATAACGGATATTTTTCTGCATATTAAATCCTTCATTCTCTATCTCCCACCGGCTTCTTCCCGCCTTGGCAAATTCGTCTGCATTTCTACCTGTAATTATCAAATCTGTCAGCCACTGAAACAACACACCCCTTGTCTTTCCCTTTTTTTCTTCTTCCGTTTCTATTAAAAGGGCCAGCATCGTCAGCTTATGCCCTTTGTATTCCAGCTCCGGCACCCATTCCATATGCTGCTTCTCTTTTACCCTCCCTTTTCTCGGATATTCCCTCGCTATCTCCCGTTCCAGTTCCTGCAGTTCCCCCATTCCCTCTATCTCATGATATTCCTCCGCTATGGATGGAATACTCCCATCCTTATACCGGATCAGATAATGCCATTTGTTCTTTTTGCATTTCTTAAACACCGGTTCCGATGCATAAAGACTGTCTGCCAGCACACACCGGCAGCCTTGGGTATTCCTCTTTCAGACGGTTTGCCAGACGGTGGAATGCCTTCGTTTCACAGTCATTCTTTTCTACGTCTTCTCTCTCATTTTCTATAAATTCTGTCCCCAGACTGATGATAAGCCCTTCCCCCAATACCAGTTTTGCCTCTAATACATTATGGTAATAGATGGTCTTTTCTTCTTTGCTTCCTTTATTTAACGTCTTTTTCAGACAGTGTGCACAATGCCTCTCATGGAAATGGAATAGGCCTGTCGCATCGAAGATAACCAGCCAGTACTTCCCCAGAAATCTCGCGTCCTCAAATTTCCGTCTCCTCAGAATCGTTTTTATCATTCTTCTACGCAGGGTTTCCAGTTCTCCTGTGTCCAGCTTTTTCAGGAACTCATTTACCGTTACATAATGCGGCAGGAATTCATGGCGCCCGACCCCCAGGTGACTGCACAGGTTCTCCACACAGTTCTCATCATTAAATTTCTCTGTCATCCCCTGCATGGACTGGATGTTACAAATGTTCTTCATAATAACAGTCATCAGCATCACTTCGATTTCATATATGCTGGACTGGCGGGGATCTGACGTTTCACACAGCCATTGCGTGAATTCCGGGAAATACTGGCGGATTATTTTACAGAATGCTGCAAAATCTCTTTCATACAATTTTCTGTTTCTTCGTTGTTCAGCCCTTATCACGATAAATTTTCTCCTTTGCGAAAAACTTTTTTTTATTTTATCATGCATCGGCTAAATTTTTGTGCGAGAAATTTTCGCCTTTCAGAGCTGTCTATCTTTACGAAAGGACGGATCGCCTATGGCTAAGAGAACAAGACCGATTATCATGCGGCTTGCTGTGACGGAATATGAAAAAGAGCTTATCGAAAGGAAGATGGCGTAGCTCGGAACAAAGAACTTCGGAGCGTATGCGAGGAAGATGCTGATCGACGGCTACATCATCAAAGTGGACTACACCCAGCAGAAAAAACTCGCAGTAGCCGTCAGTCGTGTCGCATCGAACATCAATCAGATTTGCCGACGCATCAACTCAACCGGACACTTCTACGAGGATGATGTTGCCGAGCTGAAAGAGAGGCAGAAGGATATATGGCAGTTACTAAAATCAAGCCAATCCGAGGAACTGTAAACAAGGCAATCGCCTACATCATTGATCCTAAGAAGACCGATGATGAGCTGCTTGTTTCCTCTTTTGGCTGTGCTGCCAGCGATGCCGCAGCAAGAGAATTTGAATGGACACGCAACCTTGCAGCTCAACAAGGAGCGCAGATACCTACCGTCATTGCCCGTCACCTGATACAGTCTTTTGATGTCGGTGAGGTCACACCAGAGGTCGCTCACGAGATTGGAAAACAGTTTGCAGACGAATGGCTCAAGGGCAAATATGAATATGTGATCGCCACGCATATTGACAAAGGTCACTGCCACAATCACATCATTTGTGCGCCCATACCGGGGCGAAGTGAATCCGCAATAACAAGCGGTCAGCGTGTAGTTTCATGCTGATGGTCAATGACTTACCAAGCGGAGAAATCCTAATGGGAACATAGCACGTCATTAAAACCGTAAGTTGGCTAGTTGTCAAGCCACGACTGAACGGGAGACCAAAGATTGATACGAGGGTAAAATCCATACTGATTAAATGGCAGTCCGAGAGGCATTCGTGGTGGCTGCGGCGCAAGACAGCTATAAGCGCCGTACCGTGTATCTTGCTTGCGAAAGATCAGCAAGCGTAGCGAAACTTATACACGGCTCACCCATATAAGTGGGAAAGGGCGGAAACCGTACCCGACAATCAATCACTGTTTTTGTCACTTCGTTACTAAATGGGGATTGCCTACGTCGGAACGCCTGAAAAGGCTATGCGTAATGCCGGAAGGTGAGAAATTTCAAGGGTAACGCCAAGAAAGATGACGCTGAAAATCCGATACGGCAACGGAGCTTCCGTAGTAGTCCGAGAGTGTTAATGGCACTCACATGGCGAAGGGAAGCAGCTTGTTTTCTTCAATACAATAGAAAGGATGGTGTGTGATACATCATGAGAAATCCAGACAATGTATTGAACAGTCTGCGTGAGCATTCTGCTCAACCAAGTTACACATTTGACAGGCTATACAGGAATCTGTATAACCCGGAGTTCCTATTTGCGGCTTATCAAAATATCTACGCCGCAAAGGGAAACATGACAGCAGGCGTTGATGGACAAACCATTGACGCAATGAGCCAGGAACGAATCGCCCGGCTCATAGAACAGCTAAAGGGAGAGTAATACCACCCCTATCCTGCAAGAAGAACCTATATACCCAAGAAAAACGGAAAGTTCCGTCCGCTCGGAGTCCCGTCAATCGACGATAAGCTGGTGCAGGAAGCCGCAAGAATGATTCTGGAAGCAATCTATGATGATAGCTTTGAGGACACTTCCCACGGATTCCGCCCCGGCAAAATCTGCCATACTGCCCTTCGCCAGATACAAAACCGTTTCACACGGTGCAAGTGGTTTGTCGAGGGAGACATCAAAGGTTTCTTTGACAACATAGACCACAACACGCTGATTGCTATATTGCGGAAGCGTATCAAGGACGAAAAATTTCTCCGGCTGATTCGCAAGTTCTTAAATGCCGGATATATGGAAGATAATACATTCCACGAAACATACAGCGGTGCAGTCCAAGGCGGCATTATCAGTCCGATTCTTGCCAACATCTATTTAGACCAGTTCGATAAATACATGAAAGAATACAAGAGTGGTTTTGAAAAAGGCAGGAAACGGTCAGTCCTAAAAAGCTATGCCAGAACCGGCGATAAACGTCACAGACTGGTTGAGAAAATCTCCAAAGCCAAAAATCAGGAAGTGCGGCAGACGCTGATAGCAGAATTAAAAGAGCTTGATAAAATCTATCATGCAATGCCCCGTTCCGATACTATGGATACTAGTTTCCGGCGTTTGCAGTACACAAGGTACGCAGATGATTGTGCGCCACGAAGGCGTGTCCAAGTGGCATAGCCACTTGAAGACAGCTATGCTGTACAGATGATGGCGGCAGGCCCGCCGGAACCGCCATGCAGGTGGAGGTTTCAAACCACCCTAAGGTGCTGTAGTCAAAAGCTATGGTATTGAGCGTTAGGGAAAAGGCAGTAATAAAACTGTCAGGTAGGTATTAAGGAGATGAATGAAAAGTGAACCACTTACGAAAATGTCGAAAGCGTAGAGATTCCATCAAAACCAGGGGGGAGTCGTTAACCTGGGACAAGTCCAGAGGAAACCTGTTTACTGACTGGACGGTGGGCGGCACAGAGGTGGCATGAACTTAATACAGGCGTTTGTACGGAACGTGGGAACCCACGGGCTGATGTTAAGGGAGTATATCAAGCGGAAGAACCGCAAGATAAGAGTACCAATGCAGCCATGGGGGCAGATTGGGTTGTAGTAGTGAATGAACTAAAGTTCATGGGAAGTTCCTGTAATGGGAATGGAGCGAAGGACCCGAGTTATTCAGTTTCGAGAATAAGTCAACTTTGAAACGAGGAGGAACTTATGCAAGAAACAAAGCCATACAGTATTTCAAAAAGAGCAGTGATTGCTGCCTATGAAAAAGTAAAAGCAAACAAGGGAACATATGGGGTAGATGAGCAATCTATCGAGGATTTTGAGAGAAAGCTGAATAACAATCTCTATAAAATCTGGAATAGGATGTCATCAGGCAGTTATTTCCCGAAACCTGTAAAAGCAGTAGCAATCCCCAAAAAGAATGGGGGTACCCGTATTCTGGGAATTCCAACCGTAGAAGACAGAATCGCACAGATGGTGGTAAAGTTATACCTTGAACCAAGTGTGGAACCGATATTTTATGATGACTCCTATGGATATAGACCTAATAAATCGGCGATACAGGCAATAGAAGTAACAAGAACGAGATGTTGGAGAAAAGACTGGGTGTTAGAGTTTGATATCAAAGGTCTTTTTGATAATATCAGGCATGATTATCTTATGGATATGGTAAAACGCCATACGAAAGAAGAGTGGATTCTTCTTTATATACAAAGGTGGCTGATTGCACCATTTCAGATGGAAGATGGAACAATTGTTCCAAGAACTTCCGGAACGCCGCAGGGCGGGGTGATTAGTCCGGTACTTGCAAATCTATTTCTGCACTATGTATTTGATGATTTTATGGTAAAGGAGTTCCCAAGTATTCCGTGGGCAAGATATGCGGATGATGGGATTGCGCACTGTGTATCCCTGAAGCAGGCAAAATATCTTCAGCGCAGACTGCAGGAACGCTTTGTAGGTTTTGGATTGGAATTAAATATGGAAAAGACAAGGATTGTGTATTGTAAAGATGATGACCGCAAAGGGAAACATGAACATACATCCTTTGACTTCCTGGGATATACATTCAGACCAAGGCATGCAAAGAACAAATACGGTAAGTTCTTTACCAACTTTCTGCCGGCAATGAGTGAAAAGGCAAAGAAAGCGATACGAAAGGTTGTCCGTGGATGGAAGCTGCAGTTCAAGCCAGATAAAGATTTGTGGGATATAGCAAATATGTTCAATAAGCAGATACAGGGATGGATTAACTATTATACGCATTTCTATAAATCAGAAATATATGAGGTTCTAAGATACATCAACGGGCGGCTGGTCTATTGGGTAAGAAGAAAGTACAAGAACCGAAACTCAAGAAAGAGAGCCGAATACTGGTTAGGAGAAATAGCAAAGCGAGATAGGAATCTGTTTGCACACTGTAAGTTTGGAATACTGCCATCGGCTGGATAATGGGAGCTGTATGAGCTGAGAGGTTCACGTACAGTTCTGAGAGGGACTTAGGGGGAGGTTCCTTAGGTCTACTTACTTCCTCATAGGAGTTATCGGCTCCAAGGCAGACGCAGAGCGAATCAAACAGGACGTAGGAAAATACCTTGCTGAAAAGCTGAAACTGGAATTGTCAGAAGAAAAAACGCTGGTAACAATAGCAACGGATAAAGCCAGATTCCTAGGCTATGACATTCGTGCAAGAAAACCAAGCAACCTGCAAAGAAAAACCAAGCGTGGCTGTTACGCCAGAAATTACAACGGGCATATCGTACTGGAAGTCCCAACGGAGCTGGTTCAAAAGAAACTGCTGCAACTGGGAGCTATGGAAATCAGAAAAGTGGACGGCAAAGAAATCTGGAAGCCCACCCACCGGGGAGAATTAACGAACCGAAAGGACATCTATATCCTCAATCAATATAATGGGGAAGTCCGGGGAATCTGCAACTATTATTCGGTTGCCAATAACCGTTCCAAGCTGCATAAGTTCCGATATATCATGGAATACAGCATGTACAAAACCTTTGCCTGCAAGTACCGAACCACCAAAAGGAAAATCATAGAAAAATATCACATTGATAAGGATTTCGGGGTGCGCTATACGGACTGGAAAGGCAAAGAACGGGTACGATTATTCTGGAAAGGCAGTCTTGCCCGGAATGACTTCCCGCAGGAAGCAAAGGTAGATACGGTACACAAACCAGCGAAAATCAAAACCAATCCCTCGTTAGCGGACAGGCTGAAAGCACAGACCTGTGAGTGGCGCGGCAAGAAAACGCCGGACGTGGTAATGCACCAGGTCCGGGTATTAAGCGAACTGGACGACAGCCAGCCGTGGAATATTTTCATGAAGAAGATAAACCGCAAGACTATGGTTGTATGTCCTGGCTGTCATGAAATGATTCACAACGCAGATTGATAAAACAAGGGGGAAGCCGGATACAGCGACGAGTTGTAAGTCCGGTTTCGGGGCGAGTATCTGGAAATCTAGCGCAGTAATGCGCCAAGGCGCTGGATACTTAGCCTACTCAATGCTGTGAACTTTGGCGATTACCATGCGTACCGGAGCAATAAGCGAACATACCGGGAGCTGCGGCAGCTCAGTGATTCCATCTGCAAAGAGCATGGACTTTCTGTGATTCCTCCATCTCAGAGCAAGGGTATGGATTACAAGGAATACACGGAAGCCAAACGAGGAACGAGCTGGAAACAGAAGCTCAAGCAGACCATTGACCGGTGTGTCATCACTGCAAAGGACTATGATGAGTTCCTGAAAATGATGCAGGAAGCCGGTTACGAAATCAAAACCGGAAAGTACATTTCCTTCCGAGCCGAAGGTCAGGAGCGTTTCACTCGTGCTAAAACAATCGGTGAGAATTACACCGAAGAACGCATCAAGGAACGCATTCAGGGACGCAATCCTCGCAAGCGTCAGATGCAGACCGTGAGAAAAGGCATCTCTCTCATCATTGACATCCAGAACAGCATCAGGAAAGCAAGGGCTACGAGCATTGGGCAAAGCTCAACAACCTCAAGGAAGCTGCCCGTACTCTCAACTTCCTCACTGAGAATAATTTTCTCCAATACGCTGATCTTGAAGCGAAGGTTGAAGACATTCACAGCTCCTACACTCGCACCGGCGAAGAGGTGAAAAGTGTGGAAGCTCGTCTCAGAGAAGTGCAGCCTCTCATCAAGAACATCGGCAATTACCAACGCCTCAAGCCGGTCTACGATGCTTTCCAAAAAGCGAAGGACGAGGCTGCTTTCAGAGCAAAGCACGAAGCAGAGCTGGTCATCTTCGATGCAGCAAAGAGCAACCTTCTGGCAATGCAAGGAGATGGAAAACTGCCGAGCTTGAAGGCTCTCCAAGCCGAGCAGGAACGGCTCACTCAGGAGCAGCAGAGGCTCTACGATGAACGCGCCAGCCTCAAGAAACAAGCAAAGCAAATCGATACCATCAAAGCAAATGTCGATATCTTCCTCAGCCTTGGAAGCGACACAGAGGTCACGATGAAAAGAACATCACAGCTTGAATAAAGCTAAAAAGGACACATTGATTACCGACAATCAATGTGTCTTTTTTGTTTGTTGCCTCACGGAATCAGAACAATTCTATTGGTGTTGATTAGATGCGGGAAAACGCACTATTTTGCGAAATTACGCAGAAAATATTTAAAATTCGCAACGAGTGTGCTATACTATATATTGGTTTCGTGTAACCATGCCTAAATGAAGAAAGGATAGGTTAGTATGGCAGTATCATATAAGAAATTGAGGCATTTACTCATTGATAAGGATATGAAAAAGAAAGATCTCCAAGAGGCTGCAAATCTAACAAGTCATGCAATGAGAAAGCTTAGTCGAGATGAAGCAATCACAACAGATACACTCGCTAAAATTTGCAGATGCCTTGATTGTAAGGTTGACGACATTATGGATGTAATCGAGTTGGGAGATAAAACGCAGTAAATTATCAAGGGGAGTTTCTTATGTCTTCTACATTGTTAAATAAAAAAATTGAATACTGGGAACATCAGCTTCTTGATCTAGGCAAGCGTAACAAGATGATCAATTACAGAGAGACTAAAAGGTCCACTTTGAAATTGATCGAACCTGCGTTTGACGAACTGTTTCAAAGGATTGCGATCAATGAAGAAACTCTAACCTTCCAACGCGCTGTTGATAGAGAGACTGACATCCGAGTTTTTTCTATTCTTTCTTTGTTTGAGAACCTTTCTTCTCCATTACCTGTTACCATCGGTGATATTAAAACCGAGGGTAGTATTTTGGAACGGCAAAAAACACTCAAAAATATTCGTTCAAAAGCACGCCTCTCTATGGAAGAGCAAGGCACTAATATCTTATACCTTTCTTTTGGTTTCATTGAATGGAGAGATGGAAAAGGGGCATCCGCACAATGGATAAAGTCCCCTCTGATTCTTGTGCCTACCGTGTTAGCACTTGAAGCATTGAACTCACCATATACTCTTTCAAAATATGAAGATGATATTGTTGTTAATCCGACACTGCAATACTATCTCAAGACTGAATACGGCATTGACCTTCCAAGCTTTGATGCAGACAAAGATACACTTAATAGTTACTTGGAAAGTCTCGAAGAAATTGCTGATCAACGCGGTTGGCGAATCTTAAAAGAAGTTAGTCTTGGATTGCTCTCTTTCCTGAAGATTTCGATGTATAACGATCTAATGCGGAATGAAGAAAGGATTAAAAGCAATCCCGTAATCCGAGCCATGTCCGGCGATGCTGATGAAGCCAATGACATTCCAGAGAGCTTGCGGACATTTGATTTGGATTCAATTCGGACACAGGATAGCTATCAAGTAATGAGTGCAGACTCAAGTCAGCAGGATGCTATTCTTTACTCCAAAAACAATATAAGTTTTGTAATGCAGGGACCTCCCGGCACGGGCAAAAGTCAAACTATAACAAATATCATAGCTGAAGCCTTAGCAGATGGAAAAAAAGTCTTATTTGTTTCCGAAAAAATGGCTGCACTCCAAGTTGTATATCGAAGATTGCAGGAAGCCCATCTTGCAGATTTTTGCTTGCCATTACACAGCTATAAAGCAAATAAGAAGGAAATCCTTGACCAAATCGGAGCGAATTTGCGCCTCAAACAGACACGAGTAAAAGATACCGCATTAAACAACTTGGAAGAGCTACTGGCAATTCGTCAGGAGCTAAATCAGTATGCAGAAGAATTGCATCAACTCAATCCTGAACTCAATTTGAGCTGCTATGAAGTATACAGCAAATTAGAGGAAGTTAATGACGCGCCTTCCATAACATATGCCATAGAGTCTCCGTTAGCAGTAACACAGGCACAGCTGCAAGCTTATCTCAATAAGCTGAAAGACTATTCGTTAGCAATTCAAAGAATAGGATACCAGATTGATAACAATCCGTGGGACGGACTAAAATCCCGAACGACTGGATACGAGTACACCGAAAAGATGCAACAGGAATTAACTTCCTTGCAGAATACAACGGACGCTCTATTGAGAGCAGTTTCAGATATCAAAGAATGTCCTAATCTTCTTGCTGCGTTGGAGCTTGACTCGGTATCCTCTTTAGTTGCTTCTATGCGGAGCATATGTGTATTACCTTTTGTCCCTGACATATGGCTCGAATCTGGAAAGCTCCCACTCATTCAAATAGCAGCGAAGACACTTAAGTCAAAATACGAAAGACTTTTCGCGCTTGAAAAAGATATCTCTGAAATATTTACGCCAGAGATTTACACCTACGACTATAACAATTGGAAAGATAAGCTGTTGGCTACTGCAAACAGCTTTGTTGGGATGCCCTTTATTAAAAGGGATAATTCGGATTTCTATGTGGAGAACCAGGCGTCCTTGTACCAGATGTTCACAGATATTCGAGAACAGCTAGAGAAAGCCGTTTCCGCCTTCGTTAGACTCAACACTTTGCTTGGCATTAATTGTGCTGTCAACACAATCACCCAGCAGGAAATCAATGCTGTTCTTTCAGCTATTCGAGGAAATAGCATTATCCCCTCACAATGGTTTTCTGATGATATTGCTAAACACAAAGCTTTACTTTCAGAGGCAAAAGCAAAAGCATCTCAACTTAAAGAAATCAAAAATCGTATCTTGGCAGATTGGGAATCTGACATACTGAACTTGGACTATGCGCCTATTTTGCTTCGATACAAAACAGAGTACACAGGCTTTTTCAAAATCTTCAAATCGCAATATAAGCAAGACAAGAAGAAAATACAAGCACTTTCTAAAACAGTAATTAAGAAGTTACCAGATGAGTCTGCAAGCGCTCTCTTGATCAGCTTGAAAGAATATCACGAGCAAGTAGCATGGTTTGAAGCAAATTCTGCAATTCTGGCTGATGTGCTTGGATTCTATTTTGATGGTATCGAATCTAAATGGGATGAAGCACTCTCTGCAATAGATGCATTGGAAAAGCTGAAAAATCTGCCTACAACATATATAACTGAAGAGCTGAAAAACATTGTTTCTCATGAACACTCTGAAACAATAGCTACATTAGATGAATTTATAGGCTCGTCAACGACTGCTTTTTCCAAAATTCGAGATATCATATCTTCTGGTACAATCGAACTTGGAATTGACCAAATTGATTTTGATGGCAGAACAGCTATTGGTCAGATCGACATTTATCTGAAGGAGCTTGATCATATCGCAAATGAGGCAGCATTGCTTGCGCCTTATTTGACGAATAAGACTACACCGCTTTCTGCAATTTACCAAGCTATTGAAGGCTTAAATGAACATACGGAAATTTCCAAATCTCTTATTGCTGCCACGGATACTTTCAAAGAGCAATTTGGAGACTATTATATTGACCGGAAAACCGATTGGGATAACATCCTTGCTCTGCTCCAACAAACAGAAACCATCATTCAGATGGATATGTATGATTTGTTAAAGCCTATTGTCAATGCGGAAGCAACCCGAAAAAATGAACTCATGGGGATTGCAGATCGTATTACTAATCTGGCAAGTGAAGCAAGAGCTTATTTTGAATGGGTAGCTGCGCAGTTTGTTCCAGTCAGTTTCAATCACACTATGAAGCTGACTGAAATATATTCAAAAGCTAAAAAATGCTCAGACTCGATGCATATGCTTGGCGGTTGGATAGACTATCAAGAAGCAAAAGAAGATTGTTGTGCCAATGGACTTGATGATTTTATTGCTAAAATCGAGGCAGCAAAATATCACTCTGACATTGAAAGAATCTTCCTTAAAGGCTTCTATCATATGTGGCTTGGAGCAGTATGTGACAAGTCTGCTTCAGTGCGCCGTTTTAGACGAAATACCCACGATGAGCGCATCAAGAAATTCATTGAGCTGGATGATCTTCAGCTTCTAATTGCTCAAATGCGTATCCGTGAGAAGTTAATCGAAAATCTTCCTTCAAATCACCAGTTACTCAAGGCAACCGACGAGGTAGCTATACTCAAAAAGGAATTGAGCAAAAAGAGAAACATCATGCCGCTTAGAAAGCTTTTCAAGCAAATTCCAAATCTATTGCTGAAGCTCAAGCCGTGTCTGATGATGTCACCTCTTTCTGTATCGTACTTCTTGGAGACGGAGGCATATCATTTTGATCTTGTAATTTTTGACGAGGCATCTCAGATATTCCCTGAAGACGCTATAGGTGCGATTTTTAGAGGATCGCAGGTCGTAATTGCTGGTGATAGCAAACAGCTGCCTCCTACGAACTTCTTTGCCGCAACTACTAATAATTTTGATGGAGATTATGACATTTCCGGAGAAGAAGATTTTGATGAAGTTGTATCTGACTCCATTTTGGAAGAATCTGCATCCGTATTGCCTAACAGAACTTTGCTTTGGCATTATCGAAGCAAACACGAGGGCTTGATTGCTTTCTCGAACAGAGAAATCTATAAGAACAATCTTATTACCTTCCCGAATAGCATCACCAAAATACCGGATATGGGTGTCGAATACATCTATGTAGAAGATGGCTACTACGAGGGTGGTGGTAAGAACTGCAATATAAGAGAAGCCCAGAAGTGTGTAATGCTCGTTCTGAAACATATTCAACAACATCCGGACCGTTCTCTTGGAATAATTGCATTCAGTGAAAAACAACAGACTGCAATTGAAAATGCGATAATCGATTTCAGAGAGCGCAATCCTAAATACGAGTGGTTTTTTGATGAATCAAAGGATGAGCCTTTCTTTGTTAAGAATCTTGAAAATGTTCAAGGCGATGAAAGAGACACCATTATTTTTAGTATCTGCTATGCAAAGGATAGAATCGGAAAAATGTATATGCGTTTCGGTCCTCTTGGTCATGAAGGCGGTGAACGCCGCCTGAATGTTGCTATTACAAGAGCAAAATGTAATGTTAAGCTTGTTGGATCGATTTTGCCTTCTGATATTGATTTGAGTAGAACAAATTCAGAAGGTGTAAGAATGCTTAGATCCTACATCGAGTTTGCTCGACAAGGCACAAGCGCACTTAAACCAATTGAAAAAACCGGATCCTTTGAAACAGAAGACGATTTCTGCAAGGTTATCTCTGCATTTTTGAAAAAGCATGGCTATGTCGTTGAGACAGAAGTTGGCTGCTCTGACTATAAGATTGACATTTCAGTAGTTAATCCTGAAGTTGAAGGTGAATACATCGCTGGCATTGAGTGTGATGGTCTATCTTATATCCACGCAAAGACAGCACGAGATAGGGATCATCTCAGAAGAACAATTCTTCAGAATATGGGCTGGAATCTATATCGAGTATGGTCTACAGAATGGATGCGTAACCCTGTTGCTGAGGGAGAAGCGTTGTTGTCTTTCTTACATTCCGTTGTTGGTAAGGACGGTAAAGTCAGCCATACAATGAAGAACAGTAACGACGAAGCCCCTACTGTCTCCATCGAACAAATTGCAAGCGAGTCTGCCAAAGTGATTCAGAAGCCATCAACAACCAACCCTTACGGCTTCGCATATTACAAGGAGGCAAATTGGTGGGATACTCACCATTCAGGCTCAAACGACAACCTGACAAGAATCAGCGAGAATATCAGATATATTGTTTCTGTTGAACAGCCTATGCACATGGAGCTGTTATACAAACGCATGGGGCCATCGTTCACCACCGGAAAAGCAACAGAGGGTGTTAAGAGTACCATTGACGAAGCGATTAACAAGCGACTGAATGGGCAAGTGAGGATCGACAGTGATCGATTTATCAGACTTTTGTCAGAAACGCCTATAGTTGTGCGTATTCCAGAAAGATACGACACTCCGCGTCCCATGGAATACATTCATACAGAAGAAGTTGCATCCGCAATGATTAAGATTATTGAGCATTCTTTTGGAATAACTACTGAGGATTTGTCAACAGAGTGCGCACGAGCTTTTGGATTCGAGCGAAAGGGTCCTAAAATCAAACACAAGACTGATGCCGCCATTGACTATTTAATCAAGACAGGAAAAATTAAACTTATCGATGGCAAGGCTCAATTGATAGGCGGCAGATAACCGCTATTGCAGGAGGTAGAACTATGAGCAATCAAACAGTTATTAACCCCAATGTTAATTCGACTGTAATCAATTCCGAGCTGGGACAAGCTACTGCTATAAACCCGAATCTGGCTGGCAGCACCGCGAAGAAAATTGCTTCTGGCGTAATTCTTGGAGGCAAATATCAGATTGTCGAGTCGCTGAGTGTTTCAACCGGCGAAGCAGATTTGTATATCTGCAAATATAATGATAAGGAATATGTTGCAAAAGTCTACAGGAGACAACGCGCTGTTAAGCCGGAGGTCATCTCCGTCTTAAAATCGATTAGTTCTCCCTATGTTGCTTCACTCTTTGATACAGGCGAACATAATGGGCTACCATTTGAAGTTTTACCCTACTACAAAAATGGCAGTCTGCAAGGGAAAAAATTTTCTCTTGATGAGCTAAAAACCACCATTATCCCCTGTATTAACGAGGCACTTCATGTACTGCATCAGAATGATATTATCCACAAAGACCTGAAACCTTCTAATATTATGTTGTTGGATGATAACAGAAGCGTAGCAATCATTGACTTTGGCATCAGCTCTGTTGTCGAGCAAGGAAATACCGTTCTGGTCACAAAAACAGGCATGACACCTGAGTATTCCGCACCTGAAACTTTCAGAAGTCTCTTTTTGGAAGAATCGGACTACTACTCCTTCGGCATCACCTTGTATGAGTTGTATTGTGGTTATACTCCGTATAAAAACATGAACGCGGAAGAGATCGCGCAGTTTACCGCTGTGCAGCGTATCCCCTTCCCGAAGGATATGCCAAAAGAGCTGCAGGACCTGATCTCTGCTGTAACATATTTCGACATTACAAATAGACACAAGAAAGAAAACCCTAATCGACGCTGGACATATACAGAGGTTCAAAATTGGTGCAAGGGAAAGAAGCAAGTGATTCCGGGTGAAGGAGTTGGAATGGCAGCTGAGAAGGCAATTCCTACTTACACCTTCTTAGGACAGGGATATAAAGATATTCCTTCACTGATTACTGCGCTTGCAAGCAATTGGAATGACGGAAAAAAGCAGCTCTATCGTGGTTTAATGTCTGCTTTCTTCAAAAATTTCAACCCTGAAATTGCTGGATACTGCATGGATGCCGAAGATGAGGCATCCCGCACTGCCGGTAAAGATGATATTATTTTCTGGAATTTGCTCTATAAGATTTATCCGGAGCTTAATGGTTTTTATTGGATGGGACAAATCTACGAGTCGCTTCCTGCTCTGGGAAGAGATATGCTTGAAAAGCTCTGGAAAAATGATAAGTCTAACTACGGATATTGGGACAGCGTTTTGGGAAATAAACTGCTTACCAACTATTTGGCAACGGTCAAGTCGAAAAACGCAGGACTGACCGCTGCGGCTGATGCACTGGAAACTGCACACGGACTAAACAATAGAAGCAAGCGAGACACTTTGATGAATTACTATACTATGGCTTATCTGCTCTCCGGACAAAAGCTTTTCAGTATTGGGAAAAAGCAACTCAAGAATGTCTCCGAACTTACTGCACACATGAAGACTCTGCTTGATTCATCGTATGAAGAGTTTGAGGACTTTTGCCATACTTTAATCGACTATGATGACACTCTGGATGTTCAGCTTGAAGCATGGTTAATTGCGCTTGGAAAGAGAAAAGAGCTTAATGCATGGAGAACACAGCTTTCCCAATAATCTCCATTATTATTCTCTTTCAAATTTCCGTTTAGATCTTTTTCGCCGGGAGGCAATTATGAATAACGATACAAAAGGCGGATGTCTTGCAATCGTATTGGGGGGAATCCTTTTTATTCTTGGCCCTATTGTTGTGATTCTCTATGGCTTGATATCTGCTCCAATAGGGATGAAAGTGTTTTTGCTCGCATGGATGCTATTTGTCATTTTATGCAACACTTTCATAAGCGACAAATCAACAAGAATTGCTCTTAGCATAATTCCTACAGTGATATATGCGTTTTCGTTTGCTGCTTGGTATGCCAATGATGTGCTTGATGGATATTATGGTGGAGGCGGTTTGGGCGATACAATAGGAATGTTTTTGTTAGCGTGTGCCACTCTTGTTCCTCTGATGTTGATCGGTCAGGCAATAAAAGGTACTCTTGAACGAAAAAAGCAGGAGCATGAAAAAAAGAAAACTGATGAGATTAAACAAACGATATCGTCTGTTGAGGGGGAAATACTTCAAATAAAGATGAAACTTCAAAACAGACGAATAACCGTTCATCTGCTTGATTTGCTTGGAAACTGTGGTGGACAAATCGAAATGATCAAAACACACCCCGGCGTTGACAACATATACGAACTAAATAATAACATGGTTGAAAAGCAAACGCAGATACAGGAACTTCAGGCTAAACTGAAACAATAATAATGAAGTTTCAAAAGGAGGTAGTGTATGTCGAATATTGACCTGTCTGATTATGCTGGACTATTCATATTTGGACTTATATCAGCGTGCGCTCTGTTATCGTATATGAATTATAAAATTGACGGAAGTGGAAGTGCTGGTGTCACTGCGCTTCTTTCCGTTGTTGGTATGTGGATTTCGTTTGGAATAGTGAAATTGGCAGATTTTGACGACGCTACTCCCGAAACGGTTTTAACTATTTGTGTTGTCACACTTGTTCTCCCACTGATTTATAGTCTGGTTGAAATACGAGGCTTTGTAGCAAAGCGTAAAACGCAAGCCGCTATGAACAGACTACACGCTCTTCAGACGGATTTAGACTGCATCGAAAGCAAACTTAATTATGAGAGCAAAATACTAAACTTAATTTCGTTATTAGAACAGTGTAATGCAGATGTCTGTTGTATTGAACAGCATCCAAAACTTTCATCTCAGAAAACACTCATAAATAGAGCTGAAGGCATTAGGAAGAAGATAGAAGAACTCTCTTCACAGCTTTAATCAGGAGGATAAATAAGTGAGCGGACCGAAAACATCAAGATATACCTTAACGCCGGAACAACGGAGGATACTTGCGGAGCAGCGAAAAATTGAACGACGCAAAGCCGTTGCTTCTGAGAAAATCAAAAGGGATCAAAAGAAACTCCTGCAAATTGGTGGTATGTTCAGTGCTGAAAAGCAAATTGCTTCTGAACTCGCTGCAAGAACCGGGAATGATAATGGCATCTCTGCGCTGATTGATGAGCTTGATACGATTATTCGTCCAATCAATCTGCTTGTTTCGCGCACCAGCTACGACGATGTAACATCTATTGAGGGTACTGCGGAAAAGATAGCGGACACTCTTAAAGAGGCAGAAAAAATCGCTGCAAAGATCTATGAAGTTGCGTCTGAAAATGAAGCCACGCTCAAATCAAACCTTCAAGAAGCCATTGATGAAGGATTTGCTACTTCATTTGCCGATATAAAGGAAATTCAGACAAATACTGAGGAATCCTTGCGTGACGAAGCATTCAAAAGACTTAGACAATTGCAGAAAATTGCTTTTCTTCCCGATCAATACAAAGAAGAGCTGGCTGAGGCAGTTAGCAGACTTAAAGGAATTGCAGACAACATATTCTTTAAGAATTTCATCGCAGTGAGCATCAACCCGTTAATCAAGAAATGCAACAGTTTCGTCACGGAGTATAAGGAGTGCCAGGCGGAATTTGATGCTCTCTATTCTGAGTATGTCGCACTGTGTGAACTTTACTATTATGTTCCTCAAGAATATGTATGTTCCAATTCTTCGACCCAAGTGCTTCAGACAGAGATTGAACGCTTAAAGAGCGCGGTTGCGGAGGATGACGAGCAAGCCTATATCAGTGATTGTCTTGATGAGGTTATGGTTGAAATGGGATACACCGTTCTTGGCAGTCGTGAGGTTACGAAAAGGAACGGTAGACGATTCAGAAATGAACTGTATTCCTACAGTGATGGTACAGCCGTCAATGTTACCTATTCCTCAGATGGAAGAATTGCAATGGAGCTTGGTGGTTTAGATACAAGTGATCGAGTACCTACAGCGCAGGAGACTGCGCAGCTTTGCGATTCGATGGAACAATTCTGCACTGACTTCAAGGAAATAGAAAAACGGCTTCTCGCTAAGGGTGTTGTACTTGCAGATCGCATCTCTCTTTTGCCTCCTGAAGCTGAATACGCACAAATCATCAATACATCTGACTATGCTATGGAGAATGACGCAGAGACAATAAGCGTAAAGAAACAGCGAAAATCCGGGTCCAAGCAAAAAGCTTTGCGGAGGGAGTAACAAATGCAGAAATATAAGATATGTCCATCCTGTCATCAGAAAAATGAGCCTACTTTATTGGAGTGCCTTTACTGTGAGGCAGATTTAACTCGAGTAAAGATTACAGATGAAGAAACTGAAAAAATGTTGGAAGAAAATGCCGTGTCTACTCCTGCTCCATCGGCAAAAACAACAATGGTCAGAGTATGCGATTGCGGTGAAAAGAATCCAGCAAATGCAAGAAAATGCCGAGCCTGTAACGAGGATATCTCAGACATAACCCCAACTCCCGAAGAATTACCTGAAGCTGAAGAAGAAAAGACACCAATTTATGTTTTGAGTAGCCTTGATAGTCAGTATGCTTTTAGGATGGACTCTAAAGAGACGATAATAGGAAGAGAAAACACAATGAGCGAATACCTTGCGTCCAAAAGTTATGTGAGTCGCGCTCATGCTAAATTATTTGTGGAGGATGGCAGTTTCCTCATCGAAAACCTGAGTGGTACAAACTACACATATGTTAATAACAAGAAGATCGCTGGAAAGACAAAACTTGAAAATGGTGATGAATTAGGACTTGGTGGAACAAATATCGGTGGTAAGTGCCAATCTGAAGCCGCTTATTTCATTGTGAGGATCGACCAATGTATGTAGCAAGGGTTTTATACCCTGTCGAAGTTCTTGGCCCCGGCAAACGGGTAGGAATATGGTTTTGCGGCTGTCCTCGAAGGTGTAAAGGATGCAGCAACCCCGAACTATGGGAGTTTCAAAATCGATATCTTACCTCGCCAAAACTTGTATACGAATTGGTTTTGCGTATAGCGAAGGATAACACAATTGACGGCTTCACTATTACCGGTGGAGATCCATTATATCAAGCAAGCGACTTGCGTCAATTGATTATGCTCCTAAGAACTATCTCTGAGGATATTATGGTATATACCGGCTATTCAATCAGGGAACTAAGTGATGTTGACCTTGACGGCATTGCGGTGCTTATTGATGGTGAATACATTGAAAGCAGGAATAACGGTTCCATCTTACGAGGCTCAGATAATCAAACAATTCATATCCTCGACAAAAAGTATGAAGAAAATTACCTCTCTTTTTTGAGCCGCAGTAGAAACCAAATACAAAACTTTATGACTTCGGATGGTGTGATATCCGTCGGTATCCACAAACCAAATTTCATGATCGAATTGGATGAAGCTATCTTGGGAAAGGGGTTGAAAGATAATGAGTGATTTAGAACAACGGGTAAAGACACTCGAAGCAAAGGTGAAGATTCTGGAAGAAACACTCGAAACCCTCAAAAACATGGGCATCTCCGAACAAATGGAAAGTTTTATTAATCAAAAGAATAAAACTTTGAAAATGGTCAGCCTCTTGAACTCTGTATCTAATGAGACTTCATTTGATTTTGGAAAGCAGGAAGAAGCCATTGCACATTTAAGAACAGCTAAGCACACTGTAGACGAACAAATCAAATCAGCAGTCAAAAATGCTGGAACTTTTTCGGATGATTTTCCTGATGATCCGAGATATTTTACTTATGAACTTGAATCGGGAATTATTACAGATTGGTGGCACGAAAATGAAAATGTAAAATGCAATGCATTAACTTCTCTTGTCGGCAAAGGAATCCGAATAACGGGATATAACGGCTTTGAAACCGAACGGATTGTAGTACCTAAAGAAATTGAGGGACTCCCTGTACTTACTATTGGTGAAAAAGCTTTTATAAACGCCCCCTTTAGCGAACTAATACTTCCTAAAACCATTAAAGCTCTCTTGAGAGGTGCATTTTCAGGTTGTATCAATCTTAAACATATAGATTTACCTGAAGAATTAACTTTTATAGATAGAGATTGTTTCCAAAATAGTGGTCTTGAAGAAATAGTTCTTCCCAACTTGCTCAGAGATGTTGCGCACGGTTGTTTTTCCGGTTGTAAAAATCTAACCAAGGTTGTTTTTGGAACTAATATTACGAAAATTGATACTTATGTTTTTAATGGATGTTCAAGGTTAAAGAACATATCACTACCTGAATCGTTAAAGGAAATTGGTTATCATACCTTTACGGAAACTGCAATATCAATACTGATAATTCCCCAAAGTGTTAAAACAGTCTCACACGAATTGTTCGCGCACAGTCATACTCGCACAAATAGACAGGTCACTTGTGTCTTTCTTGGTACCGAAACAGAAGTCACTGTAAAGAAATATGAAACATTTTATAAAGTAGATATGATCTATTGCTTGCCGGGGAGTGCGGTGCAGAAATTTGCAAGAGAACAAAAAATTTCAATAAAACCCCTTAGTGAGTTTAGAATGGAGGAATACCAATGAGCGATTACATATCAAAATGGCATAAAGAGCTTGGCATTTTCTCTAAGATAAAGCCTCTCATCATCTTGGAAGGAAATGTTCTTGACTCCTATCAATATCCCGAAGATGGTAGCACTCCGAAGGGGAGTATTTTGCGCTTGCCCGAATATTTACATTATTACTTCAAGGATGCTGGATACCAGAATATTATCTTTTATGATAGTCTTCGCGGTTTTTACAATACTTGTGAAGAATGCTATCTCGATAACTTTGCTAAGATGGCGGAATGTTCTGTTTCACATGGCTATATAAAAGCAGAGTTTAAGGGCGGTAGCAAAAATGACGCAGCAGCAAATATTGTTAGGAAAGCTCTTTCGCAAAACAAAGAAGCTACTGTTATCGTTATGGATTTTGCTTCACGCTATATCACTTCTCCTGATAATATGGAGCAAAGTGAGGTGGATAGTTTTACTGTTTTGCTTCAGGCGTCTCTCGATGCAAAGGATGTACGCACTGAAAGCAACGGCATTCTCAAAAATCTGTTGATACTGATCACCAATAAAGCTAACGATATTCCTGCGTGGTTTTATTTGCAGAATCCTAATGTAAAGATGATCACACTCTCTTCTCCAACCAAAGAGGAGCGTGAAGCACTTGTCAAAAGCCCAAACTTCCCCAGCTTCTTTGCTGGAGAAGTATATATGCAGGACAGTGTTTACTATAATGAGCATCCTGACGAACTTGAAAAAATTCAGGATAAATTCGTTGCACTCACTGAGGGATTTAGTTTTACAGAAATCAACGGGCTTCGTAGGCTGTGCAAAAATGAGAAGATCCGAATGCAGGATCTCTGTGATGTCATCGACCTCTATAAGTACGGCATTCGTGAAAATCCGTGGAAGAGCCTTGATTTAGCTGAAATCCGTAATGCAAAAGCTGATTTTGAGAACAGAGTAAAAGGTCAGGATTATGCTATAACGAAGACACTTGATGTGATTAAAAGAGCCATCACGGGTATGTCTGGATTACAAGGATCGTCTCACACCAGACCAAAGGGTGTTCTTTTCTTTGCAGGTCCTACTGGTACCGGTAAAACAGAAACAGCAAAAACTCTCGCCGAGATTTTGTTTGGTGATGAAAGCTGCTGCAAGAGATTTGATATGAGTGAATATGGACAGAGCCACAGCGACCAGAAGCTGCTCGGTGCGCCTCCCGGATATGTCGGTTACGAAGCCGGTGGTCAGCTTACTAATGCTGTAAAGAAAAATCCGTTCTCTATCCTGTTGTTTGACGAAATAGAAAAGGCTCACCCGTCTATTTTGGACAAGTTTCTTCAAATTCTTGAAGACGGTAGAATGACAGATGGGCAAGGCAATACAGTTTATTTCTCCGAAACCATTATCATTTTCACGAGTAACCTCGGTATATTCACGATGAACGAGAATGGACAGCGCGAAGTCAATGTTACAAGCGAGATGCCTTATCAAGAAATGTCTATTCGCGTCAGAGAGGCAATCGAAGATTACTTTAAGCTTCAGCTTGGTCGCCCTGAAATTCTCAACCGTATTGGCGAGAATATTGTTGTCTTTGACTATATCCGTCCCGAAGTTGCCGAACTCATCCTTTCTTCTCAGGTTAAGAAGATTGTGAAAAACCTTTCTGTTGAAAAGCATATTTCTTTGACAATTATGGATGAGGCAATGACTACTTTGACAGAGCAAGCACTTGGTAATTTGGCAAACGGTGGTAGAGGCATCGGCAATGTAGTTGAAAACCTATTGATCAATCCTCTTTCCAGATACTTGTTTGACAACGAAATCTTTGACAATGCAGCTGTAAGAATTGATAGCATTGATATATCTGTCAATCCTCCTTCATTGATTTGCACAAAGGAGTAATGTATGAATATCATAGCGGTCACACAAAAAGGTCCAAGTAAAACAGAAAACGAGGATCGTATAGTAGTTGGGAAAAACATTATCGCAAATGGAATATTGCAGACAGAGCTTTCGGAAGGCGTTATCGCTATTGCTGATGGTGTTGGTGGTAACAATGCCGGAGCTGTAGCATCACACTTTGTCGCCGAAAAACTTACAGCATTGGATAGTGTGTCGATGAATGATTTCTCAAATATCAATGTTGAATTATTATCGCACTCATCTTCATCTGAAGAGTATGAGAAAATGGCTACCACTCTTTCAGGGTTAGCTGTTTATCATGGGATAACACAGATTTTCAGTGTTGGAAATACAAGAGTATATTCGCTGCAAGGCAGCAAGTATCTTAAGCAGTTGACAACTGATGATACTACGCTGAACTATCTTCTCTCAACCGGACAACTTTCAGCAGAGGATGCCGCTTCATTTGATCGGAAGAATGAGATTACTGCTTGCTTTGGGGGTGGATCACCCTCACTATTCAAAATCAAGTGTAATTCTGTGGAGCAGCTGGCATCTCCATTCATGATGACTTCTGATGGTGTACATGATTATATCTCGGTAGATCAAATGGAAGATATAATTGCAGAACACGGAATGACTATTTCTGCTTGTGAGGCAATGATTGCCACAGCTCGTAATAATGGCTCAATGGATGACTCAAGTATCGTTTTGGGGGTGATATAATTGGGACTTCGATTTAGAAAAAGTGTATCACTGTTTCCCGGAGTGAAGCTCAACTTCGGTACAACAGGAATGTCAGTAAGTACCGGTGTGCCAGGATTCAGAAAAACATTCCATACAAGCTGTAGAGTAACAACCAGTGTTGGCATTCCCGGAACCGGTTTGTACTATGTTGATACAAAAAACACAAGATCGCAAACAAACCGGAGAAACAACTCGCCGGAAAGACAACACACCACACAGCAACAATATCAAGAGCAATCTACGGTCGGAAGGCAAACGGGTTATGATGTGTGGGATGCCTACTCTTCTGCCGAATCTTCTAACACAGGGATTGTTTCTCATTCAAGCAGTTCCTCACAGATGCCAGAGCCGGTGAATCAAGTAGAAGAACACTACATCGATCAAGTGCGTCAGCTTGATACCAATGCATTAAAGTCGATTCACAAAACAAGTGATGATTCCGTTGATTGGACAGAAGTGTTGGTTTCGCCCATTCCTCCTGATGACTCATATAATAAGGGGATGTGGTAGTATTATCACGAGATGGCATCCAAAGTTTTGTCTGGTGATATCGATGCATATTTGCAGCTGATTTATGAAGTAAATCCTCTCGATGATTTACTTTCATATGGCGGTAACTTTGAATTTGGAACGGATGATCCTCGAAAAATAGAAGCTGAATTCACGATAAATTGCAAAACATTATCTAAGGCAAAGTCACAAATGAGTCAGAATGAGTATAACGATCTGTTGCAGGACTATGTATGCAGTGTATGTATCAGAATTGCACGAGATATGTTTGCCCTCCTTCCAATTGCTCATACTATCGTTCATGCTGTTTTAGATGGTGAGTGCATTGTGTCTGCAAGTTTTGACAGAGCAAGGCTATCGAAAATTAAGTTCGGATATATTGATCCGTCAGATACTCTTGCACTGTTTAATCACAACATGAACTTCAATAAAGATACAGGATTTGCGCCTGTACAAAACTTAGAATAGGAGGTAAAGCAGATGGGATTTAGATACAGAAAAAGCATCAACCTAGGCGGTGGCTTCAGGATCAATCTCAGCAAATCTGGCATTGGATATAGTTGGGGAACGAAAGGATACCGCGTTACCAAAACAGCAAGCGGAAAAACAAGAACTACGGCATCTATTCCGGGAACAGGCATTTCGTATGCCCATGAAAGCGGTAAATCTCACAATTCTTCTTCCAATCGTCGGACATCTCCATCTCAACAGCCAGTTCCTGTAATTGACAATAACCATTACGACACACAAAATATCGAGAACGGTATTGCGACAAATATGGTTTCCGAAGGTTTGGAGGAAATGCTTGCCTCTGCAAGTAAAGCAATTAAGCTTAAAAAGACAGCGACAATATGCTTTTGGATTACATTAGTTATTGGTTTCGCTAATCCTATTTTCCTTTTGCTTGCTGCTTTTTTTGCGGCGATGTTTATTTATGGTAACTGTTTAGGAGGCCCATTATTCAAAAATTAATTCAGGCCTTCCCATAAAGGCATTCTTTATAGCTTCAACCGCATTTTTTCCATGTTTCTTGGCAGTGCCAATATAGGACATTACGGTTAAGTAATCACGGATTCCTTCTTCGGTTCTGAAGCAACCGGATACCTTAGTTTTTGTCTTGATCATGCGCAGATCTCTTTCGCCTGATTGTTGTCAAAATCTATTTGGAAGTCCTTTAGAAAATGGCAGACTTCACCCTTGTATTTTTGAAGGCGTTCGATGAGCGCCAGCACGTTCCCTTTTTTAGGGCGACCCTTTTTCTTTACTTCCTTTGTGCCCATTGGATTTTCAGCAAATGCGATTTTGATGATTGTGTCATATTCTTCATCATAATACTGAACCTTATGGTCATCAGTACTTGTCAGATTCATTGCCATTGCAGCTTCTTTTGCTTTTTTCATGTCCCAAAGAAGCTTTTTAAATCTGGGTACCCATGTTTGCTCTGAATGGTTTTCTATTACTCCATTCAATTCGCGCAATAAATGAGCACAACAAATCGCATGGAGAACGTCAAATTTCCAATAGGATGCCCAGTAGTCATGGATTGCAACACCATGGAAATGGGGAAGTACATCCATCTCCGTCATACCTGCATGCCCTCGTTTATGGCTGAAAAACAGGTATGTAAATAATTCATCACTGGCGACATGCGCCCAGCGGGTATGCCCATTCACACGGGTACCAGTTTCATCAAAATGAGCCTTTGCACTATTACACATGTGCTCCTTAATTGTCTCTACAACACTACTAACTTTGGCAGCGAATCGGGACACCATCTTCAGAACAGTTCCTGTAGAAATGGGGAGGTCAAACAGGCTGCCCAGGATTTCCTGAGTACGCTTTGCACTTACGGCACCTACCGTGTTCAGTGTTACGATTAAGGATGCAATGGATTCCCCATACTGGATCTGGTCATTGATATCGGAAGGAAATGTACCCTTCAAGGTCTGGTTGGTTTTGGGACACTTAACTTCCATGGATTCATATGCATCAAGTGTCTGGATGACTTGGATATCAACCTTGTATCTTGTTTCCCCGACACATGCTGTACCCTTGCAGCTTTTCCAATTCGGACAATTCCTGCAAGCATCCGGAATAAGAGTTTGTGTTGTATCTGGTTCTCTGGTAATTACCATATGCGTGCCAGAATGCCCTTGTTGAGCGCCTTGTTTTTTGCCGGAAGGTTCACGAAGGCTTTTCTCCTTCGTTCCTTTTTTCAGTCCATCACTTGAAGGCGGTTTTGAACTATTCTTGGAGTTTTTGTTTTTCTGCTCCTGAAGTTCTTTAATGGTCTGGTTAAGTGTATTAACAGTTGCATTTAACTGAGCAAGTTGTTCGAGCATCGCTGTATTCTGAGCACGCAATTCTGCATTTTGAACAAGCTCAATTGTAATGTTAATTGGCATCCAGACCACCTTCTTTCCTGTTTTTTATGCTTATATTTTACAGGAGAACCAAAAAAAAGCGAATTGACTTAATTCTTTATATGGTCAAAATGACGGTGGATAAGTATAAAATTTCAAGGTTCAAGTGTTGCTAAAACTATTCAAAATCCACGGACTGTGGCTTTGAAACATGGTTATTTAAGATGTCTGTGGAGTAATCCACAGCAAATCAAGTCTCATGATTATTGAGGAAGATTTATCCACAGAAATCATGGAACAGATTGCAAAACAGATTTTTAAAATTCTCTGTTTTGTACAAAAAATCACTTGGACCTAAAGTGGGGTCCTAAACAGTTACATTTTATCATGCATCGGCTAAATCTTCAGTGCTTATCAGTAATTTTTGTGCGAGAAATTTTCGCCTTTCAGAGCTGTAAAATAAGGCAGCAGTTTTGCCATGTGGAAAGGAATGGACGGATTGGCCCTGGAAAACGGAGTGCTGAAGGCAGCCTGGCAATCATTTTGTATGGCTGAACCGCAGCTTGAAAGGTGCTGGTTTAGCAGCACCCTTCTGCTGCCGGAAGGTCAGTCGTTTTCCGCCGTCGGCGTCTGCTTGCAGCCCTTGGAACCTGGTGTGGCGGCGCAGCAGGGGTCGCAGGGAACGTCACAGGGGACATCGCAGGAATCCTTAAGAGTCTCTTCGTATTTGGGTGGGCCCAGCTCCAGCGGTTTGATGGCCAGGTCAAGAAGGTCGCCGCATACAAAATCAAGGCAGATAGTATCATCCGTAGGACGGGTACAGGCCTTGGGGACCACCGCTTTTCCATTGTGGGGAAGCTTATACTGGGAGAAATAAACGGATTTCAGGATAACGCTCAGCCCGATTGTGGCAATATCATCTTCTGTATCATAGTTAAGGACCTTGGGGATTGCAATCAGGTTCAGTCCCTGGGTCAGCGAGGTATTGCAGGCTCCGAAGCCGATAACGTGGACAATAGCCGGGAGATCGGCCGTATCGGCATGGGCTACGCCGTAAGGTGCATAAATTTCCAGTTCCACAGAGGAGGGATTGGTGTCTTCATCCATGTATTCGTAGTCTGCGGAGGACTCGTCATAGGGCAGGTAGTTTGCGCATACGGTCTGTGTACAGAGTACCCGTTTTGCACAGTCGTAAAAAGTTACGAAAAAAACAACCTGCAGATTAGTCAGCGTCACAAGATAGCAGTTGGGCCTTCCGCTGATCGGGACAGCGGATACGGCTGCGTCGCCGCAGGTTTCAAATGTGATATCCATAACCTGTACGGAAATGCTTTCTACATTTGTGGAGGGCGGTTCCAGCGGGATATTCCGGCAGAGGTTGATACCAAGCTCATCATATACAACCGGGGTCAGGACCGTAAGGCAGTCCGGGTCACCGCAGATAGGATCCGTGCAGACATCCAGGCAGTTGCCTTTTTTGTCAATACCGCAGCTGACATATCTTTTTGAGCAGCATTTGCAGTTTTTGGATTTGCAGTTAGGCATATGGAATGCTCCTTATAAAAATACTTACTATATCCTATGCATCCCGCTTCTTTTTGTTCAGTGTTGGAAATATATTTATTGTAAAGCCAGTGAACGCGAAGTGGATATAAAGGAGGAAACACCATGGCTTACCAGATTTTTGAAATGTCGGATGGACAGAGAGTGGCGCTGTATGCCCAGGGCAACTCCGTATTATACTGCCTGCTGCCCTTTGCAAGGGGGATGCTGCCAATAGAGGTAAAGAGAGATTATCTGGCGCATTTTGAGGCGCGGGTTTTTCGGGATACGGTGTGTTATGTGTATGAAAACCTGGAGCATACGATTATACTGGATACGCTGGGAAACGGCCCTGCGCGGATCATTCTTACGGACGGACCGCTTGGGTACGGATTCTGCAATCTGCATCTGGTAGTCAGGGACGGGGATTTGTATCTGTTCTACCAGGCCTTTTCCGGACGGGAAAAGGGGTATGGACTTTACGTTTGCATGCCGTATCAGGAGAACTGCCGGGGAGTGGTCTTTGAAAAGGAAAGCCCTGTCGGGGACGGCGCCAGAAAGGGCGGCGGACAGGATGAGAACCAGGAGCAGAAGGGCAGGAGAAATGATCTGGCAGGGAAGAATGATCTTGTGGGAAAAAATGCGCTGGGTTTTCATGTGACGGCAACGGATGCGGGGACGGTAATTACCTGTGTGGACAAAATCAGCGGAGAGGTCCGGGTTTTTGAATGGAAGAGCGGGCTTATTTTTGAAGAAAGACGGCAGGTGGGAGAGGAAGAGCACGGCCGGAGGCTGAACAGCCTTCAGGCGGCCTGGCAGGAGGAAAAGGAAGGCTGGGAGCTTCAGAAAGAAGAAATACAGGCAGTGGCCTTGGCAAAAATGGGAGAACTTCAGCAGGAACGGGAAGAGCGCCTGATCCAGTGCCGGAAGGAATACGAAGGAAAGGTAAACCGCCTGCGGGGAGAATACGAGGAAAAGCTGGCCAAATGCAGGGAAGGCTATGAAAAACAGCTCCTGCAGGCAAAACGCCAGTATGACGAACTGGCGCAGACAGCAATCCGGCTGCAGCAGATTGGCCGGAAGTGGAGGGATAAGTATTTTGAAAAGGATGATGAATAGTGTTCTTTCAAAACGGCATAGGCAACTGCCGGTTATCTTATCTGTAAACATATGCGGAGGGAGTCGTTCCATAGTATTTCTTAAAGACTGCAATGAAGTGCTTGGAACTGACGAAGCCGGTGCGCTCGGCGATTTTGTATACCTTTTCTCCTGGGTTTTCTTTCAGGAGCCGGGCCGCCTGTTCCATTCGTATGCGAAGCAGATAGCGGGAATAGGGCTCCCCCATATATTTATGGAAGATATCACTCAGATAGCAGCTGTTGACGCCGATTTCTTCTGCTATCTGTGAAAGACTTATCTGCTCCTGATAATGGGACAGGATGTATTTACGGGCATTTTCCGCTATTTGCTGGGACTCGGAAATACGGGCTGGTTTGTCAGGGGAAAGTAATGCACAGATGGATCCATGAAGTGCATCTGTAAGGAGGGGCTCGGTAAAATTTCCGGTAGGCAGCAGTCTGTCAACTGCGGTAAAAAGTGCTTCGTAGGCTGCTTTTTTGTAATGGAGCTTGATGTGGGATCTGCTGCAGATATAGTGGAGTAAATAAGTTCCATACTGAAGAAGTGCGGCCGCACTTGGGGCATCCCGGAAAAAAGCAGTGTAGAGCGGAAAATCGACCATCAGCTTTTCTCGGCTGGAGGAGAGATAATCTTGATAAAGAATGGCGCAGGTTTCCTGAATCTTAAGGATAATTTCTTTGTTTTCCAGGTATTGTTCCTGAGAAAAAGGAGGCTTTTTATTTAAAAGCGAAAGTGCGGCAGCAGCATAAGCAGTTTTGGCAGAGTAGGAAAACTCGGACAGGTCGGAAGAAATCTGACCACAGGAAGCCAGCAGCCTTGGAAAGTGGAATGCAGTTGCCGCATTGGTGAGTTCCTGGAAAACATGGGAAGCAAGCTTATGCAGATGGGCTTCATCAGATGCTGCCAGAAGCAGGTAGATGTCACCATCATTGCTTTTGGCGGAAAGCAGGTGCCTGGGACGGCAGTAATCCTGGCAGAGTTTCCACAGCTTCAGCTGCCAGGCGGTCATATCCGGTGCGGTATTTCCTGATAACAGCAGATCTGGACCATCAGGATAAATGAGCATAATACAGAAAAGCTGCCCTTCAGAAAAAAGGCCGTGTTCCATGAGCTTGTCATAAAGGGAATACATTTGTCCGGGATCCTCCTCAAGGACAGCAGAAAGGAACAGACTGCCCAGTTCCTCTGGGTTTATGTTTTCCGGAAAAACAGTGAGAGAAGCATTGTGGCGGCTGTCTGCGGCAAGCTGTTCTTTTACATTCATAAGAACATCGGCCAGTGCATTATCATTCAGCGGTTTCAGCAGATAATCGGTAACATGATATTTCAGCGCACTTCTGGCATATTCAAATTCATTATAACCGGACAGGATAATTATCTTGATATGAGGAAAGGCTTCCGAAATATATTTGGCCAGACCGATTCCGTCCATTTCCGGCATGCGGATATCAGTAATTACAAGATCAAAATTCTGTTTTTGCAGCAATTCCATGGCCTCCCTGCCGTCGCAGGCAACGCCGGTGACGGCAAAGTATGGGCAGATAGCTGCCGTATTATTGGCGAGATAGGTTCTCATCAGCGGTTCATCATCTACAATTAGTGTTCTGTACATATGATACCTTCTTCCCTGGAAATATTTTGCGGTATGGTAAGTGTTATTGTTGTTCCTTCCGCTCCAGAAACAATATGCAGTCCTGAGGACGCACCAAAGTGCAGACGGAGCCGTCTGTGAACGTTGATAAGGCCGATACTGCTTGTCAGCGCATCCTGCGTTTCTTCCCGCGTAAGGCTTTCGGTGATTTTAAGCAGGGTTTCTTCCGGGATTCCGGGACCGTTATCCAAAACCTGTATGCTAAGATTGTTTCCATCCCATTCAGAGGTAACCAGGATGGAAACAGGAGCGCTGCTGGTCTCACAGCAGTGCTTGATGGTATTCTCCACCAATGGCTGCAGGGAAAGTGCCGGTATAGAGACATTTTCCGTGTTTTGTCCGATGGAAAGATTATAGGACAATCGATCACCATAACGTATTTTCTGCAGGTTTAGGTAGGAAGAGACGATGGACAGTTCCTCCCTGAAGGGAATTTCCTTGTCTGCATTCATGATACCTCGTAGAAAACAGGACAAATTCTCAATGCAAAGAATGGCGTCTTTAGATTCGCCGCATTTGATGAGCAGACTGATAGTATTCAGCGTGTTATACAGAAAATGCGGTTTTATTTGGCTGCATAGAGCATCATACTGGGATACCTTGTGAAGATACTGAGCTTCATATACCTGTTTCATAAGCAACGAATTCCGGTGAATTACGTCCTTGAGGCTGCTGGTCATGGTGTTGAAGGCGCTTGCAAGATAACCGATTTCATCATCCTGTTCCAACGGAACCTGTACGTCCAGATTGCCGGTCTGCACTATTTCCATGGTGCGTATGATGTGATACAGGGGATGAAGAAAACGCTGTATAAACAGGATAAAAATAACAATAGACGCTACGATGCAGATAAAGGCAAGAAATACTGTGCGGCTTAAATTCCCCCGGGCCTTGCTGGTCAGGCTCCGATAGGAGTGGAGCGCAATAATTTTGAGTTCTGATTCCTGCAGAGTAGTTACATTTCCAATATATTTCTCCCCGTTAATGCGGCAGGAAAAATCCCCGTTGTCCGTGGGAAGCGTCAATTTTTCCCATAATCCGCTTTCTGGCAGATCATTTTTTTCATAAACCATTTCTTCATTTTTATTAATCACAAATAACGCGCCGTCGTTTTCAAATTCAACCTTGTCACAAATAGACTTGATACCGGTATAATCTGCATCCACCTTGATTACACCCAATATGATGTCATTGTTATCTTTACTTCGGAGCCTCCGGGCTACAGAAAAAATCTGTGTGGGTTTTTCACCGAAGGCTTTTTCCGCATGAACGGGGATAAATACGGGGGCGTTGGCTTTCAGAGCTTCCATGTACCAAAAGGAATTCTTGTAGACATTATAATCCTCCATCTGATAGGGCGTGCGTGTATAGGAGTAAATATCTGCTTCCGTCAGAATATAAACGCGGAGTATTTCATCACGAGGCAGGGTCATGACAGAAGCAAGAAAGGACTCAATGGTTCTTTTCTTATTAAGTGCTTCTTCCGGGGAGGCGGGAATAAAGGCGATTTTATTCATTATTTCGTCGTTATAATAAGGAGATAACGTAAGACGGAACAGTTCATCGATATAGTTGTCGATATTGGAGCCCGTTTGTTCGATAATCTGCTGTGTCTGGTTAATCGTCAGTCTGGTGAGCTGCCGGGAATGCCACAGATAATTAAAAAAAGATACACACAGAACCAGACTGATATTAAAAAGCGAAATCATCAGAACAAGCTTTGCCTTAAAATTCAAATGTATTTTTTCCATGGTTTCTTTATTCATAGGCTGTCTCCGTTTTCTTGGATAAATATGATACACTCATTATAGTAAAACCGGAAAAGGGAAACAAGGCTTTTGAAAAAGTGCTAAAAAACAGGAACCATTTTCCAAAAACCAAGGTATTTTAAACAAAAAACCCCTGTGTTATGCTGATAGCACAAAGGAGGTAGCACTTATGAGAAAGAAAAAATGGTTGGCAATAATGATGGCTCTTACTATGACGGCAGGTTGTCTTTCAGGATGCGGTGGAGCGGAAGAAGGACAGCAGGAAGTGTCAGGCGGTGTAGACGAAACAGCAGCACGGAAAGAGGAAGCTTCTGCAGAACAGACGTCTGGGGAAAAGGTACGAATTAAGCTTTTTACCGGGAAAATTGAAACCATCGATGTTATGGATGAAATCATTGCCGATTTCAACGCCTCTCAGGACAGGATTGAGGTGGAGCAGGAGTATCAGAAGGATGCCAGTAATATTATCAAGATTAAATTTGCGTCAGGAGAGGTACCTGACATTATGACAACCTATGAACAGGGGTTTGTAGACGAAGGAAAATATCTGGATCTTTCCGGACAGTCGGAGTGGTGGGAGCGGCTTTCCCCATCAATGAAGGAGGCCTGTACGGATGTAAAATCCGGAAACCAGTATCGTGTATGTACGAATATGACAATGGCCGGCTTTTTCTATAACAAGGAAATGTTGGATGAACTGGGACTGGAGGTGCCACAGCAGTGGGATGATTTCATGAAGATGCTGGAGACAATAAAAAAGGAAAAACCGGAGGTGACGCCCTGGTTTATTTTCGGCAGCGAGGCATGGCATCTGGGTCATTTGATTGAATTTATTCCCCATGGCTATGTGAAAGCAACGCTTGGAACCATAGATGCCAAGAAGGCCATGTTGGATGATGACCAGGCAAGGCTGCGTTTCGGCGAGCCCGATGGCCCGATGGCGGTTTTCGCTTCCAGGATGCTGGAACTGCAGGAAAAAGGTTTGATTAATGAGGATGTCCTGACTGCTACAAGTGATAATTGCATACAGGATTTCGTTAATGGAAAAGCGGCCATGTTCAGCAATGGTATGTGGGTGATTTCCAGCCTGCTGGAGGCGAACCCGGATATGGCGGACAAAATAGGCTTTGCACCATACCCCGCCTATATGCCGGATTCCAAACCGGTAGTCCTCAGCGCAGAAGATTCAGGATATTCTATTTCCTCAACAACGGAACATAAAGAGGAAGCGATAGAATTTTTAAATTTTCTGTTTCAGCCAGAGAATCAGAAGAAATATAGTGAAGCTGCAAAAGCCCCCAGCGCCTTTACGGATGTTGATGCAGACTGGGCGCCGGAAACTATTGTAAAAGAGGTTTCGGAAGCCGTTGGCAGCGCTGTCAATATCGGCTATACCAACGAAAAACCGGCCGGATTTTCAGGAGATGATGCCGGAAGAATGCTGCAGGAGCTGTTTGCAGGACAATTCTCAGCGGAAGAATTTGCAAAAGCTTATGAGCAGGCCTGGAACGATGGGATGAATACAGGAAACTGATAAATGATTGTAGATGGGGAGGTACCCTGGTAATACTTGGGGTACCTTTTCTTTTGGAAATGAGGCATGCTGTATGGAAAGTATGTCGGAAAGGCAAGGAGGGCAATATGAACAGAAAGAGGAAAAATATCGGGGGGCATATATTTATGGCAGTGCCTGCATTTCTCCTTTTTACAGTATTTTTTCTGTATCCGCTCGTAAAAGGACTGGGAATGAGCCTGACAAATTGGGATGGCATCGGACAGGCAAAATTTATAGGACTGCAAAATTTCCGCTCCTTTTTTTCAGATAAAAGAGCAATGTCGGATATTAGAACCACACTTCTTTTTGCACTGGGAAGTGCACCGCTTCTGAATATCGCAGGACTTGCGTATGCCCTTTTGATGAATGGTAGTTTTCGAGGAAAATCGGCGGCCCGGATGTTTATTTATATGCCTGCCATTATAAGTCCCCTGATTATGGGATATATCTGGTATCTGCTGCTGCAGCCTGGCAGGGGCTTCCTTTTTCATCTGCTGGATAAGGTGGGAAAAGGAGAATGGTATGGTAACTGGCTGGGAAGCTACGGTACGGCAATGTTGGTGCTGGTGCTGGTAAATGTGTGGCAATATGCAGGCATGACCATGGTCATTTATCTGGCTGGGTTGCAGTCCATACCATCGGAGCTTTACGAAGCGGGAAAAATGGATGGGGCTTCAGGCGTGGCCGCTTTTCGTTATATTACACTACCGCTTCTGGGACCTTCCATACGGATCAACATTATAACCAACATTATCGGTTCTCTGTCGGTGTTTGATGTTGTAATGTCCCTTACGGCGGGTGGACCGGGATACCAGACGGAAACATTGAGCATTTATATCATGCGGATGTGCTATGGCAGTAAGACAGGCTATTCTACAGCGGTGGCGGTAATTATGTTTTTCATTATACTGATTCCGGTTCTGGCTGCACTGAAGCTGACCGGTGAAAAGGAATAGGAGAAGTGATGATATGAAAAAGTTTAGGAATCTATGCAGATATACGGCTGTTTTGCTGATTTGCCTATTGTGCCTTACTCCCTTTCTGATTCTGCTGATATTATCACTGAATACGCCGCAGCGGAATTTTTATGAAGGGAATATGCTTTTGCCGGACTTTTACTTTGCTAATTTTGCAGTAGGCTGGGAAAAGTCAAATATTGGGAATGCCATGGTAAATTCCGGAATCATAACGGTTGGATCCATACTTCTGATTGTGTTTCTGGGGGCAATGGCGGGATTTGCTATTGCACGGTTTCCCATCAAAATGAACCGGATTTTTTTCTCTATATTGCTCTGTTGTATGATGGTGCCGGGCATTATCAATACGGTTCCATTATATACCCTGATGATTAAGCTCCATGCGGTTAACACCCTTTGGGGAATGGCCTGTGTCTGTGCAACGCTGGCGCTGCCGCAGGCGGTGTTTGTATTCACCGGATTTATCAAAGCCCTGCCAAAAGAAGTGGAAGAGGCTGCAATCATAGACGGCTGTTCCTGGACAAAAACGTTTTGGCGCATTGATTTCCCGCTGCTGAAGCCTTCCATTTCGGCTGTGATAATCCTGAATGCATTTGGTATATGGAATAATTATTCCCAGGCCGTTTTCTTTTTGCAGGACAGCCGGAAGCACAATGTTCCACAGGCACTTTCCGTATATTTCCAGCAGTTTGCCGGAGCCAAATGGAATCTGATGGCAGCCACAGCGGTAATTGCCATTGTTCCGGTCATCGCTGCCTTTCTGCTGTTTCAGAAGAATCTGATAAAGGGACTGACAGATGGAGCACTGAAAGGCTGACAGCCATGTGCTTTCAGCCAGCCCGATTTATATGCGTGCTTCAGTGTTGGATGGGAGGAGAAATGGAAAAAAGAATAAATACATATTTATATCCGGAAAAATCACAGTATATTACCGGTGAAGAAGTCTGGCTGAAGGTGGGTATCGGGAAAAAAGAAGAAAATGTAACGGTACAGCTGCGGATATTTCAGATGGAAAAGCTGGTCAGGACGGTTTCTGCAGTATGGCAGGGAAATGAAATGAGAATCAGCGCAGGCACTTTTTCGGAAAGATTTAAGGGTTTTGGAGCGGAGCTGTGGCTGCCTGAGAGAAAAAAAGGCGGGCAAAGGTTAAACTGCGCGGCTTCCACTGCTTTTGATGTAGTGGAAAGCGTCTCTGATTCCATTCGATATGGTTTCTTAAGTGATTTTGATACAAAGGATGGTGCTTCAGATGCGGATTTGGATTTCCTGTTAAGGTGCCATATCAATATGCTTCAGTTTTATGATTGGTCTTTCCGTCATGATAAGCTGGTTTCTACGGAAACAATATATGAAGATATGATGGGAAAACGGAAGGATTTTTCCGTCATTCGCGGGAAAATAAAGGGTGCTCATGAAAGAGGGATGAAGGCGATTGGTTATGGCGCAGTTTATGCGGCTTCAAAGGCCTATGCACAGGCTCACCCGGAACAGGTTCTTTATACTTCCGAGGGAGAAGCCTTCCGGTTTATTGATATCTTTTATTTGATGAATATAGAGGAGAGCAATGGCTGGCATGAACATATTCTTGAAGAGTATGTATCGGCGGCAGAGCAGGCGGGTTTTGACGGAATCCATATGGATACCTATGGTTTTCCTAAGGAAGCCTTTTCTCAGAAGGGAGAAAAAATCCTGCTGCAGGAGGAATTCCCGGGATTGATAAGGGATGCGAGGATATACCTTGAGAGAAAGGGAAAAGATTGTTATCTGATTTTTAATAATGTGGGAAATTGGCCTGTGAATACGGTAGCCTGTGCGCCTCAGGATGCTGTTTACATTGAGGTATGGCCGCCTTACGAAAAATATCATCATATCAGGGAAATCATCCGGGAGGCAAAGGCTGCCTGCGGTGGGAAGAAGCAGGTAATTCTGGCTGCCTACCTGGAGCCCTTCCGCCTGGAGAAGAAGGGGGAACTGTCAGAAGGAAGGGCCGGTTATGCGGCGAGGCTGCTTACAGCAGCAGTTGTCTCGATGGGGGCCACTCATTTACTTATGGGGGAAGAAGGCTGTGCCCTGACACAGGGATATTATCCCGATTATACCCGGATGCAGGAACCTCTGAAGGAACAGATGATAAAGTATTATGATTTTCTGATCCGATATATGAATTTGTTTTATTCAGAGGATATGCAGGAGGTATCCATGACCCACATGGGATGGGATAACTATGAATACCAGTGTCACTTCCCATGGAGCGGCGATGGGGCAGCCGGCAGAATCTGGACAATTATTCGTCAGAGCGAAAGAGCAAAGAGCATCAGCCTGATCAATCTGTGCGGATGCAGTGATGATTATTGGAACCGGGGGAAGGAACGGCCCCAGGTACAGCGTGAACTGGAATTTACTGTACTTACAGACGGAGATGTGGAAGGAATATATCTGGCAACTCCGGATAAAGAAGCGCAGGATGCTGTGGGATTTCAGTCAGATATAGCTTCATATGAAGGTATGAATAGTCTGCAATATGATTATTTTTTGACTAATAAGGGGAGATTTGTAAAGTTTACTGTGCCATGGCTTTTCGTGTGGGCGATGGTTTTTATAAGAATGAAATAATAAGAGAAAAATGAATTGATATTTGAGGAAATAACAAAGGGATTCCTCCATTAAGAACGGAAGAATCCCTCAATATGTTCACGAAAAAACGGTCAGTCGGTGAGTCTGTTTCTGAAGCATAATCGGCTAGATTTATTTATCCATGACGTATATGGGATCTATTATATATCGGTACTTTTTTCAAAACCTTTACAGTCCGTACTTTCTGTACAGTCTGTTTCTGATGGCAGGATTGTCTGCAGCCTTGGAAATATCTGAATAACGGTTATCCCTTTCCAGCAGCTGTATCAGCCGGGCAAATTTGTTTTCGCCTTCTTTTATGCCTTCCTTTATACCTTCCGTCCTGCAGTCTTCCATCCATTCTTCAAAAGCTCTGCACATATCAACACATTCTCCTTCCTTATTTTCCAGCATATATTTTCTCAGTTTTGGTGAATTGGTACAGTTGACAATTACCTCAAAGGCCTGTTCCGTCAGCCTTGAAAAAGCGGCTCTGTTATTTTCAAAAAAAATCTGCATGGCCCGTTTGTCATCCACACGCTGTAGAATTCCCATAACCTCTCTCAGCTCAGTATGGAACAATTCTATATCCATATCTTTCCTTACTGAGATTAGGCGCAGAGGATAGTCCGGAATCTGTTCTCTGAAGCGCGCCGTTTTAGATCGAAAAGCAATCATTTCGGACAGTCTGCGGGGAACCGTCCATTCCTCCTGCCCATAATATAAAACAATGGTCAGCACGGGCAGCAGCGATATGGCTTTCCCAGGCCTGAAAATTATACTGACGGATTTTTGTTCCGCTTCAAAAGCCTTAATCTGACGTTCGTATTCATCCGCGTCATAGCGCATACAACGGACAGGCATCCGATAGTCTCTGCATTCCTGATTCTCTACCGCAAATATGGCAACTGGTTCTTCCTGATACCACAGCTTTTTCAAATCTCTGTATTTTTTCCCGGGTTTTCCCTGATTGGTGCTGGTATACTGGGCACTGTCCAACGGCAGAAGCTCTTCCGGAAGGATGACTGTTTTTCCCTGAAAGCAGCATCCGTTCAGAAGATCTGCAAAAATATGCACATCTCCCAGAAAAGCATTCAGGGTAATATCTTTTTTACCCATAATTATCTCCTGTAATTATAAATTTTTTAACGACAAAAATCAATTAGTATTTAGAAAAAAACAAACTTTGCCGATAGTTTTTATACCGGACGATTATTATTTGAACATTGGAATATATGGGAGAGTTCCCAAAGATTCATTCAGAAAAGCGGCTGAAACACCGCCATGAATTTATCCGCTAAATTTCGTTTCGCAAAATAATAATAGCAAAGGATTAGGAAGAAAACAAGTATTTCCTTTTGCAATACTATTATGATATGCAGGCGCGTTACTGTTCACATCCGGAATTCGATCCGTATCAGTGGGTCAGGGCATTTAAGGCAGCAGGCATGAAAGGCCTGCTGCTGACCTGTAAGCATCATGAAGGCTTTTGCCTCTGGCTCAGTGAATATACGGAATTCAGTGTCAGGAACAGCCCGTGGAAGGATGGAAAAGGGGATATCGTAAAAGAGGTCTCCGAGGCCTGTCATGCGGAAGGCCTGAAGTTCGGCGTTTATCTTTCCCCATGGGATATGCATGAAAAGACATACGGCACACCGGAATATGACGTGTTTTTCAAAAACCAGCTGTCGGAGCTGTGCAGTAATTACGGTGAACTGTTCTGCGTCTGGTTTGACGGCGCCTGCCGTTCAAAAGATAAACTTCAGGACTATGATTGGGATGGCTATTATGATATAATCAGACGACTGCAGCCGGAAAGGGAAGGGATGCCGGCGCGGTACTAAATAAGGACAGGGGACAGTTTTATGAAGCCGCTTCCGAAGAACTTCCTGCGATTGAAATTCATCTGACAGGGGAAAAAGAAATAAATCTGGTGACCATTAAGGAAACCATAGAGCTTGGACAGCATATTGAGGAATTTTGCCTGGAGATTCCGGCAGCAGGGGGATTTCAGGAAATTTACAGGGCTGCCACAGTGGGTTATCAGAGAATATGCCGTTTCCCCACGGTACATACGCAGGTTCTGAGGTTCAGAGTGCTTAAAGCAAGAGGAAAGACTTCATTGACTGAAATTGGAATCTATTATGATGACAAACACAGGAACCTTTGAAATCAGGGACAAATTTTATCTGAACGGAAAACCGTTCCAGATTATTTCGGGAGGAATCCATTATTTCAGGGTCCTTCCCGAATACTGGGAGGACAGGCTGCGGAAGCTCAAGGAGATGGGCTGCAATACCGTGGAAACCTACATCCCATGGAACATGCATGAGCCTGAAAAGGGCAGGTTTGACTTTTATGGGGAAAAGGTACACGGCATGCTGGACATAGTGTCTTTCATCCGGAAGGCACAGCAGCTGGGGCTGTGGGTGATTCTGCGCCCTTCGCCCTATATCTGCGCGGAGTGGGACTTCGGAGGCCTGCCCGCCTGGCTGCTGGCGCAGGGGGATATGGCCTTAAGAACCAGCGATGAAAGATATCTTTGCCATGTGAGAGCCTATTATGACAGGCTGATGCCTTTGCTGGCGCCGCTCCAGATTGATCACGGCGGCCCCGTCATCATGCTTCAGGTGGAAAATGAATACGGCTCCTTCGGCAATGATAAGAAATATCTGGAAAGCCTGCGGGATATGATGCGCGGACAGGGAATTACGGTGCCTCTTTTTGCATCCGACGGGCCGGGGCATAACATGCTTTCCAATACCAGGATTGACGGTGTGCTTCCCACCGCGAATTTCGGCTCAGGCACGAAAAGGGCTTTTTCCATTCTGGAGGAATATACGGACGGCGGTCCCTGTATGTGCACGGAATTCTGGATAGGCTGGTTCGATGCCTGGCGCGATGAGAAGCACCATAAGGGCAATATGGAAATTGCCGCAAAGGAGCTGGAGGAGCTTCTGGAGCTGGGAAATGTGAACTTTTATATGTTTGAAGGCGGCACTAACTTCGGTTTTATGAACGGATCCAATTACGGAGATCACCTGACGGCGGATGTGACTTCCTACGATTATGACGCCCTGCTTACCGAGGACGGACAGATTACGGAGAAATACAGACGTTTCCAGGAGATCATCAGCAGGCATCGCGGAAAAGGGGCGGAGCCGGATGAAAGTATTACCGGCAGCAAATTATCCGGAGAAGATGGGGAAGAAAAGAATTTCCGGGAAAGAACTGCCTATGGCACCTGCTTTGTTTCGCAGAAGGTAGATTTGTTCCATGCGCTGGACTGCCTGGCGGAGCCTGTAGGGACACTCAGTCCCATGTCCATGGAACGGCTGGGGCAGAGCTATGGTTATACCCTGTATTCCTCGGTTCTGCATACGGAGAGACAGCTGCACAGCATCAGGCTTTATCAGGCGGCGGATCGGGCCATTTGCTTTGCCGATGGAAAAAGGATTCTCACTGCAATGGACAGGGAGCTTCTGGAACGCCATGAGGTGGAGCCGACAGTATCGCAGGATATCCGGCTGGATATTCTCATGGAAAACATGGGAAGGGTCAATTATGGGCCTATGATAAACTGGCAGAGGAAGGGAATCGACGGCTGCGTTATGATAAACGACTGTTTCGCCCAGCATGGCTGGCAGCAGTACTGCCTTCCCATGGATAACCTGGAGAAGCTGGATTTTACCAGAGGCTATGATGAGGGAATGCCTGCGTTTTACCGGTTTGCCTTTACGGTGGAGGCGCCTGGAGATACCTTCCTGGACTGCAGCGGCTGGGGAAAGGGCTGTGTCTTTGTAAATGGCTTCCATCTGGGAAGGTTCTGGGAGGCAGGCCCGCAGAAAAGGCTGTATCTGCCGGGAGCGCTTCTGAAAAAAGGGGAGAACGAAATCATTCTTTTTGAATCGGAAGGAAAATGCGCAGACAGTATTTCCCTGCTGGCGGAACCGGATTTGGGGTAATATAGTATTTATTGTAACTGTGAAAGCGCTGGACAGTCACTGTTTATTTTTGTAAGGAAAAGAGAGGGCCCCCTCCAATGAATGGAAGAGTCCCTCTCTTTCTGCGGGCGGCATAGCAGTCCGTTTTCACACGCTGCTATAGCCCGTACTTTTTATATAATCTGTTCCTGACCGCGGCATTCTTTGCCGCTTCCAAAATGTCTGCAATGCGGCCTTCATTTTCCAACAGCTGAATCAGACGGGCAAGCCTGGCTTTCCCTGATTGGTGCGGGGATTCCGGGCGCTGTCCAGCGGCAGAAGTTCTTCCGGCCGGATGAGCGTATTTCCTTGAAAGTAGCAGCCGTTCATGAAAGCAGTATCAGAATGGCAAAGGATAATAAGGATTATAAGTATTTTCCGTAATGGTTCAAAAAAAACCATATTTACGAAAAAAACCAACAAGATACGGAAGAAATAAGATGATATAGTAAATAATAGATAAAACATGATATAATGTCAGCGTAGACGACATTATATCTACAAATCCTGGTTTCTGCGCCCGCCGCAGCCATCCGGTCCGTTGTACGCAGGAATAAATAACCTATCACCTAAAAAGGGGAGGAAAGAGAATGAACGAAGTATTGGAACAAATCAGCAGAATCGGTATTGTCCCGGTTGTGAAAATTGACAGAGTGGAGGATGCGGTGCCGCTTGCAGCAGCGCTTTGCAACGGCGGTCTTCCCTGTGCGGAGGTGACCTTCCGTACGGAAGCTGCAGCAGGAGCGATTGCCGCAATCAGAAAGGCGTTCCCGGAAATGCTGCTGGGCGCAGGAACCGTGCTGACCACAAAACAGGTAGATGAAGCCATGGATGCAGGAGCGACCTTTATTGTCAGCCCCGGGCTGAATCCCGAAGTGGTAAAATACTGTGTGGATAATAAAATTCCCGTCACCCCCGGCTGTTCGAATCCCAGCGATATTGAAATCGCCATTTCCCTGGGGCTTGATGTTGTGAAGTTTTTCCCGGCAGAGGCGGCAGGCGGCCTGGCCATGATCAAAGCGATGTCCGCTCCTTATGTAAATATGAAATTTATGCCTACCGGCGGAATCAGCGCCAAGAACCTGAATGAATATCTTGGTTTTAATAAAATTATTGCCTGCGGCGGAAGCTGGATGGTGAAGAGCGAGCTGATCAATGCGGGTGAATTTGATAAAATTGAAGCGCTTACAAGAGAAGCGGTACAGCTGATGCTTGGCTTTGAACTGGCGCATGTGGGAATTAACGAGACGGATGAAGATGCTGCCGACAAAACAGCAGGACGTTTTGAATCCATTTTCGGATTTACGAAGAAAACCGGCGCCAGCTCCGTATTTGCAGGCACTGCGGTAGAAGTGATGAAGGCTCCCGGCCTGGGCGCTAAGGGACATATCGGCATTAGGACCAACTTTATCGACAGAGCGGTTAATTATCTGGAATACCAGGGTGTTGAGTTCGATCAGTCCAGCGCAAAATATGATGATAAGGGAAAACTTAAAGCAATCTATCTGAAGGAAGAAGTCGGCGGTTTTGCGGTTCATCTGGTACAGAAATAATAGAAACGGATAAAGGAAAGGTGAGGAAAATTATGAGTAAAGTAGTTACATTCGGGGAAATCATGCTGAGACTTGCACCGGAAGGCTATTACCGCTTCGTACAGGCGGATACCTATGGCGCAACCTATGGCGGAGGGGAAGCGAACGTTTCCGTATCTTTGGCGAATTTTGGCCTGGATTCCAAATTTGTAACCAAGCTGCCGAAGCATGAGATCGGACAGGCAGGGGTGAATTCCCTGAGAAAATTCGGCGTGGATACCTCAGATATCGTAAGAGGCGGCAGCCGTGTAGGTATTTATTTCCTGGAAAAAGGCGCAAGCCAGCGTCCTTCCAAGGTTATTTACGACCGTGCCGGATCTTCCATTGCGGAAGCGGTAAAAGAGGATTTTGACTGGGATAAGATTTTTGAAGGCGCAGACTGGTTCCATTTTACCGGGATTACTCCCGCGCTGGGCGACAATGTGGCGGAAATCTGTCTGGAAGCCGTAAAGAAAGCGAAGGAAAAGGGAATCACCGTAAGCTGCGACCTGAATTACAGAAATAAACTGTGGAGTAAGGAAAAAGCAGGACAGGTTATGGGAGAACTCTGCAAATATGTGGATGTCTGCATTGCCAACGAAGAGGATGCGGGAGATGTATTCGGCATCAAAGCGGCAAATACCGATGTAACCAGCGGACAGGTAAATCACGAGGGCTACAAGGACGTGGCAAAGCAGCTGGCTGACAGATTCGGCTTTAAGAAGGTGGCAATCACCTTAAGGACGTCCATTTCCGCAAATGACAACAAATGGGCTGCCATGTTGTATGACGGAACGGATTTTTATTTCAGCAAAAATTATCTGATGCACATCGTTGACCGTGTAGGCGGCGGGGATTCCTTCGGCGCAGGGCTGATTTACAGCTGCCTGCAGAATATGGAGCCTCAGCAGATCATTGAGTTTGCCGTTGCTGCCAGCTGCCTGAAGCACAGCATCGAAGGTGACTTCAATATGGTAACCGTGGATGAGGTTTCCAAGCTTGCAGGCGGAGATGCCTCGGGAAGAGTACAGCGCTGATGCTGTGATGTTTGCCTGATTTTTGAATATATATATGTATATATGGCTGAATACCTGACATCTGTTACTTAACGGATGTGGCTGCGGTATAAAGCTGATGGCCGTTTTTGCGGTTTGTATGCGCCCTCCGGACAGAGGGCGCATTTTTTGCGTTAAAATGCTGCAGAAGGCTTTGCCATGATTCCCTTTGCCGGCGGTGCTGTTCCGCCGGTACATTCTATCCTTTGCCAGAAACGGGCCGGCATTCCAGGAGCAGGAGGTGGCATAAGCAATAAGTTTTGTCCAGGGAATCTGTGGGGACAAGTGCCTTTGTATGTGTTATGGGAATATCATTTTTATCCAACTGGAAAAAATAATGTTAAGAGGAAAAAAGGGATTGACAACTATATCTGTAAATGATATAGTTACAGTACAAAGTGTACAACAAATAATTACAGTTACAAATGAAAATAAAATATGGGCGCAATAACGCAGAAGGGGGGTAATGTATTGAACAGTGATTTTTGTGTGGCCGTGCATGGCCTGGTATTTCTGAAGCATAAGGGATGCACAATTTCCAGTGAAGAGCTGGCGGAAAATATCTGTACCAATCCGGCCCGCGTAAGAAAAGTAATGGCTAAGCTGAAGAAGGTAGGTCTGGTGCAGACAAAGGAAGGAAAGGTGGGCGGTTATACGTCTGTGGAGCAGGCGGAAGATATTACGCTGTACCGGGTTGCCGAAGCATTGGATATCCGGTTTGTGGAAGCTTCCTGGCGCAGCGGGGACAGTGATATGAACTGTATGATTGCTTCGGGCATGGCGGATGTGATGGATGAAATCTACCTGAATTTAAATGACATGTGCCTGGAGAAGCTGAAAACGATTACGATAGGCGAGATAGAACGGAAACTGATAGAAATACGGGCGCAAAAACAGGCGAAAGCAGCAGTGGGATAATTCTTCTGCCCGCAGATAATTTTCATTTTTGCTTCACAAAACAAGGAGAAATCAAATGAAGGAATATGGCAATATAATTATAGGTTTCGGAAAAGGCGGAAAGACCCTGGCAGGCGCTCTTGCTTCTAAAGGGGAAAAGACAGCGCTGATAGAGCGCTCCGATAAGATGTATGGCGGTACGTGCATCAATGTGGCCTGTATCCCCAGTAAATTTCTGGAAAAAAACGCCAGAATGTCAGCGGCGGAGGGCGGGAGCTTTCAGGAAAAGGCAGACCGCTACCGTAAGGTAATTGAGGAAAAAAGGCAGCTGACAGCTGAACTTCGTCAGAAAAATTATAATAAAGCCGTTGGGGCCGGGGTAGAAGTGCTTACCGGATCGGCAGCTTTTCTGGATGACCACAGAATTCTGGTTACATATCCGGAAGGAAATACGGAAGAGCTGTACGGAAAGAGAATATTTATTAATACCGGGGGGACGCCCTTTGTACCTCCTATTACAGGGCTGAAGGAAAGCCGCTATGCCTATACGAGCGAGGGCATGATGGAACTGGAGGAGCTTCCGGAGAAACTGCTTATTATCGGCGGCGGCTATATAGGGCTGGAATTTGCTTCCTACTATACCAATTTTGGCTCCCAGGTAACCATCGTGCAGGATGGGGAAGCCTTTATTCCCAGGGAAGATGAAGAGGTATCGGCAGCTGTCCTTGAGCATATGACGGCAGCGGGTATGCGGATTCTCAGAAAAGCAGCGGTAACTGCAGTAAGGGATGAGAACGGGAAAGCCATAGCTTCCATTAGAACGGAAGGCGGAGAAGAGGAACTGAGTGTGGATGCAATTCTGGTAGCCACAGGCAGACGCCCCAATCTGGCTGAGCTTCATCCGGAAAGGGCAGGTATCGAGCTGACACAGCGCGGCGCCGTGAAAACAGATGAAGGCCTGCGGACGTCCGTCCCTCATATCTGGGCGATGGGCGATGTGGCAGGAGGTCTGCAGTTTACCTATATATCCCTGGATGACAGCCGTATCGTAAAATCCCAGATATTGGGTGACGGTAGCCGCACCACCGCCAACAGAGGCGCGGTTCCCTACAGTGTATTTCTGGATCCCCCGCTTTCCAGAGTGGGTATGACGGAAGCGGAAGCCCGCAAAGCCGGCTATGAAGTAAAAATAGCACGGCTGCAGATGGCGGCGGTTCCCAAGGCGCGCGTCCTGAAAGCCACAGCCGGGATGATGAAGGCTGTGATTGACGGAAAAACAGGACTGATTCTGGGGGCGCATCTGTACTGCGCGGAATCCTATGAAATAATCAACCTGTTCAAGCTTGCCATGGATGCAGGTATTCCCTACACGGTTCTGAGAGATAATATTTATACGCATCCTACCATGAGCGAGGCCCTGAACGATTTGTTCGCAGCGGTAAATTAAATCTGACTGTTCGCCAGGCCAGTGCATGTAGCTGCGCAGGCAAGCGCTTTGCAATGACCGTATTAAAGAGATTCAATCCATCGCTAAAGGCGATTCAGGATGGAGGTTAGCAGTTACTGAGAAAAACTGGACAGTTACATTAAAATATATAAAAGAAAGCTAAGGAGATGATTATGGGTTTTTCAGTTGAAACCGGAGTTCCGGTAATTACAGTGTTTATTCAGGGTATTTTAAGCTTTTTCTCACCCTGCGTCCTGCCCCTTGTTCCTCTGTATGTCAGCTATCTGGCAGGCGGGACCAAGACAGTGGACGAAAATGGAATTGTACATTATCCACGGAAAAAGGTGTTGATAAATACGCTGTTTTTCGTATTGGGTATCAGTTTTACCTTTTTCCTGCTGGGCTTCGGCTTCTCGGCGATGGGGCGTTTCTTTACCAACAACCGGGTGTGGTTCGCACGGATCAGCGGAATTATCATGATTATGTTCGGTCTTTACCAGCTGGGAGTGTTCGGACGATCCGAAACCATTGAGAGAGAGCACCGCCTGCCCTTCCGGCTGGATCGGTTTTCCATGAATCCGCTGGTGGCGCTGCTGCTTGGCTTCACCTTCAGCTTCGCCTGGACACCCTGCGTAGGTCCTACGCTGGGAAGCGTACTGTTGATGGCCTCCTCTTCCTCCTCTTCGGCAAAGGGATTCCTGTTGGTTGGCGTATACACACTGGGCTTCGTCATTCCTTTCCTGGCAGTGGGAATCTTTACCGGCTCCGTGCTTGATTTCTTTAAGAAAAAGAGAAATGTGGTAAAATATACAGTAAAGGTCGGCGCTGCGCTGCTGATCCTGATGGGTGTTATGACTCTTACCGGATTTATGAACGGCATCACCAGCTACCTTTCCAAAGCGCAGCTTGGCGATGCGCCGGAGCAGTCCCAGATAACGGAAACGGAGAATGTGGCTGAAACCGTGCCGGAGAGCACTCCGGAAACCGCATCGAATACCCCTTCGCAGCCCGGACAGGCATCCTCAGAAAGCGATTCTTCAGGCACAGCCGCTCAGGAGAGCACACAGGCTGAGGAGAAAAAGACGCCTGCGCCTGATTTCACACTGGTGGATCAGTATGGTGAAACCCATACGCTTTCGGATTATAAAGGGAAAACGGTATTTTTGAACTTCTGGGCTACCTGGTGCCCTCCCTGTAAGGGAGAAATGCCCGACATCCAGGCGTTATACGAAAAATATGGGGAAAACAGCGAAGATCTGGTAGTGCTCGGCATTGCCAATCCAAAGTCGGATGAATATCCCTACAATCAGGACGGGACTCAGGAGGAAGTGGAAAAATTCCTGAGTGACAGCGGCTACAGCTTTCCTGTAGTCATGGATACCACCGGCGAAATATTTTCTGTCTACGGCATCCGTTCCTTCCCCACCACCTTCATGATTGATAAGGACGGCAATGTATTCGGATATGCGCAGGGAGCGCTAAGCCCTGATATGATGGAGAGCATTGTTTCCCAGACAATGACAGGGAAGCGTGTGCAGTAAGAAACAGGGGACAATAATACAGGAATAAATGGAAAATAAAAACCAGTTCAGCCTGTGGAAAAATGGCTGAGCTGGTTTTTTGCGGCGCGCCCGGAGGCGCACGTTTACAGCTGCAGGGTATAAATGCAGAGGCCTGAGGGCATATCAGGAAAATGAAGGATTTCGTGCAGGGAAAAGCCGCTTTTTTCCAGAACCCGGCAGGAGCCTGCGTTGTCCTGGACTACGTAGGCCTTCAGACATCCGATTTTTTCAGCGGCAGCAGCATTTTTCATGTGCTGCACCACTTCGGTGCTGTAGCCCTTATTCCAGCAGTCAGGATAAAGGAATACGGACATGGAGCGCGTATCCGGCTCATTTTCCTCCTGCTTCAGCGCCGCAATGCCCACAGGGGATTCGTCCTCTGTCAGACAGATAAGCCAGCCGGAATTGCCGGATTTGGTATATTCATAAAAAAGCTCCTCGGCCTCCTTCCGGCTGGTATGGGTTGAAAAACGCATGTATTTTGCCACCCTGGGATCTGAGGTAAGGGAATAGATGGTATCAATGTCCGCCTCGGTGAGCGGACGGAGAAAGGTTTTATCAGCTGCCATTTTTAGCTGCCTCCTGGAATTGTAATTTGAAGAAGCCCCGCCGGCAGTGTGTGCCGGTCAGGGCTTTCTTATCGTAAAAATACGGCCTACAGAAGATGGATGCCGTGGCTTTCCGCTTCCGCCATTATTTCCTCCGGCCACAGAGAGCACTGAACCTCCCCGATGTGGGCTTTTCTCAGGAAGAACATACAGATACGGGACTGGCCGATACCGCCGCCGATGGTGTAGGGCAGCTTTTCTTCAATAATAGCCTTCTGGAAGGGCAGCTGCGCCCGTTCCGGGCAGCCTGCTTTTTCAAGCTGGGAAAGCAGGGCCTCTTTATCTACACGGATACCCATGGAGGACAGCTCCAGCGCAATGTCCAGAACCGGATAATAAACCACGATATCCGCATTCAGGGACCAGTCGTCGTAGTCCGGCGCGCGGCCGTCATGCCTTTCGCCGGATTCCAGCGTATCGCCGATCTGCATGATGCAGACAGCGCCTTTGGCCTTGGCGATATAGTATTCCCTTTCCTTTGGCGTATTGTCAGGAAACATGGTTTCCAGCTCCTGGGTGGTAACAAAGAAAATATCGTGGGGAAGGATTTCTTCTATGTAATCGTACTGGATGGACATGAACTTTTCCGTTTTGCGCAGTACCTTATATACAATGCGCACGATATCCTTCAGCGTGTCGAGGCTGCGTTCCTCTTTGGTTATGATTTTTTCCCAGTCCCACTGATCCACGTAAATAGAGTGGATATTGTCCGTAACCTCATCCCTGCGTATGGCGCTCATATCAGTATAGAGGCCTTCGCCGGGCTGGAAGCCGTATTTTTTCAGCGCGAAGCGTTTCCATTTGGCCAGAGACTGTACGATCTCGGCTTCGTAATCATTCTGTTCCTTGATGCCGAAAGCTACGGGACGCTCAATCCCGTTCAGGTTATCGTTCAGGCCGGAAGCAGGGTCTACAAAAAGCGGCGCAGATACACGCAGCAGGTTCAGCCGTTCTGCCAGCAGCGTCTGAAAGAAGTCCTTTACCGTCTTAATGCCGATCTGGGTATCGTGGAGGGAAAGGGCTGATTCGTAATTTTTAGGGATGTTTAAGTTTTCCATCTTTTTTTCTCCGGTTATAATGCGGCCGGATATATACCTCCGAATTTTTGGTTAAAATAGTCCTTTCCTATCATAATCCAGCAAAAAGGCGATGTCAATTGCTTATGTGAAAAACAGGGGGAAGGTTACTGAACTGTGAAGCTGCACTGAACGTATTGGACAGGAATATTGTCTTTTGGGCAGGAGGACTTTATAATGTAGGGATAAGCAGAGGAAAATGAGCGGGATACAGGTGAGTGGTTTTTTAACAGATAGAAAATTAAGGGAAGAATGGAAGGAAGGGAACAGGGAATGAACCGTGAAATGGATAAGGACAGGGTTTTGCTGGTGGAGGATGATGGAAGTCTGATTGACGGGCTGGAATACGCCCTGAAGAAGGACGGGTTTGAGGTGGAGGTAGCAAGGAGTGTGGAGGAGTTTGGAAAGCTTTACACGGACGGAAGGTTTGATGTGGTTTTGCTGGATGTTTCGCTGCCGGACGGGAACGGATTTGAGATTTGCGAACGGATCCGGCGGACCTCGGAGGTGCCGATTCTGTTTCTGACAGCTGCGGATGAGGAGTTCAATGTGGTCAGGGGGCTGGATATGGGCGGGGATGATTATGTGTCCAAGCCGTTTCGGCTCAACGAACTTCTTTCCCGGATTCATTCGCTGCAAAGAAGGGCCGGAAAAAGAGGAAAAGGGGCGGGCGCGGTACAGGAGCCTGTGCTGGAGTCCGGCGGTATCCGGGTGGATCTGGTGGGAAACAGGGCCTGGCTGGAGGAGGAGCCGCTTGAGCTTACGGCGCAGGAATACCGGCTGCTTTGTCTGTTTCTTAAGAATCAGGGCATGATTCTGACAAGGGAACGGATCCTTGACAGGCTTTGGGACGGAAACGGGGAGTTTGTGGACGATAATACGCTGTCCGTTTACATCAGGAGGCTGCGGAGCAAAATAGAAGAGGAGCCTTCTTCTCCGAAGCATCTGCTCACGGTACGGGGGCTTGGTTATCAGTGGAAGGAATAAGTCTGGCGGCAAAGGAGTTTAATGGTGGGAAGTTTAGGGAAAGACAGGGATATACGCAGGTTTTTGGCGGGAAGCGCCGCTTTGATATTATGTTTGATATTCACAAGCGGCTTCCTTCTGTTCAGGCAGATGGAGGATATAAAAAAAGTGTATCTGCAACAGCAGGCGGAAGCGGCAGGCGCGCTGCTGGAGGCCGGTGTGGATCCGGCCCGGGCGGCAAAGCTGCTTGCCGGGGAGATATCGGAAGAAATGGCTGCGCAGGGCAGGCTGTTGATGCGCCAGGCAGGATATGAAGAGACGCTGGCAGTTTACCTGATGCCTGTCATGCGTTCCCTGGGCGGTAAATGGGGAGCTGTCTACTCCATTTTTGGCCTGGCGGCCGTTAGTCTGACGGTTTTTCTGGTATTTTGGCTGCTGCAAAGGGAGCATATCAGGCTTAAGGAAATGGAAGAAAATGTGCGCCGGTTTACGGAAGGAAATTTTGACCGGAGGATCGCTGCCGAAGGGGAAGGTGATTTCGCGCTGCTTTCCACGGCGGTGAATGAAATGGCATCCTCGCTGAATTCCCACAGGGAAGCCCAGAGGAAGGCAAAGGAATTTCTGAAGGATACGATTTCCGATATTTCCCATCAGCTGAAAACGCCGCTGGCCGCTCTTTTTATGTATCAGGATATCATTCAGCAGGAGAGCGGAGAAGAGGAAACGGTGAAAAAATTCGCCGCCAAATCCGTGGCCGCCCTGGAACGGATGCAGACGCTTGTGTTGAATCTGCTTAAAATCGCCCGGCTGGATGCGGATATGATCCGGTTCGGCAGCCAGGAGGTGAAGGTGCGCGGGCTGATGGAGGATATCCGTTCAGAATTTGAAACACGTGCGCAGAGGGAGGGCAAAGAGATAATTCTGGAGGGCAGCCCGGCCTGCTATACTGTGTGCGACAGGGACTGGATGCAGGAGGCCGTCTCCAACCTGGTGAAAAATGCGCTGGATCATACAAAAGAAGGCGGGAAAATAGAGATTTCCTGGGAAGCGGTGGGAACCGGAACAAGGATTCAGGTAAAGGATAACGGAAACGGTATCCATCCTGAGGACATGTACGCTATCTTCAAACGATTCTACAGGAGCCGTTTCTCCAATGACGGGGAAGGGGCCGGGCTGGGGCTTCCTTTGGCCAAGGCTATTGTGGAAGGGCATGAAGGGACGATAAGTGTGGAGAGTACCTTGGGAGAGGGCGCTTTGTTTACGGTGTTTCTTCCTTACAAAGAAGTAAACCGGTAATCTTACAAATTTGCAAGCTGCCATACACCTTGGCGTAAGGCGCATCCATTATACTTACTTTCAACAAATAAATAAAGCTTTCCCGGAATACTCAGCCGGGAAAGCATCAATTCTATAAACATAAGAAAGGAAGTTCAGGATGGAAATCTTAAAAGTAGAAAATCTTGGCAAAACCTACGGCACAGGAGATGCGAAGGTGGAGGCGCTGAAAAACGTATCCTTCACGCTGCAAAAAGGAGAATTTGCGGCGGTGGTGGGAGAATCCGGTTCCGGGAAAAGCACGCTGTTAAATCTGGTGGGCGGACTGGATACGCCGGGCGCAGGCAAAATACTGGTGGAGGGCAGGGATCTTTTTTCCATGAAGGAAAAGGAAAGGACCGTATTCCGGCGGCGGAACATCGGGTTTATTTTCCAGGGCTTCCATCTGATACCGGAGCTTACCGTGGAACAGAACCTGGTGTTCCCGGTGCTTCTGGATTACCAGAAGCCGGACATGGCATACGTGGAGGAGCTGATGGGAAATCTGGGGCTGAAGGAAAGAAGGAAGCACCTGCCCAGCCAGCTTTCCGGGGGACAGCAGCAGAGAGTGGCGATTGGAAGGGCGCTGATGAATCATCCGGCGCTGATTCTGGCGGATGAACCTACAGGCAACCTGGATTCCAGGACGAGCCGCGAGGTCATTTCCCTGCTGCACAGCCTGTCCCGCAAATACCGCCAGACAGTGCTTATGATCACACATAACATGAACATTGCGGCGGATGCGGACCGGGTATTTCAGGTGACGGACGGCTGCCTGAAGGAAGTGAATGCCGGAAGGGAGGCTATATATGAATAGTTATCTCGATCTGGTAAAGGAGTATGCCGAAAAGCACAAACGGAAAAACCGCATGAGCCTTTTTGTTATTCTTCTGGCGGTGGCGCTGGTTGCCACGATTTTCGGCATGGCGGATATGGAGCTGCAGACACAGCAGATCTCAATGAAAAAACAATACGGCAGCTGGCACATTGGGATAAAGGATATGGCAAAGGAACAGGAGCAGATAGTGGCCCTGCGCCCGCAGATTGCCGTCTCAGGTTATCTGGAAAGCGTTGGCTCCCGTTCCGGATACACGCTTTTTGGCAAGGCCGCCAATATTTTAGGCGTTGATGAGGCGCTGGCAAAGGAACTGGGAATCCGGCTGGAGGCGGGAACCTGGCCGGATAAAGGAAACGAAGCCCTGATTACCGGTACAATGGCCCGGACCTTTGGAATAGAGCCGGGGGACAGCATCACGCTGGAGCGGCCTGACGGCGATGATATGCAGCTTCTGATTACAGCTGTCGCCGGGGATACGGCGTCCATATTAAAGGCGGATCAGGCAGGAATCCTGATGTCGGTGGAAACGCTGCGCAGACTGTTTTCCCCGGAGGAATACAACAGTGCCTATTATATCAAATTCCGGCCCTTTACCAACATCCAGGCCGAGAAACTGAAAATTGCGGAGAGTCTTGGCATTACTCCCGATTCGATAGGAGAAAATGCCTATCTTCTGGCGGCGATGGGGCAGAGCGATGATCCCTTTTTCGTAGGAATTTACGGAACGGCCGCGGTTCTTTTCCTTTTCGTCCTCACTGCTGCGGTGCTGATGATAACCAGCAGCTTTCAGACCAGTGTTACGGATCGGATCCGTTTTTTCGGCATGCTCCGTTGCCTGGGGGCAACCAGAAAACAGGTGAAGCGTTTTGTCATAAAGGAAGGAATGCGCTACTGCCGGAAGGCAATTCCGGCGGGGCTTGCCGTGGGCGTGCTGGTGATCTGGATGCTGTGCGGTTTCCTGAGGGTGATGAATCCGGAATATTTTTCAGATATCCCGCTGTTTGGCATCAGCATCCCGGCCTTGGCGGCGGGGGCTGCGGTTGGCCTGGCCGCCTGTCTGCTCGCCTCCCTTTCCCCGGCAAAAAAGGCATCCTCCGTATCCCCGCTTACGGCGGTGAGCGGCAATGCCCGGCTGCCCGGACAGATGAAAAATATGCGTTTTTTCAGGGCCGGTAAGGTGGACAGGAATCTGGGAATCTATCATGCCCTGGAAAACCGGAAGAACCTGCTGCTTATGACCGTGTCCTTTGCCCTGAGCATCCTGATGTTTATGAGCTTCTCAGGAATCGTTGATTTCATGCATCATGCGGTGCGGCCGCTGCGTCCCTGGAGTCCTGATCTTTCCCTGGTGAGCGCCAACAATACCTGCTCCATTGAAAATAAAATATATGAGGAACTGGAAAAGAATCCGGAGATAAATAAGGTATACGGCAGAATGTTTGCATTTGATGTCCCTTTCTCCGGGGAGCAGTCGGAGACTCAGGAAATGTCCTATTTGGTCTCCTATGAGGAGCACCAGTTCGGCTGGGCGGAGGACTTCCTGCAGGAGGGCAGCATTGAGGAAGTGCGGGGAACACCTGGAAAGGTGCTTGCAGTCGCGGGAGAAGGCAGGGACTGGCATACGGGGGAGAGACTGGAACTGGAGCTGAACGGGGAACTCAGGCAGGTGCAGATTGCCGGAGTGCTTGGCAGCAGTCCTTTTGACAGTGAAAATGGCGAGAGCATTTTCATCTGTTCTGAAGACAGCTTCCGTCAGCTTACCGGGGAAAATGCCTTTACCATACTGGATATACAGCTGAAAAGGGGGGCATCGGAGGAAATGGTAACGCAGCTGAGGGAACAGGCCGCCGGGCTTGGGCTTACCTTTTCCGATGCCAGGCAGAGCAAGGCGGAAAGCCAGGCTGTTATGATTTCCTTTTCGGTGTTTGTTTACGGTTTCCTGGCGGTTATTCTGATGATAGCCGTACTGCATATTATTAACAGCATTAACATGAGTGTTACAAGCCGTATGAATCAGTGCGGCGTGATGAGGGCCATCGGCATGGAGGGCGGCCAGCTGCTTCGCATGGTAAGGGCGGAGGCTGTTGTATACGCGGCGTTAGGTTCCATACTGGGGATTGCCATGGGTATTCCGGCACACCATTTCGTATTTAAAATGATGGTCACGAGCCATTGGGGAACGGCCTGGCAGGTGCCATTCCTGCAATTGGCAGTTGTAGTGGGAGTGACCGTCGCTGCCACCCTGTTGGCGGTAAGAGGGCCTGCCAGGAAAATCAGGGACATGGATATCGTAGACACTATCCATGCGCTGTAACGTGGGAGCGGAATAGAGCCTATGCCTGGTTTTCATACAAAGCAGCTATTTCATGGATTCTGCGCTTCATTTCCGCACGTACATGCGGCGGCTCCAGGCATTCGCATTGATTTCCGAAGCTGAAAAGAATATTGTAGTAGTAATCATTTTCTATGAAAGGGAAGCTGACAAGGTAATATCCGTCACCGTCCGGAGAAAAGTTATCCTCAGTGCAGTAATCAAGGACCTTTTCCCGGATGGCTTCATGGATGCGGATTTTAATTTCCGACTGCATGGAGGCCAGGATATCCGCAAATTCCAGCTGGGGTTTTTGAAAATCCCGGGGTGTAAAAACTTCCTCCTGTAACTGCAGCTTTGACATGCGGGAAAGCCTGAATAAACGAAAGTCATTTCTTTTGCGGCAAAAGCCCTGCAGATACCAGTGATTGCTTTTCAATACAAGCTGATACGGTTCGGCTGTGCGGGTTGTTTTATTGCCGTAACGGTCTGCATATTCAAAAGAAAGCAGCCGGCTTTCCTGCAGGGCAGCTTTGATTTTCTCCAGATACGGCTGCATGTTCCTGTTGCCCATCCACGGGCTTAAATCTATAAATATCTGATTTGCTTTCAACGCAATGTCTTTGGCTCTGTCGGCAGGGATAAAGCTTTTGACCTTCGCCAGGGCGTTTATCAACTCATCACCGTGAATCATGTTGGAAAGACTGGAAAGCCCCATCAGGATAGCGGAGAGATCCGCAGCTGAGAAAACCTTTTTATCAAGCTTGTATTCCGGCATGATTTCAAAGCCGCCGTTCACTCCCGAGGTCCCGCGGACAGGAATACCCGCCATGTTGATCGCGTCTATGTCCCGGTATATTGTGCGCAGTGAAACTTCGAACATATCTGCCAGCTCCTGCGCGCCGATACGATTTTTGTCAAGAAGTACCATTATAATACTCACAAGCCTGTCTATTTTCATTTGCAGCCGCCTTTCCGGATTTTATTTTAATTGCTGCCATAATGCTGGCAGTAATCACATGGTACAATAAAAAAGCTTACAAATCAATCTGCCTTTTGGGCGAAGCTGCAATGAAAATGGAGATAGCGGTTGCGTTCCGTCTGAACTGTCACAAATGGAGGAGAATTATGTATACAATCTATGTTTATGTTCTTGATACTTTAGCCGACTGGGAACTGGGCCATGTTGCCTCAGAGCTGAACTCAGGCCGCTTTTTCAAAAAGGATGCGCCGCGCGTGACCCTCAAAACGGTGAGCTGTTCCAGGGAGCCGGTCATTACCATGGGAGGGATGAAAATTGTGCCTGATTGTATCACCGATGATATTGAAGTGAGTGAAGCAAGCGTGCTACTGTTGCCGGGCGCAGATACCTGGAATGATCCAAGGCACAGAGCGGTTCTCGAAAAGGCGGACAGGCTTCTTTCCGTTGGAGCTGCGGTCTGTGCGATCTGCGGAGCCACCGCTGCGCTTGCCGGATACGGGCTGCTGGATAATCGCCTTCACACCAGTAATGGACCGGGATTTCTTGAAATGTTTGTTCCTGAATATAAGGGGCAGGGCTTTTATGTGGATATGCCTTCAGCGGCGGATAACAACCTGATTACGGCGGGCAGCGCAGGCGCTTTGCTGTGGACGAAACAAATTATTGAGTATTTGGGCGTTTTTCAGGCGGATACATTGGAAGCGTGGTATGGATATTTCAGCACCGGCAGACCTGAATATTTCTTTGCCCTCATGCAGTCTTTGCCATCTGGCGGAGAAAACTGATTTGGCCTCGGCCGGAGTGCCTGGTGTCTTGTCACATTGGCACTAGCCGTATTCAGCTCTGTCTCAGGCAAATGTATTTACCTGCTCCCTTATGGGAAAGCAGGGTAACGGATTGGTTATCGGGACTTTTATATAAAGTAGAATATTTTACATGGAAAGCATGTATTTTATATTGCGTCCTCTCCTGAGTTCAACTATAGTGAAAGAATAGCAGCAGTAAAATTCTGCTCAAAGACATATTAGAAGATATATTCAGGGGCAAATTCAGAAACATTTTCAGAAACACATGCATAAATGCATGCCGAAATACATGCATAAACACATTCAGGAGGGGACGCCATGTTAAAGGAAAAAATGCTGTGGATGAAGGACAGCGGCAACATAGGGGATGAAATCAGACAGTGCAGGGACGAAGGCCGGCAGATTGAGGCGCTTCTTCCCCGGGCGAAGAAAATTGCCGCCATGGAAGATGGGGAGGAAAAGGAAAAACAGGCCAGGGAGCTTCTGTTGGAAATGGAGAATTGCCCTGTTGAAGCCATGTTTCCATATGAAGAACCTGAGGCCTGTGACGATATCCGAAAGGCCGCGCAGGGCAGCAGCCTGTGTCGTCCGGTGCCGGAAGAGGAACTGGAGAATCGCCTGAAGGGCGCCTGGATAGGCAGGGCATCTGGCTGCCTGCTGGGAATTCCGGTAGAGGGCTGGAGCCGGGATAAAATCCGCGGCTTTCTGGAGGAAAGCGGACAGTATCCCCTGCGAAGCTATATGCATTCCGAAACTGATGTAGAAATCCGGGAAAAATACGGGGTGACGGACAGGGATCCAGGCACCGCCTATGACCGTCAGAAAATCTGTTGGATCAATAACATGGATACCTATCCGGTGGATGATGATATGAATTATACCGTGCTCTCCCTGCGCGTCCTTGAGCGGGCGGGCAGCGGCTTTACCTCGGAGGATGTGGCGGAATCCTGGCTGTTCGGACTGCCTGCCTTTCATACCTGCACGGCGGAACGCGTTGCCTACAGGAATCTGATGCATGGCGTGCTGCCGCCGGAATCCGGGCGTCTTGCCAATCCCTTCCGTGAGTGGATCGGCGCGCAGATCCGGGTGGATTTCTATGGATATATCGCGGCAGGCAATCCTGCGTTGGCTGCGGATATGGCCTGCCGCGACGCAGTGGTGGCCCAGTCAAAAAACGGCGTTTACGCCGCCATGTATACGGCCGCACTCATCGCCTCCGCCGCGGTTCTCCCCCGGCCCTGTGAGTGGGTGGAGGAAGCCATGAAGCAGATTCCGTTAAAATCCCGGCTTTACCATGAGCTTTCCCTGCTATTAAGCCAGTGGAGGGACGGCGCGTCCTGGGAAGCACTGGAGGAGGCGATCCACGGAAAATACAAGGAAGAGGATCACTTTGACTGGTGCCTGGCCATTCCTAATGCGCTGATAGTGACGGCCTGCGTGCTGTGCTTCGGCCAGGATTACAGCGAAGCGGTAATTCATGCGGTGCTTACCGGCTTTGATACGGACTGCAATGGGGCTACGGTTGGTTCCATCGCAGGGATCGCCTGCGGCGCTGACAAAATTCCGGACAAATGGAAAACGCCTGTGCAGCAGATCATCTGCTCCAGCGTAAACAGCTATACAAGGATACCCGTGGAGAAGATTGTAAAACGAACCATTGCTGTCAGCCGTACCCTCAGGCCGTAATCACCTCCGCCTTCCCGGAAGAATAAAGCACAACTATATGTTTTCCGTCGGCGGAAGGACAGGAAAGCTCAAACGTATGCGGCGTCACGGAGATTTTGTAAGCAAGCGGCAGAACCCTTCCATTTTCCGGAAGAGCCGCATGTCTGTGCAGAATCTCCGTCAGCGCCGTAAAATCGTCCGTATAATGACCATTCTCATCCCGGTAAAGCTGCTGGGCATAATAAAGCTTTCTCAGCTCCCATTTGCGCCGTTCATCCTCCGGAATGGAGCCTGCGCGGCCCCCTTCTTCCTGCCCGTCCGTGAAAAAGACAAATCCCCACAGCTCAGGATAATGAATATTGATGACGCCGGTTGGCGCCCATACCCAGTTGTCCTCGGGCAGGGGATTGCCGGTTACAGGGTCGGTGCGTTTTCTGTAACATCCGTCTTCCTTGTCTACAGTCCACTGCACCCTGGAAAAATTCATGCGGTAATACTCCCCGGCCTTCGGCGCCCTTTTCCCCGGCAGGCATTCGGTGATCGCCCGAAAGGGAATCACCACCTCCGCGGACCAGCCTGTATTTTTCCCATCCGGCCGGTTGATGCTCCCTTTAACTGCAACAGCAGTGCGCAGGCCGTGGATGTCATAGCCGTTAACCGCATTTCCCCCGTCACGGTAGGCGGCCGGAAGGAACAAATCCCATACCGTATTCAACACATTCATTTCAAATTCATAATACTGCTGGGTGTCGGAGTCAGGGTCAATGAAGATTTCAAAATCGTTATCCTGGAAAATGACCTCATCACGTCCTGTTACATTTCCCCAGATCTCATCTCCGTAAAGCTGCGCCCCGATATATAGGTTTTCATCATCCCAGAGCATCTTAACCCGTGTCCCGAAACGCGGGGCGGGCATATGCGCTCCCTGGATGTCGATGAATTCATCCGTAAAAGGAGCGTCAGCCCAGAAATCCTTGTCCAGATTTCCGTCCGGCTGCAGAGCCGTCCCTGCCCTGCGGCAGTAATACACAGGTGGGTGAAAATCAACGGCCGGAACAGGAATGCGGATATTGTCCATAAGAACCTCTTTTCCGCGGGAAGAAACGGATACCGGTTTATCCGGACATCCTTTCTCCCGCTTTTTTTGAAATTGTATCACTATGTTCATAAATATTCAACAAAAATGAACACTATAGTAAAGAAAGAACAAAAAATACGGTCGATTGTCACTGAAAGGAAAATAATAATATACGAAATAAGCGAAAATATGACCAAAACCAACACTCATAAAAAGGTTATTTTAGAAAAATGCAAAAGATACATAATGAACAAAATTTAACACTAATAATTTTATATGTTTTATAAAAATGGTAAAAAATGAACAAATATGTATGAAACAGATTGACAAAGTGCATGTGCAAAGTTATTATTTACCTAACAAAAACGACATATAAACGAAAAGAATTTAATGGAAAATTACGATAAAAAGCGTGCTTGCAGTTTTCTTGTAAACATAATGAACATATGTTAAAAATGTTAAGCGTGACGAGGGAAAAACGTACCGCAGAAACATCTAAAATAACAGCTCAAGAAGGGAGAAGTGCATGAAAACGAAAAAAAAGAGAAAGAAAGGATCAACAATGAGGGCATTGCGGCGCGATATATCGCTCTGGCTTTTCTGCATACCGGGCGTCGTGCTGACTTTCATTTTCAGCTATATTCCGATGTACGGCGTACAGCTGGCGTTCCGCAGGTACAATGCGAAAGCGGGGATTTGGGGAAGCCCGTGGGTGGGACTGTATTATTTCAAAAGGTTTTTTGAATCCCCCTATTTTTCATCAACAATTAAGAATACGCTTGTTCTGAGCCTGTACGGCCTGATCGTGTCCTTTCCGATCCCCATTATCCTGGCGTTGCTGCTGAATTCATTCCGGCACAAAAAATACAGGAAGCTGATTCAGACGGTTACCTATGCACCGAACTTTATTTCCACGGTGGTCATGTGCGGTATGATCATCCTGTTTTTATCCCCTTCGGTTGGTGTTATCAATAATATTGTACAGTTTTTCGGGGGAGATCCTGTCAACTTTATGGCGAAAAAAGAATATTGGAGACACATTTACGTATGGACTGGTATCTGGCAGGGCATGGGCTGGAGTTCGGTCATTTATTTTGCGGCTCTTTCCGGAATCAGCCCTGAGCTGCATGAGGCGGCCAAATGTGACGGCGCCACAAAGCTGCAGCTTATCAGGCATATTGACCTGCCCTCCATTATGCCTACGGCAACGGTCCTGCTGATTATGAACTGCGGCAGTATCCTTTCCATAGGCTTCGAGAAGGCGTATCTGCTGCAGAACGACCTGAACCTGAACGTATCGGAAATCATTTCCACATATGTATACAAGGTCGGCCTTATTAATAACGACATGTCCTATTCCACGGCAATCGGGCTTTTTAATACACTGGTCAATCTGGTAATGCTGCTGATTGTTAACAAAGCCGCGGATAAACTTTCAGGCAACAGCCTTTGGTAGGAGGAACAACGAGATGACAGAACCTAAAATAGCTCCCAGGAAAAAGAAGATGAAACGCTGCAAAGAGGACGTGATCTTCGATACGGTTGTTTTTATTGTACTGACTCTGATTCTGCTGATTGTGGCATATCCGCTTTACTGGGTGGTGATTTCTTCCATCAGCGATCCCAGCGCGGTGTCCGGCGGCAAGGTAATCTTAAGGCCGATTGGATTCACATTGAACGGCTATGCGGAGGTGTTTAAAAACAGTGCCGTTATGAAAGGCTTTTTAAACTCCATTATTTACACGGTCTGCGGCGTGTGCATCAATCTGGTGGTAACCCTGCCCACCGCTTATGCGCTTTCCAGGGACAGGTTCGGGGGAAAGAAAATTGTAACGCTTTTTTATATGGTCACCATGTTTTTCGGCGGCGGCCTGATCCCCACTTACCTGGTTATCCGCAACCTGCACATGCTCAATACCATGTGGGCGCTGGTCCTGCCCGGCTGCCTGAGCGTATACAACATGATTGTGGCGAGAACCTTTTTCAAATCCAATATTTCTGAAGAGCTGTATGAGGCGGCGGAAATCGACGGCTGTACCCAGGGACAGTTTTTCTTCAGGATTGCCCTTCCGCTTTCCGCGGCCATCACGGCAATTTTGGTTCTTTATTACGGCGTAGGGCATTGGAATTCCTATTTTTCCGCGTTGGTTTATATTTCCGATTCCGAAAAATATCCACTGCAGCTGGTGCTGCGTAATATCCTGATTACCAATGAAACGGCGCTGGCGCAGACCGCCACGACAGAAGCGGCCAGGGCTGCGCTCCGGGAAAAACAGCAGCTGATTGACGTTATGAAATATTCCCTGATTATTATCAGCAGTATCCCGGTTCTGCTTTTATACCCTTTTATCCAGAAGTATTTTGTCAAGGGAGTAATGATTGGTTCCCTGAAGGGCTGACGCATTGCGGTGTTTACCGGCAGAGGGCCGGATGAATACAGGCAGCTGCAGCCAAAGGGCGGCTGCCAATATATAAAACAGGAGGAAAAAGAATGAAAAAGAAAGCGGTTGCGTTAGTGCTGGCGGCGGCAATGTGTGTGACGTCCCTGGCAGGCTGCGGCAGCAGCACTGCAAGTACAACGGAAAATGCATCGGGGGAGGTATCGGAGGCTGTCGTGGATGAAAGCGGCAAGGTGGACGGCGTCATGTATAAGGTGGGGCTGCCGCTGGTGGATGAGGGAACCTACGGCTTTTCCATTTTCTGCGACGATTCCAAGGAAAAACCTGAGTACTATATGCTTGATGAGTTCAAGAAGCAGACCAACGTGGATGTTGAAATGCGTATCTTCCCTTATGAAACGGCTACCGAGAGACTGAATCTGGATTTGAACTCGGGAGATTACGCGGATGTTGTCGGCGGATGGACATTAAGCGACAGTATGATTCTGACCTATGGCGTGAATCAGGGGGTATTTATTCCCCTGGAGGATTATTTTGCCGAGTACTGTCCCAGAATTACGGAGATCCTGGATCTGCCCGGTGTAAGGGAGGAAATGACGGCTCCGGACGGACATATCTATGCCATTCCCTATGTCTGTGACGATACCAAGGTAGGCTATTCTCCTTATATCAACGGCAGATGGCTGAAAAATGTGGGGATGGACATACCCACAACAACGGAAGAGTTCGAAGCCGTGTTAAAGGCGTTCAAGGAACAGGACGCGAACGGGAACGGAGATCCTAACGATGAAATCCCGTTTTCCGCAGACCCCAACAATAAGCATATTGAATCGATGACCGGCTGGTTCGGACTGCCCATGGGAAAATCAGGCATAGGAATCCTGGATGACGAGGTGGTATTTGCAGGCGCAAGCAGCACTTACCGGGAATTTTTAAGCTGGTTTAACAGCCTGTATGAGCAGGGATTGATTGACCTGGAGATTTTCACACAGGACAGCTCCACCTGGGAAGGTAAAGGAAACCGTGATCTTTACGGGGTTTCCATCGCATACGGCAGCGGTGAGTTCTCCGGTATTGTTCTGGAGGGCGGAGAAAAGAGTGAGTTCGATGTGCTCCCCGTACTGAATACGGATAAAGGCGGCATGTGGATGAGAGATACCAACGGCTTCAGTGTGTACAGGACACAGGCGGTTATTACCGATAACGCAGAGCATCCCGAAGTGATCTGCCGCTGGTTTGACAATGCATTTCAGCTGGAAAACGGTATCGGATGTAACAGAGGCCCTGTAGGAACCGTTGTATTCAAGGAAGACGACGGCTACCGTGCCATTGATGTAAAGACTCTTTCAGAGGAGGATCAGGAAAAATTCAGCTGGGGAAACCTGTGGCCGCAGTCTCTGCCCAAATATATGCCTTCCGGCTTTAAATACATCGAGGATCATCCCACCTATAATGAAAAGAAGGTTATGGAAGACACCTATGAGCCTTATCTGACCAAGACTACCATTCCTTCTTTCTGGATCCCGCTTGACAAAATCGACAGATATTCTGACATCGCAAGCGCGCTCACCGATTACTTCAACCAAAGACAGGCAATGTTCATTTCCGGCGAAATGGATATTGACGATGACACACAGTGGCAGAGCTATGTTGACGGCCTGTATGCGCTGGGACTGGAAGACTGGATGGATGTCCGCGGTATTGAAAAAGTAGTGGAATAAAAGCTGCGCCTTCGCGGGCTGGCAGCATGTGCACGCCAGCAAAAAACCGCCAGGATGGCGGTAAGCTGGAAAGAAGCTTTATAAACAGTTGAACAGACAAATCCCTGCCGCCTTGCCATTTGGCGGCAGGGGATTTTTGGAGTTTGGAAGCGGAGGGGAATTTTATGATGCAGGAATGGTTCAGAAAGGCCAGGCTTGGGATTTTTATACACTATGGCATTTATGCGGTGGGGGATGTATCGGAATCCTGGTCCTTTCATAATGGGAATATTTCTTATGAAAATTATATGAAGCAGTGCGGGGGCTTTACCGCCTCCCGATATGATCCGGCGGCCTGGGCGGAGCTTTTTAAAAAAGCAGGCGCGCAGTATGTGGTCATGACGTCCAAGCATCACGACGGCGTGGCTCTTTTTGATACGAAATACAGTGATTTGAACGTGGTGAAGAAAACGCCGGCAGGCAGGGATCTGGTAAAGGAATATGTGGAGGCGATGAATGCCGCGGGACTGAAAACCGGGATTTATTTTTCGCTGATTGACTGGTCGGATCCCCGCTACCGCAGCATTTATCCGGAAGGGGCGAAGCGGGAGGACTGCCTGAAGGATATTTATGGTTCCCCGGCCGGCGGGGAGGAGGACTATGGAAAATGGGAGGAGTTCCTGGAATTCAACAATAATCAGCTCAGGGAATTAATGACAAATTACGGAACCGTGGATTTGCTCTGGTTTGACGGAGACTGGGAACGGAGCGCGGCACAGTGGAAAATGCCTCAGTTCCGGGAATATCTTCACAGCCTGAATCCCAATGTGGTGCTGAATTCCCGGATGCAGGGCTATGGAGACTATGGGACGCCGGAGCAGGGCATCCCCCTTTACGGGCCGGAAGGGGAATGGGAGTTCTGTACCACCATCAATGATTCCTGGGGCTATCGGCCCAGCGATAACGATTATAAGACCAGCGGGCAGATTATCCGTATGTTCTGCGACTGTATCACGCTGGGCGGAAGGCTTCTTTTGGATGTGGGGCCAAAGGAGGACGGCACGCTGGATGAGCGGCAGGAAAAGGTGCTGCTGGATCTGGGAAGCTGGATCCATGATCATGAGGAAGCAGTGTATCCTACGGGAAAGGGCTTAAGCTACCATCAGTTTCTGGGAGGCAGCACGCTGTCCGTGGATCAGCAGGTCCTTTACCTTTTCCTGTATGACAAACCGCTGGAAAGCGTATGCGTCAAAGGGGTAAAGACACCTGTAAAAAGAGTGACGGCGCTGCACAGCGGCCAGGAGCTTCATTTTTCCTATACCGGCTCGCTGCCGTGGAGCGGCATCCCGGGGACACTGTGGATTTGGGCGCAGGATTTGCAGACCCATCCCTTTGCCACGGTGCTGAAGGTGGAGCTGGAAGGAAAAATTACTTATAATCTGGGACATGGAGAAGTGGTGACGAATAATGACTGAGGATATGATGGAAAAATTGCAGACAGCAGATGAAATGACAGAGGAAATCCCTGACAGCGCGGCAGGGGAAAATGAAGAAGCGCCGGAGGAGAAAATTGTACAGGGAGTACATAATTACAGCGCCGCGGAGGGCTATGTCCGGCCCACGGATCCCAAGGTGCTGGAGAAGCTGGAATGGTTCCAGGATCAGAAGCTTGCGCTGATGATGCACTGGGGACCATATTCCCAGCTGGGAGTGGTGGAGTCCTGGGCGCTTTCCGACGCGGATGCCGGGTGGTCAAGAACCGGCATCGACTGGGAGGCTGACGGCAGAAGCTTTAAAGAACAGTATTTCGGGCTGAACAAAACCTTTAATCCCATCCGCTTCGATCCGGAAAAGTGGGCGGAAACCGCTGCCGAAGCAGGAATCCGTTATCTGGTATTTACGACGAAGCATCACGATGGCTTCTGCATGTGGGACAGCAAGTATTCCGATTACAAAATTACCGGAGAGGACTGCCCTTTCCATACCCACAGATATGCGGATATCTGCGGGCATCTGTTCGAAGCCTTCCGGAAAAAGGGGATGGGGATTGCCGCCTATTTTTCCAAGGCGGACTGGCATACGGACAGCTATTGGGCGAAGGGGTTTCCAAGAGGGGAATATATGTGGAGAGGACCTTCCTATGTTCCGGCGGAGCATCCGGAGGAATGGGAACGTTTTGTGGCCTTTACCCAGAACCAGATCCGGGAGCTGGCAGCAAATTATGGAAAGCTGGATATCATGTGGTTTGACGCCGGGTGGGTCTGCCCCCAGGCAGGCCAGGATATCCGTCTGGGCGAGGTGATCGAGGAAATCAGAAGGTGGCAGCCGGGCATGCTGTGCGCGGACCGCACGGTGGGAGGCCCTTATGAAAATTATATTACGCCGGAGCAGTGCGTGCCGGAGGAACCGCTGGGAGTGCCGTGGGAGAGTTGCATAACACTGGGAACCTCCTTCTCCTTTGCCTATGAGGATACCTATAAAACGCCGCGGGAGGTAATCTGCCTGCTTGTTGACATCGTGGCCAAGGGCGGTAATCTGGCAATTAATGTGGGGCCTCAGCCGGACGGCAGGCTCCCCAAAGGTGCGGTTACATCCCTGAAGGGAATGGGCGAATGGCTGAAGGTATACGGTGAGGCCATATACGGAACTCGTGTCTGCGAGCCTTATAAAAAGGGGAATATTGCCTTTACCCGTAAAAAGGATGAGGATATTCTTTATGCGCTGGAGCTGTTCCCCGATGAAAAAACGGTGGTTCCGGAGGTGGTGCTGCTGCCTTTTACGGAGGATGTGATTGAAAGTATCATACAGGTGACGATGCCTGACAGCGGTGAGAGCATTCCCTTTACCCGGCAGAAAAGCGGGATTCTGGTAAAACCGCCCCGCAGGCCTTTGGATACGGCGCCGATCGCCAGAGTATACAGGATAGAAAGAAAGCGCAGGAGCGCGCAGACAGGAGAAGAAAGAAGATGATGAGGTTAATCGGCTATGTGGGCGCAAGGGATCTTTCCGTCATAACGGAGGAAGATATCCGGTGCCTGGATGTAATCAATATTGCCTTTGGGCAGGTACGGGACGCTTGCATGGTTTGGGACGGGCAGGCCTGCAGGCCTGCGCTGGAGCGTATCCGGAAGATAAAACCCGGTATTAAAATCCTGCTTTCCGCAGGCGGCTGGGGCGCGGATGGTTTTTCCCAGGCGGCGCTGACGGCACAGGGCAGGGAAAGCATGGCGGCGAGCGCTGCAGCGCTGGTGACGGAATACGGGCTGGACGGTATAGATATTGACTGGGAGTATCCGGGAATGGCCCTGGCGGGAATCGGCTCCCATGTGAAGGATAAGGAAAATTTTACGCTGCTTTTGCAGGCGGTGAGAGAAGGGCTGGACGCTGTCGGCGGAGGATATATGCTGACCATTGCGGCTGGCGGGGATTCCTATTTTACCAGGCAGACCAACATGAAAGAAGCGGCTGTTTTTCTGGACTATGTCCAGCTGATGACTTATGATCTGCAGGGCGGCTTCCAGAAAGTGACCGGTCACCATGCGGCGCTGCGTCCCGGAAACTGCAGCCTGTTTGACGCCTGTGTTGACAAGGCGGTAAATGCCTTTCTGGAGGCGGGGGTCCCGGCGGAAAAGCTGGTGGTTGGCGTTCCCTTTTATTCCCGGAAATGGGAAGGCGTGAAGGGAGGCGGCCCGGGACTGGGCCAGGAGGCAGAGACAGTGGGCGGCTACGGGCCGGATTACGGCAGCCTGACAGCGGATTATATCAACAAAAACGGATTTATCCGTTACTGGGACGAGGAAGCGTCATCGCCCTATCTGTTTGACGGAAGCACCTTTATCAGCTATGAGGACGAGGAGTCCATGGCGCTTAAGGTGAGCTACGCGGAAGAAAATGGCCTGGGCGGCATCATGTACTGGGAATACCGCTGTGACGGGACCGGGACGCTGACCGGCTTCCTGCGGCGGGAACTGGACAGGGGACTGTGCCCTGGAGTAGTTCAGGAACCGGAGGTAAACCGGGGCGGGGAGGCGGCGCATGAAAGCGACTGAAACGGCAGCAGTGCTGTCCCCTGCCCTGCAGGACTATGCAGAACGGAAGTTCCGGGAACGGGCCGAAATCTATGCCCCCATACTTTCTGAAATCGAAAGCGGGCTTTCCTGCTGTACGCAAGAGGAAGCGGTGCTGATGCGTTTCCTTTACGGAACGATGCCGGTGCGGGATGCGGGGGAATACGGGTTTGAGGTATTTTTATCCTATGTACGGCATGCGCTGTGGCTGCGTGACAATGTGGAGTGGTGCAGACGGCTGCCCGAGGATATTTTTGTCCATTACGTGCTTTATTACCGCATTAATACCGAGGATATCAGCGACTGCAGACCGTTTTTTTATGAGCGGCTGAAGGACAGGATTGCCGGGCTTTCCCTGGAGGAAGCGGTCAGGGAAATCAATTACTGGTGCGCGGAGCATGCAGCTTATGAGTCTACGGATGGCAGAACCGCTTCCCCCATGACCATGTACCGCTGCGGAAAAGGAAGGTGCGGTGAGGAATCCGCCTTTGCGGCGGCTGCCTGCCGCAGCGTGGGAATTGCCGCCAGGCAGGTCTATGCGCCCAGGTGGGCGCACTGTGATGATAATCATGCCTGGGTGGAGGTTTATATTCACGGCAGGTGGCATTTCCTTGGCGCCTGTGAGCCGGAGGAGGAGCTGGACCGGGGATGGTTTTCCGGCCCGGCGGGACGGGCGATCCTGATACATATCCGATGCTTCTGCGATTATGACTGCGGCGGCATGCAGGAGGAATGGATCGGCAGGGAAGACGGGGTGTACTATTTGAATGAAACCGCCTCCTATGCGAAGACCTGCCGGCTTACAGTTACGGTAAAGGATGCGTCGGGAAGGCCGGTGAGGGGGGCGCGGGTCGCTGTGGAGATACTGAATATGGCGGAATTTTTCCCGGCGGCAGCCCTGGTTACGGATGAAAACGGCGAGGCAGGCATCACCATGGGAATCGGCGATGTCAGGCTGAGAGCCTGGAGCGGCGGCTGTGTATGTGAAAAAATGGTATTTCCGGCGCAGGAAGCCGGAGCCCGGGACAGCGGGCTTAAGGAAAACCGGACGGGGGAAATCAGGACGGAGCTGGTGCTGAAAAGCGGATATCCTTTTATTCAGGAGGAGGACGTGAAGGGACGGCTGGCCGGAGGAAGCAATACCTGGGAACAGATATTGCTGACGGCGCCTGCGCAAGCCCCTGTTTCCTGCGCCCGTCAGTCGGAGGAACAGAAAGGACGCAGGCAGCGGCGGCTGGAAGAAGCTGTCCGCCTGCGGGAGGAACGTTTCCGCGCCCTCCTGGGGCAGCTGCCCGCAGGGGAATTCCCTGAAGAGAAGGAAATGCTGCAAATCGCCGGGGAAAATGCGGCGCAGCTGTACGCCTTCCTGAAAAAGGACGGAAACCCTGACAGAAAGCGCCTGCTGCACAGCCTGGCCCGGAAGGATTGCAAGGATGCGCCTGCAGGTGTGCTGGAGGATCATCTCAGCTGTACGCAGGGAGAGCTGCCGGAGGACATCTATGTCCCGTATCTGCTTTGCCCCAGGATTTACCTGGAGGAGCTGACGCCCTGGCGCAGCTTCATCCGCAGCTGTTTTTCGGAGGAGGAAAAGTCCGCTTTTACCCGGCGGCCGGAACTGGTATGGGATTATATAGAGAAAAATATCCGGTATGATGCCCGGCTGGATTACAGCGCCGTCTGCGGGACGCCCATTGGCTGCCTGAAGTTAAAGTGGGGCAGTCTGCTGACCCGGAAAATACTGTTTGTGGCAATCTGCCGCAGCCTGGGCATCCCCGCCCGGCTCCGGCGCAGCACCATGCAGCCGGAATATCTGGAAAACGGAGAATTCCGGGCGCCCGCCGGGCTGCGCGGAAAAGACAGCCCGGGCTGTCTGCCGGCGCCGGCATTGCTTACCCTTGAAGCGCCCGAAGCACAAAGCGGGGAGAAATGGAATTATGGACAGAACTGGACTATCGGGAAGCTGGAAGGGACGGGCTTCTGCACACTTGGTTATGAGGGGATTTGCTTTTCAGGGGATTCGCTCACCCTGGAGCTGGAAGCCGGAGTGTACCGGCTTGTCACCTCACGGCGTCTGCCGGGAGGCAATCAGCTGGCGGCCTTCAGCGTATTTGGATTAAAGTCGGGAGAATGCAGGGCAGTGGAGCTTTTGTCCGGGGAAAACGATGAAAAAACCATGCTTTCCGATTACCCGGCCAGGGAGCTGCCAGAGCTTTTTCTCTGGGATGCATCAGGGGAAAGACAGTCCCTTGCCCATATCACCGGACGCGGGACGGCGCTGGTGGCTTTCCTGGGCGCGGGAGAGGAACCGACCGAGCATGTGTTAAATGAGCTGAATGACTACGCGGAGCAGTGGAACGGCAGCGGCGCTGAAATAATCGCGGTGCTTCGAAGGCCGGAGGAACTAAAGAATGCCACGCTGCAAAGGGCGCTGGCATGTCTGTCTTCAGTGCGTATTTATTTTGACAGAGAGGAAGCGGCGGAAAAGACTGCGGCCGTGATGGGCGCTGATCCGGAGAAACTCCCTCTGCTTGTGCTCACGGAAGAGGGGCGCCGCGGGATTTATTCCTGTGTGGGCTATCACGTGGGCAGTGTGGATTTGATTTTACAGATTTTTCTTTTAAGAAAAAAGGACGGAAAAGAGGAAAACGATGATAACATTAACCGGAAAGCGGAATGACGCCTGTTTTGCCGAATTTGTCTGGGAAGGAGACGCCCGTATCAGAAGCTACCGGCTGGGTCTTGAGCAGCTTTTTCACGGCAGGTACCTGGAAACGATGCTTGTGCCTTTTACGGGCCAGGCCGTCCTGCTCATCGGCTGCGGGAAAAAGGAGGACTTCGCTCCGGGGCTTACCGCCGTAAAGGAGGTGCTGGCGGCAACGGCGGCAAAATGCAGGGATTTCAATATCCGGGCCTGCTCCATGGATGTGAGCTGCTTTACGCAGCTCCTCGGGCCGGAGGCATTTACCGCGGCCGTTCTGGGGCTGGGGCTTGGTTGCTACCGCTACCGTTATCAGCCTTTGGAAAATGAGGAGGCATGGGACTGCGATTTCCAGCTGGAAAACGGAGAAGCGTATGCGGACAGGCTGAAGGAAGCGCAGGAGCTTCTGGCGGGGATTTGCTTTGCCAGAAATATGGTGAATACGCCGGGAAACCACCTGCGGCCCATGGATTTTGACAGGATTATCACCGCTTATGAAAAGGATGTGGAGATCGAGGCGGAAACCCTGGTCTACGGCCAGCTGCGGGCGCTGAAAATGGAAGCGCTTTACAGTGTGGGGCAGAGCAGTGAATATCCTCCCTGCCTGCTGATTCTGCGGTATCGGGGAAATCCGGACAGTGATGAAATCTACGGACTGATCGGAAAGGGAATCACCTGTGACACCGGCGGCTACTGTCTGAAAAGCAGTGATTCCATGGGAGGTATCAAATCCGATATGGCGGGCGCGGCGGCAGTGGCGGCTGCGATGCACGCGGCAGCCGCGCAGCGGCTTAAGGTGAACGTGACGGCCTGCCTGCCTTTGAGTGAAAACAGGATATCCCAGTCAGCGCTGCTTCCGGGAGACGTGATCACAGGCTTTGGCGGCAGGACAATAGAGGTGCTCAATACGGACGCGGAGGGACGTCTTGTGCTGTCTGATGCCGTGAGCTACGCAGTCCGCAGGGAAGGAATCACAAAAGTTCTGGATATTGCCACGCTCACAGGCGCGGTGGCGAATATGCTGGGCAATACCATAGCGGGAGCCATGGCGGATGACGATGGGTTTTATGCGCTCTTTGGACGGGCGCTGGAGCATTCGGGAGAACGCTACCTGCGCCTGCCCTTCGGCCGGGAGCATGAGGAGATGATAAAAAGCGATGTGGCGGATGTGAAAAATGTGGGGGGAGGCTGCTGTGGCACCATCACGGCAGGGCTGTTTATCCGCAGCTTCTGTGAAGGAAGGCCCTGGCTTCACCTGGACATCGCCGGAACGGCCTGGTGCGGTTCTCCCACCTATGCTTATGAGAGTAAAGGAGCCACCGGAGCCGGGGTGACAACCTTATATTATCTGATGAAAGAAGCGTCGCTGCCGCACTGAGCATTCAGTGCGGCGGCGACGCCTTTTTGCCTGACAGTATTTCTTTTTTTCAGGCCTTATCCGTCAGTCTCCGGTGGAAGCGCGGAAAATCACCTGGGAAGAGATATAGGTGGTCTCAAACTGGCTGTCCGGATGCTGTATCCGGTAGAGAATCTGAGAGGCAAGCCGGTTGCCGATATCCTTATTGAAGACCTGGACCGTGGTCAGCTCCTCCGCCAGCGGGCTTTCCATATTCCCGTCAAAACCGGAAACAGCCACGTCCTCAGGAATCCTGAAGCCCCGTTTTAAAAGCAGCTGCATCAGGATGCAGGCCACATAGTCGCTGACGCACACAAAAGCCTCAGGCATTGCAGGAAGCGTATCAAGGAAGGCATCAATTTCCTCTTTATAGGTAAAAGCGCCGATGGATCCGGTGAGCATACATTCCTTTGACAAAGCCAGACCAAAACGTTCCAGTGTTTTGGTAAAGCCTTCATACCGTTCATAGTTGGATTTGGCATAGTCGATGTCCCCGATAAAACCGAAGGTCTTCCGGCCCTGCTTTATCAGGTGCTCCGTTATCCGGGCGGTGCTGACGCCGCTTTCCATCAGCAGGAGATCCCCGTTTAAGGAGGATGGGTCAATGGCTGTGGCCGTATCCAGAAAAACCTTGGGCGTATCAGCCCGGGACAGCAGACGTATCAGCCGCTCATTGTAAACATTCATGACAATGATACCGTGTATGCTTCCTCCAAGCAGCTGGGAGGGAAGCGTATAATCCTCCTCGATAACCGAAGGAAGATAGGTATAAACCAGATTGACATCGTGAAAGGAGAATTCCTTTGCGATCTGGTGGATAATGTTCATCCAGAAAATGGAAGTCTCCGGACGGCAGACCGCTACCGCAATGTTGACGTCCTTTTTTTCGGGGACTGCGTTCCGGTCAAGCTCTTCCGGAAATTTATAATCGAGTTCTCTGGCTTTGGCGAGTATTTTTTCTCTGAGATTGCCGGATACACCCTCCTGGCCGCTGAATACCTTCCAGACTGTAGTACGCGAAACGCCCAGAGAAGAGGCGATTTCCTGAAGTGTCGCTTTTTTCATGCTGTGTTATAACCAATCCGCGCGCTGCGCAGCACGCAAAAATAGAGTAACAGATCCGGAAAAACGCGCCATTTGTTCAACCGGACAAAAAAAGACAGAGGCCATGGACAAATATGGGAAAAGAAGGAGAAAAAAGCAAGCTTTCTGGTGTCTGTCCTGAGATTTATTATAGCATTGCGCAGTGACATTTTCAAATGTAAAAGAAGGGTAAAAGGGCAGGATAAACGCATCAGCGTAGGCGACGTCCTTCCCGCCGTCCGAGGCTCCCGGAAGAATAAGATGGAAAAGAAGAATAAATATTGTGATTGTAGCTTCCCGCATATATTCCCCAGTTGCGGTACAAAAAAGGCGTTTTTCAACTTCCCACATTAACTCCCGCAGAAACTGTAATAAATTAGCAGTTGACAGAACCGGGCAAAGAATATAAATTAGTTATATAAACTATTTATATAAAATAGTTATATATTGTAAACCATATCTATATAAAACATCGTATTTGTATTATTTTGCATGAATAGGGACAGGAGGAAAAATGCCAAAACAGAAAATTACCCGGGAAATGGTAATAGAAGCCGCTTTCGATATCGCGCGCCGGGAGGGGATGGAAAAGGTAATCGTTAAGAATATTGCGGATAAGCTGGGCTGTTCCGTACAGCCGATTTACAGCTATTGTTCCAATATGGAAGGGCTGAAGGCGGCCCTGACAGAACGCACGGGCACATTTATGAAGGAATATCTGGCGGCTCATATCGAAAAAAAAGATTATTTCAGGAGCATGGGCCGGGCGCAGCTGCGTTTTGCCAGAGAGGAGCCTCAGCTGTTTCAGCTGTATTTTCTCAGACGCCGCAGTGACATCCATTCCCTGCAGGATCTGTATTCCAAAGAAAGCAGCCGCGAGGTTGCAAAATTTATATCCGATACGCTGCAGCTTACCATGGCGCAGGCGGAACAGCTGCATCTGCATATGATAATCTACACAATGGGAATCGCATCAATTCTGGCGACCTCTTGCTCCCACATTCCGGAGGAAGAGCTTATGACGCAGCTGGAAACAGCCTGCGATGCCTTTCTGGCAGAAATGAGGAGAAAAAACAATGAATAAAATTCTGATCATCTATTACACGAAAACGGGTTTTACGGAAAAATACGCTCAGTGGGTCAGAGAAGAGACAAACTGTGAGCTTCTGCCCTACAGCCGCAGAGATACGGCGGATTTTACGGCGTATGATACCATAGTATATGGCGGCGGCGTCCATGCGGGCGCCATCAATGGAATCAAATGGTTCAGGAAGAAAATGACGGAGCTGTCGGGAAAAAGGCTTGCGGTATTTGCCACAGGGGCTATGCCGCCGGAATCGCCGGAGCCGGAAAAGGCGCTGAAACAGAATTTTTCAGAGGAAGAATGGCAGAAGCTGAAAGTGTTTTATCTTCCTTCCGGCCTGAATTATGAAAAAATGGGAGCCGTTGACCGGGCCATGATGGCCATGTTCCGCAGTCTTATGAAGAAAAAAGAAGGGGAGGACAGCGAAGCATACCGCGCCGTCAGCGCCTCCTATGATATATCTTCAAAGGAGTACCTGAAGCCGCTGCTGCAATATCTGAAGGAAAACTGAAACAGCCCTTCCTGTTCCGGACAAAGTAAAATTCCGGCCGCCTACAGGACGCCAATCAGATCAATCAGCGTAAATATTGCCATAAGCACCGGCTGATGCAGCATATAAACCGGAAGCGTATTTTTTCCCAGGAACTCCAGCGGCTGGCATTTCGGCTTCTCCAGAAGCGGCAGGCGTACAGAAGAGGCGGGAATGCTGCGGCCCGCGGAAGCGTTCCGCAATAAAGCATACCGCTCAGCGGCCTTTTGACGCAGAAGCGCCGCCCACAGAATCAGCTGCCAGGTAAAATAGCCGCTGAAAAACAGGAAAATCCAGGGTATCAGCGGAAAATAATCGGTAGAATAAAATCCATCGTAAGGGAAGCCCAGCACCATCATGATTTTTCCCTGATATAGAAAACGGGGAAGCTCCAGAAGGCGGAAACTTTCAAACCCCAGATAGCCATAGGGGGCTTCCTTTGTAAGCAGAAACAGCAGGAAGCTTACGGGAAGACCGGCAAAAGCCGGAATCCGTGAAAGCAGCGGATTCAGCAGGGCCGTAATCAGCGTGGCCAGGCCGAAAAAGCTGAGGATTCCCATAATTACAATGGCGTCGGGCATCACAAAAGCCGTAGCCAGCGTGATAATGATCCCGCAGCCGGTCAGAAGCAGTCCCCTCTTTACCGGACGCCGTCCCAGACAGAAGCACATGCCGGAGAGGAAAATGAAAGTCCAGCAGATGCTCTGCTGCCATATCTGGCCCGGGTCGTCCCGGAACCAGGGCATTCTGACATGGTAAAGATATGTCAGATCATAGGCCGCATGATAGGCAATCATGCTGAGCAGAGTAATCCCTCTTGTCATATCCAGTAAAGAATAACGGGGACGGGTATTTTCCATGAATCAGTCATTGCTCCCTTCTGCTGTTGTCAGCCTCTTACTATTTCCGTATCCATTGCGGGAAATTCGTTTTTCCAGGATTAGAATCAAAACAAAAGCGGCCAGGCAGATCAGGGTTATCACGATGCCCAGCGTCAGCCCTGCAGGATAATAATGCATTTCAACCGTATGCTCACCGGCCTCCAGGGAAAGGCTGATGAAGGTATCGTCAAACAGTCCCGGCTGCACCTCTTCACCGTCCACAAGCACCTTCCAGCCCGGTTCATAAGGCACGCTCAGCACCAGTTCACCGGCTTTGGAAACCTGGATATGTCCCCGGATGTGGGTGGAATCAAAGGAATCCACTGTCATGGTTTCACTGCCCAGGATATCAATGGCCTGCGCCAGGATATCTTCATCCAGCCGGTACGCAGAAAGGCTGAGGGAGCTGCTGTCTTCGGAATGCAGGGAGATTACGTCCCCTTCATCATGCCAGCCCAGGTCGCAGATGTAATGGTATTTCAGCTTGGTAAAGGACTTGGACAGCGATTCGGATTCCATTTTCAGGGTATCCACCTTGGAATTTCCCACATAAGCGTAATAATGGCCGCTCTGCTGCGCTGTGACGATGGTTCCGTTTCCTTCCTCCTGGGAGGGCACGCTTTCAAACAGGGAGCTTTGCAGACCGAGGGCGCGTACCATCAGGTTCTGTGTTTCCAACGGATTGGAGCCTTCTCTGTCCAGGACGGCTTCCAGCACATCCGTCTGTGTATCCTCCACATTGCCGAGAAATTCATCCAGGGCGTCCGGATTTTCTGTCCCTTCCTCCGTCCCGGCCGCTCCGGATGAGGAAGCTCCGTCAGCAGGCGCGTCCGGCGGATCGGTGATATCAAAGCCCGGATGCTCACTCACCATAAAGCCCAGAGGAAGCGTATATTTACATTCATACAGATAAATATCCCCTTCGCTGTCAATGAGCGTATACAGGTTCGGATCCTCCTTGGAGGATTTGGAGAACATGTAACGGACGGAGAGCAGCGAGGAGGTTAACGGCGTTGCGCCGTCAAAGCAGTAAAATACCTTGCTGTGGCTCATCCCCAGCTTTTCGTAGAACTCCTCTACCTGCCCGTTGGCCGTGGAAGAAAACAGGGAAGCGGTGGGATAGCCTATCATGGTGCCGTCGTTTTTCGTCACCCGGCTGAACTTTTCAAACCGGTAGAAATCCGGATCCTGTTCCCTGATGCGATCCACCAGAAGCTGGTAATTATCATGGTTTTCCAGATATTTGCTCCTGCTGGTCACGGAAACGCTTGTCTGATACATATTGATGGAGGCTTCCGCGGTCACCACAACCAGGGTGAGGACGGCCAGCAGCTTCAGGTTGAAGTTCTTCTTTTTATAATAATAAGCAAAAATTCCATACAGACATAAAAATACGGCAGTCAGCAGGAAGGTTTCCACGGCAAATGCTTCATCGTCCTTCAGCAGCTTTTCACACAGCAGCACAAAGCCCAGGGACAGGCAGAAGCTGACGCCCAGGGACTTGAAGGAACACTCCCGGATGCGCAGCACCGCCTCGCAGCACAGGGTAAGCAGCAGGAATATATACATAAAGGACTGGCGGCAGGGAAGGGAATCCGGGTAGTTCATGCCATGCCACATGAAATTCAGCACATTGGTGGAAAAGCTTACCAACAGAAACGCCAGGAGGCCCAGTCTTGCAGCCTTTTCCCGGAGGGAAATTTTCGCATTGGAAACATACAGCGGAACCAGCAGGAAGACCGCAACGCCGCAGTAAATGTTCGGCCAGTGATCCAGCCCCGTTTCCACCGCCACATCCATGCAGTGCCTCGCCAGCATGTCGATGGTGGAGAAATAGAAGGTCAGCTTGGAGGGAAAGTTAAAGTCGCTGAATTTCGTCAGATGCAGCGCTGAATATTCCGGTATTAACAGTATGGCCGCCATGCCTCCCGCCAATACGGAAAAAAGCGCAAAACGCAGTACAGCGCCGCCCATCCGGCGAAGGGAGCTGCAGTGGGACACCAGCAGCACCAGGAAATACAGCACCAGGAAAATACATACCATGATGGAAATATAGTAATTGGACAGGATGCACAGCGCAAGGCTGATGCAGTACAGCCTGTATTTCCCTTCAGTCACCAGCTTTTCAAGCCCCAGGGCTATCAGGGGGAACAGGAAAATACAATCCAGCCACATCACGTTCCAGTTATAGGCCGCCAGATAGCCGGACATGGCATAAAAAACGGCAAAGGGAACCACGGCCGCGCTTCTGGTTTTAAAATGCCGGGTAAGATACCAGGAAAAGGTAAAACCGCTGAAGCCGATTTTCAGGATGACCAGATAGGACATGAACTCGATCAGGTATTTATCCGGGAAAAGGGCCACAAGCCAGTTGAAGGGACTTGCCATATAATAGGCGTAAAGCGCAAGAAAATTTGAGCCCACGCCCACATTCCAGGAATAGGAAAGGCTGTCCCCGCTTCGGATTTTACTGAGCATTTCAGAAAGAAAGGGGACGTACTGGTGGTACATGTCCGAGTGCATGAAGCTTTCATCGCCAAACGGGAAAATGCCGTTGATAATGAAAATCGCCAGCATGATCAGAAAAGGAATGGCAAAGGAAAGCAGGCAGGCCCAGTTGCTTCTTATCCATTTGCCAGGGGAAGGAGGTTCTGAGGCTGCCGTTTTGGATGGGTTGTTGCGGGCCGCGCGGCCCGCCGTCATTGTATTCATGAATTTCATTTTTGTCGTTGTACCTCCGGAGCTGTAATTGGGTTACGCTTATGTGGCCGTGCGGTTTTTCCGGCGTGGGAAATTAACCGCCGTTACGCTTTGATGCATCAAAGATCTGGTAATACTGATAGCCTCTGTAGCCGGAAAGCAAATCCTTCTGATCGTCCGCATTCGTAAAGGTACCATCTTTAAGCTCCACATGGTTGGCGGAGATTACGGGCGCCTCCCCGGAAAAAGCGGCCAGGTAGCTGAAATAATCAGGAAGGGGAAGGCCTGCGGCCTGAAGCGTCTGAAAGCCCAGATAATTGGCGCTGGTTTCCACGCCTGTGGTTTCCTCAATATCATAATTGGCCCAGATGATGAAAGGAACCTTGTAACGCCGTGACAGTTCTTCCTCAGTCAGCGTTGCATTACGCTTCCCATTGAGCTTCCATACCGGCTCCACAACGGAGTTGGTAGGCTGATGATCACCGAAGAAAACAATGATGGTTTCTTCCTCCTGCCCTTCAAAATAAGCAATCAGCTCCTGCAGCGCCTCGTCCGAAAGCTTCATCAGGGATAAATAATTGTTCAGGGCTGTGGAATTGGCGCCCTCCACGGTAATATCCGGCTGGAAATTATCGAAGCTTTCCGTATAAGAAGAATGGTTCTGCATCGTTACGTTGAATACGAACAGAGGTTCTCCGGGTTCTTTCTTTTCGTAGGTTTCAATAATTTTCTCAAAATCCGATTTATCACTTACATACTCTCTCACAAGAAGCGGATTTTTATAATCGGGCAGGAAATGCATTTCCTGAAAGCCCAGGTCCGGATAAACCTTATCCCGGTCCCAGCCGGTTGCCTTGTAAGGGTGCATGGCTACCGTTTTATAGCCAAGGGAAGCCAGGTGGGAGGCCATGGAAGGCGTTTCTGCCTTGATGTACTGCTGGTAGGGGATGCTGCCGGTGGGAAGAAAGGCCATGGTATTCCCCGTCAGGTATTCAAACTCGGTATTTGCAGTATTTCCCCCCAGGACTGAAACATTCAGCCATCCGGAAACCGTGTTGTCCGCGCCGTCCATCATGCTGTGCATAAAAGGCATATAATCTTCATTGGTCTGAAAATCCGCAAGCACGGCCGGATCGGAAAAGGCTTCGTCCATGATGACGATAATGTTCGGTTTTTTCTCCGGTTCCTCCGAAGGCTGTGCATAGGCGGCCAGCTCCTCCCGGGCGGCATCCGCGTTGTAGCCGGCCGGTTTGTCTACGGAGATATAACGCAGCTCCATGACAAAGGCCAGCGCCGTGCCGTTCTTGAAGCTGATGGTGGTCGGGGTAAAAAGCTTGTCATACAGCCGCAGCTTCTGCTGGACGATTTCGTCGGAATGGAACATGCCGCCGAAGGCCACCAGCAGGGCGCATACAACGGCAGCCGTGGGTATGCGGAATTTCCAGGTTCCTTTTTTCAGGGTATACCTGCAGAAAAATTCCAGTATCAGCAGAACCAGAAAGCCGATAACCACAAGAAGCGCCTGTTTGTCCAGCGTATATTCATAGTTGTCCGCAACGCTTGCGGCGGTGCTGATGGAGAACAGATCCCAGGGCTGAATCGGCACGGAACGGAAATTCAGCACGAAATAATTCACCAGCCCATACAGGAAAAAGAAAAGCGTTTCCGTCATCAGCGCCGCATGCAGCCGGCCGAACAGGGCGAAAAGCAGCAGGGCAACCAGCTCAAACATTACGATATTGAGCACCTGCGGAGTTGCCTTCATGGTTTTCCAGGGATTATGGGTAAACCATTCCAGCAGATAAAAGGTTACAATTGGGTAAAGCAGCAGCAAAATCAGGTTCAGCCTGCTTTCCTTTATTTTCTTTAGAAATTTCATTTTTACTCCCATCTATGCGCATTGGCGCATTTTAAAATCAGGAAGGCTGAAAGCGTCCTTCTTTCAGCTTACTCCCATCTATGCGCATTAGCGCATTTGAAAATCAATATTGTCAGAGCCGTATGTGCCGTTTAGCTTCGGCTTGGAAGCCTTGTTTTCCCATACGGATCAGAATACCCCCATGATTCTTGTTACATTCTAGTCAGCGATATGGTGACTGTCAAGAGAAGCGGCGAAGAATTCATAATTTGGAAAGAAAAAATAATTATACCGATCACGGAAATACGAAATACAGAACGAGAAAATCGGGCAGCGCCGGTTGACAGAAGAAATACGTAATTGTAATATGAAAAAACCGGCAGCCGCAGGGCAGGTAAGCGCATTTGCGGCAGCAGCACAATCTGCAGGGAGGATTAACAAAAATGCATATAGCTGAGGATATTATAAAAAAGGTGGAGGCCCAGTTTAAAATGGACTGCGCGCTGGATCCGTCCGGCGAAGCAGGAAAACGCGGTTATTTAATAGGAAGAAGGCCGAAAATGCCGGATCAGACCTTTATGACTGATACGGCCTATGGCTGGCTTATGAGAGAGCGTATGGAAAAAGCGGTGGCAGACATTGACTATGGAATTGATTCCAGGGCAAGGGTATATGAAGGGATGGATTTGTTTTTCAGGGCGATTCTGTTCTGCGGGAAAGGGTATCTTATGGCGGATGAGGCAATTTATGACTGGTGCTGCCGTGAATACGGGGAACAGGGACCGGAGCCGGAATGGTTCTGCCGTTTTTCAAACCTGCGCAGGCTGGATGACTGCCTTCGCAGCCAGCGCAGGGAGATTGCGGATACCCATATTTATTTTCTCCCTGGAATGCAGGAAACGGCGGTAAAACCGGATTTTGAGGTCAGATGGCTGGAAGAAGGGGAGCTGCCCGACTGGAAGGAGGGACGGCAGTTCCGCCATGCCATCTGCGGTTCTGAGCTGATGCCGGATATGCTGGCTGTTGCTGCGATTATTGACGGAAAAGTGGCTGCTGTGGCCGGGGCCAGTGAGGACAGTCCGCTGATGTGGCAGATTGGAATTGACGTGCTGCCCGAATTTGCGGGCCGTGGCCTGGCCTCCAGTCTGGTTGCCCTGCTGAAACAGGAGATCCTTGCCAGAGGGAAAATCCCCTTCTACGGCACCGCGGAATCCCACGGGCTTTCCAGGAGCGTTGCCATAAACGCCGGCTTTTTTCCGGCGTGGGCAGAGGTATATGTCAGACGCAGGCAATGAAGCCCAATTAATTAAGAAAATCTTTTCTGTGACGTTGCGGTCAAGTATGGTAGAATAAAAGTAACTGCTGAAGTGATGGGCAGTTATAAACGAAGGCGGCGGCAGCTGCCGCCCTGAAAAGAAAGAACCGGAGAGAATAGGAATGAAAAACAGTAAATTAATGAAGGAGCTAGTCCCCATAGCCGTCCTGCTTCTTTTTATCATTGTAGTGTTGGTAATGTGCGTAGTCAGTGCCAGGCAGAAAAAGGGGCAGTCCGGTACGGGGCCGGATACAGAGGCGGTGCAGGAAACGGAAAGCGAAACGGAAAGCGGCGGCGAAACGGCGGAAAGCACGGAGGAAGCCTCAGGTGAAACGGGAGAAAATACCGGCAAAGAGGATCCTGTGGAGGTTCAGGAGACGATTGAGCTGGATGCCGAGGAACCTGTGGAAACGGAAAGCGCGCCGTATGCTGTGAAGGACGCGCCTCCTGCCGTATCCGGCTCCAATGTGCCGGACACGGCGCAGGTAAGCGCAAATACGGCGACGGTCATTGTAAAGAAAACGAATACCCAGATGCTCGCAGAAATGATGGATTACTGGCAGAAGGATAATGTGGAAGCCATAGAGGATCTGAGCGGGCTGGCACATTACCGCGCCATGTCGGCCTCCCTGAAAAGTTCAGCTTATTTTTATTACTACGGGGACAGGAATGAGCAGGGCCGCCCGGAGGGAACGGGCATTGCCGTTTACGGAGAGGATCAGTATTACTACGGAGAATGGAAGGACGGCCTGCGCAGCGGGAAGGGAATGTGGCTGAAAATGTACTGTCAGGACAATGCCGCCGCTTCCTTTGATCCGGTTCTGGTTACCCATAGCTATGAGGGTGCCTGGCTGGACAATCTGCCCAATGGGGAAGGCCAGGAGCACTATGATCTGGATATCAACAGGGCAGCCCCGGAGAACCGTTATTTTCAGAATGTGATCGGCAATTTCAAGGACGGGCTGTACCATGGAAATATGTATATCAACACGCTGAATGCTGACGGCAACGTGCAGGAATGGCGCGGTGAAGCGAAGGAAGGTGTGTTTAAGACCTTTGAAGGAAGGGATCTGGAAGGCAGGGTGCCGATTTGCCAGGATGTACAGAACCCGGACAGCCATATGTGGATCCATCCGCTGGAAAACAAGGATCAGGGGCTGAAGGAGGTAAGGGATCAGGTAAAAAACAGAAAGGAATAAAGCCAGGGACAGCTGTAAAAAGGGGAACGAACGGCTTTGCCGGAAGCAGGCGGCCGTATTATAAATAATAAGGGGGTAAAAGGTATGGCAAGATACCAATGTGGAATCTGTGGTTACATTTTTGACGAGGAAAAGGAAGGGAAGCTCTTTTCAGAGCTGGAAAAATGTCCGGTGTGCGGGCATTCCCCGGATAACTTACGTTTGCTGGAGGAGCAGCCTGCGGCTGTGCCGGAAACGGAAACTGCGGAAGCTGGCACGCAGACAGGCCTGAAAGCTGCCGGGGAAACGGAAGCGCCGGCCGGTGCTGCATGCATAGATGAAAATAGTGAACCCCAGACTCTTGCCTATCCGGAGAAATGGAGAAGGCAGGATGAAAATATCCGGTACATGGCTCAGATTCACGAAATGGCGGTTTCAGGAAAGCCCCTTATTGAGGCCATGGGGACACAGATGCCCATGCCCTGCTGGGATGACATACTTATTCTGGGGGCGCAGCTGAATCCTCCGCCGCTGGATGAGCATGCCCATGTGGATACGACCACCGTTATCGGCCCGAATGCCAAGAAGCCGCTTATACTGGACAATCCGGTATACATATCCCACATGTCCTTCGGCGCGCTTTCAAAGGAAGCCAAGATATCCCTGGCGAGAGGAAGCGCTCTTGCGCATTCGGCTATGTGCAGTGGCGAAGGCGGGATTCTGCCGGAGGAAAGGGAAGCGGCGGCCAAATATATTTTTGAATATGTGCCCAATCTGTACAGTGTGACGCCGGAGAACCTGCGGCGCGCTGATGCCATAGAGATCAAGATCGGCCAGGGTACCAAGCCCGGCATGGGAGGACATCTTCCGGGAGGCAAGGTGACTCCGGAAATCGCAGCCATCCGTAATAAGCCTCTGGGACAGGACGTTATCAGCCCGTCCAGATTCCCGGGAATCAATACCAGAGAGGATTTGCGGGCGCTGGTTGACAAACTGCGCTGTGAATCGGACGGCAGGCCGATCGGGATCAAGATCGCAGCGGGAAGAATTGAACGGGATCTGGAATACTGTGTCTTTGCCGGTCCGGATTTTATTACTATCGACGGAAGAGGCGGCGCAACAGGGGCCAGCCCGCGTCTGGTGCGTGATTCCACAAGTGTTCCCACTGTATTTGCACTTTACCGGGCAAGGAAATATCTGGACAGCGTGAAATCCGATATTTCCCTGGTGATTACGGGAGGGCTGCGGGTATCCTCGGATTTTGCAAAGGCGATTGCCATGGGAGCCGACTCGGTGGCGGTGGCTTCGGCGGCGCTGATGGCAGCGGCCTGCCAACAGTACCGGATTTGCGGCAGCGGCAAATGTCCGGTAGGAATCGCCACACAGGATGAGACACTGAGAGCACGCCTTAAGATGGATGCGGCGGCAGCGAGAGTGGCAAACTATCTCAACTGCTCCCTGGAGGAACTGAAAACCTTTGCCCGTATCACAGGGCATGAGAGACTGCATGATTTAAGCGTTGAGGATTTATGCACCATCAGCCGGGAAATATCGGAATTTACCAATATTCCCCATGCATAAGGAAAAATCAGCAGTTCAGCCGGCCGGTGCGTTTGCAGTGCTGACCGGCTGAAAGTCATCCGGAAGTACAAAATATTAATTTCGCAGGTGGTTTTGAATGGAATTTTGCAAGTAACTGTGATGGCACAGGACAGTTTTGCAAAAACTTTAGTTAAATTGCTTATATAAATAGGAAGGAACAGCAGATTGTTTTACTTGCGGGCTGCTGTTTTTTCTATTATACTGGAATGGTTAGCTAGTTAAGAGTTAGAAAGTGGTGTTAAAATGAGTGAAAAACAAAAGAAAAATGTAGCTGTAAATGGCGCGGTGTCCCAGGCGGCGGGAGAGGGAAAGCAGCCGGAACGCGTTATGACTAATAAGATGGGAACCATGCCCATGAACAGGCTTCTTCTGTCCATGGCCCTTCCCATGATGGTTTCCATGCTGGTGCAGGCCCTTTACAACATTGTGGACAGTGTATTCGTATCCATGATCAATGAAAATGCACTGACCGCTGTTTCCCTGGCGTTCCCTATCCAGTCGCTGATGATCGCCCTCAGCACGGGAACCGGCGTCGGCGTCAATGCGGTCCTTTCCAGAAGCCTGGGAGAGCGGGATCAGGAGAATGTTAATAAAGCGGCGGAAAACGGCGTTTTCCTTGCGATTATGTCCTACGTGGTATTTCTGATAGTCGGGGTACTGATTGCGAAGCCGTTTTATTTAAGCCAGACAAAGGATCAGGAAATCGTATCCTACGGCGTAACCTATCTGACGATTGTATGTATCTGTTCTATCGGTATGTTTACCCAGATGACCTTTGAAAAGCTGCTGCAGTCCACCGGACGGACCATGTATACCATGATTACCCAGAGTCTGGGCGCAGTGATCAATATTATTTTCGACCCTATTTTGATTTTCGGCCTCTTTGGCTTTCCCAAAATGGGTGTTGCGGGCGCAGCGGCGGCTACGGTATTCGGACAGATTGTTGCGGCAGGGCTGGCAATTATCTTTAACCTGAAGGTGAACAAGGATATCCATCTGAATTTCAGAAAATTCCGTCCTGAGAAAAAAATGATCGGCAGGATTTATGCCGTAGGCATCCCGTCTATTATCATGCAGGCAATCGGCTCTGTCATGACCTATGGCATGAACCTGATTCTGATTCAGTTTACTTCAACTGCCACGGCGGTCTTCGGCGTTTATTTCAAGGTGCAGAGTTTTGTGTTCATGCCGGTATTCGGCCTGAATAACGGAATGGTTCCCATTGTGGCCTATAATTACGGCGCGGGCAACCGGAAACGTGTGAAGCATGTGGCAAAGCTGAGTATCATTTATGCGGTGTCCATCATGATGGTGGGGCTCCTTGTTTTCCAGATTTTCCCGGACAAGCTGCTGGCTATGTTTAACGCTTCGGAACATATGCTGACAATCGGCGTGCCCGCCCTTAGAATCATCAGCCTGAGCTTTATGTTTGCCGGCTTCTGTATTGTTATCGGCAGTGTATTCCAGGCTTTGGGCAATGGTGTTTACAGTCTGGCGGTATCTGTGGCAAGACAGCTTTTAGTGCTGCTTCCCGCAGCCTATCTGCTTTCCCTGACCGGTAAGGTGGAAAACGTATGGTGGGCATTCCCGATTGCGGAACTTATGTCGCTGGCTGTCACCCTGTTCTTCTATGCGAGAATTAATAAAAAGATTATCAGCAAAATCGGAGAAAACGCAGCAGATTTGGTATAGAAGGCATATAAGAGAAGAGGTAAATTTGATGCAGGAGAAAAAGAAAATTACTGTAAGAGAAGGCGGCTGGGGAGATTATGAGCTGTTGAGAGCGGCCATACGGGAAGAACAGCATATCCATGCGGTAAACCGGCCTGATATTTTTGCCGACCTGGAGGAAAGCCCGTTTGGCAGGGAAGATTTTGAAAAGCTGATGGAGGAGGAAAATTCCTTTTTCCTGGTGGCCGAGGCAGACGGCAGGGCTGCGGGCATATGTAATGTCAAGCTGAAGCAGGCTCCGGCCCACCCGGTGGTGGTGCCCAGACGCTATGCCTACATTGACGATATCTGCATCCTTGAAGATTTCAGGCATATGGGTGTGGGAAAAGCGCTCTATGAGGCGTTGGCGGACATAATCAGGCCGATGGGAATCAACAGGGTGGAGCTGAAGGTATGGGCCTTCAATGAATCGGCCATGGGCTTTTATAAAGCGCTGGGAATGAGTCCTCAGAATATTATTATGGAAGGCAGGGTATAGCTTTGCCAGGCAGTTATGTCTGTGCTTCAAAATAAGAATAACAGGCCCGAAAGGCAGATGGCATACATACTTCATGGGTAACTGCCATTTTCCTTTCGGGCTTAATTTATTCCCGTAGCTGCGGAACACATAGGATATGTAAGGGGTTGGTCCGCAGCTGTGGGAGATAAATGTCATGATATTAAGCCAGGGCATCTATTCGTATCAGTCTTCGATAGCAGCCTTCCGGCTGTTGATTTCCTTAAAGATATTCACATCGATCTTAGGTGTCCTGTCATAGTAATAGATGCCGTTCTGTTCCTGTTCCACGTCTGTCAGCTGTGTATAGCAGAAGCCGAACATCCTGGGATTGTCAAGAAGCGCATCGGTAAGTCCTTTATATCTGGATATGTACTCTTCCTCGGTCCTGGGGCCGTTTCCATATCCCCAGGCCTTTTCGTCCGTGCTGCCGGGAGCCCATTTGATTCCGCCGTATTCGCTGACGAACATCGCCTGCCCTTCTTTGTACTGCTGCCTGTCGCCCAGACGGTCGTGGAATACGCCCGTACCATTTTTAAACGGCTCATAAGTGGCGGCAAATGCTTCGGGATCCTGCTCATAGTCATGCACGTCAAAGATATCCGTAACAACGTGGTAGTTGCCGCTGGTATCGATGCAGGGACGGGTGGTGTCATACTGCTTGGTGATCTTCCATGTGAGGGCAAGAAGGCTGTCAATCTGTCTGCGTCCCTCAAAATCCCAGGTTTCATTGAAAGGACACCAGCCTACGATGGCGGGATGGTTGAAATCTCTTTCAATCGACTGGATCCATTCCGGAATAAATGCCTCATAGCCGGAGTAGGAGGAATGATCAAAGCCCCAGTTTGCCATTTCGCCCCAGGCCAGATAACCCAGCCTGTCGCAGTGATAGAGGAAGCGGGGTTCAAATACCTTCTGGTGCAGCCTGGCTCCGTTGAAGCCTGCCGCCATGGAAAGGCGGATATCATTTACCAGAGCCTCGTCGGAGGGCGCCGTATAAATGCCGTCGGGATAGAATCCCTGATCCAGGATCAGACGCTGGAATACGGACTTGCCGTTAATCAGGAAGCGGTAGCCGTCCAGCTTCACTTCACGGAGGCCGAAGTAGCTGCTCACCTTGTCATCGCCGAAGGAAAGCTGCAGATCATAAAGGCGTCCTGCCCCTGCTTCCCAGAGATGGATTTCGCTCAGGGGGATGGTGACGATTACGTTGCCGGAATCCGTCCTGGCGGATGCGCTTCCGCAGGCGGTTCCCTCATAAGAAGCGGCGGCGCTGAAGATGCCTTCCCCTTCCACTACTGCCTTGATGGTTACGGAGCCTTCCGCTACATTCGGATAATACTGGACGCTGCAGATATGTGCGGCAGGCGTGAATTCCATCCATACGGTCTGCCAGATACCTGTGGTTCTGGTATAGGAGCAGTCATGTGAATAGAAGCGGTCGCTCTGCTTGCCGATGGGCTGCATAGGGCTTCTGGTATCATCCTGTGCACATACCACCAGATGATTCTCCCCTTCCTTCAGAAGCGCGGAAATTTCCAGGGCAAAGGACACATAGCCTCCCTTGTGCCTTCCCGCCTCCGTGCCATTAACAAATACACGGCAGTCATAATCCACGGCGCCGAAATGCAGGTAAACCTTTCCCTGCAGCTGCTCTGCGCTGACGGTAACGGTGCGGTGATACCATACGGCTGCGATAAAGTCCGTGTAGCCCACGCCGCTCAATTCACTTTCAGGGCAGAAGGGCACCAGGATCTTGTCCTTAAAATCCGTCCTTTTTCCAAAGCCTCTTTCCAGCCCGCTGTTGTTCAAATCAAGTTCAAAATCCCATGTTCCATTCAGGTTCACCCAGTCCTCGCGCACAAACTGCGGAAAAGGATGTTCCGGTCTAGGTATATTCCCCATAATTTCCTCCATTCTGCCGGATGCCCCGGCCCATCTTGCGTTACTTGAAGTATACAGCTATAATATAGGTTAATAAATGGAAATTACACGCAAAATATTGAGGAAAACACGCATTATGGAACAAATCATTACATTCCTCCCGGGCCAGCTGCCGGGAGAGCCGGTTTTTCAGATTGAGATGACGGGAATTACCTATCCTGACAGCCATTATCATATAGAAAGGGAGAATTCCTCCATCTATATCCTTGAGTATATTATGGAAGGGGAAGGCCTGCTTAGGATCGGGGAGGAAACCTACCGTCCGGTGAAGGGGGACGTTTATCTGCTTCCCCGGGGAAAAAGCCATTTTTACCAGGCCGATGCGGCCAATCCATGGAAAAAAATATGGATGAACGTAAAAGGAAGTCTGTGCGACACCCTGGTGGAAGGCTTCGGCCTGGGGGAGACGGTCCTTTTTCGGGACTGCCCGGTCTATCCCTTATTCCGGGAGTTCCTTCATGTCTGTGAAAAAAAGGAGGGCAGTGGGACCGAGGTGGCCCGCAGGACCTCCCTCCTTTTCCATGAAATCCTTCTTCAGCTGGCCGCCCATGCAGCGGCGGGGGCAGAGCCGGAAATACGGCTTCCGGAGACTGCGGTTGCAGTTAGGAAATATGTGGATGAGCATATTTATGAACGCCTGAGTATTGAACAGCTGGCAAAGGAAGCCAGCCTTTCCCCTTCCCAGCTGACACGGGTTTTCCGGAAGGCATATGGCCAGACACCCTATGAATATGTGCTGTCCCGGAAAATAGACACGGCCTGCCTGCTTTTGAGAAACACGGGGATGACAGTGAAGGAGGTTGCTTACCGGCTGCAGTTTTCGGATGAGCATTATTTTGCCAACATATTCCGGCAGAAAAAGGGACTGCCGCCGGGAAAATACAGGATTACCGGGGACATTGGAACATAAACGTTACAGTCCGGGCAGGTCTGGGAAGCGGCGGTTCAGACCAGGCTGAACCGTAATATATAACCCGGAAAAACCGGATCCGAAAACACTGTAATAAAGTCTTGTTTTTCATTCTTCAGGATGCTATGATGATACAAAACAAAGCTTTACGGCTGGACGATAAAATATAATCAGGCGGAACCGGTAATGAAGGAAGGCAAGTTTTCAATTTCGAATAAAAAGCAGACCTGTGTGATGGCAGCGGCGGCAGTGTTGGGACTGCTTATTTTTTCGCTTCTGGTCTGGATGGTACGGGCGGACAGACAGGAAACAAGGCGAACGATTCTGGATATCAGCGACATTTATCTGGCGGAGATGGCAGATCAGATGGCGGGACATTTTGATACTACAATGAACAGCCAGTTTATCCGGATCAGCAGCATTACGGCGAACATAACGGAGGCGGATCTGGAAAGCATGGAAATGCTGCAGGCTTTTATCCGGGACAGGACTGTGAAGAACGCATATGCCTTTGTAGCTCTTTTGGAGGATAATGGGGATTATTATACGGCGGAAGGGCATTTTTCTGCAGATGGACGTATAGAAGGTGCAAAGGCGTTGCTTGAAGGACAGGATAAATATCTTGAGGCAAACAGTGTGCTCACTGGAAATACGATGATTTTGCTGTCCTCGGCAATTCCTTCTGTCATGTTCGGGGAGCACCGTCTGATTGCGGCAGTGGTGGGAATGACTCCTTCGTATCTGGGGGAAAGGCTGTCGCTTTACAGAGAAGGCGCCAACGCTTATGGAAACATTATTGACACAAACGGGAATTATATCATCAGACATGACGGGGATGACGGTGCAGTGGGCAGGAACCTGTTCAATTATCTGGAGGAGCAGGCGGAATTTGATGAAGGATATGCTTCTTCCATGCTGCGGGATAATGTGGGACAGGGCGGAACAGGCGTCACTGCATTTACGCTGGAGGGTATCCATAAATATCTTTATTATATACCGCTGTCCGTCAATGACTGGTACATCTGCGTGAGTATGCCTTATGGTAAGCTGGATGAGAGGATAGGGGAACTGAGCAGCAGCATGACAAGGGTTGCCATGACGGTTATACTGCTCACTGCGGTAAGTATTCTTGGGATAGCGCTTCTGTATTCCATGGTCATCTGGCAGAAGAACCGTCTCCTGGCCCGGGAAAAGGAATCCACGGAGCAGGCTCTGAAGCTGGCAGAAAGCGCCAGCATGGCGAAAAGCGAATTCCTCTCCCGTATGTCCCATGAAATCCGCACGCCGCTTAATGGCATTATTGGGATGAACCATATCGCCATGCATCATCTGGAGGATCCGGAGCGGGTATCCGACTGCCTGAATAAGATCGACATGTCTTCCAGGCATCTTCTTGCCCTGCTCAATGACGTGCTGGATATGTCCAAGGTGGAAAGCGGCAAAATTGAGCTGTGCCCGGAAAAAATAAGCATGAAAATGATACTGGAGCAGATGATGGTCATAGCTTCCTCCCAGGCCGCGGATAAGAATATCGCATTTCATGTGGAGTCATCCGTTGACGACAGCCTTGTTGTGCTGGGTGATTCGCTGCGTATCAGCCAGATTATCAGCAATCTTTTTTCCAATGCCTTTAAATTCACGGAAGCGGGCGGACAGGTCTGGTTCCGGATCCGGGAAGAAAAAGTGCAGGACGGCAGACACTGGCTGCATTTTGAAGTGGAGGATACCGGCTGCGGCATCGCGCCGGAAAACCTGGATAAAATTTTCAGCCCCTTTGAGCAGGAGGGCAGCAATGTGGCCCGCAAGTATGGCGGGACAGGCCTTGGCCTTGCGATTACCAGGCGCTTCGTTGAGCTGATGGGCGGCAGCATAGCCGTCAGAAGTGAGCCTGGCAGAGGCAGTTTATTTCTTCTGGATATTCCTTTTCCCGAAGCCGACGGGGCCGGCGAAGCGGATTCAGCCGATTGTGGCGGACAGCCTGAAAATGAAGAAAACGAAGAAATCTGCCTGGAACAGAAGCAGTTTGCAGGTAAACGCGTCCTGATCGTGGAAGATAACGAACTGAACCGGGAAATTACCGCCGAAATAGTTCAGGCAGCCGGCGCATGGACAGATATGGCTGAGAACGGAAAAATTGCCGTGGAGAAATTTGCTGCTTCCCCGGAGGGCTTCTATGATTATATTCTGATGGATATTCTCATGCCGGAAATGGATGGTTACGAGGCCACGAAGAAAATCAGATCTCTGGACCGCAGTGACGCCGGGACGGTTCCTGTTTTTGCAATGACTGCCAATGCCTTTGCGGAGGATGTGGAGAAGAGCCGCAGGGCGGGAATGAATGCACATATCAGCAAGCCGGTTTCGGCGGGGGAACTCTATAAACAAATGAAAAATTTCAGTGCGCGCTAGGGGGGACGGAGAACCGCATCCGCCCCAGTCCCTTCGCTCTTTCGTTGGGGCGGCGGGAGCCTGTTTTTTTTCTTCCGGGCTGCGTTGGGGTATTTTATGCTCCAGTCTCAAAAACGGGATGTTTCTAACTGTTCCTGTATACCAGATTTCTGCCAACGCAGCCAGAACTCCTCACGCAGCGACTTTTAGTCGGCTGCGTTCGTCCAGCGACTTTAGTCGCTTGCGGCTGCTAAGGGCGGCAGAATTCTGGTATTCAGGAGCAGTAAGAAACATCACCGTTTTTTCCTATGGAGTATAAAATACCCCAACGCAGCCCGGAAGAAGAAAAACAGGCCCCCGCCGCCCCAACGAAAGGGAAGGGACTGGGGCGGATGCGGTTCTCCTGGCCTTGGCAAACAGGTAGATAAAGAGGAATAGTAGTGAAAATATATAAATGTGTTGGAGTATTGAATACTTTGGATAGGATAGAACAGTGGTGCGTGATAACAAAATTAGGGTAGAGTAGTGTGTTATCATTTTAGTTGATATTCTGGAATTTGGAAGTGGCAATATTTATTTTGAATAGATGTGCGTATGGCATGTGTCGCTGACGAGCCATGTTTTGGCTTCTTCCATGTCGGTGGAAAAATATAGTTGTGATTGTGGGAGTGAGGTTTTTCTGGTAAGGGCTTTGTGGAGTTTGTGAAGGTTTTTGGGGGTGGCGGTGATTGCTAGTTTTACGATGTTGGGGCGCAGGTGGTTGATATGTTCTGTAATTTTTTCGGTAAGTGTTTTGGTTAGAGTCGTTTCGTAGAGATCAATTAGGATTCTGCGTTTTTCCGGTGATTTTAGAATGAAATCTTCTTCTTTTTTCATCATGGAAAGTAATGCGTCTGAATCGTCAAAGTAGCTGCCATAATGGATTCCATGGAAATAGCCGCCTTTGTAATAGTATGGGCTGAGGGCGCCGCTGGGGGATTTTGTTATCATAATTTTTACCTTTGGCTGTTGATAAAGTCATCCTTTCGCTGGTTTATGATTTTTTATCCTGTATTAAGTCGGAGAGTGGTTTTTGCATGCGGATGTGCTGGCACCATTGAATTGTTTTTTGGGTAATGCAGATGCCGTAGTAAAGGGTTGATAGCTTATAGTAAAAACATTCTTTGTTTTCCATTTTATTATACTTATTTTCTAAATCATTCAGTTTTCTCAGATAATTCCTGTTGTTAATTTCATATTCCAATAGCTGTTGCTCACGGATTTCGGGGGACAGGTTATCAAAGAAATAAATTTTTGCCAGATGGGTATTCGTGCCTTCGGTTATATCAGTGGGTGAAACCAGCCAGTCGAAAAACTGTTTTTGTCCCTCTTCTGTGATGTGGTAGAAAATTTTTTTCCTGCCGCCCTGAGGTTTTTCGTAGGTTGTTAAACAGCCTTTGTCTGTTAATCGTTTTAAGGCCGGATACAGGCTTCCATAGCTCGCTTTATAAAAAACTCCGATGCCGTTTTCTATCAGCTTTTTGATGTCGTAGCCGGTGAAATCATTGTCTGATACCATGCCTAAAATAATAGATTCTAACATAAATCCTCCATTTAGATATATCTTATAGATATATAATAACGCTATATGTAAGTTTTGTAAAGAAGCGGATACAAATAATTGTAACTGTTGGGCAGGCAGGCCTTTTTCTTTGAAAGTCGTATTGCCTGTATGGAAGAATTATATTATGCTGAAAGGTGTCAGGATTGAAAAACAGGCGCAGGATGAGGTGGCATAATGATGGGTAAAGGTAAAATATTATTGGCGGAGGACAATCGGGGCGCGGTAAGGCGGATTGTTGAGTATATTGGGAAAATATCAGGAGAGCTGGAAGTGATTTCTTTTGCCGGAGCGGGGGAGGCGCTGCGGTATGCCAGGGAGAATGAGATTGCGCTTTTTATTATTGATATTCAGTTGGAGGATTATAAGGGGACTGATTTGGCGAAGCAATTGCGCGGGCTGCCGGAGTATAGGTATACGCCGATTATATTTGAAACGGGGCTGGCGGGGGAGGAGCTTTCGGCTTATCGTGACGTGAAGTGTTATAGTTTCCTTGTAAAACCGTTTGGGGAGAAGGAATTTGCTGAGGCGTTTCGCGATGCGTTGGGACTTTCCGGGCAGATCAGGCGGGAGGGGAGGAGAATCCAGCTTGAGCAAAAGCAGTTTATTCTGGAGTATGCGGCGGAGGATATTGTGTATATTGAGGCCTTTGGGAAGAAACTGGTTATTCATACGGATAACCGTTTGTCCGGAAGAAAAGAGGATACTGTTTCCGGGTATACGTTAGCCGGAATGCTGGCGCTGCTGGAGGGCGGTCCTTTTGTACAGTGTCATAAGAGTTATATTGTGAATAGGGATTATATTGACAGGATTGATAAGGCCGGGCGGAAAATTTATTTAAAGGGGTTTACGGAGGTGGTGCCTGTGGGCAATAAGTATCAGGCCGGGCTGTGGGGGGAAGCATGAATGTTTTGTGTATTTTAGCGCAGTCAGGGCTGGATGCGGGCGCATTGGCAGTTTGCTGTGAAGGTGTTTTTCAGAAAAGGTCGGAGGCAAGGGGGAAGGATATTCTGCTTTTTCCTGTTTTGCTTGTTTTGTGTGTTGTCCCGCGGGTGAATTTTGTAGCGAATGAAGGGGTGCGCGCCGCGCTTTCCGCATACGGATATGAGATTGTGCCGGTTAACAGTATTGCGGGATGGCTGTTTCTGGTTTTTTCTGTGCTGCTGCTTCACAGTATTTATTTCAAATGGGAAAATAACGGTGACGTTCTTAGCGGGACAATGGCGGTGTTTTCGTTGTATTTGCTTGTCAGGTGTGTTTGTGTCGCTGTGTTGGCCGCTTTCGGGGCTTGGGGAGGCTGGCTGCTTTTTGGCGGCCGTGTATTGACGCTGCTCCTTGTTTCATTGCTGTTTTGTACGCCGTTTTATGGCGGGCTTCAACAGTTGGTGCTGACGGGTCGGATTGCGGTCTGGATTGTGTCGTCGGATATTGCGGTTTTGCTGATGGTGGCGCTTACTGTAGTTTCTTTCCGGGCGGAGAGGTTCCTCTCTCATTCAGGGCTTCTTACGGTATTGGTGCTGGCGGTCCTTTTGTTTAACAGCATCCTGCTGTTTTTCCATCGGCGCAGGCTGCAGGAGCAAAAGCGAATCCATATGATTGAACAGTATGTGCCCATTGTGGAGGAGCTGATTTCCCAGGTGAGGGCAAGGCAGCATGAATTTCAGAACCGTATGCTGGCAATTGAGGCGGCCGTGGCTTCTGCCGGCACTTTGGAGGAGGCGCAAAGAGAGGTGGCGGCGTTGACAGGCGGCATTGTCATCAATTCCAACGACCGGGAATTGCTCTCCTGTGACAGCAAGGTCATTGCAGGAATGTTGTTTGGAAAAATAAAACAGGCGGAGGCGGCGGGGATTCATATGGAATTGCAGCTGCAAGGGCTTTTTAAAAAGTCTGCGGTGCCGGAAACAGAGTGGATTGAAGCAATTGGGATTTTGCTGGATAATGCAATCGAGGCCTCCCCGAAAGGAAGCACGGTTTATATTGCCGTCGGGAAAAAAGGGACGTATCTGGAGCTGCTTGTTTCCAATCCGGCCCCGGCCATGTCGAATACGGAGTTCATGGGGCTGTTCAGGAAAGGGTTTACAACAAAAAGCAGCAGTGAGGGGCGCGGCTACGGCTTGTATAACATACTGCGTATTACTGAACGGTATCATGGAAAGATTGTTACGCGCAATGAAGCCGTTTCGGAAGAAAATTATGTTGTATTTGGCGTCCTTCTTCCATAATTAACGGGTATGAACGAGGGTTTTAAAGGAATGAAAATTATTTTGTTCCCTTAAAACCCTCGTTTGGTTCCGGGAGGTTGAAGTGCGCAGGATACTCCGATATATTGAAGAAAAAGAGTAACTGTGAAGGAAATTGAACAGTTATGAAAAACGGAAAGGAATGGAAGATATGCCCCAATTGATAAAAAACGAATGTAAAAAAATGTTTCTGCCGGTGCTTTTAACAACTGCCGCTTTGACAATTATCATGTGTGTGCTGATTGAAAAGCTCTATTTAAGCTATACACTGCATTATGATTTGGAGGCGTGGGAGGTGGGAACAGGAGGGTTTTCCCTGCTTTATCCGCTGTTTGTTGTGATTCCGCTCTGTTGGAATCTGTATTACGAGCGTAAAAATAATTTTCTCCTGTATATCGCCCCGCGCGTCCCTGTTAAAAAATACCTGACGGCAAAATGGACAGCCTATGCACTGGGAGCATTTTGTATTATGGCGGTCCCTTATCTGTTGTCTGCAGTATATGCCATTGATATTAAAGCGCCGGTGGTTCCGCCTGAAACCAATACCTTTTCGCATGTTTTCCAAACAGCATTTGTAGAAAAGCCTTTGCTTTATGCGGCTGTTCTTTCCTGCTGGAGAGGTGTGATAGGTATTTTAGCCATGACCTTTGGTTTTGTACTCGCCATGTATTGTAAAAATATTTTTGTAATACTCACCGGGCCGTTTATCTATTCCATACTTGAGAATTTTATTATGGCAATTCTGAGTTTGGAGAAATACCGGTTAGTTGTCGCTTTTGACCCAACGTGTATCAGTTTCCATGCGGTGACGTGGCTTTCGTTTTTCACGGGACCGGTTCTGCTGCTTTGTGTCATCGGTTTTACAGCGTTTTTCCTTGCAAAAATCAGGAAAAATACTGTGGTGAACGTTTAGGGGGCTTGTTATGGCGGCGCTTAGCAAAAAGAATTTCCGCCTGTGGGGATATGGGAAGGCGTTTGTGCTGTTTGCCGGATGCCTGCTCTTTTCCGTCAGCGGCCGGTTAAACGAAGGGATTTATTTTGGACAGCATATTTTATCGGCGGTATCCGATCACTATTATCTGACCTATTTTTTGCTTCCGGTTTTACTGTTAAGCTGTTTTTCCTTTTTGGAGGATGACGGGGAAAATGTGATTTTGCGTTTTCAAAGCTATCATTCCTATTTTTATAGAAAATGGCTGGGAACAGGGGGGATTGTCCTCTTGCTGATCGCTGCCCAAAGCGCGGCGGTTCTTTTATCCGGCATGGGGCTTTCCGGGGGAAATGGGTGGGAATTACCCGAAGGAGCGGCGGGTGCAGAGCTGTTTTTTGTGCTGCGGCAGTATTTTTCCACCCCGGTCCAGGCATTTGCGGCATTCTCTGCCTGTCAGTTTTTCGGAGGCTGGATGATAATCGGGTTTTGCATGTGGATTGGGCATTTCGGGGGGCGGAAATGGTCAGTCAGGGTGATTCTTGCCCTTTACATTCTCTCGGTTCTGTGGATGAAGATTCCGGCTGTCCGCAGCCTGCCGCTGACGGGCTTTAATCATTTGCTGATACTGCACCATAATTTGGGGACGCATCACCGTTTTGCTGTCACAGGAATTACGTTATTGCTGTTTGCCATCATCATTACTGTAACGGTGCGGTTTGGATGGCGGGGACGTATATCCCTCCCGCGGCCGCGGATATCAGGCATGACAGCCTGTTATCTCCGCGAATTGGCGGCGCGGCAGAAGTTACTGGCTCTTTGTGCGGTTGTCCTGGTAATAACGCTGTACAAGGCCGGGGCCGGCTTTCGGTTACAATCCGGGCAGGAATGGGTATATTCTCTGTTTGCCGGGCATGGGACAGGCTGTTTCAGGGTGTTCCCGTTCCTTGAAATGCTGATTGTAAACGGTGCGCCGCTGTATCTTCTGGCGGCATTCCTGGAATGGATGGCGAGCGGCCAGTCCTATTTTATTTCTGTCCGGGCAGAAAGCCGAAGGAAGCTGCTGAGTGGAATTCTGTGGGCCGGCACAGGTTTTCTCGCTGCCTATGCGCTTCTTTGGTTTGCTGCGGGGCTTTTTGGAATATTTTTCTTTGGATATGCAGACGAGATTACGGCGTGGAAAATGCTGCTGTATGCTGTTATTATGAAATTCCTTGATACTATGGGACAGTATCTTGTCATGATGTGTGTTTATGCCGTTTCAAGACAGGTTACAATCGGTTTTCTGGTGCCGGCTGCTGGAAATCTGCTTTGTGTTGTGCCCAGACAATGGGTATCTTATCTGCCCTTCGGCCTTTCAGGCCTGACACGGATTGCGGAATTAAATTCCGGTGCCGGGCTCCCTGCCGCAGCGGCACTGGGGACGGAGGCTATTGTTATCATGCTGACGCTTGGGTGGCTCTTGACATTCGGCAGTAAGAAAATATTGGTTTAGGAGGAACCGTTATGAGCTCATATATTGAATTAAGGAAGGTATCAAAAAGCTTCGGACACAGGAGGATTCTCCGGGAGGTATCGTTGGCTGTGGAGCGCGGAAAAACGGTTGGCCTTGTGGGCGCCAACGGCAGCGGAAAATCAGTGCTGTTCAAAATATTGTGCGGCTTCGAAAAACCGGATAAGGGAGACGTCTATGTGCGCGGCAGGCAGCTTGGAAAGAATGGCCGGGATTTCCCGGACAATATGGGGGTATTCATTAACTCGCCCGGTTTTATCGGCATTTATAGCGGTTTCCAGAACCTGAAATTCCTGGCTGATATTCAGGGCAGGATAGGCGAAGAAGAAATTGCAGAAGCCATGGACAAGGTGGGGCTTGATCCATCGGATAAGACAAAGGTTGATCACTATTCCCTTGGCATGAAACAGAAACTGGGACTGGCACAGGCCATTATGGAGGGACAGGATATTTTGATCCTGGATGAACCGTTTAATGCCCTGGACTATAAGACGTATGAAGATGTCAGGACAATTATCCGTATGCTGAAAGCGGAGGGCAAAACGATTTTCCTCACGTCCCACCGCTATAAAGACATTGACCAGCTGTGCGATCAGGTATATTCCATTGAAGATGGCCGGTTGATGCCCATTACCGGGGAGCTGGCGGAACAATACCGTCAGGCGGAGTAAATACGGCTGCCCTGACTTTATTGGCGCAGCAGTAAATCCCGTAGCCTGAATTTGACGAATACTTATCTATTTGGTACTGTAAAAGAGAGGAAGCGTCGCCTGATTTAAAGTACAATTATGGATGCACAGGCAAAGGGGCCGCTGAAGAAAACATCTGTTCCGCCACGGCGGCTGCCCGGACCCGAAAGAAAAAAGCAAACAGCTAAACAGGAGGGTTACAATGGATTTACCTTTTCGGATTGAGAAAAAAGAAAGCTTCCGCACCGTAGGTTACAAAATTCAGACAACGAACAGGAGAGGCGAAGGGAGAAAAGCCATCCCGGCCCTCTGGACCAGGTTTAAAACAGAAAACCTTGACAAACCGTTACAGGCGCTGTCAAATCAAAAGCAGCAGGGCCTGCTCGGAATAAATATTTATAATACGGACGAAACAGATCCCCGTAAATTTGAGTATCTGATCGCAGTATCAAGTGACAAAGATACGCGAAACGATATCACAGAATACGCCATACCGGCCATGACATGGGCAATTTTCCCCTGCACGCTGGAAACCATCGGAAAAACGGAAGCCATGGCAATCACAAAATGGCTGCCCAAGTCCAAATACCGGCCCTTAAATAAAGGCTACCTTACAGGCAGAATGAAATCAGGAGCGCCGGATATAGAATACTATGGAAAGGACGGCCTTGTCGAGATTTGGATTGCAGTGAAAGAAACGGCCTGAACAGGCAGGATAAACGCATCAGCGCAGGCAACGTCCTTCCCGCCGTCCGGGCTGTGGCTGCCGGCTCACGATATAAAGCCCATTCAACGGCTTAAGGAAGCGGGATTGCAGGCCTGCCTGTGGAAAAAAGAGGCATAAAATGAAATATGAAATACGTGAACTGGAAGCATTTTCAGTCATTGGACAGGAAATCCAGCTTACCGGATACCGTACAAAAAATATACAAATCAGCACACAATTCTGGCGTACCTTCAATGCCAACCTAAAAAAAGCATACCTGTCCCAAAGCGGCACCTGGCTCAAATACGCCTTTATGGAAAGAAAGAACGGCGGGCTGACTTACTTTTGCGCCATTCCCAAAAGAACAATTATACCGGATGGCTTTATTCTGAAAGAAATCCAGCCCCACCAATACCTGGTGGCAGAACATACCGGCGCGATGAACAGAATCTATGACACCTATGAAGAACTTTACAGAAATCTCCTGCCCAATATAAAGTACGAGCCCCTGCCGACAGACCTCATCCATTTCGAAAAATACGATGAAAGATTTCACTGGAACCGGGAAAACTCGATCATTGAAATATGGATTCCCATCAAGGAGCGCGACTGATACTATGAAAAAAATACTTGTTACGGGCGGAAGCGCCCCTGCTGAAAAGAAAACCTGAAGCATATATCCTCATGCCGCCCTATTTATATGGCCAAATGAACAATGTATATAGGGAAGCCTTTGTATTTGACTGTGCTATGGCGGACAGAAAATTTTATCTGCCCCGGGATGGAAAAATGAAGCTACAGTTTTTTCATGTCCATGATTTATGCAGATTCACAGAAATCCTTCTTAACACCAAACCCACCCAACACATTTATAACGTAGGAAATAAAGAAACCGTAACAATCCGCGAATGGATGCATCTCTGCTATCGCGCCGCCGGCCGCCAGGCCGAATTTATAAATGTGCGCCCCCCCAGACTCCTTTAAGAACGCTCACATAACCCATAAAACAATACGGGTATGGACTTGACAAAAGCTCATTCATTCATTATAGTAAAAAATAAATTGGCCACCCCGAAATTACAGGGTTCAGCCGCCATAATATCAAAGATAATGAAAAAGAGGAGTAAGCATCCCCCCTTCACAGAGAAGAACGTCCTGGCGCAATCCCCGCTGATTAAATATTAATCAACGACACACAAAATCCAAGCCAGGCTGGAAGACGTTCAGAAGAAAGGAATGCCGAAGGTAGCTTTGGAATCGGACCCCCAAAAGCAGATCCCCTAAAATCTGCCCACTAAGGCCTCCCGCCTCATCCCCGTTAAAAGATGCCAAAGGCCAGGAAACCAAACGCAGGCCGGAACCCAGGATTTTTACCGCAACAGCAAAAATCCCCCTGCCCCCCTGAGCGTCTCATTCCCACACCAGACGCCCCAAGTTTCCCGGTGAACAAAGGTGGTACCGCGTTAACAACGCCCTTTGCCGAACCAACCCGGCAGAGGGCTTTTTTATGTACCTTAAGGCATATTCACACGATTCTGCCCTTAACCTCCGCGGCCACTACCCTAGGGCTTTCCCGCAGTCCTGCCCGGTGTCCTGGTTCCCTGCGGGGTGCGGACGGGGGAGTGCCTGTGAGCTTTGAAAAAATGGAGTTATTTCTTACCGCTTCCTTTTCCCATTCTGATCCCGCCCCTAATGGCGCTGTCTGACGAACCCAGACAACTGAAGCTGCCTGCAGCGCAAGTTGCCCTGGGTGAGGAGTTCTGCGCCATGTTGGGAGCAGAATGGGAAAAGGAAACGGTTAGAAATACCCCATTTTTGAAAGCGAACACGCACCCCCCGCCCGCACCCCGCAGGGAACCAGGACACCGGGCAGGACTGCGGGAAAGCCCGTCTCCCCCACACAAAACAAAGGCCCGCAGGAGCGGGCGGATAGGAGTAATTATGAGTAAGGAACTGGCGAAAACCTACGATCCTCATGGCATTGAGGACAGACTTTATGAAAAGTGGATAGCAAAGAAATATTTCCATGCAGAGGTGGACAGAAGCAAAAAGCCCTTTACCATTGTAATGCCGCCCCCGAATATCACGGGACAGCTGCATATGGGACACGCCCTGGACAATACCATGCAGGATATCCTGATCCGTTTTAAGAGGATGCAGGGCTATAATGCGCTGTGGCAGCCGGGAACAGATCATGCCAGCATCGCAACGGAAGTGAAGATCATTGAAAAATTAAAGGAAGAAGGCATTGACAAGCACGACCTGGGAAGGGAAAAATTCCTGGAGCGCGCCTGGGAGTGGAAAAAGGAATACGGCGGCAGGATCACAAGCCAGCTCCGTAAGCTTGGCTCCTCCTGTGACTGGGACAGAGAGCGCTTCACCATGGACGAAGGCTGCAATAAAGCCGTAACCGAAGTGTTCTGCAAAATGCATGAAAAGGGCTGGATCTATAAAGGCAGCCGTATCGTAAACTGGTGCCCGGTATGCAATACCTCCATTTCCGATGCGGAGGTGGTTTACGAGGAGCAGGCGGGCCACTTCTGGCACATCAAATACCCGCTCATAGATGAAAACGGCGCGCCCAGCACTACGGAGTTCCTGGAGTTCGCAACCACCCGTCCGGAAACCATGCTGGGTGATACGGCTGTGGCGGTCAATCCTGAGGATGAAAGATATACGTCCCTCATCGGCAGGAAGGTGCTGCTGCCCCTGATGAACCGGGAAATCCCCATCGTGGCGGATTCCTATGTGGATATGGAATTCGGTACCGGCGTGGTTAAGATCACCCCGGCCCATGACCCTAACGACTTTGAGGTAGGAAAGCGCCATAACCTGCCTGAAATCAATATTTTGAACGATGATGCCACCATCAATGAAAACGGCGGCAAATTCGTAGGTATGGATCGTTATGAAGCGAGAGCCGCCATCGTGAAGGAGCTTGACGAAATGGGGCTTCTGGTGGGAATCGAAGACTATTCCCATAATGTAGGCACCCATGACCGTTGCAAGACCACGGTGGAGCCGCTGATTAAAAAGCAGTGGTTCGTAAAAATGGACGAGCTGATCAAGCCCGCTGTGGAGGGCGTAAAGAACGGCGATATCCGGCTGATTCCGGAACGCATGGACAAAACCTATTATAACTGGACCGATAACATCCGCGACTGGTGTATTTCCAGACAGCTCTGGTGGGGACACCGTATACCGGCTTATTACTGTGACGAATGCGGTGAAATCGTGGTGGCTAAGGAAGCGCCTTCGGTTTGCCCGAAGTGCGGCTGCACCCACCTGACCCAGGATCCGGATACGCTGGATACCTGGTTCTCCTCCGCGCTGTGGCCCTTCTCTACGCTGGGCTGGCCGGATAAAACGGAGGATCTGGATTATTTTTACCCTACGGACGTGCTGGTTACCGGCTACGATATCATTTTCTTCTGGGTTATCCGCATGATCTTCTCCGGCTATGAGCAGATGGGTGAAAAACCCTTTTCCACCGTCCTTTTCCACGGCCTTGTCAGGGATTCCCAGGGCAGGAAGATGTCCAAGTCCCTGGGCAACGGCATCGATCCGCTGGAGATCATCGACCAGTACGGCGCGGATGCGCTGCGCCTTACCCTGATTACGGGAAATGCTCCCGGAAACGATATGCGCTTCTACTATGAGAGAGTGGAGGCCAGCCGTAATTTTGCCAATAAGGTATGGAATGCTTCCCGTTTCATCATGATGAATATGGACGGCAAGACCATCCCTCAGGATGCGGACAGACATCTGCAGCCGGTGGATAAATGGATCCTTTCCAAGCTGAACAATGTGGTGAAGGAAGTAACCGACAACATGGAGAACTTTGAACTGGGCATCGCTGTCCAGAAGGTATATGACTTCATCTGGGATGAGTTCTGCGACTGGTATATTGAAATGGTGAAGCCCAGGCTGTATGACACCGACGATGCGGACAGTCAAGGAGCGGCCCTGTGGACGCTGAAAAATGTGCTTCTTAACGCGCTGAAGCTGCTGCATCCCTTCATGCCCTTCGTGACGGAAGAGATTTTCTGCACGCTCCAGGACGAGGAAGAATCCATCATGATTTCAAAATGGCCCGAATACCGCGCGGACTGGAATTATGCGGCGCAGGAGAAGGATATTGAAATCATCAAGGAGGCCGTAAGGGGCATCCGTAACGTGAGAAGCAATATGAACGTGCCGCCCAGCAAAAAGGCGCATGTTTATGTAGTAAGCGACAAGGAGGATATCACCCGGGCATTTACCGAAGGAAAGCTGTTCTTCGCTTCCCTTGCCTATGCCTCCCAGGTAACCGTCCAGGCGGACCGGACAGGCATTGCGGATGATGCGGTTTCCGTTGTGATCGCAGGGGCCACCTGCTACATCCCCTTTGCGGAGCTGGTGGATATCGCTCAGGAAATCGAAAGACTGGAAAAAGAGGAAAAGAAGCTGCAGGGTGAGCTGGCGCGCGTCAACGGCATGCTGAGCAACGAAAAATTCCTGTCCAAGGCGCCGGAAAGCAAAATCGCTGAGGAAAAGGAAAAGCTGGAAAAATACACACAGATGATGGCACAGGTAAAAGAACGTCTAGGCGCCCTGAAAAAATAAGCGGCAGACGGTACCGTGCAGGGGATCATGGATTCACAGGGCGGAAGCAGGATGCGCATAGTGCGCAGGGCTGTTTTCCGCCCCCTTGCTTGAAGCCGCACAGGCGGCCCTGCGCAGTGTAGCCGCTGCGGTTTCGGAGTACGTGCCGTCCCAAAGAAATACACGAGGCAGAAGATAATGATGGAAAAAAAGAGCTATACCTACGAGGAGGCAGTGGATTATGCCCTGCAGATCCCCAAATTTACGAAGAAAAATACACCTGAGGACACCCGAAGGTTTTATGAATATATAGGAAGGCCGGGCGAACGGTCGGGCCTGATCCATGTGGCGGGAACAAACGGAAAAGGATCAGTATGTTCATATATTAATGCTGTTTTAAGCGGCGCGGGCCGGAGGACCGGCCTTTTCACCTCCCCGCATCTGGTGGATGTGAGGGAGCGCTTCCGGCTCGACGGGGAAATGATTTCCAAAGAGGAATTTGCCCGCTGCTTTAATCAGGTGATGGACAGCGTAAAGGCCTTTTGTGAAAAAAATCAGGAGGAATACCATCCCACTTTTTTTGAAATGCTGTTTTTCATATCCATGCTTTGGTTTCAGGAAAAACGGGCAGACTATATTATACTGGAAACGGGAATGGGCGGACGCCTGGACGCTACCAATGTTATCGAAAAACCGCTGGTTACGGTCATCACCCGCATAGGCCTTGATCATACGGAATATCTGGGAAATACGAAGGCCGAAATCGCCGCGGAAAAGGCCGGGATTATTAAAAAAGGCGTCCCTGTCGTATTTTGGGAGCAGGAAGAAGAGGTAAACGAGGTTATTGTCAAAAAGGCCCGTGAAATGTCGGCAGAAGTGATTCCTGTGTCAGAAAAACAAGTTGTTTTATTTAAATTTAAGAATAAAAGCGTTGATTTTTCCATGCGCTCTGGGTATTATGAATATATTAGGGCCAGCCTGTCAACCAGGGCAGTTTACCAGAAGGAGAACGCCGCGCTGGCCGTTTGCGCTCTGGAGGTGCTCTCACGAAGCTGCCCGGTTACCAGGCAGCAGGTTGAAAACGGGCTGTCGCAGGCAAAATGGGAAGGCCGGATGGAAGAAGTCCTGCCTGGTGTATTCATTGACGGCGCCCATAATGAAGATGGTATGCAGGCTTTTCTGGAAAGCGTCCGGGAGGACGGCTGCCGTGGGAAAAGGCATCTGCTGTTTTCCGCTGTGGCGGACAAGCGGGTGGAGCCGATGGCACAGCGTATTGTGGACAGCGGGCTTTTTGAGGATGTGGCCATTGCAAGGCTGGACAGCGCAAGAAGCCTGACGGAGGAACAGCTGGATTCGCTCTGGAGCGGAAGGAACCAGGTAAGGCTCTATCACAGCCCGGAGCAGGCCATGGAGGCGCTGCTGGAAAAGAAGCGGCCTGAGGACGAGGTCTATGCCGCTGGGAGCCTGTATCTGGCCGGCCAGCTGAAAGCATACCTTGAGAAAAGAAAACAGAAGCAGCAGCTGTAAGAAAGCGCACGGCTGCTGCAGCTTTCCATATCCGGTGCGGATGCGCCGGCAGAATGAGGTGTTTTTATGATGATAGATTTTGAGGAAGAACTGAAGAAATTTCATCCCAGCCTTGAAGTAGACGAGGTGGAGGAAGCCATATATAACCATGATTTAACGGACCTGACAGACCTGCTGGTGGAAATCGAAAAGAACAGGAAACCAGCAAAGAGCACAGAGGAATAGAGGATTGCCGTTATGAATTGTTATAATTGTGGCGCAGAGCTTACGGAACACGATTTCTGTACGAACTGCGGCGCCGATGTGGCGCGGTATAAGAAGGTCGTCAGCGTATCCAATTTTTACTATAATGATGGTCTGGAGAAAGCGAACGTACGGGATCTTTCAGGCGCAGTTGTAAGCCTGACGGAATGTCTGAAACTGAATAAGATGAATATTGAAGCGAGGAACCTTCTGGGACTCGTATATTTTGAGATGGGTGAAACCGTGGATGCCCTCAGCGAATGGGTCATCAGCAAGAATCTCCAGCCGGAGAAGAACATTGCCGACGCCTATATCGAAGCTGTGCAGAACAGCCCCAGCCAGCTGGAAAACCTGAACCAGGCGATTAAGAAATACAACCAGGCCCTGGTGTACTGCAGGCAGGGAAGCCTGGATCTGGCGTTGATCCAGCTTCGCAAGGTGCTCTCCATCAATTCCAAATTCCTGCGCGCCCATCAGCTTCTGGCCCTTCTTCATATGCATAATGAGGATTGGGACAAGGCGAAAAGGGAGCTTGTGAAGTGCAGCAGGATTGATGTGGGCAACACCATGACGCTTCGTTACATGAAGGAGGTCAACGCCGCCCTGAATGTGGACGAAGGTGTGAAAAATGTTCACAAGGCCGCGAAAACTGAGGATGTTATCAAATATCAGAGCGGAAACGAAACCATCATCCAGCCTCTTGCCGTAAAGGAGCCGAAAAAGAACTATACCGGACTTCTTTATCTGCTTGGCGGCGTGGCAATCGGCCTGGCTGTTTCCCTGACCCTGATTCTTCCCGGCAGGCTCCAGAGCCTGAAAGCCCAGCTGAACGAAGAAAGCAGAAGTATCGGCGAGCAGCTGGATAAGAAAAATGCAGAGCTTACGGATATGCAGAAGCAGCTGGATACCCTGACCGCAAAGAATGATGAACTGAATTCGGAGCTGGAGGTCTATGCAGGTAAGGACGGTACGCTGCAGACTGTTGAGGATCTGCTGAATGCGGCATACACCTACCTGGATACGCCGGAGGATATGGAGAAGATATCCCAGGCGCTGGAAGGAATCGATAAGGAAGCCATGCAGTCCGATACGATTTCCGAGGCATATAAGAATCTGTACGCCAAGCTGCTGGAGACTGTGGGCCCCAAGATTAGCGAGGCTTACACGAACAGCGGGAATAAATCCTACAAGGCGGGAGATTACGAGAACGCCATCCTGGATTTGGAAAAGGCATTTTCCTACGATGAAACCAATGGGGACGCCCTTTTTATCCTGGGCAACGCCTATAAGAAAAAAGGCGACAGCAAGAACGCCGCCAAAATATACAACCAGGTAATTGAACAATTCCCGAATACGGAAAAGGCCCGCCGGGCCAAGGACTATCTGAAGGAGCTGGAATCCTGAGCCGTTTTTGAAACGGCGGATGCCGAACTCCAGGATGAAAAAATAGATATCCAATTAAATATCACTTACAAAAGAGAACTTTCATGGACGCACGGCCACTGGCCGGATGCGTATGCATGAGGTTCTCTTTTTTTAACGCCGGTCAGACGGGGTTCTGGCAGTAACTGTGAGAAAGGAGAAACATATGGAGGAGGATTTTAAGTCAATGAATAGCAGGGAAAACGATCAGCTGAAGGTGACCAGCCAGGCCGAGGTGGCGGACGCTGCAAGGATGGCGGGCGATTATCAAATTATTGATAACTATCTGTGCATCCGGATGCCGGAGGAGGTGGATCACCACCGTTCCGATGAAATCTGTAAAAATGCGGACCACTATATCCTGGAATCCCAGGTGGGCAATGTGGTCTTTGATTTTGAGGACACCCATTTTATGGACAGCTCAGGAATCGGTATTCTCATTGGAAGATACAAGCTCATTTCCTGCTTCGGAGGAAAGGTTTTTGTGCTTCATGCGGGCAGGCAGATCCGGCGCATGCTCCAGCTTGCCGGGCTGGACAGAATTGTGGAAATCATGGAATGAAACATTCAATCAACGGCGGCTGCCCTGCGTTTTGCAGCTGCTTTGGGATTACATTTTGCAGATGCCGCCAGACGGCAGAATGGAGGAGAAATGAACAACGAAATGAAATTGGAATTTGACGCGGTTTCGGAAAATGAGGGGTTTGCCAGAGTGGCCGTAGCCGCCTTCATTACACCGCTTGATCCTACACTGGAGGAGGTGGCGGACATAAAAACCGCCGTGTCCGAAGCGGTCACTAACGCCATTATCCACGGCTATGCGGGCTGGTCCGGGGATGAGCCGGGCAAGGTGGAGGTCAGATGCTGCCTACGGGGAGATGTATTACATATCGAAATCGAAGATAAGGGCAGAGGGATTGCGGATGTGGAACAGGCCATGGAGCCGCTGTTTACCACCAGGCCGGATATGGACCGTTCCGGTATGGGTTTTGCCTTCATGGAGGCCTTTATGGACGATTTGGATGTGACAAGCGAGCCAGGAAGAGGAACTCTTGTAAAAATGGAAAAGAAGCTGGGAACTCTTTCCTGGTCGGAAGATGAGGAGTAGTGCATGGAGGAAATATCAGTACTGATTGCACAGGCGCAGGCCGGGGATAATTCGGCCAGAGAAGTACTGATAGAGAAAAACCTGGGACTCGTTCATCACATCGTGAAACGCTTCTCAGGCCGGGGATACGATATGGAGGATCTGTTCCAGATTGGGACCATAGGGCTGATCAAGGCAATAGATAAGTTTGATCTGTCCTTTGACGTCCGTTTTTCCACCTATGCGGTCCCCATGATAAGCGGTGAAATCAAACGGTTTCTGCGGGATGACGGTCTTGTTAAGGTGAGCCGTACCCTGAAGGAAAACGGTTGGAAGATAAAGCAGGCCGCGGAGCGGCTGGGCCATCAGTACGGCAGGGACGCCACACTGGAGGAAATTTCAGGGGAAACGGGCATTGCCAAGGAGGATATCGTCATGGCTATGGAGGCCAATGTGGAGGTGGAATCTATTTATAAGACCATTTACCAGTCTGACGGCAATGAGGTACAGCTTCTGGACAAGGTGGCGGCGGGAGACTGCCAGTCAGGCTGCCTGGACGAAGAAAAGGAAAAGCTTCTGGATCATATGCTTCTCAACCAGCTGCTGGACAGCCTGAGCGAGACGGAGCGTGAGCTGATTGAGATGCGCTATTTCCAGGACAAGACCCAGACTGAGGTGGCCGGGGTCCTGGGAATCAGCCAGGTACAGGTGAGCAGGCTGGAGAAAAAAATATTGCTGCGCATGCGGGAGCAGCTGGTGTGCTGAAAATTCATTGATCAGGATTTCGGCAGGGTATATAATAAAGTCAAACAGGGTAACCGTTCGGTTCTTTCACGGTTACCTGAGCTGGTACTTTTGTCTGTGGGATGAATTTTTAAATATGCACTGAAAGAAAGAGGCACATATGAAAAAATGGATTAGAATTCTGGTTCCCCTGTGCGCAGTTGTTGTCCTTATCGTGGCCTGCGTAAATCTGGGCGGTATTTTTGTGGAATACAGCAAGGGAGCGGCGGAATATAAGGAGCTGCAGGAATATGTGAATACGGATGCGGCGGCCGCTGCGGAAACGGTGACGGATGCGCCTGAGGATGATTTTTTTATGCCGGAGATAGATTTTGAAGCGCTGAAGGATAAAAATCAGGACTTCAGATACTGGCTATATATCCCGGCCCTGGAACTGAATTATCCGGTGGTCCAGGGGGCGGATAATGAGGCGTATCTTTATAAGACCTTTGAGGGTGAGAAGAACAGCGCAGGCTGCATATTTATGGATGCCGGCAATTCGCCGGATCTGTCGGACAGGAATACGGTGATTTACGGGCATAACATGAAGAACCGCACCATGTTCGGATCACTGAAGAAGTTTATCCAGGAAGAGGGGATGGCCGACGGGAATCCCTGGTTTTATCTCTATACGGAAGATAAAGCGGTCAGATACCGGATTATTTCCTATTATACGACGGTAAGCGGCAGCGATACCTATCAATCCGTTTATACGGACGAGGATTATGACAGCTATCTGGATATGATACTTCGGAAATCGCTTTTTAAAGGATATCAGGAAGTGTCCACGCAGGGAAGGCCAGATATGGTCACGCTGTCCACCTGCCATGGAAAAGCCGGCGGCACGGGGCGGTTTGTCGTGCATGGCGTGGTTGATGAAGTCAGGCAGATGAAGTAAGGGAAGTAAGACAGATAAAGATAGATGAAGTGAAACAGATGAAGCCAGGCAGATGAAATGAAACAGATGAAGCCGCCGGGAAAACAGGCGCGGACCCGGGCGCCGGCAGGCATGAGCCGGGTCCGGGGCTGTAATTTCCAAAGCTGCAATAAAGAGTGCAGCTGTTCTGTCCCTTCACAATTATTAAATAGTTACATAAAGTAATAAAATTTAAAAATATACTTGCATTTTTAACTGTATGGGTGTAGTATGAAGTTAGATAAATCATCATACATCATTTAATCATCATATACATCTAATTTAACACTTGGCAAACTTATTGAAAGATAAGGACGCAAAGCTACAGGGCCTTCCCTCTATAAGAGGTTGGCAGCCAGTTGCCTGATACATAGTAAAAGCGTATGTATTTGCAATGATAGCCTTGGTCTCCTTACAGACGCAAGACTATTTTTTTTACTATCAGGCCTTTGCACTTGAAAAAGGCGTGAAAACTACATTTGGCAAACTTATTGAAAAGTAAGGACGCAAAGCTACAGGGCCTTCCCTTCAGAAAGGATGGCAGCCAGCTGCCGGTACCGCATGGTACTGTAAGATAATCGAAGGATTATCACTACTTTTAAATAACCGAATATGCCTAGTAGTTTTCCATCATTTTTCAATCGACACGATTTGAAAGGATGAAGGAAAATGAAGAAAGCAATCATCACCATATTAGCAGTTTTAACAGTTATCGTAACAACAATGGCACCCGCATCCACAATGAAAGCGGAAGCAGCAACAGCAGATCAGACAATGACAATGAATGCAAGACTTCTTGCAGATATCAATAATTTGAGAGCAGAGCAGGGACTTCCCGCACTGACACTTGACAATGAATTAAACAGCTTCGCAGCAGTAAGAAGTGAAGAAATTACATCTCTTTGGAGCCATACCCGTCCCGATGGAACAAGTGGATGCGATATGATAAGCTCCAACAAATGGCGTGGCGAGAACCTTTCCTATATTACATACGGAAGCTTTGGTTTTTCAGAGCAAGAACAGAACACCGCAGCAGACAGCGTATTCGCAAGCCTGAAGGCAAGCCCTTCACATTACAGCAACATGGTAAGCGGCAACTATACTAAGATTGGTATCTATACATATATTACCAACACCGGTTCCGGCGTTAAGCTTTCCACCGCTTACATGTTCTCCAACTAAGACAACTACTTAATTTTGATAGATGATATGATGATGATTGGAAAAGCAGCAGTTTGATCAACTGCTGTTTTTTCATGGGCAAAATTTTTTCATCACTGGATTTTCAGGAGAATGCGTATAAAAAAGAAAAATCTCCATATTACTAACGTGTGAATGAATCAGCGAAATTATGGAAATGAAAGGCCGGATTGTACAGGCGGGAAGCGCGGCGTTCCCGACGGACGTAAAAGACCGGCCGGAAAGGCGGCGGTATGGCATCACAGGAAACTTTATACCTGAAGCTGGAACGGAATGTGGAGGTAGAAAAGGAGGATGTGCAGCTTTCTGATTTAGGAAAGCTGGTATGTGCGAATAAGGATATCCTGGCTCACGCAAAAGCCATGAAGATATATAAATTCAGGGACACCAAGCCTCAGCGTCAGGTGGTGAGCGTGATGAAAATCATCGAATCCCTTCAGAAGCTGTATCCGGAGCTGACTGTGGAAAACCTGGGCGAGACGGATATCATTATGGAACGGGTCAGGGTGAAACGGGAAAAGGGGCCGGCGCAGTGGCTGAAGATTGCGTTCGTCTGCCTTATCTGTTTTTTCGGAACGGCCTTTACCATTATGGCTTTTCATAATGATATCGGGATCAATAAGGTATTCATGAAGGTTTATGAAATGATAGCGGGAGAAGCGTCAGACGGCTTTACCATACTGGAGGTGGCATACTCCATCGGGCTTGCCATTGGGATTATCGTATTCTTCAACCATATTGGCGGAAGGAGGATTACAAAGGATCCCACGCCTATCGAGGTGGAAATGCGCATATATGAGGATGACGTGAACAATGCGCTGGTGGAAACTGCGGACAGGGAGGGAAAGACCATTGATGTTTCTTAAAAGTGTTTTTATGGCTGTCTTTGGGCTTAGCTTTGGCTTTCTGGTATCCGCAGGGGTATTTACTGTATTGATTTCCGTTGGCCTGGTGCCCCGTTTTGCGGGAAAGACCCATACCAGCAAGAAGGTTTTCCTGTATGAGGAAATGGTAGTGGCAGGCACATTATTTGGAAATTTTATCAGCGTTTTTGAGTATTCCTGCCATGTGGGGGAATGGGTGCGAAAAGGGCAGGTGTTCGGCTCTTTTACAGACAGCCTGTGGAAATGGATTAGCGCTGCGGCGGTAATCGTATTCGGCGTATTCGCCGGGATTTTTGTGGGCTGTCTGGCGTTGGCTATTGCTGAGATGCTGAATACCATACCTATTTTTGCACGGAGAATCCAGTTCAGGCATGGGCTGGGTTTTGCGGTCCTTTCCGTGGCTCTGGGGAAAATGGTGGGAAGCCTGATCTACTTTTCACAGCAGATTTTCCTCACCGGGGGATGAAGCGCGGCAAACGGTGGATAATACGGCTGATTTTTAACGCAGCTGCGGCTATAAGTTAGTGGTTACGGCCTGGTGAAACTGTGGTATACTTTATCTGATAATAGAATTAGCTGGGGAACAGAAGCTGGATGAGGCAGTGGTTAGTGAAGAAGGGCTTTCTGCAGCAGCGGCTAAGAAGGGAAGTGTAATGGAAATAAATAATAAGAAAAATCATTTATCCCATATTTTATTCTTTTTCATTATGCTTCTTTTTGCTGCGGGCCTAACTATGAATGTGCTCTTTTGCAGTAATTACAATCTTTATGGATTATCAGGTAAGACCACTGTAATCGAGGCGCGGGCAAATTCAGAAAGTAGCTTCTCCAATGAAGGCGGCGATAAAACCACCTGTTTTAAGACTTCATTTTTGAGCGAAAATAATTCTGATACTGAAATTATAACGAAGAATATATGTCCAATACCTGTAATTGCGGCTATCACACAAGAATTCAGCCTGTTTCTTTTTATTATTTTAGTTTTTCTTTATTTCTTTTCGGCCTTTTTTAGATTATTGCCCGATGAATGGACATTAATTAATCAAAAGGTACGTCTCGACGATTGAATCTATTCCTTTTCAAATCCTTACAAGTGTGCCAGTGATTGTAAGCCATTTTTAGAATCAGATAATGGCTTTCTTTTTGTATGCAAATAGATAGCGGGTATAAGCCATCTGTTTATTATGAGAGTGAATCAAAGCAGATATTGAATTGGAGGAATATGAGTGAAAGAAAAGATATATAAATTATTTCTCATTTTAGTAGTGAGCCTGTCCCTGGGTTCGAATCCCCTGTTTCAAAATGAGATGCGCAAGTTACTTGAAGCTCTTTCAGGAGTAGATAATACACAGGTAATTCAAGAGCTTGATGAAGAAGAAAAACAAAAAGAGTCCGAAGAAATAAGAAAGTTAAAGCATAGGTTTGAAGGGAGCATTTTTGAATCTGAAAAATGATTAAGGTTGAACCATCGAAATTCTTATAGTAGCATAATACATATGTTTAAGAAAGTGGAGAAGTTTATACCCAATAGTTAAATGCTTCTCTAAATAGCCTGGGCATATTATATGTCAAATATATTAATGGGGGTTTCAAAATGTGTACAAGTTTTGCAGTATACCATCAGGAAAAAGCTGTTTATGGTATGAATTTCGATACGGATGATATTGATTTAAAACTTAAAATCAGTAGTTACAATGATATGAACCTGTTTTACTTTTCAGCCTTTTTGGAAAATAAATACAGGGATATCGCTTATTTTAATAGTGAGGGCCTTTTTATATTAACTCAGGCAGTAGAATATGGTCCGGGTTTTAAAGCAAGTTGTGACGAAAATAATTGGTTTGCTTTTGATATTTTTGATGAGGCGCTAAAGAAAACAAGAAAAGCATCTGAATTTTTTGAGATTCTTAATAAAAGAGTAATCTCATATCCAAGGAATCCATTATTTCCGGCTTTGGGGCTGCATACTATGATTGCTGATAAAACTGGTGATGCATTTATTCTGGAAGAAGGAAATGGTACAAATATAATAAGCCCTGTTCGTAATGATTTCATTGTTATGACCAATTTCCCAAATGGGAAATTTGAGGAAACAAAATATAATGAAGTATATGGCCTTGGTGCTGACAGATATATTTGTGCTTATGAGTATATCCGGAATAATATCCATAGCTTTGGAATAAATGAAGCTTTTGAAATTTTAAATAAAACCAGTCAAAAAAATACTCTGTGCACAATCGTATATGAACCAATAAAGAATGAAATTTATATTAGTTTTAAAAAAGATTTAAGCAAAAAATGGAAAATCTCTGTGACCGACAAAACGATCCAATCAATGGATGGATTTTTAAGCAATAATAAAATCCTACTTACAAATGATGAAGTGCTTGTGAATGATCTTATTAGCTTATATAAGTGAAAACCATTTGATTAAAAGAAGATCGGGCGGGCCGCTTTGGGTGTCAATCCTTCTGGAGGATTTTTGATGTATATTTGTGTCAGGTCGCCGGCGGCGGGGAGGAAGGTCCCTTCCGGCTGCGGTAAACAGAAGGGGGCATCCCCAGCTGCTGGGAAAAGAAGCGGTTGAAATGGGATGCGTCGTACATGCCGATGCGTTCCGCGATCTGCTCGCAGGTAAGGATGCTGCTGTCTAACAGGAAGCAGGCGTATTCCAGCCGTTTCAGGTTCAGATATTTTATGGGGGTGGTTCCCATGTATTTGCGGAAAATGCGGGTCAGATAGGTATGGCTGACATGGAGGTAGTCCGCCAGCTGTCCGATTGAAATATCCTCCGTAAAATGGTGTCCGATATAATACAGGGCCGCGGTGAGCAGCTCCGGAAGCTGTGGGGATACCTGGGTCTGCGCGGCGTCAAGCAGCTCCATCAGAAACGTATAATATAAGCCGGACAGCTCAAAGGGCGTTGAAAAAACGCCCTTTTTCCTGTTGTGAAGGATGGAAATCAGACGGCCCAGCGGCGCTTCCGTGTGGGAGGCATCAATGGTGTAGATGCGGTGCAGGTGGAAATAGCTGGACAGCTCCTGGCAGCCCGGCACGGATAATTCTATCCAGATGAGCCCCAGCGGCTCCTCGGAGCGGTTGGAGTAGCTGTGGGCTTCCCCGGCGGGGATGATGAAGGCATCCCCCTTTTTCAGAAGATAATTTTCACCCGCAATGTGGAATAGCCCGCATCCGTCAAACAGAAAATGGACGGTAAAATACGGGTAGCTATTGTCCCGGTTGATTTGAAAAAAGGATTCCTGAAAGCCGCAGCCCATACGAACCGCATGGAGAAGAAACGGAAGCCGGGCGCTGTCGGTTTCTGGCGCGCTATAAAGAAAGGAAGGGAAATTGTCACGGTTATCAATTGCGTTCATAGTTTTATCCTGTATATTTTAATATGATATTATCCAGTCTATATAATTTTGCCGGGGCTTGCAAGTCTGATAGTTGCTTTTTTTACAAGAAAAGTGATGAATTTGGGAATTCCGGGCGGCGGCCGGGGACGGTAAAATATTGGTAAACCGGCCGGGGGCACATATTTAAAGACAGGATATGGATCAATGGAGGAAGACCCGGGAAAAGGAGGAATTGGGATATGACGTCGAAAGAGAGAGTGAGAGCGGTTATGGAGCATCGGAAGCCGGATCGGATACCGGCGGCCTTTGAGGCGGTGGGGCCGGTGACGGACAGGCTTCTGAAGCATTATGGTTTTACAGAATACGATCAGTTGCTGGAGAAGTATGAAATAGATATTGTGACAGCTTCCCCCAGATATATCGGGCCGCCGCTGAAAGCCTGGAAAAACGAAAAGGGGGAGCAGGTGGAGCTGTCCTATTGGGGATATGAGACAACGCTGCATACGACGGCCATGGATACCTATGGAACAACCACTTATTTTCCGCTGCACGGCGTGGAGACGGTGGAGGAGGCGGATGCTGTTCCATTCCCTGATCCGGACTGGTTTGACTACAGCGCTGTCAGGGAAGTGTGTGAAAAAAATCCGGATAAGGCCATTATCGTGGGACATGAGGGGCCTTTCCAGATGGTAACCTTTTTGATGGAAATGGATGAGTTTTTCATGCTGATGCTGGATGAGCCGGAGACGGCGCAGCGGATTCTGGATCGGATGAATGAGTTCGAGATGGAATACTACCGCAGGATCTTTGAGGCGGGTGAGGGAAAGGTGGATATCCTGCGCCCTCATGATGACTACGGAACGCAGATTTCTTTGCTGTTTTCCATTGATATGTGGAGGCAGTTCTATAAGGAAAATACTAAAAAACTGGTAAACCTTGCCCATGAGTACGGCGCCTTTTATCAGCAGCATTCCTGCGGGGCCGTGGGGCCGCTCATTCCGGAATTCATCGAATGCGGCGTGGATGCGCTGGAACCGGTGCAGAAGGTGAAGGGGCTGGAGGTGGAGACGCTGGCGGAAAAATACAATGGAAAAATTGTGTTCCACGGCGGTATTGATACCCAGGGACTGCTTCCTTTCGGAAAACCGGAGGAGGTGAAGCGGGAGGTGCGAAGGTTCATGGATTTGCTGGGGAAGGACGGAGGATATATTCTGATGGCAAGCCAGGGCTTTGAGGGCGATGTGCCCATTGAAAATATTGAAGCGGTTTATTCGGTTGACAGGTCGTGCTGAAACTGAAGCGCTGACAAAAAAACGGCTTATTTGTGGCTGCGGCAGCCATAAATAAGCCGTTTCTCAATGTGCGCCTGACGGCGGACATTTCTTTTTCCGATTTTATTATTTTCCGGTCCTGTTATGCAGATCCTTAATCGGAATATTTGCAAACAGCGCAGGAACCACGCCGTTGCCGGTTTCGGATTCCGTTTCGGTGATCTGGATATCCAGTCCCTGGGCGTCAATATCCATATATTTGGAAATGACCTGGATGATATCATTTTTAATCTGTTCCATCAGTTCAGGGGAGCAGTTGGCTCTGTCGGAGACCAGTAAAAGTTTTAAACGATCCTTTGCTACCTCGCCGGAACTTTTTTTCCGGAATAAATCCATTAATCTCATGGTAAAGCCCCCCTATTATTTCTTGAACATATCCTTCAGCTTGGACATCATGCCCCTTTTCGCGTCAAGATTTAAAAACGGCACTTCCTCGCCCAGGAGACGTTTGCAGACGTTCATATATGCCTGTCCCGCCATGCTGCTGGAGCCGACAAGCGGTTCGCCCTGGTTGGTGGATACCACGATCTGTTCATCGTCAGGAACCACGCCGATTAAAGGAAGGGAAAGGATTTCGTTGACATCCTCCACCTTAAGCATGTCACCTCGCTTCACCATATCCATGCGGATCCGGTTGATAATCAGATCAATACGCTGCATTTCATTGGCTTCCAGAAGTCCTACGATCCTGTCGGCGTCGCGGATGGCGGAAACCTCAGGCGTGGTTACCACAAATGCGCGGTCAGCGCCTGCAATGGCGTTCTTAAAGCCCTGTTCAATTCCTGCCGGGCAGTCAAGCAGGACATAATCAAAATTTTCCCTCAGTTCATCGATGAGAGCTTTCATCTGTTCCGGGGAAACGGAATCCTTGTCTCTTGTCTGTGCGGAAGGCAGCAGGCACAGGTTAGAGTATTTTTTGTGCTTAATCAGCGCCTGGTTTAAGCGGCAGTTGCCTTCCACCACATCAACCAGATTGTAAACGATACGGTTTTCCAGCCCCATGACTACGTCCAGATTCCTTAAACCGATATCGGTATCGATCATGATAACCTTTTTATTAAGCATGGCAAGTCCGGTTCCCACATTTGCTGTTGTTGTGGTCTTGCCAACTCCTCCCTTTCCGGATGTGATAACAATAACTTCACTCATTTAACTAAATCCTCCTGCTAGTTTTCCGAAGGAAAATACGGGCTCTGTGAAAACAGAGGGTTTTCCTTCTGTATGTTAGTTGGAAATCTGGTGGTAACTGTGAGGGTATTGAACAGTTACACCTGGTTTTATAAATTGTTGAAGCACCCTTTTATAACCGGTTCGATACATATATTCCCGTCTTTGGCGGTGGCCAGCTGGGGAGCGTAAGAACCGGCGGCATTCTCCTTTTTCCTGAGTGCGCGGGGGTTCTTTTCTTTGTCCGGGCTTTTGGCGATCAGATCGCCGATCTGCAGCTGGATAGGCTTCATTTCAAGCGCAAAAATAAAACAGTTGCCGGCTCCGGCAGCTCCTGCGCAGGCGTTTCCCTTCAGTGATCCCAGAATAACGATGCTTCCGTGGGAGATAATTTTGGCGCCCGGATTCACATCTCCGATGAGCGTGATGTTGGAATAGCTTTCCAGAACCTGGCCGGAACGCAGGTTGCCTTTGTAAAAATCAGTAGAGGTTTCCTCCGCTGTGACAGCCTGGGGCATTCCCGCATATTCTGCAGCCTCCAGCTGTGTCCTCATCCGTTCCTCCAGGGCGCTGTCGTCATCTACGATGCATGCAATCCGGATGGAGGTGGTTTCCGTAATGGTCTCTATAATCCGCAGCTGTTCATCAGGAGTCAGTACTCTTCCTTCAAAGGAAAGGGCCATTTGGGCATCTTTAAAGAAGTTTCCTGTTTCTTTGAATTTATCTGTGATAAGCTGCAACAGTTCCGGAAAGGGTATGTGATTGTCGAGAATTAGTTTGATTCCGTACTTATTACGTTTAACGATTACTTCTTTTGTCATGTCTGCTCCATTTTATCCAAAAAAGGACTCTTACTTAGCAATTATACTTGTTTTGTCGGAATATGCAAACCATTTTCGCAATTTTTATCAGAAAATGTTGAATTCAGGCAACTGTTCTGTCCCGTCTGCGGCCATGGCGGGAAGCGCGGCTCCCACGGTGTTTTTCCCGAAAGCGAAAATGCGGCTATTTTACCTGATTCGGCATACAATTTACAGAAGAAAGAAAATCCGGCGGCAGGCCAGGCTGCCGCCGGGGAACAAAGTGTGGAGGTTATTATGTGCAGACGAAAATCTACTTATGTTACAGCGATCCTGATACCGCTTGCGGTGGGAGGGCTTTCCGCCCTTTTAAGCAGGAACGGCATGGCGGCGTATCAGACGTTGGAAAAACCGCCGCTGTCGCCCCCGGGAGTGGTGTTTCCCATTGTATGGAGCATTTTGTACATATTAATGGGAATCAGTTCAGCCATGATCTGGTGTTCCGAAAGTCAGGAAAAACCGCAGGCTCTTAAGCTGTATGCGGCGCAGCTTGCGGTGAATTTTTTCTGGAGTATTTTTTTCTTTGCCTTTGGCTGGAGGCTTTTTGCCTTTTTCTGGCTGCTGCTTCTGCTGGTGCTTACGGCAAAGATGGTTAAAAGCTTTTACCAGATCGATAAAAAAGCGGCTTATCTTCAGATACCCTACCTGCTCTGGCTTTTGTTTGCGGCGTATCTGAATTTTGGGGTATGGATGCTGAACAGGTAAAATGGTATAATATTTTTCAAGATGCGGATAGAATACGCAGCGGGATGAAAAGAAGGGGGTACGGTATGGATAAAACCTGGTGGAAGGAAAGTGTTGTATATCAGATATACCCGAGGAGCTTCTGTGACAGCAACGGGGACGGAATCGGGGATTTGAAGGGAATTACGGGAAAGCTGGATTATCTGAAGGAGCTGGGTGTTGATGTGATCTGGCTTTCCCCGGTTTATGAGTCGCCCAATGATGATAATGGGTATGATATCAGTGATTATCAGGCGATTATGAAGGATTTCGGGACTATGGAGGATTTTGACCGGATGCTTTCACAGATACATGAGCGTGGAATGAAGCTGGTGATGGATCTGGTGGTGAACCATACCTCGGATGAGCATCCCTGGTTCGTGGAGAGCAGAAAGGGAAAAGAGAATCCTTACAGGGATTATTATATCTGGAAGGATCCTGTGAAGGGCGGCGCGCCGAATAACTGGGGTTCCTGCTTCGGCGGCTCCGCCTGGGAAAAGGATGAAAAAAGCGGGGAATATTATCTTCATCTTTTTTCTGTGAAGCAGCCGGATCTGAACTGGGAAAATGAGGCGGTGCGCAGGGAAGTATACCGGATGATGAACTGGTGGCTGGACAAGGGTGTGGACGGGTTCCGCATGGATGTTATCAGCCTGATATCCAAAGATCCTGCGTATCCGGACGGGCCGGCGGGGCTGAACGGCTATGCGGCCTTTAATTTCTGCGCCAACGGGCCGCGGGTGCATGAGTTCCTTCAGGAGATGCGCCGGGAGGTCCTGGACGGCAGGGATACGCTGACCGTGGGAGAATGCTCCGGCGTGACGCTGGAAGAAGCGCTGAAATATGCGTCGCTGGACGGAAAAGAGCTGAACATGGTATTCCAGTTCGAGCATATGGATCTGGATTTTGACGAAAACGGAAATAAGTGGACGGACAGAAAGTGTAAGCTTTCCCAGCTGAAGGAGATTCTGTCCCGGTGGCAGGCCGGGCTGTACAAAAAGGCCTGGAACAGCCTGTTCTGGTGTAATCATGATCAGCCCAGGGTGGTGTCCCGCCTGGGAAATGATTCCGCACAGTATCGTGAGGTATCCGCCAAGATGCTGGCGGTATGCAGCCATATGATGCAGGGAACCCCCTATATTTACCAGGGGGAGGAGCTGGGGATGACCAACGCGCCCTTTGCGGATATTTCGGATTTCCGGGATTTGGACAGCATCAATGCTTACCGGGAACTGACGGAAAAAGGAATTTTCAGCAGGGAGGAAATGCTTGGCTACCTGCGCTACAAGTCAAGGGACAACGCACGGACGCCCATGCAGTGGGAGGATTCGGAAAATGCGGGTTTTTCCACCGGGAAGCCGTGGATTATGGTAAATCCCAATTACCATGAAATTAATGCAAAGGAGCAGGTGGGAAGGGAGGATTCCGTTTTTTCCTTCTATAAAAAGCTGGTGGCTTTGAGGAAGGAAAGGCCAATAATTGTTTACGGGGATTACCGCCTGCTGGAGCCGGAGTCAGAGGAGCTGTTTATTTATGAACGGGGGCTGGAAAAGGAACGGCTTTTGGTGGCATGTAATTTTACAGGAAAAGAACTGGCCTGGGAACTGCCGGAGGAGATGAAGGGGCGCAGGCCGGAGCTGGTTATCGCAAATTATCCGGATGCGCAATGGGCGGATACGCTGACGCTGCGGGCTTATGAGGCTGTGGTGTGGGAATGGATGTTGGATTGATGGATGCGGATTGGGAAGGATGAGGGACAGGGAGAAAAAAAGGGAAGAAAAGGCTCGGACAGCTGATTTTATCTGGCTGTCCGGGCCTTTTTGCCTGTGTGCCCGGCGGCGCACGTTTCTAACCGGTAGCGGACAACATTCAGCAAATATTTGGTGAAAATAAATTCTGATTGTCTGTAAATAGATATATTCAAAAAGTGCGCTGGTAAAGAAATACCAGGGCACTTTTTGAAGAATTATGTCTATTTTTTAATCAGTGTATACTGTTTATAAAAGTAATAGGATAATTTATTTTTTACATTTAGGAGTCTTTTTGTCACAATAATATTGTAATTAGATAATTAATATTAATACTATATAACTAATTATTCGATATAATAAATTATTTATAGGTGAATAATACACTTAAAATTGTAATTTTAATTATGGAAAATTAAATAAAAGTAGTTAGATGGAGAATTTAATTATATAAATCTGGACTTTAGCCGGAGGCTATTGATTATCAGGGGCAGGAGAATGGTGAATGAAATTATTACTGGTAGATGACGACAAAATTATCATAAACAGCATGCCTGCTGTCTTTCCATGGGAAGATTGGGGGATTACCGGAATCTGGATAGCTTTATCCATAAAGCAGGCAAAGAAAATTCTTAAAGAGGAACAGATTGATATTTTGCTTTGTGATATTGAAATGCCTATGGGGACAGGTATAGAGTTGATCGAATGGATGCATAAAGAAGTTCCGGTTCCCGCAGTGACAATCCTTCTGACCTGCCATTCGGAGTTTCAATATGCTAAACGGGCCCTGCAGCTTGGATGTAGTAATTATCTGTTAAAACCGGCTGAAGAGTCGGAGCTTAAGAAAGCGGTGCTTGATGCTGAAGAAAAGGTAATGGAGTTCAGAAAACAGGAAAAGGAACGGAAGCGGAGAGAACAGAAAATCCATAATATAGATGCATTTTGGGAGACACTTATGGCACATCATATCAGCTGTGGTGAGCAATTGCAACGTGTCTGTGAAGAGTATGAGATTAAGGAACAGATACATTTCCAGCCTGTACTTGTAACGGTTAAGCACCATTCTTTTAAAATTCGGGATGTGAATCATTCCCTAATGTCATTTGTATTGGAGAATGTACTCCGGGAAATGCTTCACGGAGAAAAGTTTGCTCTGGTTAATAATTATAATGAAAGGCTATGGCTGTTTTTTCCGGAGAATTGCATAAGAGATCCTTCTCAGCTGTTTGTACAGGTGATCGGCTGGATGGAAGAAAAATATCATTGTGCACTTTCCTGCTATTTGGGGCGGATGCAGGCTTTGGCTGACTGGGAGAAGGAATGTGAACTGTTGCAACAGGCAGACGAGCGTTTTGCAGTCAGCCCCGGAATTTATACGGCATCCCAGATACGGCATACCCATCCTATGCCGTTTATTTTGCCAAATACCATAAAATGTAGCTTTCTTGGGCTGTTTAGCGCAGGAAAGTATGCGGAACTCCTGCAGAAGATGCAGGAATATTTTCTGGCGCTTACTCCTGAACAGTGTAATACTGCTTCACTCGATGCTGCTATACGCAGAATAGATCAGGAATTCGAAAGGGGGCTGGATACCATTGCAAGGGAGCAGTTTCAAAAAATCCAGGTACAGCTGTTTAAGGATAATCCGAATTATACAAGATCTATACCGGGGGTGCTGGAGTATTACGAGAGGATGTTTGCCTGTATTAAAGAAGAAAAACGGGAAATTGTGCCGGAATCCATAATTGAACGGGTAAAATTATATATTTCAATAAATATGCAGCAGGAGCTCAGTCGTGAAGAAGTATCGGCATATGTAGGTCTTCACCCAGATTACCTGAATCGTCTTTTTAAAAAAGAAACAGGAGTTTCCCTGAAAGAATATATCGCGGATGAGAAAGTACATATGGCGTGTGAACTGTTGGAACAAACGGATTTCCTCGTGGGTGAGATTGGGGAAATGGTGGGCTATGTGAATTTTTCTTCTTTTACCACTTTTTTTAAGAACCGTACCGGTCTGACCCCGGTGGCCTGGAGGAAGGAGCATTCAAAGTGAAAAAGGAAGCTGGAAAAAATCGGAAGCGGTGGAGCCTGCGTGAGATATGGATTGCGATAGGTGCAATTTTGCTGGTTCTGTGGATTATGTTTATTACGGTCAGTACAGTTACCATGTGGGCGTTGGATCGGCAGAGCAGGGAGTCCATGCAGGGGGTTCTGGAATTTGGTTCCTCTAAGCTTGAGAGCAGGCTGAGACAGCTTGAAAATTTCCTGACGGTAACGCTGGTCTCAGATGCCAGGTTTGGCATGCTCCGAAATTCCTCCCTCAGCTATGCAGATAATTTGCGGCAGGTAGGGTTGCAACTGGATTCTTATGGACAATACTTTCCGGATTTCAGCGGCATATTTTTTTATGAACCTTCAAGAGATATTCTTATTGATAAGCAGTGGAATGATATCTCAGCCTACTCCATGACATATGTTGTCAGACGGATGGAAATGCGAAGACGTATGAAAACACTTTGTACAGGAGAACCGCAGGAGCGGGCGGTCGGAGAATGGACGATTGAAAATTTTGACAATATGCTGACAGCTTTCTACATTTATTATCACCAGGGACAGTATTTAGGTGTATATGTGTCATTGGATGGATTATGGGAACGGATTATTGACTTAGAAGATGTGGCCGGGTTTGAAGAGTCGGCGTTGACCGATTTGGACGGGACTGAATTGACAGGAGATAAGGAGCGTATTTTCGAACTGGAGAGTGCTTCCTATTGGGAACCGGGTAGAAGTTACCTTCAGCTGACGAAAAAAATCGGCCAATTCCCGGCAGCTATTGTGACGCTGGTGCCCAGACAACAGCTGCGGGGCAACTGGATGATATGGTGGACTGGGCTTATTATACTTGCTGTATTGAGCGGTCTGTTTCTGGTCTACCTGCTTTTGACTTTACAAAGGGTTCTTTTCTCCCCGTTGTCAGAGTTAAACCGACAGATGAAAGCTTTTTCCAAAGGAAATTTAGATACCCATATATCAAAGCTTGTAGGATGTCAGGAGGTGAGGGAACTTTCCTGTACCTTTAACGAAATGACAGGGCAGATTCATGATATGAAAATCGAAAACTATGAGAAAAGGCTGGAGAAGCAGGAGACCTTCCTAAAATATCTGCAGATACAGAAAAATCCACACTTTTTTCTTAATATGCTTAATGTCATTTATTCTCTTGCAATTTCCGGAAATGTATCACAGATTCGAACGATTACCCTGGAACTGATCCGTCATGTGCGTTATGTGTTGTCTGTGGAGAAGCCATTAGTGCCTCTTTTACAGGAGTTGGAATTTACCCATAATTATCTGGAAATTCAACGGATTAGATTTCCATATGAAATCCGGATGGAAGAGGAAGGCTTTACAAAGGAGATTACGCAGATTTTTGTGCCACCCTTGCTTCTGCAGACCTTTGTGGAAAATGCGGTCAAATATGCGCTGTCGTGTGAGGATACCCTGCAGATACGGCTGGAGGCAGAACTTATGGAGGATGTACTTAAACTTTGTATTAGTGACAGTGGTCCGGGGTTTCCGGAAACAATGCTGGAAGAACTCAATGCGTCTGGAACTGTGTCTGCTGACACTCGCGGGGAACATATCGGAATTCATAATGTTCTGTCCCGTATGAAATTATTGTATGGTACTGCCTATGGATATCATTTTGCCAATCTCCCCATGGGAGGAGCGCGTGTGGAACTGTTTCTGCCAAAGCAAGTCTGATTTTCAAAAATAAGAAGTCTTAAATTCAAAAGTTTTCTTTCCTAAATTATTTTATTATAAAAACATCACAAATGCGCCGGCACGTTTGTGCCGGTGTTTTATTCTACGACAGGAAATCTTCCTATCGTAAAATAAAACACAGTCCCTTGCGGATGCGTATTTACATGAAAAGAAATTATTGTCTTAGGGCAAGAGTGTAGTACATTTATATACTCTGGTACACTCATTCTTTTCGTAAATATTTGAAACAGACAGGGGGAAAGAAATTGAAAGAAAAATTTATCAAAGGTTGGAAGACATTAAAAAAACAAAGAGAGCTACAGTTATTTGCCTGGATTGGCATGATAGTTCTATTTATTTTTTCTTATCTGCCATTGAGCGGTATAATTATTGCTTTCAAAGATTACAAAATTCAAATGGGTTTTTCAGGTATTTGGATGGCAGATTGGGTTGGAATTAAATGGTTTAAGGAACTATTTTCCTATTATCGTTTCAATGAAATTCTGCGTAATACGGTGGTATTGAGCATTTTAAAGCTGCTCTTTACCTTCCCTGCGCCGATTATCCTGGCGTTGTTATTAAATGAGATGAAGGTGCAGAAATTTAAGAAAACCGTTCAGACTGTTACCTATCTGCCAAATTTTATTTCGTGGATTCTGGTGTATACCATTGCAAATTCCTTCCTGAATGCGGATATGGGACTGGTTAACCAGGTATTGCAGGAATGGGGGCTGATCAAGGCACCGATTCAGTTCTTAACTTCTCCGAATCTGTTCTGGGGGGTGGCAACCTTTTTGGCTATTTGGAAAACTACCGGTTACTGGGCAATTATTTTCCTGGCAGCGATCAGCGGTATTGACTCTCAGTTATATGAAGCAGCGCAGATCGACGGTGCGGGCAGATTACAGAGGATCCGTTATATCACTTTTCCTGGAATCAAGGGATCCGTAGTAACAGTGCTGATTCTTTCTATTGGTGGTCTGCTGGGTGGCGGAATGGGAGGTTCCAATTTTGATCAGAGTTATATTTTCGGAAATGCCATTAATAATTCAGCATCTGAGATCCTACAGACCTATGCCTTCAAAATGGGACTTTCGGAAGGCCGTTTTGCTTATGCAACAGCTGCTGATTTGGTACAATCTGCTGTTTCGGTGGTTTTGATCCTGGTGAGCAATAAGGTGGCCAAAAAAATTACCGGGGAGGGAATATTCTGATGAAAGAAAGCAAACAGGTGAAAAAAAGGAAAAGAAGCTCAAAAGAAGATTTAGTTGTTGATATTGTAGTGTGGGGCTGCCTGATTATTGTCCTGTTAATTACAGCTTACCCATTCTGGTATGTGGTAGTGGCTTCATTTAGCGATGGCTATGACTTTATGAGAGGCGGCGTATATCTCTGGCCGCGGATTTTTACGCTGGATAATTATAAAAATCTTCTGGGGCAGAAAATTTGGACCAATGCATTTCTGGTTTCTTTTATCCGCACGATTGTAGGGACTTTTCTGACTGTATGCATGACCTGCCTGGTAAGCTATACTCTGTCACGTAAAGATTTGATGTTTGGTAAGATTTATCGATTTCTGGTGGTTTTTGCCATGTATGTTTCCGGAGGGCTGATTCCCTATTATATCGTTCTGAAAAACCTGCATTTGGTAAATACTTTTTGGGTATATGTAATTCCGTCAATGCTGAATCTGTTCTTTATTATTGTGGGTATTAACTTTTTCGGCTCAATTCCCACAGCATTGTTGGAATCTGCTAAGCTGGATGGAGCTTCGGAACTAAAGACCCTGATTCGAATCGTCATACCAATTTCCACACCATTTATTGCAACACTATCATTATTCTCAGCCGTGAACCAGTGGAATTCCTGGTTGGATTCATCCTACTATGTAAATAAAGAAGCCCTGCGGACTGTGGCATACAGAATGCTGGTAGAAATCAATCAATCTACCGGAGCATCAATTACCGGCGGTACGATCACGACAAAATCCACAACACTGACAACACAGGCCACTGCCATGGTGACCAGTATGCTGCCGATTATGTGTGTCTATCCGTTTCTGCAGAAATACTTCGTACAGGGTCTTATGCTTGGAGCAGTGAAGGAATGAGTTATTTTAGTGGTTATCAGACTCAGGGGAGTCTCTTAATAAAAAAACATAAGGAGGGTACTATGAAAAGGAAAGTATTAAAATCTCTTGTCAGCATTGGAATGGCATCGGCGTTATTATTGACTGCATGCGGTGGGAGCACAGCTTCTTCCGACAGCAGCACTGTTGCATCAAAAGAAGAAGCTGTGGCAGACACAGCAGCGGAAGAAACAAATGCTGCGTCGAAAGAAACCGCACAATCCGGCAGCACGGAGATCGTAAAGCTACGATTTTTCAATGATGAAACCTGGTGGCCTTATACCGTATGGGAAGGCAGAATTCCTGAGAAAATCAGCGAAGAAACTGGTGTTACCTTTGAAGTGACCACAGCGGCTGACAGTACGGCACTGAATCTGATGATTGCTTCCGGGGATCTGGGAGATCTTATCCTGACTAGCGATAATGCAAAAATCTCCAGGCTGCAGAATTCCGATATGTGCTATACGCTGGATGAGCTCGCGCAGATGGCAGGTGAGGAGTCATTTGATGTACATCCTGTTTTAAGGCTGGTAAATACGGCCGACGATGGAAATCTCTATACCATTATGTGTGGTTATTCTCCGGATTACTATATGAAAGAGTATCCAAAAGCTGTGTATGAGACTACAGGTTTGGTGGTCCGAGACGATATGTACGAAGCAATCGGTTCTCCTGTGGTAAAAAATCTGGATGATTTTGAAGCCATGCTGGCTACCGTAAAGGAAAAATATCCGGATGTGGTTCCTTTTATGTATAACTATACACATACAAATGGCATTATAAAGATGCTTCTGGGCTCTGATGTTGGTATTGGAGGCTTTCTGGATGTAGATGGACATGCAAAGGCATTTATAGAGGATCCTGTTCTGGAAGATTACTATGAATTGATGAATGACTGGTATCTCAAAGGTTATATGACAGATGAGAATTTTGCATTCACCTCTGACAGCGATGATTCAGACTACATGGCGGCAGGAAAACTGTATGCACTCGCGAAGTATTCTAATACTGCCGATGAGATGGGGGTAACTTTGACCGAAGCAGGGTGTGATTATGGTCTGGTTCAGCTTACCGACATTATTGCCAATCAGCCTGGTGCGAAACACCTGCAGACAACTGCTGGGTGGAGAGGAATGTTTGTGCCTAAGAGTTGCGCTGATCCTGTCGCTGCCTATAACTTTATGAAATTTATGTATAGCGAAGATGGGCAGTGTCTTTCTCTTTGGGGGGAAGAAGGTGTGGATTGGAATTGGGATGAAGAACATAGCTATCCTGTCCTGAATTATGATTTTGAATCACCTAATGAAGCGGATGGTATGAAATTCTGGGGTTGGATTTATCATGATGGTGTAAGAAATACACTTCCCGGATATGGCAATGAGGGGCAGACCTTTAAGGCCAGAGAAGCTGCAACCGCTATTTCAGAAACAAATCCTGTACTGGGGATGCTCCGTATGGGGGCAGACTCCGAAGAACAAACGATTATGAATAATCTGGTAGAACTTTACAACAATATGACCGCGCAGATCATAACCGCATCAACACCGGAAGCATCTAAAGCCTTGTATCAGGAAATGTTAACTACCGCTCAGAGCATGGGAGTAGATAAGCTGGATAATTGGGCTGATTCCAAGTATGCAGAGAAAAAGGCTGCATATGATGAAATCAAAGATATCGGGGCTGACTATTGATACATAGTATCTGATTCGAAGGGAAAAAGGGCGGCGGTGCATTCAAAACCGAGCCCTTTTCCGTTATATATGATAATTGGGAGGGTATATGAAACCATTAAAAGATTATAGCAATATCAAAGGCTTTAACTATTCGCTGGCTTCAATAAAGGATTACGATCATGAAATTGAAGTAAGAAACATGGGCTATGCGAAACGGCTTACGCTCAACAGCTGCCGTCTGTTCATGCATATGGAGGATTGGAAAAAGGATTCGGGCAAATTCCTTAGCTGTCTTAAGGATTTTATGACAGTTGCATATGAGCATGGGATTACAACCACACCTATTCTGCTGATGCCATATTTTACTGATGATCAGACGCCATACTGGATCTCGGAGGATCATTCCTGTTCCCCTATCCCAGGTTGTTTTTATCCTGAAAATTATGGTATTGGAGAGGCATATGTGGCTGATATAATCAACGAGGTGGCGTCCCATCCTGGTCTGCTTTTCTGGGATGTGATGAATGAACCCAGCTGGCACGGTTTTATACTGAGTGTGGACGATCCGGAGGAAAGACAAAGAAGACTGGATATGGTATGGGATTTTGTCCGGCATTTTATTAGATTTGTCAGAGAAAAGGATCCGGTAAATGCACTGGGAGTAGGACATACCTTTATTGAGGATACCGAATACAGTCAGACTGGAGAACTTGTGGATATCATCATCTTCCATGATTATCTGGAAACCAGGAGCAGAGTTGAAGCAACCTGCAGGCGGGCACTGGAATTATCCCAAAAATATGGCAAACCGGTAATCAATAACGAGACCGGCTGCCTGTGTCGTTCCAATCCATATGATATGGCTGTGGAAACAGCAGACAGATACGGGATTGGCTGGTATCTTTTTGAACTGATGATAGAGGAAGAAGGCGGTATGTGGAGTAAGGTACACGGTATTGTATATCCGGACGGAACGGTACGTGATCCTTCTATTGTGGCTGCAGTTATGGGATTTTTCAGGAATCGGAATGAAACGGCCATCCAGTCAGATGTGAATCAGGAAGGTCATGCAGATAAAGCGATAGCAGCCGCGTTGAATGCTCTGAATAAAAAAGCGGAAGTGGAAGAATTGTTGGAAGCTGCAGAATATGTAGCAAACCTGTTGGAAGCAGGGGAACTGGTACCTATGGCGGTTCCACCTACCGCAAAGATCGCTGCCTATCGGAGAACAGAGAAAAAGGATATAAAGGAAATACGGTGTTTCCTTTATAAGCTCGTATGTCTGCTTAAAGAAAGCTGTGAAATTTTGTAAGGGCTTATAGACGTCTGTCAGAAAGACTGGTTAATCCGCAGACAAACCGTCTGACGGAAAAATATGATACGAAAAATGTGATGCCGCGGATACAGTCTGTCCGCGGCATTATCTATAAAAGAAAGGTAAAGGAAAATGAAAAAAGGATTATATTTTATGGGATGGCAAAGAGATATGTGGAATTATCATCCCAGTCTGCCGATGAAAAATATGCATATGCTCGAAGATATCGTAGAGATGCGTGGCAATATGTTGATCTGGTCCTGCCTGGGAAGCGGTGCTATTGGCCTGCCCTATCTGGCTCTGGAAGCAGAAGGAATGATTGAGCCCAGAATGCGGCTGTATGGTTATATGAACGACAAGGAATTTTGTGGGGAATGCCTGAAGAGGGGAATACAGCCGTTTGCGGTACTCTGGAAGGCACAGCTATGGGAGTTTGCAGCAGAATGGAATGAAGATGAAACCCAGCTGCTGGCATTGAATATACCGCGGGATGTTGGCGTAAAAAAGGGATATGTCGGAATGAGTGAACTGTCCGTTAACCGTTATCCCCACGTGTTTCCTCCAATAGAACATTTTTTCCCTCAGGGGCTTATTGATTTCAGAGGAAACAGGGTAGGCGATTTCCTGGAGGAATTTAAAGCTGTATCGTTGGAGGGCAGAGATATACTGGCCCGTTGGTTGATGGCTCCCGGACATGACCATAAGTGCTATTCAGCATGTTCCAATAAAGAATCTTATCTGGCTTACCTGAAAAAAGAAACAGAAATGATGATCGATGCAAATGCTGGGGGACTGCATATAGATGAGTATGATTCACAGAAACATGTGCTTAATAACGCAGGTTGTTTCTGTCCGGAATGTGTGGATAAATTCAGAAAATATCTTAAGGAAAAAAGGATTCTTATGCCAGAAGATGCAGGAAAAATAGAAGAATTCGACTATCGTGTTTATTTGTTGGAAAAAGGTTATACGGACGGTGATCTGGTAGCAGGAAATGGGAACCGGCGATGGGAGATTCCTTTATTTCGTGAATATGTACGGATGCAGATGGACTCCATAGAATATGTGGTTGGAGAAGTGGCAGAACACGCAAGGGCATATGCACAAAGACAGCGAGGTGAAGCATTTCCGGTAAGTGCCAATCTTTTTAACTGCTATCCCCATAGCTGGAACTGTAAGAAGCACCTGGACATCCTTGCGGGAGAAAAGACCAACATCTGTTTACGTCAGGATGGATGGTATCAGTTTGCTTTTGGATGGCTGGGGGGAAAGGAATGCTGTTTTGTGGAAGATCCCAATCAATATGTACGGGATATGGCAGAGGATATGAAGGACGGAATCAATGACAGGTTTATCCTGTTTTTGCTGGAGCCTCTGGCACATGGTTTTCATCTGGCGTTTCCCTATGGTTCCTGGTTACAGAATCAGGTAAAGGATGCGTTGTGGCCGGATCTTCGAATTTTAAAAAGGCTGGGAAAGTGGCTCGATGAAAAGGAAAGTTTTTTTCCACGAAATCCTGTAGCAAAGGTGGCAGTTATTTATGATTGGCAATCTGCCAGCGAAAATCAATGGACAGAGCCTCCTGCAGAATGGCACGGGGCTTATGAAGGCGGGGAATTGCCGGAAGAATTGGGAGCAGAAGGTGCTTTCAGTGGAGATGGTGGATTTGACTGTTTTTTCCGTCTGCTGCAGAAACTAAGTGACAGACACATACTATATCGCGTGATTTATGAAAGTCCTGATGAACCGTTATGTTCAGAAGAGCTACACACTTATGATGCAATTCTACTTCCCGATGCTTTTGCTATACAAAAGGAGGATATAAAACTGATCCAAAATTATCGGCTCTGTGGAGGTCAGGTCATTACTGTAGGGCGAAAACCTGAAAACGGGTTCCGGGGGGACAGGCATTTTGAAGAAAACTGCATGGATGCTCTGGTGGATTTGCTGGAAGGATGGGAACAGGAAATCACTGCAACAGAGGAAGGAGAATATGGGATTGCCTGGCATGATACCGGTCATGGAAGGGTACTGCATGTCATTAACTACTGTTTTGACAATGAAAGCCACAGAATCAGAAATCTGAAGCCGCTTAGCTTCAGCCTGGATAAAGCATGGAAGCTGGGACAAGTCAGCACTTTTCCTGAAAATCCACTACTGGAGGTATCATACGGACAACAGGTATTGGAAGTAAAAAATGCAGGAATTTATACGATTATTGAATTCCTGAATGCATGAAAGATGAAAGTATGCCATATGGACGGCAGAAATATGAGATTTGCTTCAACAGTAGTCTTGCTCACTTTCCGCTTGTATCCTCCTTTCACATATAATATACTGAAATTAAGAACACCGTGTCTGACATGGAAGGGGGAATAATAATGGGCGGCAGATGGAGCCGGGAAAGAATCAATGCCTGGTATGACGGGCACCCATGGCTGATTGGCTGTAATTATGTGCCTGCGATTACGCTGCATAATATCGAGCTGTGGCAGGATGATACGCGGGAGGAGGTAATGATTTCCGTTGACCGGGAGCTGACGCTTCTGCGGGAAACGAGAATGAACAGCATAAGGATGTTCATGCCTTTCCAGGCCTGGTATTTTGAGCGGGAGCTTTTCTTTAAGAAGCTGGACGAACTGCTTTTGCTTCTGGAAAAATATGAGATAACGCTTATGCCGGTACTGTTTAATGACTGTGCGCCTTTTGAAAGGCCAAGTCCGGTATTCCCTTCGCAGATGGGGAAAGGATGGCAGCCCTATGATATCGGGCATCATGGGGGAAAGGCGGAGAATCCGTTTACCGGGGAAACGCGGAAAACGGGCTGGATTTTATTTGACGAGGAAGAGTGGAGAGAGCCTCAGTACAAATTTGCAGAGGAAATTATCAGCCGTTACAAAAAGGATCCGCGTATTATTATATGGGATTTATGGAATGAACCGGGTAACAGCAACAGGCATGCGCAAAGTATGGAATATATGGAGCGGGTATTTGAGATTGCCAGGGAAATTGATCCGGATCAGCCGCTGACGGCGGCGCCCTGGGCATATCCGGAGGGGTTCGGCATTTCCGAGGAGGCGCAGCTGGAGCCGATTCAGAAGCGAGCCGTGGAGCTGTCCGATATAATTACTTTTCATCAATATGAGAATTTTGGCCGGGTAAAGCAAGTGGTGGAGGAATTGAAAAAGGAAGGACGTCCATTGGTAAATACGGAGTGGCTGAACCGAATACTGGGAAATAATATCAGGGAGCTCCTGCCGTATTTTTATGAGAACAGGATCGGCAGCTATCATTGGGGGCTGGTGGCCGGAAAATCACAGTTCTACCTGCCGTGGGACTATCTGCGGGAAGTAAAGGGGCTGGATCTGTCACTGTGGCAGCATGATTTGTATCATGAGGATTTTACGCCTTACGATGAGGAAGAGATTTCGCTCTTCATCAAATACGGCGGGATGGAAATGCGAAAATGAAAGGCAGTATAAAAGCAGCATAAAAGCAGGAGGAGAGGAAATGAGGTACAGGGAACTTGGGAAAACAGGGCTTTCCGTAAGTGAGATCGGGCTTGGCGGGGAATGGCTGGAACGGCATGATGCAAAAGAGGTTAAGGCGGTGATTGACAGGTGTGAGGAGCTGGGAATCAATATTCTGGACTGCTGGATGTCCCAGCCGCAGGTACGTTCCAACATCGGCGCGGCGATTGCGGGCAGCAGGGAGCGCTGGATAATCCAGGGGCATATCGGGAGCACCTGGCAGAACGGGCAGTATGTCCGTACCCGTGATTTGGAGCAGGTAAAAATTGCTTTCCAGGATTTGCTGGATCGGATGGGAACGGATTATATTGATCTGGGGATGATCCATTTTGTGGATGAAAAAGCCGAGTTTGAACGGATAATGAACGGGGAGTTCATAGAGTATGTCCGCTCCCTGAAGGAAAAGGGCGTCATCCGTCACATCGGCATGAGCACCCATAACCCGGATGTGGCTAAAATGGCGGCTTTGAGCGGGGAAATAGAAATGCTTCTTTTCAGTATTAATCCGGCCTTTGATCTACTTCCGGCCAGTGAGGATCTGAATGAGTATTTCAAGGAAACCTATGCGGAGCAGCTAAGCGGTATCGCACCTGAGCGGGAGGAGCTGTACCGTATTTGCGAACGGGAGGGCGTGGGTATAACGGTGATGAAGGGCTATGCCGGCGGCCGTTTGTTCCAGGCGGAAACCTCTCCTTTTGGTGTGGCGCTGACTCCTGTGCAGTGTCTGCATTATGCGCTGACGCGTCCTGCGGTTGCCAGTGTGATGGCTGGTTTTGATACGCCGGAGCATGTGGATGCGGCCGTGGCATACGAGACAGCCGCCGAAGAAGAGAAGGATTATGCCAGCGTGCTGGCTTCTGCGCCTAAGCATGCATATTCCGGACAGTGTACCTACTGCGGTCACTGTGCACCCTGCCCGGTCAGAATCGATATTGCCATGGTGAATAAGCTATACGATCTGGCAGCCATGCAGGAAGAGGTGCCGGCTACGGTGAAGGCGCATTATGAGCAGCTGTCGGCGAATGCTGGAGACTGTGTCCAGTGCGGCGGCTGTGAATCCAGGTGTCCCTTCGGCGTTCGGATAGTGGACAGGATGAAGAAGACGAGAGAGCTGTTTGGTGCAGGTGAATAAGTAGTGAGGCTACTATGAAAAGACGGAAAGAAGACTGCGGGAACAATTTTCAGATTATTATTTTATCTGTCTTGGAAAAGCCCATATCGGTGCGTTGAGGGTAATTCACCTGGAGACGTTATGTATACTTAAACAGATTTATATTTTGCCGGAATATCAGGGAAAGGGCTATGCACAGCGGGCGCTCCGCCTGGCCGAAGCCTTGTATCCGTCGGCCTTGCGCTGGGAGCTGGACACAATCCTTCAGGAAGAGAAGCTTTGTCATCTGTATGAAAAAATGGGATATCGTCAAAATGGCCGGACCGAAGAAATCAAAGAAAATATGACATTGGTATTTTATGCAAAAGACGTAACTGTTTAGCAGGCCAGCGCATTTAGCTGCGCAGGCCTGCGCGCAGAAAATAAGCCAACGAAAAACAGGAAAGTATACCATGGAGGCAGGTGATCCGATATGAAAAAAGAAGAATTGATAGCAGTGGGATGTATGGTACCGGATACCCTACAGGAGGCCATGAGATATAGCGGCCGGGAAATGAAGGTGATAGAAGGCAGCAGGGAGGAGCTTGTTTCATTTATTTATCAGCTTTTGAGAGAAAATGGGAAGGAAAATACTTATTTTGACTTTTATTTCGGCACATTGTCCAAAGAAGAAAAACAGAAGGCGCTGTCTGTTCTTTCCATTGAGCAGGCTTCCTATCTTTGCGGTTTGAATCTTCCCGATAGCAGGGAGGATGTATATTTTTCATATGAGGAAACATTGTTTGCCATTGCAGTCAGGCTGTCGGTTACGGAGATGCTTTTTTCCTCCTTCTATTTTCCGATGATACAGAAGATGGTATGGAGCAGCTTTGAGGGAAAATTCCTGTTGTTTTGGTATGGAGAGGCGGAAAAATGCAAATCTTAGTTGATGCCGATGCATGTCCTGTCATTACTATTGTGGAACGGACGGCAAGGGAAAAAGGAATTCCGGTGGTGCTGCTGTGTGATACCAATCATGTACTGCATTCTGATTACAGTGAAATCAGGATAATCGGGGCGGGAGCCGACGCTGTGGATTTTGCGCTGGTAAACCTTTGTAAAAAAGGGGATATCGTGGTGACGCAGGATTATGGAGTGGCGGCCATGGCGCTTGGGAAAGGCGCATTCGGGATGCATCAGTCGGGAATCCGGTATACGCAGGATAATATGGATCAGCTGCTGCTGGAACGGCATCTGTCAAAAAAGGCGAGACGGGCCTCTTCAAGGCATCATGGAAAGGGGCCGCATAAACGGACTGCTGAGGATGATGAACGGTTTGAAAGGGAATTCAGGCGGTTGCTGGATAGCATTATGGAGAAGTAAAGAATTTTTTATTCATTACCCGCAGATAATTAGGATCTGTGATTGAATGAAAGCCAGACAGATGTGAAAAAAGACCGGAGACATTAAAATGCCGCTTCCGGCTTCAGAAACTTCACGCTGTAAGGAAGGCCCCGCCATCCTTACACTTTAATAACTATGCGGCTCTGTCCGCATGCCCGCTTCAGCGGGAGACAGGAGCAGAAATGAATACAAAATTAACAAATGGGGAACTTTGGTATGATACGGAAGGCAATATTCTCCACGCCCATGGCGGGCACATGCTGAAATGGGGGGACAACTGGTACTGGTATGGGGAAAACCGCACGGAAAACAGATATGTAAGTGTATACAGGTCCGCCGATTTACTGAACTGGACCTTTTGCAATCACGTCCTGACCACTGAGTCACCCACAGCGGAGCACCGGGTGAGGACAGATCGGAAGCTGCGCAGTGAAAAAGGCGGCAAAATCAATGTGGAGCGTCCGAAGGTATTATATAACAGGAAAATCGGGAAATTCGTCATGTGGATGCATGTTGAAAACGGAGTGGATTATAACGACGCCGCCTGCGGCATCGCGGTCTGTGATACGCCGGACGGGGATTTCACCTATCTGGGGTGCTTCAATCCATTTGGCTATATGTCAAGAGACTGTACGCTTTTCGAGGATAAGGACGGCAGCGCTTATTTTATTTCCGCTTCCAGGGACAATGCGGATTTGCATGTGTACAGGCTAACCGATGATTACCTGAATGCGGACTGCCTGGTACATAAGCTCTGGCAGGGCGAATACAGGGAAGCCCCCGCGGTAATGGAAAGAGCGGGGAAATACTACATGTTTTCTTCCTTCTGCACGGGCTGGGCGCCCAACCAGTGCCGCTATGCCTGCGCCGACAGCATGGAGGGACGCTGGAGTACGCTGACGGATATCGGAGACAGCACCACCTACCGTACGCAGCCGGCTTTTATCCTTCCCGTGGAAAAGGAGGGGAAGACGGTTTATTATTACGTGGCGGACAGATGGAACGGTAAAGATTACCACGATTCCCGTTATGTAATTCTGCCGCTGGGCTTTACGGAGGACGGCCGTCCCGTAATGGAGTATACGGACACTTTTCAGGGACTTTAAAGGAAACGGGGCAGAAGGCTGAAATTATTGTGTGGGCAGCAGCCGGTAAACCCCCTTCGAAGTTTTTTCCAGGATTCCCTGTTCGGTCAGCTTTCTGAGAACCCGCTGCAGCTGACGGCGGCTGCAGTGCAGGTTTTCAGAGGCTTTACCGATATGGACCAAAAGCCCGTCATGGCAGCAATATTGGATATAATGCAGGAGCTTGTCCTCAAGGCTGATGAATTCGGCCTCATTCATTGTGGACAGCTCTATTTTTTTTACAAGAGAACGGAGGGTATAGTGGAGAAAGGCAAGATCCCTGTCAAGGACAGGCTTGTTTTCATCCAGGGAAAGCGCCACTGCCGCCGTATCGCTTTTGGCTTCTGCAAACAGTGCGGGGAGGCTCTGGTTGACAAATTCCACATCGCCCAGCATCATAAAATCATCGCTGGATGCGATGGGAAACTGGGAACCATCCCTCCTGATAGAATATATGGCCACCGTCCCTTCCACAACAAACTGCAGATATCTGGTATGCTCCGTCGGATGAATGATAGTTTCACCCTTCTCGTAGCGGATGAGGAAAAAGGGCAGATCCCTAGTATCAAAAAAACGGGAAATGCCATATTTTTTCACATATTCCATCACGATTGGCCTGTCATAAATTTTTTTCATATATTTTTTCCAGTAACAGAGCGGCTCTGTCTGAACAGCTGCATCTATCGTAACTGCACGGCGCTTTTTCAGAAACTGTTTTCTCCTTTTTTCTCATTGTGACATATGTCACAACAAAAAGCAATTTTTTCTGCTATAATTCCGGATGAAAAGGCCGTGGCCAGTACAGTTGTGGCACGCGGTGAGAGAAGAGAGGAACGGAAAAAATGACTGACGATTTATTTGAAAGGGCGCCGGTGCCCAGGGCATATTTCAAGCTGGCGCTGCCGGTGGTATTCAGCATGGTGATCAGCCTGGTATATAATATGGTGGACACCTTTTTTATCGCCCGGACACAGAATACCAGCATTGTAGCGGGAGTGTCCCTGTGCGCGCCTGTTTTTACACTGATGATAGCCCTGGGAGATATTTTCGGCCTGGGCGGCAGCTCCGTGATTTCCAGGCTGTTCGGTCAGAAAAAGGACGGGGAAGGGAAAAAAGTAAGCGGCTTCTGCTTCTATGCGGCGATTCTGTGCGGGGCCGCAGTCTCGGTGTCCATGCTGCTGTTTCGGACGCCGATCCTGCATCTGCTGGGAGCGGGTAAGGATACCTGGGAGTATGCGTCCCAGTACTATACCTATATGGCGCTCGGCGCGCCTGCGGTAATTCTGTCCCTGACGCCCGGCAATCTGATGAGGACGGAGGGGCTGGCTGTGGAAGCCATGATCGGAACCGTCGTCGGCTCCGTGGTGAATATCATCCTGGATCCTGTTTTTATCTTCGGGCTGGGAATGGGGGCGGGAGGCGCCGCGATTGCAACCGTCCTGGGAAACCTTGTCACAGATATCATCCTGGTGTGCTTTGTCCTGAAAAAGAGCCGGAAGCTTACGCTTTCCATCCATATAAGCGGAGTGAAAAAACAGGATCTGCTGGCTGTTTTCGCCATCGGCATTCCGGCCTCCGTAACGAATCTGATGCAGAGTCTGGGTATGGCCCTCATGAACCGTTATCTGGTGCAATATGGGACGGATAAGGTGGCAGCCATGGGAATTGCGATGAAGGTGAATATGATTGTCATGCTTATTATGGTTGGCTTTGCCTTTGGCGCGCAGCCGCTGATAGGCTATAATTACGGGGCCGAAAACCGGGAAAGGCTGCGGAAAATTATACGGTTTGACCTTTGCGTGGAGCTGGTATTTTCTGTTGTATGCGCGGGATTGCTGGCTTTGTGTGCCCCGCAGATAATGGGGATTTTCATGAAAGATGCGGGAATTATTGCCTCCGGCAGCCTGATGCTGCGGTGTTTGCTTGTTTCCATGCCCTGTGCCGGTGTGATTCTCGTATTTACCACCGTATTCCAGGCCGCAGGAAAAGCGCTGCCTGCGCTGGTGCTTTCCGTCAGCAGACAGGGCGTTGTTTTTGCACTGTGCATTTTTATACTTTCCCGGCTTGCCGGTTATTACGGGATCATTGCCTCCCAGGCGGCGGCAGATGTACTGACGGCGGTCATTGCGGTAGTCCTTTATATGCAGACGAAAATTGCGGCGAAAAAGTTGTCCCTGCCATAACAGACAGAACCGCGCAAAACAGCTGCTTTTTTTAAGAGCCCGAGCCGGAGCAAAGATACAGGCGGAAAGGCAGGGGCCGGCTGTGCTTCCGCCTTTGCAGGCGATACATTTTTTAACTAAGCGATGTAAATGAGAAACATTCTCAATTACATCGCTTTTCTTATATTGCTTATTCCCGCCAGGGTATTTATAATAGGATTTGAACAATTCATACTTAAATGGTAGGAAATGCTCGAATCCTTTTTCGTTATTACGGGAAAGGAAGAAATAAGCAGTAATGTCTGCCGGAAACGCCGGCAGGGAAAATAGAAGAGCAGGCCGGTCAGAAAATGACGGAAATGGAGGAACGCTATGACAGAGCAATTATTAAACGTAAACGGACTGAAGGTTAACGTGGAAGACAGGGAAATTCTCCATGGGATAGATTTGCAGATGAACGCGGGAGAGACTCATGTATTGATGGGGCCTAACGGCGCGGGAAAATCCACCCTGGGATATGCGCTGATGGGAAATCCCAAATTTGAGATCACAGAAGGAAGCATTTTTTTTAAGAATAAGGATATTACGGAGGAAGCGGTGGAAAAAAGGGCGTCAGACGGCATTTTCCTTTCCTTCCAGAATCCGCTGGAGGTGCCGGGGATTTCCCTGGGCAGCTTTATCCGCAGCGCGTTAGAGAGGCGCAGGGGAGAAAAACTGAGGCTTTGGGATTTCCGGAAGGAAATGAAAAAGGCCATGGAGGTGCTTCAGATGGATGAAACCTATGCGGACAGGGATTTGAATATAGGTTTTTCCGGCGGCGAAAAGAAGAAGGCGGAGATCCTGCAGATGCTTATGCTGCGGCCTGCCCTGGCAATCCTGGATGAAACGGATTCCGGGCTGGATGTGGATGCGGTCCGCACGGTATCCCGGGGCGTGGAGGAATACCAGAAGAATGAAAAGGGCGCGCTTCTCATCATCACACACAGCACGAGGATTCTGGAATCCCTGAAGGTGGATTACACGCATATTCTGGTGGATGGCCGTATCGTGGAGACAGGAGACGCCGGGCTGGTGGAACGAATCAATGCGGAAGGCTTTGAACAGTTTTACGAGCAGGCTGTACGGATGTATCGGCAGTAGGCGCGAAAATGCCGGAAAGGAGTGTTTATGGAAGAAAAAACCTATGTGGATGATATAGACAGAAGCGTTTATGACATAAAAAATGAAGAAAAGGATGTTTACCGGGTAAAAGAAGGCCTGACGCCTGAAATTGTCACGCAGATTTCCCGGGAGAAAAAGGATCCGCCGTGGATGGAGCTGTTCCGGCTGCAGTCCCTGCAGATTTATAATCAGATGCGGGTGCCTGACTGGGGGCCGTCCCTGGAGGGGCTGGACATGGAGCATATCGTAACCTATGTCAGGCCCAACACGCGTATGAGCGCCAGATGGTCCGATGTACCGGAGGAGATCAAGGATACCTTTGAGCGGCTGGGGATCCCGAAGGCGGAGCGTAAGTCCCTGGCAGGCGTGGGCGCCCAGTATGATTCCGAGCTGGTATACCATCATGTAAGGGAAGAGGTGGCCGCCCAGGGCGTGGTATACACGGACATGGAAAGCGCCCTGAAGGGAGAATATGCTCCCATGGTACGTAAACATTTTATGAAGCTGGTACGGCCCAATGACCATAAATTTGCGGCGCTGCACGGAGCCGTCTGGTCGGGAGGCTCCTTTGTATATGTGCCTCCGGGCATTTCAGTCACCGTACCTTTGCAGTCCTATTTCCGGCTGAACGCGCCGGGAGCGGGACAGTTTGAACACACGCTCATCATTGTGGATGAGGGCGCCGATCTGCATTTTATCGAAGGCTGTTCCGCGCCCAAATACAATGTGGCCAATCTGCATGCCGGCTGCGTGGAGCTGTATGTGGGCAAAAAAGCCAGGCTCCGCTATTCCACCATTGAGAACTGGTCCAAAAACATGTACAACCTGAACACCAAACGCGCTGTAGTGGAGGAAGGCGGTGTGATTGAATGGGTATCCGGCTCCTTTGGCTCTCATGTATCCTGTCTCTATCCCATGAGTATTTTAAAGGGGAAAGACAGCCGGGCGGAATTTACGGGAATCACCTTCGCCGGAAAGGGCCAGTGCCTTGACACGGGCGCCAAAATTGTCCATCAGGGAAAAAATACTTCCTCCTTTATCAATACCAGATCCATTTCCAAGGACGGCGGGATCAGTACCTTCCGCAGTTCTGTGGTGGTGGCGAAGGATGCCAAGCAAAGCAGGGCGGCCGTTTCCTGCCAGTCGTTGATGCTGGACAGTTTTTCACGCTCAGATACCATACCGGCCATGGATATCCGGACGCCGGATGCTGACATCGGGCATGAGGCCCGGATCGGAAGGATCAGTGAAGACGCGGTATTTTACCTGATGTCGCGCGGCATCGGGGAGGAAGACGCCAGAGCTATGATAGTCAGCGGCTTTGCCGAAAATGTTTCCAGGGAGCTGCCGTTGGAATACGCGGTGGAGATGAACAATCTGATACAGCTGGAAATGAAAGGCAGCATCGGATAGCGGCGCGGAGACGGAAGAAAATTTTCTGCCTGCAGAGGGCCTGCATTTTGTTTTTCAAAACAAGGCGGAAAGCCTCTGCCCGCCGGAGGAACCGTAATTTGTTTTGCAAAACAGTAGGAGGATGAAATGAAACAAGGAATGGAAATGAAGGTTAACAGGCTGCCCATGAGGACATGGAACTGGCTTCATATGAATGACAGCAGCCTTTCAGATATTGATACTGAAATTTACGGAAAAAATATGGTGTCCTGCAATCCGCAGTTTACGCTGCCCGGGCAGGACGTATCCTGTATCCGGGGAATGAGCGCCGGAACGCTGGAATCCGGTTTTCAGGAAATCCCCACAGGTATGGGGCCGGATATGGATGAGCTTGTGCGGGAAAGTGAAACGCCCATGGATATTTTCCGAATTAAAAGGGGCGCGCATCCCGAAGAGGCGCTCAGGCTTTCCTGGCAATATAAACAGGGAGAAAATTCTCTGCATGCGGTCTGTATTTATGCGGAGGAGGGAAGCAGCATCACGGTGATCATGGAAAACTTTTCAGGCCGTAAGGATTCCGGCAGCGCCGGTATCCAGACGAAGGTTTACGCTGAAAAAAACGCGGCGGTCAGGCTTATCCAGGTACAGCTTTTAGGCGATGGCTTTGCTGCCATGAATGATGTGGGCGGGATTTGTGAGGAAGGCGCTTCCGTAGAACTGTTGCAGCTGCAGCTGGGCGCCAAAACCACTTATGCGGGCGCCTGCATAAACCTGGCGGGAGATGCGAGCCGCATGAAAGCGGATATCGGCTATCTGGGCAAAAACATGCAGAAGCTGGATATGAATTACGTGGCCGAGCATCACGGCAGGAAATCAGAGAGCCAGATGGAAGTGAAAGGCGTGCTGCGGGATCAGGCATCGAAGCTCTTTCGGGGCACCATTGATTTCCACAGGGGCTGCTCCGGCGCGGAAGGCGCGGAAAAAGAGGAAGTGCTGCTTCTGGGAGACGATGTGGTAAACCGTACCATACCGCTGATTTTATGCGGTGAAGAGAACGTACAGGGAAATCACGGCGCCACAGCGGGAAAGCTGGATGAGGAAAAACTTTTTTATTTTTGCTCCAGGGGGCTAAGCCGCGAAGAAGCCTGTGATATGATGGCCCGCGCAGGAATTGATGCGTTGTGCGCCCAAATCCCGGATGATACCGTTGTCAGACGGGTACAGAAATATCTGGAAGGAGGAAGCCCGGATGAAAAACTGGAATGAACAGGAAATACGCGGAGATTTTCCCATCTTCGGCCGCAGCGGGCCGCTGATTTATCTGGATAACGCGGCAACTGCCCAACGTCCGGCCTGTGTGCTGGAAGCAGAACGTTCCTTTTATGAAAACAGCAACGCCAATCCCTTAAGAGGATTATATGAGCTGGGAATGGATGCCACACAGCGGTATGAAAATGCGAGAAAAACCGTATGCCGCTTCCTCAACGCGGCATGCCCGGAGGAAATAATTTTTACAAGAAATACCACGGAAGCCCTGAATCTGGTCGCTTACAGCTATGCGCTGTCGAAGCTTCGGCCCGGTGATGAAATTCTGGTCAGTATCATGGAGCACCACAGCAACCTTCTGCCATGGCAGATGGCGGCAAAGCGCACGGGAGCCGTACTTAAGTTCCTGGAATGTGAGACGGACGGAACACTGACGCCGGAATGTATCCGACAGGCCGTCACTGCGCGGACGAGGCTGGTGGCAGTGGCCCATATTTCCAATGTTTTTGGCAGAGTGAACCCTGTCCGGGAAATTACAGAACTGGCCCACAGGCAGGGAGCTGTTGTGGTGGTGGACGCCGCCCAGAGCGCGCCCCACATCCCCATTGACGTACAGGCGCTGGACGCTGATTTCCTCGCTTTTTCCGGCCATAAGCTGATGGCACCCATGGGAATCGGCGTGCTGTATGGGAAAAAAGAACTGCTGGGAGCCATGCCTCCCTTCCTGACCGGCGGGGAGATGATAGAAAGGGTAAGCCGCCGGGATGCCGTTTATGCCCCCCTTCCCCATAAATTTGAAGCGGGGACGGTAAATGCCGCGGGAGCGGCGGCCCTGGAAGCTGCAATCCGATATCTGGAAAAAATCGGCTGGGAACGGCTGAAGCAAAGAGAAGATGAACTGACCGTACTGGCCTTTGAGGGAATGAAGCAAATCCCCGGCGTCCGGATCCTTGGCTCGGCGGATGGAACACAACACAGCGGGATACTCACCTTCACTGTGGACGGCGTGCATCCCCATGATGTAGCCTCCATACTGGATGCGGATCACATTGCGGTACGGGCGGGCCATCACTGCGCCCAGCCCCTGATGGACTATCTCGGCGTCTCATCCACCGCAAGAGCAAGCATTGCCTTCTATAATACGGAAAATGAAATACAGGCATTTCTTCACAGCCTGCGACAAGTAAGGAGAAAAATGGGATATGGAGAATAGAACTTTTTATCATGAAATACTCATTGATCACAACATGCATCCCGCCCACAAGCACCCCCTTGCCGGGGCGGGGCTGGAGCTGGAGGGCGTAAATCCCAGCTGCGGAGATGATATTGTGCTCAGGATGAAAATAGAAGACGGCAGGATAACGGACGGAGCCTTTGAAGGAAGCGGCTGCGCCGTTTCCCAGGCCTCGGCGGACATGATGCTGGATCTGGTCATCGGAAAAACAAAAGAAGAGGCCGTCCGCCTCTCCGGCATTTTCCTGAGGATGATCCAGGGCCAGGCCTCGCCGGAGGAAATCGATGACCTGGAGGAAGCCGCCTGCCTCCAGGACGTAAGCCATATGCCCGCCCGCGTAAAATGCGCGGTACTGGGCTGGCATACTCTGGAAGAACTTTTAGCCAAAGAAAACTGAACCCCGCAGAACACTGCCCGTACATGAAAAAATCCCGGGGCCATACAGGCCGCCGGGATTTTCCAACACTTATTTGTAACTGTCCAACACCTTTGCATAACGGTTATTTTACATGCTTCTTAATCGCGTCAAAGCTTTCCTTACTGATGACATGCTCAATCTTACAAGCATCCTCAGCGGCAATCTTCTCATCCACGCCCAGCTTTACGAGCCATGCGGAGAGAAGCTGATGCCTTTCATAAATCATTTCAGCGATTTCACGGCCTGACTCCGTCAGATAAATATAGCCTTCCTTAGTCACCGTAATATGCTCCCGCTCCCGCAGATTCTTCATGGCCACGCTGACGCTGGATTTCTTAAAACCCAGCTCCTCCGCCACATCCACCGAACGGACAACCGGGTGTGATTTACTCAGAATTAAAATTGTCTCCAGATAATTTTCAGAGGATTCACCCACTGCCAATATACTCACCCCGCTTCCTGACATAAAGTTACTGTAATCCGAATGAACTAACTGGCGTTAGTATACCATATTTTTATATTATCAGCAAATATATTTATCCCCGCAGCACGCAACAAACCTGTAGCGTTAGCATCGCTGTGTTTTTAACTGAGTGAGAACATATCCATACAAAAACCCTCCCCCCCCTCCGCCCCTCCTCCCCTTCTCCGGCATCGCAAAAACCTCGCCATGCCCTCACCCTTCCCGCTAGTGAGAAATTATTATCAGTAATAATATTGACAACTATTGGAAGTTAGAATATACTAACCGAGAAGAACGAGGAATGAAATCAATCCTCAATATCAAAAAAGAAAGAAGGTGGAATGATGCCTTTGACAATGGTGAATGCAGGTGAACCCAGTGTAATACGTAAAGTTGGCGGCAGGGAGGAAACAAGGCGGTTTCTTGAGAACCTTGGCTTTGTAACCGGCGGCGTGGTAACTGTAGTATCTGAAATCGGCGGCAATATGATAGTGAATGTAAAGGATTCCAGAGTGGCCATCGGAAAAGATATGGCCAACAAAATCATGGTATGTTAGAAGAAAGGGAGACAAGATGAGGACATTAAAAGAGATTCCCTGCGGGGAAAGCGTAAAGGTGACAAAGCTTACCGGGGAAGGCGCAGTGAAAAGAAGGATTATGGATATGGGGATTACGAAGGGGATTGATATTTTTGTCAGAAAGACAGCGCCCCTGGGAGATCCTGTGGAAATAACTGTAAGGGGTTATGAGCTGTCGCTGCGGAAAGCCGATGCGGAAATGATTTTGGTGGAATAAAATTTTTTTGGACAGTAGTTAGATATAACTAATAAAAGATAGTTAAGACAAATTGAATGACAGGAAAATTAGCTGCAATGAGGCGGAAAGAGGTAGAATATGTCAATTAAGATTGCATTAGCAGGAAATCCGAACTGCGGAAAGACGACATTGTTTAATGCGCTGACAGGTTCCAATCAGTTTGTGGGAAACTGGCCCGGTGTAACGGTGGAGAAAAAAGAGGGGAAGCTGAAGCGGTCACACGGAACCGCAGGTTCCATGGATGTGATCATCATGGACCTACCGGGCATCTATTCCCTTTCTCCCTATACTCTGGAGGAGGTCGTTGCAAGAAATTATTTGATCAACGAAAGGCCGGATGCGATTATAAATATCGTGGACGGCACGAATATTGAGAGAAACCTGTACCTTTCCACACAGCTGATGGAACTGGGGATTCCGGTGGTTATGGCTGTCAATATGATGGACATAGTGGAAAAGAACGGCGATGTCATCCATTTTGACAGGCTGAGCAAAAAGCTTGGCTGCGAGGTTGTGGAGATTTCCGCATTAAAGGGAACCGGTATCCGGAAAGCGGCGGAAAAGGCCATCAGCATCGCAGGTCGTAAGGACGCGGCAGTGCCTGTGCATACCTTTGCCCCCGAAGTGGAAAGCGTGCTGGATTCCGTAGAAGCAAAGCTGGGCAGCAGTGTCCCGGAAGCGCAGAAAAGATTTTTTGCCATCAAACTGCTGGAAAAGGACGACAAGATTCAGGAGCAGATGGCGCAGGTCCCTGATGTATCTGAAGAAATAAACCGGATTGAAAAAGAATTGGATGATGATACGGAAAGTATTATCACCAATGAAAGATATGTATATATTTCCTCCATTATCAGTGAATGCTACAGCAGGAACAGGAAGCAGGACATGACAGCCTCCGATAAAATCGACAGGATTGTAACCAACCGCTGGCTGGCGCTTCCCATTTTTGCAGTGGTTATGTTTATCGTTTATTATGTTTCCGTAACGACTGTAGGCACCTGGGCCACGGACTGGGCCAACGACGGCGTATTCGGTGACGGCTGGAGGCTGTTCGGCCTGGAGGTGCCGGGCATCCCTGTTCTTGTGGAATCCCTGCTGAATGCGGCAGGCTGTGCGGACTGGCTGCAGGGACTTATTCTTGACGGCATTGTGGCCGGCGTGGGCGCTGTGCTCGGCTTTGTCCCTCAGATGCTGGTGCTCTTTATTTTCCTGGCCTTCCTGGAAAGCTGCGGTTATATGGCAAGGATTGCCTTCATCATGGACAGAATTTTCCGCAAATTCGGCCTTTCCGGAAAATCTTTTATCCCGATGCTCATTGGAAGCGGCTGCGGCGTGCCCGGCATCATGGCTTCCCGTACCATTGAAAACGACCGTGATCGTAAAATGACCATTATGACGACCACCTTTGTTCCCTGCGGAGCGAAGCTTCCCATTATCGCCCTGATTGCAGGCGCGTTGTTCGGCGGGGCCTGGTGGGTTGCACCCAGCGCCTACTTTGTGGGAATCGGGGCAATCATCTGCTCCGGCATTATTTTAAAAAAGACAAAATTGTTCACAGGGGATCCTGCGCCCTTCGTTATGGAGCTTCCTGCATATCACTGGCCTACCGTGGGAAATGTGCTTCGCAGCATGTGGGAGCGCGGCTGGTCCTTCATCAAAAAAGCCGGTACCGTTATCCTGCTTTCCACTATCGTAATATGGTTTACCACTTACTTCGGATGGGTGGACGGACAGTTCAGGATGCTTGAAGCTATGGAAATTAACCACAGCATCCTGGCTAAAATCGGCGGCGCTGTTTCCTGGATTTTCATTCCGCTTGGCTGGGGAGACTGGAAGTCCACAGTGGCGGCTATTACCGGGCTGGTAGCCAAGGAAAACGTGGTGGGTACATTTGGTATTCTTTACGGTTTTGCCGAGGTTGCCGAAGACGGTACCGAAATCTGGGGAACGCTGGCAGGCAGCATGACCGCATTAGCGGCATACTCCTTCCTGGTATTCAACCTTCTGTGCGCGCCCTGTTTTGCGGCAATGGGCGCTATCAAGAGAGAAATGAACAATGCAAAATGGTTCTGGTTCGCAATCGGCTACCAGACAGGTCTGGCATATGTGGTTTCCCTCTGTGTATACCAGCTCGGTATTCTCTTTACGGCAGGCGCCTTTGGCATCGGCACCGTAGTGGCGGTACTTCTTCTTGCAGGCTTCCTCTATCTGCTGGTAAGGCCATATAAGGAAAGATGAAAACAAATTCTGCAGGAAAGATGAAAACGAATTCAGCATGAAAACGAAATCAGCATTGACAAGTCCTGTCCGGCTTGCTATACTGAACAAAATAAACGGCAGGAGGTTGATTAAATATGAGAAAAACTTTTTTCCATGGGAATTTCATAAATAATAAGTCAGCCTGCCATGTGTTGAGATAAGAAGCGTCTTTTTAACAGGATTATTTTAACCACAGTTACAGACTGTGGTTTTTTTGTACGCTTTTTTACCGCAGGCAGGCATTCCGTCCCCATATAAGGAATGTAAAACTGGCTGGAAAGCGTATGGAAAATGGAAAACAGAATATTGAACCTGGGCATACTCGCCCATGTGGACGCAGGAAAAACCACGCTGACGGAGAGTCTCCTTTACCACAGCGGAATTATTAAGAGCAGGGGAAGCGTGGACAGGGGGACCACAATCACGGATTCCCTGGAGCTGGAGCAGAAGAGGGGAATGACAATCAAGGCTTCCACCGTCTCTTTTCCCATAGGCGATGTGAAAATCAATCTGATTGATACACCGGGTCATGTGGATTTTATCGGGGAGGTGGAGCGTTCCCTCCGGGCGCTGGACGGCGTGGTGCTGGTCATATCGGCAAGAGAGGGCGTGCAGCCGCAGACAAGAATCCTCTTTCACCAGCTGAAGAAAATGAAGATGCCGGTCATCCTTTTCATTAACAAAACAGACAGGGTGGGCGCGGACTATGAGGCGGTTCTGGCGCAGATCCGTACCCAGCTGTCAACGAGGATTATACAGATGCAGGAGGTTAAGCGGACACCGCAGCAGGATTATACAATAAGGGAATATGACTGGGCGGATACCGTTTACAAGGAGCAGATTATCATGTGTTCCGAAAAGCTTCTGGAAAAGTATCTGGATGGTGGGAAGGTGGAGGCGGAAGAGCTGGAGGCATGTTTAAGGTTCCGCGTGGGAAAAGGGCGGCAGTATCCGGTCTATGCAGGTTCTGCCCTGAAGGATCTGGGAATTGAACAGCTGATGCGGGGGATAGTCCGCTGGCTTCCTGTAAGAAAACCGGAAAACAGCCGTCTTTCCGCCTATATTTATAAGGTGGAGCATGATGAGTGCGGACATAAGAAGGTTTTTTTCCGGGTATTTTCCGGAACGATTTCGCAAAAGGACAGGGTGTCCGCTGCCGGGGCGGATCAGGAGATCACGATTAACAATCTGATGACTGTAAGCCGGGGCAGGCAGATACCTGCCGTAAAGGTGGGGGTAAATGACATCGGAATCCTGACGGATATCCCGGCTCTGTCCTGCAGCGGATTTATCGGTGAAGCCTGCGGCGGTAAAAATATGGGGCGCCTGATGGAGCCGATGCTGTGCGTAAATGTGGCGCCGGCGGAGGCTGGGGACAGATACCGGCTTCTGGATGCGCTGAATGTGCTGACGGAAGAGGATCCGTTGCTTAAGGTCAGGGTATCGGAGCAGACAGGGGAAATACTGATGGATTTGTTCGGAAAGCTGCAGATAGAAATCCTCCGGGATACGCTGGCGGAAAGGTTTGGTGTGAAAGCGGAATTTTCCGGGATGAAGACGATATGCAGGGAAAAGCCTGTCTCAGCTGCCTGTGCGGAAATACGAATGGGAGAAAAAAGGAACCTGCACAGAGCGGGAATCGGAATACGGATGGAACCGCTGGAGGCTGGGGAAGGCAACCGGTATGAGACACAGGTTTCCTTTGGCTTTATAGAGAAATCATTTCAGAATGCGGTAAGAGAGGGGGTATGGAAGGCACTGGAGGAAGGGCTTGAATATGCCGTGGCGGATACCCGGATTGTATTCGTGGACGCAGACTACGACAGTGTGACGAGTACACCTGCGGATTACCGCAGGCTTGCGCCCCTGGTGGTCAGAAAAGCGCTGCAGCAGGCCGGAGTGATTAAGCTGGAGCCGGTTATGAGCTACCGGCTGTTTGCACCGTCAGGCTGTGAGAAGAGACTGATGGGCAGGCTTGCCAATATGCAGGCTTCTATTGACGATGTGGGCTATAACGGCGATGAACTGGAGGTTTCAGGCCAGGTGCCCTTTGATACGGCAAAGGAATTCCAGGTGGAACTAAAGAGCATGACCGGTGGTATGGGAATCTTTGAAATGGAGTTTTTGGAGTATCGAAGGTGCAGACAGGAAGGGAATGGCTGAAGCCTTTTCCGGAAGCTGTTTTGCTTGATTTTTCGTTTGGCACAGAATTTGACACCGGCCTACCGGGATGCTACAATTTACGTTAAAGTCCGGCATATGCGGAAAAATAACAATGCAGACCATTTACCAGATGAAAACAGGAAAAGGTGACAGGTATGGTAACAATAAAAGAAATTGCGGACAGGGCCGGTGTTTCAAGAGGAACGGTGGACCGTGTGCTGAATAACCGGGGAAAGGTGAATCCGGAAAAAGAGGAAAGGGTGCGCCGGATAGCCCAGGAGCTGGGATATAAGCCGAATGTGGCGGGAAAAGGCCTGGCGGCGAGGAAGAAGCATCTGAAGCTGGGTTTTATCTGTGTGGACGATGAATTTGCGCCTTTTTTTACAGATGTGCTCAAAGGCGCGGAAAAGCAGGCGGAGGAACTGAAGCAGTACGGCGTTGAGGTACTTTTTTTTATTACCAGGATAGAGGAGTTGATGGGTGAAGAGTGCCTGGAGCGTATTGTCAGTGAGAATGCAATGGACGGCTGGGTGATAAACGGCGTTCTGTCCGAGTATTTTACCAGGGCTATGAAGTCATGTGGGAGAGAGCCGGTACCTGTAATTTTTTATAATATGGACGAACCGGGAGCGGACAGGATGGCCTATGTCGGCTGTGACTACGAGAAGTCGGGCCGGCTGGCAGCAGGGGTAGCTGCCCTGATGACCGACGGTAAAGCCCGGGTAGGTGTGGTTTCTGTGGATGACGGTACCATAAGCAGCTTTAAGGCGCGTATGGAAGGCTTCCATATGGAAATCAGTGAAAGATACCCGGAAATGTCTGTGGTTTCCCAGCAGGTGATGACAAGGGATAAGGATCAGTTTGATTTTTTTGTGGCAGTGCAGGGAATGGTGGAACGCCATCCGGAAATCAATATTCTGTATCTGGTAAATCCCGGAGATTACAGCATCTGTCAGGCAATACGCAAGGCCAGCACCGGCAGGGACATTAAAATCATCTCCAACGATCTGGTGGAAAAGCAGCGTCAGATGGTAAAGGACGGCGTAATTGCCGCCACCATATGCCAGGAACCGGAAAAACAGGGAGCGCTTCCGTTGGAGCTTCTCTTCAATTACCTGGCGCTTGGCATGGAACCGACGAAGGAATACTATTTTACGGAGCTAAGCATACGTATCAGCCAGAATGTATAGCGCTGCCTGCTTATTCGGAGAACAGAGCTGCAGGGAACCTGCCTGCATGTTATTGGAAAATAAAGAGGACGTCTTGATGAGGAGGCGCTATTCCTTTTTAACTGATTAAAGCCAGCTGAGTCTTCCTTTCATTGCAATTTTCCTGTCCCCTTTTGTTATCCTTCCGATTTCATAGCAGGGGTAATGTTGGGAGATGCGGCGTACTGCATCCTCTTTTCCTTCCCGGGAAACCACCAGGACAAAGCCGACGCCACAGTTGAAGGTCCGCAGCATTTCTTCATCCTCCACGTTCCCCTGCAGCTTAATATATTTGAATACAGGAAGCGGCCTGATTTGCGGCAGGCTGATTTCCGCTGTAAGGCCATCAGGGATAATGCGGCAGAGGTTGCCTTCTATCCCGCCCCCTGTGATATGAGCCATGCCGTGGAGATATTCCTGGCCGAACAGTTCTTTAACCGCTTTGTAATAGGGCGTGTGGGGCTTCATAATCTGTTCGATAAATGTCAGGCCGTCTATACGATCCAGCTTTATCTGCGGCATTTTTTCCATAAGGAGTCTGACAAGAGAATAGCCGGTTCCCAATTGGAAACTGCCTGAAAGGAGACCTTCAGCTTATCCGCCAGCTGTTGCTGCGTCATTTTCAATTCTTTTCTCTTTTCTGAGATAAAATGTCCAATTTTAATACTGTCCAGCATTGCGCATTCCTCCGTTTCTTATATAGTGATTATAGCCTGTGCGTATGGGCTGTTACAATAACTGCTTTTTTGAGTTTACAGCCTTTTTTCTACCACTGATAGAATTCGGGGACTTTTTGGAAATTGAAAGTCATGAGCAGGGGACGGTATTGTTGAAGAAAAAATAAAACAAAAAATGCAATGTTTTTGACTTATCCAGGACAAATATTACATAGATTATTTTGGGCTTTACAGGTATACTTAGACCGGAAATTGTTTTCCTGTACAGTAAACAGGTAAAAGTCAAAACAGAGGAAATTTATAAAAGAACAAAGTTTTTTACAGGCAGAGTAAGGAGAGAAAGTATGATGGAGAAAAATAAAACGCTGATTATCTTTACGGACAGCGGAGACACCATTATCGACGAGGCTTCCCAGGTTTATGATGCACAGGAACCGGGGATTGTAAGCCGGGCGGAGTTTATTGAAAATGCAGGGGAAATACTGCAGCAGCTGCATGAGGAAGGTTACACTATTGCGCTTGTAGCGGACGGGGAAGAAGCGTCCTTTCAGAATGTTTACAGAAAAAACGGACTGCGCAGCTGCTTCGATGCCTGGGTGGTTTCGGAAACGGTGGGACAGCAGAAGCCGGAGGCAATTATGTTTCAGACAGCCATGGAACAGCTGGGACTGGAGGAAAAGGATAAGAAACGGATTGTTATGATTGGCAATAATCTGAAAAAGGATATTGCAGGGGCAAACCGTTTTGGGATTACCAGCATCTGGCTGGACTGGTCGCCGCGTTATTACAGAACTATAGAGGAAGAGGACTGGAGGCCGGATTATACGGTACATCATCCTTCGGAGCTTCCTGCTTTACTGGAGGAACTGAACAGAAAACTTGAGGATAAAGCGCCTGGAAGATAGTCCTCTTCATTTACTTTAATCCAATCCCGTTCAGGACTTCATTTGTTGTAATTCCGCTGTAATTATATTCTAATTCGCTTATGGAAAATGGGATTACAGCTTTGCCGCCAAGCTTTATGAGTTTATAATTCGTGCGCAGTCGTTCTGCATTTTTTACAATTGATTCTTTTATGGACGGTCTTTCGATACTGTCGGAATTTTCAAGGATGCTTTCCAAATCCCCGAATTCATGGAGAAGCCGGGCAGCGGTTTTCGGACCGATCTTATCCGCGCCTTTTATGTTGTCGGAGCTGTCACCTGTAAGGGATTTAAAATCCGCATACAGGAAAGGTGCGATGCCCAGTTTTTCTTTGATATAATCAGGATCACAGACAACCGTATTTTTGCCGCGGTAGCGTAAAACCTTTATATTTTCATTGATCAGTTGAAAAAAATCACTGTCAAAGGAAGCAATTACCACTGACATTTGTTCCCCATAGGCGTAAGCATAGCCCGCGATTATGTCATCGGATTCCAGTTCCTGGACCTCCGTATATTTGATATTCATAAACGATAGCGCGGCGTATACATCCGCAAGCTGTGAATAGGGATTATCCGCCTCATCCACCTGCGAGTAATCCGGGCGGTTCGCTTTATAACCGGGAAGCAGATTTGTACGGGCATTTGGATGTTCTCCGTCAAAGAGTATTACAACATGGGTGGGGCAGGTCATCCGGATAATTTTAATAGTGGCGCCGACAAAGCCGAGAGTACCTTGGATCGCCTTTCCCTTCCCGTTTATAATACGCGAAGGCATGCCGAAAAACATTTGAAAAAGAAGGTTGGAACCGTCAATAATCAGCAGCTTGTCCATATCTTTATAACCTCCCTGATATCTGATGCCGTGAAAATATTAAAATAGAAGCCGCCGGCAGGATTACGGCTGCCGGGAAGGAAAACGGACACAAAAACAGGGTGAAAACAGGGCAAAAACGGATTTGGCAGCAGAAGCGGATATAATGGCGAAAACGGATTTGGCAGCGGATGCGGCGATAATAACAGCCATAGCGGTGGCAATCAGAATAAAATTCCCCTTTTCAATTTTACAATTCTTTATTCATATGTCCATTATTTCAATCCCCATTTCCCTGAGTATATCAGATTATCATAGAATATAACAGCACAGATCTGTATTCACTCTAAGTTTGTTTGCTTTTTTTACGCAATAATTTTAGTACTGTAAAACAGCACTGCATTTGCAGAAATATGGTGAATCTGTAAAATACAGAGTGAAAATGTGTGCGGACACATCATGTTTGCGTTTTGTACGAAAAAAATAATAAAATCACAACTTAGTATTTGTGAAAAATGCATAGAAATATTTACATACAACTTTGTTCTATTGACAAAATGGAAGTGTAAAACTAAAATATAAATATGGTGCTCGTACACACCACTAATTGCAGAAAGTAAATCAACTGCAAAAGGGGAAAAATGCCGGACTTCTGTAATGGCGGGGATGTAAGATCCGGAGACACGGATACCGGGCATACAACGCAGATGCAGGGTTTGGACAAACAGAAAAGGAGTGCAAGGGGATATGCAGGAAAAAAAGTATTTGAAATGGTACAACAAACTGGGGTATGGTTCCGGTGACTGGGCAGCCAATATGGTCTATGCCCTGTTGACAAGCTTTGTTCTGATTTATCTGACGGATACGGTGGGGCTGAATGCAGGTATTGTAGGAACTCTGATGATGTTCTCAAAATTTGCAGACGGCGTGACGGACGTATTTTTCGGCAGCCTGATTGACAAGACCAAGAGTAAAATGGGGAAAGCGCGTCCCTGGATGCTCTGGTCCTACATAGGGAATACAGTATGTCTGATTGCGATCTTTGCGATTCCCTCCAGCTGGGGAGATACCGCAAAATATGCTTATTTCTTTATCGCATACACGCTGCTGAATGCTGTATTCTATACCGCAAACAATATTGCATATGCATCTTTAACAGCGCTTATCACCAAAAACAACAATGAACGTGTGCAGATGGGCTCCATCCGGTTCATGTTTTCCCTGGCAACCAACCTGGTAGTGGCATCCATTACCATTAAGGCAGTGGCATCCATGGGCGGCGGCGCTGCAGGCTGGCGTAACGTGGCAATTGTGTACGGGCTTATCGGACTGGTGGTAAATACCATATCCGTCCTGTCTGTAAAGGAAGTGCCGGATGAAGAAGAAAAGGTGCAGACCTCCGCTGAAAAGGGAGGGGAAGATAAGCTGTCCCTTTGGGAATCCGCCAAGCTTCTGTTTGCGAACAAATATTATCTGATTATTGTAGCTGTTTATGTCCTGACTTATATTCAGACAGGCATTGCGGGCATCGGTATTTATTATATGACCTATGTGCTGGGCAATCCCGCATTGCTGGGAACCTTTTCCGCGGCGCAGATGTTCCCGATGATTATCGGCCTGGCATTTACTCCCTGGCTGGTGAAAAAAGCAAAGGGAATGTATAAGGTAAATCTGTTCGGGTATTGTATCGCTTTCTTTATGAGAATTGGTTTTATTGTGGGGGGAATGATGGGCAATATCCCCATGATGCTGTGCTTCTCCGTTCTTGCCGGACTCTGTGTCAGCCCCCTGACCGGAGATCTGAACGCGCTGATTGCAGCAACCAGCGATTATACCTACAGGACAAAAGGCAAGAGGATTGACGGAACCATGTACTCCTGTTCCTCACTGGGAATTAAGATCGGAAGCGGCATCGGTACCGCATTAACCGGATGGCTGCTCGCAGCCGGCGGTTATATAGCAAACGCGGAGATTCAGCCGCAGTCCTGCATTAATATGCTGAACTTTCTGTATCTGTGGTTCCCGTTTATCATGGTCATAATTATGATAATACTTCTGTATTCCCTGAAGGTGGAAAAAGCAAATGAAGACTGGGATGCGGAGCATGGAAAACAGTAAGAAAAGATTGAGAAAGAAACCGTAAAAACGAAACGGGAATTTTAAATATGTATAATAGTCAGACGCTGCAGGCTGCAAAAAGGCCTGCAGCGTTTGTTGTGGTGGGACAGGGAGGGCGCGCAGGGCATAGCTGTGATGAGATTTCCCGCCCATTTATTAAAGCAGGTTTGTGCTCCGGCCGGTTTATATGCGTTTGCCTTAAAAATTATCTCCTGCAGAATTCTCCAGTTCGCGGATATCGTCAAGGGGTATCATGGTATTAACAATGGATAGCGTTCTGCCGGCGGGATTGAATTTTGAGACCATGCCGGTGAGCTTTACGTATTCACCGTCATGAAAGTAAACGACGGTGATGATGTCTCCGGTGTGTATCATCCTCAGCCTGCGGTCCAGCTCTTCCTTGCGCTCCTCTGACAGTTCTGTTTTGGGAACAATGATCCGCTCTTTTTCAGCAAGAGCTTCACGGAAGCCTTTTACTGCATCGAAGGGCATGAAAATTTTAGCACGGTCGGCCTTAGTCTGATTCGCCACTTTTATGACCTCCTATCTGAAGATTCCGTTCTCTGGTAGTTGCGGCATCCTCCAGGTTCATTCCTTTCATGATGGCATTTTTGCCGAATTTTTTCTTGATGTCCAGGACTGCCATCTGTATTTTCCGATCTTTTTCCAGCTCGGCAGGGTCGGTAAAGAGATCGTACTGCTCGTATGCCTCATCCACCACATTGTTAAAGCCGATATTTACGCGGCGGATAGGGGCGGTTTTGTTAACTATTTTCTCATACAGCAGGGAAAAAGCTTTGGTAATGACACGTACGGAGTTGGTCGTTACGGTGAGCGGGGAGGTCCCGTGGGAGGATTTTGCGGTATCCCGGGAATAACCCACGTAAAGAAAAATGGAATCCGTGACAAGGCCCTTATCCACCAGGTCAAGGCAGAGCAGATCTACCATTTCCTTGACGATGAGCAGCCCTTCTTCATAATTATATTCCCGAAACAGCACCTGGCCGCTGGAGAGGGAATTGTTTTTTGATTTATAGGCTTTGATTTCCGCGATGGTGGTGGGTTCCCTTCCCCAGGAATGGTCGATGAGATATTCTGCATCAACGCCGAAGGCTTTATAAAGAAGCTTTTCGTCCATATGGGCAACCTCGCCCATTGAGGTGATTCCCATGGACGACAGCCGGCTGGCAATGCCGGGGCCGATCCGCCAGAAATCGGTAAGCGGCCGGTGATCCCATAAAGTCTTACGGTAAGTCTCTTCATCCAGATAGCCTATAAAATCAGAATTATGCTTTGCTGTGATATCCAGGGCTATTTTGGCAAGATACAGGTTCGTACCGATGCCGCAGGCGGCAGGAAGGCCGGTGGTGTCACGGATGTCCTGAAGGATGCGAAGGGCCAGTTCCCTGGCTGTAAGGCGGTACATAGGCAGATAATCCGTGATATCCAGAAAGGCTTCATCAATGGAATATACGTGAATATCCTCTTTGGCCGCATATTTTAAATAAATGGAATAAATATTTGCGGAGTGTTCGATATATAACTTCATGCGCGGCGGCGCCATGATATATTTCATATTGTCGGGAATCTGGAATACACGGCAGCGGTTCCTGACGCCCATGCTTTTCATGGAGGGGGATACGGCCAGACATATAGTGCCGCTGTGACGTTCAGGATCCGCAACAACCAGATTGGTGGTAAGAGGATCGAGGCCGCGTTCCACACACTCTACGGAAGCATAAAAAGATTTCAAATCAATACATAAATACATTCTGTCAGACATTCCCAGGACCTCCAGTCCATATGGATATTATCCTGCACAGGCCCGGCTTAACAGAGTACGCCGCCTGTAAGAGTGAGCAGGCTGCACCCTGCTGGCATGCCGGGAAGAAAGAAGAAGGGCGGCAGAAAGCATTGCAGGGCAGCCGTATAATTTGATTATAACAGAACTGATGTTCGGAGTAAACAACCAAAAAATTTTTTGATAAATATAGGGAAAATAAAGTAACTGTGAAAGGGCTGGACAGCTGAATAATTACAACAGGAGTAACAGAGCTGCTATCTGAACTGTTACGAGTATCAAATGGATTTTGTGGCTGCGGCGAACTGCAAGGTTTTAATGCCTCGGGAAAATCCTGGCAAAAAAGCCTTCGTTCAGGGCCGGAACCGCCCCTGCACATTCTGTTCAAAGGAATAGCCAAGCTCCAGAAGCTTTCGCTCCCGGCCATATTCCGCAGCAAAGGTCGCGCCCTGGGGGACTCCTTTTTTATCCATGCCAAGGGGCACTGTCAACTGAGGATAACCAGCAGCGGAAACAGTGGCGGAGGCCGTGCTGTTCAGAAAAACGACGGCATTCAGGCCATGCTCTGAAAAAAGTGTATCCAGAATTTCCTGCGCTTCCTGTATGGAACCCTTTATGGGGCCGTCATCGCACTGCTCCACCACGTCCGCTGCTTCCAGAAGATCCTGTCCATAACGGATGCGCCGCCTGGAATCTTCCTGATTATAAGCAATAAGCTCCTTCAGGGTGGTGATGGGAAGACCGTATTTTAACGCATACACCTCAAAATCCCGGCGGAAGGTCAGATAAATGATATTCTGCACGGATACATCCTGAATGCCGGGGAGCTCCTTTACCTTTGCGCCGGCATGCTCCAGCGCCGTTTTCAGTTGGGTTATCATGTCTTCCTGATTGTAATCATAGATAAGCAGGCCGATCACCGTGCCGTTCAGGGCGTCTTCCTGTCCGGAAAGATCGGCATAGGAACCGGAAAGGGCGCCGTAGGCGAGGGAAGCATCACTGACACATTTGGCGATAGGGCCGGGGGTGTCAACCGCCTGAATCAACGGCATGATTCCTTCGGCGGATATGCTGCCCCGGGAGGGCTTGAAGCCTACGACGGAGTTGGCGGCGGCAGGCCCGGAAATGGATCCTGCCGTTTCTGTCCCGAAGGAGACAGGGGCAAGGTTGGCGGTAACAGATACGGCGCTGCCGCTACTAGAGCCGGAGGGAGAGATTTTCAGGGGGCCGAAGGGATTGACGGTCTGGCCGGCCTTCCCGCTGTAGCCCGAGGGCATGACGGAGGAAAGGTAATTGGCAAATTCTGAAAGATTGTTTTTCCCTAAGATGACAGCGCCCTGTTCCCGCAGCGTGCGGACAAGGGCGGCGTCCTCCCTGGGAAGGAAAGTGGAAAAGGCTTCGGCCCCGGCGCTTGTGGGAATATCCGCGGTATTAATATTGTCTTTAAGCAATACGGGAATACCGAACAGAGGAGAAGGCGGGAACTGTATGCCTGATTGGAGGAGAGCGCTTCGCGCGGTATCACAGGCCCTGGCCTGCTCCAGAACATCCGCAGCGACCTCCGTTACGGAATTATAGCCATGCCGGCTCTGATCAAGCGTTTTAATGCGGTAGAGACAGATGGCGGCCAGCTCTTCATAGGTCAGCTTCCCCTGGCCCACTGCCTGCTGAAGCTCATCAATGTTTTTTTCAAGAACCAGGCTTTCCTTTTCGGATATCAGGGTATCAATATCCAGATCCTCCAGCTGGCGGTCGATGTCCGCGTTGATTTTACCGCTGTTGTATGCGAGCCATTCTTCGCCCGGAGGAATGACTGCTTTCAGGTAAATGAAAACGCCTGCTATGCAGAGAAACAGCAGCAAAAGGATGCCGCCGATTATTTTTCGTTTTCTGCTCATGTTTAACCTCCTGCGGTTCTGCCGTCCAAGCGGCATATTCGGGTTCATTCCATATCTTTAGAATCACCGGATTTATGGAAGATTATACCGGCAGAGGCATATCCGTATAATTGTGAGCAGACATGGCTGGTACGGACAAGGGCACAGGATACAACCAGTGCATCCGGTTGGAGATAACGGAGGGAGATCGTATGCAGAAAATTGCGGTGCAGTCTTTGCGGGAAGAGGAGGATGCGCCTCTGGCCTGTGTTTATTATCCTGTGATGGAAAGAGGGCAGAGGACATCACCGTCCATGTGACCGGATGCCTATATGAAGGGGAAAAAGAGGCACGGGCCTTTTTTTATTCAAATTCAAATTGGATATTTTGAAAAACAAACGCCTCCGAATAATTTTTACAGCATCTCCATATACTGACAAAGATTCTAAGGAACTACAGTTTCCTGTATAACAGAAAGGAATGTCGGCTATGGATGAAAAGCAAAAAAAAGAATATCAGGAGTACGTCAAGCAGGTGACTCCTACACATAATATATGGCTGCAGATGCTGAAGGCCTTTGTGGTTGGGGGAATTATCTGCGTGATAGGGCAGGCGATTCTGAATACCTGCGCCGGAATGGGGCTGGACAAAGAGGCCTCCGGCGGCTGGTCGGCCTTACTGTTGATTCTGATGAGCGTGGTGCTTACCGGATTTAACATATATCCCTCTATTGTAAAATGGGGAGGTGCGGGCGCTCTCGTTCCCATTACCGGCTTCGCCAACTCCGTGGCGGCCCCGGCCATCGAATTTAAAAGCGAGGGCCAGGTATTCGGCGTGGGCTGCAAGATATTTACGATAGCCGGCCCGGTTATCCTGTACGGGATTTTTACCAGCTGGGTGTTGGGAGTGATATATTGGATTTTGAAGCTGATGGGCGTGATGTAATCAATAAGGAAGGGACAGCAAATCAGGCGTATGTCGGTTTGCTGTCCCTTTTTTTGACGATATAAGGCGGAACGTGAGGGCTGTTGCTGATGGAGCCTGATGGCACCGGCTCCCGGCTATTGCAGGGCCTTTTCCTCAAACAGGTTGTCCCTGGTGATGTTGTTGAGCCATTTTTCACTGCGGTAATGCTTCAGGACCCATGGCCATTTGACGAATTCATCCGTACACAGCAGGAAGTAAACCCACATGACGGGAAGCTTGAACACAAAGGCTGCAATAAAGCCCAGCGGGACGGCGTAGCACCACATATCAATGGTATCGCAGACAAAACCGAACCGGCTGTCGCCGCCCGCCCGGAAAACGCCGGCGATGAGAGTGGTGTTGACGGCGGCGCCCATGACATAGTAGGTGTTGATGAGAAGCATGTATTTCAGATAATGCATGGCTGTTTCCGAAAGCGTGGCGTATCTGAGCACGAAGGGCGTTACAGCCAGAATCAGAAGGCCTCCCAGCGCGCCGCTGAGAATGGTGAGCTTCATCAGTTTTTTCGCATCCTCCTTTGCGGCCTCCAGACGGTTTTCACCGATTACCTTTCCCAGCAGAATGCCGCCTGCGCTGGCGATTCCGAAGCAGAGGATGGTGCCGAAGTTACGCACTACAATTACAAAGGAATTGGCCGCCACCGCATCGGAGCCAAGGTGGCCGATGATGATGGAATAGGTGGAAAAAGCGACGCCCCAGCTCACATCATTTCCCAGTGCCGGCAGGGAAAGCTTTACAAAGTCCTGGAACAAAAGTTTGTTCCGGATGAACATAAACCTGAAATTGAGCTTAATATCCTTGCTGAAAAACGAAACAAGGAAACAGCAGGCAAGCTCCACAATACGGGAGGTTGCAGTAGCAATGGCAACACCCATAACGCCGAGTTTGGGGGCGCCGAAAAGACCGAAAATAAATACGGCATTCAGCAGGATGTTAAGGGAAAAGGCAAGAATATTGAGCGCCATGCTCACAGTAACCCGGCCGATGCTGCGAAGCACGGACAAATAGACCTCCGTAATGCCCCAGCACAGGTAGGTGATGCTCATAAAACGCAGATAGGAGGCTCCCAGCACAATCAGCTCCTGATCGTTGGTAAAAACCTTCATCATCAGTTCGGGAATCAGCAGGGCCACGGACGCGAACGCCAGTGAAATCACGATGGAGAAACGCAGCGCAATCCCTTCCACTACCTCAATGGCATGCATGTCGCCCTTGCCGAAATACTGGGCGCACAGCATGGTGGCTCCCGTGCCAAGCCCGTAATACACCATGAAAAGGATGTTGGCATATTGGGAGGCCAGGGAAACGGCGGAAATGGATGACTGCCCCACATAATTGAGCATGACAATATCCGCCGAGCTGACGGCGGCGCTCAGCAGATTCTGGATAACAATAGGCAGAACCAGCTTGAAAATCTGGCGGTAGAAACCGGTTTCATCGGCAAAGAACTTCTTTTTCATTTGAGTAATCCCCCTCTGTCATTAGAACGCGCCCCGGTTGGAGGAACGCTTTTACTATTATACAATAAAAGCGGGAAGGATGTATAGTGGATTCGGGCTGAACGGCAGCACATTTGTAACAGTGCAGGCAGGTTTGCGCATTCACTGCGCAAACCGTGAGAAAATGTGGCGGCAGCAGGCATCCGCCCCTCGCCGAAGGCGACTTTTAATGGGCGGATGCAGTAACAGTTCGGCCAAAGGGTGAACTGTTACACACATTATTAGTCAGGCCTGTTTTTGATGACAAGTTCAAGCAGGTGAAGAGGAGTAATAAAGAAAAAGTATTACTCACCGTGAGGAAGTGTTACCTGAAAACCATTTTCATTTCTATAAATATAGAGAGAAACATATTGACGAGGGGTATAACCTGTTTCCTGTTTAAATGTCTGTATAAAACGGCTTACATCAGAGAAACCGACTTTATAACATACATCGTTAAGATTCATGGATGGACATGTTAACAAAAGCTCCTTTGCACGATTTAACCGATAGGTTTTTAGGTATTGATAAGCTGAGACACCAAGAAAATGTTTAAAAAGTTTTCCGAGATATTGCTGGGAAATATAAACAGAATCAGCCATCATTTGCACTGTCAGTGTTTCGTTATATCTGGCGCGAATCATTTTTAAAACTGGAAGGAGGTAAGTATTATATTGTGCTGAAAAAGCAGTTCTGCCAATACTGTTATATTTTTGAAGCATTAACAAAAAGGTATATGCATGTGCACTTAAAAGTTCAAAGTCGGATAATTCATCCATAACATTTTCTGTTACAACATTACGTATAAAATCGGAAAAAGAAAATGCAGAATTGTCAGAAGCAAGAAAGTAATCTTGGTTTCCTAGAATTTTGGGAATTTCATAATTTAAAAATCCGCTGAAAGAGATAAAATTAGTATACCACTCACTCTGTTTGTAAGAATGGTATTTATGCGGAATAAAAGGCGGAATGAGGATTCCGTCCCCTTTTTTTAGAAGAAGTTCCTGTTCCTTTATACAGATAACACCAATTCCTTTATCGGTTTGTAACCAAAGGTAATAGGGGTATCCCATGGGCCTGTTTATGTTTTCCTGTTTGTAATTATAAGATAGGCTTTCGAAAGTAAATGGTTTATTTAAGTGTTGAAGATTAATAAAATTCGCCATATTTATCCCCTTTATAATTCTTGACTCATTTCTGTAGTATTATATTTCATTTTAGCATATTTATTGTCTTATTATATCATATGTATTTTTGTTTTGAGAAGCTATAATTAATTTATAAATCATGCGCATGGTTATAAAATGTTCGGAAAAATATGGTAAATATTTATAATCAAAAAGGAGAATAATTTATGAAAATGAAAATTAAAAAAGTGCTTATTGCATTGGGGGTATGTTTGATTTTAGCATGTTGCGGATGCGGAGATAATCAGTCTGCCAACGATGCGCAGCCATCAACGGGTGATAAGGAACAAATTACGCTGACTTTTGCGCATCCTGGAAGTACTTTAGATGTGGAAGTGTTAGAAGCGAGAATTGCTCTTTTTGAGGAACAGAATCCGGATATTAAAATTGAAAATCAACACATTACAGGAGATTATCTGGAAAATTATACAACAATGTTCGCCGGGGATTCGGCAGCTGATATTTTATGGCTTGCAGAAGGAATACATACTTTCTCCAGTAAAGGTCAGTTGTTGCCGTTGAATTCTTATCTTGAAGATGCAGGAGTGGATTTGGTTAAAAGAAATGGGAAGGAATATGTGGATATGTATTCTTATGACGGACAAATTTATGGCCTTCCTGACCGCGCAGGTTCTATGATCGTTTATTATAATAAAAACTTGTTTGATGAAGCTGGAATTGAGTATCCCAATGCAAGTTGGACATGGGAAGATATGTTATCGGCAGCTAAGGTACTTACAAAGGGAGAGGGAGAAAATGAACAATGGGGGTTTGGATTGGAATATTGGCATCCATTTTGGATGAACTGGTGTTATCAGAATGGTGGTAAGGTGGTTGATGAACAGGGAAATATTGTAATTAATTCTTCGGAGAATATTGAAGCTTTAACATTTATGCAGGAATTGCTGACAGTACATGATGTTGTTCCTTCTCGCACTGAAATTGCGGATTTTGGTTCTGGTGCGACAGCAGCTACAATATTTGCGCAGGGACGTATGGGATTTATTATGAATGGATTGTGGACAGTTGCTGCGCTTCAGGATGTAGATTTTGATTGGGGTATTGCGGAAATGTGGGGAGAAAAAGAAAATGTGACATGTCCCTTTGGAAGTGTATTATCAATTTCTTCTGCTTGTAAGAATCCGGAAGCTGCTTTCCGTTTTCTGAATTTTATGAGTGATGTGGATAGTCAGGAATTAATTGTGGAATATAAACAGGATGTACCTGCCAATCTGGAGGTAAGAAATTCAGAACTGTTTACAAATGCCAAATGGACGGGGAAGCCAATCGATTTGGATATTTTTAATCGTCAGCCTGTGTATGCATTGCCTATGACCTCTGAATGGATTGCATGGAATACAATATGGAGTGATGAATTGGCAGGAGTATATGATGGTACGACAGAGCCGGCAAAAGCGCTTGAAAGTATAGAAACTAAAATGAAACAATAATCTGGGTACAGGGAACCGATATAACAATATTTATGTTTATCAGTTCCCTGAGAAATGAAGGAAAAATGAAAATTGAAAAGAACTGTTGTATTGAAAAGAAAGAGGAAAAATACTTTTATCTTTTTATAATGCCTTGGCTTGTTGGATTTCTGATATTTACAGCTTATCCAATGGCAGCATCTTTTTTCTACAGTTTTACAGACTGGGATTTTTTTACAGACGCTCATTTCATTGGATTGGATAATTACAAAAACCTTGTAAAAGATGATACATTCTGGAAAGCCATAAAAAACACATTTCTGTATGCTGCTGTTTTTGTACCTCTAAACATGGGATTGTCACTTTTTATAGCTTGTATGCTTAAGAAAAAAATGTTTGGGAGCAGTATTTTCAGAACATTATTTTATGTTCCTACATTGATCCCGGCAGTTGTGACCTCTCTTCTGTTTTTTAAGATATTTGCACCGAATGATGGTATTGTAAATCGGTTTTTAGCACTGTTTGGAATAAAAGGACCAGAATGGTTTTTCAGTGCATCCTGGTCAAAACCCTCGTTGATAATAATGTCTTTGTGGGGATTGGGAACGGGCTTCATACTTCTTCTCTCCGGAATGCAGGGAATACCAGAAGAATTGTATGAATCTGTACATTTGGATGGCGCAAGTAAATGGAAAGAATTTTGGTATATTACATTTCCAATGCTGTCTCCTGTAATTTTTTATAATCTTATTATGGGAATAATAGGAAGCCTTCAAATTTTTACCCAAGTATATGTAGTGGGAACAAATGCATTAATGCCGGGAGGCGTTTCAGGAAGCGGGGGCGGACCGGATAATAGTCTTTTGTCTATTGTACAGTTGCTATATATCAGAGCGTTTCGGGATTATCATATGGGGTACGCTTCGGCCATTGCTTGGGCATTATTTATAATTATTCTAATTTTAACCATGTTGGTGTTCAAATCTTCTGCGCTTTGGACTTATTATGAAGGAGAAATTAAATGAAAGTGAAGATAACTCCGGGGTTAATTATAAAATTTATTGTATTGAGTGTATTAAGCATAATTTTTTTAATTCCTTTTATTTATATGATAAGTATTTCGCTGGCAAGTCCAAGAACGAACTATATGTCGGCTTTTACTATTATTCCCAGAGAATTTCATATACAGAACTATTTGGATATGTTTAAAAATAGTGCCCTGATTTATTGGATAAAAAACAGCATTATACTTACAGTTGTGAATCTTATCTTTACTTTGGCAAGCTGCTCTCTTGTTGCGTATGCTTTCGCCAGGCTCAGGGCAAGAGGAAAGAATATTATTTTTATGGTTTTATTAAGTACTATGATGATACCTACGCAGGTTACATTGATTCCTCAGTTTGTCATATTTCGTAAACTTGGATGGATAAATACGATGCTTCCACTTATAATACCTAATCTGTTTGGTTCGCCGTTTTATATTTTTTTGCTTAGACAGTTTATTATGAGACTTCCAAATTCACTGGATGAAGCGGCTAAAATAGACGGATTAGGATATTTTGGGATATACAGAAAAATAGTTTTGCCACTGATAAAACCGGGGTTGGCATCAGTAGCCGTACTTACAGTGATTGCTAATTGGGGATGGTTTTTTGAACCTAAAATATATCTTAATAAAACTGAAAAATATCCACTTGCAGTTGGGGTGCAGATTCTGTCAACAACAGGAAATGTGGGAGAAGCGCAAATGTGGAATATTGCATTTGCAGCCGCTATGTTGTTGGTCATTCCCATGATTATATTATATTTTGCAGGACAGAAGTATATGTTTGAAATCAGTATTAATGCAGGAAGCGATGCCATTAAGTAATGCAATATAATAAAAATGACTGAAAGGAAACAGATAAGTGAAAGAGATACATGGAATTTTATATGGTGGTGATTATAATCCAAATCAATGGGAGGAGGACAGCTGGGAAAAGGATTTAAATTATTTAAAAGAAGGAGGAATTAATTCTGTTACGATAAATGTATTTTCATGGGCAGAACTTCAGCCTGAAGAGGAGCAGTATGATTTTTCTCAATTGGATAAAATAATTGGAAAATGTTCAGATGCGGGCATGGATATTGTTCTTGGTACGGCAACAGCCGCAATGCCGGCCTGGATGTTTACACGTTACCCGGAGGTTGCCAGGGTAGATTTTAACGGAAGAAAACGTAAATTTGGTAAACGGCATAATGCGTGTCCGAATAGTATGGTATATCGGAAGTATTCAGCCTTATTGGCCGGGAAACTGGCGGAAAGATATGGAAATAATAAATCTGTAAAATTATGGCATGTGAATAATGAGTATGGCGGTGCCTGCTTTTGTGAGAATTGTGAAAAAGCTTTTCGTATCTGGCTGAGAAAACGTTATGGGACTTTGGAAAAGCTGAATGAAGCATGGAATACAGTTTTTTGGGGGCATACGATTTATAGTTGGGATGAGATAGTAGCTCCGAATATTCTGAGCGAAGCAAATGCATGGGATGACAGCGCATTTGAAGGAATGTCCGTGGATTACCATAGATTTACTTCAGACAGCCTTCTGGAAAATTTTATAAGTGAAAAAAAAGCGATCAGAAAATATGATTTGGATACACCGATTACGACGAATTTAATGGGAACTTATAAAACAATAGATTACTTTCGATGGGCAAAGTATATGGATGTAGTGTCCTGGGATAATTATCCCAGCGATAATGATCCTAAAAGCTTAGTAGCTATGAAACATGATCTTATGCGTGGATTGAAGTCAGGCCAGCCATTCCTTGTTATGGAACAGAACCCTACACAGCAGACCTTTGTTAATTTTACACGAAAAGAACCGGATAAAATGCGTGCATTAAGCTATCAGGCAATGGCACATGGGGCAGACGGATTACTATTTTTTCAGCTTAAAAACTGCAAAGGGGCTAATGAAAAATACTGCGGTTCAGTAATTGGACATGCTGGGTGCAGAGATACCAGAGTTTACAGAGAAGTAAAACAGCTGGGTAAAGAATTAGATATGCTTAAAGATGAAATCCCTGGCGCGGATATATTTGCTGAGGTGGCAGTTTTATTTGATTGGGATTCCTATTGGAGCGTGGAATATGACAGAAATCGTGGAACCAACAGAAGTTTGGACTATGTAGATACAGTTCACTATCATTATAAATATTTTTATGATAATAACATACCTGTAGATGTGATTTCTAAGGAAGAAGAATTCGACAAATACAAAATAATAATGGTTCCTTGTTTATACATGATAGATAAAGAACTCCAGAAGAAACTGCTTGCATATGTCAGTAACGGTGGAAAAATTGTAGTTACATATATGAGCGGTTTAGTTGACGAAACAACTAATGTAATCTTGGGAGGATATCCAGGTGCTTTAAGGGAGATCCTGGGAATCTGGGTAGAAGAAATGGATTATCTTGGAGAAGAAAGCAACGAGGTGGAATTTACAGACGGCCAACGATTCCTGGCTAAGCAGCAATGTGATGTGATTCATCTGGAAGGTGCCAGGACATATGCATATTATAGCAGAAGAGATTATTTTTATTTTAATACACCTGCAATTACGGTAAATCACTTTGGAAAAGGTGAAGCATATTATGTAGGGACAAGATTGGAAGAAGTTGGTTTATATACATTTATGGAAAAAATTTGTGAAGATACAGGAATATGTTCTTTACTGCAATACAAAGGCAAGTTGGAAATATGTGTAAGACATAGTGCGAAAGCAGACTATTATTTTATATCTAACTATCAGGACAAAACAATTGAGGTTCCCAGAATGTTGTGGGGAAAAAGAAATATTATAAATAATGCTATAATTCTGGAAAATCAGAAAATGGATAAATTTGAAGTCCTGATTGTAAAGTTTGATTTATAGAGTTTTTGGCGCCAGATTCATCGGCTCCTGGAAGAACGCCCTGTGACACAGTATAACCCGGCTTATATGCCAGATTTTCATGAGCTGCTTGACAAGCTGGACTTCCGCTCTTATGATAATTATCCTGCGACGGTACTGCCGGAAGAGGGATATTATTCTCACGCCTTTCATATGGATTTCATCCAAGACGTGAAGCAAAAAAACTTTTGGATTATGAAGCAGCTGAGTGGAACGTCGGGGTACTGGATGACGATGGCACTGCTGTGCGGATTTGAAAGTGAATATGCTTTTAGCCTGCAGATGCAGGGCGCTTACTATCTGGAACAGATGCAGGCTTTTCACAGTGCATTTACCCATTACGGAGTGAATGTGGATATTATTGACCAGGAGGCAGATTTGGGGAAATACCGCATTGTTGTTGCGCCAGCGATGTATGTGCGCTCCCAAAAGGCGTCAGACCAGCTGCACACATTTGCGCAAAACGGCGGTATTGTACTGCTGACGGCCCGCAGCGGAGTGAAGGATGAGCATAATAATTGTATTATGCAGCCGTTGCCGGCCGGTTATTCAGATATGACAGGCTGCTGGGTGGAAGAATATGATGCTGTCGGCAATCGTAAAATTCCGGTAATAATGGATGGTCAGTATTACCAGGGTATGCGCTGGTGTGATATAATCAGAACGGAAAGCGCAGAAACCCTGGCGGTCTATGGGGAGAACTTCTATGCAGGGAAGGCGGCGGTAACGAAAAATTCCTATGGGAAGGGATGCGTTTATTATATCGGAACGGTAGGGCTGCCCGGGCTTTGCCGCAGGCTGGCGGAAGAGATGCTGCGTCAGACGGATATTCCCTACGTGGAGAATCTGCCGGAACGTGTAGAAGTGACGGTTCGCGAAGGCAAGGGGAAGCACTTCACCTTTCTGTTTAATAATGATGAAGCAGCAAAGGAATTTGATTTCAGGGGAATACCGATGAGGATGGAGCCGTTTGAGATGAAGGTGCTGGAAGGAGGAGAGGTGTAAAAAATGGCAGGCAAGGCAGGAAATGAGGCATCCATCCGATATTTAAAATGAAGGAAGGCAAGGAGAAAAGTATGGGAATTACATATTTTGAAAAAGAAAGAATTTTTAAGCTGGATACGAAAAATACCAGTTATCTGATCGGGATAACAGATGAGGAAAATTTTATTGGGCACATTTATTATGGAAAAAAACTGGAGGATCATAATCTGGCATATCTGCTCAGAACAGAAGAATCCCCCTATGTGCCTTCGGTGAATGCAAGAGACAGGGTATCCTTCCTGGATTCCTTCCCGATGGAATATCCGGGACACGGAACAGGCGACTATCGGGAAGCCGCTTTCAGGGTAAAGACACAGGCCGGCCATACAGCCTGCAGCCTTTCATATGTCTCGCATGAAATTTTTGCAGGGAAAAAAGAAATTCCGGGACTGCCTGCTTCCTTTGCAAAGACGAGAAAGGACGGTAAGCCGGAGGGGTGCTTTACGTTGGAGCTGCTTTGCACAGACAGCGTGCTTAACCTGACCGCCGTGCTCAGCTATTCTGTTTTTGAGGACACGGATGTAATTGCGCGGCATGTGTCTATACTAAATAACAGTGAAAACACAATCTGGCTGACAAAGGTTTCCTCCATGTGCATGGATATGGATAATCGCGAGTTTGAAGCGATTACCCTGCACGGATCCTGGGCCAGAGAGCGTCATATCCAGAGGCAGAAGATTGGGATCGGGATGCAGGGTGTCACATCAGGACGGGGGGAATCTGGACACCAGGATCATCCATTTATTGCATTGGTCACCCCCAATACCACACAGGATACCGGTGAAGTATACGGCGTACAGTTGGTTTATTCGGGAAATTATGAATTCCGGGCGGATGTCAACCAGTATGATTCTGTGAGACTGCAGGCGGGCATTAATCCTGTGGATTTTTGCTGGAAGCTGGAAGCAGGCGCGCACTTTGATGCTCCGGAAGCGCTGCTGACCTATTCTGCCTCAGGGCTTTCCGGAATGACGGCGCACTATCACGATTTTATAAGACAGCATATTATCAGAAGCCCATACAAAGATAAAAAACGCCCCATTCTGATTAACAACTGGGAAGCAACCTATTTTGATTTTAATACGGAAAAGCTGCTTGCCATTGCAAAGGAAGCGGCAGGACTGGGGATTGAAATGCTTGTGCTGGACGACGGCTGGTTCGGCGCCCGCAGCAGTGACAACTGCGCCTTGGGCGACTGGGTGGTGAATGAAGAAAAACTGCCCGGCGGCCTGTCCGGCCTGGCGGAGGAAATCAACAGGCTGGGAATGAAATTCGGTTTGTGGTTTGAGCCGGAAATGGTATCTCCGGACTCTGATTTATATCGCAAGCATCCCGACTGGGCGATTGCAGTGCCGGGCAGGACTCCGGGAAGGGCGCGCAACCAATATGTGCTTGATTTTTCCCGCAGCGAGGTAGTGGACGGTGTATGGGAGATGATGGAACGAGTGTTAAGCTCTGCCAACATCGAATATGTGAAATGGGATATGAACCGGCCGCTGAGTGATCTGGGGAGTGCGGCGCTGCCGCCGGATCGTCAGGGAGAGCTGTCCCACCGTTATATGCTTGGTGTTTATTCACTGCAGGAGCGCCTGGTTTCCAGGTTCCCGAATATTTTGCTTGAAAACTGCTCAGGCGGAGGCGCCCGGTATGACGCGGGCATGCTGTATTACAGTCCTCAGATTTGGTGCTCGGATGATACGGATGCCATCGAACGGCTGGCGATTCAGGAGGGAACGGCGTTGATTTATCCGCTGTCTACCATCGGCGCGCATGTCAGTGACTGCCCCAATCATGCGGTGGGACGGGTGACGCCTTTTGAAACCAGGGGATATGTGGCGCTGGCAGGCACCTTTGGCTATGAACTGGATGTGACCCGTATACCGGAGGAGGACAGGAAACAGATTCCGGCGCAGACCGCTATGTATCATAAGTATAATGATTTGGTGAGAGAGGGCGATTATTTCCGTCTGGCATCCGCTTCTGAAAATCAGATGTATGACAGCTGGCAGGTGGTATCCAAGGACGGAACGGAGAGCCTTGTAACTTTTATCCAGGTAAAAGGCCGTACGGGCCAGCGTAGCAGAAGAGTATTCTTAAGAGGGCTGCACCCGGATAAAAAGTATCGTATCGAGGGAGAAGACGGCGTCTTCGGCGGAGATACGCTGATGTATGCAGGTCTTCAGGTCGCCGGGATGTGGGGCGATTTTCAGGGAAAACTGATTCATCTGGTGCAGGTTTAAGGGGCAGTGAAAATAAAACGCAGGAAAAACAATCCGAAGCCGCCGTTTTTTGGCGGCTTCCTTTCCCTTACCCTGTCTGTAAAATTTATGAAAAAAAGAATTCTGGTTTTCCATGGGCTTATGTTTGCATACTTTCCTTAAAATAACCAAATAATAACTGCAGACCAGACAGAAAGGAATGCGGTAAAAATGGAAAAAGACAGGAAAGAAACACCGGTTTCCCCGATTCTGGGCAAGCAGAGCGTGAGCCTTCAGAAACCGGTATACATGATAGACAGCGCCTCCATTGTGGGGAAAAAAGAAGGGGAAGGGCCGCTGGGCGATTTATTTGACCTGGTGGGAGAGGACGACATGTTCGGCGCCCAGACCTGGGAAGATGCGGAGAGCACCCTGCAGAAGGAGGCCCTGGGCACCGCCCTGCGGAAAGCAGGCTGGAGGGCGCAGGAGGTACGTTACCTGTTTGCAGGGGATCTGCTGGGACAGGAAATCGCCACCAGCTTCGGCCTGGTGAACTATGAACTTCCTCTGTTCGGCCTTTATGGAGCCTGCTCCACCTGCGGCCTTTCCCTGACCCTGGCATCGATGATTATAAGCGGAGGCTTTGCGGATAAGGCGGCCTGTGTCACCAGCAGCCATTTTGCCAGTGCGGAAAAAGAGTTCCGTTTTCCTCTTGCCTACGGCAACCAGCGCCCTCTTTCGGCCACCTGGACCGTGACGGGTAGCGGCGCTTTTTTGCTGGGTGCGGAGAAAACAGCGAAGGCCAGGGCCAAAATCACCGGTCTTACGCCGGGAAAAATCGTGGACTACGGACTGAAGGACAGCATGAACATGGGGGCCTGTATGGCGCCTGCCGCTGCGGATACCATTGAGCAGCATCTGAAGGATTTCGGCAGGCAGCCTGATTACTACGATAAAATCATTACAGGCGATCTGGGAAAAGTGGGACAGACCGTATTAATTGACCTGCTGAATAAAAAAGGAATAGACATTTCCGGCCAGCATATGGACTGCGGCATTGAAATTTTCGATGCGGGAGAACAGGATACCCATGCAGGAGGCTCGGGCTGCGGCTGTTCGGCAGTGACACTGTCCGCCTATGTCCTGAAAATGCTGGAGGAGGGCGTGTGGAAGCGTGTATTATTTGCGCCTACAGGAGCGCTTCTGAGCAAAACAAGCTTTAATGAGGGACAGAATGTTCCGGGAATCGCCCATGGGGTAGTGCTGGAAAGTCCGGTATAGATTAGTTTTTATAAGAGTACGTGTATGTGCATCGGGGGCTGCTGATTGCTGCAGGCCCCGATGTTATTGTATGATGGTGTGATTGGAAACCTTACTTTTATGCGATAATACATATGACAGGGGAGAATTTTGTTCGACAGCGGTGTGTTATGGAAGTATAGGAAGCGGCAGATTGGGCCTGGGGGATAACAGAGAAACCGGCAGGCTGAGCATCAAAGCACGCGGAACAGACATTGCCAATCACATGCGGCGGCAGTATAATAGCATTGCAGTTCAGCCGTATCCGGCTCCCGTGCGAAACCGGGGAGACACAGAATAAATTAAGCCCAAACTTCCGTCCTTCAATAAAGGCGGTTTGTCATGGGTGGCTGCAGTTACGGATCGGCTGCAGGCTTAGCTGTAACATAACGGCCGAAGAGGAAACGTTGATTACAGGAAATGCAGTTTCAGGAAAGAAGGATGAAGCAATGCGCACAATGGAATTTAAAATGGAACGGCCCGGCCTGTTAAAGGAAGGCGACCATGTAACGGTAACGGAAGGAGTCCTTCCCAGCAACTATTATTATACAATTGACCCTTCCCTTGCCATGTCCGGGAACTATCCCTTCCGGGAAAAACTGTTGTCAAAGGAAGGAGACGTAACGGCCGTCATTGAAAATGAGAGGGGCTTCTATGTAACCGTAGCTTTTGACGAATAAGAAAATGTGCAAAAGCTTTTATATTCCAGGGTTACGAATACCTCAATTATAGCTGATTTTTGACCACAATGATTCTTGCCTGACACGAAATTTGATGGTATGATTGGAAAAGTGAAATTGATTCACATGACAGCAGCTGAAATAAAAGGAGGAAAATATTATGTTAAAGAAAATAGCGACCGATAAAGCACCTGCGGCAATAGGACCTTATTCACAGGCGATAGCAGCAGGAGATTTTCTGTTTGCATCCGGCCAGATTCCGATTAATCCGGCAAACGGTACGATTGAAGCAGAAGGCATCGAGGCCCAGGCAGAACAGGTAATGAAGAATATCGGAGCCATTCTGGAAGAAGCAGGCGTAAATTACGGCAGTGTGGTTAAGACAAGCTGCTTTTTGGCAGACATGGCAGATTTTGCTGCATTCAACAGCGTATATGAGAAATATTTTACAGAAAAGCCCGCAAGAAGCTGTGTTGCGGTAAAAGAGCTTCCCAAGAGCGTTCTCTGTGAAGTGGAAGTAATTGCGTACCTGGGATAATTTATATGAATACAAAAGATAACATCGTACTGATTGGAATGCCCGGCGCAGGCAAGAGCACGGTCGGCGTTGTTCTGGCCAAATGCCTGGGCTATCATTTTTTGGATTCCGACCTGATTATCCAGGAGGAAACCGGCCGTCTGCTGCATGAAATCATTTCCGAAGAAGGGCTGGACGGCTTCCTTCAGGTGGAAAATGATGTGAACAGCCGGATAGAGGCGAAGCACTGCGTAATTGCCACCGGCGGCAGTGTAATCTATGGAAAAGAAGCCATGGAACACTTAAAACAGATCGGCACAGTAGTCTATCTGCAGCTTTCCTGTGAGGAAATCAACAGGCGGCTGGGCGATCTGAAACAGCGTGGCGTGGCTCTGAAGGACGGGCAGACGCTGGAGGAGCTTTATGCAGAGAGAGTTCCTTTATATGAAAAATATGCGGACGTGATCCTTTTCTGCGAAGGAAAAAGAATCCGCCAGATCGTATCCGACCTGTCCGCTCACTTTGCCCTGTGAATTTTTACTTAACAGTATTTCTGAGGATTCCTTTGTAACGTTATTTTATGCTGCAAAGGAATCCTTTATACAGTTAAAAAACACATGAGGCCGCGTAACCTTTTCCGGTTACTGTGAAAAAACTGAATTGCTGCCTTTTCTTCTGCACTTTTTACAATTTGTGAATAATTACTATTTCGGATTCTCCAGATATATGGTATAAATAATTGTAACTGCGAGGGGTACTGAACAGTTATAAATATTTCATAATTCTTATTTACTCATCCGGCTGTATCAGCCATTGATTCCATTTTTTATATTTGGTATCCGAAGGAATTGCTTTTTCGACGGGATATGTCTATAATATAACCTGTATAAAGTATACATCTTTTGGATTTACCAATAAGATTTAAGGAGAATGTATACTTGTATGAAGAAAGAAAAAGATTCGGCAGTAAAAAGATTTCTGGAGAATCCGGCCCATTTTTGCGATCTGTTCAATGGATCGCTGTTTGGCGGGAAACAGGTGCTGAAGGCCGGCAGCCTGGAGAGCCTGCCAGGTGAATCTATTGTCAGCTTTGCGGATAAGGACGGCAGGAAGGTAACTGTTAAGAGATACAGGGATGCGGTCCGGAAGGCATGCGGAAATGCCCTGTACGCCATATTCGCTGTGGAAGGGCAGGACAAGGCACACTATGCTATGCCTGTAAGGGAAATGCTCTACGATGCCATGAGCTATACCAGCCAGGTGGAGCAGGCGGCATTAAGGCATCGGGAAAACGGAGACTATCAGAACAGCGCTCAGTTTTTATCAGGCTTTTTCCCTGAGGACAGGCTCGTGCCGGTGGTAACGCTGTGCCTTTATTACGGAACAACACCGTGGGATGGGCCGATGGAGCTTTTGGACATGATGGATATTCCGGAGGAATTTGAGGACATGCGCCCGTATCTTTCAAATTACCGGCTCAATTTAATACAGCCGGAAAATGCGGAACCGGATAATTTCCGTACGGACTGGAAGCTTATTTTTTCATTGCTGAAGATGGCCGGCGATGGAACGGGAATGAAGGAGTATATACAGGAAAACAGTGAAGTGTTCAGACATATTCCACCGGATACTTACGATATGCTGAAGGCGCTTCTTCATGCGGACAGATGGTGGAAAGCAGACGCAGACAGCGGGAAAGGGGAAACGGATATGTGTAAGGCTTTGGAAGAAATAGAAGAAATGGCAAAACAGGAAGGGGAAATTCTTCTGCTTATCAAGCTGGCCTGCAGGAAGCTTGTAAAAGGGAAAAGTCCGGAGGAAGCGGCAGAGGAGTTGGAAGAAAGCGTGGAAACAATCAGGAAGATTTATCAGGCGGCAGAGGAATTTGCGCCGGATTATGACAATGTTCAGATATATCACAGACTGAAGAGCGGGAATGATTTTTCAAGCGCGCTCTGAAGCAGAAAGACTAAATTTCGGGAAAGAAGGTACATATAAATGAATCAAAACGGCGAAAGCAGCAGGGGCGGACAGAGCGGTCAAGGCAGAGATCACAGCTACCGAAGTAGTCTGCTCCTTTTTCTTGCGGCATCCATCTGGGGTGTGGCCTTTGTGGCGCAGAGCGTAGGGATGGATTATATGGGGCCGTTTACCTTTAATGGTGCAAGAAGCCTTATTGGAGGCACGGTTCTTCTGCCTCTGATTGCATTCCGTGAGCAGAAAAAGAAGAAGGCAGAGACACGTAAGGAAACAGCGGAGGAGAGAAAACAAAGACGGAAGATCACGCTGATTGGCGGCGTCTGTTGTGGTCTTGCCATATGCACGGCAAGTATGTTCCAGCAGATCGGCATACAGTATACCACGGTGGGGAAGGCCGGATTTATTACCACTCTTTACATTATCATTGTTCCCATTATGGGACTTTTCTTTGGGAAAAAAGTGAGAAGAATTGTCTGGGCCGGGGCGGCGATTGCCGCGGCAGGAATGTATCTGCTTTGTGTCAATGAGACACTCAGCCTGAACCGGGGAGATGTGCTTGTATTTATCTGTGCGGTAATTTTTTCCATCCATATCCTGGTGATTGATTATTTTTCACCAAAGACGGATGGCGTGAAGCTCTCCTGCATCCAGTTTTTTGTGGCGGGGATTATCTGTACAATCGGCGCCTTTCTATTTGAAGAACCGACCTGGAGCGGGCTGGTAAGCGGCGCAGTCCCTGTTCTTTATGCAGGTGTTATGTCCTGCGGCGTGGCCTATACCCTGCAGATAATCGGGCAGAAGCACCTAGATCCTACCGTGGCCTCGCTGATTTTAAGCCTGGAATCCGTGGTGTCTGTGCTGGCCGGCTGGGTGATTCTGGGGGAGACGTTGAATCTGAAGGAAATATTCGGATGTGTTCTTGTTTTTGCGGCGGTAATCCTGGTGCAGCTGCCGGAGAAGGCCGGGGAGGCGGCGCTGTCATCGGAAGTGTAAAGAAAAATAACTGTAAAGAAGAGTAATTGTTTATATACAGGAAACAGTTCAGACAGGACTGCGCATTTACTGCGTAGTCCGTGAGAAAACGTGGTGGCATCAGGCATCCGGCCCATCGCGAAGCGATTTCATTGGACGGATGCGGTAACGGTTCAGACCTGTCTGAACTGTTACATATACAGTTTGAAAAAGAGCGGAAAATCTGCTCTTTTTTTTGTGGGAAAATAATTTTTACATTTTGGGCTTTAACTTTTACAAAAGTAAGAATCCTTGTGAGAAATAGGTAAAATAAATATAAGTTTTTTCGTAAAAATATGAAGGGGGAAAATTTTATGAATAAGGAAATGTTATTAAACAATAAGCTGCCAATAGTAACGGAATATGATGATAGGTACGAAAATGCTGATATTATGGAGGTACTTAGGCAGGCAGAAAATAATGATCCTGCCGCAATATATGAACTGGCCTATAGAGCGAGGAAGGGCGAGGGCGGTGTAAAGAAAAATATACACAAATCGATGGAACTATATAAAAAGGTATTGGAATTTCAGCGGAATATATGTGCTATGTACAGGTTGGGCCGGTCATACCGGTTAGGGGAGATGGGGGAAGAAAACAAAGCGGAATGTGTATGTTATTTTGAGGCTGCGACAGAATTAGGAGATCCGGATTCTGCAGTTCAGCTTGGCCTGCTGTATGAGTTTGGGGATTTTGTAGATAAGGATTATGATAAAGCCTTTGAGCTTTATAGCATGGCTGTTAAAGGCGGCAGAAAAGATGCGTATTTTTATATGGGTGAGATTTACCGGTATAAAAACAGGATAGGTGAGGCTGTCCAATGCTATAATCTGGCCATGGAGAACGGTAATTTATCTGCTGCTCTGCCGCTGGGATGGTTTTATGAACAAGGTATTGGCGTAGAAAAGTGCGAAGAAAAGGCTTTTGAGCTATATCAGCAGGCATATGAGGATGGCAATCCGGACAGCATCTTTTATTTGGGAAGAATGCACTATCTGGGAAAGGGGACTGAAGAAAATGATGCAATGGCCTTTTGTTTATTGAAGGAGGCATCTGAGCAGGGATATAAAATTGCCAATTGTTTTCTGGGTTCTTTGTATGCAGCAGGAATTGAAGGTGTCATAGAGAAAAATTCTGATGTTGCCCTGGAGTATTTGTCAGATGTTACCGAAGATTATGAATCAGATGCATGGTATATAAAGGGACGTATTTATTTATCGGAAAATAATATGGATGAGGCTCGGAAATGGTTTTCAAAAGCAGCGGAAGCTGGCAATGAAGAGGCGGCAGAAATATTGGAAAAAATGCCGGAACAGGGAAAGAGTATAGAAGAACTCGCCGAAGACGGAAGCGATCCTTATGCAATGATCAGGTATACGGGTATGGTTTTATCGGATAAGGAGAAAGGCGGAATAAGCAAGGCGGTCGATATCATCACAAGGGCTGTAGAATTATTTCCGGATAATCTGGATGTAAAAGAAATGTATGCACGTATAATGGGAATAGAAGGTCACATCCTTAGCCAGATTGGGGCAGATGAGGATTCTGCTGTGTCATTGAAAAAATGCCTGGATACGATAGATATATTGAAATATTATAATTTTAATCCGGAAGCAGTCAGGAAAATCGAAGTAGGGGCATGTATGACATACGGTGAGCTGGCCAATAGAAACGATATGGATGACTTGGCATTAGAAATGCTGGAACGAACAGACTGGAAAAAATATCCATACGCGGCAGTGTTGGCTGCAATAATACATTGCAGGGATGTGGATAGATATTCTCGAGAGATTGAAAAGGATATCCGGTTTCTATGTCAGGCTGTCCAGGAGGATAATTGGAGAAATGAAAATGAAAGATCAAAAGCATACTATATGATTTCCATTACATATGCCTACGGTATTGCAACTATTACTAAAAATATTAATTATGCCTATGAATGTATACAGAAGTGTGCGGAAATAGATTATTCTATGGCAGAGGAAGAATTAAAGAAATATTCAGTAAGTTTTTTTGGCAAAATCACATATAAAGGTTAATTATTAAATGTATGCTAAAGAATCCCACTATAAATAAAGCAGAAAGGAAAAGTATCTTAAATGAGATACAGAGAAATGTATATGGAGAAAATACTATATGAAGCGAAAAAAAGAGCAACAGAAAAAATTAATCTTCCGAGGGGGAAATTTTCATCCGATTGGTTTAAGTGCAAGAGCTGTGGTTATGAGGTTATGGTAAAGACACTTTATGACACGATCAAATGTAGTGAATGTGGCGGAGACATGGAACGCTGTTAGGACTAAATGTAAAAGGAACGTAACTGTTCTGCAGGTCAGCGCATTTATTGCGCTGACCGTAAGAAAGTGATTCAAGAGTTCTAAAACCCATCGCCAAAGGCGATTTAGGATGGATTTTAGCAGTAATTGTGATGGGGAATGAACAGTTATCAAGGAACAATCTATGGAAAAGGAAGTTTTGGTTTGCTCAAGGGCATATAAGTTAATGACAAATGAAATTGACTGGTCAGGGAACAAAGAAACAGGTGGGATTCTTTTGGGAATAATCAATGATAAACAAATTGTTATTGTTGAGGCAGTTGACGGCGGACCGAATTCAACGGCATCTCAAACTTCCTTTTCCTATGATTATAAATATGTAGAACATGTTACTGAACGTATTATTCATCTCTATAAGCAAAAGTTAAATATTATTGGTGTATGGCACAAGCATAATAATTATCATGAATATCCTTTTTCCGGACAGGATTTAGAATTGCATGAGGAAATTTGTGGCCTGGTTGGTGGTTTTGGTACATCTATTCTGTTTCAGCGGAAAGAGGAAGCAACTTATGAAATGAGTACATATATAATATATTCCGGGGAGAAGTATCAAAAAACTGAATTTAATATACTATAACTTTTCTGCTTTTCCGGACGATAGCTTCAGACTGGGGAAGGAGTTTCTATCATGTATTTTTTGCCGGTTATTCAGTGAATTTAAGGCAGGGAGAACTGGGAAAAAGATTATCAGCTGCAATTATAAAGCATTTTCAATTCTTAAACACATCAACTATTCTTTCCAAATGAGATAAGTCATGGAGCAATTAGAAAAAACAATTCCCAAACATATAAATTGATCTTATAATATTTTTATCTGTTTTATCAGGAGGGAAGGAATGTCTGAAAAAATTGTAGATATTCTGATGCAGATAGTTAATTTTGTCAACATATTTCAAACCTGCTTTGTCTATTATATTGGCCTTAGGCCAAGAAAATTTTCAAGACTCACAGCCTGGGGCATATCTTCATTGGTATTATTTGCAGGCTCGGTTTTTCTGAGATACATAATAGGCTTCAGCCTTCCGGTATACATAAGCTTTATATTTTTAGTTAATGGAATATTAGTATTAGGAATTTACAGATGTAATGTGAAATCTTTCATTCAGTGGATATTAACTCAGTATCTGTTGATATCTTTTCCGGCGGAGGTGATAACAGTGATGCTTACTACACTGCTACAGAAAAGAACAGATACGTATGTGGAAGCCACATTAAAACTGTACATAAATTCTGAGATATCTGTGATCGGGAGGCAGCTGGCCAATATTATTTTTATGGTTCTGATTGTTTTCCTGTTAATAGGAAAGGGGATTATCGGACGCAGGCGGCATAACTGGAAAAATTATTTTTTGCTTCTGGCAATTCCTGTTTATCAGGTGATACTTTGTATCGTATATTTTTTATTTTGCGGGACGGTTTTGACGGTTCCAATTATAGTAGTGGGATATTTAATGGCAATTTTCAGTATAGTAATAGATTTTACAGTCATTATAGTGATCGAGAATATGAATGAAAGAATTGACCGGGAGGAGGAATTTAACGGATTGGAGATAATGAGGAAGCGGGAGCTTGTATATCTGGAACAGAGTATGCAGCAGACAGAAGCCCTGCGCCTGGTAAGCCATGATCTGGGAAATCAGCTTCAGACATTGTCAGCGATGCTGGAGGAAAAAACGGAAAGAAACATTATAATGGGTATGTTTAAAGAAGTGAAGGACCGTATTGATACTATTTCCAGGGAAGGGGAGTGAATGACAAATGATGGAAGGACTCACGGCTTGCTTAAAGCAGCTTATTGTTTTTCTGGGTTGTATTCAAGTGTGCTTTATCTATTATTTTCCCATCAAAAACAGATGGTTTGGGAAATTCAGGACCTGGATGCTGACCTCTTTCATAATATATTTTGGACTGCTTGTATTCAAGAGAGTATTCGGAATCCGGTTACTGCCATATATGCTGTGTATGTGTCTGCTGAATATTGTAGTAGTATACATGTTTTATGATGTATCTTTTAGAGGATCACTTTTCTGGGCATCAATGCAGTATGTAATAGCCGCGCCTGTCGAAGTAACAGCTATAGGTTTGTCGGTGCTGGTGCAAAAGGTCTCTGTGATGGATATCTATGAATATTCTGATGTTCTTTTGGGCAGCAAGCTGATAATGAACATTGTATTCATGATTTATACAATCTTATTTATGATTATCTGGAGACTTCATAAGCGCAGGGGAATCCGAAAAAATGATTTTGTTTTATATATGATGATTCCTTTGTATCAGGTATTGCTGTTGAGCGGCTATCTTCCCGGCTGCGATATCTCAAAAACACTGAATGCTCTGATTGGCTGCCTGATTGCAATTTTCAGTATACTGATAGACTTCTCGGTTATTTTGGTAATTGATCATTTGAATGAGAGGGTTCAAAAGGAAGAAGAATTGTACATGCTGGAGAAAAAACGGAAGCAGGAGCTTCAGTATCTGGAACAGAATATGCGTAAGCTTGAGGAAATGCGCCTTGTAAGGCATGATCTTGGAAATCAGTTGCAGACTTTGTCGGCCATGATGGAGGCAGAAGAGGAACGTGAGACGATAAAGCTGATGATTGGTGATGTTAAGGACAGGGTAAAGCTATTAAATTAAAAGCAGCTGGTTATTGGCAGCCAAAAAAGCAGCAGGAGAAATATAGTGGAGGGATTGATTTTCTTCTTAAAACAGTTTGTTATTTTCCTGGGAAGTGTCCAGGTTTGCTTTATTTATTATTTTACACTGAAAACCAGATGGTTTGGAAAAATAAGAACCTGGTATATAGGCGCTTTGATTATATATTCAGGCTCCCTTTTGTTAAAGAAGATTTTCGGCACCGCTTTGTTTCCGTACATGCTGATGATCGCTATACTGAATATCGGAGTAGTGCTGCTGCTTTATAAAGCAACTTTGAGACAATCGCTATTCTGGGCAGCCATACAATATATCATTGGGATTCCTGTAGAAGGTACTACTGTATTTCTGACACTGCTGATACAAAAGGTAACCTATGCGAATTTATATGAAAGCTTTGATATTCTGCTGGTCAGCAAGCTGATAGTAAATATTGTATTTATGATAGGCATAGTTCTGTTTATAATAGGCTGGAGGCTTCATAAACGAAAGCGGATCGGAAAAAACAACTCTTTTTTATATATGGCTATCCCCTTATATCAGGTGGTTTTATTAGGCGGCTATCTTCCATGCTGCAGTATTTCGACGGCTCCTAATATTCTGATTGGCTGCCTGATTGCCATTTTCAGTATACTCATAGACTTCTCGGTTATCCTGGCAATAGACCATCTGAATGAGCGGATGGAAAAGGAGGAAGAGCTGTTCGATTTGGAGAAAAAACGGAAGCAGGAGCTTCAATATCTGGAAGAGAATATCGAAAGACTGGAGGATTTACGCCTGGTGAGACATGAGCTGGGAAACCAGCTGCAGACTTTGACGGCCCTGATGGAAGCGAATGAAAACAGGGATGCTGTAAAACTGATGATTAAGGATGTGATGGGGAGATTAGAAGAAGTTACCTGAGAGGGTAGCTTTTTTTATGGCTTGACAGGGGCAATAGTTCAGGCATTTGGAATATACAATTGCAGAAAAATAATTTTTACAAATCAGGTTAATTCTATTACAATTTTCGTGATTCAGAGGAAATAAATGTTATACATAAATAAAACATGTTTATCGGATCGTTGTTAAAGACTATTGTTATATTTTAAATAATACCAGGAGGAGGAAAATGAACTTGACAAAGTGCCCCAACGGTCATCTTTATGATGGCAGTAAATGTACCGAATGCCCTTATTGCCTGCAGGAAAAAATGGATGCAAGAACTGCAGAAATGATGGAGACCTGCGAAGAAAAGAAAGAAGGCATGGAAAAGGCTGCAGAAAATTGTGATACATATTCTTTTAGTATGCAGGATGATTATAGTCAGAATTTACTTGCGAAAAGTTTTTACGAAAAGATTATCGGAGTGCAGCCGGTGGTTGGCTGGCTGGTTTGTACGCAAGGAGAGTATTTCGGTGAAAGTTTCAAGCTGGTTAGCGGTAAAAATTTTATAGGCCGCGCTTCAGACATGGATATCATATTAGGTATGGACAGAGCCGTATCAAGAAATCGACATGCCTGCGTCATTTATACTCCCAAGAGCAGATGCTTTATTGCACAGCCTGGAGAGGCTGGAGCGCTATTCTATCTGAACGATAAGCAGGTTCTTTCTAACGTCAAAATGCAGGCTTACGATACTTTATTAATAGGGACGACCAGGCTGATGCTGGTTCCCTGCTGTAATGAACAATTTAGTTGGGATGACAATCTGAAAAAAAAATAACGGTGGAAGAACCAGATTTGGATCAGGACATAGAATAGGTAAAATTTATTACAATTTCCACCCTTTTTTTTACGTTTCACGTCTGGACATTAATATAGTGATAAAATTACCCCTATATTTATACATAGATAAGGGGTATATAATAATGATAAAAGTCGCAATTTGTGATAATAATATATATTACAGAGAAAAAATTGCAGATTTAACACTGAAATCATTGTTTGATACAATAGATATTACTTTCAGATATTATGATGATGGCCTGCAGATTATAGATGAAGCTGTAAAAAATATTTTTAACGAAGATCTTTTATTTATTGATATTATCCTGCCTGGCATAGACGGTATTAAAACGGTTAAGTTTCTGCGGCAGCTTGGAATTACAACAGATGTAATTTTTGTTACGGAAGCAATGGAATATTGTACGGAAGGATATAAACACCATGCGTTTGATTTTATTGAAAAGCCAATTGCAGTTTCTGAATTTGAAGCGGTCATGCGCAGATACGTACAGGAAAAAATACAATACAACACAGAATTCCTTCAGGTAATGATACGTGGCAGCTATTGTAAAATAAATTTGAAAAAAGTTATTTATTTTGAGAGTATTGGCAGAAAAATAAGGGCAATTGAAAAGGATAATGCAACTGAATTCTATCAAAAACTGGACTATATTGAACATCAGCTGGAAGAAGCGGGTTTTTTAAGAATCCATCAGAGCTATATCGTAAATAAAATGTTTGTATCCTTTGCGAATTCCTCTGAAATTGTATTACTGCATAAAATCCACTTACCGGTAAGTAAAAAATATACGCAGAAAATCAAAGACACGTTTCGATTATAACAGACAGGATAATACATATTTCAAAAAACACATTCTCAAATAATATAAAAAAGTATATAATATTTCCAACGGTTTTAAGGGAGGAGATATTGTGATCAAAATAGCAATATGTGATGATGATAAAGAAATTCTGGATTATATGGGAAGAATTCTGGAAAATCATTATCAGAGTCAGGTGAAAATTTCTTACTATATAAATACAGCTTATTTATTGGAAGACTGGGAGGAATTGGGGCAGCAATCGGATATTGTGCTGCTGGATATTCGGTTTGAAGGAGATAATGGCATTCTTGTAGCACAGCAGCTTCAACAGATAAAAAAGAATGTAAAGATAATTTTTATTACGGCAATTATTGAATATTCAAAAGAAATTTTTGAGGCTCAGCCCTTTTATTTCCTGGTAAAGCCGGTAAGTAAAACGAAAATAATAGAAGTGGTTGATAAAGCGATTGCGATGGTGCATGAGGAAGATGAGAATTTTATATTGCTGCAGACAAAGGGAGAAATCATAAAGGTTAAGATAGATGATATATGGTACATAGAAAGTGACAGAAGGAATATAAATATCTATGAAACCGGGCGGAATATCAGAATTTTGAAGAAGCTGGATGAAATAGAGATACAGCTCCCTGAATATTTTATCAGATGCCATCAAAGCTATCTGGTTAATATGGATAAGATAAAACGTTTGGAAATGAAAGAGATAGAGCTTGTGAATGGGATTCATATTCCTATAAGCAAAGGCAGATATTCATATACGAAAGAAAAATTCCTCAGACTTCTTGGTGAACAGTTAAAAGTGTAAAATTGAGGAAAATGGAGATAAAATGGAAGTAATAATCTATTCAGCTTATAGAGAAGCATTAATATTCATCAGCGCATGGATTTATGCTTCTTTTTTGGGAGACATATTAAAAAGCTGCAAAGCAGGAAAGAAAAATGGAAGTATTGCCTTAATTTCGGTCTTGTTTTTGTACGGACACCTCATTTATGTCAGAGACCTCAGGGTGCTGCTGCCAGGCATAATAATTGTGAGTTTTACAGGTGTTTTCCTGCTGCCTCTTTTTTTTCAAATGAATAAAAAGCAACGAATTTTCTTTCCTTTTTTTCTTTTGATACTTCAGATTGTGTCAACGGTATCGGCATATTTTCTTTCAGAACTCGTTGTCGGGGGAAAAGGAGAGGTGGTATCCGGTCAGAACACATATACAGTTTGGCCGGGATATTTGATGCCTGTAGGTATTCTGGGAAGTATGATATTGATTATGCTTACCATGTTTATATGTGCATGGATAAAGTATTATATTCAGGGAATTAAGTGCCGGGAGCTGATATTGTTCCTTATCGTACCTACCTACCAGGTCCTGTTGATGATATGCTATTTCTGGATTTGTGTTGAACTGAATGCGCAAACTCTGTTAATGGGTATATTACTTTTGGGATTAAGTGAAGTCATTAATCGATTGATAGTAAGAAATATAAATAATATGCTTCAAAAGGAGCAGTTACAGAAGGAAATTCAGAAGCTGTATACCCAAAGAGAAGGAGAAAGGGATTATCAGAAACTTAATGACAGCTATGAAAAAGAAATCCGGGCCATGCAGATGAAATTTGCAGGGCAGCTGAGTGAAGCTTATGTTATGCTGGATGCGGGAGAGGATTATGAGAAGGTTAGGCAGACGCTTGATGAGGCATATCAGCATATCAGGGCATCCAAAGGAATCAAATATTGTGACAATGCGGTGGTAAATTCTGTATTTGTGTTAAAGAAAAAGCTGGCAGAGGAAAAGAAGATTCCAATGAAGATCAGCGCGTTTGTGAAAGAAGACATTCAGGTGGAAGCGCTTGATTTATGCAGCCTTTTCTGTAATCTGCTCGATAATGCCATTGAAGCATGTGACAGGATTAACGATCCACAGATTAAAAAATATGTGACTGTTTCGGCAGACTGCCGCAGTGGTTATCTTATTTTAAAAGTACGCAACAGTTCAGAACACTCTCCGGAAATGATTAACGGTATATTCCAGACGAGTAAGCTGGAAGACAAACAGCTTCATGGCTTAGGCTTAAAGCTGGTAAAGAAAATTGTGGATATGTATGCCGGAAAACTGGAAATTTCAGATGAGAAAGGTTCATTTATGGTAACGGCGATACTTAAAGCGGACGGAAAGGAAAAGAATGAGTAATGCAGTAATAGAAATATTGACTCAGTTATTGACAGCGCTCAATGCTATAGAAATTTGCTTTATTTATTACCATATCTTTTCGCCCAGGTATTTTGGGAAAGCTGCTACATGGTTTTTGTATTCAGCGCTCATGTGGGGAGGAACTTATTTCTTTAAACAGATTTTGGTTCTGCCGTTTCCCGTATATCTTGTACTTATGATGGCTGCGACTATTGCGGAAGGGATGTTCCTGTACGAGGTTTCTGTAAAAAAGATGCTCATTGGCCAGATGCTTATTTATATAATAGGGGGTATATCGGAAGCCCTGGCATATTTTCTTACATATCTCATCAGCAGAATATCTTATGTTGGACTTTATGAAGCAAAAGGAAATCTGATAATTGGCAAGGCGCTGATTGATATTGTATTTATGATTGTAGCTATTTTATTTTTGCTCCTGTTGCGGATTAACAGTTTCTGGAAATCGGGGAAAATACAAACGGCATTATTTTTTGCAGTCCCTTTCTATCAGATTATTTTGTTGATTATGTTTTTTTCTGTATGTAGAAATTTAACGGTCCAGATAATAATTTTGTGCTATATTATCACAGTTTTCAGTCTTTTTATAGATTTTATGGTGTTTCTTGCAATTGAGAACTTGAATGCCAGGATTTCAAAGGAGGAAGAGCTTATTTCTTTAGAAGAACTGAGGAAAAAAGAACTGTATTGCCTGGAGCTTTATATGAAAAGAGCGGAAGAGATGAGAAGCATCCGTCACGATTTGGGAAACCAGCTGCAGACATTTTCTGCAATGCTGGAAGAAAATGCCGACAGAAACAAAATAGATCAAATCGTTGAAGAACTAAGACGGCGGTTAGTTAATGGGATGCAGCCGGGAGAAGAGGGGGATAAATGACGGATGAAATTATTGAGGTTTTGGAACAGACTCTCATACTTTTATGTTGTGTGCAGACTGCGTTCGTTTACTATATAGGGTTAAGTCCCAGATATGAGGGAAGGATTCTAACCTGGCTCAAGTGTTCTTTAAGCATATATTTATCTAATTTTATATTGAGGATGTGGATTGCGGTAAGCTTACCGGTCTATATGATAATTATGCTGTTTGTCAATATTGCGGTTGTAATTGGCTTCTACAGAAATTCATTTTGGGAATATATCAGATGGTGGTTTATAGAATATATAATCGTATCTCTGCCGGCAGAAGTGTCTGTGGTTTTTCTTACGATGCTGATACAGAAGGTCGCATATACAGATTTATTTTTAAGTAGCGAAATTGCTGTTATTTCGAAATTGTTGGGCAATATTATTATGATGATATGCATTGCTTTTTTTCTGATAGAGAGAAACCTTATCAGCCATAATCATTCAGGCTGGAAAGTTTATCTTCTTTTTTTATCGATTCCATTTTATCAAATGGTTTTGTTTGCCGCTTATTTTATTATATGTGATCATTTGTCCGTATCTATTATTATTGCAGGCTATATGATCGCAATTTTCAGTATTGTGATGGATTTCGCGGTAATTATTGTTATAGACAATAAGGATGAAAGAATTTCAACGGAAGAGGTAAAAAAGTTGATTAGGAAAATGAAGGACAGGTTGGAAGAAGCCATGTAAAAGTGGCTTCTTTTTTTTACATTTTTGTGGGTGATTTTTACATTAACTAATGATGGTTAATTAAAATGATATTATTTAAAAAGAAAGTGCGGATTAAGATAAAATGATAGCAAAAGGGGAGAGCACATGGAAGAGAGAAAAGATAACCGCAATGAAGAAATAAAAACTGCTTATCAGCATATGGAACTGCTGCCGGGGCAGTTATCTTTTTTGTTGAGCAATTATTCTGAACAGGTAAAAAAAGAAACAGAGCGGCATAATAAGGAAATAAGTAAAATTGAGCAGGAATTCAGAGAGAAGAAAAACGGAATTGAGGTTCAGAAGAAAAATTCCTGCGCAGAAGCCTATTCGGCTCATCAGACGATTCTGTCTCAATTGAAAGAAATGAAAGAAAAGGCGGCAGTAGCGGATGCGGAATATAGAAATGAAGTGGACTTGCTGCCAAAAACACGTACAAACGGTACTTTGGCGATAGGAAAGGAATTGACACAGGTTCTGCAGCAGATTCAGGCGAAGCAGGCCGCGGATATGCGGTTGTTTAAATCTGCCTATGCCAGGATAATGAAACAGGAAGAACAGATTTATTCAGAAAAGATACAAAATGCGGAAAGTATACGTGATTCTCAAATTACTGCCGCCACAAAAGCGTACAGTACAGCTTTGGATATGGAGAACCTGAAAAACAAAAAAAGCGTGGAACAGATTTTTTCTTCCTCAAAAAGTGCATTATTAAGCCTGCTGCCGGAAACACTGCGTGAAATGTATGATATATTGCAGACCAATATTCCTTCAGCCATGAACTATACAGCGGCAGAGCAGATGCCGGCTGCAGTGGAGATGGGATATCTGAATCTTGATTTTGATGTGTGGAGGCAGATTCCCTATGCGGAACCAATGCTAGAGTTAATCCGCGAAACCTTTTCCTTTGCTTTGTGCAGCAGCAGGGGAAAGACAACTTTGAGGCTGCCTTACGGACGTGTTTTTGATAAGCCGGATTTTAATAAGCTGATTATTCATGATAATCAAAGCAGAACATATGCGTTAGATTATGCACGGGCATTAGAGATGAGGCTGTTTATGAGTGTGCCGTATGGGAAACTCAGGGTTACTATGATTGATCCGGTGGATCTGGGAAGTAATTTTTCCATGTTTTCCACCCTGGGAGATGAGGATGAGAGGATTATTTCGACCAGGATCTGGAGTGATCCGAAGCGTATCAAAGAGCAGTTAAGCCTTTTGATTGGCCAGATAGAGCATGTAAATCAGGATTGCCTGAGAAACGAATATGAAAATATTGTTGTATATAACCGGCATGTGGGGAAACATGCGGAGCCGCTGCATGCATTATTTGTCGCTGATTTTCCGCGCCATTTCGATCAGGAAGCCTATGAAATGCTGGAAAAGATTGTAAGCAGCGGGCCTAAGTGCGGTATCTATACGTTTATTGCCGGTTCGGAAAGTGATATCAGGGATTGCGGTTTCAGTCTGTCAGGAATAATGCAGGCCATGGAGAAAATGTCCTATGAGGCAGGAACGCTTACTTATGAATATGGAGGCACCCGGCGTATAGTCAGCCCTATTGCATTGCCGTCGAAGGAGCAACAGACGGAAATTTTTACAGTTCTGAAGAACGGAATTAAAACGGCAGACATAGAAGAACTTGAATTCGATGAAATAACAGAGGGATTAACAAAGCATCCGGAAAAATGGTTTCAGTTTTCGGATGAGAATGGCCTGGATGTACCGATTGGACTGGAAGGCGCGTCGAGAACGGTGCAGGTACATTTGGGAGGAGATTCAACAACGCAGCATCATGCACTGATTTCAGGCACAATCGGTGCGGGAAAGTCAGTACTGCTGCATACCATTATTATGAGCATCCTGTTACGGTATTCTCCCGAAGCTGTCCAGATATATTTGCTCGATTTTAAACGAGGTGTTGAGTTTAAAGTTTATGCAGAAAGCAAGCTGCCGAACTTCAGGGTGATTTCTTTGGATACGGAGCCGGAATTCGGCCTTGCCGTGTTAAGGCACCTGGAAGAGGAACAGGCGGAAAGAGCACGGGAATTCCATGATAAAAACTGCAATAATATTGAGAGATATAATGAAATTGCCAAAGCCGATTTGGATGAAGATATTTATAAGCTGCCCAAAATAGTTGTAATTATTGATGAATTCCATGAAATGTTTTCCAATAGGGAATCCGACATTGCAAAAGAATGTGAGGTATTGCTGGAACAGATTGTAAGGCAGGGCAGGGCTTTGGGAATTCATGTCATTTTGGCTTCACAGACATTGCCGGATAATCTTTCAAAAATATATGGACAGATCATGAATCGTATCGCGCTCCATTTAACGGATACATCCGCACAGTATATTTTGAATGAAGATAATGAAGCGGTAAAAACACTGTTAAATATAGATCCGGGGAAAGGGGTCTTTAATGACGGCGGCGGAAACAGGGATGCGAACCATCTGTTCAGCGTAGCTCATTTTAAGGATGATGAAAAAAGGGACTTGCTGGATAAAATCGGGGCAAGGCAAAAGGAACTGTTTGGCCATTTTGAGTTGGAAAAGCCCAGATTGCTGCTTTCAAGTATTCAGGATGATAATGATAATCCGCTGAATCAGTTTGTAAAATCAGGGATGGTTCCGCAAAGGCTGGAGTTGGGATGTCCTCTTTATCTTGGAGAAGAGATTGCCATGGTAAATGATTTTTCCATCCGTCTGACAGCCAGAAGAGCACAAAACCTGTTAATTCTGGGAAGTGATTACGCAAGGGCGAGTCTGCTATATGGCTTCAGCGCCATGAGTATTCTGTTTCATGCGTTCCGGCAGTCAGAAAACGGGCAATTGCCCGGGGAGCCAATAATTACATACTTTGATTTTGGAAAGAACAGCAATCAGAGAGGACGTCTGTTAAAAAGTAACATTGATATTATGAATGAACTCAGCGCCAGATTCCCCTATGCGATAAGAGTATTTGGCAGGGATTCATTAATGGATGGACTAGATATTCTGCAGAGGGAGTGCTCTGAAAATAATCTGCGTACAAGGCATTATGTTATTTTCGCAGGGTTAAACCGTGCCAGAAGACTATTGGACAATGACAGTGCCTATGCAATGTCCCCGAAACAAATATTTTCCAATCTGGTGAAAAATGGGCCGCAGTCCGGGTATAACTTTATTATCTGGGCGAATGAACCGGGAAGCTTCTGCAATTTCTATGGGGATTTAATACAGGAATTTGACTACAGACTTGTTTATAACTTAAAAGAAGAGGAATATGAACAGGTGGTCAAGAGTTCTGCAATGACTACGGATTATGGAAATAATAATGTGATTTCGTATAATCCGGATGAGGATAACAAAAAAGTCAGGATTTACAGTATGCCGCTCTCAGGATGGTTTTCCCGGTTTATGGATCGCCTGGAAGGAAGAACGGAAGGTTATGAAGAGGAATATTTGGAGGAAGCAGAATTTGCAGATGATTTTTAAACAGTACAGAGTTCTGTGAAAAATGCAAAGAAAGGATAATTATGGCGAACAAAAATATATTTAACGTAAATTCAGAATTGGCTGCTATGAAAAAATATATTGCGGATGTAGATTACTATACTTCCAAGGTGAAAGAGGTAAGCAGCAGTGCGGTTGTTTATCAGAAGAACGTCAGGACAGTTGCAGCGACCATTGCGTCAACAGTATATGCATTAGCATGTGCATGGTTATTGCGCATAGGTCTTCGGGATAACATAGCCATCCTTATTATTGGCATTGTTTTGGCGATAGCAATCATTATGCTGAGCGGAACAGATGGTTTTGCCTGTGCGCTCAGTGTATCTGTTATTGCATCTTCGTATTTGTTTTTTATGTATTTTTTTAGCGGTATTTCACTGATAGGAGTATTGGCGGAATGGATATATGTGATATTCTGTTTCCTAAAATTTAAAAGTCAGGCAGAGCAGATTTCAAGTAGTTTATAAACAATTTAAAATGGCTGCAGATAAAAAAATACATGCTCTTCCTGTGCAGCTGTTTGGTGAAATGGGATAATTGGTGACTATGGCGAATGAAGTAAAGAAGTTTTTAGAGAAGAATGATCTGGCCTTGCTGCATATGAAGTTTGGTGAAAATGAAGGGATACAGACTGAGAACGGAGAGTTAGAAACGTTGCTTCCGGAAATGGACGGCAGAACGGATCTTTGGACAGAAGCTATTCATGCGGCATCGGGAGAAAACATTACCGTACTTAGAAACGTTTATGCCCGAATAATGCATTCGGATATGACGGAGGACGGGAAAAAGTGGTGGGATACTGTTTTATCCATATGTATGGAGGCCTCTTCGGAAGAGCTTGAAAGACTGCAAAGGCCGGGAGTGGCCGGAGAGCCGGAAAATAAGTCGGCATATATGAATATTGCGGCTCAAAACCTGGCCCGTGACGCACAGGAAAGGGAATGCATAAAACGAAGGGAAAGGGAAGCAAAAGAGCGGGTGCGTTTGGAAAAGCTGAGGGAAGAAGCCGACATACGTTGGCAGGATAAGGAGGCTGCCGAATCTGATTTGCAAAGGCACAGAGACTCCCGGGGGAATGGAAAATGAAGCAGCAGACGATATATTTTCTTCAGGCTTTATGGGATGCCAATGTCCGGAGAAATGAATTAACGCAGATAACAAAGGAAGCGTCATTATATGAGATAAACCATATATTGAAAGGCGTTTCGGACAGTCGGACACTGTGGATATCTGAAAGAGCAAGGTCTCTTAAGAGACAGGCCGATACAGTGAGGGCGGAGATAGAACAGGTAACCCGGCCCCATCAGCTCATTGGCATCAACAGGGAGTATCAAAGACTGGCAGGGGAGATACAGGCTTTGCAGATTAAGACCATAAAAACGCTTTCCTCCCCAAATGGCCCCAGCTTCGAAGAGATGCATATTGTTGTGAAGCAGTTAGTTCCATTTGCGCTGAAAAAAGTCCGGGAACAAGTCTGTTTTCAGATATATAGAATGCTGGTTTTGAATGGAACCCTGCCGGATACGAGGCTTTATCCGCCGCCTGATGCTTCCCTGGAAGCCTGGGTTAATTTTTACAAAAATAAACTATGCCCCATGTTTGAGCAATTAGAAGAGGGAATATTGGATGGCAGATGGGCGTATGAAAGAAAAAAGGTAACGTTAAACCATAGAATACAGCTGGAGCAGTTTGTGGCGGAAAAACCGGAACGTGAAGAAGTAAGGAATATAATAGGCAGGCCCCAAACAGGGACCGGTGGAAAAGGCCATTTAAGGATATCCGGAAGAGGGTATCTTACCAATTTGTCACCTTGGGATCTGGTTCCCAATATGAATCTTGCATGCCATAAGGAGCTTACCTTTATTAAGGACTATTTTCTGATAGATGATGAGAACAGGAATCCGGCGGAAATATTGGACAGCATCTTCGGGCACGAAAAGTATTTAATAGCCCCGGAAAAGTATTTTGAACTTATTAACAAGCGGATGATAGCGGACACCTTTTACCACAGGATTCAATTGGGGGCTTGCCTGTATTGCGGCGCCCCTCTTTACCATAACCGGTGTCCGGAATGTGAGAGAATATAATGGTGGTGTTCAAGGTTGGCCTGGTATGGTATCCGGTCAGTACGTTAGGGTATGGAAAACGCCTGGGAGTATGGTTCCAGGGCTGTAAAAAAAGGTGCAGGAACTGCATCAGTCCTGAATTTCAGGGCCAGGAAGGCGGGAGAGAGGCTGTTGCCGAAGCTATACTGGATGCCTTTTGTGAAAATATGCAGCCGGATGGCCTGACCATCAGCGGGGGAGAACCTTTTGATCAGCCGGAGGCGCTGTTGGAGCTTGTTGTTGCATTTAAAAAAAGATTTAATGATGATATATTGATTTTTACCGGATATACGCTGGAAGAACTGCATGAAAAAAAATCCTTGGCCGTGGAAGGAATACTGAAAAATATCGCAGTTCTTATTGATGGAAGTTATGTGGAGGAACAAAACAATGGGGTTGGGCTGCGGGGATCGTCTAACCAGAAGATTTACGTGTGGAAATATAAAGAAAGATATGAGAATGCGGAAGCATTTACGCGAAGGATGCAATGTGTATTGTTGAAGGAAAATTTACTGATGATTGGAATCCCACCCAAATAAGCAGGAAAGATAGGATGTTGAAGGATAAATGGAAGAAACTGTTCGCTTTAACACGCAGAATTTGATGGATACTATTCCATTTACAGGTTTGGAGAATCAGACACAATTAAGGAAGCCGATAATGAACAGCGGCATGGAGATAGGAGGTTATCGGTTGATTTCTCTCATGTCGGTTACTTCTGCTTCCGAACTGTGGTTTGGAAAAGATTACATAGGGGACAGATGCGTAGTTAAAATAATGTATATGATCAAAAACACGGAAGCAGTTCAGAAAATCCGGTCCCTTCAGTGTGATAATCTGGTCCAGATAATTGACTGTGGAATGGCTGGCAGCAGATGGTATGAAGTATATCCTTATTATAAGAGAGGCCATCTGCAGAAAGTTATAGACGAAAATACAATAAAGACAGTTGTACTTCCGGGAATAATCAGCGCTTTGGAATGCCTGCATGGGGCAGGGCTTGTCCATAATGACATCAAACCGGAAAACATATTCTGGGAGGATGACGGTTCACGTATTTTGCTGGGAGATTTTGGATGTGTATCACAGATAAAGGAGCGTCCCTGTGGCCTGACTCCTGCTTATGCGGCGCCGGAATTATTGCTAAAGGATGTGAGCAGAAGATCCTCTGACTGGGCATCGGTTGGTTTACTGCTGGCAGGATTAGTAAAGGGTGAATTATTGATCAATGCGAAGTCACCTGAAGAAGCATTGCGGATTTGGGAAAAAGGAGTTTATTTTTCCGGTAGCCCGTCAGATTTCCAGAGACTGATCAATGGGATGATTGCTATAGAACCAAGAAAAAGGCTGGGGGCAAATGCAGCCAGGAAATGGTGTGGTGATGCAGCCTTTGGAGGAGAAGAGAGAGTTTCCGTACAAAAAGAGGCAGCCAAAGCTCCAATCATAGTTTCTTTTGAAAATCCCCCGTGGATTGCAGCAGATATTGATGGATTAATGCACGGGATAGAAACTCATTGGGAGTATGCAGTGTTTTTATTCCAGCAATCCGGCCTGGATAGATTTTTAGCCCAGTTTGACAGGGAATGGGTTAATGTTTGCAAAGCCTACAGAAAGCTTCCCAATGGCGAGGATGCTTTATTCAGGTTAACCCTGGATTTAACACAGAACCTTCTTTTTGTCTGGCGGGGAAAAAGCTATCGTAATCTGCTGGAAATGGAAGAAACATGGGAACGGGATGAGGAAGGAGAAAAAGATGTCATATCCTTTCTTCAAAGAGGACATGTTACATTTTATCTGGAAAAGCACAAAGCCGCATCCGAACAAATCGCTTTTGCAGCCCGTCTGCAGGATGTGGGGAAAATTCATCCCTTTGAAGCATGCGCCCAATTATTTCAGGCATTAAGGGGAGATGAAGGCATGAGTTGGGAGAACGTTACTTTTCGTGATTTAAATGATGTTGTGGGATGGCTGCACAATAATACGGAAAGGCTGGATGCCCAGGTAGGGAAAATGTTTATGAGCAAAAGGTTTGCGGCATGGCTGGCTTATCAGGGAATGGAAAATATGTTGGATGAAATCAGGAGAAAATGTGAGGTATGAGCAGTTATATATCAAGCCCCTTCGAGCTGGAGGAGCGCAGGCTTCAGGGAATTGTAAATAAATGCTCTGAAGCTTTGGACGCTGCACTGGCGCATATAATGGAACAGGAAAAACTGATAAGACTGAACGCAGAAAAAGATAAGAAAAAGAATGAACTGTATCTTGCCTCTCAGAGGGAGGCCGCAGAGGAGTATAAAAGGAATGTTCAGATAAGAAATGTGGAAAGGGAGCGTAAAAAAAGGTATCTGGATAAAATGCTTCAGGATATCCAGCTTGAACTGAATGTTTTTCAGAAGAAGTATTGCGGGCTGGAAGCAATCATGGAACGGCAGAAGCAGTTATGGTTCCTGCTGGAAAGTGAAGCAGGGGAATTGGATGAATTGGAAGAGAGCATAGCGGCCCATGCAGAGGCGGCAGAAAGAAAAATCAGGCAGCTGTCGGAAGAAAAGCAAGGCAAAATAGTATATTCTGTTGATACCATGGTGATAAAACAAAGGAATAAAGGCGTATCTCTGCAGGTGAATGAGTTCCCGGATGCCGGGAAAACCGTGAGAAGGAAGCCGCTGGATATTTTTACCCATAAGCTGGAGGCAGCTGTGAAATCACAATACAGCAGCCGTTTCCCGTCGCTGCTGCAATTAAATAAAGATTTTGATTTGCAGCCTGATTATGCGAAGGCAGCCTTTGCGGTAAATAATATGCAGATGCTTGATGCACTATTGAAGCAGCTTCAGGCGGCGGAAGACAATGATAGAGCAGCCGGTGAAAGGCATGAAAAAATTGTTTTGCGATATAAGGCGCTCTGTAATCTTATGCATGAGGCTGTGGACGAACGCTTGATCAAAGAGGAAGGAAGTTCCAGAAAACTGCTCCGGATATCCGATGACTTATTCAGAAAATATCAGGAGCGACAGAAGCATGCTTATGTGGCAGCTGCTGTTTCTGAGGTTATGGGAAGGCATGGCATTTCATTTCAGGATGGCTATTCCTCTGACAATAGCCGTATCATGCATTTTTCCATGGATAATGCAACGGTTGCTGTATCCGGGACAGAAAATAATCTTTTGATCATGGAAGTGGCGGGAGAATATCATGGGGAAGCACCTACGATGAATGAGCGGAGAAAAAGTGTTTCTTCCGCACAGCGGCTGTGTTCATTGCTGCAGCCTGTTGCAGCTGAATTAAAAGAAGAGTACGGCATTGTTTTCGGCAGCATTTTTACGGAGCCTCCCTGTGAAGAGACCATTGCAATGAGAAAAGCAGGTGGGAAAACAGAAGATAAGAAATATTGGGAAGGAAAAAAGCAAGTGTCAGACAGTGTATAATTCGGAATGGAGCAGAGGGAATTGATGGAATGTACATATAGAAAGATGCAGTGTAATGCGGGACATTTCAGCAGGGCATTTGCCGTTGACGAAGTGTTGCCAAGAAGATGTCCGATATGTAATCAGCCGTACGACAGAAGATATAACAGGCCGATATTATGCTATGAGGATGGAAGCGTGCCGGAGGTACAGGCAGACAGCGATTGTCTAGAAACGGCTGCACAGGCAGACAGCGATTGTCTGGAAACGGCTGCACAGACGGCAGGGGAGAATATGGAAGAAAAAGCGGCGGATACTGAAATACTGGAAAGTCCGGGCAGGGGACGGAGGGTGCCGCCGCAGAATCCTTCAGATGATATACCTGCATTTTCCCGCAAACGGAGCGGGATTAAAACAAACTCTGTATCCGGTAAATCAGATAGCATGAATCATGGTGTAGGGATCGAACAAAGTAGGATGACCGGCAAAAGGGTAGTCCTTTTTTCAGGCGGCTGTAAAATCGCAATTCCCGATCAGGGCGGATATGTGGGAAGGGAAGAGCTGGGGAAAGAATGCTTTGCTGTGAATCCGTTAATAAGCAGGAGGCATGCATATGTCAGAGTGGATCATTTTGGCAATCTGGAGGTGAAAGACGCAGGCTCTTTAAACGGAACCTATGTAGACGATGGAAATGGAAGGAGACGGCTGGAACCTGAGGAAACGGCAATGCTGAAGGCTGGAAATACGTTATGGATCGCCAATCAGATTCTGGCTGTACAAGAGGATAACGTATGTTAGAAACGGCGCAATGGAGAGAAGCAATCAATACATACAGATCCATACAGAAGATGTTTATTCTGGAAGGCAATATCACTGATTTGCAAATGGTTACCGAAGACATGGAATGCGGTGAACTTGTGGATTTGGATGAGTATCTGCATATATATTTAAGGAGCCAGGGATATCATACGGTGGTTTTTTATAATCGGATTGATGGCTTCTATAATTATTATGATGATTCCGGACATATGCTGGATGATTTTTATACGCAGGCACAGCTGCAGGCAGGAGGGCGGAAACCGGATATACAGACCTCTATGAACGGCATCAGAAATGCATTACGTGCCCAACAGCACGCAACAGCGGTGATAATCAAAATGGCAGGCCAGCTAATCGGCAGCGCCGAACATTTAAGCTCCGAAGAGATAGAATACCTGTCAACACTTATGCTGGCGGCCAATGAAGCGCAGACAGCAAAGGCGGACAATAAAGAGGGATGGGCCAATAATCTGATATTTTTGGTAACAAATAAGGTGCAGGAATTACCTGCATGGTTTTACAGATATTCCCCTTACATTAAGGTGCTTACCCTGGAGCCGCCCAGAGAAAAATTAAGGCAGCAGATAATCGGCGCCTATCAGGAAAATTTTTCGGACTGGGAGACTCTCGATTGTAAAGCACAAGAAAAAATGATTCACCACTTGGTGGGACAGACGGATGGCTTTACCTGTGTGGAGCTTGATTCGGTATTGAGCCTGTGTGCGGGGGAATCCTTTAAGGGCGTAGAAGAAAAAATCAGGGCTTACAGGCACGGAAGAAAAGAAAATCCATGGCAGGAATTGGACCGGGAAAAAATTTGGAACCTGGCGGAAGAATTATCTGCAGATGTGATAGGACAGCCCAAGGCGGTCCAGGCGGCAGCAGATGTGGTAACTCGTGCAGCTGCAGGAATGGCGGGCCTGCAGCACTCCTCCGCCAGCAGGCCAAGGGGAGTCCTTCTTTTGGCGGGGCCTACGGGAACCGGTAAAACGGAGCTGGCAAAATCCCTGGCCAGAACGGTTTTCGGCTCGGAGAGCGCGTTGATCAGATTTGACATGAGCGAATACAGCCAGCCCCATTCGGATCAAAGATTGTTGGGAGCTCCTCCGGGATATGTGGGATATGACGCAGGAGGAGAACTGACCAATGCCGTAAAAGCGCATCCGTTTTCAATCCTGTTGTTTGATGAAATAGAAAAGGCGAATGCAGGCATTCTGGATAAATTTCTTCAAATCCTTGATGATGGAAGAATGACGGATTCCAAAGGGGAAACGGTATATTTTTCAGAAAGCATTCTTATATTTACCAGTAATCTGGGAGTAAGCAGAACACTTCCTGACGGCACGAGAGAAATGCTGGTGGATTCTTCGGCGTCGGTGGAAGACCTGGAACGTATTATTGTGGAGCAGCTGCATAAAAGCTGGCGGCCGGAATTCCTGAACAGAATCGGAAACAATATTATTATATTTGATTTTATTCATGAGCAGCAGGCAAAGCTGATTCTGGACAAACAAATAAAACAAATCTGTGATAATCTTGCGGAACAGAGGCATATTTTTGTTTCTGTGCCACAGGAGAGCGCTGTTTATCGATTCCTGCTGAACTCCTGTTATAATAATCTGGAATTTGGCGGCAGGGGGGTGGGAAACGTGGTGGAACATGATTTTATCACGCCTTTAAGCAGAGAATTATCCAGGGGCTCCTGGCAATATGGTGACAGGGTTATCCTGGAGCAGCTACTGACAGAGAACTGCCAAAGCCGGTTAACCTATAGTATCGTGAAGGGTACCGCAAAGGAGGGGTAGGCATGGAGGAAACCCATAGTGCTGAAGTACAGCAGATGAACAAGATTGCCACGGATATCAATGTGCTGCAATTGAAAATACAGCAGTCAATCATTTCGCTATCTGATTTGCGCACACAGCTGCAGAATCTGCCATTCGAAACGGATGAGAATGGATATGATGTATATCAGAACAGGAGGACTTACCTATCCGCGCAGATAGCTTCCCTGGAGGAACTGGTGGATCAGGCGAACCGGCAGAAACAGGGATTAAGCAATGAGGCCCATACTATGGCAGCGATCTTCAGACAGAAGGCATGGGAAGTGGAGCAGAAGGCTGCGAAAGCATCCAGTGCGGCGGCACAGTCCCAAAGAATAACAAATGTTCGTTTCGGTTCGGCGGCAGTGTCGGAACAAAATAAGCTGGCTTCGCAAAGGCGCAGTCATTATACGGATTATGCCGCCGTATTGAATACGCTTGCCCGGGCGGCGGAGGATGCGGCAACAGGAAAGCTGTTTACAGGAGGGATACAAACTATTTCCGACAGAGGAGAATTCAATCATCCCGGCCTGTCATCTGCGGGCAGCGGTTTGGCAGAGAATGATCTGGCAGACAGGAAAGAAAACAGGGGCAGCCCGGAAGGTGTGTGGAGCGCAGGGGAAGAAAACTCTGTCGGGATTTCACAGGAGAGCATGGCCGGGGCAATGCTTGAGGAACTGGGGATTCCCGGAAGCTCCTATCAGAAAGCTCCCCCTGATTTTGCTTCGGTAGCCCATGCCAACGTGGAAAATGCAATGGCGCGGGGAGCCGTGATGATAGCGGAAGCGGATGCCAGGCTTGCAAAACAATGGGGAATCACCGGGGAAGAGATGGCAGACTACCGGAAGGAAAATGGATTGGTATGGAGAGCAGACGCAGACGGACAAAACGCCTATCTGATTCCTGAAAGTATCAGTGATGAATATGCAGGAGAGAAAAAACGAGATCCTGAACCAACGCCTGAGTTAGCGTTAAATGCATATATGCATGCCCATCACTATAGAGTAAATGACTATCCTGTTTATTCCAAAGATCCGGAGTGGCAGAAGCTGAACAGGGCCGCTTATTCAGAGAGCGAGATGCCTGTGGAGGAATGGCCGTTTGATAAAAAGATTGACTGGGTTTGTAAGGCGATTCCTTATATCGATGAAGCATCTGCAAAGCAAATTGCAAATTCGATGGTTTATTATTCGGGTACAGGCTATAACCGTATTCATTGGGACAGGGAGGGAAACCTGCCGGAGACAAAAGACATTCTGAAGGTTTTTGACAGTAAGTACATACCGGCGTATAAAGGACCGATTTACAGAGGTTTGAGTTTCGCTTCGAAAAAGAAGATAATAAAGGTTCTGAAGAACTATAAGAGCGTATGGAAAGAAGATGGTATCACAAGCTTTTCCAGAAATAAAAGTGTTGCGGAAGAATTTGCAAGGCAAGATAAGTGGGGATTGGTACTTTCCTGTGATAATAACAAAAGTGCAATTCCGTTTTGGAACATATCGGCTTCCTCTTGGGAAGAGGAGGTATTATCTCCGGGGGGACATCGAAATAATGGCTGGAGAATAAATTATGACTCAATCCTTATAGATAATGATGAGCATATAGTTTATGCTGATGTTGAAGAAATCTGATAACAGTTGACAGAGCAGCGCATTTTTGAAAGGAGAAGGAATGGAAGAAAAAAGACGAATTGATTATGGAAAAGGTGATGGAGAGCCATATTTTCAGAAGCTGGAGGAAGAATATAAAAATATGACGGAGGAAGAAAAAGCAGAAGTTGACGCAATCGAAAAAAAGCTTAATAAAATCTTTGGAATGGATGAAGAGGAAGAATAGGGTTACTGTTCACTCAGTACTGTGCATTTACTGCACAGTACGTAAGAAAGTGATTCAAGAGTGTATAAATCCCATTGCCGTAGGCAATTTTTAATGGATTTATACAGTTACTGGTCACGGAGTGAACAGTAACAGAATAGGAGAAAGTAATGGGATCAAGAGTGGAAAATGTAGGTAAAATGGTTGAGCAGGCATCGCAGCTGGAACAAAGCGGTATCGAACAGGGGGAGCAGGACGCATCCGAAGTGGGAGAAATCAAAGCAATCCTGGAAGGCATGGATACGGATGTGGATGAGGATATTGTGGAAGCTATGGAGGCAACCCGGGAAGCCGCTCAAAATGAAGGTGCGCAGCATATGCAGAAGGAAACGCATGGAATCCTGGCAGAGGGATATGAGTCGGCTGAGGAAGCAATAGCTGAAGGCATGGAACAAAGTGAAAAAAGCAGTCAGGCAGCAGAAGAATTTTCTTCTGTGGCAGGCGTTTCCGAATTTGGCAGCGGCGCAGCGGAAACTTCTTCTGCAAATGCGGAAAGTATAGCAGAGCAGTTCGATGAATATGCAGAAGACGCCCAAAGTGAAATGGCAGAGTCGGAGGAGCGTTATACGAATCTACTCGATGAAATACTGGGCTGATTGTAAGGGGACAATATGGAATTTTGCTGGTATGAGTTAAACAGCTCGCCTGACTTTTCGTTAAATAAGTATTCCTCTTTGTCTGAAACAGGTCCTGAAGGGGTGCTGTCAAGGCATTCGGCTTTTTGGAGACAACTGAATCAGTGGGGAAAGCTGTTTAATGCAAGCATACATTTTATTTATGAATTTAATCCGGAAAGGCCTGCCGGGAAAAGATTAAAGCTTGTTATCAGGTTTGATGCTCCTGACAGTGATGCGCAGGAATGTATCCGGCAGGTGATGAAGGCTTCTGTTCTGGCGCCCTATTATGATCAGCTGTCGGTGGTGCAGGACAATCCTCTGTCAGGCTATAAGTATCCCTGGCAGGTGAACCTGATAAAGAAAGAACGGTTTATCACATCTTCTTTTCATGAACAGGAAAGATTTTATGCCTCCAGTGAATGGGAAATGAATGCAGATGCCAGGCTCTACTCCATGCTGAGGATTATGGAGGCAGCAGCATCCCACTGTGCGTATTGTGTTGATATTTATCCGGTTGACTACTGTAATATGACGGAAAACAGCCTGGCATTTATTCTGCCGCATTTACGTGAATTGAATTCGTTTCGGGTGAAAACAGGTACGGATTCTGTAGCCAGCGGCGGGAGAGATGAGAATGCAAAGAAGGCGCTGGATTTTTACGAGGATTTGCTGGATGATATTACCGCATCACCTCATTTTCTGATGGACATTCAGGCTTTGGGGGAAACAGAGGCGTTGGCAAAACAAATTCTGGATGCTGCAGCAAGTGAAGCCCTGACGGCAGGAAGCCATACTTTATATGGTGAGCGTTTTGGCAGAGACGTCCTTGCGGCAACAACGGAAGGGTTTACCTGCTGGAGTGATCCGGAGTCTCCGGAGAGCCTGGCATATCTGCCGCATTTAATGACTTTGGAGCAGATGGTTCCCTTTGTGGTTTTGCCGGTGCTGTATCCGGGAGAAATGATTGAAATGCCCAAAGAAACGGTTCCGCCCAGGCAGGATGGAATGCTTATTGGAAGGGATGACCGGAATCATGAGATTTTTTTCCCGTGGAAGAAGTTGTCCAAACATGCTTTTCTTGCAGGAATGCCCGGAAGCGGCAAAACAAACACAATGATGTATCTGGCGGCAGAAATGTATCAGGCGGGGATCCCCGTATTGATTTTGGAACCTGCCAAAAAAGAATACAGAGTGCTTACAACATTGGAGGGAATGAAAGACATGTCCCTCTTCTCTCCGTGTGCAAACAGCATGTTCCCGTTGCATATTAATCCCTTTGAATTCCCAAAGGGAATGAAGCTGGCAGATCATATCAATCGTCTGCTGGATGTTTTTAACGGTACATTCCAGCTGGATCCGCCGATGCCGATGCTGCTGACAGAGGGGATTCAGGCCTGCTATGAAGAATTGCTGTGGCTTCCGGGAATGGTGAATCAGGGGGAACTGGAATATCCCACGATGAGGAGGCTGTATTCTCAGATTGAACGTCTGCTTGACAAATATCAGTATGCCGATGAGGTAAGAAGCAATCTGCAGTCCATTCTGCAGGTAAGGATTGGTTCATTGCTGGCAAGGGAGATGGGAGATATATTTGATGTGGAGTATTCCACCTGTCCGCCGGAGGAGTGGATGGAAAGGAGTGCTGTTATAGAGATGGCCTCCCTGGGGACAGGTCCGTCTAATTTCCTGATGCTGATGCTTATGACTCTGATAAGAGAGAATCTGGATATCCGGGTGTATGATCCGCAGATTTGTGATTTTAAGCCGCGGCATATGATTTTTCTTGAGGAAGCGCATAATCTTATTGCGAATACAAGTGTTCAGGTACCGGGCGGTCTGGATCCTAAAATTTCAGCTACCGCTTTTATTACTAAAATGCTGGCAGAAGTCAGGGCGCTGGGGGAAGGGATTGTAATTGCGGATCAACTGCCTACAGCCATGGCGCCGGAGGTTGTAAAAAACACCTCTTTGAAATTCGGCCTTCGGTTAACTTCACAGGATGAGAGAGAATTGCTCGGAGCTACGATGTCCGCTGATGGTGTACAGATGGAACGTATGGGCATTTTTTTCACCCGGCCGTTGCCTTGTCAGCTATGAGGGGTTATTGAAACCGTTTGAAATCCAGATACCTGAGTTTAAAGGGGATGAATTTATTGATGATGAGAAATTGTTGGCTTTGACGCTCTGCAATCCGGTTTACCATTGTAATATGCATAAAAGCGCTGAAATTATGAATGAAAAATTCCTGAACAGAAAAAAGGTTTTGATTGCGGAACAAAATATTTTTTTCAGGAAGGTACAGGGTACCCGCCGCTATTGGAAAGAGCATCCGGAGGAAATCCATGCTGGAAATAAAGAAATACTTAAAGCAAAAAGCGATATGCAAAGGAAGTATCGGGAACTGATGGAGCAATGGTGCCGGCTGACATTGGATGTATTAATGTATATGGGTGTTACAATAACCAGGCAGGAAAAATTAGCTCGTCTTACCGTGGAATCGGTTTCGGAGAAAAACAGGACGGTAGCCGCTCATAATAAATGGTTGGATATAGTTGTTAAGCTGTATAAATCTGTTCAGTTTGAAAGAGCGCTGTTCAAAGAATATGCAGATAAGATGGATTTGAAGCCGCAGGAGGATTTGGAGGAGCGTCTCATAAAACAGCAGAAACTGATTAAATCAAGTTGGGAAATCAGCTGAATTCAATACTCGGCGAAATTATTGCTGATGCAAACTGTTACGTAAATTTTCCATTACAGATTTGTTAATAGACTGTTAACTCTTTCTAGCATTTCTGTGATTCCCTTGTTTTGAAACCGCCCCGCAGGTATAGTATAAATAGGGGAAAAAACAGCCTGACAGGCCGGGAAAGACATTTGATTTGCCGGCAGGCCAGGTGAGCGGGGGATGAGATTTTTGAAGAAGAAAATATGGTTTGCATTGTTTGCGGCAATCGTTGTAATCAATATTCTGGCATGGAACTGCACGGCGTTTTGTGACTGGCATATCCGGTTTATATTTCCGGTGTCCATTAATACCTATGGCAGACTGATGTCCGTCTTTCCTTTTTCCGTGGGAGAGTGGATGATAGCCTTTGGTCTGCTGCTTCTGCTGGAAGCGGTGCTTCTGGCGGCTGTCAGGATTTTTGTGAGAAGGGAATGGCTGAAACGGGTGTGCAAAGGCTTCTATACGGCTTTTGCCTGGATTCTGCTTGCGGTTTTCTGGATTATGACGTGCAACTGCTTTCTTCTTTACCATGCTTCTCCCATTGATGAAAAATATATGCCTGAAAAAACAGAGCGGGGGTATACTGACAAGGAGCTTGCCCTTGTAAGAGATCATATTGTGGAAAAGCTGAATGAACTGACTGTCGAGATGGAACGGGACGATACCGGCTATCTTGTATATAATGACGAAATTACCGCAGGCGCGATTACCGCCATGCAGGAGCTTGGAAAGGAGTACGACCAGCTGTCCGGCTATTATCCGAGGGCCAAGACCATCCATTCCTCTGATTTCCTCAGCCAGGAACATATGATGGGCTACTACTTCCCGTTTTCAATGGAAGCCAACTATAATAAACGCATGTACATCGTGAACAAGCCGGCCACTATCTGCCATGAACTTGCCCATTTGAAGGGCTTCATTTACGAGGACGAAGCCAATTTTATCGGCTTTCTGGCATGTATTAACTCCGATGACATCTTCTTTCAGTACAGCGGCTACATGAGCGTACTTAATTATGTGGAAAATGAGTTCCGTGATTCCATTAACCATAAGGCATCCAAGTACTTTGAACATCCGGAAATAGCGAAAAGCGTTTACAGCGACGACCTGTTCCTCACTGCCGAAGCGTGGGAAAAGGTGGAAGAAAAGGCCGTGATCCAGACTGCAACCGTAAAAAAAGCCTCCAATCAGTTCACTGAAGCCACGCTGAAAATCAACGGAGTAGAGGACGGCATGAAAAGCTACAGCCGCGTGGTTACCCTTCTTTTGAAATATTACGACGGAATTTTATATTAAATTACACAGGCTTCGTACAGGCCGGATGGTTTTCCAGCCTGTACGAAGCCTGTGTTAAATAATTTAACAATGAAAGAAGCAAAACGGCTAAAATCAATTTCCCGCGCTGCTTCTTTTTCTTTTGCCAAAAAGAATATTTTAACGCAAAACTCCTCATACTACAGCGTAGAAAAAACTATTTGAACGCAAATCACAGAAAGCCCCGCTTCCGCAATCAAATACCCCGCTGCAAGCGACGGGGTATTTGACCCTCGCGGCAGTCGCCAAATATCCATGCAAGCATGGATACTTGGCTCGTTGCTTGCGGGAATAAAAGATTTGTACACGCGCGTCAGAGGACTCGCATTTGCTCCGCAAAACCAGTAGGAGGATTATTAAGATGGATTATATTAATGCATTCTGGGTGGGAGGCCTTATCTGCGCCCTCGTCCAGATACTCATGGAAAAAACAAAGCTCATGCCCGGCCGTATCATGGTTCTTCTTGTATGTACAGGGGCCGTGCTCAGCGCCATAGGCCTGTACGAACCCTTCCAGGAATTTGCCGGCGCCGGCGCCAGCGTTCCCTTACTGGGCTTTGGCAATACCCTGATGAAGGGGGTCAAGGAAGGAGTAGATAGCCAGGGCTTTCTCGGCCTGTTTTCCGGCGGCTTCAAGGCGGGTGCCGTAGGGACCGCCGCCGCGCTTATCTTCGGCTACATTGCCTCCCTTATTTTCAAACCCAAAATGAAAAAATAATGGGGGTGTGAACCTCCGATAGGAGAAGGCGGCCTCTCGGAAGGGAGTGGACGCCCGGAAAGGAACCGCCCTTCGTCCGTAAAACGTTGCGGTCCGGGGAGGGGAAGGGAGTTTTACGGACCCAGTCAGGCCGGGCATTGCGATGAGCCTTGGGCGAAAAAAGTGTCAGGTGGGGCTGACACTTTTTTAAGTCTCATCTCCATGGCCTGAAAATGTGTCCGTAAAACTCCCTTCCCCTCCCCGGGCCGCAACGTTTTTGCGGACGAAGGGCGGTTCCTTTCCGGGCTGAGGGTATGTTTACATTTTGGTGCTTTTTTTCTGGGGATGGTGTGTTACACTAAAGGGGATTATGGGCAGGCGGTATTTTTAGTACATAATTTTTTAAAGGATAAATATTCTGTTCCTTGCAGCGGGGGATTTGATTGTTGTGCGGATGAGGGGAAAGAGGATGAAGACGAGAATTTTAGTGATTGAGGATGATGCTTCCATATCGGAGCTTATCTGTATGAATCTGGAGGCGGCGGGGTATGAGCCGGTTCCGGTTTATGATGGGGTGGAGGCGGAAAAAATCGTTTCGGGTTTGGCCGGCGGCGGAGAGGGAGGCTTGTCTTATGCGCTGGCGTTGGTTGATATTATGTTGCCGGGCAAGGATGGGTTTGAATTGATGGGGTGTATGCAGTCGGCCGGAATTCCGGTGATATATCTTACGGCCAAGGCGGATGTGATTTCCAAGGTACACGGGCTGCGGGCGGGGGCGGAGGATTATATTGTGAAGCCCTTTGAGGTGCTGGAGCTGCTGGTGCGTATGGAAAAGGTGCTGGAACGGACAGGCAGGGGGAAGGAAATCATTGAAATCCGCGACGTGAGGATTGACAGGAAGGAGCATCAGGTCATGAAGGCGGGAATTCCGGTGGCCCTCAAGCCGATGGAGTATGAGCTGCTGGTGCTTCTGGCGGCTAATAAAAATGTGGCTTTTTCCAGGGAGCAGCTCTTGAATCAGGTCTGGGGCAGCGATTATATGGGGGAAACCAGAACCGTGGATGTGCATATCGGGCGGCTGCGCAAGAAGCTGGATTTTTTTGAGGTCATACGGACCATTCCCAAAACAGGCTACCGGCTGGAGGATTGAATATGAAGCTTTGGAAAAAAATTTCTCTTCTGACCACCTCCGTACTGCTTGTGACGACCGGCGTCACAGGGGGAATTGTGGTTCACCGCACCGTACAGTATAATGAGACAAAAACGGTGGAAAATTATGAGCAGCAGCTTCATGCCACCGCCTATGCGCTGGGAAAGGAAATCAGCGACAGCGAGCTTGAGGGCTACACGGAGGCAACCAGAAGCTCATTTTATAATTATATTTTAAAAAAATACGGCGCTTCAAAATACATATTGATTAAGGACGGGGAGGTTGTCTGCAATCTCACGGCTTTTGATTTGGTAAACCCGCGGGAGAAGCGCTGGGCGGGGACGGAGGCTTCCGCGGATTTCCGGCAGGTGGGGGAGCAGCATCTGCTGATTCTCGGGAAAAAACTGCCCGCGGATTCCCTTTCGGACTACCGGCTTGTCCTGGTGCAGGACATTACGGAGCTTTATGCGGATATGGAAAAACAGGCCTGGCTGTTTGCGGAGATTTATTTTGCGGCGGCAGTCATATCGGTGCTGATTATTTTTCTCATAACGGGCAGGCTGCTGAAGCCGCTGCGCAAGCTGCAGCAGGCGGCTGCGGATATCAGCGAGGGAAGGCTCGGGCAGCGGGCGCAGGCTGGTTCAAAGGATGAAATCGGCGCCATGGCGGCTTCCTTTAACCGTATGGCGGACCGGATTGAGGAGCAGGTGACGGAGCTGGAAAAGGTTTCGGCGCAGCGCGGGATGCTGCTTGGAAGCCTGACCCATGAGTTGAAAACGCCTATGACATCAATCATCGGTTATTCCGATACCCTGCTGCATGTGAAGCTGAGCGAGGAGCGGCGGGAACAGGCGCTGCATCGTATTCATGATGAGTGCAGGAGGCTGGAGCGTCTGTCCGGCAAGCTGATGAACCTGATCGGTCTGTATGATAACGATAGTATCAGGCTGGAGGAGACGGAGGTGGAGGATCTGTTTTCCCGGGTGGCGGATTTGGAAAAATATCACCTGGAGGAGTGCGGGATGACGTTGGAAACCCGGTCGGACGGCCAGATGCGCAGGCTGGACAGGGATCTTTTTGAAAGTCTTCTTATTAATCTGATAGATAACGCTGTGAAAGCCGGAAAAGAGGGTGATGCCATTCGACTGGAGGCTGCCGGAAATGAAATTAGCGTCACCGATCAGGGCAGGGGAATACCGCCCGGAGATTTGCCCCGCGTTACAGAGGCGTTCTATATGGTGGATAAATCCCGCAGCAGAAAAGCCGGGGGCATCGGCCTTGGGCTGGCACTTTGCAGCAGGATAGCGGAGCTTCATAACGCGTCCCTCCATATCGAAAGCAGGGAAGGGGAAGGAACCCGTGTAACGGTGGTTTTCCAGGGGGAAGCCTGACGGAAGCTGTGAAGGAACTGAAACGACTGGTAACGGTCCGGCCGGGGCTTGCGTATGTTTGAAAATATAACCCTGTTTGCAAAATGTTTACATCCTGCTGCATACTTTTTACGAGGCACAGGCGTATGCTTGGTTTATGCCTGAAGCATAACGTTTCGCGCAGATGCGCAGGGCGGCTGCCCTGAAACAGGCAGAGATGAAACAAATACGTTACTGTTCATTCAGTACTGTGCATTTACTGCACAGTACGTAAGAAAGTGATTCAAGAGTGTATAAATCCCATTGCCGCAGGCAATTTTTAATGGATTTATACAGTTACTGGTCACGGAGTGAACAGTAACACAAATACGGAAAGAGGGAATTGAAATGAGAAAAAGTAAGCGTTGGATGGCTGTAATCATGGCGGCAGGTTTGGCGGCCTCCGTTTTTGCCGGATGCGGGGGAACCCCGGAGCCTCAGGAGGATTTGGTAAAACCGAAGGAGGAAAGTACACAGGCGCCGCAGGCCGCGGCAGAGGGCAGTATCGCAGAGCAGGTGCAGGCGCCCAGCCGTTTTGCCCTGGAGTTTTCAGATACAGCGGGGCAGCTTTCGGTATCGGTGGACGCGTCCGTCACGGTTCCCGCGGCGGAGGGCTTCCGGCTGAAAACCGTGGCTTCCCGCACTTTTACCCAGGAGGATTATGATGCGGTTAACCGTGTGCTGCTGGGTGGCGGGGCACTGTGGGAACGTGCGGTGGAGGAAGACGATCCGGCCCATGGCTTTACAAAAGCGGAAATTGAGCAGCGGATAGAGGAGCTGAAGAGGCTGGAAGCCACGGGCGCAACCTATGTGGATGAATACGGGGACGAAAGAAGCTACGGGGAAGCAATAAAAAACTTTGAGGAAATGCTGAAGTATGCGCCTGAGACGGTGGGCACAAGGGAAATTGAAGCAAAGGTACAGTACGATCCGGACGCCGCGGCAAATGGGACTCCTGAAAAAAACTGGCTGATGGGCAATGTTACCGCGGACGGAAAAGATTATGTTGTAAGCCTTGGCAATGAACTGACTCCCGATTGGCGCTGGATCAGTTTCATGGTTTCCTATCTGGAAAATGGAGGAAACTATATGCCGGTGGGTGACGCTCCGGCAGCCGGCACATCCCTGAATGCACCACCGGAGGATATCATCAGTAAAGCGGAACAAGCAGCTGCAGATATGGGCTTTGATGAGTTTATGTCCTGCGGAGGAGAATATTTTTCAACCTTTACAGAGGATGAAGAGGGAAAAATGGTGGCTGCGGATAACGGTTACGGCGTTTATTTTACAAGAGTGATAGACGGTATTCCTGTAACCTATACCCATACCGACGGCAGTACCTCGGAAGGAAACTGGTCGTCCTGGCCTTATGAAAAGCTTTATATGATCTACAATGATGGGGGCCTGGTTGATTTCCAGTGGTGGGATCCGTATACGGTGACCGATAAGTCCGATGAATACGTATTCTTGATGCCCTTTGATGAAATCCAGAAAATTTTTAAGGAAATGTTCCAGAAAAAATATGCATTCTATACGGAAAACAACATAAAGGTGAACTTTGCCATAGATGAAATCCGCCTGGGTTATATGCGCGTGATGGAAAAAGGCAACGTAATGGAAGGAACCATGGTGCCGGTGTGGGATTTCTTCGGCAGCCAGACCGTGGAAAGAGAGGACGGAACAACGGAAGTAACAGGCGGCCCCTACGACAGCTGGTTTACCATCAATGCCATGGATGGCACGGTAATTGACAGGAATCTGGGGTATTGATGCCGGCTTGTAACCGGCAGCTATATCAGGTCAATATAGTACAATAATCGGTCAACAAAAAAGAAGAAAAGACAGGGCAGAAGTGATAACTTGATTACATACGAGATTTTTTTAATACGGAGGAAAATCCTCTGCTCGCAGAGTGCTCACATTTTTCCTTCGTAAAAACAAGGAGGATTTGGGATGCGGATACAAATGCTGCATGACAACTGGCAGATGTGCATCAACAATACGGAGGAGTTTCTGCCCGCCGCCGTACCGGGAAGCGTTTACCAGGATCTGCTGGACAACGGCAGGATGGAGGATCCCTATTACAGGGACAATGAGCTGAAGGCTCTTAAAATCATGGATAATGATTTTACCTATGTTACATATTTTGACGCGCCGGAGGAAATCAGGGAGAGGGAAGAGGTTTTACTGCATTTTGACGGGATTGATACCATCGCGGATATCAGCCTGAACGGAACGCTGCTGGGGAGTGTCCGGAATATGCACCGAATCTGGGAATTCCCGGTGAAAAGCCTGCTGCGTGACTGCGGAAATGAGCTGAAGGTGGTGCTGTATTCCCCGACCCGTTTTATCAGGGAGGCTTACGGGGAAAGGCCAATGGAAGGCAGCTCCGACGCCATGCAGGGCTTTCCCTATTTAAGGAAAGCTCACTGTATGTTCGGCTGGGACTGGGGTCCCCGCCTTCCTGATGCAGGCATTTGGCGTCCGGTGAAGCTGCTTGCCTTTGACCATGCCAGACTGGACGGCGTTTACATTACCCAGAAGCACGAGCCGGGCCGCGTGGCCTTACAGCTTCGTGTGGACGTACAGAAAGCAGGAAGAAAAAATATCTGCCGTTTCGGAAGGGATGAGGAAGAGCTGGAAGGCCTGTCCTGGCGTGTGAAGGTGACCGATCCTGACGGCAAGGTAATCCTTACGGAAGCCTGCCCGGAAGAAGCCGTGATTGAAAATCCCCGCCTCTGGTGGCCCAACGGCTATGGAGAGCAGCCCCTGTATCTGGTGGAAGCGGAGCTTTTAAAGGATGGAAATGTACTGGATAGCTGGAGCGGCCGTATCGGCCTGCGCACGATGAGCGTACATCGGGAAAAGGATGAATACGGCGAGCAGTTTGCCCATGAGGTAAACGGCGTGCGTATTTTTGCCATGGGCGCGGACTACATACCGGAGGATAATATCCTGTCAAGGGTGACTCCGGAACGAACCTACTCGCTGCTGAAACAGGCAAAGGATGCCAATTTCAACTGCATCCGTGTCTGGGGCGGTGGGAATTATCCCTATGACAGCTTCTGGGATGCCTGCGACGAGCTGGGCCTGGTGGTGTGGGAGGACTTCATGTTCGCCTGCGCGGTCTATGATCTGACGGAAGAGTTTGAGGGAACCATCACTGCTGAATTCATCGACAATATCAAGCGTATCCGCCACCATGCATCCCTGGGGCTGTGGTGCGGCAACAATGAAATGGAAATGTTCGTGGCGCAGGGCAACTGGGTATCCAGGCCGAAGGAGAAGAGCGATTACGTTAAAATGTACGAATACATCATTCCCAAGGTGCTCAAGGAATACGATCCCAATACCTTTTACTGGCCCGCAAGCCCCTCCTCAGGCGGCGCTTTCGATGATCCCAACGATGAAAACCGGGGTGATGTACACTACTGGGACGTATGGCATGGAAACAAGCCAATCACGGAATATCGGAAATTCTACTTCCGCTATGTCTCCGAATTCGGCTTCCAGTCCTTCCCCTCCTTAAAAACGGTGGAAACCTTTACCGAGCCGGAGGACCGGAATATTTTTTCCTATGTTATGGAAAAACATCAGCGCAACAAAACGGCAAATGGGAAAATCATGAACTACATGGAACAGACTTTCCTGTACCCCAATGATTTTGACACCACCCTTTATGCCTCCCAGCTTCTCCAGGCGGAAGCCATCCGCTACGGAGTGGAGCACTTCCGCAGAAACCGCGGCAGATGCATGGGAACCGTGATCTGGCAGCTCAATGACTGCTGGCCGGTAGCCAGCTGGTCCTCCATTGACTACTGCGGAAGATGGAAGGCGCTGCACTACTATGCGAAGCGTTTCTTCGCCCCGGTGATGCTTTCCTGTGCCGAGGAAGGCATCCTCACCCAGGACACCAACCCCAATGCAGAGCCTTACGAGGTAAAAAAATCCATCCATCTGTGCGTGGCAAACGAAACCATGCAGGAACAGCAGCTGCGCGTGGAGTGGTCGCTCAGAAATAACCGATCCGAAATCCTGCGTTCCGGCAGCGAAGAAGTAACCGTATCCCCGTTATCCAGCCTCTGGCTTGAAAAAACAGACTGTATGGATGCCGACACCTACGGTGATTATGTAAGCTATACCTGCTTCCGGGGAGAAGAACGCGTTTCCGGCGGAACCGTCATCTTCTGTGCGCCCAAGCACTACCGCTTCGCAGATCCCGGCCTTACGGTTACCGTTTCCGGCGATGAACTCACCGTCAGGGCACAGGCCTATGCAAGAGGCGTGGAAATCATAAACGAAGCCGATGACATGCTCCTTGAAGACAACTACTTCGACATGGACGCCGGAGAAAGAAAGGTAAAAATCCTGAAAGGCAGCCCGGACGGCCTGAAAATACGCAGCGTTTATAATATCCGTTAACACCTGTTAAACGCCCGTCCGTTTCACTTACCGGATTATGGGAACCAACTGCAAAATTTTTCCAAAATATTTTTTATAAAGAAAACAGGGAGCTGCGGCCCCCTGTTACTTTTTTACCTTCGTATAGTAACTCCGTTTCCCCCTTAACAGTTACTGCCTTTCCGATCCCCTGCCCGGCCTGTTCTTCCGCAGGAATTCTCCCGGCGCACACCCATACTGCCGCTGGAAAACCCGGTAAAAATAACTCAGGTTCCTGAACCCGCACTCCTGGCAGATATCAATAATTTCCATCCGGTTTTCCAGAATCAGGGAAGCTGCAAAATCCATCCGCCTCATATTAATGAATTCCGTAGGGGACATATGCAGATACCTGCGGAAAGAACGGTTCAAATACTCCTGGGAAACATTCGCCAGGGAAATCAGCCGGGGAAGCCCCTCAATGAAATTTTCAGGCTCCTCCATCCGCCGTATCAGCGAAGAAAGCCATCCCGGCAGCGGATCCACCTCCTGCAGGGCCGGCCCCGGACAAAAATGATACAAAAAATAAGGCAGTACGGCATTCAAATACAAACGCCGCGCCGCACCAGGCTCCAAACCGCCCACATGAAGCATTTTTTCCCGGATATCAGACAAAACCGGCTCAGCCAGCTCCGTCTGAAGACACAAAGGGGAATCCGTAAAAAAAGACGGCGCACATCCAAGAAGCCCGCATATCTTTTCAAAAATAGACGGCAGGAAAGAAATATTAATCAGCTCCAGATCATACTGATTTAAAAAATCGTACCCATGCCTGTCGGAAGGCCTCACGAAAACAAAAGACCCCTCCGAAAGCAGTACGGAGGAACCATTGATCCTGTGAATCCCCTTCCCCTTATTAATAAGAAAGAACTCATAAAAAGTATGCGTATGAAACGGATAAGTCTCCCGCACACTGAACTGATGCTGGAAACCACATTCCTCCCCCTTTAAAGTCAGCCTGGGAACCTCCCCGCACGGCTTCCCGCCGCGCCCCTCCTTATCCCTGCATCCGCAGCCCCGCAAATCAGAGTTCATCAAAACCGATCCCCTTTTTCGTCAGAAATGTCCTCACTGTCCTGTCCCACAGGACATCCACACTCTTATCCATAATAAAAGTATGAAAAGCGGTACCCGTCACCAAAGTAAGCCCGCTCCCGTCATACTTACACGTCAGAACCAAAGCCTTCACCTGATCCGCCGTAATATCCGTTTCCCCCGCCTTCAGGATCCCCGGAATAAAACGGGGCATCAGATGCAGAATAAACTTAAACCCCGACGGTGTTTTCTTCCCCTTAATCAAATCAAAACACAACGGCCGCACATTTTTCCACGCAGAAAAATCATCAGGCCGTAACTCAGGATCATCCCACTCCTCACTGCTGAAAAAATCCCGGTTCATATGCCCGTCAATATGGAACGTATTATACGTGGAAATCGTGGCTTCCTCCAACAAAAAAGAATCAAAACAAGACGACCCCAAAAGCTTCCCCATAAAACTCTTAACTTCTTTCACCTGCAATGCAATCATAATCTCTCTCCATCCTGCTTCCGTCCTCAGCCCGCCCACGCCGGCCCCGTTCCCCTCTATTATAATGAAAACTCCCCCCAACAGCAACCATTTTCCCCACCCGCTTTTTCCCTGTCTATCAACCCACCTGTCTCTCTTATTTTTCAATGAAATCCATTCAAAACCAGCCAACCACCTTTCGCCTTCCATCTTTTATCCATTATAAGGCGCATTGTCCTCCAGAACCTTTACGTTTTGCTCCGGGGGATTTTCCCGCCCTGTCCCAGCCGTCCGGGGTGCGGGGGAGGTGTCTGTTCTGAAAGGGAATCACGAAGAAATATCCAATTTTTACGTCTGACCGCTCAGAACAGACACCTCCCCCGCACCCCGGACGGCTGGGACAGGGCGGGAAAATCCCCCGGAGCAAACTTCAAAGCCTTCCGGATCACAATTCCCCCATAAAATGCGATGAAAAAATACATAACTTTTGGAAATTCTCTTTACAATATATGTAGGCGGGTGTTATTATAAGTGGTAATGAAAACTACGTGTAATTGTAGTGAATAATCGGAGGAATCAATGAGTTATAAAATTGTAGTGGACAGTTGCTGTGAATTGCCGGATGAACTGAAAAAAGATCCCCGTTTTGAGATTGTGCCTCTGGGGATTGAAGTAGGGGACTGGCGGATACAGGATGATGAGACCTTTAATCAGGCAGAATTTCTGAGAAGAGTGGCGGAGTGCCCTGAGTGCCCCCGTTCCTCCTGCCCTTCACCGGATAGATATAAACAGAGCTTTGACTGTGATGCGGAGCACATCTACGTTGTCACGCTGTCTGCGAACCTGAGCGGAAGCCATAACAGCGCAGTGCTGGGAAAGAATCTTTACGAGGAAAAGCACCATGATAAGAAAATTCATGTGGTGGATTCCAAATCAGCTTCCGGCGGCGAGGCGCAGATTGCACTGAAGGCAATGGAACTGGAGGAAAAAGGCCTGGCGTTTGAGGAAATCGTTCAGCAGCTGGAAGCGTTCCGGGATGAAATGAATACGTATTTTGTCCTGAACAACCTGGAAACGCTCAGAAAGAACGGCCGCCTTACCGGCGTGAAGGCCCTGGTGGCTTCCACACTTAATATCAAACCTGTAATGGGAGCCACGGAGGAAGGAACGATCATTCAGCTGGGACAGGCCATCGGGTTGAAGAAGGCGCTGCAGAAGATGGCGGATATTGTGGCCAGGGAAACAGCGAATCCGCAGAAAAAATGCCTTATGATTACGCACTGCAACAATCTGGCAAAGGCCGAGAGCGTGCGTGACATGATTCTGGCAAAGGCCAAGTTCGCGGAAGCCAGAATCCTTGATACTGCAGGAATCAGCAGCATGTATGCCAATGACGGCGGGATTATCATCGCAGTCTGACAGAAAAAGTATTCCCGGCGCACAGGAATTGACCGTAAGGAAATGCTGCAGAAGTGCCAAAATCCATCGCCAAAGGCGGTTTAGGATGGATTTTGCAGTAGTTGCAAGAGCTGTTAAAAATTAAATGAAAAAAGGAAAAACGGCGCTGCCAGCAGGCGGAGCCGTTTTTAGATCGGTAAAACATATTATGATATGGTAACTGTAAAGAAATAGATCAGCAGCCTTACTCAGCCGCTTTCCCTTCATTCCTTCATTTCCGCGGCCATCTGGCGAAGCGCCTTTTTACTGGAAGGCGCAATTTTAATTTTGTGCCCGTCCGTCATGGTCAGATGGAAGGCGGAAACCTTATCCACATACTTTAAGTTGATGACGGCGCTGCAGCCGATCATGGCCAGCAGGCCGGATTCGCTCACCCGGATGAAGCCCAGATCAAGCTTGGTGGTGCCCCTTGCGGAATAGTCGATATCGAAGCCCAGGGTGGCGCTGAAATTAAGCATGTTGGCGACACACTCCCTGTTTCCGCCGTTTGCCAGATGAATGCGTACATAACGGTCATCGGGATAGGCGTACATGATTTCTTCCTCCGTCAGATAAAAGGCTTCCGTATCCGTACGGAATTCCATCCGCTTTTCCTGGCTGTTTTTGATGGTGAGAAGGGTCTCCACGACTTCGGTCAGCTCTGCGGGCTGGATAGGCTTGTCCATAAAAAAGCAGTTGTCAGGCAGGTCCGTTTCCTCCCTGTAATTGATTTTGGAGCAGCAGAAAACGATGGGGAGGGTATTCCCGGCGTTTCGCAGCTCCCGGGCGATTTCCGCCGCATTGCAGCCGTCCTCAACCATATCCATAAACAGGCCGTCATAGATCATGGGAGTTGACAAAATGGCGCTGCGGTTGCCGAAGGAATCCACGTAAAGAACCCCGGTGGTATTCAGCCTGCGGTCCGATTCCCGCCCCAGAAGCCGTTCCATTTGTTTTCTGTCCGCTATATTGTCATCACATACCGCTAGATGCATTGCTTTTTCCTCCTCTTTGTATGTTCAGATTTATGGCGTGTCCGCCCGGCGTTTTGCACCGCTGTGATGCTTTATTTTGCGGCCGCACAGCAAAAAGCCCGTCTGACTGTTCTGCCAGACGGGCGGATTTCTTTTGCTACATAAGCGTGAAATGTACTGGTGCCGCAAACAAAAGATAAAGTATCACTGCCAGCTGAACAATCAGTATGGCAGGCATGCCGAAAACGAAGCTTTTATGCTTGGTTTTATGACGGAAGGTATACATCCCGGCGATACAGCCGATGCTCCCGCCCACCAGGGCGGTGAGAAAAAGATTGGCCTCCGGGATACGGAACGCGCCTCTTTTTGCCTTCCGTTTGTCGATACCCATCATGGCAAAACCCACTATATTCACTATTATAACATAAAGAAAAAGAATTAAAATAACATTCATGGGAAATCCCTTATTTATTTTTTTCGATTTCCTGCTGCTTCATGGCGCGTACCTTGCTGGAAAGGCCGAACAGATTGATAAAGCCTTCTGCGTCATGATGGTCGTACAGGTCACCTGTGGTAAAGGAAGCGATGGATTCGTTATACAGGGAATAAGGGGAGGTGGTGCCTGCCTTGATGATATTTCCCTTGTAGAGCTTGAATTTCACTTCGCCGGTTACATTTTCCTGAGTGCTTTCAATGAAAGCCTGGACAGCCTCGCGCAGAGGGGTAAACCATTTTCCTTCATACACGATCTGTGCGAATTTATTGCCCATATCAAGCTTCGTGGTGGTGGTTTCACGATCCAGGATCAGCTCTTCCAGCTGCTGATGAGCTTCATAAAGGATGGTTCCGCCGGGAGTCTCGTAAACGCCGCGGGATTTCATGCCTACCACACGGTTTTCCACGATATCCACGATGCCGATGCCGTGCTTGCCGCCCAGCTCGTTCAGCTTGCGGATGATATCGGAAACCTTCATTTTTTCACCGTTGATGCTGGTGGGGGTTCCTTTTTCAAAGGTCATGGTTACATATTCGGGTTCATCGGGCGCTTTTTCAGGAGTGGTTCCCAGTACGAGCAGATGCTCATAGTTAGGCTCATTGGCCGGATCCTCCAGCTCCAGTCCTTCATGGCTGATGTGCCACAGGTTACGGTCACGGCTGTAGCTGCTGTCTGCGGAGAAGGGAAGGTCAATGCCGTGCGCCTTGCAGTATTCGATTTCGGATTCACGGGAATCCATGGTCCACTTCTCATTTCTCCAGGCTGCGATGATCTTTAAGTCGGGAGCGAGTGCCTTGATGCCCAGTTCAAAACGGATCTGGTCATTTCCTTTTCCGGTAGCGCCGTGGCAGATGGCGGTAGCGCCTTCCTTACGGGCGATTTCCACCAGCTTCTTAGCAATCAGGGGCCTTGCCATGGAGGTGCCCAGCAGATATTTGTTTTCATAAACCGCATGTGCTTTTACGCAGGGCATAACGTATTCATCACAGAATTCGTCGATAACATCCAAAACGTAAAGCTTGGAAGCGCCGCAGAATTTTGCTCTTTCTTCAAGACCGTCCAGCTCTTCCGCCTGTCCGCAGTCGATGCAGACGCAGATGACTTCATAGTCAAAGTTTTCTTTCAGCCACGGGATAATCGCTGTGGTGTCAAGTCCGCCTGAGTAGGCAAGGATTACTTTTTCTTTCATTATGTTCCTCTTTCCTGCCGCAAAAAACCGGCATGCTTATTAATTATGTGAAATTTCAGGAGCCCTGGCCTGTGGCCGCCGGCTCATTTGTTCTGGAATTAATATACAACAAAACTTTTTAGAATGCAAGTGAAAAAATATGCATATTTTTAAGTGTTTTTTATGAAAAATATGCATAAACTTTAAAAAACTATTGCATATTATGCAAAACAGACGTATAATTATGCGAAAACCGGGGATGCCCCCGTGACTATGCGGGATGGAAAAGACAGAAAAGGTTGAGTTTCGGGCGGATTCTGATTATACTGGTTTTACCGGAAAATATCAGCCGGATTCTGACAGTATCTGTGAGATAACTGAAAACTGAACGGTTAAGGGAAAGGAATGGAAGGAAAATGATAAAAGCAGGAATTATTGGAGCGACAGGTTATGCGGGAGGAGAGCTGGTAAGACTGCTGACGGCCCACCCTGATGTGGAAATCGTATGGTATGGCTCCCGCAGCTATATTGACAAGAAGTACTATGAAGTCTATAAAAACATGTTCCAGATAGTGGATGCCGTATGTCTGGATGATAATATGGAAGAACTGGCAAAGCAGGCGGATGTGATTTTTACCGCCACACCCCAGGGCTTCTGCGCGTCCCTTATTAATGAAGAGATTCTTTCCAATGCAAAGATTGTGGATTTGAGCGCGGACTTCCGCATCAAGGATGTGGCAACCTATGAAAAATGGTACGGCATTGAGCATAAGGCTCCCCAGTACATAGGAGAAGCCGTCTATGGGCTGTGTGAGATCAACAGGGAGGCGGTGAAAAATGCGCGCCTGGTGGCAAATCCCGGCTGTTATCCCACCTGCTCCACTCTTTCCATCTATCCTTTATTAAAGGAAGGACTGATCGATCCGTCCACCGTGATTATTGATGCCAAGAGCGGTACTTCAGGGGCCGGCAGGGGCGCCAAGGTGGATAACCTTTACTGTGAGGTCAACGAGAATATCAAGGCCTATGGCGTGGCAAACCACAGACATACGCCGGAGATCGAGGAGCAGCTTTCCCTGGCCGCAGGAGAGGAAATGCTGATAAATTTCACACCTCATCTGGTTCCCATGAACAGGGGCATCCTGATAACGGCTTATGCTTCCCTGAAAAGTACGCTGCAGCCGGACGGCACCCGGGCCTTTCCTTCTTATGAAGAGGTACGGGCGGCTTACGATAAATACTACGACAAGGAAAAATTCGTCCGCGTTCTGGATAAGAATGTATGCCCGGAAACCAAATGGGTGGAGGGCAGCAACTATGTGGACGTAAATTTTAAAATCGATGAAAGAACCGGACGCGTCATCATGATGGGCGCTATGGATAACCTGGTGAAGGGCGCGGCAGGACAGGCGGTGCAGAATATGAATCTCATGTTCGGTCTGCCGGAAACCAAGGGGCTGGAGCTGGTTCCCATGTTCCCGTAAGGAAACCGGCCGGCGGAGGAGCAAGCATGAGATTAAGGCCTTATCAAAAAAGAGATGCCGCCGTTATAGCAGGCTGGAGCACGGATGAGAGAACCCATGCGCTCTGGTGTGCCAACCTGATTCCTTTTCCGGCAGCTGCGGAGGAGTTTCACGCATATGCCCGGAGGGCGGAGGAAGAATATGGAAACAATGGCTTTACCGCGCTTAAGGATGACGGAACGCCTGTGGGATATTTCAGGCTGGGAATCAATCCGGATACCGACAGCGGGTTTCTGGGATTTGTGATCATAGATGGAAAAGAAAGAGGAAAAGGCTGCGGGGAACAGATGCTGCGCCTGGCAGTCAGATATGCATTTGAAATTGCAGGCCTGCATTCGGTGGCCCTGAATGTTTTTGACTGCAACAGGGCGGCGGAAGGTCTTTACCGGAAGCTTGGCTTCCGGGAAGCGGAGAGAACCCCGGAATGCTTTGCATTTCAGAAAGAAAAATGGGGAAGAATCCGGATGGAGCTTGTTGTGGCAGATGTATAAGTGCAAGATAATTGTAATTCTAAGGCAGGGTGGTGAAGCGCCGAATGCCGGAAGCCTGAGGCAGGGAGGGATAAATGGATCAGAACAGTATTGCGGATTTCGTAAAAGGATTTTGCCCGGAGATTAAAAAATATGAGGCGTATTACTACGGATATCCGGAAATCGCGGATGAGCTTTGCGAGCTTGTGCTGACCGGAGAAAAAAGAGCCACCACCAGCCTCCTTAAGCTCTATGAACTGGAGCAGGAGCCGCTTCCGTGCGCCGGAGACTATTCCGTCATCCTGGACAGCGCACAGCGGCCCCGTTGCATCACCCGGATCACAAAGGTAACACAGGTGCGTTTTTGTGATATTACCGAAGAATATGCGCGCAGGGAGGGCGAAGGAGATAAATCCCTGGCCTATTGGAAAAAAGCCCACAGAGAGGCATTTTCCCGGGAGTGCAGGGAAGAGTGCGGAATTGAATTTACCGAAGACATGATTTGCGTCTGCGAGGAATTTGAGGTGGTTTACCGGGGAGAGAGCGAAAACAAACAGTAAATGATTGTGGATGTGGGGTGGCTGCCAGGAAGGAATTGACAGAAGGTACGGATAGGCGTAAACTGTTGAAGGTTTTTAAAGTTGTAAGAACTGGCAAAATTTAATCGCCTAACACATCAGATAAGTTTCCATACTATATTGGCGCTGGATACCCTCACATTCCAAAGGAGTGAAAAAATCCATGGCAGAAAAAAATAACAGTGCACTGTTTTTTACATGCAGTCTCATTGAATTTATCGGACGCAAGGTTCTGCAGCCTCGTAAATTTATTACGGATGCCCTTGGTAAGGAGGCTATTGAAAGAATTTATGATTATGCGGATGTTTTTCATTGTGAACCAATAGCAATATTGGAGACTGTAGGGTGGATGCAGGCTGAACTGTAATTTCTTTAGTAAAGGAAAAAGCTTATGGAACGAGTAACCCATGAATTCCAGCCTGTTTTCAACAGGGATTCCCGTGTCCTGATACTGGGGACCTTCCCTTCCGTGAAATCCAGGCAGCAGCAGTTTTACTACGGCCATCCCCAGAACCGGTTCTGGAGGGTGACGGCGGCGCTTCTTAAGAAAGAGGTACCCGTAACCATTGAAGAAAAGAAGAAAATGCTCCTTGACGGCCATATTGCCATCTGGGATGTGATAGATACCTGTGATATTGAAGGCTCCAGCGACAGTTCCATCCGCAATGTAAAGGCCAATGACATCGGCGGCCTTCTGGCGCAGACCTCCATCCGGGCGGTGTTTGCCAATGGGGATAAGGCGTGCCAGCTTTACCGGAAATACTGTATGGAGCAGGCCGGCAGGGAAATTATCAGACTGCCCTCCACAAGCCCGGCCAATGCGGCATGGACGTTGGAAAAGCTCATACAGGCCTGGAGCGTGATTCGTGAATATATGTGAATACGCGGTGAAAGCAGACATCCGCTTCATCCCGCAGCGTTTAAAAAGACCTGGAGAAAATTGCAGATACTCTCCAAGGCATGTGGCAGTTCCGTTTACCAGACTGCCGAAATACATAAAGAAGTGAGGAATTACAAACATGGTACGAACAATGAACATTGATGATTATGACGAGGTAAGCCGGCTGTGGCATAAAATCAAAGGATTTTCCATCCGCAGCATCGACGACTCCAGAGAAGGCGTGGAGCGCTTTCTGCAAAGAAATCCGGAAACCAGCGTGGTAGCGGTGGAGGATTCAAAAATCGTGGGAGCAATTCTCTGCGGGCATGACGGCAGACGCGGCTGTATGTACCATGTTTGTGTGGATCCGGAATACCGGATGCGGGGAATCGGCAAATCCATGGTGGTTTTTGCCATGAATGCGCTGAAAAAGGAGAATATCAGCAAGGTATCCCTCATTGCCTTTACCAAGAATGATGTGGGAAATACCTTCTGGCGCTGCATCGGCTGGACGAAGCGGGAGGATCTGAACTATTACGATTTTGTACTTAACACTGAAAATATAGAGCGTTTTAACGACTGAAGCGGCAGCGGGGATTTCAACCCTGCCCAAAGGAGGAGAATATGGAACATATCAAAGGAGGCGTGACCGCTGCAAAGGGGTTTATGGCGGCCGGCGTGGAAGCAAATGTGAAGTATAAGAACAGGAAGGATATGGCGATGGTATACAGCCAGGTTCCGTGTAAGGCGGCGGGTGTTTTTACCAGCAATGTGGTAAAAGCGGCGCCGGTGGTATGGGATCGGGAAAAAATTAATACCTCCCCCTATATTCAGGCCGTGGTGGTGAATTCGGGAATCGCCAATGCATGTACGGGACGTCAGGGCTACGCTTATTGCCAGGAAACGGCAGACGCCGCCGCAGGCGCGCTGCAAATCCCCGGGGATTCCGTGCTTGTAGCATCTACAGGCGTTATCGGCATGCAGCTTCCCATGGACAAAATCACCGCAGGCGTGGCGGCTCTGGCAGGCTGCCTTAAAGATACGCAGGAAGCCGGGACCCAGGCGGCGGAAGCGATAATGACCACGGATACGATTTCCAAGCAGGTGGCTGTGCAGTTTGAGGCCGGCGGCAAAACCGTGACCGTAGGCGGCATGTCCAAGGGCAGCGGGATGATTCATCCCAACATGTGCACCATGCTGGGCTTTGTAACCACGGATATTGCCATTTCCAAAGAGCTTTTGCAGGAGGCATTAAGCGCGGATGTGGTGGACACCTTCAACATGATTTCCGTAGACGGCGATACCTCCACCAACGATACGCTGGTGGTACTGGCAAACGGCTGCGCCGGAAATCCTGAGATCACGGAGAAAAACGAGGATTACCTCCATTTCTGCCAGGCGCTTCACGAGGTAAACGAAACGCTGGCAAAAATGATGGCAGGGGACGGAGAGGGGGCTACCGCGCTGTTTGAGACAAAAGTCATCCATGCGGCAAATAAAGAGGACGCCAGGACGCTGGCCAAATCCGTCATCTGCTCCAGCCTGACCAAGGCGGCCATTTTCGGCCACGACGCCAACTGGGGAAGGATTCTCTGCGCGCTTGGCTACAGCGGAGCCAGCTTCGATCCGGAGGCGATTGAGCTTTTCTTTGAAAGCAGCGCGGGACGGATTCAGATATATAAGGACGGCCAGGCCACGGATTACAGCGAGGAGGAGGCCACTAAAATCCTTTCCTGCCCTGTGGTGACTGTTGTTGTGGATATGAAGATGGGCGAAGCGCAGGCAACTGCCTGGGGCTGCGACCTCACCTATGATTATGTAAAAATCAATGCGGATTACCGCTCCTGAGAAAAATAAATTGCGCAATGAAAGCATTCATACAGGCCTGCGCATTTTGCAGCGCAGACCGTATGAATACGCAGAGGAAGAAAGCATCCGGTCCACCGTGCGGCGGTTTTAAAAGGACGGATGCAAACATGTGATGGGAGAGCGAAGATGGAACAGAAGGAAATGGATCAGGTAATGCAGAAGGCATCGGTGCTGATTGAAGCGCTGCCTTATATTCAGAAATTCAACCGTAAAATTATTGTGGTAAAATACGGAGGAAGCGCCATGAGCAATGAAGAGCTGCAGAGGAACGTCATCAAGGACGTTACCCTGTTAAAACTGGTGGGCTTCAAGCCGATTATCGTGCATGGCGGCGGAAAGGCCATCAGCAAATGGGTGGGCAAGGTAGGCAAGGAAGCCAGGTTTGTGAACGGCCTGCGCGTGACGGATGAGGAAACCATGGAAATCGCGGAAATGGTCCTGGGCCGTGTAAACAAGAATCTGGTGACCATGGTGGAGGAGCTTGGCGTCAAAGCCGTAGGTATCAGCGGCAAGGACGGCGGCCTTCTGAAGGTGGATAAAAAATATGCGGACGGCCAGGACATCGGCTTTGTGGGTGATATCAAGGAAGTGGATCCCAAGGTGCTCTATGACCTTCTGGAAAAGGATTTTCTCCCGATTGTGGCCCCGGTTGGGCTGGATGATGATTTCAATACCTACAATATCAATGCGGATGATGCTGCCTGCGCCATTGCCAAGGCGGTGGGAGCGGATAAGCTTGTTTTCCTTACCGATATTGAAGGGCTGTATAAGGATATCAATGACAAATCCTCTTTTATTTCCCGGCTGACTGCCGGACAGGCGGAGGAATTAATCAACGGGGGAATCATCGGCGGCGGCATGCTGCCCAAGCTGAACAACTGTACCTCAGCCATCCGCAACGGCGTTAACCGGGTGCATATCCTGGACGGAAGGGTTCCCCATTGCCTGTTGCTGGAAATTTTTACAAACGAAGGCGTGGGAACGGCGATTATATCCGATGATGAGGAAGTGTAGGAAGCGGTAAAAAGGAGAGAATGGCATGAGTGAAAAAGCTTTGAGCATGAAGGAATATATCGACGAGGCGGAAGCCGCTCTTTTACATACCTACAACCGGTATCAGGTGGTTCTGGATAAGGGCGACGGCGTTTACCTGTATGATATGGAAGGCAAAAAATATCTGGATTTCTGCGCCGGCATCGCTGTTTTTGCCCTGGGCTATAACAACAGGGAGTATAACGATGCATTGAAGGCACAGATTGATAAAATTATCCATACCTCCAATTATTATTACAATGTGCCCGCTGTGGAGGCGGCTGTGAAAATGAAAAAGGTTTCCGGCATGGACAGGGTTTTCTTTACCAACAGCGGCGCGGAGGCCATTGAAGGCGCTTTGAAGGCGGCCAGGAAATATGCATATCTGAAGGACGGACGCACGGATCATGAGATCATTGCCATGGAGCATTCCTTCCACGGCCGTACCTTCGGCGCGCTTTCCGTGACGGGAAATCCCCATTACAGGGAAGCCTTTGAGCCGATGATAGGAAATATCCGTTTTGCGCAGCTGAATGATTTTGACAGCGTCCTTTCACAGGTGACGGATAAAACCTGTGCCATCATTATGGAAACCGTGCAGGGAGAAGGCGGTATTTATCCTGCGCAGGAGGAGTTCCTGAAAAAGGTGCGCGCCCTGTGTGATGAAAAGGATATCCTTCTTATTCTGGATGAGATCCAGTGCGGAATGGGGCGTACAGGTTATATGTACGCTTGGCAGCGTTACGGCGTGAAGCCGGATATTATGACGACGGCAAAGGCTCTGGGCTGCGGCGTTCCGGTGGGCGCATTCCTGATGACGGAAAAGGTGGGAGCCCATTCCCTGACAAGCGGTGACCATGGCACCACTTACGGAGGGAATCCGCTGGCCTGCGCGGCTGTGAGTAAAGTTCTTGATTTATTCGAAAAGGACAATATAATAGATAATGTAAGACAGGTCGGTGCATATCTGGAAGAAAAACTGGCTGCCCTGGTGGATAACTATGATTTTATTGAGGCTCACAGAGGCGTGGGACTGATGCAGGGGCTGGTTTTCTCCATCCCTGTTGGGGATATTATCAGCCGTGCGCTTGAAAAGGGGCTGATCCTGATCAATGCGGGAACCAATATTATCCGTTTTGTGCCGCCTCTTGTGATTACCCGGGAGAATGTGGATGACATGATCGTAATCCTCAGGGACTGCCTGGATGAAGTAAAAATATCGTAGCCTCCGGCAGCCCTATTGTTCTGTTTGTCTGCCGGACGGTATTAAAAACGCCCCGAAAAAAGGAGATTTTGCATGAAGCTTTGGAAAAGAATTGCAGCCGTGGCAGCGGTCGCGGCGGCCGCCGGTGTATTGATTTATTATGGGATCGCAAGCGACAGGCTGGCTGATCTTGCCAAAATACCCGACAACGCCCTGCTTAGTAAGCCTACGGTGAATTTATGGTATACGGACGAAGCCCTGAGCGATTATCTGGGCAGCGTTGCCCTGGATTTTTCAGAGGAAAAAGATGTCCGTGTGATTCCGAAGCTGGTATCGGGCCTTGAATATCTGGAGACGATCAACCAGGATTCCCTGCAGACCAATTCTTATCCGGATTTATATATCATAAGCAATGACTGTCTGGAAAAGGCTTATCTTGCGGGGCTGGCAAGTCCTATGAAGGATGAGGCGGGGCTTGTGAGCGAAGAGAATTTTTCCCGGCCGGCGCTGGAGGCGGTGACCTATAAGGACAGGCTGGTCGGTTATCCCTTTTATTATGAGACAAGCGCGCTGATTTATAATAAGACTTATATGGAAGCGCTGGCGGCGGCTTCTCTGGAGGCTGAAGCGGATGCGGCGGAAGGCGAGGCCGCCATGGAGGCGCTGAATGAAAACGGTGAGCCGCTGGATGCAGGCAGTACGGAAGGGGCGGCTGAAGGGGGACAGGACGCAGAGGGCGAAGGTGAAGCCGGTGGGCCGGAGACGTTTGTCCCTGAGGAAGCGCAGCTGGAGGAACGGATTAATGCAATGATCCCGTCTACAATCGATGATATCCTTTCTTTTGCGGACAGCTACGATGCGCCTGAGCAGGTAGAGGCTGTTTTCAAGTGGGATGTGGACGATATTTTTTATAATTACTTCTTTGTGGGGAATTATATTGATGTGGGCGGTTCCAGCGGTGACGATACGGAAAGTATTGATATTTACAATCTGGATGCCGTCCGGTGCCTGATGGCGTATCAGGATTTGAATCAGTTTTTTTCCATTGATCCGGATGAGGTGGATTACGATTCTGTAATTCAGGAATTTATTGACGGCAAGCTGGTTTTTACGGTGGCTACCACGGATATTGTGGGCAGGATCGAGGAAGCGAAGAAGAACGGGGAGTTCCCGTATGAGTATGGGGTGACGAATATCCCCAATATCAATGAAGAGCTGAAGACGCGCAGTCTTTCCGTGACCAATGCGGTGGTGGTAAACGGCTACAGCCAGAAAAAGGACATTGCCAATGAGTTTGCCGCTTATCTGACCGGGGAGCGTGCGCAGAATCTGTATGAGCGTACGGGCAGGATGCCGGCCAGGAAGGGCGTGAGCTTTGAAAATCCCCAGGCGGAGGCGTTTGGCAGGGAGTATGCGCTGTCGGTGCCGATTCCGAAGATGATGGCAACGAGTAATTACTGGGTGCAGATGGAAATTGCTTTTACCCGGGTATGGTCGGGGGAAAGCGCAACGGATACGTTAAAGGCGCTGTCTGAAAAGATTATGACGCAGGTGACGGGCCAGCCTTTTGAGGAAGAGTATATCGAGGAGCCTGTTGAGGAGACGGAAGGCTATATCGGCGAGGAAGAGTAAGGATTGCCGGTTACCGCAGAGGGACTGTGCGGCTGCGAATAGTTTTGAATAAGTTGCCAATCGTATGGGCAGAATGTAGAAAAGGGCGGGGCTTCAGATGGCGCTGCAGCGGTTTGGAAATCGCTGCAGCGCTGCGGGAGCCTGAAAAGACCCTTATGACAGGAGGCCTATATGATTGGTTTATTTATTGCTTTGATTTCCGGCGCGCTGATGAGTATTCAGGGGGTTTTTAACACGCAGGTTACTAAGGCGTCCAGTATCTGGGCGGCCAACTGCTTTGTGCAGTTCACGGCGTTGCTTGTGTGTCTGGCCGCATGGGCGTTTACGGACAGGAGTTCTCTTCTCGGCGTGTTTCAGGTACAGCCCAAGTATATGCTTTTGGGGGGCGCTATCGGGGCTTTCATTACTTATACGGTGATTAAGAGTATGGATATGCTGGGGCCGGCCAGGGCCGTTATGCTGATCGTGGTGGCGCAGCTGCTGGTGGCTTATCTGATTGAGCTGTTCGGGATGTTCGGTGTGGAGAAGACCGGATGGGAATGGCGGAAGGCTATTGGGATGGCGGTGGCTATTGCGGGGATTGTGGTGTTTAAGTGGGAGTGAGAGGGATAAGGGATTAAGGGCAAGGGATTAGGGGGTGGGGGGCGGGCGCCGGGGTTCGAGAGCTGCGCTCTCTCACTTTGCGGCTGGCGCCGCATAGGCAGGAACAACAGTCTTGCTGTGGGTGAGCAAGCTCCCCCGCAGCAAGACTGTTGTTCCTGCCTGCCCGGCTTGTAGCTGTGAAAAAAAACCACTCTCCTCTTGTAAAACTTTTCTTTTTATTTTACAATGGAAGGGCAGTGAGTTACGGGGGCCTTTTCGGGTGCGCCGGGAGCGGTGATACGTTGAAAAGGAGATAAAATGTCAAATTGCAGAATAACTCCAGTACTTGTTTTGGTACTGGTCTTTTCTTTCATGTTCGGCGGATGCGGCAGGGATATGGATCTGCGTGAGCTTTCGCAGGATCAGGTTCCGGCGGGGGCCGGGGAGGAAGATGCGGCCGGGGAAGGCGCAGCGGGGGAGGCGGAAGCGTTTCCCGGGGCGGGCGGTTCCGGCGGTGAGGATGTGTCCGGTGAGGCGGAGTGTGTGATACATATTTGCGGCGCAGTTGCTGTGCCGGGAGTGTACAGGCTGCCGGCGGGAAGCCGGGTCGTGGATGCCGTTGAGGCGGCAGGCGGCCTTGCGGAGGACGCGGCGGAAAGAGGTGTGAACCAGGCGGCGCCCATATCGGACGGGATGCAGATTGTGATTCCGACCCTGGAAGAAGCGGAACAGGGAATTTTTTCGCCGGACGGGGTTATGGAGGAAAATGGATCGGGAAAGGGCGGCCTTGTGGATATCAACACCGCGGATGCGGCGGAGCTGATGACACTGCCGGGAATCGGTCAGACAAGGGCTGATGCGATTGTTGCCTACAGGCAGCAGAATGGTAAATTCCAATCCATTGAGGATATTATGAAGGTGGACGGTATCAAGGAGGGAAGCTTTGCAAAGCTGAAGGACAGGATATGCGTCAGACAGTAAAGATGGGAAAGGTCCGGCCGGCAGGAGCATTTGCTGCGCTGCATGCGGGAAAAATGGTTCAGGAGTGCATAAATCCACCGCCGTAGGCGGTTTCGGATTGATTTGGCAGTAACTGTGAAGAAACCAGGCAGTTACGGAATAAAATCTTTGGAGGAGCTATGGGAAAGCGGGTTTTGGTTGTAGACGATGAGAAACTGATTGTGAAAGGTATCCGTTTCAGCCTGGAGCAGGACGGTATGGAGGTCACCTGCGCCTATGACGGTGAGGAAGCGCTGGAGCAGGCGAGAAATTCGGAATTTGACATGATCCTTCTGGATATCATGCTTCCCAAGCTGACAGGACTGGAGGTATGCCAGCAGATACGGGAATTTTCCAATGTCCCCATCGTCATGCTGACAGCCAAGGATGATGATATGGATAAAATCATGGGCCTGGAATACGGCGCCGATGATTATATTACAAAGCCGTTTAATATTCTGGAGGTCAAGGCCAGGATCAAGGCCATAATGCGCAGGACCACAGTAAGGGATAACGCGTCAAACGCGCCCAAAACCGTTGTGAACGGTGATCTGAAGCTGGACTGCGACAGCAGGCGCGTCTATATTGCCGGCAAGGAGGTCAACCTGACAGCCAAGGAATTCGATGTGCTGGAGCTGCTTGTCTTAAATCCCAACAAAGTCTACAGCCGTGAAAATCTTCTGAAGCTGGTATGGGGAAGCGATTATCCCGGAGACGTCCGCACGGTGGATGTCCACATCAGAAGGCTTCGTGAGAAGATCGAAAGCAATCCAAGTGAACCCAGATATGTGCATACAAAGTGGGGAGTCGGCTACTTCTTCAGAGCCTGATTTCCGGCTTTGGGGAATGTGCCAGGCTGAATGGAAGTAGAGGCTGCCAAAATGCTTACCAGGCTTAAAAAGCTATTTATGAAAATACCTGCTCTCAGGAGCATGAAGGTCTATATATTCTTTCTGATGCTGGTGATGGGCATCCTTCCCAGCTTCATCATGAGGGTTGGTATCCTTCAGAGCTATGAAGAACGTGCGGTGAACCTGCGTATCTCGGATACGCAGACGCAGTTCAAGATCATTGCCAACCATCTTCTGAACAATAATTATCTGCAGGATACCTCAAATGAGGCAATTAACGCGGAGCTGGAACAGATGTCCAATCTGTACGACGGCCGCGTTATTATCATTAACGGCAATTTCCGTATAGTAAAAGATACATACAGTATCAGTGAAGGCAAAACGATTATTTCCGAGGAGGTCATCCGGTGTTTCAAGGGAGAGAGCACCACCCGGTATGACAAGGAAAACGGTTATATCGAAATGACCATTCCCATCGAAGCCCCCAGCTCCGGAAAGAATCAGACAACGCAGGCGGATGCGGGGAAGAAGCCGGAGCAGAGCCAGGTAGTTGGAGTTATGCTTGCCAGTGTTTCCACGGACAGCATAGCGACGACAATGGAAATCCTGAACCGGAAGGCCCTGATTATAGAGATCGTGATGATCATCTGTATTTTCGGAGTGGCTGTGGGATTTTCCTCCATTCTTGTCAAACCCTTCAACCGGGTGACCCAGGCGATTACCGAGGTAAAGGACGGTTTTACGGACGAGCCCATTGCAGTTCCCGATTATATCGAAACGGAGCACATTATCGATGCCTTTAACCAGCTGCTGACGCAGATGAAGGTGATTGACGATTCCCGGCAGGAATTTGTTTCCAACGTTTCCCATGAACTGAAGACGCCGCTTACCTCCATGAAGGTTCTGGCCGATTCCCTCATGCAGCAGGAGGACGCGCCTCTGGAGCTGTATCAGGAATTCATGCAGGACATTGCCAATGAGATCGAACGTGAAAATAAAATCATCAATGATCTTCTCTCCCTTGTAAAAATGGACAAGACGGCCGCCCAGATGAATATCACGGCGGTGGATATCAATGAACTGATAGAATCGGTGTTAAAGCGTCTCCGCCCCATTGCCAGGCTGCGGGATGTGGAGGTGACCTTTGAAAGCATACGTCCGGTCACCGCGGAAATTGATGAGGTGAAGATCACCCAGGTATTTACCAATCTGGTGGAAAATGCGATTAAGTACAACAAGGAGCATGGCTGGGTCAAGGTGCTGCTGGATGCGGATCATCAGTTTTTTACCGTGGAGATCTCCGATTCCGGTATCGGTATTCCGGAGGCGGACTACGATCATATATTTGAGCGTTTCTACAGAGTGGACAAATCCCACTCCCGGGAGATCGGCGGCACCGGACTGGGGCTGGCCATTACCAGAAATGCCATCCTTCTTCACCGCGGTTCGGTGAAGGTAGCCAGTACGGAGGGAGAAGGCACCAGCTTTACCGTAAAGATCCCGCTTACCTATGTAAGATGACGTGGTTTTCTGCGGCCTTTTTACAGGGGATTATCGTGCAGGAAAAATGATAAGGCAGCGCAGGACTGTATCTGAGGTACAGTTGGCATGTATGGAAGAACGGAAAGCCTGAACGGAGGTTCAAAAATCGAATGAAGGATACTTCGAACAGAAAAAAGGATGCTTCAAACAAAAAATCGGCATGGGCAGCCAGCATGCTGCTGCTTTTCTGCCTGGTGCTTCCGGCCTGTAGTACGGGGGCGGCGGAACCGGAAGGAACGGCCTTTGATATCTATTATCTCAACAGGGAAGAAACAAAAATAGCCAAAGAGGTTCACTATATTGATTCCGGGGAGCAGTCAGGACAGATAGCAGGACTGCTGGAAGCCATGGAAGCGGTGCCGGAGGATGTGTCCCTGAAGTCTTCCGTGGGAAACAGCTTCCAGGTGACCGGGTTCCGGGTGGAGGAAGGCGGACAGCTGGATCTGGATGTGGATGAAAGCTACAGAAAGCTTGCGCCCACCACGGAGGTTCTGGTGAGGGCGGCGCTTGTGAGGACGCTTTCCCAGGCGGAAGGAATCAATCATGTGCTGATGACGGTGGGAGGACAGCCGCTGGCAGACAGCACGGGAACAGCAATCGGTCCCATGACTGCCGATGCGTTCATTGACAATGCGGGAAAAGAAATCAATTCCTATGAAATGGTGAAGCTCAAGCTCTTTTTTGCCAATGAAGCCGGGGACGGCCTGGTGGAAATCGTCAAGCCTGTGGAATACAACAGCAATATTTCCATGGAAAAGCTGGTGGTGGAATATCTGGTAAAGGGTCCTGACATCGACGGCGTATATCCGGTGATTAATCCGGGTACGAAAATATTGAGCGTAACCGTCAAGGACGGCATCTGTTACGTGAATTTTGATGAAAACTTCATGACGCAGTTATATAATGTTACTGCGGATGTGGTGATTTATTCCATTGCCAACTCCCTGGTGGAGCTTCCCAATGTAAACAAGGTGCAGATAGCCGTAAATGGAAAGACAGACATCGTATACAGGGAGACTTTCAATCTGTCCAATCTTTATGAAAGAAACCTGGATCTCGTAAAGACAGGAGAAAATGTGGAATGAGACGGCCCTTATGCCTGGCAATGCTGGGCTTTACGGCCGCAGTCCGGATAATGACATGGATAAAGCCGCTGCCCCAGCCCTCCCCTCCGGCGGAGGACGGGCAGACGGCTGTGGTTGCCGGGACGGTTTCGGATATCACAAGCTATATGGACCCGGAAAACGGGCAGATGGTACATATTGTTTATCTGAAGGCTGCGGATGTGCTTCCCTATCAGGGGGCAGAAATACAATCGGATCTTAATTTTAAAGATCCAGATGCTGAGTTAATAAAAACTGATAGTATATCTCTTAATACAAATCTAAACAATTTCATGGCTGCCGGTATCAGGGCAGTAAATTTTTCAGACAGAGACTTAAAACAGAATATTACGGCGCAAAAAGAAGCGCAGAAGCAGCTGCTGCAGGGAATAGATATGCAGGTATGGGAAAAGTCCGCTCAGGAGCAGGGAATGCCGGCGCAGACACTGGAAAAGTCCGCTCAGGGGCAGGGAATGCCAATGCGGTCACAGGGCGGTACCGGTGTGATGTGCAGGCTGCGGGAGGGGGAAGTGCGCCTGCCGGAGATCGGCAGCAGGGCCTGCTATCGGGGAAAGGCGCGCCATTTTAAAACAGCGACAAACCCCGGTGAGTTTGATGCCAGGGCATATTATGCAGGGCAGGGTATCAGCATGCAGCTTTCCCAGGCCGTGCTGACGGGGAAGAGCGAGGGCTATTCCGGCTGGCGTCATGCACTGTATCGTCTGCGGCGCCGCGCTGGGGAGGTGTTGGAAAATATTTTCCCGCAGAAGGAAGCGTCTGTACTGAAGGCCATGCTTCTGGGAGAAAAAAAGGGAATGGATTCGGAAATTAAGGCGTTGTATCAGGGGGCCGGGATTTCCCATATCCTGGCGATTTCAGGCCTGCACATATCCCTGCTTGGGATGGGGCTTTACCGTCTGCTGAGCCGCTTTTTATCACCAAAGCTGTCCGGCCTCCTTTCCTGCGGCGTACTTTTTTCCTATCTTGTCATGACCGGGTTTTCAGCATCCGCGGCCAGGGCGGGCATTATGTTTTTACTCTATATGACAGCCAAAATTGTGGGAAGGACCTATGATATGCCCACCGCGCTTTCCACAGCGGCGGCCCTGCTCCTGCTTGAAAACCCTGCCTGGCTTCAGGACGGCGGTTTTCAGCTGTCCTTTGCTGCAGCGGCCGGGGCAGCAGTCACCATTCCTGCCTTTGAACGGATGGGCAGTGATGCTGCAAAGCTTTTCGGAAAAGACAAAGGAAAGAAAAATTATATAAAAATGTATGGGGAAAAACAGAAGCATCCCGTCATGCAGAGGCTGCTTCAGGGATTCCGTTCCAGCTTCTGCATCAGCCTTACCACCCTGCCGGTGCTGCTTTCTGTGTTTTATGAATGGAACCTTCTGTCCATCCTGCTGAATGTGTTTGTAATCCCGCTGATGGGGATTCTCATGGGAGGAACGGTGCTTCTCGTACTGGCCGGAAGCGTTGTTGGGGGCATAGGAGAGCCGGTTTTTGTTATCCTTCGGATGCTGGCGCTTCCGGTGAAAGGAATCCTTATTTTTTATGAAAAGCTGTGCCTGCTTTCCGAAGGTCTGCCTGGTATCTGGCATGCGGGAAAGCCGGAGCTGTGGCAGTTTCTTGTCTTTGCTGCAGGTCTTGGGCTTCTTCTGCTTCTGGCGGAGAAAATCCCCAGGCCGGCAGGCGTGCCTGCAGCAGTGCTGCTGTGTCTTGTTTTTGCGTTAAAACCTCAGGACGGCATGCAGATGACCATGCTGGATGTGGGACAGGGAGACTGTATTTATATCAGAACGGAGAGCGGTAAGCATTATCTGTATGATGCGGGCAGCTCCTCGCAGAAGGATACCGGAACCTGGCAGGTGATCCCATTTTTGAAATATCAGGGTGTGGGCAGGCTGGAGGCGGTATTCGTAAGCCATTGGGATGCGGATCATATCAATGGGCTGGAGGCAGTCTTTGAATGGGCGGAAAAGAGCGGCGTTTCCATCGGCGGCCTGGTGCTGCCGCAGGCCCATGTCGTTCAGGATGAGCCGTCCCGGCTTGTGGAAATGGCCGGAAGCTATCACATTCCGGTGTACCGTATGGAGTCCGGGGATCTTTTAACGGATGGGAAAACGGAATTCCTGTGTCTGCATCCGGATGGAAGGGACAGCTTTACGGACCGGAATACAGCCTCTCTGGTTGTGCAGCTCACTCTGCGGGCGAAGAACGGGGATAAGGATTTTTCCATCCTGCTCACCGGAGATGTGGACGCGGAGGGGGAACAAAAAATTCTTGCCTCTTCCCCCGGACTTCTGCAAAGCTGCGATATTTTAAAGACCGCACATCATGGTTCTGAAACCTCGACCACCCGGGAATTCCTGGATGCCGCAGCACCGGCCTGCGCCCTTATTTCCTGCGGCAGGAATAATTCCTACGGACATCCGCATAAAGCGGTTCTCGAGCGCTTGGAAGCCGCACGGATCCCGGTTTTTATCACAAACGAATGCGGTGCGGTTACGGTGCGCAGAAGGCAGAAAAAAATTACGGTGGAGACTTTTTTGAACGTTGACTGATGGCCCGGAATATGTCATGATAATAAAAGTAAACCCCGGCAGTTCACAACCCGAAGGAATGAAGGGAAGAAAAAGTAACAGTTCAGCTGCCTGAACCGTTGCAGGAAAGGAAACTGAGAATGCAGCAGCTGTTGGAAGACATAAAGAAGAAACAGTTCAAACAGGCTTATCTGCTTTATGGGCAGGAGGCCTACCTGAAGAACCAGTACAGGGACAGGCTGAAGGAAGCGCTTGTACAGGAAGGCGATACCATGAATTTCACCGCTTTCAGAGGAAAGGATGTGAATTCCGGCGAAGTGATTGATTTGGCGGAAACCATGCCCTTCTTTGCGGACAGGCGTGTGATTCTGATAGAGGACAGCGGACTTTTTAAAAAGGGCGGCGAACAGCTGGCGGATTATATGAAGGAGCCTGCTCCGTCCGTGTGCATCCTGTTCATAGAGTCGGAGGTTGATAAGCGCAGCCGGCTGTTTAAGGCTGTCAGGGACTGCGGCTGTGCGGTGGAATTTGCCACACAGGATGAGACTACGCTGAAGCGGTGGATTCTGGGCAGGATTAAGAAGGAGAATAAAACGATTTCTCCTGCGGGCCTGGATTTTTTCCTGCAGAAAACAGGATCCGACATGGAAAACATCAGCAGGGAGATGGAGAAGCTCTTCTGTTATACACTGAAAAAAGACAGCATTACCGAGGCGGATATAGAGGCGGTATGCACGCATCAGGTAACCAGCCAGATTTTTGACATGGTCGAGGATATTGCGCTGAAGAAGCAGCGGGAGGCGTTGAAGCTGTATTATGATCTGCTGGCGCTGAAGGAACCGCCGATGCGTATCCTGTTCCTGATAGGAAGGCAGTTTAATCTGCTGCTCCAGGTAAAGGAATTGAAGGCAAAGGGCTATGACAACAGGAAAATCGGGGAAAAGACAGGGCTTCACAGCTTTATAGCGGGTAAATACGTAAGCCAGGCTTCCCGTTTTAAAAAGGAAGAGCTGCGTGAAGCGCTGGAAGCGTGCGTGGATACCGATGAGGCGGTAAAAAGCGGGCGGCTGAACGATACGATGGGTGTTGAACTGCTGATTGTAAGGTACAGCTCCGGAGTAAATAAAAACAGCAATGCAGGTTAACCGCATTGAAAATCCGTAGCCCGCGTTTTAGTAAAAGGTTTCGGATCCTGGACGGGTTCGTGTAAAGACAGCCGTTATGGTTCAGGGCAGGCAGTTTTCAGACACACTTCGGAACAGCAAAGGAGAAAAGGTATGAGCGGTATTATTTCTATAATCATATGGATTGTAATCATGGCGGCTGTATCTGGCGTATTGAAGGGAAAAAGTAACGGTTCGGGGACAAAGGACCGGAATCCCTATAATAAGAACGGCGCCGCAGTACCGCCGCAGAATACCTGGAACAACGGGAATGCAATGCCGCAGAGCCGCGCGCCACAGCCGGATTATTCCGCAGGTACGGTTCCGGAAAAGCACAGGCACGGTGCAGTGAAAGGAACTCATCAAACCCCGCCGGCATCAATGGCAACAGAAAAGCAGGCCAATATGTCAACGACTGATTATCTGCGCCAGAAGGCTGTGCTGGATGAGGCGGATCACCTGCAGGATAAGCGGCAGGAGGAAATGCGGACCAGATGGGAGACTGGCGGTCTGCCTTCTGCACAAAGATTATATGAGGGTGACAGCGTGCCCCAGGGCATGCGGGTGATAAAATGCTCCTACTGCGGTGCGGAAAATCTGGTGCCGCAAGGAAGCAGACAGAAGTATACCTGTTATTTTTGCAGGGAAGAATTATAGGAAAGAGGCGGGAGCCGCTGTAGGGGCGGCGGGACGGTTGCTGGTTAAAAAAGACAATAAAGGCAAAAAGATTTTTCACCGCCCAAGCTGGACGGATTAAATAACATGGGCGCCAAGGTGCGCAGAAGGGAGAAAATTATGAGTAAAATTGATGAAGTAAGAGCGGAAATGGTAGCTGCCATGAAGAATAAGGACAAGGAGAGGAAGGATACGCTTTCCATGCTTCTTGCGGCGCTGAAGAACAAGGCCATTGATAAAAGAGAGGATTTGACGGAAGCGGAAGAAAATGAGGTCATTAAGAAGGAAATCAAGCAGACTCAGGAAACAAAGGATCTGGCTCCCGCAGACAGGGCGGATATTGTAGAGGAATGCGAGAAGCGTCTTGCGGTACTCAGGGAATTTGCGCCGGAGGAAATGAGTGAAGAGGCCATCCGGAAAGAAATAAATGAGGTTCTTGCCGGCCTGGGAATCGTAACGCCAACTGTGAAGGACAAAGGGAAAATTATGAAGGAGCTTATGCCGAGAGTCAAGGGAAAGGCGGACGGCGCCCTTGTCAACAGGCTTGTGGGAGAAGCTCTTGTCCAGCCGTAATATCCGGCTGGCTTCATACCTGCCAGATATGGTTCTCCAACCGATGTTTAATAAAATAACGGCAACTATAATGCTGCCGGACAGCTGTAAATAAATCAAAAAATACCTCTGATGGGAAAAAATTTCTGTCAGAGGTATTTTTTGATCTTTTTATAAAATACCGCCTGTACAGGAGGCTGTTTGAATGAAATATAACAGGGTATTTTTAGAAGGTTTTTAGAGAAGTATATGTTACGCTTTAATAACTGTTAAACAGGTTAACGCATTTAGCTGCGCAGGCCAGCATGAAGCGCTGGTCGTAACATAAGAAAGTGGTTCAGGAGTGCTAAAATCCATCGCCGAAGGCAATTAGGATGGATATTGGCAGTAATTGTGAGGGAACTAAACATTTACATGCTTTTTATAGTTAATGCAAAGAATGACAAAATCTTATTGGATTATTTTTTTAATGCAATTTAGAAAAAAATTTTAAACTTTTTTCCTTTTCGGAGCATCTAATCTATAAACGAACATCATTACCATATAAAAAGTATGACATAATTAAGAACTGATATCGGGCAGAACAGGTGCCGCAAGGGATAAAAGGGGCGCAGGATGGAGGAAGAATCTATGGCAGAAAGAATTAAAAGCAGAGCGGGTTTGATAGCAGTAACCGTGGTTTTAATCGTGATTTCCGCATTTTGTATAGCAGGTACGGTGAAAGGACAGTCGAGGGATGCCTTCCGTGAGGAGGACGGATATTACAGCCGCCTTGAGGAGGACTACCTGGCTCAGGTCAGGAAGATTTTGAAAGAAGAGGGCTATGCCAATTCAGGGCTGACCCTGACCTTCAGCAGGGACGTGAGGGGAGAGAAGACCTATCTTCTGAAAATCCATAACAGAAGATTTGAAAATCTGGATAAATCAGAGATACAGGGTATTCTTGAACGTATAGGCAAAGTGGAATTCGGTGCGCCGGACTGCAGGATTTATCAGGAATTTTTTTGACAAATCAGTCAGGACACAGTACGGAACATAAGAGATGTGCGGACTGCGGGCATGTTTCAGTTATCTGGACTGTGACAGCTGTAATGAATTTCCTGAATCCCCGGCAATTGGGGAATGACAGAACACAGGTTTTGGGGTATAATAAAGCATAATCGATGCCGGCCGCCGGATAAGGGACCGGCTGTTTTTAATGAATCCGTCTGTCATTAAGGGCGGAGCTGTATAAGCAGATGGGAGAAGCGAAATGGACAGAATCCCCGAACCAAATGAAATTTATCAGCATTTTAAAGGAAATCTCTATCGTGTAGTCACGCTTGCCACGCATTCGGAGACCGGAGAGGCTATGGTTGTGTATCAGGCCCTGTATGGTGATTTTCAGGTATTTGTAAGGCCTCTTTCCATGTTTGTCAGCGAGGTTGATCACGAAAAGTATCCTCAGGTACAGGCAAAATACCGTTTCACCCTTGTGCCCCAGATTATGGGTAAGCCGTCTGGAGCGCCGGTTGGAGAAACCGGATCGCCAAAGGCATGTGCGGAGGATTCTCCTGAAGAGGCAGAAGAAGAACTTAATCTGGACCCCATGCTGGTAGAGTTCCTGGATGCTGATACCTATGAGGATAAGCTGAATATTCTGGTGGGGCTGCACAGCCGTATCACGGACGATATGCTCAATACCATGGCGGTTTCCCTGGATCTGGAGCTGGAAGAAGGGGAACTTGAGGATCGCTACATGACGCTTAAGAACTGCATCGTTACTCTGGAAAAATATGAGTGCAACAGACTCAGATAGAATTTTTTCCGGGCGAAGGCGGCAGCAGTAGAAAGAGCAGCAGTAACAGTCAGGAGAATAACTGTTTTATGAAATATAAAGATATCGTGAAAGGAACCTTTATAGAACGGCCGAACCGTTTTATCGCTTATGTGGAGATTGACGGCAGGCAGGAGAAAGTACACGTTAAAAATACCGGCAGATGCAGGGAACTGCTGCAAAAGGGCGTCACAGTCTATCTGGAAAAAAGCGGTAACCCCGGACGGAAAACCGCCTACGATTTGGTGGCGGTGGAAAAGGGCGGGCTGCTTGTCAATATGGATTCGGCTGCACCGAATCTGGTTGCCGGGGAATGGCTGGCATCAGGAGGCCTGCTGGCTCCGGTAAAGCTGATAAAGCCGGAATGTACTTACGGGAATTCCCGTTTTGATTTCTATGTGGAATCGGAAGCTGTGAAAATGTGGCTGGAGGTTAAGGGGGTAACATTGGAAACGCAAAGGACGGCACTGTTTCCGGATGCCCCCTCTTTGCGCGCCCTCAAGCATGTGGAGGAACTCATCCAGGCTAAGGAAAACGGATATGAAGCGGGGATACTGTTCGTGGTACAGATGGAAGGAATCCGCCGTTTTACGCCTAACTGGGAAACGCAGCCTGCTTTTGCCCAGGCGCTTGAAAGGGCGCAGGAGGCCGGTGTTGCTATTTACGCCAGAGGCTGTCATGTGACGCAGGACAGCATGGAAATCAGTTATGAGATCCCCGTTGTTCTGAAACCCGAAGCCAAAAAGCAGGAATGTTTCATTCAAACTGCCAAAGGACGAAGTATGGCAGACGGGCCTGCCGTATGCGAAGCGGATAACAATGAAAATCTCTGCGATATTGCGCAGCCGCTGTTGAAATGGTATGATGGTCACAGGCGGGTGCTTCCTTGGAGAGAGAATCCCGCGCCTTACCGCGTGTGGGTTTCGGAGATCATGCTCCAGCAGACAAGAGTGGAAGCTGTCAAGCCCTATTTTGAGCGTTTTATGGAGGCGCTTCCGGGAATACCGGAGCTTGCGCAGGCGCCTGAGGACAAGCTGCTCAAGCTGTGGGAGGGACTTGGTTATTACAACCGTGCCAGGAACCTGCAGAAGGCGGCGCAGGCAATTATGGCGGAATACGGCGGCCGGATGCCGGACAGCCGGGAAGAGCTGCTGAAGCTTCCGGGGATAGGCAGCTATACGGCGGGAGCGGTGGCCTCCATCGCATATGGCCGGGCGGTGCCGGCTGTGGATGGTAATGTGCTGCGGGTAATATCCAGATACAGGGCGGATGGCAGGGACATGCTCAATGATAAGGTGAGAAAAAGCGTGGAAGAGGATCTGAAGGCGGTAATGCCAAAGGATCGGCCGGGGGATTTTAACCAGGCGCTGATGGAGCTGGGGGCCGTTGTCTGTATTCCCAACGGCGCGCCGAAATGCGGCGAATGTCCGTGGGAATCCTCCTGTAAGGCGCACATAGAGGGCATAGAAACAGAATTTCCTAAAAAGGCGGCAAAGAAGGCAAGAAGTATTGAGAAAAAAACGATCCTTGTCATTCAGGATGCCATGAGAGCTGCCATCAGGAAAAGGCCCGCAAAGGGAATGCTGGCCGGAATGTATGAATTCCCGTCGGAGGAAGGGCATCTGAGCCAGGAGGAGGTACTTGCCCTGCTTAAAGAAAAGGGGCTGCATCCTCTGAGGATACAGAAGCTTCCTGATTCCAGACATATTTTTACCCATAAGGAATGGGATATGATTGGCTATGCGGTACGCGTAGATGAACTGGAGCCCGTAGGGGGAACGCAGGAGGGACTGCTGTTTATTGAGCCTTCCCTGACGGAAAAGGAATATCCCATTCCGTCGGCCTACGCGGCTTATACCGGATATCTGCAGATACGGCTGGGAAATGATAAATTTGAAGAAAAGAAGTGAGGAAGGGACAAAAGCGAAACAGATTCTCCCTTTCTGAAAAGATCGCGGGCGAAACCGCGCAGGCGCCAGGCGCCAGATAGGAGCAGATATGAAACTGTTGTCTATAACAGTACCCTGTTATAATTCTGAGAAATATATGAGGAAATGTATTGATTCCCTGCTTCCGGGCGGAGAGGACGTGGAGATCCTGATTGTGGATGATGGCTCCACAGATGCCACAGCCGCGATTGCGGATGAATATGCGGAAAAGTATCCCTCCATAGTCAAAGCCATCCACAAGGAGAACGGAGGCCATGGCTCAGCGGTAAATACAGGCATCGAGAATGCAGCGGGGCTGTATTTCAAGGTGGTGGACAGCGACGACTGGGTTTCTGATACGGCTTATAGGGAAATACTTGACAAGCTTACGGAGCTTACAGGCGGCGAGGAAGTCCTGGATATGCTGATCGCCAACTATGTATATGAAAAAGAAGGGGAAAAGCGCAAAAAGGTAATCCGTTACCGCCATGTGCTTCCGGAGGACGAAATTTTTACATGGAATGATGTGCACCGGTTCCATAAAGGACAGTACATCCTTATGCATTCCGTCATTTTCCGTACAAAGCTCCTGAAGGACTGCGGGCTGAAGCTGCCGGAGCATACTTTTTATGTGGACAATCTTTTCGTGTTTGAGCCGCTGCCGTACGTGAAGAAAATGTATTATATGGATGTGAATTTTTACAGGTATTATATCGGGCGCGCGGATCAGTCCGTAAATGAAAAGGTGATGATCGGGAGAATCGATCAGCAGCTGAAGGTAAATAAAATCATGGTGGATTATGTGACTGCCAAAAAGCAGTTTCTGGCAACGCATAAGAAGCTGCGAAATTATATGCTCAACTACCTGGATATCATTACCACGGTGTCGTCAATTATGCTGATTTGCTCCGGTACGGATGAAAATCTGGAAAAGAAAAACGAGCTGTGGAAATATATCAAGCAGAAGGATCCGTTCGTTTTTTTCAGGCTGCGGTATGGGCTGCTGGGCAGTTATACCAATTTGCCCGGAAAGGGCGGCAGGAAGATCTCTGTGGAGGGCTATAAGCTCTGTCAAAGGTTCTTCAAATTTAATTAGAGCGGCGCCGTGGCGGAAGAAAAAGGCCTCCCGGAGGGGCTCTCCTTGCGGTCCTTTGCCGGAGACGGTCAGGGCGTCGGGCAGGTGTTGGCAGCACTGCTGTTAGACTGGGCATTGCGATGAGCCTTGGGCGAAAATTGTGTCAGGAAAGCCTTCCACAATTTTAAGTCTCATCTCCATAGTCTAAAAAGCAGCCGCTGCCAACACCTGCCCGACGTCCTGCCCGTCTCCGGCAAAGGACCGCAAGGAGAGCCCCTCCGGGAGGCCTTTTTCTTCCGCCACGGCTGGGGTAGTGGGGGCGGAGGGGCAAAAGGGCGGAAGGGCAAAAGGATGGAAGGGCAAGGGGTGTGGAGGAAGTTGTTTAGGAGTGGGCGGGGAGATGGGGGATGTGGTTATAAAAAGGAGGCAGGTAATCTAGTCGGTTACCTGCCTTGCGTATTGTTTTGCTTTAAATATTTTGCATAGAAGCTTTTTTCATAAATCATAAATCAGCGGACCTTATGCGCGGCTCTTGCAGCACGTCTTGCGGTTCTGTATTGTTTCAGGTAGATGAGTACGTCGTAGTGGTAAACGATTCCGTACATGGCTGCGGCCATGACAAAAGCGGTAAGTACGTCGAAGACGGAATGCTGCTTCAGGAACATGGTTGCCAGGATAATGGAAACACAGAGAACCCCGGAGGTTCTGCGCAGCCATTTTTTCCTGCCCAGTTCTGAGCGGGAGAGTGCGAAATGCGCGCCCAGTGAGTTATATACGTGTATGCTTGGCCAGAGATTGGTGGGGGTATCCGTTTTGTAAAGCGAAGCGACCATCTGAGTAAAGATATTGTCCCTGGGCATTACGGCGGGCCTTAAATGGTGTCCGTTGGGGAAAAAGGTGGAGACCAGAAGGAATACCGTCATTCCGGTGCAGAGAAAGATGGCTGTTCTGTAATAGTCATCCTTATTGTGCAAAGCCAGGTACAGGACAACTGCCGGTACGTAGACAAACCACAGGAAATAAGGGATGATGAAAACCTCGTTAAAAGGAATATAGTTGTCAACCGCCATATGGATTACCTGATATTTCCATATATGTCTTTGCTCCAGCCAGGAGAACCAGGTCATATATACGAAGAAGTATAATGCAAAGGGAAGAATGTGTTTGTATTTTTCATAGATGTTTTTCATAATATTCGCCTCTTTGAAGGTCCCTGGTGTTCATTCCATGTGGGCAGTGCCGACGGAACAAAGAACGGGGAGGATCGGATTAGCAGTTAGCGTTAATGTTCATAGTTACTATGTAATCAGGACGGCCGTCTTTCTGAATGGCTCTGCCAATCAGGAAGCATCGGATGTTCATCCGATGGAAATACAGGTGGAAAAGCGGTCCTATAAGCTGGCTTTTGCAACAATATTCCCGCAGGCCTGAGTTGCTACGTTTAATAATAGAAACGGAGCAGCTGCTTTGAACAGCTGACCGTAATATCGTCCGAGCGGCAGGCTACCTCGCCGTCGGTATGGACCCATAAAGGAGCGGAGGTGCGGATATGTATGGTCTGGCCGCCGTAACGCTCCACGCCATTGTAGCGATAGTGCTTTCCCTGAAAAGCGGTGGGAAGGACAAGCAACACCTTCCATTTGGGCACGCCGCTGACCGTACACAGATCCAGCATGCCGTCCGCCGCATCCGCGCCGGGGCAGAAGTAGAAGCCGCCGCCCTCGTAACAGTGGGACATGCAGGCGATAAACATCAGGCCGGGGAGGCGGATGCTTTTCGCCGAAGGGCTGTTTTCATCTATAACCAGCTCAGCGCTGTCCCTTCCTGAGCGCATCAGCTGTTTCAGGGCGATTCCCAGATAGGTTAATTTGCCCAGACCTACTTTATTCAGGAAATCCTTCATGCGTGACTTCATGGCTTCCTGGCATACGCCGGCGTCAAAGCCGATGCCGCAGCTTACGAGGAAACGGCGGTCCGGCGGTACGTCCGCAGGCCGGGAGGCTTCGGGCAGGTATGCTGTATTATAATGAAGAAAACCCACATCCATCCGCTGTTCGCGGGCGGAGGAGAGTATGCGTTCCAGGGCTTCCAGGGGATTCCGGCTGATGCCTGCATCGCGGGCCAGATCGTTGCTGGAGCCGGTGGGGATATAGCTGAACCGCGTCCTGGAAAAATCCGCAATTCCCTGCACCGCTTCGTTTGCGGTTCCGTCGCCCCCCAAAACAACAAGGTGGACGTCTTCTCCTTCCGAAGACAGGGAAGAAGTCAGCTGCCGGGAAAGCTTAACCATGTCGCCCGGGCCTTTTGAAAAAAAGACCTGATAAGGAATCTTCCTTTCCTCAAGGACAGGCTTTATCCGTTCCCAGTATTTCTGCCCTCTCCCGGAACGGGAGGCAGGATTTACCAAAAATGAATACATATGAATCTCCCCGGCTTTCCCTCAAATATTACAGTCCGGCCTCCGGAGGCTGTCCTGTAACCTCATAATTACTGATTTTCTAAGGTTGTATTGTAGCAGAAATGAAATGGCAAGTAAAGTGAAAAAGGGCAACTTAAGAAAAGTATAAGAATAATTTTATATTTGCATTTAATGGAATGTATGCTATAATCATCCCAACGCAATTTAATATATTAACGCGCCGCAACAGATGAATCGTAGCGGACATACTTATGCAGGAGGTAAAAGGATGTATTCTCTGGATGAAGTGAAGAAGACAGATCCGGAAATCGCGCAGGCGATTGTGGATGAGCAGGAAAGGCAGAACAGCCATATCGAGCTGATCGCTTCCGAGAACTGGGTGAGCAAGGCTGTAATGGCGGCAATGGGAAGCGTGCTTACCAACAAGTATGCGGAAGGCTATCCGGCCAAAAGATATTACGGCGGATGTGAATGTGTGGACGAGGTTGAGAACCTTGCCATTGAACGTGCGAAGAAGCTGTTTGGCTGTGATTATGCCAATGTACAGCCCCACTCCGGTGCACAGGCCAACATGGCGGTTCAGTTTGCCGTCCTGAATCCGGGAGATACCGTTATGGGTATGAATCTGGATCACGGCGGACATCTGACACACGGCAGCCCGGTGAATATGTCCGGAAAATACTTCAACATTGTGCCTTACGGCGTGAATGATGAAGGCTTCATCGATTATGACAGAATGAAACAGCTCGCCAGAGAATGCAAGCCTAAAATGATCATTGCAGGGGCTTCTGCCTATGCAAGAACCATAGATTTCAAAGCCTTCAGGGAAGCTGCCGACGAAGTGGGAGCCTGCCTGATGGTGGATATGGCCCATATTGCAGGCCTGGTTGCCGCAGGGCTTCATCCCAGCCCGATCCCCTATGCGGATGTGGTAACGACTACAACCCATAAGACGCTGCGCGGACCCAGGGGAGGCATGATCCTCTGCAATAAGGAAGCTGCGGAGAAGTATAATTTTAACAAGGCTATTTTCCCCGGAATCCAGGGAGGCCCCCTGATGCACGTAATCGCTGCAAAGGCCGTATGCTTTAAGGAAGCGCTCAGTGACGACTTTAAGGTGTACCAGCAGGGAATCATTGATAATGCCCAGGCGCTGTGCAAGGGGCTGATGAGCAGAGGAATCAAAATCGTATCCGGCGGCACGGACAATCACCTGATGCTTGTGGATCTGACCAACTTTGATCTGACGGGCAAGGCGGTGGAGAAGCTGCTTGACGAAGCGCATATTACCTGCAATAAGAACACCATCCCCAACGATCCCAAGTCCCCGTTCGTAACCAGCGGCGTCCGTCTGGGTACGCCGGCCGTTACCTCCAGAGGCATGAATACGGAGGATATGGACTGGATCGCAGAAGCGATTGCACTGGTGATCAAGGGCGGCGAGGCAAAGATTCCGGAAGCGAGAGCGATTGTACAGACATTGACGGACAAATATCCGCTTGTGTAATAAAAAGAGGAGAAATAACGGGGCGGCATGCCCCGTTATTTTTAAGTTGAGGTAATTATGAAAAGTAAAGGAAACACCCGGATTGTATTGAGAAACCTGCGGGATGCAAACGGCATGTTTTCAGAGGATGCGCTTAAGCTCCTGGCGCTTGTGACCATGTTTCTTGACCATGTGGGGGCCGGGCTGCTGAAGTATTTCCTTGTTCACACCATCCCTGAAGGCGGCGCGGCCTGGCAATACTGTGATGCGGCGTATCAGATTCTGAGGACTGTGGGACGTCTGTCCTTTCCCATATATTGCTATCTTCTGCTGCAGGGCTTTCTGCATACAAGGAGCGTGGCCAGGTATGCCCTGCGTCTTTTCCTGTTTGCCCTTTTGTCGGAGGTGCCCTTTGATCTTCTGTTTTATGGAAAAATGACAATGGCGCACCAGAATGTGTTCTGGACGCTTCTGGCCGGGCTGCTGACGATGGCTGCGGTAAGACAGTGCCGGGAGCGGCTGAAGTCACAGGTTTTTGGCGGGCTGTGCAGCGCCGCAGCTGTGGCGGCGGGAATGACGGCGGCCGGACTGCTGCATACGGACTATGGATACAGCGGTGTTTTCCTCATTGTTGTGCTGTATTTGCTGCGCGGGGACAGGAGCCTGCAGTGTATCCTGTCCCCTGCGCTTTTTCTTGCCTCTTATTTCATCAGCGTGCCGCTGGGACTGCGCAGCCTGGAGAATGCGGTGGACAGCCTGGGGATAGAGGGCTTCTGTATTGCCGTATTCCCCCTGATCTATTTATGCAACGGAAAAAGATATATAAAGGGGAATAAATATTTCTTTTATCTCATTTATCCGGTGCATATGCTGATTTTGCTCCTGCTGAGATATTTGCTGCTGTTTTTAATGTAACGTATAATTGAATGCATATTTATGCAGTGTCAGGCGGATTGTATTTCTAAAAGTACAATCCGCCTGTAAATTTTTGTTGCTTTCCCGGAAACCCTATGCTACAATATCTCTCGGTGACACACAATTGTTTGCAGTGGAAAGACATGATATGATAAGGGCCTGAAGGCATGAAAACAGCCCGGGATACAGGATGAGGAATATGCAGAAGACGAGCGATTATTATGTAGTAAAACAGAAGGCGGTGCCTGAGGTCCTGCTGAAGGTAGTTGAGGCAAAACGCCTGCTGGAATCAGGAAAAGCGGCGACAATACAGGATGCGGTGGAGAGAGTGGATATCAGCCGGAGCTCTTTTTACAAATATAAGGATGATATTTTTCCGTTCCATGATACCGCACAGGGTACCACAATTACGTTGTCCATGTCAATAGAGGATGAGCCGGGGCTTTTATCGGATGTGCTGAAGGTAATTGCGGATTTCGGGGCGAATATTCTGACAATCCATCAGAGTATCCCCATTAACGGCGTGGCATCCTTAAGCATCAGCGTCCAGGTGCTCAGCACGACGGGAGATGTTTCCAGGATGCTGGAAACCATGGAAGAGCGAAGAGGCGTCCGTAACGTCAAGATATTGGCGAAGGAATAGAATTTCAATAGAATTTCATAAAAGTGGCAAGACGGAGGAAGAGATATGATAAACGTAGCAGTTCTGGGATACGGTACGGTAGGAAGCGGTGTTGTTGAAGTTATTGAGACGAACAAGGATGTCATTGACAAAAGGGCGGGACAGGAGCTGCATGTGAAATATATCCTGGACCTGAGGGATTTTCCCGGAGATCCTTATGAAGACAGGATAGTGCATGATTACAATATCATCCTGAACGACCCTGAGGTATCCATTATATGTGAAACCATGGGAGGCAACGAGCCTGCCTTCACTTTTTCCATGCAGGCCCTGAAGGCCGGGAAGAGCGTCTGCACCTCCAATAAGGAGCTGGTGGCAAACCATGGGGCCGAGCTTATCCGCACGGCGCGTGAGAATGAATGCAACTATCTGTTTGAAGCCAGCGTGGGCGGCGGCATCCCCATTATCCGTCCGCTGAATGTAGCGCTTACGGCAGAACGAATTGAGCTGATTAACGGTATCCTTAATGGAACCACCAATTATATACTGACTAAAATGGCGGAAGAGGGAAGTGATTTTGATTCCTGTCTGAAGGAAGCGCAGGATAAGGGCTATGCGGAACGCAATCCCGAGGCCGATGTGGAGGGCTATGACGCCTGCCGTAAAATCGCCATCCTTTCCTCCCTGATGACCGGGAAAACCGTGCGTTACGAGGATATTTACACAGAAGGAATCACGAAAATCACAAAAGAGGATTTCCTCTATGCTAAAAAGATGAATAAATTCATCAAGCTTCTGGCCAAGAGCCGTGAGCTTGACGGCGAATATTATGCCATGGTGGCGCCCTTTATGATCGGGGAGAAGAATCCCCTGCATGGTGTAAATGATGTGTTTAACGCTATTTTCATCAGGGGCAATACCCTGGGTGACTCCATGTATTACGGAAGAGGCGCCGGAAAGCTGCCTACCGCCAGCGCGGTGGTTTCCGATGTGATTGACTGTGCAAAGCACGGACGCAAGCACATCATCTGTATCTGGGAGGAAGAAAAGCTTTCCCTTAAGAGCGTGGAGGATGCTTCCCGGAAATTCTTCGTGCGTGTTTCCGAAGGCTCGGAGGATGCGGTGAAGAAGCTGTTCGGAGATGTGGATAAAATAGAAGCGGAGGGAATAACCGGTGAATACGGCTTTGTGACCCCTGTTATGACGGAAAAGGAATTTGCGCAGAAGTCGGCGGAGCTTCCCGGATTTATCAGCCGGATCCGCCTGGAAGAGGACTAGAATGTATGGCAGGCCGCGGCAGGCGGCGGAATCGAGGAATGAATGAAATATGTGGTGGTGCTGGGAGACGGGATGGCAGATGAGCCCATCTCCCGGCTGAACGGAAAAACCCCTTTATCGTATGCAAAGACGCCGGCGCTTGATGCGCTCAGCAAAAAATCCGAAATCGGCATGGTAAGCACCATACCTGAAGGCATGAAGCCCGGCTCCGACACGGCGAACCTGTCGGTAATCGGCTATGATCCCAGGAAATATTATTCGGGCCGTTCTCCGCTGGAGGCATTGAGCATCGGGGTTCCCATGCAGGATACGGATATCGCCATGCGGTGTAATATAGTAACGCTTTCCGAGGAAGAGGGAATCCCTTTTTCCAAAAGGAGAATCCTGGATCACAGCTCCGGAGAAATCAGTACGGAGGATTGCGCGGTGCTGCTTCATGCCGTGATGAAGAAGCTGGATCGTGACCCTTATCATTTTTATGTGGGAACCAGCTACCGCCACTGCCTGATTTGGCAGAACGGCGAGGTGGAAGAGCTGACGCCCCCGCATGATGTGCTGGGCAGGGAGATAGCCCCTTATCTGCCGGCTGACAGAATGCTTTATGAAATGATGGAAAAAAGCTATGAGATTTTAAAGGATCATCCTATTAATAAGGAACGCAGGAAAAACGGGTTGAACCCCGCCAACTGCTGCTGGTTCTGGGGAGCGGGAACCAGGCCCGCACTTCCCTCCTTCCAGGAGAAAACCGGGAAAAAGGGCATCATGATATCCGCGGTTGACCTGCTGAAGGGGATTGCCGTGGGCGCGGGGATGGATGTGGCGCAGGTGGAAGGAGCCACCGGCGGTTTACATACGAATTATGAAGGAAAAACGCAGGCGGCGGTGGACGCCCTGATAAAGGACGGCTATGATTTTGCCTATATTCATATAGAAGCGCCGGATGAGATGGGCCACCAGGGCAGCGTGGAAAAGAAGCTGCAGGCCATCGAATATCTGGATGCAAGAGTGGTGGGACCGCTGACGGAAGCCCTTGACAGGAGCGGAGAGGCTTACAGGCTTCTGGTCATGCCGGATCATCCCACGCCGATAAGGATAAGGACCCATACGGCGGAAAGCGTGCCCTATCTTTTGTACGACAGCACCAGCCCGCAGAAGAATGACTGGAATTATAATGAAGCAGAGGCTATCCTGAGTGGAAATTTTATCCCTGAAGGGTATAAGCTTATGGATAAATTCTTGGAAATCAAACAGAAGATGCATCTGTAAAAAGCCCTTGCCGGCGCCCGGCCGCCGGTCTGGTCCCAAAGCATAAAAAAGAAAGGAAAAAAACGCCGTATCAGGCGGCGTGAGGATAGGTTATTATTATGAAGGTTGTGAAATTCGGAGGAAGCTCCCTTGCCAGCGCTGAACAGTTTATAAAGGCAGGCGATATCATCAATTCTGACAAGGAAAGGAGATTTGTGGTGCCCTCCGCTCCCGGGAAACGCAGCAAAAAGGATACCAAGGTAACGGATATGCTGTATGCCTGCTACGCTGCCGCACAAGAGGATCAGCCCTTTCAGGATCAGCTGAAGGCGATTGAAGCAAGATATGAGGAAATTATCAAGGGGCTTTCCCTGGAACTGTCCCTGAAGGAAGAATTCAAAGTCATTTTAGATAATTTTAAGAAAAAAGCGGGAAAGGATTATGCTGCTTCCAGAGGAGAATATCTGAACGGCATCATCATGGCGGCCTATCTGAAATTTACTTTTATTGATGCGGCGGAAGTGATTTTCTTTGATGAGGACGGGAATTTTGATCCGTACAAAACGGATAAGGTGATGTCCGCAAGACTGGAAAAAGAAGAGTATGCGGTAATTCCCGGTTTTTACGGCGCTATGCCGGACGGAACTGTCCATACTTTTTCCAGGGGAGGTTCCGATATTACAGGCTCTATCGTGGCAAAGGCTGTTCATGCGGAGGTTTATGAAAACTGGACTGATGTTTCGGGCTTCCTGATTGCGGATCCCCGTATCATCCCTAACCCCGTAGGCATCGATACCATCACCTATAAGGAGCTGCGGGAGCTTTCCTATATGGGGGCAACGGTTCTCCATGAGGACGCTATTTTCCCTGTAAGAAAGGAAGGGATTCCCATCAATATCCGCAATACCAATGCGCCGGACGATAACGGAACATGGATTGTGGAAAGCACCTGCCAGAAATCCAAATTCGTCATTACGGGAATTGCAGGAAAGAGGGGCTTCTGTTCCGTCAATATTGAAAAAGACATGATGAATGCGGAAATCGGCTTTGGCCGCAAGGTGCTCCAGGCCTTTGAGGACAGCGGCATTTCCTTTGAGCATGTGCCTTCAGGCATCGACACCATGACAGTTTTCGTGCATCAGGATGAATTTATGGATAAGGAGCAGAAGGTGGTGTCCGCCATCCACCGTCTTGCCCACCCGGATACCATTGATATTGAATCCGATCTGGCCCTTATTGCAGTTGTGGGCCGCGGCATGAAATCCACAAGAGGAACGGCCGGCAGAATCTTTTCCGCCCTTGCCCATTCCAATGTTAACGTAAAAATGATTGATCAGGGCTCCAGCGAGCTGAATATCATCATCGGCGTAAGAAATGAGGACTTTGAAACGGCAATCCGTGCGATTTATAATATGTTTGTGCTGGTTCAGATTTAACATACGGATTTGATACAGGCAGTCTAAAAAGAAGAAAGCGTGAAATTCTATGGCTCACGGCCGGAATTTCACGCTTTTTGTGCCTGTGGGCATTCAGATGCCGCGGCTGCGCTCATTTATTCTGCATCTGTTTCATTTTTTTCAGAACCCAAGATCCTCGGCAACCAGGAATACCTTAATCCGGCCTGTATGGCCGCTGCGCCTTGTTATAACAAGCTGGTTGCAGAAACAATCGGGAGACAGACAGTCTCCGCATTTCCCCGTGGCTGCGCAGGGTGTTTGGCGGTTCAGGCGGACGGCATTGGGCGGGCAGGCCATGGTGCGGACACGCTGGACGGCGCTTTCCAGGGAAGCTGTCACCTTATTCATCCCCACAATGAGCATCACATGCCTGGGGCCGTGAATCAGGCAGCCAACCCGGTTCCCGTTTCCGTCAAAGTTCACAAGCTCCCCTTCATAGGTAATTGCATTACTGCTCATAAAATAGTAATCGGACATAACGGTCCGGGCATAGATTTCACGCTGTTCCTCCGGTGTTTTGGCTTCAGAACGGTCAATCAGCCGGTAATTTCCCTGCTTCAGCGCATCCATCATCCCGCTCTCCTGTACGGAAGCGCTTCCGCCCCAGGATACAACGCTGCCTTCCGGCATCATCTCAAGTATTGCCCTGACACAGGAAGCGCTGTCTTCGAAAAAGTACCCTTCCATATTCCTTTTTTTCAGATTGGCGATAATCCCCTCACAGGCCCTGGCAAAGGCTGTTTGTCTGTTGTCCATATGTAACCCTCCGTTCCGCCGCCGTATAACCGGCGGCAATTGTTATTAATGATAGTGTAAGGCGTAAAAAGAGCATTGTCAATTTATGTGGGGATAGGGAATAGAAGAACAAGAAATTAAATTGTCAGACAATTCATGTAATTATATACAATATACATATAATTAAAGCTTATTTTTATTGAAAATGGAAAAATAACATTTTTTATTAAAAAAGACAAAAAATATATTGACAATTCTTATTTATACAGATATAATGAAGTCACAAACAAGGAAGAAACAAAAAAATATAGAGGAAAGGAAGGTACAGACCACCGAAAACATAAACTTTAATCTTTAAAAACAAAATTTTTAAAGAAATAATCAGACAGCGAAACACAACTTAATAAGGAAAGCCTTAAAGATTGTTCGATAAGAGAAAAGGATTTTCTTTCACGAGAAGGACTTTAGATTGAAGGAACCGTGGTTATCTGACAGGCTGGTAACTGTAAAAAAAGATTCTTTTGAGAACGAGAAAATTTCTGACAGCAAAGAAAATTATCTTTAGTTTAAAGAAAAGGTTCTGAGAGCCAAGGAAACAGTATCCTTAGTTGAAAGAAGTAATTTATTATAGATGGCAGTCAGATAAACAAAAAGAGCCGTCATTTTAAAGAAATCCGGGAGAGAAAAGAATAGAATCTTTAAGAACAATAAAATATATACTTTAAGGACGATGCTAAGGACCGAAGCAGAACGAGTACACTTACTTGAGTGACGAAGAATCATCATAGAAATAAGATGAATACCGTTGCAGTACACGAGTACAAAGAGTAGGAAGAGTGGAAAGAAAAGCGGAGGAGAAAAATGGAGGAAGAGGCCATTGGATAGCATAGTTTAGGAGCGGGTGTCAAGAATGAAAAATGATTGATACCCGCTTCTATTTGTGGTACTGTTAAAACAGAAAATCCAGAGTTGGTAATTCAAGAATAATAATTCAGAGTTCGCATAAGCCTGAGGACTCTCATATTGCTGGCGGGGCGCTGCTTCGACGGCTCCAAATCAGGCGGCTGCAAAGAATGAATCAGTTAAGTTATGTAAAGGGGTATTGGAATGAACCGGAGAGACATGCGGAGAAAAAGAAGGGTCAGAAACCAGATTATATCATATATTGTGGCAGTGCTGATTCTGGCCGGAATCGTGACGGGCGGAGTGATGGGGATCCGGTCGATAGCCAGCGCCATGGAGGAGAAAAAAGCGGCGGAGGAATCTCAGGCGCAGGCGGAATCTCTGGCTCAGGAGGAAGCAATGATGCAGTCGCAGACGGAGAATGAAACAGGAGAAGCACAGACGGAGACGCCGGTTGAGAATGTTCCATCTAAGGAAGAACTGCTGGAGGAACTGGTGGAATCCTGTGTAGCCAATATGAGCCTGGAGGATAAGGTGGCTGGTTTGTTCATAGTTACGCCGGAGCAGCTGACCGGAGTAACTAAAGCGGTTCAGGCAGGTTCAGGTACGGAGGAGGCCCTGAAGAAATATCCGGTAGGGGGCCTCGTATATTTTGCGCAGAATATTCAGTCCGCAGAACAGCTGAAGGAAATGCTTTCCAAGACGGCCGGTTATGCGACCTATCCTCTTTTCCTGGGAGTGGATGAAGAGGGCGGCAGTGTCGCCAGAGTGGCGGATCAGCTGAAGCTGGCCAATGTGGGACCGATGGCGGATATTGGAGCGGGCGGTGACGCATCCGCTGCATATACGGCGGGACAGACAATTGGCACTTATCTCGGAGAATATGGCTTCAATCTGGATTTTGCGCCGATAGCGGACGTATTGACCAATCCGGACAATAAGGTGATTGGGGACAGAGCCTTCGGCAGCGATCCGGCAGTGGTGTCCCAGATGGTTGCAAGCGCCGTACAGGGACTGCAGGATACGGGGATAAGCGCCTGCATCAAGCATTTCCCGGGACATGGAAATACGTCGGGGGATTCCCATGAAGGCTCTGTGAAGACGGACAGGACGCTGGAAGAAATGCAGGCGGCGGAGTTCCTGCCTTTCCAGGCCGGGATTGATGCCGGGACGGATATGGTGATGGTAGGCCATATTTCGGCACCGGGTCTGACGGACGGGGATGCGGAACCGGCATCCATGAATGAGAAGATCATTACGGATATTTTAAGAAAACAGTTGGGTTATAACGGCATTGTAATTACAGATGCCATGAATATGTCTGCCATTTCCGAATATTATGCGGCGGATGAGGCGGCAATAAAGGCTTTGAAGGCAGGCGCGGATATGATACTTATGCCGGAGGATTTCGTGAAGGCGTACGAAGGCGTTGTGGCGGCGGTTAAGGACGGGACGATTGATGAAAACCGTATCAATGACTCGCTCAAGAGAGTGTACCGGGTGAAGTATGCGGGGACGCTGGAGGAGTAGAGCGGAGCGGCGGATGCCCTGAGGCAGCAGGCGGCAGGCCGTAATAATGGTACCGGCCGGACGGCAGAAATAAAAAAATAAAAAAATTTAAAAATATAGTTGACAACAAATTAAGTTTATTGTATAGTAATACTTGCCCGTCGGACAGGCGGGCAGGTACATCACAAAAGGATATTTCGAGTGATGTCAGAATGCGATAGTGGCGTAGTTGGTAACGCGCGACCTTGCCAAGGTCGAGACCGCGGGTTCGAGCCCCGTCTATCGCTCTCACAGAACAAAAAGATAACGGCTTCCGGAAATCGGACAGCCGTTATTTTTTAATTGCCGTTTAATTTATTCTTAAATCTTTCTGAATCCGATTCAGTTTTCGGCAGGTTGTATGCTATACTAAGCGTGTTTGAATTTTGCTGAAAGCAGGCTTGCAGACGATGGGAATGAGTTTCCAAACATGCTTTGCGTCACAGATAACATGGTTTATTGCTGTCTGCATGGCGGAGCGGAATTAATATAGGGCTGCGGCGGTTCCGCCGCGGAAGATAAAGGAGGCTGCCAGTGGGTAAGGAATCCGGTAATGAAATGGAGCAGATCCAGAGAAGCCTTGAGCAGTTTCTGGATCGGGAAGTGGCCAGGTATGAAAAACAGGAAAGCAGGAATACAGAACGCAGTTATATTGCCGGGGAAGAATATCCGGAAGAATACTCTGGCGAAGAGTATCCGGAGGATGAGTATTCAGAGGATGAATATTCAGAGGAGGAGTATCCTGAAGAAGAGTATCCGGAGGATGAGTATCCCGAAGATGGGTATCTAGGAGAAGAATACTCCGAAGAAAAGTATCCTGAAGACGAATACCCGGATGAAGATTATTCTGCAGAAGATTATTCAGGCAACGAATATCCTGAAGATGAATCCCATGAAGAGGAATATGCCAACCGGCGTTATCGGAGGGACCCATTTCCGGAGGAGGAGTATGGGTACAACCCGCAGGAAAGATACGTAAGACACGGGAAAAAAGAAGCAAAACGGAAGAACGCGGGCCCAAGTTTCCCGGACCGGACCGGGCCGGAACCGGGGAAGCCCCCGAAGAAGCAGAAACCTGAGAAAGAAAAGGGCGGCGGAATGAAAGGAAATAAAGGTGCTTCCGGAAAAAAGAAAAATTCCGGCGGAAAGAAAAAGTCAGGCTTCAGGAAATTTCTCACCCTGCTTATTGTGCTTCTGGCGGTGCTGGGAGGAATCTGGTATGTAATGGTTGGACATATATATGGCAAGATGAGGTACGGCCGTGTGGAAACGCTGGCAGGTGAGCCGCTGAAGGAACAGGGTGTGGTGAACATCCTGCTTATAGGAAGCGATTCCCGGACAGCAGGGGATGAAGGAAGATCGGATGCCATGATACTTCTTTCCATCAGTGATAAGACGAGGACGATTCATATGACCTCCCTGCTGCGTGATATGTATGTGGATATTCCGGGAAGAGAGGGCAACCGTCTGAACGCGGCCTATTCCTTCGGCGGGCCCGAGCTTCTTCTGGAGACGGTGAAGCAGAATCTGGGAATCGATGTGAACCGTTATGCGGTAGTGAATTTCCAGGCATTTGCCAACCTGGTGGATGCGGTGAACGGGGTGGATATGGAGCTGACCAATGATGAAGTGAAGTGGGTCAACGCTTACCTGAATGAGTATAATGAGCTTCGTGGCATGCCGATAGATACCGATTATCTGGATACTTCCCTGAGCGGGACGATTCATCTGAACGGCCCTCAGGCGCTTGCTTACAGCCGTAACCGGTTTATTGGTACGGATTTTGGCAGGACGGAGAGACAGAGGAAGGTGCTTGCGGCTGTAATGAAAAAGCTTCCGGCAGCCGCGGTGACGAATCCGGGCGGCCTGATTGACGGCCTGTTCCCGAACCTGACAACCAACCTGACGCAGGCAGAATGTATGCGCCTGAGCCTGATGGCGGGTAAGCTGCTCACCTATGAGCTGGTGCAGGAGAGCATCCCGCTGGAAGGGACTTATTCGAATGCAAGCATCCGGGGCATGGATGTTCTGCAGGTGGATTTTGATAAAAACAGCGCCTATCTCCGTGCGCAGCTTTACGGGGAGAAAGCGCAGTAATAATAAATGATAAGTTAAACACCCCGCCACAGGCAACGGGCATCAAAATTGAAACGCTGTGAATAGCGGTGGATTTGATCTACGTTCTGCTTCAGTCGGTACAAAACATGTGCCACTGGCACATAGTATCCTACGCGGCAGGCGTCAAGTGTAGAGAGCATCCTTTTGACTATTTGACCGTAGAAATAAAGCAATCGGAGTTTTCTGTTTCTGGACAGGGAAAAATTGTTTGACGGTGTTATTAATCTATAAAATTAAACAGGTAAAGAAAGCAAAACAGCATGCGCTTATGTGCAGGAAGCTGGTATGTGAATGGTATCGGGGCCTCGTTCTTATGGAGAGAACGGGGCTTTTTTTGTATGAAAGGAAAGTTCTGCGCAGAAGCCTGAAATAAAGCTGTAAGCAAAAAAACGCACGTTTATGTACGCGGGCAACGAGCCAGGCAGCCATGCTTGCATGAATATCTGGCGGCTGTCGCGAGGGCCAAAGCTTCCGCTGCCTGCAGCGGGGCTTTTATGATTTGAAAAAAGCAAGGAACAATCCCTCTTGATTTCTGTCGTGCCGTCATGGGAAGCTTACGTTAAAAATCGATATTATTGGAAAAAAATACGACAGATAAAAAGCTTGTTTGGTAGTAAAGTAAATTTATAAAAACGTAGCAAAATTATAAAGGAAACAGTTGCTGTTGTCCCGCATGGGGATGGGACGCCACAGCTGAATATAAAAAAGGAGAGGTTAAAATGAAAAGGAAAACAGTAGCAATCGTATTGAGTACCATACTGGCAATCTCTGCGCTGGGAGGCTGCGGCAGCAGCACCCCGGCAAATGTGGAAACGGAAAAAACGCAGGAAAGCCAGAAGGCGGGCGGGGAGGGCGCCGCACAGACAGAAGGCCTTGTTCCGATTACCTTTGTAAGATCACAGGATTCAACAATAGAATCAAGTGTTTTTGCAAAAATGGAGGGCAGTACATATGAAGATAATATTTGGACAGACCTGATCGCAGATACATTGGGATATGAGGTTAAATATCTTTGGATCGCATCGGATGGAGATCTTTATAAGCAAAAATTCAATGCTGCGATTTCAAGCGGTGAAATACCGGACATAGCGAGTGTGGGGAAAGAGGATCTGAAACGGCTGGTGGATGCAGATCTGATAGTGGATTTAAAACCTTATATTGATGAATATGCAAGTGATTATGTAAAACAGCTGTATGAAACTGTCGGGGAGAGCGCGTTTGATGCTGTTACCTATAACGGGGCGGTTTATGGTCTTCCAATTTCCGACAGTGATATTGAAAGGGCACAGATTTTATGGCTCCGTCAGGATTGGCTGGATGCATTGGGATTGAGTGCACCTGCGAGCATTGATGAGCTTAAGGAAGTATTGCGTGCCTTCAAGGACTATGCGGGAGAAGGCGGCGTCGGACTTGCAATGGGGAATGATCTGTATGGGAATCAGTTTGATATCAAGGGTATTTGCAATGCATACCATGCGTATCCCACCTATTGGATTGAAGACAAGGATGGCAGTCTGGTTTATGGCAGCACAACACCGGAGATGAAGCAGGCATTAACTACTCTGTCCGAGTTATATGCGGATGGATTGATTGATAATGAATTTTATGTGAATGATAATCAGAAGGCAGCGGAAGCGCTTGTTAACGGAAAATGCGGTGCTATGTATGGATTTCATGCAACACCGCTGGATTTCCTCCAGACGGTTAAGAATGCAATTCCTGAAGCTGAGTGGAAGCCGTTCATGATACCGATGGAAAAAGCCGATGAAAAGGCCGCGCCTGGAATTGAAATGGCGACCACGGGCTGGTACGTGGTAAGTAAGAACTGTGAGCATCCGGAGGCTTTAATCCAATTAATGAATCTGTATTGCGAAAAAGTGCTGGATCCGGAAAAAAATGAATATACGGTATATGCAAATCCCGGAAATGGAGTTGAAGGTGTTTGGAAGCTCGCCCCGGTTGGAATAACGAGTACTCCTGACAAAAACCAGGCTACTACAAAAGCAATTGCGGAGCCTTTAAAAACAGGGGAGCCCGGTGACCTGACAGGGGAACAATATTCCATGTGGGAGTATTGCTATAAGGCGCTGCAGGGTGATGATTCCATGTGGGGATGGCTTGGCGTATTTGGTGAAGAAGGCGGACAGAGTATTCTGTTAAAATATCAGGATTCTGAAAATGCAACACCCGTTTATAATAAATTCGTTTCAGCGCCCGGGGAAGTTATGACTGCCAGAAAGTCAACGCTGGATGATATGCTGGATCAGACCTTTCTTAAGATTATTTCCGGACAGGAAAAAATAGATGCATTCGATAAAGTGGTTGAGGAATGGAAGAATGCCGGCGGTATTGAAATGACCGCAGAGGTTAATGAATGGTATTCTTCAAATAAATAATAACCGCTGAGAATTGATTATGCTGCGGCAAAGAACAGTACAGACGCTGTTCTTTGCCGTCGGCGAATCATTGGAAAAGCTATGAGAGGTGAAATTGTGGACCATAAAAGAAATAAATATTCCTTATCAAAATTCAAAAAAGAATTCCCCCTGCATTTAATGCTTTTTCCCGGGATAGTATTGATTCTTATTTTTAACTATGTCCCGATGGCGGGGCTTGTCATTGCTTTCCAGAAATTTATACCAAGCAAAGGTATGTTCGGTAATCAGGAATGGATAGGTTTGGATAATTTTAAATACGTATTTTCACTGCCGGGCTTTAAACAGGCTATGGTTAATACGGTTATCATCGCCACATGGAAAATAGTGCTTGGCCTGTTGGTCCCTATCATTTTTGCATTATTGCTGAATGAGGTCCATCATATTAAATTTAAAAAGACCATACAGACGATAGTATATCTGCCGTATTTTTTGTCCTGGGTGGTTTTAGGCGGAATTTTCATTGATTTGCTGTCCCCGGGTTCCGGCATCATAAATGGGATTATAACCTCCTTGGGGGGAGAGAGCATCTTCTTCCTGGGGGATAACAGGTATTTTAAAGGAACTTTGATTGTAACGGATATATGGAAAACCTTCGGCTATAGCGCAATTGTTTATCTGGCGGCGATTGTGGGAGTGGATACCAGCCTGTATGAAGCAGCGGAAACGGACGGCGCCAACCGCTGGCAGAAGGTGTGGCATATTACGCTTCCCGGAATCCGCGGGATTGTTGTGCTGATGATGGTATTGAGCCTGGGAAATGTCCTGAATGCCGGTTTTGACCAGGTATTCAATTTATATACCAAGGCAGTCTATGAAAGCGGGGATATCCTGGATACCTTTATTTACAGACTGGGACTGATTGACGCGCAGTACGGCGCTGCTACAGCGGTTGGATTATTTAAATCGATTATTTCAACCATATTTATTTCCACATCCTATTATCTTGCATATAAATTTTCAGATTATCGTATTTTCTGATGTAGGAAGTTGGGAGCACCTTCCAAATATTGAATGAATGTCCGGAAAAGCGGACAGAGGGTAAATATATATGAAAAAAATAAAAAAGAGCCGCGCAGTTTTTTGCGTTATAAATTATATGATTTTATCTTTGCTGGCGTTATTGTGCATACTTCCGTTGCTGACTATCCTGGCAATGTCTTTTTCCAGCGCAACGGCAGTCGCCGCGGGTAAGGTAACGCTCTGGCCGGTAGAATTTACGACGATGGCATATCAATATGTGATTGAAAAAAAGGAGTTCTGGACGTCCCTGTTAAAAAGTGTTGAGAGGGTCTTAATCGGCGTGCCGTTATCAATGATTCTTACGATTCTGATTGCCTATCCGCTGTCGAAGGATAAATCGCAGCTTCAGGCAAGGGGCGTTTATGTTTGGTTGTTTTTCTTTACCATGCTTTTTTCCGGGGGACTGATTCCGGGATACTTACTGATAACCAATCTCCATTTGATGGATACCATCTGGGCATTGATACTTCCCACGATTCTTTCTGTTTATAACATTGTGCTTATGATTAATTTCTTCCGGGGGATACCGAAGGAACTGGAGGAAGCGGCAATTATTGATGGGGCGAACCATTTTATTACATGCTTCCGCGTATATGTTCCATGTGCCAAGCCATCGATTGCCACCCTCACCTTATTTTCCTTCATAACACAGTGGAACAGCTATTTTGACGGGCTGATTTTTTCGAATTTCCCATCAAGCTATCCGCTGGCATCGTATTTATATACCGTTGTTGTGAAAAGGGACTTAAGCCTGTTGAGTATCGATGAAATAAAAATATTGTCCGTTGTTGACGACAGGACGATCCGCTGTGCGCAAATATTTATATCACTCATCCCGATCATGCTTATCTATCCGTTTGCGCAGAAATATTTTGTAAAAGGCATGACGGTGGGATCGGTCAAGGGATAAGGGAGCGTAAAAATGAAAATTACAGAATGCAGAACGAATCATTATGAAAATCCCCTGGGATATCATTTTGAAAATCCGGTGTTTTCCTGGAAGGTGACGGAGGCTGAAGGCAAAAAAATGGCGGCCGCAAGAATCCTGGTTGCGGCGGATGAAAAGATGGCTGATGTCATATTGGATACGGGATATCAGACGGATATCAATCCCCTGGCGGCGCCGGTTTTGCTGCAAATGGAGCCGAGAACAAGGTATTATTGGACAGTGGGCGTCCGGACGGAGGCCGGTGACGAATGCAGCAGCGCTGTAAACTGGTTTGAAAGTGCAAAGGGAAAGGAAGGCTGGGAAGGCAAGTGGATCGGCTGCATGTCAAAAGAGCTGGACAGCCCTGTTTTCTATAAGGAAATAAATATCATAAAAAAAGTCAGCCGTGCGCGATTGTACATAACAGGCCTTGGGTTGTATGAGGCCATGTGGAATGGGGAAAAAATCGGCGGAGAGCTGCTGACTCCCTATTGCAATAACTATAACAGCTGGGTTCAGTACCAGACCTACGATGTGACGGATATGTTAAGCGGGGGCGGAACATTGTCTGTCATGCTGGGGCCCGGATGGTATAAGGGAAGATTCGGATTTTCCGGAGACAGGGTAAAAGGGTATTACGGTGATTCGTATAAACTGTTAGCGGAGCTTCGTATCGTATATGAAGATGGCACGGAGCAGATCGTCGGGACGGATGACAGCTGGAAGATAAGGACGTCCAATATTGTTTTCTCCAATATCTATGACGGAGAATGGAGGGATGATACCAGAAAGGCTGAACCGGACAGCAATGCGATATATACCGAAGCGCCGAAGGGGAGTCTGACGGCCAGGCTCAGCACACCGGTTAAGGTGAGGGAAGAATTCCCGGTAAAGGAATTGATCCATACGCCTGCCGGCGAAACTGTACTGGATCTGGGGCAGAATATCACAGGTATTTTTTCACTGCGGGTAAAAGAACCGGAAGGGACTGTGATCCATATCCAGACAGGCGAAATACTGCAGCAGGGGAATTTTTACCGGGACAATCTGCGGTCGGCAGGCTCAGAATACTTTTACGTTTCCAACGGGACTGAACAGACGATAGTTCCGCATTTTACTTTTTTCGGATACCGCTATGTGAAAATCGAAAAGACAGTTTGTAAGGACAGGGCGGAAGCTCTTGCGGTCATGAGAAGGAAAAAAGAGGATGCTGCCTATACGCCGATGCAGGATGCCGTAAAGGACTGCTTTGTGGGTCTGGCGATCTATTCTTCACTTCCCGGGACGGGGAAGCTGGTTACCGGAAATCCTTTATTGAACCGGCTGATTTTAAATACGGAATGGGGGCAGAAGGATAATTTTGTGGATGTGCCTACGGACTGTCCCCAGAGGGATGAACGGATGGGGTGGACAGGGGACGCGCAGGTATTTTCAGCCACGGCGTGTTATATCAAAGACTGTTATTCGTTCTATTATAAATATATTTATGATATGGAAACGGAGCAGAACAGCCGTGCAGGTATGGTCCCGAACGTGGTGCCGGCCTTTGATGTAGACAGCACATCCTCTGTCTGGGGCGATGCAACCACAATTATTCCCTGGAATATGTATCGTTTTTATGGGGATGCGGGGATATTGGAAAAGCATTACAGCTGTATGAAGTCCTGGGTTGATTATATAACCTCTGTAAACCAAACGGCAGATGGAAAAAACGACGGCTGGCGCAGAGCGGTACATTATGGGGACTGGCTGGCGCTTGACGGGGAAGGCGGAACGGATGGCGTCAAGGGCGGAACGGATGATGGATTAATTGCCAGTGTATATTACCGGCTAAGCGCGCAGCTGACCGCGAAAGCGGCGCAGATCCTGGGGAAAAAAGAGGATGCCGAAGTCTATGAGGCCTTAGCGGAGGATATCCTGCAGAATATCCGGAAGGAATATTACGGCCCACAGGGTAGCTGTGTCACTACCCAGACAAGCTGTCTGCTGGCTTTACGCTATAGCTTAAGTGAGGACCGGGAAGGTATTTGCAAGGCCCTGAAAGCGCTTTTTGAAGCCAATGGGAACCATCTGCAGACAGGCTTTGTAGGGACGCCGATGCTTTTGGAGGAGCTTACGAAAGCAGGAATGAACGATCTGGCTTATCATCTTTTGTTAAATGAGGATTACCCGGGGTGGCTGTATGAGGTTAAGCTTGGAGCCACCACCATATGGGAGCGGTGGAACAGTGTCCTGGCGGACGGCAGCATTTCTTCTACGGGAATGAACAGCCTGAACCATTATGCATACGGGTCTGTTGTGGAATGGATGTATTCCTATATGGCGGGGATCAGACAGGCTGAAGATTCTGTGGGATTCCGGAAAGTCATCTTTGCACCGGTGGTGGATCCTCGTGTGGGTCAGGTAAGCTGTGAATTTAATTCGGCCTCCGGATTATGGAAATCCGCCTGGAAATTCGAAGACGGGCACAATATAAGGCTGACATTTTCGGTTCCGTTTGGATGTGAGGCCCTCCTGCAGCTGCCCCTGGCTTCCCAAGACGTGTTTGCAGATACGGATAATCCTATTTTTTCATGTGTGCGGGAAAACATCTGTTATTTGACAACAGGCGAATATGAAGTTGCATACAGGATGAAATGTGAATCAAAGACCACGGAAAGCAGTTGAAGCGGCTTCACGTAATACAGCACCGCATTATTTGCGGTGCTGTATTATATTACGGAACTGCAGGGGGGTGATGCCTGAAAGCTGCTTGAATTTGTGTATAAAATGCGAAGAACTGTTATAGCCGACGGACAGTGAGATGTCCAGTATGGATAACTGCGTCGTGGCCAGAAGGTTCTTTGCATGGTTAAAGCGCAGCTCATCGATATAGGATTTAAAGCTTCGCTGAAAGCATTTTTTGAAGGTCTGGCCAAAAAAGGTGTGCGAATAAAAAGACAGATTAATAATTTCGTCCACCGACATGGAAAAGATTTCAGGCCGCTGGATATCCTGCAAAAAGGATTCAAGCCAGGCAGGGCAGTTAATCTGCCGGGTATACATATTATCAAAAATAACGCCCAATATTTCAATGATGACGGCGAGTACGCATTTCCGGTAGGTTTCCCGCATGGCCTCATCTTTGGCAAGCACATAATTAACTTCCAGTTTACGTACTTTTTTTACAATTACGGTGAATTCATCGTAATTCAGGCTGCATTTTTTTTCAGAAGCGTCTTTCATCAAAAAATCATATAATTCTTCGTTAAATAACTTCAGGCACACCTGTTTCAGCTGTTCGCAGGTGATATACAGGTCGATATGCTCATGATCGTCACTGAGTTCGGTAATACTGTGCAGAGGAAGGTGATTCAGGAAAAAAACATCACCGTTGACAATGGTTTCTGAAATACCGTCTACGGTATTAAGCGCTGTTCCATTTGTGACCAGTACAAACTCACAATTTACGTGGACATGTTCCGGGGCAGCCAGGTGATGTGTGTATGCGGTCAATACTTCATTTTCAAAAATAAGTTTTCTGACCATGGTATCTCCTTTTCCATAGTGCTGTTAATTTGAAAAATAGCATAACGGCACAGGACTGTCAATGAGATAGTTTAATAACCAGACAAATGGCGAGCAGTCCAGCCTTCAGCCGAACTGTTACTAAATTGCGCAGCAGTTCTTCCCTGCCTGGGGCATACGGTATCGAGTCTTGCATTTCTTATAGAAAAGAAAAAGATTTTATGTTACACTAATAATCGTCTGATGCCCTGGTACATAGTTATTTTTGGGCGGAATTAAAAAAAAGATAAAATGACGGGGAAGAAAAGGAAATGAAAACGAGTAAATTGCTGAAAAGATTTATCCCATATTACCGTAAATATGTTGGGATCATGGTAATGGATTTATTTTGCGCTGCGCTCACGACAGTATGCGAACTGGTTCTGCCGTTGATACTCCGCTATATTACCAATATCGGGATGAATGATCTGGCGTCGCTTACTGTGCGGACGATTATAACAATTGGCGTGGTTTATTTTGTGCTGCGGATTATTGACGGCATGGCCAGCTTTTACATGGCTTATACGGGCCATGTTATGGGGGCGGCTATCGAAACGGATATGCGGCAGGATGCCTTTGCGCATTTGCAGAAGTTGTCTGATAACTATTTTAACAACACAAAGGTCGGACAGATAATGTCCAGGATCACAAGTGATTTGTTTGATGTAACTGAATTTGCGCATCATTGCCCGGAGGAATTTTTTATTGCGTTCCTTAAGGCGGCCGTGTCGTTCGTGATTCTGGCCCGCATCAATGCACTGCTGACGGTTATCATATTTGTATTAATTCCGGTAATGGCGGTTTCCTGTTCTTATTTTAACCTGCAGGTAAGAAAAGCCTTTAAGCGGCAGAGAAACCATATTGGTGAGCTGAATGCCAGAATTGAGGACAGCCTTCTTGGAAATAAGGTCGTAAGGGCTTTCGCAAATGAAGATGTGGAGCTTGGTAAGTTTACCGATGATAATCAGAAATTTCTGGAGATTAAACGTCAGACCTATAAATATATGGCGGCCTTTCAGAACACGATCCGTATATTTGACGGCCTGATGTATGTGGTGGTCATTGTTGCAGGCGGTATTTTTATGATACGGGGATTGATTTCACCTGCGGATCTGGTTGCCTATACAATGTATGTAACCACGCTTTTGGCAACGATTCGGCGTATTATAGAGTTTGCGGAGCAGTTCCAGCGGGGAATGACCGGGATAGAACGGTTTACTGAGCTGATGGATGCCAGCATCGATATTTTTGATGAGGAAGGAGCGGTTCCGCTTCATGACGTGGATGGGCAGATTGCCTTCAGGCATGTCTCTTTTGAGTATCCCGATGATCATACGCCGGTGCTGTCAGATATCAACATAACCATTAAGCCGGGCGAAAAAGTAGCTCTGGTGGGGCCTTCAGGTGGCGGTAAAACAACACTGTGCAACCTTATTCCCCGTTTTTATGATCCGACAGAGGGGGAAATCTTAATTGACGGGCAGAATATCAGAAGGGTAACTCTTCAAAGCTTAAGAAGCAGTGTGGGTGTGGTTCAGCAGGATGTGTACCTCTTTTCCGGGAGCGTGTATGAAAATATTGCCTATGGCAGGCCGGGAGCGTCTCATGAGGAGGTTATCAGGGCCGCTAAGCTTGCCGGCGCGCATGAATTCATCGAGAGCCTGAAGGATGGCTATGATACCTATGTTGGCGAGCGCGGTGTGAAACTGTCCGGCGGCCAGAAACAGAGGATCAGTATTGCAAGGGTATTTTTGAAAAATCCCAAAGTGCTGCTGCTTGATGAAGCCACTGCTGCATTGGATAATGAGAGCGAGCATCTTGTTTCCGAATCTCTGGATAAGCTGGCGGCGGACAGGACAACGCTTACCATTGCCCACCGTTTAACAACTATCCGCGGTGCCGACCGGATTCTGGTATTATCCGGAAGCAGGATTGTGGAAGAAGGCAATCACGAGGCGTTAATGAAAAAACAGGGGATTTATTACCAGCTGTATACTTCCGCTAATATTGCGGACCAGCCTGCAATAAATTAATGGATACTATAAGTTTTACACCACAGCGGATTTGCTGAAATAAAATTGCCGGTGGCCGCATATCATGTTATACTAATGATAGCAGGCCTGCCGTGCCAAAAGGGCCTGACGGATCAGTTCCGCCAGGCCTTTTATATGTATGGAAATTTTTTCTTCTGAAAGTTTCCTGCGGGGTGATATTGCGTCTTTAGCGTGGGATGCAGAGAGCGGATAGCGCGGTATTTCTTAATCAGGGCCTGAGTGCGGAAAGCACAGAACAGGAGTATGCATGAAACTAATTTTTATCGGAGCGGATCATGAGGTAACGGGCAGCTGCCATTATCTGGAGGCGGCCGGAAAGCATATTCTGGTTGACAGGGGGATGGAGCAGGGGATAAATCCCTTTGAAAATGCGGAACTGCCGGTGCAGGAGGCTATGATTGATTATGTGTTCCTGACCCATGCGCATGTGGATCATTCGGGGATGCTTCCTCAACTGTACGCAAAAGGCTTTCGCGGGAAAATTTTTGCAACCCAGGCGACAACGGAGCTTTGTGATATTATGCTGCGTGACTGTGCCCATATACAGCAGCAGGAGGCGGAGTGGAAGAACCGTAAGGCGAAGCGGCATGCAGGCTCGGAAAAACATGAAGCGCCTTATACGATGGAGGATGCGGAGGGCACCATTGGCCTTTTAGTACCCTGTGATTATCAGAAAATAATTGAGGTTTGTCCCGGAATCAGGATCCGTTTTACGGACATCGGGCATTTGCTGGGCTCCTCCAGCATTGAAGTGTGGGCACAGGAGAACGGAATTCAGAAGAAGCTGTGTTTTTCCGGGGATATCGGGAACAAAAACCAGCCGCTCATCAAGGATCCCCATCCTACCAGGGACGCCGATTATGTGATCATGGAATCCACCTATGGCGACCGGCTGCATGGGACGGACCGGCCTGATTATATTTCCGGGCTGGCAGAGGTGCTGCAGAAGACCTTTGACAGGGGAGGCAATGTGGTGATTCCCTCGTTTGCAGTGGGAAGAACCCAGGAAATCCTGTATTTCCTGCGGAAAATCAAGGAAGACCGCCTGGTGAAAAACCACGGCAATTTTCCGGTATATGTGGACAGTCCGCTGGCCGTGGAGGCAACGGGGATTTTTGAAAAAAATATTTATGACTGCTTTGATGAAGAGGCTATGGAGCTGGTGCGTAAAGGAATCAATCCCATTTCTTTTCCGGGACTGCGTCTGTCAATCACCAGCGATGAGTCAAGGGCGATTAATTTTGATGAAACGCCGAAGGTGATTATTTCCGCATCGGGTATGTGTGAGGCGGGGCGTATCAAGCATCATCTGAAGCACAATCTGTGGCGGGAGGAGTGTACCGTGCTCTTCGTAGGCTATCAGTCTGTGGGAACGCTGGGACGGAATATCCTGGAGGGCGCCCAGGAGGTAAAGCTGTTCGGGGAGTCCGTGGATGTGCGGGCCGAAATCAAGGCGCTTCAGGGAATGAGCGGCCATGCGGATAAGAACGGGCTGATTGAGTGGCTGAATTGTTTTGAAAAGAAGCCGGAGCGGGTGTTTATCGTCCATGGGGAGGATACGGTATGCACCTCTTTTGCCGAATGCCTGCGCCATGAATATGGCTATGATACCTATGCGCCGTTCAGCGGAACACGGTTTGATCTGCTCCATAACCTTCTGGAATATGAGGCGGCGCCGATAGCCAGGGAAAAGAAGGCCAGGGCAGCGGTGGCAAACAGCGTCTATGCGAGACTGGAGGCCGCCGGGCAGAGGCTTCTGGCGGTTATCCGCAACGGGAAGGGCATGGCAAACAAGGATATGGCGAAGCTGGCGGATCAGATCAATGCGTTGTGTGATAAATGGCAGTAGGAAACGGGAAACTGATTTTAAAAACAGAATTCAGTATACAGATTTAAAGAAACTGAGTTCATGAAACAGCTTTTACAAAACAGAATTTACAGGACAGAACAGGAGAAAAAAGCAGAATGAGTCTGGCAGATATAACATTTATTCAGATGTGCAGGGATATCCTGGAGAACGGAACGAGCACCGAAGGGGAGAAGGTCCGTCCCAGGTGGGAGGATGGCACGCCGGCCTATACCATCAAGAAGTTCGGCGTGGTCAACCGGTATGATCTTTCCAGGGAATTTCCCATACTGACCCTGCGCAGGACGGCGCTGAAGTCGGCGACGGATGAGCTTCTGTGGATTTGGCAGCGCAAATCCAACAACATCCATGATCTTCACAGCCACATCTGGGATGAGTGGGCGGATGAGGACGGTTCCATCGGAAAGGCCTACGGCTATCAGCTGGGGGTGAAGCATCAATATAAGGAAGGCATGATGGATCAGGTGGACAGGGTGATTTATGATTTGAAAAATAATCCCTTCAGCCGCCGGATTATGACGAATATATATGTGCATCAGGATCTGCATGAGATGAACCTTTATCCCTGCGCTTACAGCATGACCTTCAATGTGACCCAGAAAAAGGGAGAGGACAGACTGACGCTGAACGCTATACTCAACCAGCGTTCCCAGGATGTGCTTGCCGCCAACAACTGGAATGTGGTACAGTATGCGGTGCTGGTCCATATGCTGGCGCAGGTATGCGGCATGCAGGCGGGAGAGCTGGTGCATGTGATTGCGGACGCCCATATTTATGACAGGCATATCCCTATTATAAAGGAACTGATTCAAAGAGAGCCTCTGCCGGCGCCTTCGTTCTGGCTCAATCCGGAGGTGAAGGATTTTTATCAGTTCACAAGGGATGATGTGAAGGTGGAAAATTATGTGACAGGGGAGCAGATTCAGGGAATCCCCATTGCTATCTGAAAACCGAAAAACAGGCAGAAGGGGGAAGGCTGGCGGCAGTCAGGCTGTCTGTGGGCAGCATGGGCCGGAAAAATATCCCGGCCTCCCTCATTTAAGAGTTAATTTGCGATAGGCCCGCTGCGGCGGGCGGTTAGGAGAAAAAATGAATATTATAGTTGCAGTAGATGAAAACTGGGCCATCGGATACCGCGGGGATCTTCTGGTAAGGATTCCGGCGGACCATAAGATGTTCAGGAATGAAACCATAGGAAAAGTGGTGGTGCTGGGAAGGAAAACAATGGATACGTTTCCTGGAGGGCTGCCGTTAGCCGGCAGGACCAATATCGTGCTGACCCGGAATCCGGAATATCAGGTGAAGGACGCCATAGTGGTCCATTCTGTGGAGGAGCTTTTGGCGGAATTGAAAAATTATGACACAAAGGACGTTTATGTCATTGGGGGCGACAGCGTTTACAGCCAGCTGCTTCCTTACTGCGACACGGCCCATGTGACCAAAATTGACCGTTCCTACGAGGCGGATACTTACTTTCCCAATCTGGATGCCTCAGGTGAATGGGAAATTACGGCGGAAAGCGATGAACAGAGCTATTTTGACACAACATATCATTTCCTGAAGTATGAAAGAAAACAGTAAGAGGGAGATTACAGAAAATAAATAAATTTCTGCTTCCATAACCGTAAACTTTATATTATAATATTTTTGTGCGCCTGCTTCCTGTCGGGCCGGAGAGGCCAAAAAGGGCCTTCTGACGGGCCGGCCGCTTCGCAACCGAAGCCGGTGCGTATGATCGCGTTTATGCGAATGATAAAAGGCAAACAGCAAAAGAGGTATATTTTATGGAAAGAAGAGTAGGAACCATTTCAAGAGGAATCCGCTGCCCGATTATCCGTGAAGGGGACAATCTGGCAGATATCGTTGTTTCCAGCGTGCTGGAAGCGGCGGAAAGTGAAGGCTTTGAGTTAAGGGACAGAGATGTAATCTCCGTAACGGAATCCATTGTGGCGAGAGCGCAGGGAAATTATGCGTCCGTTGCAGCGATTGCGCAGGATGTGAAGGAGAAGCTGGGAGGAGAGACTATCGGAGTTATTTTTCCCATCCTTTCCAGGAACCGTTTCGCAATCTGCCTTCGCGGAATCGCTATGGGAGCTAAGAAGGTGGTGCTGATGCTCAGCTATCCCAGCGACGAAGTGGGCAATGCGCTGGTTTCCCAGGATCAGCTGGATGAAGCCGGAGTGAATCCCTACAGCGATGTTCTTTCCCTGGAAAAATACAGGGAGCTGTTCGGCGAGAACAGGCATCCTTTCACCGGCGTGGATTATGTGGCTTATTACAGCGACCTGATCCGTGAATGCGGCGCGGAGGTTGAGGTTATTTTCGCCAACAATCCCAGAGTGATTTTAGATTATACAAAGAATGTACTCAACTGTGATATCCATACGAGAGCGCGCACCAAGAGGATCCTGAAGGAGTGCGGCGCCCAGGTGGTATGCGGTCTGGATGATATTCTTACATCCCCTGTAAACGGAAGCGGCTGCAATGAAAAATACGGCCTGCTCGGCTCTAATAAATCCACGGAGGACACCATCAAGCTGTTCCCCAGGGACTGCACGGATCTGGTGAATGATATCCAGAACCAGATTCTTACGAAAACCGGAAAGCATGTGGAAGTAATGGTTTACGGCGACGGCGCCTTTAAGGATCCTGTGGGAAAAATCTGGGAACTTGCTGACCCCTGTGTGGCGGTGGCCAATACGGAAGGCCTGGAAGGAACTCCCAACGAAGTGAAGCTGAAATATCTGGCAGACAACGATTTCAAGGATCTTTCAGGAGATGCGCTGAAGGAAGCGATTTCAGAAAGAATCAAGGGTAAGAAGGGGAATCTGGTGGGAGACATGGCTTCTCAGGGAACTACCCCCAGAAGGCTTACCGATCTGATCGGTTCTCTCTGCGACCTGACGAGCGGTTCCGGCGACAAGGGAACTCCTGTTATCCTGGTGCAGGGCTACTTCGATAACTTTACGGACTAGAGCGTGTTTGAAAATTCATTCCTGACACACTCTAAGGTGGCACAGCAAATATTTTGGAAGCCGGCAAACGCGTCTGGTACGTGGTGTAAGGGCTTCTGAATTTACACTGGAAGAAACAGAAGGGAGAAAGCTTTGACTGAGCTTTCTCCTTTTTGGAAGAAGGGAAAGAGTGAGCCTATGAAAACCGTACGGAAGGACAGGCACGGCGGAAAATATCAGAACCGGATTTTCCTGCTGCTTCTGCTCATGGCGGTGGTTCCGCTTCTGATAGCCGGAAGCATATCCTATAAAGTCTATCTGGATGAAGTGACCAGGCAGACGGACCTTTCCATGGAAGCGATTGAAGCCCAGATCTGCAATGATGTGGAGGTTACGCTTTCTTCGATCCGGCAGTTTTACAGGGAAATTTCCACGGATGATCAGATGAGCTGGCTGAAGGAGACGGGAAGCATACCGTACAGTGATTACAGCAATCTGAATGAGGCACAGAATCTGCTGAAGGGGCCTACCTATCTGGATGAATATGTGGGAAGCTATGCCTTCATCAATATCATGCAGGACTGGGTGCTTACGAATAACGGCATGTACCGGCTGAGTGAGGTTCGCAACAAGGAACAGGTTGATTCGCTTCTGGAAAAAGCGGCGCAGATTCCCTCCACGCTGTTCTGGATGAATAATGTGGGAGAAAAATCGGCCTATGTAAATGGGATTTATCAGAGCAAAACGCTGGATGTTTCCGGCTTCCAGATGATCATGAAGCTGCCGGGGAATGTGAACCGGGTGGATCAGATCGTTATGGTGCAGCTGAACCTTCCCAGGCTGAGGCAGCGTCTGGACAGCAACCTGGCCGGTTATGAGCTGTGCATATTCAGCAGTGATGCAAAGACCATATATTCTTCGGATGAGGTGCTGGAAAATTATTTTTCCGCGCATCCGGAGGAGCTGAAAAACGAAAAACGCATAGATAACCTGAAGATAGAAGGCGGCGGTGAATACAGGATCCGGATCAGCGGCACCTCGGGCAACGGCATGAATTATGTGCTGGCCTATAATCTGGGGCAGATGAAGGAGGGCGCGGGAAGAATCCTGGGAGTCTCCCTGGTGATCATGGGCGCGCTCATCGTTCTGCTCATCCTCAGCCGGATATTTACAAGCATCCTGTATCAGCCGGTGAAGAGCCTGAACGCGTATGTATCCGATATTGCGGGGGTGGATACGGAGGAAATGGACGAGTTTTCCGCCATCCGGGAAAATGTGGTACAGCTTGTGGACACGAAGGAAAGCCTGCAGCTCATGGTGCAGAACCAGCAGAAGATACTGGTGGAGCAGTTTATCATCCGTACCATCCGCGGGGAAATGACGCCGGAGGCGGTGGCAGGGGCGCAGGAGCAGTTCCAGCTGCCAAGGGCCAGGGTATACCAGCTCCTGACGGCGGTGTGTATGCTGGAAGGGGAAACGGACCAGGAAAGCGAGCTGGAAAATGAAGCGCTGAGCATGACCATTGTGAAGAAGGCGCCGGAAGGGATTGCCGCCGGGCTGATTACGCCGGTGCTTTGCCTGAACGGACAGATCCTGCTTCTGACAGGCGCCAATACCCAGGAGGAGCTGCGGGAAAAGACAATGCGCATCCACACCGAGTTTACGGAGTTTGTGGAGACGGAGTTCGGCTGTTCACTGATTTCCGGCGTCAGCCAGGTATTTCCGGGGCTGAAATATCTGCGCACCGCTTACAATGAATGTATGGAAACGCTCAAGAATACGGGGAGCGGGCCAAGGGATCACAGCGATATCACCTTTTATGAGGAAATCGCCAGGAACGACGGTATTATAAGCGGCTATGATTATGTTATGGAAAATGCGCTCACCAAAGCGGTCAATGACGGCGACTGCGAGGAAGCGGCGCAGCTGGTGGATAAATTCATCAACAGCCTGAATAACAGAGGGATAACCCGTCATGACAGGAACTTTTTCCTGTACCGGCTGGTGATAGCCGTGCTGGCTGTGCTTTCGGACGCGGGCCTGTCTGCCAACCAGGTGTTTCGGGACCGTTCCGAAGATATTTTCCAGAAGCTGAACTATATCTGTGAAAGCGACAAGCTCAAGAGCTATATGAATTCCCAGATCGTCCAGCCCTCCATCGAAGCGCTGCGGCAGTACCGCTATCAGGCTTCCTCCGAAATACTCAGGCGGATCATGGAGCTTGTGCATGAGCGCAGGGGGGACATTACGCTGACGGAATGCGCTGAGCAGCTGAATTATCACCCCAGCTATATCTGGAAAATCCTGAAGGCGGAACGGAATATGACCTTTACGGATCTGGTGAACCTGGAAAAACTGGAAACCGCCAAAGAGCTGCTGCTGAATACGGAGCTTTCCATCGCGGAAATATCGGAGCAGCTCAGCTATGCAAACACACAGAATTTTATCCGCTTCTTCAGCAAATATGTGGACAGCACCCCGGGAAAATACCGGAAGGAGCATAAAGGCCAGGAGGATAAAAGCCGACTGTAAAATAATCATGTTGTAAAATACGGTAACAAAAGATGATAATCATATGCTTTCCGGCGGGAAAGATAATGATTATTGACAGGAGCAGGGAGGCGGAAAGCCCGTAAAACGGGGCTTTCTGCCTCCCTTTTTATTTTTGCTGAAATGGAAAGATATTCCTCATTGAAAAACGCGTGTAGTTAGATTACTATACAAAACGAACCAAGGGACACCACATCCCAATAGTTAAAGTAAAGAAGAGGAGGGCTTTTAGTGAGCAGACAAAAAGGGAAGGCAGCCGCTGTTCCCTATCAGAAGAAGGAATCGTTCCTGCATTTCGTGATAGCGCACAAATGGCTGTATATTCTATTAATACCCGGCGTGCTTTATATGCTGGTGTTCAATTACCTGCCGATGGCGGGAATCGTCATCGCGTTCCAGGATTTCAGACCCTTCAGCGCAGACAGCGCCATCGGCGCATATCTGTCCAGTGAATGGGTGGGACTGGCGAACTTCAAGAAGTTTTTTATGGGCTATGACTTCACGATGCTGTTGAAGAATACCCTGTCCATTTCCATACTGAGTCTGATTTTCTTTTTCCCGGCGCCTATTTTACTGTCGCTTCTGTTAAATGAAATCAGATGCCAGGGGTACAAGCGGGTGTCGCAGACGCTGATTTACATACCGCATTTTATTTCCCTGGTTATTGTGGCAACGCTGACGCAGCAGCTGTTCAGCACCACAGACGGTATTGTTTACAAGATTCTGGAAAGCATCATGGGCAGGGGCGCTGCGCCGGATGTCCTGGCGTCGCCCAAGTATTTTTACGGCCTGATTGTAGGACAGAATATATGGAAGGAAACCGGGTACGGCACCATCGTATTCCTGGCGGCGCTGGCCGGCGTGGATATGGAGCTGTATGAAGCGGCGAGAATTGACGGCGCTGGACGCTGGAGGCTGATGTGGCACATTACGCTGCCCGCCATCCGCGGAACCATCGTAATCATGCTGATTCTGAAGGTGGGCTCCATCCTGAATACAGGATATGAGCAGATTTTCCTGATGCAGAACGACCTGAACTATACGGCATCCGAGGTGTTCGATACTTACATATATAATAAAGGCATCAAGCTGGCCCAGTATTCCATGGCGACGGCGGCAGGCGTATTCAAATCCGTTGTCAGCCTGATAATGGTGCTGGCGGCCAATAAGATTGCAAAGATGTGCGGCGAATCAGGATTCTATTAAAATGGAGGGAGATATCAATGGCAAAACAGCGTAACGGCTCCAAAATCAAAAGGAGCCCCGGCGACCAGGCGGTACAGGTTTTGATTTATTTCATAGTCGGTTTGAGCGCAGTGGTTACTGTCCTTCCGTTCCTGTATGTACTGGCCGGTTCCTTTGCTACGGAGCGTGAACTGACGGAGAGGGCGTTCTTCATCATTCCCACGGAATTTTCATTAAACGCCTATAAATATATCATCCGGACAGGAGATGTGTTTAAGGGGCTGAAAAACTCGGTGATTGTAACCGTCATCGGTACGGCCATCAATATGTTTTTTACAACTACACTGGCTTATCCGCTTTCCCGTTCCTATCTGAGAGGGCGTAACTTTTTCATCAATATGGTTATCATCACCATGCTTTTTTCAGGCGGTATGGTACCCAGCTATCTGGTAGTCAGCTCGCTGGGACTGACCAACAGCTTCTGGGCGCTTTGGCTGCCCGGCGCAATCAGCGCCTTCAATATGATTATCATCAAGAACTACTTCCAGGGAATCCCCAAGGAGCTGGAGGAAGCGGCGAGAGTGGACGGCAGCTCGGATTTGGGGATTTTCCTGAAAATAATCCTGCCTCTTTCCAAGCCCACCATCGCGTCCGTATCCCTGTTTTACGCGGTAGGGCACTGGAATTCCTACTTCAGCGCAATGCTCTATATTTCCGATAAGAGCAAGGAGGTAGTGCAGATCGCCCTGAGAAGAATTATCTTCCTGGCCGGCGGCATCAATACGGACGGAACCCCGATTGACTGGGGAATGATGGGACAGCCGCCGGAAAAAGCGGTTAAGATGGCAACCACGGTAGTGGCAACCGTGCCCATCCTGCTGATTTACCCGTTCGTACAGAAGTACTTTACCCAAGGTGTTATGGTCGGCGCGGTGAAGGGCTGATTTAACATAAACGTTTATAATTTAAGGGAGGAAAACAATGAAACGAAACAAATTATTATCCTTATTGTTAGTGGGCGCGATGACGGTTTCCATGCTTGCAGGCTGCGGCAGCAAGGCTGAAACGGGCAGCGGACAGGCAGCGGAGGGAACACAGGCCGCTTCCCAGGAAGCGGGCGGAGCGGAAAGCGCTGCGGCGGAAAGCACAGAAAATCCTACTATCACTTTCATGTGCATTGATATCTATGGAAAAGCTATGGGGAATGTTGGTTCCGAAGACGTGCTGAAGGCAGCCGAGGATTATACGGGAATCAATGTTGATTTCAACTGGGTAGCCAACGATTCCTACAGCGATATCCTGGGCGTTACCCTGATGGACAAAGCGAATATGCCCATGGTAATCACCTACGGAAGCGACCTGGGAGCCAATATCGTACAGGCGGCCAAGGACGGTGCATTCTGGGATTTGAATGATTTTGTATGGGATGAGGAAAAATACCCCAACCTTTCCAAGATGAATAAAAATGTGTGTAAGGCATTTACCGTGGACGGCCAGCTGGTAGGCGTTTACCGTTCCAGACCCATCGGACGTAACGGGCTGGGCTACCGTGCGGACTGGGCTGAGAAGCTGGGGCTGGAGGAGCCTAAGACCATCGAAGATATTTATAACATGATGTATCAGTTCACCTACGGCGATCCTGACGGAAACGGCAAGGACGATACCTATGGTCTGTGCATGTGCAAATATACAGGGCCGCTGGACATCATCCAGGCATGGTTCGGCGCAGGCAACCAGTGGAAGGAAGTTGACGGAAAGCTGGTTCCCGTCCATCAGACCGAGGAATATCTGGAAGCCCTGAAGTGGATGAAGAAGATGTATGATGACGGCCTTATCTATAAGGATTGGGCAACCCGTGAGACCAATACCTGGACTGACGGCGTAAAGAATGGCGAGTGCGGCATGTTCCTGGATGTTCTTGACAACTCCAGAAGAATATGGGATTATTTTGAAACAGAAGGGATTCCTTCCGTAACAGGCGAAGGCAATGCAAGCATGAAGCTGATCGGCGGCATTGCGGCGGAAGAAGGCGGAGAACCTCATACGCTGGCTACCTCCGGTGCGGCAGGCTGCTTCCTGATTACCAAGGCTGGAGCCAAGACAGAGCAGGATGTGGAAAACTGCCTGACCTATCTGGACAAGATGAACGATGAGGATATGAGAATCCTTGCGGACTACGGCCTGGAAGGAAGAGATCATGAAATCAATGAAGAGGGCTACATTGTTGACCTGCTTGCAGACAAGGAAATTCAGGAAAAACCGGAAATCGGCCTGAACCAGTCCGTTGCCTATGTGCCTGATTTACCGGATATGAAGACCGTGGAAAAATCAGACCGCCTCATTGAGGAAGAAGCGATTAAGGCTGCAAATGTTGATATTGCGGTATTTAATCCGGCTTCCGGATATCTGGTAAGCTCAAAAATCAACGCGGAAGTGGGAACCGACCTGAAGGATATCCTGGACAGGGCAAGAACCCAGTATATCTGCGGACAGATTGACGAAAATGGCTTACAGGAACAGTTTAAAGTCTGGGAACAGCGCGGCGGCGCGGATCTGATTACTGAAATCAATGAAATGTATCAGGCGGATCAGACAAAATAAATAGTAATGCAGGCCGGATGGCCGGATAAAGGGGAGGCTGCAGGGTCGGAAGAATTCTGCAGCCTCCTTTTTTCTTATTTAAATACATAAGGAAGGGAAATGGGATGGAAATAAGATTACAGGAAATAACGGATTCTTCGGCAACAATTGCCTGGGAGCCGGAAGACGGGGCGGAATGCTACCGGGTTTACTGGGCGGACAGCGATACGCCGTCCATGGAATACTGCAGGCTGGCGGAGACGGCGGACTGCTCCTATACGCTGCATAGGGCGACACATGTCCCGCATTATGTGAAGGTGTCCTGCGTGAAGGACGGCGTGGAGGGAGAATGTGGCAGGGTTCTCAGGACGCCGGTAAAAAAGGTGTTCCACGAGCAGCTGGAGCAGCTGAACAGGGGACTGGTCGCCGTTCCGGTAAAAAACGGGATTTTTTTAAGCTGGCGGCTGTTTCTGGGGGAAGTATCCGGATACTGTGACACCGGAATGACGGGGACGGATTTTTATGTATACAGGAATGGGGAACGGATTGCCGAGGTCAGTACGAGCACCAATTATCTGGACAGCGCGGGCAGCGCTGGGGACGGGTATGCGGTGGCTCCGGTCAGGGACGGCTGTGAGGGCGCCCGCTGTGAGGAAGTGAAGGCCTGGGAGAAGGAATATCTGGATTTGCCGCTGAAGCGTCCGGAGGGCGGCGTGACCCCTGCAGGGGAAAGCTATGTGTACCATGCCAATGATATGAGCGTGGGAGATGTGGACGGGGATGGAGAATACGAGTATATTGTAAAGTGGGATCCGTCCAATTCCCATGACGTATCGATTAAAGGCTATACAGGCAGGTGTTACCTGGACTGCTATAAGCTGGACGGGACGCTTTTATGGCGGCTGGATATGGGAGTCAATATCCGGGCCGGCGCGCATTATACCCAGTTTATGGTGTATGATTTCAATGGGGACGGTAAGGCGGAAATGGCTGTCAAAACGGCTCCGGGGACGAAGATGACCACCTTTTTTGCGGACGGCAGGGTAAAAGAGGAAAAATATATTACCATGCTGCCGGAGGATTTGGAGGCCGGCTGTTCCCATGAGGATAATTATGTCTGCAGTGCAGCGGATTACAGAGAGCATATGGCGGAGGTTTTCGCGCTCTGGCAGGAGCGCCCTGAGGTAAAGAGGGGAGAATGGCCGCTGACGCTGGAGGAATGCTGGGGCATGCAGCCACGGGTGTCTTATCCTTTATCAAAGGAGGATGCGCATTTGCTTGCCGATATTTTTATCAGGGAATATGCGCCCTCCAGAAGTGAAAAGAACAGGCTGGATCAGTTTGAGGGCTTCATTTATGAAGGGCCGGAATATCTGACCATGTTTGCAGGGGACGGTAAAGAGCTGCAGACGATCCGTTTTCCTGTGGGAAGGCAGGATGACGGGCTTATCTGGGGGGATTATGCAATGCCCCGGATAGAACCCTGCAACCGGGTGGACAGATTCCTGTCAGGCGTGGCTTATCTGGACGGGGAACGTCCGTATTTAATCGTCTGCCGGGGATATTATACCAGGACAACGGTAGTTGCGTATGATTTTTTTGAAAACCGGTTCCGGGAAACGTTCTTTGTGGACAGCGGGCATGTGCCCATGTCAAATCCTTTTCATGACGGAGGAGTCCATCTGCTGGAAGGGACGGATCCGGAATATGGAAGTCTGGCGGGGCAGGGGAACCACAGCCTTTCCACGGCGGATGTGGACGGCGACGGATGCATGGAGATCATATACGGCGCGGCCGTGATAGACCATGACGGCTCCCTTCTTTACAGCAGCAGTGACATACGGCCGGATGGGCTGCGCATCAAGCTGGGGCACGGGGACGCCATGCATGTGGCGAAAATCGATCCGGATCGGCCGGGCTTGCAGATCTTCAATGTGTTTGAGGGCGGGGAGCATGTGCCTTATGGCTTTGCGTTGCGCGACGCCTGTAGCGGGGAGGCTTTTTTCGGGGAATATGCCACGGAAGACCTGGGCCGGTGTATGGTGGGGAAAATCGATCCCAACACGAGGGGGCTTCAGGTGTGGGTGAACGAGGTGTTTGACTGTAAGGGGAATAAGCTGGACGTGCCGCTGCCCGGAACCAACGCCAATATCCGCTGGGCTGCGGATATGAGCACGCAGATTTTGGACAGCCCGCAGTACATCGGAACGGTACAGCCGGGGGTAATCAATGACAATACCCATGGCGTGATGCTGGATCCAGAGGATACTATGACAAACAACGGCACGAAGGGAAATCCCTGTCTTATAGCGGATATTTTCGGGGATTTCAGGGAGGAGCTGCTGCTTCGGAAAAAGGATGACAGCGCCATCCGCATTTATACCAATACGGAGCTGACACGGCACAAGCTTTTTACGCTGATGCATGATACAATGTACCGCTGCGGGGTGGCCTGGCAGAATAACTGTTATAACCAGCCCTGCTATACCAAGTTCTATTACGCGGATGACTGTGATTTCAAGGATGTGCTGCCCTGGCTGGAATAGCGGGGCCGGACGTGGATTTTATGCCTGTTAAAGCAGGCGGAAGGGAGCAGGGATGGAAGCGAAGCTGATAAACAGTTTTGATATTTCGGCAGCAGGAGGCGGCAAGGGCCTTCTGGGGGATATTGACGGGGACGGCAGGATGGAGGTAGTATTTGTACAGGCGGACAGCGGGATTGACGATCGTTTTGTACCGCACCAGATCACCTGTGTCACCGCGTACCGTCTTACGGGAGAGCTGCTGTGGCAGAGGGGCGACAGCTCGGGAAAGCCTGGAAACTTCGGCTCGGATTTTCCGGCGCAGATTTATGATATCGATCATGACGGGCGGCTGGAAATTCTGTGCGTGATGGATAAAAAGTTCCTGGTTCTGGACGGCGCCGACGGTTCGGTGAAGGAGAGCCATGAGCTGCCGGCAGAGGAAGCCCATGACTGCATCATCATTGCCAATCTGACGGGGAAGGAGCAGCCGGAGGATATTATTTTAAAGGATCGGTATTTTCATATGTGGGCGATGAACCGGCAGTTTGAGGTGCTGTGGACCCATGAAGGGAACCTGGGGCATTTTCCCTGGGCGGCCGATGTGAACGGGGACGGCTATGACGAGGTGATGGCAGGCTATGATCTGCTGGATCATAACGGAAGGGTTTTGTGGTCCTGCCATGATCTGGAGGATCATGCGGACTGTCTCTGGGTAGGCGATGTGAACGGCGACGGCAGGCCGGAAATCGCCGTGGGCGGAAGCGTGACCTGTCTGTACAGCGCGGATGGGGAGGAGCTGTGGCGGTATGACGGCTCCATAGAATCCCAGCATATCGCGCTGGGGAAATTCCTGCCGGGAGAGCCGGGGCTGCAGGTGGCGGGGCTTGACAGAATCCGCCGGGGCGACGGCTATAAGGGCCAGTGGGACGGAAAGGACGGGATGTTCCTTTTGGACTGCTGCGGCCGGGAGGTTTGGAAGGAGGACCGGAAAACCAGCGGATGGCTTACCATTGTGGACGCGCTTTCCAACTGGAACGGCGACGGGAAGGATTATATCCTTGCATACCGCAGAGGCGGCGGGGTGATGCCTGCGCTGTATGACGGAAACGGTGAGGCGGCGGTGACATTTTCCAATGACGGCTATGTGTTGCATGGAGATCTGTTCGGCCGGGGAAAGGAGGATGTGATCGTCTATTCCGGGGAAACGGCCTGGGTTTACAGCGGTACGGAGCCTGAACCGGAGAAAATGCCTTCCGGGAAGCCGGTGCCCCAGGAAAAGAGACTTTACAGATCCACGCTGTATCCCGGCGGGGAGAGGTAGGAAAGGCAACTGCGGGCTGAGCGGTTACGGAATATTATATTCATTTAATACATCCTTCGGAGTATAGAAAAAACGGTGGGTGGGAGAATAAGGAGAGGAAAAGATGGCGGCAGGAGATATGATTAAGAATCGGTTTCAGGAGTTTACGGATGAACAGACGGGAACGAGGGTGGTGAGGCTCACGGAGCCGGATCATGTGAGTCACCATATGTATTTTTATAACCGTATGACGACTGCGGATGGCTCTCATTTGCTGTATTGTGCGGAAATTGGCGGCGAGCGTCAGCTTTATCTTATGGATTTGGCATCGGGTGATGCCGTGCAGCTGACGGAAGGGGAAGGGCTGGACGATTACGGCGGATTGATTGCGGCGGATGATCAGCATATTTTTTACCAGCAGGAGCAGGCGATCTGGAAGCTTTCCCTGGAAACGCTGGAAAGGGAGTGTGTATACCGCATTCCGGAGGGCTGGAACGGCGGAAACTGGGGAATGAGCGAGGACAACCGTTTCCTTGCCATTGTGGAGACGCGCAGGGATTCCCTGCCGGAGAAGAAGAAGGGGGCAAACTGGGACTTTTTTGCGATTACCTGCAAGGCGAAGCCTCACTGCCGCATCGTTTACTGCGATCTGCAGACAGGCAGCTTCCATACGGTGCTGGAGGATGACTGCTGGTTCGGGCATGCGCAGATCCGTCCCGGGGATCCGGATACCATTATGTTCTGCCATGAAGGCCCTTACGATCTTATTGACGCCAGACTGTGGCTGGTCCAGAGCGACGGGAGCAATTACCGCTGCTGCAGGCAGCAGCCTTCGGATTTGATTCTGACTCATGAATTCTGGCTTCCGGACGGGTCAAAGCTGGCCTTTGTCTATCGGGAAACCACCGGAGAAAAGGTGGAGAATATCCGTATGATCGATCCGGATACCATGGAGGAGGAGATTTTTATGCCCTGCTCCCCTTACGCCCATTTTATCTGTGACCGGAAAAACCGGTACATGGTGGGAGACGCCCAGGGCAGCGATGTGCCGATTCATCTGCTGAAGGACCAGCCGGAGGAAGGCGGTGAAATCAAGAATGATTTCATTTACCTCGTGGATGTGGAAAAGAGGGAGGAAAGGAAGCTGTGCTACCATGGGACGTCCTGGAGGGCGGTGCACGGCAATCCCCAGGATTCCCACCCCCATCCCTGCTTTACGGAGGATAACAGGCATGTGATATTTGTGTCGGACAGAGAGGGGAAGCCTTGTATTTATATGGTGGATTTGGCGCAGATGGAGCAGGGGACGGAGGGATAAGCAGGTGCATTGAGAACTGTTAAGGTCCCTTTCCGTTCTGCCGTCAGGTGCCCGTGTCCCGTAAAATCCGGTTGGAAAAAAACATATAATTGTGTTATGATGGTTCTGAAATTATAGAAAAATGGTAACTGTGAGGGGGACTGAACAGTTACTAAAGTTATAAAGCGGGGAACCTTGCTATGATGAGAAGATATGTAACGGAAAAAAATCTGCTTCGCGAAGTAACGGATTTCAGACCCGGCGCATGGGTGAATCTTGTGAATCCCTCTCTGGAGGAATGCCTTCTGGTGGCGCGGGAATTTCAGGTGGATATCGCGGATATCCGGGCGGCGCTGGATGATGAGGAAAGCTCCCGTGTGGATGTGAGCAATGATTATACACTGATACTGTTTGACATACCGTCCATAGAATACAGACACAAGAGGGAGGCGTATACCACCATCCCTCTTGGTTTGATTTTTGCGGGGGATACTTTGATTTCGGTCTGTGCGGAGGATACGCCTGTGTTAAAATCCTTTGCGGATAACATGGTAAAGGAATTCAGCACGAAAAAGCAGATCCGTTTTATTTACCAGATTTTTCTGCGTACCTGTGTGCTGTACCAGTCCTATCTGCGGATTGTGGATCGCAGGCGGAAGGAGATTGAGGAGCATATTGGCGGGGATACGGAGGATGTGGATCTTATCGATCTGCATGAGCTGGAATCCAACCTGGTATATTTTGACACCTCCCTGCGCGCCAACAAAATGGTCCTGGAGCGACTGGTACGCTACAGTAAGATAAAAAAGTACCCGGAGGATCAGGAGCTTCTGGAGGACGTGGTGGTGGAGAACCAGCAGGCCATCGAGATGACCCAGATTTACCGGGATATCATCAAGGGCACCAGGGAGCTGCTTTCGGCGGTGATTGACAACCGGCTGAATACCGCGATGAAATATCTGGCGTCCATCACAATCGTTATGGCGATCCCCACGATTATTTCCGGGATTTACGGAATGAACGTGGATGAAAAATGGATGCCGCTGGCGAATACGCCCTTTGGCTTCGGGATCATCTGCCTGATTACGCTGGGGCTGTGCCTGATTGTGATACGGATTCTGCGGAAAAGGAAGATGCTGTAGCAGCAGTGCATACAGGAGGGTGGAATGGAGATCAGGGAATATCGGCCGGAGGACTGCCGGGAAATGGCGGCGCTTTTTTACGATACGGTACATGAGGTAAACGCTGCGGATTATACAAACGAACAGCTGGATGCCTGGGCCGACGGCAAGGTGGATACCGCGGCCTGGAACCGCTCCTTTCTGGAGCATGATACTTTTGTCGCGGAGGAAAACGGCGTAATCGTCGGATTCGCGGATATGGATGCGGCCGGATATCTGGACCGGCTCTATGTACATAAGGATTATCAGAAAAAGGGGATTGCCAGCGCCCTCTGTGACCGGCTGGAGGAAAACTGCGCCGCAGCGTATTTCACCACACATGCATCCATTACCGCCAGGCCCTTTTTTGAAAAAAGAGGGTATCGGGTGATGAAGGAGCAGCAGGTGGTGCGAAAGGGAGTTAAGCTCACGAATTATGTGATGAAAAAAATCTTTGACTGATAAAAAAATAGTGCTATAATAGGATTCAATGAATTAAATCAGTAAAGTTTATAACAAAGGAGTGAGCTGCGATGGAAAAGAAAAATATTGATTGGGCCAATCTGGGATTTGGTTATCACATAACGGATAAGCGCTATGTATCCAACTATAAGAACGGGGCCTGGGATGAAGGAACTCTGACAGAGGATCCTACCATTCAGCTGAATGAATGCGCAGGAATCCTGCAGTACTGCCAGGAAATATTTGAGGGGCTGAAAGCTTATACGACCGAAGACGGACGTGTTGTAACCTTCCGTCCTGATCTGAATGCGGAACGTATGATTGACAGTGCGAAACGTCTGGAGATGCCTGCATTTCCCAAGGAAAGATTCCTGGACGCCATCGATAAGGTTGTGACGGCCAACGCAGCATGGGTTCCCCCTTATGGAAGCGGAGCCACTCTTTATATCCGTCCCTATATGTTTGCAAGCTCTCCGGTAATCGGCGTTAAGCCTGCGGAGGAATATCAGTTCCGTGCTTTTGTAACGCCGGTAGGGCCTTACTTTAAGGGCGGCGCAAAGCCTCTGACCCTGTGCGTAAGCGATTTTGACCGTGCGGCTCCTCATGGAACCGGACATATCAAGGCCGGCCTTAACTATGCCATGAGCCTTCATGCATGTGTGACCGCACATGCTAATGGTTTTGACGAAAACCTCTATCTGGATCCTGCCACCAGGACTTATGTGGAAGAAACAGGAGGCGCGAATTTCCTGTTTGTAGATAAAGACGGCAAAATCATTATCCCCAAATCAGACAGCATCCTGCCTTCCATCACAAGACGTTCCCTGGTAGTCGTGGCAAAGGATATGCTGGGAATGGAAGTGGAGGAACGTCCTGTAAAGCTGGAGGAACTGAAGGACTTTGCGGAATGCGGACTTTGCGGTACGGCAGCAGTCATCAGCCCCGTGGGAAAGGTAGTGGATCACGGCAGGGATATCTGCTTTGCCAGCGGCATGGACGAGATGGGGCCGGTTATCCAGAAGCTGTATGATACGCTGACCGGAATCCAGATGGGAAGAATTGAAGGACCGGAAGGATGGGTAAGGACTATTCTGTAACATGTGTTGTGGAATGGTTATGGATATCCTGATATTTATTTGTTCTATTTATGAATAAAAAGATTTTCTTGGGACTGACGCACGTAAGGTGGTGTGTCAGTCCTTTTTAGCAGAAGGTGATTTATTTCAGCGAGCCATTATGTAACAGACTTCTGAGATACCACTTTCTATGGAACATATCATGTAAGGGTAAAATAGCATGTCGCCCCGTAATAAATATTTTGTCACGTTTTTTTAGAAAGAGCAGGTGCGAATGGACGGACATCGTTCTTTTTTTGATAATTCCGGCATTTTATTATATAGAAAATTAAATTTGCATTTGAATGTTGGAAAAATACAATGCTATATAAAAAATTCTTTACTGAGATTTTTATTTACATTACAATGTAATTGAATAATTGAAAAATAAGGGAGGCGTAATTAGGTTATCAATCAACATATAATGCTGTTATTGAAATAATTGAAAAAAATTCAAAAATTACTTAATGAGCCTGACAAAAACTAAATTTTCTTTTATAAGACGATAATCTTGATGATGATGTAAAAAAGAACTACCAGCTATTCAGCGATGTTTTTGCTATGATAGAGTAAAAAGATATTTAGCTGAACTTGAAGATTTGGGAATCGTTGAATATCTGGGGGCAACAAAAAACGGAAAGTGTATTTTAAAATAAGTAGGCCGGCATGGCAGTAAGTATGGATTTAGATTCCATTATAAGGGGGTGTGGCTTGATGCCCCGTTGCCTGCGAAGCGGTATTCGAGTGATATTTGGAGGATAAGTTAATGCAGTATCGCAGGGCGGCCTGCGGTCGGGGGGATAAAAATGAACATAGAATATAAACAGCATAAGAATTTGCCTTGTGATGAGTTATATCAATTATTTCTTGCGGTTGGCTGGGCAAAAGAGGAAGAGACGACGCAGGAGATGATTGATAATTTTAATATCGGCTTCCTTCATTCCACATTTGTGTTTTCTGCGTGGGCGGATGGAAAATTGGTTGGATGTGTAAGGGTTTTAAGTGATCTGCATTTTAGGTCTGTCATTTACGATTTGGCCGTGCTGCCTGCTTTTCAACACAAAGGCATCGGCAGTGAACTGGTGCGAAGATGCAGGCAGGCCTGTGAAGGCTCTGAGTGGCTGGTGCAGACGGATATGGCCAGGGGATTTTATGAGAAGCTTGGTTTCAGGCAGAAAAATGACTATTTTCTTACAATTCCCAGCAAATGGTTTTAAGCTGTGGCAGGTTGGAAGCGGCTTGTTACATTAGGAGTTTTCCTTTTGTTTGCGGTAATGAGAGAGCAGCTGATGGGTTTTGTTAAAGACAGTGATATTTCAATTATTCCACGTCTGCTGCTGAATGCAGGTGTCCAGTTTGGAATTGCAGGACTGGGAATTACCATTGTCTGTATTCTGCGGAAGGAAAAATTTACAGCATTTGGATTAACCAGAAAGAATGCTGGCAAGGCAGCAGTGGGAACGTTTTTATGTTTTATCCCCTCGATCTGTTATATTTTTGCCAGCGGACAGTTCGACGGTTATCGGCCTTTCAGCATTTTGGTAACCAATGATGTGCTGGCGGCCGGTTTTCCGGTTTCGGTCCTGGGGATGGCGCTCATTGTAATTGTCTGGGGGTTTTTGAAGGCTTTAACTATGCTGTTATCTGTGAAATAATTGACAGAAGATATCCTTCAGAAAATCAATGGTTAGACTATGGCGCCATCACTTGTGGAATAATCTGTCTGCTGTTTCATCCGCTCAGTTTTTCTTTCTGGGGAATCATTGAATTAATTACTACTTTTATTGCAATCTACGGAATGTTGATAGTGAAGAAGAAAACAGGGAACGCATGGGGCTGTGTCCTTGCTTTTTGTTTTATCTGGAATGCATTGTAAACGGGAATTTCAGCATTACTGTAGAAAGGTTTCAGTGCAATACCAGCCTTCACCGAGGAGGCTTATGCAGCGGCCCCTATGAACGGTTCCCATCGTCTTTTTTGGCTGTGATTTTGAAGGTCAGTTCTGTCATGGTTATCATTAATATAATAAAAACAGCGAGATACACGGGAAGTATTCTGAAGCTGATTAAGCTGCCCAGAAGCCCAAACAGCGGCGGCATAAAGGTGGAACCCACATAGGCGCTTGCCATTTGGATCCCGATAATCGCCCCGGAATATTCCGCGCCGAAATTATCCGGTGTGGAATGAATAATACAGGGATAGACCGGCGCACAGCCGAAGCCGATAATGATAAAGCCAATAAGTGAGACGAGCTGATTCCCTGTGGGTAGCATCAAAGAAATAACCCCGCAGGATAAAATGCAGGTGCCGAGAAGAATCATCCTTCTGTCGCCAAGCTTATTCATAATAAAACCGCCGAGAAACCGGCCGATGGTCAGCCCTATGTAAAACAGCGAGGCAAATTGGGCTGCCCGGTCTACTGTTATGCCCTTTACTTCAACCAGGTAAGTACTGGCCCAGTACATCGCAGTTGCTTCCACAGCACAATAGGCAAAAAAGCCGGTTAAAAGAAACGGAACGCCTTTGATTTTCAGTGCACCGATTATTCCGATGCTTTCTCCATTCGCATCTGCATTCTGCCCGTTAGTTTTCCAGACAGGGAGGGTGACAAGCAAAAGCACCCCTATGCCCAGCTGCAGGAATGAGACAATACGGTAGCCGTTGTTCCAGGTAGAATTTGTTAAAGCATAGCTCATGACGAACGGGCTGACAATCGTTCCCACGCCCCAGAAGCAATGCAGCCAGCTCATATGTCTTGACGTATAATGAATAGCTACATAGTTATTCAGGGCGGCATCAATTGCCCCGGCGCCGAAACCGTAAGGAATTGCGAAAATAATCAGCATCCAGAACTGGCTTGAAATGGAAAAACCAAATAAAGCAATCGCTGTCAGAAATACGCTGACAACAGTTACAATCCGGGTGCCGAATTTCCTTGTCAGCCTGTCGGACAGGATACTTGAGATAATCGTTCCTCCTGAAATGACCATGGAAACGATTCCCATAAAGGAAATCGGCACATTCAGGTCACTGTGCATAACAGGCCAGCCCGAACCAAGAAGCGAATCGGGAAGTCCGAGACTGATAAAAGCCACATAAATAAGCGCAAGTAAAAGTGAGTACATTTCTTTCCCTCCAAACTCTGATTAGCATTTCACTCAAATCCTTAGTATAGCACGAAATAATGAATACAGGAAGAACTGATTGGAAAAGAAATCCATAATAAAATTATATGGAAAAACGACGGTTCCAACAGTTTACAGGAAAAGTTTGTGTATGGCGGGGGGAGTGTTGTATAATGAATATTGTGTTGTCATATTTTTGATATTGAATGTTTGATGAATGGAGAAAGCTGATTTTTTCCATTGGCATAGACGCAGAATGTATGCTCCAAAAAGAATCAGAAAATATCGGGGGATATCTCTTCTGCGGCTGAGAGCAATTTGTAGTTAACTTCCGTTTTCGGTGGAAAAAAGCAAAAACTTTGGAGGATTCAATCAAATGCGAATAAAAGCAATCTGTATTATCTGCGGTCTGTTCTGCTTCCTTACCGGCTGTATTGCGCTGCCGGGACAGGAGCCTTTTGGAGAAAACACATATTCCGGCGAAAAGGCGCAGGCAATTTATGAGGATATTTCTTCAAGCATGTATCAAATTGATTTTGGGGACTGGAAAGGCTATTCTGTTTCCAGTGATTTTAATTCTATAGTTGATGTTTATAAAACAGAAGAATATACGTTGGCCTATTATGAAATAAGCGGGAAAGATTATTCTGTCTGGTATGACGGGCGTTTGTATTACTATACCGATGACAAGCTGTTTTATCGTGATATGGAGTGGGAAAAACTTGAAACAGAGAATTTTGCAAAGGAAAAATGGAACCTTGCCCGTCAACTTTTAGAACTGGAGGATGTAAAACTTACCTGCAAATATATCCCTATGGCTTCTGACCATAAGAATTTGCTGAAAGCGGAGTACCCCGCAGTACAGATAGACGGGCAGCAAATAACTTTTGCGGAGTTACTGTTTTATCTGGATGAAAACGGAGAATTTAACAAAGTGACAATGCACTGCACAAAAGAGGGAGAAAATTATATGTCTATTTCTTTCTTTCCCTATGAAGGTTCTACTGACTTACAGGCGGAGCGGAAATTGTGGTCTTTCGGCCACGATTTGGGACTCACGGAGGAAAGTGTGCCTGCGCTTTCGCAACAGGAAGAAAACCGGGAATGGAGCAGGAAAATGATTGACAGCATGGATTTTGAAATACTTATAGAACGGGCAGAATACGCAGAAGATTTAACCTTTCCCGACCTGCCAACTTTATTATCTGAAATGGCAAAAGAACGTGAAGCTGCGTTCTTAAGGAATTAGAGAGGACAAGACAGTCATATTATAAAAGGCTTGATGATATTGAATATCTGCTGAATGGAAAAAGAAAAGAAAGCTTTGAAAGTCTCTGATATTCCAGATATCTGGGGATAAAACAGGAATGGATTACTAAATTGCAGATAATCGGAGGTATGGAATGAATTATATAATCAGGGAAATAAATGAAAATGAGACAGCTGTTTTAGAGGATTTCTTATATGAGGCAATATTTGTTCCGGAGGGAGTACAGCCGCCGGAAAAAAATATAATAAAGAAGCCGGAATTACAGGTGTATGTAGCCGGGTTTGGAAAAAGGGCCGGAGATTTTGGCCTGGTTGCAGAGGCGAATGCTCAGATCATCGGCGCCGCCTGGGTCCGTATTATGGATGATTACGGCCATATAGATAACGAAACCCCGTCATTTGCGATTTCTCTGTATAAAGAGTACAGAGGCTATGGAATAGGTACGGCTTTAATGAAAAGGATGCTTGCCCTGCTAAGGGAAAATGGTTATAAACAGGCTTCTTTAGCCGTCCAAAAAGCCAATTATGCCGTGAATATGTATAAAAATGTCGGATTTCAAACGGTTGCTGAAAATGAAGAAGAATATATAATGATATGTAAATTGTAATGTCCGGGCGGCAGTGAATCCAATGGATTGTTTGGCATTTAGGCATTAAGCGCAGGAAAGAGAGGATGAAATGAATAAAAAATTATTTGCAATATTGGCCGTTTGCCTGATGTTGTTTGTCGGCTGCGGAGAAAATGAGATTGTTAATACCTATGAACAATCCGAAGACAGCGGAGTAATGAAGACATATTATGAAATGAAGGATGGCACATGGAAATGTGATGATACCATATACAAGTACAGGCTGGAGTTAAATGGGAGAATGCCTAATGCTGAGAAAGACAGCTGCTTTGTCGTGTTGACAGATGATAATAACCTGAGCTTTGAAACTGTATCGAAAAGCCTGTACAGCAGTTTACTGAAGGATGCGGATGCAATGAAGGGGTCTGTCATTGTAGAACTGAAATGATTTCGGGGAAAATGGAATAATCCTGACCCTGCGTTTTTATCTGTGGGGATGGAGTGTATTCGACAAATAAGAGATTGTACTGGACGCTTCGCTGCCTGCGAAAAAAATACATTATAAACGAGGATACAGGGATACTGAATTTAAGATCATTCCGGCAAAACATAATGACTTTTTGTGCTATGATGTTTGTGTAAAAAAATATAAATTCCGGTATCAGATGGTAGAGTGGACTATGGAAAACCATGAGTATAAAGGGATAAGAAATGAGATTGAGCTGGTAATTAAGGAGTTTGGGCTGGATCGGTCACGTGTGTCGGAGGTTTCAAAAATCGCTTACGCCTCTATCCTGAGGAATGTGGAAAAAAAGTTTGTCCTGCATGGAAGGCAGCTCCACTGGTCAAATATGGGCGGGGGCTTCCAGCCGCAGCAATTGTGCGTGACAAGAGATATAAGTGATGACACACTGTGGTTTAAAAATCTGAAAAATATCGTACCTGATCCACAGGAAAAAGTGTATGCTTTGTTTGAGGACACAAAGAATTATCAGCCCAAATACTGGGTTTATGAAATGTTCCTGGAGGAACTGATTATCATACTCAGTGAAGTATGGGGACTGGATGATTTCTATATTGTTTCAAAGAAGTATGAATGGCTTATTACGGAATGCCATGAAGATATGGTTTCCTTTGTAGGAAATGGGCTGAAGGTGTGCCCGTAAGTGGAAGAATTACTATATAAAATGTGATAAGGAGGGACAGGCGATGGTATACGCTGAGAAAGGAAAGGAACAGGAAAGTTTTATTGCTTTTATAGAACACGCATTGGGAATATTATCTGCGGAAAATTATTCTTCTTTTTTAGCACAGTTTGATAGCAGCCGCTTATCAGAGCAGGACCTGATCTTAGCGCTCAGATACTTAGATGAAACCCGCCCTGTACTGAAAGTGGACAATCCGGTTCTGATAACAAACAGGTATCAGGAGGAGTGTTTGGCGCCTTTTAGCGATGGCGGAGGTTTTTATCTGGATTATGACCTGACAACAAACGGTGTAGGGAATGATTTAACAATTCAAGTAGAATTTTTGAAAGAGGGGGACGGATATAGAGTTATACTTGAAGATCTACACACCCTTTGATATTTTATGTAAAAATTGTTGGTAGAAGAAAGGAATATGAATCATGAGTAAATACGATTCTTTATGGGAGTATGTACAGAAAAAAGGCAGTCAGTCATTTAAGCTGACTTTTGAAGAAATACAGGATATTGTGGGAATACCACTTGATCACTCTTTCCTGAATTATAAAAAAGAACTTACGGAATATGGTTATCAGGTAGGGAAAATATCCATGAAAGAGAAGACAGTTATTTTTAATAAGGTTGAATGAATTTTTCAGCAGATATTTTTAGCTGGTGTGAAATATTCCCCAGGGCTTGAAGAATAAGCGGACAGGCATATTTTTTGAACTGGAAAAACAGCGAAATGTCCGAATGCCGGACGACAAAATATAATATGGGAACAGGAGAATTTTTATGAAGTCTGTTAGAAAAAAGGTCATGGCCACTCTGCTTTTATTTTGTGCAATACTTAGCTTTACCGCCTGCAATGCCGGAAATGAAAAAACAGACGGCACTTTTCCGGGGGTGGATGATGCAGATATTCCGGATGTTTTGGAAATGACGGTTGGCACATTGGGTAACACCTATTATTCTTCCGGGATAAAAGATAATAAAGATTACGATTCTATTTTAACTGTGACCTTTGAGGACACAACGGACGCAGACTATACCGCACTGTTGGAGCATTATCAAACGACTTCCACAGGTACGGATGACAACGGCTCACTTTTGTTTGACTGGGGATATCTCCAAATGACTTCCGATAATGGAACGATTCAAATTACAGCGTATATTAAGTGAGCGAAGCTTAAAATGGAAGAAATGATGAAAAATTATTATGGCAGTTTGTGTACAGAAATATATGAGATTTTACACAAAGATGCACCATAGGATGAATTGGATTTTTATCTTTCCCATGCGTAAAAAGGAATGTTAATTTTTGAACCTTTATGTAGCAGTGGGCGATTTCTGGTTCCTTTTCTGGAAAGAGGATATGACATTAGTGGAATGGATTTATTCCGGGAAATGCTTGCAAAATTATAAGAAAAGGTTCCTGATGCTAAAGGGGTTCAAGGGGATATACTGGAATATGATACAGAAAAAAATATTCTTCTTTTGAAAAAGTAATTGCTGAAAATAATCAGTCAGATATGTTTTAGTACGAATGTTCATTTTGAAATATCCCAGGTTGCAGGATTGGGATATTTCAAAATGAATTTTTGACAGGCAGAAAGAAGAAGTAATATTTGCCATTGTTGACTGCGGAAAATTCGGTTTTGGCCATTGAACTATTGAAAAAAACTGTGTTGTTCAAGCTTTAAAACAAGGATTGAATTTTAGAGGTGTATTATGCTATTGGATGAATATCTGAAATGCCCGTGCAGAATGCTTTCCATACCTTTCTGGAAAGCAAAAAGCATAACTATTCCCAGCAATATGCTTATAGTGCATGATAGTGATTTTCAAAGTAAATACCTGGATGATTATTGTGATAACATATATTTTCGACTTTATCACGATATGAAAAATATAAATGTATTTGAACGAAAAGGATATGAAATCCTGACTGCCGGGTTAGATGATATTACCAATATTGTTGAAATAATTAACCGATCATATATGGATATTCAGGTTGACACCGTCCAAATTGAAAACTATACAAAAACTCCTGTATATGCTCCGCAGTTATGGATACTGGTCAAAGATACCTCAGGCAATAGACTGGCAGGATGCGGTATTGCCGATTATGATAGTGAAGCAAAAGAGTTGATATTGGAATGGATTCAAGTGCTGCCTGAATATCGCGGTCAAAAAATAGGACAATTAATTGTAAATGAACTTCTAAGGCGTATGCATGGCATAGCAGCGTTTGCTACTGTTTCCGGGAAAGCGGATAATAATACTAACCCGGAAAAACTCTATAGAAAATGCGGATTTGTGGGAAATGATATATGGCATATCATGGAAAAACCAGAGGTACGGTAGCAAGAGAGATATTTGATATTATAGCGGAGAACCTAAATATGGATAAATGGGGAAACTTTGTTTTTAATGAACCTTATATTGGGAATGAGATTAAGCAAATAAACAATGTTGTTTTGCCAAAGCAATACTTGGAGTTTATGAAAAAGCATAATGGTGGTCAAGGTGATATTGGTGAAACATGGCTTGAACTTTTCACTTTGGAAAATTTGCAGGAAATTAATGATGATTATTGTATTGAGGATTTTTTGCCTGATCATATTATAATAGGTTCAAACGGTAATGGAGAACTTTATGGAATTGACAGTGATGGAGTTTATTTTAATGTTCCGGCTATAATGGATGAAGATGATGTAACTGTTTTGGGAGACGATATAAATTTGCTTCCAGATAAAATAAATAATTTCTGGAAATAACAGTTCCAGTTTAATAGACAGATTAAATCCGTCTGATTGATTTTGGTGCAAAGGAGTACTATACCATGTCAGAACTGTCAAAAGAAGAGAAAAAAGCATTACTGAAAAAATGGAAAGCAGCTCAAAACAAAAAATATATTCTCAGTAAAACAAAGGTACGGAGCCTTTTTCGTTATTTGGAAGCACAACTATTGAAAACCGCCTGTGATAATACCTTACGTTTTACTGAACAGTGGCTTGAAAATAATTTGCCGCCAGAAAAAATAGAAAGTGTAATAGCAGAAATCCATGAAATGGGTGGATATTGTGATTGTGAAGTGTTGCTAAACTGCTATGAAAAATATGATATTGAAACATGTTGATATTGGGCAAAAGGATATACAACAGAAGCTATGAAAGAGATTATCGGGTTTGCAGCCCAAGACCGTCATGTTACGGAAATCGTTGGTAGATTTGCAAAAAAAAATCTTAATTCCGGAATGTACTGCAAAAATTTGAGTTTGATGGAGAAAATAAATGGTTTTATTAGTTGTGGATACGCAAAATGGAATTACTGATAATAGACTATATGAATTTGAAAAGGTAAAACGTAATATTAAGCTATTGATTGAAACAGCAAGACGAAATGGAGTTGAAATCATATATGTCCAGCATGATGATGGTCCGGGAACCGGATTTACAAAAGGTGATGAAGCATATGAAATATATGGAGAATTCAAGCCAAAAGTAAATGAGAAAATTTTTTGTAAGACTGTGAACAGTTCATTTCATGTATCAACAGGGCTTCTTGCATATTTACAGGAAAGAGAAGAAAAGCAAATTCTGATAGTCGGATTGCAAACTGATTTTTGTATTGATGCGACAATTAAAAGTGGTTTTGAGCATGGCTTTGATATGATTGTTCCGGAGTACACAAATTCAACATTTGATAATAAGTATTTCTCAAAAGAGGCGGCTTATAAATATTATAACAATTTTATGTGGCCTGATAGATATGCCAGATGTATCTCTATGAAAGACGCTTTGGAAATGTTAGGAAATAAATAGATTGGTACAAATCCCGGTGAGTCGGGCTGATTAGAGTTTGTTTACCTCTGTGGGAGAGGTGTACTTGAGAGCTTGTTTTTTGGACCAGTGTGGAGTCGTTATTTTTCCGGATAGTGAAAATTGGCTAAAAGGTTCATAATTTGCTGTAAGGCGTACCGGGTTATGGGGGCTGGAAAAATCAATATGAAAATAAGACGTTTTCGGGCTTTTGCAGAAAAAAAAGATTTACAGAACGTATTTGAGGAGCTTCAAGGCAAATGGGAAATATATTACGTACCGGCCTACTCTGATGCGGGGGAAATTTCTTATAATAACATCATGGATATTGAAAATCTGGGTATTAATTTTCATGGTTCCCACCAGGGAAACAGGCAGATACTTGTTTTTTTCAAGTCCGCGGAATGCCTGTGGCGGACGTACCGATACAAGGACGCTGATGGACAGGAGATAAAAAGATACAGCGCTTTAGATGCAGGAAATTCAGCCTTTATTTGTATTGATTTTAATGGGATATACAAAGACTGCGCTATTTTCCCGACAGAAATTTCGACGATGTATTATGATAATAATACGGTTAAACAGCTGTATGATGAACTGAAAAGAATCTTCAGAAAGCAGGCCGTTAAAATTGCAGGCGGTTGCTACATATGTCCCGGAGCTTACGGGCATAAGGAAAAATACAGATTTTGTACGATTGATATAAAATCTCCGCCGGAGTATGATATCAAAGTCGAATGAACAGCCGCTTTTCCCGGTTTACGTGATTATAAACCAGGAGCCGGCTGAAACTTTATATCAGCTGCGGGCATAGTTTAGAATTTTAAGTGGGGAATATAATGATATTAGAAACAGAACGCCTGATTTTGAGAGAAATGGGGCAGGCTGATTTTCATGATTTAGCCGAGATTTTGCAGGATCCAAAAGTTATGTATGCCTATGAACATGATTTTTCTGAAAGTGATGTTCAGGAATGGCTTGACAGGCAAGCAGACAGGTATAGGAAATACGGATTTGGATTGTGGGCAGCCATATTAAAAGATACCAATGAAATAATAGGGCAGGCAGGACTTACGGTACAGCCATATAAGAATACAGAAGTACTTGAAATCGGCTATTTATTGAAAGAAAGATTTTGGCACTATGGATATGCAAAAGAAGCTGCCTGCGGTTGTAAGGAATACGCTTTTCAACAATTGAACAGGGATAAGGTGTATTCAATAATTAAAGCAGATAATTTTGCATCGATTAAAGTAGCTGAAAGCATTGGTATGAGCAGGGAAGATGAATTCATCACCCGATATTATAATGGTGATATGCTTCATTTTCTGTATTCTGTCCGCAGGCAGCCTAATGAATTTTCATATAAAGGCAGGTAAGCTATCATGGATAAGAATTATAAAATCTTAAATAGAGACCAAATAAAATATCTGGCAATCGTTTTGATGACGTTCAACCACATTGCACATATCCTTATGACACCTGGGACAGTAGTATATGAAGTGTTTGAAGATATGGGGTATTTTACTTCAATTATCATGTGCTATTTTCTGGTGGAAGGCTATTTCTATACACATTCAAAAAGAGATTATGCAAAGCGTTTGTTTCTTTTTGCTTTAATTTCAGAGATACCTTATTTGTTAGCCATGGGTTATTTTCAGTTGAATGTTATTTTTACTTTCCTGATTTGTTTTTGTATTTTATTACTATTAGACAGCAGACTAAATAAAATTCAGAAGATACTATCTGTTTTAGGGTTGATTTTATTATCAACACTCTGTGATTGTGCACTGATTCTTCCCATAGCCACAATCTTATTCAAATTCAGCAGGGGGAATAGAAAAAAACAAATACAGGCGTGGATAATAATGTGTGCTGTTTTCTTAGTATTGAACGTGCCGGGATATGCGCCTGTTGACGCACCTTATCCATTTTTGTCAGGATACGCCTTATTACATGGTTTTTATGCGATAATTTCCTGGATTTTGGCGGGAATTGTAATCCAGGTATTCTATAATGGAAAAAAGTCTGAAAAATATGTATTTTTCAACAAATGGTTGTTTTATTTTTATTATCCGGTACATTTATTGGTTTTGTGGAGTATTCGGTTTTTCTTATTATAAGAATACATAGATTGGAATTAATCAAGCGGTTTGTTGAAGTATCCAATCAGAAGTTTGGCACATGATGACTGACAAGGCTTATCAAGGCTTTGGCTATGTGCAGGATTCTCCTTTACAGGTGGGCAGGACGAGGAGGAAGTCGAAATGGTATTCTACCAATAACTTCTAATTTGAAGGAAAGAAACAATGTTCAAAACAGGAAATTATATGAGGTTCGATTAAAAGATATTGACGGAAACGAGATAGTGATAGTTGAGTTTGCAGCATTGCCAAACGCTGCTGGCTCAGAATTTAATCAGACCGGTATAGAAGACTGGACGGCAAAAACGGGACAAACCAGCATTTGTGGAGAAAAACGATGTATTCCTTATTGTTATTAAATTTAATAATACCATTTGTAATGATTTTGGTTGGATGGATATTGAAAAAACATCCTGTAATGGATATGAAGTCGCATAATGGGTATAATACACCCGCTTCACGAAAATCCCAGGAGCGCTGGGACTATGCACAGAATATAGCACCATATAACTACATCTCTCTCGGGAAGATATTGGGAGTAATCGAGATAATTTTAAGTGTAGTGTTTTTGGGGCTGCACATCTCAATTAGTGCTGCCCTGATTGTTGGTATTTGTGTGGGAGTGGGATTTTTGCTTTTTGGATTTTATAAAACAGATGCAGAAATAGAGAGAAAGTTTACAGAGTGATAACTTGCAGCTTATTGGGGAGAAAAAATTGAATTGCCGGGAGGTAATATATTGATATTTGAACGTCAGGAGAACAAAAAATTGGAATACACGGAGGTTAACTATGAAAAGAATCATTAGTACACTGATGATTTTATGCCTGATATTCTCAGTAGCAGCCTGTAGTACAAGCCAACCAGACGAAGATGAAAAAACTTATGACAGCGCCCCTGTTATTGTAATAAATGGCAATGAGTATTTTGCAGATATTGCCTCAATCGTTAATGAACTGCCAGATGGTTATGAGTACGGCGGTAAACTTACAGAGGAACAAATAAAATATGCTTATATTAACGGAACGGAGTATTATTTGGATAAGCATAAAGAAAATCTTTATGATTTTTATGTTTATCAGGAATGCGGGACTCCTGTAGATGATGAAAATGTGGATAATACGAAAAGGCAATGGGCCTATGTCCGATGGAGTTTAAAAGAATAAATCGGATTTATATTGCTTTCTTTTTGTTAAAATGGATGGTGATAATTCCTGGGATTTATCGAAAATGACCCCATTCTTTGCATAGGGGATTGCAAAAAATGCAGGGGAATTATTTGAAGCCATGACAGGGAATGCAGTGCTTGTCAGGTGAAAATGAAATAGAATAAAGGAGTGTACGGGTAGATTATTGGGGCATGTAAAAGCTTTTTTACATGAGTTTCTTCTTTTGTAAAAGACATTTGACGGAAAGAGATATGGCAATTTGGTAATCTTATAAGCAAAGGAGGGACATATGAATATAGCGGATAAAATCAGAAGCGCCCGCATTAAAAAGGAATATACACAGGAGCAGGCAGCAGAGAAACTTCTGGTCTCCAGACAGACCATCTCTAACTGGGAGAATGGGAAATCGCTGCCTGATGTTATCAGTATTATTCGAATGAGTGAGTTGTATGAAGTAAGTCTTGATGAATTGCTGAAGGGAGATAAAGTATTGATGGAAAAAATAGAAAAAGATGCAAGGGATGCTAAGGCAGAGAAAAAAATTATTATGTTTGCCTGGGTAGCTATTGCAGCCGGTACTGCCATGTTTATCCTTGGAAAAGTATTTAAGGGGAATCCATTGCTTGATTTTTTAAACGGAGCGCTGCCCTGGGTTTTCCTTGGTTTGATGTTTTTGTTTGCTGTTTTGTATCTGAATAAAGAAGAAAAGAAATAGAAAGTGTTCAGGCACATGAAAGGATGATGTACATGTACTTAAAAGATAAAAAACTGATGCCTCCGCCCTGGCTGGCCTATCCGGAAATTGAGCGGTACTCTATTGGGTGGCGAATGGGCTATGGGGAAGATTATATAGGCCGTTTTTTCTCCTGGCTGGAAGACCTTTCTTCGGAGGAACGGATGGAGTATCAGGCTCTGTTCCCGGAGCCGGCCACCTGGAAGGGCTGGTGGCAGGATGAGGATACTGGTGAAGTATTGAAGCATGGCGGGTTTTGGATACCCCTGTGGAGAGCCAATGGGACACCCAAATATACACTGCCCTGGCTTCAGAAGGAGAGCAGTGGAGGGATAAAGCATGATTTCTGTCTGTTTTGGGGACATCAGCCTGCAGAAAATGGAGAGCTTACCCAAAGCTGCTTCAGTCAGTGGTGGCCTGCAGAATTTTGGTCCATTGCGCATACTTACTGCTGCATGGAGCAATTCATGATGGCCGCGAAAGCGGAGCTGTTTGGAGATGAGGAGATTCGCGCGCAGATTTTGGACAGCCGGGATCCCAAGCAGATTAAGGCGCTGGGGAGGAAGGTCCGGAATTTCGACCAGACCCTGTGGGACAGGGCAAAATATTCCATTGTTTTGAACGGCAGCTGGTACAAATTCAGCCAAAACCGGGCGCTGCGCGATTTCCTGCTTTCAACAGGGGACAGCGTGCTGGCGGAGGCCAGTCCTTTTGACGGCGTTTGGGGGATTCATCTTTCGGCAGCTTCCCCGGAGGCCAGGGATCCGTTAAAATGGCGGGGAGAAAACCTTCTGGGCTTTGCACTGATGGAGGTGCGGGATGAGTTGCGGAGGGTTACACAGTACGAGGCGCTGTGTGATTGGAGTGTTGTGGAACGATAGTGCAGACAAACCAGAAAAATGATTGGATAAATTGACATCAGGTTTTACAGGAGGAATGGTCATGACAGAATGGACAGCGGAAACGATTAAGGAAGCATATCCTTATTTATATGAGACACACCTTCACACCTCGCAGGGGAGCGCCTGCGGGAAAGCAGAAGGGGCACAGATGGCGCGGGCCTGTAAGGCGGCGGGCTATACCGGGATTTTTGTGACGGATCACAATTGGGGAGGCAATACGGCGGTGGACAGGTCGCTTCCCTGGGAGGAGTGGACGGCGGAATTCGCGAAGGGCTACCGGGAGGCAAGGGCAGAAGGGGAAAGGCTTGGCCTTGATGTTTTCTTCGGCTGGGAGGCCGGCTTTTGCGGGACGGAATTCCTGGTTTACGGGCTGACGCCGGAATGGCTGGCGGCGCATCCTGAAATAAAGGAAGCGGATGTAAAGGAGCAGTACCGCCTGGTAAAGGAAGGGGGCGGCATGGTGGTTCATGCACATCCGTTCCGGGAGGAGGCTTATATCCCGGAGGTACGGCTGTTCCCTGAGTTTGTGGACGGTGTGGAGGGGCTGAACGCAACCCATACCAGTCCGCTGAGCTTATCCCATAAAAGCACGGTTTGGGACGGACAGGCCAGGGCTTATGCAAAGGAACACGGGCTTCCTGTGACGGGCGGATCGGATGTCCATTCCACTACGATTTTCGGAGGAGGGACAGCGTTTCCAAGGAAGCTGGCTGATGGACAGGATTTCATAAAAGCACTGCGCGGCGGCGAGGATTACGTGATTACGGACGGCGTCCGCTGGTATGCGAAGGATGGCCGGCTGCTGGTGCAGGCCGAAGCCTGATGCATGGTTAAGATACGCGCTGCACAGGCAGCGGAGGCGGGCTTATGCCTTTGTGCTTCTCTGCCCTGCTGGCAGAGGAAGGAGAAATCGGATGAAAATAATTCATACAGGGGATCTTCATATCGGGAAAAGCATGAATGACTTTTCACAGCTTCCGGATCAGCGTTATATCCTGGACCAGCTGCTGGAAGCGGCCAGAGAGGAAAAGGCGGATGCCTTTCTGATTGCAGGGGATGTTTACGACAGGGCGGTTCCTCCGGCGGAGGCGGTGAAGCTGCTGGATGAATTTCTGACGCAGCTGCTTGCAGAGGGCATTCCGGTGCTGGTAATTGCGGGAAACCATGATTCGCCGGAGCGTCTTGGCTTCGGCGAGGCAATTCTGGAAAAGCAGGGACTTTATATTGCAGGGGCCAGCCGTTCTCCATTGAAGCAGGTGACGCTTACGGATGAATACGGCCCGGTGAATTTTTACCTGATGCCCTTTGTGCGCCCGGCAGCGGCCGGCTGCAGGACGACGGAGGAAGCGGTGGCCTCTCTTTTGCCAAAAGAGCTGGATGAACAGGAAAGAAATGTGCTGATCACCCATTTTTTTGTAACCTGGCAGGAGCGGGAGCCGGAGCTTTCCGACGCGGAAACAACCATTCATGTGGGAGGCATTGACAACGTGGACGGACGCTGCTTTGCCCCCTTTGATTATGTGGCCCTGGGGCATATTCACAAGCCGCAGCAGATGGGGCCCGGAAATGTGTGGTATGCGGGAGCGCCGCTGGCCTACAGCTTTTCGGAATGCGGGCATGAAAAGAGCATCAATGTGGTGGAGCTTCTGGAAAAGGGACAGGTTTCGGTGAAAAAAAGACCCCTTGTTCCCCTTCACAGGCTCCGTAAAATCAGGGGAAGCCTGGAGGAGCTGATGGAGAAGGGGGGCGCGGAGGGCGCGCAGGCGGAGGATTATATTCAGGCCATACTCACCAACGAGGAGGAGCTGATTGATCCCATCGGGACGCTGCGCAGCGTATACCCCAATATCTGTCAGATCGTGCTTTCCAAAAGGGAGCAGGAAATCCGGCTGTCGGCGATGCAGCGGCATGCCATCCGCAGGAAGAGTACGGCGGAGCTTTTTGCTGATTTTTACAGCCTGGTGCGCGGCAGTGAGATGGATGAAGCGAGGAAACAGGTGACGGAAGAAACGGTGAAGAGGGTGGAGCAGGTTTGAAAGGAATTTTTAAGCTGCTGGATGATGCAGTATTGCAGGCGGGCCTGTGATATGCAGGAGGGATAGGAATGAAACCAATTACGCTGACGCTGTGCGGCTGGGGTCCTTTTCGGGACAGCCAGACCGTGGACTTTACAAAGCTGTCGGAAAACGGCATTTTTCTCATTACCGGACAGACCGGAGCGGGAAAAACAACGGTTTTTGACGGCATAACCTATGCGCTTTACGGAAACATGAGCGGGGAAATCCGGGAAAAAAACAGTGTGCGCAGCGACTTTGCGGAGGATGACACGCCCACCTTCGCGGAGCTTGTGATGCAGCATAACGGAGAGGTTTACCGGATTTACCGGAACCCGGAGTACATGCGGCCGAAGAAGCGGAAAAACGGCAAAGCCGCCATGACGAAGGAGCGGGAAAAAGCGGTGCTCACACTGCCGGACGGGACCGCTGTGGAGGGCAGCAGCGAGGTGACCAGGAAAATCCAGGAAATACTGCGGCTGGATTACAGGCAGTTCAAGCAGATTTCCATGATCGCCCAGGGCGAATTCGCCCGGCTGCTTACGGCCTCTCCCAATGAAAAAACGCGGATTTTCCGGGAGATTTTTGATACGGCGCTCTATGATCGTTTTGCGGCAAGACTGCGGGAGGACGCCAATAACCTGTATAAGGAAGTGATGGAGTACCGTCACCGGATGGATGAGGATGTGCGCCAGTTTTCCACGGAGGATGAGATCTGGAAGGAACTCACTGAAGGCGGCGGTTATTCTTATGAGTTGCTGATGGAAAGGCTCGGACAGCTGGAAAAACAGTACCGGGAGGCGGAGAAGGCGGCCGGGAAGCAGGCAGAGAAGGTGGATGGGGAGCTTGTGGAGCTGGAAAAGCAGATGGAACAGGCGGAGAACGTACGAAAATCCTTTGCCAGGCTGCAGGAGACGCGGGAAAAGCTGGAGAGGCTGAAGGAAAAGGCAGAGGAAATGAAGCAGGAGGAGGAGCGGCTGAAGCGTGCGGAGCATGCGGCGGAAATCCGTGCGGAATACCAGCTGGTAAACTCCCTGGAAAAGCAGGTTGCGGCGCTTTCCCGGCAGCAGCAGGCGGAGCAGGAGGCTATCGTCAGGGATGAGGCCGGGCTTGCGTCCTGCAGGGAATTTTATGAAAACAGGGAACGGCTGCTTGCGTTTTACGATATCATACAGGCGCAGGCGGAGCAGAAGGCCCGGCAGGAAGCAGGAGAGAAGCGTAAGAAACAACTGGGAGAAAAGCTTCTTAGGCAGCAGGCGGATTACCTTGCCCAGGAAAAGGAGGCAGGGGAGAAACAGCAGGCTCTGACCGAGGCGCAGAACCGGTACCGCAGGGCTGTAATCGGGCTTGCGGCCCGGTTGGTGGAGGAGGGAAAGCCCTGTCCTGTCTGCGGTTCCCTGGAACATCCGAAGGTAGCGCACGCTGAGGAGGACGTGCCCGACGAGGAGCAGCTGAACCGGCTGCAGGAGGCTTATGAGGAAAGCAGCGTCAGGCTGACCCTGCTACATGGCCTGGCGGCGGCGGCCCGGGCGGAGCTGGAAGCCCAGGAGGAGCAGAACCGGCAGCTTGCGGAGGAGGAAAAACGTCTGCACAGTGAGATAGAAGCATTTCCTGAAACATTGGCGGATTTTGCCGGACAGCACAGCCGGGCGCAGGTGCAGGAGCAGGCGGAGCGCTATGCAGGCCTGGTAACCGCGCAGACAGTGCGCAGGCAGAATCTGGAACGGCTGGCCGCGGATAAGGCGGCTTTGGAAAAGGAATGCCGGGAAGCCCGCGGCAAATGGCAGGCTGCTTTGGAAAACGGCGGATTTTCCGGGGAAGAGGCCTATCTGGAAGCAGTTCTTGAGGAAGAAGCAAGAAGGCGTCTGTCTGAGAGTATCTCCCGTTACCGGATGGAGGCCGCTTCTCTGACGGAGCTTTGCGCACATATGGAAGAGGAGCTGAAGGGAAAGGAAGAGACGGATACCGCGCCTTTAGCCCTAAAACGGGACGAACTCAGGGAAGAAAAAAGAAAAGGAGAGCGTCTGCGCACGGACTGCAGTATTGCCGCCTCAGACGCCGCCCGTACCCTGCGGCTCCTGAAGGCGAAAAAGGACGATATGGAGAAGCGGGAAAAGGCCTATGGCATCATCCGCGATCTGGACAATATGGCTTCAGGGAACAATGCCCGCAAGCTGGTATTTGAGCAGTATGTGTTATCCGGCTATTTTGAGGATATCCTGGAAGCCGCCAACCTGCGGTTGCGCCGGATGACGGGAGGCAGGTACGAGCTGTCCAGAGTGGAGGAGGCGGGCGACGGACGAAGCAAGGACAGCCTGGAAATCCGGGTTATGGATTATTACACCGGCAAATACCGTTCCGTGAAAACCCTTTCCGGCGGGGAAAGCTTCAAGGCCTCCCTTTCCCTGGCGCTGGGCATGAGCGATGTCATCCAGGCGGAGAGCGGGGGAATCCGGGTGGAAGCCCTGTTCATCGACGAGGGCTTCGGCGCGCTGGACTCCGAGTCCCTGGATCAGGCCTGCAGCGCGCTGATGGGACTGGTGGAGAGCGACAGGATGATAGGGATTATTTCCCATGTGCCTGAACTGCAGGAAAGAATAAGCAGCCAGATTTTCATAGAAAAGAAAAACACCGGCAGCCGGATTCATTCCTGAGGGGGAGGCGGTGATGTCCGGAGCCAATGGCCTGTGCGGCGGGGCTGTCTGTTACCGGCGGTGTGGGGGCCTGTCCTTGCATATGGGGCCTTGGGGCAGAGGGCGGCGGGAAGGGGGATTCATCGATACTATTCAGTTTTGGGCTGTTTCTAAAAGTAACCGAAGGAAGCTTTTACAACCCTGATACGGCAGGAACTCGTCGCAGGCTCCTCAGACAGCTGCCGTATTGCGGGTAAAGCTTCCTTCGGTTACTTTAAGAAACAGCTCCAAAACTTCGTAAGTATCGGTGAATTCCCCCTCCCCGCCGCCCTCTGCCCCAAGGTCCCATACGCAAGGACAGGCCCCCCGCACCGCCGGTAACAGACAGCCCCGCCGCACAGGCCATTGGCTCCGGACATCACCTTTGGCAGGCAGAAGGTGTAAATGCCTTACGGGTATGACAGGAAAAAAGCTGGTGTAAAGTGAGGATTCTTTATGTTTGAGTTGGCCTGAAACTATATTTCTTCGTGAAAAAGTTCTGTATCCGACTGAGTTTGATGTTGATATTATTGAATTAGTATGTTATTATTATTCCGTCATACGGCAGTATCTATGCTGCTGTAGTATTCGGCCGTCCGGCCGTTCTTTCATTTCGGCGCTTCCTTTTCGAAGCAATAATCCGTAAATGGCAAAAAACTTAATACAGGAGGAATATTTATGGAAAACAGGCTCAGGAATTATTTTCCGCTTATCAGGGAAAGAAAGGAGGTGTTGAAAGAAATCGATGAAAGCAGCGGGCTGAAGGCGCTGTTTCAGAGCTGGACGCCTGAACGGCAGGAAGAATTTCTGGATTTCTGCACGGGTATGAAGGGCGTAAAGATCCTCTATGATTCCTTTTTTAAGGAAATCATGAGTCCGGAATATACACCCGGCAGGCTGAACCGTTTTCTGTCGCTGCTGCTGGGGAAAAAGGTAGTAATCCGTCAGGTGCTTCCCAATGAGGGAGGCAGGATTGCGGACGAAAATACCTTATTAGTCACGGATATCCTGGTGGAATTCGAGGACGGAAGCCTGGCTGATGTGGAGATTCAGAAGCTGGGCTACGCCTTTCCTGGAGAACGCAGCGCCTGTTATACTGCGGATCTGCTGTTGAGGCAGTATAAAAGGGCACGGGATAAGAGGAACAGGGAAAAGGGGAAGTTCAGTTATAAAGACATCAAAAACGTATATGTCATAGTGCTTTTTGAGAAAAGCCCTGTGGAATTTCATTCTATGGAAAAGGAATATCTGCATAAATCTGACTGGAGCTTTGATACAGGGCTTGAGTTGGATCTGTTACAGAATTTTATCTTTATTACGCTTGACATATTCCAAAAAACATGGAAAATAAAAGTATAGAAAACGAACTGGAGGCGTGGCTGATGTTCTACAGCACGCAGGATCCGGAACGGATAATCGAGCTGATAAGTCAAACACCCCGTTGTAAGCAACGGGGCATTTGACCCTCGCGGCAGTCGCCAAGTGGATGCACAAGTGCATCCGTTTGGCTCGTTGCTCGCGGAAATAAATATCCGATGTTCAGACAGATGTATGGGGACGTATATGAGGTCTGCCGGAATATGGAGAAGGTGATGGGAATGTTTTCGGAAGAACTAAGAGAGATGGATCGGAACACAGTGCAGTATATGATAGACGAGATGCAGGCAACGATAGATGCACAGTCCGCTGCGTTGGAAGAAGAAAAGAAGAGGCACGAGGAAGAGAAGAAAAAGTACGAGGAAGAAATGCAGGATCTGATTGCTGCCCAGACTGCCGCGCTTGATAAGGCCATGAAGCGGATAGAAGAACTGGAAAGAAAAGTCGGTTCTGAACCCGTAAAATAAGCCGCCGCAGTGTGTGGTGGAAGCTGATGTTTCCCGCTGTAGTACTGTGTAGCGTTAAACTCAAAAGAGCGCAGACAGAAACCACGTACCGATAATCCTCGCTTGAAAAAACTATAAAGAGTAGTATCCGGACGCTGCATGATTTGCGGGGAGGGATGCTATTTCTTTTTGCCATTTCGTTTCCCTGGATATAACAGGACTGCAGGAACTGTGAAGATAATGAACAGTTAAAATACATGAAAGACACCCCTGGATGGAAAAGCAGGTTTCATTGACTTTATCCCGTAAAATAGGTATAATAAAGCCGGCAAACAGCATGGCTGCGGGGAGGTTTACGGTGTCCGGCCGTAAGAGGCGCAGGAAATGTCAAAGAGGGGTACTGTGCGGCATTTACGACAGGTTCGTAGGTGTTTGAAATGCTGAAAATAAAGTTTATGACCGGGCAGAACAGGGGTTTATATGGAGAAGAATTATGATGTGATTATTATCGGAGCCGGGCCGGGAGGTATTTTCTGCGCTTATGAGCTGCTGGAGAAGAATAAGGATTTGAAGGTCCTGATGGTGGAGAAGGGACGGCCGATTGAAAAAAGGACGTGTCCTAAGAGGAAGACCAAGGTCTGCGTAGGCTGTAAGCCCTGTTCCATCACTACGGGATTTGCAGGAGCAGGGGCTTTTTCGGACGGAAAGCTTTCCCTGTCGCCTGATGTTGGCGGGAACCTGCCAGAGATTCTGGGATATGAGGAAACAAAGGCTCTGATTCATGAGTCGGATGATATTTATCTGAAGTTTGGCGCGGATACGCGTGTGTATGGTATAGATAAGGAAAAGGAGATCCGGGAAATCCGCAGGGAGGCCATCAATGCAAACCTGAAGCTGGTGGAGTGCCCTATCCGTCATCTGGGGACGGAAGAGGGGTATAAGATTTATTCACGTCTGCAGGAGGCGCTGGCTGAAAAGGGCGTGGAAATGCTTTTTAATACCATGGTTTCTGAGATTCTTGTGGAAAACGGCCATGTAAGGGGCGTGGTCACGGACAAAGGAGATACCTTCCTGGCAGATGAGGTAGTATCTGCGGTAGGGCGTGAGGGTGCCGACTGGTTCAAGGATAAATGCGCGCAGATCGGAATAGAGACAACGCCGGGTACGGTGGATATCGGCGTGCGTGTGGAGGTGCGTGACGAGGTCATGCAGTTCCTGAATGAGAATCTGTATGAAGCGAAGCTGATTTTCTATACGCCTACCTTTGATGATAAGGTGCGCACCTTCTGTACGAATCCTTCGGGAGAGGTGGCGACGGAATATTATGAGGGCGGGCTTGCCGTGGTGAACGGCCATGCATATAAATCCCAGGATTATAAAACGAGTAATACGAATTTTGCATTGCTTGTGTCCAAAAATTTCACCAAACCGTTCAGCACACCGATTGAGTATGGACGTAAAATTGCAGAACTTTCCAACATGCTCTGCGGTGGTAAGATTCTTGTGCAGACCTTCGGTGATTTTAAAAGGGGCAGAAGGACGACGGAGGAGAGACTGTGCCGGAACAACCTGATCCCCACGTTAAAGGATGCGGTGCCCGGCGATCTGTCTCTGGTATTCCCTCACAGGATCATGGTGGATATCGCGGAGATGATTGAGGCGCTGGATAAGGTGACTCCGGGTATCGCCAGTGACGAAACCCTGCTTTACGGCGTAGAGGTGAAATTCTACTCCAACAAGGTGGTGGTGAATAAGGATTTTGAAACGAGCATCAAGGGGCTTCGCGCCATCGGAGACGGCGCCGGGGTGACTAGAGGGCTTCAGCAGGCTTCCGCCAACGGCCTGAGTGTGGCAAGAAGCATTATTAAAAGCATGGGAAAGTGAGAATGAAAAAAACAGCAATGAGGCTGGCGGGCTGCCTTCTGGCATCCTGCCTGCTGCTGCCGCTGAATGCCTGCAGCAGCGCGGAACCGGTAAAAATCGTACTTACCACCGGTTTTAATAAAAATGAAATATTCCGTCTGGAGGACACCTCCTGTACCCTTCCTGAGCTTATGGTATATCTGACCACTGAGCAGAATACCTATGAGTCGGTATACGGCAGGGAAATATGGGAGACAAAGTCTGAGGGGGCAGGACTGGAAGAGCGGCTGAAGGACAAGGTTCTGGCGGAGATTTCCCAGATCAAGGCCATGACGCTTCTGGCTGCCCGCAGGGAAATTGTGCTTTCTCCGGAAGAGGAGGAGTTGGCTGTGCAGGCCGCCGGCGAGTATTATGAGTCCCTGAATGAAACGGAGCGCAGCGCCATGGGGGTTACGAGCCAGCTGATTGAGGGGATGTACCGTGATTATGCCCTGGCGGACAAGGTGTACCGTCAGATTATCAGCGACATTAATCCGGAAATCAGCGATGACGAGGCCAGAAATATCACGGTGCAGCATATCCTGATCAAAACGGTTACGGAAAATGCGGATGGTACAATTTCTGCTTTTTCGGACGCGGAAAAGGCAAAATGCTACCACAGGGCCCAGGAAGTGCTGGTTGCGGCGTCGGAGGGAGAGGCCTTCGAAGCACTTATTGAAAAATACAGTGACGATCCCCAGGGAACGATATCCTTCGGCAAGGGCGAACGGGAAATGGCCTTTGAAACCGCCGCTTTTAATCTGGGGACGGATGAAATCAGCGGGATTGTGGAGACTGCGGAGGGGTATGAGATCATCAAGTGCATCAATACCTTCAACCGGGAGGAAACGGATAGGAACAAGCTGAAAATCGTGGAAAAGCGCAAGGATGAGGTTTTCGGGCAGGAATACGACAGCTTTGTGAACTCCCTGGCAAAGAATCTGAACGAACCGCTGTGGGATTCTGTAAATATGATTCATGGCGACGCGGTGACTACAAGCAGTTTTTTTGAAATTTATAAAAAATATTTTTCGCAGCCGTAGTTTCCGGCTGTATAAGGAAAGGAAGCAGGACAGGATGAATACGTTTGAATATGTGGTGGTGAGTCTGGACGGCGATTATGCCAATCTGAAAAGGACGGACGAGGAATCTGATGAAATTAAGCTGGTAGCCAGGGCACTTCTGCCGCCGGAAACGGATGAAGGGACCAGGCTGAAATATGAATTTCTGCAGTACTCCATAATTGTCTGACAGTGATTGGAGCTCTGCTGCAGAGGCTTGTGACTGTCCCTGGGATTGTTAAATAAAGGAGAGTGTAAAATAAAGTGTGCAGGCGATTGATTGCCTGCACACTTTATTTTATGATATTTGCGCCTGTAAGCCTAAGCCTTCTGTTCTGTAAAAATATCACGGATACGCATCTGAAGCTTTTCCAGGTCGTCCGCATCAGGATGGGACAGCGCCTGGCTGAAATTAGCGAGGAAGGCGGCGGCCCTTTCATTGTCAGGAGCTTTTTCCAGCATGGCTTCGTAGCGCTCTTTTACGGCAGCAGGCATTTTCCCCTGGCACATGTAGGTTCCAAGGAGCGTATTGTCATCAGGAAGCTGTGCGCTTACATTTTCAAGGATCCGGGAAAAGTAGGCATCGCTTCCTCCAAAGCCCGCGGTTCCGAAAAGAAAGACCTTTTTATAATGGATTCCCTGAAGGAATGCGGTCATTTTTTCATCGCAGCTACCTTTATCGGTCCAGAAGCCTGCCAGCAGATATGGGGCTTCCTGCCAGCCGGAAGCCTCTCCTGCCTGCATCAGTTCATCAAGACTGCCGGAATAAATACAGTCCTCCGAAGGAAGCGCGGCCAGTACGGCCTGTGCCAGCTGTGCGGTGTTGCCTGTGCGGCTGCTGAATACAACGGAATATTTCATGATTCTTTCCTTTCTGCCGGAGCGGTTTCCCATATGCTCTTATACGGCATTGTGATGCGTTGACGTTTAAAACGCAATGTTTTTACAGGCATTTTTTCAGCGGGCAACGAGCAAGGCAGCCATGCCTGCATGGATATCCGGTGACTGCGGCGGGGCAAATGCCTGTAGCTCTGCGGCGCTGCAAGCTTATACTCTGTTACTTGCAGCAGGGTATTTGACCGTCATAAATACAGTGGACACCCCGGTGTTGCTGCATGCCGCCCAGGCATTCCTGATTACAGCGGATACAGTAGTGGATGGAATCCTCCCTGCCTTCCCTCACCTTTTTCACCCAATCCGGATCTGCGATGAGCTGGCGGCTCATGGCGGCGCAGTCGATCCTGTGCTTCTGAAGCTGTTCTTCGATAAAAGAAGGATGGACCAGGCCGCCCACGCCGCAGAGGGGTAGTGCGGTCAGCCCGCGCAGCGCATCACAGAAATCCAGGAAGCAGCCTTCTTGGCTGAAAAAAGGATGGCTGGCCGGCGGAATGGTGTCGGTAAGAGCGCCGTGGTTGGCCAGTGTAACATGGAAGCTGGTTACGCCTGCCTGTTCCAGGAGAGGTACAAATATGGGAAGCTCCTCCTGCAGGATGCCGGCGTTTCCGTAATGTGGGTTTTCCCTGCGCACGGCCAGTTTAAAATCTATAGGAAATTGGGGGAGTGCGCTGCGGATGGCGGAAACGCATTCCACTGCAAAGCGCGCCCGGTTTTCAGGTGAACCGCCGTAGGAATCCTGGCGTTTGTTGTAGAGGGAGGAGCTGAAGCTGCCGCACATCCGGTCGCCATGGACCTGGACCATATCAAAGCCAAGCTTTTTGGCTTCCAGGGCGGCGGAACCGAAGGAGGAGGTGATTCTGCGGATTTTTTCCGGAGGGAGCGCGGTAATGTAAGGGGATATTTGATCATTCAACAGACGGCGCAGTTCCTCGTGGGAAATTTGTTTTGTAAGGATACCGGGAAGAAAACGCAGCATGCCCTTCCAGTCGGAGTCCGACTGATGCAGCTGGGCGCAGATCAGGCAGCCATGTTCATGGGCTGCGGCTGTCAGCCTGCAGTAGTAAGCGGCCCCTTTGCGGGTAAAAAGTGAATGGAAGCCCCTTTTTCCCACGGGAACATCCCCTATGATGATCATGGCACAGCCGCCGGCGGCAATGGCTTCCATTTTTGCAAGAAGTTCATTCTCTTTCAGCCCCATGGAGGTAGGGGCGAAGATGATCCGGTTTTTCAGGGTCAGCCCGCCCAGTGTGACAGGGCTGTTTATGGTTTCATACATAGTGGTTCCTTCCTTTCCCCGGGCAGGATTCTGCGCAACAGGGCAAGCAGCTGTGTGTGCTCTTCCTGAGTCAGGCCCCGGACAGCCTCCGCCTCCCAGCGGTCAAACAAATCGTGGCTTAAGTCAAAGGCATCCTGTCCCTTGTCCGTCAGCTCTAAAATGCAGGAACGCTTATCCGCAGGATTTGCCTGGCGGAGGATAAAGCCTGTTTCCTCCAGACGGGTAAGGGAACGGGTGGAATGGCCGGCATCCATTTGAAGGGAACGGCTCAGCTCGCCGGGGGAACAGCCGGGATGCTTTCCTATATACAGAATAAAATACAACAGTCCCTGGGAAAGTCCCTGCTCGGACAGCTTCTGTCCGCAGTATTCGGTAAAATCCTTCCGCAGGAGGGAAATATAGTGAGGTAAAGAAGGATGCATGGACAGGACTCCTTTTTAGTTGGTATAATTTAATTGACAAAGTCAAATATATACTGTTTGTTTGACTTTGTCAACTAAATTAAATTTGTATAATATATTAGTTTTACGAAAACTGTTCAGTACACTCACAGTTGCAGTTTTACAATATAACAGTAACAGTTCAAATTTATCAGAACTGATATTCAAATATTCACAGCTTGTTCGGACAAAGGGAAAGCAGAAAAAAGCGGAGTTTATTTTTTATTTATATATTTTTTATACTTTTGTTAGCACTCAACTAAATTGAGTGCTAATTTTCTATTGACTTTTTTTAAAGATAGAAGTACACTTATTCCTAGAGCAAAACCGGACAAAAGAAAAAAGTCCGTGGAAAAAAAGAAAGGAATGTGATGAATTATGGCAGAAAAACATGGCAGCTTGTCCATTAACAGCGAGAACATTTTCCCTATTATTAAGAAATGGCTGTATTCTGACCACGATATTTTTTACAGGGAACTGATTTCCAACGGCTGCGACGCTATTACGAAATTAAAGAAGCTGGATGTGATGGGAGAGTATTCCTTACCGGACGGCTATAAGCCGGAAATCCAGGTTATCGTGAATCCGGAAGAGAAAACCCTGAAATTTATTGATAATGGTATTGGTATGACAGCGGATGAGGTGGAGGAATACATCAACCAGATCGCCTTCTCCGGCGCAACCGATTTTATTGAAAAGTATAAGGACAAATCTGACGACAATCAGATCATCGGCCATTTCGGACTGGGCTTCTATTCCGCATTTATGGTTGCCGATGAAGTGCACATTGATACGCTTTCCTATAAGGAAGGAGCAGCTCCGGTACACTGGGAATGCGACGGCGGTACGGAATTTGAGATGGAGGACGGCACCTGGGACAAGGTGGGAACACAGATTACGCTGTTCCTGAACGAGGACTGCCTCCAGTTCTGCAACGAATACAAGGCGCAGGAGGTTGTTAAGAAGTACTGCTCCTTCATGCCGGTAGAGATTTTCCTTTCCAGGGAAAACACGCCGGAGACCCAGACCATCGATGAAGCTGAGAAGCTGGATACGGATGAGGTTCTGGAAACTATCCAGCCTGAGAAGAAAGAGGATGCCAAGGAAGGCGAAGAAACTGAAGAGAAGCCTGTCAGGCTGAAAATCAAGAAGCGTCCCGTTGTAATGAATGATATCCATCCTCTCTGGACCAAGAATCCCAGCGAGTGTACGAAGGATGATTATATTGAATTTTACCGCAAGGTTTTCCAGGATTACAAGGAGCCGCTGTTCTGGATCCATCTGAACATGGACTATCCGTTTAATCTGAAAGGAATCCTGTATTTCCCCAAGATTAATATGGAATATGAGTCCATCGAGGGAACCATCAAGCTTTACAATAACCAGGTATTTATTGCCGATAATATCAAAGAGGTAATCCCGGAATTCCTGATGCTCTTAAAGGGCGTCATCGACTGTCCTGATCTGCCGCTGAACGTTTCCAGAAGCGCGCTGCAGAACGACGGCTTCGTGAAGAAGATTTCCGATTACATCACCAAGAAGGTTGCCGACAAGCTGTCCGGTATGTGCAAGACCGACAGGGAAGAATATGAGAAATACTGGGATGACATCAGTCCCTTCGTTAAATTCGGCTGCCTGAAGGATGACAAGTTCTGCGAGAAGATGACGGATTATATCCTTTTCAAGAACCTGGACGGCAAATACATGACGCTGCCTGACTGTCTGGAAGTCAACAAGGTTGATCCGGACGAAAAGGAAGAAGGCGACAGCGCTGTTGATGAAAACGGCGAAAAGGTAGAGGCAGAGGTTGTTGACGAAGCAGCTGCCGGGGAAGAAGCAGGAGAAGGCGCAGAAGAGGAAAAGAAGGAAAAGACCATCTACTACGCAACCGACCTGAAGGTGCAGAGCCAGTACGTGAACATGTTCAAGCAGGCCAAGATGGATGCTGTCGTGCTGCCTGACCAGATTGACCAGCCCTTCATCAATCAGCTGGAAATGAAGAATGAAGGCATCAAATTCCAGAGAATCGATGCGGATTTGACGGATACCTTCAAGGCAAAGACCTCCAAGAAGACCCAGGAAGAGCTGAACGCCCAGTCCGAGGAGCTTCAGAAGCTGGTCCGCAAGGCGCTTAAGAATGACAAGCTGACCGTAAAGGTTGAGAAGCTGAAAAATAAAAAGGTTTCTTCCGTCCTCACCATTTCTGAAGAGAGCAGAAGAATGCAGGATATGATGAAAATGTATGCCATGAACGGCATGGATATGGGAATGTTCGGCGGCGAGGGCGAAACCCTGGTGCTCAACGTAAGCCATCCCCTTGTTGAGTATGTGATTGCGCATAAGGACGACAAGGACAATAAGAATGAAGCACTGATTTGCGAACAGCTTTACGATCTTGCCAAGCTGCAGCAGGGACCGCTGGATGCGGAGGCTATGACCAAGTTCGTTAACCGTTCCAACGATATTATGGTTGCATTGACCAAATAAGCTTCCTGTGATGCAAAAGCCGGGATGCGCAGAAGTGTCCGCTGAAAACGGCGGAGCCTGAAAAAGTATTGCCGGATAAGAAAATATGGAATGAAAAAGGTTACTGGTCACGGAGTGAACAGTAACCTTTTTCAGCTTTATCAGCGTTCATTTTAGCTGGAGGGAGCCTCTGTTTTTTTGTCCATCTCATCTACACCAGAAAACCAAGCAGGAAAAAAAGCAGGGAAAAGACGGCAAAAAGCAGGAGCCTGGAAAAGGAGCGTTCCACTATCATGTCAGGAAAATGGACGGCATAGCGGATTTTTACCTGATCTCCCACCTGGGTTCCGGCAGGGACCGGAATTTCATTCCCGGAAAAATAATTCCGGCCTTCCACGGAATAGGTGACAAATGCCATGAGAGGTAAGGCCTTCTTTTTTCCAGGGCCCGCAGCCTTCCGCCGGGATAAATCCTCCGGTTTGGCGGGACGTACTTTGGTCACCACGGCGGCAGTGCGGCGGGAACGGGGCAGAACCACTGTCAGGCGGAGGATTTCCGTCAGTGTCATAAAAATCATCAGGATGCCTGCAATATAGCAAAGCTGGTTGAGTGGGTATCTCATTGGTATACTTCCTTTCACATAAGTTCTTTTCTGCCGAAAATCCATATTGTCACGGCGGCAGACACCGACAGCAGGAGCGCACACAGAAAAAGCAGCGCCAGGAACAAAGGGACGGAGGGCAGGGTAAGCAGCCAGGCCGGCTGGAGCGCGTTCTTTTTCAAAAGTACGGGCAGAAGAAAGCAGGAGGCCATGATAATGATTACCAGGACAAACTTGGAATTCTCAAAGCCGAACTGATACTGAAGAGGCGTAAGTATGCAGAACAACAATGTATTCAGGAAAAAAGCAACGGCATATTCCGGCATTGTGGGGAGGAAGGAGGAGGGCAGCAGCATGGCGGGTATGGTGTAAATAACCGCGGTTGCAATGAAAACCAGGCAGAACAGAAGATACCGGCACAGTACAATATCCCTCCTGCGGTAGGGTGAGGCGCACAGAAGTGAGAGCGCCTTTGGATACTCCGCATCCTTCAGGAAAATCTGTTCATAAGCGAGGAACTCACTGTAAACGGAAGCCACAATTAAAATGAGCAGGCCGGTTCCCTTCTGCAGGGAAAAATCCGGCAGCCGCCAATAATAGAAAAAGGGGAGCACCAGTGTAAAAACAGGGATAAAGCAAAGATAGTTACCCATGAGGAACAGGTCTTTTTTTATCAGAGATATATGTGCTTTCATCTGATTCACAGCCTCCTTTCCGTAATTTCCTGTGACAGGACGCGTCGGTTTTCAAAAGAATCCGGCCGGCCTTCGCACAGGGCAATCATGATGTCATCCACGCAAGCACGGTCAAACAGTGCTTCCGGAAAAAGCTGTCTCGCTTTCTCCGGCTGATCGGTGACTGCTGTGAAGCCGAAATCGGTAATCCGCAGACAGCGCAGAAAGGTTTCCTTTTCCGGTGTCAGTGAGGCACGGTCACCTTTGACCAGGCGCCAGCTGTCCAGAAGCGCGTCCTTATCCTCCTCCAGCAGGATTTTTCCATGATCGATAAAAATAATATTGTCTGCGCATTTATCCAAATCGGAGGTGATATGTGTGGAAAAAAGCACGCCGCGGCCGCCTTTTTCCATAAATTCCCTCAGAAGGGTGAGAAAGGTGTCACGGACAAGCGGATCCAGGCCGCCTGTGGGTTCATCCATGATTAGAAGCTCCGCATTGTGAGAGAGGGCCAGCGCAAGCGCCAGCTTCATTTTTGTGCCGGAGGACAGGGTTTTGATTTTACGGGAGGGATCCAGGCCGAAGCGCTTTGACAGCTTCCGAAATTCGTCCTCCTGCCAGCTGCTGTAGGCGGGGGCTATTGCCTGCTTCATCTGCCGGATGGTGAGGTTTTCATAAAAAGCGCCGGCACCGAGCACCACGCCGATGCGGTCGGCAAGCAGGTTCCTCTGGAAATCGGAAGCTGTGCCGGGATGGAGGGGACACGGCTTGCCGAAAAGACGGATTTCTCCGCTGTCAGGCTGCAGAAGGCCGAGGATGGCACGCAGCGTTGTGGTTTTTCCTGCGCCGTTGGCGCCCACAAAACCGGTGATACAGCCCTCGGGTACGGTAAAGCTTGCCTGGGACAGGGTGAAGCCCGGATATTTCTTGGTGAGATTGTTAACTTCTATGATATTTTTCATGGCAGACAGCTCCTTTCACAGGATGGAGGGACGTAAAGCGATGGAGGGACGTAAAGCGCCGTCCGGCAGGGCCGGCCGGAGATGGAAAATATGGTTTGTCAGGTGTTTTTTAAATCATCATAAAGAATATCGAGCATGGCGTGCAGCTCATCCCGGGGGATGTGCAGCCCGCGTGCGGATTCAAGGGCGTCCTGCATTTTCTGTTCCACAACACGGCGTCTGGCATCCCGTAGCAGTTCCGCATTGGCGGCAGAAACAAAGGTGCCGACTCCTACCTGCTGTACAAGGAAGCCTTCCTGCTCCAGTTCATCGTAAACGCGGCGGATCGTGAGGACGCTGACTCCCAGGTCATTGGCAAAGCGGCGTATGGAGGGCATGCTGTCCCCGTCCTTCAGCTCTCCCTGCAGGATGGCGTCCTTCAGCTGATCCTTAATCTGCTGGTAGAGCGGCAGGTCGGAGCTGTTGGAAATCAATATTTTCATCGTGAGAACCTTTCTGAAATATCAGTGTGTATTAGCTTAATACACACTATATACTTTGCAAGGGGAATTGTCAATAGGAATACAGGGCATTATGGTACTTGACTTTTTCCGCCGGCAGGCTTAATCTGAAGTTACCTGTAATACAGGTATACAAGACATACGGAATACAAGGATAAAAAGGGGGTTACTATGGCAATACGCAGTGAAAAGGAACGTTTTGGCTGGGCGCAGTTTGATGCGCTGCAGCTGGGTAGCGGCTGGGATGAGGAGGACATCGGAAAACCGCAGATTCTGGTGGAGGACGCTTATGGGGACAGCCATCCCGGGAGCGTACATCTGGCAGGCCTGAGCACACAGGCGGTGTATGGGGTATATGAGAAGGGCGGGCATCCGGCGCAGTTCCATGTGACGGATATTTGCGACGGCTGTGCGCAGGGACACGACGGGATGAATCTGGTGCTGGCGTCAAGGGAAGTGATCGCAGATATGATCGAGATGCATGCCGGGTTTGTGCCCTGGGACGGGATGCTGCTTTCCTCTTCCTGTGATAAATCCATACCGGCGCATCTGAAGGCGGCGGCCAGAGTCAATATTCCCGCCATTTTTATTCCGGGCGGCAGCATGCGGCCGGGGCCGAACCAGACCACCTCTCTTGTGGCGGGCGATATTTCTTTGAGACAGAAGAGGAAAAATGAGATTACGCCGGATGAAATCCGTGATTATAAGCTGACGGGCTGTCCTTCCGCCGGCGCATGTACCTTCATGGGGACGGCGAGCACCATGCAGTGCATGGCGGAGGCGCTGGGGCTTGCGCTGCCTGGCAGCGCACTGGCGCCGGCCACCATGCGGGATATCCTTTCCATGGCAAGGAGGGCGGGGCGGAAAATCATGGAGCTTGTGGAAAAAGATATCCGGCCGGATAAAATACTGACGCCCGCGGCATTCCGTAACGCCATCGTCATCCACAGCGCCATAGGCGGCTCCACCAATGCGCTGCTTCATTTGCCGGCCATCGCAGGGGAACTGGGAATCGAACTGGATCCCGAGCTGTTTAATGAGATAAACCGGACGATTCCCCACATAGGCAATATCAATCCCAGCGGCCGGCACCTTACTGAAGCCTTCTGGTTTGCCGGAGGAATCCCCAGAGTCCAGCTGCTTCTGGAAAAATACCTGGATCTGGATGTACTGACCGTAACCGGAAGGACGCTGGGGGAAAATCTGGAGGAAATACAAAAAGAGCATTTCCTGGAAAGAGGGGAAGGCTATCTGCATAACTACGGGCTTGATACAGAGGAGGTAATATTTCCTTTGGAGCAGGCGGAGGAGACAGGCTCCATCGCTGTGCTGAAGGGCAGCCTGGCGCCGGAGGGCGCGGTAGTCAAATATTCCGCCTGTGAAAAAAGCATGCGTTCCCATGTTGGAAAGGCCGTGGTTTTCGACTGTGAAGAGGATGCCCACGACGCAGTGGTGGAAGGAAAAATCAATCCGGGAGAGATACTGGTTATTCGCTACGAAGGCCCGCGGGGCAGCGGCATGCCGGAAATGCTGATGACCACGGAGGCAATCTGCTGTGACCACAGGCTGAACGGCAGGGTTTCCCTGATAACGGACGGCCGTTTTTCCGGAGCCACAAGAGGCGCGGCCATCGGCCATGTCTCTCCCGAGGCGGCCTGCGGCGGGCCGATTGCCTACATAGAAACAGGGGATCTTCTGGCCTATGATATTGAGAAAAAGACGATAGATATTGTGGGGATCGCGGGAGAACGTATGGAGGCGGACGCCGTCCAGGCAATCCTGGACGAAAGAAGGAACAGCCGGCCGCTGAAAAAGAAAAGCTATAAGGGCGTACTGAAAAGATATACCCAGGCTGCGGCCTCGGCAATGAAGGGCGCGGGTTACTGAAACTGATTGTGCGCCTTGTTTAAAGACAGGAGAAGCCCGGAGGTTTTCTACAAACAACGGATTAATGAAAATCGCAGGCAGAACTGCGATATAAAGGAGGTAAAGATGAAAGCACGTTATATCACACCGGCAGTCACAGTTATGGGGAAGGATGGAACCATCGATTTTGAGGGCTGTGGAAAGGTTTATGAACATTTGATTGAAGGAGGCGTGGACGGGATTCTGCTTCTGGGCAGCATCGGGGAATTTTTTGCGCTGACTATGGAACAGAAAAAGGATCTGATACGGTTTGCAGTGGACAAAATAGCGCACAGAACGCAGCTGATTGTGGGGACGACAAGCATGGTTTTTGAGGAACTGCTTGCGCTGTCCCGTTTTGCCGGGGAAGAAGGCGCGGATGCAATCATCCTCCTGCCGCCTTATTATTTCCCGCTGAGCCCTGAAGGGCTGGAAACGTATTATGCCAGGATTGCGGAGGCGCTTCCGGAGCAGTCCATCTACCTGTATAATTTCCCGGATCGCACCGGCTATGACCTGACGCCGGAAATCACGCTGCGGCTGGTGAGAAAGTATAGGAATATTGTGGGCTATAAGGACACCCAGGCCGGAATGGATCATACGAGAGAGCTGATAAAGCTGGTGAAGGGGGAGTTCCCCGCGTTTGAAGTTTATTCCGGGTTTGACGACAATTTTGCCCATAATGTGCTGGCAGGAGGCGATGGCTGCATTGCAGGGCTGTCCAATCTGGTTCCCGGACTGTGCCACGCATGGACGGAGGCTTTTGCCAGGGAGGATCTGGCTGAGGCTGCAGCGATTCAGCAGAAAATTGATCTGCTTATGGAAATTTACCAGGTGGGGACGCCTTTTATTCCCTATATTAAAGAAGCGATGGCAATCAAAGGAATCATCGGCAGCGCCGCCTCTTCCCTGCCTTTCCCGAAAGCGGATCAGGGGGATTCGGAAAAAATACGCGGGATTCTTAAAAAAGCCGGGCTGCTGTAAGGAAAGGGACTGCTATGGCAATTTATAAAATCAGCAGGGAAAGCATAAGCGATCAGGTTTTTGGCCAGATGAAGGAGCTGATTCTGGAAGGAGAATGGAAGCCGGGGGGAAAAATTCCCTCGGAAAATGAACTGGCCCAGCAGTTCGGGGTCAGCCGCGTGACGGTGCGCAATGCCTTGCAGAAGCTGTCTGCGCTGGAGCTTTTAGAGACCCGGTTCGGAGAGGGATCCTTCGTGCGCAGCCCGGATGCGGCCGCCATGCTGAGCCCTCTGGTTTCAGCGGCCTATATCAATGATAAGGGGCTGGAGGAAATACTGCAGCTTCGCAGCATGATCGAAGGGCCGGTCTGTAAAGAGGCATGCAGACGGGCGGATGATGCAGGGAAAGCGGAGCTGGCGGATATTTTCCGGAGAATGCGCCAGGCCAGGGATTATCTTCCCGAGTTTGCCCGGCTGGATTACGAATTCCATCTGAAAATAGCCCAGCTGGCCGGGAATTCCGTAATCATACGTATTTATGGCATTTTAAATGAGGTGATGAAAAGTGCGTTTGACCAAATCGTCCAGAAGCGGGGAAACCAGGCCGGGCTGTTTTATCATGAGAAGATTCTGGCAGCTTTCGAAGCGGGGAATGCGGAAGAAGCCGGAAAAGTGATGGATGAGCATATGAAGGATCTGTATGAAAGCTATCGGTGACGGGATATATGGAGCTTAAATGAAATACACGCTTTTTGACTTTAAAAGGTTGAAAGGCGTGTATTTTGATTAAGAAAGCCCAAAAAGTGCCGGTAAGATTAGAAACACGGACAATAATGATAAATGCTTTTCTAAAGGGACAGGAGTCAATTGCAGAAAGGCATTTTATTTTTTATAAATAAAATAGTAATTATTATTATTACTGTAACTTGGTCACAGAATAATAAGCCGGAAGCTGATATATTATTATCATGACGAGAAGGACAAGCATAGGTGATAAAAAGAAGGAGGTAAAGGCGTGAAAAAGTATGTATGTACGGTCTGTGGTTACATTTACGACGAAGCGGCGGGCTATCCTGCCGGAGGAATCGCACCCGGCACTACGTGGGAGGCAGTGCCGGAGGGCTGGGTCTGCCCTGTGTGCGGCGCCGGAAAGTCAGAATTCAGGGAGCAGGCGGGTGCTGTGAATAAGCCTGAACCAGAAAAGAAGGAAACGGCTCAAACAGCTGCAGGGGAGGCGTATAAAGTCCCGATTTTGTCCGGGAATGTGGAGAAGATGGGGAAAAACGGGGAAGAAAGGGAAGAGCTTCGGGAGCTGACAGCAGGAGAGCTTTCCGCTCTTTGTTCCAATCTGGCCCGCGGCAGCGAGAAGCAATATTTATCAGAAGAAACAGCCTTGTTTATGCAGCTGGCCGATTATTTTAAAAATATCACTCCGGAAGAACCGGAGGCGGATGTAAGCAGACTGCTTTCCATGCTGCAGGACGATTTGGAATCGGGGTATCCTGCCGCGAACGAAGCAGCGGGAGTAAAACCGGACAGAGGCGCGCTACGTGCCCTGGTCTGGGGAGAAAAGGTCAGCCGGATCGTAAATTCCATTTTACAGAGGTATGAAAAGGAAGGGGATGCGCTGCTGGAGCACACAAATATTTATGTTTGTGATATCTGTGGTTTTATTTACATAGGCGATACGCCTCCTGCGCTTTGTCCCGTATGTAAGGTGCCAGGCTGGAAAATGACAAAGGTGGAAAGGAGGCAGGCAGGATGAAGAAGATTGCGGTAAGAAACATCCGTTTATGTACGAAGGACTGTCTGTGTCTGTATGTGTGTCCCACTGGGGCTGCGGATACGGAGAACAGTATTATTGATGTGAATAAATGTATCGGGTGTGGCGTCTGTGCACAAAGCTGCCCGTCCGGCGCGATTTCCATGGTTCCCACGGAATACCCGCCCCAGCAGCCCAAGGAAAAAAATGTGGCTGATGCCCTGTATGCGCTGTTGAAAAGCAAGACCGTCCAGGAGAGGATTGCCCGGCAGCTTGCGGAAAATGGGGATTCGCCGGTATTAAAACAGCTGGCGGAAGCCATAGCAAAATCGAACCGGCTCATGGCCGAGGATATTTTGCGGGAAGCCGGTTATATGCTGCCACAGAGCGGCAATACCCACAGCCTGCTGCAGTCGTTTCTTAATAACCCTCCTGGGGAGGAGTTCCCGAAGGAAGCTGCCGAAAGGCTGCTTGAACTGCTGCCTGATAACGACAGGGAGAAACAGGAGGAAAAGGAAGAAAAAATAGAAAAATGGCGCTGTACTGTATGCGGATATATTCACGAAGGGCCTTTGCCGGAGGGCTTTACCTGCCCACGCTGTAAACAGCCGGCCTCCGTATTTATAAAAGTGTGAAAAAAGAATTGTTGAAGGGAAACGGCGGCGGTATGAAAAAATCATACCGCCGCTCTGTTAATTACAGCCATGGCTGCTCACGCATTGTCCTTTGAAAAAAGACGCATCATATAATATCAGGTAACCTATTCTGTCAGGCTATGGTATAATGGCAGGTATGATAACAAAAACGGAGGGATACGGCATGGGAGAAATTATAGCGAGGCGGCAGTTCGATCCTCTTTATATCTGGCTGGATATTATTTTCCTGTTGATTTTCATGGGGCTTTTGCTTTATAAAAAGAAGTTTACGACGGTGGTGGTGGGGCTGATTTTCGGACTGGTTTATATGGCGGTGGATTATGGGATTTTCCACCTGCTGTGCCATGCGCGTTCCATTGAAAACGGCTACAGCCTTTTCTGGGTTCTGCTGTGGATGTCAATGAGCTTTGGTTTTACCAATTTTACATGGATATGGCTGTGGCTTTCCAAGGATAAAAATCTGCTGGAATGGTCCGTGCTGCTGATAGGCTGGTGGATCTGCTGCCCTTTGATTTCCACGGCGTTCGGCGGGGCGCAGCAGCCGGTGATCATCCAGCGGACAACGGGAGCCTACCACGGCTATATGGCTGCCATTCTCATCGTGGGCTATCTGGGGCTTGTCATATGGAACATCACAAGAAAGGAAGCTGCGTTAAAAGCGCCTGTCCTCTGGTTGCTGGGCATCGGAATCCTGGCACAGTTCGGCTGGGAAGCGGGGCTTTTAATCGGCGGCGTACGCAGCGCGGGATTTGAGACGCTGGAGGCAAAGCTGGCTACGCTTGTGGTGAATTCCCTGCTGGAAACCAATCTGGGAATGCCCTATATTTATATGATTTTCATCGCCTTTTCCGCAAAATTTACAGAGCAGGGAAAACGGAGAAAGCCCTGCCTGACCTTTCAGGAGCGTATCCGTGAGAGCAACAGGGAACGGGTTTGGCGGGAGGATGGACGCGGCGAAACCATGTAGAGCCTGTCCGAACGGGACGGCGGAAAAAGAGGCCGGGAAGCAGGGACGCGGCGGCCGAAGCCCTGATGGGGTGAGGGCTGCAAATGATTTCAAAGAAAACCGGGAAAAAGTGAATATCTTCTATTGACAAGGGGAATACTGGAAACTATAATCATATCTAGTGAGAGAAATCACTGATTAATTTCATAGTCCTCGATAGCTCAATGGTAGAGCACTCGGCTGTTAACCGAGTTGTTGTAGGTTCGAGCCCTACTCGGGGAGTTGTTAAGCGGTTTGATAGACTTCTATCAGGCCGCTTTATAGGTTTGAGGTATTACACAAGGAAACATATAAAAGGAGTAAAGAGAGTATGGGCAAAATTAGTCAGCTTGAGCCAAAGGAAGTCTTTCATTTTTTTGAGGAAATCTGTCAGATACCTCACGGTTCGGGAAATGTGGAGCAAATAAGCGATTATCTTGTGGATTTTGCGAAGGCAAGGAATCTTGAGTATGTACAGGATGAACTGAAAAATGTGGTCATCATTAAGGAAGCTTCGGCAGGCTATGAATCGCAGGAGCCGATCCTTCTCCAGGGGCATATGGATATGGTTGCGGTGAAAAAGCCCGGCTGTACCAAGGATATGACAAAGGAAGGGCTGGATCTGGAGGTGGACGGAGATTATCTTCTGGCGCGGGATACCACGCTGGGAGGCGACGACGGAATCGCGGTGGCTTATGCGCTGGCCATTCTGGATTCCGACAGCTGCGAGCATCCCCGTCTGGAGGTTATCATAACCGTGGACGAGGAAACAGGCATGGAAGGGGCGAATGGAATTGATCTTTCCATGTGCAGGGGCCGCAGGATGCTGAACCTGGACAACGAAGAAGAAGGCGTACTGCTTACCAGCTGTGCAGGCGGCGCGAGGGTTCACGGCAGGGTTAAAGTGGAGACACAGAAGCTGCAGGGCTATCGGTACCAGGTAGGCGTGGAAGGCCTGCTGGGAGGCCATTCCGGTGCGGAGATTGACAAAGGAAGGGCTAATGCCAATGCCATGCTGGGAAGGCTGATCCATTTTTGCAGGAAAAACGGAGATTTCCGTTTTATGGACATGGCCGGCGGCAGTGCGGACAATGCGATCCCTTCCGCTTCCCATGCACAGATTTTTGCCCGTGAGGAGGAGTGTGCGGCACTGGAGGAAAGCCTGAAGTCCTTTGAAGAGATTTTGCGCAGGGAACTTTCCGTAACGGATCCCGGTATTTCAATTACTGTGGCAGGAAAAGAACAGGGCGAATGGGAGGCTTTTACAAAGGAAAGCACTGAAAAAGCAGAAATGCTCCTTTTCATGATGCCCAATGGAATCCAGGCTATGAGCGCGGATATTAAAGGGCTGGTACAGACCTCGCTGAATTTGGGCATCCTGAAAATGGCGGATGGCGTTCTGGAACTGGATTATTCCGTCCGCAGCTCCGTTATGAGCGAAAAACAGATGATTATAGACAAGGTATGCCTGCTTCTGGAATCCCAGGGCGGCACCTATGAGATTTCCGGGGATTATCCGGCATGGGAATACCGTCAGGATTCCGCCCTTCGTGATAAAATGGTGGAAATCTATGAAGAGATGTATGGGAAAAAGCCCAGAATCGAAGCTATTCATGCCGGCCTGGAATGCGGCATCCTGGCGGGCAAGCTGCCTGGCCTGGATTGTGTGTCCATCGGCCCGGATATGAAGGATATCCATACGCCTGAGGAACGGCTGAGCATTTCTTCCACCAAACGGGTATGGGATTATGTGCTGGCAGTCCTGAAGAAAAAAGACAATTAAGGAGTTACAATACAAATGATTTTATTTCAATGCGATTACAATGAAGGCGCTCATCCGAAGGTAATGGAAAAAATGCTGGAAACCAATATGGAGCAGACTCCCGGATACGGTGAGGATGCCCATTGCCGGCATGCGGCGGAGCTGATCAGAAAGGCCTGCGGTGACGATACTCTGGCGGTACATTTCCTGGTAGGCGGCACACAGGCGAATATGACGGTTATAGATGCGGCTCTTCGTTCCCATCAGGGGGTGGTTTCCGCACAGAGCGGACATATCAATGTACATGAAACCGGGGCGGTGGAATCACTGGGACATAAGGTGCTTTCTGTCCCGCACAAGGACGGCAAGCTGGATGCCGGCCAGGTGGAGCAGCTGTATCTTGCCCATATCAATGATGATTCCTTTGAGCATACGGTGCAGCCGAAAATGGTTTACATATCCAATCCTACGGAATATGGGACACTTTATAGCAGGAAGGAAATTGAGGATTTAAGTAGCGTCTGCAGAAAATACGGACTGTATCTGTTTATGGACGGAGCAAGGCTGGGCTACGGTCTGGCGGCGCCGGACAATGAGCAGGATCTTTCTTTCGTTTCGCAGCATTGCGATGTTTTTTACATTGGAGGCACCAAGGTGGGCGCCCTGTTCGGGGAAGCGGTGGTGATAGCCAATGAAGAACTGAAAAAGGATTTCCGCTATTTTATCAAACAGAAGGGTGGAATGCTGGCAAAGGGCCGTCTGCTGGGAATCCAGTTTGAGACGCTGTTTGAGGATAATCTTTATATGGAAATTTCAAAGCATGCGATTCGCCTGGCCGAAAAGCTGCGCAGCGCGTTTCTGGAAAAAGGCTATCCTATGCTGGTGGAGAACAGGACAAATCAGATTTTCCCCATAATTCCGGATGCGGTTCTGGAAAAGCTGGGAGAAAAATATGGATATTGCTATCAGGAGCGTGTGGATGAAACTCACAGCGCGGTAAGATTCTGTACCAGTTGGGCTACTCTGGAAGAAAACGTAGATGAGCTGATAGAGGATTTAAAGAACTTCTGACAATCCGGACTGCGGCAGAGTTTTTCGGGAAGGGAGAGGATAACGCTCCCTTCTCTTTTTTTAATACAATTAAAGGAGAAATCATAATTTATAGTAGTTTTTTCATGACAAATACAAATATATAGTTGCTAAAAAGCCATTCTTAATCACAGTATCATAATAACGTACCTTAGGAAAAAACTGGAAATGGAGAATCGGAATGGCGGCAACACTTGTATTGGTTGAAATCGGAGAACGTCTGCGCAGGCAGAGAAAGAAACTGAAGATGACGCAGGAAGATACAGCGGAGCTTCTGGAAATGTCCACGACTTTTTATGGAGAGATTGAACGTGGAAATAAAAGGCTTTCCATAGAAAAAATTTTGCTGGTTTATGAAAGAATGGGACTGGATCCTACGTATCTTTTAACAGGAGAACTGACTTCTGATAAAACAGTGGTAGAGATTTTCAAGGATTGTCCCAAGGATAAGACACAGGTCCTGGAGCAGATTCTTGAAAATCTGACAAAATTGTATAAATAGTGCAGGCACTTACATGCGGCTGCGGACAGGGTGTTCTGTGCCTTCCAGGAAAAACGGGACAGGCAGGGGCGGGGGGATGGCCATATGTATGGCGCTTCAGGAAAGAAGACCATTTGACCTGAAAGAAGGTAATATGACGAAAGAGGATAGAGGGCCAATGGAGGATAGCAAAAAGTTTTTCGAAGAACTGTATAATGAAGAGTTCGATGAGATAGTAAGGTATGTCCGCCGAATGCTCACCGACAGCAACGCGGTTGAGGATGTTGCGCAGGAGACCTTCTATGAATTCTACAGAAAGCGGAAGGAACTGGTGAATCATCCGAATATCCACGGTTGGCTCCGCATCACCGCCAAAAACAAGGTGATGAAGTGGGAGGAAAAACAGAGAAAGTACAGTCTTGATTTTGATTTCCTTCTGGATAATGCTACTTTGGGAAACGGGAGCAGGGTGGATGATTTCAAGATGGTGGAGGCCTATTCCACTGTCGGTGAGATCCTGTCGGAGGAAGAGCTGGAGCTTCTCCGGTGCTATTATGAATATGGGTATACATCGCAGGAAATGGCGAAGAAGCTGGGGATTACCGAGAACTGTTTTAAGGTCAGGATTTTGAGAATGAAGCAGAAAATACGCGGCAGTATGCTTCTGCCGTTTTTATTCAGTGTCTGCAATCTTACATTTCAGCTGATTACTTCCATAGGAGACAAGTTATGACACAGGGAAAAGGGAAACGTGATGAAAAGTTAATTGAGGAACTGTATGAAAAGCTGTACTGGTACACCTATGAGGCCAGCGAGGAGGAATTTGACGATAAAGAGGTGGACGCTATCGTAAGGCTTCTTGATGTGCTTGATCCGAAGGAGGATGATCCGAAGTTTCCCTCGGATCCGGGGGCGGCGTTTGATAGGTTTAAGAGCCGGTATGGGCTGGAGGAGGAGTTTGCGGAGGAGGACGCGGAAGACGAAGAGGCGGTGTCCGGTAGCGGCATGGGTATGGCGGCGGCCGCAGATGCAGATGTAAATGCAGAAGTTGCGGGCGGCGGTGAGGAGGAAGCTGCGGTTCGTTTTGGCGGGACAGACAGTATTGTATTGGATGTGGGGCCTGGAGCTGACAGTGAGCCGGATAATGGCGATGTTATGGAATCCAGGGAAAATGGGAAGAAGAACGGAGTGAAGTGGAGGAGGAGGCTGGTTCGGATCGCTACCGGTGCGGCGGCCTGCCTGGTTTTGATGCTGTCGGTGAATTTCGGGAGTTATGCTTTGAAGAAGAAGTCGTTCTTTGAGGTGGTTAGGGACGAGGTTGGGCGGACGAAGGTTACGGTTACTGGGAATGTGGATGGGATTGATGATGGGGAAACTGAAACGATAACATGCAACTCATGGACTGAAGTTGAAGAGATAATTGGAGAAAAGATACTGCAACCTCAATCATTGCCTGTTGGATATGTTTTTGATGGCATAACTTATAAAGATTTAGAATACAAAAGCGTTATTGTTGCTAAATATAGAAATAAAAATAATGTTTTAAAAATTGAAGTTGATATTTATGATGAGAATTACTCAGATCACATTATTCTTTTTGATGAAGGATGGCAATTAATAAGAGAAGATACAGAAGGGAAAAAAACTCAATATTATAAAAAAGATGGGCAAATACAAGCGGGCTTTACGTACAATAAAGCGGTTTATTATGTTTATAGCGATGATATAATAGAAGTGATAGAAGAAGTAATAAATAATATGACATAAAGTATTAGCAAGGAGTTCTATAAATTTTAATAATTTATAGAATTCTTTTTTTTACGTAACTTTTGTAGATTTTAATGGGATGTACTTATAGAATTCACTAATGGGATAATTAATAAACGAAAGGGGATAGGAAATGGAAAAGATGTTGAAAAGGATTTTTTCCTTAACAATGATAGTATGTCTACTATTGATAAATATTGATGTCCAGGCCGCAGAAGGGACAGAGGATTTTCAAGAGATACCAAGAACTCTAATTGAAATTAAAACACATTCAGAAGAAGGGGGAAAAACACGTGCAGAACCTTCATTAAGTGCATGTGATTTAGGAATTGGTATAAGTTCTAATGGTATTGGGGTGGTATATACAACCAGATCAACGACTACGGCAACAGAAATTGGTTGTAAAGATATTGTATTACAGGAGAAGACAGCTTTAGGATGGAAGGACATACCTATTAGAGATCATTATGATTATGATACTGATATTTATGCAGGCTCTGTTGTATATTTGAAGGCAGTGGTGGGGAAAACATATCGCGTTTATTGTACTCATTACGCAATAATTGATGATGTAGAATATACTTTATACAATATAACAGATTCAATTGTATACAATTAATTTTTATTGGTTTTCTTAGTGAATTCGGAAAAAAGGATATCAGCAAATAATTTGTTGATATCCTTTTGGATAAAAAATATTTTATTAGTTTCTATTTTCTTATTTTCCCATACCCTTTTCCCCAGCATTCCCCATAACCACAAAGCCAGCTCTCGTGGCAGCTGGCGTGACATGAAGTATTGCAACAAACAGGATATTCCTTCACAGCAGATAATTTTTCTCTCCTTTTCCAATGCCTCAAATATTGTGAATATCACGTCATTAAGCACACGTATTTTGAATAACTAATCTGAAATTATCAAAGAAATGTGTATTTGTCATACCGGGACAGCCAGTATACGGATGCCTACTCTTCTGTATTCATAGCTGATTCTTTTTGTAAATGACAGTAAATATACATTGGTAGCGGCTAAATGGCTGAATAGGGGAGGACGTTAAAAGAAGTACCGGAGGCGATATTTATGAATGTTCCAGATTTCTGCTGTGCCATATCTGAAAGGAATAGATAGAACAATTCGATGAGAAACACTATGGTAATAAGCATTTCTTCATGTTGCCGTTTACAATCCGTTTTATTGAACAATCCTTTTTCTGCAAAAACGACGTTAGTTATCAGAGTTTCCATCGATAACTGGCGTTTCTTAATTTCTTCATAAAGTCTGTTGAGCTGCCAATTCCCAGCCAAATCAATACAGATGATCTCAGTTTGAATTCCATACATTTTTTCTGATTCCAGAGTGAGCTGGGAGAGCGTTTCTGAGGAGTGGAAAACGAGAATCAATTAAGGCCTTTTTGTGCGCTGGTTTGCGCAAAGGCCTTACTGATGCCGGAAAAAGTGCTTGTGATAAGTGTATAACCATTTATGAGAAATACCTCTTTTCCGTATTCGCTACACTTGTAGTTTTATGAATCACATCAGGAACTGTTTGAATATCAGGCGACCTTTATAACAGGTGGCTTCTGTAATATGCTGTCAAAATGGATTTCTTCCGATACCGGGGAAACGCCGGAGAAAATAGGTGAAATGGCTGTCGGACAATTTGGTGAAAATAATCCATATTGGAGCCGTTATAAACAACCTTAAATTAGTGATATAAAGATGCTGAAAAATACGCAGATGAACAAATGAATGGAGTGTCTAACAGGGGCAGGCTAATGAAGCCGGTTCGCCGGAACCAGGATGTAACCACACTGGATAAGGGAGAGAAAACAGGAATGGAAGATAGATAGAAACGGGATAGAAAAAGAGGAAAAAGGAGTAAAAAGAGATAGAGCATGGATAGGGTATAAATATAGCATAGTTAAAACACAGATAAAAGCAAGGTTGCAGCAGAAACGAGATGAGCTGTTTGACATTTCCATGCGGTCGTATTAAAATAAAAAAAGTTGTACGCATTAGGCGGATAAGGTGAACGAAAGATATAATTCCACAGGCTTTTTGTGTTTATAAATAGATACTAGAGTTGAGAAGGAATTGTTCATTATGACGATGAAAGATATTCGGAACTACACAAATTGGAGGACATCTTTAAGTTAACCCTCCTAATTATGGAAGAAAGTTATGAATAATATTACCTTAAAGAAAATCGATGAATCAAATTTCATTGATTGCTTCAACTTAAAACTTGCAATAGGACAAGAGAAGTATGTTTCAAATCCTATTCGTAGTCTCGCACAAGCGTATGTCTATTACAGCCAATGCGTGCCATTTGGTATATATGCAGAAGATAAAATGGTTGGATATGTGATGGTTATCTATGATTATGATGAAGAAGTATATAATATTTGGCACATGATGATTGATAGCGCTTTCCAAGGGAATGGGTATGGTAAAAGTGCATTGCAGGAAGTACTCAAATACATTGCCACAAAGCCTTTTGGGAGTTCCAAAACCGTTTTAATTACCTGTAATCCCCAAAATGAAGTGGCATATAGATTATATCGGCAAATTGGATTTACTGAAACCGGCAAAAGCGATGATGACGAATTAGAATTGGGCATAACCCTATAAAATACATATAATTCTACTGTGAGCATTCGGTATGGTACGCCTTATTGGTATAAGACGTACTTCCTCTATAGCTGTTCTTAATAGTGGCAAGCAGTGTTTCGTGGTACACACGAAACGATTTTCCCGTTTTTCGCCTCCGCGAAAACCTGGAAAATCTGCTTGTTGGGGGCTGTCCCCAATCCCCCGGCAAGGGCCGCTTATGCTGCCTTGCAAACGCTCCACAGGTGGAGTGGCGACGCTTTTCCGGGGTTTGGGTTCCAGAACCCAACAAGCATTTTGCATAAGTGTGTACGCTTATGCAAAATGCTTGCCTGATTGTTTTAGGTGGAATTGGGATTCCTGCCGCGCATGAAAGTAGCCCCGGCATGAGAAAGCACACTTCTCACGCCGGGGCGGGTTGTGCGGAACGTTGGAAGACCGTTTTCGGGGGTTCAGGATAAATCATACAGGCCCTCTCGGTTCTGCGTCCACAAAGGCCCATTCCGTCAGGGACTTTAAGGGCCTAACGTTCCGTTGGTGGTGGGACCGGCTCATGTCTGTCATATGCCGTCAACAGCTTTTCAGGGATTGCTTTTTCAGGGCATATGCTGTATAAGAAAGCTGTCAGCAGGCCCCACAAGGGCTTGCTGATTTTTTGTTTTGTGGTACCCAACTTTACAAAATCACGCTGTTACAGGTTATGCCGGTTTATTCGCTGGATTTGAGAAAATTCCCATTTCATGCGGGTTTGCGGGGAAGCTATGAAACGACTTGCCGACTTATGATACCTGATTTAGCTATCTTAGCAATAAAAAATCCCATAAAAAGTTATAAAAGAGTTGTTCTGAAAATTAGGAAAAATGAAAAAATAAAACACTGAAAAATAGTTAATCCGCTGTCAGTCGTCATATGAGATATATCGGTGTATCCGGCAGCAGGCATACCTCAATATGGTGAGAAAGAAAAGGTTTGTGTCGTAAACAGAGGGGATGGAGGGGGATATATTGCAGCGCAATGAGGGAAAACAGACATTTCATAAAATCAGGAACAGCAGTGAACCCCGATTCAGGAGCTTCTTGAAGGAAAACTTCTTAAAGGGGAGTTCTTTTAAGGAGCCCATCAAAAGGGGGAAATTTTTATCTGGAAACTCCTTAAAGGTTAGATTTTTACAAATCCTTATAGTAAGCATTCTTCTGTGCCTTATTCTTATTTTTATCGTAATCCGTTTTTCCTGGACGATCGCCCAGCGTTCCCGTGTGGAAAATTCACTCACCGCGGCGCTTCAGGATATTATCAGCCGTGTTGATTCCGAATATAATGAGATATTGCAGGTTTCACAAAACATGACTCCTACAGGACTGATTGGAGAAAAGTATGATTCCTTTCTTTCGGGAAGCATACAGTATGACAGAATTAATGATTATAGTTTATTTGCAAACAGCCTGAACATTGCAACCTTTGGAACCGAAAATATCCTGCTTTCAGTCTATTTTTCTGAGAAGGAACAGGATAACGGTTCTAATGAAATTATTTTTTCCAGTTTTCCGGTGTCCGAACATTTCGAACCAGAGGGCCTGCCGGTTCTCATTAAGACGGATGAGATAGTATTCCAGCCGGTACATGAAACGTATAATAATATTCTGAATAAGGATGTGGTTTCAGTAATGCGGCCCATCGTGTTCAGTAACGGTTTGGAGGCTGTCATTTATCTGGAGGCGAAGACGGATGTGCTTTCTTCGCTGCGGAATAAATCGGAGCTGGAGAAAACAGCGTATGCTTTTCTTCAGCTGGATTCTGAGAACCGGGTAATCTACAGCAGTTCGGATAATTTTCCTGTAGGAACATCCGTTGCGGTAGATGATGAAGGAATGATTAATCAGAATCAATACATAGGTGTTGCGGAAAACAGCAGATATGGTTTTTCTTATGTCCTTTTGCTTCCATTTAATGAATATTCCCATCAGACCAATCAGTGGCTGATCTGGATTTTTATTGCAGTATTTATTTCTTTTGCAATTCTTGCCATTGTTACGTTTTCACAGATTTGGCTGCTATCCCGGCCTCTTAAAGCATTGGAAAATGAAATGGCATATTTCAGCGATGGTAATTTTGAAATATCGGAATACCACTTTAACCTGAAGGAATTTGATCATCTGTTTGAAGTGTTTAACCGGATGAAGCAGCAGATTAAGTCACTGATGGATAAAAACCAGCAGCAGATGAAGGAAAAGTCGTTGCTGGAGCTGGAAAAACTGAAATACCAGATCAATCCCCATTTTCTAATGAATGCACTGAATACGGTACGCTGGATGGCAATTGCAGAAAAGGCAGAGGATATTTCATCCTATGTGAACCGGCTGGGCTATATCCTGTCTTATTCGCTGGGAAAAATTGATTATGTAACGACCCTGCGCACTGAGCTGCGCGCTCTTGAAAATTATCTGGAGCTGCAGCAGACAACCTATGATTTTGACTATATTATGGATGTGGAGGAAGGAGATTACCTGGATCAGGAATGCGCGCGCTTTATTCTTCAGCCAATTGCGGAAAATTCCGTCTGCCATAATATGGACGAGTTCGGCCATCTGTGGGTAAAAGTGTGGCAGGAAGCGGATCAGATACATATTACGCTTACTGATGATGGAAAAGGGTTCGTGCTTACTCCGGAGAATGCGGTGGAAAATCCTGAAGAAAGCCGGAAAAATAAAGGAATAGGGCTTCGGTATCTGAAAATGACATTGGACGCAGTGTATGGGGAGCGGGCTAAGCTGCGGATTGAAAGCTCGGCCGGAAAAGGAACTGTGGTTAAAATTATTTTACCGAAGGGTGATGCTCATGTATCGAGTGCTGATTGTTGATGATGATAAACTGGCCAGGAAAGGGTTGATATCCATTGTTCCCTGGGAGGAGTGCGGTTTTACGGTGGTTGGGGATGTGGCCAATGGAGCGCTTGCCCTGGATTTCATTGAACAGAATGAAGTGGATCTTGCCGTTGTGGATCTGGCGATGCCGGTGCTGTGCGGGTTGGATTTTATACGAGAATGTAAGCTGAGAAGGCCGGAAATAAAATATGTGGTTCTGAGCTCGCATGAAAGCTTTGATTATATTCAAAAGGCGCTGCGGCTGGGTGTCTGTGACTATATTTCCAAGCTGCAGCTGGATCAGGAGGATTGTGCGGAAATCTTCCGGCGGATTGCTTCACAGATGGATTCCCGGACGACGGCGGAAAGCTCTCCCAGAGAAAGCAAAAAAGAGCTTATTGATGGGTTTTGTGATGAAATCAGTGCATTACACTGTATTTATAACAGGGAAGAAATGGAGGTCTTAAGGGAAAGGGCGGCGGCCGCGCAGCTGAATGAAATCGAGCGTTACCGACTTTTACTGCATATGCTGCGTACTGTTTCTCAGAGCTTTGAGGTGCATCTTTCTGAGGGTGATTTTGATTTTCATGCCAGTCAGATGGAGTGGATGCCACAAATGAGGGAGAAGCTGATTGACAGTATCCGCCGTCAGGAAAATAATCAGCATATCGAGAGCCTTATACTGGTTGCTGCAGATTATATCCTGGAGCATCTGACCGAAAACGAATTAAAAACCGAAGATGCGGCGGATTCCATAAGCATGTCACGCAGCTATTTCTCTACAAGCTTTAAAAAATATACCGGTTTTTCCGTGAATGGTTTTATCCGGAAGGAGAGAGTGGAGCTGGCAAAGAAAATGATCAGGGAAAACTACAGCCTGTCCTTTTCTGAGGTGTCTTATCAGGTAGGCTACCGGGATGAAAAATATTTTGCAAAGGTATTCCAGCTCAGGGAAGGCATTACATTTTCTGAGTATAAGAGGGCGCTTTCTGATAAATAATGTATTGGGTATATTGTACAGTATTTTGCCGGGAAATAATAAACAGGGGTATTATGTTACAGTCTTACAGAGACGTTTGTTCGCAGTGGAAAGAACAAACGTCTCTGTTTTATATATTTGTTCTGTTTTTTTAGAAAATTATTTACAAATGACATATATGTCTATGCAATTGTTCTATAAAATGGGGGCGTTTGCTGGTTACGGATGGGTAAAATAAATAATAAAATAGAGACAGAAAAACAACAGTAACTTTATTTTACACAATAATGGAGAAAATCCTCTGCTCGTACAGAAGTCGTATTTTCTCCGCATAAACAGGGAGGATTACAATGAAAAAGAAAAAACTTGTTTCCATGTTACTTGTCGGCGCAATGACATTTTCATTGCTTGCGGGCTGCAGTTCAAAGCCAACAGATGCGGGAACTGCAGATGTTCCGGCTTCAGAGGTTGAGGGAGGTTCCGTATCGACAGAAACAGCCGGTTCACAGGAAGCCGCATTTCAGAAATTCCCGGAGGTTGTGGAGGTTCATATCGGGCAGGGCGTCAGTCCCACAGATACGCTGCCGGAAGGACTGAGCGTGGAGAATAACCAGTATACGGATTATCTGCTGGAGAATTTTAACATTAAGGTAGTAGTGGATTGGACTGCAGCCAGCGGCAACGATTATACACAGAAGGTGGCGCTTTGCATCGCCAGCAATACGCTGCCTGATGCAATGACAGTTTCCAGGGAGTATATGTTGAAGGCGGCAAGAAGTGGTCAGCTGTATGATATTACCGACCTGTTCCTGCAGATGCAGTCACCTCAAGTGAAGGAGGTAATGGAATCTACGGGTGGAGAGGCAATCAAAGAAGCCAGTGTGGATGGCCGGCAGTATGCAATTCCAGCAACTGAAGTGGAGACAGCAGGAATACAGGTTATCAATATTCGCCAGGACTGGCTGGATGAATGTGGACTGGAAGCACCGAAAACATTGGATGATGTAGAGAATATAGCAAAAGTATTTGCGGAAAAGAAGCCTGCAGGCGAGGATACAATACCGATTGCCGGTCCTGATAAAAATACCAACTGTTATACAACTTTCCAGGAAACAGCGACTACTACAGGCGGTTTCGACGCAGTATTTTCAGCTAATGATTGTTATCCAGGTATCTTTTTGAAGGATGAGAACGGAAATGTGACTTATGGAACGGATAGCGCGGCAACGAGAGCAACCCTGGAACGTCTGGCCGACTGGTATCAAAAGGGATATATCGATCAGGAAATGGGGACAAGGGATTCTACAATCGAACTGATTAATTCCGGAAAGGTCGGAATGTTTTTTGGAGCCTGGTGGGTATCCGGTTACGGCATCGGGGATGCATACAGAAATGATCCCACGGCGAACTGGCAGGCATATCCCATTTATACGGATGATAATAAATATTATGTAAAGGCAGGCTCTGCCACCACTGGCTATTGTGTAATCAATAAAAATGCTTCTGAGGATGTGGCGAAAGCGGTTATTATTATGGCTAACGTATTGCTCAGAGACGAGAGCAAATTTGATGTATCTGAGCAGCCCTTGGATTTCTGGCCGGTAAGAACGCTGATGGCTCCGGCGGATGAGTGTGAATATACCTATCACGAATTGATTAACGTATTGGATGGAAAAACTTCTCCCGAGGATTATCAGGGTATTTCCAGTGCATACAAGCTGCTGGCCAACGATGTTTCCGTGGTAAAGGATGTTGTTCCAGGCTATGAGAGTGGAAAACAGCTTTCTATTGAGGACTTCAGCATGGAGAACTTCGGTGATTTCCAGAGAATGTATTCCCTGCTTATCGGTGACAGGCCTTATGCCACCACGACTGTTGACAAGAAGACCCGCAGCTGTGTTTTCAGCCAGACACCAACTATGGAGAGCAAGTGGTCCAATCTTCTGTCTATGGAAAAGGAAATGGTTATGAAGGTAATCACTGGAAAATCCGATATCAGCGCTTATGATGAATTCATTAAAAAGTGGAAAGCGGAAGGCGGAGATACGATTCTGCAGGAAGTAGCCGAGCTTCAATAGGCTTTAAGAAGGATTGCAGCCCTGCTGTAATCCTTCCTTCTTTCAATCAGAAGCAATATAAATATTTACATGGAGGAATCTTATGAAAACTGCTCTTATGCATCTGCAAAAGCCCGGCAGGAAAAGAAAATCCACAACCTTTCTGAATTATAATATCATGGTGGGCGTTGGAATGCTCTGGCTGATTTTATTTAATATTGTTCCCATGATAGGCATTGTAATGGCTTTTGAAAATTATGATCCGGTAAAAGGTTTTTTCCGGTCTGATTTTATCGGCCTGGAAAATTTCCAATATCTTTTTTCGATGAGCGACAGCAGACGTGTTATTGTGAATACCATAATTATTGCCGTATCAAAACTGGTTTTAAATGTAATTGTACCTCTTGTATTTGCGCTCCTTCTGAATGAAATAAGAAAAATGAAATTTAAGAAGATCGTTCAGACGGTAGTTTATCTGCCCCATTTCCTTTCATGGGTTATCCTTGCGAGTATTTTTCTGGAGCTGTTCAGCTTCCGGGGGGCTTTTAATACGATAGTGTCAGCTTTTGGCGTGGAGCCTAAGATTTGGTTTGCGGAAGAAAAATATTTCAGGCAGCTGGTTATTTTTTCTGATGTATGGAAGGAATTCGGATATAATGCAGTTATTTACCTGGCGGCTTTGACAGGCGTCAGCCAGGATCTGTATGAAGCCGCAGCCATAGACGGCTGCAGCAGGCTGAAGGCCGTGTGGCATATTACGCTGCCGGGAATTGCGCCGACGATCGTCGTGGTAGCTGTCCTGGGATTAGGGAATGTCCTGAATGCAGGTTTCGATCAGGTATTTAACCTGTACAGCCCACTTGTCTATTCCACGGGAGATATTCTGGATACCTGGGTTTACCGGATGGGATTATTGAATGTGCAGTTCTCACTGGCTACGGCAGCAGGCCTGTTTAAATCCGCAATCAGTTTTATCCTGATTGTGGTGTCCTATATCATTGCATACAAGGCTGCAGATTATAAAATTTTCTGAGTCCGTCAGTCCGCGAATACAATTTATATTTGTAAAGGAGAATACATATGATCCAAAGTAAATCAATAGGAAGCAGAATATTTAATGTATTTAACGTCATTCTTATGACGCTGCTGTCCGTTTCCTGTATTTATCCTCTCTGGTATGCCTTCTGTTTATCCGTTTCCAGTAAATCGGCTGCAAACTCCGGGTTGGTTACTTTTTATCCCGTGGGCTTTTCACTGGCTTCCTACCAGCAGATTATGGGGGATACGCAGTTCTTCCGCTCATTTCTGATATCCGTGGAAAGAACGGTCCTAGGCACAATTGTAACCATGCTGATACTGATTATTTTTGCCTATCCGTTATCTAAGCCGGCCTCAGAATACAGGCCTAAGAACGTGATTATGTGGATAGTCATTTTCTGTATGCTTTTTAACGGAGGGACCATTCCCTGGTATATCACCATGGTAAAATACGGACTGATTGATAATATATGGGGACTGGTATTGTGCGGCGGCCTGCCGGTTTTCAATCTGATTCTGCTGATTAATTTTTACAGGGGGATTCCGAAGGAGCTGATAGAAGCAGCACAGGTAGACGGTGCAGGGGAGTGGAGAATACTATTCCGGATCGTGGTTCCCTGTGCGATTCCTGTTCTTGCCACACTGGTTCTGTTCACCAGTGTGGGCTACTGGAATGAATTTTTCCAGGGGCTTGTGCTTTCCAGCGGGGAACGGCATTATCCGCTGCAGACCTATATCAAGCAAATGGTGGTCAGCATACAGACGACCAATCTGTCTATGGATCAGATCGAAAAGATGGATAAGCTCTCCAATAAGTCTCTGGATGCGGCTAAAATCTTTATTGCAATGATACCTATGCTGGTCGTGTATCCTTTTTTACAGAAGTACTTTGTAAACGGTATTATGCTTGGAGCCGTGAAAGAATGACAAAAGTCTGCAGGATACAATTGTTAGATATGGAAGCTCTGTCCGCTGTAAAGTGGCAGAGCTTTTTTAAACATCTGTAAGGTGTGCTTTCATCCATTCCGCCGACCTTTCCAGCCCCTCCACGGTTTTCGTTTCCAGAACCAGGCGGGCACGGCATTGGAGGGCAAGATGCAGATACTTCTGCAGGGCGATTTCTCCGGCGCCAAGGGGAAGGTGATTTTTTCCCGCCGTGGCGTCGTGGAAATGAAAATGGTGCAGCCTGTCTCTGCGGCTGATTATTATCGGCTCATCCTTATGATTGATGCAGTAATCATGTCCGATATCAAAGGTCAGCGCGAATACGGTGCTTTCCAGCAGCAGATCCAGCGCCAGAAGCTGAAAATCCGTGTAGCCGCTGCTGTTTTCAATGCAGATTTTAAGGTTGGACGCTCCGATATTATTCTCGCAGGTTTCCCGGAAAAGCAGGATGCTCTGTAAATATTGCTCCCTGTATTGCTCGTACAGAAATATTTTCCTGTCGGGAAGCGTAAAATACACGCCTTCGGACAGATGCATATTAAGTACTGGGATATTCAGCCTGCGTGCAATACGGATTGTTTCCAATACCGTGCGGGTATAGGCCTGAGCGACAAACGGGTTGAAATCGCTGACATTCAGGTTTTCGTCCAAATGTATAGTAAAATAAATACCGTATCTCTTCGCAGCTGCTTCCAGTCTGTCAGTATCTAAGCTGACGGTCTGGTATTGGGGGAGATTCATATTCAGCTCCACAAACTGCAGCCCAAGCTTAGAACATAGTGCGGCACAGTCTTCAATTTCGGGTAACTCGATGAGCGTTGGCATGCCTATATCAATCATAATTCCACCTTGCCGGACAAAAGCCGCTTTCCTGTTTTCTTTTCATTGTATCAAAAAGCAGGGAAAAATACAGCAGCTATGGTGAAAGCTCTTTTTGAGAAAAAATAAACCGTACCAGAACCGCTTGAGGTAGAATAATTAACAAAAATATTTTATAATGAATGCGGATGGAAATTTTCGAAGATAAAGCTTATCCGGCCTGTGGCCGCAGCGGCTGCGGTGCCGAAAAGGAAAGGAATACGGCAGAGGACATGTTAAAATCATATATTGCTTTTGACCTGGAAACCACAGGTCTGAGCCCGGAGACCAATGAAATTATTGAAATCGGCGCGCTGAAAGTGCAGGATGGGAAGGTTCAGGAACGATTTATGGAATTCATAATGCCGAGCGAGCCTATTTCCGCAAGAATCACGGAGATTACCGGAATTACCAATGAGATGGTGGCCGACGCCCGCAGACGGGAGGAGGTGATTCCTGCGTTTCTGGATTTCTGTGGGAATGAAGTGCTGGTGGGGCATAATATTATTTTTGATTACAGCTTTATGAAAAACCAGGCGGAGCTTTTGGGGCTGTCTTTTGAGAAGCAGGGGATTGATACCCTGAAAATTGCCCGGCGCGTCCATAAAAATATGGAATCGAAAAGCTTGGAGGCCCTGTGCGCCCATTATGAGATAGACAATAAGGCGGCACACAGGGCATATCATGATGCTTTGGCAACGGCAAAGCTGTATCAGACGCTTGCTCATTATTTTGAAGAAAGAGAACCTCAGGTTTTTAAACCGGCGCCCCTGAACTGCAGCGGGAAGGGGAGGACTGAGTTCCCCGCCCGCCCGAAGCAGGTGGCATTCCTGGCGAGGCTGGCGGCACAGAAAAAGATAAAAATCAACTGGAATCCGGAAACGCTGACGAAAAGCGAGGCTTCCAGGCTGATAGAGCTTATTTTGTCGGGAGGGCAGCCGTAATCCGGAAAGTACAGGCTGTTTTGGCGCGGGGAGAGGATTACCTTGTAAGGCAGTAAATGAGGATGGCCTGCTGTACCTCAAGCAGGTGTTTCTTAAATTCATAGCCCACGAAGTATTCGGAGTCCAGGGCGTCGGCGGAGACTTCCCCGCCCCGGGAAAAAGGAGGACAGGGATTGAGCAGGGCGCCTTTGTTGGCCATTTCCATAACTGCCCTGGTTACCTGGCAGTTTTTGAAGGCCTCGGGAGCATCCGGGGGCAGGGAATCCGTACATATGATGTCTTTTCCCCGGATGGCCTCCGTAATAGTATCAAAGGCTGTAATGTGCTCCATTTCCCAGCCCTTTGGACAGCATTGCGATAAATCAAAGCCCATGACAAGGGAGGCTTCCTTCCATGCCAGGCCGATGTTGCCGTTTTCACCGCAGAACAGGTAGCTGTCTTTTAGGAAATCCTTTCTCCGTTTGGAAAGGGCATACATATCTGCGATGATCTCGCAGGGATGGTTGCTGTCGGTCATGGCGTTGATCACGGGGATATCGGAATGCTGCGCCAGTTTTTCAAGGAGGCGGATATCCTTGTGCCGGACGATAAGGGCGTCGGCCCAAAGACTGAGATAGCCGCATACATCCTGCAGCGCCTCTTGTTTATCCAGGGCTTCAGGCGGGAACAGGATGGGCTGACCGCCCAGCAGGGAGATGCCTTTTTCAAAGGTAACTCTTGTGCGGATGCTTGTTTCGGGAAAAAACATGACAATACTTTTTCCCTTCAGGATATCTGCATGTTTTCCCTGCCGGATTTCATCTGCGATGTGAAAGATATCCATAATATCCGTTGCTGTGTGGTCGGTAAGTCTTATCATGTGCTTCATGGCGGATTCCTCCTGTGATTGTGAGTTTAGCGGGCGGCGATATCATTGAAAAAAGGGCGAATGCTGCTATGGGGCAGTATCGGAACAGAATGCCGGGCTTAGGGCCGGCTGTTTTGGAGGTTGGTAGTTGCTCCGTGTATTCAGCGGCCTGTCCCCCGGCCGGTAATATTTGTACTATAGAAGATGTATCAGGCCTTGTCAAGGCACGTGTCATGGATGCATGGTATTCGCTTATTATTATGCTTGTAAACTGTCTCATCCCTTGTGCTACAATGTATTATTCCTGCCAGTGTGTTACTCTTAGTTAGAAGCAGCTAACATTATAGCCGGGAAAAGAGATTCACAGGCTGCTGTCAGGAGAAAGGGGGCGTATCCGGCATGAAAATTATGTTTATCGATGCAGGGGTTATCGGCAGTTATCTGTACCATGTATTATGTAAAAATAGTCGTGAGGTAACGGTGTTGGCACGCGGCGCAGGGAGGAGGGCGGGGTAATCTGCGTGCGTTTCGGTATCGCACATTTATCCTGCGGTTTTTTGTACAGTATGCCGGATGAAGGGACGAAAGCTGTGTTTTCCAGCATTTTTACGGGAAAATATCGGCCGGTTTATGTTTCAGATATGGATGGCTGGTATAAAGCCACCTGGCGTTTATTCTGTCGATATGCTATGTCTGCTATGCGCTGAACTGTGATCTGACGAAAATAAGGGGGAAACAGCTGGAGCTTATGATGGATGCCGCAGGGGAGGGCTATGCAATGCTGGCGGCGCTTGGGTGTCCTGTTTTGCCGGAGGGGAGTGAAAAGGTCTTTGCGCCGGGATGGGAGGAACTGCGGAAAGCACTGTAATAATGGGAAGTGGAGTTTTGTTGAGATGATTTAAAGAGATTGTAACGAAGATTGGGGGCCGCTGAAAGCGCGGCAGAAAAAGGAGGGGCAATATGAGACATTCATGTTTTACGGTTTCGGGGAAACCATTTTTTTCATTAGGAGGACAGGTACATAATTCTTCTTCCTATCCGATTGGAGGGATCGGGGAAGGAAAAGCAGGGGAGGATGCGGAAAGGTCGTTCCAAAGCGTCAGGGCAATCGGGGGAAATACGATAGCGGTCCCTGTCTGCTGGGATGCGTTTGAGCCGGAGGAGGGCGTGTATAATACCAGCTACGTCCATGCGATTATTGATGCTGTCCGCAGCCATGGACTGCATGGAATCCTGTTATGGTTCGGCACCTGGAAAAACGGGCAGATGGAATACACGCCGGCCTGGGTGAAGAAGGATCGGGAACGTTTTCCGAGGGTGCGGTGTAAGGACGGCACGGAAACCACGGTGCTTTCCCCTCACAGCAGGAATAATCTGGAAAAAGATGCGAAAGCTTTCTGTGAGCTGATGAAGATTCTGAAAGATTATGATGAAAAAAGAGAAACCATTATAGCGGTTCAGGTGGAAAATGAACCGGGTATTTTTGCAGCGACCAGGAGGGATTTCAGTGAGCAGGGGACGGCTGCTTTTTCCAGAGAGGTGCCGGAGGCTATCAGGCTGCTGGCGCAGTCGCAGGATGCGGGCGCCATACATGAAAGCTGGCTGAAAAACGGCGGTGTCAGCATGGGAAGCTGGAAGGAAATGTTTGGCGCCTTCGGCGCAGAGCTTTGTACGGCATGGGCGATTGCTTCCTATATCGATGAAATCGCGGCCAGAGGGAAAGCGGTCAGGGATATTTTCATGTATACCAATGTGTGGATGGACAGGAATAGCATGCACGGCTGGAATCTGGCCGGGCTGGAATATCCCTGCGGAGGGGCGGTTTCCAAATGTCTGCCGCTGTGGCAGTGTGTATGCGGCCATCTGGATGCCCTGTGCCCGGATATTTACGAGATGAACCCGGACACGGTACGCAAAGCCTATGACATTTATGACGGGAAGGAAAAAGGCTGGCCGCTTTATGTGCCGGAATCGGGGCTGACAAGCGTGAACGCTGCGTGTATGTTTGGCGCGGTGGGTGAGCACAAGGCCGTTGGATATCATGTGTTCGGCATAGAAAGCTGTCTGGATGAGAGTGGGGAGCTGAAGGCTTCCGCTGTCCCGATCATGCATTCCTTTGCCATGCTGAAGGCGGCATCGGAGCTGTTGTATGATGGCAGGGTGCGACAGACTGCTGTTTTCTGCCAGAGCCTGGGGCAGGACTCACAGTACATGGAAATCGCTGGCCGCAGATGCCGGGTTTCCTTTGCGGGTGTGGGAACGGATTATGCCGGCTGGGTGCCGCTTGATTACCATCATAACCGGGATTTGGAGGGGCTGAACCGTCTTCCGACCAGCCTGGCTGAGGAGATGGCAAGAGGAATGCTGTTTTGTATGGCGGAGAATGAATTTTATCTGGTTGGGCATAAGGTAAGAATGTTTTTTACCGGTGCGGAGCCGGAGGATGGATCGATACCGGTTAACTGGCTGAACGGACAGCATCTGGCTCACAATATGGAGTTCCTTTGCCTGGAGGAAGGGCATTTTGAGGAGGGCCGTTTTGTGGTGGACAGAGTGAGGTCAGGGGATGAGGCGAGACATGGGATCTGGGCGCAGTATGACTGCGGAGTGGTGCATTTTATTTTGAATTAGAATTGTGCGGGATTGTGACAATATGCAATTGAGGTTCTGCAGAATGCGTGATGATATAAATTTTTTCCCTTTATCATTCTTGGGAAAATTACGGAATGATAATTTGTTTCGGAAATAACCGAAAACCGAAGTGGAAACTCCGGAACGGTTATGTTATGATTTAACCATCAAATCAACAGCGCGATTTTTTATAACAGACAAGGAGTGTCAGCTATGGCTAAGAAAGTATCCGAACTGTCGGCGGACGAATTTAAGAAAACGTTCCCAATCATTTTAAAGGAGTACAATACAAGTTATAAGGACTGGTATGAAAGCGAGAAGAAAATTATTTTAGATGCTGTAAATGCCGAGGATGTTGTGCGGATGAACCATATTGGGAGCAGCGCTGTCGAAGGTGTCATAGCGAAACCTACAATAGATATGCTGCTTGAGATTGATGGCTGCTGTAACGTAACCAGGCTGGTTGATGCTTTAAAGGCGATTGGATATGGGGAGGCAATTTTTATCCGGTGGGATGACCCGATGAAATTACTGCTTGGGAAAGGCTATTCCATTGATGGGTATGAAGAAAGGGTTTTCCATCTCCATGTGAGATACCTGGGGAACTGGGATGAGTTATATTTTAGGGATTACCTGATTGCGCATCCTGATGTGGCGGCGGAATACGGGAAACTGAAGGAAAATATACTGAGCGATATTGAAAGCGGGAAAATACGGCGCATTGTAGACGGAAGGCCCAACGGCTATTCGGAAGCGAAACTGAAGTTTGTTGAAAAGTATTCGAAGGCCGCAAAAGAGGAATTCCGAAATTGCTACGGCCCCAGGGCAATCCTTTCGCCTTCCGCTGACAGTACAGGAAAGTATTGATTTTGGCAGTAAGAGTAAACGTATTGAAACTTTTGCGGATTTCGGTGAAAAGGCTTCGGATGGGAACGATGAATATGTAACAGGGCAAGGGGGATATCCTAAACGATATCCTCTTTGTTGTTATATAATGAATTATTAAAGGCCGGCAGTTTCTTCAGGTAAATACTTCAGAAACTGATTGACAAAACAGGTCGGTGGTTATAGACTAAAGAAAAGAAGGTCTATAACCACCGACTTATTATATCAGGGAGGATTTTTTATGGAGTATCTGAAGTTATGTGACAGTGATTATCGTTTTATGCTGATTGTATGGGAGCATGCGCCGGTGAATTCAGGAGAACTGGTAAAACTGTGCGCAGGTCAGCTGGGATGGAAAAAATCAACCACTTATACGGCAATAAAAAAGCTTTGTGATAAGGGCTATATTACCAATGAAAATGCGGTGGTTTCCGTTGTGATCCCAAGGGAGCGGGTACAGAAGGAGGAAACGGAATATTTTGTGGAGCGTACCTTTGGAGGCTCCCTGCCCCAGTTTGTGGCCGCTTTCCTTGGGGGGAAAACGCTTTCGGAAAAAGAAGCGGAAAGCATTAAGGCATTAATCGATGCACATAAAGAGGAATAGGAGGGATTGTTTATGGCAAGCGGATTGTTTTCACAGCTGATCTCCATGGGAATGACGGCATCCTGGGTGATCCTTGTGGTACTGGCCGTCCGGCTGTTGTTTCAAAGGCTGCGGCTTCCTAAGAAATACTCCTATTATCTGTGGGCGGTTCCGGCGCTCCGGCTGATATGCCCGGTTTCGGTTTCTTCCGCATTCAGCCTGTTTAATGTTGATTTTATCGGGCGGAAGGCTGCGGGGATTGCAGCGGCGGTGGAATGGCTTACCGCGGGAGGAAGTGCTGCGGGAGTTGCAAAGAGAGCCGGTGCCGGCCTGGCTTCCGGGGCGCAGGGAATGGCACAGGGGGCAGGAGCTGCGGCAAACGCATTAAACGCAGGGGGAACTGTGGCTGCGGGTACAGCCGGTGTGGATATAGCCGGCGCGGCAGGAAATTCCACCGGAAATATACCGGCCGGTGCGGCTGAAGGTATGATGCAGAAGGTTCTGGACGGCATCACAGGAGGAAGTGTGAGCGCGGCAGATTTGCTGCGTATAGCATCGTGGGTTTGGCTGGCCGGGCTGGCAACGATTCTTTTATACAGCCTGTTTTGCTGGCTGCGGCTCAGAAGGACGGTACATATGGCGGTCCGCCTTCAGGACAATGTTTATGAATGCGGCAATATCAGTTCACCCTTTGTCCTGGGGCTGTTTGGGCCAAGGATTTACCTTCCTTTCCGCCTGAGTGAACGGGAACGGGAGTATATTATCCGCCATGAAGAGTTTCATATCAGAAGAAAAGATGTTTACGTCAAGGCACTGGCATTCTTCCTGGCCGCCGTATACTGGTTCCATCCGTTTGTGTGGCTTGCTTTTTTCTGCATGGGGCGGGATATGGAGATGAGCTGTGATGAGCACGTTCTGGTGGAGATGGGAAGCGGAATCAAAAAGGAATACAGCCTTTCGCTGCTTTCCTTTGCATCCAACAGACGGCTGCATCCCGCCGGTCCCCTTTCTTTTGGGGAAAAGGATGCAAAAAGCCGTGTAAAAAATATCCTTGGTTTCCGTAAGCCAGGCGTATGGGCTGCCGTTGGGGGAACGCTTATGATTCTTGTTATCGCCGCCGTATGCCTGACCAATGGGACGGGCGGCGCGGATGGAGCGGGGACAGACAAAGCAGAAATAAACGGCACAGAAATAAACAGCGCAGGAATAAACGGAACGGAGGAAACGGCCGGAACCCCTGAAACGGCCGGAACTGTGAATCGTACTGAGGATGGTCAGCCAGAGTCTTCCATGTCACAGGAGGGGAGCCGGGAAGATGCGGTACTGCCCGATATTCATGAGGTGATGGGCAGGGTATTTGAAAATTGCTGGAAGAGCCGGAGGATGCTTTCCTTTGGTGATGTGGTTCCGGAGGACGGGGATTATATGGTACGGCTGGCCGCAACAGAGGACGGGCTTTATGAGGCATATGGCTGTGTCAGCCCGGAATACGGTTATCGGGGCATTTACATGAATTTCCGTCTGGATGGAATGGACAACATTAATGAAGTGGATGCGGAGTGGGTGAATTTGTATGACGGCCCGAAGCTTTCTGCCGGGGATTATGACGGAGATGGAAGGGACGAGGCGGCGCTTGCTTTTTTGGTAGGAAGCGGAACGGGGCTGTATCTGGAAAAGCTCCTGGTATTTGAAACTTATGATACCGCGCATATGGATCCTTATGAGCTGAGCGGTGAAAAGCTGGAGGAGGAAATCGGCAGGCTGCTGGATTATCGTGTGGATACGGCAAAAAAGACCGTGGACATTACGGAGCGGGAAACCGGAAGGGTTATCGTTGGCGGATTATCATATAAGCTGGAGGATAATGAAGATGCAGGATTTGGAGGAGTCAGCTACGGCAGCCATATAAGATATGCGTTAGGAGATCAGATTTATCTCTATGTCGGTGTTGGTATTATGAACAGTGTTTTTCCCGAACCGGGTTATCCGGGAAAGGATGTGGCATTCCGGGTCATTTACGAGGACCCGGAAACTGCGGGGAAGGACTGCTTCAGGCTTGCAGATCCTGCAGAAGGCGTTTATGGTGTGAATGCGGAAGCAAATGGGGAAGAAGCAGCTGGATTTGATGTGCAGGAGGTTCTGGTGCCATTGGAAGAGGTGGCCGATATCCGGGTGACAAACGGAAATACCGGCACGGTTTTTATGGTGGGCACTCAGGAAGAGAAGGAGCAGATTCTGGAAGCCTACGCGGCGCTGGACATACGGCCTGAGGAAGCGTTGCAGCAAAGAATCGGGTATTCTTACCGGATACAGCTGCTGGATGCGGACGGAAATGTGCTGCAGAATGTGACGCCCTATAAGGATGCGGTTACGCTGGACGGGGAGATTTATGATGGAAGCATGAACCAGACCACAACGGCGCTGCTTCTGGCAGTATCGGCGGCACGGGAAGGATGAATATAATTTTCCGGGCGGCCGGGCTGTGCCAAAAAGCGCGGGGAGGCCAGACCGGAGTGAAATGCTGCGGCACCTTGTCCGCCGGGCCGCGTGAAGGGCTGCGGCATCCCGCAGCTTAACCCTCACACCCAGCCCTGCACTGTGCGGGAGTTATCCTCATATGCTTTTTAAAGGCGCTGCAGGCTGCTGTTTACAGGTATATAGATATCGGAGGAATTCCTGCCGGAGCAGGAGATTGCGCCTGAGGTGATAAGGGAACTGGTAAAATAGGAAAAGTCAGGAAGGGGCTGCGCTGTAAATGCGCAGCCCTTCCTGTACCACCACGAATTTCCGCCTTGTCGGGTTATTTTTACCGGCGTCAAAGCCCACGGGAAGAATTTCCGGAGGGATAATCGGTTCATAGTCAATATCGGAGAAATAGTTGCAGAAAGCGATTTCCACATACATAATGCGGCGGGCCTTTTCATCGGTCAGCGCATACAGGATGCCATGGGAATCTCCTGAAGCGGATAAAACAGGGTAGTAGAAGCCCTCGGTCCCGTATACCTGATACCGTGTCTGATCCAGAGGCATGCCGCATTTTGTGGAAATTCGGTCCCGTTCCTTCTCATAGGCGTCTTCGTCATAGGTGATATCCAGATAGATGACGTAATTGGGATCCCAGGGATTATAATATTCATAATAGAAATCATTTACATGGGCGCCCTCCGGGATCGACCGGGGGAAAATCCATTCCACCTTTCCAGGTGGTGCAAAGGGATTATGGCGGGCGTCGGGAACTGCCATATAGGTTTCATAATCTTCAATCCGTTCCGCCTTGTCTTTTTCCACAAAAAGATCGGTAACTAAAAAAAAGCATATGGCCATGAAGGCCAGCAGCTCAAACAGGAACATGCCCGCAAATGCCAGAATAATGTCACGGCGCTGTTTCTTCTGTCTTGCCTTTACAAGCTGTACCGCCTCTTTTAAAGAGGTTTCCGCCTTTTCTTCTTCGGATTCGTTTACAGAGCTGTCAATAAAAAGCTCTGTCATTTTCATGCCCAGAGCGTCGGCCAGCGGCTCCAGGTTGCTCATATCAGGAAAGCAGAGTCCGCGTTCCCATTTGGAAACGGCCTTGTCCGTAACATGAACTTGGGAGGCCAGTTCCTTCTGTGTCATTCCTTTTGCCATACGGGCATTTTTAATTTTGTTTCCCATGTCTTTCGGTTCCATTGTACCCTCCTTTGTCTGCTCCCTCATTATACGAAAGGGGGCTTAAAAATGCTACCGACTAAAAGTAGAATGGCGGAAAAGCTGTAATATCGGGTAATCTTAGAGAATCATAGAAAAAATTCCCTTTAAAATTGGCTGTATAAAAATAAACCAAATTGGATGTTGAACCAATAAAATCATACGTATAAAATAAAATTGGATCCAACCAATAAAAATAAAGGCAGATGCGAATATCTATGAAGCTTCAGATAGACAAATCAAAAAAACTACCGCTTTACCAGCAGATCGTAGAACAAATCCGGGCGCAGATCACCTCCGGGGAAATTCCGGAGGGCTACCAGTTCCCCTCCGAACGCCAGCTGGCGGAGGCGCTGGGCGTAAACCGCACCACGGTGCTGAACGCCTATAAGGAGCTGAAGGCGGACGGACTGATGGCGTCCCATGTGGGACGGGGAACGATTGCCGTCCGGGCGTGCGGTGAGGAACCGGTGAAAGCAGTTTATCCCGGAGAACCCATCTGGGATCACCTGTTCAGTGATTATCTGAAAAACAGTGACGGCTTCGATGTGAATAAATACCTGGAAATAGCCAACAGAAAGGATGTGATTTCCTTTGCGGCAGGCATTGCCTCTTTTGAGAATCCGCCCATACAGGCCTTTGAAGGCATTGGGGAGGAGCTGCTTGAAAGGCAGAGCAGCATGCTTGTTTCACCTGTGGCAGGCTTTTCCTCCTTCCGCAGGGTGATGAGCTCTTACATGCAGAAGCGTTCCTGCTTCTGCCAGCCTTCGGAAATCATGATAGTTTCCGGGGCGCAGCAGGGTATCGATCTGGTGGCGCGGGCCTTTATCAACCCGGGGGATATCGTGTTTATTGAAGAACCCTCCTTTTTTCCGGCGATCCAGGCCTTCCGCTCCCTGGGGGCGAGGCTGATGGCGATACCCATGGAAGAGGACGGGATGAATGTGGATGTGCTGGAGCAGCTGCTGACCAGGTACCGGCCAAAGCTGATTTACACGATGCCGGCCTACCATAATCCCTGCGGCGTTTCCATGAGCACCTCCAAGCGCATCCGCTTCCTGGAGCTGATAAATAAATACGGGGTTCCGGTGCTGGAGGATGATCCTTACAGTGAGCTGTGCTATGAGGGACAGACAATGACCCCGCTAAAATCCATGGATAAGAGCGGTTATGTCATATACCTGAGCACCTTTTCCAAGACCGTTTATCCCGGGCTTCGGCTGGGCTGGATCTGGGCGAATAAAAAGCTGATTTACAGGCTGTCAAATATCCGCCAGCTGATGGATCTGCATTCCAGCTGCATTTCCCAGCTGATCGTGGAACGCTTTATTGCCAGTGGGGAAATGGAAAAATATCTCTCCCTGATCCGCCGGGAATACAGGGACGGGAGGGATATTATGATGGATGCGCTTAAAACCTATGCGCCGCCCGGCCTCACCTGGAATCATCCGGACGGGGGCTATTACCTGTGGTGCAGGCTGCCGGAGGGGCTGCCTGCGGATCTGCTCGCCACCCAGGCGGCGCAAAACGGCGTTGCCGTCCTTCCGGGAACGCCCTTCTATCTGCCGGGACAGAAGGGGGAAAATTATATCCGCCTGAACTACACCTTCCCTCCCAGGAACAGAATTGCGGAGGGGATCAGGATTTTATGCGAGGTTATCAGGAAGCTGACGGTATCGGAAAAAGAGGACGGAGCATTTTCAGACGGTGAAATCAGTCCCATTTTATAAGAAAAACCACTGTAAGGGCAGTGATATAAAAAAGTGCCGTTTTCGGAAAACGGCAGGAGGAGATTGTTATGGAATACAGATATGCAGGAAGATTATCCAATATCAGGGCTTCTGAAATCAGGGAGCTGCTGAAGATGACGGAAAGGCCGGAGGTCATATCCTTTGCCGGAGGCCTGCCTGCCTCGGAGCTGTTTCCCATTCAGGAAATCAAGGAGGTCAACGATTATGTGCTGGACTGCTGCGGAGAGCAGGCCCTTCAGTATACGACCACAGAAGGCTTCCAGCCGCTGCGCAGATGGATTGCGGAACGGATGAACTCCCGGCTGGGAACGTCTTTTGACGAGGACAATATAATGATTACCCATGGGTCACAGCAGGCGCTGGATCTTACCGGAAAGGTTTTTCTGGAGGAAGGGGATGTGGTTTTGTGCGAAAGCCCCACGTATCTGGCGGCCATCAGCGCTTTCCGGGCTTACGGCTGCAGATTTGCCGAGGTGGAAACGGATGAAGATGGGATGGTAATCTCCCGGCTGGAAAAGGCTCTGGAAGAGAATCCCGAGGCAAAGCTGATATACATTGTCCCGGATTTCCAGAATCCTACGGGGCGGACCTGGAGCCTGGCAAGAAGACGTCAGCTTGCTGAGCTTTCGGCAAAATATAACGTTGTGGTCATTGAAGACAATCCTTATGGGGAGCTGCGGTATGAAGGAGATTTCCTGCCCTCTGTAAAATCCTTTGACAAAGAGGGAAATGTGCTGTGTACAGGAACCTTTTCCAAGATTTTCTGCCCCGGCTATCGGATTGGCTGGATCGCAGGGGAAAAAGAGGTGATACGCAAATATGTGCTGGTGAAGCAGGGCGTGGATCTGCAGTGCAATACGGTGGCGCAGATGGTTATTTCTTCTTTCCTGGAAAAGTATAATATCGACGATCATATTGATAAAATACGGGAGGTATACCACAGAAGGCGTGATGCGGCAGTGGATTCCATTGAGCGTTTTTTCCCGGACAATATCAAATACACGAAGCCGGAGGGCGGCCTTTTCCTCTGGGTGGAGCTGGATGGAAAAGTGAATACGACCAAGCTTCTTGAAAAATGCCTGGAGCAGGATGTGGCCTTTGTTCCGGGGGATTCCTTTTATCCCAACAGCGGAAAAACCAATACGATGCGGATTAATTTCTCCAATACGCAGGAGGAGAAGATTGTGGAGGGGATCAGGCGGATTGGGAATGCCATTCGTGCCTTGTATGGGATTGACTGAAACGGCAGGAGGGGGATGGAATGATGGATACAGGATGGGCGGAAAAGGAGCAGGAAGATACAGGTACGCAAATATGCCGGGAACTGATGGAAAAGCTGGATATAAAAAGCTATGAAATAGTTACGGAAGGTCTGTCGGGTGACAGGAAATTTCATGTGGAGACTTCAGACGGCGGGCACTTTTTGCTGCGGTTGTCGGATGGAACGGAGTATGAACGGAAGAAAACGGCGTTTGATAGAATGCGGAAAGCCGATAGCATTGGCATTCCCATGTGCAGGCCCGTTGCTTTCGGAAGCTGTGATGACGGGAGAAGCGTTTATCAGCTTTTGACCTGGTGTGAGGGAAGGAATGGGGAAAAGCTTTTGCCGTTTCTGCCTGAAACGGAGCAATATAGTATCGGCATAAAAGCCGGGGAGATACTGCGGACTATCCACACGATACCTGCGCCGGAACTGGAACCCTGGCAAAAAAGGTATTTCAATGAAAACGACTGCCGGATAAAGGCTTTTTCGGATTGCGGGATCCAGATTGACGGCAGCGATATTTTGCTTGCCTTTGTGGAGAATAACAGGCATTTGCTTAACGGCAGACCGCAGTGCCTCCAGCATGGGGATTACCATGTTGGCAATCTGATGATAACTGATGCGGGTGAGGTGTCTGTAATCGACTGGGAGCTGCTTGATTTTGATAATTATGCGGATCCCTGGAAGGAGTTTGGCAGCATAGGCCTTACCGATGTGCATCCGCATTTTGTTACGGGACTGATCCGGGGATATTTTGGCGGGGAACCTCCGTTGCAATTTTGGAAGCTGCTTGCCTATTATCTGGCTGTGGGCGCGGTTATTATGGTGCCCTGGGCATTTTATTTGCAGAAGGATGAGCTTCCATATGCTGTCAGGCATGTGAAGGATATTTTGCGGTGGTTTGATAATTTCAGGAGGGATGTGCCGGAGTGGTTTTGCCCGGAGCGGCTGTAATCTTAAATTGTCATTGCTAAATTTTACAAGGAATGATATACTGATGGAAATTTGAAGTAAAAAGGTGCCTGATGCGGTTTTTTGCCGCAGTTCAGGATAATAGGGAACCGGGTGGGAATCCCGGACGATCCCGTCGCTGTATACGCGGAGCATTTTTTCAGCCGGAAGGCGGTCACTGTGGAAATGGGAAGACGAGAAAATGTGAGGATGCGCAAGTCAGAAGACCTGCCTTTTTATTTGTGTTTATAGGGACTGCGATGGACAGGAACTTATAAAATAAGCCCTTTTGAGGGCCTTATTTTTGTTGCCTGTTTGTACGCACAGTCCGATTGTGTACAAGCAGGTTTTTTTATGCTCAAAAGAGGCTGTGATTCAGGCGGCTCATGCATTTGCGCCGGGCCGGATTGCGGACATACAGGGAATACGGGATGAAAATAGATTATTATGCATATCGTTCAGGAATGCGCTGCTGGAATGCAGGGCTGAAAATGTTTCTTGCGGTCATGACGCTTTGCCTGGTAATAGCCTTTGATAAGCCGGCGGTTTCCATTTACGTGATACTCACCATGGGAGCGCTTACGCTGATGAAAGGGAAAATACCATGGAAGGCCTACATACATTTTATGACGGTGCCTCTTGCCTTTATGGTTTTCAGCGGCGCGGCGATTGCCGTGGAATTTGGCCGCGCGCCTTTGGGAGACTGGAATCTTCCGGTCCATTTTTTCTGGATATGCCTTTATCAGGAAAACCTGGTTCTTGCAGGCAGGGTGTTCCTGAAGGCAATGGCCGGAATGAGCGCTTTATATATGATGTCCCTTGCCACGCCGGTCAGCGAACTGGTTCTGGTGCTTCAGAGGCTTCACCTCCCGCGCCTGCTGGTTGAACTGATGAACCTGATATACAGATATATTTTTATCCTGATAGATGTTTCGGAGCAAATGCAGATCGCAGCGAAAGCGCGGCTGGGCTGCCATTCTTTCCGCCAGTCCTGCAAAAGCTTTGCCCAGATAGCAGGGAACCTGTTTCTTGTATCGTTAAAAAAAGCAAATGCTTATTACGATGCCCTGCTGTCAAGAGGATATGACGGGAAGCTGGAATTTTTATCGGAAGAAAATCCGCCTGCGGGAGGGCAGCTTGTTTTTACCGGGCTTTACCTGATTGTCCTTTTGGGTATCGCGGTCATTGTATAGGAGAGCATATGGAAAATGAAGTATTGCTGCAGGTAAAGGGACTGTCCTTTACCTACGGGGAGGAACCGGTTTTAAAAGATGTGAATCTCATTATCAGGCGCGGTGAGAGAATTGCGGTTATGGGTTCGAACGGAGCGGGAAAATCCACCTTTTTCCTGAATCTGAACGGGGTATTGAAGCCTGATTCCGGGGAAATCCTGCTTGGCGGAAGCAAAATAGGGAAAAAAGAGCTGAACCTGCTGCGCAAAAAAGTAGGTTTTGTATTCCAGGATGCGGACAGCCAGATTATCGCGGCGAATGTACGGGCGGAAATTTCCTTCGGGCCCATGAATCTGGGCCTGGAACGCAGTGAGGTAATACGCAGGGTGGATGCTGCAGTTTCCTATCTTGGCCTGGAAGAGCTGCAGCAGCGTGCGCCGCATTATCTGAGCGGAGGGGAAAAGAAACAGGTCAGCATTGCCGATATTCTGGCGATGGAGCCTGAGCTGCTCATATTTGACGAGCCGATGGCCGCGCTGGATCCAATGAATGCGCAGAGGGTGGAGGATATTCTGGGTAAGCTTCATGAGGATGGAAAAACTCTGCTGGTTGCAACACATGATGTGGATTTCGCATGGCGTTTTGCAGACAGGATTCTTGTTTTTTGCGATGGAATACTGATTGGTGACGGAACGCCGGCTGAAATATTTGCCCAAAAGGAAATGATGGAAAGGGCCCATTTAAAAAAGCCATCCATTATGGAGGTCTGGGACGCGTTGCTTAAAAATGGGCTGGTGGCGGATCGAAAGGGATATCCGTCTACCACACAGCAGGCGGCGGAATGGATCGCCGCCTGTAAAAATGAGAGAGGAGATTCAAAAGAATGACAGAGAAACAAAAGAAAATTCTGAAGCTGAGCATTGCATTTTCCGTTGCCTTTGCGGTATACCCAACGGTCAATGCCATGCATATTATGGAGGGCTACCTTCCGGCCGGCTACTGCATCGCCTGGGGCGTCGTCTGCCTGCCGTTCCTGGTAAAAGGTTTTTTTACCATACGCAGGCTGTTTCAGGAAAACAGAAAGGCAATCACTATGCTGGCCATGGCGGGCGCTTACATATTTGTCCTGTCCGCACTTAAAATTCCTTCCGTCACAGGAAGCTGTTCCCATATGACGGGAACCGGCCTGGGCGCAATCCTTTTCGGCCCCAGCACCGTCAGCATACTGGGCATTATTGTTTTGTTGTTCCAGGCGATTCTGCTTGCGCATGGGGGACTGACAACGCTGGGAGCCAATACCTTTTCCATGGCGATTGCAGGACCGTTCGTTACTTATGGAATTTATCTGCTCTGCAAAAAATGTAGGGTGAACAGGATGGCCGGGATTTTTCTCGCCGCTTTTTTCGGGGATCTTTTTACCTATTGTGTAACGAGCGTACAGCTTGCGCTGGCATATCCCAGCACGCAGGGAGGCGTATTTGCGTCCGCCCTGGAATTCCTCGGCGTGTTTGCGCCGACCCAGCTGCCGCTGGCCGTTGTTGAAGGCCTGTTGACCGTGCTGATTATGATGGCGCTGGAAAACTATGCGAAGCCGGAGTTAAAGGCAATCGGTTTTATGAAGGCCGGTAAATGATAGAGCAGAGGCAGCTGTGAGGAAACCGGACAGTTACAGGCAGAGATTGATTTGGTACCGCAGGCTTTTCTGCGGTGTACAGGAGGCAAAGGTTTGAAAGTTCATTTCAAACTACTTATTAATGCAGTATCGCAGGCCTGCCTGCGGTATGAAAGGGGTAAATCCATGAAAAAAGAAGCAAAAACAGCAATAATACTGATAGTTCTGGTGGTACTGATTGTGGTGGTGCCGCTGTTTGCCAGAAAAGGAGCGGAATTTGGCGGCTCCGACGACGCGGGGAGCCAGAAGATAGAGGAGATTGCCGGGGAATATGAGCCCTGGTTCACGCCTGTCTTTGAAACCGCCCTGAACGGGGAAATCCCGGGCGAGATTGAAAGTCTTTTATTCTGCGTCCAGACCGGGATCGGAGTGGGGATAATTGCATTCCTGATGGGACGGATGGTGGAGCGGAAAAAGTGGTGTAAGGAATAACACGGAACAGGATTTCAGGCAAGAAAAGAAAGCAGACAATTAACAAAGTAAAATTTAATAAGTACATGCAAAAAAGACAATCATATAAGGTTGTCTTTTTTTGTGTGGAAGTTTTTCATATTACAGCTCTGGGATGGAAAACTTCCATACAAAGCCTGGTCTGAAGATCGTTTGACGCATGCCCGGGCCATACCGGTTATTCAAAAATTACCCTTTTTAATCAAAAAGTCATATTTTTTCCGCTGCCCGGATCCGCTATCCTGAATATAAGCAAGAAAGCAAAGCGGTTTCAAAAAGCAGCAGGTGTGTATTTACGCACGGATCGGAGAGTTTATGAAAAAGAATAATATGCAGGCGGCAGTAAAAAAGAAAAGGCCCTTTGATGATTTCCGCCGTCATAAAACCTACTATTTTATGCTGATTCCCATGGTGGTTTTCTTCCTGCTTTTCTGTTACCTTCCCATGCCCGGCCTTTATTATGCATTTGTGGATTATGACTTCATGCAGGGGCTGAGAAGCCCGTTCTGCGGATTCCGGAATTTTGAATTCCTTTTTTCAGGAGGCATGGATTCCATCATCTGGAAGCTGACGAAAAACACGATACTGTATAACCTGGCCTTTATTTTAATCGGCAACCTGGCGCAGATAACGGTGGCTGTGCTGCTGAAGGAGATACACAGAAAATATTTTGTAAAGGTTTCCCAGACATTGATGTTTATGCCCTATTTCGTGTCCATGGTTACCATAGGGGTTATCGTCTATAACATTTTCAGCTACAAATACGGCATAGCGAATAATATCATTACAGCCCTTGGCTTTGAAAAATTTGATTTTTACCAGAATCCACAGGTGTGGCCGGCCATAATCGTGGCGGTGCAGGTGTGGAAGGGGCTGGGCTATGGCAGCGTGGTCTATATGGCGGCCATTCTTGGAATTGACGAAAGCATCTATGAGGCGGCCTATGTGGACGGTGCGTCCAACTGGAAAAGAATCCGCTATATCACCCTTCCGCTGCTGAAGCCTACGGCGATCATGCTGATTATGCTGGCTCTGGGAGGGATTATCAAAGGCTCCTTTGAGCTGTTTTACCAGATTGTGGGGAACAACGGCCTGCTGCTGGATAAAACGGATATTATAGATACCTATGTTTACCGTTCCCTGGCGGTGGATTTCAACATGGGGCGGGGGGCGGCCGCGGGGTTGTACCAGTCAGTATTCGGATTTGTGCTGGTCATGGTGGTTAACCGGATTGTGAATAAGGTGAGTCCGGAAAATGCGTTGTTTTAGGGGGAGACTTAAATGAAAAAGAAAAGAAAAACGATGGACGGCCGGGTACAGGCCGATGTACATATCCGGCACGGCTGGAAGGCGGCAGTTTTCAATGGCCTGAGCATGCTTTTTATTTCCCTGCTGGCCGCGGCCTGCGTGATTCCGTTTATTTTCATATTGGCAGGCTCCTTCAGCAGCGAATCTGCGATTGCGGTCAACGGTTATTCCCTGCTGCCGCAGGAATTTACCCTGGACGCCTACCGGTCGGTTTTTCATATGGGGAATTCCATTCCCCAGGCGTACCTTGTGACCATTTTCATTACCCTGGCCGGAACTGCAATCGGGCTGCTGACGACCTCTGTAAGCGGGTATGTGCTATCCCGGCCGGACTTTAAGCACAGAAATAAATTTGCATTTTTTATTTATTTCACCACCCTGTTTTCAGCGGGAATGATTCCCTCCTATCTTGTGAATGTGAATATCCTGCATTTAAACAACAATATCTGGGTATTGATCCTGCCGGCGGTCATGAATCCGTTCAATATCTTCCTGTTTCGCAATTTCGTGAAAAGCATTCCCCATGATTTGGTGGAATCTGCGCGGATTGACGGCGCCGGTGATTTTAAAATCTATTATAAGGTTATTATGCCGCTGGCAAAGCCTGCGGTGGCTACCATCGGCCTGTTTCTGGCCCTTGGCTACTGGAATGAGTGGTTCCGCTGCAATCTGTATATCAAAAATACGGATTTGTATACCCTGCAGTATTTTCTGCAGTCCATGATGGCGAACCTGTCCGCCATGATGAGTGAGAAAGGGCTGGTGGACAGCGTTGCTTCCCTGCCTGGTGAGACGATGAAGCTGGCGACGGCAATTATAGCCACTGGGCCGGTGCTGCTGTTTTATCCGTTTGTACAGCGGTATTTTGTAGGAGGGCTTACCATTGGCGGCGTTAAGGGCTGATGCTGAGGCAGGAATACGTATAGCTATTTTTTCAAGTGGTATGCAGACAGGCCGAATGGGCCTGATGTATAATAAAAAAGGAGGTTCGGGTATGAAGAGAAGAATGATTACGGTGAAAAATGTATGGAAAAAGGCGGTAGCCTTGGGGACGGCGGCAGTTCTGGCGGCGTCACTGGCAGGCTGCGGTACGGCAGATACGTCAGGCGGTGCAGGAACGGCAGGCGGTGAAAGCGCTGCAGATGCTGGCAGTACGGAACAGACAGTGCAGCAGGAACAGCCCGCGGAGGAATCCGGTGAAGCTGTTACCTTAAAAGCATTTACCATGGGAAATGAGCCGGCGTCCGGCATGGATACATTTTATGAGCAGCTGGATGCCCTTACAGTAAAGGATCTGGGAATTAAGGTACGGTTTGATTTTATCCCCTGGGGTGATGAAAAGAATAAAATCAATTTGAACATCGCTTCCGGCGAATACGATTTGTATGTGGGCGGCAATTTTTCAGATTATAAGGTGATGGCGACTAAAAATGCATTCCTCGATCTGAAGCCCCTGCTCAGTGAAGTGCCTGATCTGGTGGCCCATTATTCCGTGGTTTCCGATAAGACGCTGGAAAGCTGTGAAATCGGAGGGAAGCTGTACGGGATTCCGCAGTTTGGAAAAGCAACGGACAGCGTAGCTGCGAATGAAGGCTTCATGTACCGGGAGGATCTCCGCAAGAGCTGGGGGCTTCCGGAAATCAACAGCCTGGAAACGATGGAACAGTACATGTATAAAGCAAAGGATGAATATCCGGAAAGCTCGGTGGTAATGGACAGCCGCATCTGGTCCTGTGTATGGAATATTCTGGCCGCAGGCAAATATCTGGAGCTTGACAGTTATATGAATACTCCTTATACGGTGGTTTCCATTGACGATCCCTATACGGTGTTAGACAGGACACAAACACCGGAATACAAAACCATGCTGGAATATATGGAAAAATGGTACAAAGACGGAATCATCGATCACGATATTCTGGCTTCAAGCGCAAATGAAGGCAATAAGATTTCGGAACTGGTAAAGGCGGACAAAAAGGTGACTACCACCAATTCCCCGGCATGGTCACTGACGGCGACCGTGAACGAAATCAGCAAAACAAATCCGGAATGGGAAATGGGCTGGTATGATTATGGTTTCGGGAAAGCTCCCGTATACCTTCCTTCCGTATCCAATTCCACATGTATTTCCATAAACCCCAAATGCAAGGAGCCGGTAAAGGCCCTGCAGTTTATAGAAAAAGCCCATACGGATCAGGACTATTATGATTTGCTCAGGTGGGGAGTGGAAGGTGAAAACTATAGCAGGGAAGAAGGAAAAATTACCACGGCAGGAATCGATGCGGCAAATATAAAACCCTCCTGGACCGGGCTGGTTGACGGCTATATGGAGGAAGAGGTTCCCAGCCAAAACGCTTACTGGCAGGAGCAGATGGACGCAACCCGGGTTACCCCGGAGGAATTCAGCCCTCTGGATGGATTTATCTTCGATGCTTCCTCACTTTCTTCGGAAACAGCGGCTTTGGAATCTGTAAAGGCACAGTATATGACACCTCTGCTCTGCGGTGTAACACAGGACAGAAACGGGGATTATGAAAACGTGCTTGCACAGCTGGATAAGGCCGGCATCCAGAAATATATAGAGGAAATGCAGCGGCAGCTTACTGCATTCAAGGAAAAGAAATCGTAACTGGGAAGATACCGTACAGTTACAGCAAAACGGCAAACTAAAGACAGGCACCGCCTTCCTGCGGTCCGGCAGACGGATCGCGGGAAGGCTTTTGGCGTAATTAAAACACGCGTCGGGAGGGCACAGAATCATGAAGGATATTTCATTTCGGAATAGACTGTCCGGCTGGAAATGGAGTGGAAGCATTCCACGTAAGCATTTCTTTCCGGGAAAATTCAGCGATCTTTCGCTTACCATAAAAATGTTCCTGCTGTTTTCCTGTGCCTGTCTGGCAGCCATGGGGGCGGCCTTTGCGGTATCCTACCGGCAGCTTTACGCATCCACGGAAATCAATCAGGAATTTCTGGCCAGGCAGCGTTTTGAGCAGACCCATTCCATGCTGGAGGAGCGTCTGGAGCGGGTGGAAAGCATCACAAGAATGGCTATCGGCAATGAAAACCTGAATTATTATCTGAAGAACCTCATGGAAAGCAAAGGCTTCAGCCAGCAGTATGTACAGCTGCAGTCGGCCTGGGACTGGATTGAAAACATATATTACGGCACGGATTATGATTCCTGCCTTTTTTATCTGGACGGCGATTATCCCTTTGCCGACAGCATTTCCGGCTATGTGAGGGACTGGGACAGTGAACGCGGCCAGGAAATCCATGCGCTCATGGAAAAGAACGGCTACCGGCCGGTATGGCTTACCGGGGAAATGGAGAAGAACGGGGAAAACGGGCAGTACCTGATATTCATCCGCCCCGTGACCAATCTGGAGGATTTCAGCAAGAACCTGGGAAGCATGCATGTATATATCCATGCGGATAAGCTGAAGGAAAGCTTTTTGAATACCCCACAGAAAGAAGTGTATTATATCAAGTCCGCCCAGGGGGAGCTGATGACCGTCAGCGACAGAGCCCTGTATGAAAAAATAGCACCCTCTGATGAACTGGAAAATGCCTGCCTTAAGGAGGGCGGAAAGGTCCGGGCGGACGGCAGGGAATATTATGCCAGAAGGGATGAAATCGGGGACAGCGGGCTTATTCTTTTTGCGGTAATGCCTTCAGATACGGTGGAGGGGATTTTCTGGGAAACCGGGATGTGGACGGTCATATTCTTTGCCGCTGTCTGCGCAGCGCTTCTGGCGGCGGTGTGGCTGATCGCCCGTTCGGTCTGCGCCAGAATCCTGCAGCTGTCCACGACGGTTGCAAAGGTAAGGGAAGGAAAACTGGAAACTCTGGATGAAAAAGAGGGACAGGACGAGGTGGGCCAGCTGATTGGCAATTACAATTATATGATCCGCCGTATCCGCATGCTTTTAGAGGAGCAATACCGTCTGGGCCAGGAAAAGAAGGGGGCCGAGCTGATGGCGCTGCAGTCCCAGATCAACCCGCATTTTCTATACAACACCCTGGATATGATCAACTGGATGGCCTCCCGGAATGAGATGGATAATATCAGGGAAACCGTGCTTTCCCTGGCCCGGTATTACAAGCTGATACTGAATAAGGGGCAGGATATCATCACCATCGGGCTGGAAATCGAGCTTTGTGAAGCCTACATTGCCATCCAGCAGAAGCGCTTCCGGGGCAAAATCCTGTTTGAGATCGATGTGGACGACCAGATACGCAGGTTCCTGATCCCAAAAATTACACTGCAGCCCCTGATAGAAAATGCCATTGTCCATGGAATCATGGAAAAAAGCAGCGGCCGGGGAACCATCCTGATCAGCGGCTGGGAAGAGGACGATGAAATCTTCCTGTCCGTAACCGATGACGGCGTGGGCATGGCGACAGGGCAGGAGAACGAGCGGAAGCATAAGGGAAGCAAGTACGGCATCAGCAATATTGAGACACGGCTGACCCTGTTTTATAATATGGACAAATGCATTACCTATGAAAGCACGCAGGGCGTGGGAACCTGCGTCAGCATAAGAATCGGGAAAAAGACGGGAGAGGGGGAAACACAGTGAGATTACTGATTGCGGATGATGAGGATTATGCAAGAGAAGGGCTGATTGAATCCATTCCCTGGGAAAAATACGGGATTGACGAGATTATGCAGGCGAAGGACGGCCGGGAAGCGCTGACGATATCGGGCTGGTTCCGCCCGGACATCGTGCTGACCGATATCCGTATGCCGAAGCTTAACGGTCTGGAATTTGCGGAACGGCTGATACGCCAGTGCCCTGACAGCAAGCTTTTGTTCATGAGCGGTTACATGGAAATCGAATACCTGAAAAAGGCGATTTCCCTGGATGCGGTGGAATTCGTGGAAAAGCCGATTGAACTGGATAAGGTGGAGCAGGCGGTGAAGAAGGCCGTAACGTTTGTCCGGGAAAAAGAGCTCTTTGAGAAAAAAGAGGGCCAGTGGCAGAAGCTGGAACGCCAGCGGCTTTTAAACATGCTGAAGCTGAAAACCAAGGACAAAGCGCTGATCGAAAAGCTCTGCCGCGAGGTCGGTTTCCCGGAAAAAGCAGGCTATCTGACCGCAGTACTCTGGAACAAAAATGAGGAGAATGCCGGAGAACTGGAGCCTTTAGCGGCCGAATTCTGGAAGGATACGGGAATAGATTATCTGCTGACCATGCTGGATCGGGGAAAATATCTGTTCCTCGGCGCTTTCGGCGCTTTTCAGCAAAGCCGAATCAGGGAAAAATGCCGTGAGATGGCCGGACTGAAGGAAGGCCTGTGTTTGGGCATAGGCTTTGAAACCGACAATCTGATGGCTGTGGCGGCAAGCTCGGAAATTGCGCTTCTGAATGCAGAGCAGTCCTTTTTTAAAAGTGAAAGGCGGATATTTGAAATTGAAGACGGCATTCCTGAGATGAAAAAGCTCAATCCGGGACTCTATGCGGAGTTTGACAGAATCCTCAAGGAAGACGCCGGGGAGGTAACCGCCTGGCTGCATGAGCTGGCGGAGAAAATATGCGGGGAGGGCTTCTACCGGCAGGAGGACATTGTCATGCTGATGAGCGCCTTTGCCAGACTTCTGATACAGGAGAAGAACGCGCTGCTTTTGTCGGTGGAGGGTATTGATACGGAGGAGGATGCGGAACAGAAAATCCGGGAGGCCTCTTCAATGGCGGAAGTGATGGAGCTGTTTGACAGGCTCCTGGAGGCCTTTGGCATCCACAGGGAGCAGGAAACACAGTACTCCCGGCTGGTGCGTGATACCATTGCCTATATAGAGCAGCACTGCCGGGAAGCGGAGCTGTCTGTCACGGATATCGCTGCGGATATGCATTTTTCGGCGGCACATCTGAATGTGCTGTTTAGAAAGGAAACCGGCGTTACCGTAAAGCAGTATATCAGTGACTACCGTCTGAACCTTTCTAAAAAGCTTCTCTGCAATCCCCATATCAAGGTTTCGGAGATCGCGGAGCGCTGCGGCTATTCCAATGCCAATTACTTTTCCAAGGTATTCAGGGCTTCGGAAAATATGACGCCGGTGGAATACAGGAAGGAGAATTGTAAGTAGATGCCGGATTGCCCTGGTAATCCGAAATGAAAGAGGAGTGCATTATGAAGATTAAGAATCCCATATTGAGGGGCTTTCATCCGGATCCGTCCATCATTCGGGTGGACGACGATTACTACATAGCAACGTCCACCTTTGAGTGGTGGCCGGGCGTAAGGCTGCACCATTCCAGGGATCTGGTCAACTGGGAGCTGATAGAATATCCGCTGAACCGAACCGGTCAGCTGGATCTGAGGGGCGTGGGAGCGAGCCAGGGCGTCTGGGCGCCGTGCCTGACCTATGATAAAGGGATATTTTATCTGGTTTATACGGTTGTGAAGGCCTTTTACTGTAATATGTACGATACCAATAATTATCTGGTGACGGCGGAAAGCATCCATGGGCCCTGGTCGGATTCCATCGCTTTGAATAATTTTGGATTTGACCCGTCTTTGTTCCACGATGAGGACGGACGAAAATATATGGTAAGCATGGTGACGGACCACCGGGTGCCGAAGAAATATGCGGGGAGGTTGGTGCTGCAGGAGTACGATCCGGTCAGGAAGGAAATGACAGGGCCGGTGAGGGAAATCTATGCGGCGGACACTATATTCCTGGAAGGCCCCCATATTTATAAACGGAATGGATGGTATTATCTTTTTTCGGCGGACATGGGGACCGGTGAGGCGCATGGACAGACTATCCAGCGTTCCCGCAGCGTATGGGGGCCATACGAAATGTACCGTGCGGATTTTATGGAGCATACCGGAGAGGAAGCCTGGTCGATTCTGACCTGCCGCCATCATGAGGAGCTTGCCCTTCAGAAATGCGGACATGGGGATCTGGTGGAGACGCAGGGCGGAGAATGGTACATGGTCCATCTTTGTGGGAGGCCCCTTACCGCCAGAAACAGCGCGGATGCGCCCCGATTCCCGGGAAGCCGCCGTTATACCCTGGGACGGGAAACGGCAATCCAAAAGGTAAGATGGACGGAGGATGACTGGCTTGTCCTGGATAAGGAGCCGTTAGACAGCCTGCCGGAAACGGAAGCGGATGCGCCGAAGCTGCCGCTATGTCCGTTCCCTGGGAAAGCAGCACGGGATGATTTTAATGAAGAGGAGCTGGACCGGGAATATCAGTCCCTCAGGGTTGCGATGGATGCGCATTACATCAGCCTGACAGAACGTCCGGGCTTCCTTCGTATGTACGGACGCTCCGGGCTTGCCAGCCGTTTTTCCCAGAGCCTGATAGCCAGGAGGTGGACTGAATTTTCCTTTGAAGCATCCGCCTGTATGGAATTTGAACCGGAGGTTTTCAAGCAGATGGCGGGGCTGATATTCATGTATGATGATCAGAATTATCTGTATCTGCATGTGAGCCATGATGAAGAGCTGGGAAAGGTAATCAGCATTCTGAAGGCGGAAAACAAAAGGTATGAATACCCGATAGGCTTTATTCCAATAGAAGAGGGAAGGGCAATTATTTTAAAAGGAAAGGTAGAGGGGGAGCGCATACAGTTCTATTTTGGCTATGCGGAGGATGCGCTTACCGAAATCGGTCCGGTCCTGGACTGTAGCTTTATGTCCGATGAGGCCTGCCTGGAGGGGTGGTTTACCGGCGCCATGGCAGGCATCTGCTGCCAGGATCTGACCGGGTTTGGAAAGACGGCGGATTTTGACTGGTTTGAAATGAAAACATATGGCGATGATTCAGGGAGGAAGCTATGGGAACAATAAGAAACTATCCGACGCCGGAGGGCGCCGTCCTGCAAAAAGATTTTCAGATCCGCGTCAGGGCCGCCGGGCAGGCGGAGTGGCAGGAGGTTTCCTGCTATCAGGTAAAAGTGGATATGCATGAGGTGCGCTGCGCGTCCATGGCATATTTTGATTTTTCCCAGGAAGCGGAGGTGGAAATCACCTGCCCGGCGCTGTTTTTTATATATCAGGTGGATGTGCGTCCGCTATCGGCGGGGATAAAAGCAGAATATGATTCGAAGAAGATAAGGCTGCATCTGGATCGGCCTGTAAAGCTGTCCATTGAAGTAAACAGGGAACGTTTTCACAACCTGCATTTGATAGCGGGGCGTATCCGGGAAGACAGGCCGGAACCGGAAAGTGGCAATACCATATTCCTTCCGGGAGATTTGAAAAAGGTTTCAGTGCACAGGACGGAGGACCTGGTGAGGCAGCTGGAGCGGATGCCGGAGGGAAGGTGTGTTTATTTCGGGCCGGGGCTTCATTATCTGGAAGAATGCGCTATGCGGATACCATCGGATACGGAGGTTTATCTTGAAGGCGGAGCCGTTCTGGTGGGAACCTTTATCATCAGTCACAGGGAAAATATCCGCATCCATGGCAGGGGGTGTCTGTACCTGGCCAATTTCGAGCGTTTCGGGGGGCTGAACGCCATCCGTATCAGTCATGGAAGGAATGTGAGGATAGAGGGAATTCATTTGATCAATCCGCCGCATTACAGCGTATACATAGGCGGCTCGGAAAAAATAGAGATTGAAGATATCACGGCGTTCAGCTGTGAAGGCTGGTCGGACGGCGTGGATATCATGAGCAGCACCGACATTACAGTGAAAGACTGCTTTCTGCGCACATCGGATGACTGTGTGGCGATTTACGGAAGAAGATGGGATTACAACGCAGACAGCCGGAATATTACCGTATCCAGCTGCTGCCTGTGGGCGGACGTGGCTCATCCTACGGTGATCGGAACCCATGGGGATTATGAGCATGACGGGAATGTGTTGGAGGATATTCGTTTTGAGGATCTGGATATTCTGGAGCACAGGGAGCACCAGGACGGCTATCTGGGCTGCATGGCGATCAATGCAGGAGACAAAAATACGGTGCGGAATGTGGTTTACGAAGACATTCGTATAGAGCCCTTCCAGAGGGGGAAGCTTCTTGATATTCAGGTAAAACGCAACCCGGATTATAATCCGGTGCCCGGCGGCGGGATTGCGCATATCCGGTTTAAAAATATTACTTACACCGGCTGCGGAGAGGTAAAGTCATGCATCAGGGGCTATGATGCGGAGCATATCGTTTCGGATGTTACTATCGAAAATCTTTCCATCCGGGGCAAAAAGGCGGAAAGCCTTGCGGAAGCAGGAATCGAAACAGGGCCTTTTGCAAAAGAAATCAGACTGCTTTCATGAGGAGCGTAGAAAGAGGATGGAGCATTATTCCTATATGGATTTTTTTCAATATGCCTGTGGAAAAAGGGGCGGAAATATGCATTTTGTGCGGAAAATGAGGAAGATTTCCTGCGATTGAAGGGGACGCTCAGACAGGCTGTGTCAGAGAAGCTGGGGCTGCACGTCATCACAGAGCTGGCGGGGCCTGAAGACGCGGCAGGAGCGGGCAGGCGTGATGCTCTGGGATATGCAAAGACTCATGGATTACGCGGAAGGGCTGGATTATGTGGACGCAGAAAGGATCGGCTGCGTCGGTTTTTCCGGAGGAGGACAGGCCTCCATGTGGCTTGCGGCCATGGATGAGAGAATCAGCCTGGCAGTCATAAGCGGTTACTTGCACAACTATCCTGAAAGCATGCTTCACAGTCATTTGTGCTGCTGTAATTATTTTCTGGGGTTATGGGAGCTTGCGGATGTCATCGACATCTGTTCCCTGATAGCGCCCCGGCCGCTCTTTCTGGGAAATGGGGACGAGGATGTGGAAAACGGTCCCAGGGGAATTGCAGGGCCTGTGGAGCAGGCTGAATTTTTAGCCTGGCACAGGCGGGGCGGCCTTCAGTCACCTGACCGTTGGGAATAAATATCCGAATCAGCAGGCGGACAAAGAACGCTGTTGACAGGAACCAACGTGGATTTGAGCTGTGTCCGATTTTGTGGATTTTAACGAAAGATTGTACAGCTTTTATTGCGGCCATGTACAAAGAGTGTTACAATCGAATCAGATCCTAATAGGGACAGAGTGCCGGTAATTTCTATGATATTTCATCAGCTTGCCGAAGCTGTGGGAGAAATCATTTGAATAAAGAGGAAAAGGGATGGAACAAAACAGAGGGCTTACAGATCTGATTTATGAATATTATGAATCCCGTATCCTTTTTGGAATATACAGATATGGGGAGCGGTTGTCGTCGGTGCCGCAGATCTGCGCGGCCTTCCGGTTAGGGCGGAACACGGTTCTGTCCGCATTGGATAAGCTGGAGAAAAACGGCTATATAGAAACAGAAGAGCGGAAAACCGCAAGGGTGATATATCAGGGATCGGAAGAAGTATTCCGGGAAAATGCCGCAAAATATTTTGTACCGCGCAAGGAGGGAATCATTGATTTCCAATATGCCGGTGAATTCCTTTTTTTGCCTATGTGGAAAATAGGGACGCCTGTCGTGGAGCTGGATGTATTAAACAGTGCATTTGGGAATGGTAAAAATAAGGGGAAGGTTACCATATCGCCGCCTGTAAAGCTGTATTTTGACATTCTGCGTGTATTTGACAATGAGCTGCTGATTAACCTTTACTGGCAGTGCCTGCGCTATCTGAAATTTCTGTATCCCCAACGGAATGAAAAAAGGCCGGTGTATGCTGTGGAGGGAAGGTTATCGCAGGAGCAGATCAATGATATGAAACAGGATTTTGATGATTATTTCACCAGCATGCAGGATGAGGTGCTTGATTTCATTGAGACTGCGCGTGAGGAGTATCATCTGGAAAATGTGAAGCAGATTCCCTTTTCATGGATAATCTGCCGCCGGAGGCCTCAGGTGCGTTATACCCTTGCTTCTGAAATCATACGTGAAATTCTGTGGGAGGATTATCCTGTGGACAGCTATCTTCCCTCTCTTCCTAAAATGGCGGAGCGTTACGGGGTGTCCTTAAGCACGGTGCGCCGTACACTGGATGTGCTGAACTCGTTGGGCGTAACCAGGACGTATATGGGAATCGGGACAAAGGTATGTCTGGAGCCGGTAGATATTAAAATTTTGGAAATTCCGGAAATACGCGAAAATTTAAAGATGCATGGAGAAGGAATGCAGATTCTGGCCCTGACGGTAAGCGGTGTGACGCTTTTTACGCTGGAAGCTGCCGAAGAAAAGAAGAAGGGGGAATTCTTACAGAGAATCAGGCAGCTTCATGGAAAAACAAGCAGTATACTCTGTATTGACGTTCTTTTAAGCTTCATCTCCAGTGAATGTCCCTCTTCTATTATCCGGGAATGCTATGAGAAATTGAGGGAGCTGGCAGCATGGGGCTATATTTTTTCAGCAGTAATGATGGAAAACGGAGAGCTGAACAGCAGCCTGGATGAGTTTATCGCGCTGCTGGAAGAGGATTTGCAAAAAGGGGATCTGCCTGCATTTGCCGGACGGTGGCAGTCGTTTATAGATAACAGGTTAAAATATTTTTATGCGAAGCTTTCTTTCCGGAAGAAATAGCAGGATTTGGCCTCCCAAGCGGGCGGCCCATGGATTAAACCGGCCATGCCGGGAGAACATACCGCAGGATGCGGCAGTTCTTCCGGCTTTTTTATGCTTATGCAACATATCAAAAATGTAATGTAAGTAAATTGTTTGCGTTTTAACAGCATGCTAGACTAAGGTCATCAGATGAGAAAACACGTAGGCAGAGAACAAGAGAAAAGGAGAGAATGTCATGAAAAAAATTGATAAGGAAGGCTGGAGAAAGATTATAGAGGAACATCTGTAGGAGGCACATTCTGGTTTTGCAAGCTAATCTGCCTGTCGGGAACGCTGATGGGAGGAATCGTGCTGACTGCGCTGAATCCCTTACTCAGAGCCGGGCTTGGTTTTCTGTTTGGCTGGAAGGTTTTTGGTCTCCATGTTGTTGTGGTGTGGGCCATAAAGGTATATCGTCCGTTTTGCCGCTATCTGTGTCCTCTGGGAGCCATCTACAGCCTGTTTAATCCCATCGCCCTGTACCGGTTTGAAGTGAATCAGGGAAAATGTACCGGCTGCAAGGCATGCCAGAGGGCCTTTCCTATGGATCTGCCTGTATACCAGACGCCTAATACTATGGAATGCATCCGCTGCTGAAAGTGCTTAAAGGCATGCAAAAACCATTCCCTTCACAGTACATTTTCCAAAGATAAGGGCTGATGGCAGATAACAAAAAATAAAAGGAAAGCGTAAATGGAAAAAAGAGTATTGGTTCGTTTGCTGGCGGTGGCAATGTCGGCCGTGATACTGTTTGGAAGTGCTGCAGAGGAGACGGAGTCGGGCGGATAATATGAGGAAACGGTACAGGCGGCGGGTACGCCTGAAGAGAATGCCTGTGCCCTGGAGGTGCTGAAAAAGCAGGCTTCCCCTGATTATGATGAATTTTTCCGGGCCTATGCAAAAGCCTGGCTGAGATCCACATCCCGCAAAAATACGGAGGCTATGGCGGAATCGGACGAACATAGCCCCAGCATTCTGCGTGTCAACCGTGTGGTATGTAATTTCCAGGAATTTTATGATACCTATGGAATTAAGGAAGGGGATGGAATGTACGTTCCGCCGGAGGAACGGATTCAGATCTGGTAGGCAGAAGAAAGAAGAACATTTCCCAAAACGTATTCACAATCCCGAAAAATGGTATGGAATAAAAAACTAAATTGTATGCCACATAATTCTCTTGTTTTCCGGCAGGAAAACGGCTGATATAATCAAGTCGTGGTTAAGAAACGGAAAGGAGAGAATGAAAAGTGCAGTATGAATTTATGAATAAACAGGACAATGCCGCGGCAAGACGCCGCCGCCGGATGAAGCGGAGAATCAATGAAGGACTGGCGGTATTGGGAATTTTTATATTATGTATTTTAACTGTCTGGTTGTTGTTTCAGATCGGAACCTATGTGGCGGAGGTGAGGATGGGGTTGATGTGAATGAAGAAAATGACTTTTCCGGGGACGCGCAGCGGCCGGGAGCGATCCTGGCAGGGATGTACATTGGCCGGCAGCAGTCCTGGCGGCAGGCATAAGGGTAAGTTTTCTGAAAGGTATAAGTTCAAAAAGTGAATGTTCAACTATACCTCTTTTCATTTACAATATAAATAGAATGATGCATTTTAATTGAGGAGGTATTTATATGTCTTATGGTATGATGGAATTTTATTCCACAGTTTTGGGAAGAAATGCGGAGTTCCGGTTTATTCTGCCGGATGATGCCAGAGCGCGGAGGGATATGTTTAAGGATTCACCTGCCTACCGTCGTCCCACAAAAACAATTTATCTGTTAAATGGTTACAGCAATTCCAGCACGGAATGGCTTTTGGGCGGAAACATACGTTTTATGGCGGATCGCTTCAATCTGGCAATGATACTGCCTAACGGTGAAAATTCCTTCTATACAAACGGGCCGGGGACAGGCCGCCGTTTCGGGGACTATATCGGTATTGATCTTGTTAATTTTACAAGAGAGAGATTCGGGCTTTCCGATAAGCGGGAGGATACCTTTATCGGCGGAATTTCCATGGGAGGATATGGCGCGCTGCGGAATGGTTTTGCTTATCCGGATACCTTTTCCAAGATCATTGCCATGTCGCCGGCCTATATTATCCATGAAATTGACAAGGCAAAGCCGGGATTTCAGAATGCCGGGGGAAATTATGACTTTTATTATGCGCTGTTCGGGAACCTGGATACCGTAATGGAAAGCGAGAACAGTGTGGAGCATCTGATCAGGAACATAGAGGAAACAGATGTGGCGAAGATGCCTCAGGTCTTCCATGTCTGCGGTACGGAGGACTTTTTGTATGATGTAAACCTGACTCTTGAAAATTATCTGAATGAACACAATGTACCTCACAAATTCCATGAAAGCAGCGGTACGCATGACTTTGATTTCTGGAATCAATATATCCAGAAATCCTTTGCATGGGCCGTGGAAGAAACAATAGTTTGAAAAAATACATAGAAAGCTTCAGGCTGCCGGATTTTTATTAGTCAGGCAGCCTGTTTTTTTCTGCATATTGGGATGGGGTGCAGCCGTAATATTTTTTGAATACGGTGGAAAAATACGGATAATTACTGTAGCCGACCCTGATGGCAACCGCAATGGCGGTATTGGAGGGATTTTTGAGAAGCTCTGCAGCCAGAAGCATCCGTTCCCTGATAATCCACTGGCTGATATTCATCCCTTTTTCTCTTTTGAAAATGCGGTTGAGATAAATGGCATTCAGGTAAAAATGGGCGGCTATGTCGGCTACATTCAGGGCTTCGTCACTGATATTTTTCATAATATAAGCGGCACATTGGCTGACCGTTTCCTTTGGATTTGTGGATTCTTCGGAAGGCAGGGAATCCTGCATACTGCGGATCCAGGTTTCACCGAATTCCTGAAGCCGGCTGTCGTGGATCCGTCTGGCGCGTTCCTTCACCACCTTCTGCACGTTGAGGCCGATATCCTCATATTTGGCAGGAAGGAGTATGTATTCACAGCAGTTCAGCGTAAGTGCTTCTTTGGCATAGGTAAAATCAGCGTGGCAGGTAAGCAGGATGCAGTCAATGTCGTATTGCCCGGCACGTATCCAACGGATCAGGGAAATACCGTTTTCCATGGGCATTTCTATATCGCAGAGAAGGATATCAATAGGGGTGTCTTTTATGATAAGCCGGGCCGCCGAAGCGTTATCCGCGGTATATACCTTTTCAATGCCGTATTTTTCCCATTCTATCGTCTTTTCCATAGTATGAAGTTCAAGTACCGCATCATTCACCATTAATAAATTCATCATCTGATACCTCCGTCAGATTATAGGGAATTGTAATCGTAAAGATTGTTCCGCTGTCCGGTTCGGATTCCACTGTGATAGAAGATTTTTCTCCATAAAAATGCTTCAGGCGGAGCACCGCATTTTTAATACCCACATGGCTCCCTTCAGGAGAAGAGGAAAAATCGCCGCTGTTGATTAACGCCGTATCCTCTTCATTCATACCGATTCCGTCGTCGGCGATTTGAATCGTAACAATCCCATCCTCATATTCACCATAGATAATGATGTGCACCGTATGATCGGGAACCAGGGCGTGCTGGATAATATTTTCGACAAACCCATGCAACAGCAGCGGAGGGATACGGACATGGCTTAAAAGAGGATCGATCTGGCAGGAAAAGGTAAAGGCATCCGGATAATGGAGCCTGGAAATATCCAGATATTCCCGTATGAGCTTCATTTCATGATCAAACAACGCCCGATCATGCCCTTTCCTGAACATATACCGAAAATAATCAGACAGATACAGCACCAGGCTTTGTGCGGCATCAGTTTGATTATTCTGAATCAGGGTATACAATAGATTCATGTTATTATGCAGGAAATGGGGCCTGATTTGCAGCTGCAAATAGTTTAGCTGCAGCTGCAGATTATCTACGACAAGCTGCTGGCGCTGCTGTTCCTTCTGTATGGTCTCAAGCAGAAGCTCCTTGAGCTTTTCGGCCATCCGGTTAAAGGAATCATAGGTATCTGAAAACTCGGACAGATTTGTGACGGCCGTAATCCGGTAATCATCGTTTCCCTTTTCCAGCTCGGCAAAGGCATTGCGTATGTTGGCAAGAGGCGCATTGACGTACCTGTTAAAAAAGAAACTCAGTATAGGGAAAATGAGAAAGGACAGTATCACAAGGTAAATAATCCCCCTGTGGATAAATGCCATTCCTCCGATGATTTCATTCTGGGGGATATCGCAGCAAAGGTAAACATTGGTTTTTGAAGATTTAGCGAAGCAGTGTATTCCGGAGGAGGTATCGGCATTGGGGGAAACGGACGCATAGATGGAAACATTATCATATTCCAGGGAAGCCGCAGCCTCTGATACAGCCTCTGCCATGCAGATACACGCTCCCAGATAGACACCCTCCTTTTGTGTTATCATAATAAGAAAGGGTACATCCTGAATGGATACCAGGTGCCAGCGGGAATCGGAAATGGTTTTATCGTTTATTCTGCTCAGGACGTCATCTTCAGACAGAAGCAGTTTGCTTTCATTCCGTATGTAAGGCTCCTCGTTCATAATGATCAGATCATCCCTTGATTCCACATAAAGAAACATATATTGGGCCGCTGTGGAGAGGCTTAAATCATCTCTCAGCTCATTTACCGTAAGAGATCGGTAGAATGTATAATGCCAGTCCCTGGGCTGTTTGAGAAAATTGATATAGGAAACGTGATTGGCAGGATAATCATAAAGAAAATATATGGTATTCTGGATTCGCATATCCAGATTATCCATTTGGGAATTTAAAGAGGACTGCACGGTAAGTTCAGCGGATTCCATGGCATTTGTGAGCATAATTCCGCCCAGAAACGCGGTAAGTATATTAAAAGGAAGGACAAGAAGCATTATGATGATGAGCGTCTGTCGGCGCAGGGAACGTTTGTCACTTTTCACAATCAAGCCCTCCTTTCAAAACAGGGTTTTACCGTCCATGAAACATAGACAGTATAGCATAAATGGCAATATGAAAATAGCCGGCCCCGGAAAATAGTTGGTTTTTCAAAAGGTACAGGTAAGAAATCTGAATGTTGATCTGAGAGAAGATTGTTTATGATAAAGATATCAAAAATGTTTCTGAAAAAGGAGAAGGGTATGAAAAAGAAAATCGCGGCATTATTGATGGCGGCAGCAATGACGGCAGGGTTAATATCGGGATGCGGCAGTTCCACGGATACATCCGCATCCACGGCAGCGAGTGCATCTGAAGCGGATGCGGGCGGCGGAACCGAGAGTGAACCGGTCGATGAGGGGGAGCCCTATGAGATTACCATGCAGGTGGTTACCTGGGGGCAGACGCCGGAGGAACTGGAACAGGTGGAGAGTGCGATCAACGACATTATTCTACCGGAGATCAATGCCACGGTATCTCTCCAGCCGGTGGCCGCATGGGATATCGTTAATGAATCTCAGATGGCACTTACATCAGGGGAAAAAATGGATTTGGTGAATATTTTCGTATGCGGCGCTGGTATGGATAGTGTGAGCAATTACACCTCCAAGAATATGATTCTTCCATTAAATGAACTGGTGGAGAAATATGGTTCTGATATCAAATCAACACTGGGTGATTTGCTTTCCATCGGCTATCAGGGTGATCAACTGTATGCGATTCCAAGCAATACCACAATGGGCGGCGATTACGGGTTTCTTATCAGAAAGGATTATCTGGAACAGGCAGGAATCACTGTTGATGAATCCAGGGTTTATACTCCGGAAGAAGCGGAAGAAACACTGCTTGCGTTAAAGGAACACTTCGGAGAAGGGTACTATGGAATCGCATTGTTCGGAAGTGGCCAGCTCTTCTATGATTTTTATGAAGTGGATATGCTGGGCGGCAACGGTTCTACAGGTGTTGTGTTGGATCCTCTCAGCGGGAACAAAACAGTGGTAAATCTTTTTGAGACGGATGAATGGATGGATTATTGCAAAACCATCTACAGATGGGCGCAGGAAGGCCTGATTAATCCGGATGTAACTACGATTTCTGATGATGTGACCTCCCAGCTTCAGACCGGTTATTATTTTGCTTCCACTGGAGCGCAGATACCGGGCTCCGATATCCAAATGGCTACCAGTGTAGGGACGGAATTTGTACAGATGACAATGATACCTGCTTTTTCCTCTACGGTAACGGCGTCACAGGGCCTTTATGCCATTTCAAGAACCAGCGAGAACCCTGAAAAGGTGATGCAGTTTTTAAATATTCTGTATGAAGAAAGAGATCGTGAGGACAGTGTGGCAGCTCTTCTGAATGCGGGGCTTGAGGGCGTAAGCTATGAGGTTACGGAAGAAGCAGGCGCAGCAAAGGCTATTGTTTCTGCGAAGGAAGGCTCTTTGTGGAACGTTATGATTCCCGCAGTTTATGGAGATGCTCTTGCCAGCCCAAAATATGCACCTCTTACAGCGGATGTATATGATGAATATAGCGCTTTTAATGAGAAAATTTCAAACGGCAGGATTTGTGACACCTTTGGCTATGTATTTGATCCTTCGGAGGTTTCCTCAGAAGCTGCGGCAGTTTCCGCTGTAGTGGAGCAGTATCTTGGACTTGTCGGCTACGGCAGCGTGAACCCGGAAGAAATCATGCCGGAATTTATTGCGGCGCTTAAGGATGCGGGCATTGATGAAGTCATTGCTGCAAATCAGGCACAGCTGGACGCATGGTTTGCTGCCAAACAGTGAAAGGCGGCAGAGGTATGATATGACTGGAAATATCAAAAAAAGAGAAAAGAAGCTTCGCTGGAAGGAATGTGTACCGCTCTATCTGATGGCTGTTCCCGGCTTGATTTATATGATTTGCAATAATTATATGCCGATGTTTGGCATCCTTCTGGCCTTTAAAAAACTGGATGTGACAAAAGGAATTCTGGGAAGCCCGTGGCACGGATTTAAAAACTTTGAATTCCTGTTCAAAACAAAGTCCACCTTCCAGATTATACGTAATACGGTAGCGTACAATGTCCTGTTTATAATTTTGGGAACTGTGATTGCTGTGGCATTGGCGATATTTTTAAACGAAATCCGCAGTAGAATCGCGTCAAGGATCTACCAGACCATTATCCTGCTCCCCTATATTATCAGCTGGGTCATTGCCAGCTACCTGGTATATGCATTTCTGGCAAATGATACCGGCCTTATAAATAACAGCATTTTTTCAGCGCTGGGCGCAAAGCCTGTCAACTGGTATATGAAGCCGAAATATTGGCCCTTTATCCTGACATTCTGCTTTATATGGAAAAGTGTGGGATATACAATGATCATTTATTATTCAACGATCGTAGGTATCAGTAAGGATTACTATGAGGCCGCATCTATCGACGGGGCGACAAAATGGCAACAGATCAAGGCGATTACACTGCCTCTTATCAAACCCACAGTTATAACAATGTTCCTGCTGGCTATTGGAAGAATCGTTTCTTCGGACTTTGGACTGTTTTATCAGATTCCGAGAAACTCAGGCGCTTTGTACTCCGTAACGCAGACATTGGATGTATATGTCTATAATGCGCTGATGAAAAATTCGGATTTTGCCATGTCATCGGCTGCCAGCGTATTTCAATCTATTGTGGGATTCGTGTTCGTAATGGCGGCAAATGCGCTTGTCAGGAAAAATAATGCCGAGAGTGCGCTGTTTTAAGGAGGTCGGGGATGAGAACCAAGGACAATACAAAATGGAAGTTATTGTCAAACACAGTGCTTATTCTTTTTACACTGTGTGCGCTGCTTCCGTTTATACTGCTCATAATTGCTTCCTTTACGGATGAAACAGCAGCCGTCACCAACGGTTACAGCTTTTTCCCTGAAAAGTGGAGTATAGGAGCCTATATCTATATTTTAAAGCAGTGGGAAACAATTGGAAGGGGATACATAAATACTATTTTTGTAACCCTGGTGGGAACGGCGCTCAGCATGGTGATTACCAGCCTGTTTGCATATACACTTTCCAACGACAGACTGCCGGGAGTGCGTATCCTGAATTTCCTCTGTATTTTTACCATGCTGTTTTCAGGCGGGCAGGTGGCAAGCTACTATATCTGGAGCAACTGTTTTCATATCAGGGATACCATCTGGGCGCTGGTGTTTCCGGGATGGATGATGAGTGCATTTAATGTTATTCTGGTGAAAAATTATTATAAGACAAGCATACCCGCTTCACTCAAAGAAGCGGCAAAGATTGACGGTTGTGGAGAATTCGGTGTTTTTATGAGGATTGTGCTGCCGCTGTCGGTACCCATCAATGCTACCATCGGGCTGATGACGGGCCTGAGCTATTGGAATGACTGGATCAACGGACTTTACTATCTGACGGAGAGAAACGGTTCCAAATATTATACGATCCAGATTATTTTGAATCAAATCAGTGACAGCATTGCTTATCTGCAGAAAAATGCAACCGCAGTTACCATAGGAACGAATTTCCCCTCCACAACAGCCAGGATGGCGATTGCTGTTACAGGAGTTCTGCCGGTGCTTATTGTATATCCTTTCCTGCAGAAATATTTTGTAAAAGGGATTACTTTGGGGGCGGTTAAGGAATAACGCACTCCGGAACGTGTCGGCTCATTGTCCGCGGATATAAAAGGAGATTGGATATGTGTGAATATAAGGCTTTGTTCAGGCCGCTTAAGGTGGGGAATATCGTGCTGAGAAACCGGATAGTGGCCGCACCCATTACTAAGTACGGACTGCTTCCGTCAATGGCGGATGAGCTGGAAACGATTGCGGCAAAGGCAAGAGGAGGGGCCGGGATGGTTATTGTGGGCAGCGTGGCAGTAGAGGATCAGGAATCCCTGATTTATCATGAGGCCAGCAGCTTAAACGGCAGCAGAAAAGGGATTTATAATGAAGAAATATCCCTGATCCATCAGTATGGAGCCAAGGCTGAGGTCCAGCTCCTTCACTGCGGTATGTTTGCAGATATGAGGCACCGGGAAGGCAATCCTATCGGCCCTTATACTTTTGTAAGGGATGAAATTCCCTTTCAGGGTTATGAAGGGGTGGAAAACAATCAAATCATGGACGGCAGAACCGTGATTGGTATGGACGAAGCTAAAATGAAACAGGTTTGTGACCAGTACGCCAATATGGCAATAGAAGCAAAGCGCATGGGTTTTGATGCTGTGATGCTCCATTTTGCCCACGGCTGGCTGCCGGCACAGTTTTTATCACCGTTTTTTAATAAGAGGACGGATGAATACGGGGGAAGCTTTGAAAACAGGATCAGATTCCCGCAAATGATTGTGAATGAGGTAAGAAAGGCGGTCGGCCCCGGCTATACCCTGGATATGCGTATTGGCGCGAAGGAGTATGTGGAAGGGGGACTGGAGCCTGATGAAGTGATTGAATTCATCAGGAGAATAGAAGATAAGATTGATATGGTACATATTTCATCCGGACTGGATAAGTTTGTCGGGCCTACATCTTATATTGAGACACCAAGTATCCTGCCTCATGGAATCAATGTGGAGTTTGCCAGAAGGGCGAAGGAAGTTCTGCATATTCCCGTATGTACTGTAGGCGGGATTACGATGCCGCAGGAGGCGGAGGAAATCCTGGAAAAGGGTTGGGCGGATATGGTTGCTTTGGGCCGGGGGCTGATAGCGGATCCGGACTGGCCCAGGAAAGCCGGATGTGGCTGCACGGAGGATATTACACCCTGTATCCGATGTGTGTCCTGCTATGGGGTGGCTACCGAAGGAAGAAGCCAGGGGTGTGCCGTTAACCCCAGATACACCAGACAGCTGCGCCTTAAAACCGAGGAAACTGGACCGGTGGAAGCTTGCCGGGTGGCGGTAGTGGGAGGCGGTCCGGCAGGGATGCAGGCCGCCGTAGCGGCGGCAAAGCGGGGACATCAGGTCACTCTTTATGAAGAAACCGGCGAGCTTGGCGGTCTACTGAAGATTTCCGATGGTGATGAGACAAAGATTGATATGAGGAATTACAAAAATCATCTCATTGCACAGGTAATGAAATCAGACCGGATAGAAGTGAAGCTGCATACGAAAGCTACTCCGGAAATGATAAAGGAAAGCGGCGCGGACAGACTGATTGTAGCCACAGGTTCCGTTCCCGTCAGACCGCCTGTCAAAGGGATAGACAAACCCCATGTATATGATATCGTTTCAGCCCATTTCCATGAGGAAAAAATGGGAGGCACGGTGGCAGTCATCGGCGGCGGCCCCTCAGGCTGCGAGCTGGCACTGGCACTTGGCAGGAGAGGAAGAAGGGTAAGTCTGATTGAGGTAACGGATCGTCTGGCAGCGGCGGGAAACCTGCTTTACCGGGGCGCTTTGACGGAGCTGCTAAAGGATAATAAACAGATCGAGGTAAAGCTGAATACCAGGGCGGTAGAGATAAAGGAAAACTCCATTGTACTGCAGGGAACGGAGGGGATTCCCTATGAAATACCGGCGGACAATGTGGTTTACTGTACAGGCCTGCGTCCCCGGCAGGCAGAGGCGGAAAGCTTTGTGGATGTGGTGTATGATGTCAGGCTGGCAGGGGACTGTATCGGGCCGAGACGCATCAATGAGGCGGTTCATGAAGGCTATTTTGCCGGAAGCTTTATTGTATAATAATTGGTAACGGTGAGGAGGACTGAACCGTTATACAGTTACAATAATTGTTTGGAAGCAGATATTCCGCTCTCAGCCCCGGCCGCAGTGTCCGGGGCAGGGCGGAATATCTGCGCTTTAAGAGAAATGAAATGAGGAAAAATATGGAACGAAAATACCAGAATCTCTGTAAACCGATTACAATCGGTAATGTAACCTTCCGAAACCGCATGTTTTCCGCCCCCATGGGTGGTACAGATATTACGGCGGACGGCTGTATTGGGCCAAAATCGGCGGCTTTCTACGAGCTGCGCGGAAGGGGAGGCGCGGCTGCAGTGACCGTCAGCGAATGTATGGTCCATCCTTCCACAGACGGCTCCCACGCCTATCATCTGGATACTAGGATATTAAATTCACTGGCAGCCGCAGCCTATGCGGCGGATGCTATCCGCAGGCACGGCGCCATTCCCAGCCTGGAGCTGTCTCATTCGGGCATGTTTGCAGGTACCTACATGACCGACAGTACCAGGCAGCATGGCATGGCTCAGTGGTCCGCATCTGCCGGGATCCGGGCGGATGGAGTGCAGGTAAAGGCACTGAGTAAAGAGCTGATCAGCGAAATCGCCGCTTCTTATGGGGAAGCTGCAGGGCTTGCAAAGCGGGCGGGCTTTGAGATGCTGATGATCCATGGCGGTCACGGCTGGCTGATCAATCAGTTCCTTTCCCCTCTGTTTAATCATAGAGAAGATGAATATGGCGGATGTCTGGAAAACCGCTGCCGCTTTGCGGTGGAAGTGCTTCAGGTTGTGCGCCGTGCCGTGGGAGGGGGCTTCCCTATAGAATTTCGTATGAGCGGCGCGGAGCTTGTGGAGGGCGGTTACGATCTGGAGGAAGGCATTCGGATAGCAAAACAGTTGGAACCTTATATTGATTTGCTGCATGTATCGGCAGGAACCTATCAAAAGACCTTTGGCCAGACCCATCCGTCCATGTTTACGGAACATGGTTGTAACGTATATTTGGCGGCGGAGATAAAAAAGCATGTATCTGTTCCTGTGGCAGCCATAGGCGGGCTTTCCGACCCTGCGCAGATGGAGGGGATTATCGCCTCCGGTCAGGCTGATATTGTTTATATGGCAAGAGCCCTTCTTGCAGATCCCTTTCTGCCCCGGAAGGTATGCGAAAACCGGGAAACTGAGATCGTGAAATGTCTGCGGTGCTTTACCTGTATGGCCGAGCGGGCAGTCACCTCCACCAGAAGGTGTACGGTCAATCCCCTGATTGGAAGGGAAATGGACGGTGTTGAAGTGCTGCCTGCGCCGGAGCGGAAAAAAGTGCTTGTGGCGGGAGGAGGGCCCGGCGGGTTATACGCGGCCTATACCGCGGCAAGAAGAGGGCATCGGGTAATCCTCTGTGAAAAGGAGGGGGAGTTGGGCGGTATCCTGAAAAGTGAACAGGCAATTCCTTTTAAGCATGAGATGTATGAGCTGGCGGGCACCTACGCGGCTCTGGCAATAAATGCGGGTGTGGAAATCCGTCTGAATACGGAGGCAACCGCCGAATATGTGGAACGAGAAGGCGCCGATGCACTGATTATAGCGGTGGGAAGCGAACCCTTCGTACCGCCCGTACCCGGACTGAAGGGGGACAACGTAATTCTGGTAAACAATTATTATCTGGAAAAAGAAAAGGTGACGGAGGATGTGGTGGTCTTCGGCGGCGGCCTGGCAGGCTGTGAATGTGCCGTCCATCTGGGACAGGAGGGCAGATATGTCCATCTGGTGGAAATGCGTGATCAGCTTGCGCCTGACGCCAATGTGCGCCATCGGCCTCTTTTATTGGAGCAGATTCAAAAATATGTTACAGTACATACCGGCTGCAGGGGCCTGGAGGTGCGCCCGGACGGTATTCTGTGTGAGAAAGCAGACGGCACAAGGAAGCTGGTTCCCGGTACGACCGTGGTATGTGCCCTGGGGCAGCGCTCCCGGAGGAATATGGTGGATTCCCTGCGGGATGCAGCGCCTTATGTTGCGGTGATTGGAGACGCGGCAAAGGTTTCCAACATCACGAATGCAGTGTACTGGGGATACCATGCGGCGCTGGATATTTAAGCGGTAGCGGATAGGGAGCTGTTTTGCAATATTATAGCCGGAGGTTCTCCGATATTCGATTTTCGGACAACGGCTGATGAGTTCCGATTGTATTAATTTTTTGGGGGGTAAAAGTACAAAATAATAATAATTTTTAATTGAAGTAACAGTTCAGGACGCCGCATCGTCCTGAACTGTTACTTCAATTTTATTAAGGATAAAGGCGAAAACTAAGGTTTTGTAGTGTTAATAATAAAAAATAGAGTGTTCACAATATATATTTATTGAATGTTCACGTTTGAACAAGTATAATAGAGGTATTAAATGCAGTTAAACATATGAAATGGTTCGTAACTCGTCAAGAAGGAGAAGGTGGAAAATATGGCAGTAAGTTATAAGCGATTATGGAAATTATTGATTGATAAAGATTTGAAGAAAAAAGATTTAGTAAAAATGGCAAATATAAGTACCTATACAATCAATAAATTAAATCGGGGTGATAATGTGAATACAGATACTTTGGTGAAAATATGCATGGCATTGCATTGTACGTTTGATGATATTATGGAAGTTATCCCGGATGATCAAAAATAAAAAGGTGGAAAATTATGGAAAATATAATGAAACGGGGAATAGGAAATGACAAATAGTAAATATAGTGCCGGTCTGATGTCACAGTCCTTCTGGTTTCTTGAATTTAAGAAAGTGGTCAGACTCCGGCAGGAAGGACTGGCATACGAGGATATAAAAAAGAAGTGTGCCACGGAAAATCTTTTTGGAGCAGCCAAAGAATATCGTGCTTTAAGAATGATCGGGTATATTATTACCCGTGTGAAAGCGATGGATGATAGATTAGTGGAATTGTTTTGTTCCTCGGATTTAGCAACGCAGAAACTAATTAACCTTGTTACGATACTAAGAACGGATAGATTATTTTTTGAATTTGTGTATGAGGTATATAGAGAGAAAGTAATTTTAGGTACCTCCATCATGGAGGATACCGATGTCAATGTGTTCTTTACAAAAAAAGAGGCACAGAGTGATCTGATTGCCGGATGGAAAGACAGCACGAAGAAACACTTACGTTCCTGCTATCTGAACTTTATGACAGATGCTAATCTCTTGACTGTGATAGATAAAAAGAAAACCATTACTCCGCCGATTCTTGATATTGCTTTAGAGCGTTATCTTCAATCAGAAAATGAGGAAGTATTGGTAAAAGCTCTGACGGGGGTGAACTGATCAATGACTTTGGAAGAAAGATTGAATAAGGCGGAAGAGGCGATGAAGAAGCCTTCCTTCCGTCAGAACAAAGGGCTTGGCAATGAAGTAGGCTATTATGTATTTGATTACCCGGCTGAAGAGGAGTTATTTGTTCGTGAATGGATTGAGTATGTTCGGAAAAAGAATGAACGGTCTGCCGATGAATACAAGATAGTTGTATTTGATCTTTACGAGATTATTATTGGAATATTAAAGGATAAAGGCTATCTGGAGAAGTGCTTTGAGTTTGAAAAGAAAAAAGGATTTGATCGAATTATAAAGTCAGTTGGAAATATGCTTCGCATTACAGCGAAGGACAGTCTGATCGTAAAATACATTCAGGAGCATACCCCGGAGAAAGCGATTGTACTTCTTGCAGGCATCGGTAAGTGCTATCCGATTCTCCGTTCGCACACGGTATTGAACAATCTTCATCAGGTGATTGACGGTGTTCCGGTTGTGATGTTCTATCCGGGAAAGTATGATGGACAGGAACTGGTACTTTTTGGTGAAATCAAAGACGATAATTATTACAGAGCATTTAAACTCGTAGAATAATAGGAGAGAAGAGAAATGAACATAGGAGAAATGTTTGCAAAGCCCATTGACCGAGAAATGAAAGGTGTTATCAAGGTTGGACAGGATGATAATGCGAATATAAAACAGGAACTGGAAGAATATGTTGTAACCCGTGAATTGCAAAAGCACTTCCGTGATTTTTTTGATAGTTATAAACGTGGTATTACCGGAAACACAGATAAGATGGGTGTCTGGATTTCCGGTTTCTTTGGAAGTGGTAAATCCCACTTCCTGAAAATTTTGTCTTACCTGCTGGAGAATAAAACGGTAAATGGAAAGACTGCACTGGAATATTTTGAGGAAGATTCAAAAATCAAGGATCGTATGGTTTTGGCAGATATGAGACTGACTGCGACGGTTCCGACCGATGTTGTCCTGTTTAACATTGATTCTAAAGGCGAGCAGAGCGGAAAACAGGATAAGGATGCGATTGTTTCTGTATTCCTGAAAGTATTTAATGAGATGCAGGGATTTTGCGGAGCAATTCCTTTCCTTGCTGATCTTGAAAGAAAACTTTCCGAAGAAGGACGTTATGAGGAATTCAAAGAGAAGTTTGAGGATTCATTCGGAACAGAATGGACAGAAGCCCGTAATGATTTTGACTTCATCCAAGATGATATTGTAGAAGTACTTTCTGATATGGACTTTATGAGTGAAGAAGCTGCCCGCAACTGGTGTGAGAGAGCGACGACGGAATACTCCATCAGTATTGAGCGATTTGCAGACCTTGTAAAGCGATACATAGACCGTAAAGGGAATAATCATCATGTGGTTTTCCTTGTGGATGAAATCGGACAATATATTGGCGATGATTCCAAACTGATGTTAAATCTTCAGACAGTAACTGAAGATTTGGGAACCGCCTGTCAGGGAAAAGCATGGATTATCGTTACCAGCCAGCAGGACATTGATTCCATTACAAAGACAAAGGGCAATGACTTCTCTAAGATTCAGGGACGTTTTGATACCAGACTTTCTCTGTCATCCGCAAACGTGGATGAAGTTATCCGTGAAAGAGTTTTGAAAAAAACAGAATCCGCCAATGAGACATTGTTCTTATTCTATGATGACAAAGAAACGATCATCAAGAATCTGATTCTGTTCAATGATGGTGTAGAGAAGAAATTATATGAGAACCGCCGCAATTTTGCTGAGGTCTATCCGTTTATTCCGTATCAGTTTAATCTGCTGGGAAGTGTGCTGACCTCTATACGAACTCATGGTGCATCCGGTAAGCATCTGGCAGAGGGAGAGCGTTCCATGCTGGCTCTGTTCAAGGAGTCCGCAGTCAGAGTTATGGAATACGATCCAGGAACGATTGTACCATTCCATATGTTCTACGATGCACTGGAACAGTTCCTTGACCACTCCCATAAAGGCGTGATTTCCCGTGCATTGGATAATGATTATCTGAACCCGAACCATACTGAGGAGTGCTTCGATGTCAATGTGCTGAAAACACTCTTTATGATTAAGTATGTAAAAGAGATTAAAGCGAATCTTGAAAATATCACAAGCCTCATGGTCAGCAATGTAAACGATGACCGTATTGAACTGTCGGGTAAAGTGGAAGATGCCCTGAAACGTTTGGTTCGCCAGACACTTGTTCAGAAAAATGGCGACCTGTATGTTTTTCTGACTGATGAGGAGCAGGAGATTAACATTGCCATCAAGAATCAGCCGGTAGATCCGGGCGAAATTACCGCAAAAGTATCAGAGCTGATTTTCGATGGACTGTTTGATGAAAAAAAATATCGCTACCCGGCCTTTAGTGGTCGCTATGCCTTTGGATTTAATCAGCTTGTGGATGATAAGCCGTATAAAGCAGGACAGAGCCACGATATTACATTGAAAATCCTGACTCCGAACAGTGATGAAATTTCAGATGAAGTGACCATGAGAATGTTATCTGCTCAGAGCCGTTGTGTTCTGGTTGTTCTTCCGGATGACAGAACTTTCCTGGATGAAATCCAGTCCTCATTACAGATTGAGAAATTCATCCGCTTCGACGCAACGAATACAGTCACGAAGTATGAGCAGATCAAAGAAGCAAAAAAAATAGAACTCCGTGAGAGAAGTGCAGCAGCTCGCCTGTTCTTAGAAGAAGCATTAAAGGCTGCGACAATTTATGTAAATGGTGACAGAGTACAGACGGCCTCCAAGGATGTGTCTGCCCGTATCAATGATGCCATTGGCAAACTGGTTGCTTCTGTTTACCATAAGCTGTCTTATATTGATACTGCCATGAGTGAGTCAGATATTAAGAAACTCTTTACCGGCAGCGATAAGCAGTTGACGCTGGAAGGAACGAATACGATTCCGAACAGTCTGGCTCTGCATGATGTGAACGATTATATCAGTGTGAATACATCCCGCCACACCAAGACTTCTATGAAAACATTGTTAGACCGCTTTATGAAAGCTCCTTATGGATTTGTGGAAGCAGATGTGCAGTGGCTTGTGGCGAAGCTGTTTAAAGACGGTGACATTGCTTTTTATGTAAACAGTGAGTCTGTGTCCCTGCTCTCTAAGAGTTTGGATGAGATTGTTCGTTTCATTACCCGTAAAGAGTTCAATGAGCGACTAATGATGGAGAAGCGTGTCCGTGCCAGTGAAAAACAGAAAAAAGCAGTCCGTGAAGTCATGAAAGAGATGTTCGGTGTTGCTCCGTCCAGTGATGATGACGATGCTGTGATGAGCGGTTTCCTGAACTATGCAAATAATCTCAAGAATGAAATTGAGAAACTGGAAATCCATTATAAGAATCAGCCATTGTATCCGGGAAAGACATTGGTTCAGCAGGGTAAGAAACTTATGACAGATATTCTTCAGATGAAGAATGCCAATGAGTTCTTTGTCGCAGTAGACAGAGATCGTGATGCTTTTCTTGATTTTGCCGAGGATTTTGAACCGGTCAGAAAGTTCTTCAATGGCGATCAGATAACGATTTTCGACAGAGCCATTCGTCTGATGGCAATTTATGATGACAGCCGTACCTTCATTGTTGATGAAGCGATTGAATCAACAGTGGCACAGATAAAGGCGATTATGAAGAAGCCTGCTCCTTACAGTGATATCTTCAAGCTACCGGGACTGTTAGATACTTATGTTTCCGCATACAGCACACTGCTTACGGAAATGGAAAAACCGATTCTTGCTGCTTTTGATGAAGCAAGAGCGAGAGTCCTTTCAGAATTGGAAGGAAAGTTCTGTAAAGATGCACTTCGTCAGAAGCTCGTTGACCGCTTTAATGAGCTGTATGAGAAAGCAACCCATTGTAATAATGTGGCCACCTTGCAGAATATCAAGGTGGAAGCTGATGCTTTGAAAGTGCGATGCCTGAATGAAATCGCTGCTGCAGAGAATAAGATTCTGGCAGAGAAAGCTGCAGAAGAAGCAAGAAAACAGGCTCAGGAGAAAAAGGAACAGCCGGGAATGGTTGAAGACGAGAAAACTCCTTATGTTGGCCACGCCTCTTTACCAAAGGTGAAAAAGCAACGTACAGTCAGCATCAAGTCCATCATTACAGAAACCACTTGGCAGCTTGAAACAGTGGATGACGTAAAAAAATATGTCGCAGAGCTGGAGAAGAAGCTAATGGCTCAGTTAGAGGAAGATACCGTTCTTAATATTGAGTTCTGACTGGAAGCAACTTAGCGACTGTCGAGCTGAAAGCGAAGACAGAGCTTGGTGCGAAGTCATTCTCGAACCTTAGCAAACCAGAGGTGAGCTTAGTTGAGGGAAGATACGAAAGGAGTACCCAATGAATAAAACAGCCATTAAGAATTTTGCAGTCTGGGCGAGAAATAAACTGATTGCAGATATTACATACAAAGCCGGATTGATTGGAGTGAGCGATAAAGGCATCGCTCAGCCACTCCCGCAGTCCTCAAAAGACCTGCAATTCTTTGACATTGGTACAAAGGACTATGCACAGGTTGCAGGAAAAGAAGTTGATCAGAGAAAAGCTCTGGTAAAAGCAATTCAGGATAAAGAACATGACAGCGATTATGCCACAGCATTTAAGGCGGTTATCGAAGAAGTTGCCTACACCTGGTTTAACCGTTTGATTGCCATTCGCTTCATGGAAGTCAATGACTATCTACCTTCCCGTGTACGGGTGCTTTCATCAGAGAATCAGGCAAAGAACGAGCCTGACTTCGTAACTACCCCGTTTGATACGGATATGGAATTTACATCTGACGAGCAGGATACCATCATGCAGCTGAAAGATGAAAACAAGCTGGATGATTTATTCCGCATGCTCTTTATCAAGCAGTGCAATAAGTTCCATGAAATCTTACCGGAGCTATTTGAAAATACCAACGATTATACCGAGCTGCTTCTGAACATTTCCTTTACGGACAGCGATGGTATTGTTTATCACCTGGTTCATGATATTGACGAGGATGACTTTAACGTTGAAAAAGAAGGGCAAGTTGAAATCATCGGTTGGATGTATCAGTATTATATTTCCGAGAAACATGACCAAATTATCAATATTTATAAGGGAACTATCAAGAAGGAAGATATTCCGGCAGCTACTCAGTTGTTTACAACAGACTGGGTTGTTCGTTATATGGTGGATAATTCTCTGGGCAGATATTGGATTGAGAGAAATCCTGAAAGTAAGCTGGCAGAAAAACTGGAGTTCTTTGTTACGCCTAAAACTGGTGAAATTACCTATGTAGACGAAAAGATTGAACCAACAGAGTTGACGTTCTTTGACCCTTGCATGGGGAGTGGACACATTTTAGTTTATGCCTTTGATGTGTTGATGCAGATTTATGAGGAATGTGGATACTCTGACAGAGATGCAGCTTTGAATATTGTTCAGCATAATCTGTTTGGATTGGATATTGATAAACGAGCTTATCAGCTTGCTTATTTTGCTGTTATGATGAAAGTACGAAGCAATAACCGTCGTGCTTTAACGCAAGGGATTTTCAATAATCTTGCTGTTATTGAAGAAAGTAATTCCTTGAATGGATTTTATTGTGATGGAATGACCACTGACAAAGAGCAGAATAAAATTGGAGAATATCTGATTGAGGCATACAAAAATGCAAAAGAAATTGGTTCATTACAGACTGTGGAAAAATACGATTATAAAGCATTTGCAGAGTATCTTAGGAATGTAGAGAAGAAGGGACAGCTCAATATTTTTACTTCAGTGTGGATTATGCATACCCTTCCATTGATGAAGCATTTTACAAAACAGGCTTATATTATGTCTAAAAAGTATATGGTGGTTTGTACTAATCCACCTTATATGGGTAAGCTGGAAGGTCATTTAAAAGATTTTGTAATGGATAATTATAAGGGATATTCTGGTGACTTATTTAGTGTATTTATGTATAGAAATTTTGGGTTCTGTAAAAAAGATGGGTATTCTGCATTTATGACTCCTTTTGTTTGGATGTTCATTAAGACATATGAGGAATTGCGTAAATATATTCTCGATAGTCAGTCTATCACGACGCTTGTTCAGATGGAATACTCAGCGTTTGAAGAAGCAACGGTTCCGATTTGTTCGTTTGTCTTGAAGCATGGAAAAGAAAAAGGTGATGGGCTTTATTTCCGATTGTCTGATTTCAAGGGGGGTATGGAAGTTCAGAAACAAAAAGTGTTAGAAGCACTTGGAGACAAAAACTGTGGCTATTTCTACGAGAGTACACAGGATGACTTCTCAAAAATTCCAGGTTCGCCGATTGCATATTCTCTTAGTAAGAATGATTTTTTTGCATTTTCAGGAAAAACTCTATCGGAAATTATACAACCTAAAGTTGGTTTACAAACGGGTGATAATGATACTTTCTTGAGATTTTGGCATGAGGTAGTATTTGAGAAGATTGGATTTTCAATCTCAAATAATGAGGAAGCAACAAATTCTTCTTTTAAATGGTTTCCGTACAATAAGGGAGGAGCATATAGAAGATGGTACGGAAACAGAGAATATGTAGTAAATTGGCAAAATGGTGGTATTGCTGTACGAAATTGTAAGAATGAAAAAGGGCAATTTAAATCAAGGCCTCAGAATGTGGATTATTACTTTAGACCTCAAGTGTCATGGAGTGATATTACAAGTGGAGATTTGTCTTTTAGATATTTTGAAAAAGGATTTTGTTTTGATGCATCTGCAAATTCTGCTTTTACGGATTATAAAACTGAAATGTTTTTGTTAGGATACCTTAACACTAAAATTGTAAATGGATGGTCAAAAATATTGAATCCAACTATTCATTTCAAAACGGGTGATTTTCAAAAATTACCCGGCAAATTTGAAAATGAAAACCAAGTAATAGAATATGCGGAAAAATGTGTTAAATTATGTCAAGAAGATTGGGATTCTTTTGAGTTGTCTTGGGATTTTGAAATACATCCTTTAATTCGTTATAATAATTTATCAGATGCTTATAACGAATGGAAAAATGAGTGTGAAGTCCGTTTTAAACAGCTTAAAATGAATGAAGAAGAGTTAAATCGTATTTTTATTGAGATTTATGGTTTACAGGATGAATTGTTACCGAAGGTTGACAATAAAGTTATATCGGTTCGTACAGCTGACTTGCAGCGTGATATTAAGAGCCTGCTTTCGTATGCTGTTGGCTGTATGTTTGGTCGTTATTCTCTGGATGTTAATGGTCTTGCCTATGCTGGTGGCGAATGGAATGGCAGCAAGTACAGTACATTTATTCCGGACAAGGATAACTGTATCCCAATTACGGATGAACCTTATTTTGAGGATGATATTGTCGGTCTGTTCTGTGCTTGGCTGAAAAAGGTTTATGGAGAAGATACTCTGGAAGAAAACCTTGACTTCATAGCAAAGGTACTTGAAAACAAGGGCAGTACCAGCCGTGAGATTATTCGCAATTACTTCCTGAATGACTTCATCAAAGATCATATCAAGACTTACCAGAAACGTCCGATTTACTGGCTCTTTGACAGCGGTAAACGGAACGGATTTAAGGCCCTTGTTTATATGCACCGTTGGGATGCAGATACTGTTGGTAATCTTCGTGTGGAATACCTGCATAAGACCCAGCGTATCTACGAGCGTGAAATTCAGCGTATGCAGGAGACTATGGATAACAGCCATGATTCTCGTGAAATTAGCAAGGCAAGCAAGCGTAAGGAGAAGCTCCAGAAGCAGTTGAAGGAAACAAAGGATTACGATACAATGCTTGCTCATATTGCCCTCTCTCGCATCAATATTGACTTGGATGATGGGGTAAAGATCAACTACGAAAAAGTTCAGACCGGACGAGATGGTAAGAAAATGCAGATTCTGGCGAGGATATAAACAACGAAACTAGGAGGAACTTTATTGAAACGATATATTGGTACTTGGACTAAAGAAGGTGAAGCTTCTCCTGAAGTTGCTGAACTGATTATTGACGGAAACCATATTGAATTTTATCGTAGGGACTATGGAGAGATTTTCCCTTGTGCATTTGTAGGAAGTTATGGTGAACATAGTTATAAGGTGTTTACAAATGGAAAAAGTGCAGCAGGGGCAAATCGAACCTTGGATATGGTTACAAGCTATCGTACATTTTTTGTGCTTCAGCAAAACGGAGAATTCCCCCAAGGGATAGAAATTACAGGAATAAAAGATTGCTCTTTTATTATTCTGGAGTTGATTGATTGGCTTGGAATAGAGACTGTTGAATTTAGAGCTACAGAAAATCAAGAACTAATTGCTGCGGAGAGAAATCTTCCGCCACTCGTTCTACATAGTGCAAATCCTCGTGTGGAAATACGATTTGAATCAGAGAGTTTAACAAACTATCACGATATAGATACTCGTACAATGTTTGTACTGAAAAATCAGCCTCGTATTTTTATTGAATACGAGGAAACGGTTGATGTAAATTGTATTCAAGATGATATAAGTGTAATTATGCAATTTTGGGGATTGATGATTGGTCATGTATCTAATGTAGATGATATTCGTTTGACTTTTGAAGGACGGACATATAAAAATTGGCTCTATATCAACAAGGATTTTTCGTATAATCTTTTCAATCAAAATAGTATGGATAAGGTTCATACATCTTTAAAAAAAATTGATGAGAAGGTTGAGGAATATTTTACAAACTGGTACAGCTTCTGCAATGATGAAAAGTTTGCATTTATTCGTCGTATGTACTTTTCAGCAAACGATAGAAAGACTATTTTTGCAGAAGATATATTAGTTCAGTATGTTAGAATACTTGAGGGATATCATCTTCGAATATCGGGTGATGAAGATACTTCAGATGCTATTAAAGATGCATTCAAGCAAGTTGAAAAAGATATAAAAAAACTAATCTTTACTGACGAGGGAAAGCCGATATTTACTGAAGCATTGAAAAAAGTTGTGCCTGATTGGAAATTTAACTCTGGTCATGCAGCTACTGTTGCCCAATGGATTGCAAGTGGCTATCTTGGAAAAATTGGACTTGAGCAAAGAATAAAATCTTTGGATGATGAATTTTTTAGCATTGTGGCGAAGAATGCTAAAGATATATGCAAACTTTCACGAGAGAATCCGTTGCCTCCAGATATTGAAGATGAGAAAATTGCTACTCTTTTTTATAGAAATATTGTTGCAACAAGAAATTATTTTTCTCATTATAAACCTGATCGCAAAGGTGTGTTAGAATTTGGGCAGATGAATGACACAATAAATGTCCTTAAAGCACTTTTGATAATGATTTTCTTTTCTCATATGGGTATGGAAAAGGAAGTAATAAGAAAAATTATTATTTGGGATGCAGAGCTTGGCTTTCAAACTGGGTGTTTACGGAATGATGGCGAACGTCCAACAGATAAGCTCTTTGAAAGTTTAACAGAAATGTAGATACATACGATAATTAATAAACAGAAAATACAGTTTGGAAACGAATCAAAGATTGGTTTATGAAGGCTTTTGAGAAAAATATTAAAAGTAGGTGGAAAAATGGCAGAGCTGAACCTGAAACAAATAACAGATAAATTAAATACTGAGTTCACTGGTGATGTTCGTAAGCTTGTCTTTTGGTATGACACCAATGCGGAGTTTGCGGAGGATGTAGATACCCTTGAGCTTATGAATGCCAAGGTGCTGCATCTCGAACCGGACAACCAGTTTTACACAAAATATTTTTTAGAGAGTGTGGACACAACAACGAATTACCTTGTCTATGCACCCTTTGCGAAGCCTGCCGTTCGTGAAAATCATCTGGCGGATACCATCAAGTATTCAAAGGAATTTTTCGCAGACAGAGCCTCCTTGCTGACACTTGACTTGGGTATTGATGAACGCTTCAAGCCAGTAATTCAGCACTATATCAAGTTTTTTGGTGAAAAGAAGCGTACTCAGGCTTTTTATGACCTTGAGCTTGAAACCTTTAATCGGAATACGATTGAAGTCGCTCTGATGAGCGTAATATGCAAATGCAAGACTCCTTCTTATGAAGAAGTTCTTCGCATTGTTCTGACGGATGCAGGATTTGAAGAAAATCCGTATCTGGAGGAATTTAAGAGATACGATTTACTGGATGCTTTCTGGAAGCAGGGAGCTGATATCTTCGGGTATGCGGACGAGAAGCCTACCCTTGAAAAGTTTACAATGACAATGTTTGTGACTTATGCCGCTAAGGTGCTGACAGTGGAAGTGCCAGCTGCATGGAAGCCTTTTGTCAGCTTCAAGTCCGGTAATGTGATTGCCTTTCTTGACAATCTGATGAACAGCTATATTTATGGCGATCGTTTTGATGAGATTTCAAAGCTCGTTTATGACAGTTTGAAAGGTGAAACGGAATTTTCCAAGCTCCCGGTGGAATCGCTGGTTTCCTGCGGTATCTTTGCGGGCATTGATGAGATACTGATTCGCTGGGCAACAGAGCGACTGGAACTGGAGGATGTGGCGGCAAAACTGGGGGATGACACCATTCCGCAGCTTTTGAAGAAACGTCGTCAGGAACATTTTGGAAAGAAATACCGCAGTGAATACTTTGTACTTGAAAATGCCTGGCATATTATTTCCAGTATGCAGTATGCGCCATCCAACAGCCTGAATGATATGGTAGAGAGTTATACCGGCTCTCTTTATCTGATGGATCGTCGTTATCGTTATTTCTATTATTATCTCGACAAGGTGAATTTCGGCGAAGCCGAAAGAGAGGGCGGTATGGACCGCAAGCTGGATGGGTGTTTTGATAAATTGAAAGAACTGGTTGAGAACATTTATGCCAATGACTATCTGGCGAAGGTCTGTACGAACTGGAATGACTTATTTGTTTCAGAAGTGGACTCTTTGCAGATTATAAAACAGCCGGAGTTTTATAACCGGAATGTTGAGTATGCCAAAGAAAATCTGGTTGTCATTATCTCCGATGCTCTGCGTTATGAGGTCGGCATGACCTTGTTTGAGAAATTACAGGCAGATGAGAAATGTACCGCAACGATGAAAACAATGGCAAGCACCCTTCCGTCTGTGACACAGTATGGGATGGCTGCTTTGCTTCCGCATAGAACACTGGAATTGACCGAGGACTACTCCGTACTGGTAGATGGTCAGAAGGTGGAAACTTTGGAGCAGAGACAGGCTGTATTACAGAAATATAATCCTGCCAGCTGCTCTGTGCAGTATGATGACATTAAGGATTTGAGTGTGAAAGACCTTCAGGCTATGTTTACACGGCAAGAAGTGGTCTATGTTTATCATAATCAAATTGATGCAAGAGGGGACAAAGCGAATACAGAAAACGAAGTATTTAATGCCTGTGAAGAAGCGGTTGAAGAAATCAGTACATTGATTCGCCGCCTGACAAGTGCAAACCGTACTCGTTTTATCATAACTGCCGATCATGGTTTCCAGTATAGAAGAAATAAACTGACCGAAAGCGACAAAATTGTTTCTGTGGCAAGTGCAGCAAGTGTAGCAAGCCGTCGTTATCTGCTGGCAGATGAAGCGATTATTTCGGAAGGCATTGCTTCTATGGAACTTGGCGTTATGATGCAGAATCAGGATAACCGTAAGGTCTCCTATCCGGTTGGAGCTGATGTTTTCAAGACCTCCGGTGCCGGTCTTAATTATGTGCATGGAGGATGTTCTCCCCAGGAGATGTTGATTCCGTTGATTGAGGTTAAAACGGAGAAGAAATTTGTGAAAACAACAACAGCAAAGGTGGCTCTGGTAAGTCTTACTTCCAAGATAACGAACCTGATTACCTCTCTGGACTTTGTTCAGACAGACGCTGTCAGCGATATTGTAAAGGAAACCACCTACCGTATTTACTTTGTTGATGGCAGTGGAGAGAAGATTTCCAACGAGCATCTGTACATAGCAGATAAGAAGGATAAGGAAACTATAAAGCGTGTATTCCGGCTACGCTTCTCCTTTAAGAATAAGAAGTATGATAAGAGTCAGAAGTATTATCTGGTGGCATTTGATGATAATAAGGCATTAGAAGTCCTGCGGCATGAGGTAGTGATGGATATTGCATTTGCAGATGATTTTGGGTTTGGATTTTAAGAAAGAGGTGATTAAATGACGATCGAAGAAATTTTTTCCGGGGAGTCGGATAATCTTGAGTTCAAAGAAGATATTCCGGCCAAAAGCGAAAAGTATATGAAAACCGTAGTGGCTTTTGCCAATGGTTCAGGTGGGCAAATTGTTTTTGGAGTAAAAAACGATACCTGGAATGTCATCGGTTTTTCAAAAGAAGAAGTTTTTCGGAAGATGGATGCAATCACAAATGCAATTTATGATAGCTGCGACCCGAAGATTACTCCGAGTGTCGGTATTCAGGACATTGATGGAAAGTATATCATCGTTGTAGATGTTCCATCCGGTATGCAACGTCCATATTGCCTGAAAAGTCAGGGAATGTTGGATGGTGTCTATTTAAGAGTAGCCGGTACAACCCGCAAAGCTGCCAGATATCAGATACAGGAAATGATTTTAGATGCAGGAAACCGTAGCTTTGACCAGCAGAGAGTAGAGCGAGGGCTTTCAGAGCAGGAAATGGAACAGTTTTGTGATAGACTATATCATCATGCCAAGGAGCTTTGCAATACGGATGCTGACAAGGCTGCTTTGAAGAAAATAGGAAAAAATCAGCTTCTTTCTTATAAGCTGGTTTTAGAAGAAAGTGGAAAATATTATGCAACCAATGGTTATCAGTTGATAGATGGAAGATTGGATGAGTATTCCGGAGCCTCCATTCAATGTGCTGTTTTTAAGGGAAATGTAAGAAATATCTTTATTACCCGTAAGGAATTTAAGGGTAGTATAGATGAACAGATAGAATCCGCTTATGCTTTCGTTTTGGAACATATCAATCTAGGAGCAAGAATTGACGGACTTGCAAGGCAGGATATTTATGAGCTGCCCATTCGTACCATCCGAGAGATTATTACCAATGCAGTCTGTCACAGAAGTTATCTCTCCCCGGATAAGATTCAGGTGGCCTTGTTTGATGACCGTCTGGAGATCACTTCTCCGGGAATGTTGGACCATGACCTGACGATTGAAAAAATGAAAACAGGTTTGTCAAAAGTTCGTAACAAAGCGATTGCAGAGGCATTTGCCTATATGAATCTAATCGAGGCATGGGGCAGTGGAATCCCGAAAATGTATGAGGAGGCCAGAGCATACGGTCTGCCTGAACCGGAGCTGATTGATTTGGATAGTGATTTTAGAGTGAATTTGTACCGCAGAACAATGGAATTTGACCAGCATGGCGTAGTTGATCCTACTCAGGATGCTACCCAAGCTACCCAAGATACTACCCAAGCTACCCAAGATAGCGTAAAAACTACCCAAGCTACTCTTTCTGAGGAAGATAAAGCTGTGTTGGATTTAATCAGAAAAAATCCGTCAATGACTCAGAAAGTAATAGCTATGGAATTAGATTGGAAAGTGGATAGAGTCAAATATTATTTGAACAAATTAAAGAAAAACAAGGTTATTCAAAGAGTTGGAAGCAGTCAGAAGGGATATTGGGACATTCTTTAGAGAGAAAAAAGTTTGGCAGCCAGATGGATAGGAGTGAAAATCAATGGATGAGTTCATGGAATTGGATGATAGCAGACAGGTCATTAAGCAAAAGCTACGCCAATATTTTGATGGAAAAATTGTCCGTAAGGACTTAACGAAGCATATTAAAGAGGGTGCAAATGTTCCGGTGTATGTTCTGGAGTTTCTGCTGGGACAGTATTGCAGTTCCGATGACGATGACATTATTGAGGAAGGAGTAAGCAATGTAAAGCGTATTCTGGCGGACAACTTTGTTCGACCCGATGAAGCACAGAAGGTTCTGTCTACACTCCGTGAGCGTGGCAGCTATACCGTGATTGATAAAATAACAGTACATCTGAATATTAAGGAAGATCGTTATGAGGCGGAGTTCTCAAACCTTGGTGTGAAAAATATTCCGATTCATCCGGATTACCCGTCCAAGTATGACCGTCTGCTTTGCGGCGGTATCTGGTGTATTTTGCAGTTGGACTATGAATTTATTGAGGAAGATAAGAAAAATACAACACCGATTCGTGTGCGTAAGCTGACACCGATTCAGATGCCGCACATTGACATGGATGAGCTAAAGAATGGCAGAAAGGCATTTACCAAGGAGGAATGGATAGATGTTCACATTCGCTCTACGGGAATGGAGCCGGATAAGCTGTCAGACCGTGTGAAATGGCTTCTTCTAGCCCGTATGATTCCATTAGTGGAAAATAACTTCAATCTTTGTGAATTGGGACCTCGAAGCACTGGTAAGTCCCATATTTACAAAGAGATTTCCCCGAATAGCGTCCTGGTTTCCGGTGGACAGACGACCGTTGCAAACCTGTTCTATAATATGGCAAGTAAGACCGTCGGACTGGTTGGTATGTGGGACTGTGTGGCTTTTGATGAAGTTGCGGGCATCACATTCAAGGATAAAGATGGTATTCAGATTATGAAAGACTACATGGCATCCGGTTCGTTTGCCCGTGGTCGTGAAGAAAAGGCAGCGTCTGCTTCTATGGCATTTATCGGAAATATCAATCAGAGTGTCGATGTTTTGCAGAAAACATCACACTTATTTGAACCATTTCCGGCAGCCATGGCATACGATACCGCTTTCCTTGACCGGATGCACTGTTATGTTCCCGGATGGGAGATTCCGAAGTACAGACCGGATTTCTTTACGGATGACTATGGTTTCATTACGGATTACCTTTCTGAGTATATGAGGGAAATGCGTAAAGAATCTTATGGAGATGCGTTTGACAAGTATTTCCGTCTTGGAAGTAACTTAAATCAGCGAGACACGATTGCTGTTCGTAAGATGGTTTCCGGTTATACAAAGCTCGTTTACCCGGATGGCGATTATACAAAAGAGCAGGTGGAGGAGATTGTAAGTATCGCACTGGAGCTTCGCCGCAGAGTGAAGGAACAGTTAAAGAAGATTGGCGGTATGGAGTTCTATGATGTAAACTTCTCCTACATAGATAATGAGACCTTTGAAGAACATTATGTTTCTGTACCGGAAACAGGCGGCGGTAAGCTGATTCCGGAGGGAATGAACAATCCGGGTAATATCTATACCGTTTCCAGAGGAAAGACGGGAATGGTTGGCGTATATCGTCTGGAAACACAGGTTCTTCCGGGAAATGGCAAGTTTGAGCGTACTGGTATCGGTACAGACCGTGAAGCAAAAGAAGCGACCAATACAGCATTTAACTTCCTGAAAGCAAACAGTAATTCGATTTCAGGTGCTATCAGTACGACAACAAAGGATTACATCATCAACTATCAGGATTTGAATGGGCTGGGAATTACCAATAAACTGTCACTCCCTACGTTGATTGCGATTTGTTCGGCTTCTCTGAATAAGCCTGCTTTGAGCAGCTTGGCAGTTCTTGGAGAAATCAGTATCAGCGGAAGTCTGATAAAGGTGGACGAGCTTGCCAATGTCCTTCAGGTTTGTCTGGACAGCGGTGCGAAGAAAGTATTGCTGCCGATTACGTCTGCGGCAGATCTCGGAACGGTACCGTCTGAGTTGGTCGGTGCATTTAGCTTGATTTTCTATTCTACTGCGCAGGAGGCTGTATTTAAGGCTTTGGGAGTAGAGTAAGCATATATTTATGGATAGGAACGGAGGTGGACGAAAGTTTGAATCGGAGTTTGAGCGATTGCTGAAAAGCTATTGTGAAGCCATAAGTTTTCGTTCCCGCTTTTAAGGTCTGGTAAAGGATTTTTCCCGGAGCAGCAGATGCAGCAGTCTGGCGACTATTTATGTGCCGGATAGTGTAACACAGATAGGCGACAATAGCTTTGATGAAGTAAATGAGAGGTTTATTCTGATGTGCAGCTTCGGGTCTTATGCAAAAAGCAATGCACGAAAAAAGAAATTTAAATATCAGTTGGTGTAAGGAAGCATAATTGGTTTCATACTGAACAAGACGGTTCAGACCTTTTTCACCCCAGCCGAGTGCTTCTCCGACTTTTCTTTGTGTCATATTCCGGAATGTCTGGATTCTTTTTATTTTATTCCCGATGGCCATATTGTGTTCAACGATATCCTTTTAATAAATCTATTGTATTGCTAAATAAACGATTTGTAGTAAGTCTCGAAAAAGAGCTGCCGGCATCTGAAAGGCAGAGGTCAGATGGTAACACTGACGGCGGAAAATATGAATGGAGACCAAAAGAACGGAAGAAAGGAAGTAGAGCATCATGAGACGAACATTGGAACGAAAAACAGAATGGTTTCTGATAGTTTGACGAAAATATCAAACCATGCGCCTAGATATTTTCTGGATTCTATGGCAAACTTGAAAAAACAAAAAACTACAAGTTTTTTCAAGGAGGATGTAAAGTTGGATTTATGTACTCATGAGGTTCGCCTCAATCAATGGAAACTGATTATCAAACAGTGCCAAAGTCGCCCTGAAGGGCAGACGGCCAAACAATGGATGGAGGAAAACGGGGTTCAGGAAAATGCGTATTACTACTGGCTCAGGAAAGCCCGCAGGGAAGTTTACAGTCAAATGAATGACAGGAATGCTTCTCTTCCTGCTGCGCAGGGGAAAGGAGCAGTCACTTTTGTTGAATTGTCCATGACACCACAACTGAATCCGGAAGGCTCCTTTCCCTTCCAGCCTGCAGTAATTATTAAAACTTCCCGTGCAACTATGGCTCTGTCTAACGAAGTTTCTGACTGGCTGCTGGATAGAATCCTGCAGGAGGCGTCCCATGCTTGAGGATGCCGGTGGAATCCGGCGTGTGGTACTGGCATGCGGCTTCGTTGATCTGCATAAAGGAATTGACGGACTCGCACAGATCATTGGTTCCCAATACGATCTGAAACCTTTTTCTGTGGCAGACGTTCAGACGGTATGAAGGGACTGCTCTGGATGGGCAGCGGCTTCCTGCTGTTTTATAAAAGATTTGAGGACGGCTCCCTTGCATGGCCAAGAACAACGCAGGAAGCGGCTGACATTACACAGGAGCAGTTCCGTATCCTGATGCTGGGATTAAATCCGCTCGATCCAAAGATAAAGGAAGTCCATCCAAGACCTGTTTTATACAGCTTCTATCAGCCTGTTCCCACACATAAGAAGGCAGCCTGGCTGTCGTTCTTTCGCTTTGGAGCCCTTTCGGGCCACAGCTTCTGTACTTTGACAATTCTATATTTTCTATGCTTCCTGTCTGCCTCAATCAGTTTTATCTATCGGCAGAATGATGGACAGCCCTTTTGTCAGGATTCGCCCTTTCCACCCAGGTGTAGTATACTGGGAAGCATAAAGGAGTCATACATTTATGGGCGGGAAGTATACGGTTGATGAAATGGTTAAATGCAGCAAACAGGAGCTGATGCTCATGGTCCTTGCCATGCAGGAGCAAATGGAGAGGATGAACGAAAACTTGGAAAACCTGATCGAGCAGATAAGAGTGGCAAATCTGAAGCGTTTTGGGCGCCATACGGAAAAAATGTCAGAATTGGACGGACAGCTTTCCTTTTTCAATGAAGCTGAGTATTATTCCGAAGATGCCGGAGAAACAGAGTTGGAAGAGGTACTGCCCCAGAAAGAGCGAAGTAAAAAGCAGAAAGGCAAACGGGAGGCTGACCTTAAGGATTTCCCGGAAGAAATGCATGACCATGATGTTACAGAAAAACAGCTCAATGGGATATTCGGTGAAGGGAACTGACGTGAAATACCGGCGGAGGAATACAAGTGTCTCCGTTATGAGCCTGCGTCATGGACAGTTGAAAACCATAAAGTGCATGTATATGTGGGGACGGATGGCAGCCATCAGGATGAATTCCTTCGTGGAGATCGTCCCAAGGATCTTTTGCGCAATAGTATCCATACGCCGTCTTTAGGTGCAGCTATCATGAATGCCAAATATGTGAATTCACTGCCTTTGTACCGGATTGAAAAGGAATTCCAGAGGAATGGTGTTAATTTATCCCGCCAGACAATGGCTAACTGGGTCATCCGCTGTTTGGAACGTTATGTATCTCCGCTGTATGATTCCCTGTGAACAAAGCTTCTGGAATACCATGCCACCCAGGCTGATGAAACCCCTGTGGAAGTCATCCATGATGGCCGAAGTGCCGGAAGCAAAAGCTATATGTGGATCCACCGTTCCGGGGAGATGTACACAGACAGGCCGATTGTTCTGTATGAATACCAGAAGACGAGAAACAGTGAGCATCCCCTGGAATTCTATAAGGACTTTCAAGGAATACTGGTTACGGATGGTCTTGAGCAGTATTATAAAGTGGGCCGGGAACTTGACGGAGTCATAAATACGAACTGCCGGGTCCATGCGCACAGGGATTATGCAGATGCCATAAAGGCAATGGGAAAAAGCAATCCGGAAGCAGTCAAACAGTCAACCGCCTGTCAGGCACTGGCCCGGATTGGGACAATCTATAAGTTGGAGGGTACGCTCAAAGAAATGTCCGGCGCAGAACGTCTGAAAGAAAGGAAGGCCTCAATCAAGGCATTAGTTGAGGAGTATTTCCTATGGCTAAAGGAACGTCTTGCTGATACCAGCTGTCTACCGAAGGGAAAAACGGCTGAAGGTTTGCGTTACAGTGTCAATTATGAAGAATACCTGAAAGTATTCCTGAAAGATAGAGAAGTGCCAATGGATAATTCGGCTTCAGAGCGCAGCATCCGCACTTTCTGCGTAGGAAAAAAGTACTGGGTGCTTATAAATTCCATTAGAGGGGCACAGGCCAGTGCAATAGTTTACGGTAAATCTGAGACAGCAAAGCTGAACGACTTGAACCCGTATTACTATTTCAAGTATTTGCTGGAAGAGATACCCAGGTATATGGACGAAAAAGGAAATATAGAGGCATCAAATCTGGAAGCGCTGCTGCTCTGGTCAGAACGGCTTTCCACAAAATGTCATAAACCGCGTTACTTAAAAGTGGTGCATTTATATAGGTGGAACAAGCGGTTTGGCGTTTTTTATTGGACTATATTACGATATGAAATGGCTGAGTGAGGAACCGGATTGGTAACATCAAAGTGGTTCAGATGAAGATCTCCCAGATTCTTCTGTTTTATTCAAAACCATCGGAGGAGGGGCTGGTATACAATACCATTAAATATCTCCATACAATAATTTATCCGAGTCTGGAACTTGCGGTAAGTGATGATATTATCCGTAAGAACCCAGCGCTCCCCTATTTACAAAGAAAATCAGAGGTTCGCAAAAAACACAAATCCATAAATCCATAAACTTTAGCCCTCCACAAATTATGAAAATTTAACCCCGCCCGTTATGAAAATAGTAAAATAATTAGCACTCACCTCTTGACATTGCTAATAATGCGTGTTATATTACAGATAGAACAAAGGAAAGGACAAAGATACAAAAAGCAATAAACATCGAAAGATGAGGGTACTTTTATACCGGAGTCGGAACCTGCGTTCCAGACATGTAAACGATAATTTTTATTTTACAGAAAAGGAGCGATAATTATGTTAATGCCTAGTATTTTTGGAGAAAATTTATTTGACGACTGGATGAGCTTTCCGTTCAGGAATTTTAACACGAACAGCCTTATGAAAACTGATATCAGGGAAACGGACGGCAGCTTTGAGCTGGACATTGATATGCCCGGGTTTAACAAAGAGGATTTAAAGGCGGAGCTGAAGGAAGGCTACCTTACCATCAGCGCTTCCACGAACAAAGATGACGGTGAGAAGGACGAGAATGGCAGATATATCAGAAGAGAAAGATATGTGGGTTCCTGCAGCAGAAGCTTCTACGTGGGCGAGGATATTAAGCAGGACGATATCAAGGCGAAATTTGAGAACGGTATCCTGAAGATTTCCGTTCCTAAGAAAGAAGCGCAGCCGAAGGTGGAAGAAGATAAGCACATTGCGATTGAAGGCTGACAAAGTGGCAAGGCTTACAAGGCCGGTGGCAATAAAGCCGAATGCAGCGGCCCGGATAGAGAAAGGCCGCTGTAAGAGGAGAATGCTGTGGTAACTGGTGTCTGATTTCAGAAGAATGGAGGAATGACTTATGTTGATGCCCAGTATTTTTGGAGAGAATTTATTTGATGATTTCATGGATTTTCCGTTTGATGATAAATGGGAGAAGAAGCTGAACAAGGAGTTCTTTGGGAAAAAGAATCCGTTGTACGGCAAAAATGCTTCCCGCCTGATGAAGACCGATGTGCGTGAAACAGATAATTCCTACGAACTGGATGTGGATCTGCCCGGATTCAAGAAGGACGAGATTCAGGTAGAGCTGGAGAACGGCTATCTGACAATCAGCGCGGAGAAGGGGCTGGATAAGGAGGACGAGAAGAAAGGCAGGTATATCCGCAGAGAACGTTACGCAGGAGCCTTCAGCCGTACCTTCTATGTTGGCGAGGATTTGGAACAGGCTGATATTAAAGCCAGCTTCAAGCATGGTATCCTGAAGCTTTCCGTTCCCAAAAAGGAAGAAAAGAAACAGGTGGAAGAGCATAATTATATAGCGATTGAAGGCTGATTCCGTCTGCCGCAGGGCAGGCCGGACAATCGTTTTGGATAATACGGAATTGGAAGTTTCCTCCTTTACAGGCATCGGTGAAGCCGGGCGCAGCAGCGTTTCCCGCTTTGCCGGTGTCCTTTTTTTGTTCGCGGAGGTTTGTGCAATTATGCCATTTTCCTTTTTCACGTACTGTGTTAGACTTATCCTCAGAAAATAATGCAGGGGGAAATGGGCATGGAGAAAAAAATGGTAAGAGTCGCGCCGCCGCAGCTGGGGCGTTCGCTCAGGGAAGCAGAGGACGGCCTGGCGCTTCTTGGCAATGCCTGCAGGGAGGATATGCCTGTGGAGCAATGCCATATCCGCGGACTGACGGTGGAAAACCAGGATTTTTATAAAATAAATCTGGAAGGCGTGATTTTTGAAAACTGTACCTTCCTCCATTGTAATTTCGAAAAAGCCAGTTTTATCGATGTGCGGTTTAAGACCTGCGATTTGTCCAACAGCCGTTTGGACGACTGTTATTTCAGCCGCTGCGAATTCCTTTCAGTAAAAGGGGTGGGTGCGGATTTCCATGAAAGCCTGCTGAAGGAGGTACGCATGGAGGAATGCGGCCTTTCTTTTGCCAATTTCAGCGGAACCAGGTGGGAATCGGCGGTATGGAACACCTGCGATATGCAGGAAAGCTATCTGGCGGACTGCCGCTTTAAGAAAATGGAATGGAAGGGGCTGAACCTGAAGCGGGCCAGTTTTTTCCATACGCCCTTAAAGGGAATGGATCTTCGCGGAAATGAGATTGAGGGCATTGTTTTGTCGGAGGAAAAAGGGGAGCTGCGGGGAGCGGTGACGGATTTATATCAGGCGGCGGAGCTTGCGAGGCTACTGGGGATTGTTATAAAATAGGGTCTGTAAATAAGGCCGGACAGCGGAAAGGAAGACAGGAAAATGGCAATTGACAAGGTAAGGAATTATTTGAAAAAATGGAATGCGGACGGCAGGGTTCTGGAATTTGAGGTTTCCAGCGCCACGGTGGAGCTGGCGGCGCAGGCGCTTCACTGCGAAGGCAAAAGAATTGCGAAGACACTGTCCTTTGATTTGGGGGATCGCTGTATCCTTATCGTAACTGCAGGGGATGCAAAAATAGATAACGCAAAGTATAAGGCAAAATTCGGGAAAAAGGCGAAAATGCTTCCCGCCGTCGAGGTGGAAGAGAAAATCGGACATGCCGTGGGAGGCGTGTGCCCGTTTGCTGTGAATGAGAATATATCGATTTATCTGGATGAATCACTGAAACGTTTTGACACAGTGTTCCCTGCCTGCGGCAGCAGCAACAGCGCGATTGAAGTTAACATGGAGGAGCTGGAGGAATACTCCGGAGCCTGTGAATGGGTGGATGTCTGCAAGGATTGGGCGCAGGCGGAGAGTTGATTCCGGACGGACCGGGGCCAGGATAAGCAGGAATCAGGATGCGTACAAGCCGGGATAAGCAGGAAATGGAATACACAGAAGCCGGAATAAAACGGAACCAGGAAAAACCGATATGGTAAAAAGCAGGTAAGTGATTATGAAGGAAGAACGGTTTTCAGCTTTCAGACTGCATAAGGAGCATAAAGGGATTATTTTCCTTTTTGGTATTTTTGCATTGCTCTTCAGCGCGTTTTATCTGTCCCTGTTGGTCGGCTGGAAGCCGAAAGGCGCGGCGGAGCTGGGGAAATTTGCGGCGTGCGTCGGCCTGATTTATATGGCGCCGGGACTTATGTGCAGCCTGCTTGGCGGCATTCTGCTGGCAGGGCAGAAGAAGAGAGGTTATTTCCTTTTGATCCTGCGGAATTTTCCGGGGCTGGCGGCAGCAGTCCTGACAGCCGGGATTGTGGGATTTTTTTCTTCGATTTGTGCTGTTGTAGGGCTTTTCCTCGGCGGTTCCGGAAGAGTCCGTACACAGAAGGAACGGGATAAGGAATGGGAAAAATTCGCTGAAAGCGGCGTGGGATATGCGGTAAATGCAGAAGAGAACGCGCCGGCGCTGATAGTTGACAATCGAAGGGGGCGTACGGAAGAAGCGGCGATGGTATTATCCGGCGGGCTGATGGCCTCTTTAAACAACCTGATGCTCTGCGGCGGCATGGGAGAGGGAAAATTGCCGGGACGTGCCCTGGACAGGAGCCTGGAGGTCTATGTGAGGCTTAAGGTTTATTTTGATAAGCTGATATTTTCAGGTGTTGGGGTGGCAGTTGGCTGTCTTATGACAGCGGTGTTTACATTTCTTTCTGATGACAGGCGTATTGTGGGGCCGGAGGCGCTTGGGGGCGGAAGGCGGTCTGAGAATTCCCTTGTATTTAAAGCGCTGGCGAGGTGGGCCGGGGCAGCGGGAATGGCCGAAAAGCCCATGCCTGCGGATTTCATGGGTTTTGCGCTCTGGCTGCTGGTTCTGGCCGTAGTCTGTATGTATGGATATCATTTTTACAGGTGCTTCCGGCTTTATTGCTGGAATGATTCCTGGGAAGAAACATACAGGGGGAAGCTTGAGACTGCAGGCGTTGCGCCCCATATCAGTACGGTAACTTTTCCTGAATGGTAAAAAAGGGAAAGTCCCGGGCATTCTGTGCCGCAGGGACTTTCCCTTTTGTGATTTTTCCGTAGCTGTGAGGGCACTGGAGAATTAAGTCTTTTGCTTAACCCTTTACAGCGCCGATGGCAATACCTTTTACAAAATATTTTTGCATGAAAGGATATATAATCATAACCGGCAGAATGCCCATTACGGTCAGAGCCATGCGGACTGAGGTGGAAGGCAGATCGGCGGTGTTGATATTGCCTCCGGCCTGCGCCTGTTGCCGCAGGGAGTCGAGATCCCTCTGGATATTCATCAGCAGTACCTGGATACTGAACATACGATCGTCGTTCAGATAGTACAGACCGTTCATCCAGTCGTTCCAGTAGGCCAGGCCAACAAGCAGGCCGATGGTGGCGATGATGGGCAGGGCCATGGGCAGTACGATGCCGAAAAGTATCTTAAATTCGCTGGCGCCGTCAACCCGGGCCGCCTCAATGACCGCATCCGGAATATTAGCGGTGAAATAGGTACGCATCATAATAACGTTGAAAGCGCTCATCAGCAGGTTGGGGATAAGCAGGGCGAATACGGTGTTGCGGATATGGAAGGTTTGGGTCCACATAAGGTATGAGGGAACCAGACCACCGGAAAAAAGCATGGTGAAGAATAAATAAAAGGCGAATATGTTCCTGCCCGGCAGTTCCTTCCGTGAAAGCGGATAGGCATACAGTGTGGTGAACAGCAGGTTGCACACCGTACCGATTGCAGTCACCAGAAAGGAAATTGCATAACCGCGGAATACTGCGGCAGATTTCGTAAACAGATATTCATATGCATAGGTACTGAACTTCTCAGGAAAGAAGCTGTAGCCGTTTGTGATCAGAGTCTGTTCTTCAGTGATGGAGGACATAATCAGCAGTATGAAAGGTGCAATTGCACAAATAATAAGAAAGCTCAACAGGATATGAGCAAAAATCTGGAATCCTTTTCCCTTGTCTACCATAATATGCTGCCTCCTTCTTAAAACAGGGAACTCTCATTGTCCACCTTGCGGACAATAAAGTTAGCGGTTACTACCAGAATGAATCCTACAACAGACTGATATACGCCTGCTGCGGAGGACATGCCGATGTTGTTGGTCTGCATCAGGCCGCGGTACACATAGGTATCGATGGTCTGGGTCACGCTGATCAGGGGACCGGAGTTCTGGGGAACCTGATAGAACAGACCGAAATCAGACCGGAAGATACCGCCCAGGGCCATCAGGGTCAAAATGATAATTGTAGATTTCAGGCCGGGCAGTGTTACATTTTTGATTTGCTGCCAACGGCTGGCACCATCTACCACGGCCGCCTCATACAAAGTGTGGTCAATACCGCAGATGGTGGCATAATACAGTATCATGTTGTAGCCCAGGCCTTTCCAGATGTTGATGACAACCAGGATGACAGGCCAGTATTTAGGGCTGTTGTACCAGTCGATAGGTTTTGCGCCGAAAGCAGCCAGAAGCGAGTTGTTGATATAACCATTGCTGCTGCTCAGGAAAGCAAATGCCAGATAGCTGACGATAACCATGGAAATCAGGTAGGGAATGAGGATTACGGTCTGGTACAGCTGTTTGGCCTTTTTGCTGTGGACTTCGTTAAGGATAATGGCCACTGCAACAGCCAATATGGTGCCCAGCCCGATAAATACCAGGTTGTAGAGCAGGGTATTCCGGATCATGACGAAGGCATCTTTTGTGCGGAAAAGGAATTCAAAGTTTTTAAAACCGCACCACGGACTGCCATAGATGCCGTCTCTGGCGTTATACTGTCGGAACGCGATCTGAATGCCAAACATGGGTATGTAGCAATTGATAAACAGATAGATGACGCCAGGCACGAACATCAAATAAAGGGGCCAGAATCGTTTCAGCTTTTTTCTGACATTCTTCATATTTTAGTCCTCCCTATGATTTGATAATGTGTAAAGAAGAGGCGGGTTGGGGAGCAACCCATACCCGCCTTCCTTTTTTGCATGCTTATGTTTATATCAGGGTTTCCGGAGTTTATTTCTTACCTGCCAGAAACTCATCCAGCTGACGCTGTTTCTCTGCAATGATTTCATTGATGCCGGCGCTTTCCAGTTCAGCAATGAACTTGGGAAGGTTTTCATTCGGGTCCATAGCGCCCCAGCGAAGTGCTGTGTGGTATGCGGATACAACGTTGTTGCAGGCGGTAACCTGGTTCAATACCGGGTTGCTGTCCCAGGAGAAGCCATGGGCAGGGCTGGCAACACCGCTTTCATTGAACTTATTCAGCTCATCCCACAGGTCAGCCTGAGCACCTTTCCAGAGAGGAGTAATCTGCTGGTTAGGCCAAGCCCAGTCAACGGAGGAATAACCGCTGGCATTAGGATCCACGCCTTCGGGAGTGGTAATAAAGGTTTTGGAATCATCTGTGTATACCCAATGCTTGCCTTCGATACCATTGATAAACAGGTTGGAAACCTCAGGATCGGTATACATCAGATTCCACAGCTCCATAGCCTTTTCAGGATGGGGTGAGCTGTAAGGAATGATGAAGGAGTTGCCGTTGGATACGTCGGTATATTTGTAAGGCTCAACCACTTTCATGAATACCACTTCTTTGCCTGTGGACTTGTAGTTTTCCAGTTCCTTGCCGGGCTTCCAGTTTTCAAACATTGCAAAACCGTTGCCGGAGAGCAGGTTATTTTCAGTGGTTGTGGTAGCATCAGGCATGATCAGGCCTTCCTGATTCCATTTGTACATCATTTCACAGAATTTACGATAGCTTTCAGTCGCATAATAGTTCACAACCTCTGTGGTGTCGTTGTAAACATTTTCCAGAATGCCCAGGTTATCGCCCAGAGGATCAGTAGGCAGAGTTTCCTGCATACCGCCGCCGGCCCATGTGGGAACGAGAGGATACATGTCGGGATATGCTTCATGAACCTGAGTCAGGATTTTGTACATATCATCGTAAGTACCCATTTCAGGAACTTCAATTCCCAGTTCGTCCACGATATCCTTGCGCATGGAGAAACCAGCGGAACGGGAAGTGTCCTTCATGTCGGGAAGCGCATACAGTGTACCGCCGAAACGGCAGGCGTCCAAGTCAACAGGATTGATAACTTCAAGAGCGCCCTGTCCGTATTTTTCAACCAGATCGTCCAGAGCTGTAGCATAGTTGTTACGTACAATAGCAGCCAGCTGGCCGTTAACGTTATTATAGTTCAGCATATCGATGGGTTCACCGGAAGTAAGAGCCAGATTGATCTGTTCTGCGTCCTGACCGCGGACAAGCTCGATTTCAACACCGATTTTCTCGCGGGTAATCTCGCTGATAGCGGCGGCAACCTCGTTGCAGTCTTCGGTATCGGCACTGCCGACACCCCATACCACCAGCTTTACAATCTCGCCGTTATTCTCACTGCCGCCGGTATTTTCGGCACTTGCGCCTTCATTGGAAGCGCCTGCATTGTCTGAATTTCCTGTGCTGCCTGTACTGGTGCTGCCGCATGCGGCAAGGCTGGCTGCCATTACGCCGGCCAGCAATAAAGCTGCACCCTGTCTCCAAAATTTAATCATGTTATTTTGCTCCTTACTTGGTTAGTAGTAGTTATTAAAGCCCCTCTCCAAGGGCTGGATCATGATGTAAGGGCCGCCGCAGCCTGCATGTCCTGTCTGCCCATTGTCCGCGAAACGGAAAACAGTGCAAAAAGATTCTGGCTACAGTCCCCTGCATTGTAGATAATTGCCTTTCTTATCCGACAGCTAATGGATAGGGAAGGTGTGTGTCTGCCCTGACAGGTTAACCACTGTCAAAATGCGCAGGCGGTTCAAAGCCTGACTTAAATCTCTGCTTTTTCATACTCTTTTTCATCCCTCCTTTTTCAGACCGTCTGAAAACCTCCTTTTGGGTATAAAACCCGCTTCCGTTATTTTCCTGAGTACAATTTATGTTCTCCGTAAAACACCCTCCGGGAAGCTTTTTCCCCTGAAGCAGCCGGTTATCCGGCTGTTTTGTTTTCGGACAATCCTCTTTCTTGATTAATATTATATTTATCGTTAAACTAAATCTTTTTATTATATTGCCATTACCTTATAAACTTTGTCAATATAAATCACAATAAAAAACATAAATTTAGTAATTATATACAATTTTATTTATGCAAATTGGTAATTAATTCCAGTTATATCGTTAAACTTACAAACAGAAGTTAAAAAGCCTCAGAAAGCAAAAGCGTGTATGCAGCGGCAGGATTTTTGAGGAAAAAGATTTTCCGTAAAGAAAGGCGGATGGAAAAAAACGTGGTAAACGGCGCATTTTGATTGCATAACCGGACATATCTGTGATAGGATGAAAGCATCGAATTTCTGTTGAGGCCATAAGTGCCTTGTCATGTGTGTATTGTGTGAGTCTTGAAGAGAGATCTCCCTGAATTTCCGAAAATAACGGAAAAGAACAGACGGAAAAAAGGAAGAGGCGGCCGGATACGGCGGGCTTTTTATTTGGAGGAACGAAATGGATAAATATCAGATATTGAAGCAGTATTTTGGATATGACAGCTTCAGGGACGGACAGGAGCTGCTGATAGACGGTATTTTGCAGGGACGGGATGTCCTTGGAATTATGCCTACCGGAGCGGGAAAGTCTCTCTGCTATCAGGTGCCTGCTTTAATGCTGCACGGAATTACGCTGGTGGTATCGCCCCTGATATCCCTGATGAAGGATCAGGTAGGGGCCCTGAACAGCGTGGGAATCCATGCGGCATTCCTGAACAGCTCACTTACATATGGTCAGTACAGGAAGGCATTGGAATACGCGAAGGCCGGACGATATCCCATCATTTATGTGGCGCCGGAGCGGCTGGTGACGGAGGAATTCCTGGATTTTGCCAGAACTGCCAAAATTTCCATGGTTGCTGTGGATGAGGCGCACTGTGTCTCCCAATGGGGACAGGATTTCCGTCCCAGCTATCTGAAAATTTCAGAGTTTATCGGAATGCTGCCTGAGCGGCCGGTGGTCGGCGCTTTTACGGCAACGGCTACCAAAGAGGTCAGGGATGATATCATAGATATTCTTATGCTCCGTACCCCGGAGGTGCTGACGACCGGCTTTGACCGGCCGAATCTCTATTTTGCCGTGCAGACTCCCAAAGATAAATATGCCTCGATGAAAAATTATCTGGAGCTTCACAGGGAAGAAAGCGGGATTATTTACTGCCTGACCAGAAAAGTGGTGGAGGAGGTCTGCGAGCGGCTGCGGGGAGACGGTTTTCCGGTCACCCGTTACCATGCGGGACTCAGTGACGGTGAAAGGAGACAGAACCAGGACGATTTTATTTATGACAGATATCCGGTTATGGTGGCTACCAATGCCTTTGGAATGGGCATTGATAAATCCAATGTGCGGTATGTAATACACTATAATATGCCTAAGAATATGGAGTCGTATTACCAGGAGGCCGGCCGCGCTGGCAGAGACGGGGAGCCGGCGGAATGTATCCTCCTCTACGGCGGCCAGGATGTGGTGACGAATCAGTTTTTTATCGATAATAACCAGGATAATCAGGAGATGGATCCGCTGACAAAGGAGCTTGTGATGGAGAGGGACAGGGACCGGCTCCGGAAGATGACTTATTATTGTTTTACCAATGAGTGCCTGAGAGATTATATTCTGCGGTATTTCGGAGAATATGGCTCCAATTACTGCGGGAACTGCTCCAACTGCTTAAGCCAGTTTGAAGAAGTGGACGTGACGGAGATTGCCAGAGTCCTGCTGGGCTGCGTGCTTGCCTGCCGCCAGCGGTATGGGACGAATGTGATTATAGACACGGTGCATGGTGCAAACACGGCGAAAATCAGGCAGTACCGGATGGATGAGAATCCGCATTACGGGGAGCTGTCCAAAGTGCCTGTCTATAAGCTGCGTCAGGTGATGAATTATCTGATGCTGAATGAGTATCTGGCCGTCACCAACGATGAATACGCCATCGTAAAGCTTACCGGGAAGTCAAAGCTTATCCTGGAAGAGGATGAGACGGTGATGATGAAAATGGCGAAGGAGCAGGAGCATCCTGCGAAGGCTGCCGGTGAAAAGAAGGGCAAAAAGAGCAGGGGCGCCGCCGCCTTCGATCTGGATGAGGAGGATGAGAAGCTGTTTGAAGTCCTGCGCGGACTGCGCGGGGAAATCGCACGAAAGGAAGGCGTTCCGCCTTATATTGTTTTTTCGGACAAGTCGCTGGTGCATATGTGCGTGATACGGCCTGTGGATAAGAATGAGATGCTGTCAGTATCAGGCGTTGGTGAGTTCAAGTTTGAAAAATACGGAGAGCAGTTCCTGCAGTGTATTGCCCGGTTCAACCGGGAGAACGGCAAGACGGATGAACCGGACAGCCTGGGCGCTGTGGATTTTTCCAGCCTGGATTATGATGTGGTGCAGGATTATGAAGGGGCGCCGGAGCTGGATGCGGATGCGGGAAAAGAGGAACTGCCGGCCGGTACGAAAAGCGGGAAAAAGACGAAGGAAGAATTTGTGATGACGGAGGAAATCGCGTCGCAGATACACTATGCCCCGCGGATGTCCTTAAGTGATCTTGTGGGCCAGATGAATGATTTACGGGATGAGAGCACGACGAAACGTCTGACCATAAAGGCGGTGGAGCAGATGCTGCTGGAGGAAGGGCTTTTTGAATTGAAATTCGTCAACCGGATGCCGCTGCGGAAGATAACGGAATATGGGAAGGATTTTGGGATAGAAGCCGAGGTACGGGTCAGTTCCAAAGGGAATGAATATGAGGTGTTTTATTATACACAGGAGGCGCAGAGAGGAATTGTGGAGCTGCTGCTGACTGCGGAGGATAGCGGAAAATAAGGAGGACGTGCGGGCCCTTTCGACTGTTTTGGCGACAGTGGAGAGGGCTCTATTTATTTATTAGGAATGTCCAAATTTCGTCGGGTTTTAAATAAAGAACTTCGAACAAAAGTGAGGACAAAACGGGCAATGATAAAAACAGATTAGTATATCCCCTTTTTATAGAGAAAATCCATGGTGTTTATTGGCAAATAAGCAGCTATACTCTTTCTTGAAAATTGTAAAAAAGGTAGTATTTTATTTACCCATGGAATATATTCGACGATGAACATGAAATGAGTAAGAAGGCAGTACTTTTGTACGAAAATTGATATCAGAATATATGAGGGATACCAGGATAATAATTATCCGAAAGGGAATATAAAGATATTTGCTAAAAACTGGGCGGAGTTTGGATAAATGTTGCAGGCGAATCAAGAGGCCGTCTGAATCCCCTTCAGATCCGTCCGTCACCAAAAGATGAGGAGGAAGAGAAAATAAAGTTATATGAAGATGAAGGATACGGTTTAAATGATCTGGCACTTCATATGAACACTCTTGATATCTTTTTATGCCTGTTTATTTTAACCCTTACTGATATGCAAAAAGCGGTATTAAATAAGTGTCTTATCGATTTATATAAGCTGTTTGGTATTACCTGGGAAACGGATATTCATTTTATGGAGACGGACGATTTCCCTGTCATTAAGGAATGGTATGACTTGATATTGAGTAAGGTGAAAACAGAGGAAAATGGACAGCGCTACTCTAACCTGGCTATGCTGCTATATGATATGGCCGAGGGAGCAGACAGTTTTATATGGAATGGGTATAGTACCGTTCCAGTCCATGAGGAAACAAGAATGATGGTATTAGATACGCTTGCATTACTGGAAATGAGCGAAAGCATAAAGCGGACTTTAACATTCTTACTTCCCTTAAAAAGCCTGGCATACGGTGTAAATTCTGTATATCTAAGAATAAATCAAATATATCTAAGAATAAATCATTGTTTCCTTCCTGGGCTTGTGAAAAAATAAAATAAGAGCATCAAATGGGAGAACGAAATGACAGGCAGAATCCCTGTCTAGTTCACAAAATAGAACAGCCAATTCGTAATGGGGTGTTAAGGAGTAACTATGAAACTATGGTATGACAAACCGGCGCGTTTCTGGCATGAGGCCCTGCCAATCGGCAACGGCAGAATGGGCGGCATGGTGCACGGCGGGCAGGAGGGGATATCCTTTGCTACGGCGCTTTGTGCGAAGGCAGTGGGCGGTTTTGTGCGTATCATCGGCGAACACCTGCTTATGAGGGACGTGCGGGAGGCATATCTCTATCTGGATATTGAGACGAGCTTCCGGGAAGTAGATTACCGAAAAGTCTGTCTAAACAGAATCAGAGCGGCGGCTGTGAAGGACGAAGCGGATATCCGCGCCGTGCATAAGGAAGATTTCGGCTCTGTTTTCAACCGGCTTGTCCTTTCCTTTGAGCTGACGGATGCAGACCTTGAATGGATTCCGACAGACGAGAGTCTGCGCAGAGTACAGGCAGGCGAAAGGGATATAGGGCTGATGGAGCTGTATTTCCAGTATGGCCGATACCTTCTGATGTCTTCGAGCAGGAAGGGAAGCCTTCCCACTAATCTGCAGGGTATCTGGGAGCATTATCTGTATACGGGTGATGCGGTGTTCCTGCGTGAACATTTTGATGTGTTGGAGCATTGTGTGACCTTCTTCTATGATTTCCTAATAGAAGACGAAGAGGGGAATCTGGTAACTTCCCCGTCCTTGTCGCCGGAGAATACCTATGAAAGGTCGGACGATTGAGAGGTATGGGACTTCGAAGCGGCGCAACTATGGATATGGAGTGGAAAGACGGAAAGGTACTGTGGTACCGCATTGTGCCCGGACGGGATACGGAACTGGTAATCTGTGTAAATGGAAAAACGGAAGAAGTGAAGCTACAGAATGGGGTGGTATATTGCGAAAAATAAAACAGGATAAAATATTTTGGTACTACCTGCTGACTTATCTTGTGGTACTGTTTATTCCTATGCTGATCTGCTGTTTCTATTATATTTATATGCTGTCCCTGATTGCAGAGGATGATATCAGGGCAAAAGAGAGCGAACTTTCCCATGCCGTCGTGCTGGTGGACAATGCGCTGGACGAGTTCAAGTATCTGGGAGATTCTATCGCTACTAATTTTTACGTTAATGGATTCAGCAGGAAAACGAAAGTATTCGACTATCCCAATACCTATCGGGTGTATGAGCTGCGAGCTTCCCTGCCGGATTTGTACCAGATGAATCAATCTATTTTTTCATATTTCATCTTTTTTGAACAAAGTGAAATGGTTATTGGGAAAAATGCGGCATATACTTATGAAGAATTTTATAACCTGTATATGCATGCGGACAAATATGCGGGTTTTGAAGATTGGTATACGCATATGAAAGAGGAGAAAGTTCTCCATGGGCTTTCTCCTATAGAAAAGTATTACTATACAAAAGATGAAAAGGATGTATATTTGAAGCTTTGCTATTATGAGAGACCGCTTATGTCTACGAGTGCAGAATCCAGAAGCAGGATTCAGATATATATGGAAGAGTCCGCGCTGGAAGAGATGCTGCCTGTGCCTGTGGAAGGCGGGATTCGCTTTATGGAGGATATGAACGGGCAGTTGCTTTATTTCCGGCAGGATATCTCAGAGGAACCATGGCAGCAGGAGAGAATCCTGGAACTGAGGCAGCAGATACAGGAAGAAAAGAAGGGAGACCGACTGAAAATCCGATTTGGTGGTGAAGAATATGAGGTTGTAAAGTATGTTTCCAACCGTTCAGGGCTTACGTATTACGAATTGCTGCCGCAGGACGTGGTAATGAAAAGAGTATTTACCAGCTTGTTGGTATCCGGTGTATTTATTCTGGCTGGAGCAGTGACAGGCATATTGCTCAGCTATTATATGTCAATGCGAAGCGTTACTCCGATCAATGATATACTGCGCCAGGTATCCAGGAGTACGGAACATTTTGAGGGACATCAGTCGGTATTTTCCTGTTTAAAGACGACGTTTAATTACCTTGCGGCTACTAATACTAAACTTGCGGATGCGATTGAGAGCCAGCGCCCTTATCTGCGAAATGCATTTATGAACCGTCTCATTTATGGAGATTTCAAGGCAGATGGAGAAGCAGAGAAAATCGCGGAGCACGTGGGTTTTGAATGGAGAGACAGGGTGTTTGGTGTTGTGTTGTTCCGATTTCATCTGTTTCCCGGTGATGTAAGGGAAGAAGATATGAAATTAATGTGCTCCTGCATCCTGTCCCTGATGGAAGTGATCGAAAAGGAGGTTCCGGACAGCCTGTATACCAGTTTGGATGAAGAACAAGTGGTACTGCTTCTGGGTATTGCGAAAGAACGGGAAAGTATGTTCCAAGAGGAAGTGGAAGAGATTATCCTGCGTATCAGGGAGAATATCTCATTCAGTATTTCAGAGAAACTTTTTGCCTATGGCGGCAATCGTATAGAGACGCTGGAGCAGGTTTATGAATCCTATCAGAACGCGTCCTATATGATTTTTGATGAAAATGACCAGATTGAGAATCCGATTATCTGGTATCGTGAGACTACTGTGGATGTGCTGAAGTATCCGCCGCAGGATTTTCAGGTGAGGCTGGGACATTTTGTGATGGCGGGAGACGGCAGGGGACTGCATGATGCGCTGGAAGAGATTATGAAGAAATATATCATAGAAAACAATCTTCCTGTGTATCTGCAGCAGATGTTGTTGAGTGAACTGCAGTCTGTACTTTTCCGTATCATAGGGCGTTTGGGGATGGAGGAAGAGGATTGCAGGAACTATTATGCGAAGCTGGAGGAGAACCACAATGCGCCCCTGCTCACACAGTTTATAGGTACCCTGAATCTTTACAGACAGGTATGCGAATATGCGGACAAACAGAAGCATCGGGGCATGTTTGATATGAATTCCTCTGCGGTGACGGCATATATTGATACTAATTTCGGAGATCCGGAATTATGTCTGGCTTCCGTGGCAATGCATTTCAAATTAAGTGAAGGGTATTTGTCCCAAATGTTCAAGAAAACTTACGGAACGAATTTCTCCACATATGTGGAAACGGTTCGGGTGGACAAGGCGAAAGATTTTCTGATGAATACGAATTTGTCTGTCAGTGAGATTTCAGAGTTGGTGGGTTACCTTGCACAAAATACTTTTGGCAGGGCCTTCAAGAGAGTGACAGGGCTCAGCCCTTCAGAATATCGAAAAAATAAGCGTGTATCTACTTGAGAAAGCCCGTATTTACGGGCTTTCTTAAATTTTGCATAGTAGTACAGGGAGAATTGTAGAATGATTTTTTTAAGAAGAAATGATATTGTGGATTCAGCAAAACCAAAGAAGGAGGTACGAAGTGAAAACGGAAGTAAAGACTCGGCGGCCTGGAAAGCGTGGAACTTTTGGCCATTACTTTAAAGCTCATTGGCAGTTATATATGATGGTTGCTTTCCCGGTGATTATGTTGGCAGTGTTCTCCTATGCACCCATGTACGGTGTTCTGCTGGCATTCAAAAATTATCGGATTGTGGACGGCATCTGGGGAAGTCCTTGGGCGGCACATTTCGGAATGGACAATTTCATACGGTTTTTTAATAACTATAATTTTATGGAGAGTTTGAGAAATACGTTGGTGATTTCTCTATACACTCTGGTCGTGAATACTCCCTGCGCCATCATTCTGGCTTTATCATTGAATTATGTCAGGAAGGTGAAGTTTAAGAAGTTTGTACAGATGGTAACATATTTACCATATTTCATATCTACCATTGTATTTGTGGGGATTTTGAATGCGATATTCGATACCCGTGTAGGAGCTATCGGAAGTTTCTTTTATGAAAAAATGGGGACGAATATTCTCGGTACACCGCAGCTTTTTTCTTCTGTATATGTATGGAGCGGTGTGTGGCAGACGGTCGGTTACGGTTCAATCATTTATATAGCAGCGCTTGCAGGTGTGGATATGGAGCAACATGAAGCGGCGATTATTGACGGCGCGACCCTGCTTCAGAGAATCCGTTATGTGGATTTGCCCGCGATTCTGCCCACGGCAGTGATTATGCTGATTCTGGAGATCGGACGAATCCTGAACATGGGTTATGAGAAGATTCTTGCGATGCAGAATCAGAACAATCTCTCTGTGTCAGAAGTTATCCCGACCTATGCGTTTAAGGTGTCTTTGGTGTCCTCCTTTCCGGATTATTCATATGCGACGGCTATCGGTTTGTTCCAGTCAGTGGTAGGATTGATACTCATCCTTCTGTCCAATAAGATTGCGAAGAAGCTGACCGGCGACGGATTCATTTAAGGAGGCAGGGAAGAATGAAAAACAAGAAGATTACACAGGATAAGGTAGTTTATTTTGTGAATTACATATTACTGGCCTTACTTTCGATTGCTGTACTGTATCCGTTGATTTATGTAGTCAGCTGTTCCTTCAGTTCAGGAGAAGCGCTGATGTCAGGACGAGTGAAATTTTTGCCGGTAGAACCGACTTTGCTCAGCTATAAGACGGTATTCGAATATGATGCTATTTGGACAGGTTATTTAAATTCCATTGTATATACCTTTGTGGGAACTATTATCAGTATCGTGCTTACGCTTTTTGCGGCATATCCGCTTTCCAGAAGTGATTTTCGCGGCGGAAATATATTGATGAAGCTGTTTCTGTTTACCATGATGTTCAATGGCGGTCTGGTTCCTACTTATTTGTTGGTGCGCAATCTTGGTATGGTCGATACGATTTGGGCGGTAGTGCTGCCTACGGCGGTGAATGCTTACAATATCATAGTGGCGAGAACCTTCTTCCGTCAGACGATTTCCAGAGACCTGCAGGAGGCGGCGGAGCTGGACGGATGTTCTGATTTCAAGTTTTTCACAAAGATTGCCATTCCGTTGTCCATGCCCATTATTGCAGTGCTTTGTCTGTGGGTAGCGGTTGCGCTTTGGAACGGATACTTCAATCCTTTGATTTATATCAACACCCAGGAGAAATATCCGCTGCAGCTGGTTCTTCGAAGAATCCTGTTGATGTCTCAGGTGGATTTCGGTAATTCCGCAGTGGATCCGAAGGTGGTAATGGAGAATCAGTACTTAAGCCAGATGTTAAGATACGGAACGATTATCATCAGCAGTCTGCCTTTGATGATTATCTATCCTTTTGTACAGAAGTATTTTGTAAAAGGTGTCATGATTGGTTCTGTAAAGGGTTAAGTGCACAAGGAACTAAAGTTCCTGCGAAGCTGGGCTGCAATGCTATTGAGCTCCGAAATTTTACAGAGTCCCAGCCGGTTCCGGAAAGGATTTCATATCGTGAGATATGATTTTACTAAACGAGGAAATGTAATTTTATATATCAATCGGGGAGACCCGTTGTTTATAAAAATTTTTTTAAGGAGGAAAAAACATGAGAAAGAAAACATTATGGGGAAAGAAACTGCTTTCATCGGCAGCCGTACTGGCGCTTGGCGTTTCTCTCCTGGCAGGCTGCGGCAGCGCGACAGGCGGCGATACTCCTGCAGCAGGTGTGGGGGGGGGTACAACGGATAGTGGAAAAGCCGCAAGTGGCGATCCCTTCGCATTTGAAACCGTAAGCGATGTTACCTTCCCTCTGGAAGAGAAGCTGACAATTGACGTATTCGTTTATGCATCCCTGACAGGCGGCGGAACTTATCAGGACAATTACGTAACCGACTGGATTGAGGAAAAGACCAACATTCATCTGAATTTCGTATATGATGTGGACGGCGATGATGCAAAGACGAAGCTGAATCTTGTAATGACTGACCCCAAAAATCTGCCGGATCTGTTCCTGGCAACCGGTTGGACCAAGACCGAGCTTCAGGACTACGGTCGGCAGGGCTTAATCATTCCTATGAACGACCTGCTGAAAGACGCTCCCAACTGGAATGCAATGAATGAAGAGAGCCCCATGAGAAGGGCAGACCTCGTTATGTCAGATGGTAATATCTATACTTACGGCGATAACAATGAGTGTTTCCATTGCCGTTATCAGAACAGAATGTACATCTATATGCCTTGGGTAGAAGCATTGAACGACGGCCATATTCCTGAGACTACGGATGAACTGTATGAGTACCTGAAGAAGGTGAAAAACGAAGATCCCAACGGCAACGGCCTTGCGGATGAAGTTCCCATGAGCGGTTTCATTGGCGGCTGGGCTTCTGATCCTACAGTATGGATGATTAACTCTTTCGTACAGTGTAATAACCCTCTGAGCAATACCAACCCTACTGTCGCCGCAGGTCTTGTAGTAAACGATGGTAAGATTGAGTATTCTGTAATGAAGGATGAGTACAGAGAAGCACTTCGTTACATCAATAAGCTGTATTCCGAAGGACTTCTGGATCCTCAGACCTTTACACAGGACAATACACAGTTCGCTGCAACTCTGAAGAACGAGACGCCTCTGGTAGCTGTTTACCCTGGAGGCGGCCCTCAGACCGATGATGAGTTCTGGGCAAATAAGGATGGTGAGTGGCAGAACTGGGAAGTATTTGCACCTGTAGAAGGCCCTGGTGGTGTAAGACTTTGTACAAAAGGTCTTGACAACTATTTTGGTATGGGTATCGGAAGTATCTCCTCTACCTGTGAATATCCTGTAATCGTAACTGCACTTCTGGACTTCCTTGCAGGTGAGGAAGCCAACAATGTACAGTCCTTTGGTCCGGAAGGTCTTGGCTGGAACTTTACAAATGAAGGAACCTCTCTTGCAGGCGGAACTCCTACTGTTGAGAAGCTGGTTATTCCTGAAGACTATGACTGGCTTGGAAATGGCTATGCCAAGGATTACTCCGGCGAAAACGGCAAGCATTATCGTTGGGCATCTGACGCATCCGTAAGATGGTCCTCTGCAAGAGCACGCGGCGAACTGAAGATTCCTGATCCTGATCATAATACCGAGTTCTATCTGCAGAAAGCAGGCGAGCTGTATCAGCCCTACGAGCCTGCACTTGAGACCTTGGTTCCCAACCTGGTATTCGAAGGCCCTGACGCACAGATTATCAGTGAAGCAACCCTGCAGATCGGTGGTTATGTAAATCAGGCTCTGGTACAGTTTATCACTGGCGATCTTGATATTGAGACCCAGTGGGAAGAGTATCTGACAACTCTGGAGAAGATGAATGTACAGCAGTACATCGATACCTATCAGAAGTATTATGATGCTTATATGGCAAATGCAGCAAAATGAAAATAAAATAAGCGAGTTCATTTTGGAAATGAGGGTGTCCCCCGGACACCCTCATTTTTTAAAAAAGAAAGGCAGGTTGTTTCTTATGAATGTACAGAAACATTTTATCAGAAAAGAGGCCGGATCACGCTGGCTGGACGCAACGCCCATGGGGAATGGATTCCTGGGGGCCATGGTGTACGGACATACTACCAGGGACAGAATCCAGTTGAATGAGGATTCCCTGTGGCATGGTAAATTCAGGGACAGAATCAATCCCAACGCGAAAGAGCATTTGAAAGAGGTTCAGGAACTGATTCTTGACAGGAAGTTTGAAGAAGCGGAGGAGCTGATGTTCTCTCATATGGTATCCGCTCCTGGCAATATGAGGAATTTCTCACCCCTGGGTGAACTCAACCTTGCGTTAAATACCGCGCTTCCGTTCCAGATGGGATGGCTGCCAGAGTCCGACGGTGAGAATTATGTATCTGATTTGAACATGGAAGAGGGTATTCTCTGCATTTCCCATGAAGACAAGGGAGTACAGTATACAAGGGAAATGTTCGTCAGTAATCCGGACAGAGTACTCTGTATCCGCTTAAAGAGCGATAAGGAGAAAGCAATCCGGTTGGATATGCTGCTCAATCGTGTTCCTTTCACGGATCAGAGGCTGCCTGATGACAGGAGACCGGGGAAATTCGTCAGCGCTGGCGTATGGCCTGTGACCAGATGTGAGAGAATCTATACCGAAAATGGCCATAACCTGATGATGGAAGGGGATGAAAATGGTACAAGATTTGCCTGCGGCCTGACTGTGGTGACGGATGGACGAATTGAGGACTGTTATGCGAAGCTGGTTGCCCATGAAGCGAGCGAGGTCGTAATTTATCTGGCGGCTAATACGGATAACAGGGAAGAAGACTTCGTCGGCAATGTGAAGTCTTCTCTTGCAGCAGCGCGTACAAAAGGGTATGCTGATATCAGGGCTGACCATATTGCGGATTTCACCTCTTATATGAAAAGATGTACGCTTGCGCTTCCTGAGGATGAGAAAGCAGGAATGTATTTCCAGTATGCGAGATATATGATGGTATCTGCCGGAAGAGAGGGTGCGACGGCAATGAACCTGCAGGGTATCTGGAATCATGAGTTTTGTCCCAGCTGGGAGAGCAAATATACGACGAATATCAATCTGCAGATGAATTACTGGCCTGCGGAAATCTGTAATCTGTCCACACTCCATGAGCCTCTCTTTGACCTGATTCATACGGTACAGGAAAGAGGACGGGATGTGGCGAAGAGAATGTATGGCTGCAGGGGAACTATGTGCCATCACAATACCGACATCTATGGAGACTGCGGTACGCAGGATATGTATGCGGCGGCGGCATTCTGGCAGATGGGCGGCGCATGGATGGCAATGCATCTGTGGGAGCATTATCTTTTTACCTTAGATGAGGATTTCCTGAGAAAAGAATATCCCGTGATGGAAGAGTTTGCACTCTTCTTCGTGGATTTCCTGATTAAGGATAAGGAAGGGTATCTGGTAACCTGCCCTTCGGTATCTCCGGAGAACAGATTCGTTTTGGAAGACGGTTCCGATACGCCGATCTGCGCAGGCCCTACCATGGATAATCAGATCATCAGAGGATTGATGAGTGCTTGTTTGGAGGCAGCGAAGATACTGGGCATCGAAAGTCCTTATAAAGCGGATTTTGAGAGAATTATCAGAGAGCTTCGCCCCAATCAGACTGATTCCATAGGCAGATTAAAGGAATGGGCGTGGGAAGAGAAAGAACTCACTCCGAATATGGTACATACTTCTCATCTGTGGGCAGTATTTCCGGGGGATGAGATTTCCTGGAATAAGGATAAGGAGATCTATGAAGCGGCCAGAAAATCCCTGGACTTCAGAATTGAACACGGCGCGAAAGCGACAGGCTGGGGTGGTGCATGGCATATTGCTTTCTTTGCCAGATTTTTAAACGGAGAAGGTGCACAGACTGCTATCGACAGAATGTTTGAAAAGAGCTTTACGGCAAGCTTGCTGAATGCCAAAAATGTATTTCAGATTGACGGTAACCTGGGACTTCTATCCGGTATGGCGGAATGTCTGCTGCAGAGCCACGCAGGGGTGCATTTCCTGCCTGCGCTTCCTCCTAAGTGGAAGAACGGCGAGGTGAAGGGCCTGCGTGCAAGAGGCGGCCTGGAAGTGGATATGGAATGGAAGAACGGAACGTTGCAGAAAGCAGAAATCCGTGCGGATAAGAGCCGCAGAACGCTGTTTGTCGGTGAGGTACCCGAGCGGATTTCCTGCCAGGACGAAATACTTTCCTGGGAAAAGGAAGAATTCGGGTATTCTGTGGAGCTGGAAGCAGGGAAAGCATATGAATTTGTGTTTTAGCCGGCGGCAGCTGTAAAATAAAAAGTTTTGGGAGATGGAGTGTATCCTCTTTCCCTGCTGCATATCAGGAATGGATTTGCGGCAGGAAAGAGGATATCAGTTTCCTTTGTTTCCGGGTGTTCAGAAGGAAAACAGGAGAGAATCGCAATGGAACAGGAAAAGAAAATTTTAATTAACAGCAACTGGAAATTTATGCATGGTGATTTCCCGGAGGCGAAAGCACCGGAATATGATGATAAGGAATGGTATGATATCGGGATTCCGCATTCTTTTGGGATTCCGTATTTCATGGAAAAGCAATTTTATATAGGATATGGATGCTACCGCAAATGGCTGCAGATAGAGATTGGTTTTGATACGAAGAAGCTGTATCTGGAGTTCCAGGCAAGCTTTCAGGACACGGAAGTATATGTGAATGGAGAACTTGCGGGCACGCACAGGGGCGGTTATACGGCATTTTTGGTAGATATTACTTCATTTGTACGGCCTGGGGCCAATTTGATTTTCGTGCGCGTGAACAACCTGTGGAATGCGAGAATCGCGCCCAGAGGCGGTGAACATGTCTTCAATGGTGGTATTTACAGGGATGTGAGCCTCATCGTGAAGGAGAAAGTGCACGTGGCCTGGTACGGTACGCGGGTGACGACGCCGGAGGTGTCCGCAGGAAGAGCGCGTATCGTAGCGGAGACAGAGGTGGAGAATACTTCTTCCGTGCAGGCAGACGGCAGGCTGGAATCCATCCTTCTGTATAAAGGGGAAGAGGCGGGCAGGATGGAGAGTGCGTTTTCCATCGCGCCGGAGAATATGACGAAGGTTGTACAGGAACAGTTCCTTGCTGATCCGCAGTTGTGGCATCCGGATACGCCGAATCTGTATACTATGGTCAGCAGGGTATATGTGGACGATATGCCTGTGGATACTTACGAGACGGAATTTGGAATTCGATATTTTGAATTTACGGCGGATAAGGGCTTTTTCTTAAATGGAGAGCATTATGATATTCACGGCGCGAATGTACATCAAGATCAGGCGGGATGGTCAGATGCCGTGACGCATACGGCCATTGCGAGGGATATCGCTATGGTGAAGGAATGCGGAATGAACTTCATACGCGGTTCCCATTATCCCCATCATCCGTATTTTGCGGAAGAATGTGACAGACAGGGAATACTCTTCTGGTCGGAGAACTGTTTCTGGGGAACCGGAGGCGTGAAAGAAGAGGGGTACTGGACGGCAAGCGGTTATCCTGTGAATGAAGAAGATGAAGAAGAATTTGAGGCAAGCTGCATGCAGACACTCAGTGAAATGATTCGGGTGAACCGTAATCATCCCAGTATCATCGTGTGGAGTATGTGCAATGAACCGTTTTTCTCCGCACTGGAAGTGCTTGATAAGGCACGTGCGCTTGTGAGGAAATTAGTGGAGTACAGTCACGTACTGGATGATTCCCGCCCGGCGGCAGTAGGTGGTGCGCAGAGAGGAGGCTTCGATACTCTGGGTGATATTGCGGGGTATAATGGTGATGGCGCATCCATCTTCCTGAATCCGGGATTTCCGAATTTTGTATCCGAGTATGGAAGCAGTGTGCTTGATCGTCCGGGAGAGTTTATTCACAGATACAGAGACGGCGTGGAAGAGGACTATCCCTGGAGAAGCGGCAAGTGTTTGTGGTGTGCATTCCATCATGGCAGTATTCTGGGAAATATGGGACATATGGGGATGATTGATTATTACAGACTGCCTCTGGATACATGGTATTGGTATCGTGAGAATCTGGCAGGCGTCCCTCGTCCGGAAATACCGAAGAAAGGCGTACCCCATAGAGTTCATCTGATACCGAGCAGCCTTACTATGAAATGCGACGGTACGGAGGATGTGAAGATAGTGGCGGAGGTGCTGAATGAAGCGGGTGAGAGAATCGACTGTAATCCACAGATAGAGCTTATAGTAGTTTCCGGCCCGGGCAGATTTCCAACAGGTAAAAACTTCATTTTGTCTTCCGGGAAGGAGAATCTGATTCAGGGGCTTGGAGCAATCACGCTTCGCGCTTATGACGGCGGAGAGACGGTAGTGCATGCAGCCTGTGAGGGACTGCTCTGTGACGAAATCAGGATCCAGGTGCTTGGTGAAGAAGCGCCGGAAGGCTGCGCGCGTGTGGAACTTCAGTCCCCGCCTTATGTGTGTGATGAACCGAAGCGCAGAAGCCTTGACAATATTGCCATCAATCGTCCGGTATTCTGTACAAGCGCAGAGGAAGAGCATCCGGCTCGGAACGTGACAAATGGTGATATGAAGACCTACTGGAGACCGGCAGAATATGATACGGAACGTATGGTATTGGTGGATCTGGAAGGCACGAAGGAGATTCAGAGCGTGGTGGTTGTCTTCGCGGAAGTGACAAATGCGGATTATGAGATTCTGCTGACGGATGACCGGAAAACATACCGCAGCGTCTATACTTCGGAGAAGGCCAATATTGATAATTTTCTGACGGTTCGTCTGCCGGGAGAGAAGACGAGATATGTCTGCGTGCGATTCCCGGAGCGGGCTGTTGGTGTGTACAAGGTGGAAGCCTTTGCATAAGAGCTCCTGTTCGGAAATAAGAATTGATGAAGTTCAAAGGATTGAGAATGCTAATGGCATCAGCACTATTCAAGGAAAAAGAGATGATGCAATAATCCTTCTTGCATCATGAATGGGAATGCGTTGAAGTGATATTGTAAAACTAAAAATTGAAGATTATCTATCAACTAAACCTCCTTCAGCAGCGAACGAAATATTTTTAAATGTGTATGTTCCGCATAATCCAATAACAACAGAAGTATTTGAATATGATTATTCAGAATGTTTTTGTACGGGACCGGCTCCGGAAGATGAGCCGACCGGATGTCGCTGCGGAAGATAACGGAATATGGGAAGGATTTTGGGATAGAAGCCGAGGTACGGGTCAGTTCCAAAGGGAATGAGTATGAGGTGTTTTATTATACGCAGGAGGCGCAGAGAGGGATTGTGGAGCTGTTGCTGACTGCGGAGGATGGAACAAGGGGCTGAAGTAGGAAAAGAGTTTAAATATAATTGTACAGGGGGAATTCATGATATGCTTATAGAGACCAAACGGCTCATTATAAGAAGTTTGCATCCATCTGATGAAAAAGCTTTTATAGAAATGGCCTCAGATGGCAGTTTGACAGAAATTTATGGAGATTGCAGTGAATGTCATAAATGGATGGGGGAATTTATAAGTAATGCAATAAAATTGGAATCTGAAGATAATCCATATCATGAATATCTGGCGTTTGCAATAGAGGATAAGACAGCCCATATGGTAATTGGTTCTGTAGGAAGTTCGTATTATGAGGATTTTATGGAAGTTGGTGTTACCTATTTCATTGGTGCAGACTATCGCGGAAAAGGATATGCAGCGGAAGCACTGCAATGCCTGGTAGATTATATGTTTGGAGAATATGAAATAAACAAACTTGTTGCTACAGCCAGGGTTGAAAATATTGCGTCTTGCAGAACCTTGGAAAAAACAGGTTTCTCTGTAACTGAAACGAAAATGTATCAGGATTTATATGATGAAGGTGAAGCAATGAGCAATATTTATGAACTGTTGAGAAACTGATTAATTAACATTGAAAGATTGGCTGCCAGGGAATTCAAAATGAAGCCTGAAATGATCAATGGTATTATTGTGCCATATAATTTATCAACCAAACAGCTTATTGACAGACTGCACGCTGCAGCAGATATGTCCTGCTTTTCTGTTTGTTGCACAGCTCTTTCGTATAAAGACGATGAAGAAGCGTATGAGGCCTTGCTTCCGTATTTATCTGACAATGATTATCATAAAAGGCTTTATGTATTCGGTGTGATATTTCGTATGCCTTACGCCATTAAGCTAAATGATAAATTGCAGGAAGTGTTGTTGACTGATGGGCTATAGAAAACACTGTAAAGTTGTGTAGAGGAATAGAAGATAGGGAACAAATATTTTTCCATTATACAGACCGGCTACAGATATGCTAACAGGACTTTGGCGTGGGGACAAAGACATTTTAGATGAGACGGTTCCAAAAGCAAATAAATTTGCAACATTATTTGTGAAATATCCTGAGCCAACCATAAACCATTTTTTGACCAATCCCAATTTATAAGGAGGAGTAAAATGCCATATATAACAATCGAAAGCGGAGCTTTATCAGATGAACAAAAAGAAAATCTGATTAAGCGTTTAACAGAAGTTTCATCTGAAATAATGAATGTACCGCAGGAATTTTTCTCTGTTACCATTAAAGAATTACCAGATAAAAATTTTGGTATTGGTGGAAAAACAATAGACAAAGTAAAGTCCGAGTATATGGAAAAACATAAATAAATTCCAGCTGGCTGTGCGGCAAATGACGGGGAACCGTCTGCATGAATTCTTCTGTACAGCGGACCGGATATCTGGCCGTCACCAAGGCGGAATATGCCATCGTGAAGCTTACCGGAAGTCAAAGCTTATCATGGAGGATGGGACGGTGCTATGGAAATGGCGAAGGAGAGGGATATTATGCTGTTTCAAAAAGAAAAGATAGAGGTAATTGCAGGACACAGGGGGTGTTTGGGGGCATTTCCCTCGGAGCATCTGCTTCTTGCTGTGCGGGGCAGCTGTGGGAGGTTAAGCATGGACTGGTTTGAACCGGAAAAAGAAGCCAGAGGATGCGAAGCGGACTATCGCTCTATCCTGTATCTGGGCGAAACCCCGCTGCTCAGGATACAGGCCAACGGCTCCCCTACCTGTGAGAGTATGCTGGCGGCGGGGTACGGGATACCGGAGGACTGCAGGGAAATTCGTTCGGTCCGGGCTGCATTGGATAAGCCATATGCCGGACTTGCGGATGCGCTGGAGCGGGTGAGGCCGGTCCTTGGCCTGCTCCAGCCGGGAATTTATGTATTGTCTTATTCGGATTACTATCCAACCGATGGTGACGGGCATTTCTTCTGGGATGTACCGGAGTCATTGACGTCATTCAAAGCGACGTCGGAATACTATGATTCAGATAAGCATCGTGTGCTTCCCTGTTTCCCCTGCTATCTCTATCCTGCGCAGAGCGCACAAAAGTACGATCCTCAACAGGCGGAGAACTATCGGCGGCGCCTCAGGGCGGGGGAGGCGCTTCCTCCTGTTTTGGCCTATTCGCTCTGGGGATATATGAGTGTCCTTCTGGATGGGCACCACCGCGCCTGCGCCTGTGCGCTGGAGGAAAAAACAGTGCCGGCCCTGACCATATCGCGTCCGGGGCGTATCTGGAGAGAGGGAATCCTGCATATTGTCTGGCCGGATGGGAGCGAGACGCCGGCGGCGGATATCATCACCCCTGCGCAGCAAAAACTCTTTGACTGCCCGTTGGGAAGGAAACGAAGGGGAACGCCTCCGCTGATCGCCTCCGGTGTCCGTCCGGTATGGGACATGGAGTATATAAAGGCAGCGCAGCGTTACCCCATGTATGCCGATGCGGGAGCGCTGGCGCTGTACCCGGGGGTGGAACTGAATGCGGAAGGGCTTCGATGTCTGGCGATGGATGATGATCATGAGGATCCGGACTCGGCGGCGCGGCTGCTGCGGTATGCCGCACGGCAGACCGGAGCCGATGCAAAGGACCTGGCTATGGCGTTCATCGAGCCGGGATACCCGGATGTACTGCGTCAGAGCGCTTTTGAGGTATTGGATCGGATGAAAGATGATCCGGAAATTGATGAACTGATGATTTCCGTATTGGTCAACTGTGAGCGGGAAGACGATCCTGTCTACCGGATCGCCAACGGGCATTGGGATTCATTGGACGGGGAATGAAATGCTTTGCCGTCCTCTTAAATTTTCCATCATTCAGATAATTGAGAGCGGCGGCCTCGCTTAATCTGGTAGTTCCTGCCGGTTCTAATAGTCCCGTGCATCACGATACGCATCCAGCATAGCCTTCAGATGATGCTCCGGCATATTTGCAGGCAGGTTATGGACTCCTGCAAAAATATAATTTCCGCCGGCGCCCAGTATTTTAACATTTTTATAAACGTTTCTGTAGACATCCCCGTAAGAGGAGGATGTATCAATAAGCTGTGCATCATAGCCGCCGCCCCAGAAAACCACATCCTTTCCAAAGCGTTGCTTAAGGGCTTCCGCCGACATACCTGCGGCGGAGGTCTGGACAGGGTTAACGATCTGAACGCCGCATTCGATGAGATCCCCTAAGATAGACGCGATGGATCCGCAGGAATGCAGATTTATTTTCATGTTGGTGATGCTGCGCCAGCCCTGGAAAAACTGTTTATAAAAAGGCTTATAAATATCCCTCCACAGTTCTTCGCCAATGGTAACGCCATTGTTGTCGCCAAAGTCATGTGCCACCGATAGAATATCCACGTATTTTCCTACGGCCTGTTCCAGCAGATCAATCTGCTTTAAGCCTGCTTCCACGCATTTTGACAGCAGCGCCCGCATCACATCCGGTTCTTCCATCATTAAAACCATGGAACCGATTATACCGCCGGGAGCTACCTGCAGGTCGGTAATGCTTTCCCCAAGACAGAGAGACAGATCCGTTTCTTCATATAATTTTTTCGCGGCATTTTCCAGATTACGGAGTGTTTTCTCCTCAATTGTGTCCCTGGGATGGAATTGCTCCGGATCCGGCACTTCGATTTCAGCCATCAGGTCAACAGCCTCATTCTGATCAAAATAATAGGAGCCCTTCGGGCAGATTACTCCGCCGCAGCTGTCCCAGACCAGGTATCCATCGCTGTTTACACTAAAATAATCCTGCACCGGTATGGAGAAGGTTTTTCCCCAGAGCTTCTGTTCCTTCCATTGCCCGTCTGCGTCTCCCCGCAGATCACTTTTACACATATTAGGGGAGGCAAGCAGGATAAGGTCTCCGTCCATGGCACGGATTACGGGTTCTTCAAAAACGGCATTCATCATAAAGGTATCTACTCTGGCGGGCTTTTGCTCCACGCTCATAAGCTTCTGCAGATTATCATAAGCTATTACGTGCAGTCCTGCTGTTTCGCAGCCGCCCAATCCATTCGGTACACGATCCGGAAGCTGGTGATTAAGGACAGCATGTACGCGTTCTCTTGAATTCATAGCATTTCCTCCCAATAATTCATGTTTTGTGTATAAGTCAATCATGCCAAACCATTCCTGTATATTCAATGACATAACCTATGAATTTGTTGACATATCCTACTGCGATTAATATAATGTGTAATAAATTCAGAAAGGAAAAAATATTATGCTGCTGTTATATGGAATTCGCCATGCCTGGCCGGAACAGGCCGGTTTCTGCCTGAACAGGAGAAAAGGATATCCGGGGTATTCCTTTGTACATTTTCTTACGAGTGTGGAAATTGTCATTGATGGGGTAAGAACTGTGGCGCCGAACCATGCCTGTATCATTTATGCGCCGGGGACTCCGCAGTATTTCATTGCGCGGCAGCCGCTGGTGCATGACTGGTTTCATTTTTCCGAAATGCCGGAGGGACTGCCGGAATGCCTGGATCTTCCGCTGGATACACTTCTTTACCCACGCCAGCCGGAATTGATAACGGCCATTGTGCAGGAGATGGAAAGCGAGTTTTTTTCCCGGAAATCAGGAAGCACCCGGCTTATAATGCTGAAAATGACAGAATTATTTATAAAGCTTTCCCGTTCCCTGTCGGATGAGTATACTGCTGCTATTGATACCACCACCTCGGAGGGCTTACGCAGGCTTCGCAGCGAGGTGCTTCTTTCCCTGAATCATCCATGGACTGTGGCGGAGATGGCGGCCCGTATCCCCCTCAGCGAGTCCCGTTTTTATACGGTATACAAATCCTTTTATGGGACATCTCCCATGGAGGATCTCATCCGTGCAAGGATTGATTCGGCAAAAAATGCGCTTTTGTTTACGGACAGGACCATATCCTCCATCGCAGAGTCCCTGGGGTATAATAACCTGACCCATTTTATCCGTCAGTTCCGCAGCTTTACAGGGATGTCCCCATCCGGATACCGCAGAAATAGGGACAATAATTCATAGCCGGGTGAGGGCTGGTTTATGTTTGTGTGGATTGTATCGGTGAAATTGCCGGATATTTACTGTGCTTAGCTGTTCCGGGGAGGATGCGCAAATGAAAGAAAATGTGGAATATATCAAGGTTTTTGCTGACTATGAATCGGACGATATGCCTGTAATTTACATTTATGAGGTTGATTTGGAGGATGAGCGGCTGGCGCTCAGGGCAATTGAGATTTTTGCGGACAGGAAAGTGAAATGTATAGAGGATTTCTATCGTGATGTTATTGAGATTCTTTCCATACCTTCTGTGGCAGAGCTGAATTCAGGAGAGTGGGGCGGGGGATTTTTTGCCTTGGCCATTAGGGAAGAAGAATTTGAGGAGATATGGAATAGTGATAGTTATATGGGCAGATTATCTGCAGAGTAGCTTTTGGCATATTTGGATCACTTTCTGCGGTCTGCGCGTAGGACAGGAGGTGGACTGATCTGGCCGAATAAAAATGTCTCACTCCGGGAACAGGGAGTGAGGCATTTTTAGAACGGCGGCGGGAAGCGCCTGTTTGTTTGGCTGGTTAGGCCGGGGGATGCAAAGAGCTGCCTTTTGGCTGGCTTTGCCGTAAACCCTGACGCTTTCTTTTTTACACCGCGGCAGCGCTGGCAAATCGTCAAAGCAGCGTCACGCATCCATACCCGTTTCATAAAACGGTTTTACAGCGCCGAACAGGCCGGCATCATTGGCGAGCCTGGCGGGAACGATTTCGGCCAGATGCCGGTACTGGGGCGGAAGCTGGCGGTTTGTATGTTTTTCCAGGAGAGGAATCAGGATGTCGCTTTGCTTTGAAATGCCGCCGCCGATTACCACCCTGTCAGGGTCAAGCATCAGGATATTGTTCGCCAGGATACGGCCCAGCGTTTCGGTCCAGTCCTCCAACAGCCGGAGGCAGCAGGGATCATTGTCCCGGATGCGCTGGATAAAGGCAAAGCCGTCGAGCTGTTCGCCGGTAAGCTCCGAGGCCCTTCTGAGAATTCCCAGGGTGGAATAATTGATTTCCAGGTATTCTTCAGAGGAGGAATAATCACTGTAGCCGATTTCCCCGCTCTGAAAATGGCTGCCCGGATATGGCCTGCCATCCAGAATCAGGGCGCTGCCGATACCGGTTCCCAGGGTGATGCACAGCAGGACACGGCTGCCCTGGCCGCTGCCCAGCCAGTACTCCCCTAAAGCGGCGGCAGTACCGTCGTTCATAATAGACACCTTGAGAGACGGATTATGTTGCCGGAGGAATTCAGGGATATTCACGCCTTTAAGATAGGGCAGATTCTCAACGCCGCCCATGCACAGTCCGTCCGATTGGATAAAGCCCGGACAGGACAGCCCTACATTTACGGCGCCGCAGGCAATAGCCTTATCGATAACAGGCAGCAGCAGCTGATAGAATTCATCCAGGTTTTTCAGACCGGAGGTGGGAAAGGAATCTTTCCCGGTGAGCTTTCCGTCTGCCGTGACATAAGCATATTTGGCGGAGGTACCGCCGATGTCAATGGAAAGTGAAAGGTTTTTCTGCATAGTAATACTCCTCGTTTGTTTTTTATTTTAACAGAAGGAAAATAGTAACAGTTCAACTGCCGGACTGTTACGGTAAAATCCTTCAAAATAACAGCTTTTTAATGTCTTCTTTTTCCAGCAGGGCATAGGGACTGAACGCAAATACGGTCATCCGTTCAAGCTCCCCTTTCCCATTCTGCTCCCAGTTAATGGGAAGAAGTTTCTCTGCGATTTCCTCATAAATCCGTGTCCCATGTTCTGTTGTCTGAAGCAGGTTCCAGATTAAGCCGCATAGAACACAGATATTATTATAAAAACGCTCATAATCACTGTTCAGTTCAAACATCATACTGCTCAGTTCGGAATATCCGATTGTCAGAAGCGGATAAATCAGCGGCGGATAGACAAGGTTCCACTTTTCCACAAGGGCGCTGTTCCGGAGAAAAGCATCAATTTGCTCCAGCATGCAGGCCGCATGGGCAGGAAGGCTGTCATGCTTTAAGGACGCTATAATTTCAGCCTGCTGCGCTGTTTTTTCGCTGCTGTAGGTGAGCTGTTCCGGCGTAAGGGCAGAAATGATGTACTTCATACTGCGCAGGAAAGGCTGATAATCCTCAATTACCTTCCGGGAAATTTTGCTCCAGATGAATTCCTGGTATTCACTGCGGGTTCCGGAAAGATAGGGCGTCCATATAAAAAGAGGTATGATTCTCTTGTCCAGCTCCGTAAAATCATCAGCGGCAGCCTTCTTTTCCTCATAGGATTCCATGAGCCTCAGGCTGGCGGCAAGGGAATCGCAGTCGATGGGGGCAGGATCATTTTCAAAATAGCGGGCAAGGATGTCCACATTCCGCCGCATGGTATCCATCCGTTTCGTCAGGGTGTCGATTTGCCGGTAGAAATAGTAGGAAGCAGTTCCTGGAAAACGAAGGATGTGGCGGATATCGGAAACGGGAAAATCCAGCCTGCGCAGCCGTGAAATAATAATGAGATTGCGCATGTCCTCCTCCGAAAAATCATGATATCCGTTTACCGGATCTTCTTTTGGCATGATCAGTTTCTGTGAGATATAGAATTGGATGGTTCTCCTGGATAATCCGGTTTTTTCAATCACTTCCTTAATTCTCATGGATACTCCTTCCTTTATCAAAAAAAGCTACCGTCCGGTGTAAACGTTACTGTCTGCCCGGTGCAAAAGCCTTCACTACAGAATATTTCTCCCTGCACATGATCCGGCCCGCTACCGGAAAGTGTACACCAGGTGAACAGTTTTCGAAAGGCATATTGTGGATAAAAATACATTTCATGTGCAAATCTTCTGTTAATTATAACAAAATCTGAATAAAAAAACACCATTGACTGTACAGATTATGAATAGTTTACAATATAAGATATAAGAAAAGGAGGACGGAACTTATGTATGAAAAATTATTTTCTCCCATCAGGATCAAAGGGATGGAGCTGAAAAACCGTGTTATCCTGCCCGCAATGGGTACCCGTATGAGCGATCATAAAATGGTGACGGATAAGCTGATCCGATATCATGTTGCCAGGGTGAAGGGCGGAAACGGACTGAATATGGTGGAGGTAGCCAGCGTGGAGCCGTTAAGCTCCCCCAAGCAGTTCCTTTCCATTGCAGAGGATAAGTATATTCCGGGGCTGAAGAAGCTGACGGATGCCATCCATGAAGCGGGGGGCAAGGCGGGGATCCAGCTTTGGCAGGGAAGTATTGCCGTAAGCTTTGATCCGGCCGCAGTGATGTATGTGGCCTCTGACATGCCGGTGTCGGCGGAACTTACACTGCCCGGTATCAGCGTGGAACAGATCCATTACATAGCGGACTGTTTTGGCAAAGCGGCGGCAAGGGCTGCAGAAGCGGGCTTTGACTGCGTGGAGTTCCACTGCGCGCATAACTATCTGCCCCATTCCTTCCTGTCGGGCGGAATCAACCATCGGACGGACGAATACGGCGGATCCCTAGAAAACAGGGCGCGTTTCCCGCTGGAAGCCATCCGCGCCATCCGCAGTGCGGTCCCTGCGGACATGCCGGTTTTCATGAGAATAGATGCGCATGATGATTATCTTGAAAACGGGCTGACAATAGAAGAAGTGGCGCAGTTCTGTAAATGGGCAAAGGAAGCAGGCGTGGATGTACTGGATATTTCCAGAGGAAATATAATAACGCCGGCTTTGAAATATGAGGTGCCTTCCCTTGATCTGCCCTGCGGCTTCAATATTGATAATGCGGCATATATCAGGAAAGAAACAGGCATGCTGACAGTTGGCGTCGGCAGGATCAATACGCCGGAGCTGGCGGAGCAGATTCTGGAAGAAGACAAGGTGGATATGGTGGTTATCGGCCGGGGACAGCTGGCGGATCCTGAATTCTGCAACAAGGCAAAGGCAGGAAGAAGAGAGGATATCGTAACCTGTGTAGGCTGTGATCAGGGCTGCTATGACGGTTTTTCCAATTTGGATATGCCCCACATCACCTGCCTGAGAAATCCGGCGGTAGGCCTGGAAGCGGAGATGGAGCCGGTTCCCTGTAAAGAGCCGGAGAAGGTGCTTATCGCAGGCGGCGGAATTGCCGGAATGCAGGCGGCGCTTGTATTGAAGGAACGCGGCGCCAGGCCGGTGATTTATGAAAGCAGCGATCATCTTGGCGGACAGTTCCTGCTGGCAGGGGAAGCGCCCCGCAAACAGGAAATGAAGGCGGCCATGCTTTCCATGGCGTCGCAGGTGAAAAGAGCGGGGCTTGAGGTGCATCTGAATACGCCGGTAACCCCTGAACTGATCGCAGGGGAAAAGCCGCATACCGTAATCTGCGCAATTGGTTCCTCGCCCATCAGCCTGAGAATTCCGGGCGCAGACGGGGAAAATGTGGTGAACTCCCATCAGGTGCTGGGCGGAAAGGTGAAGGTTTCCGGTGCCGCCGTGGTAATCGGCGGCGGTCTTGTGGGTATGGAAGCGGCGGAATATCTTGCGGAAAGCGGCTGCAAGGTTACCGTCCTGGAAATGCTGCCGGAGGTATGCGCTGATATCGGGCCTGTCCGTAAAATCTGTGTGATGGAAGAAATTGCAAAACGTGGAATTGTAACAGTCACAGATATCACGGTAAACCGGATTGAAAATGGATGCGTGTATGGAATCAGGGATGGAAAAGAAGAGTCTTACCCCTGTGATTATGCGGTGGTCGCGGTTGGTTCCAGAAGCAATGACGCTTCGGCGCTGGAGGAAATCTGCCGCAATGAAGGTATCGCTTTCGTGAAGGTAGGGGATGCGCTGCGTGCCCGCCGTGCGATGAATGCCACCTTTGAAGCGCAGGAAGCGGCTGTTAAATTCGATCAGCCTGAATACCGTGCGGTGATTTCAAAAGCGCCCAAAACCGTTTTTGTAACAGGCGGAACCGGGAAAATGGGGATTGAAACGGTGAAGCAGCTGCTTGCAAGAAAACCGAAATTTGTGGTCCGCATGCTGGCGCGTCCTTCCGCAAAGAATAAAGAGCTTGTGAAAAAAATTGCCGATCCTTATCTGGAAGTAGTCTGGGGAGACATGAAGGATTATGAGACAATTCTGAAATGTGTAACCGGCGCGGATTATGTTCTGCACATCGGCGCCATGGTATCTCCGGCGGCGGATAAATATCCGGAAGAAACGCTGTATACGAATATTGGCTCCACCCTGAATATTATTAAAGCCATTAAGGAACAGCCGGATCCGGACAAGGTGAAATTCGCCTATGTGGGTACGGTGGCCATGACGGGTGACAGGCCGGTGCCTGTGAACTGGGGACGCTGCGGAGATCCCATCAATCCTTCCGCCCATGATTATTATGCGATGTCAAAGGTATTTTCCGAGTTATCCGTGTTTGACAGCGGACTGAAATACTGGGTTTCCATTCGTCAGACCGGGCAATACCCGCCGGATCAGGGAGCGGGCGAGGAGCCGATCCAGCACCATCAGAATCCAAATAACGTGCTGGAATGGAGCACGGCGGTGGAATCCGGCATCTGCATGGCCAATCTCTGCGAGGACTGGGTGCCTGAGGAGTTCTGGAGGAAGGCCTATAATTTAAGCAGCGGCAAGGGCTGGCGTTTTGCCCATTGGGAGCTGATGAATTTCAGCTTCGGCCCCATGGGAATCCGTTACCAGGATGTATTTGATGTGACAAAATGTGCGCTTTACAATTTCCATGGCCACTATTATACGGATTCCGATTTACTGGATGATATTTTACATTTCAGGGTAATCCCGCCGGAAAGCTACCGGGCGGAGGCGACGGCGGAAATGGAAGCGATGATGAAAAATCCCATGATTGCCGCCATGATGCCCAATACCCGGTCCATGAAGGAAAACCTGGAAAAAATCAGCCATAAAGAAATGGGAACCTCCTGGATGCTGGAGAATTATCAGGAAGACTGGATTCATGCATTTTTCGGATCCAGAGAAAAACAGCAGCAGATTAAGAGTGTGGAGGAAGGATATGAATTTTACCATCCTTCCGAGGAGAATCCGGTTTATATGGATCACGGCTATGATGAGGGCAAGGCGCTGGAAGAGCTGCAGGCTGAGGATATCAGGAAAGCGGCGCGGTTCAGAGGCTGTGAGCTGCTGGATGAAAATATTCCCGATATTTATACGCCTCTGCGGTTCAGATGTTCGGAAGGCCATGAATATAAAATGAGCGTCAACGCCATGCTGCGCGGCGGCCACTGGTGCCCGGAATGCCAGCGGAACACCTGGCACTATGCCGATATGGCCCGTAAGAGCCCGTTCTATGCCCAGGTGTGGACACCGGTGCATGGGAGCGGGGATGATTACAGCATACCGATGCGTTTCTCCGCATTTGATATCTGGAATGAGCTGAAGGAGAAGCTTGGTCTGGAATAAGCGGATGTGAAATGGTGGTTTGAGGAACGGTTCCTTTAAGGATGGTTTGTAATACCATAAAGAGGTTGGGACAAATAAGAAGTAAGTCAGTACAAATGGTATTACAGAAATAAAGCCACAGAAATGAAGCTACAAAAATAAATCTGCAGAAATAATTCAGTGGAAATAAAGCTGCAGCAGAGAAGCCCCTTCCTGCCGTCTTTGGCGGGGAGGGGCTTTAAGTGATTGGAAGAAAAAGCTGAAAAGGACGGCGGCCTCACTTTATCCGGCGGGCGGTAATTTTGTTAGAGGCATGCAGATGCCTGGGAACATTGGGGTGCTCGTCTTCAAAAACATACGACCTGAAATCAATAATCTCCCAATCCTCATACAGCTTCCTGATTTCGCCGTCATCTGCCATACCGATAGCAAAAGGTGCAATATCAGGAGAGGGAGGTACCTGATTCGTAAACAGCTGCATAAATTGCCAGTCCATGCATTAATTTCTAAAGAGTGTGCCACTGCCAAACGGCGCAGCTTTTCAATTGCATTTACCGACAAATCGAAAGCATCAATATTCCTAAATCCCTGTTTAGCCAGGTACAATGAATTTTTTCCGTCACCACAGCCAACGTCAAGGACTCTTCCCGATTTGTCCAGCAGGTTTTCGATTGCAGTAATGGACTGGTTTGGTTGCCAAATGTAAAAACTGTATCGTCTTTATATGTTTCTTCCCAAAATGGTACTTCCAATTTCGGCCTCCTTATAAATATGACGAACAATATTGTAGGGTTACACGGACCAGTTATGGTTTCAGTCTAATGAATGCCGTTATTTTTGTCAAACCGGAAATGTACGGCACAGGAAAGCGTAACAATTGCCCCCATCAACTGGCCCCCAGAATTTTGTATAAAACAGATTGACTTTTATAACTGCAACAATCATAATTACAGTATAGACGGGTAAAAATGGAACAATAGAATATCAATAAAGTGACTCACAGAAAGGCGAAAAACAGTATGGACAGCAGAAATCATGTAGAAATCAAAGAAGAACTGAAGAAAGCAGCGGCACTGGCTTCGGTTAAATATATCCGCGACGGAATGACGCTCGGCCTGGGCACCGGCTCCACCGCATATTATCTCATACAGGAGGTTGGCGCTATGGTCCGCGCAGGAAGGGCTCTGCAGGCGGCCGTAACCTCCGAAGCGACGGAAAAGCTTGCCGTTTCACTGGGGATTCCCATTATCCGTCCGGAAACCGGGATTAAAGTGGATTTGGCGATAGACGGCGTGGATGAAATCGATGACAGCTTTTGTGCGGTAAAGGGAGGGGGAGGCGCGCTTCTCAGGGAAAAAGTCGTTGCCCGCAGAGCGGATCAGGTGATCTGGATCATGGATGAAAGCAAACTGGTAAAACGCCTGGGCACATTCCCTTTTCCCGCGGAGGTCCTGCCCTTTGGTTCCGCCTGGGCGGCTGAGGCGGTCAAAGAGCTGGGAGGAACGGCGGTCTGCCGTCAGAGGGACGGAAGGCCGTTTGTAACAGATAACGGCAACTGGATACTGGACATCAGCTTCTCAGAAAATATTGATTTCCTGGCAGCGGCGAAAGCGGTCCGCGGAATACCGGGTGTATTGGAAACCGGCCTGTTTGACAAATTCTGCGACCGGATAATCGTCGGTACAAAGGAAGGCGTCCGTGAACGCAGGAACCCATTTAAAACGTCCGGAAATTCTGAAATGCATGGAGCTAAAGCAGAATGAGAAAAAAAGTCGGGTAACCTGTCCGGGTGTCTGCTATACTGAAAACATCTTAAGATTGCAGGAGGGCAGGCCGGTGAACTACTATGAAAGGATACAGAAAGCAATAGATTTTCTGGAGGATAATCTGGAAAATGAAATCAGGGCGGAAGAGGCGGCGAAAGAAGCGTATATGTCGGTTTCGAATTTTTACCGCCTGTTTTTTGCTATTACGGGATTTCAGGCAAAGGAATACCTGATTATGCGCAGAATGTCCCTTGCGGCTTATGATATATGCCAGGGGATGAAGGTGCTGGATGCCGCCGTTAAATATGCATACACCAGCGCCGATGCATTTTCCAGAATCTTTAAAAAAGTCACCGGCTTCTCTCCAAGCGCCTGTTCCCGGGAAAGAGCGGACTACAAGTTTGAAAGGATAAATGTTATGGATAAATATTTTGAAATTCCCGACGAAGAGATGAATGAAAAGTACCCGGATATCAAAATTTTGAAAGAAATGCCACCCATGCGTGTTGCTTATTTCTGTTATTACGGAAAAAATCCCGAGGACGGTGCATTTGCAACTATGAGCCAGTGGGTTTTGCGGGAAAAACTGGACATACGCAGTGGAAATTACCGTATTTTCGGTTATAATGCGCCTGACTGCGACCCTTCGGCGGAAGAATACGGGTATGAGGTATGCGTCACGATTCCGGAGGATATGGAAGTGACGGATGAAAAAATAAAAACAAAGTGGCTGAGCGGTGGTCTGTATGCGGTTATCACAATTGAGCGGACAAAAGAGGAGGAACTGGGAGAAGGCATCATGCGCGGCTGGAAGCGTTTCTCAAATTGGCTGGAAGGCAGCAAATATGTATATGGTGACGCCCAGTGGCTGGAAGAGCATCTTGGCTTTGATGACGCATTTGCGCATACGGGCGGCGTGGAATTATACATGCCGGTGCGGCTGAAAAAGGATATCCAGGCGGAGTTTACCAATGAAACTGAGGAATATGTGGAACCTTTTATGACCGCATCCTGCACGGCGACAGGTCCCGGAGCGGAAGCGTGGGCGAGAAAGAAGCTGGCCGCGTGGATGGCAGACAGAGGAATCCTGCCTGGCAGGGAAGAGAACAGGCTCTTCGCCTTTTATAGCTTTGAAAAGCTGGACAGCCCCGACTTTTTTTACCGCCTGTATATACAGATTCCGTATGAAATGGAAATAAAAGACGGGGAAGGCGTGATAAAAGAGGAATTTCCCGGCGGGCTGTATCTAAAAAGGCTTGTAAAATATGCGCAGAACGGCCGTTCCTGGTTTGACTTCATAAAAAAGATGGAGAACAGTGATCAGTACGGCTTCGGTCCGCAGCCATTCATGGAGGAGTATCTTGTTGATTCCATGGAAATCTGCGGGGAAACTGAGGTTGCCCAGTATATGCCGGTGGTGAAAAAGGATGGGGAGCAGGCTTAGGACTGGCAGGGGGCGGGAAATAACCCCTACAGGAAAATTATGCCGAGATGCTTTTGCAGAAGATTTGTGTTCCATGTTTTTACCGATGTTGTAACACCACTGTTTCAGCCTGGATTTCAGGCTGCTGCACCGTTGTATCAGCTCTGAAATTTTACCTTGTTGTATTGATTTCGATATATGTTATAATGTTGCTGTGCGCCACTGAACTGTAGTGGCGCATGGAAAGCCGGCTGCGGCTTTGGCACACGAACATAATAACAAATACAGGGAATCCGGTGCGGAATGAAAAAATTAAGGTTTATCCAATCAGGCTATTTTATATTACTCACATCTTTCTTTGTCGTATTTCTTTTTGCGGTTTTTAATATCTTTACCATCAGACATTTCAATCGTCGGATAGAAGAAATTTACAAAAATTCCCTCAATTATTCCAGTAATTACTGGGCGGATCAGTTTTATGTGGCAAATAAAGAACTGACTTCACTGATTAATAAAAACAACAGCACGGATTATAATCTGATCTGTGATTCCTCCGATTCGGATTTCATTGAAGAAAAAAGTTCGGATCTCCAGCGTGATCTGACCAACCTGTCTATTATCAATGAAAACCAGATTGTTTTTTTCGTCTTTATTCCGGACAAGAATATTATGCTTTCTTCAATTTCATATCTGGATTATTTTCAGGAGAAGGAAAATGATGAACTGAAAGAGTATATACTGAACGTTCAGGTCAATAATTCTGCTGACTGGAAGGATATCAAGCTGGGGGGAAAGGATTATTTCCTGCATCTGTATGAGCATAAAGGGGGATTCAGCGGCTGTTACATCAGTTGTGAAAATGTTCTTAATGATATTATGCCCCAGGATCAGGAAAGTAATGTCTATCTTTTGAATATGGACGGCTCTGTTTTTTATAAGGCTGATAAAATCGAGGAGTACAAAAACTGCTTTACTTTCTCACGTGCAATCAGAATGATTAACAAAAAAATCTGTGTGGAAATCCCTTATTTTAATTTTATAAACAGTGGTTCCTATCTTTTTATTATCATAATAATTGCGATAATAGCCTCTTTCCTTCTGATATGGATAGCGCTGTTTCACCAGGACAGATCCGTATTCAGGCCTCTTACAAAGCTGAAAAATGCAATGGAGGAATTCAGCGGCGGAAATACGGAGATCCGATTGCAGGATCACACAACAAACCGGGAGATTACCGTGCTGTATAGGACCTTCAATCATATGGCGGAGCAGATTATCAATCTGAAAATTGATGTGTATAAGACAAGCCTTGAAAAGGAAAAGATATTTAATCAGTTTCTGCGCGTACAGATACAGCCTCATTTTTATACCAATATTTTGAACCTGATTTATACACTTGCCAGCATAAAGGATTATGTTACAATACAGGAACTTACTAAAAACATGGCGGAGTATTTCAGGTATCTGTTGTCCTTGAAGGAGGATTATGTATATCTGGAAGACGAACTCCAGTGCATCGTACGCTATGCACAGGTGCAGAAAATAAGGTATCAGGATAATTTTCAACTGAGAATTACCTGTAATGCTGATGCCGATGAGGAAAAAATACCGCCGCTTCTGATACAGACTTTCATTGAGAACAGTATCAAGCATAACATCATGCTGGTACAGGATTTGGAAATCTCTCTGCTGATAGAGGAAGAAGGCGGGATGCTGCATATAATTATTAAAGACAATGGACTGGGCTTCCCTGTTGAAATCTTGGACAGGCTGAATGATAATGAGAATATTGAAGAAGACGGAAGGCATATTGGCATCATTAATGTAAAAAACCGTATGCAGGTATTGTATGGCGGGCAGGCCGCTGTATCAATTCGGAATGAGGTGCAGGGGGCTGTGGTTATGATCCGCATTCCCCGGATGAATAAGGATGAAAATACGGAACTATGAATATATTAATTGTTGATGATGAAGTAATCGTAGTAAATCTTTTGAAAAAGCATATTGACTGGCAGGGGCTGGGAATTCATGAGGTTTTCACCGCCTATACGGCTATGGATGCCAGAAGGCTTGTTTCGGGCAACCAAATAGATATTATTATTTGTGATATTGAAATGCCGCAGGAAAATGGACTGATGCTTCTGGCATGGATAAGAGAAAATTTTCCTGATATTGTGAAGATTATACTTACCGGATATCCGGATTTTAAATATGCGCAGGATGCTATAAATATCGGCGTTGTGAAATATTTATTAAAGCCGGTAAGCTTTGAGGAGCTGTCGGAAACAATAAGGCTTGCCGCAGAAGAAATCAATAAAAAAAGGAATGAAAGCCTTCAGGGGAATGCGGGACAGAATGTATATGATCCAAAAAGGGAAGAAAAGATTTTTTACACCAATTTGATTACCGGCGATATTCTGCCTTTTACGGAGTTTATTAATAAAGCGGCTGAGGTAGGAGGACTGGCAAGAGAATCCCTGGAGCCAAAGGGGCTGGTGTATATACGGCTGACAGGAACCCAGGTGCAGGTGAAAAATAATAGCATCCTGCTGTTTGCGTTGAGTAATATTGCAGAAGAGCTTTTTGCTGATATCACGGAGATACATCTTTGGGACAATATCTTCTGGATTATTAAAACTGATAATGACAGGAAGCAAATCCATGATATGTGTGAGCTGTTTATATCCAAGCTCAAAGGAAGGTTCCAGGGGGAGATATTTGCCTATTTTATCAGACGCGTCAGCCTGGAAACCCTATCCGAACGCTCCATGGATTTAAGGCATGCCGCCATGCAGTACCGGAATATGGGGCAGTTCATTTATGATGTGGATAAGCTGATTGATGCATCTATGGACAGGGAGCATTCTCCTGCAGTCCAGGGCGGTGACTGCCCCACATCGGCATGGGCGGTTGTTGAATCGGTTAAGAATTATATTCATGGGCATTATATGGAGGATTTAAGCAGGCAGGATATTGAGGCGGCCGTCCATTTGAATGGGGATTACCTGAACCGTATATTTAAAAAGGCCACGGGTTATTCCCTGGTACAGTACATTCAGTACTACAGAATTTTGGTTTCCAAACGTCTTTTGGCGGAAAAGACATGTACAATAACAGAAGCGGGAACAAAAGTTGGTTTTGATACCCCCTCTTATTTTACCAAGGTATTTAAAAAATGGACGGATATGACTCCGTACGAATACTATAATCGCTCGGAAGGCAGATAATATAAAAGTCTAAAACGTTCTATTCATTGGTCGGTTTTGTTGTTGAGACAAAACCGACTTTTTACTACACTTTAATCAACACAGAAAAATGTGCTTACAAATTTAAGAGCGGGATAAACTATATGTTCAAACGGAGTTTGTTCCGTGGAAAAGAAAAAGGAGGGTATTATGTTACGAAAAAAAATCAGTGTGTTATTAGCAGTGGCAATGGCGGCTGGCTTGGCGGCCGGCTGTGGTTCTTCAGGCGGCAGTACGGTGGAGAGCAGTGTAAATGAATCTTCGGCGGGTACGCAGGCGGAGTCTGTACAGGAAAGTAATGCCGGGCAGGAAAGCGCAGATGGAGAAAAGGAGCTTTCAGCGCAGGAGCCATATACGGTGAGAATTGTAGCAGACGGATATGGATCAGAGGAGGCCTGTGCTGAGATTTCCGCTGCTGTTTCTGAAATCACAAAGGCAAAATTCAATACGGAGGTTGAAATTGTACGTTATGATTTTTCAACCTATGTGGATAAAGTACAGACAGAACTGGCATCCGGAGAAAAGATTGATTTGCTCGGCGGCGTATCGCAGCTTCCTATTCCGAGTGCGGCGAGCCAGGGGCAGGTAATTGCGCTGAATGAACTTTTGGAGTCTGACGGCCAGGATATTCTTGCCGATATCAGTAAAGAAGATTTAGCTTCCACATCTATAGACGGTCAGGTTTATGCAATCCGTAACAACAAAGAATTGGGATTGGGACTGGGATTTGCATGTAATACCGAAATGCTGGAATCTCTCGGTGTTGATTACAGCAATATCATGACGGAAGCTGATATGGAACCGATTCTTCAGGCGGCAAAAGAAAAGTATCCGGATGTATATCCTCTGGCCTCCGACAGCGGCGCAATGGGGGACTATATGCTTGCGATTGACTGGTTGGGAAGGGATTTCGGCGTACTTACGGATTCCTTCAGCGATGACACCACGGTGAAAAATTTCTATACCTCCGACGAATACTATGAATTATGCAAACGAAGATATGAATGGTCCCAGAATGGATTGATTATGCCTGATGCCAGCATCAATACGGAGCAGGTAAGCAGCCTTATGGGTGCGGGAAAGGCCTTCAGCGCAACAACGGAAACCAAACCCGGCATTGAATCACAGTGGGAAAGAAATACGGGAATTGATGTGACCATTATCAATATTGTCCCCTATTATACGACAACCAGCAATCTCAATAACTACTGGTATATCCCTTATACCAGCGAACAGCCCGAGAGGGCCATGCAGGTTCTTAACGAAATGTATTCCAATCCCGATGTGGCAAACCTGCTTATTTATGGCATCGAAGGAAAATATTATGAGTTTGTTGATAAAGAGAAAGGGCTTATCGATTATCCGGAAGGCGTTACCGCCGATGATCTGGGCTGGACAGTTGCCGCATGGCATTTTCCCAATGAACTGATTGCCCATAAGTGGGTTACGGATGGTCCTGATATCTGGAGTGATACAATCCAGTTTAATAAGGACTGCCATCCCTCTATTGCAAAAGGCTTTGTATGGGACAGCACGGACGTAACCAATGAAGTGGTGGCCTGCACCACTGTTCTCAATAAATATAAAAAGGGACTGGAAACAGGGGATGTGGATCCGGATTCCGTATGGGATCAGATGAAAGCTGAATTTGAGGAAGCGGGTATCGAAAAGATTCTCACCGAAAAACAAAAACAGCTGGATAACTGGTTAGCTGATAATAAGTAATTTTACTTTTTAAATACTCCGGCCTTATGGCGGGCTGCAGGCTGCGGCGCTCCTGAGGCCGGAAAAGCAGTACTAAAATTCTCTGTAACACATAAAGCGGGGCATATATGAAAAAGAAAAAAAGATGGTTGCATTTGAATTGGGCTCTATACCTTATGCTGATTCCGGGATTTATATATTTGCTGTTCAATAATTACATACCTATGACATTTACTGTGATAGCTTTTAAAAAGTATAATTTTCAGAAAGGTATCTGGGGAAGTGAATTTATCGGATTTGATAATTTTAAATCCCTGTTTTCCACGAGGGATTCCTGGATTATACTGCGCAATACGGTGGGGTACAATCTTATTTTTATAGCGATAGGCCTTTTTGTGGGACTTGCGATAGCAATTCTTCTGGATGAACTGAATTCTAAAAGAGGGAAGCGCGCCTTTCAGATGACATATCTTATTCCCTATATGATATCCATTACGGTTGTCAGCTATATTGTATACGCTCTGTTAAGTACAGATACCGGGTTTATTAACAATAGTGTTTTGGAACCTATGGGAAAGAAAGGCGTTTCCTGGTATGCACAGCCGGCGTTCTGGCCTTTTATATTGGTTGCTGTGAATCAGTGGAAATGGCTTGGCTATAATTCCATTATTTATTATTCCTCAGTTATCAGCATTGATTCCAGCTATTATGAAGCGGCAACAATAGACGGCGCCACAAGATTCCAGCGGATTATGTACATTACCATTCCGATAATCCGTTCCACTATCATTACGATGACCCTGCTCCAGCTGGGCAGTATCTTCCGATCGGATTTTGGCCTGTTTTATCAGGTACCCATGGACAGCAGCGCTTTGATGAATGTAACGAACACGATTGATACTTATGTTTACCGGGGAATCAAGAGTGTGGGTACTTTGGGGATGTCGTCGGCAGCAGGGCTGTACCAGTCTGTGGTCGGTTTTGTATTGATTCTGGCGGCAAACGGTATCGTCAGAAAAATTGACAGAGACAGCGCCATATTTTAAATAGCAGAAAGCGCCTGCAATCTGTGCGGAGAGGTTATCATGGTAAAAAGAGATAAAGTTTTTCAGACAATAGATCATATTATTTTGTTTTTAGTGTCATTGTTTTGTGTTCTGCCGCTGATTCTGCTTTTTTCATCTTCCTTCAGCAACGAAACGGCGATACTTCATGAGGGCTATCATATACTGCCCAGGCAATTTGATTTAACGGCATATAAGTATATCGTCAATGGCTCCAGCGGCATTTTGAGATCCTATGGCATATCAGCCTTGGTTACGATTGTGGGGACATTGGGAAATCTGGTGCTTACAATACTGTATGCCTATCCGATTTCCAGAAAGGATTTAAGGGGGCAGGCATTTTTTTCCTTTTTCCTGTTTTTTACAATTCTGTTTAACGGGGGCCTGATTCCTACCTATATGATGTGGACCAATACATTCCATATCAAAAATTCTTACCTTGCATATATTCTTCCGAACCTGCTGGTAAACGGATTTTATGTCATTATGGCCAGGAATTACTTCGCCTCTAATATTCCCGTGGCGCTGCTGGAGTCGGCCAAAATGGACGGGGCAGGGGAATTCAGAATACTGCGCAGTATCGTACTGCCCATGTCCAAGCCAATCCTGGCTACCCTGGGGCTGTTTGTGTCCCTGAATTACTGGAATGACTGGCAGAACGGTCTGTATTATATCAGCAATGATAAAATGTACACGATTCAGGTGCTTTTGAACAGAATGCTTTTGGATACGCTGTATATGCAGCAGGGACTGGCGAAAAACATCAGCAGCAGTATCGGCGCTTCCCTGCCGACGGCAACGTTAAAAATGGCAATCGCGGTTCTGGGAGCGATTCCGGTGTTGATTATTTTTCCGTTCATTTCCAAATATCTCTCAGGAGGTATTGTGGTGGGAGCGGTAAAAGGATAACTTAAAAAGGAGTGTAATATGTTATTTGAAAATTTTAAGCAGGGGCTTAATCTGGGAGGCTTCCTGTCACAATATGAGCTTATCGCAGACGCGGGTTCCAAAGAAGCTTTGCAGCAGCATTTTGAAACATTTATTACAGAGGATAATATAAAACAGATTGCGTCCTGGGGTTTTGACCATGTGCGGATTCCGGTGGACGGATGGCTGTTTCTGGATAAAGAAAAGAAAATTCTCAGGGAAAAGCCGCTGGAGTATCTGGATCGTTGTATTGGCTGGTGTGCCGATTACGGCCTGCATGCTGTAATTGACCTGCATAATATTGAAGGGCATGTTTATGGACAGATGGAGATACCTACGCCCCTGATGACGGATGAGGCGCTTCGTGATGATTTCTGCCTGTTCTGGGCGAGAATGGCAGAGCATTTTAAAGGATATAAAGGGACTCTGCTTTTGTTTGAATTATTCAATGAGATTGCGGACTCCACCGGATATATGTGGAACCGGCTGTACAAAAGGACGATCAAGGAGATACATAAGGAGGATCCCGGCCGGTGGGTTCTGGCAGGGACAAACAATGTAAACAGCGTGGGGTATCTTGACCGGCTGGATTTAGTGGAAGACCCTTATGTATTTTATAATTTCCATTATTATGAACCGAATGCTTTTACACATCAGAAGGCGCATTTTTCAGAGGAATTCTGCGCATACAGGCATACGTTGACCTATCCGGGAGATATGACGGATTATATTGCCTTTCTAAAAGCAAACGACAAGTTTAGGAAGGAACATCCTCTGATGTCGGAAGAAACGAACTGCAACGATAAAAGCCTTATGCTGTCCCTTCTTTCTTATGCGAAAGACTTTATGCAGTATTCTGGTTGTGGGCTTTACTGCGGGGAATTTGGAGTCATTGACTCCGCGCCTGCCACAGAAGCTGTAAAATGGATCCGTGATTTTATTACTATCTGTGACGGACTGAAAATAGGGCATGCCATGTGGAATTACAAATGTCTTGATTTTGAATTGGTAGATATCAATAATCAGATAGTAAGGCCGGAGATCCTGGATTTGCTGAAAGAACTGAATCAATAAATAAGAGACCCTTTCATCTGAAGGAGAACAGGTGAAAGGGTTTTCTGTATTGGCGGTGGTATTTGCAGTTTTGTAAAACATTATAGCGTAAAAAGCGGGTAAGATAAAATATACTGTACTATACGAAGAATGGAATCATGCAGTGAAGTATAATGATTCGTTTGACTTTTGTATGGTGGACCGTTAGAATTTAAAGATAACATTACTATCCATTCAGGAAGAAAATTTAAAATGGTAGAGGGGAAGCACGATGGGAGATACAAATCTGGAATACGATGAAAGTTTCGGGATAAATACATTTAAAAGAGAAATATGCGGCGAGTTGGGGGAGGAGTTCTGGAATAAACTGACAGAGGATCTCATATTGCCTGATATGGAGACAGAGGCACAATGTCAGTGCTGTAATATGAAAGCTTTTATGGAGAAATTTGATAGTATGACAGATCCTGAAACGATAAACAGGATTTTGGCCAGAGTGAGGCATGGTGTTACGCCCTCACAGTCAGCATGGGCGCGGGTGGAATTTCTGAAGGTTGGGGATCTGGATAAGTTTTTAGAGGGACATCTGCAAAAAGAGCTGGCTGCCTTTGAAAAAATGAACGCAGAAGGTAAGGATTTCTATGGAGAGGAAATTACAGATGAGGTCTTGGAATTTATCAGACAGAATCCCATGATACTGGCGCCGGTACGAAAAGGAAGGAAGTTGTACATGCAGGCTTTCCCTGCGAACATGAAGGAATATCTGAGCGCTTCCGGGGAGCACATGAAGCGCTACTATGCCTGCCATTGTCCGTTTGCGAAGGAATCCATCCTGTCTGAAGCCCCGGTTTCGGATAGTCTGTGCAGCTGCAGCCTGAGACATGCAATGAATTTTGCAGAAGCGTTTCTGGACAGAAAATTAAACGGCCGCGTCCTCACTTCCGCTTTAAAAGGCGATATGGTATGTAGCTATGAAGTCAGCCTGCCGGATGACATTATGGAAAATTATGTGAAGGAATGCCCCGGGGATTAATTCCTTCCCATGGAAAGGATAGCTTATGGAAATCACAATGAAAAAATACACGCCGATGGACTACGATTTTGTTTATCAGCTGAAGAAAATATGCTATTATCCCTATGTTTCTGAGATCTGGGGCTGGGATGAAGAAAAGCAGACAGACTATTTCAATGCCTTCATGGAAAATGCAAAGGAAAATATGAACATAATTTATTCCCGGGGAAAACGGATCGGCATGATAAACTGGAGTGTGGACGGAGATACCTGTGAACTGGAAAATATCTGTATTCTTCCGGAATACCGGAATCAGGGTATTGGCTCCCGTTTACTGGCAGAAACAATTGAAAGCAGCGGATTTTCCAAAGTCAGGCTTCAGGCATTTAAAAAGAATCCTGTTATCCATCTATATCATCGGCTGGGTTTTTCTATTGTTGAAGAAACGGAAAATCATTACAGGATGCTTCTGGAAAAATGAGCTGCTAACAGCCTGATAGTTTTTTCATACAGTTCGCCCAGACCCGGCAGCCAGGTAAGCTGCCGGAAGTTGGTTTTATCGGAAAGTAAGGGACAGCACGGTTTCAAAGGAATAAGGTTTCCCGGCAAGGACTTCAGTCCATTATAAAATCCGACAGGTTTTCCGGTCCGTTCAGGACTTCGCGGCTGATGAAAAGTAATCGATCCTCCGTCGTGGAAAAGGACCAGCGGACCAGGGCAATTTGATCATTTTCTATTTCCAGGCATGTGATGCTGTACGGATGTACACAACTGCCGTCATTGAAATATGGGCAGGAACCCGGATTCGGGAATACCGGCCGGTGGGTATGGCCGGCTATGACAATTCGGTTAGTTTCCCTGGAATAGGCACACAGTTTTTTCTCTATCTTTTCCACCAGTTTTACGGATCGGCCGGAGCCTGTGGGAGCGCGGAAGCCAATTGTTTCCAGCGGTTTCCAGACATATCTCACCAGGAACCGGCCAAGGGGCCAAAGCTCATCGTTGAGCAGACTTCCCTGGTGGCCGTGGATGAGGAGAATGCGCTGCAGCGTATCTTTATTTTCGAGGATAATTCCTTCTGTAATTTTCAAATCCTTATAAAAATAATCTTCCGGTTCTGTGACATCGCAGGAATAATTTGTACAGTTTGATGTGGAAAAATTTTTCCTTTTTTTTACAATATCATGGTTACCGTATATCATGTAAAGCCGGTTATCCTGATAAAAACGGTTCATGAGCCGGAAAATATGGCTGTAGGTTCTGATAATTGTGTGGATGCATCTGTTTTCCCAGAGTTCATCACCATCGCCAAGTTCGATATAGGTAAAACCATTCTCGTAGTAATATTCCAGGGCGCCTTGAAAAATCGGGCTGTTCGGAAGAAAATTATCGGCTCCGTTTCCCTGGCCCCGATGACAGTCGCTCATAATTACGATGCGGGAGTTTTTATCATAGGGAAGAACGGGAGCGGAGGTGTAGACTTTATTCAGTTTATCGGCAAGCGAAGGCATCAGCGGCACATCCCTTTTTCAGTATTTTTTTCCTCACATTCACATGCTGTGCTGTTTGTGCATGGACAGCAGGGATTCTGCGGCTTCTGGCAATTACAGGGAGTACAGATCCTGTTGGGAAGCCGTTTTGTATGAGTGGCAGGAGAGCAGGGGCAGGGTTTGGGGCAAGGTTTGGGGCAAGGTTTCGGGCAGGGCTTAGGGCAAGGGCAGGGCTTAGGGCAAGGGCAAGGCTTGGGACAAGGACAGGGGTCAGGGCCGGGACAAGGACTGGGATCGGGCTCCGGACCTGGGTCGGGGTTGTGACCCTTGTGAATAAGGTCAATCAGCCAGTCAAAAGCTTCATAGAAGGATCTCGCATACAGGGAATGCATACAGAATTCATACAGTTCGGGCATGGCTGTCTTAAGATATTCAAGTTTATCGAGAGTTTCCGTATATTTTCCGGTCACCTGCCTGTAAAGGCCGCAGTTGATGGAGTTTGTATTCTGCACCAGAATTCCCTGAGGCGTACTGTTGGAAAGAGGCTGGGAACTGTGGGGCGTTGTGTAATGGATGGTAACCGTATTTGAATGAACACTGTATTCTTTTTTGCGGTAACCGATATCCACCAGGCCATTTACAAAAGCGTCCCGCATGGTTCTGTTTGGAAATTTGATTTTGGCATCCATGGTGAGAGTATCAAGGTGGGAAAATTCTCCCAGCTTAAACCCGGTAAGCCACCAGTGAATCCCGCTGCGTTTGAAAAGAACCTTTCCGTTTTTGCGGAGGACAAAGCTCATATCCAGACGTTCATCGTCTGAGGCGCAGTCGTAATAGGTTCCGGTGAACTGCTTCGTCTTAATATCATCGGAAGCGGTATTGTAAATGCCGATTTCAGCGCCGGTTGTTATTCCGTACTGGCCTTTCCATAATTCTATCATCCATCGTTTCCCGTTGTACGTAAAACAGACGGGCTCACAGTGCATAACCATGTTAAAATCGGCGGAGCCTTCGTCATACAGCCGGCAATATCCCATTTCACGCTGCCAGCAGTCCATGACGGAGTAGAACAAATCATTTTTCAGATCATAAGCAAAGCCTGCATCTTTCAAATCCTGGTTCAGCTGCTGCTGCTGTCCGGTTTTATCTTTGGAAGGTTTGAATTTCCTGGTACGTATTTTCCATATGCATATAAACAAAATGAAACCAAGTATCAAAATGCATGCTACGCATAAAAGTATGGTTCCTAACATTGGATTCGTGCCCCCTTTTATAAGGCTTAGTATTGTTTATGTTATTTTATGCGTATTACGACAAAAGTTTACAAAGTTTTTATTTTTATGCCGGGAGCTGTATTTGGGAACAAATGACTATAATGGGATTCGGCATTGAGAAAAAAGAGGATTTATCTATAATTGAGATAGGAAGGGTGTTCAAAGCATAAATCGAAAGTTAAGCATGGACGGCCTTTTTGTAATAGAAACAAATAAAAAAAGCGGGGCAAAGGAGAAGTAAAATATGGAAGCAGAAAACAGACTGACGCAGTGGGTGAAAGAAAAAATTGAAAAAGAATACCGGGAGGACATTGCTCTCCTTATAGGAGTAACAGGACATGCCACAAACGGCGACGGTCATGGAGAGTGTTTTGACTATTATGTGCCTGTCAATGAACGGGGAAACGAATTGGCGCAGACCTTTATTATTGACGGAGTTGGGCATGATTTGTACCCCCGTTCCTGGGAAAGAACGGAAAGGACGGCAAATCTGGAGGAATTCCCGACACTGTGCCTTGCGGCCTCAGAAATCCTGTATGCAAGGACCCGGGAGGAGGAGGAACGTTTTCTTTCTTTGAAAAACAGATTGTTTGAAAACCTGAGGAATCCAGGTTTGATGTATCAGAGAGCTCTGGAACGGGTGGATATGGCCATGGACATTTACCGTACGCTTCTGTTTGAAGAAAAGCTATGCAAATGCCGGATGGCAGCAGGATATATCCAGAGCCTCCTTACGCAGGCGGCCGCGTTTATGAACCAAACTTTTGCGGACTGCGGTATTTTTTCGGAAAAACAGGCGGAGCAGGGCAGCGCGGAAAGCAGAATGTATCACTGTCCCGAACTGAAAGAGGTTCCTGAAAAATTTTATGATTATTCAAAGCAGCTTCTTCGGGCGGATACGATTGAAGAAATCAGGGAGCTGATTTATCTTCTGATACAGTCTGCCCGGAGCTTCCTGCAGCAGCGCAGGCCGGCTGAAATGAAAAAAGAGAAAAAAGACGGTTATGAACAGCTGTCAGGCTGGTATGAGGAAATGAGCCTTACCTGGAGAAGAATCTGCTATTTCTGCCAGCAGAACATGCCGGAGGAAGCTTTTCATGACTGCGTCTATCTGCAGACCGAGCTGGTTGTGGCTGCGGAGGAATTTGGCTTTGAGGAAATGGATCTTTTAGGCTTTTTTGACCCTGACTGCCTGGAAAAAGTGAGCAGGCAAAGCTGTGAGCTGGAAAAAGCGGTGAGAGCGATTATAATAGAGCGTGGAGGAAAAATAAACGAGTACCCTTCCCTGGAGGATTTCCTTTCACGGAACTAAAGGGAAGAAGCCGCGCGAAACAAAATCTCGTAAAGCGGTTTTAGAAAGGAAGGGGAGTGAAATGAAATATCGGAATGCCTCTGAAATTTTTCCGGACGAACTGCTTCGGGAAATACAAAAATATTCCTCCGGTGAACTGGTTTATATTCCGGAAAAGGAAGAGAAAAAAGGATGGGGCGCCGTATCCGGGGCCAGGGTATATTATGAGCAGCGCAATGAAGAGATCCGGCGCAGGTTTTATGTGGAAAAACAGAAAATGCAGGAATTGGCCGAGGAGTATGGGCTGTCGGTTGAGACGGTGCGGAAAATATTATACAGATGAGAAACGCTGTAATTGGTGGAAAAGTATGTTATAGTAATTAAAAATATGGGATAAGCGCGGTGCAGCAGGCAGGGAGGGAAAGGCATGAGGTGGGCATTTTCAGAGGACAATACGCCAGCGGTTATAACGGCGGAAAAGCATGTGAGGAGCAGTCATGGCAGCGGGGATATAAGGGAGCTGCCGGAAACCTGTGTGATATTTGAGCTTGGAATCGGGCTGCGGTTCCTGAAAGAAAATTTTGACACGGTCACTCTTTATGACAGACTTCCTTGTTTTCTGGACAATCCGGAGTGTATTGCGGTAAAAGGGCATCCGGACATCTGCTTTACCAAAGGCGGATATGGCTGCCCGGCGGCTGTTGATACACTGGAAACGGTCAGGGCGCTTGGCGTGAAACGGATCCTTGTCGTCGGTATGTGCGGCGGGTTCGGGAAAGAAATCCAGGTTGGCGATGTGGTGGTGCCGGATAGCATTTTATGTGAGGAAGGCACCTCACATCATTATTTTGAAACGGTGGAATTTGTCAGGCCGGAGGAAGCTTTTTTTAATCAGGTAAGGGAATATTTTCAGGGAAAATTCCATACGGTTGTGAATTCTACCGTTACGACGGATTCCTTTTATCGCCAGACCTTTGCCAAGGAAGCGTATTGGCGGGAAAAGGGATGCGTGGGCGTGGATATGGAAGCGTCTGCACTTTTATCCGTAAGCAGGTATTATTCCATGCCTGCGGCAGCAGTTCTGCTGTGTTCGGATAAACATCCGCTTTCAGAGACGGAAAGCGGATGGAAGTGGGGAACTGAGGATTTCAACAGGATCCGGGAAGCGTATGTCAGAGCGGCTATTATGTTTGCATTAGGGATATGATGAGATGAAAAAGCTTTTTATTGGTACAAAAACGGAAATTGTCCGGTTGCTTTGGGGATTACGGTAATTGACGGTTATTTATATGATATAAAGCTGGTAAATTATGAAGATGAGCTGGAAAGAAGCTATGACTCAACCGCTTTATGGGATTTATCCTATGCTGATATTCTTTATGATCCTGAAGGAAAAATTGCAGAATTTAAATCCAGGAAGCTGGCTTGTACGGTTGATATAGACAGTGCCGGGGGATTGCTTTGGGAAGCATATTGGAATTACAGATTGGCAGGTGATATCTGGATATACAGGCAGGATACGATGCAGGGGCATTATGTTTTTAATAATGCGATAAAACCGCTGGTTAGTGCGCTTTTTATTGTAAACAGGGAATATATACCTCATGATAAATGGCTGATTCACATGAGCAGAAGCCTGGCCTGGAAACCGGACAGCTGGGAGAAGGATTTGCAGGGCGCATTAAATACCGGAGATTTTTCAGTCCAAAGCCTTCAGGAAAGGCAGATGTGTATCGACAGGCTATGGAACGGTATGAATGACAGGCTTTGTGAAATGACAGGAACAGATGACCGGCTGAATTTTGTGCGGAAGGCTGGTTATGAGTCTTTAAAAAAGCTGATTGAAAAGGAAGAATATACATTGCAGGAGTGGGCGGCAATGGAGGGGCTGGAGGCTCTTAATTATGAACCGCTTCATTCTGTTTTTCACAGAGAAGGGGATAGAATTTTGCTTGATAAAGAACGTTTGCTTTCGATTAGGCCGGAGGATATGTATGTGTGGTTTTATGAGATAGTTGATGCGGGCAGGAAGGGCGTTGCGGCGGAATAGAAGAGGGAAGAGTAATTTAAGCTCAGGCTGGGGAGGACAGACAAGGGAAGTATTTAGAGATGAAGAGAAGGGGACTTTTTTAGGACGGGAGTATGATTTTAGTTGGTGCGAACCGTAAGTTCCCATGGATTTGCCGGGGAATTCGCACCTGTTTTTGGGGAGAAATGGATGAAATATAGTGTGGAGATGATTATTTGGTGGAAATAATCGTGGGGTGGTTGTATAATAGATATAGATTTTGCAGGGGAAGGGATTGGGTTTTTGGAGGGATTTGCTGTCGAGGTCTTTGCGACCTCGTGGATTGAAATTGCCCCACAGGTTACTTCATACCCAAAGTTTGCCGTCGAGGTCTTTGCGACCTCGTGGATTGAAATAGAAATATCCTCCATGATGGTTTCCTCTGTTTAGGTCGAGGTCTTTGCGACCTCGTGGATTGAAATATGGAAACGACACAACGGAAGGATGGAGAAAACCGTCGAGGTCTTTGCGACCTCGTGGATTGAAATGGGTCAATACCGGTATTGTATGCACAGGTTCCGGGGTCGAGGTCTTTGCGACCTCGTGGATTGAAATACTGGATTGGGGGTTATTTTGACTGCTGTTATTGTCGAGGTCTTTGCGACCTCGTGGATTGAAATGCAGGATGACTACCAATTCCTCGCCGGAACGCGGTCGAGGTCTTTGCGACCTCGTGGATTGAAATACTTATGTGGCGGATATCAGAGCAAAGAAGCTAGGTCGAGGTCTTTGCGACCTCGTGGATTGAAATACTTGACAATAGTAATACTTAAGGGGCACTTGTGTCGAGGTCTTTGCGACCTCGTGGATTGAAATTTTAATATGGAAAGCTCTTCTTTTGAGAGCGTTATCCCGTCGAGGTCTTTGCGACCTCGTGGATTGAAATATCTACATACTGGATATCAAGAATAGAATGAGCAGCGTCGAGGTCTTTGCGACCTCGTGGATTGAAATCTCCTGGGCACGCTGCCTGCGTTTGTGCTCTGCGTCGAGGTCTTTGCGACCTCGTGGATTGAAATTCCTCCTTTGTAGTACCGGTTTCATCTATCAGCGTCGAGGTCTTTGCGACCTCGTGGATTGAAATAGAAACGGGGTGAACGAATGAGAGCAGGAAGAAAAGTCGAGGTCTTTGCGACCTCGTGGATTGAAATACCGAGAAATTGCAAGGGGAACAATTGAATTATTGTCGAGGTCTTTGCGACCTCGTGGATTGAAATACAACAGTGACTGCATCCCCAACCACAACTGACTTGTCGAGGTCTTTGCGACCTCGTGGATTGAAATAGCATTAATGTCACATCGTTGGATAGCTTTGACATCGTCGAGGTCTTTGCGACCTCGTGGATTGAAATCCCATGCCCTATCCGCAAGATATCTTCTGGACATTGTCGAGGTCTTTGCGACCTCGTGGATTGAAATCCTGATAGCGGTAAAGGTTCCAAAGCCCGCCAGAGTCGAGGTCTTTGCGACCTCGTGGATTGAAATTTTCCGCAGCCTTCCTGTATTTTGAAAAATCTTGTCGAGGTCTTTGCGACCTCGTGGATTGAAATATGGTTACTTAGTTTTTATCGTTAGGCGGTTCAAGTCGAGGTCTTTGCGACCTCGTGGATTGAAATGTTGTAAATCATTACATACGGACTGTACCCAATATGTCGAGGTCTTTGCGACCTCGTGGATTGAAATATCGAGGATATGGACTGGGATGCAGTCGGTAACAGTCGAGGTCTTTGCGACCTCGTGGATTGAAATAAATCAGCAAACAACTGGTGTTGTTGGTGGTCTAGTCGAGGTCTTTGCGACCTCGTGGATTGAAATACGTTCTCATCATTCTCTACATCATCCAGTACAAGTCGAGGTCTTTGCGACCTCGTGGATTGAAATTCCTGGTTAATCCACTGGTTGGTTTCCTCATCCGGGTCGAGGTCTTTGCGACCTCGTGGATTGAAATAAAGGTTTCACCCATCATCGAAACATTGGTATTAGTCGAGGTCTTTGCGACCTCGTGGATTGAAATTTTGTAAGGTGTCTCTTAATCATGATTTTCTCCTGTCGAGGTCTTTGCGACCTCGTGGATTGAAATGCAGTAAGCTTCCGGTCCGGCACCGCAGGTTTCGGTCGAGGTCTTTGCGACCTCGTGGATTGAAATTCCGTTACCATGCTGATTAGCTCGTAGCATAGGATCGAGGTCTTTGCGACCTCGTGGATTGAAATCCTCTACCCGACTCTTCGTCTCTCATAAATTCAGTCGAGGTTTGCGTGACCTCGTTGATTGTAAGTTTGGAGAAAGATGGTCAGTGTTCATTCCATATCAAGAATTGAATTCCCAATTCAGGTAAGAATAATTTCATCAGGAAAATCGTAGCCGGCAAATAAGAAGCCTTTAACACCTCTTACATGAAATCAGATAACAATAATAATCAAAAGAACTGGAGAAATCATTATGTGGACATGCCCCAAATGTGGACGAACATTTAAAAACCAGAATCAGGATCATTTTTGTGGAAAGGCACCGGAAACAATTGATGCTTACATTTTAGAACAACCGGAAGATATACAAAAATATTTGTACCAAATGCATGGAATACTTCAGGCAGCATTACCGGATGCACAAGAGCGTATTTCATGGAGCATGCCTACTTACTGGAATCAGCATAATATTGTTCATTTTGCAGGATTTAAGAAACATATTGGTTTTTATCCCGGGTCACAGGCGATCGAGATGTTTGAAGAACGTCTGAAAGAATATAAAACCAGTAAAGGTGCGATCCAGTTTCCTTACAATAAGCCGCTTCCTGCAGAACTTATTACTGAGATTGCAAAATGGTGTAATGACACAGGAAATCATGCCTGAAAATAATGCAAATTGTTTGATTATGACAGCATCTGCACTGAATTTTGTCGCCCTGTTTCTTGTATGGGTTTATGCAAAGGGATTCATGCGAATCAGTCTTTGATTTTTTGCAGCGCATTGTGCTTGCCTTTATTTTAGCAGGTCATTATTTTAGCTGTTGAAAATGATGGTAATGTTTTATAATAGGTATAATCTTTTTTTAAGACTGTCTGAGAGAAAACGGAATGGAGAATTATAGGTTTGAATATTTATTTGCTGAGACATGGTGAAACAGATTGGAATTTGGAAGGAAGACTGCAAGGGCATGAAGATATTGGGATGAACCAAAACGGAATTAACCAGATTGAAAAGGCTGCGGAAGTATTAGCCGGCTGCATGCAGAATGTTGATATTATTATATCCAGTCCCTTATCAAGAGCACGGAAGAGCGCTGAAATTGTTGCAGGCAGGCTGGATTATAAGAAAGAAGATATTGTAACCGAGCCCTTATTCATAGAAAGAGGTTTTGGATTGGGTGAAGGTTTGGATTATGAGGAGAAAAAGAAAAGATTTACTGATGATATATATCCGGGAATGGAGCCGTTGGAAGAGCTTATTGGACGTGCTGGACTGGCATTTCATAATATTTTGAAAAAATATAATGCTCAAAATGTAATTGTTGCGGCGCACGGAGCTATATTAAAGGCTGTGTTGACGGCTGTAACAGAAGGTAAGATTGCATATGAAGGAGACAGGGTAAAAATTGAACCGGGCAGTGTTCATTTAATAAGAGATGAAAAGGGGAAGGCTGCACTGTTTCAATGGAATAAAGATATAATGGGCTTTAAAGAGATTGTGTATTAGAGAGCATGGTAAAAAGTATGTTGTTTAAGCTGGTGCTTTTTGCGTGTTAGAAATAATGATAATCTATAGGGGGTATCAGAGGCGTTATAATATTGTATCATGCCAGTAAAGAAATTGTTGAATTTCCGGAGATAAGGAAAACTAAATATACAAAAGATTTTTCATGGAGATTCTATTACAAATAAAATAGAACAAGCTGTACGCTGGGCAAATCGAGGTGAAGGTAGTCCTGTTATAAACTCATATATTTATACTCCGGATAATACCTTGTCAGTTTTAAAATTTGAAAGTATGACAGACGAGTGGCTTGATTTTATTGCTGCATGCAGAAAGGGAGAAACGCATCGTTACGATATTGTTGAAGGGCCGATGGCAAATGATACGATTTGGAATTATGTGAACGATTTTTTGTCGGGAACAATCAGTAGAAAACAATTTTGGGTTTAGCGGAGTTTAAGTATTCGACACATCAAATTAGTTTCCATACTTTAGCGGATTTGAATTGTTTGACATTTCAGGGGAGTGAAATAGTATATGACGAATAAAGAAAAAAATGATTTTTTTATGTATGCTCTCTTATTGAATATATAGCGAGGTAAATCATTGTCTTACTTTTGAACAGGTTAGTGATGAAGTGATAGAAACATATAAAATACCACAAGGTAATTTTGATACAATTACTGATTGTAAATATGTTATTCCTGGGTTTATGTATATAGGAAAGCTATATTGTATTATGATTCAGGATTGTGCAGAACCAGGGAAGGAAATTTCTGAATTAATTAAAATCTTTATTTTTTTCATAAGTGATGAAATAACAAATTTTAAAACAAGAGTATATTATCAGAATCCGGATTATTTGGAATGCTCTTGTAGAGAAGGATATTTATTGGAATGAAAAGAATGCGTTTTATTGTTATATATAAATTTTGTTGACTAAATTTACGTGCAATATATATCAATAAAAAGAAAAAATGAAATGAGATTGATTAATTCAAATTGTCATGTTGATATTAGTGCGAATCGTAAGCTTACATTAATTTACCGGGGGATTCGCACCGAATTTTTGTAAGTAGTAATGAAATTTTAAAATATATTGTAATTGTATAGTGATAAAATTTGATAGATGTTGTATAATTGTTGTGTTAGGATAAAGTTTTGAATAGATTTTTTGTATGTTTTTGCTGTCGAGGCTTATACAGCCTCGTGGATTGAAATCATTTGCCATGCAATTGACCGTCACTTGACATGGGTCGAGGCTTATACAGCCTCGTGGATTGAAATAGCTATCCCATGATCACCCCGCCGGCAGCGCGCGGTCGAGGCTTATACAGCCTCGTGGATTGAAATGCTTCTTCCTGGGAATCCTTCCCTGATTCCGCTTTGTCGAGGCTTATACAGCCTCGTGGATTGAAATATGAGGAAAGGGTATTTGACACCGCGGCGTTTGATGTCGAGGCTTATACAGCCTCGTGGATTGAAATGTTAGTAATTTCAATTATGTCTGTAGTTGTTTTGTCGAGGCTTATACAGCCTCGTGGATTGAAATATGAACATGATTTTAACGGTACATGGAAATACAGTCGAGGCTTATACAGCCTCGTGGATTGAAATAAACACTCTGCGTTTTCGTCACTAGTGGAAGCTCGTCGAGGCTTATACAGCCTCGTGGATTGAAATATCGTTGCTTCAGCCATTGGAATCGACACCACAAGTCGAGGCTTATACAGCCTCGTGGATTGAAATAGCATCCTGTTTCTCTTCTTCAGTTATACCGACGTCGAGGCTTATACAGCCTCGTGGATTGAAATCCTCCAATGCTGCGCTTAAGCAGCAGGAAGCGGGTCGAGGCTTATACAGCCTCGTGGATTGAAATATAAAGCTGGTTTGCTCCTGTTGCTGCTAATCCTGTCGAGGCTTATACAGCCTCGTGGATTGAAATACATCATGTATCTTCTGGCCTGATTCTGTATCAGTCGAGGCTTATACAGCCTCGTGGATTGAAATCCGGCTGGTAATAGGCTCCGTCCCCATCACCTAGTCGAGGCTTATACAGCCTCGTGGATTGAAATACCGCCGGTGCTGCCTGCTGGGGATATGCAGGAGGTCGAGGCTTATACAGCCTCGTGGATTGAAATATCGGTGAAGGTATTGGCTATGCCACACACAAATTGTCGAGGCTTATACAGCCTCGTGGATTGAAATGAGAAGGCAAAGACAGAAAAGGATAAGACAATCCGTCGAGGCTTATACAGCCTCGTGGATTGAAATACAGCTGTATTTGCAGCTCCACCAGCAGAAGATGGTCGAGGCTTATACAGCCTCGTGGATTGAAATGGTTGAGAAGGCAGATGTAGAAAGTCCAAATACGTCGAGGCTTATATAGTCCCATTGATTGAATACTTTTTTCTGTAAGGATAAGGTACAATTGAAAACAAAAATATAAAAAATGTTAATGTACTAAAATAATTGTAAAAAGTAGTGTGAAAAGCTTAAAATGTAATGAGTAAATCAAATAATTTATGGTAAGTCTTTACATTAAAGTTAGTTTGATTATTGAGAGCGAAAGTCGGTGTGAACGCTTGATTTGCTAAATTAAAAATAAATATTTATTTTTAATCGTTTTCACACTTGTTAGTTAAGCGAATCAAAGAAATGTCTATTGGACATACTTTGATATCTGTAGTAAACTGGGTCCACTGAAACAATGTTAATTTTCGTTAGTGTTAGAAGAGTTAACTCATAAATGGAGCGAATTTAATTATGCAGGATTATTTTTATTTTTTGAACCGAAAAAATGTAGCGAATGGTTTTCGTGAATCGCTTAATAGCCGTTTTTTTGTTGATAAATCCATGCTTATACAGACTATTAGTGAGAAGATTTTAACCAAAGAAAAGTGGGTGTGCCTGAGCAGGCCTCGCCGGTTTGGTAAAACAATGGCTGTAGAAATGTTGGCAGCATATTATACTAAGGGCCTTAATACAGACTTTCTTTTTGAAAAACTGCAGATTAAATCTGCATCAACTTATTATGAACATTTAAATGCTCATAATGTAATCATGATAAACTTTAATGATTATTTTGAAAATAATACCGTTAAGCAGGGGATAGAAAGGATTTCCCAAAATCTGATTCATGATTTGGGACAGCTTTGTCCAGGAGTTCTACCGGAGGGACAGGATTTAGTGCTTTGTTTAGATATGATTGAACAGATGTATGGATACAAATTTATTTTTTTAATTGATGAATGGGACTGTGTTTTTCGATTCCATAAAGGTAAAAAGAAAGAACAGGAGGAATTTCTCAGTTTTTTGAAACTGCTGTTTAAGGATAAATCATATGTAGAGCTGGTTTATATGACAGGGATTCTTCCTATCAAAAAGTATAATACAGGATCTGCGCTGAATATGTTTCGTGAATACACTATGCTGGAACCTAAAAAGCTTGCGCCTTATTTTGGTTTTACTGAAAATGAGATAAAAAAGTTATGTTCGCAGGATGTGAAATTGTGTTTTGAAGAATTGCGGGAATGGTACAATGGCTATCATATGGCAGAAATTGGAGGAATTTACAATCCTCGTTCTGTTGTAGAGGCGTTGGAAGAGGGTGTCTGCAGAGATTATTGGAATAAAACCGGTGGTTTTTCCGAACTGGAAGAATATATTACAATGAATTTTGACGGTTTGGGAGAAGCTGTGACTGAACTGGTAGCCGGTAATGAAATAAGTGTTGATGTGTTAGGTTTTTCCAATGATTTGGATAGTTTTAATGATAAAGATGAGGTAATCACGGCGTTGATTCATCTTGGTTATCTCAGTTATTCAGAAGATAAAGTGAGGATTCCGAATAAAGAAATCCGGGAGGAATTTGCCAACACAATTAAAAAGTTGTCCTGGGGAACGGTTTCACAGCTGCTAAAACAATCAAGAGAGCTTTTGGAAGCACTTTTAAATTGTGAAGAAGAAAAAGTTGGTTTTTTACTTGAAGACGTCCATGACGGAATGCAGGAATTTAAAGAATATAATAATGAACATACTTTAAAATGTGTAATACATTTGGCATTTTATGCCGCCGCAGATGATTATGTACTGAAATTTGAACAAACAGCAGGTAAAGGGTATGCAGATTGTATTATGATACCTAAAAAGCCGGATCGGCCAGGGATCTTACTGGAATTAAAATATAACAGCAGTGCAGAAAAAGCGATAACTCAGATTAAAGAAAGAAACTATATAAGAGTTTTTGACAAGGGTATACACGAGGTTTATCTTGTTGGTATAAATTATGTCAAAAACGCGAAACATCATCAGTGTATAATTGAAACAGTAAAGAAAAACTGAAAAATACTGGTGCGAATCATAAGTGCCCATAGATTTGCGGGGGGGATTCGCACTTGTATAATGATGAAATATAGGATAATATAAATATAAAATAATATAATAATGACAACTTTCGGGGAGAGTTGTATAATAGGTATGTTATTGGGAGAATTTAAAGGAATTTTGTTGTGTATTTTTGCTGTCGAGGCTTATACAGCCTCGTGGATTGAAATTTGTCCTACATGTGGGAGAGGAGGTTGCGGATTAGTCGAGGCTTATACAGCCTCGTGGATTGAAATATACTGGTCGGTTGCCATCCAGTTACCATTTCCGTCGAGGCTTATACAGCCTCGTGGATTGAAATGGTGCTCAGTGTGTGGAGTTGGGTTCCGATCTGGTCGAGGCTTATACAGCCTCGTGGATTGAAATGATGCCAACGTAGCCGGCTGCCGGGTACAGAGGGTCGAGGCTTATACAGCCTCGTGGATTGAAATATAGCACGCCTTCTTTCCCGTTAAATTTCAGTTGTCGAGGCTTATACAGCCTCGTGGATTGAAATATACTCCGCAGTCTGTATTATCCAATGGAGACCAGTCGAGGCTTATACAGCCTCGTGGATTGAAATGATGAGGAGAAGGGTCAGGCCGCTCAGCAGGGGAGGTCGAGGCTTATACAGCCTCGTGGATTGAAATATTCGTACTTCTGCTGTGTTCCAGCGCTTCCCACAGTCGAGGCTTATACAGCCTCGTGGATTGAAATCTCCTAAAAGTTGTATTTATGGTATCTCACGCTCGTCGAGGCTTATACAGCTTCATATATCGAATTCCTACATCGATTACCAATATATTATAATTTAACTCCCATTGCCCACCTGCAAAGACACTCAAATACATAAGGAGAAGCACAATGAATGACGAAGAACGAAAAGAAAAAATAATACCAGACATTATCACAAATTATCAACAGTTGGAAAGTTCGATTGTTGAGCAGTTATATATGAAACACGCATTACATGGAACCACGATAGGAACTGAAAGAGAAGAAGTATGGAGCCAGGTGTTTGAAGCGATTTTACCCAAAAAGTTTGTGATAGAACGCTCTGTTTTTATCATTGATTCTCAGGAAAATGTTTCCCATGAGGTTGATCTCGCTATTTTTGATGAGACTTATACGCCATACATATTTCGTTACGGAAGAATTAAGTTTATTCCGATAGAAGCAGTAGCAGCAATTGTAGAATGCAAAAGCCAGAATATTAAAACTGAAACAATAAAAGCCTGGTATGACAGCATAGTAAAGTTGAGAACAGCGACCGGATCCATAGCAAGGCTTGCGAATTATATCGCAATAGGGCCGGCCCCGGCACAACAGTCAACAAGACCGCTCAGAATATTATGCAGTATGAGCGAAAACGTTGGTAAAGAAGTAATAGAATCGAATATGTTCGATTTTATCCTTACGGCAGTCAAACGTGACAGGACGGATTCTCATTTGAAAATCACTGTTACCGAAGCCTTTAGAACATTGAAAGACTGGTACAGAGAGCTCAATTTCTATCAATGTAGTCAGGAAATCAATACTACCAACATCAATGGAGAAAAAGAGTTAGAAACTATCAGCCTTAAAGATTATGAGATCTTGGGAGAAAAAAATAGACAGGCTTCACTTCTGACGTTTAATTTTCAGCTGAATCAGCTTTTGATGCTGATCAATAATCCTATACTGTTTCCACACCGGGAATATGTAAGAATGTTCAACCAAAAAGGAGAAAATAGAAAGAATGACGGTTAATGTAGTTTCGATAGCAATCGATAAAGTGCAGGTTTTTTTGTATTATGCAATTCATGCGCAGGAACAGGAATTGCAGTCAAATAATAATACGCTGAAAAGCATTATCAGCTCATCACGGATGATTTCAGACGATTTTTACCGGAAGGTGGGAATAGATGGTGAAAAAGGCGTATTTTCCGGATTTATAAGCGAAATTTTGCTTCAGTGCTCCGGTTCCTGTGTATTTACAACAACTTTGCGGGAAGAAGAAATCAGGGAAAAACTGGGAGAGCTTTTTCAATGGTATTATGTAAATTTTGGCGGGAAGCTGCTGATGAAATATGAATGTTTTCAGAAAGATATTACATCTGAAAATGACAGGCTGGAGGCTGTTAAGGAGAGTAAAAGCCGTATTCGTCAAAAAGAATGCATGAATAAAATCATTGAGGAGCATAAGGAACTGCTTTTCCAATTCCGAAAAACAGAAAAAAGTTTGTATTTCTACGATAACAGTGAATACCATGCTTTTGTAAAAAATATTAATAAGCTATGTCCTGATACAGAGGATGTAAATGCAAACCATTTCCGAATTGCAGTCATCAAGGCCGACCTGGATGGTATGGGAAATATTTTTAAAAATATCAGCGATTACAGAATATATGATTCGGTCAGCAAAATCCTTTCAGAGACAATCAATTTGGATGCCCTGGAAAAAGAGGCAGAAAAGCTGCAGGAAAAAAATCCCGACTTTAAGATTTACCCTTTATATTTAGCCGGGGACGATATCATGTTTGCAGTTCCTGTTTCGCATTTGCAAAATGGCGTGGACTTATGCAAGATATTATTGAATAACATAAATGATAAGCTTGAGAAGTTGGAATGGAATGATAAGCTCTCAATAAGCCTGGGGATAGATATATCTTTTAACAGAGAACCCATCAGATACTATTTTGAACGTGTACAGAATGAACTGGATACGGCTAAAAAGATGAAGCTTACGTTCGAAAGTGAAGTAAATGAATCTGTTGCCAAGCTGTGTTTGGGCGGATATACTTTTTACGATTCGGCTTGTAAAATAGCCGATGGCGATGATGCAGGTTATTTAAGCTGGCCCAATTTTATAAAGACAGTACATACGCTTAATTTGTTAATAGTAAAAAAATTCCCGGCACATTATTTCCTTTATGGTTTGTTGAACAAAATTACGGATCCATCCATTTGCAGTACTTCTGTCAAATACAGTAATGCTGTTTTGTACCATATGATTCCTCAATATCTTGGCAGTGCGGATAAACAGCTGAGAGAAGGAGAGCTTTTGCTGCTGGAAGCCCTGTTGAGGCAGGTGACTGTCATTACAAAAAATGCATCAGACAAAGCTGTTTACAGTTTGAATTTTGACGGAGAAAAGCGCGGAAAGCTGGAAGCATATGTAAGGCTGCTTCTTCTGTTTTGCGATGAACGGTTTAAATTGACGGATGAGCATGCGCTATCTTGGAGTGAGTATGACGGGAGGGTCTCAAAAAGAATCAGAAAAGCTGTATTCGATCGGGTATTACAGTATTTATATAAGCAGAATCTGGATAAAGAATTAAAATGGCGCAAAGAACCATTTTCGGCTGCTAAAAAGATAAGGTCGTCTTTTATTAGCGATACATCTTATATGACTTCAGATGATAAACGAATTCCGGTGTTCCTGAAAAGAAAAATAACTCCATCAATGTTCTTCAGAATGAAAAAAACAGGACCCGATGTTGAGATGTGTGCATCAATGATAGAGATGTCCGAAAACAGAAACTGGGAAGAATATAAAGAACTGCTGGAGAAAAAACAAAGTGAGCATAAAGTCCCTCCTATGGCGCCGTTTGATAGGAATATCTTCTGTAAATTTGCATCGATTACAGGATTATGGACTGACGATTATATTGACAGCCTAATGCTTTTTTATAGGTATCATGATATGCTCCTGGCTTATAAAAAATTATACCCGTCCAACAAAAAGTAAAGAAAGGAAAGCAAATGGAAAGAATAAGAGCAGAAATTATCACAGAGGCTAATCTTTTTATCGGTGATAATCCTTCAACCTTTGAAATCGGAGGCATTGATTTATATACCAAAACGGATTATAATAACCGTCCTCAGATTCCCGCATCTTCCATAAAGGGAACCATGCGCAAAATTGTCAGGGATATGGAAAGTGAAGAAATTGCCGTAAAGATAAAAGAAAGCTATAAAAGATATCTGGAGAATTTAAAAAGAAATAGCTGTGAACAAAATAAAAAAATACAGGAAACAAATAATGGCAGTTTGGCAGAGCGTTTAAGCCGGCTGGAAGCAAAAATGGATGATGCAATTAATAATGCTTCGGCTCAATATCTTTTTGGTATCAAAGCATTTAATGATACCCCCAAGCTTATTTTTAGTGACTTTAATATGAAAGATCCAAAAGAAAAAGCCCCATTTTCTGTTGATACAAAAAATACAATAAAAAATCAGGACGATCCGGATAAAATTTCATCTAATCCCCGTACCTACAAAACGGTGCGTCCGGGAATAGCCTTTAGCGGGGAGATCATTTTTTACCATCTGAATGCATTGGAAGAATATGATTTAAGCGAAGCAGAGATTAAAAAGTTTGTAGAGAGTGTATTATTAAAATTTAATGAAGGCGTGTATCGGTTGGGAAATTCCGGAAGCCGCGGCTATGGAAAGATACATGTTAAGATATTGGGAGAGTGAGTGTCACATGGAGGAAATTCGTACCTACAAAGTCGGGATGAAATTAAAGGGCAGACTAACACAGCTTCCTGATTCACAAAAAATATTTGGGGCGCTTACCTATTTGCTTGGGGAATATACCACCTCTGAGAATGCGGGCGGCTTTGTTGCAGATGTAAAAGAAAGAAAGGTTTTCTGTTCCCTGTCAGATATGTTGCCGGAGGGTTTTCTTCCTGTTCCTCAGACCTGGTTTCTGGATCGTGTGGATAAATCAGATGGAATAGCTGAACCCAAAAAGCTGTATAAAGCGATTAAGCAAAGACAATATATGGATGAGAATAAAATCATGCAAATGATGGATAATCCACAGCAGATAGAAAACTCATACCCATATATAAGTGTTTATAATTCCCACCAGATTCATGCTTCCCTGGAAAGCTTGCAATATGGGCTTCCCGGACTGGATCCGGAAATATATTCCGTACCTGAATGTATTGTGGAAGAAGTCCGAACAAGGGACGGGAGAGAGGAAAGGACACAGGTAACAGATTTCTGTTTCTATTTAGGAGCGGATAAGGGCGAAAAGATGGAGCAGCTTATTCAGATAATAAAAAAAGCACAGGAACAGGAACGGTTATTCTTTTTGGGTGCCCGCTCTTCACAGGGAATGAATACTTTCGTCATAAAGGATATTGCTGCCGTTTCACGGAAAAGTGAATCCAATGCAGTAAGATATCTGAATCTGGGAATGCTGCTTCCGGATAAAATAGATTTTAATAAGTCTTATTTAAAGATATTTACATCAGAAAGGCGGCCATTTCATATGCCGGGCGGATGGGAAAAGGATGTCTGCGGACAAGTGGTCAGTTTTATCCAACAGGGAAGCATCATATACCCTCTTGGGGATCCTGGGTCAGCAGGGAAATGTATACAGTCAGTTTTCGATGAGAATGCAATTCTTTTTGGCAACGCATTTATGCTTCCTATGAATTATTAATGGAGATTATTTAATGAATGACACTAAAAAATATAAGTTCACCCTGAATCCTCTCTCGACAATAATCTTATCACCGAGAGAGCAAAGCTGTTTTTTATGCAATAATAAAGAAATGAAAAAAATAAAAGGAGAGGACGGCCGGTTTTCCTATACAGACAGCATTAAATTCGTTTATCCTTTTTATCAGTATGGGATGTATGAAGAATATGAACCGTCAAATGCACAATACTATATACCTGGTTCCTCAATCAAGGGGGCGGTAGGTTCATCGCTGATTTCATTTGATGATATAAGGGTGGATGGACAAAACATATCGCTAAGAAATCTGTATAAATTACAGAATATCCGAACGGATTCAGCAGAGGAAAAACCTAAATTAGGAATTTTTTTCCCAAAAGTGGCAATAGAAACTCTTGATTCAGGTACGGAATTAAACGGTGAGCTGTTTACTGGAGAAAATCCGGTAGCTGTGCTGCAGGATGCGCAGCAGAGAAGTACAGATAAATTAAAGCAGCTCTTAAAACAAATAAACGCTATTTTGTTGAAATACGAAGGAGAATCCCGGGAGATAAAAGAGAAGGATATTCTGTGCTTGATGAAATCAAAGTTAGAAACATTGTTACGTGAGATTTCATCAACCGACCAGAACCGATACCTCATTATTCTTGGTGGGTATAAGGGCCTTAACTTATCCGGCGTATTCCCCCACGAAGCCGCCGGCGCAATATACATCGACACAGAAAACAAACTCCCCCACGGCCTTGCCTGGATAAGATTGGAATAACCCATGATAAACAACGAACCCGTCCACTTCTCCCTGAAATACCTTCCGCTCCTGATACGCCTGCGCTGCTGTGAGCCGGCCCGGCTTCCCGGTTATCTGGGCTCCACCCTCCATGGAATTCTGGGATGGGCCCTGCTCAATCACAAGGAAGCATACAGATATATATACGAGAACAGGAAAATGGCTGAAGGCGGTTATGATATCCCCAATCCTTACATCATCAACCCGCCCGGGTACAGGGAGCAGTACAATAAAGGCGATGAACTCAGATTTCAGGTGATACTTCTTGGCGATGCCCTCCGGTATGCGGAGCAGCTAATCAATGCCCTCATAACTGCCGGGAGCTTTACCATAGGGGCGGAGCGCAAAAGATTCCAGCTGGAAGAAATCATGCAGTATGATCAGCTTCAGTCAATCTGGAAGCCCGGCCTATATGCCCCCGAGGCCATAAAAGCGGAAGTCCTCTCAGAACACAGAACCGAAGGCTGCACCAACTGCTCCATACAGCTGCTGACCCCGCTTCGCATCCGGAGAAGCGGCAGCCTGCTGACCGAACTCGATTTTATAACCATCTTCCGGAGCATAAGCAGAAGGATAACAGAGCTTACCGCGCGTTACGGCGGCTTTGTAAACGAGCAGGAAATTGTCTGGCTCATGGAAGCGGCGCAGCATATCCAAAAAACATCCTCAGGGCTTTATGTAAAAAATATGGAGCGCTATTCCACCAGAAGAGATAAAAAAATGGATTTAAGCGGCCTGCTGGGCGCCATGACATTTCAGGGAGAGCTGGCTCCCTTTACACCCTGGCTGAATGCGGCGTGTATCCTTCATCTGGGAAGAAATACAACCTTAGGCTGCGGTAAAATAGACGCAGTAATAATGAACTGATAAAAAGCTGCCCTGTTGTTTTGTTCAGGACAGCTTTTTTGCCGCCGCAATATCTGGCTGCCGCCGTTGCGCCAGGCTGTGGCGCTTCACTGCCTGGCACTACGCTGCCTGCGCTGAACTGCCTGCTATCTGCTCTGGCATAAGCCATGACCCAATTTCCTAAAAAAATCCTCTCTAATTTCCCCAACTTTTGCAAAAACCATTTGACAAATCCTGGATCCCCCATTATAATCAACAAAAACATACTAATCCAATAGGAATTGTAAACATACTATGTACAGGCTGCCGTCGGGCAGGAAGGAGAGGCGAGATGAAAGACAGGACAGAGAGAGCATACAGATTTGAGACATTGCAGCTTCACGTAGGGCAGGAGCAGGCGGACCCGGCGACGGACGCGCGGGCGGTGCCGATTTACCAGACATCCTCATACGTGTTCCATGACTGCGAAGACGCAGCGGCAAGATTCGCGCTTTCAGCAGGGGGCAATATATACGGAAGGCTGACGAATCCTACAGAAGAGGTCTTCGAGAAAAGAATGGCCGCACTGGAAGGCGGAAGCGCAGCTCTGGCCGTGGCCTCCGGTGCCGCAGCGATTGCCTATACCTTCCAGAATCTGGCCCATCAGGGCGATCACATTGTCGCGGCGAAAAACATATACGGCGGGACCTATAATTTCCTTGCCCACACCTTCCCCGATTCCGGAGTCACTACGACCTTCGTGGATCCCTTCAATTTCAAAGAACTGGAAGGCGCCATTCAGGAAAATACAAAGGCTGTCTTTGTAGAAACTCTTGGAAATCCCAATTCCGATGTGGTGGATTTGGAAGCGATTGCAGCAATTGCCCATGCCCACGGCATCGTGCTGGCAGTGGACAATACCTTTGCCACGCCCTATCTGGTGCGGCCCATGGAATACGGCGCGGATATTGTGGTACATTCCGCCACCAAATTCATCGGCGGCCATGGTACGGCAATCGGTGGCGTGATTGTGGAAAGCGGCCGTTTTGACTGGGAGGCGAGCGGAAAATATCCTTCCTTAACGCAGCCGAATGAAAGCTACCACGGCGTAAGCTTTACCAAAGCTGCAGGCCCCGCGGCATTTGTTACGAAAATCAGGGCTACTTTGCTGCGAGATACAGGTGCCACCTTGTCCCCCTTTCATGCATTTTTGTTCCTTCAGGGACTGGAAACCCTGTCTCTGCGTGTGGAACGCCATGTTTCCAATGCGCTGAAAACCGCAGCCTGGCTGGCGGCCCATCCCCAGGTGGAAAAGGTCCATCACCCTTCCGTTACCACGGATGAGGTCCAGAAGGCGCTGTATGCCAAATATTTTCCCCATGGAGGCGGATCTATTTTTACTTTTGAGATCAGAGGCGGAGCGGAAACCGCGAAAAAATTTATTGATAATCTTCAGCTTTTCTCTTTACTTGCCAACGTGGCGGATGTAAAATCTTTGGTAATCCACCCGGCCTCCACCACCCATGGACAGCTGAATGCAGAGGAGCTGGAGGAACAGGGCATCCGCCCCAATACTATCCGGCTTTCCATTGGAACGGAGCATATTGATGATATCATTCAGGATCTGGAGGAGGCATTCCGGGCAGTGGCGGAATAAGCGCGCGGCGGCTATATAAGCGGCTATATAATATGGGAGCTGTGAAATAAGCGCCGGCGGGCCGATTATACTTCGGGCAGAATTTTGCCGGAAAAAGCGAAGGAGATGACAGCATGGGAAAAATACCAACAAGGGAAGAAGCCTGGGAGCTTCTGACCAGATACAACCAGGACGAATTCCATCTGAAGCATGCGCAGACCGTGGAAGGTGTTATGAGATACTTTGCACAGAAGCTGGGCTATGAAGATGAGGTGGATTTCTGGGGAATCGTGGGGCTGCTCCACGATCTGGATTTTGAACAGTATCCGGAAGAGCACTGCATAAAATCCCAGAAAATCATGAGGGCTGAGGGGCTGGATGAAGCCCTGATTCATGCGACGGCGAGCCATGGCTATGGCCTGACCGTAGACGTAAAGCCGGAAAAGGAAATGGAAAAGGTGCTTTTTGCGGTAGATGAGCTAACTGGCCTGATCGGCGCTGCCGCGCTGATGCGTCCTTCCAGAAGCGTACAGGATCTGGAACTGAAGTCCGTGAAAAAGAAGTTCAAGACAAAAAGCTTTGCTGCGGGCTGCTCCCGGGAAGTGATTGAGCAGGGCGCAGAAATGCTGGGCTGGAGCCTGGATGATCTGATTACGGACACCATACTGGCCATGAGGACCTTTGAAGAATAAAGAGAAAAAAGGGCGGTACGGATACGGTAAAAGGTATCTGTACCGCCTTTATGCATAAGGAGGAGGCATGAAGAAGGCTGGTTAAAAGGAGAAAACCCTTCCTGTTTCAGGAAGGCTCCGCGATTCTGGAAACTCCCACATAGATACGGGAAATTTCGTACCAGGTGGGAAAATCCACCACACCGGTCCGGGGCAGCCCGAACACCCGCTGGAAAACCCTCACCGCCGCTGCGGTCTGCTGGCCGAATATGCCGTCCGGGGTTATATAGGGGATGGCAGGATAATTCTGCCGGATGCGGTTGAGCTGCTCCTGCATCTGGAGCACCTTGGCTCCGGAGGAGCCTATGGTCAAATCGTAGCCGGGCCAGGAGGAAGGGACGCCGCTGATGGCGTCGGCGGAGTTAATATACATGTCACTGCCATAATAATAATGGATGATGTCAATGGCGTCATAGCCTTCCTCCCCCAGATACATGGAGCCCCACTGGCTTAGCCCCCGGCAGCTCACCCTGCGTCCGTCACAGTAGCTGGTAAGTATCGGCTGCCTCACGCCGGGGCGGGAGAGATAATTGGAAAAAATAGTATCTACCAGAAAGCTGATATTTTCAAAGATATTTCTGCCGTAGACCCATTTCTGGTCAAAGGCGGTGGAAGAGGTAATGGTAAAATTGTAGCCCTGGTTCCGGTACCATTCCGTATAGACACGGTTCAGGGTAAAGGACATAATTGCCAGTATGTTTGCATAAATGGTGGATTCCGGCCAGGTCGCATAAATCTCGGAGGAAGCCACATTTTTAATGTAATCCGTATAGCGGACATAGTAATTCGGGGCGGTGGAATCGGAGGGGACACCGTCATGCACAATGACAAATTCAGGGATGACGACCCGGCTTAAAACGATTTCGCCTGTTTCATCCACAGGCTTTATTTCAGCCTCCGGAATTTTGGGAGGGAAAATACCGAAAAGGGTATGGGCCGGGATTATAATATCTTCTTCCCTTCCGGGCCGTTCCTCAGGAATCAGGGAAATCGGCTGAACAGCGGTAACATCGGCCAGGATTTGTGTACCGGAAACGAGTACGGGCTCAAAGCCGGATGCCTCAACGGATATGTTGTATTCGGAATAAGGCTGCTGGTCGGTAGGCGTCAGGCTGTAATCTACCGGGGGCGCGGGAAGCTCCACCGTATCGGTCTGGCCGGATTCATCAGTGGTCAGGGTTTCTACGACGGAATCCGGATCTCCTGTCAGGGAGATGGTAACGGAAGCGCCTTTTATCGGAAGCGGGCCAAGGCTGGAGGTGAGACTGATTTTCAGCCCACCTGCATAGGGACTGTCGGATGTCTGGGCGGCATGCAGTTTGTTTGCCATATGTTGCGGTAACCTCATATTTATTGCTTACAGTTATTATATGCGCTTACGGGAGGAAGTTTCCGCCGAAAGCTGAAAAGGGCTTTGAAAACGAAAAGAGGATAGAAACATAGGCAGAAGGCAGATTTTCACCTGAAAATGTGAAACGTCAGCACAAAAAAGGAAGCAGCCGCCAAGACTGCTTCCTCTGTAAATACTGTTTGAAATCCTTAATCCAGGTTCAGCTGCTTTTTCATAAGGTATTCGGAAAGAACATAGCAGGCGGCGCCCGTGACTACGGAGGCTATAAAGGAAAATATAAAGGTATTGCGCATAAAACTTCCCATGAAGTCCGGGATCCCGGGGCCGATAGAAACGGAACGGTTCGTTATGACTATTTTTGTCAGATAGGGCGTCATGGCGAAGGAGGTCACTGTCTGGATTAAAATGGTAACGCCAATGTAACACAGGACAGAGCCCATCACCTTGTGCTTTGAAAACATCTGGCCAAGGGATATGGAACCATAAATAACCAAAGCGCTGCTCATTGATGAAACAAGAAAATAAAAAAAGTTAAATACGATAAACGCCGGCAGCGACATCCCGAACAGCGCGTTGGAATATTCAGCGGCATATTTCATAAAGAAGGAAAAGGACAGATTCATATCCTCCAATACCATAACCGGCAGGGCAAAAATGAGTATCATGAAAATTGCCCAGAGCACCAGCAGAGTAACTACGAACAGCCACACAGTGCTTACTAAAAGCTTGGAAACCAGCAGCTGCCTGGGGGTTACAGGCAGTGTATGCATAAGATAGCCTTGATCGGTATACAGATTCCTGTAAAAACGGACCGCTACATAAAGCGTGATGACAAAGCTGATACAGGTGATGGTCATTACATAGAACATCATCAATACAAAAGCGCCTGCATTCAGATCATCTGCATTGGCGGGAGGGCTCATCCTGGTAAAACAGATGACGGCCGTAAGGGTCATCAGTATGACAATGGCACAGCATAAAGCGGGGATGCGCCAGGTTTCCTTCCATTCATGTTTCAGTAATTTCGTCAGCATGCAAACACCTCCCTGAAATAACTGTCCACGGATTTTCCATAGGTTTCCCGGATATTTTCCACGGAAGAGCAGAGCATAATCTGTCCGTCCCTGATGAAAATCACGTCGTCCAGCACGGCCTCGATATCGGATATAAGATGAGTGGAAAGCAGGATGGATGCATTTTCGTTATAGTTGCCGATGATTGTTTTCAGGATGAAATCACGGGCGGCAGGATCCACACCCGCTATCGGTTCATCCAGGATGTAAAGATCGGCTTCCCTGCTCATAACCAGCACCAGCTGAACCTTTTCCTTGGTGCCCTTGGAAAGGGTTTTCAGGCGTGAGTTCAGGTTAATCTGCAGGCTCTCCAGCATGGACATGGCTTTTTCCCTGTTGAAATTATCGTAGAAGTCTTCAAAATATTCCACCAAATCTATTACGGTCCGGCTGCTGGTAAGATAGGTGCGTTCCGGAAGATAGGAAACTTTTTTCTTGGTTTCCACGCCGGGAGCCTTTCCGTCAATCAGGATCTGGCCGGAGGAAGGGGTAAGAAGACCATTGAGCAGTTTAATCAGCGTGGTCTTGCCGCTTCCGTTCGGACCGAGGAGGCCGATAATGCGTCCTCTGGGAATATTCAGATTCAGGTTGTTCAGCGCCATAAAATGACCATAAGCCTTGGAAAGGCCGGAAATAGTCACAAGATCGTTCATGCGCGCTCCCTCCTTTGTTCGGCAGGCTCTTCAGCAACGGCTGAGAGCAGTGCCAGGATATCATTTTTTTCAAAACCCAGTTCTTTCATTTTTTCGATAAAGGATAATGCTTCTTCTTTTGCCAGCTGAGTCCGAATCTGTGTAATCATGTCTTTGTCCTCCGTTACGAATCTGCCGCTGGTACGTTTTGTTACAATCAGGCCGCTGCGCTCCAGCTCCGCAAAGGCCTTCTGCATCGTGTTGGGATTTACGCTGGCTTCAGCGGCCAGTTCCCTGACACTGGGAAGTTTATCACCCGGTCCATAGGTGCCGGAAACAATCTGCAGTTGGATGCGTTCCAGCAGCTGTGCATAGATGGGGCGGTCAGAATCCAGGTTCCATGCCATATCATCATTCCTTTCTTAATGTGTATCTCTGTATTAATTTAATAATACAATATAACAATAAATATAGAATGTCAATAGAATTCTTTACTTTTTTAAAAATATGGAAAGGGTATCGTTTTCCCTGCAAAAGGGTGCGCCGGCAATATCCCCGAAGACACCGTGAACCTTAAAGCCTGCATTTTCGGCCTCTCCGGCCAGACTTTCCACGGTAAAATAAGTGTTCCACAGGTAATAGGGAGTGATCTCCTTACCGGAAACGACGACTGTCAGATCCAGGGTTACATTTTCGGGGTATTTATAATAACCCTGGAAAGCGGCATATTCGCCGGGACGCCAGAAGCCGCCGCTTTGGCAAAGCTCCCAGGTCTGCCGTTCCCGGAAATGATGGTAGGCGGCCATGGAAAATACATCCAGCACGAAGCAGCCGCCCGGCTTCAGCTGCCGGTAAACCCGGTCCATGATATTTTTCCTGCCGTCAGCGGACAGCGCGCCATAATCGCAATAGATCATAACGGCAAAATCAAAGGACTGCGGCAGCTCCATCTCCAGATAATTCTGATATAGATAAGAAATATCCAGGCCCTGGCTCCGGGCGGACTGTCTGGCATAGTCAATGGAACGTCTTGAAAAATCCACGCCAGTAACCTGATAGCCTGCCCGGGCAAATCTTTCAGCATAAATGCCGGGGCCGCAGCCGATATCAAGAAGCTGTGGATAATCAGATGGCGGTACAAGATCGCTGAGCCATGCTGCTGATTTTTCAATAAATAAAAGCTTCCTGCTGGCGCCCTCGAAGTCCGGATCCAGATGCGCCTTAAGCATTTGTCCGGAGATGTAATCATCATCCCAGAAGGCGGTGCCTGACGGTGTATAGACCGCTGGTTTTTTCAAGGCTTCGATAATTTTGTTGTTCATTTTACTGCTCCTTTCATAAACAGAAAAAGCCGCAGATTTTACTCTGCGGCTAAGACTCAAAAGCTGAAGTGTTAGTTGAAGAGTAAATAAAATCAAGTGCCAGGCACAAAAAGTAAGCTGTTAAAACAGCCCTTCGTTTCCTGTTGAATTGATTTTATCCGCTCTTCTCCAGCAATATCCATGCTGCCGGTTATACAGCATCCGATACGCCGGATTCACATCACCTTTTCCCGTTATTATTTCTGTTTTAATTCTATTGCAGTATCCTGCGGCTGTCAATGATAAATACCACTGTTCTGCAGGACTGTAAAACCCCGCCGCTCTGCAGGATTATAAAATTCCACCGCTTTGTGGGACAGCAAAATCCCACCGTCCGGCAGGGCAGCAGGCCTGGCTGAACCGTTACCTTGTTATTTCGTTGCCTGCAGCAGGGCTTCGGTTACGCGAACAACTCCCGGATACAGGTAAGCAGCCGTGTATTATCCTCCGGCAGCATGAAGCAAAAACGGAAATAGCTGTCGTTAAGGCTATGAAAGTCGGAGCAGTCCCGAATCATCATTTTACGGCGGATAGCGGCCTCAAAGAGAGTCCGGGCCGTTATTTCCGGATTGAGGCTGCGGGCCAGGACAAAGTTGGCATAGGCGGGGTAAACCTTAAGCTCAGGAATCGCGGCCAGAGTCTGGATACAGCGTTCACGTTCCTTACCGATAAGGGAACGGGTGCGTTCAATGTATTCCTTATCAGTGAACATGATTTGCCCGGCGGCATCCGCCAGGGAACTGACGGTCCAGGGATTTTTGGCGGCATCAATCCTGCCGCGCAGTTCCCCGTTGGAGGTGACGGCATAGCCTAGACGAAGCCCGGGAGCGGACCAGAATTTAGAAACACCCCGCAGTACCAGGAGGTTGTCATACTCTCCGGCCAGGGGAATGGAAGTGATTTCCGATACGGAGGGTGCAAATTCGGCATAGGTTTCGTCTGTCATGACGAAAATATTATTTTCCCGGCAAAAAGAAAGAAGGAGGCGCATCTGCGAGGCCGGAACTGCGCTGGAGGTTGGATTGTTCGGATTACACAGCACAAGCAGCCCGGGCAGGCGCAGCTTCCCTCCGGCAGCCTTGGCACCATCGGCATGTTCCATAATAAAGCGTTCCAGATCCTCCACATCCAGGACGAAATCCTTTTCCGCACACAGATCATAATAGTGAAGCACACTTCCCGCCAGGGTCAGCTCACGCTCATACTCGGAATAAGCAGGCCCGAGTACGACTGCGGCATGAGGATGTATGGCCTGTATTGCAGCAGAGATAAGCTCTGTGGAGCCGTTTCCCACCATAATATTTTCCGCATCCGCGCCGGTATAGTCAGCTATCGCCCGTCGGAGCGCCGTATAGTTCCGGTCAGGATAAGCACACAGCACATCCAGATGAGCGGCCAGATAATCTTTCATGAAAGGCGAGAGACCCAGCGGATTAACATTTGCCCCAAATCCCGTAATCTCTTCCTTTTTTATCCCGTAAATCTGTTCTATTTTTTCCAAATCACTACCATGAAAAGCAGCCATAATACCCTCCTTTTTCGGGAACATTATTTTATATATTGGGGAGACCGCCGCGGCACGCTTCAGCCCATGACTATGCCGCGGCGGAACATCCGAATGTATGAAATGAAATAATGTCCGCGAACTTCTATTTTGAAATGTTGCAGGATTCCTATTGGTAATGTTATACTGTATACTGATATTAAATCTTTTTGGTTTGAAAAACAAGTATGTCTATTGAATAGCTTTATGTTGGCTGTTAGTAAATGCCGAAAGGATATATTAGTTGTATTTATTTACTGTTTATAGAGCAAGACCTGGCTTATACAGCCTCGTGGATTGAAATATAATAAAAACAACAGCCGAATGACACGTTCCGGAGTCGAGGTCTTTACGACCTCGTGGATTGAAATATTCTTTGAGATAAAAAAAACAAAAGTTGAATCTTGTCGAGGTCTTTACGACCTCGTGGATTGAAATACCCCATTTACAACACTGTCAGGAACAACATAGGTCGAGGCTTATAAAGCCTCGTGGATTGAAATGTAAAAAGCAGCAGGGGCATAAAAGATTTAAGGAGAAATACTTTTGGAAGGGATAACTGTAATCGCAGAAACAGATAGATTGATTTTAAGAAGGTACAGGGAAAGTGATTTACAGGATTTGTACGAATATTTATCAAATCCGGAGGTGGTAAAATTTGAACCTTACAGGCCTATGAGCATGGATGAAGTAAGGCATAATCTTGAATGGAGGATTTCAACAGATGAAATGACTGCTGTTGAATTAAAGGAAAGCCATAAAATGATAGGAAATGTGTATCTGGGAAATAGGGATTTTGAGTGGCTTGAAATAGGATATGTATTTAACCAGGATTATTGGGGAAAAGGTTATGCAAAGGAAAGCTGTCTGGCTTTAGTGGGACAGGCATTTTCACAGGGTATACACAGAATCTTTGCTGAGTGCGATCCTGAAAACCCAAGTTCCTGGAAATTGTTAGAGGCATTGGGGTTTGAGAGAGAAGCACATTTAAGACAAAATGTTTATTTCTGGAAAGATGACGAAAACAGGCCTCTTTGGAAAGATACCTATATTTATGCTAAATTGAACGGCGTAATGGGCTGAATTGAAGAGACAGACTAAAAAAAATTTTTTGTAACTGTTCAGCAGGTCAGCGCATTTAGCTGCGCAGGTCAACGCTTTGCGTTGACCGTAAGAAAGTGATTCAAGAGTGCTAAAATCCATCGCCAAAGGCGATTTAGGATGGATTTTAGCAGTAACTGTGAGGGGTACTGAACAGTTACAATTTTTTTATGAAACACTGTGGCATTATACTATAAGAATATATACAGGCCTATGCAACGTGTTTTAGCTATAGTTGAATAAAAACAGATGAGGAGGTGAGAACTTTGAAGGAGCTTTTTGCGCGGATATCAACAGAGGATTGGGAAGAAACAGGCGGTTCCTTGGAGCTCTCATGTCAGGAAGTGGGTCTGGCCCTGGAAAAGGATGAAGTGAAGGAAGGCTTCTTTACGGTAACCGGGGAACCCGGACAGGTGACGGAAGGGTACGTTTCCTGTGATGAAGAGCGTATGGAGTGCCTGACTTCTTTTTTTTCGGGCTCTGTGGAAAATATAGAGTACCGGTTTGACAGCCGCGGGATGCGGGAGGGGGAGGAGCGCAGGGGAAGATTCCTGATCGTGTCCAACCGGGGTGAGTATGAGGTGCCGTTTCAGGCGGTGGTGGTACATAAGGAGCTGGTCAGCTCAGAGGGCGAGCTGGGCAATCTGTTCCAGTTTACGAACCTGGCGAGAAATAGCTGGGAAGAGGCAGTGAAGCTGTTTTATTCACCTGATTTCCTGCGGGTTCTGGGCGGGCAGGACCGGAAATACCGAAATCTGTACAAAGGTCTTTCCAGAGATCCGGGAAATGTGCATAACGTGGAGGAATTTCTCATTTCCGTGCATAAGAAGCAGCCGGTGGAATATGTGCTTCCCCGGACAGAAATTGTGGTGGCAAACCTTCAGGGACAGGGAGGGGAGACGCTTCAGATTGTAAAAAACGGCTGGGGCTGTACCTATCTGGAGGTGGAAACGGAAGGGGGTTTTCTTTCCACGGAGAAAAAAATCCTGCGGGAGGAGGATTTCCTGGGAAACCAGTGCAGCCTGCCTTTGTTTGTCAATCAGGAGGCGCTGCATGAAGGAAAGAATTTCGGAAGGATCATTTTAAGACATGCCTATGGAACACAGTATGCATCTGTTACCATTATCAAAAGGGCGGAGCATCGTGTGGCGAGAACCGGGCGCCGGCAGGAGATGAAGCGTCTGACGGTGGAGCTGGTACGGCTTTATCAGGATTATAAAATGAAGCGGATGAATGCAGTGCTGTGGAGGGCGCAGACCGCTGAGGTGGTGGAGCGGATGAAGCGGCTGGATGATAAGAATCCTGCGGTACGGCTTTATCAGGCGCATCTTCTGATTACGGAGGAGCGCTTTGACGATGCGGGCCGGATTCTGGAACATCTGGATATCACCCTGGACGATGAAGCGCCGGAGCTTTACTGTTATTATCTGTATCTGAGCAGCCTGTATCACAGGGATGAGGCTTTTACCGCAGAGGTTACCATACAGGTGGAGGATTTTTACCGGGTATACCGGGATAACTGGCGGATTGCCTGGCTTCTGCTGTTTATGCTGGCGCCCCTGGGTAGAAGCGTTTCCCAGAAATGGCTGTTTCTGGAGGAACAGTTCCGGCGCAGCGGGACGAGCCCCGTGCTGTATCTGGAGGCTCTGCACCTGGCGAATTTCAGCCCAACCCTGATGATGAAGCTGGATACCTATGAACTGCAGCTTCTGCATTTCGGCGCCAGGAACGGAATCCTTTCCGAGGATCTGGTGGGGCATCTGGTCTATCTTGCAGGAAAGGAAAAATATTATAAGGAGTGCCTGTTCGGGATTTTGAAGGCCTGCTATGAGAAAAAAAGTGATCCGCAGCTGCTTGCCGCCATCTGTTCCCTGCTCATTAAGGGAAATAAAAGCGGCCCGGAATATTACCTGTGGTACCGCAGGGGCGTGGAGCAGGAGCTGAGGGTTACCAGGCTGTATGAATATTATATGATGTCGGTGGATTTGAATAAGGAAGTGGAAATCCCCCGCATTGTACTCATGTATTTTGCTTACCAGAGCAATCTGGATTATGAACACTGCGCCTACCTGTATGCCTATCTGCAAAAGCACAGGGAAGAGTTCCCGGAGCTGTACCTGGCCTACAAGAGCCAGATAGACCGCTTCGTGCTGCAGCAGCTCTATAAAGGCCGCATCAACCGGCATCTGGCGTATCTGTATCAGACCGTCCTGGATGAAAAAATGCTGACCAGGGATAACTGCCAGGCAGTGGCGCCCCTTCTTTTCATGCAGCAGCTGGACTGCGAGGGATCGGATATCCGGCAGGCGGTGGTCATCCATACCCGGCTGCGGGGCGAGCAGGCCTATCCGGTGGAGGATGGCAGAGCCTATGTGGCGGTTTATGATAAGGATTATGAGATCCTTCTGGAGGATGAAGCCCATAACCGTTATGCCGCCGGAAGGCCCTTTGTACTCGACCGGCTGATGTATCCGGCCCGGTGCGCGGGCGCTTTGGAGCCCTTTGTGGAAAATTCCCTTGGCTTTAATCTGTTCTGCTGTGAGAGCAGCAAGGGAAAAATACGGATTACGGAAAAAAATGCGTCCAGGTTCCGGCTGCTTGCGGAGGATGAGCACGTGATCCCGGCCTTTGCCCGGGCGATACGCATAGCGCTGCTGCGTTTTTATTATGGACAGGAGAACCTGGAGGAGCTGGATCTGCTGCTGGAGACATTGAAAAAAGAGGATTTGGACGCGTCGGATGTTTATGAGGCGGCAGGCTTTCTGGTGCTCCGTTCCTTTTATGAAAAGGCTTACGCCTGGCTGCAGGGAATGGAGCTGGGACGTGCGGATGCCAAAATCCTGCTGCGCCTGTGCAGCAGAATGCTGGAAACCGGCCTGTGCACCCAGGATGCGGCCATGACCCGGTTTTGCTACAGCGCATTCGGCAGGGAAAAATATGACAGCCATATCCTGCAGCACCTGGTGGAGCAATATGAGGGAAGCTGTAAGGAACTGACGGAAATCCGGAGGGCTGCGGAGAACTTTGCGGTGGACACCTATAACCTGACGGAAAGGCTGCTGGTGCAGCTGCTCTATACCGGCGTAAATGTGCTGGAACGCACCGGGCTTTTACGGCAGTATATTGTGGGCGGCGGGAAAAATGAGCTGGAAGCGGCTTTCCTGCACAGGTGCAGCGGCCTGTATCTGATGAACGGGGAAAAAATGGACCGCTACATCATCACTGATATCGGCAGGGTGGCGGCCAGGGGTGAGCCCTTAAGCGATATGTGCCGCCTGGCGTTTCTGGAATATTTTGCAAGAAACCGGGACGAGCGCGGCGAAAGGGTTGATTTGCTGATTAAGCAGTTCGGGGAGGAGCTTATCAGCAAGAATATGAAGCTTCCTCTGTTCCAGGAGTATGTGGATATCCTGGAAGGCGCGGAACCCATGATGGATAAAACCATGGTAGTTTTCCGGGGCCAAAGGGAGCGTCCGGCAGTGATCAATTACCGGATAGTTTCAAATGGAACGGGCGGCAGCGAGCCTTCTGCGTCGCAGAAGACTTACCGGACCCTGGAGCTGCAGCATATGTATGCGGGCATTTATACGGCCAGTTTTGTGTTGTTTGCAGGAGAAAGCCTGCAGTATTTTATCACGGATAATTCCGGCAGCGGGGAGATCCTGGACAGCGGCGAGCTGAAAATGGGGGACTGCAGCCTTTTTGTGAAGGAAAGCCGGTATGGCTTGATTAACGATATCGCTTCCGCCCGCCTGATGGGAGAGGAAGCGGAGGCACAGGAGCTTCTGGAACAGTATCTGATGACGGAGTGGATGACTGACGGACTGTTTCAGATAAAAGGGCAGTAACAGAAAAAAAGCGGCGGTTTATAACGGTTCAGCCCCATCGGGGCTGTTACCGTGGTTCAATTTTAACTGGGCTGCCGTAAAAGAAAGGCAGGTGAAGGAAGATGTTTCTGGGAAATGGGGACAGGAAAAGCGGGACAGGCGCGTTTATCGGATATGACATCAGCGACAGGTTTGCCCAGATCAGCTTCTGGATGCCGGGAGCGGATAAACCGGAAACACTGACCCAGGTCATGGGAGAGGAGCAGTACATGATTCCCGCGGTGCTCTGCCGGCGCACGGATCGGGATGTGTGGACCTATGGAAGGGAAGCGCTGAAAAATGCGTCTGCCGGTGACGGCATCCTTGTGGAAAACTTGCTTTCCAAAGCGCTGGCGGGCGAGAGCGTGGAGGTGGACGGGGAAAGCTATGAAGGGGCTGTTTTGCTTTCCCTGTTTATCAAACGAAGCCTTTCGCTGCTTGCGGGGGCGGTCAATCCGGAAAAAGCGGGCATGTTCCTTTTTACGTTGGAAAAAGTGGATAAGCAGACCGTGGAGGTGCTGTCCCGGGTGGCGGCGCTGATTTCCCTGCCGCCGGAACGGGTTTCCTGCCAAAGCAGGGCGGAGAGCTTCTTCTATTATAATATCAACCAGCCGGAGGAGCTTTGGCGGCATCATGTGATGGTATGCGATTTTTCGGGCAGCCATATGAAGCTGCTCATGTTTGAGGTAAACCGGCATACCAGGCCGGTGACGGTGATGATACGGGAGGATGATTACCCGCAGCTGCCAAGAGAGGCCCTGCCGGAGGAGGAAGCTGAACGGGAGGCTGTAAAACAGCGGATGGACAGCGTCTTTGCAGCGATTTTAGGAAAGGTGTGCGAGGGAAAAATCATTGATACGGTTTATCTGATAGGCGACGGTTTTGAAGGTGACTGGTATACCCGTTCGCTGCCGATCCTCTGCCGCGGCAGGCGTGTTTTCCTGGGAAACAACCTGTACAGCAAGGGAGCGTGCTATGGGGCAAGGGCCAAGCAGCAGCCCGGTGAGAACAGCAGCGGCTACGTTTATCTGGGCAAGGACATGCTGAAGGCCAATATCGGGCTGGAGGCGGCCTTCAGGGGGGAGGAATCCTATTTTGCACTGCTGGATGCAGGAACCAACTGGTATGATGCAAAAAGGGAATGTGATTTCCTTTTGAACGAGGATCATGCGTTTTCCCTGCGGATTACGCCTCTTTCCGGGCGTGAGGTAAAGGAAGTGACCGTAACGCTGGACGGGGTTCCGGAGAGGCCTGTGAGAACGACGAGGATACGCCTGACGGTTTCTCTGGAGGATGTGGATACAGTAAAGCTGCGGATGGAGGATCTGGGCTTTGGGGAAATGTTCCCGGCATCCCATAAGATATGGGAGGAGACTTTCAGTCTTGGCGGACGGCAGGAGCGATTTTAACATATTTCAGCGAAAGGAGGCGGAGGCGCATGAGCAGGGTCCATTTATGTCTGGGAAGACTGGCAGATAATCCATACACCTTTGAAAAGTCCAGGGTCCGTGTTTTTTCCATAGAGGAGCTGTGCTTCTTCCTGCGGGAAAATGCGTATCTGCTGGATGAAAATATTTTTACCCGGGGGCTTTTTGACTGGATAGGGAAGGAATGCGCCCTGCCGGATCTGGGACAGAAGCTGAATATGCTTTTAAAAAATAAGGAGAAACCGGAAAGCTTTGTTACCGTAATTTTTGAGTATACAGGGTATTTTGACGACCGGGAAATCCGGGAAACACAGCATCTGGTGGAGGTGAGCGCGGATGTGACGCTGTCAGAGAAGCAGAAGGCCAGGGCGGATTATTTCCTGGAAAGCAGGCGCTATGTGCTGGCGTTGCAGGAATACCAGAAGCTGCTTCATGACGGCGAGGGACTGTCCCCTGTTTTCCTGGGGAAGGTTTACCATAATATGGGCTGCGCGCAGGCCAAGCTGTTCTTATTTGAAAAAGCGGCTGTGTCCTTTGAGCAGGCCAGCCGTCTGGGAGGAGATCCCGCCAGCCTGCTTTCCTATCTGGCGGCGATGCGGCTGCATCTGAAGGAGCAGGAGTATCTGAATTTCCTGACGGAGCATCCGGAGTATTATGAGGCGTCCCTGGAGCTGGAAAAGCTTGTGGTGGAACGCAAGGAGGGCTGGACGGCTTCCAGGAATGAGTCTGTGGTAGCTGAGATTAAGAGCGCTTTCTTCTCGGGAGAGGAAGAAAAGTGTGGGGAGCTGATGGAGGGTGTCCTGGGAAAACTGGAGGAGGAGTACCGGGATTACGTAGTGCAGTGAGGGAGGACGATTGCGGGCCCTGTCAGCCTGTGGTTCCCGGCAAACTCCCGCGGGAACCACAGGCTGACAGGACCCGCAATCTGGTTATGTAAAGGTAGGACTGTAGAAGAAATAAGAGGGAGTATTATTGGTTTGATGTGGAGGGAAAAATGGCAAAGATTGTAATGACTAATATGGTGATGTTGGAAGTTGCAGATAGGCTGTTAGTAATTGACAGAATAAAAAGATTTAAAGGAGTTGCTTTCCCTGGGGGAAAGGTTGAAGCAGGGGAAAGCATATATGATTCTGCAGTTCGTGAGTTTAGGGAAGAAACAGGACTGTTTCTCTCCAATCTTAAATGTAAGGGATTTTATTATTGGGAAGGTGAAGATGATTTTAAGTATTTTGTGTATTTATACAAAGCGAAAGAGTATAGCGGTGAATTGAGAATAGCTACTGATGAAGGAAAGGTCTATTGGATTGAAAAAAATTTGTTAAGAAACTGTACCTTGGCACCACACATGGATGAATATTTGCGTGTGTTTGAAAATGACTATTCAGAATGTTTTTGTACATATAAAGATGGCTATATTCCTCATTATAGATAATTGCTATTATAAGGATATTTGAATAAAGTTGTTCGAGAGAAGGAAGAACTCTATCCGTGGGTTACATTGCTTGCGGCCTGTAGCAGATAAGTTGGGTGTTTGCTGGGCGCTGTATTACAATGTGTGAAGCGACTTTTTAAATGGGGAAAGTGTTTATTTTAAAAGAAAGGCTGTAAATATGATAGATGCAGAAAGCTTCAAAGAACTGATGGAAGATAACGGGGAATGCTTTCCTCTTTTAACCCTTGATGAATTTTTTAAAGGAAATACGCAGGAGGATTCCATTGCCCCGAATCAATGGGAGTTTGGCCGGCCTTCTCTTGGTGAAATGTGGGAGCTGTTGAAAAAAATTGAGCGGTTGCCCAAGGTGGAGTGGGTTCGTGTTGCCCTTCATGATGATACGGAAATTATTAAATGTGGCGGGGAGGAAATATTGAATCTTGCGGGAGATTCTATCGTAGTATGTGCGGACATCCAGCCTGAAGAACTGGAAAAACTGGTGAATTGCGAGTGGTTATGTTCTGACGGGGTAATTGAAATAAATCCTTCGGAACTAGATATTTATTCGTGCATACCATTAATTCCGGAAAATTTTAGTTGTTTGGAAATTGTGTGGGACTAATTCAAAGAAGCTGGTTTTTGTATACGATGATGCGGAAGCTATAGAGTTTAATGAGAATTACCTTAAAACCCCATATTTCCGGGATGTACAACTATAAGTTGTCAAATTGAGTGTGCTTTGTAGGTGGTTTGCAACCATAGCAGGGGCTATGATTGGGCACAGTCAGGAACGGCTGAAATAGACGGAGGCCTAAGGTATGTGCGTATCAAAACGAGCGGAACTTGATTATCTGATCTGTAATGCACCTCTTGAATATTCTGACCTTATCTTGAATGGCAATCCCGAGATATATTTGAAAACTGTAACTGGATATAAAACATTGGATAGCTGATTAAAAATGCCCGTATGAGAAATCCTGCGGACATTTTTTTTATAACATTTCCGTGAACCCCATTGAAAAAACTCTGACTCGTGGTATAATCCCATTTGGGATTATATTGAAGGAGGTACACATGAACAAAGAGTCACTGAAAGTTGTCAACGACATTAATCGGGCGATCATCAAAGCCCGTGGGATTTACTCTGAGTGGTCTGCCCGGCATGGGATCAGCTATCATGAGATGCTCGTGCTCTATACCATCAGAGAGTTCGGGTTCTGTACCCAAAAACAAATCTGCGACAGCTATTTACTTCCACGCCAGACAATGAACAATGTCATTACCAGAATGCGAAAGGACGGTCTGCTGGAATACAGCAGTGCGCACTCTATTGGGCGTGAAAAGGCATTTGTTCTGTCGGAAAAGGGTACCGGCTATATCGCGCCATTGCTGGCTTCGCTGGAAGGAATGGAAACCGGGGCGCTGGAACTGCTCGGCGATGAAAAGCTGGCCATGCTGACAGGGCTTTTATCGGATTATAATAAGGCATTATGTACCGTTATGGAGGAACAACAGGAATAAATGGATACGATTGCATTTTACGGAAAAGAGAAAATCAGTAAAATACTTCTGAAATTGGCTCCGCCTGTAATGCTGGCACAGCTCATTCAGGCGCTGTATAACATTATTGATAGCCTGTTCATCGGAAGATTCTCCGATGATGGTTTAACGGCTCTGTCCATCGTATATCCGCTTCAGCTTTTGATGATCGCTCTTGCAGTGGGAACAGGTGTTGGGATCAACACCATCATTGCCGCTAAGCTTGGTGAAGGCCGGGAAAAGGAAGCCAATGAATACGCTGGTGTGGGTACTCCGTTGGCCACAGTCCTTTGGCTTTTGTTTGCCCTGATCTGTTGGCTCATTATGCCCGCTTATGCCAGGATGTCCACCGAATCCGAAACGATCATTCAGGATGTAATCACTTACGGCAGGATCGTCTGCCTGTTCAGCTTCGGCCTGTTTTTAGAAAGTATCTGGACAAAGGTTCTGCAGGCCAACGGCGATATGAAAACTCCGATGGTTGCGCAGATCGTCGGTGCTGTGACGAATATTATTTTAGACCCCTTGCTGATTTTTGGTATGTTTGGACTGCCCCGAATGGGCATTGCCGGAGCTGCTGTTGCCACCGTTGCAGGACAGATCGTTGCCGCACTGATTGTTATGAAGAAGGGTTATCGCCCTTCACCTGCAAAAGCGGTTTATCCCCGATACATTGCAAGGATCTTCCATTTGGGAATGCCCAACATCCTCATGCAGTCTGCGTATACCTTTTATATCCTTGGCCTGAATCTTATCCTGGCGGGCTTCTCCGATCAGGCTGTTACTGCGCTGGGACTTTACTATAAGTGGCAGACGTTTTTCTTTATTCCGCTGAATGCCATGCAGACCTGTATCGTACCGATCATCAGCTTTAACTATGCCGCCAGAAACATTGACCGTTGCAAAAAAACATTGATGACTGCGATTGGTTTCGGTCTTGTAATGATGACAATAGGAACGCTGTGCTTTGCTTCCATTCCCGGACCGATGCTCAGTGTATTCACATCAGACCCTCTTGTAATCGAGATTGGGTGCATCGGTTTCCGCTTCGTCGGCATCAGCTTCCTGCCCATGGTCACTTCTCTGATTTTTCCGGTATTCTTTCAGGCTGTGGGCTATAGCTTGAAAAGCACAGCCTTGACCGTTATCCGTACAGTGGTACTGTTTGTACCTTTGGGATATGTATTTTCCCGCTTTGGTCTTACATGGTTCTGGATGACCTTCCCGGTAACGGAAATTATCACAAGTATTGCGGGCATCGTATTCTATCGTCAGTTTCTGGAGGCGGACTACGTTAAAAACAGAAGACCTGAGATTCCCGTTTCCGGTGCAGCTCCTGCATTACAGCCATCCAAACCGGGCGTTATTATCACCATAGCAAGACAGCACGGTTCCTCTGGCAAGCAGATTGGCAAGCTGGTGGCGCAGTGCCTGGACATTCCGTTCTATTACAAAGAGATGATCGCATTGGCTGCCCACGAAAGCGGACTGGATGCGGAGTTTATTTCTGATATTCACAAGAATTCTCCCGAGGTGCTTCGTGACCTGTATCTAAGCACCGGTGCAGTCAGCCACGCTATAGATGCTCAGAAGAAAATCATTTGCCAGATCGCAGACAATGGCAGCTGTGTGATCGTTGGCAGAGCCGCAGGCTATGTGCTTCGGGATTATGACAATGTGGTTCGTGTATTTATCCATGCACCGAAGAAACATCGTATCAGGCGGGTTATGGAAATTTATGGTGACACACCCGAGGAAGCCAAGTGGAATATCCACCGTTCAGACAAAGCCAGAAGTGCCTACTATCGCCATATTTCCGGAAAGCGCTGGGATGATGGGAAAAACTATCAGCTTGTTCTGGATTCTTCCATAGGTATTGATAAGGCAGTAGAAATGATTGTGAATTATGTTTCGGAAAATGAGGTATATAAAGCCCGCCGCAGCGATCAGACCCCGTAGCGTATTCGTTCTTGTTCCAACTCGGAAGGAATCGTCAATTTCTTCGCTGGCTTACCAAACGGGATTTTTAAAACATGACGGATGGCACCCCTGTAAAAAGATATATTCCCAGAGTGGATTTCAGAAGGATATGTTTATTGTGTCTAATGAGAAGATATGGCTTATGGGAAAAGATGGATACATGAATATTTCAGTTTGTTGAACTGAAAAGTTTGCAATTTATGGAGGAAAATAAAATGCGTGTAGTAATAATTGGTGCAGCAGGACATATTGGCACTTATCTTATACCTATGCTTGTAGATAACGGATATGAAACAATAGCGATTACCAGAAAAATGTCAATGCCTTATGAAGATGCACCTGCGTGGCATAAGGTGAAACGTGTCTTATTGGATAGAGAGAATGATTCGGAATTCATTGAAAAACTAAAGGCTATGGAACCGGATATTATTGTGGATTTGGTAAACTTCAATATTAAGGAAACCAAGAAGATTGTCGAAGGATTCGGGGGGACAGGATTGTTTCATTATCTTTATTGCTCATCTTGCTGGGCTCATGGAATGGCAGAAACAATACCGTTTAATCCTGATGATTTGAGAAAAGAACCATTGGATGAATACGGAAAAGACAAGTTTGCCAGTGAGATATACTTGAAGGAACAGTATCAAAAGGAGGGCTTTCCATCCACAATTATCATGCCGGGACAGATATCAGGACCTGGTTGGACGATTATTAATCCATGGGGAAATACTTCAATGAGAGTATTTCAGGATATTGCTGATGGAAAAGAAATAGCACTTCCAAACTTTGGACAGGAAATCCTGCATCATGTTCATGGTTATGATGTTGCACAGGTATTTTACAAAGCAATTACTCATAGAAACCAAGCACTTGGAGAGGCTTTTGATGCCGAAGCTGCTACACATATAACATTATATGGTTTTGCAAAACATATGTATGAGTATTTTGGTCATGAACCTAAAATTAAGTTTCTTCCATGGCCGGAATGGTGCAAGTATGAAGGAAATTCCGAAGAATGTGAACATACATATTATCATATTGTGCGAAGTGGTGTATTTAGTATTGAAAAAACAAAGCAGCTTTTAGAATATCAGCCTAAATATACTTGCCTGGAAACAATTGATCTTGCAGTGAAAAGCTATATTGATAGAAATTTAATAAGGGTTTCCGATAACTGATGTATTTCTTCGAATTTGAATTTACGGAAGAGGAATACAATGTTTAAGGTGATAAAGGAAAATTTTGTTGTCATTGGCAAAGAAAGACGCAAACGGGAGTATTGTGGGAATAAACTATATGTATTTTCCGATAAGAGAAGTTTGATATATTCACATTTATTTTTGCGTGTCTCAGGCAGATAAAACGCATAAACAGGGCCTGTGAGTAGGATGGAAATACTGGATAATGACATTTTCAGGGGATGCCTTCATTTGTTTTGGGTGCAGGCCTTGCTTTTGGTCTGATAGAAGGTTAGATGAGTATTATGCCTGCCTGGTAAAAGGGGTAATTGCCAGGTCCCGGTATGGCGGAACAGTTTGCTTTGCTGGTTTTATATTTAACAGTCCTGAGCGTCAGTCAATAATGATTGGCGCTTTTTTCATCTTTTTATTAATTCTGTGCGGCCTGCGTATATAAAGATTGCCCTTATGGGGAATCCACAGTATAATTACTTTAATCAGAATCAAAATCAGAACTGGTTGGGAAAATGTTAGGTTGGTTCATGGAAAAGAAGCGGCTGAAACGGATCTCGTAGGATACTGCCGGTTTATAAGACCGGACAATAAAAGTGGAGGAAGAACTAATGAAGAAAAATGATGTTGTGACACTGTCAATGGCTGAGCGAAGGGCGGAAGGCTTATTATGGGTTGATACTGGCGAAAACATGAATCAGCAAATATACGCCAGGGGCCTTTGCCAGGATTTCAATCAGACGAGAGCAACGGAAACTGAAAAAAGAGAGGAAATTTTAAAGAAATTGCTGGCTTTTTGCGGAGATAATGTGTGGATAGAACCTCCGCTTACACTGGCGATGGGAAAAACCGTTTCGATTGGGAACGGCACGTATATTAATTCCAATCTTACATTGGTTGATGATTATGAAATCATAATAGGGGAAAAGGTTCTTATTGCGCCCAATGTTACAATGAGCACCACAAATCATCCAATGCACTATATGGCGCGCAGCCGTGGGGAAATGTACTGTAAAAGAGTGGTAATTGAGGATAATGTATGGATTGGAAGCAATGTTGTTATCTGCGCCGGTGTGACTGTTGGTAAGGGATCGGTAATTGGCGCCGGAAGTGTTGTAACAAGAGACATTCCCCCGATGTGTTTTGCCGCAGGCAGCCCCTGTAAGGTAATCCGGGAAATTACCGATGATGACTTGAAAGAATTCGAACCGATACCTGAATAAATAAAAAGGGCGATAATAATAACTGAAGGTGAGAAAAACATGGTATGCGGAGGGAAACGTGAAAAAGTATATAATATTAGCCGGAGTACCTCGTGCCGGAAAAAGTACAGCTTCACAAATAGCTGCAAAAACATTGGGATATCAGCATATTAGCATGGATTCCATTATTGCTGGAATTGAAAAGGTATTCCCGGAAACTGATATTGATACGGAAGCATCTGTTGACCCACAGAGAAATTTGGAACATATCAGTTCAAAAATCACTCCATTTATTAGGGCAATGATGGATAGCGGCGAATATGATGAATGTGATTACGGAGTGATTTTTGATGTATATCAGTTATTACCTGAAGATTATGTAACATATATTGACGATGAAAAATGTGATATAGCCTATTTTTTATCATCTGATTCTACACCGGAAGAAAGACTTAGAATATTACAGCTATATGACACACCGGATGATTATACCTATTTTCATTCGCAGGAAGAAAAACAAAGAGAGTGTGCAGATATTGTAAGCATCAGTAATTATTTAAAGCAGCAATGCATTTTATACGGGTTGTCTTATTATGAGACATCGTATAACCGTGAAAAAGTATTGGGTGAGTTTATATCTAAGCTAAGTAAATGAATTCCTGTCTATGCAGCTGATAAATTAAAGTTTGCGGAGGAGGTTGTGATGAAAAAAATATTAGTGGTACAGGGTGGCGGACGCTTTAACGGTAATACCAGTCAGTTAGCAGATGCGTTTATTCAAGGCGCAATGGAGGCCGGACATACAGTTGAAAAGATTTCCTTGAATAAGACCGAGGTGAAAGGCTGTATCGGATGCAACGCTTGCCGTTATGGCAAACCATGCGTGCAAAAGGATGGTTTTAATGAGCTTGTTCCTAAGATTAAGACGGCAGATTTGATCGTCTTTGCATCGCCATTATTATTTTGGACATTATCCTCCAAAATCAAGGCATTCATTGAGAGATTTTATTGCATTGCTGAGGAAGATCCGAATCCGCCGTTAGGGCGGTATGAAAGGTATCCGGTCAAAGATGCCGCGTTACTTATGACATCAGCTGATGATTTTTTCTGGACATATGAACAGGCGGTATCCTATTACAAATTTACGATTATCAATTATATGGGTTTCCGTGATAAAGGGATGCTGCTTGCCGGAGGGTGCGGAGATACGAATGGAAAACCGCAGATTGATAAAACGAACCACCTTAGGGAAGCCTACGATTTCGGGAAAAATATTTATAGAGAATAGAGTCAATAGAAAGTTATTTCTTGCATTCATGATAGAGAAGGCATACTTGATAAATTTGAACAGGGAGAAGGGGAAGGAATGAAACAGAATACGCTTGTTGAAATAATTGAAGAGCAGACAGGCAGAGCGCTGTGGGAAGTAAGGAATTTAATAGATTGTGTCCCTGATCAATTATGGAATAAGGAATATTGTGAGATGCCGTGTTTTAAGCATATATATCATATGCTGCACTCGTTGGATTTATGGTATATCAATCCAAGGGATAAGAATTTCCAAGAGCCTGACATACATGAAGCAAATCTAAACAACTTAGATATGGAGTCTTTCAAAAAACTTTCGCGGGAGCAATTACTCTGTTATTTTAACCTTATTGAAGACAAAATAAAAGAATATGTTTCAGACTTAACAGATGAACAATTATTAGAATATCCTGTAGCTTGTGAGTATTGCAAATTCACCTTGATTTTAGCGCAGTTCAGACATTTACACACTCATATGGGGATGATCATGGGATTTGTTATTGATGATACGGGTCTGTGGCCAAGGGTTTTGGGGTTGGAGAGTCCTTTTCCCCAAGGGAAATATGATAAATATTTGTAACGGGAAAACTGTTTGATGAACTGACATTTCAGAAGTATTATAGAGATTATCCTGAATAGCACCAACCCAAAGAGATACTGGTATCTTGAGCTGAAATAGCTGAAAAAGGATATGCCTGGTGGGGAATGTGTAACTGGCAATAGATATTAGAAGTCAGCTTTTAATAGGAATGAAAAGATTTCGTGCAGTGTTATGAATATTTAAAATCTGGGTGTTAACTTTCATGGTTTTCACCAGGGAAATATGCAAAAGTCTATGAACAAAAGGGAAAATACAGGTTTTGTACGATTAATATTAAATCTTCACCAGAATACATCTAAAAGTCGGGTGATAATTTTGCTTTATTGATAAAGACGCTCTCGGAGGAGAAGGCCAAGACAAATTGATAGTTGCGGAGGTTTGGAGTGAAAATATTAGTTATAAATTGCAGTCCTGTTCGTAATGGGGCTACAGCTGAAATCGTAAATATTGTTAGTTCATATATGGAAAAGGAAAATGAAGTAAAAAGCATTTGCATAGATGATTATAATATACAGTTCTGTAAAGGGTGCAGGACTTGTCATCAGACTGCACGATGTATATTAAAAGATGATACGACAAAATTGATTTCAGAGTATGAATGGGCTGACAAAATTATATCTGTTTCTCCATCCTATTGGGCTGATATACCCGGCCAGTTTAAAGTTTTTATTGATAGATGTACACCGTGGTGTAATACACATGAACCTCATGCAACCATACCGGAAGGCAAGCATGGTTATGTGATTGCACTGAGGACTGGACCAGGTATGGGTGAATGTGAAAAAATAATTGGAAGTATAGAACATTTTTATGGGCACCTTGAGATAAAACCGCTTGGCAGCATTGGTTTATGTTCCATAGAATATAAAGAAGATGTATATGCTAAAGAAACAGAATTACAGAAATTCTGCAAAAAATGTTTATTACCTTAAGATGTTTAAAAATCTGATTTACCGAGTTTTCTTTAAGTATTGGATTATAAAAGATGAGATGTCCATAGGTGCTGTATCTTTTGAATATGTGGAAACATATAGTATTATTTGGGACATTGATTTCTCTCTCTTTTTATCGAAAGTACAAGTGACGTATAACTCCTGGCTTATAAAGCGAAATAAACTGAATTTGTAAAGGAGAATAACTATGCTTTTAGCAATAGAATGTATGATTGCTTGTATAATTTTTGCATTTATTATACTGCCAACACAATATAAAAACCCAATCAAGTATATTATGTCGTATCCTCCAGAAATCAGAAAAAGAGTAGAGTCTTTGCCAGAATATAAAAATACTGTTAAAAGTACTGAAAAAGGACATATATTGAAGAAACTCATTGCTGTATTTGTGTGCATTACTCTTTTGGCGGCAGTCGCCTATTTTTCAGGAGCTAAGAAATTTGAAACAGCATTTTCACATGTGTTTATCTTATTCCTTGCCGTCAATCTCTTTGATGTAATTGTGCTTGATATTGGTGTATTCTGCCATAGTAAAAAATTAAGAATAGCTGGAACCGAAGATATGGATAAGGAATATAAGAATTATTTATTCCATGTTAAAGGCAGCATAAAGGGAATTGTGTTGGGAAGTGTGATTTCTCTGCTATCTGCAAGCATTGTTTACATAATATCTATTATATAAATTAGAATTTACCGGAGAGAATATAAAATTATGAGTGTGGGATTAAAGTTCAGATTTGCGCAGCGAAAAGATGTTTCGCTGATATTGAGATTTATAAAAGAACTGGCTGTATATGAAAAGATGCTGGATGAGGTAATCGCAGATGAAATTATGCTGGAGGAATGGATTTTTGACAGGCAAAAGGCAGAAGTGATATTTGCGGTTGTTGACGGCAAGGAAGTCGGCTTTGCTCTATTTTTTCATAATTTTTCTACCTTTTTAGGCAGGGCAGGCTTGTATCTGGAGGATTTATTTGTTTTACCGGAGTACAGAGGAAAAGAATATGGAAAAGCCATTCTAAAAAAACTTGCGGAAATTGCCGTCGAGCGTAAGTGCGGCCGGTTGGAATGGAGCTGCCTCGATTGGAATAAACCAAGCATAGATTTTTATTTATCACTTGATGCAGAGCCGATGTCTGATTGGACAGTGTATAGACTTACCGGTGACAGACTGAAGAAACTGGCACAATAATATAAATTACAGGTTGTGGAGAAAAAGCTGTTTGTACAGTTCCCTGAAGAAGGTGCAGAGACAGACGGCATAAACAGAAAAGCTCTGATGGAGAGCAATACAAAAACAGTGAGGTGTTTTTATGGAATGTTATGCCCGTCCTTTTAATACACTTGAAAATTATTTTTCCGCAGATATTATGGCGATATATAGGGGGAAATGGGTGTTTTGCATGCATAAACAGCGGAATACGTGGGAGCATCCCAGCGGTTGGATAGAAAATGGCGAGACACCCATGGAGGCCGCAAAAAGAGAATTATTTGAAGAAACCGGGGCGGTTAAATTCGATATTGAGCCGCTCTGCGATTATTACATAGATGCGGAATTGAATGGCTATCACTATAAAGGGAATGGACAGGTATATTTTGCAGTTATTCATACTTTGGGCGATTTGCCGGACTACAGTGAAATGGGGAAGATCGGACTCTTTGATTCTCTGCCTGATAACTTAACGTATCCAATTATACGTGAATTTTTTCCGATAGCATTGGAAAAAAGAGCAGGGCTGAAATGTTCAGAATAGGAAGGGCATTTTTATGGGAAATAATACAGGCTGGGTTATGCCGACACATATTATTGCGGCAGCGGGAATTGTAATAAATGAGAATGACGAGATTCTTATGGTAAAGACTCATAATGCGGGCTGGGTTTTTCCGGGCGGGCAGGTTGAAGTTGGGGAAAATGTAATTGATGCTGTAAAAAGAGAAGTCATGGAAGAGGCCGGCGTTGATATTGAGGTTAAGGAAGTATTTTGTATTTCTTCCAATACCGGAAAATACCCCGGTTATAATGGAATCAAAGAAATACCAACTAAGATAATGCTCGACTTCATATGCACAGAAAAAGGGGGAACTCCGAGGTCGTCTGAAGAAAATTCGGAATCCATGTATGTGGCAAAGAATAAAGTATTGAATTTGATAGAAGCTCCGGCGATTATCGAAAGGTATAAAGCCTATTTAGAGTATGCGGGCAGGCCAATCTATATGGAGTATGTCACATATCCTTCTTTTGAATTAAAATTAAAGAGACTGATTTAGATTTGAATTTACAGGTGAAAACAATGATATTTGAATCAGAAAGGTTAGGCTTTCGATTGCTTGAACAGGGGGATTTGGATGAGCTTTTCAACAAAGTTTGGGGCAGCACAGAGACAATGCGTTTCTGTGGGGGCGCAATTGCAAGAAAGCAGATTCCTGAGATTATAGAATACAACCGGGGGCAGTATAACACGTATGGCAATGCGATTTTTGCAGTAATAAAAAACGATAGGCTTTTAGGTATTTGTGGAGGAGAGCCTGACGAGGAGGACCCGCTTCATGTTGAGCTCATTATTCACCTTGCAGGAGAATACCAGCATCAGGGTTATGGTACAGAAGCTTTGAAAGCATACGTTGAATGGCTCAGGGCTGGCAAAAAGGCTACATATATATATGCTTCAGTTCACCCTGACAATCAGGCTTCATTAAACATGACAAAGAAATGCGGCCTTGTTCAATGTGGGTTCAGGCAGTATGAAGATACAGGCTTTGTGGATGAACCATATTTCGAACTTATTCTCGATTAGAATAAGTTGGAGAGACAGGTGCTGCGAAACGAACCGGGTGCAGGCAGGCTTTGTCAGTCATATGGGAATATACGCCATATGACTGACAAAGCATTAGAAAACAGTACAGGTATACTAAATGCGGTAATGGAGCTCCTCAGGTATATTGACGATACCAGACGCGCATTCCCTGTGAAAGCCGGAACGCTGTACAATGCTTTTACAGTTGACAGGTTAGAAGGTGCAAAGGAGAATTTTGAAATGAAAAAAATTGGATTAGGAATAGCTATATTATTATTTGCCCTTGTATTTAGTTGCTGTTCATCTGGAATGGAGTGGGTAACTCTTATAATTGGGATGATTGGACTTGTTTTTTCTGTTATAGGTTTTCTGGATAAAAAAAGTTGAAGCCTAAATCTGCTGAAGCCGCACGTAATACGCAGAAAGGAACGCCGCCACAGGACGGTATCGGCCCTTTTTGCCATCTGGCAGGGTTGTTTGGCCAAAGACTTTATTTTTATAACCGGACAAAGCGTTATACGGATAAATTGAAAATAGACAGTTCAAGGTGTATTGGCTGCGGGCAATGTGCGGCGGTATGCCCCATGAGAAATATAACCTTAGTGGATGGAAACGCCAAGTCAGGCGAGCGGTGTACTATGTGCTATCGCTGTATCAGCCGTTGCCCGCAACAGTGCATTACCTTATTGGGAAAACGTGTTGTGGAGCAATGCAGGATAGAAAGGTATCTTTGAGAAAGGCCGTTTTAAATACAGATTTTTAATACATATCGGATCGCTTCTATTCGTTGTTCTGTGGGATTTCAAAGGAACCTGAGGTTTTATGCCGCTTTTTTATGCCCTGCATGCAGTGGGATTTATTTTCGGTCCTTGTTAAGGAAGAAAAGGTGGCGGGAGTAATTGCGGTTTCAGATGCCGGAAGAAGGACGATTATGATAAACGAAGAGGCGTGCTTTTTTGTATTTGGCAGGATAAAAGGAAAAATCCTGGCATGGCAGCTGGGCAAAATTCTCAGCATTCCTGCAGTGAAGGATGCTCAAAGTGGCGGTCAGCTGGGGTAATAGGCATCATGCCGCAAAGGGTTATGCGGTACCGCGCCATATACAGGCGTTGGGAGGTTATGGACTATGGATTTTATCAATGAAATGGAAAATATGTTTCTTCAGGCCGTGCGGGGAGCGGTGGAGCCCGCCCTGTGGGAAGCCTGGTGGGATGCTCATGCGGAGCAGCTGAAAGCCCACCTTTCCCCTGGTTATTTCCTGCGTATCAAACCCGGCAGGCCGGTGGATTACGCCTCCATGTGCCGCAGCCAGGAAGGGGTTCTGTACTATTTTTACAGGCAGGGACATCCTGTGGAAAACAGCTCTGACTATTACAAAATAAAGGCGGAAGAGGAATTCAAACGGCGGCAGGAGAAACGCCTGCAGGATTATTATGAGAGGATTTCATCTGTTATGGATGCCTGGGAGGCCTTTCTTGCAAAGCATCCCGTGGCGCCGGTAGCTTTCGACTGGCAAAAGAGGCTGGGGACGCCGCCGGGACAGGCTCCGGATCCGTCTGCGCAGGTTCCTGATCCATCCGGCCAAATTCCGGCCCTGCCTCATCAGGTTCTGGTCCCGCCCCGGAGCGCCAGCTCAATTTTACCGCAGGATAGCCAGAAGGAAAACAAAAGCCTCATGCACCTTCGCCTGAAGGAAAATATGCAGGCGAAAATTGCCCCTCTTGCCAGGGCATACGGTATGAAAAAGGCAGGCCCCAAAACCTTTGTAAAGGAGCAGAACGGTATCGTCTCCTATCTGAATTTTGTGGGATATTTCAGGGGAGGCGGGTACGAGGCGATAGATTATTGTATCTGCCCGCTCTACGACATCCGCAGCCATATCCTCAATCTGCCGGGGGATGTCATGCACGGGGAACGCCGTAAGGAAATGCTCTCCGGATGGGGTGTCATACAATTTGATTTGAACGGGACAGATACGGAGGGCATCAACCGGAAATTTGACCAGATTCTTACCTTTCTTGCCGAAGAGGTATTCCCCTGCTGGGAACAGATTGACTGCCTGGAGGCCTTTTTCGCGCCTGAACGCCAGGCGTTATTTCAGGCGATGCTGGCAGGGCCGCCGGATCCAATCAGGGAATGCGTGCTGTGGGACGACAGGGCCGATGCCGCAAGGCCGCATCCATGGGGAGCCGACGAGTATCTGTTCGGTGTATGGGAGCTGCTGTCCGGTCAGGAAGAAAACGGCTATGAGCGCCTTACCAGATGCCTGGAACAGGGAGAGCCTTATATCAGGCAGTACCAGGAGAAAGGGGATTTTACAATAGAAAACAGCCTGAAGGATCCCATGAAGCTGTTATACTGCAATGCGCAGCTTTTTTACAAAACCAGCGGACAGGTGGGAAAGGATGCCCGCAGACGGGCGGTTTTGGAAACCTATGAATATGTGTGCCGGTATATGAGAGGCTTCCATAAGCTGGAAAGGCTTCCGAAAAAGTGAATACAGAAGTAAAAGCAAACTTTTTTCATCGGATTACATAGATGCAACCTGAAATTGACAAAGTGCATTCCCTGAAATATGGAAAATGGCAGCGCGATCTGGCAGCATATTGCTATCAAATCACAGGAGGTATACATGCAATGAATTTAGGTGAAAAGATTTTTAAGCTAAGGAAAGAAAAAGGATTGTCTCAGGAGGCTTTGGCAGAACAAATCGGAACAACCAGACAGGCCGTCAGTAAATGGGAAAATAATCAGGGATTTCCGGAAACAGAAAAGCTTTTGCAATTATCTAATATCTTTGAGGTTTCAACAGATTTCTTATTAAAGGATGCAAAAACAGAAAAGAGTGCTGACGAAAAGGGATATTATGTGAGCAGGGAAATGGCGGAGGCATATATTATCAGTGAGAAAAAAGTCAGCCGGTATGTAGGAACAGGCTTTATGTTCTGGGCATTGGCCGGTATCCCTTATGTAATGTTTCCGGCAGGGACAACATGGCGGCTGCTTGGAATGGCGCTGTGTGTTGTGGCGGGAATTATTTCGGTGTTATTCGCAATGTTTTCAGAGGAAGCAAAATATAAGATTTTAAAGCAGGAACCATTGTTATTTGATTATGAATACCTGAAGGAATTATCGAAGGAGTATGCTTTCCGAAAAAAGAGATATGTGGCCGTGGCCATTCCCTGTACGGTGCTGTTTATTATCGGCGTTTTGGTTCTGGGCTTTACAGCGAGGGGATATATTGTATGGTCGGATTTTCATTCCTTTGTTTTCCTTGGATTTGCGGCAGGCATCTTCGGGTTTGTGTACTCTGCCGGTGTTATGGAAGCGTACGAATTGCTGGTGGAAAATGAGCAGTATTCGTCACGCATATTTTTCAGGATAAAACGGAAGATCAAGGAGAAGCTTGACAGAATCTGATTGCTGTCTGCAGAGCTTGATGCATAAAAGTCATTATGCTCTATCTGCCATCCGGGATGTTGTTTCTTCAATAAAATATCACATTAAAAATCACATTCAGTCTTGACACAGGAAATCACCTCATGATAGGATATTGCCAGTGATGATTTAGTATGCTAAATCGATAAATTAGTAAAGGAATGCTGTGGGACAGTATTCCTGCATGAGGAGGAAGAACTATGAAAAAGGCAGCGGCAATTCTGTTGGCAGGTGTGATGGCGTTTGGCCTGATCGGCTGCGGCGGTACACAGACATCAGGAAGCGGACAGGCCGAAGGCACGGCACAGGAGAGCAGTGCGGCAGCGGATAACGCGGCTGCAGAAAGCACAGCGGCGGAAAGCGTACAGGAGGAAGAAAGCAGCACGCAGGCGCAGAGTGCGGATGCGGCGGCGGACGGAGAAGGACGCCAGTTTATTGTTGGCTTCGATGCGGAATTCCCGCCTTATGGTTATAAGGATGAGAGCGGTGAATATGTGGGATTTGATCTGGATCTGGCGGCTGAGGTATGCAAGCGTCAGGGCTGGGAGCTGGTAAAGCAGCCTATTGACTGGGATTCCAAGGATATGGAGCTGGATTCCGGAGCGATTGACTGCATCTGGAACGGTTTTACAATGAACGGCAGGGAGGATCAGTATACCTTCAGCGTGCCTTATGTGGATAACAGCCAGGTATTTGTAGTGGCTGAGGACGCGGGAATTGAAACGAAAGCGGATCTGGCAGGCAAGGCAGTGGGAGTACAGAAGGATTCCTCCGCGCTGGCAGCCCTGGAAGGGGATGAAAAGGCGCTGGCCGATACCTTTGCGGCGCTGAACCAGTATGCGGATTATAATACGGCATTTATGGATCTGGAAGCGGGTGCCATTGATGCCCTGGCCATTGATATCGGCGTTGCCAATTACCAGATTGCCTCCAGAGACGGCGGCTATGTGATTCTGGACGGCGAGGCTCATAAGGAATACCTGTCCACAGAGCAGTACGGCATCGGCTTTAAGAAGGGCAATGAGGAACTGAAAAATACGGTTGAATCGACCCTGATGGAGATGGCTGAGGACGGAACCTTTAAGCAGATAGCAGAAAAGTACGCAGATTACGGACTGCTTGACAGCATCTGCCTTGGAAAATAACAGAAGCTGGCTGAAGCCGCCGGTAAGTCAGTGAATAAATATTGATGATTCTCGGATAGAGATTCGGAAGGAAAGCCGCAACAGCGGCTTTTTTCCGGTTAAGGAATTTGGAAAAGCCCGAAGCAAACGAAAGAAAGATAAGTGGAGGAAGCCATGGAATTGGGAAATATGCTGCAGCAGCTCGCAGGGGGTATGCTGATTACAACGGAGATTTTTGTATTGACCCTGTTGTTCTCCCTGCCGCTGGGATTGTTTTTATCCTTTGGAAGGATGTCCAAAATCGGGGTGCTTCGTTTCATAACGAAAATTTACATATCGGTAATGAGGGGAACGCCGCTGATGCTGCAGCTGATTGTTGTATATTTTGCGCCTTATTATGTGTTCGGCATGAAAATATCCAAGGGTTACCGGATGGTGGCGGTAATCCTGGCCTTTGTGCTGAATTATGCGGCGTACTTTGCGGAGATTTACCGTTCCGGAATCGAGTCCATGCCGGTGGGACAATATGAGGCGGCTAAAATTCTGGGCTACAGCCGTGCGCAGACCTTTGTAAAAATCATTCTGCCCCAGGTGATTAAGCGGGTGCTCCCTGCGGTGACAAATGAAATGATAACGCTGGTAAAGGATACCTCCCTGGCCTTTGTGCTTACCGTGACGGAGATGTTTACCATCGCCAAGCAGATAGCGGCGGCCCAGGCCTCCGTAGCTCCGCTGATGGCGGCCGGCGTATTTTATTATATTTTCAATCTGGTAGTTGCCATGGTGATGGAGCATGTGGAAAAACGCCTGAATTATTACAGAGGTTAAGGCAAAAGAAGCCTGGGAAAATGCAGGGGAAGCGGTTCCCCGGTATTTCCGGGCTCCGTTTCTACACAGAGTACACGGATAGGAGAAAAAGGAACAAAATGAGCCGGAATTTTCTTGAAATCAATCATATGAAAAAAAGCTTTGGGGAACTGGAGGTTATCAAGGATATTTCCCTGACCGTAAAGGAAGGGGAGGTGGTTTCCATCATAGGTCCTTCGGGCTCAGGAAAGTCTACGCTGCTTCGCTGTGCCACCATGCTGGAAAAAATGGACGGCGGGGAGCTTTCCTTTCTGGGGGAGAAGGCCGCCCATGAGGAAAACGGCAGGTGCGTGTATGCCTCCAGGGCGGATTTAAAGCGGATCCATAAGCATTTTGGACTGGTGTTCCAGAGCTTTAACCTGTTCCCGCATTACAGCGTCCTGAAAAATATCATAGATGCGCCCATGACGGTTGACGGCATTTCCAGGAAGGAAGCGGAGGCACGCGCCGAAAAGCTGCTGGCCCAGCTGGGCCTGTCCGATAAAAAGGATGCTTATCCCTATCAGCTTTCCGGCGGGCAGCAGCAGCGTGTTTCCATTGCGCGGGCGCTGGCCCTGCAGCCGAAAATCCTGTTTTTTGACGAACCTACCTCAGCGCTGGATCCGGAGCTGACCGGGGAGGTGTTAAAGGTAATCAGGCAGCTGGCGCAGGAGCATATGACAATGATCATTGTAACCCATGAAATGCAGTTTGCCAGGGAGCTTTCCGACCGGATCATCTTTATGGAGCAGGGCGTAATTTGTCAGGAAGGAACGCCGGAGGAGCTTTTCAGTTCACCTAATGCACGGGTCCGTGAGTTCATCGGGCGTGTGATGAACGTGTAAGTTTTCTTGATTTTTGAAAAGCGGTGAGATATACTTGTTTCAGTTATGCTGTCCTTTCCCGGGGAAATCATGGCAGCAAGGTCAGGCATTTTGCAGCGGGAAGGGTATGTGCAGGGTAATTGTTCAGTAAATGAAAAGCAGAAGGTTTCAGGACAGGCTGTCCTGACGGAACAATCTGAGTATAAAGGAGTTGCCGTTTATGAGTGATAATATGGACAGATATGTAAGCCCGCTTTCGGAGCGTTATGCGAGCAGGGAAATGCAGTACATTTTTTCTCCGGATATGAAATTCCGCACCTGGAGAAGGCTGTGGATCGCCCTGGCGGAGACGGAAAAGGAGCTGGGCCTTCCCATTACGGAGGAGCAGATCGCAGAATTAAAGGCCCATGCGGAGGATATCAACTATGAGGTTGCCAAAGCAAGGGAAAAAGAGGTGCGCCATGATGTTATGAGCCATGTTTATGCTTACGGCGTGCAGTGCCCGAAGGCGAAGGGGATTATCCATCTGGGGGCTACCTCCTGCTATGTGGGTGACAACACGGATATCATTGTGATGACGGAAGCGCTGAAGCTGGTGAAAAAGAAGCTTGTGAACGTGCTGACGGAGCTTGCTTCCTTTGCTGGAAAATATAAGGATCTGCCCACCCTGGCATTCACCCATTTCCAGCCGGCCCAGCCCACAACGGTAGGCAAGCGCGCAACCCTGTGGATGCAGGAATTTTACCTGGATCTGGAGGATCTGGATTATGTGCTTTCCACTATGAAGCTGCTTGGCTCCAAGGGAACTACGGGAACACAGGCCTCTTTCCTGGAGCTGTTTGACGGCGATATGGACAAGGTAAATGCGCTTGATCCCATGATTGCGGAAAAAATGGGCTTTCAGGCCTGCTATCCGGTATCCGGGCAGACCTATTCCCGTAAAATAGATACAAGAGTGCTCAACGTGCTGGCGGGAATCGCGGCAAGCGCCACCAAGATGTCCAATGACATCCGGCTTCTCCAGCATCTGAAGGAAGTGGAGGAACCTTTCGAGAAGAACCAGATCGGTTCCTCGGCCATGGCTTATAAGAGAAATCCCATGCGCAGTGAACGGATTGCGTCCCTTTCCCGCTATGTGATTGCGGATGCGCTCAATCCGGCGATTACCTCTGCGACCCAGTGGTTTGAACGTACCCTGGATGATTCCGCCAACAAGCGGCTGAGCGTGCCGGAAGGCTTCCTGGCTGTGGACGGCATCCTGGATCTGTGCCTGAATGTGGTGGACGGCCTGGTGGTATATCCGAAGGTCATTGAAAAACGGCTTATGAGCGAACTGCCTTTTATGGCAACGGAAAATATTATGATGGATGCGGTGAAAAAAGGCGGCGACCGCCAGGAGCTGCATGAAAAAATCCGGGAACTGTCCATGGAAGCCGGCAGGCGGGTGAAAGCGGAGGGTAAAGACAATAACCTGCTGGAGCTCATTGCACAGGAACCCATGTTTATGACTACCGCTGAAGAACTGGCCGAAACTATGGACCCTTCCAAATATATTGGCTGTGCCCCGGCACAGGTGGAAAGCTTCCTGAAGGATGTAATCGGGCCTGTGCTTGAGGAAAATAAAGAACTGCTGGGCGTGAAAGCGGAAATTAATGTGTAATAGCGGTTTACAGGATAAGGATAAGATAAGAAGAGGCTCTGCGGCGGCAGAGCCTTCTTTGGAATAAAAAGGAAATGTGGAAAGCCCCGGTTAAAGTCTGGATCCGGGATATGTATAAGGAACGGAAATGGAAATCGGAACGTAAGAAAGAAAATAAACAGGCAGGAAAAAGAGCTGTAGAACCGGTGGCGGCAGAGCTTAAAGATTTATTTGACTGACAGACAACGCAGTGCAGAATTGTCATTATATATAAAGACTTCCATGCGCAGTTCCATTATAATTACATACAAAATGGGAGCGATAATATATGGATAAAAATGGTTACCTGAAGCAGTACTACGGCAGTTACCGGGAAGATGCCCGTCTGTCTGCTGCAAAGCACGGCCTGGTGGAATATCTTACGACAATGAAATACATCCATAAATTTCTGGAGCAGGGAATGCGTATTTTAGAGGTGGGAGCCGGAACAGGGCGCTATTCCCTTGCATTGGCGAAAGAAGGCTTCCGGGTAGATGCGGTGGAACTTCTGGAACACAACCTGAATATCCTGCGGTCAAAAACGGAGGATGGCATGAGACTTCAGGCAGTACAGGGAGATGCCCTGGATTTGTCCCGCTATCAGGAGAATACGTTTGACATAACCCTTCTTCTCGGGCCGATGTATCATCTTTATACGCAGGACGACAGGAAGAAAGCACTGGAGGAAGCTGCACGGATAACCCGTGAAAACGGGAGTCTGTATATCGCCTACTGCATGAATGATCCAACTGTGGTGGGAGAACTGTTTGCCTTGGGAACCATTTACGATTGCCTGGAGAAAGGAAAGCTGACGGAGGATTTCCATTTTACCGCGCAGCCGGAGGATCTGTTTGCACTGGTGCGGACAGAGGATATTGCGGAACTGAACCAATCTGTACAGGCGGAACGGATCTGCCTGACAGCCACTGACGGCGCAACCGGATATATGCGTCCTGTCATAGACAATATGAACGATGAACAATTTGGCATCTATATGAAATACCATCTGGCGGTCTGTGAAAGACAGGATCTGATAGGGGCAAGCCACCATACGCTGGATATTCTGCGAAAAAGGGCTGCCTGAAATGTATTGACAAATTTAGGATATACTTACGGGATAGCACTCTACATATATCTATTAAAAATCATACTGAAAAGAAGAGGGATTATTATGGGATATAAGATAATAACTGGAAAATATGAAACAGGAACAGAAGAGCAGCAAAAGAACTTTTGTGAACTATTTGGGGAAGAAGATATTCAGTTTAAATTTGACTTATATTTTCATTGGTATAATTTAGTTCATGAGTTGGGACATTGCCTGTTAGAGATGTATGGGAAACATATGGAACAGGTAGACGAAGAATTATATGTAAACAGATTTGCAGTCTCTTACTGGAAATTGGCCGATGGGAACGAAAATTTAGTAAAGTTAAAGGAAATGTTAACATCGATATTTTATAAACTGCCTAATCCCGTGCCGCAAAATATGGAACCTAAAGAATTTTTTAAATCTATGTGGGGCAATGAAAAAAGGCCTTCTGTTTCTTTGTATGGATATTTTCAGTTTTCCTGTGTTTTAGAAGCAATGAGTAATGAGAGTGATCTATATGAGGTTTTGAATGAAGTGGGAATAAAAACAACGCATCTAAAAGAAATAAAAATATATGAAGGTCAGGTTTCATCCGGATCAGCTTCTGATATCATAAATTTATGTATAGAAAATTTGCGTAATATTGGAGTTGCTGTTGAAGACATTAAACTTGAATTCGCTGATAATCCTGAAGTACAATGTGCATCTATTTGGTCATAAAAATCAATTAATTGGTGAGTTAACTAATGTCTGCTTATCAGGTCTTAAACGCTGATAAAAACTGAGTGAGCAGGGTATTCCCATTATGGAGGAACAGATCGCAGAACTAAAGGCTCATGCGGAGGACATCAACTAGGGAGTTGCAAAAGCAAGGGAAAAAGAGGTGCGCCATGATATTATGAGCCATGTTTACGCTTACGGCGTGTAGTTCCCGAAGGCGAAGGGAATCATTCGTCTGTGGGCTACCTCCTGTTACGTAGACGATAACATGGATATCATTGTGATGGCGGAAGCGCTTAAGCTGGTGAAAAAGAAGCTTGTCCAGTGTAAAAAGACTGCCCCTGCCAGTGCAAAACGTGAACAAAAAACTAAAACATAAAAAAGTAATTGCAATACCGGATAATTCATGCTATAAATAGACATTATAACTTTCAAAGGAGCGAATTATGAGTCAATTATTCTCACTTTCCATTCGACGCAGACGATGAAGCTTGTATCTTTATAGGTACAGGCTTAATTTGCTGTGTGCCTATAGAAAGTGAGTTGAATTATATTTATTTTCAAAGCACTGTCGGGCACACACAGCCTGTCGGTGCTTTTTTATTGCAATTGAAAACTAAATAATTGAAGCTGTGCAGTATTTATGCCGGAAGTAGTCCGGTGCCGCCCCGGCGGGCTGCAGAAGCATTTGAAAGCGCAGGGGCAGTTTCCAAACACGCTCTGCTGCGCAGAAGGGAGCAAGTATGAAATTATTAACAGAGCTGTTATCAGCAGTATTTATGAATGCATTTTCAAAGTGCGGTTATGATGAAACACTCGGTAAGGTCAGCATTTCCGACAGGCTTGACCTGTGCCAGTTTCAATGCAACGGCGCGCTGGCCGGAGCGAAAAGGTATAAGAAAGCACCTTTGACGATTGCGCAAGAGGTTGCAAATCAGATAACCGGCTGCATTTATATCCATAAAATAGAAGTGGTCCGGCCGGGTTTTATTAATATAAGCGTGCAGGATGAATTCCTTGCGGACTATGTCGAACAAATGTACCATGACAAATTTAAGGGGATCCCTCAGGCGGAGCAAGAGGAAACCATAGTGCTTGATTACGGAAATCCCAATGTTGCCAAACCGTTGCATGTCGGCCACCTGCGTTCAGCCATCATCGGGGAAGCCTTAAAAAGAATCATTACAGCGACCGGCAGGAAAGCGGTTGGGGATGTCCATCTGGGGGATTGGGGCCTTCCGATGGGGCTGGTCCTTGCAGAGCTGGAGGAAAGATACGCAGATACATTGCCCACGCTTACAGCGGATTTATTAAATGAAATCTATCCGGCCGCAAGCCGGAAAAGTAAAACAAATGAGGTCTTTCTTGAAAAAGCAAGAACGATAACGGCCCGGCTTCAAAAAGGAGATACACATTATACAAAAATCTGGTGTAACATGGTTGAGGTATCTGTAAAGGAAATCAGAAAAAACTTTCAAAGATTGGACGTTTCCTTTGATTACTGGTATGGGGAAAGTGATTCCAGCAAATATGTGCCTCAGCTGCTGCAGCTGTTAACGGACCGGAACCTGCTTGTAAAAAGCGAGGGCGCACAGGTTGTGGAGGTGGCGAAGGAGAATGACAAAGCGCCGGTCCCTCCTGCGATTATTGTGAAATCCAACGGCTCGGAAGGATACGTGACGACAGATATTGCAGCGATTATACAGCGGGAAAAGGATTTCAGACCGGATAAAATATGGTATGTCGTAGATTTCAGGCAGAATTTACACTTTACCCAGGTATTCCGTGTCGCCCGGAAGGCAGAGCTGATACCAGAAAGCACGGAGCTTGCCCATCTGTGTTTTGGAACGGTAAACGGAAAAGACGGCAAGCCGTTTAAAACCAGGGAGGGCGGAGTAATGCAGCTGTCAGAGCTGCTGGATTCGGTAACAGCCTGTTCCTATGAAAAATTAAAATCATCAGATAATATAGCGGAGGCGGACAAAAAAGCCGCGGCGGAGAAAATAGGGATAGCCGCGGTGAAATTCGGTGACTTAATTAACCACTATTCCAAGGACTACGTTTTTGATACGGATAAATTTATGGCATCGGAGGGCAAAACAGGCGTCTATCTTCTATATACGGTTGCCCGTATCAATTCAATCCTCAGGAAAACCGACATCAACTGCGGAAAGGTAAAACTGCAGGGAATTTATTCAAAAAGAGAAAGAGAATTATTGTTAAAAATTGCACTCAGCGGCAGCGCTTTTATAAACGCCTTTTATGAGAAAGCCCCCAATATTGTCTGTGAAAATGCTTACCAGATAGCAGTGGCCTTTTCGAAATTTTACCATGAAAACCATATAATAAGCGAGAAAGATGAAAAGAAAAAAGCCTCCTGGCTGGCACTATGCGTCATTACAAAGGAGATGCTGCTAAAACATCTGGATACATTGGCAATAGAAACAGTGGATGTTATGTAATTTACAAAGCGGCGCCTTCCAACTTAAAATAGGAATATGCATTTCACGCTCCATTTCTGCATTCCGCTTCCCTGCGCATTGCGGATACGCTTTTCCTGCCCTATACTGACAGCAGACATTAAAAATCAGTCGGTCGGCCGGACAGAAAGCGGCAATGAAGGAGTGGCATGAGTTATTTTTTTCTGACAATTTTGTTTATAGCGGAGTTGGTAAAGGAAGGCATCTTTTTTGGCAAAAGGAAGCGCATACCGGTGGTTCAAATGGGTTTTATTACCGCAGAAATCCTGTTTTTCCTGCTGCTTGTCATATTTGGTGGGCTGCCCCTTGATACAGCCTGGCTGTTTCCGGGCATTTATCTTGTGTGCGGCCTTATATCTGCTTACTTCTTTTTTTCTGAGGGAAAAAAGAAGAACGGCAAAATAAGAAAGGCGGCAAAATACCATCCGTCGGCCCTTCCTGTTCATCTATTGCTTTTGTTCCTCTGCATGATACCGGCCCTTTTGTTCCCGCCTGTGATACCTTTGCCTGTAACCGGCGGCTACGCTTACGAGACGGTAAGCTTTACCTGGACAGATGATGCGAGGGAGGAGGAATTCTGCTCCGACGGTTCGTCCAGGCGGGTGGCGGTGCAGTTTTGGTATCCTGTTTCCGGGGAGGGGGAAACCTTCCCGCTGATCGTGTTTTCCCATGGCGCCTTCGGGTACAGGATGAGCAACTATTCGGCCTATACCGAGCTTGCCTCCAACGGATATGTGGTATGCAGTGTGGAGCATCCATATCATGCGATTTTTTCAGAGCTGGATGATGGGGAAGTGATTATTGTGGATAAGCAGTTTATGAGTGATATTTCCAGAATAAATGGAGACGGCATGCCGGAAGAAGAAATCTTTCGGGTGACCAGGCCTTGGCTTCAGCTGCGGACAGACGATTTGAACTTTGTAATGGATGAGATAACAAGGCTTTGTGGAGAAGAGGGTGCGTCCCTTCCTTTTTCCATAACGGATCCTGACAATATCGGGCTTTTCGGACACTCCCTTGGTGGGGCGGCTGCGGTGACGGCAGGACGGGAACGGCCGCAGGTGCGGGCTGTCATCGATCTGGACGGGACTATGCTGGGCGAGGAAATCGGCTTTGCGGACGGAAAATACCAGATGAACACGGAGCCTTACCCGATTCCCCTTTTATGCATCGATACCTCCGAACATTATGAGCAGGGGCAGAAATACGGCGATCAATATGTGAATCATGTAATTTTGTCACTGGCAAAGGATGGAAGAGAGATTCAGTTTACCGATGCCGGGCATATGAATTTTACGGATCTTCCTCTTTTTTCCCCGCCGCTGGCAGCGCTGCTTGGGACCGGAAAGAGGGATGCGGGGGAATGTCTGGTCACGATGAACGGAATCATCAGGGATTATTTTGATTATTATCTGAAGGGACAGGGAACGCTTTCTCTACAGGAAACGTATTAGAAACCAGAAACAGCACAGTCCTCCGGCAGTCTTCCGGCAGCCTTCCGGCATGCCTCCGATCCCTGGCCCGCTTGAGGCCCGCATGCAGTCGCAGCCACGCATAACCGTACCGCAGGCGGAACAGATGCCGTAAGGCCTGTACAGGAAGACTCATTAAAAATCAGAAAAGGAAAGGATTCGCCTGACTGCGGCAGCGCCTGTCAGCTGCGGATCCGGGAACAGGCAATGCGCGTAACGGTGGAACAGATTGGCCGGGAAAAAGAAGAACAGGTCCTGATCCAATGCCATGAGGTGACGGAAAGTATACGGGAAATAGAGCGCTTCGTCAAGCTGCGCCAGGAAAAGCTGGAGGGCTATGACACGGACAGAATGTACTGCATACCGCTTTCGGACGTATATTATGCGGAAACCGTGGACAACCGCCTGTATATTTATACGGAAAAAAATGTGTACGAGCTTAAAATGAAACTATATACCTTTGAAGAAAACTATTGCTCCGGGGAATTCTTCCGTTGCTCCAGAACGGCGGTGGTGAACCTGATGCGGGTTTCGTACCTGCGCCCCGGCCTGAACGGGCGGCTCTCCGCAAGGCTGACGAACGGCGAGGACATCATTATTTCCAGAAAATATGTAAATGCGTTGAAAGCGAGGCTGCAAAATGAGTAAAAAGGAATTTATGGGACAGGTGTTTATCAGTTTTTTTGTCGTGGTAACCTGCATAAACCTGGGGATGGCCTTTATGGGGATGATCTATGCCCCGGATACCAGGTTTGGCTATGAGGCCCTTCTGTTCCCGGTGTTCTACGGTTTTCTGGGAATTCTGCCCTCAGCCGTGCTCTACAGCAGAAAAGAGCTTACAGTGAAGCAGATGCTTCTCCGCAAAATCATACAGCTTATTTTGATAGAAGCGATAATGGTTGGCATCGTATTTTTCCTGGGAGGGACGGATTTCAGTACGCTTTTACCCTTTATGATAATGGTTTTGGCTGTCTGCCTGGCTGCGGAGGGCATCCTTTGGCTTGCGGCGGATAAAAAGGTCAAAAAGCTGAATGCCCAGCTGAAGCGGTTCCAGGACCGGGAATCGGATATTCAGATGGAAAGATGAAAAAAGAACATTTCATAGACACTTCCATATTTTTCCGGTATGATAAAGATAAGACAGGCAAAAAGTCCGTATGGGGCGGACTTGGAAGGCTGACGGAATACCGGGGGAACTATGATAAAAGCGATTGTGGTGGATGATGAGATTTTAACAAGAGAAGGAATAAGCGCTAATATTCCGTGGGAAAAGCTGGGATATGAGCTGGTTGCGGTCTGCGCCGACGGCAGGGAGGCAAGGGACTATGTGCAGGGCCATGAGGTGGATGTGGTTCTGACTGATATCTGTATGCCATATATGGACGGCCTCCAGCTGAGCGAATTCCTTTATCATGAATATCCGCAGATTAAGATCATCATTTTCAGCGGTTATGATGAATTCGAATATGCCAAGCAGGCCCTGAAATATCAGGTGTCCGAATATCTGCTCAAGCCGGTCACCGCTTCGGAGCTGTCCGGGGTGCTGATCCAAATCGGTGAAAAAATAGATGAACGCAGGAAAAATGAAGAGCTTATCGGCAGGCTGAGCACCACCTATCACAAAAACCACCTCCTTGTGCGCTCCGATGTGCTCATGAGCCTTGTCATGGGAGACAAGACACGTGAGGAAAATGACAGGGAGCTGGAGGAATTGGGAATAACCCTCTGGGGGAATGCTTTCCGGGTCGCAGTGATAGAGATAGAGGACTACAGGGATGTGCACAGCCTGGATGATAAGAAGAAACAGGAACGCGCCCTTATCGCCTTTGTCGTATACAATGTATCACAGGAAATTGTGGAAAAATACGGCGCGGGAGAGGTATTCCAGGGGAAGGAGTACCGCACGGTCCTCCTGCTGGAGAGCAATAAGCCGGTGGAGTTCTGCCGGGAAAGCCGGGCCATTGCGGAGGAGATCAACGGACGGCTGAAGGAAATCCTGGGAATGAAGACCAATATCGGAATCGGCGGCTGTATCAGGGAACGTCAGGATCTGTTCCATTCCTATGAAGATGCGCTGGCAGCGCTTCAGTGCCGCTATATTTTCGGGGAGGAGTCCCTGTTTGTGATGGAGGATATCCGTCAGCATACAGGGGAACAGACGGAAACGGAGCTGGCGGCGGAAGAAATCCTGGATGCCGTCAAGCACAGCGATACCCAATCTGTTTCCCGGATTATGGAAAAAATGAAAAAAGGCGTCCGCACAGCCGGCTGGACGAAAGAAAGGGTGCACATGTATCTGCAGCAGCAGCTGGATGCGGTTCCGGAGCTTCTGCGTTCCTTTCAGCTGGAGGAGCAGGACATCGTCTGGGAAAAAGAACGGGCGCTGGAAGGGATGATGAGCGCCGTAAGCCTGGAACAGGCGCTTTCCGTAATGGAAGGCTACTACCGGAAAGCGGCGGAAATGCTGGATACGGGGAAAAATGACGGCGGGAAGAAATATGCGCTCCTTGCCATGGATTACATAGAAAAACATTATGGGGAAAACGAACTGGGACTGAATTCGATATGCTCTTATCTGAATATCAGTACCAGCCGTTTCAGCGCCATTTTTAAAAGCGTCACAGGAGAAACCTTCATGGAGGCGCTTACCGGCATACGGATGCAGAAGGCGAGGGAGCTGCTGGAAAACACCGCTCTGAAAAATTATGAAATCGCTGAAAAGGTAGGTTTTTCAGATCCTCATTATTTCAGCGCCGCCTTTAAAAAGGCTACGGGAAAATCACCTACAGAGTACGCCAGGGAAAAGAGGGGGATGTGATGAAACGGCAGGAGAAAGCGGGGGGCCGCCGGATAAAGCTGCCCTTTTCCAGCATCAGAACCAACATGCTGGCGGTGTTTTCCGTTTTGATAGTGGCAACGCTCACTTTTTTTTACATTATATCCCTGAACTATACGGAACGGACGATATTAAATAATTCCATAGATTATACCACCCGCCTGACCGGGCAGGTGACCAGGGACATTGATTCCTACATTGATTATATGGAAAACATATCCTCCATGGTGGCTCACAGCAGCGATGTGCAGAACTACCTGCTGGATAAAAAATCTGCGGGAGATCCCAACCTGTACCGGAGGATTGTGACCCAGTTTTCCACGGTACTGGAAACACGGAAGGATATTTCCAATATTGCCGTGGTTTCCGAAGAGGATAAAGGAATCATCAATGATGGAAACGATGTCCTTAATGTGAACATTCCCCTGTACAGTGTTGACTGGTACGGCAAGGTGAGGGACAAGGGCGGGACCTGGCTCACCTCCTCCCATGTGCAGAATGTGATTAAGGATAATTATAAATGGGTAATTACCATGAGCCGCGGAATCGAGAACCCGGATACGGGGGAAACGGTGGGCGTTTTTTTCATCGATTTGAACTATAAGGCGCTGGAAGACCTGTGTGAGCGCAATAACATCGGATCAGATTATATTTATATTATTGACCCTGACGGCAAAATCATTTACCATCCCAAGCAGAAGCTTATCTACAGCTCCCTGAAAACAGAAATGGTGGATGAAGTGCTAGAATGTGAGGATGGCTATTTCCTGAAAAAAGAAGGGACGGGCGGCAAGCTCTATACCATTTCCATATCGGGGAAAACCGGCTGGAGCATTGTGGGCGTAACGGATATGGCGGAGCTTATGAAGGGGCGCTCCGAGGCACAGCGGCTGTATGTTATTATCACAGCAGGATTTCTGGTGGTAACCGTGCTGCTGTGCGTGGTATTCTCCTCAGCGATTACGCGTCCGCTGGAACGGCTGAAAAATTCCATGAAAGAGGTAGAGCGCGGCAATTTTGAGGGGACGCAGGTAGAGACGGAGGGAAATAACGAAATCGCCGGCCTGGGAAAATCCTTCAATGTAATGATATACAAAATACAGCAGCTGATGGAGCAGAACATCTACGAACAGGAACAGAAGCGCCTGAGTGAGCTGAAGGCGCTGCAGTCGCAGATCAATCCCCATTTTCTGTACAATACGCTGGATTCCATCATCTGGATGGCGGAGGGCGGCAGGAACAGTGAGGTAGTGCTTATGACCTCATCCCTGGCCAGGCTGCTGCGGCAGAGCATCAGCAATGAGGACGAGCTTGTTTCCATCAGGCGTGAGGTGGATTATGCCGCAAGCTACCTGACCATCCAGAAAATGCGTTACCAGGACAAAATGGAATTCGAAATCGATGTGGATGAGGGGATAATGAACCAGCAGATCATCAAGCTAGTGTTGCAGCCGGTGGTGGAAAATGCCATTTATCACGGAATCAAATATAAGGAAGGAAAGGGTCTGATAAAAATAACCGGAACCTACCGGGATGGCTGTATTTACCTTACCGTATATGATAACGGCAGGGGGATGGAGCAGGAAGTGCTGGATCATATCTTTGATGCAAAGAATGGGGAAGAAAAATCAGGGATAGGAATCTGCAACGTACAGATGCGGCTCCAGCTTTATTACGGTATGGAATATGGAATTTTTTACAAAAGCATCCCCGGCGAGGGAACGGCAGCCACGATAAAAATCCCGTTTGTGGAAGAGGAGGCGCAGGAAACAAATGAAGATAAATAAGAAAAAACTTCTGTCGGCCATATTTCTTCTGCTGGCGGTATCGGTGGTTTTGCTTCTGGCGTTTATGCGCAAGGAACCCAAAAAAGAGCCGTACTCCATTATTTTTATTTCCAAAATCATTGACGACAGCGATTTCTGGACCCAGCTGATAGATGGGACAAAAGCGGCGGCGCAGGAATACGGCGTGGAACTGTCCGTCCGTGCGCCGGAGGCTGAGGACGATTATGAAATGCAGAACATTCTGATCGAACAGGCGATTTCAGAGCATCCGGACGCCATTGTCCTGACACCGGCCAGCTATACGGAAACCACTCCGCTGGCCCGCAAGATCGTGGACAGCGGCATACGCCTGCTCCTTCTTGACTCGGAAATCAATGAGGACGTGGAAGAATGCATCATTTCCACGGACAATATCAAAGCGGGGCAGCTGCAGGGCTCTTATGTGCGGGAGATCCTCAAACCGGATTCCCAAATCGCCGTAATCGCCCATGTAAAAAACTCTTCCACGGCCATCGAACGGGAAAAAGGCCTGCGGGAAGGGTTGGGAGAGAAGCAGGGGAAAATTGCGGATGTGGTTTTCTGTGATTCGAACTATGACAAGGCCTATCAGCTTATGCTGGGCGTCCTGGAAAAGCATCCGGATGTAGACGTGGTGGTGGGGCTGAATGAATACTCCGCCGTGGGTGCCGCCCGCGCCATCGTGGACAAAGGCCTGGCAGGAGAAATCAGTTTTGTGGGCTTTGACAGCTCCCTGGAAGAAATCAAAATGCTGGAGGCTGGAATTTTCCAGGGCATGGTGATACAAAATCCATTCAAAATGGGTTATCTGGGTGTGGAAACCGCCGTGAAGGTGCTGAACGGTGAAAAAGTGCCCAGGGAAATCGACTCCGGTTCCGTATTGATAACCCGTGACAATATGTACCTGGACGAAAACCAGGAAATGCTTTTCCCTTTTAAAGGAGAATAGAGGGGGAAAAATATGAAAGCGGTTGCAAGAATCAACAAATAAATTGAACTTTTTTGTGGCTTTTGTGGTGTAAAAAGGGTAAAAATTTACAGAACAGTAAATTTTTACCCTTTTTTTGTAAGAAATCACATTTAGTGTTGGGGAAGATGCCACTATACTATAAACATAGGCTTGAGTGATGAGAAACAAAGCAGTAATTAATGAGAAGGGATGGAAGGTGAAAAAGTGGGGGAAGTTATTCTGACGATGAAGGATATCGATAAATCCTTTCCGGGCGTTCATGCTCTGAAAAAAGTCAGCCTGGAAGTCCGCAGGGGCGAGGTACATGCCCTGATGGGTGAAAACGGGGCAGGCAAGTCCACGCTTATGAAAATTCTGACCGGTATTTATTCCAAGGACAGCGGACAGATTATATATGAAGGGAAGGAAGTGGAGTTCACGCATCCACGGGAGGCCCAGGATGCGGGAATCGCTATTGTGCATCAGGAGCTGAATATGATGCAGCAGCTGACCGTGGCTCAGAACATATTCATCGGCCGGGAGTATATGAAGGGTAAAATCATAGACGACAAGCGGATGAATGAGGAGGCGGCGAAGCTGTTTGAAAAGCTGAATATCAGTATCGATCCTTCCCAGGTGATGGGTGATCTGACCGTAGGAAAACAGCAGATGTGTGAAATCGCCAAGGCAATTTCCAAAGAGGTAAAAGTTCTGGTATTTGATGAGCCTACGGCGGCGCTGACGGATTCGGAAATCAATGAGCTGTTTAAAATCATCAGGGATTTAAGGGAAAAAGGAATCGGCATTATTTACATATCCCATCGTATGGATGAAATCAAGATCATTACCGACAGAGTCACTGTCATGCGTGACGGGGAGTATGTGGGAACCCTGATAAGCAAGGACTGTACCAAGGACGATATCATCAATATGATGGTGGGGCGGACAATTTATGAGGAACCAAAGTCCGTAAGCAATGTCCCGGACAATGCGCCGGTGGTGCTGAAGGTGGAACATCTGCAGGCCGGTAAAATGGTGCAGGATATCAGCTTTGAACTGAGAAAGGGAGAAATCCTGGGATTTTCAGGGCTGATGGGAGCGGGAAGGACGGAGACCGCCCGGGTTATTTTCGGCGCGGATAAGAAGCAGGGCGGCGATATATACGTCAACGGCAAAAAAGTGGAAATCAACAGCCCGCAGGACGCAGTGAAGGCAGGAATCGGTTACCTGTCGGAGGACAGAAAGCGTTACGGCGTGGTTCTGGATAAAACCATTGCGGAAAACACCACAATGGCCTCTCTGGAAAAATTTGTGAAGGGTTTGTTTATAGATAAGAAGGGCGAGGAAAGCACGGCACAGGACTATGTGGAGCGTCTGAATACCAAGACGCCCACAGTCACCACGCCCACGCTCAGCCTTTCCGGCGGGAACCAGCAGAAAGTGGTTATCGCCAAGTGGCTGGTAAGGGACTGTGATATCCTGATTTTCGATGAACCGACCAGAGGTATCGATGTGGGGGCCAAAAGCGAGATTTATCATCTGATGAACGAACTGGCCACCTCAGGCAAGTCCATTATCATGATTTCTTCCGAACTGCCGGAAATCCTGCGCATGAGCGACAGGGTCCTGGTTATGTGCGAGGGAAGAAAAACAGCGGAAATTCCGATAGAGAAGGCTTCACAGGAAGTAATCATGCAGGCCGCTACGGTAGGCATGTAAAGAGGGAGGAAAAACATGGCAAAAATAACGAATACGGGAGGGGCCGTAAAGAAAAATCCCCTTGCGAAATTTACAAAATCCATTGGGACGCAGAGGCTGATCGCCTTACTGGCCCTGATTATCCTGTACCTGGTATTCGGGTTCATCAATCCGGCATTCCGGTCCTATGCAACGCTGGTCAACATTTTTGATGCCTCTTATTATATCGGTCTGATGGCAATCGGCGTAACCTTCGCCATCACCTCGGACGGCATCGATCTTTCCATTGGAACCGTGCTCACCTGTTCCGCATTGATTTCCGGACAGCTGATCACCAAGTATCATCTGCCTGTGGCCCTGGGGCTTTTAGTGTGTATCTTCATCGGCGCCCTGTTCGGGCTTCTGAACGGCCTGATGGTGTCCTACATGCATCTGCCTCCCTTTATCGCAACGCTGGGTTCCATGATGCTTTCCAAAGGCCTCGGTTCCATTTTTACCAAGGCGCAGAGCGTTACTTGGCCGCAGTCCAGCCAGGCGGAAGGCTGGTTCCGCAATATCTTCAAAATCAACCAGAACGGCATTTTGATTCCCACCGGTTTTATTCTCCTGATTGTTATCGCCATCCTGGCGTCCATCCTGCTCAATAAGACCCGGCCCGGCCGTTATATCGTGGCATTGGGCAGCAACAGTGAAGCAACAAGGCTTTCCGGCGTTAACATTGCAAAATGGAGAACGCTTGCCTATATCATCAGCGGCACGCTGGCAGGCCTGGCAGGCCTGGCCTATGCCTCCATCTATTCCACCATCCTTCCCGGAGGGGGCGGCGGCTTCGAACTGGATGCCATCGCAGGCGTGGTAATCGGCGGCACTTCCATGAGCGGCGGCTACGGAACCATTTCCGGTACCCTGATTGGTGTGTTTATCATGTCCGTGCTGAAGACCGGCCTTCCCTTTGTAGGGCTGCAGAGCAACTGGCAGCAGGCGGTTACCGGCGTAGTCCTGGTGTTCGCAGTATTCATGGATGTCATGAACAGACAGAAAAAGAAAAAAGTCTGAGCAGAAACAGGAAGCTTTCAGACAGTTACAGAAAATGTTTGTAATGCCTGTCATATCAAAAAAGGAACGATATGAAGGTTTTTGATTACAAAACCGGCGGAAGAAGAGCCGGGGGTATTTCAAATTTAAAGGAGGGTTTTACATGAAAAAGAAATTACTCAGTATTGCATTGGGTGCGGCTATGGTAGCAAGCATGCTGGCAGGCTGCGGAAGCAATGCTTCCACAACGGCTCCTGCAGCGTCCACACCGGCGCCCGCGGAGACAAAATCAGAAGCGCCTGCAGAGCCTGCTTCTTCAGAAGCAGCGGCAGATACGGCACAGGCTTCTACAGAAATTACGGGAAAGATCTATCTGGTATCCAAGGGCTTCCAGCATCAGTTCTGGCAGGCAGTGCTCCAGGGGGCAAATGAAGCTGCTGCGGAATACGGCGTGGAAATTGATTTCCAGGGACCCGATACCGAATCCGATATCGCACAGCAGGTACAGATGCTGAACAACGCATTCAATAACAATCCGCCCGCAATCGGCCTGGCAGCTCTTGATACAGAAGCATGCCTGGATACGATTAAGGAAATCCAGAAAGCAGGCATCCCGATTGTCGGCTTTGACTCCGGCGTACCCGGTGCTCCCGAAGGCGCTATCGTTGCCAATGCGGCAACAGATAACTACAAAGCAGGCGAACTGGCTGCTGATGAAACCTACAAGCTGATCAAAGACAAAGTTGCATCCGCAACCGGCACCGTAAGAATCGGCGTTATGAACCAGGAAGCTAACTCCGAATCCATCGTACAGCGTGGCTCAGGCTTCGTTGATAAGATGAAATCCCTTCTGGAAGCAGACGGCAAGACCGTTTCCGTAGAAGGCCATGACAAATGGGCAAACAAGGTTGACGGCGCAGATGTTATCATCGACGTAGCAGTTCCCGCATCCGTAAGTGCAGACCTTTCTTCCGTTGACGCTCAGAACCTGTTAAACAAGCCTGACACCATCTGCATCTATGGCTCCAACCAGTTCTCAGGTGAAGGTCTGATTAACGGTGACGCAAACATCGGCAAACTGGGCAAGGACGTGGTCGGCGTTGCATTTGACTCCGGCGTGCTGATTAAAACAGCAGTCAGAGAAGGCAAGCTGGCAGGCGCTGTTACCCAGGATCCTCTGCAGATTGGCTACAAAACCGTTGAGCTGTGTGTAAAGGCCATCAAGGGCGAGCCCGTAAGTGATGTTGATACAGGATGCCAGTGGTATACTGCTGAAAACATGGACGATCCCAAGGTTGCTCCCAACCTTTATGACTGATTTAAAAAGGTAAATCTATAAGCTGTACTTATTTCTTACATAATAAATATTGATTTTACTTATGGTTAATAATAATATATAATCATAAAGTAAAAGACGCAGAAAGCGGGTTTTTTACAAAAATGGTTTTGTAAAAGCCCGCTTTTTTTGTTGTGGAGCGGCACTTTTGCCAATCTGCGGCAGGCAGATGTCCTTTCGGGGACGCAGATTTGAAACAGGAGGAATAAGAAATGGTAAAAGCAGTGGTAGGCGCTAACTGGGGCGACGAAGGAAAAGGTAAAATCACGGACATGCTGGCCAGGGAAGCAGACATTATCATCCGATTCCAGGGCGGTGCGAACGCAGGACACACGATTGTCAATGACTATGGCAAATTTGCGCTTCACACCCTTCCGTCCGGTGTTTTTTACAGACATACGACGAGCATTATCGGAAACGGCGTTGCATTGAACATTCCGGTATTTATCAATGAAATACATTCCATTACGGACAGAAACGTACCCATGCCGAATATCCTTGTTTCCGACCGGGCGCAGATTGTAATGCCTTACCATATTCTTTTTGATCAATATGAGGAAGAAAGGCTGGGCGGAAAATCCTTCGGCTCAACCAAGTCGGGCATTGCCCCTTTTTATTCCGATAAATATGCGAAAATCGGCTTCCAGGTATGCGAGCTGTTTGATGAGGAAGGCCTGAAAGGAAAACTGGCCAGTGTATGCGAAACGAAAAATGTGCTTCTGGAGCATCTTTACCACAAGCCTCTGCTGGATGTGGAGGAGCTGTATGCAACCCTGCAGGAATACAGGGACATGATCGCTCCCTTCGTATGCGATACCTCTGCTTATCTGGACAAAGCCATTAAAGAAGGGAAAAATATCCTCCTGGAGGGACAGCTGGGAACGCTGAAGGATCCGGATCACGGAATTTACCCCATGGTAACCTCATCCTCCACGCTGGCCGCCTATGGCGCCATCGGCGCAGGCATTCCGCCCTATGAAATCAGGCAGGTGGTTACCGTATGCAAGGCTTATTCCTCCGCAGTGGGCGCCGGCGCGTTTGTATCCGAAATTTTCGGGGAGGAAGCGGAGGAGCTCAGGCGAAGGGGCGGCGACGGCGGAGAATACGGCGCCACCACAGGACGTCCCCGCCGGATGGGCTGGTTTGACTGTGTGGCCTCCAGATATGGCTGCCGTCTCCAGGGAACTACGGACGTGGCCTTTACCGTTCTTGACGTGCTGGGCTATCTGGATGAGATTCCGGTGTGCACAGGATATGAGGTGGACGGCACGGTGACGGAGGACTTTCCGGTCACCTGGAAGCTGGAAAAAGCAAAGCCCGTCCTGGAAACGCTGCCCGGCTGGAAATGCGATATCCGGGGCATCAGGAAATATGAGGAACTGCCTGAAAACTGCAGAAAATATATTGAGTTCGTGGAAGCGCATATCGGCTATCCCATTACTATGGTGAGCAACGGCCCCGGCAGAGAGGATATTATTTACAGACAGAGCGCTCTTTGCAGATAACAGGAAAAACGGATGCTGCAGAAGCTGGAGTAATACAAGGTGTTTTATCATGAAACCAGCCGCGCGCAGGTGCTGGATTTGTTACGCAGGGAAGATAAGGCAGAGAGGGACGCGAATGATTCGTACGGTTATTTTTGACATAGGCAACGTGCTGACGGTTTTCGGCTGGAAAAATTTTATCCACAGCTTCGGTTTCCCGCCGGAAACCGAGGAAAGGGTGGGAAAGGCAACGGTGGACAATCCGTTCTGGCATGAGTTTGACAGGGGCTTTTTAAGCGATGACGAAATGCTGGCCGGGTTCATAAACAATGATCCTACCGTGGAAAAGGAGATACGCCAGATTTTTGTCAGCCTTCATGGCATTGTAACAAGGGCTGATTATGCGATTCCCTGGATTCAGAAGCTGAAAAGCGCAGGGTATCAGGTGCTTGTCCTCTCCAATTTTTCCGATAAGGTGAAACGGGACAACGAGGATGCCATGGATTTCCTTCAATATGTGGACGGCGGCATCCTTTCCTACCGGGACGGAGTTATCAAGCCGGATCCGGCGATTTACAGGCTTTTGCTTGGCAGGTATGACCTGAAAGCGGAAGAATGCGTGTTCCTGGATGATATACAGTCCAATCTGGATACGGCAGCCGGACTGGGCATACATACCATCCTTTTCCGGAGCCTGAAGCAGGCGCAGGAGGAACTTTTGCAGCTGGGTGTAGACAGCATATACTGATTTGCGGTAAAATAGATTCGTCAGGAGATTTACAGGTATCAGGAAAAAGCAGTAAAAACGGGCGGAGCGGCAAGGTTCTGCCCGAAAACAAAAAGGAAAGCCAGGCGGTATGGGATAGCAGCCTGGCTTTCTTTTTCAGTATTTATTTTCCGTTGGAATTATCCTGACCCTGCCTGCGTTCCTTAATCTTGCCGAACAGCCAGATATATATCCACAAAAGGATGGGAAGCCCGACCGTTGCCACCAGGCAGGCCTGGAACAGGCGGTCGGCACCCGGAAAGTTCAGGCATGCAACCACCAGCGTTGCCAGATAGAGCAGGAGCAGCAGGCCCACGCATACAAGGGCCGCAATCTGCTTTGGTGTTTTCTTCTTTTTATCCATTTCCATTTATCTCCTTAATCATCTGCGTCAATGGCTTTTTAATCATCTACATCGAATGCTTCCAGCTTGCTTTTTTTCGGAATCGGCTTGCTGTCGCCGTGCTTCACAAAAAGCATGGTGAAGAAGGCTGCCGTAACGAAAAGCGCGGCATAAGGGAACAAAGTATGATAGCCTACATGCTGGAGCAGGAAACCGGAAAGAATAGGGGTGACGATCTGCGCCGCCATGGAAAAGGTATAGTAAAATCCGGTGAATTTACCGATATCGCTGCCCTTGCTCATTTCAACCACCATCGGATAGGAATTGACATTGATGGCCGCCCAGGCCACGCCAACCAGGGCGAACAGGCCGTTGATCCATACATGGTATTCCTTTACGGTCGCGCCCAGGGCAAACATGGAGGCAAGCAGCACTATACCGCCCAGAATCGTTTTTTTACGCCCGATGCGGGAAGCAATGGCTCCCACAGGGATATAGGAGCAGATGGCTGCAATTGTGGCAACCAGCAGGCAGTTGGCAAAGCCGCCGCCCTGGATTCCCCAGTAAATCTGCGCATATTTGGAAAAAGCGGTAGTTACCGCATTGTAGCCCATGAACCAGAAGGAAACGGAAATCAGGATGAGTATCAGGCTCCTTTTTACTTCAGGAGGCATGGGAGCATTGGCGGTTTGCGTTTCTTCCACCGTACCCTCTGCAATATCCAGATCACGGTCGATTTTCTCACGTTCCTCACGCAGTGGATTTTCCTTTATTTTCCACAAAAGGAGCAGCACCGCGGCAACCATTACCAGTGCAACGATCAGGAAAATGGGAAGGTAATTGGGCTTGCCGTTTTTGGGTACCAGCGTGGAAATCAGGATCAGGGAAATCACGCCGCCAACCGCACCCATCAGGTTGATGATGGCATTCGCCTTGGAGCGCAGCGGCTTGGGCGTAACGTCGGGCATCAGGGAAACGGCAGGGGAACGGTAGCTGCCCATGGCAATCAGCGTAACGCACAATGCCACAACAAAAAGGGCCAGGGAACCGATATTATCCGCAAAGGGCAGGACAAGCATGGCAATTACCGCCGCCGCAGTACCGCAGAGGATAAAGGGCGTACGTCTGCCCAGCTTCGTATGTACCTTATCGGACAGGCTTCCAAAAAACGGAAGCATAAAAAGAGCCAGGACATTGTCAATCGCCATAATTCCGCCGGAAATGGTGTCGCTGATGTGGAAGGTGTTTTTCAGAATCAGCGGGATGATGCTGTCGTAGAGCTGCCAGAAGGCGCTGATCGACAGAAAGGCCAGACCGACCAGAATGGTCCGTTTTGTGTTAAGCTTCATAGGTGATACCTCACTTTGCAAGTTTGCGGTCCCTGTGTGTGGGACGCTCTACTCCTATGATATATCAATACAACAAAAAGAGCAATGTTTTCGTGTGGAGGGCCAGGGCCTTTTGTGATGGATTTCAGCATTCCTGGATCGCTTTCTTATGGTCAGCGCGAAGCGCTGGTCTGCGCGGTAAATGCGCAGTCCTGTTTGAACTGTTACAAATTGTTCTTTGATGTCTGGTTTCTGTATGTGTTGCGCTTGCGGTACTTTGGTTTTATAGTAAAATATGAAGAAATGGTATGCGGGAGTGGACATAGAAGTGGGAGAAAGGTATATGGTAAAGAACAAAGTGTAATATTGAGGGATAAGGAAGTGGGAAGTGGAAAAGAATTTTGAGGGAGGTATTCTATGGAGTTAAGAACAGAACGGTTGTTTCTGCGTACTGTTACGGAAGCTGATGTGGCGGTAATCAGGGATTTGGGCAGAGATGAATTTAAAACAGATGAAGACGTGCTCGATTGGCTTCGGTGGGTAAAAGAAAAAAATGAGGAAGGAAGGCTGATTGTTAATTTTTATATTTGGCTGGCGGAAACAAATCAGTGTATTGGTCGTGTATATATTCATAGCAAGCCTGAGCTGGACGGTGAGGTGGAGATCGGGTATGGCATATCCGGCGAATATCGCAATAATGGGTATGTGACTGAAGCTGCCAAGGCTGTTGTGAGGTTTGCTTTTGAACAAGCCGGGCTGGATGTGTTAGTTGCGATTGTGAAGCCTGAAAATGTAGAGTCAAGGCGTGTGGTAGAGAAGCTTGGATTCTCAGAGTGCGGCATCCGTATGGTGCCGGATGAAAACGATCAGATTTGTGAATTTGATTATTTCCGGTTATATAGAACGGAAAATGGTAAGGGAAGGCTGTGAAAATATTTTCAGTTAAAAAGCAAAGTCCCCCCTACAGCACTGCTGCTGCAGGAGGGACTTTGAACTAGGGGAGGAATCCTCCCCGCAATGGGAGGATAAGTAATTATTTATCTTGCGTAATCATAAACCGGCGGCAGAGCCGCCTGGTTTATGAATCATCAAAGGAGGGGGTTCCGATGATATTAACAGTATGTCCCCGCATTGAAATAATATACACAGAAAATAAAAAAAATAATTTCGTATAGCTTATAAGATTTATACCGATATAAAACAGAAATGACAATTAGTATATGGATTATACAACTGCCCCGGAAGCTGCGATAAAATGGGGTATTTCAGAACGATGCGTCCAGAAGCTCTGCCGAGGATAACAGAATACCGGTTATTGAGCGTATCAGCCATATATGGCTGATACCAAAAGACGCGGAAAGACCCGCCGACGGGCGACGAAATGAATCATTCAGAGGAAAGGAGTAAATTTGTATGGCTACTATTTTGATTGCAGAAGATGAAAAAAATATGCAGGATATTATTGTGGAGTACATGAAGCGTGGCGGCCATTCCTGCATTACGGCAGACGATGGCATTGACGCTGTTACGATTTTGAAAAACAATCCCGTGGATTTGGCGATTTTAGATATTATGATGCCGCACCTGGACGGCTTTTCTGTCTGTAAGATAGCGAGAGAAATGTATAATTTCCCTATCATTTTTCTTACGGCAAAGGAGGGGGAGGATGACAAGTTAAAGGGCTATGATTACGGCGCCGATGATTACATGACAAAGCCGTTTAGCCCCAAGGTGCTGTTAGCAAAGGTCAATGCCTTACTACGCCGTTCCTCGTCTGAAAATATCCAGGAAACCTTAACTGTCGGCGATCTGACTTTAGCAACGGCTTCACACAGCGTTATTGCAGCGGGCGACGATATTGACTTAACCTATAAGGAGTTTGAGCTATTGCGTTTTTTCATGCAGAATAAAAATCAAGTGTTTTCCCGCGAACAACTGTTAAACCGTATTTGGGGATATGATTTCGGGGGAAATACCCGGACAGTGGATACACACATCAAGACTCTGCGGCAAAAGCTTGGTGCGCAGGGGCATCATATCGTTACGTTGATACGTTCCGGCTACAAGTTTGAGGTATGACGATGAAAAAGATAAATGCGTGGTTTGGATTGAATACGGTTCGGAAAAAAGTGCTGCTGCTTTCAAAATTAGCGGGCGGCATTATCGTCTTTTTTTATGTTTTTACATCGGAATTACCAACCAATCGAAGCATAGCCTTTATTATTTGGTTTGGGCTATTGGTGGCGGTTATCATCGGTGTGGACGCTATGCTGGGGCGTTTTATTTCAAAGCCGCTCGATGAAATCAACCGCACGGCGAGGCAAATGGCAAAGTTAGATTTTTCAGCGCATTGCAATATTCACGCGGAGGATGAATTTGGAGAGCTTTCACAAAACCTGAATACAATGTTTTCTAATCTGGGGGAAGCTCTTGAAAAACTGGAAGCAGCCAATAAGCAGCTTGAAAAAGAAGCGACAAAGCAGCATTTACTATTGACGCAGAGAAAAGAATTGGTTGACAGCTTATCCCATGAAATGAAAACGCCGCTTGGCCTTATCCGCGCCTATGTTGAGGGGCTGAAAGAGGAAAACGATGAACAGAAAAAACAGCATTACATGGATGTTATCTTATCTGCAACAGACCGCATGAATACTATGATAGTTTCCCTGCTTGATTTGTCTGCATTGGAAGCGGGGGCCGCAAAGCTGTCAGAGGAACGCTTTGACTTTATAGAGCTGGCCGAGACCGTCGCCGGACGTTTACTGATAGACACACCAAATGCAAATTACCGTTTTACTTATGAACTGCCGGACGAAAAAGCCTTTATTTATGCCGATAAATATCGCATGGAGCAGGTCCTTAATAATTTGATACAAAACGCAAAAAACCATGTTTGTGATAGCGGTGAAATTCATTTATCTGTTATCCGGAGGGAAAGTAAATTGCGGTTTTCAATCTTCAATCAAGGGGAACAGATACCGCCGCAGGATATTCCAATGATTTGGGAGAAATTTTACCGCGGAAAGTCCTCACAAAATAACACCTTTAACAGCTCCGGCCTTGGCCTTTCTATCGTCGCTCAAATCCTGTCCATGTGTGAAACGGACTATGGTGTTGAAAACAAACCAAACGGTGTTGAATTTTATTTTGATTTCTCCATAATTGCATAAAGCCGAAACGAGGAAACGCCTTGCTTTTAAATGAAGCAGGGCATTTTTATTTCACACCGATTTCACAGCCGCCACACTTCGATTTCACCGCATTTTCATAGACTGACCTTATTAAAACGGATAGGAGGAAAAGGATATGTTTTTAGGATTGGAATGGTATTGGTGGCTGATTATTATCGTGGCGGCAATCTCTCTTCCATTCAAAGTTAAATTTATGAATTGGTGGAGCAAACGCCAGAAAGAACAAAAAGATAAGCGAAAAGATAAATGGGGTGATGAAGAATGATTGAGGTTGAAAATTTAACTTTCTCATACCAGAAACAAAAACAAACCCTGCATGGATTGACCTTTTCCGTAGCTGACGGTGAGATATTCGGATTTTTAGGCCCGAATGGTTCCGGAAAGTCTACCACACAGAAAATTTTGACGGGCATTCTACAAGGATATGGGGGAAATGTCCGCCTTTTCGGTAAGGCTTTGGGGTTTCAGCAAAAGAACTTTCGGGAGAAAATCGGTGTGCTGTTTGAATTTCCATATCTCTACACGAATTTAAGCGCACTCGACAATCTGCACTATTTTGCTTCATTTTATCCTGCAGACAGCCGGCGCGACATAAACGAACTGTTGGAGCTGATGGAGTTTAAAAAGGACTTCTTGAAAAAGCCTGTATCTTCCTGCTCCAAAGGAATGCGGCAGCGTGTTAGCATGGCACGGGCGTTACTGAACAATCCGCAGCTTTTGTTTTTAGATGAACCGACAAGCGGACTTGACCCGCAGGGCGCGGTACTGTTCCGGGGGATCATTGAGGAAGAACGGAAAAAAGGCACAACGGTTTTCCTGACTACTCATAACATGATGGATGCGGATTTGCTTTGTGACAGGGTAGCTTTTATCGCTGACGGTGAAATAAAGGCAATCGACACGCCGAAAAAGTTAAAAGAAGAAAACAGCAATCATCAAGTCGAAATTAATTATGTATATCAGGGAAAGCACGGTACAGCAGTCATTGAAATGCCAGAGCTGAAGGCGGGTATTCCGTTCCCGTATGACGAGATCATCAGTATTCACTCCAAAGAACCGACGCTTGAAGATATGTTTATCCAGTATACAGGGAGGGGGTTGACATAATGTGGAGAGGGTTTCTTGCTTTGCTGAAAAAGGACTTTAAACTGATGTTATCAGGCAGGTTTTTCCTGCTTGCGCTTGGCTCCCTCATTCTGTATTCGTGTTACATTAATTTTGTCTATATAAACCTGGATCAGAACATATATCCGGTGTATCTCTATGATCCGCTCCATACGCAAAGTACAGCGTCCGCTGAAATAACAGAAGTTGACAGTATAGAGAAATTGCAGGCAGAAAGCAGGGACGGCTATGCCGTCGGCATTGACGCTTCCAATGGAACGCCGGAAATTATTATGGTTTCATCTGGCATAGACAGTACGGACAGATACCGTGCCGTATATGCAAACTTTTTGCTGTCCCCCAAATTGCATACTGCGGCAGAGATAATCGGACAGGATAACAAGGAAATGAAAAACCGCAGGGAAATCACTTGTGAATTTCTGTTTTTTGAATTAACGGCGGTGGGCTTCTTGGGACTTGCTTCCCTGCTGTTCAAAGAAAAACAAATGGGGCTTATCCGCGTCCACGGGGTGCTGCCTGTGGGCAAAACGGCGTTTATCGCCTCGAAGTTAGGTCTGTTTCTGCTGTCCGACCTTGTATTTGCAACACTTTTGACTGTCATAAATTTAGGCATTCCGGTGGGGCTGTCCGTGTTGCCGCACGTTTTACTACAAACGGGTATTTTGTCCATGTTTATGGCATTGGCAGGGTTTTTTTGCGCGATGCTGCTGCCCGGTTTCAGGCAATTTTCTTTACTGTATCTTGTTTTGGCGGTTTTCATTACAACTCCCGTATTTCTTGCGGGACAGACGGGGATTGCCTGGGATTGGATAAAGTATCACCCCATGTATCCTCTGTTTATGGCAATGAAAAATGCGTATTGGGGTGTATCGGCTGCAAATGGCATTTACTATACAATTTGCGGACTGACAATGATAGCGTTGTTCCTGCTTGTACGCCGGGTGCTTGTCCGTGAAATGGCAAAGGAGGGATAACATGAAAGGATTAAGGTATCAGCTTAAAAATATCCGGCGGGACAAAATGTGTATTCTCTCCTTTTTGCTGCCTGTTATTGTTGGATTTGTTATCAGTCTGCTTTCTGGGGTGAGCCTTTCATCTTTGGGCGAAACAGCATTTTGCATTTTGGAAAATGACCTCACGAATGACACAATAGAATGGTTGCAGACAAACGGCAGCGTTACAGTATTCCCCGATATGATATCTTTGGAAAATGCCGTCAATGACCCTGCGACACAAGCGATTGGCGTACTGCAAGACAGGAATGGGATTAAAACGCTACTATCAGGCGACGAGCTGCAAGTAAATACAGTGATTGGCAACACACTCCCTCAGCTTTACGCGGAAAGGGAAAACATGGCTTTATCTCAAACAACTATTATCCCTGCTGCGGACAACAGCGATGGTCTTAAATCTCTGTTGATAGTAATTACAATGGTTACGGCTATGTTCATGGGCTGCACCTTTAACGCCATGAGCATAATCAGTGAAAAGGAGGACGGCATTGCCTTTATCAACGAAGTTTTGCCTATGGCAAAATGGGAGTATATGTTTCAAAAAATCACGTTAGGATTTTTTTGCGGTATTTTATCTGCGACTATAACAGCCCTCGTCTGTATGAAAATTACTGTCAGCGGGATTCTGCCGCTGCTGTTAATGATTGCCTTGTCAGCGTTTATTGCCGCGTTAGCCGGGTTGTTTATAGGACACTTTTCAAATGGCCTTATGGCAGGCATTGTATATATCAAGATTGTAATGATTTTGTTCCTTGCCCCGCCTGTTTTATTTTATCTGGCTGTCCCCATGGGCAGTATTACACATGCCTTATCGTATCTGCTGCCGTCCAGCGCAACCTTTTATGGATTGATGGACTTACTGACCGGGAAAATGCAGGATATATGGATAAACATAACAGTTTTGTCAGCACATTGCCTTGTATGGCTTTTGTTATTCTTCGTTACAGCGCATGGCAAACGAAAAAAGGTACTGACGCAATAGCACGTAAAACCGTTGCCTGCCATTAGAGCTGTAACGGCGCGATGTAAAGGCGGCGGCCTTAAAATAACAATCAAAGCCACTGTTTATCTTTTAAAAGAAATCGTATGGAACTTTCCTGTATATGTCGCGCGGCATGGGAAGTCTGGCTGGACTTTATGGGAATTTTGTTATATACTATTTCTATTCTGAGCGAAAGCAAGGAAAATATGCGGTAAATCCTGCAGCAGTATGTTCCGTATTGGAAGGTGCTGAATAAAGTGAGCCGGATATAACCGGTGAAAATACACGGATGAGGTGATAAGAAATGGCATTATTAGAACAGTGGAGATCAATGGCTTATTCCGAAACGGCCAACAAGGGAGATTTGCAGAGGCTCTGGGCTGCTTATTTTGAAAAGGAAAAAGAGATTTACGCCCAGCTTTTAAAGAACCCTGACGAGGTGGTTAAGGGAACTGTAAAGGAACTGGCTGAAAAGTATGATGTGGATATCATGACGATGACCGGCTTCCTGGACGGAATCGACGAAAGTCTGGTGGAATCCAACCCTATCGAGGAGATGGAAGAGGATACCGAGGTAAACCTGGGATTCGATAAGGCCCTTCTTTATAAAAATATGGTTGCGGCCGGCGCTGACTGGCTGTATGAGCTGGAAGAGTGGAACGATATTTTTGATGAGGAGACGAGAAAAGCGCTTTACAAGGAGCAGAAGTCTTCCACAACTATCGTAAAGGATAAAAAGGTTTATCCCAATGATCCCTGTCCCTGCGGCAGCGGAAAGAAGTATAAGAAGTGCTGCGGTAAGAATAAATAAGGATGGGAACGGAAATGGAAAGCAGAGTGCAGGATGCGGTTATGCTGTTTGAATCAGGGTTTAACTGTGCGCAGTCCGTCTTTGCCGCTTATGCGGACCTGTTCGGGATGGACAGGGAGACGGCGCTTAAGCTGGCCTGCCCTATGGGAGCGGGCGTCGGGCGTATGCGTGAGGTTTGTGGAACGGTTTCCGCCATGGCGATGCTGTCAGGGCTGAAAATGGGGAATACGGATCCTTCCGATGAAGAAGCCAAAACGCGTTCCTATGAAATCGTCCGGAAAATGAGCGATGCTTTTCGTGAAAAAAGGGGCAGTATTATCTGCCGTGAGCTTCTCGGGATGCCGGCGTCCGTAACGGAAAGCGCCAGGCCTTCCCAGCGGACCGCTGCGTATTATGCCACCCGCCCCTGCAGCCATATCGTGGCGGAAGCGGCGCGGATTGTGGAAGAGATGCTTTTGGAAGATGTAAGTGAACAGGTAAGATAAACAGGTAAGAAGTATAAATAAGAAGTGTATATAAGACCCGCCCGGCTCCGTGCATTGTGGAAATGTACGGAGCCTTTTTCTGTGCAAAAACTGAAAAACAGGAGCCAAAAAGCAGGTAAAGCAATTAAAATAATCAAACCGTTATGGCAATGTTACATTACCCGGAATATTTGCCGGAATCCGTTGACATTCCTATTCTATTAGAGTAGTATGAAAATATATTCTACTTAAGTAGAACGAATCCATGCCATAACATAATATTACAATAAAAACCGATATTGCAGAATATCACAAGATTAAGCTGATTGGAGGAAAGACATGAAACGATTTATAAAAATGACCTGCCTGATTTGTATACTGTCTCTCTGCGCCGCCTGCGGTGGCACAGAAAATGCGGAGGGCTCCCACGGAAAGGAGGCGCCAGCCTTTACGGACAGCTTGACCAAGGATGGGACCGGGATCGCCCATCAGGCGGAAGCCGCATCGGATATGGTGGAATACTATAAAAACCGATACATCCAATTGGAGGAGAATTTTGCCGATATCCGCTGGTATGACGGCAGTAAGATGAAACAGACACAGAAAGACCGTCTTGCGGGATGTATACCCAACATCACTTATAATGAAGAAACTGTTTTTCCCAAGGAACTTGAGAAGGAGTTTCCGGCGCAGCTGATTCTGGAGAAGGGCAAGTCTCCGGGATTGGGCGTGGAGTCCCTCCATGAACAGGGAATTACAGGAAAAGGAGTGGGGATAGCAATTATTGATCAGGTCCTTTATACCGGGCACCCGGAATATGCTTCCAATCTGGCTCTTTATGAAGAAATGCATGTGGTTCCGAACCAGTCCGGTTCCATGCACGGTGCGGCGCTGGCTTCGATTTCCGTAGGCAAAACCTGCGGTGTGGCGCCGGATGCCACCCTGTATTTCTGGGGTATGGATAATGTGAAAAGCTGGGACAGGGAAGACGATGGGAACGTGGCCTGGAAGGAATACGCCCGCGTTATTGAGCGTGTAATAGAGGTGAACCGCACTCTGCCGGAAAACGGGAAAATCCGTGTTATCGCTATCTCAAGAGGCTATAATTTTACGGGGAATGAAGAGGTGGACGCAGAGCTTCAGGTAATGCTGGATGCCATTCACCATGCCAGTGACGAGGGTATATTCGTGATTACTACATCTACGGAGATGAATTATGATTTCTTTGAGGCTTATGGGACGGATGCGCCCTTTGCAGGGCTTGGGAAGCTGGATCCGCTGGGGGATCCGGATTCCCCGGACACCTATACGCTGGGAAGCTGGCAATGGGAAAGTGCTGAAATGTTTGAAAAAAGCATTCTTGTTCCCATGGACGGCAGTACTACGGCGGACATGTCGGGAGATACCTATGTATATTATGCCGACGGCGGCTGGAGCTGGACCGTACCTTACATAGCCGGTGTATATGCGCTTTGCGCCGGGGTAGACCCCGATATTACGCCGGAAGCATTTTACGATGCGGCTGTGAAAACAGCGACCGTAATTACCCGTTCGAAGGAAGAAGGCGGAAAAGAATACACCTTCCATATGATGAACCCGCCCGCCCTGATTTCCTCCTTGCAGAATAATGCTTAGGCTACTTCCCTTCATGGCCTCCGTCCCATTTTTTCCAGGTATGGGGCGGAGGCCGGGCAATTTTCAAATATGCTGTAGCATGTGTTAAATATGATAAACATAATCCCCGCCTGCTCAGGAGCAGCCTTAAATCTGCACAGACACCCCTGCAAAACCGGGCTTTATGAGAACAATTATATACAAATTTTCACATATCTGACCATAGCCTCCGGACGCCCCAGCCGTTATAATAAATATGATGAAGCATTCGGGGGAACGGGGAGGCTCAGGCAGCGCCCTTCCTTCTGACGATACGCGCGGCGAAGGCCGCATGCGCGCAAAGGATGCGCAGATGGGAGCAGATATGCAGTACGGACATTTTGACAATGAAAAAAGAGAATATGTGATTGACAGAGTGGACCTGCCCACCTCCTGGACCAATTACCTGGGACTGAAGGATATGTGTGCGGTGGTGAATCATACGGCAGGCGGCTATATGTTTTACAAAACGCCGGAATACCACAGAATCACCCGCTTCCGGGGAAACAGCATTCCCATGGACCGTCCCGGACATTATGTGTACATAAGGGACAATGCGGACGGGGATTACTGGAGCGTTTCCTGGCAGCCCGTGGGCAAGAGCCTGGAGGAAGCGAAGTACAGCTGCCGCCACGGCATGTCCTATACGGTATATGAAAGCGAATATAAGGACATCGCGGCAAGCCAGAAGCTTTCCATCCCGTTGGAGGATCCGGTGGAGCTGTGGGATGTGAAGATTAAAAACAACAGCGACAGAGTGCGCGAGCTGAGCGTTTTTTCCTATTGTGAGTTCTCCTTCCACCATATCATGATAGACAACCAGAATTTCCAGATGAGCATGTACTGCGCCGGTTCTTCCTATGAAGACGGCATTATAGAACATGATCTTTTTTATGAAGAGTTCGGCTTCCAGTATTTTACCGGGAATTTTGAGCCGGACGGCTTTGACTGCCTGCGGGATAAATTCATCGGCCCCTACCGGACGGAGGATAACCCCATTGCAGTGGAAAAAGGGCAGTGCGGCGGCTCCTTTGAGCTGGGCAACAACCATTGCGGCAGCCTGCAGAAGAACATCACCCTGGCGCCCGGAGAAGAAATCCGCCTTGTATTCATGCTTGGGGAAGGAAACCGGGAAGCAGGACGCAGGATGCGGGAAAAATACAGCAGCACGGCTGAGGTGGATCTTTCCTATGCCGCGCTTAAGAAATACTGGAACAGCAAATTTGACAAACTCCAGATTCAGACCCCCAATGAGGGTATGAACACTTTGATCAATACATGGACTCTGTATCAGGCGGAAATCAATGTGATGTTTTCACGGTTCGCTTCCTTTATTGAAGTGGGAGGAAGAACCGGCCTGGGCTACAGAGACACGGCACAGGATGCCATGACCATACCTCACTCCAATCCCGGTAAATGCAGGCAGAGACTGGAGGAGCTTTGCAGAGGTCTGGTGTCAGAAGGTTATGGACTGCACCTTTTCCAGCCGGAGTGGTTTGTTCCTGACAACGAGGTCAAGCCCTTCAAATCCCCCACAGTCATCCCCACGCCGAATAAGGATGACTATGTGCATGGCCTCGCTGACGCCTGCTCGGACGATGCCCTCTGGCTGGTGTCCTCCCTTGTTGAATATATCAGGGAGACCGGAGAATTTGATTTTGCGGACGAAATCCTCACCTATGCGGACGGCGGGGAAGGAACCGTTTATGAGCATATGAAAAAAATCCTGGATTTCAGTGCGAAGCAGGTAGGCGCGACCGGCATCTGTAAGGGACTCCGTGCGGACTGGAACGACTGCCTGAACCTGGGCGGCGGCGAAAGCGCGCTGGTATCCTTCCTCCATTACTGGGCGCTGTGTAATTTTATAGATCTGGCTTCCTTCCTGGGAAGAAAAGAGGATGTAGCTACCTATACGCAGATGGCGGAACGGGTAAAAGAGGTATGCAACAAAGAGCTGTGGGATGAGGAATGGTTCATCCGCGGCATCACCAAAAACGGAAGAAAGATCGGAACGAATCAGGATAAGGAAGGCAAGGTGCACCTGGAATCCAATTCCTGGGCGGTGCTTTCCGGAGCCGCCAGCCCGGAAAAAGGGAAAAAAGCCATGGACAGCGTGGATAAATACCTCTACACCCCTTACGGCATCCAGTTAAATGCCCCCTCCTATACGGTCCCTGATGACGATATCGGCTTTGTAACCAGGGTTTACCCCGGCCTGAAGGAAAACGGCTCCATTTTTTCCCACCCCAATCCCTGGGCATGGGCGGCGGAATGCGTACTGGGACGCGGCGATCGGGCCATGAAGTTCTACGACGCCCTCTGCCCCTACTATCAGAACGACAAAATAGAAATCAGGGAGGCGGAGCCCTATTCCTACTGCCAGTTCATTATGGGCCGCGACCATACCGCCTTCGGACGGGCAAGACATCCGTTTATGACAGGCACCGGCGGATGGGCCTATTTTTCCGCCACCAGATATATACTGGGCATGAAGCCCCAGTTTGACCATTTTGACATCGACCCCTGCGTACCGGCAGACTGGAAGAAATTCTACATGACCCGTGAATGGCGCGGCGCCCGTATGGAAATTTCCGTGGATAACCCGGACGGCGTGATGAAGGGCGTGAAGGAAATCTGGCTGGATGAGAAAAAAGTTTCCCGCATACCGGTCCTTCCGGCAGGCAGCCACCACCAGATCAGAGTGGTTATGGGATAAAAATAAAACTGAGGCGAGAGTGCGTTTTTACAGACGCGTGTAAAAAAGGGAGGAAAAACCTATGATTAAGTTTGGAACAGGCGGATGGAGAGCAGTGATCGGAGACGATTTCACCAAGGCAAATATACAGCTTCTTGCCAGGGCGCTGTGCCTTAAAATGAAAGAAGAAAATGCGGCAGACAAAGGAATTGTCATCGGCTACGACAGACGCTTCCTGGCCAAAGAAGCAATGCAATGGGCCGGCCAGGTATTCGCCGCAGAGGGCGTAACCGCCTATCTTGTGAATAAATCAGCGCCCACGCCCCTTGTCATGTTTTATGTGATGAAGCATGAAATGCCCTACGGCATGATGATTACCGCAAGCCACAACCCGGCGATATACAACGGAATCAAAGTCTTCACCGAAGGCGGCAGGGACGCCAGCGCCCAGCAGACGGATGAAATCGAAAAATACATCGCCAGGATCGAACACGAGGAAGTAAAGTCCATGGAATACGACAAAGCCCTGGAGGCCGGACTGATTCAGGAAATCTATCCCCTGAACGAATACCTGGACAATATCATAGACAACATTGATATGCAGGCCATCCGCAACAGCAGGCTCAAAATCGCCCTTGACCCCATGTACGGCGTAAGCGAAACCTCCATCAAGACCATACTGCTTACGGCCAGATGCGAAGTTGACACCATCCATGAACGCCACGATACGCTTTTCGGCGGCAAGCTTCCCGCCCCCACCGCGGCAACACTCCGCCCCCTCCAGAATTTCGTCCTGGACGGAAAATGCGACATCGGCATAGCCACCGACGGCGATGCCGACCGCCTTGGCGTCATTGACGACAAAGGAAAATTCCTCCACCCCAACGACATCATGGTGCTCCTCTACTACTACCTGGTAAAATACAAAGGCTGGCAGGGCCCCGTCGTCCGCAACATCTGCACCACCCACATGCTCGACAAGGTAGCGCAGGAATTCGGCGAGAAATGCTATGAAGTCCCCGTCGGCTTCAAACACATCTCCGCCAAAATGACCGAAACCAACGCAGTCATCGGCGGCGAATCCTCCGGAGGCCTCACCGTCCGCGGCCACATCCACGGAAAAGACGGCGTTTACGCCGCCTGCCTCCTGGTAGAAATGATAGCTGTCACCGGCAAAAAACTCTCCGAAATCTATGCCGACATCGAAGCCGAATGCGGCAAGATATATATGGAAGAAAGAGACTACAAATTCAACCAGGACAAAAAAGAAGCCGTACAAAAAATCCTCCTGGAAGAAAAACAACTCCCCGCCCTCCCCTACGAAATAGACCACGTCTCCTACTTAGACGGCAGCAAAGTCTACTTCAAAAACGGCGGCTGGGTAGTAGGCCGCTTCTCCGGCACCGAACCCCTAATCCGAATCTTCTGCGAAATGCCGGAAGAACAACAGGCAAAAGAAGTCTGCCGAATCTACGAACAGTTCCTCGACCTGAACTGATCAAGTAACTAAAGTAATCAAAAAATTAAAGTCATAAAAATTTTTATAAGCAAAAAATTATAATATTAAAAATTAAAAAAATCCCCACGCAGGCCACTGATGTGCCCCCCAATAAGTTAGACTTTATTGGGGCCACATCATACATACCCAACCTGCTAAGGGATTTTTAGCTTAATATCAAATCCTCTTTCTATACAATATAAGAACAACACAACATTTCGAGTGGCCGAGGATACAGGTATCAGACCCGGGGGCCCTTGTCCTTCCCGGAGCGGTCGTGTCCAGCTTTCCTTCTTGGCCTGTGCGGCAGGGAGTGTACCGGAACCATTGGAAAAAATGGTGATATTTCTTACTGCCCCGAAAGACCATAATCCTGCCGCCCTTAGCAGCCTGTCTGACGAATGCAGACGACGCAGTCGCTGCATGAGGAGTTCCGGCTGCGTTGGCAGAATTATGGCCTTACGGGACAGTTAGAAATATCCCATTTTTGAGACTGGTACCGGAACACCCCTGCCGCACCGGCCAAGGAGGGAGGCTGGGCATGACCACTCCGGGAAGGACAAGGGCCCCCGGGTCTGATACCTGTATCCCCATCACTGCACAGATTCCTTCAGCATTTCCAGGAAAGCGGATTCCGCCCGCGAAGGCCTGTAATCCTCCGGATAGATGAGCAGATCCGTCATTTTCCTGGGGGACCCATGGAATTTTTTCTGAACCAGGTGGTATCTGGACAGGACGGAATCAGGGACCGGGGAGACAAACATGAAGGTACCCGGCACACCGGTAAGGAAATCGAACTGGCTTCCCCGCTCGTGGATATGGATGCTGTTTTCATTATGGTCGGCATCCGGGGATTCATGCAGATAGGTGCACAGGGAAGTGTCGTCGCACACGATTTCCACGGCCTGGGACAGAAGATCCTGGGTCAGCACCGAGGTCTTTGCCAGGGGATGACGTTCCGACATGATGACCACCAGCTCAAATTTATACAAAGTTTCATAGGAAAGCTCCCGCAGCTTAAGAAGGGGGAGCAGCGTCTTTTCATACCGGTCCGGATACCGGATGATGGCCATGGACGCGCTGCGGTCGGACACATGGCTGATGGCGTCCAGCGTTCCCGTTTCATTATAATTTACCGACAGCTGCCTGCCTCTGGCGTTTTTGCTGAGAAAAGAGGTGAGCGCGCAGGTGATGTAGCTGGCGCGGGGGACACAGATATGCAGGCTGATATTGTCCCGTTCCTCCCTGGTGCAGTAATTTTCCAGGGCCTGATACTGCTTTACGGCCCTTTTTGCCAGGGCCAGGAATTCCCGCCCCTTTTCCGTGGGAATAACGCCCCGGGAGCTGCGGGTAAAGATAGAAAACCCGATTTCCTCCTCCAGTTCCCGTATGTCGCGGCTTAAATTCGGCTGGCTGATGAACAGCTGCCTGGCTGCTCCGGTGATGGAACGGTTTTTTTCAACTTCTATTACGTATCGTAGTACATTGAGATTCATAATACAGCCTCCCATGTATATGCGTTTGTATTTCATTTTATACATTGTATACAAAATGTATCCGCTTCCGTACAATTGCCGGAAACCTGCTCTAAGCATAGCGTTTCCGGTAAAAAAAAGCAATAGAATATATAAAAAAATATATAACTGTCATATAAAAACAGTATACCCATGCGGAGCATGTTAGATGTATAATATTGAATATCAATAAGATAAATTTTTAACAGCCCTCAAGGGGTTCCTTAAGGGCAAGTGCGTATGCATGCGTTTGATTACGTCCGCATATGCATTGTAAAAATTTAATTATCTATAAAGGATAAGAAAGGAAGGTTTTTATGGCAAGGAAAATGAAAACCATGGATGGTAACCATGCAGCAGCGCATGCGTCATACGCATTTACCGATGTTGCGGCTATCTATCCTATTACCCCTTCATCACCTATGGCAGAAGCTACTGATGAATGGGCAACCGCAGACAGAAAGAATATGTTCGGACAGATCGTGCATATTACCGAGATGCAGTCCGAAGCAGGTGCGGCAGGTGCCGTACACGGATCTCTGGCAGCTGGTGCTCTGACAACCACTTATACGGCATCTCAGGGTCTGCTTCTTATGATTCCGAACCTTTACAAGATTGCCGGCGAGCAGCTCCCCGGTGTATTCAACGTTTCCGCAAGAGCTATCGCTTCTCACGCACTGAGCATTTTCGGAGATCATTCCGACGTTTATGCATGCCGTCAGACAGGCTGCGCTATGCTCTGCGAAAGCAGCGTTCAAGAAGTTATGGACCTGACAGCAGTGGCACATCTGGCTGCTATCAAGGGAAGCATTCCTTTCATCAACTTCTTCGACGGATTCCGTACCTCCCATGAGATCCAGAAGATCGAGACATGGGATTATGAAGATCTGAAGGATATGGTGGATATGGACGCAGTTGACGCTTTCCGTAAGCGTGCCCTGAATCCCAACCATCCCTGCCAGAGAGGTTCTGCGCAGAACCCTGATATCTTCTTCCAGGCAAGAGAAGCAAGCAACCCTTATTATGATGCTCTTCCCGGAATTGTTCAGGACTACATGGACAAGGTTAATGAGAAGATTGGAACAGATTACAAGCTGTTCAACTATTACGGAGCTCCGGATGCTGAGCACGTAATCGTAGCTATGGGTTCCGTAAATGATACCATTGAAGAAACCATTGACTATATGATTAAGACAACAGGCGCCAAGGTTGGTGTTGTTAAGGTTCGCCTTTACAGACCTTTCTGCGCAGACGCCCTTATCGGAGCAATTCCCGAAACCGTAAAGCAGATCACCGTACTGGACAGAACCAAAGAGCCCGGTGCACAGGGTGAGCCTCTTTACCTGGATGTAGTAGCTGCCCTGAAGGGCTCCAAGTTCGATTCCGTTCCGGTATTCACAGGACGTTACGGACTGGGTTCCAAGGATACAACTCCTGCACAGATCGTTGCAATTTACGGCAACACCGAAAAGAAGAAATTCACCGTTGGTATCGAAGACGATGTAACCAATCTGTCCCTGAAGCTGGGCGCTGAGCTGGTTACCACTCCCGAAGGAACAACCAACTGTAAATTCTGGGGGCTGGGCGCAGACGGTACCGTAGGTGCCAACAAGAACTCCATTAAGATTATCGGCGATAACACCGACATGTATGCACAGGCATATTTTGACTATGACTCCAAGAAGTCCGGCGGTGTTACCATGTCCCACTTACGTTTCGGACATAAGAAGATTAAATCAACATATCTGATCCGTCAGGCTAACTTCGTAGCATGCCACAATCCTGCCTATGTACGTAAGTACAACATGGTTCAGGAGCTGGTTGACGGCGGTACCTTCCTGCTGAACTGCGCATGGAATGCAGAAGAGCTGGAGAAGCATCTGCCCGGACAGGTGAAGAAATTCATCGCTGAGCACAATATCAACTTCTACACCATCGACGGTGTTAAGATTGGTATTGAAACAGGCATGGGCCCCACACGTATCAACACAATCCTTCAGTCCGCATTCTTTGAACTGACCGGAATCATTCCTGCTGAGAAGGCAAACGAACTGATGAAGGCTGCTGCAAAGGCTACCTACGGACGTAAGGGCGAAGATGTTGTTATGAAGAACTGGGCAGCTATCGATGCCGGCGCAAAGGGCGTTGTTAAGGTAGAAGTTCCTGAAAGCTGGAAGAACTGCGAAGACGAAGGCCTTGATTATGCAGTAGTAAGCGGCGACAGAAAAGACGTTGTTGATTTCGTTAACAATATCCAGACCAAGGTAAGCGCACAGGAAGGCAATACCCTGCCTGTATCCGCATTCAAGGATTATGTGGACGGTTCCACACCTTCCGGATCCTCCGCTTACGAGAAGAGAGGTATTGCGGTTAACGTTCCTACCTGGGATCCTACAAAGTGTATCCAGTGTAACTTCTGTTCCTATGTATGTCCTCATGCAGTAATCCGTCCTGTTGTTATGACAGAGGAAGAACTGGCTAAGGCTCCTGAAGGAATGAAGGCTCTTGATATGACAGGAATGCCCGGAAAGAAATTTGCGGTTTCCGTATCTGTACTTGACTGTACAGGATGTGGTTCCTGCGCTAACGTATGTCCTGGTATGAGAGGTGAGAAGGCTCTGAGCATGTCTCCTCTTGAAACCCAGCTGGCACAGCAGGAAATCTTCAACTATGGACAGACCGTTTCCGAGAAGCCCGAAGTACTTGAGAAATTCAAAGAAACAACCGTTAAGGGATCTCAGTTCAAACAGCCTCTGCTTGAGTTCTCCGGAGCCTGCGCAGGATGCGGCGAGACACCTTACGCTAAACTGATTACACAGCTGTTCGGCGACAGAATGTATATTGCCAACGCTACAGGATGTTCTTCTATCTGGGGTAACTCCTCACCGAGTACACCTTATACCGTAAACAAAGAAGGCAAGGGACCCGCTTGGGACAACTCCCTGTTTGAAGATAATGCTGAGTTTGGTATGGGTATGCTGCTTGCCCAGAACGCTATCAGAGGCGGACTGAAGGCAAAGGTTGAAGACGTTCTTGCCAATACCGATGACGAAGCTGTTAAGGCTGTTTGCCAGGAATACCTGGATACCTACAACTGCGGCGTTACCAACGGACCTGCAACCGACAAGCTGGTAGCGGCTCTGGAAGGCAAAGACTGCGGCGTATGCCAGGATATCGTTAAGAACAAAGACTTCCTCTCCAAGAAATCTCAGTGGGTATTCGGCGGTGACGGATGGGCATATGATATCGGATTCGGCGGTGTTGACCATATCCTCGCCAGCGGAAAAGATATCAATGTAATGGTATTCAATACCGAAGTTTATTCCAATACAGGCGGACAGGCTTCCAAGGCTACACCTACCGGCGCTGTTGCACAGTTCGCAGCCGGCGGTAAAGAAGTGAAGCAGAAAGACCTGGCAAGCATTGCAATGAGCTATGGTTATGTATATGTAGCACAGATTTCCATGGGTGCTGATTACAACCAGACTGTTAAGGCTATTGCTGAAGCAGAAGCTTATCCGGGACCTTCCCTGATCATCGCTTACGCTCCTTGTATCAACCATGGTATCAAGAAGGGCATGAGCAAGGCTCAGACAGAAGAGAAGCTGGCTGTAGAGACCGGCTACTGGAATCTGTTCCGTTTCAACCCTGCTGCAGAGAAGAAATTCGTTGTTGACAGCAAGGCTCCGACCAAGGAATTCCAGGAATTCATCGGCGGTGAAGTAAGATACACCTCCCTGGCGCTGAAGGATGCTGAAAAGGCTGCAAGACTGCAGGCTCAGGCTGCTGAAAACGCTAAGGAAAGATATGATTATCTGCAGAAGCTGCAGGTTCTGTACGGAGATAACTAATTAATATACCTCTGTGAAAGGTATATTACGCCGGACGGGGCGGGAGCCGCAGGGCTCCCGGCCACCCCGGTAAGGCGCCGTACAACTTTACTTTTTGCTAAAAATATAAGCTGGCTTGGGATTTGTCTCAAATCCAGCTTTGTTTTTAAATGTACCAGTTAATTTTTTAACAATCAGGAAAGAGGATAAACACAAAAGTATGGGTATAGTATCTGATGACGCTACCATCTTAAAGATTAAGCACGAGGTGCTCACGGAAGTTGCCAAACTGGCCTTTGCCGGTGAGCTGGATGAAAAAAAAGAGAATATTCCCTATGAAATGATTCCCGGTCCCGAGGCGCATTTCCGCTGCTGTATTTACAAGGAACGTGAAATCATCCGTCAGAGAGTAAGGCTGGCCGAGGGCAAGTGCCCCGGCAACAGAGAAAGCAGCAACATTGTACAGGTTATCAACTCAGCCTGTGAGGAATGTCCCATCTCCTCCGGCTATGTGGTAACCGACCTCTGCCAGGGCTGTCTTGCAAAATCCTGTAAGCAGTCATGTAATTTCGGCGCGATTACCATTGGAAATGATCGTTCCTACATCGATCCCGAAAAATGTAAGAGCTGCGGTAAATGTGCGCAGGCATGTTCCTATTCTGCTATCGTTAAAATCCAGAGGCCCTGTATGAAGAGCTGCCCTGTCAGTGCAATCACCATGGATGAGCACGGCGTATGCCAGATCGACGAATCCAAGTGTATCCAGTGCGGGCAGTGTATCCATAATTGTCCTTTCGGAGCGATTGCTTCCAAGACCAGTATCGTAGACATAATTAACGCAATCCGTGAAGGCAAAAAGGTAGTTGCCATGCTGGCACCTGCCGGCGAAGGCCAGTTCGGTGAGAACATCACCATGGCAAGCTGGAGAACAGCGATGAAGAAGCTGGGATTTGCCGATTTTGTTGAAGTAGGCCTGGGCGGCGATATGACCGCTGCATTTGAGGCAGAGGAATGGGCGGAGAGCTTTAAGGAAGGTAAGAAAATGACTACCTCCTGCTGTCCTGCATTTGTAAATTATATTAAAAAGCATTTCCCGGAACTGGTTGGAAACATTTCCACTACCGTTTCCCCGATGTGCGCAGTATCCAGAATGCTGAAAGCAAAGGATCCCGAAACCGTTACCGTATTTATCGGGCCCTGCATTGCCAAGAAATCCGAAGCGCAGGACAAGAGCATTGAAGGAAATGCGGATTTCGTACTTACCTTCGGTGAGATCCGCGCCATGATGCGTGCAAAGGGCGTTGAGCTGGAGCCCGAAGAGAACACCAGCCAGGAAGCAAGCGTATTCGGAAAGCGTTTCGGCAATGGCGGCGGCGTTACGGAAGCTGTTGTGGAATGCCTGAAGGAAAGCGGCGAGAGCACGGATATCAAGGTGGCAAGGTGCAGCGGCATTGCGGAATGCAAGAAGGCGCTGATGCTGTTCAAGCTGGGCAAGCTGCCTGAGGACTTCATTGAAGGCATGATCTGTGAAGGAGGCTGTGTCGGAGGACCCAGCCGCCATAAAGCGGCGATGACTGCCAAGAAGGACAGGGATAAGCTGATTTCACAGGCAGACGCCAGAGGCGTTCATGAGAATCTGAAAAATTATGATATGGATTCCTTTTCCATGCATCGTTAAAAGCTGACGAAGCACAGGAACCGGCTGCCGCAGGGCGGCAGGGCCTGTACGCCGGCAATGCCTCCGGGGCAGACGAAAATGGAGTGAGAGTTTACAGGAACGATAGTGTTCAGAAAGGAGCCGGTAGTTTACTGGCTCCTTTCTTCATACTACCATGAGGGGGAGACAATGAAACAGATATGGAAACCACACCGCCTTTCGGGGAACAAGAGGCAGCCCGCGCAGCTGAAATGGAGCATGACCATTCTGATGCTGATGTGCTGGCTTCTGCCGCTGGCTATTTTAACTATGGCCATCCTGTATTATGTGTCTAACCGGTTCTCCGTCCAGATGCAGGATAATATCGAAAAATCCATGGATACGGCGGTGGAAATATGTGAAATGCGGGTGGCCTCGGCGGTCAGGGTATCCAGAAGCGCTTCCTATATTCCGGATATCAAGGACAGCTGGAAGCGGTATCGGGAGGACCAGAATGAAGTGAAGCTTTTTGAAAAGGTGACCAACTTTCTGGAACAGATGTACCGTTATGACAGCAGCTTTTTAAGTACAATCGTTTATTTTATTGATAAGCCTGAGGATGTGTATTTTACCTACAGGAGTAATTATTACGGCAGCATCAAGGAGTTTGAGAATGAGGCACGTGATATCGTGGCTCAGGTATCGGAGGAAATAGATACCGGAATAGGCTGTGCGGTGCAGAGGGATCATCTGTATATGATCCGGAATATTATGACGCCCGCCTATGAGCCGTATGCTGTTATCGTTATGGATGTTGACAAAGACAGCGTATTCCAGAGCATCGAGGGGATTCCCTGGTTTGTGGATTACGATGTGAGCATAGATGGACAGTGGATCTGGGGAAGGGACTGGGCGGAGGACTACGCCTGTAAGGAAAGCGCGGGAAGAAGCAGCCTGTACCATGAGGGACGCAACAATGCATATGTGATCTGTGAGCGGAAAATGGATAATCATGTCATCCGGTATGTGGCGAAGCTTGATTATGATACCATCCATTATGAAAAAATGGCGCTCCGGTATATTACCATCCTGATGATGGCTTTTACCGTCCCGCTTATTTTTATTGTTTTTTATTTCCTGTACAGGAATGTTACGGTACCGGTGCAGGGCCTGATAGATGCGGCGTCGGAAATCGAAAAGGGGCATTTCGGCGTAAAGATCGAAAAAGAGGAGAGAAGCAGGGAGTTCCTTTATCTGAATAATGCCTTCAACAGCATGTCCGATAAGCTGAAGAACCAGTTTGAACAGATTTATCTGGAGGAGCTGGCGCTGCGGGATGCCAATATCATGGCGCTGCAGTCCCAGATCAATCCCCATTTCCTGAACAATACGCTGGAAATCATCAACTGGGAGGCCAGAATGGAAGGGAATGAAAGGGTGAGCAGTATGATCGAAGCCCTTTCCACCATGATGGAGGCTACCATGGACAGGAAGAAGCAGCAGATGATTCCTCTTTCCGAGGAAATCAGCTATGTGGAGGCCTACTGCTATATCATCAGACAGCGCTTCGGCGAGAAATTCCAGTATGAGAAGCGGATTGATCAGACACTGATGCGCATAGAGGTCCCCCGGCTGATCATCCAGCCGATTATGGAGAATGCGGTGGAACACGGCCTGGCTGGCAAGGCTGGCAAGATCCTGCTGCATATTTATGCGGAGGGCGACAAGCTGAAAATCGAAGTCATAAACGACGGCCTTATGACCCAGGAGGACAAACGGAAGGTGGAGGCGCTGCTGAGCGATTCACCGGACATGGCCGAACAGCACTCCGTCAGCCTTGGTATACGCAATGTGAACAAGAGATTAAAGATAATATATGGCCCTGACTGCGGCCTGACAATCAAAAATTACAAAGAGGATCAAACGGTCAGCACAATAACAGTCAAATTGCATAAATGATTTTTGCCGGAACAGAACAATAAAAGACAAATAATCACAATAGGAATCATTAACCTTTCCGCTTGATTGTTATATGATAAGTACAGATGAAAAACAAGTCATCCAAAACGAAAGGGAGGTTTCTTACATGAAAAGAAAATTATTAGCTTGTGTATTGGCATGCACGATGGTAGCTTCACTGGCAGGCTGCGGTGGAAGCGCAAGCCAGACAGCAACAGAATCCAAACCTGCTGAAACAACAGCAGCGGAGCAGTCCCAGGCAGCCGAGAGCACAGCACCGGCAGAAGAAACAACAACAGAAGCAGCAGAGGCAGGCGCTCTGGAAGTGAAGAGCGGAATCACCCTGAATGTTACAACAACCTTTGCTGGTGAGGAAAGCAACGTCCAGAATTATCAGGATGCAGTAAAGAGATGGGAAGACAAATATGGCTGCAGCGTGGCAGATTCCTCAGGAAGCGCAGATGAAACCTTTAAGTCCCGTGTTATTTCCGACTTTGAAGCTGGCGCAGAACCCGACGTACTGTTCTACTTCAACGGAAACGACTCCAACCCGTTTGTAGAGGCAGGCAAGGTTGTAACCATTGATGAAATCCGTTCCGTATATCCGGATTATGCATCCAACATGAAGGACGATATGATTCCTGCATGTCCCGCAGATAACAAAAAATATGCAGTTCCCTTCTACGGCTTCTGGGAAGGCATGTTCGTAAACAAATCCGTTTGTGAGCAGGCTGGCGCAGAAATCCCCGGTGCAAATACCACATGGGAAGAGTTCATGGGAATCTGCCAGAAGATTAAAGATGCAGGCTTCACACCTATCGCAGCTTCTCTGGCAAAAGAGCCTCATTACTGGTTCGAGTTTGCAGTATACAACCATGACACACCGGCCACACATGCATCCGTTCCGGCTTCTCTGGATGACGCAGCAGGAAAAGCATGGGCAGGCGGCCTGGCAGACATCAAGGATGTATTTGAAAAAGGATATTTCTCTGAAAATACCAATACCGCAGAAGCTTCTGAAGTATTCCAGAGCTTTATTGACGGCAAGTCTGCATTCTACATTGACGGTTCCTGGAAAATGGGCGGTATTGCAGAAGCTACCGAAGATATTGACAACTTTACCGTAACCTTTGTTCCCGGTGCTAACGAGCGTAAGGCTACAGATATCATCAGCGGACTTTCTTCAGGATGGTATATTACCAAAAAAGCATGGGACGATCCGGATAAGCGCGCAGCAGCAGTTTCCTTCATCGGCGATATGACAACCGATGAAAATGTATCCCTGTTCGCTCAGACAGCAGCTACAGCTCTGAAGAATGGTGTTACACTGGATACCGCTTCCCTGAATTCCCTGCAGATTGACAGCCTTGATATGGTTAAGGCAGCAACCGGTGTTACCGGCGCAGCTCAGGACCTTTGCACACAGGAACAGAGAGCACCTATCTTTGACCATATGCCTGAAATCGTAACCGGCAGCGTAGCTATCGAGGACGCAATCTCTCAGGTAATTGAGAACATGAACGAGTAATTATGCGGACCTGTTTATCATACAGGACCGGTGTATAACAGCACAAGGGCCGAAGGCATTTCCTCCGGCCCTTTCATAAAGAAAATAATGATGATATGCCGTAAATAAAGAACCGTGAAAGCAATATTTTAAAAAGCCAGTCTGATTTTAGAATATCAGCGCCCGATGAAACGGGCAGAGAGGTGTTGGTATGAACAATCAACCAAATATTTATAAAAATAAAAAACCTGTCTTTTTCTTCCTTTTCCCGGCTTTCCTTTTCCTGGCGCTGTATCTGTTTTATCCTTTTTTTAAGAACATCATAAACAGCTTCCAGATAATTAAGGATTTGGGGGCGCCCGCCAAGGGCTGGAATGACCCGATTTACAAGAATTATGCAAAGCTTTTTACCGATAAAAATATGGCAATTGCCATGAAGAACACACTTATCATGATAGTGGTAACATTGCTCGGCCAGGTAGGGATCGCATTGATTCTTTCCCTGATGGTAGACAATATCAAGAGGGGAGCAAAATTTTTCCGAATCGTTTACTTTTTCCCCATTGTGGTATCTGCTACCGCACTCGGCCTTCTGTTCAACCTGATTTTCCTGTATGACAAAGGTATGCTGAATCAGTTCCTGGGAATGTTCGGAGTAACGGAGCTTACGGACTGGAAGGATTCGGCCCACGCGATGGTGACTATGATGGTTCCGGTTATGTGGCAGTATGTAGGCTTCTATTTTATCATTCTGCTGACGGGCCTTAACAATATTTCAGATGAGCTGTATGAGTCTGCGTCAATCGACGGAGCCACTGCCTGGCAGAGAGTAAGGTACATTTCCCTTCCCCTGCTCCACAATGTTATCTGCACCTGCAGCGTCCTGGCTGTAACGGGTGCGCTGAAGGTATTCGACCTGCCCTGGACGATGCTGCCCAACGGCATGCCGATGGGCGAGACCTGGCTGACCGGTACATACATGTACTACTGGGCTTTCCAGGGCAAGGACATTGACTACAGCTGTACGGTTGCAATCGTTATCGTAGTGCTCGGCATCCTGCTTTCCAAGGTTGTCAACATGATTTTCAAAGAAAAAGATTATTAGGAAGGGGTATACAAAATGAAAAAGAAGAAATTTTCCGTAGGGCTGCTGTTTGTATATCTGGTCCTGGTTATCTGGGCGCTGACCACAATTTATCCGCTGATTTGGGTTGTCATGAACTCCTTCAAGGATAAAAAACAGATAGTATCCAACTCCTTTTCATTCCCTGTGGGCGCGCTGTTCACACTGGATAATTATGAGAAGGCAATCAATAAATTCAGTATTTTTACCGCTTACAGAAACAGCCTGCTGATTTCCTGTACGGTTGCTGCAGTGGTAATCCTGTTTGCAGGGCTTGCCTCCTATGCGCTGGTCCGCTATAAATTCAAAGGCAGCGGACTGATGAACAGCCTGGTTATCGCAGCCATGATGTTCCCTGTATTTGCAACGATTATTCCCGTATTCCGTATGGAATCCAGCTGGCACATCGTTAACACCAACAACCTATGGCTTGCGCTGTTATCCTGCGCGCTGCCGCAGATAGCAGGAAACCTGGCCTTTGCCATCGTGGTGCTTTCCGGCTACATCAAGGGGCTTCCGGTGGAGCTGGAGGAAGCGGCCTACATGGAAGGCTGCAACGCTTACCAGATTTTCTTCAAGGTAATTATGCCGCTGACAAAGCCCTCCTTTGCCACGGTTGGCATTTTCAGCTTCCTTTGGAGCTATAACGACCTGTTTACCCAGACCTTCTTCCTGCGTTTCCCTGCGCACTGGGCAATTACCAGACTGCTGAATGAAATCTCCGGCAGACAGGGTACGGATTATGGCCTGATGGCAGCCGCGGTTTCCCTGATTGTTGTTCCGCTGATTATCGTTTATGTATGCCTGCAGAAATACATCATCAAGGGCATGACCGCAGGTGCTATTAAAGGATAAGGCACAGAAGCTTTTGCTTCGCCTTTCCCGGAGGGATTCCGGAAAAACGAAAATGAAACAGTTCGGTTGCCTGAATTACAGCAAAATAATAAAAAAACGGAAAGTGTCTGTCGGCAGGACACTTTCCGTTTTTGGCCGTATATGTTATAATGAAAAAATGTTGAAACTGTTTTAGCAGTTCAGCCTTCGGCAGCATTGTAACTGAAATACTGAAAGTACATGACACAGGGGGATAATTCGTATGTACAAGGTGGCGATTGTGGATGATGAACCAGTTATCGTGAGGGGACTTACAATGACGATTCAATGGGAAAAGTACAACTGCCGGGTGGTGGGGACCGCCGGCGACGGACAGGAAGGGATGAAGCTGATCCGGGAAAAGAGGCCGGATATCCTCATTTCCGATATCTGTATGCCCGGGATTGACGGCCTGACGATGATTGCAGGCATGAAATCGGAGTTTGGACCTATGCAGATAACCATCCTCACAGGCTTCCGCGATTTTGACTATGCCCAGCAGGCTATCCGCCTGGGCGTAACAAGATTCCTGCTCAAGCCCTCCAAAATGGATGAACTGGACGAAGCGATCCGCGTCATGATAGAGAACCTGCAGCGCCAGGGAATCATGGGTACAGACGGAGAATCAGAAAACTGCGGAAACACTGGAAAGACCGGAAACGCTGGAGACACTGAAGGCGGCGGAAATACAGGGAGCACGGGAAAAACCGCCGGAAAAGGCCCCACAGGACAAAGCGCAGAAAATGCACCGGAATACCCGGCAATAAAAGATACTGCTTCAAAAGGCGCCGCCCAAACCGCTCCCGGCAATGAACCGTCCGATAAAGACGCCGCCGGGGAAGACAGGGAAGCCGGGGAGACAGACAGCCCTGCAAGCTGCTTTATCGTAAAAAATGCATTAGCCTACATAGAAGAAAATTACAGAGAAAAACTGAAACTCTCCGATGTGGCTGATCAGATATATGTCAGCCAGTGGCACCTGAGCAAGCTGCTGAACAAACATACGGGCCAGAATTTCTCTGAAATACTCAATAACATCAGAATCGAAAAAGCAAAAGAACTGCTCAAGGACCCATCACTGCGCATCGGTGATATTGCGGAAGAAGTGGGCTTTCTGGATATGGCCCATTTTTCCAGGGTATTCAAGAAACAGGCAGGAATCTCCGCCAACGAATACCGCAACACTATCCTGGGTAGGTAGTGGGGCGGACGGGGAATCTGAGCGTGGCTTTCCGGCTTTAGGCAGGGGGAGGGGCTGTGGTTTTGGCCCTTGGGCAGCATGGAGTGCGGCTGGGGAGGCGGGGCCGGGCAGGGGATTTTTCATTTACCAGTCAGACCGGGCATTGCGATGAGCCTTGGGCGAAAAATTATGTCAGGAAAGCCTTCCATAATTTTTAAGTCTCATCTCCATGGTCTGAAAAGGTAAATGAAAAATCCCCTGCCCTGCCCGGCCCCGCCTCCCCAGCCACACCCCATGCTGCCCAAGGGCCAAAACCACAGCCCCTCCCCCTCTGCCTAAGCCGGAAAGCCACGCTCAGATTCCCCTATCGCTGCATACGACTGTGGATGAGCAATAACAAAAGCTTGAAAGGCCAGCTTATCCCTTTCTCTATTACAACCGGAAAGACGAACTCAGAATCCCCTTTCGCTGCGTATAACTGTAAATGAATAGCCGCAAAAATTTTCGAGGCCAGTTACCCTTCCTAATGACGGCATAGCCCTTCATAAAAACTAAAAATAATCTGCAGCAACCAATAAGCTGTTCTGTCTTCATTGCATATCCTGGATATATAAAAATAATTATATTTGTTACAATACACCCAGCCCCGCAGCGTCAGCTAACCGGGCCGTGTCCTGGCTCCCGGGATGAGAAGGCTCCGGCGGGGGATGGGGAGGGTATTTTTCATTTACCTTTTCAGACCATGGAGATGAGACTTAAAAATTATGGAAGGCTCACCTGACATAATTTTTCGCCCAAGGCTCATCGCAATGCCCGGTCTGACTGGTAAATGAAAAATACCCTCCCCATCCCCCGCCGGAGCCTTCTCATCCCGGGAGCCAGGACACGGCCCGGTTAGCTGACGCTGCGGGGCTGGGAGGGCTGCCAACAAACAAAATTATTTAACTCCATCCCCATCCAGGATAGCCATGAATTCATCCCCCGTGATGGTTTCTTTTTCGTAGAGGAACTTAGCCAGTTCATGGAGTTTGCCTATATTGCTGCGGAGGATGTCGCAGGCCTTGGCGTGTTCTTTTTTGACCATGGCTACGACGAGCCTGTCGATTTCCGCTGCGGTATGTTCGGAGCAGGCCAGGGAGGTGTCACCGCCCAGGTATTGGTTGGTGACGGTTTCCAGGGCTACCATGTCGAAGTCCTCGGACATGCCGTAGCGGGTGATGCAGGCGCGGGCCAGCTTGGTGGCCTGTTCGATGTCGTTGGAGGCTCCGGTGGTGATGCTGTTGAAGATGATTTCTTCCGCAGCGCGGCCGCCGCAGAAGGTGGCGATTTTATTTTCCAGTTCTTCCTTGCTCAGCAGGTTGTGTTCGCCCTGATCCACCTGCATGGTGTAGCCCAGCGCACCGGAGGTCCTGGGGATAATGGTGATTTTGGTGACAGGGGCGGAGTTGGTCTGTCTGGCGGCAACGAGGGCGTGGCCGATTTCGTGATAGGAAACGATCATTTTTTCCCGATCGCTTAAGATACGGTCTTTTTTCTGATAACCGGCAATGACTACTTCCACGCTTTCTTCCAAATCAGTCTGGGTGACGAAGCGGCGGCCTGCGCGGACTGCGCTCAGGGCGGCTTCGTTGACCATGTTGGCCAGTTCGGCGCCGGAAGCGCCTGCGGCCATTCTGGCGATGGCGGCAAAATCTACATTGTCACCCAGCTTTACTTTCTGGGCGTGAACCTTCAGTATGGCAATCCTGCCGTTCAAATCGGGAAGCTCCACCGGCACACGCCTGTCGAAACGGCCGGGGCGCAGGAGCGCGGGATCCAGGGATTCGGGACGGTTGGTGGCGGCCAGGATGAGGACGCCGTTGTTGCTGGAGAAGCCGTCCATTTCTGTAAGGAGCTGGTTCAGTGTCTGTTCCCGTTCGTCATTTCCTGAAAAGCCGCCGCCGTCACGTTTTTTGCCGATGGTATCAATTTCATCGATGAAGACGATACAGGGGGCTTTTTCGTTGGCCTGCTTGAACAGATCCCTGACCTTGGCCGCGCCGGCGCCTACGAACATTTCCACGAATTCAGAGCCTGAAATGGAGAAGAAGGGAACGTTGGCTTCGCCGGCCACCGCCTTGGCAAGCAGGGTTTTTCCGGTTCCGGGAGGGCCTACAAGGAGGGCGCCTTTGGGCATGGATGCGCCGATTTCCTGATATTTTTTGGGATCATGGAGGTAGTCTACCAGTTCGGAGAGCACCTCTTTGGCTTCGTCCTCGCCGGCCACGTCTGCGAATTTGATGCCTGTTTCGGACTGGACGTATACCTTGGCGTTGCTTTTTCCGAAGGCCATGGAATTGACGCCGCCTCCGCTGTTCATGATTTTGCGCATCAGGAACTGGCCGATGGCTATCATTACAACGAGGGGCAGAACCCAGGTCAGCAGGAAGGTGACGAGGAAGGACTGCTGTTTTACAATTTCCGTGCCGAAGGTGGCTCCGGATGCATAAAGCCGGTCCACAAGGGAAGGATCTTCCATAGGGCCTGTTTTATAAAAACCGGTGGGTGAATTTTTGTCCGCAAATACAATTTGGTTGCTTTCAATCTGTACCTGGGCGATTTCTTTCTTTTCCATCATTTCAAGAAAGGTGTTGTAGCCGACCTCTTCTACCTGGGCGGACATGAGCCTGGGAAAAAGAAAGGCGTTCAGGACCAGAAGGACAAGCATGGCAATACAGTAATAGTAGAGTAGTGGTTTCTTTGGTGATTTGGCTTCTTGCATAATTTTGCGCTCCTTTTTATTCAGTAACTTGTTCCGGTTCTTTTTAGTTACTCTTATCCTTATAACAGTAATTATATATACCGGATTTTGCGGAAGTCAACCAAAGATAGCATTATTTCATAAATTTTAGAGTCTTTTCATGAAGGGGGGACGGGAAGCAGGAGAGGCGGACAGGGGTTTTGTGGGGCGGAGGTTTTTGCGGGAGGGAGAAAGGGCAATAAGGGCGTTAAGGACTTAATAAGGGCATTAAGGACTTGAGGGCATTGGAGGGGAATGGAATAGGGCGGTAAATGTGAGGTTACTGGTCACGGGGTGAACAGTTGCATGGTGGGGAAAAAGTACTTTACATCCGGGGGGAAGTAGCATACAATACAGCTAGGTATTGGTTTTGTTTTTTCGTTGCAGGAGCGTCCGGTCTTGGGATTGGAGAGGGGCCGCCGGGAGGCGGTTCTGTTTTTGTTGGCGGAGTTGCCAGCGGGGTGCCGGTGGAATTGCCGGCGGACAGTGCCGGCGCGGGAAAGCGCGGGTGCGGGGCCGGCTGTGTAGGAAAGGAGATTTTGTATGAGTAATTTGAGCGGGATTTCTGAGTATCTGAATCTGGCTGAGGTGAAGGAGTCGGTGCGTGAGGGCGCGGATTCTGTGAAGAAGCTGATGAAGGAGCCTTCAGGGCTGACGAAAACAGAGATGTCTCTGCTTTTGGCGGTTTTTCTGATGGCAGGGGTTATCATAGGTTTTATCTGGGCGCCGATTAAGAGGGGCCTGATTATTGCCGGTAATGATGTGATTACCGGGGAGGATGAGAAAGAGAACAAAGGAGAAAATGCGTAAAAATGAAAATCACATTAAAAGACGGTTCCGTAAAGGAATATGCGGAGAGCAAAAGTATTATTGAGATTGCGGCTGATATCAGCGAGGGTCTGGCAAGGGCGGCCTGCGCGGGGCTGGTGAACGGGAAGGTGGAGGATCTGCGCATGGTGCTTGACGGGGATTGCGAGCTGGCGATCCTGACGGCCAGGGATAAGGAAGGGCTGACTGTGGTCCGCCATACGGCTTCCCATGTGCTTGCGCAGGCGATGAAGCATGTGTTCCCTGAGGCCAAGCTTGCTATCGGGCCAAGTATTGATACCGGCTTTTATTATGATTTTGAGCACGAGCCTTTTTCCAGGGAGGATCTGGATAAGCTGGAAGCTGAGATGAAGAAAATCATCAAGCAGGGTGAGAAGCTGGAGCGTTTCACCCTTCCCAGACAGGAAGCCATTGCTTTTATGGAAGAGAAGGGCGAGCCTTATAAGGTGGAGCTGATCCAGGATCTTCCTGAGGATGCGGAGATTTCCTTTTATAAGCAGGGGGATTTCACGGATCTGTGCGCAGGGCCGCATCTGATGAGCACCAAGGGGATCAAGGCCTTTAAGCTGACCTCTTCTTCAGGCGCTTACTGGAGAGGGGATTCCAACAGAACCATGCTTCAGAGAATTTACGGAACAGCCTTCAATACCAAGGAGGAGCTGGCCGAGTATCTGGAATATCTGGATAATATCAAGAACCGTGACCATAATAAGCTGGGACGGGATATGGAGCTGTTCGCAACGGTTGACGTTATCGGACAGGGACTTCCGCTTCTGATGCCCAAGGGGGCTAAGATGATTCAGACGCTGCAGCGCTGGATCGAGGATGAAGAGGAGAAGAGAGGCTATATGAGGACCAAGACTCCTCTGATGGCGAAAAAGGATCTGTATATTATTTCCGACCACTGGAATCATTATAAGGAAGGCATGTTTGTGCTGGGAGATGAAGAAAAGGAGGATGAAGTATTCGCCCTCCGCCCCATGACCTGTCCTTTCCAGTATTATGTATACAAGCAGAGCCAGAAATCCTACCGTGATCTGCCCTGCCGCTATGGCGAGACTTCCACATTGTTCAGGAATGAGGATTCAGGAGAGATGCACGGGCTTACCCGTGTGCGTCAGTTCACCATTTCCGAGGGCCATTTGATCGTAAGGCCGGATCAGATCGAGGAAGAATTCCGCGGCTGTGTGGATCTGGCAAAATACTGCCTGACCACGCTGGGCCTGGAGGAGGATGTGACCTATCGTCTTTCCAAGTGGGATCCCAATAATAAGGACAAATATCTGGGCGATGAGGAAACCTGGGATTATGTGCAGAATATGATGCGTGATATTCTCCATCATATCGGCATTGAGTTTACGGAAGAAGACGGCGAAGCGGCCTTCTACGGACCGAAGCTGGATATCCAGGCAAAGAACGTGTACGGCAAGGAAGATACCATGATCACCATCCAGCTGGATATGTTCCTGGCAGAGCGTTTTGATATGACTTATATTGATGCCAACGGGGAGAAGAAGCGTCCTTATATCATCCACAGAACCTCCATGGGCTGCTATGAAAGAACGCTGGCCTGGCTGATTGAAAAATACGAAGGCAAGTTCCCCACCTGGCTGTGCCCGGAACAGGTGCGTGTGCTTCCTATTTCTGAAAAATATGAGGAATATGCGCAGAAGGTGAACGCGACGCTGAAGGATAACGGTATTTTAAGCACGGTGGACAGCCGTTCCGAGAAAATCGGTTATAAGATCCGCCAGGCGAGACTGGACAAGCTGCCTTATATGCTTGTGGTGGGACAGAAGGAAGAGGAAGACGGCACGGTTTCCGTAAGAAGCCGTTTTGCCGGCGATGAGGGCGTGAAGCCTCTGGATACCTTTATCAATGATATCTGCAGGGAAATCAGGACGAAGGAAATCCGTAAAATAACGGTGACAGAGGACGGAAAGCCTGCAAAATAAGCCATCTTTTTTGGCATCGGCAGTGATTTTACAGCCGGGAAAAATCCGCACGGCGCATCTGCGGCGGTTTTTTCCCGGCTGGTCCCTGGTATGACGGAGACGGATAGATGAGTAATGAAAAAAAGACATGGCGGCAGACAGCAGGTATCCTGCTGTCTGTGTGCGCCCTGGGAATGGCCTGCTGCAGTTTGTTTTTATGCTTCAGCAGCGATATCTGGTATGATGAGCTTTTTACGGTGGGCTTCGTTTCCCAGCCGGTGGGGCGGATGATTTCGCTTGCGGCCAGGGACGTTCACCCACCGCTTTATTATCTGATGGTAAAGGCTGCTGTGGAGCTGGTGCATTTATTTGCGCCGGGGGCGGATGCCGTAATTATCTGCAAGGTGGTTTCCGTGCTGCCTTATCTGGCGCTGCTGGGGTATTCCCTGACTCTTATAAGGAAGAAATACGGTTGGCTTTGTTCTGGGCTTTTTTCCTTCTGCATCCTGGCGATGCCGCAGATGGCTAACTATACGACGGAAATCAGGATGTACGGCTTTGCCCTGTTTTTTATTACGGCGGCATTCCTGCATGCGGGAGAGCTTCTGGAGGGAGGCGGAAAAAGGCATTGGGCCGCCTTCACTGTTTATGGGATCGCAGCGACCTATACCCATTATTTTGCGGCGGTTGCGGCGGCGGCGCTGTATGTGGGTGTGGCTGTGCTTTTGTCCGTTAAGAAGAAGGAAGAACGGGTGAAGTATCTGCTGGTATGGCTGTTCTGTGCGGGAATCTCCGTACTGGCATATCTGCCCTGGCTGCCCGCGGCCGTTTCCCAGGTGTCCCAGGTGCGGGAAAGCTACTGGATTCTTCCGCTGACCTTAAGCTGCTTCGGCGGCTGCGTAAAATTCATGCTGAAGCCCTCCACCGGGTATCAGCTTTTGGATTACGGCCTGGCGGTGGTCCTTTTTGCTTTGCTGGCGGCTTTCCTTATCCATGCGTTTTTAAAGCGTAAGGACAGGGAACGAAATCCGGGACGGGACGGATATGCTTTTTTGGGACTCTGCGTGCTGGCGGGGACTGCGCTTTTCGGAATTGCGGTGTCTTTCCTGATGAGGCCGGTTTTCATTTACCGCTATATGCTTCCTGCGGCGGGCTGCTTCTGGTTCTGTTTTTCCTATTTCCTGAGCAGGCAGAAGAAGGCTCTGGTGCTGGTGCCTTCGCTGCTGGTGCTTCTCTTTGTGGGGGCGGCTGATTATTCCGCCTTTGTGCAGGGAGAGGTGATGAAAAAAGAACAGATGACGAGAACCGAAGAGGAGCTGGCCAAAATAGGGGCGGAGGATATCGTCCTGTTTAATTTTGACCAGGTGCAGGCCGTAACCGGCTGGTATCTTCCCAGGGAAAGCTATCTGTATGGAGGAACGCCGGAAACGCTGATAAGGGAGATGTTCCCGGGAGTATATGCCGTGCCCGGGGAGGAATGGATAGATCAGCAGCTGGAGAGCGGAAAAACTGTGTGGTTCATCGGCAGCGGCCTTGCCAGGGACGGAATCCTTAAGGAATGGCAGAAACGTGGAATTAAGTCCGTGGAGACTGCGGACAGCTGCCTGCTGGAACGCTACTGGTTCAATATATACCGTCTGGGCCTGCAGCCATGAATAAAATCCTGAAAAAAAGACAAAATAATTCTGAAACCATAAAACAGGTTTATTTTGATATGATTTTTCAGGAGGCAACCAAAAATGGCAGAATTGAAATGTGTAGTAGAAAATTGTACCTATAATAATGACAAGTGCTGCTGCAAGGGCGATATTATGGTAGGAGGCAAGGAAGCGCAGAAGGAAAACGATACCTGCTGCGAAAGCTTCAAGGACAGGACCGGTGAGTCCGCATCCAATGCCATGAATCCCTGCAGGACTATCAGCATCGACTGCGAAGCTGTAAAATGTGTGTATAACACAAATTACAAGTGCTATGCGGAGCATGTGGACATCAAGGGCTGCGGCGCCTGTGACTGCGGTGAGACAGCCTGTGCTACCTTTAAGGAAAGATAAGCTGTAACTGATATTATCCCTGCGCTTACATGGAGGGAGCTGATTAATGCCGCCTGAGGCGGCAGCATTTATTTTCACCGGTTTTTGCAGGATATAAAGCAGAAGCGGGAAAACGTATCATTGTGCGTTTTCCCGCTTTTTTTATTGCTTTAATCAGAATTGTTACATTATAGATAATGCTTATAAAAAATGAATAAAAATGTTATATTTGCAGCATATACGTTGAATAAAAATAGAAATTTCAATGATAATCGAAAAATATTCCATATAATACTGGATAAATATCATATAAACTATCCATATTGACAAATACAAAGAAGCGTGTCAAACAGAAGGGAGAAAAATATGAAGAGAAAATTGGGGTGCATGACAATGGCAATACTGATGGGGCTGTCTTTGGCCGCATGCGGTGCCAGCAAAACACCTGCGGCGGCTGATACACCGGCTGCGGGAAAGGAAACGACAGCTGCTGCGGCAACAACGCCGGCAGAAGCGGCGCCGGCCGACACAGGGACAATGGCGAACAAGGACAAGCCGCTGGTATGGTTTAACCGCCAGCCTTCCAGCAGCGCCACAGGCCAGCTTGACATGACAGCGTTGAATTACAACAAAGATACTTATTATGTAGGCTTTGACGCCAACCAGGGTGCGGAGCTTCAGGGTACCATGGTAAAAGATTATATCGAAAAGAACATTGATACTATTGACCGTAACGGCGACGGAACCATCGGCTATGTGCTGGCCATCGGCGATATCGGACATAATGACTCCATCGCACGTACAAGAGGCGTTCGTAAAGCTCTTGGCACAGCTGTTGACAAAGACGGCAACATCAACAGCGAACCGGTGGGAACCAATACAGACGGCACGGCGTCGGCCGTACAGGATGGAACCCTGGAAGTGAACGGCAAGACTTACGTTGTCCGCGAACTGGCTTCCCAGGAAATGAAGAATTCCGCAGGAGCGACATGGGATGCAGCAACAGCCGGCAACGGCATCGGCACCTGGTCTTCTTCCTTCGGCGATCAGATTGATATCGTTGTTTCCAATAATGACGGAATGGGCATGTCAATGTTTAACGCCTGGTCTAAGGATAACAAGGTTCCTACCTTTGGTTATGATGCAAACAGCGATGCAGTGGCTGCTATCGCAGAGGGCTACGGCGGAACCATCAGCCAGCATGCGGATGTTCAGGCTTATCTGACGCTTCGTGTCCTGCGTAATGCGCTTGACGGAGTAGATATTAACACAGGCATCGCCACAGCGGATGCGGCGGGAAATGTGCTCAGTGATGATGTATATGTATACAGGGAAGATGAGCGTTCCTATTATGCATTGAATGTGGCTGTTACTGCTGACAATTATAAGGATTATATGGATTCCACCATGGTTTATGCGCCGGTATCCAATCAGCTGGATGAGGCTACAAGCCCTGTAAAGAAGGTATGGCTGAATATTTATAATTCTTCCGATAACTTCCTTGGATCCACCTATCAGCCGCTTCTTCAGAAGTATGATAAGCTCCTCAACCTGGATGTTGATTACATCGGCGGTGACGGACAGACAGAATCCAATATTACCAACCGTCTGGGCAATCCCAGCCAGTATGATGCATTTGCCATCAATATGGTTAAAACAGACAACGCGGCGTCTTATACAAGCCTGCTCGATCAGTAAAACTCATGGAAATGAAAGCCGTGCAGGCAGGTTATTAGGGAGAAGAGATTCTCCCTAATAACTTCTTTTGGGAAGTTATAGCAGAGGAGTAAAAAATATGGCAGATAAGAAAGATGATATCGTCTTATCAATACGCGGTATGAGCAAGTCCTTCGGCCGGAACAGGGTTCTGGACCGCATCAGCCTGGATGTAAGGAGCGGGACCGTCATGGGCCTTATGGGTGAGAACGGCGCCGGAAAGTCAACCATGATGAAGTGCCTGTTTGGTACCTACCAGAAGGATGAGGGGACCATTTTCCTGAATGGGAAGGAAGTGAGCTTTTCCGGTCCCAAGGATGCGCTTGAGAACGGGATTGCCATGGTTCATCAGGAACTGAACCAGTGCCTGGAACGGAATGTGGTTGATAATCTGTTTCTCGGACGTTATCCGGTGAATTCCATGGGTGTAATTGATGAAGGCAGAATGAAAAAAGAGGCTTCCGATCTTTTCCGGAAGCTGGGTATGACCGTAAATCTTACGCAGCCCATGCGGAATATGTCCGTGTCGCAGCGTCAGATGTGTGAAATTGCCAAGGCTATTTCCTATAATTCCAGAGTGATTGTTCTTGACGAGCCTACATCCTCCCTGACTGTGCAGGAAGTCGATAAGCTTTTCGGGATGATGAGGATGTTAAAAAAACAGGGGATCGCGCTGATTTATATTTCTCATAAAATGGATGAGGTTTTTGAGATCTGTGACGAGATATCGGTACTGCGTGACGGCAACCTGGTTATGACGAAGAAAACCAGCGATGCCAATATGAACGAGCTGATTGCGGCCATGGTAGGCCGTTCGCTTGATAATCGTTTTCCGCCGGTGGACAATGTCCCCAAAGGGGTGGTTTTATCCATCCGGAACCTGTCCACTAAATTCGAACCGCATCTGCAGGATGTTTCCTTTGACGTAAGGGAAGGAGAGATTTTCGGCCTGTACGGGCTGGTGGGCGCAGGGCGTACGGAGCTGCTGGAAACGATTTTCGGGGTCCGCACCAGGGCGGCGGGCCGGGTATATTTCAATAACCGCCTTATGAATTTCAGCAGCGCAAAAGAGGCCATGGAGCATGGGTTTGCCATGATTACCGAAGAACGAAAGGCCAACGGGCTTTTCCTGAAGGGGGATCTGACCTTTAATACCACGATTGCAAACCTGGAACAATATAAAAGCGGCGTGGCTCTTTCCAATGCGAAGATGATAAAGGCCACCGGAAATGAAATCAGAATCATGCATACCAAATGTATGGGACCGGATGACATGATCTCCAGCCTTTCCGGCGGCAACCAGCAGAAGGTTATCTTTGGGAAATGGCTGGAGCGGGAACCCAAAGTGTTCATGATGGATGAACCTACAAGAGGAATCGATGTGGGTGCGAAATACGAAATATACGAGCTGATCATCAATATGGCGAAGCAGGGAAAGACAATTATTGTTGTTTCTTCTGAAATGCCGGAGATATTGGGAATCACCAACCGTATCGGCGTTATGTCGAACGGACGTCTTTCAGGAATTGTGAATACAAAAGAGACAAACCAGGAAGAGCTGTTGAGACTCAGTGCAAAATACCTATAAAGGGGAGATTGTGATATGGATAATGAAAATAATAAAACCCTTACGGCGGAACAGGAAATGCAGCTGCGTAAGCCAATTGAGGATTATGTGGGTGAAATCCAGGAAAAGATTGACAGTCTCAGAGTGGATGGATCAAACAGGGTGGTTTCCCTTCAGAGTGAAATTGACGCAATAAAGAGAGATCATGGCCTTACGAAGGAAGAAAAAACAGCACAGACTGAAGAAATCAAGTCTGAGATGTTAAAAGCAAAAGCGGTGGAAGCAAAGAATAAGGAAGAAATCTCCAAGTTAATTGCTGATGCGGAAGGGTATCTGAAGGCCCATTTTAACAAGGACTATTATCAGGCGGTGAAAGAAAGCTGCTCACAGGAATATGTGGCCGCGCAGAAAAAATATGCCGATAATATTGCAAAGCTTGAGCAGGAGCATAAAAAAACCCTGGCAAAGCTTACCGATCATAAGGAAATAAAAAACGAAAAGTATGTTTATAAAAATCTCCGTTTCGATGCCAAAATGGAGCTGGAAAAAGAGCTTGCGCAGATCAAGGACAGAAGGCATGCGGCAATTGTCTGGAAATATCATCTGATCGATATGCTGCGAATGTCTAAATTTACTTTTATGCAGATGCGGGCGCAGAAATGGGAGAATTACAAATATACCTTTAACCGAAGGACATTCCTGCTGCAGAACGGCCTGTATATCGCGATTATCCTGATTTTTATCGGACTGTGCATAGTTACGCCCTTTGTAAAGCATGTTCCCCTGCTTACCTATAACAATGTTTTGAACATTCTCCAGCAGGCTTCTCCCAGAATGTTCCTTGCCCTGGGCGTTGCCGGCCTGATCCTGCTGACCGGGACGGATCTTTCCATCGGGCGTATGGTTGGCATGGGGATGACGACGGCAACCATCATCATGCATCAGGGAATCAACACAGGCGCGGTGTTCGGCCATGTATTTGACTTTACGGGCGTTCCCCTGGGCCTGAGGGTGATTTTTGCGCTGATAATGTGTATTCTTCTTTGCACATTTTTTACAGCCATCGGCGGCTTCTTTACCGCCAAATTCAAAATGCATCCTTTTATTTCCACGATGTCAAATATGCTTGTGATTTTCGGCCTTGTTACATATGCCACAAAGGGCGTGTCCTTCGGCGCCATCGAACCTTCCATTCCCAAGGTGATCATTCCCAGGCTCAATGGCTTCCCCACAATTATTTTATGGGCGGTGGCGGCCATTGCCATCGTATGGTTTATCTGGAATAAGACCACCTTCGGCAAAAATCTGTATGCAGTGGGCGGAAATCCGGAAGCGGCGGCAGTTTCCGGCATTTCGGTGTTCGGCGTGACTATGGGGGCATTCATCCTGGCCGGTATCCTTTACGGCTTCGGTTCATGGCTTGAATGTGCAAGAATGGTGGGTTCCGGCTCGGCAGCCTATGGCCAGGGCTGGGAAATGGATGCCATCGCGGCCTGCGTGGTCGGCGGCGTATCCTTTACCGGCGGCATCGGCAAGATTTCGGGCGTGGTAGTCGGCGTGCTTATTTTTACAGTGCTCATTTACTCCCTTACCATCCTTGGAATTGATACAAACCTTCAGTTCGTATTTGAAGGTATCATCATCATTACTGCAGTCACCCTTGACTGTCTGAAGTATGTACAGAAAAAATAGTGCCTGATATTGCAAAGAGAGCCGGAAGCAGTTCTGGCTCTTTTGTGCATGGCTCCCGCATTTACATACCTTTTGGCATTTGTTATAATCATAGTAAGGAAAAATGCGGCGCCCGGATACATGCATATGGAGAATAAATATGGATACATATACGGTGCTTCTGGCGGACGATGAGGAAGAGGTCATCAAGGCCATCAGAAGGAAAATTAATTGGGAGGGACTGGGCTTCTCCGTCATCGGATTTGCCAACAATGGTGTCAAGGCGCTGGAAATGGTGGAGGAGTTTCAGCCGGATGTGGTTTTGACGGATATCAAAATGCCTTATATGGACGGCATGGAGCTGGCAAAACGCATTAAGGCGGAGTTTACCACCACCAAAATCCTTTTCCTCACAGGCTTTGATGAGTTTGAATATGCAAAAGAGGCCGTCCATCTGGAGGTGGAGGAATATATTCTCAAGCCTGTAAACTCTACGGAGCTCATCAATGTTTTCACCCAGCTGAAAATAAAGCTGGATCAGGAAATCAGTGAAAAGCGCAACGCGGCGGTCCTGCAGAAGTACTATATGGATTCGCTTCCGTTCCTGCAGGCAAACTTCTATTCCACGCTGATTGAGGGCAGGCTGCACGAGGAGGAAATCCCCAGATATCTGTCCAATTATCAGATTTCCTTTGAGGGACCTTTTTACTGCTGTCTTGTGGTGCACACATCCTCCAGCCAGGTGCCGGAGAACATGAATCCGCTGCTGCTGGCCGCGTCCGTCCAGAAGCAGGCCAGAGAGCATCTGGGAGAAAAATGGCAGGCAAAATGCTTTTCCTATCTGGAAAACACAGTTTTAATTGCGCAGCTTCAGAGTAAAAATGAAGTGCCGGAGCTGACGGATGAATGCGACAGGTTCTGCAGATATGCACGGCGTATCATCGGCGCGGTTGTCACTGTGGGGATCGGACAGGTCTGTGAGCGGCTCACCGGTTTATCCCAGTCCTACAGCAGCGCGAGGGAAGCTGTTTCTTACCGGGTTATCTACGGCGTTTCCAGGGCCATCAATATGAAGGAGATTGCGCCTCACGAAATAAGCAAACCGGACGGCACGCCTGATACAGAGCTGTTTAGCCTGTTCGGCATGATCCGCCTGAATTCCAAGGAGGATATCGTGGGAGCGGTCAAGCGCTATATGAAGCATATATCCTGTCCGGCCCAATCCCTGCAGCAGTATCATATCGCCCTGATGGATCTGATAAGCGCCCTGTACAGATTTGCGGTGAATAATGATATTGATGTCCCGGATTTTGCCGGGAATATCAGGAATCTGTACCTGCGGCTTCTGGATTTGGAACCGGAGGCGCTGCTGGCATGGCTTATCGGCATCTGTCTTTTGTTTCGGGAAACTTTAATCAGCGCGCGGAGCAAATCAACCCAGTCCTTTGTATTTAAGGCAAAGGAATATGTGGGCAGCCATTATTCGGATGAAGAATTTTCACTGGATAATATCTGCGAGATTCTGGGCGTGTCCAATTCCTATTTTTCCACTGTTTTTAAGAAGGAGACGGGAAACTCCTTTATTGGCTATCTGACGGAATACCGGATGGATCGGGCGTCAAGGATGCTGATTGAAACAAATGAAAAAAGCTATATCATTGCAAAGAACGTAGGTTATACCGATCCCAATTATTTCAGCTATGTGTTTAAACGGAGGTTCGGCGTATCCCCTTCAAAGTACAGAATGGAGCATGGCTCATGTGAGAAATAAATATTTCCGGCGTATGAAAAAAAATAAGTCCAGAGGGATTCAATCCACAATTATGCTGGTGTTTTCCGTAATATCCATTTCAATTATGCTGATCCTGGGAATTGTGATGTACTTCAGGTTTTCTACCCTGTCCCGGGGGAAAACGATACAGAGTACGGAAAAGCTGATGGAGCAGGCAGGGGAAAATCTGGAGGATTACCTGGTCAGCATGCGGCAGATTTCGGATGCGGTCTATTATAATGTCATAAAAGAGAATGATTTTTCCGATCAGAGCGATGTGATTCAGCAGGGAATGGATCTTTTATACGAGGCCAACAAGGGGAATCTGCGCAGCATTGCCGTGTACAACGGCAGCGGGAGCCTGATTGCGGCGGAGCCGGTTGCCAGCCAGAAGGAGGATCCCAACGTCACCAGGCAGGGCTGGTATATACAGGCCATGGAGAAAATGGAAAACATGCATTTTTCCACGCCTCATATCCAGAACCTGTTTGACGACGGCACGCTCCGTTATTATTGGGTGATTTCCCTGAGCCGGGTTGCGGAGTTTACCATACACGGGGATCCGCAGATAGGCGTATTGCTTGTGGATATGGATTATTTCAGCATTTCCCGTATGATGAGGCAGATCAATACGTTAAATAACTGGCAGTATTATTATCTGTGCGACAGCAACGGGCAGATTATCTACCATCCGCGCCAGATTCAGATAAGCGACGGGATTGCGAGCGAAAACAGTGCGGCGGCTGCAAAATACAGGGATGGCGTCTGCGAGGAAACCTTTGAAGGGGAGCGCAGGACGGTAATTGTAAATACCATAAGCTATACCGGCTGGAAGCTGGTCGGTGTGATTCCCGATTCCACATTTACCCACGGCATGATTAATGTCCGGTATTTTATCGTCATGCTTATGCTGCTGATGGTAATGACCCTTGTAATTATTTACCGGGTGGTTTCAGTCAGGATATCCAGCCCGATATGCAGGCTGAATGATTCGGTTATGGGCTATGAGGCGGGAGGAAAGCCGGAAATCTATATAGGCGGCTCTTCGGAAATCAGATACCTGGGACATTCCATACAAAGTTCCTATGAAAAAATAGAAACGCTCATGAAGAGGAGCGTCCAGGAACAGAATGAAAGAAGGAAAAGTGAGCTGGATGCGCTGCAGAGCCAGATTAATCCCCACTTTCTGTATAACACCCTGGACTCCATTACGTGGATGGTGGAAGGCGGACGGAATGACGAGGCCGTATTCATGATTTCCCAGCTGGCAAAATTCTTCCGGATCAGCCTTTCCCAGGGATGCACGGTAATCAGTATAAAGGATGAGCTGCAGCATGCGGAAAGCTATATGAACATCCAGAAGGTGCGGTATAAAAATTCCTTTTCCATTGTATTTGACATCGACCCCGATGTATGTTCCTGCTGCACGGTAAAGCTGATTTTACAACCGATCCTGGAAAATGCCATAGCTTATGGAGTCAGCGGCATGGACGACTGCGGGGAAATCCGGGTGACAGGACGGATACAGGAAGGCAGTGTCATCCTGTCGGTGACGGATAACGGAATCGGGATGTCGGAGGAGGAGGTGCGCTTCCTTCTTACGGACAGCGGCAGGGTCCGTAAACATGGCTCCGGGGTCGGCCTTGTAAATGTAAATAACCGGATTCAGATCCTTTTTGGAAAAGAGTATGGTATTTCGGTGGAAAGCGAACCGGATGAGGGCACCACTGTCTCTGTCTGCCTTCCGGCAGTTCCGTATACGGAAGAAAACAGGAAGATTCTGGAGAAGGGGCATATATTCAACCGGGATGAAATGATGAACAAAGAGATGTAGGGCAGAGTGCCAATACGCTCTGGGGCAGGTGGAGATGAAGAACAGCAAAAAGATGTTTATTATGGCTGAAGCCCTTTTGACCGTCATGGTGATTGCCGTGGCCTTTATCATGGTGCGGGAGAAAAACGGGAAAGAGCTGGACCGGATTTCTGTGATCATCCAGGATTCTGAGGACAATCAGTGGGCGGCCTTCCAATACGGACTGAAAATGGCGGAGCAGGATCTGGAGGTCAGGATGTCTGTTGTCAGCACCGGCGGCGCATTAACGGTGGAAGAGGAAAAGAGCCTGATAGAGAGGGAAATAGATAACGGGGCAGCTGCGGTCATCGTGCAGCCTGTACCGGGCGCTGAAGAAATGCTGAGGAAAATGGCAAACCGGATTCCCGTGCTGCTGACAGAGCAGACGGCGGCTGAGAGCGGAGGGGATTCCCGGCTGCCTGTTGTAGAGCCGAACCAATATGCCATGGGAGCCGCTTTGGCGGAGGAGCTGCTGAAGGATTACAGCGGCAGCCTGGATGGAAAAGTCCTGGGGATTTTCTCTAAAACAGGGGATTCACAGGCGGTTCTTGAGAGAAAAAGGGGATTCCTGGAGGCCCTGAAAAACACGGAGGCAAGTATCAGCTGGTCTGTTGCGGCTCCTTTTTCGGAAGAAGGGGAAGCGTTACTGGAGGATCAGCCGGCTGTGGATTTTGTGATTGCCCTGGATGACAACAGCTTTACCATGGCCGGAGAATATGCCGCCGCGAATGATCTGCATGGGGCGTTGGTGTATGGAATCGGGAATTCCACGGAGGCGGTCTATTATCTGGATACGGGGATTGCGGGCTGCCTGGTGGTGCCCGATGAATTCAATGTGGGCTATCAGAGCCTGACGGAGGCGGCGGAGATTCTTACACATTATTTCCACAAAATGCATGACCGGACGGTTTCCTACACCGTCCTTCGCAGGGATACGCTGTTTTCCAAAGAAAATCAGGAAATCATTTTTACGATGAGCCAGTAGAATGAGGGGATTAGATGAAGGTTAGGAAATATTGTGCAGGATTGCTGCCAATTCTCATGGCGATGCTGCTTTTGGGAGCCTGCGGCAGGCAGGCGGCCGTGCCGGATAAGGTTTATGTGGGCGTGGCATGCTATAATGAAAGCGATGTGTTTATCGGGGAATTGCTTGACTGCCTGAAGGAACAGCTGAATGAGCTGTCTGAGGAAGGTGCGGAAACAACGGTGACGATCCGGGATGCGGCCGGTTCCCAGCGTACCCAGAACGATCAGGTGAAGGCGCTGATCGATGAAGGGAGCAATGTCCTGTGTGTCAATCTGGTGGATCGCGCCGATCCGTCTGAGATCATTGATCTGGCAAGGGAGAATGATGTGCCTGTCATATTTTTTAACAGGGAGCCGGTTGCTGAGGATATGATGCAGTGGGAGAAGCTTTATTATGTAGGGGCAAAAGCGAAACAGTCGGGGGTGATGCAGGGGGAGCTTGCGGCTGAGCTGATACATTCGGACAGAAGGGTGGACCGCAACCGTGACGGGAAGATCCAGTATGTGGTGCTGGAAGGGGAGCCTGGGCACCAGGATTCCATCATCCGTACGGAAAATGCGGTGGACACGCTGAAAAATAACGGGATAGAGCTGGAAAAGCTCAGCTACGGCATCGCCAACTGGAACCGGGCGCAGGCCCAGAACCGGATGATGCAGATGATTGGACAGCATTCCAATGAAATTGAACTGGTTCTTGCAAATAATGATGATATGGCGCTGGGAGCCATTGACGCCTATGCGAAGCTGAATATCACGGAATCCGCTATCCCTGTTTTTTTCGGGATTGACGGCACGGACGCGGGGCTGAAGGCGGTTATGGATGCAAAGCTGGCCGGGACCGTATATAATGATAAGGAAGGACAGGCGGCGGCTATGGCAAAGCTGGCGTTTTCCCTTGTATACGGGAAAGGGCTGGAGGAAATGGAGTTTGAGAACGGGAAATATATCTATCTTCCTTATTATAAAGTTACCATAGATAATGCGGAGGAGTTCCTTAATAAGGCCGGAAAATAAAATATAAAAAATAGAATGAAATGCGTTGACATTAGAGTCTGTATGTGATAGAGTAAACAAGTACGTGAGTACAGAACTGGCAAGCAGAGTATCCGCTCTCACCCTATAGCGATTGGGCTCATAGGTGTTTACAGGTTCAGGAAACCGGCAGGAAACTGCAGGGATTGAGGGAATTTAAGTGGATAGTCTGACTATCCGCTTTTTTTGTGTGTTATGCAGATGCGGCGGATAAGGCTGGTGAACCGGGTGGTTCCGGTTTATCTATCCGGCGGCTGTGCCGGAGAAAGTTGCTTATTTTTAGATTGAGGACGCACGGAGGGTGCGGATCCTTTGTTTCTTAGGAGGGAAAGACTATTAGCGAATTATTTATTAACGAACAGATCAGAGACAGGGAGATACGTTTGGTCGGGGAAGACGGTTCCCAGTTAGGAGTTATGTCTGTCAAAGAAGCTATGAAAATGGCAGAGGAAGCGGGGCTTGACCTGGTCAAGATTGCGCCTACGGCAAAACCGCCTGTTTGTAAGATTGTGGATTATGGCAAGTACAGATACGAGCTTGCACGTAAAGAGAAGGAAGCTAAGAAGAAGCAGAGAATAATCGAGATTAAGGAGATCCGTATGTCTCCCAATATCGATACCAATGATATGAATACCAAGGTTACCGCGGCGAAGAAATTCATTACCAAAGGAAATAAGGTTAAGGTGACACTGCGGTTCCGCGGACGTGAAATGGCCCATATGCAGGCAAGCAGACATATTCTGGAAGATTTTGCACAGATGTTGTCGGATGTGGCGGTAGTTGAGAAGGCTCCCAAGGTGGAGGGCCGTACAATGACTATGTTTTTAACTGAAAAGCGTTAATACGTACAGTTAAAATAGATTTTTCAGGATAATGAGTATAGGAGGATTTTGTTATGCCCAAAATGAAGACAAGCAGAGCAGCTGCAAAACGTTTTAAAGTTACCGGAACCGGAAAATTAAAAAGATCCAAAGCTTACAAGAGCCATATCTTAACTAAGAAATCCACAAAGAGAAAGAGAAATCTTAGGAAACCGGCTATTACGGATGCAACCAATGTTAAGAATATGAAAAAGATTTTACCGTATTTATAAGTCGTAAGGAGGAAATTAAGAGATGGCAAGAATTAAAGGCGGCATGAGTGCCAGAAGAAAACATAACAAAGTATTAAAACTTGCGAAAGGTTACAGAGGAGCAAGATCCAAACAGTACAGAGTAGCAAAACAGTCTGTTATGAGAGCTCTCACTTCTTCTTACGCAGGACGTAAAGAAAGAAAGCGTCAGTTCAGACAGCTGTGGATTGCCCGTATCAATGCAGCAGCAAGAATGAACGGTTTATCTTACAGCAAATTTATGTACGGCCTGAAGCTGGCTGGTATCGATATGAACAGAAAGATGCTGGCTGAAATGGCAGTAAACGATGCAGAAGGATTCGCTACGCTTGCAGAGCTGGCAAAGTCCAAAATTGCATAACAGTAATTTCTCGCTGAGAAAATTGCAGGGCTCCGGAGTGAAAACCGGAGTCTTTTTTTCTTGTAGGATAGGTTGCGGTATGTTATAATGAAAAAAGCGGACAGGCTCCGATGAAAGACAACGCCGGGCCCTGGCCGAAAGGAGAAATGGAGGACGTCGGGAGATGGAAGTATTGCTTTTGATGGGCGGTATGTTATTGATTATTATTGTTGCTGTTGTTGTTGCAGCGGTTTCTTCCGTTGTTTCGGCTGTGGCTGCAAGCGAAGACGAAGAAGAATTTTAAGAAGGAAAAGTTACGAAGAATACAGTAAAAAGCAGATGGTTTTCGCCGTCTGCTTTTTTCGTACAGATGAATTGTCAGCCAGGTTTGTGCGGAGATACGGAGTTTTTGTAAATTGTAATAAAAGTAAGAAGGTATTTTCCGCATACAATAGCTATAATGGAGCCGATAATGATTGCTGCTGCCATATTAACACCTCTTTCTTTGTGGAAAATGTATGCTTTCTATTTATATTATAACACGTATATGGGTAAATAGATAAAAAAGATGGTTAAGATATTGCTAAGGCTTTTTACAGGGGCGTCGCAGGCGGCGCATAGACTCTGGTGGCCATTTCCGTATCCAGCAGGTAAAGGCATTTGCCCAAATGTGGACAGGTGACCACATATATCCGTCTTGCAGTCGGGGAGGAAGCTTTATATGATGGAAGCAGAATAACTGCCCAGAAAATTTACAGGAGGTTTGTGTTATGGAGGAATTGTTATACGGGGCGGCATATTACGATGAGTATATGCCATATGAACGGCTGGATAAGGATATCAGCATGATGAAAAAAGCGGGGATTAATGTAATCAGGATCGCGGAGTCAACCTGGAGTACGGAGGAGCCGGAGGAGGGAGTGTTTGATTTCTCCCATGTGACTAAGGTTCTTGATGCCTGCGAACGGGAGGGGCTTTATGTGATCGTGGGCACCCCGACCTATGCGATTCCGGCATGGATGGCCAAGGCCTATCCGGAGGTCATGGTTACGGACAGGAGCGGCAGGCGGCCTTATGGCGCCAGGCAGATTATGGATATCACGCACCCGGCCTACCGTTTTTTTGCGGAACGAATTATCCGCAGGCTGATAGAGGCCGTTTCAGGCTATCAGTGCGTCATTGGTTTTCAGCTTGATAATGAGACAAAGCATTTCGGTACGAGTAGTGAAAATGTGCAGCAGATGTTTGTGCGGTATATGCGGAAAAAATACGAGGGGGATCTGGAGCGTTTTAACCATGATTTCGGCCTGGATTACTGGAGCAACCGGATTAATTCCTGGGAGGAATTCCCCAGTGTGACGGGGACCATCAACGGCAGCCTGGGCTGTGAGTTTGAGAAGTTCCAGAGACAGCTGGTTACTGATTTCCTGAAACGCCAGGCAGAGATTGTCGGGGAGTATAAAAGGGCGGACCAGTTTATCACCCATAATTTTGACTTTGCCTGGAAGGGGTATTCCTATGAGGTGCAGCCGGATGTGGATCATTTTAAGGCGGCGGAGGCTGTGACCATTGCAGGCTGCGATATCTATCATCCCAGCCAGGACAAGCTGACCGGGAAGGAGATTGCCTTTGGCGGCGATCTGACCAGATCCCTGAAAAAGAACAATTATTTCCTGATTGAAACGGAGGCGCAGGGCTTCCCGGAGTGGACGCCTTATGAAGGGCAGCTTCGTCTGCAGGCCTTCAGCCACCTTGCCAGCGGAGCGGATTCCGTGATGTACTGGCACTGGCATTCCATCCACAATGCCTGCGAAACCTATTGGAAGGGCCTGCTCAGCCATGATTTTGAGGAAAATGCGGTGTACCGTGAGGCTTGCCGGATTGGTGGGCAGTTCCGTGAGCTGAGCCCCAGCCTGCTGCATCTGAAAAAAGAAAATAAAGCGGCAATTATGGTCAGCAACGAAGCGCTGACCGCCCTGAAATGGTTTCCGTTTCCCGGAAACGGCGCAAACAGGACAGATTATAATGATGTGGTAAGATGGATTTATGATGCGCTGTATGAAATGAATATTGAATGTGATTTTGTGAGCACGCAGGAGGAAGAGCTTTCGCGCTACGATGTCCTTTTTGTGCCAGCCCTTTATTCTGCACAGGAAGACTGCCTTAAGAGGATAAGGGATTTCGCCGAACAGGGAGGCTGTGTGATAGCCACCTTTAAAACCGCTTTTACCGATGAAAATGTGAAGGTGCGCACCCAGGTGCAGCCGTATCTTCTGAAGGACTGCTTCGGGGTGAAGTATCACCAGTTTACGGCGCCTTCAGGAGTGAGGCTGACGGGAGATTCCTTTGCGCTTGCGGATGAGGAAAGAAACGCGGAGCTGTTCATGGAGCTGCTGGAAAAGGAGGATGCGCAGGTGGTTTCCGGGTACGATCATTATGCCTGGAAAAAATATGCGGCGGTTACCAGGAAGGACTTCGGTAAGGGGCTGGGGATTTATTTTGGCTGTATGACTTCTCCGGCATATCTGAAGGCTCTGCTGGCTTCTTTATGGAAGGAAAAGGGCTGGTGGACCTGGAAGCAGGAAATCCCATTCCCGCTGGTTATCAGAGAAGGAACGAATGGCAAGGGAAAGCGGATTACCTACTATCTGAACTATTCCGGCGAAGCGAAGGCGTGTGCCTGCGGAGGAAGCGGCAGGGAGCTGTTTTCCCAAAAAGCGGTAACGCAGGGAGAAATCCTGACCGTTGCACCCTGGGATCTGCTTATTGTGGAAGCATAATATTTTCATTAGTTTCCCGGCGGCCTGTTATCAGGCAGCCGGGAAAGCTATGTGTAAGGATGGAGAAAGGCTTCTGGTATGACAGAGTGCAGGCGTTATTCCATGCTTTATGGAGCTATCCCATGCTTTATGAAAAGGGAACCTCAGGTTGTCAGAATGGCAGGCGGTGGATTTCCTGCTTCGGGCGAAGCGGCAGACCTATGCCGGGAATGGCGGGGAGGAAAAAGAACCCTGCAGGCCGGGCGCCCATGATTTCCGTTATGAGGAAGAAGATTATTTTTATATGGACACATATCTGGGAGGACGGCTCTTCACCGGAGAGGAAGCGGTCTGGCAAAAGCAGGAAAAGGCAGCGGTACCGATTTGGTCAATGAATTATTCCGGCCGCACGCTGGCCGACAGCTTCGATACAGGCTTTCTGAAGGAAGCGCTGGGCCTTGTGGATGAAAAAAAGCCTTTCCGGGGCCCTGCGCTTTACCGGAAAGGCGAATACCTGTACCACTGTTCTTCCTGCGGCAGTTTGGAATGGTTTCAGGGACAGGAAGAAATTTATTATGGTACCGTTAAAATTTATGAGTGCATTTTTCATGGAGGGGCTGTTGCATAGCCCTTCTTTTTTTACAATATGTTGGTTATTCGTGCAGTTCCAGGGGCAGGCCGTCAGGATCCTTAAAAAAGGTCATTTTTTTTCGGGTAAATTCATCGATCCTTACAGGCTCCGTCTCAATCCCCAGCCCGTTTAATTCCCTTATTGTGTCCTCAATGCAGGAAACATGGAAGGCAAGATGCCTCAAACCGCAGGCCTCCGGATAGCTTGGACGCGCCGGGCTGCCGGGGATGGCAAAAAGCTCAAGCTCACAGTCTCCCAGCCTCAGGTCCAGCTTATAATCACCTCTGGCCTCCCGGTAATTCTCCCGGATAATTTCAAAACCCAGCAAATCCACGTAAAAATGCCGGGAAGCCTGATAGTCGGAACAAATCAGGGCAACATGGTGTATGGTATCAAGTTTCATAAGCTTCTCCTTTTATAATTATGATCGGGCAAAGATTTTACACGTTATATCCGGAGCCTTCCAGCAGAGGGAAAGTGCGGGAAATAGCCGGATTTAAGTATATTATACTATGCTTCTGTATTTTTTACCAACATCCTTTTCGTTGACAAAGCGGAATATTGTTTCTATACTTAACTTAGAAACAGTTGAATGGATTTAGCTGCGACATGGAAGAAGAGGATCTATGAAAGAGAAAAGGACTGTCAGTATTAACATGTTCGGTGGTTTTTCAGTTTCCTGCGGAGGGACGCCTGTTGTTCTGGATTACGCAAACACTACGAAGATGATACATCTTCTCATCTGTGTGCTTGCTGCCGGCAAAGAAGGAATTCCCAGAAAAGAACTCATCAGCCGGCTTTACGGACATGATGAGCTGGAGGATCCAACCGTGACTCTCCGGGTCAATGCTCACAGGCTCCGTAAATATCTGAAAACGAAGGAATGCTTCGGTGATGCAGATTGTATTAAAATCAAAGCGGGAAGCTATTTCTGGGATCGGGAGGAACAGCCCGTTGTTTTGGATACGGAAGTTTTTCTTGAGACGGCCGGTTTGGCTCTTAAGGAAATGGACGAGGATGAGAAAATTGCCTTGCTGATAAAAGCCTGCCATATTTATCAGGGAGAGTTCCTTCCTGAGCTTGCGGGGGAAGAATGGGTAGCCGTATCCGGCATGGAATATCAGAAATTGTATTTTGACTGTCTCAGGGAAGCGGAGGCGCTTCTGAAAAGCAGAGGGCGTTTTGAAGAACTGCTGGATTTGAGTACCCGGGCCTGCAGTATTTATCCGTATGAGGAATTTTATCTGGGCCAGATAGACTGCCTGATGTCTCTGGAGCGTTTTAAGGAAGCCATGGATGTTTATGAAAAGGCCACCTCCTTCTATTTTGAAGAACTTGGGCTGACGCCGTCGGAAGAGATGATGGAACGCTTCCATGCCATGAGCGATAAGGTTCAGTTCAGGGCTGCAGTGGTAGCGGATATCAAGGACGGGCTGCAGGAGGAAAAGGAGAAATACGGCGCGTATTTCTGCACCTATCCCGGCTTTACGGACTGTTATCATATCGTATGCCGTATGCTGGAAAGGAACGGTCAGGCGGCCTTCCTGATGCTGTGCACCATGGTAGACCGGGAGGGACAGCCTCTGACAGATGAGAACAAGCTGGAAAAATATATGGAAAAGCTGAAACAGGCAATTGGCTCCTCACTGCGCAGGGGGGACTTTTATACCCGTTACGGAGCCAATCAGTTTCTGATTCTGCTGATTGGCCTGCACCTGGAAGACAGCTCTGTCATCCAGAACAGAATAGACAGCCGTTTCCTCAGCTTTGGACTGAAGGCCCGTGCTGCTATTGAGTATAAGGTACAGCCTGCGGTAGAGGAAGACAGGCCGGGAGAAGAACTGTCGTTCAGACAGGCCGGTTCTATTTGGAACTGACAGGAAACAATTGCATATACATAAAGAGATATGGAAAAGGTATAACCGTCCGGAGAACATCCGGGCGGTTTTTTTGTGGATAAAGCGTGGAAGCGGCTGATATCAAACAGGAGAAAGAACAGGGTATAATGCCTGTGCTCTTTTTATTCTGATTATCTGTTATTTTCTCTGGTTAAATCAAAAAATTAAAAACTATTTAAAAAAAATTCAAAATTCCCTCTGATGTAACGCTTGGTGTTACAGGTGGTTCGCTATACTCAAATTAACAGCGAAAGGGAGGTGCTTTATGCAGAATACTCCATTACGGGCCGGACCAAAACCCAAAAACATTGTCAGTGTCTGCATAGATGAGATAAATGAAGAGCTTGTAGCGGGCAGAATGTATCATTGTTATTCTGAATCCCCCGTTTTATTTTCCAATCAGCTGCAGCTGATAACGGAAATGGAAACGTTATATGACAGGCTGAATTTTCCTCAGGCATCAACCCGGGACAGAACACTGAAATCGAGAAAGGTACAGTCGGCAAAAGGCGAGGAGGCGGAAGCAATGAGGGATGAACAGGACGTAAAGAACCAGGTCGGACGTAAAGCTTCCTTCATTGTCCGGGTAAACAGCAGGCAGAATGCAACATGGCAGGGCTCCATATCCTGGACGGAAAAGGGGGTCACAAAGCATTTCCGGAGCGCCCTTGAGCTGCTGAAGCTCATGGACAGTGCCCTGGGAGATGAAACAATGAAAGATGATTAATTAATTTTGTTTAGTGAGTTATAAAAAATGGAGAGGAGAAACAAAAAATGAAGAAGGCAAAGCATTTGCAAAGATTTTGGGCGTTTCTACTGGCTTTTGTTCTTGTCAGTACGACTATAGCCAGTGACGGTATGAGTATCGTTGCGGCTGAGGGCGAAACTACGACAGAACAGACTGTAAGCGATCCAAAAACAGCGGAACAGACATCCAATAAGGGAGGATCAGCTTTTACGGCCGAGACTGAACAGCAGGGGGAAACACCTCAGGTAGAGGAAGGTTCTAAGACAGGCGGAAACACCTCTGGCGGCAGCAGTGAGAGCTCAACCGAAGAAAGTGTTGTGGAATCGGAATCCAGTACGGAAACAGGAACAAGTGGGGAATCGGTTAGTACAGAAGATATTGTTACAACTGAAGAAGGAACAGAAGAAACTTCGACAGAGGTAACTACGGAAGTGACTACTGAGACTGAAACAGAGACATTTACCGAAACAGAAGGAGCAAAAGCTGAAACCTTTACATTTACCTTTGATATAAGCGGTAAAGGCAGTGTAACAGATGAAGAAGGCAATAATGTGGGAAGTACTGTAACCGGTGAGACCGGAAGCGTCTATAAGTTCAATGTTGAAGCAGAAGGCACTGATGTTTCCATATTAGTAGACGGAAATGAAATCGGGACATCGAACGGTTCCTATGAAGTAGCCTTTGATGCAGATAAGAAGATTACGGTAACATTTGCTGAAACAGAGTCAGAAGTAAAAGAAGAAAAATATACAATTACATTCCAGATAACCGGTAATGGTAAAGTTACGGATACGGAAGGAACGGAAATCAATAGCTTGACCGGAAAAGTCAATGAAGAACTTCGCTTTAAGGTAGAAGCGGAGAATGCCGACAGCAAGGTTACAGTTAAAATGGATGACAAAGAACTGACGGCAGCAGATGGAGTGTATACGGTACAGGGCAAGTCCGATACGGCAGTTAATGTCAATATCGAAGAGCCTGAAAAAGAAGAAATTGCATATACTCTGTATGTAGAACATTTTCTTGATACAAATAGAGGAAGGTATCACAGAGTAGATGCACCGGTTGAATTAACAGAAGCAGATTTCAAAGACGGGAAGATAGATGTAAGTAAATATGAATTTAAGCGTACCGGTATGGTATTAGTATCCGCCGAAACCCTTACAAAAGAAGATTTTGATAAGGATGGTAAGGGATATGCTGAAATTCATTACAAAGTAGCAGACGGATGGAAGATCGTTGATAACAGGCCTTCTTACCGTACCATATATCTGGGAAATCTTGATGAAGATAATCCGGATATCGTACCGGAAGGAGATTATTTTACACTGAAAGTGAAGTTCTCTTTTGAGGACGGTTCCTCCGTGGCAAATGATTTTACGGCAAAATATCTGATTGATGAAGATTCTTCCAAGAATACATATACGATATCTGTACCGAAGCAGGAAGGCTATTATCCGACCATCTCTGATACGGATGTAACATTATCCGCAGACGGAACCAGCCTGAACGGCAGCTACAGTGAAAAAGGAAGCAGGGAAATCACTGTTGTTTATAAGGTAAAACAGCTTCAGTATACGGTAAAGCATGCGTTTGAAAAGGCAGATGGAACCGAGTATACGGTTGATGATAGTCTGACGGAAACCTTCAGCGGCGATTATGGTGAGTTAACCGAAGCGAAAGCAGTTGCAGTGGATGGTTTTACACCGGAAGAGATTGCTAATGAAGTTCTTACGCAGGATGGTATTGTCATAACGATTAAGTATGACAGAAATACTTACTGGCTGACCTATGATGCCAATGGCGGTACCTATGTGGCCCGTGAATCCGGTAAGTATGAGCAGGTAATGACTGTAAAGGGAAATGATGCAACTACGCGTGTTGGATATACCTTTGATGGATGGTATCTTGATAAAGAGTTTACAAAAGAAGTTGGCAGGACCATTGAATTGAAGGAAGATACAGTACTTTATGCTAAGTGGGAAGCCAAGAAGGTTGGTTATTCTATTGTTTATCTGGCTGAAGATGTTAATGGGGCGGAAGGAAACCACGACAGGTATATTAAAACAGTATATATAGAAGCCACGAATAGGCGGAATACTACTAAGGCTGGAGATAAAATTGTAATTCCGGATTGGTATCTTCAAAATAGTTCACTTGGAGAGGAGCATTATCATCAAGCAGGCTATAATACAAACGTGATAGCTAAAGCAGATGGAACGTCTGAGGTTAGAGTGTATTATGACTTGAATGTATATAATTTTATTTTTAATGTAGCAACAAAATATTCGCCAAGCTGGAACTCATCATATACTGTTGCTGGCAAAATTACATTTGGAAAAGATACTTATACAGGAAGCCAATATAGATTTCAGGCGAAATATGGACAGAATGTATCTAGTGTATGGCCGGCTGCACAAAATGTTACCGGAACCTATAGCAACAATAAAAAGTGTTATTTTGCTACATGGGGAGATAGTATTGCTACTAAGCGTTTGATTATAGGAGACGCTGAAGTGCCGGATGAACATGTCGATGGAGCATCTAGGACTTTTAAGGCTACATGGACTGGTCAAGATACTATGGTCGTAGGTCATTATTTCTTTGAGAAAGTGGATGGCAGTGGCTATGTAGAGGATCCGGTTTATAAATCTACGGTTTATGCAGATGGTTTAAGCCAAAAGGAAATTGAAGGATATATAAAAGCTGGTGAGTATAAAGACCCTGAATATAAAAATGGTGCATGGAATTATTATTTTAAATATAAGCGTCAGAGCTATAAACTATATTTCTATAATGATTCCACAAGTCCTGAAAAAACGAAAACCATAAAATATGGTTATCCGTTAACAGAACATGATTATACCCCTAAAGCGCCTGCAGGAAAGACCGACTATACCTTTGGCGGCTGGTATGATAACAGTGCATGCGAAGGCGCCAGAATAGATTTGGCAAATATGACAATGCCCAAAGCCAATCTGGCCTTATATGCAAAGTGGATTGCCCCTGAATACGATGTAAACTTCATTTCAGAAGGCAACACATTACATACCGATAAAGTCGAGAAAGGCAGCACAGTAAATCCCTATACCGATCCGGTAAGAGACGGCTACTCCTTTATTGGCTGGTATGATTCAGCATCACCCGATGCAAATCTGTTTGACTTTGCAAAACCTATTGCAAAGACTACCAACATCTATGCACATTGGAAAGCCAATACGGAAACAACTTATATTGTACGTTATTTGGATAAGGAAAGCGGAAAGCCTGTTTATCCGGAAACAACTCCGATCAGAGGCAAGGTTGGAAGTAATGTAGTAGCGAAGGCGATTAATGCAGATGGATATTTTGTGGATGCGAAATCGAAATCCATCGTATTGTCTGCAGAAGCGGAAAAGAATATAATTACTTTCTGCTATTACAAGATAGGTTCTGTTGAATTCCAGTATGTTATCAAATATGTGGATGATAATAACAACGTAATTTATTCTTCCGACAATTTGACAACAAAGGACAATATTTTAACAGTAGCAGCAGATGCAAAAAAAGCCCCTGGCTATATTATTACGCCTACAAGAATAACAAAAAATATGGCAGTCGGGGAAGTTACTGAGTTTGTATTTAACTGTACTGCAAAGAGTTATAACATCACATATGTTAATGTAGAGGGAACAACCTGGAATGGGGCAGGCACGAATCCCAATCCCTCCACCTACAAAACAACAGATGCGGATATAACTCTCGTTAATCCAAGCAAGCCTTATTTTGAGTTTACCGGATGGACCTGCAGCGTTGAAGATACTGACGGAGAGCCGCATGATCCGATGCATACTGTTATATCCACAGGTTCCTATGGAGATCTCGTATTTACGGCAACATGGGAAGAAGTATTCCCTACGGAAACGATAACCATTACTGCAGCATCTGATGAGAAGATGTATGACGGAACGCCTTTAACAAATAATGGCTATACCTACACTCAGGGAATTTTGCATCCTGGAGATAAATTGACGGCTGTAGTTGTCGGATCGCAGACAGATGCAGACAAAACAGGTGTGAATGAAGTAGAAAGCTATAAAGTAACGCGTACCACCAGTGATGGAACCATTGATGTAACATCAAAGTATAATATTACGACTGCTCCCGGAGAACTTAAAGTAAATAAGCGCAGTGTGATTTTTACATCCGGAGACGGTTATAAGGTATATGATGGAACAGCCCTGACTAACAGCAACGTGGTAATAAGTGGAGATGGCTTTGCAGATGGTGAAGGAGTTTCCTTTAATGTAACCGGAAGCCAGTTGGTGGCAGGAGAATCTGAGAATACCTTTGCCTATACTTTGAATGAAGGTACAAAGGCTGTAAACTATGATATTCATATACAGTTAGGAAAGTTGGTGGTTGATCCGGTAAGTGGTGAATTTAAAGTAGTAGCCGGCACAAGCTCACGTATGTATGACGGAACACCTTTTTCCTACAATGTATATAATTTAGTGGAGGGAACTTTAGTATCTGGTGATAAGCTTGTAGTAACCATAGAAGGACAACTCACAGATGTAGGAGATACAGAAAATAAAATAACCAGTGTAAAGGTTATGAATGGCACTGTAGATGTTACAGCAAGTTATCCTAGGATTAGTACGATTGATGGTAAGCTTACAGTGACTCCCCGCACAGTTATCCTGACATCAGGCTCAGCAGAAAAAGAGTATGATGGAACACCTCTGACAAATGCTACGGTAACAGTAAGCGGCTCGGGCTTTGCAGCCGGTGAAGGAGCAGTCTATGATGTAACCGGAAGCCAGACTGAAGCAGGAAGCTCTGCAAATGCATTTACTTATCAGCTGAATGATGGAACAAAGAAGGATAACTATAATATAACGAAGGCAGAAGGTACCCTGAATGTAACTAAGAGGCTTGCAACAATTACTGTAACAGCAGGAAACGACAGCAAGAAATATGATGGTACTGAATTAAGGAGTAATACCTATTCCAGCACCGGAAAGCTTGCAGACGGTGAAACCCTCCTTGTTATGGTAGAAGGAAGCATTACCAATGTTGGTTCCACAGAAAACAAAGTAGCCAGTGTTAAGGTAATGCGCGGAGAGAAAGAGGTAACCTCCAATTACGAAAATATAGTAAAGATATCCGGGAAGCTTACGGTTACCAAGAGGAACGTGATTCTCACCTCAGCTACTGACAGCAAGGCCTATGACGGAACACCGCTTACCAACAGTAATATTACTGTCGGAGGAGATGGTTTTGCAGAAGGAGAAGGTGCAGCCTATGATGTAACCGGAAGCCAGACGGTTGCGGGAACATCAGATAATACCTTTACCTATACCTTGAATAAGGGGACTTTGGAAGGCAATTATGATATTACAAAGGCAATAGGTAAGCTTACGGTGACAGCTTCGGAAAATGTAATTATAGTTACAGCAGCCAGTGCAGACAAAACATATGACGGAACGCCGCTGACGGATGCTGGCTACGCCTACACCGGAGAGCTTGCAGGTGATGACAAGGTTGTTGCTACAGTGGAAGGAAGCATTACGGATGCCGGAACACAGGAAAATAAGGTTACCCAAGTCAGGATTATGCGCGGAACAGAGGAGGTAACAGACAGTTACAGCCATATCGACAAAGTATCCGGAACCCTGACGGTAACAAAGCGTAATGTAATATTAAGGTCCGCAGATGACAGCAAGGCATATGATGGAACGCCGCTGACAAACAGCAATGTTACAGCCGGCGGAGATGGTTTTGCAGCTGGTGAAGGCGCAAGCTATGATGTAACCGGAAGCCAGACAGAAGCAGGCAGTTCACCGAATACCTTCAGTTATGTATTGAATGAAGGCACAAAGGAAAATAACTACAATATCATTAAGAACGATGGTACATTGACAGTAACGCCGAATCTTACAGAAATCAGAATCAAAGCATCTGATGCTGACAAGATGTATGACGGAACTCCGCTGAGCAGGAATGCATACAGCAGAATCGGCGAACTTGTTGAAGGCGATATGCTGGAAGTAATGGTTGCCGGCAGCATTACGGATGCAGGAAGCACGGATAATATAGTAACCGGTGTGAAAGTAATGCGTGGTTCTGAGGATGTAACCTCCAGCTATGGTAATATTGTATTTGAAAAAGGAACACTTACAGTTACACAACGTGAAGTTATTCTGACTTCAGCAAGTGACAGCAAAGCTTATGATGGAACTGCATTGACCAACAGTATGGTTACGGTTAGCGGTGATGGCTTTGCAGAAGGAGAAGGAGCTTCCTATAATGTGACGGGAAGTCAGACAGAGGCTGGAAAGTCTGACAATACCTTCACCTACAAGCTGAATAAAGGCACAAAGGAAGATAACTATGTTATTGTTCCCAAAGAAGGTGTGCTGGAAGTAACAAGAAATATGACAGAAATAAGTGTTACAGCAGGAAGTGCGAAGGAAAAATATAGTGGAGCACCGCTGTTAAGCAATACTTATTTCAGCACGGGTACATTGGCAGACGGCGACAGCCTTGTGGTTATGGTTGAAGGACAGATTACGGATGTGGGAACTGTTGCAAATACAGTGACCAGCGTAAAAGTAATGCGTGGTTCCAAAGATGTGACCGACAGCTATGGCAATATTATTACAGCAAACGGAGAACTTGAAGTAACAAAACGCGAAGTGATTTTAACCTCAGCAAGTGACAGCAAGGAATATGACGGAACACCGCTGACTAATGACTTGGTTACGGTAAGCGGGGATGATTTTGTAAAGGGTGAAGGTGCAGCTTATGATGTAACCGGAAGCCAGACCTTTGCAGGAACTTCTGAAAATACATTTACTTACGCATTAAAAGATAATACAAAGGCAGATAATTATGAAGTAACGACTGTATTTGGGAATCTGGAAGTAACAAATAAGGAAGCAGAGAAACGTATTATTACAATCACTGCAGCAAGCGATACAAAGCCGTATGATGGAACTGCTTTAACAAAGGCCTCCGCCGATGTAGAGGATCAGCTTCTGGCAGACACTGATACGCTGCTGTTTACAGTAGAAGGAAGTCAGACAATAGTAGGAAGCAGCGCAAATAAGGTTCAAAATGTCTCCATCATGAATGGTACGGAGGACGTAACGGATTACTATACGGTTATTACAGCCGACGGTACCTTAAAGGTAACAGGTAGTATAACCTACAATGAAAATGGCGGTTCCGGAAACGTGCCTGAAGACAGTAATCAGTACGATTATGATGCGGATATTACCTTAATGGGCGCAGGAGAGTTATATCGTGACAATGCAGTTTTCCTGGGATGGAGTGAAGCTCCGACAGCGCTTGTTGAAAGCCAGGAAGCAGAAGCTGCGGCAAATATTCTTGGAAGTACAATCAGGATGGGTGAGACAAATATCACAGTATATGCGGTATGGGCTATCGATGAAAATGGTCCGGATGGCGGCCCTGATGATACGCCTGATTATAAAGAATATCCGATTACCTATTATGGCAATGGAGGAAGCGGCAGTGTAACAGATACCAATATTTATCCTGTAGATTATGATGTGACATTGCTTGCAAACGGATTCAGCAAGGATGGAAATCATTTTACAGGCTGGGGAATTGATGCGCAGGGTTCTGCTGTATATCAGCCGGGCAACACGCTGAGTATGGTGGAAGGCGGACTGTCAGTATATGCACAGTGGGCAGCCAACTCTGCTCCTACTCCTGAGAATCCCGATCCTAACCCTAACCCGAATCCGACCCCTGACACGACACCGTCTACAACAGGAGTACTCGGCGAGGCACTTCCTCCCGCACAGCCTGAAGTAGGAGTCCTTGGTGAAGCGGCAGGACCGGAGGTAGGAGTTCTTGGCGAAAGCAAGGGACCTGGAACCGGAGATACAGCTCCAATCGCAGGCTGGTCATTCCTGATTATAGGTGCAGTTCTTACCCTGGGAATTACCGCCAAGAGACGGAAAAAAGACGAAAAATAATTTCCCTTTCAAAAACAAGTACTGAAATTTAAGATATAATACCAGAAAGTACCACAAAGAATTGGCGCCCGTCGGAAATAACCCGGCGGGTGCCTTTTTTATGCAAAGGATACTTTGTTAATACGCCAGGAAAGTCGTGGAATACGTTCCCGATACGCTTCCTGCGCGAAAAAAAGGCTTTTCCCTCTTAAGAATTTCTTTCGTTTTTTATCCACAATTTTTCGCTGTTTCTTCCCTGCTTATTCCTTGACTGTTTATAGTATATAGAATATAGTATACCTAAAGAACAATATTATATCTCATATAATATCATAAGTCCCAATGGAAGGGAGTGTACAATATGGTTTTTAATACAGGAGCGGCATTGTTGGATGCAATTGTGCTCGCTGTTGTCTCCAAGGAACCGGAAGGAACCTATGGATACAAGATAACCCAGGAAGTACGGCAGGTAATAGAGCTGTCGGAGTCCACCTTGTATCCGGTATTAAGAAGACTGCAGAAGGATGACTGCCTTGCAGTATATGATATGGAATGTGCCGGCAGGAACCGCCGTTACTATAAAGTTACGGAAAAAGGAATGGCACAGCTTGCATTATATGAAGAGGAATGGAAAAAATATTCCGCCAAGATAACAGGAATGTTCGAGGGAGGTATTAATCAATGAACAGACAGGAATTTATGAATCAGCTGGAAATGCTCCTTTCGGACATTTCCCAGGCAGAACGGGATGAGGCGCTGCAATACTATAATGATTATCTGGATGACGCGGGAATTGAAAATGAAGAGTCTGCCATCCGGGCACTGGGTTCACCCATACAGGTAGCTGCCAATATTAAGGAAGGCCTGAAAGAGGGAAATGAAGCCGGGGAATTTATGGAAAACGGCTTCCATATGAATAATGAAGAAAAGGATATGATGATTCTTCCCGGTGAAGCTTCTTCAGAAGACGATAAGGCTGCGGAAGAAACCAGGTTTGCAGACGGAAATACGGATGGTGTGTTTGACGCCATATTAAGCTCCGGTGGAGCCAATGCGGATATTGAGACGGTAGACGCAGAAATCATGAAGGCCGAGGCTGTAGATGCGGCTGTAGTGAATACGGATGCAATGGATTTGGATGTGGTGACGGCCGACAGTGATAGCGCGGATAGCAATGGAGCTGGCAGTAATGGCTTGGTTAGCAATAGCGCAAATACAGACATTACAAAAAAAGAAAATACAGCTCCGGCAAACAGCTCAGAGCCGGAGAAGGCACAGGAAGGCTTTGTGGATATCAATCCCGATCCGTTCCGCGGCCTTTACAAGGATATCGATTCCTGCCAGATTCACGGCAAAGAGCAGAATATGGATTCTGCGCAGGCAGGCCAGGGGTACCAGGGCAGCGGCCAGGGCCAGGCAAGTGGCGGCCGGAATAATCAGAACAGTTATGGAAATCAGTACGGCGGCCAGAACCAAAACGCCGGACCGAAGCCTGAAAGCTATCAGAATCAGGCAGGCGGCCAGAACATGAATGGATATCACAATCCCAATGGCGGTCCCAACTTTGCCGGATATCAGAATCAGGGCGGGTATCAGAACCAGAACGGGTATCAGAATTACAACGGATACCAGAACGGATATCATAATCAGAATGGCGGCCAGTACCAGAGCGGCCCTGACGGATATCAAAACCAGAACAGCTACCAGTATCAAAATCCTAACGGAGCCCCGAATCCCAACGGCTATCAGAATCAGGGCGGTCCCAACGGATATCAGAATCAGTACAGCAATCAATACCAGAATCAGTATCAATACCAGAACCAGTACGGAAACGGCTACCATCAGCCGCCTAAGAAGAAAAGCAGTGCCGGCAGAATCGCATTAATTGTTCTGCTGTGCATCTTCGCCCTTCCGGTCATCCTGCCGCTGGGCATCGCGGCAGTAGCGGTGGTATTCAGCCTGTTGGTCTCGGTCATTGCGGTTCTTGGTTCCCTGGTGGTTGCAGGAGTGGTCATTCTTATCGTGGGAATCGCACTTGTCATCACCGCGTTTCTTAAGCTCTTCCTTATGCCGGCGGCAGCGCTTTATCTGTTGGGCGGCGGACTGGCTTGTACCGGAATTGGCCTGGCTATGACAGCAGGAATGATATGGCTGGTAGTCAAAGTGGTGCCGGTAATGTGCAGAGGCTTTGTAAATCTGTGCAGATGGCCTTTTACCAGAAGAAATGCAGCATAAATTTAAGGAAGCAATGGCTGAAGGGAAAGCACTTTCGGCCATCCTGATTCAGGAGTGACTTTAATCATATGTCCGCGGAAGCGGGCGGATGGGAATTGATGCAGTATCGCAGGCAGACCTGCGATATGCGGGAGGTATAAAATGAATAAATTTTTAAAAATATCCTTACTCGCTGCGCTGGTAATGGTGGTTCTGGGAGCTGTCCTGGCGATGACGGGAAGAGCGGCCGGCGGCAGGGCGCAGGTGGATGAAATGTACAAAAACGGGGAACTGGATCTTCCCTTTGTGAACATGCCCTATGGCTGGCACGGCGGATATTATAATGATGAATATGTGGATTATGAATATTCAGGTGACTATGATTATGATGACTATGAGGATTACAATGGATTTACGGTAGGCGACAGCGTGGATTTTGACAGCAGCTATCCGATACACAAGGCTGATTTTAAGGATACGATTCCTTATTCGGCAGCCTCTCAGACAGCAGCTTACCTGGATGTGGATATGGGCGGCGTCGGATTTTATGTAAAAAAATCCCCGGACAGCAATATTCATCTGGAAGGCATAAATGTTAAAAAAGTTCAGTATTTCCTGGAAGACGGTACGCTCTATATCAAGGCTCTTGACAGGCACAATATGGAGCATATGGACAAAATCAGCGATACGGCCACCAAAGTATACCTTTACCTGCCTGATACCTGCGCTTTTGTGGATGCGGTTATGGAAATAGGCGCGGGGGAAGCAGAAGTGTCCGTGATGGATACGGAAAATCTCACATGTACGGTAGGCGCCGGCAGCCTGACCTTCGACGATTTAAAAGCGACGGATACCTATTTCGAACTGGGAATGGGTAAGCTTGTCCTTAAAGAAGCTGCTTTGGAAAATATGAATTTTGACATCGGTATGGGCAGCATGGAATATGAAGGAAGCGTAACCGGGGACGTATACGGCAGCTGCGGAATGGGAAGTATGTCAATGCGGCTGGACGGATATGAAAAGGATCATAATTACGAAGTGGAAGCATCTATGGGGACCGTAATTATCGGAGATAATGAATTCGGCGGGATGTCTTCAGAGAAAAGCCTGAATTACGGAGCTGACAGTTATTTTGACTTATCCAGTTCCATGGGAAAGATAGAAATTTACTTTACAAATCCGGAATGATGAACGATAATATAAGAAAGCGGCAGCCGATTTGAACGGCGGAACTTGGAGGAAATTATGGACGAATACAATAATAATGAAAATATGAACCAGGGACAGAACCAGAACACGGATCAATATGGCAGCAATGGAAATTTTAATTCCTATAATAATAATAACGGCTCTTATCAGCAAGGGAATGACTGGCAGAACGGCGGCTATGGGAACAGCGGTTATAATGGCGGCAGCAGTTTTAACGGAAACGGCGGTTATAACGGCGGCTACAGCAACAGCGGACGCCAGCCCGGAAGACGCCTGAGCAAATCCACTACCAATAAAATGGTATGCGGTGTGTGCGCAGGAATCGCGGAATATTTTAACTGGGACCCGACGATAATAAGAATTATATGGATAGCGGCCAGTATTTTCCTGGGAGCAGGCTTCCTGGGACTGATTGCTTACTTCATCGTAGCCGTTATCATGCCGGAGGGCTGAGACTGACAGGAGGTAATGAAGCATGTGGGATAAGATCAAACCTGAAGAACTGACGGAGAATGTTTTCCATCTCATCAATGATGACTGGATGCTGGTAGCGGCCGAGGATGGCGGCAGGACGAATGCCATGACGGCGAGCTGGGGAGGCGTAGGTATTTTATGGGGCAAGAAGGTAGCCTTCGTATTTGTACGGCCTCAGCGCTACACCAAAGAATTTATAGACAAAAGCGATAAGCTCTCGCTCAGCTTTTTTGATGACAGCTGGCGTAAGATGCTGAATTATATGGGAACCGTATCCGGAAGGGATGAGGATAAGATCGCGGCAAGCGGCCTGCATGTGGAAATGGTCAACAGCGCGCCGGTATTTAAGGAAAGCCGCATGGCTCTTATCTGCCGGAAGCTTTATGAACAGCCGATGACGGAAGAAAGCTTTGTGGACAAAGAGCTGGCAGCGCAGCATTATGCACAGAAGGACTTCCATACCATGTATGTGGTGGAAATAGAGAAGATTCTGGTACAGAACCAGTAAATCAATAAAGAAGCGGAAGACCGGGGAGAAACTATAAGCTCCGGCCTTCCGTTTCTTTTCGGTCTGCTTTTGTGGTCCGCTTTTGAGATCCATTTTTCCGGTACGCTTTTTGCGGCAGTACGCTTTTTGCGGCCGTTGACAAAGCGGCGCGGCTGAACGTATAATAATTGCGTATGCAATGACACAGGACGGAGGAAAAGCAATGGATAAAAATGGCGGCTGGCGGAGGGGAAAGGCAGCGTTTCTCAACCAGCTGTGGCAGTGTACATGGAAGGATGCGGCAATTACCTTTGGAGTGCTTTTCATAGCCACGGCTGCGGCTTTTGTGTATTACAGAATATCGGCCAGCAATATTAATGTAGTGATGTTTTATACCCTGGCCCTGCTGTTTATTTCGCGGCTGACCAGCGGATATCTGCCGGGGATTGCAGCGGCGATGGTGAGCGTGGTATGCGTGAATTATCTTTTTACCTATCCCTATTTGCAGCTGAATTTTACGCTGGACGGATACCCGGTTACCTTTATCTGCATGCTTGTGGTCTCTGTGATAACCAGCGCATCCGCATCCCATATGAAGCAGCAGTCCAGGATTCTGGCCGAGCGTGAAAAAATGCTGGCTGAGGCTGAAAAGGAAAAAATGCGCGCCAATCTGCTTCGCGCGGTTTCCCATGACCTGCGCACTCCGCTGACCGGCATTATCGGCGCCAGCAGCTCCTATCTGGAAAACGAGGAAAAGCTGGATACGGATGAAAAAAGGGCGCTGGTCAGCCATATCGGCGAGGATGCCAACTGGCTGCTGAATATGGTGGAAAATCTGCTGACTGTCACCCGTATCAGAAATGATTCCGCCAGCGTGAACAAATCCTTAGAGCCGGTGGAGGAGGTTATGTCCGAAGCCGTATTCCGTCTGAAAAAGAGAATACCGGATGCCAATATAAGGGTGCTTCTGCCGGAGGAATTTGTCATGATTCCCATGGATGCGACGCTGATAGAGCAGGTTCTGGTAAATCTTATGGAAAATGCGGTTTTTCATGCGGGAAGTACGGAGCCGATAGAATGCCGCGCCGAAATAGGCAGGGATACGGTTACCTTTTTTGTGACGGATCAGGGCGTGGGAATTGACGAGGATAAGCTGGAAACCATTTTTGACGGAACAGGGCAGACGGAAAACAGCAGCGCTGACGGACACAAGGGAATGGGAATTGGACTGTCGATCTGCAAGACGATCATAGTTGCCCATGGAGGGACCATAAGCGCCAGGAATCTGGAACGGGGAGCGCAGTTTGGTTTTACCCTGCCCAGGGGAGAAGCAAATGAAGACTGACGGTAGCGGTTTGGTTATATGAACAGCTACGGCTGACGAAGGAGAAAAACAATGCAGGCAAAGGTAACCATTCTTATCATAGAGGATGAAAAAAATATATGTGATTTCATAGCAACTACCCTGAAGGCGCAGGGCTACAAAACGATTACAACGGGCCTTGGCAGGGAGGGAATTTCCCTCACAGCCTCCCAGTGCCCGGACGTGATCCTGCTTGATCTGGGACTGCCGGATGTGGACGGCATGGAGGTTATAAGACAGGTCCGTTCCTATTCGGCCATTCCCATAATCGTCATATCCGCAAGGACGCAGGAGAAAGAAAAAGTAATGGCGCTGGATCTGGGAGCGGATGATTATATCACCAAGCCCTTCGGCTCCTCCGAGCTTTTGGCAAGAATCCGCACTGCGCTGCGGCACGGGAACCGCCCGGTAGGAGGGAGCGCAATGGTTGACCGCCCTTATAAGGCCAGGGGGCTGGTTATTGATTTTGACCGGCGTCTGGTGACGGTGGAGGGGGAAGCGGTCCATCTTACCCAGGTGGAGTTTAAAATCGTGTCCTTCCTCGCCAGGAATGCAGGCCGGGTCATGACCTATGACACTCTTATTTCCCATGTATGGGGGCCGTATGCAGACGATAACAACCGGATTCTCAGAGTGAATATGGCCAACATCCGCAGAAAGCTGGAAAAAAATCCGGCGGAGCCCCAGTTCATCCTGACGGAAATCGGGGTTGGCTACCGGATGGCTGAGGACGAAAACCAGGAAAACGATACGGAGTAGTACTTATTTAAAAGGCGCCGGGAGGATAAAGGAAAATATCCTGCCGGCGCCTTTTATATATTTATGGACGCGTATGATTTTCGTTTGATTAAAACTATGCCTGTGTGGCTCCGAAATCAATAGGAGCGTCGGGGGCGGCGGGAGCGGATGCCGGAATGGCTTCTTCAAATTCTTCCTCATAATCCTCATCCCTCTGGGGAGCAATGGTCCGTACATTCACGCCATTTACTTCTATATGATCATTTACCGTGATCACCAGGCATTCCTTGCCGTCAATAATTCTTGTCTCGATTAAATCCGTGCGTTCGGGATTGACCTTAATCACCACGTCCGGCGTCTCGATGTTAAATTTCCGGACACTGGCAATATTTGTGGCAAGCAGGGAGGCCTTTTCCCCGGCAGCGGCTTCAAAGGTCTGGTCAAAGGTTTCCATTTTTTCTTCAGGAACGCCGCTCAGCTCGAAAAGACGCTTTACATCCGGCTTGGTGAGCACGAGAGGGTCGGGAGAATCCTTGGTCTCCTCCACCATTTCCGTCAGATGCTCATGGATATTCTTAACGACCTCGTAATCACAGTCTTCCCCCAGCGTGTCCTCAATCAGATAATTAAAGGTTTCCTTCTGGCTTTCTGCCGTGAGAGGGATGAGTGTGCAGCCAAACATGTTCTCTATGAACTCCGGCTGCAGTTCTTCCGCCTGCTTGGAAAAATAAAGCATGGAATGGATATCGGAATTACGGTCGTTGAAGGCCGGGAACAGAAAGCCCTTGGCCGGCGGGTCAACAATCCAGTCACGAATCCGGTTTTCAATATTGTTGGTTTCCGTGTTGTAGAAAAGGCCCGGCTTTGAGAGCTTGACCGGACAGAGGCTGCAGAGCAGGTACTCATAGACATCCTCGGAGGCATCGAACATTTCCGAACCATCGGTGGATTTTCCGGGAATATCGTAAGCCACATGGATGAGGATGATGTAATAATTTTCCGGAAAATAGTAGTTTTCAATTACTTTCTGGTAAAACTCCTCCAGCAGGACATCATCCTGGAGCTTACTGTCACGCAGCTTCAGCAAAAATTCCTGGGGGCCTCCCGGATTTTCCGCATCCAGGGGAAATTCCAAATTCAGCAGATTTTTTCCCAGAGTGCCGGAAAGGGTCTGCTTGAAAATATTAAAATATTTAAAGGTTTCTTCTTCAGGAAGGGAAAGGAACGCTTCCTTGATCTGTGTTTTGATGTTTTTTTCTCCGTCCACGTAGCAGCCGCAGATACGGGAAATGGAACATTTTTCGTGGGTATACTGCTTTCTGATTTCAAGGACTTCTTTTTTGTTCATACATTTACCTCTTTTTATATAGAAACGTCCTATAGGACGATCCTGTTTGCATGGAAGGCGGGGCAGTTGTTATGATAGCATATTTTTCACTGAAAATCAATTTGGGCAGGCTCCGTCATGTTGGGCAGGCGGCGTCAGCAGGTTTTGGCAGGCAGGCGGCGTGAGCAGATAGAGAAAGTTTTCAAAGCAGACGCCCTGGGGTTGCGGAATATGCAGCTCAGAGGATGCCTTGGTGCAGGTGCGGACAAAGGCGGCGGCCTTTTCCACAGAAGCGGGGAAAGGTACGCCGTTTACAGCGTCGGCAGCTATGATGGAAGCAAAAATGTCCCCGGTTCCCGGCCGGGATTCCCCTGCAGCGTGCATCCGGCAGCAGCTGTGAAAGCGGCCGGCCTTTGCGGCATTTTCATCAGCTGCGGCTGCGCCGCTGTTGCAGGAGATAAAATTAATGAAATCTTCCTGCTCCTGCATGCCGGTAATCACAATCCGATCCGGTCCCATGGTATGCAGCCTGTCCGCGAGCGCTGTCAGTTCTTCCGCCGTCCAGCCGGATTCCCGGTAAGGGATGTCCGCCAGAAGGCAGGCCTCCGTAATATTGGGGGTGATGATATCCGCCAGGGAAAGAAGCTCCTTCATCTGTGCGCAGTGCTCAGGGGTGACGGTGCGGTAGGCTTTTCCGTGATCACCCATGACGGGATCGAGAATTACTGCGGGCCGTGCCGACAAGGCTTTCGACTCCTGTATTTCTATCTGGGAAACAAGAAAATCCCTGACGATTCCGATTTGCTCCACGCTGCCAAGAAAACCGCAGTAGATCCCGTCAAAGGTCAGCTCCAGCTCCTGCCATTTTTCCAGGTACTGCGGCAGGATAGGGGTGCAGTCGTGCATAAAATGAACCGGAAAGCCGGTATGATTGGAAAAAACTGAGGTGGGAACCGGGCAGACCTGGACTCCCATGGCGCTGATAATGGGCAGGGAGACGGTGGTGGAGCAGCGGCCGTAGCCTGCAATATCGTTGATCATGGCTATTTTTTTCGGAATTCCGCAGCTGATTCGTGCTTGCTCCGTCATGTTTTGAACTGTCATGGAATTATACTTCCTTTTCTGAAAATATTGTTATTATAATGCAGGCAGTGCGGAGGGGAAATGTCTTCCGTAAGCTGCCTGCGGCATTACAACTGATCCGCAGGCGGGTGGATTATTGCCTGAACCAGTCTATTATAACAAAAACAACGGCACTCCGGCTACCGGAATGTCGTTGTTTTAAGAAATTATTTTTTAGTTCAGAAGATTATTTCGCTTCGTCTGTTTTCCCGATTTTAAAGAAAAGGCCTGCCTTCTGAAGCGCCGGGCGCAGGGCCATATAAACGGCAACAGCTACGATTGTGGAAAGTACGGCATTGATGGAGGTGGAAGCGATGTTCCAGGCCAGGGTGATGTCCGCCGCGGGTTTTCCAAGAATCAGCAGCTTATAGAAATAGCCCACCAGGGGATCTGCTACCATATTAAAGGCGAGGCCGCCGATTGCGGCAAACAGCGTCCACTGGAAGATTTTCTTTTTATCGCTGATATGTGTGATTTTGCCGCATTTATGTGCGATAAGGCCGGTTATCAGGCCGATGCACAGCTTCAGCAGGAAGGTTTTCGGCGCATATACCACATATACCGGGTCAAAAATATCGCCGATGGTCATTCCCAGAGCGCCGCCGATGCCTCCGTAAAGCCCGCCCAGAATCAGGGCGCCAAGGACGCATACCGCGTTACCCAGATGGATGGATGTGGCATCTCCGCCGGGCAGGGTGATTTTAATCTGCAGAAAGGTGAATACCACGTAGGACAGGGCGGCAAATACGCCTGTCATTACCAGCTTCTGTACTTTTTCATTTCTCATAACTGTCTCCTCCTCAAATTAACGGTTTTGGTACTTTTTTATCATATCCAGGAAAAAAGCATGGACGGCAGGGTTATCCGTAAGCTCCGGGTGAAAGGACATGGCCAGCTGGCTGCCAAAGCGTACGGCGGCGATCTGTTCACCCTCCGGCCTTTGTATGGCGGCCAGAATTTCCGTTTCCGGCGAAGCTCGCAGGATGAGCGGGGCGCGGATAAAGGTCATGGGGACGGGGCCGATTCCTTTAAAGTCCCCTTCGGTACGGAAGCTTCCCAGCTGTCTTCCGTAGGCATTTCTGCGGACAGTGACGGGGAGTGTGCCGAAGCAGACGGTGCCGCCATCCTCTTTTTTGCGGGCAAGAAGAATCAGCCCGGCGCAGGTTGCGAGGACGGGCAGGCCGTTCTCCAGCATTTCCTTAAGCGGTTCATAAAGCTCCAGCTCCAGAAGAAGCTTGTGCATAACGGTGCTTTCGCCTCCGGGAAGCACAAGGCCATCCGGCGGTCCGTCCGCCAGGTCTTTTTTCTGCCTGATTTGAAAGCATTGGGCGCCCAGGCTTTTCAGCATGGCCTCATGCTCCAGGAAAGCGCCCTGTACGGAAAGAATTCCTATTCTCACGGCTCTGGCTCCTTTACTTTCCTCTTTCTGCCATCAGGAGCTGAATTTCAGACTCGTTGATGCCGACCATGGCTTCGCCCAAATCCTCGGAAAGGGAGGCAAGAAGCGCCGCATCCTGGTAATTGGTGACGGCTTTGACGATGGCCGCAGCGCGTTTGGCGGGATTGCCGGATTTGAAAATGCCGGAGCCCACGAAAACGCCTTCTGCACCCAGCTGCATCATCAGGGCTGCGTCGGCAGGGGTGGCGATGCCGCCCGCTGCAAAATTCACCACCGGGAGCCTGCGGTTTTCATGGACATAATGAAGCAGCGTGAAGGGAACCTGAAGCTCCTTTGCGGCTTCAAACAGTTCGTCTGGCCTGAGTGAGGCGATGCGGGCGATCTCACTGTTCATTTTACGCATATGGCGCACTGCCTGAACGATATCGCCGGTGCCGGGCTCTCCCTTGGTGCGGATCATGGATGCGCCCTCGCTGATACGGCGCAGCGCTTCACCCAAATCCCTGGCGCCGCAGACAAAAGGGACGCGAAACGCCGTTTTATCAATATGATAGATGTCATCTGCCGGGGAGAGGACTTCGCTTTCATCAATATAATCTATTTCTATGGCTTCCAGTATCTGCGCCTCCGCGAAATGGCCGATGCGGCATTTCGCCATGACGGGGATGGATACGGCCTCCTGTATGCCGCGGATCATTTTGGGATCGCTCATACGGGATACGCCGCCGGCAGCCCGGATATCGGCGGGGATACGCTCCAGGGCCATGACGGCGCAGGCGCCTGCCGCTTCTGCGATCCTGGCCTGCTCCGGCGTGGTGACATCCATGATAACGCCGCCTTTGAGCATCTGTGCGAGCTCTTTATTCAGTTCATATCTGTTTTCAGTCATGCGGTTACCTCCTGTTACAATTGCTTGCATTTTATTATACATAAAAGTGGCATGATAGAAAGTGCCATTTTGCAACTTTTTAACCATGCCAGTTTGGGAAACGGGAAGGCGTTTAATATTTTTTTAAGATAAAGTGATTCTTATTGTTCCCAAATGCAGAAAGAGGTATGATGGAAAAAGAATTGATGGAAGGATGTCAGAATTATGTGGAGCAGGTCCTCATGGACAGGGGCGGCCTGCAGAAAGCGGAAAATGAGAACTATGGATTTCACAGGGAATACCGGGTGCTGGTACATGCTTGAAAACTGCCCCGGAACGATGGTGGGAAGGCAGGTGGCAGGAAATGCGGGTTGCGGTGATAGCGGATACCCATGGGCTGCTCAGGCAGGAGACGGTTGATTTGATTGAGGGCTGTGATGCGGTGATCCATGCGGGAGATGTGGATACGCCGGACATTTATGAGAAGCTGAAGGGGCAAAAACCCCTTTATCTGGTACGGGGGAACAATGACGGCGGCTGGGCCGGGCAGCTGCCGGAATCGCTGCGGTTTGAACTGGAGGGCGTTCCCATTTTTTTGATCCATGACAGAAAAGATATCCTGGAAACAGGGGAGAATGTGAAGCTTGTGATTTTCGGCCATTCCCATAAATACAGTGAGGAATGGGCGGAAGGAAGATGCTGGCTGAATCCGGGCAGCTGCGGGAAAAGAAGATTCAGGCTTCCGCTTACCATGGCGGCCGTTACCCTGCTGGACGGAAAAATAGCTGCGGTGGAACGGATAGATCTGGAAACCGCAGAATACGGAAAAACCATAAGCCCGGCAGCCGGCTGCAGGGAAAGCATGCCGCCGGAAGCGGATCGCAGAAAAGCGGTCGGCAGGATTCTCAGGGGAATGGACAAAGGGGAAACAATTGCAGAAATGTCCTTAAAATGGAAGCTGCCGCAGGGTTTTGTGGAGCAGGTATGCCGGATAAGGGTGACGCATCCGGGTGTGACTGCGGAAGGAATTGTGAATAAAATGGAGGTGAATGAGCTGCGGGGGCGGTGAAGGACGAGGAGTGAAGCGGGGCCCGGGTTACATTAATTACATTGGAAGAAATATATGGCCCGGGTAATCCGCAGGTGATAAACCTGCGGCAATAGTAATGAAACATAAAAAATAACAAGAGCCTTCTCAGCTCGGCCGGCAGGGATGTACACTGCTGGCTGCGCTGAGAAGGCTCTGTTCATTTCTATTTTCTTTTTTGCCGGAATCCCGGCCTCTGATTCCCCGAAAGCTCAGCTCCGGGAACATGATTTCTGAAAGCGAAGTCTGTTATTTAAGCTTTTCCTGAATATCCAGCAGCTGGAAAATCATATTATCAATCATTTTTTTATAATCATCCCTCAGCAGTGTGTAGCTTTCCAGAATTCCATTGGTAACCTGCGCTGTCGGGGGCATTTCATTGAAAGCACTGTAAATATCGCTGACGCCGTACAGCCTGCACAGCTTTAAAAATGTGTATCCGTCAGGCTCAGACTTGCCGACCTCCCAGGAAGCCAGGGTACTTTTATTCTTCAGGCCGAGCAGATCGGCGGCTTGCTGCTGTGTATATCCTCTGGCCTTGCGTAAAGTACGAAGAGTATTGCCAAACTGTTTATTCGCCATATTGTCACCTCACAACTGCATAATACAGGATTGCCTGTAACAAGTCAATTTATTAGTTGAAAAATTCGAATTAAATATGTTGACAAGACGAATAATTCGATTATATAATGGTAAAAGAGCGAAAAAATCGATTTTGAGGGGAGGAAATATGAACAAAAAGCTGATACGGTTTTTAACGGACTGTATGACGGAAAAGAAAATAAACTGCAGCATGCTGGCGCATCTGACCGGGATTGATTACCAGAGGATTCTCATGATTTTCCTGGGGGAGGATACTATCAGCGGAAGTGAACTGCTCTGTATCTGCAGGGCAATGGGCGTGGAACAGGCGGCACTGATGGCATTGCTGGAGGGTGCGGCCTGACGGCATCAGGAAGAACAGTACGAAATCAGGAGGAAAAGAAAATGGGTGGTAAAGCAGGGAAAGTACATACCTGGAATAAGGACAGGTTAAAGGGACAGCTGGAAATTCAGTCAATGGTTTGGCCGGGGCTGATTTTTCTGTTTATATTCAGCTATATTCCCATGTACGGGATCATTATTGCATTTAAGGATTTTAATATTATGTCCGGCTTTGCCGGAGGGGAGTTTGTAGGACTGAAATATTTCCGTCAGTTCCTTACGGATCCTCAGCTGCCGCTGGTTCTGAAGAACACGGTTATGATAAATCTTCTGGGGCTGCTGATAGGCTTTCCCGCGCCGGTGCTGCTTGCAATCTTAATTACCGAGCTGAGAGGGAAAAGATTCCGGAAGCTGGCGCAGACGGTATCCTATCTTCCGCATTTCCTGTCCTGGGTTATATTCGGCGGCATCATGCTAGAGCTTCTGGCCTCCGGAGGGATTGTCAATAAGATGCTGAACACGCTCCATCTGGTGGACGGCAGTCTGAACCTGATGGCTGACCCGGGTAAATTTTATATGATATTCACCATTATTTCAGTAATTAAAAGCATCGGATATGGCTCGATACTTTACATATCTGCCATTACCTCTGTAGATCAGGATATGTACGAAGCTTCATACATTGACGGGGCAAACAGGTTTCAGAAAATTATATATATCACGATCCCGGCCATTATGGGGACGATTGTCATCATGCTGATATTTCAGATAAGCAATATTCTTAATACCGGGTTTGAACAGGTGCTGATTCTGCAGAATTCGCTGAATATCAGCGCGAGTGAGACGATTGATACCTATGTTTACAAAATAGGCATGACGCAGCAGCGGTATTCCTATGCGACGGCCGTGGGCCTGTTCAAATCAGTAATTGCGGTAATCCTTTTGTGGGCAGCCAATAAGAGCTCCAATAAGATAACCGGAAAAGGACTTTTTTAAGGAAGGCGGGATGAGCGTGGACGAGGAAAGAAAGGTTGGCAGGATTAAGCCATTTGATGTGATTAATATTATTATAATGATAATTTTCATTTTTATTATGGCCTATCCTTTGTGGTTTATTATTGTAGGGGCTTTTAATGAAGGAAAGGACTATATGCGCGGCGGCGTCTATCTGTGGCCGAGGGTGTGGACGCTGGATAATTTCAAGGCCGTATTCCGGGACAGAAGCATTATCGGAGCATTTGCAGTTACCGTGGCGAAGTGTGCGGTGGGAACCGTGACCAGCGTGCTGTTTACCTGCCTGGTATCCTACGGGCTGTGCAGGCCGAATCTTAAATTCAAGAAAATATATGTACCGTTTATTATGTTCACCATGTTTTTCGGAGGAGGCCTGATTCCTTATTTTCTGCTGATCAGAAGCCTTCATTTGTACAATACCTTCTGGGTGTATATTATTCCGTCCCTGTTTAATGTATGGAATATGATCATTATCCAGTCTTTTATGCGGGAGCTGCCCGAGGCATTGAATGAATCGGCCAAAATGGACGGAGCCGGGGAATACCGAATTTTCCTGCAGATTATTCTGCCTTTGAGCAAGCCGGTTATTGCGGCAATTGCTCTCTTTACGATAGTGGGGCACTGGAACAGCTATTTTGATTCCATGATGTATACTGCGGATGTGTCCCTGCAGACGATTCAGCTGTATCTGAAAAAGGTAATTACCGATCCGTCCGTTGCAGCGGGGATGGGGGCTACGGCGGCCAGGGTGGTGCCTGACGCGGCAGCCAAAATTACCGCACAGTCGGTGAAGCTGGCCGCTATGGCGGTTACGGCGCTTCCGGTGGTAGCTATTTATCCGTTCCTGCAGAAATACTTTGTAAAGGGTATGACAATCGGAGCAGTGAAGGGATAACTACAACAATAAATTTTTAAAGGGAGGTTTCCTATGAGAGGAAAGAAATTATGGAATGCCGTCATGGCAGGTATGCTGTGCGTGAGCATGCTGGCAGGCTGTGGGGCGAAGACAGAGAATGCGCCGTCGGAGCCAGCTGCGTCCGAAGCTGCGCAGACGGGGGAACAGGAAAGCACGGAGAAGGCAGTAGAGGAATCCGCAGAGGCGGCCGGAGAGACACCGAGCTGGAAAAAGGATACCAGCCCCATCACCATTGACTGGTTTGTGGCATATGACTGGTATGGTAAGGTATTTGATCCTGTAAATAATATGGCGGATAAGAAGCTGCAGACCGAAACAGGAATTACGATTAATGTAATTACCGGTAATGCGGACAAGCTGAATGCACTGATTGTATCGGGAGAACTGCCCGATGTGGTTACCTTTGACGCGGTGGCTTCGCAGAGGCTTCAGATGGAGGATTCCGGGATGGTTCTGGATCTGGAAGAATTATCGGAAAAGTATGCGCCTGATTTGAATGTGCCGCAGTCCCAGAAGGACTGGTACCGCAATGATGACGGAAAATGGTATTCCCTGGTCAGCTTTTACTATGGGCCGGAAAGATGCACTGATGAATTCGGAGGATTTCTTGTTACCCATAACAGTAACTTCGTAAGAACGGATTTACTGGAGCAGATCGGAATGTCAATGGAGGATCTGAAAACAAAGGAAGGCTTTTATGAGGCTCTGAAAAAAGTGAAAGACGAAAAGCTTCAGTATGACGGTATGGATGTAATACCTCTGACAGGAGTTTATGCCACAAATATGGCGCAGCAGTTCGGTGCGCAGCTGGAGGATAAGGAAGGGAACCTTCAGGATATCAAGCTGCAGCCGGAATACCTGGAAGCTCTGAAGTTTTATAACAGGCTGTACCGGGAAGGCCTGATTACTACAGATGAATTTACCCAGGATCAGACACAGCGTGACCAGAAGGTGGCCAGCGGCCAGGTATTTATGGCGCAGGGCTGGATGACGGTTAAGCAGCCGAGATCCGCTCTCTATTCGAGCGATCCCAATGCGAAAATGCTTTACTGCGGCTCTATTACAACCGGTGATTCGGGCAACCAGCACTATCTGTCATCCATTAATGCGGCAGGCTGGACAACCACAATGATTACAAAAAGTGCGGAGCATCCGGACAGGATTATTTCATTATTCTCCTACCTGACGCAGGAAGAAGCAGCTCTGGATGAGGAATATGGCTGCGGCTGTTATGATATTGTTGACGGCAAAGCCATAAGGAAAGAAGAGGCGGTGAAGGAATATGAAGACGATTATAACGCCGCTTATAACAAATATAATATGAATCTGAGTTTTGCCATGGATTATACGATCATTCAGAAATATGAGAATCTGAATGTTGAAAATGAGCTGGAAAAAGACCGTATCAATATGGAGCGCGATAAAGATGCGCAGTTGTATGATGACAAGTGTTTTTCAGACATTAACCCAATGGCGGGAACGGATCTGGCAGCGATTAAGGCATCGATTGATGAATATTGGAAATCAGCCGAGCCTCAGATGATTATGGCTTCCAGTGAGGAAGAATGCGAGAAGCTTTACCAGCAGGCAATTGATCAGATAAAGAGTATGGGATTTGACCAGCTGTATGAGTTCCAGAATGAAAAATTCCATAAGAATAAGCAAAAACTGGGCATTGATTTTGCATGGCCGTCGCTGCAGTAGAAGGAAAGGTGAAGCATTTGAATGCGAAAGAAGTATTTGGCTGGACTCCGGAGTATTTAACCAGAAACGGCAGACCATGGTTTCCGGTGATGGGAGAGTTCCATTACAGCAGATACCCGGATCGTTACTGGGAGGAATCGCTGTATAAAATGAAAGCCTGCGGCGTGGATGTGGTATCAACCTATGTAATCTGGATACATCATGAAGAGGAAGAAGGAAGATATGATTTTACCGGATGCAGGAATCTTCGGAAATTTCTGGCGGCTGCGGATAAATGCGGGGTTCTGATTTTCCTGAGAATCGGGCCGTGGTGCCACGGAGAGGTACGCAATGGAGGCTTTCCAGACTGGCTGCTGCAGAAAGAATATCAGCCGCGTACGAATGATGAGAGATATTTTGCCTGTGTAGAAGCTTATTATAATAGAGTTTTTGAAGAGGTGCAAGGATATCTTTTAAAGGACGGCGGCCCGATCATCGGAGTGCAGATTGAAAATGAATATGGGCACTGCGGCGGGCTGCAGGCAGAAGACGGGGAAGCGCACATGCGCCGGTTGAAAGAGCTGGCTGTGAAGGCCGGCTTTGAGGTACCCTATTATACTGCGACTGGCTGGGGCGGAGCGGCAACCGGCGGGCTTTTGCCGGTGCTGGGAGGCTATTGCGATGCGCCCTGGGATCCGCGAATTACAGAGATTGAGCCAAGTGTGAACTATGTATTTACCCGGGAACGCAATGACCGCAATATCGGCAGCGATCAGAGAAAAGGGGAGGACCTGACCTGGTCATGTGATAAATTCCCGTATCTGACAGCGGAGCTGGGCGGCGGTATCCAGGTAACAAAACACAGAAGGCCGGTGGCTTCTAACCGGGATATCGGCGCAATGACTTTGACGAAGCTTGGCTGCGGAGCGAACCTGCTGGGATATTATATGTATCATGGAGGCACCAATCCCCATGGAAAGCGAAGTACGCTGCAGGAATCCCGGGAAACGGGATATCCCAATGACCTTCCGGAATATTCCTATGATTTTAATGCGCCGATCAGAGAATACGGGCAAATATCCGACACTGCGCTGGAGCTGAAATTATATGCCATGTTTCTGCATGATTTCGGTGAAGAATTCTGCAGGATGGATACTTATCTTACGGAGGAAAATCCGGAGGATCCCAATGATGTATCCCGCCTGCGTACAGCAATAAGGCGGAATGGCAGCAGCGGATATCTGTTTGTCAATAATTATCAGAGAAGAAAAAAGCTGGCGGAACATAACGCAGTTACCTTAAAGGCAGAGCTTCCCGGGGAGTGTATTCAGTTCGAAGCGCAGGACATCCATGACGGAGATTACTTTTTCTATCCATTTCATTTTCCCATTGGAGAAAAGGCGGAACTGCTTTGCGCAAATGCAACACCGCTGTGCGTTCTTCACAGGGGCGATGGAAACCGCTATTGCTTTTACGGAAAGGATCCGGATTTCAAAGTGACGGGAGAACCGGGGAAAAACGAGCTTGTGTGCCTGTCAAGGCAGGAGGCGCTGCATTCCTGGAAGATAGAGTCCGGAGGGGAAGAGCATCTGCTCATATGCGGATATCCCGTGATTAAAAGGGAGCAGGGCTGCGATATCCTGTACCGTCCGAAAGCCAATGAAACAGTGGAATTTGCAGCTTATCCGGAGCTGGCGCAGAGTCCGGAAGGATTTGAGAAAAGCAGGACGGAGGGAATTTATACCATTTATACAATGTCAAACAGCCCGAAGCCACAGCCCCTGCGTTGTAAAATGGCTGAATACAGGGACGCAGACAGTACCCGGTATGAGGTGGAGATAGAATATGACGGCATTTACCGGGAACAGGGCTTCTTCGGAGGAAGAATACCGGAGGATGTGTTCCTGAAGCTGGATTATACGGGGGAAAGCCTGGAGCTTTTTATCAACGGAACCAAAGAAGGGGATCATTTTTACACCGGACAGCTTTGGGAGATTGGGTTGAAAAGGTTTGATTTTCCGGAGAAGGTGGAGCTTGTTATCCACCGCCTCGACAGAAATATGCCTGTTTACATTGAAACATGGCCGGATTTGCCGGATGGCGGGGAAGCCGTGGTAAATACCCTGACGGCGGAGAAGGAATACAGAATTCCGCTGCAGCTTGCTTAAAAGCATTATTGAAATGAGAATAAAACAGGGCGGAGGTTCCGGGAAGGAACCTCCGCCCGCATGTACTTATCTGATGTGCTGACTCCAGTTTACAGATCATCCACCAAAGCCGTACTTTTGGCGTAGGCCGTGCTTTTTGCCTCAAAGAAATCGGTCTTGACCATGTTGGCATTGGAATATTGGCTGACCCAGGCCATACTTTCCGGTTCGGCAGTATGCCCGGGGTAGAGCGGTTCATAACCGAGACTGGTCCATCGCAGATTGCCCAGATAATGGATATAGTCTGTTATCATATCCTTTGTTAGTCCGGGTATGGCGTTGCCGACACAATAATGGCCCCAGTCAATTTCCTGACGGACGCCTTCTTCCAGCATTTCTTTCAGGACAGCGATATTTTCCGGCGTAAAAAGTTCAGGCTCTTCCTTCTGCAGTTCCAGAATGATATTGCGGAAAAGCCACAGATGGGTATTCTCGTCCCGGTTAATATAGCGGATTTCCTGGGCGGAACCGGGCATTTTGCCATTGCGGCTCAGGTTATAGAAGAACATGAAGCCGCTATAGAAATAGATACCCTCCAGAATGAAATTGGCCATCATAACCTTCAGGAGAGTAAAGGAATCCCTGTGCTCCTGGAACTCATTATAGCAGTTCCCGATAAAGGTGTTTCTGCGAAGAAGGTGTTCATCATCCTTCCACTGATAGAGGATGGCATCGCGCTCCGTGGGGTTGCAGATGGTGTCGAGCATATAGCTATAACTCTGGCTGTGCACGCATTCCTGGAAGGTCTGGATGGACAGGCAGAGATTCACCTCATTGGCGGTGATATACTCGCCGATATGAGGCAGGTTGGCGGTCTGGATGGAGTCCAGGAAGACGAGGAAGCTCAGGATTTTATCATAGGCTGTCCGTTCCGCAGGAGACAGGCGGGGATAGTCCTTTACATCTGTGGAAAGGTTGATTTCCTCGGGGATCCAGAAATTATTCATGGCCTGGCGGTACCAGTCGCTGACCCAGGGATAACGCATATTATTAAAATCGTTCAGATTTGTGGTATTGCCGTTAATCATCCGGCGGAGACGCACATCCGTATCTCCTTCCGGGTTAAAAAGGGGTTTTTTCCTTAATTCGTTCATGCTTCTGTCCTTTCTGTCCGGCAGGGATATGGCCGGTTCTGTTTATTTCAGCCGCTTATCAGCCGTCTGGCCGCCGGGGCCTTTTACTTAGGAGGAGCAGCTTTCGCACTCCTCTACCTCCAGAGATTTGCTGCGTACGTAATAAATGGTTTTTACTCCGCATTCCCAGGCCTGCACATAGAGGGAGAGTACCTGGCGGAGGGTATAATCATTGGTGATATATAGGTTCATGCTCTGCGCCTGGTCGATATGGCGCTGCCGCACGCCGCAGGCGCGGACACTCATGCTCTGGTCAATGAGATGGGCATTTTTATAATACCAGTAGGTTTTCATGGACAGCTCGGGAGCGACACGGGGCAGCATAAAGCCTTTTTTCTCTTCCAGGAAAAACCGTTTCATCACCGGATCCAGACCTGCAGTGGTACCTGAAAGGATGCTGGTGCTGCTGGTGGGAGCCACCGCCAGCAGATAGGCGTTCCGTATGCCATGGGCAGCCACGTTTTGCCGTACCTGTTCCCATTCGGGGGAGGTATAGCCTCTCTTGTCAAAATAGGCGCCGGTCTGCCAGTCACTTCCTTCAAAGTATTCATAGCTACCTTTTTCTGCGGCAATGGCAGAGCTGGCAGCGATTGCAGCGCGGTTGATACGTTCAAAGACATCATCCACAAAGGACAGGTGCTGTTCACTTTCCCAGGGAATCTGACGCTTGGCCAGCATATGGTGATAGCCGCTGACGCCCAGGCCAATGCTGCGGTAACGGCGGTTGGTCAGTTTGGCATAGGGCAGGGCATAAAAATTCAGATCGATCACATTGTCCAGGGCGCGCACTGCAGTGGCTACCACATCAGAAAGGCAGGCGTCGTTTTCCACAGGAAGATTACCCAGGGAGAGGCTTGCCAGGTTGCAGACAACAAAATCCCCGGGGCGGGTTGTGGTGACGATGACGGTATCCCCGTTTTCTGATTTGATTTCCGTACTGACAGTCTCGATGGGAGACATGTTCTGCGCTATTTCCGTACACAGATTGGAGCAGTAAATCATGCCCCGGTGGCTGTTGGGGTTGGCGCGGTTTACGATATCCCGGTTGAACGTAAAAGGAGTTCCGGTTTCTACCGCTGATTTCAGAATCAGGCGGACGATTTCCTTCAGGGAAATGACGCGTTTGGAAATACGGGAGTCCTGAATGCATTCCAGATAGCGTTTTTCCCATTCCCCGCCATAATAGTCTTCCAGGGAGTAGCCCCTTACGGTGAGTATCTCATGGGGACACATGAGATACCAGTCCTGATTCAGATCCTCCTTCGCCATTTTCCAGAACAGGTCGGGATAGCAGACCGCGGGAAAAATATCATGGGCTTTCATTCGGTCATCCCCATTATTGGTGCGCAGCTGCAGGAATTCAGGCAGATCCCGGTGCCAGGCGTCCAGATAGACCGCAGCCGCTCCCTGTCTCATGCCCAGCTGATCAACAGCCACAGCGGTGTCGTTTACCAGCTTAATCCAGCGGATGACGCCGCCTGCCGCACCTTCAAAGCCGCGGATGGAGCTTCCGGTGGCGCGTACCTTTCCAAAGTACAGCCCCATACCGCCCCCGAATTTGCTGACCTGGGCAAAATTATCCACACTGCGGTAAATTCCATCCAGGCTGTCAGGCACCGTGTCAATGAAGCAGCTGGAAAGCTGATGGTAAGGCTTACGCGCATTGGAGAGGGTGGGAGTTGCCATAGTCACCTCCATACGGCTGAGGCAGTCATAGAATTTCCTGACCCAGATAAGCCGGTTCTGTTTTTCCTTCATGGCCAGGTGGAGCGCGATGCCAAGGAACATTTCCTGGGGCGTTTCCAGAAGAATATGGTGCTTCGTGCGGATGCAGTACCGCTTGAGGAGCAGATCCAGACCTGCGTAGGTGAACAGCTCATCCCGGCTGTCATCCAGAAACAGCGCCGCTTCCTCAATTTCCTCCCGGCTGTATTGTTCTAAAATATAGCTTCCATACAAGCCCTGATCGGTGAGATAGCGCAGCTTTTCATAAAAGCAGGTAATGCGCGCCTCTTCCATGCGTGCATCGATGGCCTGGCGGCTCTGGTAATTGAGAAGCCTGGCGGCAATGAACTCCCAGCGCGGGGCTTCCTGGGTAGTCAGCTCCACGGCAGCTTTTATGAGAGCGGACAGCTTTTCCTCCGGCTTCATGTCAGGTTTGGAAAAAGCGGTGTACTTGGCGGAAAGATGCAGGAGGGAATACTCCTCCTGGGGAAAATCCTTCTGTATTTTTCTGAAAACCTGTTCCAGCTTCCTGTCGGAGGCGGACTGGCTGAGGGCGGCCCTGGCATCCCGGAGAAGGGAACGCTTCTGGCGGTAGAGAATATAATTTTTCGCTTCTGCAAAAAAGCCCTGTTCCATCAGAGTACGCTCCACCTGATCCTGGATGCCTTCCACGCTGGTGATATTCTGTTCGGACAGCCCTTCCTCTACGGCATGAAGCAAATCCGCCATAACGGAGGGGGCGGGATTACTTCCGGTACTTTCAAATGCCTTTTTCATGGCGGTAATGATTTTATGGCCGTCATAGGTCTCGCTGCGGCCGTTGCGCTTTGTGATTTCCATTTCTGTCTCCTTTAAACGGGACCGCCTGGTAAAAAAATTCCGGCGGCCGGCGGTTTTTTATGTATGATTGCTTAAAACCATATCTGGTGCGGCAGGCTCCGGCCGCTGCTGCAGATAGCGGACTGAGATAGCTGCAGCACTAAAAGTAGTGTTTTCTTTGCCGAATTGAGTCCATTATATACTATATCTAGTTCGAATACAAGAACGATTCCTGATATTGTTTATCACAGGCTGCAGCTATCTGTTCTTTCCATATTATTATTGGAGATATGCTTGACTTTTATTATAGTTATAATTAAAATTATTAACTAGATAACTATTAATTAGTTTAAGGGTTAACACATTAACTTTAACCTTTGCCAGGAGAAACTGGCAGACTAATGGAGAAAAGGAGGGGCCGTGCAGGAGCGGCGGCCGGAAAAAGATGGAAAGAAAGGAATTGGCGCACAATTCAATCAGGATGTTCCGCAGGGTGGATACCATGCTGCGGCGTTATCTGGACAGGAAGGTCTGCCATACGGGGGTGTATCCCACGCAGCACAGGCTTTTAATGGAGCTGTACAGGAATCCCAACTGCTCCCAGGTGGGATTGGCGGAGAAGTTTGATGTTTCGGCGGCCGCTATAGCAGTGTCTTTGAAGAAGCTGGAAAAGGGAGGCTATATTACCCGGCTGGCGGATGAAGCCGACAATCGGATCAACCAGGTAAGCGTGACGGAAAAAGGGAAGGAGGTCATCCATAAAAGCTTTCTTATTTTCGAGGAGACGGACCGGTGCTTTTTTGATGGCTTTACGGATGAAGAAATGGCGCAGTTTTTGGACTTTATGGAACGGGCTTATAAAAATATGGCAGATGAGAACAGCCGCCTGGACGGGGAGGACAGTAAATGAAACGGTATCTGAAGTACGTGAAGCCCTACTGGTATGCGTTTATTTTAGGGCCGATTCTTATGATTACAGAGGTGGCCGGTGAGGTTATTCTGCCTGCCTATATGGCCAGGATTATCAATGTGGGCGCGGCCAACCGGGATGTGCCCTATATTATCGGAACGGGGCTGACGATGATCGCTATTGCTTTCATTATGATGGGCGGCGGGATCGGCGGGGCCTGGTTTGCTTCCAAGGCATCCATCAGCTTCGGCGCTGATCTGCGGAATGACTGTTTTAAAAAGGTGCAGAAGTTTTCCTTTGCAAATATTGATGCTTTTTCCACCGGTTCCCTTGTGACCAGGCTGACCAATGATATCACGCAGGTACAGAACCTGATTATGATGGGGTTAAGGATGATGCTGCGCGCCCCGGGAATGCTCATCGGAGCCATTATCATGGCTTTTTCCATGAACGCAAGGCTGGCCAGGGTATTTCTGATTATCATGCCGGTCATGATCATTGCCATTACAATCATTATGAGGACTGCTTTCCCAAGGTTTACCATCATGCAGAAGAAGCTGGATAAGGTTAACTCCAATATCCAGGAAACGCTGCAGAATGTGCGGGTTATTAAATCCTTTGTCAGAGGGGAATATGAAGAAAAGCGTTTTTCCGATTCCAATGAGGATTTAAAGGATTCCAGCCTGCGGGCCTTCAAGGTGGTTATCCTGCAGATGCCCCTCATGGCTTTTTTTATGAACGCAACCACGCTGGCAGTGGTATGGATGGGCGGAAAGCAGGTGCTTGTGGGGGATATGCAGGTAGGGAACCTGACGGCCTTTACTACCTATATCGTGCAGGTCCTCATGTCGCTGATGATGCTGGCCATGGTTTTTTTGCAAAGCTCCAGGGCGGTTGCCAGCGCCAGGAGAATCAACGAAATCCTTGATACGGAAATCGATTTGACGGACGAGAATGCAAAACAGACATCAAAAACGGTGCAGGAGGGGCGGATTGAGTTTCAGCAGGTTTCCTTCCGGTATTATAAGGACAGCCAGGAGAAGGTGCTTGACGATGTCAGCCTGACCATAGAGCCTGGCCAGACGGTGGGGATCATCGGTTCCACCGGCTGTGGCAAGACAACGCTTGTTTCCATGATCCCCCGGCTTTATGATGCGGATGAAGGAAGGATATTGGTGGACGGCGTGGATGTGAGAGATTATTCCCTGAAAAACCTGAGAAATGGCGTGGGAATGGTTTTGCAGAAAAATGTGCTTTTTTCAGGTACGATTGAGGAGAATCTGATGTGGGGCGATGAGGAAGCTTCGCAGGAGGCGGTACGTGCGGCTTCGGAAGCGGCACAGGCGGATGCCTTCCTGCAAACCTTCCCCGATGGCTATCAGACCCAGCTGGGCCAGGGCGGCGTCAATGTGTCCGGCGGCCAGAAGCAGCGGTTATGTATCGCAAGGGCTCTTTTAAAGCAGCCGAAAATCCTGATTCTCGACGACAGCACCAGTGCAGTGGACACGGCAACGGAGGCAAAAATCAGGGAAAGCTTTACCGGGACGCTGAAGGATACCACCAAGCTGATCATTGCGCAGCGCATCACCTCCGTCATGAATGCGGATCAGATCGTGGTTATGGATGAAGGAAGGATTGTAGGGCTTGGCAGGCATGAGGAGCTGCTGGCCGGCTGTGAGGCTTATCAGGAAATTTACTATTCCCAGATGGACAGGGAGGTGAGCGCATCATGAACGAGGCCAGAAAAGAAGCGTTGATCAGAAAATATTCCTATGCGGCGCAGCAGGCCGGCGCACAGGGAAAAGGTCCCGGCGGACCCAGGCCTGGAGGCCCCGGGCCGGGAAGAGGCCGTGGGCGGATGCCCGGAGGCAAGCCGAAGAATGCGGGAAAAACCATAAAAAGGCTGCTTTCCTATATCCAGGAGGAAAAATACAAGCTTGCGCTGGTTTTTACATGTGTCATAATTAATACCATTGCCATGCTGGCCGGTTCCTATATGCTGCGTCCCATCATAAACAGCCTGACTTCCGAAAATGGGAGCGCGGATAAGCTGCTGCATTCCCTGGTGATTATGGCGTGTATTTATGCGGTGGGAATCGTTGCCCAATATTTGCAGTCCCGCGTGATGATTGGGATATCCCAGCATGCTATTTTTAAAATAAGAAATGAGCTGTTTGCAAAAATTCAAAAGCTGCCGGTCCGGTTTTATGATACGAACAACCACGGTGATATTATGAGCCGTTTTACCAACGACGTGGATGCGGTGGGGGAAATGCTGAACAATACCGTGGTCCAGATCATTTCCAGTATGATCAATGTTGTCGGCACCTTCTGCCTGATGGTGTATACCAATGTCTGGCTGACGCTGATTACCGTGATTACGGTGCCGCTGATGATGCAGGCGGCGCGTTTTGTCACCATGCGCAGCCGCAGGTTTTACAAGGCGCAGCAGGCGGCGCTGGGAACGCTGAACGGCTATATTGAGGAAACGGTAACGGGACAGAAGGTGGTCAAGGTATTCTGCCATGAGGAGATTGCGGAGGAGGAATTTTCTTATTTAAATTATGATCTGCGGGATAAGCAGATCATGGCGCAGTTTTTCGGAGGTATCATGGGACCTGTCATGGGAAACCTGGGGCAGGTAGGCTATTCACTGACAGCCTGTATCGGCGGCATTCTCTGTGTGCTCAGGGGCTTTGATATCGGCGGGCTTACCGTGTTTGTGAATTATTCCAGGCAGTTCAGCAGACCTATTAATGAGCTTTCCATGCAGATGAATACCATTTTTTCCGCGCTGGCCGGTGCGGAACGGGTTTTCTCCGTTATGGATGAGAAGCCGGAGCCGGAGGACGGACCGGAGGCGGTGCAGCTGCCGAACTGCAGAGGCTATGTGCGGCTGGAGGATGTGACCTTTGGCTACAACCCGGATAAAACGATTCTGAAGGATATTTCCCTGTATGCAAAGCCGGGCCAGAAAATTGCCTTCGTAGGCTCTACAGGGGCCGGAAAAACAACGATTACCAACCTTATCAACCGTTTTTATGACATTGATAAGGGCAAAATCACCATTGACGATGTGGATATCAAAAATATCTCGAGGGATGACCTCCGCCGCAACATTGCCATGGTGCTTCAGGACACTCATCTTTTTACAGGGACGGTCCGTGAAAATATCCGTTACGGCAGGCTGGATGCCACGGATGAGGAGGTGGAGCAGGCGGCCAGGACGGCCAGCGCCCATTCCTTTATCATGAGGCTGGATAAGGGGTACGATACCATGATTGAGGGTGACGGGGCGAATTTAAGCCAGGGCCAGAGACAGCTTCTGAACATTGCCAGGGCGGCGATTTCCAGGGCGCCCATTCTCATCCTGGATGAAGCGACCAGCTCCGTGGATACCAGGACGGAAAAACATATTGAAAAGGGGATGGACCGTCTGATGGCGGAGCGTACCACCCTGGTCATTGCCCATCGTCTTTCCACGGTCCGCAATGCCGATGCCATTATGGTGCTGGAGCACGGCGAGATCATCGAAAGAGGAAGCCATGACGATCTGCTTGCCATGAAGGGCAGATATTACGAGCTGTATACAGGAAAGAGCGAACTGGAATAATGGAAAAAGATATGATATAATTGCGCCATACGGCAGATCGTGCCGGACAGCGCAGGAAGCGGAAACAAAACCGGCAGCTATCCGGAGCGTAAAGGAGGCTGCCGGTTTTTTCTGTCCATACTGTATTATAGAAAAAAAAGCGGACGGGGGAATCGGCACGGCTGCAGAATAAAATGATTGGGTGATTGGAAATGAAGAATAAAAAGAATGCCAAAGCCGCTGAAGGTGACAGAGGCGCCAAGGCTGCAACGGCTTCCGAGGCTGCAAATGCTTCCGAGGCTGCAAATGCTTCCAAGGCTGCAATAGCTTCCGAGGATGACGGAAAACGCGGCCCTGCGGGATTTTTCAGGGAGAATGCCCTGTTCTGCCTGCTTTTTTGCGGGATGGGGATTTATTACCTATGGCGTATGTTCTCGATTCCGCCCTGGTACGATGAACTTTATACCTATGAAAACTTTATTGACAGAGGGGTAATCTATTCCATGATTCATTGGCCGCTGCCGAATAACCATGTGTTTTTCTCTGCGTTGTCGGCGGTCCTGAACAAGCTGGGAAGCCCTTATATCGGGCTCAGGGGAATTTCCTTCCTGGCCTCCCTGGGCAGCTTGCTGCTTTTGTACCGTATTCTGCGCAAGGCTGTCCCTGCCAATCTGGCTGCGGCGGGCGCCGCGCTGTTTGCGGCAATGTATAATGTGGTGCAGCAGGCGGCCCAGGGGAGAGGCTATGCGCTTTCCGGTTTTTTCCTGCTGGCAGCGGTGAATTGCCTTTATGAAATCTGTGTACCTGATGCAGGCGGGATCAGTGGTGCTTTTGCAGGAACAGGGCAGGAATATGAAAAAGGCGGTCAGAAGGGTGAAGGCGGGATAAAGGAACTGCAGAAAATAAGCGGCAGGGAAATAAAAGGCAGGAAAATAAAAGGGCGGAAAATAGACCGACGCTTCTGGTATTATGTAGGATTTGCGGCATGCTTAACGGGCGGGCTTTATACGATTGCCAGCAATCTGTACTGGGTGGTTCCGGTGTGCATGGCAGGAGGGCTGTATCTCCTTTTTTCAGGGAAATACAAGACGTTGTTCCGGCTGATAGGGGCTTCTTTGGCAGCGGCATTTGCCACCTTTGGGCTGTATACGATTATCTGGCTTGCTATTGGCTCCAATTTCCTTGTAAAGGAGGAAGCGGGACCATTTTTCGGGAAGGGGCATTTTTACGTGCTGCTGCACGATCCGTTTGCCGCTTTTTCCAGGGGCATGCAGGCGATGCTTTCTGATCCGAATATTCAGAGCATTGACAGAAGCCGTTTTAACAGTGAATTTATCCAATACCTGGAGCGGGTTGCGAATCAGGTGTATCCAAACGGCGGGCGTATTTTACTTGTGCTGACAGCGGCAGGGCTGGTTCTTGCGCTTCTGTTGGGTGTCAGGGCATTTTGGAGGAAGGATATGCCTGTGTTTTTCCTCGCTCTTTATACGGTGGTTCTGACCGTTATGGTGCCGGTTTTTCTGACGGTGCAGTGTGTGTTCCCGTATCTGCGGGTTTTTACCTATATGGGAAGCGTTCTGGCAATGCTGTTTGTGCTGATGGTGTATGCTGCGGCTGATATCGTGCGCAGCCTTGCGGAAAAAGGAAAAGGGGCGCAAGTCCCGGCGCGTGTGGGTAAATGGGCGGCATTTGTGTTTGCGGCAGCTGGTATTTTATTTTCAGTATATAGCTGCAGGCTGCCTGAATATAATGCGGGCTATGACAGCAGGGATAATCATATTTATGCGGCCCTGAAACAGCTTGATGAGCAGGAAGTGGATACGGTTCTTGTAGGCGACGTATACGCCAGGCTGAATCTGTATTTCCATATTCAGAGGTGCAGAGGGAAGAAACTGGTTATGGATTATGAGCAGCCGGATTATGTGCTCATGGATAAGGTGCAGACCGGGCCGGAAGGGGAGGCGCTGGTGTGGCCGTATGAGATGAATACGCAGGATTTTCCATGGGAATGGATAGAGGAGCATATGGAGGTTGTCTTTGAGGACGATTCTTATATTGCATATCAGGTGGTGAAATAGGAATAGCCTGGATTTTCTTGACGGAATCATACATCGATCAGATTCAGGCGCAATGTAAATAAATGCACTTCATTTATCAGGAAGCCGTTGTCTTTATAATGGCAGCTTAAATATGTTTGTTTTTCAAATGCTCATCAAATAAAACCACCTGAATTCAGGTGGTTTTATTTGATGACATGAAAAAAGCCCGTAATCTACGGGCTTTTCATAAGCTGCTGACGGGAATCGGACCCGTGACCTCCGCACTACCAATGCGACGCTCTACCGACTGAGCCACAGCAGCATTCCGGTGTCCTGCGAGGTGTTTCTCGCTGTCACCGAAAGCTAGTATAGCATGACAAAATCTGTTTTGTCAACAATAAATTTCATTTTTTTTATTTTTTGTTTTTGGAGAGTTATCAAAGGAAAAAGCATATAGCAATCAGAATGAACCCGGGCAAACAGAAAAAATATATATGGCATAAAATTTTGTCAAGTAACATGACATACTGTTGTCGTGTTACTTGTGTTATTCTGTGTGCAGATAGGAGGTATAAAATTATGATTGAATCAAGATGCGGCCTGCTGTGCAGTGAGTGCAAGTACCGGGAACAGATGGGATGTAAAGGTTGTGTAAATATAGACAAGCCTTTCTGGGGCGATGCCTGTCCTTTAAAATCATGCTGTGAAGGGAGAAAACAGGAGCATTGCGGCAGCTGCCCGGAGTTCCCCTGCGAAGTGCTTAATCAGTTTGCATATGCCGAGGAAGAGGGAGACAATGGAAAAAGAATTGAGCAGTGCAGGCAATGGCAGACACAACAGCAAGTCAAAATGAAAAAAGAATATTCATCTGTCCCACAGTGATTCAAAGGGACTTTATGCGATATTGTCAAGCGTCAATAAAAAAGGGCATTTATATCAGACTAGAAAAGAAAAAAGCGAAGTGGTTCTTAATTTCCCGTCTGCTGATGTTATGAACTCTGCCTGGCAACCATCAAACATAATGGGTTTGAGGATGACGAAATTGCATTATCAGGACTTACTGCAAAACCAGCGTCAAAGGTTGATGCACCGGTTATAAAAGAGTGCTTCATGAATTTGGAGTGCAAGTATTTATGGGAACGGGAAATAACTGAAAACAGCCCCATGTATTAATGTGCCTGGAAGTGGTCAATGTATGTGTGGATGAAAAGTATCTGGACGAAACGAAGCAGGGACGATATGGCGGGAACGGTTTGCTTTATAATATCCACTATCCTATAAATCCGGAGGACTTTACCGGAAAATCACACGATTGGATTGCAGCTCTGACAAAGTATAAGGATATGGGTGAATATTGATATTAGAGAACCGCGGTTCCGGAATTACATAGGAAAAATAAAATTGCAGCAGCGCCTGAAAGTTATAAAGCGCTGCTGAATCAGATGGATAAATGGGAGGCCATGCAGGTGCAGTCCGTTTTTGGCATCAATTCACAGGAACAATCCTGAATATTAATCAGGGATAATGCCAGAGAGACAGTTAATTATAGTTTTTGGTATAGAATGATTTCTTTTTCTGATTCTTCAGATATTGTCTGTAAATTGCACCGGATGAAGATAGATTGGAATAAAGCATCCTCTTCATGCAGTTCAAAATAGTCCCCGAATATAAATTCGATATTGATATGTCTGCTGACAACGTCTGAATTGCCGCATTTAAAAATATCGTAACTGTTCAGTACCCCTCACAGTTACTGCTAAAATCCATCCTAAATCGCCTTTGGCGATGGATTTTAGCACTCTTGAATCACTTTCTTACGGTCAACGCAGTAAATGCGCTGACCTGCTGAACAGTTACAAAATATCAACATAATATACAATACTGGAAATATCTTCACTTAAATCATAGTCTGCAGGGTTGTCTCTTTCTATGATAAAAGGTAAGTTTTCTAAAATCTGATTTATCTCGTCTGAATTTATCATTAGAACCCCTTCCATTTAAATATATGCCGCTGAAATCGGCGGATTTTACCTTTTTACTGTATTGATGATAGATTTTACAGAAAGGAAGTAATGTTAAGATATGTCTTTTATTTCTTTCGGCGCAACAGCGGTTTGCCGTCTATCTGTGCATTCCGGATTCGGAAATACTGAGTAAAGTATATCATATATTAACCGGAGTAAATAGTTTCTCATAACTGATAATTGTATATTACAGATCGTATTCTTATGTACATTTGCCGGATATAAGCGATTCCATGTTGACAAGCCCTATCCATTAATGATACCATACAACTAAATATGAATCGTTTCATAACTATTTCAACCACATAAGCGGGCAGTTCGATTTGCCTGCTTTTTTAAGGAGGGAAAGCGTATGTTTTATGGGAGCCTCAGCGGCCTGCCCCTGCTGAAAAAGGGAAAAAGCAGAAGCATTAACTGGGAGAACCGGACGGGAGAAAAAGGAAAGGGAGGGATGGCGGCCAGTGATTTGGGGCCTTCCAGGAAAGGCTCACCCTGTATTCCGGGACTGGAGCCGGGAGAAACCGTGACGCTGGCCGAAATGGACGGTCCCGGCGTGATACAGCATATCTGGATTACGGTGACTGACAGGACAAGCGACAGAAACCGCTATATTCTCCGGGATCTTGTGCTGCGTATGTATTGGGACGGGGAAGAAAGCCCTTCTGTGGAAAGCCCGCTGGGAGATTTTTTCTGCTGCGGCTTCGGCGTGTCCTATCCGGTAAATTCCATGCCCATAGCGGTGAATCCCACCAGAGGCTTTAACAGCTATTTCCCCATGCCTTTCAGGAAAAAGGCTAAAATCACTATTGAAAACCAGTGTGATGAGACAGTAAATGCTTTCTTTTATCAGGTGGATTATTGCCTTCTGGATGAACTTCCGGAAGATACCGGGTATTTTCATGCCAGCTGGAGAAGAGCGCGTCTGACGGAAAAAGGAAAGGATTATGTGATTCTGGACGGCGTTAAGGGACGCGGGCAGTACGTGGGTACCTATATGGCTCTGACAACGCTGGAACGCTACTGGTATGGGGAAGGCGAGGTGAAGTTTTATATCGACGGGGATGAAGAGTATCCCACGATATGCGGAACCGGGACGGAGGATTATTTCGGCGGGGCATGGAGCTTTGCCACGCAGGAGAACGGACGTACGGTGGAGAACACCTATTGTACGCCGTTCCTGGGCTATCCGTACTATTCCCACCATGACACCTTCCTGCATAATGATTACCACAACGACGACCAGATGCCCCAGAGAAGCTTTTACCGTTGGCACATCATGGATCCTGTCCTGTTTGAGGAGGACTTGAAGGTGACTGTCCAGCAGATTGGGGTGTATCACGGAGGCCTGTTTGAGAGACAGGACGATATGGCTTCCGTAGCCTACTGGTATCAGGCCGAGCCTCATCAGCCCTTCGGAAAGCTGATGGAAAGAAAAGAACGGTGGCCAAGATAGCATGGCGGCCAGAGTACAGGCAGCGGCCAAAAGAAAGAACGGTTATCAAGTATTAAGGAGAACGCAGATGAGCAGAGAATTGGATAAAGCAAGAGAATATGAAGCCGGGAAGAAGGAGCAGATACCGTCGGAACAGAAATGTGTATTTCACCTGACACCGCCGGTGGGCTGGATCAACGATCCCAATGGATTTTCCAGGTATCAGGGCGAATATCATTTGTTTTACCAGTACTATCCCTATGGCACTTCCTGGGGCCCCATGCACTGGGGGCACCAGAAAACAAAGGATTTTATCAAATGGGAGCTGGTTCCCTGCGCCCTGGCGCCTGACACGGAATATGACGGGCAGGGCTGTTTTTCAGGGAGCGCGGTGGAGCACGACGGAAAACATATCCTGATGTATACCAGCGTCTATGACAGGCTGCAGGAGGACGGAACACATAAAATAAGGCAGACCCAGAGTATTGCCATAGGCGATGGCGTCAACTACGAAAAGCTGTCCTGCAATCCGGTTATCAAAAGTGACGCCCTGCCTGAGGGAAGCTCTGTGGTGGATTTCCGCGATCCGAGAATCTGGAAGGAAAAAGATACCTTTTATTCTGTAATTGGAAGCCTGGACGCGGATGGAAGCGGGCAGCTGGCCCTGTTTTCTTCGGCGGATGCCGTGAAATGGCAGTTTAAAAGCATTCTTGACGCCAACGGCGGCAGATATGGAAAGATGTGGGAGTGCCCGGATTTCTTCCCGCTGGACGGCAGCCATGTGCTCATTGTGTCGCCGCAGTTTATGAGAGCGGAGGGGCTGGAATTCCATAACGGGCATAATTCCATATATTTTGTGGGAAGCTTTGATGAGGAAAACGGTAAATTCCATAGAGGCAAGGCAAAAAGCCTGGATTTTGGGATGGATTTTTATGCGCCGCAGACGGTGGAAACTGCAGACGGCAGAAGGGTGATGGTCGGCTGGCTGCAAAGCTGGGATAATTATCTTACCCCGGAGGAGTTTGAGTGGTCCGGAATGATGACTGTTCCCAGAGAACTGAAGCTTAAGAGTGGGAAACTGATACAGAATCCTGTCAGGGAACTGGAAAATTACCGCAGGAATGAGGTTGCCTGCAGGGATGTGAGGCTGTGTGAGGCGGACGGCCAGCGCAGGCTTTCCGGAATCAGCGGAAGAGTCCTGGATATGACGCTGGACGTGGACGTGCGCAGGGCCTCATCCTTTACAGTTCATCTGGCTTCAGACGGAGATTATGTGACTACAGTAAGCTATGATGTGAATCAGGGGACACTGACCACAGACAGAACCTACAGCGGGCAGCGTAAGGACATGATCTGCAGCCGGACCATGTATGTGGACCAGAAGGATGGCTGTATCCGGCTGAGAGTGCTACTTGATAAATATGCGCTGGAGCTTTTCGTGAATGATGGGGAGCAGGCGATGACCTCTTTGCTGTATACGCCTCTTGAAGCGGATGGAATCGCCTTTTCCTGTATGGGAGAAGCCGTGTTTGACATAACAAAATACGATATTATTGTATAAATCAGGCAGCGGTTTGCATATGCAGCTGCCGGACAGCAGGATGACAGAGGTAAAAAAGGTCCCGGGAGATTGGCGATGGCCGCCACAGAGCTCCCGGGACTTTTTATTTTTCCATACTGTATTTACTGATTTACTGGCCAGGTGTTCCGGCCTGCTGGTCCTGTTGCTGTTGAAGCGCATGGGCATTCTGCAGGGCCATAATCTGAGAATTCAGGTTGTCGATTTCCTGCTGCGCCTGGGTGATTGCGTTCTGCGCCGCTGCCTGGCTGTCAGGATCGGTTGCCGCCGCTGCCTGCTGCTGGGCATTGAGAAGCACTGCCTGCGCGTTCTGCAGGGCTGCCTGCAGGTTTGCCATCTGTGCATCGTAATTGGCCAGCATATGCCTTGCATCCAGCTCCAGCTGCTGCTGGGCGATTATCGCATTGGCATTGGGATCAGCGAAGAATGCGGCATTATGAGGACACTGGTTGGCTGCCGTACCGTCCGCGTTCTGGTTTACATTGCCGCTGAGCGCCGCATCCAGGGCAGGGGTCATGGTTACCGTGCCGGGCACGCCGAAAGGACAGAACTCCGTGGCGGGCAGGCCGGAATATTCGCATACCATTCCCTGATAGTGCACGTCGCAGGTTTCCGTGGGCACCGTTCCCTTGGCAAAATACTCCGTTTTCAGAGTCTCATCACACATACCCGGAATCGGCAGCTTGCCGGACTGGGAACATACGGTGGCGGTAACGATATCCGCAGGTACATTAAAGGCCTTGTTTTCCAGATTCTCGTGTATCTTGCTCATAGTGGCGCGCCATAAGGTTTTCGCCAGGTTCCTTTCACCGTTCTTGCCGGAAAGCTTGGCGTTATTGTCATAGCCTGTCCAGGTGGTGCAGGTGTAGTAAGGCGTGTAGCCTGCAAACCATACATCGTTGTAATCGGAGGTCGTACCTGTTTTTCCTGCAATGGACATGCCGCCGAAGTTGACGCTTGTACCGGTACCGGAGGTAACAACATCCACCATGGCGTCCGTCAGAAGGAAGGCAGTGCTTTCCTTGATAACCTGACGGCTTTCCCCTGCGGTGTTGTCAATCAGGATATTTCCGTCGTGATCCACGATTTTGGTATAAAGCTTGGGCTTAATATAGGTGCCGCCGTTTGCGATAGTAGCATAGGAAGCATTCAGCTCCATGTTGGTAACGCCGTGGGTGATGCCGCCCAGGGCAAGTGACTGCTGAATATCGGAAAAAATCTGTCCGTTACGTTCTTCGCTTTCCACCAGGGTGGTAAAGCCGAAATTCTGAAGGTAATCATATCCCAGCTGCGGCTTGATGGAGGTCAGCGTCTTAACCGCTATAATGTTCAGGGAGTCGCGGATACCATCCCGGAGGGAACAGATTCCGCGGTAGCCGGAGCTGTACCAGTTGGATACCGGCTTGCCATTGGCATAGTTAAACGGCGCGTCCACAAATACATCCGCCAGGGTCAGCCCCGCGCTGTCAAGAGCCGGCGCGTAGGTGGATACGATCTTAAAGGTGGAACCGGGCTGTCTGGTGGTGGAGGTGGCGCGGTTTAACGTACGGTTGGCTTCCTTTGCGCCGCGGCCTCCTACAAGGGCAACCACATTTCCGGTGGACTGATCCTCAATGGTCATGGAAATCTGCGGCTGGGGCGTCATGGAAATTTTCTCCGCAAGCACCTCGTCCCCATCCTGAAGAAGGGATGCTTTATAGTTCTCGGCTGCCGCATAGGCATCGTCCTGGGAGGAGAAAAGCAGAGGATATTTTTTATCGCTTCCGTTCTGCTTCAGATAATCCTCCAGCATTTCCTTGCTGTAGTTATTGGTTTCCCCGTTGGCGTGCTGGATGGTCAGCTGGTAATTCAGATACCAGGTAGTGCCGTCGGGATAGTTCTCCTCATTGGAGCATACTTCGTCGCAGATAGCCTGGATGGTGGGATCCTGCGTGCTGTAAATCTTCAGGCCGCCGCTGTAAAGCAGGGAAAAAGCCTGGGTTTCCGAATAGCCTGCAGCTTCCAGATCCTCCATGACCATTTCCGTTAATGCATCCACAAAATAGGAGTTGATGGCTGTTTCGCCGGTTTCCTCATTTACAATCTGTATGCGGGAATAAACGTCGTCACCCAGCGCTTCATCGAATTCGGACTGGCTGATGTAGCCCTGCTCCAGCATGTCGCCCAGCACCTTTTCCCGGCGTTCCGCATTTTTCTCAGGATGGGTGATGGGATTATATCTGGAAGGATTCTGGGTAATGGCGGCAATTACCGCGCACTCGGAGAGATTCAGCTCCCATACATTTTTACCGAAATAACGCTTGGAAGCCGCCTGCACACCCAGGGTGTTCTGCCCCAGGTTGATGGTGTTCATGTAGTTTTCCAGGATTTTATCCTTATCCATCTGCTTTTCCAGCATGATGGCAAGGTACTGCTCCTGGATTTTACGCTTTACCTTGACCGCAAAACCTTTTTCACTTTCACTTGTCCAGCTTGTAAGAACGTTGTTCTTAATCAGCTGCTGGGTGATGGTACTGGCGCCCTCGGAAAAATGTCCCGAAGTCAGGCCAATGAAACCGGCACGGATAATACCTTTGATATCAATTCCGTTATGTTCGTAAAAACGTGCGTCCTCAATTGCCACGAAAGCATGCGCCAGATTCTCAGGAATCTTGTCCATGCTTACAGGCACACGGTTGGAGCCTTCCGCATCCAGCTTGGCAATCTGATTGCCCTCCGCATCATAAACAAAGGTGGAAAAGCCGCTGGGGGACACATCGATATCCGTATCCGGCGCTGACGCCAGAATGCCCTTTACAACGCCCAGACCGCCGCAGACACCGATAATTCCCACGGCCAGAATGAGCAGAAGAATGGCTTTAAAAAAGGTAAGAGCAAATCGCTTGCTCCATTTTTTTGATTTGGAACGCAGTGCCTTTTTTTTCTTTGCGGCACCTCTTTTGCCATAATTCATGAAATTATGCCTCCTTAAGTTAGAACAGGAAGTTTTATGGAACCAGTATCCACAAAAAACCACCTGTAATGTCCCATTTCAGGGCTTTTTCCGACAGCTCCAAAATGGCATTACTTATCTGATTATAGCAAATATAGGCAGGTAAATAAAGGTTTTTCTTCCATATTAAGAATTGTTCACAATAATATACATTTTTAAACATAGGGGAGAGCTGAATCACTTGCTGATAACAGATGCACAGGATATAATAAAAAAGCCGGAGGAACCTGCGACGGCGGGGAAAGGAGAATCCATGGAATTCAGACTGTTAATCATAGAAGACGAACCGGATATCCGGCTCATGATAGAGGAAGCATTATCGCTGCCCGGCTACCGTATCACGTCGGCGGAGGACGGCCAGCAGGCGTTGCAGCTTTTTTCGGAGAAAGAGGGCTGGGATCTGGTAGTCCTGGATCTGATGCTGCCGAAGGTGGACGGTCTCACCGTACTGCGTAAAATCAGGGAAAAAAGCACGGTGCCGGTGCTCATCCTGTCGGCCAGAAACGGGGAATATGAAAAGGTGCTGGGACTGGAATACGGCGCGGATGACTATATAACCAAGCCTTTTTCCGTGATTGAGCTGCAGGCCCGGGTAAAGGCCTTCCTGCGGCGGGCCAACGAATACGCCAGGAGCGTGCCGGAAAGGGAGAACGAAGCCGGGCAGACGCAGATACGAATCGGGGATCTGCTCATCGATCCGGGTAATCTGACCGTACAAAAACGTGGGGAAGGTATCAGCCTGACTGCAAAGGAATTCGATATTCTGAGGCTCCTGGCCGGAAATCCCTCCAGGGTTTATACGAAAATCCAGATTTATGAATCGGTATGGGATGAGAATTTCCTGAAGGATGAAAATGTAATCAACGTCACCATCCGGAGGCTGCGGGAGAAAATTGAAGATAACCCCTCGGCGCCGGTCTATATTAAAACCGTCTGGGGGATCGGTTATAAAATGGGAACGGGGGAAGCGGAGTGAAGCTTGTGATATGTCTGGTGGCGGGGAGCCTGTTTGCCGCGTTGTTTATTGTGTATTTTTATAAATACAGGAAGCTGTCGGGACAGCTGGCGGAGCTGAATAACCAGCTGGACGAATCCCTGAAAAAGGGAGGGGAGGACAGCGTGCTTGTATACTCGGACGAGCCTGCCGTACGTCAGCTGGCGGCCCGGGTGAACCGGCTGCTGGAGCTGCAGGGCAGCCTGACGGCCAGGGCGCGCCTGCAGGAGGAGCGGGAACGGCGGATGCTTGTTAATATATCCCATGATCTGAAAACGCCCCTCACCGTGGTGTACGGATATGCGGAGATGCTGCTGGCCCCGGAGCAAAGCCTTGCGCCTGCCGTCAGGACAAAGGTGGAAAAAATATATGCCAAAACCAGGGATGTGCTGGATATGCTGCTGCTCTTTTTTGATTTGGCAAAAATGGAGTCAGGCGAGCTGCAGATGGAGAAGGCGAAAATCGATGTGTGTGAAATCTGCCGAAGCGAGCTGGCGGGGTATTATGAAATGCTTCAGGATGCGGGTTTTACGGTGGAAGCATCCATTCCGGAGGAGGAGCTGTATATGAGCGGGGACGCCCAGGCCATGAAGAGAATCCTGGGGAACCTGATTCAGAATGCCCTCCGTTACGGCGCGGATGGCCGGTATCTGGGGATTTCTGTCGCCAGAGAGGACCGCGGGCTTGTGATCAGGGTGACGGATCGGGGAAAAGGCATCGTGGAGGAAAACCAGGATAAAATTTTTGAAAGGCTGACCACGCTGGAGGATTCCAGAAACAAGAAATACCAGGGCAGCGGCCTAGGGCTGACGATTACCAAGCGGCTGACGGAGGCCATGGGCGGCAGCATCCGTGTAAAGAGCAGGCCCTACAGGGAGACTGTTTTTACGCTGTTTTTTCCGCAGGATGTGCAGATGTAAGGGGCCTGACAGGAAAATGTAAGGAATTTGTTATCTTTTGAATGGCCGGGGACAGTATAATCGTTATCAGTCAGATAGAAAAAACGGCAGACCGCCGGATAAAGGAAAGTGAGAAGAAAATGTCGGATGTGATTGTACTGGAGGATGTCACCAAAAGGTACGGAAATGAAGAAGTGGTAAAGAACGCTTCCATGCATGTGAAGGAAGGGGAAATCTATGGTTTCCTGGGGCCCAACGGCGCCGGTAAAACCACGGTGATGAAGCTGATCCTGAACCTGGCAAAGCCGGACTGCGGCAATATCAGGGTGTTCGGGGAGCCGGTGCTTCCGGATTCCTATACGTATCTGCGTTATGTGGGAAATCTTATTGAAACGCCCTGTTTTTATGAAAAGCTCAGCGCGGGAAGAAATCTCAGGCTGCACTGTGAGTACATGGGGATTTATGAGGAAGGAAGAATTGAACAGGCGTTGGAGCAGGTAGGGCTGCAGGGCTGTGAGAAGAAAATCGTGGGGAAATTTTCTCTGGGCATGAAGCATCGCCTGGGAATCGCCAGGGCGCTGCTTGCAAAGCCAAAGCTGCTTTTGCTGGATGAGCCGATCAACGGGCTGGATCCTGTGGGCATAAGGCAGACAAGGGACTTGCTTGTGCATCTGAAAGAGGCCTGTGGAACCACAATTCTGATTTCCAGCCATATCATTTCTGAAATCGAACAGCTGGCGGATACTGTGGGCGTTATCAATAAAGGCAGGATGCTTAAAGAGATGCCGATGGAGGAAATCCGCAGAGAGGCGGTCCAATATCTGGAGGTCCATGTAAATGATGTAAGAAAAGCGGCCATTGCGCTGGAGGAACGATACGGACGGCTGAACTATAAAATCATTTCCGATTCCGGGCTCCGTATTTATCAGGATCTGCCCTTTGATGAAATCAGCAGGCTGCTGGTGCAGGCAGGGGTGGCAATTCTGAACATGGGAAGCAAAAATGATACGCTGGAGGATTATTTCTTCGGTATGTTAGGGGAGGATGGGGAATGATTCACTTAATGAAGCTGGAACTTATGAAAGAAAAGTTTACGGGCACGCTGATAGCCCTGGTTTCCATTATGCTTTTCTGCCTGGGATTTGTCGTGTTGATTTGTTATTCCACGCTGGCGGAGGATGGAACCTTTCCGTTTACCACGGTGCAGGAACTGTTTTTGATAGGCGACGTTCTTTACAGGGTGTGTTTTATTGTGTTTGCCGGAGTGCTCATCGCCAGGGTTGTGGTAGGGGAATTTGACACCGGTAACGCCAGGAACCTGTTTACCTATCCCATACCCAGGAAAAAACTGCTGGGCTGCAAGCTGCTGCTGGTTTCCCTGATTACCTTCGTGGGGTATACGGTGTCTAATCTTGTTTACATTGTATCGGTAACCCTGATTAACAACTGGAAAAACATGGTCCCCCAGCATATTTCCCTGCAGATGGCTGCGGAAGCGGTGCCGGGGATCCTTCTGGAGGGCGTTCTGCTCTGCGGCATCAGCCTTCTTGCCCTGCCTTTCGGTATGCGGAAAAAATCAGTATCCCAGACGATTGTGGCGGCGTCCATAATCAGTATGGTGCTTAACGGAGGCTTTGGGGACAACGTAAACGGACGGCTTTACAGTATAGCGGCAGTTCCGGTTTTGCTGTGCCTTGTGGGAATTGTGGCCGCCGTATATACGTGCAGGCGGGTTTGCAGGACGGATGTATAGCTGATGTATAAGCTTTGCAGATGTCGGCCGGATAGAAAATAGCAGGGCAGCCTGTCAGTTGGAAAGGGCGGAGTTCCATGATTGTTTGAAAAAATATAAAAGCGGCATTTCCATTATGCGGGGATGCCGCTTTTGGGCGTGTTTGGAAATTTATCCCTCAGGCGGGGGCGGACTGCTGCCTGCGGAGCGATAGAAGAATGAAAAAATGTCAAGTATCATTACCAATTCTCACCACAGTATGCTATAATTCCAGTAAGAATGCTTAAAGTGAAGGGGCTGGAGTATACATAAGAGGAGAGGGTACGAATTTTGAATAATAATAACAAGGGACATAAGATTCGGTTCAACCGGGTGGATGTGCAGGTTTTCCTTATGACGGCTGTCATTGTGGTGTTTGCCTGCGGGCTGATTTTCCTGGTTAATTACAGTCTTTCCTACGGCAGTATGATTACTGCGTTGAAGGAACGGGCTGAAAATATACATAAATACCTGGAAAATTATCTGGATGTGAGCATGTTTTATGACCTGAATGTAAAAGAGGACGGGGAGCAGCCGGTTTACGACAGTTCCCACACAATTCTGGAAGCTGCGCGGAGGGCCACGGGGGTACGTTATCTTTATACTGCCAAAGTGACAAAGGACGGTGATTATATTTATCTGGTGGATGGCCTTTCTGAAGACAGTCCTGATTTCCGTTATGTGGGGGATGCCATAGAGCCTGAGTGCATTGCGGACATGAAACGGGCGATGGCGGGAGAGACCGTGTTCCCCGGCCAGATTAACAAGACGACATGGGGGCCTGTTTTTATTTCCTATTTTCCGATGCATGACGGGGAGCAGGTTATCGGCGTGCTGGGAATCGAATTCGATGCCGGGACGGAATATCAGGCTTTCCGGTTTATGAAAATAGCCACGCCTGTGGTGATTTTGATGTCCTGCATTGCGGCCGCTGTGATTGCGGTGCTTCTGTTCCGGAGGATTTCCAATCCTTCTTACAGGGATATATTCAATTCGGACATGCTTACCGGACTGAAAAACAGGAATGCATTTGAGGTGGATCTGCACAACCGGGAACAGCAGGGGAAAAAAGAGGGGCTGGTCATACTTTCCTTCGATTTGGACCGGCTGAAGGATGTGAATGATACCTTTGGGCATGGGTGCGGGGATGATTATCTGAGAGTCAGCAGCGGTATCATACAGGATGCTATCTATGGCAAATGTGTGCTGTACCGGATCGGCGGAGATGAGTTTATCGCAATGATCCAGGACGTAACGCAGGAAGAGGTAGAGGATATGCTGCGGGAAATCCGCGTTATGGCAGAGCAGGAGAGCCAGAGCAGAAGGTTTGATATCAGTATTTCGGCCGGCTACGCTTTTTATGATGCGGCGCAGGATAAGACGCTTAATGATACCCTTAAACGTTCCGACGCATGTATGTACAGGAATAAAAAGGAGAATGAGGGCATCATTGATCACGAACAGATGCAAAGTTAGGATAAAGGATTCCGGGTCCCGGAGTATGCGGGAGCCGGGATTTGTTCTGTTCATATTGTTTGCCGCACTTAAGTTTTCTGGAAAAACAGGCAGAGAGAGGTATGAGACATGAATATTTTTGTAAGGCAGGAGGAAGAAAAGGATTACCGCCGTGTGGAAGAGGTGACAAGGCAGGCATTTTCCTATCCTGGAAGAATTGAAAATGGTAAAATAGGCTGTCCCTACGAGCATTGGATGGTTAATGAGCTGCGCCGCAGGGATGGAATATTGTCTTTAAGCCTGGTTGCAGAAGTGGAGCAGCAGGTGGTTGGGCACATTATATGCAGCAAAGCGGTGGTCCGAAAAGAAGAAATAACGCTGCCGGTCCTGAATTTCGGCCCTCTCAGCGTTTTGCCCGAATATCAGCGGAAGGGTGTTGGGAAGGCGCTTATAAACGGGATGCTGGAAAAAGCAAAAGCAGAGGGGCATGGAGCCATTCTGTTTTTCGGCAGGCCGGAGTATTATCCGCAGTTTGGATTTAAGGAGGCTTCTGTGTATGGGATTTCGGATTGTGAGGGATATAATTTTTCCGCTTTTATGGCAATGGAGCTGATTCCGGGTTATTTACTTCCGGCAAAGGGCGGGAGATATTATGAATCCGATATCTACAATGATGATCTGCACCGTGAAGAGGTAAAGGAGTTTGACAAGACTTTTTAGGCGGGAAGAGTATTTATAATAGGAAGAAAAGGGGAGCAGCATGTATTATTCAACAACATATCCTTCTCCTGTGGGCTTATTGACCCTGGCCTGTGATTTGACCGGCAGCAAGCTTGTGGGGGTATGGCTGGAGGGGCAGAAGTATCATGGGAATACCATTATGGACGGCATGACGGAAAAAAGCGGCATGCCTGTATTCGACAGGACGAAGGACTGGCTGGACCGCTATTTTGACGGGAAAAAGCCCGTGGCAGACGAACTGCCGTTAGCGCCTGTGGGCAGCAAATTCCGTCAGGAGGTATGGCGTATTTTATGTGAAATCCCATATGGCGAGGTGATTACCTATGGGGATATCGCAAAGAAAATGGCTGCAAAGATGGGAAGAACAAGCATGTCGGGCCAGGCAATCGGCGGTGCGGTGGGGCATAACCCTGTTTCCATTATTATTCCATGCCATCGGGTGGTAGGGGCAAATGGCAGCCTGACCGGGTATGCGGGAGGTATTCCTGCCAAAATAAAGCTGCTTGAACTGGAAGGCGTGGATATGTCCCGGTTATTTGTGCCGAAGAGGGGCACGGCGTTATAAGCGCTGTGTCTGTTAAAATATAATAGAAAGGAAATAAAAATATGAAGAAGAAAGCAATTATCAGCAGTATTATCACTGTACTGTGTATCGTAGCAGCAGTGGTTCTGCGGATTGCCATGGACAAGGTTGACGTGGAATACACGGAGGTGAAGGCAACCGTCGTAAGCTCTGAAGAAAGAGTGAGGCGTGTATATGGAAAAAGCCAGAAGTATTACGAGGTGGTAGTGGAGTACGAAGGCCGGGAATACGAGCTGCAGAATGTTTATAACAGTTATTCCTACATGCCTGGCAGGGAGACAACAGCGTATCTGCATGATGGCAAGTTGTATGCGAACGTTGCGGGAATTACCAGCACCACCCCGGTGGCTACGGTTTATTTCGTGTTTCTTTTCGCATCCGTTGGTATGGTGATTGTGACCTGCATGTTATTCAGCAAGGCGAAACAGGAAAAATAACAGGGGTAAATATATAGAAGGAGTGTTCTGCCAGAGCAGGTTAGCTTAGGTTCACTGCCTTTATAAGTTCGTTATCAAGCAATAAATACATAGGGAGGAATTAAAAATGGGAGAAGAAAAAAGAACCAACCCCGGAGATTCCAACAGAATCACGAGGGAATATATGGACTCACTGCTGCTGGAAATGCGTCATCTGGACGGAAAGCTGCCGGTGACGGAAATGGAGCTTTACGGGGAAACGTTTGCCACGCCGGTAATGACAGCCGCCCTGTCCCACCTGAATAATGTACATGAGACAGGGATGGCCGGACTGGCGGAAGGCGCGCATCTGGCCGGAGCCGTAAACTGGGCCGGCATGGGTGATGAAGAAGAGCTGGAAAGAATCACGGCCACTGGGGCGCGGACAATTAAGATTATCAAGCCCTATGAAGACAACGATTATATTATCAGCCGGATCAGACATGCAGAAAAATGCGGTGTCCTGGCGGTGGGAATGGACATGGATCATGCTTTTTCCTGGAAGGGAACCTATGATAACGTCTGTGGCATGCAGATGAAGGCGAAATCCCTGGAGGAGCTGAAGGAATTCGTAAAGGCGACGAAGCTGCCGTTTATTGTAAAAGGCGTATTGAGTGAGCGGGACGCATATAAATGCCTGGAGGCGGGAGTGCAGGGAATCGTGGTTTCCCATCACCATGGAATCATGGATTACGCAGTGCCTCCGTTTAAAATCCTGCCTTCTATTGCAAAAGTAATACAGAAGCAGATTCCTGTTTTCGTGGACTGCTGCATTGAGAGCGGCGCGGATGTCCTGAAAGCGCTGGCGCTGGGCGCGGATGCGGTCTGTGTGGGAAGAGCGCTCATGGGGCCCCTGGGAGAGAAAGGCCCTGAGGGAGTGCGGGAAAAGATCGAATCCATTACGGAAGAGCTTGCAGGGATGATGGCACATACGGGCTGTGCGGATCTGGCGCATATTGACCCTGAGATTATCTGGAACAGATAAAGGGCATGCATTAAGATCCGGAAAAAGGACAGTATTTATCAGGATAAGCAAAATGCGTAATTCATAATTTGTTCACAAAACAGACATAAAAAATTCATTTGTATTGGAGCCTGCTCCAGGTGATAAAATGAATTACATGTAACAGTTCAGACAGGGCTGTATATCTTTCAATTACATCAGGCCGGGCAGGAAAATATTGACTGCCGGAGGATGCGGATCTATACTTAATAACTGTAGCTGGCAGGAGGGCGGCATTCCAAGAATGCATAAAATGTACCGAAGTACAGTTCCCTCATTTCTGCATATACAGGTACAATTCGCTGAACGTCTGGGAAGCAGCGGTGCTTCCTGTATTTTTATAATAATTTTAATGATGGAACTATGGATGCCATGAAGGCGTTGGATTCCTTAAGGGAAGCATACTTCACGGCATCCGTTTTTGTTTGGCGCCCGAACGGATGTGTGGATGAAACAGCATGTATAAAATCCGGCGTATGTTTTTCCGGGAAGCTTTTCCGGGAAGAAATATCTGACACAAATGGGAGGACAACGACAAATGAAAAAGAAAACAATAGCAGCATTTATTTTAGCTGTGAGCCTTGTTGCAGCCGCGCTGTCCGGCTGCGGCAGCAGTGCTGAAAACGGCAACATGGGAAACGGCGGCAGTGCGGAAAACGGCAGCAGTGCGCAGCAGGACCCGGCACAGTCAGGACAGGCAGCAGAAGCGCAGGGCGCGGCGGCTGAGAGCGTCCAGGGGGAATCCGGGCAGGCAAAGGATTCCGTAATTGTAACCATGCCGTCCACCTCGGAGCCGGAAGCGGGCTTTGATCCTGTTTATGGCTGGGGTGCGGGTGAGCATGTGCATGAGCCGCTGATCCAGAGCACATTGACGACTACCACGGCAGATTTAAAAATAGGGAAAGATCTGGCCACGGATTACTCTGTCAGCGAGGATGGGCTTACCTGGACGGTAACAATACGGAACGATGTGAAATTTACGGACGGAGAGCCACTGACAGCCTCCGATGTGGCTTTTACCTACAACCTTTGTGTACAAAACAGCAGCGTCAATGATTTTACCATGCTGAAGGAAGCCGTGGCTTTGGATGATACCACGGTGGAATTCCACATGAATACGTCTTTTTCCATCTGGCCTTATACCATGGCTATTGTGGGAATTGTGCCGGAGCATGCTTATGATGAGAATTACGGGCAGAACCCCATTGGCTCGGGCCGTTACCTTATGAAGCAGTGGGATAAGGGGCAGCAGGTGATTTTTGAAGCGAACCCGGATTATTATGGCGAGGAAATCAAAATCAAAAAGCTTACCGTTTTGTTCATGGATGAGGATGCGGCGCTGGCAGCAGCTATGGCCGGCCAGGTGGATGTGGCGCATACGGCGGCGTCCTATGCGGATCAGGTGATTGACGGTTATCAGCTGCTCCGGGTGGCCAGCGTGGATAACAGGGGGATTAACCTTCCCACAGTATCACCGCAGGAGCGGGACGGTAAACCCATTGGCAATGCGGTAACCTCCGATGCGGCGGTGCGCCGTGCCATTAATATAGGGATTGACCGGGAAGAAATGATTGACAATGTGCTCAATGGCTATGGTACGCCGGCCTACAGCGTATGTGACAAGATGCCCTGGTATAATCCATCGGCGCAGGTGGCATATGATCCGGACGCTGCGAAGCAGCTGCTTGAGGAAGCCGGCTGGACGCAAGGCAGTGACGGCATCCGGGAAAAAGACGGGGTGAGGGCGGCCTTTTCGGTGATGTATACCCCCGGGGATTCGGTGCGCCAGGCATTGGCCGAGGATCTGGCAAACCAGTTAAGGGAGCTTGGCATTGAGGTGACAACGGAGGGCGCAGGCTGGGATGTGGCTTATGATAAGGCGCAGGCGCAGCCCCTGGTATGGGGATGGGGGGCGCATACCCCCATGGAGCTTTATAATATTTACCATACCCTTCCGGCCACAGGAAGTGCGGAATATTCTCCTTATTCCAATAAAGCAGTGGACAATTACATGGATGGTGCATTGAAAGCAGGGGATCTGGAATCCACCTATGAGCTGTGGCAGAAGGCACAGTGGGACGGGAAAACCGGAGTTACCCAGGAGGGGGATATCCCCTGGGTATGGTTGTGTAATGTGGATCATCTTTATTATGTAAGGGACGGCCTGCAGGTGGCCGGACAGAAAATCCATCCTCATGGGCATGGATGGTCAATCGTCAATAATGTGGATCAGTGGGAGTGGAAATAAACGTGAAAGAGAACCGTCTGGTAAGACGAATCGGGAAAAAATTCATAAGAATGCTTCTGCTTCTGGTCACGGTGAGCATTGTAACCTTTACCCTGGTAAGCATGTCGCCCATTGATCCGCTGCAGGCCAATGTGGGACAGGCGGCGCTGGGCGCTATGAGCCAGGAGCAGAAGGCCCGGCTGGAGGAGTACTGGGGGATGAACACCCCTCCGGTACGCCGCTATCTGAACTGGGGAAAGGCCTTCCTTTCCGGGGATATGGGAACCTCCCTGCTTTACAGACAGCCGGTTTCCCGGGTGATCGGCGTGAAGCTGGCCAATTCCCTGTTCCTTATGGTGATCGCCTGGCTGATTTCCGGTATCCTGGGACTGCTTTTGGGGATGCTTGCCGGTATCTTCAGGGGAACCTGGATCGACAGGGTGATCAGAGGCTATTCCCTGTTGATTTCCAGTACGCCTGTGTTCTGGCTGGCGCTTCTTCTGCTTCTTGTCTTTGCCGTGTGGCTGAAGGTGCTTCCTATCGGCTTAAGCGTGCCCATCGGCGTGGAGGCGTCGGGTGTGACCTTTTTTGACAGGGTGCGCCATGCCGTGCTTCCTGCAATTACCTTAAGCATTACAGGCGTTGCGGGAATTACGCTGCATACCCGGGAAAAAATGATAGATGTCATGGAAAGCGACTACATGCTTTTTGCCCGGGCAAGGGGGGAAAGTACCTGGACCATGGTAAAAAGGCATGGCCTGCGTAACATCCTTCTTCCGGCAATGACGCTCCAGTTCGCTTCCGTCAGTGAAATCATCGGCGGCTCCGTCCTGGTGGAGCAGGTTTTTTCCTATCCGGGCCTGGGGCAGGCGGCGGTTACGGCGGGTACGGGAAGCGACGTGCCGCTGCTGATGGGAATTACGCTGGTGACGGCGGGCATCGTTTTTCTTGGTAATTTTATTGCCGATGTGCTTTACGGTGTGATCGATCCCCGTATGAGGAAGGGAGGGGAGCCTTCATGAACCGGAGAAAAAGAACCCTGCTGATTTTCGGCCTGGCACTTCTTTTCCTGGCGGCGGTGACGCTGTCCGGAATGCTTTGCCATGATGTAGCGCGAAAGACGGATTTCAGCGTAAAAAACCTGCGTCCCTGCGGATTGTATCTGTTCGGTACAGACTGGCTGGGGCGGGATATGCTGGCCCGCACTCTGACAGGGCTTTCCATGAGCATCCGCATCGGACTGTGCACCGCGGGAATCAGCGCCTGTATCGCCCTGGCGCTGGGTATCATGTCCGCCGTGCTGGGGAGCCGGGTGGACGCTGTGATTTCCTTCCTGATTGACACTATTATGGGAATTCCCCATATCCTTCTGCTGATTCTGGTTTCCTTTGCCTTTGGAAAGGGCTTTAAGGGCGTGGTGTTAGGTGTGGCGCTGACGCACTGGCCGTCTCTGGCCAGAGTTATCCGAAGCGAGGTCATGCAGCTTAAGGACAGTGAATACATTCAGGCGGCGGCCAGGCTGGGACAGGGAAAGCTTACCATTGCCGTAAGGCATATGCTGCCCCATCTTTTTCCTCAGTTCGCGGTGGGGCTGATACTGATGTTTCCCCATGCCATACTGCATGAGGCCAGCATCACCTTCCTTGGCTTCGGCCTTACCTCCGAGCAGCCTGCCATCGGCGTCATTTTGTCGGAAAGCATGAGGTACCTGATTACGGGGAAATGGTGGCTTGCCGTGCTTCCGGGCGTCATGCTGGTATTGACGGTAGAGCTGTTTGACGTGGCGGGGAATGCGCTCAGGAGGCTGCTGGATCCGTCCAGCGTGCAGGAATAGGGCAGGCTTTGGCGGTAACTGTGAGTAACTGTGAGGGTAAGCTGCGTTTCCACAAATAACATTTTAAGAAAATACTTTTTCAGAAATAAGCGAGGCGGAACATGAGCTGTTCGGAGAAATTTCATATATTGGAAATCAGGGATCTGTCCGTTTCCTTCCGGCAGTATGACAAGGGGACGAGACAGGTGGATCTTCCGGTCATATCCAGGCTGAACGTGGCGGTGCATGAAGGGGAAATCGTAGCGGTGGTAGGCTCCAGCGGCTCAGGGAAAAGCCTTCTTGCCCACGCGGTCATGGGGCTGCTTCCCTCCAATGCACGGTGCGGCGGGGATATTTATTTCCTTCAGGAGCCGCTGACGCCAAAGAGGCTTGCGCATATCAGGGGAAAAGAGATTGCGCTGGTGCCCCAGAGCGTCACTTACCTGGATCCTTTGATGAAGGTGGGAAAGCAGGTGCGTGGAGGAAGGAAGGATCGGGAAGCCGGGAAGCGGCAGCAGGCGCTTTTTTCCCAGTATGGCCTGCCGGAGGATACGGCGGAAAAATACCCTTTTGCCTGTTCCGGCGGAATGAGCCGGCGGATTCTCCTGGCAACGGCCCTGATGGAAAATCCAAGGCTGATCATAGCGGACGAGCCGACCCCGGGCATGGAACTGGCGCTGGCAAAAAAAGCGATGGAGGATTTCCGGCGGTTTGCGGATGCGGGAAACGGCGTGCTGCTGATTACCCATGATATCGAACTGGCGCTGGAGGTGGCGGACAGAATCGCCGTTTTTTATGCGGGGACAACGGTGGAGGAAGCGTTGGTAGGAGATTTTGCCTCCCAGGAGCTTCTGCGCCACCCTTATACCAGGGCTTTATGGAGGGCAATGCCCCGGAACGGCTTTACTCCCATTGACGGTGTGCAGCCTTATGTTAAGGATCTGCCGGAAGGCTGTGTATTCGGGCCGAGGTGTCCGGATTTCTCTCCGGAATGTCTGGGGGAGATTCCGGAACGGGTGGTGCGCTGCGGTACGGTGCGCTGCATCAAATGCAGGGAGGATGATTCCCATCACCACCATGGAAAGGGATTGGAATCGGCGGTAAAGGAGGCCAATGGACATGCTGGAAGCTGAAAATATTTTTTTCTCCTATCAAAAGGGAGAACCGCCGGTGCTCAAGGGCGTCAGCCTCAGCGTGGGCCCCGGGGAGCGGGTAGGCGTGCTTGCGCCCAGCGGTTATGGGAAAACGACGCTGATGAAAATACTGGCAGGATATCTGCAGCCGGATGCAGGCCGTGTACTTGTGGATGGGAAACCGCTTCCTGCAAAAGGTTACTGTCCGGTGCAGATGGTCTGGCAGCACCCGGAAAGGGCGGTGAACCCCCGCCTCAAACTGCGCAAAACGCTGGCGGAGGGCGACGGCATTGACCGCAGGCTGGAAGAAGGGCTGGGGATTGAAGAGGACTGGAAGGGCCGCTTTCCCCAGGAACTGTCCGGCGGGGAGCTGCAGCGTTTCTGCATTGCCAGGGCGCTGGGAAGGCGTACCAGGTATCTGATTGCGGACGAAATCAGCACCATGCTGGATCTGATTACCCAGGGGCAGATATGGAATTTCCTCATGGAGGAGACGGCGCGGCGGCAGATTGGCATGCTGGTGGTCAGCCACAGCCGGGAGCTTCTGGATTACGTATGCACCAGGCAGGTGGAGCTGAAAGGGCTGCAGGGAACGGAGTTGTTGAAAACAGGCAGACAGGAGAAGACGAATGGATACACAGGAAATTTTAATGCAGTTTAAAAACGGGGAAATGTCACTGGAGGAAGCGGAGGCTTATCTGAAGCGTCAGCCTTTTGAGGATATGGGATATGCCAAGCTGGATTCCCACAGAAAGCTGCGTTCCGGTTTCGCGGAGGTTATTTTCTGCAGCGGCAAGGCGGATGCCCATCTGAAGGAGATTTTCAGACATTTGTATGAGGAAGAGGGGGAGGTGCTGGGAACGAGGGCGTCGCTTTCTCAGTACGAACTGATTAAGAAGGAATTTCCCCAGGTACAGTATGATGAGATTTCCCACATCCTCAAGATTGAAAAAGAAGGGAAGAAGAGGATTGGCAGGATTGCCGTGTGCACGGCAGGTACGGCGGATATTCCCGTGGCGGAGGAAGCGGCGCAGACGGCGGAATATTTCGGCTCAAATGTGGACCGTATTTATGATGTGGGAGTGAGCGGTATTCACAGGCTGATGTCCCGGCTGGATGTGATACAGAGCGCCAACTGCGTGGTTGCGGTGGCGGGGATGGAAGGGGCGCTGGCCAGTGTCATCGGCGGGCTGGTGAGCAATCCGGTGCTGGCCGTGCCCACCTCGGTAGGCTACGGCGCCAATATGCACGGGCTGTCCGCGCTTCTGACCATGATCAATTCCTGTGCCAATGGGATTGCGGTGCTCAACATCGACAACGGCTACGGCGCAGGTTATATGGCGACGCAGATCAACAGGCTGGCGGTACGGCAGGGTGATGGTGTATAATATACGGCAGAGGACAGAAAAACGGAGCCTGCGGGTGCAGGCGGACAGGAGCATAAATGGACGAAATTTTATATTTGGAATGCCTTTCCGGCATCAGCGGTGATATGACGGTGGCGGCCCTGCTGGATTTGGGGGCTGACGAGGAGGTGCTGCGCAGGGCGCTTTCCAGCCTGCCGCTTAGCGGCTTTTCCGTTGAAATCAAAAGAGTTGTGAAATCAGGGCTGGATGTATGTGATTTTAATGTGGTGCTGGATGAGGCGCATGAGAACCATGATCATGATATGGAGTATCTTTACGGCAACGGGGAGCATGTCCATGAAGGGCACAGCCATGGCGAACACGATCATGAAGTGCACAGCCACATCCCGGAAGCGCACTCTCATGGGGAACAACACAGCATCACCGAAGAAGTGCACAGCCACGGAGAACATCACGGACATCACCATCACCACCATGAGCACCGCGGCCTGAAGGAAATCCTTCATATCATAGATCATGCTGAAATTTCAGACCGGGCAAAGGAAACTGCCTGCCGCATTTTCCGAATACTGGCGGAAGCGGAATCGGCCGCCCATGGCGTCCCGATGGAGGAGGTTCATTTTCATGAGGTGGGCGCGGTGGACTCCATCGTCGATATCGTGGCGGCGGCGGTGTGCCTGGATAATCTGAATATCACCAGGGCTGTGGTGCCCGTGCTCTGCGAAGGCAGCGGCTTTGTCAGATGCCAGCACGGCATGATTCCCGTACCGGTACCCGCGGTTGCAAACATTGCCAGGGCCAATGGGCTGAAGCTGAAGCTGACGGAAATTCAGGGAGAGCTGGTCACACCTACCGGAGCGGCCATTGTGGCTGCGGTGAAGACGGATGATAAGCTTCCGGAAGCCTTTACTATAGTGAAAACAGGAATGGGAGCGGGCAAACGCAGCTACGAACGCCCAAGCATACTGCGGGCGATGCTGATCCGCGGTGAGGAGAGCAGAAAGGACACCATCTGCAAGCTGGAAACAAATATCGATGACTGCACCGGCGAGATGCTGGGATATGTCATGGACAGGCTGTTTGAAGAAGGAGCGAGGGATGTGCATTACATTCCCGTGTTCATGAAGAAGAACCGCCCTGCCTACCAGCTGAATGTTATCTGTTCCGAAGAGGATGCGGACAGGCTGGAACGGGTTATTTTTGCGGAAACCACTACCATCGGCATTCGCAGGCTATGTATGGAAAGGACTGTGCTGCCAAGAGAGGTAATACAGGTCGGCACGCCTCTGGGCCAGGCATCCGTAAAGGTATGCAGGCTGGAGGGGGAAAACAGATACTATCCGGAATATGCGGATGCCGCCAGGCTGAGCAGGGAACATAAACGCCCTTTTATGGAGGTTTATGAAATGATAAAGGCGGCCTGTCCGGAAAAACAGGACATGCAGCCTGCGGAATAAATGTCCGGACACGCTCCGTACAGGGGATGCGCAGACATGCCGTCGTATTTGCTGCACGGCAAAAAGGAAGTCTTTTAAAAGGAGTATTCATGGAAGGGACAGAGGAAAAGAGACAGAAACTGACGGAAATGATGGATAAGCTTGCCGGAGAGGATATCATGGTGGCGTTTTCAGGAGGCGTGGACAGCAGCCTCCTGCTGAAGGCCGCCTGTGACAGCGCAGGCCGGACCGGGAAAAAAGTATATGCGGTTACCATACAGACCGCCCTTCACCCAACGGAGGATATTGAGGTGGCAGGACGTGTGGCAAAGGAAATGGGGGCCGTCCATGTGATTCTGTCCGTAGACGAGCTGGCGGAGGCCGGAATTGAAGACAATCCGGTTGACCGCTGCTACCGCTGCAAAAAACTTCTTTTTCAGAAAATGAAGAAGAAGGCGCAGGAGCTTGGCGTCCCGGTGATTGTGGAGGGAACCAATGCAGACGACCTGACGGTGTACCGTCCCGGCATCCGGGCGATCCGGGAGCTGGGCATTACAAGCCCGCTGGCCCTTCTTGGCATCACCAAGGAGGAGGTGCGTAAGTTTGCCGGGGAATATGGGATTTCCGTTTCCAACCGGCCCTCGGCCCCCTGCCTGGCCACCCGTTTCCCCTATGGAACCAGGCTGAATATGGATAAAATGAAACAGGTGGATCAGGGGGAAGCTTATCTGCGCAGCCTGGGACTTTATAACGTGCGCATCCGTGTGCATGGGGAGGTTGCCAGAATCGAAGTGGACGAAAAGGACATGCCGGCGGTACTGGCACACAGAAAAGATCTGGTTTCCAGACTGGAAGCGCTGGGCTTTCTGTATGTTACACTTGACTTGAAGGGATTCCGTTCGGGCAGCATGGATACGGGCCTTAATGCGGAAACGGCTGAATACTGATTGTAACAGCCCGGTCCCCGGTTGAACTGTTACGGCTGATTAAGTAAAAAGCAGGATGATAAAATGGACAGAAGTGAAAAAGCGATTTTTACCAATATGTGCATGGTGTACGATGACAACGGAAACGTTCTGGTACAGAACAGAAAGGATAAAGAATGGGGCGGCATAACCTTCCCCGGCGGCCATGTGGAGAAAAAGGAATCCTTCCCGGATTACGGAATCCTTCACGGATTCCGTAATCCGGGAAGTTTATGAGGAAACCGGCCTTAAGATTAAAAACCCCGTCCTTTGCGGAGTAAAGCAGTGGCAGGAAGAGGAAGATGTCCGCTATGTGGTCCTCTGTTATAAAACCGGCCATTTTGAGGGCGAGCTTCGTTCCTCGGAGGAAGGGGAGGTATACTGGGTAAAACGGTCAGAGCTGATGGCCCAGCCGCTTGCCTCCGGAATGGAGCTGATGTTCCAGCTGTTCCTGAAGGACGAGGTAAATGAGCATTATTTATATGAAGATGAAGGGGAGTGGAAGCAGGTTCTGAAATGAGCCTGCTTTTGTTTTTGCGCGCCCTGCGGGCGTACGTTATGCTGTGATTGGTTGATATGCCCCTCTTTTACCCTGGAAGCATGGCATGGAAAGCCATATTAAACAGCATATGATGGGTAATTTAGCAGTGAGTTGGTAAAAATACCGGTTTAAGACCAGAATTGACCGTAAAATGATTTAAAAAATTGTCGCAGAGTGCTATAATTGTAATGGATTGTGTAACTGGTAGAATGAATCCGGTTTAGAAAAAAGTTCTGCCTGCTATTCAGAACAATAAAACGGAGGGAAAGTACATGTATCCATATGAAAGTTTTCTGCAGGAATCAAATCAAATTCTCCAGAATTTATCAGATGATTTTGCGTATTATCTTTTGTATCTGGATTTTACGGATTTTCAGATGGTGAATCATTTCTATGGAATGGAAGCCGGGGACAGCCTTCTTCGGGCAATGGAGGAGGCTTTGAAAAGGGATCCCCAGGTCAGGACCTGTGTAAATATTTTTTCTGATCAGTTCCTCTGCCTGATACAGACAGAAAAAGACGTGGATGTGGAAAAAATCATCATATCTTATCAGCAGCGTTCCCGTCTGTTCCTTGAGGAACAGGGAACGAATTACCCTTTATGTACATTAAAGCTTTCCTGCGGTATCTGCAAAGTAACCGGCGGAAACTTAAAATATGCGGTGGACGGCGCCAATCTGGCGCGTAAGGAGGCGAAGAGGCGCGGCTCCTTAAGGGCATTTCCCTACAGTGACGCCATGCAGAAGCAGATGACCGATCAGTATGAGCTGGAGCGGGCTGTCAATGACTCCCTCCGGGAGGAAAGGTTCCTTTTTTATCTCCAGCCCAAGGTGGATCTGGAAACAGGCAGGACGATAGGGGCGGAGGCGCTGGCGAGAAGGGGCGGCCGTGACGGAAGCATTATTTATCCGGATGCTTTTCTTTCTGTCATGGAAGCCAATGGGAGCATTGTGGAGCTGGATATGCTGATTTACAGGAAGGTGTGCGCCTTCCTGGCAGATAGAAGGGAAAAAGGGCTGCCGGTGGTGCAGACTTCGGTAAACCTGTCGCGCCTGCATATCCATAATCCGGAAACCGCCGATATCATCCATTCTGTCGCGCAGGCTTATGAAATCCCGTCCGATCTTCTGGAGTTTGAATTGACGGAAACCATTCTGCTGGATGAATTTTCCGGAGCCAAGCAGCTGATTGACCGGCTGAGGGCGTACGGCTACCGGGTGTCCATAGATGATTTCGGCTCCGGCTATTCGGGAATCAATATATGGCAGGAGCTGAATTTTGATGTCCTGAAGCTGGACAAGAAGTTCCTTTCCACAAAAAAGGAACTGGTATACAGGAATGAAGCGATTGTACCGAATATGATAAATATTGCGCAGCGTCTTCATGTGCAGGTACTGTGCGAGGGTGTGGAAACGGAAGAGCAGTGCCTTTATCTGAAGCGGCTGGGCTGCCCGACGGGACAGGGGTATTATTTTTCCAGACCCATACCGCCGGAGGATTTTTATGCCCGGTATGAAAGCTCCGGCGGGTTTTACCAGGTGCCTTCCGAAAGGAATGTGCAGCAGGCCGAACCTGTGAAAAAAAAGACTGTGGAAAAGAAAAACGCAAAGAACGGGGAATATAAATTTGACAGAAGATGGTATCTGGCGGCAGGCCTGGCAGCGGTGATTTTCCTGAGTATTTCCGTAGCTCTGGCCGTTTCTTATTTTTATAATTCAGCGCGTTCGGAATTTACGCAGATCATGACGGAGAACCTGAATACCTATACCTCGGGCCAGCGTGAAGAAATACTGGCTGAAATGGACAGGATGAAAAATATGCTGGATGCATTGGCGGTTCTTATAGGACAGCAGGAAGATACGTATGCTGTGGAAGGATATCTGACCGCTTTAAGCGAGGCCAGGGAGGATGAGTGGTATATCTATACGAGTGAGAAAAAGCTGGAAGAGAGTATCCGGACCGGGAAAGCGCGGGAGGAGGACGCCCGGATAGTGGAACGTCTGAAGGAAGGCGAGACTGTCATTTCCGACATTACATATTCTGACAGGCTTGGCGGCCTGTACTGTATTACTATCGGCGTCCCGGTTTATCAAAACGGAAAGTTTGCAGGGACGCTTCGGGGCATTATCAATGCGGATATGCTTGTGGCCACATCTTTTTACCCTGCGGTACAGGGAAAGGTGTTCCGCTGTCTGATCACCGATGGGCAGGGCAATATCATCCCGGTGAAAAAAGGCGACGGGGAATGGGAAGGCAGCCTGGCGGACAGAATGGCCGAGGAAGGAATTGACGGCGATATCTGCAGGGATATGCTGAAGTACCTGGAGAATGGGGAAAATGCCAGCATCCGTGTGGGAGAAAGAGAAGGCGTGCCGATTTACTTTTCTGTAGTGGATCTGGGAATTAACGACTGGCATTATGTGGTGTGCTTCCAGGCGGATATGGCCAACAGCCATATGGAAAGGATTGTTTACCGTACCATGTGCGGAACTGTGGCTCTTCTGGTGGCAGTAGCCGTCTTCTGCGTTTTCCTCTTTTCGCTTTTCCTGAAAATGGCAAAGCATATCGGTGTGGAGGAACGGCGGTATTTGCTGCTGGAGCAGTTTTCCGATACGGTGCTGTTTGATTATGATATCCGGCGTGATATTATCCGGTTTACTCCCAATGCGGACAGGCTTTTCAGAATTCATGGCCTGGTGCAGAAGGATTTCCTGAAAAATATGGGGAACAGATATATTTACGGCGGTGATATTGAGGAAGTCAGCCAGCTGTTTTCCGGCCGGCTGAAGAAGGATAAAAAGGAAGTCCGCGTCAGGCTGATGTATCCTGACAGGGATAATTATTTCTGGACGCTGATCCAGTACCGCTATGATTACAAAAAGGGAACCGTTTCTTCCGTAGTTGGTAAGATTACGGACATTGAGGAACAAAAAAGGCATGAGGAGTATCTTCTGGAAATGTCGGAGACAGACGGCCTGACCGGTCTGCGCAACAAGCTGGCCACAGAGGTTGAAATCCGCAGGCGGCTTCAGGAGGAATGCATCGGACTGCTGTTCATGATTGATTTGGATAACTTCAAGCTGGTGAATGATTCTTATGGGCATGCCGGAGGCGATGAAGCCCTCTGCTTTGTGGGAAGCTGCCTGCAGAAGGTGTTCAGGGCCGATGATGTGATCGGCCGCATCGGCGGGGATGAGTGGATGGTATTTCTTAATTCCACGAACAGCCGGGAACTGGCAGGAAAGAAGGCAGAGCTTTTGATGCAGCATCTGAAGCTGGGCATGGAGCAGGGGATACCGCCATTATCCGTGAGCATAGGGATTTCCAGGTGCCCGGAGGACGGGAGTCAGTTTGTGGATCTGTTTAATGCGGCGGATCGCGCCATGTATGAGGCAAAAAGGAAAGGGAAAAACTGTTATTGCTTTTCCAGGCCGTATGGAACAAGGGCGGATAGGTAAAACGCCGGGAACCCGGCGGCGGGCATAAAGCCCGCGCGCCTTAATCAGTGAAGCGTTGTCCTGCCAGGAAGTATTTTATTCCGGGGTAACGGAGGGAAGGGAGCTTAAGTTGTTGTTTTCTGTTTCGTCAGGGATGGATTTCAGATATTCGGTATCCTTTCGGTGGGCGATGCCGACTCCCTGATTTCTCCGTCCTTTGCCAGGGCAACGCCTTCTTCCTTGGAAACCGTGGAGCCGTCGGAGAGCTGATAGCCGGTGATACGGCCGCTTTCCTTTACAAGACCCACGATATCCTTTGCATCACTTTTGGTCTGCGGAATGCTGTCCAGCGCATTTTTTGCCAGTGCAGAATCCGGTATCTCGTTATTATCCATGGTCAAATGTCCTTTCTTTCCAAGGCGGCCTGCCATATAGGGGCCGCGGTGTTTTTTCTCAGTTGCCGGCAGTTACAATACAGTCCCGGATGAACTGTGACAATTAGTATCCGCAGTACAAAAAAAGTTATTCAGATAACCGGCGGAATGTGATATGATATTGTTTTCAGGTAATAACTGTAAAGGTACAAAACAGTTATTCCAGATATTAAAAATGTGAGGGAGCAGATATGACAAGTGAGTTTGGCATGGCGGTTCATGCGCTTACCTTTTTAAACCATAAGGGGGAAATGGTTTCCAGCGAGGTGCTGGCGGAAAATATATGTACCAATCCGGCCCGTGTGCGCAAGGTTATGGCGAAGCTGAAAAGAGCGGGGCTGGTAACCACCAGGGAAGGGCTGGATGGAGGCTATTTATTCAACGGGCCTGCGGATAAGGTGACGCTTAGCATGATTGCGCAGGCGGTGGAGGCCAGGTTTGTATCTTCCTCCTGGAAGAGCGGGAACCAGGATATGGACTGCCTTGTGGCTTCGGGGATGGCCGGCCTTCTTGACGGAATTTATGATCAGCTGGATCGCCGCTGCTATGAAAGGCTGGAAAAACTGACAATTGAAGACATAAACGGAAAAATTTTCGGAGCCGGGTGACGAGCCTGGCTTTACCTTGTAAGGAGGGAAGGGGAAATGCGCGTTTCAAAGGCATCGGAGGAAAGAAGGCAGGAGATACTGGACGCGGCAATGCGGGTTTTTTATGAGAAGGGGTATGAAAAGACGTCCATCAGTGACATTGCGTTGAAGCTGGGGGTGGCGCAGGGGCTGATTTACAGGTATTTCAAATCAAAGGAGGCACTTTTTGACGGGGCGCTGGAAAATTATGCCGGACGGCTGGCTGAGCAGATGGGGGAAGCGATCAGGGACGGTCGGACAACGCTGCGGGAAAAGATTATGAGTACGCAGTCTTTCATCCATATTGAGGATGACGACAGCTATTATTATAAAATTTTCAACAGCCCGGACAAAAAAGGCGTCTATCAGAAGCTTTCACTGAAGGTGGCGGAGCGGCTGGTGCCTCATGTGACGGATGCGATCACGGAGGAGATGAAGCTGGGGCGTCTCACTGCGGTGGAGGATCCGGAAACGGTAGCTTCCTTTTGTGTCTACGGGCAGCTGGGGATATTATTCCGTGAAGATATCAGCGGCCTCCAGAAAGCGGAGAGGATCAGAAAGTTTGTTGCAGGACAGATACGGTAGGAAAAGGTGAGGGGCAATGGATAACAGGGACGGGTTGGAAAATCAGCTCTATAAGGCCGACTGGCTGAAGGAAGTACTGCAGACCGGCCGGATTGGCATGTGGATCGTGGAAGTGGATAATGAGACGGGAGAGTTTCGGATGTATCCGGATGAGCAGATGCACGTCCTGCTGGGAACGGAGCATATGGAGCTTACACCAAAGGAGCAGTTTGCCTTTTTCCAGGAGCGGATTGAGCCTGGCTACGAGAAAGCGGTCCAGGATTACACGGACAGAATGCTGAAAACGGGAGAACTGGCGGAGGTGGAGTACTACTGGAACCATCCGCAGATGGGAAAAATTTTTGTCAGATGCAGCGGCAAGGTCTATGAAAGGGAAGGGCAGATTTACCGTATCAGAGGGTATCATCAGGATATCACGGAACTGGTGCGGCTGAGAAAGACAAACCTTGTGCAGGGACAGCAGCTGAAGGAAACAGAAAGGCAAAAGCAGCGGTATAACAATCTTTTTCAGTCGGTGCTCTGCGGCATTATCCAGTATTCCATGATGGATAACGGGCTGGCGCGGTTTAAAAATGCCAACAAAGAAGCCATACGGATTCTGGGATATGAGGAACAGGAATTCTGGGAGAAGCAGGAATGGGATCTTACGTCCACCGTTTGTGAAGAAGACAGGGAGCGGATCATTAAGGGGATTGACGAACTGAAGGAAGCCGGGGATAAGTTCTTTTATGAATACCGCGTAAAGTGCAGGGACGGAAGAAAATGCTGGGTTATCGGAAGCGCTGAGCTTATCCGGGATCTGGACGATGAGCTGGTGGTGCAGAGCGTATTTCTGGATATTAACAGACGTAAGGAAATCGAGCAGAAGAACCGGCTGCTGGAGAAGCAGCTGGAGGCCGGGAATGAGTTCCTCCGCCTTTCCCTGGAGCATACATCCATATATGAGTTTTATTATGATCCTGTCAGCGGTATAGGGACGCTGCCTGAGCGCACCAGAGAATTCTATGGCCGGGAAACGCCGGTTTGCATCAATATGGCGGAAACCTTTGCCAGGGAATATGCGGCGCCGGAATATCATGATGCGTTTCTTCAGATGTTCCGGGCCATTGACAGGGGGGAACGGACCGCCACAGGCGAATTTATGGATCAGGACCGGAAGAACTGGCGGCGCATTACGCTTTCCGTCCTCCGGTATGACAGTACGGGGAAACCTGGCTACGTGGTGGGCATCACAGAGGATATTACCAAGGAAAAGGAGATGGAAATCGCCCTGAGAAAAGCCAGGACGCAGGATCCCCTGACCGGGCTTTATACCAGGGAAGCAGGTATTGCGCTTGTGAAGGAACGGCTGGAGCATAAGAGGGCGGATCAGGTCTGTGGCCTGATGCTTCTGGATATGGATAATTTTCAGAAAATCAACGACGTTTCCGGCAGCGTTTTTGCGGATGTGCTGCTTCAGGAAACGGCGGATGTATTGCGGCGGGAAACGAAGGATGAGGATATCCTCATCCGGCTGGGCGGCGATGAGTTCATGGTTTTTGTGGAAAACTGTACCAAGGCGGAAGCAGTGGTGCAGGGAAAGGCAATTGCCGAAAGGATACGCTGCCTTTTTCCCGATATGGAAGGGGAATCGGGCATTTCCGCCAGCATCGGCATGTGCGTCACCTCTGTTGTAGAGGATTACAGCGGGCTTTACCGCTGTGCGGAGAGCACGCTTCAATATTTGAAGAAAAACGGCAAGGGCCGGGCGGCCTGTTATCTGGATACCTCTAATGAGCTGGGCAGCTGGCTGACCAGCCTGTACCCGGACGAACTGCTGATTAACAGTGTCGGCAGCAGCAATCTGAGCGCTGATGAAGAACTGACCACCTTTGCGCTGGAGCTTCTCGGAAAAGCCAGGAACATCTCCGACGCCATGAACCTGCTGCTTGTCCGGATTGGAAAACGGATGAAGCTGGACAGGGTATGCATCAGTGAAGTCAACCATGAATACCGGAATGTCTCCTGCATTTACCAGTGGGCGGACAAGGCTGTGGGGTATCATGAGACGGAGCCGTTTTACTTAAGCCGGGAGGATCTGGAGCATATCCTCAGTGTTTACTCGGCAGACGGAACCAGTACGGAAAAGCTTATTTTCCATCAGCATATGATGCCCAGCGTGCTGCACGCCGCGTTCTGGAATGAGGGGACGTATGCAGGCGCTTTCTGCTGGGAAAAGAAGGAAGAGGGCTATGAATGGACGGATGAGGAGAAGCGGCTTATCAAGGAACTGGCCCGGATTATCAGCTCCTTTACCATGAAAGCGAGGGCGGATGCCGTCAGCCAGGCCAAGACGGATTTCCTTTCCCGTATGTCCCATGAGATCCGTACGCCCATGAATGCCATTATGGGGATGACTGCGATTGCGAAGACGGTTCTGGAGGATAAGGAAAAGATGGCGGAATGCCTTCATAAAATAGAAACGGCCAATACCTATCTGCTGCAGCTTATCAACGATATTCTTGATATGTCCCGCATTGAAAGCGGCAAGGTGGAGCTGAATATCCAGAGGAACGATTTGCATGAAATCATAAACAGCCTGAAAATTCTTATTGAGCCTCAGGCGGAAGCAAAAGGCATTATTTTCAGTACGGAAGTAAGCTGTGAGGAAAAACGGCCGATTATGGCAGACGATCTGCGCCTGAACCAGATATTGATTAATATTCTGGGAAATGCGGTGAAGTTTACGCCTCCGGGAGGCCATGTGACGCTGCGGGTTGAGCAGACAGATGCTGATGAAGAGCTGCTGCGGCTCCGTTTCAGTGTGACGGACGATGGGATCGGCATCCAGAAGGAGCGGCAGAAATCCATTTTTAATGCTTTTGAACAGGCAGAGGCCAGCACGGCCTCACAATACGGAGGGACGGGCCTGGGCCTTTCCATATCCAGCCGTCTGGTACAGATGATGGGCGGCAAGCTGGAGGTGGAAAGCGAGCCGGGTAAAGGATCCTGCTTCTATTTTACGCTTTCCATGCCCTTTGCCGGAGAACGCGGAGGGGATGCAGGGATGGAAAAGTCCGGCGCCGCTGCGGATTTTTCCGGAAAACGAATTCTGGTTGTGGAGGACAATGATATTAACCGGGAGATTGCGGTAACCCTTCTGGAAGGATGGGGATTTATGGCCGAGGAAGCTGTGAATGGAAAAGAAGCGGTGGAAAAATTCCTGGACGCTCCTCCATATTATTATGACGGTATTCTGATGGACATCAAAATGCCGGTTATGGACGGCCTGCAGGCAACAAGGTTTATCCGCATGTCGGAAAAGGAAGACAGCGTGAGCATCCCTATTATCGCCATGAGCGCCAATGCCTTCAGCGAGGATATGAAAAAGTCCATGGAAAGCGGCATGAACGGCCATCTTGTGAAGCCCATCGAGGTGGAGAAAACGAGGAAGCTGCTGGAAAAATGCATAAAATAAGCAGCTTGCAGAAAAAATATTGTAACTATTCGTAACTGTTCAGCAGGTCAGCGCATTTAGCTGCGCAGGCCAGCGCTTTGCGCTGACCGTAAGAAAGTGATTCAGGAGTGCTAAAATCCATCGCCAAAGGCGATTTAGGATGGATTTTAGCAGTAACTGTGAGGGGTACTGAACAGTTACAACTATTCAAATACGGAGGATTTATGAGTAACGGACAACATAAAAACGGGAATTTTACATCAACGTTAGGCTTTGTGATTGCCTGTGTGGGATCGGCAGTAGGGCTGGGAAATATCTGGATGTTTCCCTACCGCCTGGGACAGTACGGAGGGGCAGCCTTCCTGATTCCCTATCTGCTGTTTATCCTGTTGTTCGGCTGGGTCGGGCTGTCGGCAGAGTTTGCAGTGGGCAGAAAAGCGCGCACCGGGACCATAGGGGCCTATGGCTATTGTTTCGCGGCCAGGGACAGGGAAAAGACAGGAAAGGTGCTGGGCTGGTTCCCGCTGCTTGGCTCTCTTGGAATTGCCATCGGCTATTCCATTGTACTTGGCTGGGTGCTGCGTTCCCTTGCGGGGGCGGTAACGGGAAGCCTGTTTGAAACGGATGCTGCGGAGTATTTTGCACAGGCCACGGGGGCCTTTGGAAGCGTTCCCTGGCATTTTATCATTGTGGCGGTGGTTTCCGTGATTCTTCTGACGGGAGTGACCAAAGGGATTGAAAAAGTGAGCAAGGTTATGATGCCCCTGTTTTTTGTATTATTTGTGATACTGGCGGTGAGGGTGGCCTTCCTGCCGGGGGCGGCCAAAGGCTATGAGTTCCTGTTTGTGCCCAGATGGGAGGCGCTTCTGAAGGTGGATACCTGGGTTATGGCCATGGGACAGGCCTTTTTCTCCCTTTCAATTACAGGCTCCGGCATGATTGTATACGGGGCTTATCTGGATGATAAGGTGGATATCCCGGGGGCTTCGGTGCGGACGGCATTGTTTGATACGATGGCGGCGCTGCTTTCGGGGCTGGCTATAATGCCGGCGGTGTTTGCCTTCGGCATCGATGCGGGCAGCGGCCCGTCCCTGATTTTCATCACGCTTCCGGGCGTTTTCCGGCAGATGCCCATGGGAAGGCTGTTTGCGGCCTTTTTCTTCCTTTCCGTCAGCTTTGCGGGAATCACCTCCCTTATCAATATGTTTGAGGCGGTTATAGAAAGCTGGCAGACACAGTTCCGGATTTCCAGGTTCCTGTCCACGCTGCTGTGCGGCGGTATTACCTTTCTGGTGGGAGTATTTCTGGAGGAGGAAAGCAGGACCGGAAAATGGCTGGATACGGTATCCATCGCCATCGTGCCTCTGGGCGCCGTCCTGGGGGCCGTGTCGGTTTATTATGTGCTGGGCTATCCGAAAATCCGGGAGGAACTGGAAAAGGGACATAAGGGAAAATTATCAGACGCTTTTGGATTTACGGCAAAGTATATTTATGTGCCGCTGACAGTACTGGTATTGATTCTTGGATTTGTATATAAGGGAATTGGATGATTTTTATTAAAAAATAAGGTAAAGTGAGAATTTAACTTTATTATTTTAAAGAAAAAGAAGGTGCGGGGATGGAAATTACGGTATTAACGGAAAATACGGTAAGCCGCCGGGGCCTGCTCGCGGAGCATGGCCTTTCGGTACTGGTGGAAGAGGGAGGGAAACGCATCCTGTTTGACACGGGGCAGAGCGGCGTTTATATACATAATGCAGAACAGCTAGGTATCAGCCTGGAGGGGCTTGACGCCATCGTATTAAGCCACGGGCATTATGATCATACGGGAGGCCTGCCGGAATTTCCCGGAGAGGTCAGCTGTCCGGTCTATCTGAGCGGAAAGGCTCTGGAGGATAAATGGTGTCTGGCAGGGGATGGCAAAGGGAACCGCTGCATCGGCGTGCCCTGGCGGGAGGATGCGCGGGAGCTGGAACGGCTGCCTTTGATATTTACCTGGGAACAGGAGGAGATTTTTCCCGGTATTTATCTGCTGGGACAGATTTCCACCACAGTGCCTTCGGAAATGGGAGAAAAGCCCTTCCGTATCCTGCAGAACGGCAGATATCTGCCGGATACCATGGAAGATGAGCAGCTTCTTGTGATCCGCACGCCTCAGGGGCTGGCCGTTTTTGCCGGCTGCGCCCATCCGGGGATTTTAAGCTGTGTGGAGAAGGTAAAAAAGACCTTTCCCGGAGAAAAGCTTTATTCTTTGCTTGCCGGGATGCATCTGCGCGGCTGTCCGCAGGAACGGGTGGAGGAAACCATTACGGGTTTAAAGGAAGCGGGCTTTACGTATCTGATACCGCTGCACTGTACCGGGACGCTGGCCATTGCCCGGATGAAAATGGCATTCGGGAAGAGCTGCCTCATGGCGGAGGCGGGAAAGCATTTTTCTTTGTAAGCACAGTCAATAAGTATAAATTCCCTATTGACATATTCCTGAAATTGCTATAAGTTAATTAGTAACAGAAAAGAAAAAACCTGTGAGAAAGAGTAGTAAGCATCAAGAGGAAATATCCCAGAGAGCCGCAGCTGGTGGAAATGCGGTATAGGAACTCATGCTGAATGGACTTTTGAGGCCGGCCTGAACATGGTAATTTACCCAGTAGGCGCCGGCGGGAATCCGGACCCGTTATCAGACCGGCGTGCATAGTTGTGCATGCATATGGCAGGATTGCAGTCCTGGCCGTATGGAAAGAGTGGACGAAGCGTCAATTTGAGTGGTACCGCGATAATAGGATTATTACCGCCTCAAGAATTTCCCTTGCCGGGAGATCCTGAGGCGGTTTTTTGTTTTTACAGGAAATCAGATCCTGTGGAATCAAGCCTTGGTTCGCTGGTTCGCTGGTTCGCGTACAGAACGATACCGCCCCTTTCATTATCAAAAACCCGCCTTAAGAAGAAGGCGCTTTCCCCTGTCAGGTTGTCTGTCTATTTAAGAAAAGGAGATAAAACTATGGCAAACAAAGAAATTCCCTACAAAATCTATCTGGAAGAATCGGAGATGCCCAGGCAGTGGTACAATGTGAGAGCCGACATGAAGAATAAGCCGGCGCCGCTTTTAAATCCTGCAACCCTGCAGCCCATGACCTTTGAGGAGCTGCGTCCTGTATTCTGTGATGAACTGGTAAAGCAGGAGCTGAATGATACGGATGCCTACATCGACATTCCGGAGGAAATCAGAAAATTTTATAAAATGTACCGTCCGTCACCCCTGGTAAGAGCGTACTGCCTGGAAGAGAAGCTGCAGACGCCTGCCAAGATTTATTATAAATTTGAAGGAAACAACACCAGCGGCAGCCACAAGCTCAATTCCGCCATCGCCCAGGCCTACTATGCAAAGCAGCAGGGACTGAAGGGCGTTACCACGGAAACCGGAGCCGGACAGTGGGGCACCGCGCTTTCCATGGCCTGTTCCTATTTCGGGCTGGACTGCCAGGTATATATGGTAAAGGTATCCTATGAGCAGAAGCCCTTCCGCCGTGAAGTAATGCGTACCTATGGGGCAAAGGTTACCCCTTCCCCTTCTGAATTTACCGAAGTGGGAAGAAAGATTCTTATGGAGCATCCCGGAACCTCAGGAAGCCTTGGCTGTGCCATTTCCGAAGCGGTGGAAGCGGCGACCAAGCAGGAAGGCTACCGTTACGTACTGGGAAGCGTGCTCTCCCAGGTACTGCTTCATCAGACGATTATCGGTCTGGAAACCAAGACCGCGCTTGATAAATACGATATCGTGCCGGATATCATCATCGGATGTGCCGGCGGCGGCTCCAACCTGGGCGGCCTGATTTCCCCGTTTGTGGGAGAGGTGCTCAGAGGGGAAAAGGATTATAAATTCATTGCAGTAGAGCCTGCTTCCTGCCCCAGCCTTACCAGAGGAAAATATGTATATGACTTCTGCGATACCGGTAAGGTCTGCCCCCTGGCTAAAATGTATACGCTGGGCAGCGGCTTCATCCCTTCCGCCAACCATGCAGGCGGCCTGCGTTACCACGGCATGAGCTCTATCCTGTCCCAGCTGTACGATGATGGCTATATCGAAGCCCGCAGCGTGGAGCAGACAGCGGTATTCGAAGCGGCTGAGCAGTTCGCAAGAGTGGAAGGCATCCTTCCCGCTCCGGAAAGCAGCCATGCGATCCGCGTAGCTATTGACGAGGCGATGAAGTGCAAGGAAACCGGAGAAGAAAAGACCATCGTATTCGGCCTTACCGGAACCGGCTACTTTGATATGGTGGCCTATGAGAAATTCCATAATGGAGAAATGAAAGATTATATTCCCACCGATGCCGACCTGCAGGCTGGTTTCGACGGAATCCCCAGATTCCCGGGCAATAATATCTGATATAAAAACGGCGTCCCTCATATATTGGCAGCATGTCAATATTGAGGCGGCGCCGTTTTTTTGTGGCTTATATTCCGGACGGATGGCTTGCAAGGATTTTAGCATAGTGATAAACTGAATACCAAAGACTACCGGAAATGCCGGGAGAATATTACCGCAGTTTGCGGCGGTCCGGCCTTTGGCGCAGCTGTGAAGGGACGGAACCGTTACTTTCTGCCATAAAAAAGGAGGGCAAGTTAATTGAACAGGAAAAAAGCAGGGATGATAGCGGCGGCAGCAGCTCTGCCAGCGGCGGTAATGGCCGGCGGCGTGGCCTTTTTCTTCAATTATTCCGTTGTAAGAATGAAAAAAAAGAAGAAGAAAAAGAAAAAAGTGCCTGAACTTAAGGCTGGACAGGGCCTGACCTTTGACTGCTTCCGTGATAAGATAGACGAAGGCATAGCCTGGTTTAAGGCTCAGCAGCCGGAAAAAATCACACTCACAAGCTATGACGGGCTGAGGCTGTCAGCCTATCTGCTTCCGGCACAAACGGATAGCAATAAAGTTCTTTTGCTTATGCACGGCTACCGGGCGGACGGGTATTCCGATTTTGCGGGGCTGTTTAAATTTTACCATGACCAGGGGTATCATCTTCTGGTACCCCACCAGAGAAGCCATGCGGACAGCGAAGGAAAATATATCTGTTTTGGCGTTAAGGAACGGTTTGACTGTAAGATGTGGGCGGAATACGCTGTGCGCCGTTTTGGAAAGGACTGCAATCTGTATATGTCAGGAATTTCCATGGGCAGCTCAACGGTGCTTATGGCCGTGGGGCTGGGCCTGCCGGAGAATGTGAGGGGCATAATTGCGGACTGCGGCTTTACCAGCCCTTACGATATTTTCAGGCATGTGATGCAGCTTCAGTTTAAGCTGCCGCTGTTTCCGCTGATGAACCTGACCGAGGCGGTGAACCGGAAGAAAGCGGGCTTTGGCTATAAGGATGTTTCCACGTTGGATATTTTGAAAAACTGCAGCATTCCGATTCTGTTTATCCATGGAGGAAAGGATGAGTTCGTGCCCACGCAGATGACGCTGGATAATTATTCTGCCTGTGCAGGGCCGAAGGAGCTGCTTATTGTGCCGGAAGCGGCCCATGGAACCTCTAATTTTGTGGAGCCGGTGCGTTATCGTGAAACGGTTCTCAGATTTATGAAGAAATACGAAAAATAAGAGTGTGGTTATATGAGTGCACGACCGATCATTTTCCATATAGATGTTAACAGCGCCTTTTTAAGCTGGAGCGCGGCATACCGGCGCCATGTGCTGGGAGAGGAGCCTGACCTGAGGACGGTGCCGTCCATTGTGGGCGGCGATCAGGAGGCTCGCCATGGTATTGTGCTTGCCAAGAGCACGCCGGCCAAGAAATATGGGATTCAGACAGGGGAGCCGATAGTGGCAGCCCGGAAGAAATGCCCGAACCTGATCATTATCCCTCCGGATTTCCATCTGTATGTGGAAAATTCGAAGGCTCTGATATCGCTGCTGAAAAGCTATTCCGACCATGTGGTCCAGTACAGCATTGATGAAGCCTGGGCGGATTTTACCGGCTATGAGATGCTTTACGGGGATCCGGTGGAATTTGCCTGGAAGCTGAAGGATCAGATCCGGGAGGAACTGGGCTTCACCGTAAACATCGGTGTGTCCAGCAACCGCCTTTTGGCCAAAATGGCCGGGGATTTCAAAAAACCGGATTTGGTACATACCCTGTTCCCGGAGGAAATTGAAGAAAAAATGTGGCCGCTCCCGGTGGAAAGGCTGTTTCTGGTGGGAAAAGCAGCTGCAGACCGGCTGCACAGCCTGGGAATTTATACAATAGGAGATCTGGCCCGTTCGGATGTGGACGCTCTGAAGGCCCATATGAAAAAGCATGGCGAGGTTATCTGGAATTATGCATGGGGACGTGAGGAAGAGGACACACTGGAAGCAAAGGAAGGCAATAAGGCCTACGGAAACAGCATGACCACGCCTGTAAATGTTACGGATGTGAAGTACGCCAGACAGATCCTTTTATCCCTGTGTGAAACCGTGGGCATGCGCCTTCGGGCGGATCATGTGAAAATAAGCTGTGTGAGCATCACGCTTCGTACGTCAAATTTTGAAAACAGAAACAGGCAGATGCAGCTGAGCAGCGCAACGGATGTGACAGAGGAAATCTATGAGGCGGCCTGCCGTCTTTATGACGAGCTGTGGGATGGAAGGCCGCTGCGGCTGATTGGTGTATCCACCTCCCGGGTTTCCCATGAGGAATACCGTCAGTATAATCTGTTCGATATGGAAAAATACGACAAGCTGGAAAAATGTGACCGCGCCATTGACAGCATCCGAGCCAAATTCGGGGAGGATTCCGTCATGAGGGCCAGTTTTCTCAAAAGCAATATTGCCCACACGGGACGCGGGCTGAATAAGGAGAAACGGGCTGAGGCAATTTCAGGCACGGACTGGGAGAAGGAAGAATGAGCTGTCAGGCAGAACGGGCGGCAGGAAGCGTCCGGGGAGAAAAAAAGTGATAAGATTTATGAAATCAAAATTCAGGAGAGGAATGCCTCAGGCAGCGGTACTGCTGGCAGTTTTGCTGGCGGTGCTGACGGCGGGCTGCGGAAATAATGCGGCGGCGCCGGAAATGACGGATCGGGGGAATAAGAAGAATCAGTCTGACGCAGAGGTAACGTCTGCTCCTGAAAAAGCAGGGAACAGAAAGCCGGAGCTGAAGGATATCGGCGGAGAGGAAATTATTTCAACCAGGCAGGAGATTCCCGCGGAACCGGCGGCAAAGGAAAGAAATGAAGAGAAGCTGCTGCCGGATAAGGAAGAAAAGCCTGCGGAGGAAGCGCCCGGGGATGAGGAAAACGCCGGGAACAGGGAGACGGCAGCTGAAAATGTGCAGGATACGGACAGGGAAGAAGCCGGAAACGGTCCCTGCCCGGAGGGAGACAGGCAGGATTCAGTAAAATCAGCCGCCCTGCAGGTGGAGGAACAGACCATCATTGTCCCCGGACTGAAAGGCGCCTACCGGTATCTTTTCCTTTCGGATACCCATATCATTACGCTGAACGGGGAAGAGACACAGCAGCAGCTGGAAAATGCGCTTCCCAGAAGAGATACGCTGTTTCTGGATGCACAGGGAAGAAAGCCTGAGGAAACCTTTCCGGCCTGGATGGCATATGCCAATGAACAGAAGGTGGACGGCGTGCTGCTCGGCGGGGACATCATTGATTTCCCGTCTCAGTCCAATCTGGACTTTTTGGAAGAAAACCTGGGGAAACTGGAAATGCCCGTGCTCTATGTGCCGGGCAATCATGACTGGACCTATCCCTGGGAATATATGACGGAAAAAGGCAAAAACGAATATCTGACGGCCCTGGCCCCCTTTATGCGGGGCACGCCTGCGGCACAGGTGCTGGAAAATGAGGAACTTATATTTTTAGGAGTGGATGACAGCAGCAACCAGATTGATCCCGCGGCGCTGGAGACGGTCAGAAAAGCGTTGGAGAAGGGCAAGCCGGTGATTATCCTCCAGCATGTGCCTTTTGCCGCGGAGAAGCTGGTGCGGGAGGCTGCCCAGGTATGGAAGAATCCTGTTTCGCTGGGAATGGGGGCGGCGGGAGGCATTTACCCGAATGAAGCATCCCTGGAATATATGAAGCTTGTACTGGGAGACACAAGCCCGGTAAAGGCTGTCCTGGCCGGACATATCCATATGAGGGAGACGGATGTGGTGGCGGAAAACAGCGGAATTGTCCAATATACGGCGCCGCCGGGGTATCTGGGGCAGGCAATTCTGCTTACGGTTACCGGGGATGCGCCGGAAGCCATTCGGGAGCCTGCCGCGCAGGAGGAATCTTCTGTGGATTACCTGCGTTGATGCATCGCAAAAATGAGCAAAAGGTCCGGAAGGCCGGCACAGTAAGTGCGCCGCTTGACGGACCTTTTAAAAAGCAATAAAAAAACCGGAACGAATAACCGTTCCGGCTTTTAAGCAGTGCAGGAAAAGAGACTTGAACTCTCATGGTATTACTACCACACGGACCTGAACCGTGCGCGTCTGCCAATTCCGCCATTCCTGCGCGACAAAATGTATTTTATATGATCTGAGATAAAATGTCAATACATAATTCTTATTTTTTTTACAGAAAAAATAATATTTTATAGATTGTCATAAGCTCTTTAACCTGATATAACAAAAGCATACCCTGCCGATTATTTCACTGAAAAGGGGAGAGGGGTAATGCTGTCTGTCATGTAAGTACGGCAGCTGGAAAATTATCAGAGAAAGCAAAGGAGCTTAGAAATGAAAGTCATGCATTCTGAATGGAGCGGCCGGATCCGGCATTGGATAAGGACGCTGAAGGACGATTTTTACGAACCGCTGGGAGAGTTCCGGTGGGAAGGACACAGGACGATGGAGCACATCAGTCCTGAGCAGGCGCTGGGGCTTGCGTTTGAGCAGGTACAGCCGGGATTCACATGGGGGAATACTTATGAATACTGCTGGTTCAGAAGCCGGATAGAGCTTCCTGGCCGGGCGGAGGGGAAAAGGATTGTAATGAATCTGAAGCCGGGCGGGGAATCCACCCTGTTCGTCAATGGACGTTCCTTCGGCACCTACAGGGCTGACTGGGTATCCGAACCCCATCATTACATGGAAGACAATACACTGACACGGTCGGGAAAAGCCGGAGAGAGCTATGAGGTGCTCATGGAGACCTATGCGGGGCATTATTATCCCGAATGCCCTGACGGAGGCTGCGCAACCGGTCCCGTGCTTCCCGGTTCCTTTACGGATCCATTGACGGAAGGGGCCAGAAGGACGCTGGGAGTATGCACCTACGGCATCTGGGATGAGGATGCCTACCAGCTGTACATGGACGTGGATACACTGGGCAAGCTGCTGGAAACTCTGGATGAGACCTCCCTGCGTGCGGCAAAAATCGCTAAGGCGCTGGAGCAGTTCACCCTGATTGTGGATTTTGAACAGGACAAGGAAAAAAGAACGGAAAGCTACCGGGCTGCCAGAGAAGCGCTGAAACCGGCGATGGAAGCTGTTAACGGTTCGACCATGCCTGTTTTTTACGCGGTGGGAAACGCCCATCTGGATCTGGCATGGCTGTGGCCCATGGCGGAAACCCACAGGAAAACCGAGCGTACCTTTGCGGCACAGCTCCGTCTTCTGGAAGAATATCCGGAATATAAATTCATCCAGAGCCAGCCGGCCTCCTATGAAATGTGCAGAAAATATTATCCGGAGCTGTTTGAACGGATTAAGGAAGCGATCCGCGCAGGACAGTGGATTGCGGACGGCGCCATGTGGGTGGAGCCGGATACCAACATGACCAGCGGCGAGTCCCTGGTCAGACAGCTGATTCATGGAAAACGTTATTATAAGGAAGAACTGGGTGTGGACAGCCAGGTTCTCTGGCTGCCGGATACCTTTGGCTACACGGCGGCCCTTCCTCAGATCCTGCGCGGCTGCGGCGTAAAATACCTGGTTACCCAGAAGATATTCTGGTCCTATAATGAAGGGGATCAGTTCCCTTATCACTATTTTACATGGGAAGGCATGGACGGCTCCCGCGTGGATTCCTTCCTGCCCACCAGCTACACCTACCGCACGGACCCGAAAGAAATCAACCAGGTATGGAAAAACAGGACGCAGATCCAGGATCTGGATGCATTCCTCCTGCCCTTCGGCTACGGGGACGGAGGCGGCGGCCCGTCCAGGGATTACGTGGAATATGCACTGCGCCAGAAGGACCTGGAGGGCGGCGTGAAGGTGAAAATGGAAGGCCCCAGGGAATTCTTCGAGGAAATGCAGGAGCAGGGAGGCCCCGCCAACACCTATGTGGGAGAGCTTTATTTCAGCGCCCACCGCGGAACCTATACCTCCCAGGCCATGGTAAAGAAGAACAACAGAAGATGCGAGCTTGCATTGCGTGAAATGGAAATGTGGAGCTGCCTGGCGGCATCCAGGGGCTGGGAATATCCCCTTGAGAAAGCGGATGCGCTGTGGAAACAGCTGCTCCTGCATCAGTTCCACGACATCCTTCCCGGCTCCTCCATCGCGAGGGTTTATGTGGAGGCGGAAGAGGCCTTTACAGAGCTCCTTAAGGGAGCGGCGGATATTACCCAAAATGCAGTAAAGGCAGTTCTTAACGGCAGCGAAGACTCGGTTACGGTATTCAACTCCCTGAGCTTTGGCAGGAAAGCGCTGGTAACGCTTCCGGAGGCCTTTGCAACGGGGGCGGAAACGGCAGACGGCCGTAAGGTGCCTGTCCAGGTGATGGACGGAACGGTAAAGGCGCTGGTTGAACTTCCTTCCTGCGGCGCTGTTGCCCTGATTCCAGCCACGCAGCCTGCGGAACCGGAATACATAGCGGCTGTAACAGAAGAGAACCCTGCGTCATCCGTTACGGAAACAGAAGACGGCTTCCTGATGGAAAATACGCAAATCAGGGCCTGCGTAAACAGGTGCGGCGAGGTGATCTCCTTTATCCTTAAGGAATCCGGCAGGGAGTTTGCGGCAGAACCCATGAACCGTTTCCACCTGTATAAGGATGTCCCCCGCCTTTTTGACGCCTGGGATATTGATTCCAACTACCGTGAACAGGAAGTGGAAGCCGCTGTGGACGTGAAGGTGGAAATCCAGTCCCAGGGCCTGGAAGCCATCCTGAAGGTGACCGGCCGTATCAGCGAATCCTCTTATACACAGTATATCCGCCTGGCTGCGGATAGTAGAAGGCTGGTATTCGATACCGAGGTGGACTGGAAGGAGCTTCACCGTCTGTGGAAAACCGCATTCCCCGTACAGGTATATGCGGAAAACGGCATCAATGAAATGCAGTTTGGTTACGTGGAAAGACCTGCCCACCGTTCCAAAGCCTATGACAAGGATCGCTTTGAAGTCTGCAACCACCGCTACAGCGCGCTGTGTGATGGCTCCCACGGGGCGGCAGTACTGAACGACTGCAAGTATGGTATCAGCATGAACGGAAACAGCCTGGAGCTGACGCTGCTGCGTGCGCCTTCCGCGCCGGAAATGCGCGCGGACAACAGAGTACATCAGTTTACCTATGCGTTTACCGCCTGGGAAGGCTCCTTTACGGACTGCGATGTGGTGCGCCAGGGTTATGAGCTGAATGTCCCCGCGCTGACCATGCCCGGAGCCTGCGAGAGCTTCAGCCTGGCATCCATCGATAAGGAAAATATTATTCTGGATACGATGAAGCCTGCGGAGGACGGAAGCGGCGATATTATCCTCAGACTTTATGAATCCAAGAAAGCGGCGGTTACGGCAAGAGTTCATGTGGAACTGGAAGGCTGCCGCGCTTACCTGTGCGATATGCTGGAAAATGTGCAGGAAGAGGCTGTGATGGAAAACGGCGACATGCTGCTGGATTTCAGGGCCTTTGAGGTGAAGACTGTAAGACTTAAAAGAGCAGGGAAATAAAGTGCTATAGAGGAGAACCGAACGCGGCGGCCAGCTGGCCCCCACGCTCGGTTCTTTCCACTGGTGGTTTTTCTGTGCATTCAGAAGTCTGTCCTGTGGGACATTTGATATCCGGCCCATCCGCTTGACAGCCATGTGGAAAAACTGAAATAGCATGCTTTTCGCTGGCCTAAATGCATAGACAATATGATTATCTTATAACTTCATAGGCAAAGAGATATGAATACTTAATCCATGTGGAATTGTATCTGCAAATTGGATTATTCCCTGATGTGCTTTCACAATTTGCATCACGATTTTAAGCCCCAGCCCATGTTCTGTTTCTCCCGTCTGTTTTTGCGTACTGGAAATATCTTTGCCGCTGTTCAATGCGTTTAATTGCAGCTCACTTATCCCATATCCATTGTCTGTCACAGAAAAAGTACACATTGCATCACAACTTCCCACTGACACCTGTATTGTGCATCCATCAGGATTATGAACGATACAGTTTCGTATCAGATTATTCAGCATCCGACTAAGTAAAGCCTGATCCCCGACAAGCGAGAGGTTTTTACCGGGATTATCTTCCGACAACTCCAATTCATAAAGTTCTGATATTCCGTCATTCAATACTTCACTCACAACCTGACGGGCTAACTCTACCGGATCAATCTTTTGTTTCTGCAGGGGCTGTATTGAGTATTCCAGTTTTGTTGTCAAATTCAAATCTGCTACCAGGTTTTTTAATTTCTCACTGTACCTTCGGATAATCCCTGCCTGCTTTCTGGTAGCTTCCGGTAAAGATACCGTGTCCTCAATTTCACTTGCATATCCTAAAACAATGGAAAGAGGTGTTCGTATATCATGGGAAATCCCCCGGATCCACTCTGCACGTGTGTTGTCCTTTTTCAGCAGGTAATCCCCGGCTCTATTCAAACTGGCGCTGATTTCTGCCAACTCCCCGCTTTCTTTCAGGCAGACAGGATTTCCGGTGGAGAGATGCCGTATGCCGTTCAAAATCGGCACCATAGCTTTTTCCACCCGATGAGCATTCCGGATAAAAAGATACAGCATTAAAAAAAAGTTAATACTGATAGCGGCCAATAGTCCAAACGCTATCGGCCCAACATACTGAGTTTTGATTGAAATGTAGTAATTCACTATGTCTTCCTGTGGAAAACCAACTACCAAAAGGCTATCCTGTCTGTTCCAAATATTAACCGGATAATCGTTGAGATACCAACGGCTGAACATGGCGACGTCCATAGATGAATAATGACGCGGCAGTTCTTCAGGCAGTTTTTCCTCCCAAACAACCATGCCATCCCCGTCTAAAATCATAGCCCAGGCATTTGCCTCATTTAGCATTTCTGTTACCTGCCCATCTCCCACAAATTGCCCATCTTCCAACACAATATGATTTGAAAGATTTTCAATAGGAAAATTTGAGTCTGCTACATTCTCCAAATAAGCAACTGCCAGATATGAGCCTATTAAAAGCATATTAACAACCAGAAAAAAGACCACAATGCCAATCGCAGAAAAGACATAGCGTCGGAAAAACCGTTCTGATACGTTCAAGTCTGTACCCCCTTTATATTCAGACGATATCCGATTCCTTTGATCGTCACAAGGGCAACTGGCTTTGAGGGATTTTCTTCAATCTTTTCTCTCAAATGCCGGATGTGAGTTGCCAATGTACTTTCATATCCCTGCCAGAAGTCGCCGCAAATGGCCTGACATAATGCGCCGGCAGTAACTATCCGGCCTGCGTTTTCATACAACTTTTCAAAAAGCTGAAACTCTTTGGCTGTCAATGTAATAACTTCCTCATTACGCTGAACTATTGCTTTTTCCAGATCAACAACAGCAGTGTCAAAGAACACCTTACGTTCTTTCTCAGGATAAACCCGATTTAATATGGCCTGCACACGAAACAGCAATTCTTTAGGCAAGAATGGTTTAAGGAGATAATCGTCAGCACCATTTTCAAAGCCTGTAAATTTGTCCTCTGCTTCACCGTGGGCGGTTAGCATAAGGACAGGGACTTTGCTTACCTTTCGTATTTCCCTCAATGTGGTAAAACCGTCCATCCCTGGCATCATAACATCAAGAATCACCATATCCGGTTGTTTTTCTTTGCATATTTTTAATGCAGCTTCACCAGAGACTGCCGTCAACACCTGTGTAAATCCTGCCCTCTCAAAAATGGACTTCACCATTTCCAATAGCTCGGCTTCATCGTCCGCTATAAGAATCATTCTGTCATTCATAAAGCACCACCTTTTCTTTACTGCTCTAATTATACCGTAAGATAGGCTGATTGCCTATTCTGGCATTGAAATCTCAAAGTAAACTCAAGATTGGCTTAAAGTTATCTCAAAGTTGGTGTGCTATGCTGATTGCGAAACCAAAAAGGAGGCGCAAGCTATATGAATGATTACATTATTGAAACGCATAATCTGACGAAAAAATACGGAAATCAAACCAGCGTTTCCCAGCTGAATATCCATGTAAAAAAAGGTCGTATTTATGGCCTGCTGGGACGCAATGGCGCAGGCAAAACCACCACCATGCGGATGCTTGTGGGGCTGACGGCCCCCACTTCCGGCGAGGCTGTGGTTTTGGGCATGCCCTTTAAAGGCAACGAAAAGAAAATTCTTCCCCACATTGGCAGTCTGATCGAGTCACCGGGCTTTTATCCCAATTTGACCGGCACGGAAAATCTGAAAATATTTGCCGAGTTACGGGGCTTGAAGAACCCCAATTGCATCAAAGGCGCTTTGGAACTTGTCAATCTGCCTTACAGGGATAAAAAGTTGTTTTCGCAATATTCTCTCGGAATGAAACAGCGGTTGGCAATTGCGTTGGCCGTCATGCACAATCCGGAATTGCTGATTCTGGACGAGCCGATTAACGGCCTTGATCCCATCGGAATTGCAGAGGTACGCGATTTTATCCGGGAATTGTGTGATGCCGGCGGTAAAACCATTTTAATTTCCAGCCACATTCTTTCAGAAATCTCCCTGCTGGCGGATGATGTGGGGATTATCGGCCACGGCAGACTGTTGGAGGAAGAAAGCCTGAAAGAATTGGAGGCTAAAAACGCCAAATATATTCATTTCTGCGTATCGGATGCGCAAAAAGCCGCGCAGGTAATTGCCACTGCATTTCGGAGCAAGGACATTCAGCTTGCAGATGCCAATAATCTGTACCTCTATGATACAGCTCTTCCGGTAGCGAGGATAAACCGTTCTTTTATCGAGGCCGGCATTGATATTCAGGAAGCGCATCTTTGTGAGAATACTTTGGAGGATTACTTCAAGGAAATAACAGGAGGTGAGGGAATTGCTTAACTTGATAAGGTGCGAGTTTTGGAAACTGAAGAGAAAAAAGTTCGTGCAGCTGGTATTGGCAGCCTCTTTTTTGTTTCCCATCCCATTGACCGCCATTATCTATTATCTGAACATGGCACAGGATAAATACGTAACGAAAGCGGCAGCCTTTGATGCTCTTTGGCAATCCGTGATTGGTTTGGGCATGCTGCTGCTTCTCCCTTGTATCTTAGGTATTGTGGCAGCGATCCTTATTTTTATGGAACGGGACAACGATACCTTCAAGAACCTGCGGACAATTCCGATAACGAGTTTACAGATGATTGTCGTAAAGTGTATTGTACTGTTATTACTCAGTATCGTATTTTGTGTTTCATCAACTGTAGCATCTATTCTTTGCGGTTTTGTCTTTTTCGGAGTGACAGATATTTTGTTTAAGCTTCTGTTTTCTGCCATTTATGGGTTGTTGATTGCAATTAGCGCGCTGCCGCTTGTGCTTTTGATTATATTTTTCAGCCGCTCTTATATCTTTTCCATAATGCTTTGTGTGTTTTATAGTGTATTCAATCTTCTTTCCGCTTTTTCTATGACAGCGCTTCCGAAATGGCTTGTGCTTACTTTACCTACACCGAGCATTATGATGTGGGGAACAGAGCAAATGTCATCTCGTATTACAGTCAGCGACACAGAGGATTTGCAAAAGTTTGTTCAAATGGAGCTGGTTCCTTCCACGCCTCAGCTGATTGTAACCCTGGGCGCAATTGGAGCTGTTTCCCTTCTTCTGGCAGTCTGTCTTTACAAGAAAAGGAGTGAGTGAAATGGTGACAATCATAAAGACAGAGTTTGTAAAATTGAAAAGATACTTTATTATCTGGATCGGCGTTTCCCTTATGCTTCTTACAGTCTTGCTGACTTTGTTTACCACAATGGCCGATGACGGAATGGTATGGGATTTCCAGTTTCTTTTTGAACAGGTAGTTAAGAATTTTGTAACGATGATTTTTCCCATGTGTATCACATTGATTAGCGGATATATGATTTCCCGCGAATATACAGATGACACATTAAAAAATATTGAAACCTTACCAATTTCATTACAGAAACTTTTAGCGGGCAAATTGATTGTCTCCGCAGTCCTGTCACTTTTTTTAGGAGCAGTGTGCTTTGCGTTCACAGTCATTGCGAACTTCATCATGGGATATGATGGCTTTGCATTACTCCCTGCAATAACCGGGCTTGTGCAAATGACATTATTAGGCTTTTTTCTCTACTTAACAATGCTTCCAATCATTGTACTGACAAGCCGACAGAAAGGCGGCTTCCTTGTGGGTGTTATTGTGGCTTTTGTATATGGGTTTATAGGAATGTTTGCAAATGGAGCATTGCAATCTATTTATCCCGTTACTGCTGCCCTTGGTATAATCAATTATCGGGCTGGCGCAGAAGGCATTGCTTGGAACATTGGATTATGCTTCATTAGTGTTCTTACTATGTGCGCTGTCGGAATTGCTTTGATGTTTATTAAATCAAAACCGCAGGAAAAAGAAATTTGAGGCCATCATTTCTGTAATTTTATATCAGCTTTTATAAAAACAGTAAGTGTTAAGTTTTTGGTTGATATTATTAAATGAGTATGTTATTATTATTTCGTCACACAGCAGTATCTATGCTGCTGCATTATTCGGCCGTCCGGCCGTTCTTTCATTTCGGCGCTTCCCTTTCGAAGCAACAATCCGTAAATGGCAAAAACTTAATACCAGGAGGAATGTTTATGGAAAACAAGCTCAAAAATTATTTTCCGCTTATCAGGGAAAGAAAGGAGGTGTTGAAGGAAATCGGCGGGAACAGCAGATTACAGGCGTTGTACCAGAACTGGATGCCTGAATGGCAGGAAGAATTTCTGGATTTCTGCACAGGTATGAAGGGCGTAAAGATCCTCTATGATTCCTTTTTCAAGGAAATCATGAGTCCGGAATATACGCCTGACAGGCTGAACCGTTTTCTGTCCCTGCTGCTTGGGAAAAAGGTGGTAATCCGTCAGGTGCTGCCCAATGAGGGCGGAAGGATTGCGGACGAAAGTACGCTGCTGGTTACGGATATCCTGGTGGAATTCGAGGACGGAAGCCTGGCGGATGTGGAGATTCAGAAGCTGGGCTACGCTTTCCCGGGAGAACGCAGCGCCTGTTATGCGGCGGATCTGCTGCTGAGACAGTATAAAAGGGCGCGGGATAAGAGAAACAGGGAAAAGGGGAAGTTCAGTTACAAAGACATCAAGAATATATATGTCATAGTTCTTTTCGAGAAAAGCCCTGTGGAATTCCATTCTATGGAGAAGGAATATCTGCATAAATCGGCCTGGAGCTTTGATACGGGGCTGGAACTGGATTTATTACAAAATTTTATCTTTATAACGCTTGACATATTTCAAAAAAACATGGAGAATAAAAGTATAGATAACGAGCTGGAGGCGTGGCTGATGTTTTACAGCACGCAGGATCCGGAACGGATAATCGATCTGATAAATAAATACCCAATGTTCAGACAGATGTATGGAGACGTATATGAAGTCTGCCGGAATGTGGAGAAGGTGATGGGAATGTTTTCGGAAGAGTTAAGAGAGTTGGATCGGAACACAGTGCAGTATATGATTGACGAGATGCAGGCAACAATAGATGCACAGGCTGCTGCATTGGAAGAAGAGAAAAAAAGGCACGAGGAAGAGAAAAAAAGATACGAGGAAGAGAAAAAAAGGCGTGAGAAAGAGAAAAAAAGGCATGAGGAAGAAATGCAGGAGCTGATTGCTGCGCAGGCAGTCTCACTTGAGAAGGCTTTGAAGCGAATAGAAGAACTGGAAAGGAAAAGTGGTTCTGAACCTGCAGAATAAGCCGAAGAAATGTTTGATGGAACCTGATATTTGCTGCTGAGCATTTTATATTGTAAATGCTCAGCCAAACATGGAATTCCTCTTTCTTTTGTTGAAAAAACGTAAATAATAGCATCCAGACTCTGCGTGATATGCTGCCAACGCGGGTAGGGATGCTATTTTTTTAGTCAGTTAATGAACAGTATGGAGGAAGCGAATGTTACTTTTGAAGGAATGAAGCAGTAACAGTTTGGCCGAAGGCTGAACTGTTACATCAGCTTTTATAAAAATAATAGTTTCGACTGGCACTATTTTGTGATAAAGTTAATTCATAATTATAATATTATAATTTAACAGGGGGATTTAACCATGCAAAAGAAAATGAAGAAAGTAATATCAATTTTATTGGCCACTTTTATACTTACAACTTGTATTCCATTAGTTCCTGTGTTCAATACTGTGTTAACTGTAGAAGCGCACAGCGGCAGAACCGATGGCAGTGGGGGGCATCATGACTACAAGAATAAAAGTGGACTTGGCTCTTACCATTATCATTGTGGCGGGCACCCTGCCCATTTACATCCTAATGGTGTATGTCCATATTCCGGCGCTTCTGCAGCGACATCCTCATCAAGCAAGAACATTCAGAAGACGGCTGTCCAGGATTCTGATGCCGCACTTAGGGCAAAATACAAAAGTGTCACAGATGATTTCAGCAATAAAAAGAAAAGTGGATATTTCAGGAATGATGTGTTGGCTGTTATAAATCAATTTATAGCTGCTGATCCAAATGCTGCCGACGCATATATGCTTTCTTTAATGACTTCTGAAGAAAAAACAGATTTATTACCGCTCAATACCCAGGCAAAATCCGATATTTTCGATGGGCTGATTGTTCTGAGAGTATATGAGGTATTTTTAAATCAGGTGGTTGCACAGGAGCAAGCGCAAGCAGCATTACAGCAGCAAACGACGGAAACACCGCCAGCAGCACTGCAACAGGAAAATACCAGCCAAGATGATCTGCTTTATAAATTGGTTTCCCAAACGCAGGCAAAATTAAATGAGCTGGGTTTTTATACAGGCGCAATAGATGGCATATTCGATAATGAAACACAGCAGGCATTAATTAATTTCCAAACGGCTTATGGGCTTATAATCGATGGGACTATTAATGAACAAGTTGTCGCAGCGTTGGGAATACAAATATAGTTAAAATTTAAAGATACAAAGTAGTGTGAAGTTAGAGCGGGGTTGAGAAAATTATACTTTTATAGGTTGGTGTGGTCTGGATGGAGAAACTGTAGGCAAGCTGCACATTTTTTACTCGATTGATAAAGCTTTCAGAAATAAGGGATATGCTACACAATGTGCTGAAAAACTCTTATCGTACGCTTTTGATGTAGCACAGGTACCCTTTGTCAATGGAGGTTGCGATAAGAATAACATAGCATCATATCGGGTGATGGAAAAAATAGGTATGATTAAAGATTGTTATGATGAGAACGGTGATCCTTTGTTCTTTATTAGCAAAGAAATGTATCAAGAAATTTCAAATAATACAAACTGTCTGTAAATTATACCTCTTGATTATATCTGCTTTCGCTAGAAATAAGTTGTGTATATCTAATGAAAAACATCAACAAGCTGAAACAAAAAAATGATATGGTCAGTATCCTATTTTTATGTATTAATTATTGGACCTTATAAAAAGGTTAATACTGAGATTAACTATAGCCATAGCTAGGTGCTGTGTTTTCCTGGCCAGGCTTTTAAAAAAGTTATTCTTCAGGAGAAAAAAGAGACAGTGCTTGCGGTCTATGACTTATAAGGCTGTCTCTTTGTATTTTTTTCTGTGTCTGATTGGTGTCCCGGCGACCGCAAAACAGTGGATAAAAACGATGTATGAGTCCTGCAGCAAAATTACCGCGGGCTCTGCCCGGATAACTATAGCTCAAAAGTATAATGCAGAATTTCGTCCGCAAGCAACTCCATATAATCCTTCTTTTGCCGTGCTGTGCCGACGCAGAGTATGTCCCTTGAAACTCTGTCGGTAATCATGTAAAGCATTCTGGCCCTGATATAAAAATCCTCCTGTCTATCCGGATACCGCTTTTTTAAGAAATTTTCTATCATGGAGATTAGACATTCTTTTGTTTCAGAAAGGATGGACCGTACCCGTTCATTTTCTTTGGCAATCACTGCAGAATCCTCAAAAAACTTATTTGTGCCATATAAACATTCCAGAAGCTGTTTTAAATAAGTCAGCAGAAATTCCCTGCAGTACGTATTATGCTGGATAAGTGAAGTTGGCCGGAGATTTCTGATAAATATGGTGTTATTACCTGCCTTGACGAAAAACAGTTGGATTTATTTCCTGGGAACCGACAAAACGCCCGGACTATGTTAAAAATGGACATAATGGAATACGTATTGATTATAAAGGAAAAGGCTTTGGAAAGAAACAGCTCCGGGAGTCAGTTAAAGTAAGGTATTCCTCACATACGTATTTGAAAAAATGTGTGGAAGGAATAGACATCGGCCTTCAGGGAAAAATACATGATAATCAATAGCTAAAATTAAAGTTCTACCTTTATTGTGACTTATACATAAATATGATAATATATTAGTATAAGTTACAAATAAGGGAGAGAAGGATGGAACAAAGAGAAATTATGGAAAAATTATCGCTGACACCAGATAGTATTTTTACAGCAGCACAGGCAAGAGCGGCGGGAATTCATTCAGAATATTTAACAAATATGGTAAAAAGCGGTGAGCTGGAAAAAGTTGCTTATGGTATTTATGCATTCTCGGAGGAGCTGTACGATGAATTATATACTTTACAGAGACGTAAAGATAAGGTTATTTATTCCCACGAGACAGCTTTGTATCTTCATGATTTGACAGATAGAGAACCCTTTGTCATTAGTGTGACGGTTCCCACAGGTTATCATTCACATACTTTATTCAGAGACAGTATCTGTGTTCATAACATCAGAAAAGACCTGTTGTTCATGGGGATTACAGAGTTAAAAACAACGTGGGGAAATCCTGTAAAAGTCTATGATATGGAACGGACACTTTGTGATATGGTAAAGGATAAGAAAAATCAGGATATTGCGGTTGTAACTGATGCTTTGAAACGTTATGTAAAGAGAAAAGATAAAAATCTGAAAAATCTGATGGAGTATGCAGGAAAGTTAAAAGTTGGAGAACAGATGAGATTTTATATGGAGGTACTTATTTGAAAACATCAACACAATTAAAGGCAAAAGTCCGAAATCTGGCAGTACAAAACGGATTAAAGCCTGAAGTGATACTGCGTAATTTCTTCCTGGAGCGTTTCCTGGAAAGAATTGCAGTATCTCCGTATCGTGACAAATTTATACTGAAAGGTGGCATGCTGATTGGTTCCATCGCAGGCTTATATAACAGGACTACGATACTACAATAGCAGGATTCTCGTTATCCAAAGAAAATCTGCATATCATATTGATGGAGATTATGGAAAGTAATATAGAAGATAATGTGGAAATGCATCTGATTTCAATTGATGATATACATGAAGATTTTGACTATCCTGGCCTGCGGGCCGTTATTAGTGCGCAATTGGATAAAACGAAGCAGACAATAAAAATTGATATTACTACAGGTGATGTGATTACACCGGCAGAGATTGAATACCCATTCCAACTGATGTTTGAGGATAGAAAGATTAATGTTCTGGCTTATAATCTGGAAACAGTGCTTGCAGAAAAACTGGAAACCATTTTGTCTCGGAATGTGGTAAATACACGTATGCGGGATTATTATGATGTATGGCTGCTGTCAAATCTGAAGAAGTCGTGTATTGAAATCCCAGTGCTTAATTTGGCCTTTACCGGAACTGCCCAAAAAAGGGGTACATATCATGAACTTTTAAAAAATGGTGATAGTTATATGGATGCTGTCTGTAAAGATATCCAGTTAAAAGATTTGTGGAATTCCTATAGAAAAAAGAATCCTTATGTTGGAGAGTTAGATTTTGAAGAAGTCATGATAAGTGTGCATTCTTTGTGGACAAAAATTCGACAGATTAGCAGGAACGAGATATATGGTAAAATAATATAAGAATGTATAAGACAATGCATAAGGTAAGAAAAACATATGTATCAACATTATTACATAACGGAGTGAATATAAGCATTGTTAAAGATATGTTGGGACATGCCGATGGGGCAATCCACTTGCGTCACTATATTTATAATATTAAAAACGATGAAGAGATAGATGATTTAGTACGGATTGCTCTTTCGGGCAATAAGAACATAGAAACAGGGAACCAAATAAAAATCGTAATATGATTAATGTAATTGTTTTTTGAATAAAAAAACGAGAAACTTTGATTTTATCAAAGTTTCTCATTAACAACTTTATAGTGCGGAAGATGGGACTTGAACCCTTGATAAAACGCGAAAACCCTTGTAAAATCAAGGCTTTCAGAGCCACTATAAAAAAGGGAACCAAAAAGGGAACCATTTAAAAAATCAGGAAAGGAGAGCACATGCAGATCATGACATCTGAATAAGTCCACAACACTTTTAGAAATATTAGCGTTGTGGACTTATTTTAGTGTTTATGATAATTTCCCAAAATGAAGAAATCTCTTAATGGGCTATATAGAACATAATAGAGAAATATGTAGGTGAGTATAAATAAAAATGCTATGTGGATATAAAACATAAGTTTCATTTGTTGTTGAATAAAGGAGAATCGAATGGCAAGAAAAATAAGTAATATGAACCAGTTAATGAAAGCTATGATGCCATCTATAAAAGAGACGGTTAATGAAATGGCAGATAGAGTATATGAGACATTGAATTATTTTTTACTAGAGTACTATTATTCTTATAGACCAAAATCATATATTCGTCTGTATGACTTTTTACATTCCGCCGTGAAAGTGGATGCTAAAGTTAAAGGAAATAAAGTTGTGGCCACAGTATATATAGATACAGAGTCAATGAATAATTATTATAATGCTACGGGTGTCCAAGTAGTAAGGTGGGCAAATCAGGGTTTTCATGGTGGAGTAGAAAAAGGAAATGGGACACCTCATGTCTGGGACGATACGATGAAAAAGACCATAGATAATGGTGAACTATTGAAATTAGCTGTTGATTATTTAAGAAAGAAAGGATACCAGGTACAAGTTTAAATGAAAAAGAAATATACCAAAAAGGATTTAATAAGGAAAATTACTGAAAAAATGATAGGACAGAAAATTATAATTGGTGGGAATAAAGTGTTTTACAAGAAAAGATACAATTTGAAATATTCTCAACAGATAGTAGAAAATGTCCTGTTGGCTTTCTTCGATGTAACTTGTGATATTTTATCTGAAGGTGATGAAATCTTGTGGAAAAAATATATAAGTATCAAACCACAATATTATAAAAAGAGATATAGAAGAAACAAATTGGAAAATACGCTTGTTGAAATACCAGCGAAATATAAAACTAAAATATTTGCTGGAAGTAAATTATGTAATGCAAGCAAGAATATCGTCATGACAGATGATGAAATAGAAGATAAATAATGTTTGGTTATTAGAATAAGTTTTTTGTGTAGCAAGAGTAAAGTTATACACCTGCTGCCACCAGAATTTCAATAAGTAATATGTTATGGGCTATGCACTATTGTTTGGTGTATAGCCCTTTATTAATATAAAAAGAATAGGAGAATAAATTTGAAAAGTATAGATTCAATGGATAGAAAAGAATATAGAGATTATATCTCTATTATAGATAGAAGGGTGCTTGACACTAAAAAAGCGAAAATAAAATTAATAAGTGATGACGAAATATTTGTCTTGGTAAATAACACAAACAATTATTGGATATCTAATAGGGGTCGATTGGTTAATAATCTAAGAGGATATTTTTATATTCATAAAAACGGCTACGCGCATTATACCTTAACTGCTATATGTGGTGTTGATACATATGCATTCGATACTTATACAGATAAACTGGTAGCAGAGCATTTCTTAGAAAAGCCAAATAAATGTGATAAAATATGGCATATTGATAGAAATAAAAATAATTGTTATTATAAGAATCTTATGTGGGTTAATGATAAGGAAAATTATTCTTTAAGGAACGATATAATTAAGCTAGATGATATAGAAAGAAAACAGGAATATATACCATATATAACCCGAAAGTCTAATAATGCATATTCTATTTGGAATGGAATATATGACAGGTGTTACAGAACAAAAGAAATTGGAGCGGGAAAATGTTATGAAGGTGCATATATGTGTGATTCATGGTTGAATGATCAAGATGTATTTGTTGAGTGGTACAACGCGAATTATTATGAGTGTGACGGAGAGAGTATGGCTGTAGATAAAGATTTATTGTTCCCGGGTAATAAACAATATGCGCCAGATAAGTGCTGTATACTGCCTCAGAAACTAAATACAATGTTATCCAACTGTAAAAAACATAGGCCTTCACTTGGAAGAAATGTGAAAATGAATTTACCGCTGGGGGTTAGATATGATGAGAATATGGGAATGTATTATGGACAAATAAAGTTATGTGGGGATGAGAAGTCTATTAAGCTTTCATGTTTCTCAACGCCAGAAGAAGCGTTCAGAGATTACAAGCGGTTTAAACAGGCTGATATACTGTTGATGGCAGTAAAATATAAAAATAAAATACCGAAACATATTTATGAAGCTTTATTGAAAGTAGATGTAAAGCCATATGTAGAATAAAAAGCATACCGGAATAAAATCCGATATGCTTTTTTTAACTTTTTTTATGTAAGATATCATTTACCCTTCTATTCTATTTTGTAATTCAAATTCTACAGGTTAAATATAATTAATGAACAAATTACCACGAAAGTGATTACAGCCTGAAACTATAATAATAATATGATAGGCTACGGTATATACGAGGAGGGCATGTACTTAATATAGATGTTCTCTTAATTCTATGTAAACAATCCCCCCTCACGTAAAGGAGATAGTAAGGGATAAACTACACCTGCTGCCGCCAGGTATTTTATAAAAGCTGATCTGTATCTGAGGGGATATATTGAACAAGGTCTGATATGGAGCAGTTAAGTATGCGGCATAAGTCATTGAGAGTCCTTGTCGATACATCTTCATTATGTTTGAGACGATGCAGTGTACTATGTGACATTTTATGCTTATGTGTCAATGTATACCAGTTTTCTTCAGATTTAGAAAGCGTTTCCCAGAACGGTGAATAATCTATCATTTTATAAACTCCAATCCATAGTAGTATATGAATTAGCATAAAATACATTCGTATTATTGAATATCTTCGTTAAAAGGGATATAATGGCAAAAAGTATAAAAGGAGTATATTAATAATGAGCATTGGATATAGGTGAATAGCAGCTATGGAAGCATGAAAGTCGAAGTTCCGCAGGATCGTAACTCCACCTTTGAGCCCCAGGTGGTAAAGAAACGCCAGAAAGACATTTCTGATATCGATCAGAAGATCATATCTATGTACGCCAAAGGGATGACGACACGGCAGATCTCGGAAACATTGGAGGATATCTATGGCTTCGAGGCCTCCGAAGGCTTCATTTCGGATGTGACGGATAAGCTTCTGCCTCAGATTGAAGATTGGCAGAACCGTCCCCTTTCTGATGTTTATCCGGTGCTTTATATCGATGCAATCCACTATTCTGTGCGTGATAATGGCGTGATCCGTAAGCTGGCGGCCTATGTTGTACTCGGAATTAATTCAGATGGTTTTAAAGAGGTTTTAACCATCGAGGTTGGCGAAAATGAGAGTGCCAAGTATTGGCTTTCCGTTCTGAATGGTTAAAAAAAACGTGGAGTAAAAGACATCCTGATCCTCTGTGCCGATGGATTGACGGGGATCAAGGAAGCGATCGCCGCTGCCTTTCCAAAGACGGAATACCAGAGGTGCATTGTCCATCAGGTGCGGAACACGTTAAAATACGTATCAGACAAGGACCGTAAGCTCTTTGCGGCAGATCTCAAAACGATTTACCAGGCGCCAACAGAAGAGAAGGCATTAGAAGCCTTGGAACGGGTCACCGAAAAATGGTCGGAAAAGTACCCGAATTCCATGAAAAGCTGGCACCAGAACTGGGATGCAATTGTCCCCATCTTTAAGTTTTCAACGACTGTTCGCAAGGTTATCTATACCACGAACGCAATCGAGAGTCTGAACGCCACATACCGGAAGCTGAATCGCCAGAGGAGCGTGTTTCCGAGTGACACAACCCTTTTAAAAGCCCTGTACCTGTCAACGTTTGAAGCAACAAAGAAGTGGACGATGCCCATCCGGAACTGGGGGCAGGTATACGGGGAACTGAGCCTTATGTATGAAGGCCGACTGCCGCTCTAAGGAATCCAAAACCTTTTAGGCCAGGCGAGAGTCCGGCTGTTCTTGACATACGCAGATATGTGAGTTATATATAAACCAAGGGCTGAACGCTCACAGAGAAGCTTTCAGCCCAGCCATTATCATAGAAGATCTGCTTTTACAGAAATTTCTTCATACACTCCTTAATATATAGTTACACGACATCCTTTTTTACTCATTATATAACTTTTGACATGCATTTATTCTTGCATTTACCGAAAAGTGTCTTTTCACCTCCACAAATAAGGCAACGTCCTTTGTCTTGACGTATCCTTTGTAATTCTTTAAAAAGTTTATCTGATGTAGCGTTTCTTTGTAAGCTAACTATTTTTTCAGCACAAAATTCACTGTTAGTAACGTAATGAATTTTTAACTGCATATTTTGGGGGATATTTTCCCCAAAACTGTCATAGTGATAAAAACTATTAAAAGAAAGATATATTGTATTATTTAAGATTTTAGTTACGACATAAAAATAATTTGTTTTTAATAGATAAATAGTATTATTGTGTGAGAAAAAAGAAATTTCCCAGCCATCTGGATCTTTATAACTGTATCCGTTTAATAAGCTAATATCATATTGCATGTCATTAATTATTTTCTTTGTTGTTTTTTCCATCTTAAGAATCGTTTCTTCTATATTGTTTTCTAAGGAAGTTACTATTTTTTTCAAAAAAGGTGTAATAGTCTCACCCATTATATTTTGCGATTTGCTCATCGAAGATGTATTTAAGAAGTCAGTTACAGTTTCTTGCTTTATTAGGGACAATGGAATGTGTTTAATAAAATAATTACTGACGGCCTTTTGACAGGCATTATGATAATTTACACTAGATGAGAAAGTGTTTAAATAATAATCCAAATACGCTTCTCCAAGCCATGCTTCTCCACAATCCGGAGCAGTATGGGTTAAGTTACGTAATAAATCTAATGCGATCTGTTTTTCTCCACTAGAGATCATCCTTTTTGCAGTAGCTAATACTTGCTCATTGGACTGAATCCCCGATACGTTTACTGTACCTTCATGAATCATTTTTACTGTTTGCACTAATTGAATTTTTGTACCACAGTAGGGACAAAATCCATATTCACGATTATCTTCAATAGAAATTGTAGCATTACAATTTGGACATTTTAATATGTTCATTTTTACTCCCCCACTACTGTATTTTTAAATATATTAAGAATCATTAATATTTTATCATGAAGTCTAGTGATAAACAACTGCCGATAATATGTAGGGTATATGGAATATTTGATAGTTATCATTAGTATTTCCTGCTGCCATAGGGCAATATTTGTTCATTATCTATGATTTTCGGTAGAGTAATGGTTCTATATGAAGTGTTTATAAAAAGCCTGTAAAATCAAAGATTTCTATGAAAAACAGATGCTTAATCCTAGCAAAATAGTGGGAATACGTGCTTTCGGAGAGTTGTTCGGTGAAAAAGATTGTTAATATTATAACAATATAGAAAATGAGAATGATTATCATTTATGGTGTGAATTATTCTTTATTGGTAGAATTTCCTGATTTAACAATGGTTTTATGAAGTGGTGATATAATTTAAAGTTCGGTTCGATAAGATTTTAAAAGAAAGTATTATGTGTGAATGATATTTTATTGACTATCTTATTGTTATACGAAAAGTGTTCTACAAAAGTATTGTTTTATTGCTCATATATTTACTGTGTTGGTATTATAAGTATATGATTTCTTAAATATGGAGTAGGAGGTTTTTTATAAATATATTTTATGTTAAAAGATAAGGGGGCTTAATTGATGTCTAGGGAGTTCAAAGAAAAAATAATAATTACTATTGTGACTGCACTAATAACGGGATTTATTGGTGTAATATTTCAGATATCGAAAAATTATATTGATGAAAAAAGTTCCGATGAAATAATATACTATAATGAGAATAATGGTACAAATAATAGTATAATTATTCATGAATGAGGAGAAGAAAGATTATGAAAAAAGTTTTCGTTATTTTTTTAGTTATATCTTTAATGTTAGTAGGTTGTGGAGTTAAGGATCCAACAGTAGTGGTTAATAATAATAATGGGGATAATAATAAAATTAGCGATACAAATAATAGTAAAGTAATCGAAAACTCAAAAAACAATGATATTGTCAGTTTACAAAATGAAAATAATAATATGAAAATTGAAATTGAGGAGTTAAAAAAGCAAATAAAAGAGTTATCAGATAAAGTAGATAAATTACAAAAAGAGAAAAAAAGTGATAATGAAGAAAGTGATAATGATGCAAGTGATGAATCATTGCCTAAAGAACAAAAATCGATTGATGCTAAAAATTTTACAGAAGTATGCGAACCGTATGAAGGTAATTTATATGGTAATTATATTGAAATAGAACCATTTAAAATGCAGGGAATAACTTATGCAAACGGAATAAGTGTATGGAGTGCTAACAATAGCACGTATTTTTCGCTTTTTAATTTGAATGGAAAGTATAGTAAGCTTGAATTTGATATTGGTCATGTTGATAAATCTGGTAGTAATGATGGCATAATAAGTTTTTATATAGATGATAAACTTTGCTCAACTATAACTAAAAAGGCTTTAGATGGATTATCTCACGAAGTAATAGAGTTAAATAAAGGTAATATTCTGAAAATTGAGTATAGTACGAAATGTACAGTATATGGGCTTGCTAATATGTATATATATGAGTAACTTGAAAATGTTAGGAAATTGTAATAATTCATTTAAAATGATGATATCGTCATAGGGGATGGAGATATGAATGTACTGGAGATTATTCAAGGCGGAATAGAAGATTTTCTAAAAGACAAATTTAAGGATCAAGTTAAAGATAATTTGTTTTTTTTTAAGCTTAAGAATACTGTTAAGCAGACTTTTAATGAGGATGCATTGGCAGGATTTATAGAACAACAGGATACTAATACATATGTGGTTGATTTTATATCAATTCTGAGAAATACATTATTCGATAGAATCATTGTAATGCTTACAGAAATAAATTCGAAAAAGGCTGACGACACAAGAAAAGAGATTTATAGCATTGCACATTCAGTTACAGACCAGAGCAAAGAACAGATTCAAATTATTAATATATTATTGGAACAAATTATTTTTTCTATAGAATATTGCTGGTCAATATCATTAGATAAAGATGGCAAATTTTTATATAGAAAAATTCAAGAAGATAACGCAATTGAAACGATAAGCGCAAGTGTAACGACACATATTAATTATAATGGTATAGCAAAATTTCAAAATAAATTCAACAGCTTTCTTTTTTTGGAAAAAGAAAATGGAAAAAGATTATCGGATGTATATATCGTGCCACAGATTAAAATATCTGGAGGCAAAGAAGTAATGTGTGAAAATGAAATTTATAGTTATATTAAGAATATAGTTGATTTTAAAATAAATTCTATAGTGTTTTTTTTTATTGGAGCAGCAGGTGTAGGAAAAAGTTCTTTAATGTATAAATTTTCAACAATGTTTACTGAAAATTATATCTATTATTACAGCCTTAAGGAACTTATATTAAATAGTGAAAAAAAAGTACATTTTTTTGAAATGTTAAACAAGGCATTACATTTAAATAGTCAAAGCATGAATTTAATATTATTTCTTGATGGTTTTGATGAAATAGCAAATTTATTAGATGAAGATGAATTTATTTATGATTTAACAAAATATCATGATAATAATATTTCAATTATATTTACGACAAGGCCTGGTTATATTTTTGAAAGTCTATATGGGGAAAATATATATCCATTTATTAAATTTGGATATATAGAACCTTTTCAGTTAAAACAAGTGAATAATTGGCTTATTAAGTATAAAAGAAATAATGAATCAGTAAATGATAGAACAATAAGTTCAATTACTGCAATTACTGAAAAAGAAAAGATTTTTGAAATAATCTCAATTCCAATAATATTATATATTATAACTAATCAAAATATTATTTTATCAGAGATTACGAGTGTTGGTCAATTATATGAAAAGGTATTTTTTAATCTAACAAGAGATAAATCTTTATATGTAAAAAATAAATATATTAATATACATTATAACATTGCTAAAGAAGTAGCTTTTATTATGTATAGACACGATTGGATGAGTATTAGCGAAATTGATATAGTTAAAAATTTAAGTGTTATATTTGATCATACATTTTATTCATCAGTTTATATGAACAAAATTATTGAAGGAACACATATGAGTGAGTTTGTTCATAAATCAATTCAAGATTTTTTTGCAGCAAAATGGATTTGGGAACAATTGTATGATAAATTGAACACGGATGAATTTATTTATGAATTGCTTTCAGTTAAAAAAATTAGTTCCGATATGCTGGATTATATATTATTTTTTAGTTCAAAATATAATCCAAATGACATAAAATCCAGAATAGTTATTATAGTTAATAATTTTATCATGCATAATTCTTTTTTTAACATGAGTAGTTCATTGGATGAGTATATAAAAACAACTTATGAATTTTTGGAAAATTTATTTACAATATATTATAAAATTTTTAATAAAACATTTGATATAAGATTATTGACAACTAAAAAAGAGATGATTAAATTATTAAAACTTGTATCTGTTAATTCTAACGAATTTATAGCTAAAATAAAAATAACGAATGAGGATTTATTTATTAATAATAATGTCGATGAATATAATCTATCTGAAAATATTTTATACGGCTGTACTTTCAAAAAAATTTTTGTAAATACTCTAAGATTTAATAACTCTATATTATTAGAATGTAAATGGGGAAAAAGTAATATAAATAATCTATTATTTGAAAATTCTGATATTCAGTGTATGGATTTATCAAATTTAAGTGCAAATTATATAGAAATAAAAAATTCTAATGCATTAAATATATATATTATGGGGGAAATGAATAAATTACATATAATTAATTCAAAAAATATTAGAGAAATAAGTATTACTTGTAAATATTTGTGTGATTCGAAAATTGAGCGTTCTACTTTATTTCAATGTAAGATATACTTAAAAAATGGAATGTTTATGAAGGATAGCATTATTTCAAATACAACTTTTATTCATACTTCTTTTAATAATGTAAATTTTTATCAATGTAAGCTGACAAATATAATTTTTGATAGTTGTGATTTCAAAAATGTATTTTTTATAAACAGTAGTATGAATAAAATAGAGTTTCATAACTGTATAGGACTAACTAAAAAAGTGTTTAATGATCTATTAACTGAAGATGAAGTTAAGTTTTATGATTGTTTATTCCTTTGACATACATATAGGCTAATAAAAAGAATGAGTATAAGGTTTGTGTTGGCTACTGAGATGTGAGAGCATATCAGTAGTTTTTCATTACTAAAAACAAACAAATGTTCGAACGAAATCATTGACAAGAACGTATGTCTGACCCACACTGAATCAACACCTCTTACATATTTAATACCATTTTCTTCTTTAAAAGCAAGTCCACCTAAATTTGAATTTCCTACAACAGTATTTTGAGCATTCATTCACAGCCTATTGTCTGATTGACAATATATTCCATATTTGTAATTATTAGAATGGATAATTTTACTACAAAAAAGGAGAAAATGTGAATGAATGATTCAAAAGAAAAACTAATTAGTCTTGTAACCCAAACTATGTCCGAAAATTTATCAACGGCGCAACTAGATATGCTTGTTTATACACTATCTAATGCGCTACAAAGCTATGATCTTACTGAGGCGAAAAAGCTTCCATCTCCCGACGTGGATGATACTAATAAACTCATCCAGAACTTCTTATCCTGTAAAAAAATCGAAGGATGTCTTCCCAATACTCTTATTCAGTATCAATATACAATCAGTAGGTTTGCTTCTTGTGTAAACATGGATTTGAAAAAAGTCAATACGAATGCTATCAGATGCTATCTAGGCCTTATTAGCAAAGGAAACCAGAACAGCTATGTGGATAATGTAAGATGAAATCTTAACACATTTTATCAATGGATGGAGGATGAGGATTACGTAATTAAGAATCCATGTAGACGGGTTAAGAAAGTAAAAATCGAGAAAAAGATGGAAATGCCTTTTAGCGACGAGGACATAGCACTAATGCAGGATGCTTGTAAAACAGCCAAAGATACAGCTTTAATAGATTTATTGGTATCAACAGGTATCCGCCGAGAGGAAATCACAAAAATACAGGTATCGGATGTTAATTTTGACCAGATGTCCATAATGATTCATGGGAAGGGAGCAAAAGAACGAATGGTTTACTTCTCTTCGCGTTGCAAAGTTCATCTACAATTCTATTTACGAACCAGAGGTTATGAAAGTGAGTACCTATTTGCGTCTGACCGGAAACCGCACGGGAAACTTACTGTAAATTCTATCCATGCTTATGTAAAAGATATCGGAATCCTTGCTGGTGTATCAAATGTACACTTGCATCGATTCCGTAAATGGTTTGCGACAAGTATGATAAATAAAGGGGTTAAGATTCAGGATCTCAAGGATATGATGGGGCATGAAAGCATAGATACCACAAATAACTATTATATTTACAGTAATATAGAACGAATTAGGTCTGAATGTAAAATTCACGCAGTCTAATATAATTAGCAAAAATAAACCGGCAATTTTTTGACATGGGCTTTGTTCATGTCTATTTTTCGTGCAATAAAATATGAAAGGATTTTAAATAATGGAAATAATCAGATTTAAAAATGATAAAACAATATATTTGGTTGAATTAAAGAAAGTTAACCCAAATGTAATGAGCATAGGTTTCCAAGATTCTATTCCGGCATCTTATCTGAATGGATTTGAGCAGGTTGGTGTAACTAATGGCACTACTGAAGGCGATTATCTTGAATACACTACGCTGTATAGAGAATATGAAGATAAGCCGCTTGAAATAGAATTGTCTTGTGACGGTAGTGTGTATATTCCTCCGGAGCCTGTGCCAGAACCAGAACCGGAACCTCCTTATGTCCCCACCTTGGATGAAGTGAAGGCCGGAAAGAAAACAGAAATAGGTAATACATGTAAAACTGTCATTTTCGGTGGGTTTGAGGTTGAATTATCTACTGGCAGAGAGCATTTCACACTAAATTATGATGATCAGCTTAATCTTTTCGGAAAACAAATGCAATTAGCGAGAGGCGATGAAAAAATAGAATATCATCAGTCTACTTCTCCTACAGCACCATGTATGTATTATTCAGCCGAAGATATGGCAGCAATTATTAATGCAGCTATGACCTTTAAGACCTATCATACTACTTATTGCAATGCATTAAATGTTTGGATTGATGAGTGTGAAGATAAAGAGACTGTAGAAGCAATTTATTATGGAGTTACCGTGCCTGAAAAATATCAATCTGATGTACTTCGTGACTATATTCAGCAATTAAATTTGTGATTAAGTAAAATAAGATACATATTAAAGTTCAAATTTAGGGAATATAGATGGGCTGTTAGCCCCTGGCATTACTAATCTTTCTGAATTATTACAATATTGGATAGACGGCGGATATTTATCAGATCCGATTATGCGTGCACTGGTTCCTATTTTATCTGGTTCCGACAGCAAAATCATTACTGACTCAAAAAATACCAATTATCCAATGTGGCAAGTTTATGATAATAACATGGTTACTGCAGGTATCGGTGCCACCTATATTGGTTTTGATTTTAGCAACCCAGTATGTGTCCGGCGCATTGAGTGGCAAGGGTTTAATAGCGCTTATACAGGATTCGAGAAAAACTCCCATGTACAAGGTAGCGTGGATGGAACATCATGGGTTAATGTATATGAGTTTGATGGAGGTAACAGCTATAATTCCAGAGTAGTGAATGCGTTTGCGAACAACCAATCTTACCGATACTGGCGTGTCCAGAATGGTGCTGGAGCTGTCGTAGGATTAGCTTCTTTGCAGTTTTACGGTAAGTAAAGGGGACTTTAATCAGCAATCGCCATTGATAATAAAGCGCTACCACATGCTGTTTGTGATAAATTATCATATGCATTAATAACATCATTTTTCAACCCGGAAACACATATGTACAGATATATCGCCCAGCCGTATTATAGGTGGATATTGGCTAGACTTTAATATTGTTTTTAGTGACGTCAGTTTCATCTATAATAACAATCTTTTGGATATCAGGTCAGGTTTTACTTTTTGTGGTAAATAATATTACACCTTCCGCTTCCTTCTGTCGAGACTGCGGTACTTGTAGCCTTATTAAAACTTATGCCACCAAATGTTTGTCTTTGATATGCACTTATAGAACCAAGGAAGAAAACATTCATTATTTCATACCCTTCCTTATAAGGAGGAATGAAAGTAGCCGATGTATAAGAATATTCTTCTGCAAAATAAGAATCTTTTTGCGTAGTTAAACAATAAGCCGCCTGTAAAAATGCAACCATCATTTGTGTTCTATTATGTCCAGTGGTAAATCCCGATTTTGTAAAAGTTAAATTGCTTGAAAAATCTGTATTAACAAAGCCACATCCACCGGCACCAATTAGTGTGTATTCTACATTTTGAGCAGGAAGCGTATAAGCTTGCAAATCAGATCCACCCTTTATATATGCAATGCCATCAAAATATTCCGGTATATCGTTAAATGGAATCACTATATCTGAATCCATAGCTTTCCATCCTGGATTACCATTTTCCGTATATCCAAAACGACATCCACCAAAATTTGAATATTGTGAAATACTCTATTTAACTTAAGCAAAAAAATATTTTAATTCATTAATTTATCTATATTCAAATATAGTTTGCTAAACTAATCCATGCACAAGTATCGGCAGAAAGAGCAGCGATTCTCGCCCATTTTGATGTTTCTATGCCGCTTTCACGTATATTGTCCAGGGTAGTGTTCATATCAGATAATTCATTAAATACTTTCTGATTCTGCGAAATTATCTCTTCATTTTGTGAAATGATTCTCGCTTCCTGAAGTATACTATCTCTTTGATTGTTAATAACTGTATCTAATTCAGACTGAATTTTATCCAAGTCCAAATGTAAAAAAACATTGTTTAAGGGCACACTTGATGTAGAAAAAAAATCGTGAATAAAATATGCGCATCCAATATTTCGATACTTGGAAGGAATCAAATTCATTTCATATAAGTTAGCTAATATTCTTTTTGCATCACTTAATTCCTTTTCTATTTCCTCAATTTCTCTCTTGAGTTCAGGTAATTGTTTCTGATATGCATCTTCTCTTTCTCTCACTAAATCTTCAAATTGTTCAATAATTGGTTTAATTTGAGAGAAAACTTCTATTTGCTCTCCATTACAAGTAACTATAGCATCATCTGACCAAAAAGTAGAATCACGATTGACTATTGCATAGTAGCTAGAAAACAATCTTTTCTCTAATACAGGGGGTGTGCAAAGCATATCGCGTTCTTTTTGAGTTAATTCAAACTTGCAAGGATTGTCAAATTGATACTCAACTGTATTTTTTTGAATATCGGTAAAACAGGGAGTAATGCCTTCATCAAATGAGTAATAGTACTTATTTAGCTTATATGAATACGATAAATATATTCCCCATTTAGGAAGGAAAAAAGGATTATTAGGAATGCCATTAATACGGCGATTAAAGGTAAAACATTTACAAAGGAACCAGTTATCATGAATAGTAATTAAGGGTTGTTTGTTTTCTAGCGCATGTTCTAGCTTATTGACGCTGAATTCCATGGATAATATATCATGCAAATATACAAGAGTTCCCTTTCTTGTATCCTGTTCAAGTTTTCGCTGGTCTACAACGGACTTTTCAACAAATGGTGGCTTTTCGTTGGTGTTACTGCCATCTACACGAACCCCACAAAAACTACAGAACTTTGAATTATCCAGTATTTGTTTTCCACACTGTTGACAATACATATGACACCTCCATAACCTTCAGTATATTTCATTATTATATTACTACAGAATAAAATAAGCCAGTGAATTATGTTCCTGACATCCGGTGTTAAATTAATCCCATTCCGCATATATGCAGTTAAATAAAGCCCGTACTGGTAAACAGCCGTATTATCGAATGTAGTATCATTAAAATTAGATGGTAGTGTTAAGAAGGTGGGAATTATTCCTATATTAACTAATAAGAATTCAGTTTTTCATTTTCATAATAAATCGTTCTTTTGATGTAGCAGTAACTAAAAATTGGGGAAATCCCATAGTCATGTAGTCAGAGATATGAGGAAATAATTAACAAATCTGACTGTCCAACTTTGGACGGTGGAATGTTTTTATCATAGCACTAAAACTTAAATTTATTTTATGTAAAAAAAGGAATGTTGAATAGAGGATATTTTTTAGTATTAGGTTGCGATAATAATTTACACCAACTCACGATGATAGATTATTGTCCTATTTTGAAACTGTGAATCATCACAGATTTTTATCATTAAATATTTAGTAGTTAATGGAGGGTGTTAACATAAACACAAGAAATAAACATGGAATAACTGAAACACAAGATTATAGTTATAATCAGGCAGAACTGTTGAATTATATAGTGGATAATAGTATTATAGACTTAATGCATGTGCAAGAAAAGATAGATATGAAGAAAAGAGAGGAGATACTAAAAAAACATTGCTATACGGTATGGTATAATGAAAAGGACGGGTTTTGGCGCACGCATCTACCGGATGAAACACAGACTAATGGACGAAGAAAAATCAAACGAAAAAAGAAGGAAGATCTGGAAACGGCTATATATGACTATTATTTATCTTTAAAGTCAGAAGAAGAAAAGCATAAAGAAATAAAAGATAGAAATAAAGTTGTTACTGTAGAAGATCTGTTTTTCGAATTCATGAGTCACAAGGTAAAAGAAGTTAGTAGTGGTACGATTAAGCGGATGATGGCGGATTGGGATAAATTTTACAAGACAGATGAAAAATTTATATCTATAAAAATTGCTGAACTGACTAAAGTTAATATGGATGATTGCTTTAATTCAGTATTGAATAAATATAGTCTCAAAAAGAAAGCGTTTTATAATATGTGCGGAGTCATTAAGCAAGCATTAGAATATGCTGTTGATTCTGAGTATTTACAGAAAAATCCATATAGAATCAAAGCAAACAAGAAAAAATTTGTCAGCAGTAATAAAAAGCCAGCCGCAAAAGAAGTATATCAGGTAGATGAAAGAAAACTGTTTCTGGATGAAATGGAACGAAGATTACGTAATAACCCATCTAATACAGCACCATTAGCGGTAATGCTTGATTTTGAACTTGGCACAAGAAAAGGGGAAATCCTGGCTCTCACTAAATCAGATATCGAAGGTAATCGAATTCATATACATAGACAGCTTGTAGAGGAATTCGATATCAGAGATCTTGAACACATTAAAAGCAAAGGCTTTCATGTTGTTGAATATACCAAATCTGAAGATGGAGATAGATGGCTTCCGCTGACTGATACGGCTAAAGAAATAATTAGGCGTGTAGAAAAGATTAACAATGAATATGGGTTTTCTTTTAAAGATTTACTTTTTGTAAAAGAGAGTGGTTATATGTCTCCGGACGCAATTGATTCGCAGATAAAAAGAGGTTGTGAATATATAGGACTTCCAGTTAAGACAATGCATAAGATAAGAAAAACATATGCATCAACATTATTACATAATGGAGTGAATATAAGCATTGTTAAGGATATGCTGGGACATGCCGATGAAGCGACCACCTTGCGTCACTACATTTATAATATCGAAAATGATGAGGAGACAGATGATTTAGTACGGGCTGCTCTTGCAGGCAAGAAGAACATAAAAATAGGGAACCAAATAAAAATTGTAATACGGATAAGGTAGTTGACTTTTCTACGATAAAAACAACAAGAAACCCCGATAAATCCAGGGTTTCTCATTGATAACTTTATAGTGCGGAAGATGGGACTTGAACCCACACGAGCGCATTGCCCACAAGATCCTTAGTCTTGCTCGTCTGCCAGTTCCGACACTTCCGCATGCCTGCATCAGAACGTGTTCCGTGCTGCAAGAGATATATTACCATCTTAAGAAGAATACGTCAAGACACTTTTTTCATTTTTTTAAATATTTTTGTAAGACATTTTTGGGAGTGGTATTTTACGGCAGGGCTTCATACATCTTTTATTGTCCACACCCCGCAATTGATGCGGCTTCATCGCAAAGTTTAATTGCGATTATAAGGAGCAAAGAAGTATAATAAAGTTGAAACCATCTTTTTCAACTATATGTGAAATCATTTTATCAATGTTGTATTTATTTGTTAAAGCTGCTTTATATTCCAATAAAAGATTATTCATGTAAATTCATAACTTAATTATGTGGTTGCCAAAGCAGCTATAGCACTGGCAAAAGCGGTAGCAATACAAGCGGAAAAGTAAGGGGCTATGAATATAAAAGACATTTAGGGATTTTGGTGAAAAACTGTTCGGCTCAAGAATCAATACAGGCATGAAATAATGTTTATAGATGTTAAGCAAAGTGGACAACAAACTATACTATTTGGCATACGAAAACAGATATCAGAAAGTATTTGAAGCAGGCGTTGAACATTGGGGGCATAATCCTGATGATGAAATCCTTTTTGCTGCCCTGAATCAACAGCTGAAATCTTGATTCCTCTTGTGCCCGGGAGGGCAAACGACCGAGACGGTTATACTGCTGAAATGCAGTCTGCAGGTTTTATAGTGGAGGAATTTGTGGAAATGGATGTAAACGAACACTGTCCGTATTCAGCCAGTATTTTTGTAAGAAAGCCCTGAGAGTAGCTGGAGTACTTTGAGGAATGCCTCATTCGCAGCCACACAGCCAATTTATACGGGTTGGGAAAGGGGAAAAAAGTGCCATAGATTATTAGAGTTCCTTTTGAAATATTATCAGGATAAAATACCGTAAAAAATTAAAAAATTTTTATGCAAAAAAATTATTTTAATGTATTGACATTTTATCTCAGATCATATAAAATACATTTTGTCGCGCAGGAATGGCGGAATTGGCAGACGCGCACGGTTCAGGTCCGTGTGGTAGCAATACCATGAGAGTTCAAGTCTCTTTTCCTGCACTGAATGATAGAACGGAAAGTTTGAAGAAGACTTTCCGTTTTTTCTTGTTTAAAACTCCTGCCAGATGAGCTGTACATCGGTGCGTCAATGCTCCGGCACTATTTTTGGCTGCATTGCAGTAATACGGCATCAACTTCTCTGAAGCGGCGATACATTTGGCGGAGAATGGTTTCAGCCGGGAAACAGTAAATTGATTGAAATACCAAGAGGAAAAACAATGGCGAATCAGCAGTATCAGAAATTGAAGATAGAATGTGATGATCTGGAATGGCTTTATGTGCCTGACGAGGTATATGCGGATTACGACGGCTGCAAACGCTGTCTGCAGCTTTTTATACCCTATCGACAGAAGCTGGCGGCGGAAGAAACCTTTCCGCTGGTTTTATTCATACCCGGTTCCGCATGGTACCGTCAGGAAGTATATAACAGCCTGCCTGCTTATTCCAGGCTGGCGGAAAGAGGCATAGTTACGGCTATACTCCAGTTTCGGGAGTCAACGATTGCCCCTTTTCCCGCCCAGGTGGAGGACGCGAAGGCGGCGCTCCGGTTTCTGGCGGCAAGGGCAGAGGACTACCATATAGATACGGAACGGATTTTTATTGCCGGAAACTCTTCAGGCGGCCATATTGCCCTAATGACGGCTTTTACAGAAGCGCAGGGGATATTTGATACGCCCCTGTATCAGGAGACGCCCTGTCGGATAAAGGGTGTGATTGCGCAGTCGGCTCCTTCGAATATCATGAAATGTGCCAAAGAGCCTCTGCCGCCCGGATTTCCGGAGAACTTCAGGCCTACCAGGGATCTGCTGGGAGTGAAGGAGGTCCTGGAAAGTCCGGAGCTGGCGGAAGCGGCTTCCTGCGGGAAATATATTTCCGAAGCTGCCAAACTGCCGCCGGTCCTGTTATTTCATGGAATTGATGACGTGCAGGTTTCTGTGGAACACAGCCGGGAGCTGTTTGCGCTGCTTAAAGGAGCCGGGAAGGAAGCAGCCTATTATGAAATTGAGGGCGGCGGCCATGGAGGAGCGGTCTTCTGGACAGATCGGATACTTGATATTATGGAGACATTTATAAAAGAGAGACGTTTATAATACAAAGGCGTTTATAAAAGAGATACATTTATAAAACAGCGTCATATATAAAAGCGCGGCGGCTGACAGGAAAAGTATTTGACAGCGGGAAGGGAATAAAGTACAATCGACTAAGGTTAGGGGCTGTTTCTTGCTTTTAATCGGTGGCAGGAAGGAAGCGTGGTTTTTATATACCGGCACAACGGACATGCCGGCTGTACGAAAGAGCGGACTTTCGGGGAGGAAGACTGTAATCAGAGGAGCATAGGGCGTCAGGGAAGGTTTCTGCGGAAACACGATAAGCCATATGCGCAGAAGGGAGCAGGCATGAAAAAGAGCAGCATTACGATATTAGGAGGAATACTCTGTATGGCTGCCGTTTTAGCGGCATGCGGAGGAACTGCGGAAACCGGAAACTACACTGCTTTGGAAATCACCTCTTCGGGCAGCGCGGAAACGGTGGAAGAGCTGGAGGCAGAATCGGTTACGGCAACCGGTGAGCCGGAGATAGTGACGATATATTATGGTTCAAGCGTGGGTAAGGAGCTGAGCACCGAGGAGGTGGAGGTTCCGCGGAAAACGCCGGAGACAATCATCGGCGAGCTGCGCAAGAAGAATATTGTATCGGTTGATACCAAGGTAAATGATTTTATAATATCAGAGGATAAGGAAAAGCTTACGCTGGATCTTTCCGCAGGCTTCAGAGACTATCTGAAGACTATGGAGGAAGGAAGCGAAGCCGTTATTATGGCAGCGCTGACGAATTCCTTCCTGGCGGCATATGACGCGCAGGAAATGGTGGTCACGATCAACGGCCAGCGCCTGGAGACGAAGAACCGGGTTTATGAGGAAGGCCTCCGGTTTGTAGATATGCTGGATTAATAATTTCCATAAAAATGTAATATGGACAAAAAGGGCTGCATTTCTGAATTCAGAAATGCAGCCTTCTTCTTACTGCGCCGCGCAGCCGTTTTCTGGAAAGCATGGTTATCAGCGCCACAATAATGATTGCACAGGCGGTGAGGACGACGGCGGACCAGGTGAGCAGGAACGGTTTGGACAGGAAACGGCGGATCAGCAGTTCAATGGAAATACACAGGACCGCGATTTCCGAGAACACATAGAGCGCCGATGCCAGGAAGGAAGAGGAAACCTTTCTGCACAGGGCGGCCAGCAGGATGGCCAGAACCGTGACCACCGCAGTGATGGGCAGGGCCAGCTGGTAGAACCAGCGGGAGCTGGGAGTGTTAAAGGTGATCAGGTATTCGTAAAGTCCGATGGAAAGCCCGTCAAACAACAGGGAAACATAAATGGGAAGCTTGGTATAGATAAAAACAGGAATGGCCACTACCCAGAGGATAATGCATATCCCAATTACATACAAAGACCAGGCGCTGCTGTTGAACACCAGCAGGTTCAGAAGCCCGCAGGCGGCTCCGGCAGCAATGAGCACCAGAGAGTAGAGAATGGCCACATCCTTGTTTTTTACCGTTTCCACCTGACCGTTTTCCTTTGGGAAAGGGGGCACGGAGTGGGTATAGGTTATTTCATTCGGATTGATTACCGGCGTATTGCAGAGCGGACAGCGTTCCAGGGTATCGTCCAGTTTTACGCCGCAGTTTACACAATATGACATATTAAACTCCATTCCGCTGTAAGGATACAGCTTTTTTACTGTAGAAAATGATATCTGCCGGAAGGACCTGCCGGAGGTGCCGGCTGTTTGCGGCTCCGGCTTTTCTTTTTATAAAGGAAGGAAAAATTACTCATCGTCAACGGTGCGGTTGCTTTCGATTTTTACATGGATGCCGTCCTCCACCAGCTTACGGAAAAAATGGCGTTCCACGTCGGCCTCCATGATACAGCTGGCAAAGTTGATGGTCAGCGTATCGTCAAAGCTGATGATGGCGCAGTTGGTGCGGGAGGAAAAGGGCTGGCCCATGTAAATGTCAAACCGGTCGATGTAAGGCTTCATGTCCTCGGGAACCTTCATGGCTCCCATATTGGTCAGGCCGGCCGAGGAATTTTTATCCTGCACCTTCCTGTAAAAGGTCCTGACCACAATGTCCTTCAGGAAGAGGGGCACCACGCGGATAAAAGGGTTGCGGGTGGTGGCGGCGTTTGTGGTGATGTCGCCGCGAAGGAATTTTTCGTTGATATAATAGCGCATGTAATTGTGCACCTGGGCAACGATTTCTTCAAAGGTGTAATTACCCAGCCTGGGATCAATGGAGGGGTAAACCATGGTGATAAAGTTACGCAGCGTCCTGGACGGAAAAAAACGCCTCAGGTTCACTGGCATGGCGATTCTCACCGGATACAGCTTGAGATGAAAATCCATGTTCTGCTTGTTGAGCAGGGCGTACAGCAGCACGGAATTCAGATATTCGGTTATGGTGGCGTTGTACCTTGCGGCTACGGCGGCTACCTCCTTTACGGACATAATGCCGTCAATGATGTTGAAGGTATGGAACGGTTCCTTGGTGCCGCGCACCCGGTAGGTCTTCTCCGCGGGCCTGGGCGGACAGTAAAGAGCGTTTGCATAGCGCATGTAGGCGTCCTCCAGCTCTTCCGGATCGGGGGCTTCGTTTACATCCAGCACAAAATAGCCGTTGGATATTTCAGCGCCCAGGAGCCGCAGATATACGGCGGTAATTGTCTGCAGCACGCACATGCCTCCGGTACCGTCGCCGAGGCAGTGGTGGCATTCCAGGGAAATCCTTTTCCCATAATAATAAACGCGCAGCAGATAACGGCCGCCTGATTTAAAGTGCATGGGCATACAGGGGTTGTGGATATCCGGCCTGACAAAAGGGCCGGGGCGGTTGTTCGGCTCCAGATAACGCCAGAAAAGTCCCTTGTGGATACATACCTTATAGGTGGGGAAGCGTTTCAGCGCGATATCCACCGCCTGCTGAAGCACTTCCGGCCGGATATCCTCCTTGAGGAGGACGGACAGCCTGTATACGGACGAAAAATCCCGTCTCTGCAGAGTGGGATATACGATGGCGGACAGATCCAGCCGGTACCAGTCCCTGGGGCTGCTGACGGCCGGTTTGACGCCATCCTTTTTTATATGGAAACGAGATGTCATCGGTTTCATTCCTTTCCCGGTTCTGATTGGCATAAAGTCAGTAAAGAATGTCTGTTGTAACTGTGAGGGGTACTGAACAGCTACTGTTTGTTTTTATTTATAACGGAGAAGTGTTTCCTTTCCTACAGTCCGTACGGTTGGGCATGGCGCTGCATAATGCGGATTTCCCATGCAGAAGGCCCTGCCGAAACGCGGCCGCTTTCTAAATACTATTATAGAATCATTCCCGTCTTTATGCAAGAAATACACATTTTATGCAGCGGCGGGGAATAAGAAAACCTGTGCCGTAAACCCTTTACGTGATTTTCTTTCTATGATAGGATGAAGACAGGCAACCAGGACAAAAGCAAACCATGCTGTGGATACGGCGGAATGAGAGGAAATATGGCACTTTTTGATAAATCCATAAATGCACTGAAAAAGAACAAAGAGCAGGAGCAGAACCAGAGCCTGATGAAGCTGATTAAAAGGGTGCACAGCGTGGTAGAAAATACGGATATTGAGAAACACCGCCAGTCCCAGGATTATTTCGGCGCGCTGCTGGGCAACAGCAAGGAAATGGATATCACCTCCGTGGATGTGGAGGGGATGCACGGCGAATGGGTGCGGGTCAACCGGGTGCACATGAAAAAGTACGTAATCCTGTATTGTCACGGCGGCGGTTATTCCACGGGAAGCTGTGTTTATGCAAGGACGCTGACCACGAAGCTGGCGTGCTCCACCTCCATGGATGTTTTCTGCTTTGACTACCGCCTTGCCCCGGAATATCCTTATCCGGCGGCGATGGAGGATGCCATGAAAGCATGGAATTACCTGATGGTTCTGGGCTATGGCGCCAGGGACGTAATCGTCATCGGGGATTCCGCAGGAGGAAATATGGCGCTTTCCCTGGTGGTTAAGCTGAAGGAGGAGGAGCGTCTTCTGCCAAGAGGGCTTGTGCTGCTGTCCCCCTGGACGGATCTGACCGCGTCAGGAAAAACCCATGAGACGAGAGCAGAGGTGGATCCGGTTCTGGATGAGGAATACCTGAGGCAGATGACCGAGAACTACGCTGCCGGGCAGGACTATGAAAATCCGCTGATTTCACCGCTTTTTGCGGATGTGACGGATTTTCCCCCAACCTATATCCAGGTGGGTGACAATGAGGTGCTCCTAAGCGATGCCACCATGCTGCACAAGAAAATGATTAAAGCCAACGTACCGGCCCGGCTGGATGTTTATAAGGGCATGTGGCATGTATTTCAGATGTCCCCCTTTAAAACGGCATATGAGGCCATGGACAAGTGTGCGGAGTTTATATTTGATATCTGCCGCTGAGGCGCGGCGGGAACCGGAAGCCGGCAGCTGCGAAACAGGCAGCTGCCAGTTGAAATGATTGGAGAAAAAATTATGGAATATACGATACGGCCGGTAGAGCCGCGGGATGCCGGGGATATCAGCGCGTTAAGGCGGATGCCCGGCGTTTTTGAGACAATTCTGGGAAATCCCGGGGAAAGCAGGAAAAAGACGGAGGACATGCTCGCGGGGCTGGGACCGAACGATTTTATGTTTGTTGCGGTAGCCTGCGACGATGCGGGCGGGGAAAGGGTGATTGGCTCTATCAGCCTGAAGGTAAACGCCAACCCAAGAACCCGCCACGCGGCAGGAATCGGCCTGATGGTCCGCCGGGATTTCCAGAATCAGGGGATAGGCCGGGCGATGCTGGAAAAGGTTCTGGATCTGGCGGATAACTGGCTGATGTTGGTAAGGCTGGAGCTGACGGTCTTTGCGGATAACGAGAGAGCAGTGCATCTGTATGAGTCCCTGGGCTTTGAACGTGAGGGCATCCGCCGGAAGGCGGCTGTCAGGAACGGGGTTTATATGGACGAAATCGCCATGGCGCGTATCCGGGAATAGGAGTGCCGGGGGAGCCGGGAAGGAAATGGAATATCATGGGAATTTTGCATAAAACAGCCCAATACAGGGCCTATAAGGAGGGTGTGGTGCATACCACACTGAATCCGAAGGGGCCGGGAGCGGTGCGGATACATCTGATTCCGCCCAAATGGCGTCCTTTTTCGGATGCGCCCTATGTGATGATATTAAACGGCTATTATATCCTTCCGCTGGGCTATTCCTGGGCGATTCTCCTCAGGAATTTTATCCGTGAGGTAAACGTTTATGACGGGCGGCCGATTAATGAGGCGCAGATGAAGCAGGTTATGGATAAGGCAGTGTCCCGGACGAAAAGGGTTTATTATGTAAAAACGCAGGAGCTGCAGGAGGATCTTCAGGAGATGCTTGACCTGCTTTACGGTGTGGCGCGGGGAGGGGAGCCGTCAGGCAATATCGGGCCTCTTTCCCTCCGGGAATATGCGGCGAATATGACGGCGCCGCATCGGATGGATCTTATGGTAAGCTCCATGCTCGACAGGGAAGGAAAATGGAACTGCAGCCTGAAATGCCGGCACTGCTATGCGGCGGGACAGCCAGCGGCAGGCACAGAGGAGCTGTCCGCCCAGGAATGGTTTGAAATCATCGACCGGTGCCGCAGAGCCGGAATCTGCCAGCTTACTTTTACCGGAGGGGAGCCGACCATGCGGGAGGATCTGCCGGAGTTGGTGGAGCATGCGCGCTGGTTCGTCACCCGCCTGAATACAAATGGGGCCAGGCTTACGGGGGAGCTGTGCAGAAAGCTCTATGACGCCAGCCTGGACAGCGTGCAGATCACCCTTTATTCTGAAAATGCGGAAATACATAACCATTTGACCGGGGCGGATCTGCCCGATACGGAAGGAAGCTTTAAGAAAACGGTTCTGGGACTGCGCAATGCTCTGGAGGCCGGGCTGAATGTGAGCGTCAATACGCCCCTGTGCAGGGAAAACAGGGAGTATATCAGAACGCTGGCTTTTTTGTATCAAAACGGCGTCCGGTATGTGACCTGTTCAGGACTCATCGAAACGGGCAAGGCTATGGCGGAAGCCTCCCTGTCCTCGCAGCTGACCGTGGAGGAGATGAATGCGCTTCTGCGGGAGGCCATGGCTTTTTGTTCCCAGCATGGGATGGAACTGAGCTTTACCTCGCCCGGCCGGGCTGATCCTGCGGTGCTTAAGGAGCTTGGGCTGGCGGTGCCCATGTGCGGCGCCTGTCTTTCAAATATGGCGGTGGCTCCGGACGGCAGCGTCGTTCCCTGCCAGAGCTGGCTGAGTGGCAGCGCGCCTTTGGGAAATATGCTGACGGACAGCTGGAAGCGTATCTGGAATCATCCTGCCTGCCGCGCCATATGCGGAATGGAGGAAGAAGACTCTTTGTCCTGCCCTCTGAGAATTTCGAAAACGGAGCCGGAAAAGGAGGCTGATTAAGGATGGACGGGAAAACTCCGGAAACAGGGGAAAAGAAGAAAAGCCTGTTGATTTTCAGCTGTATATGTGCGGTGGGAATCTGCGTGCTGATTGCCTATATCGTAAATATTCTCACGCCTCTGGACAGAATCCTGGATTACCGCGTCCAGGTAAAGGCACAGGAGGACGGCGCTCTGGAAATTACCTATCAGTACCGGTGGAAGGTCCTTAATGACAGCAAGGAGGGGCCTCTTACCTGGGTCAGCCTGGGAATTCCCAATTCCAGATGTGAGCTGCTGGGCTATACCGGTGCGATCAGCGGGCTGAAAAATGGATTTTACGGGGACGGCCTGATTAAGTTTGAACTGGACAGGGCCTATAAAAAGGGTGAGGTGGTGGAGTTTGGCTTCACCATACGCCAGGAGGATATGCTTTGCAGAAATAAAAAGGCCGGAGGCCTGCCCTTTTATGATTTTATGCCAGGATGGTTTAATGAGATTGCGGTGGAACATTATCTTTTTGTCTGGGAGGACGGGACCTATGTGATGGAAACCAATGCGGACAGAAAGGAAGGCGGCTTCTATGTCTGGGAGGGCGGGTTAAAAGAAGGGGAACGCCGGCATATGAAGGTTTATTGCGACAAGGAGACATTCCGGGATGCCAATATGGTGGAATGGGCGCCGGTGTCGGACAGCCCCGGGGAAAAGAAATCCCTGGATCCCGCCGCAATTATTTTCATTCTCCTGTGTACAGGCTACATAGGCTATCAGGCGGCCTGGGGAAAGGACTGGTATGCCAACGGCCGGGGATTCTGGGGCCGGGGAAGGCGTCCCGGCGGACATGGGGGACATGGCGGATGCGCCTGTGCCTGTGCGGGGTGTGCCTGTGCCTGCGCCTGTGCAGGAGGCGGAAGAGCGGGCTGTAGCAAAAAGGATTTTTATTATACGGCGGAGGAATCTTCTCTGACCGAAGGGGGAGCGCATTGGAGCCTTTCACCTGAAGCGACGTGAAAGGAAAGAGAGAAGGAATGAGGGCGGAGGAAAGTATGAGGGCGGAGGAAATTTTGCGAAAGCACGGGCTTTCGGCTGACGGTTTGCGGCAGTCAAAGTCCGGGTTTACCAATGCGCTTTTTCTTACAGAAGACGCAGTGGTCAAAATATTTACGGAGCCGGGAGGCGCAGGCTTTCAAAAGGAATCATGGTTCTATGGGAACATTGCCCCCTCCTATGCGCCGAAGCTGCTGGGGGCCGGGGAGGATTACCTGGTTCTGGAACGGATAAAAGGAAAAGGCCTGTTTCGCGCATGGAGGCATATGACGGATGCGAAGAGGGAGGATACGGTCCGCTGCATTGCGGAAATCAACAGGGAACTGAACCGGACTGCGCTCCCGGAAGGGATGCCCTTGTTTGACCCCTGCAGAAACTGGGGGAAAAAGCTTCTTGGGAGGATGGAGACGGCGTTGGGGAAGCTCCGCTTAAATCAGGGCGTTCCGGAGGAGCTGGGAAGGCGGGCTGCGGAATTTATCAGGGCGAATGCAGGACTTTTGCAGGAGGAAGCATTGTTCCTTGTAAATCCGGATCTTCATTTTGACAACCTGATTGTTGCAGAAGACGGAAAGCTGTTTATGATAGATTTTGAAATGCTGGAGGCAGCGCCTGTGGATTATGCGGTGCATGTGTGGAAAAGGATGGAAATCCATCCTTTTAACTATGCCAATGAGGAGGACGATCCTCTGACGCTGCCGGAGGATTACCGTTTTCTGATGACCTGGGTAAGGAAATATGCGCCCGAGCTGTTCGCTTATCCCAAGAGCGATGTTCGGATTGCCATGTATTCCCTGGTATATGAGCTGGAGCTGTTGTGTGATTTTCCAAAGGCCGTCAATCCGGTGGAGCGGATTGAAAAATACCTGGAAGGTGCATGCGGATAGGGCGGCAGGGCGCGGGCTGGTTTGGCTGCGGAAAAAAGAAGCCGGGGCTGCCCGGAAAAATGGGAGGATACGGGGGTTGGAAAAGAAGGAGCTGAAAACAGAGAGAGGGAGCGTGTTTTACTGGATTGAAAAAAATGCGGCACCCGGGGCAAAATGCATCGTATTCACCCATGGGCTGACTGCCAATCATTCCATGTTTGAAAAGCAGGTGGAATATTTTCGGAGCGCCTGTACCCTGATTACCTGGGATGTCCCGCTGCACGGCATTTCCCGGCCATACCGGGATTTTTCCTATGGGCATTGCGCGCAGGATCTGAATGAGATACTGGAGCGTGAGGGAATAGGGAAAGCGGTTCTGGTGGGCATGTCTATGGGCGGCTATCCCAGCCAGGAATTTGCCTGCAGATATCCTGAAAAAACCGAGGGTTTTATCGCGTTGGACACCACGCCCTTCGGCACCGGTTATTATTCAAAATCGGATATCTGGTGGCTGAAGCAGGCGGCGCCGATGGCAAAATGGTTCCCTGAGGGCCTGCTCAGAAGCAGCATGGCAAAATCTGTCTCCAGGACGGCCTATTCCCGGAATAAAATGCTGGAAATGCTGCGGCCCCTGACAAAGGCGCAGATAATAGAGCAGATGGATATCGCCTACGGAAAATTTCTGGATGAAAATAAAGACATGAGGTTTTCCTGTCCGGTGCTCATCCTGGCAGGGGAATATGACACTACGGGTAAGGTGAAGGCCTATTGCAGAGCCTGGGCGGAAAAGACAGGCTATCCGCTGCATATGATTGCGGATGCGGCGCATTTTTCCAATGGGGACAACGCAGGACAGGTGAACGCGGAGATAGAAGGGTTTATAAAACAGCTATAGGCAGCAGGACGAGACAAAGGCATGAAGTAAGGAAGAAACGGGGGAAGGGAAATGCCATATATTGATTTGGGAGAATTGCAGTTATTTTATGAAGAGATAGGATATGGGGAGCCGGTGCTGTTTCTGCACAGCGGCTACAGCAGGGGGATTCTGGCCTTCAGCGGACAGCTCCAGCCTTTTTATGCGGCGGGATACCGCTGCTTTTATCCGGATTTCAGGGGGCATGGCAGGACCATGTGCGAAAGTCTGGAATGGGATTCTGCGGTGATAGCGGAGGATATGATACGGTTTCTTGACCGTTGCGGAATTGAGCGGATACATCTTATCGGGTACAGCACGGGCGGCGGTGTCGCCTACTATATGGCGGCCCGGCATCCGGAGCGGATAAAAACAGTAACAGCTATCGGAAACGGCGGCGTAGTTGACGATGCGGGAGCGGAGGATTTTGAGCCGGAGGCGTTGGAGGAAAGGGGACAGACCGATTTCATTGAAAAGGTGAAATGCCTGCACGCCCAGGCCCATAGGGGCAACTGGCAGGAGTACTGCAGGCAGGAGGTGAAGGACTGGCGCCTGCATCCTTCACTGACGGACGAAGAGTGGGGGCGTATTACTATGCCTATGTTACTTATTGCCGGAGAAAACGATGGCTTTGCCACAAAACGGAATCTGGAGGCAATCCGGACACACTGTCCCCAGGCTGAGATAATGATTGTGGAGGGCTGCGGGCACAGGCCGCATATGCCTATGGAAAAAGCGATAGAGGTTAATAACAGGATATTTGATTTCCTGGGCAGGGCGAAGGAAGGGTGAACAGTTCGGCCGTCTGGACTGTTATTGGAAGAGGGACGGCCTGGTTCTACCCTTCCTCAGGATAGGGAACCATAATTTTCTTCGCTTCCGTCAGCCCACCGCTTATCATGAAGTCGCGTACAAACTGCAGGATATGGCAGTAGCAAAGGGAGAGCTGTCTGGAAAAGCCCTCTGCGTCGTCCTGCTGCAGGAGGTGAAAGGCCTCCGCGGCAAGCTGATGCAGCGGCGTACTGCTTTCGGTCCCTTTTTCAAAAAAGGCGAAATAATATCCCCAAAGCAGGAGCTGATCCGTTTCAGCCAGGATGCTTTTCAGCGGCCGCAGAGTGAGGTTATCCATGATACAGCGGAAAATACAGGCCAGTGGGTTGCTGTCGGGCAGGGAAATTTCCCGGCCAAGCTGTGCCTGCACTTCCCGGTTCAGCCGGGGGAAGGCGAGGCGTGCCGCGGGGCGGACGGCAATGGCCATGAACTGTGCGGCGCTTAAATATAGTAAGGTGTCTCGGCGGTAGGAAGGGTTTTTTATGCACTGAAAGGCGGTTTCGTTATCCTGAAGGCATATTACGGTGCCTTTTCCGTTTTCCGTACGGGCAAAGCCCAGGTCATTTAGCGTGGAAAGCGCCTTGCGTACCGTGGAAAGGGACACCCGGCAGCTTTTTGACAGGGCGGCTTCGGAGGGGAGGCGTGTCCCGGGCGGACAGGCTCCGGTGCCGATTTTATCTATGAGCGCCCGGACAAGCTGCATATAAAAATGATCGCGTCCCATTTGTGCCTGCCAGGTATAGACGGCTTCAGGCTCATCGGGGATATCCGGGAAACGGGAAGAAAGGCTGTCCAGATAAAGGCGCACAAGGACCGTGGCATGGCTGTAAAGCTCCCGAAAGACGGATGCGACATCCTCCTGCCGGCCGCTCTCCAGGATTAAAGGGATCGATGAAAGGATTTTATAGTCATTTGAACTGATTTTGTATGCGGGGAACTGTTCCTTCATCAGAATCAGGGGAACCCGGGTATAAACCTCAAGACTTGCATAAAGGTCGTTCAAAAGCAGGCTTCCGGTTTCCTTCAGCAAATCATGGAAAAAAACAGAAGGGATTCCCAGATCATCGTTGGGTTTCTTTTTTTTCGCATATTTTTGGAAAAGGCTGTAGTGCTCCAGATCCCTGAGGCTGTGCGGCTCACCTGTACAGCAGTGAACTGCGGAAAAGGTGAGCAGGGCGGGTATCAGCAGCTCCATTGTTTCATAAACCTCGATAAGGGAGGATTTCCGCTGCAGAACGAAACGCAGAGCGGTATTTTCTTCCGGGGAATCCGGCTGGCGATAGATGACGACCGCGGTTTTGCGTTCCTCCGTATGGATCAGGCCCTCACGGCGGAGTGCATCCAGAACATCCCTGGCCGTGCGCCGCCCCACATGATAGGTCTCGCACAGCCGGCTCAGGGAGGGAAGCGGGCTGCCATACTGACGGCAGCCGGAAAGAATCTGCTGTTTTAAATTATCATATAAAAAATAGAATAAAGTTTTCTTCTCCTGCATGTTTTCTCCTGGCATATGGTTATATTGATAGCATACCATAAAGTTTTTTCTCAAGCTATATGTAAACGTACACAGATTCATTATTGCCGATGGTTACATTTGCTATTAAAATATAGAAAAATAGGCGTATTTTGACATGTTCCTGTGTTGTAACGGAGAAAAAGGAGTTTTTTATTTAGATGAAAAACGAAAAAAACGCCGGAAGGCCGGCGGCATACGTCATGAAAAGGAAAACGGGAATTCAGTTTTTGATACTGGCTGTTCTTATTGGGGTAATTGCGGCAGCAACTGTGGGCAGCGCAGTGGGATTACATGCGGCAATGGACAGAAGCACGCAGTCCTATGTAAAGGATGTGGCGGCGCAGCTGGCGGCAGATATTGATGGGCGGCTGAAAAACAACAGCGATGAACTGGAATTGGTTGGAGACAGCCTGATACGGATGCAAGACCGGGGAAATGAGGCAGTGAGGGATTATCTGCAGAGAAAATCAGCCATCCTGGATCTTGATTTCATGGCGGTCATCGGTATGGATGGAACAGCGGTCTCAACTTCGGAAGCTGTGGAAAATCTGCGGGAGCTGCCGGGAATCAGGGATTCCCTTGCAGGCAGAAGAGGTGTTTCCTTTCTGGACGGTCAGACAATAGTGTACTCTGTTCCTCTCTATGAGGGCGAAAGGGTGGTCGGGGCGCTGGCCGGTTCCCGGGGAAAAGAAAATATGCAGAGGATGATACAGGCTGAAAGCTTCGGCGGCCAGGGGCTCACCTGTATTGCGGATGAGGGCGGGAAAGTCATTATTTCTCCTACGGAGCTGGAGCCTTTTCTGCAGCTGGATGATATTTTCAAAAAAGAGTCGGAAGGTGAAACGGCGCAGAAAATTTATCAGATGCAGGAAAATATGAAGATAGGCTGCGACGGTGTTTTTTCATTTGTCGCAGTTGACGGGACGCAGCTGGTTCTTTCCTATAACACACTGAAATCTTATGGGTGGGTCCTGCTCACCCTTGTCCCTGCGGATCTCATATCTTATGAGACGGATAAATATATTATGCAGACCTTCTGCATTGTGGCAGGGACAATCGTCTTGTTTCTTCTTTTCCTGCTTTGTCTGCTTTATATTCAGAAAAACAACCGGAAACAGCTGGAAAAAATTGCGTTTGTGGACGCGGTGACGGGAGGGATGAGCAGTATGGCCTTCAGGCTCAGGCTGATGGCGCTGCTGGAAAATGCGCTGCCGGACCGGTATACTGTGGTATTTCTCAACATTCGGAATTTTAAGCTGATTAATGAAAGCTTTGGAAGCAGGGCGGGGGACGATACGCTTCGGTATTGCATGCGTGTGCTGGAACGGAATATTTTTCAGGGAGAGCTGGCAGGCAGAGGGGAGGAGGACAGCTACTACCTGTGCCTGAGGGAAAACAAGGAGTCTGCTGTCAGGGCGCGGCTTGAGGGGATAACGGAGGATATCAATTCTTTTAATAAAAAAAGAGAGGCGGACACGGCTTATTGTCTGGCCTTCCGTCAGGGGGCATATGTGGTTGAGGAGCCGCAGATGGATATTACGATCATCCAGGATCGTGCCAAGACGGCCTGTCTTTGGCAGCAGGATCACACGCTGGGAGAATGTGTATTTTATGACAACAGATTCATGCAGAGCCTGCGTCAGGAGCATGAATTGACCGCATTGTTCCAGGGAGCGCTTGACAGGGGCGAGTTTCTGGTATATCTTCAGCCTAAGGTCAGGCTTTCGGATGGTAAAACGGCAGGCGCTGAAGCGCTGGTGCGCTGGAGGAATCCGCAGAGAGGTATGATTTTTCCCTCGGATTTTATTCCCGTATTCGAGAAAAACGGGAGTATTTGTAAGCTGGACCGTTATATTTTTGAAAAGGTATGTGAGCTTTTGGCGCGTCGGATGCAGGAGGGGAAAGCGATTTTTCCTGTTTCAGTGAATCTGTCGCGGCAGCATTTCAAGGATCCGGATTTCCTGCGGCAGTTTTCTGAGATTGCGGACAAATACCATATCCCGGACGGGATTCTGGAGCTGGAGCTGACGGAATCGATATTTTTTGATGATCAGGGGATTGAATTTGTGGGAAAATGCATCCGCAGAATGCACAGGCTGGGTTTTAAGTGCTCTCTGGACGATTTTGGCGCCGGCTATTCTTCGCTGGGGCTATTGCGTGAGTTTGACGTGGATACAATCAAGCTGGACAGACGTTTTTTCCTGGATATATCCCAACCAAAAGCAGAGGATGTGCTGATATGCCTGACTGAGCTTGGACGGCGGCTGGGAGTGCAGATTGTGGCGGAGGGAATTGAAACACAGGAACAGATTGCGTTCCTGAAACGTGTCCGCTGCGATATGGTGCAGGGCTATTTTTATTCCAGGCCCCTGCCTGTGGAGGAGTTCTGGGAATGGCTGGAAAAGAGGCAGGAATGAGAAGGAAACCAATGAAAATACTGGTTCTTGGGGGGACGCGTTTTTTCGGCGTCCATCTGGTGAATGCTTTGCTGGAGGACGGACATGAGGTAACAATTGCAACAAGGGGGCAGACGGCGGATCCCTTCGGCAGCAGGGTGGAACGTATTATTGTGGAGCGGACCGATGGGAACGCTATGAAAGAGGCGTTCCGGGATGTTTGGTTTGATGTGGTTTATGATGATTTGGCATATTGCTCTATGGATGTAAAAACAGCGTTGGACGCCATTCGGTGCGGAAGGTATGTCATGGTGTCTTCGGCTTCGGTATATGGGCTTTGCCCGGATATACAGGAAACGGCTTTCCGGCCGGAACAGAAGGCGCTGCTTTGGTGCAACAGAACGGATGTTACCTATGATGAGGGGAAAAGAAGTGCGGAATGCGCATTGGTGCATAATTATCCCCGGCAGAATGCGGTTATGGTTCGTTTCCCCTTCGTCATAGGGAAGGATGATTACACGGAACGGCTGTATTTTTATGTGCGGCATGCCGTAAAAGGGATTCCCATGTATGTGGATAATCCAGACAGCCAGATGAGCTTTATAGGCTCGGAGGATGCCGGGCGTTTCCTGGCGTCCCTTGCGGATAAGGATGTAACCGGGCCGGTGAATGCCTGCTGCGGGGGAACGGTTTCCGTAAGGGAAATTTTAGAATATGTGGGAAAAAAGACTGGCGCGGTGCCCCTGCTTGAGGATGACGGGGAAGAGGCTCCCTATAATGGGGCGGACAGCTACAGCCTGAATACGGAAAAAGCCAGGGAGGCAGGCTGTTCCTGCAGGGAGCTTGGCAGCTGGCTTTATGGATTGTTGGATTGGTATGTGGAGAGGGCGGAGAAGGAAGCGTTATAAAATGTGAAAATAAATGCAGGTGGATTTCCGCCGGTTTTTTTATGAACAGAGGATGAGGTGTCTTTTTTGCGGGGCGGCAGGTATGATGGAAAAGGAAAGCTGTTCCGGGTTATCCTTCATACGAAAAAGACTGGTTGGGGTTGTCATCCTTTTGTCGTAGGTTGCATTGCTGAAGCGGTGTGAGGAGGGGGAGAGAGGATTTCCTCCTCCTTTTTGATGGAAATATCGGGTGGACGGACAGCGGATAAAAGGTTTGGGAGGTTTTTTATTTATGGAAAAGAAAATTGTAATCAGAGAAAATACGGCAGAGTATATGCAGCAGCTTCGGAGCTGGACGGAAGAGGTGAAGGACACCGGGCTGGAGGAAATGGCTGCTTTTTTCAGGGCGCGTCTGGACGGATATGAGGAACATATGTCTTTGTGGAGCAGGGCATATAAATATATGGGGACATTGGTTCCGGAGCAGGTGGAGAAGCTTTTGGATTTGGGCTGCGGTACGGGGCTTGAACTGGATGAAATCCTGCAGAAGCGTCCGAAACTGGAGGTGACGGGGATAGATCTGTCGGAGGATATGCTGGGCAGGCTGTCCGCCAAGCATCCGCAGGTACATACGATCAGGGCGGATTACTTCAGATATGATTTCGGTAAGGAAGCTTATGATATGGCTGTTTCCTTTGAATCCCTTCATCATTTTAAACCGCAGAAGAAGCTGGAGCTGTACCGGAAAATATATGATACGTTGAAAAATGGAGGGATTTTCATAGAGGCTGACTATATTGCATGCTGTGAGGACGAGGAAAAACTTCTGATGGAGCTGTGTGATTCGAAGCGGGAAAAAGAGGGGATCGGAGAGGATGTGTTCGTGCATTTTGATACGCCGCTTACGGCAGAGCATGAAATGGAATTGTTGGAAAATGCAGGTTTTTCCCGGGTTGAGATGATTGAATGTATTGATGGGGCGGTGTTTATCAGAGCGGAAAAAGAAATGCTGTGATGGGGTGAAAAATGTGTAACGAGGAATGAGAAGTGTACGGCTGATGGTTGAAAGAAGCAGCGAGGAGGAGGGAAAGGATGCGGTAGTAAGGAAGGGGAGGGGGCGAATCGGAAGTGCACATGAATTTACCGGGGGATTCGCACCAGTTTTTTGTAAATAGTAATGGGTTTGGTAAATATATTGTAATTATATAGTGATAAATTTTTAGAGAAGTTGTATAATAGTGTCGTTGAGATAGTGGTTTGAAAATATTTGTTGTATGTTTTTGCTGTCGAGGCTTATGTGGCCTCGTGGATTGAAATATCTCCAATTCCTGCGCCGAAATCATAACCCGAAGTCGAGGCTTATGTGGCCTCGTGGATTGAAATGATTTACCGTATGGTAAAGAACCGCGAAAAGAAAGTCGAGGCTTATGTGGCCTCGTGGATTGAAATCATTCGATATGACGATATATTCATAATTTCCTGTCGAGGCTTATGTGGCCTCGTGGATTGAAATGAGATAATCACCTTCAATGACTCCATTATAAACGTCGAGGCTTATACGGCCTCGTGGATTGAAATCCATCCTCCCAAGCTTCAGCGATTGGATCCGCGGTCGAGGCTTATACGGCCTCGTGGATTGAAATTTTAACTTTCGCCCACAGGCGCTCAACGCCTCCAGTCGAGGCTTATACGGCCTCGTGGATTGAAATAATAGCAGTGTCCTACATGACCACCGGATCCGTCGCGTCGAGGCTTATACGGCCTTATGGATTGAAATAGTTGCTTTGTGACATATTCATAGGCCACAACAGGTCAAGGATCATACCACCTCAAATAATCTTTTAACCCGCTATCCATCTTCCTCCTTTCAAGCGCCGCTTGAACCCATCCCTGCATCCCTTTCAAGCACTTCTTGCTTTCACGCCCACCCGAAAAACAGTATAATCAAAGGAAAAAGTCCAGGAGGACAAGAAATGTTTGATTTAGCCCGAGTTGGAAAACAGATTAAGAAGTACAGGATTGCCGCCGATATGACGCAGATGGAGCTTGCGGAGAAAATGGGTATCAGCTTACAGGCGGTCAGTAGTTGGGAAAGAAGTGAAACTATGCCGGATATATCCAGAATGACAGAACTTGCAGAACTCTTTCACATAACCGTTGATGAACTGCTGGATTATCAGGACAAGGCGAAGTGCGTAGAAACGCTGATGCATCCTCAGGAGCAGGAAATCAGTGTAAAGGAATTACAGGAACTGGAGGGGATTGTAAAACCATCCGATGTAAGAAAATATAAGATTAAAATAGAAAGTTTTGAAGATATCATTTATCTTGCGCCATTCGTAGGAAGAGAAATGATAACGGAAATGGCTGGTAACCACAAAGAACTTTTGACCCAGGTGGAAATGCTCATTTTAATTGCACCCTTTATTGAAAGGAAGCTGATGGATGAGCTGGTAGAGGAAAATTCACATCAATACAGGAGCTCGTTTCCATAGTACCCTTTATCAGCAGGAAAACGGCAAGCCAGGCAGCAAAGCTTTTTGCAGATCAAAATCTCACCCTGGAAGATATAGTGAGCATAGCCCCCTTTGTGAACAGGGATATTGTGGATAAAATGGTAATAGCCTGCCAACATAACATAAAAAACATGCAGGATATCATTCCCCTTGCCCCGTTTGTCAGCCGGGATATGCTGCAGCAGATTTTAAACAGATAACTATCCGGCCGGCAGGAAATAGAATAAATGATATTCGATGCCGGCCTGCTGATTTGAAGCTTCCTTCAACCATTCCTGCATTTGCATTCATTTCATTTCCTTCAGAAGCCGGTAATATTTTTCATACTGCCAAAAAGCCTCCCTAAGCTCGCTGCTGTTTGCGCCGATTCGTTCTGTCCGCTCCCTCACCTTTTCCATGGAAGCCTTCAGACTGTACATACCGCCGCCGGGAGTATCCGTATATTTCCGGTCGGCAATATAATCAATGTCATCCTTAAGCGACTGACAGGAAATAACGTTTTCCTCCCTGTATTTTAAACAGATACTGCGATAGGCAGCAAAAAGATCCAGATAAATATGGGGCGTATCGTCATAATCCCTGCGGATACATTTTTTCCCGGGATCAATATAATGATAACAGGCCTCACGGACTTCATCCGTCTGACGGAGGTTTGATTCAAAGCGGCGTCGGTGGGCAAGCTCATAGCGGTATGCATAGTCTGTAATCGTACTGTCTACGAAATAATTTACCATTTCCTCAAAGCTGCCGGCTATGACGCTGCGTCTTTCCTGCCCCCGTTCATTTACCACCTGCACGAAGCCACAGCCGGAGCTTTCATAAGTGACTGTAGGATCTCCATACTCCACCGTCTGAAAATCAATCTGTTCTTTTTCGGCAAAAGGTATTTTCCTGAGGATTTCCCTTGCCTTGCTCGCAATTTCTTCTGTTTTTTCATCCATTCCAGGAAGCCTCTTTCATAACCTTAAAGATAATTGGACTGACAGCGCCCAGGCCTTCGCCGCAGGGGAAGCCTTAAACCGCATGCTGCAGATAATGCTTCAGATCCATGTAGCGTTCTTTGCCGATGGGCAGCTCCTGGCCGTCCCTCAAAACTGCCTTATACCGGTGAATGCTGTCAACGTAAAGGCTGTTGACCAGATAGCTTTTATGAATGCGCCGGAAAGAATATGGAAGGCTTTTTTCATAGTCGGCCAGAAGGCCCCACACCTGAAAGGTTTCCGTTTTGGTATGTACAATGGACCACTGGGCGGCGGCTTTCAGGTAAAGAATGTCCGAGGGAAACAGATACCGGTAATTCTTATTCGTATCCCGGAAAGCAATTTTGTTTACATCTGAAGTAATAGAGTCCATGCGCTTCAGATAATCAAAATAATCCATGTCCGCGGTAAGCGGTTCCGGCATCGTGACAATGCGGTTTAAAGGAATGTCCTGGGCATGGGATCCGTGGACATGGGCGAGCTTCAGTTCCCCGTTGATCATGCGCCATACATAGGTGCCCCGTACATGGGCATGAAGTGCGGTGCCGTCCTCCATGACCGAGGTGATCCTGTAACGGCCGCAGACCACCCATACATTGCGGTCATGAAAAAGCAGGTGATATTCTTCATCCGATATCAACACAGGCGGTTCTTCATATTCTTTTTCCATAGTTCTCCGGAAATTCTCCAGCCCTTCACACCATTGAAAATCATTGGAACCAATCCACATGAAATTATCCGCCATAGGCGCGGTGGTAACTTCCGGGTTCCTGTGATAAAAGCTGCGGACATTTTCCAGCGTCAGCTGAATTATTTCCGCTTCCGTAATGCCGGCTCTTCTCATATGCCCCTCCCTTTACATTAATATTCCATATCTCCCCATCCATAACAGTATAACAGTTGAATGAAAAAACAACAAGCACTATTAGTAAAAACAGTGAAAACGCATTCCCGCATCCGTTGTGATTTATATCGAGCTTGGACTTCAGCCGCCGCAGCATGTATTCCGGCCGTCACTGTTCACTACCGCCAGCGGCGCCATGCATTCGCCAGCTCCATAGACGAAGCCGCCTGCCCGTGATACAATACTGATGCCTTTCTGCCTGACTCCCAGGCGGCCTTTTTGCCAGAGAAACAAGCAGCAGGGCATATTAAAAAAATTTTCATAAACGGATAGATCCTGCCCTCCTCCCTCCGAATTAATAAGTGAAAGGAGAAAACCGGAGAGAGGCTGCAGACTTTATTTCCGGTTTGTGATGGAGTGGTGTATGAAAGCAAATGAAGATAATTTTATTTCCCTGATAAAAAAGCGCCGGGAAGAGGGAATCAGATATGTGATGGAACGGTACGGAGGGCTGCTTGCTTCCATTGTGGGAAAAAGACTGTACTGTATGCCGGACAGGATAGACGAGTGCATGAATGATATTTTTTTCGGCATATGGAATAATATCGGCTCTTATGATCCGGAAAGGAGCAGCTTCAAAAACTGGGCGGCGGGCGTGGCCAGATTCCACGCCATCGACTACCTGCGCAAATACGGCAAACAGCCTGACCAGACAGCGCTGGAAGAGGTGGAGCTGGCCGAAGAGGATGAAAACCTGCGGCAGCTGGTGGAACAGGAGCTTTCCGAAGAAACTAAGGCTCTGTTAGCCTGCCTGAAGCCGAAGGACAGAGAAGTTTTTACAAGGCTGTTCCTGCAGGAGCAGGACGTGGAAACCGTCAGCGCACAGATGGGGATTCCGCGGGAAGCTGTATACAACAAGGTATCCAGGGGAAAACGGAAAATGCGGCGTTTTGCGGAAAGCAGCGGCAGATGAGGAGAAGGCATATGAATAAAAAAATATATGATATGGCAAATGATATTGTTACGGATTTTTCTAAAACGGAGGAACAGGAGCTTTCCCGGAAAGAGGTTGAAAAGTATGAGGCTGCCTTCCAAAAGAGGCTGAGGACCAGGGAAAGTGAAGCGGCTGGAAGAGGAAAAGGCCGGAATAAATCCATAAAAAGAGGACGTTCCTTAAAAATGGCAGTCTGTGCGGCATCAGCCGTAATTGTGATAGGAATCGCCGCATCAAGCAGTGAGGTTCATGCGGCGCTGGAGCAGCTGCAGTGGACAATCGGAAATGCGCTGGGGCTGCAGGAGGATCTGGCGGACTATAAAGAGGTGGTCAACACCACAGCCATGGACGGCGGCTATGCGGTGACCCTGCATGAGGTTGTGGTGACGGAATCGGAGGTGTGGGTCAATGTGACGGTGCGCAGAGAGGACGGGCAGCCGCTTGACATCAGCGCAATTTCTCCCATTGCCTCCATAAAGGTTAACGGCAGACGTGTGCTTGCGGGCGGCGGCGGAGGCTTAAAATATCTGGACGAGGAACAGACAATTGTCGGCATAGAAATGTGCTATAATTGTGAAAACGTTGATTTGGTGGGAGAAACAGCCATAGATATCTCATTCCGTCAGCTGGATATATGGGAAAATATCAAGGGCAAATGGGATTTTTCTTTTACGGCGGACGCCTCCGCCCTGATGAAGGATACACGGCATATCGCTTTAAACCGGACGTTTACCCTGCCCAATGGCGTAACTGTCACATTGGATGAGTTCACAAGCAATGACCTGGAGCAGCGGATTAATTTTTCAGCGGATGATAAAGACGCCTCCCGGTATGATATGAAGGTGATTGCGAAGGATGAAAGCGGGAAGGAATATCCTTTCTACATGAATTATTTCGGCGGCGGAAGCACAAGAAAGGGGTATATGCGCCTTTTGGGAGATATGCTGCCGGAAGCGGCGGGACAGGTGGAAATGACGTTTTATGTGGTCGCCATGCCTGAGCAGAGCGGAAAAATGAGCAATGATTTCCGGCAGCTTGGAGAAAGCTTCCTTGTGGATTTCGGACAAATGCCTGAAGCTGCCGAATAACTGTGAAATACAATAGTTCAGAAATATAATTCCATTACAGGAAAACCAGTGCTATAATTACTAAAGCACGCAGGCAGCGCCGGACGCTGAAAAACGGCGCTGCCTGCATTTTATTCTGGAAAGGAAAAATATTATGAAATTTACCTACTGCCCTGACTGCGGAACCGTACTGGCGCCAAAAGAAATCGGGGATGAAGGGCTGGTGCCCTATTGTACCCTCTGCAAAAAGCCGCTGTTTGACATGTTTTCCACCTGTATCATTGCGCTGGTGGTAAACGAGTACGGCGAAGCGGCCCTGCTCCGCCAGGGATATATATCGGATACCTATTATAATCTTGTTTCCGGCTACATGAAGCCCGGTGAAAATGCGGAGACCACAGCTATGCGCGAGGTAGAGGAGGAAATCGGCGTTCCGGTGGAACGGCTTCGGATGACGGGAACCTATTGGTTCGGTAAGAAAGACATGCTCATGATAGGCTTCATCGCAGAGGCGAAAAAGCGGGAGCTGGTTCTGTCCGGGGAAGTGGACGAGGCCGTGTGGGTGCCTGTTTCCCAGGCTCTCAAAATGGTGCATCCGGCCGGAAGCGTATCCCATACGCTGGTGGAATATTATCTGAACGAACAGAAGAATAGAAAGGATTGACCGGATGAAAATAGACCGGCTTATGGCCATTCTCACCATCCTGCTGCAGCAGGATAAAGTAACAGCGCCAATGCTTTCTGAAAAGCTGGAGGTTTCCAGGAGGACCATCAGCAGGGATCTGGAGGCGCTGTGCCAGGCGGGGATCCCAATCGTTACGGAACAGGGCTTCGGCGGCGGGATTTCCCTGGCCCCGGGCTTTAAAATGGACAATTCCTTTTTAACCGCAAAGGAGAGAGAAGCGCTGCTGGCAGGAATCCGCGGTATGGACAGCGTGATGAAAAACCCCATGGAGGAGCGCCTGAAGGAGAAATTCCACATCGTGCAGGGAAATATGCCTGCGGCGGCAGAAGCGGTAACCATCAATCTGGCCTCCCATTACAGGGACAGTCTTTCGGAAAAAATTGCGGTCCTGAAGGCTGCAATCCAGGAGCACAGGCTGGTGGAATTTACCTATTATTACAGAAAAGGGACGGGCCGCCGTCTGGTGGAGCCTTACCGGGTGGCTTTTCAGTGGTCTTCCTGGTATCTGCTGGGCTACTGCAGGCAGAGGGAGGATTTCCGCATGTTCAAGCTGAACCGTCTGTGGGAGCTTGCGGGAAAAGAGGAAGCCTTTGCGCCGCGGGAAGTGCCGGAGGAAAAGCTGGACAGCGAATACTGGTTTTCCGATGAAATCATGCTGCGGGCCAGATTTTCATGGAAGGTGAAGTTCCGTCTTATTGAGGAATACGGACCATCCAGCTTTACGGAGCAGGAGGACGGCACACTTTTGGTGGAAAATCTGGGCTTTACCAACTATCCTGTTTTGCTGGAATGGGTGCTCAGCTTCGGCAGCAGCGTGGAGGTGCTTGCGCCGGAGCGACTGCGTGAGGATATCAAAAGAGAGGCCGCCCGGATTCTTCAGAACTATTGTAACGTTGAGGATAACCGGGCTGATACGGAATATCCCGGAAAGCCGGAAGGAACAGAGCCGGAAAAAACAGAGCCGGAAGAAACAAGTTTGACATCCGGGAACGTATGTGATAAGTTAGAACCATAATTATTCAGGAAGGAGACAGACATGTTCAGTTTGGGATATGTGCCGGTTTACAGCAGCAGCGGTCGGACGAAAGCAGGATTATTTTTGCTTTACGGGGATACTGCGCCCTTTTTCAGGGGAACGGACATACACAGAGACTGTGGCAGGGCCTGTCTGTAGTTAAGGGACTGTTGCGTCTGGCGGTTCCGTTTAAGCAGTAACTCCGATATGAACCGGGAATCATGTGGAAGCATGCTCCTGGTTTTTTTGCGCCTGTTTTTAAGTAAAAAGAGCAGTCCGGATTCGGATTGGACCGATGGCTGCCATAAAAAAGGAGTTACGAAAATGAACAGTAATAAATCAGGGAAGAAGCATACAGAACGCTGGAATATTTACAGAAATATCCCTTTGGATTATATTTTTACCTTTCTTAAGAATCTTGATATGTCCACCTCGGTCTGGGTGCTGTATCTGGCCTTTAAGGGGATGAACCTGTGGCAGATAGGCATACTGGAGGGAGTGTACCACATCACAAGCATGATTTGTGAAATTCCCTCCGGCGCGGCGGCGGATTTGCTGGGGCGCAAGAGGACTGTGGTCTGGGGACGGCTGTGCACCGCCATTTCCTGTATCCTGATGCTGCTTTCAGGTAAATTCTGGGGCTTTGCCCTGTCCTTTGTCATTCAGGCACTGGGAAATAACCTGAATTCCGGTTCGGAGGAAGCTCTGGTTTATGACAGCATGAAGCAGTGCGGGCGGGAGCCGGAGTACCTGAAGGTGAATGGCAGAATTAATCTGCTCATTGAAATCTCACAGTCCATTGCCACGGTGGCGGGCGGTATCCTGGCAGAAAGATCCTATGTCTGGTGCTATGGCGCATCTGTTATAATCGCCCTGCTGGCCTTGCTGCCGGCTGTGCTGATGAAGGAGCCGGAAATAACGCAGGAAATAAGAAAAAGCGGCGGCATGATAAAGCAGCATTTTGTCACAAGCTTCCGCATTCTGGCGGAAAACAGGGAAATACGCAGGATAATGCTGTATTTTGAGATGGTTTTTGCTTTTTATACCGTACTGTTTTTCTACAGCCAGCAGTATTTTTATGATATGGGACTAAATAAGGTGGAAATCAGCGTGATCATGCTGTTGGGCGGCCTGGCCTCCTGCCTTGGCGCGCTGGCCAGTGAAAAGGTATACGGGAAAGCCGGGGAAAAGACACAGTATGCGGCTGCGCTGGTGATTGCGGCGGGGCTTGCCGGGTTCTTCCTGCACCGGCTGCCCGTGTCCGTGGTTTTGTTTGTGGCAGCCTGCTTTGCCAACGCCCTGCTGTATCCGATACAGTCCATTTCCCTGAACCGGCTGATTCCATCAGGCCAGAGGGCAACGCTGATTTCTGTGGGCAGTATGCTGTTTTCCGTTATTATGATACTGCTGTTTCCGGCAGCAGGCGCGGCGGCGGAGCGGATTGGGCTGTCTGGCACCTTCCTTTTGCTGGGAGCGCTGCAGCTGGTGATGACGGTATCGTTTTACCGGGATTCACACAGGCATAAATAAGAGGATAAAAGGAGAATGTCCGGTCTGATTTCGCGTTCCCGCAGAATAAAAAGAGAGCCAGGCCAGCGCTTCTCTTCCTTTTTTGCCATCAAAAAATAATTTTTTTGAAAAAAATAAAAGGATTCCGGGAATCGGCGCAGAATATAAAGATAGTGAGCATATTTTTGATTGACGTACTGTGTCGGAAACAGGCATTATAATGCCATATATTCGTGGCTGCCGTATGGCGGAAAGGTGACGGATGACAACAATTCGGGAGAATCTGGAGAAGTGGGAGGAGGTTTATTTAAGCCCCTATGCTTCTCTGAGCAAGAATTCCCTGGGAAGGCTGAGGGATGAGGAACCCTGTGATATCAGGCCCGTGTTCCAGCGGGACCGTGACAGGATCCTGCACTGTAAAGCCTTCCGAAGACTGAAGGATAAGACCCAGGTCTTTCTCGCTCCGCAAGGAGATCATTACAGGACGAGGCTGACCCATACCCTGGAGGTGTCCCAGAATGCAAGGACGATTGCCAAGGCGCTGAGGCTGAACGAGGATCTGGTGGAAGCCATTGCACTGGGCCATGATTTGGGGCACACGCCCTTCGGCCATGCGGGAGAGCGTGCGCTGGACAAAGTCTGTCCCTATGGCTTTGAGCACAGTGAACAGAGCGTGCGCTGCGTAGATATCCTGGAGAAGGACGGCCAGGGGCTGAACCTCACCTTTGAGGTCAGGGACGGCATCCGTAATCATCAGACCAAAGGCAATCCGGCTACGCTGGAAGGAAAAATCGTCAGATTGTCTGATAAAATCGCCTATATCCACCATGACTGCGACGACGCCATACGGGCGGGTATCCTGAGGGAGGAGGATATTCCGAAGCAGGTGCAGGAGGTGGCGGGCAGGACCACGGGCGAGCGGCTGGATCATTTTATCCATGATATTGTGACCAACAGCTTCGGAAAGAACGACATATGCATGTCCCCTCCGGTGGAGGACGCTATGAAAAAACTGCGTTCATTTATGTTTGAGAGGGTTTACACGAACCAGCAGGCCAAAAGTGAGGAAGGCAAGGCCGAGCTGCTGGTGGAAACGCTCTACGATTATTATCTCCATCATATTGATAAAATATCCGGCGAACTGCTGGTTTTGATGGAGAGGGGAGAAGCAAAGGAAAGGATTTGCTGTGACTATATAGGGGCAATGACGGACCGTTTCGCCATTGCACAGTATGAGGAAATCTATATTCCCAAATGCTGGACGGTGAAGTAATCAACGGATTCCGGTTCTGATGGAACCGGGAGCCTTACAGATTGAGGTGAGAGAAGGCATGTATTATCCGGATGAACTGATAGAAGAAGTCAGGATGAAAAATGATATTGTGGATGTGATTTCAGGCTATGTGCGCCTTCAGAAAAAGGGCGCCAATTATTTCGGCCTTTGCCCATTCCACAATGAGAAGTCGCCTTCCTTTTCCGTTTCGCCCGGCAAGCAGATGTATTATTGCTTCGGCTGTGGCGCGGGCGGGAATGTATATACCTTTATCCAGGAATATGAGAATTACACGTTTCCGGAGGCGGTGAAAATGCTGGCGGACCGCGCCGGTGTGAATCTGCCGGAAATCGAATATTCCGAAGAGGCGAAGAAGGCGGAAAGCAAGCGGAGCAGGCTGCTGGAAATCAATAAAGAGGCGGCCAAATATTTCTATTTCCAGCTTCGCGCCAGACAGGGTGAAACAGGGTACAGGTATCTGAGGGACAGGCAGCTCTCAGATGAGACGATAAAGAAGTTCGGGCTGGGCTTTGCCAATAAGACCAGCAATGACCTGGTACAGTATCTGCGCAGCAAGGGGTATTCCCCGGAGCTGATACACGAAGCGGGGCTGTGCAACGTGGATGAAAAACACGGTATGTACGACAAGTTCTGGAACCGGGTGATTTTTCCCATTGAGGATATCAACCACCGGGTTATCGGCTTCGGCGGCAGGGTGATGGGGGATGGAACACCGAAGTACTTAAACTCGCCCGAAACGCCGATTTTTGACAAAAGCAGGAATCTTTACGGCCTGAATTTTGCAAGGACCTCGCGTAAGGGGAATATCATTCTCTGCGAGGGCTATATGGACGTTATTTCCATGCATCAGGCGGGCTTTGATCAGGCGGTGGCGTCTCTTGGCACCGCGTTTACACTGGGACAGGCCAGTCTGCTGAAGCGGTATACGAAGGAGGTTCTGCTTTCCTACGACAGCGACGGCGCGGGCGTGAAAGCGGCGCTGCGGGCCATCGGCATACTGAAGGAGGCGGGGCTTACCGGGAAGATCATCAGTCTGGAGCCGTACAAGGATCCGGATGAATTTATGAAAAATCTGGGAAAGGAAGCGTTCCAGGAACGCATCGACCACGCGGAAAACAGCTTTCTTTTTGAAATCAGGATGCTGGAGAAGGAGTACAACCTTTCTGATCCGGAGGACAAGACCAGGTTCCACAGGGAAATCGCCAGAAAGCTGTGTGATTTTTCCGAAGAGGTGGAGCGGGAGAATTATATCGAAGCGGTGGCGGAGAAATACCATATCGGCTTCGAAAACCTGAGGAAGCTGGTGGGCAGCATTGCAGCCCAGACAGGGCTTGCCAAACCCGTGGAACGGCCCAAATCGGGAATCCATAAAAAAACCACCCCGGAGGAAAACAGCAAAAAGACCCAGAGGCTTCTGCTTACCTGGCTGGTGGAGGAACCGCAGTTATATAAAAAAATCGAGCGGTTTATCGGACCTGAGGACTTTACGGAAGAGCTTTATGTGCGGGTGGCCGAAAGGCTGTTCGCAGGGCTTGAAAAGGGCGAACTCAACGCGGCATCCATCATAAGCCTGTTCCCCGATGAGGAGGAGCAGAGAGAGGTGGCGTCACTTTTTAACACAAGGCTGATGGAACCGGAGACAATACAGGAAAAAGAAAAAGCATTTCACGATATCCTGGTTTCTGTAAAAAGAATCAGCTATGAATATAATACGAGCCGTCTGGGAACTGATGTGGAGGCATTAAACCGCGTCATTGAAGGAAAAAAGGCATTGGAAGAACTTAGCAAAACGCATATTTCCCTGAATTAAGGATAACAATATTAACATGCGCAGGAAGGATGGACTAAGAATGGGCAAAAAGACACAGGAAAAAGCTGATGAGACGAAAAAAACAACAAATCAGAACGAAGCGGAAATGACCCCGGAAGAAAGAGCGGCCGCGGAAGCGAAGTTTCTGGAAAGAGTAAGAGGACTTATCGGCGTTGCCAGAAAGAAAAAAAATATTCTGGAATACCAGGAGATCAGCGATTACTTTGCGGATCTGCAGCTGAATGAGGATCAGTTTGACAAGCTGCTGGAGCTGCTGGAGCAGAGCAACGTGGATGTACTGCGTATCACCGAGGATGATGACGATATTCCCGATGAGGAAATTATCCTGTCCGAAGAGGAAGAAGTGGATATGGAGAGTATCGACCTCTCCGTTCCCGATGGCATCAGCATTGAAGATCCGGTGCGTATGTACCTGAAGGAAATCGGCAAGGTGCCCCTGCTTTCCGCGGAGGAGGAAATCGACCTGGCCCAGAGGATGGAAGTGGGGGATGAGGAAGCCAAAAAGCGTCTGGCGGAAGCAAACCTGCGTCTGGTGGTCAGCATTGCCAAGAGATATGTGGGAAGGGGCATGCTGTTCCTGGATCTGATCCAGGAAGGAAATCTGGGTCTGATTAAGGCTGTGGAAAAATTCGATTATACTAAGGGTTATAAATTCTCCACCTATGCTACCTGGTGGATCCGCCAGGCGATCACAAGAGCCATTGCGGATCAGGCGAGAACCATCCGTATCCCGGTCCATATGGTAGAGACGATCAACAAGCTGATCCGCGTGAGCAGACAGCTGCTGCAGGAACTGGGGCGTGAACCTACTCCGGAGGAAATCGCTGAAGAAATGAGCATGCCGGTGGAGAGAGTGCGTGAAATCCTCAAGATTTCCCAGGAGCCTGTATCCCTGGAAACCCCTATCGGTGAGGAGGAAGACAGCCACCTGGGCGATTTCATCCAGGATGATAATGTGCCGGTACCGGCGGATGCGGCGGCATTCTCCCTGTTGAAGGAACAGCTGAATGAGGTCCTGGGCACCCTGACGGAAAGAGAGCAGAAGGTGCTGCGCCTGCGTTTCGGCCTGGACGACGGCCGTGCAAGGACGTTGGAAGAGGTAGGCAAGGAGTTCAACGTAACCCGTGAGCGTATCCGCCAGATTGAAGCCAAGGCGCTGCGCAAGCTCCGCCATCCCAGCCGCAGCCGCAAGCTGAAGGATTATCTGGATTAAGGAAAAAAGAATATGGAATTGTCAAAAAGACTTCATATGGTCGCATCCATGGTGGAAAAAGGAAGTATCCCGGCGGATGTGGGATGTGACCATGGGTATGTGGCGGTATACCTGATCCGGGAAGGCGTCTGCCCCCGCGTGTTTGCCATGGATGTTAATGAAGGCCCTCTGGAAAGGGCCAGGGAACACGTGGAGGAATTCGGGCTTGCTGCATACATAGACGTGAGGCTTTCCGACGGAATATCCGGCCTTCCCTGCCGCGGGGGAAGGCCGGAAGCGGATACGCTTCTGGCTGCGGGAATGGGCGGCCGCCTTATGGTGAAGATCATGGAGGAGGGCCGCGAGAAGCTTGCACAGATGCGCTGGGCCATTCTCCAGCCCCAGTCGGAGGCCTGGCTGGTAAGGGAGGCTTTGAAAAAGAACGGATATTTTATTACGGAAGAGAATATGATCTGGGAAGAGGGCAAATTCTATACCGTTATAAAGGCTGTTAACCTGCAGAACCCGCCGGAAGGTTTTTGCCGGGAAACGTTGGAGGCGCAGGAAAAACGCTTTCTGGAGGAATGTAAGTCCCAGGGGCTGCTTTCATCGGATGAATGGGAAAGGGCGGCGGATATTTTCGGCTCCCGCCTGATTCTGGAGAAAAATCCTGTGCTGCTGGAATATTTAAAGGAGAGCCTCAGGAAGAACCGGCAGATAAGCGCCGGGATAGGCAGCGCATCTGCCGGGGAGGCAGGGGCGCCGGAAAAAGAAAAAACGGCGGGACGCCTTGCACAGCTTGCGAAGGAGGGGCAATTGCTGGAGCAGCTGATTGGCATAATGAAATGAACCGTCCCGGCCAGGTAAGCCGTATCGGGGGATGCGGCGGCAAACATAAGGAGAAGGGCGCATGAAATGCAGTGAGGTAATGGCGAAGCTGGAAGAGCTTTCCCCGCGTTCCTTTGCGGAAAGCTGGGATAATGTGGGGCTGCTTGTGGGGAGCAGGGACAAAGAAGTGGAATCGGTTATGATTGCGCTGGACGCCACGGACGCGGTCATCGATCAGGCGGTGCTGGCGGGAGCGGATATGCTTCTGACCCATCACCCCATGATTTTTTCTGCGATGAAGCGGATTACGGCGGAGGATTTTACGGGAAAGCGGATTATCAAGCTGATTGCGAATGATATATCCTACTATGCCTGCCATACCAACTTTGATGTGATGGGAATGGCGGACGAAGCGGCGGACCGCCTGGCGCTGGCGGACAGGACGGTGTTGGAAACCACCTTTGAGGATGAGCTGTCCAAGGAGGGAATCGGCCGGGTGGGCATTTTCCCGGAGGAGATGACGCTGCGCGAGTGCGCGGCCTATGTGAAGGAAATATTTGATCTGGAGACTGTCCGGGTATTCGGAGAGGCGGAACAGAAAATAAGGAAGGCGGCTGTGGTGCCTGGCTCCGGGAAGGATTATATCTCCCAGGCAGTGCGCGCGGGCGCTGATGTTTTTATCAGCGGGGATATCGGTCATCATGATGGTATAGATGCGCTGGAACAGGGAATCACTATCATAGATGCGGGACATTACGGGCTGGAGCAGATTTTTGTCCCCTATATGAAGGAATTTTTAAGCAGGGAGCTGCCGCAGCTGCATTTGCTGACAGCCAGGCAGCAGGAACCCTTCTGGTATGAATAGGAGCGATTTATGGTAAAAGTAACGGTAAACGGGATATGCAGGGAATATGAAAACGGCGTGACCTATGAAAAACTGGCACAGGAGCATCAGGCAGAATACGATCACAGGATTATTCTTGCCATAGCCAACGGAAAAATCAAAGAGCTTCACAAAACGGTGGACCGTGATGCTGCCGTTACCTTTCAGACGCTGGCGGACAGGGTGGGACACGACACCTACATCCGCAGTGCGATCATGCTTCTTATCAAGGCCATCAGTGATATCGCCGGCTCCCCCAGGGCGGGCAAGGTTTCCGTGGAATTTTCCATAGGCAGGGGCTATTACTGCATTCCCAGGGGAGAACTGGCTGAAAAGGTAATCTGCGCCGATGGGGAAGAGGACGGCCAGATAGAGGCCGGCTTCGTGGAGCAGGTCAGGAAAAGAATGTGGGAGCTGGTGGAACGCAGGCTTCCCATCAGTAAAAAAGCCTATCCCACGGACGAGGCAATCGAGATTTTCAATGCCCAGGGAATGGAGGATAAGGTCAGGCTGTTCCGTTACAGGCGCGGCTCCTATATCAATGTCTATTGTCTGGACGGTTATTATGACTATAACTACGGCTATATGGTGCCGGATACCGGATATCTGCAATATTTTGACCTGATCCCCTATAAAGCGGGTCTGATGCTGATGCTTCCCGACAGGAGCGAACCGGAAACCCTGGTTCCCTTTGAACCCAGGGAAAAGCTGTTCCATACGCTTCTTCGTTCCAACGACTGGGGAGAAAAGATGGAGATAGAAACCGTGGGGGATCTCAATGACAAGATCTGCGAGGGCGATCTGGCGGAAATGATCCTGGTCCAGGAAGCGCGGCAGGAGCGCAGGATTGCGGAAATTGCGGGAGATATCGTCAGGCGCGGAAATGTGAAATTCGTCATGATTGCAGGGCCTTCCTCCTCAGGAAAGACCACCTTTTCCCATCGTCTTGCCATCCAGCTGAAAACCCATGGCCTGATACCTCATCCCATCGCGGTGGACGATTATTTCGTAGACCGAGATAAGACGCCGCTGGACGAAGAGGGCAACTATAATTTCGAATGTCTGGAAGCCATTGATGTGGAAAAATTCAATCAGGATATGTCGGATCTGCTGGCGGGAAAACGGGTGGAAATGCCCCGTTTTAACTTTAAAACAGGCCTTCGTGAATACAAAGGGGATTATCTGCAGCTCGGGCCGGAGGATATTCTGGTTATTGAAGGCATCCACGGCCTGAACGACAGGCTTTCCCATTCGCTTCCTCTGAAAAGCAAATATAAAATATATATCAGCGCCCTCACCAGCCTGAATGTGGACGATCACAACCGGATAGCAACGACGGACAGCCGCCTGATCCGCCGCATGGTGCGGGATGCCAGGACAAGAGGAGCTTCCGCCACCCATACCCTGCGGATGTGGTCCTCCGTGCGCAGAGGGGAGGAGGAAAATATTTTCCCATTCCAGGAAAGCGCTGACGCCATGTTCAACTCTGCCCTGATTTACGAACTGGCGGTGCTGAAGCAATTTGCAGAGCCTTTGCTTTACAGCGTGAGGAAGGATCAGCCGGAATATTTTGAAGCAAAGCGCCTGCTTAAATTCCTGGAATATTTCCTGGGTGTGAGCAGTGAAAACCTTCCCAATAATTCCATTGTACGTGAATTCGTCGGAGGCAGCTGCTTCCGGGTGTAGACAAGCCGTGAGGGCTGCCTGCCCGGGGAAGAAACAGGCGGCCGGAATGGAGCGGTTATGTTTGAAGTGAATGTAAAATCAATTCTCTCAGCCGGAAACGGCATGAATCTGTTCAGGGGCTGCTCCCACGGCTGTATTTACTGCGATGCCAGGAGCACCTGTTACCAGATTCATCCCGACCGGCCTTTTGAGGATATCGAGATCAAAAAGAATGCGCCACAGCTTTTAGAGCTTGCCCTGCGCAGAAAAAGGGAACGCTGTATGATTGGGACAGGCGGTATGAGCGATCCTTATATCCCTCTGGAAAAAGAGCTGGGACTGACCCGCCGCTGTCTGGAGCTGATAGACGAATACGGCTTCGGCCTTGCCATCCAGACAAAATCCGATCTTATACTGCGTGATCTGGATTTGCTCAAAAGCATTCACCGAAAAACAAAATGCGTGGTCCAGATAACGCTTACCACCCATGACGAGGCGCTTTGCCGGAAGCTGGAGCCTCATGTGTGCACCACAAAACGGAGGGCGGAGGTCCTGGATATCCTGCGGGAGGAAGGCATCCCCACTGTCTGCTGGATGACGCCCATCCTTCCCTTTATCAATGACACGGAGGAAAATATCCGCGGGATATTGGATTACTGCATCCATGCAAAAACCTATGGAATACTGACCTTCGGGATTGGAGTGACCCTCAGGGACGGCGACAGGCAGTATTTTTACCGCAAGCTGGACGAGCATTTTCCGGGGATGAAGCAAAAATACATACAAACCTACGGGAATGCCTATGAGATACCCTCCCCCAACCAGTCCTCTCTTATGCGGCTGGTCAGGAAAACCTGTGCGCAGCACGGGATTGAAAACAATACGAATCGGATTTTTGCTTATATGAACCGCTTTGAGGATAAGCTGGCGGGAGAGCAGCTGTCGTTGTTTGACTTTACCTGACAGTGTGGCAGTGGCAATGATATGAAAATGGGTATCCGGTGTCATCGCAAATAACCGATACATCCGGTTCCATAGAATATGGTTTACATCCCCTGACCAGCCACCCTGTTTTCCGGGCCTGTTTTTCTGAAGAACTGTATTATGACTGCGGCGATGAAGAAGCTCCTTTTGGCAGTGATGAAGGGAATGACACATTGCATTTTTTAGAGGAATCTATACGGAAACGGCCCAAAATGTGTGTTGTTGATTTCCCTGAATTATTAATCGTAAAAGAGTGGAACTTAACCTATTTGCCGCCTGAACCGGAGCAGACGGATGATGAACTGAAAACACAGGCAGCACAAACTTATCATGGACTGAAAGGTGATCAGACACTTTTGCAGACAGACCAGGTTATCCTTGCGACTGTATTCGGTCAGATTAAAATTATGGGAAAATTGGACGGGGCATTACAGGAATTGGCGTTCCATTCGCTTATGCGCATGGAAAGAATGTACCGTCTCTTATGGAATTGGGATAAAGAGGAACCACCATATAATATTTCCATCATGAGACGGTATTTAGAACGATTTGTAAATCGTGATTGTTGATTGTACATATACAGTTTGCCGCCGTGTGATTCGCTATGTTGGCAAAAGGCATGCTTGGTAAATTGGAATTGGGCGGAGGAGATTATGCAGGCAGGTGAAAAGATTTTATTTGGGGATTTTGAGTGGAATGTGCTGGATATACAAGGGGATAGAGCTTTATTGATAACCGAATACATAATTGAGCAGCGTTCTTATAATGATGTATATAAAGAAACGACATGGGCAGATTGTTCTATGCGGCAATATTTGAATGGTGAATTTTATGATAGATTTACTGAAGCTGATAAGTTGAGAATATGTTCAGTTACAAATAAAAACTTTGACAATCAATGGTATAAGACAAATGGCGGAGAAGATACACAGGATCATATATTCCTATTAAGCATGGAGGAAATCGTATGCCAATACTTTGGTGATAGTAGTGAGAAATTATATAATCCCAAAAAGAATCAAAGATATTGGTTTGAAAGAAAAGATCAAAATAATAGCAGGAGAATAGCAAGACTTGAGAATAACAAAACCCAAGTATGGTGGTGGTGGACGAGAACGCCGGGCCGCGTTGGTGTAAAAGCAGTATATGTTCATGGTGACGGCAACATAGGTATTCAGGGCAATAATATCTTAAAAGGAAATATAGCGGATGGTATGTGTACAGGCGGTGTTCGGCCAGCTTTATGGTTGAAACTTTAATTGGGATGAAATATTATGGAATATATATTTGAAACAGATAATTTGGGAATTAGAAAATTTGAATACGATGATGCTCAATGTTTGTATGAAAATCATATGGAAGAAGAAGTCAAAAAATGGATTCCAAATGAAAGTTATGCTGATATTGAAGAAACACAGGAGGCAATAAAATTTTATGTTGATTGTGTTAATAAAAGACATTTACCATTTGTATTAGCTGTAGAATTAAAAGCAACAAATGAGTTAATCGGTGATACAGGCGTGAATGAAGTGGAAGGAAATTCAAACGAGGTAGAAATCGGTTATGGTATATGTAAAAAATATTGTGGAAAGGGCTATGCTACGGAACTTGTAAATGCCATGACAAAGTTTGTAGTTGAAACCTTTGGAATAACTATTTTATATGGGCGTGTTATGAAGGGAAATATTGCATCTTTAAGAGTACTTGAAAAGAATGGTTATGGATTTGTTAAAGAAGAATTTGGAGCTGAAGATGATCCATATGGTAATGGAATGCTGATTTATAAGAAAGAATGTTAACTTTTAGTTGCTGAGGCTGGAAAACTACAATTCGGTGAGGTAAATACAATGAACAAAGAGTATATTATTCCAGCGTGTTCTGGAATGAAAATTGATGTTAAGCAAGGTCAAAGTATTACTGTGATTGACATTGAGGGGGCCAGGTGGTAGATTTTTGCCGAAGCGGGCGGAAATGCAAATGAATTTCTCTCGACCGGAGTAACGATTGACTGTAACGAGTCTCTGAAACTAAATGTCGGCAATATTATTTACACCAATTTATATCATCCGATGATGCGGGTAATTTCTGATGATGTGGGAGAACATGATTTGCTTCACCCATGCTGCCGGCAGGAAATGTATGACTTCTTTTATCATAACGGCGAAGGACACCCGAACTGTTTCGATAATATCAACAATGTGTTGGAAGAACAGCGTGCGATTATTTCACCCGTAAACTTATTCATGCACCCGAAAATTAACTCTGATGGCAGTATCTCAGTGGAGGAGCCGCTTTCCACAGCAGGAGATAAAATTACATTAAAAGCACTGATGGATATTACTTTGGGAGTTGCCGCTTGCAGTGTTTCAGAGAGTAAATACAACAGCGGAAAATGTTCCCCTATAAAAATCGTTGTCGATTAAAACAAATTCCAGCTTTACTGCCCTTGTTATATGGATGCTTAGTTATTACAGGGTTGACAAAGGCCTGTAATATTTTTGCGCTTGTTTCGTCGTCGCCCCAATGTTCCGGGAATCCCAAAGATTGTGTAAACCTCCAACCCTTGTACAAAATGAGGATTTGGAGATTATCTAAGCTCAAGATACCAATACCTGTTCAGCATTGTATTTGTCTCATTTGGATAATCTCTGTAGTATCGGCTTACTATTTCAAATTCAACCGGTTTCCTGAATATTGGTCCATCAAAGACAAAAGAATGATACTCACCATTTTCACCACAAATGTCTACATAGTCGGGCAAATCATTCAGGAAGGATTCATCAATTACTCTACCAACAAAAGATTCGTCAAGCATAGAGCCATCTACACAAGTTACGATGCTTTTGAAGCCCAATGATATAAATTCCTGCAACAATTCTCTCGGCTTACTGTTCCACAATGGAAACTCGGCTTGAATACCCTGTCGCCTACAATTATCAATTCTTTGATTTCTCAAGTTTTCCAGATATAAATCACCAAAAAGTGCGATGTTGAGCTGTTTCTCTTTGAATTTTTCTATGTGCATTTCCATTGACTTTTTATATTCGTCTGATGGAGCAGTTAAATCAAACTCCAAAACCGTTAACGGTATCCCGATAGAGTCTGCTTGCTGTTTGAGCAGTTCTATACCAATCTCGTGCATAGCAATTTTAGAGCCATCTTTTTTTATTGTGGTGAACAGTGCTTGCACATCATATATTCCCGATTGCAAGGCTTTATAAAGAGCTAACGCGGAATCTTTCCCGCTGCTCCAGTTAAAATATGCTTTCTTCATTATTCCCTCACAAATATTGATTTAGCGATTTGGATTATATTGTATCACTCATATTATAAATTTTTCTACCATTTTCAATATTTTCCCATATTGTTTTATATCACTATAGGAAATTCGGGCGCCATTTTGGCACCAAAGCGTCAATTATCAGCCAGATAAATTGACAAGAATCTTTATACAGTGTATAATAACATTGATATATAACTTAGTTATTTTATGGAGAATATTATGCCGCCAAAAGTTAAGATACCCAGAGAAGCTATTATTGAAAAAGCATTTGAGTTGACAAAAGCATATGGCTTTGAAAAAGTAACCGCACGTTTACTTGCCAGTGAATTAAAATGCTCTACTCAACCAGTGTTTCATGCTTTTCGCAACATGGAAGAACTGCAGGAAGAAGTTTACAAAAGAACGCAAAAACTATTTGAAGAAACCATGCTCCAACAGCCTTTTGATACCGAACCCCCCTATTTTTTAAGCATGGGACTAAAGTATGTGGAACTGGCTCAAAATGAAAAAAATCTGTTCCATCTACTATGTATGTCAGATAGCGGAACAAGACTTGAAAGCCTTTACGATTTGGCTAAGCACGTTCCTGTTCCGATTGAACCGGAAGTGTTTGTGAAAACATGGATATTTACGCATGGTATAGCAACGATTGTTTCTACGAACACAACGAACATTGCGCCCGAAGAAATAAGGCAGTTACTTATAGAAGCATGTGCCAGTTTCAAATTATACCACAATGAAAACAAGAGAGGTTCGGCAATTGAAACATAAGAATATGGACTATGATAACCGCTATAAATATAAACTGAATATGCTTGAACCGGGGCTTAACATGATGAAACTCATCGGCGTATTATTTGTAACTGGTATTTTATTTTGGGTGGCAGGGTGGCATTGGCTTTCTTCAATTACTTTGTTTTTGGCAGGAGCCGTATTTGCTGTTTTGTTAATCTTGTTAGCCATTGAAGCACATCAGGACAAGGTGTTGAATGATATTGCTATGCGGGAAAATAATGACTTGGAGAAAAAATATGAAATCGGTTAAAAATTATGTGTATACAGAACGTGCGCATTTTATGTGTCCTAATATGCACTTTGGGATTATGGCAAAAATAGAAAGCAATTATGATGAAGGGCGGCTAAAACAAAGCATAGACACTCTTCAAAAAGCGCACCCGTTTCTGCAAAGTTTAATTGCAGAGGAAACGGACACTGGCAGATTTTATTATCAAATACAAGATTATATGAATATTCCTGTAATGATAAAAGAAGAAGCTGCTTTGTGGCAACAGGATTATGAGGAAATATCTGTCCGTGGGTGGAATGTCATGAATGAATGTCTGCTAAAAGTAGTGGTTTATCCAAAGGAAAATGAATTTCAAATACTTTTTATCGCCCACCATCTTTTGTGTGACGGCAGAGGGCTTCTACAACTGGCAGAAGAATTTGCAGAGCATTATGCTAACGGAGTAATACCGCAATTTGCCCCGGAACGCTTAATTCAATGCTTAAACGATCTTCCCTCAAACAGCGATTTACCTCTTATCAGTAAATTGATAATAGGCGACGCAAATAGAAGATGGAAAAAAGAGGGGCAGCAAGTTATGTATGAGGAATATAGCGCATTTGAAAGAGCCTATATTCAAAAACACAAAATGAAACGGGGAATTTTTACCGTTTGCAATCAGGAGTTAGAAAAAATACTGACTTTATGCAAACAATATAATGTTACTGTAAATGACTGGCTGATTGCAAAGATGATGTTGGAAGAGAATACAAACAAGGTGGTTATTGCAGCCGATATTCGTAATCAGACAAAATGTTACAGACAAGGGGCAATGGGAAATTATTCGGTAAAATTTCAAAGTGAATTCGTGATTTACCAAAAGCCTTGAACTTGCAACACTTAATTCACGTTGTTTTGGTTTACGAGTGGCTAAAATAGAGCTATAATGAATTTCCAGGAGTCTGTTTCCATGTGTGCAAGCATGGCAAACAAGCATCTGGAATAGTGTGCAAGACTAAATTCCACATACCAGATTTTTGTAGGATTAAATTCGGCAGTGGATTCCGTCTTGATTATCGTTCTATTTTTTGAGTAATGATGGCTTCAAACTGACTTCATCAGCAGAGATTTCCTGCAGACATAAAAGTCTGTGGAGCTTATTATTCAAAAGCATCTTAGACAGCCTGAATGGAGTGCAGCCGTTCAGGCTGTCTCTTGCTTCGCTGTTGATGTGATTCATAAGTATGCATGCATCGCGTTGCTTATAGGAATCCAGACTTTGGCCTTTGGGAATCACATAACGGATATATTCATGGTTCTTTTCTATGCGGCCTTTTTGCCAGGAGGAGTTTGGATTGCAGTAAAATATTCTGGTACGGATTTCACCATTTTTATCGCATTCCAGACGCCCCGGAAACTGAAATTCCACACCATTATCAGTCAATATTACGGGGAACAACTCCTGGAACACTTTGATGCCAAGCTGCTGTGTTAAATAATCGAATACTTTTATGACTTGCTCCTGTGACTTCTCTTGTAACACAAAAATGAGCATAAGAGAGCAGTTACGGAAGAAAATCGTCAGGAAAGCCTGCGTACTGTTATCCCGGCCACCTTCCACGGTATCGAGTTCAACAATCGGAATATCAGGATACGTTTGAATAAATTTCTGGAAATCCTCATAAGTACGGCCGATGCGGAACTCTTTTGCAGAAAGACTAACCCTTGTGACGTTTTTCCTGGGTTTACATTTGTAACTGACCTTGCGGCGCAAATCGATATTCCTTGCAGTAAAAACACCTTGATCAATATAGTTATACAACGTTTTTCTGGAACAGGGAATTTCATGTCCGTGAAAGGCATAAATGTGTGCCAGCGACTGCCCCTGCAATAATAGCGGAGATATAAGATCATCAAGGAGTGCGATATCGACAGGAGCCTGATTAATTCCCTGTCTGCATGAAACAAGCAGATCCTGGGAGGATTTATCTGCATTCTGTGCAATGTAGAAAGCTTTGCTCTTATTACAGGTACGCTGTCTTGTACAATGATTGCAAACATAAGGGGCTTTGCAGATAGCTTCACATTGTGGTTCCAGATATTCCGGACAAAAGGCAGTGCATGCAGGAATACGTTCCTTATTGCTATAGCAGTATTTGCAGACTTTTACGCAATTCGGTTTGTCACAAAGAAAACGTAAGGAACAATCCTTAAATCTGCCACAGCGAAGAGGATGTCTTGGATCAACCTTTCGTTTTTGAAAGGTGCGGTATTTCTTCACTTCCTTGGCAATTGTACTTGGATGCTTATCAAGTTTTCTGGCAATGGCTGCAAATGAGAGCCCATCATTTAGCCCCTTTTCAATATGAATTCTTTGGCTTGTCGTAAGGTGCTTTTGGTCATATGTTTTTTTCTTATACATAAAAAATCCTCCTTTGATGGAGGAATCCACTTACCAGGAACATCATACCATGAAACGTGTAACACTAAAATCGTCAAGCACGAATTTAAATGGTGAATCACGAATTAACTATAACATTTTAGGATGGGAAATTATTCTACTGCTTTTAGCGTTTTTGTGAAAAAGAATGAGGGAAATGTGATTTCCCTTGCAAAACGCGTAGCGTCACTTGTCACAAATATATGTCAGCACCCACAGAAAGAAATGCTTGTGCTTGCCTGTTATATACATATGCACCCGGAGCTGGTTGATGCTGTTGCAATATCTACATTAGGAGAGTTTGGAAGTAAAGCAGGAGCATTTGTAGGAAGAAATATGTTTGGATATGGTTCCCAAAATGGTTATAGCATAACCAATTTAGGAAAAATCAAAAGCAATATAATTGAAGAAGCTGTTTTTATACCGCCTGCTTCGCCTGCCAATAAAACAACTTGGGGAGTTCTAACGGTGAATAGCCGTATGAAAGTATGCGTGTCAAATTTAATTGTGCAGAGTTGATTAACAAAGTGACAAATTGTCTGCAGTTGTGAATATTCAGGAGGTAAAATGATGTCTTTAAAGGAAATGACAGAAGCGTTTGAGTATATGCGCAATGACAATCCATTAAATAAAGTAGGCTTCCTTTTTAAATTGAATGAAATACTTTATATTTAATTGTCTGCTTGGTATATTCAGCAGTACCAGAGAAAATGCTTATGGTTTTAGCAATGATTTTCGGCGGTCACTTACTGCCTTTTGGTTGGCTCTATAAATCCAAAAGTTATATGTACTCTTCGGTAATTGTAACAATCAGTGTTTTAATTATAGGATGTACATGCGCTCCTGATATTATTGCATTATTTATGTTGCTTTATGAAATAGTATTTACAGGATGTTTATTTATTGAAAACAAAAAAACTTATGCAAGAAACGCAAAGTAAATAAACGTCCACTTTTTTATCAAATCCCAGTTTTGTTGGTATGATAAACTGGGATTGTTAATGAAAAAATGCTTCACATTTTTTTACCATATAATTTCGGGATTTTTTGTGGTAATATTTTTACTTTCTGCCATATATGGATTTTTATGAATGGGCTGTCATATAGGCTCTGCTATATATATATGAAACTGCCGTCCCTTTTATCCAACCCCTTTTATATGGAAGAACAGTTTTTACAGGCGTTGACAAAGGCCTGTAATATTTTTGCGCTTGTTTCGTTGTCGCCCCAATGTTCCGGGTGCCATTGGACGCCCCAGAAAAACCGTTTATCAGGAACATAAACAGCTTCTATGATTCCGTCTTCCGCGGCCGCCATGCTCTTAAGAGAAGGCGCCAGATCCTTGATTGCCTGATGATGCCTGCTGTTCACACCCACACTTTTCTGTCCCAGCAGTCCGAAAAGAGGCGCTTTCATTTCAAGGCTTATGCTGTGGGAGGCCCGGTCATAGGGCTTTTTCATATCATGGTCTATTCCAGTGCCGTTCTGGGCGCCTAAATCCTGATACAGGCTTCCTCCCAGCGCGGCATTCATGATCTGAAGTCCCCTGCAGATCCCAAGCACCGGCATATCCTTTTCAAGCGCCCGCTGTATCAGGGCCAGCTCCATTTCATCCCGCTCCGGGCAGAGCCTTCCGCAGAAATCCTCTGTCTTTTCACCATAGACCGCAGGGTTCACATCATGGCCGCCGGTCAGGACGAGCCCGTCTATCCGGCATAAAATATTTTCCAGCATATCCCGGTCCGCAGTTAAAGGCAGCATTACCGGGATTCCTCCGGCATGTTCAATTTCTTCCATATAGCCAGGAAGTATCCAGTAGCTTTTTTTATCATCATCATATAAAGGAGTCAGTCCGATAAAAGGTTTCATAAATCCTCCTGTGTTTTTTTAGTTTTAGATTTGCGGTATTTGTTCCTTTATCATCCTAAGCCCTGCTTTTTGGACTGTCAACTTTCTTTTTTGGCAGAATGGTTATATTTGCCCTGCGGAATGACTTTTCTTCATTGATTTAGCACTTGCCAAGGTGGAAGAAAAAAGGTATAGTATTGAAAGGAAAATAAGTAAGATGAATAATCGCGGCTGTCCGTATTCCTTTTGGGATGCGGCAGGTGAGGAAAGTCCGGGCTTCGCAGGGCAGGATGCCGGATAACGTCCGGTGGAGGCGACTCCAAGGCCAGTGCAACAGAAATATACCGCCCCGCCTTTGGCGGAAAGGAGCAATCCTTTGGGGTGCAGACCCCGGTAAGGGTGGAAAGGCAGTGTAAGAGACTACCGCCCGTCTGGTAACAGGCGGGGCACATGTAAACCCCATCCGAAGCAAGACCAAACAGAGAGCGACAGGCTTGCCCGGCCTGCTTTCAGGTAGGTCGCTTGAGACTGCTGGTAACAGTAGTACTAGATAGATGATTATTCTCGACATAACCCGGCTTACAGTTTTGCTTATTTTCCTATCAGAAGAACAGGCAGGTGATATATACGTACACCACGCTCTGTTCTTTTTTGTATGGATGGGCTGAGTTTAAAAGGAGGAAGTAAAATATATGAAGAAACAATATCATGCAGAATTTGCCGATGAAGCCTGTGTTTCAGATTGGCTGGGACTTGTTAATATGGTAGCTGACGACTTTCCGGGGCTTGTAATTGCTGATTATACGGAAACACTTCTTAAGAATATCGCCCGGCAGACAGCTCTTTGCGTAAAGGACAACGGAAATATTGTTGGTATTTTATTATTTTCGCCCAACCAGCACTGCCTTTCCTGTATGGCGGTCCATCCCCAATACCGCCGTCAGGGCGTTGCATCCGCATTGATTTCGGAAATGCTCCGGCTTATGCCGGATGTTGATATCAGTGTTACGACATACCGCGAAGGGGATGAAAAAGGAATTGCACCAAGAGCATTATATCAGCGGTTCAATTTTGTGACGGAGGAACTGTGTATGGAATTTGATTATCCGGTACAGCGGTTTGTGCTGCACAGGTTCCGGAAAAATTTGAACTGAGGTAGCCTTGGTAAGTTTGATAATCTTTTTTCTGTTGGCCGGGGGAGCAGAAAGATTAAATAATTATTTGTGTGTATTCCTACATGTGTTAAGTGGGGTTATAAATTTGGGAAGGTGCGAATTATAAGTGCACATTATTTCGCCGGGAGATTCGCACTTGAAAATTGGCAGTATGGAGATTTATGCAAATAAAAAGTAATATAATAATGACAATTTTTTAGAAGAGTTGTATAATGAGGATGTTATTACTTGGCTTTATAAGATAGATGTTGTATAGTATTGCTGTCGAGGCTTGTAAGAGCCTCGTGGATTGAAATCTTAAATGGATGCAAAATAATTTACGAAAATAATGTCGAGGCTTGTAAGAGCCTCGTGGATTGAAATATGTTACTTTCGATAGTTCTGCATGGAAAGATTGTCGAGGCTTGTAAGAGCCTCGTGGATTGAAATGTTTCCCTTCCAAAACCGGATAATTTTTTCTTGAGGTCGAGGCTTGTAAGAGCCTCGTGGATTGAAATACCTCAATATATGAGGAAATAAAAACTATATGGCGTCGAGGCTTGTAAGAGCCTCGTGGATTGAAATTCTATGAGAATATCGAAAATATGTTTAAAAGTTGGTCGAGGCTTGCAAGAGCCTCGTGGATTGAAATTTCTAACAACAGAGTCGATTGTATTCATGAAAGGTCGAGGCTTGCAAGAGCCTCGTGGATTGAAATCATTGCAGGTTATTAATAATTTTAAGAATTCTATGTCGAGGTTTGTAAGAGCCTCGTGGATTGAAATTTATACTACCACCTAACCGCATTCCCTCTGAAAGTCGAGGCTTGCAAGAGCCTCGTGGATTGAAATGGACTATATGGATAATCATGAGAAAAAGTAAATACGTCGAGGCTTGCAAGAGCCTCATACATTAAGATATACAGCCTCACATACCTATAATAAAAATGGAGGAAACAGGTAATTAATGAAGGAGCGAATAAAAACTATAGTTTTCTGGATTTTGCTGGCTTTCACTGCAGCAGCGGCTATGGTAACTCCGTGGGCCTGTGCAAATAAAAAAGAAAATAATTCTGAAAAGGAAACAATGGTGGAGAGTCAGGAAGCGGCTGAAGGCATGCTTGATGGTGCCGGGTTGAATAACGTAAGGTTTGCAAAAAGCCTGGATGGTGAAAATGTGGAAAAGGCACAGGAACAGGCGGAACGAAGCGTAGTCCGGCTGGATGTGCAGGGAAACGGTGCAGAGTATTTCGGAAGCGGCGTAATCTGGGATGTTGCGGAGGAAGGGATAGTTATTGTGACCAGCAGACATTTGCTGGAAGAAGGGGAATTGCTCCGGGTGGTTCTTCCGGACGGAAGGGAGACTTCCGGGAAGACGGAAGGCATATGCCAGGTTAAGGATATTGGTTTTGTAGTAGTGCCGGAGGATTTAACGGAAAAAGAAAAAGTGAATGGAGCTTCCTCTGATGCAGCGGAAAAGACAATGCTGGTGGTCAGTCTGCATCAGAGGATTTTTGATACCCTGGATGCGGAAAGTCCCCTTGTGGTGCTGGGATGCTCTGAGGACGGCGTGGGAGATGAGGCCAGACATGCTGTTTTAAAGGATAAGGCATGGTTCCGCGAGGAGTTTGGAAGCGATATCATGGTCCTGGAATGTGAGGCAAAACCCGGAATGTCAGGGGGCGGTGTTTTTGACGGCAATGGAAATTTTGTGGGTATGCTGGGGGGCGGCAGTGGAAATGACGCGGCGGCGCTTTCTATGGAGACGGTAAATGAAGCATATGAGGAAGTATTTGGAAGAATGAGGAACACTGAGGAATATTAAGCCGCCTGATGGGAAAAGCTGGAATTAACATAAATTTTATAATATGTGTGGAACTATTGCGTTTTATTATCAGTTCACGAATTCGGGCATGCATGAGAGTTGACAAGTTGAGGAAAACGGGGCAAAATATAGAGGATGCGATCAAAGGCATCCTTATGATATAAAATAGCCGCAGGCTGAGCTGAGAATACAGGTTGGGACCCGGGCCTGGTGTTTGCAGGCTTAAGAGCCGTCACAGCGGAGAGAGAGGTGTAATATGACAAAAATAGATATTTTCTCAGGTTTTCTGGGAGCAGGAAAGACTACATTAATTAAGAAGCTTTTAAAGGAAGCCCTGGCAGGAAGCCAGGTAGTATTAATTGAAAACGAATTTGGTGAAATCGGCATTGACGGCGGTTTCCTGAAAGAATCCGGCATTGAAATCAAGGAGATGAATTCAGGATGTATCTGTTGTTCTCTGGTAGGCGATTTTGGGACATCCCTGAAGGAGGTTATGGATACGTATCATCCGGAACGGATCCTGATTGAGCCTTCCGGTGTGGGCAAGCTTTCCGATGTGGTGAAGGCGGTACAGAATGTGGACATGGGAAGCGAGGTAACAATCAACAGCGCAGTTGCAGTGGTGGATGCTTCCAAGTGCAGGCTGTATATTAAGAACTTCGGTGAATTTTTCATCAATCAGATAGAACATGCGGGAACCATTATCCTGAGCAGGACGGATGTGGCATCAGAAGCGAAGATACAGCAGGCTGTGGAGCTGATTCGTGAGCACAACAGCAAAGCGACGATTATTACCACTCCTATTGAACAGCTGGACGGAAAGGATATCCTCAAAACAATTGAAGGCGGCGAGGATTTGGAAAAGGAGCTGATGGTGGCGGTTCTGTAGGAACAGGAGTCCGGCCAACACCATCTTCACGACGGGGAGTGCTGCCATGGAGAGCATGAGCATCATGACCATGAGCATTGCGATCACGATCATGAAGAGCATGGTCATGAAGGCCACGATCACGAAGGCCATGACCACGGCCACCATCACGATCACGGCGAAGGCTGCAGCTGCGGCTGCGGACATGATCATGACCACCATGATCACCATCATGCGGACGAGGTGTTCACCAGCTGGGGAACCGAAACGCCTGCATCCTACACGAGGGATGAGATTTCCGATATCCTGGAAGCGTTGGAGGATGAGAAGAAATACGGCTTCGTACTCCGTGCAAAGGGCATGGTGCCTGCAGGGGACGGAACCTGGGTATACTTTGATTATGTGCCAGGCGAGAGCAATGTAAGAGAAGGAAAGCCGGACGTAACCGGAAAATTCTGCGTAATCGGATCCAAGCTGAACGAAGCGGCGCTGGCGGAGCTTTTTGACAGAAAATAAAGCAACGCACGATTACTGTGAAGGAACGGAACAGCTGTAAAAGTAATTGTGAAGGCAACGGGCAGTTACAAAAAATTAAGATAAGAAAATGGCAGGCCTGAAGGGTTCCCTTCAACCTGCTGATTGATGCAGTATCGCAGGCAGGCCTGCGGTATGCAGGAGGGATAATTGTGAAACCTGTATATATCATTAATGGTTTTCTGGAAAGCGGAAAGACAGAATTTATTACGTATACGCTGGATCAGTCTTATTTTCAGATCAAGGGAAAGACACTGCTCATTCTCTGTGAAGAGGGCGAAAATGAATATGATCCGGCGCTTTTGAAGCGCAGCAACACTGTGATGGAGCTTATCGAAAACGAGGAGGATTTTACCCCGGAGAACCTGCTGAACCTGGAGAAAAAAATCAAACCGGAACGCATCATCATAGAATACAACGGCATGTGGAACTTTAAAAATATGAAGCTTCCCTGGCACTGGCGTGTGGAGCAGCAGATTACCACAATAGACGCGTCCACCTTCTCCATGTATTTTACCAACATGAAGTCTCTGCTTGCGGAAATGCTCCGGAATTCGGAGATGATTATTTTCAACCGCTGCGACGGGCTGGAGGATCTGAACAGCTATAAGCGCAACGTAAAGGCCATCAACCAGCAGGCGGACATTATTTTTGAAGACAGCAATGGTGAAATTGACGAGATTTTCGAAGAAGACCTTCCGTTTGATTTAAACAGCGATCCCATTGTACTGGACGATATGGGATATGGAATCTGGTATATTGATTCCCTGGATCATCTTGACCGTTATGTGGGAAAAAATGTGCAGTTTACGGCGATGGTCATGAAGCCGGACGGGTTCCCCAAGGATCATTTCGTGCCGGGCCGCATGGCGATGACCTGCTGTGCGGAAGATATGGCTTTCCTGGGCTTTGTCTGCATTTCCAGGGATGCGGACAGCTTTAAGGAACAGGACTGGGTGAAGGTGACCGCGAAGGTTTCAAAGGAATACTGGGCTGATTACGGCGGAGAGGGACCTGTGCTCCATGCCACCAGCGTGGTGAAGGCCAAAGCGCCCAAGGAAAAAGTCATCAGCTTTGTTTAATCAGGGGGACAAATGTCGGCTGAAACAGAAAAAGATCTGCAGCAGTTAAAGAAACGTTTTCTGGAACTGGCAGAAAAATCATACAGACAGAATATTTTTACTTTTACAGGCTTCCTGTCCATGGCGGAGCAGGAAGCCTTATTTGAAGCGATGAATACGCAGAAGGGCTATTCCTTCAGCCTGTGGGGCGGCAGCGAAGGCTGTGAAAGGCAGATGGCCCGCTTCGGCTCTCCGGAAGAGCTGGGATATGAGGAACCATATCCCATAGAGACACTGAAGGTCAGTCCGTTATTGGAAAAATTTGCGGATAATTTTACCCACCGGGATTTCCTGGGCGCTGTGATGAACCTGGGAATTGACAGAAGTACGGTGGGCGATATTTTTTTGGAAGGCAGGCATGCGTGGGTTTACTGCACCCAGCGGATCGCGCCCTGGCTTTGTGAGAACCTGACGAAGGTAAAGCATACCAATGTGCGCTGTGAGACGGCGGCGGAGGGGATGGAAGCGCCGGTGAGGGAGCCGGAAAGGGTTTCCCTGATCATTTCCAGCGAACGGGCGGACGCCATTCTTGCCAAGCTGTACCAGCTGTCCAGGAATCAGAGCCTGGAGCTCTTCCGGACAAAAAAGGTATACATCAATGGAAGGCTTTGCGAAAACAACAGCTGCCAGCTCAAAAGCGGGGATATGGTGAGCGCAAGAGGCTACGGACGGTTCCTTTACTACGGTGCTGTCGGGGAAACCAGAAAGGGCAGGCTGAATGCCGCGGCGGGAGTTTACCGCTGAAAGCCTTGAGAATACGAGGGAGGAAACAGCATGTATCACTATACATTGTCACAGTGGCTTTTCTTTTTTTATTTTTACTGCTTTTTCGGATGGTGTTTTGAATCTACCTATGTATCTATCTGTCAGAAAAAACTGGTGAACCGGGGATTTATCCGCGGGCCTTTTCTTCCCCTGTACGGTTCGGGAGCGATTATGATGCTTCTGGTATCCAGCCCCATGAAGGGAAATCTGGTGGGGATATATATTGCCGGCTGTATCGGCGCCACCATACTGGAATATGTAACAGGGGTGGTGATGGAGGCGCTGTTTAAGGTGCGTTACTGGGACTATTCCCATAAAAAATTAAATTTCCAGGGGCAGATATGCCTGGAATCCACGCTTTGCTGGGGGCTTCTCACGATTCTAATGACACAGTTCATCCATAAGCCGGTGGAGCATATCGCCATGTTGATTCCGCATAAAGTGCTGCTGCTTGTTGTTGCGGTGATATCATTATACTTTATCGCCGACTTCGTTACTTCCTTCCAGGCTGCCATGGATCTGCGCGATATCCTTGTTAAGGCGGAACAGGCCAAGCAGGAGCTGGAGCGGATGCAGAAGCGTCTGGACGTACTTATCGCCGTGGCAAACGACGAACGGGAAGCCAAGAAGGAAAAACGCCTGGAGCGCAGGGAAGAGCTTGTAGGCACAATAGAAGAGGCCTTTGCCCAGCTTCGTGAAGCGCTTCCTGCTTCCGAGCTGCTGAAGGAAAAGAGAGAAGAAATACTGGAGCTGCGTGACAGATTTATCGGAAACAAACGGGTGGGAGAGGAAAAGGAGCAGTCCTTTATCCATAACTTCATCAAGAGAAACATGCTGAAGGGCAACCCCACCATGACTTCCCATAAATTCCATGATACACTGGAGGAACTGAAAAAATCTGCTTCTGAATATAGAAGAAAACGGTAACTGTAAAGAATACGGACAGTTACAGAAAAGGAAAAAAATGAAGAAACGACTGACAGCGATAATAGTCCCGCTGATTCTGTGTTTTCTTACGGTCCTGGCTCTGGCCGGCTGCGGTGCGGCAGGGCAGGAAAAGGAGTCCGCCCGGACGGCTCCCGACGGCAGGCCCAAAATACAGGTAATTACCACTATATTTCCGCCATATGACTTTGTCCGTCAGATAGGCGGGGATTATGTGGAGGCGGATATGCTGCTCAAACCGGGAATGGAGGCTCATTCCTATGAGCCTACGCCCCGGGATATCATAAGGATAACGGAGAGTGATCTGTTTCTGTATGCCGGAGGAGAATCTGACGTATGGGTGGAGGAGCTGCTGGAAGGCAATGATTCCCGTGTCCACGCCCACAGCCTTCTGGAATGGGTGGAGCCTTTGGAAGAGGAAACCGCGGAGGGTATGCAGTCCAGGGAGCACGATCATGACCATGAAGAAGAGGCGCTTAAAAATGGGGCGGCTGAAGAGACGGCCGGCGGAACAGAGGCTTTTGCAGAGGATGCAGGCGTGCATCTTGAGGAAGGGGAATATGATGAGCATGTATGGACCTCCCCTGCCAACGCCATTCTGATTGTGGAAAAAATCCGGGATACGCTCATTTCCATCGATCCTGACCGCGCCGGAATTTATGAGGAGAATGCCAGGGCCTATCTGGAGCAGCTGCGCAGTCTGGACAGCGATTACCGCCGGGTAATAGGAGAGGCAAAGCGCCATACGGTAATCTTTGGGGACCGTTTCCCCTTTCTCTATCTGGTGAAAACCTATGGCCTGGATTATTATGCGGCTTTTCCCGGCTGCAGCTCTGAAACGGAGCCGAGTGCGGCGACCATCGCCTTCCTTACGGATGAGGTGAAGGAGGAGCATATTCCGGTGGTATTTTATCTGGAGCTTTCCAATGCCAAGGTGGCGGATGCCATAGCTGAGGTAACCGGAGCCAGGACCGCCATGCTGCACTCCTGCCATACCCTTACCAGGGAAGAAATGCAGCGGGGGGAAAATTACCTTTCGCTGATGCGGCAGAATCTGGAGCAGCTTAAGCTGGCGCTTAACGAATAATTGTAGCGGCCCTGCCTGCATCCGGCGAAGGACAGCCAGCCGGCCCTGAAGCGGCGGCCGAAAGGAATGAAAATGTCTTATATAACCTGTAAAAATGTATCATTTGCATATGAAAACCAGATTGTGGTATCCGGCCTTGATTTTCAGGTGAACGCAGGAGATTACCTGTGTATCATCGGAGAGAACGGCACCGGGAAAACAACGCTGATCAAGGGCCTTCTGGGATTGAAAAAACCGGCGGGCGGTGAAATTGTCACGGGAGATGGGCTGAAGGCCACGCAGATCGGCTATGTGCCCCAGCAGGACGCGGTGCAGAAGGATTTTCCTGCATCCGTCTATGAGGTGGTGCTTTCCGGCTGCCTGAACAGCCGTGGCATGAAGCCGGGCTTTAGTGCGGCGGAGAAAAAAAGAGCGGTTGATAACATGGAGCTTCTGAAAATCGGTGATTTGAAAAACAAGAGCTTTCAGGATCTCTCCGGCGGCCAGCGGCAGCGAGTGCTTCTGGCCCGTTCTCTGTGCGCCACCAAGCGGCTGCTTTTACTGGACGAACCGATTACCGGGCTGGATCCGGTGGCGACGGAGGAATTTTACGCCATGCTGGATGATCTGAACGGAAACCACGATATTACGATTATTATGGTTTCCCACGACATCAGGGAAGCGGTGGAGCATGCGGATCATATTCTGCACCTTTCCCATGGCGGCTACTTTTTCGGAACCACGCAGGACTATGGGAAGAGCGGCTTCGGGAAAAAATTTCTGGGAGGTCTGGCGGATGCTTGAATATATTGTTGAAATGTTTTCATACCCTTTCATGCAGCGGGCGTTCCTGGTTGGTATCCTGGTGTCGCTGTGCGCGTCCCTTCTGGGGGTCAGCCTGGTGCTGAAGCGCTATTCCATGATTGGGGACGGCCTGTCCCATGTGGGCTTCGGCGCGCTGGCCGTGGCTTCCGCGCTGAATATGGCGCCTTTGGCGGTGGCGGTGCCGGTGGTAATCCTGGCCGCTTTTATCCTGCTTCGCTTAAGCGACAGCGGAAGGCTGAAGGGAGACGCCGCCATTGCGATGATTTCCACGGGCGCGCTGGCGGTGGGCGTTATGGTGGTGTCCGTGACCACGGGAATGAATTCGGATTTGAACAGCTATATGTTCGGATCGATTCTTGCCATGAGCAAAAGCGACGTGGTGTTGAGCGTAGTGCTGTCCGTTATCGTGCTGGTGCTCTATCTGCTGTTTTACGATAAGATTTTTGCCGTGACCTTTGATGCGGTTTTTGCCAGGGCTACGGGAATCAGGACCGGCCTTTACAACATGCTTCTGGCAGTGCTCACCTCGGTGACGGTAGTGCTGGGCATGCGGATGATGGGGGCGCTCCTGATTTCCAGCCTGATTATTTTCCCGGCGCTCACCGCCATGCGGGTGTGCAAGCGCTACCGCAGCGTGATTCTTTGCGCGGTGGCCGTATCCGTCGTCAGCTTTATCCTGGGAATGACCGTATCCTTCCTCCTGGCAACGCCGGCGGGGGCGAGCATCGTCATTGTGGATATTTTGCTGTACTTTATTTTCTGGCTGGCCGGCGCGGTGCGGGGAAAATAATCGGGCTTTACGGACGTCTTTCAGCGTTGGGAGCGCGGGTTCGTCCCGAATTCCTTTTTATGCATTCTGTAGAAATGGGCATAACTGTTAAAGCCTGCGTTGGTGCTGGCTTCCAGCAGGGACTGCCCTTTTTTGTGCAGCTCGTTTGCCAGCAGCAGCCGTTTGTGGTTCACATACTGGTTGATGGTGTAGCCCGTTATTGTCTTGAAAATCCGGCAGAGATGATATTTATTGATAAAAAAGGTCTCCGCCAGGCAGTCCAGGGAAAGATCCCCGGTCAGGTTTTCATTGATGTGCAGCAGAATGTTTTTTACCCGCTCATCCTCAACCGTGGGGAGGGTCAGCGGCTCACCGATATGGTTTAACAGATACAGGAATTCCAGCAGCACACATCTGGCAATTTCAAAGGCGCCCTCCTGAAGATACCGGTTGACCTTCATAAGCAGCTGGTACATTTCCCTGTCCACAATTTCCGCAGGGATCTGGCAGCCCATGCCCAGCGAACGCTCCCGGAAAAAGGCTTCCAGCTCACCGCATCGGTTCCTGTGGAAAAAATCCAGGCTGATAAAAATAACGATTCTTTCATATTTATCAGAAGACAGAAACACGTTATGGTGCATTTCATAAGGCCTGGCAATAAAAATATCGTGGGGATGCGCCCTGTAAATATTCCCTTCTATATGGAATTCCGCATTCCCCGAAAGAAACAGATCTATTTCATACAGGTTATCATGATTATGCAGCTTGAATTCCGCATCATTTTTCGGCGTGTTATCTATATTATATACAAAATCATAGCTGAATTCGGAATCCAGCTGGTAATATGCGGTTATAATTTCATCGACCATCCATATATCCTCCCTGCGGCAGTGGCTGCCGCGCCTGGCTGCAAGGGAAAACGAAAGGAACACGCATATCTCCTCCCGGCGCAGACGGCTTCACGGCTATAATAAAACAGTATGATACACGGGGAAATGAAAGTCAAGCAGGTGGGAAAATGGCGGAACTGTTACTGGAATTGTTTGGCAGGATGCGATATAATGATCTTCGGAATGTGTGAAGGGAGGAGAGGCATGAAAATCGAATTGCAGAATCTCACTAAAAAATTTCCAAACAGGAACAGAAAAAATCCCGGTGAGGTCATCGCCGTCAATGATTTTACCTTTGAAATACCCGACGGACAGTTAATCGGTCTGCTGGGACCGTCGGGCTGCGGGAAGAGCACCACGCTGAATCTGATCTGCGGCCTGGAAAAGCCAACGGCCGGAAAGATATTCTTCGGCGGCCGGGACGTGACCGCTCTGCCGCCGGAGCTGCGGGGCGTGGGCATGGTTTTCCAGAATTACGCGCTTTATCCCCATATGACAGTACGGAAAAATATCCTTTTTCCCCTGGAGAATCTGAAGGGAAAGGACAAGCTGACCCAGGCTGAAATGAACAAAAGGGCGGAGGATGCCGCCAGGCTGGTGCAGATTGACGAATTGATGGACCGCAAGCCCGGGGAGCTTTCCGGCGGCCAGCAGCAGCGCGTGGCCATCGCCAGGGCTTTGGTAAAGCTGCCCCAGGTGCTTTTGCTGGATGAACCTCTTTCCAACCTGGATGCCAGGCTGCGCCTGCAGACCAGGGAGGAAATCCGTAAAATACAGAGAGCGACGAAAATCACCACGGTGTTCGTAACCCATGACCAGGAGGAGGCCATCAGCATTTCCGATCTGATAGTGGTCATGAAGGACGGGCTTCTGCAGCAGATTGGAAAGCCCCAGGAGGTCTATGACAATCCGCAGAACCTGTTTGTGGCGAAATTCCTGGGGACACCGCCCATCGGTATTTTCCGGGGCGAAGCCCGCAGCGGCGAGCTCTGTATCGGCGGCATACCGGTGCTTCCAGTGCCCGGGGCGGCGGATGGTAAGGTGTTGGCCGGAATCCGTCCGGAGGGCTTTTTGCTCCGGGAGGACGGGCCTCTTTACTGCAGCCTTGCGGGTGTGGAGGTGATGGGCCGTGAAAGCAGCGTCGTAGCTTCTCACCCGGACTGCGAAGCCGCTTCCTTCCGTGCGATTGTGGATGCCTCGCAGCTGGCTGACCCGGATGCAGAGAAGGTCCGTTTTGCTCTGAAACCTGAAAAAGTATATTTATTCGACCCGCAGACGGAAGCACGTATTCCCTTTCAGGTCAGATAAAAGGAGCCGCTTATGAACCGACATGGCATGAAAGCCTGGCTGTATCTTCTGCCGGCGCTTTTATTTCTCAGTATATTTATGATTTATCCGCTGATTGACGTGTTCGTCTATTCCGCGGAGGAGGGGTATAATTTCGCCTCCCAGACCTATTTCGGGACAGGCCTTTATAATTATTCCTATGTGCTGCACGATCCTTATTTCCTGCAGGCCGTAAAAAACACCTTCCTTCTGGTTATCATCACCGTTCCCCTCTCCACGGGGCTTGCTCTTCTGATTTCCCTGGGCTTAAGCTCCATCAGGGCGCTGCGGGATTTGTACCAGACCGTTTTTTTCCTGCCCTATGTGACCAATACGCTGGCGGTGGGCCTGGTATTTATGATTCTGTTCCAGAAGACAGAGTATACCGACGGGCTCATCAACCTGCTGATTGGCTTGTTCGGCGGCCCGTCCGTTGATTTTATCGACGGCCCCTACTGGGCCAAGATGTTTGTCCTGTGTTTTTATACCATATGGGTGGTCATGCCCTTTAAAATCCTGATCCTGACCAGCGCGCTGGCCTCCGTAAACCAGGATTATTATAAGGCGGCCCGGGTGGACGGCACCTCAAAGCTGCGTACCTTTACGCGGATAACCCTGCCCATGATTTCCCCTATGGTTTTTTATCTGGTAATCACCGGCTTCATCGGCGCGTTCAAGGCGTACAGCGATGCTGTGGCGCTGTTCGGCACGGATCTGAATGCGGCGGGCATGAACACCATTGTGGGCTACGTCTACGACATGCTCTACGGCGACAGCGGCGGCTTCCCCTCCTACGCCTCGGCGGCGGCCATTATTCTGTTTGCCATCGTCCTTACCATTACCTGCATCAATCTGCTGGTGAGCAAAAAACACGTTCATTACTGAGGAGGCCGGATTTATGGATAATCAGACTGATTTTGAAAAAATTGAACTGAGGGCCGGACGGCGGGCGCGGATCGGACGGATCGTGACGTATGTGCTGCTTTCGCTGTGGGGAATTATCGTCCTGTTTCCTTTTTACTGGATGCTCCTGACCTCAGTGAAGAACTATGGCTCCTATAATGCGGAGCGCATTCCCGCCTTTTTCACCCTGTCGCCGACCATGGAAAACTACGCCGATGCATTTACGCAGGTGCCTCTGGGCGGCTACCTCGTGAATACGGTGATTTTTTCGGTCATCACTACGGCGCTTATGGTAGTGGTCATCACTTTGGCGGCTTTCGCCTTCGCGCGGCTGGAATTCAGGGGGAAGAACGTAATTTTTACGCTCTTTCTTTCCCTGATGATGATTCCTGGCGAGCTGGTGGTTATCACCAACTTTGCGACCATCACCTCCTGGGAGATGCGCAATACTTTCATGGGACTGATCCTGCCGTCGGTTACGTCGGTTTTTTACATCTATCTGCTGAAGGAAAATTTTGAGCAGGTGCCCGATGAGCTGTACCGGGCGGCAAAGGTGGACGGCACCTCGGATTTCAAGTTCCTCTGGAAGGTTATGATTCCCATGTGCTGGCCGACGCTGATAACCATCATCATCCTGAAGGTAATCGAGTGCTGGAATTCCTACGTATGGCCGCGGCTGATTACGGACGATCCCGCTTACTATCTGGTCAGCGGCGGAATCCAGGAAATCCGGGAAAACGGCTTCGGACGCGAGAATATCCCGGCAATGATGGCGGCGGTTGTGGTGGTTTCCATTCCCCTGATCCTGCTGTTTTTAGTATTCCGGAAAAAAATTATGGCCGGTGTGTCACGGGGAGGGCTGAAGGGATGAAACGCTTATTTAAGAGGGGCCGGGCGGGTGCGCTTGCCGCGGCTGTGCTGACAGCCTCCGCGCTCCTGCTTACCGGCTGTCATGGTTCCAGGGAAAACACGGACTTTACGGTGCCGGAGGCCTTTGATGCCGCAAAGCAGCATGAGATTACCTTTTGGGCGAAAAACGATACCAATAAGAGGCAGACGGATATTTATAAAAAGGCGATTGAGGATTTTCAGGAGCTCTATCCCAACATCACGGTAAACCTGCGGCTGTACACGGATTACGGGAAAATATATAACGATGTCATAACCAATATTTCCACCGGGACCACCCCCAATGTCTGCATCAGCTACCCGGATCACATCGCAACCTATCTCACCGGAGACAACGTGGTGGTTCCCCTGGACGGCCTGTTTTCGGATGAAAAGTATGGGCTGGGCGGCAGTGAAGTGAGGTTTGATTCTCCAGTGCAGGAGGAGCTGATACCACAGTTCCTGGAGGAGTGTTCCTTTGGCGGCCGCCATTATGCCATTCCCTATATGCGATCCACCGAGGCCTGCTATGTGAATAAGACCTATGTGGAGGCTCTGGGCTATACCCTGCCGGAAACGCTGACCTGGGATTTCATCTGGGAGGTTTCCGAGGCAGCCACGAAAAAGGATGCGGACGGGAATTTCCTCGTCAACGGACAGAGTGTGATGATTCCCTTCCTCTATAAGTCCACGGACAATATGATGATTCAGATGCTGAAACAGAAGGGGGCGGGGTATTCCACGGAGGACGGCCGGATTGAACTGTTTAACGATACGGCCAAAGAGCTTCTGTATACCATCGCGGGACATGTGAAAAGCGGCGCCTTTTCCACCTTCAAAATTTCCAGCTATCCGGCTAACTTCTTAAATGCCGGGCAGTGCATTTTTGCCATAGACTCCACTGCAGGCGCTACCTGGATGGGGACCGATGCGCCTCTTACCGATATCAGTGAAGAAGCCCTGGTGGATTTTGAAACCGAGGTGATGATGATTCCGCAGTTTGATCCCGCGAATCCGCAGATGATTTCCCAGGGGCCTTCCGTCTGTATCTTCAATAAGGAGGATCCCCAGGAGGTCCTGGCGTCCTGGCTTTTTGCCCAGTACCTGCTTTCCGACGGGGTACAGACGGCCTATGCGGAGACGGAAGGGTATGTGCCGGTTACCAGAACCGCGAGGGAATCCGAAGAGTATCAGGACTATCTGTCCCGGGCCGGTGAGGACAATGATAATTATTATGACGTGAAAATTAAGGCTTCCCAGCTTTTGCTTTCCCATACGGACGATACCTTCACCACGCCGGTATTCAACGGCTCCGCTTCCCTGCGGGACGCTGCCGGACAGCTGATTGAGAATGTGGCAAAATCCGCCAGGAGGAAGGAAGAGATCAACGATGCCTACATGGACAAGCTTTTTTCCGACGTGACTGCCCTTTACCACTTAAATGAACGCGCCTCACAGACCGCCGGAAAAACCGATCTGGGTCCGCTCCCGGGCACTGCCGTGGCGCTGCTTTCCTCCCTTGCGGCGGCCTGGATACTGATTTTGGCCTATCTGATTGTTGGATGGAGAAGAAAAAATGAGACATGACCATTGATTTCTTTTATTTTTAAGCTATAATAACTCATGAAGGGGCTTGGGAAACCTGAGTTCCTGCAGCTTTTAAAACTTTATTCACAAAGGAGAGAATTATGAAAAAGACTATCGTTCTTGCGCTTGCGCTTTCCATGGCACTGGCCGTTGCCGGCTGTGCAAAGACAGGGGAACCGGCGGAAACCGCTGCTTCAGAAGCAGTGAGCACCACAGCAGAGACCGCTCAGGAAGAGAGTACGCCGGCGGCTGCAGTGGAAGAAACCACAACGGTGGCTGAGACGGTCACCACAGACAGCGCAGACGCCGCTGCCGGGGTTATGACCTATGAAGAGTATATGGCTGCCGATCTGGATTCCCAGGTGGTAATCGAGACTTATGTCCAGGCAAAGCAGTCCTGGTGGGAGGATAAGGCCACCGTTTATAGCCAGGATAAGGACGGCGCTTATTTCCTGTACAATATGGCATGCTCAGAGGAAGACTATGAGCGTCTTGTTCCGGGAACCAAGATCCGTGTAACAGGCTACAAGTCAGAATGGTCCGGAGAAATCGAGCTGATGGATGCAACCTTTGAATTCGTGGAAGGGGATGAGTTTATCGCCGACGCGCTGGATGTTACCGATATGCTGGGAACCGACGGCCTGATCGACCATCAGAACCAGTTTGTTACCTTTAAGGGCATGACGGTAGAGGCTGCCGGACAGGATGCCGACGGCAATGATGTGGCTTACCTGTATAACTGGGACGGTTCCGGTACAGAAGGCGACGACTTATATTTCAACGTTTCCTATAATGGAGAAACCTACACCTTCACCGTGGAATCCTACCTGTGTGACAAAACAACCGATGTATACAAGGCTGTACAGTCTCTGGAAATCGGCCAGACCGTTGACATGGAAGGTTTCCTGTACTGGTATGAGGGCGTAAATCCCCATATCACTTCCCTTACTGTAGTTAAATAAACAGAAGCCCGGGGCTTAAGCAGTAAGATAATGCGCCTCCCGCCGTATTTTCCGGTTTTTCGCCGGAAAGGATATGGCGGGAGGCGTTTTTTGATCCGGAACAGGGAGAAGGAGCAGCCCTGATGGTAATCTGCGGATGAATGGGAAGGCGGTTGAAGCTGCAAAGCCAAAGTACGAAGCGAATATAAAAGTGTAAATATAAAGTAAAAGTATAAAGTCAGAATATAAAGTCAAGATACGCAATGTTTTTGCCAATAATGTTGCAGAAAAATACCCGCTTTATGATATGATGAAAATATCATAACTGTTCAGCAGGTCAGCGCATTTACTGCGTTGACCGTAAGAAAGTGATTCAAGAGTGCTAAAATCCATCGCCAAAGGCGATTTAGGATGGATTTTAGCAGTAACTGTGAAGGGTGCTGAACAGTTACAAAATATCATACAGGCATGAGGTGATATCAGCCGGAGAGGATGAAAGGAGAAACGTATGGATTTTTACATAAAACGCGGACAGAAATACCGGATCAGGATAAGCGATAAGGAATCCGATGCGGTAAAAATTGCGGCTTCCAATCTGGAAAAGGATTTGGAAAAGGTTCTGGGAGGAGGACTACAGGGCGATGAGTACGCACAGGAAGCCGTTCCGGAAGTGGACTCCGCGGAAAATTATTCCGAAATCCGTATCGGAACAATCGGAATGTGTGAGGACATTGACAGAATTGCCGGAAACCTCCTGCGGGATGAAAAAGGCGTATTGATAAAGGAAGCGTATCTGCTCTGTGTCCGGGAAGGAAGGCTGATTATTGCGGGCAGCGACAGAAGGGGAACGATTTACGGCATCTATGAATTCTGTGAAAAAATCGGCGTTTCGCCCTGGTATTTCTGGGCGGATGTACCGGTGAAGGAAAAGCAGGAAATCCGTCTGCCGGAGGATTTTTTCAGGACAGATCACCCTTCCGTGGAATACAGGGGGATTTTTATCAATGATGAGGAAGAGCTGGAGGCCTGGGTAAAGAAGCACATGGGTGAGGAAACCATCGGCGTGAAGACCTATGAAAAGGTGTTTGAGCTGCTTCTTCGGTTAAAGGCAAACTACATATGGCCTGCCATGCATGTCAATTCCTTCAACAGTAAACGGGAAAACGGCGCGCTGGCGGAACGCATGGGCATTGTGGTGGGAACCTCCCATTGCGATATGCTGATGCGTTCCAACAATCGGGAATGGCGTCCCTGGATAGCGAAAAAGGGATACCAGGATGCGGTTTACGACTATTCCGTACCAGGAAGAAACCGGGAAATCCTGCAGGAATACTGGCGGGAGAGCGTGGAGCAGAATCAGGATTTTGAGGTCTGCTATACGCTGGGGATGCGCGGCATCCATGATTCCGGCTTTGAGACGAGGGGGCTGGAAAACAAAAGCGAGGAGGAAAAACGGCAGGCCAAGGTGGAGCTTCTGGAAACTATTATCCGGGATCAGCGCAGTATTTTAAGGGATACGCTGGGCCATGATACGATGATGACCTTTATTCCATATAAAGAGGTTCTGGATCTGTATGACCACGGCCTTGAGGTGCCGGAGGATATGACGCTTGTCTGGGCGAACGACAATTACGGCTATATCCGCAGATACCCTTCCGAAAAGGAGAAAAAACGCAGCGGAGGCAACGGTATTTATTATCATAATTCCTATTGGGCGCCCCCGAGCATGTCTTATGTGTTCCTGTGCTCCATACCGCTGGCCCATACGAGAAATGAGCTGCAGAAGGCTTATAATGAGGGAATCCGCAAGCTGTGGGTGCTAAACAGCGGCGCCATGAAGCCGCTGGAGCAGGAGATTGAATTTTTCCTGCGCCTGGCCTGGGAAATCGGCAGTGAAAATGCGCTGACTGAGGATGTGGACGCTTATGTGGCGGATTGGATCGACCGTAATTTTGAGGGCGGCATCGGGAAAGAGGTTTCAGCGCTCCTGAATGATTTTTCCCAGCTTACCAATGTTAGAAAGCTGGAAAATATGGACTATGATGCTTTTTCCCAGACTGCCTACGGAGACGAGGCTGTAGTGCGTATCCATAAATATGAGGAGCTTTTTACCCGCGGAAACGCCATTTACGAAGCGCTTCCCGAAAAGGAAAAGGACGCCTTTTTCCAGCTGGTTCTCATGCGTATCCATGCGGGATATTTTACGAATCTGCAGTTTTATTATGGCGACAGGAGCACACTTGCGTACAGACAGGGAAAAAAACAGGCCGCCGCATATTATACGAAGAAATCCATGCAGTTTGACGATGCCAGGAGGAAGATGCTTCTGTACTATAATAAGGTGATGGCGGATGGAAAATGGGACGGCATCCTGAACCCGGAGGGCTTCCCGCCGCCGCGCGCCGCGCAGATGCCCGTCTGTACGCCGCCGCTTTCTATCGGAGAGCGGGGGATGCTGACGCATTTATGGAACGAGGAAACGGAGCTTGTGTTCAGGAAGCCCGGCGTAAAATGGCTGGAGCTGGGAAATGCGGGACAGGGAAGCTTTGATTTTACCATAACCGCGCCGGACTGGATGACTTTGTCTGAAAACAGCGGAAGCGTGCGGACGGAAAAAAGGATTCTGGTCAGGGTGGAGGACTGTACCGCCTCCAGGGAAGGGGAGATTCTCGTAAAGGATCTTTCGGACTGCAGCGAGGTGAGGATTCCGGTAAAAACAGAGCCTCCGGCACAGGTCTGTGAAAATACAGAGGAGGACGGCTGTATCTGCGTGCAGGCCGTTTCGGTGCAAAGTACGGTTTCTTCCCCTTACTTTCACGTCATAAAGCGGCTGGGCAGATGCCGGGGGAGCCTTATGGAGGCCGTCAGGGAGGACAGTGGTTTTTCGGCGCCTCTTTGTTATCAGGTGTATGCCGCCAGTGAGGGGGAATTCCTGCTGGAGCTTCACCGGTTCCCGTCGCTGGATTCCACCGGCCGGATCAGGATAGGTGTTTCCGTGGACGAAGGGCCGGTGCGGATACTGGAATCGTATTCCAATGACGAGTGGCGTGGAAACTGGAAGAAAAACGTGCTTAACAATGTGGATCGCCTGTATCTGTCCCTCCCGGCGATGAAGGCCGGCTTACACCGGATTTCACTGTATGCGGTGGATAAATATTTTGCTTTTTCCGGATTCGTGATTTATACGAAGGAGAGAAAGGAAAACAATCTGGCGGGGATTACCGGAGCGCAGGAGCTTCCCTGGGACTGGGATGCGGACCGGTGGACGGAGGATTTTTACGGGAAGCTGACGCTTAAGCCCCGGCCGGTGGAATACGCCCCGGCGGAATGCGGGGATGACGGGCTGGCGGTGACAAGCAGGATCCTGTACCCGGAACGGTATGCCAAGACGGTGGAGCCAGGCTTCTTTTTGCAGGAAGGGGAGCATCCGTTTGCGGAAAATAACGGCAGCATCCGGATTGATGCGGCGGCGGCCCTGGCTCAGAGCAGGTTTGCCCATGCGGACGGAGGGCTATGGCAGCACTGCGGCAGTGAATCCTATGGGCGCAGCGGGCTGGCCATGTATGTCAGGACACCGGGGCTGTCATGGAAGGAGCCGTCCGAAGCGCCTTCCCTCAGTTATCAGCTGGAGTGTGAAGGCGGGGAATACACCGTCTGGATGCTGTCCAAATTCGATGTGATGGAAGAGGCTTATTTTGCCATGGGAGTGGACGGACATCCGTTAGCCAAAGAAGAATTGTACCGGGGCGGGGCGCTGCACCGTTATGAGGCGGAGCAGATTTACAGATGGGTCCCTGCGGCCAGATGCCTGTTAGAAAAAGGCAGCCACACGCTGCAGGTGTATTCCATGGCGTCAGGCATGCGGTTCGACCGGTTTTATCTGACCAGGGGGGAAGAGCTTCCTCCGTCTGATACGCAGTGGCCTGTATGAGGGGAGTAACAGGGCAATAGGCTGAAATCATACAAAAAAAAGTCGTTCCGTGCAGGTGAACCGGTTGGTCCGCCGCACGGAACGGCTTTTTTGCAGCAGGAATGAACTGAAAAGATGTCCTGACGCAAGAGCGTGTTTGAAAAATGCTTTCTGTCGGCTGCTGCCGCATAAGTCAGATGTTTTCCCGGATACGGATGTCCACCGTCGTATAATGGTATTCTTTTTCCGGTTTTTCCCCGGTGGTAAGGCAGGAGAACATCAGATCTAAAGGCCTGGTGCCCTGAATGAGGGGCTGCTGGCAGATGGTGGCGGCGATGACTCCCTGAAGCACCATATCCCTTGTGGTGGGAACCTTATCGCAGGAAATGATGGTAATGTCGCGCCGCCCGGAAGCGAGCACCGCCCGGCAGCCGCCGTATACGCCGCCCGCCGCAAAATAAAGGGCGTTAATTTCCGGATGCTCCCCAAGCAGCCGCAGCGTGCCGTCATAGCTTTCAAATTCATCGTCGCTGTTTTCAATCGTATCCACGATGTGGATGCCAGGATAATGTGACTGCACCCGGTCCCTGAAGCCCGCAATCCGGTCCGTATGGCAGAGTACCTTGGAGGAACCGCTGATAATTCCCGCGTAGACCTCCCCGTCCGACATCAGATGCATCAGTCCCGCGGCGGTTTCCCCGGAACGGTAGAAGTTGCAGCCCACGTAGGCCAGGCGGGCGGAGTTTTCAATATCCGTATTGGTGGTGATCACGGGGATGCCTTTTTCACTCAGCTCATTGATCTTGCCGGCAATGAGCGGATCGTTATAGGGGGAAAGCACGATGCCGTTCACACCCTGGGCCGCCATCCTGTCCATGGCGTCCAGCTGGGCCTGCAGGTCGAAGCCCACGCGTGAAATGAGGACGGAGCAGTTATATCCGCCAAGCTCTTCCGCCTTTTTATTTACCCCTTCTATCACATCATTAAAAAACGGATTCCCCGTATCGAACAAAATTACCCCGATTTTCAGGTTCTTTTTCTGTGCGGCAAGCACGATGCCGGCCCTGTTCGGTTTATAATCAAGCGCCTGGGCTATTTCCAGTACCTTCCGGGCCGTCTTGGGATTTACCGCCCCGCGGTTATTCAGGACCCGGTCAACCGTTCCCCTGGAGACTCCGGCCAGCTCGGCAATTTCCTTAATCGTAGCCATGCCTGGTTCACCTCTGATTTCTTTTTTATTCCCGCGGGCAGAACCAGGTAGCCATGCTTGCATGGATATTTGGCGACTGCCGCGAGGGTCAAATGCCCCGCTGCACTGCAACGCTGCAAATTTGATACCCCGTTGCTTACAGCGGGGGCTTTGATTATTTCTGCTGGCGGCGGGTTAAACGGTGAATTCAAAGAAAAACGAATATTTTCCCGTCTGCCGGACAGGACGCCTGCGGCAGACGCCCGGCAGAAATGTTCCGGATTCTTATGGCAATGTAAATTCCGGTTATCCGATGGTTGTATGCAACCTTGCAGTTACACTTTCCATAACCGTAACATAATAAACGGGCAAAGTCAATTTTCAAAGGGGGAAAATCGTGTGCGTGCAACACGAAACAGCAGATTATACAAAAGAGGATGCCAAAAGGCCGCAAAAAACAAGGTGGATTGTATATTTTAACGAATTTGACAAACCCCATTGATTTTTGGGAGGAAATCATTTATTATGAAAGTAACGTGCACGGGCACGTAAGAACGGACAAAAAACAGGCGGCATGCGGGCAATTGCTTTTGGGGAAGCCGGAAGGCTGGCTGAGGCGCCGCATTGAAAGCCGCATTTAAGAAGGAAAGGACGGGAGGCGCGGTATGTTATACATAGGCGTAGATCTTGGGACATCGGCGGTCAAGCTTTTGCTGATGGACGAAAAGGGAGCGATTAAGAAGATTGTTTCAAAGGAATATCCTTTGTTTTTCCCTCATCCGGGCTGGTCTGAGCAGAAGCCGGAGGACTGGTTTGAGCAGACCATGGCAGGCTTGAAGGAGCTGGTTGCGGAATGTGACAAATCACAGGTGGCGGGCATCAGCTTCGGCGGACAGATGCACGGACTGGTAATTCTGGATAAGGAGGATCAGGTCATCCGCCCGGCCATTTTATGGAATGACGGAAGGACCAGTGAGGAGACGGATTATCTGAATCAGGTAATCGGCAAGGATAAGCTGTCCGAATATACGGCGAATATTGCTTTTGCAGGCTTTACCGCGCCGAAGCTTCTCTGGGTGAAGAACAAAGAGCCTGAGAATTTTGCCAAAATAGAAAAAATTATGCTTCCCAAGGATTACCTTGCATATAAGCTTTCCGGCGTACACTGCACGGATGTATCCGATGCTTCCGGCATGCTGCTGCTGGATGTGAAGAACCGCTGCTGGTCGGAAGAAATGTGCGAAATCTGCGGCATCCGTAAGGAACAGCTGGCGCAGATTTTTGAAAGCTATGAGGTGGTGGGAACACTGCTTCCCGAAATCGCACAGGAGCTGGGGCTGCCCGGGAATGTAAAGGTGATTGCAGGAGCCGGGGACAACGCGGCTGCGGCTGTGGGAACCGGAACCGTGGGCGACGGCATGTGCAATATTTCCCTGGGAACAAGCGGAACGATTTTTATTTCCTCCAGAAGTTTCTGCGTGGACAGCAACAATGCGCTGCACGCGTTTGCCCATGCGGACGGGAAATACCATCTGATGGGATGCATGCTCAGCGCGGCTTCCTGCAACAAGTGGTGGATGGATGATATCATCGGCACAGGCGATTATGCGGCGGAGCAGGCGGCCATTACAAAGCTGGGAGAAAACCATGTATTTTTCCTGCCTTATCTGATGGGAGAGCGTTCTCCCCATAATAACCCCAATGCAAGAGGAACCTTCATCGGCATGACCATGGATACCACCAGGGCTGATATGACGCAGGCTGTTCTGGAAGGCGTTGCTTTTGCACTGAGGGATTCCTTTGAGGTTGCCAGGTCTCTGGGAATACATATTGAAAGAACCAAGATCTGCGGCGGCGGAGCGAAGAGCCCTCTCTGGAAGAAGATCATGGCGAACGTGCTTGGTATTAAGGTTGACATGATTGAAAGCGAAGAAGGACCCGGCTACGGCGGAGCGATTCTGGCGGCTGTGGGCTGCGGAGAGTTCGCAAGCGTGGAGGAAGCCGCAGACAAGCTGGTGAAGGTTGTGGGAACTGTGGAGCCTGATCCGGAGCTGACTGCGAAATATGAGGAAAGATATCAGCAGTTCAGACAGATTTATCCTGCCTGCAAAGAACTGTTTGACAAGATTATTTAATAAATTCCCGGCTGTGGGCAAAGCCGCGCAGGGATGTTCTCAATGCTGATAATGCCGGCTGATTCCGGCTGAATCTAAAAATGGACTGAACAAAAGAAAGGAGAAGAGGGATGGAAATTAAGAAAGTAACGGACGCCGCTTTCCGGAAATACGGAAGGGTAGTGGACAATGTGGATTTTACGGCTCTGGTTGCAGAACTGGAAAAGACACCCTGTACACAGGAAGTTGTTTATGAGCCAAGCGTGGAACAGCTGGAGGCTCTTCCTGTATACAAGGAGCTTCAGGATACTGCCTATGGGGAAATGCCGATCCAGATCGGCTTCTGCAACGGCAATAATTACAAGCTGAACGCGCTGGAGTACCACAGATCCTCAGAGATCGACGTGGCGGCTTCCGATCTGATTCTGCTGCTTGGCTGGCAGCAGGATATCGAAGAGGGCTATACTTACGATACCTCTAAGGTGGAAGCTTTTCTGCTTCCTAAGGGTGTGGGCGTGGAGCTTTATGCAACAACACTTCACTATGCGCCCTGCAACAGCACGGAGGAAGGCTTCCGCTGTGCTATCGTTCTCCCCGACGGAACCAATCTGCCGCTGGATGAGAACCACTGTGCAGGCGGCGAGGATGCGCTGATCACTGCCAAGAACAAATGGCTCATCGGACATGCCGAGGGCGGCCTTCCCGAAGGATGCCATATCGGCCTGAAGGGCGAGAACATCTGTGTAAAATAAGCCGATTTTAGTGCGGCCTATGGCCGCGAAAGGAGAGGATGGGACACCTTGTGTCCCACCGGAGAAGCAAAGAACGCTTCTCCCCTGATTTTAATGCGGCCTTAAGGCCGCGAAAGGAGAGGAAAGAAATGAACAACATGCCGAAAGAAAAAATCGCTATCGTAGCGGTAAGCCGTGACTGCTTCCCTATGGATTTATCCGTATCCAGAAGAAAAGCAGTAGTTGCAGCTTACAAGGAAAAATATGGGGACGGCCTTTATGAGTGCCCTGTATGTATCGAAAATGAAATCGATATGAGAAAAGCACTGGCGGACGTGAAGGAAGCCGGCTGCAATGCAATCGTGGTTTACCTTGGAAACTTCGGACCTGAAACACCTGAAACCCTGTTAATCAAGGAATTTGACGGACCGGCTATGGTAGTGGCTGCTGCGGAAGAAACCGGAAACAATCTGGTAAGTGGCAGAGGCGACGCATACTGCGGCGTTCTGAATGCAAGCTATAACCTGAAGCTGCGCAACCTGAAAGCATATCTTCCCGAATATCCGGTGGGAACTGCTTCCGAATGCGCTGATATGATCGCTGAATTCGCACCTGTTGCCAGGGCAATCGTTGGTTTAAGAAACCTGAAGATCATTTCCTTCGGACCTCGTCCGAAAGACTTCATGGCCTGCAACGCACCGATTAAACAGCTGTTCAACCTGGGTGTGGAAATCGAAGAAAACTCTGAACTGGATCTGTTCGAAGCCTTCAACAACCATGCAGGAGATGAGAGAATCCCTGAAGTTGTAAAGGATATGGAAGAAGAACTGGGTGCAGGAAACAAGAAGCCCGAAATCTTAAACAAGCTGGCTCAGTACGAGCTGACTCTGCTTGACTGGATCGAAGAACATAAGGGAAGCCGTGAATTCGTAGCAGTTGCCGGAAAATGCTGGCCCGCATTCCAGACACAGTTTGGCTGCGTTCCCTGCTATGTAAACAGCCGCCTGACCAAGAGAGGCATCCCGGTATCCTGTGAAGTTGATATTTACGGCGCTCTGAGTGAGTTCATCGGAACTGTTGTCAGCAACGATGTGGTTACTCTACTGGATATCAACAATACGGTTCCCGCTGATATGTTTGAATCCGACATCAAAGGAAAATATGACTATACCCAGAAAGATACCTTCATGGGCTTCCACTGCGGAAATACCGCATCCAGCAAGCTTTCCTTCTGCGAGATGAAATATCAGTTCATCATGGCAAGAAGCCTGCCTGAAGAAGTTACCCAGGGTACTCTGGAAGGAGATATCATCCCCGGGGACATTACCTTCTACCGTCTGCAGAGCACAGCGGATGCCAAGCTGCGTGCATACATCGCACAGGGCGAGGTTCTGCCTGTGGCAACCCGTTCCTTCGGCGGAATCGGCGTATTCGCCATTCCTGAAATGGGACGCTTCTACCGTCATGTCCTGGTTGAGAAGAATTATCCTCACCACGGCGCAGTTGCTTTCGGACATTTCGGAAAGGCTCTGTATGAAGTATTTAAATACATCGGTGTTGAAACGGATGAAATCAACTTCAACCAGCCTAAGGGCATGATGTATCCTACGGAAAATCCGTTCGCTTAAGTAAAAAAAATTCCGGTTCCGGCGCTGCCGGATCCGGGTAAAAAAGAAAGAAAACCGCAGAAGCAGTGTTTACGTGGGGTGGCGTAAACCTCGTCTGCGGTTTTCAGAATAAAAACCTACAGAAAAATGCAGCCGGAGAGATACCTGAGGCTGCATTTTTTCATAAGCTGTAACTGTTCAGTTCCTTCACAGTTACCATAGGTCATTCATTATTTAATTACGAAGCTTCAATGCCAGAAGGATTAATTCATATATGATCTTCTGTTCTTTGGGAGTCAGTTCCATTACAAGAAACATGATTTTATCCGGAATATAATCCATGGCAGGAAAGTTGGCAGCAGTGACATTGGCAAAGAGCTGGTCTAAGGGAACCTGCAGTCCGTCGGATATCTTCATGACACTTTCTATTGTCGGGTTTTTCTCTCCGCGTTCCAGCTGCCCGATGTAAGTGGGATGAAGATTGCATTTTTCCGCCAGCTCCTCCTGGCTTAAATGCTTTTCCTTCCGAAATCCTCTGATTCTGGCCCCAACCAGTTTCGAGATGTTATCCATATTTTTTCCGACCTCCATATAAAAGACTATAAATACGGAAGTTATCTTTCAATATACTAATAATATGCAATTCCTTGAATTTGATACTATAAATATTTCCCTGTGAGCCATGGATTACGGCTTTGCGCATGTTGACAAAGCACGGCGGATGAGGTAAATTCCTTGTAATTTATTTTTGAAGGGATTTATGGGGAGTGTACGCGTTTTAGCGGAGAAAGAGGGGAAGAAATGCCTGAATCTAAGCTGTTGATGGATATTGGGGACAGACTGCGGGCCCGGAGGGAGAAAATGGGGCTGACACAGAAGCAGACTGCAAAGCTGCTTGGAATTTCAGAAACGTATTACGGAGAGATAGAAAGAGGAAACAGGAAGCTTACCATAGAAAGGATTTTACTGGTCAGGAAACATTTAGAGCTTGACCCTACCTACCTGATTACAGGGGAGCATAATTCCAACCAGCTGATTGAACAGCTGATGGAGGAATGCCCCAAAGGAAAAGAGGACCTGGTGATACAGCTTATGCATTATCTTGCGCTTCTGTACCGGTGATGCTGGCAGGTCCTTTTTGCCTGGGCTGGGGATTATCTGGCGGAATCTGTTTTTTTATCTGTGGCCTTACCGGCCCTTTCATCCCAGTAGGGACAGCTGCGCCCGATAACTGAAGAGGTAAAAGGCGTTCCGTCTTTCTTTTTAAAATGGGCGGTGGCGCGGAACACACATTTTGCTCCCAGATAGAGAAGGGGAATGTTGGCAAAAACGATCAGGATGTTGCCCAGATCGGAGATGGCCCAGAGATTTCCCAGTTCAATTCCGGCCAGGGAGCAGGCGATACCGAAAGCCGTGATGAAAATGCCAACAATGCGGACGGTATAAATCACCTTTTTGCTGGAGCTGATCCGGTTGGCTGCGATTTCGCTGAAGGAGATCATGCCCACCAGGCAGGTGAAGGCGAACAGACAGAAGCAGAAGGTGAGCAGGAAGGCCACTGCCGCGTTCATGGCCGTACCCGGGGTAAGCACCTTTGCGGATTCCAGGAATTTAGGCAGGCGATCCATGGCAAACCAGGCCTCAGCGCTGCTGCCGGTCCAGACATGCGCCATGACAACGACGAAGCCGGTAAGGGTGCAGATAACCATGGTATCGAGAAACACGCCGATGGACTGGACACAGCCCTGTTCGCAGGGATGATCCGTATTGGCGGCGCCGGCGGCCATGGTGATGGTGCCCTGTCCGGCTTCATTGGACATCAGCCCTCTTTTCACGCCCTGTACCAGAACCGTGCCGAAAATACCACCGAATACTGCCTGGGGCGTAAATGCGCCTCCGAACACTGCGCCGAAGAAATAGGGGACGCTTCCCAGGTTCAGGAGAATGAGCAGGAAAACCACACCCACGTAGATCACAGCCATGACAGGAACCAGCCCGTCGGTGACCCTGGTGACCTTGCGGATGCCTCCGAAAGCGATATAGGCGGTAACGAGGATGAGAAGAACGGATACAATATAGTAAAAATAAGAAGCGCTGCCCATGGAAGCGCCGGTAACGATTTCAGCCATCTGGCCGATAGAGCTTACCACGTTAAAGCCCTGGGCGGGAAGGCAGCACATGGCGTAGATGATGTACATCAGCGACAGGGCGACGCCTGCCCAGAGCTTGTTCCCCAGCAGCACCTTTCCATAAAAGGGAAGGCCTCCTACGAACTCATCTTTTTTCTTTTCTTTGAAAATCTGTGCCAGGACGGCTTCTGTATAAGCGGTTGCCATTCCGAAAAATGCGGATACCCACATCCAGAACAGCGCGCCCGGGCCTCCTGTTGCGATGGCGCCGGTAACGCCAAGAATATTGCCCGGGCCGACGCGCATTGCTGAGCTCAGGAAGAACGCCGCCAGGGAGGAAATGCCGATTTCATCGCTTTTTTTCTTTGCCAGGATGCGGATTCCCTTTCCAAAATGCGTCACCTGGATAAAACCTGTCCTGATGCTGAAATAGATGCCCGAGCCGATGAGCAGCATTACCGCCAGTGAAAAATTCCCCAGGATGGGAATGGAGGCATACCAGCTGAAATTGGTGGGAAAGTCCCAGAAAAAGTCGGAAACGGGTATGACGAAGTTGAAGATATTGTTGATTGCCGAAAAGAGATGTTCCATAGCGCCCCTCCTTATGTGTTTGGTGCCACGCTGCCTGTATTGGCAGCCTTTTTTATTATTATACGAGAGGCAGAATGCATTCACTACAGAAAAAACACTGATTATATTGTAAAAAGTGCTTCTTTTAACAACGTTTTTGCCTGCTCACCGCCTGTGGGCAATAATATAAAAAAGAACATATGTTTGATATTTCAGTTGCTGTTGCAGAGGGATACTGTTATAATGAAAGCAGCAAAACGGAAAGAAGGATGATCGCATGGAGTATATCCTGGTTCGTACCCCGGAGGAAGGGGAACCTTTTCTGGAGCAGTTGAAAAAGGCGCCTGTGCTGGCGGTGGATACGGAGACTACAGGGTTGGACGTGCACAGGGACAGGCTCAGACTCATACAGATAGGCGCTCCCGGTATGCCCGTGCTGTTGATAGACTGTTTTTCCTTTCTCGGCGGCGGGACGGAGGACAGGCGTGACAGGACGGCCGGGCCGGAAAAGGGAACCGCGTTCCTGCGGGAGGCGCTGGAGGGTGACAGTGTGAAAATTTTTCATAATGCCAAGTTCGACCTGCAGTTTTTGAGAAAAGCGGGAGTGTGCGCGGCGCCGGTGTTCGATACCATGCTGGCGGCGGAGCTGCTGCGCCCCTGCGGTGGCCCGCGTAAGGTGAACCTGGCGGCTGTGTCGGAGCATTATCTGGGAGAGACGCTGGACAAGACGGAGCAGACCGGGGACTGGAGCGGTTCCCTGACCGCGTCCCAGCTTGAATATGCGGCGCTGGATTCCAGTGTTCTGCTGCGGCTGTGGGAATGCCTGGGAAAGCAGCTTCAGGATAACGGGCTGGAGAGGGTGGCACAGATTGAATTTGCATGTGCGCCGGCGCTGGCCTGGACGGAATATGATGGGATCTGTCTGGATCTGGAGCAGTGGGAGGTTTTGTGCGCGGATATCCAGGAGCAGTATGAGAAGTCGCTGAAGGCGTTATATGCCTTCAGCGGGGAACCGACCTTCCAGCTGACCTTGTGGGGAACGCAGGAAGCCGTGGATGTGAATTTTGACAGCAATGTCTATGTGCTCAGGCTGCTGCGGGATAACGGCATCCATGTGCCGAACACCTCCCGCTACAGCCTGGCGCCCTATCATAATCATCCTCTGGTAAAAGCGCTCACCGATTACCGGAGATATTCCAAGCTGCTTTCCGGCTTCCTGCATCCTCTTCCTGCGCAGATACATCCGGTTACGGGCCGGCTGCACCCAAAATATGGGCAGATCGGCGCATACAGCGGCAGAATGTGCTGCTGGGGGCCGAATATCCAGCAGATTCCCAGGGAAGCCCGTTTCCGCAGCTGTTTTATCGCCCCGGAGGGCAGAAAGCTGGTGCTGGCGGATTATTCCCAGATTGAACTCCGGGTGGCGGCGCAGATTTCGGGGGATGTGAGGATGAAGGGGGCATATGCCCGCGGGGAGGATCTGCACAGGCTGACCGCCTCCCTCATATCAGATATTCCGGCAGAACAGGTGACGTCCGCCCAGAGACAGGCGGCCAAGGCGGTGAATTTCGGCCTGATATTCGGAATGGGGGCGGCGGGGCTGCAGCAGTATGCAGCCCAGTCCTACGGCGTGGATATGACGCTGGAGGAGGCTAAGAAATTCCGGGACAGTTTTTTTAACGCTTATGCGGGAATCAGCTGGTGGCATCATGACCTGAAGGTGGGAACCTTCTGGGAGGGCAGGACGCTTACCGGAAGGAAATTCCTGTTTTCCCCAAGATCCGGCGTAGCCGACATGGCCAATACCCCCGTACAGGGAACTGCGGCCGATATCCTGAAAAGGGCTTTGGGCCTGCTGTTTGAGGAAATTGTGGGCAGGGACTGGAAGATCGTGGGGATTGTCCATGATGAAATCCTGATGGAGGTACCGGAAAGGGAAGCATTGGAGGCGGCGGCGCGTCTGAAGACGGTGATGGAAAGGGCGGGGAAGGACATACTCAGGTCGGTGCCCTGTGTGGCGGAGGCCAAGACGGCGGACAGCTGGGCGGCGAAGTAGAGCACGGAATTTATTTGCTGTTCATATTTACCGTTTCTTTTATTCATAAAGGATGCTAATATAGAAAAGAGCGACTGTTGAATATTGCATCGGGGAAAGAGGCCCAAACCGCCATGAGTGAGTTGACACAGTACAAGGAACGGCTGCATGTGGCGCTGACCGCCGCAAAAATCTGTATTTTTGAGGTGGATATACAGAAGCAGCTGTATACTTATTTTGAAAATGCGGAAGTCATCTTTGGGGTTTCCGGAGAATCCATTTTGAAGGATGTCCAGCCCTACAGCAGGCTGGATCCGGAGGCATACAGGCTGGCCGTAAGCAGGTATTTTTCACATCCGGAGGATGAGGCTGTGATTGAGAATGCCTTTTCAGATGTTCTGGCGGGGAAATCCACTGCCTATGAAGCCCGTATGAAGGCAGGGAATTCCGGCTATATATGGTGCAGGATTTTTGTAACCCCTGTCATGGAGAATGGAATACCGGCAAGAATGGTGGGGGTGATCACGGATATATCCGATATGAAGGAGCAGACGGACTGCCTGCGCCAGGCGGTTAAGCTTGATGCGTTTACAGGCCTTTATAATAAAGAACACACAATAAAACTGATTACTGAAAATCTGCGCAGGGAAAGCCACATGAAGCATGCCCTGATAATGCTGGACATTGATAATTTTAAGAACTTTAATGATACCTTCGGCCATTTCGAAGGCGATAAGGTGATTAAAGCAGTTGCGGAGAAAATACGGAATACTTTCAGGAAAACGGATATTGCAGGCAGGTTCGGCGGGGATGAGTTTATTATCCTGGCCAGGGATATTGATAATGATCGGTGGCTGTGGGGCAAGCTGTCCGGCCTGACGCGTATTGAGACAGACGGCATTGCCTGCACGAACAGCATCGGTGTGTCGATCTGGCCCCGCGATGCAGCGGACTTTGGCGAATTATTCAAAAAAGCCGATACCGCCCTCTATCATGCAAAGGCGGAGAAAGAGAAGTTTCTATTCTGTACGGCCCAGGATGGCTGAGCCTGCCGGCCCTTTGCAGCAGGACGTAAGATAAAACAAAACCGGAGTACAACATGGAACCTTACTATTATATGCAGATGGACAAACAACAGCAGGCTGCTTACCGTGACATGAAAGCGGGCCTTCAGGCCCTTGCGCCCTCATTCCTGGTTACAAGGCTGGAAAACCGGGTACTGGGGGATATCTTTTTCCAGCTGCGTCTGGACTGCCCTGAGATTTTTTATGCCGTGGGCTTTCAATACCGTTTTTATCCGGATTCCACCAAAGTGGAGCTGGTTCCCGAGTATCTGTTTGAGAAGGCGAAGATCCGGGAACACCAGAAGGCAATGGAAGCAAGGATCGCCAAGCTGATCCGCCCGGCACAGGCGCTTACAGCGTGGGAAAAGGAGCTTTATATCCATGATTTTATCTGCCAGGGCGTTCGCTATGATAAACTGAAAAAGCCCTATTCCCATGAAATCATCGGCCCGCTGGGACAAGGCGTGGGCGTATGCGAGGGAATTGCCAAAACGGTAAAAATATTGTGCGACGCCCTTGGAATCTGGTGCATGATCGCCATTTCCGAGGCCAATCCGGAGAAAAACATTAAGTACAGACATGCCTGGAATATCATCAGGGCGGAAGGAAAGTACTGTCACCTGGATGCCACCTTTGACAATTCCCTGGGTACTGGGGACAATATCCGGTATGATTATTTTAACCTCTCAGACAGCGCCTTTTTCCGGGATCATGAGCCGGTTCTTTACAAAGCGCCTCCCTGCAGCGAAGGGAACCTGTTTTATTACCTGGTAAAAAAGCAGTCCTTCACCAAAACGGAGGATGTGGAAAAAAGAGCGCTGCAGGCAATCAAAAAAAAGAAAAACCTGACCTTCCACTGGCGCGGCGGATATCTGACGAGGGAAAAGCTGACTGAGCTGCTGCAGCTTCTGGAAGGAACGGCGCGCGGCCGGGGAAAATATGCGCAAGTCAGCCTGAACTGGCCGCAGGCCATTCTGTCCGTCAGGTTTTTGGACGAACTTCCGGAAAATGAACTGGTGCTTGAAGAAGTAAAGGACACCTGAGTAATTCTATCCCGCCCTTTGCCGCGGTGTAGCTTTCCGTATTCGGCTGGCTCATGCGATCCCTTGAGGATGAAATATTCACGATGGAAGCGCCGGGATTAAAATACGGCAGGAACAGCTTTGACAGATAAAAAGGCGCAGAAACGCCCACCTTAAGCGCATAGTTGAATTCCTGCCAGGTACAGCTGTCAATTCCCTTCATTAATGGCAGCGCGTTGTTAATCAGATAGTCTATATGGCCATAGTCGGCAATTACCTGCGCCGCAAAGCGCTCCAGTGTTTTCCCGTCAGCCAGGTCACCGGTATAATAGACGCCGGGCTGCTTGTCAATCACACATACCTTCGCACCGTTTTTCTCAAATTCCCCGGCAATGGTCCTGCCGATCCCCTGCGCGCCGCCGGTTACCACTGCGATTTTTCCCTAAAACATATATTTTCCCCTTTCTTCTTTCCATACGTCCTGATTTATGGTGATACAATATCTTTATAATACCATTTTGCGCAAAAGTATGCCAGGGAGCCGGAGTAATAAACGGCGCCGCTGTGTGGAAAGCGGAAAACCCGGGTAAGCAGGGTGGAGAAGGAAAAATAAAACGTAACTGTGAGACGAACAGTTACAATAAAAAATGATAAAAAGGAAACCAATGCATGAGTACAGAAAATAAAAACACGCCCGCGTCCCATGGCTTCGCCCGGTACGGACTATCCCTGCCAATCCTGGAGGCCCTGGATATGCTGGGCTATCACCATCCCACCGCAATCCAGCAGGAGGTTATCCCCCTTGTCCTGGCAGGTAAGAATGTGGTGGCGCGTTCCCGGACGGGAACCGGAAAAACAGCGGCCTTTGCAGTTCCCCTCTGCGAAATGGCCGTATGGGAAGAAAATTCTCCCCGCGCGCTTGTGCTGGAGCCGAGCCGTGAGCTGGCGGTGCAGGTGAGCCGGGAGCTGTTTCAAATCGGAAGGAAGAAGCGGCTGAAGGTACCGGCCGTATTCGGCGGGTTTCCCATAGATAAACAGATGCAGACCCTGAAACAGAAATCCCATATCGTTGTAGGAACGCCGGGCCGTGTCATGGATCTTGTCCGCCGCGGCAGCCTGCAGCTGTCAGGCATCACCCACCTGGTCATTGATGAAGCGGATCTTATGCTGGACATGGGCTTTTTGGAAGAGGTGGGAGAGATCATTTCCCTGCTGCCGGAAAACAGGAAAATCCTGCTTTTTTCAGCAACTCTGGAAAAACAGGTGCAGACCCTGATCGACAATTATGCAGCCGACGCTGTTTTTGTGGCGCAGGATCAGGAGGATGGCCCGCCGCCTTCCATCGGACAGGCGGCTTATGAGGTCACCGCAGAAAATAAGTATGAGATGTTCAAGAGGGTGTTAATGAAGGAAAACCCTGACAGCTGCATGATCTTCTGCGGCACCAGGGAAATGGTTAACGTATTGTTTCAGAAGCTGCGGCGGGACCGGATTTTCTGCGGCATGATTCATGGGGAAATGGAGCAGAAGGAGCGGTTAAAAAATGTGGACGCATTCGGCCGCGGCGGCTTCCGGTACCTGATCGCCACCGACGTGGCGGCAAGGGGGATTGATTTTGAGAACATCGGCCTGGTGGTAAATTATGATTTCCCCACAGGAAAAGAAACCTATGTCCACCGGATAGGGCGGACCGGACGAAACGGGAAGGACGGCCGCGCCGTAAGCCTGGTTTCTGCACAGGAGAAGAAAATGCTGCAGAAGGTGGAGGAGTATACGGGAACGGCCCTTCCGGTTTTACAGGAGCTGATTGTGACGCAGGAGGAAGAAAAAGCCTTCTGGGCGCTGCAGCGCAGGAAATCTGCGCCCAAAGCAGGAAAAGGGGAGGCGCTTAACCGGGATATCATGAGGCTGTCCATCGGAGGCGGCAGAAAATCCAAAATGCGCACGGCGGACATCGTGGGGACCATATGCGCAGTTGACGGCATTACGGCAGAGGATATCGGTGTGATAGATATCCGGGAAAGCCTTACTTATGTGGAAATCCTCAACCGGAAGGGCCCGCTGGTCCTGGAACGGCTGCAGACGAAGCCCATCAAGGGAAAGGTGAGAAAAGTAAGAAAAACATCGGGTCAGGCAGGCGTCTGACCGATTAAAGCACTTGGATACGCAGAAGCGGGCAGTTCGGAGCAATTCTGAAAAGGCCCGCTATTCTTTTGCCGTAAAACGGCAGACACGGAATACAAATATACGCTCCCTTTCTTCCATTTTTTTACAAAAAAGTAAAATCAGGGTACACAACCTTGAAATCGGGGTGTATGACCGCCCGCATCCGTTATTATATAATCTTCTTAAATGAAAGAACGTAACTGTAAAGGCATTTAACAGTTACGATTATGGGAAAAGGGGATGCGGATATGAAAAAATTATCGAAAGCAAAGAGCGGCGGAGGAATGACGGCGGCGCGCAGAGGCTGGAAACAGGAATTTTATCACAGCTGGCCGCTTTATCTGCTGCTTCTGCCAAGCATTATTCTGGCTGTTATTTTCTGCTATGCGCCGATGGGCGGCCTGGTGATGGCATTCCAGAATTATAAGCCCTGGCTGGGGATTCTGGATTCTGAATTCGTGGGACTGGAAAATTTCCGGCAGATTTTTGCCTTTAAGGAGTCCTATCAGGCAATCATCAATACGCTGATTATTGCCGTGAGCAAAATCGTCCTGGGTCTTGTCGTTCCGATTGTTATGGGGCTTCTGCTCAATGAAGTCCATCATACGGGGCTGAAAAAAGGGATACAGACGCTTGTGTATCTGCCCCACTTCCTTTCCTGGGTTACGGTGGCGGGGATGCTGAGGGATATCCTCAGCCTTGACGGCATTGTAAACGGTTTCCTGACAAAACTTGGCATGGAACGGATATTTTTTCTGGGAGAGGCGGGGATGTTCCGGCAGATAGCGGTCATATCCGATCTCTGGAAGGGCTTCGGGTTCGGCATGATCGTTTATCTGGCGGCAATTTCCAATATCGACCAGAACCTGTATGAAGCGGCGGAGATGGACGGGGCAAACCGTTGGCAGCAGACGCTGCATATCACGCTTCCGGGGATAATGCCGATGATTATCGTCATGGCGACACTGAGCCTGGGAAATGTGCTGAATGCGGGCTTTGATCAGATTTTCAACCTGTATTCCCCGCTGACCTATTCCACCGGGGATATTATCGACACCTATGTTTACCGCCAGTCACTGGTGAACGGGCAATACAGCTTCGGTACAGCGGTGGGGCTGTTCAAGTCCAGCATCAGCCTTGCCCTCACCGTGGTTTCTTACAGGATTGCCTACAAATACGCCGGCTACCGGATTTTCTAGGAGGGAGAGACTATTATGCGACGTACTCATTTGAGCAGAAAAATATTTGTGCTGTGCAATACCATATTTCTGATTCTGGTAGCGCTTCTGTGCTTCCTGCCGTTAGTGAACCTGTTCGCTATTTCCCTCAGCGGGAAAAGTGCGGCCAACAGCGGGCTGGTCACCTTCTGGCCGGTGGATTTCACCACGCTTGCCTATATCAAAACCTTCCATAACAGCAATTTTATCCGTTCCCTGGTGATTTCCTTCCTGCGGACGGGGGCGGGGACGCTGTTTGGCATGTTTGTCATCACCACGGCCGGATATGCGCTGTCCAAGGAGTTCCGCGGCAGGACGGCGCTGATGTGGTTTTTTGTATTCACCATGCTTTTTGGCGGCGGGCTGATTCCCAGCTACCTTGTGAATACATCCCTGGGGCTGAAAAATAATTTCCTGGTTTATATCCTGCCGGGAGCGTTCAGCTGCTACAACCTGATATTGATTATGAATTTTTTCAAATCCATTCCCAGGGCGCTGGAAGAAGCCGCCCTGATAGACGGCGCCAGCTTTTTCAAGGTGCTATGGAAAATATATCTGCCCCTTTCCAAGGCGGGCCTGGCTACCGTGGCGCTGTTTATCATGGTAGGAAACTGGAATGAATGGTTTACCGGTATCCTTTATATGTCGGATACCAAGAATTATCCGCTGGCGTCCTTCCTGCAGGTGATTGTGGTACAGGGGAACCAGCAGGATCTGGCGCTGGATCCCACCTCGGCGGCCGCCATGTCCGAGAGGACCATCAAGGCTGCGCAGGTATTTATCGGCGCGCTTCCCATTTTGCTGGTATATCCGTTCCTGCAGAAATATTTTGTGACAGGAATTGTTATGGGGGCGGTAAAGGAGTGAGCAATTCAGGGCAATTTCCAAACATGCTCTGAACCGGTTTACCGGATTCTGATTCCTCTTTCAGGAGGATTCACGATAAAATAAAAAGTGGAGGTAAGATATGGAAAAAAGAAAGGCATTGCTGACAATTGCGCTGGCAGCTGTTATGCTGGTTGGTGGCTGCGGAAAGGCGGCGGAAAGCACACAGGCCGCGGGCACGAAAAACGCGGAGGGGAGATACGACCCCGTGGTTACGATCAATATCGCAAAGCAGCTGGATGAAAATGCGGGCCGTTACGGGGACGGAGAGGATATCAATAAAAACCCCATGGTGGATCTGGCGGTGGAAAAGCTGGGCATTAAAATGGAAACTACGCTGCTGGGAGGGGATGCGAACAACTATGATACCAAGCTCCGCCTTGCGCTGACCGGTTCGGAGGAGCTGCCCGACGTATTTCCCGTATACGGGACACAGATGATCGCGGATATGATTGAATCCGGCCGCGTCAAAGCCATTGACGAGGATATTGAAAAATATATGTCGGACCGGCTGAAGGAAATCTACGACAAATACCCGCAGACCTTTTATCCGGTCACCAAGGATGGGAAGACCTATGGCCTTGCATGCGCTCCGGTTCTGACGGAGGGACAGGTCATGGTAATCCGGCAGGACTGGCTGGATAACCTGGGGCTGAAAGCGCCCGCTACTTTGGATGAGTTCGAAGCGGTAATCCGTGCCTTTACCGAGGAGGATCCTGACGGCAACGGGAAAAAAGACACCTATGGCTTTACCTATGAAGGTGACAGCATTTACAACAACGGCTGGGTGGCGGATCCGGTCATCCTGTTTTCCGCCAATTCCGGAAAATACATTCCCGGCAGCTGGCAGGAGGATGAAAACGGGGAGCTGGTTTACGGTTCTATAAATGAAGGAAACAGGGCTACACTGGAGCGTATGGCGCAGTGGCACGCCAACGGCTGGATTTTCCAGGAGGCTGCGGCTACCAGCGCATGGGATGCGATGACACAGTTCACGGAAGGCAAGGCTGGTATTTTTATCGGACGTCCCTGGGCCATTGATTCCGTTAAGGACGTGACCAGTGTGGCGCCGGAGGCGGTAATCAAGGCTTATCCCAATATCAGGCAGGAGAACGGGGAGCCTACGTATCAGTCCGCACAGACCAATGACGGCTGGCTGATGTTCAATAAGGATTTCAACAATATGGAAGCCTTTTTCACTTATTATGACTGGCTTTATGATGTGGCCTTCGGCACCGGGGATTTCCAGTACGGCTTCCTGGAGGGCTGTGATTATGATATCGTGGACGGAGAAGTGGTGTTTGATTCCGCGTTGTTTGATCCGCCGGTCACAGATCCTTTCCTTCCCGGCAAGTCCACCGTACTGAAAAACTCACCTTCTCTGGACACCATGCAGGCCTATGCGGATATCAGTGAAGGAAAAGAAGCTGTATCCGGCGCGCAGATCAGGGCCAAGGCCAGCTTTGTCACCTCGCCGGCCACTTCGGAAGGGTATGTGGTGGCGTATGAGCATAAGGACGAGCTGATACCCAATCTGTTTAACGGAGAACCCACAGCTACCATGAAAAAGAACTGGGAACAGCTCCAGACCATGGAAAAGCAGGTGTATACCAATATTATTTACGGCAAGGAGCCTGTGGAAGCCTTTGATAAATTTGTGGAAGACTGGAAAGCCCAGGGCGGCGATGCGATTACCGAAGAAATTAATGAATGGTATCGTAATGTGAAAAAATAAGTTGTAATGCATGAAACAGGAATTGCCGGGAATCCCCCGGCAGTTTCTTGTGATCTGTCCATTTGCCTGCAGCAGCCGGCGCCTGTTTTACAGGAAAAGGGAGAAGCTATGGAGAAAATCAAATCCATTTTCGTTATTTTTATTATTTTCCTATTTACGACAATGGCAAGCTTTGCGATTCTGTTCCGCTACAGCACCACGGCGCTGAAGGACTCGCTGATGCGGGTGGCCCGGATGCAGATGGTCTATACGAGCGCGCAGCTCAATCAGAAGGTCAGGGAGATCGAAATCGAGGCGGAGGGGATTCTTCACAGTGAGGATCTGAAGGCGCTGCACCTGACGCTGATGGAAGCCTATGATGCCTGGCAGTATGTGACAGACGCCAATCGCATGAAGGATTATCTGAAGAGCCGCCAGAAAAGCAATGTGGGGATGGCTGAATTCATTTTATACTGGCCCGCTTCCGGCCGGATTATCAGTACGCTGAACATAGAAGGCGTGGAAGAGCAGGCTCTGGAGCTTGCGGAGGATAACCTGTGGTTTCTGTACAGGGGCGAGGTGTACTATTCCAGAAAATATGTGACGGACTGGGATAAAAACGATGATGAACCCTTTCTGCTCATCCGTATGGAGCGGGACTATCTGTATAAAATCAAAAATATGGCTTCCGGCGTGCAGAACGGGGGCGCACTGCTCACCTTTTCTGACGGGGAGAGCCTGTTCTATGTCAATGAGGCGGAGCAGGCCCTTTTGAAAACGATGGAAGGACAGGCGCTGCCGCAGGAAAAAGCAGCCCAGAAGAAACAAACGGAAGAAATGGCTTATGAGGTGTCGATTGCCCAGGGGAAATACCAGCTGGTCACAGCGGCGCCCGCCCCTAACGGACTGCATCTTATCACCTATTATCCGCTGAAAGAGATGCTCAAGCCTGTCAACACGGTTACCTGGGTGACCGGCGCCCTGCTTCTTTTGCTGATGGGAATCGGCCTGGCCTTCCTGATTCTTTATTACCGGAATATCCTGCTGCAAATCAGAATCCTCACCGGAAAGCTGATGCAGGTGGAGAAAGGGGATTTTGATGCCAAAATCTCAGCTGTGGAGATGCCGCAAAACGAATTTTCCTATGTATTTGCACAATTTAACAGGATGGTAATGAGAATCCGCCAGTTGATTGCATCCATACTTAAGGAACAGCAGCTTCGGGACCAGGCCGAGCTACGGCAGCTTCAGCTGCAGATTAACCCGCATTTTCTTTCCAACAGCCTTTCCTACATCGTAACGGTGGCGGACAAGCCGGAGGCAGTTACCCAGATGGCGGTGCATCTGGCCAATTATTACAGATATTGCACCCAGAATAAATCCATGGCCACGGTGGGTGAGGAGGTTTCGTATACCAGAGCCTATCTTTCCGTTATGGCCATGCGCAGGGATGTGGAGTATACAATCGATGTATCGGAAGCGCTTTACGGAGTACGGCTGATCCCGCTGCTGCTTCAGCCTCTGATTGAAAATGCGGTGAATCATGCCATTGAAGAAAGAGAAAATGCGAAGCATATCTATGTGAAAATATACCGGCTGCAGAGCCCAGAAATCCATTTTGAGGTTTCCGACGACGGCAACGGGATGACAGAGGAACAGATTGGGGATTTAATGAGCCGTCTTGCGGATAAGCAGCGGGATGAGGAATGGGGCGTGGGCCTGTGGAATGTGAACCAGAGACTGGTAAACTATTACGGCGCATCCGCGGGACTGCGCTTTGGAAAAAGTGTCTGGGGAGGTCTGCTGGTTTCCTTTGCCATTTTGCCGGAGGGAGAAGTATGAAGGTACTGATTGTTGATGACGAGATGTATATGGTTGACTATATCCGTAAGCTGATAGACTGGGAAAGCTATGGGTTTGATACGGTGCTGACGGCAAAGGGCGGTTCCCTGGCGCGGGATCTGCTGCTGGAGCACGAACCGGAGCTTTTGATTACGGATATCCGTATGCCCCGGGTTTCCGGCCTGGATTTATCTCAGATGACTGCGGAAAATAATGGCCGGACAAAGGTGATCATCATTTCCGGCTACAGTGATTTTACCTATGCCCGGCAGGCGCTGCGCTATGGAGTATCGGAATATCTGGTGAAGCCGGTATTAAAGCAGGATCTGGCGGAGGCGGTGGAACGGCTTGTACCGGAGATGACGGCGGAAGAAGTGCAGAAGGAAGGGGAAGAGGGCAGCTTTAAAAAGACGGATACCATCGCTTACATAAAAAAATACATCCGGGAGAACTATGGCAGGGATTTATCGCTGGATGTCCTGGGAGAGGCGGCCCATCTGCATCCGGTATACCTGTCCCGGGTTTTTAAGGAGGCAACGCAGGAAAATCTCTCCGGCTACATAACCTCCGTCAGGATGGAAAAGGCGGCGCAGCTGCTTGAGGAAACGGATCTGCGGATTCACGAGGTGATGAAGCAAGTGGGTTATCAGAAAAGCCAGCATTTTGCCAAGCTGTTCCGGGAAAAATTCGGCGTGACGCCCACGGAATACAGACAGGGGCTGCGCGGCTTTGGCGGGAAAGGAAAATGTTAGGGCAGAGTTGAAAATTCATTCCTGCCGTCTGCGTGCCCGGGAAGACATTTTGGTTTTTCCGCTGAGGCAGGTATTATTTTACCGGAATGATTATGGTCACCGTAAAAATCCCCTGTTCATGCCGTATTTCCAGAGTCCCTCCATATTTGTCCACAACAGCCCTCACACGGGCAAGGCCAAAGCCATGTCTGCCCGGCTCCTCTTTTGTGGTATGGTAAACACCGCCGGAAAAGTGAAGCGGGCCGCAGTAGGAATTAACCGCCTGAAAACTGAAAAAGCCCTTGCTGCACCGTGTCCTGAGCTCCAGCAGACGCGACAGGGAATCAGGCACTTTTTCACAGGCTTCTATGGCGTTATCCAGTAGGTTGGCAAACAGGGAGCACAGATCGATATTGTCAAACGGAAGGCCTTCTGTAAGCTCGATGTGGAAAAAGGGTTCCAGTCCCTTTTCCAGGGCCAGGTTATATTTGGCATTCAGCATGGCGTTTACCAGGCCGTTTGTGCAGAAGCTCCTGCCAGTGACGGAAGCGGTCTGTGAAAGCCCGTCAAAATACTGCAGGGCCTCCTCCGTGTTCCCCTGCTTCAGGCAGGCGCCGATGGCGGTGAGATGGTTGTTCATATCGTGGCGCAGCCGCCTGATTTCCTGCTGGTTGTGTTCCAGCTCCTGATAATAATCCCGCTGGAGCCGCAGGTTTTCATTTTCTGCCGCCGTGCGGGTATTTTCCGCCATGCGCACGATTAGCTCGAGAATTCCCATGTTTGTAAGCAGGTTGGCCAGAATGACGGGGAGACTGTAGGGTAACATGCTACGTGACGCGGTAGTGACAATGTAAATCATGGAAAGCAGAGGAGTCAGGGATACCAGGTCCAGCAGTATGAGCGTCCCGGCGTTGATATATTCCTTCACATAACGGAGCCTTTCCGCAAAAATACGGGACATGAAAAACCAGAACAGGCAGGTTATTATGCTTCTGAATACGCCAAAGCCCATGAATTGATAACGGTTGGCCTGCGTATACACGGAAGGGAGCAGCGGTAACATAAGGGCGGAAATAAGATAATTCAGGGAGCCGATAAAGGGGTACAGGATAAAGGCGGCGGAAAGCTTGTGAAGCAGGCTCCCTTCAAAGCCCGCAAGAAGAAGGAGAATAAGCCCCAGAAAGGCCAGGGTGATATTTATGGCATCCTGGCTGAGTATCACCGTATTTACCACTACGGACAGGCCAATATAGACAGCCGCCTTTACCAGGCGCTGTTTCCTGAGCGATACGAAAGCGCCGTTCAGGCGCTGGTAAAAACAGGTGGAAGTTAAAAACAGGATACCCATTATACTGTACATCAATAATACTGCAATTCTCATCTGACAAACCTTTCTGAACTTTTACAGAGTTTCCGGTTTACCGGACGTCCAGCATTGCTCCGGCAAAGGCAATCAGGAACGCCTGCTTATGCGCCCTGCTCACAGGCAGCTTTTCACTGCCGATGACGGCGAAGGAATCCCCTGTCCGGGAAACCTGCCGGATATTCACAAGATAGCGCTGGTGGATTCTGACAAAATAGCCGGGAAGCTGGGATTCCAGGTCATTCAGCTTACCCCGGAAGCTTTTTTCCCCGCTGCAGGCAAAGGCTGTTATATATCTTCCTTCACTGCGGAAATACAGGGTATCCCGCAGGTTCAGCCGGCAGCTGCCCGCCCCCTGGGGGAGAAGAAAAAAATCGCTGTCCCCCTGCTGTATTTCTTCCAGCGCCCTTGCCGTGATGTCCAGAAGCCGTTTTTCCTGATAGGGCTTCAGGATATAATGGAATGCCCTCACTTCATACCCCTGGAAGACATAATCGGGATAAGCCGTAACGAATATGAGAATCCCATGCTGGTCGATGGAACGCAGCTGCCTGGCGGTTTCCATCCCGTTCATCCCTTCCATCTCAATATCCAGGAATATCAGGTCAAAGTGGTATTTCCTGTATCCCTCACACAGCTTTTCCCCGGACTCATATTCCCACAGCTGACAGGGAACCGCCTGCAGCTCAAGCCAGGGTTCCAGAATATCCCGCAGCGCCCTGCGCGGTTTCTTTTCATCATCTGCAATCGCAATCTGAAGCATGGCATTCCCTCCCTTTTGATGTTCCATATTGTATCACATTCCCTTCCCCGAAAAAAGCGCACGGCTCAGTTTCATCCAAAAATGACGGAATTCATGTCAGTTTTGACACATTCCCTCACTTTTGAAAACGCGGCTTCCCCTATAATAAAAGTGACCGGAGGGCTGACATACCGGAAAGAAAATCCAGGGGCAGGCCCGGGGACGGGAAGATAACTGTCCGGCCTTGAATGCCGGGACATCAAAGGAGGTAATTGAGATGCTGCGTGTGGAACATTTGTATAAAAATTATCAGACCGGCAGCCAGACCTATCCTGTGCTGCGGGATGTGTCTTTTGAGGTGGAGAAGGGGGAATTCGTGGCGGTTATGGGGCCATCGGGCTCAGGAAAGTCCACGCTCCTGAATTGTATCGCCTGCTACATACCTTTCCAGAAGGGGGAAATAGTTCTGGGAGGGCAGAATCTGGCGAGTCTGGATGCGGAGGGGCTGGCAGCGGTGAGAAACAGGAAGCTGGGCTTTGTGTTCCAGGATTTCTGCCTGCTGGACGGATTGTCGGTTAAGGATAATATTCTCCTTCCCAGGATTATCAGCGGACAGACGGAAGAGGCAATGGAGGAGGATGCGGCGCGCCTGTGCCGGATATTTGGCATTGAGCATATCAGGGATAAGTATCCGGCGGAAATATCCGGCGGGGAAAAACAGCGTACGGCTGTGGCGCGGGCGCTGATTAATTCGCCGCTCCTGATGCTGGCGGATGAGCCTACCGGAAATCTGGATTCCAAATCCAGCCGTACGGTGATACAGTCCTTTGAACGGGCCAGGGAGGAACTGGACACCACGATTTTTATGGTGACGCACGACAGCTTCGCTGCGTCCTTCTGTGACCGGGTAATCATTCTGAAGGATGGGGAAATTTTCAAAACGGCATATTGCAGCGGCAGCCACCGTGACTTCCAGAAGGAACTGTTGGAAATTATTGAAGAAATGGGGGAAGAGGGTGAAGAAAAGGAATGAAAAACCAGAGACAGATAAATAAAGAGCTGCGTTATTATAACCGGAAAAATTATTACCTGCTGTTTTTGTGCCTGTTTTTATCCGAACTGTTGATTACGGCTTATGCCGTTATGATGCAGTCGCCTACCGTGCTTACCATTCTGCCGGAGGGCGGGGATTCACGCAAGCAGGTGTCGATGATATTTTTCCTGGCTGTTTTTGGGTGCGGGGTATTTGTCGTGTATGCCGCGGCCCTGTTTTTAAAATACAAATCCAGGGAAACCGGGATTCTTATGGCGCTGGGCGCTTCCGCCAGGCAGCTTGGGGCGAGGCTGCTGCGGGAGCTGCTGTTGGTTTCAGGCATTTCCTTTTTGGGCGGCATGGTGCTGGGAACGCCGCTCGCCTTCTGTATCTGGAAGCTTTTCTGTATTTTCCTGGTAAATACGGAGGAAACTTCTTTTTCCATTGGGGGGCAAGCTTATGGGATTTCTGTCTGTTATGCGCTGGTATGTATGGTTCTTCTGATTTTTATGGGGATCCTTTTTATCAGGCAGACGGATGTGATTGCCATTGTCCATAATGAGCGAAAGTGTGAGCCTGTCAGGGATGTGAAGCCATGGTATGGCTGGGCGGGGATCCTTCTCATGATCCTGGGGGGAGTCTGCGGATATATGACGCCGATGCTCTGTGTCCGCCTGCTGAACTGGTATTGCCCGGCGTGGATCAATGTGACCTATCTTCCCTTGTTTGTCGGGCTGTACATGCTTCTTCTGTATATTGTTGTCCATGGAAGAAAAAAAGGGAAGAAGCGCTGGCGGGATATTATTACCGGCAGCATGATGAAGTTCCAGGGGCGGCAGACGGTGAACAGCATGCTGGTAGTAACGGTTTTGCTTGCCGGTGCGTATTTTGCGGCGTTTTATACGCCGATGATGCTGTCTGGCTCGCAGAAAGCCATTGATGAGAGGCCCATAGATTTCCTTTTCCCCTACAGGCAGGATCAGGATATGCTTACGGAAGAGGAGATAAAGGCGCTTGCAGAAAGCTATCAGGTGGAAATTACAGAATACAGCACATATCCTCTTGCGGTGCTTGCCCACGACGGCAGTACGCAGATCATGGACAGCAGGCGGAATTTCCACTATGAGTATAGGGAGCTGGTGGGGGAGGGGAACTACCTTCCGGCTTCGGAGTTTAACCGGATAGCGAAGCAGGATATTGAGGTGCCGGAGGGAACCTGCCGGGCGGTCATCGGAGAGGACGGGGGCAACGCGTTCTGGCTCGCCAACGACACAACCATGCTTACCAATCCGGTGACGGGAAAAACGCTGGGGATTTCCTTCGGCGGATATGTCTGCGACAATATGCTTTCCGGAAAATATTATGTGCTCAATGACGAAGATTATATGAAAATATCAGAAGGGCTTACAGATGAGTGGCGTGAGCGGCTGGTGGCCTTTAATGTGGCGGATGTGGACGGTTCCTATGGGTTTGCACAGGAATTATACAGGCAGATTGTTGCCCGTACGGGCAGTGATTGCCAGGTCACAAGAATGGACGACAGGATTTATGACAGGCAGGCCCGTGCGGGCAGCTTTGGGGAATATGAAGACAGCGGCTCTGACATTACGATTAGCTTTAAGGAATATCAATCCTTTTATTTTAAGCAGTTCTGGAAATATGCGCCCATGTTCCGTATATTGGATAAAACGGACTTCCTGTCCACCTATGCCGTATTTTTAATGCTGTTTTTATTTATTTCCCTGATCTGCTTTGCGGCTGTTTTCATTATTATATATACCAGGTGCATGACCATTGCCATGAACAGCCGTCTGGTTTACGAGGATTTAAAGCACCTGGGCGCGGGGCATGACTTTTTAATGAATTCTGTCAGGGGGCAGGTGGGAAAGGTATTCAAAGCGCCCGCGGCGGTGGGAACTGTGGCAATCTATCTGTTTTACTGCCTGATTCTTTACATGAACGACGGCGGGCGCTTAACGCCCGGTGAGCTGGCGGGGCTTGGAAGCTGCGCAGCTGTTGTGGGCGTGGTTACGCTCTGTATCTGGGGCTTTTACAGATTTGTCCTGAAGCGGGTATGCGAAAAGCTGGAAATCAGGTAAAAGGGGCTAGTCCACATCCAGGGGGTTACAGTACTGTACCTCTGCGGGGATGGCGTATATTTTAATGCTGCCGTCCTGCATTTTGCCGAACCAGATGGCGCCGGTGCCGAGCATGACGCCGTCCTGGTTCCAGAAAAGATCCTCGGTTTCCGAGCCTTCCACATCATAGATGACCTGCAGGTTCAGGATGTCATTGTAGCTGGCAAGAAATTCCTCAGGAGATGAAATCAGGAGCTGTTCACCGTTTCTGACCAGGTTCAGCGGATAATTGATTTTTTGTGAAAGGGCTTTTCTGTTATCATTCAGAACGTCATTTTTTACAAGAAAGGCGAAGCTTTCGATTTCTCCTCTGGTCCAGCCGCCGCTGCCGAAATTACAGTAAACCGGCTCTTCCAGGATAGCGAGGATATTTTCAATGGTATACTCTTCGGGACGGGAGGCATCCAGGCTGTTGCCGATGGAAACGGACAGACCCTCTGCGAACAGGAATTCACTGCCCTGATTCAGGTAAATGCGCGTCATGCTGAAGGGCACCGCACCTCCCTCTCCGGCGCCGGTAATGTACTGCTCGCTTGTGATGACATCCTTTTGCCCGTCGCCGTTCACATCGCGGAAGGCGATGAAATTTACTTCGGAGGCAAACAGCCAGTAATCATAGGCGTCCGGGAAGGTGTATACGGCATTGCCGTCCGAGACAAGGGAATATTCCACACGGGCACGCCCGTTTTCCGTGATTTCGCGGGTGGTGAACTGTACATTTTCGTAACCGCCCAGGCTGACTCCGGAGAAGGTCTGGGACTCTATGACTTTTGCGTCTGCGCCGCCCTCCTGGCCTTCCAAAGAGGCTTCGGTGCCGTCGGAGGATGATGAGGCGGCGGGAGATGTTCCGGCGGAACTGTTATTATCGGAAGAAGCACCGGTTCCGGAAGGGCTTTTGCCATCTGCCGTATTTCCGGTATCTGCGGCAGCAGTATTGCCGGCGGCCGGATTTTCGGCCTGTCCCTGGGAAGCGGACGGGCTTTCCTGTACGCCCGAGGCATCATTTTTACCGTTTGCTGCGCATCCTGTGAGGACAGAGGCTGTCAGAATACAAAGGGCCGCTGAGAGCAGGATGTTAGTCATTTGTTTTTTTATCATAAGGTGTTGTCTCCTTTCGTGGGCAGGACGTATTCCTGAAAAAAATTTAACAGGAAAAGATGTTTATATTTGAATATAGCATATACGGGAGGGATAGTCTACCCGCCCGTATTTTTTTGTTGGGGACGATTTGTGAAAAGTGCCGGGGAAAACTATGAACAAAAAATGTTTTATAATATAAAATGAATATGATGGGGCGTTTTATTGACTTTTTTTTAACAAGAATGTATAATTTATGGTAACAGTTCAGGTCGGCGGGAATATTGGTGCAAAGCAGGTGTTAAGCTGGCTTATAAGACTTTTTTTGCTCCAACATTTACATCGGATGGACTTCCGGTGCTTCTTGCATGGAAGAGCCATTCAAAAAGACGGCCGTCCGGAACAGTTAACATCTATTTATTATCAGTGCAACTGTTATGGTATTGGGGTTCAAAGAAAGGAAAGGTATTTTTTATGAAAGGTTATGCAATGCTTAAAATCGGGGAATCCGGCTGGATCGAGAAGGAAAGACCGCAGTGCGGGCCCATGGATGCCATCTGTAAGCCGCTGGCTATAGCAATCTGTACGTCGGATGTACATACGCTCTGGGAAGGGGCGATCGGTGAAAGGCATAATATGATTCTCGGCCATGAGTGCTGTGCGCAGGTGGTTGAGGTCGGCTCTATGGTAAAGGATTTCAAGCCCGGCGACAGAGTGCTTGTACCGGCTATTACTCCGGACTGGAACTCCCTGGAAGCGCAGGCAGGCTATTCCATGCATTCGGGGGGAATGCTTGCGGGTTGGAAATTCTCCAATTTCAAGGATGGCGTATTTTCAGAATTCTTCCATGTAAATGATGCGGACGGGAACCTGGCGCTTCTGCCTTCCAATATCAGCCCTGTTGACGCCTGTATGCTTTCTGACATGGTTCCTACGGGCTTCCATGGCGTGGAACTGGCGGATGTACAGTTCGGTGATACGGTCCTTGTAATAGGAATCGGGCCGGTGGGCCTGATGTCGGTGGCCGGGGCGAATATGCGCGGCGCGTCCCGCATTATTGCGGTGGGCACCAGGCCAAACTGCGTGGAGGCGGCCAGAGGCTACGGCGCTTCTGATTTTATCAGCTATAAGGACGGGACCATTGAGGATCAGGTGCTGGCGCTGACGGACGGCAAGGGCGTGGATAAGGTAGTTGTAGCGGGCGGAGGCTGTGAAACCTTTGAATCCGCTGTGAAGTGCCTGAAGCCCGGCGGAAAAATCGGCAATGTTAATTATCTGGGCAGCGGCACCTATGTTAACATTCCCCGTGTGGAATGGGGCGTGGGCATGGGACATAAGCAGATTAACGGCGGCCTGATGCCCGGCGGACGTCTGCGTATGGAGAAGCTGGGCTCGCTGGTTTCCGCAGGCAAGCTGGATGTGCATCCTCTGGTTTCCCATGTATTTGAAGGCTGGGATCATGTGGAAGAGGCGCTGTTCTTAATGAGGGATAAGCCGAAGGATCTGATTAAGCCCGTAGTGAAGATTGAGGACTGATATCAGGGTATATTGAACTTCCTGACGGATACGGGATGCCAATAGCATGCCTTGTCTGGCACGGAGGGAAATGTGTGCGTGCGGCCTGTTTGGACCGCACGCATTTTCAGGAAAGAGCTGCAGCATAGGGGATAATTTTATGAAGATACTGGTAATATCAGGATTCCTGGGAGCGGGAAAAACCACGTTCATCAAGGCTCTGGCAGAAAAAACGGATAAGAGGTTCGTGGTCATGGAAAATGAATATGGTGAAGTGGGGATTGACGGCGGTTTTTTGGCATCGGGGACAGGACAGGCGGAAATGAAGGTGTGGGAGCTGACGGAAGGGTGTATCTGCTGCACGATGAAGGCAGATTTTGCTTCCTCCATTCTGACGATTTCCAATACGCTTGATCCGGAATACCTGGTGGTAGAGCCGACGGGGCTTGGGAAGCTGGGAAATATCCTTACCAATATCAGCCAGATCCAATATGAAAGAATAGTACTGCTGCAGCCGGTAACGGTGCTGGATGTGTCCGCTTTTGACAGGGATAAGGAAAAGTACCCGGAAATCTGCAGGGACCAGATTGAAAACGCAGCCACGGTTATTTTTACTAAAACAGGGGCACTGGACGCGGAGGAGCTTGGCAGGATTGCGTCAGAAGTGAGGGCAATGAATCCTCAGGGGGAGATTGTGACGGATTCCTGCGAGAAGAAAGAGGCTTCCTGGTGGAATGGGCTTTTTGAGAGATATCTGACGAAGGAAGGGGAGGAGAACGCGAAGAAAAGGGAGAGGGAAACGCTGCAGCCGGATTTGGAGAATGCAGGCTTTACCTCCATACACCTGGAGTCCGGTAACCAGCTGGTTCTGTTTCTGCAGGGAGTGGTGTCAGGCGTGTTCGGCGATATCAGGCGGGCCAAGGGGTATCTTCCGGCAGGCGGCGCCTGGCTCAGATTCGATGTGGTGGACAGGAATTACAGTATTACCGGCTATGAAGGCGGCGGGGATTCCCGTGCCGTATTTATCGGGAGAGGGCTTCACCGGAGAGAACTGGAGGAGGTGCTTTGCCCGGAAGAGAAGAATTTGATGGGAAAGGCTGAGAAAATGCGGGTTTCCGGGAAGTACAGATGAGGCCGCTGCTGGCAGGAAAATAAAATGTGGAAAAAATGAGAAAATGGTAAAAATTTTTCTTGCCAAGCAGGGAAACATTTGATATGATATATCACGGACGGGGCATTAGCGCAGCTGGGAGCGCGCCACGCTGGCAGCGTGGAGGTCACGGGTTCGAGCCCCGTATGCTCCATTGGAAAGTACCGTATTTACGGTACTTTTTTTGATCGTGTTGCATTTTGTGTTACTTCGTTACAATTCGTATAAAAAAGGAAAATTATATTGACAGAGCAATTTGAGTGTGATAACATCAGTCTAATTTAAAACAAAAAGGCCTTGACGAGAAATAGTAAATATTAGGGATTTCGCAGAGAGAAGATGGTTGGTGTAAATCTTCATTGATCTAATATTGAAGCAGTCTCAGAGCTGTGAACCGAACGGATAAATCTCAGTAGGCTTCAACGGAATTCCACCGTTATTCAGGAAACAATATCGGAGATATCCCGTATTGATAGAGTGCAGAGAAATCTGAAATTAGGTGGTAACACGGACAGGAGAGTTCGCCCTAAGCTGACAATATAAATGTCAGCTTAGGGCTTTTTTTGTTTTAAAAAACAAATTAAACGGAGGTATTAAGCATGGTAAAAATGACACCGGATGAGTTAAGGAAATCATATATTGATTTCATGAAAAGAAAAGGGGCCAGTCAAGTACCTTCCGCTGGCTTGCTGCCGGAAAATGATCCCTCAACATTGTTTACCGGAAGTGGGATGCAGCCTATGGTTCCATATTTGTTGGGGGAAAAACACCCAATAGGCAATGAAATAACAAATATTCAGAAATGCTTAAGAACAGTGGATATTGATGAAGTTGGAGATACCTCGCATTTAACTTTTTTTGAAATGCTGGGCCGATGGGAATTTAAAGCAAACGAAAATAACTATAAGAATAAGCAAATTGATGCCATTTGGAATTGGCAGATTAACGAATTGGGAATTGATCCCGGCAGGTTATATATCAGTGTGTTTAAGGGAAGTGATGATTGGAATATACAGAAAGATACAGAAACAATTCAAATCTGGTCAGAGAAATTCAAATCGGTAGGTATAGAGCCTGTCGTTGAGGAAAATCCATATAAATATGGGTTATCCAGAGGAGGGAAAATATTTTTATATGATGAAAAAGAAAACTGGTGGAGCAGAGCTGGAAGTCCTTTAGACATGCCTGTTGGTGAACCAGGCGGGCCAGATAGTGAAATGTTCTATGATTTTGAACCAGATGGTAATTCACTGGATCATCCTGCTTCTGACAGCGAAAGGTTTTTAGAGATTGGGAACAATGTGTTTATGTGTTATAAAAAAGAGGGCGCCGGGTTTGTAAAAATGCAGAATCCCAATATTGATTATGGAGGCGGATTAGAAAGGGTCGCAGCAGCTCTTAATGATGATAGGGATGTTTTTAATACGGCATTCTTTTTTAATGCTAAGAAAAAACTGATGGAGTTAAGCGGAAAAGATTATGCTGACGATTTTAAGTCATTTCGGATCATACTGGATCATGTGAGAGCAGCAGTTTTTCTAATCAATGACGGTGCGGCGCCGGCAAATAGTGACGCAGGGTATATAACAAGAAGGTTATTAAGGAGGGCGATTCGTGCAGGTAAAAAAATCGGTATACAAGGAAGTTTTATGGGCGAGTTGTCTGAAGTTTATATAGATGAAGCAACAGCTTATGAAGACTTGCACAGTAATAAAAAGAAAGTTATTGAGATAATAAACAAGGAAGAAACCCTTTTCTATAAAACATTGCAGCAAGGAGAACTTGAAATACAAAAGCATCTTAAAAATAAGGGCAAAGTTACAGGGGTAGATGCATTTTATTTTTATGAAACATATGGTTTCCCTCTGGAATTAACGGAGGAATTCCTGACTGAAAGTGGCTGTAGCATAGAGAACAGGGCTTCTTTTGCAGAGGCGGAAAAAAGACATGCAGAAAAGAGCAGAACAGCCTCAGCAGGTAAATTTAAAGGTGGATTAGCTGACCAATCAACGGAAACAACAGCATTACATTCTGCTGCTCATTTATTACTTGCTGGATTAAGGGAAGTTTTGGGTGATCATGTTCATCAAAGAGGAAGTAATATTACTTCAGAACGGTTGAGGTTTGACTTTAACCATGATGAAAAACTTACGCCGGAGCAGATTGCAAAGGTGGAAAAATATGTGAACGAAGCAATTTCATCAAAAGCGGTTATCTATATTTCTGAGATGCCTAAAAATGAAGCAAAAGAGAGTGGCGTTGAAGGTAACTTTTGGGATAAATACCCTGATATAGTCAAAGTGTATACAATGAAAGACGACAAGGGGAAAATTTGGAGCAGAGAAGTATGTGGAGGACCTCATGTAAGCGATACTGCAAACTTGGGAAAGTTCAGTATTCAAAAAGAACAGTCTTCTTCTGCCGGAGTAAGAAGAATTAAAGGCGTCCTTAGCAAATAATGCAAACCTGATACCACAGATTTTGACGGGGGACAAATACTTTTTCAACATCAGGGGAACTGGCGGTGCATGTGCTGAAATGCAAAACGCAGGAGAGGTAATCTCCGGCATAAACAACTCCTGCCCCTCAAGATGGAGAGGCAGGAGAGCTGCGGCGCCGGAAAGCTGCATTTATAATATTTTATGCCATCAACAGAACGGCAAAGCCATTTTTTTCAAGCATATGGGATACCGAGCCCTTCAGAAGAAGAAGCTGACCGCCGTTCATGAAGCGTTCGGCATCTGCGGGAGCTTCTCCCATGTGGATGATTACGCGTACCGTATGCGCGCCGTATCTTTCAAATACCACCAGTCTGTCGTCATGGCCGCCATAAACGGCTCTCCATTCATCCGCCGGGGCAATCCAGTCCCTGCGGATACGCAGGACTGTTTTTACAAAGTCTTCCGAATCGGCGTGGTTTTCGTCCCAGGGCATCCCCTGTCTGTACTCCGTTTCCCGGATGCCGGTCACTTTTTTTTCATCTCCGTAAAAAACACTTGGCACTCCGGGAGCCATACAAAGGTACAGGAAAGCCGCCTGCCACCGGTCATAATCGCCTCCGCACAATCCCAGGAAACGCGCCACATCATGGCTGTCCAGCAGGTTCAGCTGTGCCGCCGTCACCTGGAAGGGATAACGCAGCTGCATGTCGGCCATCCTCCAGAGGAAATCATCCGCCCCTGTTTTTTCCAAGGCAAAAAAATCTCTGCAGTGCTTTCGGAAATCATAGTTCATGACGGAATCAAACATGTCGCCCTTCAGCCAGTCCGCCGCATTTTCCCAGACTTCTCCAATCAGCACCGCCTCCGGATTTGCTTTCCGTATAGCTGAACGGAAGCTGCGCCAGAAATTTTTATCCACCTCATTTGCCACGTCCAGACGCCAGCCGTCCACATGGAATTTCTCGATCCAATAGCGGCCCACTTCGGCAAAATATTCCTGCACTCCGGGATGGGCCGTATTCAGCTTCGGCATTTTAGGCTCATAGGCGAAGCAGGCATAACCGGGCGCTTCTCCCTCCTGAGGCCTTTTTACAGGAAAGCAGAGATCGTAAAACCAGTCTGCATAAGCGGAAGTATTCCCATGCTTCACCACATCGTCAAACGGGGGGAAATACCAGCTGCAATGGTTGAATACCCCATCAATGATGATGCGCATACCTCTGTTATGGACGGCTTGTGTCAATTCCAGGAAATCCGCATCCGTGCCCATGCAGGGATCCACGTGGAAATAGTCCACAATATCATATTTGTGATATTCCCCGGCCTGAAAAACCGGATTCAGGTACAGGCAGGTAAATCCCAGCTCCTGAATGTAATCAAGATTTTCCATAATGCCCTTAATGGTACCCCCCAGACGGCTTTTGCTCACCGTGCCGTGAGGCGCCTTCAGCTCTTTTCCCATGCCGCAGAGCCGGGCCTTCCCGTCTGCAAAGCTGTCCGGGAAAATATTGTAGACAACGGCATTCAGAAACCATTCCGGCGCCCTGACGATTTCCGAACGCAGGATATAAGGATACTGGTAGTATTCACTCCGCCCCTCAACAACAAAGCCATCCTCCATCACCAGATCCGGCATATCCTCATGGAATTCATCCGCATAATACCAGACATATTCCCCTCCCTTTTCCAGCCTGAAAAAATAACAGATCCTGCGGGGACACGGTTGGATAGTCCCCTCATAAAAATCAAACAGCTCATCGCCGTAACGCCGCTGCATGTGGATGGACGCAAAGCTTACCGGTGAATCCGGACAGGCCCTGTCCCCATAAAAAAGCGTACACAAATCCAGATCCCCCTTCGCGGCCCGCAGACGGATGGTAAACGTATCCTCCGACCGGGCGAAAGCGTACTGGGACGCCGGTATGTGCGCAACCGCACTCCTATTCATTTCAAATCCTCCTAGTTTTGCGGAGCAAAATGCGAGCCCTCTGGCGAGCAGAGGATTTTCCTCCTGGTTTTTAACCTTTTACACCGCCTGCGGTCAGCCCTGACACCATATACTTCTGGATACAGAAGAAAATAATAAGGATAGGCACCGATACTAAAATGGCGGCCGCTGAAAACAGGGGCCAGCTGCGGCTGTAATCGTTTGCCTGAAGCTGATACAGGCCGCCGGCCAGCGTATAGCTTTCTTCCCGGAGCATAAAGGTAGTGGCAAAAAGGTATTCATTCCAGACAAATATCAATACCATGACGGCAGTTACAATAATGGCGGGACGTGCCAGCGGCAGGATGATTTTCGCTATCAGCGTCAGATTGCCTGCCCCGTCAATTTTGGATGCTTCTTCGATCTCAACGGGAATGGAATCGAAATAGCCCTTCATGTTCCAGATGGAAAAAATACACATGCTCCCGGAATAAATAAAAATCAGCCCTGCATGGGAATTCAGGAGATTCAGCAGCTTAAACAGTCTGAATATAGCGAACATGGACAAAATCTGGGGAAAGGCGTTCAGCAGAAGAAGCAGCTGCATGACAGCCGTCCGGCCAGGAAAACGGAACCTGGAAAAAGCGTAGGAAGCCGTGACGCTCGTTCCCATGGCAAGCACCATTGTACCCGTGCTTAGGAGGACGGAATTGAAAAGCCATTTCAGGAAGGGCTTTTCCACAAGGATGCTGCGGTAATTATCCAGCGTGAATTTTTCCGGCAGGAGAGAAAGGCCGGTGGTAAGCGCCCCGCTTCCGCTGCTGACAGAAAGCAGGAAAGCATACAGTATCGGAATCAGTCCGGCCAGACATATGCTGATGAAAAACAGATTTAAAAAAGCCAGGCCAATCGTTCTTTTTACAGAGCGTTTCATACCGTTTCCTCCTTCTGTGCCCTGTTTGTCCAGAAGGAAAACAGGATAATAATTACAAAAATGATCATGGATACAGCAGAGGATAATCCATAATTATTGGAGACAAATGCATTCTGATGGGCATAGGTAATGATGGTTGACACGGTAGCCCCGGTTACGGAGCCCTTCTGCATGGTAAGAAGGTAGATAATATCAAACTGCTTAAAGGTGATAAAGGTGGTCATGATCACCGCCGGGGCCATGATTTTTTTCAGGGAAGGGATGGTAATATACCGGTTCTTCTGCCACAGATTGGCTCCATCCAGCACCGCACTCTCGTACATGCTCTGGTCGATGCTCTGCAAAGCCCCGTCCATCATCAGGATCATATAAGGAAGTGACATCCAGAGATTTAAAACCATGCAGGATATAAAGGCGGGTACATTTCTGGACAGGAAATCCACTTTTTCCATCCCGAATGCCACAAGAAGCTTATTAAGCAGCCCGAACTCCGTATTGAACATTCCCACGCGCCACACCAGAATGGAGACATAAGCCGGCATCGCCCAGGGAAAAATAAGCAGGGTTTTGTACAGGCGCTTCGCCTTCAGCCCCTGTGTATTGAGGGCCACGGCAAGCACGTAGGCGATAGCCGTGTCCAGCACCATATTGACAGCCGTCCATAGTATGGTGGTGCCCAGGGCCGACAGGAAGCCTGAATCCACTTTCAGAAGCGCCCTCTTATAATTATCCGCACCGACCAGGGAATAGTCCGTCCAATGATAAAGATTCATATTGGTCAGAGAAATATAGCCGGTATAAAGGATTGGGAAGAGTACAATCATGGCAATCAATATCATGGCAGGGAGGCTGTAGCCCCAGGGACGGAGCTGCCTTCGGACCGGATGCTTCCGCTTCACCGGAATATCCGGCTTCCGGGGAGCGCTGTGCTTTACGTTCATCATTTTATTGTATTCCCTTCTGAATTGCCCCGGCCGGGTTTCACCGGCCGGGCTGTACAGGAAGCGCCGCATGCATTTTTTTGTCTGTCTGCAGCGATCCAGGCATAACCGGACTGCAAAAAATTATTTCATATCCTGTATGGCGGTCAAGGCTTCCTTTTGATATTTTTCAGCTGCTGTGTCCACATCCTCTCCGGATTTGTTGACTGCAGCAAGCAGGGATTCTGCCGGTCCCCACATAACGCTCATTTCAGGGATGTTGGGCATGGGGATAGCTTTTTCTGCGCTTTGCTTCATGGCAAGGATCATTTCATTGGATGCAACCTCCTTGTCGTCATAGGCCCTGCTGTTGGCAGGCGCGCAGTTGAATCCCTTGGCCAGCGTGATTCCTGCTTCCTCCCCGGCGAGTACCTCCAGCACCTTTGTCACTGCTTCCTTTTTTGCTTCGGTAGCATATTTTAATACGCCGATACACTGAACACCGGAATACGGAATGAGGGAATTGCCGTTGGGAAGCGTAAAATCTGTCAGGGCTTTGACGCCCAAATCAATGCCGGCTTCCTTAATTCCGGATACCAGCCAGGGGCCGCCTATAATTGCCGCCGCTTTCCCTTCATTAAACAGGGCGGTTACCGTATTATAATCCCCGTCGGCCTGCAGCCTGGAAAACTTTTCATTGTATAGGATGGCGTCCTTTGTCGCCTGCACATCCAGCCCCGGATTCCCATCCTTATCGATGACATAGCCTCCGAACCCGTTGATAAAGGGGGCCACATTATAAGTGTTGGAATGCTGGTTCACCAGCGCATAGGTTCCGGCTGCGGTATCCGTGTGAGCCGTCATATAGTCGTAAAGCTCCTCTGTGGTGGAAGGAATCTCGCCTTCCCACAGCGCCTTATTATACATAAACAGCACGGTTTCATAATAAACCGGCATAAGATACTGTTCTCCCTTGTAGGTTGCGGCTTCAATTGTCATGGGCAGCAGATCAGCTTCCTTTTGGGCGCTTATCAGGTTACCCACCGGCTCCAGAATACCCATTTCCGCGAAGCTGCCCAGCGAATCATGGGCAAACAGGTACATATCGGGGCCATTTTCAGCATCCGTGCCGTACAGCTTGATCTGTCCGGTCACATCGCTTTTCTTTTCAAATTTCAGGGTGATATTTTCCCCCGCCAGCGCTTCATTCACCACATCCGCCAGCGCATTCATCATCGCTTCATCATTATCATGCCATGCGGTGAGTGTAACCGCTTCACCCGGCTCCTGCTGTACCGGAGCCTCCTGTTGTACCGGAGCTTCCGGCTGGGAGGAGGCCTCCGTCTGTACGGCTTCTTTTTCCTCCGGCGCTGTATTTTCCGTGCCGGTCTGCGCTTTCTGTCCGCAGCCTGCCAGTACTCCTGCCGCCATGATACCGGTCAGAAGATAACACAATATCTTTTTCATTTCACGTCCTCCATTTCTGCGAAACCGCTTTCCTGATTAACAATGTCCTTTACTTGCCCAAAACAACTTTTATTTCTCAAATAAGGATGCGCACCATTTATTTAAGTCATTTATAGCATTTATCGGCTCCCTTTTCTATCGGTTTTTGCAAAATACGTTGACTTTGTTAGGAAACCGCTATACTATAATTTTAAACTTATCACTTTTTCACAAGGAGGTTTCCATGGCCGTAACAATAAGCGATGTGGCAAAGGAGGCCGGTGTTTCCACCTCTACCGTTTCCAAGGTACTCAACAACTGGAGCTCCATTTCCCCCGCAACCTGTGAACGGGTTCACGAAGCCATAAAAAAGCTGCATTATACGCCCAATGCCAGGGCTGTCAGCTTTGCAAAGGGCGCGTCCCATAATATTCTCTTTTTATCCAGCCTGAAAAAAGAGGAGGCCTACCGTAACCCACATATGTTTGACATTCTCTGCGGTGTCCAACGAACTCTGGCGGAGCATGGATATACACTGATGCTGACGGACTTCCCGGATACGGCCGAACCGCAGGAATATCTCACCGGGCTTATCGGGAAAGGGCTGGCAGACGGTATTCTCATCCATGGTTCCTGTTCCTTCCCGCAGCTCTCCAGGCTGCTTACGGAAAGCCGGTTTCCCCATATCCATATCGGCCATCCCGGTCCCGGAAGCCGTATGTGCTGGATCGACACAAACAACGGCCTGGCAGGGCAGTTTGCCGCGCAGCATATGCTGGAATGCGGCTATGAAAAAGTCGCATTCATCGGTGAACGGCGCACGGATCATATATCCACCCAGCGGCTGAACGGTTTTCTGGGCGGTATGTATGACTATGGCTACAGGGTGCCTGACGAATACATCCGTTACACGGATTCCACCAGAGAGGATGCCTGCCGGCAGACACATGAGGTCCTTTCCCTGCCCGTACCTCCCCGGGCCTTCATCTGTGAAAATAATACGCTGGCGCTCGGCGTCGTCAAGGCTCTCCATGAAAGACAGCTGCATATTCCCGGCGAAGCCGCCTTCCTGACTTTCGACAGCTATCCCTATTCCTCCATTATTGATCCGACGCCCACTGTCATTGACATTGATGTTTATGATTTGGGTGTCCAGGCAGCACAAATGCTGCTGCGCAAGCTGGAAAACCCTACTTTGCTGGTACAGGCCTATACCACGCTGCCGGTGCTCAGGCAGGGGTTGTCTACCGTACCGGCTTTTTAGTGAAGTTTTTCCATGGGCACGATATAAAAAAGATTCGCGGATATAACTGCCCGCGAATCTTTTTCTACTATACTTATATAAGGAATGCTCTGCATTGATGGGTACAGCGTCAGCCGTCCAGCCTGCGTACCATTGCAACATAAGAGTCGAGAACCATAACGCTTTCTACCTTCTTTTCAGAAGATAAATAAATAGTGACCGTAACGCCGTCCTGGAATTCCATTTTGGGATCAAAGGTATCGGTTAATTCATATTTTCCGTTGTTATTTTTATAATAGGCGTTACCGTCTTTATCGTTGTAGACGGTAAAATCATATTTATCATAATTGGTATCACCCAATGATAATCCGTTTAACAGGGAAACAGTGGAATCACCGTTAAAAGAGATGTAGGATAACAAGCCATCTGTGTAGCCAAGGGTGATATAGCCATAATCATAGGTATTATTTACCAGTTTGTATTCCTCGTCCCCCATGATTTTCTCCACATCGGCGCGGCTCATGTACAGCTTAAGCTTATCTCCCGAGGGAAGCTTTACCCCGAACATTTTTTCTGCGGAGCTGCCTGAACAGGCGCCAAGGAGCACTCCCAGCAACAGTGCGGTAACCAGGCACAGCATTTTCTTTTTCATAATTTAACCCTCCATAGTTTATGAATTTATGTATCTACAGTATATCATACCATTGTTTAAGGAGAAAGCCAACCACAGTTTTACCATACATTTGTGGCAGGATTTCCCGCACTGTGACCAGGGGAGGCAGGACTGCGGGATTTTAACTCAGCGGGAGGTCTTAGCGGGAGAGCCTGTTAGAGGAACCATCCTTTACATTTTACCTTATTTCTTGAAATACATATGGAAAGCAGGTAAAATGAGTGCAATACAGGGGCGTAAATACAGTAATCGAATGCAGGCGGAGAATGCAAAGCATGGACAGGAGGCAGATATGGCCCACAGGATTTATTATATTGAGGATGATGCGGGAATCGCGGAGGGAGTGGCTTTTTTCCTGCGAAGAAAGGGCTTTGAGGTGATAACGGCCGCTACGGTTGCGGAGGGGAAGCAGCAGCTGGGCAAGGGGCTGCCCTCCGTGGTGCTGGTGGACTGGAATCTGCCGGATGGCAGCGGAGAGGGGCTGTGCAGGTGGATAAGGGAAAAGTGGCCCATGCTGCCGGTGATTTTTCTGACGGTCAGGGGCGATACCAGGGACATTGTGAACGGTTTTCAGAAAGGGGCGGATGATTATCTGGTCAAGCCTTTTGAACTGGAGGTGCTGTATTCCAGAATCTGTGCGCTTCTCAGGCGGGCCGGGCAGGCCGGGGGAAGCTATCTGGTATGCGGCCCGGTTTCCATGGATAAAAATCAGATGAAGGTGTTTCTTAATAAGGAAGAAATCAGCCTGGGGTCACTGGAATACCAGCTTCTTGCAGCGCTGCTGGAGCATAAAAACCATACGCTTACCAGGCAGAAGCTCCTGGAGCTTTTGTGGGATGCAAATGGAAATTTTGTAAATGACAATACCCTGACCGTTGCCATGAAAAGGCTGCGTGAGAAGCTGTCGAATCCGGCCTGTATCAAAACGGTGCGCGGTTTCGGATACCGTATGGAGGATGTGGAGGAATGAATAAGAAACAGTCGGTTATGGCAGCAGGTATTCTGGCGGTTTTGTGCTGCCTGTTTTGCAGCATGTGTGCGGGAGTGCTCCTGGCCCGGTATTTTGCGGCGAGCCAGAAGCGTATCCTTACGGAAGTCACGGCCGGCCTGGTGGAAGCATATCCGCAGGAGGAAAAGGAAATCATGCTTCTGGTAAAGAAGGGGCTGCAGCCGGCTGCACGGGAGGCGGAAAAAACGGCGGACTATCTGTCGGCATATGGATACCGACTGTCGGATTTTGCTTCCGGTTATCTGAAGCGTTCCATAGGGACGGCCTTTGCGGGCACGGCGGTGGTTCTGCTCCTGCTGGCAGGGCTGTATGGGCATGTGCAAAAGAAGAGGCAAAAAAGGGTCGGGGAACTGACCGGATATCTGGAAAAAATAAACCGGGAGGGGACAGCCTCCATACTGCCTGACGCAGAGGATATGCTGGCCCCGCTGCAGGATGAGATATACAAAACGGTGACCGCCCTGCGTTTGGCCAGGGAAGCGGCGGTGCAGGAGCGGAAGAATTTTGCGGATAATCTGGCGAATATAGCGCACCAGCTGAAAACGCCGGTAGCTTCCCTTTCCATTGTGGCGCAGCTGATGGAAACGGACGGACAGGGGGGAGAGCGGGCGGTTTCGCTGAGAAAACAGACGGCGCGGCTGGAACGGCTGATTGAAACGCTGCTGACCCTGTCCAGAATTGATGCGGGCGTGCTGCAGCTGGAAAAAAAGGAAGTGGATATTTTTACCCTGCTGGAGCTTTCAGCGGAGGGCGTGGATGAGATAATCCGCGCACGGAAAATCCGGGTGGATATCCCCAACCATCCCGATATTACGTTTCAGGGGGATATGGAATGGAGCATGGAGGCTTTTTCCAATCTGATAAAAAACTGCGCGGAGCATACGCCTGAGGGCGGCCGGATCATAATGGATTATACCTGTAATCCGTTATATACCCAGATTATAATCCGGGATACGGGGGCGGGATTTGCTCCGGAGGAGCTTCCGCATGTGTTTGAACGGTTTTACCGGGGAAAGGATGCGGGAGAAAACGGGATCGGCATCGGCCTGTCCCTGGCAAAATCCCTGATTGAGATGCAGAACGGTTTCCTTACGGCGCAGAACCTGCCGGAGGGAGGAGCCTGCTTTATGGTCCGGTTTTATCATCACTGAGGGGGGGACGGCGGACAGTGGAAGGAAAATCGGGCAGCGGCGTGGAAAGCGGGCGCGTTGCTTTTGAAGGGAAGCGGCTTGTGAGGGCAGGGAAGAGACTGAAACAGGGCAGGGAAGCGGCTGAAACAGCACCGGCAGCCTGCAGATTATGTCTGCGGCTGCCGGCTTTTTTTATTTCAAGAGAAAGCTTTGCGGTTTATTATTGGGGAGAAAGCGGAGGCCTTTACTGATTTTTTGTAAAGCGCCGGGGAGACAGTTATTTTGCTGCCGTCTGAGCATATTCCGTATTTACCAGGTCGGTATAGGGAACCCTCTGGGAAAGCTCGCCGGATTCTTCCAGGATATTCTGCAGCAGGGTGAAGGCGTCCTCATCAAAAACCAGATTGTCCTTCCAGGTATCCTGATCATAATATCTGGTGACGATGGTGGTGATGGTTTCCTTGTCGGTTTCTTCAAACTGCGGCTGGATGGCTGCTGCAATTTCTTCAGGAGTGTGGCTCTTTACATAATCCATACCCTTCTGGAGGGCGTTGGTGAAGGACTGGATTACGTCGGGATGCGCCTCAATATAGCCCTTTTTCGCGGAAAAAGCGGTGTAAGGGACATATCCGGAATCCTCGCCCAGAGATGCTACCACGTAACCGTCGCCTTTGGCTTCCAGGGCGGTGGCATGTGGTTCAAATTCTACGGTAAAATCACCCTGCCCGCCGGAAAATGCGGCTGCGGTGGAACCGAAATCAATGCTCTGGTCAATTGTCAGGTCTGCCTGCGGATCGATGCCGTTCTTTTTCAGGATGTATTCGAAGACCATTTCCGGCATTCCTCCAGTCTGCCCTACCACGATGAACATTTTTTCCACATCACGCAGTTGCTGTCGAGAAGCCACGATTCTATAGGGATAATGGTAGATTCCTGTTTTCTCAACCAGCCCTAAGTCAAGTAAGTGCTCCATGTAAGTCACAAACTTCTTTTTGTGCATGGGATAGCCCATCTCTTTCAGGCTGTCGGCAAGGAATTTTACCGAGGTAAAGCCTGTTTCGTCCTTTTCCAGAAGCCGGATAGATTCAATCAGCATAGTCAGTTTCAGGTTTTCTTTGTCTGCCCTGAAATCATAGGCGGCAAGGTTGCCAAGGCCGTGTTTCAGGTAAATATCTACGTTGCCGTCCTTATCCACTATGATTTTCTCAACCAGAACCTCAATATCTTTTCTGCTTAGTTCTTTCTTTTCAAGAACCTCGTTCAGAATGTCCAGCGCCGTCTGTAAGCTGGGCTTGATTGTGGTGGAGGGGATATGAGGCTCCTTTGTTAAATCCTGCAACGTTTTTTCAATAGCGGAAATACGCTCCATTTTATCACTTTGAAGGGCCGTATAAGTTTCAGTGATAATCTCATTCATGGAAGGATTGGCGGTAATCTCCCTTACCTTTTGCGTTATGAGAACCTTTAGTTCTTCTTTGACTTTTTCAAGTTCGGCCTCTAAACGCTGTTTGCTGTCAGTGGGAGTGAAGGTTTCTACCTTTAGCTTTGACAAGTCAAAATTCTGGATAATATCTGCAAGACTGTCGCGGCAGAGAACCAGATATTTAACAAGAGCGTCCATCAGGGTTTCTTCTGTCACAAGGTGGGCATGTTGACAAAACTGCTTTCCCTTTTTATTGTAAGTGCCGCACACGTAATATTTCCCACGGTTAGGGCGGTTAATTGCCGTTAGTTTCCAGCCACAGTCTTTACAGTACAGACAGCCGGAAAAAAGGTTTACATGGGCTCTCTGTCCTCTATATTTGCTATGATGGCGGCTGTCCTTGACTTCATTTAACAGCTTCATGGTATCATCATCAAAAATTTTGGGGTGATGATTCGGAAAAATATATTGATTTTCTTTAGGAACTTTTTTATCTTTACCGTTTATTGTAACACGTTCCCGTTTGTGTGTTCTAAGGACACCATTGTTATAGTCGTTGAATAATGTGTCCTTTACCATTCCGTAACTCCACTGATAGGCTACCTGCTTATTATAAACAAGCCCTAACGATTCATGACGTTCTTTATCTATCATACTGGGAGTGGGAACACCACGTTCTGAAAGTATTTCAGCCGTTTTTCGTATTCCGTTGCCGTCCAGATAAATTTCCTTTTCCAGATTAAGAATAGCGGCGGCTTCTTCATCAATCAAAATCATCTGTTTATTGAGAGGGTGTCTGGTATAGCCAAATGGTGTCTGGCTGACAAGCGTTCCGCTTTCCTGCTCCATGCGCTTGATTCGCTTTACCTTCCGGCTTGTATTTTTTACATGACGTTCATTATCCCATGTTTTGATACCGATTATATCATCATCAGAGTAAAAAGAATCGTAGTTATCGTCAATCAGGATAACACGTTTTCCCATTTCCTCCATTTCTTCAAGAAAGAGTAGTACCTTTGCATTGTGTCTGCCAATTCGGGATAAGTCTTTAGCAACAATGATGTTAATGGTATCAAGACTAGCCATCATTTTTTGAAAATCGGGCCGGTTGAATGAATAACCGGAAATTCCGTCATCTTCATAAATGTGGCGGATTATCATGTTATTTTCTTCTGCATATTGTTGGATAATCTTTTTTTGGTTTTCAATAGACGAGTAGTTCCGCTTATTATCGTCTCTGGAAAGCCGAACATAGCCATCTATAATTTCAGGGGTATCTGTTAATTTTGAAATCATAATATCGTCCTCCTTATCGTTATACCTATATTGTACTATATAGGGGGAATAACACAATGTTGCGAATGATTAGTGGAAATGGTTCTTCACAACCTCCCGCAAACCTTTCTCCATGTGTTCCGCACCCTCGATAATGGTGATAACAAGATACCCCTGCTTTATCAGATGTTCTTTTTTTTCAGCAATTTCATTACTGTCAGTGTCAGCTTTTTGAAGTAAGTAACAGATTTCTTTTCCTCTTTTTATAACAATCACCTCTATGTATGCTTGCTACATCATATGCGGTTTGAGGCTTATCCTATAGATGAAATTTAAAATGGGCAAAATTAAAACTCCGGGTCAGGTTGTCCCGAAGTTAAAAAGAACTTTCATAATAATGACTGGCCGCTTCTTCAATGGTCTTAAAGTCAAATACGGTGTATAACTCGGCTACAACCTGTTTTATTTCTGGCGGCTTAAATCCGCAGTTCTCCATGGCCCAAATGACGTAGCCACGGCAGGCGTCATTACTCCATGGGTCTGCCGCCATAGCCTGAATTTCCTCAAATGTTCTACCCATTGAAAAACTCCTTCTTGAAAAACAGGGAAGCCGCACCGGAAGATTTGGCCTGTCACAAGACAGTAAGGCCGGGTGGCTCCCCATGATATGATGTTACTTATCAGATTCCCGGACGGGTGTAGGCATGTCCACCCCATAGTATCTCAACTCTCCCCATTCTGATGGCAAGGCGTTCTCATGGCCTGCGACGGCTCACGGCTTGCAAGGCCGCTTCACGCTCGGACGGTGACTAAACGCAAGTAACAAGGTCTTTGTGTTTTATCCGGCAGACCAGCCACGGCCTGCCTGCGGCATGAGCCTTTTCGCTCTCCCCATTCTCTGACAATGGAGGTCATGGCGGGCCTGTCACTGGACACATCAACCCTTCGTATCCGGGTATCTTTTTATTCAGCTTTCAAATTGCAGTCAAGGCGTATTTTTCTTCGGGCCACGTTGGCCCGAGTCTGTTTGCCTCTCATAAACCATTTCAAAAATCGCTTCTCTGTAAAGTCAATCCAAAGAATTTTTTAAATATTTTTCCATGGACTTTAAAGCGCGTTCAATGGAATAGCTTACCGCCATTTTGCTGACACCTTCGGCTTTGGCAATATCTGTCTGGCTCATGCCAAGAATGAAATGGGCATAGACACGTTTCGCCTGTTTGTCCGGCAGACTGGATATGGCGGCATGAAGCTCCTGCATGGAAATCTTGCGCTCATACAGTTCATGGGGAGAGAGGGAAACAAAAAGCGCCTCATGCTCAATGCCGTCATTCCGGTCAAGAGAGTAGTAGGCTTTATGGCGGTATGTACGCAGACGATAGGCCGCCTCTTTTCGGTCAAATTCTTTGAACAGTTCCACCACTTCGTCAGGTACGTCAATGAAATAGTCGTGGGTATAAAACGGGTAATAGTCCCGGAGATTTATAGTAGTCATAATTTCCTCCATTTCGGTGTTGGGTGAATGAGCAACCGAAATAGAGGCGGTGGAGATCGGCACCGGGGCTGTGCTTCGGGCCATGTTGGCCCGAGGTTTGTCCATAAGAACGCAAAAACGCCTGCACAGCAAAAAGCTATACAGGCGCATGAAATTGCATTATCGGTTATGGCATAAAGAATTTCATATAAGCTACCAGACTGTCCCTGCGTAGGATACGGACTTTTTTTAACAGGAAGATTTCTGTCGTAATTTGTCGGCGCTTATTTTGTGTCATGGCGGCTACCTCCATAAGCCGCCATTATTGCCAGAATTAGTCGTCATTCCTCCCCATTGAGGCATAAAGAAACGGCGGCTTTGAAAAATCAAAACCGCCGTTGCGATATACAATATAGGTATGGAAAAGTGCTACCCAGCGACGGTTTTTTTCTTTTCTGCCGCCGGGCAGATGGAATGATAATCAGTTTTTCGTTTTAATCTCGCATTCTTTCAACTAATGATTGTTTGTGGATATATCGGTTCGTAAAAAATGTAATAGCTATCTGTCCCAGAAAGATTGCAACAATTAAAAGAACCGTTGGAATAAATGGGTACTCATATTTGTTTATCATCAATATTTTCGTGTTTTTTATAAAGCGTACCAATATGTAACCTAATCCGTTGCCACATACAAGAGCTAATAATAGTGTACCAAATGTGAAAAACATTCCTTCTCGGTGTATCATTTGCCGGAGCTGTTTGTCTGATAAGCCAATAGCCTGTAAAATTCCCAATTCTTTTTTTCGGACCAAAATGCTTGTGATCATAGTATTAACAAGGCTGATATATCCAATAATACCAATCACAGCCAATAGTCCATAGATAGTAAACTGGATAGAACGAATTACATGTTCAGCTATACCCATTTCTTCATCATATGCTTTGAATGAAAAATGGGAATTATTCTGTTGCAGTGAGTTCAGTTGTGTTTTTATGCTATCAAATTTTTCTGGACGAACAGTAATGTATAATGCTGTTGTAGGATTTACATCAGTAATCAGGCTTTCCAGTATGTCATCAGCAATTAAGAACGTTTCTTCACTACTGTTTGTACTGGCTAATAAAGTACCAGTAAAAGGGATTTTCCTATTACCATCATAGAGTGTTAATTCTATCGTATCCCCAATATGAAATCCATATTCTTCAAATAAAATATCCCAAGTGAAAATAATTCCGTTAGATTGTATAAGTTGGTTATAGTCCAGAGAACCACGTTTTAATGTGCCTTTCAAAGAATCTAAATCACCTTCAGAGATTCCCTTCAACTCAACCCGCTGTTCTTCTAATTTTACATTTTCCGGTTCTGCTAATACAGTATGGTTTTCTTCTATACGTTCCACCCCATTAATAGACATTATTAGATTTTTTAAGCTATCTCCAAAAAAATTTTGTTGTTGGAGGAAATTCAGATTATTTTCCGGGTATTCCTGATCGTTCAACGCATAATTAAGGCTTATTTCAAAGTCACCTTTTGGCATAAGCATTCTTGCATAGTTTTCTGCTTTCAGATTGTTTGCGACATTGGCAGTCACCATAAATAAAATTCCAGAGAAACCAAGTGCCAATAGCGTCACTATGGTTCTGCGTTTGTTTCTCTGTAAATTTGCATAACTTAATTTTGAGATAGAGAGAGTTTTAAAAGATTTTTTCTGCTTTTTCTTCCCCTGCGGCTCTTGATATCGCATGGCTTCAACTGGTGATATTGCCGACGCCATTTTCATTGGTTTTCGGATAGAAACTAATATCGTGAGCAGAACGGCGGCTATGACTGCAAGAACTACAGCAGGATACCAAAATGTATCGACCTCACTTTCGCCTGTAAATATAATCAACGTAAACATGGCCGCTGTTATGAGGTAGCCTAACAGAATCCCTAACGGAATACCAATAATAGAAAGTGTCATGCTTTCTGTTGAAAGTAGCCGCCGTATTTGCTTCTTTGTTGCTCCAAGTGCTTTTAACTTGCCCATCTCCTGAATGTTAGATATGACGGAAACATAATAAATACTGTAAATTACCATGCCGCCAAGGATAATCACCAAAAGTCCAAATCCAACCATTACCTTCTGCGCTTCTATACTGGGATTAGTCATATAAGTAAGGTATTGGTCGTTGTAGGAAACGTCCGCTTTACTCAACCCTACATCCTCAGCTATTTCTATACACATTTCCTCGATTTCATCTTTGGCATACTCTTTTTCATTCATAATGCGGAGATAAGCATTATAGACACGTTTTTCCGGCATAACATTCTGTTCAACGAATTTTTCTGAAATATATGCGCCGTAGACAAGCCGTGTTTCATTTACATTGAGATTAGATATATCTTGCTGTTCCAAGATTCCACTAATCACAAATTCAAAATTTTGTATAGCGCCCCCTTGAATCCGTAAGGGTAGCTGTATCTCTTGCCCAATTTGCGGTGCTACTCCCAATCGCTCAAACAGAGCAGGAGGCCCGGCAATTTCGTTTGCCTCTGATGGCATATTACCTTCTTTTAATTCTGTTTGTTTAATACTTCCTTTTCTTAATACCTCATAATTTAAAAATGCGCTAAGTTTTGAAATTTCTATGGAGGCAATACTTTCCCTTGTCAAAACAGATTCTACATCAGTATGATTTTCCAATTTAAAAATCTGTTCTGGTGTAACTCCTTTCAAAATGACATGGTAATTCCCAGCATTTTGTTCGGTTTCTATCTGCTGATAGCGGATAAAGGTAAAAGCAGAACTGCCGATAGCCATTAGGAGCGTTGTCATTAAAGCAATAGCAATAGCAGTGAGAAAAGATCGTCCCTTATTGTACTTTAAACGGCTGAATGCTAAATGATAAACTGTTTTCATTCTTCCACCACCTTGCCATCTGTAATTATCAGGTTACGTTTTCCCATCTGTGCAATATCTTCATTATGCGTGATTACAATAAGTGTCTGCTCATATTTGAAAGCAGAGGTTTTTAAAAGTGTCATTACTTCATCACTGGTTTTAGAATCGAGGTTTCCTGTCGGCTCGTCTGCTAAAATGATAGCGGGTTTTGTTGCAAGCGCTCTTGCAATAGCAACACGTTGTTGCTGTCCTCCTGATAATGTATTAGGAAGATTGGTGAGTTTATCAGTCAGTCCCAGCATTTCGATAATCTCTTTCAGATAGGGCATATCTGGCTTCTTATCATCAAGACCGATAGGCAGGATTATATTCTCCCAAACATTTAACGAGGGAACCAGATTAAACGCCTGAAAGATAAAACCAATTTTTCGCCTGCGGAATGCAGATAAATCTTCTTCAGACATTTTTGTGATACATTCATTGTCAATCCAGATTTCTCCTGAAGTGGGAGAATCTAAACCTCCAATTAAATGAAGCAGTGTACTTTTGCCGGAACCGGATTTACCTACAATCGTAACAAAGTCTCCCCGTTCAATGCGGATTGAAGTATGATTCACCGCATTAAAAGTATTGATTCCAGTGACATATGTTTTTATAAGGTCTTTTGTTTCAAGAATAATATCCATCTTAATAATTCTCCTTTAATAATATGGTTTGATAGTTTCTGCCTAAATGATAATAAAGCCATTGTTCTGCCTGATAGTTTTTTTGTAGATATTGATAATGACTTAAAATACGAGCCGCAATTATTTTCTCACTGTAACGCTGGGCTGTTCTTCTGGCTCCTATTCTCATTCCTGTAAGAACATTCCGGTTTTTCATAATAAAGACTAAGTTTTTCGCCCATTCTTCTGTCGAATCAGTGGAGAGTATTCCATTTTGTCCATTTTCCACAACATCAGCAACACCGGTTGCGTTTATTGCGATAACAGGCAGATAAGCGGCCATGGCTTCTAATAGTACAATCCCCTGTGTTTCAGATTTTGAAGAAAATAGAAACAAATCACAAGCCTGATGATAGTCTGGAATCATCTGATTGGGTATTTCACCAATAAAAAATACGTTTTTATCAATTCCCAAGTTGGCAGACTGGTTTAGTAAATAGTTCTTATCCTGTCCATCACCTATGACAATTACATTGAAAATATCTCCTGACTGTTTTTTTGCTTTTGCAATACCTTGAAGCATGAAGGAAAGATTTTTTTCTTTTGCCAATCTGGAAACAGTGCAGAAAAGATACTTTTTGCCTTGTAAATAGCGCTGTCGAATCTCTGTAGCCCCAGAGTGGGCTTCAAAACTATTTTCTGGCAAGCCCGTTGGTGCGATATTTACGGGCGTATAAAAGTCATACTGTTTTAGGCGCTTTTGAATAGATTCTGTTGGCGCAAAAACCATATCGCATTTCTTAATAAAATAATTGAGATAGCGTTGTACAATTTGCTCCTGGACAAAGCCGATAATTAATTTTCCAAAGACAGAGCCCTCATTAGCCTTATTTTGCAAATATCCCAGAGGTTTTAAATAATGCAGATATTGCTCATATCTTGTGTGATAAGTAAACACGACCGGAATATGTAATTCCTTTCCCAGACGAGTTGCTACATTTCCAATCATAACAGGGTGATGAACATGAATTAAATCAATAGCCAGTGTTGAAATGATTCCCTTAACATGATGGTACATAAGACTGGGAACAGGAACCGCACCTGCAATTCTTTTTTGTGTTGTCGGAAACCGAAACGTATATTCATCATCTGGAACATTGGATTTATAATCTGGAGCAAAAATATAAACAGTATTTCCTAAAGCCCGTAAACTATCTGCAAGACGCTCAATAGAGATAGGTACTCCACCGACAAACGGTTTATAATTATTTGTCATCATAGCAATCCTCATTCCCTCACCTCCCCGCAATTAAATTCAATATAGGTTCTCCAATTATGTACCCGGCTCCGACAAACACCGTATTCCAAACAGTTACGCCGAAAAACGAAGCAATAGAATACCTTGTAAAATCCATCTTCATAATTCCGGCTGGGATAGAAATTACAGTCCTGATCATCGGAATCAGTTTGCTGAAAAAAATACCATAATAACCTTTGCGCCGGATTAACTCAAATGTGCGGTTTATGGCAGGTTCATGCTTCGGGAATTTATTCAGATACCTTTTTAAGAAGGCATTTCCACCATATGCGCCTAAAAAATATAATATCCAGCTTCCAAGTTCTCCGGCGGCAACAGAAATAGTAATTGCTGACAAGAGGCTAAGTCCTCCTTTTGCGGCATAGACACCAGCCAGCGGCATGATAATCCCGGCTGGAAATCCAGGAAGATTCAAATATTCCAACAGGACAATAACAAAGATTGCCAAACCACCATAGAGTTCAAAATAGTTAGTAATTAACGTTGTATCCATGTTTCACCTCCTTCGTACCCTTCCCTAATTTACTTTATCAAAGAATACTTACAGGAACCTTACAGGATAGCTTACCGTTGTATAACAGAAGGGATACTTCGGGCCAACCTGTCCCGAAGATAGCACAGCTTACTTATGTATAACAAAAGACCGGATTCTCCGGCCTTTTATCAATCAATTTTTAAATTGCAGAATAAAGGTGCTGCCTTTTCCCGGAGCTGATTTAACACTGATTGTTCCTCCCTGACGTTCCAGAATCATACGGGTCAAATACAGACCGACACCACTTCCTTCTATCTTTTTTATGGCTGGCTCGTTGGAACGATAAAAGCGCAGAAAAATTTTATTATACTCGCTTTCTTGTATACCGATACCCTCGTCTGTAATTTCAATGCGGGTATAAAAATGTTGTTTCTGCACGGAAATGTTAATATGGCTGTATTCGGGGCTGTATTTCACTGCATTGTCTAAGACATTGATAATCGCTTCGCTCGTCCAATGCTCATCTAATTGTAAGGAGATATTTTCAATTTCTTGCAAGGCAATTTCAATATTTTTCTTTCTGGCTTTTTCATAAATTCCATTAACCGCAGTTACAAGTAAATCATTTAGAAATACAGGCTGTACGGACAGGGAGATCATGGCAGTCTCCAAACGTGATATGTTCATCAAGCTGGAAATCAACTGCTCCAGCTTTACTAATTGTGTCTGGCTTCTTTGTAAAAATTCGGCTTTCTCATCAGTGTTCCCAGCATCAAGATACATATAAAAACATGTTTTTAACGCCGCCATCGGTGTTTTTAGTTGGTGAGATATATCTGTGACAAGTGCTTTTGTGCTTTCTTTTTCTTGAATGATTTTCGTATTTTTTGTTTTAATTTGGTGTCCTAACTGTTTTAGGCGGTCGCCTACCTGATTTATCATAAAATCAATTCGACCTTTGCGAATCGGTTCCGTACTAAATGCAAAAGAGAAATCTTCTGATAAATACTGTTCTAATATCTGCGATAATTTCAGGTTATAACCGCGGATATTAATATAAATATATAAAAGCAAGGCAAACAGAAACAGGATTGCGGTAATCAGAAAAAAGGCTGTCCAGTTTTTCCATGCAATCAGGTAAGAGGCGTAAAGTGTGTTATCCGATAGTAAATGATTCTCGTCATAGCCATATTGATTCAAAATTTTTTCTCCGGTTTCTTGCCAATGTTTTGTTGGCTTGCGAAGCCCCAAAATAAAATTTTGTTCAAGCTCTGGGTTGTTTTCAAGCACAGCCCCACAGATTTGTTGTACTGTTACCAGTTCTTGCCTGCCTGCCTCTTTTAACATATCATGTTCTATTTTGGGCAGTACAATAATTTCAGCGGCAAAAATAACAAACAAGAAAATCAGAATTAGCTTGAACAAAAGTGAAACCTCTTTTTTGACTATCATTTGGTGTCACACTCCATTTCCCAGACATATCCTAATCCGCGCACATTTTTAATATAAACAGGATTGGAGGGGTCTGTTTCGATTTTTTCCCTAAGCCGCCGGATATTAACAGCAACAGCATTTTCATCTACATAGTCTGAATTAATATCCCATAAGTGTTCAAGTAGTTGGTTGCGGGAAAGAATACGTCGTGGATTTTCAATAAAGACCGTCAATAACTTCCAATCCGTTGGTGTGATGGAGAGGGGAGTATCACCTTTTGTAACACGCTTTTCGTCTAAAAAGAAGGTGAGTTCTCCTGAATGAATTACCGTATCAAGTGACCTAGCGTTACGTTTTAATATGGCGTTGATTTTTGAGATAAGCACACTCATACTGAATGGTTTTGTTATATAATCATCAGCCCCCATTTCGTAGCCGGTTATCATATCCACCTCTGTATCTAAGGCGGTTAGGAATAGAAAAAGTACATCACTTTTTTTGCGGAGAGTGTTGCAGACGTCTAGGCCAGTTCCGTCAGGTAAGCCAATATCGCAAATGACAAGATCAATTTTATTATTGTGAAATATATATAAACCTTCGGTTACAGTGGAGGCAGAGAAAACCGTATAGCCTTCTTTTTTTAATTTTAGGCTAATTCCACGATTGAGATTTTCTTCATCTTCAATAAGTAATATGTTTTGCATAGGCAACTCCTTATGTATATTGTGTTAAACTTTATTACATTAAACCACATACATTATATATGAACATCTTTTTCATGGCAACATTATAATAATATGAAATAAAATACTACTCTGCATAAAATTCTATTACATTCCAATACTATCACCTGAAATGTACAATGACATAGGGTGATAAATTATGTACCAAGACGAGAGAAAGTTTGACTTTCATGGCTTAGGGCTGGCTCTCAAAAAGGCCCGTGAGGAACGGGGCTGGACGCAAGCCTATGTTGCGGAATTAGTTGGAAAAACTGACCGCACAATTATGAATATTGAGAACAAGGGGCAACACCCCAGTTTTAATCTGTTCTTCAAGCTCGTTACCATGTTTGATATTTCCGTAGACCAGTTTTTCTACAAGGAAAATCAGCGGAGCGGGGAAAGTTGCCGTAAGCACATTGATGTTATGCTCAATGCGATGAATGAGAAGGAGCTTGTTGTCATGGAGGCCACAGCCGAAGGGCTGAAAAAAGCAAGGGAAACGGAGGTTCAGGAGTAAGAGCCTCTGTTTTTTTGTGTCATTTTTCGGGGTGTCACTAAATGGCAAGCAATTCCTCCGTGGCCACAGATGGCACGGAGGAGGCTTGTTGGGGCCCGCCCCAAACCCGGAACTTCGGGCCATACTGGCCCGAAGTGGCTGCGTCGCTTTGCTCCTTATTTTCACCGTCTCTATCGCTCCTGTTCTTTCTTTTTATCCTGCCCGGCATAGCCCAGCAGATAATCAATGTTTGCTTTCGCCGTGTTGACTTCCTGCATATCCCGCCGTATTCTCTGATACTCCGCATAGAGCTTCCGTTTCTGCTCCGCCAGCCTCCGTCCTTCTTCTTTTAGTACGTCCATCTTCGGGAGCTTCGCCCCGTCAAGCAGACGCTTCAAGTCAGCCTGTGCCGCCCGGTAAAGCTCAATGTCCGCCTCATGCTCCGCAAGGAATTTCCGGCTGTATTTTGCCGCTTTGTATTTCTCAAAGACAGGCCGTGTGCGGGCATACTGTACCGTGGCCGCTTTCAGTTCCCGGTTGGTATTCATGGCGTTCTCTGTCCGCTTTATCTGGTCAGAGAGGACGTGGAAACAGTCTGTTGTCTCGGCGGCCTTTTTCTCCAATTCCCCGTATTCCGTCAGGCCGTTATCCTGCAAATAGGCGAGTGCGGCGGCCATCTGTTTTAAGTTGAATACTTTAGCCCAGCGCTCATATCCCGGCCCTTTCCCCTCGGCCAGCTTTGCCTGAATATCCACCAGCAGATTGACCTTGCGGGGGCTTTGGCCGGAGCGTTTTCGGCTCCCGTCTATGACAGCCAGTATGTCTTTTAAGTCATACCCTTCCCCCAGCGTGGAGGCCCGCAGACGGGTAAACCGTTCCTGCCCCTGTCCGGCCAGCCGGAAAGACAGGCCGCCGCCTCTGACCTTCTTGATTTCATAACCAGCCTGTTCCATGAGGGAGAGGAAGGCCGCCAGATTGCCGGGGCGCTTTGCCAGTGCCGTGTCGATTGCCAGCCGCAGTTTATCCTGAAAGTTAAGCGGCCTCTCCCTGTTTTGGAGCCATTCGCCATAGTTTTTATAATCCCCTTTGCTCCGGGGCTTCGGATTCTCCACAATGGATAATCCATTTTCCAGACACAGCCGGTCGGAGAGCCTGCGCAGGGCAAAGGACGAGCCCCAGAAATTACGGAATTTCCGGGTGCAGTCGAGGGTCGTTGAATTGTAATAAATGTGACAGTGAATGTGTTTCTTGTCCGTATGGGTGGTGACGATAAAGGCATGGCGGCCTTTTGTCCAGCGCATAGCCAGCTCATACCCGATACGGTTCGCCTCCTTTGGCGTAACCTCCCCGGGGAGGAAGGACTGGCGTATCTGATAGCACAGGATATCGTCCTCCTTTTTCTGCTACCGGCCTGTGATAGCCTTATAGCTGGCCTTTGCCAAAAGGAACTCGGCGGCCACCGTGGCCGGGTCACACTCGTATGAGGAAACGTATTTTCCGTTCTCCGTCTTTTCAGGATTTTTCCCATAGTCGAGACAGTCACGGACTGCCTCGGCTATGGTTTCTCCCTCATTGGCGTGACGCTTCAAAAGAGTGGTGGTAGCCAGATGAATCCCTCCTTCCCAAACAGAACAGCGGCCCTTGCGAGCCGCCGTCATTGGCCTCGGGCCAGTGTGGCCCGAAGCAGTATCAGCTTACGAGGAACTGGCGGAGGGAACTGCCCAGCCCGTCCACCGCCTCAATCAGAAGCCCGGCAACCGCCTGCAATCCATAGGGGGAAAGCAGGAAAGCCAGAAACAGGAAGATGAACCCGCCGTGTGGGGTGGGCGTAAAGAAAAGCCCGATACCCAAAAGCGCCGTTATGACAGAAGCCACTGTCAGGAGAAATGAACAGATATCAAACAGGAACATCAACATGGCCGCAAGGATTGTCAGCACCAGCATGACGGGAGCGGCAAACAGCTTTAGCAGTAATCTCATTTATAACGCCTCCTTTTATTCTTTCTACTTATATTTTACCATGGCGGCTCTGGGACAGGAATGTTGCGAATGATTAGCGAATCCTGTCCCGGGACTTCGGGCCACACTGGCCCGAAGCCGCTGGGGAAAGAAGTGTCAGGCCAGCATATCCTCGTAGCTTTCCATGATCTCCATCATCATCAGGACACCAAGATGAAAGCCATATTTGAACTTGTCAAAGGCCCTTGAACTTTCTATTTCTTCATCTGCCTGGACGAGTTCATCAAATAGTTTTTTCTGCTCCGGGGAGAGTGTGGCAATCAGTTTTTGCCGCTTTTCTTCCCGGTTGCGGGCCATTTTCATAAGTTCGGGATTCTGTCCCGGCTGTATGCTGTTCATGCCAATGGGTGCGTCATACAGTTGTTCTATGATACGATACATAGAAATCCCCCCTATTCTTCTGAACCGTAAGGTACGGCAAATACCTCCGCCATCATCAGGACACCCAGCCGGTAGCCGTCAATGAAACGGGCGGTAGCTGATAATTCGGCCACGTCCAGTTGCAGATCTTCCAGCTTTTTTAACAGGCTGCTTTCCGTGGGATTGAGCGCCGCATACAGGATATTTTCAATTTCGCAGATTTCTTTCATGCTTTCCCCGTATTCCGGGTTCTCCTTTATGGTGCTTGCCATAGTAGAGAGGTCATCGTTTGCAAGTGCTTCTAAAATTCGTTCCATGCCGTTTTGTCCTTTCCGTATTGTTTTTCACAACGCCTTGCAGGACACAGCCGCACAGTGTATAATATTTATGCGGCCGCCTCGCAGGTGGCTGTGGGGAAAGCGGTGTAATACGTTCGCCAACGGGCACCGCTTTCCTTATTTTTTGTCTGCATGAAGGGCTTTGATTCCATCCCGCAGGCCCTGTGGGCGTGACACGCCCCGTTCCTGGCAGTATCCGTCCAACAGCTCTAATTCCTCCGGGGTCAGACGTACATCTACCCGGAGGTTTTTTGGGTTGTCTGTGGCCGGACGCCCTCGCCGCTTCTTTGGCATACATACCCCCTTTCCTCGCCAACACCACTATTATATTTTTTTACCGCCAATAAATCAAGGTTGCCTTTTGGCGGCTGTTTGGGACTTCGGGCCATGGTGGCCCGAAGCTCAAAAAAAGACAGGGCGGCAGGCCATAACTGTCCATGGCCGCCGCCCCGTCTGTTACTTTGCCACCAGCTCGGAAAGCTCTTTGAGTACATCGGAAACCTGCCCCCACAGCGTTTCATAATCACGCTGGAGCCCTGCGATTTCCTCCGGGTATACGCCGTACATGTTGGCGTGGACGGCCACCTGATTGAGATTGTTGGCACACCGCCGCTGAAGGGAAACCAGCTCTTTTACGGGAGAGAGATCAACATGGAGGATATAGCCGTTTAATGCCATCTTGCGCACATAGGCCCCGGCGTTGGTGATACCGGCCTCGTCCATGCGTTCCCGGATTCTTGCCAGTTCCTCCGCCGTCACCATCACATGAAGGTGGATATCGCGCCTGCGGCCTTTCATCTGTCCTCACGTTCCCGGCTCCGTTTGCGGGAGGGCGGCTCCTTTACTTTATCCAGCGGCTTTCTGTCCGGTTCCGGGGGAGCCGGAGGGAGCGGCGTGTTGTTGGGAATCCCGTCAATCATGTTGCAGTTCTGCTCTGTGGAAAGCTCTGCGTTTTTTAAATAATTGTCTTTTTCGTGCATGGTTCGTCCTCCTATCTGTCCTCGTGGGAGTGGCCGCCCTTTTTCGCAGACGGTTCCCTGTTTTCCTTTTCCTGTTTCGCCTCTTTGCGGAGCTGGGCGGTGCTCGACCGTTTTTCTTTCCGCTCTGCCTCCAATTCTTCCATGGCCTCAATCCGTTCGGAAAGCTGTTCCGGGGAAAGGGGCTGTTTCAGGATATAAGTCCCAAAATCCGGGTGGAACCACGTCAACCGCCGTTTGTCACCGAAATGGCGGCTGTCCTCCCATTTGCCAAGCGCCTGCGTCTGTTCCTCCATTTTCTTTCTTATGTCAGGATTCAGGCGGGAGGGTTTGAGCTCATAATCAGCCACCAGCTTTTCCGGCAGCGGCTTTGTATAAATCAGTTCTCCCCACGTCCGTATGGAATTGCCTTCTACCATCGTCCGGTTATCGTAAGGCGCAATCTCCAACAGTCCCAGCTCCTTTGATTTTGGGAAGGTGTTTTTATCAAGGGGATAGTGGGTGTAATACCGGTAATAATCCGTTACCATCGGCCTTTTGCCCTCCGGCAGTTGCGGAACCTTGTAAACATAGTCGTAGGAGGACAGGAACCTCTCAAATTCTTTTTCCGGCGGCAGGATACCACGGCAGGCCGTATAGCCATAATAATTGCGTTCCCCTTCCGGCATAACCGTGAAATGCCAGATTACGGAGGGGGACTGCGCCTCCGGGTTATGGGCCAGCGCAAAGCCCCGGCCATTCTCAAAGACGGCCTCCTTCTGGATTTGATACCCTTTTAAATCTTCCATGCAGATTCTCCTTTCCGGCCTCGGGCCAGCATGGCCCGAAGTCTGGTGATGTTACGAAATAAACGGCAAAACCGGGGGCGGAGGTATCAGATTATCACGGCCCCGGTTCTGCCTCTTAGAAATCCTGCAAAATCAGGTTTTCCCAGAGGGCAAAACGTAACAGGAGCCCTCCGTTTTCCTCCTCATTTTGCGCATACGTTCCCGGCTCTTTTTGCGGTTCCCCTCGGCCTTGCAGGCTTCGGAGCAGTAGGCTTGCCGCCCCATCGGCAAAAAGGGCCTGCCACAGACCGTGCAGGGCCGGAGCCCGGGGGCGGGCCCTTCCTCCAATAAGGCAGTTTCCAATGCCGGATTGAGGGGCAGGACGGAGCGCCGGAAGTAGCGGCAGTAAGCGCCTGTCCGCCATTTATTCAGCATATAGCAGGGGCAGTCCAGCGGGAGGCACAAGCCGGTTTCGCTGTCATAGCTGGCGCACATGCCCGTGACAAGCCCCCGGATTTTCTTCCTCTCGTCACGGGTCAGCTCCCGGGCCATCAGGACTTCGGGCCATGTTGGCCCGAAGCCTGCGGCTCCACAAGCAGGGCACGGAACTTTTTCCGGCAGCGTCCTTTCTGATTTTTGCACTCTTTGGCATAACGGCACCCGGCGCAGGGGCCGGAGCTGCCCCTGCCCGGACGGGGAGCCTCCTTCATCATCTGTTCAAAAGGGCTGTCTGTGAAATTCATTCCCTGTCCTCCTTTTCTTCCCCGTCTGCTTCCAGTTCTTCCTCGTCCCACGGCGGGGTATCATCTTCTTCGGATTCCTCCGGTTCCCCGGCTTCTTCCTCATACTCGCAGTAATCATCCTCCAAGTCCGGGGCCTGATGTTTGGGCTTATAGATTTTGAAGTAATATCCGGCCCCGCCGCCAATCAGGACTACCGCCGCAACCAGAAGGAGGGAGAACAGGCCGTTGTCTGCCTTATCCTCTTTGGGCGCGGGCTCCGGCTGTTCCGGTTCCTCCGTGGGCGTTTCCGGTTCCGCTTTCGGTGCGGGTGTGGTTTCCGGCTCTACAGCCTTACCTTCACTGTCTTTTTCCGCAAGGGGAAGGAGGTCTGTTTCCGTGACGGCGTTCAGGAAATAGACGTTTTCGCTGGACTTCTGGTTATCAATCACCAGAAAGAAGATATTCTCGTCCGGGGTGGTGATGGTGTAAAATTCCTTCCCGTCCTTGTCGGTGGCCTTATCCACCACGGTTCCGGTTCCGTCCGGGGTGAAGGGGTTGGGCTCCGCTGGTTCTTCCGGGGCCACGGTTTCAGCCGGTGCGGTTTCGGCCTGCGGTTCGCTGCTCTGGGCGTAGGCGGGGATTGTAAAATAAGTACCGCACAGCAGGCAGGCGGCCAGCGCCGCCAGTCGGTGAAGGTTAGGCTTCTTCATGGGCTTCGTCCTCCTTTTCTTTTCCGTCAGCGGACTTCGGGCCAGTCTGGCCCGAAGCGGCAGGGGGGTCCTTCGGGTTATTTAAAAAGGCCAGGAGCTCGGCGGGGGTCAGCTTCATGGAGCGCACTGCCTGCACGATCTGGCTGTTCTCTTCCTCCTGTTTCTGCTTTTCCAGTTCCCGGACTTTGGTCTGGCACTCGGCGGCCTTCTCCCGGGCTTTCTCCAAATCTTTCTCGATTTTTTCAAGTCTGTTCATGCGAATCTCCTTTCTGTTCGTGACGGTCAATTTCCTGATAAGCGGCCAAATGCATAGAAATGCTGCGTCCAGTAGGACGTGCTGATACTGGCATATTGGATTGGGTTCCCACAGTGGATCATCATATTGTTGCCTACATAAATGCCTACATGGGAGACTGGCACGCCGCTGTCATAGGTGCCAGTAAAAAAGATGATATCCCCGGGCTTTGCGTCAGCGGGGGAGACACGGGCGCACTGGTTGTAAATGCCCTGCGCCGTGGTGCGGGGCAGGTTATGGACGCCGCTGTTGGAAAATACCCAGCAGACGAAGCCGGAGCAGTCAAAGGAGGTGGACGGGCTGGAGCCTCCCCATACATAGGGGTAGCCCAGGTATTTCTCCGCCTCCCCAATCAGGGCCGCGAAGGACGGGTCGGACAGGGCCTCCCCGGGTATCTGGTAGCCGGGTTCCGTCCCTGTGCCGTCTCCCGTGTAAATGCCTTCCCACAGGTGGGGCTTGTTGCCCTTTAATTCCTGCATGACGGAATAAATCTCCTTCTGCTCCATGGTAAGCCGGGTATTCACCACGGCTGGGAGGGTGCGGTTTTTTAAGGTCACATGGAGGATATAGTATTCATAAGGGACTTCCTCGCTCGTCTCGTTGCCGTCCGCGTCCGTGCTGGTTTCCGTGCGGTAGCGGATTTCCACCTCCTCGGTCAGCGTCAGCTCGTACTGTGCTTCAAAGACCTCCCCAAGCTCGCCCTGTATTCCTGACCGGGTATAGCTGTGGTATTTGGCCGACAGGTAGGAGGCCAGCTCATAGGGGTTGTGGCCGATTTCGTCCACGTTGTAGCGGTATTCGTCATAGCCGCTGTGAGTGCGCTCGATATTGGCAATCTTCTGTTTCAGGTCATTTTCCAGAGCGGTATAGTCCTCGTCCGTCCCTAAGAGGTCGCTGTCAGCAGAGGCGTAGGAGGTGCCGGATATGGCGTTTGCAAGGCCGCTCCCCAGCATGGGGATAAGGGAGGAAAACGCCGACAGGATATAAAACAGCAGGAACAGCACCACGATAATCAGGATAAATACAGGGTGGCGGGCCGCCGCCTGAACCACCCGTTTCGTGATGGTTCCGGCTGTGGCGGCTGTTTTCTTTGCCGCCCGCGCCCCCTGCTTCGCGGCCTGTCTTGCCTGTCTGGCATACTGGCGTTTCAGTTTCCATTTCTGTGCCATGCGGGAGAGCGGGTTGCTGGCAAGCTCCGGGTGATCCTTTGCCATCTTCTGAAAATCCAGATTGGCCCGTGCCGCCAGCTCCTTCCGTTCCCATTTCGCCACCCGGCGGGCCGGGTGCTCACGGTAGCGGCGTCTGGCAAACCGGACGAGCTTACGGGTTCCGGCCTCCGCCACAAGCTCGGATTTATGGGCTCCTTCCACGCCTACGTTCTCATGCTCAATCTCGTGTATCTTGTTGTGGGTGTAAAACCATACCTCCGCCCGCATACCCCGGACAGCTTTCTTTGCCAGTCCCGGCTGTTTGGGCGGTTTCTGCGCGGCCAGCTTCTCCCGGGCCGATTCCAGTTTCCGTCCGGCCTTATCCGCTTTTTCCTGTGCCTTCTCCGTCTTGTCCGGTTTCCTGCCGTCAGAGCGTTCCTTGCCGTCAGCACGTTTCTCCCAGTCAGCCTGTTTCTTCCTATTGGCACGTTTCTCACCATCAGTACGTTTCTTATTGGCCCGGTCAGGCCCGGCCTCTTTGTCATGGGGTTCCTGCCCTCCGCCGCCGTCCGCATTTTCCTCCCGCCGCATATGGTCGGAGGGGCGGGCCCGCTCCGTATCCTGCCGGAACTTCCTGGAGGACTTCGGGCCATGCTGGCCCGAGGTGGCCCCGGCCTGCGGCGGCGTGTCCCCTTCCTCAAAACGCAGGCGGCCGGAAGGGGCGGAATTCGGCGGCTGGCTGGTTTCCTGCTTCGGGCCATGTTGGCCCGAGGTGAAGGTTTCCGGCGGCGGCTGTTTTGGCCTGCCTTTTTTTGATTTCTTTCCCATAGGTCATTCCTCCTTTCCCGGAACAAAAAAAAGCCAGCCTCAACATTTCTGTGTGTTGAACTGGCATACATCACGGTTAAATACCGGCGGCGGGACTGGGGTATATACCCCCGGGGCGGTGCGCATGGTAAATCTTAAATCCTTATCCTTCGGGTTTGGGAGCCCCCGGTACTCCGGGTAGGCGTTCAGGATTCTTTCCGCCTTCCGGTTCAGCGGGTAGAGGTAACGGAACATGAGGCCGTTTATTTTTTCAATCCCCTTGTATTCACAGTAGCCATGGGTCAGCCAGAACCGTCTTTCTACCCCGTCAAGGGCGGCGTTTTCTTCCAGTAAGAGCCTTGCGCTCCGCGGGTGGATTTTCTCTCCGGTGGCCGTACAGCGGTAGACGCTGGTGGGAAAGCTCCCGATGTACCGGAAGTTCGCGGCCTGATACACATAGCCGCATTTCCCCATAATGCCGTCCGCCAGCGTGTAGAGGAACAGGCAGTCCGTATTCCTTTTCAGCCATTTTACAAGCTGGGAGAGCACCCGGCTCCCAAAACACTGGTTCCCGTTCATTTCAGGGAGAAAGCACATCTTCCCGATTTCCAGATAGTCGCCGGATTGGAGCCTGTGGCGGGGGAACATCTTCCGTATGCTTTGGAGCGGCTGGGTTCCCCAGCCCAGCGCCACCACGCCCGCAAGCCGGTTTCCAGTGTAAAAGCCCAGATAGTGCTTATTCAGCCGGGGCATGATTTTGGAATAATGGTAGCGGCGGATAAAACCGATGGCCTGCTCTTTGGGGATTTTCCGTACCGTGAGCTTCGGGCCACGTTGGCCCGAAGTGGTGTCATTCCTGTTTTGGCTCATTCTTCTTATCCTCCGGGCGGGTTGTCATGATTGCATAAAGTTCCGTATTCTGCGGGAAGTGGTCTACGAAGGGGATTGTGACGTTCCCGAAAAACAAAAGGCCCTCACCGGAATTGGTGTGGGTCACATAGGAAAGCTGGTGCGGGCTGATGCCGAGCTGTTTTGCGATGATCTGCCGGTCGCCCTGTGCCTGTGCAAGCAGGACGAGGAAATCCGAGTTCTCAAAAATATTCTCAATTTCCGGGCTTGCCAGAAAATCGTAGGGTAGGGTAAAGGCGTCTTGCCGCCGTTGGCGGCAGGTTTCCTACACCCTCCCTCGGAACCGGACTTACTCCTCTCGAAGTATCCGGCTCCCCATTAGTAATTGACGTATTGATTAGTGTTTGTGTATTCTTTCATGGCACTTGCTACAAACAACAAGTGTTTTCCGCCGCTTCTTTTTCATCACGGTTTCCCAATCAGAATTCCCCAACTCGTTTAGGTTCCGTATAACGTGAACCTCGTACAAGTCGGCTTCTTTACACCCACATAGTTCACAAACTCTGGCATTAAGCCGTTGTCTGATAGTGGTTTTCCAGCTAAATTTCTTTCTCTGATAGATGATGTCACTCGCTTCGCCACGCTTACAATCTGCGATTTTAACAGGGCGTACACGTTTTGTCCCAGCTTTGGTTTCATAAGGAACAGACCACGTTTTCCCGTCTTTGTGCTGGCGGATGATTTTGCGGATACTGGTTTTATGCTTGTTGGCAATCGTCTTTAAGCAGCTATACTCCATGAGATAGCAGAAGTAGTCCAGCGTGTGATAGTCACAGGCCAGATTGTAATAGTTGCATAGTCCTCTTGCTTCGGCATTGTACTGCTCCACAATCTCATAATCCGCAAGGTTGAGAAGTCCGGCTCTGTGTATCGGCTGGAACTCCCCATTCTCCTTTTGGCGAATGACTTTCTTTGCAAACATAAATTTCTCAATCTTTTCCGTATGGGGAATAGTAAGGGCAACTTTCATGTGCAGGGTACGGGATTTTCTCCACGTCCCGTTTTTCATTCTGTGACCTTTGACCTCCTGATTTCTGCGGACGCAAATATCATAGCCAATGAAACGGACTTTTTCGGAGCTGTGCGTTATCAGCGTCTTTTCTTCACTCAAGGTCAATTTCAACTCTGTGCTTAGAAATTCAGCGATTTCGGTTTTTAATTCTTCACATTCCGCTTTTGTGCCGCACACACCTGCCAGCCAGTCGTCCGCATAGCGGACAAAAGTAAATTTCTTATTGTCGGCGGGTTTGCAGGGCAGATTTCTCATAGCTTTCTTCTGCGCTTTATGCTGGTCAATCAGTTCTTGTCTTTCCGCTTCATTATCGGTATGGTCAATCCAGTAGGACAGCCTTTTTAATTCTTTGCTTGCCGTATGATATTCCGGTGTCTGATATGCGGACCTCGGTTTATCAAAGCGTTCTGCGATTTCCCGAAACTTCTTGTCCAGCTCATTCAGATAGATATTTGCAAGTATCGGTGAACAGATACCACCCTGCGGAGAACCGCTGTAAGTGGCGTTATACTTCCAATTCTCGATATACCCAGCTTTCAAAAACTGGCGAATGATGTTCAGAAAACGACTGTCTTTGATTTTCCTGTTCAAAATCTCAATCAGTTTTTCGTGATTGATGTTATCAAAACAACCCTGAATATCACCCTCGATAAACCAAACCACGCCTGTGAAGTCAGAAGAAATCTGACGGAGTGCGGTATGACAGCTTTTGCCCGGTCTGAAACCGTGGGAGTGACTGTCAAAGACAGGTTCATAGATAGCTTCCAAAATCATTCTGACAACTTCTTGCAGGAGCTTGTCACGGAAAGACGGGATACCCAGCGGACGGAGTTTTCCGTTTTTCTTTGGAATATACCCACGTCTTACAGGGTTAGCCTTGTAGGTTCCGTCCTTTAGTGACTGGATTAACTCTTTTACATAGAAGTCACTGAAACCGTCTGCGGTATCGTCGTCGATACCCTGTGTTGTTGCGCCTTTGTTTGCATAAAGTTTCTGATAGGCGGCGTAGTAAATATCTTCACGGAGTAAATATCTGTATAGCCTTGTGAATACGCCGTCTTTGTGTTCGCTGGAACACCTTTCAATACGCTCTAAAATTTCAGATGTTGGTTTCATTGAGGTTTCTCCTCCCTTTCATTCTTACATTTTAGATGTTACTAACTGGCTCCCTTCGCCATGTAAGGGTCATTACCCCTCTCGGACTACTATGGAGCCTCCGTTGCCATATCCGGCGAATGAGCCGGACTTAGGCAATCCCCAGTTAGCGTTGTGCTTAGGTGAATGAAGATTGTCGGATATGCTTTCGGTTCGTTATGACGTGTTCTCACGCCTGTTTCATAACGTGTAGCAGTTGTCCCGCCGTGAAAGATGACGTGACAGCGTTATGACATGGGTTACAGGACTTTTCCCACACCTGCAAAAAACAGGAACTGGAACCTTACATTCGATAAACCCAATCTTATCCTCATATCTTCTTAACATTAGGAAACAGTCGCACCTAAGTCCTTTGGTGACTATTCCTTTTTCTGCCATGCGCTGTTCCCGTAAAGGATTTCTCCTTAGTCGGTAAGGCAGATTGTTTCGCACACTGCCGTGTGCGGCAGTACCTTAAACTGCTTTGCACAACGCCCTATCTGGGCGCACCTTCACATTCTGGGTCAAAGCTGACGGGACGCAGCCTTTCTTCCGCAGCATTTTCCAGATGGCAACGCAGTAGCTGGCCGTCAGGGCGTCCCGGAGCAGTACGTGAAATTCGTCAAAGTAGCACCATGTGGAAAGCCCGTTCATGAAGTTCAGGGAAACCTGTGAGTTCACTAAATCCTGCATGATGAGCATGGCAATCGTGCGCAGTCCCGCCCCCAGCTTCTTTAAATCGAGGCACACAAGGCGGCGGTTCAAGTCCACGTTGGTTTCATGGTTGAATACGTTTAAGGAACCGGACACGTAGATTTCAAGGGAGGTTGCCAGACGGGAAGCCTCCGCCTCCGGCTGTTTGCAGAGCAGTTCGTATAAATCCTGCAACGTCGGCATCTGTTTCTTTTCCGGGTGCTGGATATGCTCCCGGTACATGAAGCGCACACAGCGGTCAATCACCGTCCGGTCAATGGGCTGTAGGCCGTCCTTGCCGCCAACAATGAGCTCCATCAGCGACAGGATAAAGTCGGCCTTTAAGGCCATGGGATTTTCCTCGTCAAAACTCAAATCTATGTCCATGGGGTTGATGTGGTGCGGGCTGTCCGGCGCAATCTCAATCACCTGACCGCCCAGCCGCCGGATTAGCGGGGAATATTCGCCCATGGGGTCTACTACGATAATCCGGTCGCGGGTGGCGAGGAACACGTTCACAAGCTCCCGTTTTGCGGCAAAGGATTTCCCGGAACCGGGTACGCCAAGGAACAGGCCGTTGGGGTTTTTCAGTTTCTTCCGGTTCGCCATGATGACGTTGTGGGAAAGGGCGTTCAGGCCGTAATAGACCGCCTCCCCGTCCATGCGGAGCTCCTGCGTTATGAAGGGGACGAAAATGGCGGTGCTGCTGGTAGTCAGGCCCCTCTGTATCTCAATGGCGTTGTGGCCGAGGGGAAGGCTGGAAAGGAACGCCTGCTCCTGCTGGAAGTCCAGCCGTTTCAGGGCGCAGTTGTATTTCTGCACGATTCCTGACACGGTGAACAGGTCGTTGTCCAGCTCCCGCCGGGTGGGCGCCATGTTGACCACAAGGAAGGTCAGGAGGAACATTCTTTCATTCCGGCTCTGCAAATCTTCCAGAAGGGTCTTAGCGTCCTGGCTGTAGGTCACAAGGTCGGGAGGCAGAATGTCCATGTCGTAGCCGGAGCGCACCGCCTTTTTCTGTTCCTCCACCTTCATCTTGTCGATATCGGAGACTTTGGCCTTGATAGCTTTCACGGCGGCGGCCTGATCGACTGTCTGCACATGGAGGGTGATGGTCATTTCCGCGTCCAGCTCCAACAGCTCCGCCAGCAGTTTATCGGAAAGCTCCGAGGCAAGAATCTGCAAGTAGGAGGAGGCTCCCCATGTGGTGCCCACCCGGAACAGACGGCTGAACCGGAAGTCAAAGCTGGTGGGCGCGATAAAGTCCTTTGTGGAAAGCCCGGTTTTTGGTATCATATCCCATGAAAAACGGAAGGGGTCATTCCCGCCCGGGTGGAGCTGGCCGTGGAGCAGTTCCAGGCGTTCCAGCCCGGAGAGGGCGGCTGATTTTACGCCCAGCTTCTTAAAATTGTTCATGATATCGGCCTCCACCCGTTCCAGCCTCGCCCGGGCCGTGGATAAATCGTCCACGTTCACGCCGAAGGTCAACAGTTTCGTCCGCACGATTCCGTTGTTGCTTTTGGCTATCTGGTTTTCCAGCATTTCCACGTATTCCTGCCGCACCCCGTTATATTCGTCCTCCTGCATGGAGATGTTGACGCTGTAGCGGCTTTCCGGGCGGCTCCGGTGGTTGATGAATGAGAGCTGGAAGGGGAGGGTGCTGTCAAAGTAATTTAAGCAGGCGCTCCACCCGTCAAAAATGGCGGCCTGATCCTCGGCCTGTGCGAGCTGGTAGTTGATGTCCTCGTATTCTATGGTTTTCGTGTAATAATGGTCGGCCACCCGGCACACGCCGTCCCGGTACATTTCCCGGTAGGGAAGGGTCTGCTGGGCGGTGGCGGGAACCTTCCGCTTTCCGCCGGGAAACAGGCCGCCTTTCCGGTCAGGCTTTTTTCCTGCGGGGCTTTTTCTTTTTTTCTGGTTCTGCAATCGGCTTCGCCTCCTTCTTGAAACCGCTCAATAGAGCATAAAAATTTTCTGTCTGATAGGGCCGCACCCTCGGATATAGGAACCGGGTGCGCAGGATATTCCTCAGCACCTTTTCAAGTGGCAGGCCGTCACGCTCATACATGGCGAAAAAGAAAAACGGGAGCATGAGGCCAATCATCAGGAAAAGGGCCGGGCTGTTTCCGATGGTTCCACGGCTGGACAGGTAGGACGGAATCCCCACCGCCGCCGCAAGGGAGAAACAGATAAGCTGGCGCTTCGTCAAGTTTAAGGCCAGCTTCGTCTTGATTTTGTTTAGGTCTTTTGGTACGGGTACATATGCCATGGGCTGTTCACCTCCTTTGGCACTTCGGGCCATGGTGGCCCGAAGCTATCTGGCCGTCTGCTTTGCGGGCAGGGGCCGTTTCCCTTCCACGGCGGCCTCTCGTCCGGCCTGCCTTGCCCGCCAGTAGTCGGGGTTATACTGTCTGATGGACTGGTTGATGTTTTCCTCAAATTTTTCCTTATCCTTGATACGGTCAGGGATTTTCCACAGCTTTTTATCTAAGAGCTCCCGCAGTACCACGCTTTCCTGTGCGTCCTCCTCAAAACAGATGTAACCGTTCCTCTGGAAACCGCATTTTTTAGCCGCAGTAGACAGGACGGCGGCCACTTCCTTTGCTACCATTGTCCCGCCGTGGCTGGCCGTGCTCACAAGGAACACCCCGGGGCAGAGCGTGTCGCAGGTCTGAACCTTGCCCCACGGGGAGCTTTCCGGCTCATGGAACATGCCGCCTGTCCTCTGGCGGTCGGCCTGCATGAGCGCCGCTTTTTCCAGAATGGCTTTCAGCTCCGGGGACAGGTAGGGATATTCCCGCAGGACACGGACGGCCTCGCCGCCGCACTCCTTCATCAGAAGGGAATAGGCTTCACTGTCAGCCACGGTACAGCGGCCCAACAGCTTTCCATCGTAGTAGCAGGCGGCGTCATAGGCTTGTTTTATGTGTGTCATGGGCATACGCCTCCTTCCTTCACTTCGGGCCACCATGGCCCGAAGTTATCTGTCCTGCCCGCGGCTGGCCTTTGCCTTTGCGGGTTTCTCCGCCTGCGCCTGTTCCGCCTGTTTTGCCCCGGCGGTGAGCTGTTCCTTGATGGAGGGCCGTTCCTGGCCTCCCCGTGCGGCTGCTAATCTTGCCTGCAAATGGTCGAGCTCCGTCGTATAGGCTTCCACAACCGCTTCGTTAAGCTGACTGCGGAACTCCTTCGTGATGGGTTTTGCTACGTCACGGTAGCCCCCGTTTCTGTCCGGCTGGCTGGGCATACCTGCATAAATCCCTTTTTCGCCTTGCAGTATCTTGAAATTCTCCACCACAAAACAGTCGTTGAATTTCACACTGGCAAAGCCAATCAGGTTTTTTACGGGGTCAATGAGCCTCACGCTCACGTCCAGCTTCATGGGTTCCTGTGTAGCGGCGGGTGCGCCGCCTGTCTGTTCCTGCATAACTGTCTCCTTTTCTGAAATGGGGATAAGGCCCCCGTTTTTATACTCGTAGCCTTCTGCCCGGAGTGCGGCATGAGTGTCCGCCGACAGAAGCCTGTATAACTGGATATCCGTGTCTGCGAGGAAACGCAGGGTATCCTCTTTTGTAAATTCCTCGGGGAGCTTTCCAAAGTAGGCCGGGTGGGCCTGCCCGTCCGCCCCCAGCTTGTAGCGTCTCGGCATATGTCCTCCTTCCCGCCTCGGGCCAGGGTGGCCCGAAGTCCTTCTGCCGGTTTAACCGGTGCCGAAGATGGATTTTGACAGGCTCCCGGTCTTAAAGAGAGAAAAGCACAGGAGCACCGTATAGCCGACACAGCGCCAGATGGCTCCCATGGGGTCGCCGTCCGTTGCAATACTCTGAATCAGCACGGCGTAGATTGCCACGCATACCATAATCAGGAGCCCCTGAAAGCCGACCGCGCACAGTGACCGGAAATAGTTCTGCCCCATGTGCCCGGTTTCCCGGTTCGCCACGGTGGAGAAGGGGATAGGGGCAAGGCTGGTCAGCAGGTATATCTCAATCATGCGGCCATAGACAATGACAAATATCACGATATTCAGGGCGGTCATGGTGAACTGGACGAGGAATGACTGGAGGAACAGCCCGAACAGCGGGCCCAGCTCCATCGCCTCCAAGTCCGTGCGCAGGCTGTCCATAATGTCCGGCGTGATTTCCGTGCCGCTCTGGATAAGCCCCGCCGACTGTTGTATCACATGCTGGCTCACGTCAAAGACAGCCAGCACGATATTGAAGGTGTTCGTCAGGATCGTCACGGCCACGAAGGTTTTAAATATCCACTTGAAGAACATCCATGTGTCTATGTCATGGAGGTTGTTCCGGTCTATGAGCATCTGAATGAGCTCATAGGTCATGACGAACGTGAGGATAATCCCAGCGATTGGCAGAACGACCGTTTCCGATATCTGCCGTATCATGGAAAAGACCCCGGCGTTAAAATCCGCCGGGGTCGTCCCAACCTGCGAGGCAATCCCTCCGACCTGCTCATTCACGTTGTTGAAAAGGCCGTCCAGATTTCCCATGATACCATCTACAAGCACACCCTTGAGCCATTCCACGATTGCATTGATGATAGTATCCATATATCACTCCTTTAAATGGGAACGCTTTAGAACAGGCCGGATAAGAGGGGGATAAGCTGTGTGCCAATCAGGACAACACCGCCTCCGGCCATGAGCTGTTTAATTCCCTGTGATTTTGCTTATGTGTGATAAAGAAGTAATAGAAGTGTAAAAAATTTTGCCGTTCCTATCCGGCACTTGGCCATTGTGTCGGATAGGTCGGGCGTTAGGCTTCGGGCAAGTCAATCTTGCCGACAAAGCTGTAATAAATCTCAATGTCCTGCCTGCGGGTGCCGTTCTCGTCATAGCTACACTCATGCACGACGATTTTCTCAATCATTTCCCGCAAGAGGGTGGGGGTAAGTTCCTCAAAGGCAAGGTGCTTTCGGACGATACCCATAAACTTTTCCGCGTTGACGGTGGCGGCCTGCGACTTGTCCAGTTCGGCCTGCAAAGCGGCGGCGCGGTCTTTCAGTTCCCGCTGTTCCTGCTCATAGTCTGCCGACAGTTCCATGAAACGCTCGTCGCTGATTTTGCCGTTCACATTGTCCTCATACAGCCGCTTGATAATGCGGCTCACTTCGGCAATGCGCTCCTGCGCCTGTTCAAGCTGCTTGGTGGCTGCGGCGGTCTTTCTCTTGCCGCCGATCTCGTTCTGCTGGATAAGCAGCTTCACAAAGCGGCTCTCATGCTTGGCGGCATATTCCGTTACTTGCCGGAGATTGGAGAGGACACCGGCGGTCAACAGGTCGGTGCGGATAAAGTGCGCCGTACAGTCGCGGGTGCGCTTCTTGTAGCTGCCGCAGATGTAACAGTCCTGCTTGCGGGTTTTGTTCTGATACCGCTGCTGGTACATCACATGGCCGCAGTCGGCGCAGAACAGCATACCGGAGAACAGCCCCACTTCATCATAGCGGTTCGGGCGTTTGCGCTGCTTGCGTAACTCCTGCACGCGCTCCCATGTTTCCCGGTCTATGATAGGCTCATGGTGGTTCTCAAAAATGGCCTGCTTCTCCACGGGGTTCTCTACACTGTGCTTGACCTTGTAAGAGGGCTTCTCCGTCTTGAAGTTCACCAGACAGCCGGTGTACTCCCGGTTTTCGAGGATATGCACGACGGTGTTCGTCGCCCACTTGCACTCATAGCCGGGGTGGTAGCGGCGGGTGCTGCCCGTCCTGCGGTATTCCAGCGTCCCCGGCGTGGGGATTTGCTGCTCCGTAAGCATACGGGCAATCTTGGTCGGTCCGTTCCCGGCAAGGCAAAGCTGGTATATCTGCTGGACAACCGGCGCGGTTTCCTCGTCAACGATATAGTTCTCGTCCTCGTCCATGAGGTAGCCATAGACCGGCTTGCTGGTAACAGGCTTGCCGCTCATGCCTTTTGCTCGTTTTACTGCCTTGATTTTCTTGCTCGTATCTCTCACCAGCCATTCATTGAACAGATTTCGCAGAGGGGTAAAATCGTTGTCCATGCCGCCGTTTGCGCTGTCCACATTGTCGTTGACAGCGATAAAACGCACTCCCTTTTGGGGGAACAGCATTTCCGTGTAAAACCCTACCTGCAAGTAGTTTCGCCCTAACCGGCTCATGTCCTTGACTATGACCGTACCCACTTTCCCGGCTTCAATGTCTGCAAGCATGGCTTGAAAACCGGGTCTTTGAAAGTTTGCGCCGGAGAAGCCGTCGTCGGTGTACCAGCGCAGATTGGTAAAGCCGTTCTGCTTGGCGTAGGTTTCCAAAATCCTTTTCTGGTTCGATATGGAATTGCTCTCGCCTTGCAATTCGTCCTCATGGGACAATCTCGGATAAAGGGCGGTAATGAGGTTTTGGGTGGCTTGTCTTAACATAAAATCCTCCGTTTCCGACAGCCAGCCCCACTATTCCGTGGTTTCATTGTACCACGGAATAGGGCGGGCTGTATAGCGGCAAAAGTGTAAAATCAGCTTCTTTATGATTTGTCAAATTGCCGATTTTTGTGTAGCAGCGGCTTCCGCTTCCAGTACCCGCGCCATTTTGTCGGCGGCGGTGGTCGTGGTGTCTTTCTTGAAATAGCCGGACACGACAAGGACGGAATTGCCCATGCGGATTTCCGTCACGCAGTCGGGGCGGCGGGTGGTGCGGGTGTCGTGCTGCTGTCTATCTGCCATAGGCAATACTCCTTTCAGTCGGTAATCAGTTTCTTCATGCTCTCCATTTTCCGCTGCGCGGTTTCCTGCCGGAAGTTGTCGCCGGTAAAGCGTACCGGGACGCACATGGAAAGCAGGCGGTCATAAATCCGGGAATGGGCGGTGTCCTCCGGGTTCCGCAGGTCGTCCAGCGTGAGGTTGGTCGTGACGATCAGCGGCTTGCCGCTACGGTAACGGCTGTCAATCACATTGAAAACCTGTTCCAATCCATACTCGGTGCCGCGCTCCATGCCGAAGTCGTCAAGGATAAGCAGCGGATAGCGGCAAAGGCGGGAAATGTACTCGTTGCGGTTCTCAAAGCTGGCGGCAAGGTCGTTGAGGATAAGGGCAAAGTTCGTCATGTGGACGGGGATTTCTTTCTCCATGAGGGCGTTTGCAATACAGCCCGCAAGGTAGCTTTTCCCGGTTCCCACGCCGCCCCAGAACAGGCAGCCGATATTGTCGGCTCGCATATCCTCCCAGTGTTCCACATACCGGCGGGCAATCCCGGCCTGCGGATTTCTGCCGTTGTCGTTCTCAAAAGTCCAGTCCCGCATGGTGGGGTCGGTAAAGCCCCGGCGTTTCAGTTCCTCCACGGTGTCAAGGTGCCTGCGCCGCTTCTCTGCGGCCTCCCGTTCCTCGCGGGCGGCTCTCTGACAGTCGCACTCTGCCGGGTGGCGGTCACGGCCAAAGATAGCAGCCTTATCCGGCGCAAAATAGGCTTCTTTCGGCTTGCGGCACTTGCCGCAGTACAGTAAACCGTCCTCGCCGGTGTAGTCCTCCGGCTCCGGGGTGGTGGCCGTCATATTCTCCAAAACAGCGTTGATTTCGTTCTTCATAAACTCTCGCCCTCCTTGCATGAGTAGTCTGGTATGCCCTTTTTCGGGGCTTTCTTTTTGTCGTTCCCCGCCCATATCCGCAGGGCGGCGGCATAGTTCTGATAACTTTTCCCGTTGGCGGCAAGGTAGCGGCTCATTTCCTCGATGAACCGTTCCAACCTGTCGGGGTACTCTGCCTGCAACTCGTCGTATTCGGTCTGCGACAGAAAAATATTCTGGTATCGGCCATAGGGCGCGGGCGGCTCCCCACTCACTCCCATTGTTTGGCTCTCTGTAAGGTTGTTTATAGTAGTTTGGTTAGGGGACGGTTTTCCGACCATCATAAGGTCGGTTTTCTGACCATCAGTAGGACGGTTTTCCGGCTCTATGAGGGTCGGATTTCCGGCCATCAGTTGGTCGGAAAACTGTACCTGTGGCACACGCGGCACTTTCACATATAGGCGGTTCGGTGCGGAGAAGCCGCCCCGTTCCCGTTCCAGCAGCCCCGCCATGTCCAGTTCATTAAGCGCCCCCTTTATGGTGGTGCTGCCCTTATCCAGTATTTCGGCTATCTCCGCGATGGGATAGATAATATATATCCTGCCCTCGTCGTCCTGCCACTTGTTCTTCTGGGAAAGTGTGGAACGGTCTAACAGCAGCGAATACAGCAGCTTGGCGGTCTGGGAAATCTCCATTTTCAGCAGGAAACGGGGGTAGGGCAGATAGATAGGCAGCGGCGTGTCTGCCATGATATAATCAGCGATAGTATCACCTCCCTGTGTTTCGGGTTGATTTTGGCGTTTTGTCACGCCTTAGAACGGCGTTTCCGGTGGAAAAGGATAAATGTATCGCGTACCCTTTGACACCCACGAAAAAAGCCTTGATTTATGCGGGTTTGAAAGGCTCTAAAGCGTGACATTTCTGCCTTTGTTTCCGCTTTCTCTCGGCGGCTTTGATTTTCTTCATGCGTCCGGCGCAGCCGGGACAGTATTTCCCCCGGTTGGATTTGGGGACAAATGCCGCCCCGCAGACGGCGCAGCGTTTCCGGCTCCCTCGGTGCAAGAGGGCTGCGGCCAGTTCCCCGTCAAGGGGCAGAACAGCCACACGGAACCAGCGGCACATGAGGGAAAGGGAAATGCTCTGGACGCACACGCAAGGCTCCCCGTCGTCTAACAGCAGGCAGTTTCCCTCGTCGTAGTTACAACACTCATGTACCAGCCGCCGCGCCCGCCGATGCTGGCGGTAGTCCATTCTCGGTAACTTATCGCTCATGGCTCTGCTCCTTTCTGCGGTGCGGCTCGTTCCGGCGCAAAATCTGGTCGATGTTCCGCTTGACGGTCTGCAACTCCGTGTACCGCTGCTTCTGTTCGTGGTAGGTGTTATACAGGCCGGATTTCTTGGAAACAAGCTGCTCGATCTCGTCCTGCAACGCTTTCCGGGCGGGCAGCTTGGTAATGCCATGCGCCTTGAAATACCGGGCGGCTGCGTCGGCTATGATAAAATCACTTTCATGCGCCTGCCGGTATGCGTCACGGGCTTTCTGCGATTTCTGCGCCCGCAGCCCGTCGCGGGCGGGCTTGGTCTTGGCATAGGCAAGTACCTGCCGCTGCAACTCCTTTTTCCCTTGTAGCTTCGTTTCCAGTGCTTTCAGTTCGCCGCTGGTCTGGCGCATTTCCTGATAGGCGGTATCAACGGCGGCTTCTAACTGCTCCGGGGAAGTGAAGCCGTATTCCTGATACACATTCAGCGTCGCGGCCATTTGTTTGAGGTTGTGCATGGTCGCCCAGTGTTCATAGCCCCGGCCTTTGCCCTCGGCCAGCTTCTTTTCGATGTCAACAAGCCGCTGCACGCCGTCCTGTTTCGGGGCGGTTTTTTGGGTTTTTGTGGGCTGTATGCCGGGTTTCCCCTGCCGGGGGTATTCGGGTATGGCTGTGGCCTTTTCTGTGGCTCTGGCGGCGTTCTGCTCCAAAACGGCAAGGACAGCGGCGCGGTCAAAGTCGTCGCCCAGCTTCCGGGCGGTAATGGGCTTCGTCCTGTCCGGCGTAAGGTAACTAAGTCGCCCCCGGCTCTCCTTGACGGTCACGCCCTCCCGCAGCAGCAGAGAGGAAAAGTCCTCGAATGAGGCCGCCGCCGACAGCGCGGCGCGTATGGTCTGCCGCAGCTTTTCCTTGTTCGTTTCAAACTTGGTCTGCCGGGGCGTGATACCGCCTGCAATCATGGGGGCGTTCTGCCTGTCCAGCGCGGCCTGTCCCTTTTTCTGCGCCCAATACTCCCGGTCTGTGACGCGGTTCTTGCTGCCGTTCAAGAGGTCGATTTGGTAAAGCCCCTCCCGGTGGCACATCTCCATGACTTCGGACTTGAAGTAGCGCAAGGCCGCGTCGGTACAGCGGTGCTTGCAACCGGCTTTCGTGTCGGCTGGCCTGTCCATGTAGGGCAGGAACGGCACTTCCTCAATCCGCAGGCTGTTAATGACGATATGCACATGGATATTTCCGCTGTGGTTATGCCCGTCCGGGTGGGTGCATACAAGGGCTTGGTGGCCGGGGAAATGCTCGGCGCAAAACTTCTCGCCCAATGCCTGCGCCCGGTCTACGGTCAAGCCATTGTCCGGGCCGTCCCGTGGGTCAAAGCTGATGATATAGTGGTGGCTTTTCACATCTTCCCGCCGCTGGTTCTTCCCGTAACGGAGATTTGCTCGCATACACGCAACGGCAAAATCCTCCCCGCCGCAGTTCAGCGTGGACAGCCGGTAGTCCTCGCGGGGGATAAGCCTGCCGGTTTCATCAAGGACGGGCTTCATGGTAAACTCGTCATGCTCAAAAAGCAGGTATTGTTCGGCGGCTCCGTAGTCGGCGTTTTTAGAGTTGATATGCTTGAGTGTTGCCAACCGCGTCACCTACTTTCTGTAAGACTTCATACTTGAGGGCGGCAAGGTCGGCTATGGCGGCGCGTACCTCGCCGGACAGCGCATGGTAGGGTGCGCCGTACTCGTTCAGATACCGGGCTATCTGATTGAGGTTGCCGCCGATCCTGCCGTACTCGGCGGCCAACTTCCCGACAGCGGAGAGCAGTTCGTCATTGACCGCCGACACATGGATAACGGGGCGTATGGTGGTGCGCCGTATCGCCTGCCGGAGAAATTCCGACTGGCTGATACCATAGGGCGCAAGCCGCGCTGTGAAGTCGGCGTATTCATCTTCGGACAGCCGGGTTTTCACAACGCGGCTGCGGTGGGGTGTGTTGTATTTCTTTCGCATGGTCGTGACCTCCTTTCTTGCCGCATGAGCGCGGCGGGGATAAGCGGCGCAAGCCGCATAGCAGGGTTTGGGGAAGGCACTCCCCAACAAGTTTCCCGCGAGGGGCAAAACCGCAGAATTGCGGATTTTGGCACCGTGGTAGAAACTTGCTCTCCGTGACTGCAAACTTTCTCTCACTTCCGTCCGCCACTTTTTTGGAAAACTGCAACCACAAAAGTTTGTTTCTCTTTTTCTGCTACTACTAATCCTGTAAAGGGCATTCCTGCCCGCTTTCGCTAAAATGACACCGGACGCAGTGGTTTCTACCCGGTGTTGGAGAAATCCTTTCTCTTTGCCCTCTACTACGGGTAAATGCTCCAAATGCCAAACACCAGGGCAGAAAAATTCCCTCCTCGCTTACTACTACAACCGGCAGGGGGCAAAATGGCCGGGAGCGGAGCCGGACAACAAAAAAAGCAGTAAATCTTTTTCAAGACTTACTGCTTTCGCTGGCCGCGTCGGTGGCGGCTGGTATTCAGTTTTTATGACTTGTCCGGTGGTTCGTCACTATATTCCATTGTTACCCTCCATAACTTCTGATTGTTGCCGTCTTGACGATTATGTATCTTTACATTACCTTCTGAAACATATGGCGCACCTTGTCCAGGCGGCTGTTTGGACGGCGGGGCTGGATGACTGGCTTGCCGACAGCGGCCTGATACCCTTTCAGTTCTGTAAGGCATACGCTCTGCCCGTTGGTGTAAAAGGCCAGATCAGTACGGTATGCCTGTATACAGCGGGCGGGAATCTCGCCAGTAAAGACAACTTCATCCTTTTTTACCTGGACCGTTTCGATGGTGGCACAGTATTTCGGTGCATCATGATAAGCCCTGGAAAGATATTCCCGGGGCGCATAGAGGGTGAAGGAGAGATAAGGTTCCAGCAGTTGCGTCCCTGATTCCTTCAATGCCTGTTCCAATACAATCGGGGCCAATGAGCGGAAGTCCGCCGGCGTGCTGACCGGACTGTAATAAAGCCCGTATTCAAAGCAAATCTTACAGTCCGTTACGTTCCAGCCGAACAAGCCCTGCTCCAGCCCGTAACGGATACCATCCCTGACAGCGTTTTGAAAACTCTGGTTCAAGTATCCCAGCGAAACCCGGCTCTCGTATTGTACACCGGAGCCAAGCGGGAGTGGTGTAACAGACAGTCCGATGGATGCCCAAAACGGGTTGGGCGGCACCTCGATATGGATGGTGTGGCTGGCTGCTTTGAGCGGCCGCTCCATATAAATGACGGTGGGTTCCTTTACCACTGTTTCAAGCTTGTATTTTTCCGACAGCAAAGCGGAAACAACCTCCAACTGCACCCGGCCCAAAAAAGAAAGAATGATCTCATGGGTGATGGAATCCACCTCGCAGCGCAAAAGCGGGTCAGTATCCGCAAGTTGCGTAAGAGCGTCCAGCAGCCGTTCTCTTTGCGCTGCCGTTTTCGGCGCAATCGACGTCCGCAGCATGGGGAGGGGGTCCTCACGCCACCTTTTACGAGGGAGCCGGGTTGGGTCCCCTAATACATCGTTTAACCTCACGCTGTCGCTGGGAAGGATAACAATTTCACCCGGATAAGCGGTGTCTGTCCGAACAATTTCCCCTTTGGATGGAATACGCATCTCTGTGATTTTCAGCTTTTCTCTCCCGGCCAGGGCCACCGTATCCCGCAGGCGCAGCGTTCCGCTGTATAGCCGTAGATAGACACGCCGCTGGCCGCAATCTGTATACTCCACCTTGAAAACGCTGCCGCATAGGGCGGCGCTCCCCTGTTCCCCAATCGGTTGGAACAGCCCTGTCACCGCATCCATCAACGGTTGAATGCCAAGGCCCTTTTTGGCGCTGCCATAATAGACCGGGAACAGGGAGGCGTCTTGAACCCGCCGCTGTTCCTCCCGCACAAGTTTTTCCCGGCTGATTGGTTCTCCTGCGATATACTTTTCCAATAATTTATCGTTATTTTCGATGACCGCATCCCATGCTTCTATGTCGGTATTTTCCTCCAGGACTATTTCCGGGGACAGCGACACCGTCTGCTTGATGATAATATCGGCGGAGAGCTTATCCCGAACAGACTGAACCACGCTCTGCAAATCAACGCCAGCCTGGTCGATCTTGTTGATAAAGATAACGGTGGGAATGTTCATTTTCCGCAGGGCATGGAACAGAATACGGGTCTGGGCCTGCACGCCATCTTTAGCGGAGATCACCAAGATGGCCCCATCTAAAACAGCCAAAGAGCGGTACACCTCCGCCAAAAAATCCATGTGGCCGGGCGTATCCACAATGTTGACTTTACATCTGTGCCACTGGAAGGAAGTGACTGCCGCTTGAATGGTAATCCCACGCTGCCGCTCCAAAAACATGGTGTCCGTCCTCGTTGTCCCTTTTTCGACGCTCCCCGGTTCTGAAATGGCTCCGCTGGCATATAGCAGGCTCTCCGTCAAGGTCGTCTTTCCAGCGTCTACATGGGCAAGAATTCCAATATTGATTATTTTCATGTGATTGTCCTCCCTTTACTGCCCCGAAGGGCATAAAAATCCCCAGCAGTAAAATACTTTTACCACTGGGGATGATAATTTGCGGACATACACATATACAGCATACACCTGTTTGTGAGTGCTGTTTTTGGGGATATGTCAAAATTGATAAGGCAAAAGTATTCTTAAATTGGGTACAAAAAACTAAGCCCCTACAAAAGGGACTATCATAATCCTTTGTTCCCACTATTTGATTATAGTTTTATTTAAGAATACCTTGCCGCATATTTTTTACTCCTTTTCTGGACTTGAATTATTATATCACATCAGTTTTAGGAAAACAAGTATCTAAAAGAAATTTTTCTTCCCCTTATATGTAACAATCATACCGGCTTCCTAACGTTCAGAATGGTTTCTACTGTCTGCTGCGGTGTTTGGTTGGAATTGTCCAGCCAAAAGCCGATCCGTGGTGTTGTCTGCATTTTACTAAATACAAATTCAATGTATACAGAAAGAAATATATAAGGAGTGGGAGGGATTCCGCCGTAGTCGGCATTGTAGGAAAATCCAAAAGTTTAGATTTTCTCAAAATGCTTATCTTTTGGTCTTTGGTTCGGAATAGTGTAGTGCTGGCGGTCTATCTATTGTTTTCGGTTGCTTGCTTCTTTACCGTACATGAGCATTTGCCGCCGGGTTGTCCGAGCCGTATCCTTCTAACAGGTTGATGACTCCCCACACCGCAAGCCCGGCCCCCAGGGCGATAACGAGAACCTTTAATATGTCGATAGCAGAGTTGAAAAATTCCATGTGGTTTCCTCCATTTTCTTAGATTGAATCGGTTTTCGGGTAACAAAATAGCCGCCCATAACGGCGGCGCTTCGGGCCAATGTGGCCCGAGGTCACGCAAAGTCGTCACTGTCCATGTCGTCAAAGTTGAGAATGTCAGCTTCTTCCTCTGCGTCTGTTTCCTCTATCTCGTAGACCGTGTATTCGTCCTCCGGTTTTAGTCTCAATGGCCGGTGGCGGAACAGGGTTTCCGAGCGGAAGGCGTTTTTCTTTTTGTCGTACTCGGCTGTCTGATTATAGCTGGGGTGCTTTTTCAAGTCATACTTCGGGCTGTAAAAAGGCGGGAGGCCCCGGAGCTGGCAGATACACATATTTCCGGGCATGGTGGTGATTTCGCTTGTGGTGAGAAGCTCCCGGCCCAGACGTTGCATATTCTGCCCGTAGCTTTCGGACTGTCCCCGGGTGCGGCTTTCTGTCTGCATGGAGATGGTGGCCTTGCCCAGCCAATTTTCAGAAATTTCCTTGATTGTGGAGCTTTCCCGGCCTCCGAGGAAGACGATGGAATCCATATTCCCCATGATTGTCTCGGCGTTGTCCTTATAGAGCGCCTTGCACTGGCTCATGGCCTGATAGAACAGCGTCAGGCTGATTTCGCGGGAACGAATGACGGCCACGATTTTTTCCAGTCCCGGCACCTGTCCCGTGTTGGCTGCCTCGTCCCACAGCACCCGCACATGATGGGGGAGCCTCCCGCCGTACTTGTTGTCGGCCCGCTCACAGAGCATGTTGAACATAGTGGAGAAGGCAAGGGCAACGAGGAAGTTGTAGGTGGTATTTGTGTCGGATATCAGGAAAAACAGGGCTGTTTTTTCATCTCCCAGCATATCAAGCCCCAGCTCGTCATAGGTCATAATTTCCCGGAGCTCCCCAATATCGAAGGGCGCGAGACGTGCTCCACAGCTAATCAATATACTTTTTGCGGTCTTGCCGCTGGCTAATTTATACTTTTTATACTGCCTCACGGCAAAGTGGTTGGGGTTCCTCCGTTCCAACCCGTCAAACATATAGTCAACGGCATTTTTGAAGCTCTCATCATCTTCCCGGACTTCCATGCTGTTAATCATTTCCACAAGGGTATTCATGTTCCGTTCTTCCTCCGGCCCCTCAAAGACGATATAGGCAATCAACGCACAGTAAAGAAGGGTTTCCGCTTTTGTCCAGAACTCGTCCCCGTCTTTGCCGTCCCCTTTGGTGTTGGCAATCAGGGCGGTCACAAATTTCAGCACGTCACTTTCCGTCTTGATGTAGGCCAGTGGATTGTAATGCATGGATTTGGTAAAGTCGATAGTGTTGAACACCCGGAGCCGGTAGCCCTGTCGTTGCAGGAAACGCCCGCATTGTTCGAGGGTGCCGCCTTTTGGATCTACGACCACATAGGACGAATGGGCCTGAAGGAGCTGCGGGGTCAGCCAGAATCTTGTTTTTCCGGAGCCGGACGAGCCGATCACACAGGCGTTTAGGTTCCGGGCGTTGGCCGGGATTTTGGGCCGGGTGTTCAGTGTCAGGAACTCCGTACCTGTGAGAATGACGTTGTTTTTAAATACCGGGTCTACAAAGGGCTTGATATCCTTTGCCGTACCCCAGCGGGCCGAGCCATATTCTTCCTCACGGCGGAACTTTTTTCCCTTCCTGATTTTGGACTGCACAAGCAGGTACATTCCCACGGCCCCGGTAAGCCCCACCAGAAGGTCTAGCCCGCCAAGGCCCGGAAGGTAGTTTTCAAAGGCCGTAGGGAAAGTTTTCATCATGCCTACGAGCTTCGTGCCGAAATCGGCTCCGGCGGCCATGCGGTAAGCCGTCCCCACCTTTGAGAAGAACCAGAATACAAAGAGGTAGGGGAGGTTGGGAAGCACATATTTTCGGATTTTGTCACTCACCGTTCTTCCTTCACCGCCTCTCTGGTTTTCTGGCGCTCCTTCGGCCGGGACTTGATATGCTCTGAAAGGTTCCGTAGCTGGCCGAGGATAGAAGCCTTGTCTTTCCCCTTATTCAGCACCTTGTCACTGTATTTCTGGAACGCCGCCGTCATGGCGTCCGCCTGTCCCGCTTTGAAAAACAGCAGGTAGTGGCCGGGGCTGACCTTATGGAACGCATAGTCTACATGAAATTCCTTTGCTATGCGGTCAAACTGCCGGGGCGCTCCCACGAGGGGCATGGAGTTTTTGGCCCCGTAATGGTTCATCAGCTTTTTCACGCTTTGGCGGCCTTGCGGGGTCAGCGCTTTCTGGTGACGCTTTTTCCCTTCCTCTAAAATCTTCCATATTGCGGAGGCCAGCACCCGGCCTGTGAGCTTTGTTGCCCGGATTGAGAGGGCAACCGTTTTTTGGTTTACTTCGTCCTGCATAATACCTCCTTCCTGTCAGGCTCCCATAAACTCCGGGGGGCCTCTTATCTTTACGGGAGACGGAAAATCTCGGGCCAATGTGGCCCGAGGTCTACCGCTCGGCATATTTGGAGGGCGGGGCCTCTTTTGCCGGTTCCGCCCGTATCTTTTCATTCTGCGTCCGCATGGTGTCTAAGATGGACGGCTTTTTTTCTGCCGCCTGTTCCAGCCGTTCTATCCGGGCGAGGGCTTTTTCCACGCTTTTCTGCATGGAGAGCAGGCTGGAGCGTTCAGCCCGGTAAGGTGCCGCAACTGTTTTTGCCAGCTTGCCCGGGCCTTTTGCCTTTGATACGGCCTCCTTCCCCATCAGGGCCCGGCCTACATATTTCAAATGCCTGCCCGCCTCGTGGTATTCGGCTGAAACGGCTTCGATTTTCGCAAGGGCCTTTTCGTCTGTGGCAATCCCCGCCTGAATGGTTTCCTTTACCCCTTCCAGACCTTCCCGCAGATGGAAGAAGCGGGCCACGCCGTCTAAGGCCGCCGTTCCTCGCTGCTTAAAATCGGCAAGGGCCTGTTTACAGCCCTCTATGATGATTTCTTTCAGCGCGTCAATCTGCACCCTCAACTGGGAAACTTTCGCCTCCAAGGTCTGAACCGACCTTTGCAGGGCGGCCTTTAACGGCGATTGCTTCATTTCCTGCAATTCCTGCCGCATGGCGGTAAGCTCCTGAACCGCACTGGAAAGCTGTTCCTCCAAGTCTGACACATGGCCGATGGCGGCCATGAGATCCTTTGCGCTGGAAAAATTGTTTTCCTTCAGCACGGCCAGCAGTTCCTTTACTTCCTTCTGCTCCGCCAGCCGCTTTTGTCTGGTCTTACTGATAATCAATCACTCCCTTCATAACCTCGGGCCAGCATGGCCCGAAGCCTACCGTTCGGCCTCCTTCTTAGGCGTAAGCGGTTTTTCCTGTCCCGGCTCCTTTGGATATTCCTGCATGGTTTTCAGGATAGACGGCTTTTCCCGTGCCTTTTTTTGAAGCTGGGAAGGACGTTCACCGGAAAGCGGCCGGATACAAGCCAGACGGTCGGCGGCCCAGATCGCGTTATCGGTAAGCTGTCGCTGCCACGCGCCCACGCTGGGGGCCCACCGGAATCCGTTCCCTTTGAGCTCCGTGCGGGTATCGGCGTCCGGTTTCCCGTCAAAAAAGATTTGCAGACGGTTTTCCTGCCGGTTCATCTCCACATGGCCGCCCTCAAACTCCCAGCCGAAAAATTCCGTTTCGGCCCGTTTGCTTAAATCTTCGATTCGTTCCTTTATCCTGCGGATTTCCGCGCTGGTGTTCGTAAGGTCAAAGGGCTTTCTCAGCCAACTGCACCGGGCCATATCCGCCTTTAGCTTTTCTATCTGGTCAGGGGAGAGAAGGGCACAGCCGTCAAGCGTTCCGTGTTTGCGGTAATAGACGTTTACTTCCTTCATAATCAGTTGGGAGCGTTCCAGCCCTTCCAGTTTCTCTTTCAGCTTCGGGACAGCTTCCGGGTCGTCCGCACTGATTCCGCCCATGCCCGTACTGCGGATTTTATCAAGGAGGCCCTGAATATGCCGCCATTCCTCCATGTTGCTGTCACGGGCCCGGTTCTGGTTTTCCTTCTTCCTGATAGGGAAGTTGGCAGGCCCCGCTATCATGACGGACGGAACCCGCGCGTCAATCGCAAACTGCTGGTTCATGTTTTCCGCCAGTTTGCGGGAATAGGTATCAAGCAGATGGTCGATTTTTTCATGGAACATGGGGTCAACCCTTGCTTTCTGTTTTTCCGCCACAGCAGCGGCCTTATCTACAAGGTTGCGGTATTCTGTGGTTGCGCTCCCTTCCTGATAATCATAAAAGCTGTTCATCTCTTTGGCGCGGCGGGCCGCTGTCTCGTTGATTGGATAGTAGTTGATGTTGCCTGCACCTCCTTTGCGGCCTCGGGCCATGCTGGCCCGAAGTCTTACCGTTCCTCATGGGAAGGCCCCGTCTTTTCCTTTTTCGGGGCAGGCGGGGCTTCTTTTAACTGTTTCAGGGTTTCCAGAATGGAATGTGGCGTCTCGTTCGGATAGGCAAATACACGGTGCTCTGCGGGGATATCCTCTGTCCCGTGGTAATACTCGGTGAATCCAAGGGGAGCGGCGGACACATAACCAGCCGGCGCAAAACAGCCGCCTTCGTTGATGGCGATATCGCGGCCGTATGCCTCATAGTCAAAATAGGCCCGTATATCGGAAGGAATATGGATTGTCATGAGCTCGTCCGCATAATAACAGCCTAAAGCCTCCCAAGTCTCTATACCCGGCTGAAAATTGTAAATATTAAGATTTTGAGCGAGATTGATTAAATCTTTCACGCTTGCCGTATGTTTTCCTAAGACAAGGGCGGCTTCATACTTTTCCAGTTCGCCATTATCCCGTACTTCCTCCAGAACATGCGCCAGATGGTTCAGCTCGTCAATATCCTCATATTCATCAAGGTAATCGTACAGCCCCAGCACGTCACTCTCAAAGTTCGTGATGAAGATTTCTGAATATTTCTTCCCGTCTATTTCTATCCGGGAAAGAAGCGCCTGTATTTCCTCCGTGGTGGCTGGGAATTTTAAATATTCCCCGACCTCAACGCCTCTGATGGCATATAAGGCTACATTCGTCAGATAGGCTTCAAATATCATTGGCGTTCCGGCCCTGCTGGTTGACCGTCACAATCCCGTCCAGGGTGGTTGCCGTAATGTTCAGCCGCTGGGCCACGGCAATATCATTCTTCACATCTTCGTCCACAGCGCCGCCGCAGACAACAAGCACCCGGGCCCGCCGGAGCATATCCCGGCGCATGTCAATCCCGTCCTTATGTTCCTCGGGGATAGCGTCATTGATAAACAGCGGCAGATATAGGAGCGGGCAGATAGGTGAAAATCCCGCTTCGTAAGTAATCCGGCAGTATTGGACAGCAAGGGCGGTGTCAATATCCGGCTCCCCGTTCCATGCCGCAGTAATATAAGCTAAAGGTCGTTTCACTGTTTTTACCTCCGTTTCTTCTATAAAAGAGTAGTAGCAGGATAGAGCCCAACCCCTCCGCCCCTTCCCGTGGGAAGGAGAACGGCTCAAAGGAATTTATATCCCCGTCGCTTGACCGCCTTAAAGCATAACCGGGAGAAATCTGTCAAGGGTGCGTAGCACCGCCTACAGCGGCAGGCCCTTGACAGATTTTCCCGGCTATGCTATCCCACAAACGGCGATGGGGAATTATATATCCTTTGAGCTTCGGGGGTGGGGCTGCGCCCCATGGTCTTAGTCTCGGGTCACACTGGCCCGAAGCCCTGCTTATTTCTCCTTGTCAGCTTTTTTCTCCGGCTTGACCTGTTCCTTCTGCTGTCCCTTCCAATCGTCCAGCAGTTTGATGATCTGGTCTTTCATTTCCCTCGGGGTGGCCTCCGCGCCAAAATATTTCCCCAGCTCTGCACCTGTTAAAATCACTTTGTCTACCTCCTTCTTGTCCTCCATCATAATTCCGTCAATCACGTCACCATTGAGCAGTTTCTTTTCGTCAAGCTCCCTCATGCGTTTGGCCTGTGCCTGTGTGGGGGAAGCCTGCTGGCTGTCAATGGAGACAGCGATATAGTTTTGGTTCTTCTTATTGATATAGGAGAGCTCCACGGCTGTCGTGAAGCCGATTTTCTTATCGTCCACCAGCTTCATTAAGTCGGGAACCAGCTCATTGAGCCGGATAAACCGCTGAACCTGTTTGACCGCCATCTTGTTGCGCTCTGCCACAATCTCATTGGAGCGTTTCCCGGCCTCCTTCGGGTCAACATGGCCCGAAGTCCGGGTTCCCTGATGTTTGATGGCCTCCAACTGCATTTTCAGGGCCTTTGCCTTTTCACTGGGGAGAATTTCCTCACGCTGGTTTAAGTTATCCTCCACCATCTGCGTGATGGCTTCATCATCGGTCAGGTTGCGGACGATACAGGGCATGTCCGTGTAGCCTGCCAGTTCGCTGGCCTTCTGGCGGCGGTGGCCGGATACAATCTCATAGCCGCCGCCCTCCAAGGGCCGGACGATAGCAGGCTGTGTCACGCCCTTGTCCTTGACGCTGGAAACCATGGCCCGCATTTCTTCATCGTCACGCACACCGAAGGGGTGGTTTTTGAAGGCGTGGAGCTCATTCAGTTTCAAATAGACAATCTGTTCCTCTCCCCTGCGGGGTGCCTCCTTTGGCGGCTCCGGGGGCGTGGGTGCCGCCTGTGCCGGGGCGCTGGCACAGGGAGCTCCTTTGGAAACCGGAGCTGTACTTTTGGATTTTCCCGATTTTACGGGCTGTACGGGCTTTTCCATTGTCTCTTTTTTGGGAGCGGCAGTCTTTTTTGTGGGCTCCGGTTTCTCGGCTTTCTTTTGTCCGGTCTTTGGCAAATCAGATATCTTAGTAATAGAAGCGGACTGTTTTTTGCCGGGAGCGGCGGGGCTGGCCTCGGTCTGTTTCTGCTGGGCTTCTTTGACTTGCTTTACAATATCGTCCAGCTTTTTAGAACCAGCGGCTTCTGTTTCCTTCACTTCAACCGCTTTTGTGTCAGCCGCCTTGTCCTTTTCCTTGTCCGGTTGAGCTACAGCCGGAGCCGTGTCCTTGACCTCCTGACTGACAGGCGGGCCGGTGGGAGAGGACTGTTCCTGTAAAGTTTTAGGCTTTTCATCAGCCATGTGTGCATTACCTCCTTTTCGTGGCATGAAAAAAGGCCCAACCATTACGGTCAGGCCCGGTTAAGGGGTTATTTCCTTGCGACAATTTTCGCCTCCTTCCTTTTAGGATAGTAAAAAGGACAGGGCGGGCCTGTCCTCTTTAAGCAAACTAAATATATTCAATCAATGCTATGAAGCAGATATAATCTTTTCATCATACTTGAAAACCGCCAAATCTAAGGCTTTTTGGCTTGTCCACTCGTAAATCTCCCTGATGTTCTCAAATGTTACATCATGCTTAGGTCGGCCGCCGGCCCTGCCGCCGAGAATGGTGGTGTTTTTCACCATATCCCAGGAGAAGTTGTCAATCGGCTCCCTGGCTACCAGGAAGTTGCCCGCGCGCTGGGTCAGCTGTGCGAAGTTTACCACATAGTCCTCCGTGCCGCCCAGATAAGTATAAATGGAGGCTTCAGAGCCCATAAAGCCGATATCGGCTTCGTCTGTAAGTACAGCGGTCATGGTTTTATCGGCCCCAAAGCCGGTAACCAGCGTGAGGTCGATGCCCTCCTGGGCAAAATAGCCTTCTTCGATGGCCACGTACATCGGCGCATAAAAAATGGAATGGGCTACCTCATTCAGCGTAACTTCCGTCATTGCTTTATCCGGCGTATCCTTGGCGGTTTCCTGCTTCTTACCACAGCCTGCAAAGGTAAAGACAGCCATGGCAAGAACCAAAGTAAATGCGAGAATTCTTTTTTTCATAAATCCCTCCATAGGTTTGATGGTATATTGTATGAAAAAAAGCGCGGAAGGTGCTTCTTTTTTGGCTGGTATGGCTGTACAGCCGCTTTTTTGGGGGGAAGCGCCGGCTTGACAGCTAAGGAGGGATTGGGGATAATGATAGAAAAGAGCGGAAAAAAGTCACTTGTGGATTGGGGCAAAAAGCTGCGGGGGGACTGGGCGGTTACGGAAAAAGGAAGCTGGGCGGGAAAATGGCAGGATTTGCAGATTGGCGGAAAAAAGTGGGCGGGATGTGTGAAAAAGCCATGCAGGCCGTCGCAACGGTATATCTTCTGGTTGCGGCCTGTATGGTGCCGCTGTATATGCATGACGGATATTATGGGCTTGGGACGGCAAAATTCCAGCTTTACCGGAATGTGGGGTTCATGGCGCTGCCCTTGATGGTGATTTTTGCTGCGGTAAAAGCGGCGGGTGGCTGTAAAGGGGGACGCCGGAGTCTCTGGGGCAGGAAAAAAGGCGGGAATGGGACGCTGCCGGGCATTTGGATTAAGGAGAAGGCCGGAACCTGGCTGCCGGAGCTTTTTCTTCTGGCTTATGGAGCTGCGGTGATACTTTCTTTTTGTCTTTCTTCCTATAAAAAAGAGGGATTGTTTGGGGCGGAGGGCTGGTATATGGGGCTTTTTTCCCAGATGAGCTTTCTGGCGCTTTATTTTTATTATGCGTATGTCTGGAAGGCGGAAAAAGAAGCGGTTGGGGTGATTCTGGGAGTTTCCGGCGGGATTTGCCTGTTGGCGGCGCTGAACCGGTTCGGCTTTTGGCCGGTGGATTTCCGGGGAAGGTCGGATACGACGCTTTCCACTATTGGGAATGTGAACTGGCTGTGCGGGTATCTGTCGGTGTTGCTGCCTGTGGGGACCGCGGTGTTCTGGGGAAGCCGCAGGGAAGCGCAGAACGGCGGAAAATGCAGGGAAGGGCGGAAAGGCAGAAAATGGCTGCAGGCGGGAGCGGGGGCTTTCACGGCGGCGGCTTTTCTGTGTACGGCTGTGCAGGGGAGTGACAGCGGTTTTCTGATCATAGGGACGGCGCTGTGGGTGCTGTTCCTGATTTCCTGCAGGGACGGCGCGGAAATGTCCGCATTCCAGGATGTGTTTCTGACGGCTTCGGGCGCTGTTTTCGTGGGGCTGCTGGGACTGCGGGTGTTTCGGGGAACTGTGGAAGCGGGCAGCTGGATAACGGGGATCGTTTTGTATGGCGCGGGGGCGGTTACGGCGGCTGCGTTTGCGGGGCGGCTCTGGTGGAAGAAATGCGGCGGGACGGAGCGCGCTGGGGAGCGCTCTGGAATGAAAAAAGGCGGGATGGAGCGCATCGGAGTAAAAAAAGACAGGACGGGGAACGACAAGTCTGCAGATGCCGTACAGCAGGGGAGGCGGCTTTCCCTTATGCGGAAAATGGGCGTGCTGCTGCCGGCGGCAGCAGCGGTGATCTGTGCGGGACTTCTGGCGGCTGGTACGCTGGGAGGGGAAGGGATGAAGGAAAGCCTGCCGTCCATTTTTATTTTTAATGAGGAGTGGGGGAACGGACGGGGCGGTATCTGGAAGGAGTGCCTGGAAATATGGCGGGAACAGGACATTGCCAGGAAGATGTTCGGCGTGGGGCCGGACTGCCTGAAAGCCTTCCTTTATGCGGAGCAGGGGGGCAGACCGCTTCTGACGCAGATTTATGCGGATGCAGTCCTGACCAACTGCCATAACGAGTGGATGACCTTGCTGATGGACACCGGGCTGCTGGGACTCATTGCCTATGCGGGCTTCCTGGTCAGCGCTGCGGTGCGTTTCCTGCGTAAGGGCGGAACTGCAGGGGCGGCGGGAGCGCTGGCAATCATTACCTACACGGTTCATAATATGGTTAGTTTTCAGCAGATTACGAGCACACCCCTCCTTTTTCTTGCGATAGGACTGGCATGGAACAGTGGTTGTATAAAGCGTGAGAATAGGGTAAAATGAGGATAAAGAGCAAAAGACCTTCAATAGCGAGGATGGTGAACAGCTACAAAGATTTATGGAAAAAGGGGAGCGTCCGGCCGGTTGGCCCGGAGGCGTGCAACGGGAAAGGGTAAGGTGTTGCTATGAAAAAAGGAAAGAAATGGCTGATGTATTTTGCGGCAGCGGTGCTGCTCACAGTGGTGATTCCCATTACGGCCGGGGCCTCAGGCTCGGCCAGCGGCAATTCGGCCAGCGGGAATGCGCCGGCGCCCACAAAGCCCAATGTGGTGCAGATGAGTACCGGAATTAAGCTGAATTCCACGGTGCCTACCTATTTTTATGCGGACACGGTAAAAGGGGTCATCATCCTTTCGCCGGACGGTATGGTGAAAACGGCTGCCGGGCTGACGGATGCCCAGATAAAGAACGGTGCGGGCCTTTATTTTTCCGTAACGGAAGGAAAGACAGGGCCGCAGGCCAGGCAGGCGGTGTTCCTCACTGCGGCTATGAACGGAAGAAACGTGATATCCATGCTGGATGTGCAGCTGACGAGCAATGCCGGCGGGAAAACTAACATCATAAGCCGGACGCTCGCTCCTGTGGTGCTGACCATCGGCGTGCCGGATCAGTTCCAGGCCTGGAATAATTTTCAGGTAATCAGCATTGCAAACGGCTCCATTGAGGTGCTGCCGGATCTGGATGTGGATCCGAGGACGGTGACGGTGGCCACAAGCAATTTTGGCGTGCTGGCGCTGGTTTATTAAGTACAGTTGGACGCCGTATATAGAGCGGTGCGCGGCGGGCAGGCTGCCGGGAGGTGATTCCCGGCAGCTTTTTCCGGCTTTCCCAACCGGCTTGGCAGACTGGTTTTTTATAAAAAATTCCCCTTTTTTCTATCGACATCGAATGCATGTTCCGATATAATAGAGAGCATGGATTTACGGAAGAGGCGAGAATGGAGAAATAATATGAGCATTTATGATACTTTGAATGAAAGGCAGCAGGAGGCGGTCTACCACACGGACGGCCCGGTGCTGATACTTGCCGGTGCGGGAAGCGGGAAGACCCGTGTGCTGACCCACCGCATTGCTTATCTGATAGAACAAAAGAGGGTGAACCCCTGGAATATCCTGGCCATTACCTTTACCAATAAGGCGGCGGGGGAAATGCGCGACAGAGTGGACGATATCGTGGGCTTTGGCTCGGAGAGCATCTGGGTATCCACCTTCCATTCCACCTGTGTCCGTATTCTGCGCAGATACATAGAACGGCTGGGCTACGGGAATAATTTCACCATCTATGATACGGACGATACGAAAAATATCATGAAGGATATCTGCAAACGTCTGCAGATAGATACCAAGACGCTGAAGGAGCGGACGCTGTTATCCGTCATTTCATCGGCAAAGGACAGCCTGATCTCCCCGGTGGAATATGAGCTGAAGGCCATGGGGGATTACACGAAGCAGAGGGCAGCGCAGGTTTATAAGGAATATCAGGAGGTTCTGCATAAGAATAATGCGCTGGATTTTGACGATTTGATCGTAAAGACAGTGGAGCTGTTTAAGACCTGCCCGGATGTGCTGGATTATTATCAGGAGCGTTTCCGTTATATCATGGTGGATGAGTACCAGGATACGAATACGGCCCAGTTTGAGCTGATACACCTGCTGGCGGGCAAGTACCGGAACCTGTGCGTGGTGGGTGATGACGATCAGTCCATCTACAAGTTCCGCGGGGCCAATATCAGCAATATCCTGGATTTTGAAAAGGTGTTTCCTGAGGCGGAGGTTATCAAGCTGGAGCAGAATTACCGTTCCACGCAGACCATCCTGGATGCGGCCAATGCGGTGATCCGCAATAACGTGGAGCGTAAAGAGAAGGCGCTGTGGACGGAAAAGGGAGAGGGCGACCAGATTCATTTCCGCCAGTTTGACACCGCCTATGAGGAAGCCGAATTCATTGCAGGTGAAATCGGAAAGAAGAAAAAATACGGGAAAGCGGAATTCAGGGACTGCGCGGTTCTTTACCGCACCAACGCACAATCCCGTATTCTGGAAGAACGTTTTATTATGGAAGGCATTCCCTACGATGTGGTGGGCGGGGTTAATTTCTACTCGCGCCGGGAAATCAAGGACATGCTGGCATATCTTAAGACCATTGACAACGGGCGGGACGATCTGGCGGTAAAGCGCATCATCAACGTTCCCAGGCGGGGAATCGGCGCAACCACCATCCTGCGTGTGCAGGAATATGCGGACGCCAGGGGACTCAGCTTCTATGATGCGCTCCGGGAAGCCGATCAGATTCTGAGCATCGGAAAAAGTGCGGCAAAGCTGAAGCCCTTTGTAATGATGATCCAGTCCTTCCGCAGCAAGCTGGAATATTACAGCCTGCAAGAGCTGATGAACGATATTATCGAAACCACGGGCTATGTGAAGGAGCTTCAGGAATCGGACGAGGAGGATGCGGAGGATCGTATCCAGAATATCGACGAGCTGGTAAGTAAGGTGGTGGCTTATGAGGACAGCCATGACGACCCCTCCCTGAGCGAGTTTTTGGAAGAGGTGGCGCTGGTGGCTGATATTGACGGCGTGGATGCGGAGGATAACCGGGTGCTTCTCATGACCCTGCATTCCGCGAAGGGACTGGAGTTCCCCCATGTATATCTGGCCGGACTGGAGGACGGCGTGTTCCCCAGCTACATGACAATCACCTCCGACGACCCTTCGGCAGTGGAAGAGGAACGCCGCCTGGCCTATGTGGGAATCACCAGGGCCAAGGAGGATCTGACGATCACCTGTGCAAAACAGCGCATGCTGCGCGGCGAGACGCAGTACAACCCGGTCAGCCGGTTTGTCAGGGAGGTCCCCGGGGAATTGCTGGATAACAAGCCTCAGATATTCAAGAAAAAAACGGATTTTGAGGAATACAGGGAGACGCCGGAAAGCCGCGCCAGGTTCCAGACGGCCCCTTACGGCGGCAATTATGCAGGCGCGCCTTCCCAGGCGGCGGACTGGCGGCCGAAAGCTGTGGTAAAGCCCAAACGGACCGATCCGGAAAACAAGCCCTTCATTGCCCAGGGCATCGGAAGCCTGGCCGGAGTAGCAGGACTGAGCAAGGGGGCAGGAACCAAACAGGCCAGTTTGGAATACGGTATTGGTGACAGGGTGCGCCACATTAAATATGGAGAAGGAACCGTGCTCAACATTGTGGACGGACCGAGGGACTATCAGGTCACCGTTCTTTTTGATAAAGCGGGCCAGAAGATCATGTATGCCGCTTTTGCAAAGCTGAAGAAGATATAAGGGGAAGGCGCTTTTGGGGAACCGGTTTGTTGTGTTCTGACGGCCGGATTATATTTTTTCCCGGGCATCGTAACGTATCGGTTCAGTAAACTGAACTGATATATGGATACGACAAGTTCATATTTATTTCATGAAAAATTTATAGTAAAGCAATGTAAAAAGTGGTATGATAAGAACAGTATTTAAGCATACTAGTAGCAGGGAAGAAAGGATGGTTTGCATGGGAAAGCTGGATGAGGTATTAGAAATGATGAAAGTAAACGAACTCCTTGGCAAAAAAGAAGAAAAGAAAGACAATGGGAATACAGTTCTCTGGATTCTTGCAATTATCGGAGCCATTGCGGCGGTAGCAGGAATTGCATATGCGGTGTACCGTTATCTTACTCCTGATTATCTGGAAGATTTCGACGACGATTTTGATGATGATTTCGACGACGAATTTTTTGAAGATGAGGATGAAGAAGGCACCGATACAACAGAAGATACTGCCAAGGCAGATGATGCCGGGAATGATGAAGAAACAAGTGAAGAATAAGTAAAGTATCGACAGGAGACGGGATGCTGAGGCATCCCGTTTTTTAGGCATTTTATTAGTGTTTATGTAATAGGACAGATATGAAGTTTATTATACAGAATGGAAGAAGTGAGAGGGCGATATGAAAAAAGGTCAGGTCAGAGAAGGAATCGTACGGGACGTGAAGTTCCCCAATAAAGGAAATGTGGAATTGCTGCCTTTAAAAGACAGGGAGGAAGGAACGTCTCCGGGAATGTCCGCGGCGGAAACATTTGCGGCAGAAGCGTCTGCAATGGGAACTTCCACAACAAAAATAGCTTCTGCGGCTGAGTACTGCACGGTAAAAAATGTGCTTCCCGGACAAAAGCTTTCCGTGATGATAACAAAGGTACGCAAAGGAAAAGGAGAGGGACGTGTGCTGGAGGTGCTGGAGCAGGCGCCCGATGAGGTGGAAGCGCCCTGCCCCCATTTCGGAAGCTGCGGCGGCTGTACATATCTGGCGCTTCCTTATGAAAAGCAGCTGGCGCTGAAGGAAAAGCAGGTAAAGGAGCTTTTGGACAGCGTGCTTTGCAGGCAGGAGGAGCCATGGGTTTGGGAGCCGATAAAAGCAAGCCCGAGACAGCTGGGCTACAGGAACAAGATGGAATTTTCCTTCGGGGACGAGGTAAAGGATGGCCCCCTGGCATTGGGAATGCATAAGAGGGGGAGTTTTTATGATATTGTATCTGTGAGGGACTGCAGGATTGTGGATGAGGACTACCGGAGGATTCTTAAGGGGACGCTGGACTATTTTACCGCGGAGAAGGCGGCCTTCTTCCACAGGCTGACACATCAGGGGTATCTGAGGCATCTGCTGGTGAGAAAGGCTTCCCATACCGGGGAGATATTGATTGCACTGGTTACTACAACGCAGGAAAACAGGGATCTGGCTGCATTCCGGGACATGCTTCTGGGACTGCCGCTAGAGGGAAAAATTGCGGGAATTCTGCATATTGAAAACGATTCCGTAGCCGATGTGGTTCAAAGCGACCGGACGGAAGTACTTTATGGGCAGGATTATTTTTATGAGGAGCTGCTGGGGCTGAGGTTTAAGGTATCGGTATTCTCCTTTTTCCAGACAAACAGCTATGGCGCGGAGGTGCTCTACCGCACGGCCAGGGAGTACATCGGAGAACTGAAAAAGGAAGGCTGTGTGGTGTATGATCTTTACAGCGGTACCGGAACCATTGCGCAGCTCATGGCGCCGGTGGCGGAAAAGGTGATTGGCGTGGAAATCGTGGAGGAGGCTGTGGAGGCCGCGAAAAAGAACGCACAGCTGAACGGGCTTAATAACTGTGAGTTCATCGCCGGTGATGTGCTGAAGGTGCTGGATGAGATTGAAGAAAAACCGGATTTTATTATCCTGGATCCGCCCAGGGACGGGATTCATCCCGGGGCGCTGCAGAAGATTATCAGATATGGGGTGGAGAGGCTGGTATATATATCCTGCAAGCCTACCAGTCTGGTACGGGATCTGGAGGTGTTTCTTGGGAACGGATATGCGGTCAGGAGAGCGGTTGCTGTGGATCAGTTTCCGTGGACTTCCGGGATTGAGACAGTGGTAATGATGGAGCGTTGTGGTTTGTCTGGGAAAAATGAAAATAAACTACAGGATGTTGTGGCTGAGGAATGAAAAAAGACTTAAAATGAAGCTGAAAACAGGCAAAAAAAATGGGATTTATTTTCACGGTTTTGATGATGGTTTGCTGCTTTAGGCCTTGTTTTTTATAGAAATGCTCCCCAATTGTTTTGCTTAATCTCTCCTAATAGCGATGTTATGCTTGTTGAAGCTATTGGTAGATTTTAGCTCTGTTTAACTGTATGAAGGCTCGACACTATTCGAATAGAGTCATCTTTCCGGATAATTATGAGAAGCTGGTGTTGTCAATGGATAGACAATATATTAACTTCTATGGCGGGATCAAAGCTTTGAATGTGATAGACTGGCCCCTTGGAATAGAGTAAATACGTTAAGGTAGATATAAGGCGGATAACCTCTGGTGTTGGTTATCCGTCTTTTATTATGCGAAAAGGAATAACTTAGAAGTGTAGGTGATAGTTTAAAGTCGTTTTTATGGGGATTTACGTCGGAAAACAAAGAGGAAAGAAAGGATTTGAGCCTTATAATAATTAAATACAGTAAAAGGAGGGCATATAGTATGGAAGTTGCAGGTATTTCCTAAAGCAGATTGTGATAAGGGGAATATATATGCTGAATGGCTACGGTCTGTTCCGAATTAAAAAAATCAGTATTGAAGGAAGTAAACCGCTGGCTATATTGCTGATATGTTGAATATTCCTGATATGATATTAAATGCTTTTTTGACAGACTTTACAGTTGAGAAGTTAAAAAATTTTGGCAGTAGTTAATTCAGAGTAATGAACGGAGGAAGTTGGAAATGGGAAAAGAAGGCTTATCGGATAGCCGCAAAAGAATGATTTTTATCGTTATTATGGTGACTTGCATTTTGTGTTCTATGCTTTCTACTGCATTGACAACAGCGTTGCCGCAGATGATGCTGGAATTTGGTATCTCTGCAGGAGAGGGACAATGGCTGACCAGTGTATATTCTCTTGTGATGGGGATCATGGTTCTTGCTACTGCATACTTGATCCGAAGATTTCGGACGAAGAGATTGTACATGGTATCACTTGCACTGTTTACACTGGGGCTTTTTTTAGATGGGATTACCACTTCTTTTGTGACCATGATGGTGGGAAGGATCTTTCAGGCCGCGGGTAATGGAATCTTACTTTCTCTGGGGCAAGTAGTGCTGCTGACGATATATCCCAAGGAGAAAAGAGGAAGTATTATGGGAATATATGGTTTGGCAGTGGGAGCGGCTCCCGTGATAGCGCCTACGCTAGCCGGATTGATCATAGATGCCTCTGGTTGGAGGATGATTTTTTATATTTTACTGGTTATTTCATTTGTGGCATTAATCCTGACCGGAGTCAGTTTCAGAGATGTACTAGACAACGAAAAGATTCCATTTGACATCCTTTCTTTTCTGCTATGCGGTGTAGGATTTGGAGGTATTCTGTTAGGGTTGGGTAATATGGGGACGCTTCCAATGACAAGTGGTTTTGTGCTTCTCCCGCTGCTGTGTGGAATTGCAGCATGTATTGCTTTCGTGTGGCGCCAGCTGCATATGGAGACCCCATTTTTGGAATTACGGATTCTTAAGGTGAGAGAATATAGGATCGCTGTGGCTGCGAGCATGGTTCTATATGCTATATTGATGGCGTTGTCTGTACTGTTACCCATACATATCCAGAGCATTGGGGGACATTCGGCAACGATATCAGGGCTGGTTATAATGCCGGGAAGCATTGCAATGGCGTTGATCAATCCGGTGGCAGGCAAAATGTATGATAAGATGGGTATGAAAAGAGTATTCGCGTCAGGGGCGATTCTTATGATCCTAAGCGGATTGGGATTTTGGTATGCATGCGCAGGGGATTCGCTGAGTATGATCGCATTTTTTAATACCATTCGTAATATTTCAACAGGTCTGCTGATGATGCCCCTTGTGACATGGGGGATGGGCGGATTACAAGAAAACGCGACTGCGCATGGAACAGCGCTTCTTACTTCCCTTCGGACAGTATCCGGTTCCTTTGGGGTAGCTGTTTTCATGACTTTGGTATCAGGAATGTCAGCATCCGGTATAGACAGAACAGGTATGCAAGCAGCATATATTGGGTTGGTTGTATTGGGAATAGTGGAACTTGTATTATGTATATGTGCCTTTCGGAAAAAGTAGGGACAGGCAAACTTTTATTTTTGTATTGTAATAACAGTAACATCCAAAGATGGACTCAGATCGGAAATTACCGTGTCAATATCGGATATGCATTCAGTCTATGAAAGGAGTAAAACATGCTGAAAATCAGAAATCTCCAGGCAAATCATTTAACAACCCCTATAGGAATTGATGTTGCGCCATTGCGGCTGACATGGACTTTGGAGGGAGAAGGCAGTCAGACCGCCTATGCTGTCACTGTTTTTGATATAAACGAAAATATACAGCAGCAAAGCGGAAAGATAAAATCTTCTCAAATGTATTACAAACTGCTGAAAGCGCTGCAGTACCGCAATGATTATATAATTAAGGTACAGGTGTGGGATGAAAAAGATAATCCTTCCGAGCCGGCTGCCATATGTGTTACGACCGGCATCCCAAATAACGGTTGGTCAGCAAAGTGGATCAATCCGGAGTTGGGAAAGCAAAATGCGAAGGAAAGAAAACCGGCTGCTTACCTGAAAAAGATTTTTCACGCAGACGCTTTTTCCTGCGCGAAGCTTTATATCACAGCCCACGGTATTTTCAATGTATATATCAATGGGAAGGAAGCGGCCCGGATGCAGCTCATGCCCGGTACCAGTCAGTATAACAAACGGCTCATGGTACAGACACTGGATGTGTCTGAATGCCTGCAACCGGGTCAAAATACCATTGTTGTTACCATTGGTGACGGATGGTATCGGGGATCAGTGGGCTATATGCAGGTTAAGAATGTGTTCGGTTCTGACATAGCTCTGTTGGCACAGTTGGAGTTGGACGGAACCCCCTGCGTTGTTACCGATGAGACTTGGCTGGCTTCCAACAACGGCCCTTTGGGACGCAATGATTTGATGGCTGGTGAGGAATACGACGCGCGGCGGGAACTGTCCATGACATACCATGGCGTGAAAATCGAGAGATTTGGTTTTGAAAATCTGATCTGTACAGACACGGTTCCCATACTGCCTATGGAGCAGTTTGCGGCGAGACTGATCACCACGCCAAAAGACGAGAAGGTGCTGGACTTTGGGGAAAATCTGGTTGGTTATGTTTCGTTTGAACTGGATGCCGAGGAAGGTCAGACTCTAACGCTGATCCATGGTGAGACATTGGATGCAGAAGGTAATTTCACGATTGCAAATTTCCAGTCACCCTCCTGCCCCACAGAGCAAAAGGTGGTTTACACCTGTAAAGCCGGGAAAAATATATACCATCCCACAAAAACTTACATGGGTTTCCGTTATGTAAAGGTGGAAGCAGATTTTTTTGTTGATCCAAAGGATTTTACTGCCGTGGCGGTATATTCCGATATGCGTGTTACTGGTAAATTTGAGTGCGGCGTAGAAGAAGTGAACCAGCTTTTTCGTAATACACTCCGGTCTATGAAAGGAAATTTCGTGGACGTACCTACCGATTGTCCTACTCGGGAAAAGTCCGGCTATTCCGGCGATGCACAGGTTTTTGCACATACTGCGGCCTATTTGATGGACTGCTACCCTGTCTATGCCAAATGGATTCGGGAACAGGCTGCAACCCAATTTTCCGATGGCTGTGTAGCTCAGGTTGCACCAAGCAACTATTGCAGAAAAATCCCTCCGGACGGCGGTATCGGATGGTGCGATTCCTTCCAAATCATCCCTGAAAAGCTTTGGCTGCGTTATAATGACCCCAGCCTTGTGGAAGAGTGCTATGACCATATCAGGGATTGGGTTGAGTATCGTATCAGAAAGTCAAAAAGGCCCAGATCTTACAACCGAAAGAGGATTCCCAAGCGTTTTTGGCCTTATACACTGGATAACGGCTGGCTGTGGGGCGAATGGCTGGAGCCTGGCATTGCTGATGATAGAATTGGCATGATGCTCAAAGGCGATTTGGAAATCAGCTGTGCTTTTCTGGCTACCTGCTGTGATACTGTTGCGGCTATGGCAGAATATTTGAAGCGCTTTAATGATGTGTCCCGGTATCGTGACTATGCAAAGAAAGCGCGGGAAGCTTATCGATATCTGTTCTTTAAAAACGGAAAGGTGGAGGAGCCTGTCAGACAGTGCAGATATGTTCGTCCTATTGCGCACAACATGCTTACAGAAGCGGAGAAGATGGAAACCGCAGCCGCACTGGCTGAACTGATCCGTCGTGGAGGCAATAAGATCGGAACAGGCTTCCTCACCACCCATGAACTGTGCCGTGTGCTGACTCTTTATGGCCAGCAGGAAACGGCCTATGACCTGCTTTTACAACGGGATGCGCCCGGATGGCTCTATTCTGTACTTCAGGGTGCTACCACGATTCCGGAAAATTGGGATGCGTTTGGAGAAAACGGGGAGCGACGTTCTTCTTTTAATCACTATTCCTATGGTTCCGTAGTTGGCTGGCTGTTTGAATGTGTCTGTGGCATTCAAGTAGCCAAGGGACAGATCGTAATCCATCCCTATCCTGATGCAAGACTGGGTTTTGCGAATGCCAGCTACGACTCCCCAATGGGACTAATCGTTTCCAAATGGAAGTATGCAGACAATAAGATCATCTATACGATTGAGATTCCTGCCAATGCCGAAGCTACGGTGATCCTGGGCGATGAACAGCATTGCATTTCCGGCGGAACACATCGTTTTGAAAGGATTTTATAAGGGATATGCCATGCTATTCATATCTCTTGTATGATTTAAAACAGAAAAAAACATAATGTGAGTTGGTTTTTTGCTAAATCAAGAGAATGGGGATAAATGATGGAAAAAAATAGAATTTGCACCCCCCAGGTGCAGAAATTTGAAACAGAACATATCAGACAGGTGAGAAAACTGGCGGCGGAATGTATGGTTCTTTTAAAAAATGATGGAACGCTGCCACTGAAAGAGACAGGAAAGCTCGCACTTTACGGAAATGGTGCAAGGAGGACTATAAAGGGAGGGAGTGGTTCCGGAGATGTAAATGTACGGCATTTTGTAACCGTTGAAGAAGGCCTTGAGAATGCTGGTTTTGAAATCACAACAAAAAGTTGGCTCCAGTCATATGACCAGATCATTGATCGGGAAAAACAAGAATATTTTACGGGAATCCGTAAGCGGGCAGATTCGCTGGGAGCAAATCCGCTGATGCTTGCTATAGGGCGTATGGCACCGGAACCCAATTATGACCTGCCGTTAGATGGCGAAGGCGATACAGCAGTTTATGTGCTTGCCAGAATATCTGGGGAAGGCTCGGATCGTCTGGCTGCGCCTGGCGATATCCAACTGACAGAAACAGAAATTCATGATATTTTGTGGTTGAGCAGAAAGTATCCGCATTTTATCCTTGTGCTGAATACCGGTGGTATGGTAGATCTCAAGCCGGTAGAATCGGTGGGGACAATATTGCAGATGGGACAGTTGGGAACGCCTGTCGGCGATGTATTGGCTGATGTGCTCTGCGGTAAAGCGTATCCGTCAGGGAAACTGACAATGACCTGGGCGCCGATTGAGGACTATCCGTCAACGGAAGGTTTTGGAGACCCCAACGATACGAAATATGCGGAAGGGATTTATGTAGGATACCGATACTTTGATACGGTGGGTTATGCATCTGCGTTTCCCTTTGGGTTCGGCCTTGGATATACGGAATTTGAAATTATTGTAAAGGATATGGCGGCTGATGCGAAGACAATTACCGTTACCACAGAGATAAAAAATATAGGAAAAGCTGCGGGAAAGGAAATCGTCCAGGTATATTATTCCGCTCCCCAGGGTCATCTGGATAAGCCCTATCAAGAACTTGCAGCCTATGTGAAAACGAAAGAATTATCTCCGGGTGAGTCAGAAACGTTGAAAATTTCATTTGCGGTAAGTGTAATGGCGTCCTATGATACGGAACATGCGGCCTACATCATGGAAAAAGGTATTTACTATATCCGTGTCGGTAATTGCTCCAGGAACACGCATATCGCAGGCGCTGTTTCACTGGATGAGACGGTTATAATCTGTAGAGTAAAAAATATCTGTGGTCAGACTGGTTTTGAAGACCGGAAGATTCCGTTCCGGCCGATTACCTATGAAGGGGAAGAGCAGGAGAAGAAATCTGTAAAGGTGTTGGAAATTTCTGCCGCTGAATTGGAAATGTGTGAAATCATATACAGCGATCAGGCGGAGGAAATTCTGTCAGGACCGGCATGCTCATGGGAAGAAGTGGCTGGCGGCAAAAAAACTCTGGATGAATTTGTCGGCGGTCTTACGGATGATCAGATGGCTTGTATCTGTATTGGAAATTATAGGGAATCCGATAATCCGCTGGAGGTGATAGGCAATGCGTCTTATACTGTTGCAGGTGCAGCGGGAGAGACTACGGGACATTTGGAAGAACTGGGACTGCCTTCCCTGATTATGGCTGACGGACCGGCCGGTATCAGGATAAGTCCGGAATACAGGATCATAGATGGCGTCGTGAAGGGCAGCGCTTCCACAAGGGGGGACATGTTTCTGGTGTACACCCCAGAAGAACAGCAGGCAATGTTTGCGATGGCAGAAGTAAGCGAGACAGAGGAAAACGTAGAAATGTATTATCACTATTGTACGGCGATTCCTATCGGGACCAGCATTGCGCAGTCCTGGAATGATGAAGTTGCCAGGGAGTGCGGACGTATCGTAGGTGAGGAAATGGAGATGTTTGACATTCAGGTATGGCTGGCACCGGCATTAAATATCCAACGTTCTCCGTTTTGTGGCCGTAACTTCGAATATTTCTCTGAGGATCCTGTGATTAGCGGTTATATGGCTGCGGCAATTACAAAGGGGGTACAGACTTATGAGAACACAGAGACGGCAATCAAGCACTTTGCCTGCAACAATCAGGAGACAAACCGGTCCTTTTCCAACAGCCTTGTAAATGAGCGTGCCTTGAGGGAAGTGTATCTGAAAGGCTTCGAAATTTGTGTCAAAAATACTGCGGTGAAGTATATCATGACTTCCTATAATCTGATCAACGGGGAACATGTATGCAACAGAAAAGACCTTCTGACGGCAGTTTTGCGTGACGAGTGGGGGTTTGATGGAGTGGTAATGACAGATTGGATGGTGACAGGCGGCGGTATGGGAGCCAACGGGCAGAAATGGCCCCATGCGTCTGCGGCAGGCAACATCAAGGCCGGAAACGACCTGACTATGCCGGGAACACGGGCAGACAAGGCGGATATTCTGAATGCGCTGGAGAATAAAGAGCATCCATATGCGCTGAACAGAGCAGAACTTCAGATATGTACAAAACGTGTTTTGGAACGGATCCTGGCACGGGTATATAGTGAGACCATCTGTGCAGATCTGACGGCAGATTATACGAATGAGACTTGAAGCTGAGCAGAGAATAATTGAATTCAATAGTTTATTTATATGGAGGAACAATATTTATGGAAAATAAGGAAATGAAACAAATATACAATCCATTTCTCCCATTAGATGAGTATATTCCGGACGGGGAACCGCATGTTTTTGGAGAACGCGTATATTTATTCGGATCACATGATAAGGAAGGCGGGGATGCATACTGCATGCTGGATTATGTGGGATATTCTGCGCCGGTTACCAATCTGAAGGATTGGAGATACGAAGGGACTATTTATATGGCCTGTCAGGATCCCGATTACTCTGAGAAAAGAAAATATATGTATGCACCGGATGTGGTACAGGGAAATGATGGGCGTTATTATCTCTATTATTGCCTGACAGGCGGTACAGACTATATCAGTGTAGCAGTATGTGATACTCCTGCTGGGAAATACCAATATCATGGAACGGTCAGAAATAAGGATGGAAGCAGATTTCAGCGATTTGTTCCCGGAGATCCCGCAGTGATAAATGATAATGGAGTGATCCGACTGTATTATGGTTGGTCGTTGGCTCTCCCGGAAGATAGAATACCTGCAGTATCCAAAGAAGAATTTAAGGAGCAGTTGATTCAGGCAGAAATGATGCTGTTTCAAAAGAGCCGGGAGGAGCTTGAAAACGAACCGGAAGGTGTTATGGGGGCCAATGTTGTAACATTAGATGACGATATGCTTACGACTTCGTCTGAGCCGGTTCGTATTGTGCCGGGACAGTTTGCAGCAGAAGGAACCAGTTTTGAAGGACATGCATTCTATGAGGCAAGTTCTATCCGCAAAATAGGTGATGTTTATTATTTTATCTTTTCCTCCCAATGGAATCATGAACTATGCTATGCAACCAGCAAAAGGCCGGACCAAGGCTTCGTATATGGCGGAACGATCATATCCAATGGTGACATCGGCTATCAGGGGAGAACACCGGAACAACGCCTGAATCTGACGGGGACGAATCACGGAAGTATAGAATGTATCAATGGAAACTGGTATGTGTTTTATCATAGGAATACACATGGAACGGAATTCAGCAGACAGGCGTGTGCGGAACCAATCCGGATCTTACCGGATGGAACGATACCACAGGTTGAAATGACTTCCTGCGGACTGAACGGAGATCCGTTATGCACACAAGGAGAGTATCCGGCAGCTATCGCATGTAATATTACAAACGGCAAAATGCCGCATATTCAATTTACAAAAAAGGTGGAAGGTATTCCCTGTGTTACACATAGTGGGGAAGAAAGATACATTACAGGAATACAGAATCAAACGCTGATAGGTTATAAATATTTTTATTTTGATGGGAAAAAGCGGTTTACATTGAAAGCAAGAAGTACACAAGAAGGAAAAATCTTGATTTCCGACGGAAAAAAGACGCTTGCAGAACTTGAAATACTTCATGTAGAAGAGTGGACAGAAGTATCAACTGTTATCGAAACATATGGTGTTGTGCCATTACTATTGGTATATCAGGGCGATGGGATGATGGAATTATTGTCATTTTGCTTTTCTGATGTGGAATAAAAATATTGGAAGAAGCTTGACAGGATAGTTATACGGATATTGAAAATGCAGGAAATCCGACGGTATCATATTGCCGTCGGATTTCTAATATTTTGAATCGGAAATAGCAGATTATTTTAATGAAAAAAAAGGTATTGTAGTGTTATCCAATAAAACAATGGGAGGAATGTAAGATGAAAAGAACAAAAATAACAGGGATTTTGACGGCTATTGCGATGACGGTTCCGCTGGTTCTGACGTCCTGCGGACAAAAGGGAAACGATGCCAGCGAGGATACCACCTTTTCCTGGTGGCTCTATTCCGGACCAGACGCGTCTTATTACACGGAGTACACTGAGAATCCGGCGATTCAGTACACTCTGGACAAGACCTGGGGGGAGGAAAACAAGACACTGAGCTTTGAATTCTGGCAGCCGGCATCGGGGACAGCCAGAGATAATTATACCACCATGATCGCATCCGGGGATCTTCCGGATATTATAGATGCTGTGGTTTCAGATCCTCCGGAGGTGATGGTACAGAACGGGTATGCTCTGGATATTACGGAATATGTGGAACAGTATATGCCTAATTATGTAGAATTAGTGCATTCAAATGATATTTATTATAAAAATGCTGTGACACTGAAGGATGGGGAAGAGCATTACTATAGCCTGCCTATTATTTATGATCAGGAGAAAGCAGTCTTTCAGGGATATATGTACCGCAGGGATTGGATTGTAAAATATGGGACGAATCCGGTAACTGGTGAGGCCTTTACCGGCGGCTATACAGATGAGTCAGATTATGATAGTTGGGTAGATGATGTGGTATTTCCAAGTGGAGAGACAGATCCTGTCTATATCAGCGACTGGGAGTGGATGTTTGACATCTTTACGAAAGCACAGGCGGATCTTGGGATTGATGATTCCTATTGTATGAGCTTGTACTATCCGGGATTTACTTGGAACAGCGGACTGATTTCCAGCTTCGGCGGCGGTAACAATACATGGTATCAGGACGAAGAAAGACAGGTGCAATTCGGTGGAGATTCTGCTCAGAAGCGTGCCTATCTGGAATGTATGAATAGTTGGTACGAGAAAGGCTGGTTGGATGCTCAATTCAATACCAGAACATCGGATGTCTTTTATTCTATAGATAATACCTCTGTACGTCAGGGAAAGGTAGGCATGTGGAATGGTCTGCAGTCCGAACTGGGGGGAAGGATGGATGCCAATGACGGCGGATATACAGAAGGCATCTATGTGGCAGGAGCGCCATATCCCATCAATGACATCTATGGAACAGATGATTGTAAATACATAGAACCCAATTGTGTGATGGGTGGAACCCTTGTAGAAGCAGGTATCTTGATCACGCCTAAGGCGGCGGAGAAGGATTTGGCGGCGTTATGCTCTTATCTGGATTATTTTTATAGCGAGGAAGGTGCTTTGATCAGGTCGTTAGGACTGTCGGCAGAGCAAGTAGCCGAGATGCAGGACAATACTTTTTATGCAGACCATGGAATGGAAAACGGAGCGTATTCGATAAGAGAAGACGGAAAATATGTACAGGACTCCAAAGTGGTTGAAGATTCAGGTGATATTGGGATTGCATGTGCATTTACGAAGGCTCCGGGGATAAAGTTGTTGAAAAATGTGGATTTGGGATATGCGGAAACTTATCAGGCTTCACTGGATACCTGGAGTAAATATCCGAATACTGGTTGTTTCCAAGGAACTATCACAACCAACAATATGTCACCGGATGAGGCAAATACCTGCAATACCATACAGTCCAAGGTGTTGGAATATATGACTAATAATGCAGTTGATTTTATTAAAGGCGATAAGGACATTCATAGCGATGAGGATTGGAATACCTGGTGTGAGGCATTGAAGAAGTATAATTACCAGGAGGCAACAGATATTTATCAGGTTTATGTAGATAAATATCCGTTCCGTTGACAGACAGGAGTATATAATCGGAAAGAGAGAAGAATATGATGAGAGGAAAAGCCATGGCTGTATCAGGGAATGCCAGAGCAATAAATAAGAAGATTCCCTGGAGTAAGGATTTTAAACTCAATTGGGTCATTTATCTGATGTTCATACCAATCCTGTTATATGAGATCATACTGCACTATCTTCCTATGTTCGGTATTCTGATGGCATTTGAGGACTACAATGTGATCGATGGATATTTTGGCAGTGAATGGGTTGGATTTGCGAACTTTATTGAATTGTTCAGCGGGGAGGCTTTCCCCAGAGCTTTGCGTAATACAATTGTCATCGCGGTGCTGAGAGGAACTGTGGGATTTATAGCACCCATCTGCTTTGCGGTACTTCTGAGTCTCTTGCGCAGCAAAAAGTACAAGAGGACAGTACAGACCTTTTCCTATCTGCCGAATTTTGTGGCAGCAGTAGTAGTGGCATCTTTGGTAATCGAATTCTTAGGTCAGGACGGTCCGCTGACCATGCTGTTGACCAAATTCGGTGCGGAGAATCAGAACTGGCTGGCCAATAACCGGCCGCCGGTTTTCTGGATTATCTATCTCTTCATGGGTATCTGGCAGAGTGTGGGATGGGGCTCCATCATGTATGTGGCATCTATCGCAACAGTCAGCGGAGATCTGCAGGAGGCCGCTGCCATAGACGGCGCTACCAGGCTGCAAAGAATGTTCCGGATCACCCTGCCCTGTATCATGCCGATGATTGTTATGATGCTGGTACTGAATATCGGTCTGAGCTTTTCTATGGGATTCGACAATATCCTGCTGCTGTATATGCCCTCTACTTATAATGTGTCAGATACCGTATATACATACACATATCGTATGGCATTCGGTGGCGGTAATACGAATTATTCGTTATCAGCGGCATCCGGTCTGTTCCAGTCACTTGTCGGTACTGTTCTGCTGGTAGGTTCCAATGCTATCAGTAAGAAACTTAGCGATACATCATTATTTTAGGGAGGTGATGATTTGAGCGTATTTCAGAGAAAACGAAGAAAGACAGAGGATGAATCACAGTTGAATATGATTGAGCACCCCGGTATGGGAGATCGTATTGTAGATGTGATCGTGGTGGTAGCCTGCGGGCTGGTAGCACTCTGCTGCGTCATCCCTATGTGGCATGTACTGATGTCTTCTGTATCAGATGGCAAGACTCTGTTGGCTCACGAGGGGCTGGTAATGTTACCTGTAGGTGATTTTACACTGGATGGCTATAAACACATTTTTAAGAATGACAGTATTTTTCAGGGATATATGAACACATTGCTCTATACTGCGGGAGCTACAGCAATCGGCTTCGGATTGGCTGTAGTGACAGGTTATGCTCTCAGCAGGGATACACGGATCAAACCAATCATGACAGGGATCATTATGTTTACATTGCTGTTCAATGGCGGAATGGTTCCTAGCTATATGGTAATCCGTTCTCTGGGCTGGGTGGGAACCCGATGGTCACTGCTCATACCGGGCTGTACCAATGCCATGTTCATCATCATGATGATGAATGCTTTCAATTCAGTGCCTCAGGAGATGTACGAGGCTGCGCGCATCGATGGTGCAGGACATATACGAACCATGTGGCAGATCATGCTGCCGCAGGCTATGAATCTGGGCTCCGTCATCATACTGAATTCAGTGGTAGGGCATTGGAATTCGTGGTTGCCGGCATCCATCTATGTACCAAATCAGAAAAGGCTTTGGCCACTGCAGCTCTGGGTTAAGCAGATTACGGCGGATAGCGAGAATTTCTTGAACAGCGCCAATCCGGATTACAGTCGTTATCTGATCAGCTATGCAGTGATAGTAGCAGCTTCCCTGCCCATCATCCTGCTGTTCCCTTTTTTCCAGGATAAGCTGGAAAAGGGTGTGATCGCAGGTGGTATTAAGGGATAAGCCAGATTCAGTAATATCAGATAGAAATAGTATATAAAGAGAAAGGCATGGCTAAGAGGTCGTGCCTTTTTTAGAAATCGAAGGAGATAAAGTATGAGCAAGGAAAAAGAAATTTATGAAGTTAAAAAGGATCCACGTTATCGGGCACCCTATATTGATGTGGATGAGATACGGGAACGGTCAATGCCGGATGGTACCAAAACTCCATTTCGTTATGTACATGGAGGATTTGAGGGAACGGATGCGAAGTTCGTGTTCTGCTTCCCGATAAAAGAACAATTCAAAGGACGCTTCTATCAGTATTTGAGTCCTTTCCCGGGCCCGGATGAAGAAATGGCTTCTTTGGAACGATCTGGAGAGGATGATACGATCGCCTTCTGTCTGTCAAATGGAGCCTATTTTGTGGAGACGAATATGGAGTCCTCCAGAGCCTTTGGGGGACAACCATACCCTCACAGGCTCTGGATGTCTTCAGCAGCTGCGGCAGAGTATTCCAGAGATGTGGCCATGGAGTATTATGGCTGCGGCAGACCTTACGGTTATGTTTTTGGCGGGAGCGGCGGGGGATACAAGACGATTGCCTGTATTGAAAATACCAATGCATGGGATGGGGCCTGTCCCTTTGTGATTGGTTCCCCTTATTCTCTGCCAAATACCATCACATTGCATGCGCAGGGGATGAGAACTCTTCGTCATGCAGTGGGGAAAATCGTGGATGCTCTGGACGCAGGCGGAAGCGGAGATATTTATGAGGGACTGACAGAGGATGAGGCAAAGATACTTCACGAGATCACTCTGATGGGATTTCCGCCTCAGGCATGGTTCCTGGAAGCGGCAGGATTCTGGGATGATGGTTCCCTTCCGGTATTGCTTCCGGGTATTCGGGAGAAGGATCCTCAGTATTTCCGGGATTTCTGGGAGAAACCGGGATATCTGGGGACAGAGCCGGGGAGCAATGCGCTGAGAGACCGACTGCAGTTCAAGAGCAGGGTGGTCAGAACTCATCTGCCTGGAGAAGAACTAACGGAGAAGGAAGAGTATACTAATGGTGTAGATACTGCATGGAAGAAATCCCTAACAGACGGGAAAGGAGCATGGATCGAACTGGAGGAGGCACCTCAGGGAGAAGACCTGTATCAAAAGGGAGTCAATATTGGATTTGAGACAGGAGATGCCGTTGGCAAGGTACTAATGCTGGGAGATATTCAGGGAAAATGTATTACCATAGGCAAGTGTTATGGAATGGATGATTTGGTGGACGTATTAAAGCGGATCAAGCCGGGAGATATCCTGACGCTGGATAATTCGGATTATATTGCAGTTCAGTCCTATTACCGCCATCAGGTTCCGCCTGATCCCGTTTTCCATGCATGGGATCAGTTCCGGGGTTCGGATGGTACACCTTTGCTCCCTCAGAGAGAGGACATCATGGGGCCGGATTTCTGTGGAACTGGGACGGTGCAGGAGGGGACTATACAGGGGAAGGTATTACTGACACAAGCACTGATGGATGAGTCTACCTGCCCCTGGTGTGGAGACTGGTATCGGAATACTGTGCGGAAAGCGAAAGGCAGTGAAGAGGACTTCCGCATCTATTATTACGAGAGATGTATGCATGGGGATGTGTCTGTTCTGGATACCAATATGATCGTCAACTATCTGGGAGGATTACATCAGGCACTTCTGGATGTGAGTGACTGGGTGGAGCGAGGGATTGAGCCGAGACAGTCTTCCGTGTACGAGATGGAGGGCGGATGCGTCCATATCGCTCAGAACGCGCAGGAAAGAAAAGGACTGCAGCCGGTGATCACATTGACCGCCAACGGAGAGATCTGTGCCCATGTCGCGCCGGGAGAAAATGTGGTTTTGGAGGCGGAAGCACAGGTTCCGGAGGGAGCAGGCAGTGTAACGGAGATAGCGTTTGCTTTCTCAGATCCACTGTTTGGTACACATGCACAGCATCGGAATTATGCTGATTCTGCCAGCATTCTGGCTGCCGGGAGATCGGAAAGGATAGAAGGTGAGCTGAAGCCTTTTGTGACAAAGGATGGCAGAAATGGAGCAGTGTCCGGCGTGACCACCAGCTATGACAAACCTGGAACGTACTTTGCAACTGCCTTCGTGAAATCTCAGAGGAATGGCGACAAGGAAGATGCTTTTACTCAGATAAGGAATCTGGCGAGAGTCCGGATCGTGGTGGAACAGTGAATGGGGAAAGAAAAATATCACTATTTCGTATGACGTTGTAGAGAAAAGAAGGATGTGATATGTTAATAGTATGAAAAAGCAAAGAAAAGGTATAGAACGACTAAAATACAATTTAATATATCGATTGTTGACGATCATGCTTGTATCACTGGTACCGATATGCCTTCTTCTGCTGCTGTTATTGGGGAATGCCTTAAAAAGTGCGGACAGGCAGGTGCGGCAGTCCTGGCAGATGCAGGTAGATAATGGCATGCAGTATCTGGAAGATGCAGTAGGGCAAATTGATACGGGGATGGATGATTTCGTGTCGGATCATATTACCAGCTTGAGTAATCCTTATGTGTCGGATCCTACGATAGTTATCTATGATATGTTCTCGGATCTGGAAGGAATTATGGAAGAAAACGGTCTGTATGGATTCCTGTGTGTGCGAGAGAAGGCTACAGATCGGTTGCTGGCGAAAAGCTATCGAATGTCATTGTCTGCCGGAGAAATAGATGAAATGACACAAGGCTTCAAGGAGCGCATTTTATATGGAGAGACTATACAGGATCGTTCGACAGAACTGGTAAACGAAAGATATTTCCTGATTTGCAGCTATGATTATCAGAACTACAGCATCGTATTCCGGCTGGATATGGGAGCGAATATGATGGAATATATCAAAAGCCTTCAGGAGGAGATCAGTGCTGTCTATATTAGGAATGATACCGAGATCTGTCAGGTGTCAACGGACGGTGCCGTGAAGCGGTCGGAGATTACATGGGATGACTGCAGCAGTTCGGGAATCCGATCTCAGGCGTTTCTCTGGTCCGGTCAACAGGTGCCACTGGAGGTATGCATTCGTACCAATACACTGGTCTGGCAGATGATCCCGGTAGGATATTGGATCCTGTTGGTGGTAGGAGGCTTGTGCCTGGTTCTGATACCTATACTGTGGAAGCTGCTACGTATGGAGATTTTAGAGCCTTTGGAATCTCTCTCTCAGGCTATGGAAAATTTGCAGCAGGAGCAGCTGGAATATCGGATCAACGATCACAGACGGCGCAATAGTGACGAAATACAGTATCTTTTTAATACCTTTGATAAAATGGCCGAGGAGATCCAATTGTCCCGGGAAAAGGACAGACAGATGTACCAGACGGAGCTGGATAATCTTCGCCTGCAAGTGAACCCTCATATGCTCTTGAATTCCTTTAATATGATATATAGTCTGGCACAGACCCGGAACTTTCAATGTATACAGGAGTATTCCCTCCATCTCGTGGATTATTTCCGGTATTCCCTGAAGAAAAATGACAGATTGGTACCGCTTTCTCAGGAACTGGCCTTTGTGAAGAACTACATCGACATTCAAAAGATTCGTTTTCCGGGAGCTTTTTCCAGCGTTCAGGATATACGGGAGGATTGTATGGAGGCTGCGATACCGCCGCTTTTAATTGAGAATTTCGTGGAAAATGCCATGAAATATGCCCTGAAACCGGGCGAAGTGGTGGAGGTATTGCTGAATATCCGCAGAGAGGATGCTCGTCTGCTGATCTCCGTGTGTGATACCGGAAGGGGAATGAAGCCGGAGGTATTGGAACAATTGCAGAAGGGGGAAGTTTATGTGGATCGGATGGGCAACCGTCATATTGGGATCTGGAATTGCAAGCGCAGGATTGAACTGTTCTATGAAAAGGATGCAGAGATCAATATTGTAAGCAGCCTGGGGGCTGGGACTCAGGTATTTATTAATATTCCGTTTGTGAAGGAGGTTGGACATGAAACTGTTGATCGTGGATGACGAATACTTTGCCGTACAGGGAGTGATGGATGGTGTGAACTGGGAGGTGCTGGGATTCGATGAGGTGCTGCAGGCCTATAGCTACACGGAGGCAGTGGAGGCTTTCCGACAAAATGATGTGGAAATACTATTGTGTGATATCGAGATGCCGGATGAAAGCGGTCTGGAACTGGTGGCGTGGGTGAATGAGCACAGTCCGGGGACGGAGTGCATTATCTTAAGCTGCCATGATGAATTTGATTATGCGAAACAGGCCTTATCTTTAAGATGCCTGGATTATGTGCTGAAGCCGGTAAGGTATCATACCTTGACGGAAATTTTGCAGAATGCGATCTGTACAATTGAGAAAAAACGGCGTCAGGAGTTACTGGAGAAGTACGGGCAGCAGTATATTGATTCTATCGCGCAGAAAAGCAAGGGGAATTACGTGGATGCCGTGGAGATGGTGACAGACTATATTAATAAGCATCTGTCGGAGGAACTATCTGTGAAGGATCTGGCAAATATGGTATTCATTAGTTCCGATCATCTGACCCGTTCCTTTAAGAAACGCTGCGGGAAAACAGTCAGTGATTATATCTTGGAGAAGAGGATGAATTTGGCAGGAGAGCTGCTGAAGAAAAAGGAACTGACGATCACCATGGTTTCCGATGCGGTAGGATTCGGCAACTATTCTTATTTCACGGATCAGTTCAAGAAGACATATGGTATGACACCGAGAGAGTATAAAAAGCAGTTTGGCAGATAAAGGAACTATTAACAGAATGCATGAAACGGGAAGAAGCCGAGAGGATTCAAGAGAAGTCATGGAACAGAACGGGTGTATAAAGGAGCAAAGCAGAAAACGGATTGGAAACAGAATACATAGCATAGGATGTCTGGGTTTGTGCATACTCGCTTTTGTGCTGCTTTTGGGGCTGATAGCATGTGGACGGAACGCAGATGAGGCGAAACAGCAAGGCATGGAGACAGGTACGGATTCGGAAGAGATCACACATATTATTATGACATATCAGACGAAAGATTCCAGTCGTACAGAACAATTGGACGCGGTAATGGAAGCTGTCAATGCGATCGCCCGGGAGGAGATCGGTGTGGAAGTTGAACTGCTTCAGGTGGATGCCGTGCAATCCAGAGATTTGTATCCTTTGTTGCTGACACAGGGGAAGCGGATCGATCTAATGGTGCTCAATTATGAGGACATCACGTCTTATATCAAGCAGAATATGCTGATGCCATTGGATAGTTTATTGGAGCTGGCAGGTCAGGGAATCGTTAACCTCTCAGGACAGAGTGGAGACCTCTTAGGAGGAGCTTTGATAGATGGAAGTACTTATGGAATCAGTGTACCGGAAGAGACCAGAGGAAAATGCGGCGCGGTATGGGTACCGATGCGCTATCTGGAAGAAGTGGACTTTTATTATTCAGAGAATCATATTTATTCGTTGGACGAATTGGATGTACTGTTCGCAAGATTAAAAGAAAAACATCCGGAGAAATATCCTTTCGGGCAGTTATGCGGTAATTATTCATTTACTACATCGGTCTTTTTCTTGAATGACTACGATGCGTTAGGAAGCAGTAATTGGACCGGAGTACTAGATCTAAGGAAAGATTCAGGTATCTTTGTCAATTATTACGAAACAGATGGGTATTATAACTGGCTTACTTATTTGCGTAAGTGGTATCTGGATGGCTATATTTATCCGGATGCAGCAGTGACCAATGTGGAACCGAAAGAGTTGCTCCGATCAGGGATTATTATGAGTATTCCGAAGACCGGAATGCCCTTTGTATTTGATGAAGAAAACTGTGGAGAACCTATGGCAGCTTTACGAACTACATCCGTAATATCTATGGGAGGAAGTTCTACAGATATTTTCTGGACATTGCCAGTGACCTGCAAGGAGCCGGAGGCTGCTATGCGTTTTCTGAATCTGATGTATACCAATGAGCAGGTCGTTAATCTCTTAGCATGGGGAATAGAAGGGGAACACTATGTATTGAGGGAGGATGGGAGCGTATCATTGCCAGAAGGAGAGACCACAGATACAGTCGGATATTACAATCCATTAAGCATATATGGAAATATATTGTTGAAATATTCTACATATTCCAAGGAAATGAGAGAGGCTTACGAACGCTTTTCCAAACAGGCAATTCCCCGGGAGAATTTGTATTATGGTTTCCAATTTGACAGCACTTCTGTCAACGTGGAGATGACACGGGTACAGGGGGTGCTGAACCGTTATCTGCCCGTACTGGAGTCCGGACGTGAAGATCTGGATGTGATTTATCCGGAATTCTTGACAGAATTGGAAAATGTGGGGATCTATGCAATCATAGAAGAGAAACAGCGGCAGTTCGATACCTGGCTGGCAGAACAGGAAGGAACAGACGCATCGGATTACTGAGAGTTTGAATCGGATTTCACAGATACTTTTATAGATATTTTTTCTATAATATGATTACTGTATGACTGAAAAAGGAATAGCTGGAAAGTCGTGCTTTTTCAGAGTAGAGAATGAAAAGAATATGAGAAGCAATCGAAGGGATGGGGGTAGGAGGATGAATTATGAGGTTGTATGATTTGAAGGTGAATCATTTACAGAATCCATTGGGGTTCGAATTGGAACGAACGGTGTTTTCCTGGAAAGTGTCTGAGGCATCCGGAAAGAAACAGACCGCCGTCAGAATAGAAGTGTATCGGGGAAATCTGTTTTGGGAGTTGGGAGAAAATCCGGAATGTATTCTGGATACCGGATTCCGGCAGGAGGCAGACAGTCTGGGCTGGAAGTTGGAGTTCCGGTTATATCCCTGTACCCGGTATTTCTGGCGCGTGACTGTTCGTACGGATGCGGGAGAGGAAGCCGTCAGCGAATGGAACTGGTTCGAGACAGCGGTGATGGATGAAAGCTGGACAGGAAAGTGGATTACCTGCGACAGCGAGACGAAAGTACATCCATATCTGGTGAAACAGGTTAAACTGACGAAACCGGTGCGGGCGGCGAGACTGTATATCTGTGGTCTGGGACTGTATGAAGCTTATTACAACGGCCGGAGGATCGGGGAAGAGTATCTGACACCTTATAGTAATAATTATAAAAGCTGGGTGCAGTATCAGACCTATGATGTCAGTGATCTGTTAAAGGAGGAGGGAGTCCTGTCTGTCCTGCTGGGGAACGGATGGTATAAAGGGCGATTCGGATTCGCTGCCAGGGAGGAGAAAGGGTATTATGGAAATGAGTGGAAGCTGTTCGCAGAACTGCGGTTGGTCTATGAAGACGGTACGGTAGAGAATATCGGAACGGATGAGAGTTGGCAGGTGAGGCGCAGTACGATTACTTTCTCAAATCTATATGATGGAGAGCATCGGGATGATATGTCGGATGGAGTGACGGAGGAGACCTATCGGGATTTGGCAGATCACCGGGAAGGAAAAACAGGGGAGTCCGGAGAAGAATGGGTACGCTGCTGTGAGCCGCCGGAGGGAGTACTTACAGCCCGGCGCAGTCTGCCGGTGACAATCCGGAAGCGCATGAAACCGATGGAACTGATTTATACCCCTGCCGGAGAACAGGTACTGGATCTGGGGCAGGAGGTGACGGGTATCTTCTCCCTGCACGTGAAGGAGAAAGCCGGAACCAGGATTCACATTCAGACGGGAGAGGTGCTGCAGGAGGGAAATTTCTATCGGGACAATCTCCGCTCGGCGAAATCGGAATACTGGTATGTCTCTGACGGGAAAGAACGGGAATTGATCCCTCATTTTACATTCTTCGGTTACCGGTATGTGAAGATCTCAGGTATCACAAATCTGAAAAAAGAAGACTTTACCGCATTAGTCCTTTATTCAGAGATAGAAGACAAAGGAACCATTGAAACCGGAAATGATCTGGTGAATCAGCTGGTCTCCAACGTGCGCTGGGGGATGAAGGACAATTTCCTGGATGTACCGACAGATTGTCCACAGAGAGATGAGCGTATGGGATGGACCGGGGATGCCCAGGTATTCGCACCTACGGCCACTTATTTGGCAGATACCTATGCTTTTTACCGGAAATATCTATATGATATGGCAACGGAACAACAGATGTATGATGGAATGGTTCCGGATGTGATCCCTTCCTGCGGAGTAGAATCCAGTGCATGTGTCTGGGGAGATGCAGCGACTTTGATTCCCTGGAATCTTTATCAATTCTACGGAGACAGGAGCATACTGGAGGATCAGTATGAGAGTATGAAAGCCTGGGTGGATTATATATGCCGGGTGGATGGGAAAAATCATGGCTGGCGTTATAGGTTCCACTATGGGGACTGGCTGGCGCTGGATAATCTGAATGGAAAACAGGATGAGGTGCTGGGCGGCACTGACGAGGAATTCATTGCGAATCTTTATTACGCTGTAAGTGCGGATATCGTGGCACAGGCGGCGGAAATCCTGAACCGGAAGGAGGATGCCGGAAACTACGGGAGAGTTGCAAGGGAGCAGTTCGATGCAGTAAAGAGAGAATACTATAGCCCTACTGGAAGATGCTGCATCAAAACCCAGACGGCGCTGCTATTGACATTAAAATATCATTTGTCTGAAAACGAAGAATTGGTGAAGACCCAGCTGCGGAAGCTGTTTGAGGATAACAATGACAAATTAAAGACTGGGTTCGTTGGGACACCTTTGCTGGCAAATGTATTGTCAGATCATGGTTTTAGTGATCTCGCCTATAAATTGTTGCTGAATGAAGAATATCCGGGATGGCTGCATGAAGTAAAACTTGGCGCCACCACGGTATGGGAGCGATGGAATTCTTTGGATGAAGAAGGCAAAATCTCCAGCACCGGTATGAATAGTCTGAATCATTATTCTTATGGTTCAATTGTGGAATGGATGTTCCGTCACGGGGCAGGTATTCAGCCTTTGGAGAAAGGATTCCGTACAGCCAGGATAGCACCGGAACTAAATGACCGGATTGGCTCTCTTTCGGCAATCTATGATTCGCCGGCAGGAAAATATCAGAGCAGCTGGAGGCTGCTCAGAGACGACCGGGTGGAGATGCACTTTGAAGTGCCTTTTGGGGCAGAGGCGGAGATATGTCTGCCGTTTGCGCCTGAGGAGCTGTGGACAGACAGGGAGAATCCGCTTTTTGCTAAGGTGCAGGATGGAATCTGCAGAGTGAAGGCAGGCAGCTATCAGGTGGAATACACGCTGACAAAGTCACTGAAGAAAGTCTATAGCATTGACAGTACCTCTATACGAGAACTGCGGGCGGAGCCGACGGTGGTGGAAGCACTGAAAGAAATTCTTCCGTTGGATCAAATCCCCGGTCAATATCTGGGTCATACGCTGCAGGAAGTGGCAGAACTATTCCCTGCGGCAGCATCAGCGGACAAACTGGAGAAAGTGCAGGATGTGTTGGAAAAAATAGGATAGGAATGGAAGGAGAATAATTTGTATGAAAAGAGATTTAAAAAAAATTATTTCTGAATTAACATTGGAAGAGAAAGCAGGACTATGCTCCGGCGGAGATTTCTGGCACACGAAGGCTGTGGAGCGATTGGGAATCCCGCAGGCAATGTTTTCTGATGGACCGCATGGACTTCGGAAACAAGAGGGTAAGGGGGATCATCTGGGATTGGGTGACAGTATCCCGGCAGTGACTTTCCCGGCAGGGTGTGCGACGGCATCCAGCTTTGATACGGAGTTGATGGAGAGCATCGGTGAGACATTGGGGCAGGAGTGCCAGGCTGAGGATGTATCAGTTCTGTTGGGACCGGCGGTTAATATCAAGCGTAGTCCCCTGTGCGGAAGGAATTTTGAATATTTCTCAGAGGATCCCTATCTGACAGGGAAGATGGCAGCAGCCCATATCCGTGGCGTACAGAAGTGGGATGTGGGGACTTCTATGAAACATTTTGCGTGTAATAATCAAGAATATAACCGTATGTGTGGTTCTTCAGAGGTAGATGATCGCACATTACGGGAAATTTATTTACCCGGATTCGAGATCGCTGTCAAAGAGTCTCAGCCGAAGACTGTTATGTGTGCATACAATAAAGTCAATGGAACATATTGTTCTGAGAATGAATATCTGTTGACGGATATCCTTCGGGACGAATGGGGATTCGAAGGGTATGTAGTGACTGACTGGGGAGCAGCTGATGACCGTGTCATGGGAATTCAGGCAGGGCTGGATTTGGAGATGCCGTCCTCAAATGGTGAGAATGATGCGAAGATCGTAGCAGCGGTAAAAGCAGGACAGCTGGAGGAAGCCTTTGTGGACCGGGCGGTGGAGAATATTTTGCGGGTGATCTACTCCTATGTGGATCATCGGCACCCGGAGGCTGTGTTTGACAGGGAAAAGGATCATAGAAAAGCGACGGAGGCAGAAAAAGAATGTGCGGTACTTATGAGCAACAATGGAGTCCTGCCTCTGAAGGAGGATGCAAAAGTTGTTTATATTGGAGAGTTCGCAAAGACTCCCCGCTATCAGGGAGGCGGCAGTAGTCACATTCATTCCAGCAGGGTGACTTCTGCCTGGAATGCGGCATGTGATAAAGGAAGGAATGTATCCTACTCCTATGGATTCTCTGCCGAGAAGGACGAACTGCAGGATGCGGATCTGGCAGCGGCAGTGGAGGCTGCACAAAATGCAGATGTAGCTGTGATCTTCGCAGGTCTACCCGATTCCTTTGAATCAGAAGGATATGACAGAGACACAATGGCAATGCCGGAATGCCAGAACAGGCTGATCGCAGAGGTGGCAAAAGTACAGCCCAATACGGTGGTAGTACTGCACAATGGTTCCGTGGTAGAACTGCCCTGGGCGGACGATGTAGCCGCTATTCTGGAGATGTATCTGGGCGGACAGGGAGTAGGAGAGGCAACAGATGCATTATTGTACGGTGAAACTAACCCCTGCGGTCATCTGGCGGAGACCTGGCCCTATAAGCTGGAGGACAATCCCAGTTACCTGAATTTCCCGGGAGATGGTCATACTGTGAATTATGCAGAGGGAATCTATGTGGGATATCGTTATTATGACAAGAAGAAAATGCCGGTTAGATTTGCCTTTGGCCATGGGCTGAGTTATACAACATTTGCATACAGCAATTTGAAAGTTAATATAGATTGTCTCACAGATGATAATGTAGCAGAAGTCAGCGTTGATGTGACCAATACAGGCAGCATGGCAGGTAAAGAAGTCGTGCAATTATATATCAGTGACAAAAACGGCACCCCCGACCGTCCGGTGAAAGAACTGAAGGGCTTTGCAAAAGTGGAACTGCAGGCAGGAGAGACCAAGACTGTCACTATGTCCATAGATGCAAGAGCACTGTCCTATTATCATATCGGACTTAAAGATTGGTATGCTCCCAGTGGAAAGTATGGTCTGTTGATTGGCTCTGCTAGCGATGCAATTGTGATAGAAGGTGAGATAGCATATGTCACAAAGAAGCTGCTGCCTTTTACGGTGAATCCATCCACTACGATTGGGGAACTGATGAGAGATCCCAGAACTTCCGGTGCTATAAGCCAGATGATGGAGGCTGTGCAGAGAAGAAAGACTGAATCTGCGAATCAGGAAACAGCCAGTGAAGCAGATAATAAAGCGCGGGAAGTTATGATGATAGGAATGCCCTTGAAATCGTTGGTCAACTATGGAGTCATGGGAGCGAAACAACTGAAGGATTTGATCAACAATTTGAATACGGTCATTGGACAAATGAATTAATTCAATACTGGGGTTCTACGGAAATATTTTTAAGAGAGGTCACACCCTCCTGCTAAGTCTATCCCTCTAATCTCTTTAGTTATTCAGGGAGCCTATATGGAGCAGCAAGCCTGCTTCTTTTGATGGGGACTGGCAGGCGGTTAATGACGGTTCCTGTTCGCAGCCTGCATCCTGTAAGCACTTGGAAGCATTCCATATTGTTTTACAAAAAGCTTATTAAAATGTCCCCAGTTGGAAAAATGAAGTTCCTCCATAATCGTTCCGATAGAACGGTTTGTTTCAGTGAGGAGCTTTGCAGCCTCCCTCATTGTTATTTCTGAACCATAATCAAAAAGACTCATGCCCGTGTGTTGTTTAACAATTGTATTCAGATAGTTTCCGCTGTAATGTAATGTCTGCTCAAGCTGGGAACGACTCAGACGGCCGTGGCTATCCTCCAGAAGATAGGTAATTCTGGAGAATAGCAGGTCGTCATTTTTTGTCTTTAATTCAATCGGGATAATATGATAATTCTCCTTCGTATCAAAATAATCAAATAATTCATAAAGGAGTCCTTTTATAATATACTCACTTCCTAAACGGGGCAGAAACAGATGATTGATTAAATCATTTGAAATTCTGTGCAGCTGGAAGGTATTTTTACTTCCATGAATATAAATACTTTTATTCCCGGCGTTTTCATATTTATCCTGATAGACCGGAAACAGGTCAAGATAGCTTTTCTGATGATTAGAAAGCATATTTTCTTCTATAAATGTGAATAAGGTATTGGTTATTCTATTGGAACCCGGGAAAAAACCGAATGGCTTCCGTCAATAAATTCTTTTAGAAAATCCCTAGAAAACTGTAAGAACAGAATGGTTCCCTCACTGAGAAATTTTTCCGCATGGATGATATTCCGATTAATGAGACAGCCTGCGCCGGCAGAATATAAGTAATCAGTAATTTGAAGCTGAAAGAAAACGAGATTCAAAATGGTGGAGAACTTGTGGTTTCTGTGGATGTAACGAATACAGGTGATATGGCGGGTAAGGAAATTGTTGAACTATACATTCGGAAGATAGTTCCGGAAGGCATTGAAGAAAAACCGGGCGCAAATAAACCGTTCAGACAGCTGAAAGGATTTGATAAAGTGGAGATCCTTCCGGGTGAAACTAAAACCATTGCTTTCCGTATCCCTTTAAAGGAGATTACTTTCTGGAATAGTTTCAGAAAATGGTTATCTGATCACTTTGCCGGACTGCCCAAAGTGTGTAAAGACAAGGAAGCTTTCGGATGAGAAGCTTTTGGATGGATGGCTTGAACAGGATACGATCTATGTACGGGACATAAACGGAAGGGTAATAAACTGTCCGTTAATATTGGCAGCACAGTATCGCAGTTCCTGGAACTTTGCGGTGAAATACCTTGAAAAAGGAGGTGTTTTGCTGGACCTCAGGGAAAAAGAAAACAGTTCAGGAGCTGCAATTCCATACGCAGTTAATTTCCCGGAGGATAGTTTGGAGTGTTTGTTGAAAATGTATCCAAAGGAACAGGTTTTATTCTTTGTCTGTGAGAAAGGATACAAAGCAGAGGAAGCAGTACGGTTATCAAGGGAACGAGGTTTCTCAAAGTCCTATTCCCTTGGCGGCGCAGAGGATGTATTATCAGATTTATTTCAAGATTAAAGGAGGAGTATCATGAATACGGCAAAAGAGGAAAAACGTTTATCATTTTGGCAGAAAATCGGTTATGGAATCGGTGATGCAGGTTCTAATCTCTCATGGACATTTATTGCATCTTTTTTATTAATTTTTTGTACGGATACACTGGGAATCAGTGCAGCGGTAGTCGAGACTTTGTTAATGATATCAAAAGTTCTGGATGGTATCAGTGATGTTTTTATGGGAAGAATTATTGATGCAACACACAGTAAAATGGGTAGCTTCTTCCATGAAGAAGATTATACATATAAGAAAACCTTTTTCATGGAAGAGGAAGATATGGACAAAATTGTAACGCTAGAGTTTGAAGGTATTTATCAGAATGCGTTCATTTATGTGAATAACAGTTTTGCCGGAAAGCATCCCTATGGATACGGCAACTTCTATGTCGATATCACGAAGTTCATGAAGACTGGTGAAAACGTAGTTAAGGTAGTTGTGAAAAATGGGGTGCCAAGCGGGCGATGGTATACTGGTGGCGGAATCTACCGCGATGTCTATATCATGAAAGCAGACAGGCTGCATTTGCTTCCGGATGGCATTCATCTGACAACATTGGAGGCAGAAGCTGACCTGGCAGTCATCCGAAGTGAGGCAGCCCTGGAATACAAAGGGCTTGGGACGCGTGAGTTCACGCTCCATAGCGTCTTATACGATGCAGAAAACAGCATTGCGGCAGAAGACAGTATGACAGTGACGCTTACAGAAGGTGAAAACGGGACCTATCGTCAGCGTCTCGATGTTGCTGAGCCGAAAATGTGGGATGCGGATCATCCTTATTTATATAGTTACCGCACAGAAATCATTGAGAACAAAAAAGTGATCGATGCGGAGACGGGCACGTTTGGAATCAGGAAGCTTCAGCTGGACAGCAGGCATGGACTTCGCGTAAATGGAAAAACTGTGAAACTCCGCGGAGGATGCATACACCATGATTATGGTATTATCGGTACAAGGGATTTCTATCATGCCGGGGAGGAACGTGTCCTGAAGCTGAAGGAAGCAGGCTTCAATGCAATTCGTTCCGCCCATTATCCTATTAGCCGCCATATGCTTGAGGCGTGCGACAAATATGGTATGTATGTCATGGATGAGTTTTCGGATGTATGGACCTCCTGTAAGGTAGATTACGATTATGGAGTATATATGTCAGAATGGTGGGAGTATGATCTTACCAATATGATCAACAAAGATTATAACCATCCCTGTGTAATTCTGTATTCTATCGGAAATGAGATACCGGAGACAGGAGACCGCTTTGATAAACAGTTCGGTAAAAAACTGGCAGATAAAATCAGAGAACTGGATGACAGCAGATATACTGTTGAATGCATGAGTCTGTTATTTTCCATAATGAATGATCTGCCGGCAGCACTTGCGGAGATGGGGGCTGACGGTGAAATACAGGCAGGGGAAATAAATGAAATGATGACTAATCTGGGAGATAACCTGCCCAAATTTATGACATGTGCCTTTGCCGGCCGTTTGACAGATGAAGCGAGCGGACAGGTAGATATTACAGGCTTAAACTATGCCGCAGGCAGATATCTGGCTGATGCGAAACTCCATCCGAACCGAATCTTCGTCGGCTCAGAGACTTATCCACCTGATTTGGATGTAAACTGGGAATTGGTGGAACAGCATCCATTTGTTATCGGCGACTTTGATTGGACTGCGTGGGATTATCTGGGAGAAACCGGTATAGGAAAGCTTGTTTACAATAAACAGCAGGATATTTCTTTTTATACGCCTTATCCTGACAAAGCAGCTTATTGTGGTGATTTTAATCTGATTGGGGATCCCCGTCCGGCTGCTTTATGGAGAAAAACTATCTGGGGAATATCCCATGGGCCATACATTGCTGTATGTCCGCCGGAACACTTCAGAGACACTCTTTCAAAAACAGGCTGGATCATGACGGATGCAGTGCGTTCATGGAACCACAAAGGCTATGAAGGAAAACCTGTAAGGGTTGAGGTTTATACGGATGCGGAGGAGATTGCGCTGTTTATAAATGGCAGCTGCATTGAACGAAAAACAGTTGGCAAGGCCAAGAAAAATATTGCCTGTTTTGAAACAGTTTATCAGCCCGGTGTAATAGAAGCGGCCGCTTATCGGGATGGTGTTGAGGTTGGCAGAGATTGTATTAAGACAGCTTCAGACAACCTGATGCTCGAGGTGATTCCGGATCGGAAAGTGATTCCTGCGGGTGCGAGTGATATCTGTTATATCGATTTGTCCCTTAAGGATGAAGCGGGAAATCTTAATCCGGAGGCGGTTACAGAGGTGATGGTTACAGTGGCCGGAGCAGGAAGCCTGCTGGGTTTTGGAAGCGCTGATCCGGGTTCGGAGGAGAATTACTTTGATACTTCGGCGAAAACCTATGAGGGCAGGCTCCGTGCTGCAATACGGGCAGAACGGAGTGATGAAATTCTGGTGACATTTAGCAGCGTAGGGATGCGTGCCCAGACAGTTACAATACTGGCGGAGTAAAAGGATTTTCACTTTATATTTTCAGGGGGCTGGTAGCTTATGGCTATCAGTCTTTTGTTGTGCAACAATCTTTTAATAAATCATTAGTTCGACGAAAAAACCAGGGATATTTATCTTTCCTATAAAGGAGAAAATTCGGAGAAAGCTAAAGCCAGTAAATACATAATATTAAGTGCAAAAAAATTTTTAGAACTTGATAATATTAATTGGGAAAATATATAGAGAGAGTTAAGAACTGTTCCGTATAGTACACTCTGGGGTGATGGATTAACAACTTTGTTCCTTGAATTACTAAAGGCCTATGATATTAAATAAACTACAATTAATTAAGCGGACAAGAGAATTTACTATGAAAGAGTTAAATGAACTATGTGAGTTGAAAAAAGACACGGACCCTAAAATTCAATGGTGATGTTGCATTTTAATGGAAAATTATAAAGAGGCAGAAATATAATAAGAGGCGGCTAAGTGAAATGTTTCACATGGCCGTTTTCTTTAGTTAGTGTATAAATGGGAACCAGGAAATGAGGTGATGTCACTCAGCTTATGTGGGGAGGAATTCTGTATTTAGCATCATGCACATGTGCGGTAAAATGACACAATAATATAAAATACAGTCCTCCTCTGTTGTGTAATTTAAAATGAATTTTATGGAAGTTCATCAATGTGTTCAAAAAGAAAATCAATGAAATATTTACTTGCTATCGGCAAGGAATTTTTATCTTTCATAATTATTCCGATTTTCCGAGTGAGTGCAGGTTTGATTTGGAGAATAGCGACCCTATAATTCGTTTTTCTCAAAACCAACTCCGGTAAAATACTAACACCTAATTCCGACTCAATCATAGATAAAATAGAGTAATCATCATGAACGCATAGCCGGATAACGGGTTCCAGGCCAGCCTGCTTAAAGGCTTCCATCGGTTCGCTAAGCGCCCCTTCCTCTAACAACAAAAAAGGTTCTTTGGCTAGATTTTCCAATGTAATATATGATTTCTGTGCCAAAGGATGGGTTACGGGTAAAACCGCCCGAAGCTCACCGCTCTTAATAAATTTTGTTTTAACGCCGGGAATAGCGTCGGGATTTACAAAGCCAAAATCTGCTTCTCCGGTCCGCACCCATTCGGGAATTGACGTATAATCTCCTTGGTGAAGTATAAATTGCACATTAGGATAAATTTCTTGAAATTGTTTGATTAAACCGGGAAGCCAGTGACAAGAAATGCTTGATATGGTTCCTATACGGATAATTCCACTATCTAATCCCTTAATTTCTTTTGCAATTTCCAGCATGGACTGATACCCGGCAACTGTTTTCTGAATGGAGGGAAAAAGTCGTTCCCCCTCCAATGTCAGGTGAATTCCATATCTGGAACGATAGAGCAATTTAATAGACAGTTCTCTTTCCAGTGAAGAAATCATTTGGCTCATGGCAGGTTGCGTATAGCCTAATACATCGGCGGCTTTTGTAAAACTGCCGAGTTCAACTATTTTTTGGAGTGCAATATATCTGTTCATTTTTAAAATTACCTTTTTGCATGTTAATATAATAAACATTAATTTTACTTATTTTTAAGCATAGTATATACTGGCAGAAAGAAAAACTCAAGGAGGTAAAAATGTGTCTTTTGAAAATGTGAAACAATACTTTGAAAATATTGGCTTGGGTCAACGAGTAATTGCACTTACAAATTCGAGTGCAACAGTTGAAGAAGCGGCAGAAGCAGTCGGTTGTCAGCCTATGCAAATTGCTAAGACCTTAGTGAAGTACTCTGATTTTTCCGGGTGGATAGATGTTTACAAAGATTGGTTTATAAATAATTAGCAGGAGGAAATGTTAAATGGAAATAAAGCAGTATGTTGTTGACGCATTTACAGATAAAGTTTTCAAAGGAAATCCCGCTGCTGTCTGCATTCTGCCGGGGTGGATTCCCGATATGTTAATGCAGAATATAGCGAAAGAAAATAATCTTTCAGAAACTGCATTTACCGTAAAAAGGGAGAACATATATGAACTGCGCTGGTTTACACCAGGCGGTGAAATTGACTTATGCGGTCATGCCACTTTGGGTACGGCATATGTATTATTTCGTTTTATTGAAAAAGACAGTGGTAGCATTTCTTTTCAAACAAAAAGCGGTCAGCTTATTGTAAAAAAGGTAAATGATTTATATGAAATGGATATGCCGGCTTATCCACTTACAGAAGTTCCAGTTACAGACGAAATGGAATTGGCAATCGGTTTTCGCCCATTAGAAGCGTGGTTAGGGCGGGACTTAGTGTGTGTAATGGAGGATGAACAGCAGGTTTTACAGGCTATGCCAAATGAAGAAAGGCTGAAAGAATTGGACGGTCTTTTACTCCAACTTACGGCAAAAGGCACAACTTATGATTGTGTTACCCGAAGTTTTGCACCTAAGCTGAATGTATTAGAAGATCCCGTGTGTGGTTCCGGTCATTGTCATGTTATACCTTTGTGGGCTAATAAGATTAAAAAAGGGGAATTGATTGCATTTCAGGCATCTAAAAGAAGCGGAGTTCTTTATTGTCGCATTGAAAACGATAGAGTAATATTAGCTGGTAAAGCTATCCTTTATTCTAAAGCAGAAATTTATGTACCGTAGACTTGAATAAATATGGCAGTAATAATTTTTAGCTGAAAATACCCAGAGAAGAAAACACCATCCTCTTTCTTCTCTGGGTATTTATAATTGACACTTTATATAAATGATATGGGCTAAATTTTGCACATATAATATTTCAGTAACTAAGACTTCCCACACCTTATTGGTGTGTTGAACCTTGAAAATTCAATATTTCAGCTAATAAAAAAGGCATAAATACCATTCTATTGGTATAATGGAGTTGACTAGAAACCAAAAATCAATAGGAGGATTTATACCATGTTCATTGTACCACAGAATGCTGAAAAAGAGGTAGCTGTTCTTAATTGTGTTCAAAGATTTTTTTCTTCCCTTAAAGTTGGTCAACTTCTGAAACAGTGTAACGGAACCAAAGAAAAAGGAGTTTCTGCCGTCCCGGATCTTTTAAAAAATACGTTTTATCACTTCCTGAATTCTACAAAAACCAACTGGCTTCGATTTACTTCTATGCTTGCATCTGAAATCATAAATAATGAGTTTAGTAATCTCACAGATGAAAAGCGTGCGAATGTATTCATCGTTGATGATACTCTTTTCAACCGTACTAGCTGTAAAAAGACAGAACTCGGGTCAGAGTCTTTGATCATGTTGAAATGAAGTACAGAAAGGGATTTCGCCTGTTGACTCTTGGTTGGAGCGATGGCAATACATTCCTGCCTGTCAATAGCGGTCTTTTGGCTTCTGCAAAAGAATCTAATATCATTGGGCCGACAAAAGCCTTTGATAAAAGAACGATTGCAGGCAAACGTAGAAATCCAGCTCTGATGAAAGCACCAGATGCGATGCTGCATCTGCTTGATTCCGCTGTTTTAAACGGCATATCTGCTGATTATGTTCTGTTTGACTGCTGATTTTCAAATCCTGCACAAATCACAGCTATCAAATATAGAGGTATGGATGTAATCGCTATGAGCAAAAAAAGCAGCAAAATTCACTATGAATACGAAGGTCAGAAGCTCAACATCAAACAGATATATGCAAAGAACAAGAAACGCAGAGGACGGTCAAAATATCTGATGTCTGTGAACGTCATGGTTGGCAAAGAAAATCCGGTTCCCGCAAAAATCGTATATGTCAGGAACAAAGCAAATCGAAAAGATCGGCTTGCATTCGTGTGCACAAATCCTGAACTTTCTGAAGAAGAAATCATTCGGATTTACGAAAACGCTGGCAGGTGGAAGTATTCTTCAAAACCTGTAAATCCACCCTCAACCTGATTGGCGAATGCAGAAGTCTTTCCTATGATACTCTGACTGCTCATGTTGCCATAGTATTTACCAGATATATGCTCCTTGCGCTGGAACAGCGAAAAAATGTAGATCAGAGGACGCTAGGTGAACTGTTTTTCTATCTTATCGACGAAATGTCCGACATAACCTTTTCACGTTCTCTTGGCATCATCATGTCTGCTATGATTGCGAGTCTTCAGGAACTTTTGAAACTCAGTGATGATCAGCTTAAAGTATTTACAGCAGATTTTGAAGCAAGGTTGCCAGAGTATCTTCGAAATGCACTTCATCCGGCGAGCGTAGTGGCATATATCACTATTTTGTTAGCTGAAATATTAAATTTTCAAGGTGCGAAGCCCATTTTAGGTATGGGAAGTTTTAGTCAGTGTATTCATAAAATAGCTTCCGCATCTTTGAAAATAGCGGACTCGTAAATGATTTTTCCGTTTCGTACTCGCTGAGTCAGGACTCCGTACTGCCTGGTTTTCTTTTGTTGGAAGCCGATGCAGCCCAGCTCCGCTACAGTATCTTTCAGAAGGTATCCGGTATCCGGTCCGGCGATGGCACTAAAATGCACGGAGGCTTTTCCGACTTGGACTTCACAGTAGGGAAGAAGCTCTTTTTTACCAATAAAAGGCTGTTTTGACAGGTTAGTGATGACGATGGCATCCTCCGCATAGTCATCCAGCATGGCTGCCGTATTTTTCTCCCGCAAATGAGCCAGATGTACATCCATTACTGCCAGCGTCTCCTTCCCCGGTACAAAAGGATGGGGAGGGATTCCTATGGAGGGCATTAAGAAAGGTGCCTTTGCGTATCCGGTCACATAGATTGCCTTGTCGTCATGGACAATGTAATTGAAGCAGGCGAAGCCGGAATAGGGTTTCATTTCTGCCAGATAAACTACATATTCTCCTACGGCGCAGCGGAAGAGCGTGTGCAGCTTCTTTGCCATCTTTTCCATGTTCAGGGGAAGCCATCTGGTGATTTTTATGCCCTTCTGCATAATCAGTTCCATGGAGTCGTAGCCTAATGTGCGGTTGCGGTTGTCCAGCCTGGTGATCGCCATCAGGTTTTTCGAGTAATCGGAAGGGGCGTTTTCAAAATCCATGGACATCATGGCATTGATATGATGAGTTAAAACCTCATCGGCTGTTCTCGACATATTTTTCTCCTCCATAAGGGTTTGCTTCCGAAGGCGCGGGACAGCTCTGTCCCGCGCCTTTTGAAATAGGTGTTTTCAGTTTGTACAGCAGGTTTACAGGTTTGTACCATAAAATTTAGTAAGCTGTTCTACTGCCCTGGCTACCGGTCCTGGCTGGTCATACAGATCATAGTGGCTTACGCCTTCAAGAACTAGCAGGTCCTTTTTCTCGGAAGCCGCATGTTTATATAGTTCCTGCCCGTCACGATAGGATCCGAAGGCGCCCTGTTTGTCGCCGACGATGATCTGGAGGGGCTGGGTCAGGAGTGTTTCAGCCATGTAAAAGGCATCAAAGCTGAGCATATCGCTCATGCTGGAGAAGAGAAGCTTGTTGGGGGAGCCGGGATGTTTCCCTCTGGGGGTAGTATAGTAATCCACGGCCTCCACGATATCGATATCTGTAATTCCGGACTGTTCCAGTTCTTCACGGTTATTGGGAATCCAGCCAACGATCATGGGTTCGGCTCCCCGGGCTTCAGCCGTACGCTGTTTACCGGCGGCTTCCATAGTCTTTAAGATGTCAACGCTCCCGCGCTGCACACGGCCGATATTAGCGCCTGCGACAGTGCCGACAGCTTTGATGCGATGATCGCTCATAGCGGAGTTTACTGCGTATCCGCCGCCGGCGCACACACCCAACACTCCGATCCGTTCCTGATCTACAAAAGACTGGGCGGACAGGTAATCCACTGCGCAATGAACATCTTCCACTCGCAGAGAGGGGATTTCGGCGTAGCGGGGTTCGCCTTCGCTTTCTCCCTGGCAGGAAGCGTCAAACACGAGTGTCACATAGCCCTGTTCGGCCATTTTTTCTGCATAAATCCCGGCGGTCTGTTCCTTACAGCTGCTTCCGGGATGGATGCAGACAAGGGCAGCATTCTTTTTCTCCTGTGCGTCTTCCGGTATTCTAAGGATACCGGCTATCTTATGTCCGTGATTATCAAATTTAACCGCTTGTCTTGTAATATTCATAAATACCTCCTGAAAAATATATTTTATACACTTGCGAGTAATATTACTCATGTGTATAATAATAGAGCATCCATGGGAAATGTACAATTACCACATGATTAAAAAGGTGTAATATGACTCACTGATGGGGTAAGTGTGTAATAAGGAGAGAGTATGGCTCAGAAAACAGATCGGCGCGTGAGTCGTTCCCAGCGCGCTATTCAAAACGCGTTTTACGACATGCTGCTGGATATCGGCTTTGATTCCATTACAGTGAAAGATCTTACAATCAGGGCGGACATCAGCCGCAAAACTTTCTATCTGCATTATGTGGATAAATTTGATCTGCTCAATACCATTGTTAATATGCAGCTGGATGAGCTGCAGGTTATCTGTAATCAAAAAAAAGAAAAAGACTTTGTGGAGGGGACTATCATATGGTTCCAATATTTTGAACAGCGAAAGGAGTTTTTTGCCGCGTTGTTTTCCACGGAGAGCACCGTTATATTCCGCCATCGGTTACTAGACTTTATTATGGAACAGCTTAGGATGAAACTGGATGCTGCGCAGAGCGGCTGGAATACCGAAGTCCTGCGAAAATTTATGGGGACTGCCGTGCTGGGCGTCGTGGAATCCTATGTGCTGGGGCAGTTTCATACCGGTGTAGAGGAGATTGCCAGGCAGGTAGGAGTGCTGCTGGAACAGCTCATTCAATCAGCGAATGAGAGAGGGGCGGGGGAGCCGGTCCGGCAATCGTAATTTTGCTGCCAGGCAGTTCTTGTGCCAGGCCTGCGGGGAAAAGCGCAGACCCGGCCGGACAGTTACTTTTTTATTTTTTCGACCGTGTTTCACGTTCCTGTAGATCACTCATGATCTGTGGGTATTCTTTATCCAGTGTGTAAAATGAATACAGGATGGGCATTATAACCAGGAAAATTAGCGGGACATAGATAAATAGGATTTTGATAGCTGAAGTTGCCGACGCTGATTGTACGGTCAGTGTACCGTCATACCCGGCTGCTCCGATAATAGCCAGCGTTGCTGCACTTGCAATGCCGTTTCCCGCTTTTGAGCCAAAGCTTGTACTGGAATACAGCAATCCTTCGATTCGTATTCCTGTTTTCCATTGTCCGTATTCTATTGTATCGGCTACCATGGCAAATATTGTTGCAGTTGTGCACACCAGTCCGATTCCTTTCACCAGAAAGCAGAACATCAGCCATCCCAAAGTATCCGGGCGCAATAAAATAAGCAGTTGCCCGCATAAGTTAATCAGGCTCCCTCCCAGCGCCAGATTTCTTTTCCCGAAATTCCTGCTGAGCAATGGTGCAAGAGGCATCAGCATAAGCCCCGGGATCAGCATAATTGCATTTAGATATCCAACAACATTTTCATTACCGATGATGTATTTTGCATAATAGGTTCCCATTCCCATAGTAATGGAAAGATTAAAGGAAATGCATATCCAGATAAATACCAGCAATATCCAGTACTTGTTTTGAAAAAGCAGTCGAACTGCCTTTCCGAAGCCAACTTTGTTTTCCTGCTGAACTGAAACCGTAACGCGTTCCCTGGTTTTCCCAAAACACCAAAGTAGAAGAGCCGCCGCCACGACCCCGTAAAGTACGGAAACAAGCACCCAGCTTTTTTGATGCTGGCTGCCGCCGACTGCATTCACCAGCGGCAGAGTGACTACGCTGATTACTAAAGAGCCGACCTGAGACATAAACATCCGGAATACATTAATCGACATTCTCTGGTTTTGATCTCTGCTCATCAGCGAGGTTAAGGTGCCATAAGGCAGATTGGTCATGGTATATACTACAGTTGTTACCAGGTTAAAGGTAATTGCTACATAGATATATTTACCAATTTCTCCGATATTTGGCACCAGAAATACCATTACAGTGGTTATAGCAAGCGGAATAGAACACCAGAGAATCCATGGGCGCGCTTTTCCGTGTCTGGATTTTGTAATATCCATTAAATGCCCCATAAGCAGATCTGAAAAGCCATCCGCCAGCCGGGAAAAAAGCATGATGCTGCCGATAATGCCGGGATTCAATCCTAACGCATCTGTATAAAAGAATGTAACCAGTGAAAAGGTCAGAAAATTAATCAGATTACAGGCAAAATCACCGCTTCCGTATGCTATTTTTTCCCAGATACTTATTTTTTCATTCTTTATTGTTTCCTGATTTCCCGTCATGTTTTTATCCCCCTTATATTATAATAGTCTCTCGGAATCTCTAAGCCAGTAAAATTAAGGCTTTCAGACTCCCTTTTTATTAAAATCCCCCACTTTTTTTGCCAAAACACTTGACAATTCCATCGAAAAAGGCGGTGCTTCGCACCCTTGATCAAACGTATATTTTTCGATTGGAGGCGATTTCTTTGTTACCTGTTAACGCTGGCGGCCATACCGCCTATCAAGACTTTCTTCTTGTTAATCTTCGTAAATATTATCCTGTACCTGATTCTATTTCTCCTTCTACCTGGGATATCATTGATCGTTTTTGGAATCTTGACCTTTCCTTTACGGATGAATTCATGCACGACAAATACTCTGTCTTCGGCCCTAAACCAAGAAATCCTTCCTGTATGCAACGTTCCTTCCTGCTGTCTATTGATTTCAAGGTTTCCTCCCTCACAGATTGGGCTGCACAGCTCAAAATCAATCCACTTTATGCCATACTCAGTGGCTTTGAGTTTGGGGATACCCCTGGCGTCGGTACTTTTTATGACTTCCTTAACCGCTTATGGGATTCTGATTCCGACAATCTCTACCCGCATATCCATCCGTTAAAAGCCAAGGCCAAAAAGCCAAAAACGAAAGGCTCCAAGGCGGCTCCTGTGGAGAAAGTCTCTGTCGAACAGCTTTTGCCGGAACTTGAAAACACCGTTTTTCGCATTGAGAATCAGCCCTATGGCTCCCTCTTTCAGTTATATAAGAGCGAGTTCCTCGAACAGTCCGTCTCCAAAGGGCTCATTACCCCTGACTCCCTTGCACTGGCCGGGGACGGAACTCCGGTTGTCACTTCACACAGGGAACGTAAGCACCGCATCTGCGATTGTGCTTCAAAAGGGATTATGGACTGCAAATGTGACCGCTACTTCTCACAGCCTGACTGCGATATTGGCTGGGATTCTTCCAGAGACTGCTGGTATCACGGCTATGACCTATATATGCTCGTCGCTTCCGATTCTGAGAGCGACCTGCCTGTTTTTCCGCTGCTCTCACCGGCTTCCACTCATGACTCCCACGGATTCCTGCATTGCTTTTTTCGGATGAAATGCTTTCTCTCTGGCTATCACGTCACAAAGCTGCTCCTTGATTCTGCACATGACGCAATGCCCTACTACGAATACTGCAGGCGTGCACATATCACTCCTTTTATTGACTTGAATGAAAAACGCGGAATCAAACTGCCCTACAAGAACGACTTTACTATTGGCAAAGATGGGGTACCTGTGTGCAGGGAAGGCAGACGCATGAACCATGACGGCTCGGAGCTATCGAAACACCGAATAAAATACAGATGCTCGCTTGCCAGCAGGAAATATGGCTGCTCCTGCGAGCACCCGTGCTCCAGCTCTAAATACGGGAAAACCGTACATGTGGCAATGAAAGATAATCCACGGCTGTTCAACCTGCCGCCACGTGACAGTGATGCATGGAAACTTGAGTATAATGCAAGAACTTCTGCGGAACGCTCCAATAAACGTGAGAAACTAGACTTTAAACTAGAAGACGGCAGGCACCGCTCAACTAAGATGTGGTACTGCCGCCTCTATCACATCCTGATGTTACAACATCTGGATGCTTGGGATATGCCTTTTGAATCCGCCCTGAGAAAGTTGATTCTACAAGCAGCATAATCCTTAGATCATTATACACTATTTTCAAGGCATAGCGACAGTTATGTCTGTTTCTCGTACACTTTTTTCTGAATTTTATTCCATCATGGATAATATTTGCTTTTCAATGTTCAGTTGCCAGATTCTCTGACATGCTCAATAAAGATTCCGAGAGATCATTATATATAGGTTTTGCTTACTATGGAGATCAGGGAAATTTGTCCGTTTTCCACCAGATATGTTTCCGCTGTAATATTTTTCCTATTTTCGTAAACCTGCATTGCAATTTCTTCCATGGCCTGATAAATGGTATATTCTTGTTCTCCATCTGTGGCTGTACAGAGCTGGCTGTTTTCCTCATAAAATTCTGAGATTGCCTTATGGCCTGTTAAGGTTTCATCGGTCAAATTACTCAGAAGCACCGCATTTTCAGCAATATACCTCATTGCAGCTTCCGGTTTTCCGGCCCTTAAGGCAGCCTTGTACCCTTCTACCTGCCGCATGGTTTCAGGCGTAACTACCGCCTTTTTATCCGCAGGCTCGACTTTGCCGGTAATACGGTTTAAATTCTTAGAATACCCGGTTACATAAACAGCCTTCCCATTTCTGACAATATAGGTATACACACCCAGCGGAATAATATTACCCGCTTCATGGGCAGACACGATGAAGCGTCCCTGTCCCCGCCGGATTAGGTCCCTGGCCTGTGCCGCCAAATCTGCGCTTTCTGCAATGACCTTAAGTTCTGTTTCCAGTAGCTTCTTTAAATCTTCTTCGCCGTAAATCAACCTGGTATTGCCGTCCATGTTGACAATTGCAATCAGATGTTCGTCATAATCAGAAATTACCGTTTTCATATCGCAATCCTTAAGCGATTCCACATGATGCTTCATTACCGCAGCAGCATCCCTTTCTTGTACTAATTCTTCTTTCTCCATATCCCTTCTCCTTTGCTATGTCCCGTTTTGTGTATCTTGTCCGCAGCTGACAGACTCAGTATATACATTCGAGTCCGCTCAAGCGCAATATCTTTCTTTACTTTTGTAAATAATTCTAAAATTCTGCTGTAAAAATTGGTGAATATAAGCAGGTATTTTCTTGATGTGAAGAAAAACCAAAAAATAATTCACGTATTATTCGGGAGATATATTAAAATTTTTGTTTTTATGCATATTTTTTGTTACAAATATGGATGTTGACTTAAAGTAGACTCTAAATGCTAAGCTGAATTTGTAAACTGTAAACTTTACTTTGTAAAAATTTCAATTTCAGGAGGGAAACAGCGGTGAAAAAACAGAGTGCACTGGAAGTAGTAAATCAACATGGCTTAGACATGGGTAGTGGAAGCGCGGACATTATTTGTGACAGATATACAGATGATGTTGTCGTTTTGCTGAATCTGTCAGAGAAACAGGTTTTTTGCAAAGAGGACATGCTGCCTGTCATTAAGCTTAATTATGAAATGGCAGGCTGTATCCAGTCGGATGAACCCGGGGAGATCGTATTACAAATGGAATGCGGTCCCTATGCCTTACATGTGTTCCGGCATAGGGGCGCAAAGATGCTGGGGGTGGAGAGTTATCTTATAGAAGATGATAAGATTAAATTTGAATCCTGTTATATGGATTTCAGAGATGAAAATTCCCCGGTTAAAAAGCTTCTGCCCCAGACGCTTTCACAGGGCGCAATTGACAGGCAGGGAGAAAAGACACTGGAAGTGATTAACCGGCATGGAAGAATGATGGCAAGCAACGATCCGGATATAATTGCAGCGGACTATACGGAAGATACAACGGTACTTTTTTATCAGATTGGGGAACCGGTAGTGGGACGTGAAGCTTTAAAAGAAGTGATTGCACATGCATTGGTATCAGAATCAGCTGCTAATCCTGAAATTCCCAATGAGATTATATTCCAGCGTGCTTACGGTGATTATGGATTGCATGTATTTAAGAATGATGCGCTTAAGGTTCTGGGAGTGGAAACCTATTTTGTGAAAGATGATAAGATTGCCTGTGAAAGCTGCTATATCCATCATTTTGAGGAATAGCTGATAAAACAATGTGTAAGGGGGCAGAAGATGAAAATAAAAAAAAGTGGAACGACAGCACTTGCAGAAAAAATAGGTGTTGGGGAAAAAATGGCTTATGGAAGCGGAGATATTGCGATTGCACTGGTGAATCTGTTCAGTCTTCCGATTATCTTCTTCTATACGGATACCCTGGGACTTAATGCGGGAATTATTGGTACAATTTTACTGGTTTCCCGATTTGCGGATGGATTTACGGATATTATTGCGGGTTACTTGATTGATCGTACTCATACACGTTTTGGCAAGGCAAGGCCCTGGATTCTGGGATGCTCGATACCAATTGCGGTTTCCGGGATACTGATTTATCTGGTGCCGAATACAGGCGATGTTGGAAAATATATTTATGTTGCCATTACTTATAATCTGGCTACAACATTTTTACTTACTGGTATCAATCTGGCTTACGGTACTCTGAATTCGCTGGTTACGCGTGATCAGAATCAGCGGATGAGCCTGAATGTTTACCGTATGTTCATGGCGCAAATAGGCGCTTTGATTATTAATGCGGCGACTCTCCCGTTAATCAATGCGGTAGGAGGCAGCCAGCACAGAAAAAGCTGGATTATTGTATCTGTTATTTATGGCGTGATTTCGGCAATACTATTTTTAATATGTTTTGCAGGAACAAAAGAACGTGTGGTGGTATCACAGCAGCAGAAAGAAAAAATTTCTATAGGCTGTTCCTTAAAGACTGTATTCCAAAATAAATATTGGATTCTTGTTGTGGTGGCATGGATTTGCATTGCCGTGTTCCAGACGATGACAGGCAGTTTTGGTGTTTACTATGCAAAATATATCCTCGGTAATGAAAATATTGCCGGTGCGCTGGGTGCAGCATTGGTTCTTCCAGTTATGGTCATGCTTCCTTTTTGCGGAATATTCTGTAGTAGATTTGGAAAACGGAATTTTTCGATTGCGGGAAGCCTGATCGGACTGACAGGACAACTGCTGATTTATTTACAGCCTGCATCGGCGGGATGGCTGATTGCATGTACAGTTATCAAGGGAATCGGTCTGGCAGCAGTAGCAGCAACTGTGAATGCGATGCTGGCGGATTCCATAGAATATGGCCAGTGGAAAACCGGTGTCCGTGTAGAGGGGATGGTTTATTCCGGCAGCACATTTGGCGCAAAGATTGCGGCGGGTATTGCCAGTGCAGTTCCGCTGAGTGTTCTGGCGGCGGCAGGTTATGACGGATTAGCAGCGGAACAGTCAGCAAGTGTGCTTGCAGCAATTAAAAATATGTATTTGTTAATTCCGGCAATTGTGCTGGCGTTATTACCAATTTTATATAGCCGGTACAAATTAGATGGAATGTATGATAAAATTATGGCAGACCTGGCAAAACAGGAAAAACTGTCATAAGAAAAGGAAAAGGAAAAATGGATGAGAGCAGATGCAGAAGTTCCCTGGAGGTGTTGATGCATCACATTAAGGTGATTGCAATGGGAAATGTTGATGAGATAATGGAAGATTACGATGAAAATATCATCGGATTCAGCTATGAGGATGATGGTATCCAGTTGATTAACGGAAGTCGTGATTTGCGGGAGCAGGTGAAGCTGGTATGTACAAAGGACGGTACACCGCCGAACCTTGAAAACGGGCCGCTGAAAATTACTTATTTGCAGGGGATCGGGGACTATGCGGTCCTTGCTCTGCACGCTGATCCATTTGACGTATTTGGAGCACATACTTATATTTCCAGAAACGGCAGGGCGGTGTATACAACAAGCTATAACCATCAGCCGCATCGGTTTGTCAATGGTGAGAAACCTGTGCGAGTGGGAGAATTGAGCGAAAGCGGACAACATACGCGAGATGTGTTGGAAGTATATCTGCAGGCTCTGGCAGTGGACAATCTGGAAGAAGCGAAAGCGATGCGTTCAGATAAAACGTTGTTGATTGCGGATTTTGAAAAGCAGATTTTTATCGGAAAGGAAGCCGTCAGTATTTTCTGGGAAAAAGAGAGAAACCGTCTGCGCGCAAGTAAGCCGTATTATATTGTAGATGAAGCGGAAGGACCGCTTGCCTTTCTGGTCTATAAAAATGAACAGGGAATCACCGCGGAGACTTATTTGATCGAAGATGACAGGATTGTATTTGAATCGATTGTTCACCGAGACGGTATTTATACGTGAGTAAAAAATGGACGGAACGGGCAGAAGAGTATCACTGCCGTTTCGTCCATTTTTATGATGAAATAATCTGATGTCAATATTTACTATTGCTTCGTTTCAGTTTCCCGTTCCTTCAGATCAGACATTACCTGCGAATAAATATTATCCAGTTTATATATTTTATATAAAAAGACCATGATTACAATGAAAGCTATCGGTACAACCAGATAGAGCGTCCAGATTGCATTCATGGCGGAAGCGGGCTGGACTGTCAGGCTGCCGTCATAACCGGCGGCGCCGATGATGGACATGGCCGCGGCACTGCTGATGCCGACGCCGATCTTGGAACCGAAGGATGCGCTGGAATAGAGCATACCTTCTATACGGACGCCTGTCCGCCACTGTCCGTATTCAATGGCATCAGCCAGCATGGCGAAGGTGGTACTTGTAATTGCGGCCTGTCCGGCTCCTCTGATACCTGAGCAGATAATGATCCAAAGTGCGGAGGAAGGGCTGATAAACATCAGAAGCTGACCGGCCAGCATGAAAAGAGAGCCGATTAAAGCGGCTGTCCTCTTCCCATATTTTTTGCAGAAAGGGGACATTAACGAAATCAGAAGCAGGCCGGGAAGGGTCTGGACTGCACCGATTAAGCCGGCTACATTTTCATTCCCTATTACATATTTTGCATAATATGCCCCCATGGTCATGGGAATACCAATACAGCCTGCGGCACAGATACCGATAACGCTGATAATTATCCAGCAGTCGTTTTTAAACAGTAATTTTATGGCTTTGCCGAACTTAACGGTTTCTTTTTGCCGGCTGGAAACGGTGACACGTTCTTTAGTCTTGAAGAAGCATAATAACAGCAGGATGAAAGCTGCAATGCCATATACAACGGAAACAATAACCCAACTGCGCTGATGGGTACTTCCGCCCACTGCGTTGACGAAAGGCAGTGTTGCCGCATTAACGATCAGTCCGCCGACCTGAGACATAAACATACGGAAAACATTAATGCTCATCCGTTCGTTCTGATCTCGGCTCATTAGGGAAGTAAGAGTGCCGTAAGGCAGGTTTAGTGCGGTGTACAGAACCGTGGAAATTAGATTATAGGTAATGGCAACATAAACATATTTACCGAAATTACCGGTATTCGGAACCAGGAACAGCAAAACTGTGGTTATGGAAATGGGAATGGAGGTCCACAGAATCCAGGCGCGGGCCTTCCCGTGTCTGGATTTTGTCAAATCCATTATATGTCCCATGAACAGGTCGGTTACACCGTCTGCGAACCGGGAGAACAGGAGGATGCTGCCGATGATTGCTGCGTTTAAGCCAAGCGCATCAGTATAGAAGAAGGTGACTAGGGAAAAAGCCAGCAGGTTAATCAGGTTACAGGCGAGATCACCTCCTCCATAAGCCAGTTTTTCACCCACACTTACTTTCTCATTTTCATCCAGGGAACAGGTATTCTCGCATAGTATTTTTTTACTCATAAATTAATCCCTCCCGGGGACAGTCATATCTATCCTATAATAATTGTCAAAATGCTGTCCCCAATCTAAGATGTGTTACAGAGCCTGGACAGTAGCCGACTCGAACACAATTTTATTGTCACGTACCTGATAAGTTTCTACACCAGACATACCCATGGATGTATTTTTGAAAATATGCAGACAGTATTCACCGTGCGAAGTGTCTGTTGCTTCATCATCCCCTGTCAGCTCCTCCGGGTGTGCAGCCGCTTTCTGCATCAGCTCAGAATGCAGGATTATATCAATCATGTCTCTGATTTCTGCTTTGCCGACAGCGGGTTTATTAATCATGTTGCAAATCACAACAGCATCATCCGCATAATCTTCTGTAATGAAGTCAGGGTCCATGCTGGCCATTGCCCTTCCGTGACGGCGCATCACTTCAACAACCTCTAAATTTTTTTCCATTTTGTAATCCTCCTTTTATACCCCCACAGGGAAAGTTTATAAGGTAATAATAGTATTTAGAGCATACTGGAAGTCAAGACGTCTATTTTGCTAGATAATTTGCTTTTTGAAGGGGGTATTTCGACATGAAAATAAGAGTTGTATAAAAATAATAATAAAAAAGCAAAAAATATAGCAACTGATTATACATTATAGCAATAAAACTAATAGGCGTATTGGTGAAAATAGATAAAAATAAAGAAGAGTATTGCGGTTAAGTATACTCTAACGTATATACTCAAAGAGAAAACTGAAGTTAGTTCATTTAAAAAAGGAGGAATGGGAATTGGAAAGAAACGAAAAACTGAGCTCCAGGGATGCAGCGGCATTGATGGCACATCATATTGCTTCGGTTGCGGCACAGGATGTAGATGAAATCATGTCAGATTATGATGAAAAACTGGTTGCAATCAATAACCTGGACGGAACCCAGCGCCTTATTGAAGGAACAGAACCCTTACGGGAGCAGGTGGAAGAAATGATATCGGCTGTAAAAGCCAATCCGCAGTCAGGGGAACCGGCTGTAGAACCAACCATTCTGCTTTACAGGGGGGAAGGGGACTATATGGTTTCCTCCGGGTATTTTGGAGATCTTGTCCTGTTTGAAGCCTATACGTATGTGGCGCGTAAAGGTATGGCCAGATATGTTACCGGATTTTCCAGAAAAGCGCATCAGCTTCCGCCGGAAGTGATTCCGGTAAAAAAGGATAATGCATCCTTACAGCTGACGGAAACCATGCTGCAGGCATTTGAAAAAAGAGATTTGGACGGCATAATGGAATGTTTTAGCGAAGATGCAAAGATTCTGACTAATCTGACAGAAAACAGTCTAAACGGACAGGAACAGATCCGTGCATTTTATGACGGAATGCTGCGGGATAAGGCCAATCCCAGAAAGAGTAAGCCGCGCTATTCGTTATATGAGGCATTGCAGGAGCTGGTTTACTTTGTTTATGAAAATGAACAGGGAATTACGGAAGAAACCTATCTGACTGAAAATGGGAAGATAATTTTTGCTTCTATCGTAAACAGGGATTTTGTAGAAACAGGGAGGTTATAAGTTATGGAACAGAAGAATGTAAGAGAATGTATGGAGGTACTGACGCACCATATGCGCGTGCTGGCAGGAGGAGACATAGATGAAATTATGTCTGATTATGATGAAAATATGATTGGCATCAGTTACGAGGATGATGGCGTTCAGCTGGTAAAGGGAAGTGAGGATCTTCGCAAGCAGATTGAAATGGTATGCGGACAGGCAGGCGGTCCTCCGGATGTTGAGAACAGTCCACTGAAAATCACCTATCTTGAGGGTCATGGAGATTATGCGGTAATAGCCCTGAGTGCAGAACCGTTCCTTTCCTTTGGGGCACATACCTATATTTCTAAAAATGGAAAGGCAATATACACTACGGGGTATCATCATCAGCCACGCCCATTTACAAAAGGGCAGATGCCGGTAAGGGTAGGTGAACTCAGCGAGAGCGGCCGACATACCCGAGGGATAGTTGAACAGTATCTGAAGGCGCTCCAGGCTGGTGCTATGGAGACTGCAGCTACAATGCGTTCCAAGGATACACTGCTGATGGCGGATTATGAAAAACAGCATTATGCCGGGCAGGATGCTGTTCGTGCATTCTGGGAAAAAGAAGGAAACCGTCTGCGGACTGGCGAACCAGTCTATATTGTGGATGAGGCAGAGGGACCGCTTGCTTTTCTTGTTTATAAAAATGAGCAGGGCATGACAGCGGAAACCTATTTGATCGAAAATGATAGGATCATTTTTGAGTCCATTGTACATAAGGATGGAAAATTTTAATAACATTAAACTGTCTTGGCCGTTACACATTTTGAGATAGGAGCTAATAACATATGACGAAAAAAGAAGAGTCTCTGGCAGTGATTCATCGCCATCTGGAAGAGGCAAAAACCAGAGTTATTGACAGGGTGGCATATAACTTTGCGGAGGATGCGGTTGTTTTCAATAACTTGATAGATACGCCTTTGATAGGCAAAGAAATGATTCGGGAATTTTGTAAGGTTGTGATGTTGCCGGATCCTTATCCGGACTTTGATCAGCATCTGCAGGTACTGGCAATGACTGCAGAAGATGAGTTCGCAAGTATCATTTACCACGTAGATCCGGTAATACCGCTGGGGGTTGATACCTTTCTGATTCAGAATGACCGGATCGCGTTTGAAACTGCCACACAGCTGCGAAGGAAAGGCGTTTATGAAAAAGAAATTGATACCGCCGGAATTATCGCAGTGGAGGACCCAAAAAGTATCCTGAATCGGGAAACGGAAAGCTTTGTAAGGAAGCACATGGATAATCTTTGCAGGTTTGCAATGGAAGAAAATGCAGAGGATTATACAGATGATATTATTTTTCTGACGAATAAGGCAAAGGAAGCTTCCCGGGGAAAAGAGGCTGTGTCAGCCGTGTATGCGGATATGAAGAAGGAAATGGAAAGTATTCCGCTTTGTAAAGCGGACTTCATCATCAAAGTTTACGGTAATATAATTTTGTGCTATGCACAAAGCCCTACACAGGAAGCCTATATAATTGTAACTTGTGTATTGGAAGATGGAAAAATAAAATATGAGTCTGTTTCCGTCAGGAAAGGACTGAAGTAAAAAGATACCCGATCCGGCAAAACCGGACCGGGTATTAAATTTTCTGATGAATCAGGCTCTCAAAGATAGCACGGCTGTCATTGCTGTGAATGGAGGTCGTACCGGCATTCAGGGAGGTTTGATAATACCAGTTTTTATATTGAAGTGTAACCATATGCTGCATCAGTTCATTGATCTGACTCTGTACTTCATCCATATGTTTCTGGATAATACGCAGACGTTGTTCAATTGTGGAATCGCCTTCTTTGACCCAGAGCAGGAACTGCTTAATATCCTTAAGCGGCATGCCGGTTGCTTTAAGGCAGGTCAGTATATCCAGCCAGGCCAGATCTTCATCGTCAAAAATGCGGATACCAGCATCACTTCGCTTTATTGTGAATAATAACCCCTCTTTATCATAATAGCGAAGTGTATGGGGACTGATACCGTATTTGTCGGCAACCTCTGAAATGGTATATGTCATAATAATTTACCTCCTGTAAGTGCCTCTGATTCTATTATTGCATGAGGGAGAGAGAATGTCAATTTTGTAGTAAAACCAGATATGCCCCGCGGATTTGTCCAAAAATCAGGATCATAGACATACAAACAAGGTATATTGTAAATGCTGCCGCCACGATCTGAATCCCACTGCGCCATACCAGTAACGGGGCAGCCCAGGCAGGCCGACGAGAATACCGGTCAGCAAAGTTACGCAGACACTGTAAACACCAAATAACAGAGTAAACAACCCTGTTACGAAGAGGTTTGCTCCCAACAGCTTGGGTAAAGCTACTGAATTGCGGCACTCCTGAGGCAACAAAAAATTCAAAATTTCCCCAGGATGCTTATCTTCTTGGAAAAGCACTTTAGGATGGGTATCATAAGCATTACATGATGTGAGGGAAATAAACCCTCAGAACCTGTCCAGTTCCTCAAACAACCGACGGCGCGCCTCCATGACAACCACAGGCTCTGCAGTGTAATTCCGGAAATCCGTGCAGGCCGGGGAAATGATTTCCTTCCCCCGGCCGGGGAGGACTTCTTCCAAAAGACGGAAAAGCTCATATTCCTCCGCACCGGCCCTCTGTGCTTCATAGCGCATGCTGATCCAGGGACCGTTGGTTCCGGGGTAGATGATGTGAGCGTCTCCGGCTGGCAACAGAGCGCCCTTGTGGGGACAGCAGGCATGATTCCAGATATCACTGCCGATATAGTAATTAAAGCCCCAGTGGAGAAAACCGGAGAGGTGATAACGGGCACCCATCCACAGAAGCAGGCGGCTTACGGTAAGCGGAAGATCCATGCTGCGGTTCATGATGCGTCCGGCTGGAAATGCACAGGTATAAAACCAGATTTCTTCCCCGGCGTCCTGGAGAGTGCGAAAGGCATCCTGCCATTTTTCATAGGTGTCCTGTTTGGGAACCCAGATATCAATGCCGCCTCCCAGATCTGTGGTTTCCACAGCGTCTATGATGGGGACGCCGGGCAGGAATCTGCGGAAAATGCATGCCAGGATACGGTAGGTGCGGGCGTTGCCCTGCTGCGGCTCATCTGCCAGTGCCTGGGTCATCCGGCCTTCCCAGCCGTTTTCCCGGACGATTCCGGCCCAGGCGGTAAAATAACGGCGCAGCTGCAGATAGCCCTCCTGCGTGGTGACACCTGTAGAGGAATCCCAGGCGAGGAAATATTCTTCCCCGGTCCATTCTGACCAGTGGGCAATATGGCCGCCGCACAGATAAGGCGCACCCTCTTCGGCGGCAATGCGTCCTGCGCGCTGTGCAGCGGTAAAATCAAAGCCGGCCAGATGTCCGTTTTCATAAACCGGGCGTCCCGGCGGCAGGAGAATATGGGTGCAGCGCATGTGAAGCTGGGCGCGTACATAAAGCCGGAAAAGCTCCCAGTATTCATTGCTTTCCGGATCTGCTCCATGCTGACGGCCCAGATCCTCATAATCAAAAAAGTTGAGCATACCAAGTCTCGCCTTTTCCAACGAAGGAATGGAGGCGCTTCGGATAACACAGGAAACGGGGATATCAAGCTGTGTATTTCCGATATGGATATGCAGGGTGCCACAGCGCAGGCCGGGCCGGGCATCCGATGCGGCCTGGAAGCAAAGATACAGTGCCAGTCTTGTTCCGGTAAGAACAGCGTCTGCCGGACGGATGGCATCATACACATAAAAAGGAGCTTTTCTTGTAACGAACTCCCGGCAGCTGTCATAGTCCGTTGTAGTCATGAGTGTGGCGGAAGTGTTCTCGTCCACCCCCACAGGGAGAAGTTCTCCTGTAAATAGGGTAAGACCGTTTCCGGCCTCCTGTGTTTCCCATTCCATGGAAACGCAGAGGGCCGTTTGGGACGGCAGGGTTTCGCCAAGCAGCTGAAATGCGGCATGTCCTCCTCTGGCTGTTTCCAGAAGGACCGGCCGTAACGGTATGAATGGGGAATCAGGATAGGTCCATTCCAGGTCGCTGTAAATAGAATATTGCATGATAAAATCCTTTCATTTTGTGTCACCGGCAGCACCGTCATCTTCCGGGGCGGGCCGGATAACAGGAATCAGCAGCGTGACGGTAGTTCCCACTCCGGGAGTGCTTTCGCAGGAAAGGCCGCAGGAAGCCCCATAGGCCAGGTGCAGGCGGTCATTGATATTGCGGATGCCATAGCCGCCCGTTGTCTGGGAAATGCCGCCTAGTCCGGCATCTGCAAAGTTCTCACGGACAGAAGAAGGGGACATGCCGATTCCGTCATCACTTACCACAATACGGATACATTCACCGCAGCGGCAGACTGTGACGGAAAGCGTTCCGGTTTTTCCCTTTTTTTCAAAAATACCGTGGATGATGGCGTTTTCAATAATGGGCTGCAGCACAATTTTTATAATCTGGCAGTCCAGCAGTTCTTTGTCGATATTCCAAACCACATGGATGCGATCGTCAAACCGCATGTTCTGGATTTGTACATAAAGCCTGGCATGCATAAGCTCATCTCCCAGGGAAATCACTTCCTTCCCCTTGCTGAGTGACAATTTGTAAAAACGGGCCAAGGCATTGACCAGGCGTGTGATTTCCGGTACATTGTGTACAATAGCCGTGCAGCTGATAAGATCCAGGGAATTGTACAGAAAATGAGGATTGATCTGAGCCTGCAGGGCTTTCAGCTCCAGATTTTTTATTTCCCGGCCGTAAGCCACTTTTTCTTCCAACAGGCCGTCAATTCGTTCCATCATACGGCTGAAGCTGCCCATGAGCTGTCCGATTTCATCCTTTCCAACCGGGGTGATCCGGGCAGTAACGTCGCCTTGCTCCACGGCATGCATGGTCTGTGCAAGCAGGGACAGACGGCTCAGCGTGGTGCGGCTGATAGCCAGGGCGATGCCGTAGGAGAGGAGACCCACGATAAATACTACCATGAGCATTTCCAGCCGGAGTGTGCGGCTTAACCGGTACACATCTTCATAGGGAAGCAGCACGGCCATATACCAGCCCTCCACGGGAAGGCTGCGGTAAAGCAGATAGGAGTTTTCATTCTGCGCAAGCAGGCTTATCCAGCTGTTTGGCCCCGGATTCTGTTCCTGGCCGATAACGGCTGCGGCAGTTTCAGGGATCCGGCTGCCGGGACTAATGGTATCGGAAGAGGACAGAAGCACCTCTTTCTCCCGGAGAAGCAGGAAAATTCCGTTTTCCGTGCTTTCCGGCTGGCTGATAAGCTGCCGAAGACGCTGTGCCTGCGTGTCCACACGCAGAACGGCCAGAGGCTGCCTGATATCACGGGGATTATAAATGACGCGCATAGCTGAAAAACACTCGTGTCCGCTTTCCGACGGTTCCTCAAAATCACCGGGATAATACCAGGAAGAAGATAGAGCCTCGCCCAGTTGCTGGTACCAGCGGCTGTCCTTCACTTCAGAATCCGGGATGATATCCCTCTGCTGGTTGGAATAAAGATAATCGTTCTTTACATAAAGGCGGATACCGCTCACACCGGAGAGTGTCTTCAAATGATCAAACGTGGTCGCCAGCTGATTGGAATCCTCCAGACGCTGCATATAGGTATAATCACTGGTATCATACGAGGATACCCTGTAAATTATGGAATCCATGGTGAGGATGTCCAGAACACCTTCCAGACGGTTCAGCTCATCCTCCACGGAAGCAGACGTATTATTGAACGCCTTTTGTACGGAGGAAAGCGTCTGTTCCCTTGTCAGCTCATTGAGCCTCCTGATTGCATAAAAAGAAAAAAAGCCCAGCGGCAGAATGATCAGCACAAAATAGATCCAGACCAGCTTGCTGCGCAGGGAACTGTCGGTGATTATTTTTTTCCAGCCGTCCTTCCATATTTTATTCTTCATGCCAATGCCTTTCTCTGTACTGTTTCGGAGTCAATCCTGTTTCCCTGGTAAAAACTTTTGTAAAATATTTTCCATCCGTATAGCCCACAGCTTTCCCCACCTCGTATAGCTTTTTTTGTGTTGAAGAAAGAAGCTCCCTTGCATGTTCCACGCGCAGTCTGGTTATGTACTGGTTGATGGTCAGACCGCTGCTTTTTTTATAAGCTGCGCACAGATAGGTGTTTGTAAAGCCCAGCTCCTGAGCCATATCCTGGACGGTCAGCCCGGGATCGGACCAGTGCCCGGCCAGATACAGATTGACTCTTGTGGAAAGATCCTGCTCTTCAGGTTCCTGTGTGTCGAAATAGACCTCCTGCAGACTATGGAGCATTTCATGCAGCCCGGCCAGTGTTTCCCCGCCCGCCGTGCGCAGGATCAGTTCGTTGCCCAGCGCCGCAGCTGCGGTCAGGTTGCGGCTCTCCGACGCATTGATAAAAAGAAGTATGATGCGGCAGAACAGTCGGCGGATATCCTCCGGCGGCGTTCCCTCACAGCGGTGCAGCTCCTGATAAAGCTGTTCCAGCAGTCCTTCCGTTTCCTTCCTGTCTTTGTGCCGGATGCTTTCACCGAGCCGGGTGAGCAGCACTTCATCGGGAGAATATACCCGGTTGTTAAGTACGGCGTCTTTTACCTGTACACCACGGAAAAAGAGGAGCCGTGGATCCTGCTGCTGCATTTTCCTGAGGTGTTCGGCAATTTCTGTCAGAACTTCGTTAATTTCCTCCAGATTAATGGGCTTTTCCACATAGCTGGCAGCCTTCAGCCGTATGGCCCCCTTCAAATACTCCTTATCGGAATAACCGCTTAAAAATACGAATTGACAGTCTGGCAGTATGCTGCGCACCTCCTGCGCCAGGGCCAGACCGTTCATGCGGGGCATTTTCATATCACTGATTATGATATCCGGCGATTTTTCTCTGACCAGGGCCAGCGCACTTTCTCCGTCCTCCGCTTCATATATTTCGGTAACGCCGTAGCTCTGCCAGGGAATATAGCGGTGAAGAATTTCGCGCGGCATCTTCTCATCATCAACTATCAATACAGAAAAAGACATGTACAATTTTTCCTCCTCTTCCAAATGCTGTTCCAATTCACTTATTTATAATATACAAAAATAATGATTATATCAATGAGAAAAGGATAAAAATGCCCAATAAATATAAAATAGCGTAATTTAATCCCCCTTTCATAATTTAGTCCCGTTGTTTTTCAGGGAACGGTTTGCTACGATAATTTTAACGCAAGAGAGGGGGAAAGGAATATGGATAAAAAAAAGCATCCTTTTCTGTATGATTTAAGTCATAACCGTACAAAATGGCTTATGCTTCTGCCAGCGGCGGTTGCCGTTATCCTGATGTGCTATATTCCCATGGCCGGCATCGTGCTCGCTTTTAAGGAATACAACTATCATGACGGTATTTTCGGAAGCCCCTGGGTAGGCTTGGAGAATTTCCGCTATTTTTTTCAGTCAGGCAAGGCCTTTACAACAACGAGAAATACTATTCTCTATAATATCGCGTTTCTTTTTGTAAATACCTTTCTGGAAATAGTCTGTGCTATCCTTCTTTCGGAGCTGGCAGGCAAATGGTTCAAGCGGATCACACAGTCGGTAATGTTCCTGCCTTACTTTATTTCATGGGTAGTGGTCGGTGCTTTTATCTACAATATGTTGAACTATGAATTCGGTGCAGTCAACACGCTGCTGAGGCAGTTGGGAATGGAGCCTGTGGATATCTATTCCAAAAAAGCACTCTGGCCATTCATCCTGGTTGCGGCCAGCGCCTTCAAGTCGGTGGGCTACGGTACGGTCATGTATCTGGCCAGCATTATGAATATTGACGGGCAGCTGTTTGAAGCGGCGGATCTGGACGGGGCAAATATGTGGCAGAAAATAAAGTATATCACACTTCCCTGCATCCGTCCCACAGTGGTGATACTGTTCCTGCTTGCCATCGGAACTATTATGAAGGGCGATTTTCAGATGTTCTGGCAGGTTACGGGCAACAATCCTATGGTTCTGGATGTGACGGATGTCATCGATACCTATGTAACCAGGTCCCTTTTGAATCTGCAGGAGTTCGGAATGACCAGTGCGGCGGGTCTGTATCAGTCGGTATTTTCGTTTATTCTTGTACTGATTGCAAATCGGATCGTAAAAAAAGTAGAACCGGACTATGCTTTATTCTGACGGATAGAAGGGAGATTTGATAATGGCGGATAAAAGGATTGGGAAAAAACGTCCGGTGGGGCGGGACAGGGTGATATTTGATATTCTGTCACATATTATACTGCTGATTCTGTCGGCTTTGTGTCTTCTTCCGTTCCTGCTGGTGCTCAGCGGTTCCTTTTCCAGGCAGGAGGATATTCTGACAAAAGGCTATCGGCTGATTCCGGTGCATGTAACTACTGATGCTTATAAGATGCTGTTCCGAATCCCGGAGGAGTTGATCAGAGCTTACGGAGTGACTATTCTGGTTACGGTAGTGGGAACGATATTTGGGTTATGGTTCACCAGTATGGCAGCCTATGTTATCTCAAGTAAGGATTTTCGTTACCGGTATCAGGTTTCCTTCTTTTTTTACTTCACATCCATCTTTGGAGGCGGCCTTGTACCATGGTACATTTTCAACACAAAGTATCTGCATTTCCACAATAGCCTGATTGCATTGATACTGCCCATCCTGGTGAATGTAACGTATTTACTGATCCTGAAAAGCTACATGATGAATATCCCGGATTCCCTGTATGAATCCGCAAGGCTGGACGGTGCGGGTGATTTTACAATATATTGGAATATCGTCATTCCTCTGAGCAAATCGGGACTGGCGACTGTAGGGCTGTTTATTGCGCTTGCGTACTGGAATGACTGGTACAATGCGATGCTCTATATGGATGAGGGCAGCAGGAATCTGTATCCTCTCCAGTATTTTCTCAATAACATACTGACAAAGGCACAGGCGATGAATGCCGCCGCAGCCAGGAGCGGAATTCCGGCCAGCGATGTGCCGGGCGAGCCGATGAAGCTGGCTATGACGGTGGTTGCCACCGGACCGATTGTACTGCTGTATCCTTTTTTGCAAAGGTATTTTGTAAAGGGCGTTACGATCGGGGCGGTCAAAGGATAAGGGTAACATTGACAGATGTGTAAGGTCTGTCTAAATTATAAAATATGAACAGGAGGAAAGAATATGAGAAAGGGAAGAAAATTTACAGGCCTGTTGCTGGCAGCAGCCATGCTTGCAGGGCTTCTTACAGGCTGCGGCAGTACAAAGACGGATACCGCGCCGGCAGCAGAAGCACCGCAGCCTCAGGAGACATCCGTGGAAGCGGTGAGTGAAAGCACTGCCGCAGAAGAGACGGAAACGGTCCAGAAGCCTGATACCTCAGAACCTGTAACACTTACCATGTACCTGATCGGTGACCGTCCTGTGGATAATGACGAGGTGTTTGCCAAAATTAATGAACGGCTGCAGGCAGAAATCAACACCACCATTGATGTGAAATTTATGGGATGGGGAGAGTATGAGCAGAAGTATCCTCTGATTTTCGCTTCCGGCGAGGACTGGGATATTATCTATACCGCCGACTGGTGTTTCTATAATGCGCAGGCTACCAAACAGGGTTTTTATGAGATTACCCAGGAGGAACTGCAGAAATATGCGCCTATGACTGCGGAAACCATGTATCCCGATGCCTGGGAGCAGGCCAAGGTAGATGGCAAGGTGTTTATGCTGCCCATGAATTATAAGGAAATCACCGCTTATGTTTATATAGCCCGCGGCGATCTGATGGATAAGTACGATATAACCTCTGTCAGTTCCTTAGATGAGGTGGAAACCTATCTGGATGCGATTGCAAAGAACGAATCCGCATTCATTCCGCTGGATATAGGCTCTGATTATGACAAACTGTTTATGTTTGACCGTATGTGGAGTAAAGTAAACTGGGAATCCGAAGCAAAAATCGGCGGCATCGGGCCCTGGCAGGCAATGGGAAGTACCGGTGAAAATGATGATGCTGCTGTCGTAAAAGGAAATTTTGATCAGCCGGAATTCCTGAATGTGATCAAGCGGCTTCAGGACTGGAGAGACCGCGGCTTCTGGAGCAAAAATGCGGTGGTAAATACGCAGAATAACACTGAGAGCTTCCAGGCAGGAAAGTCTGCGCTGGCCCTTATGAATGTGAATACGGCGAAGAGTATGTACAACAGTATTATGGAAGAGCATCCTGAATGGGATATCCGTGTATTTGATGCACAGGAAGGTGTTCCTGCTGTTGTGAATGCCTATGTTGCCAACGGTATGAGCATTTTCTCCAAATCAAAGCATCCTGATCGTGCGTTGATGGCATTGGACTACCTGCGCAACGATAAAGAATGCAATAGTCTGTTCTGTTATGGAATCGAAGGAAAACACTGGGAAGCGGTGGGTGAGAACGGCCTGAAATCACTTCCGGGCAGCACCAATTATCCTTATGACGGCAACTGCAACTGGGGAATTCGCAATGATACGTACTGGCGTACTATTGACGAAGGGGGGATTCCGAATCTGGCGGAGCTGAACGAGGTATGGCTTGCTACTGCAAGAAGCGGCCGGTATCAGACCTTTGTTTTCAATGATGCTGAAGTGAAAAATGAAATTGCGGCCATGAATGAAATCTTCAATTCGGAATATAAGCTTCTTGGACTGGGCTTTACAGATGATCCGGAGGGAGACATCGCCAAGCTGCGTGACAAAATGATGGCGGCAGGCGCGGAGAAGGTTTACTCCGAGGTACAGAAGCAGGCGCTTGAGTTTCTGAAAAATCAATAAGCCCCTGAAGAAACAATAAAAGGCAGGAAAAGCATTTGCGGGGCGGTTCCCGGTGAACCGCCCTTTTCAGGAGGTATTTAAATGCATCAAATTGTTGGAGCGGACCTGCGGATATGCGCGGAGGCCGATGGGAGTATAAAAATAAACCGGGGAAATGTTGTGTGGGTTTCCCGGAAAGATCATGTTTCCGGCGTGGAATTAACGGATGGCAGCTTTGTTCCTTTGAGCGCGGCAAAAACGAGACTGGAAACACTGACGTGCGGGACAGGGGAAGGACTGCGCTGGACCTGGGAAGGAATTCCCATGCCCGAAGGACAGGAGCCGCTTTGCCTGGCGGGAGAGCTTCGGATAGAAAATGAATCGGGGAATCTGCTTTTTACCCTTCTTCCCATCAGGGACGGTATACTCAAGGCAGTGCACTGGCCAGCTGAACTGCAGCTTTCTGAAGAAAGCAGTGAGGGCTGCACCGTTCTGCCGATGATGCAGGGAGTCCTTCTTCCCGATCACTGGCCTGGAGAGGTAAAAGGAATAGAACCGCCCTGTTTTCTGGAAAGACACGGTTATATGCCCTGGGTTGGCCGTTATTGTGAGAAGGGCGGCTGGATGGCGATTGCGGAGACACCCTGGGATGCCGGCTATGGGCTGGAACATCCGGCTGGAGGTCCGACTCGGCTGGACTGGGTATGGCAGGAATCCATGGGGTATCTTTCCTATGGAAGACGGCTTCGTATGATTCTTTTTTCAAAATGTGATTATGTAACGATGTGTAAAGAATACCGTTCCTATATCAGGGAAAGGGGAAGCGGCAGAACGCTCCGGGAAAAAGTGGAACGCAGTCCCAAAATCCTTGATTTATTCGGAGCGTCCGTTATTCATACAGAAATCCGGTATGAGGCAAAGAAGGAGGCCGCCTGCTATGACTGGGAAAACCCGGAGAAAAACAGCCGTCTGACTACCTTTGAGGAACGAAGGAAGCAGTTGAAGGCGCTGCATGACAGGGGGCTTGAAAAGGCCTATGTACATCTGGACGGCTGGGGAAAAGCAGGGTATGACAGAGAACACCCGGATATTCTGCCTCCCTGTGAAGAAGCGGGAGGTGCGGAGGGGCTCAGGAAGCTCTCCGGGGAATGCAGAGCATTGGGATACCGGTTTGCCCTGCACGATCAGTACCGGGATTACTATACGGACGCAGATACTTACGATCAGAGCCAGGCAGTTATGCTGCCGGACGGCAGCAGGCCAGGAGAATGTACCTGGACCGGGGGAAAGCAAAGCTATCTGTGTGCGGGCCTTGCATCATCCTATGTGCGCCGGAATTACAGAAGGCTTGAAAAAATGGGAATCTGTCCGGATGGAGCATATCTGGACGTGTTCAGTGTGATGCGCCTGGATGAATGTTTTGATCCGATGCATCCTATGACACGCAGGGAATGCAGTGAATACCGGAACGAATGTTTTCATTATATTGAAGAGCATTACGGTATTGTATCTTCGGAGGAGCCGCTGTCTAACACGGTTGATTCCCTTGCCTTATGCCATCATGCACCTTACCCCACATCGCCTACCCTTGCCAGGGGATATGCCAGGGGAATACCGGTGCCGCTTTTTAACCTGGTGTATCATGATTGCATTCTGACACCATGGAATCTGGCGGAAGGAGAAGAATCGGTAATGCCGGACGGAAAGAGCGGATTCCTGTATGCCCTGCTGAATGGGGGAATGGGCTATCTGCCGATAGAACCCAGTGACGAAGAATGGGAAAAGGCGGGAATTGTGGCACGTCTTCACTCTTTGGTGGCAGATCAGGAAATGGTTCTGCACGAGTTTATGGACGGGACCGGAGAACGGCAGAAAACGGTCTTTGCGAATGGGATTACAGTTGAGGTGGACTTTATGAAGGGGAGCTATCGGTTTGGGTAGCTCCCCTTCATGTGTGTCTTTCATGTCTGGCCTGACTAATCATATCAAATTCCCGACGCTTGGACTATTTTCAATATAATTCCGGATTTCCTGTTCCTGATAGTGCAGGAAACTGCTCCACATATCAGCAAAAGCATCAAAATTCCTGTCCCTTAGTTTGTTTACAGCGTTTGTAACAGCGGAGCTGTATTCGTAGTCAAGCCCGTGTTCTTTTAACCGCTGCAATGTAATCGGGTACCCACAGGCCAGCAATTCTTTTACCTTGCAGTAACATTCACGAACCATGGCACAGGTACAATGTTCAATAATAAAAGTAAGATAAATATCAATAATAAGATAACTCTTTTTTTCATCCTGGCTATGTAAAAGCTGCTGAACAAGCTGTGTCAGGGCATCCGCCGAAACTGCCTGCAGAGTAAAAACAGAAACAGTCCGGGCTGTCAGTGACAGAAACTGTAGGCTTTCCAAAAAGATTGCCAGAACACTTTGTATTTCAGGCCGTGTAAAATCAATTTTCTCTTCAGATATACAAACCAGAGTCCCTTTTCCGTGATAGGACTTTACAACACCTAAGTACGTCAGAATCTGCAGGGTTCTGCGTATGGTTGATACGGCAACGCCATATTGTTCTGCCATTTGCGGAAGGGAAGGCAAATAACTTCCAGGGGGATATTTCCCTCTGATAACCGTGATAATAATAGAGGCAGTGAGAGAATACCGTAACTGCGGACGATTTCTGTAAATATTCCATTCAAAGGGGATGGGGTTCTTTGGTATCTCAGGATATTCTGAACGCGCCTTTTCGAGGAATGCAAAAAGTCTATCTGTGGCCTGTTCGTATTCTGCAATATATTCCTTTTTCAGAGAAGCTATAACTTCATCATTCGTCAATCCGCCTATTTCCTGGCTTATATCCTGTACATTCCGTTCTTCTGCTAAATATGGAAAACAGATATAGCGCACCATTTCCCAGTAGAGATTCAGCAAAAGCTTATTGTTGAGAGAAGATAGAACTACAATATAAAGTTCCACAGGCATGAATAACGTATCAGATACCGGCTGCATTAATTCCTGACGGAGCCGGTCAAAATCTTCATTCTTCCATTGCTGTAAAGCAGCTTCCCAGAGAGGCTCAATTAACAGAAGGCCGCCCATGCCCACATCTCGCAGGCCTTCTTCCCGGGGAAGAAAATACTGTGCAATATTTTTTTTAATTTTGGCAGGCCCTGCTTTGTAAATAACCTTCGCAGCTCTGGCGGCTTCTATCCTGATGTATTTGTCTCGTTCCAGCTGAGCCAGTGCAGCGCGGACTGTTGGGATGGCCAGACGAAAGTGGGCACAGATTTTGGGCATAGACGGTAAAGAATCGTTATTTGCATAATAACCAAACCGGATTCTTACAGAAAAATAATCGTATACAAGTTTATAAAGTTCATTGCTGGCTTTCATTATTTCACCTCACTCAATTTTTATTCTATCATGTCCTTGGAGGGTACGCCACTGTTTTAGTTAGGTATCTTTTGAAAAATAAAGTATTTAAATAGTAGAAAAGATTGCACAGTCAGTCGTTGCATGCTAAAATGCAATTAGTATGTGAACAGAGATAGACCTGATGACAAAGCATAAACTTGTACCGGATTCAATGGAAAAGAGAGCGGATATATGATTGTTTCGGGTACCCTGGCAGTGCAGTTGGAGGACGTCCAAAGAGGCCAGACAAATGCTGAAAATCGATGGAGGGAACGGTATGAAATACAAAAAGTATATCAGTCTGGGAATGATTTTTATTCTGCTTCTGCTGGATATGGGATGTCGGCCGCAGGCGGACGGTTCAGAACAGCCGGCCGCACAGAAAATAGAGATATCAATGATGTACCCCATGAAGCTCAGTCATTTTGAGGCATTGGTGGAGAAAGAATACCCGGAAATAGATTTACAGGTGGAAATGACAACTACCGCGACGATGAACGGGGACAGTGAGCGGCGTCTCAGAAAAGGACACGGCACGGATCTTGTGGTTACCACAATGCCCACGGGAGAGGTAAAGGATTACGTGATGGACGTAAGCGCGGAAGAATTCGCGACCAGTTATCAGGGAAGTGTTGCCAGCCCTGTAATGATTGAAGGCCAGACACGTTACCTTCCGCTTCCGGGACAGTATACGGGTTATATCCTTAATAAAACGTTAGCGGCAAAGCTGGGGAAAAAGCTGCCTGAGTCGAATGAGGATTTAACAGAGCTTTTCAGGGCAGGGAAAGCACAGGGAATAGGTATCGGAGAAGACGGGGTGATGTTTGGCCTTACTACGGTATCTGCCTCGTCCATCGGTTCTTATATTATAGGAACACAGGTCCCGGATTTCCTGGGTACGTCAGAGGGAATTAAATGGATGGCTGATTTTGAAGCCGGTACCGCCGGCTTCAGTGATGTATGGGACAGCAGTCTGGATCTGCTGCTTGAATGGGTCAGTGAGGGGTATCTGAATGCAGGTTCCCTGTCCCTTCAAACTAATAATGCCACGCCAATTGAAACAAGAATGCTGAATGGAACCTTGCTGCTGGCTCATGGAAACGTACAGCTGTTTACAAAAATAAGCAGCCACAGCAATGAATATGAATATACAATGCTGCCGTATTTAAGTGATAAAGGGAATTCCCCCTGGGTAACTTCCAAGCCTGACGGGTATGTTGGAATAAATAGCCTGCTGGAAGGGGAAGAAAACAAAGAAAAGCTGGATGCCTGTATCCATATTCTGGAGCTGCTGTCAACACAGGAAGGACAAGAGGCGTGGATGGAAGATACATCGGCATCCAATTCCTATTTATCAGATTTTGAATCGGGAGAGAGTGAAGTGGCAGAGGAAATTGCTGCCTGCATCAATGATGGTTATATTTATGACTTGCAGTTAACATCCAATATCATTCAGTATTTTGGAAAAAATATGGCCTTAGTACTGGATCAAAAAATGCAGTTGGAGGAAGCACTGGCAGCATTGGATGACTATTGCCGGAATGGTTCGGAGGAAGTGGATTATGACCAGTCCATCGTAGGGAGTGTGGCCGGTGATCTGATTTATGAAAATTATAATACGAGAAGAGAAGAAACCACGCTTGGCAACCTCATTACAGATGCTGTAAAGGAATACAGCGGGGCCGATATTGCGGTTGTCAATGGAGGCGGAATCCGTGCCAGCTTATATAAAGGGGACATTTTGGGGGAGGAGCTGAATGCGGTGTGCCCGTATCCCAATAAGATAATCTTAGTGGAGGCTAAGGGATCGGTTATTGTGAGCATGCTGGAAAATGGTATTTCGCAGACCGTAAGGGAGGATACGCTTCCCGCCGGCCGTTTTCTTCAGGTATCGGGTTTATGTTATTCCTATAGACAGGCAGATGAAGAGCAGCCTTCAAAGCTGTTATCCGTTACGTTAGAGGATGGTTCCGCTTTGGAACCGGATGTATGGTATACCCTGGCCATTACCGATTATATGGCCGGGAGCGGAGGGTATATTGATAATAATGGGGATGGATTTACAATGCTGAATCTTTACAGTGATTCTTCGCCGAAAGCAGAAAATATAAAGCTTATCAGGGAGACAGGTGCAACATATGGCGATGCATTGAGGGAATATTTCCAAAATCATAAGGATGAACCGGTGAGTGCGGAGCTGGAAGGCCGCATTACGGTTGTAGGTGATTACGATGATTGAAACAGTAAAAAAAATAAAAAATAACAGAGGATATGTTATTCTGTTTTTTATTGTCATGGCAATAGCCTGTGCATTTTCATTTATGTGCTTAATTCATACTTCCTCCAAAGCTTCACAGAGAGCCGGCCTGGAGATGGATACCCTTTACCTGAAGGAGTTGACAACTCAGACAATCGGACATTTTCAGACCGGGATCAGCAGCCATTTTTCCCAGTTAAGGACCTCGGCTGCATCAATCAAAGAGGAGGATCTTACAAACGAGGATACTTTGGCCGCATATTTTAAGAGAATACAGGAGTATAACAACTTTAATTTTTTTGCATTGGTGGATGAAGAAGGCAGATATTATTGTGTTGAGGGCGTTTTTCCGGCGGCCTCCAAAATCCGGTTTCTGGGATTTTTACTGGAGGGACAGAAGGATCTGATTTCTTATAACGAAACCATCCTGGGTGAGGATATGATTTTGCTTGGGGAGCCTATTGAGCCTGTTTATTTCAGAGGGAAAAAGATGGTTGCCGTTTTGGCGGGAATGGATATCAGCGTTCTTAATGACCAGCTTGCCCTGAAAAGAGAAGATGCGAAAACTTACTCCAGCATGATTGAAAGCAGCGGGAAATATATTGTAAATAACAGCTATAACAGTGAGCTTTCTCAAAGCACAAATGTACTTTCAAAGCTTGAAAAATATGCTGTTTTTTTGCCGGGGTATTCTCTGGAGGAGGTCAGGGAGGATTTAAAAAAGGGGGAAGCCGGCCTTGCCGCATACTCAGTGGAGGGACAAAATCAGTACATGTACTATGCTCCCATTCAGGGAACAGACTGGTATCTGCTGACAATCATACCTTACGAGGTGGTTAACTCCATAATCAATGTACTTATCAGCAGTCTTAACAGAAATGTAATTATCATGATGATATTCATATTAGGGCTGCTATCTTGTTTGTTCCTGTTTTTTTATACACACATGAATAAAGATGAAAAAAAACTTCGCATTGCCAAGGAGGCGGCGCAGAAAGCACGTATTAAAGCGGAGAATGCCAATCGGGCAAAGAGCGAATTCTTAAGCCGCATGAGCCATGAGATCAGAACGCCCATGAATGGGATTATTGGAATGGGTACAATTGCCAGGCAGAATCTTGATAATCCGGCCAAGGTTGAGGAATGTCTGAAAAAGCAGGCATTGTCATCACAGCATTTATTGGATTTGATTAATGATGTCCTGGATATGTCTAAAATAGAAAGCGGCAGAATTGAACTGAGAAATTCACCCTTTAATTTCAGGGCTGCGCTGGAAGGGCTTGTAAATATATATTATGCGCAGGCCAGGACGAAAGGAATTGAATTTGAAACTGTTTTAGCCGGAAAGATTTATGAACGGCTGATGGGAGATTCCCTGCGTCTGAATCAGATCATTTCTAATTTGCTTTCAAACGCAATGAAGTTTACACCGCCGGGTGGCTCAGTTTGTTTAAAAGTAGTATGTGTTGATGAAAAAGAGGATGAGGTGGTTCTGCGGTTTGAAGTCAGTGATACCGGCTGTGGGATTGCGGAGGAGAATTACGAGAAAATCTTTGAATCTTTTGAACAGGAAAACTCTGATGTGACGAGTGTTTATGGAGGGACAGGTCTTGGCCTTGCAATTGTCAAACGTTTTGCAGAGCTTATGGGCGGCAGGGTCTGGATCCGCAGCCAGCTGGGCAGCGGCAGTACCTTTTTTGTGGAATTACCTATACGGAAAACAGGAGAGCAGCCGGAAATTCCGGAATTTGCGGATATGAAGGTGCTGGTAATAGATGATAATAAGGAAAACGGTGACTATGCTTCAGCCCTGCTGGAACGGGTTCATGCACGTGCCAATTGGGTAAATAACGGCCTGGATGCCATATCTGCGGCAGAAGCTGCGTACAGGAAGGGCGAAGGGTATGATATATGTCTGATAGACTGGAAAATGCCCGGTATAAACGGCGTGGAAACGGCGATTCGTATTCGGGAACGGCTTGGGGAGGCAGCGCCTGTACTGATGCTTACCGTATATGACGAAACTGAAGTGGAGGGCGACGTTTCCCGGGCGGGTATAGCATATATTATTACAAAGCCTTTATTCCTTTCAACCATAGCAGAAGGCTTTTCAGCTTTTGGAAAGGCACAGCCGGTCCCGGACGCTCTGCACTGTCCATCCGTATTCGATTTCCAGGGACAGCATATTCTGTTGGCGGAGGATAACGAAATTAATTCTGAGATTGCATGTGAACTGCTTGCTGCAACGGGTGCTGTGACAGCGACGGCCCGGAATGGGGAAGAAGCGGTTTCGCTTTTTGAAAAATCATCTCCGGGGGATTTCGCTTTGATTTTGATGGATGTGCAGATGCCGGTAATGGATGGTTATGAAGCGACAAGACGAATTCGCGGACTGAACAGAGAGGATGCCAAATCAATACCTATCTTTGCCATGACAGCCAATGCTTTTGCAGAGGATGAGGAGAAAAGCCGTTTGGCCGGGATGGATTCGCATATCACGAAGCCGTTGGATGTAAAAATACTTTATTCACAAATTAATCTGTTTTTGACAAAACGCAGTAAAAATACATTGTAAAAGGCGGAGGCATTAGTTACAAGTGAAAAATTTAAAAGTATCGGAAAAGCTTATTATTTCATATGCATTGATCCTGGTGTTGCTTTCAGTCGGCAGCGTTTTGAGTATAATGAATCTGAGAAGTCTGGGAAAACAGATAGAAACCTTTTGTGACGGGCCTTTTATTGTCAATAATAGTGCCAATATTGTAAATACAAATTTTGAGAGGATGCAGAAGTAGGTTTATCGTGCAATTTCCAATTCGGATCCGGATATCAATGATGAAGCGATTACTGCCGCAAGGGAATCCGCATCTGTGATTAAGGAACAACTGCCTGTAATAGAGAAACATTTTCTTGGTGACAAGCAAATCATTGAGCGTTTGGATACCGCTTTTTCTGAGCTTGAACCAATGCGCGAATATGTCCTTACGCTGGCTGGGGCGAATAAGGGGGCGGAGGCCGCCGCCTATATGGAAAATAATAATATTCCCGTCATAGAAAAAGCGCAGACGGAATTGGATCTCCTCATACTCACAGTATTACGCGGCCGGTTGGCCAGCTGAAAAGGGCAGCCCATAATCTGGTGGAGGGCAGGCTTTCTGAGGTGCAGATTGAAAAGGCTTTTCTGTTGTGTCCAGGGAAATACGCGGACTGGCGAATCAGGCGACAGCCGCTTCAAAAAGCACGGCATCTTTAATTGAAAACTCATTTAAAACCATTGAAAACGGGAAGAATATAGCGAATAAAACGGCAGATTCATTATCAGAGGTTGTAGAAGGTGTGGAGCGGGTGACAGGGTCACTTAATTCTATTACAGCCGCATCTGTAAGGCAGGCCGGAGCGATCAGCCAGATTATGCTAAATGTGAATGAGATCTCCGGTGTTGTACAGACAAATTCAGCAACGGCGGAGGAAAGCGCGGCTGCAAGCGAAGAACTATCGTCACAGGCATTGCTCCTGCATCATCTGTCAGAACAATTCAAATAGAAGGAGCTGCCGGAGAATCGTTATCGGGCTGTCCTGAAAACGTAATTCAGCGAGAAACTATAAACAAGCATTCTGAATAAGCTCGCTTTTTGGCGGGCTTATTTACTTGCTTATGAAAAAAACAAGAAGGATGTTATTTCAGCTGAATAATTACATCCATCCCTGATTTTTCTAATGCATGAAGAGTTCTCCTGATTAACTTTTCTTGATTGATAACAGAGTAGTAATCAGCTCCCAGGTCATGATAAGAAACTTTTTCTTTTAGTATATGATAGATAGCGGTTAACATGGTATGTGCAACTGCTATCAAAGCCCTTTTTCCACCTCTGCGTGCAGCGATTCTTTGATAACGGAGTAGAGATAACTTTGTTTGTTTCGTATGGCAGCACGGGCACATTCCACCAGTGTTGCTTTCAAATATTTATTCCCTTTCCGTATCTGCGTACTCATCTTTTTCCCAGCGCTTTCCTTACATTCTGGCACAAGCCCCGCCTATGAGCTGAAAACCTTCTGCTGGTTCACTTAAAACAACCGGATCTGTTTCTCCAGATATGATTGCCTTTAAAATTGCCATACCGCTTTTTCCGCTGATATCGGTAATCACACTGCCCGGCTTAACATTACAACCTTCCAACACAGCCTGAATTCGGTTTAATTCAAGGGAGCGTTCTTCAATTATTTCCTGGCGGTAACGGGTTATCTCCCGCAGTTCTCTTTGTTCCCGGTTTGTTATGTAATTTGCTTTTACTAACCCATGTCGTACCAGATCAGCAATCCACTCTGCATCCTTCACATTCCTCCTTCGCATAAGCCGATGCAGCTCCTTGCTTAATTGTTGGCTGTCCTGCGTCCTCATCAAAACCCGATGGAAACAAAAAGTGGTACACCTAAGGAGCTGAAAATCAGTCTGTCGCACGGGCTTGGAAGCACCAATCCCCTTCCGACCTTACTCGGCACCTTTAGTATACCACTACTCAGAGTATAGTCAGTATCCAGTTTTCATTTACTGTAGTGAGATTTTCTCATGATGATCTGTCGGAAAATAGCAGCCCCTTTGTTTGCCGTTAAGAAGGACTTTATGACTGTAATTCCCGAATCAGTTCTTTTATCCGGGATATAATTTTTATCCGGCCGATTCCGGTATAGCCGGCTCGTTCCGCAATGTGCAGCAGATGCTCATGACAGAACAGAACAATATCAGGCTCTGAAACTTCAAAAACAGCAAAGGGAGCCGTTGTATGGACAAGGAGCGCTCTCTGCCGTTCCCTGACCATTAAGGTCCCCTCATTGGATACAGAATCAGGGAGCGGGATAAAATGATAATTCTCACAGGTTTCAAGGAGCCTCAGAATGTTCTGCAGGTGCAGAATATAGAGGTCAGGAGTATAAAAAACAGGGTTTGTTTCTCCGCCGAGGGACAGAATAACAGGAATCTTTCCCTGACGTATTGTTTCAACATCAGGCAGGCGGACGATGTCTATCAGACCATATTTTTCCCACTTCTTTTCAATTAATGCCATTTCCTGCTGATACAGGGCACTGAGCTTTTTCAGATTGGGTTCCTTTATTCTGCCATAACAATATTCTACCAATTCAGGAGGTGCTGTTTCAGCGGAGAGTGAAGAAACCCTTTGGATGCGGGCCCCGTTATCTGTCAGGAAGCGGGTAAAGCAGCGCATTAAATCCTCCGGAACCGTGTGGGTATGCAGCATCGGCTGGCAGAGTGCTAAAAGATCTTCAAATTCTGCGGCATAAGCCTGGGAAAGCCGCCAGTCGGTAGTCAGGAAGGAAGCGTGGACGGAAGTTATTCCTGCGGAGGAATTGGAGGTTAAAGCGATTTCGCCGGGCATGATCATGAGCGTCCGCCTGTGCATGTTATCCCGCATCCGGGGATAGTAATAAGCCGACACCTTGCCGGTCATATATAGAGGAAACCAGCGAAGCAGGGAATCAAAAGCCTGCTCCACCCAGGTGGTTGGAGGGATGACCTGGATAATCTGAAACCCACGGTTTATCAGTTCCATGATCCAGTTTTGCAGTAACCCGGCATAACCATATTCCTCCGTAATCCAGTTGTCTGATTCATCTGCGAAAATAAGTACATTACCAGGTTCCTCCAGAGAAAGCAGATGAAGATAAAATGCACGCGCAGCCGCCCTTTTGCCTTCATTTCCATAGTATACTGAATTCTCTGTGCCAAGCCGGCATGACTCCTGGGCAGGAGGTGTGCTTACTGATTCCAGGTTGAACGATTCAAAAGTACGCATAAAGTGTCCAACTTCATCTGCCTCCCCGCAGAGCCAGTAAAAAAGGATATCTGCAAGCTGTTCCTTTTTCATGGTGTAGGCCTGTCTGATGCCCAGCATTTCCGAAAGGGCCTGACGCTGATACTCTGTGTTGCTCCGTTTGGAAAAGTATTGTGACATAACCTTGATATGTTCACGGTTTCTGGGAAGCCGCCGGTTTCCCCGCCGGAGCCGGCTGATCAGGGAGGGATCGACCTGAAGCTCCTGTGACAGCATACGGTTGGAAACCTGAGTCAGATCCATTAGAAAGGTTAGTTTTTCGTAAAACTGCATGACTTTACCTCCTTTAATCCAAGTATACACTGATAATGAATTGAAAACAAGACAAGTGTCACATTTGATGACACAAAAATGGCAATGACAAATGAGTTTAGAACGTTGTTATTTTGCCAGTTTATAATTATACTAAAATAATAATCGTAATTATATAAATTATAGTTAATAGATAAGTGGTTAAATAGTGCGTTATATAGATAGCTGACGTAAATAAAATTATTTTTTGTTAATATTTTCTGCGGGAAACAGAGATGCTTTTATCTTTTAAGGGAAAAATGGGCATAGCTGTAAAGGGGTTGTACTATAAACCGGAAGTTTTTTGGCACTGTTTTTTACTGTTGGAAAACCGATTGATTGCCCATATTGGAAAAGCAGCTTTGTACAGGGGCTGTTTTTTTAGTTATGGGAAAAGATACCATATCCGGAAGCTGTGCTTGTAACGGCCAGGCTTCAGCAGGCAGGACAACGGTATCCTGATTTGGGAGGATAATACATATGAAAGAGAAAAAGAAAAGTCAGGTGACGGTTTCCGGGATTGTGGGAATTGTGTTGTGCATTGTTTTTATTCCTATCATAATAATCAATTTAATTTTGATTATAGGAAGCTACACAAGTCCCGAAGAAATACCGGGAGTGCTGGGGTTCAGGCCGGTTATCGTTCTTTCCGGCTCTATGGAGCCGGCGATTCAAACGGGGGATATGATACTTCTTCATAAGGCGGACAGCTCACAGCTGAAGGAATGGGATGTGATTTGTTATCTTGTTTCCGGCAAAGCAATCACGCACCGCATTGTGGAAATTACAACAGGGGAGGATGGGCAGACCCGCTATATTACGCAGGGAGATGCCAACAATACGGCAGACCAGCAGGCGGTAACTGCAGATCAGATACAGGGAATCTGGAAGGGGATCCGTATAGGCGGCCTGGGGGATTTTGTCATGTTCATGCAGAGCACTACTGGCATGATACTTTTTATCATTTGTCCCTTATTGCTTTTTATTCTCTGGGATATATGGCGCAGATGGCGTCTGGACAAAGCGGAGGCGGCGCGGACTGCCGAACTGGAGGCTGAGCTTGCCGCCCTGAAGGCCAACAAGGCGGAAGCAGACGCTGACAGCAGGGAAAAGGAGTAAACCAGAATGCACCCGTTCCTGTGCGGGCACAGAGCAGAGGGGCGTGTTTATACATAGCCAGGCAGAATGTCTGGGTGCAGAGTGCTGCAGGCACACGGGAACCGTGCCTGGATGAGGCCATACATGGTTCCCGAATAAAAGAGAAAGAAGGGACAGTAAATGATGAAAAAAAATCATGCAGCCCGACTGGGCGCCCTGGCACTGGCGCTGACACTGGTGTCTACCTGTTTGATGGGAGGGACGTTGGCTAAGTATACTACCACGGTTACAGGGACGGCTACGGCTACGGTGGCGGCGTGGAGTTTTAAGGCAAATGGGCAAACAGAGAAAATTACTGAGATTAAGTTGGGAGATACCTTAAGTTATAACGCAAAGGATATAATGGGGAATGTTATTGCGCCTGGTACTGAAGGGAGTTTTGATATTAAGCTGGATGGTAAAGGGAGTGAAGTTGGTATTGCTTATGCTATTAAAATTGCTCAAGCTCCTTCCACTGTGAAATTACCTTCAAACTTAGTTTTTTCCACAAAAGCAATTACGGCAGAAAACACGGGAAAATCGTTGGCTGATTTGTCAAGTGAGCCCGACTCCTCATTAAGTGGAAAAATTGATTATAACAACACTAATATGGAAAAAGCGATAACAATTTATTGGAAATGGCCTTATGTAACCGGAACTGGGGAGGCTGAAACTAGTAATAATGTAAAAGATACAACAGATAGTGATAAAGGGGAAATAAAGCTTGATATTACAGTTACCGGAACTCAGGTAGAGCCTTCTAAAAACTCAGCATCCTAATCATGATTGGTAGGTAGAGAAGATACTTCTGCCCTCTGTGCCAGGGCAGGATTTCCCGGGGCTTTCAGCCCCCGGGAAAGAATCCGCTGTTAAGCGGGTTCTTTCCCAGAGGCTGAATTGTCTGCTGCTCCATAAAAAAAGGAGGAAACATAAACTATGTCACAACAGCAAGGGATAACACCTCCTTATCCGGAGGAAAAAGAAAATAAAAAAAAGAAACTCCGTTGGCTGCCGGTCCTTTTTTTGCTGACCTTTTTAACCTCCTGCATAGCAGGCTACATCCTTGGCAAAAATGCAGGATCGGTGCCCACAGGACAAATTATCGATACCATTCTTCTGAGTCCGGAAAAGGAACCGGAGAAAAAAACAGAGACGATTCTCCATCTGTCAGGCCAGGCTGTTTATAACAATGGTACCCCGGCGGCAGGGCGGACGATGGAACTGCACAGTACACCAATAAGGACCGTTACGGATGAAAACGGTTTTTTTCTGTTTCCTAATGTTGTGGAAGGCGAACACACGGTTTCCGTGCTGAATGAAGACGGTACGGTTGCGGCACAGCGGGCTATTTCCCTGAGCAGGGAAGACAGTATTGCAGGTGCGGACGTTGTCCTGCAGGACAGCGGTTCCTATGTGATCCAGCTGTCGGTGAATGTACGGCTGCTGGAAATCACGGTTGAATTGGATGGAGAAGAGCTGTATATCAATCCGGAAAGGCTCACCTGGGCTTCCTCCGACGGGATGGTAACTACGCCGGCGGGAACTGCTTCGGCAGCAGAACGCCCTGTAGTAACGCCCTGTGGTAATGTCTGTCTTTCAGATGGAACTATCGTTTTTCCGGGTGGAAAAGAAATTCCGGTGGCGATTATTCTGCCGGATGATACCGTACTTTTTCCAAAAGAACTGACAACTCTTAATGAGGGTGCAAAGGTACAGCCGGACGGTGTTGTGATTCTGCCGGATGGCACGCAGATTTATCCGGGGGGAATTGTAGTAACCCCGGACGGTGAGAAAAAGGAAGCGGGCAGCAGCGGCCTGATTGTGGAGGACGGCACAGCGGTTCCTATCGGGGGCGGAGCTTCCCCGGCGCAGCCAGATGAAAGAACAGACGCTCCCAAAGCGGAAGAACCGGGATCAGAGGGGAAGATTACGGATAAGCCCCTTATACCCGGGGAACAGGAGGAAGAGCTTCCTTCTGACGGACAGGAAGTAAAACCTTCTCTGCCCGAAGAAAGCGGGGGAACAGCTGCACCGGGGACGGGAGGCACCGGAGAGGAAACCGGTGGAGAAGGTGCCGGTGAAAAAACGGAGCCTTCCGAAGAAACAGGCAGACTGACAGTGTCGGGACAGAAGGAAAGCGGTAAAGAATTTGTTGACTGGACGCAAAACAGTACCCTGGATCTTTTTTATGATCGGACTACGGGGATGCCCTATGAAAAAATTGCTCCAGGCACGAAGGGTTATTATCTGTTCCAACTGCAGAATTCAAGACAGGGGAATTTACATATTACGCTGACGCTGACAGAAGCAACCTCTCTTCACCTGCCGCTTATTTTTACATTAACACCGCTGGACGGCGACGGCAATAAGCTGGAGGAAGATGCAGTTTCAGGCAGTTTGGCCAAGGATAAAAAGGAAATAACACTGGAAACCGCTGTTAATGGAAACGGAATTCAAAAATACCGTCTGGATTGGCAGTGGCCGCTGAATGGCAATGACGCGGAGGATACGGCGGCAGGCAATGCAGGAGGAACCTATATGCTTTCCCTTTCCATTCATGCCGAAGAAGAGAATTAGTATCTATGAAAAAGATTTTTTGCAGATTAGTACAGTGTGTGATCCTGTTGGCGCTCTGCCTTGTGATCCTCCTGAATCTTTGGCAGCTTACGTCTATGAAACTTACCGGACAGGAGCTTCCGATAATATTTGGCTGGTCGGATGCTGTTGTGTTGTCAGGAAGCATGGAACCTACCTTTTCTATAGGGGATCTGTTGGTTATACATGAAGAAAAAACATATCAATGCGGCGATATTATTACATTTTCGGATGGAGCATTTGTGACTACCCACCGTATTGTGGAGGAAACTGCGGAAGGATTTATTACCAGGGGCGATTACAATAATGTATCGGACCAGGAAGTGGTAACGCAGGAGCAAATCAGAGGGCGCGTGGTAAAAATCATTCCGAAGCTCGGTTCGGTATTTTTGTTTATGAGAACCCCGCTGGGGACAATGATTATTCTTATTGCGGGATTACTGCTGCTGTTCCTGCCGGAACGGCTGGGACGCCTGCTGAAGAAAGGAAAGAGGTGCATCAAATGAAAAAGCAATTGACATTCGGGCGGATTGTCAGCTATCTTCTTTATCTTTCCCTTGTCTGTACGCTGATATTCGGTGTAACCTATGCGCGTTACAGCACGGAGGTGACCGGTGGTGCATCGGCGCAGACGGCAGCGGTGGCTTTGGACAGTTCATTGAATTTGACAAGCAGCTTGGAGGGAATGAAGCCCGGCATCACATCGAAAATAAATTTCACGGTAAGCAATCAGAAGGACAAAGTGGTAAGTGAGGTTGCACAGGAATACACAGTAACACTCTTAACTACCGGGAATCTTCCCTTAGAATTTACGCTTGCTTCCGCGTCGGGGACCGCCGATAGCGGAGGAAGCTATGCTTTGAGTAAAGCGGCAGGAAACTATATTTGGGGCGGTGGGCTGTTTCCTGCCGGAAAAGCGGAAACGCATAGTTATACGTTAACAGTTACATGGCCAGAAAATACAAATGACGCGAAGCTTATGAATGAAATAGATGCTATTTCTTTACGCATTGATGCGCATCAGGTGGAACCTAAAGCTGTTACAGCGTCAAAATAAAGAGGAGGAAATCCATGAAAAGGGAAAACAATCCTGTTAGAAAAAAAAGCAGAAGAAGGATTTCGGCAGGGAAAAAGAAAAATAAACGGACTCCCATCCTGACTGCGCTGCTTTTATTAATGGTTTGTGCTGCGACCTTTGGCGGATTCACAGTAGCCAGATATGCACTGAGTCAAACTGGTAAAAGCGGTCTGGCCAGTGCTGAAGAATTTTATTTTACCAGCGATCTCCTTAAAGAAGAAGGAGCCAGTTATGATGTGTATAATTGGGGGGACGGGATTCCTATCCAACTGAAAAACTATGAGGATTCGTTGCGAATTAGTGCGAAGGATATTTCATATACAATAACTACTGATTCAGAAAAGTGTAAGATTGTAAATGAGCAGGGAGAGGTAATAGGAGAGGAAACATTAACAGGTAACGGAGTGTCAACAAGAAAACTTAAAGTTATTCCTGTTGCAGAAGTGAATAAAGTAACAGTAACTGTTGAAACGAAATCTCCATACAGAAAAAAAATAAGTGCAACATTTACTGCAACCGATAAGCTACAGCCCAAATATCAAATTATTGATTCTTCAGGGGAACCGGCTTCCGAGCTGATTTTAACGGGAGGAGCTGAAACAACAAACTTAACACTAAAATGGAATGCTTCTCTTATGCCAGATAGAACAAATAAATATCTTAACTTCAATAACGGTACCTGTACAATCAATGTAGAAGCCAGTGCAAGTTATCGTATTTTGCTTTTTAAAACAGATCCTAACATGGACTATAGTAGGCAGAGTGGGGATATCATAGGAACAGAAATTAATCTGCAGTAATCTAATTGGGAGGAAAATTCGATGATTAATGCAACAGGAAAATGGATGCGTATACTTAGTGTTTTTTTAACTGTGTTGATTATCAGTACGGGGATGGCAAATCGTCTTATTACTGTTGTGGCAGCGGAAATCAATACTGAAGAAGAATCTGTTAGTACTATATCAACAGACGTTAGCGCTGATAAAGAAAACGTTGAAATACCGATTATTGAAGAAAATGCCGGCGCCAATATAGAGGAAACTGGTTCATTATCAGAGAATGAAAGTTACAGCAATGAACAGCCGGCGGAAGAAGAACCATCCGGTGAAACAATAACAATACCAGCAGAGACTGCAGATATAATGGAATCTAGTGAAGAAGTTACAATTACTGAAGAGACTATTTCAAATGAGGAAACAGAAACAGTCTCCATAGAAGGGACTGAAACAACGGAAATCGTAAGTTCGGAAACAGAATCGGAAACAGAAATATCTGTTTCGGAAAATTCTATTGATGTGCAAAAAACTGCTTTATTAATGGAAAGGGAAAAGGTCCAGGGAGAACCTGACCTTGACGTAAAACTTTTCAAAGATAAAAATAACTTAATTTCACTCGTATCATCTGGTGAAAGCGAAGTTGTTGCAGAAGATTGGGCTTACAACGAAATAAGAATACTACGGATACAGGCTGATTTTACGAATACAGAAGGAGGCAGAAAAATCGAAATAAAAATGCCGTTGGGCATGATTTTTATTAACGGAGAATTTCCAGAGGAAAAAACGGATATTATTACTTCATGTACTTTTAATCCTTGCGAATTGCCGGAAGGATATGAAAGCACTTCTGTTGGTGGAATTCTTTCGTATGGAATAGCTGATTCAGCAGAAATAGTCAGTATTGAAATTCCCGTCCAATACGATGAAAGTTTATGGAATAAACAGGCTGGGGCTGATATTACAGGTAATGCTATTGCAATAACTGTCACAATGACGGCGGGAGAAAAAGCAGTAATAAAGGTATTAAATAAAGTTCATACTTCCACCTCAGACAGCGGATATGAAGTGGCTGCGTTGGAAGATGCAAAGCCGGAAGTCATTAGCCCGGGGGAGGCTCCGGTTATGATAGGGGAACATGGAATTACCCTTCATCGAAAGAATGAGCCGGATACTACACCGAAACAATATTGGAAGTCATTTTGTCTGACGCAGGAACTGCCCTACCGTTTGAATGAAAATAAAGAAAAAATATACGCGGACTATAAAGAAGAACTGCTATATGTGCCTGAATGCGGTACCGCTACATACGATGAGAGTAAGCATACTATTAGTATAATATGGACTAATATCAGTTTCGATAAAGGAAATCCATGTATTAATGGAAGTTATATCTTTACATCTCCCCAATTCACAACCGGGGATATAATATTTTACCCTCAGCCAAAAGCAACTGCGTTAGGTGTCAATGGGAAAGAAATTGAAATTTATACGAATAAGAAGGCAGATGAGTTTACACTGGAAGAATTTAGTGCTCTTTTTCTGGGTGATGAGAAATTATCGGCAGGTATTTATGTTGGGAATATCTTAAATGCATCTTTGCGTTCAGGAAGTGAGACAGGGGAGAGTAGTTCAGAAGAATGGGGATTCTCAGAAATCCGTACACTAAAAATAAATTTTGATTTTACTGGTATGGAAGGCGAGAGAAAACTTATTATTGATATTCCAGTGGGGATCACATATGAAGCCTATCCAGACAACGATACGAATCTGTTTAATAAGTGCGAATATAGGCCTTGTGATTATGCTGCTCTAAAGTATACCCCAGCTGGAAAGAAAGGCGGGACGCTTATTTATACAATGCAATCTGAGAAATCCACGCTAAGCATTAACATTGGTTATGATGAGCAACTTTGGAACAAACAGCCTGGTAGCAGCATTACAGATAATACGACAGCGATAACAGTTACTATGAAATCTGGGGAGCACATAGTAGAAAAGTGCATTTTGGATAAGATTATGAGCTGCAAATACGATTCTGCGAGTAGGGGGAAAAGTTATTACAAATATTATGATCATGATACGAATTTTACTGCTGCCAAGCCTTTGGATAAAAAAATATATATTGGTGAGCATCGAGTTTATGGCGGACGCGTTAATGATTTGAACTCTAGCCCTAAATTGTATTGGAAAAAATTGAGAATAGAACAGGAAGCGCCATATAAGATGGTTGATGAAAAAAAAATATATGCTACCTATGTGGCGGGAGCAACAGCGCTGCCTAAGGGGGGAACCGAAAGCTATGATCCGATTAAACATATTACAACGGTAACATATGAGAATGCTCAATTTACATATGGACAGCCTTCATTCAATGGATTGTATTCATTTCCAAAAGAATTATTTAGCGCTGAAGATATAATTTATTATCCCCAGCCAAATGTTTTTGTAGAGGGAATTTATGGAAGCGAATATCAATGGTATCAGGGGAAGACAGATGCAGTGTCATTGGAAAAGAATAAATTTAAACTTGGTAACGCAGAAGATATTACGATAGAGTCAAGCCAGAGGAAATATATGAACTTCCCATTGGACGCTTACGATGATGTTGTTTATCCGGTTGCCCAATTCTCAGTAAAGAATGCTGGTGCAGTTGATTCAAGTGAAAAGAAGGTCACATATACGGTAGAAAATGCCAATGGTTTGGGAGTAACGACATTTAGACTGGTGATGCCTCAAGGAGAGGGCAATATCGAGGTCTGTTATTCGTGTATGGATTCAAAGGGTGAGCTTGTTAAGGATAGTGCTGGTAAGATTAGTGAGAAAAAAATGTCTCTTCCTCTTCCTAGAAATAATAAGACAGGCGTTATTCTGAAGCGAACTCAGGATATGATAGGTCAAGGATATTATTTTTACCAGGTTACATATAATGTTAAATCCTTTGAAGCAAATGTAAGTTATTTTGAAGGTTCCAGTCCCGGACTGTCGGGGGGAATGGTCTATGGCAGGATAACTGATCGAAGTAAAATAGTTGCAGGAGCAGAGTTGCTTTCTATTAAACTAGAAATTGAGTCGATAAATACCGGAGAAATCAGCGATAATGTCCAAAGTATAAAAGACGTGTCTTGTACCTATAAGGTGAATGGCAGTAATCATGAGGACACACTCTGCGTTACCATGGGGATAACTAATCAGGATCCGTTAGAAAAAAATTCTTTCGTAGCAGGAGAGAAAGTTAAGGTAAAGGCAACATTGCAGATGAGTAATTATCCCTATTACGTTAAATCTGCAATTAAATATCCTGTATACTACTTGCGTCTTCCTAAAAATGAGTTATCTTTGGTTGATGGTTCTGTTACGGTTAATCTGGAAGGTGTATCAGCTATTGTACAGACACCTTTTCCAGAAACAGATAATCAGGGTTCAGAAACGGGATATATAATTACACCTATTAATTTTTCAAAGGGCCCTGAAAAAAAAGAGGTACTTATAGGTTTTTATGATGAAGAACTGAAAGAAATTGAGGGAAGAAAAGAGATAACAATAACTTTTGAATTAGCGAGCAATCCCAATATTAACGCTACGAAACAATATAACTTACGTGATTTAGTAGGTGTATCCGCAATGGATGCTAAACTAAAGGAGCAATCTGGTGGATGGGTTAAGTATAACTGGGAGCATAAGATAACTGGAGAGCTTATATATAGTAAATCAAATGTATGTATGACGTATGATTCTGGACTGGGTAATAAGGCAATATTTACTGTCGTTGCCATGGTACCCATGATAAATTTTGAAGCAAAGATAAAAAATACTGCGAATAGTATATATGATACGAAGTATACATTTATTGGAGACAAAGGGGCCTTAGATTATTGTGTTTCATTTGAAAATACAGTTGGTGGTGAGGTAGATGGAGAAAATTTTTATTATATAATTGAATTGCCCAAACAAGATGCGCAATTGGCAAATAATAGCGGGGGAGGGAAATCTGATTTCTCACTTTCTTTAACACAAGCTGTAAAAATAGAAAGCCAGTTTAAGGGTCTGTATGATATAGGGTATAGCGTGAATATACCTCCATCAGAAAATGCTGATGCATACTTTGATAATGGCTGCGCAGATTTTGAAAGCAAAGAAGGTAAATATGCAACATTTGTAAGTGAAAATGATATTCAGGAAAGTTGGGAAAATGTTCGTTGTATAAAAATAATAGTAAAAAAAAGTAATGAGCAAAAACGTATTATTCCCCAGGGAGAAAAGTGTACAATAACCCTTGAAAATATAACGTGGAATGCAGAAACTGCAAAGGATAATGGAACTTTTAGCTGGTGCTCCTATGGTAGGCAGCGATATACGCAGGATGGTCAAATATCTGAAGGATATACGAACTCAAATAAGGTTGAGTTCGCGATACATCCCTATCAAATAAGAAAGGAAGTAACATTAACTGGAGTAGTAAAGGGGGAAAACGTAGTAGGCGCTGTAAAAGAGATGGATATTATGATTCCCAGCTATAGTAATGACATGACGTTAAATTTGTTAGAGGTATCTGGTGTTAGTGACCAATTGCATTTGGTAAAATCAGCTCAGATAGCGCAGTTTGATAATGGAGGGGTGACTGGAGTTGGAGCTTCATGGGGGGATCAAAACTTCTGCTTGCGTGCTAAATTAGGCCAAAATGCTGAAATGGATATACTAAATGAAACTGCAAATAATCAGATGGGAAATATACCAGCTAATGCGGCTGATGGAACAATGTTGACGATTAAGCTGATATGCAGCAAGAAAATATCTACAAATCCGGATGTTGGGAGTATCACGCTTAAATTTGGAACTGTTGAAGGTGTTGATATTATGATACAAATAAATCTTCGTACAGTTGGTGAAAAAATGAGAGATGGAGATATCCAGGTTAAGATTAAGGAAGGAAAAGTGTTTGCAGGAATGACGGACACACAGACTAATGTGAATGTCACTGCGGACAGTGCTGTAAGCGTGCAGTTTGATATTACTAATTATTTGAATAGCTATTACGGTGAGCCATATCTTTCGGGGAAATTTTCAAATGGATTAAGTATAATTATGGTAAACATAACAGATAATACAAGGCCTGAATATTATTATTATAAAATTAAGGATGTAGAAGAAACGAAAATTTTACTAAATACTTTTTGTAAGATGAAGAATGAAAGTGAAAGGTTTAGTAAAGACTCTCTCGGTATTGACAGCAAGCTTGTGTTTGTTATTAATTATGAAGAAACAGCGGCGGAGAATACCGGCAATAAGTCTCTTGCTTTGACATTACCGGTTACAGGAAGTATACCGGAAAATGAATCAGGAGGTGAATTGAGAAAAGAAATAAACTGGCAGACTTCCGCCAAAAGAACTTTTACACTAATGCCTGCTCCAGAGCAGGAGTTATCTATGGAAAGTAAAGGAGAGTTAAATCTGGGTATTGAGATTAAGAGTGAAAAGCTTATGGGTAATGATACTAAGCATAACAATCATAGAGACCCTGACAATCCAAACAATTCTAAAAATGATTCAATTACACTTGCATTAATGTTATTTACTTCAGATGGCAAAAGCGGGATAAAATACCCGTCAGGTTCTTACGTTGAAGTTGGTGGAGTGGAGTATAAAACAGTGGAAAACAAAGTATTAATTCCAATTGGTGAAGTAGGAGTAATATCAGAAAAAGTAACAGCGGTTCTCCATATGAAAGATTGGGGATTGGATGAGGGAGATTATCAACTAAAAGTACAAGTTTATTCTTCTCCCGTGAAGGGTTGTATTGCACCTGGAAATCCTGAAAAAGAAGTTCTTGAAAAACTAGTGGTAAGAAAAAACAGTGACGAAGATAATGGTTTAAAAGTGTCATTGTCATTGGATTCTGAAACAAATTCGCGCATAGTAAGCAGTGGAGCGGAACTGAGTTTTATATTAGAATATAAGGCGAAAGAAAATATGACGTTTAATGCAAAACTATATGCGAAGAACGGGAAGGGATATGAAGAATCACCAATTGTATGGAGTGTCGAGCCTGTATTTATGGATAACATTGCAAATAGTACACAATCGAAGTCAGCTAAGATTACACTTCCATCTAATTTGCAATCTGGTACCTATCGAATCCTTTTTGAAATGATGATAGGTGAAAAGAAGTATACGGCTCCATATAATATTATAGTAGAATAGGTGTTCAAAGAGTAAACATCAAATCATGTACTCTGTCTATAATAAGGGAGTTTTGCCTATATAACTATAAAAGTCAGGTTATAACATGTAACGGAAAAAAAGATGGTTATCGTTAGCCATCTTTTTTTTGAGGTAAATTAAGAAAAAGATAATCCCGGGGCAGCCAACCATGAAAAATGGAAAGCCTCTGCCCTATTTTGTTTATGATAGCATAGAAGTAAATGTGGACAATGTAAAGCATGTGAAAGGGGTGCTTACACTGCTGAATAAATCGGGGTATCAGGCTGTCGGCAAGATCGAATGGCTGGAACAGTCGGAAAAGCAATCAAAGATGATTCAGACTGTATTGGGCGGTATCGGAGCTGTATCCTTGTTTGTAGCAGCAATAGGAATTACCAATACAATGGTAATGTCAATTTATGAGCGTACAAAGGAAATAGGCGTGCTGAAGGTTCTTGGATGTGATATGGGCACAATCAGGAATATGTTTCTTCTGGAATCAACATTTATCGGATTAATTGGAGGTTTGGCAGGAAGTTTGTTAAGCTTTGGTGCTTCTTATGTAATAAACCATTTTTTGAAACTGGAAGCTGTCGGAATTGGAATGGGCAGCAACATCTCACGGATCCCCTCCTGGCTGTCTATAGCGGCGCTTATATTTGCAGCGTTGGTTGGAATAACAGCAGGGATTTTCCCCGCATTGAAAGCAATGAACATGAGTCCGCTGGCGGCAATCCGGAATGAGTAAATGAAATCGGTCATCCATTTTGAAATATAGCTGATTCAAATACAATTTTCCCTTGCTGAACCCGATAGGTCATTACGCCGGATTTCTTTTTTGCCCTGTTTTGGAACACAATGCAGGCAATTTCCGCAACAGCTTCTTTTACGATTATTTTCGTATCGGGATCTGTCAGAGCATCAATTTCCACACTGGCTTTTTCCAGCAGATTGGAACAATAATATTCAATGGCTGTTGTACCATGGTAAGGCCGTTCACTCAGATTGGTTAAAATAATGGCGTCATCGGCATAGTCTTGCGGCAATGCATGAGCATCATGTTTCCTGAGGTTAGATAAATGTTTTTCTACAGTGGCCAGAGTTTCTGGATTTTCGGGAAAAGGGTGTGCCTTAACGCCAAGAGAGGGCATAGACAATGCAGTTTTCGCATAACCAGTTACATAAATAGCTTTATCATTCTCTATCATATAGGTAAAGGAGGCAAATGAAGAAAAGGGTTTTAAAGAGGCTAAAAGTGTGATGTAGCCGCCTTCGCTCTGACGAAAAAGGATATCCAGTTATTCAACAGCCGACTCCACATCCATTCCCAGCTTTGTTGCAAAAGTAAAAGCATTTCGCATGGTATCGGTAAGCGTATCATATCCCATAGTTCTTGTACGGCCATCCAGGCGGGTTATTGCCACGAGATCTTCTGAATAATCTGCTAAGGCCTCATCTAAATTTGAATTTTCCTTCATTTTCATCATAGATTCGATATGGTGGGTCATCAATTCTTCTGCAGTTCTGGACATTTTCTTCCTCCTGTATTCATGTACTTTGAATTATCATAGTATTTTATTAAAAATGTTTACTGATAAAATGCCGGTTAATAAATGGCTCCTTTTGGGGTCAGTAAGCCACTGATTTGTCGAAATGGAATAATGGAGGCTTAAAAATTCTCTTGTGAATATAATTACACATGTGTATATTAATGGATAGGGTAATGGAAATCAATTACCAGATTATTAAAATAATGTAGTAATACTCATATCCGTCAAATATGTGTATTATTTCGGAGGAAAATATGGAAACAAATATAGATCGAAGGATTTTAAAATCACAAAAGGCAATTCAGAATGCTTTCTTGGAAATGCTTCTGAAGGACGGGTTTGACATGATTACAATTAAAGAGCTTACAGAAAAAGCGGATATCAGCCGAAAAACCTTCTATCTTCATTATGTGGATAAATATGATTTATTAAATGCGGTTGTAAATAAACATCTGGAAGAACTGGGGATCATTTGTGAAAAGAAAAAAGAAAAAGGGTTTGTTGAAGGCACGGTAATATGGTTCCGTTATTTTGAAGAGAGGAAGGCATTTTTCGCGGCGTTGTTTGCAACAGAGAGTACAGTAGCCTTCCGTAATCGTCTGCTGGATTTTATTATGAACCAACTGAATAATAAATTAGAAGAGAGTTCAGGAAAAAGAAATACGGAGGTTCTTCTAAAATTTATGGGAATGGCTGTTTTGGGGGTAGTGGAATCCTTTGTACTCGATCAATTTCATGGAGGGGTTGAAGAAATAGCCGCTCAGGTAGGAGAATTGCTGGAACAAATAATTACGTCACCTTAATGTGGGATAACCGCATATTCACATTGAGAAAGTTCGGGTTCATTATTCTGATTGCCTGTGGAGCCTTCGTTGCTTTTCTGTGTTTGCGATAGCTTGATTGCCGTTGTATAGATTGCCGTGGTTCAAATGAGAAAAAAGCAACAGCAGAAGTATAAGTACACCCAATACACAGATGATTGTAATACAAATTGCTCTTTTTTTCATTATCTTCGTCTCCATCACATTCATCATCTTTTGGAGAAAACAATTCTTCCATATATCACTTTGAAATTTTCAAATTTACCTGAACAGTGACTACGGTTGCAAAAAGCAGAACGGCAACAGGTTCTATCAATCATATCCATGTTTTTCCTGCAAAATATATTTAAAGTAAGCATAACTGGTATGCCTGGAAGAAATAGAATTATTACTTATAACAATATTTATTTAAAATATGACACACTGATGTCATATTCCTCATGATAAGATAAACCTGAAAATAAAGGAGGAATTATATATGCCATTTACTGAAATATGCATTTATCAGGTCAAACCGCAGAAGGTCGATGAATTTGAGGCGCTTATGTCTGAAGCCAAAGCTTTTTTGGAAAAGCAGCCGGGGCTGCTTTTGCTTAGGTTTGTGAAGAGAGAGTACCATATAGACATGGAGCAGATTAAAGAAGGGCTTCCGCCTCTCAAAATCACGCGCATTGTAAAAAGTGTAAAGTATATGCTTTATTGGGAGTTCGATACGAAGGAAAGCTACGGGGCAGCGCAGAAAAATCTTTACGGCAGCTATTGGAAGCCGATGGAAAAATGCCTGATAGCGCCGCATGATAAATATTTAGGGGAGGAGCTGTTTTCGTGCCGCGAAAACAGGAAAAAAGAGGGATGATATGCAGATAGACAGACTGCTTCAGATTGTGTTTCTGCTGTTGCGCCATGAGTATATAACGGCCAGACAGCTGGCGGAGGAACTTAATGTTTCCACACGCACGATATACAGGGACATCAATATACTTTCGCTCGCGGGCATACCAATTACATCACAAAAGGGATATAACGGAGGACTGTCCTTACTGCAGGGCTTTTCATTGGACAAGTCCTATTTCACGCAGGCGGAGCAAAACAATATTATTCATGCATTGCAAATCCTGAAATCCTCCAATTATCCGGATGCTGATAAAGCCCTGAACAAGGTTGCCGGGCTGTTCAGCCATAATATGCAATCGGAATGGCTGGAGATTGATTTCTCATATTGGGGAAGCCCGGAAAAGGAGCGGCTCAATATTACGGCATTGGAGCGTGCAATCATCAATAAATATGTGATTACCTTCACGTATTTTAATTCCGAGCTGACGGTAACCAGTCAGGCTGTTGAGCCGTTAAAAATGGTTTTCAAATCACACGCCTGGTATCTTGTCGCTTATTCCCGGAATAAAAATGCCATCCGTACTTATAAAATGTCCCGCATCAGGGAGCTTCAAATAACAAATCAATTGTTTGAACGCGTACTGCCGCAGGATTTTTCCATTACTCCTGCTTATAAAGAGGATTATAATATTCCGATGTTTAAATTGCATTTTTCTGAGAAGATAGCATATAAGGTCTATGATGAATTTCAGGAAAAGTATATTAAAAAATTAGAGGACGGCACGCTGGAAGTATCTTTCAGATACCAGCTCAGTGACTGGACGTTCCTTTACCTGCTTTCATTTGGCGAGTATGTTGAAGTAATTGAACCTGTTAAAGCAAGGGATATTTTAAAAGAAAAGGCAAAAAAGATACTCGCCATGTACGGGTGAATTATAACTGAAACAGCAGTGTACAATTGAATTTTGCCATATCTTTGGGAAAGTAAATTAATAAGAAAAAGGATACCGCAGGAAGGTATACGGGGAGAAAATAAAAAATGGAAGTTCAAAACAGAGAATTGTATTTACAGCATATGAATGATGAGTACAGGAGAAAGCATTATCCGGAAGGCTCCGTGTTTATGGCCCATAAGAAGGCGCAGAAAGGGGTCAATGCGGGCCTGAACCTGTTTATTATAGGCGTTTTCCTGGCAGGCAGCGTGGCAGGGCTTGTATGGTCCATAAACAGGGTGCTGGAATTCATCCGGGATGAACAGGAGGATATGATAGGAGTTGGAATCGGGCTTTGTGTCTTTTTCCTTTTGCTGATTCTTGGATTCGGGACGCTTATTTTTGTAATGATAAAAGGTATGGGAAAAAGTGTGGATGACTGGATCCGCATCGTTGCAAAGACAGGCGGCCTGAGTGAACAGGAGGTGCGGGAATTTGACAGGCAGGCCATGGCGCCGGACAGCCTGATCCTGAATCATCTTGGAACGCTGAAATCTTTTGCGGCCGGGCAGAAGAATGGAATCCTGACGAGGGATTATATTTGTCTTTATAATAACAATATGCCCCGTGTGCTGAAGCTGGATCAGCTTACGGAGGCTCACCTGAAGGATAATACATACTATATTAGCGTTGGGAACACCAGAAAAAAAGCCCATTATCTGACGATCAATCTGATGAGCAGTGATAAGAAAACCGCATGGGCAGAAACGTCGCGGGAATCAGCCAGGGCGCTCCAGGAAGAACTGTTGAGCCGTTGCCCCGGAATCGATACCGCCGGCGGCGCCGTACTGGCGGAGTGAGAATGAGAGGAGAATAATTGTATGAAAGCGAGAGACAAATTTAGATGAAATAATTTTTGCAAATAATAACTTTGTTTGTCACAACTGGTCAGAAACATTGTCTAATAAGGTATAATATAAAAAAATGGAGGTATTAGCATGCAAAATCAAGAGCCGGAATTGATTGACCAGGCGGTAAACGGCGATAAAAAAGCATTGGAAACTCTTCTTCTAAGTGTTCAGGATATGCTTTATAATCTTTCACTGCGAATGCTGGGAAGCCCTCAGGATGCAGAAGATGCCGTGCAGGAAATCATGATTAAAATCATTACACAGTTATCGACGTTCCGCAAGGAGAGTGCCTTTTCCACATGGGCTTACCGTGTAGCTGCAAATTATCTTATCAACTGTAAAAAGTCAATGTTTGCACAGCGGCCATTGAGTTTTGAATTTTATGGCGAGGACATCAATATGGGGTTTGTCCCAAATACAGAGGATTTACTGCAAGGGGTGGAGGAGGAAATACTGGCAGATGAATTAAAGGCTTCCTGCACCAATGTCATGCTTCAGTGCCTGGATCCTGAAAGCCGCTGTATCTATGTGCTGGGGCTGATGTTTAAGGCAGACAGCAGGGTATGCGGAGAAATCTTAGGGTTAACTGCCGAAGCCTACCGTCAGCGGCTTTCACGCATCCGTAAAAAGGTAGCTGCATTTTTAGGGGAATACTGTGGGCTTTCCGGTACAGGTAAGTGTAACTGTCAGAAACGTGTGGGATATGCAATCCTGACGCACAGACTTAATCCCGGGAATCTTGAATACAGCTCCCAGGAAAAGCTGGACCATTATGATACTGCAAAATTTACAGAAGCGATGGAAGAGATGGACAGACTGTCCGGTGTTTTCACGCAGCTGCCTCAATACCGCTCTCCTTTAGATGCAAAGAGTTTCCTTAAAAAGCTGCTGAAATCCGGCAGTATGGATGTGATCAGGGCGGAGGTATAGATAGTACGGGGATATAAATAGCACGGGAACCTACATAAACGATGAAAGAAGAAAATGGATTTTCACCAAGATTGAGGAGAATCGTTTTCATTGGAAAAATGTTATTGTAAAAGATAATTGTGAATGGTATATCAATGCATAAAGAAGGTTTTATTTGAAACAGATTCTTAAGAAAAGGTCTGTTTCTTTTTTTGTAAAAACTTGTGAAAATTAACAGATGATTAATGGAGCACAAATAAAAGAATCCGGTCGCCACAACACTTCGATTTGATAACTCAAAAAATCGGAGATAGAAAAAGGCAGCATATAACAAAGCAAGAGAAGAAAAGAAATGATATCAGAAAATATGATATGGGAAATCTGTTTTTGTATATTTTTGATTTTATTATTTCATTAAAATGAATTCAGTATATTCATTATGAGGAAGTTCGTTAAATGACTGGAGGAGAAAAAATGCTGGAATTGAAAAAATTATCCGGAGAGGAAACCGGAGTGTCAGAGGAATTCAAGGCGGACTGGGAAGCGGAGAAAATTGATTTTTATGAGGATGTGGCTTATGGAATGGGCGGGGAGCATCCCATGTATCTGGATCTTATGATACCTCAGGAAAAGACGGAGAAAAAACGTCCCGTTATAATCTGGGTGCATGGCGGCGGATGGAGCATTCCTGAGCTGACGAAAAAATACCGTCCTGTGAACGCCCTGGTACAGGCATGCCGCATGGGCTTTGTCTGCGCCAGCATTGAGTACCGGCTGGTAACGGAGAAACCGTTTCCCGCGCCGATAGAAGACTGCAAGTGCGCCGTGCGTTTCCTGAAAGCACATGCCGGGGAACTGGGAATTGATCCGGACTGCATCGGTATCTGGGGAGAATCGGCCGGAGGACAGCTGGCGGCGCTGGTGGGCGCTTCCTATGGTAATCCCCGCCTGGAAGGAAACGGCGGGTGGCAGGAATACAGCAGCGAGGTCAAAGCAGTCTGTGACTGGTACTGCGGCGGGGATATGACGCACATGGGGGCGTATGTCTGTCCGGAAGTACAGGCGCGGGCGGAGGAACTGGGCATCCGGCTGACTCTCATGCCCGGGCAGCTGGAGAAGCAGGAGGATCCAAAGAGTTCAGCCCAGAGGGAAATTTTTGAGCAGATGTTTGGAGTGCCCGGCAGCCAGGCCCCTGAGCTTTCCATGGATATCAGCCCGATTTTTTATGTGGATCAGAAACAGCCGGCGTACCTTTTGATGCACGGAGACTCTGACCAGGCGGTAACGCCGGAATTTTCCTATAATTATTATGACGCCCTGCTCAAATACGGCCATGATGCCACCTTTGTCCTGGTTCCCAGACAGGGGCATGGTTTCTTTAAAGGAGAAGGGTATTATGATATCGTACTGAATTTCTTTAAAAAGAAGCTGGTGCCGTAACCGCAGAAAGAAAGGAAAGCTCATGAGACAGCCTGTTTACTATGAAGAACTGAAAGAAATAGAAAAGCTTCCGGTTGCTCTCCCAAAGGTGACCGGTCCGCTTCCCAATACAGATGAATCCTATCCCTTTAATGCCGCAAACCGTCAGCAGAAGCCGTTTGATCTGGCAAAATACGGTTATGTGGAAGAGGAATATCTCATCAGCGGATATGCCAATGTATATGAATATCATGACGTGGGGCTGTATCCGAAAATCCGTTGTCAGGATGGAAGCTACTGTACGCGAATTCTGGTACGTCGTCCCAGGGATCCCCATAAACAAAGTGATTTCGCCATACTGGAGCTTTTTAATTACGCCGGGGCGGAACGCGCCTTTGCAGGCTGGGGATACTGCGCAGAATATATGCTTTCCAGGGGAGATGTATGGGTAGGCATTACCATACGGCAGAACGCTGTTGATAACTTAAAAAAATTTGACGCAGTAAGGTACGCCGCTCTTGGTTTCCCCAATCCTGTTCCTCCGGACAAAAGAAAACAGGGCAGGACGCTGACAGGGGAAATGGAGACGAAGGAGAGCGGGGAGTTTGAAAGCGGGCTGGCTTACGATGCCATGAGTCAGGCGGCGGCGCTTTTAAAATCAAAAACTCTGCAGAATCCTTTGTACGGCAGCAGCATTTCAGGAAAAGCCGCCAGATATGTGATCGGCATGGGGGCGTCAGGCTGTGATCTGTCCCTTTATGCAGCCGCGCTTCAGCCGTTTGCTACGATTGACGGCAAAAACCCCTGTTTTGACGGCTTCCACATCCATATGACCGGGTATCCCGGCTGCATCAGCAACGGAGAGACGCGTTTTGAAGCCAATGATGACAGATGCAAAATTATGACCAATGTGCCGCTTGTCTGGACACAGACCATGGGAGACATGCGGGGCGGTGGTATACATCCCAGTTATTCTTATATGTACCGCTGGCCGGACAGCGATCTTCCCGGACGGCAGCACAGGCAGTACGAAATAGCGGGCGCCGCTTTGGGGATGGACTGGGATATGGCAGTCTGTCCCTGTGCAGAGGATCTGCAGAAGTATAATGGGGAGGGGAAGGAATTTCCCCTGGAACGGTATTTTGGGGAAATTCCGTTCCATTATGTAATCAGGGCAGTGCTGGATCATCTGAAAAAATGGATCCGGTATGGGATTCCCGCGCCGAAATCAGCCTATATCGAAATGGAAGGGGAATATCCGGATGCGGATTTCGTGCTGGATGAGCATGGCAATCCCAAAGGCGGCGTCCGTTCTCCCTACGTGGATGTTCCTGTTTGCACCTATACCTGGAAGGATGAACCGGGTGCCGTCCGCAATATAATCACGCCTTTTTCCGCTGAAAAACTGAGGACGCTTTATCCAACCCACGATGTATATCTGCGGAAGGTTGTAAAATCGGTTATGGAGATGATCCAAAACGGATTTCTCCTGCCGGAGGATGCTTCAGCAATTATTATGGAAGCAATGGACGCTGCTGTTCCGGAATAACAAGGAGGCCGTTTTTATATGAGGGAACAATATGGGAATCCCGTATTTGGCAGGGTGACGCAAAAGTATCCGGTTGCCGATACGGAATATGGAAAAGTTGCAGGAGAAAACAGAAACGGCATAGCCGTGTTCCGGGGAATCCCCTATGGCGGCAGCTGTGATGGGAAAAACCGTTTTTTGCCGGCCCGTGAACCAAAGGCCTGGACAGGTATCAGAGACTGTAGAAAAAACGGTTCCATTGCAGTGCAGGAGGGCGGCAGTATTACGGCAAGCTGGGATTTCGGCAATTATTTCAGCGGCGGGAATCCGGAGCCCTTCGGCTGTAATCAGGAGATCAGGGGAGAGAACTGCCTGGTTTTGAATGTTCTAACACCTCAGCCGGGAGAAGGAAAACGTCCTGTTATCGTATATATCCATGGAGGCGGTTTTGCATCCGGCTCAGGGACTACGGTATTGGGGGCGGATGGGCTGGTGAGAGAGCAGGATATTGTTCTTGTGGGAATAAACCACAGGTTAAATGCCTTTGGTTTTCTTTACCTGGGTGAAATAGAGAAAGATTTCCTGGAATCAGGCACAGCCGGAATGACCGATCTGGTGCTTGCTCTGAAATGGGTACATAAAAATATCGGATTTTTCGGCGGGGATCCTGAGAATGTAATCGTTATGGGAGAATCCGGAGGAGGCATTAAAATCGCCACACTGTTAGCCATGCCGGAAACCGCTTCCCTGATAAAAGGGGCTGTGATGGAAAGCGCCTTCGGAAAGCCGGGAAGGTATACAACTGATATGGCGGCGGATACCACGGCGCATTTTCTGTACCAGCTGGGAATTAAAGATAATGTGATTGCCAGGCTGCAGGAACTGCCGGATTCCCATATCTGCGGCGCGGCTTTTTCCCTTGGGCCTTTTGCCTTTGAACCGGCAGCCGACGGAATCCACCTGCCGTTTAATGCAAAAGACGGTTTCCCCATGGTGAATCCTCAGGTGCCGATTATTGTCGGTTCCTCTGAGGATGAACTGGCGGCATTTGCTTCGGAACAGGAACATAAAATTCAGACGGAGGAGGAGATGATCCATGCTATAGTAAACGGCTGCGGCCCGGGATGGATGCGGCTGCCGGAAACCACGCCTTCCAAAGCACGGGAACTGATCCGTGTATTTCGAAGCATGGACAGAAAGGGAGACGACAATGCACATCTGCTCATGAAAATCTGTACCATGTGCGGACCATTAGAACAGGCGGCATTTGAGCACGCGGTATACTGCTCCGCACAGAATGCGGGAAGTGTCTTCCGGTATCTGAACGCCTATGATGCGCCACACAGGGTAATTCCTGAAAAAAGGTTTTCCTGGCATGGAGCGGATCTTCCCCTGCAGCTTCGGATTGTGCTGCACCCGGAAAGCGAGGCGGTATCGAAGCGGCTGGCAGCTTTTCTGGGCGCCTTTGCCAGGACAGGAGATCCGTCCCTGCCTAATCTGAACTGGGCACCATTTTCCGCCGCCTGTGAAACAATGATAATTGATGATTGCTGCAGAATAGAATGTGATCCTACGCGGCCTTACCGTGAGGCAATGTCTTTATAAGAAAAGGAGCCAGTATAATGGATGATATGAAAGCTTTATTTGAAAAAATGCGCGCTAAAATGGATATGGTCAGAAGTGTTTTCGGAGAGGAAAATCTGGCGGCGGTTCCGCTGTTTGAGAATTGTCTGTGCTATCCCATGGATCTGCTTACAGAGCTTGCAGGTATGGCGTGTGAAATTGAAGAACTGAATTCCCCGGAAGAGATCAGTTCCCGGCTGGAAGCCTTCCGGGAACTGAGGCTGAAAATTGAAAACAGGAAGCAGGAACGTCCCAGGCTCATGCTGTGGCCGGAAAACAGGGTGCCTTCGCTGACGGAATACACGGATAATTCTGCATACAGGTATAACCACAATCCTGATTTTGCCCCTTTTATGTATGAAATGCTTGTGCCGGAGGAGGTGACGCCGATGGGAGCGATCATTCTGTGCGCCGGCGGGGATCACGGCTTTACCGTTTTGTGCGAGGGTTATCAGGTGGCCAGGGACTTCAACCAAATGGGCTATCAATGCTTCCTTCTTTTGAACCGTACCAACTTAAATCCCTGGAGCGGCAAAGAGGCGGGAGCTGATGCGGCAAGAGCCATACGCATAGTCAGGGCAAATGCGGAAAAATATCGTGTGAAGAAAAACCAGATCGTATTTGCTGGCTTTTCCAACGGCGGACTGACAGGAGAGGCCTGCATCCGTTATTATTCCGGGGAACAGAGAATGTCGGAGGTGTTTCCTGATTATGAGGAGGATGCGCTGGATCAGGTCAGCGCATCAATGGATGCTTTTCTCTGTATTTACGGACCGAGGATGAATCATGAAACCTTTGATTATAGCAGAGTGGTATATCCCCCGGTATTCCATGCGGTGGGACTCGAAGATTTTAACATGGACAATATAAATAAACTGTATCCGGATCTGGTCAGCCATGGCGTGACGGTTGAAATCCATACCTTTTCCGGTGTGCCCCATGGTCAGGCCGGACGGAAGCTGCTGGACGGATATGTAAAGTATCCTAATTTTGAAATGTGGGAGCTACTGGCGGAGCAGTTTATGTGGAATATACTGGGAAAAGAGCAGCGGGATTTGTTTCAGGATTGATTATGTGATAAAATCTGAATGGTGAATTTCAAATCTGTTTTCGGGGAAAAGGATTTACAGAGAGGATGGACCGGAGACTGCAGAAATAAGAGCGGAAAGCATAAATCCGCAGAAGTGAATTGCATTAACAGGGGGGATAGTAGTTGCGGAGTAAAAAAAGATCCATAAAAAGATATCTTCTGATAGGAGGTATCGGCGGTTCCGTTTTGCTGCTTTTGCTTTTACTGTGCTTTGGTGGATATATTATATTGCAGTATCGCCATGTGTATAAGAGAGACCATGAGATTATGACTTCGGATTATGCACAGCAGCTTGCGCAGGATATCAGCTCTATGGAAGCCTATATTAAGAACCTGTATGGAAATAATGTGCACTATCAGATATTGAAACGTTCCCAGATCACGGAAAGCCAGTGGATGCTTGCTTCTTATTACCTGAACAATAATTTCAGCAGCAGGGCAGACAATCTGGACTATTTTGGCGGCATTTTTTATTATGATAAGGCCTGGGATTCCCTGCACAGCGAATTCAGCGGATTTACTTTTACAGGAGACAGCTATCGTTTGAACCAGGCAATTAAGCGGGAAGCACGCGCCCATATGGATGAAAAGATGCCTTATAAAGAAATAATGACCTATGAGGGAGAAGCTTATCTGCTGTATATCCTGGGAGATCGGGGGAAGCTTCTGGGGTATGCGGTTAACCTGTCCCAATATTTTGTGTTGAGAGAAAATATGCAGCTTGTGATTTCTGACAGGGAGGGGAATATCCTGGTAAATCAGGGAGATATGCTTCTGGAGGAAGAGGCCATTGCACAGAAGCTCAGGAACAATACGGAGAGAGCAGGTTTAATGTATATGATTTCCAGGAAGGATCTGGAGGGAGAGAATCTCCGTATCCTGCTGGTACATAAGGATGAAAAGCTTGCTTTCTGGAACCAGATGGAGTTCTGGCTGTTATTTATTTTAATCCCGCTGACAGCTTTTGCTGTCCTTTGGAATGTATACCGGTTTGTAAAGCGGATTATTTATCAGCCAATCGATCACTTTGTGCACCGCCTTACAGAAATGAAAAAAGGAGAGCTTCCTGAAAATTTCGGGGAAGCGGGAAAGGAAAACCAACTGGAGGAAATCCGGCTGATCAATGAAAAGCTGGATGAGCTGATCACGGAAATGGGCAAACTGGAGCAGGAAAGATACGAAAAGGAGAAAGAGGCCAACGCGGCTTTATTACAGTATTATCAGCTGCAGGTCAGGCCTCACTTTTTCCTGAACTGTTTGAATATTGTGGCCTCATTGCTGAATGAAAATGATGTGGACACGGTAAAAACAATGATTTATGCCGTTTCCAGGCATTTCCGATATGTATTTCAGGATTCGGACAGTCTGGTTACACTGGCAGAGGAGATAGAGGAGGTGAAAGCCTACTGTAATATTTATATTATCAGAAACGCAATGCCGATTCTTCTTCAGATACAGCTGGACGAAGAGGACGAGTTCTATCAGGTGCCTATTTTATGTATTCAGACTTTTGTAGAGAACTCCATAAAACATGCGGTGAGTAAAAACAGGGTGCTTTCCATTTCCATTATGGCAGACAGAATAGAGGATGAAGAACAAAGGTATATCAGAATCCGGATATCGGATAATGGAGAGGGATACCAGCCGCAGCGGCTGGAGGAGCTGAACAGGCCTGTAACGCAGTTCCAGTATCATTCCAGGCAGGTTGGGGTTGATAATATAAAGTACCGGATATATTTGCTATATGGAGAAAGGGCGAGGCTCTATTTCTATAATAGTCCCACAGGAGGGGCTGTTACGGAGATACTGCTGCCCCGGGAAGAAAATGAACATACTGATAATCGATGATGAAAAAACAATATTAAAAACAGTATATTCCCAGCTTATGGAAATGGAGCTGGGGATGGAAAGAATTGATACGGCAGACAGCGCCGGAGAAGCGAAGGAATGTATGAAAAAATACCATTATGATATTTTCCTTTGTGATATTGTCATGCCTGAAATGGACGGCATTACTTTTGCAAAATGGGTGCTTGAGGAGCATTCGGATGTAAAAATTATTTTCCTGACGGCATATGCGGATGTGAAATATATGAAGGAAGCAATTTCCATGCAGAGCTTCGATTATGTACTTCAGCCTGTCAGTACGGAGGAGTTAAAAAGTGTTGTGGAGCGGGCGGTATCCCAGATTAAAATTGAGAGAAAAAATCTGGAGCTGATGAATAAAGGCGCCTTTTTTCAGACCTATGAAGAGAATATTCTTGAAGTGGGAGCGCTGCAATATCTGGAAGGCAGGAATACGGATGATTCCTATATCCGCAGATTGATTTCTTACCATAATATTAACAATGCAGGAGAATCGGTTTATTTGCCGGTATTGGCACAGGTGCTCAAGACGCAGAAGCATCTGGAAAAAATTGAAAAGCCTATCCTGCGGCTGATTTATCAGAATATCCTGGACGAGGTATTCCAGGAGCTGGGAGTTTACAGCATTGTCATGCTGGAGGAAAACAGTACGGATTTCGCCATGCTTTTATATTGGAAGCGGGAGCTGGCTTATGAAAGGGAGGTAATTTCAGATAAGCTGGAGAGCTTCCGCATTCTGTCCTTCCGCGTCCTTATGACCACAATGGCAATATACTGCGGCAATGTCTGCGGGCCGGCTGAACTGCCCAAATATTCACTGCCTTTATTCCAGGCCCAAAGAGATAATGTGCGTCAGGAAAGCCGGGTATTTCTGCCGCGGGAAAATGAGAAAGAGGCAGGCAGCAATTCCTACAAGCTTCAGCTGAATATCTGGAAAAAGCTGTTGGAGCAGGAGCAGTTCCAGGACTTCAGGAACAGCATCCTTTCTTATATAAGCAATGACTACCGCGGTCGTATGAATGCGTCTGGAATGATGAACCTGCACCAGAGTATAACGCAGATTTTACTGGCATATCTGGTAAACCATCAGATTGGAAGCGATGTGATTTTTGATGAGGAGCTGCCTTATCTGACCTATATGAACGCCTGGCAGAGGTATGACCTGTTTGAAAAGACGATGACCCATATCACTGAAAAGCTGCAGAAGCTTATCGGCAGCAAGGATACCAGGGATGTGGTGCAGGAAACCATCAAGTATATCAGGCAGCATCTGGACAGCGATGTGTCGGTATCGGAAATTGCGGAATTTGCCGGAATGAATCCTGAATATTTAACAAAGCTGTTTAAAAAGAATACGGGTTATACCTTAAAGGAATATATCGTGAATGAAAAAATGGAGTCGGCCAAAATGCTGCTGGCCACAACAACATTACCTGTAACCCTCATATCCAGCCATGTGGGGTATGGGAATTATTCCAATTTTACCAGAAGCTTTAAGCAGCTGACAGGCTGCACCCCCATGGAATACCGGAAGTCGGCCGCGAATCAGAAAATGCAATAAACCTTCTCTGATTTTGCATATTTTTCCCTCCCTGATTTGACTAGAATAGGCTTATCAGTTGAATGACTTAATCAATAGGATAAGGGAGGTAATGTAATGAAAAAGAAGCTGTTGTCACTGATTCTGGCCGCTGTAATGGCAGGCTCTCTGGTTGGCTGCGGTTCAAAAGCGCCGGCTGCAGCTGCGTCTTCGGAAGCCGGGAGCGCAGAAGCACCGGCCGCAGGGGCTGCGGACACGGCAGAAGGTGCAAAAGGCTTTGCGGCAGCGGGAAATCCGGAGGAATGGCCCACAATTACGGTACAGGTGCCTGTACTGAGCGAAATGGCGGATGAGCAGATGGTTGAGGATGCCTTAAACGAGTATCTGGTATCCATTAACGCCGGCGTAAAGGCCGATATGGTACAGATGACTTTAGGAGATCTGTCTACCCAGCTGACTCTGATGCTGTCTGACAACCAGCAGCCTTTGGACCTGTTTTGCTGGAGATTCTATTCTACACTGGACGAATGCGTGAAAAATGAGCAGTGCATCCCATTGGACCAGTATCTTGATGTCTATCCCGATTTATGGGAAATGTATCCTGAAAATGTGCTGAAAACGCAGCAGATCAGCGGTGTGCAGTATGCGGTTCCTTCTGTGGACAGCTACGCAACCTATGATGTCTATGCTTTGAGAAAAGATGTGGCTGAGGATCTTGGCATTGCCGGCAGAGACGGAGAACGGATCACTCTGGATGAGATGACGCAGATCATGAAGGATGCCAAGGAAATCCATCCGGAATTTGCCTATATGGTGAATACCAACAACGAAGCGGTTATCGGCATCGACAGTCTGGGAAACAGCAACTGGCTGGGTGTTCTGATGAACCGGGGCGTGGGCACGAAGGAAATTGTAAATCTTTATGAAACGGAAGAATGGCGTAATTTCTGCATCCGTATGAAGGAGTGGAAGGATGCCGGAGTGATGATGGATGATCCGTTAAATAACGAGATGACAATTACTCAATATAATAACGGCGTTTCCGCAGGCTGTTACCTTGGCGGGTATAGCCCGGATTACATCAAGGCTCTGATCGCTTACAGCCCTTACGAGCCCATTGAATTCCAGCTGACGGACATGGTTGGCACAAGCGCTTCCGTACTGGGCGGCTGGATGATATCCACCGTCTGCAAGGAACCGGATGCAGCCATGAAGATGTTGTATCTGATGGCAACCGATGAAAATGTGGCCCGCTACTTTATTCTGGGAATTGAAGGCGTGCACTATACCGTGGATGAAAAGGGCATTGCCCGCCGTCCTGAAGGCGTTACCCAGAACAACAGCACATGGAACCAGGATTGTCCCTGGTTTTACCCGAACCAGTGCCTGAGCATTCCGCTGGAAACAGAAATGACAACCTATTATTCTGATATGCTGGATGCCCCGGACCATGCAAAGTTCTCTGAAGCTATGGGCTTTGTATTTGACAGCGCCCCGGTTTATGACCAGATGGCGGCATGTACCACGGTTGTGGCGGAATACAGGGACGCCCTGTTATACGGCCTTGTGGATGTGGATTCCTATCTTGAAAAGTTCAACGAGGAGCTGAAGGCAGCAGGAATTGACGAAATTATTGCAGAAGAACAGAAGCAGTTCGATGCCTGGCTTGCCGTACAGTAAACTGACAAACAGCATTAAGATGTGTTGCCGGCTGCAGACGGCTATGGCCGGCATTTATTCCCGCGGGCAACGAGCCGGGCGGACATGCCCGCATGTCCATCTGGCGACTGCCGCGAGGGTTAAATATCCTGCCGCTTGCGGCGCTGCAAGCTTGGTGCCCGCTGCTTGCGGCAGGGTATTTGACTGTGCACTTTATTTCCAAGACGGAAGGGAATGATGAGATGATAACTAAGAATATGAACGCAGCTGAAAAAAAGGCTGTAAAGAAAAGTCAGACATTGAGAAAGCTTCGGAAATATGCCCCGCTTTATCTTTGCGCACTGCCGGGATTTATATACCTGATCATTAACAATTATCTTCCCATGGGAGGCCTGATTCTTGCATTCAAGAAATACAGCTTTGCCAAGGGAATTATCAAAAGTCCCTGGAACGGATTGAGTAATTTTACTTATCTGTTCGGTTCCAAATGGGCTAAAATCATGTTCCGCAATACCATAGGATACAATGTTCTATTCCTGTTTTTAGGTACTGTTTTTGCAATCTTTGTTGCGATCCTTTTAAATGAGGTACGAAAGAAAACAGCACAGCAGGTATATCAGACCACCATACTGATTCCCCATCTGGTGAGTACGGTTCTGATCGGTTATCTGGTATATGCCTTTTTATCCAGCACGAACGGCTTTGTAAACAAAGGAATTCTGGAACCGCTGGGGAAAGAAGGAATCCAGTGGTACACGGAAGCTAAATACTGGCCTTTTATCCTGACCATCGTGCAGCTGTGGAGAAGCTTCGGTTTCCAGAGTATTGTGTATTTTGCAACCATTATCGGATTTGACAAAACCTATTATGAGGCGGCAGTGGTGGACGGCGCCACCACATGGCAGCAGATCACAAGGATTACGCTGCCGTTGCTGAAGCCCACAGTGATTATCCTGACCATTATGGCGCTGGGAAGAATGTTCGCTTCTGATTTCGGGTTATTCTATCAGGTGCCTCAGAACAGCGGCCTGCTTTATTCCACAACCACCACCATTGATACCTTCGTATACCGCACGCTGATGCAGGATCATGACGTGGGAAGATCTCTGGCGGCAGGCTTTATGCAGTCCGTACTTGGCTTCTTTGTGGTCATGCTGACCAATGCCATTGTACGCAGGACAGAGCCTGACAGCGCGTTGTTCTAAGGAGGAGGAAAATAAATATGGCTGGTACGAATAAAGGTTTTCGCATATTTGCGAATATAATAATGATACTTTTGATGCTTTGCTGTCTGCTGCCGTTCATCCTGTTGATTACGGCGTCCATTACAGATGAAGCAACCCTGACGCTTTACGGCTATTCTTTTTTCCCGAGAAAAATAAATTTCCGTGCCTATGAGTATCTGTTCCAGGCTGCGGGCAAGATTACCAGGGCCTATGGGGTGACAATTCTGGTTACATTGGTGGGAACTACGCTGAATGTGACGATGACAATGTTCATGGCTTATCTGCTGTCCAAGCAGGATTTGCCGGGAAGGAATTTCCTGTCCTTTTTCATCTTTTTCACGATGCTGTTTTCCGGCGGTATGGTTCCTTCCTATATTATTTGGAGCCAGTACATGCATGTGGGGGACAGCCTGCTGGGACTGCTGCTGCCGAACCTGGCGCTGGGAGCCTATAACGTCATTTTGATGAGGACCTATTTTACTACCAATGTGCCCAAGGATATCCTGGAGGCGGCGGAGATGGATTCCTGCGGGGAACTGGGGATGCTGTTTCGGATTGCGCTTCCCCTTTCCAAGCCCATGCTGTCCACGGTAGCGCTGTTTTCCGCGCTGGCTTACTGGAATGACTGGATTAACGGCCTGTATTATCTGACCAGAAGAAGTGATTTGTATTCCATCCAGAACGTGCTGAATTCCATGATGAACAACGTACAGTTCCTGAAGGAAAATACGCTGGATGCGGGCAGCGCCCAGATTACGACACAGATCCCCACATCCGGGGTAAGAATGGCGATTGCGGTAATTTCCGTTGTCCCGATAATGATTATCTATCCCTTCTTCCAGAAAGCGTTTATTAAGGGGATTGTAATCGGCGGTGTGAAGGGCTAGTACAGGACGGATGGTAAACAGATAAGAAAAGGAGCCAAAAGACTATGACAGTAGACAGTAAATTAATCCACGATTCCCTTTATGCCCCCAACGGCGGCCATGTCCCCAAAGAGGGAGGCAGCTGTTCCATTCTTCTGAAGAAAAGATATACCAGCGTGGTTTTTTGCCCGGGCGAGCCTTTTGAAGGACAGAGGGGGCCCGGCTCCATGTATCCCCGCTGCATCTGTCTGGAGCATAACGGAGAAAAGAACGGAACGCTTCTGGCCACCATGGAATATTATACGCAGACAACCCCTGTTTTCCCGATTTATGAAAGTACGGATGACGCGCACAGCTGGCATTACTTAAGCTGTGTTGAGGATACGCAGCTTGGGTACGGATGCCGCTTCCAGCCGCACCTGTTTGAACTGCCCTGCGATATGGGGGCGCTGAAAGAGGGAACAATTCTTTGCGCCGGCAATATGATTCCGCAGGATATGGGCACTACCGCCCTGCATCTGTATAAAAGCGTGGATGCGGGAAAAACCTGGGAGTTTGTCAGTGAAATCATAAAAGGGGAAAGGGATGAAAAGCATATCATGGGCCTGCCTGTATGGGAACCCTTCCTGCTGCAGTCCCCTGACGGAAAGCTGTTCTGTTATTATTCGGATGAACGGTATAAGGATCATGGAAATTATAACCAGCTTCTGGCGCATAAGGTATCGGAGGATGGCGGCTATACCTGGGGAGAAGAGAAAATCGACGTTGCTTTTCCCGATGGAATACTCCGGCCCGGTATGCCTGTGGTGGCTTATCTGCCGAACGGGAAATTTATTATGGTCTATGAAATGGTAAACCAGGACAGAATCCCTGTATATTTCAGGATTTCTGATTCCATGGATGACTGGGGGGAGCCTGATTTTATGGGCAATCCGGTGATTGCAGCCGACGGCAGTTATCTCACTGGCACGCCCTATGTGGCATGGATTGACAAGGGAGGAAAGGACGGGACAATCCTGGTGACAGGAAGAGGCTTTTCCCATATTTTTGCCAATTCAGAGCTGGGGATGGGCTTCTGGGAAAAGATGGACAGCCTGATTCCGATTGACAATAATTATAATTATACAGGCTACAGCCAGTGTATCCTTCCGCTTAAGGGAGGCAGGCAGATCCTGAATCTGAGCCCCTGTCAGATTTCAGACAGACAGGCGCTGATAGAAGCTGCGGTTGCAGATGTTTATGTACGGGCATAAGTGCTTCGGAGACAGAAAATGCCACAGTGGATCTCGGAAAATGAATATTTTAGCAGGAAAGAAAGTTTTAAGATAGGGTTATCGATAAAAAAGCAGGAGGAAGTACTATGAAAAAGAAACTGGTATCACTTATCCTTGTTGCGGCAATGCTGGGAACGCTTATAGGCTGTGGATCTGAGCCTGCAGGGAATGGATCGGCCGGCGCGTCGGGCCCGGCGGAAAGCACGGCAGCTGCACAGGGAGAAACCGCCCAGCCGCTTGAAGCATCTGAAAACCCGGACGAGTGGCCGGTGATTGCGGTGCAGTCGCTGAGCTATGACATGCCGGATGAAACAATGGTTGAAGACGCATTAAACGAGTATCTGGTATCTATTAACGCAGGAGTGAAGGTGGATCTGATTGGCATTAACTTCGGCGACCTTGCAACGCAGATGACACTGATGCTGTCCGATAATCAGAACCCGCTGGATGTGTTCTGCTGGAGATTTTATTCCAACGTGGACAGCTGTGTAAAGAATGAGCAGTGTATTTCCCTGGATCCTTACAAGGATGTGTACCCGGATCTTTGGGAAATGTATCCGGAAAAAGTATTAAAGACGCAGCAGGTTTCCGGCGTGCAGTACGCAGTCCCTTCCGTTGACAGCTACGCAACCTATGAGGTGTATGCTTTAAGAAAGGATATAGCGGAGGAACTGGGGATTGCCGACAGGGATGGCGAGCGCATTACGCTTGATGAGATGACGCAGATCATGAAGGATGCCAAGGCGATTCATCCGGAATTTTCCTATATGGTTAATACCAATGATGAAGCCGTACTTGATATCGACAGCCTGGGAAATCCCAACTGGCTTGGTGTTCTGTTTAACCGCGGCGTTGATAATACTGAAATAGTAAATCTTTATGAAACTGAGGAATGGCGTGATTTCTGCTATCGGATGAAGGACTGGAATGAAGCGGGCTTACAGTTGGATGACCCTCTGAATAATGAAAGAACCATCACGCAGTATAATAATGGTGTGGCGGCAGGCTGCTACCTTGGCGGCTACAGCCCCGACTATATCAAGGCGCTGATTTCTTACAGCCCCTATGAACCCATTGAATTCCAGCTGACGGATCTGGTGGGAACCAGTGCTTCCGTACTGGGCGGATGGATGATTTCCACTGTCTGCAAAAATCCTGATGCAGCCATGAAGATCCTGTATCTGATGGCAACCGACGAGGTGGTTGCACGCTATATGATTCTGGGTATTGAAGGCCATAATTACACAGTGGATGAAAACGGGATTGCCCGTTTCCCTGAAGGGGTAGACGCCAACAACGCCACCTGGAATATGAACGGTCCCTGGTATTATCCCAACCAGTGCCTGAGCCTTCCCCTGGAAGTGGAAATGTCTACGTATTATACCGATATGCTGGATGCTCCCAATCACGCAAAATTCTCAGAAGCTATGGGCTTCATTTTTGACAGCGCTCCGGTATATGATCAGATGGCAGCCTGTACAACGGTTGTGGCGGAATACAGGGACGCCCTGTTGTATGGCCTGGTAGATGTGGACTCTTACCTTGAGAAATTCAACGAAGAGCTGAAGGCCGCAGGAATCGATGAGATTATTGCAGAAGAGCAGAAACAGTTTGACGCCTGGCTTGCTGCACAGTAAGAAGGTATTAATAAAAACAGGAAGCTGCCGGCTATGGGAAACTGTGGCCGGCGCTTTTGTATTTCCGGCGCTGGAAATGCTGACTTATCCATAGTCAGAAAATGTGATTAACTGCATCTGAAAATGAATATTCTTCAATGGAAGGAACGTATAGAATGAATTTAACCGTTACAGGGCAGCCGAAGGCTGAACTGTAACATTTAATAAGAAGAAAACCGATGCTGCGGTTTTCTTAAAAATGTAAAGGAGAACATTTTATGAAAAAGAAACTGATTTCACTGCTTTTAACTGCAGCGATGCTGGGAACACTGGCCGGCTGCAATAGCCAGACTACAGAGGCGCCGGCGCCCGGAAAGGAAATGGAATCATCCGTTACGTCAGCTGCCGGAGAAACAGCAGAAGGTTCAGCTTCAGCTGATGTATTTGAAGCAGCCGAGAATCCGGACGACTGGCCGGTGGTAAGTGTTCAGGTTACATCTTTCAGTCCAATGCCGGATGAACAGTTAATTGAAGACGCAATGAATGAGTACCTGATTTCCATTAACGCCGGAGTAAAGGTGGATGCCATACAGATTGCCTTCGGTGATTTGGCCACGCAGATGACGTTAATGCTTTCAGATAATCAGAAGCCCCTGGATCTGTTCTGCTGGAGAGCCTATTCTACCGTGGATGGCTGTGTAAAGAACGAACAGTGTATTCCGATGGATAAATATCTGGATGTATATCCGGACTTATGGGAAATGTATCCGGATAATGTATTAAAAACGCAGCAGATCGGGGGAGTGCAGTATGCAGTCCCGGCCGTAGACAGTTATGCCACCTTCGAAACATATATGCTGAGAAAAGATGTAGCCGAGGATCTGGGGATTGCTGATCGCGACGGTGAGCGGATTACCATGGATGAAATGACTCAGATTATGAAAGACGCTAAGGCAATTCATCCGGAATATGCGTACATGATCAATACCAACAATGAACTGGCGATCAATATTGACAGCTTCGGCAATCCGAACTGGCTGGGAGTGCTGATGAACCGTGGTGTTGGCAATAAAGAGGTGGTAAACCTTTATGAGACGCAGGAGTGGAAGGACTACTGCTATCGCATGAAGGAATGGAAAGAAGCCGGTTTAATGATGGACGACCCGCTGAATAATGAATTGACCTTTAACCAGTACAATAATGCAGTTGCTGCCGGCTGTTATATGGGCGGCTACAGTATAGATTATATCAGAGCCCTGAATGCCAGCAGCCCTTACGAGGCAGTATATTTCCCTCTGACAGATCTGACCGGAACCAGCGCTTCTGTGCTGGGCGGATGGATGATTTCCACAGTTTGCAAGCATCCTGATGCAGCCATGAAGCTTTTGTATCTGATGGCTACGGACGAGACGTTGGCACGTTATTTCATTTTGGGAGTGGAAGGACATAACTATACAATAGATGAGAAAGGGATTGCCCGTTACCCGGAGGGAATTGATGCAACAAATCAGACATGGATGTCCAATGTACCATGGTTCTTCCCCAACCAGTGCCTGAGTATTCCACTGGAAACCGATATGACGACTTACTATACCGATATGCTGGATGCCCCAAACCATGCGAAATTCTCTGAAGCAATGGGCTTTGTCTTTGACAGCGCCCCGGTATATGATCAGATGGCCGCCTGTGCATCCGTTGTATCAGAGTACAGAGGCGCTTTGCTGTACGGGCTGGTGGACGTGGATTCTTATCTGGAAAAATTTAATGAGGAACTGAAGGCTGCGGGGATTGATGAGATTATAGCGGAAGAACAGAAACAGTTTGATGCATGGCTTACAGCACAGTAAACGGAAAAAAACAAGCGTAAGCATATGGCCGGCTGCCGCCGGATATGTTACATAAAATAATGAGAGGGAAAAGGAGAAGGTATGGAAAACTTACAGGTTACAATAGAAACTGGAAAACTTCAGGGAATTCACGGATGGGATCCTAGAATTGCCGTATTCAAAGGCATTCCTTACGCAGCGCCTCCTGTAGGAGAGCTGCGCTGGAGGGCGCCGCAGCCTGCCGCAGGCTGGGAAGGCGTGAGAATGGTGGATCAGTACGGTCCTATCGCCTGCCAGCCCGTGCCGGGAAGTAATCCCAGGGAATTCTGGACCAGGGAAATTCATCCCACCGGCCCTGAATTTGAAATGAGCGAGGACTGCCTGTACCTGAATGTATACACGCCCGCGAGGACAGGGGAGGAAAAGCTTCCGGTGCTGATGTATATCCATGGAGGCGGTTTTAAGGGCGGTTATCCCTATGAAATAGAATTTGACTGGGAACACATGGCCGAGAAGGGCATCGTGGTGGTATCCATTGCTTACCGTCTGGGTGTCCTGGGATTTTTGGCCCATCCCTGGTTATCGAGGGAAGCGCCGGAGGATCCGAAGGGTAACTATGGGACCCTGGACCAGCTGGCCGCCTTAAAATGGGTAAAACGCAATATCGCCGCTTTTGGAGGGGATCCGGACCGGATTACCATTGCGGGGCAATCGGCGGGCGCTATGAGCGTGCAGAATCTGATGACCTCCCCCATGGCGGAGGGGCTGATGTGCGGCGCGATTATTGAAAGCAGCGTCACGGTGGCTTTTGCGGAAAAGGAAGACAGAAGCCATCCGCTGGAAAAGGCGGAAAGGGTTGGCGCAGAATTTTTTGAAAAGGCGGGATTTTGCAGTCTGGAGGAAGCGAGAAAAATGCCGGCAGAGGAGCTGGTGCGCCTGGAGGATGTGCTTTTAGGCCCCGGCATCCACTTTGAGCCCGCGATTGACGGCATACTGATTCAGGAATCCAATTTTGACGCCTATAAAAAGAACCATCATCATAAAATCCCGGTGCTGGCAGGTTATAACCGGGGAGAAGCGGAAGGCTTTTCCAGAGCCTTCGGCAAAACCATAGATACCGTGGCCGGACTGCGGGAGTATGCCGCCGGTTTTGGCGAAAAGGCGGAGGAATTCATGAGAATCAGCCGGGTGGAAAATGACGCGGATGCAAAGGCGCTGTTTTCCTGTGATGCCATGCTGGATTTGGTCGCAGGGGCCCGGATGTTCGGCTGCCTGCAGAGCAGCCAGGGCAGGGAAACCTATCTGTATGAGTTTGATGCGGATATCCCCGGCGAGGATCAGGCCGGCAGCTACCACGGAAGCGAGATGTGGTTTGCCTATGACAGCCTGGCAAGGTGCTGGCGTCCGTTTACCGGCCGGCATTATGATCTGGCGCGCCAGGTCAGCTCTTATTGGGTGAATTTTGTAAAAAACGGAAATCCCAACGGCACGGATGCCATTGGGGAAGAACTGCCGGAGTGGAAGTCCTATACGGCGGAGAATGATTTTGTGATGGAATTTACGGACAAACCGGCTGAATCCAGGGTAAAGATTGATCCCCTTATGAAATTCAGAATCGATGATACATTGCAGAGGTAAAAGCATATGAAAAGTGAAAATGAAATAGTTCAGAGCATCGCCGCGCAGGAATGCGCCGCCGCACAGCACCGCAGCGTGACATATTTTGAAGACGCTCCCTGCTATCCGATTGAAAAGCTGGTTAAGCTGCACGGTTTGAGAAGAGAGATGCTGGAAGAACAGGATGAGGCAAAACAGCGGCGGCTGGCAGCGGAATATCATGCTTTCATGGATACGCTGGAAAAGCTGCCGGATGCGCCTTCCCGCATTTATCTGTGGCCGGAGGGAAATATGCCGGCCACGGGGGAATATACGGAGAACCCGGGCCTGCGTTATAATCACGATCCGGAATTCAGACCCTATATGTATGAATTCCTGCTGCCTGAGAAGGTGCAGCCAAAAGGGGCCGTCATTCTGTGCGCGGGCGGGGATCACGGGGACTGTGTGATCCATGAAGCCTACCAGAGCTGTCTGGACTTCAACCGGCTGGGCTATCAAAGCTTCATGCTTCTGAACAGAACCAACATGATGCCCTATACCGGCCAGGAATGCGGCGCAGATGCGGCAAGACTGATCCGCATGATTCGAAAGAATGCATCCAGGTATCGGATCAAAGAAAATCAGGTGGCCTTTGCAGGATTTTCCAACGGCGGGCTGACGGGAGAGGAATGTATCCGTTATTATTCAGGAAATCAGAAGGTAACAGATCATTTTCCCGGTTACGTTCCGGACGAACTGGATGAATACCGCGGAGCGCCGGACGCCTTCCTCTGTGTGTACGGTCCCCGCTGGGAAGGCAGAGAAATCGACTATACAAAGGTAGTATATCCTCCGGTGCTTTTTGCAGTGGGAATGGAGGATAAGGCCCTGGATAACCTGCATTGGGTATACAGAGATTTGCTCTCACACGGCATCCGGGCGGAGGTACATACCTTTACCGGCGTGCCCCACGGACAGGCAGGGGTATCTGTGTTCGGGAACTATGATTACCCGAATTTTGAACTGTGGCTGCCCCTGGCGGATGCCTTTATGCAGAGAATCTATCAGAATAACAGGAGATGACATGAAAAATACAATTCACATTCATACCGAAAAGGTAAAATTCCCTACAGCACCGGAGTTTTATGGTTTATTTTTTGAAGATATCAACCACGCGGCTGACGGAGGGCTGTATCCTGAAATGATCCGGAACAGGGCGTTTGAGGATTCCCTGCTTCCCGAGGGCTGTACCACAGACCCTGATCAGAGGATTTTTGTAACGGAATACGGCTGGCCCGGCGCCTTCAATCATGGAGAAGGCATGGATGAGTGGGCGGCTGCGGTACCGGATACTGAAATCCCCGGATGGTATGCACAGGACGCCTCCTTTTCGCTTCTGACGGAAGGCACGCTCAATCCAAACAGGAAGGCCGCCCTGCGGACAACGTTCGCCCCGGGGGGAAAAATCTATAACATCGGATATTTCGGCGTGCCCGTAAAGGAGGGTGAGGAATACCATTTTTACTTTTTTGTGCAATCAGACGCGGCTGCGGGGCTTACCGTGGCGCTGGAGTCAGAGGAGGGCGTAAGCCTTGGAAGCAGCAGGCTTACACTGCAAAAGAGCGCCGGCTATTTAAGGTACGACTGCGATCTGACGGCCTGTGGCACTGATTTTAAGGGCAGGATCAGTATTTCCTGCGACGGGGCCTGTACGGTTACCCTGGGATTCACTTCCCTGATGCCGAAAAAAACGTTCAAAGGGCACGGCCTGCGGGAGGATCTGGCAATGGCCCTGAAGAATACCCACGCGAAGTTTATCCGTTTCCCCGGCGGCTGTGTTGTGGAAGGGATCAACGAACAGAACTCCCTCCGTTTTTCCCGTACCATCGGGCCTGTATGGGAGCGGCCAAGCGCCCAGCTGATGTGGCATTACCGCACCACAAACGGCCTTGGCTTTCATGAATATCTGCAGCTGTGCGAGGATCTGGAGATGGAGGCCATGTATGTGTGCAACTGCGGGATGAGCTGCCAGGCGCGTCACGGCGGCGGTTTTTCAGAGGAGACGACCCGGGAATATCTGGAGGAAGCGCTGCATGCCCTGGAGTACGCGCTGGGCTCCGAGGATACCCCTTACGGAAGCCTCCGCGCGCAGTACGGCAGGAAGGAGCCCTTCCATCTGAAATATGTGGAAATCGGAAATGAGAACTTCGGCCCGGAATATAATGCGCGCTATGAGCTGTTCTATCATGCGCTGAAGGCCGCCTTCCCTCAGGTGATTTATATTTCCAACGGACATACGGAAAGGGAAAAGCTTCCCACGGATTTTGCAGACGAGCATTATTATGATGCGCCGGAATTTTTCCTGGAAAATGTGGATCTGTTTGACGATTACGACAGGAGCGGCCCAAAGATTTTCCTGGGGGAATATGCGGTAAACGGCGGAAATACCATTGCTTCCATGGAATGCGCCCTTGCGGAGTCAGCCTTTTTGCTGGGCGCGGAGAAAAATCAGGATATTGTCAGGCTGACGGCTTATGCCCCGTTGTTCCAGAATTCGGATTATACTGCCTGGAAGCCAAATATGATTGTTTTTGACAATCATCAGGTTTACGGCATTCCCAGCTATCACGCCGTTTCTCTTCTGGGAAAATACAGAGGGGATGAGGTGGTGGAAACCGAGACGGAAAGCGAGGCAAAGCCCCCGGTGTACAAAGGGATTCCCGGCATTATGTGTGAGAAGGAGGGCCTTCTTTTCAAAAATGCCAGGATAAACGGGCGGCCGGTGGAGGTTTCCAAATGCATTTACGGGGAAATCGAAGAAGCGGGGGATGCCTGGCGGATGGTTTTCGGAAACCGGAAGCATCACTGCACCGGAAAAAGCAGGGAATGGAATGAAGCCTTTGAGGAGTTTATAGGAAGCGGCAGTTTTCATGAGAATCCGGTTATCTGGGCTGCTTTCGGGACGGATGAGCTGGAGGAGTATACCTTTGAAATTGATATAAAATGCGAAGAGGATAATCCGCTCACCCTGTCCGCCTGGAACCATCATCCGGAAACGGATGCCGGCTGCAATGAACCGAAGGACACGGAATGGACTACAAGAACCGTCAGAAACCAGGTCTGGAAGCTGGAGAAGGGCAGGAGCGCCACGAGAGTTCCCCGGTTTTTTGATAAGCCGCTGTCCGAAGAGGAGCAGGTTCCCGTGTCCATTCCCTATGGGGAGTATAACCATTATAAAATGGTCTGCCAGCCTTGCGGCTATGAGTGTTATATCAATGACCGGCTGGTGCAGAAGAAAACGCATGTGCTGCATCCGCTGATCAATGCCTTGGCTGTGCAGGATAAGGAAAAAATATATCTGAAAATGGTCAACGTGGATGAAGAAGACAGGGAGGTACGGATTTGTACCGACTGCGCGGTTACGCAGGAGGTTCTGGCGGAGGTGCTTGCAGCGGATCCCGGGGCGGTAAATTCCTTTGAGGACAAGGAGCATGTATCCGCAGTCTGCCGGAGAATTCCGGGAGGTTCAGAATTTACGTACCGTATCCCTGCCCACTCTGTCAATGTATTGGTTATGGAAAAAGAAGGGAGGAAGAGTTTATGTTAAGAAAGGTTCAGGTAAAAAACGGAGTGCTTCAGGGACTGGTGGGAAAGGATCCGCGGATTACCGTATTCCGTGGTGTGCCCTATGCAAAACCGCCGGTGGGAGAGCTGCGCTGGAGGGCGCCGCAGCCCGCAGAAAACTGGGAGGGCGTAAGGAAATGCTATGAATACGGGGATATGCCCATGATGAGGGTGCACCCCGGGACAGGGGATGATTTCTATACAAAGGAGCTGCATCCTGTGGCTGCGGATTATGGAATGAGTGAGGACTGTCTCTATCTGAATATTTTTTCACCCGCGGCTGCTGCGGATGAAAACCTGCCCGTATTCTGCTACATCCATGGAGGCGGCCTGCAGGACGGCTATAGCTACGAGGTGGAATTTGATCCGGAGCGGGTGGCCAGGCGGGGTGTCATTGTGGTTATGATCGGCTACCGGCTGGGCTTGTTCGGCTTTCTGGCCCATCCGGAAATTACGGCCCGGACACCGGAGGGAGAAGTGATTTCCAATTTCGGCTTCCAGGATCAGTCTCTGGCGCTTCATTGGGTTCATGAAAATATCAGGGCCTTCGGCGGCAATCCCGACCGGATTGTGATCTGCGGACAGAGCGCGGGGGCGGGCAGTGTGCAGGCCCAGCTGTGCAGTCCCTTTAATGAAGGGATTATTGCGGGAGCGATTTGCCAGTCCGGTGTTTCCATGGCCTTTGGGGACGAAGAGAAACCCTTCGGCGCGGCAATGCCGCTGAAGGAAGCGGAAGCGCACGGGGAGGATTTTTTCAGGCAGGCGGGGATTGAAAATCTGGCGCAGGCGCAGGAGATGGATGCCTCTGTGCTGATGGAGAAGCTGCGCGGCATCACTTCCGACTGGAGATTCGGGTTCGGGCAATGTATTGACGGCAGGTTTGTGAAGGAATCGGTGTGGGATTCCTATTATAACAACCGGCTTCCCAATGTCCCCATGATCATCGGCGTATGCTGGGGAGAAACCCAGGGGGGAATGTTCGGCGGCGGAGATTTTACTTATGAAGATTTCCTGCAGTGGGCGAAGCAGTTCGGAGAGAAGGAAGAGGAGTTTATCAGGGTTGCCGGCGTTACCAATGACGCGGATGCCCGGGCGCTGACCGGGACGGACGCCAGGAATATGCTTTTAAGCAACAGCAGAGGCTTCTGTGAGCTGCGTTCCTCCATGGGACAGAAGGTGTATTATTATATTTTTGATCATGATATTCCGGGAGACGATGCGGGCTCCTTCCATGGCTCGGATCTGTGGTTTATGTTTGATTCGCTGGGCAACAGCTGGAGGCCTTTTGAAGGAAAGCATTATGATCTGGCGCGCCAGGTGACCTCCTACTGGACGAATTTTGTGAAATATGGGGATCCTAATGGGCTGGACTATAACGGGAACCCGCTGCCTGAGTGGGATGCTTACCAAAAAGAGAAAAAAGCGGTGATGCGGTTTACGGACCAGGCGGCTCCGGGGGTACTGGAGGAATGCCCGGTTCTGGATTACCGGCTGGAATATGGTAAAAGTAAGCTCACTGATTAGGCGGAGGAATGCATTATGCTTAGAAAAGTAAAAGTAAAAAACGGATTGCTTCAGGGAATGACAGGAAAAGATCCGCGAATTACCGTTTTCAGAGGAGTACCTTATGCGAAGCCTCCTGTGGGAGAACTTCGCTGGAAGGCGCCTCAGCCGGCTGAGGACTGGGAGGGTGTAAGAAAATGTTATGAATATGCAGATATGGCAATGATGCGTGTCCATCCCGGGATGGATGATGATTTTTATACGAAGGAGCTGCATCCTGTGGCAGCGGAATATAAGATGAGTGAGGACTGCCTGTATCTGAATATTTTTACCCCCGCAAAGACAACGGAGGATAATATTCCTGTGTTTGTCTACATTCACGGCGGCGGACTGCAGGACGGTTACAGCTATGAGGTGGAATTTGATCCGGAGCGTGTGGCAAGACGCGGCGTGATTGTGGTGATGGTCGCTTACCGGCTGGGCCTGTTCGGTTTTCTGGCCCACCCGGAAATTACGGCCCGGACGCCGGAAGGGGAAGTGATTTCCAATTTCGGTATGCAGGATCAGTCAATGGCTATCCACTGGGTATACGATAACATCAGGGCTTTTGGCGGGGATCCGGATAATATTGTAATCTGCGGGCAGAGCGCAGGCGCGCGTAGTGTACAGGCCCAGATATGCACTCCATTGAATGACGGCCTTATTAAAGGGGCGATTATCCAGTCGGCTGTTTCCATGATGTTCGGCGACGAGGATCAGTCCATGGCTGCTATCCCTTCCTTGCAGGAGGCTGAAAAATATGGAGCCGATTTCCTGCAGACAATCGGCATTGACAGTCTGGAGGAGGCGGAAAAGACGGATGCCCATGAACTGATGCGGAGACTGGATAAGGCTTCTGAAAAGGCCAGGTATGTATTCGGGCTCTGTACGGACGGCAGGTTTGTCCGGGAATCGGCTCCCAGCGCCTATTATAATAACCGGGTTGCGGATATCCCGCTGATCGTGGGCGTATGTCAGGGAGAAACCCAAAGCCCTTTTATAAAAGAGAGTTTGAACTATCAGGAATTTCTGCAGAAAGCAAAAAAATACGGAGACAGGGAGGCTGAGTTTTTAAGGCTTGCTGAAGTTACCAACGACGAAGAAGCGGATGCCCTGATGGCAGGAGATGCGTTTAACAATTTCCTGGCAGGGACCAGGGGCTTCTGTGAGCTTCGTTCCTCCATGGGGCAGAAGGTGTATTACTATATTTTCGATCATGATATCCCGGGAGATGATGCGGGCTCCTTCCATGGCTCGGATCTGTGGTTTATGTTCGATTCCCTGGGCAACAGCTGGAGGCCTTTTGAGGGGAAGCATTATGATCTGGCGCGCCAGGTGACTTCCTACTGGACGAATTTTGTTAAATATAAGGATCCTAACGGAACCGACTATAACGGAAATCCGCTTCCCTTGTGGGAGCCTTACAGCAGGGACAAAAAGGCGGTAATGAAATTTTTGGATACTCCTGTACCGGAGATCCTGGAGGAATGCCCGGTTCTGGACTTCAGGCTGTCCTGGGGGAAAGAGAAGCTTACAGATAAGGAGTAAGGCGTAAGATATCTTCAGAAAGAATCAGTAAAACAAAAAGGCGCTGCGTTCGGGCACGGAAACGCTTGGAACTCATTATCGAGCAACTGAAGGCTTCTGAAGGAGTGACAGAGGATTTGAAGATAACAGCTCAAATGACTTGGGTGGAGCTATGAACAGCATCCGTAACCGTGCGGAGGAAATCTTCAAAAGCGAATTGATTTATCGCTAACTAAATAAAGCTACAAGCAAGCGATGCTCGGTAAAACTGCCAAGTATCGCTTGTGTTTTAATATTCCTCAGAATATTGTAGAGAAGACCGACTTTAATCACTGTAAAAAATGTAATTATACTTCCAATATTCGTTGTATTTTTTGTAATTATGAGATATACTATACTTGAATTATAAAAAAACGGAGGTGCGTGTATGTACCGAATTGCTATTGAAAAACTATTAAAGTGGAAACAAAGCAAGCGCCGTAAGCCCTTGATTATTGAAGGGGCACGCCAGGTCGGCAAGACCTGGCTAATGAAAGAATTTGGCAAACAGGCGTATGCAGATACCATATATGTCAATTTTGACTCTAATTCCAGAATGGCAGAGTTATTTGCCTCCGATTTGGATACTGACCGCTTAATTATGGGATTAGAGTTGTATGCTGGCCGCAAAATTAATCCAGACAATTCTTTATTGATTTTTGATGAAGTACAGGAAGTCCCAAGAGCACTGTCATCTCTCAAATATTTCTATGAAAATGCACCGCAATATCACATTGTTTGTGCAGGATCTTTGCTCGGTATTGCTTTGCATCAAGGTACATCCTTTCCGGTAGGCAAAGTAGATTTCTTAAAACTCTATCCGCTGTCTTTTCGAGAATTTTTGATGGCTACCGACAAGGAGCGTTTTGCAGAACTTCTTGATAAGCAAGACTTTCAGATGATTACAAGTTTTAAGCAAACATATGTTGATGCTCTAAAACATTACTACTTTGTTGGAGGTATGCCAGAAGCTGTGCAAAGCTTCGCAGAGAGTAAAGATTTTAACGAGGTTCGTGAAATTCAAAAGAGAATCCTTGCTGCTTATGAGCAAGATTTCTCCAAACACGCACCAAATGAGATCGTTCCGAAGATTCGCATGCTGTGGAATAGTATTCCCTCTCAACTTGCAAAAGAGAATAAGAAATTCATTTATGGTCTCGTTCGTGAGGGGGCTCGTGCTAAGGACTATGAAACTGCAATTATGTGGCTCAGTGATTGCGGTCTTGTTCATAAGGTCAGCCGTATAAATACAGTGGGTATCCCTTTGAAAGCGTATGAGGATTTGAAAGCATTTAAGTTGTTTTTGGTAGATGTGGGATTGCTCGGATGTATGACCGGACTTCGTCAACGTACTTTGCTTGATGGGAACGATCTTTTTGTTGAATTCAAAGGTGCTCTTACCGAGCAGTATGTTTGTCAGCAATTAAAAACCATCGAAGATTTAGGTATTTATTATTATACCAACGATAGAGGTTCTTGTGAGATTGACTTTGTTGTTGATACAGGTGAGCAAATCATTCCGGTTGAAGTAAAGGCGGAAGTGAACCTTAAAGCAAAGAGCTTGAAAACATATCAGGAGAAGTTTTCACCTGATATATCTGTTCGTACTTCGATGACAGATTTCAAAAAGGAAGATTGGCTTATCAATTTGCCACTCTATGCGATTGAAAGGATTGATATAACAGTAGATGAACTAAGTTAAGAGTCATTCTCATATTAACATTACAGACGTTGACGGCAAAAAGAAAATTGAGTTTATAACCCTGGTCAAAATCGAGAAGAACAAGTGGAAAATGTCGGTAGGTTCATCCAGATGGCAAAAAAATATCTGCATCTGGAAAAGCTGACTTCCACCGTCCTGAAAGATATGGTAAATGCCATATACGTTCACGCACCGGACAAGTCCTCCGGTCACAGAATACAGGACGTGGACATCAGCTACAACGATATCGGCATACTTCACGCCAATTTACTCTATGAAATTCAAACGGAGAAACGGTATGACCGAAATCATACCGTTTCCCGAAAATTAATATATTGTTTTATTGGGCCGCTCCTTCATGCGGCACTTTTTTTGAAAAAACGGCGATATATTTTTAGGTGTTAGAAGCTTATGACATTCATCTGCGGTTGATAAACCGCTCTATATTACAGTATCATTTGCCCCGGCTTTTTTTCGGAATTTTGCAGGACTGATGCCTGTCATTTTTTTAAACTGCCGGTAAAAATGAACTTCATTTGTATAACCACATACTTCTGCCACACATTCAAGAGGCAAATTGCTGGTGGTTATAATATATTTGGCGTGATCTACACGCATTCTTATTAAATCCTGTTGAAAAGGAATTCCAAAAAGGTCCTTATAAAGATACTGGAAGTAAGATTCACTGATATTCAGTTTTTGTGCATAATCTTTGATACTGTGTTTTTCAGCTAGAGAGTTCTCCATTTCCAGGCGCAGCAGCTGTAGCTGGGATAAATAGGGACTCCGCTCCCGCAGACTGTCCTGTGTATTATAGGCGGTAATTAGATGGTTAAACAATAAACTAAACAGCGCATTTATATTATCCTGAGCATAAGAGCTGTCATTATAGGTAAGCTCCCATAAAATCTGCCTGATACAGAAGGTATATAAATTATGTTTATCAATCGGAAAAGGTTTGTTGCACATGGCGATTAAATTCTGAAGATAAGGGGAGTCACTGATTTCAAAATGCAGCCAGTCATCTATATACTCTCCATTTGGATTACCATAACTGTATGGAGTATTCGGGGCTAAAATAATGACCTGGGGAGGGGTAATTGAAAATGATTCGATGCCAATCTGGAATTCACCGTGGGTTCTGATAATCAGTACAACATAATTAGGCAGGCCTTTGGGACGTGACATCCGGTAAGTACTGGGATGTCTGGTTTCGCAACCTCCTTTGATTGCTTCTATCATAAAATAAGCTCCTTTAAATAAATAAACAATAGAAAAGGTTAGTTTTTTAGTATTATAGGCTATTATCAGCAATGTGTCAATGATGTAATATATGTACAGATAGAAAACAGGCAAAATGTATAAAGAATAGAACAAAATGATACAAAAATGTCTAATAAAATCTATAATTATAATATAAATTGTATATATTGACATATGTATTCATATTTTATCACTTGATAAGTTTAGGTGAATTTAGTGCGGAAAGTAACAAGGTTAGTTTTGTGAGTTGGAATGGCCGCTGATTAGAAGGAGATACGGGAACAGAACATATTGACATAGGGGGGATTAGTTATGGGGGAAAATGTTACAGGACCTCTTCTGAGCGACAGACGCTTTTTCCAGGAATGCCTGAATCTGGAATATGGGGGCATGCAAGAGGTTAAGGCCAGCGTTTTGAAAGAAGATTTCTGTGGAGCCAGGAAGGCAATGGCAGCGTATATCAGGCGCACGTTGGATCCGGAACGCTTTTTTACAATTCCTTATGAGGCACCGGAGAATATTTACAAATTCCCGGAAGAAAGCGATGAGGATGCCTGCAGGAGAATCTGCCGCCATACATTGATTTCGGTAGGGGTTCCCTGCGAATACGGGGAAGGGAAGCCGGTAGACTGGAAGGCAAATCCTACTTATAACGGTTACCGGGAATGGACCTGGCAGCTGAACCGCCACAATGATTGGAAGCTGTTGGCCCATGAATATAGAAGGACCCATAACAGGCGGCTTGCAGAGACGGCGGCGGAGCTGTTTACTTCCTGGGTAAGACAGGCGGTTTATCCGGGAGACTGTCCGGGATACAGCACGGATTGCTGGAGAACTATAGAATGCGGAATCCGGATGGGAGCAAACTGGCCATATATTCTGTTTACTTTTTACAATACAGAACCTTTTACTGACGATATATTAATTGACTGGTATAAGTCGGTCTGGGAACATGGGGAACGGCTGAGCAGGAACCATATGACGGGAAACTGGCTGATTATGGAAATGAACGGGCTGGCCCAGATCGGTATTCTTTATCCCCAGTTCATCCTGTCCGGGCAGTGGCTTTCGCAGGCGCTGGGCAGCCTGGAAGAGGAACTGGACAGACAGATTTACCCGGATGGCTTCCAGTATGAGCTATCTACCGGATATGCGGATGTCGTGGTTAATAATTATCAGCGGCTTATTGAAGTGGCAAAAGCATTCGGCAAGACGGTTTCGGAAGGAATGCTGGAAAAACTGGCCAAAGCATGTGAACTGGATGTGAAGCTGATGATGCCGGACGGATGTGTGCCGGATATCAATGACGGAAAACACAGAAATGTGGAAGAAACCTTTCAGTGCAGAAAAAGAATCTTTCCGGAAAATAAAACAATCCGCTGGATCACAGAAAAGTTTGAGACAGGGGAACCGGATTTTACATCCATTGCGCTGCCCTGGTCCGGGTTTCTGGTAATGAGGACAGGATGGACCACGGAGGATTCCTGGGCGTTATTTGATGCTGCCCCTTTTGGTAAAGCCCATCAGCATGAAGATAAGCTTTCCCTTCTGTTTTATGCAAACGGGAAGCTGCTTCTGACCGAGGGCGGAAATTATGCCTATGATACTTCTGAAATGCGCCGCTACGTTCTTTCCACCAGGGCGCATAATACGGTTAGGGTAGATGCTAAGGATCAGAACCGCTTGAAAAATTATGCATGGAAAGAAGAAGATATCCGGGAAAAAGCAGATTTAAAGTGGAAGCTTGGTCCGGTATGGGATTATGGGGAGAGCAATTACCGGGAGGGGTATGGTGAAAATCCATGTCCGGGAACGGTCCATAACCGGAGGGTGTTTTTTAATAAAAGCCAGAAGGAAGGAAAACCGCCTTTTTTGGTAGTAGTGGATCGGATGGCAAGCGATGAAATTCACAGGTATGAGTGGCTGTGGCATATTGACAGTGAATTGGAAGCTGTGCAGAAGGGAAGAATTTCTTTTCATGAAATAGATGCCGCCTTTTCCGCCGGTGAGGCTGAGGTTATAGAGGGCAGGGAAGAACCGGAATGGCAGGGATTTAAGGCAGTGGGAACCAAACAGGGTATGTACCGCAAGCTCCCCTGCGTAAGCATAAAGGCTGATGCCGGACAGATAAGGATAGTTACTGTATTATCACCCTGCAAAGGTTTATCTGGCAGAGTGCACAAGGTAACGGCTTCTGCGATGCCGGAGGAGGACAGCGTTGTTATTTCCTTTGAGGATGGAACGGAAATTGCTTTCCGGGAACAAGAAATTATACAGACTGTATAGCTCCAAGAGCCTCATTTCATAAATTTCAGGCAGGACCAGGGCGGATTCCAGGGAGTTTACATAAAAAAACATGCCTGCATCGGCTGCAGGACATGAAAAAATTTTAGGAGGTAAGAAATATGAGAAAGACCAACAAATTTTTAGCGCTTGGGTTGGCCGCGTCGCTTGTGGTGAGCGCACTGGCAGGCTGCGGCGGCAGTTCGGGAACAAGCGCGGATACTGCCGCAGGGACGGCGGCAGGAAACGAAGCGGCTGCGGAATCCGCAGATGCGGGCAAGAGCGCCTCTTCAGGCGATAAGCTGCTGGTAGGGCTTACCCAGAGCAGTATGGTTACAGATTATGAGAATAATTATTTTACGAATTATCTGGAAGAACAGCTTGGTTTTGAACTTGAATTTTATATGCTTCCCGCAGATGCGGCAGAAACACGTACCAAGGTTGCGCTGATGGCGACTTCTAAAGAAGAACTTCCTGACGTGCTGGTAGTAGACGGCCATCTGACAAATGAAATGATTCTGCAGTATGGATCCAGCGGATTTTTCCTTCCGTTAAACGATTATCTGGCCGATGCCTCCAAAATGCCCAATTATAACGCAATTCCTGCTGAGGATAAGGAAATTATGGAAAGGGCGCAGACCATGGCAGACGGCAATATGTACGGCCTTGCCGCATATGAACCGGAAACCTGGAATCTGACTCCCAACCGGATTTTTATTAATAAAGCCTGGCTGGATAAACTTGGACTGAAAGAGCCTACCACTACGGAAGAACTCAAAGAGGTGCTCATTGCTTTCCGTGACGGAGATCCCAATGGCAACGGTGTGCAGGATGAAATCGGTGTTTATGGTTTCTCCGGAGGCGGTTACGGTGAAAATACATCGGCTGCCCTGATGAACTCCTTCGTGTTCTGGAATGGCGGTGGCATAAACGGCGGCCTTTCCCTTTCCGATGACGGTACAACGGTGATTGCACCTTTTACGACGGAAGAATGGCGTGACGGACTTCGTTATATGAATGACCTTTATAAAGAAGGCGTTCTTTCCGCTAATATTTTTACAGATGACGGTACGCAGTTTAAAGCAATCCTGAATCAGGAAACACCTATTGTAGGATTGACAACCGCAGGCTCCCTGAGCAACTGGCCGGATGTAATAAATAACAAGAATTTCCTGGAAATGGAAATGATAGCGCCTCTTAAGGGGCCGAAAGGAATACAGTACACCCCGTACTCAGAGTATACTCCCGGTCAGGAACTGATGATTCTTGCAAGTACGGATAAGCTGGATATGGCTCTGAAATTTGCGGATCAGTTTTATGATCATGATACCTCAATCATCGAACGTTTCGGGGAAGAAAACGTAGACTGGACCCGGGATCCTGAAATCCTTGCGCAGCACACAAATGCTTATGTGGAAGCAGGTCTGTATGACGGTCTTTCCATGCTTGTCACCTCTACCGTATGGGCGGATAACCAGAGCCAGACCTGGAGAAATCATGGCCCCAGATACGCCAGCCTTGAAATGGGCAACACCGTTTATGATTTTTCATCCGGCCGGCCTTTTGACCCGGATGATCCGACACAGCTGAATGCAAAATGTTATGAACTTTATTATGATAAACATCCTGAAAAAGTGCTTCCTGCCTTGAAGTATACGATTGAGGAAGCTGAACAGATACAGGATCAGCTGACTACAATTCCGGATTTTGTAAAACAGAGCCTGGCAGAGTTTGTTACCGGCGCAAGGGATATAGAAGGCGGCTGGGACACTTATCTGAAAGAACTGGATAACATGGGACTGCAGCAGTGGATTGCAACTGCGCAGACAGCTTACGACAGAAGCTGAGTTTCCCTCTGTTGATTTAGAAGACAGGCAGCTGCATCGGCAGCGAAAAAGCAGTAGTAAGAACAGCATGGGCGGGCAAAGGCGCCGGTGAAAGGGCACATTTGCCCGCCGCGCTGTATCTTACAGAGACTCTTTCCGGCTGCGGAAGGCAAAGCGTAAAAGGAGGATGAATATGGCAAAAAATCCGGTAACACATCAAAAAGGAAGCAACAGGAAAGTGGGCAAACGGATTCTTTCCAGATGGCAGCTGTATCTGCTGCTTTTGCTTCCGGTACTGTGGCTGATAATTTTTGCTTATGTACCTATGAGCGGGCTGGTGCTTGCGTTTAAAAAATATAATGCGGGGCTGGGAGTGTGGGGAAGCCCCTGGGCAGGACTGGATAATTTCAGTAAATTTTTTAATTCCTTTAAATTTCCCATTGTCATGAAGAATACTTTGACAATTTCGCTGTATTCCCTGGCAGTATCCTTTCCCATTCCCATTATTTTTGCCCTGCTGCTCAATGCTATGTTGGGACAAAAATATAAGAAGGTAATCCAGACAGTTACCTATGTTCCCTATTTTATTTCCACGGTAGTTATGGTAGGCCTGATTTTCCAGCTGCTGGATTACCGCAATGGCCTTTATGGCAGCCTGTACAGCCTTTTTACAGGAAAGACAGCGCCGAATATTCTTTCCGAAGGAAGCCTTTTTAAGCATATTTATGTATGGTCCGGTGTGTGGCAGTCTACCGGTTACAGCGCTATTATTTATATTGCGGCTCTGTCAGGAGTGGATCAGTCCCTTCATGAAGCGGCCATGATTGACGGGGCCAGCCGTTTCCAGCGCCTGCGGTATATTGATGTCCCGGCGATTCTGCCTACAGCAAGTATCATGCTGGTGCTGGCGGTGGGAAATATTATGAACGTGGGTTATGAAAAAGTACTGCTGATGCAAAATGACCTGAACCTTAATTACAGTGAGATTGTTTCCACGTATGTATATAAGGTGGGCCTTGCCAGCGGAATTACTGATTTCTCATTATCAACAGCCATTGGCATGTTCAACTCAGTCATTAACTTCATCCTGCTGATTATAGCAAACTGGGGAAGCAAGAAGCTGAACGGCAGCGGTATATTCTAAGGAGGGCGGAACATGCATAAGTTTAAAAATTATAGTTTAAATGATAAGATTTTTTACATTGTGATTACCGTAATCCTGACCCTGTTTTTTATTATGGTGCTCTATCCCTGTATTTTTGTTATCAGCGCCTCTTTTTCTTCAGGAACCGCGGTGCAGTCCGGCAAGGTAGTGCTGTTCCCGGTAGATTTCAGCCTTGAGGGATATAAGACGGTATTTCATACCAATACGGTTTGGATAGGCTTCAGAAATTCGCTTTTTTATACGGTTGTAGGAACAGTAATCAATGTGGCGATGACCTTAACCGCGGCTTATTGCCTGTCCCGGCATGATCTGCCCGGACGTAACGGGATTATGCTGCTTTTTACCTTCACCATGTTTTTCAGCGGCGGCCTGATCCCCAACTATATGGTAGTGCAGAACCTGGGGCTTCTTAATACCAGATGGTCCCTGTTGCTCCCGGGAGCCATCAGTGTATATAATCTGATTGTTGCAAGAACCTTTATTGTAAACAGTATCCCCAATGAACTGCTGGAAGCCTCCCAGATGGATGGCTGTTCAGATTTTATGTATTACATAAAAGTGGTAATCCCGCTGTCTAAAGCGATTATAGCGGTTTTGGTACTGTTTTACGGCGTGGGGCACTGGAATGCATATTTTAACGCAATGATTTATCTGCATAATAAAGAACTCTATCCGCTGACGCTGTATCTGCGTGAAATCCTTATGTCCAGCCAAATCGATCCTTCCACAGTACAGGATCCTGAGCTTCAGGCGAGACTGGCTGATATGGTTGGGGTAATCAAATATTCACTCATTATGGTTAGTATGATTCCTGTATTACTGATATATCCTTTCGTACAGAAATATTTTGTTAAGGGTGTTATGATTGGATCCGTGAAGGGCTAGGCAGATGGAGAAGAGTTGAAAGGCCATTTCATATGACTGAATAATACAATATCACAGATTTGCTGCGATATGTGGGAGGTTTAAAATGTATTTGGAAGAAAAAGACCTGGCATGGGCTCAGGAAACATTGGAAAGAACTGCGCATAAGCTTGAAAAGGTGGCTCAAAGATCAGCAGAAAAAATCCCCTATACTACGGTTGACGGAGTCCACGATGACAAATCGGGAGATAAGGAAATCGGCTGGTGGACCAATGGTTTTTGGGGCGGCATCATGTGGCAGATGTACACACTCACCGGAAAAGAGATTTACAGGAATATTGCGGAACAAAATGAAAAGAAACTTGATGCCGATCTGATGGACTATGAGAAATTGGATCATGACAATGGTTTCAAATGGCTGCCTACGGCAGTGGCCGATTACCGTGTAACAGGAAACAGAAGTTCCAAAAACAGAGGACTTCTGGCGGCAGGAAACCTGGCAGGAAGATATAACTGTGCCGGAAAATTTATCCGGGCATGGAATGACTGGCCAAACAGCAAGGTTGACCGCAGAGGCTGGGCAATTATTGACTGTATGATGAATCTGCCTCTTTTGTACTGGGCAAGTGAAGAAACCGGCGATCCGAGATTTTCCCAGATTGCAGCGAACCATGCAGATACGGCAATGAAAGCATTTATCAGAGGCGACGGTTCGGCAAATCACATTGTGGAATTCGACCCGGCAAGCGGAGAAATGATCAAAAGCTATGGCGGCCAGGGCTACGGTGAAGGTTCGTCCTGGACAAGAGGCCAGAGCTGGGGGCTGTATGGGTTCATGCTCAGCTATTTGCATACACAAAACAATGCCTATCTGGAAACGGCGGAAAGAATCGCGAATTATTTCATTGCCAACATTCCCGACAGCGGTTTGATTCCGGTAGATTTCAGGCAGCCTGAAGATGTGAAACTGGAAGACTCCACAGCCGCAGCTATTGCATCCTGCGGATTGATTGAACTGGCCAGGCAGAAAGATGGCCGGCAGCAAAAAATTTACCTGAATGCTGCGCTAAAAATGCTGCAGGCCCTCACGAAAAACAGCTTCAACTGGAATGAGGAGGAAGACAATCTGCTGACAAAATGTACCGCCGCCTATCATGATGAAAAGCATGAATTTTCTATCATCTACGGTGATTACTTTTTCCTGGAAGCGCTGATGAAACTGACAGATAAAGAATTATTCATCTGGTGAATTCCCTGAAGTTAATATAATAAGAGCAAGCAAAGAGAGACCTGCTGAAATGGCAGGTCTCTCTTTGTGCGGACACAGACTCATTAAAAGGGGGCTGCCGTCATTTGTCACCCTTTCAGTTCGTTAATAATTGAAAGCAGTTCTTCATCATGATTGACCCGGCAGGCAGATGGCGCGCCAAAAACCATACATGCCCGGTGCTCTCTGGTAAACGGATCCCATTTGGGCAGCAAATCGTGATTGGGATTTCCATATTTTGCAAAATGGATCCAGGCGTTAAAGATTTCTTCCTGCGTAATCCAGGTCTGTTCTCCGTTAAAGACACAGCCCTTGTCTTCTGCATTATGGAAAACAAAAGGAAGCTCCACCCCATGCCAGCTGATTGTACCGCCGTTATAGGCACTTTCATATGCGAGCAGATATTCGTATACCGGAGCGCCGGATAAATCGGCGCGTTTTTCTGAAAAGAGATTAACATCCTGGCGGAAGGCCATGGGAATCAGGGTAAGCGCATAATAGGGTTTCAGGTTCGGATAGGTTTTTTTATAAATGTCATAAAGCGCCGGACCTTTCAGACCGTATTTCTCAGAAAGCTTTTTAACGACCTCACCTTCCGTTACCTGTGATTTATCCCGGCTGTCTGCCGGACCTGAAAATTCGCACAATGCATTGCCGATCATAACAGGTATGTTTCCGGTTTCTTCTCTGATTCCGGCCTGGCCGGGATCTCCGGGATAGTCTCCTGCGCCTGGCACCGGTGACCAGAAAAAGTAATCTTTAAAGGTATGGGGAACAAGCGCCATTAGTTCATTTACAGGCATGCTCTGCAGCTTATCTGTGCCGCCGGCGGCATTCACCAGAATCCTGGCATTTTTTTGTGCGGTTTCTCTGGTAATCCTCATGGGAAGACCGTCAACAGGTCCTTCCATCCTGGTAATGCCGCTCATGATAATGGCCTTGTGATATAAACCATCGGCGCAGGGCATCTGCATCAGCGTGGTCACCTTTCCGCCGCCGCCGGAATGTCCATAAATTGTAACATTATCAGGATTTCCGCCAAAGGAAGCAATGTTTTCCTGTACCCATTTCAAGGCTTCCACAAGATCAAGAATACCGACATTTCCGGATTCCCGGAAGTCATCGCCATATTGAGATAAATCAAGGAAACCTAAAACATTAAGCCGGTGGTTTACGGTTACGGAAACCACATCTCCTAAAAGAGCCTGTTCCTTACCTTCATAGCAGGTAAGATGGATGGCGCTTCCGGAAAAATATCCCCCGCCGTGCAGAAAGACCATTACCGGTTTTTGCGCTTCTTTATCCAGGGAGGTGGTCCAGATATTCAGATTCAGGCAATCCTCCGAGCTATGCCACAGCCTGGGCATGCCCATAATTTCATCCGGTAAGAAGTTATCATCCATATTGGGGCAGGTGTAGCCATAAGTTGTGGCAGTTAATGTCCCCTTCCAGGGGCTGACCGGTTCTGCTTTTTTAAAACGTTTTGCTTTACCATAGGGAATGCCGAGAAAGGTATATACATCATTTTCCATGAAGCCCCGTATTCTGCCGGCATTTGTGTTGACTTCGGCAAAGCCGTCGCGGCAGACAAAGTTTTTAAGTCTTTCCATCTTCTCCTCCTTTTGGAATCTATTTTCTATTCTTTTAAAATAGCATATCTAATTCGGGCATTTATAGCAAAAATCCCATTTCCTGTATGACATTTTCTGAGTTTCACTGATAGAATGGCGGCGAACCGATTCAGATTCCCCGAAAAAAGTAATATTGCACTTACGTTTTAGCTTATTTAGCCGACTCATATAAAAAATATAACTATCTAAAATATCTTGACACATATGATGTGTAGATTATATAATAAATTTAGCTAAATCGTTACAGCTAATTAGCAAAAATAATAAATGAGATAATATGCTGTTTGACTGCAGCGAACGGCAAAAATTATTTTAGCGAATTAGCAATATGAATTAGCAAATGTAAATCAGAAAATCTATTGGGAGGAAACAGATGAAAGTTAAAAAATGGGTTGCATTACTGCTCGCGGGAACTATGGCGCTATCTGCAGCGGGATGTGGCGGAACGAAAGACACAGCCTCTAGCTCAGCGGATGAAAGCAGGGTAACAGAAACGGCAGCAAAGGCCGGAGAGAATAGTCAGGCCGCTGAAACAAATGCGGAAAACAGCAATTACGGCGGAACATTAAAAATCGGGCTCCAAAATGCCATTGTTCATTTAGGATATGTTCATACCGGGCTTGGTACATCAGAAGCAATGATACTGGATACCTGCTGTGAGCATTTATGCAGATACGCGGAAGACGGAACACTTACTCCCTGGCTTTGTACTGCTTATGAAGAGGATCCGGATAATCTGACGCTGACGGTACATTTACGCGAAGGCATAAAATTTCATGACGGCAGTGATTTTAATGCTGAAGCTGTAGTCTGGAACTGGCAGGAATGGACAAATGCAGGGAATATTGAACTTAACTGTGTTGATAATTATGAAATTATTGATGACTATACAGTTGTGGTACATTTAAGTGAATGGTCCAATAATATAGCAACATCCTGCCTCTATACTGCAGGAATTATGGTTTCTGCAGAGTATGCGAAAGCAAATGGCACAGATGCGCTGGATAAAAATCCTGTGGGAACCGGAGCGTTTAAATTTGAGGAATGGGTTGTTGATGAAAAGATAGTATTTAAAGCAAACGAGGACTACTGGATCGAAGGTCTGCCCTATCTTGACGGCATTGAGTTCGCTATTATTCCGGATGAGGCCGCCCAGATATCCGCATTCCAGACCGGGGAAATAGATGTTCTCCTGAACTGTAACTCTGATGCGAGCAGGACCCTGAAAGAAGCCGGTTTTACTCCTGAGGCGAAATCCTTAATAAGCGGCGGTATGTCATTTATGTTCTGGTTCAGTTGTCAGGATGATGGCCCTATGGGGAATGTTGATGCCCGCCGGGCTGTATGTTCTGCAATTGATAAGGATGCTATTGTAAATTATATTAAGGAGAACAGCGGTGCAGTGATAGAAAGGACTGCGCAGTGGGGACCGAATAATGTATGGTCTGCAAATCCTGACTTAAAAGGATATCCATATGACCCTGAAGCTGCCAGGGAATATTTGAAAGCAGCAGGCTATCCGGATGGATTTGATATGATTATTTATTATGGTAACGGCGGCGATGATGAGGAAATTTGTTCTCTGGCACAAAGTTATCTGGCTGAAGTTGGAATTAATGCGAAGCTGGAATTGATTGACTCCACTATAACAAATGAGTTATCCGGTATTAATGGAGAGTCCTTTAACGGGATGATATTTAGCGCCGGGCGTGCTGAAGTAGATCTTACTACATATTACAATCGGACATTTTTACCGGATGGTGTACGTTGGGTCAACCAGGTTACGCATGAAGAAGATATCGTTGAATTAATTAATCTTGCAACCACATGTAAAACTTTTGAAGAAAAAGAAAAGTATTGTCAGGAATTATCCAAAACAGTTATTGATGACTACTGTGAATTAATGCCGCTGTATATCTCCAGCGATACAATTTTTACCCATGGTAATTTAGTTGATCACGGTATTTATCAGATTAACGCAATTATTTGGACACCGGAATCTGCGTATCTCACCAGGTAAATGATTAGGGATGATCGGCAGAAAAATATCTGCCGATCATTTTTAACGGAAGGAGCAGGATTTTGAAGAAATATATAATAAAGCGTTTGGGACAGGCTGCTATTACTATTATATTGATCTCTGTTTTTGCATATCTGCTGATGTACATAGTGCCGGGGGATCCGGTTTATGCCATATTAGGCAGTGATATTACAAGAGAGCAGTATGAAAAACAATATTTACTCATGGAATTAGATAAACCTATGCTGGTAAGGTATTGGCATTGGGTTGAGAAGATTGTGCAGGGAGATATGGGATTATCCTATAAATATACGAAACCGGTAATGGATTTATTGCGGCAGCGATTACCGGTAACCATGTATCTTGGGGGGATATCTCTGATTATCAGTGTGTTTTTGGGAATAATTCTGGGAACTTTATGCGGAATTAACAGAGGCAGAACGGTGGATAATGTTTTGACTGTATTGGCCAATATTGGTTCTGTTGTACCGGGCTTCTGGCTGGCTGTTGTTGGAATGTATATTTTTTCCATTAAGCTTGGCTGGCTGCCTTCTTATGGTTTTTCTTTTCCGACAGCAGGCGTGGGATTAAGTATAAAACAGACGATTATGCCGGTGGTCTGCCTCAGTGTTGGCGCTGTTGCCAGCCTGACCAGACAAATGCGTTCAGGCATGCTGGAAGTCATTCGGCAGGACTACATAAGGACTGCACGGGCAAAGGGATTGAAGGAATCCCAGGTTATCGTCAGGCACGCTATTAAAAATGCAATTATTCCGGTAGTTACATTATTGGGAATGAATCTGAGGGGGATTGTTTCAGGAGCAGTTACCATTGAAACGGTATACGCAATTAATGGCACAGGTTCTTTATTGGTTAACAGCATTGTTGGGAGAGACTATCCGGTTATTCAGGCATGTGTTCTGATTATATCTGTAGTAGTCGTATTATCTAACCTGTTGGTGGATATCTGCTATGGTTATCTTGATCCCCGCATCCGATTACAATAAAGGAGAAAATATTATGAAGCATCAGTCCCGTTTTACCTACAGCCTGAAAGTGCTGTTCAGCAGGAAATTAGTGGTATTTGCTGTCTGTCTTGTTGTTTTATTTGTCCTGATTGCCGTTTTCATTCCGGTTTTATCCCCTTATGATCCATATAAAACAGATATGACAAGTTCTCTGTTAAAGCCGTCTTCGGAACATTGGCTTGGTACGGATAAACTGGGAAGGGACGTGCTGACCCGGTTGATGTATGGAACAAGGACCTCTTTATGTATTGGCGTCCTTTCGGTTTTTCTTTCCAGTATTCTGGGAGTGGCAATTGGTTTGATAAGCGGCTTCTACGGAGGTATTGTCAATACTGTTTTGTCAAGAATTGTAGATGCATTACTGGCAATTCCCAATATTATGTTTGCCATGGCGCTGAGTATAATGTTTTCCAGCGGAAGTATTTTAGGGCTTGTACTTGTACTGGGAATATCCACAGTCCCTACTTATGCAAGGCTGCTGACCGCACAGGTATTACAGATAAAAAATTCTGACTTTATGACGGCGGAGAAGGTGTTGGGAATCAGTAATAAAAAGAAAATAATGTCACATCTGCTTCCCAATTGCATATCGCCGATTTTAGTGGTATTAACAGCAAATATAGGATTTACAATATTAGCAGAATCCAGCCTCAACTTTTTAGGGTTAGGGGTATCCGCTCCTGTAGCCAGCTGGGGCGGTATGGTGAGTGAAGCGTATACATTACTTTTATCAAGGCCCGTTTATGCGATGGCGCCGGGCATATGTATTATGCTGTTGGTTTTTGGTTTTAATATTTTGGGTGATGGAATCCGGGATGCAATAGATCCAAGATTAAGAGGAACATTATAGGAGGTTGCTATGGAACACTTTTGGGAAGTGAAAGATCTTTCGGTGAGCTATGAAAATTTGGATGGACTTACACAAGCTGTCGATCATGTATCCTATTATGTTGATCATGGAGAAATTGTGGGGATTGTTGGAGAAAGCGGATCCGGGAAAAGCCAGACACAGCTGGCGGCTTTGCAGCTGATTCCGACACCGCCGGGGAAAATTGATAATGGAGAGGTGCTGCTTAATGGAAGGAATATATTAAGTTCAAAACCAAACAGCAGCGAGATGAGAAAAATTCGGGGCGGACGTGTCGGGATGATTTTTCAGGAACCAATGACATCGCTTAATCCGGTTAAAACAGTAGGATTTCAGATTATAGAATCAATTCTTCTGCATTCTGATACTGATAAAAAGAAGGCGGAAGAGAAAGCCGTCGAATTAATGGAAAAAGTCGGCATTGCTGATGCGAAAACACGTTTATATGACTATCCGCACCAGTTTTCCGGCGGTATGAGACAGAGGATTATGATAGCCATAGCCCTGGCGGGGAATCCGGATATGATCATTGCGGACGAACCAACAACAGCGTTAGACGTTACGACGCAGGCACAAATACTGGATCTGCTCAAAACGCTTGCAAAAGAAAAAAATACAGCATTATTGATGATTACCCATAATCTGGGAATTGTAGCCAGATATGCAGAACGGATATACGTTATGTATGCCGGGAATATTGTGGAAGCCGGAACCACAATGGAAATATTCCATGAGCCGTCGCATCCATATACCAGAGGGTTATTGAGAGCAGTCCCCAGACTGGACGATGATAAAAACCGTTTGATTCCAATTGACGGAAATCCTCCGACGCCAACAAACAGAAAAGAAGGCTGTCAGTTTATCGACAGGTGCAGATATGCATGTGAGAAATGTTATGGAAAAGCTATGCCGGCTTTAAGACAGGAAAGTGAAACACATTTTATTGCCTGCTATTTGTGCAAAGAAGAACTGGATGAAAAAGAAAAAAGCTGGGAAACAGAAAAATCGGTACATAAATCTTTGCCGGGGGATGAAGTGGTGCTGGAGGCAAAGGATATTGATGTATCTTTTCCTGTAAAGGGAGGCTTTTTCAAGAAAAAAAGCGGAAATCTCAATGTATTGCATCATGTAAATTTTCAATTATATAAAGGTGAAACATTGGGGCTGGTTGGCGAATCCGGCTGCGGAAAGACAACAACGGCAAAGGCGGTTTTAAAATTATTGGATGAAACAGTGGGGAAGGTCTATCTTAATGGTGAAGAAATACTGGGTGTACCTGAGCGTTTGTTCCGGAAGGAAAGAAGAAAAATACAGATGATATTCCAGGACCCCTCCAGTTCTCTTGACCCCAGGAAATCGGCAGAAGAGCTTGTAGGGGAACCGCTGTTTCCATATGGCCTGGTGAAGAGCAAAGAAGAGTATGATAACAGGGTGGATGAACTGTTTAAGCTGGTCGGTTTGGAGCCTGCACTCAAAACCAGGTACGCCCATGAATTCTCCGGAGGGCAGAGACAACGTATTGGGATTGCCAGAGCTTTGGCCTGTGAACCGGAAATCATTATTTGTGATGAACCGATATCCGCGTTAGATGTTTCAATACAGGCGCAGATTATTAATCTATTGGAAGATTTGCAGGAAAAGCTGGGACTTTCCTATTTATTTGTGGCGCATGACTTATCGGTGGTCAAGCATATCAGTCATCGGGTGGCGGTGATGTATTTGGGGGTAATTGTAGAATTAACCAGCAGCAGTGATTTATATAAAAATCCATTACACCCTTATACAAAAGCGTTGCTGCGTTCAGTTCCAATACCGGATCCTGTTCTTCAGGAGGGAGAGAAGAACTATGAACTGAGAGGTGAAGTCCCGAGTATTGTAAAGAGGCCCGAAGGCTGTCCGTTCAGTAACCGCTGTGAGCTGGCAACGGAAAAATGCAGACAGCAGATCCCGGATTTCCAGGAAGTTGAAAAGGGACATTTTGTAGCATGCTTTGCTGTAAAAAAGTCCTGTTAAATTGGAGCCTTGCAGGAGCAGGCGGAAAGGAAGTAAAATGGCGGTTTGTAAAATAAAGGATATAGAGCTTGAATATGAAGAATACGGAACAGGAGAAAGATATTTACTTTGCTGCCAGCAAAGCCATTCAAAAGTGGTAAACTGGACAATTGATCTTGCTGAGAAGGCAGGTTTCCATGTGTACGATATTGTAATTCGCGGATTTGGAAGGTCAACACATATTACGGAAGATTTGGGAGATACATGGTATGATATGTGGGCACAGGATGCCTGTGATTTCGCAGATGCAATGGGAATAGACAAGTTTTTTTATTCGGGAGTATCCCATGGCGCGGGAATAGGATGGCATATTTGCGTAAATCATCAGGAAAGAGTCAGGGCCTTTTTTTCTATTGTGGGAGGACCTCATAGTAAGGATGGACAGGAAACAGGTTCTGCACGTATGAAAACCATAATGGCAGCAAAGACAGAAGAAACATGGAAAGCACATTGCGACGCCTGTGACGCTGATTTTTCAAGAGAACGTCCGGAAGGGATGAGCGAAGAGCTTTGGGAACTGAAACTGCGGTTCCATGAGGAACAAATCGAAAATATGCGGAATATGTCTTTGGAAGAAGCACGTTTGAATCCGCGAAAACCTTTTCCGAAGCAAAAAACAGAAGAAGAGTTAATTGCGGTTTTAAGCCAGGTTAAGATTCCTGTGCTGATGATGGGCGGTATGCACGATCCCATCTGTCTGCCTGAAAATCTAGTACGTTCATGTAAAGCGGTTACAGGTTCTAAAATGATTATATATGAAGATGCAACTCATGGGCTGGATGTGGAACATAAAGATGAGGTCGTCAGGGATATTGTCCGTTTTTGTGAAGATCGCGGGTTATAATAAGGATTGTGGTGTGAGGAAGATATGGGAAGTACAGGGATAAAAGAAATTGTCACTAAAAGAGGAACTTACATAGGAAGAACAGAGAAGGAGACAGGAACCTGTTCCTTTCTGGGAATTCCATATGGTACAGCCGCGCGGTGGGAAAGAGCAGCCGACGTGAAAACAACACCGGAAGTTAAAATCAATGCATGCAGTTACGGGCCTTCCCCCTGGCAGGACATTGTACAGGAGGACTATGGGATTCCCGTCGAAATGAATGAGGAATGTCTGAACCTGAATCTGTTTGGCAGGGATTTGGAACAAACCGGAAAAACAGTAATGGTTTGGATCTATGGAGGGGCCCAGGTAGCCGGAAATAATATTGGCTGCAAAACAGGTTCCGGAGAAGCGCTGTTTGACGGGAAAAAGATAGTGGAAAATAATTCTGATATCCTGGTCGTGGTTCCCAATTACAGGGTTGGAATCTGGGGTTCTGTAAATCTTTCCACATTGAACGGTTTTACAGAACGTTATCAATTCAGTAATAATCTTGCGAGACTGGATATTGTACAGTGCCTGAAGTGGATCCATGAAAATATTGAAGCCTTTGGCGGTGATAAAAACAAGGTAACATTATTTGGGCAGTCAGCTGGCTCTGCCAATATAAGCAGCCTGCTTCTGATGCCGGAGGCCAGAGGACTATTTAAAAGGGTTATCTGTGAAAGTTCGTTCGCTATGGATTTGAGTCTGACCTCATATCAGGATAGTATTACGATATCTGATGAATTTTTCAAACGCCTTCATGTGAAATCTGTGGAAGAGGCTGAAAGGCTGGAAGCGAAGACCTTATTGAGAGTGCAGAATGAGATTATAAAGCATTCTATGGGGGGGACACCGATATTTTCAGGCGTAAATTCAAAGCTTTTTTCCCCTGTTATTGATAATGCTGTAATCCCGGAAAATTATTGGGATTACTTCATACAGACCGGATGCTGCGGAATAGATTTCCTTGGAGGGACAAATGAGGGGGAATATGACCAGCAGTTTGAAAGATTTAAAGAACCTGGTAAATGGGCCGAAGCGAAACAAATGTTATTGGACCATTGTAAAGCAAAACTGGATCCGTTACATGGAGGAAGGGAGGATATTATATCTTTATATGCAGAAAATGAAAAAATGGCGAGGACGGATTTCGATGCATACAGAGATTTAAAAAATGATATTTATCTGCGGATGGGGGCTTTAAGCTATGGAATGATATTTGCAGAACAAGGCTCTTCTTCCTATCTTTATTATCTTGCTTTACAGGGTACGGGCAGGGGGGAGAATACAAGATGCCCGCATGGAGCAGAAATCCCCATATTATTTATGAAAGACAGTGCTGCTGATGAAGAATGCCAAAGGCAGATACGTAATGCATGGTATGACTTTGCCCGTTCAGGAAATCCCAATGGAGAAGATAATAAAAATTTTTGGAAGCAGGTTGGAAATGGTACCCTGAATACGATGAAGATAGGAAAAGCTTTTGTTATGACATCCGGAGTCCGGCTTAGGGATGCATCGTTGCTGCTCCCTCTTATGAAGGAATATCAGGAATGTCCTGCGTTTAAAAAAATATGTAAAAGGTTTATTAAGATCAATTGAGGGGGAAGAAATCTAAAACAGCTTAAGTGAGGGAAATATGAGAAAAAAGGAAAAGGTTCTTTTTAACAGAAATTATAATATGATGATGCTGGTTGGATTATTAATTGCATTCGGCTACAGTATGATTTCAACCCTGATTTCTTCTTATGCAGTGGAAATAGGCGCATCTTTAACTATAGCAGGTACGGCAGCAGGAATATATTCGATATCAGCATTATTGGTACGCCCCTTCAGCGGTATAGCGGCAGACAGGGTAAACAGGAAATATATGTGCCTTTTGGCTACATCTGTAATATGTTTTGTTATGCTTGGTTATGGTCTGGCGGCAAATATTGGCGCTCTGATGATTATCAGGATTATTCACGGCGCGGCCTTTGGTATCAGCGGAACTGCTAATATGTCTTTAATCAGCGAATATATACCTGAAGAAAGGATGGGAGAGGGATTAGGATATTATGGTATGGGGCAGGTGCTTTCACAGGTTTGCGGCCCCAGCCTTGGGGTGGCGATAAAGAACCGTTTTGGATATCATACGTTATTTTACTGTATTTGTTTCCTTACTCTTATTGCCGTAGCTGTTCTTTTGCTTCTGAAGTATGCGCCGGCGCAATATAGTACGGAAAAGAAAGAAAAAATTTCCGTTCAAAATCTCATTGCCAGGGATTGTCTTATATATGCCCTGGTTGCAGGCATGTTCTCCATGTGTAACGGTGTTGTAAATTCTTTTTTGCAGCTTCTTGGAACGAGCAGGAATATTTCCGGAATTCCATTATTCTTTTCTGTGAATGCCATTATATTATTTGTTCTCAGGCTTTTTATGGGGAAGGTGGTGGACAAGAGCGGATTAACAGGCGTAGTAAACTTTTCGCTTATTGCAGGCGCGGTTTCCATGGCGCTGCTGGGGGCCGCTTATGGAATGCCGCTTATCATATTGTCGGCGGTGCTTAAAGCATTCAGCCAGGGAGGCGGTCAGATATCCCTTCAGACAGCATGTATCAAAAAAGCGGGTCCGGCAAGAGTTGGTATTGCCACAAGCACTTATTATATTGGGGCAGACATCGGTCAGGGAATAGGACCTATAGTTTGCGGTAAAATTGCGGAAAACACTAATTATGAGATTATGTTTTATGTAACAGGGATAATAATGATCGCTTCATTGGTAATTTTTAATATGTATCAAAAACGGGAAGGGAAAAGAGTTATAGCGGATTTGGCGCATTGATATTGGATAATAATTGTATTATAATAATCAATATCAGGAAAAGCGTTGAAATCAGTACGATAAATTAAGGAGAAGTGTGATTGCTGTTTTTTGGTTGAATCATACATATGGCGGATGAAGAAAAAAAATGAGACTGTTCAAATCAAGCAGATTGCTGAAAGATTAAATATATCACCTTCCACAGTTTCTGTTGTATTGAGCGGTAAAGGCGATGAAATGAGGATTTCTAAAGCGACACAGGAAATTGTGCAGAAGATGGCGCAGGAAATGAATTATCATCCTAATGTGTATGCGAGACGGTTACGGAATGCAGATACGCAAAAATCTCATTTTGTCATCGCAATTTTTATGAACATCCGTACCACAGGGGAGAGAATAGCCGGTATCAATGAAGGTTTATGGGCAGCTGAAAAAAATAAGAAATATGTGCTTGATTATATTCTGGAATTTTTTGAATATGATAATCTTTCAGAATGCGACAGTGTAATCAGCTCCAGCATGTATAATGGCGCTCTTGTAGTCGGTACATCTGAGAAGGATATTGATTACCTGAATAATAAGCAATTGGATTTGCCTGTGGTAGTTATGAATGTGCCGGGTGAAGGCTTCAGCAGTGTATATGTGGACGAATATCAGGTAGGAAGGGAGTGTGCAAAGCTATTTCAGAAAGCTGCTATTTCCACAGCAGGAATTATTACGCAAATTTATAAAGGGCGAGGCCCTGGAATGAGGCAATTAGGATTCCTGCAGGCTTGTAAAGAATACGAAATCCGGGTTGAAGAAAATTGGAAAATAGATACGCAGGAACGCACCTTTGATTGCGGCAGAACGGCGATGAAACAGCTGCTGAGCCAGCAGGAAATTCCGCAGGCAGTGTTTATTATGTCGGATAAAATTGCGATTGGAGCTGTTTATACTCTTAATGAAGAAAATTTATCGGTTCCAGAGGATCTGAGTATAATCTGTTACGGAGATAATGAGTTGCTGAACATCATGAAGCCTACAATTAGCTGTATTCGATTTTCTGTTAATGATATGATTGAAGACGCTATATCGTTATTGATTGCAATGTTTGAAAATAATATTAAGGAGCCGATGGCAAAAATAAAGACGGCAGACTTTGTGTTCAGGGAGAGTTTTCCCAATCCGGAAAATTAATAATAGAAATAAGTACAGAATGGGAAATTTAAGAAAACAGGAACAACTAAAAGTAACAGCTCCTGCTGTTGTATGTACTATGGTGAATTTTAATAAAGAAGCTAGAGCTTGCAGATATAACAAAGAGTTGAGCTATATTGCGGCCAATAGATAAAGGAACTGACTGATTGTTTCGGATTTAAAATAGCAAAAAATAAGGGTGCTGTCATGCGGCAGCACCCTTATTTTCACCTTAAAACAGACGTTTAATCGATACATCCATAAACAACATCCCGGACCTTCACATGAAACAGCTCATTATGTTCTCCCTGTGTATTGTGCATATAAACAATAGAGAGATGATCTTCAGGAGAGGCCTCCGCCCAGGAGCCGTAACCGCCGGACCAGCCGAAGGCGCCCAGCGAGCCGTTGGATGCGCCGGGGGCTTTGTCCATCAGGGTCCGTACTCCCATTCCATAGCCATAACCGAGAATATCCACGCCGTTATAATGCCAGAAATCCCTGAGCTGATCCGGCCCAAGCTGATTCGTTCTCATCAGGTCAATGGTCTTCCTTCCCAGAAGGCTTTCACCCTTGTAGCGGCCGCCGTTTGCCAGCATGCTCATAAATACAGCAAAATCTCTGCAGCTGCAGTTTAAGTTGGCTCTGGAGTATTCCGGAGCACCGCCGATCTTTATGATATCGTCCAGTTCCCGGGGCATAGGCTCTTTCTTTTTATCAGGAGTGATTTGGTAACAGGTGACCAGTCGGCCCATCATTTCCTCATCCAGGAAAGTGGCGGTATCCTTCAGGCCAAGGGGATCAATCAGCCTTTCTTTCATGTTCTGACGCACAGATTTTCCTGTGATTACTTCCACAATAGCTCCCACAATTTCACTTCCCAGCCCGTAAAGCCAATGGGTGCCGGGTTCAAACATAATCGGAACGGATCCCATGGCGCGGACCTCGTCGCGCAGCGTGGGGATTTTCCCATCTTTACAATAGGGCCTGACCGCTTCAGACATGGCATTGACGGTAGGATTATCGGTCACATGATCAAGCGGTCTCATACAGTAGGGAAGGCCGCAGGACATGGTAAAGGCATCCTTTACAGTAATGGGATGCTCCACAGGAACCACCTGGGCTGCGCGCCCCGGAAGCTGCACATATTTGGTAGTATTTTTCCATTCCGGCAGGAAATCATATATCGGATCCGTGAAACGGAACGCCCCTTCTTCAAACAGCATCATGCCGATGGCATAAGTAAACAGTTTTGTTGTGGACGCCTGGCGGAAAATGGAACGTTCGTTGATTTTTGTCCCCTTTTCGATATCGGCGAAGCCGGAATAGCTTTCGTAGAGAATATCATGATTCTGCATGACGACACAGGCACAGCCGGGAATCGAACCCTGTGTAAACGAATCAAGCAGCCTGTCAAGATTTTTAAAAGTACCCATAGAATCCTCCTTTTGATATGTAGAAAATAATTCTGATATAAAAATATCATAAATGAACAAAAGGATTATAGCTAAAATTCTGTTCATTATATGAGATTTTCTGAGTAATAAGAAAATTGCTGTTGATTATAGCTATAGAGACGAATTAGGTATATTAAAATTATTTTAGCACAAATTTATTAATTTAGCAAAATAATATATTGATTATAGAATAAATATTGAAGGAATAAATAAATCATATAATCCAATCAATTAAAACGAAAACGACAGGGTTATTTATATTTTAAAATTTAGTAAGGAGAAAATATGATTATTTGTCTGCAACGGGCTCATACCTATGCTGAATGGAAAGGAGAAAAAGAAAACTATACCCTTGGTTATAATATGGATTTCCCAACTTTTTTTCATAATTTAAGATTGTGTGAAAGCAATTTTTCTATAAAAATAAGCAAAAATAAGAATGAAAACAGGATAAGTTAATGCTATATTATCTATATAAATCATTGCTAAGATTTAGCAAAAATTAGTGAAAAAATAAAGGGGGACACAGTTTATGAAAAAAAGGTTATCGTGTTTACTTGTTGCTGTACTTGCACTTTCACTGCTGGCAGCATGTGGAGGAACGAGTAAACAAACAGGAGGGGCAACAGGAGGAGCACAGGAAAGTACAGAAGCAGTAGATGCAGCAGAACCTGCGGCTGATGTATTAGCGGAACTTCCGGCTTCATTGACAGACGGAGTGGTTAAAGCAACACCGGAAATGTATACAAATGTTGACTTAAGCAAGCCCTATACTGTTTATTTATATTTAATTGGTGATACGCCTCAGGACTGGGATAAGGTTATGGCAGCTGTTAACGAATACCTGGAGCCTTTTAATACCAAGCTTGAAACAGTGATTATGAGCTGGGCTGATTACGGTACAAAATATTCACTGGTTCTGGCAGGCGGTGAAGAGGTAGATGCAATTTATACGGCTCCATGGTGTTATATGTATACTGAAGCGGCAAAAGGCTCTTTTTATACGTTTGACAGGGATTTTGTAGCAAAGAATATGCCTTTGACAAATAAGTATCAGGCTGAGACAAGTTATGCAGAATCCACAATTGATGGTAAAATTGTAGCGCTTCCCTGTAATGCTGAAAAAGCTGACACTAAAATTGTGGCGATTCGTCAGGATTTAGCTGAAAAATATGGCATAGAGAAGTTGGACAACTGGTCAGACTATATGAATTTTATGCTTACAATTGCTGAAAAAGAAACGCCGGAATCAGGTATTCTTGCACAGGCTTCTTCAGGGAATAATGCGGAACTTTGGGAAGTGTATCGTCAGCAATATAATGTCTTCTATATTCTTAAGGATAATTATTTGCATTATCAATATGAATATAAAGAAGGAGAACTGCCTTCTGCCGATGATATTGAACTTTGCTGGAATTCAGAATCATTTGTTAAATTTGCTAAGGATATGAAAACTTTGGCTGACGCAGGCTGCTGGTCCCGCGGTGCACTTTCCAACACAATTTCAGATGATGATGCATTTGGTGCACTGCAGGGAGCTTCTATAGCCTGGAACGGCACGGTATTTAATTATATGAGGATGGCCGAAAAGAATGAGGGTGTTAAGTGTGCGGCCTATGATTTGACGAAAGATAATATTGTGGCCTGCGAGGAGTACAATAATTCGGATATTGCTATTGCAGCAGCTTCAAAAAATCCTGAACGTACGGCTATGGTACTCGATATTCTGAAAATGGATACATATGTAAACAGACTTATTACTCTGGGCTTTGAAAATGAACATTATACAATTGATGGCTTTAATTATGCTAAGGCTGCGAATGTGGAAGCATATCCGCCTAACAGTGTTTCTTTATCTTGGGGGATAAATAATGGAATTTATAAGGAAACCGGAGTAGAACCGCGTGAACAGGAAATGGTTGATTCCTGGGAGCCGAGGATAACTTCCAATCCAACGATAACTTTCGTATTTAATGATACAGAAGTGTCTGATTATGCATCTGCATGTAAAGCAATCCTTGGTGATTATATTCCGTCGCTTCAGTTAGGCCTGGTAGATGATGTAGATGCATACCTTGCAGAAATGAATGCCAAACTGGACGGAGCTGGAATTAAGATTGTTGAGGAAGAGTTGTTTAAACAATATAATGAATGGCTTGCAGCTCGTTAAATGAGAGTAAGAAAAATGGCGGATACCCCGCCATTTTTCATTAAATATGCATTGACGGAGGAAAAACAATGGATGGGATTAATAAAGTGAAACCAGTGAAAACACCGTTTTTAAAAACAGTGAAAAGACATTGGATACTGCTTCTGATGCTTCTTCCTGCAGTTTTGTATGTGGTGATTTTTTCCTATATTCCTATGACGGGTGTTGTACTGGCATTCAAAAAATATAACTATAATGGCGGAATTTATTTTTCACCCTGGAATGGTCTCAATAACTTTAAGGCACTGATGATTTCCGGTAAACTTGGAATGGTAACAAGAAACACGATTCTATATAATATTATATTCATATCTCTTGGTGTGGTCCTGGAAATGGGAAGTGCAATTTTATTGAATGAACTGCGTTGCAAAATCTTTAAGAAAACGGCACAATCATTTATGTTCCTTCCTTATTTTATCAGCTGGGTAGTTGCAGGAGCAATAGTTTATAATATTTTTAGTTTCGAACGCGGTGTTGCAAATAATATTCTTACAAGTCTTGGAGCAAAACCTTTTGATTTATACAACTCTCCCGGCGCATGGCCGTTTTTGCTGACTTTTTTGAAAATGTGGAAACAGACGGGTTATGGCTCGGTAGTATATCTTGCGGCCATTACGTCTATGGATCAGGAAATGTTTGAAGCAGCTTCGCTGGATGGGGCCAATGCATGGCAGAAAATCAGATATCTGACCATACCATCTTTGATACCAACGATGATGACCCTGGTACTTTTGGCAATCGGAAATATTTTCAGAGGAGATTTTGGATTGTTTTATCAGACAGTAAAGTCAAGTGCTTTACTTGAGTCTGTAACTGATGTTATTGACACCTATGTTTTCAGATTATTGATTTCTTCCGGTGATGTAGGAGTATCGGCAGCTGCAGGCCTGTTTCAGTCAGTACTTTGTTTTGTTACGATTATGTGTGCAAATGGATTAGTAAAGAAAACAAATCCTGATTATGCATTGTATTAAAGGAGGAGGGGCAGTATGAAAAATAATCGCAAAGCAAATGCAGCAAAAAATCGTATACACATTGGTGCGGATGTAATTTCCATTAATATAGTTGCTTATTTATTTATCGGCATTTTTGCTATAATCTGCTTACTTCCATTTTATTTAATTATATTGGCATCCTTTACACCGGAAACATCCTTAATAAAAAACGGATATCCAATTATTCCTACAGGGGTATTCAGCCTGGAAAGCTATGGCCTGTGTCTGAAGAATCCGGAACAGATTATTCGTGCGTATGGAACTACTGTATGTGTTACCATAGTAGGAACCTTTTTGGCGGTATTTCTTTCAACTATGACGGGATATGTACTTTCCAGAAAAGATTTTCCATGGAGGAACAAGTTTGCGTTTTTCTTCTTTTTTACAACCCTGTTCAGCGGTGGGCTTGTGCCGACATACATGCTTTGTATGCGATATCTTCATTTTAAAAATAATTATATGGCTTTAATTCTTCCGATGGTTTTTTCAGTATGGAATATGATTATTGCTAAATCATTTATGGCGGGAATACCAGCATCTATAACAGAATCGGCTAAAATTGATGGCGCGAACGACTTTACAATTTATATCAAATTGATTATACCTTTGTCTAAGCCTTTAATTGCTACGTTATGTCTTTTTGCGGCATTAGCATATTGGAATGACTGGTATAACTGTATGCTGTATATAACGGATGAAGATAAATTTATGCTTCAGTATTATTTGCAGAGAATGCTGGGCAGTGCGGAGGCAATGCGTTTAGTTGCAGAAAAATCCGGCATTCCGATTACTACAGTTCCTTTGGAAAGTATGAAAATGGCTATGACGGTGATTGCAACCGGTCCTATTGTACTATTGTATCCTTTTGTCCAGCGTTATTTCGTTAAAGGAATGACAATAGGAGCTGTGAAGGGGTAAAGCAATAGTGACAAAAAAGGACGCATCTAATCAATGCGTCCTTTTTTTCGATAAGCTGTTGGGGACAGGCCTACACTTTTTTTAAATGCGGCACAAAATATACTGGCAGAGGAAAAGCCGGATTCATAACAGATATCATTGACTGACATGTTGCTCTCCAAAAGTAAAATTTTTGAAATGCGGAGTCTGTAATTGATAATATATTCGTGAGGCGTCATATCCGTTTCTTTTTTAAAAACACGTATAAAATGATAGGTGCTCATCAGCGCTTTTTTTGCAAGTTCTTCAACTCTAAGTTCTTCTTGTATATGTTCCTGAATATATATTTTCGCGTTTTCAATTGCAGAGGCACGTTGAACTTCTTTTATTTGGAGAGGTGTGTAAATAATAAGTTCCGTCAGGATATCGTTGAGGTATTTCGAAAGCAATACTTCTCTTACAGGTTCCTTTTTTGTAAAAGGCTGGTAAATTTTTGCCATGCGATTCATAATTGGCAATGGATCATCAAGAGAAAATATATTACTGAGTTTACTTACGATCATATTATACATTTTGCGTGCCGAAAATCCGTCATAATGAATCCATATCGCTTCCCAGCCGGTATCTGAATAGTAACTGTGCTCCTGATAACAGTCAATAAGAATAAAATTGTTTTTTTCAGCTGGCCATTTTTTAGCTTCGAATTCTACAGTAAGTGAACCTTCCAGTACATACATAAGCAAAAAACTGTCAAAATGCATACGATGCTGCCTGTAACCTGGCTGATAAAAAAAATGCCCTAAATGGGTAGGATATAAAAAATATTCAGTTATGGCATCTGTCGGGGAATTAATAAAATAATCCGACTTTTTGTCGATTTTGTCTTCAACCGATTTCATATTTTCCTCTGAACGCAATTTTTGATTATTAACAGGCAAAAAATTATGTAATTTGGATTTAATTGAATTATATTATAAGCAAGAATTCTAAAACTGACAAGTACAAAGACTTCAAAATTTTAAAATAAAATACTAAGAAATGGAGATTGATTTGTAATGGAAAAATTAATGTTTCAAATTCCGGCAGTTAAGAATACGCCAGAATTATTAAATATGGGAGGCAGAGATTTGGCCGGTAATTTATATCAGGCGGATCAAAAAAGTCTGCTTGTTAATGGAAAACGTATTATACCGGTTATGGGAGAAATCCATTTTTCACGTTTGAAACCGGAAGAATGGAAAGAGGCTATTTTGAAAATGAGAGCCGGAGGCGTGAATATCGCTGCTACCTATGTTTTTTGGAATCATCATGAAGAACGGCAAGGAGAATGGGATTTTTCAGGATGCAGGGATTTAAGGAAATTCCTGGATGTGTGCAGGGCGCTTGATATGAAGGTATGGCTTAGAATAGGACCCTGGGCGCATGGTGAGTGCCGTCATGGCGGGTTCCCTGATTATGTACAGTATGCAGACGATTTTGAGAAAAGGACAGATGATCCAAAGTATTTGGCGCTTGTAGAAACACTCTATACAAAGATTGGTGAACAATCACGGGGGATGATGTGTAAAGAGGGTGGTCCTGTAATTGGAATTCAGCTGGAAAATGAATATGGACATTGTGGAGGCCCGAACGATAAAGCAGAACAGGCCAGGCATATGAAGACATTATTGTATCTTGCAAAAAAAGCAGGATTGGATACACCCTATTATACAGCGACTGCCTGGGGCGGAGCGTGTACGATAGATGAGACACTGCAGGTGTTATCCGGATATGTGGATGCTCCCTGGGATAATTCTACAAAAGAATTACCCGCGATGGAAAATTTCCTTTTTATTCCTTATCGTGATGATGCCAATACAGGTTCTGATTTCCATAAGGCTGATGAAAAAAACGGAACGATCCGGAGGGATTATCCATATTTGACCGCCGAACTTGGCGGAGGGCTGCAGGTGACAAGCCACAGGAGACCTGTTTCAAAAGCTATTGATAACGCGGGGCATATTATATGCGTGCTCGGTGCTGGCGCTAATTTAATCGGGTACTATATGTATCATGGGGGCATTAATCCTGATGGTAAATATTCGGATTTGAATGAAGCACAAAGTATTGGAGGAAATACCACAGTTCCGAGAAAGAGTTATGATTTCGATGCCTGTATTAATGAGGCGGGAAAAATAAATGAGAGTTTCGGGGTATTAAAAAAGTATCATCTTTTGCTTTCATCCTTTGAAAGGGAGATTGCAGAGGCTGAAACAGTTCTTCCAGCGTCTGTTCCTGAATCTGCGGAAGATATGAAAACAATACGCGCTGCATTACGTTGGAACTATACCTCCAAAACAGGATTCCTTTTTGTAAATAATCATGTCAGGAACCGCCTTATGGAGGAACATCCGGACGTGAATATATATATCCATTTGCCTGATGGAACACAATTTTCTGTGGAACATTTGCATTTTGCTGCAGACAGATGTTATGTTATTCCAATTGAACTGAAGATGAGCGATACTATAATTAAAAAAACAAATTGCAGCCTTCTGTGCAGGCTCGGCAAAAGAGTTTTTCTGTATTCAGATGAAAAACCGCATATAGAAGCAATGCCTTGTATTGATTGGGTAACAGTACTTACAGAGTCAGAAGCCGACAGAGGCTTCCTGTTCAGTGATGGTTTATATGTAGTGGAAAGAGAAGACAGCTGTATTATTGAGGAAGATGGCACAAAGAAGCTGATTACGCAGGAAAAGCAGGAAATTAAAATTTATCATGAAGATGGAACTGTGAAAAAGTTTATGGCAGGGCCTTCTGAAAGCGCATTGCTGTCGGTGTGCAGGATGCGGGCAGAATTCGAGCTGACAGGAGAAGAAAGGGATAAAAACGGGAATATTAAGTATCGTTCCTATCAGATTAATTTAGAACATTTGTCATCGGAGTTGGTAAACCAAATTTACCTGAATGTACACTTCCTGGGAGATCGCGCTGAGGTATATGATGGAGAAAGGCTAATCGACGATTGGTTTAATACGGGTAAGCCCTGGAATATTCCTCTCCGCCGTTTTCACTACCCTGCAATGTTAGAAATACGAATATATGATAGTGCCCATACAATTCCCTGTTGTTTTGGTCAGGATGTATACTATGACTTATCTGTAGAATCAGGATGCGAGATTACGGGCGTTGAGCTGATACCTGAATATTCCGTTATTATTGAAAATTAAAGTTTATTCCCGCCCAAAACACTTTTTAGGTTCTTGGGCGGGAATTATTTATGGATGCGGAAGGTATGTTTTTATTTTGTAATGATTTCTAATGTCCGGGGTTTAAAGCCGTTTCCTTCAACTTCTACATATATTGTTCCGGCTTCGTCCCGGTTAGACTGTATTACAGCGAGGAGCAGGCCATAATGTACTTTTCTGGTTTCGCATTTTCCCATGGTATGATCCGTACTGTTTCCATTTTCGAGAACCAAAAGGTGTCCGGAACCGGTTACTTTGACAACGAGTTCGTTTTCCGCGGTCATTACCAAATTCCCATCTTCATCTGTCAGAGATATTTCAAGCTGAGCTATATCACGCCCGTCAGCTTTAATACAGGCAGAATCACATTTCAGATTTATTTCTTTTGCTTCCTTGAAAGTGCGCACCTCATGGCGGGCTATTTCATGACCTTCCCGGTCGTAGCCTATGGCAATTAATTCTCCCTCTTCGAAAGGAACATCCCAGGAAAGGAAAAGATCATCGGTATTGGCATGTGGTTTTGTTAAATCAAAGTTTGGCCATTCGTCAATTCCAACGGCAGGATACAAATAAGCTTTTTCTCCATAACTTTTTCCGTTTAAAAACAACTCTACAGAAGGACAGGAGGTATAACAGATAACAGGAATGATTTTTCCCTTTTCAACATCCATATTCCAATGAGGAAGCAGGTGTACTGTAGGTTCATTGCGCATCCATAAGGAACGGTAAAAATACCAGTTATCCCTTATAAAACCTGCCAGATCCACAGGACTGATTTCACCTGATCTGAATGGATAAGGAGATTCGCCCATATAATCCACACCAGTCCAGTAAAATACACCTGAAATATAATCTCTGGTCTCAATAAAACGCATATGTTTGCTGGCTTCTACCGGCCATGCATAGTACGGTGAACTTCTGAAAGGACCGGTCGGACCGGTTCTTCTTTGAGGTAGAGGATAATTTCCCCGGCTTCCCGGAATGCCGCCTGTTTCTGTTATGACCATAGGGGCGGCGGGATGACGGATTTTATCCGGTTCATAGAATAGTTCCGCCCTGTCATTCCAGATATTAACCCAGTTAAATCCTCGGACATCCTGATATTCCATAAATTTTTCGTAGGTATATTTGCTGTTATGAGCCAACATATTAGTACCTTCGGTAACTGGTCTGGTGGGATCCATTCTGTGACAGATATCACGTAACTCCTTCATTACCTCCCAACCGTCTACCGTGTTAACCTCTTCACATTCATTGCCGACACTCCATAAAATAACACAAGGATGATTCCTGTCCCTCCTGATTATTGTCTCGGAATCTTTTATATGCAGCCTGTCGAAATGTTCTGCATAACCGCGGGGAGGGACTTCTTTAGTGCCTCTGGACTTACTCCATTTACAAATGGTCCACTCATCAAAAAATTCATCCATGCATAGAAGTCCCATAGTATCCATTAAATCTAATATTAAAGGATCGGCCGGGTTATGCGCTGTCCGTATTGCATTACAGCCCATGCCTTTCAGTTTTTCAAAACGCCTTTTCCATACTTTAATGGGAACTGCGGCGCCTAATTGTCCTGCTTCGTTATGGATGGCCATACCATGTATTTTTATATGTTCTTTATTGATTAACAAACCTTTGTCGGCATCAAAATAAAGGGTTCTGATTCCAAAAGGGGTAACGTACTGGTCTTCTATGATACCGTCTACTATAATCTCTGTTATCATCTGGTGCATACAGGGGTGCTCCGGACTCCAGAGAAGGGCATTTCTTATTGACAGATTCTGTTTGATAAGTGCATTGTTGAGACCTGCTCCGATTGTCATTTTTTCGGACATGGATGCAATTAGAAGACCATCGGGGCTGTAAATTTTATTCTTTATTTCAATCTCAGAATCAACGGCCGCGCTGTTGCTGATTTCTGTTGTAATTGATAAAGATGCAATATTATTCTCCAGTGAGTCCGTTACGATATAAGTACCATTAGAAGCCACGTGTATAGGGGGGAGTGATGAAATCCAGACATCTCTTGTGATTCCGCTTCCTGAATACCATCTTGTATTGGGTTGTGCGGAATTATCCACCCTGACAAGCAATGTATTTACTTCACCTATATTTACTTTATTAGTAATATCAAATTCAAAAGGAATATAGCCATAGTAATTATTTCCAAGCTTTTCCCCATTTAAATACACGGTGGCATCCTGGTATACACCATCAAACAACAGGCTGATAATACGATTTTTGTTTGATTTATCAATAATGAATTCTTTACGATATATTCCCACCCCATATTTCCAGTTCATAGAACCGCTTTTTTCATCCGGCCCGTTTGCTTCATAATCCATAAGCCAGTCATGCGGAAGTGTAACCGGTGAAAAATCTTTTTCTCCCAGTTCTGCTTCGTGAATATCCAGATCTCCATAATGGAAAGTCCAGCCAAATCCAAAAAATTCATGACGTTCCTGCTTAACTAAATGCAATTCCAAAATAATCCCCCTTTCTGTGCATCTGTTCCAATTCTATAAAGCAGAATTGAATGACACAAGAACAATTAGTAAAATGCTGCCAAAAGACGATTCTAAATATCATCCTTTTATTAAATTATAATTATCAGCTGTTTTTTTAGCAAGGACAACTATTCCAAAAAAAGAGCAATAAATCTATATAATTATTCAAAAAAAAGTGAAGGTGCAATCACTTTATGAAACATGAAAAGGTGAATGAAAACGGCAGGTACAAGTATGTAATTTGCATTTATTCCTAATAAGATAATGAAAAAGCAACTTTAATAGATTTGTAAGCAATTTTTCATAATTATTTATGAACTGAGAATGGTAAAATAGAAGAAAAAGCGTAAGGGGAATTATGATATGAAGAGGCTTACCAATACAGCGCTGTTGTCACATCCTTTGGCCTATTCACCAATCGCCAAACAGGCGGCAGGCGGAGAAAAAGGGATTGATTTTTTACACTACATCGATCGAATTCAGGCGGTGAATGTATTTGACAATGGCGATGTTGAATTTAATTTTTATGCGCCCTCAGCGGAGTGCGTGGAAGTGGCAGGAGTTACAGGTTCGTTTAAAAGCGATAAAATACCTTTATTCAAAAAAGAAAACGGGTATTTTACCAGAATACTCAGCGGCATTCCTGCAGGATTCCATTATTGTGACTGGTTTGTAGACGGAGTAAGAGTTTCAAATCCGGATGGACGTTTTTATGGCGGCTTTCGAATGATGAATTTTTTCGATATTCCGGAGACACAGGATGATTTCTATTTCAGAAGAGAAGTGCCGCATGGGACGGTACGCATTGAACTTTATCATTCATCCGTGAATGGAAGGACAAAATATGCCTATATTTATACACCGCCTTTGTATGAAGAAAATGTCGATAAATTGTACCCCGTTCTTTATTTGCAGCATGGTGTATGTGAAGATGAGACCAGTTGGCTCTGGAGTGGAAAGGCCAATTATATTTTAGATAATTTAATTGCAGAAAAAAAGTGTCAGGAAATGATCATAGTAATGAACAGCGGTTATTCTTTTAAGGAAGGAGAAAAGGCCATATTTTATCCCGGTGATTTTGACAGTGAGCTGGTATATGACTGCATTCCTTACATAGAGTCCAATTTCAGAGTGAAAAAAGGAAGAAGCTTCAGAGCTGTAGCCGGTTTGTCTCTGGGATCTGCACAGGCTTCGCTATCTGCGGCAAATCATCCGGATTTGTTTGGATATTTGGGCGTTTTCAGCGGCCCCTCCTCTGAAGGGATTGAGAAAATTATAAAGGAAAAGCTTTCTTTTGGGGGGATTTTTTTAAGTGCGGGGATTTACGAAAACGCATTGAATAAATTGAATGCATTCAAAAAGGAACTGGATGATATCGGGAATCAGACAATTGTAAGAAGTTATGACGGTTATCATGAATGGAGCCCATGGCGTCATAGTTTGTTTGATTTTGTGCAGAGTATTTTTGGTGAGATGACGATGCCTGAATATCCGCCGACATTGCTGAATGAAAGGATAGTCTGCAGGGAATATCATGGCCCTAACCAGGCATTGTTTATGAATCCTCTTTTTAATGACCCATTTTATAAGGATGTAGTATTTCATGTGGATGCCAAAGGAAGACCGGCGGGAAGTTATGTGGATATTCGTACTGGCATTACTGTATTAGGTCCAGGGAGGGTTGAATTTTCCATCGAAGCGGGTGATGCAGTGAAGGTAATGGTGCGCTTTAGGGGAGAAGAAGTAAACCTTCAAAGAGAGCCTGATGGGAATATGTGGTCAGCTGTATGCGAAAATGTGGAACCGGGATTCTATTATGTATATTTTTATATAGACGATGTTCATGTTGTACATCCCTTTACGCAGTGCTGTTACTGGGGTTTTTGTGCGGCCAATTATTTTGAAATGGAAGATCCGGAGTTTCAGGATTATCTTTTAAAAGATGTACCACATGGAAGTATCAGGCTAATGTCCTACAGGTCTTCCATCGATGGACGTGACAAGCCGCTTTACATCTATACTCCTTCGGGATATGATACTTCTGCCGATAAGTACCCTGTATTATATCTGCAGCATGGAGGAGGGGAAAATGAGACTGCATGGGTATGGCACGGGAAAATCCAGAATATGATGGATAACTTAATTGCAGAAAAAAAGTGCAGAAAAATGCTGGTGGTAATGGCAGAAGGGTATAGTTTCAAACCGGATGGCTCCAGCAATCCATCCCTGGGATCTTTCGATGAAGAGATGATATCGGATATAGTACCTTTTATTGACAAAAATTTTAAGTCCATCCCAGACAAAAAGGCAAGAGCTATGGCAGGGCTTTCGATGGGGGCAATGCAGTCGTACAAAATTGTTTTTAACCATCCTGAAGTGTTTGCAAATGGTGGATTTTTTTCCGGCATATTCTATACCAGGGATGAGGTTGCCAATAATAATTCGGTACTCTTTAACAGGCAAAAGTTTAAAGATTTATATCAGTTAATTTTTGTGGGTTGCGGAGAGCAGGATGAACGTTTATATTCCGGAAATGCAGAAGCTATGAAGCTGCTTAAGGAGGAATATGAGCTTCCAATCACTTTTTTCCATATACCCGGAGAACATAACTGGACATTTTGGAGGAAGGCATTGAGAGCATTCCTGAATTTAGTATTTAAATAATTAAATGGGCCTATGGGTCAGAAAGGGTAGTTTATATGCGAAAAACAACGAATTTTAACAAGGACTGGTATTTTATCCTGGAAGACAATCCCACGTTTTCAGGACAGGAGGCTGATGAAAATTCCTTCAGAAAATTAAACCTCCCCCATGACTGGAGTGTGGATTATGCCCCGCAGGAAAATGAAAAGACAGGCGGCGGAGGCGGGTATGCAAAATCCGGCATCGGCTGGTACAGAAAGCATTTTACGATGGAACGTCCGGCGGAAAAGGAAAAGATATACCTGTATTTTGAGGGCATCTATATGGATTCCACAGTCTATGTAAACGGAAAGGAAGCAGGCGGCCACGGCTACGGCTACACCTCCTTTTATGTGGATGTAACGAAGCTGGTGCGGGAGGGTGAAAACCTGGTGGCCGTGCGCGTGAAAAACGATCTGGTTCCCAACTCCCGTTGGTACAGCGGCTCCGGGATTTACAGGGACGTTTACCTGGTGCGTACAAATGAAATCCACTTTGACCATTTCGGTGTCCGCTGCGCCACAAACGGCATTTATCCGAAACAGGACACGGCGCTGCTGCAGATCCGCGCTCAGGTTGTCAATGACGGAAGCACGGCGGAAAATGTGGGGGTTCTCCATAAAATATATGATCGTGACGGGAAGCTTGTTTCCACCTCAGGGATTGCACTGTATCTTGAGCCGGGTGAAAGCAGCGACTGCATGGTACGTCCGACTGTGGAAGCACCTCATTTATGGACGGATGAGGATCCTTATCTGTATACCCTGGTGAGCACCGTTGTCGCGGACGGCCGGGAGCTGGATTCCTTTACCTGCAAAACAGGCATCCGGACAGCTGTATTTGACGCGGATAGGGGCTTTTTATTAAACGGCGGGACTGTGAAAATAAAGGGTATGTGCGTCCATCATGACTGCGGCCTGACAGGCGCTGTAGGTTATCGGGAAAGCTGGGAGAGAAGGCTGAAGGAGCTTAAAGATATGGGCTGTAACGGAATCCGTTGTTCCCATAATCCGCCGGCTCCCGTGCTGCTGGATCTCTGTGATGAGCTGGGCTTTCTTGTTATGGACGAGGCTTTTGATGAATGGCTCCTGGCGAAGAACAAAACGGATAATTATTATTCGGAAAGCCTGGCATACGGTTCAAGCATGTTTTTTACAAATCATGCGAAAGAGGATTTAACAGCTATGCTCAGACGCGACTATAACCATCCTTCGGTGGTTATCTGGAGTATCGGCAATGAAATTCCCGAGCAGTCATCTGTGGATGGTGTGAAAATACTGAAATTTTTACAGGACATCTGCCATCAGGAGGATTCCAGCCGTATGGTTACATCCGCCTGTGATAATATTGCTGCAGTGGAGCCGATCCGTACTCTGCGTGAGTTTGAAAATGCCCTGGATGTGGTGGGATATAATTATGTGGGACGGTGGAGAGAACGGGCGGAAACCTTCTATGAGGAGGATCGGAAAGAGTATCCGGATCGCCGCATGATCGGCACGGAAAATCCTTCCGCGGGAGGCATACGCGGAGACTATTCACAGGAGGGATGGTTTGGAAATTACGCAACTGCCACACTGCATCATGAAGCATTATGGCGTTACACGGCCAGCCATGATTTTGTTTCCGGCGATTATCTGTGGACCGGCATTGATTATCTGGGAGAAACCAGATGGCCGAGACGCGGCGCGCCGTGCGGACCGCTTGACACGGCAGGCTTCAGGAAGGATACCTTCTACTATTTCCGCTCTATATGGAATACGAAGGAAATTACGCTTCATCTTGCTCCCCAGTGGAATTTTGAGGGGCAGGAGTGCGTTTATAAACAGGTGATCTGCTATACTAACTGTGAAGAAGTTAAGCTATACATAAATGGACGCTATGTGGGCAGCAGAGGATATCAGTGTCCCAGATACGGGGCAGTGCGTGCCTGGAATGAAGGCTTCCATAAATGTTCCACAACAAATGATCTTCATCTTTCCTGGGATGTGGCCTATGAACCGGGAGTGCTGCGTGCGGAAGGGTTCCGGAACGGGGAGCTTGTAGCGGTGGATGAGGTGTGTACCACAGGAAAAATGGCTGGGCTGTCAGCAGACGTGGTAAACACGGAAATATCGGAGGGAAGCCTGGTGCAGATAGAACTGTCCGCCAGGGATGGGGAAGGCCGGTTTGTACCGGATGCCTGCCCGATGATTTCCTGCCAGGTGGAAGGCCCGGCAAGGCTGGTGGGGATGGACGCGGGAGATCTGCTTGATCTTTCCCTGTATTCCAGCCCGGGCAGAAGGATGTTCAATGGCCTTTTGCTGGCAGCGGTAATGGTTGAGGGTAAAGGAGAGGTGCGTGTTACCTTCACCTCAGAAGACGGAGCTGCGGAAACAGTGACCTTCCGGGCAGAATAGATGGTGGGAGTGAATCATTATGTATATAAGAAAATTAACCAGCCAGGTCATTCTGGATTACGGCCGGGCCGAGGTACATACACAGGCGGGGACGCTGCGCGGTGTTATTTCTGACGGGACCTGCATATTCCGCGGCGTGCGTTATGCACAGGCGCAGAGGTTCCATCTGCCGGAGTCGGTAACGCCCTGGGAAGGCGTAAAAGAGGCAATTACCTATGGGAATGCCTGCCCGGAAATTTTCACCTGCGTGCCTCATGATCAGTATACGGTGCCGCATTATTTTACCGTACAGAGCGAGGACTGCCAGTTTTTGAATATCTGGACGCAGAGTATTGAAAAAGGGGTAAAAAAGCCTGTTATGGTGTGGTTCCACGGAGGCGGGATGATGACCGGATCCGGTGTGGAGCATTATGCCTATGACGGGGAGGAGCTTTCCCGGTTCGGGGACGTAGTGGTGGTCACGCTGAATCACCGTTTGAATGTGCTGGGCTTTCTGGATCTTTCCGCCTATGGGGAGGAGTACAGATATTCGGGCAATGCCGGCCTGGCGGATCTGGTGGCTGCTCTTCAGTGGATTCATGAGAATATTGCGGCCTTTGGCGGGGATCCGGATAATGTGATGCTGTTCGGGCAATCCGGCGGAGGAAGCAAAGTAGTCAGCATGCTGCAGTCGCCCAGGGCGGCGGGGCTTTTCCACCGGGCCTGCCTGCAGAGCGGGGGCATGCGCCCGGGAACTGAAATGACGAGATCTCTTTCCCGCCGGCTTGCCTCTTACATCCTGGAATATCTGAAAATTTCCCCGGAGCATGTGAAAGAGCTGGAGAGCATTCATTATGACGAGCTGGCCTGTGCGGCGGATTATGCCGCCGGGCGGCTCTCCCGGGAAGAGGGGAGGCCTGTGATGTACGGTCCTTTTGCGGATCAGGATTTTTATTCCGGACATCCCCTGGAACACGGATTTATTGAGGATACCAGGGATGTCCCCGTACTGTGCGGTTCTGTGTTCGGGGAATTTTTAAATAATTATGCCTCTCCTGTAGGTACAGGAAGCAAAAATTCCTGGACGGAGGAATATAAGTACGAATTGCTTTGCACAGAATATGGGGAGGAAACGGAGAAAATAATAGAAGCCTTCCGGAAGGCGTATCCGGATAAAAATACCGCTGACATTCTGTTCATGGATACGGATATGAGGCAGAATGCCCTGGCTTTTGCCAGGCAGCGGGCGGAATTTTCGAAGGCAGGTGTTTATAACTTCCTGTTTACCCTGGAATCCCCCTTTAACGGAGGCACGGTTCCCTGGCATAATGCGGAAATCCCCTATGTATTCCATAATGCAGAATACCTGGAGCCCTCTTTCATTCCGGGGATTACGCCTGCGGTGCAGGATATTGTCAGCGGGGCCTGGGTGAATTTCGCAAAGACAGGCAGTCCGAACGGCAGCGGTGTCCCGCAGTGGGATGCCTTTGGAGGAGAAGAAAACCGGACCATGGTTTTTGACCGGGAATGCAGGCTGGAGACAGATCACGATAAGGAGCTGCTGGAACTGTGTCCTGCACGGAAGGTTGATTTTTCAAAGCTGATGGGATCCAAGAAATAAGAAATGAGGCTAATATGTTTATAAAGAAATTGACAAAACAGGTCATATGTAATCCGGAGGAACCGGTGGTTTGTACGCCGAACGGGAAGCTGCGCGGATTAATTGTGGACGGCACCTATATTTTCAGGGGAATAAAATATTGCGAGGCCAGAAGGTTTCATCTGCCGGAGCCGGCAAAGTCCTGGGAAGGTGTGAAAGAGGCTATTATTTATGGGCCGGTATGCCCTGAGATCCAGACGGTGCAGCCAAGTGATAATTATACGGTACCGCATGTTTTTTATCCCCAGGATGAGGACTGCCAGTATCTGAACATCTGGACGCAGTCGCCGGATGCGGGGAGGAAGAGGCCGGTTCTTGTATGGCTCCACGGCGGCGGCTTCGCAACGGGGTCAGGGATTGAACATTTCGCATATGACGGAGAAAATATGAGCCGTTTCGGGGATGTGGTGGTGGTCACATTGAACCACCGGCTGAACGTATTGGGATTTCTGGACCTTTCTGCATATGGAGAGGAATACAGGTATTCCGCAAACGCAGGCATGGCGGACATCGTAGAAGCGCTGCGCTGGGTGCAGAAAAATATCGAAGCCTTTGGCGGAGATCCGGGGAACGTTACTATTTTCGGGCAGTCAGGAGGCGGCGGGAAGGTCGCGGCTCTTCTGCAGATGCCGTCGGCAGCCGGACTGTTCCACCGGGCTGTAATACAAAGCGGGATAATCCGGGCGCATTCCGGCAAGGCGGAAGGCCCGGATATGGCGCGGCTGCTGTTGGATAAACTGGGAATTACACCGGAACGGATCCGGGAAATTGAAGAGGTGCCCTATTACCGTTTCCAGCAGATCATTTCCGGCCTGGGGCCTCAGGCCTTTATGGATTTTGGACCCAAAAGGGATGATGACCTTTATATGGGGAGTATCTTTGAGGCGGGGATATGTGAGCATGCGAAAAAGGTGCCGGTGATTGTAGGAAATGTACTGGGCGAGTTCTGCCAGAATTTTGCCGCAACCTGTGATGACGGCCGCAAAAACAGCTGGACGGAAGAAAAAGCGGAAGCGCTGATCCGGGAAAAACTGGGGGAAGCTGCAGAGGAAGCCATGAAGCTATTCAGAAAGGCATATCCCGGGAACCGGATACAGGATCTGCTTTTTACGGACCGGATATTCCGGCCGGGTACCTTTGACTATCTGAAAATACGCGCCGGGGCCGGTCTGGAAAATACCTATGGTTATATGTTTCAGCTGGAACAGCCGGTATACGGGGGAACCCTTCCCTGGCATAACGCGGAAATCCCCTATGTATTCTATAACGCGGATTATATAGAGCCTTCCTACATTCCGGGAATTACGGAGCTGGTGCAGACAATCGTGTGCGGCTGCTGGTGCAGTTTTGCCAGGACCGGCAGACCGGAAGCGGCTGGGGCGCCTGAATGGCTGCCCTATACGCAGAAGCAGCATGCAATGATGTATTTTGATAAGGAATGTGAGGTAAAATCTGCGGATGCGGAAGAGGAACTGGCGGAATTTTTGACGAATCATCCGTTTATGATGACACAGCAGGATCGTAGCGTGGAGGCGAAGCTATTTGGCGGAGGACCGCGGGTATAGCTGAAAGAAATGCGCCGGGCTGGGAAAACGACAGAAAATGTTTTAACTAACCTTTCAGGCAGGTCTGCGTGTTGGCTGCGCAGGCTTGCTTGTCTGCATGCTGCCGGATTTTTGTCATGCTAAAAAATATAAATTTAGCAAAAAAATGCATCTGACCGATTGCCATCGTATCTGAAAAAGTATATGATAAAAGAGAGCAATTAAAAAAGACAGGAATTTGCCGGTAAAAACACGGCACCATAAAATGCAGAAGAACAATACCGCAGGGCAACCTGCATAAAGCCGGGGGGGAGATTGCATGGACAAATTAAAAGAACGTGTAAAAATCAAAAACATATGGACGAAGAACAGAATTGCCGTTCCTCCAATGGTCTGTTTTCACTGGTCGGATGACAGCGGCTGTGTAACGGATAAAAACCTGCAGCATTACCGGGATATGGCAGCAGGGGGAGCAGGTCTGATTATCGCCGAGGCCACGGCGGTAACAAAGCGGGGCAGGCTTCATGAAACACAGCTTGGGCTGTGGGAAGATAAACAGACCGAAGGATGGAAGCGGCTGGCGGATGCCGTGCATCAGTATGATGTGCCCTTTTTTGTGCAGTTACATCACGCAGGCGTGTCGGGAATCGAGAAAAATGCCGACTGCCCCAGCGATTACAGTTTCAGGGACAGCAATGGGGAGCTGCGGGCAAGAGGCTGCGAGATGTCTCCGGAGCGTGTGCGGGAAGTGATTGATGATTTTGTGCAGGCAGCGCGGCGGGCCAAACAGGCGGGCCTGGATGGAATTGAGCTGCACGGCTGCCACAGCTATCTTATCTGCCAGTTTTTTAACCGTAATATCAATCACAGGGAAGATATCTACGGACAACGCCGGGAAAAATTCGCGCTGGATATACTGGAAGGAATCAGGGAAAGCTGCGGGGAAGGTTTCGTGGCAGGAATACGGCTTGGGGCCTTTGAACCAGCTTTGGAGGATGGGATAGAGCATGCGCTTTCCCTGGCGGGAAAAGCTGATTTCCTGGATATATCATATGGTTTCGGCGGGGAAAGCATTTCCCTGCGACCGGAAGGGTATCCTTTTTCAGAAGCAATCTATGGAGCCCAGGAAATCAAGAAACGTCTGCCGGATATGCCGGTTTTCGGCGTAGATGGCATTACGGATGGGGAAATGGCTGAAAAAGCCATTCTGCAGGCGGGAGTGGATATGATCGATGTGGGAAGGGGCTTTTTAGTAAATCCCAATTTCGGAAATGATGTCCTGGAAGGAAGAAGCTGCGGAAAATGTCTGCATTGCCGGCCGGCCTGTAAGTGGAGCCCGTTTCTGAATGACGGGACGGTGGTGTGCCCGGGAAGAAATTTGTTTTTACGGAATCAAAAGCAGTAGCCTGGACATCCGGCGGTTGACATATTATGGACATGTTGTAAAAATAAAGAGTAACTGTGAGGGGTACTGAACAGTTACAATAAAGAAATGTAAATGGAGCTGAAGCAAATGCCGAAAAATACAAGAGGTGTGCAGGTAAAACAAATAGCGGAGCACCTGGGGCTGTCCTCAGGGACGGTGTCCATTGTCCTGAACGGACGGGGAGATGAACTGAGAATATCCAGGGAAACCCAGAAAATTGTTATGGATACTGCCAGGGAGATGAATTATCAGCCAGGCAAAACCCAGAAAAAGAATCAGAAGACAGTTCGCAAAAGCGATGGCTTCCGTATTGGTGTGTTCTGGAACCTGCATTACATGGGGGGCCTTTTGGGGCAGTTCTATTCCGGATTTCAGGAGACGGTAAAGCAGTATCAGATAAAAGTGGAAATCGTTCTTCAGCCCTTTGAATATGATCATCTGAATGCTTTTGAGGATGCATTTTCCGGAAGGCAGTACGATGGAATTATCATAGGCGGCCTGTCGGAAAAGGACAGCGATTATCTGAGAGAGAACCTGTTTGAGATGCCGATTGTATTGATTAACCAGACATTGGAAAATTACAGCAGCGTTTATGTTGATGACTATCAGACCGGAAGACAGTGTGCGGAACTTTTTTACAAAAACGGGCATGAGCGCGCGGGAATTGTGTTCTCTGAAAACCGCAGCGCCGCCAGTGTTCTGCGGTATAATGGTTTTGCGGAGGAGTGCAGGAAATGCGGCATACAGCTAAAGGATGAATGGAAAGTATCGGGACCTGGAAACGGGATTGGCGGCTATGAAGCGGTAAAACAAATGCTGCAGTGCGCAGAATTGCCAACTGCCCTTTTTGTACAGACAAGCAGGATGAACAGCGGCATTCTTGCGGCGCTCCGTGATGGAAATATTGCGGTTCCGGGGCAGATGGAAATAATCGCCTATGGGGACGGAGATTTCAGCCAGTATCTTTACCCCACCGTAACAGTGCTCCATGTGTCGGTTTCGGAGATGGCGGCGAATGCCATGCATCTGCTGCTGACAATCCTGCAGAATGATCTTCATATCACCCTTTCCAAGCTTCATGTGACGAAATTGATTTATGGAGAAAGTTTTCAGAAAAAAACAGAAAGGCAGGATCCGTAAACTGCTGTATCGTAAGGTGTGAATGAAACCGAAGGGGCGGAGCGCCCCTGAAAATGTTCCCGTATTAAGCGGCGGACTATCTGAAGATAGCGTCGCTTTTTATATAAACCGATGCTAAACTTTAGCAAAATTATTTGTCAAAACACCGATTATATTGGCCGTCAAAGTCAGGAGGAAAATACTGCTGCCTGCCAGAGGGCAAATTTCTAAAGAAATTGTATTTTTCTTCGCAAAACAAGGAGAAATAGGACATGGAAGACAAAAACAGTAACAATATGTTAAAAAAAGTAATAGTGGAAGAGAGGCTGAAAGCGGTTTCCTTTTTTGAAGATGCACCTTGCTATCCGGTGGAAGAGCTGGTCCGGATGTGGCGTTTGGGACGGCAGCTTGAAGCGGAAACAGACAGTAAAAACTGTGAGGCACAGCTTCAGGAATTTTGTATGCTCAGGGATTCTCTTCAGAAAAAAGAAAATGCACCGCAAAGGATTTATCTGTGGCCGGACGGCAGGATGCCGGTTATGACGGAATACGAGGATAATTCAGACTGCAGATATAACCATAATCCGGACTTCAGGCCGTATCTCTATGAAATGCTGCTGTCGGAGGGCAAGGAGCCAAAGGGCGCTGTTGTAGTTTGTGCCGGCGGGGATCATGGAGATTGTGTCCTGAGTGAAGGATATCAGACCTGCCTGGATTTCAATGAGATGGGGTATCACAGTTTTCTTCTGCTGAACCGTACTAACAGGCGTCCCTGGACAGGGCAGGAATGCGGTGCGGATGTTGCAAGGGCAATCCGCATGATCAGGGCATCTGCCGGGCGCTATGGAATCAGGGAAAACCAGGTGGCCTTTGCGGGCTTTTCCAACGGCGGCCTGACCGGGGAGGCCTGTATCCGGTATTATTCCGGAACACAGAGAACGGCGGATCATTTTCCGGATTACAGGGAAGATGAACTGGACAGATACTATGGGGCGCCGGACGCTTTTCTGTGTATTTACGGTCCCCGTTATAAGGGGGCTGCATTTGATTATACAAATGTGGTGTATCCTCCCGTCTTTTTTGCAGTGGGAAGGGAAGATTCGGCGCTGGATAACCTGAACGCGGTTCTTCCGGATCTGCTGGCCCACGGCGTGGAAACGGAGGTACATACTTTTGCCGGCGTACCACACGGGCAGGGCGGAATCACTATAGTAGGAGAGAAAACGTATCCTAATTTCCAGCTGTGGCTGCAACTGGCGGATGTGTTTCTGCAGGATGTATTTCAAAGGCAGAGGCAAAAGTAAAACGAAGTAAAAGGACAGAGAAAGGATAGAAGGAATGCAATTAAACAGCAAGCTGAAATTATATTTGGGAACATCGGAATTTTATAAAAGGGTGGGAATCATAGCTGTTCCCATTGCCCTGCAGAGCCTGATTTCCATAGGGGTCAATATGATGGATACCGTAATGCTGGGGGCGTTGGGGGAGGTGGCGTTGTCGGCCTCGTCCCTGGCCAACCAGTTCATTAACATCTACCACGTATGCTGTATGGGAATCGGCATGGGGGCTTCGGTTATGGTGGCCAGGTTCTGGGGGATGCGGGATTCCCAATCGCTGAAACAGTCCATTACCATCATGCTCCGATTGTGTATTGTATTCGGCCTGCTGTTTATGGCGGCTACGATTCTGGCACCAGGGGCATTGATGCGGATTTACACACCGGATCCGGACATTATCAGGGAAGGAATCCGCTATTTTAACTGGTCCGTGCCCACCTATCTTTTGCTGGGGCTGTCGCTTACCTGTACGATTGTGCTAAGAAGCGTGGGGCAGGCAAAAATACCGCTCATCTGCTCCAGCGTCAGTTTTATGGCGAATCTGTTTTTTAACTGGGTTTTCATTTTCGGCAACCTGGGGGCGCCGCGCATGGAGGTAGCCGGGGCGGCGCTGGGAACCCTCCTGGCAAGGATAATCGAGTTTACCGCAATCGCCGTGTATTTTTTCCTGCGGGATAAAAATATTGGCTATCGGGTAAAGGATCTGTTGATGGACTGCCATGGGCTGGTGCCGGAATATCTGAAAATCTGCATACCGGTATTGATAAGCGATTCCCTTCTTGCACTGGGAAACAGCGCGATTGCCATGATAATGGGAAGAATCGGCGCGGCCTTTGTGTCAGCTAATTCCATCACTGCCGTCACCCAGCAGATGACTACGGTGCTGACGCAGGGGATCAGCCAGGCGGGCTGTATCATCACGGGGCATACCCTGGGAGAAGGAAAAAGAGAGCAGGCGCAACGGGAAGGATACACCTTCCTGATTTTCGGCGCGTTGCTGGGAGCAGCGGCCTGCCTGGTAATCCTGGCCATCAGCGGGCCTGTCATCGGCATGTATCATATCCAGGAGGAAACCCGTCAGATTGCGCAGCAGCTTATGGATTCAGTGGCTATTATCCTGATTTTCACCTCCGCCAACTCCATACTCACAAAAGGAGTGCTCCGCGGCGGCGGGGATACCAGATTCCTGATGTTTGCCGATATCCTGTTCCTCTGGCTGGCAAGCGTGCCCCTGGGGATTCTGGCGGGCCTGGTATGGGAGCTGCCTGCGTTCTGGATTTATTTTTTCATGAAAATTGATCAGATTATAAAATGTGTCTGGTGCGTTTATAGACTGCGTAGCGGGAAGTGGATCAAAGCGATAAAAAAATCGGAGGAAAAATGAAATGAAAAAAAGAGAACTGACAATTGCACATCATGGAAGAGACGTACATGGATATTTTTATGAGCCCGATACGAAGGAATATCCTCTTATTATTATGAGCCATGGATATAATGGGCATAAATCCGACTTTGATATTTCGGCGGAGTATTTTGCCAATAATGGTATCGGCGCGGTCTGCTATACCTTTTGCGGCGGGAGCGTGAGGGATGAAAGCGGCTTCCATACAACGGAAATGACATTATTTACAGAGGAAGAGGATCTGTGCGCGGTTTTGGACGAGGTTCTTACATGGGATCAGGTTAAAAAAGAAGAGATATTTTTGTTTGGAGGTAGCCAGGGAGGATTGATAAGCGCTATGGCGGCCGCGGACAGAAAAGATGATGTTAAAGGTCTGATTTTATTATATCCTGCATTTTGTATTGCGGATAACTGGAATAGTCGTTTTAAAAGGGAAGATGATATTCCTTCCAAATTGGAGCTTTGGGGAATGGAACTGGGGAATAAGTTTTTCCGCACTTTAAGGGGATTTGACCTTCATACATACATCAGCCGGTTTCAACAGCCGGTTTTGATTATGCATGGGGATCGGGACGAGGTTGTACCACTTTCCTATAGTGAATCGGCGGCGGAGGAATATGAGGAGGCAAAATTGGAGGTGTTTGCCGGGGAGATACATGGATTTACCGATAATGGGAATCGGCGGATGGAGGCCATGACGATGTATTTTATTCATGATCTTATCGGAAGAGAGTGAACTATAATGATATATGGTGGTAAAATTAATGGGTTATGTAATTTATAGATGTATGTGATGAGAGCAGTTTCAGTATGAATATATACGGTTTGATTGTCTGAGAAGGGGAGTTATCAATGGGATGTCGGCAGAATCTATTGAAAAAATATAAGAGGGGCAGCAGAACCCTTATATCCTGGTTTGTTTCTTACATAGCAGTAATTTGTGTTCCTATCCTCCTCAGCTTCTTTATGTTTTCCTATGTTGGAAAGATCCTTTCCGGACAGATTCGACAGATGCAGGAGGACAGTGTAAACCAACTGAAATCTGTATGTGATGGGAAGATGGAGAAGATTCATGTGATCGGCAGACAGATAGCGGAAAATCCTGATATTACAGGTTTCATGGAATATGAAACAACACAAAGCGGTGAAAGCAAGCTGGCAATACAGTCGGTTTTTAAATACCTGCAGGCGCAGATGGCAAATGAAAACTGTATCAGTGATATTTTTATCTTTTCAGGAAAAAGCAGATATCTGATATCACCCAGACAGGCATCAAATGAAATGGGATCCCACGGCTTTGATTATGAAAGACATTTCAACAGAAGTGAAAAAGAATTATGGGAAATGCTTGATCATCTTAATCAGCCTGTTTTAATTTTGGAGGATAGCCTTGGACAGTCGCATTTGTATTATTATAGTGTGATTATGTCGGAGAATATCAGAAACCCTGACGGGTGGATTCTGATTCAGCTGGATTTGGAAGCCGGAAATTTTCAAAACGGAAGAGTACTGGAAGGAATAATGACAGGCAATGGCATTTTTTATGATATAGGCAGGAAGAGGTGTTATGATGGCGAAATTGCGGAAGAACTGAAGCAGATGGCTCCCTATACAAGAATACAGAAGGAAGGGGAGGACATTTTTATAGCTAAAGTAAAGTCCGAAGCGGAGAACTGGGAATATTATTGCGGGATTGATACATTATCTTTGTTCCGTAATATTAACCACACCAGGAATGCTTATATCTGCTTTATTTTGGCAAGCTCGGTTATCAGCGTTCTTCTTGCCCATTATCTGGCTAAAAAACAGTACAATCCGGTTTTGAAACTGATTGAGGCAATAGGACAGCAGCATCCGGCAGAACCGGCCGGAAATGAATTTGAATATCTGCAGAAGACATTCCAGACAATTGCCAGGGACAGATATGCCCTGGAAAATCAGATTGATAAGGAGAAGGATATTATCGTAAATAATATTCTCAGCCGAATCATCAAGGGATATTACGTCTCTACGGCAGAAATTGAAAATGCGCTGGAACAGTATTGCATTCATTTCCCGCACCATATTTTCCGGATGGTCCTTTTTTCTGTGGACGATTATTCCAATCTGTTTTTTGATAATGATGCTAAAAATAAGGTGGAAACCTATGATTTGGTTCATTTTCTGATTAAAAATATTGCAACGGAATGTATGCGGGAGACTTTTGAAGTGGTGGAACCAGTTGAATGTGACAACTTTGTTGTGCTGCTGGTTAATTACAGCAGCCGGGAAGAACAGGCAGTGGAAGAGCTGATAGCGGAGAAAAGCAATAAAACCAGGGAATTTTTAAAGGACAGGATGGGACTCGCGGTTTCCTGGTTCTGCAGCTTTGAATGTATCCGCCTGACTGAGCTGCGAAGTTGCTATAGCGAATGTCTGATGAGCATGGGAGACGGGGGCAATATTGACAGAGAGATAGATTCCAACATACGGAACCGGAAAGAGTGGAGGTTGGTTAATTTCCTGAAAAACGGTAATCTCAACAGTGCGGAGATGGTTTTAAGGGATATTATTCAGGAGGTCAGAGAAACAGACGGCGATGCCATATCGGCCAGATTGTATCTGTTCCACATACTTTTCCTGATACGGGATGCTTCTTCCGGCAGAGCAGAGCTTGCGGCGGGCTGTGATGAAAATAAAATTATGGGAATTATGAACTGTTATGATAATGACCGGATTGCAGATTCGATGATACGTCTTTTCGCCATGCTTAAAAACAATGCGTCTGCCGGGGAGCACGTCAGGCCGAGGGCGGAAAGAATCAAGGAATATATTGACACTAATTATACCAGCCCCGATCTTTCCCTTTCTTCAATAGCAGAGAAGTTTCAAATATCGGAAGGATATGTTACACGGCTGATGAAAAAAGAGTATGATATGAAGGTCAGCCAGTATGTGAATGAAAAGAGGATAGAACGGGTGAAATATCTGATGAAGGATGATTCCCTGAATATTAATGATATTGCAGAGCAGGCAGGATTTTATTCGTACAGAACCATGATTCGTTCCTTTAAGCAGTCGGAAGGAGTTACACCTACGGAATACAGAAAGAAGAAAGATGAAAAAAAGGAATGACGGGGATTTTCAAATGTCATTTCTATTCCTGTTTTGTGCAGAAAATGTCATTTTCGCCTGGAAAGGCCGGAAAATGGCATTTTTTCTTTTGCCCTGGTTGGAAAATGGAACTATCTTCACGTCGAAAGCTATGTTAAGGTGCAGTTACACAGATGTATTTCAGCTCCGGACGCGTACGGTGTTGAAGGAAAACTGATGGAATGTGGAAAATACCTGAAATATGAATGGGAGGCAGTAATGAAAGGTAAATTAAGAAAAGGGATTGCATTATTAGGAATTACGGCATTAACGGCAGCGGCCCTGGCAGGGTGTGGGTCAGGAAAAATGACTGATAACCAGCAGGCGGCAGGTGCATCTGCTTCCGTAGCGGAAACAGCGGCAGAAGCAAAGGACAGTGATACAGCGGCATTAAATAAGAGAGATGAAAATGGCAATTATGTGGGGCCACTTTGTGAAGAGCAGAAGGAACTCAGCATTTTCTTTGCCATAGGCGGTGCGAATTTTTCAGGAGCCCAGACCTTCACACAGGAGGTAATTGACAATAATCCTTCTTATCAGAAGCTTTCGGAGAATACCAACATTAAAATCAATTATATAATTCCTGCAACAGGCGAAGAAGAAGCACAGTTTAATCTTCTGATTGCATCCGGTAATTATCCGGATATTATAGTTGGGAATACCGGTATTTCTTATCCGGGAGGAATGGATCAGGCGGTAGAGGATGGTTGTTTTATTGATCTCGCACCTTATGCGGAAGAATATATGCCTAATTATCTGGCGCTGATTAAGGAAAATGATCAGTCCTATAAGGAAGCCACGACCCTTGAAAACAGGATGGCTGTGGCTTATGCAAAATATATGCCTGAATTTGAAGGCAAAGAACTTCAGTGGTGGGGGCAGGTCATCAGAAAGGATCTGCTGGATAAAGCCGGCCTGGATATCCCTGAAACAGTGGACGGATGGGAAAACGCACTGAAAGCTTTTAGGGATATGGGGATTGAAGTACCCTATAGTATGCTGAATACTACAGGAATGGATCAGGCGCTGCTGGCTGCATATGGAATAGAGAAGGCACCGGTTGACTTCCGTAATGATATGGGCATTTATCCCGGTTCTGACGGTAAGTTGACCTACGGTGCTGTGGAAGCAGGATATAAGGACTATCTGATTACAATGAACAGATGGTATAAGGAAGGACTGCTGGACAAGGAATTTATGACAAGATCACTGATGTCTACAATGGACACATTCCTCGCTATGTTTGGGGAAGGAAAGGTTGGCGCATGTTATACTTTGGACGGTCCGCTGCCCTCTATGATTCTTGCACTGCAGAACACGGTTCCGGATGCGGATGCGGCCGCGGTAGGGTACCCTGTCAGAGTAGCTGACGGAGCAAAACCTAAAGTTTCTATCAAGCAGCTCTATTGCGGAAACGGCAGTTGGTTTGCGATAACCTCAAAGTGCGCCGATCCCAAGCTGGCAATGAATTTTATTGATTATTTATGTTCCGAAGATGGGATCAGGCTGACAAATTTTGGGATTGAAGGCGAAACCTATACGATGAATGACGGTACACCTGTTTTTACGGACAAAATTATGCAGCATCCATCCGGCTCCTCCGATGGCCTTCGTCTGAATGTGGCATGTGTCTTTGCAATCTCTGATGAAGCAAAATACCGTAATGCACAGTTTAAGTCAAAAGAAAATCAGGAATGGGACAGAATTTGGACAGAGTCTACGGAACAGTACAATACAATCTGGTCTCTGACAGCGGAGGAAGAACAGCAGGTATCAACAATAATGAATGATATTTCTACCTATGTACAGGAAGAGACGATTAAGGCGATAACAGATGATACTGCGCTTGCAAACTGGGACAATACGGTTAAGCAGATTTATTCCATGGGAATTGAAGAGGCTCTGAATATCTATCAGACCGGCTATGAAAGATATAATAACAGATAATTACGGAGAGATGGATGTGAAAAAGAAAAAAGGTTTGATCCATGATCTTAAAATTAATAAGGCTTACTATTTGATGCTGCTTCCGGTGCTCATTTATTTTATCGTATTTTCTTATGTCCCTATGGGAGGACTGGTAATAGCATTTCAGAATTTCCGGCCGGCAAACGGAATTTTCGGAAGCAGCTTTGTGGGCTTTAAAAACTTCATAGATTTTTTTAACAGTGTGTATTTCGGGCGTGTATTAAGGAATACAATTATCATCAGCCTGTTAAGTCTTTTAATCTGCTTTCCGCTGCCAATCATATTTGCATTATTGCTGAATGAAGTCAAACGTCTGCGGTTTAAAAAGGCTGTGCAGACGATAACCTATATGCCATACTTTATATCACTGGTAGTACTGGCGGGAATTATTATAGACTTTACATCTTCCGACGGGCTTCTGGGCGGTACACTTATGACGGCTCTGACAGGAGAAAGTAAAAATCTGCTTGCAGATCCCAAATATTTCAGGGCAATCATGACTGTAAGTGAGCTATGGCAGAGCCTGGGGTATTCCAGCATCATTTATGTGGCCACGCTTTCCGCTGTTGATCAGGAGCTGTACGAAGCTGCAGCGATTGATGGTGCAAACAGATGGCAGCAGACAATACATATTACAATACCGGAAATCTCATCAACGATTATTATCATGCTGATATTGAAATGCGGTACAATGCTGGCTGTTGGTGCAGAAAAGATTATCTTATTGTATAATGCAAATATTTATGAAACGGCAGATGTTATTTCCACATTTGTGTACAGAAAAGGTCTGCAGGAGTTCAACTATGGTTATTCAACGGCAGTCGGGATGTTTAATTCCGTTATCAATTTTGTACTGATTGTTGTGGCAAACAAGCTGGCAAAAAAGTTCAGCGATACAAATTTGTTCTAGGAGGCTGCTATGGTTGAATCAAAAAGTGTGGGAAAAACTGTATTTTCGGCAGGTAATGCAATATTATTGACTGTAATATCCGTTGTATGCATCCTTCCGATTATCCATGTGATAATGTCCTCTTTTTCGGATCCGGAAGCTCTTGCGCTCAGCAAGGGACTTGTATTATGGCCGAAAAAATTTTCATTGATCGGATACCGGGAGGTCCTGAAATCATATACTGTATGGAATGGCTATTGGCATACACTGCTATATGTTTCCGTCCAGACACTGCTGGGGGTATTTTTTACATCGATAGGCGCATATGTCCTGTCTAGGAAGAACCTGAAGCTCAAAAATCCGATTATGCTTCTGATTACATTTACCATGATGTTCAATGGAGGGCTTATTCCAAACTATGTGCTGATGAATAATCTGCATATGCTGGATACCATATGGTCGGTTATTATTCCGGGCTGTATTACTCCCATGAACCTGATTATAATGCGTACTTTTTTCCTCTCTATTCCCGACAGTCTGGAAGAAAGTGCGAAGCTGGACGGCGCCGGCGCATGGACAATCTTATTCCGCATTTATTATCCATTGTCCAAGGCAAGCATTGCGGTAATAGCTCTGTTTCTTATTGTTGCACAGTGGAACAGCTACTTTATAGCAATGATCTATCTTCAGGACAGAAGCTTATGGCCGTTGCAGCTTGTATTAAAGGATTTAATTACTTCCCAGCAGGGGGCGGCCATGCTGGCTGTGGGGGACAGCGCCAGCTCGGCCGCGACACTCCTGCTGACAAGAGTGGTAAAATATGCTGTAATAGTAGTAGGGACGCTTCCAATCTTTTGTATTTATCCCTTTGTACAAAAGTACTTTGTAAAGGGCGTTATGATTGGTTCAATAAAAGGGTAATGGAGGAGAAAAAATGGGGACAAGATTTCAATTTGACGACAGAACGGCAGTGGTGGAAACTACGAAAGGAAAAGTCAGGGGCTATATCCTGAAGGATATTTATGTCTTTAAAGGAATTCCGTATGCAAAAGCGAAGCGGTTCCACGCCCCGGAACCGGTCCCGGCCTGGGATGATGTGTTCGACGCCACAAGCTTTGGCTATGTATGCCCGCAGCTGTATCTGCCCAGGCCAAATGGGGAAATATTCGTACCGCACCGTTATTGGCCGATGAATGAGGACTGCCTGAACCTGAATCTGTGGACACCGGCGTGTGACGATCAGAAGCGGCCGGTTATGGTATGGCTTCACGGTGGCGGATACGAATCGGGATCTGCGATTGAGCATATCGCTTATGAAGGCGAAAATATGAGCAGATATGGGGATGTAGTTACGGTTTCCATTAACCACAGACTGAATATAATCGGTTATTTTGATCTTTCTGATTTTGGGGACGAATATATCAATTCAGGAAATGCAGGAGGAGATGATATCATTGCAGCGTTGCAATGGATTCAGGAAAATGTGGAAAAATTCGGCGGGGATCCGGATAATGTAATTATATTCGGCCAGTCAGGAGGCGGTGGAAAGGTAACTACGCTGCTGCAGTCTCCCGGGGCTGACGGATTATATGCCAAAGGATATTCCATGAGCGGTGTGCTTGATGTGGAAAAGCCGGTTGAGGAAGAAAGCGGAAAGGCCCTGGCGGAGAGCATTATGGCAGAATTGTGCATACGCAGCGTGAAGGAATTGGAAGAGGTGCCTTATCAGAGTCTGGCGGATGCCTATATAAAGGTGCGGCCTGCTTTTGCAGGAGAAAACAGATATGTGGGGGATTTACCATTCCGTAATGAATTCTATGCAGGCGATCCGCTGCTTTACGGTTTCAGGAAGGAAACTGCCCATATTCCCATGCTGGTAGGTTCCGTATTCGGAGAGATGGCTTCTTTTGTGCCGGGAAATGCTGATAAGAAGAAAATGCCGGAGGAAGCGGAAATAAGGGGCGTGGAGGAGGTGCTGGGAGCCGAAGCGGCAGCTTTGCTGATTCCCCTGTTTAAACAGGCATATCCGGAAAGACATATCAGCGATCTTACCCGTATGGATTATATTTTCAGGAATGGCATACATAAATATATCCGTATGAGAAGCGGACTCAATCAGTGTACCTATTCCTACATGTTCAACCACGATATGCCCATCGAAGGCGGTTCCACGCCCTGGCACTGCGCTGACATTTCATATGTGTTCCACAATACGGAGTTTGTGCCGTCCGCCCAGGAGGAATGCGCGGAGAAACTGGAAAAACTGATTTTCGATACGGTAATGGCATTTGCACACAGCGGTAATCCGAATCATAACGGGCTGCCTGAATGGCCGGCAAGCACGCCTGAGAAAGAACAGACCATGGTTTTTGATGTAAAGCCGGAGCTTCGCTGTAACTATGATCATGAACTCATGCCATTATATAAGAAGTATATGCAGCCGGTATTTGAGAAAAACAGGGCTAAAATTACGGAGAAGGCCCAGCATTAGAATTAGCCAGATTGAATATGCAAGGATGTGATTATGAGCAGAACGAATGATCTGACAATTTCAGTTAACCAGTCTGCTGATGACGGAGGATCCCGTGCGGAAAATGAGATCATAAGTAAATATCTGCTGTGTCCGACGCTTCCCTCAGGGGCGCTGGCAGAGGATGAAGAAGGGTACCGGTTATTGTGTAATTACATCAGTACCCTAAAAGTTAAAAAACGCAGAAGCAATTGCATTCCGGAGGATTTAAACCGCTGGAACGGTATATATCGCGTTACCTCCGGGGCCTTTCATATAAATACGGAGCTGCGGCCGGTGGATGACAATAATGTATATACGGATTTTTATGATCACGAAGATGTAAATGTAAAGGAAGTTTCCATATATTATAAAAATAATATGCTTGAACTGGTTTTTGATGATGGGACATACAGGACATGTATCCATGCTTATTTGGACGGAGAATTGAGGCCCGTGTACAGTAAAGGAGCAATTCCAATCTATACATGGACGGTATCTACGGCCTTTGCTGATGCAGAGGAACTGGTAGTGGAAACAAAATTCCTGCAAACCTGTTTCTGGACGAAATTAATTTTCAGCGAAACTAAGGATGGAAAATATAAAGTACAGGTATATAAGGAACGCCTTCATGAGGATAATCCATACATTTATCTTGAAGCGGAACTGGTAAAAACGGAAAAATGGACAGGTTGAATTACACCTGTCCTTTTTCATGAGATAAAATAAAAGAAAACATAGCATGAATAATAAACGGTGCAGTGTAGGGACGAATATGGTATTATAATTAATAAAATCCGTAAATATTAAGGTGACGGAATACCACTGAAAAAGAAAGGAAGATACAAATATATGGATATCAATATCAAACGAGACGGCCTGACCCTGCGGGGAAGACTGGAGCGGCCGGACACGGAAAGCAAATGTCCGGCAGCCATCATTTTTCATGGCTTTACCGGAGATTTGGGTTATGAAAGGGACGGACTTTTCCAGGCATTAGCAGACCTGCTGACAGAAAAAGGAATTGCTGTGGTACGATTTGATTTTAATGGGCATGGTAAGAGCGATGGCAGTTTTACGGATATGAATGTCCTGAATGAAATTGAGGATGCCATAGCAATTCTTGAATATGTGAGGAAGCTGGATTTCGTGACGGAAATCTATGTAATCGGACACTCTCAGGGAGGTGTGGTTGCAGGCATGCTGGCCGGTTATTATCCGGATGTGATTCATAAACTGGTCCTGCTGGCTCCGGCGGCTACGCTGAAGGATGATGCGCAGAAGGGTGTCTGCATGGATGCGGTTTATGATACGCAGCATATTCCGGATACGGTATGTGTGGGCGGCGAACATGTAGTGGGCGGCCATTATTTCCGGATAGCAAAGCTGCTTCCGATTTATGAAGTGACCGGTAATTACCAGGGACCTGCGTTGGTAATTCATGGCATCCATGATGCGGTGGTTGATGCATCTGCTGCCGTCCGGTATCAGGAGTGTCTGAAAAACTGCAGGCTGGAGCTGATGGAAGGGATTGATCATGGGCTTCAGGGGGATGAGTATGCGCAGGTATTGGAGACTGTGGTTGGTTTCCTGGCTGGTTGAGAACTTTTCTTCAGTTTGGTGCTGTACTGATTGATGATTGCCTGCAAAGACCCTTTGCTTATTCCTCTCTGCTGATATTCAGGCTCTGTATATAAAAATCCTGATCGTAATAGGTGTTAAGCGTAACCATGGGGTACAGCTCGGTGATGGAGTGGACAATGGAAAGGCCAAGACCCATGTGGCCCGGTTTCGTGGAAAAACCGCGGGTGCATTCATTTTCACTGGGAAGGTGCCGGCGGGTATTTTTGATAGTATAGGTACATAAATTACTATTATTTTTAACGTGGATTTCAATACATGAGCCTTCTGCCGCCTCACATTCTTCAAAGGCATTATCCAGCAATATTCCCAGGACACGGGTTAAATCAATGATATCCATGCCCAGGAAAAAATTCCTGTCCTCAATATGGAACTGCAGCTTTATGTTTTCCCTGCGGTTTTGTGCCTGGAACAGTTTCATATGGAGGAAGCCGCGCAGTGCCTCATTGGGTATCTGGTAAAGCTGGGAATACAGATAATTTTTATCAATTTCATCTATGGCGAAGGGGAAGATCTTTTCTTTGTAAAAAGCTTTCATTTCTTCATCCTGGCTGCGTTCCACGAAATTTCCCATTGTGAGGAAAAGATTTTTGATATCATGCCGGATATCGGCCATGGAATCCAGATTTTTCTTCAGTGATAGATAGTAGTGTTCTTCATTTTTCTGCTCCTGTTCTTTAAAACGCAGAGCATCGCGATAATATGCGACCTGGTAAAAGAGGACAAGAAAAAGTATCTGAAGCAGGAGAAGGATGATATAAAAAATGGACAAAACGTTCATGAGGGTATAGCTTGAGGTTCTTGTAACGACAAAGGGAATGTGGGCGGCAAGCAGGAATACAACTGTAAAGCCAGTAAGAAAATAGAGGTATTTTTCGATTTCGGAATATCTGGCCCCATAGATCCGCAGGGCTGTTTTTTCCTTTTCCAGCCTTTTGCATAAGTAAGCAGTCAGGCCGCAGAGCAGTGCAAACAGAACCGGTATGGAGGCTAAAGGCAGATAGCTTCCGGAGTGAAGGGTTATCCGGTAAAAAAATGCAATGCGGTCAGACAGGGTATTGAATATATAGGAGATCAGGGAAAGATAGATAAAGGAAACATAGTAGGGCAGAAATTTACCCCTGAAGGTTCCGGACTTTATCCTCCCGTAGGCAAGGACGATCATTAAAATATAAAGGAAATGAATGCCGGGCCCCAGCAGCATGTCCGTGGAATTAAAGAAACGTTTCGGGGTGAGAAATAAAGAAAAAAGAAATAAAGCGTCCACCGTGCTGCAGTCGGTCATGCCGACGAGAGCCAGGACGACGACACAGAGAACCGCAGAAAAAACCGAGATGGCCAGTTCCAGCTTCGCACCATAGGCAGGAATGAAAAGAATGGTAGCGGCCACAATAATCAGGGCAAATGGGAAGGCCTTTTGGAAGGGCAGTTTTTTTGCGGCGGCCGCACATATGAGAATTAAGAAATATACGGCTAGAAATAGCGCTATCTCTTCCAGACCGCTGGTAAATATATAAGAGATGCTTCCTGATGGCAGCATGTCAGTTTCCTCCCTGTTTTCTGCTGTATTTTGAAAATTCATTCAGTTTACTCAGTGCACAGGCGACGGTTTCACCGTTTGAAAGCTTTACCTGTGCATTTTCAACGCCAATAATATAAATCCGGTTAACAATTACAGAACGGTGTGTCTGTACAAATCCGTCTCCAAGTGCGGAGAGGGCATTTTTTATCGTGTCCCTTACCGTAATCTGCGAACCGTCAAGGGTATGATAGCAGATATTATGAGCGCTTGCTTTCAGCGCCTCAACAAATGTGATGCGGCGGACGGGGACGCTGATCGTTTCATCAAGGCCAATGGGCAGGCGGATACTTTTTTCTTCCCCGGTATCATCTGAAAATCCCCCGGGAAGACCGCATGCTTTTTTCAGGCATTTTCCAAACTCGAGAATCATCATATCCTGATTGAAGTCCTTTTCCACAAAATAAAAAGGCTCTACGCCGCTTTTCAGAATGTCCATCGTCTTTTCCGTATGGCTTGTGACATAAACGATTCTGGAACCAGGCGTCTTTTCACGGATAAGCCTGCCGATATCCAGGCCGTTCAACTCCCTGCTTCCCATATCCAAATCCAGAAAGAACAGATAGGTATCCGGGTTACAGTCAAGGAAACGGAGCAGCTCCCGGGCATTTGAAGCCTGGCATTTTATTTCCAAAGGTATTTGGAACTGTTCCCCGGCCTTTATAAGCAGACGGGAAAAGGTACGCAGCGTAAAGGTATCATCATCACACAGAATCAGCTTGAGCATTGTAAATTCCTCCATATAAAAAGTATATCAAAAAAGGGATGCGAAAAAAAGCCGGTGTCGTGAAAGAAGGGATTCTGTCCTGAAATACCCGGACGGAACACTCTTCAGGCCATTTAAAGCCATACCGGGACAGAAATCCCACAAAAGCCTTTGGATGTGATAAGGTAGGGAACGAAAAAACTTACCTGAAGGAGGAAATTTTATTATGTCAGAAACAATAACTACCCCCCATGTTGATACTCCGGGCGGGGAACGAAAGAGCGGGAGACTTGCTGCGTTGGATGCTGCCCGCGGGCTTGCTGTGATTGGAATGTATGTGCAGCATTTTGCACTGAATGAAAGAAACAGCTTTGTGTCTGGAAATACCATGATTCTGTTTATTCTTTGCTCCGGTATTTCCTACTCAATTATGGTACGGCGGATGAATGAGAAGGGAACGGAGCCTTCCGCCTTTCGGGCTCGGATGCTGGCCAGGGCCGTCTTTATTGATATGGCCGGCTATCTGCTCATTATGCTGAATGGTCCGTTTGCGGTGGTCCTGCCGGCTTATGCAATGCTGTTTTTGCTGGCGCTGCTTCTTATTCGCAGCTCTGCACGGACATTGACCGCAGTATCCTGTGTTTCATTCCTGGTGTGCCCGCCGCTTATGCTTATCGGATTAAGCCTGTTTTCTGATGCGGCATTATTATATGACCTTGCAGGGGGGCCGCTTTCCGCACTTGCCTGGCTGCCTGTTTTTACTGCGGGGATGGCGCTTGGACGGATGGAGCTGCGCAGTACGCGGACGGCTGTGCGCCTTGTACTGGGTGGGGCGGCACTTCTGATACCATGTAAGCTGTTTGATATATTTCTGCTTCCCGGAATACGTCAGGGATTTGAGGCATGGCTTATGCGGATGCCGGTGAACTATCAGATAGATGAGTATGCCATCTGGCCGCGGAATGCCCAGCCCGTACTGTGGCATATGCTTTTTTACGCAGAGCCTCAGGGCGGTTCCTCCTTTGAACTGCTGATCGGGACGGGCCTTTCTCTGATTATATTGGGGCTGCTTTTCCTTATTGAGAAAAAGTATGGGGCTGTGCTGAGGCCTTTTGCTGCGGCTGGCCGAGTGGCATTGACCCTGTATGTATTCCAGTTTATCGTTGCCTGGGCGCTAATGCTTATGGGAATTGATGTTACGGGAATCGATATCGGTGGATTCCTCTTTGGGGATATTCTTATTGCTGCAGGGGTCCTGTTTGCTGCTTGGGGTCTTACGAGGAGACAGAATGGTCCGGTGGAGTTTCTTCTGAGGAGATTTGAGAGACTGTTTTGCAGTATGTAGGAATACCTGGAATATTGCGGTTGCGGGATTTTTTATTTAAGATCTGATTTGAAACAGCATTGTTTTCAGCATGTGGGGAAATCTGCCTATACAATGCTGTCCATTAACAGGTAGCGCAGCATCATATAACTGTAATTATAAATCAGGTAGCAAGATGCCCGGATTCAAAGACAGGCGCATCTGCCCTCTCAGGAATCCGGCCGCGGTGTGCCTGACGTACCTTCGCCCTGTATTCGGCGAGCAAAGCCGGGAGCTCACCCCATTCTTCCAAATGGGCATTGGAGGTAAGCTTTTCTTCCTGCAGATGGGCCTGGATTACAAGATTATAGTATAACTGGGTATCCACATGCTCAGAATGGCATACTTTTGTCAGCAATTCTGTTATGCCCTTATACTTTTTCATCAGCTGCCTGGTTGCCATGGCACGCGTATAAGGAAAGAGCAGACAGTTGATTACATATGCGACAGCAATCCCCGCCACTATATATCCGATACGGATAAGAAAAATATTTCCAACCGCCTGAAAATCAAAAGCGCTCATAAACACCGCGCCGCCCAGCGCGCCGATAGTAGAGCATGCAAAGGTTTCCGTATAATCCGTAAAATAAAAAGAAAGATAGCCGGATAACATCATAACTGCAGTGCGTCCTGCGGAGGAAGGGATAAATGTGTAAATAACGACTGATAGCAGTCCTCCAATCACTGTAGCAAGGAATCTTTTTTTCATTTTCACGGGAACATCATCCGCGTAGGGAAGTGATACGGATGCCAGAGTAAACAAAAGCCATTTTCCATGCGGAAGTGCAAGAAGCTGCACCAATAATGTGGCGCAGGATAAAAGCAGTGCGATCCGCAGCGCATAGACTGCCCTCACCGGGCTTAAATCCAGCGCTGCCTGGAGCCGTACTTTAAGTGAAAGAGCTGTTTTTCTGTAGTGTGTCCGGCTCTGGGGATCAGTCATATGAAGAAGGCGGTCCCGGATATAAACAAAGCTGTTATAAAGAAGCCGGGCAGTCTTATCATCTTTTAATTCATAAAACAAAGAAGTCTCCAGAGAAGGGAGAACATGGCCTTCCTGCTGAAGAAAAATACGCATCTGGTTCAGCAGCCTGACAATTTCTGAAAGAAATATTTTATCCTGTCCGGATAATGTTTCAGGAAACTCCTGTATCAGGATCATCAGATGCTCTAATCCGCGTCCTGCATCTATCATGGAAAAACCGGCATCGGAAACACATAAGGTTTTTTTCCTCCGCTCATAGACTGTCCGGCTTAAACGGCATAATTTGTGCCGCATGGCGGAAAGATCCGCCTTCTGCGGATTTCCGGCTGTCCGCTGTGATATATACTGACAAATATCATCAATCATTTCTGTTAAGACATCCCTGGCAGTTTCCTGCACACGTTTTCTTCCCATAACCCATTGATAGAGCATAATTGATACGGCGCCAGCGAGCATTCCGAGTATTCTCATGGGAAGCTGCCCGGCGTGTACAGGCGAAATAAAGATGAGGAACAGGTATGACAGAATATAAGGAAAATATATGTGATTGGAATATTCATAAGTAAAAGCATATAGAATCAACAGCAGCGTAAAAAAATTAATAAGAAAGGAAAATAAGGCGGGGAGGGTGGTGACCAGAAAGGCAGCAATACCCATCCATGCCAATACTGCTGACTGGAGGAACAGATGCTTTACCGGAGTGGCCGTAAGGTCACGTACCATTGATGCAGACATCATAATAGTGAAAATGACAGCTACTATAGAGTTTTCAGGCCCGAATATCAGGGGGAAAATATTTACATAGGCAATAATAAAAATGAAACTCAAAGTACTGTGGCGGAAATTGCTTCGAATTCTTTCTGAGATTCCTGACAGTTTCATAATTACAGCATCTCCTTTATAATGGGTTTATTTATGGAAGTGTGATTGACTTTTCGTCTTTTTAAAAGTAGAATAGAGAAAAATTGTAACATTTCTAAAAAAGTCATATTTTGTTTACTAATTTCTTAGAATATCACTGCGGAATTCTTTTGTCAACATGGAGCGAGGAGAATGGAAACGGAGTAGAGGGAATGGAAACAGAAAAAACTGCGGAAAAATTTGTACAGAATCTGCTTTTGGTCATGCCGGTATGGAATTCCAAACTGGTCCGGCCGTTTAAAGACAGCCTGAATGGAGAAATGAGCCTGGAAACCTATTATTGCCTGGAAACCTTAAAGTCTCTGGGAGTGGTTACGATGACAGAACTGGCGCAGCATTTGAAGGTTCCCAAGCAGCAGGTGACGAAACTGGTTGATAATCTGTATAAATACCAGTTTGTAGAACGGGCACATGTGGAAGATGACCGGAGAAGGATATCGATTCGCCTGACTGCGAAAGCGGTTGACTATCTTGATGAGTATTACCTTAAGAATACGGCATTTATCCGGATGCTGGAAGAAAAGCTTACGGAGGAAGAGCTTCTAAGCCTTAACGATGCTATATTGACGCTGCAACAAATATTGCCCGAGCTGAAGTAGAAAGGGTACGGGAAGGTGAAAGAAACAGTGAAAAAAATTGCTCTGGTAAAAACCAATTTGTTTGTATGTACCGTAATTATTCTGGGTTTTGCGGTCACCTCGCTGATTAGCTATCACTCCAATCAGGGGTTATTTAAGCAGGAAACGGAAAATGTATCCAATCTGACTGCCGAGGGAATTTATCATAAGATTGAATCCATTTTTACAAAGCCTGTCAGTATTTCGCTTACCATGGCAAATGACAGCCTTCTGAAACAGTTTTTGTCGGAAGAAGCCGAGCGGAAGGACGAGAAGGAGTATATTGCAATCCTGCAGAACTATCTTCGTACATATAAAGATAAATACGGTTATGACTCTGCCTTTCTGGTATCAGCCGAAACAAACCGGTATTATAATTTTAATGGTGTTGACAGGGTCCTTTTCCCGGACAATCCGGAAAATGAATGGTATTTCAGCCGGCTGGATTCAAATCAGGAGTATTACCTTAATATAGACAATGATGAGGTCGCTACGGCGGATAATGACATCACAGTCTTTATCAACTGTAAAATCAGGGATGAACAGGGGAAAGTTATGGGTGTGGTAGGCGTGGGCTTCCGCGTCAATTACATCCAGTCCATTTTCAGGGACTACGAAGAACGGTATCACATAAAGGCATTTCTTGTGGATGATGACGGGACGATTGAGATTTCCACATCCCAAACAGGATATGAAAAGACAGAACTGTTTTCGGACATCGGCTATGCACAGCTGAAAGAGCAGGTGCTTGAGGGAAAGGAGGAAATCCATACCTTCTGGTATTCCGGCGGAGGAAAGAAGGGCTATCTTGTGACACAGTATATTCCGGCGCTGAGCTGGCACCTGATTGTGGAGCGGGACACGACTGTGGAACAAAAAGAGATTCAGCAGGAAATCTGTATAGGCGCCTTCATTGTTATCCTGGTAATTATTCTTGTTTTATATACTATTAACAAAATAATACACAGGTACAATAATGAAGTTGTCAGGCTGGCGATAGAGAAGGAGAAAAAGCACAGCGGCGTATTCCAGCTGGAGACAGAGAAAATATATGAAAATATTTATGAAGTGGATCTCACTCATAACCGTGTGGCAAGCGAAGCTACGGAACAATATTTCAAAAGCCTTGGCGTTCCGGAGGATACGCCTTTTGATAAGGCGCTGTATATTATTGCTGAAAAGCAGATTAAGGAGGAATACAGAAAAGGCTATATTAATACCTTCAGCCCGAAAAATATATTAAAAGCATACGAGGAAGGAAAGGAAAGCCTGTGCTATGATTTTATGATATCCAATGATGGAGGCCAGTCTTATTACTGGATGCGCATTACGGCACGGATTTTTTACTGGGATGAGGATAAATCTGTCCGGATGTTTGTCTACAGGCAGAATGTGGATGAGGAGAAAAAGTATGCAAAACAGCTGATGGAAAAAATGGAACTGGATTCTCTTACGGGACTGTATAATAAGGCGGCCACGCAATATCATATACAGCGCGCATTAGAGGAAGCGCCTGACAGGATATATGCCTTTTTTATCATAGATATTGATAATTTTAAACAGGTAAATGATAACTGCGGTCATGCATTCGGCGACCTGGTAATTTCGGGATTTGCCAACATTTTAAGAAGGCAGTTCCGCAGCGGGGACATTGTGGGGCGTATTGGCGGAGATGAATTCGTGGCATTTATAACTGTTCCGTCAAGGGAATGGGCGACAGACAAGGCACGGAGCCTTATTCAGGAGCTGCATCATGAATTTTCCGATCAGTCAGCCAGATGGAAGACTTCAGCCAGCATAGGAGTCGCATTTGCGCCGGAAGATGGGAAGATATTCGATGTCCTTTACCAGAACTCTGATAAGGCGCTGTACCATGCGAAGGAAAAAGGAAAAGATGGGTTTGCGCTTTTTGGTGATAAATAAGTGACTGAGGAATATAATCAAATTAAAAGGGCGGTGGAAATATTAGCCGGAATATTTGCGGTGGAAGATGATAAGCGGCTGTATACATTGAGCTGCAGGTAATTAAGCCTGGTGGGGCATGCCTGTGACAGTCTGTTTGACGGACTACAAGCGGAATTCATCGGAACGGCAGCGGCTCTGATGCCCGGCTATGACTATGAGCTGCCAGAAGGCGTTGTAGTGACGATGGAGCCGGAGTGCGACCCGGATCTGGATGTGGTTTTGATTCCGTATGGAGAGGAAATGCCAGCCTCATGTTTATATCTGTATCATGGTTAGGATGAAAACGGGAAGCCGGCGAAGGTTGAGATTGAAGTGACGGATAAATCGCTGTATTCCATGAAGAACAGATATAATGGCGTTGACTTTAATCCGAACAGCATAGGCTGAAAAAGGGCAGGGCTGCATAGATATTTGTAAAGGGGGCAATATGCCGGAACTACTGAAAAACAGGTATAATTACGAATCTCTCCATGAACTGGCTTTGCGTGTAAAGGCTGCATATCCTTCATTTCGGGAGGAGGATTTTGTAAAGGCTGTTATCAACGAGACATGGGAAGCGTTAGAGCTGAAAGCCCGTATGCGGCAAATCTCTGTGAATTTGGGCAGATATCTGCCGGACGATTATGAACAGGCGATTGGCATCCTCAATAAGGTAGTGGAAGGTTATCCTGAAGGGTATAACGACTTTGCTTTCATGTATTTCCCGGATTTTGTTGAGGTCTACGGACAGGAAGAGCGCTATTGGGATTTGTCCATGGATGCGCTGGAAAGATTTACCGCATTATCATCTTCTGAATTTGCAGTGAGGCCATTTATCATAAAGCATGAAGAGCGTATGATGCGGCAGATGGCCGTCTGGGCCGGGCATGGCAATGAGCATGTCCGGCGTCTTTCCAGCGAGGGCTGCCGGCCGCAGCTGCCCTGGGGACAGGCCCTGACCAGCTTTAAAAAAGACCCGTCGCCGGTTCTTGGCATTCTGGAGCGGCTGAAAGCCGATCCGTCGCCGTATGTCCGCAAAAGCGTGGCCAATAACCTGAATGATATCTCCAAAACACATCCTGGAATGGTCATAAAAACGGCAAAGGACTGGTACGGGGGAAATGAGTATACGGACTGGATTGTGAAGCACGGCTGCAGGACGCTTCTGAAAAAGGGAAACAGGGATGTGCTGGATATCTTTGGTTTTGCGGATGCCGGCTGTGTGAAGGTTACCGGCTTTGCACTGGAGGATGAGTGGGTGGCTATCGGGGGAAATCTGGCTTTTTCCTTTACAGTCGTGGCAAAAAAGGCAGCCAGAATACGTCTGGAATACGGGATTGATTATGTAAAGGCAAACGGTACGCGGAGCCGCAAAATATTCCAGATATCCGAGATAACCTTACAGGAAAACGAGAAGAGGAGCTACACGAAAAAACATTCCTTTGCAGAAGTAAGCACCAGAAAGCATTACCCCGGCACCCATTCAGTTACGCTGATTGTGAACGGCACCGCGGTGGGGACGCTGGATTTTGAAGTATTACCGATAGCATAGAGGGATAATCATCCGTTGCGGCATACACCAAAAGGTATGCCGCAACGGTTTTTACTGCATTTTCCTGTCTTATTCATAAACTTCGATGATCACTTTTTCTGCGATAAACTCATCTCCGTCAAAGTACCCCTGCGCTTCCAGGCCGGTCCCGTCCTGAAGCTCAGAAAAAGCTGCTTCCTCTTCTTTAATGTCCTCACCGCCGCCCTTAATTGTCCATCGCATGAATACTGTTGAATCCAGGCACCGGACGGTCACTAATTCTTCCTCCGGGCTTCCGGCCTCCGGCATTACAATAACCGCTCCCTGCCCATCCGTGGAGTCCTCATATAACGTGCGGCTGAGCACAAAAGAATCCTGGGAAACACTTCTTACTTTCCCGCCGACAAAAATCAATTCCGGGTTTTCCACTTCGTTATTTCCCGCTGCATCATTCCCTGCTTCCCTGTTTTCGGGCACAGTGCTTTCCTGCCCATTGTTTTCTGCTCCTTCACTATTTGCTCCATTTTTTTCACCGCCGCCATCATCGTGCACTTGCTGCGATGTATCCTCTGCCGTGGCTTCGGTGGTAGGGACGGCCTGCGGGGAGGCTGTGTCGCTGTTTTCTGCCGCCGGTTTATTTCCGCATCCTGCTGCCGCGGTAATTGTGAGTGACAGAACTGCTGCTGCAAACATATACTTTCTGTTCATCTTTAATTTCCTCTCTTTGCTTTTTTTACAGGACAGCACCACATGCAGTCCGGCCCTGATTTATTATCCATTATAGATATGATTTCTCTAAGTCATATCTAAGTGGTGCGGCAGGCCAGTGCAGGCAGGATTTCTTTTTCATTCTGTTTCTTATTATGTTTATCGCCGTATGGGGAATAAATGCCGGATTGCTTTTTCCTCATAGCCGGAATATGATGGATATAAAAACTGATGGTGGTGAACTGCGTAAGTGTTTGGCCGGGCTTGGGGAAGGATGAAAAAAATATGGATTTACAATTGAAAAATAAGGTATTCTTAGTGACCGGGGGAAGCAAAGGAATCGGAAGGGCTGTCGTACTGTAATTGCTGAAAGAGGGCGCAAATGTTGTTGCCTGTGCAAGAAATGAAACAAATTTGTACGTGCAGGCGGAGGCTCCCAGAATTGCAATTATTAACGGTATAACGGCTAGTGTGACAGATCCCTGTACGGCGGCGGTAATCGCTTCCCAGACAGCAGTAAAGAAGGTCGCTTATATGCTGGCACAGGCCTTTGCGCCGCCAATACGTGTAAAAATAAAAAATTTGGCACTGAAAGTATTCTCAGGAAATATTTAGAAGTAGACTTATTGAAAATAAAGGTGTTATTATAAAATAATATCATATTAAAAGCTGAATGCTTCGTGGTTAAAGGTTCCTTTTTGTCATTTTTGCAGTAACAGTCCGGAGCGGGGGGAATATGGACAAAAGAAAACTTTCACTTAAGAAAATGCTGTTTTTGTTCTGGGCGTTGACACTGGGGTTGTTTTTGACACTTTTTTTCTCATATACAGTAAATATTTTAAATTATTATCAGGAAAAAGACATAGAAGACAGCCAGGTTATAGTTGACAGTTATTCGGAAAAAATAAATCATGAATTGGGAATTATTATCAATAATATAAATATGATTTATGCGGAAGATGTGAATTATGAGAAGATCAGGCATGATGGCATATCAGAGTATGAATGGCATGGTGCGGCATATCTTCTCCAGAATACTTTGTCGAAGTATATTAATTCCGCAGATTATATGGGGGCTATGTATTTCCTTGATAAACCCAGGAAGGCCTTTCGGTTTGTATGGAACGATCGTCCGTTCTCAGGAAGCGGAAATCTTTTGATAGGCGAAGCTAAGTCGTTTCTGTTGGATACGCTTTCCGACTATAAAAATACAGGTTATTTTAAATATGAAAACGAAATATATTACTCTTATTCTTATGGTTTGAGTGGAAAATATGTTGGCGGCATGATAAACTTAAGCCGTTATTTTGATAAATCAGAGGAATATGAATTGGCATTCTGCGATAAATCAGGAAAAGTTCTTTCCGCTGATGGGAGCGGATTTGCTGAAGAAAAAGATATTCAAAATTTTATTTCTCATTCTAAAAAGTCTGGCAGGAACAATAGTTTCCTGCTGGTAAAGTCAGACATATCTAATTGTGATATGGTTCTGGTTCTGGTACGTGAACAGAAGACTTTATATGAGTTGATATTTAATTCAAATGTATGGATTTATATACTGATTATTCCCATTATATTAATTGGTATTCTCATAATTTTACTCCGTGGATTGAACCGAATTCTTTTACAGCCGGTAGAACACCTTGTCATTAAATCAAATGAAATGAAAGAGGAAACGGAAACAGCGGATAACTTGCATTGGAATATTGTTGAATTTGAGGATATAAACAGGGAAATAGACACAATGATAACAGATATTGTTACGCTGCGCGAAGAAAAATATCGGGAGCAGCTGCGCGCAAACGATGCCCAGTTGCAGTATTATCAGCTTCAGGTCAATCCTCATTTCTTTTTAAACTGTTTAAATACTATTAATTCCCTTCTTGAAAATAAAAAGGGGGAAGCGGCAAAAGATATGATTTATTCTTTATCATCACATTTTCGATATGTTTTTCAGAATCAAAGAAGTCTGGTAATGGTGGAAGAGGAAGTGAAGGAGGTCCGGGACTATTGTAAAATGTATACACTAAAAGCCGGTATTCCAATTTTTTTAAATATAGAAGCCGGAGATGAAGTTATGTCTGTCAAAATACCTATTCTTTCCATTCAGACATTTGTAGAGAATTCGATTAAGTATGTAGTAAAAAGAGGGTTGCTTTTAAATGTGGGTGTGCAGATCCGATTCATTACAGACTACACAGGGAAAAGGTCGCTTTATATAAGAATTTCAGATAACGGAGATGGTTATCCGGCAGAATTACTGGAAATATTGAACCGGCCTGCCACACAATTTGAATATCACAGTGAACATGTGGGGATAGAAAATTTGAAGTACAGAATCCGTCTGCATTATGGGGAAAATGCAGAAATTTCTTTCCGCAATGCAGAATTCGGAGGCGCAGTTACAGAAATTATTTTAGGTGAGGCAATAGATGAACATACTAATCATTGATGATGAACCAATAATTGCAAATACGGTCTTTACACAGCTTTCGGAAATGAATGAGGATAATGATCGTTTTGATATAGCATACAGTGCAGAGGAGGCGCGGGCATTTCTTAAATACAGGGTATATGAAATCCTTCTTTGCGATATTGTTATGCCGAAGGAAGACGGAATTCATTTTGCAAAATGGGTGCTGCAGGAGCATCCGGACAGCAAAGTGATTTTTCTGACGGCGCATGCGGATTTTGAGTACATGAAAGAAGCGATATCGTTACAAAGCTTTGATTATATACTTCAGCCTGCTGAAAAGACAGAATTGAAAAATGTTGTGGGGCGGGCAAAATCGCAAATTGCAATCGAAAAGAAAAATAAAGAGCTTTTGTCCACAGGCGCTTTTTTTCAAGATAAGGAAATGGATATTCTGGATGTCAATGTCATGCGTTATCTGCGATACTCAACTGATAATGCGGATTATTTAAAGCGGTTGTTTGAAATGCATATAGGAAGTTCGGAGAAAGAGACGGAATATTTACTGTTTTCTGTTCAAGTACTAAAATCCGGGTATTTATGGAAAGAGGAAGAACATTCTTTTTTAAGGGGGGTATATTATAATATCCTCCAGGAAATCATGGGATCTCTTAGCGAGAAAATTGTACTGAATCTTCAGAATGACGCGGTGGGAAGCTTTATTGTATTTATACTTTTCCGTGAAAGCAACAAGCCGGAATTAGCTATTATTATGAATAAGCTTGAAAATTTAAGGTACATGTTTGAAAAGTTACTTAAAATGGATGTGGCCATATACTGCGGTGACTACTGCTTATATGGGGAACTTCGTGAGATGTACCAAAAAATTTTACAGGCTCAGGCTAATAATGTCCAGGATTCAAGCAGGGTTATACACGCTGGAGAACTAAAAGGAAATCAATCATCGGGATATTCATTTGACTTATACCTCACTTCATGGCAGGCTCTTTTAAACCAGAACAGGATTATTGATTTTAAGAATAGTGTGATGAATTACCTTCATCATCAATCAGTTGGCAATAAAATAAATCAGGATTTTATGATGAGGTTTCATCAGGAAATTTCGGAATTGTTTTTTCCCTATATGTCGGCTAATAATGTAAAGAGTTCAGAAGTATTCGATGAAAACTTGTCCTATTATGATTTTATGTATTGTTATCATCATATAAGTGATTTTAATAACGCTTTTAATTATATTATTCAAAAATTATGTGAACGTGTTGAGACGGTGGACGAAAATATGATACAAGGTATCATTCGTTATATACATCAGAACATTGACGTCGATTTGTCGGTTAATTCCATTGCGGATCTGGTTGGACTGAACCATGAATACCTGAGCAGGATTTTTAAACGAAGTACAGGATTTTCTTTAAAAAGATATATCACTAATGAAAAAATAAAAGCAGCGAAGATTCTTTTGGAAACGACGGATTTATCGGTCACGATTATAGCGGGAAGAGTCGGATATGCCAATTACAGTAATTTTACCAGAAGCTTCAGACAGATAGCAGGGTGTACACCCTCCGAATACAGAAAGAGATAACAAGTCTTAAAATGCCATAAAAGAGGTCGGGTTTTTTGTATTTAAAAAATCCGGCCTCTTTTATGATTTATACATAGATTTGAAGGGGGTAGAATAATGAACGGTAATAAAAAAGCAGATATTTACAGGCCGTCAAAAGGCTTACAATCAAAATCTTCTAAAAAGAAAAGGTTATATAAATATCGTTTTTTGTATTTATTGGCTTTTCCGGCATTTGCATATTTAATTATCAATAATTATATGCCTATGGTTGGCCTGATGCTTGCATTTAAAAATTACAGTTTTGCGAAGGGTATTTTCGGGAGTGAATGGAATGGTATCAAAAATTTCACTTATCTTTTCGGATCAAAATGGGCAGGAATTATGTTCAAAAATACAGTTTTTTATAATCTGGTATTCATATTTCTCGGAACAGCGATTGCAATCTTTGTTGCGGTTCTCTTAAACGAAGTACGCAATGTGATGGCGCAGAAGGTATATCAAATCTTAATATTGATACCCTATCTCGTCAGTACGGTTTTAATTGGTTATCTTGTATTTGCCTTCTTCTCCAATGAAAATGGTTTTATTAATAAAGGTATTATAGAACCACTGGGGGGAGAAAAAATAGATTGGTATCTGACGCCCGGTGCCTGGCCTTTTATTCTGACTTTTGTTCAGATGTGGAGAAGCTTTGGATTCCAGAGCATTGTATTTTTTGCAACAATTATTGGCTTTGATAAATCTTTATATGAAGCTGCCGTAGTCGATGGCGCTTCTGCGTGGCAGCAGATAAAGAAAATTACCTTACCTCTTCTGAAACCAACGGTCATCATATTGGTTATTATGTCGCTTGGGAGAATGTTTTCTACTGATTTCGGTCTATTTTATCAGGTACCACAGGATACCGGTATGCTGTATGAAGTGACCACGACAATTGATACATTTGTTTATAGGGCGCTGATGAAAGATCATGATATAGGGAGATCCCTTGCGGCAGGATTTTTGCAGTCGGTCCTGGGATTTACCGTTGTACTGATTACCAATGCAATTGTACGTAAAGTGGAGCCTGACAGTGCGCTGTTCTAATTAAATATAACCGGAGGAATTTATAATTATGGCGGGAAACCAAAAACGTTTTTGTATATTAGCTAATATTATAATAATTATTTTATGTATTACCGCAGTTATACCTTTTTTACTCTTAGTTTCATCTTCAATTACAGAAGAAGCTATAATTAATCAGAGCGGCTATTCTTTTATCCCGAAGAAAGTTGATTTTGCGGCATATAAGTATCTTTTTATGGCTTCTGAAAGTATCATAAAGGCATATGGGATGACCATAGCGGTGACACTTACCGGGACTGCCGCAAATGTATTCCTGACGATGTCGATGGGGTATCTTTTATCTAAAAAAGATTTAGTCGGGAGAAATTTTATATCGTTCTTTGTATTTTTTACAATGCTTTTTTCTGGAGGAATGGTACCTTCATATATTATCTGGAGTCAGGTTATGAAAGTCAGCAATACGATCCTGGGATTAATTTGTCCGAATCTTATGCTGAATGCATTTAATATAATTTTAATGAGGACATATTTTTCAACTAATATTCCACAGGAAATAAATGAAGCTGCCGAGATGGATTCATGCAGTCAGGTTGATATTTTATTCCGTATTGCAGTACCATTATCCAAACCTATGATAGCGACTGTAGGGCTATTTTCCGCGCTTGCTTATTGGAATGACTGGATTAACGGACTTTATTACCTGACACGGAAAAAGGAGTTATATACAATTCAAAATGTTCTTAATTCTATGGCATCCAGCGTCCAGTTTTTAAAGGATAACGTGAATACCTCTATTGGTCTGCAGTTTTCAAAAGGAATACCGACATTGGGGGTGCGTATGGCTATTGCTGTTATCGCTGTAATTCCTGTACTTATTATTTATCCGTTTTTCCAAAAGTTTTTTATCCGTGGTATTGTTATCGGTGGTGTTAAAGGATGAATATTATAAGTCCTTTTACATAGTAACTAAATTCAAAACATCAGGAGGGAAAAGAAATGAAGAGGGTTATTTCAATTTTATTGGGCATTGTAATGATGATTTCGCTGGCCGCATGCGGAAACTCCGCTACAGATCAAACCGCTAAGGACACTGCTTCCGGGGAGGAAGCTGTTGAAAATAAGGGGGAATCCCCTGAAGCGTCAGATAATCCGGCTGACTGGCCGGTTATTTCAGTAGATGTCTTAAGCTTTACAGATATGTTGGATCGTAAGGATGAGGTGCAGAAAGCTCTGAATGATTATCTTGTATCTATCAACGCAGGTGTACAGGCTGAATTTATCGTTAATTCCTGGGGAGATCGCAGCAACAATTTAACTATGCTGTTAACAGACAATGATAATCCAATTGACCTTTTTTGCTGGAGGTTCTATTCGAGTGTTGATGCACTGGTAAAAAACGATCAGGTTATCCCACTTGAAGGATATAAGGATACATATCCGGAGCTTTGGACTATGTTCCCTGAACCGGTATATCTGACATGCCAGATTAACGGGGAACAGTACTCTTTACCGAACGCAGATAGTTTCGGGAACTTCTGTACATATATGTTAAGAAAAACTGTCGCAGAGGAAATAGGGGTGGCAGATATGGATGGACAGGAGATTACTTTGGATGAATTAAATGAGATTATAACAAAAGCCGAAGAGGCATTTCCGGATCAGGCATGGTGGGGGGATATGGCGCCGTTATCGTTACTGGGAGTGGATAATCTGGGGGATGACTATTGGCTTGGTGTATTATTAAATCGTGGAGTAGGTGAAACGGAAATTATTAACTACTATGAGAGCGATGAATTCAGGGCATGGTGTGAACAGACCAGATGGTATAACGAGAACGGGATGGTTCCTGCAGATCCTGAAAATACGGTTCCAACCGGTACCTTATATGGGGATAATGTTACAAGTGGAGGATGGGTGGATGGATATTCGCTGGAATATGTCAGATCACTGCTTCAGGGCCAGGGTTCCACAGGGGAAGGAGATTTTGTTCTCTTTAAGCTGAATGACTATGTTGGGACAAATTCATGTATTTATAACGGCTGGTGCATTTCTTCACTATGCAAAAATCCTGATGCGGCAATGAAGCTTCTCAATCTTATGATGACGGATGAAAAAGTCTGCCGCTTTTTCACTCTGGGTATTGAGGGCGTTACGTATCAGGTAAATGATAATGGATGCGCAATGCTTGCAGACGGCGTGGATGACAGTACGGTCGGATGGAATTTATCCGCGCCCTGGTTCTATCCGAATCAGTGCCTCAGCATTCCTTACAATACCACCATGTCAACATATTATACAGATATGGAAAAATGCTGGTTTGATGAGAAGTCACAGTTTTCAAATGCTATGGGATTTGTCTTTGACAATACCGAAGTATATGATCAGGTCAAAGCCTGTCAGATGATTATAGATCAGTACCGTTCAGCATTAATTTACGGTGAGGTTGATGTGGATAAATATCTTACCAAGTTTAATGAAGAATTGAAAGCAGCGGGTATTGATAATATCATTGCCGAAAAAAATAAGCAATTCAAGGCATTCATGGAAGCCAATGGTATATAGCGTATAATTATATCAGGCCATCGAAAAATCGGTGGCCTGTAAAGGCATTATAAGAGATGGGCAGCAGAATAATAAATTATTTTACTGAAATAAAGGAGGATACAATGAAAATAAGAAGAAGGAGTTCACTCGTTCGGTTTTTTGCAGGTGCACAACACCCTGTTGATACGGCTTCTCCGGAATATTGTTTTATGAAGGCGGTCTGTGATGGTGATACAGAACAGGTATTATCGTTGTTTAGGGATAAAAAATTATTTGGAAATAAAAAAAGTGCTGTAGATACGCCCTATGGGAGATTTGAAGGTCTTTCAGGAATACGTGAATTTTCCCAGGGTTTTCTCACCCGTTTTAATGCAGTATCAGCATTTATGGTCCCGGCTGTGCAGACAATTGCAAATGGCCGTGCGGTGTTGGAATTTGATGTTAATTTTGAGGTGGATAAGGAAATAGAACAGGTTCCGATGATTTTGGTTGGTGACTTGAGAACGAAACAGACGCTCGATGAAGTTCGGATTTATTGTCATCATACATATGTCCCGGGACTTCAGGCATACCGCCGCCCTATTTTTAAGTCAGCGTACTTGGAAATGGGGGATCCGGATCTTTTGACGGGCGCTGTAAGAGAGTATTATGCAGGACTTCATCATGTGCCGGCGGTTGATGTGGAACGAATTTTGAAATGTATCAGTCCCTCCTGCAAATTTGGCGGATATGCGCCGTCAGATGGAGAACGTGATAATGATGGAACTGAAGACCTCAGGGCTTTTTATGAAAATGCGGCAACTTATATTCCAAGATGTGTTGCTATGCGGTATGAGACTATAACGGATAATGGAAAAACATGCGTACTTGAATGGGTACATGTAATCTCCCAAGCAGGGCAGGCGGAACGTGACAGAATTGCTATTTCAGGCATTGCTGCATATGAACGCGGAGAGGATGGCCTTTTATGCGGAATCAGAATTTGTGATTATGCAGGTTATGAACAGACAATAGACTGGAATCAGCTTGACATTACAAAGGATGAAGCACAGCGTATTAATTACGTTGACACATTTCCATCCGGCTGTGGATGCAAAAATCAGGAAGAACTGATATGAGGATGTCATAAAAATAAAAGAATTATACGAGGTGGACTATGGATTTTACTAAATTAACCGATTTTTTGAATTCAATTGAAAAGGCTTATGGAGTAAAAAGCACGGATTGTATAGTGACAAAAAACCATGAAATTGTTTACAGGCATATGACCGGCCATAAAGATTATGAAGGAAAGATTGCAGTAAGCGAAAATGATATGTATTATCTTTATTCCTGTACTAAAATAATAACCTGTACTGCAGTTATGCAGTTGATAGAGCGAGGGATGATTCATTTATATGATCCTGTATGCAATTATCTTCCTGAATATGAAGTTATGCGTATAGTGAATGATTTTGATGATAGCTTACCTCCGCATTTTCTAAAGTACCCGAAACAGTCGGATGCGTGCCATTTTTCCAACAGACAGATAAGAATTATTGATCTGATGGCAATGATGGGAGGAATGACATATGATGTTGCATCAGATGCTATAAAGGAGGCTCAATTAAAAACAAATGGAAAAGGTTCGTCCCGTGAATTGATCGCCGCAATAGCGGCGATGCCATTAATATATGAACCTGCCTCCAGATGGTATTATTCTCTTGCACATGATGTCCTTGCTGCAGTAATAGAAGTGGTCAGCAAAGAAAGTTTTGGAAATTATTTGCATGAACATATTTTTGGACCGTTGGGCGTTACAGATGATATGGTATTTTCCATGAATGATTCACAGGAAAGCCGACTTTCTGCAATCTATGAATATGATGTAAAAACGAATTGCATTGTTCCCTGTAAACGTGATGAGTCCTATAAATTTACCGAAAATTATGAAAGCGGTGGCGCCGGGCTTATCGGAACCGTTTCGGGATACAGCAAAGTAATAGATGCACTTTCATGCGGTGGTTTGGGTGCAAACGGAAAAAGAATTTTAAAGGAAAATTCAGTAAGGATGTTTTCTACAAGTGTTACTACAGGCCAGGCTCTGAGGGATGTACAGATTCAGGAAGGGGTAGAGTATGGATACGGTTTGGGTGTCCGTGTAAAAATTAATGCTAAAAACGGGCGCGGCCCAATAGGTGAGTTTGGCTGGGGCGGAGCTGCAGGGGCTTACGTCTGTATTGATCCGATAGATCATGTCAGTATTTTTTATGTGCAGCATGTTATGAATTTTCCGACAGGCGGGAAATTATTTCATCCATTGATACGGGATTTGGCATATGAAGGGGTTGGAATTTAAAATATTTGGATTACTGTAGGTTCGCCAAACATTTGTTACATTGACCATAAATAATCCTTTAGTACTTCGCTCGGAGTTATCCAACCCAGAGGCCGCATAGGAAAGTTATTATAATCCCTGCGGTTATACACCTTGAGCTGTGTTGCAAAGTCTTCGAAAGAATAGAACAAGTGTGTTGAGTAGAACCACCCATTGTCCTTCCTGTAGCTGCGCTCTATTTTCCCGCTATGGCGTGGTGTATAAGGACGAATTATTTTATGCTGTATGTTATGTGCTTCCAGACGATTTTGGATAAACGTTGGTATATCATTGTGTGAGGTAAAACGATTGGTAAGTTCTTTCCCATTATCCGCCTGGATACATTCGATCTGACAAGGAAAGGCTTTTACAAGGTGATTCATAAATTATGCAGAACTCCCAGAATTGTAATTATCAATGGTATAACGTCAAATATCCCGGATTCCCGTATGGCGGCGGTAAGTGCTTCCTGGGCGGCGGTAAAGCAGGTTTGATATCGACGGCGGGCTGAACATTCACTGGAAATAATAAGAAGAACGTAAAAGTCACTATGAAGGAATGAAGATATATGATACACTTTTCATGGCGGAGTGATTAGACATCAATGTGTAAAAAGCGATTAGACATCAATATGTAAAAAAGCATCTGACAGGGAGGAAAATTATGAACTGGGAGCCATGGACCGGCTGTTATAAAGCAAGCGACGGCTGTACGAACTGCTATTTCTACGGACCGTATGCGAAACGCTATGGGCAGAACACGATACAAAAAACGGACAAATTCGACTGGCCCATACGGAAAAATGCGAAAGGCGAATACAATATCAAAGGGAACAAAATTCTTGCGACCTGTTTTGCCACTGATTTTTTCCTTCCCGAAGCGGATGAATGGCGTAAAGAAGCCTGGTCCATGATCAGGGAAAGAGCAGATATAGATTTTTTAATCCTGACAAAGCGGATTGACCGTTTTCCGGTATCGCTGCCTGAGGACTGGGGAGAAGGGTATGACAATGTAAATATCGGCTGTACTGTTGAAAATCAGGAACTGGCCGACGCCAGGCTTCCCCTGTTTTTATCCTATCCGATAAAACGGAGGTTTATCGCCTGCGCGCCGCTTTTGGAGGCGATAGATTTGACGCCTTATCTGTATGGCGTGGAGCATGTTACCGTCGGCGGGGAAACGGGACGGGAAGCGCGCCTGTGTGACTATGACTGGGTGCTCAATATCCGTGAGCAGTGCGTGAAGGCGGATGTTACCTTCTGGTTTAAAAATACAGGCTCATTTTTCAGGCGCAATGGCGTAACCGAAAAAATAAACCCGTATAAACAGACCGGTATGGCGAAGGAATTAGATATAGATATTTTAAACGGGAAAAGGTTATTTTAACGGGAGGAAGCCCAGCATTTCATTCCCCGGGGCAAACCTGGCGGCGGGAAAGCAATTTTCAAATACGATTCGGCACGGAAACGGAGATATATGCAGATAGATGGACAGAAAAAAACTTGTCAGCGAAAGCATTGATTATATCATACAGCATTTGGAGGAAGAATTATCCCTGGATACCGTAGCTGCGCATTTTTTTATATCAAAATTCTATTTCAGCCGGATCTTCAGGGAAGAAACCGGGGAAACTCTCTATTCCTTTATTAAACGCTGCAGGGTGGATCAGAGCGCCGTGGATATGAAGCTGAATCCAACAAAGGCGATTACGGACATCGGTTTGGATTACGGGTACAGCTCTTCCAACTACAGTTCTGTATTCAGAAAGCGTCATAATACCTCGCCTGCGATGTTCCGGCAGTCCCTTGCGACGCGCAGCATGCCCGTGCCGTTTGCCCCGGATCGGATTGCCCGCTTCCAAACTGCGGAGGAATATGCCTCCCGGATGGAGCTTTTGGAGCTGGGGGATTTTTTTGTGGTGTATGAGCGGTTTATTGGGAATTATGCGGAGCTTGAAAAGAACTGGTATCAGTTTTTGGATAAATACAAGGCACTTTTACGGGAGGACACTATCCTGGCGGAGCGTTTTTTTAATGATCCGGCAATTACGGACCCGACGCAGTGTATCTGCGATATATGCATGTCGGCGGAACCGGACTGCGGCCTGGATAATGTAACGTGGATCAAAGGGGGAAAGTGGCTGGTTTATCATTTTGATGGTGAAATCAGGGATATTTTTGAAACACTGCAGGGGATTTTCAGCGTTTGGCTGCCTAAAAGCGGCTGCAAAATGGCGCAGCGGTACGGATTGAATATTTATCACAGCATCGACAGGGAAAACCACAGGGTGAAAATGGATTTATGTATTCCGGTCTGAAAAAAGCAAGAATTCAGAAGTCGGCAGGACAGCTTCCTCTCTATAATAAAGAAGGTTTGAAAAATCTTTTTTATTGAGGAGAGGAGGTTTTTTTATGCAATTTTTATACATTTGTTGTATCAAAGGAAATAAATGCAGATAACCGGAATGTTACACAGGATAAAAGGGAGAAAATTATGTTCGATATAAGAAAAATACAGGAAGATGTAATCTATAAGGCTGTCAAAGCCGAAAGCGATGAGGAAACCGCAAGAAAAGTGGTATATGGCGGGCAGCAGACAAAGGCAGAAAATAATCCAGAATGGGTAAAGGCGGCAATGCACCGCCTGGAGAACAGCTTCGATAGCGGAACCGTGAAGCAGATACGGAGGAACTGCCAGTGCGGTTACGGGATGGAGGAAAAGCTTGCGCTTGTAAAGGAGCTGAAGGCGGAAGCGTCAAACATAGAAGAATTTGCGGCTTCCGGGAAAGCAAGGGCGGCCGGGCTGTTCTGCAGGGATGGTGAACTGTTCTTACAGTTTGGATTTTGTCCCTGCCCTATGCTTGCCGAGGTGGAGAGGCTGGAGACAGACACCTGGTGCCAGTGTACCACCGGGTACAGCAAGGTCCTTTTTGAAACGGCATTTTCCTGCAGGGCAGATGTGGAGCTGCTGAAAAGCATAAAGATGGGCGACGATGTGTGTCTGATGAAAATCACGCTTCATAACCCTGACTGGAGATAAGGAGCGCGCAGGATAGATGCCTGCTGTTAAGGCATAATTGTGTGGACGTCACAGTAAATGTACAGACCTGCCTGGACAGTAACCGGGCTATGGGACAAAACGCAGCAAAAATTGTCATGAATGGTATTTTGTTTTCTGCTATGCTGTACTCCGGATGTTTTTAGGGACTGAAAGCCAAAGGAGAGAACAAATGGAAGAGATGGACAAAAAATGCGTGGGCCGGACGGCGGATATTGTTGTGCACGGGCTGACCCAGAATAATCTGAAGCATGTAACCTTCAGAATACCAAAAGAGAAAATCACAGTGTTTACCGGAGTGTCCGGCTCCGGTAAATCCAGTATTGTTTTTGATACCATCGCCGCAGAATCACAGCGGCAGATGAATGCTGCCTATCCGGCATTTGTGAGGTCAAGGCTTCCCAAATACCCGAAACCGGCGGTGGAACGCATCGACAATCTGACGGCCTCCATCATCGTGGATCAGTCCTCTCTGGGAGGGAATGCCCGTTCTACTGTGGGCACCATCAGCGGCTTATATGCCAGCCTGCGGCTGCTTTTTTCCAGGATAGGGAAGCCCGCTGCGGGAACGGCGTCCTACTTTTCCTTTAATGATCCCAACGGGATGTGCAAGACCTGCTCCGGCCTTGGGAAGGTCACAAAAGTAGATATAGGGGTTATCCTTGATCCGGATAAATCCTGGAATGAAGGCTGTGTAAAGGATTCCCTGTACCGTCCCGGCGCCTGGTATTGGAAGCAGTATGCACAGTCCGGCCTGTTCGACCTGGACAAGCCGGTCCGGGAATATACAAAAGAGGAATATAACCTGCTTCTTTACGGCTCCCGTGACGGCGGCGGAGAGCCGGAGGATCCGAAGGTACCCGGGCTGTACAATTTTTTTACAAAAAAGCTCCTGAACCGGGATATCAGCAATAAAAGCAGACATACCCGGGAAAAGTCGCAGAGCCTGGTGACAGAAACGGAGTGTACCGCCTGCCATGGAAAACGGCTGAATGAGGCCGCCCTGCGTTGCAGAATCAACAGTTATTCCATTGCGGATATGTGCGGGATGGAGTTGACGCAGCTGAGGGAGGTTCTGTCACAAATATCGGATCAAACGGTATCTGTGCTGGTGGATACCCTGATCGAGGGACTGGACAGGATGATCGAAATCGGCCTGCCCTACCTGCATCTGAACCGGGAGACGCCCTCCCTTTCCGGCGGCGAAGCGCAGCGGCTGAAGCTGGTGCGGTATATGGGCAGCAGCCTTACCGGCATGACCTATATATTTGACGAGCCAAGCGCCGGGATGCATCCCCGCGATGTGGGCCGTATGAACCGCCTTCTGATGCAGCTGCGGGACAAGGGCAATACGGTCCTGGTGGTTGAGCACGATAAGGATGTGATTTCCATTGCGGATCATGTGATAGACGTAGGGCCGCTGGCAGGCCAAAACGGCGGTGAGATCGTCTTTGAAGGAAGCTTCCGGGAGCTGCTTTGCGCCGATACCTTAACGGGAAAGGCCATGCGCCAGTCCCTGTCGTTGAAGCCTGCGCCCCGGCGTCCTGCGGGCAGCCTGCCTGTACGTGATGCCTGCCTTCACAATCTGAAGCATGTGGATGCAGACATTCCGCTGGGAATCATGACCGTTGTAACCGGCGTGGCCGGTTCGGGTAAGAGTACCCTGATTTCCCAGGTTTTTGCAAAACAATATGAAGATGATATCGTGATGATAGACCAGGGACCCATCACGGCCACCAACCGTTCTACGCCAGCCTCGTATCTCGGTTTTTTTGATGAAATACGGAAGCTGCTGGCCCGGGAAAACGGCCGGCCGGAGAGCCTGTTCAGCTTCAATTCCACCGGGGCCTGCCCGGTGTGCGGCGGAAAAGGCGTCATTGTGACCGAGCTTGCGTTCATGGATCCGGTGGTAACGGAATGCGAGGCCTGCGGCGGCGTGCGGTATAATGAGGAAGCGCTTGCCTGCAGGTATCAGGGAAAAAATATCGTGGAACTGCTGGGGCTGACCGCTTCCCAGGCAATGGAGATATTTGAGGATGCCAAAATCAGGAAGCACCTGAAGGTGATGCAGCAGGTGGGACTATCCTACCTGACGTTAGGTCAGCCGCTCAGTACGCTGTCCGGCGGAGAGCGCCAGAGAATCAAGCTGGCGAAGAACCTGGGAAAAAAAGGACGCATTATTGTGATGGACGAGCCGACAACAGGCCTGCATATGTCAGATATCGAAAATCTGCTGAAGCTGTTTGATATGATCGTATCCCGCGGAAATACCCTGGTGGTAATTGAACACAATCTTGATGTGATAAAGCAGGCTGACTGGATCATCGACATCGGCCCCGATGGAGGGAAAAACGGAGGAGAGGTGGTATTTACAGGAACGCCTGAGGAGATGATCCGCGATGCCAAAACGCTGACGGCGGACAGCCTGCGGGCAGCGTGTGGTGTATAGCCTGATGGAGGGCATTATAAGATACATGAATAAGAGCTGCGCGAGCAGCTCTTAAAATATTGCGGGAAATAGGACGCTGTTTTGTAAGGGGGAAGAAACGGAGTAACAGTTCAGGCAGGTCCGTGCATTTACTGCGCAAACTGTGGGAAAACGTGATGGCAGCAGGCTTCCGCTCCTCACCGGAGGCGAGTTTTGATGGGCGGATGCAGTAACAGCCAGGCCGAATGCTGAGCTGTTACGAAAATGAACAGTAGTACTATATTTTACAATACAAATTATAGAATATAGTGTATAATTAAATAACTTGTTTATGATATTTCATTAAAAGAAAAGGAGAAAATATATGAAGAAATGCGTTTTATTCGTAATATTGGAGCCGTATGCCGACTGGGAGGCTGCTTATCTGTCCTCGGCCCTCTATATGCTGGGACGTGGAAGGTTTGAAGTTAAGACGGTATCCCTGACCAGGGAACCTGTGGCCTCTATCGGCGGTTTCCGTGTACTGCCTGATTATGATATTAATTCGGTCCCTTCCACATATGAAGCGCTTGTTTTAATTGGGGGACTGGCGTGGAGAAATGAGGAGGCCCGCAGGATCAGGCCCCTCGTTGATCAATGCAGGGAAAACGGAAAGGTTTTGGGCGGAATCTGCGATGCCGCCGCGTTTTTGGGAACCGTGGGCGCCCTGAATGATGCGTATCATACAGGCAATGACCTGAACGATTTAAAACAATGGGCGGGAGAGGCATATACAGGAGAACAAAGGTATGTTATGAAGCAAGCCGTCAGGGATGGAAAAATAATCACGGCAAACGGCACGGCTCCATTGGAATTTGCGAAGGAAGTGCTGTTCGCCCTGGAGGCGGCACCGGAAAAAATAATCACAGAATGGTATGATTTCCACAAGCTGGGCTGTTATAATGCAGAAATGCCCCAGGATGCCACCAGCTGGAACGACTGATCCAGTCGCTGCTGCGGATGGGAATACGCAGAGTTATAAAAAGCAAGTGTCTGATAAATCAAGCGTATAATAAACACACCGGCCCCAAACGGAGGGATTATGGCTAAAAATACAAGGAAGCATTCGGAAGCGGTAAGAAAAAAAGTACTGACGGCAGCAGTTATCTGTGCAGTCCTATTGATTTTGGCAGCAATCATCGGCACAGGACTTCTGAGGTCATCGCAGAAAGAGCAGAGAAAGAGGGAAGAAAAAGCGGGGGTCTTTGAACCTTATCAGCCTTATGGGCTGGTATACGACAAAAAAGAAGACAGACTGTATTTTAACGGAGAACAGGTTCGATATTTTGAGGATATTACCGATACGGACCGTTATATAAAATGGCCCAATAAAGCCGGTGCTGTGGATGTTTATGCAGAACGGGATACATTAGGGGCGCTTATCGGGGTAAGTTCCTTCAGCCAACAGGAATATGCAGACAGAACGCCGTCTTTGAAAGAAGCGGCAGGTGAGTTAGAAATCAGCATCAGCATCGATGGCTATACAGACGATGTGGAAGAGATGGTAAAAGAACGGATTGAGGATGCCTATGAGGTTTACGGTCAGTATGGATTAACATATAATGCAGATACTGATCGACTGTATTATCATGGCGAACTGGTGGGATATTTTGAGGATACATCGCTGAAGCATTATTTCGGACCGTTTGAGGACAGTATGGTTAAAATTTATGCCGTGCGGGATAAGCAGGGAAATCTGACAGGATTGGATATAGATGAAGGTACAAAATGATTATTTGTAACTGCTGTCAGATCAAAGAATAAGAAAATGATTCAGGATGGATTTTTACAGAAGTTGTAAAGTAACTGAACAGACACTATTTTTCAATAATACGGCGCAGTCAGGGAGGATGCCATGGAAATTAAAATTATAAATAAAAATAAGAAACAATTCATCGATTTACTGCTGCTTGCTGATGAACAGGAGTCTATGATAGACAGGTATCTTGAACGCGGAGATTTGTTTGCTTTATATGATAATGATTTAAAAAGCATATGCGTAGTTACAGAGGAAAGTCCCGATACCTGCGAGCTTAAAAGTATCGCTACCTATGAAAAGTGGCAGAATATGGGCTATGCCGGAAGGCTTATACAGTATATTTCCTCATATTACAAAGATAAATATAGAACCATGCTTGTGGGAACAGGTGATGTCCCTTCCACGCTGCGGTTTTATGAAAATAATGGATTTACACTTTCCCACAGGATTCCTGATTTCTTTACAGATAATTATGATCATCTCATTTTTGAGGAAGGGGTACAGCTTGTGGATATGGTTTATTTAAAAAAAGAGTTATAGAGGGAACGGTGCACAGCGGTAACTTTGAATAAGCTTCTCCTCAATGAGCGTATAAGAGCCGTCCTAATGGCAGCAAAAGTCTGTTTTCTATAATCTTTTAAATAGATGTGAAATGGTTTCCGCTGTGTTATACTTTAATAAAAACAGCATATACCCTGCGGCAATCCGTGCAGGTTAAAACCACAGTGATAAAAGGAGCGGCTTATGCAGCACAGATATGATTACCTGTTTTCCTCGGCGATGAATATATACAAGTATCTGAATATTGAACTGACGCAGTTAAGGCATGTCATAGTGGGAAAGGAATGGTGCTGCACGCCCCATGACAATGTGAACCGGCTTTATATCACCCTGGACGGCGAGGGCGCGCTTATTACGGAATCGGGAACCCTTACGCTGCAGCCCTACCATATTTACCTGATACCGGCGAAGCTTCCCTTTTCCAGCCAATGCGATACCTATCTGGAAAAACTGTATGTTCATTTCAGGGTTTTCATCCTTCCGAATCAGGATCTGCTGTCGGAGCTGGATCACATTCTGGAGATTGACAGCTCCAGGGAGGAAATTGAAAGGCTTAAGGAGGTGCTCCACAGCGGCGATATTTCAGCGGTTCTGCCCTTCCGGCTGAAGCTGGATCAGATTATCCTGGGCGCGGTTCAGCCGTTTGTGGAAAAGTACTCGGACGATCTGTCAATCTATCTTAAATTCGAAAAATTTTTCACTTATACGACCACTCATATTTATGCGGACCTGTCGATAGGCGATGTGTGCCAGAATATCGGTACCACGCCCCGCAAGCTGGCGTATCACTACAAAAAGGCCACCGGGCAGAGTGTAAAATCATATCTGAATACCATATTGTTAAACCGGATTAAGTTCCTTCTTCAGACGACCGATATGTCTGTCAGGGACATTTCCGCCGAACTGCATTTTAATAATGAGTTTTACTGCTCCCGCTTTTTTAAGAACCAGGTCGGCATTTCCCCCCGGGAATTCAGGAAAACGGCAATATGAATAATGAAATGGCAATTCATGCAGGGAAGGAGGAATCCTTCCCTGTATTTATGTTGCCCGGACGGGAGGCAAAAAAAGTGATTTTGTAAAAAAGTGTATGTTTTTAGCCCCCAAATGCATGGACTCCGTATCAACAGGATGTTATCATAATCACATAGAAATCAGAGCCGTGATTTCAAACAGGTCACTGTAATTGGAGCTGCTATTATGCCAAGTTCAGAGTATTTATATTTTGCAGAAAAATTTCGTACCTCCCCCTTTGACAATCCCCGCAGGATAGGGTATGCCAGGCTGCGGCAGCTTCAGGAAGAGCGCATTACTTCGGAGGATGCCGGCTGTCCCGGGGTTTTACAGCACAAAACCCGCATTGGAAATCTACAGGCGGAGTGGCTGGTTCCGGAAGGGTGTCCGGGGAATAAAGCGATGGTGTATATCCATGGAGGCGGATGGTCGTTGGGAAGTATCCGTCAGACCCGTATTTTTCTGGCGCCTATGGCAAAAAAAATCGGTTTTGCTGCGGTACATTTCAATTACAGGCTGATGCCGGAGGATCCCTTCCCGGCAGGTATGGATGACTGTTATTCATTCTATTTAGGGCTGCTTGAGAAGGGCTGGCGGGCGCAGAATCTCGCGCTGGCGGGAGAGTCGGCGGGTGCAAATCTGGCATTGGCGCTGCTTCTGAGGCTGAAGGAGGAAGGGCTTCCCATGCCGGCGGCAGCGGTTCTGATGAGTCCGATTACCTTCATGGATACCATGGAGGGAAGCCATACGGAGATGGCGGATTTTGATTATATCCTTGCGGAGGACAGCTTTATTATAAGCGATGTGGCGGAGCTGTATGCACCGGGCCGGGATAAAACGCACCCATGGCTGTCGCCTCTTTACGGGGATCTGTTGGGGCTGCCGCCTATGCAGCTATATGTGGGAACGGATGAACTCCTTTTTGACGATGCCATACATTTTTACAGGAAGAGCCGCAGGGCGGGAAACCAGGTGGAACTGATAGTGGGGGACCATATGCCGCATTCCTGGCCGATTTTTATCGGGGATTTTCCGGAAGCGGAGGCGGCGGTATTGAAAATGGGGGATTTCCTCAGGCTGTATCTGCCGGAGGAGGAACAAAGGCTGATGTCGGCCTGTGATACAAAAGGAAAGGACAGGGGGGCTTGCGATGGCAATAAATGAGAGGGAAGGCTTATTTTCACCCTGTTCCGAATGGATTTGGCTGTTTGAGGCCCCGGAGTGCAATTGCTACGGGCAGTTTCAGAGAAGCTTCCGGCCGGCGCAGGCGCAGGGGCGGGTTAAGCTCCATATCAGCGCGGAAGGCCAGTATGCGGCTTTTGTGAACGGGCAGTATATTCCGTCGGCCCAATATGCCGATTTCCCGGATTACAAGGCTGTGCAGACGCCGGATATCACACCGTTTCTCAACAGAGGTGAGAATCTGCTGGAAATCAGGGTCTGGTATCCCGGCAGGGACAGCTCGGTCTGCCGCCGTGAGCCCCCGGGGCTTCGGTTTGAAATCCGGCAGGGGAATGTGCTTTTATGCGGCAGCGGCGGAAGCTGCCGGGCAAGGCTCCTTCCGGGCTATATACAGGGAGAGGTGGAAAACATCACTCCGCAGCTGGGAATGACCTTCCGCTGCCACACGCCGGAGCCTGTGCTGTGGGGAAAGGCGGCTGTTGTCCAAAAGGCGGCCCGATTGGTTAAGCGGCCCGTAAAGGAATTACTTGTAAAGGATTGCCGGAAGGCCCGGATCATGACGCAGGGGGTCTTCCGTATGGAAGCGGAGGGCAGCATCGGAGAACGGCTTCAGAGAGCGGGGCTTTATTACAGGGAATTACCGGGTCTTGCTTATAATCCTGGTGAATATGGAAGGGAGCTGCCCAGGCCTTCCGGGCTGCATCTGAAGACAGAGGAGAAGGACGGATTGTTTCTCGTCCTTGATTTGGAAAGAATGACAAGCGGTTATCTGGCATTGGATATTACAACCCCGGTTCCTGCCGAAATAGAGATTGGCTTCGGGGAGCATCTGCAGGATTTGCGGGTAAGAACAAGCGTGGGCGCAAGATCCTTTGCCGCGGCATATGCTTCCGGGCCGGAACGCAGCCGTTTCGTGCACTATTTCCGCCGCCTGGGCTGCCGGTATCTGCAGCTGTTTATCCATTGCAGGGAGGCAGTCATCTATGAAGCCGGACTGCTTGAGGTACAATATCCGGTGGATGAAGCTCCGGTTTTTGCATGCGGCAGCCTGCTGCACACTAAAATTTATGAGACGGCAAAGCGGACGCTTCATCTGTGCATGCATGAGCATTATGAGGACTGTCCCTGGCGGGAGCAGGCGCTTTACGGCTTTGACAGCCGAAATCAGATGCTTTGCGGCTATTACGCTTTCGGGGAATTTGACTATGCGCGGGAAAATCTGCGGCTGCTTGCTCTTTCCCAGCGGGAAGACGGACTTTTAGAGCTGTGCGCCCCGGCGAGGGTGCCGGTCAACATCCCGAGCTTCAGCCTGGCTTTCATCGTTGCGCTGGAAGAATATTGCAGATACAGCGGTGACCTTGCCTTCGGTGAAGAGATGCTTGAAACCGCGGATAAAATCCTGGACAGCCTGCGCGGCCATATACATAACGGGACGGCCTTTTGCTATCAGGAGCCGGGCTATTGGAATTTTTACGAATGGAATGAACTGCTGGACGGGCAGCCCATGGAGCATGAATCGCCTGCGCCGCCGTCCGCAGATGCGGGGCTGCAGCTGTTTGGCCTTCTTGCACTGCAGCGGATGGCAGCCCTGTATGGATATCTGGGCCGGGACACCGGGGCGCTTATTCAGGAATGCCGGGCGCTTGCGGAAGGCCTGGAGGCCTTCTGGGATGAGGAAAACGGAGCATACGCCTCCTTCCTGCGTGACAATCAAAGGCTTCAGTATGCGGAGCTGATTCAGGCGCTGGCGCTGTACACCAAGGCCTGTCCGGCGCAGAGAAGGGCCGAGCTGCGGCAGGGGCTTTGCAAAGGCCGCTGGCTGGCTGCAACATTGAGCCACAGTATTTTCAAATACGAGGCGCTGCTGGAGGAACCTGATATTTATGGAGAGGCGGTATTTGACCAGATTGCGGAAAGGTGGGGAAGCATGCTGTTTTCAGGAGCGACAGCCTTCTGGGAAACGGATCAGGGGCCGGAAGCCTTTGACGGGGCCGGCAGCCTGTGCCATGGCTGGAGCGGCATCCCTGTATACCTGTACGACGCGTACCTTTTGGGAGTGAAGCCGGAAAACCCGGGGCGCTGGCGGCAGGAGAAGCGGGTGGACTGCGGAGTCCACAGGGTGAACGGCATACTGAAATCCCCGCAAGGGTATATGGAATTCGGAACAAAACGGAAATAACGGAAATAAAAAAGGTTTTACCTCCAGACAGCTGGAGAAAAAATATATTTTATTTCATCAATAAAGGAGGAAGAGTGATGAAAAAATTATGTGCACTGCTGCTGACGGCAGCAATGGTACTGTCAATGACGGCCTGCGGCGGCAAGCCTCAGGAAAGCAGCCAGAATCAAAAGGATCAGGGGCAGGCGGAAGCGGTACAGACCGAAGGAAGCAGCACCGGACAGGAAACGGAGCCTGCGCAGGAAGCGCAGGGCGAAAGCGGACAGAAGGAAGATATCGTTCTCAGCTATTGGGCGCAGTGGAGCGAAAATGAGACACAGGCACAGGTCCTGAAGGCCGCGATTGCCCGCTTTGAGGAAAATAACCCGGGCTGTAAGGTGGAAGTGAACTGGGCGGGACGCGATGTCCGTGATATTTTGAGATCCAGTATTGATTCCGGCAACAAGATTGATATTGTGGAAGGTGATTTCAGCAAAATCACAGGAAACCTCGGCGAGGATTATCTTATGGATCTGACGCCGTATATGGAAGGGACGGAGTTTGAAAGCTCCATCACCGAAGGAATGGCTTCCTTTGCGAAGAGCTATACCTCTGACGGAAAATCCTGGTATTATATCCCTTCCCAGCCGTTCGTGGGGACCCTGTTCTACAATAAGGCAATTTTTGCCGAGGCCGGTATTGATAAAATGCCTGCCACATGGGATGAGTTCCTTGACTGCTGCCAGAAGATTAAGGATGCAGGTTATGATCCGATTACGGTGGATGATGCATATCAGCAGAGCATGTACGGCCATTATCTTGCCATGATCAAGGATGTTGACTGGGTGGGAGAGCTTCTGACGGATAAAACCGGCAAGCTGTGGGATGACCCGGCCATACTGCAGATGGCGGAGGATTTCCAGGAGCTGCGTGAAAAAGGATATTTTGCCAAGTCCGTGGGCTCCAATGTTTTCCCGGCTGCCCAGAACGGTGAATTTGCCATGGGCACCGCTGCCATGTACTATAATGGTTCCTGGCTTCCCAATGAAGTGGCGGAGATTACAGGTGATGATTTCCAGTGGGGCGCCATGTTCTTCCCCGCTCCGGAAGGCTCAAAATATCCGTACACCACTTATACCACAGGCTGCCAGTTCTACGGTGTAAACAAGGATTGTGAACATCCGGAGGAAGCAGTGGCTCTGCTTGCGGAATTTACATCAGTTAAGACCCAGCAGGCGCTTGCGGATGAAGCACAGTGTATTCCGGTCATTAACGGAATTACTCTTCCCGACAACCTGGTTTGTGTGGGAGAGCTTATGGAAGAAAGTACGGATGCCTTCGTATGGGGCGGAAGCAACCTGGAGGATGCGGATGTCCGCGCTATTATCAATGCATCGTTCACAAAGCTGCTTGCAGGTGACATTGATGCGCCGAAGTTTGTAGAGGAAATCAAATCCCAGCTGAAGTAATACAGTTACAATGCAGTAATGATATCAGGGGCTGCCGCATGAAGGGTACCGGTCCGAATGCGGCGGTCTTTCCCTGCTGAAAGGAGACGGAAGGTTGAAAAAAAGAGAAAAGCTTTTTATGCTGATATCGCTGGGACCGGCGGTGCTGTGTTTTCTTGTGATGTTTGCGTACCCCATAATCCGTACGGTTATGATGAGCCTGAATCAACTGCCCAGCATCAGCAGTGATATGGCGGACTGGAAATTTGTCAGGCTCCGGAATTATACGGAGCTGTTCAGAAACAGCGTTTTTCTGGCATCTCTCAGGAATATCGGTAAAATATGGCTGATCGGCGGTATCCTAACCTTATCCGTTGCGCTGTTTTTTGCGGTCATCCTGGCGTCAGGTGTAAAGGGAAAGCGCTTCTGGCGGTCTGCGATATATCTGCCTAACAGCATATCTGCCGTAGCATTATCCACCATGTGGCTGCAGTATGTGTTCCAGAATAAGTTCGGCATGCTCAAGCAGCTGTTCGGCACTCTGGGAATGGAAAAACTGGAGGAAATAAACTGGACCTCGCCGCAGTATTTGTTCTGGGCCATGCTGCTTTCCTTCGTTTATGGAAGCGTGGGCTATTTCATGCTGATTTTCCTGTCCGGGATTGAGCGGATTCCCCGAGATTTATATGAAAGCGCACGTCTGGACGGAGCGGACAGCTGGACGCAGTTCTGGCGGATCACCTTTCCCCTGATCCGGAATGTATTCCGTACCTGCGTGACCCTGTGGACAATCACCAGCGTAAACTTTTTCGTTTGGGCGAAAATGTTCTCCTCCAGGGCGAATGTGGAGACGATAACCCCTGTTTATTTCCTCTATAACAAGGTATTCGGTTCAGCCAATGCGGGCACAGTCCTGGATGTGGGGGCCGGTGCGGCGGTAGGCGTGCTGGTTGCGGTTCTGGTTTTGATAATCTATATTATCATGAACAAAGTACTGAGAGAGGAGGAGCTGGAGTATTGAAGAAAAAACGTACCTTTACCGTGCACCGTGCCCTGGAGGTGTTAAAATATATCCCTCTTGTCATCTGGGTGGTATTTTTTGTCTTTGCCTTCGGCTGGATACTTCTGGCTTCGTTCAGCACGACCCGGGAAATCTTTTCAGGGACGCTTCTTGACAGCGGTGTCCATCTTGAAAACTATACCAATGTGTGGAAGGACAATAACGTGGGGCGTTACTTTATCAACAGTATACTCTGCAGCGCGCTGTCCTGCGCATTTATTATCCTTATTTCTGCCCCGGCGGCTTATGTCCTGGCAAAGAAAACGTTTATCGGCAAGAAGCTGACCTTCAATATTTTTGTGGTAGGCATGAGCATTCCGCAGGTTATGCTCATTATTCCGCTCTACTGCTGGTTTGTGCGCGCGGGGCTTGTGGGGCATCTGATCACATTGATTATTTTATACACCACCCTGAATGTGCCGTATACGGTATACTTCCTGACCGCCTTCTTTTCAAGCGTCCCTTCCGCGCTGGCGGAGGCTGCCAGGATAGACGGCTGTTCCCAGACGGGCGCCCTTTGGCGGATCATGGTTCCCATGGCTTCGCCTGGAATTATTACCGTAACGATTTTTAATTTTATGAATACCTGGAATGAATATTTTATGGCCCTGATTTTTGCCAACGGGAACGATGAAATCCGCACCCTGTCAATGGGCCTTCAGAATATAATTACGGCAATGACCTATACGGGAAACTGGGCCGGGCTTTTTGCGGCTGTTATGATGGTGTTCCTTCCCACCTTTATTTTATACCTGCTGCTGTCGGATAAAATCGTATCCGGCATTACGGGCGGCGGTGTCAAAGGGTAGGGGAGATTATTGGGAAACGGAGGAAACAGGGAATGAAAATGGTAAAGGATAAGCAGATTCTGGTGGCGGCTGATTTCGGCGGCTTTGAATTAAAGGAAGCAGTGGTAAAGCATTTAAAGGAATGCGGCTGGACGGTTACGGATGTGGGCATGAAGGCCGGGGATACGGGAGAGCCGGAGATGTACCAGCGCATCGGCCTCAGAGCCGGGGCCATGGTGGCGGAAGGGGAATTCGAACGTGCCCTGCTGTTCTGCGGAACCGGGATGGGGATCCATATCGCGGCCAGCAAATGCCCTCATGTGCACAGCGCGGTCGTTGAAACCGTCCCTGCCGCCCTGCGGTGCGTGACGGCCAATAATTGCAATGTGATGGCCATGGGCGGTTATTATGTGGCCCCGCGTACGGGAATGGCGATGGCGGATGCTTTCCTGGAGCATAAGCTGGGCGACGGCTATGAGGACTGGGAAGGCTTCTACGAATATCATAAGCTTGGATATGATGAGCTGGAGAATTTCAATTATGAAGAATATAAGGCAAATGGTTTTCAGATAATTAATCCCGGAAAGGCGCCGCTTGGGCCGGAGCCTTTGGGGCATGCTTATTGATGGGGAATATAAAGGATGAGGAGGGGCTGTTCGCTAATGCGGCAGCCCCTTAAAAGTTTGAAAAATATCAGGAAATTTATAGAAAAATATAATGGATACATGAAAATCACCACGACGGATCAGGTTTTTTCGGTAGGTGTATTTCTTTATGTGGATGATATGTAAAAGCCTTCGTTATGTTCCCAGAATGCTTTCTTTTGGTTGTTTGAAATGTGAATAAGGCCCTGATGGAGCTGTACCATACTGTTTTCCGTTTCCCCACACAAAAGTTTCCCTGCACAAAAATTTGCCCGGGAAAATCCAACAATATAATCCCTTCTATGCCGGGCATAAAAGTAGTAATATGATAAGGAATAGTTGGTTTTATGCGGATGCCATATCGGTTGCCGGGAGGACAGCAAGTGCCTGTCCCGTAAGGCATAACGGCATTCGCCGTCATTGGGAAAGGGGGAACAATAAGCTATGAATATGCGGGAAACCGTACAGGAAAACCCATTGCTGGCTATTATGCGCAATGTGCCGCTGGAGCAGACGGAGGATTATGTGGGGGCGGTCATAAGGGGAGGCGTCCGTTTTTTTGAAGTGGCGATGAATACGCCGCACGCGCTGGAGCAAATCCGCCTGATCAGAAACAGCTTTGGAAAGGAAATTCTGGTTGGGGCGGGAACCGTGCTGACGGCGGAAGCCGCGGAAAAGGCGGTGGAAAGCGGGGCGCAGTTCCTTCTGTCGCCGGCGTCGGATGAACAGGTGCTGGCTTACTGTCAGGAGAATGATATTATGATGATGCCGGGAGTCCTCACGCCTTCTGATGTGGCGCTGTGCCTGCGGTATGGTTTTTCCACGCTCAAGCTGTTTCCGGCAGGGGGGATGTCTGCCGGCTATGTGAAGCTTCTGAAAGGGCCTTTTGACAATACGGAGTATGTGGCAATCGGCGGTGTGACGCCTGAAAACCTGACGGATTTTTTCAGACAGGGCTGTATTGGGGCGGGGCTGGGCAGCAGTCTGGTGCCAAAGGAAGCGGCGGTAAAAGGGGATTGGGAAGCCTGTGCGGCGTACGTCAGAGCTATGGTTGATAAAATAGAGAAGGTAAGGGGACGCGGATAACATGAAAATAACAAAGGTGAATACCTATTTGGTACGGCCCAGATGGGGCTTTGTGGAGATCGAAACGGATGAGGGAATCACCGGATGGGGAGAAGCTGTCCTGGAGGGACATGCGGGGACTGTGCTGCGCTGTGTGGAGGAAATGGAGGATTATCTCCTGCAGGCAGACCCTTCGCGGATTGAAGATATCTGGACAACGCTGTACAGGGCGGGCTTTTACCGGGGCGGCGGCATTATGATGAGCGCCATTTCCGGAATTGACCAGGCGCTGTGGGATATCAAGGGAAAGCTGTTTCAGGCGCCGGTATATGAGCTGATGGGTGGCGCATGCAGGGATAAAATGCGGGTGTATTCCTGGGTTGGCGGGGATCGTCCTTCGGATGTGGGCAAAGCGGCCAGGGAAAAGCTGGAGGAAGGCTTTACCGCGGTTAAGATGAATGCAACGGAAGAGCTGCAGATGATTGATTCGTATGACAAAATTGACGCCGTATTGGAGCGGGTGGCGGCGATCAGGGAGTCCTGCGGAAGGGCGTTCGGGATTGCTATTGATTTCCACGGACGCGTGCATAAGCCAATGGCTAAGGTTCTGGCGAAAAAGCTGGAGGAATTTGACCCGATGTTTCTGGAGGAGCCGGTTTTGTGTGAAAATATGGAAGCCTTTGCAGAGATAGCGGCAGCGTGCAATATCCCCATTGCCACAGGGGAACGCCTGTATTCCCGGTGGGATTTCAAACGCCTTCTGCATGCGGGCGGCGTGGATATTATCCAGCCTGACCTGTCCCATGCCGGCGGCATTACGGAGGTGAAAAAAATCGCGTCTATGGCAGAGGCGTACGATGTGGCCCTCGCGCCCCACTGCCCTCTGGGGCCGATAGCCCTGGCCGCCTGCCTGAATGTGGATGCCACCTGCTATAATGCGGTGATTCAGGAGCAGAGCATCGGCATTCATTACAATGTGGGGAAAAGTGTCCTGGATTACGTGAATAACCGGGAGGATTTTGCATTTACGGACGGCTTTGTCAGCCTGCCCCGGAAACCGGGCCTTGGTGTGGAGGTAAATAAGGAGCTGGTGGAGGAAGAAAACCGCACGCCCCATAACTGGAAAAATCCTGTATGGAGACATGCGGACGGTTCCATTGCCGAGTGGTAGGGCGGCTAAGGATTCATCGTGGAATTGATGGGGCGGAGGAGAATCCATCGTGGAATTGGCAGGGCAGCAGAAAGTACATCAGGGAATTGGTAAAGAAGCAAAAATTAAATGGGGAATCAGGAGGAACGCAGTCAGTACCTCACTGATTCCCCTCCTTTTTCCCGTGATTCTTCCGCAAGAAAGACCAGCCTGTGTCCCACCATGGAGTCTGCCAGGGTGGTGCAGCAGAAAGAGGCGGCCTCGCCTCGCAGCAAAGAGAAAAAGTCCTGTACAACGGCCTGATCCCCATTCCCGTGAGGATTGCCGAGCTGGTCGGCGGAGACATCGACGGTGCGGCTGAGCTGCCCTCCCGGATGCTCCGGCTTTATGAGGCGCACCGAAAACTGCTGGCTTTCAAAATTGCCGATAATCTCACCCTTTGTGCCGGTAATATGGATATTCCTGCCGGAAGCCGCCGCCCCGCCGTTCATGGAGAAGGTGCCGGTTGCCCCGTCGGAAAATGCGATCAGGATGGACTGATGATCAACGATTTTCAGCCCGCAGCGGTAGACACAGCGGCTGTAGGGGTTATCGGCTTCGGACAGCAGCCTTATTTTTTCCTCCGCCGTGGGCTGAGAAACCCCGCTGTCATGCCAGATGTTATTTGCCCACCGCTGGGGATTTTCGATATAAAGCCTTTTGGCGGAATACGCACAGCTTCGTTCGGCAGGACAGTTGTTTAGACAATGGGTACCGGCATTTTCAGGGGCCATTTCCGGGATAAACTGAAAGACGGAACCGACGCTGGCCACGGTCTTCGGGAGATTTCCCTTCATCAGCCAGGCCATGATATCCAGATCGTGGCTGCATTTGGATAAAAGCATTCCTGAGCCGCACAATTCCGGCGAGGCATATTTTCCCCGCACGTAGGAAACGGACTCATGGAAATAGCTGACCTGTTCATTCATCTGGATATTAATGATCCGCCCAATTTCACCGCTTCCCAATATCTTCCTGATTTCCCTGTAAAAAGGCGCATAGCGGAGCACATGGCAGATCATGACGGTCCGTTTGGTCTCATCGGCGCACCGCAAAAGGGCATCGGCTTCCTGCTGATTTACAGCAAAGGGCTTTTCCAGAAGCACATCGTAGCCTTTTTTGAGCAGTGGGATCGTTGTTGCCACATGCAGACGGTCCATGGTACAGTTAATCACGGCATCCGCAAATTTGGGGACAGCGGTAAGCTCTTCCACCGTCCTGAAGCAATGGCTGTCGGGAACATGAAAAAGCTGCTGCGCCGCATGTACCCTTTCCTGATTGATGTCAACAATGCCGGCGATGGTAAAAAGCTCAGGATGCGATAAGGCCTCCCCTGCATAAATCATTGCCCGTGCGCCCATGCCGACGACGATCACTTTTACCGGATTTATCATATAGGAAAATCTCCTTTGTGTTTTTGACAGACAGAAGGGTATTTAGGGTTAAAAAGATAAGTGCTTCAGCCGGCCCCCACGCCCAGTTTCTTAAGTTCCTCCCGAGCCTGCGCCTGGTTTTCGAACCGGAAGGCATGGATCCCGATGGCCCTTGCCGCATCAACGTTAGGCTGTGTATCATCCATGAAAACGCATTCCCCGGGGGTTAAGTGATACCGATCCAGAATCAGATGATAGATTTCCGGCATGGGCTTGATGAGCTTATCCTGAAAGGAAAGGATGCCGCCGTCCACATAGGGCAGAAAATCCAGCCCATGCCAGCATTCCCGCAGGGCCTTCTGTGAGAAATTGGAGAGGACCAGAATCTGGAAGCCCTTTGCCTTCAGCTCTTTCACCCATGGGATCGCATAGTCATATTTTGTCACCAGGCCATGGAAATCATCCAGTGCCTTTCGGATTTCCGTTTCAATTTCAGGGTCGTTTGCAACGAAACGCCGCAGGATTTCCTCATCGGTCAGGCAGCCCCTGTCATATTCCTTCCAGACCTCGCTTCTGACCGTGGCATCGGCGAGACGCTCAATCATTTCCCCGCCGAAGCCCTGCCCCTCATAAAAAGTGCGCCAGTCAAAGCCGGCCAGCACGCCTCCGATATCAAATATAATTGTCTTGATCATTTTATTTCTCCTCGTTTCAATGTATCCTTCATCATTTCCAGAAGCGCTGCCGCGGCCAGGCTTTTCCGGCTTCTTTCATCCGTCACTACAAGAAAATCCCGCACCGGCACCGGCTCTTCGAATTTCAGTTCCATCAGCTCCCCGCTGGCAAGCTCCTGCGCCGCAAAGTCCCGCACAACGCTTCCCACACCCAGATTGCGCAGCGCAAACTGAACGATCATATCGCTGGTTGCCAGTTCAAATTCCGGATTGATGCGGACGCCTCTTTCTTCCAGGAAGCTCTGCACATATTTCCTTGTGCTGGTGGGCTTCTCCATGGTGATTAACGGGAGCTGCTCCAGAAGCTTTAAGGGATGCGTCTTTCCTGCATACTGGGAAAAATTTTTCCCTATTACGAAAATATCTTCTATTTCCTTCACAGGAAGCATGCCGATGCCGTCTTCCGGAAGAATCGGCCCGGACACTACGCCGAAGTCAATTTTCCCTTCCCGCAGAAGATCCATGGTGGCGGGCGTCGGCCCATTTGTCACAGAAACCTTGATTCCCGGATTTTTTTCATGGAAGCGTTCCAGATAGGGGAGCAGGAAAAAACGCAGCGTCATATCGGAAGCGCCGATGGTGATTTCCCCACGTTCCAGGTTGCACATCTGCAGAATCCGTTTTTCCCCCGCCTCGAACTGTTCATAGCCTTTTTCTACATAGGAAAAAAGCTCCCGCCCTTCCGCTGTGGGGGTGATGCCGTGGGAGGTACGTTTAACGAGTACCACGCCCAGCGCAGTCTCCAGCTGCTTCAGGCTCTGGCTCACCGCAGGCTGGGAGAGCGACAGCGCTCCGGCGGCCTGGGTGACCGAGCCGCATTTGACCACATGATAAAATACTTTATAATATTCCAGATTTGCCATCATAAAAAAATCCCTCATACCAGGCCGTTTTCCTTGGCTGCCATCCTTTCAGACGGCAGCCTGTAACGAACTTCAGTATAAGGGATTATGTCTGTTTCTGTCAAATGCAACAGTGTGGATAACTGTAATGCAGAACGGATAAGGGATGCTTATTATGCAAGAATCATCTTGGTAAGATCCATGGGATCTACGATCTTTCCGTCCTTGTAAACTCTCATATTGCCGCTGGCGATTTCGTCGATCAGGATAACCTCGCCGTTCTTGTCATAGCCGAACTCAAACTTGATGTCATACAGATCCATGCCCTTCTTCGCAAGATCATCGGCAACAACCTTTGTGATAGCCAGGGTCTGCTCTTTCATGCTGTCGTACATTTCGGGAGTCATAACGCCCAGCACTGCCAGTGCATCCTTTGTTACCAGCGGATCGCCCTTTGCGTCATCCTTGAAGGTAGTCTCAACATAGCCGCCTTCAATGCGGGTGCCGTCTTCCATATATTCGCCGTAACGGCGGATAAAGCTTCCGGTTGCCACCAGACGGCAGATTACTTCCAGGCCATGGCCGAATACGGTTGCAGGAAGAACTTCCATGGTGGCGTTTTCCACATCTGCGCTTACATAATGGGTTTTTACGCCGGCTGCCTTAAGCAGTTCGAAATAGTGAACGGAGGTTTTCAGGTTCTCTCTGCCGATGCCTTCGATTGTCAGGCCTACAGAGTTTTCACCGGGATCGAATTTTCCGTCTTTTCCGGTGCAGTCGTCCTTGAATTTCAGCAGAACGTTGCCGTTTTCCAGCTGATAAACATCTTTTGTCTTACCTGTGTAAAGTTTTTCCATGATTTAAGACTCCTTTGTATGTTTTATTTTTTGTAAAAACGGTGGTTCAGGCCGCTTTCCGGGTCCGTTTACATTCATCATATTACAAAATTTAATATAAGTAAAATCAATAATTATTATATCTGATATTGGCTTTAATTATATCACTCTGTTGCATGCCTTTTCCCGCAGACAGCTGGGCAGCGGCAGATATTCCCGGCGGCTATAATTATAAAATATCTTTTTTGGGCGGTTGTGTCAATAAGTTTGCGGGAATATGGCCTGATTGCATTTATAAATAAAATCGGGAAAATCTGTTATTAAGTGAAATTCCTTTCTGCAGAAGGAGTAATTCCCATGACTTTTTTATAAATCTTGCTGAAATGCGAAAAATTATCGTATCCTACCTTAGCGGCAACGATGCTAATCGGCAGGGTAGTTGTTATCAGAAGGTTTTTGGCGGCCTTCATCTTTTCTTCCGTAACATATTCCTTAAGAGATATTCCATTTTCACGGAGGAGGCGGGTTATATAATCCGGACTTAAGAAAACCGCCCTGGCGATATCCGTTCTTAAAAGCGGTTTATCCAGATTGTCATGGATGTACTCCATTATAATAGTAAAGCTGTCTTTATCTTCACTGTTTTCAGGGGCAATGGACTGGAAAAAGGCAGTCAGCTTTTGAATAAAAGCGATAACGCTGTCCAGAGTAAGAGAAGAATTATCCTTTTGATTAAGGAGTTCGTCCTGGCCTGGCAGCAAATGAGCAGGCAGATTAAGCCTGTGAGCGGCACTGTATGCGGCCTGCTGGTAATCGCGGCAAAAAGCATCAAGGGTATCGTGGCCAAGCTGCCTGTTGTCATTCAGCTTATAGAGAAACTGCAAGGCTTCCTTTTCTGCTCGGGAGGCCTGGTTATTGGCCATATACAGCTCAAACCGCTGCAGCATTTCGATATCGCAGTATATGGTTTGGGAGGGGCTTTCCTTATTTTCCGTCATAAATATTCCGGGGGCCATGAGCACATTATCACTTCTTCTTTGTCGAATTGCCCCTGCATAAGAGGATAGTTCCCTGACACGGCAGGAGGGCGCTGTATAAAAAGCGGTGTTGCAGAAAAGCTTTTCGGTTATCTGGCAATGTGCGATATTCAGGCTGGTTTGATATACATCAAAGGCTAACTCCTGCAGGGTATCTGAATAAATCAGGATCTCCATTGACAGTTTGTCAGGGCAGTAGGAAAGCACCCGACAGCTGTTATAGCTGAAAATATTTTTGAGTATATTTTCGATAGAGGCGCTCCAGACAGAAAAATCCAGAGGCTGGGAGGACCAGCTCAGGATCTGCAGCCAGAGCAGGTAAACAGGAGAATCCTGCCGAAGGATAATATCCATATCTTTAAGTGCGTTAAGCGCTTTTTCCATATCGGCATCATTGCCGGTAAGCCAGTCATGTAGAATCCCTTTCATAAGGATGTTTCTGTGCGGCATTGCGGCTTTTCCGTAATCTGTATATTCTTTTTCCTTCCGGCTTTCCTCAATTCGCAGAATGGCTTTTTTTATGGCGTTTTCCACGTCCTCATATCTTGCCGGCTGGAGGATATAATCAAAGCTTCCAAGCTGTATCGCTTCCTTGGCATAGAAGAAATCAGCATGTGATGTCAGAAAAATACATTCAAAAAGATAGTTATTGTTACGGCACCAGCGCAGCAGGGAAAGACCATTTTCCACCGGCATTTCAATGTCGGACAGAAGGATGTCAATGGGATACCGGGTAATGATTTCCCTGGCTTCCAGTGCATTCAGCGCCGTGTATACATTCTTTATACCGAGAATATCCCAGCTGATGCCTGATTTCAGGGAAGATACCACATTAGCCTGATCATCAACAATCAATACATTCATTTTTATCATCTCCTTCATTGACAGGAATGAACAGTTCTGCGCAGCCACCGCATTCCGTATTGTAAAAGGCAAGCAGCCCTTTATGCTTATAGGTAAGTTCCATGCGGTAATAAATGTTGGAAATGCCTATGTGATAATCATCATAGAGAGATTTATGTTCGGGAAGATGGTTTAATATCTGCAGGGCATCTGGAGAGAAGCCGCCGCTGTTATCTGATATAATAAGATTCAGAAAGGTTCCTTCTTCGGTGGTTACCAGTCCGGATTTCAGATGAATCGTAAGCCCGGCGGGATTTGAGGAGTGCTTGACGCTGTTTTCCACGAAGGTAAGCAGGGAGAGCGGAAGTATAGGGATATCAGCGGTATCTGCCGCAATATCCATGGTCAGTACCGGGTTACAGGAAAAATTCAGCCGCTGCAGACTGATATAGCTTGATACGGAATGAATTTCCTCCGACAGGCTTACCAGCTGTTTGTTGTTGCGGAAAATATAACGGAAGTAATCGGACAGGGCCAGCAGCATTTCCTGTATTTCCTTATATTGCTTTTTTTCGGCCATGCCATAAAGGCCTTTCAGACAGTTCAGATAAAAATGGGGACGTATCTGAAGCTGCAGATATTGTAATTGTGCCTGCTGTAAATCCAGTTTTTTCTCATAGGCTTCAACCTTTAAGGCATTAATATTATCCAGCATCTGATTGAAGGTTTGGCCGAAATTACGAAGTTCCCGAATTGGCAGCGTATCCGGCGCGCGAAGGGAAAGTTCCCCTGTGCCCACCTTTTCCATGGTTTTCATAAGGGAATTGAGCGGTTCCAACAGCCGTCTGTATAAAAAGAGCCATATGAACGGCACAGATAAGAACAACAGTGCAATGGCAGACAGCAGTACCCTTTGAAAGGTGTTCAGCCTGCCCAGAATACTTTTATAGGGAACCATATAACATAACTGAATATCCTCCCGGGGAAAAGGTTCCTTAATTAGCTGGTATTTGCCCTGGGAAAGGGATACGATTTGAATAGGCTCCGCAGTCCATACAAATTCCCGCTGCTCCATTACCTTCTGCGATGTATAGGAAACACCCTTCAGGGAAGAAAAGAAGAGCAGTATATCCTTTTCCGGAATGGAAGCGGACGCTACATCCGTATCCAGCGAAGGATCAATTATGGCGGCGCATAAGGTATCCTTTATCCCAGTTACCTGAAGAAGAACGATGCGGTCCGACAGGGGAAAAGGAATCCAGCCATGAGGCTGGCCGTCGATATCCTCAATTCCGGTCAGATATTCCTTGATTTTTCCCTGGTCATTTAAAGGATAGTTCCTCTGATAAGAAGGCAGAAAATAAGAAAAACTGCTGCTGTAAAGGAAAAATCCCCCTATAAGCGGCTCCTGCGTCATTAAGATTTTCATGCTTTTCATAACTTCAAAGGCATTCATATGTTTATGAAGCTGAGAATCGGCGTAATAAAATGCCTGAAATGCGGTGTTGTTGATTGCAACATTAGCCAGCAGATTTTCCGTATTATTCATGGTACGTTCCACAGTGCTTTTATAAAGCCTCAAATGGCTGCGATAGGATTCGATATCCGCATCAGCCTGCCTCTGGACCGTGTAAAAGGAAAGAATAAAAAGAAGCAGGAGAGCAGGGACCGAAAAAGTGAAGAAGGTTATGGCAAGAACTTTTTTCATACTGAAGATTTTTGAGTTCATATGTGCCTCCCGAATTGGCATGCCTTAACCCGTATAGTAAAGCAGATAACCGGGTACAAGCAACAAAAAAAGCGTACAACAGGTATTGATCCGTCTATCGACATTATAACAAGATTTAGTAGATTTTCAATAACATGCAGGTCGGATTCAGAACAATAACAGTACGGAAATAGAACAATGAAATAAAGTAATTGGTAAAAGACGTCGTAAATTGAACAATGTGCACAGGAAAAATTGCAGAAGTACAAGAAATTTTTATATATAATAAAACCATGCTAAGGGCCCTGAACAAGAAAAAGAAGAGAGGGAATTATTATGAATTTGAAAAAAATGATAGCATTATTATGCTGTGGTGCAATGGTAACGGGAGCGTTGCTTTCCGGATGCGGAAATGCGTTTGAGAGCAGCAGTGACAAAGGTGAAACGACAGCTGAGGGTGCTGCGTCTTCGGGAAGTACGGATTCACCGGCGGCTGAAGGGGATGATTCAGTTTATACGGTACGTGTCTGGGGATACGGTGACGCCAACAGTGATGACCTGAAAGCAGTCTCTGAAAAAATAAGCGAGATTACAAGGGAAAAGATTGGGGTTAACGTGGACTTATATCGGACGATGGACAGTGAAAAGCTGAATCTGGCTCTGACAAGCGGAGAAAAAATGGATCTGGTGTGTGCACACGGACTGACTTTTTCCACGTTGGTTTCTACCGGAAGGGTGCTTCCTCTGGACGAACTGTTTGAGGAATATGCAAAGGATGTAAAGGCGCTGGTTCCTGAAGAAGAATTAAGATGTGGTATGACGGACGGTGCGCTTTATGGCCTTCCTATGAATAATGATAATGCCAGGGCGTCAGGTTTTGCCATGCGTAAGGATATCGTAGATGAATTACATATTGATGTGTCCAAAATAAAATCCCTGGAGGATATGCATGAGGTTCTGGTTCAGGTAAAGGAAGCCTATCCGGATATTTATCCTCTGGTGCCTACCTGGGCCGGGGGCGGTATGCAGAGCATTTATCACATTGATTCTATCGGCCCTAATGATTTGGCCGTACTGGCGGATGCAACTACGGAGGATACTACGGTAGTCTGCCTTTATGAAACAGAGGAGTATAAGAATTTCGTTTATACCATGTACCAGTGGCAGCAAGAAGGGCTGATTATGCCTGATGCAACCACCACCACAGAGAACAACCCAATAGGTTCTGTAGGCTTTGCTTCCTTTGAAAATATTATTCCGGGCAAGGAACTGGATGTAAAGAAGAAAGCCGGTGTGGAGGTAGTGCTTGCTGAAATTACACCTGCAATTAAAAATACAGGTATTGTGGCAGGGACCTATTGCATTTCCGCAGCAAGTGAAAGACCGGAAAAAGCCATGGAGCTTTATAACCTGATGTATACGGATCCTGAAGTGGCAAACCTGTTTATTAATGGTATTGAAGGAAAGCATTATGAATATACGGATGATTCCAAAACAATAATCAGGCTTCCGGATGGCGCCGCTGAAGGAAATACCGGATATACTTCTGTGGACTGGGCATGGCCGAACTGTATGATCACTCCTGTTTGGGAAGGCGGGGATCCGGATTTATGGAAGAAGATGGATGAATTCAATAAATCTGCTACGGCATCTCCGGCTCTTGGATTTAAATTCGACAGTACAAGCGTTATGAACGAGGTGACTGCATGCCAGAATGTGCAGCAGAAATATGGCACCTCTTTAAATTGGGGAACTCTGAATCCGGATGAAGCGCTTCCTCAGTTTATGAAGGAACTGAAGGACGCCGGACTGGATACTATTATTGGAGAAGTACAGTCTCAGCTGGATGCATGGCTGAGTGAAAACAAATAAATAAGCGATATTTGGGCAGGCTGTTTTCCCGGCCTGCCGATTTTTTGAACGGGGGAAGGAATGTGGAAAAAAACAAAGTGAAGTATAAAAATAAAAGGAAACTGCGCCGTTACTGGCCGCTTTATTTAATGCTGCTGCCTGGTGCCGCATATATTTTTATCAATAATTATCTTCCCATGCCGGGGATTACGCTGGCGTTCCGCCAGTATAATTTCAAGGACGGGATTTATAAGAGTCCGTTTATCGGTCTTAAGAATTTTGAGTTCCTTTTTAAAACAAAGGATGCCTGGGTAATTACAAGAAATACAATCTGTTATAATTTTGTATTTATTTTATTAGGGACTATAAGTGCGATTGCGGTAGCAATACTGCTGAATGAAATACGTTCCAAATTAGCCAGAAAGATATATCAGACCTGTATCCTGATTCCTTATCTGGTATCAATTGTGGTGGTGAGTTATCTTGTGTTTGCGTTTCTCAGTTCCGGGAATGGATATTTGAATATGAGTGTTTTAAAGCCGCTGGGAATTGCTCCTGTCTCCTGGTATGATGAACCAAAGTACTGGCCGTTTATTCTTACCCTGGTATCTTTGTGGAAAAGCATCGGATATAACAGTATTATGTATTACGCCATGATTGTTGCTATTGACCGTACCTATTATGAAGCGGCTGTTATGGACGGGGCGGGCAGATGGCAGCAGATCGTACATATTACGCTTCCGGGAATTAAGCCTACGATTGTCATACTTACACTGATGAGTATAGGGCGTATTTTCTATTCTGATTTCGGCCTTTTTTATCAGGTTCCCATGAATTCGGGGAATTTGATTACCGTTACCAATACCATTGACACCTATGTGTACAGGGGGCTGATGCAGACCGGGAATATGGGTATGTCATCTGCGGCTGGGGTGTATCAGTCCTTTATTGGCTTTGTGCTGGTGATCCTTTCGAACTTAATTGTGAAGAAGGTGGACCCGGACAGCGCATTATTTTGACGGAAGGAGAAAATTATGGTACAGAAAGGGAAAGGTTTCCAGATTGCGGCGCATCTGGTAATGATAATTCTCACTATCTGCAGTGTGGCTCCATTTTTGCTGATGATTGCGGCGTCTTTAACGGAGGAAAAAACACTGTCTGTTTACGGTTATTCCTTCCTGCCGAAAAAAATTGATTTGTCAGCTTATATTTATTTGTTTGCCAGCAGTAATGTAATGCTGAAGGCCTATGGGATTTCCATACTGGTTACTGTAACGGGAACAATTATGAATCTAACGCTGACAACACTTTTTTCTTACCCTCTTTCAAGAAAGGATTTACCCGGACGAAATATTATTGCTTTTTATCTGTTTTTTACCATGCTGTTTAATGGAGGGCTTATTCCTTCTTACATTATGTGGACACAGACCTTCCATATCCAAAATACGCTGGCGGCGCTTCTGGTGCCCGGATTGCTGTTGGGCGCTTATAATATTATCATGATGCGCACCTTCCTTTCTTCAAATATACCTGATGAAGTGATAGAGGCTGCCAGAATTGACGGTGCCGGGGAACTGAAGATATTGGTGAGGGTAGTTCTGCCTATGGCAAAGCCGATTGTCGCTACACTGGCTATGCTGGTAGGTCTTGCCTACTGGAATGACTGGATGAACGGCCTGTATTATGTCAATGATGATAATTTGTACAGTATCCAGGTACTTCTGACCAGAATTCTGCGGAATCTGGATATGATGAAGCAGAATGCGGCCGCCGGAGGGGGAAGTGTGGGACCTATGCCGTCCACCGCTTTGCGTATGGCCATTGCGGTTATGGGGGTACTGCCAATTATGCTTGCTTATCCCTTTTTCCAGAAATATTTTGTAAAGGGTATTACTGTTGGATCGGTTAAGGGTTAGAAAGAACTACATTGAAAAAAGCACTTTCAAACTGAATTATTAAGAAACAGCATAAATCATATGTGTGTATTGACACACAGAGGGAGTGGACATGGAAAATTACAAGAATAAAATGCTGCCCTTTCTCGGCCGGAATGAAAATGGTGTTCCGGTTCTGTATGTGGACGGCGCCCCTTTTTTGATGATAGGAGGGGAATTACACAATTCTTCAGCATCAAGTCTGACCTATATGGAGAAAAATGTCTGGCCGTATCTGAGGGATTTGCATTTGAATACGGTATTGCTTCCTGTCGCCTGGGAATGTGTGGAGCCGGAGGAGGGACGCTATGATTTTTCTTTGGTGGAAGGACTGTTGAAGCAGGCGCAAAGGGAAAATGTAAGACTGGTGCTTCTTTGGTTTGGGCTGTGGAAAAACGGGGAGAGCTTTTATATTCCTGGTTGGATGAAGGAGAATTATGAACGTTTTCCCCGAGCTAGATATGGAAACGGAACACCTTCTGAGACTGTTACCCCGTTCTGCACAGAAGCAGTGGAAAAGGATAAGCAGGCTTTCTGCAGGCTGATGGAATACTTGCATGAGGCGGATCAGGAGCATACGGTGATTATGATCCAGGTGGAAAATGAGATAGGCTTTTTAAAATCAGATCGGGATTACGGTAAGGAGGCGGAAGTTCATTTCAGCAGGGAAGTCCCTCCGCTTGTAGCACAGTTATATGGAGTGGAGGGTACCTGGCAGGAAGCATTTGGGGAAGACGCACCTGAAATTTTTATGGCTTATTATTATGCAAAGGCTGTGGAAAGTATTGCTGCGGCAGGAAAGAAAATACATGCCCTTCCCATGTATGTGAATGCATGGCTGGAACAGCATCCCGACAGGCCGGGAGTCTATCCTTCAGGCGGGCCTGCGGCAAAATTAATACCCTTATGGAAGGCAGCGGCTCCATCAATAGACATGATTTCCCCTGACATCTATCTTCCTGATTTTAAGGATGTATGTGAAAGCTATAGTGTTAATGGTAATCCGCTGTTTATTCCTGAGGCAAGAAGGAACGCCGCTACGGCCTCTAATGTTTTTTATGCTTTTGGAGGACTTAATGCACTTGGGTTTTCACCGTTTGCAGTGGAAGATCTGTTGAGGGACTATGGAGAGCAGCCTGACAAAGCCCAGCTGGAAGAACTGAATATTGATGCGGATGCCTTTTATTATAAGGAAACGGCGCCTTACCTTATTCGGAGCTATCAGATACTGAATGAAATGAAGCCTCAGCTGACCGCATGCAGGGGAACTGATAGGATGACAGCCTATATACGGCAGGGTCCCAATGAAAAAGGCTGTATAATTCCCATGGATACCTATGATATACAGTTGGATTATACAGAGGGAGGAATTGGAAAAACAGGGAGCGCAGGTATTATATTTAAAGAAAAGAATGCTTTCTATATTACGGGCTGTAATACGCGTTTCAGAATTCTGCCTAAAAAGGGAAGCAATACTTTTACCGGTCTTTACAGATATGAAGAAGGCAGCTTTGAAAATGGTGTCTGGAAACGGGAACGTATTTTGAATGGGGATGAGGTATATGATATGTCCTTAAAGGAAATGGCGGAAAGCAGGTATGTGAGAGTGTATGTTCACCAATAGGACAGGGGACGGTTCGATAGTGCTCCTAAATCCTGATTGGTACAGTATCGCAGGCAAGCCCGCGAAATACGGGAGGTATGGGAATGAAATATTTTTGTAATCCGCTGAATGTGGAATATAAATATCAATTCAGAAAATGTAATAAAACAGGCCCGGACTTTCGGGTCTTCAGGGAGGCGGCGGATCCTTCCGTACTATTTTATCAGGGAAAATATTATATCTTTGCATCCATGTCTTTGGGGGTATATGTATCTGAGGATCTTGCAGACTGGGTGTATTACAAGTTGGATGAAAAATTACCTCTTTATGATTACGCTCCGGATGTGAGAATAATAAATGGATACGTATATCTGTGCGCTTCAAAAGCTGATGGAGTATCCGATTTTTACCGCACGAAGAATATCCTGGAAGGGCCTTATGAGAAAATTCCAGGGAGCTTTCCTTTCTGGGATCCGAATCTGTTTCAGGATGATGATGGAAGAATCTATCTATATTGGGGATCATCGAATGCATTCCCGCTTTATGGAGTGGAGTTAAATCCTGATACAATGAAACCTGTGGGAGAACGGAAGGAACTGATTTTTGCCAGAGAAGACAGGAATGGCTATGAGCGTTTTGGGGAAGGGCATAGTGCGCCAGCTTGCGGGACGGAAGCTATACCTACTTATATTGAAGGGGCATGGATGACCAAACATGCAGGCAGATATTATCTGCAGTATGCTTGTACCGGTACGGAATTCAATGTATATGGGGATGGGGTATATATATCAGAAAGGCCGCTGGGGCCCTTCCGATTGGCGAAAAACAACCCGTATTCCTACCTTCCGGGAGGCTTTATGACGGGGGCGGGCCATGGTTCTACATTTATGTCAAAGGATGGTGGGCTATGGCATGCTGCAACGCTCAGAATCAGTGTGAATAATGATTACGAAAGGCGTCTGGGACTGTGGAAAGCGGGATTTGATGAAAACGGTGAATTATACTGTGATCAACGTTATGGTAACTGGCCGGCTGCAGTGACTGCAAAGAACGGGCAGAAGCCTTTTTCAAATCCACCATGGTATTTACTTAGCTATGGCAAAAATATGGAAGCATCCTCTTTTTATGAAGGAGCAGAACCGGAAAGGGCGGCGGATGAGAATTGCAGGACCTGTTGGAAGGCAGGGACAGCTGATCCGGGAGAATGGCTCCAAGTGGACCTGGACAGGGTGATGGATGTAAGGGCGGTTCAGGTGAACTTTGGAGATGATGAACTTATTGTTGCATTGCCGCCGGAAGGGGCCTTCCCCGAAGAAGAAAGGTATATTGATAAAAACAGCCATCCAATCCGATGGAAGCTGGAGGGCTCTGAAGACGGTACGGCATATTTTATGATAGAAGACAAGTCCGGTACAAAAAAGGATTTCGTACATGATTTTATTGTAAAAGAGGAAGGAATTCCAGCCCGCTTTTTGAAGCTTACTGTTTTACAGATGCCGTTCAACGGGCCGGCCTGTGTATCAGGTCTTAGGGTATTCGGATTCGGCGGCGGGAAGAAGCCGGGAATTCCACAGTATCAGGCAGTAAGGACGGCTGATATGGATATGGAAGTAAGGATAGAGGGAAATGGAGCAGTTGGGTATAATATACTTTGGGGAAATGCTCCTGATAAACTTTATCACAGCTATATGACTTTTGGGCTCTCACAAAGAGTGGGAGCGTTAGTTATAGGGACCGATTACTATGTAAGAGTGGATGCCTTTAATGAATCAGGAATAACGGAAGGGAAAACTATCTTGCTTGCTTAAATTATGATACATGTTAAGAAGAAGTACAGCAGTCCCGATATTTCCCGCGGCTGCATGCCACAGGAAAAGGCGCTCGCTCCGCGGAATGCATGAAAAATGTATGGAAGTATACTGCCGGTAGGGTGATTGCGGCGCATACGGCCAGAAGTGCTAGGTTTGGCTGCTTAATGCAGGAAAACAGCATCCATGCGTAAAATGTATGGAGGGATACTCAATTTAAGCATTTTACAATTTGGATGAAAGTTTTTATACTGCAGATGTACGGAGAAAACCGGTGCATCTGCAGTTTTTTTAAATGATGAAGGGCGGCAGGCAGTCACCCAATTATCCCAAGATTTAATGTCAGCAAATCCATAAGTGATCAAAAGGAGGATAATCATATGGAATTTTCAGAAGTAATCAAAAAACGTTATTCATGCAAAAAGTTCGATGGGCGTCCGGTAGAGAGAGCGCAGCTGAATGCAATCCTGGAAGCGGGAAGAATAGCGCCTACGGCCAAAAACCTTCAGGAGCAGCGGATTTATGTGGTGCAGTCTGAGGCGGGACTTGCCGGGATTGATAAAGTAACCCCGTGCAGATACGGAGCAGTAACTGCAGTAGTGGTAGCCTTTGATAAAAACAACGTATTCACCTATCCGGGTGAAAAGCGTGATTCCGGAGCCGAGGACGCGGCAATTGTGGCCACGCACATGATGCTGGCGGCCGAAGCCGTGGGCGTGGACAGCTGCTGGATTAATTTCTTCGACCCCGAGGCAATGGCGGAAACCCTCGGCTTACCTGAAAACGAAGAGGTTCTCATGTTGCTTGATCTGGGTTATGCGGCGGAGGGCGCTGGGCCGTTTCCCATGCACAGCCAGCGTAAGGACATCGCGGAAACGGTTACATATCTGTAAAGCAGGCTCCTGTGGACCTGGGATTTTCCTCTGCTTTTCTCCGGAAATAAATTGGGATAGTAAGAACGGGCATGTTATGATAGAATAATGCCAATGGCGAAATGTCAGCTGAACGGAGTTTTTGGATAAGAGGAAGGTTTTTATGGTACAGAATGAAAAGCTGGTGCAGTTTTACTATTTGCAGTACAAGGAATGCGCTGCCAGGCTGAAGAAGAAAAACAACGATGGGAAAAAGAATTACGAGGAGAGAATCACGCGGCTGCTGCATGAGATGCGGAATGTGAAGACCACAAAGCTCAGCCAGCCGCATCTGGAGGAATACCACAGGCAGATCCGGAATCTGTCCTATTATGCGTTCCGGCAGAACAACCAGTTTGCGATCATGGAGATCCGGGATCTTCTGATGAAGGAGCTGGTGCGCCTTGATCTCTCGGACATGCGGCCGGAGGAGCAGGAGCTGATTACAGTGAAGTTCCTGGAGTTCCTGCGGGAAGAGAAGCCCTTTGAGATCTGCAAGAGAAGCATAAAAAGCCTGTCGAAAAGCTACGCGGAATCAGGAATTAAAAACCAGATCATAGATATGGTTCCCACCAGGCCGGAAATGGAATTTTCCCAGGCCCTGGAAATGAAACGGAAATTCATCCTCCATATCGGCCCGACCAACTGCGGTAAAACCTATCAGGCGCTGGAGCGTCTCAGGGAAGCGCAGAACGGTGTCTACCTGGGGCCGCTGCGCCTTCTTGCGCTGGAGGTCTATGAAAAGATGAAGGAGTACCGGATCCCATGCACCATGCTGACCGGGGAGGAACGTATCTATGAGGAAAACAGCAGGATTATTTCCTCCACGGTGGAAATGCTTGATATAGATCAGAAATACGATGTGGCCGTCATTGATGAGGCGCAGATGATTGCCGATCCGGACAGGGGGCATTCCTGGACGAGGGCAATCCTGGGCGTCCAGGCGCCGGAGGTGCATGTCTGCATGAGCCCGGCGGCGGAAAAGGCGGTTATCCATCTGATCAGCCTGTGCGGCGACACCTGTGAAACCCGCAGGTATGAGCGCAAGACAAAGCTGGTATGTGAGGACGAGGCCTTCCGGTTTCCGGAAGATGTGCAGGAGGGCGACGCGCTGATTGTTTTTACAAAAAGGGCGGTGCTGGACATCGCCGGCCGCCTGGAAAGAATGGGCGTCCGGGCAAGCGTCATCTACGGCAGCCTCCCCCCGGAAATCAGGCGGCGGCAGATACGTATGTTTTCCGGCCACGAAACCAAGGTGGTGGTCGCCACGGACGCTATCGGCATGGGGCTGAACCTTCCGGTAAAAAGGATTGTTTTCGTCCATACCAGCAAATTCGACGGGAAGAATACGCGTCCCCTGCTGGCTGCGGAGATCAAGCAGATCGGCGGCAGGGCGGGAAGGTACGGCATTTATGATACCGGCTATGTGAACGCGGTGGGCCAGGAAGGCCTTGATTATATTAAGGAGCATTTCGATGAAAAGGAACCGGATGTGTCCTGTGTAAGCCTGGGCTTTCCCCAGGTCCTGCTTGATATGGACGAGCCGCTGGATGCGATTTTAAAAATCTGGAAATCCGTGGCAACGGAGCCGCCCTTTGAAAAAATCAGTATCGAGGATATGCTGTTTTTATATGAAAAGGCATACAGGGACCGGAAGGAAATCGACGGCTTTGAGGATAAGCATATGCTTTACCGAATGCTTACCTGCTCCATTGATGTCAAAAACCGGGATATTGTAACGCTGTGGCTGTATTACTGCAAAACCTATACGGCGGATGCGTGCCTGCATTTTCCGGCCCTGATCATGTGCAGCGATTCAGGCCTTGCCCGGTATGAAACCTTCTATAAAATGCTGGATCTGTATTATCAGTTCTCCGTCCGCCTGGGCAAGAACATTGATCTGGAAAGGCTGGACAGGGAACGGGAAAAAACCGAAGAAACGATCATGCGCTATCTGGCGAAAAACAAAAAGGAGTATATCCAGAAATGCCAGTACTGCGGCAGCCTGCTTCCTCTCGGCGCATCCTTCCGTATCTGTGATAAGTGCTTTGCGGAAACACGCAAAAGCAAAGGCGGCAGGAGGCACCTGTGGACCGGGGCAACGGCAGGAGGCTGATAAAGAAAGAAGCAATCAGGAAAAATAAAACAAGAAAAGTTTCAGGAGGGTATATTTTTAAAATATATCCTCTTTTCGTCTTTAGGAAGATGCTATTGCGGGCGGGCAGAAAAATGTACCCGTCAGGCTGCAAAGTAAAAATTGACGGTAAATTCAACTTATGCTACATTAAATACATACAGCATGTATCTAAAGGAGAAAAAAATTATGGGAAGGAATAAGTACCCGGAAATAACAGAAAACCGCATATTGGAAATGGCCATGAAGCTGTTTATTGAAAAGGGATATGAACGCACTACCTTACAGGATATAGCAGACGCCATAGGAATGACGCGGGGAGCAATTTATCACCATTTTAAGGACAAGGCGGAAATGGTCGAATCAGTTATGGCGTGCATGTTCCATAAAACTGTCCCTTACGAAGAGATAAAAAACAATAAGAAAATTTCTGCTTTGGAGAAAATCAGGCAGATTTTAATCTATGCGGTATCAGCTGACGAACAGGTTGACATGTATTTCCCATTATCAAGGTCATTGATCAATAACCCTAAACTTGCGGCCGCTTACATGGATTTTACAAAAAATAACCTGACAGCGATTTTTTGTGAATTAATTAAGGAAGGAATGAAGGATGGGAGCATATGGGTAAAGGAGCCGGAAATCATAGCGGAACTGCTTTCCGTCGTCTTCAATATATGGATTTCCCCCATCATATTTATGGATGCAAAAGAAAAATTTACAGTTAAGTTAAGATATGCATCGGATATTCTTGAAAGCGTGGGCCTGCCGATTATGAACCAGGAAGTGGAGGGCGCATTTGAAAAGATAATTGCCGCGCTTCCGGAAAAATAGAGATACCGGTTTAATTTATAGAAACTATAATCACAGAAAAAAGGAGAGTTATAACATGGCACAGGAATATTTGGCACAGGAATCCAGTAAGGTGAATCGGACCTACAGGAAAACACTTTTCAGGCTGACCGCCGTATTTTTCATTCTTTTAGCGTTCATTTATTTTCTCGGGAGGAATTCATTTGATTTAAACGATCCATCTGGCCGGGAAATATTATTAATACTGAAGATACTTATTGGAATCATGCTGCTTGCCATAGCAGTCGGGTTATTCAGAACGAGACGCACTGCCATGAACGGCGAAAATTTATTCCTGCCCTTTGGGGAAGATACAAAAGAGGCCGTGGCAAAGAAGATCAACCAGGAAGCGGCGGAAGGAAAGCTTCTGGTGGAGGAGTATATTGATGAATTTGCCGAAGGAAAGGCGCCCCATGGAGAAAAAGTCACGCTGACGCCGTCTTATCTGTTGCTCGGCAGTGACCGAAATAAGATAACGGTAATCCTGCGTAATAAAATTTACTGGATTTGTGCACAGGTTGGGCAAAAGGGCGGCCCTTTTTATGTACGGCTGCTGATATTTACGGAAAATAAAATGTATGCCCTGACCGGAGTGGATATTGAACATGTGGAGAAGATTGCGGAAAAGCTGTATCAATACATACCAAACGTTTTCTGCGACTACGATCCGTTTTTATTGTCCTATGAGCTGGAAAAGATCTTTGACAAGGACCGGGCGGAGTTTGTGAAATTATATGAGATAGAGAAAGCGAAGCATGTAACAATGTAAGAAGCTTTATTGGAACGGGCAGGCCGCTGTTACTCAATATCAATAATGAGGTAAGCCCGGTTTTGTGTCTGGACATAATGAAAAGGCCTTCCATTGCCGGCGTAAAAGTTGGAGATGTGATTTATCCGGTGACGTTAGAGGATGGGATGCTGTTTGTGATGGCGAGGCTGCCGGTGGGCTGGTCACAAGGAAAGAGGAGCTTCCTGACGGAATTCATATAGAAGCATTACGGGAACCAATTCCTCATCTTTGCCATCAGGAACCTTTTAATTGCTGTGCAAAGACGGCGGCGAGTGGAAAGCATGGCTCCAGTATTGGCCCCCGTCCTGTTCCCAGGGAGATGATACCAACACTCCGGTTTGAGCCTGGCAAGTCTAAGTAAAGCCATTGAAGATAGACTCAAAAGGGGAATTCACAACAGTATCTATCGCTGGATTCGTCCGTAAAATGAGCGACGAAACTCAGCAGGTTTTTGACTCTCTTTTTGGCGGATAACAAAACGCGTTTAAAAAGAATCTGCAGATGAGGAAACTATAAACTATGAAAAAGGTAACGAAACCGCTCTCCCCTGAAGCATTTGAAGCCGTATGCAGCATTTGGGAGCAGCATATCAATGAATTTATCTTCCAGCTTTCTGACGGAAGTATCCCCACCTTAAGAAATGCGGAGTGGAGTGTGAGGAAAAAACGTGTTTTTGTATGTGAACCAGATCCAAATGGAAAGAAAAAACGCGGCGCATGCGGGCCATATTACAGCTCATTCACCTCATTAAACCGTGCCGCGGCAGGTGCAGTATGGAAGTTATTTAAGAGATTTTCAAAAGAACATGGCTTAAATAGTCTGGAAAGGCTGCGGAACAATGAAAAGGAATTGGGCCGGTATGATTTCAGGGCATCGAACAGCGAAACAGAAGACGAATTTTCCTGCAGCATATATTTGCCGGGAGAATGGAACAAAGCGGGGATACACATATCCATGATCATCGGCCCGCGCTACAGGAACGAAGATTTATGAAAACGGCAGTTTCAATGGACGTTTTAGGTGCTGCAGTTTTATTGAAAATGGCGTATTCGGTGGCGAAGACATTTAAATATAACAGATAGTGGTACGGAGAAAATATGAAATATAAATTTACCGAAGTATTAAACGACCTTGTAAATTACTTTCTTCTCGGTGATATTCAGTTATTGGAAGAATGGAAAAAGGGAAACAACCTTTCGGATAATCTGGCAATGGAATTTACAACAACTGAAAGTGCGGAAGCGGCTATTCCCTTAAGATTGCCAACAAAAAACTTATGTTGTTTACATGGCGGATCCTGGAACAATTTACTGCCAACAAGGTGGATGATTTAATCAGGGATTACTTACTTCGCAGGAAACCCATCATTGAACTTGAAAATGGATGGTACAGTATCGAGGTTTTAGGCGGGGAAACCTTGCAGGATGGTGAATATGAGCCTACCCTTGAGTTTTTAGTACACAGAACAGATGGACAGGAAGCTAAAAAGGTAAATATCAATGAAAGTTTTAAAATCCAAAGTTCCGCCTATTAAGCACGGGAGCTGCTTTCTTTAGTACTTACCAGGAGTGTCAGAGGCCGCAAAGGAGCGCGAAAACATGTATCTGATTGCAGAAGTCATCTTTTACGCCGGACAACGCAAACAACTGCCCGCTGATGGGTATCGTCCGGATGCCGTATTTAACGGATTGAACGAATACCGGGGCATTACTTTTACCGAACTGCCAATTGAAGGGTTTGATGCTCCGACTCCTGCCACTATTAAATTTTCCTTTCAGGATGCTCATTACCAGGAAGTGGTTCCAGGATAGGTCTTTAAGATCATGGAAGGCCTTCATCAAGTAGGGGAAGGAAGAATTATCTCAATAGAGAAATGAGATGTATGCCTTCCTTAATAATACGTATGAATAAAATAATCATGGAAAAATCACGAAAATGGAGGGTGGTGATATGAGGGAGGGACAGTCTGTAGCGACCGGATTGATTAAAAGGTTTGAATTCTGCGGAGAAAGAGAATGAATGAAAAATTTGTTTTTATTGATAGATGGTGTTATACAATGCCCGATACCGTCCCGGATGAAGAGGGGATTATTGTTTTAATTTCAAAAAAATCTTTCGGCCCTTTGGAAGTCTACGAATGGGGCTTAGACAATAATCATAATCCCTATGAGCGTTATGAATGGCTTGAAAATGCTTTGTATGAGGACGAAAAATATTGCAAAAATATTTCAGAAGAAGAATTACTGAAGCAAATTTTTGGCATTATCTCAATATTTAAAAGCAACGGATTATCTGACTGGATAAATTTTTACTTGGAAATACTTGGCAGGCTGGCTCCCGGTCTGAACTGCTGTTACCCCTTTGCGGCGGAATAAAAATATTATGGTCAATACACCATCGGAAAACTCCTGTTCAGAACTTAAATACAAGCGTTGTCCTGGAATAATACATAAAGAGGGTTGCAGCTTACAGGACCGGACACGGTATTGACAGTATAATTTGGTAAAGACAGGGTTACGATATTAAAGAAAAAATAAATTTCAAATTATCTTGAAGGATATATTGGCGGCTGCAAATATATCCTTTTTTTAAGAAAGGGGTGGCCATATGGATAATACGAAAAATATTCCCAACAGGTTAATCCATGAAAAATCTCCTTATCTGCTGCAGCATGCATATAATCCGGTGCAGTGGTTCCCGTGGGGAGAGGAAGCATTTGAAAAAGCAAGGCAGGAAAACAAGCCTGTTTTCCTGTCTATTGGATACAGTACCTGTCATTGGTGCCATGTGATGGAGCAGGAATCGTTTGAAAATGAGGAAATTGCGGAGCTTTTAAACAGAGAGTATATCTGTGTGAAGGTGGACAGGGAGGAACGCCCGGACGTGGATGCAGTTTATATGTCGGTCTGCCAGGCCATGAACGGTCAGGGAGGCTGGCCTCTGACCATACTTATGGCACCGGACGGCAAGCCCTTCTTTTCAGGCACATATTTTCCGCCCCACGCGCGTTACGGAAGTCCTGGACTGGAAGAACTGCTGACCGCGGCAGCCGGGCAGTGGAGGGCGCAGAAAGAAAGGCTTCTGGAAAGCGCGGAGCAGATAGCGGCGTATTTAAAAGAACAGACACAGACAGGAAATTGGGCTGCGCCGGGGATGGATACGGTTCAGCGGGCCTTCCGCCAGTTTGCCGACAGCTTTGACCCGGAAAACGGAGGGTTCGGCGGCGCACCGAAATTTCCCACGCCCCACAACCTCATATTCCTGATGGAGTATGGAAAAAGGACGGAAAACAGGGAAGCATTGGCTATGGCGGAGACAACGCTTGTGCAGATGTACCGGGGCGGGATTTTTGACCACATTGGCGGCGGTTTTTCCAGATATTCCACGGATGAACGGTGGCTAGTCCCGCATTTTGAGAAAATGCTGTATGACAATGCGCTGCTTGCGATGGCTTACCTGGATGCGTATGGGCAGACCGGACGGAAGTTGTATGAATATGTGGCCCGCAGTATTTTACAATATGTGGAAAGGAAGCTGACGGATGAAAACGGCGGTTTCTTCTGTGGTCAGGATGCGGACAGCGATGGCGTGGAGGGAAAGTATTATGTGTTTACGCCGGAGGAAATTAAGGCGGTTCTGGGAGATGAGGCGGGAGAGAAATTCTGCGCCCGGTATGGAATTTTTCCTGGTGGCAATTTTGAAGGAAAAAGTATCCCCAATCTGCTGGAGAATGAGGGATTTGAAGAAATCTGCGGGGTATTTGATGACGTAATGCATGAGAAAGGCCGGGCGGAGGCCTGCGGGAAAAAATGTAAGAATATCCATGAGGAGCGATGGGGTATAGCGAATAGTGACGGCGGCTGCGGAAATGGTGCACAGGACTTAAGAACGCTGTATGAATACCGGCTGCGGCGGACACGGCTCCATAAGGATGACAAAATCCTTGTTTCCTGGAACGGTTTCATGATTTGCGCCTTTGCGAAGGCCGGGGCGGTGCTTGGCGAGGCAAAGTATGTGGATATGGCCGTGCGGGCTGAAGCTTTTCTCCGGGAGCGGCTTGTAAAAGATGGGCGTCTGCTGGTACGCTACCGGGACGGGGATGCTGCGGGAGAAGGGAAGCTGGAGGATTATGCCTGCTACAGTCTGGCCTTGCTGGCGCTTTACCGGGTAACCTTTCAGACGGATTATCTGAAGCGGGCAGCTGCTTGGACTAAGCTGCTGCTGGAACAGTTTTTTGACAGGGAAAACGGCGGCTGCTATCTGTATGCGAAAGACGGAGAACAGCTGATTGTGAGGACAAAGGAAACCTATGATGGTGCGATGCCGTCAGGCAATTCCGTGGCGGCCCGGGTCCTGCAGCAGCTGGCACAGCTTACAGGTGATGATGAAATGCAGCAGGCGCTGGAAAAACAGCTGTATTTTCTGGCCGGATCCATGGCCGGATATCCGTCAGGGCACAGCTACGCACTACTGACAATCATGGATGTACTGTATCCAACAAAAGAACTGATATGTACGCTTTCCTCCGCCGTAGCCGGGGAAGAGCGCCGGAAGCTGCTGGCACAGCTTGGATATCTGGAGGAGACAGTCCCGGGGCTTGCTGTCCTTGTGAAAACGGAAGAGAACGGGCAGGAACTTTGTGAATTGGCGCCTTACACCAGGGATTACCCGGTGCCGGAGACGGGGGCACAGTTTTATTTATGTGTTGGCAGCGAATGCAGGCAGCCGACAGCGGAGTTTGGGGAGGTGATCCGGTGGCTGGGGGAGACTGCGGCAGATAAATGATAAAAAAGAAAGGGCGGTAAAGCTTAGGAAGAGCCGGAAATGAACCGGAGAATGATTCTCAGGCCTGCCGCCCTTTTCCTATTTTGAAACCCGCAGGTATATATCCATGTCCGGGATTGACGGCAGCAGCTTCAAGGTGTAAACTAAAAAACAATAATAACTGTCAGGATTATATGCCGGAAATATTACGAAAAGTACATATATGCTTTAGATTCAGATAGAAAGAAAACGATCATACAAAATTCAGATTATACGGTACACAAGAAAGAGTTGCCATGAATACTGCAAAGCAAATGATTATTGTTAAAAACGAAATAAAAACGAAAGATATACAATCTTGTAAATATAATCCTGACAATTCAAAGTGGGATATTGTTTATTATAACAGTTGTAAGGTATTCAGCTATGCATTTAGTAATGTTATATATTTAACAAATCCCATTATATTAAATCCGAATATGTACCGTATCAGCAGAGCTGGAAAAGTTTTTTTTAATATTCACGCGATTTATGTATTCCGTAAAGACAGCAGAGCATATTGGCATATATGTTTCCTGGATGGCAGTGAAAGGGATTATTCGCAGGAGGATTTAATAATAAATGAGTCCTGTCTGACAGATAATGAATCCAAAAATGTTTTTATCTATTTATCCCAGATAGCGAAAGTCAGTGAACTTGTAAATGAAAATACCGGTGAGAATATATTGGCAAAACGTTATGAAAAAATAGATTATATTGATAACAAAACATCGCTAGTCCCTTATTTGAATCCAAACAGGGGGCAGATAGCCCGAAGAAGGGAGAGTATCCCCATTTTTCCGTTTGGCTGTAATAAAAGTCAGTACCAAGCGGTGAAAAATGCGCTTGAAAACCAGATAAGCGTAATCCAGGGGCCTCCGGGGACAGGAAAAACGCAAACGATATTAAATATTATTGCAAATATTTTAATGCGGGGCCAAACTGTACAAATCGTTTCTAATAATAATGCCGCAATTGATAATGTCTATGAGAAACTGGCTTCGCCCCAATATAACCTTAGTTTTATAGTTGCTTCCCTTGGAAATGCGGAAAATAAAAAAACATTTATAAGTAATCAAAAATCATGCTATCCTGATTTATCGTCCTGGATTATGCAGGAACAGGATAAAATATCACTTGATGAGATAAAAAGCAGATCGCTTCAATTGCAGCAGTATTTTGAAAAACAAGAGAAGCTTGCATCCCTAAAGCAGGAATTGTCCCAGTTGGAACTGGAAATAAAGTATTTTGATGAATATCAGAAGGAAAGTGAAGCCAGTTTAGAGCTTCGTATAAAAAAACAAATTGACTCTGAGAAATTGATGGCATTATGGCAGGATTTTCAGACTTTCGCAGATAATAGCAGGAAACCGGGGATCCTGTTCAGATTAAAGAATATACTGCTATATGGTATTGGTGACTGGAATTTTTACAACCAGAATTTAACTGAAATAATCAATGCTTTGCAAAAACTTTTTTTAGGCTGCAGGCAGGATGAACTAAAAAAGGAAATTTCTCAGCTAACAGAAGAGATGCATAGTGTCAATCGTGACTTGACAGAGGAAATGTGCAGCCAGTCAATGAGAATATTGAAAGATGTGCTGGCAAGAAAATATGAAAATGGGAAAGAACGACAGATTTTTTCAGAAGTAGATTTATGGAAAAATCCCCAGGCAGTTCTTTCAGAATATCCGGTAGTGTTAAGCACAACGTTTTCTTCCAGAAGCAGTTTGAATGAAAATGTTGTATATGATTATTTAATTATGGACGAAGCGTCTCAGGTGGATGTGGCAACCGGTGCGCTGGCCTTGTCATGTGCAAAAAATGCAATAATTGTAGGTGATACAAAGCAATTGCCCAATGTCGTGCCAAATGAGGCAAAGCAGCAGGCAGATGCGGTCTTTCAAAATTTTCATATCGGGGAGGGATACAGGTTTTCTAAAAGCTTTCTGCAATCCATTCTTGAGGTGCTGCCCAATGTAACACAGGTATTGCTTCGGGAGCATTACAGGTGCCATCCTAAAATCATTAATTTCTGTAATCAGAAATTTTACGGCGGCGAATTGATTATTATGACAGAAGATCAGGGAGAAAAGGATGTTCTCGCAGCTGTGAAAACAAAAAAAGGGAACCATGTAAGAGAACATTACAGCCAACGGCAGATTGATGTAATTAAAAATGAAGTGATTCCCGTACTGAATACGGAACCGAATAAAATCGGTATCATAACACCTTATAAAAAACAGGTTTCGGCTTTGCAGACAGATATTGCCGGTATTGAAATAGCTACTGTACATAAGTTTCAGGGGAGGGAGAAGGATACAGTTATTATCTCTACTGTTGATGATGAAATATCTGATTTCGTGGATGATCCTTATTTTTTAAATGTTGCGGTATCCAGGGCAAAGAGAAAACTGATTTTGGTGGTATCAGGGAATGAACAATCACCGGAGCGTAATATATGTGATTTGATTGCTTATATCCGGTATAATAATTTTGAAGTTCAGGAAAGTAATATTTTTTCCATATTTGATTATTTATATAAACAATATACGGAAGCCAGACGCGTATATCTCCTAAAGCATAAAAAAATTTCAGTATATGATTCCGAAAATCTTATGTATGCGCTTATTACCGACATTTTTAAGGAAAAAGCATGTTCAGGCCTGGATGTTGTATGCCATACCCCTTTGCGAATGCTGCTTAAAAATCTCAGTCTGCTGAATGACAGAGAATGTGAATATGCTATGAATCCGGCCACTCATCTGGATTTCCTTATTTTTAACAGAATCAGCAAACAGCCTGTTCTGGTCGTTGAAGTGGATGGTTATGATTTCCATAATGAGGGAACCGTACAGGCGTCCAGAGATGGCTTAAAGGATCGGATATTGGAAATGTATGGAATACCTATGGTCAGATTCCGGACAAATGGGAGCCGTGAAAGAGAAATCCTTATTGATAAATTAAAAGATTATGCAGTCTGCTGAAGGAAAGTACAATTATCAGAATGATTTCGCTTCTTTTAAATACGTTTTACCCTTTTTTTCAACGCTTTTGTTTCCCCATGCATTTAGAGTATAATAGCAGCAGTTTAATACCTATCGTCAGCTTCCTTTCAGCGGGGATACTGCGATGTGCCTGGGAACGAAAAGAACGTGATTTATAAAATTGAAAAAAGGGCATGAGTAAGGTATAATCGGTTTAAAGAAAGTGAGGTATTATATGAGGCCATTTCCGATTGGAATTGATGATTTCAGGAAGCTCAGGGAAAATGATTACTACTATGCCGATAAAACCATGTTTATTAAAGAACTTTTGGATAACAGAGGAGAGGTAAGTCTTTTTACGCGTCCAAGGAGATTTGGTAAGACTCTTGGCATCAGTATGCTGAAATATTTTTTTGAAGATGAATGCGGTGCCAGGGAAAACAGATATCTTTTTGAAGGACTGGAAATCATGGAAGCCGGAGAGAAATACCTGAAGCACATGGGCAAGTATCCGGTTATCAGCTTGTCCATGAAAACGTCAAAACAGCCCAGTTTTAAAATGGCGTATGAATGTCTGCAGGATGAAATTGCCCAAGAGTTTGACCGCCATAGTTTGGTCCTTGTCAGTGATAAACTGAATGAAGCTGAAAAAAAACAGTATAGGGAAATGATGAATAAACAAGGGCCGGATTCCGTGTGGGCTAAGGCACTGGACTTTTTATCAAGATGTCTGAAGAAAGTCTATCAACAAAATGTAATTATTCTTTTGGACGAGTATGATGTTCCGCTGGAAAATGCATATTTACGTGGATTTTACGAAAAAATGACCGATTTTATCCGCTCACTTTTTGAATCAGCTCTTAAATCAAATCCTAACTTGGAATTCGCAGTCATAACGGGATGTCTTAGGATAACAAAAGAAAGTATTTTTACCGGCTTAAATAATCTGGAAATTATATCGCTTATGAACCATAATTATGCAGAACATTTTGGGTTTACACAGTCAGAGGTTGAGCATCTTCTGGCGGCCTATGGACTGCAGGAAAAGCAGCAGGAAGTGCAGCAGTGGTATGACGGATATCTTTTTGGGGATACAGAAGTTTATAATCCATGGAGCGTACTGAATTATGTAAAGGCGGCGGTGTCGTCACCGCAGGCTTTTCCTCAGACATATTGGGCTAACACTTCTTCCAATGATATTGTCAAAAAATTAGTAGAACTGGCAGATGGAAGCATCAGGCAGGAAATGGAGTCTTTGATAGAAGGAGGAACTATTGAAAAGCCTGTACACGAAGAAATTACCTATGATGAGGTATATAAATCTGAGGATAATCTATGGAACTTTCTTTTTTTTACAGGGTATTTGAAAAAACAGGGAGAGCGCTTTGACGGAGAAACATTGTATCTGACGCTGGCAATTCCCAACACGGAAGTAAAGTTGATTTACCGCAATACCATTCTTGACTGGTTTGATGAAAAAATCAGACAGAAGGATCTGACCGGTATTTATAATGCACTTCTGAAAAAAGACACACAGCTGCTGGAGATAGAACTGTCAAAGAATCTGATGGAAACAATCAGTTTCTATGACTACAGGGAAGATTATTATCATGGATTCTTAGGCGGGCTTCTGAAAATGATGGATGGTTATACTATAAAGTCAAACAGAGAGAGCGGTCTTGGAAGAAGCGATCTCCTGCTTTTGTCAGCTCCCTATATTGGGAAAGCAATTATTATAGAACTTAAAGTAGCAGATACTTTTGCCATGCTGGATGAGACAGCGGCTGTTGCTCTGGAACAGATTAGGGAAAAGCAGTATGGCGCAGAGCTTATGCTTGAGGGGTATCGGACCTTTACTTATTATGGGATTGCATTCTATAAAAAAACCTGCAAGGTTTTGACTGAAGCATAACGCAAGAAGGTTTTCCAGACAATAAATGAATAACAGGTTTGCTGCATTAGGAATTAGTACTTAACATGGAATATAAGGCATTTAAAAAGTGAAAATAGCGGATAACAAAAAGGAACGGTGTTACTTGACCGTTCCTTTTATATATTATACTTTTTAATCCATTTTTATGTGATTTCACAGACCTTATCATCTTCGAACGCCCCAAATTTCAACATATATTCATAAAATAACCCTGGGCGTCGGCATATCCGCGATTGACGACGTCAGCTTAAAGGTGTAAACTAAAAAACAATAATAACTGTCGGGATTATACAGATTTATCTTGGGGAGGGCCTATGGCAAAGAGTTTTATTGATCTGTTACTGGATGATATATTTGATGCGGAATGGAAAGGCCGGTATGGGGAGAAAATGACCGAATGGGAACTTAATCTGGTCAGGCTGTTCGGCCGAAAGGGATATGTACTGCGTAATATTTATGTGCCTAAGAATAACGGCGAAACATCTGAAATTGACGTTGTTTTTATTACGCAGAAAGGCATATTTGTAATAGAGAGCAAGAATTACTCGGGCTGGATTTTTGGTGATGAAAAGTCTGCTTACTGGACGGCCATGCTTCCGGATAAAAGTAAGAATCGTTTTTATAACCCTATAAAACAGAACAGTACCCATATAAAGTGGCTGGGACAATACCTGCAAAATTCAGTCCCCTTGTTTTCTGTCATTGTATTTTCGGAGCGGTGCGAACTAAAAAAAGTAGCTGTAGAAAGCACCGATGTTCTAGTTATTAAAAGGGACAGATTGTATGCAGCAATAAGAAGTATATGGGACAGGACAGCGGATATATTAAGTGAAAGTATGACCGAAGACATATATGTAAAGCTGAAAATGCTGACTGACGTGGATCAGGCAGTCAGGGCAGCTCATATTGATCGAATTAATGAAAAATATAAAAAAACGGAGACTGTTAACAAGCCGGAAGGTATTACCGAACAGAATACTTTTTTAAAATGTCCTCGCTGTGGCGGGACGCTTGTATTGCGTACAGCAAAGAAAGGCGCCAATGCAGGGAATAGCTTTTATGGCTGTTCGAATTATCCAAAATGCAGATATGTGCAGAATATTTAGGGTATGATTATGTACAAGTCTGTCCGATTGCCTGGAAAGGGAAAAGACGGTTATTCCTATTGATGTCGAAAAAGAACGTATATTAAAAGAATTTATTGATGGGGATACCGTGTATGAAATTGTCTTGCACGACAACCTGCCAGAGCTTGCATAATGGGAAAATGAATCAGACAAAATGTGGAGAGGAGTTTTTATGTTAATAACCAGCACTGCGTTTAAAGAAGGGGAATGGATACCTGAAAAATATACTGCGCGAGGAGAAGATATTTCTCCTGCTTTGCATTTGGAAGGCATACCTGCCGGTACAAAAGCGTTGATGATTACTTTGGATGATGCTTCCCATCCTTTATTTCCGAACTATAACCATTGGATTATCTGGAATATTCCTGTATGCAGCGATATCCCGGAATCTATTCCAAAAGGAGAAGCGGTGGCGGCACTGTCCGGCGCTGTTCAGGGAATGGCATATGGAAGACATTGTTATAAAGGCCCGAAACCGCCGTTTAAAGCAATACATAATTACACCTTTACAGTTTTTGCATTGAGTGATTTTATGGATTTGCCTGCGGCATCTGTAAAAAAAGAGGTATTCAAACAGGCGGAAGGGCTGATATTGGGAAAAGCGGCATTGACAGGGAAGTTTCAGAGCCGCAGGGAGAAAAATGATTAAAAAAAGAAAAGCAAGGATTTTGATATACTTATTGGTAAGTGCCTGTATTGTTGTGCCGTTATATATTTTATGCCATGAGGTGGGGCATGCCGCTGTTGCATATTTTTGCGGGGCGGACACGATTCATATCAGTATTACAGGCGCATATATGAATTCTTCGGGTGGAAGCTACAACAGGGTGACTTCGGCTATGCTTAATATTGCGGGAATGCTGTTTCCCGCCGTTATTTCCATTATTTATCTTTTATTGTATAAACGGGAGAAAGGCAGTCTTTTTTACCGGCTGTTTTCCTTTTTGCTCGTGGCTGCTTTTTCCATGCCGGCCGCTGCGTGGATTTTGGTGCCTGTGCTTTACATGCTGGGCAAAGCACCAATGGGAGATGATGTGACGAAGTTCCTGGATGTGACGGTAATGAATCCGGTAATCCTGATTTTGTTGGCGGCTGGCCTTCTTGCAGCAAGTATATTTCTTGCCTGGCGTAAGGGGATTATCCGAAATTATTGGGAGGAGCTTCAAAAAGTGGAGCAGGTATAGAAGCATATAATTATCCGATGTTTAAAAGTGGAAAGAAGGAGAGAAACGCTCTGCGGTTCTTCCCCCTTTTGGGGGATGGCGCAACGTCCTCTCCTTTTATTTGTTCCGTAAGGTATAAACTTATATATCAGATTAGCCGGCCTCCGGCGGTAAATGTGGGTGAGGCTTTTGGAGCCTGCTTATTCTATTCTTTATAATACTGTGCCTGTGCATACCATAATTCACAATATTTGCCTCCGGTAACACGGAGCAGATCTTCGTGAGTCCCTCGCTGGACAATCCGGCCGTTGTCAAAGACTGCAATGGTGTCGCAGAAGCGGCAGGAAGCAAGGCGATGAGAGATATATATCGCTGTTTTTTCTCCTACAATCTCATTGAACCTGGAATATATCTCATATTCCGAGACAGGATCGAGTGCGGCGGTGGGTTCGTCCAGTACGATGAAGGGGGCGTCCTTATAAAGTGCGCGGGCAAGTGCAATTTTTTGTGCTTCACCGCCGGATATTTCGATGCCTTTTTTACTGAAATTGTGATACAGGCAGGTTTCCGTTCCCTCCGGAAGGGAAGCAAACCATTCCTCCAGCCCTGCCTGAACAAGACATTTCTGCACTTTAACAGGATCAAAGCTTTCAGAAGCAGCCACATTCTGCCCAAGGGTAAGCGCAAGCAGCCGGAAATCCTGAAATACAATCGAAAAAACAGACATATATTCATTATAATTGTATTTGCGGATATCCACGCCGTTGAGCAGGATTACACCCTCAGTGGGGTCGTAAAGACGGCACAGCAGCTTGATAAAAGTGGTCTTTCCGCTGCCGTTCATTCCCACAATTGCCAGTTTTTCACCAATCCGGAACTTCATATTGACATGGCGCAGCGAAAAGCTTTCTGTGTTAGGGTAACGGAAGGAAACATCGCAAAACTCCACATAGTATTCATTATCATCCCGTTTTTCCACAGTGAGCGTCCCCTGATACATGTTGTTGGGTATGTCAAAGTAGGAAAAATACCGCTTTAAATAAGGGGCGTTTGCACTGGACTGCTGAGCGGTTTGCACAAGCTTGGATACGGCGGAAATAAGCAGCATCAGACAGGAAACATATTTTGCAATGGAGCCGATGGAAACAGCCCCCTGGAGACTGGCAGAAATCAGGATCAGATAAGTGCCATATTTTAGAAAATCATTCATCGCTGTTTCAGGAAGTGCAAGAACAGCCTGTTTTCTGTTTTTCTCCAGGGCTTTACTGTAGAATTGCCGGTCGGTTTCCGCTGCGTTTTCCGCAAGAATATCAGCCATGCCATACAGACGGATATCCTTCCCGGCGCTGTAGTCGGTAATATAGTCATTATATTTTGCGTTGAGTATATTCATGTCAATACAACTGTCGAAGAATTCTGCGTCCAGTGCTGCCGTTTTCGCAGTGGAACAGATGCCGAGGCCTATGGTGAGAAGAATCCCTGCGATAAGCGCGGCTTTCATCGGGAGTGTTATTGTGGGAATAAGGAAAAGCGTAAAAGTCATGCCGGCCGATGCTGTGAACTGTGTGGTATTGAAAATGAAGCCCCGGATGGTCTGATGAAGGAAATACCAGTTAAAGCCGGTCTGTGTTTCTTTTTTGATACGCTCCAGAAGCAGCTGCACGTCATGATCCTCGACAGATTCATAGGCCATACTCATTGCTTTTTCGGAATACATCCAGGCTTCCGCGCGATACACGGCATCTTCGGCCTTTGTTTGTACCGATGAAATCCATTAGTTCAGTACTGTAAACAAAAAGGTAAGGCCCACGGTCAGAGAAATATATAAAATCAATGAGGAAAGAGGTTCTGCGGCAAAAAGTGCATCAATTAATTTGGCAGAAAAAAAGATGGAAATATAAGGCGTTAATGCGTTGGTGAATGCGCCAAAGATGAGGCATAGGGTATAGGTTCTGTCTAGCCGGAACATTACTTTAAGTGCACGTTTTGTCAGAGAGATCTGTTCATTTATTTTCATCCTCCGCAGTCTCCTTTCCTTACTGATACCAGCAGCTCTGCATTTCATAAAGCCTGCTGTATTCTCCATGTGCCGCAACCAAAGAATCGTGTGTCCCTTCTTCTGTAATCCGGCCGTCCTTCAGATATAAAATTCTGTCACAAAAGCGGGTGGAAGCAAGCCGGTGTGAAATAAAAAGGGAGCTTTTGTGCCGGGACATTTCATTGTATTGCAGATAAATTTCATTTTCTGCAATAGGATCCAGTGCGGCAGTGGGCTCGTCCAGAACAAGCACGGGAGCGTCTTTATAAAGCGCTCTGGCAAGCATCAGCTTATTAGTTTCGCCACCGGACAATTCGGTTCCATCTTTATTGAGCTGCTTATCAAGCCTGGTATGTATTCCAAAGGGCAGGGAATCGATTTTGTCGCCAAGCCCTGCCAGCCGCATACATTTTTCAGCAAGCTCGAAATCAGTCTCCTTTTCCGGGCGGCAGGAAACGGTTTCTGCAAGCGAAAAGAAGGCGGTCCGGACATCCTGGAATACCGGGGAGAAAAGCCTGTAATATTCATTCCATATAAAAGAAGCGGCCGGCACCCCATTGATGTAGATTTCTCCGCCTGTAGGCATATATAGTCCGCACAGAAGCTTAACAAGCGTTGTTTTTCCGGCGCCGTTCAAGCCAACCAGCGCAAGTTTTTCCCCGGGATGAATGGTGAAGCTGATATCGTGCAGCGTGTCGGATTCCGCTCCATCATAACGGAAGCTGACATGATCGAATGTGATTTCGGGCGGAGAGGTGAGAAAGTCAGCTATGGATGCGCTAATGGTGCCTTCCGGTTCCGGATAATCCAGATATTCCCTTAAATCACAGAGAGCCAGGCTCAGACCGTGCAGCTTGTTCCAACTGTTTAAAATTTGTCCCACCCATTCTGCAAAAGAGGAGACAGCAGAAAAACACAGGACAAATTTATCCACTGTTATCTCGCCGCGGATTACCATAGCAGTTAAAATTGCATATGCAGTACCATCCCGAAGCAGGATTACAACAAGTTCAGACGCATGGGACAGGAAATGACGCCAGGTACGCACCCGGTCCAGACTGCAGCGCTCGGCCGAAAGGCTGTGGTACAGTCCGGTGATCCAGCCGGCCATGCTGTAAATACGGATATCCTTCGCCAGGGCAGGATCCCGGGGTTTGTTTGTTATATATCCAAGCCTGCTGTCAATATCCATCCTTTTATCCCGGTTACGATAATCCCAATTTTGATAGGCACGCACACAGAACCAATTAAGTGTGGGAGCCAGTGTGAGGAGGAGGAGCAGCCATGGGCTGACAAAGGAGATAACCGCACCGAACAGGCAGTAGCATAAAAGGCTTTCAAGCAGCTCCCACGCCTGTTTCGGAAGATCCTGTACCGGCTGCACACCATTCCAGGTTTCTGTAGCCTGTTTTGCTCTTTGAAATAAATCCCGCATATCCTTGCGTTCATAATTCTGATAGAAGCAGCTCAGGGATTTATGATTAAGCTCCCGTGTGATTTCATAGAGATAGAAGCCCTGTTTTCCCTGAATGATATAAAAAAGCAGTTTTTTAACAAGACCTCCCAGCATCACTCCGAACATAAGCAAGCCAACAGTCCTGGCTGCATGGGAAAGCGGCTGCCTCTGGGTTGCTTCGGCAACAACAAGTGCAGGCAGCCATACCGCGGCCCAGCTGAGCCAGATATTAACCGGCGTCTGTACAGCGTACATAAAAAGTACGCACGGCGTATAGCGGAGCTGTTTGTGAAAACTCCAAAAAATATTTTCGGGTAATGTTTTATATGGTTTTTTCTTCGTCATTGCAAATCCCTCCCTTCGCCGTTATTTTACAGGAAAAGCGCTTCAAAAAATAATTCGTGCACGAATTGCGGACTGCAGTGCACGAATTACAAATTAATCTATGGCGGGGACGAGAAATTCAGAAGTAAATGCCCCGTCCTCGCTATTGTATTGATACCAGCCCCCATGCTCCGAAATAATATTGGCAGCGCGGCGTAAACCAAAACCATGGAGGCCATTTTTTTCAGTACCGAACAGCTTTCCTGTTTTTGTTTGTTTGCTGCCTGCAGAATTTATCATGGAAAAATAGAGCATTTTTCCCTTCATTGAGATATAGAGGCGCAGAAACGGCTGTCTGGCAGTGGATTTTCCGCAGGCCTCGATTGCGTTGTCCAGAAGATTCCCTACAATAATGCTCAGTTCCATATCTGACAAAGTAAGAGTATCCGGGACATTGGCTTTCACTGTGATATCAATGCTACGTTCTCTGGCTTTTGCCATCTTGCCGGACAGAATGGCATCCAACGCTATATTGCCGGTTTTTAACAGGGTATCCACATGCAGCAGCCTGGCATCCAAATCATCGATATAATGGATTGCCCGGTCATATTCACCGGTTTCAATATGCTCGCGCAGAACCTGCAGATGATGATGGAAATCATGCTTGTAAGCACGCATTTCTTTATGTATGCTTCGCACTTCATCCAAGTGCTTCTGCGATTCTGATGTTTGATATTCTGCAAATCTCAGAAATGTTTTCTTTCTCATAGAAGAAGCCTCATATTAATTTTTGTTAAGTATCCTCTCAGTTACTAATTTTTACTGATAAACGCCCGGTTTACCGCATCATACTGACCCCGGGACAGCGGAAGGCAGATATTTCCCTCGAGTATAACCCCGTTGCGCGAAATACGCAGAATATGCCGGAGCGATACAAGATAAGAGCGGTGAATACGGAAGAACATATCTGAAAGCTTATCTTCAAAAGAAGATATATTTTCTTTTATTTTGTACTCTCCATTGACTGTGTGGATCTGTATATAGTGTAGAAACGCCTCGACGTATAATATATCGTCCTCCGCAAGCTTGACAAGCTCCCCGCCGCACTGAATAATGACCGACGCCGGGACTGCAGACAGCCGTTGTATCGCACGGTCAAGCACTTCTGACAGTTTTTCTTTTTTTACCGGCTTGAGCAGGTAATGAAGCGCGTCTACCTCATAACCTTCACCGATAAATTCGGCGTGTGAAGTGACAAAAATAATTTCCGCCCTTCTGTCAGTCAGGCGGATATGCTTCGCCAGAGCAATACCGTTTATTGAATGCATTTCCACATCTAACAGCAGTATATCAAATAAATTGCCGCCGCCATATTCGAAAAGAAATTCTTCGGCGGAAGCAAATTTTTGTACTAAGACAGAATGACCTGTCCGGTCTGCCCAGCCGGACACCATTGCTGTCAGTTTTTCTGTCTGTCCGGCTTCATCGTCACAGATCGCTATTCGGCAGTTCATTGTTTTTTCCTCCTGCATGTGCCGAAGCACATATTCCAGAATCCTACACTTATTCTAGTATGGGACAGCTATAGTAGAAAATCAAGCTGATTTGGGTAGGAGAGATTTGGAAGCACGAATGACTTGAAGGAAGAACCACTGGAAAGAGCAAGGTATTTGTGGGTTAAAATAATACAATGTTTCTGTCTTGCTCTGAAATTTAGTGCACCTGTCTTGTTTTGTTTTGTGTATTTACGCGGGAAGAGTTAACTCTTAAAATGAGCATAACAAAAATATCGCAGTAAAGAAATGGAGGATGACAAATTATGGGTGACAGGAAAAAAATGATTCAGGTTGGTGCGGGCGGCTTCGGAAGTTATTGGCTGGAAACAATCATTCCAAGAGTAGCAGACGTGGCAGAATTGGTAGCTGCCGTAGATGTAAATCAGGAGGCATTAAAAAGTGCGCAGTTACTGACCGGACTACCTGCAGAAAAATGTTATATGGATTTGAAAGAAGCTATAGCCGGAAATGCTGCAGATTTTATAAATATTGTGGTGCCGCCGCAGTTCCATGAAGAAGTAATTGACATAGCGCTGGAAGCGGGGCTGGATATTATCTGTGAGAAGCCATTAGGGGATACGATGGAAGCCAGTGCACGAATTTACAAGAAGGTAAAAGTAGCAGGGAGAAAGTTAGCTGTTACGATGAGCCATCGTTTTGAAGTGGAAAAACAGACTGTTGAAAGGCTTGCCCGTTCCGGAAACTATGGAGAAATTGATTACATAGTCAGTCGTTTAGTTATGGCGAGAAGCAAAGAAAATCATGGAGAAAACAAAGCGGAAAACCTTATTTCAAACGCATTAATCCATAATCTGGATACTGTTCGCGGTATTTGCGGTTGCAATGCGAAGACCGTTTATGCAAACTGCTGGGTGGGAGGTCCTGCCAATGCTCCTTCAGGCCTAGTGATTGTGGAAATGGAAAACGGTGTAAGGGCCGTACTAGAGGAAGCTTTTTCCAATGGAGTAAATCTGGATGGCTGGAGTGATGAATATCTCAGGGTCGAGTGTAGAGATGCATCGATTGAGGCAGATCACAGAAGAGTAACAATCCGAAGTGACAGAGGGTACCCTTATCCCAGAATATCACAAATGCCTCTAATTAAGAATAAATGTTGGGATCATACGTTAATTATCCATCAGTTTGTCAACTGGATAGACGGAGGAGAAGCACCAGTGACCGCTATAGAAGACAATCTGCAGTGTTGTGCCCTTACCTATGCGGCGATTGAAAGTGTACTGAGGGAAAAGGCTGTTGATGTCCAGGAATATTACAGAAAATATGTGGAGGAATAAGGAAAGATCAGGGAGAACCCAATGATTAGAAAAAGAATGCTTTATACAGTTTATGCTTATGGTTTTATGATTGTTTTTGCTGTGACCGGTACGATGTTTAGCACAGTACTTCCAAGAATTATAGAGGACTATGGGCTGTCGCTGTCACAGGCAGGGCTGTTTTCCGTTTTTACCAGCCTTGGCAATCTTGGGGCAATGGCTGTGACGGGCTTGATGGGCGATCGTTTTAGAAAGAGCTGGATTATGGGGATTGTTTATATGGGTATGGGACTATCCTTGGCTTTTATTGGAAAAATGCCAGTATTTAGAATACTGCTGACGCTTATGGTGATTTTGGGAATATTCGGAAGTATATTGAACCTGATTGTAACGGCATTTATTTCGGATCTTTATGGAGACAAACGCGCGAAGTATATTAATCTGGTCCATACTTTTTTTGGAATAGGTTCGCTTTTGGGACCTATCTATCCAATGCTTCTTGGTAAGGTAGGAGTTGGCTGGCAATTCTCCTATCTGGGTTTGTCTGGTTTGATTCTGATATCTGGTATAATGTATTTTGGTATTCTCTATTTAGTTAAAGAACCACAGAGCAGTCTTGGTGCCTTAGCGGAAAAAGAGGGGATAGAAAAAGTCTCACTGTATAATTTAATGCACTATAAAGGTATGGCAGCGCTGTGCTTTATGAGCTTCCTGTATATGGGCGGCCATCAGAATACCTTCAGTGTGTGGTTCCAGACATACCTGCAGACAGAGGATATAGGGCTCTTTTCCGTGGAGTTCACATCGGTCTGCATGACACTGTATTGGATTGGTATGGTGGTAAGCAGATTATTCTGCGCTATATTGTCACAGAAACTTACTCCAAGGAAAATAATTATGGGAGGAAGTATTTCAGGTATTTTTGCCATGACCGTTGGTATGTTGCTTCATACCCCCCTCGGATGGGTAGTGAGTGTACTCTGGCTGGGAATGTCCACAGGAGCGATCTATCCCATGACATTTGCTATTTCCTGCGAATGGTTTCCGAAGTGTTCGGCTAGAGTGTCAAGCCTTGTAGGAATATTCACCTCAACGGGAGGAATGCTTTGCGGGTGGCTTGTGGGGAAGATTGCAGAGGGAATTTCCTTCAGGCTGGCTATGTATATTCCCTGGATTTCCCTGTTTATTGTTTTTTTAATTGTATGGAGGGAATTTCCTAAAGAAAAAAATTTATGCCGTAAAATAAGCAATCAATAAGAACGAATAGTATTGAAAGGCTCCAGTTGTATACGTCGAAACAGGAGCCTTTTTTATATTGTAAAAGTATCTCCTATGGTTATTTGTCCGTGAGAAAAAGATTCCGGTATTCGGAGGGGGAGATCCCTTCTGCTTTTTTAAATGCGCGACTGAAATAATGAGTATCATGATAACCTACACTTTCGGAGATTAATGAAAAATCCCAGTCAGGATGCTCCCTGATTAAATTTTTCGCCTGTTCCATGCGCAGATTTATCAGAAATTGAATGGGGGTAATCTGTTTTTCTTTTTTGAAAACCCGGTTAAGGTAGACCGCATGAAAACCCATTATGTCAGCGAGAAATTCCAGGGAAATCTCCTCTGTATAGTGCTGGCGTAGATATAATTCTATATCATTAGCTGTTTGGGCAGAGTAATCCTTTACCGAATCTTCCTGCTCCATCAAGTGCACGGATGCCTCCCATACATCCAAGAAAACATCAGAAAACAATCGGCAAACGGAAAGCTCTCTTAATATATTGTATTCCGCCAGATAGAGTTCCAGTTCATCCGGGTCGGATTGTGAGGAACTGAAGGTACGGAGTAACTGACGCAATCCACTTTCAATAATACGCTGCGGATAATTGCTTTCTTCCCAGGATAACAGCAGTTCAAAAAGCAGTAGCTTGAGATCATCTTTGCGGTTGGCGACGATCAGATTCTTTATTATCTGTAGCTGTACTGCAGGAAGAAGTTCAGGATAAGTCCGGGGAGGAATAGAGTGGATATCTCCCCAGATATTGTTTTGACCGATGACAAGGAACTGATTTAATGTTTCCTGAAGAGCATAAGCTCCTTGATGAAGCTGACTGATAGATACTGTATCGGGCAGCAGGCATAGATTTACAGAATAGTTATTGGAACATTCTGACAGTGAGTTCATAAACAGCTGCCATGCATTTTTAGAGGGAGAGAAGGTGTTTCCTTCCCATACAAGGATTCTCTGGTTAACGTTCCAACTATAACAGAGCCACCAGCGAGATAAAGAAATCTGACATCTGGTAAGGAGAGATGAAATATCAATTTTCTTCCAGATATTTATAAACACCCTTGAATGGGAAAACTGGGAAAGGTTATTCATTAAAGGGCCGATTTGCAACAAAAGCATATGAAAATCAGTATTTGCGATACCGGGAGAAATATGTTTCAAATCCAGCTTATTGGAGACGGCCGATGCGATGACATAAGCCTCATCCTCTCTGACGGCATTATCAAATCTTTCAGCCAGTTCTTTAAGAATCCGTGCAAGCTCGTGATCAACAATGGGCTTAGGCAGGTAATCAACTGCATCCTTACGCATAGCCTCCCTTACATAGTCAAAATCCCGGTAGCCGCTTACCATAACACATTTTATTTCCGGGCAGGTCTCATGGATATGAGTCAGCAGTTCCAAACCGTTCATAACGGGCATTTTAACATCTGAAAATATGACATGCGGATGCAGTTCTTCAGCTAAGGACAAAGCATCCATGCCGTTTCGTGCTGTCCCTATAACTTCAAAGCGCGGATTTAACTCATGTATTTTTTTCTCCAGAAATTGTAAGATTCTCGGTTCATCTTCTGCAAGAAGCACATGAAAACAGCTTGACATAATAGGTATCCTCCTGGTATTTGTAGAGTATATATAAAACAAATTGGTAGTAAGCGTTGTCAAAAGTATATCATACTTTTAACATATGGTACAAAAAAAGAGGAATTTGATGAAAAGAAAAGCTAATTCGATACAAAAAAATATGTTCTATGCTTTTGCTGCAGGTTTGACAATAGTGATAACCATTTTTTTATGTGTTTACATGATGCAACTTTATGTAATGATGAAGGATGAGGTTACTTCTTCTATGCAACAGTTATCAGGGAATATAGGGGAACGTTTGGATGATGAGCTGCGTCAGAACAGCCTTCTTTCCGAAAAAATTGTGTTTTCAAACGAGGTTCGAAAGTTGTTCCTTACGCAGTTGCCGCAAAGTTCGGATGCAGTTTCTACCTACCGTCTTTCCAATCAATTTAACCAGCTGATGTATTCGATTACCGGGCCCAAGCTGCCGTTTTACCAGATGAATATCATTGATTTGAACGGGCATAGGGTTACCTTTGGTCAGGAATATAATTATGCGGATCTGTCTGAAGAACAACTGGGATCCATTTCCTGGTTACAAAAGGTAGTAGATAAGGATGGAAAATTGTATATAGAGGCTACTCATGATAGTGAAATAAACAGCTATCCTGTGCAGGTCATCTCTCTCTGCCGAGGATTTGGACAGCTAATCGGCGGCAGAATCGGCGGTGTGGTGGAGATACAGATATCATATGATACTCTTGACACGCTTATTAAATCAACTGCTTATTTGGAAGAAGAAAAAAATACGGACAAGGCCGTTGTTGTATTAGATCAGGAAGGAAGGCTGATATATCCCCTGCTTCTGGAAGAAGAAATGCTGTTTCATTATAGAAATGCTGCGAAGCAGTTGGAGAGACAGGGAAATGGAAGTGTACAGCTCAAAAATCCGTTAACCGGCCAAACGGAGTTTATATTTGAGTCAGTTTCAGATTTTTCAGAATGGAAGGTAATGCTTATAATGCCTCAAAGCATATTGCTTCAACCAATATCAAAGATGATTTGGCAGATTATATTTTTGGGCGTTCTATTTTTAATAGGATGTGGTGTATTTTCTATATATATGTCACGAATTTACACTGTTCCCATCAATAAGCTTTATCATTCGGTCCAATCGCTAACGTTGCAGAATCTGAATGTAGATAATCAGCTGCAGATTAATTCAGGTGTCAATGAACTGGAGCAGCTTAATGAGGTATTCAATATGATGGTAATAAGGTTGCACGAATCGCTGGAGGAGGCGGTTGTTTCTAAAAATATGGAGATGCATTCACGTATGCTGGCTCTTCAGGCGCAGATGAACCCGCATTTTCTCTATAATACGCTCACTGTTATCAGCATCATGGCAGAAAATCAGGAAAAAGAAAATGTCCGTTGGGCATGCAGAAATCTTTCAGATATGCTCTCTTATATTTCAAGTGAAGCATTGGATTCAGTAAAACTTGCTGATGAATGGAAGCATACTTGCAATTATATTGATATTATAAAAATGCGCTATATGGATGATATTATTTTTGAAACAGAAGTTTCAGCGAAACTGATGGATATAGAAATCCCTAAGCTGGTGATCCAGCCATTAGTTGAAAATGCGGTGAAATATGCCACGGATAAAGTTCCGGTCTGGCGGATTACAATAAGGCTCAAACAGGAAGGAGAACGGTGGCTTGTATCAGTAATGGATAACGGAAATGGCTTTCAGGAAGAAAAGATACAGCAGCTGATGGATACCATGAAAAGAATAGAAGAAAGTGGTGATATTCCGTCTTTGTCACTTGATGGCATGGGGCTTTTAAATATATATTTGAGAATGCGCTTTTTTTATAAAGATTCCTTTATGTTTCATATAGAAAACAAGCCGGAACAAGGAGCTGAGGTGATAATCGGTGGATTAATTAAGCGGGGAAAGAAAACTGATTAATTTAGTCCACATACATGGGTTTGTTTTGTGCATTCCGATTTATGACCAGGTAAAGTATACTGAATTTACCTTAAAAACAAGCAGGAAAAGAGAAGGAGGTATATTTTATGAAAAGAAGAAAAATTTTATCCATGTCTCTGGCCGTCTTGGTATTGACGAGCACTTTGGCGGGATGTGGGGGAACTGGAGGTAAAACCGAAAGTGTTTCCGCGGATCAGCAAACATTAGCGGAGAATGAGACACAGGAGACTGCCGCAAAAAGCGATGTTACCTTAACTGTTGCGGCGGCACAGGATTGGATTAAGGATTGGGATCGAAAGGTGGCCGAAGAATTTACAGCGGAAACCGGAATTAAAATTGATTTTCAGTTAAATCCGAACGACCAGTATACCAATATAGTAAAGGCGAAGCTTGCGTCAGGTGATGGCGTTGATATTTTCTATGCTAATACGGGAAGAGGACTGCTGGAGTATTCTCCGGACAAATATGCATATGATCTTTCTGACCAGGAATGGGTTTCCAGATATACTGACTGGGGAAAAGAATGCTGTACCTACGATGGTAGAATTGTTTTTCTGAATACTAGTTCAATTGATGGATATGGTTTCCTGTATAATATGGATTTGCTGGAAAAGGCAGGAAAGGAGATTCCAAAGACATTTGATGAGTTGGTAGCACTTTGTGATATTTATATGGATATGGGAATCACTCCTATTTTTGAACCTGGTGCTGATGCATGGCATGGTTGTGTGTGGGTATTGCAAATGGGAGATTACCTGAACAGAAAATATCCTGGTATGTATGAAAAGCTGTGTACACCGGAAGGCAAATTTGCAGACTATCCAGAATTGCTGACTTTTACCGAGCAGTTGAATCAGCTGGTTCAGGCAGGTTACTTTGGAGAAGAAGAGGAGTGGCTCTCATACACATGGTCTGATAGAAGTGAAAAGATGGCCAGCGGTAAATTTGGCATGATGGTGACAAATATAGGAGCTGCTGAAGACTTATGGAGAAAATATCCGGAGATTGGGGCAGAGCAGTGGAAAATGGGACTGATTCCTCTGGCTGGAAACAACACCTTTTCCAATAATGGAGGAAATCTTGCAAGGATTATTAACAAAGAATCAAAGCATATAGATGAAGCTCTGGCATATTTTGAGTTCGTGGCCAGGAAAGAAAATGTACAGTATTTATACGATTCTTCAGGTTCTCCAAACTGCGCATTTGCGGATGTGGAATTAAGAGAGAATATTCTCTGGGATTCTCTGATGGAAGCAAGCAATAATGTTACTGGGCCGGATTTCGCCGCATCAATTCCCTTTTATAGTGCGGATCCAATCGGCAAGGCCTACATTGAAATGTTTATCGGAGACAAAACGCCGGAGGAGGTAATTGCACAGATCGATAACGACAGAGCAACCATGTTCGGAGTTACTCAATAGGCGGACTGTAAAGAGAGGGACAGAAAGATGTATAAAAAGAAAGTATATAAAACATGGTTTCTGTCGCCGGCACTGATTATTTATTGCGTGTTCTTTATTCTGCCGGTAGTGGTAGGAATCGGGTATTCATTTACAAACTGGAATTCCATGTCTTCGGAAGTTAAGTTTGTAGGACTGCGCAATTATATAGAAATCTTCAATCCGAAGAATAGCTATCTGCTGGCGATTAAGAATACATTTATTTTTACAATATTTGCCACAACGGGGAAAATAGTCTTTGGCCTTGCGCTTGCACTGTTTTTTAACCGACCATTTAAAACACAGCAAATCCTGCGGGGAATTTATTTTATGCCATTTGCGATTTCTTCTCTGATTATTGGTATCGTATTCACTTCTATTCTGGCTCCCGATGGAACACTCAATTCCATATTGAGCATGGCTGGATTGGAATTCCTCACAAAGGGATGGTTGACTAACAAGCATACGGCACTGGGAGCGGTTATTGCTGTGGAAATATGGAAATCTATTGGATTGAATATGGTAATTTTTCTGGCAGGCTTACAGATGATTGACAAAGATTATTATGAAGCAGCACAACTGGATGGAGCAGGAAAAATAGCATTATTTCGTTATATAACACTTCCTTTCCTGCTTCCGTCCATTACTATCAATCTGATATTGAATACAATACATGGCTTGAAAGTATTTGACATTGTCATGGCGTTGACGAACGGTGGGCCGGGAAACAGTACGCAGGTTATAAATACGTTTGTATTTAAGACCTATGGAATGGGAGCATATGGGCTATCCAATGCTTTATCAACCTTTATTTTTATTGTTACAACCCTGATTGCATTGGCGACGCTTAGAATTATTGCCCCTAAGGAGGACTGACTATGACCAGAGAAGGAAAAAGAAAATTGAGTTCCACATTATCTGTAATATTCGGGTGGATTTTCAGTTTGGTAGTACTGATTCCTTTTACAGTAATAATAATTAATTCCTTTAAAAATGAAAGAGAAGCAGTTTCCATGTCTCTCTCTTTGCCTAAGGAGGGGTGGATATGGGATAATTACCGGATTGTTATAGAAGAAGGTAACATGCTAAGAGCCTTTTTGAACAGCCTTCTTCTGTCTAGCATGTGCGTGATTATCTGTATTACAGTAAGTGCGATGGCAGCATTTGTTATACACCGTAGGCGTACGAAGCTGCATAAAGCTGTATTTTACCTCTTTTTTGCCGGTTTGATAGCGCCAATGAATTTTATAACCACCTTGCAGATATTAAAAAGAGTACATTTGAGCGGAACCTATTCTGGGATTATTATTGTATATGTGGCCATGGGAATTCCGTTTGCAGCCTTTCTTTTTTATAATTTTATGTCTAATATACCATTGGAACTGGATGAAGCAAGCATTATTGATGGAGCGGGAACCGGCAGGCTGTTTTTCCTGGTGATTTTTCCGTTGTTGCGGCCTATTACAATTACGGCATCCACCCTGACCTTCATCAGTTCATGGAATGATTTCATTACGCCGTTATACATATTGAACAGCTCAAAGAAGTGGGGAATGATTCTGACAGTATATAATTATTGGGGTTTTTTGAGCCAGGATTGGGGAAAAATCTGTGCAGTTATTGTTCTTACACTTATACCAATACTGATTCTTTACATAAGTATGCAGAAGTATATTATAGCTGGTATGACATCCGGTGCAGTGAAAGGATAATAGTTTGAATGTTCCCCTCAAGCTATTGATTGGCGTAGTATTGTAGTAAAGATTGTAATATGCAGGAGGTTTAATGATGGAAAAGTTAAAGGTTACAATATGGAGTGAGGGATTGGATGCGGAGCTTGAACCCAGGGCGATTGCGTTGTATCCCGATGATATCAATCATTTTCTTGCGGATTTTTTGGAAGAAGAAAAGGATCTGGAGATTACTGTAAGATCACTTGGACAGTATGAAAATGGATTGTCACAGGATATCATTGATAATACCGATGTACTGGTCTGGTGGAGTCATCTGTATGATGATCAGGTTTTGGAAGAAGTAGTAGAGCGGATAACGGATGCGGTACTGAATGGGATGGGGCTACTTCTGCTTCATGCCAGTATGGGCTCTAAGCCGGCAAAACGATTGCTTGGAGAAAGTTCCAATGTGGGAAAATATCGAGAAGTGGGTGAAATGGAACGGGTCTGGGTGGTAAACCGCAGTCATCCAATCATTGAAGGTTTGGAAAAGGAATTTATTGAAATCCCGGCTAGTGAAATGTATGGGGAACCTTATGGGATGCCAACACCGGATGAAATTGTTTTTATAAGCTGGTATGAGGGAGGTGAGGTATTAAGAAGCGGCGTTAGCTGGCATAAAGGTGCTGGTAAAATCTTTTTTTTAGCTCCAGGTCATGAAGAGTTTCCTGTATACTATAATAAGGAAATACAAAAGGTGATTCGGAATGCAATCCATTGGCTGAGGCCTGTAAAAGGGCCTGATATCACCTTCCGTGGTGAAATCGGATCGATAGAAAAAATTAAAAATCCGGTGAAAGACAACTGAGATGAATTCTTATTAATTGAAAGAGAAGGATAATATATACGATATTATAATATTTTCTGATGCTACGAAAAGTACTTTAAGATTTTCAAGGAATAAAAAGAGACTGACAAATTTGTTGTAAAGTTTGTCAGTCTCTTATTTGATTACAAATTTGAGGAAAAACTCATTTATCAATATTGAACCTGTCCGTGGATTGTGATAGAATAAACCGAAGTCCAGGGCATAAGGAAAGAGCGTAAAAAGGAGACTGTCGGATTACAGAGTTCAGCAGACTCCTTCTTTTTGTGTAAAGGAAGGGATATTGAAGCAAGGTATGGCAAAAGCCATAGCCGGGCGGTCGGAATCCATTGGAGGTTAGGCTTTGGGAAAAGAGAAGAGCAGTGAAGTAAATAAAAGAAAATATCGCAGATATTTTATCATGGCGCTGTCCCTTGCAATATGTCTGAGTGCGGTTTCGGCGATTGCGACAAAAGCGATATCTGATCTGGCTGTCAGCAGCTGTTTCAGGGAATTACAGGATTCTACGGTTCAATATGCCGCAGATATCCGCACGGATATAGAATATGACCTGAAGCTGTTGGAAGTCATAGCGGATAATATGACGAAACAAAATACGTTGCTTTCCGGGGAGAAAAAGGAATTATTTACTTTGTCAAAAGCAGGGATTTTGCTTGATGAAATAGTACTGATACTTCCTGACGGCCGGATGTATGCGGACGATGAAGCCTGCCTGGAACAACTGAAAGCTGTTTCCTATACGGAAGAGGCGGCGGCCGGGGCGCATGTTTCCGGCAGAATTGAAGACCGGGAGAAGCCGGGGAAGTTTTATCTGTATTATTTTGTACCGGTTGTAAAAGATGGAGAAACAAAGGGGCTTCTGTGCGGTATTATTGATTTGGATACGCTGAAACAAAGGTATACGGGACAGCTGGCTGAGGAAACCTCGTTCCAGCTGCTGGAGGGCGGAAGCGGCGCTTTTTTAATCGATTCCATACATTCTGAGCTGGGAAATAAGGTGAACTTCAGAAACCGTACCGCCAAAAAAGGTTATGGCATGGAACAGGTTATGGAGGATATAGAGGGGGGAAATTCGGGTAAAACGGCGTTCTTTTCCAGGTCAAAGCAGGAATATATTTATTGTGTGTATGAACCTGTCGGAATCAATGACTGGATGATTATGCTGGGACAGCCGGAGAATATTGTTTTGGGCGATGCGGAAAATATCCGTTTTATATTAAGACATTTTATTATATTTGAAACAACTGTATTTTTACTTTATCTTCTGTTTGTGTTTTGGGAAATAAGAAAGACTTTTCGTGAAAGGGAAAAGGAACTGGGCCGTGTTCAATACATATTAAAAATAGAAGAGATACTTTTTAATGCTGCCAGGAGCACGGAACGGATTGGGGAAGCTTTAAGCATAATTGCAAAAAAGCATTCAGCCCAATATGCATTTTTCATTATTTATAATGAAAATGGGACTGAAAAAATGTACACCTGGGGAGGAACGGCGCAGGATGTGAAGGATCCGTACAGCAAAGAGGATTTCTCGGTGCTTTGTTCCAGGCTTCTTTGCCAGGGCAGAATTATCTATTATGATAAGAAGGAAATGGACGCAGAAGGCGTGGCAGAATATCAGAAGCTCAGGCAGCTTGGGATTTTAAGCCTGATGAGCATTCCGGTGGACGATCCGGATCATGCCCATATCGGGACGCTTGGCGTTGCCAATATGGGGCAGCGTTTTTCTTCCACTGAATTACTGGATTGCGTTATGCTCAGCTTCTCCATGGCTGTAAAAAATATTATCTCATTCCGGGAAGCGGAGGAAATGGGAATCCGGGATAAGCTGACGGGGCTGAAAAATCGGAACAGCTACCAGAGTGCGCTGGAAAGCTATGAAAATAATACCGACAGCAATTTCTTCTGCATTTATGTGGATGCCGATGGCCTGCACGACATAAATAACCAGTACGGCCATGAAGCGGGAGATAATCTGCTGAAAACAGTGGCAAAGGTAATAAAGGAAGAATTCGGGGATGAGGATACCTACCGCATCGGCGGAGATGAGTTCGTAGCGTTCTGTTATGCCCCTGCTTCCGGGCAGGTAAAGCAGAAAATACGGAATGCAAAGAAGCGTATAGAAGAAAAAGGGTATCATATTTCCGTCGGCATGGAAAGCATGAAAAACAAGCCGTTCATTTATGAAATGGTAAAACAGGCCGAAAGGAATATGTTTGAAGCAAAACGCTGCTATCACGAGGATACGGGAGATATACAGAATATACGCGGTATGAACAGAAAACTGGAAAAGACGCTCATGGAAAAAAGGGATCTGGACGTTTTCCGGTCGGTTCTTTCCTCCAAATATCTGGGTGTTTATATTGTGGATTTAAAAATCGATACCTTCCGTTATATTTATATCCCTTCATACTTTGACGCCGCGGCGGAACAATCCGGAGGAAAGTTCAGCGAAGCTGTAAAAATCTATGTGGAGACTTTCGTGCTGGAGGAATACCGTCAGCCATTTCTGAAGCTGCTGGATTATGACAACGTTGAAAAACGGCTGAATGGCGGCGAAGAACCGGAGCTGCTTTACAGACGGCCGGACGGAGTGGAAATTATGCTGAAAATATATCTGTCGCCGGAATATGGGGAGGACTGCTGGGAAAGTATATGGACTTTTGAAAAGGTTTAAAAGTGATTTATAGACGCCTCCCCTGCTTACGGTATTGCATTGGCGTGATTCCATATTTTTTCTTAAATACATTTTGAAAATAGGCCTGGCTGGAGAAACAGAGATAACTGCTGATTTCAGCCAGGCTTTTATTGCTGTGGGTCAGCAGGCTTTTTGCCTCCTCAAGCCTGCAGCGTGTGATGAAAGCGCCCACATTAATGCCAAGCTCCGTTTTAAACCGTTTGGTGATATAGGAAATACTGCGGCTGATCTGTGCGGCTACATCCTCCAGGCTGATGGGCTCATTGGTGTGGCTGCGGATGTAATTCATGCAGACATAGACTTCTGAGGAGATACCCTCCGGGATACGGGATTCTCCGGCCCGGCGGCAGAAATCCATCAGCATGGAATACTGCAGTGCATGTATTGCCTCAATTCGGGAAAGCTGTTCGCATTCCTGTATGTAAAGATCGATAAGCTGATAGGCTTTTTCAATATCCATTCCGCCGGGGATTGCACCCAGCATGCCCGCTTTGACGGCTGCGCTGATAAAAAGGTTTTTTGCATGGCGCAGCGGGGTGCTTGCCATTTTCCCTTCTTTCGGCGTTGTCCTGTCTGCGGAAAGGAACTCCTTCAGCCTTTCTTCGCTGCCATCCCGTATATACTGATATAATTCCATTTCAAAATAGTAGCTGTTATGCAGATTTTCATTTTCCTGGTTGTCCAGAAGCTGCTGTAAATGCTGCTCTTCCCTGCCTGCCAGAAGGGTCGTATCCTGTTTATAAAGATCATCTGCGTTGGTAACCTTATGGTTTAAGCACAGGTGGATCAGGTTCAGGTGCCTTGCTAACTGCCTGTGGCTGATGAGGGGGATTGTATAGAGATACTCCGCCATTATCTCCCGGCACTCCAGGGAAAGCGCCTGTTCACGCATATATTCCCGCAGCACCTCTTCTGTCAGCGGGAGGTTAAAGGCGGGGCCGAGAATTACCTCATAGTCCGTATTTTCCACGGTAACCCGCCCGTATTCGATATCGGGAGAAAGGTAACAGAATTCCGGGTTCTGCTCAGAAGGCCACATCTGCCAGAAGGTCTGCGGCTCGATGGACAGGTGCTCGGCAATGGAGGAGTAAGCGACATAGCCGCTTTTTAAAAGACTGACCGGTATTTTTGTCACATCAAAATAATTTCTGCAAAAAGCGATATAGTCCATATGCTGTTCCTCCTCTGCTATTTTAATTATCCGGATGCATGGACAGGAATTTCATGCCCTGATATTTTCAGTATAAGCGGTGTAAATTGGAAGTTCAATACCAAATATTATAATTACAAACTTTATTTTGTAATAACTCTTCCAATCCCTGTGATATGATCCCCTAAGAACAGCAAAGTCTGTCCGGCGGTGTCATTGCTGCCGGTTTCAGGAAGCTTTACAGGAAAGGGAGCGGAAGGTATGAAGCAAAGAATCAGGATTCATAAGGCAGAGCCGAACACAGGGGCGCTCAATTTTTCCCATCTGCTGGATGCCCCGGCAGGGAAACATGGTTTCGTCCGGGTAAAAGACAGCCATTTCTATTTTGAGGATGGGACGAGGGCAAGATTTTTGGGATTTAATGTGGCGGCGCGGTCAAATACGCCGGATCATGAAACTGCGGATAAACTGGCTGAGCGCTTTGCAAGCATGGGGGTTAACGTAATCCGTCTGCATGCGGCGGATGCGCCTGTGGGAGAGGCGGCGCGCACCTGGACAAGCTGTAAGGAAGCGCCTTTGATAGATTATGCCAAAGGAAACACCAGGAATTTTTGCGAAGAAGGCCTGGATCGCTTTGATTATTTTTTTGCAAAATTAAAAGAAAAAGGGATTTATCTTCACATTGATTTGCTGGTTGCAAGAGATTTCCAGGAGGGCGATGGTTTAGACTATCCCGGGGGCATGCCGCTGTGTACAAAATGCTTTCCGGTTTTCAATGACCGCCTGATTGAACTGCAGAAAGAATATGCACAAAAGCTGCTTACCCATGTGAATCCTTATACGGGTCTGGCCATGAAGGACGATCCTGCGGTGATCACCGTACAGATGACAAATGAAGAATCTGCCATTAAGGGAACTGCGGAATGCAAAGAGATAGAAACTCTGAAGCCCTACCGGGATGAGGTTCAGAGGAAATTCAATCATTTTCTTCTTATGAAATATGATACCCGGGAAAAACTCAAAAAGGCATGGACACTGAATGGTTGCTGCGCGCTGGCTGAGGATGAGGATCCGGGGCTTGGAACGGTGCGTATTGCAGAGGGGAGCTTTGTACAGCCCGTAAACGACCCTATGGGACAGTGGGATGCCCCCTGCGGTCCGGCCCGCTATGCGGATTATATGGAATTCGGCATCCAGGCTAACCGGCGGTTTTATCGGGATATGAAAAATTATCTGCGCTCCCTGGGGGTTAAGGTACCGATAGTCGCCAGCAATCTGCTTGGCGGTGCGGCGGATGTATATGGGCATACGGATGGTGATTTTATGGAAAATAACAGCTATTTCAACCATCCCCTTCTGCCTTTTCAGGATACCACATTCATAGTGGCAGGCCCGACGGAGTATGTTTCCGTCAATCCGCTGACCATGCAGACTGGCATAGGCTCTCTTGTAACAACAATTCCGAGCCTGGCAGCCACTGCAGTTGTGGAAGGGAAGCCATTCATGATCAGTGAATGGAATGAATATGGGGAGCATCCCTTTCATTCCACGGCATTCATACATACGGCGGCTTATGCCTGCCTGAACGACTGGGACGGCCTGATCCTGTACAACCATCATACCTCGGAATGCTGGGATGATCAGCCGGCTGATGAGATTTGGAATGTATTTGACTGCTATAATGATCCGGCTGTTATCTGTCAGTGGGGCTTCATGGCGTCCGTCTTTTTAAAAGGCCTGATAGCCCCGTCGAAAAACAGGGTGGAGGTAGTACATACGCAGGATGATTTGCTGACACTGCCAAACTGGCATGCCATGCCCAATACCTTTCTGCCCTATGTTACCGGGATGCGGAATGTTTTTCTGGACGGGGGAAACAGCTATCGGGGAAATGCGGATGTGGCTGTAAACGCAGGATTCCTGAATGGCGCGGATTTGTCAGAGGCGAAGCATGCGGTCTGTTATGCATGGTCGCCATATCGGGATGCCTTCCGCCGCTGCAGGGAAGAAAACCGTCTGGTACAGGCCTCGGAAAATACGGAAGAAATACAGCCTGGCATACATTTGGGAGAAAAGGCGCTGGTATTTGATGAAATTTCCAAAATTGCAGGAAACGGCGATTACCGGAAATTCGCAGAGCTGTTGGACAGGGCTTTGAAAAAATGGGGAGTGGTTCCTGAAGACGCCGGATTGGCAGACGGGACCCTGGTTTCGGATACAAAAGAGCTGGTTTTTGATCCGGATCATGCGCAGTTTAGTATCCGTACGCCTTACTGCAGCTATTTCAGCGGCGCGCCATCCGAAACAATTGCTCTTTCCGATGAAATCTACGTGCAGGTAAAAAATGAACGGATTTCCCTGGCGCTGCTGCCAGAAGATAAGGAGCTGTTGTCGGAAGCGAAGGAGTTTATACTGACCGCCCTGGGGACAACGGGCATGGATGAAACTGTCTATAACCCCGGACCGTCAATGATGGGTATTTCCTTTACGGCTGTGACTTTTCAGGGGAAATTGTTCGTGGAAACGCTGGAAGGAACCCTTTTGGTGAAAGCGGAAGCGGCGAGGCTTGAGGTTTTAAATCCGGTAGGGGAACCGATTGGTTCCTATGAAGGTGAAAAGACGCGGGAGGGCGTTCGCTTCAAGCTGACGGGAGAGTTTGCAGGAGCAAATTATATTTTACATATAGATAAGAAAACAGCGGATTGAAACAAAGGAGAGGGAAGAGATGAGCAGAACAAAAAAAGACCTCGGTTTTGATAAGGCCGGGGTGAAGCGGGTAATGAGAAAACGGGATTATATGGCTGATATGGGCGGACAGTTTGCCCTGGGGCTGATGGGAAACCTGGTAGGACAGCTGACCTATTTTTACACGGATAAGGTTGGGCTGGCTGTGGGCGGCGTAGGGCTGATGATGCTGATTTCCAAGGTTGTGGACGCACTGACGGACATCTGGGTCGGGAACATAATTGACCATTCAAAAGGCGGGAACAGAAAATATTATAAATGGATGATCCGTATGGCAGTGCCGCTTTCCATAGTTATCATATTGATGTTTACGGTACCGATCCAGGCGGGACAGATACCGGCCCTTATCTATGTGATGGTTACCAATATCCTCCTGACGGCTGTCTGCGGGACACTTATCGGAACCCCCTTTTCCGCTGTGATGGTAGTACGGACCAACAGCCAGAGTGAGCGGGAAAATATGGGGGTATTCCGTGCGGTAGGAAGCTATGGCGCAGGCATGATGATTGCCATTGCGACAATTCCCGTGACCAATATATTGGGAGGGACGCAGAATGCATGGATCAAGTATGGCGTTGTAATTGCCCTGTTGGTTTTATTGCTTCTTCTGATTTGCTATAACAATGGACGTAAGGCGGAATTTGTTGAGGATTCCGCAAAGGCTGCACAAGAGGAGGAGGAAGCAGTTCCGCTGAAAGAAGCAGTCCGGCTCCTCTTTAAAAACAAGTACTGGGTGATTGTACTCAGCTTCAATATCATTACACAGATAACGAATACGATTTCCGGCACATCCGGTGCATATTACTGCAAGTGGATTTTCGGAAACGATAACCTGGTTGCCCTGATGGGAGCGTTCGGTATGCTGGCAACTGTGGCGGGATTTCTTTTGTCTAAACCGATTATTTCCAAAATGGGTGTAAAAAAGACCGTCAATATCGGCCTTCTGGGAGCGGCATTTACCGCTGCGATCCGCTGTGCAGTCCCGGCAAATATGGGAGTATATTTTATTGTGGGGCTAATCGGCAGCTTTGTACAGATTCCGCTGATGTGTCTTTACGGTGTGCTTCTGGCAATGGCAGTAGACTATAATGAATATAAGTATGATAAAAAGCTTGTGGCGGTTTCCTCAGGAGCCATCGGCATTGGAAATAAGATTGGCGGCGGAATTGCCTCCGTTATCCTGTCCGCCTTTTTGGCAATCGGCGCCTATGATGCCACGCTGCAGGTTGCCACCGCTTCCATGCGGTACGCAATATACGGCTTTTCCAATTATCTGCCGCTTGTAACGAATCTGGTGATGTATTTTGTTTTCCGTGGGTTTGACCTGGAGAAGAAGCTGCCGCAGATACAGGCGGAACTTGCTGAACGGCGGGCGAAAAAAGCGGATGGTAAAGAGATATAGTGCAGCGTATAAAATTATAAGCATGAAAAAAGCGGCAGCTGATGCCGCTTTTTTCATGCATAATAATAGAAAGGTAGTTCAGTCTTTCCGTTCATCCGTAGGAGATACCCCCATAACTCTCCGATAGGCCTGGGAAAAGTAGGAAAAATTATCATATCCTAGTTTTGAGGCAATCACACTGACGGGAAGAGCGGTGGTTTGCAACAGGTTCCGGGCCGATTCCATTTTGATTTTCAAAATATATTCTTTGAGCGTAATACCGCATTCATTTTTAAACTGACGGGACAGATAATCGGCATTCATAAACAATGCAGCGGCCACATCTGCTGCGGACAAGGGCTGGTCTATATGATTTTCCAGATAGATTTTGGCCCGTTCCACCGCATTTTTTTCATTTCCGCAGGAGCCTTCCTCTGACTGGAAGTAATGGGTCGTCTCCTTAACGACTTCACGCATTTCCGGCAGGGAACGGGCCTTCTCGCCCCGTTCCAGCAGGGGCAGGATTTTTTGTAGCTCCCTTCCCGGAGTATTTAACGCGTTGAGTATAATCTGCTGGAATTGAACCCAGAAGATATGGAGAAATCTGTGGTTTACCTGCTTTTTTTTGATGGCGTCATCAAAAAAATGATATACTTCCTCACATACAGTCTGCCCGTCCCCTTCTGCAAGAAGGTTTTCCCATCTGCGTATCTGTAAGTTATCCGCATACCTGGCAAAATGAGGCTGTGAATCGGCCGTACCGGTACTGAATATTCCGCTTGTCTGCAGGACATTGTCCCTTTTGGCCTGAAGCAGCCCCTCTGACAGTGTATTGAGCTGATTCAACGGGACCGCCGGGCTGCAGTAAAATGCGATGTCACAGTGCATATGTCCGGAAATTATGGGGTAGGCTCTGCTTAAAGGCTCCAGTATGGTATCTGGATCGGTGAAACGTCCGTTCGGTGCGTAGATAAGCCACCCCATAGAGGTGGAGTCAATCGTAAAAGACAATATTCCGTAATGTTTTTCTTCGTATACCTCAGTGACAATATTGTTGAGGGCGAAGTTCCATTCCTGGGCGGGCCAGGGCAGGGTATGCCACCGCAGTATATGTCCCCAAATGGAAAAACAGTCAGTTGCGGGGGTAACCTCCTTTCCCAACCGCCGGAGCACATCGCGTAAAGCAGAAATGGAAAGTGTTTTGCCGGCGGCCCAGTCGCTGAACAGGTTCTGAAGCAGGCCGGGGGTGTGCAGCTTGGCAAGCGTTCCATATTGCTCCAGTTCTTTTTCCGCATGTTCTTTTTTTACCCGTTGAATCGCCTTTGCTACGGTGGATTGAATATCCTCATAACGTGCGGGCTGCAGAATGTAATCGAAACAGTTGAGCTTGATGGCTTCTTTGGCATACATAAAATCAGCGTGGGAAGTAAGAAATATACAGACAAAGTCCATTCCCTGCCTTCGTGCCCATCGCAGAAGGGAAAGCCCATTTTCACCGGGCATTTCTATATCGCATAAAAGAACGTCGATGCGTTCCTTTTCCAGTATTTCCCTGGCCTGGATGGCATTGCCTGCAGTTCTGACGGATGTAATTCCCAAAGCATCCCAGTCCAATCCGGACATAAGACCGCTTAAAATACTTATTTGATCGTCTACCAGGAGAACAGTCATTGTAAATCACCTCCGGAAATGTTTGCATGTATGGGAAGAAATAGTTCAGCACAGGCGCCGCCGGCCAGATTCCTGAAATACAGAGTGGCTTTTTTACCATACAGAAGACGCAGCCGCTGCTTCAGATTGGCTATGCCCACATGATAATCATTGTATACCTCATTGGCCGGGCCATTAAGTGTTTTCAGGATTTCTGCAGGGAAGCCGGCACTGTTGTCAGAAACTGTAATGTTTAAGTAACCGCCGTCCTCGCTGGCAAGCTTCCGGCACTTGATACGGATTTCCAAAGGGGTATCTATCAGCGAGGAATGCTTAATGGAATTTTCCACAAAGGTTAAAATACTCAGGGGAGGAATGGATGCCTGTGAAATGTCAGCATCTATTTCAAAATCCAGCTGCGGCGGCAGTTCCGTTCCAATCTGTTGGATACGGATATAGCTGTTTACGGACCGTATTTCTTCCTCCAGAGAAACTGGCTTGAAGCTGTTTTTAAAGGTACTGCGCAGATACGTGGAAAGATCGAGAATCAATTCCTGGATGTCAGCGTATTTTTTTTCTCCGGCCATGGAGTAAATCATATTCAGGCAGTTCAGGAAAAAGTGGGGACGGATCTGCATGTGTAAATATTGCAGCTGTGCCTGCTGGGTTTCCAGCTTCTGTTCATAAAAATCGATCTTTTGCTGACGGATAATATCCAGCATGGTATTAACGGTTCTGGAAATATCATTTACTTCCTGGATTCTGGATTCCTGCGGCACCCGGATTTGTGTATCTCCGTTTTGGATGGCCTGCGTGGTTTGGGTAAGGGTGTTTAAGGGCTCCAGTATAAACTGCCGCAGGCTGAGCCAGCAGAGAGGAATGGAAATCAGCAGTCCCAGGGTAATCGCCAACAGTACGCGCTGGGTGAAGTTGAGCATTTTTAACAAAGAAACGGAAGGCGTGGCATAGACAATATATCCGTTTTCCAGGGAAAGGGGAAGGAAGGTTAAATCATATTTCCTGCCGTTATCAGCCTGAAAAGTAACACCGGTATCTTTTCCGGGGAGGGGAATGGCGTCTGCATGAAAAGCAATATTGCAAGCATAGGGAGTTCCGTCCTGCATGATGTAAAAAATCAGATTATTTTCACCCAGCACAGAATAGCTCTGCCGGGCCGGATCTATCATAGCGGCAAAAACAGTTTGGTTGCGTACATAGGTATTTAACAGCACAGTGCGGTCAGAGAAGGAAAGAGGAATCCATCCGGCTGCCGAGGGCCCGGCTTCGGCAGCAGCCTTGACCGCTGCGCGCAGAACGGCAAGATCTGACTGGGGATAGGAGCCGGTATATGAGATCCGATAATAATCAAAGGCTTTGGAATAGGTACAGAAGCTGCCTAAAAGTTCATTGGCTTTTAGCTGTACCTTACATGGAACCCCGACTGCCTGGGATGCCACATATGCATCTGTTTTTGTCCTGGCATAAATAATGGAAGCAAAATCCATGCTGTTTACAACGGTATCAGTTAAAAAGTCCTCGGTTACACGGAGCGTATTTTCAAATTGCGCCTGGTATGCAGAAAGAGTACTGTAACGGGAATTGCGGACAGCGGTCTTCTGCTGCCAGACGGTATACACATCAAAAAGTACCACAACGATGAACAGCGGGAGTACGATAACTGACATAGTCAATATTGCCGTGTTGCGGAAGGATGTTGTATTATGACTCTTGGAAAAAACATTCATACTGTAAGCACTCCCTGTATTTTTATTGTGTTTCAAATATTTCAATCAGCTTCTTTTTCAGGGATTATAGCATATTATAAGAAGGTTTTGGGGAAAAGTCGGAAAAGCAACATCCGGAAGTAGGATTTTTAACATCAGCTTCCTTTGCGGTACAGCCATACATCGGATTTTCAACAATTCTCTTCGGATAAATTACAGAGAAGCAGCCGTATAAAAGATAAAATTGATTTAACAGTTATCCGAGATGGTAATGATGAAAGGAGCAATTTTATGAAAAACTTTTTAAACAGGTTGGGAATGACAGTTCTCACCTCTGCAATGCTGACACTTCCTATCACCGGCTGCGGAGGCAGCAGTGATACAGGGGCGGCAGGCAGTACTTCGGCAGCGGAAAACGCATCTTCTGCAGCAGCCGGGAGCGAAACAGATAATGACGAAATAGTAAAACTCCGTGTCTGGGGCTTTGGCTACACGGCGACCTCTGATGATTGTGCAGCAGTGGCGGAAGCAATTAATGAGATTACACGGGACGAAATCGGTGTAGAAATCGAGCTTGTGCGAAGCGGTGACGGTGAAAAACTGAATCTTGCGCTTACCTCCGGGGAGCAGCTGGATCTGGTGAATTATCACACCTATTCAGGCGGCCTGGTTACGCTTGTCAATAACGGAATGGCAACACCCCTTGAGGAGTTGGTGGAGCAGTACGGACAGGATGCTGTGTCAGCTGTTGGTGAAGAGAATCTGGCTATGGGAAAAGTAAATGGTACTTTGTATTCCATTCCTAATGTAACCTGCTTTGCAAATAGTTACGGTATGGCGGTGCGTCAGGACATCCTTGAAGAGCTTGATGTTGATCCCAAGACTGTTAAGACCTGGGAGGAAATGCATGATTTGCTGGTCCGGGTAAAAGAAGCCCATCCTGATATGTACCCTGTGGTAAACAGCTGGGCAGGCGGCGGCATGCAGAAAACCTTTGCTTTTGATAACCTTGGCACCGGTTTCTGGGATGCGCTCGGTATTCTGGAAAACGTGCATGATGGCAGTACGAAGGTTGTAAATATGTACGAAACGGATTCTTATCGTGAATTCTGTGAAATGATGTATCAGTGGAAACAGGACGGGCTTCTCATGCCGGATGTTACCACCAGCAATGAGAATAATCTGTGCAGCTCCGTAGGCTTTGCCGCGTTTGAGAATAACGGGCCTTTAAAATCGCAGCAGCTTTCCAAGGATTGGGGTAAAGAAGGGGTTGTTATTGAGCTTGTAAGCCCGTTTATAACATCAGATGCCGGCGGATCTTCTTTCTTCATTCCTTCTGTATCAAAGCATCCGGAAAAGGCGATGCAGCTTTGGAATCTGATGTACAAAAATAAGGAAATTGCAAATTTGCTTACCAATGGTATTGAGGGAGTACATTACGAGTATACGGACGAGAGCCGCAGTTCTGTCCGTTCCCTGGAAGGCAGTACCTGGGATTCCATGGACTGGCCCTGGCCAAACAGTTCTCTTGCCGCAGTTTATGAAGGGACTGATCCGGATATCTGGGCACAGAACATTGAATTCAGCAATAGTGCAAGTGTAAGCCCTGCGCTTGGATTCCGTTTTGATAATTCCAGTGTTTTAAATGAAATTACCGCCTGCAATAATGTAATTGCCAAGTATGATGTGGGGCTGCGCTGGGGGGAACTGGATCCTGAGGAAGCGCTGCCGAAGTTCAATGAAGAATTGAAAGCGGCCGGCCTTGACACTATTATTGCTGAGAAACAGGCACAGCTTGACGCATTTCTGGCACAGTAAATATGATTTGAAGCTGACTGAACGGCGGGCGGAAATATCCGTGCCGCCGTTTTCTATCAAAAACAGGAGGAATAGATACCATGCAGAAAGCTTTACGCTCACTGAAACGCTATTGGCCGTTATACCTGATGCTTCTTCCGGGTACGGTTTATCTGCTCATTAATAACTATATTCCCATGACCGGAATTGCAGTTGCCTTTAAACAGTATAATGTCCGGGACGGCCTTTACCATAGCCCGAATATCGGGTTGAAAAACTTTGAATTCCTTTTTAAGACAAGCGATGCATGGCTCATTACACGCAATACGGTTTTGTATAATCTGGTATTTATTATTTTGGGGGCGGTGCTGGCAATTTCGGTGGCTATTATTTTAAATGAAATCCGCAGTAAACGCGCAAAACAGACGTATCAGACCATTATTTTGATTCCGTACCTGATTTCAATGGTGGTGGTCAGCTGCCTTGTCTTTGCATTCCTTAGCAACGGCAGTGGATTTTTGAATCATACGCTTCTTCCGGCGCTTGGCCTGGAACCCGTCAGCTGGTACAGCGAGCCAAAATACTGGCCGTTTATCCTTGTGCTGGTAAATACCTGGAAGATGGTCGGCTATAACTGTATCCTTTATTATGCCACCATCTGCGGCATAGATCATAGTCTTTACGAGGCAGCAGTTATGGACGGCGCCAATCGCTGGCATCAGATTACATATATTACCCTGCCTTGTTTGAAATCCACAATTATTATATTGACCTTGATGAATCTGGGCAATATTTTCCGTTCGGACTTTGGTTTGTTTTATCAGATCCCGATGAATTCCGGCGCATTGCTTGAAGTAACAAATACGATCGATACGTATGTGTACAGAGGGCTTATGCAGACCAACAATATTGGAATGTCTTCAGCGGCAGGCGTATATCAGTCTATTGTAGGTTTTGTTTTGGTGTTCACTGCAAATATGATAGTTCGCAAAATAGACAGCGACAGTTCTCTGTTTTAGGGAGGAGTTAAAAATGGTAGAAAAGAAAAAAGGTTTTCAAATATTTGCGCATTTCGTTATGATATTCATTGCGGTCTGCAGCGTGGCCCCTTTTATACTGCTTGTTATGTCCTCCATTACGGAGGAGAAGTCACTGATTGCCAACGGATATTCCTTTTTCCCGAAAGAATTCAGCCTCTATGCATATCAATATTTGCTGACGGGTTCGGGAGCCCTGCTGCGTTCCTATGTTATTTCTTTTATTGTAACGGCAGTAGGTACGCTGAGCAATCTGATTATTACAATTCTTTATGCCTATCCGCTTTCCAGGAAAGAACTGCCGGGGCGTAATTTTTTTGCCTTCTTCCTGTTCTTTACCATGCTGTTTTCCGGCGGTCTGGTACCTTCCTATATCATGTGGACGCGTACCTTTCATATTCAGAATACAATTCTGGCGCTTCTTGTTCCGAATCTGCTCATAGGCGCCTTTAATGTTATTATGATGCGTACATATTTTACCGCGAATATACCGGATGCTGTGATAGAAGCGGCGCGCATCGACGGCGCTGACGAATTCCGTATTCTGTTCCGGGTCGTGCTTCCCATGGCGCTTCCTATTTTAGCAACAATCGGCATGCTTGTCGGACTGAGTTATTGGAATGACTGGATGAATGGTCTGTATTACATAAATGATGATAAGCTTTACAGTGTACAGGTATTACTGACAAATATCCAGCGCCAGATGGAATCTCTGAAGCAAAGCATGGGAACCGGGGGAAATGTATCGGTCGGGGAGCTTCCCTCCACATCAATCCGTATGGCAATTAATGTTATGGGAATTCTGCCTGTAATGCTTATTTATCCGTTTATTCAGAAGTATCTGGTCAGAGGTATTGCCATTGGAGCTGTCAAAGGATAGGTGCGGCTGAAACTAAAAAAGTAATTTTATAATTCTGTATATTATTTTACAATGAAAAAAGGTGGAAATATGTTATCCTTCATATAGAACAGGACAAGGAGGCAGGGAATGAGTTTTTCAAAGGATTTTCTATGGGGGGCAGCCAGCGCAGCCTATCAGGTGGAAGGCGCCTATAATGAGGATGGGAAGGGGATGGGTATCTGGGATGCTTTATCTGCTGGGCATGTGAAGCACGGGGACAACGGCAATGTTGCCTGTGACCATTACCACCGTTATAAAGAAGATGTGGCGCTGATGAAGCAGCTGGGGCTGAAGGCGTACCGGTTTTCAGTAAGCTGGCCGCGCATTATGCCGGAAGAAGGCTGTATCAATGAAAAAGGGCTGGAGTTTTATGGGAATCTTGTGGATGAACTGCTGGCAGCAGGAATCATGCCCATGTGTACCTTGTTCCACTGGAATCTGCCCATGTGGATTCATGAGCAGGGAGGCTGGCTTTGTGATAAGGTCAGCGATTATTTTGCAGAGTATGTAAAAATTGTGGTGGAAGCCCTGTCGGACAGAATATCCGTCTGGATGACATTAAACGAGGTATCTACTTTCCTGGGAGCAGGCTATATGGATGGTGTCCATGCGCCCTTTGAACAGTGCAAAGCCGGAACACCGGAAGCAAAAGAGCGGATCTGCGCTCTGACAAAAAATATTCTGCTGGCCCACGGCAAAGCTGTGCGTGTCATCAGAGAACAAGCCATTCTGCCTCCCGAGATTGGGATTGCCATGGATGGCACCTTATACATGCCCTGGGCGGAAACGGAGGAAGAAATCGAGAAAGCCAGAACAGCCACCTTCCCGGAAGGTGTGAGCTGTAAGGCGGTTAACTGGTGGCTGGAACCCGCAGTAAAGGGGAAACTGCATCCTGAGATGGAAAGAATTATCAGTACGGAAGATTTGGGACAGATTCATCAGCCCCTGGATTTTATGGGCTATAACTGCTATAAAGCCAACAATTACGACGATGACTTCGGTCCGAATCCGGCATTATATCCGGGAATTCCCCGTACGGCAATGGATTGGGCAATTACGCCGGATGCCCTGTATTGGGCAGTCCGTTTTTACCATGAAAGATACGGCCTGCCGATTATGATTACGGAGAACGGCATGGCAAATGTAGATTTTGTCATGAGTGACGGCAAAATACATGATCAGCAGAGGATTGAATATCTCAAAGGCTATTTAAAAGGCTTAAAACGTGCTGTTGATGAAGGGTATCCGGTCATCGGTTATCTGTACTGGTCAATTCTGGATAACTTTGAATGGGCGGAGGGCTATGACAAACGGTTTGGGTTGATATATGTAGATTACCGTACGCAGGGGCGTACACTCAAGGACTCTGCGCTATGGTATGCCGGTGTGATACAGGAAAACGGTGAAAAGCTGTAAAAGGAGGGACAGGATATGAGTGGTATACCGGAAATCAGGACAGACAGAGGAATTCCCACACTTTATGTAAAAGACGTTCCCTTTTTTGCATTAAGCGGGGAAGTACATAATTCCAGTGCAGAGAGCCTTTCGTATATGGAGAAGAAGGTGTGGCCCAGGATTGCAGGAATGAATTTAAATACATTAGTTGTACCGCTTTATTGGAACCGGATAGAGGCACAGGAGGGCATTTTTGATTTTACACTTTTAGATGGGCTGATTTGTCAGGCAAGAGAGCAGAAGAAGCATTTGGTTTTTTTATGGTTTGGGTTATGGAAAAATGCGGAATCCACCTATGTGCCTGACTGGATAAAGCAGAATTGTGAGACTTACTTTCGCGTGGAAACAGAATATGGAGAAAAGCTGAATACCATTTCGCCTTTATGCGAAGCTGCGGTATGCAAGGATGCCAATGCTTTTGCCCATGTTATGAAGCACATCCGTGCTATTGATGAAGAATTCTCTACTGTGATTATGATGCAGGTGGAAAATGAGACAGGTCTTTTGGGAACTCCTTGTGATTATTGCGCAAAAGCAAGGGAGGAATTTGTGCGGCCAGTGCCGGAAATACTTCTGGAGCTTCCTGCAGCACAAAAAAGGCCGGGTACATGGAAGGAGGTTTTCGGGGAGGATGCGGAGGAAGTTTTCATGGCCTGCCATATGGCCGGAGCCGTAGAGAAAATCACGGCGGCAGGCCGAAGCGAATATCCTCTGCCCTGCTTTACGAATGCCTGGCTGTATCAATTTCCCTGGTATGCAGGTTCCTATCCCTCAGGAGGCCCGGTCAGAAAAATGCATCAGGTCTGGAAGCTGGCAGCCCCTTCTTTATTTACGCTGGCGCCGGACATTTATGTACCCTATGCTGCTAAAGTGATGGATGAGTATGGATATGAAGGAAATCCGCTGCTGGTTCCGGAGATACGCAAGGATGCGGTAACGGCATCCTATGCCCTGTATGCTCTGGTAAAGCATAACGCCCTGTGTTATTCACCCTTTGGTATTGAAGATTTGGGGGAAGATACGGAAAATGTCAGCACTCCTACGGAGGAAATGATCAAGGCTTTAAAAATGGATCCATTATCCTTTGATTTAACAGGCAGCAGACAGGCATTATCAGCAGTTTATGGATTGTTTGAACAAATGAAACCACTGTATTTACAGATGCGCGGCACGGATCATATGCAATGCTGGCTGCAGAGGGATGAAAATGACCAGGGAGCCTTTTTCCGGTTTAAAGAGTATGATTTGGAAGTGGACTATTTTCCTAAAACTGCAGGATGTCCAGCGGCTGCAGGAGTTGTGTACGAACTTGGGAAAAACAGATTCCTGCTCATTGGCATGATGAGCAAATTTATATTCCATCCAAAAGCGGGCAGGAAAAAGAAAGTAAGCTTCCTGAAAATGGAAAAAGGCCAGCTGAGGAATGGCATATTTATGCCGGAGCTGGAAATGAACGGAGATGAATATATGGCGATGCTGATGATGGAACAGCCGGTATGTTATCAGGTGGAACTTTTCCAGTACTGAGTAAGCAAAAGAAAGGGATTTATATGAGCGAAAAATATAAGGATACAGGCTTACGCCCCGAAGAGCGGGCGAAGTTGCTGTTAGAAGAAATGGGCCTGGAAGAGAAGATGGGACAGGTAAACTGTGTTTTTCCGTTTGACAGGGTATGCTTTGATTATGATTATATTTCCGAACAGACAAAATATGGAATCGGTGAGGTCAGCACCCTGGAAATGCGCCGCATGGAAACGCTGGAGGAAGCAGCAGCGTGGCAGCGGAAGGTTCAGGAGATTGTGATGGCTAACAGCGAGCATCATATTCCCGCAATTTTTCATATGGAGGGGCTCTGCGGCGCTTTTATCCAGGATGCAACAAGCTTTCCTTCCGGTATTGGCAGGGCGTCCTCTTTTGACGCCGGGCTGGAAGAAAAAATTGCGGAAATTGTCAGCCGTCAGGAGGCGGCCTGCGGCATTACCCATGTATTGGCGCCGGTTCTGGATATTTCCAGGGATTCCCGCATGGGGAGGCAGGGGGAAACCTATGGTGAGGATCCGGTGCTGGCTTCCGCTATGGGAACGGCTTATACAAGAGGCATCCAAAAGGGAGAAACTGCAGGAAGAAGGACAGAGAGTGTGGCAAAGCATTTTCTGGCTTTTCATAATTCGGAGGGCGGTATCCATGGGGCAAACAGCATGACTCCGGAAAGAACGCTTGAGGAAATTTATGGTAAGCCTTTCCAGGCAGCCATTACGGAATCCAATCTGCGCGGGATTATGCCCTGCTACTGCACATTAAACGGAGAACCGGTATCCGCTTCCCGCACCATTTTGACAAAGCTTCTGCGGGAAGAGATGGGCTTTGACGGGTTGTGCATCAGCGACTATGGCGCAATCGGAAATGTGCATAACTGTCAGCATGTGGGAGAAACAGCAGAGGAGGCGGGGCTTTTGTGCATGGAAGCCGGCATGGATGTTGAAATGCCAAATCCTGCGGGTTATAACGATAAGCTGGCCGCACAGTTTGCCAAAGGGGAGGCGGATACGGCGTTATTAGACAGGGCAGTGCTGCGTGTCCTGACCGCAAAATTCCGTATGGGGCTGTTTGAACATCCCTTTGCTTTGCAGGGGGAGGAACTGCGGAAGGCGTTTTCCCATGAGAAGGACAGGGAGGTATCCCTGCAGTCAGCCAAAGAATCAATGGTTCTCTTAAAAAATGAAGGGGTGCTTCCCATTTCAAGGGATACGAAAAAAATTGCGTTGATCGGCCCTCATGCCGACTGTGCGAGGAAATTTTTCGGCGGCTATACCCAGATGTGTATGATGGAATCCACCTATGCGGTTGCTAATTCCATAGCCGGTGTCAGCGGCAGCGAAAATGTGGACAATAAAAAAATAATTACAGTTCCCGGAACCAACATCCAGTCTGATGAAACGGAAGAATTTGATGAGATTTTAAAACGGCAGAAGCCGGGATGCAGGAGCCTGTTGGAAGAACTGCGTGAAAAAATGCCGGATGCGGAAATCATTTATGCTTACGGCTATCCCATAGCCGGAGCGGATACCTCACGTTTTGCCGGGGCGCTGGAGGCGGTGCGGAAAGCGGATGTGGTCATTTTAACCCTGGGAGGCAAGCACGGTACCTGTTCCATGGCATCCATGGGAGAAGGCGTGGACGGTGCGGATATCAATCTGCCGGAATGCCAGGATGCCTTTATCAGGCTGGCGGCGGAATTGGGAAAACCTATGATAGGGGTTCATTTTAACGGCAGGCCTGTTTCCAGTGATGCGGCTGACCGGTATCTGGATGCGCTCCTGGAAGCCTGGAACCCTTCGGAAGCCGGAGCGGAGGCAGTAGTGAGTGTCCTGCTGGGAGACTATAATCCGGGCGGGAAAATGCCGGTAACAACAGCCTATCACGCGGGGCAGCTGCCTGTTTATTACAACCATTTCCATAATTCGTCCTGGCATCAGACAGGAAGCATCGGGTTTTTAAATTATGTGGATCTGCCCCATACCCCCAGGTACTATTTCGGGCATGGGCTTTCTTATACCACCTTTGCCTATTCCGAGCTTCAGATATCCAGAGATGAGGTTGCGCCTTTTGAGAAGCTTACGATTTCCCTGAAGGTAGAAAATACAGGGGACAGGGCAGGGGATGAGGTGGTGCAGCTTTATCTGCATGATGCTTTTGCCAGCATGGCAAGGCCGGTAAGGGAACTGGCTGGTTTCCTGAGGGTTGGATTGGAGCCCGGCGAGAAAAAAACGGTGGTTTTTACTGTCGAACCCAGCCAGATGGCTTTTCTGGATAAGGATATGCGCTGGAAAATCGAGAAGGGGACCATTGAGGTTGAAATCGGCAGCTCTTCTGACGATATCCGTTTGACCGGTTCCTATGAGGTAACGGAAAACGGATGGATTGCAGGAAAGGATCGGGCGTTTTTTGCGAAGGCAGCTGTGGAATGACAAAAAAAGGATGGAGGAGTCGTGCAGATGTGGCATGAAATACTGGCAAAGAAAATTGTGGAGGAATCCGTAGTCCTGTTAAAAAATGAGGAACAGGTACTGCCTTTTTCCAAAAACCAAAAGGCAGCCTTTTTTGGCCGTTCACAGCTTGTCACTTACTTTTCAGGGAATGGCTCCGGGGCCGTGAAGGGTGCAGAAAGCAATCATATTTTAGCTGCCTGTATGGAAAGAGGCATATGTCCTGCTGAGGAACTGAAATGCTGGTATCAGGCGCAGGCGTCAGAAGAAGAGGAACGCCCGGAAGAAGAATTTGATTTCTCCAGGGTAAAGGATCTGGTCAACAGCGGGCTGATGTATGAAATTTTTGGCAGATACCATGCGCCTGCTCCGGAATATGCCGTGCCGGAGGAGCTGTTGAGAAAATCAGCAGATTTTACGGATACGGCTGTGCTGGTGCTTGGACGGAATGCCGGCGGGGAAGAGTGTGACCGCCATCTGGAAGGGGATTATGAACTGACCGGAACAGAAAAAGCCCTGATTGACGGAGTATGCAAAAGCTTTTCACGGGTAGTGCTGGTGTTAAACTGCAACGGTTTGATCGATCTGGGCTGGACCGAGTCATATCCTGCCATAAAGAGCATTCTGTTTCTGGGGATACCGGGACAGAAGGGGCCTGAGGCACTGGCAGGGATTCTGGCCGGGGAGGTGAACCCTTCCGGCAAGCTGCCTGTTACCGTAGCCCGCCGATATGAAGATTATCCGGCGGCCGGCCATTTTTCCTGGGATAAGGATCATCCGGAGAAGCTGCTTACCTATGAAAGCTATGGGCTTGATGCGGAGCAAAACGGAAGTATTGGCTTTACCAAAAGCCCGGTGACGGTATACCGGGAAGATATCTACGCAGGTTATCGTTACTTCGACAGCTTTGAGAAAAAGCCACTGTTTGCCTTTGGTTTCGGCCTGTCTTATACCACATTTACCATCAGCGGCATACAGGCAGCAAAGAATACGGCAGGGCTGTGCATTTGGGCACAGGTACATAATACGGGAAATTGTGCGGGCAAAGAAACTGTGCAGGCATATCTGTCCGCTGTAACGAAGACAGAAAGGCCATATCAGGAGCTGAAGGGATTTGCCAAAACCGGGCTTATGCAGCCGGGAGAAGAGCAAAGGCTGGAAATCAGTATTCCCTGGAGAGAATTGGCGGTTTATGATGAGGCCTCCGCCTGTTGGATATTGGAAAAGGGAAGCTATCTGATAAGGCTTGGTAATTCTTCTGCGGAAACAAAAGCTGCAGTCCTGCTGGAGGCTGCATGGGATGTGGTGCTGGAACGCTGTCACAACAGATTGGGAATACAGGAATGCAATCGGGGGAAGGTAAGTTTCCTTTCCCGAAGCGGACAACGAAATGTATTTAAAAAAGAAGAAATAAGTAATGCAGTAAGGTTAACGTTGTCGGCAGAGGAGGGAATGCGGCTGGAGACGGAGGCTGCAGAGTATTTGTCGGAAAGGCGGGATAAGCTGACGGTGCCGGAAGAAAAACGGGGTCAGCTGCAGAAATTTACGGAGCAGCAGCTTGCCGCCCTCTGCGTAGGCTATGGTCCCGGCGTACCCTTTTCTGCGTTTGGGGACGGAAGTGATCCGGAGACGATTTTTGATGAAAGCGGGAATCCCCTGACAACCAACAGCCATCCTGTGGGCGTGAATGGATATGTTTCCCCTGCTATGATTGAGGAAGGCATTTATTCAGTCAGCTATAAGGACGGACCGGCAGGCATCGGACAGACCGCATGGCCTTCGGAAATGCTGATTGCCTGTGCTTTTGACCGGGAGCTGTGGCAGCAGTTTGGAGATGCGGTGGGAGAGGAATGTGAAAAGGCCCAGGTGGATATTTGGCTGGCTCCGGCAGTGAATCTTCACCGCAGCCCTCTGGGAGGAAGGAATTTTGAATATTTTTCAGAGGATCCGTTTCTGACCGGTGCCTGTGCCTGCGAAATAGCCAGGGGCGTACAGCAGAAGCATCAGGTGCTTGTCTGCCCCAAGCATTTTGCGGTCAATGAACAGGAAACCTGCCGCCGTGGGAATGCGAAGAAAAATTATGATGCGGTCGATTCGATCCTGACAGAACGGGCTGCCAGGGAAATATATTTAAAGCCCTTTGAAATGCTCGTTAAAAATGCACAGATACATGTCTTAATGACCGCCTTTAATAAAATAAACGGAACCTTTGCCGGAGGCAGCAGGGATTTGTGCACCCATATTCTCAGAGAGGAATGGGGATTTGAAGGCGCCGTGGTGACAGACTGGGGTGATATGGATATCGTAGTGGACGGCGCAGACGCTGTGGCGGCGGGCAATGATATCGTGATGCCCGGCGGTCCGCCCGTGATTGCCCAGATTTTAAAGGGCCTGAAGGAAGGCAGAGTGGGCAAAGAAAAACTGGAGCAGGCGGCAGGTCGTCTTCTGCAGATGGAAAGCTTTCTGTATGATAAATTATCTGCGGACTCACGTATAGAGCTGTCAGGGCTTAATGTCCCGATAGAAAGAAACATCGTTTTCCTTTCGTTATAACAAGCCTTTACTGTGTGTTTGTGCTTTTATGCGGCGTGGTTTTTACGGGAACGGAATTAAAACGGCAAAGCAGGCTGTCCATGATGGAAGAACTGAAATAGTCATTTTCTGCCTGTAAAGCACTGAAATAGTCATTTTTTCTGCCTTGACAGAAAATCCTGTTTATAATATGGTTAAATTAAATAACGGTTTATTTATACTTTATGAAATTAACGCCATAAATATAAACGTGAATGATGTATATACAGGGAGGTTTTTATGGGCAGAAACAGCGGCGGCGGAAGCCGCAGAACAGGCAGCTCTTCCTCGGGCGGCCGTTCCTCCGGGAGCGGCCGGATCAGCGGCGGGAGAACCAGCCATCCTTCTTCCACCCGTTCCAGCGGTTCCTCATCAAGTGGAAGGATATCCTCCGGCCGCAGCAGCCTGGGATCCTCGGGCAGTTCTTACAGAAGCAGTTCTTCTTACGGATCGGGGTATCACAGTTCATCATCAACGTCTCATTCTTCGTCATATTCCAACTCGTCACAGAATAACAGTTGGGATGACGACGACTATTCTCCACAGGGAGGCTACGGTTATTCCTATGGAGGAGGGGGATACCGTTCAGGCAGCTGTCTCGGCTTGTGCCTTGCGCTGGTGGTAGCTTTTATTTTTGTGATAATTGGCGCCGTTTCGTTTTTCTCAGCAATTTTCTCATTGGGCGGACGGCATGACAGTTTTTACGGATACGTCGCCCCGCAGACGGTACAGCAAAGCGGGAAAGAACAGACCAATTCTTCCAGCCAGCCGAAAACGAATTACAGCGGGCAGTCCTCCGGGGCAATTGAGCCTGTTGTAGGGGAATATTTTACGGACAGGCTGGGGTGGATAAAGCAGTCGGCGACCCTGAATGCCGGTATGGAGGCGTTCTTTAAAAAGACAGGCGTAAAACCGTATCTTTATCTGACGGATAACGTCTACGGCAGTACGGAGCCCTCGGATAAACAGATGGATACGTTTGCCAATTCACTTTATGATAAGCTTTTTACTGATGAGAACCATTTTCTGCTGGTATTTCAGGAATATGGGGATTATTATATGACCTGGTATGTTTCGGGAAGTGATGCGGCTGAGGTGGTTGACGAAGAGGCAGCCAATATCGTTTTGAATTACGTGGATGAGTATTATAGTTCTGATATGGGAGAGGAAGAATATTTCAGCAATGTATTTTCTATGGCAGCCGGGGATATCATGGAGGGCGGGCAGTAAAAATGCCGGGGAAACGGTAGACCAGTTGGACAGATATTAGTATTTTAGAAAAACAGCTCCTTTTTGGTAAGAATTCAGATGTGAAAATTCTTACCAAAAAGGAGCATTTTTATGGCAGAAGCTAAGGGGCAGATTTTTCCGATGGACCAGCATCGCTTTTCTTACAATGAATGTAGCCGATACAGTGTTTTGGGCGACCAATGCATATATGCTCTCTGAGAAGATGATATCCAAAATCTGATTGCGCAGTGTTTTAAAAGTAAAACTTTTCTGTTAAGGAAAAGTGTGCCCGAATGGTGTCAAAGCGAACAAACGGGGTTATGAACAGTAGCATGAAGTAATAAAACGGGATGAGTTGTTTGACATTCTCATGCGTAAATAATAGAATGAAAAAGGCGAATTATGTGTTACATTATTTAATAATAAGGGGGAAGATTGAAAATGAAAAAAAGTGTACTATTGTTTTTGGTGGGGTTTACTATCTTAACAGGATGTGGTAAGGCTGTGGATGGAAGCAAACAGAGTCAGAGTGCTGCAGTAGATCCAGAGATACCTCAAATAGAATCAGAAGTAAGCGTAAGTGCTTCGGAAGATAATGCGAGGGTAACAGAACGCTCTCCAGAGGAAATCCAACGTGAGTTAGAAAGTGTTCCGGACATGATAACAGAGCCAACTGTTATTTCTGGACTTAATATTGATGATATAATAGAATTTGGAAGTTATGAACAAGATTATAATAAAGAAAATGGGGCAGAACCAATAGAGTGGTATGTTATAGATATAGATGATAAGAGTGCAAAGTTAATGAGTGTTTATGCCCTTGATTGTGAAAAATATAATGACATCGATGAAAGTGTAACATGGGAAACCTGTACTTTGAGAAAATGGTTGAATGAAGAATTTTATAATGAGGCATTTAGTTCCAATGATAAAAGTATAATAAGATTAACTGATTTGGAGAACGAAAGTAATCCAAAATCTAATATTAGTGGTGGAAATAACACGACAGATAGAGTATTTATATTAAGTTATGGAGAAGCAGTGAAATATTTCAATGCTGATATTAATGCAAGTCAAGAAAATCCTTACGATTATCATATTGCTTGTATTCCGACAAGATTTGCAGAGATCAGAGGATTGGAAACCAAAAATTCAATGCTTATGGATCCAAGTATTGGAGCAACATGTTCATATTGGTTCAGAACAGTAGGAAATTCTCAGAACAAAGCTGTTGATGTATGGGTAGGATTTGTAAGTGTCACAGGCAGTGATGTTAATTCTGGGAAGCATGGGGTTAGGCCATGTATTACAATTAATCTTGATGGTGTACTTGCTGCTGATGAGGATGTGGAAAAATCACCTTCAATTGGAGAAATAAATGCATTAAGTATGGCAGATGCATATTTAGATGCTATGCCATTTTCCTTAAACGAATTAATTGATCAATTAGAATATGAAGGATTTACGTACGGCGAAGCTAAATATGCAGCTGACAATTGCGGAGCAAACTGGAAAGAACAAGCATTTCTTAAGGGTAAGTTATATCTGGATATTTTTGATTTTTCACGAAAAGAGCTGATAGACCAGTTAGAATACGACGGCTTTAGTGGAGATGAAGCATCAAGTGCGGCGTCAGAATTAGGATTATAGTTAGTTAAGGGGCTGTTTTTTATATAATAAGAAACTTCACCAGATGGCGAACTAAGTGGAACTGAGAATAAAAAAATACGCAAATTGCGGGAATATGGGGATTCCACTCCGGAGGGCGGCCGAAAGTATGAAGAGCACAGATGAAACCGGTGACAAAGTTCAGGAATTTGAAAGAGAAAGGGAACCACAAGCCCTAACCCCACAAGATTGAGCGGCAGGGGAGTTGATGTGCCGAAGATACTTTTGGTTTCATTTTCGGAAAAAAGAGAGGATAACCATCATGTTATATCAGATTTGCAACGGAGCGGTAAGATTTGCAGCGGAAACGGTGCTTGAGCATATTAATTTTGAAATAAGAAATAAGGAAAAGATTGCGGTGGTAGGCCGGAACGGGTGCGGAAAAACAACGTTGCTGAAGCTTATCGCAGGGGAAGTGGAGCTGTCCAAGAGGGACAGTGACGAGGATATTTACATTGCCAGGGCGGGAAAGCCTGTGATTGGCTATTTAAAGCAGAATGCGTTTGAGGACGACAGCCTGACCATGGAACAGGAGGTGCGGAAGGCTTTTTCAGAGCTGCTTGCGATGAAGGCGGAGATGGAGCGCCTGGTGGTTCTTATGGAAAAGGAGAACGAGGAGGCTGCTGTTTCCCGATATGTCAGGCTGGAGGAACGGTTTGCTTACCTGGGTGGCTACAGCTTCGAAAAGGAATATGAAATAGTGATAAAGAAGCTGGGTTTTTCACCGGAGGACAAGCAGAAAAAGCTGTCTGAATTTTCAGGAGGCCAGCAGACCAAAATCGCTTTTGCCAGGATGCTGTTAAGCAAGCCGGATATCCTGCTTCTGGACGAGCCGACCAACCACCTGGATATGGCGACGATCAGCTGGCTGGAAGGGTATCTGAAGGATTATGACCGGGCGGTGGTCATCGTATCCCATGACAGGATGTTTCTGGACCGGGTAGTGGATGTTGTATATGAAATCGAATATAAAACAGCGGTGAGGTATCCCGGCAATTATTCCGCCTTTGTGGAACGGAAAAGGCTGAACTGGGAAAAGCAGCAAAAGGATTACGAGCTGCAGCAGAAGGAAATCGAACGGCTGCAGACGCTGGTGGAGCGGTTTAAAAACAAGCCCACAAAGGTGGCGATGACCCGTTCCAAGCTCAAGCAGATTGAGCATATGGTAAAAATCGATGCGCCTGCCAGATATGATCTGAAAAGCTTCCATGCGGATTTCCAGCCGGCGAGGGAGAGCGTCACGGACGTACTGCGTGCTGCACAGCTTCGGATTGGCTATGACAGACCTCTGGCGGAGGTGACCTTTGAACAGAAAAAAGGACAGAAAGTAGGGATTATCGGAGATAACGGCTCCGGCAAATCCACGCTGCTGCGCACGCTTACAGGCCAGCTGGAGCCGCTAGGCGGCAGCTTCGCCTTCGGCGACCGGGTGGATATCGGGTATTTTGAGCAGCAGATGGCTCAGTACACCAGTGATAAAACCGTGCTGGAGGATTTCTGGGAGGAATTCCCGGATCTGAAGAGGCTGGAGGTCCGCTCCTGGCTGGGGGCATTCCTCTTCGGGCAGGAGGAAGTATTTAAGAAAATAGATATGCTCTCGGGCGGGGAAAAGGTTCGGCTTGCGCTGGCAAAAATCTTCAGGAGACTGCCCAATTATTTGATTCTCGATGAACCCACCAACCATATGGACATTGTGGGAAAGGAGTCGCTGGAGGCCATGCTGAAGGCATATCCCGGCAGCGTGCTTTTTGTATCCCACGACAGATATTTCGTAAAGGAAATCGCGGATTCCCTGCTGGTATTTGAGAACGGGACCGTAAATTTCTATCCTTATGGATATGAGCAGTATTGGGAAAAGCTGCAGGCGGACGAAAAAGAGCGGCAGGACCAGCTGGCGGATGGAAAGCCGGGAAAACTGCAGCCTGTTGGAAAAAATATTGGTGTACCGGCAAAGAACAACAACCCGGAGAAGGCAGGGGACGTCCCGGTAGCGGCTGCCCCGGAGCCGCTTAAAAACGCAGCCGACCGGAAAGGGTATAATCCGGGAAAAGAAGAAGCGAAGAGAAAACGCCGCCTGGAGCGTCTGGAAATGCTCATTGCGCAGAAGGAAGAGGAGCTTGCGGCATACCAGGCGCAGCTGAAGGAGCCTTCCATACAGTCAGACTATGAAAAACTGATGGAGTTGGAGGCGCTGTGCGCGGCGGCGGATGAACAGCTAGAGACGCTGATGATGGAGTGGGAAGAGAGCGGCAGCTGATGAGAAAAGGGGATTTGTTGATGGAGCAACATTTTTGTCCTGTAACAATAAAAAATGATAGAAACCATGAAATTCCTGTAATTATCAGTATTCCTCACAGCGGCCTGTATGTGCCGGATGAGGTTAGAAACAAACTGAACGAAGGAATTAAACTGCCCAATATGGACTGGTATCTTCCTGCATTTTATGCTTTTTTAGAGGAACTGGGGTATACCGTTGTCATTAACAGGGTGAGCCGCTACGTCATTGATGTAAACAGGGGAGAAAATGAGAGGTGCGGTTCCTATCAGACAAATCTGGTATATACCACGACAACGCAGGGAGAGGAAATGTATCGAATTCCTTTAACCGCAAAAGAGACAGAGGAAAGAATTAAAAATTACTATGCGCCCTATCATAATGCCCTTATTGGGGCAATACGTGAGAAGCTGAAAAGGTATACCAGAATATACCTGCTTGATCTGCATAGTTTTGGCCTGGATTGTGAGGCCGATATTATCCTGGGAAATGATTTTGGAAAAACATGTTCAAACGGCATAATTTCCTTTTTAAAAGATAAATTTGGCGAAAACGGATTTTTGCCGGTTGAAAATATCCCCTTTTCAGGCGCCTATATCACAAAAAATTACTGCAGGCAGTTTTCCTGCTGTGAAACAGTTCAGATTGAGCTTAGCTATCGTGCCTATATTCAAAACAGAGTATTTGAAAGCGGTGAGGAAAATCCGGTGATAGAACAGGAATATTTTAAGAACCAGCAAAAGAAGATGGCAGCAGTTTATAGCAGCTTTCGGGAATATCTGCGTTAAGGGAAGAACAGCTATTGAAAAAGGAGGGGGAAAGAAAATGTACATATTGGGAAGGACACAAATGATACCGGCTGCATCTTATAAGGAAGCAATTGCCCGTATTATGAAAAAAGGCTTTGATGGCGTGGAGCTTGATATTTACGATATGAATTTTCAGGCGCGGAAAGAGTTTTTTGAAGAAGGCTTCGCTGAAAAGATAAAGGAATGCATGAAGAAAAACGGCGTAAAAGCTTATTCCATTGGCGCCCATATGGATTTTACGGAAAATGAAGATAAATTTCGTACGGTGGAGAAAGCAATTCCAATTGCGGCAGCAGCGGGGACTGACACAGTTATCATCAATGGAGCAGTCAGGCGTGAAGGAGAAGCTTTTGAAAAGCAGTGGGAGAGGCAGATAAACCGGATGAAGGAATTATGCCGCATCGCAGAAGAATATGAGGTTTATCTGGCGGTAGAATTTGAACCGGGCTTTGTCATTGATAATTCGGAACTTCTGCTGAAGGCATTTGAACAAATCGGTTCACCTATATTGCGCATGAACGCAGATATCGGGCATATGTTCCTCCAGGATCAGGATCCTTTGGCTTCTATTGATAAATGCGGTCCTTATATCGTACACGCGCATTTGGAAAATATGAAAAAGGGTATTCATAACCATCTGGTTCCGTATGAAGGGGATATGGATTTGACGGCGTATCTGCAGAAGCTTATTTCTGTGGGATTTGACGGACCGGCATCGCTTGATGTGTATCAATATGATTATGAGGCGGTTGCGGAAAAGAGCGTGGAGTATTTGAAACAGATTTTATGCCCGTCAGCTATATAAATATAGCAGTGGGGGGCAGGCGATGAAGAAGATTTTATCAATAACTTTCCTGCTTATGTTTTGTATCATGGCAGCCTGTACAAAAGAGAAGGCAGGGGCAGGCCCGGAGTTTATTACATTTCCCGCATATGAAGAAGAAAATCCGGCCTGCCTGCAATATGTGGATGAGATTAATAATACGGATGAATTTCAGGTGAGTGTAAGTTTTCCCGGAACATGGACTTTAAAAAGTGAGAGACCGGATGTCGGGGCAGTCATTCCCGGCGACTTTTATACGCCGCTTTATATTTATGAAGAGGATGCGCTGATTGGGTATATAGGGTTTAATAAATTTGAACCCTACACGGGTGAAATTCCAAAAGAGCAGTATTATCAGACCGTTTATCCTTCCTTAAGGCTGTCGTCTCTTTTCTTCTGGGATCCCTATACCGCGGTTAATACTACGGATACGGGAGAAACAGGGGTAGCGGATATCTGGTATCTGGATCCGGAGGAACTGGATAACCATCCCGGGGTCAATGCAGAAGTACCACAGCTGAATACGGTTGGTATCTTGTCGTATGATACAGAATTGAAAGTATATATCGGCATTGCTTTTATGCCGGGTAAAATAGGTCGGGAACAGGCAGAGGAGATTGCGCAGACCGTCAGTCTGCTGCCGGCAGGAGAGAAGTAGAAATAATAAGTGCATTTTTAATGGCAGCAAAAAACGCAGGAAAGAACCTGCGTTTTTTGCATATCATCAAGTATATATCCCTTGTCGGTAAAAATCAAAAGTAGTTGTCATATATCCTGTTTCGTTTCTCAAGTTCCTCCCTGCCAAGCTTCTGGGCGTCTTCGATTTCATATACACCAAAGGTTTCAAAAAGCTTTTCTGAAGGCTCAGCCTCCACAAAGGTACACCAAGGCAGCCAGTGATATTGGCTTCCCAGTTTCTGGCTGGAAAAATTGCCGCTTTCATGGCCAAGGCCGGGCATAATATACCCGGAAGTGCTGTCTATGTCATTAGACTGCCGGGTATTTTTATGGATAAACTGTGCGAAATCCAGGTAGTGGGCATCTCCGGTGAGAAGATACAGCCTGTAATAAATATAGGAACAGGCCGCCATATATACATCGGCGCCGCCGCCTATTGTGATAATGCTCTGGCCGCTGATGGAATACTGGTTAAAGGGATGTTTCGGCCAGGGCGTATGTACAGGGAAGGACCAGGCATAGGTCCAGGTTTCGGTATAATCCGCTGCGCCGGTTGCGCCTTCCAGCCAATGGGGATCCTGCGTCAGATCGTAGAGGGCCAGGAAACCAAACAGTGCATAAATGCCTGCTTCCTTGTCCTGGATATCCGTATTGTCACAGGTCCCGCCGCGGTATTCCATATTCAGATAGGCATTTGTAAAGGACCAGTCTCCGGCCTTCAGCGCAGCGCATTTATACGTTTCATTTCCGGTCACCAGATACAGCTGCACAAGAAAACGGATGACGCTGGGAGTATTTGATTTGGAATCCATACGTATGGAACCGTCCGTGTTGTATGCACGGTAAAAGCTGCCGTCCTCATTCTGGACGCGCACAAGCCAGTCGCCGGTTTTTATACAGAATTCCAGCCAGTCCTGTTTTTCTTCTTTCCGTTTATGCAGGTAAACATAAGCGTCTAAAATGGCTTCCATACCGTCAGCGAGCATACGGACATAGTGAGGATAAGGCTCGAAGCCCTGGAGACTGGGATTGTAACACATCTGCGGCAGCCCGGACTGCGTCTTGGAATTTTTCACCCAGAATTCAAGGATGCCGATTCCCTTTTCCCTGGCTTCAGGCATATTTTCGCGATCACCATACCGCAGCAGCAGATTGCCGATCCCCGGCTGCTGCCCAACGAAGCCAAACTGGAAGGATACTGAGGAAATATCCATATCAGGCAGCTGGCAGGCAAAAGGAAGGCCGTAAGAATCCCCATATTTACGGGTATACTTGATAAAAATATTCATGCAGTTGCGGAAATGCCGTTCATTATCCACACAGAAAAGCCCGTCCCTTAAACGGCTGTAAGTAATTCTCCAGATATCCCGCATCATTTCCTGGAAGCTTTCATGCCGGCCGAAATTAATGGAAACAGAATAATTCTGTTCAAAACCCGGCTCCACAGGATGGTTAATTCTGCGGAAGCTCATGGCCTTATTATGATAATCCAGTCCGCCATAATTTTTTTTCAGGGGAGTCTGTCCGTCACAGCCCGGATATACGTAGTCAATGGACAGACCATCGATGGGCGTGGGATTATCCTTGCGCACGGCAAAACCATAGTACATATAATTGAGGGTACGGCTGTCAGGCCTGCTCATACCTAAGGATCCTATTGAAAACCTGGGATCCACATTGTTCTCTGACTGTTCAATGTCCAGGGAACGCATGCCCACATCAGCAGCATAACGTGACAGGGATACCATTTCCCCTGAACCGGTATGGTGCATGGAAAACAAAGGAAGGGCGCATCTCGTTTCCAGCATCCAGAAATATTCGCAGTCCAAATCCTTTCCCATCATTTCTGCGGGAGCAAATTCGTTCTGCCGGTACCAGAACCCCGGAGCAAAGCACTGATAATCCCGGGGATTATCAGATTCAGCCAGAACGAGGGAGAATTTGCTGGAAAAGCCCAGGTCATCTCCGGCCTCAAGGACTCTGACACAGCGGCTTACTTTAAAGCCGGCGGCATCTGTTTCATAGATATCTGTAAAAGTGAAAGCAGAGCCGGATGGAACACGGAGTGTCCCCCGGGCAGTCAGCCGTCCGTCGGTAAATTCTGTTTTTTCATATGGCGCGTCATAGAATTCACTTACGGCAAACATTGTCTTGACGGTAACAAATAAAGGACGTCTGTTAAAGTACAGCAGTTTGCCTCCTTTTCGCACTTCGATCCCGCCGTTTGAGCAGGCAAGCTGATAATTATTGTATTGCAGTTCCATAGGTGAAACCTCCCCAAATAAGTATTGTATCCTGATTATAGGACGGAAATTATGGGGATTCAATGGAATATCTTTGCCGGAATCCGGTGGAGATGTATTATCTTGTAATGGTGAACCCATATGAAATCCGGACGGCAGATATGAACGGGGAACAGGCAGAGGCCATAAGCCTTACCTTTTTCTTTCAGGAAAAACATGATAAAATAGATATAGTTTATATTATTTTTAGTTAAGGCCTTTTTATGAGAAGCTGCATTAACGAGAATATCCACAACGGATTAGCAGCCTTTCCCGGGGATGAAATATGCGCTTTGCTGCGCGGACAGGAGCAATAATGGAAAGAACCTATATCAGCGGCGGTATGGTATACGATGGAACGGGGAAAGAGCCGTTCTGCGGGGATATTGTAATCAATGGAAGCACAATAGAAGCGGTGCTTCCCCACAGCGAGGATCGTTTTACAGGGAAAAACGGGCGGCTTATTCTGGCGCAGGGACTTGCAGTGACGCCGGGATTCGTGGATGTGCACAGGCATTGTGACCTGGCGGCGCTTACGGATCCCGATTTTGGGCGTCAGGAGCTGAAGCAGGGAATTACCTCTGTGCTTGCCGGAAACTGCGGCATGGGCCTGGCGCCTTCCAGCGATGGATCAAGGGCGGCAATGTACCGCTTTTTAGAGCCTTGCCTGGGGAAAATGCCTGAGGAGCTGCGGTTCCCGGATTTCAGAAGCTACATGGACGCTCTTCATGCAAAAAAGCTGCCGCTTCACGTGGATGCAATGGTGGGTACCGGAGCGGTGCGCATTGCAGTAAAGGGTTTTTCGGAAATCCCCTTTTCAAAAAGAGAGCTGGACACAGCCTGCGGCCTGCTGGCGGAGGCCTTTGAGCAAGGGGCCCAGGCGGTTTCCGCAGGGATTATGTATGTGCCGGAATGCTTTAATACAAGAGAAGAATGGTACGCGCTCTGCCGGGAGGCGGCCAGGCATGACAGGCTGTTTACCTTTCATATCAGAGGAGAAGGGGACGGGCTGCTTTCTTCCGTTAAGGAGGTTATTGATTTTGCCAGGGAAACCGGAGTACGGATCAATATCAGCCATTTTAAGTCCGTGGGGAGAGCAAACTGGAAGCGGGATATTTATGAGGCGGTATCCCTGATTGAGAGGTCGGGAATGGATATTACCGCAGATGTTTATCCCTATGACGGCGGGGCTACCATTCTGGGTTCCCTGCTTCCGCCCGTCCTGAACGCGGCATACGGCGAAAGGCTCTGCAGCGCGCTCGGTACGCCGGAGGGTGTAAAAGCCCTGGAGGAAGCCCTGGACAAAACCTGGGAGGGATGGGACAATATGCTCCGGGCCATTGGCAGCAAAAGGATTCTTATCAGTTCCCTGGAACGGGAAGAAAACCAGTGGATGATCGGCAGGAGCCTGGAAGAGATTGTAAAGGAAGGAAATTTTTCCTCGGAAGCGCAGGCCATTGCCCGGCTGATGCACGAGGAGGACGGAAAAGCAGGAATCATAGCTTTCAGCATGTGCCCGGAGGATGTGGAGTATGTGCTTTCCCTGCCCTTTACTTCGGTTATTTCGGATGCGCTCTATGGGGGCGGAAGTCATCCGCATCCCCGGCTTTACGGTGCTTTTCCGAAGGTGATAGAGGAGTATGTCTGCCGCAGGAAGCTTTTAACCTTACAGGAGGCTGTCCATAAAATGTCGGGAAAGCCTGCGCAGCGTTTTGGCCTGGAAAAGCGCGGCCTGCTGCGGGAGGGATATAAGGCGGATTTGCTGCTGTTTCGGCCGGAGGAAGTCAGGACAGGGGCATCTTATCTGGATCCCTGCGTGGAAGCGGAGGGAATGCAGCTGGTGCTTGTGGACGGAAAACAGGTATTAAATTGATGCCTATAAGGCGGCAGAACCACGGTCTGTGGGGCTGGCCGCCTGCATTTCTTCTATTTTTTTTATAAACTGCTCTGCAGCCTTCGTAAAAATCTGATACTTTTTCCAGACGAGGCTCATTTCTATCTCAATATTCGGCTGAAGAGGCCGGAAGCACAGTGAGCTGTTCTCCGTAATATTTATAATCTTGTCAAAACCTATGGCGTATCCAAGGCCTTCGTCCACAAGCAGGGAGGCATTGAAGAGAAGGTTATAGGTGGCGACTACATTCAGTTTTGAAATATCACGTTTCATCCAGGCGCTCAGCTCTTTTCCCTGGTTTCGCTGATGGGAGATAATCAGGGGCTTGTCCCACAGATCCTCCGGGGCTATGGTTTCCTTTTGGGCGAGGGCTGAGTCGCGGCGCATTAATACGCCCCAGATGTCCTTTGTGGGCATCTTCAAAGAGTTGTACCGAGTCTGATCTACCTGGCCGAAAACAATGCCGAAATCTATAAGGCCCTTATCCAGTTGTTCCACCACAAATTCCGCATTGCCGCTGGAAATGTGGTAATGGATTCCCGGATAGGTGTTCTGTAATTCCTTTGCCGCTTTTGCGAGCAGTCTGATTGCATCCGTTTCACCGGTTCCAATATAAATATCCCCCATAATGATACTGTCTGAGAGGGTGATTTCACTTTCCGTTTTTCTGACCAGTTCAAGAATCTCTTCCGCACGTTTTTTAAGAAGCATTCCTTCTTCAGTCAGGGTTATCTTTCTGGATCCTTTGGTCCCGCGGATTAAAAGCTGTTTGCCAAGTTCCTCCTCCATATTTTTAATCTGGGTGGAAAGCGTGGGCTGGGACAGATGCAGTGATTCCGCCGCCCGGAGTATGCTTTGTTCTCTGGCCACGGCAAGGAAATATTGAAGTACGCGTAATTCCATGGGAATGCCTCCTTACTTTCATATTTAAAGTGTTTTTTGACATGGTTATTTGATGTTATACATCCGGTATAGGATCCAGTATACTATAAATTTCACTAATTTTTAACTATAGAAAATCATTATTATTAAGTATTTGCTATTTAATTGATTGAAAAATATAATTTAATTGTACTCTTACTATAAGACCTGCAATCCACGGAATCAAGTCCGGAAATGCCTTGATTTACTGATATTGCATAGGAAGGGGGAACGATGAAACGAAGATATACTGTTTTCAGTCTTGCTGTAATTATTATGTTTGTCTGTGCAGCCGGCTGTGGAGTACCTGGCGAGAAAGACTTTCAGCCTGCGGTGGAACAGGACAATCCGGAACAAAACAATTCGGAACTGAGCAGTCTTGAACAGCAGACAGAAGAAGCAACGGATGCCATGGAAGAAAGCGCTGCGGAAAAAGCTACGGAAGAAAAGGAGCCTGAAGCGATGAAAATTAAAGTGGCCTCAGAAGAATATGAAATCGTGTATGAACTGAACCGGAGCCGGGCGGCCAAAGAGCTGTGCACCCAGCTTCCATTGACTCTGGAGGTGATAGATTTCAGCACAAATGAAAAGACATTTTATCCCCCGGAGGCGCTGGATGTCAGTGATGCCCCGCCGGCCAATGCCGGAAAGGGAACCTTAGCCTATTATTCCCCCTGGGAGGACGTGGTGATGTTTTACGATCATTTCGGAGAGGGCAGCAATCTGTATGAGCTGGGAAAAGCGGTTTCAGGGACAGAGGAGATTGAAAAGCTGGCAGGGACAATTACGGTTGCGGTTTTTCAGGAATAAGGGCCAATTCAACAGGGTAAGAAAAGCAGGAGCAGCACGCATTAAGCTGGGACTTGACTAACACAGATCGTTACAATGGAAATGTTTTATAAAAAGCCCCTCTGTTTCAAAGATTTGGAAGGCGTTGCAGCCATCTGATATCAGCGGGGGAACTGACAGAAGGAAAGAATAAGATATGACAAAGAGAAGAACGGTAACTTTTTTGACACTGTTAATAATACTACTGGGAATTTCAGCCTGCGGGAGCAGAACAGAAGATCCGGACGGCGGCGCAGGCGATGGTGCGGATACACAGGCCGCGCAAATGGAACAAGCCGCGCAGGCACAACAGGCAGATACAACGTCTTCAGATCCGGCCCCTGCCGCAGAAAGTGAAGTGGCGGGAAAGGCGCTGATCGTCTATTTTTCCTGGTCGGGCAATACGGAAAACGTGGCGACAGAGATCCGGACACGGACTGGGGCGGACATATTTGAGATTGTGCCGCAGGAGGCGTACACGGAGGATTATGATACGCTTCTGAACATTGCGCAGGAGGAACAGAAAAAGGGCATCCGTCCTGCAATATCAGAAAAGGTAGAAGACATGGATTGCTATGACTTGATTTATGTAGGTTTTCCTAACTGGTGGGGCGACATGCCAATGATACTTTACAGCTTTTTTGACGAGTACGATCTTTCTGGTAAAACCATAGCGCCCTTCTGCACCAGCGGGGGAAGCGTTTTGTCAGATACCGTCCGCACGATTGAAACGCTGGAGCCGGATGCGGTGGTGCTGGAAGGCCTGCATATCGGGAGCTCCGAAGCGGACGATCCGGAAAGTGCAGTGGCGGAATGGTTATCTAACCTGGGAACGGCGGAGTAGGAGCGTAGCTGGAAGCATGATACAGAAAACAAAAATTAAAATAGTGACGGATATATTGATGACAGCAGCAATGCTTTTTCTGATGGGTTATCAGTTCTGGGGGGAAACAGCCCATGAGTGGGCGGGAGCGGGAATTTTCCTGTTATTTTTAAGGCGTCAGTGAGGACGGCAGGAAGCTTGATTGCAGCTTACGGACTGTATGTTTTTTGGAAGAGGAATTTTATAGACTATCTTTTTTTAAGATCGGAATTTGTATTTATGGATTATGGGGAGCCGGTGGTTTTGTTCTATCTGGAGTATCTGGCATTGATGGGCTTCTTTGTTTTTATTTCTGACAGGGCCTTCAGACTTGCCGGCAGAATGTACGGACGGAAACAGGACTGAACCTCCCTTTCCAACTATTATTTGATGTTTATCGCAGTTAACCCTGCAATATATAGGAGAAATCATATGAAACGGATTGAAAATCAAACCTTTGATCAGGAGCGCGCACTTTATGGAAGCGCGGATGTATTTGTAAAAAACTGTACCTTTGACGGACCGGCAGATGGAGAAAGCGCTTTTAAGGAGTGCCGCAATATTCAGGTGGAAAACTGTTTTTGGAATCTGCGCTATCCGTTCTGGCATGATCACGGCCTGAAAATCAGGGCTTCCGAGCTGACCGGGCTTTGCAGGGCAGCCCTGTGGTATTCCGATTCTATCGAGATTTGGGATACAAGGCTGCATGGAATCAAGGCGCTTCGGGAATGCAGTGATGTATTGATAGAAAACTGCGACATTGTTTCACAGGAATTCGGCTGGTCGGTAAAGAATATTGCCATGTGTAAAAGCAACGTGGAAAGCGAATATTTCATGATGCGTTCAGAAAAACTGGATTTTTCAGAGGTGGGGCTGAAGGGAAAATATTCCTTCCAGTATATCCGCGATGCGGTTTTTGATAACTGTACCTTTGATACTAAGGATGCCTTCTGGCACGCTGAAAATGTGACCGTTAAGAACAGCACCATCAAGGGGGAATATCTCGCCTGGTATTCAGACGGGCTGACCCTGATTAACTGCAGAATCATCGGCACACAGTCCCTGTGCTACTGCAGGAACCTGAAATTAATCGACTGTGAAATGGAGGGCACGGATCTTGCCTTTGAAAAATCAGAGGTACAGGCAGATATCCTGACACCTGTGGTGAGCATTAAAAATCCGCTTTCCGGCAGCATCCGTGTCCCGGCAGCCGGTGAAATCATTCTGGACGATCCGGACGCAAAGGGCGAAATCCTCATCCGTAATGAGGCTTCGGGAAAATACGGGAAAACGGTCTGTGCCTGAGAAAAACCGGGAGGTGCGGCATGGATTTTTTATCAAGGGAAGCTGTTGTACAAAACCTGAAGGACGCAGGCTGCTGTGCTGATATCATAGATGCTTTTATGAACTGTTATGACCAGAAGCAGGAGGAGAAGGAATTGGCGCTGCTGGAAAAACACAGGGACTGTCTCCTGAAACGGGTACATAGGGAGGAAGGCAGGATATCCTGTCTGGATTACCTGATTTATCAGATTAAGAGACAATAAGCGGCGAGAGCGGCGTATATTATAGAATCCGGAAGTTGAAAAATGTACACGCCGGCGGCAGTCCGCCGCACAGGAATAGAAGGAGATCAAGTATGAAATATGATTTTGACATGGTGAGTAACCGAAGGGATACGGATTCCCTGAAATGGGATACAACGGAAAACGGGCTGTCCATGTGTGGGGCAGGGATGGTTTTTACCGCTGCGCCTGAAGTCCGAAGCGTTGTGGAGGGCCTGGCGGGGCAGGGGATGTTTGGGGAACAGACGATACCGGAGGAATGGTATCAGGCTTATACCGGCTGGTGGAAGGAGCGGCATGGCTTCCTTATGGAAAAGGACTGGCTTGTTTTCTGTTCGGGTGTCGTCCCTGCAATTTCCGGCATTATCAGGAAACTTACAACGCCGGCGGAACAGGTGCTGCTCCTGACGCCGGTTTACGACAGCCTTTTTGCTTCCATTGTGGATAATGGCCGTCAGGTGCTGGAAAGCCCGCTAAAATACGACGGAGAAAGGTATCGTGCGGATTTTCAGGATTTGGAACGGAAGCTGGCGGATCCTCAGACAACGCTCATGATATTGTGTAATCCGCATGATCCGGCAGGCATTATCTGGGATCGGGAAATGCTGGCCGGGGTCGGGGAGCTTTGCGTAAAATATCATGTAACCGTAATTGCCGATGAAAATGGCTGCGACTTAACGGCTCCCGGCCGCAGTTATATCCCCTTTGCCTCTGTTTCTGAAAACTGCCGGAAAAACAGCATTACCTGCATTTCGCCGGCAAAGGCCTTCAATCTGGCCGGACTGCAGACGGCATCTGTTGTAGTACCGGATGAAAGGCTCCGTCATAAGGTGGTCCGGGGCCTGAATACGGACGCTGTCGCAAGCCCTAATACTTTTTCGGCAGCGGCGGCCATTGCCGCCTATACCCGGGGAGCATCCTGGCTGGATGCATTAAGGGATTATCTTGCAGAAAACAGGCAGGCGGCCATAGCATTTATGAAAAAAGAAATTCCGCAGATAAAGGCATATCCTTCCGATGCCGGTTATTTCTTGTGGCTGGACTGCAGGGAGATGGCGGGAGGCGCAGCGGAAATGGCCCGGTTTATCTGCAAAAATACAGGGCTGTGCGTTTCCCCGGGAAACCGATCCGGCGGCAATGGCCGCGGTTTCCTTCAGATGAACATCGCCTGCCCGCATACCCTGCTGCAGGATGGGCTGAACCGGCTCAGAGACGGCGCGGCGTCTTACGGAGAATACGTAATCAGCCGCTGTTGAGGACATTTGTTATTATTTAGTATCTGTTTTTACGGTCAGCGCTTTGTATTTTAGGCGCCTTATGTTACTGAATAATCTGTTTCGCAATATTCTCAGCCTGTAAATCCAGTATTTTTTCAAATATACTGCCGACTGCTTTATAACCCGCCGGATTGCCGGCATAACCGAGAGGCACCGATTCCCTGGTAACATCGCCGCCCTGCAGCCACTTCTGCAGCCCTTCCTGGTCCAGTGATGTTGAGGGCAGTTTTTCCGCTGTCTTCAAATCAACCAGTTCAGGGCAGAAATAATTCATGGCGGCAGTCTCAAAAGCGCCGGCATGGATATCCAGGAGGCCGCGTTCCGAAGCGTCCTCCTCTTCGAACCACTCCATAGGGTATTCCGGATTGACTATCAGTAAAAAGTCTTCATTCCCCTGCCAGCCAAACAGCGGCAAATCCAGCTCATTCAGCACAAGCCTGGCTGAAATTCCCAGTTTTTCGTTCGCTTCTTTTATAGTGTCTGCAATAGCGCCTACATGATAAGAATCTCCATGATAATTAAAACAATAAACATCATGGAAAGAGAAATCCCGGACATTTTCAAATATTTCGAACAGAACCTGTTTCATGGTCTGCGGACGCAGCGAAAAGGTGCCGGGGAAATTATGCGTGCAATGATTCACACCCCAATAGTAGGGCGGAAGGATTACGCTTTTTTTCCCCATGCTTTTCAGCTTATCCCTGATGATTCTGCACATTCCGCAGCTCCAGTAAATATCGGCTCCCAGAGGAAGATGCGGACCGTGCTCCTCGATAACTCCCAGGGGGAAGAGCGCGGGGATATTCCGGCCTCCCAGCTTTTGAACCTCCTGCCAGTTTTCTTCGGCTAAAGTCTCCTGTAAGATTGATTGAAACATATGGGGCGCCTCCTTATACATTATGGTCTGCCTATTTTACCACGATGAATGGTTTTGTCCAACAGGAATGTCATGAAAGTATACCGTTAATGTAATGAAATGGAATTTGAAGGGACAGGTTTCCACTGTATAATTAATGGTAAATGTCAATCCGTTGCAGCCAGGCCGCCCCGGGTATGTAATCAACGGAAGTACCCGGTAACTGTGAGGGTACGGAACAGTTTCATTCTTCCAATATATGTTGGATAAAACCAGGCGGCATGATAGAATATAACCTGCGCCGTCTGCGGGCGGCGCATATCTGCATTTCAATACAAGGAAAAGGAGAGAAGCGATGAACGCCGTATTGATAAAATCCGTCATATTTTCAGAAGAGCCGGATACCCTGGAAACAGCGGAAAACTCAGGCGCCGTACTGGTGCCTGATCCGGATTCGGAAAACGGCTATAGAGTCGAGGAAGCACCGTCAACATGGAAGACACTGACAGAAGAGGAGTACGTTGCAGAAAGCAGTTCTGAAAATGCCATAGAAAATATGGGGCTTTCCAGCAAGTTCCCGTTCCTGTTTGCCCTTACCGCCAGCATCTGCCTGGTATACCTGCTGAACCGGTTCCTGAAATCAGGGGCGGGCCGTATAAAATGGCTGGGCAATATCCTTCTGACGGCGGTCTTTTTTGCATTATTCCAGCATCGCTGGTGGATCCGTCTGCCGCGCAGCGTTTACTATTTATTTCCTGTGCTGGAGGCTGTTCTTTTGCTGGCGGTTATCAGCCTGGTTTCCCGAAAAAGCTTCAGCAAAAAAATTTATATTGCAGTCACCTTTCAGGCAGTTTTCGGCCTGTGCGAGGTGCTGCGCAGCTATGGGGAGCTGTTTTTGGAACGGCTGGGCGACTGCCTGGGAAGCGCCTCGAATGTGGAGTTGTTTCCTTTATATTCTTATATGGCGGACCCGGCGGACGCTTACCCCTATGCATCACTGAACATCAGGATTTATCTCGACTGGGAGGCCTGCCTGATGCTTGTCCTGTCCTGCGTGGTAATGATTCTTTCGGTCAGGAAACTGGCGCGGGGAGGGCATCGGAATATGGAGGAAATCCCCCGCAGCGAGCTGTATTTTCTTTTGACGCCGGCCTTTGCCGGAATTGTCTATTCCGTATTTACCGAAGTGGCACGGCTGCTTCTGAAAAACTCTGTCTTTGTCAATTGGGCCACCTGGGACAGCCCGGCACAGAGCATGACCCTGTATTTTATGATACCGTTCCTTGCCGCCGCCTTCCTTATGTGTATCCTGTACGCCTATATCATATACCAAAAGCTCATCACCTATATGGAGGAAAAGCAGAGGGCGGTTATCCTGGAAAACCAGGTGGAGCAGATGCAGGGGCATATCCGGGAGATCGAGCGGCTTTATACCGGCATCCGATCCATGCGGCATGATATGCAGAATTATCTCTTTGATATCAAGAGCCTCCTGGCGGCCCGGGGAATTGACGTGGAGGAAAAAGGCAGCGAGCTGGCCGGTTATTTTGCCGGCATCGGCACTTCGTTAGACGCGTTGAATTATTCCATACATACGGGGCATCCCGTAACCGATGTGGTGCTCAACGGAAAGGCCGGCCGGGCAAAAGAGCGGGGCATCCGGTTTAACAGTGAATTCCGTTTCCCGGCAGACTACGGCATTGACGCCTTTGATCTGAGCATTATCCTGAATAACAGCCTGGACAATGCGCTGGAGGCCTGTGAAATCCTGCTGGGGCAGAAGCCGGAGGCCGGAACATATATAGAGGTGAAATCCTGTTGCAAAGGCAATATGTTCCTGCTGGAAGTGGAAAACAGCTGCGATGGTGTCCTGCTGGAAGCTGAGAGCGCAGTAGCCCCGCTTACCCGTAAAAAAGACGCCACCCGGCATGGGCTTGGATTCCAGAATATACTGAGGTGTTCTGAAAAATATTTCGGAAGCGCAAAATATTCCTGCAGCGGGCAGACGTTTCATCTTACCGTTATGCTGCAAAAGGCCGAAAACAATCCTGCTGCCGGTTAATTTCCGGGGGCAGGATTGCGTTCAGCCGGTCTGCGGCACAGGGGTGCTGTCTCATAATATTCGGGAGCAGGATTGCATTCAGCTAATCTCCGGCGCAGGTCTGCTTCCGGCCGGTCACCGGTATGCAGTCAGACTGTATCCGGCAGGTCAGCCCAGCCCCTTGCCTTCTTCCAGAGGAGTGATGGAATTCACCGCGGATTTTTCAGTCATATCTTCAAAGTACCTTACTCTTCCGGCCAGTGAGTCCACGCCAATCACCAGGGCGCGTCCTTCACTGCGGCGGATTACAACCGAAATGGTATCTGACGAGGTAGTGGCGCTGCCCAGGATTTTCAGGCTGCTTTCCTCAGCCAGCCCATGGGAAACCGCAAAATCCTTCGCCAGATCCTTTGCCGATTCCGCGTTAACGGGCTTCTCGCTGCTTTTCCAGTCCACATAGCTTAAATGTATGCCTTTTATTTTGCCTTCTTCTGTAAATGTCACATCGTACATTGGCTTTGTCTGAATATTCTCCATATCGATCCCGACATCCGCGGAAATTTCGCCTAAATTAAGCTCGTCAGGGAGAAATGTTACGGCCGTCTGCGCCTCGGCGTCAAATTCCGGCATTGCCTCCATGTGCTGCACACTGACGGAATATCCTGCGGTATCGGCCATGTCCACATCAAAATAACTGAGCAGCGCCTCCTTTGCCAGATTGATAAAAAGTGCCTCCGGTTCAGACTGGCCTGCCTCCGTATTCTTTCCGGCTGCTTCAACCGTGCTCTGCACCGGGGCGGCAGCAGAAAGCGGCTGTGTCTGTATCTCCTGGGCGTTGACGCTTCCGCATGCCGACAGGCTGAGTGCCAGAACTCCCATACAAAGCAATCCTGCCGTATTTTTCATGTTTTTCTTTTTTTTTCATAATGAATCTCCTTTTCCTGTGTTTTTTTACCTGTTTGGTATGAAGCTATCTTAACCGGGAAATGTTTCAGGTTTGTAACACGGGAAAATAATTTTTATTTTTGTCCCTTCCTGTTCCTTGCTTTCCAGCTCAATTGCCGCGTGATGGATTTTGGCGATATCAGCGCAGATGGAGAGACCGAGCCCCACGCCGTTATTTTTCCGGCTCCTTACCTTATCCACCATATAAAAGGTTTCAAACACTTTAGATTGTTCTTCCTCCGGGATCCCCGTTCCCTGATCCTGGATTTCCATAATCGCACAGGCTTCTTCCTCCCGGACGGAAATCCGGATGGCGTCACCCGCTGCGGAAGCCTTCCTGGCATTGTCCGCCAGATTTCCGATGAGGTTCAACAGAAGGTCTTTCTCCCCCAGGACAATGACAGGCGTTTCCGGTATTTCCAGTGCCAGCTTCATCTGCGCCTGCAGGATGGACGGGGCCAGAACGGCTTCCGCCTCCGCCAGAACCTCCCTCAAATCACATGGAACCAGCGCAAAGCTGCGCCGTTCAAGAAAAACAAGCTGGAGCATCATTTCAGACAATTTTTCAATCCGTTTTCCCTGTTTGAAAATCCGCCCGCCCAGCTCCTGAGAGGCCGGCCCGCCATTCTCTGAGGAACGCAGCAAATCCGCATAGCCGATAACGGCAGTGAGAGGGGTCCTCAGTTCGTGGGAAAAATTATCTATAAAACGCCGCTGTTCCTCCGCCGTTTTTTCCAGGGCAGCAATTTTTTCCTCAATGATCCGCGCCATCTCGTTATAACGCATGGCCAGCTCGCTGATTTCATCCTTCCCCCGCACCACAACATGCTCCGTATAATTGCCGCTGCCCATTTTCCTGATGGAATCGGTAAGAAGACGGACCGGTTTGGTCAAATACCCGGATATTCCGTACATTCCGGCCGACAGTACGGTTACGGACAACAGATAAAGATTGAAAAAGTAACGGTATTGCCGGCTGCGTTCCTTCACAAAAACCGTAATGTCCATAAAAACGGTATTCATGTACGGTCGGCCCTGAAAGGAAAACTTACTGGTCAGGCGAAGGAAGCTTTTTTCTCCGTATTTTAAGACCTTGAACTGTGGAGCATAGGTCACATCCTGCATATCCATCACAGGAAGTTCCGGCTCCAGATTGCTGTATACAGGTCTGGCATCCTGCGCATACTCCGTAATGTAGTAACAGACGCCCTGAATTCCCGAACGGTTCTCCATATATTCCCTGATATACTGGTTGAGCTTCCCCAGCCCCCGCTTCGAATCACGTATGCTGCTGATATAAACGTACCAGTTCAGGCCCTCTGAAATACTTTTCTGCTCCTCCGTCAGCTGTGTTAAATTTAATTGAAACACTTCCCCCGCATTCTTTTCAATGAGCAGAATACCTGTCCCCAGAAAAATAATAACTGAAAAAAGAAGCGGCCACAGACAGAATTTTTGCCATAGCTTCACGTTTCCGGCGCCTCCAGTCTGTAGCCAACCCCTCTGACAGATACGATAGAATCCTCCAGCCCCGCCTTCTTTTTCAGCCGCTGTACATGAATATCCACGGTCCGGCGGTCCGGGTCGAATTCCCCTTCCCATACCTCTTCATAAATGCGATCCCTGTAAAGAGCAATATTCCTGTTCCTGAGAAACAACAGCAGCAGCTCATATTCCTTTGCGGTAAGCTCCACCGGCCGCCCGTTTTTCCTTACAGTTCTTGACAGCGTATCAACCTCCACCCCCGCCGCCGAAATTTTGTCCTGCAGCTTATGATACCGCCTTAAAACAGCCTCCACACGGACTGTCAGCTCGGCCAGCTCAAAGGGCTTGGTGATGTAGTCATCCGCTCCCAGCCTGAATCCCTTCACCTTGTCCTCCAGCCGGGTCCTGGCTGTGATAAAAATAACGGGAATCCCAAAATCTTTTATGAATCTCATTAATTCGTAGCCGTCCGCCCCCGGCAGCATGATGTCAAGAAGGATTAAATCATACCGGTGATCCTCCAGAAGCCCGGCGGCCTCAAGGCCGTCATAAGCACACAGGCACTGATATCCCGCCCTGGAAAGCCCCCGTGATATGACATCCGCAATCATCTCATCATCCTCAACTATCAGAATTTTCATTTCCTTTTACTCCCCGCCGTACTTTTCAGCCGCCTTATTTTTATTTTCCTGTTCCGGCTTTTCAGGAAGGCAAACAGCTCCTCCACCTCGCCCGGCCCCAGCTGGTCCTTGAAAACGGGAACAAACCATTTCTTTGTCTGCACGGCTAAAATATCCTCAGTTTCGATTACCTTTATAAAATGCCGGTACAGTATTTTCCCTTCCGCATGGTTGGTAAGGTTAATAAGAGCAATGCCTTCCTCATCGAACCAGGTGATGTACTGGAAGGCCGACACACCGTTTACCAGCTGCATATTCTTTAAGTTATCATGAACCGTAATCCTTTTAAATAAAACCATCTGGTAAAGCACCAGAAGGAGGCCCACTATAAAATAAAAGACTGCCAGGACATGTACTTTCAGAAGTATAAAAACAGTGCCGCCTGCCAGATAGACCAACGTCGCAACCTTTTCTGTCCTGCTAATCCCATATTTTGCAATTCCCCGCAATATATGCTCATCAAGTATGCCGTTTGTTTTAAACCATTCCATTTTTATCCCCCTTGCATATTGCAGATTTATCTGCGATACTGCGATGATAAGTAGTTTGAAAGGAACTTTCAAACATATCCCCCTTGCATATTGCAGATTTATCTGCGTTACTGCGTTAATCAGCAGCTTGAAATTTATATTAAATATACCATAGGTAACGGAAGGATTATCTTCCTTTTCATTACATTTCCATATGCGATTCATTACATATTCTTTGCGACCTGGTCAGGATTATGGTAAAATCGTAGCAATTTGTAACTATCCAATCAGGCCTGCGCTTTTGCCGCACAGACCGGAAAAAGTGATTCAGGGGTGCAAAAATCCATTGCTGAAGGCGGTTTTTACTGAATTTTTGCAGGGATATGATTAAAAACGGAACGGTTACACAGTCTGAACAAGGGAACAGGAGAATGATTATGCTGCGGATTGCTATTTGTGATGATGATCCCCATATGCTGTCCAGCCTCGCTGCTTTATGTAAGAAAATCCTGCCGGAAGCGGAGGTTACGGAGTATAAAAGCGGTGTGGAGCTGTTAAGCGGTAACGGAGGTTTTGAAATTATATTGATGGATGTGCGGATGGAGGAAATGGATGGCTTAGATGTGATCAAACGGCTGCAAAGCAGGGACCGGGAAAAATCTCCCGTCCGGCCTTCCGTGATTTTCATTACGGCCTATGATGATTATGTATTTGAAGCGCTGGATTTATTTCCCTTCCATTATCTGCTGAAGCCTCTGGATGAGGAAAAATTCGCAAAGGTCCTGAAGCTTGCAGCAGAAAAATATACGAAACAGGAAAAAGAGGAAGCTATCCTTTTCCATACAAAAAATAATCATCTGCGCCTTTATCCCAGTGATATTTATTTCGTGGAGAGCAACCTGCGAAAAGTCATTATCAATATGGAAAATGAGCATTTTGAAATTTATTACACGATGGCGGAGCTGGAAAAGCTCCTGGGAAGCGCTTTTTTCCGCTGTCATAGGGGATACCTGGTAAACCTGGATAAAATCAGGAGCTACGACAGAGAATCAATTAAGCTTACCAATGGCAGCAGCCTGATTCTATCCAAAACGAAATATGCGGAATTTGTTGATGCTTATATGCATTATCTTGCGTTGGAGGAAGGATGAAGGGAGCTTATGTCAGGCGGTATTCCTCCCGGAGAACCGCATAATAAAGGTCGTCAAAGAACGCGCCGTCCTGGTAGATTGCCTTTACAAACCGGCCCTCCCGGCGCATCCCCAGCTTTTCCATGACACGCCAGGAGCCTGTATTGGCTTCCAGGGCGCTGGCGCAGATACGGTTGATGTCCAGGGTGCAAAAGGCGTAGTCGCAAAGCTGCTTTGCGGCGCGGGTGGCGATTCCCTGTCCCCAGTACTGCTTTCCAAGCCAGTACCCCAGTTCCACAGACTTCTGCCCGCGCCACGGGAGATAGAAGTAGACGATGCCTGCCGCGGGGCTTTTGATTTGTTTTGCGGACATTTCTGTAACCTTTTTGTTTTACAATAATTCCATCAACAGGCGATGGCCCTGCAGGAGGTATTGCAGGGCCTGAAAATGTCCTGATTACAGAATGATGGAGGTAAAACATATGATCCGGCCTTTTGAAAACAATACCGAAGCCTTTGTAAAACGGCTGGCAAAGCGCAGCATGCAAAGTGAAAGACGCCGCAACGCCATGGTGGTGATATCGGTTGCCCTGGCGGCTTTTCTTATCAGCTTTGCCGGAAGTACGGCGGTTTCCCTGGTACAGATGCAGAACAATCAGATTTCGGATACCTATGAAGCGGTATACAGTAATCTGACGGAAACGGATATGGAGGCTCTGAAAGAACAGCCCGGAATTGAGCGGGCGGGGGAATATTATCTGATTGGAGAGGAACAATCCATACAGGGGTTCAAGGGCTCTTTTATTTATGCGGATGAAACCATGATGTATACAGGGCGGAACCAGATGGAAATCGTTGACGGGGAACTGCCGGAAGAAGCCAATGAGATCATGGTAAGCAGGAACTGGCTTAAGAAATTTGCCCCGGAGGCCGGGATCGGAGACTGCATAGCCTTAGGGACAGAAAGCTTCCCGGGGGAGTACAGGATTTCCGGGCTGATGGATCTTGCGAATGTGGAAAACTCGGAAATCTATGGTTTTATAGTATCAAAAGCGCAGCTGGTGCAGCTGCCCGGTTATAACCCTTCCGGATTCCGTGCCTATGTCCACTTAAAAAATGTGCAGGAGATGGACGGAGAGGAGATAAAAGGCTATTGTGAGAAAATCGCTGAAAAATACGGGTTATCGGCTCCGACCTATTATTCCCTGTTCTTTTCACGGACCTTCGGCAGTGTGGATTTCGGTACGACGGCGGTGCTCGGCGTTTTGGCGGCGGTTGTTCTGACAGGGGGCTGCGTGGTAATCCAGAGCATTTTCCGCATCTCAATTCATGATAAAATCCAAAGCTTCGGGCAGCTGCGTACTCTTGGAGCCACCAAAAAGCAGATCATGCGCATGGTAAAAAAAGAGGGGCGCCGGCTCGGATGGCTTGGAATTTTTGCCGGAACGGTGCCGGGAATCATCATACCGGTTTTTCTGGTCCCGAAGGGACTGCATATTGCCGGATACCTGATGGCCCTTGCAGCCACGGTCCTGATCTGCCGGGGAATGGTGGCGCTCTCCATTAAGAAACCGGTCAGGATGGCCGCGGATACTTCTCCCATGGAAGCGGTGCGGATAGCCTCGGTGCAGAAAGGATTTTCACACCGGCGCAGGAAGCGCCAAAAACTCAATCCCCTGACGCTTGGCAACATGAATTTTCGCCGGGACAAAATGAAAACCGTCAGCATTACTATTTCCTTAAGCATTGGCGGGATACTGCTGTTATGCGCATCCACGCTGCTTCTGACCTACGAACCGGAAGCATTGGCAGGCAAATATTTTCCCAACGGCCATTATAAGGTTTATACCGATTCGGAAGAAGAGCTTTCCAAAGTCCTGTATTCCGGCAATCCGCTGTCGGAAGAGCTGCGGCAGGAGATTCTTGCCGTGGAAGGCGTAGAGGATGTGATTACGGCGCGAAAGAGTGTGGGAACAGATTATAAGGCAGGCTCTTATACCGGCGGCGGTATGGGGGATATGATTACGCGGGACAATTGCCAGGCACTGGAGAAGGGGCTGACGCAGGGGCACATGCCGGAGGGAAAGAAGGGAATTCTGCTGCCGGATCATGTGGGGGTTGAAGTGGGAACGGCCGTACAGCTGTCGCTGGGAGGCAGCACCGTGGAGGTTACGGTAGACGGACTTTTTGACATAACAAAGGTAAGCGCCGGATACGGCCATGGGAAATACCAGTTTGACGGCGCTATGCTGTATCTGCCGGAAGAACTGTTTCAGGAGCTGCTGCCTGGTGTCGGGAACTTCGATTACTCCTGGGACATTGTAAGCGACCCTGCCATGGACAGCGCTGTTAAAATGGCGCTGCAGGAGATACTTGACAGCCATACGGGAATCGGGCTGGACACCTTTTCCGATTATGTAGAATACTGCAGGTCAACCAATTCGGCGGTGTTCCATATCATGCAGGGAATCGCCCTGCTTATCTCTCTGTTCGGAATCATCAATCTCATTAACACGACGCTGTCGAATCTGATGTCCAGGAAGTGGGAGAACAGTGTGCTGCGGTCTGTTGGGCTGACTAAAAAGCAATTATACCAAATGATTACAGTGGAAGGGGCAGGGTATGTATTGCTGTGCGTTCTCCTGACGGCACTGCTTGGTCTGCCGCTGTCCTTTGTTCTGCATCATGAAATAAGCGCGGCCGTATATGGCAGCCCGACGGCTTTCCGCTTCCCGTTTTTTTATATGGCGCTGTATTTTCTGCTGCTTATGGCAATTCAGTTCCTGTTGTCTTTGTGGAGCATCAGGAAACAGGGAAAACAGTCCCTGATAGAACAATTACGGAAGCTTGATTAGCTTTGGCGGGGTGCTTCGCCATTTTTGTGGTGAAAATTGTTGAGATATTATCAATAGAGTGCTAAGATGATGACAGGGGGCGTGAACAGCGCCCCCTGTCGCATTTTGGAATGCAGGACGGAAAAGGGTGGTAGAAATAAATGAAACGGATATTTTTTGTGGAAGATGATTTAAGCCTGATTAACGGCCTGGCCTTTGCCATGAGGAAACAGGGCTATGAGCTGGATATTGCAAGGACAGGCGCCGAGGCCGGGCAGCTGTGGGCGGACGGGAAATACGATTTGGTCATTCTGGATGTATCCCTGCCCGATGGATCCGGATTTGATTTGTGCAAAAAAATACGGAAAACATCCAGGGTGCCGATTATGTTCCTGACCGCTGCGGATGAAGAAACCGACATCATCATGGGCCTTGACATAGGCGGGGATGATTATATTACCAAGCCCTTCAAGCTGGCGATATTTCTTTCCAGGGTGAATGCCCTCCTCCGCAGAAGTGAAAACTTTAACCAGGCCGAAACGGAACTGAACTCAAATGGGATAAGGATCTGCCTGCTCAGCCGGGAGGTCCGTAAAAACGGGATGTTGGTTGAACTGACCGCCAGCGAGTTCAAGTTGCTGCGCCTGTTCATGGAGAACCCGAATATTGTCCTCTCTCCGGAACAGATTCTCAGCAGGCTCTGGGACTGTGACGAAAATTTTATAGACAGCAATACCCTGACCGTTTATATCCGCAGGCTGCGCACAAAAATCGAGGATAACCCCGCCGAGCCGCGGAACATAGTGACCGTCCGCCGCATGGGTTACCGGTGGAACAGTACGGATTGAGGTGCGTTATGAAAATATTCGTAAACCGAAAAATAAAAACTTTATTTTGCAGCGTGCTGCTGGCCATTGCCGTATTTTCCCTGATTTCCGCCGCCTGCGCCGGGCTGGGGTTAAAAAATGCGGCGCTCTGTGTGCTGCTTTCTTCCGCAGGCATGGGGCTTTTGGTTTTCACGGCCATGTATTTATATTTCAGGGAACAAAGCAAAATCATGGAAAGCGCCATTTTGCAGATCCGGGACTATATATCGGGAGATCGGGACGCCAGGATCGAATGCGACGATGAGGGAGAGCTGTACCGCCTGTTCCAGGAGGTCAATTCCCTGGTTTCCATTCTGAACGCCCATGCCGAGAATGAGGGACGCTCAAAAAAGTTTATGAAGGATACCATCTCCGATATTTCCCACCAGCTCAAAACGCCGCTGGCCGCCCTGAATATTTATAATGGGATTATGCAGGAGGAAACGAAGGATATGGAGACGCTCCGGGAGTTTACCGCCCTTTCAGAGCAGGAGCTTGACCGGATCGAAACCCTGGTACAGAACCTGCTTAAAATTACGAAGCTGGATGCGGGAACAATCGTAATAGAGAAGGCGACGGAAAATGTATCCGAAATGATGGGCTGTATTGAAAAGCAGTTTGCCTATCGGGCGGAACAGGAGGGAAAGCGCCTGATTCTGTCCGGTGATGACACGGTTACTTTTTCGTGCGACCGGATCTGGCTGCTGGAGGCGGTTGGAAATGTTGTAAAAAATGCCTTTGACCATACGGACAAAGGGGCCGAAATCCGGATTGAATGGTGTGAATTTGCCTCCATTGTCCAGATTGTCGTAAGAGACAATGGCAAAGGTATCCATCCGGAAGACCTGCCCCATATTTTCAAACGGTTTTACCGGAGCCGTTTTTCCAAGGATACCCAGGGAATCGGGCTGGGGCTGCCTCTGGCAAAGGCAATTACGGAAGCGCACAGCGGGACCATCGAGGTTGACAGTGAGCTGGGGGCAGGCACAACCTTTACCATGAATTTCCTTTGCAACTGCCCGGCTGGCTGAAGGGGCTGATTTTCCCAATCCTACAAAATTGTAGGATTCATGTCATCTGACAGTAGGGTTGATGTGTTAATCTTTCTATATCAAAACAGAAAGAGGTGATCAGCCTTATGGAATTATCAGGGGTTAAAAATATTTCCAAAACTTACGGAAGCGGTGGGGCTGGCAAGCATGCGCTGAAGAGCTATCTCAGCCTGATTCCTATTTCCGCCAAAGTACACAGGCGGCAGAACCGCATGACGCTTCTGTGTATAATCTTTGCGGTGTTCATGGTGACGGCTGTGTTCAGCATGGCCGAAATGGGCGCCAGGATGGAGCAGACGAGATTGTTGGAGAAGCACGGCAGCCTGTCCTTTGCAGAGCTGTTCCAGAGTGAGCTTGGTCAGGCGCTTATACTGACTGCAGGGGGAGTGTTCGTGCTGATCCTGATTGCGGGCGTGCTGATGATTTCAAGCAGTATCAACAGCAGCATCGCCCAGAGGGTTAAATTTTTTGGAATGATGCGCTGTATCGGGATGAGCAGGCGGCAGATTATCCGCTTTGTAAGGCTGGAAGCCCTGAACTGGTGTAAAACTGCGGTCCCGATCGGGCTCGTGCTTGGCATTATCGCCTCATGGGGGCTGTGTGCTGCGCTGCGTTTCCTCGTGGGCGAGGAATTTTCCAACATCCCCCTGTTTGGGTTCAGCATCATTGGAATTGTCAGCGGGATCGTTGTGGGCGTTGTTACGGTATTGCTCGCCGCCAGGGCTCCCGCCAGGAGGGCTGCAAAGGTATCGCCGGCCGCTGCGGTTTCGGGCAGTTCGGAAAGCGCCGGGGCACAGCTTCATCCTGTAAAAGCCCGTTTGGTCAAAATCGAGACGGCGCTGGGCATTCATCACGCTGTTTCCGCCAGGAAAAACCTGTTCCTCATGACGGGCTCCTTTGCCCTCAGCATTATTCTGTTTTTATGTTTTTCCGTTCTGATCGATTTTGTCAACTGTGTTATGCCGCAGTCGGCGGCGGATTCTGATATAGGAATAACAAGCAGCGATGGTACGAATTCTATAAACAGCGGGCTGGTTCAGACGCTCAGCGGCATGGAGGGCGTCAGACGGGCCTACGGACGCAGGAGCTGTTTTGAAATCCCTGCGGGATTAAACGGCGATACTACATTTTCCACAACGATCGATCTGATTTCCTATGATGATTTTGATTTGGACTGCCTTAAAAAGGACGGTCTTCTCAAAAGAGGCAGCGACCTGTCAAAGGTATACGGCGACAGTGATTATGTTCTTGCAACATGGGATTGGAACAGCCCCTGGAAAATCGGAGATAAGATCCGTATCGGAGAGGAAGAGCTGGAAATAGCAGGGCTGCTGAAATATGACGTGTTCAGCGGCGACGGGCTCACAAACGGCAAAATAACGCTTATCACTTCAGGGGAAACCTTTGCCCGCCTGACAGGGGTGAACGGCTATTCACTCGTTATGGTACAACTGACCGACAGTGCAGATGATGCGGATGTTGATGCAATCCGCAGTACAACAGGCAGTGAATATGTCTTCAGCGATAAGCGTGACCAGCGCACGAGCGGGACATATCTTGCCTTTGTAACCTGCGTATATGGATTTCTGGGGATTATCACGCTGGTTTCGGTGCTCAATATTGTCAACAGCATCTCCATGAGCGTGTCTGCCAGGATGAAGCAGTACGGAGCCATGAGGGCGGTGGGAATGGATGAACACCAGGTTACTAAAATGATTGCCGCCGAAGCCTTTACCTATGCTTTCTTGGGAGGAATCATTGGCTGTGGAATCGGGGTGCCCGTCAGCAGGATGATTTTCAACTTCCTCATTGTTGATCATTTCAGCTATGTGGCTTGGAGCCTGCCGGTTGCTTCACTGGCCATCATACTCCTGTTCGTTGTCACTGCGGCGGTACTGGCCGTTTATGCACCGGCAAAGAGAATACGGAATATTTCCGTAACAGAAACGATCAATGAATTGTAATAAACCTGACTGAAGCCTCGGAATGCGGGAAGGACGCCGCCTGCGCTGATGCGTTTATCCTGCTGACTGAAGGTAAAAATTAATAGGATCTCTCCGTCCATAGTTTCAGCAGAACAGATGAATACAGACGCCCGCGCTGCTTTCCCGCGCGGGCGTCTGTATAGTAATTAAATCTTTTTCACCGGCCTGATGTACTTAAAATACTGCTCCGGATTAAAATAGAAATACAGGATCCTTCCGGGCTGCGTATCATAGCAGTAGCCGGTTCCGGAAAAATCAAAATCAGCCATCGCCTTTTCAATCTTTTCCTCAACACTGCGGTTTTCCTGTTCATAATCAAAGGGGCCGTGCTCAAAAACAATATATTCGGCCTCCGGGACATCGATCATCATCAGCTGAGGGGGAACCTCGCCGTCATAATCGGCGGGAAGCCGTACGCCATGGCATTCCGTGCGCGGATATCCCCAATCGCAGAGCCTGCCGTCCGGGTCGTTAATATACGCCATAATCTGCCCGCTTCCGCTGTTCGGCTCACTTCCTCCGTCATCGTCCAGCTTGCCCTTGATGCTGTCTAACAGGCCGCAGATGGTTTCCCGGTCCTGTCCCGGAATCAGGCTTTGCTTCTGCCAGAAATCCCAGTACCCATTGCTTTCATAATTTTTGATGTGCATAAATTTGTGCGCAGGTATTGTCACAAAATAAATCTTAACGTCTTCGTCAGATTTCATCATACCAATCTCTCCTAATCCTAAAAAGTAGCGGTCGAAGGGGTTTATTTTTGTGCGCAGAACGACTGGCAGGGGATTTTTCCGGTATTCGCTGGGCGTTATGCCATAAGCCGCCTTAAAGGCTCTTGTAAAAGCCTCATGTGAAGAAAAGCCATAGTCAAAAGCGATATGCAGCAGGCTTTTATTACTGTCCCGGACCTCCTTCAGCGCAAAGGCCAGCTTCCTGTGCCGCAGGTAATCCCGCAGCTGCATGCCGGATATTTCCCTGAATTTCCTTGTGGTATAGAACTCGGAATATCCCAGCCTGCGGGAGAGACAGCGCAGCGTCAGCGCTTCATCCTCATAGTTTTTTATGCAGCTGTCGATTTCATCAACAATCATCTGGATCTGCTTCTGCCATTCGTACATGCCTGTTTACCTCGTTTCGCCGCTCTGAAGCCATTATAAGCTCGTGGGAAGGGGAATGCTTGATTTAAGTTGCTATGATTTATTATTATCGACGGCACAGCATTTGACTCACCTGTGCTTCGTCTGTTTTACGGGAATTACAGGCCGGTCAATAAAAAAAGTATATAAATGCAGGGAAAATACATTTACATACTTTTCTTAATTGTCCGGTGATTTGCTGTATTTGGGGATCAGCGTTAAATTTTCCAGCTGCCGCGCGGCTTCCTTCTTCCCTTTGACGTTCAGCTTCCTGAAATAACGGAGCATGCGTTCCTCATCCCCGGGAATATCCGGCGGGGAAGCTGCCATGGATTCCCAACCCAGCAGATAGGGAGGGGAGCACTGCAGTATTTCTGCAAGCAGGGCGAGCTTATCATAAGGTATGTTTTTGATTTCACCGCTTTCATATCTTTGGGCGGTGGGCTGTGAAATGTCCAGGGCTTCGGCTATCTCAGTCAGGGTTATATTTAACAGCGTCCTCCGCTCCTTCATGCGCGTGCGGAAGGTTTCATATGGATTGGGATTCATGAATTATCACCTGTTTGAAAATTATTTCTGATACAAAGTAAATATATCATAAAATTGCGTTCTAAGCAACGAATGTCCAAAATCGGAAAGGGAGGATCCGGAAATAAAAGTAACAGTCCGGACAGGTCTGTACATTTGCCGTACAGAACGCCTGAATGCACAGAAAAAGCAGGCCTCCGGCCTGTCGTACAACGTTTTTGGATGCCTGCCGCCTGTGACGGTACAGCTGTCTGGACGGTTAAATAGAACGAAAAAATGGCTGGCAGGAAATGATAAGACTAATTGACAATATATGGTAGATTATGTTACTATGAATATACGCAATATGTATATTTTTTAATAAGGATAAATACGCATGAAGTATAGAGTGGATTTAAAATCACTGAAAACGGAGATTGAACGGAAGGGGTTTCAATCCGTAGAAGAGCTTTCTGAAAAGAGCAGGATTAACGAAAGAGAGCTCACGCTTGTATTGGATGGGAAAAATCTGCCTGCGATGGACGTTATGGTGGAGCTTGCCTCCGCCCTGGAGCTTACTCCGGAAAAGGCGAATGAAATTTTTTTTAACAGGATTATACGTAATACGTATAAAAAAGAAAGACATTTCGGGGACGGGAAGAAGGGTTTCTGAAAGGGCACGGCGCCTGGCAGACGGGGATACGAAAAACCAATGGCCGTATAGCCGGGCGGCAGTCTGAGGGGATTTAACAGGACAGGCAGGAAAAATGGAAATATCCGGAATTTTGCCATTCTGTTGAATTAATAAAACAAACTGAACAAGGAGAGGGTTACATGAAAAGAGGAAAAATCACATCAATCCTGGCATTAGGAATGTCGGCGGTTATGATGCTGTCTCTGGCAGGCTGCGGAAGCGGCGCGGAGGAAGCAGCAAACGCGCCGCAGACGGAAACGGCAGCGAAGCCTGCTGAGGATGGGGAAGGAGAGGCGCCTGCTGCGGAGGCGGGAAGCATTTCTTATCCGTTAAGCAGCGATATTAAGGTCCTTTGGTATGCGCAGGATAATATACTGCCTCATGAGAAGTTCAAGGATGCATCGGAATCACCGTTCCATATCGGGCTGGCTGAGAAGCTGGGAGTGTCAATCGACTGGCTGTTCCCTACCACCGGCTCCGACGGGACAACTTTTACAACCACCCTGCTGGCAGATCCTGCTAACCTGCCGGATATTATGGGCGTTTACTGGATGAACAACGCCAACCAGTACATAGAGGACGAAATCATATGGGATTTGACGGATTATATCAGGCAGTATGCGCCGGATTATTATGCATGGCTGCAAAGCAACCCTGCCTATGACAGGGCAATGAAGACGGACGACGGCCGGTATTATGCCTTTGGCTTCTTCCGGGAGGACGGCGGCTGGAACGACAGCTACCAGGGACCCGTAGTGCGAAAGGACTGGCTGGATGAATGCGGCCTGGAAATACCGGAAACTATTTCCGAGTTTGAAAATGTAATCCGCGTATTCAATGAAAAATACGGCGCTACCTTTAATTCCTCATTTTCAGTCAGATATAAGGCGGAGGGCGTTGCAGGCGCGTTTGGCGCATATGGGAACGCGGATGCCGGGAACGGCTGGTATGTGAAGGACGGTAAGGTCGGCCTCGGCCAGGCGCAGCCGGAGTGGCGTGATTACGTGAGCTGGCAGAACAAGCTGTGGAAAGACGGCCTGATCGATCAGGATATCATGACGGAGGACGACACAACTATCAAGGATAAGATTCACAATGATAAATGCGGCATCTCAATCACCTCCATGGGCCAGATGAATATCTGGAATACGGAGCGTGAGGCGGACGGCAAGGAAGCGGTATGGATCGGCATTCCTTATCCCAAGTCGGATAACGGTGAGATTTCTTCCATATTCGGCGGCCCCGGTATTGGCACGCAGACGACTGTCATTACCAAATCGGCGGATGAGGAGACGATGAAGCTTTGCCTTCAGATGCTGAACTATGCATACACAGAGGAAGGTTCCCTGTACTGGAATTACGGCACCCAGGGCGTATCCTGGGAGTATGACGACCAGGGTGTTCCGGCCTTTACAAACCTTGTGACGGATGACAAGGATACCGATCCGATGACAAAATATAATGGCCTTACCTGGGGCGCTCCCGGGATCCAGGCAACCAACCTGCTGTATTTAAAGAACAGTGAAGCGGCGATTGAAGCCAATAACACATGGTTTTACGTATATCCGGATGATGAAGAAAAGAATCGGGCTGTCACCAGCGGATGGAAATGGCCGATAGGCGTTACCTTTACCACTGCAGAGGCAGACGAGCTGGATGAGATAGCGCAGAATATCCCCACCTTTGTGGAAGAAAGCTTTGCCGAATTCCTCACAGGCTCCAAGGACATCAATGATGATGCCGTATGGGAAAAATATCTGTCAGATCTGGAAACCTACAATTTGTCCCGCGTACTTGAAATCCGTCAGGCCTGCTATGACCGGTACAAAGAGCGTTAACAATAAGCGGTAAAAAAGCTTGGAAGCAGCCGGCAGCAGCGAAAGGCGTATGCCTTTCGCTGCTGTCCGGCTATAAACGCTGAAAGGAGAACAGATATGAAGGCAGATTTTGCAAAGGGCGGCGCCGGAACTCTCAAAAAAAGGCTGACCAGGGACTGGAACATGAACAAATGGAAATATGTGATGATCATCCCGGTCCTTGTTTATCTGGCGCTGTTTTGTTATAAACCGATGTACGGACTGATTATTGCTTTTAAGGACTACAAAATCACAAGGGGGATCCAGGGCTCATCCTGGGCAAATCCCTGGTACAAATGGTTTGTCAATTTCGTCACGGATCCTTATTTCCCGCGTGTTATCAAGAATACATTCCTGCTCAGCGGGCTGACGATCATCTTCAGCTTCCCCGCGCCGATTCTTCTGGCGCTTCTCATAAATGAAGTGCGCAACCGGACGTTTAAGAAGACGGTGCAGACAATTACATATATGCCTTATTTTATTTCCATGGTTGTCCTGTGCGCCATGGTAAAAATCTTCTGTATGCAGGACGGGCTATTCGGACAGATAGCGGGCTATTTCGGAGGAACAGCGGAGAACTATCTGGTGAACCCGTCCTACTTCAGGATTATCTATGTGGTGTCGGATATCTGGCAGAAAATAGGCTGGGATTCCATTATTTACCTGGCGGCGCTGTCAGCGATAGATCAGGAGCAATATGAGGCGGCGCGCGTGGACGGGGCCAACCGGTTCAAGCAGATGCTTCATATCACGCTGCCCGGCCTGCTTCCCACCATTATGATCCTTTTTATCCTGCGGATGGGCAATATCCTGAACGTAGGCTATGAAAAAATCCTGTTGCTGTACAATGCGTCTACCTATGATGTGGCGGATGTGATTTCCACATATACGTACCGTTTGTCATTTCCCACCAGCGGTACGCCTATGTATTCCAAATCAACCGCCATCGGGCTGTTCAATACGCTGGTCAATGTGGTTTTTCTGCTGATAACGAATGCGATCAGCAAGAAATCCACGGAATCCAGCCTGTTCTGACAGGGAGGAAACAACGACATGAAGAAAAGCTATTCTCAACGACAGAAGCGTATAGAATCCCGCGGGGACAGGATTTTTTCAGGGGTAAACGCAGCTATTCTGATACTGCTGTGTATTGTGACGCTGTATCCCATCTGGTATGTCCTGTGCGCTTCCTTTACATCCAATACGTACCTGGTGTCCCATCCGGGGATGATACTCTGGCCGCATGAGTTCACGCTGGGGGCGTATAAGCTGGCGCTGACGCATCCCCTGCTGCTGTCAGGATATAAAAATATCCTGATCGTGCTGTGCGTATCCCTGCCGATCAATATACTTCTCACACTGTTTACCGGATATTTTATGGCGTCCAAGAAAATGATGTTCAAGCCGGTAATCCAGTTTTTGATTTTGTTTACCATGTTTTTTTCAGGAGGCATGATCCCGTCCTACCTGAATATCCGCAGCCTTGGATTGTACAATTCCCTTTTTGCGCTGATCCTGCCCGGAGCGGTGAGCGTCTATAATTCGATCATATGCAAAACCGCAATCGAGGCCATGCCGGATTCCCTGATGGAATCGGCGTATATCGACGGGGCAAACGATCTCACTATCCTGTTCCGCATTGTCGCGCCGCTGATCAAGCCTACCATGGCGGTGCTGCTGCTGTACTATGGCGTGGGCCACTGGAACTCCTGGTTCAATGCTTCTATTTATCTGCAGGATAACAGTAAGCTTCCGATCCAGAATATCATGAGGGCTATATTAATTGCCAACTCCAATGTCCTCAATTCGGCCGCGGCGGAAAACGATCAGGTGAACCAGTTTGCGGAAGCGATTAAATACGCCACCATCATATTGACAACTGTGCCTGTATTGTGTATTTATCCGTTTGTGCAGAAGTATTTCGTGAAGGGTGTTATGATTGGGGCGGTGAAGGGGTGAGTATGGTCGGACAGATTCGTTCTTTAAGGAGAGGAGTTATTACGGTAAAGTAAGACGGCCGTATTAATTGATTATGTTCCGCTTATAAAGAGGATAATAAAATAATGATTTTTGTATCGTCAGTCATGTTAATGACTGGCGATATTTTTGTACAAACTCAGCTAAAGTGATATAATCGTTATGGTTCAGCCATGCCTATGGCTATAATCAGATGAAAACACCGATATTCATAACGACAGAAATAGGAAATACATAAGCCGGAGGAAAATGTCATGATCGCAGTTTTTCTTGCACCATTCTATATTTTACTGTGTGCTTACTTATTTGTAAAAGGAATAAGATGGCTTGGAGCCTGCCATGGCTTCTTTGCCAAAAAATGGGTACAGGGCATGATTGGAGGGGGATATCTGTTTCTGGCATTCAGTATCCTGATTGCGTTCCTGATGCCGGAATCAGAGGCAAGGAGAGTAATGAAGCTTATTGGAGGCTGCTGGCTTGGTATTTTGCTGTATCTGTCCTTGGCGGTATTGAGTGCGGATTTCCTGCATTTTATATTGAAACATATTACCCGCGTGGAAAAGAGCGCGCTTTTTTCAAAAAAAGGACATGCAGCGGTAGGAGCGGTCTGCTTTATTTCCGTGCTTCTGTTTACGGTAACGGGAATCGTGTCAGCAGGAACTATCCATACGACGGAATATGAGATTACAGTAGAAAAAGAATGCAGTGAACTGGATTCGCTGAATGTCGTACTGGTTGCTGATCTTCATCTTGGGTATAATATCGGTCAGCATCAGATGCGGCAGATGGTTGAAAAAATTAATTTGCTGCAGCCGGATCTTGTAATTGTGGCGGGAGATATTTTTGACAATGAGTATGAAGCCATTGAGAACCCGGAGGAGACAGCGAGGGTGCTGCGCGGGATTCATTCAAAATATGGAGTCTATGCGTGCTATGGAAACCATGATATCCAGGAACCCATTCTGGCAGGTTTTACTTTCGGGCAAAAGGGAGAGAAAAAGGCCAGCGATCCGCGTATGGATGCGTTTATGGAAAAAGCCGGTTTCCGCCTTCTTCGGGAGGAAGCGGTATTGATTGATAATGCGTTTTATGTATATGGGCGCCCGGACTACGAACGGCCGGGAAGAGGGATAGACAGGAGAAAAACGCCGCAGGAGCTTGCGGAAAGCATGGACATGTCAAAACCGGTCATTGTAATGGACCATGAGCCCCGTGAACTGCAAGAGCTTGCGGATGCGGGTGTTGACGTGGACTTATGCGGGCACACACATGACGGACAGCTGTTCCCGGGAAATCTGCTCATAAATTTACTGTGGGAGAACTCCTGCGGATACCTGAAAAAAGGAGACATGCACAATATTGTCACCTCCGGCGTCGGTGTGTTTGGAACGTATATGCGCGTGGGTACAAAAAGCGAAATCTGCCATATAAAAATTAATTTTGCACCAAAAAAATAAAGCGGATAAGACCCGCGCCTTAATTTGAAAAGGTAAAAACCTTCATAAGCATATCATCTCTGAATTCTTAAACCAGATCTGCTGGATATTGTACTGCTCCTGCAGCTGCTGTAATGTACAGATTCCTCTTTTCAAAATCTTAAATCTAATTTATGATAGACCTTAGAGCGTATTTGCTATATATTCCCGCAGTCCACAGACCCAATCTGTGGGGAATTTATCCTGAATTGAATCAGCGCAGTCCGTTGTACCTGAGAAATTCGGGATAAATTCCGCACATATTGTGATTTGTAAGCTGAAGAAGACAATTTACAAATACGCTCCGGGATAAAGAGGGGAGTGTCATATGCTGTCGATATTATTGGTGGAAGATGAAAAACTGGAGCTGGAAACACTGCGTGATTATGTGGATTGGGAAAAGCTTGGCATAGAAAAGGTGTATACAGCCAGAAACGGGCGGAGCGCGCTGGAGTGTATAGCGGAGCATGAGCCTGATATTATGATTACGGATATCCAGATGCCGGTGATGAACGGAGTGGAGCTGACCAGGCGGGTGCGTGAGGAAGGCTGCCGCTGTAAAATAATTTTTTTGACGGGTTATGATGATTTTGAATATGTCAAGGCCGCGTTTTCGGTGGATGCGGTGGATTATATTCTGAAACCCTTTGGCGTGGAGGAGGTGGAAGCCCTGATTATCCGGGTAAGAGATCAGATAATCAGGGAAAGGCTTGCCGCCGATTCGATCAGGCTTGCGGCGGGAAAGCTTCTGGAGCAGGCCTGTACCCTGCCGATGGAGGAAACGCAGCTGGAGGCGCTGTCTGCCCTTCATTTCGGAAGGCCGGCATCGGAAAAGGCATTCGGGATCCTGGCCCTATATGGCAGGGAGGACAGGGAAACGGAAAAGGAAATTTCAGCGTTTCCGGAGGTTCTTCATGCGTTTCGCCATGCATCGGTATGCATTATTTTGCTGAGAGGACATGTGCGCGCACGAGATGCCGCGGCAAAGCTCCTGCGCCTGGCAGGGAAGGAGTGCTGTGCGGTCTGGTCGAAGGATATCGTGCCGTTAAACGGGCTCTATGAAAAAATCCGGCAGCTTGCCGGACTGCAGACCGTCTGTTTTTACAGAAAGCCCGGAGATGCCATATGCCTGGAAGAAACAGAAGAAATACAAGGGGGAGGGATAAACAGGGAAACTCTGCACGAAAAACGGAGAATCCTGCGGGAAACTATTTCCGGCGGGAATACGCAGGAAGCGGAGGAGGCGCTGGACGCATGCCTGAAGGAGATGACTTGCTGCCCAAGGGAGGAATGCAGAAGGGAAGCCTATGGCCTGTATCTGAATTTGAACAATCATCTGGTAATGGATGATGCCCAGCTGAAGGAATATCTTCTTGAGGAGGGCGTGCAGGAGCCTGCGCTTATGGAGACCCTCTTTTTTTCGGAGGCCTGTGCCTTGCTTTCCGATTATGCGGGCCGGCTTTGTTCCTTTTACAGGAAGCAGAAGGAGGATCCGAACTATTATGTTATCGTTTGGGTAAAGGAATATATCGCCCGGAATTATGCCGGGGTCTGCAGTGTGGAGGAAATGGCGGAGGGGCTGCATCTTTCACCGAACTATCTGCGCAGCCTGTTTAAGGCCGGCACAGGACAGACGATTTTGGAGTACCTGACGGATTTCCGGCTGGAGAAGGCCTGCCTGCTTCTGCGGGACAAGACCAGGAAGGTCAGGGAAATCAGCGTGATGACCGGCTATGATAATGTTTCCTGGTTCAGCCAGCTGTTTGTGAAAAAATATGGAGTGACGCCAAATGAATATCGGAAAATGGTTTAATAACCTTAGCTTCCTTGCAAAAATGATTCTGGTCTATACCGTTTTTGCGATTCTTCCCATGGTGGCGGTAACCGGATATAACTATGGACAGACCAGAAAAATACTGGAAAACCAGAGCTATCAGGAAATGAGGCAGACCATGGAAACCACGGAAAAAAGCCTGGAAGCCATCTTTCAGAGCTGTGAATCCATTATGGACATGCTTTATACAAACCAGATGCTCAACTCTTATCTGAGCATGGATTATACGCAGCTGTCCTACTGGGAAATGTTTTCCTTCGTGGATACGCAGCTGCGCGGCATCAGCGTACTCAATCCCGATATCAACCGGATCAGCTTTTACAGCAGCAATGATACGCTTCCCAGAGATAATTATTATTTTTATCCCATGCAGGAGCTGCCGGCCGGCTTTGAAGAGAAGGCTTCCCTGGCGGGAGGAGGGGCCGTGGCCGGGGGCATTATGAAAAAAGAGGGCAATTCCTATGTGGGGCTGCTGCGGAAAATGAATTACTTCAGCAGCGGGGGAGTTGATAATATCCTGCTGATGCAGGTGGATGCGGACTATCTGAACAGCCAGCTTTCCTCAACGGATGATTACAGGCAGCTTTATCTGGTAGACGGTACGGGACAGATTCTGGCATCGTCCAATCCGGAGGCGGCAGGAACAAGCATGGAAAGCCTGCTCCCTTCCTGGAATACGCTGGGGAGCGGGGGCGTCCCGGAGAATGCTGTCATGATGGAAAAGAATGTTGTCTGCATGAGGAAGGAAGCCAATATGGGGACAAGCCTGTTCCTCCTTCGGGATCAGGAAAGCCTGCGGCAGGAGGCCGGAAGGGTATCCCGCAGGATCCTGCTCATCTTTGTGGTAAGCTCGGTTTTTGTATTCGCGGCAGTGTTTACCTATGGAAAGCTGATGCAGAAAAGGGTGGATCAGGTCGTATATGCAGCGAGGAAGCTGGGTGACGGAGAGTTTGATTACCGGTTGAAAAATATGGGCAGCGACGAAATCGGGCAGATTGCCGATGCCTTTAACCTGCTGAATGAAAGGATCCAGGTACTGATCCGCGACAATTATGAAAAGAAGCTTCTCATCAAATCCAGTGAAATGAATCTGCTTCAGGAGCAGATCAATCCCCATTTCCTGTATAATGCGCTTTCCGTGATCTCCTCCATGGCTATGCGGGAGGGCGGGAAAAGGACGGTGGAAAGCGTGCGGTATCTCGCCGCTTTTTACCGGATATCCTTAAATAAGGGACGCCAGATCGTTTCCGTGCAGGAGGAGCTGGAGCTGGTGAAAAGCTATATGAATATCCAGGCGATCCGCTTCGGTGACAGTGTGGAGGTATCCTATGATGTGGACAGGGAGGCGCTGGCCTGCCGGACGATCAAGCTGATCCTGCAGCCGCTGGTGGAAAATGCCATACACCACGGGCGCAGGGATGAGGGTGTTTTGCATATCAGAGTGACCGTAGGGAAAAAGAAGGATCGGGTTTTCTATGAAGTGAAGGATGACGGCCTGGGAATGGAACCGGACAGGCTTGTTATCCTGCGGGAGCAGCTACGCCAGTCCCAGGAGGGCTTCGGCCTGAGAAATGTGGACATCCGTGTCAAGCTGCACTATGGGGAGCCGTATGGTGTTGCTGCGGTAAACAGTGAGCCGGGAAAAGGAACAGAGATCCGTGTGGAAATACCTGACTGTACAAATAATACGTAACTGAAAATGCCGTCCGGTGCTGATGCTGCCGGGCGGTATTTTGCCGCCGGCGGCCTTCTGTTGTTAAATACTGAATGAAATCGTAAGATCCGGATAGTTTGTATGGGAAATAAGCCGGATCTGATTAAATCATGAAAGAAATCATAAAATCCTTCTCTTGTTTGTTGGCTGTATGACGGATAAAATGTGCATGTAGACAAGAAAAACATACAATATGAACAATGAGAGGGTGGTGTTTATGAAAAAAGAGGTTCCGTTGGCCGGTAAACGTAAAAAAAGCCTGGGAGCCCAAATGTGGGAACGGCGTTATCTGTTTTTGCTGCTTCTGCCGGCGCTGGTGTGGGTCATTTTGATTTGTTATGCCCCGATGACCGGGCTGTATATGGCTTTTATCAATTATACGCCGAAAGGGAACGGCTATTTTACAGACATGGTACAGTCGCAGTTTGTGGGATTGGACTGGTTCAAGTACTTTTTTTCCACAGATTTTATAAAGATAATGCGGAACACGCTGGCAACCAGCCTGCTGACGCTCCTGTTTTCCTTCCCGCTTCCGATAATCCTGGCTCTGTGCCTGAATGAAGTGAGAAGCGCTAAGATGAAGAAGTTTGTACAGACCGCTTCCTATCTGCCCTATTTTATTTCCTGGGTAATTGCGGCGAATATCTTTATCACATTTCTTTCAGCAGACGGTGTCATCAATCATGTTTTGATGGCGATTGGGCTTACCGATGAACAGATTCTGTTTTTCCAGCACGGGCCGTATTTCTGGTGGATTATCGCAATTGCGAATGCATGGAAGGTGCTGGGCTATAACGCGATTATTTATCTGGCCGCTATTTCCGGCATCAGCCAGGATATGTACGAGGCGGCGGATGTGGACGGCGCAACGAGGATGCAGAAAATCCGGTATATCACGCTTCCGGCCCTGAAGCCCACAATCATGATACTTCTGATTCTGGCCGTGGGCGGTGTTTTAAATACCGGTTTTGAACAGCAGCTGTTGATGGCTAATGATTCCATCCTGAATTATTCGGATGTGCTGGATACCTATGCTTACCGGTACGGCCTTAAGAACGGGATGTATTCCTACGGTACTGCAGTTGGCCTGTTTAAGTCGCTGGTTTCCTTTATCCTGGTAATGGGAGCCAATGCCCTGTCCAAAAAATTTGATGACGATAACGCAGCGTTATTCTGAGAAAGGAGATTAAGGATGAGAGCAGTTAATCATAAAAAGAAGCCCGCTTCGGATTTTTTCCTGGATATCTTTAAGGTCCTTTTTCTGGCGCTGGTGGTAATCATATGTGTTTATCCGTTCTGGAATATTTTCATTGTTTCCATCAACGATGCGACGGACGCCATGCGGGGAGGACTGTATTTCCTGCCAAGAAAGCTGAGCTTTGCCAGCTATAAGGACATACTCACAAGATCCACGTTTTTGCATTCTATCCTCGTTACGCTGGCCCGGACACTGGTGGGCACACCGCTGGCGGTTCTGGTGACCACAGCGCTTGCCTATGTGCTTTCCAGAAAGGAGATGCTCTGGAAAAAGCCCATCACGCTTATTTTCATCTTTACCATGTACTTTGGCGGAGGCCTGGTTCCTTATTATATGGTGCTGAAAAACCTGGGAGTGCTGGATCATTTCATCGTTTACATTTTTCCCAATCTGGTCAGCGTTTACAATATGATTCTGGTGAGAAACTACATTGAAGGAATGCCGGACGCCATATTTGAATCGGCAAAAATTGACGGCGCCAATGATCTTGTTATATTCTTCAGGATGATACTGCCGCTTTCCAAGCCTATCATCATGACAATTGCCCTGTTTGTGGCAATCATGCACTGGAATTCCTGGTTTGACGCTTATCTGTACACCAATTCCCAGAATTTGAAGGTGATGCAGTCAATCCTCGTTGAAATATTGAACCAATACCAGACGGCGGGTGCAAACCAGGCGGCAAACCGGGCGGCGTCGAATATCACGCCCGACAGCATCCGTATGGCGGCTACAATGGTTGCAACCATCCCGATTATCCTGGTATATCCGTTCATACAGAAATATTTTGTAAAGGGTATCATGCTCGGCTCCGTAAAGAGCTGATCGGCACGGCAGTCTGAATGACAAAATAAGTAATACATAATAAAAGGAGAGAAAACATGAAAGCAAAAAAAATTACGGCATTATTACTGGCGGCAGCAATGGCAATGTCGGCTCTGACCGGCTGCGGCAGCGCGGCTTCTTCGGATAACGGAAACGGAAAGGATACAGCTGCGGCGGACGGACCGGTAACGCTTACCTTTTTTGACAAAAACTCCGGCAGCAACACCTTTGACGATGACATTGCAAAGGCAATTATGGAAAAAACAGGAGTGGCCATCCAGGTGGAAAATCCCACAGGGGATCCGCTGGAGAAGCTGAACCTGATGCTTACCGGGCAGAATTATCCGGATATTGTATTGATGGACCGGGGAAATGATATTGTAAAGCGTTATATTGACGCCGGCGCGCTTATCCCGCTGAATGATCTGATAGACCAGTACGGTCCGCATATCAAGGAAATGTACGGAGATGTACTGACAAAGAGCCGTTATTCGGATGGGAAAAATTATTATCTGAACAACTGGTACGGCGTGGATCCCGACGCGTCCGCAGGCGTTCTGATGAGACGGGATCTGCTTGCTGAAATCGTGGGGAAGGAGAGGGCGGAAAGCCCCGAACCGTTTACGCAGTCGGAATATCTGGATATTCTGCGCCAGTTTAAGGAAAAATTCCCGGAAATTGACGGGAAGGATACCATCGCTTTAACACTGGATGCTGCGGATAAGAATTACGAGGGTACGCTTTACGGCATGTATGGCATGAAATGGCTCTATGAAAATGGAACCGGACTGCAGCACCGTGCAAAGGATCCGAAATATAAGGATGCGGTGTCCTTCATGAATACCATGTATACGGAGGGCCTTCTGGATAAGGAATGGGTGGTCAATAAAAAAGAGCAGTGGGTGCAGAAGCTTTCCAGCGGTAGCGTATTCAGTACCTTTGGTTCTTACTGGGACGTGGACGGCGCGAATGCCAGCCTTGCGGCCTCCGTCGGACCTGATGCACAGTTTTACAGCTATAAAGTGGTAGCGGACGGTGTGGATCCTTCGGAAACAACCTACAACGGAAGAAGTACCTTGGGCTGGGATGCCATCGGAATTACCGATAACTGTAAAAATCCGGAAGCGGCCATGAAGCTTATCGACTTCCTGGTGAGTGAGGAAGGACAGTATCTGATGATGTGGGGAATTGAAGGAAAGCACTGGGATATGGTGGATGGCAAGCATGTGCCCAAGCCGGAAATTGTGGAAGGCTTTTTAAAGGATCCCGACAAGACAAAGCTGGAAACAGGCATACGGAAGTGGACCTGGTTTATCAAAAACGGTTATGGTTCGGACGGGACTCCTTATGATATGTCCACAAAATACCAGCTCCAGCCTACGGCGGAGTTCGCAAATCAATGCTTTGGGGAATCCGATGCCTGGGATACGGCGGATTTCACGGGAATTGAGCCTTCAGGCAGCACCCCGCAGGGATTAAAATGGCAGAAGGTCCAGGATATTTACGACCAGAACTTCCCGAAGATCGTGAATGCATCCAGCCAGGAAGAAGCGCTCAGCAGCTATGACGCTATGATCAGCGAAATGGATGCCGCAGGACTGGCCGAGGTGGAAGCGTTCTTTACAAAGGAATACCAGGAAAAAATGAAGCTTTGGGGAGAAGCGGAATAAATTCATAATAGATAAAGGGCCGGGAACACCTACGGGAAAACAACTCCATAGTGCTCCGGCCCTTTATGGTGGAATTATTTTGAATGCACATGGCAGCAGGGCGGCAGGTCAGGAGCGCCGAATACAGGATATGGAGAAATAAGGAGGAACATATGGGAATATTTATTGACGAAACGGGACGCATTTTTACTTTGGAAACAAGAAATACCACATATCAGATGAAGGCGGACGAGTGGGGGACATTGCTTCATACCTATTATGGAGAAAAGACGGATCATTCCGACATGTCCTATCTGATCACTGCAATGGACAGGGGATTTTCCGGAAATCCCTATGAGACAGGCTGCAGTGACCGCACCTACTCCAGGGATCTGCTTCCTCAGGAATACAGCTGCTTTGGTACCGGCGATTACCGGATCAGCGCGCTTGCCGTGGAGAATGCGGATGGCAGCAGGGCGGCGGAGCTCACCTTTGAGGGCGTAAAAATAATTCCCGGAAAATATGCGCTGGAAGGGCTGCCCGCCGCATATGCGGAGGAAGGCGGGGCGGATACACTCCTTGTCACACTGCGGGATAAATATACGGGGCTGACAGTTTTGCTGTATTACGGCGTACTTTATGAAAGAGATGTGATCACACGCTGCGCTAAAATCATAAACAGCACGGAAAAGCCGGTAACACTGACAAAGGCCGCAAGCCTCTGCCTGGACTGGCAGTCCGGCAGCTTTGATTGGCTGACCTTTTATGGAAGGCATGCCATGGAGCGGAATCTGCAGCGGACGGAAATTGCCCATGGTGTTTCATCCATCGGCAGTGTGAGAGGGGCCTCCAGCCATCATTATAATCCGTTTGTATGCATCTGTGATCCCAATACGGATGAGGAGAAAGGAAGCTGCTATGGTTTTTCTTTCGTTTACAGCGGTGAGTTCCTGATGGAAACGGAAAAGGATCAGGCCAATCAGACCCGTTTTGTCTGCGGAATCCATCCTGCGGATTTTTCCTGGCATTTGGATCCCGGAGAGAGCTTTGAAACGCCGGAGGTTCTTATGGCGTACAGCGCGGATGGCCTGGGCGGGGTCAGCCGGATTTTCCACAAAACGCTGTGTGAGAATATCGTACGCGGGGAATGGAAAAAGAAACGCCGTCCGGTGCTGATCAATAACTGGGAGGGGACGTATTTTGACTTTACGGGAGATAGGCTTGTCTCCATTGCGAAGGAAGCGCATGAGCTGGGGGTGGAGCTTTTTGTAATGGATGACGGCTGGTTTGGAAAACGGGACAGTGATAATTCCGGACTGGGTGACTGGCATCCCAATGAGGAAAAGCTGGGCTGCAGCCTGAAGCAGCTGGGAGAACGTATTACGGCGGAGGGCATGCTGTTTGGAATCTGGTTTGAGCCGGAATGTGTTTCCATGGACAGCGATTTGTACCGTGCGCATCCTGACTGGGCGGTGCAGATTCCCGGAAGGAAACCCAATCTCAGCAGAAACCAGCTTGTTCTGGATTTCTCAAGAAAAGAGGTACAGGATTATCTGACAGAGCAAATTGCGTCTGTGCTGGAAAGCGCGCCTGTCAACTATGTAAAATGGGATTTTAACAGAAGCATCTGTGATAAATACAGCCATGCGCTGCCGGCGCACCGACAGGGGGAAATGGCCCATCGTTATATTTTGGGGCTGTACCGGGTCCTGGAAGAGCTGGTTACCCGTTTCCCGCATATTTTGTTTGAAGGCTGCAGCGGGGGAGGCGGACGGTTTGACGCCGGAATGCTTTATTACACTCCGCAGATCTGGTGCAGTGATGATACGGATGCCATAGAACGGCTGAAAATACAGTATGGCACCTCCTTCGGCTATCCGGTGAGCAGCATGGGAGCCCACGTTTCCGCTGTCCCCAATCATCAGACCGGCTGCGTGACGCCGCTTTCCACAAGAGGATGTGTCGCAATGGCGGGTACGTTTGGTTATGAGCTGGATGTCAGCAGCCTGTCCGAGGAGGAAAAGGAGGAAATACGGCGGCAGCTGGGTATTTTCCGCAAGTATTATGATATTATCCAGTATGGGGATTATTACCGCCTGACGAGTCCGTTTACCGGCTCCTGTACTGTCTGGGAAATGGTTGCTGCAGATAAGAGGAGGGCGTTGGTGAGTGCGGTTTACCAGCATGTGGAAGCAAATCCCGCCCCGGTTATGGTAAAGCTTTCAGGGCTTGAGAAAACAGCATATTATCAGATAACACTGGAATGTGCGCCCGGGCCGCTGATGCCGGACGGAAGATTTCCCGGCGGATTTTTTGAAAACCAAAGGTTCAGCGGCGCCGCCCTGATGAACTGCGGCCTTACGATTCCCAGGGCGCTGCAGGGATATCAGGCATGGCAGATATATCTGGAACAGGTATGATGCCGGGAAAGGGATGGTACAGGGGATAATACCGTGGCGGACATAATACCGGGGCACCAGGGCAGGTATGGTACAGCGGCAGGCATATTACCGAGACAGGTATGGTATAGGGGCAGGCCGGTTACAGCCGCTCTTGCCTGTCCGCCTCCTATTTAGGTAAAAACTGGTTTATTTCCGCGAGCAACGAGCCAAGTATCCATGCTTGCATGGATATTTGGCGACTGTCACAAGGGGCTATGTACCAGTGGCATATGTTTTGCACCAACCGAAGCGGAGCGTAGACCAAAGACCCCTCTGCTCTGCAGCGCTGTAAGTTTGATACCTCGTTGCTTGCAGCGAGGCCTTTGATTGAGCATAATACATGACTTATATACAGGAACAAGGCCTTTGCTCCTGCAGAGAAGCTGTTTAGGAGCCTGGGGGGAAGTGGATTATGAATAAGAGAAAAAATAGCGGTATTCAGGGAGAATACATATCCGGAATCTCTGCAAGCAGGATGCATTCCCTGTTACTTAAAGCCATCGGTTCTTTTCCGAAGTAACCGATACTGGCGTCCCTTAAGCAGCTGTAGCCTTGCACGGAATTCTTGCCTAAGGAAGTAAAGGCATGTATGCTGGAATCTCTCACGCAGTAATAGCCTCTGACGAAATAGACAGAATTGACGTACAGCTCCAGGATTTCTTTCTCCGTATAGGTTTTCTCTATTTTAAGCGCCATAAAGGCCGCTGCAGTTTTGCAGACAATCCCCTTTCCCTGAGGAAAATACATCGATTCCGCAAGCCGCAGTGAAATCTCACCGCCGCTTTCCCGTCGCTTCCAGGAGATAAGATCCCTCCATGCTGTCCGGACAGCGGCATAAAAATCAATTCCTGAATTCTGTTCATAACGGCAGCCCTGAACTGCAATTACCGCCTTCAGATATGCTTCCGGCAGTTCGGAAACTGTAGTGTAGCCAGTATCTGCACGGATTTCCAGCACCCTGTTTTCCAGGCTCTGCCGGGTAAGTGCGTCCCTGTACAGTTTATAACCGAACCCGGCCCGGATACCGCCGCAAAGGGCGGCTGCGGCAAAGAAAAAAATAAACAGCTGCTTTATCTTTTTGATCATGGCGCAATCACCTCTGCTTTGTTTGCTGTTTCCGTCTCCTTCAACCTTTTTTCCTGATTCATTTATATCATAGGACAGCAGCCTTACTTTTCCGTGACTTTCAGGTGAAAGATCTGTCACTTTGCGGGCTTTTGCGGAAATATCAGAAAAAATGCACCGCACACAGGAAAAATCCGGCCGAATAGGCCGGACAGGAATATGCGGGTAAGGTTTTCCACATACCTTGCCCGCAGATATTCTGTCCGGTAATTTCCTGCTATAGCAATAAGGCATTGGCTATTTATAAAAATGGATTATATAATAGCATCAGGAAACAGCGCCGGAATTCCCCGGATGCTTACATTTTTTATGGAGGGAATGGATTATGGAATATAGAATCAATAAACGGACCCAGGACAGGATCAGCGTACTGGGCTTTGGCACCTCGTATATTGCCCAGGCCAGCGAAAAAGACGCGGTTGAGGCCATCCGGCGGGCCTATGAGGGCGGCGTCAACTATTATGATCTTGCCACGGCGGAGGGCAGGACCTTCCCGTATTTTGGCGTCGCGCTTGGCGAAGTCCGTAAAAATGTGATGTATCAGGTACATTTCGGAGCCAATTATGAAACTGGCGCCTATGGTTGGACGACAGACGGGGAAACGATCCGACGCAGTATAGACTGGCAGCTCCGCCAGTTGAAAACAGATTACATAGATTATGGTTTTATCCATTGCCTGGACGAAATATCCGATTGGGAGGATTATCGCAGAAACGGCGCGTTTGATTATTTGATGCAGATGAAAAATGAGGGTGTGGTGAAGCACATCGGCCTGTCCTCCCATACGCCGGCGGCAATTCGTCGTGTGCTGGACGAGGTCCCTGTGGATATGCTGATGTTTTCCGTTAATCCGGGATATGATTACCAAAAAGGAGATTATGCAAACGGCACAGTGGATGAGCGCGCCGCTGTGTACCGCCGCTGCGAAGCGGAGGGAATCGGCATCTCGGTGATGAAGCCCTTTTCCGGCGGGCAGCTGCTGGATGCTTCTATTTCACCCTTTGGAAAGGCCCTGACGGTATACCAGTGCCTGCAGTATGCCCTGGATCGCCCCGGCGTTCTCACAGTGCTGCCGGGAATGAATTCCGCAGCCCAGGCGGAACAGCTGCTGCAGTTTTTCGAAGCCCCTGAAGAAGCACGGGATTATTCGGTGATCGGCTCCTTCAAGCCGGCGGACGCAGTGGGAAAATGTGTCTACTGCAACCACTGCAGACCCTGTCCTGTGGGAATTGATATCGGAACCGTCAACAAGTATTACGATCTTGCAAGAAATGGAGATACTATGGCGGCCGGACATTACCGGGGGTTACAACTGCAGGCGGATGCCTGCATATCCTGCGCACACTGCAATAGCCGCTGCCCCTTTGGTGTGGATCAAAGCGGCCGGATGCGGGAGATTGCAGATTATTTCAGGACGCAGGATGAAGAAAAATGGAATAATTAACTATTCCCATTTTTCAGATAACAGGAATTCGCGGATATTCCGATGCTTGATACCATTGCGGCTCATATCGATTTCATCCATGGAAACCACATATTTGGGAAAATTATCGTGAATAGTATCATAGACACCAAATTCCCGGTGAATGGTATCTTCTGAGGCCAGAAGATAAGTTACCTGAATATACAGCTTCTGATCCTGTTTTTCACAGATAAAATCAACTTCCCTTTCCGCAGATTTACCTACTGTGACGGTATATTCCCGACGAAGCAGTTCCATGAAAACAATATTTTCAAGAACCAGGTTGATATCCCGCATATTGCCTCTGAACACGGCTTCACGGATACCATGGTCTGCAATATAGTATTTTTCGTTTGTCGTAAGTATCTGTTTGCCCTGTAAATCCTGTCGTTTTACCCGATAGAACAGGTAAGCATCCAAACAGTACCTGATATAGTTGAGCACGGTTTCAGAGGATACGGTACGGCCTTCACTTTTTAAAAATTTTGTGATAGAGGTTGCAGAAAAAGAAGTACCCACATTTGCTGTAATGTAAGCGATAATCCGTTCCAGCAGATCCACATCACGGACATTATTACGCTTCACGATGTCCTTTAAAACAACAGAATCGTAAAGCGCCTCCAGATATTGGCGGCATGGCTCCCGGGAATAGCGAAGATTAGCAAGGTAGGGCATACCGCCGGCAGTAAGATATTCGCGGAAGGCCTGCGCCGGCTCTGCAGCAGGAAATATAGAGTCGTAAAGCTCTCGGAATTCTCCGAAAGAAAAAGGATAGATAATGAATTCAATATATCTGCCGGCAAGATAGGCAGCCAGTTCCCCGGAGAGAAGTTTAGCGTTGGAACCGGTGATGTAAATATCACAATCCAATTCCACACGAAAGGAATTGATGCATTTTTCCCAGTTCACTACCTCCTGGATTTCATCAAAGAAAAGATAAACCTTTCCATTGATTTCCGCTGTCTGCTGGATAATTTCCTGATATAATGCTTCCGCAGTGCAAAGATGGGCATTTTTCATTGCTTCAAAATTAAATGTAATGAACTGCGTGTCGCTTATGCCGGATGAAATCAGTTCTTCCTTAATCAAATCCAGCATAACTGATTTACCGCTTCCACGGACACCAGTAAGAACTTTAATCAGATCATATCCGATAAATGGCCGGATTCGGCGCATGTATCGTTCCCGCTTGATCATCATGATCACCTCTTTCAATTCTTGGTAACATCATCATATTCCACTTATAATGGAAAAACAATATAAAATTAATATTTATCCGATATACAAGATGAATCTAAAATCCAGCATATTTCACTTAATATAATAGATAATCCAAGTGAATCAATTCTCTTCCTGTTTTCGGAAATTACCTTCCCGATCCTTTTATTACTGTTTTGTGCATATGGCTAAAAGAAAAAGTAAAAATTTCAAAAAAATAGTAGAAATTAGTAAAAATGCTTGAATTTTTACGGGGGGGGGTATAATTGCTTTATTAAAAACGCCGAAAATAAAAATATTTGTGCGTTTTATATTCCGTGCGTTCAGGTTCTGCTTTGGAACCGATACGGGATCATTTTATTACTTTCATAAGGAGGGCACTAAAGTATGAAGAGAAAGGTTTTATCCATCATTCTTGCGGCGGCATTAACGGGAACCATGTTGGCAGGATGCGGTTCTTCTGCGAAACAGGAGACGCCGGCAGCTGCGGCGGATACCGGGGCGGCGGTTTCAGAGCAGCCGGCGGAGAGCAGTGCAGCGCAGACAGGAGCCTCAGGAAGACAGACAGACGGCAAGAATGTACCGGAACTGACTTCGGAGCCGCTGACGATTACCTTATGGGATATTTCTACGGAGGATCCCGGAAAGACAACGATGGAAGAGGCGGTGCAGAGATTTATGGCGGATTACCCCAATATCACCATAAATCAGGTGCATCAGCAGAATGATAATTATAAGCAGCAGCTGGTGGTTGCAATGAGCTCCAAGCAGGCACCCGATATGTATATCCATTGGGGCGGCGGTCCTATGGCCGAGTATTATAAATCCGGCTTTGTCAATGATATGACAGAGATGTTTAGCACCTATGATCACCCGGATTATATTGATGCAGCGGTTGCACAGTCTACCTATGACGACAAGGTTCTGGCCATTCCCTTCGGCGGTCTGTCAGGATGCGATATCTTCTATAATAAGACGATTTTTGCAGAGGTTGGCGTTGAGGTTCCTGAAACCATCGACGATCTGGAGGCCGTATGCGATAAATTAATCGAAGCGGGTTATGTACCGTTTGCATTGGCCAATGGCTCCAAATGGACCGGCTCCATGTACTATATGTATCTGGTAGCGCGTCATTCAGGAAATGAAGAATTCGATGCGGCCTATACGCAGGAAGGCTCCTTTACCTCCGATGCGTTTCTTTGGGCTGGGGATAAGATTCAGGATTGGGTAAAAAAAGGATATTTCCCGGATGGCGTAAACTCGCTTTCCACGGACGACGGACAGGACAAGGCGCTGCTGTATGACAATACCTGCGCAATGATGCTGCATGGTTCCTGGCAGGTATCCGGTATCAGGGCGGATAATCAGGAATGGTATGATGAAAATATCGGCGTTTTCCGTTTCCCGGAGGATTCTGAAGCAGCGGCAAAGGGCGTTCCCCAGAATGTGGAAATCGGCACGGCAATCGGAAACGGCTTCTCTTTTAACTGCTGGAATGCTGACGGCTCTGTAGATCAGACCAAGCTGGATGCCTGCTACGTGCTGGCAACACAGTATTTTAACGATGACGCCTATAACCAGAGACAGCTTGACAACGGGACGATTCCTTCCATTAAGGGCTTTGAAAACACCATCGATGATGCAAATATGAAGGTGGTTGCGGATATCTTTTTCAACGCATCCAATGTGCAGCTGTGGTATGATCAGTATTTGCCTGCCTCGGTAACTGAGGTTCATAAGAATTGTATGACGGAGCTGTTCGGCCTTCAGAAAACTCCGGAGGAAATCGGACAGGAACAGGACACTGCAATGAAAGCGGCGCTGGCTGAATAGGGATTGGATAGCCGGAAAGGAGATAATGTGGATCAAAGTAAGAAGCCGGGAAGTCTGGCCAAAACGAGAGAAAAAAGCACTGCAACAGCGGCTGTGGTATTTCTCCTTCCTGCATTGATTTTGATTGTTGTATATATGATTTATCCGGTGATTGATACCTTTGCAATCAGCGCATACAGCTGGAACGGGATATCTGCGGACAGGATTTATGTTGGGCTGCAGAACTGGAAAACGCTATTGGAGGACAGATCCTTCTGGTCGGCCTTCGGCCATAATGTGGTCGTCATGGTTTTTTCCATCCTGCTCCAGATTCCGTTGGGAATGTTGCTTGCCACCTTTCTGGATGCGGGCGGCAGAAAATTTAATATTTTTAAAACCATATGGTTCCTTCCATATCTGATGAGCTCCGTGGCAATCGCCTTTTTGTTCACCTATGCCCTGGCTACAAACGGAGGTATTTTTTCCTCCCTGGGCACGCTGTTTAAGGGAAGCAAGGTGACCGTGGATCTGCTAGGGCGCAATCCCCATGCGCTGTTTTCCGTAATCGGTGTTATGGCATGGCAGTTTACGCCTTTTTATATGGTTTATTTTATTGCCGGCTACGGGAATATTGATACATCGATTTATGAAGCGGCGGTAATAGACGGCGCGACGAGAGGGCAATATCTGCGGACGATTGCGATCCCTTTGCTGGGGCCGATCTTTAAGACCGCATGTACGATGTCCCTGATAGGCTCCCTGAAATATTTTGACATGATTTGGAATATGACCGGCGGCGGGCCGGCCGGAGGAACCGAGCTGATGGCAACCTATATGTATAAGCTGTCCTTCCAGCAGTTCAACATGGGCTACGGCTCCTGTGTCGCGGCAGGGATGTTTCTCCTGATCACTGCGATTGCGCTGCTGTTCCAGAAGATCTTTGTGGTAAAGGAGGACTATTGAAATGGATAAGCAAAAAGAGGTTGATTACAGGAGGGAAAAGCTGAAATCCCGGATTGCCTGGGGAATTGCTATTTTTTTCGCCTGCATCTGGCTGGTTGTCACGCTGGTTCCGTTCATCTTCATGATTATGAATTCCTTCCGGAAACAGTTTGATATGCTTGCCCAGGGGGTGTTCCATCTTCCTGATCCATGGTATTTCCAGAATTATGTGGAGGTTATGACGCATGGCTTTTTCGGATATTTTTTCCGGAGTGTGATTGTTGTCGCCGTTTCCCTGGTACTGATGCTGATTATTTCAGCGTTTGCGGCATATCCGCTTTCCCGGATGAAGTTCAGGCTCCGGGGCATTACCTATGCCGGGATTGTAGCCATGATGTCTGTTCCCATGCATGTGACGCTGATTCCTATTTTTAAAATGACGACGAATATGGGGCTGTATGACAGCCTGCAGTCGCTGATCGGGCCTTACGTCACCTTTGCGCTCCCAATGTCTGTATTTATCCTTACCGCATTCATGACAACGATTCCGAAGGAAATAGAAGAATCCGCAGAGATAGACGGCTGCAATAAATTCAGGAACTTTTTCTCGATTATACTACCCCTTTCCAAATCCGGGTTGTCCACACTGGCTATTTACAATGGGGTATCCATGTGGAATGAGTTTGCATTTGCCAATACGCTGCTGCAGACTGCTTCCAACAAAACGCTTCCTTTGGCACTTGGGCAGTTTAAAGGGGAGCATTCCCTGGATATCCCGATTATTCTTTCCGTGCTGGTATTGTCCGTGCTGCCTATGATTATCCTGTTCATTGTTTTCCAGGATAAACTGGTCAAAGGAATGATGGCGGGAGCGGTGAAGGGTTAGGCAGGGAATAGAAATGCCGGGGCTTCTTTCTATCAGAAGCCCCGTTTCTTCCAATTAATAGGCATCCGGCTCCAGTGTCCGGTATTCCGCGGGCGTCATGCCGTAACGTTCAATGAACAGCCTGTTGAAATGGCTTCTGTTTGTATAACCCAGCTCCTCGCAAATTTCGCCCACTCTTTTGTCCGTATTTTTCAACAGCTCCGCCGCCTCCTTCAGCAGAAAAGCGCGGCTGTACTCCGACAGGGTCTGACCTGTATACTTTTTAATCACCCGATTGATATAGTCGCTGTTATAGTTTAATTCTTTTTCCAGCTCTCCGCGGCTGATCCTGCCCTTTCTGTTCTGCAACAGCCAGGAAACCTGGCAGAAGAGCCTTTCCTCTTTGGAAATCCTGGTCTGATGGGCCTGGATGAGATAGCTTTCCTCATCCCCAAGCATGGCGATGAATCGGCAGAAATATCCTCTTACCATGTAATTTCTGCCGGAACGGCTTTCGCTCAGCTCCAGCACGATAGCATTAATCAGTCTGTAAAAATCGTCGGGGTCAAAGCATTTTTTTCTTCTGAAATCGATATACTCCTTTGCGCTGTAGAAGGAAAGCTTCTGGTTTTCCGCAAACAGATGGTGGAAAAAAGTATGATTGGTACAGCTTCTTCCTTCCTCATCATACAGCAGATCCTGTTCCAGCACGGATTTGATATATTCCTCCTGAAACATGAAGAGAATGATTTCAAATTCGCTGTCATGCAGCTCCTTGTGGCGTATATTTTTATTGCACAGACAGCATTCACCCGCATGATAGGTCACGGTTTCATTTTCAATCTGCAGGTGAAGCTCACCCTCCAGCACAATGGTCAGCTCGTAAAAATCATGGGAATGGAGCGTACGTGTTCCGGCCAGATCCAGCCTGCTTGTGGAGGAGAAAAAATAGTTCTTATTGCTTTCCGTAAACTCCAGGGAATTCAGCTCGCCGCGTTTCTGATCGGTTGCCTCATGAATGATCATATAGGGCATTCCGATTTCCACAAATTCCGAGGTGTAGCTGCCCAGGTTATGAAAGGTGAGAAAGGTTTTGGGGATACCCAGTTTTTTTAGGAAGCCCTCCTGTGACAATTTTCCGCCTGTATCTCTCAACGGTTTGATTTTTTTCATAAGGTTCCTCCCGGCTTCCAAAGATAGTCTGTTTTGGATACAAAAAAACACTGTTTCTTTCTGGATACGACATTTCCAGGTGAATATAATGATTATATAATGGCTTTATAGGATTCGCAAGAAGAGCCAGGCGGTTTTATTAAAGTAAAAGTAACTGTTATGGCTGTGAAGGAATTGAACAGTTCCAAAAAACAGAAAACGCACGACAGGAAAGGAGATCAAGTATGATTTTTTATGTGAACGCAGCCGCGGCCAGAGAGGGCGACGGCAGTAAGGAAAGGCCTTTCAGGCGCATTAACGAGGCGGCAAAGGTTGCAGTACCCGGGGATGAGGTTTTGGTTGCGCCGGGCATTTACCGGGAGTATGTGGATCCGGTGAATGGGGGAACGGAGGGTGTCAGAATTACTTATCGCAGCGAGCAGCCTCTGGGCGCAGTCATCACCGGTGCGGAACCGGTGGATTCCTGGGAACCCTATCAGGGAAATGTATGGGTCTGCCGCATTGATAACGGGGTGTTCGGAAGCTATAACCCTTATACCACGTTTGTGGGAGGGGACTGGTATTTTGCCCCTGTTATCAGGCATACCGGCGCCGTTTACTTAAATGACCGCCAGCTGTATGAGACCCAGACCCTGGAGGAATGCATCAAGGGCGAGGTATATCCCCCTTCCTGGGATCATGATTTTTCCGTTTACAAATGGTATACCGAGCAGGAAGGCAATACCACTGTGATTTATGCTAATTTCCAGGGACATAACCCCAACGAGGAAAATGTGGATATCAACGTGCGCCGCAACTGCTTTATGCCCTCCAAAACAGGCGTGGATTACATCACCTTCAGCGGCTTTAATGTAAATAAGGCTGCAACCACCTGGGCGCCGCCCGCCGCTTATCAGGACGGTATGGTAGGCCCCCACTGGTCCAAGGGCTGGATTATTGAGGACTGTGAAATCAGCAACAGCAAATGCTGCGGTATTTCTTTAGGAAAATATTACGATCCGGAGAATGATCATTATTTTACCAACAAACATGTGAAAAGCCCGACTCAGATGGAGAGGGATGCGGTCTGCCGCGGACAGTATCATGGCTGGCTGAAGGAAAAGGTGGGCAGCCACATTGTAAGACGCTGCCATATCCATCACTGCGAGCAGGCAGGTATCGTGGGACGTATGGGATGTGTGTTCAGTCTCATTGAGGACAACCACATTCATCATATCAACAATATGCAGCAGCTGGGCGGCGCGGAGATTTCAGGTATCAAATTCCATGCAGCCATCGATGTTGTGTTCCGCCGCAACCATATCCATCATTCCACCATGGGAATCTGGTGCGACTGGCAGGCACAGGGCACGCGGATCACACAGAACCTGCTTCATGACAACCATGCACCGGAAGGCACTCCCATGGCGCAGGGCGCAATGATGAGCCAGGATATTTTCGTGGAGGTGGGGCATGGTCCCACGCTGATTGACAATAATGTACTGCTTTCCAAAGCGGCGCTGCGGATTGCCACCGAAGGCGTAGCCTGTGTACATAATCTGATTCTGGGCGCATTTACGGCGGTAGGCGGCGGAACGGACAATACCGTAAACGGTATCAACCAGCCCCGTTATACCCCTTATCATATCCGTCACCGTACCGAAGTGGCCGGCTTTATGTCGATCCTTCACGGAGACGACCGTATGTACAACAATATTTTCATCCAGAACTGGCCTGCCGCGGCGGCAGAGGAAAAAGAAGATATGGGCTTTAAAACCTCCGATAACCAGGAAGTGGGAACGCATGTATTTGACGATTACCCTACCTATGATGAATGGATTGGCTGGTTTGAAATGGATAAGCCCGCCAACATGATGGAGCTGACCCCGTACCACTTCTCACACCTTCCCGTATGGGTAAACGGCAATGCTTATTTCAACGGCGCCAAAGCCTGGAAGAATGAGAAGGATAAGCTGGTGGATGATCAGAATCAGGTATCCGTGGAGTTGGTGGAAGAGGAAGGAAAGTATTACCTCAGGACAAATGTGTATGACGTGATGAAAGCCTTTAAGGTAGGCATCATCGACAGCGATCTGCTGGGCTGTGCTTTTGAGCCGGAACAGCGCTTCGAAAATCCGGACGGCACCTCCATCCTGTTCGACACGGATTATCTGGGCGAACACAGGGGCGTTGCCGCCATCCCCGGGCCTTTTGCTTCCGCTGAAGCGGCTGCAAAGCTTCTCTGGGAAGACTGAAAATAAACGGACAATAGCCGGCGCTGTAAATGCGCTGGGCTATTGGTCAATGACAGAGTTTTACATAATCAATGGCCGGCATCCGTAAAAGGGTGCCGGCTTTTTGGTTTGCTTTGTTATGGGTATTTGGAAATCAGCATATTGACATCAGTTTGCGACAAGCAGTATGCGAAAATTAGCATACGAGTATCAATGTACATACAAAGTTATCCGGACAGCAGATGGTTGTTATGTTCTGGAATTCATGATAAATTAAAGATAGCAATGTGTGTTAAGGGGAGAAGTATTTGATGTCGCGGTGGATATACGGGAAGGATCAAAAACATTTGGAAAATGGTTTGGCATTGTGCTGAGTGCTGAAAAGAAAAATATGTTATATATTCCGGAAGGCTTTGCCCATGGCTTTTTGGTCTTATCCGACGTTGCCGAGTTTTCCTATAAGCTGTCGGATTTTTACCATCCTGAGGATGAAAGCGGTATATTATGGAACGATGCACGATTGGGAATACAATGGCCGATTGCTGAAGATATGCAGATAATTACGTCGGAAAGAGATTCCTCTAATTTGCCATTTTCAGAGGAAGTGGCCCTGAAGCCCAAGAATACACAGGCTGGAGTGTAGATACGAAATAGGACTGGGGTGGCTGGCCATTCGCGTACAACACTATTAGCTGATTTAATATCTGATCCCATCCACGGGATCTTAGTGCTCATTTTTTTCTGATGTTCTCATTGGCCATTGAAATATCTTCTCCTGTGACAGGAAGATGGGGAAGATACTTTTCTTCTATGTTATTTATCAATGAGTTGTGTAGCAAGTGGAGTTGTTTTATACACAAAAGTTTGGTATACTCTAAAAGTATATACAACATAATGTTTGTTGGATTTACCTAAGGAGGTGTTTGTAGTGATCATTAAGGACTATATATATTCAGCTATTGAATATTCCCATGCAGAATAGTAGATATGCGACGGTCTGTATGGGTGCTATGAAAGTTGCATAACCTGCTGATTCTGCACTTTATTTAATAATATTAAGTAAAGGATGGAATGAAATAGTGGGATATTTAAATGCGGCAGAAGTACTTCCCAAGGAGCTTCTTGAAGAATTATCATTTTATGTCAACGGACAATTGCTATATGTTCCTTCAACGAAGTGTAAAAAGTCATGGGGAAGCGAAAGTGGATCTAAACAGTATTATAAGGAAAGGAATAATGTTATCATTGATTTATACCTAAAAGGTATGAGTATTGATGAATTGTGTGAACGCTTTCATCTTTCTTATGATACAATTCGTAAAATAATAAAGTAGGTTTATGGGGCTTTATCCTGAGAGGATAAAGCCCTTTTTGGGATAAAATAATTATAATCATTCTCCATTCTTCTTTTCTTTATCAAAAAATTCTATAATCAATTTGATTTGAAGAACTTTTATAGTGACTAAGACGTAAATGGATGAAACATTGAAAGGAAAAAGGAGAATCGTAATGTTTATTTCATCAAAGGTGCTGAAAGCTGCTAAGTATATAAAGCATAAGTCTGCCCATAGTTTAGGACAGAATATTATATATATGATATCGTTTGCATGGAGACAAAGGCGTAGTGTGATTTTACTTGTGCTAACTATGGCGGCTTCTGCGATTTTGCTCAATCTTGCACAGCTTTTTATCGTACCTTCTATACTTGGAGCTGTTGAAACGCATGCTTCTATTGTGGAACTTACTATAATCATATTATTGTTTACAGGAGCACTGGTATTGTTAAGTGCTGCTCAATCATACTTTTCATCGTGTTCACAGTTCGGACGAATTGAAGTACGTCTTGCCATTGGAGCAATGATTCAAAATAAGGCACTAACCATGTCGTATCCCGATATTGAAAATCAGGTAGTCAGGAAGAAAATGGATAAGGCTTCAATGCTTGTTACCAGTAACTCGGCGGCTACAGAGGCTATCTGGATAACAGTGATGAATCTGCTAAAAAATGCAGTTGAATTTATTGTTTTCCTTACGTTGCTTGCTGCGCTTAATCCGCTTATGATTATTGCTGTTTTGGTCACTACTATTGCCAGCTTTTCAGTGTGCAATTATCTCAATGGCTGGGGATATCGGCATAGAGATGAAGAGTCGGAATATTCCCGTCGTATGAATTATCTGAGCGAAAAATCAAGAGATTATACATTGGCAAAGGATGTCCGTATTTTTAGAATGCGTGATTGGATAGAAGATGTATACAATAGTATGCTCCGTATGTATCAAAGCTTTATTGCTCATGGAGAACGTGTCTATTTTTGTGGAAATATTATTGATGTAATACTTGCATTTTTGAGAAACGGTATTGTCTATTTTTTTCTGATTGGTGCTGTACTTAAGAATGAAATGTCAGCCGCTCAGTTTGTATTGTACTTTAATACGATAAATGTTTTTACTAGCGGGATAGGCAAAATTATGACCGATCTTGCGACCCTTCGGAAACAAAGTCTCGACATCTCTGCAGTCCGGGAATTCCTGGAATATCCCGAAACATTTAAAATGGAGGAAGGCCTGTCCATAACTCCGGATTTGAATATTCCTTATCAGATTGAACTGCAGGATGTTTCTTTTCGCTATCCGGAGTCTGAGAAGAACACATTATCTCATATCAATCTGATTATTCGGCCTGGAGAGAAGTTAGCAGTTGTTGGCCTGAACGGTGCTGGCAAAACGACACTCATTAAACTTATATGCGGGTTTCTGGATCCTACGGAAGGAAGAGTGCTGTTAAATAATACGGATATTAGAATATATAATCGGCGGGATTATTATCGGCTTTTTTCGGCTGTATTCCAGGACTATTCGGTTCTTGATGTGACAATAGCGGAAAACATTGCACAGGCTGATGAAAATATAAATGTGGATCTGATGAAGCAATGCATTGACCAGGCAGGACTCCGTGAGAAAATTGACGGATTGCCTAATGGTGTGGAGACGCACATAGGCAAAGTGTTTGAAGATGGCATTATTCTATCGGGGGGAGAATTACAACGGTTAATGTTGGCGCGGGCTTTATATAAAAACGCTCCGATTATCGTCTTGGATGAGCCAACCTCTGCACTCGATCCAATCGCAGAGAACGAAATATATAACAAGTACAATGAACTTACGGATGGCCGGATGTCTATCTATATTTCCCACAGACTTTCCTCCACCAGATTTTGTGACCGTATTATATTGCTCACAGAAGGTAATATCGTTGAAGTGGGTACACACGAAGAATTAATTGCGCAGAAGGGAAAATATGCCGATCTCTTCGAGATTCAAAGCAGATATTATAGAGAAGGAGGAACGGACAATGAGTAAAAGAAAATCCCCTGTTTCTTTTAAAAATACAGTACATTTATCTTTACGCGGACTTGGCATCTGGTGGAGAGAAAATCCTTGCTTGCTGCTATCCATCCTAATATGTGGAATAATTGAAGCTTTGTCGCCTTACGTAGATATTTGGCTTTTGGCACGTTTAATCGATGAGATTGCCGGGGCGCGTGATCAGCAGCAACTTACGGTATATGTACTGGCATTGATGAGTACGTCTGCAGTATTATCATTACTCTGTACAGGATTGACCCGATGGAAAAATACTCAGTTAGCCAGCTTATGGCATACACAAAATAAAGTATTCATCGAAAAACTATTGTCGATGGATTTTGCGGATATGGATGACAGTCACGTACAGGAACTTCGATCCCAGATATGGCAAAATACAGACTCAGGGGGATGGGGACTATATAAACTTATATATAGTTTTGAGACAATTGTCAGAGCCATTATGTCCATTATTGGCGCGAGCTTTCTAACTGCGTCAATGTTCATATTGCCAGTCAAAACAAATGACGGAGGGTCAATGATACTTAATCACCCTATATTGGTTCTGCTTATTTTTGCGGTTATGTTAGGCGTGACATTTGCTGCACCAGTATTATCGGTCAAAGCGAGTTCATACTGGATAAAGTATGCAGATGAAAACCAATTGGGAAATCGGCTTTTTGGATTTTGGTTAGGTGAACTGGGGAATGATCGTTCAAAGGCGCTTGATGTACGTATCTACCGTCAGGACATTCTTAGTAGAAATAATTTGAAAAAGTATAACCCGTTTATTCCCACCTCAAAGCTTGCTAAGGCATCAAGAGGGCCTATGGGAGGATACAGTGCCATGTCTGGAGCGATATCACAACTATTTGTAGGTGTTGCATATCTCTTTGTATGCTTAAAGGCGCTGGGAGGAGCTTTTGGTGTGGGAGCAATTGTACAATATGTGAGCACTATTATTGCATTATCCAGCGGATTGTCCACGCTAATTGAAGCGTTAGGAGATTTAAGGAATAATACCCCATTTTTACATACTGTGTTTAATTTTTTAGACTTATCGAATAAAATGGAGCAAGGAGATGCAGCTATTAACCAATACAATAGAAACGGATATGAGATTGAATTTCGTAATGTTTCTTTTAAGTATCCAGGTCAGGATAATTATGCACTATATAATGTATCAATGAAGTTCCATGCAGGGCAGAAGCTTGCTGTAGTGGGCATGAACGGAAGCGGGAAGACCACTTTTATAAAACTGCTGTGTCGTCTGTATGATCCGACTGAAGGTGAGATTCTGTTGAATGGAATCAATATTCAAAAATACAGTTATCATGAGTATATGAAACTGTTTTCTGTTGTGTTTCAGGATTTTAAATTACTTTCTTTTGAACTCGGGCAAAATGTCGCCGGCAGCATTGCCTACGACTATGGTAAAGCAGTTCAATGTCTTCGTAAGTCAGGCTTTGGAATACGTTTTGATAAATTGCCGAAGGGGCTTTCAACGGCATTATATAAGGATTTTGATGAGAATGGGATTAATATTTCTGGGGGAGAGGCGCAGAAGATTGCATTTGCGAGAGCATTATATAAAGATGCACCATTCATTATACTTGATGAGCCTACAGCAGCACTGGATCCAATTGCGGAGTTTGAGATATATAGCAGGATGGAACAAATGATAGGTGAAAAGTCAGCAGTATTCATTTCGCATCGATTGTCTTCCTGTCGTTTCTGCCAGGATATCATAGTATTCCATATGGGCAGACTGACTCAGCGCGGCAGCCATGAGGTGTTGGTGAGCGACAAATCCGGAATGTATTACAAATTGTGGAGCGCTCAGGCACAATATTATAAGGCCGTAGACTAGTACAGCATTGCGCAATTAACTATGATTAAATATGTACTACCATTTTCTCCCATTTTGTTGCATAATAAACTCATAAATTATAGAGGTGACTATTATGCGAAAGAAAACGGTTGATATGATTCCCATCCTGTCCGAGGTGGAAATGCTGTCTCCTGAAAAACTTCAGGCTGAAATTAAAACTCTTCTTACTGATGATAGGCGTTCCGGGCGTTCTCCTATATTTACCCAGGAACAGATCCTTAAAATCATTGACCTTGCCTGTAAACATCCCTCCGATTTCGGGTATGAAACCAGCCAATGGAGTTTAAATCTGCTTGTTTCTGAGATTAAAAAACAAGGGATTGCGGAGCAGATTTCTGCGAAATCCGTAAGCCGTTTTTTAAAAATGAGGTGAATTTAAAGCCCCATAAAATTCGCTATTGGCTGCATTCCACTGAAAAACAGGAATCACCGGAAACCTTCGCCGCCAAGGTAAATGAAATCTGTGATTTATACCTGCACGCCCAGGTTCTCGAAAAGGAAGGAACCCAAGTGGTATCAGTGGATGAAATGACAGGTATCCAGGCATTAGAGCATAAATTTCCTGATAAACTGCCACTGCCTGGGCATCCTGCGGCAAGAGATTTTGAGTATATCCGTCACGGGACGACCAGCCTGATTGGCTTCTTGCATATAGCAGGCGGGACAATGTATCCGCCCTATTTAAATGAAACAAGAACGGAGATGGATTTTTGTGAAGCAGTACGGCAGATAATTGCAACAGCCCCGGAAAAGGAATGGGTCTTTGTATGCGATGGCTTAAATACGCATAAATCGGAAATGCTGGTAAAGCTGGCAGCGCAAGAATGCCATTTGGGAAATGAACTGGGTAAAAAGGGGAAATCAGGAATACTGAAAAGCCAGCAAAGCCGGGCTGAATTCCTGCATACCCCAAGCCACCGTATCCGTTTCGTATATACCCCGAAACATAGCTCATGGATGAACCAAATAGAGATATGGTTCGGGATTATCAACCGTAAACTATTGAAACGCAAGAGTTATATCTTTTCATTTGGAATTAGATACTCAAACGCAATATCCGCCCGCTCCAGCCCCCAATAGCTTTTATCCAGTGCAGTTTCCTGAAATCCGCATTTCCTGTAAATATGCAGTGCGGGCTTCAGGATTCTGTTGGATATGAGAGTAAGCTTTTTCGCTCCGTGTGCAATGGCATAATCCATACAGGAACAAAAAACTGCGCTGCCTGCGCCTTTTCCCGTATACTGTCCCAACGCCGCCAGTTTGCAGATTTCCCAGACACCGTTTTCCAGAGGGGCGGTCATGCAGACTGCAAGCACCCGGCCATCCTCCAGAGCACAGTAAATCATACCGCCGGAGGCAAGCAGGGAATCCACATTTTCCAGCACCTCATAATCTTCTTTTTCCGGAGTAAAATACCGTGTAATCCATTCCATATTCAGGTCTATGAAATCCTTTTTAAATTCTTCCTTGTATTCCGTGATATACATTTTCTTCCTCCCGTTTTTCCCTTTCGTTGAGGCTTTTAACTTAATCAGCAGCTATAATTTCGTGGGATAAATATCTTGTTCTTCAGTATATACCGGTATATAATATAAGTAAAACAAAAATAATTAATATTTATATTAGAAAAGGTAATATGAAATGCAGAGATATATTGCTCTTCAAAAGATTGTAGAGTCAGGGAGTTTTTCCAGGGCGGCGGAGATATTGGGGTATACACAGTCGGGGATTAGCCAGATGATCTCTTCTTTAGAGGATGAGATGTCGTTACGGCTTCTGAACCGTTCCCGGTCCGGCGTGAAGCTGACGCCGGAGGGGGAGGCGCTGTATCCTTTTATTGAGCGGAGCATCTTTCAGTATCAGGCCATGCAGGAGAAGGCGAAGGAGATAAGAGGGCTGGAAGCCGGCCTGATCCGTATCGGGACGATTTCCAGTATTACCTGTCATTGGATGCCGCAGCTGATCCGTAAGTTTCAGCTGCGTTATCCGAATGTACAGTTTCTTTTTCATCAGGGGGATTATTCGTCCATACCCGAATGGATCAGGAGTGGGGCGGTGGATTTTGGGTTTATTGCTCCGGAGGCGGTTAGGGATCTGCAGACCATTACGGTTAAGGAAGGGGAGATGCTGGCGGTGCTGCCTGAGGGCCACCGATTGGCCGGAGAAGAGAAAATCCGGCTGGAGGAGTTGACAGCGGAACCATTTATTCTGTTGGAGGAAGGACATTTCAGTGAGCCTTTGAACGCGTTTCACAGCGCAGGCCTGGAGCCTGATGTGAAATACAGGATTCATGATGATTATGCGATTATGACTATGGTGGAGGCGGGGCTGGGGGTCAGCATCCTGGCGGAATTGGTGCTGCGGCGCACCTGTTACCGGATTGTAATATTGCCGTTGGAGCCAAAGGTGATGAGGACTCTGGCTGTCGGGTATAAGGATAGAGACAGTCTTCCTATCGCCAGCAGGTACTTTATAGACTTTATTATGGAGAATCTGGACGAACTGCCATAGGTTTGACTGCACGTTAGAAAAGGAAGGTGCGCCAGGAGCGCAGAGGGGTGACGGAAATGAAAACTCTTGATACCGGTGAGCTGATGAAGCTGCTGCAAAGCAAAAAGAGCTTCGCGCATATTATTTCCATAGGGGAAAGCAGTATGATGCCCCCTTCCCTGGAAAAATTTCTTGATGAAAAAAGGCAGGAGAAGGGCCTGACGATTCCACAGGTGATGATAGCCTCCGGCCTGAGTAAGTCCTATATCTATCAGATTTTTGATGGGAAAAGAAGCGCCGGCAGGGATGTGATGCTGAGGATTGCCTTTGGAATGCAGCTTTCCGTAGAAGATACGCAGAGGCTTCTCACACTTTCAGGCAACAGCAGCCTTTATCCTAAGATAAGAAGAGATGCAGCTCTGATTTACGCACTGGATAAAAGAGGAACGCTTCTGGAAGCCGAGCAGCTGTTGGCGGAACTGGGGGAAATGCCGTTATATGGGGAGAAGCGGAATGAGTGAAACAGAAGATTTTCTAAACAGATATGAGAGGGATATCCTGAACAGAGTCATTCTCCCGAAGGTCATAAAGGATCATATACGCCTGAAGTCCTGCCTGAAGGCGGAGGATGACAGGGAGGTTTATCTTGTTCAGGATAAGGACGGAAAACAGTACATATTGAAAATCCGTACATCAGGAAGGCCGGATTCCCTGGCAGGGGAAAATGCGGTTTTACAGAAGCTTTCCCATCCGCAGATCCCCCGGGCTTATTTTTATATGGAGGAGGACGGAAAGGAGTATCTGCTGCGTTCCTATATCCCCGGAAAAAGCCTGCAAGAGGCGGTGAGCGCTAAGGGGCGGTTGGGTGAAGAAGAAAGCATCCGCATGCTGCTTTCGCTTTGCGGAGTCATTGATTATCTGCATAGCTGCAGACCACCGATAATCCATCGGGATATTAAGCCGCAGAATGTGATCTTGACGCCGGAGGGAGACTGTGCATTGATTGATTTCGGCACGGCCAGGCTGTATAAAAAAGAAAATAAAGAAGATACGGTTTTTCTGGGAACACAGGCCACTGCGCCGCCGGAGCAGTTTGGTTATGGGCAGACAGATGAGAGAGCAGATATTTATTCTCTGGGGATACTTATGCGTTTCCTGTTAACAGGCAGTCTGGAAAAGAACAGTGATACATCCGTGCGGGGAGCCTTAAAACGGATTATAAATAAATGCACGGCCTTTGACCCTGCCAAACGTTATGCCGGTATCCGCAGGGTAGCTGCCGCTTTAAAATATGCGCAGCGCGGCAAAAGGATTACAGGAACAGTAACTGCAGTAATTTTGGCAGCAGCAACCCTTATAGCTGCGGAAAGCATTCTGAAGATTAATTCATCAGCCGAGTTCAGTAATCCGTTGTTGGAAAAAGCTGTCCGTCAGGAACTGGGCATCCCTGAGGAAGAGGCCATTCCTGCAAAAAGGCTGCCGGAGGTGCGCCAGATTATAATCTGTGGGAATGAAGTGCTGGGGGATTGGATGGAGCACGACGAGATCCATTATGATATGAAAAACGACAGTGCTCTCAGGAGCGGAAGAGGGGATATCAGTGATTTGGATGAACTCAGACAGCTGCCCTCACTGGAGTCGCTGGTATTGGATTATCAGGATATTACAGATATTTCACCCCTGGAGGGTATGGGGCTGCAATATCTGAGCCTGTGCGGAAATGAAGTGGAGGATCTGTCTGCCCTGGAGGAGATGACAACGCTTTGCGCACTCTGGCTGGAGGATACTCCGGTGTCGGACGGGGCTGTCTTATCTCATTTGACATCACTGCGGGAGCTGGAAATCAGCGGTACAAATCTGGCTGAGGCGTCAGATTTTTGCAGCCTGCCTCTGGAAATACTGAAAATGAAGGATACCTTAATTAAAGATCTCGCCCCTTTAAGGCAGCTGCGGGAGCTTACAGTACTGGCGGCGGGGGAAACCGATGAGCAGGGAATGGAGATTATTCAGGGGATGAAGCAGCTGGAATACCTGACAGTCAGCGGTACCTTGGAGGATTTGACAGGCTTTGAAGGAATGCATCGGCTTGTCATGCTTGACCTGAGTTTGAGCCGGCTGGTCAGTCTGGAGGGAGTGGAAGGGCTGACGAAGCTGGAATATCTGGGACTGGGATATACGAAGCCGGACAGCCTGGAGCCGCTGACAAAAAACAGCGCCTTGCGGGATGTGGAGATGGTAGGGGCAGATATTAAGGACTATACGCCGCTTCTGCGGTGTAAGGGCCTTCATGCGGTTCATGTGGGCCTCAGCCGGAAAGAAGAAGTAACGAGGCAGTTGGAAGGCTCCGGGTTAATTATTTATGCCTGGGAAGAATAGAAGGGGCAGGTTTTAGGATATCAAATTAAAAGTCCGCAAAGTGCAGACCATATCCATATCCCGTTTTGCTATAATAAGACAAATGGAAGCACTGGAAACGGAGGATGGATATGAGAAAATTAAAGAAACTGCTTGTTTATTTAACCGTAATGGCCCTGTTTGTTTCGACTGGCCTTACAGCGCTGGCTGCGCCTGCGGTTGGAGAGGACTATACCTTTGAAGATCTTGCAGATTATGTGGATTATTTCTTTGAGGAGGTTATTAAACGTCAGGATGTATGGGGAATGGGAGATGGTGAATCCCTGGATCCCAAGGATGTTCCGGAGGGGCAGGCATTTGTCAGTCAATCCTATATTGATGCGCTGGAGGAAAAAGCCAGAGAACTGTGGGCTGTGGGAGACGGCGGTGAGGAATCCGTAGAAGCATTTAACGCTTCTGAGAATAAGGATGCCAGACAGGCTCTGTATCAGGAATTAAAGAGCCGGGCGGAGGCACTGGAAAGTAATATAAGGACGGGAACACGCCCCTCTTTTCTGGATTCACTTTATAAAAAGAGTGAAACCGCATGGGCTTTGGTTGATAAGCTTTCAGGAAGCTACGGTGATGCGGAGGATCCGGACAGCCAGGCGAAAAATGTGCATGTAATTTGGCCTGAGGAGGATGAGACAGTGGATGACGAATTCATAAATAATATGAATTCTATGATTCCTGCCGGGCATTACTGGATTCTTGGAGAAGACTGGATGTATTTCTGGCAGAGTACGGAGGCCATGGATTGGGTTTATGATACATTGACAGAAGGTGATAAAAAGCTGAATGAGGCGGAAGACACAGGAAGCTGGGATGCGCTGGACGGCCTGGGAGCACTGTTGGACAGAGCCTGTGAGAGGACGCGGGAAATGCGCAGTTTCCTGGAAACTCATTTATATCCAAGGCCGGAACCTGAAAATCCGCAGATTACTGTGCAGGAAGAGACGCACGGGGAAAAATCCGGGAAAACACAGGAAGAGGCGGCTCCTGAAAAAAAAGCAAATCAGGTAAAAGGAAGCGATGGAAAAATCCTTATATCTACATTGGATGGTGTGTACGCAGCACATCGAGTGGACGGGATAGCTGTTGTAACAGAGAAGGTACAGGCGGAAGCAGCGGCAGGGCTTCAGGGTACAGGAAGCAGACTCAGCTTGTATACCAGTGATGTTTCCGAAAAGAATGAGTTACTACAGGTGATGGAAGAAGCCGCAGGAATGTTGGGGGCAAAGACAGCAGGTGCGGTCCTGGTGGATTTATATGCAATTGAAGGCGGCAGAGTCAGCGCAGTCAGGAATATGCAGGCGCCTATGCGTATGGTGATTGAACTGCCGCAGAGTATGGTTGAAGCAGGGAGAACCTTCAGCATTCTTGTTCCTGACGGCAGAGGCGGTGTGCTGGAGCTGGTTGATTTGGATCAGGATCCATCAACGATTACCGTAGATACGATGCTGTTTGGTATGTGGACAATTATATACAGATAACGGCCGGTTCGAAGTAACAGCAGCCGGGGATATGCGTATCCCCGGCTGCTGTTATGTTAAAGAAAAGGTTCCGGCCGCATCACCCATCTGCTTGTACGGACCATATGCTGGTATAATATGAATAAAGGAAAAGGCACAGGAAATACTTCACAGAGAACCGATAATTATTCTGCATCAGGCAATGTATTTTCCACAAATCCAGGCAGAAAAGAAAGGCACAGGGGATATGGACTATTTATATCAATATACAAGCCTGAGCGCGCTGGCCCAGATAGTAAAAACCCGGTCAATCCGGCTAAATTCCCTGAAATATGTGGACGATCCGAATGAACTGGCAAGCGCTGATTTCAGAAGAGCCGGGAAATATTGTTTTGTAAGCTCATGGACCAGTGAAAAAGAGGAATCCATACCGATGTGGAATATGTACTCAAAAATGGACGGCGTAAGAATCAGGCTCCCTCTAAATCCCTTTGAACAATATACCTGGGAGGATCCCAGGCAGAAGGGCCGCTTTGTAACCAGCTGTATTCCCGAAGAAGATTTATATCAGGAAAACATGTTTCCGGTAATGAAAGAAGAGCTTCTTCATAAAGTCAATTATACGGATGACGAGAGACTGTTATACCCCAGTCTCAGGCGGCAGATGCAGCACGGCGGAGAGGACTGTGCCGGCATTGAGCTTACCCGGTTAGGCAAGAATAAAAACAGCGCATGGGAGTTTCAGAAGGAATGGCGGTATCTGCTGTATTTTATGCCGGTTTCCCTGGAGGAGCTGCTCAAGGATCCCGAACAGGCCAAACGAAAAATGGATGATAATATCAGAAACAGCATCAGCCTGGCCAGAGAGGATTATTTCCTGAAAATCAGAGAAGAGTGCTTCGATGAGCTTGAAATATTGTGCGCGCCCAAGTTCAGTCAGGGAGACAGGATACTTCTGGAATGTCTTGTGAATACGTATTGTCAGGATGCGGTGATTATGGACAGCAGGCTTAGGATTAGATGAGGGATTGGTATTTTTTCTCTAAAAAGTTTTATCATGCAAATGAAAATAGAATTTAGAATAGCTTAAATATAAAAAACAGAGATAAAATCTCTTGATAATACGCATTATAGTGGTATAATTTTAAATATATCTGATATAATGTTATTTGAGTTGAGAAAAAATCGGGAGAGTGATTAGAATGCTAATGCGGTTTTCGGTATCAAATTTTATGTCTTTTGGTTACAGAACAGATGAAAAAGAACAGATTATACCGGAAGAGTTTCACCTGTACGCCGGAAGAACGGAACAGTTCAAGGATAGAGTTATTAATTTCGACGGAAGAAAAATATTAAAATTCTCTTCTCTTTATGGTGCAAATGCATCAGGTAAAACAAATTTGATTCGTGCGATTGACTGCGGTAGAAAAATTATACTTTCCACGATAGAGGGCATAGATTTTAATGATAAGTATTGCAGAAGTAAAAAAACAAATAAAGATTTACCTACATTGTTTGAATACGAATTTACTATAAAAGAAAAATGTTTTGCCTATGGTTTTACAGTAAATCTCAATAAACATTGTATAATATCTGAATGGCTGTATGAGTTAAAAGGGGAAAGAGAGCATACAATTTTTGAAAGACTGGTCGAACAAGAGCAGTATTATTTTGACGAGGAATTATTTGAAAATTCAGATAATATTCAGCAGTTCCACTACTTTATGAAGGATGCAAACCGTATTAACACTTCCTTGTTTTTGTATGAGATTAACAGAAGAAAACTGGATGAGAAAGATTATGGAATTTTTACGGAGATATATAATTGGTTCCGTTATAAATTAACGGTAATTTATCCGGAAACTAAGATTGGTTCCAGTTATTTTTGGTTTGGAAGTGACAATACCAGGTTAGTAAAGGTTCTTGATTATTTAGATACTGGAATTACCGGATATGAAATGAAAAATTTAAATGAAAATGCATTTAAAGAATATTTTTCCGATGATTCTCTGGCTGAAAAACTTTTAAAGGGGCCGGAAAGAGAAAACAAGCATAAAATGAAACGTATTGTCAATTTTGGTGAAACTTTGTTTGAATTGGATTATGGGGCAAACGGGCCGGATAAAATTGCAAAATTGATGTTCCAGCATGGAGAGGACGAAGCCAGCTATGAATATGGAGAAGAATCAGATGGCACACAAAGACTGATAGAACTGTTAGATGTTATTTTAAATGACGATGATGAACGTGTATTTATTATCGACGAGTTGGATCGCAGTCTTCATCCGCAAATGACAATAAAATTTGTTGAAACATTTCTTAAATTCTCCGAACACAGGAACACACAGCTGATTATTACTACCCATGAATCTAATCTTATGGATTTGAAAATTTTAAGAAGGGATGAGATATGGCTTGCAGAACGTGATAGTGATAATACGACCTCACTTTATACATTAGATAAGTTTAAAATCCGTTATGACAAGGTAGTCTCCAGAGATTATTTGTCAGGCAGATATGGAGCTGTTCCTATATTTAAGGACTTTGATTATGTGTGGGGGAGGGATGGGGATTGGAAAGACTGAATTTAAGAAAACCAAAACCATACGATTACAGTTCAGAGGCCGGAACAGTAAAACCAAGAGTTCACTTTTACTGTGTATCAGAGGGCGCAACGGAAGAGTCATATTTTGAGGGAATACGCAACAATAGAGTAACATTACGTATAAAAAATGATGTTTTTATTGAAATTGTCCCCAAGGAAAATGGGCAGGAAACTTATAGTCATCCGTTGCAGCTTGTAAATGCCTGTTTACATTCAATGGGGCGTATAGATAATGAGGGACAAGAGTTACCAAAGGACAAGTGGAAAACTTATTGCGCCTGGGAAGATTTCGATCCGGAAATAGATGTTGTTTGTGTAATATTTGATAGGGATTATAAAGGTTTGACCGCATGTCTGGATGAGATATTCAAACTATGTCTGCTACATAAGATTCGTATTGTTATTTCTAATCCCAATTTTGAATTATGGCTCTTGATGCATTTTCCGGGATTGGAGAACTATGATAAAAATAAGCTTTTGGAGAACCGTAAAAATCTGAGAAAACAATTGTTCCCGGATGCTTCCGAAAAGAAACGATATCTGGAAATTCTGGTAGGCCAGCATTCAGAGGGTTATAGTAAAGGAAGTAAACTGAAATTTGAACGTTTCAAGCAAAATGTAGATCTGGCAGTTGAACAAGCGGCTCTTTTTTGCGAAGAGCCGGAGGCGATTAGAGAGGAATTGGGAACCTCCGTTGGAAAACTTATACGTGATATGCGAACTTGAACGATTTATCAGATAGGTTGCATTAGCATCAGACTACAGGGAAAATTATTTTCATCACAAAGCCCTCTCCCCACCGGGAGTCCGCTTCCAGCGTCAGTTTAAGATCCCCGGCAATTTCCTTTGCCAAATACAGTCCCATGCCGGTGGCCTTCTTCCTGCCTTCCCCGGAATCCCCGGTAAAGCCTTTTTCAAAAATATAAGGCAGGTCACTGCTGCGTACGCCCATGCCATTATCACGGATGATCAGCGAGCAGTGAGATTCTTTGCGGATAAAGAAAAGGGATAGCTCGGGCCGGATATCGTCACGGCAGTATTTTACGCTGTTGCTGATAACCTGGCTGAGCAGGAAATGCAGGCCTCTCCGATCTGAAAAAACAGCGGCGTCACAAATATCCGTGCTTACCAGGAAACCTTTTCCCTCCAGCAGGGGACGGTAATCCTCCAGCACATCCTCCACACATTCGAAAAGTGAAAGGGTTTCCAGCAGATAGTCCTTCCGAGCGCTTTTCAGGCGGGCATAAAAAAGCATCTGGTTCACGGATTCCTGCATCCGGTTCCGGATATAGTCCAACTTCCGCTGTTCGTGCTCCGGCATGTCGTCCCGCCGGTTATCGATCAGCATGGTGAGCAGGGAAACCGGCGTCTTGATTTCATGCGCCCAGGCTTCCACATAATCTTCATAGTCGGATATCCGGCCCTGCAGCAGCTGATATTCCTCCTGCTTTTGGCGGAGCGCGGCGCCAAGGATACGTATCATGTCTTTTTCAGCCGCGCCGGAGAGGCGGAGCAGCTGTTCCTCCTGATATTCCTCAGGCGTGTTCAGAAATGCCAGAAATGCCTTCTGACGTCTGTTTTCACGCAAAATTACCACGGACAGGACTGCTGAAAACAGCAGTAGGGTGCCAAGCACCAGGAATGCGGCAAACGCCTTCAGGGCCTGTATGTCGGCAAGCCACAGCAGCAGGACGAAGACGCCGTCCGTGCCAAGAAGCAGCAGAAGCCAGGGCAGGTATTGCCTGCAGATTTTCCAGTTATGTTTCATCGTTATTTTCCTCAGGGATCAGCTGATAGCCCACACCGCGCACGGGGATGATTTTCCGGCGCATTTCCAGATCCTGCATAGTTCTTTTCAGTCTGGTCAGATTGACCTGGAGCGCATTTTCGTCGATATACTCCGTGGTTCCCCACAGGGCGGTAAGCAGCTCCTCTTTTTTTACGGGATTGGCGCCGTGGAGGAGAAAAGCTTCCAGAAGCTTTCCCTGATTACCCGGCAGTACCACAGATTTATTATGGATATAAAGCGTATAGGTCTGGCGGTCCAGCAGGAAATCCGGGCCTTCCAGCATATGGGCGCGCCCTTCATAGCGTTTTAGCACATTGGCGGCCCTTGCCAGCAGGCGTTCCTTCCGGCAGGGCTTTGTGAGATATTCATCCGCGCCCAGCTCCAGGGCATGAAGCTCATCCCGCATCTGATCACGGGAGGTCAGCACCAGTACGGGGATGGCGCTTTTCTGCTTTATTTCCCGGCAGATCTGAAAGCCGCTGGCCTGGGGGAGATTGATATCCAGAAGGATCAGATCGGGAGACAGCCGGAGCAGCTGGCCGGCGGTATCCTCAAAGATGGTGATTTCATGCACCTCATAATCCGCGCTTCGCAGCATTTCCGCAAGCTCTTCCCTCATATAGACTTCATCCTCCACAATTGCAATCCGTTTCAAGCATCTTTCTCCCTTCTTTTTATTTCCGCGGGCAACGAGCCAGGTAGCCATGCTTGCATGGATATTTGGCGACTGCCGCGAGGGCCTATGCCTCCCGCTCCGGCACCATGAGAGTCAGCAGGTACCGGCAGCTCAGCTTTTTAACAGCAGCCATATAAATGTATTCTACTATAAGGAGCAGTAAAATCATAGCCAGGGATAACCACATCAGTGAGGAAATATATGGCTGGCTCCGGGATGGAAGCAGGCCGCTTAACAATGACCTCACGCCGAAAAGACTGCTCACCGCTGCGACGGCGACAGGAATCCCGAAAAACCAGCGGATCTGTTTGGCGGCGGAGCAGCAGAGCGTCTCGCAGGGGGCGCCCAGCCTTATCAGGGTTTTGTAGCGACGCCGGTTTTTCTGCTGCTGTGTAAGGAACTGTACGCCGAGGACCGTATTTGCAACGATCAGGAAAATAATTGCCAGATAAATGGTAATATAGCTGACGGATACCACATAAAAAAGCTGCCGTCCTATGTTCTGCAGGTAGCTTTCATAGGGAATGCCGGTGCGGGTAAGCCTGTCGTTGGTTTCGGAAACCGCCCCAAGCAGGCTCTGCCCTTTCAGCCTGTCGGGAGAAAGCACCGCGTTCAGATAAACGGCATAATTGCCGTCCGTCATGCGTTCAAAGACTTCATCCGGCACAATGAGCGCCAGGGCCAGGGTAATGGAACGATCCACGACGAGGTTGGTGGTATTGACATTGCCGGTGAGCCAAAAGGCTTCCCCTGCAATCCGTATCTCAGGGCGTCCGTCAAGGATCCCGTTGAAAAGGACAAGCCGGTTGTTTCCGGTGAAATCCGTATCCATATAGACCGCCGCCTCATTGCCGGACAGCGTTATCTCCGGAAGCCCGGCGGCAGCAAGCAGCTGGTTATATCCGGACAGGGCGATCAGGCGCGGCGTATATCCATCGGAAAAATTGTTCAGAAGGACATCCCTGCCTTCAGATTCAGGCAGGCCCTCCAGCGCCTTCAGGACTGCGTCCATGGAAAAGTGCGGCGTGTTCTCCTCTGCGGGAATGATATGCCCGACCTTCATTTCAAACAGGCTGCCAAACGTATCGGAAAAACCGGCGGCGGAGAGCTGTTCCCGTATGACGGAAGGATTATCCGGGCAGGGAAATGTGTAATCGAGGACATGCTGCTCAGAATCCCCGTAAACCAGCGCGACTGCCACCCCTGTGCCAAAGCAGCAGAGCGCAGCCAGAATCAGCAGCGAGCTGATGGCAAGGGCGTGGGAACGGTGGATTACGTTTTCCTGCAGCTGACGGAAGGTGAAGGTATGCAGCTTTTTTTCCCGGCCGGCGCGGCCTGCCAGCAGCCCCAGGAAAGAGCGGAGGCCGAAAAAGAACAGGAGAGTGCCCAAAAAGCCGGACAGCAGGGTAATTCCCATATGGGCAACATTATTCCAGGAAAAACCGCAGATAGCCATGGTATAAGCTGCTGCAAGCAGCGCGGCGCCGGCAAGGAGGGCCAGTGCATAAACGGCGGAGGGCAGCTGCTTTTTAGTCCCATCCGGGGCCTCTGTCAGCAGGCTTCCGATTTCCTCCCCCGCGATGCGCCCGCTGAGTATCATAAAGGCGGCCAGCTTGATCAGGGCGAACCCAATGGCTGTCCACAGGATTGCAGTCAGGGAAATGTTCAGGCGGTGGCCGATGATCCCCAGACCGGTGAGACGCGCCGTGACCAGGCTGATCAGCTCGGACAGGAGGACAGCGGCGGGCAGGCCGATGGCAAGCACGAAGGCGCTGTTTCGTATATCCTCTCCCAGAAGCAGGAAAAACAGCCTGGAACGGCGCATTCCCAGCATCAGATACACGCCGAATTCATGCCTGCGCCGTTCCAGCTGGTATTTGCTGGCAAAGTAAATCAGGAAGAACAGGATGAGCAGGGTCATCCCGTAAAACAAAGGGATCATGCGAAGCAGCCTGCTGATGGCGTCGCTTTCCATTTTCATGAGAAATTTTATCACATCCTGTTGGGACAGGGACAAAATGATATAAAAGGCAATTACCGAGATGAGCAGGGAAGCGAAAAACAGTCCGTTTTCTTTTCTGCTCCGTCTGCTGTTGCGTGAAATCAAATCAAAGAACATTTGCACTGCCACCTCCTAACTGGGCCATGACCTTCAGGATTCGTTCATAGAATTCCGGCCGGGATTCCTCGGGCACGTTCTTTCGCAGCTCATGGAAAATAACGCCGTCCTGGATAAACAGGATCCTTTTACAGTAGCTGGCTGCATTGGCATCATGGGTGACCATGAGGATGGTGGTATTGTGTTCCTGGTTCAGTCCTGACAGCTTTTCCATCAGCGACTTTGCATTGCCGGAATCCAGGGCGCCCGTAGGCTCGTCCGCCAGGACAATATCCGGCCGGAGGATCAGTGCCCTCGCTGCGGCAATGCGCTGCTGTTGGCCGCCGGACATCTGCGCCGGGAACTTATCCAGCACATCCGTAATTTCCAGATAGTCCGAAAGTGACTGCAGACGCTCCCTGCTTTCCTTTGCCGGGACACCGTGCAGCGACAGCGGCAGCAGAATGTTTTCCCGTCCGGTGAGATTGTCCAGCAGCTCAAAGCTCTGGAACAGATAGCCGATTTTCTTCCCCCGGTATTCCGCCAGGTCCGCTCCCCTAAGAGAATGCACATCGGTTTCCCGCATGCGGATCCTGCCTCCTGTAGGCCGGATGACCGTTGCAATGCAGTTAAGCAGTGTGGATTTCCCGGAGCCGCTGCTTCCCATGATCCCCAGAAACTCGCCGGCCATCACCTGAAAGGTAATGCCGTTGAGAGCCTTTGTCTGATTATTTCCTTTCCCATACGTCTTGCGCAGGGAATCAATTTCAAGAATTTGTTGTGTCATATCGTTCCTCTCCTTTCCTGTCTGTACACATCATAGCACAGGCAGTCCGGTAAGGATACTTACAGTGGATGAAAGGTTTCCTGTAGGTCCGTGGTTTATTTCCGCGAGCAACGAGCCAGGTATCCATGCTTGCATGGATATTTGGCGAATGCCGCGAGAGTCAAAGACCTCGTTGCTTGCAGCGGGGTCTTTGATTGCGGGAGCCGTCCTTTTCTGATATAATGACAGAAGCATAGTAATTCGGAGCAGGATAACAGCCCATGTTATCCTGATTCTTTTGTTCACAGGAAACTCATCCTGTGAAATCCAGCCATGGCTGCGGCTGCGGGGGAGGTCGGCGGATGAAAAGGTATGCATTGGATCAGAAGATGAAAAGGATGTTCACGGCCGCATTTCTGGTGGTCCTGCTGCTTGCGGCGGGGCTGTTTGCAGGGATCAGCGGCAGCATGTACCGCAAGCAGGCCTTTCAGTTCTGCGTCAGCCAGGTGGAGCTGAACCTGAATATCCTGGACAGCAGGCTGCAGCAGATCCAGACAAAGCAGCGCGTCCTAGCGGCGGATTCCGTAATCCGGAACGCTGTGGAATACCAGGTGGAAAATGAAACGGTGGACTATTCCATAGAGCTGTACCATCAGAGGGATGTGGCGGATAAGCTGTATATGCTGTCCGAGAACCCGGAGATTGAAAATGCATATATTGTAAGCGCTGACGGCCGATGCCTTTACAGCTACCGCGCCTCCGTAAGGAAGAATTACAATTTGATGCAGGAGGAGTGGCTGAAGGATATTGTGGATTCCATCTACCTGAACACCTCCTATGTGTCCGGAATGCATGACAAGCGGTATCTGCTTACGGATCAGAAAAATGAGTGCATCTCCATGGTCATGCCCATCACAAGGGAGAACCAGTATGCGTTTTCGGCGGCGGCCTACCTTGTCTGTGATATTGATCCCATGGCTGTCCTGCAGTCCTCCAGGTCGACGGACGGCGGGGTAAGCCTGGCTCTGGCCGCCTCCGGCCGGCTGCTTTATGCCAAGGAAAGCAGGCACCTGGCAGGGGAAGAGGAAGAACAGATCCTGGCGCGGATTGATGAGGAAAAGTCCTCCTTTCAGCTGGGCGGGGATCCCTGGGGAACGGACCGCCTGGTGGTGGTGATGAAATCCAGGTTTTTTGGATGGAATCTGGTGGGAATCCGTTCACTGGATGAAATCCACAGCATCAACCGGAAGCTGTCCTGCATTCTGGCAGGAATCCTGCTGCTATCCGTCCTGCTGGTTGCCCTCATATCCAGAATCGTGTCAAAGAGCATACTGACGCCGATGAACAGGCTGGTGGACTGCTGCAACCAGGTGGCGGTGGGCAATTATGAGGTGGAGTTTCCGGAGGGAAAGAGCGAGGAAATCCATGTGCTTTCCCAAACGGTCCAGACCATGATCCACAATGTATTCCGGCTTTCGGAGAAGGTGGTGGAGGAGGAAAAGAAGCTGTCGGAGGAACAGCTGAGGGCGCTGCAGCATCAGATCAATCCTCATTTTCTGAACAATGTGCTGCAGCTGATAAAGGGAATGGCGGTGGAGGGGAAAACAGAGGAAATATCAAGGCTTTCCACGCTGCTTGGCAAAATCCTTGCATATTCGGTATATCAGCCCTATGAGGATGTGGAGCTGAAGGAGGAGCTGGAGTATGTAAAAAATTATATGGAAATCCAGAACCTCCGCTACGGCGGCCGGATTTTTTATGCCATTGACTGTGAGCCGGGGCTTGAAAATGTCAGGATATCCAAGCTGTTGATCCAGCCGCTGGTGGAAAATGCAATCGAACATGGGATCAAGGGCAAAGGAAGGGGCATGATCAGCATCAGCGCGGAGCGGGAAAGGGACAGCATCTGTATCCTTGTAAATGATAACGGAACCGGCATTCCGGAGCCGGAGCTTGCGGATATGAAGCGGAAGCTGGAGGCGGAGACGGTTTATCTGCAGGAGAAAAGTATCGGAGTACTCAATGTCAACGCCCGGCTGAAAAGAAAATATGGCGGAAGGTATGGGATTGAAGTGATTTCCAGGGAAGGGGCCGGGACGACGGTGATAATCAGGCTGCCGGAGAACGGGGAAGGGAAGGACAATGAAAATATTACTGGTAGATGATGAGATGTTTACGATCAGAATGCTCCAAAATCTGATTCATTGGGAGCAGCTGGGGCTGGAGGTCATGGGCTATGCAAGGGACGGGCAGGAAGCCTTCCATATGATAATGGAGAATCCGCCGGATATCGTGCTGACCGATATTAAGATGGATACCATGAACGGTCTGGAGCTGGTAAAGAAAATCCAGGGCTATTCCCCGGATATCCGCGTCCTTCTCATGAGCGCTTATGCAGATTTCGGCTATGTGAAGGAGGCCATGAAGAGGGGCTGTAGTGATTATATCCTCAAACCGATTGATGAGGCGGAGCTGGAACAGGCCCTGCGCAGGACGGTTGAGGAAATCCGGGGACGCAAGGAGCAGGAGTCGGTCATTAACGAAAGCGAGGCCCAGCTGAGGGCAATGAAGCTGTACCAGTATATGAAAAACGGGCGCAGCCTGAACAGCATCCTCAATTTTGAACAGTATCTGCCGGTGGATTTTAACTCTTATTCGTTGATGATGGTACGGCTGGAAAATGAAACCATCGACGAATTTAACAGCATCAGCACCATGGAGCCGGTGCAGAGCGGATATCTTACCGGCCTGATGAAAGAAATCCTTTCTGAAAAAACGGAGCATTTTCTCATCTTTGATTACGAGGCCCAGAACTGGTTTCTGCTGCTTGAGGGCCTGAACGGACGGGATAAGGCGGCATGCGCCCAGCGTATCCTTGATATGCTTAAAAGAGAGCTGGATGTCCGCGGTTTTATCTGCTTCAGCGCCAGACAGCAGGGACTGGATAAGCTGCCGATGGTTTATGAGGAAGTAACCGCATTGGGCAAATACGGCTTTTTTGTGGGAGAGGAGCCGATACTGGGCTATGATTATAACTGCAGCCAGAAGGAAATGGAAGAAATCCGGACCATAGGAGCCATGCGGGAGCAGGAGCAAAAGGATACGGATATGGCTTCGGGGCAGGGGAAAAGGTACAGTAAGCCTGTGGAGCTGAGTCTGCAGCTGATTGAGGAAAGCTACGACCGGAACATCTCATTGGATGAAATCTGCAGGGAGGCGGCGGTAAGCAGGAACTATTTCTGCTACCTTTTCAAGCGTGAGGTGGGGGTCAGCGTATGGAACTATCTGACACAGCTGCGGATGGAAAGGGCTAAGAAGCTGCTGGAGGAGACGGATTTGAGGAGCTATGAAATCGCTTTCCAGGTGGGCTATGACAATCCCAGCTATTTTTCCAGGATCTTTAAAAAATATGAACAGATGACGCCGAATGAATACCGGGAAAACAGGAAATAGCATTATGTTACGGTGCGGCGGCGTAATATTGTGATATTTTTCCAAAAGAGGGCAAATTATCGTGCCGGTCCGCCGAGCACGGTAATTTTTTTCTATATTTCAGGAATATAGTTGATTTCTTCCCGGAGGGAATTTCCCTATAATGAAGCTATCAAAGAAAACGGAGGTGCTCTATGAAAAAGAAAATGTTGGCAGGCATTCTGGCGGCGGCTCTTGTGACGGCAAGCCTGGCGGGCTGCGGCGGGAAAGACAGCACGGATACCGCGTCCGGCGCCAAAGCGGAAACAGCTTCACAGAAGGCGGAGGAAACAACGGCAAAGGCTGAGGAAAAGACAGAGGCGGAACCGGAAGCACAGACGGCGGAGCAGGTTACGCTGCGGCTCATGGCCTATAATGCGGAAGCTACCAGGGCTACTTATCTGAAGTACCTGGAGGAGAAATTCCCTAATATTAAGATTGAGTTTGAATTTGTATCCCAGGATAATTTTGACAACATCCTTAATACGCAGCTTCAGGCCGGTGAAGGACCGGATATCATCGAGGTGGGCGGACAGACCAAGCTGCTGGCAAACGCCGGTTATCTGCTGGATTTGACGGATCAGGGCTTTATAAGCAGCTATGCGGACGCCGGCCTGCAGCCTTATACGGTGGACGGTAAAATCTATGCCACGCCGCTGCAGTCATGGTATGAGGGTATTTTCTATAATAAGAAGATATTCCGGGACAACGGCCTGGAGGTGCCGAAAACATGGGAGGAATTCATCGATTTGCATAAGAAGCTGGAGGAAAAGGGAATCAAGGCCCAGACCATGGGTGCCCAGTCCTATGAGCCTATGATGAAGCAGAGCATTGCCCTGGTAAACAATATGTTTTATTCCACGGACGAAAGCAAGGGCTTTGATGAGAAATTCAATGCCGGGGAAGGAAAACTGGAGGAAGCATGGCTTCCGGCGGTTACCGAATGGTATAAGATTATAGAAGCAGGCTGCCTCACCCCGGATATGCTGGGACTCAGCTATGATCAGGCGCTGGATGAATTTGCCACAGAGAAGGCCGCTATGTGGGAGTGCGGACCTTGGGCGGTGGAAACCCTGAAAGAGAAGAATCCGGATCTGGATTTCGGCATGTTCCCTATCCCCGGGCCGGATGCTGATAAACCGGGCTGGCTGGTAGGAGGCCCCGGCTCCGCATTTGCAGTCAATGCAAAATCAGAGCATGTGCAGGAAGCGCTTCAGATTCTGGAAGCAACGGCAACACAGGAGGCGCAGCAGGCGCTGGTAAAGGATAATGCAGGCAGCTCCTTTGTCATTGGCGTAGAGGTGGATCTTGGAGATCTTTACACAGATTGTGACGAAGCCTTTAAGGCCGGGCATGTCTATGCACCCTGGACAGCGGTATGGACGAACGGAAACGCGGTAACAGAGGGGTATGGAAAATCCCTGCAGGAGGTGCTGGCGGGAACAAAGACGGTTCAGGAAGCGCTGGCTGATGCGGATGCCATTAATGATGACCTGAGAGAAGCCGTGGGCAACTGATTTTTTCATAAAGAAAAGAAAGAGCAAAGGGGATGTCGCAAAGGCATCCCCTGTTAAATGGAAAGGGTACAACATGAAAGGAAATAAGAGGGATAAGATATACCTGTTTATGATACTGCCGGCTTTTATCGGTTTTACCGGACTTTTTATTGTCCCTACGGTGATGAGCTTTTTCTACAGCATGACAAACTGGTCCGTATACAGCCAGGAAATCCATTTTGTGGGGCTGCACAATTACCGGAAGCTGTTCTCCGACGACAAGACAATCGCTCCCATCCTGCACTCAATCAAATATGCCATTCTTATTACTGTAATACAGAATGTGTTTGCCATCGTGCTGGCGGTCCTCCTGAATAAAAAATCAAAAGCGGCAAACTTTGTGAAATCCATTACCTTCCTTCCTGCCGTGCTGAGCATCATGGTGGTGGGCTATCTGTTCCAGTATATTATGACCTCTGCGGACGGCGGGCTTTTAAACAGCATCCTTATGTTTTTTGGGGGAAAACCGGTAAACTGGCTGGGAGACAGCAAAATAGCATTATATTCCGTGCTCATCACCCAGGTCTGGCAGTGGACCGGGTGGTCGATGGTCATCTATATCGCCAATCTGAAAAGCATCGATTCCGCCTTGTATGAGGCGGCAAATATTGACGGCGCCGGGCCGGTACAGCTGTTTTTCCGGGTGACGCTGCCTCTTCTGCATCCCGCGACATCCTTTAATGTCCTGATGAGCCTGATCGGCGGCATGAAGATGTTTGACGCGGTGTTTGTCATGACCAAGGGCGGCCCCGGCTATGCTACGGAAACGATTATGACCACCATGATAAGAGAAGGGTTCAACAGCGGGCGCAATGCCTATGCCTGCGCTTTTGCGGTAGTTTTTTTCATATTGGTATTTCTGTTTTCCAGGGCTGTGACCTGGTTCCTGGATAAATGGGAGGAGGCGGTTCAAGGATGACGAATATAAAAAAGATATCGGGAAAAATACTGTATGCCATTTTTCTGCTCCTGCTGTCCATTATTATGCTTCTCCCTGTTTACTATCTGCTTGTCACGACCTTTAAGACCCCGGCAGAAGCGGCAGCGAGCCCTCTGGGGCTTCCACGGCATCTGACCTTTGACAATTATGTAAATGCCATCGGGGCCATGCACTATGGCCGTTCCCTTGCAAATAACCTGATCATTGCGGTGGTATCCGTCATCTGCCTGATTATTTTTGCTTCTATGGCGGCTTATGTGGTAGCGAGAGGCAAGCGGCGGATATTCCGTTTTATGTATTCCGTATTTATGGTAGGGCTGATCATTCCCTTCCAGACCTCCATTATCCCCCTGTATAAAATCATTTCCGGGATGAGCCTGATGAACCGCCACCTGGGAGTTATTCTTGTGGACGTGTTCTGCATTAACCTGCCCCTTTCCATTTTCCTGATGAAGGGCTTTATCAATACGGTGCCCGCTGAACTGGAGGAAGCGGCGCTGATAGACGGAAGCGGGATATTCCGCTGCTTCTGGAAGATAATTTTTCCCCTTTTAAAGCCAATCGTGTCCACCGTAGCGATACTGGATACCCTGGCTATCTGGAATGATTTTATGACACCGCTTCTGTTTCTGCAAAGTCCTGAAAAACAGGTGCTTTTACAGCAGGTATACCGCAATGTGGGACCGTTTTCCACGAATTGGACGGCGTTTTTCCCCATGCTTGTGGCGGCAACCCTGCCGCTGGTCATTTTCTATCTGATTATGCAGAAGCAGATCATTGAGGGCGTCGTTGCAGGGGCGGTGAAGGGGTGAGTGCGCCCGGAAGAAAAAACGGATGATTTTGGCGTACGCAGCCGTGATGGATGGAAACAGAAGGTATAGGAAAAAGCCCCCATTGCTTCAAAACTCTTTCTATAGTAATATAGTATCGATGGAGAAGAGTGGAGAAAATTTCACTTTCATATGCTGGAAGACAGATATCTGTGGCCGGCTGGTTTGTACGCGCGCCAAATGCGCAGAAGGGAGATAGTGTGAGTAATAATGCAAAAAAAGTTCTGTTTTGTCTGGCAGCGGTATTTTTTATCGCTTTCGGGGTGGTTACCTATCGGGGATATGATAAGATGACGAAATATTATAATTCCGGTATAAGCAGTCTCAACAAAAACGCTTATGTTGAGGGAGATGCCTATAATTATATTATTAACGGCACCTATGCGACCGCTTATTTTGTTCTTGGATCAGGCTTCCTGCTTACCAGTGCGGTATGCATGACCGGCGGATTGCTGATTACTGCAATTGACGGAAAAAATGAAAAAGCTGCGGCTGAAGGCCGGGAAGCAGCCGGGGAAGAACTGCCTCCGCTGTAACATAAGGAAGGAAATATGCGGTTATGGGAAGATATAAGACGGTGAAGTACCTGCAGGAAAAGCAGTGGAGTGCCGGATCTCCGGTTATGCTGAATAAAGGCGCTGTTTTAAAGGATACAGTGACCGGTAACCATATATTGCAGCTGCAGTTTATCTGCCTGGCTGAAAAGGAAATAAGGGAGGCAGTCGTTGAGATTGCCTGCCTTGATTTTTTAGGGAAATGCATTGAAACCCTGGACTATACATATACAGACCTGAAGGCGGGGCGGAACGAGCTTTTTGGCGACAGGGCTCCGGTTTTTTTCAGCAATGCAAAAGCAAGAAATTTCGAAATCAATATAAAGGAAATAACTTTCCAGGACGGAACGCGCAGCAGGGCAGAATATAAGCTCAGTGCTGCGGGAGAGCGTCAGGAAAAGAAAAAGGGCAGAAGCATTGAAAAAAATCCTGAAAAAACCGCTCAAAGATCCAGAAAAAGAAAGATAGCGGCAGGCGTGGCCTCTGCTGTCCTTGTCTGTGCCGCTGCTGTATCGGCAATTATTTTTTTATTGATTCCGAATATGAAGTATATGGAAGCGGTTAAGCAGGCGGAGCTGGGGCAGTATGAAACTGCTATTGAGAGTTTTAAGCAGCTGGGTGATTTTAAGGACAGCCAAACCCAGGTAGTTGAAACTACTTACCTGATGGCTCTGGATAAAAAGGAAAGCGCGGAAAATATAAAGGACTATGAAGCTGTGCTTAAAATACTGGATTCCATCCGGAAGGAAAAGGACTGCACGCAGGCCGTAAAAGAGACCCGCTACGCCATGGCAGAAATTTTGATGAAGAATGCCGTGAATGTAAAGGATTATAGAGAGGCGCTGAAGATATATGACAGCTTGCAGGGATTCCTGGACAGCAAAGGAAAAATCCTTGAATGTAATTACCAAATTGCCTGTATTTACAGTGATTCGCAGGACAGGGTGTCGGAAGCAAAGGATATGTTCACGGAATTAGGAGACTACAAGGATTCCAGGAAGCAGATTGCAGATATCTTAAAAGAACATGTGGAACTGACGGAGGAATATCTGACAGCTTTGGAATTCTGGGAGTCGTCTGATTTCGATGAAGCGTTGGAAATCCTTGATAAAATGGATCAGGATAACGAATATGTGATGGAGCTGCGGGGAAAGTGCCTGGAGGTAAAATATTTGATTGCTGTTTCAAATTGGAGGTATCAGAGATATGAGCTGGCGCTGAAGCAGTTTGAGTCCATCAGAGAATATAAAGACAGCGAGGATTATATAAAAAAGATAAATGATTTGGATAAGCAGCAGGCAGCGGCAAAGGCGGAAGCCCAGAATGCTGTCAGCCTTGCGGAACTGCTGACCTGGCTGAACGGAAACTGGTCAGGAGACGGTATTTACTGGAAGGCTGTTACCTTTACCAAGCTTTCTGATAATACGATGGCGCTGGATGGAACATTTACCAGGGTTTCAGGATTCGTGGGGAGTGCGAGCAAGCTATCCAATTCGTCATTGCAGCTTGTATTCGTTACAAGCAACTTTGGATTCCAGGACATTTGTATTGTTACCAAAACCGGTGAAAACAGCGCTACGCTCAAGCGGTGGAGCGTTACTGAAAAGGGAATTAAAAGCAAGGAAGATGTCATACATTTGGTCCGGTAAGGAAAATGCAATACAGTTATATAAAAAAATTTATAAAAAATGAAAGGATTCCGTTTCTCCAATCGTATTAGTATCAGAACAATGAAAAATGGAGGAACCAATCATGAAAAAAACAATCGTAGCTCTTGCACTTTCCGCGGTTATGCTTACCGCTATGCCGTTAACCGTATTTGCCCATGGACACAGCCACGGGACGGATTCGTCCGCCGCCTGCAATTCCCTCTGCAGTGTGGAAAACTGTAATGAGACCGGGAACCATCAGCACGACGGCGTTACGTATTCCGGCCACTATATCGGTGACGGCCACGATTACCATCAGGCCTGCACCACCGAGGGCTGTACCCGGACCGGCGGCCATGAGCACAATGGAACTGTCTGCCTGCCCCACAGCGGGAATGACTGTAACGGCGCTTCCGGCTCCCACCATAATGGAAGCCATCATGGCGGGAACCATCATTAAAAGTCAGGAGAGCCAATCGCTGATTAGCTAACAGGTGATGTCATGCGCAATGAAGCCGAGGTGAACCGTGCCATTGATTTGTATGCGGACACGGTCCGCCGGATCTGTTTTTTATATCTGAAAAATGATGCGGATGTGGATGATATTTTTCAGGAGGTATTTCTTAAATACCTCCTGCATCCCTCCTCTTTTGAAAGCGATGCCCACGAAAAGGCATGGCTTATTCGTGTTTCCATCAACGCCTGTCAGGATCTTCTGAAAAGCTTCTTCCGCAGGAGGGTGCGTTCCATTGAGGAGGTAACTACGGAACCGTTTTACCTGCAGGAGGAGGATAAGGGCCTGCTGGATGCCGTTTTCCGTCTCGCCCCGAAATACAGGAATACCATCTACCTGTTTTATTACGAAGGCTATACGGCGGTGGAAATAGCCGGGATACTCAAACGCAGTGAAAACACGATTTACACCTGGTTAGACCGGGCGCGAAAGGAGCTTAAAAAGCAGTTGGGAGGTGAGTGGGATGGAAAGTAAGCTTCGTGGTACTTTTGATAAAATCCATGCGGATGCGGCCCTGAAGGAGAGGACGGCGGAATACCTGCGCGGGGAAATCGGGAAACGCCGCCGGACGTCATGGATGGGACGGCAGCGGTTCGCCGCCGCCTGTGCCTGCCTTGCCCTGCTTCTGTTCGCGGGCGGCTTTGCCTGTTTTACACCCAGCGCTTATGTGGATATGGATGTGAATCCATCCATTGCCCTTTCGCTCAACCGCTTCGGCTTTGTGCTGGAGGCATCCCCATACAATGATGACGGGGCGGCCATCCTGGAAAACATGGATGTGCGCCATAAATCCTGCGAACAGGCCGTTGAACTGCTGCTGACCGAAATGCTGCGGCAGGGATATGTGAAGGAGGACGGCCTGGTGTCCGTTACCATACAAACCGAAAATAACAGTGCGCAGGAAAAGATGCTGGGAAAAATCAGGGCTTCGGTAGATACACTCCTGGATTCCCATCATTCCACGGCATCGGCGGATGTTTTCGCGGTGTCGGAGGAGGTCAGGGACTGTGCCCACGACCATAACTTAAGCCCCGCCAAATATCTGGCCATCACCCAGCTGCAGGAGGTGGATCCCAGCGCCTCCTATGACCGGTGCGCAGAGCATTCCATCAGCGAAATAAAGGAGCTTACAAAGGAGCACTGCGGCGGGCACCATGAAGAAGGGGACGGCGGGAACGGAAGCGGGGAAGAAACCAGAAGCGGGGAAGATACCGGAACCGGGGAAGAACACGGAGCCAGAAATGAAAATAAAACCGGGGAAGAAACCGCCGGTGATACGAAGGATGGTTATGAAAACCGGGAAGAGCATCATGACCATAAAGAGAAAAAGGAACATCACGAATAGTTTTTTTCGGCGGCACTTAGTAAGATAATGGATATATGGGAAAAAATAATCCAGGCAGCGACGCAGGATAAGCGCCGCCGGCCTGGATTTTGGTTATGTTAAATCTCTTGCATTGAATCTTACTTACATTAAATCCCTCGTTTCCACCTTATAAACGGAAAGAAAAGCGAAAAGAATGGAAACCAGGGTGAGCGCCAAAGGGAAAACGGCGTTGTCTGCCATGGTAAAATCACCGATATTAGCCTGCGTGAGGAATATCAGCAGAAATGAGGTGATAATCGTGGCCTTGGAGGACCTCATGGCAAGGCCGATAAACAGGGCAATGAAACCCATACTCACTATAACGGCCGACTTCAGCAGAAGCTGTACATAAAAATTAAGGCTGCCCATATCATAGCCTGAGGAAAAAGAGGCTGGCAAGAAACGCGAGCCGGCAAGAATACAGCCATACATAAGCAGCTTTGCCAGAACCAGCGCGCAGAAATTAAAAATCCAGACGGCGAGCATCTGTGATACCAGTATTTTCTGCCTCTTTACAGGATAGGAAAACATCAGGTTCATCGTTTTGTTTTTATAAGCGCTTACGATAAAGGAAGACAGCATTACTCCGGTAAATACCAGAAAGGCCATGCTGGAAAACAATTCAATGGTTGAAGAAATATTGTTCATTCCGGGAGCCGTATCCGGTACGCCTGTCTCCGGATCGTTGGCGATTCCCAGAAAATCCATGGCGAAAATAAAAAGGCACAGCAGCGCCGTTAGAATCACGGCATTTCGAATATACTTCCCAATCTGGTTTTTCTTCCATTCCAACTTGATTAACTTAATCATATCTATCATACCTCCGCCGTCATTTTCAGAAAATAGTCTTCCAGAGTCTCCGATTTTTTCCGCAGGACCCGGATTTCCACACCATTTGCCCCCAGAACCTTTGAGATGGCCTGCGGACTGATCTGTTTATCATAGATCCTGATTTCCCCCGTATCCATAATCCTGAAGCTTAGCAGCTTCAGCTCCTCTGAAAGCAGATATGCCGTCCGTTTTGTATCGTTAACCCCAAGCTCAATATATGCGGTGTTTTTTTCCTCAATTTCCTCCATGGATATTTCATTGATAAGCCTGCCGTGATGAATCATGCCGATTGTATGGGCAATGCTTTCCACCTCGGAAAGAATATGGGAAGAAATCATAATGGTAATTCCGTAATCCGCACAGAGCATTTTCATCAAATCGCGGATTTGTTTCATCCCGGCGGGGTCCAGCCCGTTCGTCGGCTCATCCAGTATCAGCAGCTCCGGCTTGCACAAAACCGCCCTGGCAATTCCAAGCCTTTGCTTCATTCCCAGGGAATAGCTTTTCACCGGCTTGTCGGCCGCATCTGATAAATGCAGCATTTCCAGCGCATTTTCAACGCTTCCGGGATGATAGTATCCCATATATTCGCAATGAAGCTTAAGATTTTCCTGCCCGCTCATATGGTCATAGAAGGTAGGAAACTCCAGAATGCTGCCCATCCGTTTCAGAACCTGATAGGAAGAGGGCGTAAGCGTCTCCCCGAATATCTCAATCGACCCGCCGGAAGGCTTCCATATGTTGGTAAGCATCTTCATCACAGAGGTTTTCCCGGCTCCATTCGGCCCCAAAAACCCGTAAATTTCCCCCTTCTGCACATGAAGCCCCACATCATGAACGATTTCCCTTTTGTCAATAACCTTCGTAAGATGATTCGTCTGTAAAATATATTCCATAATAGTTCTCCTTTCCTGTTAAACCCTATCATATAGAAAGAACTTTGCAAAACTCTTGACCAATTCTTACGAATTTCTTTCGTTACCGAAAATAAAGCAGAATGATCCGCCGCCCTGTGGCCGCTGTATGCCGGCCTCCCGGCTTTTTGCCGCAGCCTTGGCGGATCATTCTGCTTTGCTTCCTTTAATATATCAGTTTCCGGAATTTCAATGTGAAGGTGGTGAGGATGTGGGGATCGCTTTTGAGTAAGATATCGCCGCCAAGCTGGTTTGCGAGGCTTTTGGCGATGGTCAGGCCGAGTCCGTTACCCTGTATTTCCTGATTCCGGGAATCCTCCAGGGTGAAGAGACGGTCGAAAATCCGGGTGGAAAAGGCTTTGTCGATACCTTTGCCCTTGTCGGATATGTCGATATAGACATATTTTTCGTCCGAATGAAGAAAAACTCCCAGATATTTGCCGTCCCCGCCATAACGGATGGCATTTGATATGAGATTTTCCAGAATCCGTCCCAGGGCGTCCCTGTTCCCCATAATGCACACGGATTGTTCCGGGATATCAACTTCCACCTGGAAATTTTTCTGGGTCAGCAGCTCATAGAAATCAAGGACTGCTTCCCGGCAGCATTCATTCAGGCTGACGCTGGACAGCTCCAGGCTGGTATCGCCGGCCTCCAGCTTTGCCAGGGTAAAAAACTGGCTGATCAGTTCCATCATCTTCCGTGCTTTTTCCTCCACCTTTTCCAGAAGCTCATTTTCCTCCGGGCTTTCCAGGCGGATCATTTCAAGGTATCCCAGAATAACGGTCATAGGGGTCTTGATATCATGGGATATGTTGGAAAGCATTTTCTTGGAAGCGGCCTGGGAACGCCGGTAGTCCACCTTTATTTTCTGATATCCCTCCAGCAGGAGGTTGATCTGGCCGGACAGCTCCATCAATGCACTGTCGTCCGTGAAAACCATGACTTTTTCATCACTTCCCGATACAAGGATATCCTCCAGCTTGTCGCTCACTTCCTTCAGCCTTGCGTGTATCCCTTTTTTAAAATGGAACCGCTGGTAAAGGATAATGGAAAAAAGAAGGATAATGCAGAGAATGAGAAGAAATATGGTTGCAGCTTCGCTCATTTGAATTCTCCTGACTTGTAACCGATACCCCATACCGTAATCACGTATTTGGGAGAACGGGGGTTATCTTCAATTTTATTCCTCAGCCGGCTGATATGGACGTTAACCGCGTTTTCATCGCCGAGATAAGCGTCATTCCAGATGAGGGAATAAATCTGTTCCTTGGTATATACCTTCCTGGGATTCTGCAGAAGGAGACGCAGAATTTCAAATTCCTTCGCCGTGAGCTCAATTTCCTTTCCCTGCTTTGAAACGGTGTAATCCTCCAGATTCATTCGCAGTTCTCCCACAGTAAGCAGGGAGGGGCGGGCAGGGGAGGAAGCGGCATACTGGCCGGTCCTTCGCAGATTGGCCTTGATCCGGGCGAGTACCTGGACCATGGAAAAGGGCTTGGTCACATAATCGTCAGCGCCCAGGCCCAACCCAAGCGTGATATCGGAATCCGTATCTTTTGCGGACATAATGATAATCGGCACCGTACTTTGGGCACGGATTTGCTGCAGCACATCCATGCCGCTGATTTTTGGCAGCATCAGATCAAGGAGAACAAGATCGCAGGTTTCCTGCCTGAATTTGCTGCAGGCCTCTTCCCCGTCATTGGCGGTGATAATTTCAAAATTTTCTTTTTCCAGAAATTTTTTCAGCATTCCGCAGATTTCCGGATCATCTTCAACCAGTAATAGCTTCATCAGATTCTTCTCCCCTGCCTGTTCTTTGTCCGTAGTTTGTTTCTGCCGGTCCGGCTTTTATTATAGTACATTCCGGGATACTTTACAAATAAGCAGATGCTGTAATAAATACCCAGCTTTGGCACATACGGCTCACTCCGAGGGCGGCAGAGAATCCGATACCCGCAGGACGGCGCAGGTTCCCATTCCGTTTGTGCTGCGGTAGGACAGCCCATAACCGGGGCCATAGTAAAGGCAGACTCTCTGATGTACGTTTTTCACCCCATAGCCCCGGCTGTCTGCGCTGAGGATACGGGTGCATTCCTCCTCAGGCATTCCGCAGCCATTGTCCATCACCTTGAAAACGATATCCTCCCCTTCCCGGTAACAGGAAACGGAGAGAACCCCTTTCCCGGGAGTTTCCTTGTGATCAAGACCATGGATGATGGCATTTTCCGCAAGCGGCTGCAGAAGGAGATTCAGGATGGGGAAGGAGAGGACATCCCCGGCAATATCATAGGTCACATCAAAGGAATCGGAATGCATCATCCGCTGGATAGAAATATAGGCCTTTGTATTTTCCAGCTCGGATTCCACAGTGGTGATGCTGCTTCCTTTGTTCAGCATGGTCCGGTAGAAGGTGGAAAGCAGCCTTGCCATCTGGCTGATGTCCTGCTGTCCGGCCATGATGGCCTTCCCATTGATCAGGGACAGGGAATTATACAGAAAGTGGGGATTGATCTGGGACTGCAGAATTTTCAGCTCATATTTCTGCTGTGCGATTTTCGCCCGCAGCACCTCGTTGACCAGGTGGTTTAAATTGGCGGTCATTTTGCGGAAGGCCTCAATGAGGCGGCCCACCTCGTCCGTACTGTCTGAGGTGATGGTAAATTCATAATTGCCGGACTCCACCTTGGCGATATAGGAGGAGAGCTGTTCCAGCGGATGCACCACCAGCCTGGACAGTCCGGCGCTGGTACAGGAAACGAGAAGAATGCACACCAGGATCATGAAAAGCACGATATAGGTAATCTGCCGGATGGCCGCCGCCGCTTCTTCCACAGGACGGTACAGGTAAAGCCTCCAGTCCGTATCCTCCAGCGTGCTGCTTTCCACAAGATACTCCCGGGAAATACCCTCCTGGGTCAGAGTTCCGCTGTCAGGCACGTCCGCCGCCGCTTCCCCGGAAATATTCGTAAACCGGAACAGGCTTTCTCCCTCCGCCGAAGCCATGAGAAAACCATAATTATCCTCAAACAGGCTGTCCGCCGTATCCAGGGCGGAGGCCAGATCAATTGTCATGCAGAGGATATTGGTATAGGGGACGTATTTATAATAGAACTGACACAGCAGGAGAATGCTCCGCCCGTCCTCTGAAATCTGGAAAAAGGGCGCCGTGGAGCGGCACGCCTGATCAAACCAGGCCTCCCCTGCAGCCTCTTCCAGCGGCCGCAGTACGTTCCCGTGAGGATTCATATGGTTATCCGTGTAAACGCTGATGGAAGTAATATCCCTGTTCAGGGAACGCACGGTGAGAAACATGGGATCAATGACGTCACGATACGCCAGATACATATCCACATTGGTTTCATAATCCTTTGACAGGGATGTACGGATGCCTTCATTCCAGCAGATGAGATTGAGGGCGGAAAGATAGGATTCCAGCTTATAATTCAGATGATCCGTTTCCTGGCGGAGCGTTTCCCGCAGCGCCAGGGATTCCCGTTCCAGCATGAGACTGCGCATCTGCCCATAGGAAAAGATACCCAGGAGAATCACAGGGATCAGGCTGATTGCCAGACTGATCCCCGTGATTTTTTTGCGGAAGCCCATATTTTTTATACGGTGAAGAATTTTTGCGTACATAGAATTCCTCCTGTTTTCAGGCGCGTTCCGTTCCCTGCCGGAAACGGTCGGGCGTGGTTCCGTAGATTTCCTGGAAGGTTTTGCAGAAATAAGAGGGATTGGGGTATCCCACCGCCTGACTGATGTCGGACACCTTCATGTTGGTGTCAAGCAGCAGCTCACAGGCCTTTTCCATGCGCACCCTGCGGATATATTTGTTGAGATTGCAGCCAGTGGACTGGGTAAAAATATTGCTCAGGTACTTGGGATTCAGGTACACCAGATCCGCCAGCAGGTTCAGGCTGAGATCCTCGGCATAATGCAGGTGGATATACTGCTTTACCTGATGGACCGCATAATTGGGCGCATCCAGCTCCTGCCGGATAGAAGCGGCCGCCATGTCCAGATAGCGTTCTATCAGCTCCACGATATCGGAAAAATGCCGGAAGGTATAGATTTCCCGCACCGCCTTCTGAAAATCCTCCTCCGTCTGCTCCGGCGCAGCGTCCATAAGTAACTGCAGCAGCGTCGTACAAATATAGCGGATATAAATATGGGACAGGTTCGGCGTATCCCGGTATTTATGCAGAAGCTCCCGAACCTGCGCCGTCAGCTTTTCCGGCTGCTTCAGCTTAATTGCAAGCTCTATGCTCCGCAGAAGCAGCGTATCAGCCGCCGCGGAGGCATTTTCAGAAATCGTCTCCCCGGAAGGCATCACTTCCCCCCGGAAACGTGTCTCAATATACTCCTCAGACTGTGTGAATTCTATCTTCTGCGAATCCAGCCGCTTTACGATTTCATTTAACGATTTATCAAACTCCTCCGGACTCACCGGCTTCAGGATATAATTCACCGCCCGCAGCGAAAGCGCATTCTTCACATATTCAAAATCATCATACCCGCTGAAAAAAAGAATCTCCGTATCCGGATAAAGCTTTTTGGCTTCAGTAGCCAGCTCAATCCCATTCAAAAAAGGCATCTGAATATCCGACAAAAGAATATCCACACGGCCCCGCTGCAAAACAGACAACGCCTCCCGCCCATTAGAGGCCTCCAAAATATGAAAACTCTCCGGATAACTCTTCAAAAGAAAAACTATCAAAGCCCTCTCATCCGCCTCATCATCCGCAATCAACAAAGTATACATAAAGCTTCACCCTTTCAAAATTTGTTAAATGGAGGCTTTGCCGATGCTGTGGGCTTTGCTATGCCCTATCCGCTGCCCGGTGTGGCCGGCCGCTTTCCTTTCCGCCGGGGGCTGAGGGGGTTTTATGTGGTCCGTCAGGCCGGGCAGCGGACAGGGCACAGCAAAACCCACAGCATCGGCAAACCTTTCATTAGCTAATTTGCATGGTTGAAGTATATCATGACTGAGTTTTGTATACAATGTCCCTAAAAAAAGAACTGTAAAAAATATCATGAAAATGGAAATCGTTTTATTTACCTGGCGGGGGAGGATGCCGTATACTTGTTACATCAGCAGGAGCGGCCGCTCTGTGAGGGAAATACACAAACTTAGCATAGTAAACCGGGAGGTTTTGAGATGAAGAACGGATTTTGGAAAAAAATGATGTCAGTTACGCTTGCTTTCGCCATGATGGCATCTGTATCTGCCTGTTCGGCAAAAAGTGAGGAAACAGGGGCAACGGAGACGGGAAGCGGGGCCGCCGCGGACACAGAAGCGGTTACGATAATGATGGGAAGGCAGACACTGCAGAATCCCAAACTGCCGGAAGGCGATACCTATGAAAATAATGCTTACACCAGAATGCTGGAGGATAAGCTGAATGTAAAGATTGTGGATGAATTTGAAGCCAACGGGGACGATTACGACAGGCAGGTGTCCCTTGCCCTTTCCGCCGGGGATATCCCGGATATCATGAAGGTGACGACACTGGATGAGCTGCAGGAGCTGTACGAAAACGACCTGATAGCGGATCTGACGGAAAGCTATGAGAGCCATGCCAGCGATTATCTGAAAGGGATTTATGATTCCTATGGCGGCAGAGCGCTGGAAAATGTGACCTTTGACGGGAAAATCATGGCGCTTCCGGGCACCAATGCGGACTCCGGTCCCAGTATTGTCTGGATCAGAAGCGACTGGATGGATTCTCTGGGCATCACAATTGATGAGGATGGAAACGGTTGCATTACCATAGAAGAGCTGGAAATGGTAGCAAAGGAATTCGTGGATAAAAATCCTGGAAACGCGGAAAATGTGGTGGGCATTGCCCTGGCCTCCTGGCTGACAAGCGGTGATCCTGACGGAACCTACAGCATGAATTCCCTGGCCTATGCCATGGGCGCTTTCCCCAAAACCTGGTATGAAAAGGACGGCGGAATCATTTATGGTTCTACAACGGAGGAAATGAAGAACGCCCTTTCCACCGCTGCCGGCTGGTACCGCGATGGAATCCTGGATCCTCAGGTGGGTACAAGAACCTGGGATGATATCACCGCGCTGCTTGCCAACGGACAGACAGGTATCGCCTTTGGCACCTGGCATATTCCGGACTGGCTTCTGAACAATGTGTATGCATTGAATAAGGACGCTTCCTTCCAGGCGTATGCGCTTGAGGATGCAAACGGAAAAGTAAACTGTAAGCATAACGACGCCACAAACGGCTATATGGTGGTAAGCAAGGAATTTGCCCATCCGGAACTGGCTGTAGAAATTGCCAATCTGTTTTACGATGAGCTGGCCAATTCCTCTTCCGTTGCAGAGGAATTCCCCGAGGTGGCTAAATATATGGAGGATGGTGTGGACGGCTCCACCAGGCCCTTTAATATTGAAGTAAATTCCTATACCTCTCTTTTGGACGATTATAAGGATCTGAAGCAGTGCCTGGATGGTGAAATCACCATAGAGGAAATCCACAGTGCAGAGCAGAGGACCAATGCTGCGGTAATCGGGGCTTATCTGGAAGGAACGGAGGATGCCACGGGCTGGGCAAAGTACCATTCCCGCATGAAGGGCGTAAATCTGATTTATGAACTGACTGAACAGGATCTGTTTTCCTGGCTGACGCCCGTATTCCCTCAGACAACCCCCACCATGGAAACCAACTGGGCTAACCTGGAGAAGCTGGAGGAGGAAACCTTCATTAAAATAGTTACCGGTGTAGAAGACGTGGAAACCGGCTTTGCGCAGTTCGTGGAAAACTGGAACGCGCAGGGCGGCGCACAGATAATTGACGAAATCGCAGCGCAGGAACGGTAAAACGGCGTTTGACGGCCATGCCTGCGGGAAATGCCTGCAGCATGGCCGTTTTCCATCCCAAAGGAGAATTTTTATGAAAACAGAAAGAAAGAAAACCTCCCGGAGGCAGGTGAAAAGGCGCTCCAATGCAGCATATCATCTTATGATGTTTCCGGGGCTCTTTTTCCTGATATTATTCAGCTACATTCCCATGGTGGGAATTCTCATGGCTTTTCAGGACTTCGTCCCGGCAAAGGGGCTGTTCGGTTCGGATTTTGTGGGTCTGAAGCATTTTATTTATATGATACATCTGCCCGATATCGGCAAAATCATCCGCAATACGCTGGTAATTGCCCTGGGTAAAATCCTGCTGGGCACCGTGATGGCCATTGCCTTTTCCATTCTTCTAAATGAAATACGGATTAAATTCCTGAAAAAAACGGTGCAGACCGTGGTTTACCTGCCCCATTTCCTTTCCTGGGTGGTCCTGGCAAGCGTGGTGGTCAACCTGTTCAGCCTGGACGGCTCCGTAAACCAGCTGCTGGCAGGCTTTGGCCTGGATAAAATCAATTTCCTGGGAAGCAACCAGACCTTTCAGGGATTGATTATCGGGACGGACGTATGGAAGGAATTCGGATACAGCTCCGTGGTCTATCTGGCTGCCATCACCTCCATTGATCCGGGCCTCCATGAAGCGGCGGCCATCGACGGCGCCTCCTGGTGGAAACGTGTATGGAATGTGACAATACCGGGCATGCTGCCCATCATCCTGCTGATGGCGGCGATGAACCTGACAGGCATCCTGAGCGCGGGCTTTGATCAGATTTATAACCTGTATTCCCCCATTGTATATGAAACAGGGGACGTACTGGACACCTATGTTTACCGTATCGGCCTTGTGGGAAGACAGTACAGCTTCGGCGCCGCAGTGGGCCTGTGCCGTTCCGCGGTGGGAATGCTTCTGCTGCTTACGGCAAACGGCGTGACCAAAAAAATGACAGGGCAGAAAATTTTTTAACGTTCGGCGCACTGAGCGCAGAAGTGAGGTTAACATGATCGATAATAAAAGTGTACATTCCAAAATACGAATTGCCGTAATCCATGCGCTGGTCATTTTATCCGGGCTGGCCTGCCTGCTGCCCCTTTGGAACATAGTGGCCATCTCCTTGAGCGGGAGCGCGGCGGTGACGGCGAACAAGGTGGGGCTGCTGCCGGTGGGTTTTACGGTGAGCGCCTATAAAAAAATCCTGGAGGACGGGCAGTTCTGGCGTTCCTTCGGCATTTCCGTCATCCGGGTGATCCTGGCGCTGTTTTTGAACCTGGCGGTTACCGTACCCATGGCTTATCCGCTGACCAAAAGCAAGCGTGAATTTTCTGCCAGGAACTTCTATATGAACCTGCTGATATTTGCCATGCTGTTTAACGGCGGAATGATCCCCACCTTTATTCTGGTAAAAAATCTGGGGCTGCTCAACAGCATCTGGGCGCTGGTGCTGCCGGGAGCGCTTCCTATATTTAATGTCATCCTGCTGATGAACTTTTTCCTGGGAATCCCCAAGTCCCTGGAAGAAGCGGCGGTGATTGACGGCGCGGGGCCGATGACGGTTCTGCTTAAAATTATGATTCCCTGTGCCAAGCCCTGCCTGGCCACCATTTCGCTGTTCAGTATTGTGGGAAGCTGGAACGATTTTTTCAGCGGGCTGATTTACATACAGAAAATAAACAAGTATCCTATTATGACCTATATCCAGTCTTTGAGCGTGGATATCCAGGAGCTGCTCAAAAACGGCGCCGGGAGCAGCGCTCTTGAAAATGTGACGGAATTATCCAACAGAAACCTGAATGCGGCCAAGATCGTGGTGGCGGTGGTTCCGCTCCTGCTGATTTATCCTTTTCTGCAGAAATATCTGATTACGGGAATCGTTATGGGGTCCGTGAAGGAGTAGCGGTATATTGATAATTTCTTTCAAACTGTTTATTTCTGCGGTATCGCAGGCTTTCCTGTGATATGCGGGAGGGTTATTTGTGCCGCCGCCTGGCGGTGGAACGGAGATTACAATGAAAATTTCAGGAAAAAGGATGTGCCTGGCTTTATGTATCGCGGGCCTGGGAATCCTGGGAACGGCAGCCGGCGTAATATATGCGCAGGCTGCCGGCGCCTTTGCGGCGGGCGATATTACGCTTCTGATTGCAGGAACCGATAAAGCACGTTATGCGCCGGGAGAAACGGTCAGGCTGGAGGCCGCTGTGGAAAATACGACGGACAGACGGTTCCGGAGCGGAACGCTTGAGATGAGGGTTTTCCATCTGGAGGAGGAGATTTTTTCCTCGCAGCAGGAAATTGTGCTGGATAAAGGGGAAAAGAGAAAGCTTTCCCTGGAATGGCAGCCGCCGGAAACGGATTTTCAGGGTTATGTAATCAGCCTGGAAATAACGGACGGCAAGGAGCGGCATATTGCACAGGATACTATAGGTGCGGATGTATCCTCCAGCTGGGTCAAATTCCCCATGTACGGCTATGTGTGCAGCTATGAGGAGAAAGAAGAGGCGGCGGAAAAAATCGCGTTGATGAACAGGTATCATATCAATGCCATCGAATACTATGACTGGCAGGCGCTGCACCACCAGCCGCTGCCGCAGGAGTACACAGGCGGGGCGGCGGAAGGCTGGGAGGACTGGTCAGGCCGGAGGATATACGCAAATACCATAAAAGATTACATACGGGCCGCGAAGGAAAGGGGCATGGTAAACATGGCCTATAACATGATTTATGCGGGAACCGACAGCTTTTTTACGGATGCAGCGGGGAATCCTGCGGCAGCGGAAGACTGGAAGCTTTATTTTGCGCCGGACAATGACCGGGGAGAGGGAGAATTCTCATTTCAGATGGGAGCCTCCCCTTCCGGAAACGGCAGCCTGTATTTTATGAATCCGTTGAACCCGGACTGGCAGGAATGGCTGTTTGCCCAGGAAAACCGGATATTTCAGTATCTGGATTTTGACGGCTGGCACGGGGATACGGTGGGCGAGTGGGGAAAAATGACGGATGTGGAAGGGAATCCCCTCGGAGCCGATGAAAAGGGAGAGCCTGTCTGGTACGTGAAGGATACCTACCGTCAGTTCCTGAACGCGGCCAAGGAAGCGCTGGGGGATAAATATCTGTCCTTTAACCCGGTGGGCGGCCAGGGCATTGAACAGGCGAATACCAGCCGGGCGGATGTTCTCTATACGGAGTTCTGGCCCTGGGATCAGGATCGGGAGGGCATTGCTTATAATACCTATAGCGCGCTGGCGGGTGAGATCGAGCGCACCATGGAGGAAAGCAGGCCCTTTTCCATGGACGGAAAAGGAAAATCACTGGTGGTAAAAGCCTATATCAACTATTACAAAACTGTGGGATCTATGAACGCCCCGGCAGTGCTGCTGTGTGACGCGGCGGTTTATGCGGCCGGAGGCTCCCGGCTGGAGCTGGGAAACGGTGACTCAATGCTGCATGTGGAATACTATCCGGATGACAAAATCCCGATGGATGATGCGCTGAAGGCATCCATGCGCCGGATGGCCGATTTTGTGACTGCCTATGAAAACCTGCTGCGGGACGGGCAGACCCGGATACAAAGAACGGTGGAAATCCAGGGAACGCCCGTGAGCGCACAGGGGGAAAGCGATGCCGTGTGGGCTTATACAAAAGCGGATGAAGCATACGAAATCCTGCATCTCATCAATCTCTGCGGAACCGACAATGAATGGCGCGACGAGCGGGGGAAAAAGGCTGCGCCGCTTCCCTTGAACGGGCTGCGGGTAAAATACTATACGCCGGAAGAAATCACCGGCATCTGGCTAGCTTCCCCGGATGAGGAAAGTGCCGTCAGCATTTCTCTTATTTTTGAAAAAGGGGAGGATGACAATGGCAGGTATCTGGAATTTGAGGTGCCTTCGCTTCAATATTGGGATCTTTTATATATGAAGAAACAGGAAAGGTGACTGAAGCAGTATGGATAATGAAGTTATGGACAGCAATATTACAGATGCCCCGGAGTATCTGGATCAGCTCATCGTATATGAAATAGCAACCAAAAATTTCACATCCCCCACGGGCCCCGAATCAGGGACCTTCGCATCCCTGGAGGAGAAGCTGCCCTATCTGGAGGAGCTGGGGATTAACGGTATCTGGCTCAGCGGGCATCAGCTTTGCAGGGAAGGACATTTTTATAATATCTGGTCGGAATATGCCTGCATACGCCCCGACAGAATCGATCCCACCCTGGGAACGGAGGAGGATTTCAGACGCCTGGTACAAAACGCGCACAGCCGCGGAATCCGGGTATTCCTGGATGTGATAACCCATGGGGTGATGAAGGACAGCCCGCTGGTTCAGGAGCATCCGGACTGGTTTGCCGGGGAATCCTGGGGAATGAAGGATTATGACTGGTACGGAAACCATCCGGATTTGGATGTATGGTGGATAAATACCTGGCTTTGGTACGTCCGGGAATTCGGCGTGGACGGCTTCCGTCTGGATGTGGCCCATTACCGCAATGACCTTTGGGCGCAGATCAGAAAAGGAGCGGCCGATTTTGGAAAGAAGATCCTCATTATAGCGGAAAGCGGTCCTGCTATTCGCGGAGTGACCGATATCCTGCAGCATGGGGAGGTGATCTCCCATAATTACGGGCTGAACCGGTCGCACCGCATGCTGTATGACGCCGCCGGATACTGCGCGGACAGGCAGACGCGGGCGAATGAACGCTATCAGGTAAAAATTTTTTATGAAGACGGCACCGTACAGGACAGCAGCAGGAACCATTGGCATCAGCCGGAAAAGGTCCCTGAGGTGATAGAGGAAGGAGCCTGTACGAGGACGGAGGAAGGAGCGGCTTCGGCAGCCTGGCAGGTGCAGACGGGCCGTCTGCGCGTGGAAAATATTTACGGGGAAAAAGCCGTCCGTAACATACAGATCGCAGACAATCAGGGACAGCTCTGGAACAGTAACAGAGAAGGAGTCCTGGAGGTAGACTATACGGTTTCCGTTCAGAAGAAGAAAAACGGACTGCTCCTGGAATTCCCGCTGCGGATACAGGATGGGCAGCGCCTGTCAATCCAGTTAAGCTGCCATGACGGCGGCTGGGTTGGCTTCCCAGGAGAGGAAAACCCCTATTGTGCCCAGGGCAGCCGCTATCTTGCCGGCTATACCACGCTGCTGGCGCCGGGGGTTCCTGTCTTTATGTCAGGAGAGGAGTTTAATGCCGATTACAGGCCGCTGCCGCAGCTTTCCCCCGGACTGTTCGGCGGGGAACCCTATGGAAAAGGGCGTTGGCTGTATGGAAGCTGGATCGACTGGGAGCAGCTGAAGCTGCCTGAGAAGACACAGATGCTTGAGGATATGAAAAGCATCATCAAAATCCGGAGAAGCCATTCAGAACTGATAAAGCCCTGCCGTATGGGAGATACAAAGAGAAACTTTGCAGCCATAGAGTATGAGGCTGACAGAGAGCTTCCCATCCCTTATTGCTATATGGAAAAGGGCAGAGTCCTTCTCATCGCCGCAAATCCTTCCGCAGAGGAGGATGTGGGAATGCGCTTCCGGCTGCATGAGGTTTTTGAGACTTCTGCAGACAGTACTGACAGCGCCGCCCGCTGGCAGGTTTCCGCTTTGTTCGGAGAACTGCCGGACGGGAAGGAAAGGATAATTGCAACGGTGGATGAGCTGGAGAAGCTGCGCTGGACGATTAAAAGGGATTTGGCCTGCGGGGGTGGGCTGCTGGTGCTGGAATTTGAAGAAATACCAGGTACACACAGCCCGCAGCCTAAGTAGTCAGCTGCAAATGGATACAAGGCGTCAGCCGCATTTCCTCTTCCTTTATCCCATGCTCAAACCAATACTGCCGGGCATAAGGAAACATCTGAGAAAGCAGTTACCGGACAGTTACAGCACAACCGTCAACATCATTTTTAACAAGCTTTGAAAGCATCAGCTCCGTGAAATCGCTGGAAGCGCTGAAGGTGCTGGTGGCGGATGACGACAGGGACAGCTGCATCCATGCGGCGCTGCTGCTGGAGACTTTGGGAATTCATTCGGACTGGGTGCTGACAGGAAAAGAATGTGTGGAAAAGATAAGCGGCGCATGCCGGGAAGGCGCAGACTACGATGTCTGTCTGGTGGACTGGAGGATGCCGGATATTAACGGGGTGGAGGTGACGCGCCGTATCCGTGAGGTATCAGGGCCGGATACGACAATTATCATCATTACCGCCTATGATTGGAGTGTGATTGAACAAAGCGCGCGAGAGGCCGGAGCCAATGCTTTTTTATCCAAACCGATTTTTACTTTGTCACTCTATAACACCCTGCTTTCCGTAACAGGTATCGGCAGGGCCGTGGAGTTTTCAGCACCGTGAATGATTACGCGGCAGATGGGAATGGAGGGGTATCATGTACTGCTGGCCGAGGACAATGATCTGAACAGGGAAATTGCCCTGGAGCTGCTTAAGATGGCAGGGATTACAGTGGATTGTGCCAGGGACGGCAGGGAAGCCATGGACAAATTCCTTTCCTGCCGGGAACGTTATGATTTGATACTGATGGATGTGCAGATGCCTGTAATGGACGGATACCAGGCGACGGATGCCATCAGGAAGTCGGAGCATCCCCGGGCGCGGACCATTCCGATTGTCGCCATGACTGCGGATGCATTTCATGAAGATGTTATGCGGGCTTATTCTGCCGGCATGAACGGACATATTGCAAAGCCGATTGATCAGAAGGTGCTTTATCAGGTGATTTCGGAGACGATGGCCGGGCAGAGGTAGGCGAGAGTCTGATGGGATAGGATGAATAAAAGGTATTGCAGATCCAAGTTACCGGATCTGCAATACCTTTTTTACCCTTTGATTAATCGAAGGAATCAATATGACGGTAAACAGCAGCTTCTTCACAAATAAGTGTTAACTCCGTATGATTTCCCTTCACCTGATTCAGTTGCAAAATCCATGTTGGTATCAGCGGCTTAACGCCATATAATTCAGTATATACTTTTACAAATTTATCGGATTTATCCAGATTAAAATAGTATTCTCCCTGCCATCCTATTTCTGTTTTATTGCCATTTTTATTTTGAAGTATATAATTTTCTTCAAGGTAATCGGAAAATTCTTCTAAGCTGACTGATTTTTCAAAAGAAAAGCGTATCATCGTTAAACCCATTTCCTGTCCGTCCGGAGCCTGCAACTGTGAAATATAAAGTGCCACCGAGGTTTCATAACCATTGATTGTATATAATTCTTCCGGCGTATATATTTTATAGTTGTGACCTGCCAACATGGCTTCTGAATAATTTTCAGAATCAACTTCTATTCCCAGAAGTTCACAGGCATCTGATAAGGAAGCGCCAAACAGACTTGTGCTATTACAATATTTTATCTCTTTTGGTTTTCCACATGCAGTAATTACAATGCCGCAAAAAAGGAATGTTATAAAACCATATAATATTTTTTTAAACATAATGTTAACTCCAGGGATCATCTTGGGGATTAGTTGGATATAACGTAATTCGTGCATGTAAAACTCACCAGCCCCAGGCTACTACTAAAAAGTTGACTGCTGGATTTACTCTGGCAATAAGTTTTCCCTTATAAATAAATTATACAACTATTTATTCCTTAATTAATTCCATATACGGATTTTTAATAATTGTCGTAGTAGAAGATAAATAAGAAAATTGGTATACTTTTTAGCCTAAATCGCTATATATTTGTCTGTTTATATACAAAATCTTAGTTTTGTCTTAATAATAAATACAAAGAGATAAAAATACTTTTCGTGAACTTAGTAAATACATTTTTGATATTTCTTGATTTCCAAAGAAAAATCCTTATACTCCATGTCCAGTCGGTGTTAAGGCGAAGGAAGGAGATATAATTCTTCCAGGGCATTACCAGCTGTGCTTACAGGACGGCAGCAGGATTATGAACGATGCCTACAGGGCAGTTTTAACAGAATGGCGTAAGCCGGCAATAGCGACTGAATAAAAAACAACGGTATAAATTTTTGTAAGGCATGGAAATCACACTTCCATGCCCTTTTCGATCTATGTGTAGTATGCATAAAATAAACCTGTATTTTCCAGGAAAACAGGCACTTTTCGAATAAAAACCGGGGTATAAAAATTTATAACGTTGATAATATGCCGGACATTTATTATATTCTAACCATGCGATATGCAAGAAAGTTACAAAAAAAGAAGGGAGAGGTTTTTAGTGAAAGCATCCGGAAAACCGAAAGCCATAAGAAAGAAGAAAAGCCTGGCGGCAGCCATGAGGGACAACTGGCAGCTGTACATATTAGTACTACCGGCTATCATTTATTTTGTGGTTTTCAATTACCTGCCTCTGTATGGGATTCAGATTGCCTTTAAGGATTATAAGGCGGTGGATGGCATTGCAGGCAGCGCCTGGGTGGGGTTGAAGCATTTCAAGAATTTTTTCAACGCCTACTATTTTAAGAGGTTATTGTCCAATACCTTATTATTGAACGTGTATTATCTGCTGTGGAGCTTCCCGGTTCCTTTGATTCTGGCAATATTCCTGAATCAGATTCGGGGAAAAAAGAAGAAGAGGTTTATACAGACAAGTATTTATGTTCCCTACTTTATATCAACCGTCGTACTGGCAGGTATGCTCTATATTTTTCTCTCACCTACCAGCGGTATCCTGAATTTTGCCAGGACGGCTATGGGCCTGAAGGCGGTTGACTTCATGTCCGAGGCTTCGGCATTCCGTCCTATCTATATTATTTCAGGTATCTGGCAGGCGGCGGGCTACGGAACCATCCTTTACATTGCCACGCTGACCGGCATTGACCCGTCATTATATGAAGCGGCTGAAATCGACGGCGCCAGCATCTGGCAGAAAATACGCTTTATAGATATCCCGAGCCTGATTCCAACGGCCATGATGGTATTCATCCTGGACTGCGGCAAGATGCTTGCCTCCGATACGAACAAAGCGCTGGTTATGCAGACGCCCGGCAATATTCCTACCTCAGATATCATCGGCGTTTATGTTTACAATGTAGGTCTTGGAAGCGGACAGTTCTCCTATACGGCGGCCATTGGCCTGTTTGTCAATATCATCAACTTCATATTGATAATATCCGTCAACCAGGTATCCAAACGTATGACAGACGTGGGATTGTTCTGATAAAAGTGATTGAGAGGTTTTTTCGATGAAAAAGAAAGCAAAAAAACAGATGAGCTTCAGCAATCGTATTTTTTACATGTTTAATTCGATATTCTGGATTGCCATCATGCTGATTATCCTGTATCCGCTCTATCTGGTGTGCATCGCCTCCGTATCCGACCCGGATGCGATTGTAAGAGGGCAGGTAATCTGGCACCCGGTAGATTTTTCCCTGATTGGCTATCAGGCGGTTTTTAAGTATAAGGAACTGTGGTCTTCCTATGCGAATTCCATTTTCTATACCTTTACAAGCGTAGTCATCAGTATTCTGGTAACGCTGTCGGCGGCTTATGCGCTGTCAAGACCGAAATTCGCGGGAAAAGGAGTTATTAACTTATTCTTTGTATTTACCATGTTTTTCAACGGCGGCCTGATCCCCACATTCCTTGTAATGAAGAACCTGGGATTATATAATACCAGAGCGATCATTATTTTGATGGGCTGCGTCAGCGTCTGGAATCTGATGGTTGCAAGGACCTACATACAGACCAATATTCCCGGAGAATTGTATGAAGCGGCCATGCTGGACGGCGCCACGCATTTCCAGTATTTTTCCAAAGTGGTTCTGCCCTTAAGTAAAACGATTATTGCGGTTCTGGCTGTGTATTACGGGGTGGCGAAATGGAACGATTACTTTAACGGCCTGGTTTATTTAAGAGACAGAAACCTGCTGCCGCTGCAGACAGTGCTTCGTGAAATCCTGGCAACGCTGCAGGTGGACAAATCCGGGGATTACATGATGACCATGGCTGACAGCGCGGCGTCCATGAATGAGGCAATACGTATTGCCAATGTTTCCAAATACTGTATCATTGTAGTGGCAACAGGCCCTGTGGTGATTCTCTACGCAGTGATGCAGAAGTATTTTGAAAAGGGTGTTATGATCGGCTCTCTTAAGGGCTGATGCACCATCGTAAAATTATGGTATCAGCACAGTATGTGTTGTAATAGAAAAAGGAGGTTTTTCTTTATGAAGAAGAAAGCAATTGCACTTATGTTGGCGGCAGCCATGACAATCACGGCCCTGGCCGGCTGTGGAAGTTCATCCGGGGCAACAACTGCCGGAAATGCTTCCAGCGAAGCTGCTTCCGAAGCGGGAAGCACAGGAACAGGAGAAGCTGCTGCGGCGGCGGACGGTAATTTTAATGAGACAGGCTATCCGATAGTTAACGAACCCATCACCTTAAAGGTTATGATTGCGGTGCGTGACAACGATTCCCTGACAAGCTTTGATGAAATGCCCGCGGTACAGCGTCTGGAAGAGCAGACCGGCATCCATGTGGAATGGGAACCCATCAAAGGCTCCGACTGGAGCACAAAGCTGAACCTGGCTTTTGCTTCCGGCGAATATCCTGACGTTATCATTGCACCCAACGGCGAAAACGGTGGTGTGGACGATGAGGAATACGGCGTGACACAGGGAATCGTTATCCCTCTGGGCGACCTGATTGACCAGTATATGCCTAATTTCACTTCCAGAAGAGATGCGGAAGACAATGACCCTACAGTCAGCCTGGTGGCCAGCGATGGAAAAATTTATTCCGTAGGCTATCTGGTAGGGCAGAATATCAATACCAACCAGCACTTTTTTATCAACCAGGAATGGCTGGATGCCCTGAACCTGGAAACACCCAAAAATGTGGACGAGCTGACCGAAGTATTCCGCGCATTTAAGACTGGCGATCCTAACGGCAACGGCGAAGCAGATGAGATACCTCTGGAAATGGGTCTGGATACCGGATTTAACGGCATCAGATATATGCTTCCTCTGTTCGGCCTTCCCTGTGACCCTGACAAATGGATTTATATCGACGAAGATAAAAAAGTACAGTTCCTGCCTACACAGGAAGGCTTCCGTGACTGCATGGAATGGCTGCATATGCTCTATGATGAAGGCCTTGTTGACCCGGAACTGGTATCCCAGGACTACAATACTGTAGAAACCAAGTTAAAAGAAGGAAATGTGGGCTTCTTTACCGCATGGCGTCTGGTTGCCATGGCTTATGACGACGGCGTGGCTTCCAATTCCGTTCTCTGGATGCCCGACAGCAATGCAAAGCTTTACCGTTATCTGGAACTGTGCAAACAGGGCGCTTTCGTGACAAGCACAAATCAAAATGTACCCGCTACCATGAGATGGCTGGATGCCCTGCTTGATACGGAAATGATGTTCTCCCTGTACTACGGCGAAAAGGATGCAGGCGATACCCTTGGCTGGAAATATGATGACAACGGCAAGATCACCGTTACCAACGATGGAAGCGCTGACGTTAAGAATTATATTGACTGTAATACCCTGTTCTTCGCACCCGGCAAATACCTGAGCGAAACCTTCAATATGCCTCTGCAGCGTACCGAAAAAACGGAGTACTGCCAGAAGTATGACGAGGCCGGTATTATCCAGAAATATTCCAACGACTATCTTGATATGGCGCCTCTGACCTCCGAGCAGCTTCAGGAAAGCACGCTGAAGGAAACAGATATTAACAATGCTGTTGTTGAAAATATCGCTGCTTTTGTAACCGGCGGTGTAACCGATGACAACTGGAATTCCTTTGTTTCCATGTTTGACGGAATGGGCGTTGCCGATTATGTACAGATGTATCAGGATGCAATTGATACTATGGAACTGGAGTAATAATAACACACAAAAAGCTCTGCTGCCGGTTGGCGGCAGAGCCGTTTGCGTGCTATAAATATTTTGTGCTATAATAAAAATAAGTATAGACGTCCTGATGGTTGCTTTTTTTGCAGGGCACGTTAAGAAAAATAACAGGGAAATGGGGGAGGCTTTTGTGAAAAAAATATGGGATGAATTAAAATCACAAAATATTTTTTACTATATTATTGTGTTCAGCATCATTGTAATACTGATCATTACATCGCTGGGGAGTTATCTGTACCAGTTTTATTATAAGACGATTTATTCGGACTTCCTTGTTTCTAATGAGGAACATCTTGACGCAGAAATAAACAGACATGAAAACGATATGCAGATTATTAAGAATATCGTATATCAAATGGGTATAACTGAGGATGTGACCAAATTCAGACTTTCGGAAAACCCGCAGGCGGCTCTCCAGCTGGAGAAGCACCTGTTTCAATATATAACGGTAAGCCAGTTTTTTCAAATGCTGCTTTACCAGTATCATGAAGACGATTATATGTACACCGGAACCACTTCGGTGGGAGTAAGCTATTTTGCGGAACAGGGCTGTGTGATGGAGCTTTTGGACGCGGAAGAGGTAAAAGCGGAGATCCGATCCACGGACAAAGAACTGCGCATTTGGCCGGAACAATCTGTTTCCGGCTTCTGGATACAGAAGTATATGGGCGGTGAGGACATGGTGCTTTATATACAGGCCATTCCTCCGGCTTTCCAGGAAACGCTACTGTTCGTTGTGCCAGGTTCCTATTATGATTCACTGATGGAAAAAGACGAAGAGGATCTGAGGGAAGATTTTATTATTTATAAGGATGAAGTCATTGTTTCCCGGGGAAGCCTGGAGCTGCCTTCCGATGCGATCCTGCCGCTGTCAGGGGAAGAGGAGGGACAGCGCCAGGTGAAGATAGATGGGAAAAAGTACCTGCTGAGCGTCCGGCAGGGGAAAAGCGGCCTGACTTACTGCTCCCTGCAGTCGATGGAAGTTTTTTACGATAAAATTGTAACCGGACAGTGGGGGATTATTGTGCTGCTGAGCGTATGCGCCATCCCTGCGGCGTTTTTCATCATGGTATTTTCCAGACGCATGGCGGCAAAGGTGAAAAAAATGAACCAGCTGCTGGATTCCCAGGAGGAAACAAATTATAACTTAAGCAGCATAGAAAGCGGTATCCAGATGCTGGTGGAGGCGAACGAGCAGAAGGAGAAGGAAAATCTGCAGCTGAAGAAGACCCGGTTTGTCAGGAATTTTATCCGGAATGACTTCAAAAGCCGGGAGGAAGTGCTTCAGGCGGCGCAGAAAGCGTCCATAGAGATTGAAAACACCATGTACCTGGCCGTCCTGCTGGGAGAGCGCAGCGACAGCAATGAAAGCCGTGCCCATGCGATGATGCTGGATGTGATCGCGCAGGCGGCGCATCTTGACGGCTACGGCATCCATCTGGTCAGCAATAACCAGAGCCTTTTTGTCCTTTTTTCCGATTCGGCGGAACGGATCGAAGAGACGCTGGGTATGCTGTTTACCATCGGCAAGGAATGCCATGGGGAATTTGTAATGTCCGTAAGCAATTATCACCAGGATTTCCTGGAAGGTTCAGCGGCCTATCTGGAGGCGGATACCGCATTTGACAACCGTTTCCTGCAGGATAATAACAAAATCATCCGTTTTGGCGATGTGGCGCTGACGGATGTGGTGAATGTGCTTCCCGATTCCTATCTGCAGAAGCTGAAGGCGGCGCTGCGCAGCCGGGATAAAGCCGCAGTAGAGCAGGCCGTGGAGGATATCTGCAGGAGAATGACGAAGAAAAGCCCGTCCCTGCCCCTGTTCCGACTGCTGTACAATGATATTATCCATGTGCTGATTTCAGAATGGAAGGCGGAAAATACCGGGCTGGAAAGCATTTACAACGTATTCACGCTTTCCCAGTGCCTTACCATCCAGGATTTTAACGATTTCCTTTGCGAGGCCTGCAGCCGAATCATTGAGACGAAGCCGGAGGAAAGCGTGGATCGTTCCAGGATTGTGGAAGAAGCGGCGGCTTATATGAAAGAGAATTTTGCCAAGCCGGAGCTTACCATGAGCATGCTGGCGGATTATCTGGGCATCAGCTCCGTTACCCTGGCGGTGGAATTCAAGAACCAGATGGATATACGGCCTTCGGATTATCTTGCCAACCTGAGGATGGAACGGGCCAGGGAGCTTCTCGTTTCCACAAATATGCTCGTCCGGGAAATCAGCCTGTCGGTGGGCTATGAGGACGATCATGTATTTACCCGCCGTTTTAAGAAATACACGGGAAAAACGCCGGGACAGTACCGGGAGGAGCATACGATATAGTTTTACGGAAAATTTTACAGGAGAGTTGAAATGCTTTCCGCCGTCCGTCTTGCTGAGTAACACAGAATTGCCGAATACATACGAAGTGTCTTGTTTTGTTACTGCCTGATTGGTATAATGTAAATCAGCAGCTCTCCTGCCTGAACCGGGGAGGCTGCAGACAATCAGAGCTGTCAACGCTGCAGCGGATACGGGACGGGAGGCTTCCAGGATGGGACATACAACGGAGTTAGGTAAAAGAACGGGGATAAATCAAATATATGGCAAAAAGAAGCAGTATCGGAAGGTCCTGCTTCTTTTTGCCGTACTGTTGGCCTCTTTCGCCCCTTTTATGCTGTATTGCCCGGAGGTAAATGCGCAGGAGGAGGAACCAAGAGTCCTGAAGGTTGCATTTCCCTATACTTCTGGTATCAATGAGGTTTATGATGACGGCACTTATGGCGGCTGTGTATATGACTGGCTCATTGAGATTGCCAAGTATACAGGCTGGCAATATGAATTTATGACAGAAGAAAATGCATCAGAACAGCTGAATAAAATGGTCGATTGTGAATATGACCTGATGGGAGGCATGTTCTACAGGGAAGAATTCAAGGATCTTTATAATTATCCCTCTTATATAATGGGATCCAATTATTCCCTGCTTATCTATCATCGGGAAGATACGGATATAAAAGGCTATGACTATAATACACTGAATGGAAAACGGATAGGCGTTTTGAAACGTGCGGTCCAGAAAATTGAACGTCTGCAGGAATTTCTGACATTCAATAATATTTCCTGTGAGCTCGTATACTATGAGGATACGACGGAATATGCGAACTGTCTGGAAAGCGGCAAGGTGGATTTAATGCTTGGCGCGGATGTATACATGCAGGAGGACTACAATGTGGCGGCCATGATTCCCGCCGAGCCTTATTATATTGTTACCGCCAAGGATGAGCCGGAGCTGTGCAGCGAGCTTTCCTGGGCAATTGAGCAGATTTATGCGGCAGATCCCAATTTTGCCAATGAATTGTACAGTAAGTATTTTCCTGACAGGTATCTGAATTCCATTTCCTTTACGGATGAGGAAAGGGCATTTATACAGCAGAGCGCCCCTTTAAAAGTAGCCGTTATCAGGGATCGTTATCCGCTGTATTATGAACAGGACGGAGCCGCTATGGGAATTATTCCGGAGACACTGGAGCTCATAACGGGACGCAGCGGGCTTGAATTTGAGTATGTGTATGCGGAGAATAATCAGGAAATAATCAATTTAGTCCGGGAAGGTAAAGCGGATTTGGCGGGCGGTTTTATGGACAATGATTTGACAGCGGCATCCCTTGGGCTTGCCCGGACTGCCAGCTATGCATCTCTGGATTCCCTCATCCTGCGCAGCAAGCAGTCCGCAGGAAAGGGAGAAGGGCAGGTGATGGCCGTGCCGGAGGGCCGGGTGATGAAGCCGGACAAGCCTTCCGATACCATAAGGTATTTTGACGATTACCAGGAATGTCTGAATGCGGTTAATAACGGTGTGGAAGCGGACTATACCCGCATGCCGGCGTCCTTTGTGGGACAGTTTTATGCGCGGAATTATTATGCTAATATTAATCTGGTAACGGATACAAACCTGCGTGAGGAAGTGACAATTGCGCTGCCGCTGCCTGTAAATGTGCCGCTGTATTCCATCTTGAATAAATCCATAAACAATTTTTCCGAGGAGGAAAGCTACCGCATTTTATCGGATAATACCCTTGTCCCGCAGCAAAGCGCCGTGACGCTGGAATCTTTTTATTATTCGAATCCCGCATTGGCAGTAAGCCTTAGCGTGGGGGCCATTATATTAATTTCAGGCATTATCATTCTGGTTGTGTTTTACAGCATGAGGGCAAAGGTAATGCAGGTGAGGCTGGAAAAGGCGGAGGAGATGAGCAGGGCCAAGTCGGATTTCCTCTCAAGGATGAGTCACGAAATCCGTACCCCTATGAACGCAATTATCGGGCTGACCAATCTCACCCGGATTTCAGGGGAAGCAACGCCGAAAATCGAAGAGAACCTGTCAAAAATTGATTCCTCCGCAAAATTTCTTCTTTCGCTGCTGAATGATGTCCTGGACATGTCTAAAATAGAAAGCGAAAAGATGAAGATCGAAACTGCCCCGTTTAACCTGCGGCAGATGACGGAAGAGCTTAAAAGCATGTTCAGCGCCCAGGAAACGGACAGGAAGCTGCGGCTGGAGATGAACTGCAGCCTGCAGGAGGACTGCTATACAGGCGATAAGATGCGGATACAGCAGGTGCTGACGAACCTGCTGTCCAATGCCTGCAAATTTACCGATCCGGGCGGAACGGTTGTGTTGTCTGTTGAGGAGAGAAGCAGCGTTTCGGGAAAGGCGGAGATATATTTCAGCGTGAAGGACAACGGTATCGGTATCCGCAGGGAGGATATAACAAGGATATTCGCATCCTTTGAGCAGCTGGAGAACAGCAACCAGAGAGGACCCGGGACAGGCCTGGGACTATCCATCAGCAGTAAAATGGTGGAGCTGATGGGCGGAAGGCTGCAGGTGGAAAGCACCTACGGCGAGGGCTCTGAATTCTATTTTTCACTTGTGCTTCCTGTATATCAGGGAGAATTGCAGGCGCCGCATGTGCAGGAGGGCGATATCAGGCTGGAGGGCCTGCATGTGCTTCTGGCTGAGGATAACGACCTGAATGCGGAAATTGCAGAGGAGCTGCTTGCTCTGAAAAAAATTATTGTAGACCGGGCTTCTGACGGCCGGGAGGCAGTCAGCATGTTTGCGGAAAGCCCGGAGGGGCTCTATGATGTGATATTGATGGATGTCAATATGCCGGTGCTGGACGGTCTTGCTGCGACAAGGGAGATCCGGTCGATGAACCGCAGGGATGCGGCGTCGGTTCCGATTCTGGCCATGACGGCCAATACCTTCCAGGATGACCGCAGCAAGGCACAGCAATGCGGAATGACCGGATTTTTGCCCAAGCCCTTTGATGTGGAGCAGCTGTATCGGGCTTTGAAAGAGGCTGCCGGGAAATAATCCGCCGGAATTTTAAAAGATTAAGAAAGGATTCAGCATGAAAATTCTGCTTGTGGAAGACGATACCATGATCGCCTCCGGCCTTATGTATGCCCTGGAACAGGAAGGCTATGAGCCATTTCATTGTATGACCGCTTCGGATGCGGTTCACAGGATAAAAACAGAACTGTACGATTTGGCAATATTGGATATGCAGCTTCCTGACGGGACCGGATTTGATGTAAGCCGGGCGCTGAAGGAAAACAGCACCCCCATTATATTCCTGACCGTGGTGGATGATGAGAGCAAAATTGTTTCCGCTTTTGAAAACGGGGCGGCTGATTATGTGACAAAGCCTTTTCGGCTGCGGGAATTACTGGCAAGAGTGAAACGGACCTTACAGGCAGCAAAGGGGGAAAATCCCACAGGATTTTTAAAAATCGGAAATGCGGAAATCGATCCCATTGCCGGAAAAGTGTACGTGGGAAGCAGCCCTGTAGAACTGACGGCCTTAGAATACCGTCTGCTGCTGATTTTTGCCAATAACAAAGGAAATCTTCTCACAAGGACGCAGATACTGGACAGTATATGGGACCAGGGCAGCAATTTTGTTGAGGACAATACTCTTACGGTATATATCAAACGCCTGCGGGAGAAGATGGGCAGCGCTGTAACCATTGAAACTGTAAGGGGGCTTGGCTACCGTGCTGATTAGAAATAGCGAAATAAAGGAACTGTCGGAGAAAATAAGAAAAGCCATTGACGGACAGAAAGTGGAATTCCGGGACAACAAAGAAGGTTCCCTCAGTATTTTAAAAAATGATATCCATACCCTGGTAAACATAAAGAATGAGCAGCTGAGTGCAGTGGAACAGGAGCATGCGCTGTTTATAGAGTTTATGGAAAATATTAGCCACCAGCTGAAAACACCTGTTACCTCCATGATGATCATGGCTGACCTGCTGCAAACTGCCGCTCCCGATAAGCAGGAAGAATTTATCCATAATATCCAGACCAGCCTGAACCGGATGGAATGGCTGGTGGGCACACTGCTAAAGATGGCAAAACTGGATGCTGACGCAATTACCTTTGATATGGAGAAAGTCTCTGTCCGTGCACTTCTGGAAGCCGCGTTAAAACCGCTGGCTATTTTACTGGAGATAAAAAACCAGACCACAGATCTCAGGAACGACCTGGAGCTGTACTGTGATAAACGCTGGATGTCGGAGGCGCTTACCAACCTGATTAAAAACGCCTCGGAGCATTCCGGGGATCATACGTGTATCACCATTGACTGTGGGGAAAATCCCATTTATCAATGGATATCTGTTACAGACATGGGGAAGGGAATCAGAAAGGAGGAAATTGCCCGGCTATTCACGCGTTTTGAAGGTTCCGGAAATACAAGCGGGTACGGCATCGGCCTTCCTCTTGCCCTCGCCATAGTACGCAGGCATAACGGTGATATTGATGTGGACTGCGGCAAAGAGGGCAGCGGAGCGACTTTTACCATAAAACTGTATAAGTGACTAAACTGTCATTTTGAGTATGGGAATTTGTCACCAGACAGTCATTTTCTTCTGTTATGATGATAGTACTTGTGAAACAGGAGGAATTTACATGGAAGTATTAACGGTCAGAAATCTGACAAAAACATATGGCAAAGGGGACACTGCCGTAACTGCCCTTAAAAATGTGAGTTTTCAGGTAAACAAAGGAGAATTCATTGCAATTATAGGCTCTTCCGGGTCAGGCAAATCTACACTTATGAATCTCATCGGCGGAATCGATCGCCCTTCTTCAGGCACCGTGACCATTGACGGAAAAGATATCTACAGCCTGGACGAAAGCCAGCGTGCCATCTTCAGGCGCAGGAATATCGGTATGGTGTTTCAGTTCTATAATCTGATCCCCACGCTTACGGCGGAGGAAAATATTATGCTGCCGCGTCTTTTGGATAATCGCAGGCCTGATCCTGAAAAGCTCTCTTACATTCTTAATATGACAGGACTGGCCGACCGGAGGACCCATCTGCCAAGTGAACTGTCCGGAGGGCAGCAGCAGAGGGTGTCCATTGGGAGGGCGCTGATCAATGATCCTGCTTTTATTCTGGCGGATGAGCCAACAGGTAATCTGGACAGCAAATCCGGCAGGGAAATTATAGACTTGCTGCAGCTTGCGAATAAGAAATATCACCAGACCCTTCTATTGATTACCCATGATGAAAAAATTGCCGTCATGGCAGACAGGATCATCACCATCGGCGATGGAGAGATTATTTCAGATGAGGATTTGAAGACTTCCCGTTCGAAGGGAGGCCGCATGGTATGAATGTAATTGCGAAGCTTTCCCTCAGCCAGGTAAAGAAAAATAAAAGCAGGACTTTTTGGGCAATAGCTGCCATTGTTTTGGCAACAGCGCTGACCACCTGCGTTTGCAGCCTTGTGGCCAGCGGTAATGTTATGCTGGTATCATTTCTCGGCGAGGATTATGGCATGTATGCCGGCGCCTATAAGAGCCTGCTGCTGATTCCGGCGTTTTTTCTGGGCGCCATTATTTTTATTATGGCGGTGGTTGTAATTTCCAATGTATTCCGTATCAGTGCAGGGGAGAGGATTTCCCAGTTTGGCACATTAAAGTGTGTCGGCGCTACAGGCCGCCAGATTATCAAGTCCGTCCTGTACGAAAGCATCTTTTTATCCGTGCTTGGCATACCGATTGGAATCCTTGCAGGACTCTGCCTGACAAGAGGCGGCGTGGGCGTGATCAATCTGTTCCTGGATGAATTGAATGCCCTGTCCCATATTATGATAAAGGATATATATTTTGAACTGAAATTTGTAATCTCCTGGCCGTCAATCCTTATCTCTGCTTTTATTTCTTTGATTACAGTCTCGATATCGGCATGGCTTCCGGCGAGAAAGGCGGCAAAAAGTTCCGCCATTGACAGCGTAAGGGGAAGCGGGGAGGTCCGAATCAGGAAGGACGGAAAAAGGAAGGGCATAAACAGGCTTACAGACTCTCTGATACAGAAAACATTTGGCTTTGAAGGAGTGCTTGCAAAGAAAAACATCAGCAGGAACAAACGTAATTTCAAAGCCACTGTGATAACGCTTATGATAGGGATTATAATGTTTATCGTCCTTGGTTCCCTTAACGGCCTGGCCGGCGGTCTGGAGAAGATACTTTATTATGCTACCTCCCATACGGTGACAGCGGACTACCAATCTGCCAGGACGCGCAGGGTCAATGAGAATACCGGACGGTGGGAAAGTATCTATCCTGCCCCCATAGATTCAACGCTGGGCAATTCCATCACAAAGGAACTGGAAAAATATGACGGCGGGGATGTATATGGTATGGGTCAGGATTATGACACCTATGTTGCAAAGCTTCCCGCCGCTTATCTGTCCGCTGATATGCTCCGTGTAAACGAACTGGCCGGGCAGGACAGCTATGAACTAGATGTGGAAATCATTGTCCTGGATGATCAGCATTACCGGGAGGTGTGCAAGAGGGCAGGTGTCAGTGAAGGGGCTGTCATCTTGCTGAATCATCTAAGCTATAATGATAAAGGCTATCTAAAAGATATCACCCCCTATTCCGGCCAGCAGCAGCGGATCCGGCTCTTCACGGCAGACGGCAGCAGCAGGGAAGTGGAGATACAGGCGCAGCTTTCAAAGGATGAAATCCCCACTGAATTATTTTACCCGAAAACCAATCCCGTAAGGCTCATAGTTCCCGGCGCCACCGTCCGGGGATACTCCTGGATGAATGCTCCCCGGGATACTACCGGCTATATAGAATATGCAAACAGTGTTTTGGCGGAACATTTTCCAAACCAGGAGAATGCGGATTACATGGAATCCGGCTTCAGCGCAAGGGTGTATATGACGCGGGACTATGTGCGTGTGATGAACATTGCCATTGTCCTGGTAATTGATTTTCTGTATTGCTTTACTGTATTTCTTATGCTGATTGGTTTTACCAACGTTGTCAGTACGCTGTCCACCAATGTATTGATGCGCGCAAGAGAATTTGCCGTTTTGATGAGTATCGGCATGACGCTGGAAGGTTTGGAAAAAATGCTGGCGATGGAAAGTATCCTGTGCTCGCTGCGGGCTATAATTCTGGGTGTCCCCATTGGTCTGGCGCTCACCTATCTGATCAATCTGCCCATAAGAAGCATGTTCCCCATTCCCTACAGGATTCCGGCTGGCCCCATGCTGATCTGCAGCGCGGCTGTTTTAGTCATTACTTTAGTGATAACAAAAGCGGCTACATTAAAACTCCGTAACCAGAATCTGATTGAAACCATAAGGGCGGGTGGGATATAGCCCGGCGTCAGCGCAATATTCATCCGTTTGGATTGCAGGTGTTAACTTAGCGTAAGAACCACCCAAAAGAAAAGAGCCGATCACCATGAGTATTAAGTTCATAGGTTTTCGGCTCTGCGTCTTTGCATCTGGCTCTTTGATAACTGACAAATGAAATTTAATCTTGTCTTTTTCCGCATAGGGGGCATAATATCCATTCTTCCGTATTCATGTCCTGCATCCTTTCCATCTGCGTTTATTTTTTCGTTCGTTTTTCGCATCCCTGCGTTCACATGCTGTCAAGGTGTTTCGTTCCGGGCAGTGGTGGTGTTCGCGGCACGCGTCACAATTCCCGTATCGAATACACTTTGTCCTTTTGCAGGGGCAGTCTGCATTTTCCATATCCTTTTCCCCCAATCAACAGGTTTGATTAGCTCCTTTTCCATTCCGGGCGTTTGTCAATAACGCAACATCTATTTTCAGTGTATTGGCAATTGCCTGTGGAAGATAGTCTAAGTTGTGAGCTATGTTTTCACGAGTCAGGCGGCTGCCGCGGTTGAGTGCGCCTAAAGAACCGTCAATAATATAATTCGTGTAAAACTCCGTGTTTTCAATGGCTAAAATCCCGTCCTCTATTCCCTTATCCAAAACAGACGCAAGCAATGGAGCCAGCACTGAGGTCATCTGTCGGGTCAGCCTGTTCAAAATGACTTCGTTGGAAGCGGTAAAGAAAGCCTCCATACCGATTGTTTGTGAGGACATTTCTCTGATTATATCTAAAATAGCGACAAATTTGCCGCTGAAAGTGATTTGGGGATCACACAGCAAACATGCTGTTTTTTGCGTATACATCGCTGCCCATTTTTTAACAAGCACATTTAGAAGTTCCTCCTTGCTTTGATAGCAGCGATAGAACATTCCTGTTGCCCCGCCGGCTGCCTGCATAATATCGGAAACTGAGGTTTCCTCATAGCCTTTCGACAGGAACAGATTTTGTGCCGCATCTAAAATTTCATTTTCCCATTGTTCGGGTGGTTTCTTTGCAGGCCGTGCCATTTTATCCCATCTCTCCTTATCTGTAGATTAATGAACCGGATTCAATAACTATTATACGCCATATAATTCATTGCGTCAATGCTTTCCTACATCATAAGCCGCCCCATAAGATTGTTGGGAAACATTGCCTGTTCTGGTGACGGTATTGCCTTCGCGTCCGTTTTATCTGTATGCTGAATTAGATTCTGTCACTAAAAATTTACTGGCAGGCAAGAAATGTGACACACTGCTGTCGCATTAGGTATGATACAATAAATTATTCACGGGAGGTGGCAAAATGGCAATTGAGCTGACAAGTGCAACAGTAAAAGAATATGGAATAAAAGCAGGAGCGGATGTGGTTGGTATTGCATCATCCAAGGATTTTGGCATGGCGCCGGAAGGCTTTAAACCCACAGATGTACTGCCGGAATGTCTTTCAGTTATTGTCTTGGGTGCTTCGTTTTCACCGGAAGTGCTTAACGACGCGGCAGAATATACCGCATGCCGCAATGAAATGCTTACCGGGATGACGAATATGGCCAAAGTGGTTGCAAAACGGCTGAAATCTGATGGCTATAAAACAAAAGTCATAAGTGCATCGGGCGGTAAATGGGTGGAATGCGGCGGCCGGAAAGAGCAGTTTGGATATATTTCACTGAAACATGCCGCAGAAATAGCAGGGCTTGGAGTCATTGGAAAAAATTATTTGCTCACCAATCCCCGGTTAGGCAACCTTCTGTGGCTCAGCGCAGTTCTTACCGATGCAGAACTGACGCCGGATGAAAAAGCGGGATTTACCATATGTGATAATTGTAGCATATGTGTTGAAGCCTGCCCTGTGAGAGCATTGGATGACCTTGCCTCATTCGGTAAAAAAGAGTGCTCCAGCCATTTCAAAATAGTAAATAAAAAACTGGAAATACAATGCTATTTATGTCGGAGGATATGTCCCCATGCTTTTGGGATAAAGGCCGGCACTTGAGGGGGACCGCGGCTTTCAGTCATCAACGGAATATATCGGTTTTTTATAAAATATATGTTTCCCTTGCCGAATGTCCCATGGCTTGCTAAAATAAAAACAGGGACAGTAAACAGGTAAGGAAAGCTGTTTTCAGAGAAATACGAAATTGAGTTATTCAGGAACCACAGTGCAGGCGGAGGGGGAAAGAAAAAAGGAGGAGGTTAAGCATGTTTGATATTGATGAAATTATGCGTCGGGCCGAAGCCGCCAGGGATGCGGCGTCGCAGCAGCTTAATGAGTCTATGGAAAAGAGCCGGAAGATAGCGGAGCAGACAATGGCGGACACCGAAAAAGAGGATGCCGAAAGGACGGCCGCCGAAAAAAAGGCCATGGAGGGAGTTGCCGAAAAACAGAAGGCGGAGGAACAGTCCGCTGGTCAGAAAGCTGCCAACCAACAGCGCCAGGTGGAGATATTGGGCCAGATGTTCAGCCAGGAGGCCATGGAACAGATGGCGGCCAACCAGGAGCAGATTCAGGCAGAGATAGCCCGCCAGGTTGCCGACTGTGCAACCATGGGCGTTGAGGACATGATGAACCAGCTTTTTGGTGAGGATATGGGAATCATCTCTGCGGCTATGGAGACTCTGGCCATGGAAGAAGATGAGGATGATGAAGAGGAGGAACCGGAGCTTACCCTGGCATTGGAGCAGGAGCTTTACCGGGTTCTGGAGGAAAAGCTGGCCTGGCTGGACACACTGCCGGAGCCGGAACCGGTTCCCTATGCAAAGAATGATCCCAGGTGGAGCCGTTTCGGCATCCTGCTTTCCGGTATCATTTCCACAGTGAATGATCATGATCTGGACGGAATGGACGTAGAGGAGCACATCCCCGTTCTGGAACAGAGGATTGTATCCCTGGTGCGCCGTTCCTGGGGCATCAATGGGCGGGGAGAGCTGCTGGACACGGTACGTTACCTCACCCGGGAAGGATATGCCCTGCGCTACCAGATCTATTGCGAGGCAGATACGCCGGAGGAGCTTTTTGAAGAGGATACGGACGAAGAAGAACAGGAGTCGATCTGCCGGGGCTGGCGGTTTGTGCAGCATTTTAAGAGCCGGTACCGCCCTGAATTCCTGCTGGGCTGGGACATAGGACGGGCGGCTATGCTGGCCCGCTGGGGCTGCTATCTGGGCTGGATCACCGAAGGCGAGGCTGTGGGTATTCTGTGGGAGCTTTCACAAAAGGCTGTCCAGGAGCTGCACAGCTGGCGGGAGTTTGCCCGGTCATACATATTTGGCGGCCTGATGTGGAAGCTTATTTGCGGCGATGGCGCGGCGGAGAGCTATCTTGGCTATCTGGCAGATGCCGCAACAGATCTTCTTACCGGAAGCGCTGAGGTGGACGAAGGACAATGGAGGGAATGCCCATGGCCGGAAGCCCGCAGAATTGGGTTCCGTGTGTAATTCCCTCTTTGGGGGTCAGGAGAAGCTATGGAATATATATTCATTAATGAAGAAAACCGCAAAGAAGTAACAGACTTTATCGTTGAACACTGGCTGTCAGCAGAAATGGTCATCCGTGGTGCTATTGTTGACATGACAAAGGTTGATGGAATTGCAGTATTAGAGGATAAAAAAATTATCGCGCTGCTGACTTTTGCGGTTAACGTAGATGTATGCGAAATCATTTCTTTGGATAGTCTGACAGAAGGCAAAGGCATTGCTTCCTCACTGATTGAAAAAATTATTGCGGCTGCGCGTCAAAAGCATTGTAAAAAGGTTATTGTAATTACGACGAATGACAATATTAATGCCATTCGCTTTTATCAAAAGCGCGGCTTCGACATGGTAAAACTATACCATAATGCGTTAGATGCTTCGAGGCGGTTGAAGCCGCAAATTCCGCTGATTGGAGAGAATGGCATACCTTTACGGCATGAGATTGAATTTGAATATAAATTAACGGAATAAGCAAGCGCATTATGTAAATGCCTCCTATCGGATAGACTAAAAAGGTAAGCTAAAAGATTCTGAAAGGCAGGAGGGATTTAGCTACTTTCCTAAAATGTGAACATTGTCATTATCTATTAAAATCACTTGGCTATCGCGGATAATTTTCAAGTCTAAGGTTGAAGAATAAGTGCTAATTATTCTTTTTACGGCTTTGTTAAAGCTCCAGTTTTCGGAGTGAGGAACAACATAGAAATCAATTAATCCAAGTCCGGAATATTCTTTCAAATCAGGAGCTTTTTCTTTAGAATCTATTGCAGATGAATATTCAATATCAGGAGCCACAACAATAGCACCCGCTGACTCGCCAATATATAATTTGCCTTTGTTTACTTCCTCGATTAACAGCTTATCGGCGCCCGTCCTTTTCATCTCCTGCAATAAATAGAACGTGTTGCCCCCTGGAACATAGATAACATCGTTCTTTTCCAGTTTGCTTTTAATTGTTTCATAGGATGCAGAGGAAATATCCAATTCGTCAAGGATCAGCCCCTGTTTTTCCAGTCCCAATTTACTAAGTTTAAAGAGGAATCTCAGATTCTCCACCTTGTATGCCGTTGGAATATAGGTTATTGTTTTATTTTTTAGATTTGGCTCAATTGATTTGAGCAAAGGTAACACAATTTGAAACATAGAGACCAGTAGCATTTTTTTCATTTGGTTTCTCTCCTTATGGTTTACGCCTTAGAACAGGTGGAAACGGCTGACTATATTTTCTTATTATTGTGTAGCGCGCCCATGTAGTTTAAAAGAAAGATAATGATCACAGGAATTACGTTGATTCCCAAGGGCAGCCAAGACGCGAATAAAGAACGTGTCATATAGTTGTATACAACTGGCATGATGGCAAGCACCGTGTAACAGCACAATGGCAAAACCAAATGTTTCAGGCGAGAGGTTGTGGATAGATACCATTTACAGACCAAAAACACAGAAATCACCGCAACAAACATGATAACAAATGCGCCTATGTCGGTTATTCCCGCCGTCATCTCGAGATGTAGAATAAGGGAGAGGATTACACCTGAGAGCGAGAACATGACACCTGCCAAAACAGTAGAAATCAGTGGGATTTTGTTTTCTCTCAGCCCTGGGAATATAAAATTTCCGGGGTTTGCAACAAAAAGTGAGAAAAGCAAAGTTTGGAGCAGTATTTCGGGGGCGGCCTTTATGTGAAACTCCAAAGGCAGTTGTGTATAAATAATTCCTTCAATGGAGCATGGGGTAGGCCCTGGGGTGTTAATGATGCCAATTCCGACAATGATGGCCCACAGTTTCAGCCAGCCATACTTTTTTCCAATTATGCTGTCTTTCAGCAACAGCAAGATTAAACCAAAAAGCAATCCCCGCACAACTTGCATTACAGGGCCTATTAGAGAGGATGCACTGCCGACCGCTCGCATAAAAGTATTGATATTCTCCTGCTGATACAATGCTGTATAGTCAAACAGTGCCGAAAACACGACCCCACACAGAAGATAAGTCAAAACATGGATAACCATCACCCATATAACAAATTTTATATTTTCTTTCATTCTATTTCTTTCGATCCTTCCATAACAGGGTTTTGCCCTGATTTTGCAAAATAAATATCCAGTGCCAGTCCAATATAGGCATTGATAGTTGCTTGTTTTTTCTCCCATTTATTTCCGCTTTTATCGGCTTCTGTAAATTTCATAAGCTTTGAAAACATACTCATATCTCCGCCTGTAAATTCCAAAACCATTTCCCAAAAAGATTCTGCGAGCGATTGTGCAGCGTCACTGTCGGGCGGTATATTTTCTTTTTGCAAAGAAAATATTTTATTCCCAAGGTTTTCAAATCGGCGCATAAATTCCATACTTGCTTCCATCGTAAAATGCTCTTTGATATGGTCGAGCATTGGTTCGTCAAAGCGTTTTATAAGCCAATAAAATTCGTTTTTCATTTGAATGTTTGTAATAATGTCAGCATATTTTTTAAAATCTACCGACTGCATTTGTATAACTTCCGCTTTCAATAGTTCAATTTCTTCGTAGGCTTGTGAAAGGCTTTGTATTTCTTTTTTAATATGAGCGGCTTGTTCTGTCAGAACTTTTGCAACCTCTGTTGGGGTGTCCAGCGGTATAAGCCTGTTTTTTATGGCCTCCAATGAAAAGCCAAGATGCTTTAGAGCCAAGATCTGATGAAGTCTAATTAAGTCTTTATCCGTATATAATCTACGTCCTCCCTCGCTTTCTGCGGAGGGAGAAAAAAAACCTTCTTTGTCATAGTGTTGTAGCGTGCGAACAGTGACGCCCATTTTCTTTGCTAGCTCACCTACGGTCATATATCCTTTGGGTATTGCTCTGTGCTTTTCCATAATAGCTACCTCCCAGTTTCTATTATATTTCATCACGCTACGTCACAAGCAAGACTTTTTCTTTATTTTATCATACAAATTAATTTTATAACAAATAACCGTTCTGGCTCTATACCGGAGTTTTGCCTGTTCCGCAAACCCGTGTACTTCGGGCTAACTTGGCGCGAGGTTAAGCGTTCTTTTTAAGATGAACCCACATATAGCTTTTGTTGCTGACACATGAAAACGCCGCCTTTGTTTCTACATTGGCGGCGTTGTTCATTGGTTGGCAGTCCGTTATTTCATTTTTCTCCTGTAGCCTTTTTCCAATCTTTTTTATACTAGGACAGGAACCGGAGTACGCCTGGCAGATGAAAATTTAAGATACACAGACGGCATCTTAGGAAATAATTAATAAATTTTATATCAATAAATAATAAATGAAGCATTCGGACTCAATATAATAAGTATAGAAAAGCAACTGCAAAAAAAGAACGGTTTTATAAAAAATAAAAAGGAGAGCGGTGATGAAGGAAAAAATACTTGTCGTTGACGATGAGAAAGAAATTGCGGATCTGATAGAAGTGTATCTTCAAAACGAAAATATGGAGGTATATAAATTCTATACGGGGAAGGACGCCCTTGCCTGTATTGAGAGAGTGGATTTTGATTTGGCCATATTGGATATCATGCTGCCGGATGTCAGCGGGCTTTCCATATGCCAGTTCATACGAAATAAGGAATACAAATATCCGGTAATCATGCTTACGGCAAAGGATGGGGAGACGGATAAGATCACCGGGCTTACGCTTGGCGCGGATGATTATATTACAAAGCCCTTTCTCCCTCTTGAACTGACCGCGAGAATAAAAGCCCAGCTTCGCCGGTATAAAAAATATAATGTAAATTCCATTATCCCGCCGGCAGAGAGGATTCTTAAGCAAGACGGGCTGGTTATGAACCTCAAGACATATGAATGCTGGATTGATGAAGAAAGCCTGACGCTGACTCCCACGGAATTTCTGATACTGAAAATACTTTTGGAAAACAGGGGCAGCGTAGTCCGTTCAGAGGAATTATTCCATGAAGTATGGCAGGAAGAATATTACAGCAAAAGCAATAATACGATTACCGTACACATCCGCCACCTTCGTGAAAAAATGAAGGATACCGGAGAAAGGCCCAGATATATAAAAACGGTATGGGGGGTCGGATATAAGATTGAAAAAATTTAGAAAAACAAATACGGATTATACAAAGCTTAACCGTATTATTTTTTTCAGGGGACTGGGAATTATGCTGGGGGCGGTGTCAGCTGTCCTTTTGCTGCGGGCGATGACCAGAGGGCATCTGGCGGATACTATTGTCCTATGGATTGCGCGTATTTTTTCCCTGAATGAGGATCAGGCCGATATGATATATTTTAAGGCAGTTACGGCGAATATGCAGTTTATTCTTGGTATTGTGATCATTATATTTGTATTTTTGCTGTTCTATATGCTTCTGTATTCCTATAAAAGATACTTTGATGAAGTCTTATCCGGAATTGATAAGCTCATGGAGGATGGGGACGCCATATCGCTGTCTCCGGAGCTGGAAACGGTTGAACGCAAATTGAATTATGCAAAACAAACGCTTAAAACACAGGCGGATGAAGCCAGGAAAACCGAACGGCAGAAGAATGAACTTGTCGTATATCTGGCCCATGATATTAAGACCCCCCTGACCTCCGTAATCGGATATTTAAGTCTTTTGGATGAAAATCCTGACATGCCCGATGATAAGAAAATAAAATATATCCATACTGCATGGGAAAAAGCGAACCGCCTTCGGATACTGGTGAATGAATTTTTTGAAATTACCCGCAATCATTCTGAACCCATATCGCTTCAAAAGGTCAAAATTGATCTTTATTATATGCTTGTCCAGATTTCGGAAGAATTGTATCCTCAGCTGAGCGCCTGCAAAAAGCGCATAGAAAACAATGTGGGCGAGGATATATCCGTGTACGGGGATTCTGAGAAGCTAGCCAGGGTTTTCAATAATATTCTGAAAAATGCCATAGCTTACAGCGAGGATGAAAGCGTCATATCTGTCTTTGCAGAGGGATTTCCCGAAAAAACGGTGCTCCGGTTTGAAAACAGGGGGGAGATTCCGGGCGATAAGCTCAGCCTGATTTTTGACAAATTCTATCGCCTGAGCAGTGCAAGGCAGAGTGAAACCGGAGGCTCAGGGCTTGGGCTTGCCATCGCCAGGGATATTGTCACCTTACACGGCGGCCGGATAAAAGCGGAAAGCAGCAATGGATTAACCTCTTTTGTGATTGAGCTTCCATCGATACGGGAGGAACTCACCATGGCTCCTTAGCATTTCCTTAAGAATTCATTTACCGCTTCTTAGAAATCGTTTATATGAATTTAAAACACTGCCTGTTCCTGAATGGTATGCTGAATATGCCTGAGGGGACAGGCAATTTTTTTTAAAAGGAGGCAGAAATTGAAAATAAAAAAGACAAGGCAGGGCATCACAGTCCTGGGGCTGGCGGCAATGCTTTTGGGCTTGACGGCGTGCGGAAAACAGGCCGGTATCGAAAAGTCCGATGCATCCTATGTTGCAAGCTTTTACGATATTCCAGATATCGTGACAGGTATCTCAAGGCTCCTGATTAAAGACAATGCAGCGTATATGTGCTGCTCGGAGGCAAACGGCGTCTCTTATCTGGCATCAATGACGGTTGATGGCGGGGGATTTCAAAAGCTGCCGTTAACTATGGAAGCCTCAGCATCCCTTTTGGATTTTGCCTTTGATCCAAAGGGCGATATATGGGCGGTTACCATGGAGGAGGCTGGAAGCTATCATCTGAAAAAATTCGATAAAAACGGCGGGGAGTCCCAAACCGTTGAGCTGACGGAGCTGCTGGATGCTTCAGCCTCTTCTTCCATTGAAAGGGAGCTGTTTATGAGCATTGATGCGCAGGGGAATATCTGCGTGGCGGAAAAAAGCGGAAATACCCTGGCATATATGTTTGATAATGCGGGGCAGTTTTTGTTTTCCCTTAGCTATGAGGGAAATCTCATGACCACAATAACAACTGCCGAAGGACAGATTGGAGTGTGTGCCTCTGCAGCGGATCGGATGAGTTATGATTTGCTTCATGTGGATATGAAAAGCAGGGACTGGAGTGAGGACAGGATTCATCTGGGGGCAACGGCAGGCCTGTATGGGGGGAGCACAAGTAATTTCTACCGGTTTGATTCCTCCAGCTTGTATGGCTATCCTGCCGGAGCGCGGGAAGGAAGGCAGCTCTTTAGCTGGACGGATGTGGGGCTGGGCGCGTCGGATGTACATTTGGGCGAGCTCCCGGATGGACAGTTCCTTGTTTTGACAGCTTCCCCGGATCAGAGGGCAGAGCTTTCGTATGATTTGGCCGTGCTTTCCCAGGGGGTGGATGAGCGTGTTGCCCTGAGCATGGTGAGCCTGACGGCAGGGCCGGGGGTGGTTCAGGCTGTTTCTGATTTTAATAAGACAAACAGTCGGTACCGGATTGAACTGACGGAATATTTTCCATATGAGCAGAACGTGTCGGATGAGGAATGGGACAGTGCTGTTTTGAATCTTAACACCCGCATTATTTCAGGCGATATGCCGGATATTCTGGATATGAGCAATCTGCCGGTCCAGGTTTATCACAAAAAAGGGCTGCTGGAGGACCTTTATCCATACATGGAGAACGATCCGGAAATTCACAGGGAAGACTATTTTGAAAATGTGTTTACCGCCATAAGCTTCGACGGAAAACTTCCTTATATTACAGATGGGGTGGGCGTATCCACAATGCTGGCGGATGGGGAAAGCATGAATGGCAAAACCGGGTGGACGCTTCAGGATCTTGAGGAGCTGCTGAATACATATGGGGCGGATTCCGTAAGCAACCTGTCGGGCGCCTTTTTTCTCAAAATTATGCTCCAGACGGACAACAGCTTTGTTGACTGGACTTCTGGCAAGTGTTCCTTTGATTCGCCTGAATTCATAAAATTGCTGGAGTTTGCCGGAAAGATTCAGGAGGGCAGCCAAAAGGGCATTGGGGAAGAGCCGGACAGCACCTGCATGGCAGCCTATGAAGCTGTTCTCAGTATTTACCATATCTCCAAATACAGGGACTATTTTCATGGGAATCTGAGGCTGCTTGGCCTTCCGGGCAGTAACGGCGAATACCATGCGCTCATACCCGAGGTAAAAATAGGAATCGCTTCGGCCGGCAGCCAAAAGGACGGCGCATGGGAATTCGTCAGAACGCTGCTGAGTGAGGAGCATCAGAAGTCCTGCAGTATGCTTCCTGTCCATAAGGGAGCCTTTGATGCCGTCATGCAGGCTGCCATGGAAGGGAAATCCGTCTGGGCATGGATTTATGAAAACGGCAGCGCAGCGGCAGAGGACGCGGAGGCAACTAGGCAGCTTCTAAGCAGCGCGGCCTATGTGGTAAATGATAACCAGGCACTGGAAAATATCATACTGGAGGAAGCCGGAGCGTATTTTTCGGGAGCAAAGAATGTAAAGGAAGCGGCTGAAACAATCCAGAGCCGCGCCACCCTTTATATAAATGAACAAATGTAAAAAGGAGAGGATTTTAGACAATGAGAAAAATGGATGGAAAAGTAAAAATGTTTGGACTGTACGCAGTTATCTGTGCCGGGATGCTTTTATTTACCGGCTGTACCGGAACAAATATGTCAGATATGGGGACAGAAAACGGAGCTGCGGAAAAAGAAGCAGCCAATTACCAGGATAGTGATTCTGCCGCTCATTCCGGTACGTCGGCCGGCGTGGAGAAAATCTCAGAAGGAAATTCAGAAGAAGCTTCGGCGGAGATTTCAGAAGAAGCTTCAGCGGAGATTTCAGAAGAAGCTTTGGCGGAAACTTCAGAAAAAACTTCAGAAGAAGCTTCAGAAAAAACGGAAAACGGTGCAGGAAAAAAAGATTCAGAAATGGAAACCTTTGCAGATGCGAACGAAATGTTCAATTCAGCGGATTTAAACGGTGTGGCCAGCGAATGTTCAGAAACGGGCCTGGCCATCAATACCTCCCCCTTTGCAGATGGAACCGCAGCCTCCAGGGAGCCGCACTTCATAAAGGTTGCTTATACGGACGAAACAGTGTTTCAAAAAGGAACCGTGAGCTCGGATGGGGGCAGTTATTCTCTGGAAGACTGCGGAAAAAGCGGAGTCAAGGATAAGGATATCGTATTATGCTTTGGAAAGCAGCAGGCAGACGGCACTTATCTGGCGGACAGAATTATTACGGTTGAATTCAAATAAGAATGCAGGAGACTGAACAGCGATGCGATTACATAGGGAAGAAAAAATAAACAGGATCATTCAGCGGCAAAAGGAAATGCTTGCTTCCGGAGAGAAAAACGGGCCTGTCATTAAAAAAAGTATGCAGCGCATGGCCGTACAGTCTCTTATCGTTTTTTTTACACTGATGTTTGTATGCACGGTTATATCCCGTGTTTCCTTTTCCATCACAACAGCAAGCGTTTCGGTATCGACCATTGCAAGCGGGACGCTTACGGAAAGGGCTTTCGTGGAAGGAAGGATCCAGGCGGCAGCCGACAGAAGCATTAGATTGCCGGAAGGGCTTTGGGTAACGGCGGTCAATGCGCAGGAAGGCAGTCAGGTAAACAAGGGCGATCCGCTGCTTGTCTTTGAAGTGCCTTCCATGGAAGAGCAGGTGAAGAAGCTGGAAGAGGAAATCCATATCCTCACTCTCAGAATTGATCTTTCCGAAAGCGGGGGAGGTAATGAGGTGGCTGCGGCACAACGCGCCCTTGAGGATGCCCAAAGGGAGTATGAGCGCCTGGCTTCAAAATATGTCCGGTCAGACACAAGATTGAAGGAGGACTATACAAAAAGTGAAGAGAAGCTGGCGGCTGCTGAGACGGAGGATGACAGGGCAGCTGCTGCGGTAAAACAGGAGCTTATCAGGGAAGCGGAGGCAGTCGTTAAGGAGGCGGAGGAAAATCTGTATAGCGTCAGGGAAGCGGCGGAGGATGCCATCCATGCCGCAGAAAAGGAGCTGGATGAAGCCTCGGAAAATTTGGACGCTTCAAAGAATGCCTATCAGAAGCTGCTGGAGGCATACAATCAGGCGGAAAGTACGCTTAATGCCGCAAAGCAGGCGGTCAGCGATATTGAAAAAGCAATTGAGGAGCAGGAGCCCGACGGCGACACGGATTATACGGAGGAGCTGAAGGCTGCAAAGGAAGAGCTTTCCAAAGCACAGGAGGAATTTACGCAGGCAGAAAAAAACCTGTCAGATGCGGAATATAAAACCTCGTCCTATGACAGCGCCGCTGAAAACCTGAATGCCATAAAGGAACGCTGGAAAACAAAAACAGAGAGAGCCCAGGCTTCTCTCAATGATGCAAATGCGGCGTTGACGGCGGCAAAAGAGCGTACGGATTTTTCCGATGAAGCCGCAGTCAGGCAGGCCCGGGCAGCGATTGATGCCGCAAAGGGAACCCTGAACGATGTCTGGCGTGAATTTGAGGACAATCAGTACCTGGCAGAAGAAGCCCTTTATAAAGCGCAAAGGGCGGTCGAGGCGGCGCAGCTGGCGTTGGAAAATGTGCAGCAGCAGGCGATGATGTCACAAAAAGAAAGGGAAATCACAAGACTGACCTGTGAGTCCGAGTTGGCGGAGAAAGAAAAACTACGGGATAAATTGCAGGAAATTTTAAATAATGGAGGATACCTGTCAGCGCCGGTGTCCGGAACGGTACTGCGTACTGTGGAAAAGGGATTCAGGACAAAAGCAGGGGAAGAGGGGGTTACCCTTGCCTGCAATGATAAAGGATTTTTGTTCGAAGGTTTTTTGGAGGAAGAATCCGCACGGTATTTCCTGGTGGGGGACAAGGGGGAGCTTATGTTCAGGCTTGACGGCTGCACTCAAAAGTCAGAGGCAGAGATCAGTTCCATAAGTATGCCTGATGAGGAGGGGAAGGTTTTCCTGACTGCTGTTTTGCCGGAGGGAGACTATCCGGCCGGTATGACCGCACAGCTTTCATTGAGTAAGAAAAGTGAGATTTATCAGAACTGCCTTCCCATTACGACGCTCAGAAGCGATTCCAGGGGAGATCACGTTTTGGTGATACGCAAACAGGATTCCGTGCTGGGAACGGAGTGGGTCACTGCAAGAGTTGATATAACCGTGAAAGACAGGGACAGTCAGATGATGTGCGTTGAGGGCGCCCTTACCTACGCGGATCAGGTGATCACAGGTTCAAATAAGGCGATATCGGAAGGAGACAGGGTTCGTATTGGAAACTGAAAGACATTTTCATTGGACGGCGCTGGTGATATCGGCATTGACGGCAGTTTTTCTCTGGTGCATAGCCTGCACTTTTTACAGCAAGGCCGTAAACCTCTGTCCGGGTGTGGAGGTTAAATGGGAAAACGGCGGCGTCAGCCCGGCCGCTCTTGTGAAACAGCAGACCTTTGCGCGGCAGGATGGGGCGGCAGAACAGCCGGAGGTCACCCTATGGCAGGCGGCTTCAGGATATGAGGTTATGAGCGGGGACAGGAAAAGCATGGCAGCAGATATGGTGGTGGTATTTGGCGACTCCAGGGCTGTTACAGCAGCGGCCATGCTTTCCGGCGGCTTCCCGGCAGGAAACGACCTGGCAGGATGCGCGATCAGCTCGGGGCTGGCGTTTTTCCTGTGGGGAAGCACGGACGTTTGCGGGATGCCGGTAATAATGGAAGGAGACAGGCTCTATGTGCGCGGCGTATTTGAGGGGGAGGAGCCGCGGATATTCCGTCAGGCGCAGGCTGGGTCAGAAGAGCCTCTGTCCCATATGCAGCTGATATTTCCCGGGACGGGAACCGGGGAGAAGGCAGAGCGCTATCTTTTGGCCGCGGATTTCTCCGGGGGGATGATTCTTGAACTGCCGCTGATAGAATGGGCGCTTGGTATTATTGTCAGGTTTCCTGCCATTATTCTGGCAGCAGGTATTCTCGGCCGTGTCATAAGGCGCGGGAAATGGCCTTGGCATTATCCTGCGTTGCTGGCCTTCTGGCTGCCGTCGGCCCTGTTGGTTCTGGCTGGTTTGTTTTTTTGTATGGACCTGCCGGGAATCCCCGCTGGATTTATTCCCACGAGGTGGTCCGACTTTGCGTTTTGGGAGAATTTAGTTATGGGACATGGTAAAAATGTGGTTACATGGATATCGGAAGGCTCCACCTTCCGGGATATGGAGCTTATGACCGCTGTAATTATGACAGTATTATTTTCCATAGCCGCCTCTGTGCCTGGGACAATAGCCGCAATGCGGGTATCCATAAGGTCTTATGGTGGCATGTCGCTGGGCTGTGCGGCATATACGCTGGCGCTCAGCCTGCTGTCCCTTTTCATGGCCCGGACTTGCCAAATGATATTCTGCAGGGAAATGTACCTGATACCCTGCCTGTGGCTGTCCGTGGATTTCATGTTTTACAGGCAGAAGGAGAAGCTTACCGCTGTTTTCGGGGAAGGGAGGTTTTCAGATGAGAAAAGAAGTTTCTTTTAGGGAACGTATCGTGCCATGGCTGTTTTTGGCGCCGAGCCTGATTTTTGTAAGTATTATGGTATTCATTCCCCTTCTGGATGTGCTGCGGCGTTCCTTTTTTCAGGCTGCCGGCGGCAGGTTCGTGGGATTTGAAAATTATCTGGCAGTATTGGACAACAGCGCATTTAAGCTGGCTGCGGGAAACACACTGAAATTTGTCCTTGTCTGTATACCGCTGCTGCTGGTTATTTCCCTGGCGGTTTCGCTGCTGCTGACTGCCTTCAGGGAATCACACGGAATTTTCAAAACCTCTTTTCTTGTGCCTATGGCAATACCGGTGGCTTCGATTGTCCTTTTGTGGCGTGTGATTTTTCATAAAAACGGCCTGCTCAATGCCTTTCTTGCGCTCTGGGATGCCGCGCCGGTGGACTGGATGGGGAGCAGGGCCGCTTTTGGGGTGCTGGTATTTGCTTATGTATGGAAGAATTTTGGATATGATATGGTGCTGTGGCTTTCCGGGCTTGGCGCCATAAATCCGGCCTTATATGAGGCGGCGCAGATAGATGGAGCCGGAAGCATCAGGCGGTTTACGCAAATTACTTTGCCAAACCTTATGCCGGTTTTTTTCACCACTACGGTGCTTTCGCTGCTGAACTCTTTCAAGGTATTCCGGGAGGCTTATCTGATTGCCGGAAGCTATCCGGAGGAAAGCATCTATATGCTGCAGCATCTGTTCAACAACTGGTACGGCAATCTGGATGTGGATAAAATGTGTGCGGGAGCCGTAATGATGGGGCTTTTTGTATTTATACTGATCATGCTGCTGCAGAAAGTTTTGGGCCGGGAGGAAAAGGGATGATGGGAAAAGGGCTTTCAGCCCTCCAGAATTCTATGCGCGTTTTGCGCGCGGATAGGAGCAAGGCTGAAAGGAAAAAAAGCCTTTCAGCCTCCTTGAATTATCTGCGTGCCTTGCACGCAGATAGGAGCGTAAATGAAAAAGTGGCTGACAGGGTTGATACTTGTTTTTATCGCCTTTTTTATATGGATACCCCTTTGGATGCTGTTATCCGGCACTATTATGGGGAGTGCGGAATTGTCTGAAAATCTTGCCCCGGTTCTGGAAGGAGGGGAAGGGACTGCCGTATGGCCTGTAATTGCGCAGTATCCTACTTTGCAGGCTTATGTGGAGCTGCTTTTGGATACGCCTCAATTTTTTACAGTATTCTGGAATTCCTGCAGGCAGGTTTTCCCTGTCGTAATCGGGCAGATTTTTTTAGGGGCACCTGCGGCATGGGCGTTTGCAAGATTTAATTTCCGGGGTAAAAAGCTGCTCTATACCTTATATATTGTACTTATGCTGATGCCTTTCCAGGTGACCATGGTTTCAAGCTATCTTGTACTGAATAAACTACGGCTGATTGATACCGTATGGGCCGTCATCCTGCCTGGGGCGGCGTCAACCTTTCCTGTATTCATTATGACACGTTTCTTTATGGCGATACCGGAAACGGTTATGGAGGCAGCGGCGGTGGACGGAGCCTCACCCTTCCAGATTTTTGCCCGGCTTGGAATTCCCCTGGGGGCATCGGGGATTCTTTCCGCAGTAGTATTGGGATTCCTGGAATATTGGAATGCCATGGAAGCGCCGCAGGCATTTCTGAAGAACCAGGCCCTCTGGCCGCTGTCATTATATATGGCAAATATCACTGCTGATAATGCAGGGGTATCGCTGATTGCCTCACTGATCACGCTGACGCCGCCTCTTTTGATATTCCTGTCCGGGCAGAAATATCTGGAACAGGGTATTATTTCCTCCGGGATGAAGGATTGAAGTAACGAGAAAAGTCTGTAAAGGATAAAGACTGAACAGAGAGGGACGGTTACGGGGCAGAAATGGAGGAAGATTTTATGGAAAAAGAGAGTTTAACTGGAAGCCTGCAGATTCGAAAGGTAAACAAATGGTATCCGGGCAATGTCCATGCTGTCATAGACATGGATATGGAAATAAATGAGGGTGAATTTATTGTTTTTGTCGGTCCCTCCGGATGCGGAAAAACAACGCTGCTACGCATGATAGCAGGACTTGAGAATATCAGTGGCGGAGAAATCATTTTGGATGGGAGGAGCATGAACAAGGTACCGCCGAAGAACCGCGATGTTGCCATGGTTTTTCAGAACTATGCCCTGTATCCTAATATGAAAGTGAAGGACAATATTGCATTTCCACTTAAAATGCGGCATTCCGGTAAAAAGGAAATTAAAAGCAGGGTGGCTGAGGTGGCGCAGAAGCTGGAGTTAGAGACTTTACTTGAAAGGAAACCGGGAGCTCTTTCCGGCGGACAGCGCCAGAGAGTGGCGCTGGCGCGATCCATGGTGAGAAAGCCGAAGCTTTTTCTTATGGATGAGCCGTTGGCAAACCTGGATGCCAGGCTCCGTACGGAAATGCGCAGGGAAATCATAACCCTGCAAAGGGAGCTGGGCGTTACCACCATCTATGTTACCCATGATCAGATAGAGGCAATGACCATGGGAACACGCATTGCCGTGATAAATGAAGGAGTCCTGCAGCAGCTTGGGACACCTCAGGAGGTATATGGACATCCGGCGAATGTGTTCGTTGCGGGATTTATAGGCTCTCCCCATATGAACCTGTGGGATACAGGGCTTGTCACAGAGCAGGGCTGCTGTTACCTTACCCTGGGAGAGCGCAGGATTCCTGTGAATGAAGATAAGCTGCCGAAGGAACCTGTGCAAGGGGAAATAACGGCAGGCATTCGTCCGGAGCATATCAAACCTGCCAGCCCAGGAGAACCTGGCGCAATACGGATGGAAATCAATATTGTTGAAAATACCGGGCGGGAGACAGCGGTTTTTCTCTCGGCTCCCGGAATGCCGGATCTTACAATGATAACAGGCGCTGATTATTCCGGGATGCCGGGGCAGGCGGTATATATCAGCCTTCTGTCTGAGAAAATTCATCTGTTCCATAAAGAAACGGGACGGGCATTTTGCCATTGCCAGGGATAGCTGGTTCGGCTGCTATCATAACGACTGCCTTTACTCTCGATAAACAAAATGTTTAACATTATCATTTAGATTTTCTAAAAGCTGGATTGCGTTTGCAGGATATATCTCAATATCGCTTATTTTATCAATCGGAACCCAGTGGAATTCAATCTCAAAGTTTCGGCCCTCAAGCTGTTCCTGCGCCAGGAAGGCGCCTTCTTTTGGCGTATGTCCGTCTTCAATTACCACTGTATAATATAAACAAATCTGATGACAAGGTTTTTCTCCCCATGGAAAGAAAATTTCACCAACCCATTTTAATTCACCGACTGAAATGTCCGCGCCGATTTCTTCTTTGAACTCCCGGATTAACGTTTCCTCGTTTGTTTCCCCAAACGCAGCATGTCCTCCTGGAAAAGCGAATCCATTATCGTTTGTGGGCTTTTGGAGTAGAATCCTGTCATTTTGTATGCAGATACCGGCTACCCGATACGAAAAAACATAATCGTCCGTCTTAAACAATATATCAGACATACTGTTTCCTCCTCTTAAAAGATTTAAGCTATATTGTTTGGGATTGAACCTAGTGTAACATGTTTTCCGGTGACTCTCTACTTTATTTGCGCTGAACTTATGGATAACAGTTTGCAAAAAGCAAAACGGGATTAGGAAGATCAGGTTGTAATGTTTGGAACAACAGATGATTTAATCAAGGGAAGCAGTAATTTTGGAAAGTTCATGGAACATTTCTCATCGGATAATGACAGTTGTATCCAGGAAATCAATAATGTTATTGAGAACTGATGATCGGGGTGAAAATATTAATTGGAGATAGTCCGGCTAGACTTATCATCGTTCAAATCCTGTTCCATGTAAAAGCAGTTATTTTATGGTTGCCTAAAATTAAATCGAATATAATAGCCTGCTTGAACAGTCCCAGGCTCACTTGGGAGTCATCACTTCAAACATAAAAATATATATTATCCAATAAATTATGGATATATTGAAGGCATTATTGCACCGGATGGTGAAGAGCAAGACGTATATATATTAGGGGTAAATATGGCAGTGAGTAAATTTTCTGGAAGAATTATTGCAATTATTCATAGAAACGATGATGTTGAGGGAAAATGGGTAGCTGCATATGAAAACGTTGTTTTCCTATTAGAAGAAATAAAAAGCGCAGTAGAGTTTCAGAAAAAATATTTTCAATCAGAGATAAGAATGCTATGAAATAAGTATCTTACAAATATCTTCTTATCAAATCATCAAACCACAATTGCACTTCAATATAACAATATTTCCTTTCAATTTCACTCATATACTCGTCAAGTGTTCCATGATAATGTGTAATTTCATCTAACAGCATTTCTTTTGTAATAAGCAATATTTTTCCGGTTTTTTCAATCATAGCACTGCTGTCACCATAAGTAAAACTAATTTGTTCTGAGGGGATATCTGCAAGTGGTAATTTTACAGTTGTACCGTATCCAAACCACTTATTTAAATATTCACTGCCATTTAATACGAATGAAAGAGGGTGTTTTTCTTTAGGTTTACCGCCCAAAGTAACAAAGGAGGAATGTATGATATCGTCAGCCTTTAGCCTTCGTGGATAGTAGTTTTCAAAATCAGAAAAGCGGTAAAAAGCTTGGGCTTCAGGATTATTTTCTGCAAACTCTTTTGCTTTTTTAAAAGCTTGCTCTTTGGGCAATCTCATAATATTCTGAAACGGCCTGCAGTTCGGGTGACAGTAGTTCACAATGTAAAGCTCATTAGTATTTATCACTCTTTTGTACCTCTTCTAATTATTAAAAGCTGTATGGATTTACAGTTTTCCGGTTGCGTTTCGATTGGCTTATACAGTTTTTGTCTGAGAAAATTATACCATATCCTTTGCTGATTTTCTAATGGTCTCAGATATTGCACTTTGGTACAAGGATGTAAATGGCGGTTACAATAAATGATTTTTGGGATACACATGCAGAACTGGCAAATGAAGATTGGATTGTGCCTCTGTTTGTGTTACAAAAACTGATCCCTGTAATGAGCCTGCCATTACATAGAAGCGGCCACATCAGCCATCCTTGCCAACGATAAAAGGAATGACTGTGGTGTCCCTGGTATTTTGCAGGCCTTACAGGAAGTCCGGTAATACAAAAAATGAATAACACACCAGTTAAAATAGGCATTAGACAAAAACGACCCCCAATTTTATAATTATAATCAGTAACGGCAGACCATTTGTCATTGAGAGGAGATTTCATTATGAGCAATATTTTGGTTGCATACTTTTCGGCAAGCGGGGAAACGGCACGCCTGGCAGGGACACTGGCAGATGCTGTGGGCGGGGAGCTGTATGAAATTAAGCCGGCGCAGAAGTACAGTTCCGCAGATTTGGACTGGAACGATAAGAGAAGCAGAAGTACTATCGAAATGAAGGACAAAAAGGCAAGACCGGCGATTGATGGCTCTGCGGCTAATATTCAAAAGGCGGATGTTGTCATGCTCGGTTTCCCAATCTGGTGGTACGAGGCGCCCCGCATTATTCAAACCTTCCTGGAAAGCTATGATTTTTCAGGGAAAACGGTTGTTCCATTCTGTACCTCCGGCGGAAGCGGATTAGGCAATACCGTGGATATTTTGAAAGAGTCCTGCTGCGCGGAAACAAACTGGAAACCCGGCAGACGTTTCAGCCCGTATGCGGATAAGGCGGAGCTTAAAGCATGGACGGAGAGCCTTGGACTGTAACATGAGAAATACAGTAATACGATAATACAATAACATAGTAGTACAGCAGGCAGAGGTAAGCGGGAGAACTGAAAAAGACTGCGAACCCCCTTCCCTGTTATGCCAAAATGAGACAATGCGCGGAGGCTTCTGCGCATTGTCTCATATTAGGAAATTCTAAGCTTTGGTTTGAGGATAGGAAAAGTTTCTCACTGCGCCAGCACCTGAGGAATATAGGATCCGTACCCTTCCTCCTCCATCCGGGAGAGAGGTATGAAGCGCATGGAGGCGCTGTTGATGCAGTATCTGAGTCCGCCGGATTCTGCGGGGCCGTCCTCGAACACATGTCCCAGGTGGGAATCACCGTCATGGCTGCGCACCTCAATGCGCTTCATGCCGTGGCTGTTATCTTCCTGCTGTGTTATGGCCTCCGGTTCCACAGGCTTCGTGAAGCTGGGCCAGCCGCAGCCGGAATCGAATTTGTCGGCGGAAGTAAAGAGCGGTTCCCCTGTGACGATATCCACATATAATCCCGGTTCGTCGCTGTCCCAATATTCTCCGGTGAAGGGCCTTTCCGTGGCGGCATTACGGGTCACCTCATATTGCAGCGGCGTCAGCTCTTCCCGCAGTTCTTTTTCAGGAATGCGGATTCCCACGGTGCCGTTATCGCGTACCGTCAAATCCTCCAGACTGGAAAAATCTATATGGCAATAGCCGCCCGGGTTCTTCTGCAGATAGTCCTGGTGATAATCCTCGGCCGGATAGAAGTTTTCCAGCGGCGCAAGCTCTACCGCCAGCGGCTCGGAATAATCATTCTGTATTTCATTCATGACAGGCTGAATGGAAGAACGGTCCTTTTCCTGTGTATAAAAGATTCCGGTCCGGTACTGTGTGCCTCTGTCATTGCCCTGCCGGTTGACGCTGACGGGATCGATTATTTTAAAATACTGTCCGGTCAGTACGCGCAGGGAAACCACCGCCGGATCATACCGGACGCGCACCGTCTCCGCAAAGCCCGTGGTATTGGAGCAGACCTCTTCGTAGGTAGGCTGCTCAGTATTGCCGTTGGCGTAGCCGGAAACCGCGTCATAGACACCCGGAATTCTTGAAAAATATTCTTCCACACCCCAGAAGCAGCCTCCTGCAAAATAGATTTCTTTTAAATTTTCCAGGTTTATTTCTGTTTTTTCCGTATTACTCTCTCCCATGGAAGATACCTCGCTTTCTGCCGTTAAGGCTGAATCTGCCTGCAAATTATCTGCTGTGCCTTTAAATACTGCAGAGCAGATAAAAAGAAACAATGAAAATAAGATAATAGATACAATAATCTGCTTTAGTTTCATAGAAATCCCTCACTCCATACTGTAATAATAGTAGTTACAGTATGAAGTGTCAAGCAGCTTTTATCCATACTATCAATTATATTCATAGTATCACCAGATTGGTGATTGTTTTATTCTGAAAAAACGTGTATTATGGTTAAAAGTCAGGAGGGTTATGTATGAGAAATAAAACGGCGGTTTACATTTTACACCGGCTGGCCAGAATCCAGAATGACTATGCCTGGGGCTGCGGCGCTTACTACATGATTCCCCAGTTCCAGCACTGCTGCGCCGGGATTATCGGCATTGCTGCCGCTGATTAAGAGCGTTTTACGGGAAGAGGAGAGGGATAAGATGGTAGAAGGTGAAAGCCGGCTGGAACAGCGGGCCGGTGCATTGGACAGCGCGGCATCCGGCATCCTCATGGGAGGAGCGTACCTGTTTGTAGTTTTTTGTGCGCTTCAGGGTTCTCTTTCCGCAGGGGCGGTGGTGCTTTTTGCCTCAAGTATACCGTTTTTCTGAAAGCCTGCTTTGTCACACTTGTCCTTCAGACTGCGCCCCGGTGAGAAAACAACGGCGGTGGGGATGAATGGCAGCGGAAAGACCATGCTGGTAAAACTGCTTTGCCGTCTGTATGATCCTTCTGAGGAAACCATACTGCTGAATGGGACGGATATCAGAGAACATATATATGAGGAATATATGCAGCAGTTTTCCGTGGTGTTCAAGGATTTTAAGCTTCTGGCGCTTCCATTGGGGGAAAATGTGGGCGCTGCCCTGGATCCCATATCTGAACATGAGATATACAGTGGGTTCCGCAGACTGATTGGTGAAAAAACCGCGGTTTTCATATCACACCGCCTTTCTTCCTGCCGCTTTTGCGATGACATTCTGGTTTTCCATGAAGGAACACTCGTTCAGCGGGGAACGCATGAGGAACTGGTGAACGTGAAAAATGGAAAATATGCCGAGCTGTGGCAGGCGCAAGCCAGGTATTATGAGGATGGCGCGATGGCTGGAGAAGCAGGATAACCAAAGCCTTTTAAATTCTGCGGCTTCCTGGGGGCGGTGCTGCCGGCCTGGGCCATGCAATTGGGGCCGTTGTACTATTTATTAGTATGCGGCCCCTTTCTCATGCGAAAATTAATCGGATGGATTTTCTGATAGCCTGCTGGCAGGCATTTTTATAAAATTGTGCGGTAAATAGTGGCAATAAAATTTGCCGCCTTTTTTCATCTGTTATTTACAAAGTTAATTTTCCTGAACCTGATTTTATATAACCCTTATTTCATGAAAATAAATCATTTATCTTTAATAAATGAATTTATAAATTAATAAAATTAATTATATAATTAAAAATATTAATATTTCCATTGACATATATGAATTATAAGTTTATATTGGGATTATGGAACGTGATGAAAAGCGAAAGGAGGAAGCGGCATTATGAAAAAGGTTATCAGCCGTTGTCCGGTGTGCAATAATGAGCTCACAGTGGCCCGTCTGAAATGCGAGTGCTGTGATACGGTAATTGAGAATAATTTCAGGCTCAGCAAATTTGATTATCTTTCAGACGAGGAGCTGTACTTTACGGAAACCTTTATCCGCTGCCGGGGGAATATCAAGGAAGTGGAGAAGGAGCTTGGAATTTCCTATCCCACGGTACGCTCCAAGCTGGATACTGTGATTAAGAAGCTTGGGTATGAAGCGGAGACGGACGCACAGACAGCGAAGAGGGATGAGATACTAAAGGCCCTGGAAAATGGGGAAATAACAGCTGAACAGGCTATCGCCCAGCTGAAATAGAAGAAATATAGAAAAAACAGAGTAACAGTACAGATTCGTCCGGACTGTTTCAAAAAAAGGAGATTGGCTATGGATGAGCAGTTAAGAATATTAAAAATGGTAGAAGAAGGAACGATTACGGCGGAACAGGGGGCAGAGCTGATGGCGGCCATGAACATAGAAGTGCCCGCAAGGCAGACTGCCGTGGAAAAGAGCAGCTATGATAAAAAGATGCTCCGCATTATTGTGGACAGTGTTACCGGCGATAAGGTGAATATTCAGTTCCCGGTGGGTGCGGTGAGGAAAATACTGAAAGCAACGGGTAAGCTGCCCATTCCGGAGCAGAACCTTCAGGGGGTGGATCTTGAGGCTGTCATGGAGGCGGTTTCCGAATGCCTGGATGAAGAGATTGAAGGAGACTTTGTTAATGTGGCGGCAGCGGACGGAACGACCGTAAGGATATTTATTGACAAATAGAAGGGGCGGATATGAGAATAAGGGTCAGGACAAAGGATATTCGCCTGTTCATTCCGATACCGGATGCCATGGTCGGATTTGCGGCAAGGTTTATTCCTGAGAGGGCATTTGAGGAAATGCGGGCCGGTACGCCGGAGCCTTACCGCAGCCTGGTTACGAAAGAAAATATCAGCATGCTGCTGGGAGAATGCCTGGAGGTAATAAAGGAAAATAAAGGGCTTGAGGTGATTCATGTGGAGGCGGCAGACGGGACGTTTGTGTCGATTAAGCTTTGACGGGGAACGCATGACTGCGCATACCGGACAGAACAATGGCAGCAACAGAAAAACGTTTTTGCTGTTGCCTGTTCTGCCCGGTTTTTGGTACGGGTCATTTTTCGTTATTCTGCGGTTTCGATTCCGTTGTTTTTGCTGGAAAAGCTCCCGGTATTGCTTTCATATTCTTCCTGTGCGGCAATACGCAGGCCGGTCAGTTTTCCGTATCCGTTTTCATCAGGCTGTTTATAATCCCTGACAGTATACAGGTCAATGGTGCCCTCTGCATCCCAGTTACTCAGATTGCTGCTGAATAATTTCTCGCTGTCTGCAGGCTTTGCATCAGAAGTCCGGCTGTCCCAAAACAGCCTCACCCGCTTTCCCTCATAAAAGAGGGCTTTTTTTGTTTCATCATATTTTAGTCCGAATGCTTCATATACGTCAAACATATTTGCGCTTTCCCCGGCGGAATATTTTGTGTGTCCGGGAATGTCCCTGGTATTAAATTCCGTGGGAGATAAGGCCTCCAGCCCGGATAACTCATAGGAATTCGCAAAATTTCCTCTGATCGCGCGGACATCCACAACGCCGCTTTCCTCATAATACCCGATTGCCTTTGTACTGAAATTTTTCGTGGGAACAGCGTCATTAAAACAGCGTACTAATTCACCGTTATAATATAATTTGCCGGTTTTTTCTTCAACCGTTAAGCCGAAGGGTTCATAAACGGCATATAATTCCGGATCCGCCTGGTTTTGGGTAAAGGCGCTTTCCACAGCGTTTTCCCCCGGATTTTTGTTGGAAGCAATTGCGGAGGTAGCAAACATACCGGCGGCTGTAAAAATGATCAGACTGGCCAAAATAATTGAAAATAAAGTGGTCCTTTTAGCCTTCATAATGGCGGTTATCCTTTCTTCAATCGAATTTTTACTGAAGCTGCTGCATAAGGGAGCCAGGCCGCTTTTCTTTTCCTCCATAGCAATCAGGACGCGTGCATAATTGGCTTTTGCATCCAGGCCGGTGTGCCTGATAACGGCTTCGTCGCAGGCCAGCTCGATATCCCGGCTGAAAAGTGAATACATAATCCAGACCGCCGGATTGAACCAGTGAATGCATAGCGCGGCGGTGGCGAACAGCTTTTTTACCGCATCAAAACGGCGGATATGCACAAATTCATGCAGAAGAATGTATTCCAGCCGTGGTATATTTTCCCAGTCGCTTTTTGCCGGCAACAGTATGACCGGATGTAACATTCCATAGGTAAGGGGGGCCGAAATCCTGTCTGACTGCCGGATGGAAACGGTCCGCCTCAGCGTATGCTCCTTCAGCCATTTTTCCGTGAAATCGCTGCAGACAGGAAAAGATGCCTGAAATTCCATTCGGCAGTGCAGATAGGTTATTATAAAAAAGCCTGCGCAGAGTATGCTTCCCACACACCAGATTACGGCCCGGACAGAAATCAGGGGTGCCGTATCTGCAGGCAGCCATGGGGCAGCTGCTGTGGCGGCAGCGGGCAGCCTCTGTACGCCGGTAAAGACTCCGGCAGAGGCTGCGGGTTGATTTACCAGGGAATACACGCTGAATACGGATGGAATGGAAAAGGGGATAAGCAACCGGAAAAGAACGATTTCCCATAGGGTTAAAAAAGTCCTTTTGGGCAGTTTATGAATTGCCGCCGCCCGGAGAATTACAACTGCCAGGATAAGGACCGCTCCGGAAAAGCTCATTTGCAGCAGAGTCATGGTTAACTCCTTTCACAGTTCTCCCACAATCTGTTTCAGTTTTTCGATCTGCTCGGCGGAAAGCTTCTTCCTGCCCAGCAGGGCGGTAAACAGTTTGTCGGCGGAACCGTCGTAAATTTTGTTGATCAGTTCATCGGTTTCAGCTTTCTGCACCTCCTCTTTGGGAATCAGTGCATGACACATGAAATTCGGCTCGGAGCGTTCTACCGCCCCTTTTTTAATACATCTCTTTATCAGGGTGTAGGTAGTGTTCATGTTCCAGCCGACTTCCTTGCTGAGAACGTCGGAAATGTGTTTGGCTGTGGTATCGCCTTCCTTCCAGAGTACATCCATTACTTTTAATTCAGAGTCGAACAGTTTGATATCCATAGGTATCAGCTCCTTCCATAAGACTGCAGTAGTATATGTGTAATTACACACTACTACAGTCTTATGGGTTTGTCAATAGGGCAGAAGCTTAAACAAGGAGTGAAAAGTAATAAAAATACAGTATTTATGGCGGTAATAGTTACCTTGCCATTCAGGGGGCATTATGATAACATAAAACACAACAGTAAAGACCTGGTTTTTAAGACTTAATCTAAACAGGAGAATTGCCATACCTGGAAAGGAGTATGTGGAATATGGATAACAACAGGCGTTATTTTAATACCACAGGGGCATGTAATCCGCAGCTTCATTACATGGTTGATATTCAGGAACGTCTTGAAGAAATAAAGAATCTGGTAGATGCAGGCAAATATTTTACGATTAACAGAGCCAGACAATATGGGAAGACTACGACGATAAAGGCATTGTCAGAGTACCTGGAGAATGATTATGTGGTAGTTTCTCTTGATTTTCAGAGAATGAGCAATGCGGAATTTGCAGATGAATATATATTTTCAGCAGCCTTTGCAGCTTATTTTTTTGAAAACTGTACGGAATAAACGTAATCCTGTACAGGGATTAAATAATGATATTTTAGACAAATTAAGCAGAATTGCCAATGAAAATTCTGCTTTTTCGCTTGGAAAATTGTTTGCTGTTTTAAGTGAATTATGTGAAACGGCGGAAAAGCCGATAGTTTTAATTATTGATGAGGTAGACAGTGCGGCCAATAATCAGGTTTTTCTGGATTTTCTTGCACAGCTGCGCAGTTATTATCTTGACAGGGAGAACAGTCCTGCTTTTTGGTCCGTTATTCTTGCCGGAGTATATGATGTAAAAAATATAAGGAATAAGATTAGGGCAGATGAGGAGCATAAGGTAAACAGTCCGTGGAATATTGCCTCTGATTTCAGGGTGAACATGGGCTTTACTCCAGGTGGAATCAGGGGAATGCTGGAGGAGTATGAGGCGGATAATCATTCAGGAATGAATGTGGAAGAGATAGCCGGTTTGATTTTTGACTACACATCCGGTTATCCGTTTTTGGTTTCCAGACTTTGTAAGCTGATGGATGAGGAAGTGGCAGGCAGTGTGAGTTTCCCGGATAAAGCTGCTGCGTGGACGAAGGAGGGGTTCCTGGAGGCGGAAAAGCTTCTGCTTTCGGAAAAGAACACATTGTTTGAGTCGTTAATGGGAAAACTGAATGATTATCCAAGCTTGAAGCGGAAATTATATTCAATTTTGTTTGGCGGTAAAAAGCTGGTTTATAATCCGGACGATCCGGCGGTTGATATTGCAGTGATGTTTGGTTTTGTGAAAAATGATGGTGGGACGCTGAGGATTGCAAACCGTATTTTTGAAACAAGGCTGTATAATTATTTCCTGACAACGGATGAAGCGCAGAACAGTGAACTGTTTATTTTTGCGTCCGATGATAAATCTCAGTTTGTACAAAATGGACATTTGAACATGGAACTGGTTTAATTTCAATGGAAAGAAGGAAGTTGGTGTGAAAGAAATCCATATTGGAGACAGGGTTCTGATAGAGGCTGTAGTCTGATTTCAAAATGCGGCGAACAATATTATGCGGGGGTGAAGTTACATGGGGAATATTGTCAGTGAATGGTACGAATCAAAGAAAAATGTAGACGAAATGGTACATTGGGAAAAACCAAAGCTAAAAAAATGGGAACTGGCTGTTACAGAGTTTTTCCCTGCTGAAGCAAAAATTTTAGATGTTGGCTGCGGGTTAGGCAGAGAAGCCTTTGTCCTGTCAGATATGGGATATAAGGTTAAGGGAATTGACATTTCTCAGGAAGTTATTGATCAGGTCGTGCCGTTCTCTGTTCAAAAAGGGTATGATATTCCTTTTAGCGTGTATGATGGACATAAGTTACCTTTTGAAGCGGATTCTTTTGACGTCGTTATCATATGGGCGCAGACCTTTGGTTTACTATATGGCAATGAATACAAGCATGAATTCTTATTGGAATGTAAGCGTGTTTTAACAAACGGCGGATTATTGAGTTATTCAGCCCACGATTACCGGTTTTTAATGGAAAATTATAAAAACGTTATGAAAGGCCGTAAATTTTACCCCTACGCTGATACAGAGCTTTATTGGGAAACTTTTGAGCCTGATGAATTAATGGCTTTTGCAAAAGATGCCGGATATACCCTTATACTTTGTGAGAAAGGCGAAATATATATACCGGAGGATGGTACTATATTACATTGTTTGTGCAGAAAATGAGCATTTTGCCAGATATGCCTTCTTGTTAAAAAACGATATAAAGAGTTTTTCAAAAGGCAGAGAAATGATAGAAAAATTTACAGCTTGATGGTAAAATATATATAAGGAACCGACAAAATGGAACTTGTGAAAGGAAAACGCTAAAATGATAACAGATTCTTTCGACAATCAAACAGAGGCTATCATCGAGCCGCAAAGAAAAGCAGGTATACCTTCAGTCGATGTGATGATTATCACATTTTCATATATCATCGAGGAATACATAAAGGAACATTTCAACTGCACGCAGATTGAGACGCTGTTCTCTGCTACGGGACTTACACCTGTTTATCAGATAGACTATAAGGGCAAAAAGATCGGATTCTACAAGACATATATAGGTGGCCCTGGTGCGGTAGGTCTTGTTGAGGAGGCTCTGTCGAAGGTTGATACGGATAAAATCATTATGTTCGGCGGCTCAGGCTGTCTTGACAAGGATATCGCGAGAGGAAAAATTGTGATTCCGACAGAGGCTTACCGTGATGAAGGAACCTCCTATCATTATGTTCCTGCCGCCGATTATATTACCCTCAAAAATTCCCATGTTGTAGCCGGCTTTATGAAACAGGCAGGTATTCCGTATGTTCTTGGGAAAACATGGACTACCGATGCCATTTACCGGGAAACAAGAGGTAACTTCGAAAAGCGCAAACAAGAGGGCTGTATCGCTGTGGAGATGGAATGTGCATCTGTTCAGGCGGTGTGTGATTTCCGAGGTGTGGAGTTCTACAATTTTTTGAAAAGCGGCGACCTTTTAGATGCCCCCGAATGGGATCCGCGGTCTGAATTAGGCAATAACGGTTCACAACACGACCCTCGGTATTTTATGATGGCACTTGACCTTGCCTGCTTTATTTCTGATAAATCTATCCGCTGAAATATATTCTTTAAACACTGGTAAAGGCCTATAAAATGATTTTGGTCTGTAAAATAAATAAAAATTATACAGGATATAAAGTAACAGCAGCCCTGGCTGTTTTTCCATTGCCAGGGCTGCTGATTCTTTTTCTATATTTTATATCTCTGCATGCCATGAAGTATACTTTCAGGCACCCATAAACTTTTCTCAGCCGTCCCGCTGTCACCAAACCCTGTATTTCCCGCTCAGGGCCAGCAGTGCGAACAGATACAGGCAATTGTCATAATACCGTCTGTCACCTGTACGCAGCGGTGTATTCCAGAACTTCATAACACAATCCCTTGCATACTTTCCGTCTGAAGCCAGGGAAGCCTGGGCGTTAGTGGCAATGACTGCAACAGGGTGAAGCGCTTTTTTATCCACCGGAGTGCCGTCTATGAGAAATACGCCGTCCTGATTGTCCCGTGCCGTTTCATAATAAAAGGTCTGCAGCCTGTCCGCGTTTTCCTTCTCCCACGGATCGCAGGCAAACCACAGGTAGTCCAGGCCGATGTTGGCGATGGTGCGGTAGGCATCGCTGTAATACCAGTCATGGCGGTCTTTCTGTCCCGGCTGGCTCCTCACGGGAGTCCCGTCATATTCCGCGTATTCGGCGCACAGCCCGGTAACAGGGTGGCAGGCCTTCTTCAGATATTCCCGGCTTGCGGCGGCAGCCTGTTTCCAGAAAGGCCGATCCTCTTCCTCTGCCCAGAGCGCGAACAGCTCATAAAAATGGGGCAGATGATAGGAAGGGTCTGAAAAATCGCATTCCGTAATGAATTTGATCAGATGGTTCTGCGGGTCCCACATAGGCTTTCCGGTGCCGGGCTGTTCCCCTTTATGTATACAGTCGTGGAGCAGCGCGCGCGCCTGGGCGGAATAATTGAAAATCCCTTCGCCGTCTCCCCAGCGGTGGGAAGCGAAGAAAAGCGCCATGGCGAAAAATTCTTCCCCGTCCGGCGCCGGGCCCCAGGCGTTTTTCGTGCCGTCAAGCGCGCAGGACCAGGCAAAATAGCCTTCATTCCGACTGCTGCCGTGGGGTGCGTTTTTCAGTGTCTCGGCATCCATATACATGTAGGTTTTCGTCCATTTCCAAATCCGGTCGAATTCCTCCTTTTTGTCCAGCTGCACGCACATCATCATTCCGTAGGACATGCCTTCCGTGCGTACATCGTTGTTGCCGGTGTCGGTAAGATAACCCATATCCGCACCAACTTCGTGGTAAATCCGTTCTTCCTCACTGCCGTAGAACATGGTCTGGAAAGAATCCCTGACCCTTTTCTCAATTTCCTCCTCCGGCAGTCCGCATTCAGCAAATACATTTCTGTAGATTCCTGTTTCAAATGCGCCCGACATAATAATTCCTCCTTGTTTTGCGGTATAATGTGAGTCCATACTGTAAACTGCAATATAAGCTATTTTACTCCTTTACGCCGCCGATGGTAAGCCCCGTAATAAAATATCTCTGTAAAAAGGGATACAGGCAGACAATGGGGAGCATGGTAAGTATGGTGGCTGCCGCGCGTACCGAGGTAGGGGTTACGGCGCTTGCCGCTGTGGCGTTTTTCATGGATTCGGCGCTTGCCCCCTGGTTGGTTACGGAGGAGAGCAGCTTCATCAGCTCATACTGGAGGGTGGTGTACTGATCGCTCATTCTGTTGTACAGCATGGCGTCGAACCAGGAGTTCCACTGACCTACGGCCACAAACAGCGCGACAGTGGCGTATACCGGCTTGCACAGCGGTGAAACGATTTTTATGAAAATGGTCATGTAGCCTGCGCCGTCCAGCTGGGCGGATTCCTCCAGGCTGTCCGGAATTCCTGTCATGTAGGTCCGGATAACCAGCATGTTGAAAGCGCTGAGCATACCGGGCACGATATATACCCAGAAGCTGTTGGTCAGGTTCAGTCCCTTATAAAGCAGGAACACGGGGATCAGGCCGCCGTTAACATACATGGTAACCACCCAGAACAGGGAAAGCTGGCTTTTGAACAGAAAACGCTTCCGGCTGACGATGAAGGCCAGGAGAGCGTTAGCGGCCAGGGACGTCAGCGTACCGATAAAGGTACGGGCGACGGAAACAACGGCGCCGTTTATCAGGTTGTTTTTATGGATAACCGTTTTGTAATTCTGCAGGGTCCACTTCCTGGGGAACAGATAAATTCCGCCGCGCAGGGCATCGGTGCCGTCATTTAACGAGATTGCCAGGGTGTTCAGCACCGGATACAGGGTGATAACTACAAAGGCGATCATAAACAGGGTATTGATTACGGTAAAAATCTTATCAGATACCGAGGTATTATATTTTACACTTTTGGATTCGTATTCTTTTTGTTTTGCCATTTTTTCCTTCACCTCCCTAGAACAGCCGCTCTTCGCCGGTATGCTTCGCTATCTGGTTTGCAACGACAATCAGTATGATGCTGACCACACTCTTGAAAATACCGGCTGCGGTACCAATCGCATAGTCGCCCTGGCTGATGCCCCACTTGAGCACGTAGATATCAATGGTCTGGGATACGCTCTGCACAAGCCCGTTGCCCAGCAGGTACTGAACTTCAAATCCGGCATTGAGCACATTTCCCACATTCATCAGAAGAAGTATCATGATGGTCGGCTTGATTCCGGGGAAGGTGATATGCCTTATTTTGGCCCAGCGTCCGGCGCCGTCGATGGAAGCGGCTTCATAAAGCGAAGGATCGATGGCCGTAATGGCGGATAAGTAGATGATGGCGTTCCAGCCGGTTTCCTTCCACACGTTGGCGAAGGCGACGATCCACCAGAAATATTTTGGGTAGGCAAAGAAATTCAGCGGCTGGTCCAGGATGTGGAATTTTAACAGCAGCTCGTTTACGATGCCGGTTCCTGAAAGGGCGTCGTGGAGAATGCCCGTAACGATAATCCAGGAAAGAAAATGGGGCAGGTAGGAGATCGTCTGAACCACTTTTTTGCCGGAACGGGATCTGACCTCATTGAGTAAAATGGCAAAGACAATTGCCATAACAAAGGTAAAGACCAGGTTGATGATTCCCATGGCCAGGGTGTTCCGGATGACCCGCAGGAAGGTGGCATCTGAAAAAAGCTGCTGGAACTTTGCCAGCCCTACAAACTGGGAATGCAGAAGTCCGTCCTTTGGTTTATAATTCTGAAAAGCCATCAGCCAGCCGCCCAGAGGCAGATAGCAGAAGATGAAGCCGTATATTACGAAAACTGCGGCCCAGAAAATCAGGACCTTCTGCCGATTTATTTCTTTCCATGTAATCTGTGTTTTCTTCTTGTTTTTTCTTATTCCCTTTGCTGCCATTTTAACTCCTTTACATGCGGCAGGCAGCCGCAATCACTTGACGTAACCGCCGCTGCCTGCAGGCAGTTGCCTGATATTTAATATTCTCCGTTGTCCTTTGCCAGCTGGATTCTTCTGTCCAGCTCAGTCTGCATTTCCGAAAGGAAATCTTCGGGCTTGCAGTCGGAGTAAACCTTCAGATATTCTTCCCAGGCGCTTTCAAAATCGGAAGCCATAACAACCTTGGGAAGGTATTCGTGCTTGATTTCGCCCATCTTCGTCCAGGCTGTGCCGCCGGGGGTGGAAGTGGTCATTGTGTTGCTGTAAGAGTACATAGGATACCAGGGTCCGGGAGACGTGTTGGTTCCAATCATTTCCACATAAGTGGAGCAGCCATAGGCCTCCAGGCATTCCCTCACATCCGCCTGTAAGCCGTCCAGGAATTCCTGGGGCTGTTCGGAAGGAGTTGCAGCGTTGATGCCGTCCTGGCTCATGCCGCTGTAGTTGGGGAAGTAGGAATAAGTACATAAGTGGGATGCTTTGTAAGCAGGGTCGGATGCGTTAACGCGCATTTCCTCTGTTTTGTAAAACAGGCCGTTTTCATCTACGTTATAGTCTGCGCCTTCCATACCCCAGTTGCGCAGGGTAAGGACTTCAGGGCTGAGCAGGTCATTGATGAACTGCAGCGCGCCTTCCACATCCTTGCAGCTGGTGGTGATGCCAAGGCCGTTGGCCACATTTAATGCGCCGTCGGAGGTATGCCACATGTTCTTAATATCTTCGGAAATGGTGATGGGCAGCGGAACGTAGTCACAGCCCTGTTTGTCAAGTCCCTGCTGTTTTAAGGAATCATTGACGGAGTAAGCGAAGTTCCACCACTGGTCAATCATACCCAGCACACGGCCGGTGGAAAGCTTTGCAATATATTCATCATAGGTCTGGGTAAAGGATTCCGGATCCACGATGCCCTTCTGGAATTCTTCATTCAGCTTCTGGAAGTATCTTTTTGCGGTAGGAGTGGTGTTATAGTCCACAATTTTCATGGTTTCCGTATCCACGATAACAGATCCGTCATTGGGATGGCCGTCCAGGAACTGGGGCGCGTTTTCAAGGCAGAAATATCTCCAGTCATCGCAGAGGATGGTATAAGGGATATTTGCCGTACCGTCTTCCATGGTGGGATTGGCTTCATTATAACGCTCAATCAGGTCAAAATACTGATCCATGGTCTTGATTTCAGGATAGTCCGCCCATTTCAGGACACGGGTCTGAATCCAGAAAGCTTCATCGCCGTGTACGGCGCTCATGTCCTTTTCCCAGACGTTTCCGAACTGGGGAATCCAGTAAATCTTGCCGTCATCCTGGCGTACCTTATCCCATTCCGCATCGGAGTAGAAATTCTTGATGTTGGGATATTTATCCAGGTAATCATCCAGGGCAACCAGGGCGCCTGCCTCATACAGCTGAATCTGTCCATCGCTGCCGTCTATGAAGTCAGGGTATTCACCGCCGGCAATCATGGTCCCCACAGCTTCCTGTGCAGTCTGGCCTGTCAGCCAGGTTTCTTTGACTTTAGCGCCTGTGATTTTGGCAATTTCAGCCTGTATTTCGTTGTCATCGTTGATTTCCGTACCCGGAACTGCAAAAAATGCGGTAAATTCCTTTATGGTTCCGTCGTCTGCCGCTGCGGCAGAGCCTTCTGTCCCGGAAGCGGTGCCTGCGGACGGAGTGCTGGTATCCGCGCTGTTCCCGCAGCCTGCCAAAAGGGAAACGGACATGGCGGCAGTTAAAAGGAGCGCTGTCAGTTGATTCTTTTTCATGTTTGATCCTCCTGATTTTATTCATTCCTGTTGCTTTATTTCCGCGGGCAACGAGCCAAGCAGCCATGCTTGCATGGATATTTGGCGACTGCCGCGAGGGTCAAATACCCCGCTGCTCTGCCCGTTGCAAGTTTAATGCCTTGTTGCTTGTAACGGAGTATTTGATTTGCAGTTGTTAATATGTATACCCGGGTAACTGCTTATATATTGATTCTATACTAATTGAACAAAACAACAACCGGATAAAATACATAAAAAACCCGGGCAAATTATAGTTGCACAAAAAAACTCTAATTTGTCCGGATTTTTTAAAATAAAGGCTTGTAACAGCCGGCAGTGCTGCATATGCAGCCGCCTGTCCCTAGGTATTGGACTCCCGGCTTTTTTTGCGGAATCTGGCGGGGGTGCAGCCTTTCAGGGCTATAAATTTGTTGATGAAATAATCCAGGTCATGATAGCCGACCTTCTCCATTATCTCATAATTTTTCAAATCCGTGTGCAGCAGGAGGGTGGCGGCCATTTCAATGCGGTAATTGTTCAGGTAATCCTTGAAGGATACTCCGTAGGTTTTCCTGAAGAGCTGGCCCAGGTAAGCGCTGTTGATATAGTATTTCAGTCCCAGATCCTTAAGCGTCAGGTTCTGTGCGTAGTGCTCCCTGATATACTGTTCCACGTCGCTCATGACGCTGCCGCGGATATTTTTGCCGCGCAGCTGTGAAAGGTAATCCGCGTATTCCTCGGCAAAGCGCTTCAGATGCATCCGGCTGCCGCGCATGGTGCCGGAATCAAAGGCGTTCCTGTTGATAAATTCCAGGATTTCCTCCTGGTTTACATTGATGTCCTGGGCCTGGGCCGCATGCACCAGCTGGAACAGGAGATAATCTATATTCATGCTGACCAGCTTGGCATCCAGGCTGTTGCGGTTGATCTCCTCATACAGGCTGTCAACCAGCTCGGGGATGCGTTCCTTTTCATTCTGTTCCACGGCCTTTATCAGTTCGTCCAGGCTGGACTTGCACAGAAGCGTCCTTTCCTCCGCGCATTCCTGCTCCTCATACCAGGAGATGCGCTGGGTCATGCCCTCCACATGGAAGTTCTGGAAGGAACGGGCGATGTTGGCCGTTCGGTAGGATTCGGACAGAAGGGAAATATCGTCCACCCGGTTTCCTACAAACATGACTACAGGCTGCTTCATCCTCTGCTGGATGCTTTGCAGAAAATAATCCAGATATCCCTGCTCGTCCATCCCCGCCTCCTGTGCCATATAATCACAGTAAACAAGGCCGATATCGTAATCCTTTTCATTGCTGGACACATCGAGGATACAGTGCCAGCCGTCCTGCTTGAGGAAATCCAGGCAGTATTGGTATAAAAGGCGCTGCTGCTGTCTTTTTTCTTCCTCTGATTTCAGTAAAAGCTTTCCGGATTCATCCTCCGGGCGATCATCGATCTCAATATCGATATACCGGATGCCGCCCTCTGTGCGCATTTTGCTTTTCACATGTTCCAGGTTCAGCTGATCGAATTTTCCGCAGATCAGGGCGATCAGATTTCTGGCAAAATAAGCTTTTTCCTGAAGGGCGACCTCTTCCCGGCGCTGCAGGGATTGGGTGCTGTCGGCCTTGACCTTGTTAAGCACGCTCAAAAGCTCCGCCTGGCGGACCGGCTTGAGAATATAATCCATACAGCTGTTCTGGATGGCCTTTCTGGCATATTCGAAATCACTGTAGCCGCTGAGGATGATAAAATAGGCGTCGGAAATGTGTTCCGCCCTTATTTTTTCCAGAAGCTCTATGCCCGTCATGGCAGGCATTTTGATGTCGGCGATAATCAGATCCACCTGTGTTTTTTCCAGAAATGCAATGGCTTCCAGACCGTTCGCCGCCGTTCCTGCAAGCGTAAAGCCCTCTTTTTCCCAATCAATCAGCATGGCCAGGCCCTGCAGTATAAAAGGTTCGTCATCTACTAATAAAACCTGAAGCATTCTTGTCCCTCCCTTTTTGAACCGGAAACAGAATCGATTGGAATCCTGTTTTCAGGTGTTGATGCGCAATTTCTCTTCCGGAATGCTGATGGTTACGATGGTTCCGGAGTCTTCTTCGCTTTCCAGCTGGAATTTTACCGTGTTGTCCGTTGCCATATGCAGGCGCAGGCAGGCGTTAAGGATCCCGACCCGTTCGTTTTCCTTCAGAAGCTGCATGCTTGCATTTTCCATTTTTTCCTGCAGCGTAAGGAGAAGCCCGGAATCCATCCCGTGTCCCGTATCCTCGATTTCCATGTAAAGATGGCCGTCCCGGCAGCAGCATCTGACGAAAATCCAGCCGGGAGCCGTTTTGTTTTCCAGCCCGTGTACACAGGCATTTTCCACAAAGGTAACCAGGGTCAGCCTGGGCACGCAATAACGAAGACAGTCGGGTTCCGCTTCAATTTTGTAGGAGAGGCGGTCGCCGAACCTGTATTTCTGCAGCTCCAGATAGGCCTCCACAAACTGAAGCTCCTCCCGGATGCTGATGGTGTCTGTACCCCAGTCCACATACTGGCGTTCCATGAGGGCCAGGCGCTCCACCATGCCCGCCGTTTCCTCTTCATTTTTAATCAGGCTGTGCATCCGGATGCTTTCCAGGGCATTAAAGAGAAAATGGGGGTTGATCTGGCTGTGGAGGGCCAGAAGCTCCGCATTCTGCCTTGCAATGTCCATTTCCTGCTCCTTCAGCCTGTCCTTGTAAACGGTTTGGATCAGATCGTTGATACGTCCGGCCATGTGGTTATAGCTGGCCATGAGCACCCCGATCTCATCCTTCCCCCTGACAGCGGGAAGCTGGGTCAGTTCATGGATATCCCCTTTATCAAAAGCAGCGCCCAGTTCCCTGATACGGGAGGTGAAGGAGTGGTTGATGCCCTTCATTAAAAGCGCGGGAAGCAGCAGGTTCACCAGTATCAGAAACAGCAGGAGTGCGAAATTGTTACGGATGATGGAGAGGGCGTTCAGTTCCTCCTTCATAACATAAATGCTCCAGACCCTGCCGTATACGTTCATATCCCTGGAATACCCCACCCGTCTGTTCATGGACGGCAGAAAGGTTTCATAGGGCTTTCCCATGCCGCCGTGCCCGTCATTGGAAAAAAGGATGGTATCGCCGTCGCAGATATATACGAGAAAACGGTATTTGGAATTGATGATGCTCTGGGACATGCCGCTGTAATCCATGTCCATTTTCACCAGATTGGGACAGCTTCCTTTGTGGTAATAATCCATGCGGCGGATGATGGAAATTTTCCTCAGGGTGGAGGTGGCGGTGTTTTCATAATATGGATAGGCCAGGATGTCGCGGCCGGATTCCACGAAGTCCCGGTACCACTGCTTATCCTTTGCACTGTCCAGATTCCAGAAGCTGCCGCCGTTTACGATACCGGGGTTGTCAGCGTACATGACGATATTGTAATTGCTTGTGCCCACGCTGGCTTCGTACAGGGAATCCTTGAGGAAATCCCGGTAGCTTTCATAATAATCAAGGGGCGAAGCGTATTCTGCATCCATGAATTCATTGATGTATTTGTTGCTGTAGATGTTCAGCGACAGATTGGCTGCGTTGTCCATCCTGTTGCTCAGGGTATAGTGGATGGCCTCGGCGATATTTTCCATTTCATGCTGGCTGGAGCTTTGCTCCGCCTTGATTACCAGGGAAAAAATAATGCTGTCCGTGAGTATCAGCGGCAGAAGGACGCAGCAGAGATACAACAGCATCAGTTTTCTGGTCAGCGGAAGATTATCCAGGATTTTCCCCGGATGGAAGCGCTCCGGCACTTTTTGGAAGAAAAGTTTTATTTTATTTTCCATGTATTCCCCTCCCCGGATGATGCAGATGCAAAACGGCAGCGGTTTTGCAGGCCGGACTGTTTATGTTAAATGTTCAACAAATTGTAACATATTCACCAGCGTGAGACAAGCCTGGCCTCCCGGGGGCGTGGAAGTGGGGCGGAAAAACGCATCAGCGCAGGCGCCGTCCTTCCCGCGGTCCAAGGCTGGGGCAGCCGGCCGTCTTTCTTCCCGGAGGGGATGGGGGTGTTGGCTGATCCAGTTTCAAAAACGGGGTATTTCTAACTGTCCCGGGGAAGCAAAATTCTGCCAACGCAGCCAAAACTCCTCTCGCAGCGACTTGCGTCTGCTGCGTTCGTCAGACAGGCTGCTAAGGGCGGCATAATTTTGCTTCCCCGGGACAGTTAGAAATACCCCGTTTTTGAAACTGGATCAGCCAACACCCCCATCCCCTCCGGGAAGAAAGACGGCCGGCTGCCCCAGCCTTGGACGGCGGGAGGACGGCGCCTGCGCTGATGCGTTTTTCCTGGCGGCAGTGCGTGTGACAGAAGATGGCTGCAGGATGGTGAAAGTGGAAATCCGGGCGGCGAAAACAGAAAGATGCCAGAAAGATGCTGTGTCTTTATTTGTCTGCTGTGGTAAAACAGATGGAATGGAATAATTTGATTTAAGAAAATATAAAACATGAACACAATAAATGTTATACTGTCCTGTTGCTGAAAATAATGGTAAAATATAACTGTTCAGCCGGCAGGTTCATATCCTGTGCCGCCTGTGAAAAAGCGGTTCGGAAATGTCAGGTTATATAGACATTATACAAATATTATATGAATGTTTTATTGTGTTGCTAACTGGCGTATTCGTTCTGACATTTTATATTGTTAAAAGCGCACTTATATGCACTCAAAAAATAAAAAGGTAAAAAGGAGAACAACATGGAACTTGGAATCAACACGGATTACGAAGCGGAATACGTAAAAATTGAAGAGATTGAGGAAAGCATCCGCAGGATTGCGGCGGCAGGGTTTTCACACATGCATTGGTGTTACGAGTGGGACGGCGATTATATTTATTCCCGTTCGGAGATGGAACAGATCAGGGGGTGGATGGATAAGTACGGCCTTAAGGCAAAATCCCTGCATTCAAGTAAGGGAAGCCGGGGAGTCGGTAACGGCCGCATGGATGTGCATTACCGCAAGGATTATACTTCCACGATAGAGTATAACCGGGTTGCCGGGGTGGAGCTTATCAAAAACCGCGTGGAGCTTGCGCATATACTGGGGACCACGGAAATTGTACTGCATATGTATCTGCCATATCTTGATTTTGAGGAAAAACCGGAGACAAAGGAATTTTTTTACGGACAGGCATATAAGTCGCTGGATGAACTGCAGCCCTTCTGCCTGGAGAAAAAGGTGCGCATTTGTATTGAAAATTTATATGAAGCGCCGGGAGAGATGCAGCTTGAGCAGTTTGACAGATTGTTTGCGCGTTATCCGGCGGAATTTTTGGGGCTGTGCCTGGATACCGGACATGCGAACCTGGTATGGGGAAATGAGTTTATTACAAAATTTGCGGATCGCTTCAAGGATCGCCTGTATTCTGTCCATATCCATGACAATTTTGGATGGGGTGAGGGAAAAGGTCATGGCGATGCGCATATGCTTCCCGGGGAATGCGGCATAGACTGGAAAGCGCTGATGGCGGTGCTGAATCAGTCAGCGTATGAAAAACCCTGGGTGATGGAGGTTGTGAAGCCGTCAGGCGAGGACACAATGGATTATCTGAAGCGTGCGTATGAAGCGGGGAAAAAGGTGCTGGCTTAACAGGCAATATAAGAATAAATCAATTTTTTCTGAGAATATATCATTGCTTTGGAAAAATGTCTGTGAAAGAATAGAGGCAGCAGGCTGCAGAAAACAGTTGGAAAACAGTTTTCCCGGCCGGGGCATCCGCCCTTTGGCCGGAAAAGTGCAGAAAAAGAAAATGTGAAAGTTGCTCACAACAGTGTACGGAGGGAACAGAAATGAAAAAACAGGCATTTAATCCTTATCTGCCGTCCTGGGAGTATATCCCCGACGGCGAACCTTATGTATTCGACGGAAGAGTATATGTGTATGGCTCCCATGATTGTTTCCGTGGCCATGCCTACTGTCTTAACGACTATGTATGCTGGTCGGCCCCGGAGGATGATCTGGGAAACTGGCGGTATGAGGGCGTGATTTATAAGAAAACCCAGGATCCGCTGAATCCGGACGGCCATATGTGCCTGTACGCGCCGGATGTCACTGTGGGTCCGGACGGCAGGTATTATCTGTACTATGTGCTGGACAAGGTGCCGGTGGTTTCCGTGGCGGTGTGCGATACGCCGGCCGGCGCTTATGAATTTTACGGCTATGTGCATTATCAGGACGGCGTGCGTCTGGGGGAAAAAGAAGGGGATGAGCCTCAGTTTGATCCGGGCGTGATGACGGAAGGGGACAAAACCTGGCTGTATACAGGCTTCTGCGCCATCGGGGATACCTCCAGGACAGGCCCGATGGGCACGGTTCTGGGGCCTGACATGCTTACCATACTGGAGGGACCGGTAAATATTGCGCCAAGCCAGCCATACAGTAAAGGCAGCAGCTTTGAGGGACACGAGTTCTTTGAAGCGCCTTCCATCCGTAAAAAGGGAGATACATATTATTTTATTTATTCTTCTATTGCCATGCATGAGCTGTGCTATGCAACCAGCAGGCATCCCATGAAGGATTTTGTTTACGGAGGCGTGATTGTAAGCAATAACGATATGCATATCGATTCTTATAAGCCGGCCGGGAAGCCCATGTGCTATGGCGGAAACAACCACGGCAGTATCGTGGAAATCAATGGAAAATGGTATATTTTCTATCACAGGCACACGGACGGCACGAATTTCAGCAGACAGGGTTGCATCGAGCCGATTACCTTCCGGGAGGACGGCAGTATTATACAGGCGGAGATCACTTCCTGCGGCGCCAATGGAGGGCCGCTTTTGGGAAAAGGGGAATACCCGGCTTATCTGGCCTGCCATCTTTTCACAAAGGAGGAAGCGTTTACCACAGGAGCGCCGGGTGAATGGATGGACTGCCGTTTTCCGAAGAACACCCAGGACGGCAGGGACGGAGACGAGGAAACCGGATATATTGCCAATATGCGGGACGGCGCCCACGCCGGCTTCAAATATTTTGCCTGTGAAGGCATCAGCCGGGTATCAATCCGGGTGCGCGGCTACTGCAAAGGGGCATTTGGCGTGAAAACTGCCTGGGACGGTCCTGTGCTTGGATGGATCCCTGTGGGATTTTCCAATGTATGGAAAGAATACAGTGCGGACATTCGCATCCCGGACGGCGTGCAGGCGCTCTACTTTGTATATCAGGGAGAGGGCGGGGCAAGCCTGGCTTCCTTTACGCTGGAATAAAATGTCTGGAATAAAATGCTTAAATGATGCGCTTTAAGATGACACCGGAAAAGATGCCGGAATAAAGGGGGAGGATGGATATGGGAATGACAGGAGACGGCAGCCCGCTGCTTGCGCCGGTATGGGAAGGGGGAACCATCTGGCGGGAAACCTTTGCCATGATTGAAGAAAACGGGCAGTGCAGCGCCCCGTTTCTTTACAGCCCTGAGAAAATAATCAGGATAGAAAGCTATGACGGAAAAAACGTCTATGAACTAGGACGGGATTGTTTTGTAAAGGATGGAAGGCTGTTCCTTACCCGGGACAGCCGGATCCCGCAGACGGGCTGGGAGACTTTTTATACGTCACAGGAGACGCCTTCCTGTGATGGGAAGCCGGGGCCGGATTTCGGACCGGTCAAGACGACGGACGGTAAGTACCTGAATCTGAGTGCCGTGGGCAATCCGGAGTATATTACCCGCTGGCAGCTGGCCGTTACCTATACCACACAGGAGCAATGGCAGGGCTTCCGGCCCGTATCCGGTATTGAACGGCTGCCACGGCTGTACGGCAGGCTGAAACGGAAGGAGCCTGTAAAAATTGTCCTTTACGGTGACAGCATATCCTGCGGCTGTGACTGTAGCGGACTTTATGGGCTGGAACCGGGACAGCCGCAGTGGTCCGAACTGTTGATTGACAGCCTGCGGGATTATTATGGCGGGAGCGTGGAATTTATCAATACCTCCGTGGGCGGGACGGATTCGGAATGGGCATTGGAAAATGCCGGGGAAAGAGCGATTTCCCATCAGCCGGATCTGGTTTTGCTGGGCTTTGGCATGAACGACAGGTGTCCGGGCGGAGAGTACCGGGAGAAAACGGAACGTCTTCTGAAAAAAATCGCCGGGGAATGTCCGGATACGGAATATGTGCTTATCGCTACCACCCTTCCCAATCCGCTGGCACATACGGCGCCTATGTATTTCAGCGCCCATCAGGAGGAATATGCACAGAGCCTGTACCCGCTTGCCGGTGCCGGTGTGGTTGTGGCAGATGTACAGGGAGTGCAGAAGGAGCTGATGAAAAGAAAAAGGTATATTGATATTACGGGAAATTTATTAAATCACCCCAATGATTATCTTGCCAGAATACAGGGACAGGTATTGGATACGGTATTAAAGCCCTGACTGAGAAGATGGAAAGCTGTGGCATTTTAGGCAATAACCTGTATTTCCCGGTTTTTCTGTAAACATGAAATTCATTTGGTTTACAGAAAACAAAGCGAAAAAGTGAATGATCCTTGCGTTATGACGGTAGCAATGCTATAATTCCTTTAAAAATTAGCAATGTGGGGCTGGAGGACTGACTGTTAATGGAATTCGGCTGTGTTTATCGTTAAACTTACTCTTGTTAATTTAGAGAAAGAGAAGGTACATGCAAGGTTATGGTTACGTTAAAGGAAATTGCACAGGAATGCAATGTTTCCGCCACCACGGTTTCCAATATACTCAATGGGAAGCCCAAGGTGAGAGAGGAAACCCGGCTGAAGGTTCTTGATGTTGTTAAAAGAAGGGGCTACCAGCCCAATTATATTGCCCAGGGCCTGAGAAATCAGAAAACCAGGACGATAGGAATCATTGCAGAGGATATTGCGCAGTTCAGTACGCCCGGGATGATAGAAAGCATTATGGCGTTCTGCGAAGAAAAGGGATACCGGACAATTGTGCAGAACCTGCGTCTTTATGCCAGATGGCAGGAGTCCTGGTTCAACAACGAGGAGGCCTACAGATCCGTATTGGAGCCGGCTCTGCAGGAGCTGCGTTCCATTAAGGTGGACGGGCTGATTTATGTGGCCGGACATGCGAGGATCATCCATTTTTTCAAAGAGGATCTTTCCATGCCTGCGGTCATGGCATATGCTTATACGGATTCTCCGGCGGTGCCTGCGGTAGTGATTGAAGACGAGCAGGGCGGTTATGATATCATGAAGTATGTATTGTCCATGGGACACCGCAGGATAGGAATTATCGGCGGCCGTGCTGACAATATACATACCAAGAAAAGGCTTCTGGGCGCCCAGAAGGCCATGTTTGAGGCGCAGGTGCTGTATAATCCCGACTGGGTCAGGTACGGCGCATGGGACAGGGATTCCGGTTATGAGATGGCAAAGCCGTTGATTGACGCGGGAGTGACTGCTATTTTCTGCATGGCGGACCGCATGGCGGGAGGCGTATATGACTATCTGGAGGAATGCGGCCTGAAAGCGGGAGTGGATGTGTCCGTGGCGGGCTTTGACAATCAGGATGTGGCGGAATATTTCCGTCCCGCGCTGACGACGATGGCGCTGCCGCTGTCCGAAATAGGGCACAAATCCGCGGAAATTCTGCTGAAGGAAATTGATGGGGAGTGGAAGGCTGCTTCCGGAGGAACGCCGGTGGAAATCGGGGTTCCCTGTACTCTTGTGGTCAGAAAATCGGTGGGGAAAATAGAGGCCTGAAGCCGGCCGGCTCAGCCGGCGCGCCGAAAAAGCTTTACGGGCGCCAAAGACAGCGCACCGGGGACGCTGTCCTGGTAAAAATGACCCGGAGATAATGTTAATTGAAAGCGCCTGTTGATAAGAAATACTGTAAAAACCGAACCTGAGGGATTGCGGATGGAAAACTCCGCAATCCTTTTTTATGCCGCTTTGACCGGATATAACCGGAGCTAAAGCGGCTTTTTTTCGGGTTTTCCTGGCAACAGGGCAGGGAATTGTGTGAATATGCCGGTGGAAGAAGCGGCAGGCGGTTGCCGGCCTGTTTAAAGCGGGCGGTTAAAAAATGTGTGATGGTGTTTAACGTTGTACTATTGCATAACAGACAATACTATATACAATTTGAACAAAAATATCGTTTCGCACACCTACAAAATCTATGTTAAAATGTATATAATCTATAAAAAACACAGAATATTAAAAGTCTTATTGACAATTACAAGAATAATGATCTATAATCCAACTAAACAAGAGGTTTAACGATAAACAAAAAATGAAACTTTCAGGAGAGGGGAAGAGTGAAAATGAAGTTTTTCCAAAACAAGAAAAAATGGAACTCTTTTAAAATGTTCCTTTACGTTCTGCCTTTTATTGCACTGGTACTGGTTTTTTCATATTATCCGTTATACGGCTGGGTATACGCCTTTTTTGACTATAAGCCGCCCAAGCCCTTTTCCATCCATGATTTTGTAGGCCTGAAATGGTTTAAATCCCTGGTGGAAAACCCGATTAAAATCCAGCAGCTCCTGCAGGTCCTTAAAAATACCTTCGCCATGAGCGGCATTACGCTGGCAACCTCCTGGCTGCCCATGCTGTTTGCAGTATTTATGAACGAGCTGCGGTGCGTGCCCTTCCGGAAGTTTGTGCAGACGGTTACCACGCTTCCAAACTTCATCAGCTGGGTTCTCGTTTATTCCGTAGCGTACAGCCTTTTCAACAGCACGGGCATGGCAAACACCCTGCTGCAGACACTGGGGATTACCACGGAGCCAGTCCTTTTCCTCCAGTCCTCGGAGCATGTATGGCTGACGATGTGGCTGTGGCTCACCTGGAAGAACCTGGGCTGGTCGGCCATCATGTACATAGCGGCGATTTCAGGAATTGATGATGAAATGTACCAGGCGGCCAAGGTAGACGGCGCATCAAGAATGCAGATGATTTGGTACATCACCATTCCCAGCCTCCTTCCCACCTATTTCGTATTGCTGATGCTCAACATTGCCAACTTCCTTTCCAATGGTATGGAGCAGTACTACGTGTTCCAGAATGCTTTCAACAAAGAAACCATCCAGGTGCTTGACCTGTATGTGTACAATACGGCAATGGGAAGCGGCAGCTATTCCGTATCCGTTGCAATCAGTATGCTTAAGAGTGTAGTCAGCGTCATCCTTTTGTTCTTTGCAAACGGAATGTCCAAGCTGATCCGCGGCGAAAGCTTTCTGTAAGGGAGAGGAGGAGAAAAGATGAGCAAAGAAACGGTTCGCAAAACGAAAATGCATCACAGCTTCGGCGATAACATGCTGGGCGTTGTCTGTTACATCATATTCGCCCTTTGCGCCCTGGTTTGTATTTATCCCTTTTACTATATTTTCATCAACACCATAAGCGCCAATGATTTAAGCGCGCGGGGCGTGATTCTCTTCTGGCCCAAAGGAATCCATTTCCAGAACTATATCAGTGCGCTCCGGATTGACGGCCTTTTCCAGGCCGCCAAGATATCCGTGCTGAGGACGATTATCGGTACGGTAGGCACGGTAGGGGCTTCCGCGTTTCTGGGATTTATGTTCACCCAGGACAATATGTGGCACAGGAAGCTGTGGTACAGGCTGGTGGTGGCTACCATGTATTTTAACGCAGGAATCATTCCCTGGTACCTGACCATGAGAAACCTGCACCTGACCAATAATTTCTGGGGTTATATATTTCCGGCTGTTGTTTCACCGTTTTATATTATCCTGACCAAGACCTTTGTGGAGTCGGTGCCCAAGGAGCTGCAGGAAGCGGCCCAGATTGACGGCGCGGGGATTATGAAAATTTTCTTCCGTGTCATGCTGCCGGTTATCAAGCCCATTATGGCTACCGTAGCTATTTTTTCCGCGGTCAACCAGTGGAACTCCTTCCAGGATACCCTGCTTCTGGTAACTGATACCAAGCTCTATCCGCTGCAGTTCATCCTGTATCAATATCTGAACCAGGCAAGCTCGCTGGCCGGCCTTGCCAATACCAATAACAGCGCGTCCATGGCAGCGGCGGTGGCTACCAGCCAGACACCCACCAGCGTGCGTATGACAGTAACGATTATTGTAGTAATACCGATTATCCTGGTATATCCGATTTTCCAGAGATATTTCGTAAAGGGTATCATGATTGGAGCCGTAAAGGGCTGATCACCGCTGCCGTAAAGGAATTCTGTAAGGAAGGAAACGGGCGGTTTAAAAAGGTAACTGTGAAAAAATGGACAGTTACAGAAAAAGTAAATAACGGAAGGCGGACCTTTTACACAGGGCAGACCTTTTACGGAAGGCATGTCTTCCGTTATACATAGACTCAAAAGGAGGGTTTTTATATGAGAAGGAAACGTTTAGCATCCCTGGCGCTTGCAGCTGTTATGACAGCATCTGTCGTTCTTGCAGGCTGCGGACAGGGGGAAACAACACAGGCGCCGGCAAGCAGCGGCACGGAGCCGGCAGCAGCAGGCACGGAAAGCGGGACAGAAGCCGGTACGGAAGCCGCAGCTTCCCAGGGAGCAGCTCCTGTAGTATCCCATGATACGGAGATGACCATTGAAATCTACGATAAGGCGGCCAACTATCAGGGAATCCAGGCAGGCTGGTTCGGCAAGGTACTTAAGGACAAATTCAATATCCAGCTGAACATCATCGCACCTCAGGTATCCGGAGACGCCAACTCCCTTTATCAGACGCGCAGCGCCTCAGGTAATCTGGGAGATATCGTTATCATCGACAACTCCGAAATGCAGGACTGTGTGGAAGCCGGCCTGATCATGGATATCGGCGATATCATTGGCAGTTATGAAAATCTGACAAAGTACAAAGAGCAGATTGATCTGTTCAACGGCACCATGAGCGGCGTGGAAGCGGGAAGCGTATATGCAATTCCCTGTAATATGAACAGCAACGGCCCCACCGCGTTTGTAGGGACAGAAGTGGCAAGTGCCCCCAGGGTTCCGTGGGATCTGTACGAAGGCCTTGGCTGCCCGGAACTGAAGACTACGGACGACCTGCTGAACATGCTGAAGGATATGCAGGATAAGTATCCCACCAATGCGGCCGGGGACAAGGCGTTTGCCATTACCATGTGGAAGGACTGGGACGGCACGAGTATTGAAAATGCAAACCTTCTGACCAACTGGTTCGGACAGCAGGTAAAGGAATCCGTACTGCTTGGAAATGACAATACAATCATGCCTCTGACAGACAAAAACGGCGGCTACTATAAAGCCCTCAAGTTCTTCTTTAAAGCAAACCAGATGGGCCTGGTAGATCCTGACGCTGCCACACAGGACTGGACCACCGCCTGCGACAGCAAGATGAAGCAGAAGAGAGTTTACCTGTTCTGGTATAACTGGCAGAATGGCTTCTGGAACACACCTGAGCATGGACAGAACCGTGAAAACTATATGTACGTACCGGTAGAAGAACTGAATTTCTTCCAGACAGCCGATTCCTATTACGGCGATGGCCGTGTATGGGGTGTTGGTTCCCAGGTTGATGAAGAGAAGAAGTTAAGAATTATGGAACTGCTTGACTGGCTGGCATCCCCTGAAGGACTGACCTATCAGCACAACAGCCTGGAAGGCTTCATTTATACGGTAAATGACGACGGCACCTATACACTGACGAAAGAAGGACAGGATCGTTTTACCGGAGATCTCCAGGTTCCCGAAGAATTGGGCGGCGGCAGCTGGAGCGACGGCAACAACCAGATCAATCAGTGGATTGTAGGAAGCGCAGAAATGAACCCTGTTACCGGAGAATATTTTGAAGCAAATCTGTGGTCCTCTACCATTGAAATGAACCAGACTGCAACCATCAATGAGTGGTCCGAGAAATTCGGGGCCAAAAACGAAGTGGAATATATGAGAAATAAAGGCCAGCTTGGTATGGTCGCCAACGTAAATATTCCTCTTGGAAGCGACAGCACGGATATCGCCCTGGTAAGAAGCCAGTGCAAGAGCGTAGTATGTGACGCTTCCTGGCGTATGGTATTTGCAGCGGACGAAGCACAGTTCGATCAGATGTGGGACGATATGTGCACACAGCTGGAAGGCTTCGGCTGGAACGACCTGGTTGCCTTTGACACTGAGAAATATCAGGCTGTCATTGATGCAAGAAAAGCAGCAGAATAAGCAGTATGGACTTTGAAGCATAAAATAAGGCATAAGCATCATTAAAATGATGAAAAAAGTGGGGGCTGGCGGTTGCCGGCCCCTTTTTTTCCGTAACAGTTCCTGTTACAGGTTTAAAGCTGTGTTTTGGCCCGCGGACAGGAGAATTGATTCATGGAAGTATCGCAGGCAGATCCGCGATATACAGGAGGGAGAAAAAATGAGCCTGAAAACAGTGTACCATCCCTATTTCAAAATAGGCGCGGCAGTGCCCGCAAAGGCTTTTTCCGATGCAAGGGCGCAGGAAACGCTTCTTTGCCAGTACGATTCCTTTACATGCGAAAACGAAATGAAGCCACAGCATCTGTTAGATGAAGAAGAAAACAGGAGAAACCCCGCGGCGCATGAACGCTGTCCCGCAGTCAGCTTTCAGGGAATACGCGTGGCATTGGATTTTGCCAGGGAAAACGGCATGAAAATGCGGGGACATACGCTGGTATGGCATAACCAGACGCCCCGTTGGTTTTTTACAGAAAGCTACAGCGACAGGGAGGATGCGCCCCTTGTGGACAGGGAAACCATGCTGGCCAGGCTGGAAGGGTATATCCGCAGCGTGCTTTGCTTTGTTCAGGAGGAGTATCCGGGAATCATCTATGCCTGGGATGTGGTGAATGAAGCTGTGGAAGACGGGGCGCTGCGCAGATCCTGGTGGACGGAAACCGTGGGAGAGGATTTCATTTTGCAGGCTTTCCGGTTTGCCAGGAAATATTGCGCTCCGGGAGTGGATTTATTTTATAATGACTATGATACTTTTGTGCCTTGGAAGAGGGATGTTATCTGTGAGCAGATTTTAAAGCCGCTGATGGCGGAAGGGCTTGTGGACGGCATCGGCATGCAGTCGCATATGACCATGCAGACGCCCTCTTTAAAGGAATATGAGAAGGCGGTTTCCGTATTCGGCGCGCTGGGGCTCCAGGTGCAGGTTACGGAGCTGGACATCCATAATCCGGATCCGTCCCGTCCATCCATGGAAGCGCTGGCTGCACGCTACAGGGAGGTGTTCACCATACTCACCCGGGCAAAAAAGGAAGGCCTTGCGGACATCACCGGAGTCACCTTCTGGGGAATGCAGGATGAAGACAGCTGGCTGACCGGCTTTCGCAAGGTAAGAAGCTATCCCCTTCTGTTCGCTGACGGCTTTCGCCCCAAAAGCGCTTATCAGGCGGTGCTGAGCGTGCCCGGAAGAGTGGAGGAGGACGGACAGGACCGCCTGCCGGGCGGGGAACGGTTTGCTTTCTGGGAAAAAATGCCGGTTTTTACCAGGGAATATCATGTGAATCCGTCGCACCCTCAGGCCTGTGATGAAAATGACGGCAGCCCGGAGCATCCCTTTGCCACTATTCAGGCGGCGGCCAATCTGGCCGGGCCGGGAACGAGGGTCTGGATACACGGCGGCGTCTACCGGGAATGCGTCCGGCCTGTCAGAGGCGGGAACGGCCCGGAGGAAATGGTGAGCTTTGAAGCCTTCGGGGACGGCGAGGCAATCATCAAAGCTTCTGTAATTGCGGATACTTTCAGCGTAAGCGAAGGCTGGAACCTGCGTATCCCCGGCCTGGGGAAAAACCTGCCGGAGGGAATGCGGATCTGGGAAACCAGGTTGAATCCGGAGGAGTTTAAGGGCTATAACCCCTTCTGCGCAGTTAACATCCTACATGACCGCCTTTTTATCGAATATGAAAAAACAGACATGACCACCTATTTAAACCGCAGAGGCATGGTATTCTGCGATGGGAAGCCGTTAAAGCAGGTGGCGCTGTATTATCAGCTGGGGGAGACGCCCGGTTCCTATTGGGTGGAGGCCAACGGACAGACCGTGCATTTCCGTCTGGAGGATGACGGGGATCCTGCGGAGCATCTGATAGAGCTTACCTGCAGGGAGCAGTGCTTTGCTCCCGAGGTGCCGTTCCTTTCTTATATCCGGGTGAAGGGGCTGACCTGCGCCCACGCGGCCACCGGCGCCCCGGTTCCCCAGAGGGGAGCCATATCCTGTTATCGGGGACACCACTGGATTATTGAGGACTGTAAAATTGACTGGTCCAACGGCGTGGGGATCGATATCGGAAATGAATGCTGGCACCACACCTATGATCCGGATCAGGTGATCGGACATACGGTGATCAGAGGTTGTGAAATAAAGGATGTGGGAGTCTGCGGCATCGCGGGCATGTTTGCCACGGATCTGCTGATTGAGGACAATTATATAGAAGGAACCGGCTGGCAGAAAATGGAGCTTTCCTGGGAAGCAGGGGGCATCAAAGTACATAACAGCGTCAACAGCCTGATCCGACGCAATATTTTTACCAAGACCTTCCGTGCCGACCATCTGTGGATGGATGTGGGAAATGAAAATAACAGAATCACCCGGAACCTGTTCCTGGACGGACTGGAACAGCGGGAAGCGATTTTCATAGAATGCTCCAGGGACGGGATCAACCTGATAGACAACAATATTTTCTGGAATGTGGAAGGCAGGTTCCGTCCGGAGGATGTGCCGGCAGAGCCGGGCTCCACGGGCTGGTACAAGATGGAGGAAAAGGGAGTTGTCAACGGATATGCGGTTTACGGGGAAGGAACGGACCGTCTGCATGTGGTGAACAATCTGATCGGAAGATGCCGCAGCGCGGGATATTTTGTCAAGCCGGTGGCCTTCCGCATTGCCGGAAACGGCAGGGGCGGAACCTCCAGGGAGGCCAGGATTATGAACAACCTGTTCTATGACTGCGGGGAGGCGGCAATCAAATTCCCGACCAGGGACAACGATTCCCAGGGCAATCTGTATGTGAAAATGCCGGGCGGTTATCTGCGGATTCTGTATCCCGCACCGGAAAACTGTCTTGATTTGGATGCCTGGAGGGAATTTTACGGCTTTGACAGGGAAGGGCAGGAGGGCTGGTTTCACGTCAATGTGGATACCGAAAAGCTGACTCTGGAATTTGCCGGGGCGGACAGCCTGCCGGAGATGAGGCATCACGGAACCGGAAGACAGAAATACGTGACAAAGCCGGAGGAGGTGCTTCCGGTGGCTGCTTCCGTGGAAACCACGGATGATTTTTACGGTCCATATTATGGGGATTGCCGGGTGCCCGGGCCTTTTGCAAAGCTGGAAGAGGGGAAAGTATATGAGCTTGACCCGAGAAAATACAGGAAGTAAGGAGTCATTATGGAAGTCAGAAATCCGATTATCGGAGCGGATATGCCGGACCCTGATCTGCTCCGGGTGGGGGATACCTACTATATGGTATCCACTACCATGTTTTACACTCCCGGAGCGCCGATCCTTCGTTCAAAGGATCTGTGTCACTGGGAAATCGTTTCCTATGTGTTTGAAACGCTGGAAGACAACGGGATTTACCGTTTGGAAAACGGCAGGAACGCCTACGGAAAAGGGCAGTGGGCCACCAGCCTTACCAGGCACAATGGACGCTTTTACGCCTGTTTTGTCAGCCATGATTGCGGGAAAACCTATATTTTTTCTACGGATGATATAGAAAAGAGCGGCTGGGACAGGGCGGAAATCGGGGAGGTGTTCCACGATATGTCCTTCCTGTTCTGGGAGGGGCTCCCCTATCTGGTGTATGGGAACGGAAAAATCTGCATCGTGGAGCTGGAGCCGGATCTGGGTGGCGTCAGGGAAGGCGGAATGCGCAGGGTGCTTATTGAAACAAAGAAGGAAGGCATGCGGCTGCGCTGCGAGGGCTGCCGGGCGCTTGTAAGGAATGGTTTTCTCTACCTGCTGTTGATTGACTGGCCGGAAAACGGCGGGCGCAGGGAGGTATGCTACCGTTCCCGCAGCCTGGAGGGACCTTTTGAATTCCGGGTGCTGATGGATGATGACTGCGGTTTCCCCGGACATGGCGTGGCGCAGGGCACTTTGATTGACAGCGAGGCGGGAGATTGGTATGCCATGCTGTTCCAGGACAGGGGCGCTTCCGGACGGATACCGTTTCTGATGCCTGCGCGCTGGGAGGATGACTGGCCGATCCTGGGAATGGAAGCACAGGAGGACGGAAAAGGCGCGGGCAGGATCATTCCGGCGCATTTCCCGGTGCCTTTTGCCCCTTATCCGGCCCGGCCGCTTGTTATCAGCGACAGCTTTTGCCATGAGGAAAACAGTCTGGCGCTTCCCTGGCAGTGGAACCATAATCCCATCCCGTCCTGCTGGTCGTTTACGGCCCGGCCCGGATGGCTGCGGCTGACAACAGGCCATGTGGCCGCCGGACTGACTGACGCCAGGAATACCCTGACCCAGCGGACCCTGGAGCCGGGCTGCGGCTGCCAGGTGACACTGGATTCCTCCGGCCTGAAGGAAGGGGATTATGCCGGACTGTGCGCGCTGCAGGGGCGGTACGGGCAGATAGGCATTGCCGTGGAAAACGGGAAGAAAAACCTGCTGTATCTGCAGAAAGCTGCAGACGGCGGCATTCTGGAATTCAGGAAACCGATAGAAGAGGCGGTTGTTGAGCTGCAGATAGTATTTGATTACAGAGAACGCGCGGATAAGGCATATTTTGCCTTCCGTCAGGCGCCGGGTGACTGGGAGACGGTGGGAAGTCCGCTGGATATGGTTTTTACACTGGATATGTTTGTAGGATACCGGATCGGAATTTTCTGTTATGCCCTGAAAAGTACGGGAGGGCATGGAGATTTCAGGGACTTTTCGGTAAAAGGGCTGTGACGGTCCGGCAAGGGACATATCCGTACCGGGCAGCGCCTTTTGCGGGCGGCGCTTTGGAGCGGCCGCAAAGGAGCGCCCCGGCGGAACAAGGAAAATGACAGAAGGAAAAAGGAGAGGCAGGAAAGTGATTACATTATATATTAACGAGAATAAAAAACTGGGACACATCAACCCGGAAATCTATGGACATTTCAGCGAGCATCTGGGTAGATGCATCTATGAAGGGCTTTATGTGGGAGAAAATTCCGAAATCCCCAATGTGAACGGCATGCGTACTGACGTGGTGGAAGCGTTAAAGGAAATGAAGGTTCCGGTACTGCGCTGGCCGGGCGGCTGCTTTGCGGATGAATACCACTGGAAGGACGGCGTGGGCCCGAAGGAAAAACGGAAGAAAATGGTGAACACCAACTGGGGCGGCGTCACCGAGGATAACAGCTTCGGCACCCATGAATTTTTTGAACTGTGCGAACAGCTGGGCTGCAAAACCTATGTGAACGGAAACGTGGGAAGCGGCTCTGTACAGGAGATGAGCGAATGGGTGGAATACATGACCCTGGACGGCGTGTCCCCCATGGCGGACTGGCGCCGGGAAAATGGCAGGGAAAAGCCCTGGAGGGTGGATTATTTCGGCGTGGGCAATGAAAACTGGGGCTGCGGCGGAAACATGACGCCGGACTATTATGCCCAGCTGTACCGCAGATACCAGACCTACATCCGCTGCTATGACCGGACGGCCCCCATTTTCAAAATCTGCGGCGGGGCCAACGCGGACGATTATGAATGGACGGATACGGTGCTGCGGGAGTGCTTCAGAAGCCCTGCCCCTGCGGATGCCCACGGTTTTATGGACGGCCTGTCCGTACACTATTATGCAGGTGTGGAAAAGGGACTGCATAAGGGAAGCGCCACAGAGTTTGGCGAAGAAGCCTGGTTCAATACCCTGTCCAGGGCTTACGGAATTGAAGAAGTGCTCATGCGTCACAGCGCTATCATGGATCACTATGATCCGGAGAAAAAGATCGGCATGATGGTGGATGAATGGGGCTGCTGGCATGATGTGGAGCCGGGCACAAATCCGGGCTTTCTGTATCAGCAGAATACCATGCGGGATGCGCTCACCGCGGGCGTTTCCCTGAATATTTTCAATAAGCACTGCGACCGGATTAAAATGGCCTGCATCGCACAGATTGTAAACGTGCTTCAGTCCGTAATACTGACGGAAGGGAAGAAAATGCTACTCACCCCCACCTACCATGTATTCCATATGTATAAGTATCATCAGGATGCGGATCTTGTGGAAAGCTGGCTGGAGGGAGCGGGCAAAACCGGCGTGAAGGAGACGGAAATGGTGCCGGAGGTACAGGAATCCGTTTCTGTGGATGAAAACGGCGTGCTGACCGTCACCTTAAACAACCTGTGCACGGAGGCGGAAAAGGAAATAGAACTGGTGCTGACCAAAAAGAAACCTGCGCATGTAAGCGCCCGTATTGTACATGGGAAGATGCAGGCTTATAATAGCTTTGAGGAGCCGGAGCGGGTAACCGAGGAAGACTTTACTGATTTCCGCCTGACGGACAGAGGGCTTACCTTTACCATCCCGGCCTGCAGCGTGCTTATGTTCAGAGTGGAAATGGAGGGGTGAATTAATGCTTAAAACAGTAAAGACGGAAAACGGATATGTGCGCGGCATCCCTGCGGCGGATCCCCGGGTAATTTCCTTTAAGGGAATTCCCTTTGCCGCCCCGCCGGTGGGAGATCTGCGGTGGAGGGCACCGCAGCCTGCCAAAGACTGGGAAGGAGTCAGGGACTGCCTGGAATTTGCGCCCATTTCCATGCAGAGCATCCCGGGGCTGAATGAAGAAAATATTTATACAAGGGAATGGAATGTGGATCCCACCATTCCCATGAATGAAGACTGCCTGTACCTGAATGTGTGGACACCCGCTGTGAGCGAAACGGATAAGCTGCCCGTGTATGTATGGTATTTTGGCGGCGGGCTGCAGTGGGGAAACCCTGCGGAAATGGAGTTCGACGGAGAGCGGCTGGCACGCCGCGGCATTGTGGTGGTGACGGTAAATTACCGGCTGAATGTGTTCGGCTTCCTGGCGCATCCGCAGCTGTGGGAGGAATCGCCCCAGGCGCCCGCCAATTTCGGAAATCTGGATCAGCAGTATGGCCTGTTCTGGACGAAGCGGAATATAGCGGCGTTCGGCGGGGATCCGGAGAATATTACCATCGGCGGACAGTCGGCGGGCGGCGGAAGCGTCCTGACCCAGCTGAACTGCCTGCAAAATGAAGGCTACATACAGAAGGCCATTGTGGAGAGCGGTATTTTTCATGATCCTTTCGTGGATCGAATGAAGCTTTCCAGAGAAGAGGCTCTGGATCAGGGAAGACGCTTCCTGGATTTCCTGGGTGTAAAGACCATTGAGGAAGCAAGGGCGCTTCCCGCGGAGTATATCCGGGATAAAAACGATGCCTTCGGCGCGTTCTGGGGCACCATTCCCGACGGCGTATATCAGACCGATACCTATTGGAACAACATGGCGGCAGGGAAATTCCTGGATGTGCCGATGATGACAGGCTTTACCAATAACGAATTTCTGACCATGCCTCAGGCGGAAACGATGGAAGCGCTGAAAAAAGAAGCGCAGGAAAAGTTTGGGGACAGGGCGGAAGAGTTTCTTTCCCTTATTAAGGCGGAGGACGGCCTGAAGGCGGCAAAGGAAAACTGCCTGGTCAATTCCGTGGAGATGGGAATCCGAAGAATGTGCGAGGTCCGCAGGGCGGCAGGAGCCGTGCAGCCATGCTATGTTTATGAGTTTGGCCCCGAAATCCCCGGATGGGATCAGCCGGGAGCCTTCCATTCCTCCGACCTGTGGTTCTTCTTTGAAACCCTGGCAAAATGCTGGCGGCCCTTTACCGGAAAGCATTATGATCTGGCCCGGCAGATGTGTAACTACTGGGCGGAGTTCATTAAAAAGGGAGACCCCAACGGCGCTGACGCGGACGGCACACAGATGGAGCGCTGGGAGGCGTTTTCCCGGGAGGGTTGCGAAATGATGACCTTCTTCGAAAAGCCGGCGGTGGAAAAGAAGCCGGAAGGGGAAATCATGGCGTTCCTGACAAAATAGGAAAAGATAAGCTGCACGGATGCGGCAGGAGGAAAACAGATGGATTACATCAGAATGGAAAATAATGCGATTCTGTTTGAAAATGACGGGGAAGTGCTGCGTATTGAACCCTGGGGGAAAGATTCCCTCAGGGTCAGGGCGGCAATGATGAGGGAAATCCAGGATACGGACTATGCGCTGCTTCCCGCGGAGGAAACGGAAGCCGTCATTCAGATAAAGGACGGCTTTACAGGCAGCATAACCAACGGCAGGATTACGGCATGCCTGGAGGTGTGCCAATGGAAAAAACGCTGCCAAATCAGTTTTTATAACCAGAAGGGGGAATTGCTCTTAAAGGAAGCAGGCCATGGCGGCGCTTTAAATAATCATTCCAGGCATTTCCGGCCGAAGCTGGGAGGGGATTATGAGCTAACGGTAACCTTCCAGGCAAGAGAAGAGGAAAAACTGTTCGGGATGGGCCAGTACCAGCAGGAGCTTCTGGATATCAAAAACTGTGTGCTTGAGCTTGCGCATCGCAATTCCCAGGCCAGTGTACCGTTTGTCCTTTCTGATGCGGGATACGGCTTCCTCTGGCACAACCCTGCGGTAGGAAAAGTCGTATTTGGTAAGAATCTGACCGAATGGTATGCGGAAAGCACGGAGCAGATGGATTATTGGATTACAGCGGGGGATACGCCGGAAGAAATAGAAAAAGCTTATGCGAAGGCCACAGGGACCGTACCGATGATGCCGGAATACGGGCTGGGCTTCTGGCAGTGCAAGCTTCGCTATTGGAATCAGGAGCAGCTGTTAAAGGTCGCCAGGGAATACCATAAAAGAGGAGTCCCGGTAGACGTGATTGTGGTGGATTTTTACCATTGGCCCAAATGCGGGGATTTCAGGTTCGATGAAGCGGATTTCCCGGATCCTAAAGCGATGGTTGACGAGCTTCGGGAATACGGGATGGAGCTGATGGTATCCATCTGGCCGCAGATTAACCTGACAAGCGAAAACTATGAAGAAATGCGCAAAAGCGGCCTGCTGATTAAAAATGAACGCGGCGTGGAGATTGCCATGCGTTTTGAAGGGGAAAATACCTTTTTTGACGCCACCAATCCCAGGGCGCGGGATTATGTATGGAAGCTTTGCAAGAAAAATTACTATGATTACGGAATTAAGGTGTTCTGGCTGGATGAGGCGGAGCCGGAATTTTCGGTATACGATTATGATAACTACCGTTATTTTATGGGGCCGGCAACTAAAGTCGGAAATATTTACCCCCAGCTTTATGCCAGAACCTTTTACGAGGGACAGAGGAAGGCTGGGATGGAAACTGCCGTGAACCTTATCCGCTGCGCATGGGCAGGCAGCCAGAGATACGGCGCTCTTGTCTGGTCGGGGGACATTCACAGTGACTGGGAGACTTTCCGGAAACAGCTTTGCGCCGGACTGAATATGGGTATCGCGGGAATTCCCTGGTGGACTACCGATATCGGCGGCTTTTCCGGCGGAAACCCGGATGATCCTGCATTCCGGCAGCTGCTGGTACGCTGGTTCCAGTGGGGGACGTTTTGCCCGGTGATGCGGCTTCATGGAGACAGAGTGCCCCAGACGCCGTTAACCCACAGCGACGGCTCGCCCACCATGCCCACGGGGGCGGATAATGAGATATGGAGCTTCGGGGATGAAAACACGCCGATTCTGGAAAAGTATATCCGTTTCAGGGAAGAGATGCGGCCGTACACCCGGGAACTGATGAAAGAAGCGCATGAGGAAGGAAGCCCTGTGATCCGGACCATGTTTTATGAATTCCCGGAGGATAAGGCATGCTGGGAGCTGAAGGATCAGTATATGTTCGGCCCGGATGTGCTTGTTGCGCCGATTGTTTATGAGAATACCTGGGAACGCCAGGTTTATCTGCCAGAAGGCGCCATGTGGACCTTGATTTACGACGGAACGGAGTATGAGGGAGGCACAAGCGTGACCGTGCCTGCGGATATCAGTCGGATTCCCGTATTCCTGCGCGGACACAGCCATTCGGAATGGATTGGAAGGATTTAAAACGCATCGCAATAGAAAAAGGATAATTTTACGCGGAAAGGAAAGACAGCATGGCAGAAAATTATACGAAAACGAAAGCCCGGATCATGGTATATACCAGGGAAACGGACGTTGCACAATATCCCGCAGGGCTTTCCCGCAGCATCCATCTGGCCTGCAGCAGGGACGGGAAAAATTATGAAGCGCTGAACAATAATTATGGAATCCTGTTTGCGGAAGCGGCGGTGGATGATGCGGATATCATTCATGCAAAGGGGGTAAAGAATCCCCGGATTTTTGCAATGCCGGAGGGCGGCTTTGGCATTGTTGCCGTCAGGGTCAATGAGGACGGCAGCGCGGATGAAGACAGCAGAGGGAGCGTTTTGCTCTGGACAACCGCTGACTTTAAGGAATTTAAGAAAATCGGTTTCCTGCCCCTTCATGGGGACGCATATGTGGAGCGGGCGCAGTGCAGGTATGATAAAAATACGGGAGAGTACTGCATCCTGTGGCAGGATGATCTGGGAAACAGCTATCAAAATGAAGTGAAGGATATCTGCAGCTTAACCGGTATATCCCCGGCGCATCCGGGCGTTTATGCGGAGGAGCTTCCGGGACAGGCGCCGGAGGGAGCCGAAAAAGGAAATTCCGTGGAGATAAGCACACAGCTGTGTGATGAAACGGCGCTTTACTGGAACAGGCTGTATTCTGTAAAAGTGCAGGTGCCAAAACGTATTTGGGCCCGCACGGCTTCGGAGGTCGAAAATGTACGGGCATCCGTGCTGTATTCGGATGGCTCTTCCGTACAAAAACAGGTAAAATGGGAGCTGGACGGATTGGATTTCCAGAGTCCGGGCGCCTTCCGCATCCGCGGAACCGTGCAGAATGAGCAGTATCAGTTCCCGCTGGCCTGCGGCTTCGGGGATCCTGTTATTTTCCCATGGGAAGGCCGTTATTATTTTATTGCCACCAACGACAACCTGAATGATGTGGGCTTTTATGTGAGGGAGTCGGAGGATGTAGCAGGACTGTTCCGGGAGGATACGCAGCAGTATCTGATACTGGGCCTGGATGAAGAACGCGGGTTTGTCCAGACCTTCTGGGCGCCGGAATTTCATGTAATCGGCGGAGAGCTGTATATCCTGTTTGCCATAAGCGGCAAAAAGTGGGGGCCGCAGTGCCATCTGATGAAGCTGAAAAAGGGCGGAAGCCTCATCGATCCGGAAAGCTGGGAAGAGCCGGTGAGGATACGTAAAAAGGACGGCAGCTTCCTGACGGAGGATGGTATCACGCTGGATATGACATACCTGAAAGCAGGGGAACGCTCCTATGTGGTCTGGTCTTACCGCAGGAATATCGGCACGCCATATGACACGGGTTCCATGCTGTATATTGCAGAAGTGGATGAGAATCAGCCCTGGCAGCTTTCCAGCGAACCGGTGCTGCTTACCAGGCCGCTTTATGGCTGGGAGAATGTGAACCATACCATCAATAATGAAGGCCCTTATGCATTTACTGCGGACGGAAAAGTGTACCTGACGTATTCAGGCGGTGCGGCGGACGGCTACACCTATGCGCTGGGCCTGCTGACCGCGGATGCAAAGGATGACTTGCTGGATATTTCCGTATGGAAGAAACGGTGTACGCCTGTTCTTTCCTATTATTCGGTGGAAGGAATCTACGGCCCCGGCCACAATTCCTTTTTCACGGACGCACAGGGGAACCTGATGATAGCCTATCATGCGGAGGACGCGCTGGAGCATCATCTTCGCTGCGATGGAATCCATAGAGTGCACTTTAACATCCATGGGGAACCGGTCTTTGATCTGTCTGCGAAACGGGATTTGGATCCGGCGCTTTCGCAGGTGGAGATGGAAGTGATTGTGGGCTGAGGGCTGCAGAAGGGAGAGGGGAAATGATAATCAAAGGAACTGCAGACTGTATTCCGGAGGAGGATTCCCCCTCCCCATGGGCATATATTGAGGAAGCGGCAAAAAATTGGAAAGCGGGCGAAAAATTTGACTGGCTTACGCCGGCCCTGTCCTGCGGAATGAGAAGAGAACCGGGAAAGGAATGGCAATACTGCAGTTTTGGGTTTGCGGTCCTTGGGGCAGTAATAGGAAAAGTAAGCGGGATGAAGGCGGAAAACTATATAGATGAGAATATCTTAAAACCGCTGGGACTGCAGGATACCTTTTTCTTACCGGCCAAGGCGGATAAAATAAAAAGGATAAACCTTCTTGCGGAAGAAGAGAAGGAGGAGATAGAAAGATCGGCAGACAGCAGCAGTCAGATTCCTACAGTTTGGGAACAGATTCCCCAAACCGGCGGCGGCCTTTTCTCAACGCCCTGTGATCTGATTCGATTTGCCAATATGATGCTTGGCATGGGAACCTGGAACGGGGTTCGGATACTGGGAAGAAAAACGGTGGAAAAAATGACGGCTTCTTCTCTTTTCCAGGTGCCTGATTATTGCTGGGGAGCCAATGAGCCGGATCGGAAATATGCGATAGGCTTTGACCGGAGGGAAGGTCCCGGATTCCATTATTCCAAAGGGACCTATATGCATGAAGGCTCCGGTTCCTGCTCTCTTGTAATTGATCCGCAGGAACAGCTTGCCGCAGCGTGGTTTGTGCCATTCCGGCCCGGGGAATGGTATGCAGAGGGGCTCTGGAATGTGAGCAATATTATCTGGTCAGGGTTATAAAAAGTATAAAAAACAAATATAAGGAGAGACAAAAAAATGGACAGTACAAAATGTTTCAGGATTGAAAAGGATGCGCAAATCCCTTTTAACAACAAAGTAGATTACTGCATCGGCACAGGCCGCATGGGGCTGGCGCTGCAGAAGGAATATCAGGAGCAGCTGGCCCTGGTGCAGGAGGAGATCGGATTTTCCCATATCCGCGGCCATGGCCTGTTTTCCGACGATATGGCCATCTATCAGGAGTACACGGACGAAAACGGGAAGAAGCATGCGGAATATAATTTTACTTATCTGGATCTTGTGATGGACAGCTACCTGAAGCTGAATATCAGGCCTTTTCTGGAGCTTGGCTTCATGCCGGACAAGATGGCTTCGGGAGAGCAGACCGTGTTTTACTGGAAGGGAAATGTGACGCCGCCGGCAAGCTATGACGCATGGTGCGAACTGGTGCAGGCAACCCTCCGCCATCTGATGGAGCGTTACGGGGAGGAAGAGGTGGTAACCTGGCCCATCGAGGTCTGGAATGAGCCGAACCTGCCGGGCTTCTGGAAGGATGCGGACATGGAGGAATATTTTAAGCTGTTCGCCCGTACCTTTGCGGCAATAAAGGAAGTGGATGCCCGGTTCCGCGTGGGCGGTCCCGCTATCTGCGGCGTGGAGGATGAAAAGTGGATACGCATGTTTATGGAATTCTGCCGGAAGGAAAGCATCCCGGTGGATTTCGTAACCCGCCATCATTATACCACTGAGCTGCCGGAGAAGGACGGCCATTACGGCTATGCAAAGCTGAGGGAGCCGGAGGAAGGTTTTGCCAATCTGCAGACGACCAGGGATATTGTTGACAGCTTTGAGGAATTTAAGGGAATGGAAATACATATTACAGAGTTCAACACTTCCTATATTCCCAACTGCCCGTTGCATGATACCAACAGGAACGCCGCCTATATTGCAAGACAGCTGTCCCGTCTGGGGGATGTGAACGAATCCTATTCCTACTGGACCTTCGGAGATATTTTTGAGGAGCTGGGAGTTCCTTTTACACCCTTCCACGGCGGCTTCGGACTGGTGGCAAACGGCGGGATCCCCAAGCCTACCTTCTGGACCTTTAAATTCTTCAAGGATTTGCAGGGAACCTGCGTGTACCGTTCGGATGAGGCTGTTATCGTGAAACGGGAGGACGGAAGCTACAGGGGAATTGTGTGGAATATGACCCTGGAAGGAACCGGCGAGGATATATGCCATACCTACCAGCTGCCCATCGAAGGAAAGGAATGCTTTATCCTGACCAAAACTGTGGATGAGGCCACCTGCAATCCCCTGAAGCTGTGGCATGCCATGGGCGAACCCTCCAGCCTTTCCGAGGAGCAGAAGAAGCTGCTGAAGGAAGCTGCAAAGCCCTTTGTGGAAGCGGACAGAGCCGCGGTTCAGGATGGCTGCGCGCAGGTAAATATTACCGCGCGGGAGAACGGCGTGGTGTATTTTGAGGTTAAGGCTGTGGAGGATAAGAGCGACAGAGGGTATTGCTATAAAAGAGTGATTGGTAAATAAGAGGCTTACAAAGTAAGCGCTTAATTTATAACGCAGCAGGCTGCGGGAGCTTTGAGCACCGCGGCAGCCGTCAGGCGGATTCGTGGGTGGATCCGCCTGGCTTGCTGCCGGTGGAAAGGGAAGGCATGCCGTAAGGGGAGGCATGTCGCAAGAGAAGGTATGTCGAAAGAGGAGGCATGCCGCAAGAGGAGGTATGCCATAAGGGAAAGGCATGCCATAAAGGGAGGCATGCCACAAAGGGAGGCAGGTAAATGAGCAGAATAACAGTTCGTACAGAAAATAAAAGATTTCCAACAGCTCCCAATCTGTATGGTATTTTTTTCGAAGATATCAACAGGGCGGGAGATGGCGGGTTATATCCGGAACTTCTCAGGAACAGGAGCTTTGAGGATTCCATTGAGCCTAAGGACTGCCATACGGAGCAGGATGGCTATGCGCTCGTCAGCAGGGCAGGCTGGAGAGATGAATTTAATCATGGGGAGGGACTTTCGCGATGGATCAGGAAAAACGGGACTCCGTATACTCCTGTTCCGGCCTGGTACACAAATCACGCACAGATGTGCCTGGACAGAGACGATACGCTGAATGCCCACAGACAGGTATCCCTTGCCGTTGCTTTTGAAAAGGGCGGTGAGCTGTATAATACGGGCTTTTGCGGAATTGCCCCGAAAGAGGGGGCGCGGTATCATTTTTATATGTTTGCCAGGACGGAAACCCCGGTTAAAGTAAGTGTTTCTGTGGAGGAAGATGCACATGAATTCGGAAAGCTGGATTTCCTTCTGGAGGGTGACGGCTATGTGCGGTATGACGGCAGCTTTGCAGCGGATGGTGACGGCAGGAATGCGAGACTGGTAATCCGCTGCCCGGAAGGCGGAAAAGTAAATTTCGGCTTCTGTTCCCTGATGCCGGAGGATACCTACATGGGGCATGGACTGCGCAGGGATCTGGTGGAAAAGCTGAGAGATCTGAAGCCCCGTTTCCTCCGTTTTCCCGGCGGATGCATTGTGGAAGGTTTTTCCCCGGAAACAGCCATGCAGTTCAAGAATGTAGTGGGGCCTGTCTGGGAACGGCCCGGACATCAGCTGATGTGGCATTACCGCAGCTATAATGGGCTGGGCTTCCATGAATATCTTCAGCTGTGCGAGGATCTGGACATGGAGCCGCTGTATGTGTGCAACTGCGGCCTGACCTGCCAGGGAAGGATGCCTGAATTTTTTGAAGGGGAAGAGCTGGAGGCAATGCTTCAGGATACGCTGGATGCAATCGAATACGCCATAGGGGATAAAACCTCTGAATGGGGAAGCCTGCGGGCGCAGATGGGGCATCCGGAGCCGTTCAGACTGAATTATATAGAGATCGGTAACGAAAATTCAGGGGAGGTATATGAAGTACGCTACCGGAAATTCTATGATGCCATAAGAAAACGGTATCCCCATATCCGGCTGATAGCCAATACCCATCTGGAGGAAAAAGGCCTGCAGGCGGATATCGTGGATGAGCATTTTTACAGCACTGCGGAATTCTTTGCGGAAAATACCAATTATTATGATAATTACGACAGGAAGAACCCGAAAATTTTTCTGGGAGAGCTGGCAGTAGTCCGGGGCTGGGTAGGCCAGTTGTACGGAGCTTTGGGAGAAGCTGCCTTCCTGATCGGCATGGAACGCAATCAGGATGTGGTGGAGCTGGCTTCTTATGCGCCTCTTCTTGAAAATGTGGATTACAATGCCTGGTTTCCTAACCTTATCCGCTTCAACCAACGGGAAAGCATAGCGATCCCTACCTATTATGTCTGGAAAATGTTTGGAAACAGCCGCGGTGAAGATGTGGTGGAGGCGGATGTGGAGACAGGGACTTTATACCGGCCGGTAAAGGGAATGGCCTCCCTGATGGGACAGGCCGGGCTGCGTTACAGAAATGCTTCCTGGAACGGAACGCCCGTGGGAGTTACCCATGAGCTGATGGGAAGAGTGAAGGAAGAAGAGGGGAGCAGCTGTATTCTGCCGCCGGATGAAGAACAGCGGGCAGAAGCGGAAAAGCTTTACCGGGTGGATAAGGACAGGGTTTTTGCCGTATTTGGTGAAGAGCAGGTTACCTCCGGGACTTTTGACATCGATATCTATGCGGAGGAGGGAAGGGAAATCTGTCTGGGTGTATACAGCGGCCGTATGCCGAAGGAAGTCTATATGGCGGATGAAACCCATCCCCCGAAAGAGTGGAATGCCGCCAATGTGAAGCCCTTTATCTGGACGTTGGAAAATGGGGTAAGCACCTTCCGTGAACAGAGGTTTCCCAGTGACAGGAACCTAGACGAGGAACGTATTGCAGAGCTTCGTTACGGGGAGTTTAATCATTTCAGGTATGAGGTGGATGGAAAGCAGATGAAGCTGTATGTGAACGGGGAATGTATTCATCAGGTAAATGTACCCGGTTTTCCCTCTTTATCTTCCGTAGTCTGTGACTCCCCCTCAGAAGTGATTATCAAGATAGTGAATATGTCGCCGGAGGAGGATGCGGTGGAAATTACCCTGGACTGCCAGGTGGAGGATGCTTATCAGGTTACCCTGCTCACAGGTGAAAAGCAGGCGGAAAACAGCTTTGAGGAACCGGAAAAGGTCCATGATGTGTTACAGAGCCACTCGGGTGCATCGTCCCATTTTTATTATACGGCGCCGGCTTATTCGGTAAATGTGCTCCGGCTTGTGAAAGTACAGGATTGATGCATGGAACAATAAATTACGGCCGGCTGCCACAGGATCGGACGGCGGAAAGGACGGCGAGCTATCCTCTATGGGCGTAGAGGATAGCTGTTTTTTTGTCCTGATGGTTATCTATGTAAGCGAGTGCTGCGAAAATTACCGGTACCAGCGTCAATACTTCAAGAGTATCCATATCACATTCCCTTCTCACTGCACGCAAATCACAAGCGTCCCCTTCCCTCATGGCTTCCAGCTTTTCCTAAACTGCAGCGGGGTAATATGCTCCCTTGATTTAAAAAGGTTTATAAAATGGGATGCCTGGTTGATCCCGCAGCGTTCGGCAATTTCATTTACCGGCAGATCCGTGTATTTCAAAAGCTCTTTGGCGTAGGAGAGCCGCAGTTCGATCTGGTATTCATGGGGAGAACTGCCCACATACCGGGAAAACTCCCTGATAAAATGGTATTTGCTCACATGAAGCTGCCGGGCCAGGTCATCCAGAAGCAGCGGCTCCTGAAAATGCCTGTTGATATAGCGTTCCGCCTCCCGGATGCCAGGCGGGATCAGGATATCGTCGGGGGAGTGGGTACCTGCGGCGGAAGCGCTTCCTGTGCCGGCGTTGCGGCGCAGGATGAACTCCGTCAGAATCGAAGTGATCAGCTGGGCAGAAAGTACCTCGGTAGTGATATCTTTTTTTGAATAAAGCTCCATGATCTGCCGGATACAGCTTTCTATCCGCGAGGGAGCCGCTCCGTCCTGTTTTTCCAGGATGCCGAAGCCGTTTTTTGTAAATTCCATAAAATAGCCAAGGGCATTGCTTCCGTTAAAATGCAGCCATAAAAAGTCCCAGTGGGAGCCTTCGGGCGTAAAATATTTATGGTAATCCATGCAGTTGATAAAAAAGCTTGACCCCGGGCCCAGTTCATATTCCTGCCCCTGACAGCACAGAATGCCGCGGCCGGAAAGAGTATGCAGAATCAAAAAGGAGTTCAGGTTTTCCCGCTCGGTATAGTAAGGGTAAAAGGTATGAAAACAACCGGTTTCCTGCATATAGAAAAAGATGCTCTGGGCGGTCTGGCTGGGATTGGAAAAGAGCGACCAGGAATCTGCGCTCCAGGAGGTAAGGCACTGTTCCATTAATTTGTTTTTATTTTCTTTTCCCATAGGAAGTTCCCTTTCCGGCGTCAGTCAGCTGCAGGCCTGGTTTATGTTGAGCAATTTTCTGATATTTTGGGGCAATTTCATCCGATGCAATTTTATTCTATCCGGTTATAATGGGATTGTAAAGAGTATCATTCCAGAAAAAGGGGATAAGGAAATGGATGAATTTTATATTAGCCCGAAGGATCGGGAAGTACTGAGGGAGCTGGCGAAGAAACAGCTGGAGCTTTCCCAGGCTGAGAAGAATAAAAAGCGCATCGGAGAATGGTATGAGCACAATTCCCTGCAGGGGAAGCGGCCCATGATCCACCTGGAGCTTGGCACCTTTGCGCAGGAAATCATTCCTGAGAGGCTTAGATGCGAAGGAGAGTTCGCAAGGCAGATAGAAACGGAGCTGTACAGCAATTTTCTGAATCAGGAGCTGTTTGATGATGACAGGGTGACGCCGGATTATTTTCCGATATCTTATGATACCTGGTTTACGCTGTTTGATATACAGATTCAGGTCCGCAGGCTGAACGGCTCTGTCGGCCATGAGTTTGAGCCTGTGATAGAGGATCTGGAAGAGGATTATGGCAAACTGAAAAAATCCACCTACGGCGTTAACCTGGAAAGGACGGAAAAGAGGCGCGCCGCGCTGGAGGAGGCCTTCGGTGATATCCTTCCGGTGCGTCTGAACATGGGATGCCTTTACAGTGTTCCCACACAGATGGTCGTTCATTTTATGAAGATGGAACAGATGATGTACAATATTTACGACTATCCGGAGCTGTTTAAGGAAATGATGGACAGGATTGCGGACGATACGCTGGAATATTATCGTTTCCTGGAAGATAATAAGCTCATTCTCCCCACTGTTGCGGGAGAATCGCTGGGGCAGGGCAGCTGGTGCTATAACCATGAACTGCCTGGCTGGGAGGAACATGGGAAACGTCCCTTTACCACGAAAGATGTGTGGGGATTTATGGATTCCCAGGAGACGGTTGGACTGTCGCCTGCCATGTATGAAGAATTTATTTTCCCCTGTTATCAGAAAATTGCAGGACAGTACGGGCTGCTTTCTTACGGCTGCTGTGAGCCGGTGGATCCGATTTGGGAGTCCTGTATCAGCAAGCTGGATAATTTGAGAAAGGTTTCCATTTCACCCTGGTGCAATGAAGAGTATATGGGAGAACGCCTGGCAGGCAGCAAAATAATTTTCCACAGAAAGCCTTCGCCCAACATTCTGGGGCTTGGCACCGTTCTGGATGAGGACGCGCTCAGGGCAGCCATGCGCAAGACGCTGAAGGCGGCGCAGGGCTGTAAGCTGGAAATTACACAGAGGGATGTTTATACCATCAATCATGATGTGGGCAAGGCAAAACGGTATGTAGATATTATTAAAGAAGAAATTGAGAATCACTGGAAGGGTTAGTGTTAGCAGGCGGCAGGAATAAATACTCAGACACGCCTCAGGAAGATGCTCTTTGCAGTCGCAATTGGAAGCGGCTGCAAAGAGCATTTTTTTGTTTTTTGGTAAGCATGTCCTGTAAAACAAAAGCCTTTCAGGCAGAAGCGCTGCCGGCAGCTTCAAATATGTGTTAATGCGACATCAGCGGTGAAAAGCTGTCGTATTTCTCTATAAAGAAATCTGTGCATATTCTTTATAATGAAGGTATGGTTTACGGAAATTGTGAAGTACCGTACGGCATCTGTTTTTTGATATTTCAGGCAGCAGGGCCAGGGCGTGTATGAAAAAATATTCCTATAGTTTTAAGGCTTACTTTGATATCCTGCCGGGAAGGATGCCCGGCAGGCAGAAAAAAGATTAGGGGAGGATATGCATATGCTGGAAGTACAGCACAGAAAAGGAAGAAAAATAAACAGAGTATATCAGGAAGGGAAGGCGCTGTATCTGGAACAGGAATCAGGGCTTATCCGTATCCTGCCGCAGACGGACAGGATTATCCGGGTTTCCTATACGGAAAACGGCGGTTTTGCGTCGGAACAGGGGGCGCAGCTGGCCGATTTGTCCCTGGACGGCGGCAGCTTCTGGAGCTGGAAGGAAGAAGAAAAGGAAATCCGGGTGGACACCGGATATCTGCGGATGAGGATTGCCCGCGGCACCGGTTCCATTTCCTATGAAAGGGCGGACGGCAGCCTGCTGCTTGCCGAACGGGACAGGGAAAGCAAATGTGTGGAGGCGTTCGATTCCTACCGCATGGTGGTGAATGAAAATACACAGATAGAAGAGATACAGACGCCGGACGGCATCAAACGCAGGATCCGGGAGGCTGACCGCGTTTTTGATAAAAAGCTCTATCATACCAGGCTGCACCTTGATTTTGCGCCGGAGGAACATCTTTACGGACTGGGACAGGCGGAGGAGGGCGTATGGAACCTGCGCCATACCACCCAGTATCTGCACCAGGCCAATTTGAAAATCGCCGTTCCCATGCTGCTTTCCGATAAAGGCTACGGCATCCTTTTGTCCACCCAGAGCCCTGCCATATTTAACGATACACAGTACGGTACTTATCTGTATACGGAAGCGGATGAATATCTGGATTATTACTTCCTGGCAGGAGAGTGCGCGGATGAGGTGACAGGCGGCTTCCGACTGCTTACCGGGAAGGCTGCCATGCTTCCCCGCTGGGCCTTCGGCTATATCCAGTCCCAGGAAAGATATGAAAGCGCCGTAGAGCTTGTGGAAACGGCAAAACGGTTCCGGCAGGAGGGAATCCCGCTGGACGCCCTTGTCCTTGACTGGATGTCCTGGAAGGGGAACCTGTGGGGACAGAAAACCTTTGACGGGGAACGTTTCCCGGATCCGGCGGACATGATACAAAAGCTGCATGAACAGAAGGTGCATTTTATGATTTCTATCTGGCCGAATATGAGTGAACTGAGCGATAACTACCAGGAATTTCTGGAAAAAGGCCTGCTTCTGCCCGCCAGTGAAATCTACGATGCCTTTTCCGGGGAAGGCCGCCGGCTGTACTGGGAGCAGGCGGAACGGGGGCTGTTCCGGCATGGAGTGGACGCCTGGTGGTGCGACTCCAGCGAGCCGGTCACACCGGAATGGGGAAGACGGTGCAAACCGGAGCCGGGAGAAATGTACCGGGAATTCGTGGAGGCTGCCGGCAGCTGCATGCCCCTCCAGAAAAGCAACGCCTATGGACTGTATCACGCCCGCGCGCTCTATGAGGGGCAGCGCTCCTGCACAGAGGAAAAAAGAGTGGTTAACCTGACCAGGAATGGCTATGCCGGAAGCCAGAAATACGGAACGATTCTGTGGTCAGGCGATACGTATGCCAGCTGGGATACCCTGAAAAAGCAGATTGCGGCGGGCCTGCATTTCTGTGCCAGCGGCCTGCCTTACTGGACGCTTGATATCGGTGCTTTTTTTGTAAAGAAGGGGGAACCCTGGTTCTGGAACGGAGATTATGAAGAAGGCTGCGCAGATCCCGGATACCGGGAGCTGTATGTCAGATGGTTCCAGTACGGCGCATTCCTGCCCATATTCCGCAGCCATGGTACGGACTGCAGAAGGGAGCCCTGGAATTTCGGGAAAAAGGGCGAGCCGTTTTATGATGCAATCCTTGCGTCGATCCATCTTCGTTACCGCCTGCTGCCGTATATTTATTCGCTGGCCGGACAGGTATGGCGGGAGGACGGAACCATGATGCGCCTTCTGGCCTTTGATTTCCCGCAGGATGAGAGGGCTCTGGACATTGCGGACGAGTACATGTTCGGTCCGTCCCTGCTGGTCTGCCCGGTAACGCAGCCCATGTATTATGAGGCGGGCGGCGCAGTCCTTGATAAAACGGAAAAAAGCCGGGAAGTATACCTGCCCGCAGGTACCTCCTGGTATGATCTTCGCAACGGGAAAAAATACGAAGGCGGACAGACGATAACGGCAGCCGCTGATCTGGACAGCATTCCCGTATTCGTAAAGGCCGGTTCCATCCTGCCCCTGGCCAAGCCCGGCTGCAGCACGGCGGATATGCAGGAGGAGATTCTCCTTCAGGCCTATGCCGGAGCGGACGGAAGCTTTACCCTGTATGAAGACGCCGGGGACGGTTACGGCTACGAGAAGGGGGAATACTGCGTGACACAGATTACCTATTGTGATAAGGAACGGAAAGTGGAATGGAAGACGGAAGGAAGGACTGAGTTCAGGAGAGGTGAATTCAGGGTGGAGATTGTTGGATAAAAGTAAGTGTTCAGCAGGGTTTCCGTCACTTTTCCTTATGGGCGGCAGCATTTTATTAAAAAAAGAACAGGGATCATTAAGAATCGAACAGATACATGTTCCATAAAGTTTGCTATTCTGGAACCGGATGGAATGTTAAAAGAAAGGGGAAAAAAGATGAAGCTATGGTATTCAAGTCCTGCACGGCAATGGTGCGAGGCTCTGCCCGTGGGAAACGGCAGATTGGGAGGTATGGTGTACGGAGGATGTGCTCACGAGCTTATCAAGCTGAATGAGGACAGCATCTGGAGCGGAAAAGCGCTGGACAGAATCAATCCGGATGCGTTGGAAAATCTGCAGAAAATCAGGGAAATGCTGCATGACGGGCAGATAGAGGAAGCGGAAAGGCTGGCCCTGTGCGCCCTCTCCGGGGTGCCGGATTCCCAGAGAGCCTATCAGCCGGCAGGAGAATTAACCCTGGATATGCCGGGCCTGGGGGAAGTGACTGATTACAGGAGAGAGCTGGATCTGGAAGAAGGGATTGCAAAGGTCGTGTTTTCAGCAAACGAAACCCGGTATACCAGGGAGGTTTTCTCCTCTTATCCGGATGGCGTGCTTGCCGTCCGACTGGACGCGGAGGGCAGGGAAGGCATTTCCTTTGACTGCCGTCTTGGCAGGTGCCATAACTGGACGGACGAAATGGGAAGGGAAGGAGATACGATCTGGTTTACCTCCGGCTGCGGGGAAGGCGGGATATCCTTCTGCGTTGCAGCCCGTGTGCGCATATCGGGAGGAACTGTGGGAATCATCGGGCAGACGCTGACGGTTGAAAATGCCCGGAATGCGGAAATCTACCTTGCGGTGGAAACCTCCTTCCGGCATGAGGATTTTGTCAGGGCATGCAGGGACAGGCTGGATCGGGTGTGGGGAAAAACCTATGAAGAAATCCGAAGCGCCCATTGCCGTGATTACCGGAAGCTTTTCGGACGTCTGGAGCTGGCCTTTGTGCAGGAAGATCCCGGGCTGGAGGCATTGCCTGTGGATGAACGTCTGCAGGCAGTAAAGGAAGGCAAAGAGGATATCGGCCTGGTTTCACTCTATTTCCAATACGGAAGATATCTGCTGATCGCTTCCAGCCGGGAAGGAAGCCTGCCGGCAAACCTGCAGGGGATCTGGAATGAAAGCCTGACGCCTCCCTGGGACAGCAAATTTACCATAAATATCAATACGGAAATGAATTACTGGATTGCGGAAAGCGGAAACCTGGCGGAATGTCATCTTCCTCTGTTTGAACTGCTGGAAAGGATAAAGGAAAACGGAAAGGAAACCGCGCGCCGCATGTATGGCTGCCGGGGATCCGTAGCCCATCACAATACGGATATCTATGCGGACACCGCGCCTCAGGATTTATGTATTACCTCCACCTTCTGGGTTATGGGAGAAGCCTGGCTGGCTACACATGTATGGGAGCATTACCTGTATACCAAAGATAAAGATTTTCTGGAAAAGCATTTCGATATCCTGGAGCAGAGCGTCAGCTTTTTTTACGATTTCCTGACGGAGGGGCCGGATGGTACGCTTGTGACCTCGCCTACCATTTCCCCGGAAAATACATACCGTACAAAAGACGGAAAGGAAGGGCATCTTTGCGAAGGCGCCACCATGGATGTGGAAATTCTCCAGGAGCTGTTCCGGTGCTATATCGGGGCCTGCGGCGTGCTGGGCAAGGAAGAAGCGCGGATCAGGAAGGCACAGGAGGTATGCTCCAGATTCCCGAAATTAAAAACCGGACGTTACGGCCAGCTGCTGGAATGGATGGAGGATTATGAGGAACCGGAACCGGGACATCGCCATATCTCCCATCTTTACGGCGTTTATCCGGGAACCACCCTGACCTGGCAGGAAACGCCGGAGCTGATGAGGGCGGCAAGACGTTCCCTGGATCGCAGGCTGGAAAACGGCGGCGGGCACACCGGATGGTCCCGGGCCTGGATCATCGGTTTATGGGCGCATTTCGGGGAAGGGGAAAAGGTGTACGAGAATTTGCAGGCGCTGCTGGCAAAAGGGACCTTCCCGAACCTGATGGATAATCACCCCATGGGAGATGGCTTTGTATTCCAGATTGACGGTAACCTAGGAGCTGCCGCAGCCATACTGGAAATGCTGGTGTTAAGCCAGCAGGGGCGTGTGGTTCTCCTGCCTGCGCTGCCGGAAAAGCTGAACGGCGGAAGTGTCCGCGGGATCTGCCTGAAGGGCGGCGCCAGCCTTTCCATGCGCTGGCATGAGGGCAGGGTAACCTGGCTGAAGCTGGATGCAAAGGACGAGTTTAAGGCGCAGCTTGAGGTGAATGGGACGGAAGAATCCATAGCTTTGGCAGCGGGGGAGAGTGTGGAGAGGACGTATTAAGGAAGGGGAACTGCTCGGCAGGAAATAAAGTATCCCGGCAGAAATTTAATATTTCTGCCGGGATGTTTCTTAATTGGAGGAGGTATGGATTTATGGAAGCACAGTTTCACTTAAGGCATGAGGAGCCGGCGATGCGCTGGAAGGATGCCCTCCCTATGGGCAATGGGTTCTTAGGAGCCATGGTTTATGGGCATACCGCAAAGGAAAGGATTCAGCTGAATGAGGATTCTCTCTGGTATGGGAAACCGGAGAACAGAATTAATCCGAAAGCGGCCGGAAAGCTGAAGGAAATACAGGAGAAGGTGCTGGACCGCAGATTTGATGAGGCGGAAGAGCTTATGTATTCTTATATGGTATCCTCTCCTCCTAATATGAGGAATTATTCCACGCTTGGAGAACTGGATCTGGCGCTGAATCAGCAGTCTGCTTTTCCCATGGGTTGGTTCCCGGAATCGGAGGGGGAGGATTACGAATCGGATCTGGATCTGGAAAATGGGATCCTGCGGATTGTACATATAGAGGATGGGGTACGTTATGAAAGGGAAATGTTTGTCAGCTTTCCGGATAAGGTGATGGTTATACGGCTGAAAAGCAGCAGGCCGGGGGCAATCCGGCTGGACGTCATGCTGAACAGATATCCCTTTACGGATGCAAAAGCGCCGGATGACAGACGTCCCGGAAAATATGTGAGTGCCGGAGTCTGGCCGGCTACGCGGTGTGACCGTCTGTATACGTTGGATGGAAACCGGATAATCATGGAAGGGCACGAAGCGGAAACCCGATTTGCGGTAGGGGTGTCGGCAGCAACGGACGGCAGAATCGAGGACTGCTATTCCAGGCTGATTATCCGCGAAGCGCAGGAGGTGGTTCTCCTTGTTACAGCGGCTACGGACAACCGAGAGAAGGATTGCCCTGCTGCAGTAAAGAAAGGACTGGATCATGCGGCTGCTATCAGCTATGAGGAGCTTAAACGCAGGCATATCCTGGATTTTTCGCCCTTTATGAGATGCTGCAGCCTGGCTGTTGCGGAGGATGCTTCGGCCTCACGGTATTTCCAGTTTGCCAGATATCTGATGGTTTCAGGAAGCAGGGAAGGCTCTTCTGCAATGAACCTGCAGGGAATATGGAACTCGGAATTTGATCCCAGCTGGGACAGCAAGTATACGGTGAATATTAATTTACAGATGAATTACTGGCCCGCCGAAATCTGCAATCTTTCATCGCTGCACAGTCCACTGTTTGAATTGCTCCATAAAATGGAGGAAAGCGGTGAAAAATGTGCCCGGGAAATGTATGGCTGCCGGGGGATGATGTGCCATCATAACACGGATTTTTACGGGGACTGTGCGCCTCAGGATGTTTATCCGGCGGCCACGATCTGGCAGTGCGGCGGCGCCTGGCTGGGGCTGCATATATGGGAGCATTACAGGTATACCCTGGATGAAAAATTCCTCCGGCAGGAATATCCTGTTTTGGAGAAGCTGGCTTTGTTTTTTGTGGATTTTTTGATAGAAGACAAAGAAGGTTTCCTTGTAACCTGCCCGTCGGTTTCACCGGAGAACCGGTTTATTACGGAAAATGGCTATGATACGCCTATCTGCGCCGGACCGGCCATAGACAGCCAGATCATCCGCGCTTTAATGATTGCGTGCCTGGAAGCCGGGAAGGTGCTGGGAATTCATAATGACAAGGAAAAAGAATTTGAAAAGGTTCTGAATCGTTTAAGGCCAAATCAAATCGACAGCATGGGACGCCTTATGGAATGGGCCTCACAGGAAAAGGAACTGACTCCTGATATGGTACATACCTCCCATCTTTGGGCCGTGTATCCCGGAGATGAAATCGCGTGGAATAAAGACAGAGACTTGTTTGACGCAGCCAAAAAAGCGCTGTATTCCAGAATTGAGCATGGCGCAAGATCATTTGGATGGCCAGGGGCCTGGCATATCGCTTTCTTTGCCAGATTCCTGGACGGTGGAAACGCAGGCAGGATTATTTCCATGATGCTGGAACACGGATTAAGCAGAAGCCTTTTGAATGCGGAAAATGTCTTTCAGATTGACGGAAATATGGGATTGCTGGCAGGCATGGCGGAATGCCTTCTTCAAAGCCATGCGGCGGTCCATTTCCTTCCGGCGCTGCCGCCTTCCTGGAAGAACGGATGGGTGAAGGGACTTCGGGCCAGAGGCGGGATTGAGACGGATATTTATTGGCAGGACGGCATGCTGACCGCTGCCTGGGTCAAAAGCGACAGCAGCCGGATGGTTGAATTTACGGGAAATTATCCGTTCCTGATCTGGCAGGGGGACAGAAATATAGAGTATGAGGAATGTATAGAAGGCTATCGGATTTATATGGAGGAAGGGAAGCAGTATGAGCTTCTTTTCGGAAAGACGGAGGAGTAAAAGGAAATGAGCAGCAGAGCAGATAACAGGATACAGCGCCTGGAAAACAATGACTGGAAATTTATGCATGGGGACTTCCCGGAGGCGGAGACGCCGGATTTTGACGATTCCCAATGGTATGATATCGGGCTTCCGCATTCTTTCGGCATTTTCTGCGTTGAACGTATCTTCTGGTGATACGGAAATAGTTTCGCAGGAATATACGCTTTGCCGGCCTGAACTGTGGCATCCGGATCATCCCAATCTCTATGTCCTTAAAAGTGAGATATGGGAAGGGGAAAGGCTGACAGACAGCTGCGAAACTGAATTTGGTATCCGGTGGTTTTCTTTTTCAGCGGACACCGGATTTTCATTAAACGGGGAGCATTATGAGATACACGGGGCAAATGTACATCAGGATCATGCGGGCTGGTCTGATGCGGTGACCCATACGGGAATACAGAGGGACATCGCCATGATAAAAGGCTGTGGCATGAATTTTATCAGAGGCTCTCATTATCCGCACCATACTTATTTCGCGCAGGAATGCGACAGGCAGGGGATCCTTTTCTGGTCTGAGAATTGCTTCTGGGGGACCGGAGGCCCGAAGGAGGAAGGCTATTGGACCGCCAGCGGCTATCCGGTAAAGGAAGAGGATGAGGAGGAATTTGAACAGAGCTGCCTTCAGACATTAGAAGAAATGATTCGGACAAACCGGAACCATCCCAGCATCATTGTATGGAGTATGTGCAATGAACCGTTCTTTTCCGATATTGAGGTGATGGAAAAAGCCAAAGCGCTGGTGGTCAGGCTTGCAGAGCTTTCCCACAGGCTGGATCCCACGCGTCCAGCCGCAGTCGGCGGAGCACAGAGGGGAGGCTTCGACAGCCTGGGAGATATTGCAGGCTACAACGGAGACGGGGCATCCATTTTTATTGATCCGGGATTCCCCAATTTCGTATCGGAATATGGAAGCACGGTTTCTGATCGGCCGGGAGAATTTATGCACAGATATCAGGACGGGGTGGAGAAAAACTATCCCTGGCGCTCCGGGAAAGCCTTATGGTGCGGGTTCCATCACGGAAGTATTTTATTTGATATGGGGCATATGGGAATGATAGATTATTACCGTCTGCCGCTGAACACCTGGTATTGGTACCGGGAAAATCTGCTTGGCATACAGCGGCCTGCGCTCCTACAGGAGGGGATCCCTTTCCGGATCCATCTGGCTGCGGATCGGACGGAAATAAGCAGCGATGGGACGCAGGATGCTCATATCATTGTCTCCGTCATGGATGAACAGGGAAACAGAATCACCAATTCCCCGGAGGTGGTGCTTGAGGTGGTAAGCGGGGAAGGGATGTTCCCCACCGGCAAAACCTTTGTTTTTTCTCCGGAAAGGAATAACTTCATTGAAGGGCTGGGAGCCATTGAGCTGCGTTCCTATTATGGAGGAGATACCATAATACAGGCGCGAAGCGGCGGGCTGCTCGGCGACAGGCTCTGTATCCATGTAACGGGCAGTGTAAAACCAGAGAACCGGCAATTGAAGGAATTGCAGCCTCCGCCGTATTTGCAGGGAGCGCCGGAAAGGAAGCAGCTAAGTAATATCAGCCTTAACAGGCCGGTCTTTTGCAGCAGCGCCCACAAAGAGCATCCGGGAAAAAATGTCACGGATGGTAGTTTCAATACCTTCTGGTATCCGGCGGAGGAAGAAACGGGCGGCTGGATCCTGGTTGATTTGGAAGGCACGAAGGAGGTTAAAAGTATTACCCTGGAATTCAACGCTGTTATGAACGGAGTATATGAACTGGCGCTTTCTGATGACAGAAAAGAATTCAGGCAGATATACCTGGCACGGGAAGGGGATGCCAATTCCTTCTTGACAGTGCATCTTTCCTCCGAAAGGTCCAGATTTGTCAGGGTGCGTTTTCCGGGAGAGGCTGTGGGGATTGTTAAAATTGAGGTTATGGCGTAAGATTTACGGCAGCAGGAAAGACATATTAATGTCTTTTCTGCTGCCTGTTAAAATGCTCAAGAATAAAAAAACAAAGAACAGACAGTTCATACAAGCCAGCGCTTCATGTTGACCGTAAGAAAACGTGGTGGCAGCAGGAATCCGCCCCTCGCCGAAGGCGACTTATAATGGGGAGGTGCAGTAACAGTTCGGCCGAAGGCTAAACTGTTACACAAACTGCAAGTATACGGTTAGGATGTCGATGAAATAATAGAAATGAGTTATAAATTATGATACACTGATATTGTACTGAGAAAATCTGCTGATGTTATAGAGCAGTACGAAATGTGGAAGAATCAAAAATTATTAATTGAAAGCTGGTGAAAGGATTGATATATATTTATACGGAGAAGCAGGAATCAGAAGACTGGGTGCTAAAAAATGATTTATTCTTTAATCTGTATACAGGTAATCAACCGCTTACGGAAGAGGATAAACAGGCAATTTTAAAAATCGATTCAGCAAAGGTAACAGAAGATAATCATATTGAGACAAAATATGGCCTGGGTACAATACGAAATCTTTCCAGTGGATGCAAAACATATCTGAATATAATTAAGAATCCCGGTAAAGTGGTAAGTGCAGAGGAATGCGGCGGTAATGTGCTTTCTTTATTGTTTAAGCTGGATAATATTAAAATCTATATGAAGCGTCCGGAGCGTTTTGCCATAGACGATAACGTCCGGATTTGTTTTAATGAAATTGAAATTGTAGTTGGCAGAAAGGGTTATGAGCAATGGTGGACCAGGGAATATGAAAGGAGGGCGGAGGATGATTTATAGTACGTTAGAATTTAGCGCGGCTCCTTTTCAGTATTATTTGACTTTTACCAGCAGATTAACGTTGGTACGCGGTGACAGCGCAACCGGTAAAACATATTTGTATCAGCTGCTGGAGGATTTAAGACTGATTGATAAATACAATGCAATCAAACTTTTCAATTATAAGAGTGATGACTTTCATAATGGTTTAGCAGCATGCAGGGATAAATTTATTGTCATTGATAATGCAGATACAATTTTGAATGAAGAGGATAAAAAGTTTATTAATTTTGAAAAGAGTAACCAGTACCTTTTATTTCTCAGAAATTGCGATGGTTTAAATGTTTCCGGTGACAGCTTTACGATTTTAAAAGAAAAAAACCACCTTATTACTCTTCAGAAAGAATTGGTGTTGCCATGAAATACTTATGGACGGAGTATCAGGGAGCAGGCCTGCATTGTTGGTAGTTGGCGAACAGGTATCGGCCGCAAGGATGTGATATCTATGAGGACTCATATTTTAAAGGCAATTGAAAACCATAGAATAAATCTCGACAATATTACAGACGAAAAAACAATTAAATATTTAATGGGATTCAGACATTTTTCGACGGAAAGGGTTATAAAGTCTATGACCTATATGCTGACTGACACAGATGCCTGGAGTGTAAAAGGCAGATTGATGGGGGAATGCTGGTATAAAGACTGTTGTATATTGGAAAATGGGGACAGGAAGCATTGCCATATAGATGAAAAGATAGGAGAAGAAAAAATGCGGGTACTTTTGACAGATGATGAAATGCGAAGAATTGCCGCTGATATTCAGTAACCTATGAAATATTACATATAATTGAAGGGCAGCAGAAATGACATGCCAATGTCATTTCTGCTGCCCTTCAATTATTTTTGTAGAAATATAACAATAAATTTGTATAATATTATATTTTGTTATATAATATAAATAACAAAAATGCACCTATATATTTTAATTGCAATAAAAATCACCAAAAAACGAAAAAGGAGATGAACTATGGCGGAGGCAAGAGAGCTGATTCTGAAGCTGGGTCAGAAGATTACGGACAGGATCGGAGTGAAGGTAACCACGGAGGACCCGGAGTACTGGGGGCTGGCATGTGTGATAACGGACGAGATGGCGGAGGTTGCGCTGGCGATGAAGGTGAGGGTGCCCGCCACGGCCCAGTGGATAGCGAAGCGGTGCAAGAAGAGCGTGGAGCGCACCGAAGAGCTGCTTCAGGAAATGAGCGTCATCGGCCTGATTGAGTACAACTGGGAGAATGAAGATCATCATAAGCAATATGTGCTGCCCATGTTTGTGCCGGGCTGCGCGGAATTTATGATGATGAATGCAAAGCAGGTGGAGGAGCATCCGGAGCTGGCGGATTTCTTTGAACAGATGGCCAGGCTGCCGCTGGAAAAGGTGACGCCCATGGTGCCGCAGGGCGGCGCTGGAATTGGCATGCATGTTATCCCTGTGGAAAAGGCGATTCCCTCCTCCCAGGAATCGGCAAGCATAGAACATATTTCCTACTGGCTGAATAAATATAAGGACAAATATGCGGTGGGCGCATGCTCCTGCCGCCGGCAGCAGCGGGTGAGGGGAGAAGGGACAGGCGATCTGGAGGATGATCTGTGCATCGGCGTGGGGGATATGGCTGATTATCTGGTGGAAACCGGGAAGGGACGCTATATCGATTACGATGAAGTGATGGAAATCCTCCAGCGGGCGGAGGACAACGGTTATGTCCACCAGATAACAAACATTGACGGCGAAGAGAAAATTTTTGCCATCTGCAACTGTGCGATAGGCGTCTGCAACGGCCTGCGCACCTCCCAGCTGTTCAATACCCCCAACATGTCCCGTTCCGCCTATCGGGCCAGCGTGACAAAGGAAAACTGCGTGGCCTGCGGACGATGCGTGGAGTATTGTCCTTCGGGAGCAGCCAGGCTGGGGCAGAAGCTGTGTACGAAAAACGGGGAAATCGAGTACCATGTACAGGAGCTGCCGGATGAAACAAAGTGGGGCAGAGATAAATGGAGTGTGGATTACCGGGATAAAAACCAGATTAACTGCTATGACACCGGCACAGCCCCCTGCAAGGCCTCCTGCCCGGCCCATCTCCCGGTGCAGGGCTATATCAAAATGGCTTCCCAGGGAAAATATCTGGACGCGCTGAAGCTTATCAAGACGGAAAATCCATTCCCCGCCGTATGCGGAGCCATCTGTAACCGCCGCTGCGAGGATGCCTGCACCAGAGGCCGTGTGGATCAGGCCGTTGCCATTGATGAAATCAAGAAATTCATCGCAGAGCAGGAGCTTCATGCAAAAACCCGCTATATTCCTCCCATGCTGAACTATTCAGGAAAGCCCTTTCAGGAAAAAATAGCTGTCATCGGTGCAGGCCCTGCTGGAATGTCCGCCGCGTTTTATCTGAAAAAAATGGGATATCCGGTCACTGTTTTTGAAAAGGAAAAACGGCCCGGCGGCATGCTGATGAATGGCATCCCTTCCTTCCGTCTGGAAAAGGATGTGATTGAAGCCGAGATCGATGTGTTACGGGAAATGGGAGTGGAATTCAGGTGCGGCGTGGAAGTGGGCCGGGACATCACTGTCCAAAAGCTGAGACAGGATGGGTACAAGGCCTTCTATGTGGCAATAGGCGCCCAGGACGGCCGGAAGGCAGGCATCCCCGGAGAGGATGCAAAGGGCGTGCTCACAGGACTGGAGTTTTTACGCTGTGTGAATCAGGATATGGAAAATACCAGGATAGCCGGACGCACCGTTGTTATCGGCGGCGGAAATGTGGCTGTGGATGTAGCGAGGACAGCGCTCCGGGCAGGCGCATCATCTGTTTCCATGTATTGCCTGGAAACGCGGGAAACAATGCCTGCCGCAGGAGATGAGATTGAAGAAGCGGAGCAGGAGGGCATCGGTATCTGTAATTCCTGGGGCCCGAAGGAAATCCTTACCGAAAACGGCAGGGTAACAGGTGTGGTATTTAAAAAATGCGTTTCCGTTTTTGACGAATCGGGCCGTTTCCATCCGGTTTACGATGAAGAACAGCTGCTTACTGTGGAATGCGAAGCCGTACTCGTAGCCATCGGCCAGTCTGTCAGATGGGGGGAACTGCTTGCGGGAACAAAGGCGGAATTCAACAGAAACGGAACCGTGAAGGCGGATCCTGTGACCTACCAGACTGCCGAGCCCGATATTTTTGTGGGTGGGGATGTTTATACCGGACCCAAATTCGCCATTGACGCCATCGCTGCGGGAAAGGAAGGCTGCGTTTCCATACACAGGTTTGTCCATCCGGGACAGAGCCTGACGATAGGGAGGAATTTAAGACAGTTCAGTGAACTGGATAAAGATAATCTGCAGCTGGATCCGGAAACCTTTGATAACGCAAAACGGCAGATGCCCGGCAGAAAAAGCCCGGATGGGAACAATAATTTCCGGGATTTGCGAAGCACCTTTACCGAAGAGCAGGTGCGCGCGGAAGCCGGACGCTGCCTGGGCTGCGGCGCTACGGTGGTGGACCCGAACAAATGCATCGGCTGCGGCGTCTGCACCACCAAATGCGAATTTGACGCCATTCATTTAAGCAGGGATCTGCCGGAAGCGAGCAGGATGTATAAAGCGGAGGATAAGATGAAGGCCATCCTTCCTTATATGCTCAAGCGCGAAATCCGGATCATACGCAAGGGAAAGAAGGGGTAGGCAAAAATGCATGAACTGGGTATTATCGTACATATTTCCCGTACCCTGGATGAGGTGGCAAAGGAAAACAACCTGACAGAAATCGGCTCCGTCACCCTGGAAATCGGGGAGGTAAGCGGCATAGTCCCGGATTATATGACAGATTGCTGGAAGTATTACCGGAAAAAATCGGAGCTTTTTAAGGATTCGGATCTGAAAATTGAAATCCTGCCGGCGGTAACCTACTGCGAGGCCTGTCAGAAGACCTATCCTACGGTGAAATTCGGACGGCAGTGCCCCGGCTGCGGCAGTTTTGAAACCTATCTGCTCACGGGGAATGAGTGCAGCATCAAAGAAATCGAGGCCTGCTGAAAAGGCAGGGCTAAAAGGAGTAAGAGCGTGAGATAAAACTGAGTTTCATGCACGCTCTTCGGGAGGGGAGATTATGTTATTTCATGTTTATGGCAGTAATGCCGTCTATCAGTGGATAGCCATGCTGGCGGTTCTGGCGGCGTTGATTTTGCTGAATGAGTTTTCCAGAAGGAGTAAATTCGGCGGCCTGTTTATGTTCGGCGTGCTGCCTGCGGCGTTGACCGTGTATTTTGTGGTAATTGCCGTGGCGGCCGGACAGGGAGCGCAGTGGGCGCTGAATAACCAGACACATCTGTATATGAACGGCTGGTTCCATTATGCCAAGCTTTACGCCTCACTGGCGGGCTGTATCGGCTTTATGATGATTAAGTACGGCTGGGGTATCGGTAAAAAGCACTGGTTTAAGGCGTTCCCATTTGCCATTGTGGCTATTAATATCCTGATTGCCGTCGCCAGTGATTTTGAATCCGCAATCAATGGCTGGAATGCGTGGTGGATGTCGTCGGAAAGCGTATGGCTGTATGGCGGATGGCATAATATCATGAACGGAATTGCCGGGATCCTCAATATCCTGTGCATGACCGGATGGTGGGCGGTTTACGCCTCCAAGGATAAAAAAGACATGATCTGGCCGGATATGATTTGGGTCTATATCCTGGTCTATGATATCTGGAATTTTGCCTATACCTATAACTGCCTGCCTACACATTCCTGGTTCTGCGGCGTGGCGCTGCTCCTGGCTCCCACCATCGCGGCTCTTTTATGGAATAAGGGCGGATGGATTATGAACCGGGCCAATACCCTGTGCATGTGGTGCATGTTCGCCCAGGTGTTCCCTCTTTTCCAGGAAACCTTCCCCGATGGTACCGCAGCATATAAATGGGCTGCCATACCCGTACAGTATGCGGACGGCACAATGAACGGAATCGCCGCCGGTACGGCGGTAAACGCCAACCCCACCGCAATGCTTGTGATCAGCGCTCTGGCCCTGCTCACCAATGCGGCAGCGCTTGCCTACATTATTTACAAATCCGTGAAAAATAAAAAGAACCCCTATACGGGCGAGGTATTTACGGAATTCAAGTATTACAAGGAAGCGCTGGCGAGGGCAGACGTTAAATAGTGAGTTAAATTAAACAGCGTTAATCTGAAATTTGGGGCCGGCATAGCTCACAGGAGTTTATGCCGGTCTCTTTATGAGTGTAACAAACATAGGCTATATGAAAAATAAAATTTTTCAGCTGTTTAGCGCCAATCCATTTCATGCATAGCATTTACAATTTCTGAAATACTAAAAATAAAAAGGAGTACACAATGGAAAATTCAGATACGGTAAAATTGCTTCGTGAATGTGACGCCGGCACGAAAATGGCAGTATCCTCCATAGACGAGGTTCTGGAAAAGGTGTGCGACAGCAATATGAAGAAACTGCTTGAGGAAAGCAAAGTGCATCATGAAAAGCTGGAAAATGAGATCTGGGAAATGCTGGACCGCTTCGATTCGGAAGAAAAGGAACCCTCCGCAATGGCAAAAGGCATGTCCTGGATGAAAACAAACATGAAGCTGAGCATGGATAACAGCGATGCCACAGTAGCGGATCTGATTACAGACGGCTGCAATATGGGAATAAAATCCCTGAACAGATATCTTAACCAGTATGAAGGCGCTGAAAATTCTGCAAAAAAGACTTGTAAAGAGCTGATATCCATTGAGGAACAGCTTTGTGAAGATCTGAAATGTTATCTGTAGCAGTTGAATGAGAAAAAAATGCTGCCGTATTATGACTGTCCAACAGTTCAAAATACGGCAGTTTTTTATATAAATTTATAGCAGTTAAAAAGGTTTCTATGCCAGCGTATCGTCACGCAGCGCTTCCGCCATGCTGCAGCGCAGAATTTTTTTACCGCCGATATAGTAGGCCAGGGCTACAAAACCAAGAATCGCCAGACTGAACACTGCAATTGGCGCCACAGGGGCAACCGGCAGAAATTCTGAAAGATTCAGGTGGCTTGCCCTGACTGCGAATACAATAAAGGCTGCGGTCAGCGGCAGTGTGATGAGAAGCGGCCGAAGGGCGATGACCAGCGCTTCAATACAGAACATTTTCCGGATTCCTCCCGGTGTCAGACCTACGGACATATACTGGGCGAATTCCCGTTTCCGCTGATGAAGAAAGCCCAGCGTATAGGAAAAAACATTGGCAATGCCGATGAAGGCAAGCATTACGCACAAACCGCCGAGAATCAGCTGATAGCCCTGAATCATCAGATCATTTGTGATTTTATCCTGAATCCGGTTCTCGCTTACCATGTCGTAGTCCGGGCTGATAAGCCGGCTTACCTCCTGCTCCAGGGCAGCCATCCCGGCGGGATCCGTTCTGTTTTCGGACAGAATCCGGATATAGGTATCTTCTTCGGCGCCGTCCAGATGCTCGGCTGTTTTTTCCCATAAGGAAAGAGGCATGAACTGCACCAGGGTATAATTATCATATTCCTCCTTTAATACGGGAACGGTCTGGGTATAGGCGAGTACAGGAATTTCTGCCTGGCAGCTTTCCTGCTTCGCATTCAGCAGGGTGACTGTATCCTGCGCTTCCTTTACATAAGGGACATAGATTCTGTGCCGGAAATTACTGTGCAGGCTGTCCCAGATCTGATTCAGTATTATGGTTCCGTCAAGGCGTGGCGTGATGCCGATTTCTTCGCAGTATGCTCTAAAAGCGTCATCGTCCAGTATGACGATGGGCGCTTCTGCCAGCCAGGCGCCGGCTTCTTTGGCAGCTGCAGCGTCAGTGGCGCCGGACGCTGCCTGTCCGGCCAGCACGGCCGGCCCGCCCAGTGCGGCCAGCTCGTCACTCTGCCAGCTGTCAGGAATGCGGACCTTTGCCATGGCTTTCTGATATACAACGCAGTCCTGGATTCCACGGATTTCCCGCAGCCTTTCCGTCAGCTTGAAATCTTCCATTTTTGTATCCTTTAAGGTCACCATGATATCCCATACATTCTGGTATTTCTCAAAATAGGTGTATTGTGTGCTGAGCGTGGAAAGGCTGAAAAAATTCATCATTATGGAAAAACCAAAAAAAGACAGCGTCAGGGAAAGGGTGGAGGTGCGCAGGGCTTTTTTCTGTGCCTTCAGCGCATTGCCCGCCAGTTCCCCTTCCATGCCGAACAGCAGCGCCAGCAGCCTGGATTTTTTCTTTTTCTTAAGCTGCAGCCCTCCCGCATTCCGGATGGCCTCAAGGGGTGTCATGCGGCTGAGCTTAATCGCCGGCAGCCAGGCGGAAAAGAGCACCGTAAAAAGTGAGGCGAGGATGGTAACCGCAAAAATCGCGGGATGATAGTAAAATTGTAGGAGCATATTGTCCCGCTGCGGCAGCTGTGACACAAGCAGATTAGCCGCCTTCATTACCCCAAAGCTGAGGGCGATTCCAAGCAGCCAGCCGGCCAGAATCGGAACCAGACTGAGTACGGCGGCCTCCTGCATCAGGCAGAACCGGATCTGCCCCGGCGTGGCGCCGATACTGGAAAAAATGCCGAACTGGTGGATTCGTGCGTTCATGGATACGGCGAAGGAATTGTGGATGATTAAAATCAGGGAAAAGGATACCAAAACCAGCACCACAAGATAAAGGCTCAGCAGCATGGGCGGCTGTTTCGCGTTGGGATCGTGAATCAGATACTGGGACAGAAGCAGCGTATTATAACTGACCGCATTTTCCTCCAGCCCCAGCCTTTCCGCTATCAGGGGCATATCCTGATATGCAACCCTTCTGTTGTAAAAATAAATATCCACAACGGTTCCTTTTGCGCCGGAAAGGGCGTTGTTGATGACGGCCTTTTCCACGTTGGCAAAGCTTTTTATGGTACTTAGCTGCAGTTCACTGATTTCTCCGGTGATCCGTCCGTCCCAGTCCCCATCCTCCAGGATGATGCGCGCCGTTTCATCCATCCAGAAGTTGTAAAAAAGGGTGCACAGAAAAGACAGGAACAGGGCGGCAATGAGGGCCGCAGCCATGATGGACAGGCTGGACGCCTTGTTATTCTTGATAAAGCCTGATGAATAGTCCTTCCACATATTATTTCCCCCGTTTCTGATCGCTGATGATGCGGCCGTCTTCTATTACGATGATACGATCTGCTTCCAGGGCGATTTTTTCGTCGTGGGTTATCAGCAGGATAGTCTGGTTCAGGCTGCGGTTGGAAAGCTTCAGCAAATCGATGATTTCCCTGGAATTTTTCTGATCCAGGTTGCCGGTAGGCTCGTCGGCCAGTAGCAGGGCCGGACGGTAAATCAGTGACCTGGCGATAGCCGCGCGCTGCTGTTGGCCGCCGGAAAGCTGGCTTGGCAGAAAATCCAGCTTATCCGCGATCCCAAGCGTAGTTATCACCTTGTCAAAATATTCCGGATTCGGCTTCCTTTTGTCTAACAGAAGCGGCATGAGAATATTTTTGCGTACGGTAAGTGTGGGGATGAGGTTATAAAACTGATAGACAAGGCCCACCTTCCTGCGCCGGAAGATGGCCGCCTGCGTTCTGTTCATGGAGGAGATATCCGTACCTTCCACGAGCACCTTCCCTTCGGTGGGGGAATCCACGCTTCCCAGAATATGTAAAAGTGTGGATTTGCCGGAACCGGAGGCTCCCACAATTGCCACGAATTCTCCCTGCTCCACGGACAAATCTATCCGGTCCAGGGCCGTTACCTGATTATTTCCGGTGCCGTACAGCTTTCTGACACCTTCGCATTTAAGAATTTCCATAATGATTGCTCCTCGTATTCTAAGTTTATTGCCGCGGACAACGAGCCAGGCAGCCATGCTTGCATGGATATTTGGCGGTTGCCGCGAAGGTCCAATATCCCGCTGCCCTGCAGCGCTGCAAGTTTGATAGCCTGTTGCCAGCAGCGGGGCTTTGACTGCCTTCGTTTTCACTGTACATCGATGTAAGCTTATTATAGCAAATAAAAGTGACATCTCAGTGACACTTTTTGATGATTAATATGGTACAATGTAACTGTTGGCCGGACCATTTTTATGCTTTCTTTGTGGGAGGCTGAGCGTTGCGGTAAAATTTATTGTGGGAGAAAAAAATGGAAGTATTTGATGCGGATATTAAAAAGGACGAGGGCGGGAGGCTCACAGTGATAGAGCTGCCCTTTTTTCCAAGGGAGGTTTTCAAAAGGCCGAAGGGAACGCTTTATGTGAGCGGCACGATCAATCATATAGAATACCGGTGCAAGCTGCTGGCCCGCGGAAACGGCAGGTTTGCCATGACGGTGGATAAAGCGTTGCAGAAGGCCTTGGGCTATGACGGCGGGACAATGAAGGTCCATGTGACCATGGCCGTTGAGGAAGCGGGGAAAGAGACGGGAGGGGAAAATTCTGTGGAAATGTCTGCGGAGCCTTCGTTAATTCCCTGCAGTATGGATACCCTCACAGCAGTCAGGACAAGGCAGAGCATACGCAGTTTTACTGCGGAACCGATCGCAGGGGAAATGCTGGATACCATTCTGTGCGCCGGGATGTATGCGCCCTCGGCCAAAAACAAGCGTCCCTGCCATTTTATTGTGGTGAGGGAGAGACAGATCCTTACCGGACTGTCCCGCAGCAATCCCAACGCGGCAATGCTGGAAACTGCGGCCTGTGCAATTATCGTCTGCGGAGATAAAAACAGGGAAGGGATGAAGGAATTTTTATACGCGGACTGTGCCGCGGCCGTGCAGAACATGCTTCTTTGCATTCACAGTCTTGGTCTGGGCGGCGTCTGGTGCGGCGTTGCGGCCGGTTCTGACTGGCGCAGGGAGATTGCGGCGGCCTTTACCCTTCCGGTAAAAATTGAGCCAACAGCAGTAATTGCGTTGGGATGGCCGGGAGAAACAAAAGAAATCCGCTCCCGGTGGGAGCCGGAGAAAATTCATTATGGGCAATGGTGATCCGGGCAGGGAATGTCTGAGAGGGAAATCTCTGTAAAAACTCTTGTAAAAAGCGATGGATTTTATATAATGGGCTAAAGGAGGGGAAAAACATATGTCAGAAAACAGATGTTATTATTTAACTCCGGATCATCATCTGGAGCTGCGCGTGGAAGACGTGCCGTCCCCCGGGACAGGGGAAGTTCTTATTAAAATAGCCGCTAACGGGATATGCGGTTCGGATCTGCATTTTTATAAGAGCGGCCGGCTGGGGAATTTTGTCGTGACAAGTCCTTACATCCCGGGGCATGAGGCAAGCGGTGTAATCGAGGCGCTGGGAGAGGGCGCAGGCAAATTCAAAGAAGGGGATCAAGTGGTAATCGAACCCGGAATTCCCTGCGGAAAATGTCATTACTGTAAAACCGGACGCTACAATCTTTGTCCGGATGTTAGATTTCTGTCGGAGCCGGGTGTGAACGGTACCTTCTGCGATTATGTGGTGGTGCCGGAGCATTTCGTATTTCCGGTTCCCCAGGGACTGAGCCTGGAAGCCGCCGCCCTTGCGGAGCCAGCTGCAGTGGCCGTACAGGCGGTAAACCGGGGGCGTGTCCATCCAGGGGACGTGGGAGTCATTGTGGGGGCAGGCCCCATCGGGCTTCTGACTCTGCAGGCCTTTAAAGCGGCCGGCGGCAGCTATGCCGTATGTGTGGATAAGGTTCCGGAACGTCTGGAATGGGCGAAGCAGCTGGGAGCGGATGAAATTTTCATCCCCTCGGAACAGATCCCTGCGCTTGAAAATAAAGGGGATATTGTATTTGAAACCGCCGGGAACAACGCTTCCACGGCCCTGCTCTTTACCATGGCCCGCCCGGGCGGCAGATGCGTGCAGGTGGGGTGGCCGGGCAGCAACATCGTTCCTGTGGATGTGGCAAAGCTGATGGAAAAGGAACTGGACTACATGGGAGTGAACCGGTATGCCAATGCCTTTGAGACGGCGCTTGCCTGGCTGAAGGACGGCCGTATAGTTTCAGAGAGGATGATAACCCACAGGTTCCCGTTGAGCCGGATTCAGGAAGGCTTTGACTGGGCGCTGGCGCATCCCAATGAGACGATAAAGGTCATAATTTATAACGATTGAGATTTTCTGTTGCAATAACACCGGGAAGCCGCATAAATACTGGATTTATGCGGCTTCCCTTAATTTCTGCATTATGGATTTTCAGTGAAATTATCCCCTGGCTTTTTCCAGAATTTTTATCACCTCACCGACCTTGAGTACCTTTCCATAGGATACCACTTTTCCGTCAATGACAAGGGCGGGGGTAGTCATTACGCCATAAGCTGCGATCTGTGTAAAGTCGGTAATATGATCGATGGAGGCGTCCATATTCAGCTGCTCTAAAGCTGCCTTTACAGCCGCTTCAAGCTGATTGCATTTCGCACAGCCGCTTCCTAAGATTTTAATGTCTGCGCCCTCTGTTTTTGCTTGTTCCGCCTGCGCCATGCTTTCCGCATTGAAATTACCGCCGCAGCAGCAAGGGGCGTTTCCTTCTTTTTTGTTTTTCCTTCCAAACAGTGCCATAATGATAATCTCCTTTCAATCAGACCAAAAATAAGTGGAGCAGGTTAAACAAATAACCAACAAGAATAATGCCGCCTGTGCAGATACCGATAAAGAGGGAAAGCAGTTTAGGTTTTACCGCCTTTCGCAGCATTATCAGGGACGGTAGAGACAATGTAGTAACCGCCATCATAAAAGATAAGATTGCACCAAGCTGCGCGCCTTTGGCAAATAAAGCTTCAGCAACGGGGATTGTGCCAAAAATGTCCGCATACATGGGGATGCCGACAAGTGTTGCCAAAATCACCGAAAAGGGATTGCTGCTGCCCAATGCGGTTTCAATCCAGGACTGCGGTATCCAGTTATGAATAAAGGCGCCGATGCCCACGCCAACAAGAATATAGGGAAATACTTTTTTAAAAGTAGCCGCAACCTGCTCCCACGCATATTTCAGCCTATCCCTTTTCGTTAAATCCGGAGCTTCTATATCCACGCTTCCGGCGGTTTTGATATACTGCTCAACGTATTTTTCCATGTGCAGTTTTTCAATGATGATACCGCCTGCGACGGCGATAACTAAACCTACAAGAACATAAATGACAGCAATTTTTGTTCCGAAGATACTCATCAGCAGAACGAGGGAACCAAGGTCAACCATAGGGGAGGATATCAGAAAAGAAAAGGTTACGCCCAACGGAAGCCCCGCGCTTGTAAAACCGATGAAAAGCGGTATGGAGGAACAGGAACAAAACGGTGTCACTGTCCCGAGCAGGGCAGCAATAATATTTGCCCCTACGCCATGAAAACGTCCTAATATCCGTTTGCTTCTTTCTGGCGGAAAATAGCTTTGGATATAGGAAATCAAGTAAATAAGCACGCAAAGCAGAACAGTGATTTTAATTGTATCATAAAGGAAAAACTGAATGCTTGCGCCGGTTTTACTTTCAAGGTTAAGCCCGGCAGCGGATAATCCGCCGCCTATCACTTTATTCAGCCATTTCATGCCCAACACTTGATTTTGAAAAAAGTCCCAGAAAATTTTGAACATCTGCAGGAAATCCCTCCATTCTATTTATATATTGCAATCTATCGATATAATGACTGTTATTTAAGCCGCCTTATTCCTGGCGGCTTATCATTCATTGCAGCTACGCGGGATACTGTCTGTTACCGTTGTAATTTGATTCAGCAATTCCTTTGCACGCTCAATCCCTTCCGGATTGAAGGAATAGTACGTCCATTTTCCCTCTTTGCGCCCTACAACTATTTCTGCATCGCATAATATTTTCATATGATGGGACAACGTTGGCTGTCCGATATTAAGTTCTTCCAGTAATTTGCACGCACATTTTTCTCCGCTTTGCAGCAGGCCTAAAATTTTCCATCGGTTTGCATCGCAAAAAGCTTTGAAAATCCTTGCGTTTTTTTCATTTTCCGTCATAGTCTGCGCTCCCTTCTTTTTGGGCTCGTTTTTATTATATGCATCATATTGATATTTGTCAATGTATTGTTTTGTATAAACTTGCCTGAAAGGGTGGTATCATGCCGGTGTAGACGACATGGTATCTGCACATCCTGGCTTCTGGCTCACCGCAGAAATCCAGGCGCTAAATTCCTCCGTAGGCCCATATCGGCGGAACGGATATGATATAATGGAAATGCCAAATAAGTCTGGAAACCATGTCCCCTGTGACAACTGCCCGCTGTAGATGGAGGTTTCCCCGGAAAGCGCGGAGGGAAGCTTTATCAGGCACAGCGTTTTCCCACAGAAAAAAAGAAGAAAGTTCTGCAATTGCCTGAACGGGCAGCCGCGGAACTTTTTTTCTCCCTGAAAAGTCCGTAAAAAACCAAATAAAAACGTAACAATTTTGAATTGATGAAAACGGCTTCTGTTCTTAGAATAGAATTAATTTTCCGCGGACAGGGAAAAGCGAAAGGAGAAAAGGCATGGCAAAGCTTGTAATCAATGCATGGAACAAGAAGTTTAAAATCAACAAGGATTTGTACGGACAATTTTCCGAACACATTGGAAGAGGTATTTATGAAGGCATTTATGTAGGGGAGGATTCCACGGTTGAAAATGTGAACGGCCTCAGGTGTGATGTCGTCAGGGCGCTGCGTGACATACAGGTGCCGGTGCTGCGGTGGCCGGGCGGCTGTTTTGCGGATTATTATCATTGGAAGGATGGGATTGGACCGAAAGAGGACAGAAAGAAAATTGTAAATGCCAATTGGGGAAGCACGGTGGAGGACAATTCCTTCGGTACCCATGAGTTTATGGAACTGTGTGAGCAGGTGGGCTGTGAACCGTATATCTGTGGAAATGTAGGCTCCGGCACGGTGGAAGAAATGAGCGACTGGGTGGAATATCTGACCTGCGGCGGCTCCTCGCCCATGTCAGAGCTGCGGGCGAAAAACGGCCATCCGCAGCCCTGGAAGGTAAAATACTGGGGAGTGGGCAACGAAAACTGGGGCTGCGGCGGGAATATGACACCCGAACAATATGGCCAGGCCTTCCGCCGTTACCGCACCTTCTGCCGTAATTACGGGGACAACCGGCTTTATTGTATTGCAGGCGGAGCGGATGTGGCCGATTACAACTGGACGGAGGGCGTTATGAAGACCGCGGCGTTTTGCGGGGAAAGACGTCTCATGGACGGCATATCGCTTCATTACTACACCCAGCCCAACACCTGGGACCATAAGAAAAGAGCTACGGAATTTGATGTATCCGATTATTACAGAGGATTTGTCCGGGCGCGGAGGATGGAAGAACTGATAGAAAAGCATTGTGAAATCATGAGCCGGTACGATCCCAGGCATGAGATAGGCCTGGTGGTGGATGAATGGGGAGCCTGGTATGAGGTAGAGCCGGGAACACATCCTGCGTTCCTTTACCAGCAGGGAACCATGCGGGATGCGCTGCTGGCTGCAGTGCAGCTGGATATTTTCAACAGGCACGCGGACCGGGTGGTGATGGCCAACCTGGCGCAGATGGTAAATGTAATTCATTCCATTATCCTGACAGAAGGCGACAGGATGCTTCTGACGCCCACCTACCACACATTTGCACTTTATAAAGAGCATCAGGATGCCCAGTTGCTTGACAGCTGGCTGGAAACAGAAGAAATCGGAGACGAAGAAAGCCGGATTCTCAACATGTCCCATACGGCATCCATGAAAAACGGTGTACTCACCCTGACGATCAGCAATTTATCTTTGGAGCAGTCTGAGCAGATTGACTGTTATCTGCTGGGCTTTTACGGCACTACAATAAAAGGAAGGCTGCTGCAGGCGGACTGTGCGGCGCATAATACCTTTGAAGCGGCGCAGCAGGTGAAGCCGCGTGAGTTGCAGGGTGCAGCGTTCACTGACAGCGGCCTGAAATTCATGCTTCCGCCCTGTTCAATTACACAGATCACAGTCAGTGGATCCTGAAAAATCTGCATACAGATCATAAAAAACAAAAACAGATCGTAAAAACCTAATCTTGTCCGGGATGCAGATTCTGCTTATTATAAAAATACAAAGACCACCCGGATGGATCGTAATATAAAAAAGCGGAGGTAGTATCATGAAAAAGAAGCTTGTAGCAGTGTTGCTGACACTGTCAATGACAATATCCCTCGTCGGCTGCGGACAACAGGAGCAGACGGGAAGCACAGGAAATACCGCGGCTGCGGAAAACCAGACAGGAACCGGGAGCGGGGAAAGCGCACAGAATCTTCCTTCTGATGGAATCCCGGTTCCCCAAGGATGGGATGATCCTTACGAAGAAACGCTTACCGTGACTGTAGGTGGACTGGGAAATCCCCAGGATTTAAATCTGCCTGACGGAGATACGCTGGAAGACAACGAGTTTACCCGTCTATATAAGGAACGCTGGAATATGGATGTGAAGGTGGAGTGGATGGCGGTGGATGACGCAGCTCTTTCCCAGAAGGTCAGCCTTGCCATTACCTCCGGCCAGATGCCCGATATCATGATGGTTCCCAACCAGATCCTGTTGTCCCAGCTTGTGGAATCAGGCCTGGTGGCAGAGCTGGACGAAGCATATGAAAACGGAATGAGCCCTTACAACAAAGAGGTTCTCGATACTTATGGGGACAGAAAATTTGAAACCTGTACCTTTGACGGAAAGCTGATGGCCATTTCCAATTATGTTCCCGGTTATTCCTATGCATTTACCTGGATCCGCAAGGACTGGCTGGATAAGCTGAATCTGAAAGAGCCAAGCTCCTTAGAAGAGCTCCTGGAAATCGCGGAAGCCTTTAAAAATAACGACCCTGATGGAAATGGAGAGAATGATACCATCGGTATCCTCTGCGACCAGAGAGTGGCAGGCATTTATAATTCCAATCATTCCATGGATCCCATTTTCGGCTATTATAATTCTTATCCCCGCCAGTGGCTGAAGGATGAAAACGGAAATGTTACTTACGGCACCATCGCGCCGGAAACCAAGGAAGCGCTGAAAACACTCCGCCAGATGTATGCGGATAAGCTGATTGACGAGGAATTTGCAGTTAGGAACCCTAACGATATCAATGCGCCTCTGGCGGCAGGAAAATGCGGTATCATGTTCGGACCCTGGTGGGCGGCTTACACTCTTCAGGACAGCGTAAATAATGATCCCGAGGCGGACTGGCAGCCGTACCTGTGCCCGCTGGATGCAAACGGCGAATTTAAGACCTATCAGCAGGAAATCCACACACGCTGGGCAGTTGTGCGCAAAGACTTCCCGCACCCGGAAGCGCTGATGAAACTGCAGAGTCATCTCAGCGAGTGGCTGCAGCCTATCAAGGATCTGCCGGAAGATTATGCTTATCCTTACAGAGGGACTCCCGCAGACGGCAAAACCATCATTCCGTTAAGCCTCCAGTTTTCTGAACAGGATTATATGCCAAAGGAATATGCAGCGCTGAATGAAGCGGAGGAAAAGAAAGATCCCAGCATCCTGAGCGATATCATGGTTCCTGTGTATGAAGCGAGACTGAAATACAGAGAGGATCCTGTGGGAAACAGGGATCAGTGGTCAGGCTTTATGGCCCGTACCGGCGGCTATGAGGTGGCCAGCAGGGAGAATGTCAAGGTGGCGGACAATTGCGTATTTTTTGCCATGACAGATTCCATGGTGGCAAGATGGACCTCCCTTGAAAAAATGGAAAATGAAGCGCTCCTGGCGATCATTACAGGAGAAAAGGATCTGGACTATTTTGATGAATTCGTAACGCAGTGGAAAGCGCTGGGCGGAGATCAGATTATGGAAGAGGCTACTGAAATTGTAAAAAATCAGGGCTGAAGATAGCTGGTGAAAAAACAGCCAGATGCCTGCAAAACAGGTGTCTGGCTGTTATAAGGAGGAAAATTCTCTGCTCACATTTTGCTCCGCAAAACAAGGAGGAAAATCCTCTGCTCGCAGAGAGCTCGCATTTTGCTCCGCAAAACAAGGAGGAAAATCCTCTGCTCGCAGAGAGCTCGCATTTTGCTCCGCAAAACAAGGAGGAACAGATTGAAAAACAGGAAAGCAAATATCACTTTTCATGCAATGATGGCTCCCGGCATGATTTTTATACTGATTTTTAATATAATACCTTTGGGCGGCCTGATGATGGCGTTCCAGAATTTCCTTCCGGCCAAGGGGCTTCTTGGTTCCAAATGGGTGGGACTGGATAATTTTAAATTCATGTTCCAGCTTCCTGACAGCAGGCAGATTTTTGTAAATACCCTGGTGATTGCAGTATCCAAAATGCTGCTGAACCTGCTGGTGCCGCTGGTATTCGCACTGATGCTCAATGCCGTCAGATGCAAGCTTTTAAAAAGGACGCTGCAGACAATTGTATATCTGCCCAACTTTATTTCCTGGGTTATCCTGGGAAGTATTATTGCGGATATTTTTTCAAAATCCGGAATTATTAATACACTGCTGTCTTCTATAGGGATAGAACCGATTATTTTTATGGGAAGCAATACCTGGTTCCGGCCGATTGTAGTTCTTTCAGATGTGTGGAAAGGCTTTGGCTACAACAGTATTATTTTTCTGGCGGCCCTGGCGGGGATTGATCCCACGCTTTATGAAGCCAGTGCAATTGACGGGGCCACAAAATCCAAACAGCTGTGGTATATTACCCTGCCTTCCATAGTGAGCACCATTGTGCTGGTGGGCACGCTGAGTCTGGGAAATGTTCTCAACGCGGGCTTTGATCAGATTTTTAACCTGTATAATCCGCTGGTGTACCGGACCGGAGATATTATTGATACCTATGTCTATCGAATGGGCCTGGAAAATGCGCAGTTCAGCCTTGCAACGGCTGTGGGGATGATGAAGTCGGTCATCAGTTTCGTACTGATTATCATTTCCTATAAGCTCGCTGAAAAGTTTGCCAACTACCGAATCTTCTGAAAATGAAAAGAAAGGTGATAACAGGTATGAAAATCAAAGAAAGACCCGGAGAAAAACTGGTCCATTACATAATAGTAATTATTGTAATCGCGGTGAGCCTTACATGTCTGATCCCGTTTTTGAACACAATGTCCCTTTCCTTCAGCAATAAATCCAGGGCGGCGGCCGGGGAAGTTTTTTTGCTGCCAAAGGGATTTACCTTTGCTTCCTACAAAATGCTTTTAAAGGATACCGGATTTTTTACAGCTTTTGGAGTATCCGTACTTCGTGTTATAGTAGGAGGAGGGCTGAATTTTATTTTGACGGTGCTGATGGCGTATCCTCTTTCCAAATCCCCAAAGCTGTTTAAAGGCCGAAATGTATATATGTGGATCCTGGTATTCTGCATGATGTTTTCTGCAGGACTGATTCCTTTGTATCTGACGGTCAGCCGTCTGGGGCTGATTGATTCCTTCTGGTCGCTGGTGCTTCCGGGGGCGGTTCCTATATACAATGTGATTCTATTGATGAATTATTTCAGGAATATCAGTCCGGGAATGGAAGAAGCAGCCATCATGGACGGCGCTTCCCACGTTGATATCCTGTTTAAAATATTCCTGCCCATATCCCTTCCCTGCCTGGCCACAATTACGCTTTTCAGTATTGTGAATCAGTGGAATGCATTTTTTGACGGCATGATTTATATTAATACGCCGTCCAAAGTACCGATGATGACCTATATCCAGCAGCTGGTAATCCCTACGGATACCACGAATATTACAGATCCCAAGCAGCTGGAAAATATTATGCAGTCATCGAATAAGACGTTGAATGCGGCAAAAATTATGATTGCCCTTGTGCCGATACTGGTAATTTATCCTTTCCTGCAGAAATATTTTGTCACCGGCATTACTTTGGGATCGGTGAAGGAATAAATAGGCCGGGCGGCCGTATACAGAAAGGAGCTAAGATGCTTTCGGTTTTAATTGCAGATGACGAATTCATTGAAAGAGAAGGAATCAGCTTTCTGCTGGGGCAAAGCCTTTATGAATTCCGGATTTATATGGCGGAAAATGGGGAAGAGGCGATGCGGTGCCTGGAAGAAAATGACATTGATATCCTTTTTACCGATATCAAAATGCCCTTTATGGATGGGCTGGAACTACTTGTTCTTGCAAACCAGAAATTCAGAAGCCTGAAAATCGTTATTTTCAGCGCCTTTGCGGATTTCAATTATGCCAAAACCGCCTTGGAAAACAGAGTCCTGCATTATTTTCTCAAACCCGTGGATCCGGATGAATTCCAGAAGGTGCTGACGGAAGTGGTGGAGTCTGCGATGGAAGAGGAGAGCAAATTAAAACGGTATTGGGAAGGCGGCGGAGCGGACGGGATAAACAGCTTCCTTACCCGGAAGGGACCGGCGCCTGAAGAACTGGAGCAGCTTTTTCATACATGGGAAACATGCAGCCCCCAGCTTTTCGATCTGCAGGAGGAAAAGGAAACGGCGATTGCCGATTTTTTTGACGGGCTGGAAGCGCGTTATGGAGAGGAGGCCAGGTGCATAACTGTAAGCGAGGGAATTTTCCTTCTCCTGCGAAAGCACAGGCCTTCGGAGAAAAAGGAGGAGGCAGGGATTACAGAGTATTTAGCGCAGTGCGGTATCCTGCAGGCCTGTGTTATCCTTGGCGGCTGCGGGGTAAGGCTGGAGGATTTGCCGGAGGAATTCCACAAAATGGAGGAAATGCTCAGGTTTCATTTTTTTGTGGATGGAAATCAAATCTTTTATGCTCGGGAAGGCGTGGGAGAATCCGGAAAAGCAGAACTGATTATCGGAAGGATTGTGAAAGAAATCTGCCATGGAATCGATAACGGCAGCCTTGCTTATATCAGTGAAAATCTGGTCCTGCTCAGGGAAGAACTGCGTTCCCACATCAGTGACTCTCAGATTTATGTAAAATACCTGTATGCGAATCTGCTGAAAAAGCTTCTGGAAAAGGCAGGAGAAAAAGAGGCGCCGGCGGGAGACGGGAACGCGTTTAAGGATTATCTGGATCAGCTGTTTTCCGAAAATTCCCTTTCAGGTATCCATAATTTTATGCTCAGCCTTGCCGGAAAGCTGATTCCTTCGGCGGTTTCTGAAAATAAGAGCAGCTCTGAGCAGAAACGTGTGATTCGATCGGTGATGGAAATCGTGGAAAAGAGGTATCAGGAGGATATCAGCCTGCAGTCCATTGCGGAAGAGGTGTATTTATCCCCTTCCTATCTGAGCTACCTGTTTAAAAAGGAAGTGGGAGTGAGCCTGATTAAATATATCACCATGATACGCCTGGATAAAGCAAAAGAGCTTCTGCGTTCAGGAAATATGAGGATTTCTGATATTGCCGCAAAGGTGGGGTATCAGAACTATTCCTATTTTAATATAGCATTTAAAAATAATGTAGGGGAATCTCCGGCGCAGTACAGGGAACATTCCGTATAGATGGTTCTGCAGCAGGGGACTGGAGGGATAAGGATGGGGATCTGGGCAAGATGCACAAAAGCGATCCGGGATGCAAAATTTTCCCATAAAATGTTTGCCGCATTTTTTCTGACATCAAGCATAACGCTGATTCCGCTGGGGATCTATTCCTATCATCAGGCTAAGGCCAATCTGCTGTATGAGGAAAAGCAGAGCATTAAGGAACAGATCTGGCAGGCCAATACCATGCTGAATAACCTTCTGATACAATATCAGACCGTGCTGTCCAGCCTGCTTTATAATACGCAGATTATGCAGTGCCTGAACACGGAAGGAATCGGATATTTTGATCAGTATCTGATGTTTGAAAATACGCTGGAGCCGACCATAGACAGTATAGTAAGTTCTCATTCCAACATCCTGGTGGTTAAGATTTATACAGATAATGAAACCCTGAAGGGACATTCCAAATATCTGTACCCGTTAGAAGAACTGCAGGATTACCAGGCGGAAAACGGCAGGCTGCCTATGGCGTATCAGATAAAGGATAATAAGCTGGCCGTAACGTGCCAGTACCCTCCCGGAGGAAAGAATCTGACCAACGTCCTCTATATTGAATTCCGGGTGTCGGACACTCTGGGGCTGATGCTGAAAGACGGAGCCGGACTTGTGCTTTCCGATGCGGAGGGGGAGCCTGTTTATGCCAGCGCCGGTACGGAAGAATTCACCGGTTATGAAACCGCAGAAACCTTTGACCAGATCAAATTGCAGGGAACTTCCTATTATCTGTTTGTAAATGAAATCCCGGAAACCAAATGGAAATCCTTCTGTTTTGTCCCGGTGAAAAATCTGGAGGTACATGATCCCGGCATCCTGCGGGCGACCTTCCTGCATCTGATTCTGGCAGCCATCCTGTGTCTGATGATGAGCGGAATTCTGTGCCGGTGGCTGCTGGGGCCGCTGCAGAATCTGCAAAAGAGCATCCATCGCGTGGAAGAAGGGGATTTTACCATGGAGGTGGGCACAGAAGCGCAGGATGAAGTCGGACAGCTGACCAACGCGTTCGGAGCCATGACAAGAAAACTGAATGTACTGGTAAACGAGGTTTACCGCAGTCAGATTATACAGAAGGAAGCGGAATTCAAAATGCTGCAGGCCCAGCTGAATCCTCATTTTCTTTATAATACCCTTTCCTTTATTAACTGGAGCGCACTGAAGGCCGGAGAAAAGGAGATTGCAAAAATCAGCAGGGATATCTCCAGTTTTTACCGCACAGCCCTCAACAGCGGAAGGGCCGTTACTACAGTGGAAGAGGAACTGCTGAATGCCAAAAGCTATATCAGCATACAGCTGGCCCTGCACAGCAACGGATTCGATGTGGAATATGATATCGAGGAAGAATGCCGTCCCTGTGAAGTTATATGCAATGTGCTCCAACCGCTGATTGAGAATGCGCTGGAACACGGTATTGATAAGAAAAGAGAAGGAAGAGGCAGGCTGTCCATCACGGCGAAAGTGCGCGATGAATCCCTTATTCTGGCGGTTGCCGATAATGGCCCGGGCTTTGGAAGAAAAGTGGATGAAGAAGTTATGAAAAAAGATTCTAAGGGTTACGGACTGAAAAATGTAAATGACAGGATCCGTATTTACTATGGCGAGGAATATGGCCTGTCAATTTACAGTGAAGAAGGACAGGACACCAGAATTGAAATAATGGTTCCCATAACGGAAAGTAAGGCTTTTCAGACCCCGAATCAGAATTAATTCGGGGTCTTTCCGTTACCTGGCTGTATAGATACATTGATTATTCTGAAAATCAGTCGTTACAGATATTTGCGTTTTGCAGCCACTGCCGCGGACTTACGCCGAATTTCCCGCGGAATATTTTATGAAAATAAGAGGCGGAATGGTAACCGCATCTTATGGCGATTTCCTCCAAAGAGAGGCCAGGATCCGCAGTCATCAGCTGACAGGCTTTCTGCATACGCACGTTTGTCAGATACTGAAGAAAGGTGATCCCGGTCTCTTTTTTGAAAATATAGCTCAGATAGCTGGGATTCACGGATACAAATTCAGCAACCTGTTCCAGGGCGATATCCTCCTGATAATGTTCGGCAATATAGGCTCTTGCAGCATCCACTTTGGAGGAATAGGCCTCCTGTTCCGCAGGAGTGAGGAGATCGTTCCCCAGGTTCTGGGATTTTTCCAGAAAGGCGGCAAGCGTCCTTTCGTTGACAACCGCTTTTACATGCGTCTGGTAAAGCTTCTGTATGGAGGCGGCGGGTAAATTGATATCGGCAATCATGATATAGGCGGACAGGGTTTCCGTAAATACCATCAGGAAACTATCTTCCGGAGCTTCTGCCGCAGCATAAATTTCATTTACATAGGCCGCCGCGCTTAATTCAAAGGTGATGACCCTGACGGCACTGGCGAGGGTATGCGCTGCAATTTTTTCGGCAGCGCGCGCTTTTGCAGCCTCGGATACCGGAAGAATTGACAAAAGCATATCGCACAACGCATTCTGATAATGGAAGGCAATCTGTTCAAGAAATGCCTGCTTTTCCCCATTCTGCTTTGTATCGGCAATGCCGGAGATGCTGCCGTCCAGCACATGGGCCAGGATCGCCCGGATATCCTCCGTCTGCAGCTTCACGGAATAATTAAGGAGGAAGATACTCCAGTTATTCTGGGAAAAAACGAATATCTGTTCAAAATAGCCGGCCAGGCGGCTCTTAGCTTCCCTGGCCCCGGAAGGGGATAGCCCTGCAACAAACAGTGAAAAATAAGGAAGATAGAGAAATTCCTCTGTTTCCTGTCCGGAAAATTCGGAATCATGGAAAAAATGACCCCGAAACAGCATCAGCCTGCACTTCATCAGGGTATTTTTAATGCGGGCCTGTTTTTCCTCGTCTATTTGCTTGAGACGCCGGATTAAATAAAGCTTATCCACCGGCTTCAGAAGATAATCATCCACATGAAGCTTCAGCGCACGTTTCAGATATTCATTTTCCTCATATCCGCTGACGATGATAAACCTGCATAAAGGAATCGTAACAGAAAGACGTTCCAGCATGGTAAGACCGTCAATCTCGGGCATATTAATATCCGCGATAATAACATCCGGCGTCCAGCCCTCCGCCTTTTCATAGGCGTCCACCGCATCGATTGCGGTTCTGATTTCAAGTGACACCTCTTTCTGATCACGCAGAACGATTTCCAGACCTTTTAAAACAATATATTCATCATCAACCAGCAATAGCTTCAGCATTTCCGCTCCTGTCCGCGCGCAGGTGCCGCGCCTGAATTTTCCTAAAAACCATTATAATGTTTACAGATCCGCACGCTGCATACCGTAAGGACATTTTCCTCGCTGTCGATGTCCAGACGGTAGTCCCCGCCGTAAAACAGCCTGAGACGGTCGTTGATATTAAAAATACCGCGGCCGTTATTTTCACTCGTCATGGTATCCCGTTCCCTGGGATGCTCCAGCAGGTAGCGAAGATGGGCGAGCCTTTCCGGAGGAATGCCGGGGCCGGTATTTTTGACTGTGATGATAAGATCATCCCCGTCTTTTTTCAGGATTACGGCGGCCTGAATAAAGCTTCTGCATTTGCTCACATTATGGGAAAATACATTTTCCACCATATTAAAAAGGGCAAATTTGGGACAGCGCCATTTGTCGTTCAGTTCGCAGATATCCCAGCTGATTTCGAAACGGTTTACCAGCCTTTTTTCCTGGATGGAAACATACTGCCGCGTCATTTCTATTTCCCTGGACACCGGGACCAGATACTCCCTGGAAAGGGAATAACGCATCAGGTTGCCGAAGGAATATGCGATATCGGATATCAGCTCCTGATGATTGGCTTCCGCTATCATGCGGATGCTTTCCAGCGTGCCATAAAAGAAGTGGGGATTGAGCTGGTTCTGCAGGGCCTCTATCTGTGCATTTTTCAACTGTATTTCATTATTCAGCAGGCTTTCGGACAGCTCATTGATCCTCTCGGACATCCGGTTGAAGGAAAGAATCAGATCCCCGGTTTCATCCCTGGAAATTTTCCCGGGATAAAGGGAAAGGGTGTGGCTGTTCTGACGGTTCATATGTTCGGAAAGCCTTACAATGTTTTTCAGCGGTTTGAATATGAGGCAGAAGATAATAATGCTGGCGCTGCCAAGAATCAGAACCGATATGGCCAGGCTGAGCAAAAACGGCTGATAGGAAAAAATATTTCCTGTTTCCGGCGTCACCCTTATTACGTGGAAAATGCCGTTATCCAAAGAAATCGCGCTGATGATGCTGCGGCTTTTCCCGTCCAGGATGACCTGAGGGGCATCGGCCTGCGTCTGGGCAAGGAGCTGCTGCTCATGGGCTTCCAGGCACGCAGATGCTTCCGGCGCGTCATTGCTCCGGTAGATGGGGCGGCCGTTCAGGAATACGTAAACGGAAGACTCCGGGCTGTCCGCTTCGCAGGAGCTGAAAATATTATGGTTGTAACTCAGCTTTACAATACCGGGAAAGGCCGCCGACGGCGGATTGGAAAAGCCGATATAAAAGGAAAAGCCGGCGCCGTCCTTTTCTTCCTCTGCTTTCCAGAAACCGTCAATCAGTTCCGCCTGGAAATCTTCATACACAGGACAGGCTGACATGGGTTCAAAATAATTCAGGATATTTGCGGCATTGGTATTCTGTGTGTATAGGGTGATGCCGCTGATATTGGAATCATATAAAAAAATACTGCTGATCAGGGAATAGAGCTGGCTGTTATAAACATAGACAATTTCCCTTTCGGAAGCATAGATACCCTTTAGCAAAGACTGAAGTTCATAATTAGACTTTAGTTGATTAAAGTAGTTGGAAGAACTGTTCAGTTGGCTTTCCAGATAGTTCTGTTCGATGATTAAAGAGTTCTTTTTACCGGTGATATAGTCCCTTGTCCTTTGATGGCTGTGATAAGAATAAATCATACTGCTTAATAGCATAATGGGTATAAAAACAGCCAGAAGATAACAGATGATAAAACGGTTCTGAAGCCTGGTAATATTTGGAAACAAAATAACCTCCCCCTCTCTTTAGAGGATCTCTATATTCATTATCTACAAATTTGTATTGAAAAACAATATAATCAGATAAAATCGAGTGTGTAAATTTTTAGGTTTTGTGTAGAAATTTTATTTTTTTCATATTTAAAAATATGCCTGAGGATAATCCTCTAAAGATCTTTCATTAATATATGAAGATTTTTCACAGAAGTTTTTATAATGAAAAAATATTAACTTAAAGCAAAAGAATATACGATATTTATTAATGAAAACTCAAGATACAATATAGCTATAAAACGAAGGAAGGGCAATAAAGGAAAAGAGGGGAGACAGGAAAAATGAAAAAGAAACCGTCGATGAAAAAGTCTGTAAAGCGTTTCGGCAGGCAGATAGAGCTACAGGTATTTGCGTTGGCCGGAGTTTTGTATTTACTGGTTTTTTCAGTGGTTCCCATGTTCGGCATTATCCTGGCATTTAAGTCGTATAAACTGACTTCGGGAGTTGGCGGGATATTTACAAGTGAATGGGTCGGGCTGAAATATTTTAAAGAGTTCTTTACAGATTACCGGTTTGGTGAACTTTTGAGAAATACCATAGCGATTAGTACCCTGAAGATGATATTTGCATTTCCGGTACCTATAATTCTGGCAATCCTGATATCTGAATGTCATAATAAATTTTTTAAAAAAGCGGTTCAGACGGTAAGTTATCTGCCTAATTTTATATCTTGGGTACTTATATATGGTATCAGCAGCGCTTTATTTGCCCAAAATAACGGAGTATTAAACCAGCTTCTGGTAAACGCTGGGATAATATCAAAAGGGATTCCTTTTCTTACGGATCCGGATTATTTTTGGGGAATGACGGTGGTTCTTTCTATCTGGAAAAGTTCCGGCTGGTGGGCAATTATTTTTCTGGCGGCTATTTCAGGTATTGACAGTACTCTTTATGAAGCGGCCAGTATTGATGGAGCTGGTAGATTGAAGCGAATTTGGCATATTACGCTGCCTGGAATTAAGGGGGCAATTGTAACGGTCCTTATTTTGTCCATAGGAAGTTTTTTGGGAGGAGGTATGGTAGGATCGAACTTTGAGCAGTCTTTCTTGATGGGTAATACGGTAAATAATGCCACATCAGAAATTATCCAGACATATGCTTTCAAAATGGGAATGGCACAGGGGCGCTTTTCCTATGCTACAGCAGTAGATCTGATACAGTCCCTTATTTCAATAACGCTGGTAGTTATCAGCAATCAGATAGCAAAAAAAGTATCAGGGGAAGGCCTGTTTTAGGAGGTGCGCTAATGAAGGGTAAAATAAGCGAAGACAAAGTGGTAAATGTGGCAGTTTACATCCTTCTGGCATTTGTAGGGATTGTTACATTATATCCTTTTTATTACACAATTATATGTTCTTTTAATGACGGGCTCGATTTGATGAAGGGAGGTGTTTACCTATGTCCAAGAAAATTTACGCTTTCCAATTACGAACTGTTTATCGGGGATGAGGGCTGGCGGCATGCCTTTTTTGTCTCCGTAGCAAGGACTATAGTAGGAACTGTATTATGCACGGGTTTTACCAGCATGTTCAGCTATGCGCTGTCGAGAAATAATCTGATGTTTAAAAAGGGATACAGATTCCTGGTCATATTTACCATGTATTTTTCCGGCGGACTGATTCCTTATTACGTATTGCTAAGAAGTTTGGGCCTTTTGAATACCTTTTGGGTATATGTGGTTCCCGGTATGGTGAATGCATTTTTTGTTATGACTGGTATTAATTTTTTTGCTTCTATTCCGGAATCCATGATAGAAGCGGCCAAGATTGACGGTGCGAGAGAAATTAAGATTCTGACAAAGATAGTACTTCCTGTTTCAAAACCTTTTCTGGCTACATTAGCTCTCTTTGCCGCAGTAGGGCAGTGGAACAGCTGGTTAGATTCGGCATATTATGTGAGGGATATTAGTCTACAAACATTATCTTTTAAGATGATGACAACGATTAATCAAACATTGGCATCGGCAGCTAATGCGGATGCAGCTGGGCAGATTTCCCAAGCGAATACTGCCACGTCATTTACCGTACAAGCTACTGCAATGGCAGTATCAATGGTTCCTATTATGTGTGTATATCCGTTTTTACAAAAATACTTTGTACAGGGTATGATGATTGGGGCCGTGAAGGAATAAGTGTGTAGTGGGAACGGTAGTAATCCGAAGAATTATTGATTCTTCGGTTAATCTTTAAATCTTATGGGGGAAATCGTCTGCTTATACAGCGTTCGAATTTTACTCCGCAAAACCAGGAGGATGAGAGTATGAAATGCAAAAAAGTATTAGCAGTTCTGTTGACTGTCGCTATGACAATGTCTTTGATGGCATGCGGCGATTCACAGGGGACACAAAAAGATGTGAGTACATCGGAAGGAGGGATGGAAAACACGGCAGCTGAGGCAACGGGTCCGGAAGGGGATGTACCTACAGATTCAGGAGAAAATCCTACATTAACATTATTTGTGGATGAAACATGGTGGCCTTATGATAAATGGGAAGGTGCAGTTCCTGAGGAGTTTGAAAAGAGACTGGGAGTGAATATTGAAGTTACTAGGGCAGCAGACGAAAATCAGCTGTCTTTGATGGTGGCATCCGGAGATATGCCCGATATTATATGCTCTTACCGGTATCAGTATCTTGCAGATTCTCAGGTTTGTTATCCACTGGATGAACTTCATGAAATGTACCCTGATGTTTCATTCGAAGTAGATCCGGTATATCAGTTTGTAAACAAGGCTTCTGATGGTCATTATTATACTATTGGATGCGGCTTTTCTCCAGATTACGCCTATAAAGAGTATGATAAAATATTAACTGAGGGCCCTGGATTTATGTACAGGAAAGATATTGCGGATGAACTGGGACTGGAATTTAATACCCTGGATGATTTGGATACGGCGTTTGAAAAAGTATCTCAGGCTTATCCGGATTATATGGTATGCTCTTTTAACTGTATACATAAATTCAACTGGCTGATGCAGCAGATAGGACTTAAAAATGGTGGCTACTATGAAGCGTCAGATGGTAGATTGAAATGGTGGCTCCGTCAGGATGGTATTTTGGATTATTATAAAAAGGTGAATGAACGGTATAGGAAAGGTTATCTGAGTGCGGAAAATTTTGCATATCAATCCGAAGATGAGACGAAGGAAATCTGTGTGGGAGGTAAAGTATTTGCAAATTTCGGTTATGATAATCATGCAGATAATTATAATACCGCAATAAAGGCTAATGGAGATGATTATGCTTTTTCCCTGGTAACTACGGAATTGAGTGATAACTGTGTAGCATATGATACCAGTTGTGGGGGCCGCGGACTTTATCTTACCCGATCCTGTAAGGATGTGGAAGCTGCATATAAAGTGTTGGCTTATGCCTATAGTGATGAAGGAATGAAACTTTTACTGTGGGGGATTGAAGGCGAAGATTATACTACTGACAGTGAAGGGTACCCTATATTTAATTATGATTATCAGGGAGATAATTCAGTACTTCAGCCCAGAGGGCTAAAATATTGGGGTTGGTTGGCCCATAATGCAATTGGAACCAGTATAGCTGAAGCAAACGCAGACTCTCAGACAGCAGAAGACAGAAAAAATCTGACCGCTTATGTGAAGAGAAATCCTGTTATAGGTATGATCCGGTTTGCAACAGATTCTGATGAAGCAAATATTAATGCAAAACTGGATGAAATGGTAAAGAACCAACAGACCAATATTTTTATGGCAGAAAGCGAAGAGGCCTGTGAGGAAGCATTCCAGGAGATGATTCAGCAGGCAGAACAGATCGGTATGAGCCGACTGGAGGAATATGGAAACCAGAGTTATCCTGAATTGAAGAAAGAGTATAATGAAATAATAGCGGCAATGGAATAATAAAAATATGGTCAGGGAAGCAGCTTGGTTTCTGCTTCCCTGATATTTGGTCTTTAAGTACGATTATTGATGTTTTGCGCATTTACCCTGGTCACAATAAGGCCCTCAATGATTTGTACTGCCCGCTTGTGTGGCGGATTCTTTTATCCGGCCATAGGATTGTTTCACTTTTCGGGAAAAACAAGACTGTCGTTATCTTTCTCTATGAAAGAATTGGTTCCTCAATATATATCATCCTTTTCCTGTATTGGTATGTCTGTTTAATGACTACAGTTAATTGCATTAAGTGCTCCTCATATTATATTTATCGTTTTTGATAATGTATTGTTTTAACATTGTTATTATACATAAGGTATGGGATAATGAGCACAACAACCAGGCCATGTCATAACAGTACTGCCGATTAGAAAGAAGGAACATTACAATGAAACAGTTAATACTTGTTGAAGGTTTACCCGGAACTGGAAAAACAACCGCGGCGCAGAAGCTTTTTAACCGTCTGTCTTCAAAAGGAGAAGCAGTAAGTGTGTTTTTTGAAGGGGATGAACGAATACCCTGTGATTTCTATGAAATGGCGGGTATCCCGATCAATGAGTTTGATACATTCCATGCCCGTCATTCAAAAATAGCGGAAGAGCTTTGGGCAATATCCATGCGGACTGTAAATTATGTCTATCTGCGGTTGGATAAATGTCCTGATTTTGTTGCGGATAACTTTAGAAAGTGGGACATGGGGGATGAGCATAATCAACAGATCAATATTCAACATTACATATCCTGTGCACTTGAACGGTTAGACTATTGGGTTTCTTTAAATATTGATGTTGACAATACAGTTATCATGGATAGCGGTTTCCTGCAAAATCCTGTGAATGAACTTTTATTCAGAAAAGCTTCCAATGATGAAGTCCGTTCATATATACGGAGTATTTCAGAAAAGCTGGCTCCTCTTAATCCTTTATGCTTATATCTGAAAAGAGAAAATGCACAGATCGCTATCTCTTTTGCTAAGCAGGCCAAAGGGCCAGGCTGGTCATCACGGATTGACGCAATGCTTGAGGAACTTGGCTGCCCAAATCTGTTTGAACAGCGGTTTGAACTTGAACTCAGTATGCTTTCGTACATCCCCCACATAATTTGTTCTGTTCAGGGTAATGACTGGTCGGATTTTGACGAACAGGTGAAACGAATATTTTAACGCTTTTTTGGTTTGTTTCCGAATTTCTGCTTCTGGTGTTTCTGGCGCTGTTAATAATTGGCTCACATTACAGTAATCCAATCAATTAGATATCCCAGCCCTCCGCAGAAGCGCAGGCGGCTAATACCTCTGTCATCCTATAAGATATACCGCAGCCAAAGTCATTTCCGCACTGTCATCATCTGCATCAGCAAAAAGAGCCCTTTCAAATCTGAGCCCCTCATGCGCCAGGCATAGTTCAAGAAACAACAGGAAAATCCCCATATCAATCCTGTTATAATACGCCACCTTGGCGGCAGGCATAATTCCCCGCTTTCCCGGCTGCTTATAACGGTATACGGTCAGTTTGTTTTCCTCTGCCACAACCTTCCAGGGCTGCGTATTGCAGGCGCTGGGCGCAAATCTTACAATATTACCAATCTCCTGATAGCAGTTTCCTTTCCATATCTGTTCCAGGGGTTTCCTTTTGCTCTTAAACATATCCTTCCGGAATTTGCTTTCCTCCACTCTGGCAATTGCTATCATAATAACAAAATCCAGCCCGTTGTAATTCCCGGCATCTGCTTTGCCGATCCCAAACCACAGGGCGCCGATGTTAAGAGAGGCCAGGTATAAATCAAGCTGCTCCCCGATATAACCGATATTGCGGAGATAATCCCCTTTCTTTTCACTGTAAAGCAGGATACAATACTCCTCTCCACGCTTACAGGACGTTTCCTCTGCGGGCACAATCTGGAAAGCTGTTTTTATACCTTCATCCAATGACTTAAAATTTTTAATATTTTCTTCGATATTTCTTAACTCTATATCCGATATGGTCTGTCTGTCCTTAAAAATATGAAACGACTTTCTTTTAAATATCATCTGATACCATAAATCATCCATCCTTTTACCCTCCTGAAACCAGAATAGTTTAATTTAAAATTATTTACAAGAACAATTATAAAAATTAATTATTGTATTTCAACCTGAAATTGTTCAGATGATAATCGATCAGTCCATCTCGTTTCATATTAGACAACTCCCTGGAAAGTGCACTGCGTTCAATATTCAGATATTCGGACATCGCATTCCGGTTGAGCGGAATTTGAAAGGAGGTACTTTTTTGTTCATGTGATATGCGCAATAGATAGGTCATAATTTTTTCGCGGACTGTGGACTTCAGAAGACAGTCAATACGTTCATGTAGAACAAGTCCCTTTTGGGCGACGATGGAAATGTAATTTCTCAACAGTCTGTCATGCTTTGGACATGCCTTTATACAAGGGGCAAGGACACGGTCATACGGGATCATCAGCACGGAAACATCGTCCTGCGCCTGTATGGAAACAGGGCTTTCCTTTTCCGGCTGTGCAGCCAGAAGTACACCGATTTCACTCCCCTTTTCAAGCAGGGTCAGTATAATTACCCGGCCTGAGGTGTCCCATTTTATGGAGCGGGCGTGCCCGGATAAAATAATGCCGAACTTGCGGACCCGGCTGCCTTCCTCCAGGATCATTTCACCGCTGGCATATTGGACCCGCCTTGCCTGAAGGCAGTTGAGAAGCTCCGCTATTTCTCCCGGCTCAATACCGGAAAATAAGTTCATCTGCGCTAAATCTTCCAGATATTCATTCACTGCTTTACCTCTTCCTTCTTCTTCATTTGTTGCAGGCGCAACAGGTGATTTGACTGAATTATAGTATAGTAATTACAAACAAACAAGGAAAAGGTGAAAAATATGGAACAGAAAAACAGAATACTCCGGATTACGCGTACGGCGGTTTTAATCGCTTTGCTGGTCGTATTGCAGGCGGCTTTGATGCCGTTGAATAATTCCCTGATTACCGGTTCAATCGTTAACCTGCTGCTTATCATTTCAGTAATGACCTGCGGCCTTTCATCGGGGCTGTGCGTCGCGGCAGTTTCACCGGTGGTTGCACGGCTTTTCGGGATTGGGCCGCTTTGGAGTCTGATTCCGTTTATTGCGGCGGGAAATGCAGCGCTTGTGGTGCTTTGGCATTTCATAGGAAACCGCAGCATAGGCGGAAAAAAGTATAAAGCCCGTCTGGCTGCGCTGTTCACCGCTGCATTTGCCAAATTTCTGGTATTGTATGTGGGAATCGTACGCATTGCCATACCTGTATTTTTAGGCCTGCCGGAAAAACAGGCGGCGGTCATTTCAAATATGTTTTCAATTCCGCAGCTTATCACAGCTTTGGCAGGCGGGACATTCGCGTTCTTCCTGATTCCGCGGTTAAAAAAAGCGATTGGGGGAGAAAAAGGATAAAAATGGACAATTTATTTACTTATTCCCTGTACGGCGTGACAGCTGTTTTGCTTGCCATATCTTATGTAAAAGACAGGAATAAAACCATGCTATCCTTCAAAAGAGCCTGGAAAATGTTTATCAATGTGCTGCCGCAATTTATTTCGATTCTTTTTCTGGCAGGGCTTTTGGTGGCGGCAGTTTCACCTGAAACAATTCAATACGTCATAGGCGCACAAAGCGGCTTTCGCGGTATGCTGACCGCAGCATTGCTTGGCGCGGTTACGCTGGTGCCAGTCTTGGTGGCCTTCCCTGTCGCCGCCAGGCTGCTGCAAAACGGTGCAGGGGTCACACAGACAGCGGTTTTTATTTCCACGCTCACCATGGTTGGGTTTGTGACTCTGCCGATGGAAATCAAATATCTGGGAAAAAAGGCCGCGGTGCTTCGTAATGCGCTTGCATTTTTATTTTCTTTTGCCGCAGCCTTTCTTATTGGAGCGTTGCTGACATGAAAAAACTGCTGAAAAAGAATTGGCTGCTCTCCGTAGTGGCCGTCATTAATATAATCATGCTGGTTTGGCAGCCGCAGAGGGAAATTTCCGTCCTGCGTTTCACCGGCAAAAACTTTTTGAACTTCCTGTTCATGCTCACTCCCATTTTTATCTGTATCGGACTGATGGACGTCTGGATCGAGAGGGATTCCATGGTAAAAATCATGGGAGTAAGGTCCGGCTTCAGAGGGGCGCTTACCGCGTTGCTGTCAGGGATGGTGACGGCCGTTCCTCTGTATGCGCTTTTGCCTGTGGCAGGCGTTTTACTCAAAAAGGGAAGCAGGGTTTCTAATGTGATTCTGTTCCTGTGCGCCAGTTCAAGTATCCGTATACCGTTGCTGTTGTTCGAAATTTCCTCTTTTGGCTGGCGTTTTACCTTTGTGCGGTTTGGGCTGAATATCCTTGTGGTGGCCGCGATTGCTTTTATCACGGAAAAGCTGTTGACGGACGCAGATAAAAATGAAATTTTCAGAAAAAACGAGGAACTATGAAGCAAAACGAGTTCCTCTTTGCCTCTGCTGATTAACACCCCGCATATCATGCTCAGGAGGATGTAATAAATGTAATAAACCGCGATGGCCCCAAGCAGCGGAAGAGGCGTACAGCCATCTGGCAGCCAGCTTAAAACCGGCATAAACCGGATTGATTCCCAGACCCTGGCAAAGAGATACGGTTCTCCGGAAAGCCAGATCATTCTGACGCAGATGTACTGCCGGATGTCCGCTAACTCTTTGTACGATCCCGATATGCAGAAGGCCGGTTTTACCGCGCCTCAGAAGTTACTGAATCCACGGGCATTTCATTGCGCCGGAAATTCCCTGTTTATTTGTTCTGGGTATCCTTGCGGTAGAGCTTGCTCAGGGTAAAGCCCCTTCCCCGCACTTCATTGATTTGGCTGACAATCATAAAAGCTTCCGGGTCCACCTCCAGAACCAGCTGGTTCACTTTAGGCAGATCACGGCTGGAGATTACGGCCAGCACCATATTCTGTTCCTGATGCAGAAAACCGGTTTCCATGTGAAGCAGCGAAGTTCCGCAGTCAATTTTTTCTGCCAGCAGCCGGTTGATGGCGTCGTGTTCCCGGCTGACGATTTTGACCTGCATTCTGGCCCCGCCCAGCATCAGAACCTTGTCAAGCACCAGGGTGTAAACAGCGATCAAAAGGATACCGTACAGGATGGATCCTGCATCGGAGGCGGACATCTGGAGCGCCAGGATAATGCAGTCGCATAGATAAATGACAGCCGAAACATTGATATTTTTCTTCTTTTTCAGTATCAGCGCTGGAATATCCATCCCTCCCGTGGAGGCTCCCGCCCGCATAACCACACCGATTCCGGCGCCGATGAGAAGCCCGGCATAGAGGACCGCCACCAGCCGTTCCTCAGTCACAAAGCCCGTTATGCCGGCGCCCTCCAGCAGCCCTAAAAGGAGAGGATAGATTACGGTACTGAGCACCGTAGTCAGTGCAAAATGTTTTCCAAGCACCCACGCGCCGAGCAGGAACATAGTGATATTGAACACCGATACAAAGGCGCTGACGGGAATCCCGGCCGTCCGGTAAAAGAACAGCGCCAGTCCGGTAGTGCCTCCTGTAATCAGGTGGTTCGGCATGATAAAAAGTGTCACCGCCAGTGCATACAGAAGGTTGCCGAAGATAATCATACCCAGCTTTTCCGCCGCATTCATCCATTTTTTCTGCATTTCATTACTCCTTTTTCACTCTACCACAATAAAATTTTCAATAAAAAAACGGCAGGAAGCCTGCCGCCGGTCATGTCTATTTATTTGTGGATTTTTGTGGGCCGCAGCCCTTTTTGTTTTCCTGTACATTTATATCTGTCCTTTTTTCCGGCCAAAGCAATGGTACAGCACTTTGATCCGAAGTTATGCTAACACCATTTCCTGCAGGTGTCAAGGGAAGGTTAACTTCCTTATAAAATTTTCCTTATAAAATCTTCCTCATAAAACCTGGCTGTGTGGATTATTGTCTCCGGTGCATGATGGCTTACATTATAGAAAACAGTGCTGAGTGGAAAACCGCCCAGGGGGACCCTGTTAACAGTATTTTCAGGTGAGGACCGTTTTTAATAGGAATTGCCTGACATAGCTGCCCGATCAGAGCAGCTCCTTCAGCCGTTCCCCCTCCACATGGAGCAATCTTTCCTTATCCAGCCGGAAATAGCCTTCCCGTTCCATCTGTTTTAGCTCCTGGTTCAGGGAAGAACGGTTGACATGGAGCATATTGGCGAAAATCCGCTGGGAGCGGGGCATATGAACCTCCTGCTCCTGTCTGGCTTCTATTTTCCGGACGCCCATGATCCAGTAAGCAATGCGCTCCCGGACGGTCTGGTAATTCAGGCAGTTTAAATACAGCTGGTTTTTCAGACCCCGCTGGGAGACATAGCATAAAAGCGCGCTTACCAGTCCGGCATCCGCAGACAGCATTTCCTCCAGAAGAAAAATGGGAATCCACAGTACCTCCGCCCTTTTCTCCACGTACAGCAGGTAAGTATAATGCCGGTTGCCTGTAAGATATAGGAATTCCGGGAAAACATCCTCTTCCTCAAAATAGGCGTTGCACAGCTCCTCGCCGTCCCTGGAGTAGCTGACCGCTTTCAGTATTCCGGATACCACAATGCCGAAGTGGGTGATGGTATCTCCCTCCGACTGTACACATTCCCCGGCCCGGTAAGTTTTTTGGGTAAAATGGGTACGCAAATCCTCATATCGGCTGTCGCTGATGCAGAACTGGGCAAAAGAGGGCAGGTTCTCATTTTGTAAAAAGCTGATGTTATGCATATAATGTCCACCTCAAAAAAAGGCCATAAGAAAGAACTGCATGAGCAGCTCCTTCTTATGGCTTTATGAAACAGCGGATGTATGAAAACAGTATAATTATACGTATTTATCCAGAATATCGCACAGATCGTCGTAATCCTTTTCCCCGTTGAAACGGACGGCCTCAGCGCCGTCCCTGTAGACGGCAACCACCGGGATTCCGCCGATATGACAGGCCTGCGTCAGATCCGGATTGGCATCCACATCCACATAGCGCACCGCATATTTACCAGCATATTCTTCTTTCAGGGCCTCCTCAAGGACAGGGTGCAGCGCCTTGCAGTGAGTGCAGCGTTCTGCGCCGAACAGCACCAGCACCGGCATACCCTTTACCTTCAGCACATCCGTATCCCAGTTTGCATGGGTTACAGGAAGGAAGAAGTCCTTATCCACGGAAAATACCTTTTCCCGTTTTGTTACATCCTCTTCGTCGTCAGTAGCGACACACAGAGCCACATCTTCATAATACGGCAGGGTGCCGGGAACATCAACTACTTTTTTCGCTCCGAAGGCGCCTGCCCCGGGAACGCGGTAGGTGCTGTTGTCGATGCGGGGGATGGGGATCTCCTGTGGTTTCGGCTCCATAGGGACGTAGCTATAGGGATAACGGTAGGCCCTGTAAATCATGTTGCTTTTGGGCCCTTTTGCATTGTGGCTGTAATAAGGGGAAATCCATTCCCAGACGATCTCATGCGCCGGCGTCACTTCGATGACACGGCCGTCGGAGCCTTCGTCAATCATGGTATTCCCGTTGGGAAGACGCTGGACGCTGCTCACATAAGGGCTGTAGAATTTACTGGCGTCCGTGGGGATTGCATGGCCCAGCTCTTTGGGGGTGAGCTTCCACACCACTTCCAGTGTTATCGGATCAAATTCCAGGACACGGCTGTAATCGCGCTGCGCATTTTTCGCGCCGAGGGCAGAACCGGGATTGGGCATGCCGTAGCCGGCCCAGCCGCCGTTGTCGAATACCAGCAGGTTGCCTTCCCCGGGCAGGCCTTTGGGGATCATATGAAAATGATGCTGGCCGATGATCCAGCCCAGTTTGCGGAGCTCCGGTGTGGCATTGAAATCCGGACCGATTTTCCAAACCAGCTTTCCGCTGGCTTTGTCCAGGATTGCCAGGATGTTCGCTTCCCGGCAGTCGAAAATAATGTTGTCCGGATGGAAACGGCTGTCGCCCTGATCGTACCATTTATTCGGCCCAAGATAGCTTGCGCAGTTCACATGCAGATAATCGCCTACGCCGCCGTCCGAGGAGCGCATATTCGGATCACGGAAGAGTACATTTTTCGCTGCCTCGTCAAAACCCAGTTCCTCAAAATGATCGCTGATGGACCATTTCCAGAGGATATTCCCTTCCCAGTCCACTTCAATCATCATGTCATCCAGAAGTTTTTTGTCGGAAATCAGCGGATTGCGGATGGTCTGATGACATAAAATCAGGGTTTTCCCTCCCAGCGGATTGGCATCCATGCCGGGTACATAGTAGCCCACCGGGTTGCCCTCCCGCTGGTAATCGTGATGCTGCCTTGCCATCCAGCGGTGATCCCGGCCGGGATCATCAATTTCCTCCAGGTGGTCAAATTCCCAGACAATGTTGCCGTCATAGTCGATTTCCAGCAGATTTACACCGTCCTGCATGCCGTAATCCGGGTGACGGTAGCCGGAAAGCCCCATCACATAACCGCCCGGCAGCATTTTCGCAGGCATGGCCTGCATATTCCAGCGGCGGATTTCGTTGCCGTTCATATCAAACAGCAGGACACCGTCATTAATCAGCGGAACCAGAGTATATCCGTTCCAGCATTTTTCAGGATCATAAACCGTGACCCCATGCGGAAAAACAAGTGGCTGACCCATTATAAATTCCTCCTGTCCATAGATTTTGCAGAAATTATCTGCATCTGTAAGTTATAGTTGTTTATTCCCGCGAGCAACGGGGCAAGTAGCCATGCTTGCATGGATATTTGGCGACTGCCGCGAGGGGTGCTATGTGCCAGTGGCACATGTTTGGCACCGACCGAAGCGGAGCGTAGACCAAAGGCCCGGACGTTTTCATGGCGCTGTCCGGCCGTCTTTATTAGCATTGTTCAGCCGCCTTTACCTCCAGCAGCTTTCCGTCCTGGTAAAACGCCACGGAAACAGTGGCCTTTACCTGAAGCTCCCGGTATAAAAGATCCTGTCTGGAAATATCCTGTCGGTAAAGCTTCCATTCGCCGCCAAGCTTCTTTTCCAGTTCACCTACGCAACTGATATCCTCGTTCCGGTAAGGGTTATAGAAGATAAATGCGGTTTTGGGTGAGCCGGGGGAGAGGATTTCATCCAGCTGGCCGCGTTCCTTCACATACCGTTCCGATGCGGTGGCAGCCACCGCGCCGTCTGCCGCCGAGGTCACCACCTGGCGCAGAAAGGTCTGGGTGCAGTCTCCGGCAGCATATAGTCCGGGAAGAGACGTTTCCATTTTTTCATTGACTTTCAGATAACCGGCTTTGTCGCACTCTGCAAGCTCTTTTACCAAATCCGTCTGCGGCACCATGCCTACGAAAAAGAACAGGCCGTCGGCCGGAACCTCGGAGACTTCTCCGGTTTCTACATTTTTCAGAACCAGCGCTTCCACGTGGTCCGAGCCTTTAATTTCTTGCACTGTGGTACTCCAGACGAATTCAATCTTCGGATTTTTGTAAGCCCGCTGAGCTGAAACCTCATTGCAATCCAGATGGCCTTTTTCATGCAGTACGATAATTGTGACTTTGGAAGCGAAGCCTGTGAGGTAATCGGCTTCCTCCACCGCCTGGTCTCCGGCGCCCAGGACATAGATATTTTTTCCTTTGAAAAATTCCGCATCGCAGGTTGCGCAGTAGGCTACGCCGTGTCCGACGAATTCTTTTTCTCCGGGAATTCCCAGCTCACGCGGCTTTGTTCCCAGTGCCAGTATCACACTGCGGGCCGTAAAGCTGCCGCGCCGTTTGGTATCCACGGTAAAAAGCCCCTTTTCCTTTCGGATGCCTGTCACTGTGGAGCGGCAGAATTCCACGGTGGGATAGCTCTGTGCATGCAGATGGAATTTTTCCATCAGCCCCTGGCCGCTGTCTGAAATGGTGCCCGGATAATTGCGGATTTCCCCGGTATCCTTAACGCGCCCGCCGTAGCCGCCTTTTTCCACCACAAGCGTATCCCGCTGGGAACGCCCGGCATATATAGCAGCCGCCAATCCTGCAGGACCGCCGCCGATAATAATTAAATCATATGTTTTTTCCATGATATATCCTTCCTTTCTGTATATAAGCTGGATATCATCCTTTATGTATATTCTAACAGCCGGGATAGAAATAACCTGTTGGATAGGCAACAGATTTTATTTTCGCCGGAAATTAATTCCGCCGGTTTACGACAGCTTTCATTCCATCTATTTCCGACGCCTCATTTGCGTGTATACAATGATGTGTTACAATGAATATATCTAACGAAGGCAGAGAAGGGGATAAGAAAATGGAAAAGCTTGAGAAGTGTGATTATGGTAATGCTGCCGGATTATTTGAGGGAACCAATCATGGAATCCCTTTGATCTATTCGGTGATTGAAGGAAAGGGCGCGGGAAATATTTATGTCGATTTGGTATCGGAGCCGAAAAATGCCTTAATATTGCCCCAGGGAGGTTTTTTCTATCTGGCGTCAAAAGACCACAGCAGGAATTTCCTTTTGCAGGTGAAAGAATTTATTTTTCAGGAACTGATGCCAGCTATGATGGAAAAAGAAATGGTTCTTTTTGCTCTGGATGAACAGACGGGAAAGATTTTGGATGAAATCATGGCAGACAGAGGTATTATTCGGATAAAGAGAACATTATTTGACTTCAATGAGAAGAGGTACCGCGAAATACAAAGAACGATAGTTCTCCCTGATGGTTATAAAGTATTGAGAATGGAAGATGCCCAACTAAGAGAATATGAAGCAGCAGGAAATCTGGGTGGGCACCTGTCTGACAGAATTGGATACAGAATAGTAAAAGGAGAAGAGATTATAAGCCAATGCATTTCAGTATTTATCGGCGGAGGGCAGGCGGAAACAGATATCTGTACCTGCGAGGGTTACCGCAGAAAAGGCTTTGCCATGGCCTGCGCCTCTGCATTTATTGATGAATGCCTTAGCAAAGGACTGATCCCGGTATGGTCATGCTGGCCATTCCGCACAGAATCCGCGGCGTTGGCCAGAAAGCTGGGATTTGAAGAAAAAGGGGCAGCGGATGCTCACTTCTGGGCTGAGAATATGTAATTTTATATTGCTGGTGATATCAGAACTTAAAATAACGGTTTAAAAAATGTAAAAAAACATGGGGGAGGGAAAATGACTGAAAAAGAAATTATAAAGTATATTGATGCCGGGGCAAACTTTTATGTAAGTATGTTTGGACGTGCAGAGCATATGGAAGTGGTTGATAATGGTTTTTATACCTATATAAAGCCTAAAGCCGGTGAATATGGGATAACATTTATCTATGACATCCGCATCGGGGAGCTTCCGGCCGAAAGACAAAAAATACTCATTGATGAGATAAAGTCACTCAATATGCCTGTTTGGCTTGATTTGCTCGCGGAGGATGAATTGTACCGTTTGGTTTATGGAAAAGCCAAAGTACATGGCCAGACTGCTTTATCCGATGAGGATGAAGTTTATCTGGCCATGCTGCCTGAAGAAAAACCTCTTTACCATACAGGGAGCGCTAAAATCGTACAGGTACAATCAGCCGGGGAATTTGCAGTGTGGGCCAAAATTGCAAACGATATTCTTGCGGGTGGCAAACCGGATATGCACCCTGTTTATCACTATCCCTTGTGCGAAAAAGGCTTAATGCAGTGCTATGTGCTGTATGATGGAAATACACCTGTTTCTGTTGCCTCCATTATGAACAACGATGGCATTGCCTCACTTGAACTTGTGGCTGCCATACCTGAAATGCGCAGGAGGGGTTTTGCAAAAGCCGTATGTGAAAAGGCCATCTGCGACACTTTTGCCAGAGGAGCAAAAATAATCACGGTCCGGGCTGTCAATGCAGCGGCGGGCAGGCTGTATCAGTCTATGGGATTTAAGGCTTATAACTATGCGATATGAGCATTTGGCCGGGCAGAAATGATGGAATTGGGGCCGATTTTACCCGGCCGGTTATTGTCACGCCTCCGCAAAGCCATACATTGTCTCCGATGGTAAGAGGGAGACAATGCTTACATATTTATGATGTTTATTTGGGGGCGGCAGCCAGACAGGCAAGAAATTCCGCCTCTGGCATGGGGCGCCCGTACAGAAAGCCCTGGGCATAACGGCAGCCCAGTTTCCTTAAAAGTCCGGCCTGATCTTCGGTTTCCACACCCTCCGCAATCACCTGCAAATGAAGCTCCTTTGCCAAATCAATGACGAACTGCATGACCTTTTGTCTGCGGGGATCATTTTCGGCCTGGTACAGAAACAGGCGATCCAGCTTCATGACGTCTATAGGAAGCTCCGAAAGCGTATTAAGGGAGGAATAGCCGCTTCCAAAATCATCCATTTCAATAATAAATTCCATTTCCTTCAGCCGCCTGATGGCATCAGGCAGCTGCCGGCTGTTCTGTACGTAGGCCGATTCCGTAATTTCCAGGTGAAGTTCCTCCGGTGAAAGACCATAAGCCGTTATCATGGAAGTGAGCGTTTCCGGGAGAGCTTCATGGTAAAGATCCGTCCTGGATACATTTACGGAAACCGGAATGCCTGTGATGCCTTTCCTTTTCCAATCCTGGAGCATATGGCACACTTTTTCCCATACAAATAAATCCACACTGTAGATGAAACTGTTCTTTTCAAAAACAGGAATAAAATCTGCAGGAGAAATCATTCCGAATTCGGGGTGTTTCCAGCGAATCAGGGCTTCCGCCCCGATGATGCGGGAGGTATCCACTGCTACCTTAGGCTGAAGATAGACAAGAAATTCCTCTCTTTGCAGGGATTCCACCATTGTATCTACGATTTTTTGCTCAAAAATCAGTTTTTCACGCATGGATCTGTCATAGGAAGCGAAGCGTTGGCCGAAGTTTCCTTTGATGCTGTTTGCAGCCAGCAGGGCCAGGTCACACATGCGGGCGACCGACAGCGCCTTTTCTTCCACATGGTATATTCCGATTTTAATCTGGATGCGCATCGGAAGAGGATAGCCATCCAGAAAAAGAAGGATATTTTCATCCAGTTTTTTATAGGTGTCGGTATTGCGCGGCAGGATCGCAAAAAAAGTATCTGCCCGGGCTCTTGTAATAAGTGTCAGGGCATCGGTCTGGATTGTCAGAAGACAGATCGCCAGATGGGAAAGCAGCCTGTCAGCGCTTTCCGTTCCGAACACCGCATTTACAATTTTGAAATGCTCAATATCCACCGCAATAATATCGAAAGCCGTCTCCGGATTTTCAGCCAGTACGCCGGCAGCTTTGTCATAGAATGCCTTTTCCGTGTACAGCCCGGTGAGCAAATCCCGTTCCAGTATTTCAATAGTGTTCTGGGCCTTCCGGGATTCCTCCAGCAGGCCCTGCAGCCGTACGTTGTTTTTTGCTAAAGTCCGCTGGTAATTAATCAGACGGCTGTTCAGCTTCTGAATTTCATAATATCCGGAGCCGTAGGGTTCCTGGCCGGAAAGCTCAGGCAGAGCCGCGGCGTTGAGAGACATTTCAACCAGCCTGGATATCTGTGACGGATCATCAATGTCATATGCCAGGACAAGCCTTTGCAGGTTCATAGCCATAACCGTAACAAATACGATTGGATTTCCTTCCATTTTCATTGTGGCCCGGCAGGACTGTCCGATCCCGGAGTCCTGCCGGAGAATAGAATCCAGTTCATTTTCCCCGGTAAAAAGCTCTCTGATATCACTGCCCTCATTGATAATGCCAAGAGGCGTGCTGTGTATGACTCTGTTTATTGTTCCGGTGCTGCCGCATAAAGCAATGTAAACGATCATAATGTATTATCCGCCCATTGTACGAGAGCTTTTGCGTCTTCTGTATATATATCAACGTTCCAGCTCTTCCATATTTTTGTGTCTGTAAAAGCATTGCCGCCGACGGCAATTTTGGGCTTTGGGAATTTTTCCCGCAGCTGTTCCACGGCATTCCGGCAAAGCGGGAGATGCTGCGGCATTGTAACGGAGAGCGCGATGAGATCCGGCTGGTATTTCTCAGCGGCGGAAAGCAAGGTTTCCACTGGTACGGCTGCCCCCAGATAGATACTGTCCCAGCCGCTGTATTCGAATAAATCGGCAATCATCCGGGCGCCTATTTCATGCAGCTCGCTGCCCACACAGGCTATCAGCACGGTTTTCCCCTTTCGCGGCTGTCCGAAGATCAGAGGATAAAACTGGGAGAGAGCCATCTGCGTGACGGAAGTACAGTAATGCTCCATATCCACGGAAATCAGATGAAGATGCCACAGCTCGCCTACCCTTCGCATGGCCTCGGCCACGATATCCGAGCACACATCGTCCAGGGGGATTCCCTCCTTGACACAGCCGGTCACCAGAGCCAGTGCGCCTTCTGTATCCGACTGCAGCAGACAGTCAAGATAACGTGTGACCTCTTTCTCATATCTAACCGGAGCGGAGCAGGGAGCCGGAGGACCGGCGTCACATTCCTCTGCCGTCGCTTTTATTGCCCCGTTAAGCAGCCGGTGAAGCCGGTCATGCTTCTCATAAGACAGAGTTTTTGACATGCAGGTTCTGATAAGCTCATAATGTTCCGTCATGATATCACGCAGCGATTCACGGCTGCAGCCGGTCATCAGCGGTGTGAGCAGCTGGTAAAGCCATCTGGCATAGCGGGCATAAATTCCGTCGTCCTCCAGGCAGAGGGCGGTATAAAGAAAATCTATATTATACTTCACGTCCTGATACATTTTCTGCCTGGCACGATCAGTCAGCATATTGTTAAGCGTATGATTGGCAGCGAGCTGCCGCGTAAAGATTTCGTTGGTTAGTTTCAGGAAGTCCGCATCCTGCTCCATGAGAAGCAAACTCATATGGCACCGCCTTTCTGTCGCGGGAAGAAGCTTTTTCCTGCGTAAGTGTATCTTAAGTATAGCATGTGGAATGGAGTTAGTCGAGAAGTCTCTTTATATAACTTTATTGGCAGGATGCCGAGCTCCGGGAAGAATGGCTCAGGAAAACCGGTTACTCACATTATTTAAAAAAAATAATTGTGTGGCATACAATTATCCGGTTTTTGCAGGGCAGGGTTGATGCTATAATAATCGTAAATTGAAACCGGTTGTCTGGTTTATAAAAATAACCGGAAGGAATGATTTTTATATTATGGAGATCATGCGGAGAAACAGACGGGGTATGACAGTAAAAAAGAACCATTACGGAAATGGGTGGAAGAAGACCAGAAAAGAAAGGGCAGGAAAAAAGAAAAAAAGTGTAAAAGCTGCAGGCGCCTGCGGCCAGAGAAGGACGGGAGGCGGAAAATACGCAGGCAGCAGGCCATGGATACAGCCGGGCCGGCGGAGGCGCAGAAGGAAAAAAGCCGAAATGCGTTCCTGCATACCGCTTCTGACGGAGCCATTGTTTTTAGCCGCCGCTTTTTATCTGCTGTTCAGCCTGAACTTCATCCATACTTATCTGCCGAATACAATAATCCGCGGAATATCCGTATCAGGATTGACGGCGGAGGAAGCAAAAGAGAAGATTGCGTCCCAAATGGGCAGTTACGAATTAGTGCTGGAAGAACGGGGCGGGAGAAAAGAGATAATCAGGGGTATGGATATCACCCTCCGGCCTGTTTATGATGGAGACCTTGAGAGAATTATGGATAAACAGAATCCTCTGCTGTGGGGGGCGCGTTATGTGAAAGGAGAGGAATATGAGTCTGCCGGTTTTGGTGTAAGATATGATGAAGCAAAACTGGAGATGGTTGTCCGTAAGCTGCGCTGTATGGATCCGGAGGAGGCAGTGCCTCCTGCTGATGCCTGTCTTGTCTATACGGACAATGAAGGGCTGCAGATTAAAAAAGAGGAGCAGGGGAATTACCCTGTGCCGGGCAGGCTTCTGCAGGAGGCGCGAAGGGCGGTTGACGGCCTGGAAGCCCGGATATCACTTGAGGAGCTGGACATCTACAAAAAGCCGGAAATACTGGAGGATGATCCTGCGCTGCTGGCTCAAAGGGAGGCATATGGACCATACGCGCAGGTATCAATCATTTATCAGTTTGGGGACAGTGAGGAAAAGCTGGACGGCAATACTATCTGCGGATGGCTGCAGCAGGATAAAAGCGGGAGGGTGACAGTTGATACTGAGGCGGTGAAGGAATATGTGAATGGGCTGGCCAGGAAATACAATACCGCTTATTGTACGAAGGAGTTAAAAACCTCTTACGGCCCTACGGTAACCATAACGAAAGGATATTATGGCTGGATGATTGATAAGGAAGGGGAAACGGACGCGCTGGTGGAACTGATTACGGCCTGCCAAAGCCAGAAACGGGAGCCGCTTTATCTGCAGACGGCGGCCAGCCATGCCGCGCCGGATTATGGAGATACCTACGTGGAAATGAATCTGACGGCCCAGCATCTTTTTTTCTACAGGGACGGTGAGCTTTTGATAGAAACGGACTTCGTATCCGGGAATGAGTCAAAGGGCTGGGGCACACCGGCCGGCGCCTATGAGCTGACCTATAAGCAGCGGAATGCGGTTCTGAAGGGAAAGAATTACAACACTCCAGTCACCTGCTGGATGCCGTTTAACGGGGATATCGGCATGCATGACGGCTACTGGCGATCCGGCTTCGGAGGAAACATCTATAAAAAAAGCGGCTCTCACGGCTGCATAAACCTTCCTCCCGACGCAGCTGAATTTATATTTGAAAATATTGAGCCGCAAACGCCCATACTCTGTTATTATCTGGAAGGGACAGAGTCGGAATAATCGGCGTGTGATACATGAAGAAAAGGAACCGGAGCAAATAGCGTGCGGCACCCGGGGGGATAAAGCGCGTGGAAAAACGGGGGAAAAACGGAAGTAAGTTCCATGCCTCGAAAGGAGAAAGCTATGCCAGTGAATTCTTTTGATGATTATCCCATGTCCTGGACACCGGACAGAGAGGATTTGAAATTTCCGCTTTATTACAGTCTTGCAGATTTGATGGAGCGTGATATTAAGTGCGGCAAGCTGTCCGCTAATACAAAGCTTCCGCCGCAGAGAGAGCTTGCGGATTATCTGGATTTGAATCTGAGCACAATCACCAAGGCTTATAAGCTTTGCGAGATGCGGGGGCTTATCCACGCCGTGACGGGAAAAGGGACCTTTGTAACTCCCTATGCCAATGTCCCCACCTCCACAGTGGAAAAGAATACGGCGCCGGGAATCGAACTGGCCGTCATACATCCGTTTTATGAATCCAATGAAGCAATCAGGGATCTTACAATAGATATCCTGAAAAAACCTTTTTCAGAGCAGCTTTTTGAATATTCACACCCCCTGGGTGACAGAGGGCAGATTCTGACTGCAGCCAGATGGCTTCAGCGGTTCGGGCTGGATGCGGATGAACATAACACCATGATAGCCGCTGGCGCGCAGAATGCGCTGGCCACCATCCTGTCTTCCCTGTTTGAAGCGGGAGACAGGATCGCGGTTGATACTTATACCTATCCCAACTTTATCAGCCTGGCAAATCTTCTTTACCTGCAGCTGGTGCCCATTGAAAATGATGCCTGGGGAATGTGCCCGGAACGGCTGGAAAATGCCTGCGTGCTGCAGAAAATCAAAGGAATCTATATGATGCCCGCAGGCGGAAATACCACCAATATTGCATTTTCCGACGCCCGCAAGAAGGAGATTGCAAGGATTATAAAGGAGAGAAACCTGATTGCGGTGGAAGATGACAACTATGCGGCATTACTGGAAAAACCGTATTCGCCGCTTGCCCTGGATGCGCCAGAACACTGCATCTATGTAAGCGGCCTGTCCAAACCGCTCTGTCCGGGGCTGCGGATTGCTTATCTATATCTGCCGGATAAATATGTGAATCCCATGGAACAGGGGATTTTCAGCCAGAATCTGAAAATTTCCTCCCTGAACATGGAAATTGCAGCCGAGATTATCCGAAGCGGCCTGGCCTGGAAAATAATCCAGAAAAAAAGAAACGCCGCCATTGCCCGCAATGAAATTTATGCTTCCTGTTTTCCGGAAAGCAGCCTGCGAAAAGAGTCCTATTACCAGTGGCTGGAGCTGCCGGACAATCTTTCCGGAAGGTTGTGTGAGGCGGAGCTTTCCTGCCGGGGAGTAAGCGTCTTTGGCGCGGAGCGTTTTACCGTGGGCAATCAGGGAAAGACAAATGCGGTCAGAATCGCTACCTGCTCCGCAGAGAATGAGGAGCAGCTGCGCAAAGGGCTGGAAATACTGCTAAATTTCATCCGGCAGCAGGAGGACAGGGAGCCGCTGTTCATTGTGTGAAAACGGTATCTGTTCCGACCAAAAGGCAGAATCAGTCTAATAAATACCATCTGCCGGAAAAAGCCGAAAGGGTAAACTCCGCCGTTTTTTTACGGAAGAGCAGTTCTTTTTCAGGGTAGTCACAGGTTCCGCCGAACTGTGTCATGTCGCTTGCAATCAGCAACCGGAAGGTACGGATTCTGTCACAGGTGAATGTGTAGCTGCGGGTCATATCGGAAAAATTGAAAATGGCGAGAATCGTCTGGCTGCCGCTGATTCTCTCAAATACATAAATACATGCTTCTTCCTGGTGACAGTCAATCCATTGGAACCCTTCCCTGAAGCTGTCCAGTTCCCATAAGGCGGGGCAGGTGAGGTAGCAGTGGTTCAGTTCCCGGAGAAAGCGGTGAAAGGCTTTATGCAGCGGATAATCCTCCAGTTCCCAGTCCTGTTCCCTTTTCTCATCCCATTCCCTCAACTGTCCCAGTTCATTTCCCATGAAGCTTAATTTGATGCCGGGATGGGCGTACATATAAAGGTAAAGAGCTCTGGCCTGCGGAAATTTATCCTCATAACCACCGTTCATTTTCTGTACAATGGAAGCCTTTCCATGCACCACCTCATCGTGGGAGAGTGGGAGCAGATAATGTTCATTATAAAGATAGTGCATGGAAAAGGTGAGCTTATGATAAAGCTGTGTCCTCTGGGAAGGAGCTGCCTGAAAGTAGGAGAGCGTGTCATTCATCCATCCCAAATCCCATTTATAATCAAAACCAAGGCCGTTTTGCGATACGGGTGCGGTAACACCGGGATAGGCAGTGGAATCTTCGGCAATCAACAGCGCATGAGGAAATCTTTTCTTTAGCCCCTGGTTCAGGTTTTGCAGAAACCGGATTGCAGATTTGTTTTCCCCGCGCTCCGGACGGCCCTGCCAGTAAATCAGGTTGGATACGGCATCCATACGCAGACCGTCAAAATGAAATTCCCTGAGCCAGTAACAGGCGGCCGACTGGAGAAAGCTGCAGACCTCCCCGCGGGAGTGCATGAAATTACAGCTTCCCCACTCATTTACGCCTACATCGGCGCTGGGATATTCATAAAGGGAGGTGCCGTCATATTTCCAGAGCGCATAGTCATTTACGGCAAAATGGACCGGTACGAAATCCAGAATCACGCCAATCCCGTTTTGGTGGCATTGGCTGATAAAAGCCTTCAGGCCGTCCGGTGTCCCGTAGCGGGAGGTAGGGCTGAAAAATCCGGTTTCCTGATAGCCCCAGGATTCATCACAGGGATGCTCCGCAAGAGGCATGATTTCCAGATAGTTATAACCATTTTCTTTCAGATAAGGAATGAGCAGATCGGCCAGCTCCTGATAGGAATACCAGCCATCCGGGGCATCGGTTTTCTTTTTCCAGGAACCAAAATGCAGTTCATAAATATTTATAGGCTTATTGTAGGAAGCGCTCCTGCTTCGGTTCCATTTTTCATCGTGAAAATGATAGTCGGAAAGTCCACATATGACAGATGCCGTACCCGGCCTTACTTCGGAATAAAATGCATAGGGATCGACATGATCCAGAAAAGAACCGTCTTTTTTGTAGATCCGGTATTTATAACGCATGCCCGGGGCTGCGTTGGGGATCGTGCATTCCCAGAAATTACCGTCATAAATCTTTCCCATTCCGGTGTCCGTCCAGCCGTTAAAGTCCCCGATTATGCTGACATGCTGTGCTGCCGGAGCGAAGGTACAAAAGGTTACCCCCGAATCAGAGGGGTGCGCTCCCAGAAACCGATAGCTGTCGAAGTCCTGTCCCGTATAAAAATCATAAAATTCCATGGCTGCTCCTGTCTGCGCCAGAAGGCGCGCGTCTTAATAAAATTTCATATAAATCCTGCAGGATGAGAATAAAAAATACAAAGATAATAGACACGAGTTGGATTTCCAACTATAATTGATTATATATATTTTGATAAAGAAGTACTACCAACGAACCTGCGGAAAGATTGGATATCCAACGGTTTGGGAAAAGTGTCGGGGGAAAACGGGCAATGGATATCAGAATAGAAAAGACGAAAAGAAGTATAAAAAATGCTTTTATAGAACTGCGCTCCAGGAAGTCTCTGGAAAGGATAACAGTGAAGGAGGTATGCGAAAAAGCGGAAATCAACAAATCTACCTTTTACTCCCACTATCAGGACATTTATGATCTGTCGGATAAGCTGGAAACAGAGGTGGTGGAATCCATTATCAGCTCGCTCAACCATCCGGAAAACCTGCTGAAGAATCCGGAGGAATTTACGAAGGAGCTGTACCTTGGCTATGCGGCAAAAAATGCTCTCATATGTATTCTTTTTTCAGACAGCCGCAGCGGTATCCTTGTGCAGAAGCTGGAAAAAACACTGAAGGAGCTTGTTTTTTCCGTATGTCCCGAATACCGGGAGGACCCGAAGGAGAATGTAAAGCTGACCTATACTATTTACGGTGGGTATTATGCTTATTTTGAAAACAGGGAATATGGGGATGAGCTGGTAATAAGCACGATTGGAAGGCTCTCGGGGAATATGGATATCTGACCGTTATTTAATAAAAGAGGCAGGGCCTGCGGAAAAAACGTATTTTTGGCCCTGCCTCTTACATATAAATGACGATTGAAAATTATCCGCTTTCTGTGCCGTGTATGAATTTTTGAGATTAATCAGCCAGAATTTCATGCACCTGACGCATTGTGACTGCACAGGCCGCGGCAATATCTGACTCTGACAGGCCTTCCCCGGCCAGGCGCAATACACGCTTTGTCAGACGAATCCCCTGTGAAATCCCCTGTGTCTTGCCCTTTGCAATGCCCTGGGTTTTTCCCCTGGAAAATCCCTGTTTGATTCCCTTTTTTAATCCTTTTTCCAGTGCCTTTTCTTCAATGGCTTCACTTAAATTACACATCTGCTTCAGCTCCTTTTCTAATTCTTGTTCCATTGCCAGGCCATAATCTTCTTCCAGAATCCTTTCTTTTTGGGCTGCATCCATATCCGGAGACAGCAGGGTATTCAGAAAGCCATGCAGCTTTCCGGAATTTCCGGCAGGCGCCTTTTCATTCAGGCAGATAACAATTACCGACAGCTTGTCATAGCTTGCCTTCCGTTCGGGAATCCTTCCGATAAGATCCCTTTTGGAAATCCGGTATTCAGACATGGCATTTCCGATATGATTCGGTGCGTTCATACATATCCAGATACTGTATACTTTTTTCAGCGAATCATAATCGGAATCCTTGAATTCCCTGTCCAGCTGTTCCGACAGCATTCTTGCGCCATAGAAAATCCCTCTGGTCACAATCCGGTATTTCTGATAAAATTTCTTCTGTGCTTCCACATTGAGCAAAAGCTTAACCATGGTAATATTTTTGTGTCCGGGAAGCATGGCACAAAATCGGATATCAAATGTGATGCGACCCTCACCGGGAACCACGCTTTCCGTATTGTTCCCTGTAATTAAAAGCTCATTTCCTTTCTTCCCTCCGGGCTTTAAGGGCACCCTGGCGACCTCAATTCCTGGTTCAATCCATTCCTCAATTTCCTCAATATCGAAGTCTGCGTATTCGGCGGCAGCACCCTGCAGGATACGGGCCAGGACCTGTCTGTTGCTCAGGATTCTCTTTACATGTTCATCATACTGCACTTTGATACCGGCTGCGTCAAGTTCTTCTGCGATCAGCGTCTTTTTCTTCATTGTACCTCCTTTTGGCGGCAGGAGTGCAGATCGTATATGAAAAAATTGACGCCTGCGGTTCCTGCCGTTAAATAAAATGTGATTTTGCGGCAGAAACTGCCAGAATGTGCGAATGCACAGAAATATAGTAAGACTACTTTGATGATACTTTATGTCTGATAAAAAGTCAATTAATAAATATTATTTTTCTTTCGTTTTTTCCGCTTTTTTCCCGGAAAATATTTCGCTTAATGCGAGAAACTGTGATATAATAATTCCGGCAGCGGATAGCAGGAGCGGAAGTAAAGAGATAAATATATCCGCAGAGGAACAGCCGGTTTATCCGGCTTATAATATCAAGGAGGAAAAAAGAATGCAGATAAGTAAAGATATGTTAATCGGTCAGTTGGTCAATATGGACGAATTAATTCCCCAGATGCTGATGCGCGCAGGAATGCACTGTCTGGGATGCCCGTCTGCCCAGGGGGAAAGCCTGGAGGAAGCATGCATGGTACATGGAATTGACTGTGACGGGCTTGTAAGCCAGATGAATGAAATCCTGGCCACCAGATAATACAGTAAAAGTAATATAAAATAAAGGAGCAGCAATGCGGATGCCGGACGGTATATCCCCCGGAGCATCGGTATTGCTGCTTTTTTATTACCGTCAGGAAGCTTTATTCGGCTGAAAAGTCTCTCGCAAATTTTATAAAGTTTTATAAATAAAGTATTTTTTGTATTGAAAATAATACGGGCGTATGTTATAGTACATATAGAACAAATAATGCAGAGTATAATATAAATTTATGAAAGCAACTGTCCGGACCTCACCGTTGTGTGAGGTATTTTGCAGGCCGGGGATGAAGCAGGCGGCATACATATCTTATGTAATGCCTGACAGGCCGGAACCAAAAGCGGCGGACAGCCGCGCCTGAGAAAAGAATGAAGGTGAATAGAATGGCAGCAAAAAGAGATTATTATGAAATTCTCGGAATAGAAAAGGGAGCGGATGAAAACGCGATTAAAAAGGCTTACCGTAAGCTTGCGAAGAAGTACCATCCGGATGAAAATGCCGGTAATACCCATGCCGAGCAGCGGTTTAAAGAGATAACTGAGGCTTATTCCGTATTAAGTGATCCGGAGAAGAAAAAACTGTATGATCAGTTCGGGCATGCCGCATTTGACGGTTCAGCTTCCGGCCCGGATGCATTTACGGGACGGCAGAACGGCGGATATCGGGAATATCATTTTGAACAGGGAAATATGGACGATATCTTCGGAGATATTTTCGGGGATTTGTTCCACAGTAAAGACGGTAAAAAAGGCGGTTCCCGCAGCAGCCGCTTTTCAGGAGGCTTTCATAACGGAAGCCATGGCTATGGCGGATTTGAAGACAGTTTTTACGGAGGAGGTTTTTCGCAGGATAGCTTCCGCGGCAGGGGCCGGGATCTCCAGGCGGAGGTAGAGGTCAGCTTTGACGAAGCGGCCTTCGGCTGCGATAAGCTTATCAGTTTGCAGAATGCGGATGGCATGGGCGGACCGGCGCAGTCCCTGCAGGTCCATATCCCTGCAGGGATTGAAAACGGCAAAAAAGTAAGAATCCGCGGGAAAGGAATGCCGGGATACGGCGGCGAGACGGGAGATTTGCTGCTTAAGGTCAAGGTGGGTGAAAAACAGGGCTTTGAGCGGAAAGGAATGGATGTGTATTCCACCATTACCATTCCGTTTACCACGGCCGTATTTGGTGGAGAGGCTCCCGTACAGACGCTTTCCGGTAAAATTATGTGCAGAATCAGGGAAGGAATCCAGCCGGGAACTAAAATCCGGCTGAAGGGAAAAGGAATCGTTTCCATGAAAAACCCCGGTGTATATGGGGATCACTATGTCACAGTGCAGGTTCAGGTTCCGCAGGATCTCAGCCCGGAAGCGAAGCAGAAGCTGAAGGAATTTGAAGAGCTCCTCAGTAAGGATCGGCGGGGAGGAAAAAAGAAGGGCGCGGCATAGGCGGAAAGCAGATCCCTTTATGACGAATCCACGGTAACAGTCCGGACATCCGGACTGCGGCAGGCTTCCGGCTGATGGTATCGCTGTGCGGCGGCCTGCCTGCCCGTAGTGTATATTTGTGCGGCCTGCGCAGTATATGCGCAGGCCGGCAGAAGGGTAAACGGCAGAAAAGTAGGAAAAAGTAAAATAAAAAACTTGACAAATGCCCAAAGGCATTTTATAGTCAAAATATAGTATGTAACTCTTACGAGGCATTCACTATACATGACACTTAGGATGGTTATGTGTATTGATGCCCTTTTTTATTTCTGCGGCAAATCCACTGCAATTCAGCGCATAAATACCATGCATCCGGACAAAAACAGAACAGGGAGGGGACGCTTCGCGTCCTGCCAACGAAGCCGGGGATGCTTCTGCCCTGATTTTCATGCGGCCTGCGGCCGTGAAAGGAGAGAAAGAAAAATGAAAGACAAGATTTTTGGTGTTTTGCAGCGTGTCGGACGGAGTTTTATGCTTCCCATTGCTATTTTGCCTGTGGCGGGACTGCTTCTGGGAATCGGCAGTTCTTTTACCAATGAAACCACAATTGCAACCTATGGGTTAGGTAAAATACTGGGTGACGGGACATTTCTCCATGCCCTGCTGGTAATTATGAACAAGGTCGGGAGCGTGGTATTTGACAACCTTCCCCTTATTTTTGCCATTGGCGTATCAATCGGTATGGCAAAGAAGGAAAAAGAGGTAGCCGCCCTTTCCGCGGTAATTGCCTATTTTGTAATGAACACGGCAATCAGCGCCATGCTGGTGCTCCATGGCGACATCCTTTCCAACGGAGAAACTGCCGGACATGTGCTTGGCGGGACCATCGCCTCTGTCTGCGGAATCCAGACGCTGCAGATGGGTGTGTTCGGCGGTATCATAGTAGGGTTGGGAGTGGCAGTCCTGCATAATCGTTTTTATAAAATCAGCCTGCCGAATGCGCTGTCCTTTTTTGGCGGGACAAGATTTGTACCTATTATCTCAACACTGGTTTACATGTTTGTGGGAATTGCATTATACTATATATGGCCGGTAGTGCAGAACGGGATTTATGCGCTGGGCGGCCTGGTGACAGGCAGCGGCTATGTGGGAACGCTGATCTTTGGCCTGATAAAAAGAGCGTTGATTCCCTTCGGTCTGCATCATGTATTTTATATGCCGTTCTGGCAGACTGCTGTGGGCGGAACCATGGAGGTTGCGGGACAAATGGTGCAGGGGGGACAGAATATATTCTTTGCCCAGCTGGCTGATTCTGCCAATGTGGCCCATTTCAGCGCGGATGCAACAAGGTATTTTTCAGGAGAGTTTATTTTTATGATTTTCGGCCTGCCGGGAGCGGCCCTGGCGATGTACCGCTGTGCGAAGCCTGAAAAGAAAAAAGCGGCGGGAGGCCTGCTTTTATCCGCGTCCCTGGCCTGTATGATGACAGGGATTACGGAGCCTCTGGAGTTTTCCTTCCTGTTTGTCGCCCCTGCCCTGTTTGCAGTACAGGTAGTGCTGGCAGGTTCCTGCTACATGATTGCCCATATACTTAATGTCGCGGTCGGCCTGACTTTTTCCGGCGGCTTCCTGGATTTCTTCCTGTTCGGAATCCTGCAGGGCAATGAAAAAACAAGCTGGCTGAGAGTGATTCCCGCAGGAATTATTTACTTTTTCCTTTACTATTTTATTTTCCGTTTCCTGATTGTAAAATTCGATTTCAAGACGCCGGGAAGAGAAGAGGATACCGCTGAAATAAAGCTGTATACCAGGGCGGATGTCAATGCAAGAAAGGACGGAGCGGAAAAAGAGACGGCAGCGGCGGATACTGATTCTGTCAGCGCTGCTATTACAAATGGCCTGGGCGGCAGGAAAAATATCAGCGACGTGGACTGCTGTGCAACGAGGCTGCGTTGCACGGTGAAACGTCCCGAGCTGGTAAATGACGCACTGTTAAAGTCCACAGGGGCCTCAGGAGTAGTGCACAAAGGCAATGGCGTGCAGGTAATCTACGGTCCTCATGTTACGGTAATCAAATCAAATCTGGAAGATTATCTGGAAACTGCGCCCAACGAGGAATATACGGGCGGAGAGCAGGAAGCGGCTGTGGATCCTGTGGCATCTGAGGAAAAGCAGGAGACAGAACGGGACGGCGAAAAAAAAGTAAAAACCATTATAATCTCCAGCCCGGTTACCGGAAAGGCAGCAGATTTATCAACGGCGCCGGACGAGGCCTTCGCAGGGAAAATGATGGGCGACGGCGCGGCCGTAACGCCTGAAGACCCGATTGTGCGGGCGCCGGAGGACGGAGAAATATGTTTTGTTTTCGATACCAGGCATGCGATAGGATTTTTAACGGATTCCGGAATCAGCCTTCTGATTCATATCGGAATTGATACGGTAAAGCTTGGAGGAAAGGGCTTTGAGGCGCTTGTTGAGAACGGGCAGAAGGTGAAAAAGGGAGATCCCATGCTGAAGCTGGATTTGGAATATCTGAAGGCCAATGCGCCTTCCGTTGTTTCACCCGTGCTTTGCACAGAACTTCAGGAAAATGAGAAAATCCGGCTGCTTAAAACAGGAAACATTACAGCCGGGGAGGCACTTTTTTCGGTAGATATATACGAATCATGACAGGGATAAGACGGCAGTCCGCCGGAACGCTGGAAATTGCCGCAGCAGCCGCTTTTTCCGGGCGGTACAGGAGGGGAATATGTACAGAATCAGGAAAGTTTTGAATCATAATGCGGCAATTGTAATCGGGATGGAGGATAACGGGGAATATCTGCTCATGGGAAAGGGAGTGGGATTCGGGAAGAAAACGGGCGAGCGGGTGGAGGCGGGGCCTGAGACCACCGCCTACTGCCTGCAGCAGCTTACGGACAGAGGGGATGCGAAAGAGATCATAAAGTCGGTTTCCCCGGTCTGCCTGGAGCTTGCCAACGAAGTGCTCAATGAAGCGGAAAGAGTTTTCGGCAGGATTGACCGTTCCATCCTTTTCCCTATGGCCGACCATATGGAATACGCGGTCAGGCGTATCAAAAACCGGGAGCAGATCAGCAATCCCCTGACAGAGGATATCAGGCTTCTGTTCCATCGGGAATATAAAGTCGCCCAAAGTGTTCAGCCGCTTTTGTGGGAGCGGATGAAGGTGAAAATTGACGAGCATGAAATCGGTTATATAGCGCTCCATGTCCATGCGGCCATTGAGGATGAAAAAGTATCCCAGGCCATGCAGATTGCGCGCGCCGTCCGGGAATGCGTCACTCTGGTGGAGCAGCAGACGGGGATGAAAATTGATGTCATGTCCCTGGCCTACAACCGGCTGATGAACCATGTGCGCTATATGGTGGCAAGGGCTCTGAGCGGGGAACGGCTCAAGCTGAATATGAATGACTATATGCGGGTAAAATTTCCTGAAGCCTTTGAAACGGCGGCTGTTATATGCGAAGAAATCGGCAGGAGCCTGAACAGAAAACTGGATGATGTGGAAACAGGATACCTGGCGATGCATATTGAGCGGGTGAAGGATGATGAAACAACGGGAAGCGCAAATAATAAAGCAAAAAAGACAACGGAGGAATATCATGCTGGATGCGATCATTAAAAGAAGGAGTATCCGAAAATATAAAGAGGAAGAAATCCCGGTCCATATGGTGGAGGAGGTTCTCCGGGCGGGGCTTCTGGCGCCTTCCTCAAAGAACCGCCAGCCCTGGAAGTTCATTGTGGTAACGGGAAGGTCAAAAGCAGAGATGCTGGAGGTGTTCAGACAGGGGCTGGAAAGAGAAAAGAAAAGCCCTTTGCTGCCGGAAAGCGCGCCGTATATCGGCGGGGCGGAATACACCCTTCAGGTTATGAAGCAGGCTCCGGTGATTATTTTTATCGTCAATACATTAGGCCTGGAGGTAAACCGGGGCTTAACCCCGGATGAGAGGATTTTTGAATTATGCAATGCGCAGTCCATCGGGGCGGCTATTGAAAATATGACGCTGGCCGCGACAGATCTGGGACTGGGAAGCCTGTGGATATGCGATACCTGTTTTGCATATCAGGAGCTGAACGGCTGGCTGGATGCAGGCGGGGAACTTATTGCGGCGCTGGCCCTGGGATATGCGGATGAAGCGCCGGCCGCAAGGCCGAGAAAAAGCCTGGAAGAAGCGACGGAATGGAGATACTGAGCTGGCAGGACATAAAAAATAAAGCATTCCTGACGCGGAAAGGGTGAAAAAGATGTGGAAAAAAGAAATTATCTATGATTCGGCAACGCCGGTTCTCTATTATCTGGTGCAGGAAAAAGGGGAATTATTCCTGAAACATACCTATGACTGCGCCTATGAAAATCCTCAGGTGGAGGAGTGCTTCATCGTCCCTTCAAAGAATACGGAAAGAAATAAGGCCTGCCGGATCAGCGCAAAGCGTCCTTTCCAGGTAATGGTACAGGAAGACGGCCATAAGGCGGAGATATTGTTTGACGGAGCGGAGGAGGAAATCAGCGTCACCATTTATCCGGGCATACCCCACTGTGATATTATGGGAAACTCCATTTCTCTGGACTTTGAAAACGGAAAGGAGTTTGAAGAAGCTGTTTATCAGTTTTACTGGAGGACGCTTCTTCCTTCCGTTGCGGAACGCACAGCGGGAGCGGGCTATCCGGTGCGGGATGGCTATGTGGTGAGCACGCTTCAAAAAGAGGTATATGCGGGTACTTATCCTGATGTAGATCATGAATTCCAAATCAAAGGACGCGCGGCCATGGCGGATAGCTTTGATCTGGGGCTGATCCGCCGGATGCTGGAGCTGCAGCTGAAGCTGATGGCGGAGGATCCGGAACAGCTGTACCGGGATCCCTGCGCCCTGCAGCCGAATGGGGTCAGGGAATACCATGTTAGAAGAAACAGCAAAGATCTGCAGACCAACGCGGTAATGTTCCTTATTACCGGAAATGTGGAAATTATAGAATCCGCATGGCTTTATGTGGCGGCCTCCAAAGACTGGGCCTGGTTTGAAAGGAATAAGGAAGGGCTGGAAAATTCCCTGACTCTTGTGGAGGACTGTATGGACAGGCAGGGGCGTTTTTGGTCCGATGTTTATTATGAAGATCAGATTATCAAGGACGGAAGGGAATGTATGTCCGCCGCACTGGCAGCCGATGCCATGAGGAGGATGGCGGATCTGGAGAGAAGAGCCGGGGACAGCGAAAAAGAAAAGCATTATCTGGCGCTGGAAAGAAAGCTGGCCCGGGCCATGACGGAGGATCTCCCGGCAGGCTTCTGGGACCGGGAAAACGGACGTTTTGCCGACTGGGTGGACAGAAGCGGCGTCAGGCATGATCATATCCATCTGCTGGCAAATGAACTGCCGCTGCTGTTCGGCTATGCGGATGAGGCGCAGGAAAAAGCGGTGCAGAAGCTTGTGGAAGAGTGCTTCGGAGAGTTCCAGCGGTTTCCCACCTTTTTATCAGCCAGGATACAGGATTATACCGATTCGGAAATAGGAGTGCCCTATGACCTGTGCGCGGCAGGAAGATACTGGTGCTGGGATTTTGCTTACTGGGTATCTCAGGGCAGGAGGGATATGCTGGAGCAGCAGCTCCTGGCCGTCTGCCGGCAGGCAAGGCTGGATGATTATCTGATGGGTGAACGCTATGATATGAATTATATCTTCTACCAGGATGATAAAAACTGGCACGGCGCCGCCCACTATTATGAATATCCCTGCGTATTTATCTGGAACCTGCTTAGGTGGTATCTGGGAGTGCAGCCCGATCTGGATGTGGATCTGAGGATTGCCCCCATGCTCAATAAACCGGGCCGGGTTCGGCTGGAGGCAAAGCCCTACGCTTTGGAATATGAAATGAAGGAGAACAGTTTTTCTTTAACCAATCTGCTGGACCGGCAGAGGACATTCCTTCTGTGTATGGACGGAAAACAGAAAAAGGTTGCATTGGGTGCGAGCGAGAGCCTTATTTGGGATATGAGCGAAGGATGATTGCTGTGCCTTTCATTGTCAGGGCTTAAGATATTCTTAATTTGCCAGCCGCTGCCCGGAATGATAAAATTTCTGTATATAAACAGAACAGAGGAGGTATCTTATGTACCAGATTTCGAATTTTATGGATAATGATGATGTGAAAACACTTGCGTCTGCCGGCCCGTTTTCAGTGATTGAATATGTCCGGGATCTGAGCGTTATGCCATCATCGGCAACGGTTGCCTACTTCAGCAGCCAGATGAATGTGAGAAAACGTCAGGTGGTATGCGACCTGAGCAAAGCCAGTGTTACGATTCAGGCAGGGGCCATGCAGTGGATGCTTGGCAATGTAAATGCGACAACCGGCATCAAAGGCGTGGGAGATCTGTTCGGGAAAGCGGTGCGCGGCAAGGTTACCGGAGAATCAGCAATTAAGCCGGAATATACGGGGGACGGGCTTCTGGTGCTGGAGCCAACCTATAAACATTTGATTTTAATGGATGCGGCGGACTGGGGAGGCTCTGTTGTACTGGATGACGGACTTTTCCTGGCCTGTGATTCCAGACTGAAGCACAAGGCGGTTATGCGTTCCAATCTTTCTTCCGCAGTGGCCGGCGGCGAGGGCCTGTTTAATTTAAGCCTGAACGGAAGCGGCGTGTTCTGTATTGAAGCGGACTGCCCGCGCGAGGAGCTGGTGGAAATCACCCTGCAGAATGATGTGCTGAAGGTCGATGGGAATATGGCGGTTGCCTGGAGCGGAAGCCTGGAATTTACAGTGGAACGTTCCGGCAAATCCCTCATCGGTTCGGCGGCTTCCGGCGAAGGTCTTGTCAATGTGTACCGCGGGACCGGCAAGGTGATGATGGCTCCCATTTCCAAGATGCCGAACGTTTAAATTATCCTGTAGGAGCTGCCTTGCTATCTGGCGGGGCGGGAGGCGTCTGCTTTTCCCTGGCTGAGTTTACCGGGAAAAAGTCTGCCGCTATAGGAAAACCCAAAACGGATATAATATGGAATAACAGAAAACCACTGGCTCATAAACCGGTGGTTTTCTATTCTTTATCCCCAAAAATTACGATAAAAGGAGGAAAATATGAAGCTGCTGATTGCCGAAGACGATCCGGATATGCAGAAAATCCTGAAGCTCTATCTCCAGCGGGAGGGCTGCCAGGTGAATATTGTTGACAACGGCCGCGCCGCCATTGATTTTTTGTCAGAGAATCAGGTGGATCTTGTGATTCTGGACTGGATGATGCCGGTTCAGGATGGTATCCAGACCCTTAAGGAAATCCGGCTTTTGAATTTTCCAGTTAAGGTTCTGATGCTGACAGCCAAAGGCGAAATCGAAAATGAAATTACCGGGCTTACCTGCGGCGCGGATGATTATCTGCGCAAGCCCTTTGATATTGAGGTGTTCCTTCTGCGGGTGAAAAAGCTGTGCCGGGCGGAAAGTATTCTGAAATACCGGGAGCTTCTTTTGAACCCGGCAACGATGGAGGTGTCGAAAAACGGACAGCGGCTTACCCTTACGAAAACGGAATTTGAGCTTTTGCATTGCTTTCTTGGCAACCTCAAAACGGTGCTTTCCCGGGAATGGCTTTTAAATCATGTATGGGGGATGGATTTCGAAGGGGACAGCCGTACCGTAGACACCAATATCCGCCGCCTGCGGAAAAAAATCGGAGAGGATTATATCCGGACGCGCGTAGGGATGGGTTATGTAATGGGGGAAGAAAATGCATAAAAACAGGAAACGCTTTCACAGGCTGTCCGTAAAATTTATACTTGGGATTACAGGCATTCTCCTGCTGATTCTTACAGCCACTCTTTTCATTAATTCCCGCGTCATGGAAAGATATTATCTGCACAGACAGAGAGAAAATGTCCGGCAGGCAGGAGAAACTTTAAAGGAGGCACTGACACGGGGATGCACCCCGGAGGAAGCGGCTCTGGAGCTGGAAGAAAGGGAAAATGTGCTGGTGGCTTTTTCCTGGAATACGGAAAATTATGACAGCTTAAGCAGTGACCTGCGGGAAAAATTCAGACAGAAAGGCCTGGGCTTTCAGAAGTTCTGGCTCTGGGAAGAGGATTATATTTCAGCAGTGCAGAATGGGTACCGCTTCCGGCTTTATGGGCAGGAAAAATTAAACTACGGAATTCTGGTGGAGTATATTCCTGTAGGGGATCAATTATATGCGATTGCTGCAATAGTGCCTGATGCGGCGGATTTTATCCGCCTAGTTAACCGTTTCAGCATTGTGCTGTATGCGGTTTCCCTGGCGGCGGCTGTGGGGCTGATCAGCCTGTTCGTAAAGCATATTACCAATCCGCTTCGGCAGATGGAGCACTTTTCCCGGCAGCTTTCCCGTCAGGAATATGCCGTTTTGGATATCCGTACAGGAGATGAACTGGAAACCGTTGCAGAGAGCATGAACCAGATGAGCCGTTCCCTTCGTGAATATGAAAAGCAGCTGCTTAATAAAAACAGGCAGATGAAACAGCTTCTGGATGATGTGGCCCATGACATCAAAACGCCGGTTTCCCTCATCGGCATGTACGCCTCCGGCATAAAGGACGGCCTGGATGACGGCACCTTCCTGGATACAATTGAAGAACAGAATGCCAGGATTTCCCGTCTGGTGGAGCGGCTGCTCAGTCTGTCCCGGATCGAAAGCAGCGAATACCCGTTTTCGCCCATCGCCCTTGATACGATACTGCATAAATGCATGGAGGACCAAAGAATGGCCCTGCATGCCCGGGGACTGTCTTTTCAGGAGGAGCTTGCCTGCGATGTGGAAATCATGGGAAACAGTGAGCTTGTTGCCCTGCTGTTTTCCAACCTGCTGTCAAACGCGGTAAAATATGCCTCTTCCGGCGCCGTGGAGGTGACGCTTTGCAGGATGGGAGAATGGTGCCGGTTCCGGATATCCAACGGGTTTAATAATGCCGCGCTGGATCCGGAACGGATTTGGGATCCATTTTATGTAGGGGAGCCTTCCCGCAGCAGGGCACTGACCGGAACCGGCCTTGGACTTGCTATTGTAAAAAGAATTGCAGAGCAGTATGGCTATTCTGTCCGATGTGAAATCGGGGAGGGAAGGATATTGTTTGAAGTATTGTTTCCGGCTGCATTGAAAAATGAAAATTAAAAGCAAAACAAAAAGAAGAGAATCAAAAGAAGAGATTCGAAAGGCATAAACGGATATAAAAAAGTATCCGCTTATGCCTTTTTTGTCACATGGCTGTAACAGCCCTCTGTTAAACTTCCTGATATCGGGCAGGATAAATCTATAGGATCGGCTTACAGAAGGAGGAATATAAAAAAACGATCGCAGACTGCCGGATTATTTTATTAAAAAAGAAAAATTGCAGCTGCTTAATGAGCAGGCGCATTTACTGTGCCTGCCGCAAAAACAGCTATGAAAACTGATAGGAGAGAAAGAGATGAAAACAGTAAAGCTTTTAAAAAAATCCGTCTGCCTTATACTGCCGATTGCGTTGATTTTGGGCGGATGTGCCGGAAAAGCTCCGTCTGTGGATCAGTCAGCGCAGGACGGGAAGGAATCTCCGGTAAGCATTGCCGATGGGACAACGACAGACTCATCGTTAGAAACACAAACAGATGCTTCAGGCGGCCGGGTTTCCGGACTCCCTTTTGATTTCCAGGTAAATCCGGAAAACTTTGAACTGACTATGGAAAACGGGGGAACGCTGCTTACCGTTTCACAGGGAGGTAAAGAGCGGGAGTATTCAGATTATCAGGAAAAAGACGGTACTGTCAGCTGGCGGTATCCCGGGGAAAGGACATCTGTCGCCATAACGCCGGCGGAGGACTATTTAAGCGTAACAATCACTTCGGAAACAGAGGAAGACAATACCTTTGTATGGCCGGAAATTTCAGGGGAAACCTATTATTTTCCCTTTGGAGAAGGAAAACGGGTGCCGGCAGGGGACGCGGTCTTTAGAGAATATCTGAACGGACAGGAATTTCCCGTGCTGGAACAGCTTTCCATGCCTTTCTGGATTACCTCGTCCGGAGAGTTTTCCATTCTGTATATTGTGGAGGATCCCTTTCGGACGAACCTGCAGTTTTTTGCAGATCCTGCTATCACCTTCTCTGTTTCCCATGACTATCCGGCAATTGATAGGAGCAGATCCAGCAGTTACCGGATTTATCTGACCGGCCCGGATCCGGTAAGCGCAGCCAGGCTTTACAGGAATTACCGCATGGAACAGGGTGATTTTATGACACTGGAGCAGAAGGCGCAAAGCAATCCGGATATCCGCAAGCTTTATGGCGCTCCGTTCATTTATCTGTGGGGAGAATTCCTTATTTCCCCTGATGATATTGACTGGAAGGCTTTCCGGCAGGCGGCGGATTCTCCGCTGACAGAGTATCTGTCATTCTTTGCCGGCAGCCAGGAAAACGGTCCGGAATTTACAGCAGCGCTGGAAGAAATAAAAAAGCAGGATTATGTAGCTGAATATCAGAAAAATACAGTATGCAGTTATCTCAGCCAGCTGCTGAAAAGGGGAGATTTCTGGGATCCAGCTGTTTTTACACAGCATTCCCCGGCGATGACGCAGCTTTTGGCAAAAGGGTATGAAAATCTGACCGAAACAGAAAAAATTCAGGTGAAAAAAGAGGCATTGGCCGTTAACTGGCCGGAGATTTTTACCGACGCAAAGCAATGGACGGATTCCGGGACGACGGAGTTGCTTCAGGGACTGAAGGAGAGCGGCATTGACCGGGCCTGGATAGGCCTCAACAGCTGGGAGCAGGCGTACGCAAAACCGGAGCTTGTGGAGAAAGCCGCCGCGCAGGGGTATCTGATCGGAAGCTATGATTCCTATCACTCCATTCACGAACCGGGCAAAGAGCAGTGGATAACGGCGCAGTTTGAGGATACAGCTTTATATGAGGAAGCCACGATTACGGACAAAAATGGAGAAAAAGTGGGCGGCTTTCAGAATGTGGGGCGCAAACTGAATCCTGTTCTGGCTTTTCCTGCGGTGGAAGCACGCATGGAGGACATTATGTCGAATTCGCTTCCGTTTAATTCCTGGTTTATTGACTGTGATGCAACCGGGGAAATTTATGACGATTATTCACCATCCCACCCTGCAACCCAGGAAGAGGATCTGGCGGCCAGGCTGGAAAGGATGGCCTATATCCGGGATCAGTATCGTTTTGTAGTGGGATCTGAGGGCGGCAATGATTTTGCGGCTTCCACGATTGCCTTTGCCCATGGAATCGAACTGAAGACCTTTTCCTGGATGGACGATGACATGAAAAAGAATCGGGACAGTGAGTACTATATCGGAAAGTATTACAATCCCGCCGGCGGAGTTGCCGAACATTTTTCAAAAAGGATTCCGGTGAAAGATAAGTACTATACATTGTTCGTGGACCCCAGGTATGATATTCCACTGTACAAGCTGGTATACAACGATTCCGTTATCACAGGCTATCACTGGGACTGGTCCACCTTCAAAATCCAGGGGGCGACGGCGGACCGCATGGTAAGAGAGGTTCTGTACAATGTTCCGCCCCTGTACCACCTGGATGCGGCGGAGTGGAAGCGGTATCAGAAGGATATTGCCGCACATCACGCCGTGTGGTCAGAATTCAGCAGGAAGGCAGTGCTGCAGGAGATGACAGACTTCAAATATCTCACGCAGGACGGGGCGGTGCAGAAAACTGTTTACGGAGAAAACATTGCCGCGGTGGCCAACTTTGCAGAGGAAGCATATGAATATGAAGGAAATAGTATCCCGGGACATTCCGTATGGATACAGATGGACGGGAAAAGCATGATTTACACCCCTTCCCTCCAGTCCGGGAATGCATAAACGCTTATGATAACAGGAGAAGCAGAGCTTTTGATTTGGAGAATACATTGCGGTTAAACTTCAAACAGGGTATAATCAGAGAAAAGATGCATCTGGGAAATGCAACTGTAAAAGCATAGGATAGTTATGTAAAAGGTGTCAGTGAAAGACAGTCAGTGAAAGGCAGAAAGCGGGGATAAAATGGACAGACCATTGCCAATCGGAATCGAAGATTTTAAAAAACTGAGAGAAAACAACTTTTACTATGTGGATAAATCATTGCTGATAAAGGAACTGCTGGATAACAGAAGTGAAGTAAGCCTGTTTATGAGGCCGAGACGTTTTGGCAAGACATTAAGTTTAAGTATGCTCAGATATTATTTTGAGCAGATGCCCGTGAGCGATACGAATACAGATAATAATAACTTGTTCAAAGGGCTTAAGATTATGGAAGCCGGTGAAAAATATACGAAACATAAAGGTCGGTATCCGGTAGTTAACCTTTCCTTAAAGTCTGCAAAGCAGCCGGACTGGAATATGGCTTATGATGCAATAGTAAATGAAATTGCAAAGGAATTTGAACGCCATGACGATGTGCTTGAAAGTGCAAGGCTGCTGCCGGACGAAAAAGAACTTTTTTGCCGGATCAGAGGAAAAAAAGCAGCCAGAATTGATTATGCGATGGCAATGGAATTCCTTACCCGTTGTTTGAAAAAGGTTTATAGAAGAAATGTAATTATCCTTCTGGATGAGTACGATGTTCCACTGGAAAATGCATATTTTAACGGATTTTATAAACAAATGACAGATTTCATCCGTTCCTTTTTTGAATCGGCGCTAAAAACCAATTCCAGCCTGGAATTTGCCGTAATCACTGGCTGTCTTCGTATAACAAAGGAGAGTATATTTACCGGACTGAACAATCCGGAAATGATTTCAATCCTTAATGTAAATTATGCGGAGCATTTTGGTTTTACCCAGCCGGAAGTAGAACAGCTTTTGGAAGCCTATGGAATCAGTAACAAGAAAGGTGAAGTCAGGCGCTGGTATGATAGCTATGTATTTGGAAAGACAGAAGTATATAATCCGTGGAGTGTACTGAACTATACGAAAACGGCGGCTGTTGATAAGAATGCTTTTCCGAAGCCATACTGGGCGAATACTTCCTCCAACAGTATTGTCAGGGAACTGGTGGAACGTGCGGATGGCAGCGTAAGGCAGGAAATGGAAGCATTGATTGAGGGAGAAGTGATAGAAAAGCCGGTTCACGAAGAGATTACCTATGATGAAGTATATAAATCAGAAGAAAATCTGTGGAATTTTCTGTTTTTTACAGGATACCTGAAAAAAAAGGGTGAACGGTTTGACGGTGAAACTGTTTACCTGGAATTGGCGATTCCAAATACAGAAGTAAAGCTGATTTACAGAAATACGATAATGGACTGGTTTCAGGAAAAAATTAAAAAGACGGATTTCTCGGCTTTGTATCAGGCCGTCCTTGGGAAAAATGTGGCGGTTATGGAAAAAGAACTGTCCGGGAATCTGATGGAGACCATTAGTTTTTATGACTATAAGGAAGATTACTATCACGGTTTTCTTGGCGGGCTGTTGAAAATGATGGACGGATATATAATAAAGTCCAATCGGGAAAGCGGCCTGGGGAGAAGTGACCTGTTGCTGCTTTCCGCGCCCTATGAGGGGAAGGCGATTATAATTGAAATAAAAATCGCAGATACCTATGCAGAGCTGGGAGCTAAAGCAAAAGAAGCATTGACTCAGATCGAAGACAGGCAATATGATGCTGAACTGAAACTGGAAGGCTATCATACCTTTATTCTGTATGGAATTGCTTTCTATAAAAAGCTTTGCAGAGTAGCTGTAAAAGAGTGATATGTCAGCCAAAATTCAGGGTATCCCCCATGCGTCTGCTTATGCATGGAGGATACCTGTTCATTACTTCACAGTTATTGCCAAAAATCCATCCTAAATCGCCTGCGGCGATGGATTTTGGCACTCCTGAATCACTTCCTTACGGTCAGCGCGAAGCGCTGTCCTGCCGATCAGTTCCCCTGGAGGATACCTTCCTTATATTTGCCGGGAGTCGTCCCCTTGAGCTTCTTAAATATGCGGATAAATGCGTTGCTGTCTACAAAGCCGGTCATCTGCGCGATGTCCGCAATTTTTAAATCCGTTTCATTCAACAGGGAAACGGCGTTTGAAATCCGCACTTCATAAAGGTAGTCGATAACGCTTTTCTGATACTGCTCCCTGAATTTCCGTGACAGGTAGGACGGGGTAATCTGAAAATGTTCGGCTATTGTATTCAAATTGATGTTAACATCAAAATAGTTATTGTCTATAAAGCGGCAGATATCCTTTCCCCATTGTCCATAGGAGGGATTTTTGCAGTTTTCCGCAATCTCCCGGCAGGCAGCCAGATAAGCGCGGCAGGTTTGGGAGAGCGCTTTGGGCAGAGACTGGGAAAAGAAGGACTCATCCAGGAAGCTTAAGGACTCCGGCTGCAGGCCGTAATGCGTCTGGCAGTATAGCCGGAGCTTGACAGTGGCCTGATAAAAGAAATAATAGCAGCTTTTGGCGTCGGCCCAGGAGAGTTCACATTTTTCGAGATTTTTTTCTATATCATTAAAATATTCGGTTATCTGCGCCTGATTACACGTGGTGACAAGATTTACAATATACTCGCTGGTGTTCAACGGGATGGAGCCTATGATCTGTTTCTGGGGAATCGTCTCATAGAGACAGATCCGGCCCGTTTCAAACAGTCTCTGGTATTCCAGCGCGGTATCCGCCTGCAGGCAGGCTTCCGGTATCTTTTCCTGGGACTGCAGGCTGCTGATTCCGGCTTTCAGGGAAAGCTGGAAGGTATCCGACAAAAATCCTATCAGCCTTTCCGTGAGCTGTTCGATCTGTACAAGCGGACGGTCAAGCTGGCCGGAAACCGGAATCAGGACCGAAATCTTTCCTTTGCGGATGCCGAAATGGCTGTCAGGGAACTGCGGGGAAAGAAGCTCCTGGAATACATTTTCGATCGTAAAGGCGGTCAGTCCCGCCAGCCCCTCCGGTTCATTCAGGCTGCCTGTCCCTTCCACGGAAAGCAGCACGACGCAGACCGTGGGAAAGGAAAGGTTAAAGGAAAACTGTTCGGCAACCTGCTCCGGTATCTGGCTGAATTCTATTTCTCCGGAAAAGATTTTCTGGAGATAATTATTTTTCAGCATCATTTTTTGTCTGGCTATTTCATTCCGGTTCTCGGTAAGTATTTTCATGATCAGATGATATTCGTTTTGGGCCGGCCCCACAGCTTCGTCCGTATCCCCTATAAATTGCAGGATCTGGGACACCGGCTCATAATTTTTACGGGAATAATACATGATTACCACAAGGCCTGTAAAAATGCAGATTAAAATCGTAAGCAGCATGATTTCCAGCAGCCGGATCATCTGAGCCTGATAGTCCTTCTTTTCCGTAATGGATATGAGCGCCGTACCGGAAATCTGTAACGGATAATAATCTATAATTACCTTTCCCTGGTTTTTCGTCTCATAAAAGGACGCATCCGGCCGGTCTGTGAAATAAGAGGCGATTTCCGCTATGGGCAGGGCGGAAAGGCTGTCGTCTTTGCTGCCGGCGGCCAGCAGAAGCTGTTCCTGATCCACCAAAGCAAAGGCGCAGGAATATTCCAGAAGAAGCCGGCTTTGCAGCCGGGTCAGCAGGCTTTTGTTGTCAATCTGGATGCACAGCACAGCCAGCGGCTTTCCTGTGATATCCGTCAGAAGGTTCTGGGCTATAACGATGAAGTTTTTCTCCCTGTTTGCATAGCATATGATACGGTTTTCCTGCAATGCGCTGCCGATCTCATCCCAGTCGCCGTCCGTCATGGTATTGCTTTTTGCTTCCATAGCAGGCAGCAGGGACTTTTCAAAAGTGGAAACAGGGTTTACGATATAACCGGAATCAGGAAAATACAGGTTGATTCGCTGGATGAGCGCATTGGATATCTGCATGGCCGCCAGATCCTTTTTCAGATAATAGCGGTCCATGACAGGCGTGGATCCAGGCGTGCTTTTGCTGTTGGCAAGAGCGACTACATATTTATTCAGCTGAATATGGGAGCCAAGCGTAATCGCATCACGGAATACGGAATTGATCTGCTCACCGGAATTTTCCAGCATCAGATGCTGGCTGTCAATGGTGCGTTCCTTTAATGCATTGTAGCTGTGAAAATAGTAGAAGGAACAGATAATGATGGGAAGCAGCAGAACACTTGCATAGGAAATAAGTGTTCTCCAGAATAAGCCTGTTTTTTTCTTTTTATTATCCGTTTGCCGCCTCATAAATCAATCACCCTTTTTATTATTATTACTGTAAAATAAGTATACCATAGGCTGTAAAAAAGCCAGTATGATTTTTCTAAACAAATATTATATTTCTGAAATATTGCGGCAGATACATATGAATTTCCTTTTTCCAAGATTTACGCAGCCGGTTTTCCGGGCTATGCTGTAACTGACATTAACCGAAGCGAGGCGCGCCGGTTCGGAGTGATTTTCAAAAAAATATCATTTCATAAAAAGGAAGGACAGTAATTATGAAGAAGAATTTTCCAAACAAATTAGGAACTGCCGCGCTGGCAGCCCTGCTGACTTTTTCGTCCCTGTTCACAGGCTGCGGCAGCAGCGGACAGACTCAGGCGGATGCATCCGTTTCCAATAAAGAAGAAACCGGAAGCGAAGCGACATCGGGAGAAGAGACGCCTGTGCTCACAGTCTGGTCTTATTGGACAAATGGAGATCTGTATAATGACCAGGGAGACTGGGAGTACTGGCAGGCTATTGAGGAAGCCTGCAATGTAGATCTTCAGTTTGTTGACAGTTCAGGCGGCAAAGATGCTCTGTCGCTGCTGGCAGGTACAGATGATCTTCCGGATATTATTATTGAACTTGAACCGACGATTCCGGGCGGTGTGCAAAAGCTGCTGTTGGACGGCTCTATTATCCCTCTTAACGATCTTATGGATAATGGATACATGCCTAATTTTAAAGCATATTTGGAATCCGATCCGGAGGTTGACAAGCTATGCAGAAATAATGAGGGACTGTACGCATGGGCACCTATGATCAGAAAGCCGGATTCCCCGCTTGTTTTCAATGGAAATATGATTAGGCAGGACTGGCTGGATGAACTGGGGCTGCAGATGCCGGAAACTGTTCAGGAAATGGAAAATGTTCTGGTTGCCTTCAAGGATCAGAAGGGCTGCGATTCCGCATTTTCCTTTATTTATGGAAACTATAACATTATGGTCAACAGCTTCGGAATCAGAGAAGGGATGTATGTAGACGGTGATAATAAAGTGCATTTCGGGGCAATTGAGGATGAGTATCTGGATTTCCTGACTATGTTTAACCGCTGGATGAACATGGGAATCCTGGATCCTGATGCCTTTACCCAGGATACGGACGCTTTTTTTGCCAAAATTTCCAGCGGAAGAACAGGGCTTGTATGGGGCTATACCGGCGGAACTCTTGGAAAGATACAGACCATACAGGAAGAAAACAAGGAAATGAATTATCAGCCCGCCCCCAACCCTGTTTTAAATAAGGGAGATAAATTCATTGTTGACCAGAGCAGCTACCGGATCAATAATATCGGCGGTGCGATTTCCGCAACCTGTTCCAACCCGGAGGCTGCGGCCCGCGTGCTTGACTATACCTATGGTGAAGAGGGAAATATGCTGGCCAATTACGGCAAGGAAGGCGTGACCTATGAAATGGTTGACGGCAACCCGGTATTTACGGACTTTGTCCTTCATAATCCGGACGGACTGTCCATTGAAAAAGCGCTCTCCATTTATGCCGGCTGCAATAACAAGCCCTTCCTGGTGGAAAAGGATTATATGCTGGGCGGATATGCTTATGACGTGCAGAAAAAATCCCTGGAAGTCTGGGCAACTCCCGATGCCACAGTGAAGGATATGCCCCCTGCAACCATGACGGATGCGGAGCTGCAGGAATATAACTCCATCATGACTGATATTCAGACCTATCTGGATGAATTCAAGCTGAAATTCATCCTGGGCACGGAGCCTCTGGAGAATTTCCCTGAATTTGTGGAAAATATCAAGAACATGAATATTGAAAGGGCGATAGAAATCAGACAGGCGGAATATGACAGATACCTGGCAAGATAATTGATACCGGCAGGCCCGGGCTTTGGGAAAAAGCTGCGGGCCTGTTTGAAAGAAGGAGTCTTTATGAAAAAGGACAGTTATGCTGCCAGGCTCTGGCAGAATGTAAAAAGACATAAGGGACTGTATCTTATGATATTGCCGATTGTGGCCTATTACCTTGTGTTCTGCTATTACCCCATGTACGGAGCGCAGATCGCTTTCCGTGACTATACCCCCAAGCTGGGAGTGCTTCACAGCCCGTGGGCCGGCCTGAAGCATTTTGCGGAATTTTTCAAAAGCGTGTATTTTGAACGTCTGATCCGCAATACCCTGAGCATTAATCTGAAAAATCTTCTTTTCGGCTTCCCTGCGCCGATTCTGCTGGCGCTGCTTTTAAATGAAGTGCGCAGCCAGGGATATAAAAAATTTGTGCAGACGGTGAGCTATATGCCGCATTTTATTTCCACGGTGGTAATTGCCGGAATGGTTCTTCAGTTTACGGCTACGGACGGCTTCCTGACACAGCTGATGACGTTATTTGGCTATCCCAAACAAAATCTGATGATGAACCCTTCCTTTTTCCAGCCCATTTATGTAATTTCCGATATATGGCAGGGGATCGGCTGGGGCTCCATCATATATATTGCAGCGATAGCGGGGATTAATTCGGAATTGTATGAAGCGGCGAGAATGGATGGAGCGGGACGGTGGAAACAGATGATACATGTGACGCTGCCGGGCATCCTTCCCACGATCATCACCATGTTTATCCTGAGAGTGGGGAATATGATGAATCTTGGCTTTGAAAAGATCATTTTGCTTTATAATTCCTCAATTTATGAGACTGCGGATGTAATTTCCACGTATGTTTACCGGAAGGGGCTTGTGGATCAAAGCTACAGCTTTTCCACAGCAGTGGGACTGTTTAATTCTGTCATCAACCTTACATTGCTTTTTATTGCAAATAAACTCTGTAAAAGGTTGACAGAACATAGCTTATGGTAGGAGTATATATATGAAAAAAAGAAATCTGGGTGAAGGGGTATTCCAGATATGCAACGGCCTTGTGCTGCTGCTTGTCTCGCTTGTGACGCTGTATCCCTTTTTATATGTCATTTTTGCTTCCTTCAGCGATCCTCTGAAGCTGATGGGCAATTCAAGCCTGCTGCTTAAGCCGCTGGGATTTTCGCTTGGCGCTTATAAGAAGGTATTTTTAAATCCTTCCATTTACAGCGGCTACATGAATACGGTTTTTTATGTGACCGTGGGAACGCTGGTTAATATCCTGGCGACCTGCATGGCGGCCTATGTGCTGTCAAGAAAGCAGTTTATGCTGCGCCGCGTGCTTACTATCATGTTTATTTTTACCATGTATTTCAGCGGCGGGCTGATTCCCGGCTATCTGCTGATTAAGGATCTGGGAATGATAAACAGCAGGCTTTCCCTGATTCTGCCCGGCGCTGTCAGCACCTTTAACCTAATGATTATGATAACGGGGTTTGAGGGGATTCCGGAATCGCTGGAGGAATCGGCGCGCATTGACGGAGCCGGGGACTGGACTATTCTGTTTCGGATCATCATGCCGTTAGCTAAGCCCACAATTATGGTAATCCTGCTGTATTATGCGGTAGGACACTGGAATGCCTGGTTCCACGCCATGATATATCTGCGGGATGCGGACAAAATGCCGCTGCAGATTTTCCTCAGGGATATTCTCACCAGAAGCCAGCTGGGAGCCATGACCGGGCAGACAGATGTGGAGGATGTGGGGCAGACGATAAAATATGCGACGATTATTGTTTCCACGGTGCCCATACTCTGCGTGTATCCGTTCATCCAGAAGCATTTTGTAAAGGGCGTCATGATCGGGGCTGTCAAAGAATAGCGGTTCTGCAGTTACTTTAAAAATAACAGTTCTGCAGTTACGTTAAAGAGTAAGAAAAGGAGGCTGTACGGATGGTACGGACATTTGCAACACACAGAATCAGGAAAACACAGGAGCTGTCCTCCTGTCTGTGGGATTTTGAAACGCTGCCTGAAGAGGGAGGAACGGTTGGAGAGACAGCCGGGGGGAAAGAGACTGCCCCGGTTAAGGAGGCTGCCCCGGGTAAGGGGACGGCTCCGGTTAAAATGAAAACCGCAGTTCCGGGCTGCTGGGAGAACTGCCCGGATACGTTAACCTACCGGGGAAAGGCTGTTTATGAAAGAAGATTTGCCTGCGAAGGCAACATACGCCTGGAATTTAAGGGGGTCAGCCATACGGCACAGGTATATCTTGATGATATGCGGATAGCGGAGCATTACAATGCCTATACCCCGTTTTCGGCAGTGGTAAAGGAGCTTCCGGCGGGGGAACATACGCTGAGAGTCTATGTTGACAATTCCTTCGGCCCGGATTCGGCGCTGCATGTGCCCAATGATTACCAGACCTACGGAGGAATTACCCGTCCGGTGGTTCTGGAGGAGCTGAAGGATGCATACCTTACGAAGCTGCATTTTACTCCCCTGCGCAGGGACGGGCAGTGGTATTTCGTGATAAAAGGAGAAGTGAAAAATTTATCCGCGGCGCCTTTTGAGGGCAGGATCCTGCTTTCCCTTGGGGAAGAGACGGTGGCGGAGGCTGCTGTGTGGGCAGAAGGAAACGGCGTATGCGGATTTGAGACGGAGGAAACACTTTTTCCGCAGGCGCAGGAGTGGTGTCCGGAAAATCCCGTATTATATCTGCTGAATGCGGTTCTGCTGGATGCGCAGGGCCGGGAAACGGACGATCTCATTGATCGGGCAGGCTTCCGTGAGGTCCGTATTGAGGGGAAGGATATCCTGCTGAACGGACGGAAGCTCAGGATTAAGGGCTTCTGCCGCCATGAGGATCATCCCCAGTTTGGCTGCGCCCTCCCTTTTGCGGCCATGCAGCAGGATTTGCTACTCATGAAGGATATGGGAGCCAATTCCGTGCGTACCTCTCATTATCCCAATGATGAAATTTTCCTGGATCTGTGCGATGAAACAGGCATGCTTGTATGGGAAGAGAACCATGCGAGAGGGCTTTCAGAGGAAAACATGAGAAATCCCAACTTCGAACGGCAATGCGAGGACTGTATCCGGGAAATGATTGAGGCGCATTACAACCATCCTTCCATTTATATCTGGGGGATTCTGAATGAATGCGCAAGCCATACGGAGTATGGAAAGGAATGCTATCGTAAGCAGTATGAGCTGATCCTCCAGCTGGATCAGAGCCGGCCGCGCTCCTCTGCAAGCTGTAAGTTTAAAACGGATATCTGTTTCGGACTGCCTGAGGTGGTATCCTATAACATTTATCCCTTATGGTATCATGACACGCCTGTACAGGACTACCTGAAAGGCCTTTATGACTGGGTCCAGGAGGAGTCGGAAGGCGCAGGAAAGCCGTTTTTGATAACGGAGACGGGCGCGGGCGCCATCTATGGCTGCCGCACACCTTCCCGGGTAAAATGGTCTGAGGAATACCAGGCTTATGCCATTGAAAAACAGCTGGAGGCGGTTTTCGGGCAGGAGGGCTGCAGCGGCGTTTATCTCTGGCAGTTCTGTGACTGCAACGTGTGTGACAGCTGGTTCGGCGGCCGGCCGAGAACCATGAATAATAAGGGAATCGTGGATGAATACAGACGGCCGAAGCTGGCTTATGAGACGGTTAAGAGAATGTTTGGCAGTGTGGATACGTATTTCTGACAATAGAGAAAAAAGATAGGGTTCTGTTGCAGATATTTTCGGGAGGGACAGATGGATATTGTCCCGGAAGAAGCAGGGCAAAAAAGCAGGACGAAAGCAGCAGGGCGGACACAAAAAGAAACGGCGTGAAATATGCCGTTTCTTTTTGCAGTATGGGCAATATGGAGCATGACGCCGCAGCTTTTTTATACGGCGTCTGAAGCATTGGTGTGTTTGAAAATTGCTTTCAGGCACCGCAACATCAGTATTCCTCCACAAATTTTTGTAGGGCGTCTGCCAGCTTTCCTACATGAATCCCATCCACAAACGAATGGTGTGCCTGGACAGAGAAGGGCAGCAGGATTCTGCTGTCTCTTTCAAAATATTTTCCCCAGTCAAACAAAGGCGTGGCGTTTTCCTTTTTCCCGGAATTGGTGTGGGAAATATGGGTATAAGATATCCAGGGCATGGGGGAGCACTGAAACACATCATTTCCCAGCGGCCCGGTGAAATATTCCTTTTGATCGGCGGCGGTCCTGGCGGCCAGCGCCACATATTCCTCCAGGCTGTCTGTGAGCGGTACATTTACCACCTTAAAAAGCTCCGTTTCCCGGTTAAGATAGGTGAAAGCGGTGTCGATTTTGTCGAATAAAACCACCTTGCCATCCAGGAAGCGGTAGCGGAATTCTTCAATTGTATTTGCACAGCTGCAAGCCGCATAAACCATAGCCAGGGTAAAGGATAATTTCCGATCTTTGATTTTTTTGAGAAAACCGGTAATATCCAGCTCAAAGGTTACGCAGAATGCGGGTTCTGTGCTGTTTCTGAAAACCATGCAGTGAACGGCCCTTTTCCAGTTTGTTTCATCGATTACCTGATACTGATTTACCATGGGATACCTCCGGTTGGATTTTGTTTTTTTGTGATGTTTTGCCTGTCGGGACGGCTTGTTATTCGTTATCCCTGATTACTTGGCAAGGAGAGCCGTAGGCTATCGTATTTGACGGGATGTCTTTGGTAACCACGCTTCCCGCACCGATGACAACATTGTCGCCGATGGTAACGCCCGGAAGGATAATGGCCCCGCCGCCGATCCATACGTTATTTCCAATGATTACCGGCGCTGTCCGGGTCTTGCAGAATTCAAAGGAGCCGTCAGCCTTTGGCTCGCCGAATCTTTCCCTGGCACTGGTTGGATGGAAGGCTGTGTAAATCTGGACGTTCGGCGCGATGAGGGCGTTGTCGCCAACGATAATTTTATTGGAGTCCAGGAAGGTGCAGTTTAAATTCACCTCGCAGTTGTTTCCAAAATAAATGTTGTTTCCGTAATCCACATAAAAAGGAGCGGTAATCCACAGGTTTTTTCCGCGGCCGCCAAGCAGTTCCGATAAAATCCTATCCTTTTCTTCCGCATCCCGGGTATCGGTGAGATTGTAGTCACGCATGAGATTTTTGGCCTTGTGCCATTGGTTTAACAATTCGCTGTCCCCGCAGTCATACAGCTCTCCGGCCAGCATTTTTTCTCGTTCTGTCATAGAAATTCTCTCTATACTTTCTTATTTATTTTGCACAAAAAAGCCTTTGTTTTAGCCATTTGTGCAATGGTTTATAAAGTTACAACAACTCCAAAGCATCTTTTAACGGGCGAAAACTGTGTCATTTCAGCTACAATGCACTTCGTTTTCCGGTCAGAAAGGTACACGAAATAAAACGTCATCCTTTTTTTATGAAGGCGAATCTGTGTCCCATTCTTCCCTATGGCTGCTAACCTCTCATGTCTAACAGGTTCATCCGGCTTCTCGCCGAGACCTAAATTCCTTCGTCCAGCCTGCCCATAGTGGGGTGCCGCTTCTGCTCCTTATCAGGGTCTTGCCCCTATAAACTATGTCTTAGCGGCTTCGCTCTGCTTTGTCATTGCTAGAGAGCACTCCTGTAATCCAGCACCAATTGAATCCTTGGCGGACGTTTTCTGCTACAGTATGTGCTTTTGTGTTCAGGATGCTTCCGGCCTGATGATGTCCTTTCGGAACTTCTCCTCATCGAAGTCACAGCCTGTTTGTAATACCACGTAGAATACTCGAATCGCTTTGCACGCAACTGCTATCTTTGCCTGCATTCCACCCAGTGGATTCCGTGTCCTGTTTCGGTAATAAAGGAACACATCCTGAAATGTCGGATTCCAGTTCATCAGTGCTCTTGCCGATTCGTACATCGTCCTACGCAGTTTTCTTCTGCCCCTTTTACTGATTCTTGGCTGTCCTTTCTTTTTGCCGGAGCTTTTCTTGACTATCTCCAGTCCGGCAAGCTTCTGTATCTGCTTTGGGTCAGTAAAACGTCCGATATCACCCACCTCTGCAATAAAGCCAATCACAGTACTCATCCCTACTCCTTTTATGGCGAGCAGTTTCTCCACATTTGGTACTTCTCTTACTTTTTCTTCCAGGTATTCATCAAGCCTTTTTAGCTGTTCTGCTTTCAGGATGTAGTCATTTACCAGAACCCAGATTTCCAGCCTTGCGGCTTCACCTGCTTCCAATCCTACACTGTTCTGTGCGGCTTCTATCAGGATCTGTGCCCTCTTTATTCCTGCCGCACGCACTTTTGCATCACGCCATATCTGATTGATTCCACCTGCACCGATTTTCAGGATATCCTCTGGAAGCGGTGCCTCTTTTAAAAGCATGAGTCCGCTGGTTGAATCCCAATCGGCATAACACTCTAAATACTCCGGGAAGAACTTCTGGAGCCATCCCTGTATCTGATTTGACAGACGTATATGCTGCTTCATGATCTGGTCTCTGCAGACAGAAGCCTCTCTAATTTCGGCATACACTCCACTCGGAAGATAAGAAGTCGAATACCGCCCATCTTTCACAAGATGAGCAATCGTCTTGGGGTCCTTTAAGTCACTCTTTTCCGGACTGTTATCATCCAGTTCCATGCTTCTGTTTACTGTAAACGGATTCACAGTCACAAGCTGAATGTCATGGTCCTGTAAAAACTTCTGGAATGTAAGCCAGTAGCAACCGGTAGGCTCGCAGCCAACAATAACCTTTTTCATTTCGGTTTTATTCATGAGTTCTTCAGTCCATCTAAGGAAAGTAAGAAATCCCATCCCCGTATTGCTAAACTTAAACACCCTGTGGGAGATTTCAAAACCTCTCCAGTCAAAAGCTCTGCAAAAGTGTGTTTTTGATCCAACATCAACTCCAACAATAAGAGTGTCAAATGTTACTTGCTTTAATCTGTCATTCTGTGTTAAATTCATTATGAACCTCCGGTTTTGATTGTTTTGTTTACATCCGCCAAGATGCAACTCAATCATACCTTGAGGTTCTTTTTTATTCAATTGGCGTTATTTCTGAATTACAGGAATGCTCCTTATCCTTCACTGAAATGAAACAGCTGCCGGCGCATTCCGGGCGGCAGCGTGTCTGTGTTAGACTTATGCTACTTCCTGTAGATGCTTTTGTAAAGATATTTTATGGATTAGAAAGATGCTTTTCATAGCGCTCATAGTGCTACCCGCAGGACAATTTCAATGTATTCCTCCAGTTTCTGCCTTATGGAATCCCAGTCGTATTTCTGAACTGGGAAGATGCTGTCTGTTTCCTCGATTTTGGAGATAGGAAGAGAAATGCCGGTATTCCATTCGGAATCAAAGGGGATTACCCTGCATTGAATTGTTTCCAGCGCATTTGCTATCGTGTCGTTTACCATTGCTTTATAGCTTTTCAGCGCCCATTGCGCACTGCCGCCATGTGAGATAATCCCTGCGGGAAGATGATACAGTTCCGAATGGTAGGAATTATCCTTCCACCAGTGAAGAAAGGTGATCTGTTCCATTTTTTCCAGAAGCATGCTTACCTTGGCGGGGATGGGGGCGTAGTGGGGAGAAATGAAGAAAATACAGTCCGACAGTGTCAGTTTTTCGTAGATTTCATTAAAACCGGCATCCATATGGCAGCGTCGGGTGTTGTAGCAGCCGCCGCAGCCGGTACAAGGGGAAAGTGCATAGCTACGCAGGTCGATAATCTCGCAGGAGATGTGTTTCCTGGCGGCGGTTTGGGCAATGACTGCGCAAAGCTGCAGGGAGGTGCTTTCAGCTTTGCTGTTTAATATGTTGGAGCCTGAAATGCATGTTATTTTCATGAAGAACCTCCTTTAAAATAAGCTTTTTTCAAGTGATATTTTTTGATTGAAAGCTTTGAATCCATTTTATAAACTCTTATAAGTATCGCAGTAAAATGGCTTGAAATCAAGACTTTCCGAGAACTTCTTATATTTCATTATGATTCCTTATTGCGTGATTTTAGAAAGTCGGATGCCATATGGCTATTTACAGGCGCACTTCAATTAAAGTGGAAAATGTCGGAAAATGTAGTTAATCTTTTTATGAAGAATTAAATAGAGCGTGAAGAAAATTGATGTTTTTAGGAGGTAAGCAGTGTGATTTAGCCTATGATGCAAATGTTTGACGGAGATTGTGATGGCAAAATTCGACATAATTATGGACTACATTTTTATTATTATTTTGTGTCAAACACTGACAGATAGTCATATCACATTGAAATAAGCATATGTATATTGAAATGCTTGTATTTTGCTGATATACGTGGTACAATAAAAGAACAAGAAAGGAGGAATTTTATGGCACAGATTAGTTTACGTGTTGATGATGATGTGAAGCGTGGTGCTGAGCAAACCTTTGATGACATTGGTTTGAGTATGTCAACTGCAATCAATATCTTTTTGAAAAAGGTTGCCAGAGAGCGGCGTATACCCTTTGAATTAACTGCTGATCCATTCTATTCCGAAAGCAATATGGCGCACTTGCGACGCGGTGTTGCCGCCCTTAATGCCGGAAAAGGCGTAGAGCATGAGCCAATTGAGGTAGAGGGTGAATGAAAAAAGTATGGTTTGATGAAGCTTGGGAGGATTATCTGTACTGGCAGACACAAGATAAAAAAACGTTGAAACGTATCAATGCCTTGCTAAAGGATATAGAGCGAGGGAATTTTGATGGTATTGGTAAACCTGAACCGCTGAAGGGAGATTTGAGCGGCTTTTGGAGCAGACGCATTGATGATACAAACCGCTTTGTTTATCGTATCAATGACAATGTTTTGGAAATACTATCATGCCGTGGACATTATGATGGCTAGAGGACGGGAAACCGCCCTCTTTTCCTTTATAAAAGGCGGTGAGCATAATGGCCAAGACAGCTAATATCAACGGTTGCATTGATCCAGAAACAAAAGCCGGAGCAGAAAAACTTTTTGCCTGTTTTGGTATTACAGTTAATGATGTAATCAATATTATTTACGCAAATCTATCATGGAAGCAGGCTTGCCTTTCGTAAGGAAGCTGTCCCGGTACAACGTGGAGACAGAAGCCGCCATGCAGGAAGAAGGAGATATTATTAATGGTGATATCTCCATTAAAAGCTATCCCCCTGCCCGTGAATTGTTTGCAGAATCTGACGCAGAAATCGATGGTAAAAGATGTTACAGTTAGAAATAGCCGGACAATTCCGGAAAGATTACAGGCGGGTAAAAATGAGAGGATATGATATAAATCTGCTGAAAGATGTTATTCAAACACAAATTGATATCATGTCATAATGGAGACAAACGTAAAGGAGCAAATACATTGGAAAAGTTTATGAATCCCCCGGTCAGGCACAAATGGAATGCTGCCGATATCAGAGAGGAACACAGGCAGGGCAGAGATCTGAAGAGGATTGCCAAAAGGTACTGCATCACCAATAAAGAAGTCAGGGAATTGCTTGGAGAGCCAAAGCGGAAAACGGGAAAGTGCGTATAATGTATAAGCGCCGGATAATACCTATTCCCGCGGTACGGACATATTTCGGGCAAGCGGCATTTTTTTGCCGGACAGGCCGTATTTTCTGGAATAAGCGCCGGGCGTAGTGCCAGTGTATTTCTTGAATACCCTGGAAAAATAATAAATATCCCTGAATCCGCACTTTTCAGCCACGTCGGAAATCCTGCTGGTGCCGTCCGATAGCAGCTGCCTGGCTTTGGAAATCCGAAGCTCATTCAGGTAAGCAAGGATCGTTTTCCCTGTGGCTTTTTTGAATAAACGGTTGATATAATCATAATTACAGCCGTATTTCTGTTCGATGAGGGCGCTGGTAATTTCCTCCGTGTAGCTGCTCTGGAAGAAAGTAAGGATATCATGGATAATCCGTGTGGAACGGCCTGTAAGCCCGGAGTTTTCTTCATACAGACAGGAATCGGTCAGTTCCCGTGACAGAAGAATGAGAAACTGAAGAAACAGGCACCCGGTATTCAGCTGAAAATGCTCCAGATGATTGTAGTGGGAAGCCTTGATCTGTTCCAGTAGTTCCGTCAGCTGCATTACAGCGCCTGGCTGGCTGATATGCATGTGCTTTGGCAGCAGAATAGAGGAAGCCGGATTTTTACGGATGGTGCATTCATCTGTCTGAAGCGCGGCAAAACGGCTGCTGACAAGCTCGTTTTTTACCAGCTCCTCCGGCCCGGAGCATTCTGTCATCCGATCATGATAAAAGTGTATGTAAAAATACGTACAGGAGGAAGCCTTTGTGCCGCAGTGTACCAGATGAGGATCCAGGATGAGCATATCACCGGGCTTCAGCGCATATTCGCGGCTCCCTTCCTTCAGATACATTTCCCCTGAAAGCACAAAATAAAGTATGAATTCCTCTGTTTGTCTTTTTATATGGATGTGAGGCGGTTTTACGCTCACTTTATTTGTAAATTTAACTACGGGCATATAGGTGCTGTCCATTTTATAAAAAAGAAAATCTTCCATTGTTTCTGCCTTTCCTGAAAATCATCTGACGCAAATGCTTCCGCCTTTATGAGTATAGAAGTAATTTTTGCTCATGGCAACGGATTTTTTGAAATATTTTTAATGATAATGGCAGCGCAATTACGCAGAGATATAGTAAGCAGAAAGCAGCAGGTGATTCCGCCTTATTTTACCAAGGCGGAACAGGGATTGATTTGATTGACTTTGCATAAAGGGACAGGTATAATTCAGTTTATGATGTACATGTTGCCATATGAAGGGGGATTATTTATGGTTATGATTAAGGTACCTGAGTGCGGACAGGAAATTTCCGGCAAGGTTCAAAAGAGTACCTATTGCGGAAAGGTTTTGCTGAGGAGGACGAAAAAAGAAGCCGGATAACGTATAAGAAGCCAGAAAAATAATAAGAGTACATAAGGGAGATTAATTCTATGGCATTAATTAAGTGTTCAAAATGTGGATCAGAGATAAGCGGAGAAGCTTCTTTTTGCCCCAAATGCGGATGTCCTGTTGCGGGTTCGGCTGCGGCATCCAACAACAATAAGCAGAAGAAAATGATAATAATTATAACAGCGATTGTTATTTTGGCGGCAGCGCTGATTGGATTTATAGTTTACAGGTCTGCCAATAAAACGGATAAGAGCGGGTATTATAATGGACTGAAGTGGGGAACGTCCTATGAAGAAGTCAAAAAACAAATAGACGATAATGTAATCAGTATTGAAAAGGATGGCAAAATTACTGTTGATTTGCAGAATTATGAGGGAAAAGAAGGAGTAAACTGCATATTATCTTATGAGTTTGAAAATGATTCATTAGATCAGGTAGCTTTATTTATCACGAATCTTGACAGCAGTTCTTACACCGATAATTCTCTGATTGAAGAATATACAAAGAAATTTGATGAATTATATGGTGATCACAGTCAGGATCTTTCTACCTACATATGGAAAACAGAGTATAGCAGTATTGAACTGACATTTCTGATGGACAATCTTTTTATAATAGAATACAAAGATATTAATAAAGCAGATTAGAATGATCGGAAGTAAAGCGATTCAGCCGGATGCAGTAAGTGTGACAGCATCCGGCTGATTTTATATTTTAGTCTTCCGGTGCTCAGGAATCACTTTCTTGCGGACAGCACAGGCAGATTCCGAAGATCAGGAGCATCGGCGCCAGTTCCGGTATATTATATGGTAAAGTAAAAAAACAGGGTAAATACATGCTGAAGGAAATGGAATACCGCAGAGAGGCGGCGCTGCAATATGCAAAGCAATGGGCGCTTGGAAGAAATCCCCGATATTATAATTTTGAAGAGCTGGGAGGGGACTGCACCAATTTTGCCTCCCAGTGTATCTATGCGGGGAGCGACGTCATGAATTATACGCCTGTGACGGGCTGGTACTATAACAGCAGCTCGGACCGCTCGCCAAGCTGGACAGGAGTGCAGTACCTTTATAATTTCCTCACAGGGAATAAATCCATCGGGCCATATGCTGCGGCAACCGACGCCGCAGGCGCGGTGCCCGGAGATATTGTGCAGCTGGGAAACCAGAACGGGTACTATCACAGCCCGGTGATTGTCGCCGTGGAGGACGGCCGCATTTATGTGGCTGCCCACACCTATGACGCCTATATGAGGCCGCTGGATACGTATATCTACCAAAAGTCGCGTTTCCTGCATATTATAGGGGTTCGCAGCTGGTAAGCATTTGTAATGGGGCTGCCGTGGTTCCGGGAAAACGGACGGAATTAATTCAGCTTCCGGAATTCCAGCGGCGTTAGCCCGGTCATTTTTTTAAAGCTGGCTATGAAATGGCTGGCATCGGTAAAGCCCACTCTCTGTGCGATATCCTGTACGCTCATTCGCGGAAAGGTCAGGAGGAATTCCTTTGCCTTATTGATCCGGTAAACGGTCAGGTATTCATAGGCTGAACAACCAAGGAAACGGCCGAACAGACGGGAGAGGTACTGGGGGGTGATAAAAACCTGACGGCTTAAATCCAGCACTGTCAGCTCCTGCCCGTAATTTGTTTCGATCTCTTTTACCACAGGAGCCACATATTTCTCATAAAGAGGGTCTTTAATCAGGTCACGGGTATATACACCGTCCACGAAATACATCAGCAGCCGGTAACAGTCGGCGGAAAGGGATTTTTCATCTACCGGAGGATTTTCATATTTTTCCATCACATCCCGGATCAGGGCAGCGATTTGCGCGCCCTGATCTTTTTCAATAAAAATGACGGATCTGTTTCCCAGCATTGTGACAATACTGCTTTCTATTGTTCCGGCAAAGGTGGCAAAAAGGGTAAACCAGCTGTCTGTTTTGCCGGAATAGGCATGCTCTGTAAAAGGGGCAATAAGAACGCCTTCCCCTTCATTCAGAAGATATTTTCTTCCCTGGATTTCAATTCGCCCGCAGCCCTTTTCCGTCTGCAGATAATGGTAGAGCGGATAGCCTTTGGGGCGCCGTACGCTTTCCTGGCTCCAGTGGTTGCCTACGGAATCAAAAGTGAAAGGCTCGCTGACAGGCGCGCTCCTGAAAATGATTGGCATGGTTTTTCTCCTGTTTCGAAATGTTATATTTTTTAGTTTAACATGTTACACATACCGTTGTCTATCCATAATATAATGTCAGTAAAGCCGGGGGAAGAGTCCTGCGGCAATGTAAATTTATGTAAAGAGAGGGAAAGACAGGATGGAAGGAAAATTTAAGAGGATTTTATACGGAGGGGATTATAATCCGAACCAGTGGCCCAGGGAAATCTGGGATGAGGATATGCGGATTTTCAGGGATGCGCGGATTAACAGCGCTACAGTGAATGTGTTTTCCTGGGCAAGGCTTCAGCCTTCGGAGGAGACCTATGATTTTGAACAGCTGGATGATATTGTGGACATGCTCAGCCGTGAGAATTATGATATAGTGCTTGCCACATCCACAGCGTCGCTTCCGGCATGGATGGTAAAGAACTATCCGGAGGTGGCAAGGACGGATTATGAAGGAAGACAGCATAAATTCGGCCAGAGACACAACGCCTGCCCCAACTCTCCAATCTACCGGAAATACGCAGAGGCACTGGCATCCAGACTGGCCGAACGTTATGGAAGCAATCCTCACGTCACCTGCTGGCATGTGAATAATGAATATGGCGGGGAATGCTATTGTGAACACTGCGAAAAGGCTTTCCGTGTCTGGCTGCGCAAGAAATACGGAACGTTGGAAGCGCTCAACGCGGCGTGGAACATGGAATTCTGGGGACACACCGTTTACGACTGGGATGAAATCGTGCTGCCTAATGCACTGAGCGAGGGGATAGGCACTGGCAAAACCGCATTTGCAGGAATTTCCATTGATTACCGTCGTTTTATGTCGGACAGCATACTGGCTAATTTTACTATGGAAAGAGATGCCATCCGCCGTTATGATAAGGAAACGCCGATCACGACGAATCTGATGGGAACCTATAAAGGGCTGGATTATTTTAAATGGGCGAAGGAGATGGATATCGTTTCCTGGGACAATTATCCCCGTTATGATACGCCCTGGAGCTATACAGCATTAAGGAACGATCTGATGCGCGGACTGAAGGATGCTCCCTTCATGCTTATGGAGCAGACGCCCAGCCAGCAGAACTGGCAGCAATACAATTCCCTGAAACGTCCGGGCCAGATGCGGGCGCAGAGCTATCAGACGCTGGCGCGGGGAGCGGATACCATACAGTTTTTCCAGCTGCGCCGCAGCAAAGGGGCCTGTGAAAAATTCCATGGCGCGGTCATTGCACATGCGGGGACGGAGGATACCAGGGTATTCCGGGAGGTAAAGCAGCTGGGGACCGAGCTGGAGAAGTTGGGCAATGCTACGTTGGGAGCCGTAAATGAAGCAGAGGTGGGAATTGTTTTTGACTGGGATAATTACTGGGCGCTGGAATATACAAGCGGGCCGTCCGAGGATTTGACCTATGTGGATCAGATTCAGCAGTATTACCAGTTCTTCTATGACAGAAATATTGCGGTACATATGATCCCCTGTGATGCGGATTTCGGCAGATATAAGATGGTGGTTGCCCCTGTGCTTTATATGGTAAAGGAAGGGGTAAAGGAAGCGTTGGAGAAATATGTGGAGCAGGGCGGCGTGCTCGTCACCACCTATATGAGCGGTATTGTGGATCAATCGGATAATGTATACCTGGGAGGTTATCCCGGGCCGTTGAGAACCCTTGCCGGCGTGTGGGTGGAGGAAATAGATGCGCTTTCACCGAAGCAGTCAAATGAGGTGATTTTCCAGGACGGCACAAAAGCCTCCTGCGGGCTGTTATGTGAGCTTATGCATCTGGAAGGCGCCGAATGTCTTGCCAGATATGGTCAGGATTTTTACAGGGATATGCCTGCTGTGACAAAAAACAGGTATGGTAACGGTACAACCTATTATATAGGAACAAGAATGGAAGAAGGGCTTGAAAAGATCCTGGAAAGCGCCGTTTCGGATGCACAGGTAAAGCCAGTGCTTGAAGGAACGGACGGACTGGAGGCAGTTTGCAGGAAAAAAGATGGATGCAGCTTCTATTTTGTGATAAACTTCCAGGATAAGGCGCTGCCGGTCCCTCCCGCTCTCGCAGGCCATATGGATATGCTGACCGGGGAGACGGTAAAGGCGGGAGATATGCTTGCAAAGTACGATGTAAGGATTGTGCGTGTGGAGGATAGTGCTTCACAGGAATAGCGCCGAAAAGCATCAAAGCAAAAATGGGTGGCGGAAAACCCGCTTCATTTCAGGCAGGAAGCCAGACCTGCAAGAAAAGAAGCGGGCCTTTTGCCGTCCATCAGCTGTTTCCCACCCCGGGCAGCTCTGTCAGGGCACGGAAGCTGTAACCCATCCCTTCCCATTTTGTGAGCAGCTCATCAAGTATTTCACCATTTGTTTTTGAGGTATTATGAAGCAGCACGATGGCTCCGGGATGTACCCTTTTGAGCAGTTTATCGAAGGCCTCTTCGTGGGTCGGCTGCTTATCCTGATCCCAGTCCACATAAGCCAGGCTCCAGAAGAAGGTTTTATAGCCCAGATCTTTTGCGATCTGGAGATTATTTTCACTGTATTTTCCCTGGGGCGGCCGGTAGAACTTCATCATCGGCTGCCCTGTGGTCTGTTCATAAAGCGCTTCCAAATCTCCCAGTTCTTTGGCAAAAGCGTCTTTGTCCATCCGGGACATGTACGGGTGATGGTAGCTGTGATTCCCCACGATGTGCCCCTCTGCCAGCATCCGTTTTACCAGATCCGGGCTGGTTTCCAGATAATTTCCCACCACAAAGAAGGTTGCCTTTACGTTATGCTTTTTTAACGCATCCAGGATTGCCGGCGTGTTCCCATTTTCATAGCCGCAGTCAAAGGTCAGATAAAGAACCTTATCCTGTGTATTTTCCGCGTAAAAGGCATCATATTTCGCCAGCTCCTCATAGGTGGCATTGGCAACCGGCGGTTTTCCGTCCTCCTGAAAGCTCAGTCCCCAGTTCCCTTCCGCAGGCAGGACCGCCGGCGCCATTGTGCTTCTGGTGTCCACGGCCTTCGCCAGAAAACGGCCTGCAAGGAAGGCCAGGACAAACAGAAAAAGCACCCCCGTCAGCCCTTTGATTTTTTCAAGTTTGTTCATGTGTCTGATTCCGGTTTTTCTTTCATTATATACGTCAAAGCCCGGTTTAAGACTTGCAGAATTTTTAGCAAAATGTTAACACTGCCTGAAAAAAAGAAGGAATCCGCAAAAAAACAGCGCAAAATCACGATTCTTAAGCGTGTAAGGTATTTTTATATGCAGTCTGCGGTAGAAAAATGAAGAAAAAGCTTGTAAGTTTTTGCCATATTCAACCTTGTTTTTTTGTAATATAATAACAAGCCGGGGCGAAACTGAGTGGTTCCGTCCCGGCTTGCAAAATTATAAAGACAGAATATGTAAAGAGGAGGAAGATAGGACATGACTGTAGCACAGATATTAGCTGTTGTTATTTTTGTGGCAATGTTCGGATTGATTGTGTCGGAAAAAATTGAACGGCACCTTGTATCCCTGGGATGCGGCCTTTTGATGATCGTCCTGGTTTTCGGCCTGAGCATGCACAGCATGCCGGCAATCTGGAACACACTGGCGCTGAGGGATTTTTTTACGGCAGGCTTCTGGTATCAGGCAAAGGAAGCGGCGGAATCCTCGTCCGGAATTAACTGGGCGACGATTCTTTTTATTGCGGGAATGATGATAATGGTGGAAGGCATGGGAAGAGCAGGCTTTTTCCGTTGGCTGTGCCTGCGTATTGCAAAGGCTGTAAAGTACCGGACAATTCCGCTTTTTATTACTTTTATGGTAATGTCCAGCATCCTGGCCATGTTTATTGACAGTATTACGGTAATCTTATTTCTGGCGGCGGCCACGGTGGAGCTGGCCCGTCTGCTGAAATTCAATCCGGTTCCAATGATTATTTCGGAAATTTTCTGCGCCAACCTGGGCGGCTCCGCCACCATGTGCGGGGATCCGCCGAATATTATTGTGGGAACCTCACTGGGATATTCCTTCAGCGATTTTATTACAAACACAGGTTATATTGCACTGATCGCCCTGGTGTTTACCATTGCTTATTTTTACTTCTGCTTCCGGAAGGAGCTGGGGCAGAGCGCGGCGGGAAAAGGGACGGTATCCTATCCGGATCCCAGGGATGCCATCGAAAATAAGAAGGATTTCATCATCAGCTGTATCATTTTTGCCTGTGCGGTAGTGCTCCTTATCACACATGCACAGACAGGGCTGACTGTGGCGGCCATAGGCGCTTTTATCGGCGTGGTGACCCTTCTTACGGCGGGCAGGGAGGCTGTAATCCTGTTGAAAAAGGTGGATTATAAGACACTCCTGTTTTTCATCGGCCTGTTTATTGTGGTAGGTGGACTGGAACAGACCGGAATCCTGGAGCTGATCGCCGGCTTTATTGCAAAAATAAGCGGTGACAACGCCATGCTCATGATCGCCATCGTCTTGTGGGTTTCAGCCATTGCCAGCGCTTTTGTGGACAACATCCCCTTTGCTGCTACAATGGTGCCGGTTATCAGGAGCCTGGCGGCGGCACAGGGCGTGGACCTTTCCGTGCTTGCCTGGACGCTGGCTATGGGAACCGATATCGGCGGCAGCGCAACGCCCATCGGCGCTTCTGCCAATGTTGTGGGAATTTCCGTGGCGGCCAAGGAAGGACATATGATTGGCTGGGGAAAATACTGTAAATATGCGGCGCCGGCTACCATTCTCGTGGTGCTGATCTCCATGTTGTGTATTTATGTCAGATATTTCTAGGAAGGAGAGGCTGATGGACGGACAGATGATTATTTCCGTGGGACGTGAGTTCGGCAGCGGCGGCCATGTAATTGCCGAAGCGCTTGCCAAAAGATTCGGCTTGCCGTTGTATGACAGCAATCTTCTGGAACATATTGCGCAGGAGAAAAATATAGATCATACAGAATTGAAAAAATATGACGAGAAGCCTAAAAACAGGCTGCTTTCCAGGACGGTTCGGGGTTACTCCAATTCCGCGCAGGAAAACATTGCGTATATGCAGTTCGACTATCTGAAAAAAAAGGCGGAGAACGGAGAATCCTTTGTGGTGGTAGGCCGCTGTGCTGAAACAAAGCTGAAGGGCTTTCCCGGCCTTATCTCCTTTTTTATCCTGGGGGATAAGGAAAAGAAGGCGGAGCGTGTGATGAAGGTATACGGCGTTTCCAGGGACGAGGCCCTGCATATGATGGAGCGGGAGGATTGGGAACGGAAAACCTATCATAATTACTATTGCAGGGGAAAATGGGGAGATTCCAGAAATTATGATTTCTCCATCAACAGCAGCAGGCTGGGTATTGACGGCACGGTGACGATGCTTGAAGAATATATCAGGGCTGCCACTCATTAACAATTTTCAGGCCGGCAGTTAGAAATGCACTTGCCATTAACCGTAAAAATGCTAAAATATAAGAAACGGCAGTTTTCGGCTGCCGGAATTCTACTAAGCTTGGGGGAAGTGTTATGGGGAAACAGTTGATTATTTCCGTAGGACGTGAATTCGGCAGCGGCGGCCATGTGATTGCAGAGGAGCTGGCCAGACGGTTTGAGCTTCCGCTGTACGATAATAACCTGCTGGAGCACATTGCTGAGGAAAAGGAGATTTCTCACGAAAGCCTGAAAAAGTATGATGAACGGCCGAAGAACAGGCTTTTTTCCAGAACGGTAAGGGGATATTCCAATTCCATGCAGGAGAATCTTGCCAATATGCAGTTTGATTACCTGAAAAAGAAAGCCGCAGCAGGAGAATCCTTTGTCATTGTGGGCCGATGCTCTGAAACGATTCTGAAGGGCTTCGACGGCCTGGTTACCATATTTGTCCTGGGAGATCCGGATGTAAAGGCGGAGCGTATCAGAAAGGTCTACGGCGTATCCGAAGAGGAAGCCAGGCGTATGATGAAGCGGGAGGACTGGAACAGGAAATCCTACCATAATTATTACTGCAAAGGCAAATGGGGAGATTCCAGAAATTATGATTTCTCCATCAACAGCAGCAGGCTGGGAATTGAGAAAACAGTGGATATGCTGGAAAACTGCATCAGAGCGCGTATGGAATCAAATTGTTGAAACAGCAGCGGGACGGATACATATTTATTAACTGCATAAGGAGTAAAAGTACGGTAAAATAGAATCTGCGGCCGGAGGCGCCGCAGATTTTTTATAATTTTTCATTATTTTTGTAATAATTAATCATAAGGATATAGTCAATTGTTTCATTTCGTGCTAGACTATATCATATTGAAGATATTTTGTAACGGATATTTCTGCCCGGACAGTTGTTCCGCCATTCACTGCAGTTTCAGAAAAAAGGGAAGAGGATACCGCAGCAGCCTATCGGAGACAAATGAAAATTTCCCGGAGGTACGTAAGTGAAAGCTGAAGCGAAGGAAAAAAAGAAATCAGGCGCGATACTGGCGGCATCAGCAGGGATTTTTGTGATTGCCCTGTCTGTTTCCAGTTTCTTTCTTATCCAGATTATCGGCAGAATGAACCGCAGCGCCAATCAGAATCTTCTGACCTCCAGCCGGGTTATTAACGAGGGGCTGAATAATAAGATCACTTTGGATCAGGAAATGTTAAACACCCTTGCAGACCTGCTTGCCCTTGAAGAAGAGGACATGGTTGGGAAGACGCTGTGTAAATATACGGATTTTACGGATTTTTATCAATTTTCATATATAAATATGGATGGGAAGGGAACAGACAGTAAGGGAAATACCATTTATGCCTCGGATTTTCAGTTTGATGAGATATCCCTTTCTCAGGGAAAGAACGGTATTTCAGCCCCCTATTACGGTTCCAGCGGGCGGCTTCAGCTCACCTACCAGTCCCCTGTAATCAGGGATGGAAAGCAGGTAGGGGCCGTATATGCGGATCGGATTGTCAATGATTATAACCTTCCTACCCTGTTTACCTTCCATAATGGGGCGGGTTCCGCCTTTGTAGTGGACAGCGATGGAAAATTCATTATCAGCTCCCGGGGAACGGGAGGGGAAAAGACATTTTCAGCTATCTGGGAGAACAGGGGAATGGAGATGCCGTCCGGGAGACGCTCCGTCAGGTAATGGAGGAAGAAAAAAGCGGAACGCTTACCATCGTATATAAAGATCAGAAGTCCCTGCTGGGTTTCCTTCCTGTAGAAGCGCCGGAGGGCTGTTATCTTCTCACGGTTATACCGCGTTCGATCCTTCAGCAGGAGGCTACGCCCATCATCTGTATGCTGTGCTGTATGTTCTGCCTGCTCCTTATCGGAGGAATTTCCATTTCAGCACTGCTGGCGGGCAGACAGTCCATGAAGGCCGATGTAAAGCAGAAGGAGTACCGGGAGAAGCTGTTCGGGAACCTTTCGGCGAATATTGATTTTGCATTTATGCTGTATACGCCGGAGCAGCAGAAGGTGGAGCTGGTGTCGGATAACCTGCCGGGGCTTCTTGGCATAACCTCGCAGCAGGTAATGGAAAGGCCCGGACAGGTGTTTGATGCCAGCGGCATGTCCCGGGAGGATGAGGCCAGGAACGGCTTCCTGAAGGGGACGCTTGGAGAGCAGATTACAAGGGAGTCCATGGTAGGAAGCGGACCAAATGAGGTGAGACGCTGGATTGCGGTCCATCTGATACCGGCGGATTACGGACAGTATCTGGCGGTATTTCATGAGACGACCAGTGAGCATGATATGCGGGATCAGCTGGCGGATGCCCTGACGCAGGCGCAGAACAGCAACCGCGCAAGAACGGCCTTCTTTTCCTCCATGTCCCATGACATCAGGACTCCTATGAATGGAATTATAGGAATGACGAATATCGCCTTAAAGAATCTGGATGACAGGGAAAAGGTAGAGTCATGTCTGAACAAAATTACGGCGGCCTCAGGACATTTGCTGTCTCTGATTAACGAAGTGCTGGACATGTCCCGAATCGAGAGCGGAAGGATCAGCCTCAAGGAAGAAAATGTGCATCTTCCCAGCCTGATTGGAAACCTTCTGTCCGTTATCAAGCCTGATATGGATAAGAAGGGGCAGAGCCTGCGGATGCAGTCACGGATTCTGGAGCATGACACGGTAATCAGCGATACGCTGCATTTGCAGAAAATATTGCTCAACCTGTTGTCCAATGCGGTGAAGTATACGCAGGAGGGTGGTGAAATCCGCCTGCTGATTTCAGAGCTGCCGATGGAGTCAGATACCATAAGGATGCGTTTTGTGGTAGAGGATAACGGCTTTGGCATGAGCCCTGCATTCCTGGAGCGTATTTTCCTGCCCTTTGAAAGAGCGGAGGACAGCAGGATGAACCAGGTTCCCGGCACGGGACTGGGGCTTGCGATCACAAAGAGCATTGTGGATTTGATGGGCGGACTGATAAGCGTGGAAAGCAGGGAGCATGAGGGATCACGTTTTACGGTGGAAATTCCGCTGAAGCTGCCGGCGCAGCAGGTGGAGGAATTCCCGGAGCTGTCCGGTTATTCGGCGCTTATCGTGGATGATGATCGGGATGCCTGCGAAAGCATCGGCCTGATACTCCAGGAAAGCGGTGTGCGCGCCAATTGGGTTAACAATGGCCCTGCGGCGGTGGAACAGGTCTACAAGGCCCATGAGGAAAAGGATGATTACTGTGTTGTTATTCTTGACTGGAGAATGCCCGGAATGGACGGCCTGGAGACCGCAAGACAGATCAGGGGGCGGCTGGGCAGCGAGGTCCCCATTCTTCTGTTGTCCGCATATGATTGGGAAAGTGTGAAGGAGGAGGCTCTTGAGGCAGGAATTAACGGCTTCCTGACAAAGCCGATTTTCAGGACAGAGCTTCTGGAGCAGATGAAATATTACATATGGGACAAAAATAAGGAAACGGAAAAACAGGAAACGGAGAAAGCGGTAACAGCGAAACTGCAGCCGGAAGAAGCGGAAAACCTGCAGGGGATCAGAATCCTGACAGCGGAGGATAATGAGCTGAACCGGGAAATCATTGTGGAGCTCCTGGAAAACAGCGGCGCTGTGGTAGACAGCGCGCAAAATGGGAAAGAGGCGCTGGATTATTATCTGAACAGCAGTCCCGGATATTACCATCTCATACTGATGGATGTAAATATGCCGGTAATGGACGGACTGGAGGCTGTAAGAGCGATCAGGGATTCAGGCAGGGAGGATGCGGCCATGATTCCGGTGATTGCTATGACTGCGGATGTTTTTAAGGAAGATATTAACAAGTGCAGGGAAGCGGGAATGAATGCACATATAGGAAAACCAGTGGAGCTGGACAAGTTGTACAGCACGCTCCGGCGGTTTTTAAATACGGGAAAATCAGGGGAAATGTGATGAATGGGAAAAAGATGGGAAAAAGTGTGCTGTGCGCTGTATTGGTAACCGCTCTCCTGGGGGCAGGCTGCGGAAAGGAACAATCCGCTCCGGAGGTGTATCTGGACGAAAGCATTCCGGAAACGCCTGTGAAGCTGTTTACACAAAATGAAACGGTTTCTGTGGCCATCGAAGAATGCTGCAGGAAGGTGCTGAACCGGGACGGGAACACCAACATAACTCTTTACAGTGATTCTGCGGGCTATTATGCGGAAGAGTGGCTGTCATACCGGGAGCTTCTTCTAAAGCGCCTGTCCTCAGGGACCGCAGATGATTTATACCTCATCCCGGCAGAGGATGTGCTGGAGTTTGATGATAAGGGGTATATCTACGACATGTCGGATCTGAAATGTGTGTCGAACCTGTCAGATGATGCATTGATACAGAGTACCTATGACGGAAAGGTATTTTCCATTCCGCTTACATATACCTGTTTCGGTTTTGTCTGGAATGTGGACATGCTGAAAGAGTACGGCCTGGACGTTCCGGAAAATCTGGAGGAATTTTTGAATGTGTGTGAGACTCTGAAGGAAAACGGAATACTTCCATATGGGGCGAACAAGGATTTTGCCCTGACGGTGCCGGTGATGTGCGCAGGACTTTATGATGTTTACCAGGAGGCTGATTCAGAAAAGAAGCTGGAGGCACTGTCAAACGGGGAGACGGCGATCAGCGAGTATATGGAAAAAGGCTTCAGCTTTCTCCGGCTGCTGATTGATCGGGGCTATATGGATCCGGAAGGCGCGCTCGACATGGCGCCCTTGGGTGATGAAGAAAAGGCTTTTTTTGCGGAAGGAAACTGTGCTTTCATATGCGCGCTTTATCGGGGCGTCACTTTTGAAGGCTATCCGTTTGAAATAAAGATGACGCCGCTGCCGGTGCTGGAAAAGGGTTCCATTTGCGTGGTCGGCGCGGATCAGCGTCTTGCAGTCAATCCGGGTTCGGAGCATCTGGATGCGGCCATTGCCATCGTTGAAGCGTTGGGCCAGACGGAAACGCTGGATTCCTTTGCTGCAAGCCTTGGAAAGATATCCTCTTCCCAAAATGCCACAGCGCCGGATATCCCCCAGTCGGATTCGATTATTGCATGTGTGGCCGGCGGCGGGCAGATTCCCAATCAGGATTTCCGTCTGCACTTTAACGTATGGGATACGGTGCGGGATTTGAGCCAGCAGGTCTGCCGGGGAATGAGTGCGGAAGAAGCGGCGGCAGAGTATGATTCCAGGCAGCAGCAGGAAATTGCAGTGTATGGAAAGCAGTAATGCAAAAATAACGAAAACGGTATTGTGGGCTTAAGCAGGCTCCGGTACCGTTTTTTGCATGGTATTTACGGGAGAATGAATGGCCGGATCGTTGGCTTGAAAAGGCTGGCTGGAGGAGATATTCGTAAAAGGTATAACTATGTATTATTTTTAAGTATTTGCCTTTGGCATAAAGTGAATTTACAATAAAAACAGAAAAGGAAGCATTCAATTTGATTAGCAGGCGGCGAAACTGCAAAGAAACAGGAGGAAGAAAAAATGGTATACCGCGAATTTCAGGACTTACAGTTATCTGCCCTGGGTATGGGGGCCATGCGTCTGCCCGTGATTGATGGAAATGACGCGCAGATCGATAAGGAAGCAACTGCTGAAATGGTTGCTTATGCCATGGAGCATGGCATCAACTATTATGATACCGCATGGGGCTACCATGACGGTAATTCCGAAACCGTGATGGGGGAGGCTTTGAGCCGGTATCCCAGGGAAAGCTTTTATCTGGCCACTAAATTTCCGGGCTATGATTTATCCAACATGGACAAGGTGGAAAGCATTTTTGAAGCACAGCTGGAAAAATGCGGAGTGGATTATTTTGATTTTTATCTGTTCCACAACGTATGTGAAATGAATATTGATGCTTATCTGGATGAAAAATACGGTATTTTCGATTACCTGATGGAGCAGAAGAAAAAGGGGCGTATCCGTCATTTGGGATTTTCCGCCCATGGAAGCTATGATATTATGAAGCGATTCCTGGACGCTTATGGCGAACATATAGAATTCTGCCAGATCCAGCTCAATTATCTGGACTGGTCGTTCCAGAATGCCAGGGCAAAGGTCGATTTGCTGAAGGAGCATCATATCCCTGTCTGGGTCATGGAGCCTCTGCGCGGCGGAAAGCTGGCGTCACTGGAGGATGAGAATGCCGCTGTCCTGAAGGGGCTTCGCCCGGAGGAGGGGATTCCCGCATGGGCCTTCCGGTTCCTTCAGTCAATCCCCGGGGTGACCATGGTGCTTTCCGGAATGTCCAATTTTCAGCAAATGCAGGAAAATATCGCTGTCTTTGAAGAGGATAAGCCGCTGGATGAGAAGGAAATGGCTGCGCTGCTGGAAGTGGCGGACCGTATGGTAAAAAAGATTGTCCTGCCCTGCACCGCCTGCCATTATTGTGTGAGCCATTGCCCGAAGGGGCTGGATATTCCCGGCCTTCTGGAGCTGTATAATGAGCACTGCTTTACAGGAGGAGGCTTTATTGCGCCGATGGCGCTGATGGCGGTACCGGAGGAGAAAAAGCCCGGCGCCTGCATCGGCTGTAGAAGCTGTGAGGCAGTCTGTCCCCAGCAGATAAAAATATCGGAGGCAATGGCGGATTTTTCGGCGCGGCTGCAGTGTTAAGGAGGATATGCGATGCCTGAGGGCAGTCACAGAGTAAGGCGATTGGGAACGGACAGGCTTTCGGCCGGGAGGGATTGGCGGATATGGAGCTTCGGGTACTGAATTATTTTTTGATGGCTGCAAGGGAAGAAAACATTACCAGGGCCGCGTCGCTTCTGCACGTGACCCAGCCTACGCTTTCCAGGCAGCTGATGCAGTTGGAGGAGGAGCTGGGGGTAAAGCTGTTTGAACGCAGCAGCCACAGCATTATTCTGACGGATGAAGGAATGCTGCTGAAGCGCCGGGCACAGGAGCTGCTCCGGCTTGCGGAGAAAACAAAAAGGGAGGTTTCCCACGAGGAGGAGAGCATTATCGGTGAAATTGCCATCGGCAGCGGGGAACTGAGAAGCAGCGGCTGCCTGGCGGAGCTTCTTTCCTCCTTCCGGGAAAAATATCCCATGGTACAGTACGATATTTTCAGCGGCAATGCGGACAATATCAAGGACAGGATGGAGCAGGGCCTTCTTGACATGGGACTGCTGCTGGAGCCTGTGGACATCGGCAAATATGAGTTTATCCGTATGCCATTAAAGGAGGAATGGGGGATTCTTGTGCGGAAGGATTCCCCGCTGGCACAAAAAAAGGCAGTCCGGCCGGAGGATCTGATTGGCCGGCCGCTGATGGCATCGGGCCGGGGACTGGTGCAAAATGAGCTGGCAAACTGGTTTGGCGAATATGCGGATCAGATAGATATTTTTTCTACCCATAACCTTCTTTATAATACGGCCATGATGGTGGATAAAGGAGCGGGAGAGGCGCTGACGCTGAGGCTGGAAAGCAGCTATGACAATTTATGCTTTGTACCGCTTTCCCCCGGCCTGGAAACCGGTTCGGTGCTGGCATGGAAGAAAAACCAGGTGTTTTCGCCGGCAACGGCGGCATTTATCAGGCATGTGAAAAAATGTATCAGAAAAGAACCAATGGGAGAGGAGGCGTGAGGATATGACAAAATCGGAAGCCTGCGAACGTTACCGGATTCCGCCGGAAATCCTCAGTGAATATGAAAGCTGGGGCTTGTGCGGGGCGGTAAGACAGGTAATGGGGGACTGGCAGTATGACGACCAGGATCTGGAGCGCCTTGGAATGATTATGACGCTGCATGATATCGGTTTTAGCCCGGAAGAGGTGGAGAGCTATATGAGGCTGATGCTTGCCGGAGAGTCCACGGAAAACGAAAGGATGAAAATGCTTGATGCCAAGCGGAGCAAGGCCCTGGATGAAATCCATTTCCGCGAAAGGCAGCTGGAGCGTATGGATTATCTGCGGCATGAGATGAAGAAGGGGAAAAAATAAATGCAATATATAAAGCTTGGAAATTCAAAGCTGCGGGTATCCCGTATCTGTATGGGCTGTATGGGCTTTGGCGATGCCGGAAAAGGACAGCATACGTGGACGCTGGACGAGGCGCATTCCCGGGAAATCATTAAAAGAGGGCTGGAGCTGGGAGTGAATTTTTTTGATACCGCAGCCGCTTATCAGGGCGGAACCAGCGAACAGTATGTGGGAAGGATCCTGCGGGAGCTGGCCGTAAGAGAGGATGTGGCGGTTGCAACCAAATTCCTGCCGCGCACGCGGGAGGAAGCAGAGAGCGGCATTACAGGACAGCAGCATATTATGCATATGATGGATAAAAGCCTTCAGAACCTGGGGATGGATTATGTGGATTTGTATATTTATCATATGTGGGATTATGGGACGCCGCTTTACGAGATTATGGAGGGGCTGAATGCTGTGGTAAAAGCAGGAAAAGCCCGTTATATCGGTATTTCAAACTGCTTTGCATGGCAGCTGGCGAAAGCGAATGCGCTGGCGGAAAAGGAAGGATTTGCAAAATTTGTATCCGTCCAGGGGCACTATAATCTGATTTTCCGGGAAGAAGAGCGGGAGATGGTACCTTACTGCAGGGAAGAGAACATTGCGCTGACGCCCTACAGTGCGCTGGCGGGGGGACGGCTGTCTAAGCTTCCGGGAGAAAAATCGAAGCGCCTGGAGGAGGATAGCTATGCACGTCAGAAGTACGGCAGTACACAGGCGCTGGATCAGATAATAATAGAACGGGCCGCACTGCTGGCGGAACAGAAGGGGGTTACCCTGACAGAAATAGCTCTGGCATGGCTTTTGCAGAAAACGGCGGCCCCGGTAGTGGGTGCGACGAAAATCCATCACATAGAAGGGGCGGCAAAAGCAGTTGATGTGCAGCTGACGGAAGAGGAGATCACTTTTCTGGAGGAAATGTATGTGCCGCACAAGCTGGTTGGCGTTATGGCGGAAAATAACCGCTGACCGCATGGGATGGCCCGGGAGGCGTTGTGCAGATGGAGCAGCGGAGACAACTGGATAAAAGTAGCGCTATTAAGCATTATCGGTATTTTGGTAAAGATGTCTGTATTTCCGAGGAGACACACCTGTTTCCAATTTAAATTTGCGGGAAAAATAGCTTACATCGTCGTATCCGATCTGTGTACAGATATCAATCATCGAAAGCTGTGAACTGGACAACAGTAATTTGGCCCGTTCAATCCGTAATTCAGTAATATAGGTCCAGAAACTGATACCAGTTTCTTTTCCATATAAACGTATAAAATAGTTTTTACTCAGGCCCACATATTCTGCGGCACTTTCCAGGGTCAGCCGGGGATCTGCATAGTTTTCCTTTGCATATGCATTTGCTTTGAGTACAATAGATTTGTTACGCGAAAAGTCCTCTCTTTCGGCCAGCTTTTCCAGCTGCTGATTAAATATATTCATTGTGTAGCTATACAATTCATCGGATCCTTCAGTAGAAAGGAAGCTTTCGATTCCTATCTCATCCAGTTCATCTGCGGACTGCAGCAGGCCTAATTCCCGCATATTTATTTTTAACTGGATTAAAATGTTATAGCAAAATCCCTGAAGCTGTCGTGGACTGTACAGTTTTGATTTGGCACCCTTAAAAATATCCTGAAGGAATACGGCAAGTATATCAATATTCAGCTCCCGCAGAGCAGAAGCTGCTATGGTTTTAATATCCTGGAAGGGGAGCGCGCAGGTATCGGATGAATCCGCAGTAATAAAGCTTCCAAGCCAACTGCCGGAATTATAAAAGCTGTGAACTTTATTTGCCTTCATGCTCCTTCCCAGATTCGAAAGACACTCTTTACAGTTGAGGTTTTCAGAAATGTAAACGGAATAGCGATATTTATTGGTAAAACCTGCAAAATATTGTTCCAAAGAAGTTACCAGGTTTTTTTCAGATGAAGTAACCGCGTAAATGGCGTGTGCATTTGCTGTAATATAGTGAGCAGGTATGTCAATCTCCAAAGCAGCCAATGATGCGGGCAGCTGTTCCAAAAATACGGCTATGCCATCAGGCTCTTCCAGGGAAAGAGGATGGAGGGTAAGGTCCAGAAGAATACAGTTATCTTGGGCCAGTCTGCTATGCCGGAGCCACGAAAAATCATTGTCAAAGTTGATACTGGCAGCATATAAACGCTGTAGCTCCTTCTGTAATAGAAAGGCATTATTATTGGAAACGGGCGTACTCGTCAAAGTGGCCGCCTGAGTTAATTCGGAAGTTACCTTAGCTACTATTCTGTTGATGGCTTCCCGGCTGACTGGCTTCAGCAAATAACCATTAGCGCCCAGATTTAAGGCTTCCTGTGCGGATTCAAAAGAATCGCTGGCAGTTAACAGCACTATTTTTATTTTGCTGTCTTTTTCGCGAAGATGCTTTATACAGCTTAAGCCGTCCATGAGAGGCATCTTTATATCTATTATGAAAAAATCTGGTTTTTCCCGCTCATATAAGGCAAGCGCCTCAATCCCATCTGTTGCCGTACCTACAAGTTGAAAACCAATGGCCGCCCAATCTACAAGGGCATTAAGAACTTTAAAAATAATCGGCTCATCGTCTGCAAAACATACCTTATACATAATTTATCACCTTTTTTCTGTTTCAGGAATCATAATTGATACTCGTGTGTAATGCCCGGCGGAACTTTCCAGTGTAATACCATATTGCGGGCCGTATTTTAATTTGATACGTGCATCTGTATTAGCGATTCCAACACCCGAATTCCGCAGAGCCTGTTTCATGTCGTCCCTTATCTCTTTCAGCCGAACTTCATCAATGCCGTTTCCATTGTCATACACTTCGAATATAATTTTTCCCGATTGATGTATTACCTGTAGACGGATTTGTCCGCCCGTTTTCTTATCTTTAAACCCGTGCTTTATGCTGTTTTCAATAACCGGCTGAAGCAGATATTTCATGATTTCATGCCCCATTAGTTCAGGAGGGCAGTCCAAGGAATATTCAAACAGCTGAGGAAAGCGTTTTTTGTAAAAGCCCAGATAATTGTTTACATGCTGAATTTCTTGGGCAATGGTGGTCATTTCATTTGAATGATCAATCGTATAATGCAGAATTTCTCCAAGGGAGGAGAGCATATCTTCAATATCCCGGTCCCCGTGAAGGACTGCCTCCCCGTGAATTGTCTGAAGGACATTATACAGAAAATGAGGGTTTATCTGGCTGACCAGCATCTCCAGTTCAATATCCTTCTGATGCATTTGGGCTACATAAACATCATTTATAAGAGAATTAATTTTGGAGGCCATTTCCTCGAATTTACTTCGTATGATAGTGATCTCCCGGAAGCTATTGTCCATGTCGTCAAAGGCAACCGCTCCTGTACCGTCATAGGAGGATATTCTTTCAATTACGCTGTCCACAGGCTTCTGCAATTGATGAGTAATGTAGCGGATAATGAGAATACACAGGCATATAGAGACACATCCAATACAAACAGCATAAAACCAGATAGCATTTGTTGAATTTTTGATTATAGTATTCTTTGTTTCGGAAATGATGAACCATCCGGTAGTCTGGATTTGTTTGCTTGTGTACAGATTTCCATTCAGGATGGCCTGCATTGGGATATCTGTAATGCCGTTTTTATATAAGGCGGACCAGATATCCTTAATTTCGTCCTGTGTCCGCCCGTGGATATAGTCATAAATAGGCAAACCGCTTTCATCTACCATAATATAGCCTTCGGGCTGGCTGGCATTGTCTCCGTAAAACAGACTTGAGATTTTATTGGCGTTTACTTCACATAAAATGTAACCCTCTATAATACTTCCTTTTTTTACAGGATAAATGACAGAAAAGACATTGGAATACTTTTCCTGCTTGCGGGAGTAATGCTCTGTACCATGGGGAGGAACATATTTCAATGCGGAAGGCTGTTCAAGTGCTTTTAGGAACCATTCGCTGTTTGTAAAATCATAGTTTCGGTTTAAGGCATTGGTAAGGGAAAATAAAATCTGCGAATTCGTATCGATGATAACCAGATCAACTACATGATCGTAATAGATGTGTATCTGTGAGATACTTGTTTCTATTTCCCGTATGTTTGCCAGCCATTTGGAATCATATTTCTGAGTGTTGCCCAGCAGGCGGTGTACAGCCGACTGATTGCCAAGGGAAACCAACGGTGTGGTAAGACTTTTGAACTGGTCGTCAATGCTGCGGGAGATTTCGGTGACAAATTCCTGCTTATCAGTAAGAATTCGCCTGTGCATCCAGAAACTGTTTAAATAAGTAATGCCAAATATCAGTAAAAAAATAGCAATAAGAAAAACGGAGGCTACGCTTACCGCTGTTTTTGTAATTATTGAAGAATGTTTTGCGTGTAGCTTCATGGGAATACCTCCGGTAAAATGTATTTTACTGTAAATATATAGTAGTATTATAGAGCAGGCAGAGTAAAAAAAAGCAAATTAATTCCGGAAAATTAATACGCTATATAGTTTATTTGTATAAATAATACTCTGAATAAACTTAATGTATGTGCAAAGATATTATAATTCAAGTTTTGAATATTATATGACATTTACAATTTGTAAAAATGCACTAAAATTATGTTTATAAACAGCAAAAACAAAACATTTTGTTTATGACGAATGCAACAGGAGCCGGCACCTGTAGTATATAAGCTAATCAATAATTTATCAAGGAGGGGTATGAGAATGAAAAAAAGATCTAAATTACTTGCAACGATGCTTGTATTTGCTTTGACAATTTCAACTGTGGGGTGCGGCGATTCCAGTACGCCGAAGGAAACAGCACCTTCTGCTGCAGCTGTTGAGAGCGCCAATGAAGAAAATGCCAATGAAGAAAAACAATCTGCAGAGGATACAGCGGAGACAGCTGGAGAAAAGCCAAGCGGTACACTGACATTTCTTTCCTGGCAGAATGAAACGATTATGCAGCCCATTTTGGATGGTTTTAAGGAGAAATATCCCGATGTAAGCATTGATCTTATTTATGCACCGCCTGTTCAGGATTATATTGAAAAATTCCAGATTATGTATTCTACGGGTGATTTGCCGGATGTTTTTGTAACTGCTGCAGAAAATAAGACAGAGGTTCTTGATAATGATATTGCCATGGATATCTCATATTTGCCGGCATTTGAACGGATGTCTGAAAAAAATAAGGAAACCTACACAAAGGATGGAAAGATTTATGCGTTTGCGCCTGATGCATGGATAGCGGGTATTTTTTACAATAAAAAAATTCTTGCGGATAATGGTATTGAAGTTCCGACGAACCGTGAGGAATATCTGGCAAGTATGAAAACACTGAAGGACAATGGTGTACAGCCGTGGGCATTTTGCAGTACGAACCTGTATGATCCTATCCAGGGATATGTGGCTACGGAAACGATTGATAAGAATGCGAAATATGATGCGCAGGTTAACAACGGGGAGCTTACCTATGCAGATGGTTGGGCAGAGCCGATTAATCTCTGGGCCAGCGACTATCTGGATCCGGGATATATAAACCAGGATGCATTGGGACTTACCGGAGATCAGGTGAATGAGATGTTTGCATTTGAAGAATGTGCTTACGTTGTCGGCGCAACCTGGTCGGTGGCAACGCTCGATGAACTGAATCCTGATCTGGAATACGGCATGCTTCCCTGGTTTGGAACACAGGATGGAACTGCATGGATGACAGGGGCAACAGGAGTAGGCTGGTCAATTAACTCAAAGGCAAAGAACCTGCCGGCAGCAAAAGCTTTTCTTGAATATCTTTCAAGTGATGAGTCGCTTAAGATTTTCCAGGAGCAGACCGGTGGATTGCTGGCAGTGAGCGGAATTGATTTCCCTATTCATCCGACCATCGAAGAAGGATACTCCTATCTGCTGGATGGAAAATTCTATCTTCCTGCTGTAGAATGGAAATACTCCGATGCATTGGGAAAAGAAATGCTTATCGGAACGCAGGAAATTCTTACGGGTAATATAGCTCCGGCACAGCTGGTGGATAATATGGATAAGAAACGGGTTGAACTGGATGCTGAGCAATAGTCGATGAAATCTGTAAAGTCGGTAATATTCAGCGGAATGTTTAAAAACATTCCGCTGAATTTATTAGGACATTTCAAAGAGAGGAGCTGTATGTCTTGAAGAGGACGCTTAAGAAAGAATTTCCTTACCTGTTGTTTATACTCCCTGCATTTCTGGGTTATACAACATTTACAATTGTCCCGTTGCTTAACAGCTTTAAATATGCCTTTACCAATTGGGACGGCTTTAACAGGGCAGAATTTGTCGGCTTTAAAAATTTCCTGGATTTATTTGGGGATGCTCCGATGATGCGTGCTTTACTAAATACTTTGGTGTATGCAGTGTCAGTCCCTTTACTTGTTACCGCGCTTTCCATACCTCTTGCGGTTTTGTTAAATGGGAAAATGAAAACACGAAATTTACAGAGAGCGATTTTCTTTTTTCCTTCCGTTCCAAGTGTATTGATTTTAGGATATTTGTGGTCTTATATGCTCAGCCCGACGGGAAGGGGATTGATTAATACGATACTGGCTTTATTCAATATTGACAAAGTGCTGTGGCTGGGGACTCCTGTCCTTGCAATGGTATCCATAATTATGGTTTCAGTGTGGTCACAGGTAGGATGGCATGCCTGTATTTATCTGGCAAACCTCCAGAGTATCCCATCCTCTTATATTGAGGCGGCACGGATAGATGGTGCTTCCGGTTGGGCAATATTCCGTCATATTACCTTCCCTATGCTGGCTCCTTCCATGACAATCAGCGTTATGCTGCTGCTGACAGGAAGCCTGAAGGTTTTTGATCTGCCGTTTTCACTTACCAATGGTGGACCTGGATATTCTACTTTGATGGTAACCCAGATTATCATTACGCGGGGAGTTACTGAAAAACTGTATGGAAAAGCGACGGCAATGTCGGTGGTATTCTTTTTCGTAATTTGTGTTTGTACGGTGATTCAGCTTTCTCTGATGAAAAAGAGGGAGGAAAAGCTTATATGAAAAAGAAATCATCTCTAAAAGGGTATACATGGAGAACTTTTTTGCTGGAGGTTGTAATGTTACTGCTGTGTAGTGCGGTGGTTCTTCCATTTTACTATCTGGTAGTAAGCATATTTAAGACACCAAGGGAAATGGGGTTGAATCCATTGGGGTTGCCAGAAGCACTGAATCTGGAAAATATAAAAAATGCATGGTCCCAGATTCATTTTCTCAGAGCATTTGTCAATACACTGACGGTAACTTTTTCAACCTTAATTGTGGTTATCCTTTTTGGATCAATGTCAGCATATGCAGTAGCCCGCCGTAAAGGTAAATTCTATAAATTTGTTATGCTGTATTTCCTGTTGGGCTTTATGGTACCATTTCAGACTACTATGGTGCCGTTATACCAGCAGATGCAGCGTTTTCACCTGATCAATAAGCTTTACGGACTGATAGTTCTGTCAACAGGCAGCTGTGTATTTGCCTTCTTCATGTATCAGGGGTTTATCAATACGGTGCCTTATGAACTGGAAGAATCGGCAATCATTGACGGAGCCGGACCATTTCGTGTGTTTTTTCAGATTACATTTCCTCTATTGAAGCCTATTACGGTAACAATGACCATTTTTCATGTGATGGGCACATGGAATGATTTCGTAACACCATTTTTATTTCTTCATACACGGAATAATGCCACCCTTATGCTGGAGATGTATCGTGGCGTAGGAGAATTCCAAAGTGATTGGCCTTTAATGATGACTACAATGGTATTAATAATGGCTCCTCTTGTTGTATTTTATATATTCGCGCAGCGATATATAATTGACGGACTCACTAACGGGGCAGTAAAGGGCTAGCTTTATCTTACGGCAGATAATTGGATTTACGGTGTATAAATTATCAGTCTGCTTATGAAGAATTTTCCTATAATCCGTTATAATTTACCTTGGTTCAAAAACTGGCCGCGGCCGGCTGCCGCTTATAGCAGCATGGAAAGACACGCCGGGAAGGATAAGGAGGCGGCTGGGAAAACGAAGAGGCTGTTATGTGTTTTAGATGTTTTAAAATTTTCCTGGAATGATAACACCGTGGTGGAATTTTTTGGGTAAAACGGTATTGTTACCGGAGAACATCCCACCGTAAGCAATACAAGAAATAAAAAACAGAGGTCCCGGAGCCGCAAAACAGTCACGCGGCTCCGGGACTTATTGCTGTGCCGTTATACCAACTGGCTGTGCTGTGTCCGGTATGCTGTGGGCGTTTCTTTTGTGAATTGCTCAAATACCTTTGTGAAATGACTGCTGGAGCTGAAGGAGAACATGGCTGCAATATCACTGACAGGCATTGCGTTGGTGGTCAGAAGCAGCTGGACGTGCTGGATTTTTGTTTGGAGAACGTAGCCCTTGAGCGGTTCCCCGGCTTGTGGATGGAAGAAAGAAATGTCCCGGGAAATAAGTTCCGGGGCATTTTCCTGTATAAAAAACGAAATATTGACGTGGTGAAGATGCAAGCTTATGATGGTAGAAGAAAAGGGAAATGGGAGGAACCGGCGTTGAAAGAGAGAAAATTTTCAATTTATAAAAAAATACGCAATCTGTTTTTTGGAGCGCTGATCCCGATTACGGCAATCAATATTATTATGAATCAGGTTGCCAATATGAGAATCCAGCAGCAGGGGGCTGAAAAAATGGAAGCGCAGCTGGCTTCCAAGGTGATAAATTTTGATAATGAGCTGGGACGTATCAATGCCGGTCTGCGTTTTCATGTACTGAATGGGGAAGAAGCGTTTCTCGCAACGAATTATTACTCACTTTCCTCCTATCAGCTTGGACAGAAGGTGGCAGAGCTGAATGCGAGGCTTAATGAACTGGCGCTGATCAGCGACTGTATTGAGGATGTTGCTGTTTTTATGCCTCATATTGAAAGGGTGGTTTCCTTCTTAAATTATTACGAAGACACTATTACGGAAAATGATATGGAACGCATTCTGCAATATCGTTATAAGGACAATGGAAATGTCTATAATAATGGGAAGCTGCTGATACATATGGTTGCGCCGACAAGTGATGAAAAAGAGCCTCTGTATATCATGGAAGCAGCTTTGTCCAATAATAAAATCTTAAGCTTTATTAAGGGCGGGGAGGATGAAGGCTATGCGCTGGCAGGAGATGACTGGGTGATTTCTGAACCGGCCTTTGATATTCCCGGGCCTGCTTTGGAAAAAATACGCCGTCAGACGGAGGAAAGCGGCAGCTTTGTAGTGGAGGGGGCTCTTTTTTGTTATCACCGCCTTTCTTTGTGCGACGGCTGGATGATCAGTTATACGGAAATTTCCAATCTGATTGCACCCGTACGGATTTTCCATGTTTTTATGTTTATAACGTTGTTTGTGACAATTATTGTCATACTGTTGGTCATCTGCCGGCTGTCACAGAGTGTAAACCGCCCCTTCCAACAGTTGCTCTGTCTGTTCCGGGAGGTTGAAACAGGAACACTGGATGTGAAAACAAATTATCATTTCAAGGACGAATTTGCGGTGGTTTTTGAACAGTTCGACAGCATGATTTCCCGAATTAAAGAATTGCTGTCCCAGAGCGTAAAACAGGGAAAAGAACTGCAGCTGGCTGAATATAAGCAGCTGCAGGCCCACATAGCCCCTCATTTTTTATACAACAGCTTCAATGTGCTGCGGCACTGCATTTTGATGGAGGATTATGAAACTGCCAGTGAAATGACAGGACTTCTTGGTAATTATTTCAGATATATGACCTACAGCGGTGAGCAGGAATCCATTCCTCTTTTAGAGGAATACAGGCATGCAGGGGATTACCTTGACATACAGAAGATCCGTTTTCAGGATAATATTACGGTGGAAATGGATGAGCTGCCGGAAAAATATAATTATTTTCGTGTGCCGCCTTTCATTTTGCAGCCGTTAGTGGAAAATGTGTTCAAGCATGGGATTAAAGATATGGCTTATGCGGGATGTATCTCTGTCAGGGTAGAGGAAACGGAAACGAAGCTGTGCCTGATTGTACGTGATAACGGCTATGGGATAAGCCAGCAGGAGCTTGAAAAGCTGAGAAGGGGAATTGAGGGGACCGAAGTCCTTTTTGAGCATTCGGGTTTGGTGAATATTGGGAAAAGGCTGAAAATCCTGTTGGGAGAGGGAGCGGGATTAGCTGTGAACAGCGAACTGAATCAGTTTTTTGAAGCTGTGATTTATATACCGCTTGAGGCTTCGCGTTATGCTGGGCAAAACAAGGAGGGAAATCCTCTGGCCGCAGGGGCTTCGCATTTTGCTTTGCAAAACAAATAGTAGGAGGACTGGGATGATTAATATATTGGTGGTTGATGATGAGCCGATCAGTGCGGACGGCATTTCAATTTATTTGCAGGAGCATGGGGAAGATATGTGGGTGGTGCGCACGGCCTACAATGGCTTGCAGGCATTGGAAATTGCCAGGCAGCGAATTGATATTCTGGTGTCCGATATTATGATGCCCGGACTGGATGGATTTCAGGTACAGGAAAAAATCCAGGAAATGTGGCCGATGTCCAGATGCATATTTCTGACCAGTGCGCAGCAGATTGACTACATCCAGCGTGCTATCCGTTCCGGCTATATTACGGATTATGTGCTGAAAACGGAAAGTGAGGACCGGATTCTAAAAGCGGTGGAGAAGGCTGTTGCAGCGCAGGAGAATGCCGTACATATGCAGGATATTTTGAAAAAAGCGGAACAGGATATTCTGAAAATCCGTCCCGTACTTCAAAAAGAACTGATGCTGTCTCTGCTTCGCGGTGAACATATTTCATTTTCCATGGAGCAGAGATTCCGTGAGCTGGAATTTGATTTTCAGGCGGAACAGCCGGTTTTGCTGCTGCTTGGGCAGCTCGGTGATGATACGGTTACGGGCGGGGCATCTGACATACAGGTTTTTGTCCTGAGTAATTTCCTTGAAAAGTATTTGCAGCCGGCATACCGTTTTTACATGTTGTCCATGTCGGATCACAGGATTGCCATTCTGCTCCAAAATGCAAGGCCATATGATAAAGAGGATGTGCGGCATGTATTTTCCCTGATAGAAGCGGTTCAGCAGACCTTTCGCAAGGCGGGGGGAGCCGTTTCTTTTGCGGTTGATGATGTCTATTGCAGTTGGAATGAGCTCTCGGCACATTATCATTCGCTGATTGCGGTGCTGGAACGGAATTTATTTATGGATGATGTATTAGTCCTGCGAAGCACGTCAGATGAACTTCCGGAGCACAGTCCTACAGAAGAGCTTCATAAAGCTCGGCTCCTGCTGGAAAATGGAAGCTTCGAAGAAGCGGCAGCCGTTATTCAGAGGATAAGCATGCCCCATACGACACGGGGGCGGATTGATCTGTACAGGAAACTGCTGAAGCTTTTGATGGCAACAATAGATTCCCAGGAGCAGGCAGAGTACGTATATGCGAAGCTCCATGTACCGCTCCTTCAGACGGATGAAAAGGGCTGGAAAAATATGCAGCTGGAGTTCGTTTCAATTTTCAGGAGACTTGCCGTTTCAGAAAACACGCCATCGAAAAGAATGGAACAGACGGTTGAAACAGTATGCAGGCACGTAAAAGAAAATCTGGCTGAGGATCTTTCGCTGGTTCGTCTTGCAGAACTGACCGATCACAGTTCAACCTACCTTTCAAGGATTTTCAAAGAGGTAAAAGGAATCGGCTACAATGACTTTGTTGTCGAATGCAGAATGGAACGCGCGGCGTATCTTCTGCATGATTCAAAACTGAAGCTGGCTGATATCACAGATCAGGTCGGCTATACCTCATCGTCTTATTTTATCCGTACATTCAGGCGTACGTTTGGCATGACGCCGATGGAGTACAGGAACCGTTTAAAGGGCAAAAAGCAATAATGTTCAATATGGATAAAATTTTGCTATCTGAAAGATAAAATTATGCAATTTATGTAAAAATGTTAGGATTGTACCTGTTCTTCTTGTGATTTACAATAAATTTATCAAAAATCTTTAGGAGAACAGGGGGATTTATATGAAAAAAAGAGTGTTGAGTTATGTGCTTACAGCTGCCCTGGCAGCAGCGTTGCTGGCAGGCTGTGGAAGCAACAGTAATGGTTCCGATGCGGTAACCGCACCAGCAGCGGAAAGTTCCGATAAGGGGGATGCTGATGCCGGAGGCTCACAGACAGCCGCAGAATCGGATTCGGCCGATGTTCAGCAGGTGGATCCATTTGGCAAATCTGATCCTCCGGTGGAAATTTCCGTAGTGCAGTCGGTTACAGTTGGCGCCGATCAGGAGGATCGTTCGGAAAATAACAATTTCCTGCAGTTTGTGGAAGATACCTATGGAATTAAGATTACCCATAAGTGGATTACCACACCGGAGCAGTATGACCAGAAGATTGCCCTGTCTTTGGCCACAGATGATTTGGCGGATGTAATGGTTGTGGATATGGTTACAATGGAGCAGATGATTGAGGCCGAACAGGCAATGGATATTACAGATGTCTGGAATGAATATGCAGACGATCTTACCAAGAGCCTGATTGCTCCAGAAGGCACAACGGGTCTGGAGATGGCAACCCGCGACGGCCGTATTTATGGAATCCCGATGACAACGCCGGTATATGAGACGATGCACGGTCTGTTCCTACGTGAGGACTGGCGCGAAAAGCTGGGACTGCCTGAGCCAAACAGCTTTGAAGAATTTGAAAAGATTCTGTATGCCTTCGTGGAACAGGATCCGGATGGAAATGGCGTTGACGATACCTATGGAATCGGACTGAATAAGGACCTTTATGGAGACGGCTATGAAATCACATCCATTGCAAATATGATGCATGCATATCCGAATGCCTGGGTGAAAAATGATGAAGGCAGAGTGGTATATGGTTCTGTGCAGCCGGAAATGAAGCCTGTGCTGGAAACCCTGGCCAAATGGTATGCGGATGGGCTGATTGATCCTGAATTTACGGTGAAGAATACGGACAAAGAAGCGGAGCTGGTCCTGAAAGAACAGATGGGTGCCTTCTTTGGTGTCCAGTGGGCACAGTTTATGTCCAATGCGGTAGTGGATCTGTATATTAATAATCCGGAATCCGATTGGAACGTATATAAAATTCCTTCTGTGGACGAACAGCCTGCCAAACCCATTGTTTATGATAACACCCGCCAGTTTATGGTGGTGACGGCAGGGTGTGAACATCCTGAAGCCGCTGTCAGACTGCTTGATATCATGCATAAGCTTGGCGCAGGCAACTGTACGGATGTACTTCCCACCGTAGATGATTTTAATGAAGTATGGAAGGACTGGAGCTGGATGCCTGTCCGCCCTGAATCCATTCATGGCAATATTCCGAAGTGGGTGGCAGTATTTGAAGCGTTGGAAAAAGACGATCCCAGCCTGGTATCCTATAACTATAATGCCCTTGCCCTTTACAATACGCAGAAGGAAATGGCGGATCATCCGGAATACCGCACCAGTGATGGAAACCGTGCGGAAAAGGAGGAGAGCGCGCAGGAATTTATCAAAGGACAATGGGGAACACGTTTTTCCGGCCATATTTTCGGAATGGCGACAGAACTGGCCGATAAGGATTTGCTGACCTATGACCAGTGCGGAGCGATTGTAACCGACACTATGGTGGATTCCCTGGCGCAGCTTGAGAAGATGGAACTTGAAACCTTCACCCGTATTATTACAGGTGATGCTTCCGTGGATGAATTTGATACCTTTGTTGAGAACTGGAATCGTATGGGCGGTTCTCAGATTACGGAAGAAATCAATGAGTTTTATGGGATTAAATAATTAATGATATATAAATGGCAGTCATTTTTTACAGTATGGCTGCCATTTTTAAAACAGGAAGGTGAATTATGATTCGAGATTCTCAAAAGGTAAAAAAGACAAAGAAAAGTTTTATTAATGTACTGTACAGGGATTTCTGTAAAAATAAAGCGCTGCATCTTATGCTTCTTCCGTGTCTCGTTCTTTTGGCAGTGTATTCCTATGTACCTCTGGTTGGCCTGAAAATGGCTTTTGAACGGTTTATTCCTTCGAAAGGACTTTTCGGGAACCAGAAATTTGTAGGCATGTACTGGTTTAAATATCTGTTCAGCATGGATGATTTCTTCTATGCGCTGCGCAATACATTTGTTATTTCCTGCAGCAAACTGATACTGACCATGCTGACCTCCATAATTTTTGCAATTCTGATTAATGAAATGAGAAACAGGAAGCTCAAGCGCACGGTACAGACGATCGTATATCTGCCGCATTTTATCTCCTGGGTTATTCTGGCCAGTGTATTTATTGATATTTTATCGCCCAGTGAGGGTATCGTAAACCATCTGATTATGGCGCTTGGCGGAGAACCGATCTATTTTTTGGGAAGTAATAAATGGTTTCCGTTTACCCTGATTGTAACGGATATCTGGAAAGAATTCGGCTTTGGTACCATTGTATATCTTGCCGCGATTACTTCCATAGATCCCGGGCTTTACGAATCGGCGGCCATTGACGGAGCCAATAAATTCCAACAGATCATACATATTACGCTGCCTGGACTGATGGGTATTATCGTGCTTATGCTGCTGCTTAATATCGGATCCGTTCTCGGCGGCAACTTTGATCAGGTTTATAACCTGTATTCCCCGCAGGTCTATCGGTCAGGTGATATTCTGGACACTCTGGTATATCGGATAGGCCTCGTTGATTTTAACTTTTCCCTGTCAACTGCGGTTGGCGTATTTAAGTCACTGGTTTCCACGTTCCTGATTTCCATCAGTTATTTTCTGGCGTGGAAGGTTGCCGATTACAGGGTATTTTAGGAGGAATGCAGATGAAAGCTTCAAAAGGCGAAAAAATATTTTATTTAATTAATGAGGTTTTTCTGGTTGCTGTGGCACTCGTTTGTCTTGCGCCGATGGTTTATATTTTTGCAGTTTCCTTATCCTCCAGTTCCGCTGTGACAGCAGGGAAGGTTTTTTTCTGGCCGGTGGATTTTACCCTGACCGGATATGAATATTTATTGAAAAACCAGATGTTCTGGAAAGCAATGCTGAATTCTGTCATCCGTGTCTCACTGGGGACGGTAATTAATGTGGGCTGCGCATGCCTGGTTGCTTATCCGCTGAGCAAGCCGAATGAAAGATTCAAGCTCCGTACCTTTTATGCATGGGTATTTTTTATTCCCATGATTGTCAACGGCGGTTTGATTCCCACTTATATGGTAGTAAAGGATACCAATCTGATTGACAGCATCTGGTCCCTGATTCTTCCCGGCGCGGTTCCTGTTTTCTTTATTATGGTGCTGCTGAATTTCTTCCGCGCGATTCCATCGGAGCTGGAGGATGCGGCGCTGATTGACGGCGCAGGGCAGATACGGACATTGGTCCAGATTTTTATTCCGCTGAGTAAACCCGCGCTGGCAACGCTTTGCGTGTATGCAATGCTGAATCACTGGAATGCATGGTTTGATGGTACGATTTACCTGAATTCCTTGTCAAAATTTCCGCTGCTGACTTATATGCAGACGGTAGTCGTCAACTATAATCCGGAGCTGCTCAGCCCGGCGGAGCTTGAGCAGATGTCAAAGCTGGGGGGACGTAATCTTGAGGCGGCGCAGATTTTTGCAAGCTCGCTTCCAATAATTATGACCTATCCATTTTTTCAAAAATATTTTACCAAAGGCCTTATTCTTGGCGGTGTGAAGGGTTAGGCAGTTTAGCTTCTGAAAGTATGTTACAACAGGAAATGGAAGTCCGCTGAAGCGGGCAGGGGAGGATATCAGTGAGAAGAGATGAAATAGTAATACGGGATCCGTTTGTTTTTCCCTTTGACGGAAAGTACCTGATGACAGGAACGATTCATGTGGCCGGCGGTAAACCGGGAATTTATGGCTATTTCTCGGAGGATCTTGAAAATTTTACCGGGCCTGTTCTGCTTTTTGATCCGCCGGAGGGGTTTTGGGGAGAACTGGATTTCTGGGCGCCTGAAATCCATCAGTACAAGGGCAGATATTATATGTTTGTAAGCTTCCGGTCATTATACCGGAGACGGGCGACGCAGGTGCTGGCTGCGGATAATCCTGCCGGTCCGTATCTGCCAATCAGCAGTGAGCCTCATACGCCAAAGCAGTGGCATTGCCTGGACGGCAGCCTGTTTATCGATCCGGACGGTATGCCGTGGATGGTGTATGTGAGGGAATTTGTCCAGATGGTGGACGGGGAAATGTATGCGCAGAGGCTGAGTGAGGATTTAACCTGTCTGGAAGGGGAGCCGGTCAAGCTGTTTTGCGCAACCTGGGCGCCCTGGTGTGTAACGAATGAGGAAGGTGACATGCCGTTTGAAAACCAGGCCGGCGGATATATTACGGATGGTCCGTTTGTATTTCGCCTGCCGGATGGCGGCTTGGGAATGCTTTGGTCATCCTTTTGTAAAAGCGGATATTGCCAGGCTGTCTGTTACAGTCCGGGAGGAAGCATTACCGGACCCTGGAAGCAGGTGGATGAACCATTGTATGAGCATGACAGCGGCCATGGCATGCTTTTTACCGCAAAGGATGGCAGCCTGATGCTGGCGTTGCATGATCATAATAACAGCAGCAGTTCGCATCCGGTATTTTTGCCGGTTTCCATGGCTTCCGACAGATTAATGATAAAAGAAAAGGAGTGAATAAATCAATGAGAGAACGTTGGACGGCCGAACAGGCATGGGATTGGTATAAACGCAGACCCTGGGTGATGGGAGTTAACTATGTCCCTTCTATCACGCTTCATGCAATAGAATTGTGGCAGAAGGACACCTATCCGGAGGTGATAAAAAGTGTACGTAAGGAATTTGAGCTGATGCAGGATATTGGGTTGAACGGTGTCCGTATGTTCCTACCGTTTCATATCTGGTACCATGAGAAAAAGGACTTTCTGGATCGTCTGGACAGCTTCCTGGAAGAACTGGCGGCGCGCGGCATCACAATGATGCCTGTGCTTTTTAATGATTGCGTCGGATTTGGCAGGCCTGAGGATATCATGCCCCGCATGACATATGGATGGCAGAAATATGATATCGGCCATCATGGCGGCCATCGGGAAAATCCTTTTACAGGAGAACTGAAAAGGGTTGGCTGGTGCCTGTGGGATGAACCGGAATGGAGAGAACCGCAGGAGGAGTATATGGCGGCGCTGCTGGAACGTTTTGGAAAGGATGAACGGATTTATGCATGGGATTTATGGAATGAGCCGGGCAACAGCAACCGTCATGATATGAGCATTCCGTACATCCGGCGAGTTTTCGAAGCGGCCAGGGCAATGGATCCAATACAGCCTCTTACTGCGGGAGTGTGGAGCTATCCGGAGGATTACGGAAGCTGCGAAGCAGCGGATGTGGAACCGGTACAGCGTCTGGCGCTGGATGAATCGGATATTATTACATTTCATCAGTATGAAGGAATTGAACGGGTAAAACGGGTAGTCAGTCAGCTGAAAAAAGAAAACCGCCCGATGATGAATACGGAATGGCTGAACCGTGTACAGGATAATTTTATACAGGATAATCTTCCTCTGTATTATGAAGAAGGAATCGGGAGCTACAGCTGGGGGCTTGTGGCAGGAAAATCCCAGCATTTCCTTCCATGGGATGAGCTGTGGAATCATCGGGAACTGCCTCTTAACCGGTGGCAGCATGATCTGTTTGACACATTCTTTACTGCATATGATGAGGAAGAGCTGGAATTGATGCGAACGTACAGGAAAAAAAGTGAAGAGTCTTGCCAACGAAAGGAATAAAGAATGAAAGGGCTTAGATATCATGCTTGTATTTTCCTGTTGTCGGTTATTCTGATGATGAGCCTGGGAGGGTGTGGAAAAATGGAACCAATAGTAACTGAAGCCGTCAATCCTGCGGAAACGGAAAGTATTCCTGTTAAAAAGGAGCAGTTAACAGCAATCGCAGTAGATTTTTCCAAACGGGAAGGTGTTCCGCTGATTAAAAAATTTGCACTGTTTAACAGCGGGATGGTGGCCTTGAATCAGTATGAACGGGATGCCCATCTGCTGGATGGGCTGAGGACAGATTCCCTTCGAATTGATATTTTTATGGGGAATGAAGGACAGCCGTTTGCCCATGTAGTGGATGGGACGGCAGAGGATATGACCTACCATTTTGAAGAGTTGGATTCTCTGGTAGGGCTGTTGGAGGAACACGGAGTAAGACCTTATTGGAGCTGGTGTTATATTCCGTTCCCACTGCAGCAGGACGGAGACTGGCGGAAAGGTCCCGTCAGCTTGGAGGAGTGGCAGTCTATGTTCCGTGAACTTGCGGCCCATTATAGAGAGCAGGGACTTCGTATTGCCTATCATGAGGTCTACAATGAGCCGGACTGTGGGGACACCTTTTTCCTGGGGACTATGGAAGATTACACGGAGCTTTACATCAGGGCGGCCAGGGGACTGAAAGAGGGAGATCCGGATGCGGTCATAGGAGGGCCGAGCACTGCATTTATCAATCTTACCAGCGCTGCAGTGATGCATTCCTTCCTGGAGAAGGTATTGGAGGAAAATGTGCCGCTTGATTTTTTCAGTTATCATAGCTATGGATGTGATACCTATCAGTATATTTCCCGGACCAGACAGGCAAGGGAAATTTTGGCCCAATATGTAGATTTTGATACGACGGAGCTTCATTTGAATGAGTATAACAGTCTGATTCAGCCCTTCCTGTCGGACGGTCCGGCCGAACATTCTATGGGAGGCGCGACCATGCTCACCTCTTTTGAGCAGCTGTTGGAGGAAACAGATGTAACGCTTGCCCATTGGGCCCAGTTCCTTGATACCGGATATGAGCCTCTGGGAAGCGTGGATACGAAGGGACGCATTAAGGCTCCCTATTGGGCCTACTGGATGTACAGCCAGATGCCGGAGGAGCGGGTTTTGGTGAAAGGCCTTCCGGAAGAAAACGAAGCAGGTCTGCATGCGCTGGCATCCGCGGACGCTGAGAGTGCCTGTATTCTTCTCTGGAATGATGCACCGGAGTCCTGCACTGCAGAAATTAGACTGGAAAACAGTCCGTTTACTTCCGGTAAATGTGAGATATATGTCATGAATGATGAGTCGGATCCTTACTGGCAGTCGGAAGGAGAGATAAAGCTTCAGCCGCAGGCCACGGTTGATGTGCAGGAGACAGGGGAAAGCATTACCGTTGATCTCCCTGCGGGCGGCATTGCCTTCTACCGTTTTTCAGACGGTGCCGTCATGGAAAAAACGGAAAGAGCCGGCACAATGATCCGCAAGCACTATTATTTTCCGGAACGGGGTAAAAAAAGCTACTCTTTTTATGATGAAACAGACAATACTGTTTATTTAGGCATGAATGGAGAATACAGCGCCCGTGCCATTGTGGCGGAGGAACTGAAAAGCCTGCCGGACATCGTTCAGCTGGAATGTCTGTTTGGAGGTCGTTACCAGGAAATTGACAGCAATACATCTTTCAGCGTACGTATTGACTATGCGGTTGGAGAGGATTATACGAAGGCGGTGCTTTATACTTTTATGCCGATGAATCCGCGGAGAGACAGCACGGTTCCCTGGGGGACGAAACGGGAAGCGGATTCCGTCATTCTCTGCGATACGCTTCTTACCGGCAATTCCTGGCTGATGCTGAAATCCAATGCGCCGGAAGGATGGTCAGGCAGAGCGATCATAACATATGATATGCATTCCACCGGGGAGGATACCTGGGCGGAGCTGAAGCTGAAGCCCGTGGAGGAATAAAAAAATTTGACGGAAATTGTAGCAGGTAAAAACTTTTTTAAATGACTGTATGAGGTAATCAATAAAAGCTTTTAACGGAAGAGATGATGTCTGTTAATAGTAAAAGAGACGAGTGAAAACTATATAACGTTTTCACTCGTTTTTGTTGGACTATAGCCTGCTAGAATAGTGCGTTTTCGTTGATTGAAAAATGTATAGGGCATATTACATCCATATGCTGGTATGGATTCTGCCATAAGATGGGTGATATGGAAATCAGGGGATATTCATAAAGGATATACTAATGTACAATCCTCCACGTCCGCAGCTTCCTTTTCGCTAATATAGATTTCTGCCGAAAGGGAAAGATCATTATCGGAAAACTTCTCTTCATGAAAAAGTTTTGCTATGGCCGGCCAGCTTTGGGCGGCGTCCCCGGTTTCAAGCCAGATTCCTAAAAGAGGGCCGGAACCTTCTCGATCGATATAATCATATCCATTATCCTGAATGGCTCCATCCGTCAATTCCATAATTCGGTCGGGAATCAGGTAACGCAGGTCCAAATCCGGATTTATAAGTTTTCCGGGATCTAACAGTATAACAATAGTCTGCATATTTTTTCTCCTGTAATTATATATTGTAGTTATTTTTTATTATAGATTCACAAGCACCAAAAGTCCAATAAACAAAACTAAAATAATTCCTCCGGCCAGGCAGATTAGGTTAAGGATTTTCAGCGTATTCCTTTTGAATACTTTTTCCAGAAGGAAAAAGAACCCAATTCCAATAAGGCCGCCGAAAGTATTTGCGAGCAGGTCGGTAATATCGCTTGCACCGATGGAAAAGACAAACTGGATTACCTCAAAGGCCAGACTTGTCAAAAATACGGGCGCAACTTTCTTAAAGAAAGCCTGGCCCTGTAACAACATACCCATGAAAATACCAAAAGGGATAAATGCCGCTACGTTGTTGATGATTTCGCTGTAGTTTGTTTTCCCGTTTGTAACCATCGATTCGGCAAAAGGAATTAAATTGATATTTCTCAGATGCGGCAGCCCCTGAAAAGACAGCTGCATTTTAAAGATTATAATCCAAATCAAAGCAGCAAGATATACAATCAGCAATCCCCGTGTCAATTTTTTAGAATTCAACATATCCCGACCTTCTTTCTTAAAGTCACTTCCTTAAAGTCATCCAAATTAATCGCATCAAATTCAAGATTAATCTTATTAAATTCATTTTCACACAGGAAAATTAAATAATACTGCACAAATTTCTTAATTTTTAAAAAAGACAGATTTATTGTCACACGGACGCCGCCGCGCAGTCTAACAATATAGGAGGAAAAATTATAAGCACGGGAACCGATGCAGAATCCGCCCTGTCATATCTTCTGGGCAGCTCCTGCAAAAGCCGAAGCTTATACAAACATAAAAACATAGGAGGAAGTTTATGAACACAGGGATTATTCTGGATTATCTGACCGGCCTGGCCGGAAACAACAACCGGGAATGGTATCATGCCCACAAGAAGGAGTATCAGGAGGCAAATGAGGAATTTATTGCGCTGTTACAGGAATTGATTTGGCGGATAGGGGAAAAGGACAGCAGTATTTTGCATAACGATCCACGGGACCTGACATTTAAGCTAAACAGGGATACCCGCTTCAGCCATGATAAATCTCCTTACAATCCGGCCTTCCGCGCCCATATCTCTTCCGGCGGGAAGCTGCCGGTTCCTGTAGGATATTATCTGATGGTTAAGCCGGATGGGCAGTCCTTTCTGGGAGGCGGCCTTTTTGCGGATATGTTTAAAGACGCAACCGGGATGGTAAGAAATTATATCGCACAACATCCTGGCGAATGGGAGCAGGTGCTTCAGGCGCCGGATTTCAGGAATACCTTTGAGGTACAGGGAACGGCGCTGAAAAATGTCCCCGCAGGCTATGACAGGGAACATCCCCATGCCGAATATCTGAAATTGAAAAGCTGGTATCTGGAATATCTGGTCAGTGACGCCGTTGTACGTAATACGGAGGATTTTCTGGATTTGGCCGTGGGTATTTTCCTGAAAATGAAACCCTTTAATGATTTTTTGAACCGTGCGCTGGCCGAATTTAAAATGCCTGAACGATAAAAAAGGAGAATAACCATGAAAACTTTTTTACTTACCTGTCTCATCGGAATGATTGCCGGGGCTATAGATATTCTGCCCATGATTAAAATGAAGCTGGACAGGCATTCCATTGCCTCGGCCTTCATATTTTATTTCATTCTTCCCTTTGTCATCCTGGATATTGACCTGTTCGGTCTGGCATGGTGACTGAAGGGCGGAGTGACCGGACTTTCTATGGATCTGCCCATCATTATCCTGGTGGCCAAGGAGGATAAGAAGTCTGCTCCGCCCATGCTTATCATGTCAGCTGTGCTTGGCACGCTTATCGGTATTGCAGGGCATTTCCTGCTGTAGATCCTCAGGAGCACAGAAGCGTTCCGTCCTGCACGGTGATGATCCGTGTACTGCTTTCAGCCGCTTTGGGAGAGTGGGTTACCATGATGATTGTCTGGTGCTGTTCCTTGTTGATTTCACTGAGCAGAGCCATGATTTCCTCTCCGGTTTTGCTGTCCAGGTTCCCTGTAGGTTCGTCGGCAAAGAGGATTTCAGGGCTGCCCATGAGCGCCCGGGCGATGGCCACACGCTGCTGCTGGCCGCCGGAGAGTTCCCGGGGCGTGTGCCTGCGCCGGTCGGACAGACCGACGGTTTCCAGCAGCTGTGCCAGCCTGTCCTGATAATCCGCTGCCTTTTTGCCATCCAGCAGCAGAGGGAGCAGAATGTTTTCTTCCACGTTCAGATTGGGGATCAGATTATAAAACTGAAAAACAAAACCGATTTTCTGACGCCGCAGCCGGCTCATTTTTTCATCGGTAAAATGGGAGATGTCCATCCCGTCCAGAAGGACGGAGCCGGCCGTGGGGGCGTCCAGGCCTCCTAAAATGTAGAGCAGCGTGCTTTTTCCGGAGCCTGACGGCCCCATGATGGAAACGAATTCTCCCCGTGCGACCTGCAGGGAAATGTCCTTCAGCACCCTTGTGGTACTGTCTCCCAGCTGAAAATCCTTTCTGATATGCTTACCTTCCACGGTAATGCGTTCTGTTGATGTTTTCATATAAGCTTTCCTTTCTGTTTAAAATGTTAAAATATATTAAAATGCTGGAATATAGTGTCCCTGTATACAATTTTATTTTTTCCCTGTCTTTCCTGGCGGCCGGCAGTTATTCGAACTTGATTTCCTCCACCAGCTTCATCCGGCGGCTTTTCAGGATAGGGACGGCTGAACCGAGCAGCGTTACCCCGATTCCCATAAGTCCGGCCGACAGGAAGGTGGAGAGTTCCAGGTGCGGCGACATGGATATTTTCGGGCCTGCCACAAGAAAAATGGTCTGTATCTCCAGGTAAGAAACAACAATGGCGATAATCGCGCCGATCAAACCGGAGGAAAAGCCTTCAATCAGTGTCATTTTCATGTTCTGCCTGTTGCTCAGCCCTACGGATTTGTACATGGCCGTGATGCGCCGTTTCTGCATATAGTTAATCAGCAGATTGTTGATAACGCCAACAGCGGCCAGCAGCAGGATGAAATAGGTCATGCTGTGCATGGGCTGCAGAAAGGCTCCCACTGTGGAAAGGGCGTCGGTATTAAACTCTTCTACGGTCCGGCTCCAGTTGGAGATATTGCCGAAGAGATCCCGGATCTGCACCATAACGGCATCCGGATCGACGGCGGTATAGGCAAGAAAATCATAGGAGGAAGCGCCGAAGTCATCTGCCGCCCAGCGGGAGGAAATGACGGCCTCCACGTCGGTGGCCCGGGATTTAAAGCTGCCGGCGATTTTATAATTATAGGAAGCGTTTCCATCCGACAGCGTAATTATATCGCCTGTGGAAAAGCCGCTGCGTTCCATACAGCTTTCACTCAAAAGTATGGTCCTTTCCGATTGAAAAACGGAAGCCTCCGGCCTTTGGTCTTCTGTATAATGAAGCGCAAACATGGAGGAGTACCAGTCAGGATTGTCGGTTCCTTCCAGCCTTGTAAAGGTTATATTGTTTTCCTGATCAGGACTGACCGTTTTTCCGGCCTGAATACTGTTTTCAAAGACATAGAGGGGGAGAAGCTTTTCCACTCCTTCCATATTTTGCACCTGCTCCACAAAAGCGGGATCCATATGGCCGTCTGCAAAGCCCTGAAGCTCTGCGCCGTTAAAGACATCGCTCACATAGGCGGTCACAAAATCGCCCACCACCTGAATGGCAATTACAGCGGAAATACTGATGAAGAGCAGTGTAATATTCTGCGTGGTATTCCTGTTGCCTCTCATATTCCGGGCGGCAAGCCTGCCCTCGTTCCCGAAAACAGCACCATACAGACGCTCCATTCCCCGCGCGGCCAGATTGGTAAAAAGAGGTACGAACAGAATGGCTGAGGCAATGAGGCCCAGCAGGGAAAAACCGCCGGCCGGATAAAGCAGGTCTTTCGTGACAGCCCTGGGCAGAAGGGCGGAAATGGCAAACAGGATCACACCGCTCACGGCAATAAAACGGTGGGAAGATCGTGCCTCCTCTACAGTTCCAAGCACTACCTTTTTCACGGGAAGACGGCTTGCGCGCCGTATGGGAAGCCAGGCGCTTAACAGGGAGACAACAACGGCCACGGCAAAGGAGAGAAGGATGCCGGCCGGGGAAACGATGACAGGGATTTCGATTCCCTGGGAAAGGGATTGTCCCATGCCCTGTAAAATCAGCCGCAGCAATGCGATTCCCACAGGAATGCCCAGCAGACCGCCCATAATGCCATACAGCATGCTTTCCAGCAGAAGAATCCGGGTGACTGTTTTCTGTGTTGCGCCGATGCTGCGGAAGGTTCCGATGACCGGCAGACGATCCAGCGTAATCACCTTATAACTGCTGTAAATAATGAAAACGCTCATGGTAAGAGAAAAGAAGCTGATGAGGAAAAAGGGCATGGACTTTTGTCTGGCGTCCGCGGCAATCTGCGCTTCCTTCACAGTTTCGGTGACCTGAAGACCGTCTGCCAGCGCTGCGGCCAACGCTTCCTTCAGCGCCGCTGCTGAAACGCCGTCTGCAGGCGCTATCAGGATTTCACTGAAGCCTTCCGTCTGCCCGGTAAGAGCGGCCAGCGTTTCCATAGGCAAAAGCGCGGTGGCGCCTCTTGTGTGCCGCAGGAAAACGGTATCGTAGGCTGCGATTGCGGCAACCTCAAGGGTTACCGGAGTCCCTTCTATCCACAGGGAAAAATCATCCCCCGTTTGAATGCCGTACTTTGATGTAAAGCGATCCGGCAGCAGGATACGGTCTCCCTCAAAATCGGAAAGCTCCCCGCCTTCCGTCAGGCGCGGCGGATTGATTTTGTTAAGGGAAGGCAGATCGGCGGCAATGAGATCAATGGTTTCATAATAACCATTTTCATGGTAAAGGGCAGATCCCTTCAATATGCCAACCGCCGCTCCAATGGCTGGCAGATCCGGAATGTCCTGGGAAGTGACGGCGCCGGACAGTGAGGATACGGACAGTGCTGCGCTCCCGGCCATCCCCCGCGCCATTTTCCTCTGGGCACTTTCATAGGATGCGCCGATGGAAAAGGATACGAACAGAAGCGTGGTGGAAAGAAGAATGGACAGCAGCATGACACCGCTCCGCAACTTGCGTTCCTTAACGTTGGTGATGATGTACTTCAGTATGATTTTCACAAGATACCTCCTCTGAATTTGATTTTTATGGTACTGCGTGGCTTGCACATATGCAAAATAAGGCTGGCAGCTACCATAGGTACATGATACGCTGTCAGCCTTAAGGGGATTTTCAGGGAACCTTAATTAACCTTAATTAAAGGAAAGTCTATCTGGAACAGGGTTCTGCTGTCCGCAGGGATGTTGAGCAAAACCGGTTCGGCGCCGGGGGAACCGTAGAGGAGCCTGGAGGTCTGGTGCTGCAGGGAGAAAACGCTGATACTGCCTCCATGAAGCTCGGCAATACCTTTTACGATGGCCAGGCCAAGGCCGGTACCCTCCGGTTTCCGGCCGGTATCCTGGCCGCGGTAATAGCGGTCAAAGAGATGTGCCGCATCCTCCGGAGGGATTCCCCTTCCGTTGTCGGCAACGGCGATTTGGAGCACGGAATCCGTAACGGCGGCCAGTATTGTGACTTCGGTGTTTTCATTTCCATGGACAAAAGCATTGATGATCAGGTTACGGAAGGCTCTTGTTAAGAGGGTAGGGTCAAACGGAAACAGGATGGGCGCATCGTCACTTAGAAAATGGATCGTGCGGTTTTCGTATTCCGGTGTGTTCAGGATATCGATGGCAAGCTCCTTCAGGAAACGGACGATATCCTGCCTGCTGCGGTGGATGGGAAGCATGCGGTTATCCAGCTGATAGGTGAGCTTCAGGTCGTCGATGAGTGTTTCCATATAGGCGGTATTTTTCAGCATGACAGCGGCATACTGCCGGCAGGAGCCCTCCTCAGGGACTCCATTTTCCAAAAGAAGCTCCGCATAGCCCCGGATAGGGGATAGGGGTGTTTTGAGATCGTGGGTGATGTTGGTGATCCACTCCTCCCGCATTCTGTCCGTATCCCTTCGCAGCTGATCCCCTTCCCGGAGTTCAGCGTCCAGCCGGTTCAGGCTTTCGCCCAGGTCGCGGAAAGCCCCGGTGCTCCGGACGGGCAGATAGCAGCGCCCGGCGATTTCATCAACGGAAATAACCAGCTGCTTTACTGTGCGGGTAAGCCTGAAGCCATACAGGATAGCAAAAAAGGAGATGAGAACAAGCAGGACGGCAGCAATGGGCAAAAGGACATTTTTTCCACCGGAGAAACGTTCGCCGTTAAGATACATGGTATTTTCCGAGATTTTTACCGGAAAATGAAGCAGGCAGGTGTACTCCTGCCCATCCTTTGTGAAAACTGCGGCAAAGGAGGATTCCTGCCTGCCTTCCAGATGTCCGCTGCTTACGATGCGCAGGAGCTGTGCAGCCGAGTAGCCCGTTTGGGCTTCTTCAGGCTTCTGCCAGGATAACAGCTCGCGGCCGGAGGCATCCAGCAGCTGCAGGCCTGTTTTTTCCATCCGGAGCAGCTCGCGGCCTGTTTGTGACAGCTGCGGCTTCCCGTCAAGGAAAAGGATTTCTTCCCGGAAGCTTTCCGTCATGAGCTTCGGCCAGTCGCTTTTTGCAAGGGAACCGTCCGGCTTCCTGACAGTAATCAGCAGAAAAAAGAAACAGGCGGAGGCAAGAAAGGCGCCAAGCAGGCCCAGGAGGAAAATCAGATAAATATGAAAAACAGTGCGGTAACCGGATTTTTTCATGATTCAAGCCTCTTTTTCAGCTTATAGCCAAGCCCTTTTATGGTAATGAGCTGTCTGGGGGAGGAGGGATTATCCTCAATTTTTTCCCGAAGATGGCGGATGTGTACCATGATGGTGTTATCACAGATGCTGCTGTATTCGCCCCAAACCTGTTCGTAAAGGCGTTCCTTGCTGATGATTTTATCCGTATTTTCCATCAGATAGGACAGCAGCAGGAATTCCCGTCCGGTCAGGCTGATTTCTTCTCCGTTTTTATAGGCCCGTCCGCTTTCCGGATCCAGGGTAAGAGAGCCGGCTTTCAGCAGGGCGGCATTTCCGTCCGGCGACGTTTTCTGGTACTGCTGCCTCCGCAACTGCGCCTTGACGCGGAATACGACCTCCCGGGGGCTGAAGGGCTTGGTAATATAATCATCGCCGCCGCAGGAAAGACCGAGGATTTTATCGATATCATCATTTCTGGAGGATAAAAAGAGAATAGAGCAGTAGGAAAATTCACGGATTTTCCTGCACACCTCCAGGCCGTCAATATCCGGCAGCATGATGTCCAGAATGACCACATCCGGCTGGAATTCCCGGCAGGCATTCAGCGCGCCCATTCCGGTTTCCGCCCTCTGTATGGACTGGAAACCGTCTTTTCGCAGTACATTTTCAAGAAGATCAAGAATATCCTTTTCGTCATCTGCCAGTAGGATTTTAGCATTCATAAAGAAGCACCTGTTTTCTTTCTGCCTTCCGGCGGTGATGGAGGCTGATTTGTTTCTATCTTAATATCAGGGGAGCAGGCCTGTCAAATGGATATTGCAATGTTTTGGAATCGCTTATTGACAGGGCAGGAAGAAACGGCTTACAGTGGAGGAGGCATTGGCGATTGGGATGGCGGGGCGGGGAAAGATGCGGAAAAGAAGAACAAAAGAAAAAAGAATAAAGGAAAAATAGAACAAAGGAAACAAGAAAGGTAACTGTGAACGCAACGGGCAGTTACAAGGGGAGAATGATTATGTATGACGTATTGGTTATTGGGGCAGGGCCGGCGGGCAGCACAGCTGCTAAAGTCCTGGCGGACAGGGGCCTTCGGGTTCTGCTTGCGGAAAAATGCGCGTTACCCAGATATAAATCCTGTTCCGGTGTATTGATAAAAAGATCCATGGATTTGGTAAAGCTTTATTTTGGGGAAAACGTGCCCTTATCGGTGACCTGTGAGCCGGCGGAGAACAGAGGAATGATTTTTACGAATGACTGCGGCAGGGAGTACCGGTTTGCGCAGGAGGGGCTGAATGTGTGGCGCAGCTCCTTTGATAACTGGCTGGCGGAAAAGGCAGGGGAAAGCGGCGCGCAGGTGAGGGACTGCACTACGGTGGTTGCCTGTGAAGAGAAGGATGGTTTTGTGGAGGTCACCCTGCAGGGGAAGGAAACCTTCGTGGAGAAAGCAGCTTACGTGCTGGACTGTGAAGGTGTTGTGGGGGCGGTCAGGCGCAGGCTGCGGAAGGAAACACTGGAATATATCACCACCTACCAAACCTTCAATGAGGGCACAATTGACCTTGATCCTCATTATTTCTATGCCTATCTGCAGCCGGAGCTGTCAGAATATGATGCGTGGTTTAATGTGAAGGACAATCTTCTTGTCCTGGGTGTATCGGTGAAGGACCCGGCGCGTATTTCCATGTTTTATGACCGGTTTCTTGGTTATATGCGGGAACGGCATAATCTGCGGATCAACAGGCAGACAAAGGAAGAAAAATGGCTGATGCCCCATGTCCGGCCCGGCTGCCGGATTGATTTTGGCATGGGGCGTGTGCTGTTTACCGGAGAGGCGGCAGGCTTCCTCAATCCCATGGGAGAAGGGATCTCGGCCGGAATGGAAAGCGGGTTCCTGGCGGCCAATGCGGTTGCGGCGCATTTTGAGGATCCCCGGAGGGTCTGTGACGTTTACAGGGATAGTGCTGCGGGGCTGAAATCGTATATGGAGCGCCAGTGGGATCTGGTGGCCGGGATGGCGGGGACTTTCAGGGAGATGGCTTTTTAACAGGCTCCAATGTATATCCTTCCTATGTATATTAATGTATATGCCGTTAATGACAACAGCGGCAGGTTGTATCCGACTGACTGGCGGTATCTGACTTGCCGGAACCTTATTATAATTGTTCCGGCAGGTCAAATTGTCTGGCGTTGCTGTTGGGAAATTTTTGGACAGCGGTATTTCCAGAACTTCATTTTCTGAGAAAGCTTCTGCCGATACAATATACGCCAACCAGTATTTCACCGACAGAAATCCCGAAAAGAACGCCTGACATAAAATCTTTCATATCGGAACCGCCGACAGTGTGGGACATTAGCAGCATGGCGATACCAATTACGATAAGGAACATGCCGTACATGGTCGCTTTTTGATTCTCAAGCTCCTGAGTTCTTCTGAGCAGATCCGTAATTTGCCTTTCATCGTACATACGAATACTGTCATCAGCAGCGTCTTCGGCATCTATGAATTCGGATATCGTAATTCCCAGCGTGTTGCATAAATTTTCTATAATGCTGTAATCTGGCATGCATTTGCCGTTTTCCCATTTGGAGATGGTTTTGTTGGAAACGCCAAGCTTTTCCGCAAGCTGTGTTTGTGTCAGGTTTTTCGCTTTCCTTTTTTGATAGATATATTTTCCGATAGCTGACTGGTCCATTGTGTTACCTCCGTGTATTGATGGCGTAATTTGTAATTGATTAATTCCTGTACGGCTGTTTGTAAAGTCTATCCAAACGGATATGTCTGCCTGCGCAGATATCACCACGAATGAAAATTGATTGCTACATGCTGTGAACTCCTGCAGCCGCTGCGGCATTTACAAACTGGCCTGCTGAAGAATTACTATAATTGTAACCTTATAACAGAAATAATAATATCCCCCGGAAGTAGAATATGGGTAGAATTGTAGCTATGTTTTTTATGTCAGTTATTATTAAATCATCTTAATGCGAATTCTGGTTACTCTGCATTTTTAACACGCAGGTTATGCTCATTTTGTATGATTGATAATGTGTAAAAATTGCAAAGCCCAAAATGTTAAATCACACTCCAACGCATGTGGTTTACTATAATCTTCTTCAAGCCAAATATCGCAATATGCCGATGGAATCCGGTAAGTTCTTAATTGTTGTTTCTGATAAGAAGATAGCTTCCATTTCAAAATGCCATCTTTTGAAAGCGTTTCTTCTAAATTATTCATACTCTCCCGTATCCCTTTCACTTTTGTACCAACACCCAGCATAGCAATTTCGGTTAAAACTCTGCGATAAAGAATAAAGTCAATATTATCAATGGCAAATATTTTAATTGGTCTAAAAAGCAATCCGACGGAATAATAATTATTTTTAACTTTTATCTGCAAATTGTTATCTGCAGGCAGAATACTGTCTCGATGGTTTATTGCAGCAGCTAACAATTCAATATTCTCGGGAGTTCTCCAGTTTTGCGTATAAGCAAGCACGGCTAAATGATAGACGGAGGGTAAAAATGTGCTTTCTTCTATGTATGGATAGCAATATTTCCCTTTTCTTTGATTGGTTTTTGTGATGTCGGATAGCTTCTCTATTTTTAAAACATCAGTGAATGCTTGTAAAGCTGCATTCTGATATTTTTTAACTTCTGTATCGTCACCATATCCAAGCATGGCTTGCATTGTATATAACAATATCATCAAAGAAAAACCGCAGTTTACACCTAAAAATCTATCATTATAAAATCGGAAAGCAGTCGATGAAAAGGAAAATTCTTCCTTTAAGATCTCGTCATTTCTCAAAGCATTGATGTAATTCTTAATAATTTTGTCTTGCTTTGGAACAGCATAGCTTGACAACAATCTTGCTGCTGCTTCACCTTCTTTTAGCTGTAATTCTTTATTGTTTCCGGTATGCATACCTATGCCAATATATCCATTTGGTTTTACATAGCTTTTAACAAGTTTGAAATTAGTTGTTTGCATTACCTTTTCAAACAGGTTTTCTTCCTCTGTTTTGCTTAAATCTTTTAAAATTTCTTTATGAAGCCGATATTTAATTACATCTCCCGCATTTTCAAGGAGAAAATCAACAGACTTTGATAAATCCATTTCACACCGCCTAATATATATTTTCTTCATATTCCATGTGATTTTCTAAGAAGTATTGTATCATGCCTGTTGTTTATTATTCAAATTATTCGAAAACCATAAATAATTATTTGTAAAAAAGAGGTTGAGGATACTTCCCAACAAGTCATTTTTTTGAAGTATTGCCACACTTCTTAAGCTTGAATCGTGATTTTACCTCCCTATGCGGAATGGATAGAAACTACTATGGCAAGGGCGATAAACGAAACAATTATTTACACCCGTGTGGAATATAATCCCATCTAATAATATATCTGAAAACCGCTTTAAATAAAACGGCATATATGGTATTATATAAAAACACCGGCGGCCGGGCATGTGTAAGAGTCTGTCAGCCGCAATTAGTTTTCATTTACCAATTCATAAAATATCTCATATAATCTGTCCGGATCGGACAACACTTTCAACTAATTTTTAGTTAAGCATTATGAATCAGATAATAAGATACATCAAATAGTAAGATACGGTTGCCCGGTGACGGATTTTCAGCTATAATTGTATGGAAGACAGGCATCTGCACATGGCTTACGGAACAGGAGGCCGTGTGGATAAACACGAACAGAAAGAAAAAGGTAAACAGACAGAGACAAAGAAAAGCCCGGAAAAAAGGGAACAAACCGGGGGAAAAGCAACGGCCAGGGCGCGGGAACAGACGGAGGTACAGGAAATCAACCACGAGGACCTGGCTTTGAAAACAGCCGCCCAGTACTTTGGAGAGGAGCTGCTGCCCTTATTGGGAATAACGGCGGAGGTAAGATATGCGGCGCCTACCGAAAATGTCAGGCTTGAGGCAAGGCAGTTGTACCAGGATTTCAATTATATTACTTCGGGAGGAACGTGGATACATCTGGAGTTTGAAAGTGATTCTATCACAAGAGAAGATCTGAGACGTTTCCGGGAATATGAAGCGGCTACAAGCCGCACATTCCAGGTGGCAGTGATTATCAGAAGCATTGAACTGCTGCAGGGTTCCAGAGCTTCCGTGACGGAAACCGAACTGGAAAAAATGTATGCAGTATTGTACACACTTGCGGATAAGTTTTTAGGTGTGGAAGATTTGAGTAAAGTAAAGGAGCGGATTGCGATGACTAAGTTAGGGACGATGCTGTTTAATGATGGGATTGAGAGAGGCAAGGCAGAAGGAAAAGCAGAAATAGTAGCTATCATCCGGAAAAAGGCAGAAAAAGGACTTGATGTACAAAAGATTGCGGAAGTCATGGAGCTGGATCCGGTTTATGTAAAAAGGATTACAGATTTGCTGACAGAAGCTCCTGCCAGAACTGATTTGCAGGTAGCAGAAATTCTTATTGGGCAGGAATAACCGCTGCAAAGACTTCTGACAGCGCAAATGGTTTTCTGCCACAAATGCGATGCAGTATAGTGCGGAAGATTGATTTCACAGCGGTATCTGTAGTTTGATTTAATAGGGAAAATGAACAAAATTACAGCTCCTGTTTTGTAAAAAAAAGAGAAAGCGGAAGCGTTTCCCAAAAGGAGATTGACTTCCGCTTTTTATCGTGCTAAGCTGAATTCCAGAACAGGATAGCGATTGTGAAAGCATGCTAAACCTATATACAGAAATATGTTTGGAAGCAGGTGTTTCCGGATTTATTTGTGTATGTAGGTTTTTTTGTATTCAAAACTTCAGAACTGTCAGGAGGATGGGGATATGCAGATATACAAGATTCTCAACAATAATGTGGCGGTGGTGCTGGATGAAAATGGCCGGGAAAAAGTCGTAATGGGAAGAGGAATCTGCTTCAAAAAGAAGGCGGGTGAATTAATTCCCGATGAAATAATCGATAAGACCTTCTTCCTTTCCGGTTCGGAGGCCAACAGCAAATTTCAGGCGCTGGTACAGGATATTCCCATGGAACACATTGCCATCGGGGAAGAAATTATTTCCCGTGCCAGGGAACAGCTGGGTAAAAAGCTCAGCGACATGCTGTACATATCCCTGATTGATCATGTCCATACCTCTATTGTCCGTTTCCTGGACGGGATAACGGTAAAAAATGTGCTTCTATGGGATATCCGGCGATTTTACAGGGATGAATTCCAAATCGGCCTGTGGGCGCTTGAACTGATTGAAGAAAAATGCAAGGTACGCCTGCCGGAGGATGAAGCCGGATTTATTGCGCTCCATCTGGCAAACGCCCAGATGGACGAAGACGTGATGCATAATATGTATGAAATTACAAGGATAATGCAGGAAGTGGTTAATATAGTAAAATATTATTTCCATGTGGATTTTGACGAGGATGATGTGTATTATTACCGGTTTATCACGCATCTGAAATTTTTTGCCAAGCGTTTGATCGAACGGCGGACCTATGAGGATGAGGGCGATGATCTGCTGGAGGTAATCAGAAATAAATATCAGGATACATACCGCTGTGTGGAAAAAATCACGCAGTTTATCATGAAGAAATATGAGTACCGGCTTTCCAGGGAAGAGCAGCTTTATCTGACAATTCATATTGAACGGGTGATTCATAAAACAAAGGGATAATACATAAGGCAAATGGATGATTGTGACAATAACAGTACATGGCAGGGCAGTTACTTAAAAGGACACGTACGCCGGGATGGTGACATTTGGTTGGCCAAACCTTCATCAATATAATTATTTATAAAATGGAGGAAAAAAGAATGGGCAAGTACGAAAATCTGGCAAAAGAAATCGTCAGGAATGTGGGCGGAAAAGAAAACGTCAGCAGTCTGACACATTGTATTACAAGGCTTCGCTTCAAACTGAAGGAGGAAAGCCTGGCAAAGGATGATGTCATCAAAAATATGGACGGGGTTGTGACCGTTATGAAAAGCGGCGGCCAGTATCAGGTAGTGATAGGGAATCATGTGCCTGAGGTTTATGCGGAGGTAATGCCGTTGCTGGGGCTGGAGGAAGGCAGTGCTGATAAGGCGGATGAGACGCCGTCGGGAAATCTGTTTAACCGTGCAATTGATATTATTTCAGGAATTTTCCAGCCGATTCTGGGTATTATGGCGGCCTGTGGTATGGTGAAGGGGCTGAATGCCCTGTTTGTGGCGCTGGGGTGGTATCCGGAAACCTGCGGCGGATATCTTGTGTTAAATGCTATTGGTGACGGCCTGTTCCATTTCCTGCCGCTGTTTCTTGGGTATACTGCCGCGAAAAAATTCCGGTTGAAACCGATGATAGGGCTGGTAATCGGCGCGATTATGTGTTATCCCACCGTACAGGCCGGCACGCTTTCGGCAGGAGGGCAGGTGCTGTATACACTGTTTTCCGGAACGATGTTCGAATCCGCCGTATATACTGATTTTTTCGGCATTCCCATGATAGCCATGGATTACACAGGCACGGTGATTCCTGTTATTTTTGTAGTTTATTTTGCTTCCAAATGTGAAAAATTCTTTAATAAATTTATTCCTGATCTGGTAAAATTTTTCTTTGTGCCGATGCTTACGCTGTTGGTGAGCATTCCGGCAGGCTTTCTGTTGATTGGGCCGCTGGCAACCTTTGGTTCCACGCTGATTGCCCAGGGGGTTATGACGGTGCGTAACTTCAGCCCGATGCTGGCCGGCGCGCTGGTTGGGCTGACATGGCAGATTCTTGTTATTTTCGGACTTCATTGGGGGTTTATTCCGGTGTATATCAACAACATTATGACCAACGGCTATGACAATGTAATGATGCCTTTTTTTGCCTGTACCTTTGCCACATCGGCGGTGGTTCTTGCAATCTTTTTCAAAACAAAGAACAGACAGCTGAAGGAAATGGCGCTGCCTAATTTTATTTCCGGTATTTTCGGGGTGACCGAGCCTGCCATTTACGGAATTCTCCTTCCGTTAAAAAAGCCGTTTATTATCAGCTGTATTGCCGGCTGTATCGGCGGCGGTTTTTATGGGGCCTTTAATTTCCGTAAATTTATGATGGGCGGCATGGGGATTTTTGAATTCCCGGCCATGATTGAGCCTGACGGCGGGATGGGAAATCTGATTGTGGCCCTGGCAGGTGTGGCGATTACTATGGTGATTGCTTTTGCGGCAACTATGATTTTTTATAAGGATGATAAGAAAACGGCAGAAGAAACGGCGACAGGAGATCGTAGAGCGGAAGGCGGATCGGTGGAAGCTGAGGGAGAATCTGAGACAGACGGGGAAGGGAAAAAGGCGGAGAAACGGGCCGCCCTGCTTCATCAGACGCAGCTTTACAGTCCGCTCAGAGGAAGGGTGCTGAAGCTGGAAACGCTGAAGGATGATGCTTTTGCGTCCGGTGTGCTGGGAAAAGGTGTTGGGGTTTGGCCGGAGGAGGGGAATGTGTATGCGCCTGCGGACGGCGTGGTTTCCGTACTTTTCCCGACGCTGCATGCCATTGGTTTTTCGACGGACGAGGGCGTGGAGCTCCTGATCCATATCGGTCTGGATACCGTCCAGCTGAATGGGGAAGGTTTTCAGGCCAGGGTTGCGCAGGGAGACCGGGTGAAAAAAGGACAGCTTCTGGTGAGCTTTGACATGGCGTTTATCGAGGAAAAAGGATATTGCCTGGAAACGCCCGTGCTGGTAACTAATTCAGACGACTATCTTGATGTGGTGGAAACTGCCGCAGAGCATGTGGCGCAGGGCGATGTGCTGCTGAAGGTGTTAAAATAAGAGAGCGGAGGTGGCGATATGGGATTTCCAAAAGATTTTTTATGGGGCGGCGCTACGGCGGCAAACCAGTGTGAAGGCGGTATATTTGAAGGCGGAAGAGGACTGGCAAATGTGGATGTGTGCCCTGCGGGGCCGGATCGGAGCGCCGTGCTTGCCGGGCACAGGGAAATGCTTGCCATGGACGGCTCCCACAGGTATCCTGCGGCGGAAGCGGTTGACATGTACCATCACTTCCGGGAGGACATCCGGCTCTTTGGCGAGATGGGATTTAAAACCTACCGGCTGAGTATTTCCTGGACCCGTATTTTCCCGGAGGGAGATGAAACGGAGCCGAACGAAGAGGGGCTGCGGTTTTATGAGGAGATTTTTAAGGAATGCAGAAAATATGGGATCCGGCCCCTGGTGACGATCTGTCATTTTGACTGTCCCATCGGACTGATCCGTAAGGTGGGAGGCTGGAGGAGCCGGGAGATGATCGGGCACTACCTCCGTCTGTGCGAGGTGCTGATGAAACGGTACCGGGATTATGTGACATACTGGCTGACCTTCAATGAAATCAATATGATTCTGCATGCGCCGTTTCTGGGAGCGGGGCTTGTATTTGCAGAGGGAGAAGATGAGGAGCGGTCCAAATACCAGGCTGCGCATCATGAACTGATTGCCAGTGCGCTGGCGACCCGTATGGCTCATGAGATCAACCCGGAAAACAGGGTGGGCTGCATGTTTGCCGCAGGAAGCGCTTATCCTTTTTCCTGCCGGCCGGAGGATGTCTGGGAGGCGCTGCTTACGGACCAGGAAAATTACTTTTTCGTGGATGTGCAGGCCAGAGGCTATTACCCCTCCTATGCAGTAAAAAGGCTTCAAAAAAAAGGAATTTTTCCCCGGATGGAGCCTGGAGATGAAGATATCCTGAAGCGGGATACGGTGGATTTCATTTCTTTTTCCTATTATAACAGCAGGTGCATCGCAGCGCCCGGCAGCGCAACGGAGGAGGCGGAGGGAAGTCTTTTCCGTTCCGTGAAGAATCCGTACCTGAAGTTCAGTGAATGGGGCTGGCCGATAGATCCCATGGGACTGCGGATTACCTTAAACCAGGTTTACGACCGTTATCAGAAACCGTTGTTTGTGGTGGAGAATGGCCTGGGCGCGCAGGATGTGCCGGATGAAAACGGCCGTGTGGAGGATGACTACCGCATTGATTACCTCAGAGAGCATATCCGGGCCATGAAAGCGGCGGTGGAGGAGGACGGTGTGGAGCTTATGGGCTATACCTCCTGGGGGTGCCTCGATCTGGTGAGCGCCTCCTCCGGAGAAATGAAAAAGAGATACGGTTTTATCTATGTGGATAAGCAGGACGACGGAAGCGGGACGTACGCCCGGAGTAAAAAGAAATCCTTTGACTGGTACCGGAAGGTGATAGCTTCCAATGGGGAGCTGCTGTAAAGAAAGGCAGTATTTTGGTTATAAGTAATTTTCGGCAGACTATAACCAACAGCATAATTGTGGTATACTTCATATTGTCAGGAAAACAGGAACGAAAACTTGCATTATAATGACTGGCTTCCGGAAGAAGGCTATACGGATGTCCGCAATTACGGAATTGCTTTCTTTAAAAAGCAGTGCAGGATGAAGGACAGATATAAAAATTTATGACAAAACGGCCTGGGAATAGAAAATAATATGATTCAAACTAGCATAAAGCACAGACCAGGCTGAAAGGAGAATACAATGAAGAAAGAAGTGGCATTGCCGGCTCCCTTATTCCGGGATCCGATTTATGACTGCCCCACAGACCCCACGATTATCTGGAACAGGGAAGAAAAACAGTGGTATCTTTTTTATACGCAGAGAAGGGCCGCGGATACTTCCACAGGAGTTTCCTGGGTACATGGTACGAAAATCGGCATCGCTGTCAGCAAGGACGGCGGAAAATGGCTTTACAGAGGAACCCTGGAAGGCCTGGATATTGAAAAAGGGCACAATACCTTCTGGGCGCCGGAAATCCTGTGGGCGGAAGGCTGTTACCATATGTATATATCTTATATTACCGGTATCCCTACTGATTGGGAATATCCCAGGCAGATGCTACATTATACCTCGGACGATCTGTGGGACTGGGAATTTCAGGGGAGAATAGATCTGAATTCCCAGCGGGTGATTGACGCCTGCGTATACGAGGTCGCCCCGCATCAGTATAAGATGTGGTACAAGGATGAGGAAAAGGAAAGCAGAACCTATGCAGCCGTCAGCAGTGATTTGTACCATTGGGAGGTTCTGGGAGAAGAGGTTTCCGACTGCGCGCAGGAGGGCCCGAACGTGTTTGAGCTGGATGGCATAAAATGGATGATATCTGATTACTGGCACGGACTTGCGGTATACCGTTCCGAGGATTTTGCACATTGGGGCAGATGTGCGGATATCCTGGAGAAATCCGGCACCAGACCTTTGGACAGGGGCCTGGGGCATCATGCAGACGTACTTGTAAAGGACGGCCGCGCCTTCCTCTTTTATTTTTGCCATCCCTATGCAGGAGAGGATGAGGCAGAAAAAGCGGCGATGGAAAATCTGCCGAAAAGCATCCGCAATAACGCAGTGGTTCAGGCCGCGGAGCTGAAGGTGAAGGACGGACAGCTGGTGTGTGACAGGAACGCTCAGGTAGTATGGGAAATGGAAGAATGATTTTTTCTTGCGGAGAGGCGCATAAACCTGATTCAGGCTGGCCAGGCGGGAATAATCCAACGCGGAAGGTTCGTCCCCGGTGTCGGCGGCAAAGGAAAAATCACATCTGTACATAACCGATATACTGACTGTTGAGAAAGGCGGAGGTCTGAAACTGAGATATTGATAATTATATAAAAAGACGGCTGGTTTTAAAAATGTATATGATCTATAATAGAAATAATACAAAATATTGATTGATAATAATCAATTTCTATATTATTTACGAACGTGGAGAAGCACTATGCAGAAGAAAATCATGCCGATCATTCTGATCGTGGCTTTGCTGGTTACAGGACATCTTTCCCTGATTTCAATCCATGGGCTGCAGGGAAACAGCCGGGTAATTAATTACACCGGAGTAGTGAGGGGAGCTACCCAGCGCCTGGTCAAGCAGGAGCTGAACGGTCAGCACAATGATGCTCTGATTAAACGCCTGGACGGGATCCTTGCGGAGCTTGCCACAGGGGAAGGCGGGAACAATCTGATCCGGCTGGATGATGATGATTTTCAGCGTCTGGTCGCCCGGATGCAGGAGGAATGGGAAAGCCTGAAGAAAGAAATTGTAAAAGTGCGCCAGGGAGAAAGCAAAACAGCCCTTTATGAGCTGAGCGAGGATTATTTTTCCCTGGCGGACCGGGCGGTCAGCGCGGCGGAGGAATGTTCGGAGCGGCGGGTTGAGGAGGCGAAGAATGTGCTTCTTGCCCTGAATGGCGTATTTATGGTGCTTGCAGGGCTGCTTGCCTGGCTGGGGGCGATTCAGTCCAGACGGCAGCTGGAGCTGCAGAAAGCAGAGGATGAAAACCGCAGAAAGAGCGAGAACCTGGCGCGCATGGCGCTGGAACTGCAGGCGCCCATGGATGAAATTTCAGAGCTTATGTATATTTCGGATACGGAGAATTATGAACTGCTCTTTTTGAATGAAGCGGGAAGGAAGCTGTTTGGTGTAACCGAGCTGAAAGGGCAGAAGTGCTACAAGGTCCTGCAGGGAAAGGAGAGCCCCTGTGAGTTCTGTACCACCTGTTTGCTGAAAGACGGAGAAAATTATACATGGGAGCATACGAACCCCATTACGAAAAAGCATTATCTGTTAAAGGACAGGCGGCTCCAGTGGGCGGGCAGGCCTGCAAGGATTGAAATTGCATTCGATATCACAGAAGCGGAAGCGGAAAAGCAGACGCTGAAATACATGCTGGACGGGGAAATGATGCTGATGGAATGCGTCCGTACTCTTTACCAGAAGCATGATATTGAGCAGTCCATTCCCATGGTGCTGGAGCATCTGGGACAGTTCCTTGGCGCGGAACGGACATATCTGGTTTTGTTACATGATTCCATGCTGTATAATGATTATGAATGGTGTGCTCAGGGAGTTGAATCCCAACAGAAAATGCTTCAGGGGATCCCTCTGTCGGCCATTGACTGCTGGAAGCCGGTCTTCAATGCGCAGGAATGCGTTATCATGGAAGACATCTCGGTCCTGAAGGCTTCGTATCCGGAGGCCTATGAGCTGCTGCGGATACAGAATATTCACAGCCTGGTGACAGCCCCCATGGAGCAGGATGGCAGCTTCAAGGGCTGTATCTGTGTGGATAATCCTCCTGCGGAACAGATGCGCAGTATAGTTCCGCTTCTGCAGACCCTGTGCTATTTTATCATGCTGACCTACCGGCGGACCGAGTCGGAGCTGCAGCTTTCCCGGTTAAGCTATTATGATACACTGACCTCCTTTTATAACAGAAACCGGTTTATCAAGGATTCCGAGGAGCTCTCCATGTGTGGCAGGGCGGTAGGGATTGTGTTCCTGGACGTAAATGGCCTGAAGGATATAAATGACCGTTACGGACACACCTGTGGGGATAAAATGCTGATCGAATGCGCGCGTCAGATGAGGGAAGTGTTCCGGGAGGCGGATTATTATCGTATCGGCGGTGATGAATTCGTCATTATCTGCCAGGGCATCGACAGGGAGGCTTTTGATACAAAGGTGGCCGCGCTGCGTTATCAGTTCAGTATTAATACGATTTGTAAGGCCGCCATCGGTTCCGAGTGGTCCTCTCAGTTTACGGATATACAGCAGCTTATTTCCGGTGCGGATGCCATGATGTATAAGGATAAAAAAGATTTTTACCGGAAAAATTCCACCTCTAACCGCTACCGGCATCACAGCGATGAAGCGCTGCAGCTGTCTGATCCTGAGGTGCTCCGGGAAGAAATCCTGAAGGACCGTTTTGAAGTGTTCTTCCAGCCGAAGATAGCGGCCTCCAGCCGCTGTGCTGTGGGGGCGGAGGCTTTAATCCGCTATCGGCCGCAGTCCGGAACTCTGGTGATGCCGGGGAATTTCCTTCCATTGCTGGAGGAAAGCAAGACGATAAGCCAGATTGATTTTTATGTGTTTAAGTTCGTCTGCTCCAGGATTAAGGAATGGTTGGATAAAGGAAAGACACTGGTTCCAATCTCCGTGAATTTTTCCCGCAGCTCTCTGGCGCAGCCGGATTTTGTGGAACGGCTTAATTCATTATGCCGTAATTACGGTGTGGACAAAAAGTATCTGGAAATAGAGATTACGGAAACCATACAGGAAACGGACGGCATGGATTTCAGGACATTGATTAATGAGCTGCGTCAGTCCGGTTTTATTGTTTCAATAGATGATTTCGGTACTGAATATGCGAATCTTGCGCTGCTGTCCAATGTGGATTTTGATGTGCTGAAGCTGGACAGAAGCCTGGTGTATGATGTGGCTCACAATTCCAGGGCGCGGACCGTAGTGGAATCCATTATAGAAATATGCAGAAAGATGAATATCCAGGTAGTGGCAGAGGGAATTGAGACGGAGGAGCAGCTTACGGTGCTGCGCGCATGCGGCGTGGAGCTTGCGCAGGGCTTCCTTTTCAGCAGGCCGGTGCCCCTTGAGGAATATGAGAAGAAATATCTTTTCCAGCAGACGGAGGGAAAAGAATCGGAAGATAATTAATAATAATAAAAAAGACATTCCGGAGAATGCCTTTTTTATTGTCGGATCCGTGTAAGGGAAACGCAGGAAAACCTGCGGGAAGGGATAATTACACTACAGTAAAGCCTTTGGCCGCAAGACATGCTTCTACCTCATAGGTATCCTCTGTATGGAAAATAAGGATGGGCTTTCCTGAATCACGGTTAAAGGAAAGGTAGACGTAATCCACGTTGATATTGCTTTCGGATAATGCCAGCAGCAGATTGTGAAGGTTTCCCACCTCGTCGGCAACCTCCACTCCGGTCACATCGGTAAGACGGCACAGGTAGCCGGCATTTTCCAGGGCCAGGGCGGCTTTTTCGGGAGCGGATACCACCATGCGGATAATGCCATATTCCGCGCTGTCATTGGTAACGGAGCCGAGGATGTTGATCTGCTCATTTTTTAATATTCCGGTAATATCCTGCAGGGTTCCTTTATTGTTCTGTGCAAAGAGAGATAGCTGTTTCATCATAGATTTATTTCCTCCTGGAGTTTTATGGAAAGAGGCAGCTGTTCAGTTACTTTGGAGATATAAAAATGTTCTTTTATATTATACATTATTTTTCCGGAGGGAGGGAAGAAAATTTATCAACGGTACAAAAAGCAGTATTGTGGAAATAAGAAAGTGTAAAGAAACAGGAGAAAATTTGATTGCGCTTTTATGCGCTGAAAGGGGTAAGTGATGGAATATCCGTTTTCTGTCAGAGATATTATTATAAGTGATCCTTTTATTTTAGCGGATCCGGTCAGTAAAAAGTATTATACATATGCGGCGGTATTCAATCCGGAAAGATTTCCGGATTTGAAGTCCCCGGGGTGTTTTTATGCTCTGGAAAGTGAGGATCTGGTCCATTGGAGCAATCCCATAAAAGTGTTTGACAGCGATGAAACAGGTTTTTGGGCGAAGCTGGATTATTGGGCGCCGGAATGTCATATGTGGAAGGGAAAATATTATCTGATTTCTTCCTTCCGTACGGAAGGAAGCTACAGAAAGTGTCAGTGCCTGGTAAGTGATTCCCCGCTGGGGCCGTTTGTGCAGCTGCGGCAGGAAGCGGTAACGCCGCCTGACTGGCAGTGTCTGGATGGGACGCTGTATGTGGATCTTCATGGAAAACCGTGGATGGTTTTTTGTCACGAATGGCTTCAGGTAGGAGACGGGCAGATTGCTGCCGTCCCTCTGTCCGATGACCTCTCGGAGGCTGTGGGTCCGCCGGAGGTACTGTTCCGGGCGTCCGACGCTCCCTGGAGGGGAAGCTTCTGCAGGCACAGCGGCTATGTGACGGACGGTCCTTTCCTGTACCGGATGAAGGACAATTCCCTGCTTATGCTCTGGTCCAGCTTTACGGAAAAAGGATATGCCACCGGTTATGCGAAAAGCAAATCCGGAGAAATCCACGGGCCGTGGATCCAGCGTCAGGAACCGCTGTATTTCCTGGACGGCGCTCATTCCATGCTGTTCCATACCTTTGACGGCAGACTGATGATGTCGCTTCACTGTCCGAATATCCATACCAAAAAGAAAATTCTTCTGTTTGAGATGGAAGAAAAGGACGGGGAGCTTTACATCCTCAATGAAATTACAGGGAACTGGTATCAGAATGCAGGAGGAAATGCGGCGGGATATTTGTATCATGAGCCGTGCAGGGAGGAGATACGCTTCAGTGGGAAGGCGGAGGAATAGTCCCGCATTTCTTTTTTCATCTGCTGCATCCCTTCTGCAGGAGCCATTCCAGCGCTTCTGTCAGTGAGCTTACCTTTTCAAAAACGCAGGGCCCATACTTGCCGTAGCGATCCAGAAGCAGCGGCTTTATGCCGGCCTTTTGTGCCCCCAGCGCATCGGAACGCAGGGAATCCCCAATGTGGATCACTTCTTCCGGGAGGCAGCCGCTTACCTCCAGCGCCTTTTTGAAAATTCGTGTATCCGGTTTATAGGCTCCTGACATTTCGCTGGAAACCAGGCCGGCAATTGGTACATCCAGGCGGCGAAGCCCTTCCTCCAGGTACAGGGTATCATTGCTGCTGACCACGAAGACGGGTACCGGACAGTTTTGCAGGAATGGAACCGCATCCCCAAAGGGCGGGGAGCAGGTCCAGTGTTTTGTGAGCATTTCGCAAAGCATATGGGCATCATCTGTGAATTGAAAGTGTTCCATAGCCAGCAAAAATGTCCGGTATGCAATTTCATATTCTGTTTTATATTCATTCTTATTACATTCTTCCAGAAGCTCATCATGTCTGAAAAACCACCAGGCCGCCACTTCTGATGGTTTTGTTGCCTTACTCTGTTTAAAACAGCGGCCAATGACGGCATTGGCATATTCGCTTTCTTCCTGCACCAGGGTTCCCATATAATCAATAAAAACAGCGCGTATCATATCTTTCCTCCTAAATATAGTTCATTCTTTTTCCTGCCGGAACAGACCTTCTTCATGGAACAGCCTGCTACGGAGAGGACGGCTTTATTCAGGGAACGCGCCTTTACCGGACAGATCTGAATGCAGCGCATACAGGAAATGCAGCGGTTTTTGTCCGTTTGCTCAGGGTGGCCGTCCGGGATCGCGCCCACGGGACATGCTTTGGCGCAGGCACCGCAGCCGGTACAGGCTTTGCCAGCCTTCGGCTTGAGCGGAATGCCTTTGTATTCCCGGTAGGGGCGGCTGCCGGGCAGCGCCGGGGCAGACACCGCTGCACTGCTGCTGCAGTCTGCTGCCGGGCGCAGGAGTTCTTGAATCTGGCGGACGAATTTTCTCAGTTCAGCTTTGTCCTGGGCGTCCGGGCGGCCTGTGCCGTACTGATGCATGATGGAATGCTCCGTAACGGCGGCGATTGCTGCAACAGTGCAAAAACCGCTTTGTTCCGCCGCTTCCTGCAGCTCCAGCAGTGTATCGTCATAGGCACGGTTTCCGTATGCTGCGACTAGAACGGCAGGAGTGTGGCCGGCCTTCAGCTGCGTCAGTCGCTCCAGCGCTGCGGCAGGCACACGTCCGCCGAAGGAGGGGACGGCAATGATACAGAAATCCTCCCTTCCGGGAGTGGCATGTGAGAGAAAAGCGCCTGACCGGGTTCTGTCGGATAAATCAATTTCAACCAGTTCTGTGGATGTTTTTCTTGATTCATCCGGCGCTCCATCGTTGATGAGCCATTCCTTAACCAGTTCGTCCAGTACTTTTTTTGTCCCTCCTGTGGGACTGAAATAGACGGTATAAAGCTTCATCTGTATTCTCCTTTTTCATCTGTCTTTCTATTCTTTTCACACAAATCCATCATTGGCTCCACCTGCTCCCAGAAATGTGTCAGCTGGCGGAGGCTGCTGCTTTTAGGATCCAGATAGTAAAAGTTCATGGTGCCCTTACGGCGCACGTTAATGATTCCCGTCTCCAGAAGGACCTTCAGGTGATGGGAGACTGCTGTGCGTGACACACTGGTTTCCTTCTGAATCTCACCTACACGCAGGCCGCCTTTGCCTCCGTTTTTAATCAGGGTAATAATGATGCACTGTCTGGTATTGTCGCCCAAGGCAAAAAGAGCCGCCTGACATTGACGGAATTCCTCCAGAAAGGCTTCCCTTCGTTCCGAAAAAGTTTCCTCCATGATATTTCCCTCCAATGGTCAATTCATATTGACCATTATAGCGCGCTGGTGTTTTGACGGCAATATTGGTAAAGATAATCGGGTTCATTGAATTAATAGTTTTATGGGGCTGACAAACGGGAAAATATTAAAAATAAGCAATTAAAAGCAATGATACACGACGGCTGTGGAATTATGATATAATGTCGTCGAAGACGACATTATATCTGCGCATTCTGGTTACTGCGCCCGCCGCAGAAATCCAGGCGCTAAATTCTGCCGGAGGTTCATATCTGTGGAGCGGATATGATATTGATATTTAAGAACATACAAGGCAGATGTGTAAATTGGGGGAACAAGAGGACGGGATGAAAAGAAGGCAGCCTGGCCTAACAAAAACATACATGGCTCTAAGGAGGAACATTTATGTTGGAATTCAAGCTTCCCCGGCATGCCTGCGGATTTACATTACCGGATGCCGAATGTACACGTTATGCAGGCCAAAAGGAGAAAAGCAGGAGGGCAGCCAATGTATGCTGACATCATAAAAGAAATTCTCAGGGAGCAGAACCGTATTTATGAAAAAACAAACAGCGGGGACTTTTCGGACGTGTGTTTCCTGGAGGGCAGGGACGCAGTATTTGGGACCTTTGATAAAAACTATGAGAACCGGCTCCGGCTGGCCTATTATATCCTGTTTATGAAAAGGGGCGGAGAAGCCCTGGTAAAAAAACTGTTTGAAGAGGAGCTGAAGGACAGGGAAACGAATTCCTTCCAGGGAATAGGAGCCTGTCTGGAGATTCTTACCTTCCTGCTGATGAAGTATAACGGCGCGCACCAGTACGACGCTCTGTTTGAACGGGCAAAGAATGCCAATTTTGACTGTGCCTGTGGCTATGACAGAAATGTGGAGCAGGAGACGCAGCTGGAGCGGTGTGATATTTATGACTGTATCCAGATTGCAATCGAAACCGGATACCCGGAAAGCGCCGCCAGGCTTGTAGAGGAATGGAAGAAAGAAATAAAGGAATGGGACGTACAGAATTACAGACAGCTGATATTATTTAATAAAAATACCTGCCGGGAGGCTGAAAATGAAGAGCCGTTGAAAGCGCTGCTTGCATTGGAGCGTAAAAACGGGAAAAACAGGGATATCATAGCAGCCTGGAATAATTTGATACATTTTTATATCGGCTTCGGTGAAAGAAAAAAGGCGTATGAAGCCTTTTATGAGATGCTGGAACATACGGATTTATCAGAAGTTGCCGGTATCCGCCTGTTTTCAGGCATCCTTGAAGACGCCGCGCAGCTGATCACTATGGGCGGAGAGGAGGCGCAGCCGCTCTGGGAATGGGCCGGGCCCTTCATTGCAAAGCTGGCGGGTACGGGCAGCATGTATGGCAATCTTTATAAAAAGAGCATCCGGGCTGCACAGTGCATGAAGGATCCTATAGAAGAGGAACTGACCGCGGCCTATGAAGCGTGGAAGAGGAAAACCGGAGTCAGGTAACCTGTTGGAAGGAATTACAGCAAATACGGGAAAATGTTAAAAAATTATTATTATGAAGAATTTGCGGGAAAGGCAGGCTGTACAGATATTTTTTAAAATGCGTGCCGGACACGCTGACAGGAGGAAGCATGCAGGATATACTTTTAGTGGAAGATGATGAGGATCTTGCCGAAGGGATACAGATGGCTCTGGGCGGTGAATTTTCCATGATACATTGTAAAACTGTGGGAGAGGCAAAACATATATTAAACGACTGTTCCTTTGGATTACTGATTCTGGATGTGGGGCTGCCGGACGGGAGCGGCCTGAAGCTGTGCGGGGAAATCAGGAAAAGCAGCAGGGTTCCCATTGTCCTTCTCACCGCCAGGGATATGGAAACTGATATTGTGGCAGGGCTGGAATATGGAGCGGATGATTATATTACCAAGCCCTTCAGCCTTATGGTGCTGCGCGCAAGAATCCGGGCGCTTCTCAGGCGGACGGAAAAGGGCCAGGAAAAGGAATATCTGCAGCCGCCCTTTGCTTTTCACTTCGCCTCCATGGAATTTTATAAAGAGAGCCGCCCTGTAGAGCTGAGCAAGACGGAACAGCGGATTTTGTATTTGCTTGTTTTTAACCCGGGACAAATCATCACCAGGGAAAGGCTCCTGGAATGGGTTTGGCCGGACGGGACGGAGTATGTGGAGGATAACGCGCTTTCGGTGGGAATCAGACGGCTGCGGGACAAACTGGAGGAGGATGCATCAAAGCCGGTCTATATCAGGACCGTGTATGGGAAAGGCTATGTCTGGGAGATGCCGGTATGAACAGTTTTTTATGGTTTGCAGCGGGAGCGGCCGTATGCGCTGCGGTAAGCATCTGCCTGCTGGTAAAAGAACGCGGTAAAATGAAAGCCCTTCTCCGGGAAACGCTCCAGAAGCTGGATCAGGCCATCAGCGGAAACCTGCAGGAAGTGACCTATGATGAATCCATGGACGGCGCGGTGGCTGAAAGGCTGAATAAGCTGGTGGAAATGGCGGGTACGCAGCGCGACAGGGCGCAGGAAGAAAGGGATGCCGTCAAAGCGCTGATTTTAGACATTACCCATCAGGTTAGGACGCCCCTTTCCAATATCATGCTTTATACGGATTTGCTGCAGGAGCAGCCGTTGGAAAAGGATTCTCGTCTTCTTGCGGAAAAAATCAGGAAACAGTCGGAAAAACTGGAATTTTTTATGAAGGAGCTGGTCCGTTCTTCCTATACGGAGCAGGAAATGATCGCTGTAAAGCCTGAAAAGATACGGGCAGACAGACTGATTGGAAGGGCCTGCCAGACGGTGGAGATGGAAGCGCTGAAAAAGAAGGTTCTGATTTCCTTTGGCGGCACGGATCTGACCTGCTGTGCGGATTTGAAATGGACAGCCGAAGCGCTGGGGAACATCCTGGATAATGCGGTGAAATACTCCCCGGAAGGGTCGGAGGTAAAGATCGAGGCGATACCCTATGACTCCTTTCTGTGCATTGCGGTAAAGGATCAGGGGCCGGGCATCAGGGAAGCGGAACAGGGGTTGATTTTCCGGAGATTCTATCGTTCGCCGGAAGCCGGAAAGCTGCCGGGCTTTGGAATTGGCCTTTATCTGGCGAGGGAGATTCTTTCCAGGCAGGGCGGTTATATTAAAGTTACGTCAAAACCGGGCAGGGGAGCCGTATTTCAGATGTTTTTGCCGCTATATCATTCCTGCTGATAAAGGAGGCCAGGAGGCCGTCTGCGGAGGGAAAAGGGAGTCAAAATCCGGTTCTGCAGGAAATCTGTCAAAAATGTCATCTTTGAGACAGGATGTGGAAAGATTTCTTTGCTACACTATAGAAAATTCCGCAGGACATACAAAAAGTGTGACAGCGGAAAACAAAAAAGGCAAAGCCTGTCACAGGTGATGGGCGGGAATCGGAGGTCTTGGATGGAAATTCTGGCAGCAAAGCAATTGAAAAAATATTATCAGATGGGAGATACGGTGGTTAAGGCGCTGGACGGCATTGATCTGTCCATACAAAAGGGAGAATTTGCCGCCGTTGTGGGGAAATCGGGCAGCGGCAAATCCACGCTTCTGCATATGCTGGGCGGACTGGACTATCCCACCGGAGGCGAGGTGAGGGTGGATGGCAGGGATATTTCCCGCATGGGAACTTCCCGTAAGGGAATTTCCCATAAGGGAAAGGATGAACTCACAATTTTCAGGCGCAGGAAAATCGGATTCGTATTTCAGAACTATAACCTGCTTCCGCTTATGAATGTGTATGAAAATATAGTGCTTCCCATAAAACTGGATGGTATCAGGCCGGATGAAAAATTTGTGGGTTCCATCCTTGAAATGTTGGGATTGAAGGATAAAAAATATGCCATGCCAAACCAGCTGTCGGGCGGGCAACAGCAGCGGGTGGCCCTGGCCAGGGCGCTGGCGGCAAAACCTGCCATTATCTTGGCAGACGAGCCAACCGGTAATCTTGACAGCCGTACCAGCCAGGATGTATTGGGGCTGATTAAGACCTCAGGCGAGCTGTTTGCACAGACTGTAGTCATGATTACCCACAATGATGAAATTGCCCAGATGGCCGGCAGGATTATCCGGTTGGAGGACGGAAGAATCTGCGGAGGTGACGGCGGCGATGATTAAAGTGGATAACCGGAAGGTGGTGGCGGGGATTGCTGCCGATACCTATAAAGCCCATTGGAAAAGAAACATAATAACGGTTTCGGCTATATTGATGACTACTTTTTTAACGGCAGTGGTATTCGCTTTGGGATTCAGCTATTGGAATACGGTTACGCTGCGCACACTGCGGATGAACGGCATGGATTATGACGTGGAGCTATCGGAACCCAGATCGGATCAGGTGGATAAAATCAGGGCTATGGAAGACGTGGAGGCAGCAGGCGTATCCATAAAATGTGCCATATTGGAGCGGTGCGGTGATATAGAGCTGGATAAAACCCAGCTTTACTGGCTGGACGGTGTCTGCTGGGAAAAACAGTGTATTCCGGCATTGGAATTCTATGAAGGCTCTTATCCTGAGAGGAAAGAGGAAATCATGCTTTCAGAAAGCGCGCTGACGGCGATGGGTATTGAACATCCGGAAACAGGGATGCGGCTTTCTATGGAATACTATCCACTATCGGGTGACGGGAATGGTAAGATTACCAGCGGGGATTTTATCCTGAGCGGGTACTTCAGGGACTATACCGGCAGGATGAAAGGCTATGTTTCACGTCCCTTCCTGGAAGAGAGCGGTGCGAAGCAGACGGATTTTACGCAGGGTACTCTGAAAATCTCCCTGAAAAAACCTTTATACACCAGACGGGAAATTGAAAAACTGCAGCAGGGAGCGGCGCTGGACCGGCAGGTTATTAAAGCAGACTATGATACGCCGGTGAATTTCCGGAAAACAGCGGCCGGGCTTGCCGTAATGCTTTTTATGGTGCTTTCCGCAGGTTATCTGTCCATTTACAATACCCTTTACATATCCATTTCCAAGGATATCCGTTACTATGGACAGCTGAAAACCATAGGTATGACAAGCATGCAGCTTACAGGCCTGGTATACAGACAGGCGCTCTGGAATGCGCTGGCCGGGATTCCGGTCGGGCTTTTGGCAGGAAGACTCCTGGCTGGGACAGTGGTTCCTGCGGTCCTGCGCATCGTCAATCCAACGCTGGCCGCGGAGGAAATCATGTCCGAAGGACTGTGGGTTTATGTGGTGGCGGGGAGTTTAGCTCTGTTTACAGATATCTATGCCAGCAGGAAGCCTGCAAAAATGGCAGGTGACTGTGCGCCGGCAGAGGCAATCCGTTATGTGCCGGTTGCCATAGGAAATAGAAGGCCTTATAAAACCAGACACGGGAAGGGCGGAGTTGTCATTTCCATGGCATGGCGCAGTCTGCTGAGGGATAAAAAACAGTTTGCTGTCATCTTCCTTTCTTTTCTCATTGCGGGAACCGTATTTTTAACTGTCAATACTGTAATTTTGCAGAATGACGCCCGCTCCGTCCTGAATGCCACCTGGGATTATGATATCCGGTTCAAGAATGAAACAACTCTTGACGGTATGGAGCCGTTGCTTACAGAAGAGAAAATTAAGCAGGTGCGGGCGGTCCCTGGGGTGAAAAGTGTCAGAATCGTTTCTTCTGCCGATATCGTTGTCCCTTTACAGGAAGAGGTATTCGGGGATTATTATCAGGCTTTGTACCAGTCGAGATTCAGTCCGGGAAATTATGAGAAGGATATGGCGGTTTATCGGGAACAGCCGGGATATTATCTGTTTATGGCACGGCTGATCGGAATTGACGGTGAAGGCTTCGAGCGGCTGAATGCACGAATGGGGAATGTACTGGAAGAAGAAAGCTTTAAAGCCGGAAAATGTGCGGTGGCGGTTCCTGTTATTATTGATGCCGGAACAGAGGCCAGGAACAGCATGATGGGGAAAACAGTCCGTTTTTTGCCGGCAGGAGACTTAGCTGAGTCCCAGGAATATGGGGGTGGTTCTGCGGAAGCCGCTGTCCGTATTGCGGCGGTAGGAGACAGCGGTGACAATCCGGCTTATTTCGGCAGAGGGTATACGCCGGATTTGATAGTAAGCCGGGAATATGCCGGACAACTGCTGGGAACAGAATTTATTGAGCTGATAGAGGTGGATTATGAAAAGCCGTTTGCTGAAGATACGGAGCGTCTTGTAAAGGAAGTATTTGCAGGAGAAGGAAAAATATCCCGGGAGTCAAAGCTGGAAAGATACGTGGAGATGAAAAAAACGGAAATGCAGGTCAGGTTTTTGGGGAACGGCATCGGATTCCTGATTGCCCTGCTGGCAGTTTTTAATTATATCCACATGATGGCGGCAGGGGTGCAGAACCGCTCAGGAGAACTGGCGGCGCTGGAAAGCATTGGAATGACGCAGGCGCAGCTGAAACAAATGCTGATGCTGGAGGGAGCCGGCTATGCGCTTCTGGCTGAAGCGGCTTCCCTGGCTGTCGGCCTGCCTGTCAGTTATGCGGTATTTCAGGGGATGAACCGGTATCATATGACTTATTCCTTTCCCTGGACCAGCCATCTGGCGGTATTTACGGTTATCCTGGTTTTATGTATCCTGGTTCCGTCGGCTATTTACAGCAGGACGCAAAGGGGAAGCGTCATCGAAAGACTGAAGAATTGGGAATAGCAGCCGTTACATCACAAGCCGCGCATTCCACCGGAGACTGAAAAAAATTCCCGCGGCCAATGAGAACGCCAGGGTTGCCGCCCCTGTAAAGGCGATGCCGTAAAAACCGAAGCGGTGATTCAACAGAAACAGCATCGGCAGATAAAACAGTCCTTTGTCAAGGAGCGCCACCAATGTGGCATAGGAGGCTTTCCCGGTGGACTGCAGGAAGGTCTGGCAAAGCTGGTACAGCCCATAGAAGGGGCCGGTAATAATGGATGCCAGCACCATGATCTGACCATAGGAAATCACTTGGGCATTGTCGATAAAGGCCATAATAATCCGGTCTCGGGCAAAAAAACAGATGAGGGTGAGAAGGGTACCAAGAATCACCGTAAAAATGCCGGTGCTTTGGATAATGTGGTTCATCCGTTCCCTGCTGCCCCGGCCGCAGTTGTAGGAAATGGCAGGCTGCATACCCATACAGATACCCATGGCCAGCATGGAAAGCAGCATTCCGATTTTTCCGGCCACACCCTGGGCCGCCAGCGCGACGGGGCCGTAGCCCATCATCAGCCGGTTGGAAATTATGGAGGAAATGCTCATCAGAAGCGTGCTGCAGGCAAGGGGAAGGCCAAGGGTGGTGACGGGAAGCAGTATTTCTTTTTTCAGGGAAAGAAACTTTGGATGCAGGGAAAAGGCGGGCTGTTTTTTCAGGATATAATAAAGAAGGTAGCAGCAGCTGATCAGGTTCCCAAAAACCGTCGCCAGGGCGGCGCCTGCCACGTCCCAGGAAAAGACCAGGATGAACAGGGCATCCAGGCCGATATTGGACAGCGTTCCCAGAATGTTTGCAATCATGGACTCCTTTGCCGCGCCGTCGGCCCGTATGATATTGGCAAAGACGTTGTTGAACAGAATTACCGGGGCGCCCAGCGCAATGATGCGCAGGTAGCTGCAGGTAAGGGAAAGTGTATCCCCGTCCGCGCCAAGGGCCAGGGAAATCGGCTTTACGGCAAGAAGGACAATGAGGAGAAAAAGAAAACCGATAAACAGGGAACCGCAGCAGCAAAGGCTTGTATAGGCTTTGATGCGTGCGGTTTCTTTTTTCCCAAGGGCCAGGGAAACCGCGGTGCAGCCCCCGCTTCCGAAGAGCGTTCCCAGGCCGGAGAGGACGGAGAACAGCGGCGCACACAGAGAGATGGCGGCGATTTTTACCGGATCCCCGGTCTGGCCGATGAAAAAAGTATCCGCCATATTATAAATAACCATTACCAGCATAATGAGTATGGTGGGCAGGCACAGATTCAGGAGAAGCTTAGAAAAAGATGCCTCTTCCAGCATTTTCTGATTTTTTCCCAAAATGATTCCCTCCTTTAAAACATCACTTGTAGATTTAATATAATTCCATTATAATAAGGCTGTCAGGAAAGAACAACCGTCAATATATCTACGAGTGTAGAAATAATAAATTAAGGAGAGCCGCCTTGAATACCAGAGGAAACCAGCGCTATATTCAGACAAAAGAAAAGATCGAAGCAGTATTTCTGGAGCTGCTGAAAGAGAAGGATATCAGTAAGATTTCGGTGAGCGAGATCTGCCGTCTGGCCGGGATACACAGGACCACCTTTTACGGCCATTTTGAGGATATTTATGCTTTGATGCGCAGTATTGTAGGAGAAATGTATACACAGCTTCTGGATTTTTTTATCATAGATGAGAAGGTCTGGCTGCCGGGCGGTTTTTTGCAGCTGTTTGAGTTTATCCGTGAGAATAAGGATTTTTTCCGCAGCTATCTGGAAAGCTACAGCCGGCAGAGCCTGGCCTTTCAGGCGCTGCCAACCGTAATGGAGGATAACCTGAAGCGGCTGATCCGGGAATTTGATTTTGCGACGAAGGAGGAGCTTTATTACCATCAGACCTTTTTCTGTGAGGGGCTGAAGGCGATGATAAAGCTCTGGATCTCCAGGGGCTGCGCGGAAAGCCCGGAGGAAATGTGCAGGATACTGGAGAAGGAATATTCTCCGAACAGAAGCTTTTTCGCACAGTAAGACAGCCAGAGCGCTGTCTGGCTGCCTTGTGCGCCGGGCCGCGGCGCCTGGAAAACCTATCCGGGGGTATTTTTTAAAAGCCGCCGTTACCATATGTGCTGCAGCGGATCGCCCCTTTAATATAGTTATTGGTATGCGCCGCCATCTCTTCGTTTGCCCGGTCGAATTCCTCCATGTCATAAACTCTGGTGACACCCTTGAAATTCCACTGGCCGCCGGCAAGGAGATCAATACATCTCTGGCAAAGGCGCGCTTCGTAGGAAATGCGCCGTTCGTGGCAGTTGATTGTAGTGATGGCTTTGAAATTCCAGAGCATGTAATTAATGGATCTGGGGCCGTCGTTATGATAGCCGCCTATGCCGAGCCGTCCATGCGCACGCACCAGATCTCCGGCCAGCTGCAGTCCGTCCTGCGTTCCGGTAAATTCCATGACGGTAGGGCAGCCCATGGCAAAAAGCGGGGCATTGTCGCCGTCGCGGCTCAGGTCCACCTTTCCCATGGTATCAAAGGTCATTATGTATTCTTCGGGGATGGTGTCCGGAGTGAAAACTTCGGTGGCTCCGAAGCGGAGTGCATTTTCCAGCGCCTCCGGCCGTTTGTCTATAGCCGTGATTTTCCCATAGCCCATGGCCCTGAACAGGGAGATCATACCCAGTCCCATATATCCGCAGCCTACCACGGCGACAGGATCGCCCAGTGTTTCGATGGGCAGCTTCATAGCAGCGGAAAGCAGGCAGGCCAGCGGCTCGGAAATCGCATCCTCATCCTTCAGGCAGTCAGGCACATGAACTGTTTTTTCCGCCTGCATGACGATATATTCCTTAAAGGCTCCGCCGCCCAGCCCGGTAACTCTGTCGCCGGGCCGGAAGGCTTCCACGCCTTCTCCGACCTTTTCAACGATCCCGACAGATTCATGACCCAGCGTATCGCCCTTTTTGGCAGTCATCCACGGATACAGCTCCGAATGGCAGATGCCTGACAGGGTGACACGCACCAGCAGCTCCCCTTTGCCAATCTGCGGGACGGGCACCTCCATCACCCTGCTTTTCCCCGGCCCCTCCATTACGATTTGTCTCATAGTAGTTTTCATCGTATACCTCCTGCATGAATAAGTGATTTGAAAGGAAGCTTTCCCCCTTTTATTATAAGAACAAGTTTACATGAAGGAGCTGAAAACAGTGAGAATGAAAGCTGCAATAAGGTGGACAAAAACGACTTTCTCTGATAGCGTTGAACTAAAGAAATATAGGAGGAAGAGAGATGTCCGCATATACGATAGGCGCTTCACCGGCTGTTTTTCGCTCCTGCCCGGTGCACAGCCACGAATCCTGGGAGCTGGTAATCAATACGCAGGGCAGCGGTACTGCTGAAATAAACGGGAAAAAATATGCCTTTCAGCCGGGAACGCTCATGTGCATTCCGCCGCGGCTTCGGCACAACAAATATGCCGAAGAGGGCTTCTATGATCTGTATATCCATACGCAGCAGTTCCCTCTTTCCCGGAGCCGCAGGATGGATCCGACGGAACCGGTGCTGGTTTCAGACGATGCGGAGAAGACCTTTGAAAGCCTGTTCTCCCTGCTTTTAAGGCTTCATTATAAAGGAGATTCTTCCGCATCCATGTTTATTTTCAGGGCTGTCATGCAGCTGCTGGAAGAGCGTCTGTCCTCTGAGGGCAGGGATTCAGTGACGGAGGATATTAAAAACCGTCTCATCGCATCCTTTACGAATCCTGAAATAAACCTTACGGCTATGATTGCCGACAGCGGCTATTCCGCCGATTATATCCGCCGTAAATTCAGGGCCGAGACAGGGATGACTCCGGGAGAATACCTGACCGGCTTGAGGATTACCTTTGCCAGGGAGCTTCTGGAACGCAGAGGATCCTTGAAGCTTTCTGTGAATGATGTGTCGCTCATGTGCGGATTTTATGATGTGCGTTATTTTTCCAGGGTGTTCCGTAAAATAACGGGATGTGCGCCCAGCCGGTATGTGGGAAATGGGGAGGTAAATAAGAAATGAAAACAGATAACAGAGCATGGTTTAAGAACAATTCAAGGACCAAGCAGAATTACGGATGAATTGAAGCGTTATATTCAGAAAATTATAACAAAGTATTATAATGTGAGTTGTTTGGATAATTCTGATATCCAAAAATTGAGGGACGAAAAATATCCAAAGGACTATGCAAATCCATCAAATATTAATACGGAGCAATGGCAGCATTTATTAAAGGATCCTAATGTTTTTAGGTTATCAGATATAAAATTAATGAAAAAATTTTATCTGTCAGATAATCATGCGACGACTTGTTCGGATTTGGCTATTCATGATGGCTGTTCGCCCTCGTCCTATACGACATCTATAGTTGCTCTCGCAAAAAGAGTATGTGTTGCAACTGGAACTGAACCATTAATTGACGAGACTGGTAAAAAAAGATGGTGGAGGATACTTTTTTGGGGAAGATACCGTGAGGATAGACATTTTGAGTGGAAAATGAGACCCGAATTGGCAACGGCGATATCTGCTTTATATCCGGAATTGAATGTGAATATGGCTGAAAAATTGGAGGAAACAGAGTTGCTTTCTGATTTAAAACAATCCAGTCTCAAAAATATGACATTAGGATTTCAGCATAAGGGAATACCAAGAAAAAAACAGGTTGCTATTTATAATAACGGATGTAAAGTATATAAACGTGATAGGCAGATTTCTATAAACGCTTTGGCACATGCATGGTATAAATGTGAAGTAAATGGATTGCACTGGACCTTTATACGAAAAGGTTCAGATAAAAATTATACGGAACCGCACCACTTGGTTCCAATGTCTTATTCCGATATGTTTGAGGTATCCCTGGATGTAGAGGAGAACATAGTATCGTTATGCAGCAACTGCCATAATCAGCTTCATTATGGTGAAGGAGCTGAGTTACTACTGAAAAAACTATATAACGAAAGAGAAAAAGAGTTGGAGAATGTTGGAATACATATTGGTTTTAGTGAATTGCTGAAAATGTATGGAATTAAATAATATATGGAAAAAGTATTTTAGTAGTGTTTGTATATCGTGATACTTTTTCTATAGTTAGAAAAGAAAGATAAAAATAATAAGATACTTAAAAATATGTTTACTTTATTAGTAAATATTACTTCCGAAAACTGCAATTAATCTAAATACCCATTCCGTTTCGTTAAAGAACATCTTCTCATCCTATGCTATAGTAAAGTCAGCGGACACCGACAGTATCTATGCAGATTTCCAATAAACCCAGCATCTTCAGGTCAGGTGTCCTCCCGTCTCCCGTATAATAGCCACAGTTCCGTATTTTTACAATTAAGATTGCCGAAATATCCACATTCCTGTATGCTTAGGATAACAGGAAGAGCAGGGCTTCCCGTATCCGTTCGGGAAAACCTGCATCACTGCAATAGAAAGGAAGCTTAGCCGGTGAACAATATTGAAAAAGAACTGCTGGCACTTTTTGCGGATCCCGCCTACGGCATAACGCTGAAAACCATACGAAGGATACGTTTTCCGGCGAACTATCGTTTTGAAAGCCATGCCCATCCCGAAACAGAAATCAATTACATCAATTCCGGCTGCTGTATGATGGAGGTGGAAGGGCAGGTTATCCCCCTCAAGCGGGGAAGCTGCATAATGGTAAATCCGTACAAGAAGCATCTTTTTATGGTGGATGTGAGCAAATCCTGTGCCATAACCCAGCTGATATACCAGGCGGCGCTCCCCGGGCAGATACCGGACTGCCTTCCCTGTTTTAAGGGGGAAAGCGCCTGTCATGTATTTCAGGACTGCGAGGAACTATGCGGCCTGCTGGAAAGCATACAGCGGGGATATAAAAAAATACGGGATAACTGCTATGCTAAAGCGCAGTTTGATTTCACCATGCTGCAGCTGTTTGCCATGCTGTCCGGCTGCATAGAGGAAGAAAACCGGCTTATGGACGGCTGCCGGGGCAAGCTGGAGGAAGCGCTTAAAAAAATACACGGCAGCCTGGAAGAGGAAATCAATCTGGAGGAACTGGCGGGAGAGCTGGGAATCAGTTCGAGATATCTCAGGAAATTATTTGCAGAGCGTTTTGGTATTGGCTGTTCCCAGTACATAACGATGCTCAGGATAGCAAAGGCCAAGGAATATCTGCGGGATTGGGATAAGGGGGTCACGGAGGCGTCCGCCCTGGCCGGCTTTAACAGTCCCCAGTATTTCTGCCGTGTATTCAGACGGCATACGGGAATGACGCCGGCGGAATATAAGAATCTGAAAAATGAGGATTGATGAAATACCGCAGCCATTCTGTGGTATACAGGAGGTTCAGGAATGACAAACAGAGAAAATTTTTTATCGCTTCTGAGGAGAACCGGCTATGAAAGTGTGCCGGTGGAATTCAGTCTCTGCCCGTTTTTAATTGAGCGGATGCGCAAAGAGCTTGGCGTGGAGGATTACCAGGAATATTTTCAGTTCCCCTGGAGGAGAGTGGAGGATATAAAACTGGTTAACCATGATGTGGAGCAGTACCGCAGATTCTACCTGCGCCCGTTGGCGGAGGGCGCGGATATCGACACCTGGGGCGTGGGCCATGAAAAATCGCCCAACAGCATGCATATGACTTACATGCGCCATCCGTTGGAGAATGCGGAGGATATGGAGGATTTTCTGGACTATCCTTTTCCTGATTATGCCCATGGTAATAACTCCCATCAGAAAAAACAGGTGGAGGAAATCAAAAAGAGGGATCTGATTGCATTGGGAGATATGCAGACCACCATCTGGGAGACGGCCTGGTATCTCCGCGGTATGGAAAATCTGTTCTGCGATATGATGGCGGAGGAGGAAACTGCGGTTTTCCTTTTTGACAAGGTGCTGGAAACCTCCAAAATCAGGGCCCGTTCCTATGCGGAGGCGGGCGTGGACGTCCTGTTTTTCGGAGATGATATCGGGATGCAGCATACGATTATGATGAGTGAGGAGCTGTATTGCAGCTGGATTAAGCCCCGCCTGAAGGAGCTGGTGGACATGGTGAAGGAAATCAATCCGGAAATCCTTATTTTTTACCATTCCTGCGGTTTTGTAGAGCCGTTCATCCCTCACCTCATTGAGGCGGGAATTGATGTGCTCAATCCCATTCAGAGCGAATGCATGGATTTTAAGGAGATCTGCAGAAAATATGGAGACAGGATATCCTTCCACGGAACCATTGGAACGCAGACGGTAATGCCCTTCGGCACGCCTCAGGAGGTAAAAAAAGCGGTCTGGGATAATCTGGATGCCGCCGGCAAAAAAGGCGGATTGTTTGTAGCGCCCACCCATATCCTGGAGCCGGAGGTCCCGCTGGAAAATATCCTGGCTTACGTGGAAGCCTGCCGGACCTATCGGAAATAAAAAATGACGGAATTTGTCGGATGATGCAAAAATGATGCAATTTTGATGGAGATTTGATGCATCCTGCGTGTAAGCTTGAAGGGAAAAGACAGATAATGATAATCACGCGCAGACACATGGAATATGGTTGGCTGAGAATCTCTGATTTTCAGCCTTTTTAAGTTGACTATACCTTTATGGAAAGCCCGGCCGTGCGCGTGGAAAAATACCGAGGGGAGCACAGGGACAGGATGAAAAGAAAAATAGTGACAATTTGTCTTGCATGGCTTTCAGTTCTTTTTGTGGTAGGCGGGAGCCGGCCTGAGAGCTGCGGAGCCGAAAGCAAGATGGCAAAATATGAACCGGCACTTATTTCAGGCGCCGTGGATATGGTGCGCAACAAAGAAACGATGAAGGAAGCGTTTGAGGAGGAAGAACAGGGAAGGGCGGAAGCCGCTCTGGAGGAAAATGCTGCCGGTTCGGAAGCATCGGAAGAGAAAAACGGGGAAGAGAATGGAGAGAAAATGAGCCCGGAGGAGAAGGCTGCGGAGGCAAGGGCGGATGCTTATTTTGATAATTCCGTATTTGTGGGCGATTCCATCATGCTTGGCTTCCGGAATTATGCGATGAAGCGTCAGGATTCCTTTTTGAGCCGGCTGCAGTTTTTGGCGGCTGGCAGCTATTCCGTCAACAATGCGCTTTGGGAGGTGAATGAGAAAAGCGTCCACCCCATGTATCGGGGAAAGCAGCGCCAGGTCTGGGAATCCATCTCCATGATGGGCGGCCGGCGGGTATTTCTGATGCTGGGAATGAATGATCTGAATATTAACGGCCTGGAGGGCAGCTGCGAAAAGTATAAGGAGCTGGTGGAAAAAATCAGGGAAACCGATCCGGAGGCTGAAATACATATTATGAGCATGACCTATGTCATGAAGGGAAAAGGGACGGGGCTGCTGGAAAACGACACCATCCGGGAATACAATTCCATGCTGAAGCAGATGGCTGAGGAAAATGGCTGGGGCTATGTGGACATTGCCGATGCGCTGGCCGATGAAAACGGCGATCTGGCGGAAGGATACTGCAGCGACGATTTTGCACATCAGCGGCCGGAGGCTTATGATATCTGGGTATCTGTGCTTCGGGATTATGCGAAGGAACAGCTGGAAAAAAATAACGCCGAAGGCGGCATGCAGGAGGATTTATAATGAAAAAGAATAGGTTAACCGGAAAAAAATGTGAGAAAAGGGGAACCGGGAAATTTATATGCTTCCTGGCGGCAATGCTGCTTCTTGGCGGCTGCGGACAGGCGGATGGAGCAAAAACGGATGGCGGAAAAACGAATGGCGGCATAACGGATGGCGGCATAACGGCCGGAACAGATATAAATGTAAAGGAACAGGAAAGCGAGCCGGAGGCAGCCTCCGGGGAAGCGCTGTCTGTACAGGAAATTTATGATTTGGTGACCGAATCGGTCACTCTTATTTCGCCTGTAATCATGCAGGATAATTTCATAGAAAATTATTACAATATCGATCCCGCCCTGCTTGAGGAGTACGTATTTTCCATGTCTGAGGAAGCTACAAGCGCGGAAACCGTGGTTATTATGAAATTGAAGGATAAGGCGGATGCAGATACAATCAGCGCGGCGCTGCAGCTTGTAATTGAGGAAAAGAGCGGAGAAATGGAAAATTATCTGCCCGGGCAGTATGATATTGTGAAAAAAAGCGCCGTAAAAACAGAAGGCAGCTATGTGTATCTGGTTATTTCAGAACAGGCGGATGCCATTGAAAAAATCATTGAAGCACAGCTTTAGAAAGGACGGAAACGGCGATGGTTTTCAGCAGCATTCCTTTTTTGTTTTTCTTCCTGCCGTTATGCCTCCTTCTTTATTATGCGGTGCCTTATTCCTGGAAGAATGGAGTCCTCCTTCTTTTCAGCCTGGTTTTTTACGCCTGGGGAGAGCCTGTTTATATCCTCCTGATGCTGTTCGCATCAGCAGTGGATTACACGAATGGAAGGCTCATGACACGGTTTGGATTCACAGAGGGACGGCGGCGGTTGTTCCTCTGCTGTTCTGTAATAATCAATCTTTCCGTGCTGGGATTTTTTAAGTATGCGGATTTCCTTATCGATACGGTAAACGGCCTTTTCCACACAGGGCTCCGGCCTCTTGGCCTGGGACTTCCTGTAGGCATCAGTTTTTTCACCTTTCAGACCATGAGCTACAGCATTGATCTGTACCGGCGGAAGGTGCCGGTGGAGAAAAATTATCTGACCTATCTTACCTATGTGTCCATGTTCCCACAGCTGGTAGCCGGGCCTATTGTCCGTTTTTCAACGGTGAATCAGGAGCTGCACAGTAGAAAAATAAGGCGTTCGGAGGTGACGGACGGCTTTTACCGCTTCCTGCAGGGCCTGTTCAAAAAAGTGCTGATCGCCAATCAGGCAGGAGCGCTGTGGGAAGAAATACGGCTGCTGGAAACGGGACAGGCATCGGCGGCCACAGCCTGGCTGGGCGCGGCGGCTTTTACTCTGCAGCTGTATTTTGATTTCAGCGCTTACAGTGACATGGCTATCGGCATGGGGTGGATGCTGGGTTTCCATTTCCCGGAGAACTTCAGGTATCCCCTGTATGCGGTGTCCGTAACGGATTTCTGGAGACGCTGGCATATATCGCTTTCCACCTGGTTCCGGGATTATGTATACATTCCTCTTGGCGGCAACCGGGTGAGCACGGCAAAGCACCTGCGGAATATGCTCATTGTATGGTTCCTGACAGGGCTGTGGCATGGCGCAGCCTGGAACTTTGTCCTGTGGGGGCTGTATTACGGCGTTCTGCTTGCTCTGGAAAAATATGTATGGGGCAAAAAACTGGAAAGGCTGCCCGCAGTAATACAGCATGGCTATACATTGCTGATCGTTGTGACAGGCTTTGTTATTTTTGTGTTTGACGATTGCGGGGCGCTGGGAAGATATCTGTGCTCCATGGCGGCATGTGCCGGAAATTCCTGGTGGGGAGAGGAATTCCTCTGGTATCTGACCAATTATGGTGTTGTGCTCCTGGCGGCTGTCATCCTGGCCTTCCCGGTATACCCCTGGGCAAAAAAGAAGCTGGAGGCAGCGGGAAACGGGCCGAAAACAGCTGCCGGACTTGTGACTGCGGCGGGCTATATCATGCTGTTCCTGCTTACAACGGCTTTTTTGGTAAATGATACCTATAATCCGTTTTTATACTTCAGATTTTGACATCAGGAAAGGCGGAAGCGAAAGAATATGACAAATGCACAAAGAATCAGACGTGTGACGGCGGGACTGCTGGCAGGGATGATACTGGCGCTGGCCATTGGATTTTTTGCAGCCAATAAGCAGGATTTTTCTGAGAATGAGAACAGGTATCTGGCAAAACTGCCATCCCCTGGCTGGGAGGATATAAAGAGCGGCGCCTATATGCAGGGGCTGTCCGACTATGCTTCGGATCATTTTCTTTTCCGGGATTTTTTCATCGGGCTGAAGACAAAGGCGGAGACAGCGCTGGGAAGAAAGGAAATCAACGGCGTTTATATCGCTGGGGACGGCTATCTGATTGAAACGTATAAAAGTGCGGAGAATACGGAGCGGATTGCAGGGATTTTGAAGAGCTTTGCACAGGAGCTGGAGGGACAGGAAGCGGAGACGCAGGAAACAGAGGCGCAGGAAACGGAGGGACAGGAACCCAGGCTTCGTCTCATGCTGGTCCCCACCGCCGTTTATGTGTATGAGGACAGGCTGCCGGCCCATGTGCAGACAAAAAATCAGATGGAAACTGCGGAAGCTGTATACCGGGCTACAGGTATTGTCCCCATCGACTGCAGCCAGGCGCTGCTGGAACAAAAAAATGGGGAGCCTCTGTATTACAGGACGGATCACCACTGGACTACGCGCGGCGCCTACGAAGGTTACCGGGTTTTCTGTGAAAATATGGGCTTTGAGGCAGTTCCGCTTACGGAAATGGCCGCAGAAACGGTTACGGAGGACTTCCGCGGTACGATTTATTCGAAAACAGGAGACTACAGCCGGAAAGGGGATTCTATAACCATTTACACCAATCCCGCAGACCGCCTGACGGTATCCTATCTGGATACCGGGGAGGTGACGGACAGCCTTTATAATCTGGAATATACAGAGAAAAAGGATAAATATTCCCTGTTCCTGGATAATTTGCACAGTCTGATTGAAATCACCAATGAAACGGCGGGCTCTGACCGGGAGCTGGCGCTGATCAAGGACAGCTATGCCAATTCCATGGTGCCATTTCTGGCCCATCATTATAAAAAAATCTATGTGTTTGATACCAGGTATTACAAGCAGGGTCCGTCCGCCTTTATCAAAGAGCACCCGGGCATTACGGATGTACTGATTCTTTATAATATGAACACACTGGATTCGGATCTGGGAATCCGTGGGATTTACTGATATAGTTTAGTCAAAGGCTGTAAATTCCGCAACGCTTCTTTCCCTGCGAAGCTCCTGCCGGGCAGCGGGGGATGGGGCGGCCTGCGGTGTATTGGGACAGCCAAACTGCCGGCTGAATTCCAGATTGGCCTGGATCAGGTTGTATTCCAGCAGAACCTGCAGGGTCTGCGAAAGACATTCCGGGGTTTTGCAGTTTACCTCGCATACATCCTTCAGGGAATGGGACAGGTTGAGAATGTCCAGAGAAGTGATCGCCATAGCCTGCTCCTGTATTTTTCCTGTTTCTATATTGTATTGGGCGGGGAGGGGAATTGTGCATGGCAGATACAATCCGCATATATCAATATGGCCGAACACATGGCAAAACAAATCCACATTTAGTTATCCTCCATTTTGTAGCCTATTCCCCATAAGGTTTTAATATAGGTTGCAGTATCGTCCGGGCTTCTTTTCAGCTTTAAACGCAGTCGGTTGATATGGGTATTCAATACATTTTCATTTCCGAAATAAGGTTCCTTCCAAATGAGTTCGTATAGACGTTCTTTTGAAAATGCCTGTCCCGGATGGGTTCCCAGTAAATGTAATAGTTCAAATTCCGTTTGCGTAAAATCAATGGGAATCCCCTGACGCCTGACGGTATGGCTTACCGGGTCTATCTCCAAATCCTTAATTTTAACAGCCATATCACACGGTAAAGGCTGGTAGGTTCTGGCCCGCCTGATGTTGGCTTTAATTCTGGCGGCAAGCTCGATAAGAGAGAAGGGCTTTACAACATAGTCATCAGCTCCCAGGTTTAATCCCAGTGATTTGTCGGTATCGTTATCTTTTGCAGTGATTATGATAATTGGGATGGTACTGACTTTCCGGATGGCTTTGATAATTTCCATGCCGTTCATGTCCGGCAGCATGAGATCTATGAGAGCAAGCGCATATTCATTATAATCCGTGATACTGTGAAAAGCTGTTTTTCCGTCACGAAAAGGGAATTCCTGGCTCCCTTTGATAGGCAAGACGTTCGCTCCCATCCTTTACATAAATAATCCCGCATCTGCGGAAACCGTATTTTTCCAGCAAATGCTGCATGGTCAGATTATTCCGGTGCGTATCCGCACGGAGATTGGGAATACGGTTCAGGCAGAAGGTCAGGCATTCCGCAAAGCAGCCCTTGCGCGTACCGTCGCTGCCCAGCCTGTGGATTGTCCCATAAGGTGAGTTGTTGAGCCATGCACCCTGTTCAATCCGCAGATAAGTGGGATCCTCTCCGATAATTAAAGCGAAAACAAAGTGGATTTTCTCCTTGTCGTCCGTGCGAACATAGCATTGCCCCAGACGGATATCCTCTTTTACAAGCTCCTCCGACGGATAGGCTGCGCCCCATTGCGTGGCATTCCCGTTTTCCGCCATGTATCTTCTGGCCTGTGCATATACCGCCATTATTTCTGGTAAATCAGTAATTTGTGCAGTCCTGATAATCATAATTTCTGTCTCCTCATTTCGCATAAACTTGAAACGGCCTGATTCCCGCGTGCAACGGCCAAACAGACACCCCTGTGTTTTCAAGACAATTCAAGTATGATGGCCTGTTGTATGCGGCGGGGCTAACCGGATGTTACATCCGCCTCATTATACCATGATTAATGCCGGAGGCACACCGACATAAATACGATATATGAAGTCAAGAACGTTCCCGTCATTAATGATAGCATAAAAGTGTGAGGTGAACAAAATGGATCAAGCTGAATGGAAAAAAATATTGGCCTATGTGGACTGCCATATCCACGAGAAAATCGATCTGCGCAGCCTGGCAGAAATTGCCGGGTACAGTCCTTTTTACTTCAGCCGTATCTTTGCGGAAGAGATGGGAATGCCTGTCACGGGCTATATACGGATTCGTAAGCTGCAGTATGCGGCAGTCTCTCTGCTGGAAGGCCGGAAGGTGCTTGAGGTTGCCATGCTGTATGCGTTTGACTCACATGAAGGATTCACACGCGCTTTTACGCGGCTTTTCGGTTCAACGCCCAGTACGGTGAGGAAATACCTGGTTTCCTATACTGTTCCGGGATTTGCTGTACCGACGGAAAAAAGGAGGTATTTAATGACTGAGTCAAAACGAGAGGATCTGCGGTATGGAAGGCATCAGCTTATATTTGAGACTGTGAGGCAATCACTGGAGGAAGCGGCAGAGGGTTTCTGCACCAGAGTGGAAATAATGCTGTTGCAGGATGGGAGAGTACGGATCAGAGATAATGGAAGAGGGCTTCCCCTTTCGGAGGATATTCAGGCCGACAGAATGGTGCTGAATAAGATACTGGCGGGGAAACCGGTTACCAATGCAGAGTACAGCCAGATGGGGGATCTGGTCCAGGCAGGGATGCAGACGGTGAATTCCCTGTGTGAAAGCCTGCAGGTTATGGTATACCGGGACGGCAGAAGCTTCCGGCAGGATTATGTGAGGGGGATTGCACAGCATGAGCTTTCCATAGACATCCAGACGCATGAACGGGGAACGGAAATAGTTATGAAGCCGGATTCGGCAATTTTCGGAGAAGGGGAGTTTTCGGAGGACATGATCAGGGAATGGATCAAAAAGCAGCTTCCCGGAGACGGTAGGCTGGACATTCTGCTGAATGGTGAGAAAATAAAAGACTGAGAGTGATGAAAGAGGAAAACAGAAGCGGGGGAAGCCTCCGCATGTGAAGCGGGACTCCCCCGGTTCCCGAAGCAAGCATGTATGAGACGGCGCGGCTGTACCCTGAAATAACCGCCAGGCTTTCCGGCAAAACCTATTTATACAGAGTCTACCGGACAGCCTTTGCCATGTACCAGGTTCCGGAGGAGCTGGACGGTTGGTCCGCCCTAAACAGGGCTGTATAATGAGCTGGTGCTCCCGCAGATAGGAGGAAAATATGGATAAAACATTTCACAGCGGCAACAGGGAACGGCTTTATGGAAAAATGAAGGAAAATTCAATTCTGCTTCTTTTTTCCGGGACAGAGGTCAGAAAAACGAACGATGAATTTTATCCCTTTTACACGGACAGGAATTTCCTGTATTTAACGGGGCTGGACAGCAGGGAATTCATTCTTGCGGCCAGAAAAGACGGCGCAGGCGCGGTGGAGGAGTGTGTTTATATCCTGCCGCCGGATCCCATGCAGGAGCGCTGGACGGGAGAACGGCTGAAACCGGCGCAGGTGGAAGCGATATCCGGCATCAGCGATATCCGGGAGAACGGCGTGTTTGGACAGCAGCTGCACGCATGGGCTGTGAGCGGCAATTATAAACATCTGTACCTTGATCTGTACAGGGTGTCGCCAGACGACAGGGATTGCCCTGCACATTTGCTTGCAAAAAAAGCAAAATTGGAATATCCTTATTTACGGATTGAAAATGCGAACGTCCTTATCCGCAGCTTAAGGACGATAAAGCAGGCCTGTGAAATAGAGGCCATGCGGGAAGCGGAGAAGATTACAAGGGACGGAATCGTTGCCATGATGAAGGCTTCCCGCCCTGGAATGTATGAATACCAGTACAAAGCGGAATTCGACTACGCGCTGGGACAGCACGGGCCGCAGGGGCCGGCCTTCCCTTCCATTATTTCTGCTGGGAAAAATAATTTCTGTATCCATTATTATCAATATAAAGGACAGGCCCGGGACGGAGATATGTTATTGAATGATGTGGGCGCCTGGCACGACGGGCTGATGAATGATGTGTCCCGTGGATGGCCCTGCAACGGCAGGTTCACGGAAAAACAGAAGCTGCTCTATGAATGCGCGCTGAAAACCTCCAACCATATGTTTGAAATAATCCGGCCGGGGATGAAAATGGCGGACGTGGATAAAACAGCCAGGGCCTACAATGCGGAAATGCTGAAGGAAGCCGGCGTGCTGAAGCGGACGGAGGATATCGGCACCTTCATGTGGCACGGAGGCGCCCACCATGTAGGCTATGACGTACATGATGTGGTGGATTTTTCCATAGGAGGCATAGCGCCGGGCATGGTGTTCTGCGTGGATATCGGCATTTACCACGAGGAGTGGGGAATTGGCTTCCGGCTGGAGGATAACTGCCTGGTAACGGAGGAGGGCTGCGAGAATCTTTCCGTGATAACGCCGCGTACGGTGGAGGAGATAGAGGATACCATGAAAAGAGGCCTGACGGCGGGCTGTTCCGGCTGATAAGGACACGAGGCGGTTCCGGAAAAACGGGGAAGGCCGGAGGAAAATCCGGGGAAAACGGCGGCCGGTGAGAGATGAGGAGGAGTAAGATGCTTGACAGACAGTTCCATATTTCCAGGAGGGAAAAGTTTCTGCAATTTTTAAAAGACGGGCAGGCAGGGATTTTTTTTGCCGGCGGCACCAAAATGATGGCGGGGGACGAAGAATATCCCTTCAGTGTCAACCGGAACTTCTTTTATCTTACAGGCTGTGAAGAGCCAGATACCGTTTATCTGGCATACAGGCAAAAGGGGGCGGGAAAAGAAGTCCTTTTTATCCGCAGGCCTGATCCCCGTTTGGAACGCTATGAGGGCCCCCGGCCGGGGAAAGCGGAAGCCGGGCAGAAATACGGGATTGCTGAGGTTTGTTTCCTGGATGAGCTTTCTGGAAGACTGGCGGAGCTGATCTCCTGCGGCGGTGTGGGCACCCTTTTGTTTGATCAGGAGGAGGGGACGTGGCAGGATATGGCGGAGCCTGTCCGGCAGACAGCGGACCGTCTGAAAAAGGACTGGCCCAGGCTGGCTGTTGAGAACGCCGCGTCCTGGTTTGCCCGGATGCGCAGGGTGAAGCAGCCGGAAGAGATAGCCGCCCACCGGATTGCCTGCAGGACGACTGTGGAGGCGGTCCGGTATATGATGGCGCATACCCGTCCGGAGATGACGGAAGGGCAGATGGAGGCCTATTTTGATTTTATCGTAAAAAGCCGGGGCTGCGGCCATGCGTTTGCCACAGTGGCCGCCACGGGAAAAAACGCCTGTATCCTGCATTATTCTGCCAACAGGGACAAGATAAAGGAAGGGGATCTGGTGCTGGTGGATCTGGGGGCAAGCTGGGAATATTACTGTGCGGATGTCTCCCGTACCTTTCCTGCCAATGGAAAATTTACGCCGAGGCAGAGGCTGCTGTATGAGATAGTGCTTGCCGGACTGACAGCGGCATTGGAAGCGGCAAAGCCGGGACAGCGTAAGGATGAACTGCAGCTGATCAGCAAAAGGGTGATGGCTGACGAACTGGTGAAGGCAGGCATCCTGTCGGCACCGGAGGAAATAGAAAAATATTATCTGCATGGCTCAGGGCATTTTATCGGTCTGTATACCCATGATGTAGGGGAGGATCCGGAAAACCTGCTGCAGAAGGATATGATGTTTACCCTGGAACCCGGGCTCTATTTCCCGGAAGAGGGCATTGGCATCAGAATCGAAGATACGCTCCTGGTAACGGAGGACGGCTGCGAAGTCCTTACCGCCGATATTCCGAAAACGGTAGAGGAAATTGAAGCCTTTATGCAATCGTAAGGGGAAGGACAGCTGCGTATATTACAGGTACATAGTGAGGAGGAAACACAATGAACCAGGTAATCCTGTGGATCATGGCGGCGGGCGTAGTGCTCGGCGGTATTGACAGGATTTTCGGAAGCCCGAAGGGCTACGGAAAGAAATTTGAGGAAGGTTTTTTCTTTTTGGGGCCGACGGCCCTGTCCATGGCCGGTATGATCTGCCTGGCGCCTGTATTGGCGAAGACGCTTGGCAGGCTCATCATACCGGCCTTCGGCCTGCTGGGCGTTGACCCGGCTATGTTTGGCGGCCTGCTGGCAATTGATATGGGCGGCTATCAGCTGGCCTGCAGTTTGGCCCAAAATCCACTGATGGGGCAGTATGCGGGGATTGTTATCGCCGCTGTTTTTGGCTGTACCGTTGTGTTTACCATACCGGTGGGGATAGGAATTGTGGAAAAAGAGGACAAACCGCTGTTTGCGCAGGGAATCATGATCGGACTGATGGTCATGCCCGTCTCCCTTGTTGCGGGAGGCCTTGTGTGCGGCCTGTCATTGTTGGAGATTGTCCATCAGAACCTGCCTGTGCTCGTGTTTTCCCTGCTCCTTCTGCTGGGACTGAAAAAAGCGCCCGCCGCCATGATAAAGGGCTTCACCATATTTGCCTCAGGGATTCAGATTCTTATTACCCTTGGTCTGGTGATTGCGGCGGTGACCTCCCTTACGGGCCTTGTCATCATACCCGGCATGGCCCCTCTGGAGGATGCCCTGGCCGTCGTTGCTTCCATCGGCATCGTAATGCTGGGAAGCCTTCCCATGGCGGAGCTTTTGACCAGGCTTCTGAAGCAGCCGCTTCTGTGGCTGGGTAAAAAATGCGGCATGAACAGCATCAGCGTGGCGGGTTTTCTGGTAGGTATAGTCAGCGCCATACCGGCGATCACGATGCTGAAACATATGGATAAAAGAGGAAAAGTAGTCAATGTGGCCTTCCTGGTGAGCGCCGCCTCCATGCTGGCGGCCCATTTGGGCTTTACGGTGAGCGAAGCGCCGGGAATGCTGCCGGCCCTGCTCGCCGCCAAGCTGTCAGGCGCTTTTGCGGCGATTCCGGCAGCCCTTCTTTTTACAAAGGGGACAGGAGCGAAAGCGTCCGCCGGAAAAACACTGGAAAACAGCAGCACAGCAGGAGAAACAGCATAGAACTCCGCCTGTATATCATGAATAATCCTGCGGCAGCCAGGATACTTTGCAAAGAGATCCGGAAAGTGGTTTAGGGCAAAATCCGAAGAAAAACCGCAAAGGGGATTCGGAGGATGGATGTGTGCGGCATGCTGCCAAAAAACTGCGGCACTGCGACATTTTGTAACTGAAATAGTCATCTTCCTGTCTAATAAATTATAGCGCACAACGGTATAATTACAGACATACAGAGGGAGAGGGGTTCGGAGGGGAAAGGGGCTTTTCCGAAACAGATACCTCTGAAAAACAAGGAGGAAAATCCTCTGCTCGTCAGAGGGCAAATTTCTAAAGAAATTGCATTTTGCTCCGCAAAACAAGGAGGAAACTCCTCTGCTCGTCAGAGGGACTCGCATTTTGCTCCGCAAAACAAGGAGGAGGATTAACTATGTCAGAAAATTTTCAGCCCACATTTGAGTCGTTGAGGGCGCATGAATGTCCGAAATGGTTTCAGGATGCCAAATTTGGTATCTGGAGTCATTGGGGTCCGCAGAGCGTGCCGATGTGCGGTGACTGGTATGCAAGAAACATGTATATCCAGGGGAGCCCGCAGTATAATTATCATGTCAGACATTACGGACATCCGTCCAAATTCGGATACAAGGATATCTGTAAACTCTGGAAAGCGGAGAACTTTGATCCGGAGGGTCTGATGGAGCTGTATCACCGGGCGGGCGCCAGGTATTTTGTGGCTCAGGCCATGCACCATGATAATTTTTTCAATTATGAATCACAGGTTAATCGCTTTAACTCCGTCAATATCGGGCCGGGAAAGGATATCTGCTCCCTGTGGAAGGCGGCGGCTGATAAATATCAGATGCCCTTCGGACTGACGGAGCATCTGGGGGCTTCCTTTTCCTGGTGGTATGTAAATAAATGCTCTGACAGCTACGGCCCTTATAAAGGAGTTCCTTATGACGGTAACGATCCGGAGTATCAGGATTTTTACCATGCAAACCAGGAACATATCCAGCCCGGGAATACCGGAGAAATGGCCCAGTGGCTGACCGGGAACCGGAAATTCCAGAAATATTGGCTGGATACCATGAAAGAACTGGTGGATAAATTCCATCCCGCGCTTCTTTACTCGGACAGCGGCCTGCCTTTCGAAGAAGAGGGCTATGCTCCGGGACTGGAAGCAGTGGCTTATCTGTATAATGACTCCATTGCAAGGAATGGTGAAAACCAGGCAATATACACCCAGAAAAACAGAACGCCCGACGTATACCGTGTGGGAACGTTGGATATTGAGAAGAGCCAGCTGCCCGGCGTACAGCCTTACCCGTGGCAGACGGATACCTGTATCGGAAACTGGTTCTATGATGCAAAACAGGTCTATAAAAGGCCTGCGCAGATTATTGAAATGCTTGTGGATATCATTTCAAAGAACGGCGTTATGCTTTTGAATATTCTCCAGCGTCCGGACGGAACCATCGATGAGGAGGCGCATTTCCTTCTGGAGGAGCTGGCAAAATGGTTCGCAGTATGTGCAGAGGGTGTGTATGGAACAAGACCTTTCCGCGTATTTGGCGAAGGAGACACCCGCGTGGTGATTGACGGTTTCCGTGAGGAAAGAGCGGAGTGGAATTCTTCAGATTTCCGTTTTACCAGGAAGGACGATACGGTGTATGCCTTCATGATGCAGGCACCGGATAACAGGGCGGCGGTCATCAAATCTTTATGTCCGGAGGAAAAAGTGGAGAGCGTACGGCTGCTGGGAGCCGGAGAAGTGGAGTTTGTGCAGAGCTTCGGTGTGCTGACCGTAAAGCTTCCGGAGAAGCTGCCTACGGAATATACGAACTGCCTGGCTTTGAAGCTGGCCGGGGTATGAGAACGGAGAATTTGCAGCAGCGGATAAAAGATTATAATAGAAAGAAACAGGCCAGAACCATTTCCCGGTTCTGGCCTGTTTCTTTCTACTTGTGAGATAATTAATTTAAAACTGCATACCAGAGTATCTGTTTGCGTTTTACTCAATGTTCTCTGGGGGTGCATCCATAGACACGCTTGTATGCTCTGCGGAAGGTTTGGGAGGAATTGTAGCCAACCGTTTCTGCAATTGTGGAAACCGTGTAATTACCGCTTTCCATAAGCTCTTTTGCTTTCCGCATCCGCAGTTCTTCCACATATTTGGAGAAATTCTGCTCGAAGGCCTGCTTAAACAAACGTGACAGGTAGACTTCGGAAATTCCAAAGCAATCTGCTACTGATGCCAGCGAAAGCTGAGGATCAGCATAATTTTCTTCGATATACATACGGATTCGTTGATTAATGTCATAAATCTCCTGCTGGCGGATATTTTTTACATAATTTTTTTCATCATACCACTGTATTATTTTGCCGAAGGATTCACATTCATTTTCTATGGAAGTCCGGACATGTTTAAATCCGGAAGGAAGTTTAATGATGTCATTTTCAACATCTCCATGAAAAGAAATGCTGATGCCGCTATATCCCTCGATTTTTTCCTTAATAAGAAAAAGCTTTTGTTCGCATTCTTTTTTTGCATCCTGCTTTTCCGGGGCATTAGATGTCAGCAGAATGCCTATCCGTTCGAAATCAAGATCGTAAATCTGTGTAGTGGAAAATATTTCTTCCAGTATGTTTTTTAGAAAAATCTTCTGCGCAGCAATATTTTCCAGCTGACTTCCCAGGTTCAAATCATTCAGTGAAACAATTATTATCAGATAAAGAGTTGATTTAGTATCAATCTGCAGTTTGTTTAAATTGTTGGTTATTTCTTCGCGTGTATGATAGCCTCCGGTCACGAGGGTATGAAAAATTGAAGTTTTCAGCGCGGGAATCTGTTTTTCTAATTCTATCTGCATCTGTTCATTTTTATGGATCAGCTTTTCTATTTCTTCGTCGAATTCATGATAGGATATGGTACCGTTGCCGGGACAAAGAATATTTCCTATTTTGGTCAGAGGCGCGGAAAGCCTTGTGGTAAAGTAATAGATGAGTACAGCCCCGATTCCCAGGGCAAAACATAGCATGGTTAAGAAATATACCCAATTATCATGCACGGAACCTACTGCTAAATCTTCAGGGATCGCAGATACATAAATCCATCCGTTTTTATCTTTAAAAAAAGTAAGAAAGAGCTGGTTCCCTGCAATATTTTTAATAAGAAAACCACTCTCTCCATTCATTTCTTCCGGCATCAGATAAATATCGGAATCATCAGTCCTGTTATCCTCACACAGTATATTGCCGTTTTCATCCTGTATATATACAAATCCATTCTGACGATATTCAAGACGGTCGAAATATTGAAACAATTTATCTTGATCCAGCATGATAAAAACACTGCCGGTACTGTGATTTCCGGTAGATATCGGAATATCACTGCTGGAAATAAGCACTGTATTTGATGCTCCGCCGTGCTTTATTTCAAATGACTGGAAGCGGGTATTCCAGTTATGCTGTTTCATGAGTAAATTATCATGCCATTCATCAAAGGACATACCTTTTACAGAAAAAAGATAATTGTAGTAGCGGTTCAGGTTGATTACGGTGCGGGAGGAGTCCAGCAGCATGTCATTTTTCTTTGAAAAAAGCTGGATTTCTTCAATTGTATCATTAGCGGCAGCAAGGGAATAGATGTCCTTTTGGAGAAGAATAACATCTTTCGTGTTTTTTCCATCTTCATTCAACGAATAGAAATTGAGAAAATTATTGACAGAGGAGCTTTCATTAAGATAATTTATAATACTTTCCACGGAAGCAAGCATGCTTTCGACCATCCGTGCACTGTTTTCCAGAATTGACATATTTTTATTGTGTATTTCCTGCTTATATAAATTCTGATTTCGGAAGTAAGCTCCGAAAAGGAGCATTACAGGAATAATCAGAATAGGCAGTGCGCTAAGCAGAAAACGCATGTATATTTCTCTGTTTTTAGTTTTACGCAATATTGCTTTCCCCCTCATGGCTCAGGCTTTTTATAGTAAAAGTATAAAATATTTGATGTAACAATTCAATCCCTGTATGATTAAAAGAGTACATTAAATGTTCAAAAAATACACAAATATTTATTAATAGAACAAATATTAAACAATATATACAAGAAAGAATCTTGAAACATTATATGGATGTCTTAAGATGAAATAACAGGATATATCAGCAAAAAGCGGAAAGGAGAAAATATGGAAGTTTCGGAAATGTGTGCAGTTAGTAAATATGACGTAGTATTTCATTTACCTGGCAAAAGTGACAGAAGTGCCATGCCGCTGGGAAATGGAGAACTGGCAGTCAGTGTATGGATGGCGGGAGACGGTATTTTGAGGTTTTATCTGTCCAGGACAGATGCCATTTCGGAATTGGAACGCACGGTGAAACTGGGGATGGTAGAGGTTGAGACAAATCCGGTTTTCCTGAAAAATGATTTCAGTCAGAGACTGGATTTGGCAAAAGGACAGATACATATCAAAAGCGGAGAAAATGAATTGCGAATCTGGGTGGATGTTCATGAAAACATGGTCTGGGTTGTGGGGAAATTGAAGGAACCATCAGAAATTAAAGCAAGATACCTGACATGGAGAACCGCTGAAAACCTTCCTGTTAATTCCCCGGTAAAATCCACCGGGCTGAGGGAAGCCAGAGATTCGATTGTTGAAATGGAAGACGGAATACTGATATATCACAAAAATGGCGATAATGGGATCGAACATCTGGCCAGACTGCAGGGGATTAATGATGTTGCCTGTGTTCCTGATCTGTTAAAAAACAGAATTTTCGGAGGCATCTTAACTTTAGATGGCGGAGCGAGGAAAGAACACGAATTGGTAAAAACGGAGACGGATTCTTTCTGTATCAGGTTAATGACGCTGAGTGAACAGATTGAAAAGGAAGAGGAATGGATCGACAGATTGTGCCACAGACTGGAAAACAGAAATAATCTGGAGCAGTCGGAAGGGGAAACCTCCTGTTTCTGGAATGATTTTTGGAAAAAGAGTTATATTTATGTATCCGGTGACAAAAAAAGAAAAGCGGAATGTAATGAAAGGATTCTTGCATGTGCATCAGAGCCGATGGAATGTTCCGATACTGAATCCGCGGTAACCAGAGGCTATCTGCTGACAAAATTCATGCAGGCATGTTGCAAGGATGGAAATTTTCCTATGTTTTATAATGGGCTTCTTTTTAACCTGTGTCCTGGAAATGGAGAACATCTGGGCGTTATGGAGTTCGTTAGCGGCTTCACCAGGTGCCCTTTGCAGGCGGTGCCCACGCTTGATATAAACCCGGATGAGCGTTCCTGGTCGAATGAGCATTTGTGGCAGAATCTGCGCCTCCCTTATTATACGATGCTTGCAACCGGGGATTTTGAAAGCCTTAAGAGATTGTTTGTATATTTCAGGCGATTCTGGAAACTGAATCGTATCAGAGCGGCAAAATATTATCAGGCTCAGGGACAGCATAATACGGAGATGACATTAAGCTGCGGTTTACAGTCGGAAGGAATTTATGGGCTGGACAGAAACGGAAAACCGGACGGCAGGGCAGACAACCGTTGGGGAGGTTCTATTGACATATCCCCGGGATTGGAACTTCTTGCATTGATGCTTAAGTATTATGAATATACGTTGGAGGAGGATTTCCTTAAAACAGAGGCCCTCCCCTATGCCAGGGACCTGTTCTGTTATATAGAAACCCGTTTTAAAGGCAGAGCAGAAGGAAAGATCGTGATAGGTCCGCTGCAAGCGGTGGAAACCTATTTTGATACGGTAAACCCGGTTCCGGTCGTAGCGGGAATGAGAGCTGTCCTGGAGACGATTCTGGGGTTTGGGAGAGAACTGGTCGGGGACAGGGAATTTTTTGAAAGGATATATACTATTACCCCACAGCTTCCTGAAGAAGAATGGAATCATCATACGGTGATTAAGCCTGCGGAAATTTATGATGAAAAACGTATGAATGTGGAAGCTCCGGAACTGTATGCGCTTTATCCCTTCCAGCTGCTTGGAAAGTACGGTGCAGATCCTCAAAAGGCATATCATACATTCCTTCATGCATTGGAAACCGGCGGACAGATGAAACCGCATGTATTAGGTATAAATCCCGGTACTCCGTGTTATTCCGGCTGGCAATATATAGGAAATGCGGCTGCTGTGCTGGGACTTGGGGATACCTGTGGAGTTATTCTTGAGAATAATTGCGGTATGCAGAATCCTGGCAATCGTTTCCCTGCAATGTGGGGGCCGGTATACGATGCGGTTCCGGATACAGATCACGGAGCTAATATTATGAATATGCTGCAACTTATGGTTTTACAGTGCAGTAAAGAAAAAATATATGTATTGCCGGCATTGCCGCAAAACTGGGATGTCAGATTCCGTTTATTTGCACCCCGGAAAACAATTGTGGAATGTGAATATACGAACGGCAGACTGATACATTTAGAAATCTTTCCGGAATGGCGCAAAAGGGATATTGTGGTAGAAAGATAAAAGTATAAGAGAGTACTGCAGCAGTAGTTTTTCCTGCTGCAGTTTTTTTTACTTATATGAATAGAATCAATAAAAAAAGTATTTTTAATATAAAATATTAGTGCAAAAATTAGGCTTTATCTTATTTTTAAGTATAAGAAAAGGACGTTTAAATAATAAAATATATAAATATTGAAAAATAGAGTAAATTATTAAACAGATTGCACAAAACGTTTCTTGATAAAAAATAAGCTTAATATTATGATGCATATATCGAAAGGAGGCAAATATGGGAAATGCAATAAGACAGTTACATAAAAGAAATAGCCCGTATAAAACAAAGTTTTTGAAAAAAGGAATGATACAATTATATTTACTGGCATTAGTTCCGTTGATTTTTGTTATAGTTTTTAACTATCTTCCTATGGGAGGGCTGCTGATGGCCTTTAAGGACTACAGTATCCGAAAAGGGGTGCTGAAAAGTCCGTGGGCAGGGCTGAAATATTTCAGACAGCTGTTCAGTACCCCGATTTTTCCGCAGATTCTGAAAAATACGATTGTACTGAGTCTTGAATCATTGATTATAGGATTTCCGGTACCTATTATATTAGCCCTTGCATTCAATGAATTAGGAAACGAGAAAGTTAAAAAGACATTGCAGACATTTACCTTTGCACCCTACTTTATTTCAACGGTTGTGGTAGTAAGTATTATGACACAGGTATTTTCTTACAGATATGGAGTAGTAAACTCCTTCCTTCATTTATTTGGTCTGGAATCCGTTGATTTTATGGGGAGCAAAGCTTTTTTCCGCCCGGCCTATATATTTTCCGGAATATGGCAGAGCGCAGGATTTAATTCCGTATTATATATAGCAGCCCTGTCGGCGGTGGATACTTCACTATATGAAGCAGCAGCTATGGATGGTGCAAGCAGATGGCAGAAGGTGCTGAATATAGATTTGCCGTGTATTATGCCGACAATCATTATTACGTTAATATTGAATACCGGAAATATATTGAGCATCGGGTTTGAGAAGGTATTTTTAATGCAGAATCCTGTGAATTACGCGGCTTCGGAGATTATATCCACTTATGTATATAAAGTGGGCATAGAGCAGGCACAGTTTAGCTTTTCTACGGCTGTCGGTCTGTTTAACTCAGTAATTAACTGTATCGTGCTTTTGCTGGTGAATGGGTTTGCACGTAAAGTAAGTGATACGAGCCTGTTTTAGGAGGGCGTCAATGAATAATAAAAATATTATGAAGAAAAGTCCCGCTGACAGGATATTTCTTGCTGTAGTATATCTTTTTCTTGCATTATTTGTACTTGTTATCATTTATCCGCTGGTATATGTTGTCAGTTGTTCTTTTTCATCTCCGCAGGATCTTGTAGCAGGAAGGGTATTTCTGTGGCCGGTGAATCCCGGTCTGCAGGGTTACAAAGCTGTTCTGGGAGATGAAAGGGTATGGAGCGGGTATGGAAATACTATTATATATACTGTTCTGGGGACTTTGATTGGCACTGCGGTTACATTTATAGGCGCCTTTGTATTGTCCCGGAAAGAGTTCCCTTTACGGGGAGCGCTTACAACCATTTTTGCAATAACCATGTTTTTTGGGGGAGGTACCATACCTACCTACCTTCTGCTGAAGCAGCTGCATATGCTTAATACAGTATGGTCTATTGTTCTGCCAGGAGCATTTAATGTATGGCTGGCTGTTGTAGGAAGAACTTTTATCCAGTCCTCCATACCGGAAGAACTGTTTGAGGCTACGAGCCTTGACGGAGGAGATTATGTTCAGTACCTGACCAGGGTGGTGCTGCCTCTGGCAAAACCTATTCTGGCAGTACTTGCACTGAATTTCGCGCTGGCTCATTGGAATTCCTATTACAGCGCTTTGCTGTACCTGAATGTAAGCGCTAAATTCCCTTTGCAGCTGGTACTTCGGAATATCCTGCTGAATAACCAGGTAGATATAACGCAGATGAGTACGGATGCTCTGGATATGATGAATAAACAATATCTATCGGAGCTGTTGAAATATTCGCTTATCATTATTTCCAGTGTGCCGTTGATGATCACCTATCCATTTCTGCAGAAGTACTTTATCAAAGGGGCAATGGTAGGTTCCGTCAAAGGATGAAATCAAAAGCGAGAGCTTGATTTAATAAAATTTAAGGAGGTAGAATTATGAGATTGAGAAAGGCTGTATCATTAGCAGTAACTGCGGCAATGGTATTTTCACTTGCGGCATGCGGTTCGGGCGGTGGAAATACAGAAGAAAGCGCTGCCGTAAACACAGGACAAACCGCAAATGAGAGTGTGCAGGCAGAAAAAACGTATGATGGTATTTTTGATGAGAATGGCATTTCTAAACCGGGAGAATTTCCTATCAGTAAAGAACCAATTACGCTGAGTATTTTTGTTGGGCAGCAGGCAGGCGTTGTGGATATTACGAAGCATTCTATTTTTAAAGAGGTTTCGGAGTTAACCAATATTAATTTTGATTTCATTGTGGCGCCTCAGGAAGGGGCATAGGATAAACTGAATATGCTTCTGGCAAGCGGTGATTATCCGGATATCATTATTGGAAGTTTTTTTACCAATGCGGATCTGGTGAAATATGGTACTGGAGAAAACATTCTAATACCTCTGAATGATTTGATTGAAGAAAATTGTGTAAACCTGAAGCAAAGATGGGAAGAAAATCCGCAGTTTAAGGATATGATGACAACGCCTGATGGAAATATATACGGCATACCAAGTCTTGATTCAGGCGGCCTTGGACATGGAGCTGTGAATTATAAGGTCTGGATGAACAATAAATGGCTGGAAAATGTGGGAATGAAAGCGCCGGAAACAACGGATGAGTTCCGGGCGGTATTGGAAGCCTTCAAGGAACAGGATGCGAATGGAAATGGTGATCCTAATGATGAGATTCCTTTTTCCGGAGCTATCGGGACATGGGCAGCAGAGGTATATCCTTATCTACTGAATGCTTTTGATTACTTTGACCCTTCCAACGGATATCTTAAACTGAAGGATGGTGTGATTACCGGCACCGCCGGAACAGATGGAATTAAAGAAGGATTAAAATATATTGCAGGTTTATATGCAGATGGTCTTATTGATCCGGCGGCATTAACACAGGATGAGTCACAGCTGTCAGCAATTGGCACAAAAGAAGAGGTTATCTGCGGCACGGCAGCCTGCGGACATATCGGTATGTTTGTGGATATCAATGATATAGAACGTTCCAGGGAATATGACAATTTACTTCCGCTGGAAGGTCCTGACGGATATCGGGGAATTCCTACCCAGACAGTAGCGGTAGTGCAGGGGGCTGCATTCGTTATTACGGATAAATGCAAATATCCGGAAGCTGCCATAAAATTTGCAGATATGTTCTGCGGAGATGATTGGACAATACGTACCCAGGTGGGAATCAAGGGACAGCAGTGGGACGATGCGGATGAAGGAACGGTAGGTATGGATGGAGTAACACCAGCTACCCGTAAATATCTGGAAATGAGAACACAGAATGCCACAGCGGCAGAAGATATTAAGTGGCATTGGACAATGCGGTTAATCGAACCAAACTGGAAAAAAACCTTCCAAGTAACAGGAGATATTGCAGATCCTTCGAATTACGAAGCAAGACTGCAGCAATGTACGGATAAACTGGCACCATATGCAGCGGATGCTGATTATATACCGCCCTTCTTCCTGGATGTGGAAGATGCAAATCAGATTGCAAGCATGAAGACTGCTATTGATGACTATGTAAAATCTTCCTTTATTGAATTTATTACCGGTGCGAAGGATGTGGATAAGGATTGGGATACCTATCTGGCTGGTTTGGACAAACTGCAATATAAGGAATATGTTGCATTAAATCAGAAGGCATATGATGAAGCATACAAATAACCAGAAATGGCTACAGAAGCTTTAGCAGAAGTTGAAAAGGCAGGCGCCGGTACAAGTTTTTGGCCGAGGCCTGCCTTTTCCCTGTTTCAGGATCAATTTTAAGTAACTGGTAAAAAAATTTAACTGTATAATTGGTAGAAACATAAAGCATGTTTAAAGGGAGGGTACGATGACTTGGTCTGTATTGAAAAACGGTAAAAAGGGTTGTAATCAGGAACATCTGTTTCAGGTATTCACTCAGGAGGAATGGGACGCATATCCTTTTGCAGATGAGGAAAAAATGAAATGGTTCAAGGATGCTAAACTGGGATTGTTTTTTCATGTAGGAATTTCTGCAGTAGGAGGAGTGGATATCGGATGGTCCCGCCATACTCACAAGCTGCCGGATCCGGGGGAGGGATTTATTCCGGATGAAGAATATGACAGTTGGGCGAAGATGCTGAAAATGGAAGAATTCAATGCTGGGGAATGGATAGATTTGGCTGTCCGGGGTGGCTTCAAATATGTGGTGATCATTACAAAGCACCATGACGGTTTCCATATGTGGGATACGCAGTATTCTGATTATAAGATAACAAATGCACCGATGGGAAGGGACTATCTGAAAGAATTAACGGACGCTTGTCATGCAAGAAATATGCCGGTGGGACTTTATTATTCACAGCGGGACTGGCATCATGAAGATTATGAGCCGGTTGACACAAATGCTGCTGTTCGCTGCCAGGAAATTCCATACTTTAAAATGAAACAGGGTGAGAAATGGAAATATGGGGCAAGACACCCCCGTTATATAAAATATATGCATGATACGGTAATGGAGCTGATGAAAAAGTATGGTAAGATTGATATATTATGGTGGGATGCATGTTGGTTTGGGGGTATGTTCCTTGAACCGATGTGGGATGCAATGAAGCTGGAGAAGGAGGTTCGGAACTGTCAGCCGCATATTATTATCAATAACAGGGCAAGCGTGCCGGGAGACTTTGACACGCCGGAATGCAGGGTGGGTTTTGTTCAACGCAACAGGGCCTGGGAAACCTGCATGCCGATGGGAAAGGAATGGGCCTGGACAGGAGCGGAACTGAAGCCATGGAAGGAAATAATGCATCAATTTATTTCCTCTGTATGCGGGGGTGGAAATTATTTGCTGAGCATTGGCGCGATGCCGAACGGAAAAATCGCACTGGAAGAAACAGAATATATCCTGCGGATAGGTGACTGGCTCAGACTGTATGGCGATTCTGTATATGGCAGCAGAAGCGGGCCGTGGAATCCGGGATATTATGGCGGAAGTACCTGTAAGGGGAATATTGTGTATCTGCATATTTTAAATTGTCCTGAAAAAGAAAAGCTTGTATTACCACTGGAGGATATGGAAATTGAAAAAATTTCATGTTTGACAGGGCAGCAGCCGGATACACAGCAGATTGGCGGAAACCTGATATTAAGTAATATATGCCGGGAAAAGGATTGTGTGGATACGATCCTTTGTATTGTAATGAAGAAGGGAATTGTAGTTTCAGAAGAAGGGCTGGAGGTAAAAGAAGAAGCTGATGAATTTCAAAAGCAGCACTCTATCTATGGAAGAATTCTTTCTGAAGCAAAAGGTGCGGAAACTATTGATTTAAAAAGACTTAAAAAGGTTACCGCACTGAAAATATTTACGGATTCGGGTATGCTGAAGGCGGAGATATCTTCTGACGGTAGTAAATGGGAGAGCGTTTATGAGAATTCAGCAGGAAAAGGATGTCTGAATCTGGAAATTAAAAATTATGAGGCAGGCACTACTGTAATAGGTAAGGAAATCAGGTTCATCAGGTTAAATGAGGATAAGAAAATCATAAAAAAAGTGATAGTCTATGGTTATTAGGAGGATGGATATGATTCTGAAAGAGTTTATGAGTCCGCCTCAGAAATACGGTGAGGTTTCTTTTTTCTGGTGGCATGGGGATAAAATTACGAAAGAAAAGCTTCATTGGATTCTGGAACAGCTGAAAGAGAAAGGAATCGCCGGGCTGCAGCTGAATTACTGCCATTCAGATAAGGGCGGACAGCAATATGGGCTGACTATGGATTCCGATCCCAGGCCGTTTTCTGATGAATGGTGGGAGCTGCTTGGATGGCTGCTGGAGGAATGTAAAAAATATGATATGTCCATCAGCCTGAGCGATTATACTCTGGGAGCGCCGGGGCAGGGAAGCTACATGGATGCTGTGCTGGATAAACATCCTGAATTTATCGGCCAAAAGCTGGAATGGAAGGATGGTGCGGTACATATTGTAAAGGTTCCGTTTTCAGCAAATCCCATGGCGAAAGGAATTGGAAAAGCGGTAGCGGATGAGTTTTACGGAGCCTTCGAGAGACATTTCCCGGGAGAATGCGGAAAACATATCAATTATTTCTTTTCTGACGAATTAAATTTTAATATCAGGGGAAATCTGTGGTCGGATGATTTTAAAGAGGAATTTCTGAAAAGAAAGGGTTATGATATTACAGAAAAGTGGGAAGCTCTTTTTAGAGATACCGGGGAAGAAACTCCGAAAATCCGTCTGGATTATTATGATGTTATCGTGCAGCTGAGCGAAGAGGAATATTTCAGGCCTGTTTATGAGTGGCATGAAAGCAGGGGGATGACCTTCGGGTGTGATCATGGTGGACGGGGACAGGATGTTACGGAGTTCGGAGACTATTTCAGGACAATGAAATGGAATCAGGGACCGGGAAATGATCAGCCGCACCTGGCATTCAATATTATTAAAAGCAAGGTTTCCAGTTCCATTGCGCATCTGTATCAACGGCCGAGAGTATGGCTGGAGGGGTTTTATTCCAGCGGGTGGCAGACCTCCGGCGCAGATGTGGCAGATGCCGTGTTCCGGAATTTTGGATTGGGACATAACCTGCTTTCGCTGCATGGTCTTTATTATTCAACACATGGAAGCATGTGGGAATGGGCGCCGCCCTGTAATCATTACCATATGCCTTACTGGTCCCAGATGGGAACTCTGCTGGAGTGTACCAGGCGTCTGAGCTATGTGCTTTCCCAGGGTGTCCACAGATGTGATGCGGCTGTGATTTATCCTGTTGCCGCCGTGGAGGCTGATGAAGAACAGGGAAAGCAGGCGGTCGCAGCAGCTTTCGAAATGGGACGTACACTTTACCGCGGAGGAATAGATTTTGATTTTATAGACTTTGAAAGTGTTGAGCGGGCAGAGACTAAAAATGGAAAGCTGTGCGTCGCCGGTGAAGAATACAGGTATCTCGTGCTCCCTGATATGGCAAATGTAAGATTTGGAATGCTGCAGGCGCTGGCTGAGTTTGCAGAAGGCGGGGGCCAGGTGCTTATCCTGGGGAGATTGCCGGAAGGAAGCGATCACGCAGGCCGGAAGGATGAAGAACTCAACCGCCTGTGCAGTATTCTTGAAAAAGAAGGAAAGCGCTTTTTGCAAACGCAGGAGGCACTGGAGTATATAAAGAGGCAGGGAAATCCTGACTTTTCCGCGGAAAATGCAGATGTGTTTTTCCACCACAGAATCATAGAAGGCAGAGATTTATATTATTTGTATGGGATTAAAAAAGGGACAGTATGCCGCTTCCGGACGGAGGGGATCCCTGTTTTTATGAATCCCTGGTCAGGAGAAAGGCGGAGGGCGGAATTCTGCGATTATAATACGGAGGATGGCTTTACCATAATGAAACTGCCTTTTACGGAAAAGGAACCAGTAATTCTTGCTTTTGAAGCAGATGCAGAGGAGACTCTGCGGCTTCCGGTGTACCGCGATGGCAAGGCAGATGTTTTAGATATCAGCGGAGAGTGGGAAAGCGAGATACTTCCTACCATGGATAACCGTTTCGGAGATTACAGACTGCCCGCAGCGGAAGAATTTATCGGCCCTGAGGCAAGAGAGGCCGCCTTTCATATGGAAGAAGAGATTGAAAGGGAAAGCAAAGATAAAACATCCTGGTCCTCGGAGTGGCTTACTTACGGAGAGTACTATTGGGTGAGTTATGGTAATACGGAAAAAGAAGAAGCTTTTATCCAAATGGAAACTCCCTCTGAATATTTTATTCCTGGTGTTGTATCCTTGAAATATGGGGTCAGAGGTGATGCCGGCTATCAGGGAAGCTACCATGGACTGAAAGGAAAGCTGTCCGATGCCTTTATAACGCTGGGAGAGAAAAGACTGCTTAAGGCAGGGTCGGATAGTATTTATGAAGGAACGGGAACCTGCTATGTGTTTATGATTTTTTATGCAAAGGAGGATATGACAGCGGACATGGAAACCGGTGAAATGCGGCCTGACGGGGTATGGGTAAATCATGTCAGGATATCGGGAGACAAGGTCCGGCTAAAGGCAGGGAATAATTTTGTATTACTTAAATACCCTGGAAGCGGCAGAACATATTTTGTCCTTCTTAAGGAGCATGCATTTATACAGCGGCAGCCTCTTGTTACAAAATGGTATCAGAATACTGATTTGGTTCCTTTTGATCCTCATCCGGATTGGGCTGGAAAAACAGGCTGGTATTGTATCACGGCGCCTGCCGGGACCCGGGGGATCCGATTGGTTACGGTTGGTGAGACAAAGCTCTTTGCCGGGAAGGAAGAGGTGCTAAAAAAAGATGGGATTTATTGGCTGGCAAGGCCTTTGGAAAGGGCGGCCAAGATTAGGTTTCAGATTTGCCAGGAGAGAGGGTATTATGGCTGCAATGCAGTTCTTGAACCGGTAAAATTCGTATTGGGAAAAGGTAAAATGCAGCTTCCTCTGCATTGGGAAAAAGAGGGCCTGAAGTTCTACTCCGGAGGTATCCGGCTGTCAAGAACGTTTGAACTTCATAAAGGAAGAAAAATACGGCTGCAGATTCATGAGTCCGGCTGTGCGGTACAGGTGAGCGTGAATGGGAGAAAAACGCACAGTCTGGTTGCGGAACCCTATGAATGTGATTTGACGGAGTATATAACAGAAGGAGAGAACAAAATCGAACTTATTTATTATAATACGATGCATAATCATATGCTGACGATTCCTACGAATTATAATTTTGAGCACAGCCCTGACTGGAGGGCGGAAGAATAGTATTTAGGGGATGCGAATAAGATTGTCTGAATTAAAAGGCAGCGTGATCCGAACATGGGTCACACTGCCTTTTGAAGTTTTAATGGGAAGTGATTTTGACGGTTTATGGAAAATAATTATGTACTCTGCCGTTAGATACGGAGTATCAGTCCCAAAGGCGCCGTACCTTTTCACGGGCCTCCTGTTCGCTGATATTAAACCGAAGTTTCAGTTTTTCGACAGTCTGCTCAAAGCTCAGACCTAAATCTTTACAGGTTTCTATAATTCCCTCTTCTTTTCCGTTCTTATATTCGCTTGCACGGATTTTTCTCATTTCCTCTTCTTCATTATACTCAAAGATTGACACTGCTATCACCTCCGCTCTCTGTGACGACAGGAAATCTGCCAGAATGCCTTCTCTGGTACATTCCGTTACCGCCCGCTCAACCGCTTCCTCAATCCGCATTCTCTTTGCATATTTTCTGACCCGGTCCACATACTGGCTGTATTCCCTCAATGTCCGGCATTTATCCATCAGCTCTTTATTGTGTCCGAAATTGATATTCAGCATGAGCACCTTCAGTTCCAGCTCCGGTTCTGCCGTCTCTTTTTCAAAAGCATCCGACAGCCGCAGGATCTGCCTTTCCGGCTGCCCGTCTGTGCCGTTGTAAAATACCACGAACCGTGGCACCGGAATTTTCACCAGCGTGGAAGAATATATGGTCTCATCCCGCGTATATTTTTCCAGCTGCTTGGCAATGTACACCAAATCCCGCAGCGGCATATTGGGATTATACGAACCCTGGTGCTCGTACAGATTCATCTCGGAATCCAGCAGGAATGAGATGTCATTCTTAAAATTCATATAAATTGCATTTTCCAGGGTACAGATTGTCAGGTCCTCCGGGCTGTTATACGCGGAATCATTGAGTGCATTATACAACTCCAATAGTTCCTTCTTTTCCCGAAATAGCATCCGGAAAACCGTATCCTTCTGATTTCTTACTACGTGCAGTTTTTCTGCCATAAGCTGCTCCTTTCTGTTTGTGTGCGGAGCAGCCTTCCCAATCAGCCGCTCCTGCTTTCTTTGTTGGATAGTAAGCATAGAGTTTCTGAATTGAGAATGAAAATTAGACGGCACATGTGGCCAAGATTCGTTAGAAATTTATGCTTGCGTTTATTTTATCACTAATATTGCGTAGATTCAACCTTTTCTGAAAGCACAAGAAAATGTTTAACAGGATGATATTTTTCCCCTTATAACTATAGTTTCCCCTGCTGCTGTATCTTTTCAAAACCCCAATTATAGTACATTGCCATCGGACCATTGAAAGCAAGCGGGGAGCGGGTTTCGGAAAGCTGCGGATAGACTTCGATATATTCAAAGCCTTATGCTTCAGCATCTTTGCAGACCCGCCTCAGAAGCGCTTTTGCAATCCCCCTGCCACGATACTCCGACGCTGTCTCAAAGCAGATATGCATTTTGATTTTTTCTTTGTCACCATCAAAAAGCAGAGGTATAATAACCTCATAATAAAAAACAGTTAATACAGCTTCCCGCAGGACGAAAGGAATCCCCTATGACAGAACTGAACCTGGAACAGATAAGAAATTTCCGACTCCATTCCCACCATCTGGATGCGTTTTATACAAAGGAAGACCTCATCGCAGCCGCAGGCGCCTGCGGTATGCAGAACAGTCCGCCCGGAGCCTGGGAAACCGCGCTGTACAACAGAATTCCTTCCTGCAGCCAGGAGGATATGAACCATTTTTTGTACCAGAAACGGTGTCTGCTGCAGGCATGGAGCCTGCGGGGCGCGCCTGTTGTATTCCCGGAGGAAGAAAGCGATGTCTTTTTATCTGCGCTTATTTCGCAGGAGGATGAGCCATGGATTTATACGCAGGGAATTTCCCTGGCGCTGGATTTTCTGCAGATGTCCTTTGAAGAACTGCTTCCAATGCTGAAGCAGGTAATGCCCAGGCTTAACGGCAAGACAATCGTGACCAAAAGCGCTTTGGATCAGACGCTGGCCGAATGGATGCTGCCGCTGCTTCCCGAAGAAAAGAAGACGCTGTGGAACCATCCGTCCATGTATGGCAGCCCGGACAAACAGACGGTGGGCGGCGCGGTGGTGTCATTCCTGCTGCGCCCCTGCGCATTCGACGGACTGGTGGTGTTCGGGGCGCGGGAAGGAATCAGCCCCACCTTTACTTCTTATAATGCCTGGACAGGCCATCCGCTGGGAAACCAGGGAGAAGGGGAAAAGAAGCTGGTGCGGAAATTCCTGCACTGCTATGGACCGGCAACTCCAGCCTCTTTCGAAGGTTGGCTGGGCTGCTCGGGAAAACAGGCCCGCCGCATGTGGAGAGCTGTGTCTGAGGAGATGGAGCCTGTCAAAGCAGCGGGTAAGAATGCCTGGATTCTTTCCGAAGACAAAGCCTGCCTTCTGTCCCCGAAACCGCTGCAAAGGGAATTGCTCCTTCTTGGCGGCCACGACCCGTATCTTGACCAGCGTGACAGAAGTATTTTGCAGCCGGATAAATCCCTGCATAAACAGATCTGGAAAATGGTGGCGAATCCGGGGACTGTTGTTTACCGGGGAGAAATCATTGGAATCTGGACAGGTAAAAAGAAGAGCAGGGGAATGGAGATGAAAATAACCCTGTGGAACGGTTTTCAGGATAAGGAAAAAATTTCTGTACTTGCTGAAGGATATGCAGATTTCCGGCAGCAGAAGCTGATCGGTATTGAATTTTAACAGGATTTTTGGGAAAAAGCGATGCGGAAACGGTATCGCTTTTTTTCTATATAAAGTGGAAGTATAAAAGAAAAGCGTTGGTGGGAATTGTTCCTTTTTTGCAGGCGTTTTCTGCCGTATTACAGCAGATTCTGTTCCGGGGCATTTTCCAATCACGCTTTCCTGACAGGCACAACAGCGGATAGGCGGCATACAATTTTATGAGACAGTAAGTCGATTTATGACACCTGCAGTCAGGAGGGCAACTATGGCGGAATACGATATTGCGGTTATCGGAGGAGACAGACGTACGGCTTTTATGATACCGTTTTTTCAGGAAAATGGATATAGAGTCATCAGCTTTGGAATTCAGGAAACGGATAAGGAAAACGCGGATGGCCGGGCGCATTCTTTGAAGGAGGCGCTGGACGGTGCGGATGTGATTGTGGGAGGAATTCCCCTGGAAAAAGAAGGGGTTCTGGAAATCCGGGAGCTGTCGCGGCTGATCCGTAAAAAACACACTATTTTCGGAGGTGTCATTCCGGAATCGTTCCGGCAGGAATGCAGTGAAAGGGATATCCTCTGCTGTGATTTTATGCTGGTGGAAAGCATTGCCGTGTTCAATGCGGTTGCAACAGCGGAAGGCGCGGTGCTGGAAGCGTTGCGGCATAAGGATACCAATATACACAAAAGCGAAAGCCTTGTCATCGGTTATGGCAGATGCGGAAAAATACTGAGCGATAAGCTGAAAGGCCTTTCTGCCTGCGTTACGGTATGCAGCAACAGTCAGACCGAGCTTGCGGTGGCGGATGCCTATGGCCTTCGGACACTGCCTCTGGAACAGCTTGAAAGCAAGGCGGGAGAGTTTGAATACATCTACAATACGGCCCCGGCCCTGCTTTTAACGGAGAAGCTGCTTGAAAAAATAAGAGAAGATGCGTTAATTATAGACATTGCATCAGGAAGCGGCGGCGTGGATTATAAGGCGGCCGAACGTCTTAATATAACAGCCCTGCGCTGTCCGGGCCTGCCCGGCAAATATGCCGGCAGGACTTCCGCGAAGTGCCTTACGGACTATGTATTGAGACATCTGTGAAAGGAGCGTATTTTAACGATGGATTTAAAAGGTAAAAAAATAGGAGTTGCACTGACCGGCTCCTTTTGTACGTTTGAGAAGATATTTAAGGAAATGGAAAAACTGGCACAGCTGGGGGCGGATATTTACCCTCTTTTTTCCAATGCTTCCCAGAGCATAGAGAACAGATTCGGGAAGCCGGAGGAGTTCATGGAACGGGCGGCCAAAATCGCGGGCAGGGAGCCGATATGCTCCATTGAGGCAGCGGAGCCGATAGGTCCCAAGGGTTATCTGGATATTATGGCGATTCTGCCGTGCACCGGCAATACTGCCGCCAAACTGGCAAACGGGATTACGGACACACCGGTTCTGATGGGGGCCAAGGCGCATCTGAGAAATAACAAGCCTCTTTTGATCTTCATTTCCACCAATGACGGCCTGGGGATGAATATGAAAAACATAGGACTTCTTCTGAATACCAAAAATATTTATTTTGTGCCCTTTGGCCAGGATAATCCGGAGAAAAAGCCGAATTCCCTCGTAGCCCACGCAGACAGACTCATACCGGCGCTGATGCAGGCCCTTGACCATAAGCAGATACAGCCTTTACTGGTGGATTACGGGGAAACGTAAAGGCCATGAGCCGCTGCGATGAAAGAAAAATCAGTAACAGTCTAAACATCGTAAACTTTTACTGTAATCAAGTCAAATGACAGGAAAGGCGGAAAGCCATATGTGCGGAATTGCAGGCTTTTGTAACGTCAGAATAAATTATGAAAAAAACGAAGGAGAATGGAGGACGGTGCTGAACCGAATGAAAACCGTCCAGAAACACAGAGGGCCGGATGAGGAAGGGATTTTTCTGGGAAAACACTGCGGCCTGGCTCATGTGAGGCTGTCCATCATCGATTTGGCGTCAGGGCGCCAGCCTATGGTAAAAAGAGAAGGCGGCGCCGAATTTGCGATCTGTTACAACGGAGAGCTATATAATATGCCGGAGCTGAAAAAAGAACTTCTGGCAGCAGGAGAAAGCTTTCAGACGAACAGTGACACAGAGGTTATTCTGACTGCTTATCTGCATTACGGGAAAGAATTCGTAAAGCGGCTGGATGGTATTTTTTCCTTTGCGATCTGGGATGGAAGGCTGGAAAAAATTTACCTTTACAGGGATCGGGCAGGCGTAAAGCCCTGTTTTTATACCATAAAAGAGGATACCCTCATTTTTTCATCGGAAATCAAGGGAATCCTCAGCTATCCCGGGATACAGGCGCAGGTGGATAAGGCCGGGCTCTGCGAGGTTTTCGGGCTGGGGCCTGCCAAAACCTACGGCAGCGGTGTATTCCGTAATGTGAAGGAGGTCCTGCCGGGATATTACCTGGAATTTGGCCCGGAGGGGATTAACCAGCATTGTTACTGGAAGCTGCAAAGCCGCCCCCATGAGGAGTCCTACGAAAAAACAGTGGAGCATACCCGGTATCTGATTGAAAATGCGGTAAAAAAGCAGATGTTGTCCGATGTCCCTGTATGTACCTTCCTGTCCGGCGGCGTGGACAGCAGCCTTGTGACCGCTATCTGCAGCAGCGAACTGAAAAAACAGGGGAAGGTGCTGTCCACCTATTCCTTTGATTTTAAGGACAATGATATTAATTTCCAGGCAAACAATTTCCAGCCCTCGCAGGATCGGCCCTGGGTGGATGTGGTCAGAAAATATGCGGATACACAGCATTTTTACCTGGAATGCAGAAATGAGGAGCTTTACGACTATCTTTTTGAGGCGGTGGATGCCAGGGATCTGCCGTGTATGGCTGATGTGGAGTCCTCCATGCTGTATTTCTGCCGTAAAGTGGCAAAGCAGCATAAGGTGACGCTGACAGGGGAATGTGCGGATGAGATCTTCGGCGGTTATCCCTGGTTTCATAAAAAAGAATGCTTTGAGGCGGCCTGTTTTCCCTGGTCCATGGATTTTACACCCAGGACGATGCTGCTTAAGGACGAAGTGCTTGAGCAGCTGCCCCTGGAGGAGTATGCAGGGAATGCATACCGCAGGACCATAGAGGAAACACCTGTTTTAGAGGGGGAGGCTGGGGAAGAAAAGCGGCGCAGGGAAATTTCCTACCTGAATCTGAAATGGTTCATGCAGACGCTTCTTGACAGGATGGATCGCACCAGCATGCATGTGGGGCTGGAGGCCAGGGTGCCATTTGCAGATCATTTAATTATGGAATATCTGTGGAATGTTCCCTGGAGCATGAAGTGCCATGACGGCGTTGTAAAAGGGCTTCTGCGGGATGCCGGCAGGGGCTGGCTGCCTGACGATGTCCTCTACCGCAGGAAGAGTCCCTATCCCAAGACCTATGATCCGGCATATGAACAGCTTGTGAGGAGCCATATGCGGGAGGTGCTTTCCGATATGAATGCGCCGCTGAACCTGCTGATTGATAAAAAGAAGGTGGAACGTTTTATGGAACAGCCATCCGATTATGCCCGTCCCTTCTACGGACAGCTGATGGCCGGGCCGCAGCTGCTCGCTTATTTGTTACAGGTGAATTACTGGCTGGAGCATTATCGGATTAGTCTGGTGTAATTTTGCCCTCTGCCTGGTGCGATTCTTCAGAATCAGCATGTTGCGTTTCACTCTGGTGCGCCCGTAAAAAATGTGCTAATATTATAGATAACGATAAAACTTCAGCTGGCAGGGGAAAATATCTCCTCTGCCAGCTGATACTTTCGTAAGAATATAAAACAGCGCGCTGTCCGATATATGGAGGATTCCTGCGCGGAAAGAGGTTATATGGGTGAAATGACACAGGACGAAGCGCGGAGGCAGGCGCATTATGAGAAGATGACACAGACACCGGTTCCGAAGCTGGTCACGACGCTGGCGATTCCAACGATTATCAGTATGATGGTATCGGCTATTTATAATATGGCGGATACTTTTTTCGTTTCCCAATTAGGGACAAGTGCGGTGGGAGCGGTTGGCATTGTATTTTCACTGATGGCGATTATTCAGGCCATCGGGTTTACATTAGGCATGGGCTCAGGGACTATCGTGTCGCTGCACCTTGGGGCAAAGGAGGAGGAAAAGGCCACATGCGCCGCCAGTACGGGCTTTTTTTCCGCGATTGTGCTGGGGCTTGCGCTGACTGTTTTTGGGTCGCTTTTTGTAGAACCCCTGATGCAGGTGCTGGGTGCGACGGAAACGATTCTTCCCTATGCAAGGGATTATGGACAGTACATATTGCTGGCGGCGCCGATTATGTGCGCTTCCTTTGTGATGAACAATATTTTCAGGTGCGAAGGGAAATCCGTGCTTGGCATGCTGGGAATCGGCACCGGCGGTATCCTGAATATTATCCTGGATCCCATTTTTATTTTCGGGCTGGGGTTGGGAACTGCCGGGGCGGCGATTGCCACGGCGCTGAGCCAGACGGTGAGCTTCATCATTCTGCTGGTGCTTTTCTTAAAAGGAAAGAGTGATGTGCGGCTGCGGATTACCAAAGTTTCCAAACAGCTGAAAACATACGTGGATATTGTTACAACCGGAATGCCCACGCTTTGCAGGCAGGGTCTTGCCAGCCTGGCTTCTGTGGCGCTGAATGTGAATGCGGCAATGTATGGGGATGCGGCTGTGGCGGCCATGAGCATTGTGGGAAGGCTTATGTTTTTCATGTTTTCCGCCATGCTTGGCTTTGGGCAGGGCTTCCAGCCTGTGGCAGGTTTCAATTATGGGGCAAAAAAATATGACAGAGTGCATGAAGCCACCCGTTTCACAATCCTGGTGGGTACGGTGGTGATGGCGGTTTTCAGCCTGATTATTTTCATTTTCGCCCCGCAGATTCTAAGAGCCTTCCGCAGGGACGACGCACAGGTAATCGCGTTGGGGGCCTATGCGCTGAGGGCGCAGTGCCTTGTAATGCCGTTCTGCGGCATTACCACAACCGCCAATATGGCGCTTCAGAGTACGGGACAGTCGGGCAGGGCCACCTTCCTGGCGCTTTGCCGGCAGGGGGTATTTTTCCTGCCCCTGATCCTGATTCTGCCCCGGTTTACGGGAGTGCTGGGCGTACAGCTGGCACAGCCTCTGGCGGATGTGTGTACTCTGCTTGCATCCATACCTTTCTTGATGGCGTTTTTGAGACGGCTGAAGGTGATGCAGTAATAAGACGGGCTGTATCCTGAAAGGTAAAACTAGGGCTGAAAGGAATAGCCGCCACGAAGGGAAGCGGCCAGGCTCTCCTTCAGCTGAAGGAGGCTGTCCAGGGAATCCTCCTTCAGAGAGGATTTAATGGTGACGACAGGCTCCAGAATTTTCATCTGCTTCATTTCTTCCAGCAGAGTGCGCATCTGCCTGCCGCTGGCCGGCGCCCAGGAACCGTTTTCGATCAGGGCAACCGTACGGTTCTGCAAATTCAGCGCTTTCATATCATGAAGAAAATTCAGCATGGCCGGGTAGATGCCGCTGTTGTAGGTGGGAGCCGTGAGTACCAGATGGCTGCAGCGGAATACCTCGGCAATGAGGAAGGATATGTGGGTGCAGGAAATATCATAGACCGCAATTTTACGGATGCCCGCATCTGCAAGGCCGGCGGCCAGTATGTTGACGGCGTTTTCCGAATCGCCGTACATGGAGCCGTAGAACAGGGCGACCGTATGCTCCTCTGGCTCGTAGCTGCTCCAGCGGGCGTATATATCAAGCAGCAGGTCAATGTCGCTGCGCCAAATGGGCCCATGCAGAGGGCAGACCACGGCAATTTCCAGAGCAGACAGTTTCTTCAGCGCAGCCTGTACCTGCGGCCCGTATTTCCCTACAATGTTGCCGTAATACCGTCTGGCTTCCGCCAGCCAGTCCTGCGTATAGTCCAGTTCGTCAATAAAAATATTGCCATTCAGGGCTCCGAAGCAGCCAAAGGCGTCGGCGGAGAACAGGATATTTTCGCTTTCCTCATAGGTCATCATAACTTCAGGCCAATGGACCATGGGCGTCAGGTAAAAATGCAGGGTATGGCGGCCGAGTGGGAGCGTATCTTTTTCTTTAACGGTAATTGTCCGGCCCTCCAGATCCATATCGTAGAACTGCCGGATGAAGGTAAGGGTTTTGGCATTCCCGACGATTTTCAGCCCGGGAAAACGAAGGAGAAATTCACTGATGTTGGCGCAGTGATCCGGCTCCATATGGTTTATCACTAAATAGTCCAAAGGGCGTGAATCCAGTGTATGGAGCACATTTTCCAGAAACTGGCGGGAGATGGAAGAGTCCACAGTATCCAGCAACGCTGTTTTTTCATCCAGAATCAGATAGGAATTGTAGGCGACGCCACTGGGAACCGGGAAAAGATTTTCGAACAGTGACAGCCGGCGGTCACAGCCGCCGACCCAGGTGACGGCGTCAGTAATTTTTCTAGTACAGTACATGCTTGAATGCTCCTTTCATTGAGGCTTTATGATTTCAATGTATTTTATACTGCAAAAGAGTTAGAACACACTAACTAAAAATACAATACAGGATTTGTTTAAAAAGATCAATATATTTGTGTATCGGAGATCTGCGGTGATTTGACCGGTTATTAGCATTATGTACCGAATATGGACAGGAAATTCAAATTAATGAAATTCATGGACAAACCCGTAAACCTGCTGTCTATAATTGTATTATCTTTATCTTTGGATAGAGAGTACTGATTATAGGACATTGATTTTGATAAGCTTGATGCATATACAGCGGGAAGCGGGGAGGTATCATTCATGGATAGAAGAGAATATGCAGAATGCTTTCAGAAATTGGTTGATTGTTTTGTGAAAGAAGAAAAATTTATTCAGGATATTGAACTGATGGATAAACCTAATCTGGATGAAATAGAACAAAATGCGGTTCTGTCCTATAGGGCGGCAAAGGATATTTCAAGACATTTTTTGTTTTATCTTAACTCCTGCAGATGCCCGGAACATAATGCGCAGGTTCTTATTGAGTTCAGGAATATGCAGCGCCATGTTAAAATATTGGAACGGTTTGCGGAAATGGCAGGATTGAGAGTGCATTGATTAGGGAACAATTGGTGCAGGCGCGCTTTATTCCCGCGAGCAACGAGCCAAGTAGCCATGCTTGCATGGATATTTGGCGACTGCCGCGAGGGTCAAATACCCCGCTGCTCTGCAGCGCTGCAAGTTTGATACCCCGCTGCAAGCAGCGGGGTATTTGATTGGAGTATGCTGCTCCATTTGCGATTGTCTGGAAGTTCCGGCCAGGATAAAGCACTGTTGCCATAATGTAAGGAAAGGATAACGGAGGAATATGATGAATGTAATAGCAAATAAAGATAATATTTGTATCAGAAAAATGGAAGAGAGCAGGGATGATTTTGAATTATTCTTAAAATGGATGACAGATCCTGATACAATGAAATACTGGGAAGGGATGAACGAGCACTTTACATATGACAGAGTGGTTAAAGGATATAAAGAAGGTAACGAAGAGGGCATAGTACAGTGTATCATCGAATATAATTCGGCTCCGATTGGCTTTTGCCAGTTTTGTATATTAAATGCGGAATATTATGAAGTTCCGGAAAAAGAATATAATCGATACATAGAGAAAGCTGATCTTGTGTTCGGAATTGATATATTTATAGGTGAAGTATCGCTTAGGAATCAGGGGCTTGGAACAAAAAGCTTGAGGTTATTAATTACTGCATTATTTAATGATTATCATGCGGATGTTATATTAATAGATCCAAAGATACATAATGCAAGGGCAATCAAGTGTTATCATAAATGTGGTTTTAAAGATTATTTCGTAGTCCCCCACAGGGAGTTGCAGGATGGTATATATCATGACAGTTTAATTATGGGAATAAGAAAAGAGTGAAATTTAGAGCCAGATTATTTTTATTCCTGGAAAAGCAATAGGCCGTAATGTTTTTTTGTATTGATATTATATTGTCGTCTGCGAAATTTAAAAATATGAATACGGCTAAAGGGGGAAAAGAGAATAGTGTCCGCTTTAAATTTAATGGAAATATATAGCCTGGTAAAAGAGAAAATTGATTCTGTCGTATTTGAGGAGTTGTGGCCATGCTTTAAACGGTATGATTTTGCCTTGTACAATGCATCACAGGTCATTTTAAATGGGCAGATTTTTTCAAAGACAGAGGAATTTCTTGCCAATACCGCTATTTGTTATCAGGGAAGGCTAATAGCCATATGGTGTCTTTCGGAAGAAATGGATTTGGATATTTTAGCCAGTAAGATTATTCATGAAATGTTTCATGCATATCAGATGGAATGCGGAGAAAGCCGTTTCCCGGAGGAAGTGGAGGCTTTGCTGAAATGTTTTCAGCGATTCTGACGGGAAGCATCTTTTATACAATTCTATACAATACTATTTTTCCCATACGTACAAAAATTTAAACACTTTACCTGCCCCCGCCCAAAGTAATATACTTATTACTACCACAGAAAAAGGCAGGAACCCACCGTGAATATTCACTCCCAAAAACCCCGTTTAATAGTACTGACAGATATCAGCAGCCTGCGGCCAGGCTGCGGTGAGCCGGATGACACCCAGTCGCTTATCCGGCTTTTGCTGTATTCAGATCTTTTAGACATAGAAGGCCTGATAGCCACCTATTCCAGTCACATAAAAGGCGCGGTGAAAACAGACTACCTGGAGACCATTGTCAGACACTATGAAAAGGTATGGGACAATCTCTTATTGCACAGTGCGGATTATCCGGATCCCAAGAAGCTTCTGGAAGGCATCAGGGCCGGTTCGCTTTACTGCGGGATGGAAAACGTTGGAGAAGGAAAAGATACCCCGGGATCCAACTGGATTATCAGAACGGCAGACGCTCCGGATCCCAGGCCCGTCTGGATTACCATCTGGGGCGGCGCGACAGATTTGGCGCAGGCCTTATGGCGGGTGAAAACAGAGCGCAGTGAAGAGGCGTTTGCCGCCTTCAGCCGCAAGCTGCGGGTATATGCAATTCATGATCAGTATGATGACGCCGGTCCATGGATTCGTGAAAATTGTCCGGAGGTTTTCTACATCACCTCTTACACAGCTTTCCGCGGAATGTACCGCGGAGGCGATACTGAGGATGTCTCTGCTGAATGGGTGGAAGAAAACCTGCGAAACGGCCATGGGCCTTTAGGCAGTGCATATCCCAACTATGACGGCGGAGACATCTGGGGCAATGTGAGAGGCGTCAAGGAAGGAGATACCCCTTCTTTCCTTTATCTGCTTCCGATAGGGCCGGGCAGTCCGGAGCATCCGGAATGGGGCGGCTGGGGAGGCCGGTTTGAAGGCGGGAAAAACAGATATTTTGATGCGGAAGATAATATTTATTCCGCTGACAATGGCGAAGCAGAAGGCAGGAAGCAGTTCCATAGGGATGCTGTTCCTGCTGCCGGAACCATGGAAAACGGGCCGGCAGCCGAAGAAAATACATATGCCGGACCATTTAAAACACAGGTTGGAAGAACATCAGATACAAACCGTTACGACCCCAAAACCACCATTTCCCGCTGGAGAAAGGATTTCCAAAACAGCTTCCAGGCCAGAATGGACTGGTGCACAAAGAGCTATGAAGAAGCAAATCATGAACCCACCGTCGTTTTAGAAGGCCTGGCAGGAAACATTATGATCCGGCAGGTCAGGCCGGGCGATACTATAAGCTTAAGCGCAGCAGGCTCCTCAGATCCGGATGGCAATCATCTTTTCTATCATTGGTGGATATACGAAGAAGCCGGAAGCTGCAAGGAAAAAATCCATATATCAGGCGCATACTCCCAGAAGGCCGCCATCACAATCCCTGCATCGGCCAGGACAGGCAGCGTTCACATCATACTGTCGCTGACGGATGATGGGGAGCCGGCGCTGACCTCCTATGGCCGTGTGATACTCAATATCACGCAGGAACAGCCGGCGGTGGGATAACTGTGTTGCTGCAAAACACGCCGGCCGGGAAGATAAATACTTTCTGTTCTATATGGGTTCCGGGCCGCAGGGGTATTGGAATTTCCTTATGTCAAAGGATAAAAAATGGCAGAAGACAAATAACGGTACTACAAAAAAAGAAATAAAGGTAAAAGGAGAGATATCAAATGCAGTATAAAAATCCGATTATAAAAGGCTTTCATCCGGACCCGAGTATTTGCCGGGTAGGAGAGGATTATTACCTGGTGACCAGTTCCTTTGAGTATTTTCCGGGAATCCCTGTTTTTCACAGTAAGGATCTGGTAAATTGGACGCAGATAGGAAATTGTGCCGCCCGTGCGGAAGAATTCCCGCTGGAGCAGGTGAAGGATTCCGGTGGTATCTGGGCGCCCACAATCCGCTGGAACCAGGGGACTTTTTATGTGACGGCAACATTGGAACAGTATGGGAATTTTATTGTATCGGCGCAGGATCCGGCGGGCGAATGGTCTTCTCCGGTCTGGGTTCCGGTGGGAGGGATCGATCCGTCCCTGCTGTTTGACGGGGACAGAGTTTATTATTGTACCAACCAGTCTTTGCATCCGGGACGGGAGGAAATTACCCTGGAGGAAATAGATGTCCGCACGGGCAGGCTTCTGGGAGCGCAGAAAACGATTTGGAGCGGTGTGGGCGGCGGTTTTCTGGAAGCCCCGCACGTCTATCACATCGGAGACTGGTATTACCTGCTGGCAGCAGAAGGAGGCACCAATTTTAATCATATGATTACCGTTGCGAGAAGCCGCAGCGTGGACGGCTCTTATGAGAGCTGCCCTGGTAATCCTGTATTGACCAACCTGCATGATGCCAGCAGGCAGGTGCAGTGTTCCGGGCACGGGGATCTGTTTCAGGATCATCTGGGAAACTGGTGGCTGGTTCATCTGGCAACCCGGATTTCCAGGCGGACAATGAGCCATTTGGGACGGGAAACCTTCCTGACCCCGGTAACCTGGGAGGAAGATTGGCCTGTGGTGGGAAACAACAGGAAAGCCTCCCTAATTTGTGAAGGCCCTTTATGGGCGGAGCAGGAGGCGGAAAAAAGCTGGCAGGCGGATTTCTCAAACAGGAAATGGGAACCGGAATGGATTTTTCTGCGCAGGCCGGCAGAGGGGGCCTATGAAAGAGGAGAGGGTTCGTTGAAGCTGCACCCTTCCACAGTCACCTTTGAAGCAGCGAAAAGCCCTGTATTCGCTGTGGTCAGACAGTGTGATTTCGGATGTGAGACAGAAGCCGTATTTGATTTTAAACCCCGCAGGGAAGGCGACGAGGCCGGCCTGGCAGTGGTCCTCGCCTCTGATTTCCACTACCGTTTTGGGAAAAAAAGAACGCAGGAAGGGAATTTCCTTGTGGTGGAAAAAACAGCGGAGGATTTCCGGCAGACAGCATTCTGTGCGCCGGCTCCGGAGGGGGAACTGCGGCTATGTATCCGTGCGGATAAGGAATTTTTTACTTTTTGTTATGCATCCGGCGAAGGGGAGATTCACCAGGTATGCAAAGCTTCCACCCGCTTCCTTTCCTGCGAACTGGCAGGAAAATGTTTTACAGGCACGGTTATCGGTCTGTATGCAATGTCGGAGGTGACGACAGACGCTGTGATGGAAGTAAAGGAATTCAAAATGACGCCGCAGCCGGAATAAGGCCTTCGGATTACATGTGAATTTCACAAGTGAAATCCATTCATATTTGATATTGCAATCCATCCATAAATGCTGTTATGATATAGAAGTTACGGATATCATGCTGAACCGGAAAACAGATGAATGAAACAGCATGAGGGAAGGAGAAAAAGAATATGAAGGAAAAGAAAGGAATCATCATAGCCGCGGTGCTTCTGCTTCTTGTTTGTGCGGGAGCAGCAATCCTTTATGGAAAATTCCGTCCGTCAGGAGAAGCGGGAAGCAAGAACGTTACGGTTGTGGTAGTGCACGGGGATCAGTCGGAGCAGACCTTTGAATACCATACGGATGCGGCGTATCTTGGCGAAGTGCTGGAAGCGGAACAGCTGGTGGAAGGCGAAATGGGACCTTATGGTTTATTCATCACTGCCGTGGACGGAGAGAAGGCTGACGATACAAAGCAGCAGTGGTGGTGTATCACCAAGGGCGGCGAAACCGTCAATACTTCTGCTGAACAGACCCCGATAGCGGACGGAGATCGTTTTGAACTGACCATGAAGGAAGGCTATTAATGGCACATCTTAATACAAAGGAAATAGCGCTTATGGGGATCCTCAGCGCGCTGCTGATCATAGGGCAGGTTGCGCTGGGGTTTCTTCCCAATATTGAAGTTGTGACCCTTTTGGTAATCGCCTATACGCTTGTGTTCGGCAAAAAGGTGTTTTTTATCATCTATATTTTTGTGCTGGTGGAAGGGCTGATTTACGGCTTCGGATTATGGTGGATCAATTATCTTTATGTCTGGAGTGTTCAGGCCGCAGTCACCCTGTTTTTCAGAAAACAGAAATCGGTGCTGTTCTGGAGCATCCTTTCCGGCTTTTTTGGGATTACCTTCGGCGCGCTGTGCGCGCTGCCTTATTTTGCCATAGGGGGCCCGCAGGCGGCGTTTGCCTACTGGATATCAGGCCTGGCCTATGACATTCCCCACTGCATCGGGAATGTAGTGGTATGTCTTGTGCTTTTTAAGCCTGTGCTTTCCATATTGAAAAGGACCTGCGGTGAAATCAATGTGTGTGAAAATTGATTTCACCGCATTTTTTATTCCCGCGAGCAACGAGCCAAGTATCCATGCTTGCATGGATATTTGGCAACTGCCGCGAGGGTCAAAGACCCCGCTGCTCTGCAGCGAGGTCAATGGCATCAACCAGTTTTTTGGGATTATTTTTATGGCCTGTCAGATTACTCTGACAGGTTCTCTTTTTAACCATATCGTAGTATAGAATATATACTATATCTTATTTACAATTCATCATAATTGAGCTATTGTTGTAGTATAGAAAGGAGGCTTATATGTTCATTAAAGTAGTACCTAATACCAAAGGTGTCCATGACACCTGCTTCTGCTATCTTGTGGAATCATACCGTGAAAATGGGAAGATAAAGCATCGTACTCTCAAGAATTTTGGCCTTCTTGAGAATATTCAGGTACCTTATCTCAAGGCCATGTATGCAAAAAAGAAACCTCGTCTTGTATACAGTGACGAGGATACGTAGGGTAGACGGCTGATGTAAAAAGGGCACTGGAGGACCTCACCGAAATCCTGAGTTCCGATGAAGTCATCCGTGCGGCCAAAACTACTAAGGGAGGATTTACCCAGGTCAGAAAAATATCCCTACTCGACACGCTTCTGTTTTATATCTTCCGTTCTGCCGAAACCACCAATAAAGACATAACTGCTTATTTCTCCAAGGCGGAAAAACCAAAAGTATCAAAACAGGCTATGTTTAAGGCATTGAACAAGACAAACCCTGCCGCTTTCCCTATTATTATAAGACGGTTTGCACAAAAGTTCTATAGCTATCATGATTATAATACCTTGGATGAATATCTGGTCCTTGCCTGCGACGGTACGAAGATGGACCTGCCGCCGACACCGGAAATGGTTGAAAAGTATGGAGGATACCTTAACCAATACATAACGGATACGAAACAAATCAAAAAACCGCAGGCGAGTTGCTCGGTATTGGTAGACGTCTTGAATCATGTGGTTCTTGATGCCCTTGTCAGGCCATGTAATACCTCTGAAATACCAATGCTTTTTAAGCATCTTGAGAATTGTGAAGATATTTTGCGCGATAAAAAGGTCATACTCCTCTGTGATCGGTACTATGGGTCGGCAGAACTTTTCCTGTATTGTATGCTTCATGGATACAAATTTATCGTCCGTGCAAAATCCTATACATACAAAGACTATGTATGCGGGATTGAAAGCGATGGCGAGATTTCCGTTCCTTTCAACAAGGCTTGGTATCAAAGGCTGAAGAGAGATGACTGTAAGAATTATGCTGAAAGCCTCGGAGCTCTTGCGCTGCGTGTTGTAAAAAACCGGTTTGAGTACGTCATGAGTACAAAAAAACGGCCGCAAGAACCAGCCGTAATCGATACCACTTATTTTACAAATCTGGTACAGGAGCAATTCCCTTCCTCCAGGATTGTGGAACTCTATCATGTTCAGCGGTGGGACAATGAAACCGCTTATTTCGATATCAAGAACCATTTGGAAGCAGAACGGTTCAACTCAGGTAAATATAACATCGTTACAAATGAAATCTACGGCAAGATTCTTTGCTTTACACTCTGTGGCTGTTTTTATGAGGCAGCTGGTGAAAAAGAAGTGCAAAAGCATCATGGGGAAGGGCAACTTAGAAAATACGATTATATTCCCAACATGAAATATATCGTAGACACAGTACGTACAGAATACCGTCTGCTACAGCATCTGGCTGGAAGCAAAAATGCTTTTTGCGGATTGGAATGGAGCAATTATCTTGCCAGCATAATAGAAGACCTCTCCAGGAGGGTGGTGCCCGTACGACCTGGTCGTCATTATAAACGATGGAAGAGATGGATGCAATGGATACCGATAGCAAAGTTTCGCCTGGATGGCCGAAGAAATCCTCCGATTGAAAAGTGTTATAAAAGCAATGGATATATGACTACGCAAGGGTAGCAGAGATAGTATAAAATTGAATCAAATGAAATTTTTTCAAAAGAGAGCTTCTTTTGAGAGGAGAGTTTTGCGCTCTAAAAATGCAAAGAAAAACCAGTTCGCCCTTAAGTGAACTGGTTGATGCCATTGACCCCGCTGCTCTGCAGCGAGGTCTTTGATTGCGGTCATTTCCGGGTAAATTCTCCAAAAGGGTGGGGAAGCCTGCAAAGCTCCCCGGCCAGGGCCTTCTGCATGGAGATTAAAAGCTCTTTCCTTTTAGGATCAGAGGCCAGGTTGTGCTGCTCCATGGGATCCTCCACGATATCATAGAGCTGATCTTTATCAAAATAAGCGGGAAACAGACGATCCAGATTCCACCACATACCGTCATGATCTCCAATCTGGAAGGCCAGCCAGCCCGTTCGCCCGCAGAGCTCGGATTCCCGGGAGTTTCTTCCCGGCAGGCGGTTGGCAATGTATTTATAGCCGTCTTTAACAATAGCTCTGGAGTTTACATTTTCCATCAGAACGCTTTCCCGGGGATTCCAGGAGGATAGCGCAGGCTGCAGCAGACCGGCAAAGCTGTTTCCGTCCAGGCACATGTCGGAAGGAACAGGACAGCCTGCAAGCTCAAGAATGGTGGAAGCCAGGTCCGTTTCTGAAAGCAGCTGGGAAAAGATCCTGCCTCCCTCCAAATGTCCGGGCCAGTACATGATCAAAGGAATTCTGCCCAGATGACAGCTTCCTTTGCCTGCGGTGGGATGATCTGTGGTAAAAATAAAACAGGTATCCCCGGAAGCACCGATGGCGTCTACCGCCTTACGGATTGCCTTCACCGCTTCGTCCAGCCACAATCCCTCGCAGGCGCTTTCCTCCATTCCCGCTGCCTGGATCCGTTCCAGGATTTGCTGCCTTGACGGCAGAACGCAGGGCGGCTGTTCCAACAGGCCGGCAGGAGAGGAAAGCGGATTCGCCTCCCGGAAGCGTTTCCCGGAATAACGGGCATGGGGAATAGATACGGCGATATAGGCAAAAAAAGGTTCGTTCTGTCCGCAGCGGCTGCGCAGATAGGCGTCGGCCCCTTCGATAACCCAGTCAATATTGTGGCTGCTGAGGGAAGCGGGCAGATAGGGTTCCGGATTTTCATAGTAGATTCGATCCACAGTGTCCCAGCCGTAATCATTCTTTTTCAGATAATCCACTGCATATTGATAGCCCTCCTGAACCCCCTTCCTGGCATCGGGATCCTCCCACGTTGCTTCCGGGGGGAACGAATGGTAGCGCCGATGGAGTTCATTACGTACAGGAAGCGGAAAATTATGCCATTTCCCAAAGACAGCCGTCTGATAGCCTGCCGTTTTCAGCATTTTAGGAAGAAGCGTTTCTTCAGGATATATGGCACTGTTGAACCATACCGTAGAAGGGCCGTTGCCGAACAGCTCCCTATGTTCTTTGCTGCGTTCCGGCAAACGTCCGGTCATGACAGTATACCGGGCGGGAGTGCAGATGGGGGAGGTACAGTAATAGTTGTCGAACATTACCCCGTCACCCGCCAATGAATCAATTGTGGGAGTAAGAAGCCGCCCGGAAGGCTTTTGTGTGGCCGCGGCAAAGGGATTTTGCGCCCGAATCAGGCCGGTATAGCCGGTTGCTTCAGCGTTATAGCAGTTAAGGCCTTCAAAATCCAGATCCTCTGCCAGAAATAGTACGATATTAGGATGTTTCATAGGGTTCCTCCTTTGTGATAATGGGGAGGGTAAGTGTGACAAGGGTTCCGTGGCCGTGGCTGCTGGTAATATGCAGGCCGTATTCTTCACCGAAATTCAGTTTTATCCTCCGGTTGACGTTAAACAGCCCCACGCCTAAAGAAGGGGCGGGGGAAGGGCTGTCCAGGGACAGCAAGATATGTTGAAGCCTGTCAGGGCTGATACTGCCATTGTCGTGCACGCAGAGAAGAAGACATTTGTTTTCTTCCCGACAGGTAATATCTATCTGGATGGATTTATCCTTGCGGATACCATGGGTGGTGGAATTTTCAACAATAGGCTGCAGGATAAAGCGGGGAATCAGCATGTCTGTGCAGGTATCCATAATATGGCAGCAGAAGCTGCAGGTGCTGCCATAGCGCCAGCCCATGATTTTGATATAATTTTGAAGATAGTCAATCTCATTTTCTGCCTTCCAAAGTTGTCCGTCGGATTTGAAAATTGGTTCCAGAAGGCATCCCAAAGCAGTAATGCATTCGGTAATGTTGTCCGCATTTTCCATTACGGCCATCCATTTAATGGTATTCAGGGTATTGTAGATAAAATGAGGATTTAGCTGGGCGCGCAGAGCCTGAAGCTCCTGTTGTGTTTTCTGTCTGTATATCTGTTCATTTTTATCCATCAGCTCAACGATGGAAAGAGACATTTGATTGAAACTTTCCACCAGGATCCCCAGTTCGTTTTCCGGAATCTTTTTCAGGGGAGGAGTAAAACGGCCGTTTTTTATTTCATCCATTTTTTCAGTGAGTTCCTTCACCGGGTGCAGCTTAATGCGCAGCCAGAGACTGACTACCGGCAGCATGCACAGGCTTTCCAGAACTAGAGTCACCATGATTTTCCAGATGATATCCCGGCGTCCGGCAATCAGCTCCTCCAGCCGGATCCGGTTGACAAGAAACAGCCCGGTATTGGAAACCGGTATGCACAGGTTCAGAACGGGAACATGCTTATCGTAAGTAAGCCGGCTGGTATTACTGTTCTTAGAGGAAAGAAAGCCGTCATCTATTTCCCCGATCCGATCTTTGCGGCTTCCGGAAATAATCATGCCGTCTGAAGTAAGAAGAAGCAGCTCTTCGCCGGGGAGCTCAGCCTGAAAGGCATCATAGAACCGCTCCTCTTGAAAGTTAACGATAATATATCCATAAACAGTGCTGCTGTGGAAAACGGGAGAACGTCTTATCATGGTGACCAGGCGGGGATTTTTTTCTTCCTTATTAAACAGCGGATTAAAAAAATCTTCCTTTAATCCGCCGATGACGTTCCAGCTGTTATCGGTCCCTGCATATTCCAGAATCGGGGATACAGAGGCAGGTTCATCATTAATACAGGTGTGCAGCGGGCTGGCGCCAATCAGCAGATTGTCGCCGGTGTAAAAATAAATGGAATAAATGGAGGAATAGCTGCGCAGGATGCCGCTGACCTGTTCCAGATAATTACGAAAGAGAAGGATGCTGTCAATATCAGTTTCGCTGCCGGAGTGAGCCAGGATTTTTTGCCCGGTATTTCCATAGCTGAGAAGGTTGACGGCCCTGTCGGCTTCGTCCAGAGTCTGTTCGATCCGGTGCTGAGTCTGCTGCATGGACTGGATATGCAGCTTTTCACTGTTTTCCAAAAGAATCTGGAAGGCCCATTGGTAATACAGGGCAGAGCATATGAGCAGAAATATGAAATTTGCAGCGAGGAAAAAGGCGGCCATCTGGATGTTTAAATGCGTGAAGAGATTTTTCTTTGTTTTCATGTATTCCCCTATCTGTTGGTATGCATATGCCGGTATTCCGCAGGAGAAAGGCCGGTGGATTTTTTAAAAACCTTTCCGAAATAGGCAGGATCCGAGAACCCCAGTTCCGCGGCAATTTCATGGGAACGCTTCCGGGAATTCAAAAGAAGGAATTTTGCTTTTTCAATCCGGAGAGCATTGATGTAGTCGCTTAAACAGTAACCGACCTCTTTTTTAAACAGGTTGCTGAGATAATTGGGACTTAAGTGGACATAAGCTGCCAGCTGGCTCAGGGAAAGACACTCTCCGTAATTTTTGCGGATATAGGCTATGGTCAGGGCAATTTCAGAGGAAAACTGGCCGGCCTCGCAGACTTGTTCCCACAAAAGCTGGAGATAGGTAAGGTGGTCGTTACTCATATCCCTGAGATGCTTTTTGTGCTGCAGCTGTTCTGTATGCTCTTCAAGCATTTCCAGCCTGCCGATATGGCGCTGACGGCTGACCGTGTAAGCACTGAAGCGTGTCAGGTTTATGAAAAAACTACGGATTTGCGGCTGTGTTGGTAATATTTTACAAATTTCTTCCAGTTGTCTGAGATATTCACTGCGGTCAGGATCATCGAACAACGCAAATAATAGCGGATTACAGGCCATTTTTTTTAGTTCCTCCTGCAGGAAGGGAAGCAATTCTGCATCCGTCTGGGCAAAAGGGCAGGAGGGGTTAAAAAAGCTCTGTCTTACGGCCTCCTGATAACGGTTGGGCAGATCGCTGTAATCGTTGCAGAAATTGCTGAAGTTTAAATAAAAGCGGACGCCGAAATACATTTTCATAATTTCACTGCTCCTGGAGTAAAAATCAAGCAGTTTCTGCTTATAGTCGGCGTTATCAGGCAGATTCAGCAGCAGAATATAAGCCGGCCCTTCCTCATGAAAAACTTCGCCTGTAATTTCTCTGTCCAGAAATTCATGGAGAACGTCCAGAATGGAGCTTTGCACCATCCGTTCCCTTGAGAGAAGCCTGGCTTCCTTGTAAGAAGCAGAGAAGGTAAGAGTAAGGACGCCGACAAGAAGATTCTTTTCTTTCAGACGAAGCTGACAGGCGGTCACATATTCCCTGAAAGAATTCCGGGCATTGCAGTTGTGCAGGGTAAAATATTCTTTAAAAAATCGTTCCTTTGCGTCAGACAGATTGGGCATACCGACATAGGAAGGGCCTCCCGGCAGAACGGACAGCTCATCCACAGCCTTCTGCAGCATTTTTTCCACTTCCTTAAAATCCATGGTGAGCTTAAGCAGATAACCGGAAACACTGTAAGCAATGGCTTCCTGTGCCTGTTCAAAATCTTCAACGCAGGTAAGAATCAGAAAACGGCATCTTTTATCCTGCCTGCGGATATTGCGGATAAGCGACATTCCATCCATTTCGGGCATACGAAGATCGGTAAGTATGATATCGGGGCGCTCAGACCGGTAAAGCTCCAGGGCCTGTGCGCCGTTTTCAGCATCTTCAGTCAGTGTGATTCCCAGGGTATCCCATTTGATAACATTACGGATGCCGATTCGCACCAGCATTTCATCTTCAACGATCATGGCTTTATACATGGTTCAGCCTCCTTAATCTGGTGTGTTGCAGACAGCTCCGGCCTTTTTGTCTGCGGTAGCAAGTGTGAAGTATTTAATTCTGATTATTGCAGAAAGTATACATGTAATCAATGAAATAATGGAAAAAACCGTGATAATTACTATGAAATCAGTATAAATTACATAAGAATAAAAATAAGGCTGTAAAAAGTACCAAACAAACAGTTTAATTTACATTTACAGTTAGTGAAAGAAAACATACAATGAGATAAATGGAGGTGAAGCGCAGGTGGAAAAAAGAAAAAAAAGAGAAGCAGTAAAGAAAAGTGTGGAAAAATGGAAATTAAAAACAAACGGCGTATTCAGAAAAGATGGAATGCGTCTGTTGCTTATGGCGCTGCCGTTTGTGGCTGTTGTAATTGCTTTTTTCTATGTGCCGCTGTTTGGCTGGCTTTATGCTTTTATTGACTACAAGCCAGGAATTCCTCTATCACAGTCGCCTTTTGTGGGACTGAAATTTTTCCGTATTTTAATTGAAGACTGGGGTACGCTGTCTCGTGTTTTGCGCAATACGCTGGTAATGAGCTTTCTTGGTATTCTTTGTGCACCGCTTCCGGCCATTTTTGCCATTTTGCTCACGGAGATACCGTCTCCGAAAATACGTAAGCTGGTGCAGACCACCACAACAATTCCCAATTTTGTCAGTTGGATTATTGTCTATTCCCTGGCCTTTAACATTTTTTCCACAGGCGGTGTTTTTAACCAGACAGCAATGAAGCTGGGGATGATTTCCGAGCCTACCAATATCCTGGCCAACGAAGACGCAGTCTGGTATTTTCAGACAGCACTGGGAATATGGAAATCCCTGGGATGGAACGCCATCATATATTTTGCGGCAATCGCGGGGATCGACGGGGAGCTGTTTGATGCAGCCAGCGTGGACGGGGCCGGCAGGCTGCAGAAAATTCTGCATATCACAGTTCCGGGAATTGCATCGACCTTTATTGTTCTTCTGCTGCTGTCTGCCAGCAACATTCTGTCGGTGGGGCTGGATCAGTACCTGGTTTTTCATAACAGCATGGTTGCGGACAAGATAGAGGTTATTGATTATTACGTGTATCGCCTGGGACTGATTACGAATGATTATTCTTATGCGACAACCGTGGGGATTCTGAAGACAATTGTCAGTGTCACACTTCTTTTTTCTATAAACGGGCTTTCAAAGAAAATACGCGGATATGGCATCGTCTGAAGAAAAGGGCTTGCTCAAGGGAGGTAAACAGGAATGAAAAGAAAAAAGCTGTCGGTAATGGATGTGATTTTTTATGGAATGGATCATGTCCTGATGTTTCTCGTAATGCTTCTGTGTGTATATCCTTTTTATTATGTATTCATTTATTCCCTCAGCACTCCGTCTGATGCCCAGAAGGGAATCACCTTTTTCCCAAGGGGGCTCACATTAAGCAATTATGCGCAGGTTTTCCGGCTGTCGGGAATCCCCAGCGCGCTGCTGATTTCCTGTATGAGGACATTAATCGGGACGGTTATCACGATTCTGTGCTGTTCTCTGTTTGCGTATCTGGTCACAAAGGAAAAGATGTACGGAAGGAAAATCATTTATCGGATGGTAGTAATCACCATGTATTTTAGTTCCGGGCTGATTCCCTGGTATCTGACGATGAAGCTTTATCATCTGAATAATACCTTCCTGGTATATGTGCTTCCCACCGCTATTTCCGCTTATTATATTGTCTTGCTCAAGACTTTTATGGAGCAGCTTCCCGAATCGCTTGAAGAGTCGGCGAAACTGGACGGGGCGGGGTATCTTCAGATTTTCACTAAAATTGTATTCCCTTTATCCAAGCCGATTGTAGCAACCATTACCGTTTTCGCGGCAGTGGCCCAATGGAACAGCTGGTTTGATAATTATATTCTGGTATCCTCGGAACATCTGAAAACATTGCAGCTGATGCTTTATGAATATCTGAACGAGGCCAGCGCTATCGCTACCATGAGCAATACGGAACGGAATCAGGGCGTTATGGTCCAGATTACTCCGGAAGCGGTACGGATGACGATCACAATGGTGGTAACAATGCCGATTCTCTTCATTTATCCCCTGATGCAGAAACATTTTGTCAAAGGGATTATGCTGGGGGCGGTTAAAGGATAGACAGGGGTGCCTGTCAGAGAAGGAGGGTATTTTTATGCGAAGGAAAGGGCAACAGTTTATTGCAGTACTGGCTGCGGCCGGCTTGCTGCTGTCAACAGCGGCATGCGGCACCACAGGCAAAGAGACGGCACAGACGGGCGGGGGCACAGCGGAAGAGGGTACACAGGCGGTGCAGACGGCCGAAGCGGAAAAAGAGAAAGGCGCTGCGGCCGGCGAAGAAGTTACACTTGATATCCTGGCGAAGAATGTGGGAGAATCCTTCAATCAGTATTCCGAGAATCATGTACAGGATAAGATGGCGGAGGATATCGGCGTCCGTATTCATATGGTAAATGCGGATAATGATAAGTTTAATGTTCTGCTGGCCGGCGGGGATCTTCCCGATCTGGTCAGGACCGGGCCGGATAATTTCGAACAGCTGGTAGTGGGCAAGAACGTACAGCCTTTGGATGATTATCTGGAGGAGTACGGCAAGGATATTCTGGCCAACGCGCCGGATACGGTAGCCTTCAGCCGCAAGTATTGGAGTAACGGGGAAGACAAGCTGTATTTCCTTCCCGTACAGGTAGGACCGGATACCGCGGAAATAGAACACGCTATCGGTCCGGTAGTAAGATGGGATTATTATAAAGAACTTGGCTGTCCGGAAACGAATAATATAGACGAATATCTGCAGGTGCTCAAGGATATGCAGGATGCCCATCCAACTACGGAAGATGGGAAAAAGGTGTATGCGGTTTCCATGTTTGCAGACTGGGGCAACTGGTATCTGGTACAGCCTTTGGCGGCATTTTACGGCTACAATACTATCAGCGGATCCACCCTGGGGCTGTATCATGTGGACAACAATGAATTTGCCCTGAGCCTGGATGAAGGATCGCTTTACTGGGATTCCATTGATTATTATTACAAAGCCAATCAGATGGGAATTCTGGATCCCGATACGCTGACGCAGAAATACGAGGATTTACAGGCAAAAATCACTGCGGGACAGGTACTGACGGCTCCGGCCACCTGGGCAGCCGGTTCTTTTAATAAGGATCATGCGGGAACCACACTGGGGTTCATGGCTATTCCTATGAAATGGGCGAACCAATGGTACGGAATGGATTATAAAGTGGGCTGGATTGATAAGTCCATAGGTATTTCCGCTACCTGCAAGCATCCGGAAGCGGCAGTGGCATTCCTGAATTATTGTTATTCTTATGATGGGGCGCGTACGCTTTACAGTGGTGTGGAAGGCGTGGACTGGGATCTTGCAGACGGCGTGCCGGTCATGAAACAGGAAACACTGGATATGCAGAAGGCAGGGGGCGAGGCTTGGCAGAAAAGCGGTATTGGTTTTGATGTAAACTTTATGGGGCTGGGACAAAATGTAATTGTTCCTGACGATGGAAAACCGGTGAATCTTTTCCGTGATCAGACGATGTACCCTTCCATGCTGAATGAATTGCAAACGGATTTCTGTGATCATTATAAAGTAAGCTACCCTACGGAAATTTTTACGCAGTATCGTGAAAAATACGGAGTATATGATCAAAGCAATGCAAACAGTCTTCTGTTAGCATTAGTCCCCACGCCGCCGGATGATATTAAGAGAATGGAGGCCAAGCTTGACGAGGCGTCCCTGAAGGCCGCAGCGAAAATGATCCTGGCAGGTTCCGAGGAAGAACTTGCGGCTCTTAAGACAAAGACGATGGATGAATTCCGTTCCCTGGGAATTGATAAGGTGCATGACTGGTATGCTTCCGAATGGGAACAGGCAAAGGAAAAAGCGGATACTATGGGAAATTAGGCCTGTAAATCCTTTTTGCGGAAAGCTGCAGGCTCTGCAGAAAGCCTCCGGCAGGAGGCTTTCTTTATGGAAAACGGAGAGGTTCTATGACTGAGAATACAAAGGTAACTACAGTTTTATTAAATGGAAGCTGGGATTTTGCCCTGGATCCGGAGCGCAGGGGAATCCCGGAAAAATGGTATCTGAAAAAGCTGTCCGATCAAGTGCATCTGCCGGGGACAACGGACAGCAACGGAAAGGGAACCGGGCCTGAAAAGGAGAATTACAGGAATCTGAACCGGAGAAATTCCTATATGGGACAAGCCTGGTATCAGAAAAAAATATGGATCCCGGACTCTTTTTTGGGAAAACATATAACGCTTTTTCTGGAGAGGTGCCTGTGGGACACGATGCTCTGGGTGGACGATGGATTTGTGGGGAGCGGGGAATCTCTGGCGGCACCGCATGTGTTTGACCTTACGGACAGGGCCGCGCCGGGAGAACATGTGCTTACTATGATGGTGGATAATTCCAATCTGGGAGATGAGACAGCGGAGGAAGCGGATACCTCCGGATACAGAGATCTTTCCAGCGGCTTCAGCAGACGAAGAAAACGCAACTGCGGCGGACATCACACAGCCTTCCTCATGTCCACGAACTGGAACGGTGTGACGGGGGCCATGGAGCTTAGGGCACAGGAGCCGGTACGTCTGGAAAAGGCGGATATTTATCCCACAAAAGAGCTGGATGCACTGCGGATTCGGTTAAAAATTGCAAATCAGACAGGCTGTGAGGAGGAAGGAGAGCTGCATTTTGAACTGAAGGACGAACTGGGTTCCTGCCTGCTTTCCGGAGAAAAAAAACTGCCTGTTACCAAGGCTGAGGTCCAGTATGGAAGCTTTTTTCTGGAACTGCCGGAAGGGATGACGCAATGGAGTGAATTTACGCCGGTATTATATCATATGGAATTTGTTTTCAGGGCAGGAAAAAGAGAAAGCCATTTTACGGCGGCCTTTGGCCTTCGTTACCTGGAGATAGAAGACAATCATATCCTGCTCAATGGCCACAGGGTTTTTTTACGGGGAACGGTAGAAAACTGCACATTTCCTTTGACCTTCGCGCCGCCCTGTGACAGAGCTTCCTGGGACCGGATTTTTAAAACTGCGGCGGATTATGGATTGAATCATTTTCGCTTCCATTCATTCTGCCCGCCCGAAGCGGCCTTTGACGCGGCGGACAGGGCCGGTTTTCTGCTGCAGATAGAGCTGGGGGGATCCTCCTGTCCCGATAAGCCGGAGGAAGAGGAGGATTCCCTTTTCTTAAGGAGGGAACTGGAACGGATTCTTTATTGTTATGGAGGACATCCTTCCTTTGGTATGCTCTCCATGGGAAATGAACAGCTGGTAGCCCTGCATCAGCCAAAGATGCTTGAAGAGCACCAGAAAATGCTGAATGAAAAGGTGGATTATGCGAGAAAGCTGGATCCGAGGCATCTGTATACCTGTACCAGCCATCCCTGCACCAGGGAGAGCAATTCTGACTATTTTGTTTCCGCGTGGACGATGAAGGGCTGGGATGCGGCAAGGGCCGGAAAGATGACGGGAAACAGGGATTTTTATTTAAACGCTATCATGTGGGGAGGCCCGGATCCCCTGGATACCTGTATTTACTGCACACAGCCCCCAACGCTTGCCTATGATTATGATCAGGGGCTTACAGGGGCGGACAGACCTTTTATCTGCCATGAAGCAGGGCAGTGGGAGGTATTTCCGGATGTGAGGGAAATACCCCGTTTCTGCGGAGTGCTGGAAGCGGGAAATTTGAAGCTTATCAGGGAGGATTTGGAAAAAAAGGGGATGCTTGCACTGGTTCCGGAATTTGTAAGAGCCTCGGGGAAGCTGAGTCTGATGCTCTACCGGGATGAGATCGAAACTATGCTTAAAAGCCGTAAGCTGAGCGGCTTTCAACTGCTTGATCTCACCGATTATCCGGGACAGGGAACCTCCACTGTAGGGCTCCTGGATGCCTTCTGGAACAGTAAGGGACTGGTGCTGCCGGAGGAGTTCAGAAGGTCCTGCTCTTCCCTCACAATGCTCCTCGCAGCAAAAAAAGGGTTTATACGGCAGGCGAAGTATGGAAAGGGGAAGCGTATTGTGCGAATTACCGTCCGTCCGGTATTGCGGCGGACTGGAGATATACGGTAAACATCGGTTGGAATACATTGGCGGAAGGAGGCGGCAGCGCCGAGGTATTGCCAGGAGAGGTAAACTGCCTTGGGGAATTTGTATTCACGATGCCGGAGCGGAAGGAGGCTTATCAGCTGAAGATCACGCTGGAGCTTTTGGGGACGGGAACGGAAAATTCCTGGGATTTCTGGGTATATCCGCAAAAGGAAGCAAAAGAGGATAAAAACGGCTGTTCGCAGATTATCACACAGCTGGATGAGAGCGCTGAAAAAAGACTCCGGGAAGGAGAAGGGCTTCTCCTGCTTCCTGAAAAAGTGCCGGACAGCCTGCCGGGAGTGTTCACCACAGTATTCTGGAATCCGCAGATGAAAAAACAGACGGGAACCTTCGGTATTTGCTGCAATCCAACAATACCTGCGTTAAGGGGCTTTCCCAACGAAGGGTACACCCAGTGGCAGTGGTGGGATATCCTGGGAAGCAGCCAGGTCATGAATCTGGATAATATGCCTGTCACACCGCAGATAAGGGTAATTGATTCCTATATGAGTAATCGCAAGCTGGGGCTTTTGTTTGAGGCAACGGTGGAAAAGGGCAGGCTGCTGGTATGCAGCGCAGGTCTGCAGGGCTCGCTGGAAGATCGGCCCGCATCCCGTTGGCTGAAAAACTGTCTGCTCAGATATTTGACGAGCGACAGCTTTTGTCCGCAGGAAAGACTTACTATGGAACAGCTGAAAAGATATTTTAAACCATTGGAAAAAGGGGGAGGACTTCCTTATGAACAATAATCATAGATTGTGCCTGGCAGAAGACGGCAGGACGCAATATAAAATCGTGATTCCGGAGGGAGCGTCGGAGACGTTAAAATATGCAGCAGAGGAATTAAGTAAATATTTAAAGGAGATTTCCGGCGCCGTTTTCCCAGTGACAACAGAAGGTCAATTGACACAAGAAGAGGAGGAAGGGTTGATTCTGACAGGCTGCGGCCGCCTATGCCGGGAGCTTGTGTCCCCGGACGAGTTAATGAAGCTGGGTGAAGAGGGGTTCCTGATACGTACCATAGGAAAAGATTTGGTGATTGCGGGAAATACGGGAAGGGGAACTTTATACGGCGTATATGGGTTCCTTAAGCGAAGCCTGGGCTGCCGCTGGTTCACACCGGAGGTGAGCCATATTCCCAAACGCAGCCGGCTGGAACTGGAAAGTACGGACAGGGCGGAATTGCCGGCTTTGGAATACCGCGAACCTTATCTGCTTGGGAATCAGGAACCTGAATGGCATGTACGCAATTTTTCCAACGGACATTTTCCGAAGATAACCGTCCGGATGGGAGGAAGGGTAAAGTATGATCCTTTTGTCCATTCCTTCTATACTCTGGTGCCGCCAGAAACGTATTTTGCCGAACATCCCGAATATTATGCCCAGATAGATGGAAAGCGGGTGGGAGAGCGTGCGCAGCTTTGTCTGAGCAATGAAGAGGTTTTTGAGATTGTTTTGGCAGAGCTACGGGCCCGTCTTGAGAAGGATCCGGAAATTGCAGTGGTTTCCGTTTCCCAGAATGACTGTGCGGGCGCCTGTACCTGCGACAGATGCAGAAAAGTGGAAGAAGAGGAGGGGAGCCCTGCAGGAAATATGCTCCGATTTGTCAACCGGATTGCCGAAGCGTTGGAAAAGGAGTATCCCCATCTGCGGATTGATACGCTGGCTTACCAGTATACCCGCAAGCCTCCGAAGCTGACACGTCCCCGTCCTAATGTAATTGTACGTCTGTGCTCCATAGAATGCTGTTTTTCTCATCCTTTAGCGGAATGTGGGAAAGCGATTGCCGCCGGAGGAAAGCAGATAGAGGGAGGCAGAAGCTTTACTGAGGATCTGGAGGGCTGGGGTAAAATATGCAATCAGCTTTATATCTGGGATTATACAACTAATTTTGCAAATTACCTGCAGCCGTTTCCTGATTTTAATGTGCTGCAGGAAAATATCCGCTATTTCATCCGTAATCATGTGCGCGGGATTTTTGAAGAAGGAAACAATGCCGAAGGAGAATGCGGCGGCCTGAACCGGCTGCGCCAGTATCTGCTTGCCCAGCTCCTGTGGAATCCGGAAATTGACGCACAGGCATGTATGAGGGAATTCCTTATTGGTTATTTCGGAATGGCTGCGCCCTGGATTGAAAAATGGATAGAGGCCTGTCAGAGCAGGGTTACGCCTGAAATACATATGAGTATTTATGATTCTCCGGCTGCGGCCTATCTGGAGGAAACGCTGCTGGAGGAGGGAGACAGGATCTTTGACTGTGCGGAGGAGGCGGCCGACAATGAGGAAATCCTTTCCAGGGTCCGTACTGCAAGACTTTCACTGCGCTACGTACGTATGATGAGAAAGCCTGAGGATGCGCCCGATAGAGAAGCGGAAATCAAAAGTTTTTTTGAAGATGTAAAAAAAGCGGGCATAACGCAGATCCGTGAGTGGACTTCTCTGGAAACGTCAGAAGCTCAGTTGCTGGACAGATAAAGGAGGAGGTATGCGGGAAGGGGATTTTACCTTAAGTGCAGACGGAGGGGGAAGCAAGCTGGCCGCCGTCATGTTTGATGATGCCTTTCATTTCCGTGCAGCAGGATACGGCGGGCCTGTAAACGGCAGCTTTTCTGAGACGGAGAAAAGGAGGCAGATCGCGGCTGCGCTATCTCCCTGTCTGTCCTCGGTGCCTTCAGGAGGGATCGGCCGCGCCTTTCTATCGGCCCCATGGACAGGAAGCCGGGAAGAGGAAGAAGATAACAATCTTTTTTTCCTGGAAGTGAAGAAACATTCTCCCAGGGTAAGATGCAGCCCTTTGAGCGAAGGGGAGGCCTGCCTTCTGGCGGGCAGTTTCAGAAGGGAAGGAACGGTGACATTGTCCGGAACCGGCTCCGGCGTTTTCCAGGTAGGACCCGCGGCAGCGCATTTGGGGGGATGGGGATATTTATTGGGAGATTTCGGAAGCGGCTTTTCCATCGGACAAAAAGGGCTGCAGGCAGCCATCAGGTGGGAAGAACGATGGGGAAAGGAAACCTGTCTGGAAGAACTGGCCTGTCAGGCCTATGGAGTAAAACAGCTTTGGGATCTTCTTCCTGTGATTTATGGGGAGACCTTCGGAGTAAAGCAAGTGGCGTCATTTTGCAGATTGGTAGGAAGGGCGGCCGACGAGGGAGATGAGGCGGCGGTGGAGATTTTGAAAGAAGCAGCGTGGGAGCTGGCGGCGCAGACAGCGGTGATGCTTCAACGTTTTGCACAGGTATCCCCCTTTGTGTTAACTGCAGGCGGGGCATGGAAGGCCAGTGACATTTTGTTTCAAAGCTTTTCAGAACAGCTGAAACGGCAATATCCCTGTGCGCAGATAAAAAAACCTGTTTTTGAACCGGTTATGGGCGGGGTTATTCTCTCTGTGCTGGAAAAACGGGGGACAGACGCGTCGGATACGCTGGGGCGGCTGAAAAAAGAATTCTCACAGTTCCTGATTAGGAATGGAAAACAGGAGGGAAAATAAATGCTGATGGAAAAATATGATTGCGCAGTCAGAGAAGTGATGGATCGGGTGAGGGAAACACAGCGGGAGAACATAGAAAAGGCGGCGGATATGATTGTGAAGGCTGTAAAGGACGGCGGCGGAATCCATGTCTATGATACGGGGCATATCATTGACAGCGAGCTGGTGGATCGGGCGGGAGGGCTGGCGCTTCTTCGGAGGCTCCGATATACCTTTGAGGTCAGCAGTACGGCGAGGACAATTGACCGCAGGGGGATTGTGGATAACAAGGAAGGGCTTGCCGGTTATGCGCTGCGTGCCTCCAAGGCTGCGCCGGGGGATGTCCTTATTATCGGTTCCGTTTCGGGAAAGACGGTTCCTGTGGTTGATATGGCCATAGAAGCGCATAAACTGGGGATTACCATCATTGCGGTCACCTCGGTTTCCTATTCCTCGTCCGTATCATCTGATCATAGCTGTAAAAAGCGTCTTTTTGAAATCGCAGATCTGGTGATTGATAACTGTTCCTGCCCTGGAGACGCTATGCTTTCAGTGGAAGGGCTGGAAAGCAGGTTTGCTCCTTCCTCAGGTATATCTGCCGCCTATATTATGTGGTGCCTGTCCGCCTGCATTGTGGAAAAAATGCTGCAGGATGGGCGGATGCCTACGGTATTCCAAAGCGTCAACCAACCGAATGGCTGGGACCGTTATTATGAAATGACAGAACGCTATGACAAGTTGGGATTTTAAGATTTTTATTGCGGTTGAACCCTTATCCACTCTGCCTGTATCTCTATAAAAATGTGGCCCCTGGATTTTGGCATTCCTGAATCACTTCCTTATGGTCAGCGCAGCAGATGCGCTGACCTGTCTGAATGATAACTTTATCTTCCTTGCTAATTCCCACCTTTTAAAATGTCTTATGGTAAAAACGATATGGTATAATGTCGGCGTAGCCGACATTATACCTGCGCATACTGTTTTCTGCGTTCACTGTAGAAAACCAGGCGCCAGATTTTGCCTGCACGCACCGGCGCCAGGGCAGCCTGAAAATGGCTGAGGCTGCCGGTGTTTTATTTTTTGGATTTTTAAATCCTTTTCCATGTGTAACCTTTTGGCAGGGGGAAACATCTTATTAATGCAATTGCAGAAAAACGGATCCGTGGCAAACGGCAGGAAAGGATAGACGGATGGAACTTGAAATGTTGGTCAGAAGGGCGAAGAAAGGCGATAAGGATGCTTTTCTGGAATTGATGCTGCTTCATAAGGAATATCTGTACCGAACCGCTTTCTTATATACCAGAAATCAGGACATGGCCTGCGACGCGGTCCAGGAATGCATTGTCAAAAGCATGGAGGCTATAGGCCAGCTGAAAAAAACGGAGTTTTTCAAAAGCTGGATGACCAGAATCCTGATTAACTGCGCGCTGGCGGAGCTGCGCAGGAACCGCCGGTATGCAGAGGAACCGGAATGGGAATCAGAGGAATGGGCCCAGGAGGAGGCCCCGGTATCTGCGGAGGAAAAGATGGATTTGTACCGGGCCATCGATCATCTGGATTATCCTTATAAAGTAATTATCATTCAGAAGTATTTCTTTGACTGCAAGCTGAATGATATTGCGGAACTTCTGGAAATGCCGTTGGGAACGGTTAAGGTTTATCATGCCAGGGCAAAAGAAAAGCTGAAGCGGTATCTGGAAAGCGGCTGAGCTTCGGCCCGGGCAGCTGTACATGAAAATTTTGACGGACACGGCCAGGCAGGCGTCTGGAGATGAGGAATGGATATGAAGGAAAATCAACATTTTAACCCCGGGGAAATATGGGAAAGCATAGAACTGCCGGATAACCTTGACCTGCTGATTAAAAACAGCGTGGAAGAAGGGTATAAGCATATGCAGGATAAGAAAAAAAGAACAGAAAAGTGGAGAGGAAAAAGGATGGCAGCAGCGGTGGGCATCGTGGTATTGGGCTGTGCCGCCGCCATACCGGTAAAGGCATTTGTAACATCTCTGGTGCAGGAACGGATGCAGCACATTCCTGCGGAAGAAATAAAAGAGGTGGAAAGCGTTATGGACAGCCAGGAGGTGAATGCGGACAGCTATTCCAGGGAGTATACGCAGACAGAGAAGGAAAGGTATGGGAATCTGTACAGAGCCTATCTCCAGGGAACTTTCCCGCAGGGGGAACTCAGACAGGAGCAGACGCAGAAAAAGGAGACGGCGGATTCTCTTTATTATGCCAGGGATACCTCAACCTTCTATCTGCCCGAGCGCGAACTTACGGATGAAGAGCTGCTGCAGATCATAGAGTTTGAAACCAAAAGGGATTATGTGCTTTCCGAAAGAACGGAGCCGGCGGATATCACGGCAGAAGAAAAGCAGGCCAGGGAACAGATCGCGGAAAGCGGCGGGATTACCGAAGAAAAGGCAATTGCGCTGGGAACCGAATGGCTTCATAATCTGTATGGCGTGTCTGAAAAAGGGATGGAACTGAACCATTATCTGAATACAGATATGGGGGCTGAGGAAAAAGGCGTCTATAATGTGAATTTCAGCGTACGCAGCACGGAATACTATTATTTCTATTTTGATCCACAGGACGGAACTCTGCTGGGGGCTTCCGGCAGCCTGGCCGCGGATATGGATGCGGATGGCGTAAGTTACGCTGTGCTGGAAGGAAAGATGGAGAAAATGTGTGAAACGGCAAAGGCTGTTTTAACAGGAAAACTTCAGAAGGAAGCAGAATATGAAAAAATCGTCTGTGCTTACAGGGATGAAAACGGATATCTGGGCAGCTTTAACAGAATTGCCTATTATTTTATCAGAAAGGACGGAAGCGCTTATAAGATCGCAATGAACGCCGCAAGAGAAGCATTCCTGGATTATGCATATATTGAAGATTATGGTGCATACATTCAGGAACAGAATCCGCAGACGGCGGAAAAGAGTAAAAATCCGAATTCCGGGCAAGGAAAAACGGTTTATGTGGAAATGGGGAAATAAGGAAAGGTCCGGGAAGCGATTCCCGGGCCTTCCTTTATGGAAATATGCGGCGGCCGTCCGTACGGAGCGAAGTAGACAGGTTATCAGGGAGAACTGGAGGACATGCATTTGCATCTGAAACAGACTGTGAAACAAGTAATGTGGCGCAGAAACCGTCCGGGAATGACAATTGTAAAGTCTGCGATAATAGTGAGTAGATAAATTGACAAAATTTTTATAATCCGCTACACTGATGTAAACGCTTACATAAACGCAGGAATCAGTATTCACAATCAGAACCAGGGAGGTTTCAGCCATGGCGCAGGAGAAAGAAGAAAAAACAGCAGGCCAGGAAAAAGCGGTGAAAGGAAAACGAAAAATTCATTTTTCCATAGACGATTTTTTTACAGCCTTCATTGACTTAACGGAAAACAGAAAAGAATATTCCTCTTTATTTGAGCAGCCTGTATTTGCCTTTTTTAAACGGCTGCATCAGGATTATCAGGCGGTTTTTTCCTGCTTTTGTTTCTATGAAGAAGGCAAAGACGGAAGGAATCTGGCGCAGGTAACGGATGTTTTCCGGGAAGAGTTCCAGGAAAATTCAGACTGGCTGCGTTTCGGTTTTCATGGCCTGAACAGCGGGGCCAATTATGGCTCCACCCGGTTTCAGACAGGGGAGTGCAGGGCGAATTACCGGCAGGCGGGAGAGGATTATGAGAAAACGGTAAAGGAACTGGAACGGATCACCGGAGGGGGTCGGTGCATTGACCGGGTGCCGAGAATCCATTTTTATGCCGGGACAGCGGAGGCCTGCCGGGCCTGGATGGATGCCAGCTGTGGGATCCGGGGCCTGATTTCTGCGGAGGATGACAGAATCGCTTATTTCCATACGGAGGAACAGAGCAGGACGCTGCGGCAGCAGGATCGGCTGGATACGACTGGTTTGGGACTCACATTTTTCCGCACCAAGGTGCGGCTTGAAAATACAGAGGATATCGCCGCCTTTTTGGAAGATTTTGGCCGGCAGGAGAAAATGGAGGAGCTTCTTGTTTTCACCCATGAGCCATTTCTCGAGGAAGAGAGAATAAGGCAAATGTTCCGAAGCTGTGCGGCTTTTGCCAGGGAACGGGACTGGGGCTTTGGCTTCCCTGAAGACTGGCTGGAAAGGGAAGGCTGAGGACATCGGCAAAAAATATAAAATAATACTGTAAGTGGTTACATTGATATGAGTACAATTATTTACTGCAAATACGCAATAAATATTGACAAACTCGCAGCAATTAGATACTATTTATGTAAGCACTTACATAAATATATGCTATAGAAAACTGTTGTAAAAAACAAGAATAAAAGAGGAAAAATCATGTTGGAAAATCTTAAGAAAGAATTTCTGCAGCCGTCGGAGGAATTCACACCCATTCCCTTCTGGTTCTGGAATGATTATCTTACTGAAGAAGAGCTGGACCGGCAGATGCTTGCCTTTAAGGAAAAAGGGGTGGACGGGTTTGTAATTCATCCCCGTCTGGGACTGCCGGAGGAAATCGGTTATCTGACGGATACCTATTTTCATTACGTCCGTTATGCGGTGAAGCGCGCTTCCCAGCTGCATATGAAAGTTGTGCTTTATGATGAGGCCATGTATCCTTCCGGATCCTGTCACGGACAGGTGGTCAGGGAGAACCCGGCGTTTGCTTCCCGGGGACTTCGCATGAGTGATCGGGAATCGGCGGAGGAAGGGGAGCTTCTTATTGCCGCCGTGAAGCGGGAGGGAAAGACCTGGTATTTTTGGGAAGGTCCTTCCGGCGGTACCATCCGGGGCGTTCATTATGGAGAAGACGATGGAGAAGCGGGGGCGCCGGCCAGTGCGGATCTGATGAATCCGGAAGCAGTGGCCTTATTCCTGCAGCTTACCCACGAACGCTATTATCAGGAACTTAAGGAATATTTCGGGAATACCATTATTGGGATTTTTACTGACGAACCGAATATCCTGGGGCGCTGCAGCAAAGAGGGAATGATTGCCTGGAGCGGGAATTTCCTGGAGGATTTTTACAGGCAGGGAGGAAATGAGCAGGATTTATACCTGCTGTTTACAGATACGGATTCCTCTGAGGGCAGACGCGCAGGTGAACGCTACAAAAGGGCGGTTTATGAAAGAATGTCCCGGGCCTATTACAGGCAGATAGCGGACTGGTGCGCGGCGCACGGCGTGGCGATGACCGGGCATCCGGAGAAATCCACGGATATCGGGTATTTACAGCATTTTACGATTCCCTGTCAGGATATTGTGTGGCGTTATGTTGCGCCGGAAGAGGAAAAAGCGATCACAGGCGAACACAGTACCATGGGAAAATGCAGCTCCGATTCCGCCAGGCATAGGGGAAAAAGGCGGAACGGGAACGAATGCTTCGGCTGCTGCGGCGCGCCGGAGGATCCTTACCGTTTTACCATGGAGGATATGAAATGGTATCTGGACTGGCTGTTTGTCAGAGGTGTCAACATGATTTTCCCTCATGCTTTTTATTATTCCCTGCGGGACAGGCGAAAGGAGGAAAGACCGCCGGAAGTTGGCATGCACAGCAGCTTCTGGGAGGATTACCATATTGCTTCGGATTACATCAAGCGTATGTGCGGCCTGCTTACGGATTCCGTCAACCAGGCGAAGGCCGCAGTATTATGCCGCAGCGAGGAGCTTTCCTGGGAAATCGCAAAGCCCCTGTTTGAAAATCAGATAGAGTTCAATTATCTGGAAGAGGAGCTTCTGCCTTCCTGCAGGATAGAAAACGGCTGTGTGCTAATCCGGCAGCAGCGTTATCCTGTGGTTATTACAGACGGAAAGGATACGCCGGAAACCAGGGATTTTCTCCGCCGGCTGGAGGAAAGCGGAGGAACTGTCCTTGTCTGGAATGCATCCCTGACCGCTCAGAAAATCAGAGAAGCCGTAAAACCGGCGGAAACCTTCCTGCCTCCCGCCAGGGATCTTCGATGCACCTGCCTGAGAAAAGAAGGGACAGAGTTTTTGTTTCTGGTAAATGAAGGGGAAAATTCTGTTACCACAAACCTGCGGCTGGAAGATGGCCATATCTGCCAGATTTGGGATGCCTGGAACGGTACAATAAAGCAGCTGGAGCTTCCTGTGCAGGAGATGAAGCTGTCGTTGGGACAAAGGGAAAGCCTCATCCTGGTAACGGACAGGGGCGAATAAGGGCTGGACGAAGAGCCGTTTCAACGTACAAAGAAAAAAGAATGATTCATGCAGTATCGCAGGCCCGCCTGCGATATGCAGGAGGGATAATATGAAGCAGACAGACACAGTCAGACGGGAAGCTGCCCGGATAGAAAAGATATACAGCGTAACCACCGAAGATTCCGTTACTCTTTACTGGGAGAAGCCGGAAGGTGCGGCGGATTGTGAATACCGGATTTCCTGCGGGGAGGAACAAAAGGGAATTACCGATAAAACACATATAACCATTGACGGGCTGGAAGCAGAAACCGAATATATATTCCAGGTAGAAGCGGTGGATAGGGACGAAAAGCTGTCCTCCCTTCTGCCTCAAAGCAGCAGGGTGAGGATGCCCTCCCTTCTTCCGCAAAGCTGCAGAGTAAGGACGGGGAAGAAGAAGGAGCGGCTGGATGTGACGAAGCCCCCTTATAATGCTGTGGGAAACGGCGCTGTCATGGATACCAGAGCGTTGCAGCAGGCCATTGATGACTGCGGCGATGGACAGGCGGTTTATCTTCCGGCAGGGGTATATCTTACAGGAGCGCTTCGGCTGCACAGTGATATGGAACTGTACCTGGAAGAAAATGCGGTGCTGCAGGGCACGGACCGGGTGGAAGATTATCTGCCCCGGATCTGGAGCCGTTTTGAAGGCACGGAGCTGGAATGCTACAGCAGCCTGCTGAACCTGGGAGAACTGGATCATGACGGCGGCTATCGCTGCCAAAATGTGGTAATAAGAGGAAAAGGGACCATTGCCAGCGGCGGAAGAATCCTGGCGGAACGGGTAATTGCTTCCGAGCGCGAGCGCCTGAAGGACTATCTGGCTTCCCTGGGAGAGAAAATAAAGGAATGTGAAAAACCGGAAACCATTCCCGGCAGGGTACGCCCCCGCCTGATTAATATGAGCAACTGCAGGAATGTGGTTCTTTCCGGTGTGACTTTGAAAAACGGCGCCAGCTGGAATGTACATATGATTTATTCGGACAGCATCGTAACCCATGACTGTTCCTTTTATTCCGAAGGCGTATGGAACGGGGACGGCTGGGATCCGGATTCCTCCTCCAACTGCACCATATTTAACTGCACCTTTTATACGGGAGATGACTCCATAGCCATTAAATCAGGAAAAAACCCGGAAGGAAACCAAATCGGCCGCCCCAGTGAACATATCCGGATTTTTGACTGCAGATGTGCCTTTGGCCATGGGATCACCATCGGCAGCGAGATGTCCGGAGGCGTTGACGACGTGCGCATCTGGGACTGTGATATGAGCCATTCCATGTGCGGGATTGAGATTAAGGGAACAAAGAAACGGGGAGGATATGTACGCAATGTCCATGTGGAGGATTGTGCTGCCGCCCGCATCCTGTTCCATTCGGTGGGATATAATGATGACGGCATCGGGCATCCGGTGCCTCCTGTCTTTGAAAACTGCAGCTTTGAACGGCTGCGCATCCTGGGAGAATACTACGGCGACGGCAGGGAGTGGATTCCCTGCGAGGCCATTGAACTGTGCGGCTTTGACGTACCGGGGCATGAGCTGAAAAATATCGTGTTCCGGGATATCCGCATCGGCAGCGAAAGGGAGAGCAGGAAGCAGACTCTTTCCCTGCAGTGCTGTGAAAATATTACGTTTGAAAGGCTGCAATGCATTTAGCCACGCTGCACCGGAGTTTTCCGGTTGGGCAGTTGCAGCGGTAATGCCTTTATTCAGCGGCTCCTCCGGTTGAGGAGTCGTTTATACGTGGCGTCCATGCCCAAAGCCCCCAAAGGAGCGGTGATCAGAATGGAAAGCACGGCCACGGAGAGAACCAGCTTTCCGCAGGGAAGGCCCAGGGCTAGGGGGACGGAGCCGATTGCCGCCTGGACGGTGGCCTTGGGAAGATAAGCGATGACGCAGAACAGCCGTTCCTTCCGGTTAAGCTTTGTCCCCAGCAAGCACAAAAGTACGCCGGCGGAACGCAGGGCGAGGGCAAGGAAAATCATGAGAACCGCTCCCAGTCCGGCGCCCAGCGTATAGCGGATATCCACGGCTGCGCCTACAAGGACGAAAAGGATGACCTCTGCGGCCAGCCAGAGCTTTCCGAATTTTTCCGCCAGCCGTCTGGTTACGAAGGTTTCACTTTTTAACTGAAGGACACAGGCCATGCTCATGACGGCCAGCAGGCCGGAGAAGGGCAGCGTCCCCTCCAGCCAGGTTTCCAGTGCGACCAGCAGAAAGGAAATCCCCAAAACGATAATCACCTTCATGCTGTTGCGCACATATCGTTCTTTTGCATACTGCGATTCAAAAAAGAGAGCCAGCAGCCAGCCCGTCAGCGCGCCGCCTGCAATGCCAAGCAGGATGGATATGGGAATGCCGGCAAAATCCATGGCGGATACGGTGCCGCCCTGGGCCATGCCCGTGAAGGTGGAAAACAGGACGATAACAAATACGTCATCCAGGGAAGCCCCGGCCAGAATCAGCTGGGGAATCCCCTTATCGGTGCCGTAGCCGGTTTCCATCAGTTGCACCATTTTGGGCACGACCACGGCCGGGGAAACTGCTCCCAGCACTGCGCCCAGGATGGCGGCTTCCAGTAAAGTGACGCCAAGGATCCCTGGCGCCAGCAGGACAAAAGCCAGGATTTCAAAAACGGCTGGGAGGAAAGCCATAAGCACCGCGGGCCTTCCCACCTCCTTTAATTCACTGATATCCAACGAAAGGCCAGCCTTAATCAGAATGATGACCAGGGCCATTTCCCTTAAATCAGAAGAGATGCTGAGAATGGAGTCGTCAAGAAAATCCAGCACATAAGGCCCTAAAAGGATTCCGGTAGCCAGCATACCGATGATACGGGGCAGGCGTATCCGCTGGCAGATGGACGCGGCGGCCAGCCCCACCAGAAAAATAAGTGCGAGTGATGTAAGCATAAAAATTCCTCCCTGAAGAATGTCAGATTACGGGTCTTTACCCGGCAGCAAAAAAAGCCAATGACCCTGTGAAAAAATCACAGAAGTCATCAGCTTTATCAGCGGTTTTGGCAATAGCCATGGGAGAACTTCATTCCCGGACCTTATTGTAGCATGGGGAAAAAGGAAAAGCAAGGCTTCCTTTAAAATCCGTAAATTTCCCCATACTTCTTATTGAAATAGGACAGCAGCGGCGCTGCGGAAATTTCACAGCCGCATACCCTCTGCACCGCCTGGCGGGAATTGTACAGGCTTCCGTAACGGTGGATTTTTTCATTGAGCCAGGCGGTGATTTCCTTTACCCGGCCTTCCGCAAGGATGGGATCCAGGCTTCCCAGCTCCTTTTCTATCTGATTTAAGAACATGCCGCCGTAAATGGAGCCCAGCAGATAGGAAGGGAAGTAGCCGAAGGAACCGTCGGACCAGTGCATATCCTGCAGAATGCCCTCCGCATCGTTGGCAGGACGGATGCCAAGCAGCTCTTCCATTTTATCATTCCAAAGCTCCGGCAGCGTGTCTGTGGCGGCATGGTCACGGAAAATTGCCTTTTCCACTTCATAGCGCAGGATAATGTGAAGGCAGTAGGTCACCTCGTCCGCCTCCGTCCGGATGAAGCTGGGACGGACATCATTGATCGCCCGGCAGAAAACATTAAAGGGAACGGTCTGAAACTGAGGAAGAAGTTCTCCCAGCTGTCCGTAAACCGGCTTCCAGAAATTTGGATTCCGGCCCAGGATGTTTTCAAAGAAACGGGACTGGCTTTCATGCAGGCCCATCAGGTTCACCTGCTCCACTGCGGTATTCACAAAAACAGGATCGATATTCTGCTCAAAAATAGCGTGCCCTCCCTCATGGATGGCGCTGAAAATGGCGGATAACGGGGCATCCTCAAGATAATGGTTCGTGGTCCGGATATCCCCATGGCATATGCCCATGGTGAAGGGATGCTCGCTTTCTGCCACAGCGCCTCCGTCGAAATCAAAGCCGATATAGGAAAGCAGCATATTCTGCACTTTTTTCTGGGCGTCAATGTCGTAATGGCCTTCAAGCGCCGACAGATCCGGCCTGCCCGCAGCAGCTATTTTGGAAAGCAGCGGCAGCAGCCCTTCCTTCATTTCATCAAAAATCCGGTCGATGGTGGCGCTGTCCATCCCTTCCTCGTACATATCAAGCAGCACCTCATAGACATCTTTTTCCGGTTCCATGTATCCCACGTACTGCCTGGTCATGGAAATCATTTTATCCAGCCAGGGAGAAAAGAGAGAGAAATCCCCGGCCCGCTTTGCTTCCTCCCACATCTTTTCCGATCGCGCGGAGGTGGTCACATAATCCGTATAAAAATCCTGGGGAACGCGCTGAAAGCGTTGATAATCCCGTAAACCGCGCTTTACCGTCAGCTGCATCCCTTCATCCAGCTGCGCAAAAAGCTCCGGACGGGAAAGCTCCTGCAGCATAGCCCCATATTCCTCTGATGTGGAAAGCTTGAAGGACTCGGTGGAAAAGAAGCCCAGGGCTTCCAGCTTGCTTTCCACTCCCTTTTTGGGAGCCATGGTCTGCAGATCCCAGTTAAGCAGACATACTGCCTGCTCATACTGCTTCATTTTTTTGAGATGTTCCTTAAATTTATCCAGTGTCTGATTCATAAGTGCCTCCTTTACAATGCTGTTGCTTCTTACAGTATACCAGCGCAGGGAGGCTGGGACAAGAAGAACAGTGACGGCAGAAGGACAAATCGTCTGTGGACGTTACTGTCATGGAATGAGTGGTAATCTGTGAACAGTGACCAGCCAAGGGGTAAGCGCAGGCGGGAAATAAGATTACATTGCGTTTTGCACAGGACTTCTGTATAATATAAAATAAAACATAATGTTTTACTGATCAACTGTAAAAAGGGCGGCGGCCGCTTCGCCGTGAAGTTGCGGCTGAGAAGGTAAAATGGATGTAGGCGGGCAAAACAGCGTGAATTGGGGTAAAGAGCATAAAAACAAACAGGAAGAATCCTGGAGTCTGGCCTGCCGTATCACGCACAGTCATTAGAATGAGCATGATGCGGAGTGGATCACGACTCTTTTTTTGCTGTAGTTTTCCGGGTTTAAAACAGGAAAAGAGGAAGAATAGGAAACGATGCTGCCCCCGGTGGATAGATTGCTATTGACATGCAGTTACAGAGAGGATAAACGGATGAATATTCAAATGACGGCAGGGGAGGCGCTGCAGGCATTCTGCCGGGCCTGGTTTGTGGAACGGGATGTGGAGGCGGCTATGGCCTTTATCAGGGAAGACGTGGATTTTGTGGGCACCGGGATCGGAGAGTCAGCACGGGGCAGGGATGAGATGCTTTCCTACCTCAGACAGGATATGCTGGAGATTCCGGAGCCGTTTACACTGCTTCTTACGGAGATAAATGAACAGGTTATAGCGGAGCATGTGCGTAACCTGTCTGCGGAGGTTACTCTGAAAAATTCTGTGTATACCTGGCATGTACGCGGTTTCTTTACCATGGTAATGGAGGGGGAGGGCTGGAAGCTCCAGAGCTTCCACTTTGCCGAGCCTGCCGGCAGCCAGCGGGGGACGGAGCATTACCCGAAGACTTTGGTTATGGAGAATACCATTCGGCAGAGACAGGAGCTTTTGAATGAGTCCCTGCCCGGCGGTATGATGGGCGGCTACATAGAGGAAAACTTTCCGTTTTATTTCGTCAACCGCAGGATGCTGAATTACCTGGGCTATGCGGACGAGGCCGAATTCGTAGCGGATATTGAAGGCTGCGTTTCCAACTGTATGCATCCCGAGGATCGGGATATGGTGGAACGGGCAGTGATGGAGCAGCTGGCAGAGGATGTTGAATATGTGGTGGAATACCGCATGAAAAAAAAGGATGGTTCTTACATCTGGGTTCATGACATGGGACGCAGAGTAATGGCTGAAGACGGGAGGCCTGCGATCATATCGGTCTGCATGGATATTACGGCACAGAAGCGTGCGCAGGCGGAAGTGCTCAACCTGTATAACAACATTCCAGGAGCGGTGTTCCGGTGCCGGTTTGATGCTGATTTTTCCGTAATTGACGCCAATGACGGGCTGTTTGAATTCCTGGGGTTCAGCAGGGAAGAATTCGCAGTCATGGGAAACAGGATGTCAGCCGTCATTTATCCTGAGGATTTCGATATCATGGCCGACAAGCTCAGGGAGCAGCTGAAAACAGGAAATACCATACATAACGAAAACCGCCTGATCTGCAGGGACGGAAGTGTAAAATGGATTTCCATCAAGGCGCAGCTGTTTACGGAAGAAGATGGAGAGCAGTATTTTTATTGTGTTTTTGTAGATATAACGGATGAAAAACAGCTGCAGCAGAGAGTGCTGAATCTGTATGAAAAGGAGCTGTCTTATTTTGCGGAGGTGTCTTCTGCGGAGGGAAGCATTCAGGGAAGCCTGAATGTGACTCAGGGGAGGCTGGAAACCTACGTTTCAACTTCGGAAATGGCGGTGGCCCATATCGGGGATTCCTATGAGGATACTATCCTCAGCCTGGAGCGATCAGCCATGGATCCGGAAATGGGGAAAAGGATTGGAAGCACTCTGGAACGGGAGAAGGTGCTGGCCGATTATGCCAACGGAAAAACGGATTATCACTTTGAATTCCTCCGCAGAAGCAACACCGGAAGTAGCTTCTGGGAGAGTACGAAGCTGCGCTCCTTCAGGAATCCGGAGAGCGGGGATGTGCTCCTGTTTTTCTATACCATAGATATTACGGAGCAGAAGCTTCAGGAGCAGCTGCTGAAAAGAATTGCGAAGCTGGATTATGACAGCATAACCGAAGTGGACGTCCTGCAGGGGACCCACAGGCCGGTTTCCATAGACGGCGGCGGGCGGAACATACTTCCTGCGGAAGGAGGTTTCCAGGAGGAGCTGCACAGGTTTGCCGATGCCTATATGAACGAACCTGCGAAAACGGAATATCTGAACCAGCTGGATTTCTCCAATATGGAAAGGCAGCTGAAGGAAAAGGATTCCTACACCTTCCTTGTGGAGATGAAGGATGAAAAAGGGGAGCTGCGCATTAAGCGGTTTGAGGTTTTCTATATCAGCCAGGAACTGAAAAGAATCTGCATCGCCCGTACGGATGTGACTGATGTGGTGCGTCAGGAACAGCGTCAGAAGGAGGAGCTGGCGGCCGCCCTGGTTGCAGCGAAGCAGGCAAACGCGGCAAAGTCGGACTTCCTTTCCCGCATGAGCCATGAAATCCGTACCCCAATGAATGCAATTATCGGCATGAGCACCATTGCCGCCCAGTCGATCGGGGATGATGAACAGGTGGAGGACTGCATTTCAAAAATAGGAATTTCCTCCCGTTTCCTTTTGTCCCTGATAAATGATATCCTGGATATGAGCCGTATTGAAAGCGGTAAAATGCTGCTGAAAAATGAAAAGATACCCACGGAGGAATTCCTGGTAGGCATTAATTCCATCTGCTACGGACAGGCGGAGGCCAAGGGCGTGGAGTATGAATGTATCGTGGACCCGGTGCTGGACGATTATTATATCGGGGATGCCATGAAGCTGCAGCAGGTGCTGATCAATATTTTAAACAATGCCATCAAATTTACCGGCGAGGGCGGTAAGGTGACCTTTTCCGCATCCCAGCGCAGGAAAACAAAAAACGACGCCATGCTCCGTTTTATTGTCAATGACACGGGAGTGGGGATGGGCGATGATTTTATCCCGCATATATTTGAACCCTTTTCCCAGGAATCCACAGGAACCACCTCCCTTTACGGAGGCACGGGGTTGGGGCTTGCCATTTCGAAAAATATCGTGGATATGATGGACGGGAAGATTACCGTACGTTCCATAAAGGGAATCGGCACGGAATTCATAGTGGATGTAAAGCTGGGGATTACCGAGGAAGAAAAGCTGCGCCATAACCAGAAAAAGCATGATTTTAATTTTTCCCATCTGAAAACGCTGGTGGTGGACGACGATGTGGCCGTCTGTGAAAGCGCGGTAATGACCCTGCATGAAATGGGCATCAGCGCCGAATGGGTGGACAGCGGCCGGAAGGCTGTTGAGCAGGTGAATACGCTCTGGAGCCAGAACCGTTATTATGATATGATTCTTATTGACTGGAAGATGCCGGACATGGACGGTATCGAAACCGCCAGGAGGATTCGGAGCATAGTAGGTTCGGAGGTGACCATCATCATCATGACGGCCTATGACTGGATTTCCATTGAACATGAAGCCAAGCTGGCCGGTGTTAATCTGCTGATGAGCAAGCCCATGTTTAAGTCCTCGCTGGTTTCCGCGTTCACCAAAGCATTGGGGGAAAAGGAAGAGCAGGAAGAAAAGACACAGGTCATTGATTATGATTTTACCGGAAAACGGGTGCTGCTTGCAGAGGACAACCAGATTAACACCGAGGTGGCGGTGATGCTTCTGGAAAGCAAGGGCTTTACGGTGGATACCGCGGAGAACGGACTGCGGGCTATGGAAATGTTCAGCAAGTCCCCGGAAGGCTATTATAATGTTATCCTCATGGATATCCGCATGCCTCTGATGGACGGCCTTACGGCGGCAACGAACATCAGGCATCTGAGCAATGCAGATGCCGCGGCGATTCCCATCATTGCAATGACGGCCAATGCCTTTGATGACGATATTGAAAAGAGCAAGGCGGCGGGTATGAATGCCCATCTGGCCAAGCCCATTGAACCGGAGCGTATGTTCCAGACGCTTTATGATTTCATTTTTGGAAAAGAAGATTATTAGTAACAGGCAGCGAAAAGCGCCGGGATTGAGGCTTCACGGAATCCCGGCGCTTTTCGTGCGGCCGCTGCGCATCTGTGGCTACGGCTGATTGTCCCGGATGATAAAATGGTTCTTGTTTACCTTAAGAAGCCCGTCCTTCTGCATTTTACCCAGCTCATTGGACAGGGCGCTCCGGTCCACGCTCAGATAATCTGCCAGCTGCTGGCGGTTGAAGGGAATCGTGAATTCACTGCTTCCCTGGGAGGACGCCTGGAAGGAAAGGTAGGACAGAAGCCTTCCGCGGATTGATTTGGGAGAGGTATGGAAAATCCTGCGGGAGAGAATCAGATTTTTCTGTGCCGAGATGGTGAGCAGGTTCCGGATCAGCCTGCCGTGATACTCACAGGCGCCGGGGCAGGTTTGCAGCACTCTGGCGGCGTTCAGGAACAGGATTTCGGAGTTTTCCGAGGCAGTTACGCTTACCTGCATGGGCTCTCCCGGGATGCAGGCATAGGTTTCCGCAAAAATCATGCCCTCCCCCACGCTGTCCAGCAGGCTTTTATTCCCCCAGTGATCGTCATTTTCTATCTGCACACGGCCGGAAAGCACCAGTCCGATTGCATCCACCGGTTCGCCGGCATGATAAACAGTGCTTCCTTTTATATAGTGCTTCTGTTCTGCGCCAAGGCAGGAAAGCATTGCCTTGATTTCTTCTTCCGTATTTCCCCGGAATAACAGCGTTTTTGACAAAAATTTATAATTCAAAAAAATTTCCTCCATTTGTTGTTTTAACAACATACATGTTGGAAGGATTGTATTATACTTACTCCAGAAAGTCAAGTAAAGAGTTCCCGATGTGATAACTAAGAATTCCCGGCGTGACAGGCCCATAGGTAAGCTGCTGCGATCCGGGAGTAATAAAAGGAGGCAGGAATTATGGTAAGAAAAATTATTCATATTAATGAAGAAAAATGCAATGGCTGCGGTCTTTGTGCTGCGGCGTGTCATGAAGGTGCAATCGGAATGGTTGACGGCAAGGCAAAACTGCTCAGGGATGATTATTGTGACGGGCTGGGAGATTGTCTTCCCACCTGTCCCACAGGAGCGATTTCCTTTGTGGAGAGGGAGGCGGCTGCCTATGATGAAGGCGCGGTCCTGGAAAATAAAAAGAAAAAAATGCAGTCAGAGGGCGGGGCTGTTTCCGGCGGCTGCCCCGGCAGCAGGGCAAGGGAGCTTGACAGACAGGAGACGCAGCAGCCTGAACATGCAATGGAGGCTGTTCCCTCCCGGCTGCGGCAGTGGCCGGTACAGATCAAACTGGCGCCGGTGAATGCCCCTTATTTTGACGGAGCCAGCCTGCTGGTTGCCGCGGATTGTACCGCCTATGCTTACGGCAATTTCCATCAGGATTTTATCCGCGGTAAGGTGACCCTTATTGGCTGCCCCAAGCTGGACAGTGTGGATTACAGTGAAAAACTGACGGAAATCATCCGTCAAAACGACATCAGGAGCCTGACTATTGTAAGGATGGAGGTGCCCTGCTGCGGCGGTATCGAACACGCGGCGGTGACAGCCCTGAAAAACAGCGGCAAATTTATCCCCTGGCAGGTGGTAACGATATCCACCGACGGCCGGATACTTGAAAAATAAAAGGAGAAACAGGGTGGAACTATCGGCAGCCTTCCCTGTCAGGGTATGTTTCCCGTTTTGGAGTCTGATACCGTTCAGGTATCAGGCTCCTTTTTGGTATTGCGGTCCTTTTTGCCGTCACTTTTGGCATAGATGTCCCTTTTGGTATAGATTGCGTAAATAAAACTTCTGTGATAAAATAATCTGATGTAAACATGGACAGAGTTTGAACGGAAAATGTAACTTCTGTTCCATAAAACATAAGGAAAGGAACAGATAAATGAAAAACAAAGGAACGGCAAATATATGCGCAGTGGTTTTGGCATGCATTTTTATTCTGGCGGGCTGCGGGAACGGCAATCAGGTGGTGAATTATGAGGAGACAGACCGGGAGAGCATTACGCTTACCTTTTTTGGAAATAAGTATGAACCGGAGAACGTTCTTATTATAGAAGAGATCATATCGGAGTTTATGAAAGAAAATCCGGGTATCAGGATATCTTATGAAAGCCTGAAGGGGAATATATATTATAATGCGCTGGAAAAGCGGATGGCGGCGGGAAAAGGCGATGATGTGTTTATGGTCAACCACGATATCCTGCTGGAACTGAAAAACCAGGGGCTTGTGGCTGATTTATCCGGGCTTGGCACGATTTCAAATTTTACGGAGAGTATGCGGGGACAGATGGAGGAGGACGGCAGGATATACTGGGTGCCAACCACCGTATCCATTTTCGGGCTTTACTGCAATCTGGATCTTTTGAAGGAGCATAATCAGAAGGTGCCGGAAAATCTGGGAGAATGGATGGCGGCCTGCGAGTATTTTGCGGGACAGGGAATCACTCCTGTGATTGCCAATAATGATATTTCGCTGAAGACGCTTGTAATCGGCAGAGGATTTTACTCCCTGTATCAGGAGAAAAGGGAAAAAGAAGTATTTTCCAGTCTGAACAGCGGTGAAGAGGCATTGAGCGATTATCTGGAACCGGGCTTCCTCCTTGTAAAAGAAATGATTGATAAGGGGTATGTGGATGCGAAGAAAACGGTGGAAACCAGGAAGACATCTGATGATTTACAGGAATTTACCAAAGGGGAAGCCCCTTTTATGCTGACCGGGGCATGGGCGGCAGGAAGAGTGGACGGGATGAAACCGCATTTTTCATTTGAGGTGATTCCTTACCCTGTACTGGAGGATGGTTCCCTGCTGGTAATCAATGCGGACACAAGGCTGAGTGTTAACGCGGGCAGCGAACATAAGGAGGAGGCCATGAAATTTGTGGAATTTTTTACAAAGCCTGAAAATATAAGCAAATTTGCAGATCAGCAGTCCTCCTTCAGTCCGCTGGAGGGAGGGGAGCCTTCAGCGGTGAAAGAAATACAGACTCTGATACCGTGCTATCAGCAGGGCAGGACCGTTATCGGGACGGATGCATTTCTGGAGGTACCGATATGGAACCTGACTGCGCAGGCAGTACAAAAGCTTCTTGCGGGAGAACCGGAGGAGACGGTGATGGACTGGCTCGATGAACAGGCCGGTGAAGAAAGGGGAGCGGAGTGATGAAAAAAGAGAGGGCCGTAGGCAGCAAAATAAAATTCGCTCTGGCGGCTGTTTTTGTCGTCACTGTGCTCAGCACTATGACCTTGCTTTTTGTGCAGGGAGTGAAAAAACAGCTATGGGAACAATCGGTAAGCACGATTATCGAAAGCACAATGCAGGGCTGCAATACGCTGCGTATACAGCTGGAGGATGAATATCAGTCCATGGGGACCGTTGCAGGTTATATGAAGGAATTTTCTTCGCAGCAGAAGGAAGAACTGCAGCTGGCGCTGGAAAGCTATGCAAAGACGGATCAGGGTGCGGCTTTGTATCTGTCTGACGGCAGGGTTCTCCCGGCAGGGACGGGGAAGGATGAAGAAGCCCAAAAGCAGTTTTGGAAAACCAATAAGAAGGATGGGATTATAAATCCGCATATAAGCAGCGTCACAGGGGTGAATGTATTTGACCTGTTTGTCCGGATCGATTTGCGGGACGGTGAGACGGGGTTCCTTGTGAAGGAATATGAAGTGGAAAATATTGTGGACAGCTTTTCCCTGTCTTTTTATAATGACGCGGGTTTTTCCTATGTAATAAATACAACCGGGGACGTACTGATTCGTCCGCCCCATCCCAACAGCAATAAGACGGTCCAGAACCTGTTTGATATGCTTCCGGTCACTCAGAACAGTGAGAATAAAATCCGGGAGTTTGCCAAGGCCCTGGAAGATTTCCGTACGGGCTGGGCTGTATTTGCATATCAGGAGGAGCAGATGGTATTCTGCTATACGCCGCTGAAGCTGCAGTCCGACTGGTATCTGATTTCCATCATTCCCAGGAATGTGGTGGAGAAACAGACGAATGAAATCCTGATGCGTACAATGACGCTGATAGCCAGCATTATTCTTGGCATTTTCCTGCTTGTGGCATTCTATGTCCGCTATGTGAACAGGACTGACAGAAAGCTGGGCAATCAGGCGGAATACATAGGGCATTTATATAATGCGGTGCCGGAAGGGATTGCCCTTATCACGCAGGAGCAGCCGCTATGCATTCTGCAATTGAACAGGGAGGGACTCAGATTGCTTGAATATCCGGAGGATGCGCAAAACGACGCACCCAAAGGCAAAGCCATAAAGGATATCGTCCACCCGGAGGATTATGAGCAGACGATAGGTATTTTCAGGGATACAGCGGAGAATGACAGGAAAAACAGGTTTGAAAACAGGGTGATGCGCCAGGATGGTACCTGGTTCTGGTCATCAGTCATAGTGGAGAAGATGAAGGATCCTAACGGAAATCCGGTTCTGATCGCAACCTTTCATGATATTACGGAGGAAAAGCTGGCCAAGGAAGCGGCGGAAAGGGCGAAGCTTCAGGAGCGTCTTACGCTGGTCGGGGCGATTTCCAATGCCTATCCTGTGATTATCAGCATAAACCTTACCAGGGATACACTCAACTTTATCTATGTCAAGCCGGATCTTATGGTTGATTTGGGTAAGCAGAAGTCGTACTCTGAACTTTTTGAAGCTATGCTTCCCACCATGCATCCTGACGCGCAGGAAATATTCAGAAACCGTTTTTTAATGGAAAACCTGCGGAATGCGCTGGGGCAGGATAAAAATGAAATCTATCTGGAAGCAAAACAGCTGATGGCGGACGGAAAGTATCACTGGGTCTCCACGCAGATCATTTATGTGGATAATCCATATTCGGAGGATAAGCTGGCTATTCTCATTTCACGCAGGAATGATGAACAACGGTATGAGGAAGAGCAGCGCAGGCAGGCGCTTCAGAGCGCGCTGGACAGCGCGAGGGCGGCAAGCAGCGCCAAGAGCCAGTTCCTGTCCAATATGAGCCATGACATCAGGACGCCTATGAATGCGATTGTGGGAATGACGGCAATCGCCACGGCCCACCTGGATGACAGGGACCGTGTGGTGGAATGTCTGCGCAAAATCAGCCTGTCCAGCCAGCATCTGCTCAGCCTGATCAATGATGTGCTGGATATGTCTAAAATCGAAAGCGGGAAGCTGTCGCTCAGGGAGGAACCCTTTAACTTCGCGGAGCTGGTGGCGGATGCGGTGGAGCTGGTACGGCCTCAGGCGAATGCCGGTCATCTGAATCTGGAAATCCAGTTTACCATGCTGAAAAACGAAAAAGTAATCGGAGATCCTCTCCGTATCCGTCAGGTCTGCATCAATATCCTGAGCAATGCGGTGAAATATACGCCGGAGGGCGGAAGCGTTCTGGTGGAGGTCAGACAGGAAAACAGTACGCGCAGGGGATACGGGAATTATATTTTCCGGTGTGAGGATACCGGTGTGGGAATGAATGAAGAATTCCTGAAAAAGCTGTTCCAGCCCTTTGAACGTGCGCAGGATTCCACTATCAGCAAAATTACGGGAACCGGTTTGGGAATGGCAATTACTAAAAATGTGGTGGAGATGATGAACGGCGACATCCTTGTGGAAAGCTGTCCCGGGAAAGGCTCTGTCTTTACGGTGACTATGCCCATGCAGCCGGAAAATGCCCAGGCGGAGGAGGTCCCCGGGGAATGGATCGGCGTTCACAGCCTGATTGTGGATGATGACAGGCAGACGTGCGAAAATGCTGCGGAGCTTCTGGATAATATGGGGCTGCGCGCAGAGTTTGTGACGGATGGCAGAACTGCCGTGTCCTGGGTAGTGCAGGCCAGGGATACGGCGGACCCTTATCAGCTTGTTATCATCGACTGGAAAATGCCCGATATGGACGGCGTGGAAACTGCAAGGCGTATCCGCAGTGAAGTGGGGCCTGATATCCCGGTTATCATACTCACTGCCTATGACTGGGCGGAAATAGAAGGAGAAGCCAGGGAAGCCGGGGTGACGGCCTTCCTTGCCAAACCTTTTTACCGTTCCAAAGTATGTTATCTGCTCAGTGAGCTGAGTGAAGACAGGGAAGGTACGGAACCTGTACGGCCCGGCTGGAAAGCAGATTACAGGGACAAAAGGGTTTTGCTGGCAGAGGATAATGAAATCAACCGGGAAATCGCAAGGGAGCTTGTGGGAGAAAGCGGCGTTGTCATTGAGGAGGCCTGTGACGGAGCGGAAGCGGTCAGGATGGTACGGGAATCAGAAGAAGGTTACTATGATCTGATACTGATGGATATCCAGATGCCTGAAATGGACGGCTATGAGGCAACCAGGGAAATCCGTGCCCTGGAACGGCAGGATGTGAAAAGACTTCCGATTGTAGCCATGACGGCGAATGCATTTGCAGAGGATGTGCAGGCGGCCTGCCGGGCGGGGATGAACGCCCACCTGGCAAAACCGATCGATCTGAATGAGCTGGAACGGATACTGAAACAATACCTGTCGGAAGGGAATGCTATGGAGGAAAGACCCGGGAAGGGAGTAGGAACAGTGTAAAATATCAGTTTTTTTTCTATTATTTTCAAAAAAGTAACGATATTTTGAGAAAGGATAGAAAGAATTTCTGATCCGTGTTACAATATAAAACACAGACTGAACGAAATGTAGTGAAATGGAAGGAATATCAATATGAAAAGGCCTGTCAGATTCCCGGGAAGAAATAAAGGATGGCTGCTGCTTGTCATGCTTCTCATAATAGAAATGCTTTATCCCTGTATAAATATTCAGGCAAAGGAGCCGGAATCGGAACTGGTGCTGCGCGTGGCCTTCCCTGAAGTGGATGGATTTACGGAAATCGACAGGGAAGGCAACCGTCACGGTGTAGTAGTGGACTATCTGAATGAGATAGCCAAATATACCGGATGGAAATATGAATATATTCCTACGGACAGTGAAAGTATGACCGACAGATTCCTGGCGGGCGAATTTGATCTGATGGGGGGCACCTACTACAGAAAAGAATTTGAAAAGTTTTTTGCCTATCCTGATTATAATTCGGGCTACACCAAATCAGTGCTTCTGGCGCGCCGGGACGATATGAGCATTAAGGCCTATGACCTGAAAAGTATTGAAGGAAAGACAATAGGCGTATATGAGCGTGCGGATGAGAATATCCGGCGTCTGAAGGTATATCTGGAAAGCAACAATATTAACTGTAATCTGAAATATTACACCAGCGAACAGCTTGTGGACGGGAAACTGTATGTATATCTGGACAGAGGGGATGTGGATATACTGCTTGGCAATAATGTGGATGATTCCATTACCTACCGTATTGTCACCGAATATGACTCCCAGCCTCATTATATTGTGACCAATGTGGGAAACCAGGAGGTGCTGGACGGGCTGAATATGGCGCTGGCGAAAATAATGGATTCCAATCCCAACTTTGCCGAAGAACGCTACAAGGCAAATTTCCCGGACGGCAGCATTGCAGGCATTATCCTGAATGAAGAGGAAAAAGAATATATTGCGCAGAAAAAGACGGTTTCCGTTGCGGTAGTGGAAAACTGGCATCCTCTGTTCTGCGCGCAGACGGATAATGATCTGCATGATGGTATTATATCAGATGTCCTGGGTGCCGTAGCCGGATTCACCGGACTGGAATTTGAGTATGTGTATACGGACAGCTATGCGAAGGCCCTGGCTATGGTACAGGAAGGAAAAGCGGATATGCTGGGCGCGTTCATGGGAAACGAAGAGGAAGCCGCACAGATGGACCTGGCGCTTTCCGCCTCCTATGCTTCCCTGAACGATATCCTGGTAAGAAATAAGGCGGTCAGTTACCCATCGGAAGGTCTGGTCGGCGGTATTATAGAGGGGCGGGAAATGCCTAAGGAAGTAGCCGCCGCCGAGGTAAGGTATTTTAAAACCGTACCTGAGGGCCTCATGGCAGTCAACAGCGGTGAGATTGATTTCTTTTATGATCTTTCCATGAGAATGGAGCAGGAAATACAATCCCATCATTTTACCAATGTGATCCCGAATTCCCTGATTAACGACAGAAACGATATGTGCTTTGCCATGAAGAGCCCGGCCCAGCCGGAACTGCTGACTGCCGTCAATAAGGCGCTCAACAGTCTGACAAGCGATCAGAAGGAAAACCTGGTAAATAAAAACATGATATCCGTCGGCGTAAGTGAGTTTTCTTTGATTGATTTGATTTATGCTAATCCTGTTATGGTGGTGGCGGTGACGACCTGTATTTTTGTCCTGCTGGCAGTGCTTGTTATTGTAGTAGCACGATCCAGGGTCCATGCTGCGGAAATGCACAGCAGCCTGGAAAAGGCAGAGGCGGCCAACCGGGCCAAGGGAGAATTCCTCTCCCGGATGAGCCATGAAATCCGTACGCCAATGAACGCTATTGTGGGATTGAGCGACTTAACCTGCATGGAGAAGAACGTTCCCGAAAATATCCGTGAGAACCTGGGGAAAATACGTTCCTCCTCCCATTATCTGCTGAATCTTATCAGTGACATCCTGGATATGAGCAGGATAGAGAATGAAATGATGACAATAACCAGCGAACCTTTTTCCATGGGACGCGTGGCGGATGAACTGAAAAGCATGATGACTGCGGAGGCAGGCAGACGAGGGTTGGAATTTGTCCTGGAGGATGGGATAAAGGATGATATTCTCTCCGGGGATGCCATACGGCTGAAGCAGGTGCTGATGAATCTGATTTCCAATGCCTTCAAATTTACGCCGGCAGGCGGCAGGGTAATAGTGCGAATCAGACAGACCGGGGAAAAAGAGGGGAAAGCGGAATACAATTTTCAGGTAATCGATAATGGAGAGGGTATCTCTGAAAAGAACCAGAAGCGTATTTTTGAGGCTTTTGAACAGGTGGGAACCAATTATTCCAAGAGCCAGGGAACCGGCCTGGGCCTTGCCATCAGTAAAACAATTGTTAAGCTGATGGGCGGGGAGCTGAAGCTGAAAAGCGAACAGGGAAAGGGCAGCGAGTTCTATTTTACAGTGGAATTTCCGCTTGCCATGTTGGAATCGGAAGAGGAAAAAGAGGAAACGCCGCAGTCTCTGGGAGAAATCAGGATATTGCTTGCGGAAGATAATGATCTGAATGCTGAAATTGCAGAGGAGCTGCTGCAGATGAAGGGAGCACAGGTTTGCAGGGCTGAGAATGGCGAAACGGCGTTGAAAATGTTCCGCGACAGCAGTGAAGGCGAATTCCAGGTGATTCTCATGGATCTCCAGATGCCGGTAATGGACGGGCTGGAAGCATGCAGGGCCATCCGGAAGCTGGAACGGGCGGATGCGGCGGTGATTCCCATTATTGCCATGACTGCGAATTCCTTTAAGGAAGATGCCGATGCGGCTGCGGCGGCAGGGATGAACGGTTTTGTTACAAAGCCGGTGGATGTGGATTATCTGTATCATGTTTTGAACAGGGTTATGAATAAAAGCAGGCAGAAGCCTCAGGCCGGGGATTAACCCCAGCCCGGCAGTTCCGTGAAAAGCTGTGTTTCAGAAAAGAGCATCCAGCCCTTTTCGCTTCCATCGGTGCGTTCCATCTTTACAAAGATGAGTTCTTCCGTACAGGGAGCCAGGGCCAGACAGTACATCTGGTCTCCGGGATCCAGTATAAAGGACGGTACCCCGGAAGGCTGATCTTCCGGTGAATCAAAGAAGGGCAGTGCCGCCTGTGCTGTATAGACAAAGGGTTCTCCATACATCCAGGGGACTTTCATCTCATATTCGTCCTGCTGCAGCTGGGTGAAGCCGTTATCGCTGCAGCGGAAGGAAAGCTTTACGTAATAGCATCCAAGACCGTTTACGAATACCGGTGTGTCGGCCCAGACAGAAAGGGTGCCGTCACCCGGTATTTTTATGTAATTTCCATATCCCTCATCCCAGGATGAGATGCGGTAAAGATTTCCGGTGCCGTTTAAGATGGAGGTCTCCGCCAGATCGCCAAGCTCTTTGAGCGCGTCATTTTCATAAGACAGAAGCTTCAGCATGAAAATGCAGTCATTTTCTTCCTGCCCCTTCAGAACCAGTTCCTTTTTCCCATCGGCCGCGTCCAAATCTGTTACCCAGACATAATATCCTGCGGCTCCCTGCTTCAGACTCCAAACCTCGCGTCCGTCAATCTCAATGCTGATGCCCTCCGACCGATACGATTCCTCATCATAGTCCGTCTTGAAACAGATCATTTCCGGCAGGCCGTCTCCGTTCAGATCGTACCATGCATTCTCGTTTGGCTGCAGGGCTGCAAACAGGCCGTCCTGTCCATTGTTTTTCTGTTCCCAAAGGCTCTGCAGGGCATTCTGGCCGCCAAACCAGTCCGCTGAGACGATTTCTCCGATTAAGGTGCCTGACAGCCCGTCGTTTTCCGATATGACAGCCAGACTGCCGCCTTCCATAGCGCAGGCAACGGTTTTATTCAGTGAATTATCCGTCATGTTTACCTGGATGAGACCATTCCCCCGCAGCCAGATTTCGCGTATCCAGTAATTCTCTGCCTGGAAAGGGGCAATGCAGTCCGCGGCGCCTTCCAGGGCCAGAAATTCCTCCTGGGTGAGGGGACAGGAACCGTACTCATGAAAAGCGCCGCCGGCGTAGTAAAAATAGCAGGGCTTATAAGAATGGCCGGTGTCGTCGGTTCCTCCATCGAAGGAGCTTTGGGTCAGGAAAAAATTGTCATTTCCATCCTTTGTCAGGTTCATTCCCTTTCCCGAAAGGACAGTTTCGTAGGGGCGGCCGTCCTGAACTCCCCAAAGAAAGGAAAGGGTGGAGCTGGCGCCATCTGTTTCCGCGTACCAGTAGCAAAGGCCATCGGCAGTTTCCAGTACAGCGCTACGATCCTGAAAATATTCAGGCTGCTCCCCGACAGTTTGGCCATCCGGCATCTGCCTTCTGGGAGCCAGCTGCTGCGTCCCCCCTGCGCCGGCAAACCAGATATGTCCCTTCAGATAACCATCCTGCCTGGTTCCGGTAAAGGCAAAGGCCTCCCGGACTCCGTCATTATCATAATCCGCACAGTCGAACAGTAAAACCTCTTCTTCCGAAGCCTCCTGAAGGGCGGCCAGAAGAGCCGAGTCCTCTTGCGACAGGGCTTTCCCGCCGAAGCTTTGCCCGGCGTTATCTGTCTGCGCGCCGTTTTGCGTTTCGGACACGGCATGGCTGCCATCCTGGCTTTGCGCGCCGGAAGCTGTTCCCGCGTCAATAACCGGATCCGCGGCATTATCCGCAGGCAGGCCGCACCCGCCAAGAAGGGCGGCGCTGAGTAAGAGCGCGGTGGCAAGACAGGTAAGGGCGGGAACGGTTATAGGGGTATTTTTTTCCATAGATGCTCCTCCTTTGCTGAGGAAGGTGGTTTCCGGCAGATGAATGCCGTTATTAATTGTTCTGATTTTATGTTATATCCTGGAGCGGATTTCCGCAAGATGTCCGGGGAAATATTAAAGAAATCGTAACTTTTGAATTTTCGGTGTATTTTCACAGTTTAAAGAGTGGCTAAGATCGCAGATACGTAGTATACTGGTTGCATTGAACAGCTCTGGCTTTAATGGATAAGCGCAGGAAAATGCGCGGATGGGAGTAAATATGACGGAAACAGATGTAAACCGGCTTTGGGAAAGGCTGGCCGGATGTCCCGCTGTGGAAGCGATTGCGCTCGGTGGATCCCGGGCAACAGGAAAAGCGGATGAAAAATCCGATTATGATGTATATGTTTATCTGCAGGGAGAATTCCCGGCCTGTGAGCGGGAGAAAATACTGGGTGAATTTTGTCCGGTTATGGAAATCAACAATCATTTCTGGGAGATGGAGGATAACTGCACCCTGGGAAACGGAGTGGATTTGGATATTATTTACCGGAGGCTGGAGGATTTCGCAGCGGGTATCCGCTGGGTGGTACAGGAAGGGAATGCTTCCAACGGCTATACCACCTGTATGTGGCATAACCTGAAGACCTGCCGGATTCTTTATGACGGCACCGGCCGCCTGACCGGGCTGAAGAAAGACTTCGATGTAGAATATCCCCGGGAGCTGAAAAGGAATATTGTGCAGCGGAATATGAAGCTGATGAACGGCGTCCTGCCCTCCTATGACATGCAGATAAAAAAAGCGCGGCAAAGAAGGGATCTGGTAAGCATCAACCACAGGACGGCCGCATTTCTGGAAAGCTACTTTGATGTTATTTTTGCATTGAACGAAATGACGCATCCCGGTGAAAAACGGCTGATACGGCTTTGCATGGAACAGTGCCATATCCTGCCTGCCTGCTTTGAAGAGAACCTGGAGGGGCTTTTCACCCATATGTTTGACGGGCAGGGGGAAGAATATCTGTGCAGGCTGGTAAAGGAGCTGCAGAAAGTTTGTTCCGCCCAGGGCTTCTAAACGCCCGCTGATTGTTCTTTGATATATGCTTCAGCTTCGGCTGCCGTGAGCCTTCTGATTTCTGTATGGGGAAATTCTCTGTATTCAGGCCTTCTGTAAACGGGCCGCATTGCAGTACAGGATTTTCCCCTGTTCTTTTCCAGATATTCCTTCAATGTAAATTCATCTCTGAAAATCTTAAAGGATTTCCTTCCATTGGAAGCTGTGATTTCGTATATGCCGCAATTTGTTTTTTCGGTGGCATCTGCTGTCCGCAGGTAGAGCTTTGCTGTTTCCGCTGATTGAAAGGGGAAATTCCATCTTTGCAAGCCGTTTTTTCCCGTTTTGTTGATACAAATGCATCTGCCGCAGGTACCGCAGATGTATTGCAGATGATTTTCCAGGCAGTCCCGTGGGTTTTGCAGCGGGGTTGCTCTTTTTTTGTTGCTGTAGCATTCCGGGCATTCAGTCATATTATTTCTCCTTTAGTAGGTTATATTCGTGGGATGTGAGGGGAAGCAGGTTCTTTTTTTGACAGGCGGGAAAGCCGCCGGAATGGATTAACAGCTGTATGCACAATCACTCCACAGTTAAAGTATAGACTCAGACATAATGGGAGTGTCAAGAAGAAAATAAAATTTATTATTAATACGTATTGATTTTGATTTCTTATCGATTTATCTTCTTTTTAAGGATATCCTTCAAAACAGGGAAGGAGGAAGTTTATGGCATTTATGCCGGGACAAAAATTCAGGCAGGATATGAGATAGTAATTAAACGATAGGTACATTAAATGAAAGAAGGAATTAACTGCCCGGCGCCGGGCGGTTACAGAGGATTGATATATGAATGAAGAAAAGATAACGGCATTGGAGAAAAAAATTCAAAAGGAGCATGGCAATATTGCGGGCATGGTGGTTCTGAAAGACGGCAGGACGGTATATGAAAATTATTTTAACGGCTGTGGGGCCGATGATACCATCCATGTATTTTCGGTGACAAAGAGCATTGTTTCCATATTGGCGGGCATTGCCATTGACAGGGGATATATTGGGAGCGTTGATCAGAAGGTACTGGATTTTTTCCCGGATTACACGGTAAAGAGGGGAGAAAAAACGATACAGACGATTACGCTTAAGAATCTGCTTACCATGACGGCCCCGTACAAATTCAGATCGGCGCCGTACACCAGATTTTTTTCCAGCGAGGACTGGGTGATGGCGGCCCTTGATTTACTGGGAGGAAGGAAGCCGGCGGGTGAATTCCGGTATATGGAAATGATAGGGCCGGATATTTTATCAGGGATCCTTTCCAATGCAACAGGGCGGCCGGTGCTTGAATTTGCCAGGGAGGCTTTATTTGAACCGCTTCATATTGCCGTTGCTTCCAACATTGTTTTATATACTCCGCAGGAGCACGTGGCATTTATAAAAAAGAATTGTGCCAGCGGCTGGGTTGCGGACGAAAAAGGACATAATACGGCGGGCTGGGGGCTTACGCTCACCGCTGTGGACATGGCAAAGATCGGACAGCTGTATCTGGACGGCGGGAAATGGGAAGGCAGACAGATTGTTTCAGAGGAATGGGTGGCGGAGAGCACAGCGGAACACAGCCGTTGGGAGAAGGAAAAATTGTCTTACGGATATCTGTGGTGGACTGGTATATTGAATGGTTATGCCGCCATGGGAAACAGCGGGAATATCATTTATGTTAATCCTGCGGATAAGATGGTGGTTTCCATTGCCGCACTGTTTAAGCCCACTGCCAAAGATATTATGGAATTTATTGAAAAGGATATTAAGCCATTGTTCTGTGGGGCCGAAGGGTGAAACAAAGGGTGTACAGGTGCTTGGAAGAAATAAGAAAGAAGCCCGATTGCCTGAACGGGTGCGGAATCTGTAAAATTTACATGGCAGTCTGAAGAATTTCATATATTTTTTGCCGGCGGCTGCTTTTATAATGAATGATAGGACGGATATCTCAGAACGGCGCGGATGAGGAACTGTTTCCGGAAAGACGGATACCCTGCCGGGGAAGGCGGGGTATACGGTCTTTGCGGGATACACGGGAAGCGTATGGTATTTTTTCTGCGGGCCGTGGGAATAAAGGGTTAAATGAAGAAGGGAGTTTTATTCATATGAAAGCAGCGCTTGTTTATACGAGTACCACACCGGAGCTGATTGAACTGGTGGAACGGGAGGTAAGAAAAAATATCGGGGAGGAAGCGGAGCTTTTGAGCCTGCAGAATCCGGAGATATTGGCTATGGTGAGAGATGCGGGCTATGTGACGCCCAGGGCGGCGGCAGAACTGATTTCCATGTATATGGACGCGGTAAAACAGGGGGCGGATGTAATTCTGAATATCTGCTCCTCCGTGGGGGAGGTTGCTGACAGTATGCAGGCGGCCGCCGCTTATCTGGGGGTCCCGGTGGTAAGGATTGATGAAGAGATGTGCCGGGAGGCGGTTCGCCGCGGCAACAGAATCGCTGTGCTGGCAACGCTTCCCACCACGCTTGAGCCTACGAAGAATACGGTTCTGCGTGTGGCCAGAGAAATGGGACGTCATGTGGTACTGGTGGATGGTCTGATTGACGGCGCGTTCGGCCTTGATCAGGACAGCTTCCGCAGGTTGCTGCTTCAGAAAGCGGCGGAGATTAAGGAGAAAGCGGATGTAATCCTTCTGGCGCAGGGCTCCATGGCCTATGTGGAAGAGGATATTTGCAGGGAGCATGGAATCACAACCCTGTCAAGCCCCGGATTCGGAGCCGTGGAACTGAAAAAAGCACTGGAAAAGAAAGGCTTGTTATAGGAGGAAGATATGCTGACAGATACCAGAAAATCACCTAATGCCAGACTGCAGGGACTTCCTTTTTCCGATGTGGAGTGGACGCATGGACTGTATAAGGAGCGTTTTGATACCTGCGCCGGTTCCACGGTACCCCATTTGCAGAATATGTTTGAACGCAGGGAAATCAGCCATGTGCTGGAAAATTTCAGAATTGCGGCAGGGGATGCGGACGGGGATTTTGACGGAACCGTATTTGGGGACGGAGATTTCTATAAATGGATGGAAGCGGCTGTTTATACGGCGGTGCGGACGGATAACAGGGAGCTCCTTGCGCAGCTGGAGGATTATATTGCACTCATCGGCAGGGCGCAGCAGCCAGACGGCTACATATCCACCAAACAGATTATCGGAGAAAGAAGCGGAAAGGCTTCCAGGCTGGGGGACATTAATGATTTTGAGGTCTATAATTTCGGTCATCTTTTTACTTCAGCCTGTCTTTATAAGCGGCTTACCGGAAAAGACAGCTTTCTGGAGATCGCAGAGAAGGCGGCGGAGTATCTGAATAGGCTGTATGCGGAAGCGGAAGAAAAGGGCGAGGTGCAGACTGCTGTGTGCCCTTCCCATTATATGGGATTGGCGGAGCTGTACCGGACCACAGGGAATCCGGAATATCTGACTCTTTTAAAGAAAGCAGTGATGCTGCGGGATTCTGTAAAGGAAGGAATGGACGACAACCAGGATCGCCTTATGCTGAAGGCTCATGATAAGATTATCGGACATGCGGTACGCGCCAATTATCTGTATGCAGGTGTAGCGGATTTGTGTCTGGAGGAAGAGGATCCGGAGCTTATGGAGGTGCTGCATAAGGTGTGGCGCAGCCTGGTGACGCAGAAGCTGTATATAACAGGCGGATGCGGCGCGCTTTATAACGGCGCTTCCCCTTATGGGAACTTTTTCGGCCACCAGCTGGTTCATCAGGCCTATGGCTACGAGTATCAGCTTCCCAATGTAACGGCCTATAACGAAACCTGCGCGTCCATCGGCGGTGTTTATTGGGCGTGGCGTATGTTCTGTCTGGAAAAGAAGACGGAATATGCGGATGTGCTGGAACGTATGCTGCTGAATGTTAACCTGGCTGCTGTCAGTATGGACGGAAAGCGTTTTTTTTATGAAAATATGCTGCGCAGGGCCAAAAAGCTTCCTTATGAGCTTATATGGGGGCAGGAAAGGGCGGAGTATATTTTGAGCTATTGCTGTCCTCCTAACCTGGCCAGGCTGATGGCACAGATGAGTGAGTATGCCTATGCGTTGGACGAAAGCGGCGTATATACGGTTCTTTACGGCGCGAGCCGGGCAAGGATAAGCCTGCCGGGAAGAGGGGAGGAGGCTTTCATCCTGATTCAGGAGACGGAATATCCATATGACGGAGCTGTGCATTTTACCTTTGAAAAGGAGAGGGAACAGCAGAGGGAGCTTAACGGTTTTGCCCTGCACTTGAGGATTCCGGCCTGGGTGCGCAGCGCAAAGCTGCGGCTTGGAAACAGGACAAATGGCAGGGAAATCAGCCTTCAGACACTTCGACGGGAGGATGCGGGGACGTATCTGACCGTTTGGGTGGATAAGCCCCAGGAAACGGAGGTGCTTCTGGAGCTGGGAATGGAGGCCAGGCTTACCTGTGCCCATTCCCTGGTGGAAGAAACGGTAAACCAGGTGGCTGTTGAGCGGGGACCTCTTGTGTATTGTATGGAAGGAATGGATGCACCGGTGGAAACCATCGATGATCTTTTTATCCCCTCGGATATTTCCTTGCAGCCGGAGCTGTTTGAAATTGGCGGGAGAACTGTGACAGCCCTCACCGGAACCTTCCTTAAAAAAAGGACGGACGGAAAAGAAGGCTATGACAGGCAGGCGCTGTACCAGGATTATGTGGATCGGGGATATGAAAAGATAAAAGGCAGGATGATTCCCTACTTTGCATGGGATAACCGTGGAATGGATGAAATGCGTATCTGGATGCCGGTTACGGACGTGCGTTCGTTATAAATGAGAGAACAAGGAGGAGAATTCCTCTGCACGCCAGAGGACTCGCATTTTTCCTGGCAAAACAATTAGGAGGAATAAAATGGGACAATATCATAAACTGCCTATATCGGTCCTGGATACCTTTCCCGGGGCGGATGCGGAGGCGGTGCATGGACTTTTTCTGGAGGAATTAAGGGATTTCCACCGGAAAATCGTGGTGCTGGATGATGATCCTACCGGGGTCCAGACGGTTCATGGTGTATCTGTTTATACAGATTGGGAACAGGAAAGCCTGATGGAGGGAATACAGGAGGAAAACAATATGTTTTTCATCCTGACCAATTCCAGAAGCTTTTCTGCACAGAAGACCGAAGAGGAGCACCGGCTGATTGCAGAAAGGTCGGTAAAGGCCGCGGCTGCCTGCCATAAGGAGCTGCTGTTTGTTTCCAGAGGGGATTCCACGCTGCGTGGGCATTATCCTCTGGAGCCGGAGGTGCTTAAGGAAACGCTTGAGGAACAGACCGGGAAGGCTGTGCACGGACAGATACTGTGCCCTTTCTTCCTGGAGGGCGGGCGGTTTACCATTGACAGTGTCCATTATGTGAAGGAAGGCGATTGGCTGGTGCCTGCCGGACAGACGGAATTTGCAGCGGATAAAACCTTTGGGTATAAAGCCTCCCATTTGGGAGAATATCTGGAGGAAAAAAGCGGCGGACGTTACCGGAAGGAGGACGGCATTTATATTACGCTTTCCTTGCTACGGGAGCAAAAGCTGGCGGAGATTACTGAGCTTCTTATGCAGGCGGAGAATTTCCGGCCGGTGTTTGTGGATGCCATTGCCCAAAGCGATGTGGAAGCCTTTGCCGTCTGCCTGCTGCGTGCCATAAAGGCAGGAAAGGAATTCATCATCCGCAGCGCAGCAGCGGTTCCCAAGGTTCTGGGAAACGTAAGCGACAGGCCTCTTCTGGGGCGCAGGGAGCTGTTAGGCGGAGTGGATGCGGGAATGGAAAAGGGGGAAAAATGCGGGGATACCTCTAACTATGGAGGCATCGTACTCATTGGTTCCCATGTAAAAAAGACAACGCAGCAGCTGGAGGCATTGAAGGATTCCGGTGTCCCCGCAGAGTTTCTGGAGTTCAGAGTGGGCGCCTGTCTGCAGGAGGGCGGCCTTGCCGGGGAAAGGGACAGGATAATAGCCGAAGCGGAGCGGGTGATGGGGCAGGGAAGGACCGCGGTGGTTTACACCAGCCGGGAACTCCTGGCGCCGGAAGGAATGGACAGGGAAGATATGCTGAAGCTTTCCGTAGAGATTTCTGATGCCGTAACAGGAGTAATTGCCGGTCTGCACCGCAAGCCGCGGTTTCTGATCGCAAAAGGGGGAATAACCTCCAGCGATGTGGGGACAAAAGCCCTTGGAGTCCGCAGGGCCAGTGTGCCGGGGCAGGCGCAGCCGGGGATTCCGGTTTGGAAGACCGGGCCGGAAAGTAAGTTCCCGGGATTGTCTTACATTATTTTTCCGGGAAATGTGGGAGATAAGGATACGTTGAAAAAAATTGTGGAGCTGCTGGCTTAAAATATATATGACAGATAACTGTGGAGAAACTTATCAGTTACGATTGGAGTAAAAAGGATATGAGAAAAGTGATTATTTCGCTGGCACCGGTGGAAGCGGGGAAGGCGATAGATAAGGAAAAGCTGGTGGAGGATGTCGTGCGGTGCGAACAGGCCGGAGCAGCTATGTGCCATCTGCACTGCAGACGGCCGGATGGGTCTTTGACACCGGATATTTCGGAGCTTACGGATACCTTTGAAAGGATTGCTGAAAAGACGGATCTGATTATTCAGGCTTCTACCGGAGGGGTATCCGATATGAGCATTGAACAAAGGTGCAATCCTCTGGATTACTGGAGGGTAGAGAGCGCTTCATTAAACGGCGGAACCACGAATCTGGGAGAAGCGGTTTATATAAATACATTTGAGGACATCAGATACTGCGCAAAGGCGGTATATGAGCGGGAAATCATTCCGGAAATCGAGGTATTTGATATCGGGATGATTTATAACATCCGTATGACACAGGCGCAGGTACCTTACAGGGAGCCTGTTTTATATAATCTGGTATTTGGACACAGGGGTGGAATGCAGGCGAATATGGAATGCCTCACCGCCTTCCTGGCGGCGGTGCCGGCAGAAGCCAGATGGGGCGTTACCCACTATGGAAGAGATAACTGGGATTTCCTGGCAGCGGCTATTGCCATGGGCGCATCGGTGGTGCGGATTGGATTTGAGGACAGTCATTATCTTGCGCCCGGTCATACCGCCGCCTGGAATTATGAAGAAGTGGAAAAGCTTGCCGCTTTGATCCGGGCGATGGATCTGGAGGTGGCGTCCCCTGCACAGGCAAGGGAAATCCTGCATATTTTCCCCAAGGGAAAGAGATAGAGTGACCGGAATGACAGGCCGGATAAGAGGAGGATAAAGCATGCTGTACAAAAAAAATGCGAAAACTAAGTTAAGTCGGGAGCTGTTCGAAAATCCCACCAGTGAATACAGGGGAACCCCCTTCTGGTCCTGGAACTGTCTTGTGACAAAAGAACTGATTGCGGATCAGCTGGAGATTTTCCGGAGGATGGGCTTTGGCGGTGCACACCTGCATCCTCGCACCGGTCTGGAAACACCGTACCTGAGTGATGAATTCATGGAGCTGGTAAAATACGCGGATGAACAGGCCCGGGAGAAGGGGATGCTCTGCTGGCTGTACGATGAGGACAGATACCCCTCCGGCGCAGCGGGCGGCATGGTCACTGAGAACTGGAATTACAGAGCCAGGCATCTCCTTCTGACAAGGGAGAAAAAACAGGGAATGTGCGCTGACAGGGAAGAATTCCTTTCCTGTATTGCGGCCGGGGGAAAGCCGGCTGGTTATTATCTATGTGCATATCGGGTTAAGACGGAAAAAGGATATCTTCATTCTTATCACAGGGTATCCGGGCCGCAGCCGGATTTTGACAGCAAGGCCGCAGAGCAAAGGAAAGGAAAGCTGTGGTTTGCATATGTGGAGCTGATGCGGGAAAGTCCCTGGTTCAATGACCAGACCTATATTGATGTTATGAACAGGAAGGCTGTGGAACGCTTCCTGGAGATTACCCACGAACGTTACTATGAGGTGCTGGGAGAGGAATTTGGGAAATCCATTCCTGCTATTTTTACGGATGAACCGCAGATAAAAGGCAGCATGGTGCTGCCGGATGGAGAAAGTGAAGCGGATGTCACACTTTCCTTTACAGACGATCTGCCGGAAACCTTTGAAAAAGCCTATGGTGCTGATCTTTTGGAGGTGCTGCCGGAGCTGCTCTGGGAGCTGCCTGAGGGAAGGGCTTCGGTTCATCGTTATCATTATCATGATCATCTGTCGGAGCGCTTTGTGTCGGCTTACTGCGATACGATTGCGGATTGGTGCAATGCCCATCATATCGCTATGACGGGGCATTATATGTCGGAGCCTACGCTGTATTCCCAAACCCTGCGGCTGGGGGAGGCCATGCGCTGTTACCGCCGCCAGCAGCTGCCCGGAGTGGATATCCTTTGCTCCGATCCGGAATATTCCACGGTGAAGCAGGCTGTCAGCGTGGCGCGGCAGAACGGCAGGGAAGGCGTGCTGAGCGAGCTGTACGGTGTGACCCACTGGGATTTTGATTTTAAGGGACATAAGCTGCAGGGGGACTGGCAGGCGGCGCTGGGAGTAACCATCCGCTGCCACCATCTGGCGTTCATGTCCATGGAGGGAGAGGCCAAGCGCGACTGGCCCGCATCCATCAATTACCAGTCACCCTGGTGGGAAAAATATCCTTACATAGAAAATTATTTTGCCCGGGTGAACACTGCGCTGACCAGGGGAAAAGCGCGGGTGAGGACGGCGGTGGTGCACCCGATAGAGTCCTATTGGCTGAGCTATGGGCCGCAGGCCCAGACAAAGCTGATACGGGAGCAGTTGGATGACAATTTCCGCAGTCTGATCGAGTGGATGCTTTTCGGTCTGGTGGATTTCGATTTCCTTTCGGAAGCGCTGCTTCCCGAACAGTGTCCTGAAGGACGCTTTACCGTAGAAACAGACAAAGAAGGGGCGGCGCTTTTGGCGGGAGAGATGGCTTACGGCACAGTGCTGGTACCGGGAATGAGAACCATCCGCAGCACAACGCTGGAACGGCTGGAAGCGCTGGCTGATGCGGGCGGCCGTGTCATTTTTCTGGGAAAGGCTCCTGCGCTTGTGGATGCAGTTGTAAGCGATCGGGCCGCAAAGCTGGCGGAACGTTCCGTGGTGCTGCCGTTTCAGCAGTATGAGCTGATGGAGGCACTGGAGGAGGAGCGGGAGTTGGACATCCGGAAAGAAAACGGGGACCGTACCGATAACCTTTTCTATCAGCTCAGGGAAGACAACGGCTGCAGGTGGCTGTTTGTCTGCCATGTGGGCAGGAAGAACAACAGGCTTGACCAGCCGGAGGTGCTTCAGGTGAGAATACGGGGCAGTGTGCAGGTAACCTGCTATCATGCGATGGACGGCAGCGTGCAGGCGCTGGAGGCCGAATACCTGGACGGCTGGACGCAGCTGCAGGTGACGCTTTTTTCCCAAGACAGCTTTTTGTGGAGGCTGACGGAGAAGCAGGGTGACGGTGCGGCAGAGCCGGAAAAAAAGCAGGAAAACAGCATCGCGGATCCGCCGGGAGGGCAGGATGGCACTATGGTATCCTCCGGGGACAGCTTCCCGGTAAAGACAGGCAGCCTGCGGCCCTTTTACGGACTGGTGGCAGGAAATGGGGCTGCATCGGGAAAACAGGAAACAATAACGGCAGTCATCAGGGAGCCGGAAACCGTGATGCCGGCGGAACCGAATGTGCTGCTGCTGGACCGCGCCGCCTGGAGGCTGGACGAGGGCGCCTGGCAGCCGGAGGAGGATATCCTGCGCCTGGATAACAGCATCCGTTCCATACTGGGCTATCCGCACCGACAGGATGCCTATACCCAGCCCTGGAGAATCCGGGAAGCGCCTGAGAAGAACCAGGTGAGCCTGCGGGTGGAAATCTGGTCGGAAATGGATACCGGAGAATTGAAGCTGGCTATGGAGAGGCCGGAGAAAGCGGTAATCCGGTGGAACGGAACGTTATGTGATGCAAAAACGGATGGCTGGTATGTGGATTCCTTTATCCATACTGTGCCTGTTCCCGGACTTGTGAAAGGAAAAAATGAACTGCTTCTTAGTATTCCGTTTGGCAGGAAAACCAACCTGGAAAACATGTATCTTCTTGGGGATTTCGGCGTCAGGCTGCAGGGAACGAGGGCTGTGGTGACAGAAAAAGAAAAGAAGCTTTACTTCGGGGATATCACCAGGCAGGGGCTTGCGTTCTACGGAGGAAATATCACCTATGCCATGCACTTTACCTTGGAGCGGGAGCAGGAAACAATCCTGCGGGTGCCGCATTTTGCAGCGCCTGTGCTTGAGGCAAGGGTGGATGGCAGGAGCGTGGGGCTGATAGTCTTTGCACCTCATACGCTGCGGGCAGGGAAGCTTTCCGCGGGCAGACATCTATTGGAAATCTGCGCCTTTGGGAACCGGTTCAATACCTTCGGCACGTTGCATAACTGCAATGAGGAATATAAATGGTACGGGCCGGATTCTTACAGAACCAGGGGAAGCGAATGGAGCGAGGCCTGGTGTGTAAGGCCTGCGGGCATCCTGTCCCGGGTGGAAATCCTGGAAGGAAGGCCTGACTGAAAAGGAGAAGAAAAATGATTGAGTTAAGCGATACACGGATACAAAAATATATGACGCCATACCGTTATCCCAAACCGGTCCTTTATGGTTCCGGTACGGAGGGCGCTTTTGACAGCATGGCGGTTGACATTCCGTTTGTATTCCGGCATCAGGACTGTTTTTACATGCTTTATACCGGCTTTGACGGCAAGGGCTACCAGTCCGCGCTGGCGGTGAGCGATGATTTGCTCCACTGGAAGCATAAGGCCGTGATTCTGAAGCGGCATATGGAAAGCGACCGCTGGGACCGCATCGGCGGGGCTGCTACCTGGATGATTAAGGAAAGCGACAGCCTCTGGGAGGTTCCCCGGCTGAAGAAGGTGGACGGCAAATACTGGATGGTCTACCACTCCTACCCCGGCACCGGCTACGAGAGCGGTCCGGCGGAAATCGGCCTTGCCTGGACACAGGATGAGGAGCTGCTGGACTGGCATTTCCCGGACAAACCGGTTTTCTCCTGGAGAGACGGGGAGGCATGGGAGGCAGGGGGACTTTATAAGGCCTGTATTATTCAAAATGACGGACTCTGGTATATGTTTTATAATGCCAAGGATAAGAAGGAACGATGGACGGAACAGACGGGCATGGCCTGGTCCCCGGATCTGGAGCATTGGACCCGCTGCCGGGAAAATCCGGTGCTCCGGGTAAATCCGGATTCCTGGGATGAAAGATTTGTATCCGACCCCTGCATTGTAAAGGACGGCGATGTCTGGGTAAACTTCTATTTCGGCTATGGCAGGATGTACGAAGACGGCCATACCCATGCCCAGGAGGGACTGGCGCTTTCCAGGGATCTGTTTACATGGGAAAAAGTAAAGGAACCTATCCTTACCTATGGAAAGCCGGGCGCAATCGACAGCGGGCACGCCCATAAAGCCTCCGTGCTGTTTTATAACGGCATACTGTATCATTTTTACTGTGGGACACGGCCTGCACAGGAGGGTGACGCCGCGCAGGCTTATGGGGAATACAGAACGATATGCCTGGCGAGCCAGGAAAAGGTGTGGTAATTTACAGCAGGCGTCTGATGCCTGAGACCGAAAAGCGGGGAATCCGGCTGTGGATCCTGGGAATGTTTCCGGGGGAAATTGCAGCCTATAAGGAAACGAATAGAGCGGGAACCGGAGCAATCCGCACATATGCTCTGGTTTCTGCCATATGCGCTAAAGGGCGCAGATAGGAGCAGCAATGAAAAAAGCAGACAGAATTTATTACGGAGGGGATTACAACCCCGACCAGTGGGATGATAAAACGATTGAAGAGGATATGCGGCTTTTCAAAAAGGCGGGGATCAACCTCCTGACCCTCCCTGTTTTTTCCTGGGCCAGGCTGGAGCCTGACGAAGGCGTTTATTGCTTTGAATGGCTGGACAGGATTATCGATAAGATATGGGAGAACGGCATTTACGTATGCCTGGCCACGCCCACAACCGCGCAGCCGGCCTGGCTGTCCACCAGATACCCGGAGGTGCTGCCGGTAGATATTGCGGGCAGGAAGCGTACCCACGGCATGCGTGTTTTCTTCTGTGTCAATAGCCTGAAATACCGGGAACGCGCGGCGGCGATCGCAGAGGAGATGGCAAAAAGGTACGCGCATCATCCTGCGCTTGCCATGTGGCATGTGTCCAATGAATACGGAACCTACTGCTATTGCCCCACCTGCCAGGCCAAATTCCGGCTTTGGCTGCGCAGGCGTTACGGCACGCTGGAGGAGCTGAACCGCAGATGGCATACTTCTTTCTGGGGCAGGGTTCTTACCAGCTTTGAGGAAGTGACGCTGCCTACGGAGTTAAATGATGATTATCGTTTCAATCCTGCTATCCAGCTGGATTATATGCGCTTTGTCACCGACTCCACCGCAGAGTGTTTTATGAATGAGTACCAGGTGCTGAAAAAATACAATCCCGAAATCCCCATTCAGACCAACATGTCCGGCTATATCAAAAAACTGGATCAGTTTACATTGACCAAAAATCTGGACATCGTGGGCTGGGATAATTACCCGTGGCCTGACGATCCGCCGTATTTTGTGGCAATGAAGCATGATATCATGCGGGGGCTGAAGGGCGGACGTTCCTTTATCCTGACGGAGCAGTCACCGAACCAGCAGAACTGGCAGCCCTATAATCTGCTCAAACGCCCCGGCGAGGTGCGTAGACTGTCCTACCAGGCCATGGCTCATGGCGCGGATACCTGCCTGTTTTTCCAGATGCGCCAGTCCATTGCCGGACAGGAAAAATTCCATGGGGCCGTTATCAGCCACTCCGGCCGGGAGGATACCCGGGTGTTCCGGGAATGCACACAGCTTGGGAAAGAGCTTCAGAGCCTGGGAGACAGCTTCCTGGAGGGGCGCACGCCTGCGAAGGCGGGAATCCTGTTTGACTGGAATAACTGGTGGGCGTTGGAGCTGGCAAGCGGCCCAAGCAAGGATATGGATTATCTGAAGACAGTTTCTCTGTATTATGAAACCCTGTACCGTCAGAATATCCCGGTGGATATTCTTCCTTACGACGCAGAGGTGTCCGGCTATGATTTGATAGTGGCGCCCATGCTCTATATGACAAAGGAAGGAGTGGCGGAGCGCCTTAAGGATTTCGTGCGGGACGGCGGCACACTGGTAACCACCGTAATGTCCGGCCTGGCAGATGAAAACGACCGTTGTATTTTCGGCGCTTATCCGGGAAAGCTGAAGGACCTGCTTGGAATCTGGGTGGAGGAAACCGACGCTCTGCGTCCCTATGAGAAAAACCGCATGAAGCTTTCCGATAAGCTGGCACTTGCGAAGGCGGAATATGATTGCGGCTTCCTGTGCGATATCATTCATCCCGAGGGCGGCGCACAGGTGCTGGCGGCATATGGGGAGGATTTTTATGCGGGAAGCCCCTGTGTCACTGAGAATTCTTATGGAAAAGGAAAGGCCTATTATATTGGTACGCAGCCTGAGCAGGCATTTTTGGATGATTTTATGGAAATGGTATGCGGCGGCTGCGGCCTGAAGCCCATCTGCCAGACATCGGAGGACGTGGAGGTGACGCTGCGCGTTTCCGAAAAAGCGGAGGTGATGTTTATCATCAACCATGGAAAAACAGAGGGCTATATAGATTTCGGTACGGATACGCTGACCGGGCTTTTGGATCAGACGAAGCTTACAGGACGGATGATTATCGCACCCGGGGATGTAATTGTGGCAAGGAGAGGATAAGCGTTTGGCAGTGCATTTCAAACGATCAATGTGGTATCGCAGGCTTGCCGGCGGTATACAGGAGGTGAAAAATGGAAAAAAAGATATTATTCCCACAGGCGGGAGGCTTCCTTCATGGAGGCGATTATAATCCGGAGCAATGGCTGGATCGGCCGGATATCCTTAAAAAGGATGTCCGTATGATGAAAAAAGCAGGGGTAAACTGCGTCACGCTGGGCGTTTTTTCCTGGTCCGTTTATGAACCTGCAGAAGGGGAGTTTCATTTCGGATGGCTGGAAAAAATCATGGATCATCTGTACGAAAACGGCATCTTTACCATTCTGGCCACACCCTCCGGCGCCCGTCCAGCCTGGCTGGACGAGGCGTATCCTGAGGCCATGCGCGTCAGCCGGCAGGGGATGCGCAATCACCACGGCGTACGGCATAACCATTGTATGAGCTCACCGGAGTACCGTAAAAAGACGGCGGATATGGACCGCAGGCTGGCGGAACGCTTTGGTTCCCATCCCGGCCTGTTAATGTACCACATCTCCAACGAGCTGGGAGGCGAGTGCTTCTGCCCGTTGTGCACCGCCCGTTTCCAGTCCTACCTTTCGGAGAAATTTGACCATGATATAGAAAAGATCAACCAGGCCTGGTGGACCACCTTCTGGAGCCACCGCTACAGCAGCTTTTCCCAGGTTGAGCCGCCCTTTGCCAACGGAGAAGGCAGCATTATGGGACTGAATCTGGAATGGAAACGCTTTACTACCTGGAATATGACCGATTTTTTGAAGGAAGAAATCAGGGCGCTTCGGGAAATTACCCCGTCCGTGCCGGTGACCACCAATTTTATGATGCTCTATAATGGTCTGGATTACCGTAAAATGGCCAGGGAGCTGGATGTGATTTCCTGGGACAGCTATCCCCGGTTCCATAATGATGAAGAGACTTTATTCGAAACCATGGCGGAAAATGCCTTCCATCACACCGTCATGCGTTCCATGAAAAAGGAAAAGCCCTTTATGCTCATGGAAAGCGCTCCCGGCCTGGTGAACTGGCATCCCTTCAACAAGGTGAAGCGTCCCGGCGTCCATAAGCTGTTCTGCCTGCAGACGGCGGCCTGCGGGTCCGATACCGTGCAGTATTTCCAATGGAGAAAGGGAAGAGGTTCCTTTGAACAGTATCATGGTGCCGTCGTGGATCATCTGGGCACTGATGACACCCGGATTTTCCGGGAAACGGCCCAGGTGGGAGAGCTTCTGAAAAAAATAGCACCTGCTGCCGGAACCTGTGTGAGGGCCAGGGTGGCCCTGCTTTTTGACTGGGATAACCGCTGGGCGATCCAGAATGTGAAGGCCCTGGCGGAAACTACAAAATGCTATGAAAAAACCTGTATTTCCATTTGGAAGGAATTCCTGAAAATGGGAGTGGAAATGGACGTGGTTCCATCGGACGATGATTTTTCCGGTTATGATGTCATTGTGGCTCCCATGCTTTACCTGCTGCAGCCTGGGACCGCTTCCTGTCTGAAACAGTTTGTTGAAAGAGGCGGCCAGCTGCTGGCAACCTATTTTACCGGATATGTGGATGATAATACGCTTTGCTTCATGGGCGGCTTTCCGGGAAACGGTTTATCGGAGCTGTTCGGCATCATCAGTGAAGAGATCGACACCCTGTATCCCTCCGACCGAAACCACATCCGTTTCGGGAACGGCTGGGAAGACTGGGAGGTTAGGGATTACGCCGAGATACTCCGGTTAACAGATGCCGAGGTTCTGGGGCGGTATACCGATGATTTTTACCAGGGCGGCGCAGCGCTTACCCGGAAACGGTACGGAAAGGGAAACGCCTATTATGTGGCCGCCAGATGCTGCCCTGAGCAGATGCGCCCGCTGTTTGAACAAATGCTGACACAGGCAGGCATCCCTGTAAAGCAGCTTCCGGAGGGAGTGGAATACCATGTGAGAACCGGAGATGAGGGTGCGTACGAGTTCTACCTGAATTATGGCACCGCTCCGGCCTGCGTACAGGAGGTATACGGACAGGATATGCTGACCGGATCGGAGGTTTCCGGAACGCTTACGCTGGAAGGCTATGGCGCGGCGGTGGTACGCAAGTAAGGTTTGATATTTAAGAAAATATCCGCTATACTGAGTATTAGATTTGTGCATTTTATGAATACTCATAGCTGTGTGGGTAAACTGCAAATACAAAGTTTTGACTGCAGGTTATATCACGGCAGCATTCCCGGCAGGCGGAAAGGATGGAAGCGGATGGCAAGGACGGTAAGCATCGGACATCAGAATTTTTCAACATTACGTGAAAATGATTACTTTTATATTGATAAAACCGGATTTATCCGGGAATGGTGGGAAAATGGAGACAGTGTTACTCTGATAGCCAGGCCAAGGCGTTTCGGGAAGACTCTGACCATGAGCATGGTAGAGCAGTTTTTTTCTGTGGAATATGCAGACAGAAGTGAACTGTTCGAAGGCCTGTCTGTGTGGCAGGACGAAAAATACCGCAGCCTTCAGGGAACCTTTCCCGTTATCAGCCTCTCTTTTGCGAATGTGAAAGAAACCCGGTTTGAATCAGCGGTACAGAGAATCTGCCAGCTGCTGACCGATCTTTACAGCCGCAATTCATTTCTTCTGGAAGGAGAGCTTCTGACCGGGGAAGAAAAGGTATTTTTCCGCAGTGTGAAAATGGATATGCCTCAGGTAGTGGCAACGCTGGCTGTCCATAAAATGTCGGAGTTCCTGTACCGCTATTATGGAAAAAAGGTCATTATTCTTTTGGATGAATATGATACGCCGATGCAGGAAGCCTTTGTCAATGGATATTGGGAAGAGCTGGTTTCCTTTGAACGAAATTTCTTTAATTCCGCGTTCAAGACGAATCCATGGCTTGACAGAGCATTGATGACGGGGATAACCAGAGTCAGTAAGGAATCCATTTTTTCAGATTTGAATAATCTTGTGGTGATAACAACAACCTCGGAGCTTTATGCTGAGTATTTTGGTTTTACGCAAAAAGAAGTTGATGATGCATTAAATGAATATCAGTGGCTTGAGCAAAAGGATGTAGTGAAAGAATGGTACGATGGCTTCACTTTTGGAAACAAAAAGGATATATACAATCCATGGTCGATCATCAATTTCCTGAAGTCCGGTAAAGTTGGGACATATTGGGCAAATACGAGCGCCAACAGCCTGGTTGGAAAGCTGATCAGGGAAGGAAGCAGAGATATCAAGCTTTCTTTTGAACAGCTTTTACAGGGAAAAACAATACGGACAAGTATAGATGAGCAGATCGTATTTAACCAGTTAAACCAGGATGAGAATGCCATCTGGAGCCTGCTTCTTGCCAGCGGGTATCTTAAAGTGGTGAGCTACAAGGCGGCAAATCCTGAAAAGGACGACTGGCAGCAGGAGTATGAGCTGGCCCTTACGAACCTGGAAGTAAGGCTTATGTTTTACAATATGGTACGCAGCTGGTTTGCAGGCTCAGGTTCCGATTATAATGAATTCGTAAAAGCATTGCTGCAGGATGATTTGGATGCCATGAATGAATATATGAACCGGGTGGCGCTTTCCACCTTCAGCTATTTTGATACGGGAAATAAGCCTGGCGGCCACACGCAGCCGGAACGTTTTTATCATGGCTTTGTGCTTGGGCTTATGGTGGATTTGGCTGATCGTTATACGGTATCCTCCAACCGGGAAAGCGGCTTTGGAAGATACGATATTATACTGGAGCCAAAAAAGACGGGAGAGGATGCCATAATCCTGGAATTTAAGGTACGAAATCCCAGAAAGGAAGAAAGCCTGGAGGACACCGTTCAGTCGGCCCTTGTTCAGATAGAGGATAAAAATTATGCCAGGCTGCTGCTGGATAAGGGAATTCCTGCAGAGCATATCCGAAAGTATGGCTTTGCTTTTGAAGGAAAAACCGTTTTGATTGGATAATGTGGCAATGAAGTGAGTGCTGCTGTATTAGCAAAGATGTGATTGCTATGACAGTGGCACTTTTTCTATGCAAAACGGCGTTAAGTTTATGCAGTGGATATGCTTTGGCATTTTCAAATACGCTCCGGCATTCACTCCCTATCACTTTTACCATAAATCATCCGGCATATTATTCCAGATCTGAAAATTTTACTGCGAAATCATAAGAAAATGCTATACTTATAAAAAAGCACATTTGCTAAAATGTATAATATAAGAAAATACAAGCGGAAAAGATTGTGCAATCAGTGCAGGACAGATACATATCCGGGACAGAGAGAAAACGAGGAGGGGGATTCACATGAAGGTTTTAATGGTGGATGACGAGGAACTGACAAGAGAAGGGCTGCGCATGAGCATACCCTGGGAGAGTCTGGGGATTTCACAGATATTCATGGCAGAGGACGGAGAGGAAGGACTTCGTATGGCGCTGGAACTGAAGCCGGATATCATCCTGGCCGATGTGCGCATGCCGAGAATGGATGGGATTACCATGGCATTTGAAATCAGGAAAACATTAAGACAATGCCGTTTCATTTTCATCAGCGGTTATTGTGATAAGGAATACCTGAAGTCAGCCATCCAGCTTTCCGCGGTCAACTATATTGAAAAACCCATTGAGCCGTCAGAGGTCGTCGATGCGCTGAAAAAATCCATTCTCCAGCTGGAGGAGGAAAAACGCAGGCAGGCGATGGAAGAAGAGTACCGCGCCCATTTCAGCGGCGTGCTGGAGGAAATACCGGAGGAGGATCTGGTGCCCGTTTCCTGGCAGTCCTCCATGCATATGGCGGATAAAATAGAACATTATATCCAGGATAATTTCCAGGATATCAACCTGTCGCTGACACAGCTGGCGGACCATTTTGACCTGACAAAGCAGTATATGTGCTGGCTGTTTAAAAAGGAAAAAAACGAGACGATCAACCAGTGCATCATCCGTACAAGGCTTAAATGGGCCAAAGAATATATGCGCAGGAATCCCTTTGTGAAGATCAAGAATGTGGCGGCAAAGGCAGGCTTTGCGGACAGCAGCTATTTCATAAAAATATATAAAAAGTATGAACAGATGACGCCGGCCGATTACCTGCGGGAATGCAATGAAAACAGTCAGGAACGGGAATAAGGGCGGAGCTATCTATGAAAATAAGAGAAAAATACAATGCATGCAAGCAGCGTTTTAAGAACCTCAGCCTGAAAAAAAAGCTTCTGTTGTTTTATACGGCCCTTTTCCTTCTTCCGCTTCTTTTAATCAGCATTATCATATATGTGGAAGTATCACAGAGCATGACGGAGAAAATACAATTCTCCGCCACACAGGGCTATGAACAGGCCAAATCCTATCTGGAATATAAAATCCTGGAGATGATACAGCGGACGGACGTGGTGGTGACAAACAACAGCCTGCGGAAACAGATAGAAGACAGTGAGCTTTTATCCGATCTTCACAGACAGCTTGCACAGAAGGAATCAATCCGAAGCTACCTGCAGAGTGTGGAAAGCAGCACACAAAGCATAAGGATTAAAATCTATATTTCCGACAAACTGCAGATGCTATTTGACGGTGACTATATCTTTCCGCTGTCAGAAGCGGACGGGGCGCTCTGGTATCAGAAAAAAGGAATGCAGAAGGTATATTTTGCGCCAGGAATCTACCTGGAAAAAGAAAAACAGGACAAATATGTTGCCCTGGTACGCGATATCCCAAAGGAAAATAATTACAGAGAGCGCAGCTGTGTGCTGCGTATGGATATCGGAATAGAGGAACTGGGAAACATTCTGCAAAATGCCACGCCCACAGAGCAGGCGGTTACTTATCTTGTGAACCGGGAGAATATTGTAGTGGCGGTATCGGATCGGCAAAAGCTGGAGGCCCTGGGGCTATCCGGCAGTCTTCCTCCGGATTTTTGTTACAACAGATATGTAGACGAAAGCGAACTGGCGCAAATGAAGCTGAATCAGGAAAATGTTTATTGTATACGCAATAAAATACGCAATACAGACTGGGAAATGATAACGGTCATACCAAAGACAGACATGCTCAGTGGAATTGTGCGCCTTCAGACCATTGTGGCCGGACTTATGATTCTGTTCTGGCTTCTGACCATCGCGGGAGGAACCATGATTATTTCATGGATCGTGAAACGTATTTCTCTGCTGAACGACAGCTTCAATCAGGTAAAAGCCGGAGATACGAAAGTTTATCTGCCGAATGATACGAAGGATGAAATAGGTGTTCTGTATGATAACTATAATGAAATGATGGCTCATACCAATCAGCTTATGGATGAAAAATACCATATGGGCATTCATTTAAAGAGCGCCGAGCTGAAGGCCCTGCAATCCCAGATCAATCCTCATTTCCTGTACAATACTCTGGAGATGGTAAATTGGCTGGCGTATGGAGGACGCGCGGAGGACATTCATACGGCTGTAATTTCATTGTCAAAATATTACCGGCTGATTTTAAACAAGGGCAGGGATACGCTGACGCTTTCAGAGGAGCTTGCTCATGTAGGTTATTATATTAAGATTCAGGATATCCGTTTTCCGGGTAAAATCACTTATAAGAAAGAGGTGGAGGAAGGTATTTTAGCCAGTATCGTGCCTAAAATCATACTGCAGCCGCTGGTTGAAAATGCCATACAGCATGGAATATGGGAAAAGAAAGATAAAAAAGGTGTTATATGTATCCGGGGTTACGAAGAAAACGGCACGGTTTATGTTCAGGTGTCGGATGACGGCGTAGGCATGGATGCACAGACGCTTTCCCATGTGATGGATGGTACGATTGCAAGCTCCGGGAGCAGTTATGGGGTAAAAAATGTTCATGCCCGGCTGCAGCTTATGTTTGGAGAGGCTTACGGGCTTTCCTTTGAAAGCCAAAAAGGGGAAGGAACCTGCGTTACAGTTCGTTTCCCTAAATAACAGCGCAGAGGCAATCCGCTGTAAACAGAGAATCCCGTGAGAGGGTTTTGATGTACGCTCCGGCAGATTGCGCAGAAAAATAAATTATCTTCATATTTTCCTGTTTGATATGAATACATTCGGATTTGTTTTAAGAGGAACTGTTGATACAATAAGTACATGAAACAGATACCGGTATTCAAAAAAAGACAAAAGTAAACAAATAGGAGGTATGGAGTGAAAGCGACGACGATAAAAAAGCAGGGTTTTATGCAAAAGCTCATCCGGTATAAAACTCTGCTTTTCATGTTATTGCCTTCTGCAGCGCTGGTGATAATTTTTTCTTACCTGCCAATCGGCGGACTGGTAATGGCTTTTAAACGGTTCAATTATGCAGATGGAATTTTCGGAAGTCCCTGGGTGGGGTTAGATAATTTCCGCTTCTTCTTTGAATCAGGAAAAGCGTTCACCGTTACCAGAAATACAGCGCTTTATAATTTGGCATTCATTCTGATTAATACGGTTCTGGAAATAGCCTTTGCCATTATCTTAAGCGAAATGGCCGGGAAATGGCTGAAAAAAATAACACAGTCAATAATTTTCCTTCCCTACTTTATCTCCTGGGTTATTGTGGGTTCCATTGCCTACAGCCTTCTGTCATACGAGACAGGGACGCTAAACGGCATACTCAGGGCAATGGGTGTGGATCCGATAAACTTTTACGGGGAAGCAGGCTGGTGGCCATTGATTATTGTGGCATTTTCTGCCTGGAAGGGAGTTGGCTATGGCGTAGTGGTATACCTGGCCTCAATTCTCGGCGTGGACGGTTCCCTGCATGAGGCGGCGGCAATTGATGGAGCAAATATTTTCCAGCGAATCCGTTACATAACCATTCCCAGCATTACACCAACGGTCATTACCCTGACATTACTTGCCCTGGGCAAGATTTTCCGGGGAAACCTGGATCTGTTTTATCAGCTGGTGGGACAGAATGGTACATTGTTTGACAAGACAGACGTTATTGATACCTATGTTTTCCGAATGACCATAGCTGCCACAGATGTGGGGCAGACAGTGGCCATCGGTTTCTACCAGTCGGTACTGTGTTTTATTACAATTATTATCGCCAACTGGATAGTAAAGAAAAAGGATGAAAATTATTCATTATTCTAGGAGGAAACAATTATGAGCAAAACTGTGAAGCCCTCCGTAAGGAGACATATCTCCAGGGATGTTTTTACCTTCAAGGCAGTGGGCTATCCCTTGATATTCCTGTTTGCCCTGGTATGTCTGATACCGTTTCTGATTGTAATTGGCTCCTCACTGACCTCGGAGAACTATATTATACGAAACGGCTATAGTATTATTCCAAAGGAACTGTCACTGGAAAGCTACAAAACGATTTTCCAAAGCCCCATGGCAATACTCAGGGCCTATGGCGTTACCATATTTGTCACCCTGGTTGGTACGGCACTGAGTGTATTTCTGAATACAATGGCAGGTTACGTACTGCAGAGAAAAGATTTTGAATGGAGAAACCGTCTTTCCTTTTTTTACTTTTTCACAACATTGTTCAGCGGCGGGCTTATGCCATGGTACATTTTATGTGTTAAATATCTGGGGCTGAAGGACAGCATCTGGGCCATGATCCTGCCGGGGATTGTCTCGGTATGGAATATCCTGCTGGTGAAAGGCTTTATGGCAGGCATTCCTTTTGAAATGACAGAAGCCGCAAAAATTGACGGCGCGGGAGACTTTTCTATTTTTATGAAGCTGATATGGCCCTTGTCAAAACCGGTGGTTGCCACCATTGGGCTGTTTACGGCGCTGACCTATTGGAATGACTGGTATAATTCAATGCTGTTTATCAATAATGATCATCTCTACAGTCTTCAGTACCAGCTGTATAAGCTGATTAATGATGCAAAGGAACTGCGGAAAATTGCGGCTGAGTCAGGCATGGTGGTAGATACGGTACCCATTGAATCTATGAAAATGGCATTGACCGTCGTGGTAACCGGGCCGATTATCCTGCTTTATCCTTTTGTACAGAGATATTTTATCAAGGGACTTACACTGGGCGCAGTGAAGGGATAAAAAAATAAATAAAGTGGAGGATTAGAAATGAAAAAAGCAAAAAAATTCCTGGCCCTGCTTTTGGCAGGTGCGTGTGTATTGACATCGCTGGCAGGCTGCGGAACACAGAAAACGGAAGGACAGGCTGCTGCCACCGAGGGCGGGACACAGCAGGAAGGAGCCGCAGAGGGCGCAATGACCTACAACGGACAGGATGTATCTGAGCCTGTGGAGCTGGTAATGTATTATATCGGTGACAAAACGGAAGATGAGGGACTGGTACTTGATGAAATTAACAAAATTCTGAAAGAGAAGATTAATGCAACTCTTGTTTTAAAAAATATGTCTCTCAGTGATTATTCCACCAAATATGCGCTGACCATTGCAGGGGGAGAGAGCATTGACCTGATTTATACCTCTACATGGGCATTCTATCAGTCAGAGGCAAATAAGGGGGCGTTTGCGGAAGTAACGGATCAGGTGCTCAATGATTACATGCCTTTGCATCTGGAAAATCAGGCTGAGGCTTCCTGGGGACAGGCCAAAATAGGAGGCAAGGTATATTTTGTGCCCTGTAATATGGCGAATGTAAGTGCGGATGCCATCCTGATCCGTGGGGATCTGAGAGAAAAATACGGCATGGATCGGTTGGAAAACCTGAGTGATCTGGAAGAGTATTATACAGCGGTAGCTAATGATCCGGATTCCGGTGTATCATTTGCTTATGATGCATCGCAGAACAATGACAGAAATAAAGCTATTTTCCTTCAGGCTAAAAATGACTGGGTAAGGCTGGAAGGTGCCCTTGTAAACTATATTTCCTATAAATATTCAGAAGATTTTACAGCAGATGATCTGTTATGGATGTATGGGACACAGGAGTATCTTGATTTTGCAAAACAGATGAAAGAATGGGCGGACAAAGGATTCTGGTCCAAGAGCGCAATTGCAAACGCAACGGATGTCAAGGAAGCCTTTATTAACGGAACAAGTGCATCTTTCTCACAGAACCTTGGAACCGTGGGTGCAACGGCATCCGAGGTGGAGCAGAACCATCCGGAATGGAAGCCTGAGGTATGTGATCTGACGCCTGATGCACATCGGTTCCTGGCAGCTTATACGGGTGATGGCGTGGCTGTCCTGGCAAATTCAAGAAATCAGGCCCGTGCTTTTATGGCGCTGGATCTGCTGAAGTTTGATAAAGATTTGTATTATCTGGTGCGTCACGGAATCGAAGGAAAGCATTATGAGGTGGCTTCTGAGGGATTTTGGAAACCCGGCGCAGAAATGAGCAGTAATCCTTATGGCAACGGCTTTTCCTGGGGCTTTAAAAATTCTATGTATGATATGACAAGGGAAGATACCTTTAAGGATCAGTACGAAATCGGTGAAATATGGAAGGAGAAAGCGTTGGAAGGCCCTACCGCAGCATTTTCCTTTGATGACAGCAATGTAAAGAATGAGCTTGCAAATCTTCAGAGCGTTTATACCCAGTATGTGCCGCTGCTGGATTTGGGATTGGTAGATGATGTTGAGAAGACATTGGATGAGTTCAATAAACAGGCGGAAGCCGCCGGACTTCAGAAGATAATGGACGAAGCAAAAACACAGGTGGCAGCGTATCTGGAAAATTTAAAATAAGCAGTCTGAAAAAACAGGCATGTGGGATGTTGGCCGGCGGGAGACTACGCCGGTTTACATCCCTATATTGCTTATCTATGAGGCTGCTTACCGGGGAAAAGGATTATAAAAAAGAAGGAGAATATATATCATGACCTACACAAAGCCCTGGGAACAGGGAGCACTGAAGGTAACGGAAAACGGCAGATATTTCAGCTGCGGGGATACCCCCTTTTTCTGGATGGGAGATACCGCCTGGCTGCTGTTTCACCGGCTGACGGAGGAAGAAACCCGGAATTATCTTAGAAACCGAAAAGAGCTTGGGTACAATATAATCCTTGCGGATTTCCTTCACAGCCCGGAACAGAAAAATTGCGCCGGGGATGCAGCGCTGGTAAACGGTGATTTCAACAGGATTAACAGGGACGGCGGTTTTTGGAAGCATGTGGATTCAGTCATACGAATAGCGGAGGAACTGGGACTTTATATGGGGATCCTGCCTGTCTGGGGAAGCAACATCGTCGCCGGGGGCAGCCTGAATGAAGAGAATCTGGATACCTATATGGATTTTATCCTGGACAGGTATCACGATGCGTCCAATATCGTATGGATTGTGGGCGGCGATGTGAGAGGGGATGTGAATCCCGGCCTGTTTGAAAGAATGGGACAGAGAATGAAGCAGGATAATCCCGGACGCCTGGTAGGATACCATCCCTTTGGCAGGACCAGCTCCTCCCTTTGGTTTCATGAAGCAAAATGGCTGGATTTCAACCTGTTCCAGTCGGGGCACCGCCGGTATGATCAGACGGAGCTTGGCGCATGGGATGACAATGCTGCAGCGGAGGGCTGCTTCGGGGAGGACTGCTGGCGGTATGTGGAACGTGACTATGGGAAAAAACCGGCAAAGCCGGTACTGGACGGAGAACCCTCCTATGAATGGGTGGTGCAGGGGCTGCATGATAAAAAACAGCCCTACTGGAAGGCTGCGGATGTGCGCCGGTACGCTTACTGGAACGTGTTCGCCGGCGCAGCGGGCCATACCTACGGCCATAATTCCATCATGCAGTTTTATGATAATCTGTCGGAGGAAGGGGCTTTCGGCGCCAGGTATCTGTGGTCGGATGCCGTACATCATCCCGGCGGCGCGCAGATGATACATCTGAAGCGGCTGATGCAGTCCGTGGACTTTACCCACGGCAGGCCGGCAGAGGATTATCTGTTGGAAGAACAGGGGGAAAAATACGATTATATCAGCGTATTTGCCGGAGAAGATTTTCTTTTTGCCTATACCTATACCGGCAGGACAATAAGTCTGTCCCTGGAACATTACCAGGGGAAAAAGCTGGGTGCCTACTGGCTGGATCCCGTAACCGGGCTGCAGACCTTTATCTGCGATGTGACAGGAAGAATGCAGATGGAATTCCGGCCGCCCGAAAGAGAGGACGGCACGGACGCCGTGCTGGTTATCAGGACATAAAAAGGGAGGGGCAGTCTGCTCCTCCACAGTTCCCCAACGCCTTACTCAGCAGCTGAGAGCCTTTTTTATCTCCATATACTTTTCCTTCCCTATGGGAATCTGGATCCCGTTCAGAAGGGTTGCCTGGTAACGGCAGATTTCACGGACATAATTTCTGTTCACCAGATAGCTTCGGTGAATCAGCAGAAAAGGAGGGCGGTACAGCCTGTGCAGCGTTATGCGGACCGGAAATGCGGATTCCGCCGTGAAGATGTGGCAGATTTTGTTGTCTGATTTAATATAGAGGATTTCTGCCGGAAAGATATAATGTATTTTCCCGTTCAAATCCCTGAGGGACATTTTGGTTTCGGGTTCGGCGGACAGAGGCTGCGCCGGTACGTTTACAATGCTTTTTCCGGCATCTGCCAGACCGCCGTTATTCCTTGCCTGGGGCCTGCTGTGGGACATGTTCGCATGAACCAGAAGAAGCCTTTCCCCGGCCTGCCTCCAGACAAAGGTAAACACTATTTTCGAGGCGGACAGCAACCGGCCGTCCATGTAAGCCGTAATGGAAAAACAGCCGCAGATTACCCACAGACAGCGTTCATGGGAAACAACGGCGTATTCTTCCTGGGATATTGCCTCGCTAACTTCCGGCTCCGGACTGAGCGGGTCCGGGCTGAGCGGCCCCGGGCTTACATGCCCTGGGCCATTCTGTATAAGTAAGGGATCGTAATCCCCAATCTGGACAAAGTTTCCGTCCAGCTGCTTCATAAAGGAATCAGACTGTCTGCTTACCAGCAGACGTATCATATCCTGTGTTTTATCTATGATATCCTGCTCTTTAAATCTCTGGTACCTCATACAATAATTCCTTCCTTATTTCCATATAACGGTCAATGTTATTATAATGCGCTATTCCATATTATGTAAATGCGAAATTTGATTTTTATGCTTATCCGCGCAATGAAAATCCGATTTCGAATAATAATTTCCAATTGCGCTTAAATAACCGTTATCCGGCAGAGATTTCCCGTTCATTCACTTATTATGCACTTTCGAATAAGATAGGGTAAATGGTTATGAACAGGAGGGGAAGAGCTTGGTACAGTTATGTAAATACTGGGGTTTCATCCTGGCTTCCTACGCTGCGTTTATCATATATGGCTTTAAGGCGTGCAGATATTCCCGGGAAATACTTGGCATGCCTGTTTTTACCAGGGGTCGCGGTATCATGGTTCCCGCGGCCGCGTTGGCGGTGCTTTGGATGGTGGTATTTTCCGGCATTCCCATGATTGTTGTTTATATATTCCTGTACAGTCTGCTTTTGCTTTATTTTCTGCTGGCTTTTCAGAACAGCCTTTCGGTTGCGCTGTTTGCCAGCAGTATTTATCTGTTCCATACGGCAGATTTATATATGCTGCTGTTCGGGGTTTTTTCAATGATCTGCAGGATACGGTCCATGGAAAGCTTCCGTGGCAGCTATTTGTATCCTGCGCTGATATTGCTGGTAGCCCTGGCGTCCACCATATCCCTGGAGGTTTTCCGAAGGACCATTTCCCAGGATGCCATACAGAAATTAATCAGCAACAGGAACCAGCTCTATTTTACTACCACATCCCAGCTGCTTATTGATGCATATCTGTTTATTTTAAGCATTGCTTTCGACGGAAACCCGTACACCGGGCTGATGCTTCTTTTTTTCGTGGTCACTTCGGTTCTTTTATTCGGCGCATTTTATACTTCCTTTATCCATGCGGTTAAAATGAGCATTCTGGAGGTGTATGAGACAAAGTCCAGAGAACTGGAACAGCTGCTGGAACAGACCAATCGGGACATTGGCGAGCTGAAAAGCGAAGCCTATACGGATGTGCTGACCAATACGTCAAGCCGCAGGTATGGATTGCTGGCGCTCCAGAGGGCGCTGAAGGAAAAGAAAAAGCTTTGTGTATGCATGATCGATCTGGATGGGCTGAAATATGTAAATGATACTTTGGGGCATCAGGAAGGAGACCGCTATCTCACGGCGGTAGCAAGAGTGCTGCTGGAACTGTTTGAAAGAAAAAATGTGAGCAGGCTGGGAGGAGATGAATTTCTTGTCCTGCTTCCGGACAGAAATGAAGAGGAAGCTGAATTGTTGATGCAGGAGGTTAATAAAAGGCTGGCTCAGTTTTTCCTGTGGCCGGATAAAAAAATCTGTCCCATTGTCAGCTACGGTATTGCCGATGCGCAGAAGCTGCCATTCTGTTCCGTTTCCGACCTTCTCCATGCGGCGGATGAAAAGATGTATGAAATGAAAAAACACCGAAAAAAGGCTGATTAAGGAATGGGGAAAGGACGGGAAAATTCATGGCGGAGCGCAGAGAGGTGTGTTATACTTTTCCATAATAAGAACAGAAGCTGTGAAGAAACAAAACAGCTGCAACAAAGAAAGGAAATACACCTATGAATGAAAAACCCATGAAAACCGCCGTGGTAGGCTGCGGAGCGATCAGCGATATCTATCTCACCAATATGATAAACCGCTTTGATATTCTGGAGGTTGCGGCCTGCTGTGCGAGAAATCCGGAGCATGCCGCCCGGAAAGCGCAGCAGTACGGAATAAAGGCCTCCACCTATGAGGAAATCCTGGCGGACGAGTCCATTGAACTGATTGTTAATCTTACCCCGGCCCCGGCGCACTATGAAATTATCAAAAAGGCTCTTGAGGCAGGAAAACATGTATACACGGAAAAGAGCATGACCGTCAGCCTGGAGGAGGCCGCGGAGCTGGTCAGGCTTTCGGAGGAAAAAGGCCTGTACCTTGGTTCTGCGCCGGATACTTTTCTTGGTTCGTCCTTCCAGACCGCCAGGAAGGCGATTGATGACGGCCTGATCGGGGAAATCACCTCCTGCACCGTGGCTGCTAACCGGGATCTGAATTTCCTGTGCAGCATCAGTTCCTTCCTTCTCATGCCTGGCGGTGGAATCTGTTACGATTACGGCGTATATTACCTGACCGCACTTGTGAGCATACTGGGAAGCGTCAGGCGGGCCTGCGGCATTGTCCGCAATCCCTATCCGCTGCGTACAAACTGCAATCCGTCCAGTCCTGATTTCGGGAAAGAAATGATTCATAAAAATGAAAGCCAGGTATCCGCAGTGCTGGATTTTGCGGACGGCTTTACCGGCACCTTCCAGTTGAACGGGGACAGCATTATTTTTGACCAGGCGGGAATTACCATTTACGGAACCAGGGGAATTCTCAGGCTTCCCGATCCGAACCAATTCGGCGGCGAGGTTTTATATCTCCCGGCCTCCTTTGATTTTGCAAATCCTCCCAAACCGCAGAGCCTTCCTGACATATTCGGCTTTTCGGATAATTCCAGAGGAATCGGCCCTGCAGAAATGGCCCATGCCATCCGGGCAGGAAGGCCCTGCCGCGCGGGGAAGGAAATGGCTTATCATGTGCTTGAAATCATTACGGCAATCATGAAGAGCAGCGAAACAGGCTCCTTCTGTGAAATTCATTCCTCCTGTGAACGCCCAAGGCCGTTAAAACCGGAAGCCTTAAACGGCGTCTTCAGCCTGGATTAAACCTTGTCACAAAAGACATAATCCGGTAAGCCTCCCGGCAGCTTCGGGCTAAGTTCTGCCCGGAATCGAAATTATGCAAACCGAATCTGAAGTTTTGTCGATATACTTTTTGCCGCATAATTACTATAATAAATGTATGGACTGTCCCGCCCGGCTCAGGCTGCCGGGACGGATATGGAAAAAGGAGGAGAGGTATTATGCAGACAAGGGAAGAATTACTGCAGCACAAGGAGATTGATGAGGGGATGCTGAAGGCCGCGTATGACAAAGCGGCGGAGCTGATCAAAACGGCCACAGCCGAGTTCACGGAAAAATTTCCGCCGTCCGCCAGCGTAAATCATTTTTACCAGCCGGGAAGCAATTATGAGTGGACGCCGGGCTTCTGGACCGGCGAGGTATGGCTGGCTTATGAAAAGACAGGCGATGAAGCTTTGAAGAAGACCGCAGAGATTGAGGTACAGGATTTTTACAGGAGAATAAAGGAAAAGGACGGCGTAAACCATCACGATATGGGCTTTTTATACTGTCCCTCCTGTGTGGCTGCTTACAAGCTTACCGGAAATGAGACCGGAAAGGAAGCGGCGATCATGGCTGCCGACAATCTTATGACCCGCTTTCACGAAAAAGGCCAGTTCTTCCAGGCATGGGGGACGCTGGGAGACGAGAACAATTACCGTCTGATCATTGACTGCCTGCTGAACATGCCGCTTCTTTTCTGGGCCGGAGAGGTGACCGGAAACGGAGAATATGCAAAAAAAGCGGAAGCACATATCAAGACTGCAATGAAGAATATCATCAGAGAGGATCATTCCACATATCATACCTTTTTCTTTGATGTGAATACGGGTGAACCGAAAAAGGGAGTTACCCATCAGGGCTACCGCGACGGCTCCGCCTGGGCCAGAGGACAGGCCTGGGGCATCTACGGCTCCGCGCTTGCCTACAAATTCCTGCGGGATGATGAATATGCCGATATTTTCTGCAAGGTAACAGATTATTTCCTGGAGCATCTGCCCAAGGATATGGTCCCTTATTGGGATTTTGACTTCTGCGACGGCAGCGAGGAGCCCAGGGATTCCTCTGCGGCGGCGATTGCGGCCTGCGGCATGCTGGAAATGAGCAAATACCTGCCAGAAGAAAAGGCGGCTTACTATACGGGAATGGCCAGACGGCTTCTGTATGCGCTGGTAATGGAATGTGCGGTTACCGATCCTGCACAGTCCAACGGACTGCTGTTTCATGGAACCTATGCAAAAAGCTCTCCCTACAACACCTGCCCTAACAACGGCGTGGATGAATGTGTGATCTGGGGCGACTATTTTTACATGGAAGCGCTTACCAGGCTTTCCCGCGACTGGGAACCTTACTGGTATTGATTGCGTACTGCGGGGACAGAAAGGACAACGGGCTGAAGGCGGCGCGCTTTCGGCCTCCCGAATCGGACGGCAGCCATTAGCTGCCTGCCCGCGCAAGCGGGCGGATAGGAGCGGAAAAAATGACATTGGATCAATATTTTGACAGACCGGATTCCTGCTATTTTGTGCCGGATCCGGGAAAACTGGCGGCTTACTGCCGGGAAAACTGGGAAGAGGACGTAAACCATATCCTGCGCATTGCGGACGAGGTATGTGAAAACACCTTCCTCTTTGACTTAAGCTGGGATATGGAGCGGACCTATGAGCCTGTGACCTTTCCGGAGGATATCGACTGGAGCTTCACACCTTCGGGAGATCCGGAATTTGTCTGGCAGTTTAACCGCCACAGATATTTCATCTGTCTGGGACAGGCCTGGAGGCTGACCGGGGATGAAAAATATGTAAAGGGCTTTCTGCGGCTGATAAATGACTGGATGGACCGGGTGCCCCTGAATGAAAAGACCGGAACCGGACCCTGGCGCATGCTGGAAACCGGGCTGCGGGGAGAGACGTGGACGAAGGCCATCCGCTATTTTAAGGACAGCAGCCTGATAACGGAGGATTTTCTGGAACGTTTTGCAGCCTGCCTGCGCCTCCATGCACAAAGGCTTGTGGAAAAGGGCGGGGATGCCAGGTTGCAGAGCAACTGGTGTGTCCTGGAGAACAGCGGCCTGTTTGAAATTGCCATGGGGCTGCCTCAAACGGAGGAAACCGGACGCTGGGCGGCTCTGGCGCTTAAGCGTATCCGGGAGTCGGTCAAGGTGCAGGTTTATGAAGACGGCAGCCAGTGGGAGCAGTCGCCCATGTACCATAACGAAGTATATCACTGCCTTTGCTGCGTGATTTACCTGGCAAAAGCCAACGGCATACGGCTGGATCCGGCCATGGAGGATGCGGTGCACCGCATGGCGCTGGCCAATGTCATATGGAAAAAGCCGGATGGCTGCCAGTTTACCCAGGGAGATTCCGATGATACGGATTTGAGGGACAAGATCACCATGGGCGCATGGCTTTTCAAGGACCCGGTTTTGAAATATTCAGGCTTCCCGCGGCTGGATTATGAAAGCGCATGGGATTTCGGGTACGGAGCCGTCGCCAGCTATGACGCCCTTGCCTGCCTGCCGCCTGATTTTACTTCGGCGGCCCTTAAGGACAGCGGGAATTATTATCTTCGTGAAAGCTGGGAAAAGGATGCCAATCTGCTTCATTTTACCTGCGGGGCCATGAGCACGGGCCACTGCCATGGGGACAAGCTGCATGTGGATCTGGTGATAAACGGCGAGGATGTCCTGGTGGACGGCGGCAGATCTACCTATATGAATGTGCCCATCCGTTTCACCCTGAAGGACAATCCGGGGCACAATACAACAACGGTGGATGGAAAATCCTTCACTACTTTTGCGGATTCCTGGGAGACGGAGAAGCTGTCTCTTCCTGTGAACAGAAGCTTTCGTTTCGGAAAAACAGCTGATTTTGTGCAGGGCGGCCACCTGGGCTACATATCGGAGGGAATTTTCGTAAACCGCCGCGTTATCTGGATAAAACCGGACATATACCTGATTAACGATCAGTTTTACGCAGCGGGAGAGCATGAATACAGGCAGTTTTTCCATTTTGCGCCGGAAGGAAGGCTTCAGACAAACGGCAGCATGGCGGCCTTCCGTGGGAAAAAGAACGCGGCATATTTCCGTTTCCTTACGGAAGGGACTGTGTTGGAACAGGGGACGGGCATTACCTCCCGGCACTATAACCAATGGGAAGAAAACAGCTGCCTGACGGCCAGACTGAAAAAAGAAGGCTTTGCCAGCATGATTACGGTCATAAACGGCGGAGACGCCCTGACGGAACCTGCCAGGGCAGAGCTTCTGGAGGTCCGCAGCCATACCCGCCAGGTGAAGCTTGCAGATGATGAAGCGCAGGCGGTAAAAATTACGGCGGGAGACAGAAGTTATGTGGTGATTCTGTGTCATAATGAGGTTTTCCATGGTTCGGATGCCGTCATTGCAGATAACTGCTTTGGCGCCGGAAATGTGTGTGTTTTCGATGTAACCGGCGTAAAAGAGGGAGAACGGGTTTACGGAGGAGAAGTACTTCATGTCTGAAAATGAGACATGGGGCATGGAAGATAAAAAAGGGGCTTGCATAAGCCTCTTTTTTATGGGCGGGAATAAAAAACGACTTACATGGCCGGATGCCCGCAGCAGTTCAGCCCCGTCCGGGCTGTTGCCCGGCCTGGACAACGGTATGGAAAATAATTACATTTGTACTGTTTTCAGTAAGAGTTTTGTGATAAAATCAATTATATATCGTCAGAATGCCATTGCGGTAAAAAAATCCAAGGCGTGTGGAAGGAAGTAAGCGAAATGAAAAAGAACGGAAAAGCTTACCGGCAGCTTTATTTATCATATGCATTCATCTTTTTAATTCCGATTACTATGGGGATCCTGTTCTATTTTTATGCATATCGTGTAGCAAAGGATCAGGCGGATGCCTCTAACCGAAGCCTTATCCAGACAGTAAAGAATACCTGTGACAGGGAGCTGGGCTATTATGAAAATGCGTTGATCCAGCTGGCCCTGAATAAAAATGTGCAGCAGCTGTCCGCCGTGCGCGGGGAGTTCCGTTCTGATAATTCCTACCAGCTCTACCAGCTGCAGAACGAGCTTTCGGATCTGCAGGTCTCAATCAATAAAAATGGAAGCTTCTGCAAGGATATCATGGTTTACTTTAAGAACAGCGATAAGGTGGTTTCTTCCTTCGGCAATATGGATTTTTCCATGTACTGTGAGCTGTACTGTTTTGATGAGGGAGAGACTGCGGCCCGGGACAGGCTGAAAACCCACCTGTCTGAGTACCATTTCCGTGATTCCATCCGGATGGACAGTAAATGGACGGGAGGAAGGCCTGCCCTGCTTCTGACTATGACGAACCTGAAGGGAGACTTTGGGGAATCCTCCGCCATGATAGGAATGTGGCTGGATATGGAAGCGCTCAACAGCAGCATTGAGCTGGCGGCCTGGGAGTCCGGGCTGGACTGGATGATCATCAACCGGGAAGGCCAGATTATGAACAGGCCGGAGGAATACAGCGATATTGCGATCAGCTATGATAATCTGGAACAGGGTGGGGACCAGAAAACGGAATGGAAGGGCGAGACTTATATCATAAGAACTGTTTTTTCCGATGTATTTGACTGGAAATATGTCCTTCTGATGCCGGAGAAGCTGATCAGCGGTTCGGCGAGCAAAATGAAGAATATTTTTGTCGTGGGTATTTTCGTCTGCCTGCTTACCGGCTTCTGGGCGGCATCCCGTATGATGAAAATCAATTATAACCCTCTGAAGGTGCTTCTTGAGGTATTCAGGAAGCATGATGAGGAGGAAGGCGCATATGTTGATAATGAATATCTGTATCTGAAGGAAAAAGCGATGCTGCTTCTGGAGGAACGCTCAGATTTCAAACAGCTGGTGAGCAGGAGCCAGGAGGTGGTGAAGCAGTATTACCTGACGGATCTGCTGATCAATGCCTATGATGAAAGCGGGGACACGCCGGACCGCGAGCTTATCTGCAGGCAATTCAGGGAGGGAAGGAACCTGGTCCTGCTGTTCCTGGTAAAGGATGCGCCGAACCGGGGAGACAGCCAGGAGGAATACATACAGAAAAACAGCCTGCGTAAATTTATCATAGGCAATGTTTTCGGGGAAGGGCTGTCGGAAAGCTTCCGGCTGGAAAAGGTGGAGCTGGGAGATATGGTAGCCATGATTTTAAGCCTGGGGAAAGAAGATACGGCCTATGAGGAGCGCCTGGCGGAAATTGTAGATGCCATGCAGAAGTTTATTTATGACAATTTTAATTTCCGCGTGGCCGTCCTGGCGGGAGAACCCCACAATGGGCTGGAAGGAGTGCATCTGTCCTGGCTGGAGGCAAAGGAAGCGGAGGAATTCGTGTCCGTGCTGGATCCAGACTTCATCAGCTACCGGGAAATCCGCAACAGCTCCCATAAAAAATACGATTATCCCACCGAGCAGGAGGAACGCATCATCTCGGCGGTGAAAAACCACAACAGCCAGCTTGCCGTATCCTATATAAATAAAATACTGGATGTGAATTTCCTGGAAATCAAAGCATCCCCTGAAATGTTCAAATACCTTTTATATGATTTAATCGGTACTCTGATGAAGGCTGCCCAGGAGGTAGGAGAGCCTTCCGATAAGGAGCTTGGCCTGAATGAAATATCCATCAAGCTTCCGCTGGATAAAATCAAGGACAAATTTTCCGCAGCAGTGGAAGAATTATGCCGTACCCCTGAAATACAGGGCAGCGGATACAGCCAGAACCAGCAGCTGTGCCAGAAAATACAGGAATATATCCAGGAAAATTTCAGCAATCCCGACCTGAATATATCCCAGACAGGGCTGTATTTCCATATGACGCCCGCCTATTTGTCTTCAATTTACAAAAAATGCACAGGGGACAGCCTTTTGAAGTTTATCAATCAGACCCGTATTGATGAAGCGGAGAGGCTTCTGGCGGAAGGAATCAGCGTTGTGGAGGCGGCGGAGCGGGTTGGTTTCCGCGACAGCTCCACTTTTATCAGGACTTTCAAGAAATTTACAGGCGCCACGCCCGGACAGCTGAAAAGCGGCAGGTAGTTTTTTCTGAAAAAGCAGATAGATTTAATAAATCATCAATAAAGGTTGATAAGATCATTCGATTTTGTCAACCTTTTTTATGTTTTGTCTATATAAAATGTATAGAGACATATGTAAAATGAACAAAAAGACATGCAAGATGCATAAATAGCATAAAGGCCATGTTCTTTCGAAAATTAAGATAGCAAATATCTTAAAAACATTATGAAGGAGGAAGTTTTATGAGAAGAAATCTGAAAAAGCCGGTAGCATTACTGACAGCGGCACTGACGGCGGCATCCCTGCTGGCAGGCTGCGGCAGCTCCGCAGGGGAGAGCACCGATGCAGGAGCACAGGTGAAGGAAACCTCTAATGCAAATGAAGCTGCGGAAACAACAGCAGGAGGTTCGGATGCAGAAGAGGCGGCTGCGCCTGCAGAGGTTACATATCCCCTTGCTGAGGGAGGAACCCTTACCTACTGGCTTCAGCTCAATCCTAACGTATCCGCTAATTTTACTAATTTAGGAGAAACAGAACTGGGCAAGGCATGGCAGGAGCAGACCGGTGTTACGGTAGAATTCCAGCATCCGGCGTCCGGACAGGAAAAAGAACAGTTCAACCTGATTGTTGCGGACGGAAGCCTTCCTGATATTATGGAATGGCAGTGGGTGAAGCAGTATCCCGGCGGACCGGAAAAGGCAATCAAGGACGGCGTAATTATTCCTTTGAACGATATCTTTGACCAGTACTGCCCGAACATTAAAAAGTATCTGGCAGAAAATCCTGAGGTTGACAAGATGATCAAGACGGATGACGGAAATTACTTTGCATTCCCTTTCATCCGCGGCGAGGATAAGCTCTGCTATACTGTAGGCGGCTTTATCCGTCAGGACTGGCTGGATGAGCTTGGCCTGGAGGTTCCCACCACCGTTGACGAGTGGCATGAAGTCCTGACCGCATTCAAAGAGAAAAAAGGTGCGGAAGCTCCTCTTTGCTTTGACTGGACAAACTTCAAGGATTCCAACCCCATTGCATTTGCATTTAAGGTTGGTACCGCAAACGGCACACAGTTCATTCTGGACGATGAAGGCAAGGTTGCCTTTGCTCCCGCTCAGGAGGGCTACAAGGAATATCTGATGACACTGAACCAGTGGTATGAAGAAGGTCTGATCGACAGAGATATCGCAACACTGAACGGTGATCAGGTAACTGCGAAGATGACAAGTGACAAGGCCGGCGCATCCGTAGGCTGGGCAGCAAGCCGTATGCAGCTGTTCATGACCAGCGCACAGCAGACCAATCCTGAATACACCCTGGTTGCAACCCCCACCCCTACCACGGAAAAGGGAGCAACACCGGAATACGGCTATGTGGAAAATCAGTTCCCTGATGTTGCCGCTGCAATTACCTCCAGCTGCAAGAACGTGGAACTGGCTGCAAAATTCCTGGATTACGGTTATTCCGAAGCAGGCCATAACCTGTTCAACTTCGGTATTGAAGGCGTTTCCTATGAAATGAAGGACGGCAAGGCAGAATATACGGACGTTGTTACCAACAACCCGGACGGCTGGCCGCTTGCACAGTCCCTGGCAAAATACATCCGCGCTAACTACAACGGACCTTTCATTCAGGATCTGAATTACCTTGAGCAGTACCTGCAGCTTCCTACCGTAAAGGAATGCCCCAGCGTATGGGCTGTCCCGGATGCAAGAAAGCACACCGTTCCCAACATCACTCCCACACAGGATGAATCCAAGGAGCTGGCTACCATTACCAACGAACTGGGAACCTATGTTGCTGAAATGTCCTTAAAGTTCATCTTCGGTACGGAAAGCTTCGACAACTGGGATAACTACATTGAAACATTGAACGGCATGAAGCTTGACAGAGCGCTTGAAATCGAAAATGCGGCTCTGGAACGCTACAATGCAAGATAATCTGAAGCAAGAAAACGCCGGTTGATTCCGGAACATATACGGCCGGGGGCGGTTGTGCAAACAGTCCCCGGCTGTTTTCAAATCACCAGAAAGGATTGAAAAAAATGAAGGGGAATTCGTTGGGTTATAGAATCAAAAAAGACTTTCAGCGAAACTGGTCGTTGTATCTGCTGGTTTTACCTGTAATTATTTTCTATGCAATTTTTATGTACAAGCCTATGTACGGCGCAATTATTGCTTTTAAGGACTATACGCCGGCCAAGGGCGTGTTCGGAAGCGAATGGGTGGGAATGGAAAACTTCACCAGGTTTTTCAGCAGCCCTTATTTCGGAAGGCTTCTGAGAAATACCCTGCTTTTGAGTATTTACAGTATTATTTTCGGTTTCCCTGCGCCTATTATCCTGGCGCTTCTGCTGAATGAGGTGAAAGGGAAAAAGTTCAAAAAGGTCTCCCAGACGATTACCTACCTTCCCCACTTTATATCACTGGTAGTTGCCTGCGGTATGATCAAGGATTTCTGTCTGACCACGGGACTTTTTAATGATATCATCGCATTGTTCGGCGGAACGAGGGTTCCCCTGTTGCAGGATCCGGCCTATTTCCGTACCATTTACACGGTGTCCAGCATATGGCAGGAGGTGGGCTGGGGCTCCATCATCTATCTTTCCGCATTGTCGGGCGTGGACAGCCAGCTGTATGAAGCCGCCTCCATCGACGGAGCGGGCAAATGGAAGCAGCTGCTGCACGTAACCCTTCCCGGCATCGCGCCGACCATCATCATCATGTTGATTCTGAGAATGGGCTCCCTGATGAGCATGGGCTATGAAAAGACGATCCTGCTGTACAATCCGTCTACCTATGAAACCGCAGATATCATTTCCTCCTATGTATACCGGGCAGGTCTGATTGAACAGGACTGGAGCTATTCTACGGCAATCGGTCTGTTTAACTCTGTGATTAACTGTATTCTGTTGTTTGTGACAAACCAGATTTCCAAACGGACAACAGAGAGCAGCCTGTGGTAAGGAGGGAATAAAATGAAGATTAAAATGTCTCGCGGAGAGAAAATATTTCAGGTAGTAAATTATTTTGTCCTGTCGATTATCGTTCTGGTCTGCCTTTACCCTATGTGGCATGTGGCCATGGCCTCCTTCAGCAACAGTACACAGCTGATGGCCCATTCCGGTTTTTTGTTGAAACCGATGGGATTTAATATGCAGGCTTACTTAAAAGTGTTCCAGAATCCAATGATTCTGAAAGGCTATGCAAATACATTGTTTATCCTTATTGTAGGTGTTATACTTGACTTGATCATGACAGCGCTTGCCGCCTATTTCTTTTCCAGAAAGGGCGTGATGTTTAAAAAGCCTCTTATGCTGCTGATTCTGTTTACCATGTTCTTTTCAGGCGGTATGATTCCTTTTTACCTTACCCTGAAGGATATGCATATGATCAACAGCAGATGGGGACTGATTGTTCCTTTTATGATCAGCACTTACAATATGATCATTCTGAGAACAAGCTTTGAATCCATCCCTGACAGTCTGACGGAGGCGGCCAAAATTGACGGCGCAGGCCATATGACCATTCTGTTCCGCATTATTCTGCCGCTGTCCAAGGCGATTATGGCGGTTATGGTGCTTTATTACGGCGTATCCATATGGAACGGATGGTTCTGGGCATCCACGATTTTAAGGGACAGGGAGCTGTATCCTCTGCAGGTAATCCTGAGGGAAATATTGATATCAAATGATATACAGGCGATGAACGGAGGCGCTGGCGGAGACGCCGAAGCGATTGCGCAGAGTATCAAATATGCTACGATTATGGTGGCTACCGTGCCGATTCTTTTTGTTTATCCGTTCCTGCAGAAGTACTTTACTTCCGGTGTTATGATCGGGGCAGTGAAAGAATAACGGTGTGCTGTGAGGAGGCAGGAACTCCCGCAGAATGCTGAAAAAACAGGGAGGAATACTGGGATGATACGGACAGAAGCATCCGGAATCACACTGAATTTTAATCAGGATACGCTGCATGTGGAAATTAAGGCAGGCGTATCGGAATGGAAATGGGCGGAGAACTTCCGCCCTGTCATTGTGACGCAGGAGGAGGTCATTGATTTTTCACGCTGGCAGGAGATTGTACATGAAACGTTTGAAAGCGGCGTGGGAAAGGGAATCCGTTCCTCTTACCGGAAGCTGGACGGGGCGGAGGATTCTTATGCTTTCGAGACTTCCGTCTGGGTGGAGGAGATGGAAGAGGACTGTCCCGGAAGTTCGGCGAAGCTGTTTGGCCGGGTACATTTTGAATGGATACCCATTTGTGAAAAAGGGCTTTCCGTCAAAGAGGTGAGATGGCCGGGATGCATGGAATTTGACAGCCCGTCCCAGGCCTGGCAGACGCTTGTAAATGAAGGGCAGGGGCTTCTGATCCCCAACACGTGGGAAAATGAGGCAGGCGCTCTTTCCTTTAACGGAAGATTTCTTACGGCCGGGGGCTATATGCCCTGGTACGGCCAGGTGAAGGATCGGGCAGGTTATATCGCGATTGCCACCACACCCTGGAATGCGGGCGCGTGGCTGGAGCATCCGGCGGGCGGCCCGTATACCCATATCGGGACATGGTGGGAGCCGAGCCTTGGGAAAATGGATTACAGGCGCTGCATGGAATACATATTTGCCCAGGACTGCGATTATAATGACCTGTGCAAGATTTACAGAAGCTATGTGAAGGATACCGGGCTGTTTGTTTCCCTTGCGGAAAAGGCCGCCAGAGTCCCTTCCGTAAAAGATCTGGTAGGCTGCAGCATCATGCACTGCGGCATCAAGACTAACGTCAATCCGGAATCGGATTTCTTTGATAAAGAGGATCCGGAGAAAAACAACCATGTCACCCTGTTTTCCGTCAGGGAAAAACAGATGGAAAGCCTGAAGGGCATGGGTGTGGAAAAGCTGTTTCTGCATCTGGACGGCTGGGCGCAGCCCGGCTACGACAACCAGCATCCTGACTACAGGAATGCCTGTGCGGAGGCCGGAGGCTGGGAGGGCATGAAGAGCCTGGTGGATACGGTTCACCGCTGCGGATTTTTATTCGGAATCCATGATCAGTACAGAGACTATTATTTTGACGCTAAGACTTTTGACGAAGAATATGCCACCAGGCTGCCGGACGGGACCATACCGGCGCATAAGCGGTGGGCCGGCGGGCCGCAGACTTATCTGTGCGGCACCCAGGCGCCTTATTATGTAAAACGTAATTTCCAGGATCTGTTCCGTCATGGAATTAAGCTGGACGGAACCTATCTGGATGTATTCACCTGCAATGAAGGGGATGAATGCGACAATCCCAGGCACCGGATGACCAGGCGGGAATGCTATGAATACAGGAAACAATGCTTCGACTGGCTGCTGGCCCGCGGGATTCTTACCAGCTCGGAAGAGGTTTCCGACTGGAGCATGCAGAGCCTGATATTCTGCCATTATGCGCCTTATGCGTTCATGCTGAAGGCTCCGGGAACACCCAGGGAAGGGATTCCCGTGCCGCTCTTTAACCTGGTATATCACGACTGTGTGTTGGAGCCATGGATGATGGATAAGCCGGACGGCAGCGAGGATATGATGGGCTATGCGCTTCTGAACGCGGGCATGCCTTATCTGATCCGGGACGGCGCTTATGAAAATACGGACGGATCCTTTACGGACAGCTCAGGCATGGGGATTGAAGAGATGATTGCCCGCTGTAAGGTGGTGCAGGAACTTCATGAAAAGCTGGCTTTCTGTGAGATGACCAGACATGAGCTGCTGGATGATACAGGAAAGAAGCAGCGCACCGTATTTTCAGACGGAACGTGTGTGAGAGTGGATCTGGAGACCGGGGAATATGAAATTTCAACGGCGCAATGAGACAGTGAAGCCGCCTTCGCTCTGATGGAGCGGTTTACGCATTTATTTTAAATTATGAAAACAATGGCCGCAGACCTTGCCCTGGTAGAATTGATATGCCAGACAGGTAGGCGGCTGTTTTGTATGGTATTGACGCAAAGAAAACACCCAGCAAAGAAAATATCCCGTTTGGTGTTTATTTATGATATAATGTCGGCGTAGACGACATTATATCTGCGCATACTGGTTTCTGCGCGTACCGCAGAAAACCAGGCGCTGAATTCCGCCGGAGGCTCATATCCGCGGAGCGGATATGATATAATGTCGGCGTAGACGGCATTATATTTGCGCATACTGGTTTCAGCGCCTGCCGCAGAAAACCAGGCGCTGAATTCTGTATGAATAAAAGTAAGGAAACACTAAAAATGGATATACAAAATCTGAAGGACCCCCATATTGCGGTAATTTCAGACATACACGGCAACTATGTGGCGCTGGAACGATGCCTGGACCATGCAGCTTCCAATCAGGCGAATGCGTATCTTTTTCTGGGAGATTATGTGAGTGAGCTTGCCTATCCGGAAAGGACCATGCGGCTTCTGTATGAGACAGCGCAGAAATATCCCTGTATGTTCATCCGGGGTAATAAGGAGGACTACTGGTTCCAATTTAGAGACAGGGGGGAGACAGGCTGGGAGTATGGGAACTCCACCAGCGGCGCTTTACTGTATGCATACAGGTCGCTCACTTCCCGTGATTTTGACTTCTTTTCCCAAATGCCGGCTTCCCGGAAGCTGCTGCTGGAGGGATTCCCCGGAATTACGGCCTGCCACGGTTCCCCTTTCCGGGTAAATGAAAAAATGCTGCCGGAGGATGAGAATACCCTGCAGATAATGGAACGGACGCAGACACCGCTCATCCTGTTCGGGCATACACATGTGCGGACACGGATTGCAGGGAAGGACAGGCTTGCCATCAATCCCGGCTCTGCGGGAATTTCATATCGAAGCGGCGGGAAGGCGCAGTATCTGCTGCTTCACGGAAGGAACGGCGGCTGGGAGGAGGAGCCGGTCAGCCTTCCCTATGATACGGACAGGGTTATCCGGGAGCTTCATGAATCCGGCCTGTATCGTCACGCGCCCTATTGGTGTGTGGTTACGGAGAACATTCTGCGGGGCGGGGAGTTGTCCCATGGAACGGTGCTGGCAAGGGTGATGGAGCTTTGCACACAGGATACCGGCAGCTGCAGCTGGCCGGATATCCCGGAAAAATATTGGGAAAAAGTAATAGCGGAACTGAAATTGGGAAATGAAGGAAAAAGGAGGCAAAAGGATGGAAGAAGTAAAGGTGGTAAAGATTTTTACGTCCCAGGACAATCTGCAGGCGGAAATGATTCTGGATACCCTGAAGCAGAACGGGATACCGGCCTACAAGAAGGATGCCGATGAAAGTGGATTTATGAATATTTACGGAGGCAATTCCATGTGCGGGGAAGAGATCTATGTGGCGGAGACGGATGCGGAAAGGGTAACGCAGATATTACAGGAAATGGGATTGGAGTGATTGCAGGATGGAGCTTATGGAACTGCTGGAAGGAAGACGTACCTACAGGCGTTTTTACCAGAAAGAAATCAGTGAAGAAATTACAGGGGAGATTCTCCGTGCGGCAAGGCTTTCTTCAAGCGCCGCCAATAAACAGCCTTTAAGCTATGTGGTAATCAGAAGTGCGGATAAGGTAAATCAGGTTTTTGACTGCACCAGATGGGCGGGCTACCTTAAACCGGAGGACGGACAGCCCGGGGAGGATGAGAAGCCGGTGCTGTTCATCGCTGTGGTGGAGAACCTGAATATCAATCCTGACTGTGATACGGACGCAGGGCTGGCCATAGCAAATATGACTCTTGCCGCCTGGAACCGGGGCGTGGGAAGCTGTATTATCGGCGCCTGCAATAAGCCGCGGCTGTCAGAAATGTTCGGCCTGACTGAGGAGCAGAAGCTGCATACGGTAGTGGCCTTCGGTTACCCCTCCCATAAGAGCCGCATTGAAGAGATAAAGGACGGGGATATCAGGTATTATCTGGATGAAAACCGGGACTATGTCGTGCCCAAACGGCAGCTGGAGGACGTTGTAACCTATATGTAGCCAAATGCGTCAGGCGCGCGTCCGGGTATCGTCAGGAGAAAGCTTACAGGCAAAAGGCTTACAGACAAAAGGCTTACAGACAAAAAGTGTATAGACAAAAAGCAGGCAGCTGTAATGGCTTAGGGCGGAGAAGGTGAAAAATGGAGATTTATTATGTTATCTGCAGGGCGCTCTCCTGGGGGCTGCTCATTGGATTTTTCCTGGGCGGATTTAAGCTCATGGCAGGCAGAAAAGAATATACGGAAAAGCAGGTCAGGGCATCAAAGCTTCTGCTGGCTAAAATTACAGGAGTGGTAAAATACCTGACGATCCTCACCCTTATCCTTGGGCTGCTGTGGTGTGTTTATTTTCTGATCCTGGGCTGCGCAGTACCGGAGCAGGCGGAGTATGCCACGAATATGTCGCAGCTAATCGTGTCTGTACTTACAGTCATTTCTATAATATTTGCTTTCCTGGAATTTGTGCGGCGCACAGATGACAGGTGAGTGTGAGGCATGGCAGCTGATACAAATGCTAAATACCGGCGGGCGGCGAATTTGCGTTGCCTGCCGGTATTTTTATATTTGGAAGGGCAGGTTGTGTACCTGCCGGATTTCCTGTTACTTGGGAACGGATCCGCTGCTGAAAGACATTGACATCCACTTTTAAGAAAAGTTTAAGTATTTTATTTTTCTTAGTACTTGACAATGCATAGTAGTATGCATAATATAGTAATCAAAGGAGGATTTCCCATGAATCCACAATTTAAAAAGGGCGTGCTGGAGCTGGTGGTCCTGGAATCGGTGAGGAAGAGGGATATGTACGGCTATGAGCTGGTGGAGGAGGTCTCCAAGGTGATAGACGTAAATGAAGGCACCATATATCCTCTGCTGAAGCGGATGACCAACGAGCGGTATTTTGAGACATACCTGCGGGAATCCACAGAGGGTCCGCCGAGAAAATATTATCATCTCACGGCGGCAGGAGTACTGTACCGTGACAGCCTGGAGAAGGATTGGAACGAGTTTCAGGAACGCGTATGCACTTTTTTGAGGGAGCATGCCGATTGATGCAGTACCATGGACCGACGGTGATACACAGGCAAAACGGTGATGCGCAGGAGGTAAATCCTCTGCTCGTCAGAGGACAGGAGGATTAGAAATGAATAAGTCAGAATTTTTAAATGATTTAAAGAAGTATCTTACTATACTGGAAGACAGGGAACAGGAAGATATCCTGGAGGAATATGCCCAGCATATTGACATGAAGTTAAGCACCGGCCTGAGCGAGGAGGAAGCGATACGGGACTTCGGCAGCGTGGAGGAGCTGGCGGCCCAGATCCTGGAGGCTTATCATGTAAAGCCGGAATATCAGACTGTGAAAACGGAAAAGAAGCTGCCGGATATGACCGGGGTCACTCAGGAGGGAAAACGGCTGTGGGGTACGGTCAGCCATTTTTTCAAAGGGGCTGCAAAAGCGGCGGGGGATCTGGGAAGGACCTGCTGGAAAAAGACGAAAGCGGCAGCCCTGTGGGTGGTACATATTTTAGGAGTGCCTTTTATCTGGCTTGGGAAACGGCTGAAGGGACATGAGAAGCATACGAAGGAGGATTTTATGGCAGAAGACGGACGGATTGCGGTAAGTGAGAGCGGATATGAAAAGAGAGGTCCGAAAGGAGTGCTTCACTCCTTTGGAAGCTTCCTGGGACGGATTTTTTCCGCGTTGTGGTATTGCTTCCTCTGGTGCGTCAGATGGGGTTGGAACTGCATTATGATTATGACGGCTTTTTTTGGAGGGCTTTGCTGCATGATGCTGTTGTTTCTGTTTGCAATGCTGCTTGTGTGGCTGGTTCAGGGATATCCCCTGGCGGGAGTTACGCTGGCGTGCTTCGGCGGTGTGCTTTGCACAGGCGCTTTTACCCTCCTGTGCACCACCTTCCTTATATTAAAGAAAAAGAAAGACAGAATGGTTCAGGAAGAAGAAAGACTTGAGGAGGTGCGCAATGCGTAACAGTCAAAAGATTTTAATTGGTATTTTCTGCCTGGGGATTGTCCTGGCCGGAGCCGGAACAGGAATGGCGTTCCTGGAATTTTCCACCTTCACCTATGCCGGGGAAAAGGAAGCGGGAGAAATGGACAGGAAAACCCTTACCCTGGATTATGCTTTTGAGGCGGCTGCGGAGGAACCCCTTACGATTGGCAGGAACTATGGGAGATATGCCAATAACAATGAGGTGATTGAAAGTGAAGCGGTTCCGGAGAACACAGTGCGTTTCCTCGTTACCTATAATGCAAATGTGGTGCAGCCATATTTAAATTCATATGAAATGGATGATGATTCCGGAGAATACGTGAGGGTGGACTGGAACTATATAAATGATGAATTTAAGAGCTTTATGACCTGTAAGGATGATTTGCTGGAAGGGATCAGGAACCGGGAAATTGCCTCTTACCATGTGACCGGAATTGAAGAGATCAGAATCATGGTCAACCCTGCCTCCAGAGAACTGGTTCAGATTGACTGACGGGCCTGTGTACCGTATAATCTTTTTACGGGAAAAAGAAAAAAGGTGCTGCTGACAGGGTATTGAGAAAATAAACGGCTGCCGGCAGACTGATATTCCCATAAAAGGAGAATTGCAATGGCAAAATTACGCAAAATGTTAGGAGCAGCCGATTCACCGTACATCCTGTCGCTGATGAGCCTGATCGAAACGCAGAGCAAAACGACGATAGGGGACTGGTGCGTGGACTATGCTGAAAAATATATCCTCAATATTTATGAAAAGGCCTTTCCGGAGGATGACCGTCTGCGGCTGGCAGTGGAGGCATACCGCAGTTACCGTAAAGGGGAACTGAAGCTGCCGGAGCTGAAGAAAGCGGTGGCGCTGACGGTACAGGCGGCTAAGGAAGCGGAGAAGAACCCCGCGGCCCAGGCGGCGGCCAGGACCATCGGACAGGCCGTCGGCGCGGTGTACACGCCCACCCATTCTCTGGGCCTGGCTTTTTACGGGGCGGCAGCCATCGCATACGACCGCGTCGGCCTGGAAGAAAAACCGGAGGTATACGATCAGATCGCCGCACAGGAATGCGCAAAGATGGAAGAAGCGCTGCGCGCTTGTATGGTGGAGAATGAAAAGAATCCCGCCAAAATAAAATGGTACTGCTAAAAAAGACAGCCTGTATAAAAGTACAGAAGGAATTTGTACGGCAGGCAGTATTTTTCCAATATCTGAAGCATAAAAAGAGGATGTTTTCCCGGTTGGAAAAGCATCCTCTATACTTTACTGTGTTAAAATCTGTTCCTTGGCACACTCTATTGTATATTTTAGCACAGGAGAAAAATAAAGTCTAGTATTATTTCCTGTTTTGAGTAAAATATTCTTATGGCTGGTAACAGTCCGGCACCGTCCGGGCTGTTGCCAGAGAATGGCAGATTTTTTTCTGACACAGATAACGGCACAGGAAAGGAGCGGAACATGGATCCGGAAGTGAAGAGTACGGCCCTGAAAACTTCAAAGCGGGAAGAGGAAGCGTATCTTGCCAGAACGCTGGCAGTGGTTCACGACAATGTGGAAAACTACGGCAGGGAAGTGGCACGCATGCAGGCCAACATCGATGAAATGCTGGAGCATTACCACGATAATGATGCAGAGGTTTACACGATCCTGAATAATACGATTACACTGCATGATCATATGAAGCGGGCTCTGGCAAGAAATGAAAAGGCCATGAAGAAACCATATTTCGGCAGAATCGTTTTTCGTGACGAGGCGCTTAACAAGACCGAATCCCTCTACATCGGCCGCGGCGGGATATCGAAGGATACCACCCACTGGATGGTAGTGGACTGGAGGGCGCCGGTGGCGAATGCCTACTATGAAAACGGGCTGGGAAAGTGCAGTTATCCGGCGCCGGATAGCGGGCATAATGCACTGAAGCGCATAAAAATCGACCTGAAGATGAAGCGTACCTATGAAATTGAAGACGGAAAGCTTCTGGATTATTACGATTCCGAGGTGGTTACCAATGACGAGCTCCTGACTAAATACCTGGCAAAGAACAAGCAGGCGGTACTGGGAGAAATCATAGCGACCATCCAGAAGGAGCAGAACGACATCATCCGTAAAACGCCCCACCACAATGTGATCGTACAGGGCGTGGCCGGTTCCGGGAAAACAACGGTAGCCATGCACCGGATTTCTTATATCCTTTATAACTACCAGGAACGGTTCCGGCCGGATGACTTCTATATCGTGGGAAGCAACCGGATTCTGTTAAATTATATCACCGGCGTGCTGCCGGATCTGGATGTATACGGAATCCGCCAGATGACGATGGAACAGCTTTTTGTAAGGCTTCTGTACGAGGACTGGGATGAGAAGAAATACCGCATCCGGGAAACGGATAAGCTGGGGAAAACCGGCTGTGTCCGTGGTACCTCACAGTGGTATGGCGAGCTGGCGGACTATTGCAGGAGATTGGAATGGGAGGTAATACCGAGAGAAACCATTTACCTCAATCCCAGGCAGTTTGTGGAAGGCCTGCGTGACGGAAAAGCAGGCGTATACGATGAGACGGAGGGCAAACCGGCCAATCCCAAAGATCTGGTGGAGCTGATGTCCAGGGACGCGGTGGAGCGCTACATCAGGCAGAACCCGACGATATCCGTCCAGAGCAAAATAGACATGCTGAACGAACGTCTGCTCAATAAGGTGAAAGAGGAGTTCCTTGGAAAAGGCGTGAAATATACGGAAAGCGAACGAAAGGCCATAACCCGCGCGTACCGCTCCAGATACGGCGCCAGGGTGTGGAAGCGTTCCATTTATGATATATACCGGGATTTCCTCACGAAGCAGGCGGCGAAGGGATATGAGGTGGAGATCCCGGAAAAGGAATTTGATGTATACGACCTGGCTGCCCTGGCTTATATCTATAAAAGGATAAAAGAAACGGAGGTAATCAGCGAGGCGCACCACGTGGTAATCGACGAGGCGCAGGATTTCGGAATGATGGCATACTGTGTCCTGAAATACTGCATCAGGGAATGCACTTATACCATTATGGGGGACGTGTCCCAGAATATCCATTTCGGCTACGGCCTGAATGATTGGGAAGAACTGAAGGAGCTGCTTCTTCCGGATCCCCAGGACAGCTTCGGCGTATTGAAAAAAAGCTACCGGAACACAGTGGAAATATCGGAGTTCGCAACGAATATCCTGCATCATGGACGTTTTTCCAGCTATCCGGTGGAACCGATTATCCGTCATGGGGATCCGGTGAAGGTGTCCGAAGTAACGGATACCGCCCTGCTGATGAAAAATGCAGCCAAGGTCTGCAAAGACTGGCAGGCGAAAGGCTTTGACACCATTGCAGTGGTATGCAGGAACCGGGAAAAGGCGGCTGCGGCGGCCAGAGAATTGGAAAAATACATCCCCATCGTGGAAAGCGATTTGGAGAAGGCTGAATTCAGCAGCGGAATCATGGTCCTTCCTGTGGAATATACGAAGGGACTGGAATTTGACGCAGTGCTCATCCTGGATCCCACCAGGGAGGAATATCCTGTGGATGACGGACATGCAAAGCTTCTGTATGTGGCGGCGACCCGTGCGCTCCATGAGCTGTGCGTGCTGCACCAGGGGAATCTGACAGGCCTGATAGCGGATCCTCTGCCGGCTGACGCCGCCAGGAAAAACGGCGGAAGGAACCTGCCTGAACAAGCAGGGCAGGCGCCTGGCGTGCAGCCGAAAGATATGCTGAGAAAACCCGCATCTGCAGGGACAGTCCCCAGAAAGCGGATATCCATTGTAAGAAATACGGGCCTGGAAGAAAAACAGCAGGCAAATATGGGATTGGCAGAAGGGCAGCAGCGAAATCCGGCCCGGCCTTCGGCTTCATCTCCCGAAAAACGTGAAAGTGGAAGCATCAGCAATGCTTCAGTAAGGAGCCTGCCGGATACAGGAAGAAAAGCGTCCGCAGGCATACAGAACAATGGCAGCACAAACGGAAGCCTGCGCCCTCCCTACAGCATTCCCAAGGCTCCGGCCCGGCCGGCTGCCAGTAAGAATACAGGAAGAATTGATTTCGGGGATATGCCAGCTACTGAAAAACTGCGGCCTGCCGGACATTCCAGGATTGATCTGGCAGTCAGGTGGGTGAACAAGCGGCCGGACGGGCTTTATCTGCAGAGCCGGTATGGCGTGCTCCGCCTGAGCCCGGTGGGAAGCGCCATTGTGCGTGTCACCTTTACCAAAGGCATGCAGCTTGCGGAGGAAACCAACCCGAATATCGCGGTAAGGAGAATCGAAAAGTCCTGGAAATACAAAGAAATGGGAAATATCGTGGAAATGACAACCGATGAGCTTTGCCTTCAGGTAGATAAAGCAACGGGAGCGATACGTTACCTGACCCGGGATAAAAATCTGCTTCTGTCGGAACGGAGTAAAGAAAGCAGACAGATAGAAAGCGGATCCGGCCCCGTGAACCGGGCGTGGCTTTTCCTGGACTGGCCGAAGGGGGAAGCGCTGTATGGGCTTGGCGCGGGAGATAAACCAGGCATCAAGCTGCGCGGCACTGCAAGATATATATCCCATGATGGCGGAAACGAACTGCCGCTGCTTCTGTCGGATAATGGCTACGGCATCCTGGTTGCCACGAATAAACCGGTTATCTGCTGCGATATCTCGGTATATGGTTCCTATCTGTGCGCGGAGGATGAACAGCAGCTGGATTACTATTTTATTGGCGGAAAGAAACAGGTGACAATAATGAATGCCTATGCTTATCTGTGCGGCAGGCTGTAAGGGCTTTGGCTGCAAAGCATGAAACTGGACAAATTAATGAAGCCGCCAGGAAATCCCGCCGCAAAATGGCGGACGCTGGTTGATAATTGAAGTAACAGACGGCAGTATCCTGGAGAATGTGAAAAAACTGATTGATGTCCGGATGGGAAGAAAATAGTATCATGGCAGGCGGTTCATTTGCGCCTGCCTGTTTGTTGTTTTATACTGTGCAGTTCACAGAAATTAGGCAACATTAACGTAAAGACTTTTAGGGCTAATAAATAAATTAACATGCAAAAAATAAAATTGAACAACAAAAATGCAGTAAAACTAATTTATTATAGGTAAATAAACAATTCTTAAAAATTTATTAATTTTTTAGTGACAAGCATTTAAAATTAGTGCATAATTTGTTTGTCATTGTATGGTGAAATATTTTTTCACCATATAAGACAGAGCAGCCGCTGCGTGGTATATAAGCACAGACAGAAAAGGAAAACAGCGCCAGGCAGGCTGAATTTGAATAAATGGAGGGTTCATTATGGAGAATAAGTACTATGAAATGAATATCGCCGGCTGTATCAGGAGGCTGCCCCGTATCCGTATCACGGACAATATGGAGATTGCAAGCTTTGTGCTTCTGGGAGATGCGGAGCTTGTGGTAAAGGCATCTGCCGAGCTGGTGAAAAGAGTGCCCGAGGTGGATTACCTGATTACTGCTGAGGCGAAGGGAATCCCGCTCGTTCAGGAAATGGCACGTATTCTTGAAATGAAACGTTATTTTGTGGCGAGAAAGAGCGTAAAGCCCTATATGATAGATCCGTTTGTAACGGAGGTTTATTCCATTACCACGCAGAAAAAGCAGATTCTCTGTCTGGACAGAGAGGAGAGCAATATGATCCGCGGCAAGAGAATCCTCATCGTGGATGATGTTATCAGCACAGGCGAATCCCTGAAGGCCATGGAATCCCTGGTAGAAAAGGCCGGCGGTATCGTTGCCGGTAAGGCGGCGATTCTGGCGGAGGGTGACGCTGCAAAGCGTAAGGACATCATTTATCTGGAGTCCTTCCCGGTATTTCCGGTGACAGCATCCAGATAAAAAAAGTGCATCGGAGGGTGTTTCTTATGTTTGCCGTCCGGTCTGCACAGCCTGCATAATTTCCTGCGCATAAAAAGTGCCCTGTAATGGTTTTGCAAACCGGTGTATGGGGCACTGAAAAATTGAGGAGAAAATAAGTGGATTACGTAGTAAATGATATCAGTTATAAATATACGCCCGATGGGAAAGAGGTTCTTAAGAAGGTAAGCTTTACGATAGAAAAAGGAAAGGTTACCGCAATTGTGGGACCCAGCGGCTGCGGAAAGTCCACGCTGGTTCAGATTTTCAGCAAGGTCATTCCCAAGTTGATCGGCAACGGCGAGCTGCAGGGAACCTTTGATGTGCCGGAAGGGACCTTTGTCAGCGTGGTCAGCCAGTCTCCGGAGAACCAGCTTTTCGGTTACGGCGTGGAGGATGCCATTGCATTCGGCATGGAGAACCTGGGACTGCCTCAGGAAGAAATTATGGAACGTATGGAATATGTCCTGGATCTTCTGAATCTCCAGTATCTGAGAAACCGAAGCGTGGCAAATCTCTCAGGCGGCCAGCGGCAGGCGGTATGCATTGCCTCCGTACTGGCGATGGAGCCGGATATCCTGATTATGGATGAACCGGTAAGCTCCCTTGATCCCAACGGCAAAAAGATGGTGCAGAGTATTCTGGGCCAGCTGAGCATTAATGGAAATACAACGGTTCTCGTAGACAATAACCTGGTTTGGTCCGCGGGAATTGTGGATCATGTGATCGGCCTGCTGGACGGAGAAGTGGTATTTGACGGCAGCAGGGATGATTTTTTCAGGGATTTCGAACTGCAGGAGCGTCTGGGGGTCATCATCCCTCAGGAAGTGGAAATATACCGGGAATTATCCCGCCATTTTCCCGGCCTGGACCTGTTCTACACGGTGGAAGAGGGAAGGAAGCAGATTGAAAAACTGATCTGCAGCAAAGAGTTTACCAATACGGAAGTCAGCGAGGAGGAAAAGGAGCCAATTATCACAGTGCACAATCTGGGCAAGACCTTCAGCGACGGCTTCCATGCACTGATCGATGTGAATGCAAATGTAGCCAAAGGAAAGGTGGTTGCCATCCTGGGACAGAACGGTTCGGGCAAAACAACCTTTGTAAAGCATCTGAACGGCCTGTACAAGCCTACGGAAGGAGATGTGCGCTACAGGGGAGAATCCATCATTCATAAGACCGTGGCTAAAATTTCCAAAAATATAATTCTGGTATTCCAGCATCCGGAGCATATGCTTTTTGAGGAAACGGTGGAAAGAGAGCTTACCTTCTGCGCGCGTATGCAGCAGGTGGATTTTTCCGAAGAACAGATTACGGAGGTGCTGAAAGCATATCACCTGGAGGAGGAACGGGAGACCTTCCCGCTGAATCTTTCCATGGGGAAAAAGCACATGCTGACTATACTTTCCGTCCTTTTTTCAAGCGCGGATGTCATTGTTCTTGATGAGCCTACCCTGGGTATGGATGGTTTCCTGATAAAAGAGCTTGCGGATATGATCAAAAGGCTTTCCGGGGAAGGAAAGACTGTAATCATGATCAGTCACGAGATACCGCTTGTGTTTAAAACGGTGGATGAGGCCATCATTTTGAATCAGGGGGAGAAAATTTTTGAAGGATCCAAGGACGCGCTGGCCCGCAGAGATGATATTTTTGAAAATATCAATATCCAGCTGCCGCCGGTGGTACAGCTTTCCAAGGAACTGGGGCTGGATGAAATCTGCTATAATGTAGAGGATTTCGCAGCCGGGGTTGTGGAAAGAAGCCGCTTAAAATAGGACTTTGAAAAGAAATAGATGCCCGTTTTGCGGGCGTAAGGAGTGTTGGAATGGATTATTTACAGTATGTAGATGCGGACTCCCTGCTGCACAGGCTGGATCCCAGAACAAAATTTGTATTCTTTCTGGTCATGGCGGTTTTGACCAGCGTAATCAAGTCGGGAGTGGCGCTGCTTTTCCTGTTTGCTTTTTTCATAGCGATGTGGTGTACCTGCAGGATTCAGAAGTATATTCTGGTGCTGGCGGGGAAGCTGAAGGTGCTGCTCGCCTTTATTTTTCTTTTGTGGCTGATTCTGGGGCTGTTTGAGACTCCGGCGGTTCAGGGCGGTCCCATATTTTTTGAAACAATGATTCCTTTTGTGAACGGGCAGAGTATTCATTTCTGTTTTGACTGGTATGATTTGTATAAGGGCGCAGTGTATTCCCTGCGTATTTTCCTTATGATTTCATCCTTTTATACGGTGCTTCTGACCACCAACTTCAGTGAAATCATTCTGGGACTTCAGAAATGGAGAATATCTTATGCGCTGGCCTTCGGCATCGGTTTGATTTTCCAGATCATTCCCATGATCATTACCGAACTGAATGCCATTATGGAAGCACAGAGCTCCAGAGGGCTTGAGATTGAGGACTGCGGCTGGGTGACCAAGGTGAAGAATTATGTGACATTTTCCCTGCCCCTTTTATTCCGTGTTATCAGCAAGGGACAGGCGATTTCCCTGGCAATGCATTATTATCAGCTGAATTTCGCCGTCCGCAGATCTACCTATAAGGGGATTAAGGCGACCAAATATGACGCATTATTTGTAGCGGCCAATGCGGTGGCTATAGCGATTACGATTGTACTTCGGATGCAGTTTTATATTCCTGTTTAAAAACAGGAGGTTAATAAAGCATGCTGCCCCAGGCAGCAGAATGGAGGACGTATGATTAAAAAATGGGAGAACATGACAAGAGATGAAATCGCAGCCCTGGACAAGGATAAGTCCATTGTCCTTCTGCCCACTTCCGCGACAGAGCAGCACGGAGCGCATCTGCCGGTAGGCACGGATGCCATTATTCTTTCCACGCTGGTGGACAAGATGGTAAATGAATGCGAATTTGAGGCAGGAAACCTGATTTTTGCACCGCAGCTGAATGTGGGAAAGAGCAATGAACACATGGGCTTTGCAGGAACGATTACTTTCGGGACCCAGACCTATTATTCCCTGCTCCATGATATTGCCACAGCAATTTGCGCAAGCGGTTTTAAGAAGCTGGTGCTTTTCAACAGCCATGGCGGCAATACGGATATGCTGAATATGATCAGCCGTGATTTGCGTATTGATCTGGGGCTGGATGTATTCGTATTTGACTGGTGGTTCACGCCGTTCTGGAACGAGGGACTGCAGGGGCTTCAGCAGTCCGGAAAGTACGGTGTTTTCCATGCCTGTGAACTGGAAACTTCCCTGATGCTGGCGGCAAGGCCGGAAACCGTACATATGGAACTGGCTGTGGACGAGGAGCCTGCGGACTGCTTTAAGGGAGAAAAGTATGTAACTGTTTTCGGTCCCATCAATGCGGGCTGGAAGACAAAGGATGTTACCAACAGCGGCGTAATTGGCGCACCTACCTATGCCACTGCGGAAAAAGGTCATAAGCTTTTTGATTACGCGTGCAAAAAGCTTCTTGATATATTAAATGAAATTGCAGACATAAACTACTAATTTTTACCTATGAGGAGGAGAAAGAAGTGACTAAAAAATTTTCATTTGTCAACATCATTTTCTTTGTAGTATTTGGTGTTCTTACAGGTGTGCTGTGGGCTTACCTGTGCCCGATCCCGCTGATTCCGGGCGCTGTTCATTTCAGAACATTCGCATTCATCATCGTGGTCATCGGCTATCTGTTCGGACCCGTAACCGGCTTCTTTGCAGGATATATCGGAACCATTGTATGGGCACTGCTTTCCGGAAACTTTATTCCGCTGCATTCCCCTCTGGCGGACGGCATCACAGTTGGCCTTTCCGCAGCGCTTCCGGCCCTCATCCATACGCACAATGGAAAGAAGGATCTGCTGAAGCTTATTGAGAATAAGGGAAAATTCATCGGCGTCAGCCTGTTCTGGAGCATCCTGTTCGGCGTGCTGATGATTCTGACCACAAGTATTTCCCTTTCTTATTTTACCGGTCTGGAATACACCTACTGCATCATCTGGATTGGTATTGCAGACGTAGTGCCGATCGCGCTGACACCTTTCGTTGTCCTGCTGCTGGCAAAGAGAATGAAAAATATAAGAAATATTGTACCTTATATCTAAAAATCGGGTTAAGGAAAAATACGCGTAAAACATGGCCGCCTCTGACATTTTTGTCAGAGACGGTTTCTTTGCTTACTCAGCCTGCCTGCCGAGCTGTCCATAGATATTCTGGGCGTCCAGAATATGGTAGGGGTCAGTCTGGTGATCTCCGGCTGCGCCTGCGGTGACAAGGATATATTCCCTGCCGTTGATAAGGGCGAGGCTGGCCAGGCACAGGCCGGCTTCGCTGGTGTAGCCGGTTTTTCCGCCCAGGATTTCACCGCCGGGGATGGAAGCGCTGTCCAGGGACTGGAACATGGAGCTGGTAAAGGTGATGCCGTCCGGGTGGATATCAGTCGGGGAGGTGGTATAGCGGCTTGTGGTGAATACCTTACGGAATTCTTCATTGCCCAGGGCGTATGCAAGAAGAATGGAAAGATCCTCAGCAGTGGAGTACAGCCCCTCTTCATGCAGCCCGGTGGAATTGGCAAAGCGTGTATTTTTCATGTCAAGTTCCTCTGCCTTGCGGTTCATCAGGATTGTGAAGGCTTCCTCAGAGCCGGATATGGCGTTGGCAAAGGCCAGGCAGCATTCTGCGCCGGAGGGAAGAAGTATGCCGTAAAGCAGATCCCTGCCCTTTACGGACTCGCCGGGCTGGAAGCCCGCTACGGAGGCGTGTCTGAAATATAATTCAGAAAAAAGCTCCTCGGGAAGCCCTATCGGCTGATCCAGATCCGGTGTGTTTTCAATGGCCAGCAGTGCTGTCATTATTTTTGTCAGGGATGCGGGGTAAATGCGTTCCGATGCATTGCGGGATGCAAGTATGTCTCCGGAATCCAGTTCCTTCAGGATGGCACAGGGGCTGTACAGCGTGTCCATAGTTACGGCCGGAGAAGCAGCCTTCGTCTCTTCTGTGGAAATAAGGGAGGAGGGCGGAGCGTTGTAGCTTTCCATGCCGGAGCCGGTAAGGGCCGGAAGCAGGCAGAATTTAACCGCCGCGGCAAAAAGAAGGATAAAAATAAGGCTGACAAGTAATGTGACCTTATGTGCCAGGCTCATCCTGCGCGATTTTTTTCTCCGCCTCCTGCGTCTGCGGGATGTATCTCTGTGTTTGTAATTGACCTCTCTCATAAGTACGGCTGCCTTTCTTCATGGATTACAGAAAAATGTAAGGATCCTGATAACTGGACGCTTACAGGCATCTGCGCATTATTTGTAACCTCGATGGGACGGAACGGTTACTATGTTTATTGTAATGAGCAGATGCCTTTCGTGCTTTAACTTTCCATTGCTTTTTTCCTAAGCTTTCCTGAGAAAATATTAAGATTTTCTTATCAGCGGAGCAGGGTGACCCGGAAGGTGGTCAGCTCCTGCGCACTGTCTGCCGTAACCGTCCCGCCATGCAGTGTGATGATTTCCCGCGCGATGGAAAGTCCCGGGCCTGCGCCGCCGGTGTTGGTGGCACGGGCGTCATCCAGACGGAAGAATTTTTCAAAAATGGATTGAAGCTTTTGCGGCGGGATGGTTTTCCCCCGATTTCGGAACAATATGGCGACCTGGTCTGGCAGATATTCCGTCATGATTTCGATGGGCGTATCGGGATAGCTGTAATATACCGCATTTTTTAGATTATTGTTAAAGACTCTGGCCAGCTTCCCCGGGTCGCCGTACAGCCTGCTGTTTTCGTCCGCCAGCAGGCGGATGGTATTGCCATGGGCGGTAAGCACCGGATAGAATTCATCGGTGAGCTGGACGAGCAGGTAATAAAGATCAAAGGTTTCCTTCTCAAGGATGATCTGTTGCAGATAATAACGGGTGATTTCAAAAAATTCATTGATAAGTTTTTCCAGACGGTTGGCTTTGTCCAGAACAATATGGATATAGCGGGCTTTTTGTTTTTCAGGCATATCGGGGGCTTCGTCCAGAAGGCTCAGGTAGCCTATGACAGAGGTGAGGGGGGGGGTTCAGATCATGGGCAAGATAGGTGATCAGATCATTTTTTCTGGCTGCCTCCTCCTTCATGAGCTGTTCATGGCGCAGCATGGTGGTTTTTGTCTGTACAAGCTGCGTTGAAATGCCTGCATATTCCGGGGGGAAGATATCGTTTACATACTTTTCCTGCGCCATATAGCTGCGGATCATAGCGCCTGTTTCCTGCAGGGTGGCGCTGATCTTTTTGGCGGCGTAGAGCCGGGAAATGAGAAAAACAGAACCGATCCAGAGGATTACCAGGGCGCAAAACACCCGCAGCAAAAGGATTTTAAGCGAATACCAGTCTGGCTCCCGGACGATGCCTTCCTGACCCGCTTCGTTTAAATAGGTGCTTCTTGTGAACATATAATTCCGACTGAACCAGTCAAGAAAGCTGCCGTTGTATACCCTGTCCACCAGAAAATATAAAAGATAACAGAACAAAAGGCCGGCGATGACGGCATAGACGAATTTCAGGCCGGCAGAAAATTTACGATTCAATTTTATATCCGCACCCCCAGACTGTTTTGATATATTTGGGATCTTCAAAAGAATCCCCCATCTTTTCCCGCAGATGGCGGATATGGACAGTGATGGTATTGTTGCATTTGCTGTAATATTCGTCCTTCCAGATTTGGCGGAATAAATCCTCCGCGCTCACCACATTTCCTTTCTGGCGGCACAGGATGCAGAGAATGGAAAATTCCGTGGGCGTCAGGGAATGCGGTTTTTCATTCAGCGTACATTCATGGGTTTTGGCATTTAAAACAAGTCCGGAATGTGTGATCAGATCCTGGGGTTCCTCCGGCCCGGCTCCGGTATTGTAGAGTTTATAACGCCGCAGCTGCGCTTTTACCCGGGCAATGAGCTCCAGCGGGCGGAAGGGCTTGGTAATATAATCATCGGCCCCGAGGGTCAGGCCGTTTATTTTATCAATTTCTTCCCCTTTAGCCGTGAGCATTATCACCGGATAGGTATACTGTTCCCTGATTTCACGGCACAGCTGAAAGCCGTTCATTTCCGGCATCATTACATCCAGGATTGCCAGATCCAGCGCCTCCGAGCGGATGTATTCCAGCGCCTGCGCTGCCGAATAGAATTTGCGGACCTCATAATTTTCACTGCTAAGATACAGGGCCACAAGATCCGCGATCTCCTGTTCATCGTCCACTATCAATATTTTTTCACTCATGTAAATGCCCTCCCGTCTCAGTCTTAATATTATCAGAAAAAACGGTGTTGAAAATGATTATTTTATACTGAAATCATAGAAGAACACAGGAGGTACGATATGAATTATTATCAATTAAAGCCTATTGGAAAGGTAAAGAATGATGACAGTGGAGCATTTATCGAATTAGAGCCGGAATATATTCACGGACTGCAAGCATTGGGAGGATTTAGTCATATCAATGTAATGTGGTGGTTTAGTGATTGTGATAATCAGTCCGATAGAAACATATTACAAACCGAACAGCCCTATAAAAATGCACCGGCGGTAATGGGTGTTTTCGCCACAAGATCGCCCACCCGTCCGAATCCTATTGCTTTGACAACATCAGAAATTATCAGCATTGATTTTAGTAAGGGCATTATCCGGGTTACTTTTATTGACGCGAATGATAATACCCCCATACTGGATATTAAGCCTTATACACCGAGTTTTGACAGAGTAGAAGCACCCGGTGTTCCCGTTTGGTGCAGCGAATGGCCGAGAAGTACAGAAGCGTCTGGCTGCTTTAATTGGGAACAGGTATTCAATTTCTAAAGGAGATTTATGAAACTACAAGATTATGTTTTCAATAATCCGATACTTGAAACAGATAGGCTTTTATTACGTCCTTTGCAATATTATGATGTTGCCGATTTGAAAGAATGGTTGGACGACAAGTCATTATATCAATATTGGGGAAAGCGTCCCGGAAAAAGTGACTTAACCCCCGAATTGCTATTTCAAAAAAAGGAACAACCTACAAAGAGTTTCCATTGGGGAATTGTTCATAAAAAGGACAAGAAAGTAATTGGTGAGATGTGGGTATATCTCATTGAAAATGACCGTATGGCAAAAGTGGCTTTCCGGCTTTCTCCAATCTATCAAGGAAATGGTCTTATGGCAGAAGCCCTAACAGAAGTAGTGATTTCTGTTTCGAAAAAACGGAATTACAACGGCTATGGTCTGATGTTAATGTTCTAAATATCGCGCCATATAAAACGCTGGAAAAACAGGGTTTAAGCGAGAGGGACATATTCGGGACGGAAAAATGGTAAATACCTATTGCGATTACTATTTATATGGTATGACAAAAACAGATTTTATTGCCATAACTGATAAAAAGCTACTGCCCAACGGTAAATAAAAAAGACGTTGTTTCGGCGGCTGGATAAGTGTGTGCCCAAACAAAATAGAGTAGCCCCAAGCGGCGGTTTTGAAATAACAATCAAAACCGCCGTTTTCTTTATGAAAATAGGAATATGGTATGTGTGTTAAGTTGGCCTTTTTTAGAATACGGCGGTATCTTAGGAGGTATCGCCATGTTCTTTTATATTTGCTTTGCGCCACAAAATAGCTACTTATCAAAAAAAGCCCGTTCCTACCTACGGAGTATTGCGACTATCAAGAGGAACAGATATATCATCATATATGCCTTATTACATCATGCAGCATAACCGCCTGTTCAGTTTTACGCTGCACAGGCAGTTTTTGTTATAGCCCTCATTCCAAACGGAAAGGGGGTGAAAATGATGTTATCCAGAGAATACAGAGAGCGCATTGAACGCCGCTTTCACGCATTTTGCAAAGCCGTTTTGCACAATGAAGTCTGTAATTATTACAGGGAAAGGAAACAAAAAATACAGCATGAAATATCCTTTGAATACTTGCAAGAGAACACGCCTTTTGCGCCGCACAGCACAGATGAATATTTTGTATTGCAGGATAAGCCGACAGATTTTACAGCTAACGGGCAAATCGTGACCGTTGATAGTGAAAAGTTAGCAAGAGCCTTGTTGTGCCTGTCGGAATGGCGGTGGGAAATTATCCTTATGCGCTATTATTTGCAATTAAGAAATAAGCAGATTGCGGCGTTATTGGGAAAGCCGCGCACAACGGTCAACTATCAGAAAAATACAGCCTTGAAACAGTTGCGGATAGAAATGGAGAAGATGAATGATGAGGAATAGCAAATACAACCTTGTTCCCTATGAAGTGATTGAAAGAGCAATTACAGGCGATACCGTCGCGCTCCTTGCGGTGCAGGAACGGCACAAAGCCTACAGAGGCAGACTAAGCGAAGGGAACGCCGATATGAAAGAACGATTAAATGCAAAGCTGCTCATGGCGGTTTTGACGTTCCGAATGGAGCATTAGCCGCCGCGTAAGTAGCAAAGCCATGAAAAACCGTCAAGGGTCAAGATGAACGGCTACGCCGCCCTTGACGGTTTTCCATGTCCTTGCTAAGGGGTAATCAAGAGGGCGCAAACGGATAGACTGCTTGCGCCCTCTCTAAATTATGGGGTTTTCTGTTACGCAGTAGAGGTTAATTTCCCCTTGATTTATGCGGCTTTGCGGACACGATAAGGGCATGGGTAATGGTTTTATACTTGTACCCCTCAAAATGGCGTTCTACTGCGTAACAAATAGTTATTGGTAAATTGCAACGGGAATTACTTGGAGTGCTGGTCCTTTAACAACATCGCGAATTATATCGGGATTATCCAAGTTCTTAGGCATGTTCCTACGTTGTTCCCGATTTAGAGGCAATTTTTTTATATCCTCAAAAATTTCGTCCAACTTTATACTTTGTCCTTTAGCTATTTTTTTCTGTACCTTACAAAGCATATAGAATTGACCGACAAATTGAGATAGTTCACATTTAAAATAGTTTTCATCTAAACGTCCAACAAGAGGAAACATATTATCCTCAAAGGAAAAAACACACGAAACTCCATTTTCAGATTTCAATTTACCTAACGCAGAAAATCCATTTATTGCTTCTTCAGATTTTGCGTCAAGTATACTCTGCTGAGTAATTGTTTCAAACATTTCTGCAAGTGAACTGATTTTCTTCACAGTATCAGATAACTCTTTCATTTTTGAAAATCGTGGAGTTACTAACACCTCAATAAAATCATCTCTATTCAAATTAGTAAATTCTTCATCATTTAGTGCTTCATAATACTTCAATGGGGTATATTCATCTGCCGACAAATAGTTGAATAATTTATCAAATTTTGCTGCATCGCTGATATGTACTTTTCTTTCAAATTCTTCTGATGACTGTTTTTCGTATTTTCCATCCCCACTTACGCCAAAAGCACCTGCTTTCGCACCGGCAGTCTTTTGATTTGTTTCATTAAGCTTTTGGGTTTCTTCTTCGTATACATACCCATCAATCGCTGCAATATAATCATCAAGCAGCTTCTTGTTAATATAGTGGAAGTTACGCAATTTCATACCGATATTTACCGTCCTTTCTTAGCCTTTTTTAATTATAGCATAGATAAATCGACGTAACTATACAAAAAGTTTTATTTTTTGTATATGTCAAAGGAACTATCCGGCTTGCCACAAACAAAACGGGTGTATCATCTTATTTGACGATACGCCCGTTTGCCCTGCACCCTGTATGGCAGCTACCCTATTTCAGTTTGTTGATCGATACTGTTTTATGCGTGGCTACCTTTGGGGCGGCGTTTTTTTGCGCGGCCGGAGCGGGTGCTTTTCTCCGGTAGAGCCATAAGGAGAAGAACAGCGCGATAAATTCCGTCACAGGGAAGGTGAGCCAGACGAAGGCAAGCCCTTTGTAATGGAAAAGCCAGGCCAGGGGCACCAGAAGGGCCACCTGGCGCAGCAGCGTGATGCTGATGCTGGAAATTCCCCGGTTGATTCCCTGAAAGTATACGGTGAACATAATGACAAAGGCCGCGGGAAGAAAGCTGACGGAAATAATGCGAAGGGCGGTGCTCCCGATATCCAGAATCTCTTTTTTCGTGGAGAAGATAGACAGCAGCTGCCCTGGCACAGCCATAAAAACAGCACAGCCTAAGATCATGACCGTCAGGGAAAACAGGATGGAACAACGGAGCGTCTGCCTGGCCCGGTCATAGTTTTTCGCTCCGAAATTGAAGCTGATTATTGGCAGAATTACCTGCTGCAGTCCCAACAGCGGGATGAAGAAAAAGGTCTGCAGCTTATAATAGATGCCAAGAACCGTGACGGCGTCCTCCGTAAATTGTTTCAGTATCAGATTCAGGCCGATTATATACAGAGTGTATAAGGACTGCATGATGATGGAAGGCATTCCTTCCCGGTAAATGGCAAGACACACGTAAGGATCCGGGCGCAGGCTCCCTTTTGCCCGATGGGCAGGAACGCCTGGGGCAGCTGTATGTTCTCCGGGAATACCGGCGCTTTTTTCCCCAGAGCACATGCGCAGCACCGGAAAAAGAACGATCAGCATGGCGGCCCATTGACCGATTACCGTAGCGGCCGCCGCACCCTGGATGCCCATGGCGGGCAGCCCCAGCTTTCCGAAAATGAGGAGGGGATCCAGCACAACATTAATGAGAGCGCCGATGATTTGGGCGCCCATGGGAATAAGCATATTTCCTTTTGCCTGCAGAACCTTGGTACAGTTTGCCTCCAGGAACATCCCCAGGGAAAAGAGGAAGATAATCCGGGCATACTGCGTTGCATAAAGCCGGACAGAGGGCTGGCCGGAGGAGAAGCGGCAGTAGCTTTCCAGAAACAGTATGCCTGCGGCGGCAAAAAGAAGAAAATTGAAGATACCGAGACAGAAGCCGCTTCTTATCGTGTCATTCTGCGCTTCCTTTTCCCCTCTGCCGTCCATCCGGGATACCAGGATATTGATTCCGGTGCCGGTACCGGTGGCAATGGCGGTCATCAGCAGCTGCAGGGGAAAAATAAGGGACAGGGCCGTCAGCCCGTCAAAGGAGTATTGGGCCACAAAGTAGCTGTCCACAATATTGTAGACGGACTGGATTAGCAGGGCCAGCATGACGGGAGGGCATAATTTTAATAATAATTTCCATATGGGAGTCTGTTTCATAACGACACATCCTTTCTCTTTGCAAAGGATAAAGGATGGAGTTACTACACGGTCAAGAACTTTTTTGGAATATTTTTTTCATTATTTCAGGAAAAAGGCCTGCTGCCTTTTTTTACGGCAGATCTGGCTTTAGCAGCAGGTGTGCTTTGACTTCACAGTAGAAATCATCAATGTAATCAAACAGCTGGAGCCCCAGCTCTTCCGCATAGACCGCGTCTGTTTCCCAGCCGTTTTTTTCAATCCAGTGAAGCAGCGGGCCGAAATCCGCGGCGCCGTCCCTGATATGTACGAAGCAGACCGCGTATTCCCCGGCGGGAAAGGTGTACAGGCTTTCAGGTTTGACATGGGTGTAGCTGCAGTCCGCAATTTTCAGATATTCTCTGTCTTTGAAAAAAATTCCGTTCTTCATCTGTTCCAAATCGAGGAAATATCCGTATTTGCGCTGAATGGTTTCCGCATACCGGAGTTCGTCCTTTGCTGCCTTCTGCAGGTTGGCATGATAATCGGGATCCTTTTTTCTTGCGCCGGTTATGAATTTTTCTTCCTCCAGCCATTTTTTCTCCACACGGTCCGAAAGGGTTCCGGCCGAAATCCGGATGTTTTCCTGCTCATACCAGGAAATGTCCCTGGCGACCTGCTGGTAGTATCTGCTCAACCGCAGGGCTTCGCTGCGGTAGTCCAGAAGCAGCTGGGTTATTTTGGCGTTATCATGAAGCTCCAGGATCTGTTTTACCTTTTCCAGGGGAATGCTTAATTTTCTGCAGGTGGTGATGATATCAAGCTGCCACAGATTAAAACGGGAGTAGTAACGGTACTGATTCTGTTCATCCACATAGTCGGGGACAAGAAGTCCCGTTTTGCTGTAAAAATGCAGCGTGTCCTTGGGAATGCCGGTGATTTTGCTGACCTCGCCGATGAGATAATATCCTTCTTTCACAGAGAAACTCCTTTGCCTTTCTTTCTTTTCATTATCATAACGCAGAAAGTTCCGGCATACAATCATCGGATTCCTTTTCGCCGTCTTTTTCACTGCAATTTCCGTCCCGAAGCTCCATCACAGCTTCCAGCTTGGCATAGAGGGTTTGTTCAAGGAATGTGACTCTGGTAAGCGTTTGAATGACGGAACGGTCAATTTCGAGTAAATCGTGTATGCTGTCAGCGATTTGGACCGCCTTCTGAAGCTTTTCACCTTCGGCGTTGAGAATATGGGACAGGGCGGCCTCGTTGAGCGCAATGGATTCCAGCAGACTGCAGAGGGAGGAGCAGCAGTTTTGGCATTCGCAGCAGTGTCTGCAGTTACATTTTCCGCCGCAATTACAGGCAGGGGTGCAGCCGTCCTTACATTTACAGCTGTCTTTGCATCGGCAGCTGTGATTGCAGCAGGGACTCTTACAATGGCAATCACATTTAGGCTTGCATTCATGTTTGCACTCACATTTATGGCTGCATTTATGTTCACTCTTTGGGGGGCATTTGCAGGGAGTGATATCGCAGACATCAATTTTGCATCTTGGCACGCATATGGTATGGTCAGGCTTGGCGGCCAGGATAGACAGGATAATTGCTTTTCTGTCAGGCTCCGGGCAGGTATGGAAGGCAATATCTATTACCCGACAGGCGGCGGGAAGGCTGGCGGATGTTACAAGCCGGCCCTGGAATGTGAAAAACTGGATAACCTGGTTTCCGCCGCTGTCACAGACTGTGGCATAGCAGGATAAAACCGACAGGACCGATGAGAACCGGATGTTGTCAGCCTCTTGAAGCGTACGGATAAACTGGCCGTTCTTTTTAAATTCGGCAACCGTATTGGTGAAAGCGGCGAGGAAGGTATTGGTCTGACGGTGATAGGAGACGGCAGTTATGCGCGGACAGCTGCCGTCCTGCGGACAGAGGCCGATCCTGCTTATTTCTTTCATTTCCCGGTCAAGTTTAAATAGTGTCTCTGCGGAGTCTTCGTTCCATGCCCAGAAACAATTCTCCTTATTATCATAGCTGATGGAAGTATAGGGCCTGCAGGTATCAATGAGGCAGCAGAGTATAAAATCCAGGCTGAATTTACAGATTTTAAGTTCTGAGGGCACAGTCAGGAAAAAATAGTTTCCATCGAAGGCCATTCCTGTGTATTCTTTACAGCATTCCGGTGAAAAAGTGAGTGTGACATCCGGTATCAGCGTAGTATTCATTAAGTTTCTCCTGGTTAAGATTCAGCATTGTATTTTATCATATGCATTCCATGGGAGGAAGACCACACCGCCTTTGGGGCCAGGTAACAACGCACTTTTTTTTTACATAAACTATAGCAGAGAAGAAGAAACAACCGGATACTGATGAATTCTCAATAATGATAAAAACGGAGGAAACGAATATGGGGATGCCCATTATAACGCCGGGGAACAGTACCTGTGAACAGGCGGTAACCAATTTAATTGAATCAGTTGCAATGCAGGAAAACGCATTGTCGCATATTTTAAATGCGGAAGGTGAGAAAATGCAGGCGATTATTTCCATGGAGGATGTCACCGCCGGACAGCTGTTGTCCATGAACCGCTCGGTGGACCAGATGGTAAATGCGGCCGCCAGACTGGAAATGATATTACAGGCCAAGGTGGAACTGGCCGGTCAGCTGTGCAGCCTTCCGGAAGATATCCTGACAGAGGAAGAGGGAGGTGGGTTATAGTATGGCTACCATATCAGGAAGAGTTATATTTGACAGAGACAGAAGCCTGACTGTATCCACCGGGGATTCAGGCATTGCCGGCATACCTGTTGTTCTGCAGAATACCGTGACGGGAGTACGGCTTACGGTGCTTACGGATGCCAATGGAAACTATTCTTTTATTAATGTGCCAAATGGTAACTACAGAATTGTGGAAGCCTACGGCACCCCGGGCGGAGTGGCCTCACCGGGGAATTTTGCGGATGCACAGGCGGGCAGCATACCTGTGGGAACAAATCCGCCGATTGGCGCCGTAACGAATCCGCCTGCAGGGAGCACGAACCTGGATTCCCTTACTCCGGATACGCTGTTTGTAACGGTTGCCGGCGCAGATATCGGAAATCAGAATTTTTTCAACGGTCCGGTGATCTATACGCCCATTGAAGCAATTTTGGACGAATGTGCCGTCATTTCCGGAGAAAATCTGATTGACGCCGCCGACGGCGGTACCTTTGGCACTTTCCCGCCGGGCACGCCGGCAAATACGGGTGCGCCCACAGAGCCATATCCAGGCGTCACCCCGGATTTCACATATGTTCTGCCTGATCCGGAAAACTATACGCCGATTGGCGGAGAGTATACGGTGCAGAATATCATGAATAACGCGTTAAGTGAGGCAATAGGCGCCTGGTGGAGAATTGCGGATCATACGGCGGGCAATGAAACAGGAAGAATGATGGTGGTAAACGGTTCGGATCCCGGCGCAGTTTTCTTCCGGGACACTGTGACGGTGCAGCCGAATACAAATTACCTTTTTACCGCATGGATCCTGAATCTTTTTAAAGTGACAGGATACCCGAATCCGGAGCTTGGGGTACGCATCCTGAATCCGGAGGGAGATGTGTTATACAGCGCCACCCTGGGAGCCTTGATTCCGGTCAATACGAATGCGCCGGAATGGAAGCAGATAGGCACGGCGCTTAATTCAAGGAATAACACGAGCCTGACCGTTGAATTCCTCAGTGAAGGGCCGGAGGTTATAGGAAATGATTATGCCATTGATGACGTTTCCTTCAACGAGATACTTGTGAGGGAATTTATTCCTGTAAAAACTGCCAGTACATCAACTGCAAGCGTAGGTGAGGTTATCGATTATACGGTGACTCTTACAAACACCTGTTCCAATCCACTGACAGACGTATTTTTCAGGGATGCGGTCCCGGCAGGGCTGGTGTTTGTCCCGGGCAGCGTCCTTGTTAATGGGAATCAGGTACAGACAGCCAATCCTAATACAGGCTTCACGCTGCCGGATATTCCGGGAGGCGGGATGGCTACGGTCAGATTTTCCGTATTGGCAGAATCGGTCCCGGCACAGAACCCGACGGTGAACAACGCCGGTATTTCTTATTCTTATACACCGGTGGAAGGGGGAATCCCCGGAGAATTTGAAGTGACGTCCAATGAAGTCCCAGTGCTGGTAGAAGGTATGCTGGCGGATGTTTCCGTAGTTAAAACGGCCTCTGGTTCTGCCAGGCCGGGGGAAGTGCTGACCTATACGGTTACGGTATCCAATGCGGGCCCTTCCGAGGCTGAAAATGTGGTGCTGACGGATCCGGTTCCCGGAAGCCTTACGGGTGTGGAATTTTCTGCGGACGGCGGGACTGTATTCAATCCCTGGACCGGAAGCCTGAACCTGGGCGTATTGGCCGCGGGAAGCTCCCGGACCATTCTCATCCGCGGGACCGTCATGGCGGAAGCTGCGGGAAGAATCGTCAATACGGCGCGTGTGGTCTCTTCCACACCGGATCCCCGGCCCGAAAACAATGTATCAACCGTTGTTTCAGGAATCCTGACTCCCAGATGCCAGGCGCTTGTGGATTTGGTAGGCTCCGTGGCTTTGCAGGAAGCGGCGCTGGCCCGGATTTTAAATGCGGAAGGAGAAAAGATGCAGGCGTTTATTGGGATAGAAGGGGTAACGACGGAGGAGCTGTTCCGGCTTAACAGGTCGGTGGCAAACCTGGTGGGAACCATTACCAGGTATGAAAGCATTTTGCAAGCCAAGCTGCAGAATGTTTCCACACAGATGGAGGACTGTGCACTGACTGAGGAGATATAACGGGCAGAACCGGTTCCTTCCTTAAAACGATATTAATATGACATTTGCACAGAAAACCTGGTGTGCACCGTGCATTGACGCGGACTGCGTACCGGGTTTTTTGCGTCTGCGAAGGCTGTCTTTGGGGCTGCGGTTTGTATCGTCTGCGCTTTTGTGATAAGATGAGACGTAAAGCCGGCGGAAACGGTTGGGTTTTGACTTATGGGCCGCAGACGGAGGGGCAGGAGAACAGGATGATACGGATTTTAATTATAGAGGATGATACGGATATCAATAATATGACAGCGGAATTCCTGCGGGAAAAGGGCTGCATAGCGGAGCAGGCGTTTTCAGGAACGGAAGGAAGGCTTCTGTGGCAGATGAAGGAGTTTGACCTGCTGCTTTTGGATCTGATGCTTCCCGGCCTGCCGGGCGGGGAGCTGCTCAGGCAGATACGGGCAGCCAGCCGGATCCCGGTTATCGTGCTGACTGCTAAAAATTCTCTGGACGACAAGGTGGAGCTTCTGGGCGGCGGCGCAGATGATTATCTGACCAAGCCCTTTGAACTGGAGGAGCTTTGGGTGCGTATCCTGGTGCAGCTGCGACACCGTGGGAATGCGGGCGGGGAAAAGGAGCTTACCTTCAAAGACTGGACGATTGATCCGCAGGCCAGGATACTGACGGCCGGAGGAAAAGCGGTGGAGCTGACGGCCCATGAGCTGGGAATTGTGGAGCTTCTGATGCGGCATCCGAAAAAGGTTTTTACCAGGCAGGAGATTTATGAGGCTGTGTGGCAGCAGGATGCTTTTATTGAGGATAAGACGATTAATGTGCATGTGAGCAACATCCGGGCAAAGCTACGCTCGGCAGGCGCCGGGGACTATATTTCCACTGTATGGGGAATCGGATTTAAGCTGACAGAATAACATTTAATACTTTCTTTATCTTTTCTTTGCGATTTCTCTATCTGTTTCTGCGATAGTAGAGGTATCGTAATTGACGGCAGACTGGCAGCTATAGATAAATTTTCACATCAGCTATGAAGGCGCCGGAAGGTTACGGGATATCAAAGAAGGAGGCAGCGGTAATGGAAGTGGTGCAGACAAGGGCGCTTTCTAAAGTTTATGGGAAAAAAAGTGCGGTGGATGAATTGTCGATGACGGTCCATGAGGGTGACATTTACGGATTTATAGGAAAAAATGGAGCCGGAAAATCAACGGCGCTGAAGATGCTGTGTTCGCTGGCGGCTCCCACGTCGGGAGAGATTGCCATATTTGGAAGGCCGGTTACGGACAGCGTGTCCAGAAAAAGGACAGGGATCCTGATTGAAAGTCCCGGCATTTACCCCGGACTGGGCGCGGAAGATAATATGATGCAGAAGGCGGTCTGCCTGGGGCTGGTGGATGGAAAAAAGAAGGTGCGGGAGCTGCTTTCCCTGGTAGGCCTTTCCGATACCGGGAAAAAGAAAACGAAACAGTTTTCCATGGGCATGAAGCAAAGACTGGGAATCGCCATGGCCCTGCTGGGCAGTCCCGATCTGCTGATTCTGGACGAGCCGGTAAACGGTCTGGATCCGGAGGGGATAGTAAAGGTACGCGCGCTGCTTCAGAAGCTGAACCAGGAGAGGGGCATCACAATCCTGATCAGCTCGCATATCCTGGGTGAGCTGGGAAAGCTGGCGACCCGCTACGGGGTGATTCGGGATGGCAGGATGGTGCAGGAGATCACAGCGCAGCAGCTGGAAGAAAACTGCAGGGACTATCTGTATGTAAGGGTAAACCGGCCGAAGGAAGCTGCGGTGTGCCTGGAAAAAAAGCTGGGCCTGACCCAGTATGAGGTGCGTCCGGAGGGGCGGCTGCAGATTTACGGCAGCTGTGACGGCGGAGAGGTGAGCAATGCGCTCACGCAGGAGGGGATTGTGATACAGGAGCTGTACCGTCACCGGAGGGATACAGAAGAATATTTCCTGGAAATGATGGGAGGCGGAGAGAATGCTTAATATGCTGAGAATGGATCTTCGCCGTATGTTTCGTTCCAGAATGTTCTATATCGCTTTCCTCTGCCTGACTGCAGGAATCCTGATAATGATCATTATGCTTCACACAATAACGGATCCGGAGCTTCGTGAGCAGGCGATTGACGCGGGAATGAAATTCACCACCACGAATGATTCGGATTTCGATGAAATCAGGCAGATGTCGGAAACAGAGGCGCTCTGTTCCACTATTTACAGCGGTGGATTTTTCTTTGTTGCGCTTTATGTTGTTGCGGTTCTGTTTATCTGTTCTGATTTCAGCAGCGGCTTTGCCAAAAACATTTTTTCCTATAATGGAGGACGATGGCGTTATTTCGCCGGCAAAATGATCTGCATGTCGGTGGTCTGCGCTGTCTGGATAGCCGGCTCCATGTTGGTTTTCCGGGTAATATGCAGGATTTGCGGTATGTACTTTGCGCCGGATGAACCGGGCGTCTATGCGGCTTTTTTCCTGGGATATCTGTTAATCGGGGCGGCTTATATGGCGCAGGGCCTCTTCCTCAGCGTGATGTTCAGAAGCGAGGGCACCGGGATTGCGGCGGCAATCATCGTGCCGGGCGGGATTCTGATAGTTATGGTGGAATCAATGCTTGGAAACTGGGGGCTTTCCATTAATGATATGACGTTATATGGCTGTGTGCAGAATATGACAGGATATCTTGTACAGGGGGATTCCTTTATGAAAGGCGCTGCAGTGGCAGGCGTATGGCTGGTAATCTGGTCGGCAGCCAGTCTCTGGCCGCTGTATAAAAAGGATATTTAGTCAGAAAAAATCGTAATAGTTCAACTGCCGGAGCTATTACAGGAAAAGAGTTGTTCCCTATAAGGAGGGCGCATGAACTGGATAATCATGGGACTGGGCGCGGCTTTGCTGCTGTCGCTCCTCCGGCTGTGGCGTTGTGAAAGGCAGCTGAAGGACTGGGCGGAGCAGCTGGAGGAAACGGATGAAAACAGTAACCTGCGGTTGGGCACAAGTGTGCGCAGCCGCGCTTTCCTGCGCTGCTGCAGGGCAATGAACCATCGGCTGGAAAACGGGCAGCAGGCGCGGATACGCCTGGAAAATATGAGCAGGGAACTGAAATATACCGTATCCTGCGTCTCTCACGATATCCGCACTCCGCTGACAGGAGCGATGGGCTACCTGCAGCTTCTGGAAAACACTCCGGATGCTGCCAGGCAGAAGGAATACATCTCCATTATCCGCCGGAGGATGGAGGATCTTGAAGGGCTGCTGGAGGAGCTGTTCTTATTTTCCAAGCTGTCCAATGAAGAATACAGCATCGGATGCTCGGAAACAGCGCCATTCCCCGTGCTCTGCGATGTGCTGGCAGGCTTCTATTACAGGCTTACGGCCGCGGGTGTGGAGCCGGCAGTGGAATTTGGGGAAGAGGAAAGAGGCGTCTGGGGATCGGAGGAAGCGCTGCGCCGGATTTTTTCCAACCTGCTACAGAATGCGCTGCGTTACGGAAGCGGGCGGTTGGAAATTAAAAGACAGGGAAACCGGATCACGTTTACCAATCCCGTAAAACAGCCGGAAACACTGGATGCGGACCGGCTGTTTGACCGTTTTTACCGTTCGGATGCGGCAAGGCATACCGGCGGCGCCGGATTGGGGCTGGCCAGTGTGAAAGGGCTGATGGAGAAAATGGGAGGAAGCGCTGCCGCGGCGGTGGAAGCCGGGCAGCTGACAATTATCCTGGAATTCAAAGCCCCGGGAAATTTGTGATATTTGCCTTCCGGTACTGCCCGGGAGGCATTCCTGTATATTTGCGGAAGGCCCTGTTTAAGTGGAATTCGTCATAGAAGCCGAAATTGACAGCCACCGTCTGCAGCTTTGCCTCAGGATAATCCAGGAGGAACTGCTGGACCATATGCATTTTTTCTTCCATCTGGTATTGATAGAAGGTTTTTCCATATTGGAGCTGAAAACGCCGGTTCAGCGTCCTGGCGCAGATGCCAAGCAGATCCGAAAGCTCCCCCGCGGTAAAGAACTTCTGTGGATTTTGGGCCAGCAGGGAAACGGACCGCAGCAGTATTTCATCATGAAAATGCGCTTCCTGTCCGCAGCATTCCTCCAGCTCCAGAAGCAGCAGTTCAAACAGCGTATCCAGCTTCCGGTCCCGCCGGGGCGCAGGCTCATGCCAGATGGAGACAAGCTCCTGAAACAGCAGCTTTACCCGCGGCCGGCCGCCGCAGTGAATCAGAGGGGGAAGAAGCGCGCCTTCGGAGGGTGTTTCCTTGCCGCATTGGAAGGTATCCTTATGTCCGGCGCCGATATGGAAGTATATGGTCTGCGTCCCGGGGAGGCAGTCCCTGACGCCGAAGTGATGCTGCCCGGCGTGCAGTATGAGCACATCGTCGTTTTCCATGAAAAAGGCTTCCCTGCCCTGGAAGATTTCCCATTGTCCATTTAGCATATATACAAAATCGTGCTCCTGCATGACACGGTCCGGATGGAGACAGCCCTGGGCATAGTAAATATAGCTTGCCGCGCTGATTTTCCTGGGGGATCCGAAGCTGTAAAAGGGCATCCGCAATCACCTTCTTTTTTAGTATGAGTCCATAATATACATTTTTATTCCTCTTTGTCAATGGACGTTGGCGGGAGGATTTTTTATACTATAGAAAACCGCGGCAGGACAGACAGGTCTGCGCCGTAAGGAATGGGAAAGGAAGAATGAAGGATGAAAAAATTAAATGTAGTGCTTGTGGGTCTGGGCTTTGGAGGGGCGTTTGTCCCGATTTATAAGGATCATCCCGCCGTAGGGAACATTGGAATTTTTGACACGGATACCGGGCGGATGGAGGAATTCGCCCGGACGCACGGCATTCAAAGGCAGTATCACAGCTTTGATGAAATACTGCGGGATAAGGAAGTGGATGCGGTTCATCTGGTAACGCCGATTCCGCTGCATGCCGAACAGACGGTGGCCGTGCTGGATTCCGGAAAGCATTGTGCCTGCACCGTGCCGATGGCGACATCCCTGGAGGATCTGGAGCGGATTACCGCCGCGGTGAGAAGAAGCGGGAAAAAATATATGATGATGGAAACCACGCTTTATACAAGGCAGTTCTTTTATGCCAGGCAGATGCTGGAAAACGGGGAATTCGGTAAAATTCAGTTCCTGCGCGGCTCCCATTATCAGGATATGGCGAACTGGCCTTCCTACTGGATGGGGCTTCCCCCGATGTGGTACGGGACCCATGCCATCGCGCCCATGCGGGTTATGGCAGGATCGAGGATACAGAAGGTGCATTGCTTCGGCTCCGGCACCATGGAGGAATGGCTTGCCAGACAGTACCAGAACCCGTATCCCGTGGAAACGGCAATCTTCTCCTTTGAAAACGGGCTGAAGGGGGAGGCTACGAGGACGCTGTTTGAAACGGCCAGGGTTTATCAGGAGGGCATGTTTATTTACGGCAGTGAAGCGAGCTTTGAATGGGGCTTCGCAGACGATGATGATCCGGTGATTACAACCGCGCAGAGGGCGGAGGACGGAAGAAGAGGCGGAACCACGTCGGTGGAGGCGCGGGTGATGCCCAACTTTTATGAGATGCTGCCCAGGGAAATCCAGAAGCATACGGTAGGCGGCAATTATGATCCGCTCAATCCCCAGGATTCCCTTATCAGCGGCGCGGCGGGCGGCCATCACGGGTCGCATCCCCATCTGGTGAACGAATTCCTCAAAAGCATTCTGGAAGACAGGAAGCCTGCGGTGGATGAGGTGCTGGGAGGCAATATCACCGCGGCAGGAATCTGCGCGCATATTTCTGCCATGAAGGACGGGGCGGAGGTTGTGGTGCCGGAGTTTTAAAGCCTGAGTTTTATATGGTAAAATAGCAGTTGCAAATAACAATAATTTGACGTATGGTGCCGTAATTTTTTTACGGCACCATATTGCTGCTTTAGGAGAAAAAGGGTATACTGAGGTTATCAGGTTTTTAGGAAAGAAGGTAGCTGGTATATGTTAAAGAGATTTGAAGTGACAAATTATAAAAATTTTAAAGAAAAAATTATGATTGATTTCAGTAATGTTGACGGCTACCAGTTTAGTACGGACTGTATAACTGAACAGCTAATCAGCAAGATGATTATCTATGGCAGAAATGCAACCGGTAAAACCAATTTTGGAAAAGCACTATTAGATATCAGGGATAATTTGGCTTTAGTAAGATTTGTAAGAAACCAGGAAGGAAACTATTTGAATGCTGATTCGGCAGAGGAATATGCAGAATTTGCCTATACTTTTTTATTCGATGGGGATGAGTTAATTTATAAGTATAGAAAAAGGTCAGAAACAATTTTACTGGATGAAGAATTATTGCTGAATGGTATCCGATGTTTCTACTATAATTTCGATTCTTTGGATGCAGATTTTAGTAATCTCAAATATTTAGATGCGGATACTGTTATAATTGAAAGATATATGCAGTCAATGGCATTACCTGAAGAAAATGAAGGTTCGGTTTCCATGTTACCTTTTTTAAGATGGTTAATAAATAATACGGCATTGCCGGGTGATTCTGTTTTATTAAAGTTAGACGACTTCATTAAGCATATGGTAATGATTACTGTAGGCAGTTCCATGATGAATGGACCTCGCAGAATGAATGAATCGTTTTTAGAAATGCTGACTGACAATGATGCATTGAAAGACTTTGAAGAGTTTTTAAATATTATGGGGATTGCGTGCAGTTTGGTAATAAAGCAGCTGCCGGACGGACAGAATCAATTGTATTTCAAACATGAGCAATTATTGCCTTTTTATGAAAATGCATCGAGCGGTACTATCGCTCTTACTAATCTGTACCGCCGTTTTGAAATGGGAAAAACAGCTACTGTAATGTATCTTGATGAATTCGATGCTTTTTACCATTATGAAATGTCTGAAAATATCATAAAATTTTTTAAGAAAAAATTTCCGCAGTGTCAGATTATAATGACGACGCATAATACAAACTTAATGACAAACCGGTTTATGCGGCCGGATTGCCTTTTTATATTATCCGGCAGCGGAAGTCTAACTGCATTGAGCAATGCTACTGTAAGAGAATTAAGAGAAGGACATAATCTGGAAAAGATGTACATCAGTGGGGAATTCGAACGATATGAGTAATTATGATTGGTTTAGACCCAGACAGCGTCGTCAGCACTTGTTTATTGTGGAAGGAAAACACGAAAAGAATGAATTAATGAAATTGTTGTTAAAGAGTTTTCCTGAAATAGATATGGATTTGGATGATGTTATTGTTTATGGAACAAATATTTATCAGCTTTATTTGGATATCAACAGAGAATACGAAGATGATTGGGAGGAGGTGGATTTACCATTTATTGTAAGTAAAAAGAAGGGATATAAAACACCGGTTCGTAAAACCGATTTCATTAATATAGTGCTGGTATTTGATTACGAACGTCATGATCCTAATTTCTCTGAAGAAAAGATATTGAAAATGCAGACATATTTTGTGGATTCGGCCGACGCGGGTCAACTCTATTTGAATTATCCTATGATTGAATCGTATCAGCATCTGCTGGCTATTCCAGATAGCGATTATGCAGACAGAAGTGTTCCGGTAAAATTACAGCCAGGGCTACAATATAAAAACCTGGTGAAAAATACTATGGTATCCAATATAGTAAGGCTGCCGTTAAAGCTGAAAGAAATTTTAGCAGAAAGATTCCATGTGACAGATGAAGAAGTATGTGATCAATGTGTAGAAGGACTGCTGAGTATAAAAGAAACAAATTTTTTGTTGGAGCAGATTGAAACTATTTTATCTGGTGTAGTGATGGGCAGGAGCCTGGTTACCGCAAAATATCAGTTGGCGGATACTTTGCAGCAGTGCGGATATCTTTCTGCAGGTTTAGCTTACTATAGATATACAAGATATTTGTTTGCTCATATCATTCGCCATAATATTTGTAAAGCGAATAAGATACTAAGAGGAATGTATGAAATCGAATCCGGTTTACTGAAAGATTGCTTTATCTCATTAGATTTAAAGGAAATTCTTAGAGTGCAAAATAATGTGAGCCGGGATAAAGAGCAGGGCTTTATTTGGGTGTTGAATACATATGTGTTTTTTATACCTGATTATAATTTTCAGTTGTTAGAACAGGATGAATATAAATTGTAAAGGAGCAAACTATATGCGGATTGGATTATCTTCATCATTAAGGCATGATACCCCGTCACAATGGGCGGAGAAAATGAAAGGGCTGGGCTGTGGGGCAGTAGTGTTCCCGGTGGATTATACGGCGCCGGAGGAACTGATTGAGGCTTATGCAGGAGCGGCAAAAAAGGCCGGCCTTGTCATTGCGGAGGTGGGCGCCTGGTGCAATCCGGTGGCGCCGGCAGAAACAGAGCGCAGGGCGGCCATGGAGCGCTGCATCGGACAGCTGAAGCTGGCGGACAAAATAGGCGCCAACTGCTGTGTAAATATCGCCGGAAGCACAGGGAGCAGATGGGACGGCGCCTATAAGGAGAATTTCTCTGAAGAGCATTGGGAAAAGACGGTGAAATCCATCCAGGAGATCATCGATGCCGCCGCGCCGGTGAATACATACTATACGATTGAACCTATGCCCTGGATGGTGCCAAAGGATCCGGAGGAATATGAACGCCTGATTGCGGCTGTGGACAGAGAACGGTTTGCAGTGCACATGGATCTGGCAAACTGGATTACCAGTCCGGAAAAATATTTTAATAATGAAGACTTTATGGAAAAATGCTTCGATAAGCTGGGGAGCCATATCAAAAGCTGCCACATTAAGGACGTATGCCTTCAGGCGGAGTTTACCTTCCAGCTGAAGGAGACAGCCTGCGGGGAAGGAATTCTGAATCTGGAAAAATATGCCCGGCTGGCTGACAGAGTAAACCCGCAGATGCCTATGATCATTGAGCATCTCCATTCGGACGATGAATATCTGGAAAGCATCGCCTATCTGAAGGCAAGATTGGAAAAAGCCGGAATCCGTATGTGCAATTAAGCGCTCTGCGGAACCGTTATCATATTGAACTGCTGATATAAAGGGAGGACATCACCAATGGGAAAGTACTATCTGGACATGGAAAAATATAAACAGCTGGCCCGCCAGGCTGTGGCGGAGGGCTGCGTTCTGTTGAAAAACGAGAACAACACGCTGCCGGTAAAGAAAGGGGAAACTGTTTCCGTATTCGGCAGAATACAGCTGAATTATTATAAAAGCGGCACCGGCTCAGGCGGGCTAGTAAATACCCGCTATGTGACAGGAATCCTGGATGCGCTGCGCCAGGAAAAGGAGATACACGTCAACGAAGAGCTGGCGGCAGTCTACGAAAAATGGTGCGAAGGGCACCCTTTTGATAAGGGAAAGGGCTGGGGACAGGAGCCATGGTCCCAGGAAGAAATGCCTTTGCCGGACAATGTGGCAAAAAGAGCCGCTCAGATAAGCGACGTGGCGCTGGTTATCATCGGAAGGACCGCCGGAGAGGATCAGGATACCAAGGCTGAACCGGGAAGCTACCTGCTTACGGAAGAAGAGGAGGCCATGATCCGTACGGTAAGCAGACATTTTACCAGGACGGCGGTACTTTTGAATGTGGGGAATATCATTGATATGAAATGGGTGGAGACCTGTAAGCCCTCCGCTGTTCTTTATGTATGGCAGGGCGGAATGGAGGGCGGCAGCGGCGTTGCCGACGTGCTGACCGGCAGGGTAAACCCCTGCGGCCGTCTGAGCGATACTATCGCCCGTTCCATAGAAGATTACCCGTCCTCCTCCTGCTTTGGCGATCAGTACAGGAATTTTTATACAGAAGACATCTACGTGGGATACCGTTATTTTGAAACAACAGCAAAAGACAAAGTGCTTTACCCGTTCGGATTTGGATTGTCCTATACACATTTTTCCATGGAAACGCTGGAATTTGAAGAGGACAGCGATTCCATATCCTTAAAAATAGCAGTTGCGAATGAAGGAGAATTTCCCGGCCGCCAGGTAGTGCAGGTCTATGTTAACCCGCCCCAGGGAGTTCTGGGGAAGCCGCTGCGCAGCCTGGCCTCGTTTGCCAAGACCAGGGTGCTTATGCCGGGAGAAAAAGAGGAGCTTCCGTTTACTATATGGAAAAAGGAATTGGCCTCCTATGATGACAGCGGCGTGACGGGACATAAATCCTGTTATGTCTTAGAGGAAGGCGCTTACCGCTTTTTTGCGGGAGAGGATGTGAGAAGCGCCGCTTTATGCGGCTCCTTTACGCAGCCGGAGCTGAAGGTGACACAGCAGCTTGAGGAAGCGCTGGCGCCTGTGACTCCGTTTTTCCGCTTGAAGCCGGAGGCTGTCTGCGATAAAAAGACTGCGGAAGAGGCTGATGATTCCCTGGAACTGGAAATGGAAAAGGAGGCTGTGCCCCTGCGCACCATAAGCCTTGTGGACCGGATTCGGGAAAACAGGCCCGAAGCTGCGGCCTGCAGCGGCGATAAGGGCATTACCCTGGGAGATGTATATGATAAAAAGGCGGAACTGGACGAATTCCTTTCCCAGCTGACCGATGAGGATCTTGCCTGTATCGTGCGCGGGGAAGGAATGTGTTCCCCTAAGGTGACTCCGGGAACGGCAGGCGCCTTCGGCGGCGTGACGGACAGGCTGAAGGACTTTGGCATCCCGGTGGGCTGCTGTGCCGACGGCCCTTCCGGCATACGTATGGACTGCGGCACCCATGCCTTCAGCCTGCCCAACGGGACCTGCCTGGCCTGTACCTTTAATGAAGCGTTAGTGGAAGCCCTCTTTGAAATGGAAGGGCTGGAGCTGAGAAGAAACCGGGTGGATCTTCTTCTGGGGCCGGGAATGAATATCCACAGGAATCCGCTGAACGGAAGGAATTTCGAATATTTTTCAGAGGATCCCTATCTGACTGGGAAAATGGCGGCAGCCCAGCTGAAGGGCATGGGAAAAGCGGGCACCAGCGGAACGATCAAGCATTTCGCCGGAAATAACCAGGAATTTTCAAGGAATCTGGCGGATTCGGTGATTTCAGAAAGGGCGCTGCGTGAAATTTATCTGAGGGGCTTTGAGATTGCGGTGAAGGAAGGCGGGGCGATCTCCATTATGAGCACCTACGGCCCGGTGAACGGCCTGTGGACCGCCGGAAGCTATGACCTGCTGACCACGATCCTGCGGAAGGAATGGGGCTTTGACGGCCTGGTGATGACGGACTGGTGGGCGAAGATGAACGATGAGGGACAGGATGGAGATACCCGCAACACGGCGGCCATGGTGCGCGGGCAGAACGATGTATACATGGTGGTATCAGACGCTGCGTCAAACAGCGCCCAGGACAATACCCTGGAAGGCCTGGCCGACGGCAGGATTACCAGAGGCGAGCTGCTGCGCAGCGCCCGGAATATCTGCAGCGTACTGATGCGTCTGCCTGTTATGGATCGGTTCCTCAACCGGATTTCAGAGGAAGAACTGAAGGAGCAGAGGGAGAGCGCGGGAGAGGATGCACAGTTCCTGGATTTGAAATATCAGGAGGTGGATCGGGATACGCCGCTGGATATTTCAGGGATTTCCACGGAGAAAGGAGCTTCCTCCGTGCTGGGAGTGAAGCTTCTCCATCAGGGAATTTACGCCATTCAGATCAAAGCCAGATGTGATGCGGGCGAGCTGGCCCAGGTGCCCATGTCTATTTTTATGAACCATGGAGTGGTAATCACCTTTACCATCAACGGCACCCAGGGGGAATGGGTGGTACGCTCCTCAGATTTGGGAGAATTCCGTTTCCCGCACCAGTATCTGAAGTTTTATTTCGGCCAGTCGGGCCTGGAGCTGGGCGAAGTGAGAATGATTTTAAAGGAAGAACTGCAGTAACGGTTTGGACGTAAGAATACCGGAAGGAAGAGAATGTTTTATGATAAACCATAAATGCGGCTGCCAGGTCACGGATGCGGTGATATTTGATATGGACGGCGTGATAGTGGACAGTGAAATGCTGTATCTGAACTTACGCTGGCAGTTTGCCAGGGAGAAAAATCCGGAAGTGACGCTGGAAGAGCTGTATCCCACGGTGGGCCGCTCCTCGGAAGGCAGCTGGTCCCTTGTGGCGGAGGCGGTGCATAACGGAATGACCTGGCAGGAGCTTCTGGCGGAATACCGGAAAACCGTGGTATGCACCTATGCCTCGATTGATTTTGCCAGTGTGTTCCGCAGGGAAATACCGGGGGTGCTGGAGAGTCTGAAGCAGCGGGGAATCCGGCTGGCATTGGCCTCCTCCAACGGTCTTTCCATTGTGGAAAAAATCCTTACGGATAACGGCATACGCCCTTATTTCGAGGTGGTGGTCAGCGGAGAGAGCTTCCGGCGCAGTAAGCCGGATCCGGAAATTTATCTGCACACGGCTTCCTGCCTGGGAGTGGAGCCGCAGCGCTGTCTGGTGGCGGAGGATTCCACCGCAGGCATTACGGCGGCCCACCTGGCCGGGATGAGGGTCGCCGCGGTGGTGGATGACAGGTTTGGCTTTGACAGGTCGCTGGCAGATTATGAGGTGAAACAGATCTCAGATATTCTGCAGCTGGTCGAAGGGAAAACGGATGAAAAAACGGGTGGACAGGATAAATAGAAAAGCAGTAACGGTTCAGCCTGCTGAGCTGTTATCGAAAAAGGGCTGACGCATGGAGGCGGCAGACGGGAGGCGCTGTTGTTTTACAAGGCTGCGGAACATAAGGTAATTATAAAGGATACTGCCATGGATTATGTGGAATTCGGCTATGGCAGCAGGCCGCTCATAATTTTGCCCGGACTGGGCGACGGGTTGAGAACCGTTCACGGTCAGGCCGTCAATCTTGCTTTTTACTACAGGAAGATTGCCCCCTATTACCGGGTGTATATTTTCAGCAGAAAAAATAAGCTGGAAGAGGGTTGTACGACGAAGGATATGGCAGAGGATCTGTGGCTGGCGCTGGAACAGCTGCGTCCATGGAATACGGAAAAAATTTACCTCATGGGGATATCCCAGGGCGGTATGATTGCCCAGCATTTTGCCATAGCCCATCCGGATATTGTGGAAAAACTTGTTCTGGGGGTGACTGCGTCCAAGCAGAACGAAATCCTGAAAAATGCTGTTACCGGGTGGATGGAGATGGCGGCAAAGGGCGATTACAGGTCGCTGATGACAGATACAAGCGAGAAGACATATTCCCTGAAAACACTGAAAAAATACAGGCCTCTTTATCCGCTGCTGTGCAGGGTGGGAAGGCCGGAGGATTTCAGCCGGTTCCTCATCCAGGCGGAGTCCTGCCTCACCCATAATGCCTATGAAGAGCTTTCCGGGATAAGCTGCCCCGTCCTTATCCTGGGAGGCGGCGACGATAAAATTGTGGGGACAGGCGCCGCGCCGGAAATGGCAGAAAAAATCAAGCAGTGCAAAATGATAATTTATGAAGGACTGGGACATGGCGCTTATGATGAAACTGAGGATTTCAACCGCCAGGTCATGGATTTCCTGAATGAGATAGCTTTGGAGGAAAACGTATGAGAAGAAAAGACAGAGAAATTACGGAACCGGCCAAAATACGGGAGATTATTGAAGCCAGCCATTGCTGCAGGCTGGGTTTTTTTGACGGAAAAGAGGTTTACATTGTCCCTCTGAGCTTCGGTTATGAAGAAGAGGAGGGCAGGAGATTTTTCTATTTTCACAGCGCAAGGGAAGGCAGGAAAATCGATTTGATTTCGGCAGCGCCTTCTGTGGGGTTTGAACTGGATACGAATTATGAGCTTGTGGAAGGGGATCTGGCATGTAATCATTCCGCGCGTTTTCAGAGCGTAATCGGTACGGGCCGCGTCAGCTTTGTGGATGCAGCGGAGGAAAGAAAGGCGGCGCTGCAAAGCATCATGCGCCATAATACCGGCAGGGACGACTGGGAGTTTTCGGATGCGATGGCAGAAGCGGTGCGCATCCTCAGGCTGGACGTGACGGAGCTGTCCTGCAAGGAGCATCCGTAGAAGCTTTTGCCAGGCAGGCCGGAGCTGCTGCACGGCGGCTTTTTGCCTTTTGCCGTCGGCAGCAGATAAATCAACAATGCGTTTTTTTTACCTAGATCTTGTATTCATGCAATCACAACTCGTTAATAGTGTCTGTAACCGCCATATTCCGAATACGCTTTGCTGGTGTGTGAACCGCAGCAATACACGAAAATGAAATCAATAATATAATAATTGCTATCGGAGTGACAGGAATTTTCCATACGCCGCCAAAATGGCTTAAAATAATCTTCACATAGATAAGATAGTGAAGCAGCAGGCCGAGTACAATTCCAACAATCGTACCGCTGGCAGCGTATGTAACGGCTTCGGCAGCTATCATTTTCGTTACTTGCCGGCTTTCCATGCCAACAGCGCGCATTGCGCCATATTGCTTAATCCTTGCAGATACGCCTATGGAAATACTGTTCATAATATTCAGCACGGTGATAAGGGAAATAATCGCCAGAAAACCGTATGCTGCAAGACGGAACACCCAGTAGGAGCCGTTGACATCTCTATTTTCTTCCCTATTATCCAAAAACAGATAATCACCAGCCAGATCACAAATTCTATTTACGTCTGCCTCAGAAACATCTTTTTCCAGCATCACACTAACCATCATATAGTTTTGTTCACCCAGCAGGCGTGTATAGGTTTCTTCCGAGCAGACCATTGTAGCCGAACCGCTGACGCTTCCCACTCCCTCGGAAACGATACATGCAATTTCAATTTCTTCACCTCCGATTTTAATTTTATCGCCAACGCTTAGCCGTTTATCCTGATTATAGATTGCCAACGCATAGCCGGAATTTCCATAGACCTTTGATAAATCGCCGCTCATAACAGAGTTCTTGAAATTGTCAATCATGAACTTATTATAAGAGAAAAGATCAACCGTTTCTGCCCTCCCATTAATTTCAACAGGGTATGCAGTATTAAGCATAGTACCAAAAACAGTTTTCACACCGGGTATTTCTGAAATTTCTTCTACCAGATCCCTGGTTACAGAATTTGCATCATTTTCACTGCTGATTGTAATGTCTGGTGTAAAGTCGCTTATAGACGGGAGCAGCTTATGCACAAGATCAAGGCAGGCGGAAAATGCAAGAAACAGGACGATCATAAGGGCAAAGGAACCTGTAATAAGCAGAAGATTTTTCTTTGCGCCGGTTGCATGATGAATACCCAAAGAAGTTTCCACTTTGAAAAACCTTATTTTTGTGATGCGGCTAACCTTTTTCGATACATTTGCATTGCCGGATACTGCTGCTACTGGCGAAACCCGTGCTGCCTGCTTCGCAGGGGAATGGGCGGCAATGAATACAGTGACAACACCAACGGCAGCGCCGCTGAGAATACCGCTTATGCTTACTGCAAAAAGCGGCATATCCACCCACTCGCCTTTTACCAAAATTTTTAAAACCGCGCATAATATCCAGCAGGTTATGGTTCCCAAGGCACAACCGATCGGAATTGCTGTTTTACACCAGTTCAATGCCTCAAGCCGTACAAAACGTATGATTTGCTGTTTACTGGCACCAATACAACGCATCATCCCAAAAAATGCTGTACGTTGTGTCACATTGCTGTTCATACAGCTTGAAATCATAAAAACGCCTGAAACTAAAATGATAATGAAACAGACGGCTGCCAGAGGATAGAGCTGGCTTACACTTTTATTGCTGCTGGCTCCCAATATTCCCAAAAGACCCATATTTTCTTTTACATTTGCGGCGGTAAGATTGTATTGCTGCTTCAAGTCTGCAATCGCTTTTTTCAGGCCGCTTTCTTTTTTAAAGCGAATGTAGAATTGAGAGGCGGGCTCCGTACCGTTCATGGCAGAAATTTCATCAAATGCCGCCCGGTTCATATACACACAGGTTCCGTCAATAATATTGTTAAATTCAGTATCATCCTCATAGAAGCCGGAAATGGTATATTCAAAATCCCCCGCAGGTGTATTTAAGGTAATCCTGTCGCCAACTGTAATTCCGAATAAATCTTTTGCGTCAGCACTAAGGGCAGCTTCCTTTTCACTTTGCGGATAAGAACCCTCCAACGGGTAATTCATAATATTTGTTGTGTATGTTTCCTCAACACCATACAAAGCAGCATTTTTACCGCCTGTGTAATAGCCTTGATCTGCACTGGTGTTCATTTCGTTGTACCATGAAGAAAAAGCAACATCAGAGGTTTCCATAATCTGTTTCGCTTCATTCTCCGGTACATTTTGGAGGGCAATGTGCCAGTCCCCTTGATTGTGGCGCATTGTAGTGGTTTCTGCCTTTGTCCACATCTCTGCCATGGAAAAAATAGACGTTACCAGAAATACCGCAAGAATAATACAAATGCGGGTCATACGGCTTTGGCGTTTATGGACGCGCGCAGAAATAGGCACAAGGCTAAGGTAGCTTTTCATTCGCGGCACCTCCCAAAATCGGTCAGCTGCCCATCGGATACCTGCAAAATCCTGTCGGCTGTCTGTGCGATACTTCTGCTATGGGTAATCATTACAATGGTCTGCTCATATTTTCTGGACGCCTCTTTCAGTAATGCAATGACTTCACTTGTATTTTGTGTATCAAGATTTCCGGTCGGTTCGTCGGCAAGTATCAGCGCCGGACGTGTCATTAAAGCGCGTCCGATTGCCACACGCTGCTGCTGGCCGCCGGAAAGCTGACTGGGAAGATGGCGGCGGCGTTCTTTTAGGTTAAGGACAGTAAGCAGCTCTTCCAGATATTTCATGTCCGGCTTCTGATAGTCAAGCAATACGGGAAAAACAATGTTCTGCTCCACGGTTAATTCCGGTATCAGGTTAAAACTCTGAAAAATAAAGCCAATATTCCTGCGCCGGAAAACGGTTAAATTACGTTCTTTCATAGAGAAGATGTCCTTGCCGTCAATAAACACCTTGCCGGAGGTGGGCGTATCCAGGGCCCCCACCATGTTCAGAAGCGTACTTTTTCCGGAGCCGGACTCCCCAACGACGGCAACAAATTCTCCTTTGGGGACAGAAAACGTCGCTTGTTTTAATGCGTGTACGGCAACTTCGCCATTTCCATAAGTTTTTGAAATATTTTTAACTTCTAATAAATCCATTCTATTAACACCTCTTTCTGTTTTGATATAAAAAGAGTAGCATACGAACCCTACTGCGAGATGACGCACAGCCTACAATTTTGTAGGAATCAGAAAATTGATGGTAAAGGTAGTTCCAACACCTGATAAGCTGTTTCTTTTGATTGTTCCATTATGCGCCTTAATAATAGTTTTTGTCAAAGGAAGCAAAAAAGAGTAAAATAAAGTATAAAAATAAGGAAAAGGGGATTTTAAATGGACGGTATACTTCATATTGTCAGTAAGGACAAGGATTACTGGAAAAACAGAAAAGTAGGAAATATCACTGCGGGCGAAGACACACTGGAGCTGACAGGGGGAAAGAAACAGGAAATCCTGGGTTTCGGCGGCTGTTTTAATGAGCTGGGCTGGGATGCGCTGCAGAAAACGGAGCCTTCGGTACGGGAGAATTTTATCAGGGAGCTTTATGCTATATCAGGGAAGCACAGAAATACTGTCCCGAATTAGAGCTTTTTGCCTCTCCCTGGAGTCCTCCCACCTGGATGAAGACGAAGAAGGTCTATAATTACGGACGGATCCGCATGGAAGAGAAGGTGCTGGACGCCTATGCAAGGTATTTTGTGAAATTTGTAGAGGCCTATAAGGAGCTGGGTATCCCGGTGTCCATGGTTCATGTACAGAATGAGCCCATGGCGGATCAGAAGTTTCCCTCCTGCCTGTGGCATGGCAGCGATATGAGAGATTTTATCAAAGGATATCTGGGGCCGGCCTTTGAAAAAAGCGGCCTGGGAACCCAGATCTGGCTGGGGACGATAAACGGTCCTTTTGTGGATTTCCGCTGGCCGGGCTACGGCGCACCCTATGAAGAATTTTATGATCAGTTTGCAAATACGATCTTAAGCGATAAGGAGGCCAGAAAATATCTGACCGGAGTAGGCGTGCAGTGGGGCGGAAAGCATCAGCTGGAGCAGATCGAGGCGAGTTTCCCGGAAATGCGTATCATGCAGACGGAAAGCGAGTGCGGAGACGGGAAAAATGAATGGGAGCAGGCGGAATATATTTACTTCCTGATGTATTGATACAGTGGTTGACTTTATGCGATATTTATGTAAATATAAAATAAGATTTTGTATTTGCATAATATAATATTTTTTTTACATGCTAATTAGGGGAGGAAAATCCGCTGAACGCAAAGAAACCGTATTTTGCTCCGCAAAACAAGTAGGAGGACTGCTATGTATATAGAAAGGACCATAGAGCCAACCATCAAAAAAATAAGTGAAACATTTCCCGTATTAATAGTAACAGGGCCAAGGCAGGTAGGAAAAACGACACTGTTAACCCGGCTGGCGGATCCAAATAGAAAAATTGTTTCCCTGGATAATCCGACTATACGTGCATTTGCCAGGAGCGATCCTGAAATGTTCCTGCAAAGGTATGCCCCTCCCGTATTAATAGATGAGGTACAGTATGCGCCTGAATTATTGGACTATATTAAGGGATATGTGGACAGGAAGAAAACATGCGGAGATTTTTGGCTGACCGGTTCACAGACCTTTCATATGATGAAAAAAGTGACGGAGTCTCTGGCCGGCAGGGCAGGGATTGTAAAAATGCAGGGACTTAGCAACAGTGAAATACGCGGGAAACATTTTGCACCGTTTCAGGTTGACATTCCGGAACTGATGAATCGTATGAGTGATACGGAGCCTATGAATATCACACAGATATTTTCCCGTATTTATAAAGGCGCTATGCCACGCTTATATGAAAATGAAAATGTTGATAAAGAACAATATTATGAATCTTATCTGGAGACATATATCAGCCGCGATATCAAAGACCTGACTCAGGTTGCGGATGAATTGAGTTTCCTTAATTTTATGACAGTTGTCGCAGCGCGTACCGCAACAAATGTTAATTATGAAGCTTTGGCGGGCGAGGTTGGAGTTTCAGCGCCCACAGTGAAGCAGTGGATGTCCATATTGGTTTCTTCCGGCCTGGTTGCATTAATCCCTGCATATTCCAATAATGCTCTGAAGCGTGTCATCAAGGCCCCGAGAATGTATTTTCTGGATACCGGATTATGTTCCCATCTGACAAGATGGAGCAGTGCGGAGGTTATGGAGCGCGGTGCCATGGACAGGCAGTTTTTTGAAACCTGGGTGGTGTCTGAAATATACAAAAGTTATATAAATGCCGGAAAGAATCCGCCGCTCTATTTTTACAGGGACAGCAATAAGAAAGAAATTGATTTGATTATTTATCAGGATGGAATTGTAAGTCCGGTGGAAATAAAGAAAGGCTCGGCACCTAAGGATGCTGTTAAGAATTTTTCTGTTCTGAATCCGATAGAAGAGGAGGCTGCTTCGGAGGATGTATTTTCAGGGACAGCGCATCTGAAAACAAAAGTTGGCACCGGCGCGGTAGTATGTATGCCGCCTGATTTAATTCCTGTTGATCAGAAAAACTGGTATGTGCCGGCATGGATTATTTAGACGGAGCTGGAAGATGGGGCACATTTTGTACAGGCGGATTCCGCCTGCAATAAAAAATTTATAAAACTGCCTGTGGAAAAATGCGCGGGCATAATCAGGGAGCCTGGATGCAGGCTCTCTTTTATATTCAGGCAACTTATGGTTGCGAAAAAGAACTTTCAAAATGATGGTAAGTAAAACACCTTCTGTGTATAATAATCAGTAACAGTTCAGGACAGCGGAAATAATTACTAAAAAAGGGAGGTTTGCTGATGAAGTTGGCAGAGAAGATTATGGAATTAAGAAAAGCAAACGCTATGACGCAGGAGGAACTTGCTTCCATCTGTAATGTGAGCAGGCAGTCTATTTCTAAATGGGAGGCGGATATAGCATTGCCGGAAACTGAAAAAATACTGTTATTGGGTAATATATTTCATGTTTCTATGGATGTGTTATTAAAGGATGAGCTGACATTAGGAGAGGTTAAAGAGGTGCATAGCTGCGGAACCAATGCTGTTCAAGGGAAAAAGAAGGAAATATATGAGGGCGTATTGATAAAGGAAAGCGTAAATGACGAGAATATTATTGATTTTTTAAATATCCACAAGATTGAATTATGGAATACAGGCGGAAAACCGAAATACTGGACAGCTCTTTTTTTTACCAGTGATAAGCAGGATTTGCCGGAACAAATGGCCAAAGTTATGGTTTCGGATACGGAAGGTGGTCAAAATTGGTTCGTTGATTTCAAAGCCGGAAATGAGAAATATATCGTATTCAAAGATAAAATATTAAAATACCGGATCGGTAACCAATCTGAGAAAGAAAATGTATGTGCTGAATGTCGCAAAATGGGTATTTCCGATGGAGAAATGAATTGGTCAGAATAGGAGAGCCGGCATGAGAGTAATATTAACATCAGCGGGGTTGGAAACAGAAGAGATTAAAGAGTGTTTTGTGAAAATGACAGGAAAAAAGATGGCAAACGTAAAGGCATTATTTATTCCGACAGCCGCCATAGATGCAGGAGCAATAGAAGTGTTGCCGAAATGGAATGGTAATCGGTGTGAGTGCAGGGAGCCTTCTTTTCTCTAATAATTTAGCTGGTAACTTGGGGTTAATAAATACAAAATTAGATGTACATTGTCAAGAAGGAGAGACGAGAGGTAAGTTAGCATATCCCTTAAAGGACAATGTGAGATTAACAAATACCTGTGCACTTGTTGTGCGGGCATTATCAGATGAATTAGAGATAATCGGCGAATAGGAAGACGAACAATGTTTGAAGGATTTAATGAGTCTACAATAGGGTATTATCAGGCAATCAGAAAAGATAATTGTAAAAATACGCATAAAGAAAATAAAATGCTATACTTTGATGGTGTAAAATATCCGCTGGAAGAATTGTATTCTGAACTGTATCGATATTTCAGTAAAGCAGACGGGGATTTGCTGGGTAATAAGAGACAATGTATCTCTTCTGCATATAACGACGCACGATTTTGCAGGGATGCTCCGGTTAAGGAGTATTTTTACATACGATTTAAGCTGGACAAGGTGAATAAAAAGAATGCACCTGGCTTTTTTTCGATGCATCTTTGACAGGGTATAAGTTTGGGTTGAATATCTATAATTCAGATGCAAAAGGTATGGAAAAAATAAGGGAGTATATATTGGATAACAGGAATTTTGCAAAAGGAGTAATTGAAAAGTTTAATGAGTCTGGTTTGCTGGGAGTGCAGGGAGAAAAATATAAAAGAGCATGTTATCCTGAAGAAGATGTGATATTACGGGAGTGGTTGGAGCGCAGGAGAATTTCTTTTGTGCATGAAGATGAATTAAGCGATGTGTTTTTTGGGAGAGATATGCTTGAATGTATGTTAGCTGGATTTGATAGCGTGCAGGATGTGTATTTTATGCTAAAGGAAGCACTGTAATTTAATCATAGGAAAAGGCCTATATTGGAGAATGTTTTCGGGTACGGAACCTGGAAGCGTTCTCTTTTTTAGGTGCGACAGGCTGCATACATTTCTATCAGGTGTAAGTTGGGAATCCAAAATTCTTTTCTGAAAATTCCTTTGCCATATCATCCGTCAGGGCAGTATAGATGGCCGCAGTAATCTTTCTGCATGAATTTTTCAAATTTCGGTACAATAAATGTATAGAAAAAGGAGGTTCAGTGGATGCAGAGAAATTATGTGGAAGAGACGGCCGTAATTACAGAGGAACTGATAGCTGAGTACAAATCATACTTATATAAGGAAGAAAAGAGCAGGAATACCGTCAGCAAGTATATCCGCGATATCCGGGCGTTTTCAGCTTTTATGGACGGCGGGCTGGTCAGAAAAGAAAATATTCTGGCATGGAAGGAAAAACTGCAGGCCACCCACAGCCCGGCCAGCATAAATTCCATGCTGGCTGCAGTAAATGGCTTTTTTGACTGGCTTCAGCTTCCTGAATTAAAGGTAAAACCTTTGAAAATACAAAGGGAAATTTTTTCAAAGCCGGAGAAGGAACTGACACGGACCGAATATTTACGGCTGGTGGAAACCGCGGAAAGAGAACACAGGCACCGGCTGGCGCTCCTTCTGCAGACCATTTGTTCAACAGGGATCCGGGTATCCGAACTGAAATATATTACTGCGGAAGCAGTGAAGACGGGCCGTGCGGCAGTGGACTGCAAGGGCAAAACCCGTATTGTCCTGCTGCCTTCAGAGCTGGTCCGTGTCCTTGGCCGTTATTGCAGCAGTCAGGGGATTGGGAAGGGAATGATTTTCTGTACAAAAAACGGGAAGCCGCTGGATCGGTCGAATATATGGAAAGAGATGAAGAACCTCTGCGAAAGGGCCAAGGTGGAGCCGGACAAGGTATTTCCCCATAACCTGCGTCACCTGTTTGCGAAGGTATATTATGAAATGGAAAAAGACCTGTCAAAACTGGCGGACCTGCTGGGACATGCCAATGTAGCCACCACGCGCATCTATACCATGGAAAGCGGTGTGAAGCATGTTCGGCAGCTCGAACGGATGGGGCTCGTTTTTGCGGGCAAACAAAAACCACATAATGATGATTATGTGGTAACAAACATAACTTAAAATAAAATACATATTAATTTTAGCATGTATAAATGAGAAATACAACTAAATGTAACGGCTGCGGTGAATAAATAAAAAGGAAGTCGTTATGGTAATTGACATTACAAAAAGGCCGGGAAAAGATTTTTTTATCCGGCCTGGTTTACGTATCCATTTAGAGGGGAATATCCGCGCGGAATGTGCGTCAGTTTCTCCGTTTCCTGTTATTTACCACATAATCATCATTATGTAGTGTTCAACGGGCAGTGAGACAGATTCCTCTGCCGCAGATATCAGAGATAAACGGAGGGAGAGACATACATTGAGAAAAACATTACTGGAAAGTTTGTCAAAAAGAGCCGGGCTGACTTTTTTATCAGACCTGCACTATAAACCCTATTGGCCTGATATCTACGATGCACTGAAGGAAATGGAGGCAGAGGATTACACCCTGGAAGAGTGGGAAGAGGCGGCAGAGTATATCCTGGGAAAAGGGGCCGGGCCGTTCGATTCCGCGGAGTCTGTCTATCGCTGTATCCTGCAATGTTTGAAGCTGTACTGAAGCCATAAAAAAAGAGTCTGAATCCAGGCTCTTTTTTTTATGGAAAAGACCTTAAACAGAAATTATAAATTTTGTATGAAACGGTTTTGTCGGACGCATATTAATAAAGATATGAAAAAGAAGGAGGTAAAGCTTATGCTTGACCTGTCAAAATTAACAACAGAGTCCCGGAATCCGGATACTATGACGCTGGATGAAATGACTCCGCTGGAAATAGCCCGCACGATGAACCAGGAAGACGAAAAAGTGGTGAAGGCGGTGAAAGAGGTGCTGCCCGAAATAGCCACGGCGATCCAATGGGCGACGGAAAGCCTGGAGGCCGGTGGCAGGATTATCTACCTGGGAGCCGGAACCAGCGGAAGGCTGGGCGTATTGGATGCGGTGGAATGCCCGCCTACCTTCGGCGTGGATCCCTCCCGGGTGGTGGGGCTGATAGCCGGCGGAGAAGGCGCTTTCATAAAAGCGGTGGAAGGTGCGGAGGACAGCCGGACGCTGTGTGAAGAGGATTTGAAAAAACTGGGCCTTACCAGCAAGGATATCGTGATCGGGCTGGCAGCTTCCGGAAGGACGCCCTATGTGATCTACGGCTTGAAATATGCAGCATCCGTCGGCTGCAAAACCGTAGGTATCGCCTGTAATAAAGGTTCGGAGGTGGGCAGACAGGCCCGGCTTGCCATAGAGCCCCAGCCCGGCCCGGAGGTCCTGACCGGCTCCACCCGTCTGAAGGCGGGGACCTGCCAGAAGATGGTGCTGAATATGATTTCCACCGGAAGTATGGTAGGCGTGGGAAAAGCCTATGAAAACCTGATGGTGGATGTGAAGCAGAGCAATGAAAAGCTGGTGGTGCGCGCGCAGAACATCACAATGACGGCCACAGGATGCACAAGGGAAGAGGCGGAGGAAGCGCTGAAGCAGGCAAAGGGACATGTGAAAACTGCAATCACAATGCTTCTCCTACACTGCAGCGCTTCGGAAGCCGCCAGTAAGCTGGAGGCTGCCCACGGCAAAATCAGGGAAGCCCTTAAAACGAGCACCATAAAATGAGTAAAAGCTGAGAAAAGGAGGCTGGCAAATGGATTACAGACAAATCAGCATACAGCTGCTGGAAAAGCTGGGCGGCAAAGAAAATATATCCTCCAATGCCGCGTGCATGACAAGGCTGCGCGTGGGCATCCGGGATATGTCCAGGGTGGATCTGGCAGGCGTCAAAAAGGTGGAGGGCGTTCTTGGAGTTGTGGAGAGCAATACCCTGCAGATCGTGTTCGGGCCGGGGAAGGTAAATAAGGTGCTGGAAGAATTTTACCAGCTGACCGGACTGGCCAAGGGCGTGGCGGAGGATCCGGACGCGGCGCCTGCAAAAAAGGAAAACGTGTCGGATCTGACCCGGGAAAACAAAGAAAAACAGAAGGCAAAGCATGACAAACCGGTACAGCGTTTTTTAAAGAAGATTGCCAATATCTTTGTGGCGCTGCTGCCCGGCATCATAGCAGCCGGCCTGATCAACGGCATCTGCAATGTTATCAATGTCTCCACGGACGGTGCGCTGTCCGGGCTGTGGTGGTATGAATGCATCCGGACCATGGGCTGGGCGCTGTTTGCCTACCTTCCCATACTGGTGGGCTTTAATGCGGCAAGGGAATTCGGCGGCTCCGGCGTGCTGGGCGCAATTGCGGGCACGATGTCCATTGCCAATACAGCAATGCCTCTTCTTGCCACCTTTGACGATAAACAGATAACGCTGCCCTTTACCAACGCTGTTTTCAATCCGGCGGCGGGCGGACTCCTGGCCGCGCTTATCGCAGGAGTTTTCTTCGCTTTCCTGGAAAAACAGATACGCAGGATCATGCCGGATATCATCGATACCTTTATCAGCCCGCTGCTTGTGCTGATAATCGGCGGCCTTGCGGTCCTTCTCATCATCCAGCCTGTGGGCGCCATGCTGACGAACGGGATTTTCACGGTACTTACCTTCGTATATGAAAAGCTGGGCGTGGTGGGCGGTTATATCCTTTCCGCCGGCTTCCTTCCCCTTGTGTCCGTGGGACTGCATCAGGCGCTGACGCCAATCCATGCGCTGCTCAACGATCCGGAGGGCGCAACGAAGGGAATCAACTATCTGCTCCCCATTCTGATGATGGCGGGCGGCGGTCAGGTGGGCGCCGGCATTGCGCTGTATTTAAGGACGAAGAACAAGAAGCTTAAGGGCTACATCCGGGATTCCGTCCCGGTAGGAATTCTGGGAATCGGGGAGCCGATGATGTATGCGGTCACCCTTCCGCTGGGCCGTTCGTTTCTGACGGCCTGCCTTGGTTCAGGCTTTGGCGGCGCGGCGGCGGCCCTGTTCCATCTGGGCGCCATTTCCCAGGGAGTATCCGGACTGTTCGGCCTTCTCATTGTCCAGCCGGGGCAGCAGATGGGCTTTGTGGTATCCATCGCGATCGCTTATGCGGGCGGCTTTCTGCTGACCTATTTTTTCGGCGTGGATGAGGACCGGATCAATGAAGTATATGGAGACTGATGGGAATCCCGGCCAGGGAACAGATTTGGAGCAAGGGAAATATTATGAATACAGGAATTTCGCTGTACTTTTCAACCGGAGCGGCAAAAAATGAGGAAATAATCCGTAAGGCGTCGGCCTGCGGCGTGAAATATGCCTTTACTTCGCTCCATATCCCGGAGGAAAACGGGGTGGAATACAAAAAGGATATCCGGCGCATGCTGAAGTGCTGTTTTGAGGGAGGCCTGCAGCTGATTGTGGATGTGGGGCCGGAAACGCTGGAAAAGCTCGGCGTTTCCAGGATAGAGGAGCTGGAAAATACCGGGATTACCCATGTCCGTCTGGATTACGGCTTTTCACCACAGGAAACGGTCCGCATTGCGGAAAAATTTCATGTGGTATTTAACGCTTCCACCATTACGGAGGAAGACATCCGGGCATGGAAGGCGGCCGGGGCGGATTTTACCCGCTTTACCGCCTGTCATAACTTTTATCCGAAGCAGTTCACCGCACTTTCCCTGGAGAGTGTACGGGAAATAAACCGGCGGCTACGCTGTCTCGGTTTTGACACCATGGGCTTTGTGCCCGGGAATAAGGAGCTGCGGGGGCCGCTTCAGGAAGGGCTTCCTACGGTGGAGGAGCATCGGGGGCGGCGGGACGAGGTGCTTTTAAATATGCTGGAGCTTTTCTATGAAGGGATGTGCGGTACGGTTCTCATCGGCGATGTGGATGTCTGGGAAAAAGACTGGGAGGATATAGCGGCGCTGAGTCAAAATTATGTGCAGCTGCGGGCAAAAATACGTCCGGAATATTCTTTTGTCCGAAACATCATTCACCACGACCGGCCGGATTCCAGCGATCTGGTGTTCCGTTCCCAGGAATCCAGGCAGTACAGGCAGCAGATACTGCCGGAAGGAATCTGTGAACGGCCCGCCGGCAGCATCAGCCTTTCCAATGAAAAATACCGGCGGTATATGGGAGAGCTGGAGGCGGCCCGCGTGGATTTGCCCGCAGATGAGCGGCTGAATATCATCGGACAGGTGGCGCCGGAGCATTTACGGTATCTTTCCTGTATCAGACAGGGGCTTGGCATAAAATTTGTCTGAGCAGTACCCTGTTGCAAAAAGTACAAGAAAAAAGTTTAAAGAAAGGATTGCGGCATGGGCGGTAGTCGTATATAATACGAAGTAATGCAGTGAAATACCCGGCCGCAGATGCGGCATGCCTGGAAGCACGGGTATTTTCCCCGCGGCGGCCTGACAGAGGTTTTGTTTGTCAGGCATCCGGCGGGAATAAGAGAAAATGAAGAGGTGCCCCGGACGGCAGCAGCCGTGCTCCGGGGATAATAGGGAAAGGGGTGTAATTCCCCTGCGGTCCCGCCGCTGTAACGGACGAGCCGTATCTTACAGAAACCGTAATCCATAAATCCATGAGGATTTTGGTGTTACGCAACTCCACTGGGAAACCGGGAAGGAAAGATACGGTAAGGACTCCGAAGCCAGAAGACCTGCCCTTCATGAAGAATGCATCGGTTACGAGCGATGGCCGGGTGCAAAAGGAAGTGCTTTTTTATCTGAGAAGGATGAAAGGCCTGCTTTTTAGTACCGGTTTTTGCGCGCGTGGAGGCGGCAGAAAACGGTACTTTTTTTATGGCTGTTTTGCGCGGCTGTAAGTGCTTAACAGCAGCTTTTAAAAAACTTCCGGTCGCTCACGGGGATGGAGAAGGACATTGGAGAAAATAAGAAAAAGAGGGATTTTGGCGGTCAGCTTCGGCACAAGCTATGAAGACAGCTGCAGGCAGACCATAGGGGCGCTGGAAGAGGATTTTGCGGAGAATTTTCCCGGAATACCGGTGAAAAGGGCATTTACCAGTTCCGTTATCATGCGGATCTGGGAAGAGCGGGGAGTACATATTCCGGATGTGCAGGACGCGCTGCGGGAACTGGCGGCGGATGGGATTGAGGAGGTTCTTATCCAGCCCACCCATTTACTGGCGGGAGAAGAGTATGAAAAGCTGTGCGCCCAGGCGGAGAGCCTGCGCGGAAGCTTTCGCCGGATGGACATCGGCGCGCCGCTATTGCATACGGAGGAGGATCTGCACAGAGTTGCAGATTTTTATGCCAATCATTTTCCAAGAGAAGAGGGCGAAGCCCTGGTCCTGATGGGACATGGCTCCCAGCATGAAAATAATGTGGTTTATACCAGGCTGCAGGAGCTGTGGGCACAGATGGAGTGCGGGGACGTATTCCTGGGAACCGTGGAAGCGAAGCCCGATCTGGAGGACGTGACAAGTCAGCTGGAAAAGAGCGGTTTAAAAAGGGCGGTGCTGACACCCCTGATGCTTGTGGCAGGAGACCATGCCCATACGGATATGGCGGGCGCACAGGAAGGCAGCTGGAAAAGCGTCCTGGAGGGGAAAGGCTTTGAGGTACGCTGCATAGTAAAAGGGATGGGGGAATACCCGGAGATCAGGAGCCTTTATGTAAGACATTTGAAGCAGCTGGAGGAAGCCTGCCGGGGCGTCCTTTACGGGGTGAGCGTAGGGCCGGGGGATCCGGAGCTGCTTACGCTGAAGGCCGTCCGGCTCATACAGGAATGCCCGGTGCTGGCGGTTCCCCGCACCAAAGGGGAAAATACCCTGGCGCTCTCCATTGCAAGGCAGGCGGCGGATTTAACGGGAAAACAGATCGTTTATACGGATTTTCCCATGTCCCGTGACAGACAGGTGCTGGAAGATAATTATGAGAAAATCGCCGAACAGCTTGCCGCGTACCTGAAGGACGGGCTGAATGTGGCAATGCTGAATATCGGGGATATTTCCATCTATTCCACTTTTTCCTATGTGGCCCGGAAAGCGGCGCAGGCGGGCTTCCCGGTGAGAGTATGCGCAGGGGTTCCCTCCTTCTGCGACATTGCGGCGAAAACCGGAAAACCTCTGGTTTCCGGCACCCAGCCGTTAATGGTAATCCCGGCAGGATGCGGGGATTTGGAAAGCTATCTCCCCCTTCAGGGCACCAAGGTGCTGATGAAAAGCGGCGGTAAGCTGGGAAAGATACGGAAGTACCTGCACGAGAACGGGCTGGTAAAGGACGCCCTGATTGCCAGCGACTGTGGACTGCCGGGAGAGCGCTTCGTACAGGCCTCTGCCGCAGCGGCGGAGGAAAAGAGCAGCTATTTTACCACGATTATTATCCGTCCGGAGCCAAACTGAGCACGGAGAAGGGAAAGGCATTGCTGGAACAATATGTATATAAAAACAGGAAGAAGCTAAGATGCGGCTATACTACAGGATCCTGTGCGGCAGCGGCCGCAAAGGCGGCGGCGCAAATGCTGCTTGGCGGGCAAAGGACGGAAACCGTGGAGCTTGTGACGCCGTCCGGCCAGAAGCTTCTTCTGGATGTGGAAGAAATTTTACAGGAAAAGGAACGGGTATCCTGCGCCATACGAAAGGACAGCGGGGACGATCCGGATATTACCAACGGGATCCTTATTTTCGCTTCCGTGGAAAAAGCAGAGGATGGTTTCCGGCTGGAAGGCGGCACAGGCGTGGGCAGAGTCACGCTCCCCGGACTGGATCAGCCGGTGGGGGAGGCCGCCATCAACACGGTGCCGCGGCGGATGATAACCCGGGCGGTGGAGGATATCTGCGCGCAGTACGGCTATACCGGCGGCATCCGTGTCCTGATTTCCATGCCTGAGGGCGTGCGGCTTGCCGTCAGAACCTTCAACCCCAGGCTGGGAATTGAGGGCGGGCTTTCCATCCTGGGAACCACGGGGATTGTGGAGCCTATGAGCGAGGCGGCGCTGCTTGACACCATTGAAGTGGAAATGAAGCAGAGGGCGGCGCAGGGATGGAAAAAAATCATTCTCACCCCGGGAAACTACGGAATGGATTTTCTGAAGGAGGCGCTGCATCTGGATCAGGAAAAAAGCGTGAAATGCAGCAATTATATCGGGGAAGCTCTGGATAAGGCAGTGGAAACCGGCTTTGAAAGCGTTCTCCTGGTAGGGCATATCGGCAAGCTGGTGAAGCTGGGAGCCGGCGTAATGAACACCCATTCCCGCTGGGCGGATGCCCGTCTGGAAACCCTTGCTTCCTGTGCGATTCTGGCCGGGGGCGAAGCAGGGACGGCAGCGGCGCTGCTGCGCTCCAATACGACGGAGGAGGCGCTGGAAATCCTCCGGGAAAAAGGCCCTTTTGAAGAAACCATGGCGATCCTGCTGGAAAAAATAGCAGGCCATCTGGAACACCGCACCGGCGGAAGCATACAGACAGAGGCGGTGGTTTTTTCCAATAAATTCGGTATCCTGGGGAAAACGCCCGGAGCGGACAGCCTGCTTTCCCGGCTGCAGCAGGAAAACGGATGGGAACTGCAGTAAACGGAACCGGGAACAAAATGATGAGAAAACCAATGGAGAGGTAGAAGGATATGGTATATTTTGTGGGAGCAGGTCCGGGAGCGCCGGATTTAATTACAGTCCGGGGGCAGGAACTGCTGAAACGGGCGGATATTATTATTTATGCAGGCTCCCTGGTGAATGCGCAGCTGCTGAAGGCGGCGCCTGCGTGCTGTCTGATTTACAACAGCGCCGTCATGACACTGGAGGAAGTGGTGGAGGTCATGGTGCAGGGCGAACGGGAAGGAAAAAACATCGTCCGCCTGCACACCGGGGATCCCAGCCTGTATGGAGCCATCCGGGAACAGATGGATCGGCTGGAGGAAGCCGGCATAGCCTTTGAGGTCTGTCCCGGCGTCAGCAGCTTTTGCGGCGCTGCGGCCTCCCTGCAGGCGGAGTATACGCTTCCCGGCGTCTCTCAGACGGTGATCATCACCCGGATGGAGGGACGTACCCCGGTGCCGGAGAGGGAGCGGCTGAGAAGCCTGGCAGCCCATGGAAGCACTCTTGTCCTTTTCCTGAGCACAGGACTTTTAAAGCAGGTAAGGGAAGAGCTTCTGGCGGGCGGCCTTTCCCCGGATACCCCCTGCGCGGTCTGCTACAAGGTGACCTGGGAGGATGAAAAAATCCTGCGCGGTACATTGAAGCAGCTGCCGGAGCTTGCCGAAGCAGCCGGCGTCCGGAAAACGGCGTTGATTGTTGTGGGAGAGGTCCTGGGTACGGATTATGAGCTTTCCCGCCTGTATGCCGCTGATTTTTCCACGGAATTCAGGCAGGCGCGCAGGGGAGAGGACGGGAATACATAATGAAAGCGGCGATTATTTCCTTTACGGCAAGGGGAGCCCTGAAAAACAGGGAACTGGCTGCCCTGCTGCGCAAAAAACTCTCCTGTACAGGCTATTCCTTCTATAAATACGCGCTGGAGGGACAGACGGCATTCCGGGAGGTGAGCAGCCTGACGGAAGCCCTGTTTTCTTCCTGCGGGCTTCTTATCTTTATCGGTGCCGCAGGAATCGCCGTGCGTGCCATAGCGCCTTTTTTGAAAGAAAAGGATCGGGATCCGGCGGTGCTGGTGATGGATGAACATGCGGTGCATGTGGTTTCCCTGCTGTCCGGGCATCTGGGAGGCGGTAACGACTGGTGCCGGCAGGTTGCCCTGCTCACAGGCGCCGAGCCGGTGATTACCACCGCGACGGATTTAAACGGCGTATTTGCGGTGGATCTTTTTGCCAGGGATAACGGGCTTTTTATTGAAAAACGGGAGCGGATAAAGGAAGTCTCCGGCAGGCTGCTGCATGGGGGAAAGGTGGGGTTTTACAGTGAACTGCCCTGGGAGGGCGAGCTTCCGGAGCTGCTTGTGCCGTGTGAAAAGGGCGGGGATGGCCTGCTGCGGCCCCGTTTCGCAGAAGAAGGGGAAAAAGGAGACAGCGGCCTGCCGGAATGCGGCATTGTTATTGCAGCCCAGCCCCAGGCCGTCCGCTTCCCGGTTACCTGCCGGCTGTTCCCGAAAGATCTGACAGTGGGTATCGGCTGCAGAAAGGGAAGGAGCGGAGCGGAACTTTCAGAATATCTGCAGACGGTATTTCAGAAATTCGATCTGGATAAAAGGAGGATTGCCCGTTTCGCCTCCATCAGCCTGAAGGAAAAGGAGGCTGGTATCCTGGAGCTGGCATTTGCGGAAAGGGCGCCCTTCCTTACGTTTACCGCACAGGAGCTGGAAGCGGTTCCTGGGAAGTTTGAAGCGTCCGGGTTCGTCAGGAAAACGGTGGGCGTGGATAATGTCTGCGAACGGGCGGCGGTTCTGGGAAGCGGCGGCGGAAGGCTCCTTGTGCCCAGGCAGGCGGCCGGGGGCATTACCATAGCGGCGGCGCAGCGTATGCCGGTTATCCGTTTTTACAGAAATGACAAAGGTAACTGAAAAGGAGAGGAAACGATGTTATATATAGTAGGCTTTGGCCCGGGGGGCTATGAAACCATGACTGTGGAAGCTGTCCGGGCGCTGGAGGACAGCGATCTGATTGTGGGCTATACCACCTATGTGGATCTGATCCGTCCCTGGTTTCCGGAAAAGGAATTTCTGGCAACGGCCATGAAGCAGGAAAAGGAGCGGTGTCTTCTTGCAATCCAAAAGGAAGAGGACGGCAGAAAGGTGGCGCTGGTATGCAGCGGTGACAGCGGAATTTACGGCATGGCAAGCCTGGTATATGAGCTGGCGGCCCGGGACGAAGCGCTGATGAAGCGGATACGGGTGATTCCGGGAGTAACGGCGGCAGCCAGCGGGGGCGCGCTGCTGGGTGCGCCGCTGTCTCATGATTTTCTCACGGTCAGCCTCAGCGATCTGCTCACCCCTCTGGAAGTGATAAAAAAGAGGATCCGCTGCGCCGCACAAAGTGACACCGTAATCTGTATTTATAATCCATCCAGCAGAAAAAGAGGCGATTATCTGCGCATGGCCTGTGAAATAGCGCTGGAATATCTTTCCCCGGATACCGTGTGCGGCTATGTGAAGAACATAGGCCGGGAAGGGGAGGAAGCTGCAGTGCTCACCCTGGAAGAGCTGCGGGATACCCAGGTGGATATGTTTACCACAGTTTTTATCGGAAACAGCCATACCAGGAATATTCACGGCAAAATGGTAACGCCCAGAGGATACCGTCTGGAAGAAGAAGCGGCGGCCGCGCAGGAGAGAACATGATACAGAAGGTGATGCTGTTTGCAGGAACCACGGAAGGAAGGCTGCTGTGCGAATTCCTGTCAGAAAAAAATATTACGGCCTGCGTCTGCGTGACCACGTCCTATGGAGAGCAGCTGCTTCCTTCCGGGGAAAATATGGAAATCTGCACCGGCGCTCTGGATCGGGCGCAGATGGAAAAAAGATTAAGTTCCTTCCGTCCCCAGCTGGTGATAGATGCCACCCATCCGTACGCCAGGCTGGCCACGGAAAATATACGCGCCGCCTGCGGGTTTTTAAACCTTCCTTATATCCGTGTTGTGCGGGAATCCTGCGGGGAAGAAAAAAACGGGGCGGAAACGGCCGTGGCGGCAGGAGAGACCGCAGGGACGGAAATAACCGCGGAGCCGGAAAAAACCACAGGGCTGACAAAAAACGCGGGGCCGGGAAAAAACGCATGGCCGGAAAAAACCACAGGGCCGGAAATAACCGATATAACGCAGAAAATCGGCGGCCAGGAAGAAAGCCGCCTGCTGACGGAAGCGGACAGCATGGAAGAGGCCGCAAAGCTGCTGGAAAAAATGGAAGGAAACATTCTTGTTACCACAGGAAGCAAGGAGCTGGAAGCGTTGCGGGGGCTGCCCGGGTTTGCCAAGCGTATTTTTGCAAGAATCCTGCCGCAGCCTGAAATGGTGCAAAAATGCATGGAAATGGGACTTTCCGGGAGACATATTATCTGTATGCAGGGGCCTTTTTCCGAAGAGATGAATTATGCCATGCTGCGTGAAACGAATGCCCGGATCTTGCTGACCAAGGAATCCGGGGCCGCGGGAGGCTTCCCGGAAAAATTGCGCGGTGCGAAAAGAGCGGGCGCGGCCGTAGTTGTGGTAAAGCGGCCGGTGGAGGAAGAGGGCTGTTCAGTGGAGGAAGTGAAGGTGCTGCTCCAAAACGGCGGCCAGGATACCGGCTCTGATGGCAGGCCGGATAACAGCCAGGCCCTCCTTCCCGGCAACACACCGGCGGCTGTGCAAAATGGCGGTGGGAACACCGTTCCCTGCCTCCGGCAGAACATCAGCATCCTGGGAATCGGCATGGGCTCTGCAGACAACATGACTGAGGGCGTAAAAAAGCTGCTTTCCCGGGCCGGCCTGGTGGCAGGCGCCGGAAGAATGCTGGACGCCTGCGGACTTACGGAGGGAACGGCGGACGGCAGGCGGGTTCTTTGTGCCTGGGAGCCGGACATCATCTGCCGGGCAATCGAGGAGAGCGGGGAAGCACAGACGGCTGTACTGATGTCGGGCGACAGCGGTTTTTACAGCGGGACGAAGAAGCTTCTGCAGGCATTGGAGGCTTACCGGGAACAGATGAAAGGCCGGCGGGAGGTCACAATCCATGTGGAGCCCGGAATTTCCTCCCTGTCCTATTTCGCATCCAGACTGCAGATCGCCTGGGAGGATGCAAAGATTTTAAGCTGCCATGGGAAAGAAGAGAATCTTCTGGCCGCTGTAGCAGGCCACCGGAAAACCTTTGTCCTGACGGAAGGGCAGACCGGGGAAATCTGCGCTGAGCTGACGGCAGGCGGCCTGGGGGATACCCTGGTGTATGAGGGAACCAATCTTTCAGGCCCCGGCGAAAGAATTCGTAAATATCCGGCTAGGGAGTACCGCCGCGAAGGGAAGGACGGGCTTACCGTACTCTTTTTAATCAATGACAGATACGGCCGGTTTCCTGTCACGGGAATCCCTGAGGAAAGCTTTCTGCGCGGCAGGGTGCCTATGACCAAAAGCGAGGTGCGTTCCGTCATATTGAGCAAGCTTTCGGTAAAAGAAGAGGATATCGTCTATGATTGTGGGGCAGGGACCGGCTCTGTTTCCGTGGAACTGGCGCTGGCCGCCGGAAAAGGACGGGTATACGCCGTGGAATGCGATCCGGAGGGCATTGAACTGATACGCCGTAACGGGGAAAAATTTGGCTGCTGCAATCTGACTGCAGTGGAAGGGATGGCGCCCCAGGTTCTGGAAGGGCTGCCCGCGCCGGACGCTGTTTTCATCGGCGGCACCAAAGGAAGGCTTTCCGGTATCCTGGAAGCGCTGCGGCAAAAGAAGAAGCCCATGCGGATTTGCCTGAGCGCCGTGACGCTGGAAACGGTATCGGAGGCGCTTGGCTGCGTGGAAAGCTTCCATTTACAGAACGCGGGCGCCTGCCAGATTGCCGTGACAGGGCTGCAGCCGATAGGAGGGCTGCATATGCTGAAGGCGCAGAATCCTATTTTTCTCATATGGGGGGATCTGACGGAATGAAAAACAGAGAAGAAAATCAGCCCATGCGTACGCAGACAGATGGAGCCTGTTCCCGTAAACGGCAAATGGAGGGAGCTTCCGGCTGTCCCCGCATCCTGATAGCCGGAACCGGAAGCGGCTGCGGAAAAACGACGCTGACCTGCGGTATCCTGTACGGGCTTTTACAGAGGGGACTGCATCCCTGTGCCTGTAAATGCGGCCCCGATTATATTGACCCCATGTTTCACAGCCGGGTGCTGGGAGTGGAAACCGGAAATCTGGACAGTTTTTTTACGGACAGAGAAACCATGCGGAGGCTGCTTGCCCGGGGAAAAGGGGATCTGTGTGTGATTGAGGGCGTCATGGGGTATTATGACGGCTGTGGTTTTACGGAAAAAGGAAGCGCGAGCGAAATCGCGGCGCTGACACAAACGCCGGTGATTCTCACGATTAACGCCAGAGGGATGAGCCGCTCCGTGCTGGCGGTGTTGCGCGGATTCCTGGCAGCCCAGACAGAGCAGAACATCCGTGGTGTGATTTTTAACCAGCTTCCGGCAAAGCTGTATCCGGATATCCGCAGGGAGGCCGAGGCCATGGGCGTACGCGCGCTGGGCTATCTGCCCCGCATTCCGGGGGCGGCTTTTGAAAGCAGGAAGCTGGGACTGGTAACTCCGGATGAAATCCAGGGCTTCCGGAAAAAACTGGGGCTTTTATACGAAACCATGCGGGAAACCATTGACTGGGACGGCATTCTTGCGCTGGCGAAGGAGGCGCCGGTTTTCGCCTGCATTCCGGAGGAAAAGGACGGCCCTGACGGCCGGGGCGTTAAAATAGCGGTGGCAAAGGATGAAGCCTTCTGCTTCCTCTATCGGGATAACCTGGAATTTTTAAAGGCCCTTGGCTGTGAAATCCTTTTTTTCAGCCCGCTGCGGGAGAAAGAAATTCCGGAAGGGGCGGACGCGCTGATTTTAAACGGCGGCTATCCGGAGCTGCATGCGGCGGCCCTGGAGGCAAATACGGCCATGCGGCAGGCGGTATACAGGGCGGTAAAGGACGGCATGCCCGTGATTGCGGAATGCGGCGGTTTCATGTATCTGCATGAACGGCTGCAGGGGGAAGACGGCAAAGAATACGGGATGGCAGGCGTACTGCACGGAGAATGCCATAAGACCTCCGGGCTTGCGAGATTTGGTTATATTACCATGGAAGCGGAAAAGGACAACCTGCTCTGCCCCGCCGGAGGGACGCTGAAGGCCCACGAATTCCATTACTACGACAGCACACTTTTGCCGGATGCTTTTACGGCCAAAAAGGCCGGTGGATCGGCCTGCTGGAAGGCGGGCGTGGCGGATAAACGGATGTATGCGGGCTTTCCGCACCTTTACTTTTACGGGAACAAAGAGGCGGCTTACGCATTTGTGAGGGCGGCGAAGGAATATGGCCATAGAGCGGGTATTTAAGCCATTGCAGACTAGGGGGAGAACAGGGAGGCAACCAGATAAAAAGATGGAGACAGAAACAGAAAGGTATCTGAACAGCTGTAAAGAACGAATACGGGGGATTGATGAACGAGCATGGAAAGCCGCCAGGCGGCATTGGAACGGGATTGCCAAGCCGCTTTACGGGCTGGGGCTTCTGGAGGATGCGCTGGTGCGCATTGCCGGGATCCAGGGAACGGAAAATCTGTCCCTGGAAAAGAAGGCGGTGGCTGTCATGTGTGCGGATAACGGCATCATTGAAGAGGGAGTATCCCAGAGCGGCCATGAGGTGACGACGGTGGTGACCGGAAATATCGCCAGGGGGCTTGCCAGCGTCAACCGGATGGCCGCCTGCGCCGGGGCGGATGTTTACCCTGTGGATGTGGGAATGAAGGAAACAATAGAAGCGGGAAACCTTCTGCACAGGAAGACAAGAAACGGCACCCGCAATTTTTCCAGGGAGCCTGCCATGGAGGAAGCCGAAATGCTGGCGGCGATCCGCGCGGGTGTGGAGACTGCAAAGATGCTCGGCCGGAAGGGATACCATATTGTGGCGCTTGGGGAAATGGGGATCGGGAACACCACCACAAGCAGCGCAGTGGCTTCCGTGCTTCTGGAACGCCCGGCGGAGCAGGTCACCGGCCCGGGAGCCGGCCTGGACCAGGAAGGCGTACGGCATAAGGCACAGGTCATAGCCTCCGCCGTCGCCGCTTATGGGCTGCGAAAGGATGAGACGCTCCGCACCCTGCAGACTGTAGGAGGCTTTGACCTGTGCGCGCTGGCCGGCGTGTGTATCGGGGGCGCTGTCTATGGGCTTGCGGTGGTGCTGGACGGGCTGATTACCTCGGTGGCCGCCCTGGCGGCGTGCAGGCTGATTCCGGAGGTACGGGATTACCTGCTGGCGTCCCATCTGGGAAAGGAGCCTGCCATGGCCGCGATTCTGGAAGAGCTGGGGCTAAAGCCCATAATTTTTGCTAAGCTGGCGCTGGGGGAAGGAACGGGAGCCGTATCCTTTTTCCCTCTTCTTGATATGGCATATCAGGTATACCGGGAAAATGCGACCTTTGAGGAGCTGGACATGGACGCCTATCAGGATTACGGCGCGGGAAAGGGGCCGGAATGCTGATCCTGGTAACGGGAGGAAGCGGAAGCGGCAAATCTGCCTTCGCAGAACAGAAAGCCGTTTCCCTTGCTGCCGGGGGAGAGCTTGTATACCTTGCCACCATGCAGGTATATGGCGAGGAAGGAAAAAAGAAGGTGGAGCGCCACAGACAGCTGCGGCGCGGCAAAGGCTTTGAAACCATAGAACGGCCTGTCCGGGTGGACAGGGCGGAGCCGGGAGAGGATGCCACGGTGCTCCTGGAATGCATGAGCAACCTGATGGCAAATGAAATGTTTTCCCCGGATCCTCCGGAAGAAAAGGAAGGAGGCGGGGAAGAAGCCTGGCGCCGTATTCTGCGCCAGATCGAAGTATTGTACTCCAAATGCCGCCATCTGGTGATTGTGACGGGGGAAGTATTTTCTGACGGCGCTGCCTACGAAGAAGGCACCCTGGATTATATCCGCCAGCTGGGAGAGGTGAACTGCCGCCTTGGCAGGAAGGCAGAGGAGGTCTGGGAAGTGGTGTACGGAATTCCTCTGTCGCTGAAAAAAGGCGGAGAACAGGAAAAAATCAGGCAGATTTGCAGACAAAACTGTGAAATGCAGGAGGAACAGGCATGAAGAAAATAAAATCCATCGGCAGCTCCTTTGCCATTGCGTTTTCCATGTATTCCAAAATCCCCATGCCCCAGGCGGAATGGTCGGAGGAAAACCGGAAATATGTCATCTGTTTTTTCCCGTTGGTGGGAGCTGTGGCAGGTGCGTTATGCTATGCCTGGTACAGGCTGTGCGGGGGTATCAATGCAGGAGCTTTCTTCTATACGGCCGGCATGGCGGCCATTCCGCTGTTTCTTACGGGTGGCATCCATGTGGACGGCTTTATGGATACCATGGATGCCCTGCATTCCTACAGGGATCGGGAGGAAAAGCTGCGGATACTGAAGGATTCCCATATCGGCGCTTTTGCGGTCATTTGTCTGCTGGGGTATTACCTTACTTATCTGGGAGGCATATCCGAGCTGAAAAGTGACAGGGCGGTCCTGTGCTTCTGCCTTGGCTTTCTGCTGTCCAGAACGCTGAGCGGCCTGAGCCTGGTTTATTTTCCCGCGGCGAAAAAGGAAGGGCTTCTTTATGCGTTCTCCTCCACCGCCCATAAAAGGTGTGTCCGCCTGGTCCTGCTTTTCCTGCTGGCTGTTTGTCTGTTGGCCCTGCTTTTTGTATCCCCGGTGGGAGGAGCGCTTGCCGCGGCTGGGAATCTGGCGGTATTCCTGTGGTACAGGCATATGTCACAGAAGGAATTCGGAGGTATCACAGGGGATCTGGCAGGCTGTTTTCTGCTGTGCGCCGAATGGATGAGCGCCGTGATACCTGCCGTATTATGCCTGCTGCAGGTTTTGTAGGGGAATTGTAGCTTGTAACGTCAGGTCACAGCTTTACTGCTGATTGTAAGAATGCGGATTCGGGCTGCCGGCCAAGGGAAGCCTGGAAGCGCGGATGGGGAGCCAGGGAGTTAAAATGGAAGTTTATATCGGAGGAAGGGCACAGGGAAAGCTTGCCTTTGTGAGGGGAAAATATCCGCAAAAGACAAAAATCGCAGATGGTAAATATGCTGCGCAGGAGGAGTGCCTGCGGGCAGAAATTATCGATCATTTTCATCTGTATCTGGGCCGTTTCGGGGCAGATGCAGCCGCCGCCCTGCGTTCGGCGGAACGTATCTGCCGGGAAAATCCGGAAGTGATAATTATCTGCGATGAGATCGGCTGCGGCATTGTGCCGCTGGAAAAAAGCGACAGGGATTACAGGGAAAACGTGGGCCGGATCATGTGCAGGGTAGTGGAACGGGCAGAGCATGTGGAGCGCCTTATCTGCGGCATACCACAGCGCCTGAAGTAAAGCTGCAGCGTTTCGTCAGCCCGCGCATTGGCCGGGCTGACCGTATGAAAGTGATTCAGGAGTGCCAAAATCCTATCTCTTAAGGCGATTTGGGATGGGTTTGGCAGTAACTGTGAAGCTGCCAAACAGAGGAGGAAACACATGATCAGGAAGCTCATACTCATCCGCCACGGCATGACGGCGGGGAACAGGGAAAAAAGATATATCGGCATGACGGACGAGAAGCTGTGTCCCATAGGGCGGGTAGCATTGAACCAGGAGAAAAAACGGGACCTGTATCCCGCTGCGGATCTCCTTTTTTCAAGCCCGCTCGTTCGCTGCCTGGAGACTGCCGCCATTTTGTATCCCGGGCAGGAACCGTTGATAATCGAAGCCTTCCGCGAATGCAGCTTCGGCCAGTTCGAAGGGAAAAATTATAAAGAACTGTCAGACAATCCGCAGTATCAGGCCTGGATTGACAGCGGCGGCGCCCTTCCTTTTCCCGGAGGAGAGAGCATGGAAAGTTTCCGGGAGCGGTGCGCACGGGGGCTGGGACAGCTGCTTGCCCGCTTTGAAGAGGAGGAAAAACCGCAGACTGCGGCCTGCATTGTCCACGGAGGGACGATAATGGCCCTGCTTTCCCGCTTCGGAACGGAGGGCAAGGACTATTATGACTACCAGTGCGGCAATGGCCAGGGCTATTGCTGCCTGGTGGAAAAGAACGGTAAAGGAGAGATCAGGCTTTCATGGATACAGCCATTGCAATATTCGCAGGATTTATTTTAGATTTGCTCTTCGGGGATCCTTATTGGATGCCCCATCCTATCCGTGCCATGGGGGCGGGGATAGGACTGCTGGAAAAAAAGCTGCGCCGCCCCGGACAGTCGCCGCAGGCGCAGTTTTGTTCCGGTCTGCTCCTTGTGTGTATTATGGTGCTGCTGTCCGCCCTGGTTCCGGCGGCTCTGCTGTTCCTTGCCTGCCGGATACATCCCGTGGCAGGAATTGTGCTGGAGTCCTTCATGTGCTACCAGATTCTTGCCACCAAATGCCTGAAGACGGAGAGCATGAAGGTCTGTAAAGCGCTGCGGGAGGGGGATGTGGAAAAAGCACGGACGGCCGTTTCCATGATTGTGGGACGGGATACCGCGGTATTATCTGAGGAAGGGATCATTAAGGCGGCGGTGGAAACCGTGGCGGAGAATACCTCCGACGGCAGCATTGCCCCTTTATGCTTTCTCCTGCTTGGCGGGCCTGTTGCAGGTTTTGCATATAAGGCAGTGAATACCATGGATTCCATGCTGGGCTATAAGAATGAAAAATATATGTATTTCGGCAGGGCGGCGGCCCGCCTGGACGACGTGGCCAACTTCATTCCCTCCCGCCTGGCGGCCTGGGCCATGATTGCAGCCTCCCGCCTGTGCGGCCTGGATGCCGCAGGGGCATACCGGATCTGGAAACGGGATCGGTTCTGCCATGCCAGCCCCAATTCGGCGCAGACGGAGTCGGTATGCGCAGGCGCGCTGGGCGTGGCGCTGGCAGGAGATGCGGTTTATTTTGGGAAAACCATTAAAAAACCCTTTATCGGGGACGCCCGCCGCCGCGTGGAGGCGGAGGATATCGTCAGAGCCAACCGGCTTTTGTACGTATCCGCAGGGATAATCTGGCTGGCAGGGCTGCTGCTTCGGTGGACACTCTGCGGAGGCTGGGGATTATAAAATTCTGTCCTCCGGATTATGACCGGGACCTATCGATAAAGGGCAAAGGAAGAAAGAAAAAACAGGCGGGAACAGATATGGATTTTTTTGAACACGGTGGCCGGAATGGCGGCACAAACATAAGCTATGATTTTTCTGCGAATATCAATCCCCTGGGAATGCCGGATGCCGCAACGCAGGTGCTGCAGAGGGAATGGAAACGGGCGGAAAGCTATCCGGAAGAAACCAGCCGCACCCTTTGTGAGGCCATTGCCCGGCAGTGGCAGGCCGATGAGGCGCAGTTTGTATGCACCAACGGCGCTTCGGAGCTGATTTATGCCGCTGTCCGTGCGCTTAAGCCTGCGGTCGGGCTGATTCTTGCCCCTGCTTTTTCCGAATACGAAAGAGCGCTCCTTGCGGCGGATTGTCCTGTGAGGTGTTTCCCTTTACGTCGGGAAAACGGCTTTCAGGCAGAAGAGGGCCTGCTTACGTTCCTGGAACAGCAGCCCTCCGGAAGCCTGTTGTTTCTGTGCAATCCCAATAATCCGGTGGGAAACTGCATGGATCCCAGGCTGTCGGAACGGGTGCTCCGGCTGACGGCCCGGAAAAAAATCTGGCTGGCAGCGGATGAAACCTTCCTGCCCTTTTGCAGGGATTATGAGAACATCAGTATGAAGCGTTTTTACAGGGATTATGGAAATCTCCTGATAATTAACGCCTTTACCAAACTGTATGCCATGCCAGGCCTGCGTCTGGGCTACGGAATCTGCGCCGACAGGGAGGTTATCCGGCAAATCAGGCGTCAGCTCCCGGCCTGGAACGTATCTGTCCCTGCCCAGTTGGCCGGCCTGGCGGCGCTGCGTGAAGAGGACTATCGGGAGAGAACCATCGGATATCTGGAAAAAGAGCGCGCCTGTCTGATAGAAGGCCTGAAAAAAAGAGATAAGCTGATATACCGCATCTATCCGCCCTGTGCGAATTTTATTTTTTTTGAGGGCGTGCCGGGCCTGGACAGGCTGCTTGCAGGAAAGGGCTTCGCCATCCGCAGCTGTGAGAATTACCGCCGGCTGGGACCTGGCGATTACCGGATAGCGGTACGTACAGGGGAAGAAAATGAAGCGCTGCTTCAGGCGTTGGACGAGCTTGAAAAAGAGCTGTAATAAAGAAAGGCAGGAAAAGGTATGGCAAAAAATCTGATGATTCAGGGGACGATGTCCAATGCGGGAAAAAGCATCCTGACCGCAGGAATTCTGCGCGTTCTGTATCAGGACGGCTACCGCGTCGCCCCCTTTAAGTCACAAAACATGGCTCTGAATTCCTACATTACCAGGGACGGACTGGAAATGGGCCGCGCCCAGGTAATGCAGGCGGAGGCCGCCGGCATTGAACCGGATATCCGGATGAATCCCATATTGCTCAAACCCAACAGTGATATGGGCTCCCAGGTGATTGTAAACGGCGAAGTCCTGGGAAACCGGGAGGCAAAGGAGTATTTCCGCATGAAAAAAAGCCTGATTCCCTCTATTATGAAGGCCTACGGAGAACTGGACAAAAGCTTTGACGTGATTGTCATAGAAGGCGCGGGAAGCCCTGCGGAAATCAACCTGAAGGATAATGATATTGTCAATATGGGACTGGCACGCATGGTTGACGCGCCCGTGCTGTTGGTGGGGGATATCGACCGCGGCGGCGTATTTGCCCAGCTGCTGGGTACCATCTGGCTTCTGGAGGAAGAGGAGCGGGCCAGGGTTAAAGGACTTGTGATCAATAAATTCCGGGGGGATAAAACCATCCTGGATCCCGGACTGAAGCAGCTGTATGACAAATGCCGTATTCCCATAACCGGGGTGATTCCCTACACGAAGCTGGATATCGACGACGAAGACAGCCTTTCGGAACGGCTTGACAGACGACAGACCGGCACAGGGATCGATGCGGCGGTCATCCGTTTCCCGCATATCTCCAATTTTACGGATTTCGGCATGCTGGAGGGCTGCGAGGGCGTTTCCGTCCGGTATGTAAATACGGCGGAGGAGCTGGGTAAACCGGATATTTTGTTCCTGCCCGGCAGCAAAAATACCATGTCGGATCTGCTGTGGATAAGACAGAACGGCCTGGAAGCGGGCATACAGAAAGCCGCCCTGGAGGGCTGCCGTATTTTCGGCATCTGCGGCGGCTACCAGATGCTGGGACAGCGTCTGCTGGATCCGGACGGCTGTGAGCACGGCGGTGAACTGGCCGGACTGGGACTGCTTCCCGTTACCACAACATTTGGCAAAAGGAAGCATCGCACCAGAGTGGAGGGCCGCGTGGAACCAATAGAGGGCATCTATCAGGGAATGAGCGGCGTATCGGCAGAGGGCTATGAAATCCATATGGGAGAAACCTGCCTTCTGGAAACCTGCGGACGTTTTGCCAGCGTGACGGACTGCGTTACCGGAAAACAGTATCCGGACGGCTGTGTCAAAGGGAACGTATGCGGCACGTATATTCATGGAATACTGGACGCCCCCGGTTTGCTGAAGGGCCTTCTGAATCCTGTTTTTCTGGAAAAAGGAATGACTCCGGGCACCTACAGGGATCTGGCAGGTTACAGGCAGGAACAGTATGATATCCTGGCAGATGTCATCCGGGCCCACATGGATATGGATGCGGTCCGGCGGATAATCGGACTGAAATAAGGAGTGAAAATAAAATGAATCTGAAGCAGATTGCCCCCGGAGAGATCGAAAAAAGAAGCTTTGAAATTATTGAAGAGGAACTGGGAAGAGAGCTGGCTCCGGTTTTAAAGCCCATTATTAAAAGAGTAATTCATACCACAGCGGATTTCAGCTATGCGGATACCCTGTTTTTTTCCGAAAATGCGGTGGAAAAGGGACTGCAGGCCCTCAGAGAGGGCGTATCCATCATTACGGATACAAATATGGGAAGAGCGGGCATAAATAAGAAAAAACTGGAGAAGTACGGAGGAAAGGTACACTGCTTTATGGCGGATGAAGATGTGGCCGCGGCTGCTTTGGCGCAACAGACCACCAGGGCCGCCGTGAGCATGGACAAAGCGGCCGCCATGCAGGAGGATTTTATTTTTGCCATCGGCAATGCGCCTACTGCCCTGATACGGCTCTATGAACTGATACAGGAGGGAAAAATCCGCCCCCGGCTGATTATCGGCGTACCGGTGGGATTTGTCAATGTGGTGGAGGCGAAAGAACTGATCCTGACGGCAGGCGTGCCGGTGATAGTGGCGAGAGGCCGGAAGGGCGGCAGCAATGTGGCTGCGGCGATTTGTAATGCGTTGATTTATCAGCTGTAATTTTTGATTCTCCCGGCCCTTCCGGCCGATACAAAAACGATACGGAGCTGACATTTATTTTTTTACTGAGAATTATGTAAAAAAGGATGAAAAAACTCTTCCTTTCTGATAGGATTAAAAGTATGAACGAAGGATTTTCCATGGGGACAGCCTTTCCAGAAAAATCCGTCGGGTAAAATGACACGTAAACGAAAAAATATTATCAGGCAGGAGGATACTTTATGGAACCGTCAAAAGAATATGATTCATTATTCAGGCAATATAGTGATAAATCCCAGGAAGAGCTGGAAAGGATTATTTCGTCGGAGGGCGATTATACAGAACTGGCTAAAAAAGCGGCAAGGGACGTATTAAATTCTGACAGGACGGAATATTACCAGAAAATTACAGAACAGGTAAACAAAGAGAAGGCAGTAACGCAAAAAATTGAAATTACACAGAATCATCCATTGTATCATGATATACATCAAATCGCAGGGGATATCAGGTTTATGAGGAATCTTATTATTGCAGGCCTGGCAATCTGTTTTATTTTTGGAATCATCGGCGGTTTTCTGGTATTTTAATAGTCCAAATAATATCCGGGAAATTTATATTGACATATGAATTTCCCGGAGGTAGGATAATAAAAGAAATTGCCGCCGAAGGACTGGGGAAAACAGTATCTGAAAGTGGCATTGTCCCTGTTGGCCGCGGCTTTCGCGCAGAATATGCTGCAGCCTGGCGAAGGGAAAAAGGATACCGCCGTGTGGCGGTTTTGTTTTAAAGATAAATCTTACATATGTAATCAAATGGAGGCTGATATGAAAAGGAAACGGAGAAGACGCAGGAGGAACCGGGCCGGAATGATGCGGATGAAAAGAATTTTTCTCCTTCTGGCGGCTGTTGTAATCGTTGTGGGAGCAGGAGTCCTGATTTTTAACGGAGTGAAGAAGCTTCTGCCTGCAATTGGAGAGGAAAAGGCGGAAAAGGGACCGGAGACGCCGGAAGAATTGCTTCTATATTATATGGCCTGTATTGAAGACGGAAAATATGATGAAATGTACCGTATGCTGGATGCCCAGACCAGAAGCGGGATTTCAGAGGAGGCCTTTGCAGAACGTAACAAGAAGATTTATGAGGGAATTGAAGCGGCGGATGTCCGGGTAACGGTAACACAGGCCCAGGAAAGCGGAAGCCAGGCAGCGACGGTTTTTTATGATACGACAATGGATAGTGTGGCCGGAGAAATTTCCTTTTCCAACCAGGCTGTTTTTTTGAAAAGGACTGGCGAAGAGGAAGGATATCCTTATGCGCTTGTCTGGGAGGACAGCCTGATTTTTCCTGGACTGACGGCCTATGACAAGGTAAAGGTCACAAGAGACGAGGCGGCCAGGGGAACGATTGTGGATCGGAATGGCAGGCTTCTCGCAGGCCGGGGTACGGGTTCTTCGGTGGGCCTGGTGCCCGGGAAAATGCCGGATAATGAAGAAGGGCTGCCGGATGAAACTGAGGTGACGGACAGCCAGGCTGAGTCGGGCGGCGAAACTGCGCAAAGCCGGGTGGAAGACACATCTGAAGCTGTGGAGGCGGAGGAAGAGAACGAATCCGTCATACGCCTGGCAGAGCTTCTCGGGGTTTCCACAGAGAGTATACGGAAGAAGCTGTCGGCCAAATGGGTGAAACCGGATTCCTTTGTTCCGATTAAGACAATCCAGAAGCTGACCGACCAGGAGCTGATGGCGGAATACCCTTCGGAGGAAACCATCCGGAAAAAAGAGCTGCAGGACGCCTTGCTGGCGATTCCCGGTGTGCTGATAACAGATGTGGAGATACGGGACTATCCGCTGGGAAAAGCGGCCGCCCATCTGACCGGCTACATCCAGCAGGTGACGGCGGAGGATCTGGAAAAACATCCCGGGGAGGGCTACAGGTCAAACAGCGTTATCGGCCGCAGCGGCATGGAGCTTCTCTATGAAAAAGAACTGAAGGGCCGTGACGGCTGTGAGATAAGCATCGTGGATGAACAGGGAAATAAAAAAGCCACGCTTGCCCGGATTACAAAAAGGGACGGGGAAACCATTCAGCTCACCATAGATGCCGGACTCCAGCAGGCGCTGTACGAAGCCTATGCGGAGGATAAAAGCTGCTCCGTAGCCATGGATCCTTACACCGGGGAAATCCTTGCCCTGGTAAGCACGCCTTCCTATGACAGCAGGGATTTTATTTATGGCATGTCCCAGACGCTTTGGGACAGCCTGAATGAGGATGAAAGGATGCCCCTTTATAACCGCTTCCGGCAGAAGCTGTGTCCGGGCTCTTCCTTTAAACCCGTCATTGCAGCCATCGGCCTGGATACAGGAGCCATTGATCCCAACGAGGATTACGGCAATGTCGGCCTGTCATGGCAGAAGGATGCCAGCTGGGGAAACTATTATGTAACAACCCTCCATGCCTATGATCCGGTTGTCCTGAAAAATGCCCTGATTTATTCTGACAATATTTATTTTGCCAAGGCAGCTCTGCGCATCGGGGAAAAGGATCTGACAGCATCCCTGGATAAGCTGGGTTTCGGCCAGGAGATTCCCTTTGAAATATCCCTTGCCCCGTCACAGTATTCCAATGAAGAGGGAATTGATTCGGAAATCCAGCTTGCGGACAGCGGATATGGACAGGGACAGGTTCTGGTGAACCCGATCCATCTGGCGGCGCTTTACACAGGCTTTGCCAACGACGGAAACGTGCTGAGGCCGCGTCTGCGCTACCAGTCGGATGCAAAGCCTGAGTTCTGGCTGGAGCAGGCCTATACCCAGGATACGGCACGCCTGATTGAAGAGGCCATGGAACAGGTAATCGCCTCTCCCCATGGAACCGGACGCAGCGCCTACCGGGAGGATATCCTGCTTGCCGGAAAAACAGGAACCGCAGAAATCAAACAGTCCAAAACGGATACCACAGGTACGGAGCTGGGCTGGTTCTGCGTATTCACGCCTCAGAAAAATGCCGACAGGCCGATTCTTCTTCTTACTATGACGGAGGATGTAAAAGGCAGAGGCGGCAGCGGTTACGTGGTGGGTAAATCAAAGGAGGTCCTCAATTACTATTTCAGCAGAGAATAATTCATCGGACGTCAAAAGAGGATATAAACTGATTTTGCCACAGCGCCAGGAAACAGGGCTATGGGAAACATAACTATTTGACAAAGGCCCCCTGCTGAAATTATAATGGTACAGGATAACAGAAAATAAAAGCCGTACCGCTTCCTCAGGGAGGCGGGGAAGGCTGAAAATCAGGAGGCATATAGATGACATTTACGTACCCGGCAGTTTTTACCCCCAAAAAGGAGGGAGCAGGCTATTACGTGGCATTTCCGGATCTGGAAGGCTGTGAGGCACAGGGACCGGATCTGGAGGATGCGATAGATAATGCTGCTGATGCAGCATATAACTGGATCTGTGCGGAAATGGAAGAGGAAGAATGCGAACTTCCCCCGCAGACGCACGAGGATGATATTGAACTGAAGGAAGGGGAATTCGTGAGAAGGATTCTGGTGAGAATCAAGCTGCTTCCCGACAATGACTGAAAAAAGACCGGCTGCCCCATTGATATGACCCTTGTCCGCCTGACAAGGGCCATATCACATGAGGCGCCGGTTATTTTTTTGTCCTGCTATTTAAAAATATGGATGGTGCCGTTGTCGTTCAGGTGACGCAGCAGAGAAAGACTGATTGGAAAGCCGAACAGGCCCACAACGCCCAGCAGCTGGACCCCTGCAAACATACTTGCCAGCGTTACCACCGGGTGAAGTCCAATCTGGCTGCCGACGATTTTGGGCTCGATGATATTCCGGATGACCGTTATAAACAGATAGACAATAAGCAGTCCCAAAGACAGGGAATAATTGCCGGTCAGCGCGGAAATGACCGTCCAGGGAATCATGATTCCTCCTGTCCCAAGAACCGGAAGGACATCAAATACCGAAATCAGGAAAGCAATCAATATCGAATTTTTCACACCAATCACCGTCAGCCCAAGAGAAAGCTCCACGAAGGTAATTGACATGATCAAAGCGTAGGAACGGATGCATACAAAAAGGGTTCCCACTACATATTCTTTTACCTGCATAAAAATTTTCTGCGTTTTCCCGCCCAGCTGTTTCAAAAAGAAACCAGTGAGAAGCTCGTAATCCGCGGCAATAAAAAATGTGGAAATAATCATAAGCAGCAGCTTGATGAAAAGTCCCGGCAAGGAGGAGGCAATTCCGGAGATGGTTCCCATGGCGCCAACGGACAGGCCGGATACCATCTGCCCTAACGACTGTGTAAACTGATTAAAAAGATCTTCCAGGGTAGAAACCAGGGAGGGATCCATTTTTTGCAGAGCCTGCTCCAGATTCCCGAAAATCCCCATTAATACCGGTTCCACATGCCGGGCGTAAATCTGCGGCAGATTCAGCACCAGATCCCTCGTTGAGGAAAAGGCGCGGATGCCCACAAGGGAAAGCAGCAGGCCTATGGTGGAATAAAAAATAAGTACCAGCAGGATCGCCGTTGGTTTCTGGGGAATATGAAGCTTACGGGATAAAAATAAAACAGGTTTTCTTAATAAATAGGCCAGAATAAAAGCAATTACAAAGGGAGCCAGCAGGGGCAGCCCATATTTCAGGACGACAAATGCTGCGCACAAAAGAAGTGCATAGTAGAGAAAATTAATGAGGAAAGCTTTCTTTTTTTCCATTTTTATCATCGGCAGGGCCGTCATGCGCCCTGCCTTGTCCTTTCTATAATCAGTTTACCCGGTATTCAAACGGTTATCTGAGTCTATTCAAAAATCATGACCGACAGACCGGCTTTTTTTGCCGGAAATACAAAAAAAGCACAGCCCCTGCCATAATGGACAGAGGTTATGCATGTTTTATGGGAACTGCGTTAAAATCCTGTGTATCAAGCCGCGGGGGAGCGGCTGGCCTGGTTGTCATTCGATAATTTTTCTCCCGGGGTACCATTTTTATTCATTGTAAAGGATATGTAAAGGGGTGGCAAGATGAAAAGGGAATTTTTTACACAGATTTAACACAGGAGCTTCCTGCTCCCACTCCATAGGGGAAAGATTGATTATTGGAAAAAGCATAAATCTATATTATATGGAATTAATTTTTTTGTGGTCAGTTTAAAACATACATTTGTTATCTGCCGGCAGTTTGTGATAAAAGGGCAACGCAGAAATCGGCTTCCTATTTACCGGATTCCTAAAATTCCCTGAAATACTGAAAAAACAGGCCTTTTATTCGGCCTGTTTACAGATAGCTGGAATTATTAATTCAAATATATACTGAATACCGTAAAAACGCTTTCGTAAATTCTATCCTTATGCGAAAATGAATATAAGTTTAAAACTGGTATTTCGTGGCAATTTAAACTCGACACTGGAATTTATTGTAAGACAAGTTTTATATTTTGTCAATTAATGAGTATAAAATAATACTTAAATGTCATTTTTTGCGTTTCTTATTTATAATGCAGGTAACAGTGTGCCTGTATAAAGACTAAATAAAAATGATATACAGATAATTCGGGGACCTAAATTGCCATAGATACCTTTTTGATTTATAAGCCGTCAAATTTTTCGTCAGATTCTGGGAGGACATTATGGCAAGAAAAGGAGAGAACATTTATAAAAGGAAGGATGGACGATGGGAAGGAAGGTATGGTGCGGGAAGGCTCCCGGACGGAAGAGCCAGATACCGTTCGGTTTACGGGAAAACCTACAGGGAAGTGAAGGAAAAGCTTCTTATTAAAAAGAGAGATGCCTGCCTGGCAGGCGGAAAAGAAAACATGCTGCCGCAGGGGCTTACGATCCGGGAATCCGTCTGCCTGTGGATGGAGGAGAATCAGACGAAATGGAAGGAATCCACATTAGCTACCTACCGTTCCATTGCGGAGAAACATATCCTGCCAGTCATCGGCAGACAGGCGGTTTCCGGTTTTGATGAGGAAGCCTGGCGCGCTTATTTTGAAGGCCTGCGCGGACAGGCCTGCGCAGCGCAGGAAAAAAAGCTGTCCGAAACCTATCTTCATCAGATTTTCATCCTGCTCAGCCAGATTTTTCATTTCCTGGGGAAAAAATTCCGCTGCAACAGACCGGAGCTGCCCTCGGTTACCTCCCCGGCTAAAGCACAGATTCCGCAGCCGCCGGAAGGGCGCGAACTTAAAAAACTGGAGGAACACCTTATAAAAAGTGCACAGGAAGGAGAGCTGACCAGCCTGGGGGTGCTGCTGTCGGGCTGCAGCGGAATCCGGATTGGCGAGCTTTGCGCACTACAGTGGAAAGACATTGATTTAGAAAAAGAAAGCATCATAGTACGCAAAACGATGCAGAGAATACGTACTTTTTCCTCCGCAGACGAAGCTGGCATGGCGGGAAAGACCGGAACCAGGGTGATTATAACCGCGCCGAAATCCAGGAATTCCATCCGGGAGATCCCTCTGCCGGGATTCCTTGTGGAACTGCTGAAAACCGCCAGGGAAAGCGGCCAAATATCTGAGGAAGGCTATGTACTGAAGGGGATAAGGAAGGAATATACAGAACCGCGCACGCTGCAGTACCGTTTTCAGGCAATCCTGAAAAAACTGGGGATCCCAGGCTTCAATTTCCATATGCTGCGCCATATTTTTGCCACAAACTGTATTTCCCAGGGATTTGACATGAAGACGCTGAGTGAGCTGCTGGGACATTCCAATGTGGGCACGACTATGCGTATTTATGTGCACTCGGATATGGAACGGAAAAAAATGCTGATGTCAGGATATAAAATGGCGGCCTGAAGAACCGCTTCCGGTACAGGTTGAATGGAACCTTTGCGGAAGTTTTTTTGTCATGCCTGTTTTTCCAGACGTATCCGGCCATAAAATATAAAAAGGCCGGAATTCCGTATCATCAGGCAGACAGGTTTTCAGAAGCCGTCAAAAAAATGGTCAACAATTCAACAGAAGTGTAGAAAACAGCTCCGGCAGTTCTTTTTCGCAAAAGGATAGATTTTGCGAAAATAAACTGCCGGAACTGTTTTTTTTGATCAGAGGTTCCCGCAATAGACGCCTTATAAGCCAATAACAGAATATAACGATTGTACACCAGAAAAAAGAACGCCGGAAGGTGGGAAACAATGGAAAAAGATACGTATGACAGAAAAGCGGCTGGAAAGCGGATCCGTGAGAAACGCAGACAGCTGGGAATCACAATGAAGGAAGCCGCGGAACAGCTGGGACGTGTGCCTACTTATTATGCGGACATTGAAAGGGGAAACTGCGGGATGTCGGTGGAAACGATGATCGCAATTTCCAGACTGTACCATATGTCCCTGGATTACCTGATTCTTGGGAAAGAAGATGATGACAGGGCGGTCAAAGACAGGGAAATAAACCGGACAGAAGAATCTGAGGCGGTATATCAGCTGCTGAACAGCGTGTCAAAGCGGGAGCGGATGTATGCGGCGAAGGTGCTGCGGACTTTTTTGATTGCCTGCAGTGATGTGGGTTTGAAGGAAGAGGAACTGCAGGCGGATGGCGATGGGCAGTTAGATGGCCTGAAAAACGGATAGAGACAGGAAACGGGATGGAATAGTTGGTATGGGTGGAATAGAGAATGTCCATGGGTTAGAAGATATTCAAGGATTTACTGATATTCATTGCCATGTGCTGCCGATGGTGGATGACGGGGCGGAAACGATGGAAATGGCGCTGGACATGCTGAGGATTGCGGCAGAGGAAGGTATCCGGAAAATGATTCTGACACCTCACCAGAAGGCGGACAGAAAATGTGTCACTCCGGAAGGAATTATCAGGCGGATGGTTCTGCTTCAGGAAGAGGCGGATAAAAAAGGAATTCCGGTAAAACTGTTTCCGGGAAATGAAATTTTTTACAGACATGGGCTGGGAGAACTGCTGGAGCTGGGAAAAATCAGGACACTGGCGGATTCTCATTATGTATTGGTGGAATTCCTGCCCGGTGAGGACTTTGGGTATATACGGGATGCTTTAAACCGGCTAATTTCTTTTGGATACTGGCCGGTGGTGGCACATGTGGAGAGATACATGAATGTGGTGAAGAATCTGCAGAAAGCAGAGGAGCTGAAAGAGGATACCGGGTGTTATTTTCAGATAAATGCAGCGAGCGTCATGGGGGAGCATGGATTTGGAGAGAAAGCGATTACAAGGAAGCTGTTGAAGCAGGGAGCCGTTGATTTTGTAGGGACGGACGCCCACCGGAGTGAAGGCAGGCGGAGCCCCCGCCTGAGAGAATGCGCAGGATGGATACAGAAAAGGCTTGGGAAGGATTATGCAGATAAGCTTTTGATTGGGAACCCGCAGGCGGTACTGGAGGACAGGGTGATTTAGCGCAGAGAGAAAATGCAGGTAGGAAATATAGATAGAAAGTACAGATAGAAAATACAGATGGAAAGTACAAATAGAAAATACGGATAGATACTGTAAATTGATTATGCAGACAGGTCAAATGTTAATCACAGTCAATGGATATTAAACTTTATCAGATAAGAAACAGGATGGGAGAAAGCAAGGGATGGAAGAGAATACAATACGCCAGACGGATGAAATTGAGATTGATTTATGGGAAATCTGTCTGGTGCTGATACATAATCTGGCATTGATTATTTCTGTGGGAATCATGGTGGCGCTGGGCACTTTTCTGTTTACGCAGCTGCTGGTGACGCCTTCTTACGAGTCCACTACTAAGATATATATATTGAATAAACAGGAAAATGCTTCGGTTACTTATTCGGATATCCAGCTGGGGACGCAGCTGACGAAGGACTATGCGGAACTGATCCAGAGCCGGTTTGTTTTAGAAGAAGTAGTGCAGGGGATGGGGCTGGATCTGACGTATGAACAGATGAAGGAAAAGGTTTCGGTTACGACGCCGACGGATACCCGTATTCTGGCGATTACAGTGAAAGATTCCGACCCTGTGATGGCGATGAAAATGGCCAATGCGATCCGGGAGGCTGCCGCAGTACATATCATGAACGTGATGGACATCCAGGCGGTGAATGTGGCGGAGACTGCAAACATGCCGATGAAAAAGGCGAGTCCCAGCGTATTGAAGAATACGTTTATTGGCGGGCTGCTTGGGGTATTCCTGATAATCGCTGTTGTGCTGGTCCGTTACCTGATGGATGACACGGTGAAAACCCCGGAGGATGTGGAGAAGTATCTGCAGCTTTCTACCCTGGCGGTAATTCCGTTAAATGAAGGGGAAAGCGAAGGAAAAAAGAAAAAGAAGAAAGTAAAAAGAAGCTAGAAAGTTAGCTGGAACAACGATGATTTAGAAAAAGGCGGGCAGGAACGAGAAGAAGTTTTTTCTGCTGTTATCATACGCGGCTTGTAAATGAAAGAAAAAAAGAAGGCGGAGAAAGAATGCAGACGGTAAATTTTAATGCAATAGAGAAACTGGATTTCCGGACGAAGGAAAGCTATAAGACACTGCGGACGAACCTGGAATTTTCCGGCAGGGACAGGAAGGTGATTTCTGTAACCAGCTGTACGCCGAATGAAGGAAAGACCAGCGTCTCCTTTCAGCTGGCACTGTCGGTTGCGGAAGGCGGCAAGCGTGTGGTCCTTGTAGATGCAGACTTAAGAAAATCAGTGCTGAAGGGAAGATATAAGACGAATGCTTCCAGGTACGGACTGTCTCATTATTTGAGCGGGCAGGCCTCAATTCAGGATATTACATGCAGGACAAATATTGAGAACTTCTTTGTTATTTTTTCCGGCCCGGTGCCGCCTAATCCCAGTGAACTGTTGGGGAACGATGCATTTCGTCTGCTGCTGGAATATCTGCGGAATGAATATGATTATGTGATTGTAGATACGCCGCCGCTGGGAAGCGTAATTGACGGGGCGGTTGCCGCACAGTATTGCGATGGAACGGTAGTTGTGATTGAAAGCGGCGCAATCAGCTATAAGTTTGCGCAGAAGGTGAAGGAGCAGCTGGAGAAGGTGGACTGCCGGATCCTGGGAGTGATACTGAATAAGGTGAATATGAGCGGCAAAGGGTATTATGGCGCTTACTATGGAAAATATTATGGGAAGTATTATGGAAAGTATTACGGAGGGAATGAGGAAGGCGGACTGCATTCTGCAGTAGTGCAGAAGGGGCTGAAACCGGTAAAGGCCGGGCAGAAGCAGGAAGAGAATGGCGCAGGTTTGAAAGGGCACGAAGGCAGGGCTGCGGCAAAGACTGACGGAAATGTGAAACTGGCTGTCGGAGATTCCGGGGAGGAACAAGCGGAAGGTCTGTATGAAGAAGATGACATGATACAGCTGGATGTGGATATCGTGCAGTTAGAGGAAGCTGAAATAGAAATGCTGGAAGAACCGAAGGAAGCAGGAGGGGAGAAAAAATGGAAATAAAAAAACTGGCAATTGGAATAGGGATTGTGGATGCTGTCCTTCTTGTTGTATGCCTGTTCCTGTATCTGGGGAAGGACAGAACGCCGCCAGTGATATCCTTTGGCGATAGTACGGCGGTCTATGAAGACGGGATGGACGAGAGTCTTCTGCTGCAGGAGGTTACAGCGACGGATGACAGGGACGGAGATGTGAGCAATAGCCTGATGGTGGAAAAGGTAGCTGGAACTAACGGAAAAGAAGTGATCGTAACGTTTGTAGCACTGGATCAATCCAATAATGTGGGCAAGGCATCGAAGGTGTTTGCAGTTGCTTCAGGATCTGCTGCTGCGCCTGATGGTGAAGATATGCTGGCGGACGATGGAAATAGAATGAGTCAGAATGAGACGGAATCAGGAACGGCAATGGGAGATGATTCGGCGGAGGATAACAGCTCTGAGGATGGCGGGGCTGCGGATAACCGCGATGCCAAAGATACACAGCAGGATGGAAATGCCGGGGATGAAAACGGCGGGAAAGAAAATGCAGGAGACGAAAACCGGGAAGATGGAGACGGAAATGAAGAACAGTCGGGTCCTGCTCCTGTGCTGGTGATGAATTCTGATGAGATTATTACTAAAAAAGGAACTGCACCGAACTGGAATACGGTAATAGAGACGATGTCGGACGATAAAGATGATTATAATACGCTTTATAATAACCTGAAGCTGGAAGGACATGTGGATCTTAGCAGGCCTGGGGAATATCCGGTGACATTGTATACGGTGGATTCGGATGGGAACAGGTCAGAGATGAGAGAACTGGTTGTAAAGGTGGAATAGAAAAAATAGGAAAGAGGATGCGGGTGGGATGCAGTAGGCCGGCTGGGAATACAGCTGGAAAAAGGCTAAATAAAGGTCCAAGAAAGGCGGGGAATAAATGAGAAAAAGCATATACAAAATGGTGCCGTTAATTGTCCTGTTCGTATTATTGCTTTGCGGATGCGGAGAGAGTGAAAACAGCGGTGGAAGCACGCTTCCATTCCCCAATTACAGTACAGTCCTGGAGCAAAATGACGATACATCAGCATATGCGTGGGCTGGAGAAGCCGTTATTCCGGCCAGGATATACTTTGATAATACAGGAAGCATGGAAGGGTTACATTCGATGAAAATTTCGGACGTAATCCGGAATTTCTTTGTGAATTAAAGGTTCCTTACGATAATGTCTGCACTAATAAAGGTAGATAAATTCTAATTCTAAATTGGGTATTCTGCTAATTCCGCATAGGAGATAAAAACCTATTATTCAGCGAAACTTGGGGTAGAACGAGTGCTAGTGTGTTAAGCGCATTTAGTTAACTGTAAATGTTGGGTAAGAGGAGAATTGTATGTTGAAGGGCGTAAAGTCAAGAATATGAAGGGGAAACACGAAAGAATAATATTCGCATAATAAAAGCACAGAACGGTGAAATGTGAAAAAGAGATAGTGGCGTGTGAGATGGATAGAGCGTTTGGATGATAGTCATAGTGAGTGTAGGTGTCATATTAGGTCAGACAACAGTCCGTTAACACAGTGAATGGAGTACATTGATGAAAATTATTTTGCTTGGGGCAGCGGGGTTTATTGGGACAAACTTGGTCATTACATTAGCAAAAGATCCAAATAACCTGATTACCGTGGTTGGTCGAAACAAAGAGCACTTTAAAACTATGGAGGGTATGAGTTTTTTAAACGTCTCTTTCATCGAGTCAGAATTAACAGCTTATACTGATTATGAAATCCTTCTTGCAAACCAAGAAATTGTTTACCACCTTATTAGCACGACTGTGCCAACGACATCAAATCAACAGATTGCGCAGGAACTCACTGGGAATGTAGTTCTTTCAGCAAATCTTTTTGAAGCCTGTGTGCATCAAGGTGTGAAAAAAGTTGTTTTTCTTTCATCTGGAGGAACGGTATATGGAAAAGAGGTAGATTGCCCATTAAGCGAAAAGACACCTACTACTCCAATAACATCCTATGGTGTACAAAAGGTTACGATAGAAAAACTACTATATCTATATAATTACATGCATGGATTGGATTATCGTATCATCCGTCTTACTAATCCTTATGGGCCGTATCAAAGACCAGATGGGGTTCTAGGTGCAGTTACAACCTTCACCTATCATGCATTAAAAGGCGACGAGATTCAAGTTTATGGTGATGGTAGCGTTGTACGCGACTTTATTTATATAGATGATGCAGTAAGAGGAATCTTGAAAATAGTTGATGGCGAAGCCAGTTATCACACATTCAACCTTGGATGTGGATATGGTACAAGTATCAGAGAGGTATTGAAAACAATACAAGAGACTCTTGGAATTGAGATGAATGTGAAGTACACCGAAGCGCGAAAGGTTGATGTGCCCGTTAATTATTTGGATATAACGAGGTATGAAACCGCGTATGGCGTGCTTGCCCCTATTAGACTGACTGAAGGAATAAAAAAGACGGCTAATTTCATGAGAGAGTTTTATCAGTTGTAATGGTAGAACAAAATGAAAGGGATTATTCTCGATGGAGGAGCCAGGTACGCGACTCTATCCATTAACCATAGTCACGTCAAAATAACTACCATATATTTTGATAAACCAATGATTTGTTATCTGCTTACAATTTTGCACTGGTAGGGGTAAAGGATATTCTTATTATTGTCGTACCAGATGACACGCCAAGATTTGAACATTTCCTTGATGATGATAGCCAGTTCGGTATCAGCCTTTCATACTGTATTCAACTTTCTTCAGACGGTCTTGCACAGGCATTTATTCTCGGCGAGGAGTTCATCGGGACGGATGCCTATACCATGATTTTGGAAGATAACACTTTTTCTATGGAATCCACTTCTTTGGAATGTTAAAAGACGCCATATCGAGTGCCGATAATGGTAAAACTACTGTCTTTGGTTATTATGTGAATGCTCCAGCACGGTTTGGCATTGTGGAGTTACATGATACAGGAAAGGTTATTTCAATGGAGTAAAAGCCGGAAAATCATAAGAATAACTATGTTATCATAGGACTTTATTTCTATCCAAAAGGCGTGAGTGAAAAGGCAAAGGATTTAAAACTCTCTGAGCGAGGAAAACTTAAAATTTCAACGCTAAATGATATGTTGTTTGAAGAATGGGCTACTTGTAGTTCGACATTTAGGCAGGGAGGTACTTGGCTTGACACAGATACAATGGAAATCCTTGTGGATGCAGCAGATATCGTGTGTATGATTGAGGCACGCCAAGGGGCAAAGATTATTGTACCTGAAGAAATCACGTTTTGATACGAGTGTATTAACAAAGAAAAATTATTAGAATCTGCAAATTAAAATGGAAAGTTACCATATGAAGCGCATCTAAAAGCAATAGTAGATAGCAAGTTTATAAATAAATATAGAAAGTGAGAAGACAATGACAATCATTGTACCAGGAGGAGCCAGTTTCATTGGCAGCAAATTTATACATTATCATCTGAAAGAACATCTGGAAGACAGGTGTGTGTGTATGGACAATCCCAATTTTCGCTTCCGAAAGCTGGATATCTATGACCGGGATGGTGTATTCGCTCTTTTTGGAAAGAAGAAGCCAGAGATGGTTATCAACTTTGCTTCAGAAAGCTATATTGATAGAACTGTTGATAATCCCGGGATCTTTCTTCAGACCAATATTATCAGGAACGCTATGATGATGGATGCGTATTGTGTGTTTGGCAACGTACGTTATCATCCGGTAAGCATGGATGAAGTATACGAAGATCTTTTGTCGGATCGGCATGACCTGTTCTTCACGGAGGAGACTCTGATACATACCGGTAGTCCTTACAGTTCTTCCAAGGCTGGTACTGCTCTACTTCTCCTCGCATACTTTAGAACTTACGGCCTTCCTAAGACACTCAGCCGTAGTAGCAACAATTATGGTTCATATCACTTCCTAGAGAAGCTGATTCCACTCATGATTGCGAATTGCCTGAATGACAAGCTTCTCCCGGTTTATAGCAAAGGTAAGAATGTTTGTGATTGGCTCTATATGGAGGATTACTGCAAGTGTATCGATTTAGTCGTGCACGGAGGACAGATGGGTGAGAACTACAATGTTGGTGGTCATAACGAGATGGCAAACATTGATATTGTGAAGATAATAGTTTATGAGTTAGAAAAGAGTGAAGATCTGATCATATATATAACCGACCACAAAACCATGACATGTGGTATGCTATCGATTCTACTAAAATATACACAGAGTTGGGATGGCTTTCTGAGACGAAATTCCAAGATAGCATTAAATAGACGATTACTTGGTATTTGCAGAATAGAAACTGGTGAGAGGAGATCACCAGCGGAGAAAATCAGAACTATTACGAAAAGATGTATGGATATAGGTGAGGGTACAGCAAGATGATACGAGTTGCGGTAGTAATGGGAAAAATGCATTCTGGTGGGAAGAAAAATCTCGTCATGGAATACTATAGACATATTGATAAAACCAAAGTGCAATTCGATTTCATCTGTGACGAAGACTCAAACGCAGTTCCCACTGATGAAATAGAAGCAATGGGTGGAAGAGTTTATATTATTCCCCCTTATCAGAATCTTCCTGCGAACTTAAAAGCTATGACTCAGATTTGCAGAGAGAATAATTATAAAATCATGCACAGCTACAACAGCACGATGAATCTGTTTGCTATGTATGTTGGATGGAAATGTAAAATCCCTATCAGAATAAATGAAAGCATCAGTATGGGGCATAAAAGTGATAAGAAGAATGTTCTTAAGGCTATTCTAAAGCCCTTTTCTACATGCTTTTCTACTCATTTTATGGCAAACGGAGAAGTATGTGGGCGTTGGCAGTTCGGGGATAAACTTTGTAATGAGGGAAAAGTAAAAATATTCAAGACAGTTATAGATACCCATAAGAACAGATTTCAGCCTCGATTAAGAGAACAAACGCGTAGTGAGTTTGACCTTAAAGATAAAATTGTAATTGGTCATATTGGCCGCCTTACTGCACAAAAAAACACATTATTTATTATTGATATTTTTGCTGCGATGTGTAAAAAAGAGCCTACAGCAAAACTACTTATTATAGGTGATGGAGAGTTAAAGGAGACAATGCTTGCGAGGATAGATGAAAAAGCTATTAAAGATAAGGTGCTTTATCTTGGGCGCAGAGAAGATATTCAGCAATTTTATAATGCAATGGATTGCTTCCTGCTCCCAAGCCTTTATGAAGGGCTCCCAGTTGTAGGCGTTGAAGCGGAGTGTGCTGGCGTGCCAATATTCTTTTCTACAGAGATTCCTGAAGAATCCAGTCCATGTAATGATATAGGATACTTTATTGGACTTAAGGACGGAGCTGAAAAATGGGCCGAGATAGTGTTGGAAGAGACTAAGCGTAACATGCCATTGCGTTGTGACAGATCAGAAGAAGTAAAAGCAGCTGGCTTTGACTCACAGACCGAAGGTGAGAGGCTAGGGAAATACTATGAACAACTGGTTCAGCAATATTGCAAATAGGAGTAAATAGGATGAGTCAGCGACACAAAATAACAATTATAACTGTAACATGTAATAGTGAGAAATTTTTAGAAAGAGCCATTAGATCTATAGCTGATCAGGAATATCCAAATTTGGAGTATATCATTGTGGATGGAGGATCTAAGGATGGGACGCTGGATATAATAAAGAAATACGAGGCAATTATTACAAAATGGATTTCAGAACCTGACAAAGGAATAAGTGATGCTTTTAATAAAGGAATTGACATGTCCACAGGTGAGATTATTGGTATCATTAATTCTGATGACGGATTGGAACCAGGTGCATTAGATGCTGTTGCTGAGGCTTATGACCCCGATGTTGATGTTTATCGGGGCAAAGTAATGCTTTGGAAAGAGGATAGTGGTACTAAGGTTGAAGAAATCCCATCAATGCATATATCGACGGATGGTATGAGTAAAATAAGCCACCAAAGTACTTTTATAAGAAAGTCTGCTTACAAAAAGTATGGTACGTTTAAAATAGAATATCGTTTTGCGATGGATTATGACCTATTACTTAGATTTGAACGTGCAGGTGCTAAATTTAAATATGTAAATCATGTATTGGCGTTCTATTCACTTGGTGGATTATCGTTCAATTCAAATGAACAAGAACGGCTTCGAGAATTAATTAAGATAATAAAAAGTCATGGGGCACCGAAAAGTGATGTAGTGAAATACTGGCTAGTTCAGAATACTAAGCTTATAGCAAACAAGATGCTGGGGAAAGATTTAACATTAAAGATACGAAATGGTCTTATGAAGAATATAGGATAAAACAAGTGGTGAATTATAGTGAGAGTCATGTTGATAAACACACGCTATAAGTACGGAGGAAGTACCGGCCGAATTATTTATGATTTGGCTGAAACTATACGCAGAAACGGTCATGAGGCTTATGCTGCGTATGGTTATGAATATAATAAAATGGATGAACCATTTACCTTGCAGATGGAAAGTATCCCTCGGTTGAAAATAAGCATTTTAGAAACGCGTATTTTTGGAAGACACGGATTTTATAATGTCGATTCCACTAGGAAACTAATAAAGTGGATTGATGAACTAAAACCAGATATAATCCACGTTCACAACCTACACAATCATTATATCAACGTAGAAATTCTGTTCTCGTATATAAAAGAGCACAAAATCCCTGTGGTTTGGACACTTCACGACTGTTGGAGTTTTACAGGATGGTGTGCATATTTTGATTATGCAAGATGTGAAAAATGGAAGACTAAATGTTGCGACTGTCCGTGCATTCACGATTACCCATTTACATGGTTTTTTGATCGCAGTAATGAACTTTTTAAAAAAAAGAAGCAAATTTTTAATAGAGTAGATAATCTCACTATTATAACTCCGTGTAATTGGCTTAAGAATAATGTTAAGCAATCATATCTGTGCGATTATCCAGTGAAGGTAATTTATAACGGGATAGATGTAGATATTTTTAAGCCAACAGAATCTGATTTCCGGGTGAGACATGGATTAGTAGACAAGAAAGTTGTTCTTGCTGTTGCTAATGTATTTGAACCACGTAAAGGAACAGATTTCCTTTTGCGGTTGCCTAAATTGCTCCCTAAAGATTACAGGGTTATTTTGGTTGGAGCAAAAGATAATGTTAAAAAAAGTGCTGCTGAAGGTTGCTTAATTATCGGAAGAACAGAGAGTGCAAAAGAACTTGCAGAGATATATTCTGCAGCAGATGTGTTTATCAACCCTACGCTTGAGGATAATTTCCCTACCACTAATATGGAAGCTCTTGCTTGTGGAACTCCGGTGATCACCTATAGTACAGGTGGAAGCCCAGAAGCTATAGATGAAAATACAGGGATTGTAGTTGAACGAGGGAATGAAGAGGACTTTGTAAAAGCTATTAAAGATATCTGTATATGCAGTGATATGAGTCGAATTTGTAGAGAAAGAGCTGTAAAGTTATTTGATAAAGACAATAGATATATGGAGTATATCCAACTCTATGAGGAGATATTAAAGAGATGATTCAGTCCAAAAAAGAACTTAAAAACTATTTAGGACAGGATGCAAAGATGCTTGATCGTCCAGTACGAAAACCACGCTATATCCACGATGACATGTGGACATACCAGATTCTCATGCGTAAATGTGAGTATTATATAAACTGCCGTCGTGATCTGATTGGAAGAGTATGGTGCAAGTGGCTGAAATACAGGTACAGTCGAATCGCCCGTATTCGTGGCTTTGAGATTCCGTTCAACACATTCGGTCCTGGGTTGGCAATCGCTCACTGCGGTTCTATTGTAGTTAATGCAAATGCTCGCATTGGAAAAAACTGTCGTATTCACGAAGGAACTGTTATTGGATCAAACGGATATGGGAGCAATGAAGCACCTCAGATTGGTGACAATGTATTTATTGCTACTGGTGCAAAAATTATTGGCAACGTGAAGGTCTCTGATAATGTGGTGATCGGTGCCAATGCAGTTGTAGTGAAGGATATCACTGAGTCAGGAACAATATGGGGGGGAGTACCTGCTCACAAACTTAGTGATAAAGGATCAGAAAAGTATCTGGTTCAAGATAAGTAGAGGAACAACATAATGATATACTGGCTAATACTCGGTGGAGTTGTACTTACGAGTGGAATTCAAAGAAAAAAAATAAAAAGCCCCGGAAAAGCAGTAATTAAAGGGACTCAAGCTTACATGGTCATTTGGGGTGTGATTTTAACTTTGTTGTGTGCCCTTCGTAGTAAGCAAGTCGGTTTGGATACAGATATGTACTATATTATCTTCAATATGGCTGGAAAATATAGAGATCTCAATACATATTTATTAGAATCAACATATATTGAGTATGGATTTTATTTTCTTAACTTTATTTTTCATAAAATAGGAAGTTACCAACTGTTCCTTACTGTAATGGCAATTATTTCAATTGTACCTGTATTTTTTGTGATTAACAAATACTCAAATCATAAAACATTTAGTTTGATTCTATTTGTTTGTTTTCCCTATTACACTTTTATGATGTCCGGGATAAGACAAGCAGCGGCGCTTGGTTTTATCATGCTTGCCTATGATGAAATGAAAGAAAAAAAGCTTTGGTGTTATCTCTTATTTGTTTTATTAGGCACTTTGTTCCATACATCCGCTGCCTTGTTCCTTCCTGTTTATTGGATCGACAAAATTCCATATAACAAATTTACAAGAACCGGTTCTCTTGTTTTGATGGGGCTGGCTTATATTTTAAGAGGAACATTATGGAATGTATTCTCCCAATTTGCACGTCAACAATATGAGAGCAATGATGCTGGTGGGTATATGATGTATCTATTTATGATTCTCACAGTCATTCTTGGAATTTATTACAGGAGAGGCTTCAGAGAGGATAAAAAAGAGAATAATTTTTCGGAAGAAGAAACTGGCAACAAAGTTTTATTCTATCTACAGGTGCTTGCAGCCATTTTATGGCCGATAGCAAGCGTGAATTCAGCGCTCTTTAGAATGTATTACTATTATCATATATTTATTATCATTTATGTTCCGGTGTTGTTGGATTCTATTTCGAATAGAATTGAAAAATGGATAATAGGAGTGGGGTATTTGTTCGTATCTGTATATTTCATTATTACCCAGATCTTACCGCCCATAATGGGATATAATCCATATACTTTTTACTGGACGATATTATAAGAATGGAGAAAAATAAAAATGAAAATTGCTGTAGTAAATAGAGATACGATTGAAAATATTCCACCTCTCATTAGCGTAGTGGAAATACTGGTAGAGTTAGGACATAAAGTGACTGTTATTACAACAGGAATTACGGATAAAAACAGAGCTGAATTTGAGAAAAATGGAATAGAGGTCAACATTATCCCATATGAAATTACTAAATCAATTCTTAAACGTATCCAGCTTGTTCAGAATTATAGAAAAATTCTTTCGTCAGCACTAGAAGCAGGAAACTATGATCTGATTTGGATCGAGGGTGCAGGTACTTTTCGAATAGTTCTTGGGATTGTTGAAAAATATCCGTTTGTAATGCAGATCTCTGAGCTTTACGACTATCCAGAAGCGGCTCCAGTTAGGAAGGCAATAAACAAACTGATCCACAATGCCAAAGTTGTTATAATGCCTGAAATCAATAGAGCAACTTTGTATCAAGTTCAGTATAGTCTTCCACGTAGACCTTGTGTTCTTCCAAATAAGCCTTACTTCTACCTCGAAGGTGAGGATATGCTTAAGTGTGAAGAAAAATATGCTAAGCAGTTGAAGATATTTTCTGAGAAAAAGGTTATTCTTTATCAAGGGATTATCGCCAAAGAACGTGACTTATCAAGTTACATTAGGGCCATCAAGGATTTAGGTAACGAATATCAGCTTATGCTTTTGGGTACTGATTACGGAATGGTGGAAGAATACAGACGGATAGATCCAAACATCATCCACGTGGATTTTATTCCTGCGCCAGATTATCTTGTTTTTACATCTAAGGCTTATATCGGTATGATTACGTATGATCCATCTACATTGAATTGTGCATATTGTGCTCCTAACAAACTTTATGAGTATGGTAGATACGGACTTCCTATACTTGGCAATGACATTCCGGGTTTGAAATATACGATTGGGTTTTATAAGGCGGGGGTCATTGTGAATGAGGCCACATCAGAAAGCATTAAGGATGGTATTAAGCAAATTAGTAAGAACTACCAAACTTATTCGGAAAATGCTAGGTGCCTATATGAGGAAACAGATAATGTCCAGACTGTGAAAGAAATAACCAATTTGGCGTGTCGATAATTTATAATAGGAGATTATTATTATGTCGTATGACTACGAGGAAGTTAAGAAAACACAAGACGCAGCACTTAAAGTACTTATGCATTTTAAATATTTGTGTGAAAAGTATTGTTTAAAATACTTTGCTATAGGAGGCACATGTATCGGTGCTATAAGACATAAAGGTTTTATTCCTTGGGACGATGATATTGATGTAGCAATGCCGGTTGACGACTACTATCGTTTCATAGATTTATGTCAGACTGAACTCAAATATCCATATGAGATCATTACTCCCAATAATATAAGGCATTATTCATCAATGTATATAAAATTGCAAGACGTTTCTACAACTTTTATTGATAGTTTTGCAGCTGATTACTCCGATAGATATTCGGGAATCTATATAGATATATTTCCTCTCTATGGACTCCCAGAAAGTAAGGCTGAACAAGAAAAAATAATCCGGAGGAATGAAATGTTAAAAAAAATTAATTTAAAACTAAGATTTCCGTTATTATCCGAGTATCGTATAAAAGGGAGAATTATTTGGCTATTATTAATACCTCTACGCCAAATAGTACCATTTTATTGGGCGACTGATAAGCAACAAGAATTGTTTAAAAATTTTCAATTCTATTTTTCAGAAAAGATTTATTTTCCGTGGCGAGCAGTTCCGGGAAGTATTGGGAGCGGTACGTATAAGAATGTGTTTTATTATGAAGATTTTAGTCAAGCTATTGAGGTTCCGTTTGAAGATACGACGATCGCGGTGCCTATTGGGTATGACAGGTATTTGACAATGGATTTTGGCGATTATATGACTCTTCCACCAGAAACAAGTAGGATGCCTGGACACCCAAAGGCAATTGTAGATCTTGATAGACCGTTTGCATACTATAAAGAGCTAAAGGAGAAGGAAAATGATGATTATTGGCTACACAACAGGAGTATATGACCTTTTTCATATTGGTCATCTCAATCTGCTGAAGAATGCTAAGGGTATGTGTGACAAGCTGATTGTTGGTGTTACAGTAGATGAGCTTGTTCAGTACAAGGGAAAGAACGCAATGATCCCCTTTGAAGACCGGATAGAGATTGTCCGGTCGTGCAAATATGTTGATGCGGCTATTCCACAGTACGATATGGACAAACTAAAGGCATGTAAAGAGCTTGGAGCGACTTATCTGTTTGTGGGTGATGACTGGTACGGCACCGAGAAATGGAAAAAGTATGAAGAGAAGTTTGCCGCAGAAGAAATTAAAATTATCTACTTCCCGTACACAAAAGGCATTTCTTCAACAAAGATTACAGAGGCACTGAATGCTATTCGCAAACATGACTTAAGTGATGTTAAATAAGAGTATACAATGAACCAGAATAGAAAAGATACAAGTTCCTTCTTGCTGTAACACGTCTAGTAGAGATTAATACAATAGAACAAAAATATTCCTATAGGGTGCCTATTTCCGATTTGTTTGAACTCAAGAATCATTTGAGAACATGTGTTTCGTTAATCATCGGGGGAGGGTACAGCCTAAGCGTTAAGTGGTGGTATTGACTCTACTGTTTTAATTAAGTTTATGTCCAAGGGATTCATAGCATACACGTTTAAATGAGTTGTTTCCGGAATACAATTATTGGGAAGATTTTGAGAGGCATACTGATTCGCGGATGATTCAAAAAGGTGTGCCACTATTCATTCAATCGAAGTACAGATATATAGGGCGGCTTGTATAGCAAAAGTAGAGAGGATCGATTCCCTGATTTTTGTTGAAGTGGCGGATGCAATGTATGGCAGGCTAAGGGGCTTACTTTTAAAAGTTTGGTGAATTGATTGTGTTGATGGACTCACCGATGTTCAAAAATGACTGATTTGAATATAGGAAAAATACATGAAATTATTGATAATTTAGCCACCGGATTTTTATTTGTTCACTTGTGTGTTTGTTTTCAATTCACATATAATACAGGAGGATTCAAAAGATGTCTATTAACAAAAAATATTGCATGAGTTCTTACATGGCATTCCGTTACATTGAGAAGGATGATATGGACTTCTATCCAGGAATGCATCATAGCAATATCAAACCGATTCCTGATGAACAGTGTTTTTTTGTTCACACGGCAGATGATATTGAGCGTGAAATTGGAAAACAAATGGAACAGTTTGAGGATAAAAAGAAGGGTATTCTTCTTTCTGGCGGCATGGATTCCGCTATTGTTGCTTCATATTTACGTGGTTCGGATGCATATACATTCCGGTTCCTTGGCGGAAAGTATCAGGCAGAAGAGTTGGCTCGGGCTGAGTACTATGCGAAGTTTTATGGTCTGATACTCCACTATGTGGATATTTCTTGGGACACTGTGAACTCTCATCTTGAGCCTGTTATGATGGGGAAAGTTGCTCCTGTTCACTCTATTGAGCCGCAGATTCTCCAAGCAGCATTGCAGGCGAAAGCTGATGGTGTTGAGATGATGTTTATTGGAGAGAGCAGTGACCTGATTTTCGGCGGGATGGATGGTCTCCTTGCTAAGGATTGGCAGTTTGATGAGTTTGTGGAACGATATACTTTTACAAGGCCAGAGGATGTGCTTGTTGATCCGGAACCCATGATTTACCTTTTTGAGCGGTATCGTAAGGACGGGGATAAGATTGACTTCCTAACTTTTATGGATGATGTGTTTTCTATTGAGTCGTCCAGCTCTTACCTAAATGCCTTTGCTGTAGCAGGAATGCCATATTACGATCCTTATGCTCGATTGAAAATGGCTAATGAGTTAGATCTGTATCGTGTGCGCCATGGTGAACCAAAATATCTGATCCGTGAGCTGATGCACAGAAAATATCCTGAGATTCCGGTTCCCAACAAGGTTCCAATGCCTCGGCCTGTGGATGTCTATTTTATGACGTGGGAAGGACCGACACGGCCGGAGTTCAAAAAGAATCTGGATATGAGAAAGTTTACTGGAAACCAGAAATGGCAAATGTACTGCCTGGAGAGATTTTTGGATTTATACGAAAAATAAAAATGCTACGGAAGGAGGTAATGATTATGAATAAGATTCTCAACAAATACAAATCATTGCCTGCGCAAGTGAGGGCATCTTTTTGGTTTTTAATATGTTCATTCCTCCAGAAAGGAATATCCATGATTACGACCCCCATTTTTACGAGGTTGTTGACGACTGCTGAGTACGGCCAGTTTAGTGCGTTTTATTCTTGGTTAGGAATAGTTGGGATTTTTGTGTGTTTGAATTTATCCTATGGTGTATATACCCAGGGCCTTGTAAAATATGAGAATGATCGAGCGATCTTTTCATCATCTCTTCAGGGGTTAACTTTTACTCTTGTATGTATTTGGGTATTAGTTTATCTCGCGTTTCATAACTTTTGGAATAAAGTATTCTCTTTTACATCTGTTCAGATGATTTCAATGCTCCTCCTCATCTGGACGTCATCAGCTTTTTCGTTCTGGGCAGCAGAGCAAAGAGTTGAGTATAAGTACCGGACTCTTGTAATAATTACATTATTTGTTTCTGTTGCAAAGCCAGTTATAGGAATATTCACTGTAACACATGGTACGGACAAGGTAACTGCGCGTATTTTAGGTTTGACTCTCGTTGAATTGATCTTTTATTCTGGTCTGTTTTTTGCCCAGATGAGGAAAGGCAGAGTTTTCTTTTCTAATAAATTTTGGAAGTATGCTTTGCTATTTAATATTCCATTGATTCCTCATTACTTATCACAGACAGTGCTGAACAGTGCTGATAGAATCATGATTGCACGAATGGTGGGAGATAGTGAAGCGGGAATTTATAGTTTGGCCTATTCATTGTCTTCCATCATGATATTATTTAATACTGCTATTTCGCAAACAATTAGTCCGTGGATGTATCAAAATATAAAATCTCGAAAAGGTAATAAAATTGCTCCAATAGCGTATGCTACATTACTTATTATTGCATGTGTTAATCTTGCTTTGATTTTGCTGGCACCAGAAGCAGTTGCTATTTTTGCGCCCAAGACATATTACGATGCTATATGGGTAATCCCTCCGGTAGCTATGAGTGTGTATTTCAATTATAGTTATGATTTATTTGCAAAGCATGCGTTTTATTATGAAAAAACAACATTTATAATGATCGCAAGTGTACTAGGTGCTGTATTAAATATAATCCTTAACTATATGTTTATTGCGCGATACGGCTATATTGCTGCTGGATACACAACGCTATTTTGCTTCATAATATACTCATTTGGGCACTACCTTTTTATGAGAAAGGTTTGCCGTGAATATTGTGATAATGATTTCCCGTATGACACAAAAGTTATAATTGCTATCACTCTTCCTTTTTTGTTTTTAGGATTTGCTTTCCTACTAACCTATAACTACCCGATTATTAGATATGGAATTTTAGTTTTTACAATTTTGTTAGTTATATTATTTAGAGAAAAAATAAAAAATCTAATTAAAGGGATATACAGCCTTAGAAATCAAAGAGGTGAAAAAAATGCATAAAGCAGAAGTTGATGTTGGCGTACTTATTCTGTTTTTCAATAATCCTGAACGATTGCAGCAGGTGTTTAATAGAATTAAGGAAGCAAGACCAAGTAAGTTGTTTCTCTATCAAGATGGACCTCGGGGGGGGATGATGAGCCTGATATAGATACTTGTCGGAAGATTGTAGAGGATGTTGACTGGGAATGCGAAACCTACAAAAATTATCAGGAAAAGAATAGTGGATGTGACCCATCAAATTATCTTGCACAGAAATGGGCATTCTCACTTACTGATAAATGTATTATATTTGAAGACGACTCAGTTCCCTCTGTTTCATTCATTCGATTCTGCAAAGAGATGCTTGATCGCTATGAAAATGATGAGCGTATCATGATGATATCTGGACTTAATTATGAAGAAGTCACAGAAGATATTCCGTATGACTATTTCTTTACCACTGTCAATCCCATTTGGGGATGGGCAAGCTGGAAACGTGTTATTGATTTATGGGATGTGAACTATAGTTTTCTTGACAATCCAACAACGGTAATGTTAATGAAAAACATGTTGAAGGCACGTAAACAGAACAGCGGATACATAGATTTTTGCAGGGCTCATAAGTCGTCTGGAATAGCATATTACGAGACTATTCTTTCAAGCAATATGTACTTGAATTCAGGACTTGGAATTGTTCCCGGTCGTAATATGATTCACAACATCGGTTTTGAGGGAGCTGCTGTACATTATACATCTCCGTTAGAAACGATGCCAAAAGCTCAGCGAAGAATATTTGAGATGCCAACGTATGAACTGAATGGCCAGATAAAACATCCAGACTGTATCATAGAGCATTACGCCTATAAGGACAGGGCTTATTCGTTGCTTGCAATTAATCATCCAGTTAAGAAGTTCATGCGCAAAATTGAAGGCATATGGTTGATGGTAAGACATAAAGGTGTATCTGGAATTATTTTGAAAATAATAAAGGAGTTTAATAGATAGGGATGACAAGGATGAACATAATCTTGACAGGCAGTTCTATCATCAGAATCTTTGCCACACTTACGCTAATATTTGTGCATACATGTAACATCTTTACTGCGAATCCACAAGATTTTTTACTAACAGACCTCAGATTCATTTTTGTACAGCTTCACACATCACAATTTATCGGGGCGTTCCATCGATATGATGATTACTGGTATTCTATTGCTGAAAAAGATAGATAGCTCACAACAAAAGCTGTATTTGTTAAATAGTGCAAGTGCATCTTGTTAGCATTATTTCTATTAGGAGTTTCCATTACCTTAATGGAGATGGTAATAAATGATCATACTGTTCGCGTGGGAATGATATGAAAGGCGATAGTAAATGTGATAAATGAACAGAGCTTTGGCATCTGTATGTGTTTAATGGATTGTACGTGGCGCTGCCTTTACTAAGGTGTTCACAGAAAACGGCAGCAAAGTACATGCGTTATACATAGTAATCGTTGTAAGTGTCTTTTTTCATATTTTGCTGATAACTTACCTGATACCTGGCTTGCACATAGCATTTATTATTTTACTGATATTCAATATAGTCTTTTATGTATTGCTCGGGTTCTATTTAGAACAGTATGCAGGATAAAGGCATCAATAAAATTACGCAAAAATGAGTTATTATTTATAACGGTAGAAAATGAGCAATTTTAATAATTAATAAATTTGAACAAAATGTTAATGAAACAAGTCAACCTAAAAGTCAATACCATTTTCAAAGAAATAGATGAATTTATCTTGGAACAGTATGAAGTAAAGATATAAAAGAATAGAATAATTATCACTATTTTGATAAACATTAATCTTGTGTTTATTATTCTTCTCAGCTACAGAGATTGGGCGGAAGCAGAAAGTATCGAGTCTTTATTATATGTGATTTTTAGTGTAAGGAACTTTAGTGTTGTTAAAAATGTCTACATAAAGAATTTTGATTTAGAGCATTGACATTCTGTGTTATGGCGTTTATTTGCTCCATTCACAATTTATCAATTTAGTATATAAAGTAGTGAGATTGACGCCAGTAAATACAGAACCAATCTATTTGTGGTTATAATATTCTAGCTTGTATTTATAGGGCTTTCATTTTCGAGTGAAAATTGTAAATGAAACATGGGAAGAACTATATCTATGAGTTGTTTCATTCTGTGTACAGTTTGACACACCTTTTTCCATTTATAGTAGTCTCAATGGGACTGGATGTCGAGCGGTTATGGACTATGTAATGAATTTCGTAGCATGGGAAAAAGAAGAAAATTTATCAGAAGGAGTACCCAAGTAATGAAAAAGGTCATGTTGGTCTTTGGCACGAGACCAGAAGCAATCAAGATGTGTCCGCTCGTTAATGAGTTGAAGACGAGAAAAGAAATAAAAACGGTCGTATGTGTTACCGGTCAGCATAGGCAAATGTTGGATCAGGTTCTGGATACATTTGGCGTTGTGCCAGACTATGACCTGTCTATCATGAAAGATAAACAGACGCTGTTTGATATTACCACAAACATACTTAAATCCATAAAGGCGGTTCTTGAAGAAGTGAGGCCGGATGTTGTTCTCGTTCACGGTGATACATCCACGACTTTTGTAACGGCTCTTGCCTGTTTCTATCTTCAGATTTCAGTTGGACATGTGGAAGCAGGACTGAGAACTTACAAGTTATACTCCCCTTATCCGGAGGAATTCAACCGTCAGGCTGTGGGAATCATCTCACAATTCAATTTTGCACCGACGCAGCTTGCTGAAGATCACCTTATCAAAGAGGGAAAAGATCCGAACACAATCTTCATCACTGGGAACACGGTTATCGATGCCATGCAGCATACGGTAAGAGATGATTATACACATCCGGAACTTGAATGGGTAGGTGATGGAAAACTGATCTTTATCACGGCTCATAGAAGAGAGAATCTTGGTGAGCCGATGCGCCATATGTTCAGAGCAATTAGAAGAGTGCTGGACGAGCATCCTGAGTGCAAGGCAGTATATCCGATTCACATGAACCCAGTTGTTAGAGCTGTGGCGAAAGCAGAACTTGATGACTGTGATCGGATCCACATCATCGAGCCGATAGAAGTGTTTGATTGCCACAATTTCGAGGCTCGTTGCTATTTGTGCTTGACTGATTCGGGCGGAATCCAGGAAGAATGCCCGTCTTATGGACGCCCTGTTCTTGTTATGCGTGATACTACTGAGCGTCCGGAAGGCGTCAAAGCTGGAACACTGCGACTTGTGGGTACGGATGAAGAAGTGATTTACAGTAATTTTAAAGAATTGCTGGAAAAGCCAGAAGAGTATGAGAAGATGAGCCGCGCTTGCAATCCTTATGGCGATGGTCATGCCTGCAAAAGAATTGCGGATATTCTGGAGTTCGGAGAGTATGAGCCTTGGGTGGCGAAGTAATCATTAAGAAAGAAAGTGTGTAAAATAAAATGCATAAGTTTAGTTAACCGTAACTTACTGTAGGATTAAAATACATATGTTACAACTGAATATTTAAAATGCAGGGATACTGGCCTTGTGTTATTTTTAGTTCCACAACCAAAAAAATAAACAAAAGAAGTTCCTTACTATAACACGAAAGAGGAAGTATCGTCTATCGCTTATTAAATATACTGTAAAATATGGTGTTTCGAAGGCCGCTGTGGTAGAGTAAATAAATTTGTGCCTTTGGAAGAAAAAGGCTCCTTTTTGGTAAGAATTCAGATATGAAGATTCTTATTGAAAAGGAGTATTTTTATGGCAGTAGTTAAAGAACAAATTCGACAGATTATTTCAGAAAACAACATTTCTAGTGTTGCAGATGTCTATTCTCTTCTTAAAGAAAGTTTTAAAGACATCCTTCAGGAACTCTTGAAAGCAGAATTGGATGCTTTCCTTGGATATGAAAAGAATCAGAAAGGTAATTCACCACAGATAACAAACGCAATGGAAATTCCATAAAGACACTCAAGGGCCAGTATCAGTATGGGGAAATCCAGGTAGATGTGTCAGGGGACCGTAACGGAGAGTTTGAACCAAAGTTGCTTCCTAAATATCAACGTGATATCTCCGGCATTGAGGAGAAAGCCATCTCTTTGTACGCAAGAGACATAAGCACACGGGATATCCATGACCAGCTGCAGGAGCTCTATGGGATTGAACTGTCGGCAGAGATGGTCAGCAAGATTATCGATAAGATCCTTCCCCAGGTGAAAGAATGGCAGTCCTGTCCTCTGGCCCCACTCTATTCCTTTGTCTTTATGGACTGCATCCATTATAAGGTTTGGTAAGATGGACGTATCCTGAGCCGTACCGCCTATGTCGTGCCGGGAGTCACAACAGAGGGATATAATGATATCCTCAGCATTACCGTAAGGGCAAATGAGATCAGTAAGTTCTGGCTTGGGATGTTAAATGATCTGAAAAATCGTGGGGTAAATGATGTATTGTTCTTCTGCGTCGATGGGCTTGGCGGTTTTAAGGAGGCAGTCAGCGCTGTCTTTCCCCGGGCCCAGATCTGGAGATGTGTCATCCATATGCTGCGCAACTCATTTAAGTATGTCAATTATAGTGACCTGAAGAAAATTTCCAGTGACTTCAAAGCAGTATATAACACTCTGAATGAAACGGCAGCATTTTCAGAGCTGGAAGGAATCCGGAAAAATGGGGAAGGAAATACCCATGCGCGAACAGCAACTGGGAGAATAATTGGGAAGATGTAAGTTCTTTTTCCCAATTTTCGGAAGAGATCAGGCGGATTATGTACACGACAAACATTATCGAGGCATTAAACCGTCAATACAGGAAAGTAACCAAAACGAAAAGCGTATTTCCCAGCGAGCAATCTTTGGAGAAGATGCTTTATTTGGCCGGTGAGAACATTAAAAAAATGGACTCAGAGATACCGTGGCTGGGACCAGGTATTGAATCAGCTGATTGTGCTTTACGGGGAGGGGTTGACCAAGTATTTATAAAAGAAAAAGCCAGAGCGGCCACGACTTCTGAATAGTAAGCCACCCCAGCCTTATTCTATCGGCATTAAAAGGATTGCCAGAAGACCCCAGTTTTATTCCGGAGGCCGGGTGTGGGTAGGACCCACAAAAGGCAATCCTTAGAATGCCTTTGTTTAATTCAAAAAAATCAGTCCGGATGTATAAGGACTCCATCAATGGTTATACTATAATTAGAAAAAAGAATCGACGGCAGTAAAATCACAGAATCGACAGCAAAAAAATACATATCGAACTTTTTCCAGAGAAACCTAAACTTCCATAGATACAAAACGTGTTATTTATGTTATAAGGTCAAAACTCGAATATTTTAACAAAGTCGCTAAATTTGTCTTTCCCATTTGCTTCATTCCAGCTACAAACATCTTTTTAAGTCCTAGCATTAAATAATCCAGGATGTGCCTCAGTTCATGAAGGGCTTTCATATGAAGCGCCATGTAATATCAGTATCTCCTGCCTAGAAGTTTCAGCTCAGAATAGATTCTTTCAGACTCCTCATGCTTTTGGAGTTTGAACCAGTTGTCAATGGCATAACTAGTAATCATTATTAAATCCAGCCTGTCAGTCTTTGCTTTTCTGACACTATTGTCCCTGGCATATTTCTTCATAGCAAAAGGATTTCTTACGGCTACAAAGAATCCGTTCTCTTTGAGACATGTTTAGTTTGGGAGGTGGTAGATACTTGTTGCCTCTATGATGATACGAACCTCTCATCCAATCGTTGAAGCATCTCTAATGGTGACTTTAATGATTTTCAGTATGCATTGCTTTAAAAGGACTACATACTATTTCCCCATATGGTTTGTGGATACACATCATACTTTTTTCCTTTGATATATCAATGCCTACGCTAATCATTTTATTTGAGTATCTTTTTTGAGGATATTAAATGTACCAGCCACACTTATTACCACTCATTTTAGTTGGTTAAGGAAGACTATGCCTCAACCTGCTTAATCGAATGCTTATATCAAGGGAAGGTGACGGTTTTTGAAACGGATGTGATGTTCGAATAAGCTCGTACCAGGCCAATTACTCCTCTTATCGCAATAAAATAAGTGCAGCTGTCAGAGTTAATTACTCTCTAATAATTACACTTTTTGGTACTAAATTAGGCTCAATAATTTATTGACACTTGACAAATACCCCTCATAGGTATATTGTTTTACTTGAGAAATACCTGTATGGGGTATTTATATAGCTTTATTAGTGCTATATTATTCTTTTGTTACAGAAGGAGAACTATAAAATGCAAACCAATAAATCAAATAATATTAATCAACAAACAGTTATACAGTTGCCTTCACCCTTACAGTCCTCCTGCCCCCACCACAAACACACCCCCCGCACCCCCGAAGCTACCCACCAGCTCCAAAACCGCCTAAACCGCATGATAGGCCAGCTAAACGGCATCAAAAAAATGCTGGACGACAACCGCTACTGCGGCGACATCCTCACCCAGATAGCAGCCGTAGAAAGCGCCCTCCAAAGCTTCGGCTACATCATCCTCCAGGACCATCTGGAAACCTGCGTCGTGGAAGAAATCCAAAACGGCAACACAGAGATTTTAGAAGAAGCCATAGATCTGATTAAAAAACTGAAATAATTCAGACAATAACCCTAATTACAATCTTCACAATGCGACAGCCGCCAAATGAATGAAAGCTCCTCCGGGTTTTCCAAAAATCCCAGTTCTAACCGTATCCCAAGTCCCAAAAGCCCCAATGTCCCAAACCAACTCATTTGCCAGCTTCCCACCGCAGAAATAAGGATAGTAATAAAGAAAGAGGTGATCCCCAATGCAAACCCAAAAATTCAACATCACCGGCATGACCTGCGCCGCCTGCCAGGCCAACATCACCCGGAACGTCAGCAAGCTGCCCGGCGTCCAAAACGTCAACGTCAGCCTCCTGGCCAACCAGATGACCGTAACCTATGACGAAACCCAGGCCGACACAGCCAAAATAATTGACACCGTAACAGACATCGGCTACGGCGCCTCCTGCCCGATACAAAATGAAAATAAAGAGAGTACAATAAGCAGAGAATGGGAAAACCGCCGTGAACTTACCGAGGAAAACCAGAAAGGCATGAAAACCCGCCTGATAACCTCCGTAGCCATACTGATTCCCCTCATGTACGTAGCCATGGGCCCCATGCTGGGCTTACCCGTACCGGGTATTCTAAACGGCATGGAAAACACCCTGATATCAGCCCTGACCCAGCTTTTGCTTACCATCCCCATTATGATCATCAACCGCCATTTCTATCAGTCCGGCTTCAAAGCCCTGATAAAAAAGGCCCCCAATATGGACTCCCTGGTGGCAATCGGTTCCGCTGCCGCCTTCCTATACGGCGTATTTTCCATGTATAAAATGTCCTATGGCTTCGGACACGGCAATATGGACATCGTCCATCAATATGCCCATGAACTCTATTTCGAATCCTGCGCTATGATCCTCACACTGATTACCGTAGGAAAGTACCTGGAAGCCCGCTCCAAAGCCAAGACCTCCGATGCCCTCCGCAAGCTTGTGGATCTTGCCCCCAAAACCGCCGTGGTTTTCCGCAACGGACAGGAACAGACGATCCCGGCGGAAAACGTCATTGCCGGTGATATCGTTGTTATCAAACCCGGCGGAAGCATCCCCGTAGACGGAGTGGTTACAGAAGGCCACGGCTATGTGGACCAGGCCGCCATCACCGGAGAAAGTATCCCCGTGGAAAAAGACCCCGGAGACGAAGTGATTTCCGCTACCATCAATAAAAACGGCACCTTACGTTTCCGTGCATCAAGAGTGGGGGATGACACCACCCTGGCACAGATCATCCGTCTGGTAGATGAGGCCGGCAACACCAAAGCTCCCATTGCCCGCCTGGCGGACCGTGTCAGCGGAATATTTGTCCCCACGGTTATCGTTATTGCTGTTCTGACTGCAATTGCCTGGATAGCCACCGGCCATACCTTTGAGTTTGCCCTTTCCAATGCTATCGCAGTGCTGGTAATTTCCTGTCCCTGCGCCCTGGGCCTTGCAACTCCCGTAGCCATTATGGTGGGAACCGGAAAAGCGGCAGAATACGGCATCCTGATAAAATCAGCGGAAAGCCTGGAAACATTGCATTCCATCGACACCATTGTGCTGGATAAAACAGGAACCATCACCTCCGGACACCCTTCGGTAACCGATGTGATTATTTTTAACAAAAATATAACCCAGGACACCTTCCTGGCAGAAGCAGCAGCGGTGGAATCCGGAAGCGAACATCCCCTGGCTATGGCTGTGGTAGAAAAAGCCAAAGAGAAAAAGCTTCCGGTTCCCCAGGCGGAAAGCTTCGACGCCCGCGCAGGCCGGGGTGTCAGCGCTGTTGTGGAAGGGAAAAAATATCTGGCCGGGAACCTCGCCTTTTTACAGGAAAACGGCCTTCTTAAAAAAGAAGACATGCAAAAAACAGCCAAACAGAAACTGGAAAGCCTTGCAAATGAAGGAAAGACCCCTCTGCTTTTTGCAAAAGACGGCGAACTTGAGGGTATCATAGCTGTGGCGGATACCGTCAGGGATTCCAGCAGATCTGCCCTGAAGCAGTTTAAGGAAGCCGGTCTGAAGGTGGTAATGCTGACCGGCGATAACCGGATTACGGCAGAAGCTATCCGCAAAAAATTAGATATTGAAGAAGCCATATCAGAGGTTATGCCCACCCAGAAGGAATCCGTTATCAGGCAGCTTCAGGAAAAAGGACATAAGGTAGCTATGGTAGGTGACGGCATCAACGATGCTCCCGCACTCACCAGGGCGGATGTGGGAATCGCTATCGGTGCAGGAACGGATATTGCCATCGATTCGGCGGACGTGGTCCTGATGAAGGATTCCCTCGTCGACGTGGCGACTGCCATAGATTTGAGCAAGTCGGTTATACGCAATATCCGCATGAACCTGTTCTGGGCATTCTTTTATAACATTTTGGGAATTCCCGTGGCGGCAGGCGTTCTGTATCCGGCCTTCGGCCTGCGCTTAAGCCCCATGATCGGTTCGGCAGCCATGAGTTTGAGCTCCGTATGTGTTGTAACCAACGCCCTCCGTCTGCGCTTCTTCAAAGGGAGAACAACAGACATTACTGCCTTTGACCAGCCGGAAGCAATTTCTGCGCCGGGATCACAGCAGCCATCTACCGTCAAAAAACAGCTATTGACCGCTGCACAGGAGGAATCCGTTACTCAGGAAGGCCCCTCCAGCCAGGACACAATAAAACCAGAAAAAGAAAGGAATGGACAGGAAGAACTGTCCGGAAAAGGAGAATCAGAAATGGAAAAAGTAATCACAGTAGAAGGAATGATGTGCGCACACTGCCAGATGCATGTGCAGAAAGCCCTTGCAGCCGTGGAAGGTGTTCAGGAAGCGAATGTGGATCTGGAAGCAAAAAAAGCCACGGTTAAGCTGTCTGCGGACGTAGCGGATGACATCCTGAAGAAAGCCGTGGAGGATGCCGGCTATACTGCAGTGGACTGCGTAACCAGATAAAACAGCGCTGAACAAAAAAGCAGGATATGTCAGTTCAACAGGGAATAGTTCATTGCGCACAGAACCTAAATAAGGTATAAAGAAGAAGAGCCAGCCGGAACGAATGGGACGCAGCCCCAAAGCTGCGTAACAGCTGAAAGAATTCCGGATGCAGCTTCTTCTGCCGGAGAAACTGAATTCAGAAGCTTAAAAAAGCCTCTGCACCGACAGAAACACGGTGCGGAGGCTTTTTTCAAGTAATTTCTGTTATCTTTGTAAACAGCAAACATCACCCATCATTTCTGCTGTTCACAAAGATAATGACTGCGGTACTGGCTGGGCGTCATATTGGTAAATTTCTTAAACTGCCTCATGAAATGAAGCTCATTTTCATACCCGCAAAGCTCTGCAATGGACTGGATGGACATTTCCGTGGTCCGCAGGTAAAAACGGGCGGATTTCAGGCGTGCCTGAATCACATCCTGAATGCAGGAAACACCAAACAGCTCCCGGTAAAGATGCTGCAGATAGGAAGGGCTGATATGCACTAACTCAGCCATCGCCTCAATTGTCCATTTTTTATGCGGCGTATTTAAAATGGACATCCGCAGCTCATTCATTGCGGAATAATATTTGTTTTCCATAGCTTCGTCAGGAGAAGACAAAAGCTGGGAGGCCAGTGAATACAGCAAAGTCCGCATGAGGGAATCCAGAATCTGTTCCCGGTAGGGATGCTCCGAATTTTTTTCCAGGACGATCATACGGGCATATTCGGAGAGCTGTCCGGTAAAGGAAAGCGTGCATGGCGTATTGCAGGGAAGCTTCAGCTCCTGCAGGAATGGTAAGTCGCAGTCCTCAGGCAGAAAATGAATCCAGTCATCATTATAGGAGGCGCCTACGCTGCCGTAATGGACAGGAACCGACGGTTCATATAGAATAACCGTCCCCGGCGGAGTCTGCAAAGTTTTTCCGTCTATCCGGAAAAAAGCCTCCGTTTTTATAAGCAGAAGAGTATAGTCAGGCGTTCCTCCCGGACGGCGCATTTCCAGCCTGGTCCGGTGCCTGGAATCATAACCGCAGTGGCCGACAGTAATCATGGCAGATACATATCCTTTCAGGTTAAAATGACAGCCCTGCCGGACATCTGGATAAAAGAGCAGTTTCCCTGATATCCGCAGCAGCCCTGTCAGTTATATTTTACAGCCTTTTACAGATTTGTATAGTGCTGTTATAAAAATAAATGTAAGGCTGCCGCTCTCCGGGTATACAGCAGGAGAGCAGTAAACCGCTGCCAGTCTCTCTGCAATTGTATCTGACGCCCGCTGCCCGGCTCATCTAATTGCAAATAAACAAAAATAAGTAACAGTTCAGCCTTCGGTCAAACTGTTACTGCATCCGCTCATTAATAGTCGCCTTCGGCGAGGGACGGATGCCTGCTGCCACCACATTTTCTCACGGCTTGCGCAGTGAATGCGCAAACCTGCCAGAACTGTTACAATAATAATACATAAAGGAGTACAAACCATGGCAAGACAGGAAAGTAAAGAAGAAAGACAGAAATGGCTGGAGGAGGTATACGGCAAAATCTGTGCCAAAATGAGCGCCGAATGCGACAGAGTCGGCGACAAAATCCCGTATGTGCCGGAAAACGGCAGATATACAACAGACTGGGGTGAAAAAGACATATTCTGGTGGACCAATGGTTTCTGGGGAGGAATGCTCTGGCAGATGTACCATGCCACAGGGGATGAGAAATACAGGAAAGCTGCCGAAGGTGTGGAAAAGAGGATGGATACCGCATTGGCCGATATCGGAAAGCTGTATCATGATGTGGGATTTATGTGGCTGCATACCGCAGTTGCGGATTACCGCCTCACCGGCAGCGAGGAAGCCAAAAAACGAGGTGTAAATGCGGCCAATGTTCTGGCAGCCAGATTCAATCCGCTGGGCAATTTTATCCGCGCCTGGAACGGCGATAACCAGGTGGGCTGGATCATTATCGACTGCCTTATGAATCTTCCCATCCTCTACTGGATGAGCGAGGAAAGCAAGGATCCCCGATTCGCTGCAATTGCAAAAATCCATGCGGATACGGCCATTGACAAGCTGTTAAGACCTGACGGCTCCTGCAATCACATCGGCATCCTTGATCCGCTGACAGGAGAACTCCTAGAAGCGCCCGGAGGCCAGGGCTACGGTGAAAACAGCGCCTGGAGCAGAGGCCAGTCCTGGGCGGTTTACGGCTTTGCCCTCAGCTACCATCACACCGGTGAGGCCAGATATCTGGACGCGGCGAAAAAAGTGGCGCATTATTTTTTAGCTAACGTGGCTATGACCGATTATCTGCCGCTCTGTGATTTCCGTTCGCCCCAGGAACCGGTGTATTATGATTCCACGGCAGGGGCCTGCGCTGCCTGCGGCCTCCTGGAAATAGCCTCCTTTGTGCCTGAACATGAAAAGAGGCTGTATGAGGAAGGCGCATACCGTATCCTGCGCGCCATGGAAGAGAATTTTGCTAACTGGAACCCTGAAGAGGATGCTATCCTGGAAATGGGAAAAGCCGCATACCACAGCGATGCCGGACAGGAAGCGATTATTTACGGCGACTATTTCTTCATAGAAGCGATCCTGCGCCTGCTTCACAAGGACTGCTTCCTCTGGTAGTATATTTATAAAAAGGCGTGCTATGCGCGCGGACAGGAGAGATTATGGAAAACAATACAAGAAAAATATGGCTGGATTCCATGCTACACATCGTAACTCCGGTGCTGCAGGCTTTGGAAAAAGAAGAACTGAAAAAGACCATGCCGCTGGATTTTCATGGAGAAAGAGCGCCCTTTGCGCCTTTGGAGGCTTTCGGAAGGAGCATGCTCGGCCTGGCGCCCTGGCTGGAGGCGGAGGGACTTGAAGGAGAGGAAAAGGAACTTCAGGAAACCTACCGCAGCCTGGCAGTACGCTGCATAGACAAAGCGACGGATCCGGAATCTGCGGACTTTATGATTTTTAACGAAGGCGGCCAGCCCCTGGTGGATACGGCATTCCTGTGCCATGCGTTGGTACGCGCCCCCAGACAGCTGGCAGGCAGCCTGCCGGAGAGAGTGCACAGGAATCTGGCGGCGGCCCTGAGAAGCTCCAGGCAGATTGTGGCCTGCAATTCTAACTGGATTTTTTTCTCCGCTATGGTGGAAGCCGGATTGTATGTGCTGGGTGAAAAAGATTATGATAAAATGCGCATCGCATACGCCCTCAGGGTATTTGACGGCTGGTATAAAGGGGATGGCGTCTATGGCGATGGCGAAATGTTCCACTGGGATTACTATAACAGCTTTGTTATCCAGCCCATGTATTTGGATCTGGCGGAAATGTTCGTAAATCTGGGGGAAGAATTCCGGGAACTGGAAAAAAGGGTAGCCGTCCGGGCCGCACGTTATGCTTCCGTTCTGGAACGGATGATCGCGCCTGACGGAAGCTATCCAATCCTTGGACGTTCCATCTGCTATCGTTTCGGCGCTTTTCAGATGCTGTCCCAGGCCGCGCTGGAACATCGACTGGAGGGCTCTCTGAAGCCTGCCCAGGTCCGCTGTGCATTGACCGCGGTTATCCGCAGATGTATGGAAAACCAGGAAATGTTTGATCAAAACGGCTGGCTGCAGCCGGGAGTCTGCGGATGTCAGCCCGAACTGGCGGAGGGCTATATCAATGTGGGAAGCCTGTACCTGTGCAGCGCCGTATTCCTGCCGCTGGGCCTTCCCGTCTCTGACCCGTTCTGGGCCGATGAAGATGCGGACTGGACCTCCCGAAAAGTGTGGAGCGGCGGCCACGTACAGATTGATCATGCGATTGACTGAACTGGACAATATTGACCCGACAGGATCATAATAATTATAAGAAGCCAAAATGCAGACTGTTTTGGCTTCTTATTTTTTTGCCATACCTGTCCCCTCAATAAAACTATTCTCATATACATTCCCTTCCCGTCCCGTATTTCGTTCCGTGTACAGTTCCATATCACGCAGTTCCACATCCGCGAAATATATTGGTCACCCCATATTCCTTATGCTATAATATCCAGAGAAATTCATACATTTTTACATCGTATGAAAATGATTGGTCCCGGTTTTCCGGGGATACATTGCTGGCAGGAACGCAGCTGCCGCCGTCGGCGGACAGCGCACAGGGGAGGAAAAATACATGATAAAGCTGCTTATCGTAGAGGATGAGCTGATAACCAGGCGCGGCCTGATGCGGCATGTCCCGTGGAAAAAAATAGGCGTGGATGCCGTGGAAACGGCGGAAAATGCAGATGAAGCTTTCGGGATATGCGCCAGATGGCAGCCGGATATTGTGCTTTCCGATATTAAGATGAGGGGCATGGACGGTATCGAGATGTGCAGACAGCTGCGCAGCCTTTTGCCGGACTGCCAGATTATTTTTGTCAGCAGCTATTCCTACAAGGAGTATCTGAAGGCCGCTATTGAGCTGGGGGCGATACAGTACGTGGAAAAGCCCGTGGTTTTGGAGGAATTAATCGGGGCGGTGGAAAAAGGCATCGAAAGAATTGCTCAGATTAAAAAGCAGAAGGCGTTGCAGGACAGCTATACGGAGAGCATGGATTTTTTGAAGAGGGAGGCTCTGTTTTCCCTGCTTTCCACGCCGGAGGATGTAAAAAAGCTGGAATGTCAGCTGCGCCGGAGCGGCCTTTGGGACAGCGGGGATACCCGGATGCGCATCGGGATTGTAAAGCTGGCGGGAACGGTGGACGACGCTGGGGAGTTTGTTCGCTTCTACCGGGAAAAACTGCAGATATTTATGGCTGAAGAACAATTCTATTGTAATATGGATTTCCACGATAACAGAACGCTGATTTTGCTGGCAACCGGCACGAAGTCCATGCTGGACAGGGATGGAGAACTGATTCGTGCCCTCTGCGTACTGGCCGTGGAATCCAAAGGAGAATACCGTCATTTCCTTGCTGTGGGAGCTATGGTGGAGGAACCCGGAAAGCTGTATGCATCCTATCAGTCCGCCTGCCAGTCGGCAGGATGCCTTTCCTATAAGGGCTTTGCCTCCTTTGTATTTTGTGGGGAAGCGCCGGCGGATCGGTATTTTGAGGTGGGAAAGGAACAGGAAGAGGCCTTTGTGGGCGCGCTTTCCAGGCGGGAGAAGGAGGAAGCCATCCGTATTCTGGAGCAGATTTATGCACAGCTTATAACAGAAAAAGCCGCGTTGAACAGCTCGGTAAAAAATATGTATTTCCTGCTTTACAGCCATATCCAACAGCTGGAAAAGGAACTGCTAACAGGAGAAGGAAGGGAACGCCGGGAATCCGGACGTTTCTGGGACAACGCGCAGACATTGGAAGAGCTGCACACCTTTGTTGCCGCCCGGGCCATGGAAGCTATTGAAGCAAGGGAAAGGGAAGGAACCGGAGGAAATGCGGTGATTTTCCAGGTAATTGAAGTGATGAAGCAGCGGTATTCAGACAAAAGCCTGTGTATTAAGGATCTGGCGGATGCCGTATACCTCACGCCCTCCTATCTGTCCGGTCTTTTTAAAAGGAGGACCGGAACCACCATCAACCAGTATTTGACCAACATGCGGATTGACCAGGCCAAGAGGCTGCTGCGTGACAACAGCCTGAAGCTGTATCATGTGGCGGATCTTGTGGGCTATGAGGATGCCGCCTATTTTGCCAGGATTTTCAAGGCGCAGACAGGAATGACGCCCTCAGAATATAAGGAGAACAAGAACCTGTGAAAAAAATATGGTCCCGGATGAAAAATTATTTCAAACGCCTGCCCATGCGGATTAAGCTTACCGTATCCTTTTCCGGCCCTATGATCCTGATTTTTATTCTGCTGCTTTCCTGCAGCTATATGCTGATTGAGAAAAGATACGAAGCGCAGATTATCTATTCCGCAGATCAATCCTTTGAACAGGCGGTCAACTTTCTGGAGAGCCATCTGCAGAATATGAATTATATTTTGGAGCTTGTGGGTGCGGATCGGGAGTTGCAGGACATGCTGGAGGAGGGAAATTACCTTACCAGACAGGAAGCGGGCGATCAGTGGAGGGATTACTGGAGGATCAATGATATTATGACCTCGCTGGAGCTTTCCAATAAAATGTACCAATGTGGAATTTATGTGCCTGACAGCCTTGTTTACGCCTATAACAGATACCATTTTTTCCCAGAATCCGATTTGCAGAAGAAACCATATTATGAGGAAATGTGCGGCCGAATCAATCAGGGGCTGTTGTATTTCACAGGGCTTGAAAGAAGCGGACCGGAGCTGGTGGGAGAGAAGCAGCTGCGTGTGGCAATGCTGAAGAAAATATACGGAGAGGCGGGAAGCGGCAGCTCCTGTATCGCAAGGGTGAGTGTTTCCAGTGATGAACTGGAACGGATTGTGGCGAATTCGGATGTTACGCAGAAGGGAATCAGTTACCTCATTAATCAGAGAGGGGAAATTCTGGCGGCATCCAGTCAGGAAAATCTGGATGAGCTGTCCGGAAAAGGAAGCCTTCCCGGCCATGGCAGGAATTCCTCATGGCAGGAGCTGCGGATGGGAGGAAGCGCCTATCTTTACCGTCAGAGAAAGCTGGAGCAGGCGGAATGGACGCTGGTTTCCATCATTCCCAGACAGGATTTTTACAGGCAGACTTATTTAATGGGGATGACGCTCATCTTTTTTTCCGTGCTGATTGTGCTTTCCATCTTTCTGATTTCCTGGCTGTTGGGAAAATATTACTCAAAGCGTCTGGTAACGCTGAATACGAAGATGAAACAGGTACAGGACGGGCAGCTTTCTTTGGAAATACCGGAAGAGGAAAGCGATGAAATCGGCGAGCTGTTCCGCAGCTTCAGTTATATGACCAAGGAGCTGCGCAAGCTGATGCTGGAGCAGTACCGGCTGGGTAAAAACGTGAAATCGGCCGAGCTGCGCGCGCTGCAAGCGCAGATCAATCCGCACTTTCTGTATAATACCCTGGATTTGATCAACTGGGAGGCCATGGATTACAATGCGCCGGAAATCATGGAGCTTGCGCAGAATCTGGCTCAGTTCTATCGGATCAGCCTGAATAAGGGAAGGCAGATCGTCAGGGTGCGGGAGGAGCTGAACCATGTACGTGCCTATGTCAGGATAGAAAATTACCATTTTGATAATGCCATCAGGCTTGAGATTGATGCGCAGGAGGGCGTGGAGGAGCTGTCCTGCATCAACATCATCCTTCAGCCCTTTGTGGAAAATGCGATTATGTACAGCATTGCCAGGGTGCCTGACATGGTGGAATGCAGAATCCGTATATCCGCGGTGACCGAAGGAAAGGATCTTATTTTTTGTATCACCGACAACGGGCTGGGGATGACTGCGGAACAGGTAGCGCATATTTTTGAGGAAAATACGTGCGAAGTAAGCCATGGCTACGGAGCCAAGAACGTGAACTTCAGGATTAAGCTGTGCTATGGGGAAGAATATGGAGTTTTCTATGAAAGCCAGGTGGGAAAGGGAACCACGGTTACAGTCCGTCTGCCCGCCCTGACCCCGGAGGAAGCGGAAAAGATTCTGTATATTGACAGTTAAAACGGAAAAAGACAACAAAATAAAAAAACGGCAAAATAAATAGCCGGCAGACGCGGCAGGAGTCCGGGGACAGGATTCCTGCCGCGTTATTTTTTGGGTTTAAGGAGGCCGGTGGCAGCAACCTTGAATGGTAAAAAAGAGCATAAAAAATGTGCTAATTTTAAATTTTTATGCAAATTACCAATGGCGAATAAAAATATAAAATAAAAATGATTGTAAAAGCAATATAATTTATAAATAAATATACAAAATGCACACAAAGCATAAAATAATCCGGTAAATCTCAGTTTTGTCATATTTCAATTTTTATCAAGGAATAATACAATACTTATATCAGCAATACGTACACAACGCGGTAGTAAAAAGTGAAATGTGTACAGAAAAGATTATGGTTCGGCCCTGGCCGGACTGTAACCAGTAAAGAAGGGGGATGGAAGTCGTGAAAGAGCGATTTAAGAACTTTGGCCATGAACTGAAAAAAAACAGGGCGCTGTTCCTCATGGCGCTGCCTGCGGTGCTCCTGGTCCTGGTCCTGTCATATCTGCCCATGTCGGGCCTGATACTGGCATTCAAGAATTACCGGTTTGACAGGGGGGTATTCGGCAGTGACTGGAATGGCCTGGAGAACTTCCGTTACCTGTTTTCATCGGGAACAGGATGGCTGATTACCAAAAACACAATTCTCTACAATCTCCTGAATCTGATTACCTCTCAGGGGCTTGCAATCATTCTTGCCATTATCATTTCTGAAATGCAAGGCAAATACTACAAGAAAATTACCCAGTCCGTTATCTTTTTTCCTTACTTTATTTCCTGGGTAATCGTCGGCGCTTTCGTCTACAACATTTTCAACTATGAAACAGGACTTCTTAACGGCTGGCTTACTTCGCTGGGAATGGAAAAAATCAATGTCTATTCCATGCCGTGGGTCTGGCCTATCATCATCTGCTGCTTTAATGCCTGGAAGTGGTGCGGCTACAATTCCATTATTTACATAGCGGCCATTACCGGAATCGATGGAGAGTGCTACGAGGCGGCGCAGATTGACGGTGCAAATATTTTTCAGCGTATCTGGTACATTACGCTGCCCTGTATCAAGCCTACGGTAATTACCATGCTTCTTCTGCAGGTGGGCAGAATCCTGCGCGGCGATTTTGAAATGTTCTATCAAATCGTCGGAAATAACGGGCAGCTCTATAATGCAACCGATGTAATCGATACCTACGTGTTCCGTTCCCTGATGCAGAATTCCAATCTGGGAATGACGGCGGCGGCCACCTTCTATCAGTCCATTCTCTGTTTCATTATCATCATGCTGGTAAATACAGTTGTCAAAAAAATCGACGAAGATTACGCGTTGTTCTAGGGAGGGAGTGAGAAATTATGGCAGCAAAGGAACAGGTTATGGAATCCAGGAAAGTAAAAATGGGGACGGCTGCGATTGTATTCAATATAATCGGCTATATACTGGTAGGGCTTGTGGCAATCATCTGTTTATTGCCCTTTATCATGCTGATATCCGGTTCTTTTTCTTCGGAACAGGCCATCCGCTTTACCGGCTATGGACTGCTCCCCAAGGAGTTTACGTTGGAAGCATACCGGATTGTATTCAAATATCCGGAAAAAATAGCACGGGCGTACGGTGTATCCATATTTATTACGGTAACGGGAACCGTGCTGGGACTGTTTATCACTACGATGGCAGCTTATGTCATCAGCAGAAAGGACTTTAAATACCGTAATGTAATTTCCTTTTTCTTCTATTTTACGACGTTGTTTAACGGTGGAATGGTAAGCACCTACATTTTTTACATCCAGTACCTGCATCTGAAGGATAACTTACTGGCGCTTATCTTACCGGGAATGGTAAATATTTTCTATCTGCTCATCATGCGCAGCTTTGTTGCGGCGGTACCCATTGCACTGGTGGAATCCGCGAAAATAGACGGGGCGGGAGAGTTTCGGACCTTTCTCCAGATTGTCCTGCCGCTTCTGAAATCAGGGCTTGCAACCATCGGTCTGTTCATGGCGCTGGGCTACTGGAATGACTGGTACAATGCCATGCTTTACATGAACAGTTCGGAAAAATATCCGCTTCAGTACATGCTTTATGACCTGCTGCAGCAGACGCAGGCGCTGGCCAGAATCGCCAGCCAGGCGGGTATCCGGGTGGAAAGCCTGCCATCCAACACGTTGAAGCTGGCAATGGCGGTAGTGGCCACAGGGCCGATTATCCTGCTTTATCCGTTCGTACAGAAATACTTTGTTAAAGGTGTCACAATCGGCTCCGTGAAGGGCTGATGGATGATATATGAAAAAAAGGAGGGTTATAAACATGAAAAAAGCTTCTAAACTGATCTCCACGCTGCTTACGGTGGCCATGGTGGGAACACTTCTCGCAGGCTGCGGCGGCAGCAGTTCAAACACAACCACGGCGGAGTCCGTTGCGGACAAGGGCACGGCTTCCACAGAGGCAGCCTCATCGGGGGAAACAGGGCTTGATACCTCGGAGGAGGTGGAGCTGGTGATGTACGTAGTCAGCAATGAGCCTGCAAAACAGCAGGAGCTGACGGACAACATGAATAAGATTTTTAAGGAAAAGCTGAACTGTACGCTGAAAATCAACTATATCGGCTGGGCGGAATACCCCAACAAGTATCCGCTGCTGTTCTCCTCAGGAGAAGCCTTTGATATGGCCTATGCCGCTACCTGGCTGAACTTTTCGGCGCTGGCACAGAAGGGGGCGTTCATGAATCTGGATGAACTCTGGCCCACCTATGCGCCTGATAATTTTGCCATGCAGTCGGAAACAGCCAAGCAGCAGGCTACTATCGACGGACATTATTACTGCGTTCCCACACTGCTGGCAACCTATTCCGCATACGGCCCTATGTGGCGCACTGATATTCTTGACGGAACAGACTGGGACGGCAAAATGGAAAGCTTTGAGGACATGGAAAAATACATGGATCTGGTAAAGGCCAACCGTCCTGAATTTGAACCCTACGACGTATGCTCCTCCGGTTCCGAAATGGATGACCTGTATATGTACAATAACGGGATGTATGCTATTAAGGGATCAACCAATGATTTTCTGTTTATTGATCCCATGGAAGAAAATCCCAAGCTTTTCACCTATTATGAATATGACAAAACCCCGGAATTCCTGGAAATGATGAATCGCTGGAATGAAAAAGGCTTTTTCAGCAAATCAGCCCTGTCCGATACGGATACGGAAAAAACGAAAAACGGGAAGGCAGCGCTGAAAATCCATAATGTGGATACTTTTACAGGACTGGTTATTGACAAACCGGAGTATTCCTTTGATTATGCGAATCTGGTGAAGGATGTTTCGAACCTGTCCTTTACACAGGATGCCATGGTTATTTCCAATACTTCCAAGCATCCGGAAAGGGCGTTGGCGCTCTGGAACCTGATTACTACGGACAGAGAAGCATTTGACGCATTCTTCTATGGCATCAAGGATGTTTCCTATGAACTGAATGACAAGGGCGAGGTAAAAACACTGGATCCTGACAACTATGCTGCATCCGCCATGTGGGCGGCCCGTACCACTGAACTGAACAGGGATGGCATCGGCACACCGGAGCGTACCACAGAGCTGAAAAAGGAATGGGATGCATATATTAAGGATGGCGTGGGAAGCCAGAAGTACCGTTCTTTCGTACTGGATACCTCTTCAATTGAAACGGAGTATGCGGCCTGTCAGAATGTGCATCAGCAGTACTGGTGGCCTCTGGAGCTTGGCTATACGGATCCGGTAAGCGGGCTGAAGGAATATCAGGAAAAGATGGAAGCGGCCGGTATTGAAAAGGTACGCGAGGTATTGCAGCAGCAGTTGGATGCTTATGTTGCAGGCTTAAAACAGTAAGAATTTAAAGCAATAAAGATTTAAAGCTAAGAAAAGTTTTAGTGTATAAAGGCGGCGGTAAATTTTCCGCCGCCTTTACCGGGTATTATGCCGGAAAGAAAGGGGAAAGGGATTTTTATGGAAAGAAGAGTGAAGGTATATTTGACAGATATCAGGAATGGCAGACGCCTTTCGGAAGAGACGCCGCTTGTTTTTAAAGCGGACAAACCAGGAAATGATGGTAATGAGGGACACGTCCTGAATGTATATGATCAGGTAAAGTATCAGGAAATCCTGGGTTTCGGAGGGGCTTTTACCCAGGCCGCCGCTGTGAACTATAAAAAGCTGGACGAAGCACAGAGGGAAGAGGTGCTGACTGCTTATTTCGACAGGGAAAAGGGGCTTGGCTACAGCTTCTGCCGCCTTACCATCAACAGCTGTGATTTTTCCACGGAAATGTATTCCTATGACGATACACCGGAAGATTTTGAACTGAAGGATTTTTCCATTGCCAGGGACAGGGAGGATGTGATTCCCATGGTCAATGCAGCCCGGGAAAAGGCGTCGGAACTGCTCTTGTTCGCTTCTCCCTGGAGTCCTCCGGCCTGGATGAAAACCAATGGGAAAATGGATAAGGGAGGATTCCTGCGGGCAGACTGCAGACAGGTCTGGGCGGATTATACGGCCAGATACCTTCAGGCCTTTGAAAAGGAAGGAATCCCCATCTGGGGCGTTACCGTACAGAATGAGGCAAAAGCAGAGCAGGGCTGGGAATCCTGCCATTATGAGGCAGGAGAAGAACGGGATTTTGTGACAGGTTTCCTGAAGCCTGCTTATGAAAAAGCAGGATTGGGTGACAGAAAGATTTTTTTCTGGGATCACAATAAAGAGCGCGCGGTGGACAGAGGGCTGGAAACACTTTGCAATGGGCGGTCAAGAGCGGCCTTTGACGGCATAGCGGTTCACTGGTATTCCGGTGATCATTTTGGAGCGCTGGATGTTTTCCACCGCCTGTATCCGGAAAAGCTTCTTATTGCCTCCGAACAGTGCAAGGGGAGAGAGAAGCTGCCGTGGGAGTCGGGAGAGGCCTATGCCCATGATATCATAGGGGATTTGAATAACTGGGTGAGCGCGTGGGTGGACTGGAATATGCTGCTGGATGAAAACGGAGGCCCTGATCACTGGCTGGATGAGCAGCTTCAGTGGGAAAGCATCACACGGAAACGCCTGGAAAGAGGCCTGGAAATCGACTGGAAAAAGGAAGACTTCCGGAAGCTGATGGAGGAAGAGGGAATCTGGTTCGGCGAGTCGCCGCTTCTGTGTGATCATGGGGAAAAAAGCCTGCATTACGCCTCATCTTATTATTATATCGGCCATTTCAGCCGTTTTATCAAACGTGGGGCAAAGAGAATCGGCAGCTCGGTCTATACCTCGGATTTGGAAGTATGCGCTTTCCAAAATCCCGATGGCTCAATAGCCGTTGTGGCGATGAATGCATCGGAGGAAGTAAAAAAGGTGGTACTCCGGTTCCATGAAGAAATAGCGCAGACCTTTATCCCGGCGCACAGCATCGTAACCTTCATATTTTAACCGTATGTCTGGCAGGAAGAAAGCCGTTTTTATCCTGCCTGACGAATACGCGCGCTTCAGCGGGCAGATAGGAGCAGAAATGGAAAATAACATGAATATAAGAGGCGTAAATCTGGGTAACTGGCTGGTGCTGGAAAAATGGATGAGTCCAGCGCTGTTTGAAGGAACGAAGGCGGAGGACGAGGATGCGCTATGCAGGGAACTCCCCAGACAGGAGCTGATCGAAAGACTGACAGCACACAGAGGCAGTTATATTACAAGGGAAGATTTTATATACATCAGTGAGCGGGGACTGAATATGGTCCGCATACCCGTACCTCACTTTATATTTGGAGATGACCCGGTGTACTGTGAACCGTACGTACCCTGTATTGAATATCTGGATCGTGCATTTGACTGGGCCGGTGAAACAGGCCTGCAGATACTGATTGACCTTCATACGGCGCCGGAAAGCCAAAACGGCTTTGATAACGGCGGCATCTGTGGTGTCTGTAAATGGGCGCAGTGTCCCGAACGGATTGACAGAGTACTCAAGGTGCTTGGAATGCTGGCGGAGCGGTATAAAAGCCATCCGGCGCTGTGGGGGATTCAGCTGTTGAATGAACCCATATCCGAACCGTTGTGGCAGATGATCCGTAGCAGATATCTCCCGCAGGATCCGGAAAGGGCGGCAGGCTCCTCCTTTGTACCGTTGGAGGTTTTATACGATTTTTACACCAGAGGCTATCATATGCTGCGAAGTATCCTGCCTCCGGACAAGAAAATCGTGTTCCACGATGGTTTCCGGTTTGAGGTATGGGATACTTTTTTCAGGGAAGCAGGTTTTGAAAATGTGGTGCTTGATGCGCACTGGTATCTGGGCATGGGACAGCCCGATGAAGATACGGATGAGCTTTCCTATATGAATGCCATATTAAAGGAAGACGTAAAAAAACTGAAACGAATGGAGGCAGTGGTTCCTGTAATTATAGGAGAATGGTGCCTGTCCCATAACCTGAAGCCCGGCAGAGAATATTCCGCATTGGAAAAACAGCTTTCCTACAGGCTTATCGGTGATGCCCAGCTTATGGCATGGGAATCGGCAAGCGGATATTTCTTCTGGAGCTACAAGCTGCTTTCCCAACCGGAGGGCTGGGATTTCAGGAAGTGCGTGGAAAAAGGCTGGCTGCCGGACAATCTGGAAAAAGGCTTCTGATTCCAGGCGAAGCCTGTGTCGATGATTCCCGCCTACGCTCCTTTTGGGTTCCTGCGGCTTCATTTTCCCGGGCTTTTCCGTCGGCCGGGGAAATGACCAGATGACAAAAGGTCCGGAAACAAAAATACCCGGAAACGGATTGACAAAGAAAAAAGTCTGTTATATAATGACACCGTTCATCGGAGGGTGAACCATTCGTAAGGAAATGGTAACCGGATAAGATGCTGGCTGAGATGCCTGCTTCTTATCCGGTTTTTTGTGCGGCGATTTTTAAGCGTCAGCTATATATACATACAGAGAAAGGGGAACAGAAGATATGAAAGAAACGCAGAATTTTACAAAAGGAAATATTCTCACCTCCCTCGTCCGGTTTGCGCTGCCGGTGCTGGCGGCGTTATTTTTGCAGACGATGTACGGTGCGGTGGATATGCTGGTGGTGGGGCAGTTTGCCACGGCGGCGGATGTTTCCGCCGTTTCCACAGGAAGCTGGCTGATGCAGCTGATTACTTCGTTTGTGGTGGGGATTGCCATGGGTACGACAGTGCTTCTTGGACGGAGGCTGGGAGAAGGAAAGCCGGAAGAAGCCGGGAAAATCATCGGAGCCAGTATCGTTCTCTTTACCATCATCGGAGTGATAATCACCTTTTTTATGGAACTGTGCGCAGTGCCTGTGGCGCAGATCATGCGTACGCCCATCGAGGCCTTTGACGCAACGGTCCTGTATGTCCGTATCTGTTCGGCCGGATCGGTTTTTATCGTTGCCTACAATGTACTGGGCAGTATTTTCCGGGGAATCGGGGATTCAAGGATGCCGCTGGTTACAGTGGCAATAGCCTGTGTATTTAATATTGCGGGAGATTTCCTTCTGGTGGGCGTTTTCGGCATGGCGACGGCAGGAGCGGCGATTGCCACGGTTCTTGCCCAGGCGCTCAGCGTGATCATTTCCGTACTTATTATCCGGAGGCAGAAGCTTCCCTTTACCTTCCGCAGAACGGATATTGTTTTTGACAGAAAAAGAATGGGAAGCGTATTCCGCCTGGGACTGCCCATTGCTTTCCAGGATCTTCTTGTGAGTATTTCCTTCCTTGCCATTACGGCAATTGTAAACTCTCTGGGAGTGATCCCTTCGGCAGGCGTGGGCGTGGCGGAGAAGCTGTGCGGATTCATCATGCTGGTGCCCTCGGCCTTTAACCAGTCTATGTCTGCTTTTGTAGCCCAGAATATGGGCGCGGGAAGAATGGATCGGGCCAAGCGCGCCCTGCTGTGCGGAATCGGAATGTCTCTTGTGGTCGGCGTGTTTATGGCCTGGCTTTCCTTCTTCCACGGGGATCTTCTGGCAGGGCTGTTCGCCAGGGATGAAGCGGTCATTGCGGCTGCCGCGGATTATCTGAAGGCCTATGCAATCGACTGCCTGCTGGTATCCGTCATGTTCTGCATGATAGGCTATTTCAACGGCTGCGGGAAAACACTCTTCGTCATGCTGCAGGGCATTGCGGGCGCATTCGGCGTCAGAATCCCCGTGTCCCTCATCATGAGCAGAATCAAGCCGGTATCCTTGTTCAAGGTGGGCCTGGCAACTCCCTGTTCCTCTGTGGTACAGATTATATTGTGCGTTGGCTATTTTCTCCTGCTTTCCCGCAGAAAACCCAAAAAAGAGGCAGGAGAGTAAGGCCTGTCAGCCCGGTTCACAGTCCTTCAGAAAAAAACGGAGGGACATTACGGTCACAGCTATTTTATACTTTGCTTCTATGGAAATATTACCAGAAGGAGTGGACAGCAGCCCGTCTACATCGGCAACGTCCACTCCTGCCATTTTAGCAATCGTTTCCCTAGATAAATGATGATAGGAAATGAGTACTTGTAAAAAAGCGCTTAACTTTGAGTCTTTATCCTCTGTTGCAGTCAGGAACAGAAAAAAGATTTTATTATACAGTTGAAAACAGCAATCAGGCTCTTTTGGCAGAAACGCAATGTCACCCGATGCAAGACGTTCAATGGCATCGGCAGGCAGACCCAGGTATGGAGAAAGCGCGACCGGGCTGAATTGGTAACTATTTATTAAACTTTCTAATTTTCCGCATATATCGCTGCCATCGTCAGGTCTGATATTGAGAACTTCCTGATTATTTTCCATATATCTGCTTCCCTTTCCAATAAATTTCCGGTTCTGTATCTATAAAACTATTGAGGTTTTGAACGTTGAGCCGTTCCATTTTTCTTCAGTGTAATATGCTTCAACGAGGGTGTCAAATCTATTTAGCACAATGTAATCATTATCCGCTCCGGCATCCGTTAAGCTACAGGTCTGCATACAAATTCAACGTGACAGCCAGCCAATTCCTCGTCAGCGTTGCAGTGACTTCCCCGCCAAGCTTTTCCGCAAGTAGCTTCACAACAGCCAGTCCCAGCCCCGTGCTTCCCTGTGTCCTTGCAGCGTCCCCTGTATAAAAACGGTCGAACATCCGCTCCACGTCAGGGCGCGCCCCTGCTTCGACCGGATTTTCCATCCGCAGCATGATGCTCCCCTCCGGATTTTCTGAAAGGGAAATCCGGATATCCCCTGGACTGTAACGAACCGCATTGGTCAGCAGATTCTGCAGAATACGCTCCAGCATGCCCGGATCAGTACGTAAGAAAACAGATTTTTCGGGCAGCAGGATATCAGGATGTATCCCTCCGGCTTCCAGCAGAAATGCATTTTCCGTGAGAAAGTCAATGAGCAGATTGGAGAGATTAACAGACTCTTTATGCGGCTGCAGCTGTTCGGAATTCAGGACAGAAAGCTCATAAAAGGCTTCAATAAGCTCATTCATACGGCGGGCCTTCCGAAGCGCCGTATCCGTCCTGCGCAGCTGTTCCTCTGAAAGAAAGGTGCGCTCCAACAGCTGCAGATGTCCCATAATAACGGTAAGCGGCGTGCGCAAATCATGGGAAATCCCGGCGATGGACTCCCTGAGCTGTTCCTCATGGCGCAGGGCGCCCGCCGTAAGGGAGCGCTGTCTGGCATAGTGCCGGTTGATTTGCCCGGCAAGGCGCTCCAGGTCACGATCAGTGAGGGACAGCTCCAGCATTTTTTCAGTTCCGCCGTCCGCGAGCAGGGTAAGCTGCTTCGACAGATGACGGATTTCTTTTTTCAGCAGATAATATTTAGTACAGATAAAAACGAACAAAATACCGAAAAAAACGATGCAAAGACCGATGGCGTCCGCCCCCTTCCTCCCTGCGGTTTAAACTGCCCCAGCCCTAAAATTCTACAGGCGGCGGCTGCAGGATATCCATAACTTTTCAATTACACTTTACAGTCACGTATCTTATTTTAGTTCACATCTCCTGAAAGCGCCCCAGGCCGCGGGAATCAGCACTGCATACCAGATCAGCGCCACCATCAGCCCTTCCGGATAGAACCAGTCCGATAACACGACAGCCTCCCTTATCTGGAAGGTGGGAAGAAAACGGACAGGAAATCCCAGCATCATGCCATAACCTAAGTAAAGAGCAAGCGTAAAGGTAACCAGGGCGGCAGCGGCAACAGATTTCGCCATGTCCCTCAGCCGGAAGCAGCAGAGCAGCGGCAGCAGGAAAAATGCGCTGTTTTGCAGAAGGGAATAAACCAGGGTTCTCAACACTGTCTGTAGAAATATGCCGCCGTCCGGAAGGCCAAAACGGGACAGCTCCCGCAGACAGCCCGCGGCCGGATAAACGAAAGCAGGCAGATTAAAGGCTGGAAGCAGCACCACGAGCCTGGCGGCAAAGATATGGGAACGTGAATGTCCGGCGGTGATTTCCCGGTCAATTGTCCGGCAGGAAAACTCCTGCCCCAGGAGAAAGGCGAGCAGGCAGGAAAGCAGGATCAGCAGAAAAGTGGAATCATAAATCATGCTGTTCCATATATCCGTTAAGGTTTTTGGCTCGCCGCCCGGATTCCCCGGGGAATCAATAAGATAGGTATCCGCCATAAGAAAACCAAGAACGAAAACAGCCAGTGTACTTATTTGGTAAATCCGGTTCCTGAACAGCTGATACCGTTCCATTTTTATCAGATTAAGCATAGCAACCTCTCTATACTTTCTTATTTATTTTGCACAAAAAAGCCTTTGTTTTAGCCATTTGTGCAATGGTTTATAAAGTTACAACAACTCCAAAGCATCTTTTAACGGGCGAAAACTGTGTCATTTCAGCTACAATGCACTTCGTTTTCCGGTCAGAAAGGTACACGAAATAAAACGTCATCCTTTTTTTATGAAGGCGAATCTGTGTCCCATTCTTCCCTATGGCTGCTAACCTCTCATGTCTAACAGGTTCATCCGGCTTCTCGCCGAGACCTAAATTCCTTCGTCCAGCCTGCCCATAGTGGGGTGCCGCTTCTGCTCCTTATCAGGGTCTTGCCCCTATAAACTATGTCTTAGCGGCTTCGCTCTGCTTTGTCATTGCTAGAGAGCACTCCTGTAATCCAGCACCAATTGAATCCTTGGCGGACGTTTTCTGCTACAGTATGTGCTTTTGTGTTCAGGATGCTTCCGGCCTGATGATGTCCTTTCGGAACTTCTCCTCATCGAAGTCACAGCCTGTTTGTAATACCACGTAGAATACTCGAATCGCTTTGCACGCAACTGCTATCTTTGCCTGCATTCCACCCAGTGGATTCCGTGTCCTGTTTCGGTAATAAAGGAACACATCCTGAAATGTCGGATTCCAGTTCATCAGTGCTCTTGCCGATTCGTACATCGTCCTACGCAGTTTTCTTCTGCCCCTTTTACTGATTCTTGGCTGTCCTTTCTTTTTGCCGGAGCTTTTCTTGACTATCTCCAGTCCGGCAAGCTTCTGTATCTGCTTTGGGTCAGTAAAACGTCCGATATCACCCACCTCTGCAATAAAGCCAATCACAGTACTCATCCCTACTCCTTTTATGGCGAGCAGTTTCTCCACATTTGGTACTTCTCTTACTTTTTCTTCCAGGTATTCATCAAGCCTTTTTAGCTGTTCTGCTTTCAGGATGTAGTCATTTACCAGAACCCAGATTTCCAGCCTTGCGGCTTCACCTGCTTCCAATCCTACACTGTTCTGTGCGGCTTCTATCAGGATCTGTGCCCTCTTTATTCCTGCCGCACGCACTTTTGCATCACGCCATATCTGATTGATTCCACCTGCACCGATTTTCAGGATATCCTCTGGAAGCGGTGCCTCTTTTAAAAGCATGAGTCCGCTGGTTGAATCCCAATCGGCATAACACTCTAAATACTCCGGGAAGAACTTCTGGAGCCATCCCTGTATCTGATTTGACAGACGTATATGCTGCTTCATGATCTGGTCTCTGCAGACAGAAGCCTCTCTAATTTCGGCATACACTCCACTCGGAAGATAAGAAGTCGAATACCGCCCATCTTTCACAAGATGAGCAATCGTCTTGGGGTCCTTTAAGTCACTCTTTTCCGGACTGTTATCATCCAGTTCCATGCTTCTGTTTACTGTAAACGGATTCACAGTCACAAGCTGAATGTCATGGTCCTGTAAAAACTTCTGGAATGTAAGCCAGTAGCAACCGGTAGGCTCGCAGCCAACAATAACCTTTTTCATTTCGGTTTTATTCATGAGTTCTTCAGTCCATCTAAGGAAAGTAAGAAATCCCATCCCCGTATTGCTAAACTTAAACACCCTGTGGGAGATTTCAAAACCTCTCCAGTCAAAAGCTCTGCAAAAGTGTGTTTTTGATCCAACATCAACTCCAACAATAAGAGTGTCAAATGTTACTTGCTTTAATCTGTCATTCTGTGTTAAATTCATTATGAACCTCCGGTTTTGATTGTTTTGTTTACATCCGCCAAGATGCAACTCAATCATACCTTGAGGTTCTTTTTTATTCAATTGGCGTTATTTCTGAATTACAGGAATGCTCCCTATTTTAAATCGGCATGACAGAATATGACGCCCGCGCCCGCAAAGCAGAGGAAAACCCAGGCCGCATCCACAAAAACAAGCTGTGTGAAGGGTATGGCCAGCTGTCCCAAAGAGAGGAAGCGAAGCTGCCCCATGGGAATAAAAGGCGCCAGAAGCTGTGCATCGGGCAAGTTGAGCAGAAAAATCATCAGAAAAAAGGCGCTCATTCCCAGGGAAAGTGTTTTCCCCACATCCCGGCAGACAAAAGCCAGGAAAAAGGGAAGGCTTCCCATGGCGCATACGGCCATAAAGATAACGCCTGCCTCAGCCGCCGGCCGGACAGTGGCTGGAAAACAGCTTCCCCCGAAGAAAAAATGTCCCCAGAGAGCCGCAGCAAATAGCGGCGCTGTCAGGATACAGCAGGATGCGGTGAGAAAAACAATTCCTTTTGCGAGAAACAAGGAAAGCCTCTTGTGTCCGGCGGTCACGGCGGCATGTAAGGTCCGGTTCTCAAAATCCACCCCCACAAAGAGCGGGCATAATATTATGCTGAGAAAATAAAGCAGCGGCGTATTGAACAGTGCGCCGGAAAAGCAGTCTGCCGCAGATGTGGGCAGCTTCCGGTCAAGCATCATCACGCTTCCCAGCAGCAGGGAAAAGACGAGCAGCCCGGGAAAGCTTTTCTGATGTGCAAGCTTATACAACTCAGCCTTCAGCAGCTGTGCCATGTCGTCCCCCTCCTATCCTGTTTAGAAACTATTCTTCCAGAGTATCTCCCTCCTGCTGCAGTCCGGTAACAAGGATTCCGGCATCCGATAGGATCTGCGCCGCCAGCTCCAGCTCATCCGTATGCTCGTAAAGGCGGATGCTTCCGTCGGGCATAAGCTGCATCTCTTCCGTATCCAGCTTTTGCTCCAGAAGAAGAAGGGCCTTCTGCGGATCCTTTGTGCGGATAGAAAGACAGCGTTTACAGCGTTCGTCCAGTTCCCTGTCCGTAAGCTCCTCTATAATGCGTCCCCTGTCAATCAGGATAAAATGGGAAGCCGTCTGATAAAGCTCCTCCAGGATATGGCTGGATACGAGAATGGTTATGCCGTATTCCCGGTTCAGCTGGCCCAGCAGCCTTCTGATTTCCACAATGCCAGCGGGATCGAGGCCGTTGACAGGCTCATCCAGAATCAGGAACTCGGGAGTGCTTAACAGTGCAAGGGCGATCCCCAGACGCTGCCTCATTCCCAGGGAAAAATTCCGGGCCTTTTTCTTTCCGGTATCCTGAAGGCCTACGGTTTTCAGACAGCCGGGGATGATGCTTTTGTCGGGAATTCCTCTCTGGATTCTCTGAACCTCCAGATTCTGCGCCGCGGTAAGATTAGGGTAGAGGGCGGGTGTTTCGATCATGCAGCCGATGCGCCTGCGCTGCTCCTGCAGCCCGGACGGCGTGCTTTTCCCCCATAAGGACAGTTCCCCCTGCGTGGGAAAGGAAAGTCCGGTAATCAGCCGCAGAAGCGTGGTTTTCCCCGCGCCGTTCTGGCCGATGAAGCCATAGATTTCCCCTTTTTCCAGCCGCAGGCTGACATGATCCAAAGCGGTGGTATGTTTATATTTTTTTGTCAGTGCGTTTGTTTCCAAAACAGCAGTATTCATAGCGTCAGCTCCTTTCTAATCCCAAGTCTAAGGCGAAAGGTTAAAGAATTTCTTAAGTGGACCGGGAAAATATTAAAAAAAGAATAAAGCCGAAGGTTTTTTCCCTTCAGCTTCTATGTAAGCGGTAGCCGATACCCCAGACGGTATCAATATATTCCTCATCGGGGGAGAGCGCCTTCAGTTTATTTCTCAGGTTGCTGATATGGACGTTAAGCGTATTGTCTTCACTGAGATATTCACAATCCCAGACGCTTTCAAACAGATTGGCCTTGGAAAAAATCTTGTCCGGATATTGCAGAAGAAGCTCCAGTATCCGGTATTCCTTGGCCGTCAGGGAAAGCTCGGCGTCCTTTATAAAAGCGGTGTTTTTTTTCCTCGTCCAACAACAGCTCACCGCAGCGCAGCCGCCGCTCAGGTTTTGCGCTCAACGCGGCGCGCCGCAGATTGCTTTCAATACGGGCCAGCACCTCCTCCAGATCAAAAGGCTTGGTCACATAGTCATCGGCGCCGGAGCGCAGAAGGTCGATTTTATTGCGGGTGGTTCCTTTGGCGGAAATGATGATGACGGGAACGGCCCAGCCGGTGCGTATGTCCGTCAGTACCTGATCACCGCTGCGGTAGGGCAGCATGAGATCAAGAAGAACCAGATCCGACCTGTATTCCTGCAGAACCTCAGGAACATGCAGCCCATTATATAAACAGGAGGCCTGATATCCGTTTTCCAGCAAAAATTCGGATTAAAGCCCGCTGATTTCCAAATCGTCTTCAATAATCAGTATCCTCGCCATTCCTTTTCCTTTCCCGCAAAGTGCGCCACAGTCCGGCACTCCTGAATCACTTTCTTACAGACAGTTACCATTTTACAACAATTTACGCGCCGGGACAACCTGCTCCGAAGCTGCATAAGCCAAAACCGCGTTACCTGCGGCACAGGCGTGGAACCGCAGGATGGATGAAAACGGCCGTTCCCCACTATTTTACATTTGACTGGGACTGGAGAAAAACGTATCATGATTACAGATTCTCATTCAAAAACTGACATTGAAACAGCATAAGTACCAGGTGGCGAAACGACTGATTATAAGATGCAAGGCTGCCCGGGCAAAATTGAAGGCAAACAGAAATTGGAAGCACACAGGAGGACGATAGTTGGAAGAAAAGAAAAAGGACAGCCTATGCGGCGGCGCCTGCCCCTGCCCAAGAACGAAATGTGAGCGTTACGGCGATTGTGAAAGCTGCAGAAAGAAACACACGAAAAGCGCCCCCTACTGCGAAAGGAAGAAGGGAAAAGCGCCGGCCCGCAAAGCTGCAGAAAAGAAGGGCCGGCGGGCTGAGGGGACGCAGACATTATAAGGTAAGTACGGCAACGGTCCGGTTTCCAGAAATTTTGCCGTCCGTTGTGATATTTCCTCAAGAAAACGTAGTTAATATAAGAAGGCTCGCAGCAGTTAATCCGACAAGATGCCTGTTGCGGCCGGAATACATAGGTCTGCCTGCCTGAATGGCGGCAGAATGAGGGAGAAGGCAATGGATGATGAAAAAATTATAGAACTGTTCTGGGAACGTTCTGAGCAGGCCATTTCTGAAACTGCGGATAAATATGGGGGCATCTGCCGGAAAATCGCATGGAATATCCTGGGAAATGAAGAGGATACGCAGGAGTGTGTGAACGATACCTATCTGGGAGCCTGGAACAGCATCCCGCCCCGGCGTCCGGGAGCGCTGCGGGCCTATCTATGCAGAATCGCCCGGAATCAGGCGGTAAAAAAATACCGGCTCAATACGGCGGCGAAAAGAACCTGTGTGCTGACCTGTGTGCTGGAGGAACTGGAAGACTGCATTCCCGCGCCGTCCTCCTGGGAGGTGGAGGATCAGATCGAGGCCAGAGAGCTTGCAGAGTATCTGGAGGAATTCCTGGATACCCTGAAGGAGCGTGACAGACTGGTTTTTCTGCGCCGATACTGGTTTGCCCAGCCGGTAAAAAGTATCAGCAGGGAATGCGGCGTCACGGAGCATCATGCGGCGGTGATTCTGGAACGGAGCCGTAAAAAACTGAAATGCTTTCTGGAGGAAAGAGGTGTGCGGATATGAAATCTGAGCTTTTGTGGGATGCAATGGGGCATATTGACGAATCACGTATTGAAGAGGCGCTGTGTCAGCCGGAGGACAGGCCGGCAGGAAAGAAAAGAAAGAAGATCAGACTGAAAAAAAGGGATCGCGTCCGCAGCCGCGGCTGCGCTTGTCATCATGGTGGGGACTCCCCTGCTGGCCGCGGAAAGTCCGGCTTTTTACCAGGCCCTTTATTCGGTTTCTCCTTCTGCGGCACAGTTCTTTATTCCGGTCAGGGAGGCATGTGTTGATAATGGGATACGGATGGAAGTGGAATCCGCCGGCCTGGAAGGAGATACTGCCAGGATTTATGTTTCCCTTCAGGATCTGGAAGGAGACCGAATCGATGAAACGACGGATCTTTTTGACAGCTATGCCATCAGACGCAGCTTTGACAGTGTTGGTACCTGCAGCAGAGTCGCCTATGATGAAGAAAACAGAAAAGCCACTTTCCTTATAGAGATAACAGCCATGGGCGGCAGTGACATCAAAGGCGGCAAAATCACTTTTTCCGTAAGGGAATTCATCAGCGGAAAAACTGCCAGGGAAGACATTCCCTTAGAACTGAAGCCTTCGGACCTTGCACAGCGTGAGATTACCGGAGTGCTGACCGATCCTGTGATTACGGGCGGCAGCTATTCCTGGGAGGCACAGCAGGACTTCGGCGTTTCCATAGAAGATGAGACTGCCATGGAAGAGCTGGAGAAAAAACTCCCCACTACAATGCTTGTTCCCGGAGAAAGCCTGTATTCCCCCATGGAAAACATGGATATTTCAGCAGCCGGCTATATGGATGGCATGCTGCATATTCAGCTCCGTATGAAGGAATCGTTAACGCTTGATCCACACGGTTTCGTTTATCTGATGAATGAAAAAGGGGAACGCATCGATTCTTATTGCGCTGTTTATTTTGCAGAGCATACGGAATCCAATGACCTGCGCGTGGACTATGACGAGATGATGTTTAAGATCCCGAAGGAGGCGCTGAAAGAATACCGGCTGTACGGAAGCTTTTACACGGCAGGAAGAAATGTAAAGGGTGACTGGAGAGTTACCTTTTCCCTTTAAATATCAGACTACTGCAGGAGCTGTCGGACAGACCGGTTGATGTCGCCTGCAGATACCCTCCGGCTGGCCACATATTTCCCGGATGGCCCGCATGACGTATTTTCCGGTGGTGTGTTTTGGGCGGATATGATATAATGTCGTCGAAGACGACATTATATCTGTGCATTCTGGTTTCTGCGCCTGTTGCAGAAATCCAGGCGGTATACAGAATAAACCCGGCTGTGCCGGTGAGATAAAGGCGGTGCTGCAATGGAAAGAGACATTAATCTGGATGAAATATCCGACGGGAAATTATATGATGCCAATGATATGGTCAAGGTGGGGTGTTCGGACTGCGCCGGCTGTTCGGCGTGCTGCCATGGCATGGGAGAAACGATTGTGCTTGACCCTTATGATATCTGGCAGCTCACCTCCCATCTGGGATGTACCTTTGAGCAGCTGCTTTCATCAGGCCGGATTGCCCTTCATGTATACGAAGGCCTGATTCTCCCCAGCCTGAACCTTGTGGGGGAAGAGGAAGGCTGTCCCTTCTTAAATAAAGAAGGCCGCTGCTCCATCCATTCCTTCCGTCCCGGCATCTGCCGCTGTTTCCCTTTGGGCAGGCTTTATGAAAACGGCTCCTTCCGCTACTTCCTTCAGATTCATGAATGCAGGAAAGAAAACCGGACAAAAATGAAAATCCGCAAATGGCTGGATATTCCGGATTTGCGCCGCTATGAAAAATTCATCTGCGACTGGCATTTTTACATAAAAGCCCTTCAGGAGCAAGCAAAAACCTGCAAAGAAGAAGAAAGGCTGAAGGAACTGAGCATGCGGGTGCTTCAGGACTACTACCTGATACCCTACGCGCCGGAAATGGATTTCTATGAACAGTTCTACAGCCGCGGCAGCCTGGGGGAAGGCGGCAACGAGTTAAATTAAATTTATGACAGTAAATAAATCATTGTATGACCGACAGGAAACTGCCGGTCATCTTCATGAAAAATTAAGAAATTGCGCAAACCAGCATATTTCCAGAAATTACCGGCGCAAAACGTTACTTTTTGTGGAATATTGAGAATTATCTTCTTGACTTGAAATTCCCGGGGAGGTAATCTTTTAAGTAGTAAACTACAAGGAGTACATACCCTGATGAAATATAAATGGAAACCTGTCTTGGCAGCTATGCTTGCCTCTTTTTGTCTTTTTTCTTCTCCCCTGACGGCTTTGGCGACAGATAATACAGTCAGCACCATTGAGGATGAAATGGTTCACAATACGGAAGGAGCCGCCGAAGCAGGCAGCGCAGAGACGCAGACCGGTGAATCGGAAACACTGGGCAGCCTCCCCGTTCAGGCCGACGAAGAACCGGGATGGCCCTCTGGCCCTTCCATAGTTGCGGAATCCGGCATTGTTATGGAAGTCTCCACAGGAACGATTCTGTACAGTAAAAATATGCATGCCCAATATTACCCTGCCAGCATTACCAAAATTATGACGGCCCTTCTGGCCATGGAGAACTGTGAACTGGATGAACAGGTAACGGTTCCCCATGAAGCAGTATATATGGAGGATAAGGGGTCTCACATAGCGCTGGACGAGGGCGAGGTGCTGTCCGTGGAGGACTGTCTGTACGGCATGATGCTGGCGTCTGCCAACGATGCCGCCTATGCGCTGGCCATACATATCGGCGGAACAATAGAGAAATTCGCCGAAATGATGAATGAAAGGGCCAGGGAGCTGGGCTGTGAGGACAGCAACTTTGTCAATCCCCACGGACTGCCTGATGAAAGGCATGTATCCAGCGCCTACGACATGGCTCTGATTACCAGGGAAGCGCTGAAGCATGAGATTTTCCGTACGGTATCCAAAACGGTTTATTATGAGATTCAGCCCACCGATAAACAGCCGGATCTGATTCCCATGTCCAACCACCATAAGATGATCTGCAGCGGCAAATACCATTATGACGGTGTGTTTGCAGGAAAAACCGGATATACGGTGGTGGCAAAGAACACGCTTGTCACCTGTGCGGCACGCAATGACATGGAGTTGATCTGCGTAACCATGAAAACGGAGGGCAGGCAGGTATATGTGGATACCGCTACTCTGTTTGATTTCTGTTTTGATAATTTTAAAAAGGTGGATATCGGATCCAGCGGCACGGAGGGTGAAGAGATTGAGGTTTCCGTGAAGGAGGGGGACAGCCCGGAGAAAACGGAGAAAATACCGTTTCGGATATCGGAGGACGGCTATGTTGTCCTCCCTTCCCAGGCAGAATTCTCGGATTTGAAGCCTCTGCTTTTGCTGAATGCGGACAGAGGGCCGGAGGTAACCGGCGCGGTACTGGAATATCTTCTGGGTACCCGCACCGTGGGACAGGCTGTCATAGCGCTTCCTGAGTCCATGATAGTGAAGCCGGAGCCTGAAACCGTACAGAATGAGACGGAGAGCGAACCGGAACAGGAGAAAGAGAAAGAGGGCAAAGGCTTCCGCTGGTGGTACATTCCATTGGGTATCCTTGGCGCTCTGGCGGCAGCGGGCGCAGGCTTTCTTATAGTCCGCAGACAGATATGGAAATACAGATGGAGAAAAAACAGGAAAAGGCGCAGAAGCGGACGGCATTAATCTGACAGAGCCTGAATACTGCTGAAAATAAAAATAATTACTTCTTCCGGAGGGACTATAGCTTAACAGTAACAAAGAAAATGCTAAATAACGTAAATCATGCTTGTACATTCGGTTATAAAAGCTTACAATGAGTATATGCATAAACGGCGTATGGCGCAGAAGGAGTTTTTATGGCAACGGAAAAAACATATGATTTTGACGAGGCCTTTTTTACCTCCGTCTTTAATCAGCTGACCACTAATATCTTTATAAAGGATGCGGAAACAGATGTAATAGTTTATATGAACGACGCGATGAAGCGGGAATTTGGACAGATACATCCGGAAGGAAAGCGGTGCTGGGAGATTTTACAAAGGGGGCTGACGGATAAATGCCCCTTTTGTTCGGAACGGGATAAAAAGGGCGGCTTCCGCGCAGGAATACGGCATGAAAGGAATACGTTAACCGGACGCATTTACAAGCATTATGATTCTCTGACGGAGTGGCAGGGAAGAACCTACTGTATATGCAATTTTGTGGATGTTACGGAATATGAAGAGCTGTCGGAGGCTGCGGATCTTGACGACCTGACCGGAATTTATAACCGCAGGGCAGGCAGGGAAAAGCTGGCGGAGATGATAGAGGATGCCAGAAGGGAAAATATAACTCTCACCGTGGCGCTGATAGACGTGAATGGACTGAAGAAAATCAACGATCAGTACGGTCACGGGGAAGGGGATAATCTCCTTACCTCAATGGCCTGCGTGACAAAGGGCTGTCTTGGGGAACAGGATATCATTTTCCGTCTCAGCGGGGACGAGTTCGTGCTGGTATTCTATAATCAGAACCAGCAGGCGGCTGAGAAGCTGATGCGGGAAATCAGCAGGCGGCTCCACGATGAACGGGAGAAATATTCCATTTTTTATGAAGCCACCTTCAGCTATGGCCTGATGGAGGTATATCCGGGAGACAGATATACCTTGTCGGATATCATCAGACGGGCCGATGAGCAGATGTACATACAGAAGCGGAGCTACCATATCATGCGTGCCAAGGAGGGACTCCTTAAAGACGGGCAGAGACGTATGGGGACGAAGCAGTTTGTGTATGATAAGGAGCATCTGTATGATGCGCTGGCCTCCAGTACGGAGGACTATATTTTTGTTGGCAATATGAAGACGGGAACCTTCCGGTATTCACCAGCCATGGTGGAGGAGTTCGGCCTGCCGGGGGAAATCGTGGAGAATGCAGCCGCCTTCTGGAGCGGCCTGATTCATCCCAATGACGAAAACGTGTTTCTGGAAAGCAATCAGGAGATTGCCGATGGCCGGACAGATTCCCACAATATAGAGTACCGTGCAAGGAACACCCGCGGGGAATGGATATGGCTCCGCTGCAGGGGGCGGATGATAAAAGACACGCAGGGCTGTCCGGATCTGTTTGCGGGCATGATTACCAATCTGGGGAAGAAGAGCCAGATGGATCATATGACCGGCCTTTATAACCGTTTTGAGTTTGAAGGGGATATTAAGAAATATATGGTGGACTATCCGGATTTGCAGCGGCTGCAGATCATGATACTGGATATGGACGCCTTTAAGAATATCAACGATCTCTTTGACAGAGCCTTTGGTGACGAAGTGCTCAGGATTACGGCCCAGAGGATTTCCTCTATACTGCCCTCCAATGCACGTATTTACAGGCTGGACGGCGATGAATTCGGAATTATTATCCTCAATGGGGAGGAAGAGGATTACCTGCGGATTTTCAACAGCATCCAGCATAAATTCCACGGACAGCAGGAATACAACGGCAAGAAATATTACTGCACGGTTTCAGGAGGCTATGCCGTATATCCTACGGATGCGGATAATTATCTGGATTTGCTCAAATGCGCCAACTATTCCCTGGAGCATTCCAAGCTGGAGGGAAAGGACAGGATTACCAGATTTTCTGAGGATATCCTGAAGGAAAAGGAAAGAAAGCTGGAGCTGGCAGAGCTTCTGCGGGAAAGCATTGACCGTGGTTTCGCGGGTTTTTCCATCAGTTATCAGCCACAGGTTGAGTCTGAGACCGGAACCCTGTACGGGGCGGAGGCGCTGGCCAGATGGCGCTGTGCCAAATACGGAAATGTATCGCCCGGTGAATTTATCCCTCTGCTGGAGCAGAGCGGCCTGATCGTCCCGCTGGGAAGCTGGGTGCTTTATCATGCGGTGGAGCAGTGCAGGAAATGGTGTGAGCTTAAGCCTGATTTTCACATGAGCATCAATCTTTCCTACCGGCAATTGCTGGAAGGGGATATTGTTGCCAATATTCAGGAGACTCTGGAAGCGCTCCATGTCCAGCCCGGCAATGTGACGCTGGAGCTGACGGAAACCTACCTCATCAAGGAGGATGCCGGAACCCGTGATATCCTGGAGAAAATGAAGAAAATGGGAATTAACCTGGCCATGGATGATTTTGGAATCGGCTATTCCTCCCTTTTTTCACTGAAAAATATACCGGTGGATATTGTAAAAATAGACAGGGGCTTTGTTAAGGGAATTACTTCTGATCTCTTTAATGCCACCTTTGTCCGGGCAATTACGGAGCTGTGCCATGATGTGGGGAAGAAGGTATGCCTGGAGGGAGTGGAGACGAAGGAAGAGTACGATGTGGTGAAAAATTCGGGGCTGGAGCTGATTCAGGGCTTTTATTTCGGTTATCCCATCAATGCGGAAATGTTCGAAAAGCAGTGGCTGTAAACAACGGAATTAAATAAAAAACCATAAAAAGAGAGGAAAGCGCTGTCAACAGCTTTCCTCTCTTTTACGTATACTATTATACTACAAAATTGAGAAAATATCAAGGCTTGTAATAGAACCGGCCAGAACGTATAATAGGCATTTCCAGCAGAAACAATAGGAAACAGGGATTTAAAAGGAGGAGACAGCGGTGAACGAAAGTTTATTGGAGGTGCTGCAGTCACAGAAGGAGAAAAAGGAGCTTTCCGTTCTTATGCAATGTAATGAAAAAACGGAAAGCTTTGGTTTGTCCCTGACGGAGGAGGACGCGCATGAACTGGTTTTGTGCAGGAATGCGAGCCTGAAAAAATACCGCCGGGTGGAGTTCGGAGAAGGGATTCTGGATAAGCTGATTTTTACCTTCTGTGATTCCCAATACATTAATCAGGAGAATTACCGGGAGGTCATGGAGGAGCTGCAGGATATTTTCTATTCCTTTAAGAATGAAGCGATGGATTTGCTGACGGATGACGAGCTTCTGACATTTATGAAGGAACAGTTTGAAGAGATCTGCATGGGAGACACGGAATATCTGGAAAGCACCTGCCTTCCAAGGTTTGCTTGTGCCATTCGTTCCGGTGACAGGGGCTATGTGAAAAGCGGCGGAAAAGGAGAATATGAAAAGCTCAGCGAGGAGCAAAGGTGGGACGGAGAACTCTTTATGGATGTAATAAAGGAGCTTTTCTGGTAATTGTCAGGACCAGTACAGGGGTTTTTCCAAGGAAGGAATAAGGAGGAGAAGGATACGAAAATGGCAGAGGACAGGGAATCAAGGAAAAATGAGGGCAGTATGTATGGTTACGGATTGGAAGAGATACTTCCGGTGGTGATTTATCTGACAAATAAATATACATCCGGGGAAAGCAGCTCCGTGCCCTATGAAAAGGCGGAAATGCTTATGGAAGCCGTGCTTTACTGCATCCGGGAATGCTTTACATGGAATACGGCCGGCGTGCTGCCGGCAGTAAACAGCCTCAGTGCGCGGCAGGCCTATGATAAGGGATATGAATATGTGACGGAAAAGGTAAAAATGGCCAGGGGGCTTTACGATGGCCTGATTACGGATTTCGAAGATTATGGTTGTCTGAATTACCGGAAAACCGTTCTGGAAGGGCTTCCCGCCTTTTTCCTGAAATATGATATCCGCTTCTGCCCGCAGGATCATATCCTGACTCTGGATTATCCGGATATGGCACGCGGGGAGGCACAGTGCGGCGCGGATCGGATTTACAGTTATCTGTCTCATCTTTGTATGGAAAAGAGGTTCCTGGAGCAGTTTGACAGACAGGCGGTATGCAGGGTGTTGGCAGGTGTTCAGCCGGATTACCGGGAACTGTATCTGGACAATATATGCGAAGCAGTGCTGTACCAGGCGGTAAAATGTGTGATTACGGACAGCCCGGTGTGGAAGCTGGAAACATCCGGGGATGAGAAGGAGCTCCTTGGGATATATTTTGACGGCGATACGCGTGAACAGGCTGCCCGCAAAACGGCAGCACTGATCGAAATGCTGGTGGGAGCAATGGAAAATGCGGTGCCGGACCCTGATTTCAGAAATTATTTTGGACAGATGGGGAAAGCTTTTTCCGCCAGATATCTGCTTCAGGCGGGAAGCAGGGAATAAAGGGATAAAAATCCAGAAAGACAAAGACATGTGCCCAGGCCTTTTTTCATAAAATAGGCGTAAGAGTTTATTGGAAAAAGGATAGAAAATGTATAAAGGCATTGATGTGTCGGAGCGCCAGGGAACCATTGACTGGAAAAAGGTAAAAAAAGCGGGCTGCAGATTTGCGGTGCTCCGCTCCATAAAATGGGACGGAAAACCGGACAGTCAGTTTTGGGCAAATGCCAAAGGCTGTTATGCAAATGATATTCCTTATTCTGTTTACCGTTATACTTATGCCGTCCTGCCTACGGAGGCGCTGGAGGAGGCGGAACAGGTAATCCGGCTCCTCCGGTCCCGGGAAAAACGCTCCTGCAGGATATGGTGGGATGTTGAGGATAAGTCCCTGGAGCCTCTGGGAAGGGATGTGCTGACAGGGCTGATAAAAACGGCAGAAAATACCATTACAGGAGCAGGGTATGAATTCGGCATTTATACAGGGCAGTTTTTCTACGATGGAGGATTTTTTGATGCCGGGGCTTTTGACTGTCCCATGTGGGTTGCCCGTTATCCCGTGAGCAGAAGCTTTGTCTTTGATGAAAACCCGCCTTCGGATAAATACCGGCCGGAAATAAAGCAGCCGCTGTTTGCGTGGCAGTATACCAGCAAAGGCAGAATAGACGGGATAGACAGTCTGGTGGATTTTGACATTTGTTATCTGCCTTTTGGGTGAACGGAACAGGGATTGGGAAGCTGTAAATGCCCTGAAACGGAGGGAAAGAAATGGCTGACTGGCTCTTGTGTTTTCCCGCTTACCGTGTATGATAGAGGTAAGAGGCCGTGCAACTGTGACGATGCGGTGCAGTTACGGGAAAATAAAGGAAAGGAAGGTTTTTTATTATGAGAAGGAAAGGTTTTATGAAGCTGGCGGCGGCCGCAGCTGTCGCTGCGGTTTGTTTTTTGCTGCCTCTTAAGGCGGATGCGGCGGAGCTTATTCATTCGGATGAATACGGGGATGTTTATGTAGTGAATTCTGAAGGCAGGGACAGCCTGGTATTTATGGAAGACGCCAGCGGCAAGGTGCTGGAGTTCATGAAAGAAAGCGCGGGAGATCCCTATTTTGTCAGGTATAATGTCATGGATGCTTCGTTGGCAAGGCTGAAAGCAACTGCCAGCGCCATTCAGGTTCTGGATGATAACGGGGAACTGATCGCTAGCAAGGGAGCGGCGGAAATCCAGCAGGAGGTGGCGGCGCATCTGGCTGTGATAAATGCACTGGATGCAATGGATCCCCAGCAGCAGATTATATTGGAAAACCAGCAGCTGGCAAGCCTGGCCGCACTGAAACAGGAGCTGCTGCTGCAAAAGCAGGATTCGCTTGTGAAAATGCAGCAGGCTGCCGCAAACGGTAGTACGGAAGAAGTGATTGCCTGCCAGTTTGCAGCCGCAATGTATGATCAGATGATTACCCTGAGCGCTTCCAAGGAGCAGGCTATCCTTTTGTATCAGCAGCAGTCGATACCGGAGGCGCAGCAGGTTTTGGCATCAATCAAGGAACAGGCAGGAATTATTCAGCGGGAAATATCGGATTTTGCCGTACAGTTCAAGCAGCTTCTGGTACAGGAAATCGTGAACGAGCTGGTAAATCTGCCTTAAGCGGATTAATTTAAGCGGACGGATACATGGGAAAAAGGGCCGGCAGCTGTAAAGCTTCTCCCTTTAATTTTCCTGTTGGGCCGTGAACATTTCCTGCATATCATTGATTAGCTTCATATCCTCCGCAGTCAGCTTCAGATTGGAGCTGAAGGTCTTTCCCTCCGCTGTGGTAACGGTCATTTCCAGCAGCGTCCCTTCCATTACGGCTCCTTTGGAAACAGCATTTAAGAAGGAAGGAAACTTGGGGTGCCTGGCCTTGAACTGCTCCCAGGAGGCCTTTATCTGCAATAATTTCATAGGATTAAACTGGTTCATTTCAAATACTTCCTTTCCCTGATAAATAGAGCCTGGTTCTCAGGCACGTCTATTGTATCATTATTCCCGCTTTTTGGCGAGTGAAAAAACAGGAGACAGACAGTGCGGAAAATGGTAAAATAAATGTGCGGCAATGATAATCAGGCATTTATGGGAATAAGGAGAAGAACGATGATTTATAAGTGCAGGAACTGCGGCGGAAATGTGGTTTATGATCCGGACAGGAAGGAAATGCATTGTCCTTACTGCGACGGGACGGACACACAGGATAAGCTGCCGGGCGGAGGAATGGAAACCTGCGCCAACTGCGGCGCGCCGATAGAGGCGGGGGATTACCGCAGCGCAGTGAAGTGTGAGTACTGCGGCCATTATACGATTTTTGACGAACGGGTGGAGGGCGTATATGAACCCCGCTTGATCCTGCCTTTTAAAATAGGGAAAAATACGGCGGTAAAGCGTTTGGAGAATGAGTTTTCCAGACGGATATTTGCGCCGGAATCCTTTCTTGCACAGGCTACAGTGGAAAAGATGGAGGGAAATTATGTCCCTTTCTGGCTGTACGACATGAAGGCGTACTGTCATTATGCGGGGACAGGAACCAGAGTACGTGTGTGGGTCAGCGGAGATACGGAATTTACGGAAACCTCGTATTTCCAGGTGAGCAGGGATATGGATGTGGATTTTGAAAAGCTGCCGGTGGATGCTTCCCTGGCTATGGAAGATAATGTGATGGATCTGATGGAGCCTTACGGCTATGAGGCGCTGGAAAATTTCAGGCCGGAATATATGTCCGGCTTTCTGGGGGAGATTTACAACCAGGACGCAGAGACGCTGGAAAAGCGAGCCAGGGATAAGGCGGGCAGGGATGCTTCGGTGATGCTGCACAACACCCTGAACGGCTATACAACGCTGATTCCGCAGCAGGAAAATATCAGTTTGAACAGTATACAGTCCAGCTATGCGCTGCTTCCGGTATGGTGGTACCGGTACAGCTTTGAAGGTAAAAATTATGACTGCTTTGTCAACGGACAGACGGGCAAGGTTGTGGGAAAAGCACCTTTGTCGGTCAGGAGAATTTTTGCCTACGGCGGTACTTTTTTCGCCTGCATGTCACTGATTTTGCTGCTTTTGAAGGGAATACTGGAGGAACTGTAGGATGAAAGGGTATCTGAAATATTTCAGGGTGTATTTTATAATCATACTTGTCCTCACTGTGATTTTTGCGGCGCTGAAGCTTACCGGGGCCGGGAAACAGCCGGCAGAGAGGGGCAATACGGAGGCGGTGACGCAGGAACGGGTCTTCGATTATGCGGATAAGCTGACGGATGAAGAAGAGGACAGCCTGCGCAGGCTGATTGCCAAAAGAGAGGCGCAGACAGGCTGCGATATTGTACTGGTGACGCTGAATGAGTCGCTGGAAGAATATGCGAAGGGCTATGAGGAACAGCTGGGATACCTGTATCCTTATCAGTATGTAATGGTGTATGCCGATAATTTTTACGATGAGCATTTGTTCGGCTACAATAAGCCCCAGGGCGACGGCGTGCTGCTTCTGGACAACTGGTACAGGGAAAGCGACGGCAAGGTATATTCCTGGCTGAGCACCTGCGGTAAGGCGCAGGACCGTTTCAGCAGCACAATGATTGATGAACTGCTGGATAAGGCGCTGGAGGATGTGGACAGCAATCCCTATAAAGCCTATAAAAAATATGTGGACCTTTTTTATTATGATATGACCGGGAAAGTGCATATTCCCGTTGCTGCCCTGATTTTTGTGGCTGCGGCCTGCACTGCCGTTTATGTGGGTGTCAACCTGGGAAGAAACAAGGGGCAGAAAACGACCGGGGTGGCGACCTATGTATCGGGCGGGCATCCACAGATGCGCAATCAAAGTGACCTGTTCCTTCATAAGACGGTGACAAGACGTCATATAGAGAGAAATACCGGAGGCTCCGGCGGAGGAGGCGGCGGAGGCCATGTTTCCAGCGGCGGAGTATCCCATGGAGGCGGCGGGCACAGCAGATAACAGAAACCTGTATTTTGCTTCGCAAACCAAGGAGGAAAATTCCTCTGTTCGTCAGAGGATTTACATTTTGCTCCGCAATACGAGTAGGAGGAAGTATGAGAATTCAGTATTTGGGGCATTCATGTTTTAAAATCAGTTCCGGCGGGTATGCGCTGGTGGTGGACCCTTATGAAAATGGTTCCGTGCCGGGGCTGAAAAATCTGGATACCACGGCAAATCTGTGTGTGTTCAGCCATGAACACAGTGATCATCATGGTGAGGGCAGCGTGATTATGGAAGAGAGCTTTCTTCCCTGTCCCTTCCGGATTGAAACCATTGACAGCTGGCATGACGACAGGAACGGGAGCCTGCGCGGCAGGAACCGGATTCATATTTTCCATGTGGAGAAAATGAAGGTGGTTCATCTGGGGGATATGGGGTGCGCCCCTTTGGATTGGCAGATAGATCTATTGAAAGGGGCGGATCTTGTCATGGCTCCTGCGGGGGGCTATTATACGGCGGAACCCTCCGATGTCTGCGCGGTTGTGAGGAAAATAGGCCCTCGTGTGGTGATCCCCATGCATTATCGGACGGCGAAAAGCGGTTTCCCGGTGCTCAGGACCTGTGAGGAGTTTTTATCCTGCTGCGGCCATGTGGTGAGATATGAAACGGATACCCTTACACTGGACAGCGCCACGCCGCCGCATACAGCTGTGCTGAAGCAGTGGGGATATTTGTGAACAGAAGCAGATTCCTATGAAAAGGAGAATTATATCGTTGAACATACAGATTTTCGGGAAGACGAAATGCTTTGATACGAAAAAAGCAGAACGTTATTTCAAGGAACGCGGCATTAAATATCAATATATTGATATGAAGGAAAAAGGAATGAGCAAGGGAGAGCTGAACACGGTCTGTCAGGCAGTGGGCGGCCTGGATAAGCTGCTGGATGATAAATGCAGGGATAAGGATGCGCTGGCGCTGATTCGTTATATATCGGAAGAGGACAGAGCGGAAAAGCTTCTGGAAAATCAGCAGGTCATTAGAACCCCGATTGTACGCAACGGGAAAAAGGCGACGATTGGTTACTGCCCGGATATTTGGAAAGGGTGGGAATAAAGAGTGGAAAAAAAGGCGCCTTATCTTGTGCGGCTCACTGGTATCCTGGTAGAAGAGGGCAGACTCCTGATTATCCGGCAGCACATGCCGGATGGACGGCAATGGTATCTGCCCGGCGGTCAGCTCGAACCGGGAGAAACGATTGAAAAGGGAATTATCAGGGAAATGAGAGAAGAGACAGGGCTGGAGGTTGCGATGGAGAAGTTATTGGCAGTCAGCGATACCTCCTTCAGGAATCCTTCAGCACTGCATATCCTTCTGCAGGTGAAGCGGCTTTCCGGCGAACTTCGTATACCTGGCCTGGAATATGACAGTGTGGCTATAACAGATGTAAGATTTGTCCCAATAGAGAAGCTGTGTGAGTATGGCTTCAGCAATTTTTTTGTCGGTCAGCTTAAGAGTGGATTCCCATTGGAAAACAGATACATAGGGCCGGACACATTTTTTGATTTTCAGGATTAATAGGGCTTACGATTTATGGAAGCTGTGGGATAATGTTAAATTGTATAATTAAAATAAAGTTATTAAAAAAGGTGCAGTGAAACCATCTTCCGGCTTCACTGCACCTTAATTCAATTTTGTAGTTAATGGAACTATCTTATGAAACTGGTTGGCGGATAGCGACGGCATGGTTCTAATTTTGGCGTATATCACTTTAATCAGTCATCGAAGCCATGGATCCAGTCGGCCTTCAGGAAATAAATCAGGAAAATGATGGAACTCAGGGTCCAGGTCAGAGGATAGGCCCAGAAAATAACATTGATTACCGGAATGATTTTTACGACGATGCTGATGTAGGTGATTCTGATGATACACCAGCAGCACATCATAACAAGCATGGGAATCGTTGCCTTTCCTGCACCGCGCAGAATTCCGGCGACGCAGTGTGAATATGCCAGCAGGAAATAAAAGAGCGTAACCGTACGCGCCTGTGTGGTTCCATAAGCGATTACTTCGGGATCGTTGTTAAATGCAGCTATGAGCACAGGGGCAAAGGCATAAATCAGGATACCCACCAGCTCGGCCATAGTGATGGAGCAAAGGATACCGAAACGCGCGCCCTTTTTTGCCCTGTCATATTTTTTGGCGCCCAGGTTCTGACTGATAAACGTAGTCATGGACATAGCAAAGCAGGTGATGGGAAGGAAGCCGAACCCTTCTATTTTGGAATAGGCGCCGCAGCCTGCCATGGCCATTTTGCCGAAGCTGTTGATATTGGCCTGCACCACAACATTGGCAATGGAAATGATGGAGTTCTGAAAGCCGGAGGGCAGGCCGTTCTGAATAATCTGCTTCAGGAAGAAGAGGTCAAAGCGGATTTTGCGGATATGTACCCTGTAATCTTCAGGGCTCCTGGAAAGGCGGATGATACACAGAATCGCGCTGACAAACTGGGAAATGATGGTTGCCAGAGCCGCGCTGCCGACACCGAAACGAAATACGCCTACGAACAGCAGGTCCAGTAAAATATTGACAACAGAGGAAACAATCAGGTAAACCAGGGGATGTCTGCTGTCCCCCACCGATTGAAGAATACCTACAAAAATATTATACAGGACAAAGGCAAGGGAGCCGCAGAAATAAATACGGAAGTAAGTAATGGAATTGGGCAGAACATCCGACGGCGTACCCATCCAGATAAGCAGCTGCGGAGTGAGACATACACCGATGAGCGTAAGCAGTACCCCGGCAGCAAGGCCAAAGGCTATCGTAGTATGTATGGCCTTCTGCACCTTTTCTATTTCACGCGCTCCATAATATCTGCCGATAACAACGCCTGCGCCGATGGCGATTCCGTTGAAAAAACCAACCATAAGGAAAATCAGGCTTCCCGAGGAACTGACAGCGGCCAGAGCCTCGCTCCCCAGGAAATTTCCCACAATGAGGGAGTCTGCCGTATTATACAGCTGCTGGAACAGATTGCCCAGAAAAAGAGGAATGGCAAATGCTATAATTTTTTTCCAGATAGATCCTTCTGTCATCAGTGTGGTCTGCTGTGCTGTTTTATTCATTGATGCTCCTGTCTGCGTGTACTATATGCACATTCGCCCCTGTCTGTACGCATAGTTCCGCCCATATATGTAAAAAATTTAGTATATTTCAAAAGGTATCAAAAACCGGCGGCAAAACAACCGCCAATTTTTTATTATATCACAGCCGGTAAAAAAAGGAAGAGCAAATGTTTTATCTCGCTGTGGCAGTCAGTGATGGATGAAGAAATTTCCGTATGCTCCGCGGCATACAATATTTCTGATTTGAGACATACAATATTTCGGAACCGCCTTGAGGAGAATGCACCGATATGGTATGATGAACTAAATATTGGCTTATATTTGTCGGTTAAGACATATTGCCGGAAAAGGCGGATATATGTTATCTCATGATGATTCAAAAATCCAGGATCGCAAACTCATCCTGTGGGCACGGTTCCATCCTGATTTTTCACGCGATGTACTGATACCTGAAATAGAAGCAAACAGTATACAGTATCATGTTGCTCCTCAGTTAATTGATAACTTCCGAAAATACCGAAATGCTGAAAACTGCCTGTATTTTATCCATGGCTTCGCTTATGCAGATATTCCCGCGGGACAGGAATACGAGGTAGTTATGCGTATCAACGAGGGGATAATCGATCATAATTCCGTAATAAGCTGTAAGGCCATCGTGTTATGTTTCTTCTCAGAATTTAAAATGCAGCCAATCGCGTATGCCTGGCATGGATATCATGCAGGTTGTCTGATTCAGTTTCCCGATGGAATTCCGGATCTCATTCAGGAGATGTATGAGATAACGGAAAAGAAACCTATAAAAATTACTCAGGAAATATGCTTATGCACTTTAGAAACGCTGAAGGCAAACTCAGGTATCCTTGATACTGTCATAGCAGAGGAAAAGGGGGAAAAGTATAATGAAAATAACAGAGGAATATATCCGGGAACAGATACAGCTGCTTTATTCTAAGGACTCCAATACAGGATACGCCGCATTGAAAGAACTACAAGATGCCAGCCATGAGGACTGTATGGTTTACACCCATTTAAATGAGTTTTTTAATATGCTGGAAAATAAAAATTCTTTTGTACGTACAAGAGGGCTTGTTCTGATTGCTGAAAATGCCATATGGGACGAAAAAGGCATCATTGACCGCTTTTTTGACAGCTATCTGCAGCACATTACGGATGAAAAACCGATTACCGCAAGACAGTGCATAAAGCTGCTTCCAACAATTGCGAAGCATAAGCCTGAACTAAAAAAGAGGATGGCGGACGCGCTTCATGTAGCGGATCTTTCCTCCTATAAGGAAAGCATGCGGCCGCTGGTGGAAAATGATATCGAAAATGCGCTGGCTCAAATACAGGAATGACAGAGAAAACTGCAGGAAAACTTCGATACTATTTTCCGGGAAGCGCACAGTACCAAAATGGAAGAGCAGAATATGCATGATTAAGGAAAAGAAAACACAAGCGCTGGTAAATAAAATAAGTTATACTTAAATACAACTGTTCAGCCGGCCCACGTATTTACAGTCAGGTACAGTATAGGCCGGCAATATACAAGGAGGTAAAATTTCATGAAAATTGCACTGATTAATGAAAACAGCCAGGCGGCAAAGAATGCGCAGGTGGAAGAGGTCCTGAAAAAAGTCGTTGAACCCAAAGGACACGAGGTATTTAATTATGGAATGTACAGCGCAGAGGACGAGCATCAGCTTACCTATGTGCAGAATGGTATTCTTGCAGCGATTCTGCTGAATTCAGGAGCAGCTGATTATGTGGTTACGGGCTGTGGTACAGGAGAAGGCGCCATGCTGGCCTGCAATGCATTCCCCGGCGTGTTGTGCGGACATATCGTAGATCCTTCCGATGCCTATATGTTTGCCCAGATCAATGACGGCAATGCCATTGCGCTTCCTTTTGCAAAGGGCTTCGGCTGGGGCGCGGAGCTGAATCTTCAGTATATTTTTGAAAAACTGTTTGAAGGTGAGAGCGGACAGGGCTATCCCAAGGAAAGAGTTGTTCCGGAACAGCGCAATAAGAAGATCCTGGATGAAGTAAAGAAGGTTACACATAACGACCTGTGCACTATCTTGAAAAATCTGGACAGGGAGCTGGTTAAAGGCGCTATTGCAGGAGACAGATTCAGCGAATACTTCTTCGCAAACTGCAAATGTGAGAAAATAGCAGCATGCGTAAAGGAACTGCTGGAAGCATAAGCGGAAAGTAATTTCAGGCGTTTCCCAGGATGGAGGCGGATGCTGCTGCAGGACACAGTTGCAGGGCGACGCACAGCTTTGAAGCATGAAACATATTAACTGGTTCATTCCCGGCGGATGGACCAGTTATTTAGATTAAGGGAGAAGTGGCATGGCAGCTTCTGATATGACAAAAGGCAGTATTATGGGACATCTGGTCCGCTATTCCATTCCCCTGATTCTGGGGAATCTTTTTCAGCTTGCCTACAACGCGGTGGATTCCATGATAGCGGGCCGGTTTATCGGGAAGGAAGCGCTGGCTGCGTTGGGAACGGCAGGGCCGGTGATGAATATTATTATTCTGGGGATTTCCGGGATCTGTATGGGATCCGGCGTGCTGATGAGCGGTTTTTTCGGGGCGGGCAGCCTGGAAGAACTGAAAAAAGAACTGTCCACCACGCTGCTGTTTGGCCTGTATTTTACCATTGGGGTGGCGGTGTGCGGGTTGTTTCTGGCCAGACCGCTGCTTGTATTGCTTCAGGTGCCGGAGGGTGTGCTGGAACGTGCATGTATTTATTTGAAAATCATTATACTTGGTTCCCCCTTCACCTATTTTTACAATGCGCTGGCGGCGGCGCTGAAAAGCGTAGGGGATTCCAGGACACCCGTCAGGTTCCTGATTTTTGCCTCTTTGCTTAATGCAGCTTTGGATTTGGTGTTTATCGGCCTGCTGGGATTTGGAATCGTATGCTCGGCGGTGACTACTGTGGTCGCGGAAGGCGTGTCAGCCGCCCTGACCTGGTATCATATCAGAAAAGCCGTCCCCATGCTCAGCCCTGATAAAAAGACATTCCGCATTGACAGACGGCTTCTGAAGACCACGCTCCGTTATGGAAGCGTTACGGCGCTGCAGCAGGCCTGTCAGCCGGTAGGAAAGCTGCTGATTCAGGGAGCTGTCAATCCCCTTGGCGTGGACGTGATTGCCGCATTCCAGGCGGTGAACCGGGTGGATGATTTCGCATTTACGCCGGAACAGAGCATCTCCCATGGAATCACCACCTTTACGGCGCAGAACCTGGGTTCCAGGCAGGATGAGGAGCGTAAACGGGAACGTGTGGGCGCGGGGCTAAGGACAGGCCTGCTGCTGGAATTTCTGTATTGGATATTTATTTTCCTGCTGGTTTATCTGGGGAGAGTACCCGTTATGAAGGCCTTTGTGACAGGAGAGGGCAGTACAGGCGTTGTGGAGGCGGGGAGCCGGTATCTGGGGACCATGGCTTTCTTTTATCTGCTTCCCGCCTTTACTAATGGGCTGCAGGGCTTTTTCCGGGGAAGGGGAAAAATGGGAATTACTCTGGCAGGCACCTTCATCCAGACAAGCCTTCGTGTGGCGGTTACCTATCTGACCGCCCCTGTTCTCGGTATTTACGGCGTGACAATCGCCTGTGCCGTAGGCTGGACGGCAATGCTGCTTTTTGAAGTGCCCTGCCTGTTCTTTTTCCGGGACAGGACGGTTAAGCAGAAAAAGTAATGTAACAATCCGGACAGGTTTGCGCATTCACTGCGCAAAACGTGAGAAAACGTGGTGGCAGCAGGCATCCGCCCCTCGCCGAAGGCGACTTATAATGGGCGGGTGCAGTAATAGTTCGGCCAAAGCCTGAACTGTTACAAAGTAAATGTTGAGAACGAAACAGCTGTTAAGAGGATAAAAAAGGAGAAAAAGATGGCGGTAAAAACGGCGACAGGCGCCTCATTGCTGGCGGCAGATTTGGAAAAAGCACAAAAATATGATATCACGGCTTACGGGGCCGTTTCGGGCGGCGATCCGGTAAAGAATACGGAGGCGGTCAACCAGGCCTTTGCGCAGGCGGCCCAAAATGGCGGCGGCACGGTCAGCGTGCCCGCAGGCGATTATAAGGTATATACGATAAGGCTTCGCAGCGGGGTGAACCTGTGCCTGGAAAAGGGATGCGTCTTACGGGCGGCCAAAACCGATATCCGGCATTCCTATGAGAAGCAGGAAGGGGAAGGCGGGAATTATGATAAGCCGGAGGTAAACCTGTACGCCGGGATACAGGATCACGGACATACTTATTATGCCAACAGCATGATTTACGGGGCGGATATTTCAGACGTAATGATTTATGGAGAGGGCCTGATTGACGGCAGCTGTTTTGAGGATGGCTTCCGCAGCTATGTGCTGCTGGGCGGCGATCCCAAAATGCCAAAGATGCGCAATGAACCGGGAGTCGGCAGTGACGGGGAATGGTTCGGCAATAAAGCGATTTCCCTGCTTCGCTGTAAAAATGTGGTGCTGAAGGGCTTCAAGCTTGTCATAGGTGGCCATTTTGCCATCATTGCGCAGGGTGTGGAAAATATGTTGGTGGAGGATGTCCTGGTGGATACGACCAGAGACGCGCTGGATGTGGACTGCTGCCAAAATGTGACCATCAGAAACAGCACCTTTAATTCCCTTACCGACGATGCGCTGGTCATGAAAGCGTCCTACGGTGCAGGAAAGTTCATGCCGCTGAAAAATGTCCTTATTGAGGACTGCCGTGTGAGCGGCTACGATGCGGGGAGCGTCGCCGCCGGCGTATACACCAGGGAAAAGCTGGTGGCTGCCGACAGAGGCGGCCCCACGGGAAGGGTGAAGCTGGGTACGGAATCCACCTGTGGCTATGAACAGGTGACGGTGAGAAGGGTCCGCTTTGAGCGGTCCCGCGGCTTCGCACTGGAAGCGGTGGACGGATCTGACCTGACGGATATTCTTTTTACAGACTGTGAGATGGAAAATATAAGCAGTTCCCCTATTTTTATCAGGGCAGGAGAAAGAGGCCGTTTTCCGGTGACGGGAAACAGCCGGGAGGAAACGGTTGAAGCAGGGGAAGGAAATGTGCGTCTGGATAACCGGAACTGGGTGCTTCCCGCCAGGGAGGAATATACCTGTTATCCGGCAAAAAGGGATACCCCTTCTTACAGAAAAGACCGCGTCGTCAGCATTGACGGCCATTCCGCTTTTACCGTTGTCAGCCAGGAGGAACCGGCGTATGTGAATCCCGCGAATGTTGTGGAAGAGGATGGCGTTTATTATGGGAAAAAATATGATGACCACGCCGGATACTGTATTGACCGGGACAGAAAGGTGGAGGCCTGGGAGCTTCCCTGCTTCGCCAATGCCAGCGGAAGCAGCCATATGGCCAGAGTGGCAGATATAGAAATCAGCAATGTGAAAATCACCAATGCGGATCCCCGTTATCCCATATTGATTATGGGGCTGGCGGACAGTCCGGTACAGCGCGTTTCCATGAAAAATATCACCGTGGAATTCCGGGGAGGTCTGTCCATGGAGCACGCGGTGGAGCAGAGGCAGTTGAATACCAACTGGGAATACACACAGTTCGGGACCCGGCCCAGCGTACAGAGCCTTCCCTGGCTGGTGAATACATTTTTCCTGAAGGAGGAAGGGCTGCTGCCCCGCGTGGACTGGGATAAGGAAGCCGGCGGCTGGAAGGAGGATCCTTATAATGTGCCGGAACTGCCGCAGGTATATCCGGAGCCTGAAAACTGGGGAATCCTGCCCGCCTATGGCCTCTACGCCCGCCATGTGGAGGGATTGTCCCTGGAGCAGGTTTCTTTTGCCTGGAAGGTGGAGGACGGCCGCCATGCGGTGGTTCTTGATGATGCCTGCGGTGTGCGGCTGACGGAGGTATCAGCCATGGTAAAAGAAGGCGTGGAGCAGTTAGCCTTGGTGGAAAGCAATTACCGGAGGGCCACGAACAGAGAGTATATTCTGCACCAGCCCTATGTCAAAACCAGCGTGGAGGATGTCACCTTCCCGGAGAACTGGAGGGTAAAGCAGGTAGTAATCGACGCGCCTGCTCCCGGCACGCCGCAGGATGAGGGCTACGGCTTTCCCACGCTGCCCTGTCCGGAAAACGGCTATACCTATACAAAAGCTACAGAGGATTATCCCCTGCCTCTCACCGTATACCGTCCCTTTTTTGCCATGCCCGTATCAGTTTGTGGCAGAGCGGAAGAGGAGCTGACACTTCCTGTGGTGATGCGCCATCCGGCGGCGGAGGCTTCACAAAAGGAGCTGAACGGACGGATTTATAACGAAGCTGTGGAAGTGAAGGATTATGCGGTTGACGGAGTCAAAGCACAGACGCTGGTTACAGCAGAGGAACTGCCGGAGGGCGCCGTATATCTGGAGGAAGAAAAGGAAATCCGCTGGACGCCCCGCGCAGATCAAAAGGGTGAATTCCTGATCAGGCTGCGGGCGGATGACGGTGTCCTCCCGGAATATGGAACGATTAAGGTATTCATAGAGTAAGTGGGGAAAAAATATGCTTCGGATTGCCATTTGCGATGATGAGGAGTACTACAGGAATAAAATACATATGCTTCTGGATTCCTGGTTTGCCGGCCGGGGTATGGAATATACGGTGAGCCTTTTTTCATCAGGAGCCGATTTCCTTTCGGAGAAAGAAAATGCGGTCGGTTATGATGTGGTTTTCATGGATATCAACATGGAGGAAATGGACGGAATTGATACAGCAAAGCGTATCAGGCAGTTTCATTCCGATACCTGTATTGTATTTGTTACGGCATTCATCAGCTATGCGTTGGAGGGATATAAGGTGAATGCGGTGCGCTACCTCATGAAGGACACACTGGAGGCGGCCCTGCCGGAATGCATGGAAGCCATACTGAAAAAAATGCAGGTCCGGCAGGTGACTTTCCCCTTCGTGGAAGGGGAAAGGACGTTGTATACGGATAATATCCTTTATGTGGAAAGCAGAAAACATAAATCGTTTTTTTCTTATCTGGATAATGAGATCGTGAACTATCAGATCTATGACAAGCTGGATCATATCGAACAGCAGCTTGCAGCATATGGTTTCCTGCGCATCCATAAAAGCTTCCTGGTAAATATGAAGCATATCCGGAAAATAAGCAATTATGCCGTACTGATGGACTGGGGGGAAACACTTCCCGTGCCGCGCCTTAGATTCCAGGCTGTCAGGGAAGCCTTTGTGGCATATAAAGGAGCGATGTGATGGGACAGGTGATACGATGCATTATTTTGTCGCTCATGGTGGGCATCTGCGTAAAAATTTACTTTGAGACGCTGCTGGCGCGTCGGAAATGGAGGCATAAATGGGTGGAATACACGCTGCTTCCGGTACTGACAGCCGGTTTTATGCTGATTGCTTTCACCGAAATCCCTCCCTATTTCCTGCAGCCCCTCCGCCTGATACTTCTGCTTTTTGTAACGGCACAGATTTATTTTCAGGTAAAGCCGCTGCAGAATTTTATATTGTCTGTACTGTTTTGCGGCGTGATATGGATCGTGGAGCTGGTCACCGTTTCACTGCTCTATATGCTGCCCTGGCAGGATTACCTGCTGCCCGGGCTTCAGGAGGAGGCGGCATATTGCATCCTGCTGTGTCTTGTATTGCTGCTGCATCGGAGGCTGAAGGGCCGCGCGTACGTTTTGGAGAATACGAAGTGGCTGCGGTTCGGGTATTTTCCTATAATCAGCATGGCTGCGATTACGGCGGTGGGCATGATTTCCTGGAATGGGGATGAGTCGCAGAACCGTATTTTTCTTATAGTGACGGCGGGCTTCGGAATCATGAACCTGCTCGCCTTTTATTTTATATGGGAAATCCTGGTGAAGGAGGCCAAGCTGCGCAGGTTTGTCATCATGCAGGAAAAAACACGAAACCAGATGGAATTGTACCGGACAATGCAAAGCAGCTTTGAACAGCAGAAACGCTTCCTGCATGATTATAAAAATCAGCTGGGCTGTGTCCAGGGTCTGCTGGCGGATGGAAAAACGGAAGAGGCCAGTTCCTATATTGCAGGGCTTGTCGGAAGCCTTCAAAAAAGCGGGGATTACGTCAATACGAACCATCCCGCAGTCAACGTGGTACTGAACCGCAAGTATGCGGATGCGCTGGAAAAAAAGATTACAATTACCATGTCGGTCAATGATTTATCAGGGCTTACCATGAAGGAAGAGGATATAGTCACGCTGCTCGTCAATCTGCTGGACAATGCCATGGAAGCATGTGAAAAGCTGGACACAGGCAGGATTATCCGGCTGAAAATGATTCTGGAGGACGGTGGACTCACCCTTTCCGTCAAAAATCCTTTTGCAGGGACGTTAAAAAGAAAGGGAAATATCTTCCTCACCACAAAGGAGGAAAGCGCCGGCCACGGAATCGGCCTGCTGAATGTAAATGAAGTGATCCGGAAATGCGGGGGAACCTGTGTGGTAAAAGAAGAGGATGGCTGGTTTTGCTTTTACGCAGTGATACCGGCGGCAGAATAAGGCGCTTCAGGGCGCCTTTTTTTGTTGTCCGGCCGTCTTTTCGTGCAGGATGCGTTGTACGCCGCCCGGGAAGCGAATACAATAAAGGTGACAAAAAACTGCAGAAAAGGGGTAAATCGCTATGAAAAGGAAAACAGGAAAAAGAACGCGTATCAGATGGACAGTCCTGTTGCTTTTAAGTATTTGCCTGACGCTGGGCGCATGCACGGCAAAAAAGGCGGATACAGAGACATCCCCCCAGGATACCGCAAAATATGCCATGGAAGCATTAAAACAGCTGGATCTGGAAACCTGGAACCGATACACGGATAATTATGTGAGTACGGAAAAAAACTGGCTTGGCATTCCTGTCAGCAGGGAATACCGGGTTTTTAACGAACTGCTTCAGCCCGGTCTGTGGAAGGGAAAAAGATACCAGTCCAACTACCGTTTTGCCCAGGGACTTGTTAAGCATCTAACATGGAAAATTGAAGCTGTCAGGGAGAATGGCGAGTCTGCGGAAATTGACATGGTCATCAGCAACAGGGATATGAAGGATGTAACGGGCAATTACCTGATATATGTAATGGAAGAAATGCTGGATGGCGGCACCGGGATAAAGGCCATGCTGAAAAATCTGGCCGATCTTGACTATGATAAGGAACGCATGCTTCCCTTCCTGGAGGAGGCGGACGGCGTAATCAGCGTCAGGGTTACGGTTACAGCTGTTAAGAAAAACGGACAGTGGAGGCTGCATCTGAGTGACTCGTTTATCAATGCTTTTTTCGGTAACTTCATGGCAGATCAATTTTCACCGGAGGTGGAGAAGCGGCTGGAGGAACTGGAAGGTGAGTATGAGAGGAAAATAGAACAGTGGGGAGATGAATTCGGGGATAACGTAGAAAAATGGGCGGAGCGGATGTTTGAATGAAATACGCGGGCCGCGCTGCTGAGCGTACAGACAGGATGCCGCTTTGCAGCACGGCCGGGATGCGCGGGAAAAGTGGCTTTGTAAAATTGCAATCATATTTTCAGGCTTATGGTTAAGACTGCTTGCCGGCGGTTGTATTTTTATAATCGGTTCCCCAGGCCACCATGGAATCCAGGATAGGCTTCAGGCTGCGTCCAGTTTCCGTCAGCGTATATTCCACCCTGGGCGGAACCTCCGGGTAGACCTTCCTTGTGAGAAGCCCGTCCTGCTCCATGGCGCGCAGATGGCTGGTCAGGACCTTCTGCGTGATACCCGTAACAGAACGCATCAGCTCGTTAAAACGCTTGGTGCCCGACATCAGGTCGCGGATGATGAGTACCTTCCATTTATCGCCAATGAGCTGAAGCGTCATTTCCACGGGACAATCGGGTATTTTTCTGTGTGCTTCCATAAAGAGCGCCTCCTTTTGATTATTTGCAGGTAACTGTTCAGTATCTTCACAGTTACATTTACAGTATCCTTTTGTCTGTACAGCTTGTTTTATGTATTTAAAACAATTATATATTAGGAGAAAAAAAGATACAATGTTGTTTTGGAATAATCCGGTTGACATACCTAGATTATCTATGTATAATTCAAGCATAGATAATCTAGGTATTATTTTTACTGAAAAATGCTTTGAGGAGGACAGGCGGATGGACAAAAAAATGATGGCTGTGGGAACTTCCATGCTGCTGCTGAAGCTTCTGGAAAAAGAGGATATGTATGGATATCAGATGATAAAAGAGCTGGAGGAACGCAGCGAAAGCGTCTTTTCCCTGAAGGAGGGGACACTGTACCCGCTTCTGCATACGCTGGAGCTGCAGGGTGATATCGAAAGCTTTGAACAGCCGGCGCCAACCGGAAGGATCAGGCGCTATTACCGCATTACCCCCGCCGGAAGGAAAACGCTGACGGGGAAAAAGGAAGAGTGGAAAACCTATGAAAAGGCGGTTAACCTTGTGCTGGGAGGTGTGAGCCATGCGTAAAAATGAAAAAAAAGGCAGAAATACAGGCACAGACACAACAGAACGCAATGCAGTGGAGCTGTTTCTGGAGGATGTGGAAGCGCAGATTCAGTATAAACCGGCCGCCAGACGGATTAGCAAGGAGCTGTATGGTCATCTGGAGGATAAGACCGAGGAATATAAATCGGAAGGACTGGCGGAAGAGGAGGCCATGTCCTGTGCTGTCAGAGACATGGGGGATGCTGCGGCACTGGGAGTCATGATGAATGATACACACCGTGTAAAGCTGCCGTGGGTATTTATTCTTTCGGTAGTGATGGCGGTTTTATTAGGAATTGCTGGAAACATTGCGGAATATGGAAGCGGTGATTTCTCATTTGAGGAGAAGCTTTTCTGGATAGCCGGGAACAGCATTTATTTCCCTCTGGGGCTTTTGGTGTTTGCGGCGGTACTTTGGAAAGGCTATCCATGGATTGTGCGATACAGCAACAGAGTTCTGGCGGCGGCAATTTTGCTACTGTCCCTGATGATTGTGATATCAGAGCTTAATTACAGCGCGCTGGAAAGGTGGCTGGGGCGTATTGGATTTATGGCCACATACATGCTTTCTCTGCCGGTGATTATATTGACGGTACCGATAATGTTGGTTCTGGCTTATAAATTAAGAAGCTGTAAAACGGCAGGGATTATAGCTATTATGTGCCTTTTCGGGATACAATTCCTTTCTTATTCAAGAACGACGGGGACGGTTAACTTTTCATACCGTTTAGTTGCTTTTGCGGCATTCCTGATTTCCATGATCTTTATGGGTGTAAAAAAATATTTCCGTATTTCTCCCCAAAAAGCGATACCGGCAATAATTATCCCCGGTATGCTGATCGCCGGTTTATGGGGAATGGAAAACAAAGAAATGCTGAGTGATTTTTCACTGCAGTGCTTTCAGCCGGAGCTTCATGCGAAAAATGCCTGGGATGACTCCTATAACAGTATCCTGATAAGAAATCTGCTGCCCCAGGCAAAGCTTTTTGGAGGGCTTACGCTGCCGGAGGAAACTTTGAAGGATTATTATATGGCGGATTGGTATTTTGATGGCAAAGAGGACACAGAAATACCTAATAGAATTTACCGCGAAGAACATTGGAAATACACTTCAAAGAAATTGACCGATATCCTGCCGCAGCATTATCATAACAATTACCGTATTGCTTACTGGATCCTGCAATATGGCTGGGGACCGGGAATCTTTTTGCTGTTGTGTGTGGCAGCAGTGTATGCGCTGATGCTGAAGCTTATTTTAAGAATACATAATCCAATGGGTAAGGCCATATCAACTGCCTGCTTTATCTGCCTGGCAGGTCAGACAGTTCTGTATACTGCAGGAAATTTCGGATTCCAGTTTGGATGGTTTACCGCATTTCCTTTTATTTCGGAAGGTAATGTAAGTATTGTTATGAACATGATGCTTGCCGGACTGATCGCATCCTCATACAGCTACGATCATGCAATATCAGAAGAAGAGGAGCTGAAGATTTTCCGCTCTCTCAGAAAAAAGGTAACGGCCGCAGACTGACGCTCATATGATAAAAGAAAAGCGGCTGACGACAGAATGGATTTTAAGAAAAGCGAAACATATAAAAATTTGCAGCAGGCATATGACGGAGAACGTTTGGCAAGCACAAAGTACCGGCTTTATGCAGAGATCTCCAGAAAGGACGGTTATCAACAGATAGGGGATATCTTTGACGAAGCAGCCGGAAATGAACAGGCGCATGCGGAAATCTGGCTGCGTATGCTCAATGAAGATACCTTCCCCATGCTTGAGGAAATGCTGCAGGATGCCGGGAATGGCGAGCAATATGAATGGAAACAGATGTACCGGGACTTCGCAGGTACGGCGGATCAGGAGGGATTCCATGATATTGCCGAGGTTTTCCGCAGGATAGGAGAGGTGGAGAGACATTATGATTTCCGTTTTACCCAGCTTGCCGAAAATTTCAGGGAGGGATCCATTTTCTGCAAACAGGACAAGGAGGTCTGGATCTGTCTGAACTGCGGATATGTGATTTTTGGAAAATGCGCGCCGGAAAGATGCCCGGCCTGCGGGTATCCTCAGGGGTATTTCGAATTGAACTGTGAGAATTTCTGAAAATTGGAGTAAACTAAGAAGCGGTATAGGCTGAGTTAACCTATGCCGCTTCCCAGTTTGAAATGAATATACTTATAAAACCTCGACCTTACATTTATGCTTCTTATTTGTTCTGTTATAGGAGATACCTACAGCCAGAATTCTGCCGGAATACTTTGACATTTCACCAATTTTTCCCTGAAAACGCATTGCATACTTTTTATCTTTTATCTGTTGGATTGCAGCATCCGGTGTATTATCAACCTTAAGCTCTAAAATGATACAATCAGCATTTTTGTCCGTTTCTGGATAAAAGATAAAATCGACATATCCAATGCCGGCCTTTTCTTCCCGTTCAATCCGATAATTATCACGTGCAGATAAATATACAAGGTTTACAATAGCCGTCAGCTCTGTTTCATGGTGGTAGGTTAGTAAGGGAGTCTCCGTATCATGTGCTAAATCCAGTATTTTTTCCATAGTTTCGGTATCACCGGCAATTGTTGCCTGAAGCATACGATCTGATTCATTTGCCAGACGGTAAACATAACCTAAAGATGGTTCCTGCTTCAGCATATCTGAAAATTTATCCATCAGTTCTTTATTGGGAATGGATACAGTTCCGTTTTGGTAACTCAGGAATCCGTAGACCACCATAGCTGAAAATATTTCTTCTTTGGTTTTCAAGTCAGTTGAAGTCGCAGTATATTCTGAGATTTTTGCCGGAACTGCCATACCCGAAACCATTAAGGTAAGATCATCACGTACAGCCCTTATATTATTTTCAATATAAAAATAAATTTCATCATATGGCCCTGAACTGGTCCAGTAATTTGAAAGTTCATTAAATCTAAGCGCCTGTACGACAGAACGTGGATTATAAACCTGCTCTCCGGATGCCGTGTGATAACCATTGTACCATTGCTGCAGCCCTGTGCGTGTAACACGCATATCTTTGCAAGTATTCTGATATCGCAAATACAAATCATCCACTTCAGCCTGAGTAAAACCGAAATAGTCACTAAATGCCGGAGATTTCGCCATAGTAAATTCTGTAAACATATTTAGTTCAGAACCGCTTGAATATTTTGCAATAGGAAGTATTCCTGTCATATATACAAGCAATACATAAGGACGATCCTTTAACAGACTTCTTAAGAATGACAAATATGCCATTTTTTCGTTTTCTGTAATAAAAGGCTGATGGAAAATAAAATCCCATTCATCCAATACAAAAATAAAACGTATGGAACAATCATCTGTATAGATATCAGTAAGTGCATCTACAGCAGACTGCTCCTGTGCCAGTTTGGCATCAGGAAACTCTTTTTGAAGATCCTTAATTAGTCGTTCCTCAATCCGGGCGATATATTGTTCATAAGACGTACACTGCCTGGAAATATCATTAAAGGAAATATGAATTACATTGTATTTATTTCGGTATATTTGGTAATCCGCATCCTGACTTATTTTCAGACAATCAAATACATCTGCTGCATCTTGAGCTTTTGAAAAAAAAGAGGCAATCATATTAGCCATAACCGTTTTCCCAAAACGCCGTGGACGTGTGATACAAATGTAATTTGTTCCTTCATCAACCAATGGGAATAATTGTTCCAGTATCAGTGTCTTATCAACAAAATAGGGTTTTTTAGTTTCATTTTTATATAATGTATATGCAGTGCTGCTATTCAGATAAATTCCCACGTTTTTCCTCCGAATTTATTAATAAGTATGTTTTGTTCAGCTCCCGGTATTTATTCCCATGACTGTATAAGCCTCGACAAATATGGCTTAACTGTAAGAGCCTTTATATTGATTTTAATCCACGAGGGCAACGGACAAAAACTAACATATTTTATTATAGCAGAAAGGAAGGTAAAAATGTACTGCTATGAAAAATTTTTGCCTGAACTGCAGACAGAGGTATTTGTACTGGCTTGTGATAGCAAAAAGCTGTGCAGAAACGGAAGAGTGCTCAGCGTTTCTGCACAGCTAAATGAATTTAACCTGTACTATAGTGAATTATTTATTCAGGCAATCCTGCATCAGAGCATACGCGCCCTTTTCCCGGATCGTCCTTAAATCTTCGCAGACAGCTTCCTCGAGGCCGGGCAGCGTGGTCAGATCCATTCCCCAGAAGCCGGTCTGCGTGCATACCGCATGGACAAGCTCTTCGGGACTGTCATTTTTATGGGCGTCGTAGAATTCCAGTATGGATCTGTCGTCGCTGATCTGATATTTGCTTCCCTCAGGGCGGGTAGCGGTAAGACCGCTTTCCGTCAGTTCCTTTCCATTGTAGAAGGCAATATAGAAAGCCAGGGATGCGGTAAGGCAGGCAGGAAGCGTTCCTGTTTTCTCAATATATCCCTTCAGGGAAGGCAGGACTCTCGCTTTCCATTTAGAGGTTGAGTTCAGGGAAATGGAAAGGAGGGCGTGGTCAATGTAAGGATTTTTGAAACGTTCCGTTACAGATGCGGCGAAGTCCTCCAGTTCCTCTTTTGGCAGTGTGAGCGTGGGAATAATCTCCTGATAGATGGCCTGGTTCATAAAGCCCTGAATCACTGTATCCTCCATGCAGTCGCGGACAATATCCTGTCCTGACAGATAAGCGCCGAGAACCATGGAAGTATGCGCGCCGTTCAGGATGCGTACCTTACGCTGTTTGTAGGGTTTATGATCGTCGGTTACAAGGATGGGGAGGCCTGCCTTTTCAATAGGAAGCTCATCCTTGATGGACTGAGGTCCTTCGATTACCCAAAAGCCGAATACCTCCCCGGTATCCATGGCATTGTCTTCATAACCGTTTTCCTCATTCAGTGCGGAGGCTTCGGCACGGGGGAAGCCGGTGACAATACGGTCTACCAGTGTGGAGCAGAATACATTTTCACTCTGGAGCCAATGGATGAAATCCTCACCCAGGTTCCACTGGGAAGCGTATTTCAGGACGCATTTTTCCAGCTCCTTTCCGTTGTCATCGATCAGCTCGCAGGCAAGAATAATAAAGCCTTTTCCCGGTTCATTGCCAAAGGTAAGGAATCTTTGGTACAGAAACTGGGTCAGCTTTCCGGGATAGCTTGATGCGGGGCGGTCTTCAAAACGGCAGGCGGGATCATAAGTGATTCCTGCTTCCGTAGTGTTGCATGAAATAAAACGCAGCTCCGGATTTTTGGCACAGTCCATGACTGCATCGAAATCAGTGTAGGAATTCAGGCAGCGGCTTACGCAGGAAATAATCCTTTTTTTATTCACCTTTTCCCCGTTTTCACAACCGCGCAGATACAGGGTGTAAAGGCCATCCTGCTCATTGAGGGCGTTTTTCAGATCAAAAGCGCCGGGAATGGGGGCGATGGGCTGTACCAGAACCACCTTGGAATTAAAATCTGCCTTTTCATTCATATTATCAATAAAATAATCCACGAAGGCTCTCATAAAATTGCCTTCACCGAACTGAATCACACGTTCGGGCGCTTCCTTCAGAAGATAACCGTCATAACCGGCCTCCTGCAATGTCTGATAAGATAATTTGTCCATATTGTTTTTCCTCCTATAAAGTAACGCCTTGTTTGAAAATAGCCATATCGTGGAAGCCGGCGGCTTCTGATTTTACCTGTTCTCCGTTCGCCACACGGATGACGTACTGAAACAGCTTTTCTCCCAGCTCCGTAATGGAACCGCCGTTTACGAGAGTACCGCAGTCAAAATCGATCCAGTTCTTTTTCTTTTCCCCAAGCTGGGAATTGCTGGAGATTTTTACCGTAGGTACAGGGGAGGCAAAGGGAGTGCCCCTGCCTGTGGTAAAGAGTACGATCTGAGCTCCGGAGGCCGCAAGGGCGGTGGAGGCTACCAGATCATTCCCCGGTGCGCTTAGAAGGTTCAGGCCTTTCGTTTGTACCGTTTCGCCGTAGCCAAGAACGCCGCGTACCGGAGCGGAACCGGATTTCTGGGTACAGCCCAGGGATTTGTCCTCAAGTGTGGAGATGCCGCCTTTTTTGTTGCCGGGAGAGGGGTTCTCATATATGGTCTGGTTGTGGTTTTTAAAATAATTCTTAAAATCATTAATGAGATCCACGGTCTGCGCAAAAAGCTGTTCGTTTTCACAACGGTTCATGAGCAGCGTTTCCGCACCGAACATTTCGGGAACCTCGGTGAGGATAGTGGTGCCTCCCAGGGATATCAGCAAATCGGAAAAAGCGCCTACCGCAGGATTGGCGGTGATGCCAGAAAGACCGTCCGACCCTCCGCATTTCATGCCGATGACCAGCTCGCTTAGGGGAATCGGCTCCCGTCTGGCTTTTCCCGCATAGGCGGCAAGCTGCTTAATCAGTGCAAGGCCTTCGGCAATTTCATCCTCGCATTCCTGGGCAACCAGGAATTTAACCCGGTTTTCATTGTAAGGGCCTATGTATTTTTTCAGCTCTTCTATATTGCTGTTTTCACAGCCGAGGCCTAAAACGAGAACTCCTCCCGCGTTGGGATGGTTCACCAGATCTGCCAGGATGCGGCGGGTGTTTTCCTGATCCCCGCCCATCTGTGAGCAGCCGTAGGGATGGGGGAAAGCGGCAATGGCATCCAGATTATCCTGTAAGAAGCCCTGCGCCCGATCTGCAATGGAGGTGGCCACATTGTTGACGCAGCCTACGGTGGGAATAATCCAGATTTCATTACGCACACCGGCACGGCCGTCTTCGCGGCGGTATCCATAAAAAACTTCGTATTCGGAATCATGAATGCATTTGTCCTGTCCGTTTCCCATATTGGAATCTGCTCCGGGCTGATAAGTATAGGTAAGGACATCGCCCAATCCGGTTTTCAGGTTGTGGGTGTGCACCCAGCTTCCCTGTGCGATTCCCGTAATGGCAGTTCCAATGGGGGCGCCGTACTTAATGACCGCTTCGCCCGCCGATATGGGAAGAAGCGCAAATTTATGTCCCTGGGGGATGTCCTCCTTCAGGGTGAACTGCAGGTCATCCAGCCTGATGACGGTTCCGTTCGAAAGCGGCTGCAGCGCCACGGCCACACTGTCCTTGGGATGAATGCGGATAAATGTCTGCATACTGATATGTACTCCTCCTGAATTAATAATTTGTAAGAGCTTACATTTAAAGTACACCTCTTTTTACAGCCAGTCAACCCGTTTTTCATAAAAAAGCCATTCCTCACCAAAACTTTATACATTCTGCCTTATTTGTTAGAAATAATTCATGAGAAAAACAGTGAAAAGAAATTGATTTTACAGCTGTCCGGCAGGATGGCCCAACTGCTGCGCCATCTGCGTGAACAAGCAGCAGCGGGCAGGCAGCCAGTTGTGCAGCGTTTTTAAATGGGCGGAAGCCAGCAGTTGGGAAGTGATGGAACAGTGGCTTGATTTTTATAGAAAAACAGGATATAATGAAAGAAAAAATGTAAGCATTTACATAACCAGGCGGGATCCAAAAATATCCCGTGCCTGTATGCAGACAGGAGCAAAGGAGCAATTATGAAACCTTTTATGGACAAAGACTTTTTATTAAGTACGGATACCGCACGTACCCTTTTTCATGAAATCGCGGAAAAAATGCCGGTATTGGATTATCACTGCCATATCAACCCGCAGGAAATTGCGGAGGACAGGAAATTTGAAAATATCACGCAGGTATGGCTGGGCGGCGATCATTACAAATGGCGTCAGATGCGTTCCAATGGTGTGGAGGAATACTATATTACAGGAAACGCGCCCGACAGGGAAAAATTCCAGAAATGGGCGGAGACGCTGGAGAAGGCAATCGGCAATCCCCTGTATCACTGGAGCCATCTGGAGCTGCAGCGCTTTTTCGGCTATTATGGCGTTTTAAACGGAGATACGGCACAGGAGGTATGGGATCTTTGCAATGCAAAGCTTCAGGAGGACAGCATGAGCGTCCGCAACCTTATCAGGCAGTCTGCCGTAACACTGATTTGTACCACGGATGATCCGGCGGATGATTTGAAGTGGCATAAGGCCATTGCTGAAGACAGCAGCTTTGAGGTGCAGGTCCTTCCCGCCTGGCGTCCGGATAAGGCCATGAATATTGAAAAGCCTGATTATGCCGATTACCTGGACAGACTGGGAAAGGCCGCGGGCATTGAAATCGCATCCTTTGCGGATCTGAAGGCGGCTCTCCGGAGGCGCATGGATTATTTTGACAGCCTTGGCTGCCGGGCAAGTGATCACGCGCTGGAGTATGTGATGTATGTCCCGGAAACGGAAGAAACGGTGGAGGCGGTTTTTGCAAAACGGCTTGCCGGAGAAAGGGTGACGAGACAGGAGGAGCTTGGCTTCAAAACTGCGTTTATGACCTTTGTTGCAGCGGAATATGCGCAGAGAGGCTGGGCGATGCAGCTCCATTACGGCTGCAAACGAGACAATAATACATCCATGTACCAGCTGCTTGGACCGGATACGGGATATGACTGCATCAATAATTATGCGCCCTCCAGCCAGATGGCGGATTTCCTGAATGCGCTTAATATGGCGTCCAGCCTTCCTAAAACCATTATTTACAGCCTGAATCCCAATGACGATGAAGCGATCGGCAGTATCCTGGGCTGTTTCCAGAATTCCGATGCCATCGGCAAGATCCAGCAGGGTTCCGCCTGGTGGTTTAATGACAATAAAACTGGCATGCAAAAGCAAATGACCTCGCTTGCCAACCTCGGGCTGCTGGGCAACTTCATCGGTATGCTGACCGATTCCAGAAGCTTTCTATCCTACCCCAGACATGAATATTTCCGCAGAATCCTCTGCGATCTTATCGGCGGCTGGGTAGAAAATGGAGAATACCCTTATGATAAAAAGGCGCTGACAAAGATGATTAAGGGAATATCCTATAATAATGCAGTGAATTACTTTGGATTCAAGTTGGAAGAAAAGTAGTATTGCAGCATTGTCCTGTCATGCAGCCATTTTAAATGGTTGCATGCCGAAACAGTTCAGGTATCTGAGCTGTTTCGGATGAAAAGAAGGATAAAGCGGAATCTGTAACGGAATTTCCGAAAACAGCTTGACTGTTTCCCGGTTTGGATTTAGAATGAGATAGAAACGTATGTTTGGGGTCGAGCGAAAGGCCCTGTTGATTGGGGAACGCAAGGGGGATATGCATATGGCAAAGGTTTCCGTACCTGTTTCTAATGAATTCTGCCCACAGTGCCTGTATTTGTACGGCACCTATAAGGAAAATGGAGAACCGAATTACGGTGTTTTCTGCTGGGCTACCTACTGCTGGGACGAAGGGCTTAAATTTGTTGCCTGTATTGGGGAAAACAAGCTGACCCGCGACAGAATACGCGCGACAGGCATTTTTTCCGCATCCGTAGTGAATGAAGCGCTGCTGCCTGCAGCTGATTACTGCGGCAACCATCCGGGTTATGATTTTGATAAGTCAAAGGAAATTCCGTCTGTAAAGGGAGCGGTGCTTGATGTACCCGTTCCGGTAAGCGGCCCGTGGACGTTTGAACTGGAAGTGGACAAGACACTTCGCCTGGATGAAAGAAATGAAAGCGAGATCTATATCTGCAAAATCAGAAATGTCCTGACTGAGGAAGGGCTTACCGATGGGCGGAGCTTTGAAGAACGCCTGAAAGAAGCCGCGCCGGTAATTGCCCTGTCCACGAAGTATTTTCCTGTAAAGCCGGAGGCTTTAGGCGATTGGGGACAGTGGAAAGATAAGCATTAATGGATATGGAACGAAGAACCAGAAAAATGGAATTTAGAGCGGACGGTGTTGGTAAAGGCTGCATTTAAGCTGGTTCTTGAAAAAGCGATCTCTGAGATATGCAGGGATCGCTTTTTCCATTGAAAGAGATTAACATTGTGGTAGATAAGATTAGAAAAGTCGAAATCGGAAGGTATAAGCGAATGAATCAATTAGAAATACATACCAGCAGGTTAATAATAAAGCATTTTGATAAATCAATGTATGAACGAGTGCACCTTAATTCTTTGGATGATAATACCCGGAAATTTCTGCCGGATGAGGTATTTGAATCCAAAGAAGATGCCGCAAGCAAAGTAACGCTTTTAATAGAATGTTACAAGAATGATGAAGGGCCGTATGTCTATCCTGTTTGTATGAAGAATGGAGAAAATATAGGATATGTACAAGCTGTAAAGTTCGGAAAAGATTCATGGGAAGTTGGTTATCAGATAGCAGAGCGATACAGAGGAACTGGTATTGCAGTAGAAGCAGTTAAAGCTTTTTTGCCTGAAATATTAATAAGACTTAAAATAAAAGAAATCTGGGGTATATGCAGAGGGGACAATAATGCTTCACGCAGAGTACTTGAAAAGTGTGCGTTCCTATTGCAATATAAACGTGTACAGAACTATAAAGGAGAACCACACGAAGTATATTACTATTTATATAAAGGCTGAACTGGGTTAAGGGACAATAAATGGCATTATTTATTTCATGCGGCGGTGGCCATTAAAAAAATGATTTCTGGCGAAGCATCGCTGAGATAGAGCTTGCCAGAAACATGGTTATAGAGTTAAAGGGTATTAGTTATTCTCTCGAAACAAAACGTTTTAGGGAAGTAAAGGATTTCCCCGCAAAATCTAATTTGTCGTTTCCCGATGAATCAGGTCAGCAGAAAACATAGTCCGGGCAGGGATATCCTTGCCGTCCAGCACCTGCATAAGCAAAGATACGGCAGTGGTGCACATAAATTCCACGCGGTTGTCAACCGTGGTGATTTCAGGGGTGCTGCAGGTGGAAAGAAGAGAGTTGTTATAGCCGGTCACCTGAAATTCTGCGGGAATCTTTTTTCCCTGGGATAACGCGTATTTTACCGCGCCCACGGCCAGCTCATCATCGGCTGTTATGCATGCATCAAAGGTAAGATCTTTTTCCAGCCCTGCAAGGAATGTCATAGTATCGTGGACAGGCGCCGGGCAGGAAAATGCGCGTCCTTTTCCGTCCGATATGCCGTTCTTTTCACAGGCCTCCTGAAATCCGGCCAGTTTCCTTTTCCCGCTGTAGCTCAGGCTGCGGTAGAGATAGACAGGGGAACGGGAACCGCGCTTGATCAATGTGTCCGTCATTTCACTCACTGCCAGACTGTCATCACAGAGCACGGAATGAATGTTATCGCCTGCCAGATAACCGTTCAGAATAAAAACCGGCACCTTGCCGGCGGCCTCAAAGAGATAAGCATTATTTTTTTCAGTATCCTCCACGAAATTGGAGCCGACAAAAAACAGGGCATCCACATTGCGTGACAGCAGAAGCTGAAGATATTTTTTCTTCTCTTCCAGCTGATAGCCGGTACAACAGAGCATGGAAGCATAGGAATGATAGCGAAGCTCCCGTTCCAGATAATAAATAGCGGAAGCCAGGTATACATCGGAGGAATCCGCGCAGAGAATCCCTACGGTATGCATGGAATTCAGCCCCAGGCTGCGCGCAAAGGCGTTTGGCGTGTAGCTGTTTTGTTCCATGACCTTCAGAACCTTCTCCCTGGTGGCGGGGCTTACCTTGTCGCTGCCGTTTAAAACCCGGGAAACCGTTGCGATGGACACACCGGCCTGCTTGGAAATATCATAAATATTCATATCAAATCCATTCCTTTTTTATTTTGCTCTTTGTCCGGCGAAGGCCGGTAGCTGTTTATGATGTAAGCGCATACATTTCTGATTGATGTTATTATACAGTATATATACAAACTACGCAATTGCATAAAATCAATGTACTTATTGTATGGAGACTGCATCCATTTATAATTGTTTCCTGTTAAAGAGCCAGATTGCAGTCAGCAATCCTGAGATGGATATGCCAATGGAAATCAATGCAGGTATCAGAAAATCCGATACGGCAGCCATGCCGGAAATTAAATCCACATTTTTCGTAGTCAGGATAAACGGATTGAAGCCGGCAAGAGGTTTGATAATGCCAAGTAAAGAGATAAGGGCGGCAATACCGCCTGTAAAAAGTATGCTTGTAAAGGTTTGTTTAAAAATGACACAGCCAACCATAAGAATACTCAAATAAAGAAAACCGGCTATCCAAAGGGCAAATGCTGCAAATGCAACATCAGGCAGATTTGTATTATCCCATAAGTAAGCTGTATAACCGTAAGCCGCACCATAACTGACCCAATAGCAAAGGGTCATAAGAATGGCTGCGACAGTAAATTTTGCTAGGATGACAGCCTTACGTGACAGCCCTTTCGTTACCATTAAAATTAAAGTCCCTTTGGAGTATTCAGTTGACAGACAGCTTCCGTATAAAATAATAAATGCACTGAAACCAACACCGGAGATATTTTTGTAAAATTGTTTCCACGCATCCAATGCAACGGGTTCTGAATTCATTTCCATATCCGCAGCTAAAGCTGATAAAATCTCGGGTGTGAATTTTGCAAGAAATGCACTTGCTATGCCAAAAGTCAGGAAAACCGCAAACAAGATAAAAAAACGATAATTTTTTATGTTTTCCATAAATTCTTTTTTCACAAAAGCAATATATCCGTTCATTTTGTCACCTCCAAAAATAGACTTTCAAGAGACGGTTCCATAATTTCCATTTTGACAGGACAAAGCCCCATTTCGGCAAAGACCAGGAAAAGTGAGTGCTGCACCTTTTCCATATTCCGGCTGTGAATAATGATTTCCCTGTTGGTTCCCTCTGAATTGGGAAGGAGAGGTTTTACAGTTTCCTGTTCCCTGAAAATCCGCAGCTCATTATCAGTTGAAAATTCCAAAAGCAGACTGTCATGCTCGTGCAAAGCCTTAATTTCTGCAAGGGTGCCGCAGACAGCAATTTTCCCGTCATTCAAAAAAGCAGCATGGTCACAAATACGTTCCACATCGGAAAGAATATGGGTGGAAAACAAGACTGTTGTTGTACTGCTGATTTTGCGGAGAATATCTAATATTTCTTTCCTACCTGCCGGATCAAGCGCACTGGTCGGTTCGTCACAAATCAGAAGCCGGGGCTTTGTCAGCAAGGCCTGTGCAATTCCAAGACGCTGCTTCATGCCGCGGGAAAAACCGCCGATTTGTTTCGTTACGCCGTCTAAACCAACAAGGGTAAGCAGCTCCTGTCCCCGCTGCGTAATCTCAGTTTTTGATAAACCAATCACTTCCCCGCAAAGGGTTAGGTAATTTAGCGGCGTCATATAATTATAGAACTCCGGGACATCGGGCAAATATCCGATATATTGATTTGTCTTTGTCTGCCCAAAACGAACCGGTTCGTTACAGACAAAGATACTGCCGCTGTCAGGCTGCAGTAAGCCAAGTACCATTTTCATAGTTGTTGTCTTCCCGGCACCGTTTTTGCCAATAAAACCGAAAACACTTCCCTCCGGCACAGACATGCTGAGGCCGTCTATGATTTTTTGCTTTCCAAAACTTTTTGAAAGATTTTGTATGGTTAGTACATTCATTCATTTTCCTCCTTCCCGAACATAAAATAGAAGATTGGCCCAAAAAGCAATAAGACTGTGGCAATGATAAGCCACAGGGTTTTATTGCCGAAATGATAATGCGGATGCCGTAAAATATGAGCCACAGCAGCTGCTGCAAGTGCTGAATCCACAATCAGAACAGGAATAAGCAAAGGCAGAATCCTAAGTAAAGTGTCCAAAATTTAACCTCCTGTAGTTGGTGAATGGTATAATAGTATCATAATGCTAATATTATCATATTGATAATAAAAGATCAATAGAAACCGCCCTGATTTGAGGGCGGCAGTTTTAGTTATCCAATTTTTCAGCCGGAGATATGATTACGCCAATTGTCCGTAATTTACGCTCTGCATTTGGTTCATTATTTTTTACTGCACTGATAGTTTTAGAAATTTCCGTTACAAGGGCTGTCAGTTCTTCATCCGATAAATAGAGAGGGGAAAGAGAAAAGCCGGTCATATCCTCCTTAATATTTATATTTGGGGACTGGCAGTACTGTTGAAATTGTCTGGCAAAGCCCATGATATACTGCATAAAATATTGCATATAAAGTTCGCCGGAGTTTTCTTCCAATATTTTTTCCATATTGGAATTGATATTCTGTGCAAGGGCATAGGTTCTTTCTACGGTGCCGCGCACCTGAGTTTCTTCAACTACCTTCAAAATTCCGTCATGCAGCATCCTCTTCAAATGGCGGTATAGGGTAGCAGGTGGGATATCGGTGTATTTATCGGACAGGTGTTTCGCGGTTGCCTGTCCCTGAGAATATATTTCAAGCAGTAATTTACATTTTACCGGATTGGTTATGCATTCCATAAGTTTATCTGTCATAATTAATTCTCCTGTTTAAATATATGAAAATATTATCACTTTGATAGTAAAGAGTCAATCTGCAGCTGCGGTAAACAAAAAATATATGGATGAAAGGCAGTATTCGCTTCCTGCTGTTACGGACTGTATCCGCGGTCCCTGCCTGGAACGCGGCGCCGAAAAAACAGGTTGCTTTTCCCTGAAAATGCAGTTATCCTGAAAGTAAGCTATTATCATCAGATAGGAAAAATAAATGACCGTTTGTACAGGATAAAAGGACAGAGGAGGTATTGTTATGACTAATTTCAGATTTGCAGTAATGGGGGCAGGAAATATTGCAAACAAATTCTGCGATGCGGTGAACCGTATCGCAGACTGCGAGGTGGCAGCGGTTGCGAGTAAATCCATGGAACGGGCGCAGGCCTTCGCACGTAAAAACGGCCTGAAGGCGGCTTATGACAGCTATGAAAAAATGCTGATAGAAGAGAAGCCGGATTGCGTATATATTGCAGTGACCACGGATGCCCATTATGCCCTGACTATGCTCTGCCTGGAACACAAAGTCCCGGTATTGTGTGAAAAAGCAATGTTTGTAAACAGCGCCCAGGCAGAAACAGTATTTGAAAAAGCAAGACAGGAAAAAGTATTTGTCATGGAAGCCATGTGGAGCCGTTTCCTTCCTGCAATAAAGATGGCAAAACAGTGGATGGATGAAGGAAAAATCGGAACGCCGTCTTTCATAGATACGGCTATCGGTTTTCTCGCTCCTGTAGATAAGGATAACCGCTATTACAGTCCCAAACTGGGTGGTGGAGCCGCGTTTGACATAACCGTGTATGCTTATGAACTTACCACTTACATGGCGGGCCGTTCCATCGAAAACATGCAGGTATCCGCAGTATGGAGCGACACAGGAGTGGATTTGTCTGATCAGGTAACAATTTGCTACCCTGGTTTGATGGCGTCTCTGCGCACAAGCTTTGTAGCAGCGCTCCACGAGAGAATGGCAATCTATGGAAGTGAAGGGAAAATAGTCATTCCCCATCCCCATTTTGCCGAGGAGGCTTTCCTTTATAATAAAGACAATGAACTTGTCATGCATTTCCAGGATACTGTGACGGAGAATGGCTTCCTTTATGAAATTGAAGAAGCCGTAAACTGCATCAGGGACGGGCGTATTGAAAGCCCGGTGGTGCCTCACAGCCTTACTCTGGACTGTGCAAGGCTGTTTGACAGGATAAACAGTACCAGGCCGTAAAAAATATTCATAGCTGTAAAATATTATACAGAACTCAGAGAGAAAGTCCCGGTTTTCCGCCGGGGCTTTTTGTGTTAAAATAAGGTTGAACGGCAGCAGTCAGGAAAGGGGTGCAGACGTATTCGTCCATCCTGCTGCCCATATACATAAAAATGCGGCTTGAGTCCGCAGAAAGCGGGGATTTTTTATGGGGAAGAGTGAAAAAGTGCTGCAGCTGTGCAGAGAAAACAGCATTCGTATGATTGATTTTAAAATGGTGGATTTGGATGGCCGATGGCGGCATATTACCATACCGTTGGAGCGCTTTGGAGACAGTATTTTTACACAGGGGATAGGGTTCGACGGTTCCAATTATGGCTATGCGCCCATCGAAAAAAGCGATATGGTTTTTATTCCCGATCCGGACAGCGCGGTGATCGATCCCTTCGCGGAAATCCCCACACTTTCCATGACAGGGGATGTGTGTGTCATAGGAACGGATGAAAACAGGCCCTTCGACCAGTATCCGAGAAACGTGGCGCTGCGGGCCGCAGAGTATATGAAACAGTCCGGCGCGGCGGATTCTATTGCGATCGGGCCGGAGTTTGAATTTTATCTTTTTGATACCGTAAACTATCAGGTATCTCCCAGATGCGCTTCCTATGCGGTGGATACCAGGCAGGCCGAATGGAATACCGGACTTGCGGATACCGGCAACCTGGGATATGAGGTGAAGCATAAGGGCGGCTATCACATTGCCGCGCCCCAGGATATTTCCTATAATCTGAGAAGCAAAATGTGTATGCTCATGGAGGATTGGGGAATCCGTGTAAAATACCATCATCACGAGGTGGGAGGCCCCGGCCAGCTGGAAATCGAAGTGGAGCTGGGAGAAATGGTGGACATGGCTGATAAAACCATGATCACAAAATATATCGTAAAAAATGCGGCTGCCGCAGAAGGCCGGACCGCAACTTTCATGCCCAAGCCTGTTTATCAGGAGGCGGGCAGCGGAATGCATGTGCACATGCTGCTGTTTAAGGACGGCAAACCGGTCTTTTATGATAAAGACGGCTATTCTTCCTTAAGCCGTGAGGCCCATTATTTTATCGGGGGCCTGCTGAAGCATGCGCCTTCCCTGTGTGCATGGACGAATCCATCCACCAATTCCTATAAGCGCCTGGTACCCGGCTTTGAAGCTCCGGTTACCATCGGTTATGCCACCTCCAACAGAAGCGCGGTTATCCGTATTCCGGCATATGCGAAAACGCCGGAGCTGAAAAGATTCGAATTAAGAAGCCCGGATGCCACCGCCAATCCCTACTATGCATATGCCGCCATTCTGATGGCAGGGCTGGACGGGATGGAGAAGCAGATCGATCCGCAGGCCAATGGCTGGGGGCCTTATGACTATAATCTTTATGAGCTGTCCCCCGAGCAGCAGGCACGTATCCGGTCACTTCCCAAGTCACTTGATGAGGCGCTGGATGCGCTGGAGCAGGATCATGATTATCTGACAAAAAATGGGGTCTTCCCGGAACGGCTGATTCAGATCTGGCTGGAAAGGAAGCGGAAGGAAAGCAGGGCAATCAGCCAGATCCCCCATCCGGCGGAATTTGGCGCTTATTATGATTTATAGTGAAACACTGCAGGATTGGAGATGATCATATGGCAGTGACAGCCGGATTTATGGTACCTCACCCTCCTTTGATTGTTCCGGCAATCGGAAAAGGTGAAGAACAGGCGATAACAGACACGCAGGAGGCATACCGGAGGGCGGCGGAGGAAATTGCAGCCCTCCGTCCGGAAACGATTGTGGTGCTGTCGCCGCATACGGTGATGTATGCGGATTATTTTCATGTGGCCTCTGGACATTGGGCGTCGGGAGATTTCGGACAGTTCCGGGCGGGGCAGGTTAAGCTGGAGGCGGAGTATGACACGGAATTTGTCCGGCAGCTCTGCAGCCTTGCCGACAGGGAAAGTTTCCCGCTGGGAACGCTGGGAGAACGGGACAGACAGCTGGATCACGGCGTCATGGTGCCGCTGTATTTTGTGAACCAATATTATGACGGCTACCGGCTTGTCCGCGTGGGGCTTTCCGGCCTGTCCCTTGCCGAACATTACCGAGCCGGGCTGCTGATACAAAAGACAGCGGAGCAGCTGGGCAGAAGGACCGTAATTATCGCCAGCGGGGATTTGTCCCACCGCCTGAAGGAGGACGGCCCTTACGGATACAAAGAGGAAGGGCCGGCTTATGATAAGCGGATTATGGAAACCATGGGCAGGGCTTCTTTCGGAGAACTCCTGGAGTATCCGGAGAGTTTTTGTGAAAAAGCAGGTGAGTGCGGACACCGTTCTTTTACCATCATGGCAGGCTGCCTGGATCGCAGGGCTGTGGAGGCGCGCAGGCTTTCCTATGAAGGCCCCTTCGGTGTGGGTTATGGAATCTGCACCTATACGGTAACGGGAACGGATGAAGCCCGGGCCTTCCTGAAACGGTATGAAGAAAAGCAGCGCAGGAAAGCGGTGGAAGATAAGGACAGGGAGGATATCTATGTGCGGCTGGCAAGGAAATCCCTGGAAACCTATATCAGAACCGGCAAAAGCCTGACGCTTTCCAGGGCGGAGGAAGAACTTCCATCCGAAATGCTTGCTCGCAGGGCCGGCGTATTTGTTTCCCTTCATAAAGACGGCATGCTGCGGGGCTGCATCGGAACCATTGCGCCGGTTACCAGCTGTGTGGCGGAGGAAATTCTCAGGAATGCGGTAAGCGCAGGAACACAGGACCCAAGATTCCAGCCGGTGAAGGAGGAAGAACTGGAACGGCTGGTTTACAGTGTGGACGTGCTGGGAGAGCCTGAGGCGATCACTTCCAAAGAAGAGCTGGACGTGAAGAAATATGGCGTAATTGTTACAAAGGGGAGAAAACGCGGGCTGCTGCTGCCCGATCTTGACGGCGTGGACAGCGTGGAAGAGCAGATTGCCATCGCCCGGAGAAAAGCAGGCATCCGGGAAGAGGATGAGGTGAGCCTGGAACGTTTTGAAGTGATCAGACACGGTGAAAAGGGGTAGTACCAGCCAAAAGCAGAAAAGAGCTGCGCATGGCAGAAAAGAGTGTGCAAGCGGAAAAGAGTGCGCATGGCGGAAAGGAGCATTGAATGGCAGAAAGGCAGATACGCTGTCCGGTATGCATGCATCACTGTCTGCTTCAGCCGGGGCAGATCGGGCGGTGCCGGGCAAGAAAAAATGAAAACGGGAAAAGCCGCCCGGTAAACTATGGAAGGCTGACCGCCCTCGCGCTGGATCCCATTGAAAAGAAGCCTCTCGCCATGTTTGCACCGGGAAGCAGGATTTTATCGGCAGGCAGCTTCGGCTGTAATCTAAGCTGTCCCTTCTGCCAGAATTATGAGATATCCATGTGCGAGGAGGAACCTGAAACGGTTTATGTTTCCCCCGAAAGGCTGGCGGAAAAAGCCCTGGAGCTTCAAAGGCAGGGAAATATCGGCGTGGCCTATACCTATAACGAACCGCTGGTGGGCTATGAATATGTGCTTGATACGGCGGCGCTGGTGCGCAGGGCGGGAATGAAAAATGTTATTGTGACCAACGGCAGCGTGACAGAAGAGGTACTGGAGGAAATCCTTCCATTTACGGATGCCATGAATATTGATTTAAAAGGCATTACGGACGCCTTTTACCGAAGCCTGGGCGGAGATTTGGAGACTGTAAAGCGGTTTATCAAAAGGGCGGCCCCGGCCTGCCATGTGGAGCTTACCACCCTGATTGTCCCCGGTGAAAATGATTCGGAGGGGCAGATGGAGCAGCTGGCGGCCTGGGTAGCAGGAGTTGACGATAAAATACCGTTACATGTGACCCGTTTTTTCCCCAGATGGAAAATGACGGATCGGCCGCCCACAAAAGTGGAGACTGTCTGCCGGCTGGCGGATGTCGCAGGCAGGCACCTGAAGCATGTGTTCACAGGTAACTGCTGAACTGGCCTGGAAAACAGCAGGATTGGCATAAATTACCATAAATAACTGCCTTGGAAAAACATTTGACAGTTCAGAAAAATAAAACTATAATGACTAAAACAAACAAAATAGTCAAAAAATAAAAAAGCCGGTGAAAAGAGGTGCTGCCATTGCCAAAGTCATACTCGGATCAGGAAAAAGAATATATCATCAGGCGTTTGAAGGATGAGGCAATGAACTGTATGTCCGTTTATGGCATCCGCCGTACCACGGTGGATGAGCTGGTGCGCCGGGTAAGGATACCGAAAGGGACTTTCTATTTGTTTTATGATTCCAAGGAACAGCTGCTATTTGAAGCTTTGATGGAATTTCATGAAAAAATAGAAACACAGCTTCTGCAGCGTGTGGAGCGTATGTCCGGCAGAGAGCCGGAGGTGGAGGCAATAACGGATTTGCTGATGGATTTTTTCAGACAGGCGGATGAGGCTCCGGTGATCCGTCTGATGAACTCCGGTGAACTGGAAATTCTGGCAAGAAAGCTGCCCCAGGATGAACTGGCCGCCCATTTTTCGGAGGATGCCGGAATGGCGGAGACTGTCATTGCCAGACTTTTCCCTGGCATGGAGGGCGAGGCGGAGAAGGCTGCGGAACAGTTCGGAGATGCATTCCGGACAGTTTTTGCTGCAATGATTTATGGGCATGAGGGAGGAATGACCGGAAATACGGATTCACTCAGACTTTTGCTCAGGGGCCTTGTGCTGCAACTGTTTGAGTTATATGACAGCAGAAAAACAAACAGGGATGCTGAATTAAAATAAATATAGCCAATGTGTCCGCTGCCGGCACAAAACAGGCGGCGGACATTATTTTATATTTTATTTGACTGTTAATAACATTATGGTCAAATAGTAAAAGGAGGAGTGTTATGATAGAAGTAAAGGATCTCACATTCAGCTATGACGAAAAGCCTTTTATTGAAAAAATGAATTTTTCGGTGAAGAGCGGAGAAATTTTTGGCTTCTTGGGTCCCTCGGGCGCAGGAAAGACCACTGTCCAGAAGATTATGACTGGATTGATAACGAATTATCAGGGAAGCGTCCGGGTGAATGGAACGGAGTGCAGGAACCGGACGCAGGCATTTTATGAAGATATCGGCGTAGATTTTGAATTCCCGGCCTTGTATGAGAAGCTGACGGCGCGTCAGAATCTGGAGTATTTTGCCTCGTTGTACGGCAGGGTGTGCAGGCCGCCGCAGGAAAGCCTGGAAAAAGCGGGACTGGGAAAGGATGGTGATAAGCGGGTATCCGGTTTTTCCAAAGGTATGCGCTCCCGCCTTGCCTTTTTGCGGGCGCTGCAACATGATCCGTGCCTTCTTTTTCTTGATGAGCCTACAAGCGGGTTGGATCCGTCCAACAGCCGTGTGATGAAGGATATGATTCTGGAAGAGAAGGAGAAAGGAAAAACAATTATACTCACGACCCACAATATGCATGATGCCGCAGAGCTCTGCGACAGGGTTGCCTTTATAGTAAATGGCAGGGTATGTGCGCTGGATACGCCCCATAACCTGATAATGGGCAGGGGGGCAGCCAGGCTTTCCTATACCTGGAAACGGCAGGACGGCGGGGAAAGGCGGGGAGAATGCCTTTTATCCAATACCTCGCAGGATGTAAGACTGAACAGGCTGATGGCAGAAAACCGGCTCACCTCCCTGCACAGCAGTGAGCCGGATCTGAACGATATTTTTCTGGAGATTACAGGGAGGGCGCTGGTATGAGAATTCTTCGGCTGACGGCCGGTGATATCCGGTTTCAGATTACCTATGGTTTTTGGTTTTTATATGCAGCCCTTACACTTATTTATCTGCTGCTTTTATCGGCATTGCCGGTTACGTGGCGGAGCGTGGCAGCAGCGGTACTGATTTTTTCCGATCCGGCGGCAATGGGCCTTTTCTTTATGGGTGCGTGCATTTTGTTGGAGAAAAGCCAGAGAGTGCTTCAGGTTCTGGCGCTCTCCCCGGTGCGGATTTGGGAATATATGGCGGCAAAGGCAGTATCCTTTGCCCTGATTTCACTGGTCGTCGCGGCAGTGTTGGGCTGTTTTGCAGGCTTTGGACCGCGGCGGCTGGCCTGGGCGCTTGTGGGAACGCTGTATGGCTCCCTGCTGTTTTCATTGCTGGGAATGGCCGCAGCCTCGGGCATAAGCAGTCTGAACCAATATCTGCTTGTGACGGTCCCCATAGAGATGATATGCTTCGTCCCTCCGGCGCTGTGCCTTCTGGGAGTTAAAGGCCCGGTTGAATTTTTCCCTACGGTGGCCTGCCTGAAAATGCTGCTGGGAACTGAGACTGTATGGTATGAGCTTTTGCCGGTTTCGGTGTTCACTTTGCTTTTATTGGCGGGATTTGCATGGCTGCGAATGAATAAAATGTGGAGCTGTCTTGGAGGGGCGAAGCTATGAAGGCACAGAAAAAGGCTTTTTTACAAATGCTGTCTGTTATTGGAAAGGACGGTATGCTTCTGATGGCATGTCTGCTTCCCGTAGTGTGCGGTATCCTGTTTCGGCTGGGCATCCCTGGAGTGGAAGCACTGCTTTGTACATATTTTCAAAAGAAGGAGCTTCTTAGCCCTTTTTACGGACTGACGGATGTGTTCTATTCTATGCTTGCCCCGGCCATGTTCTGCTTTGCCGCCGCGATGGTGGTGCTGGAAGAAAGGGATGAGGGCATGGCTTCCTATCTGTGTATTACGCCGCTTGGCAGGAATGGCTACCTGATTTCCCGGCTGGGCGTTCCGGCGGTTCTGGCGGCTGCGGCCTCAGGCGCTTTGCTGATTCCTTTTTCCCTGCAAAGGCTGCAGGGGCCGGCTGTGGGAATCCTGGCGGTTAATGGCGGCGCTTATGGCCTGCTGTATGCTTTATTGATCCTGCGTTTTTCATCAAACAGGCTGGAAGGGATGGCGGCTGCGAAACTGTCCTCGCTGTTAATGCTGCCGGCTGCCGGCGCATTTTTCATCCATGATGGAATGAAGTACCTGCTTTGGATTTTTCCTTCCTACTGGGCCGGCCTTTCCGTGAGTGAGCAGCAACCGGCGCTGGGGCTTGCAGGGATTGTATGTGCGGCAATATGGGGCTGCTGTTGTTATAGCCCGCATATTCTCTGATGTGAAGCCTGTTTTCGGCCGCAAATTAAAACGCAGGTCTGGCAGAAGATTCAAAGTATAGACGCTTCGACCTGTATCCACAGGCCTTCGGCGCTGGAGGGCGCAGTTGAAGGTGTCAGGAAAACGGAGCTTGCGCCGGAGATAAAAAGCCGGCCTGAAGGATTTTTATCAGGAGCACAGGCTGTAATGCCAGCAGCCCGGACAGTACCCAAAGCTGCTGTTTCCATAACTTTCCACGATCACAATGCTGTTTTTTGTATTATTATGTGTTTGTAACATATTTGTAACAAATTCGTAATAATTGTAAAGGAGACAGCAATGAGAAAATTAACATTACTTACAGCAGGCGCAGTTACGGTATCTGTTCTGGGAATGGCGGCGGGGATTGCTCCCGGCTCGGCATTAACCGCACATGCAGCTGGAAATAGCCGTGGAATACAGAACGCTGCCTATAAAAATATGATAGTTATTCAGGGCAGCAGCGCGGAGGATATCAAGGATAAGCTGAACGGCCTGGGAAATTCCTTTGGCTCCATCCAGTGGAGCGACTGTCCGGTAATCATTCCTCCCTGTGATACGTTTCCGGGAACGCCCGGCGGCGATCAGAATACAGGAAAGCCGGATGGCAGCCAGCCTGATACGGGAAAGCCCGATAACGGCACGCCGGATCAGAATAAGCCGGGAACCGATCAGCCGGACCAGGACAAACCGGATCAAAAGCCGGATCAGAACGAACCGGGCCAGGACAATCCCGACCAGGAAAAACCGGGCGGAGATACGGGAAATGATGGAACGCAGGATAATGAAAACCAGCTTTCCTTTGCTGCCCAGGTGGCAAGGCTGGTAAATGAGGAACGTGCAAAAGCAGGCCTGTCCCCGCTGCAGGTTGATCAGAACGTACAGGCGGCCGCACAGGTAAGGGCGGTTGAAATCAAGACGTCCTTTTCCCATACCAGACCGGACGGAAGAGATTTCAGTACGGCGTTGAAGGAGCAGGGCGTCAGCTACAGAGGCTCCGGCGAAAATATTGCCTGGGGACAGAAATCCCCGGAACAGGTTATGGAAGGCTGGATGAACAGCGCAGGACACCGTGCCAATATCCTGAATGAAAAGTTCACTTCTATCGGCGTGGGCTATGTGCAGATTGGCGGCGTGAATTACTGGACACAGCTTTTTACCTATTAAAATAACGATTCTGCAATGAAACAAAAGAAGGATCAGCCCCAGAGAAATCTGAGGCTGATTTTTTCTTTGGAATCCTGCGGACAGAACCTGCGCCAGAGCCGGGGGCATATTACAGGATTGGCCTCCTTCGGCAGCTTCCTTCATCGCTGAGGGGAAGATCCTCATACCCCGGCCGCCCAAAGGTATGTCCCGGAGCGGCAGGAGAGCCGCAGGAAGGGGAACGGTAGGAAAAATAGGAATGAAGGAAACAGAGAATTCCGCCCAGGAGCAGTACGAGAAAGAAAAAACAAACGGCTATGCCGATGGCAAATACTATACCTGTGGAAACCGGACTCAGGAAAGTAAGAAATGCGGCGAGCGTCAGACAGGTGCCTCCCGTAACCGCCAGATTGCCGCAGCAGTAATAGGCCTCCCTCAGCCGGGCTTCATTTTTGGCCGCAAGAGATCCTGCCAGTATTGCCGCCAGTATGATGCAGGCGAACGCGATGAGCACGATAAAGAAAAGGGACGGGTTTGCCAGCGTCAGTATCCCGTTTGCAAAGAGCGTAAAAATAGTGAACGCCAGCAGCATACCGACGACAATGGTGATAATGCAGAATTTAGTAGCATTTTTCATAGGTATCCTCCTTTCTTCGGAAAAAATTTGGGGAAAGCTATACTCCCATACCTTAAGATATGCCGGGAAACAAAAGGTGTGGCTTTTACAGGCAAAATAGAATGGTATCTGTGAAAAAAATATGTTATGATTTAAATGTGTAGTAACTTAAAGCCGCACTTGCCGCAGAGCCTTTGCCCGGAATGTATAGCGGCCGGTTTGTGTGAGCTGTGAACAGACAAATAAGCACATGGAGATTCTCATGATAAAAATAACAGTATGTGATGACGATCCGGATGTACTTGAAACTATTGTGGGTCTGATAAAGAAAAATTATGGAAACTCAGTGAGTATATCCGTCTGCAGTCAGGTACAGCGTCTGTTGGAAGAATGGCAGGCCTCCGGGGACAACAGGGCGGATATTGTTATTATGGATATCGTCTTTGAGCAGAATAACGGCATTACTGCGGCTAAGACGCTGCAGCAGCTGACCCGGAATGTAAAGATCATATTCATATCGGGCTACCTGGAATATGCGGCTGATATTTTTGAGGCAGATCCCTTTTACTTCCTGGCAAAGCCCATAAAAGAGAAAAAGCTTACAGATGCAATAGACAAGGCTTTGGAGAAAATAAAAGAGGAAGACAGGAGCTGCCTCCTGCTTCAGTCCCGTGGAGAAATTGTTAAAATTAAGATAGATGATATATGGTATGTGGAGAGCAGCCGCAGGAATCTGACAATTTATGAAGCAGGCGAAAGCAGCCGCGTTCTCATGAAGCTGAGTGACATGGAGAAGCTGCTGCCGGAATATTTTCTGAGATGCCATCAGAGCTATCTGGTCAATATGGACCGAATCAGGAAATTTACGCTGGATGGAATCGTATTGATTGACGGCAGGGTGATACCTGTAAGCAGAGCCAGATATACGGAAACGAAGGACAAGTTTCTTAAGAACCTGGGAGAAAGGCTGATATGATAGAGATTTATGGCTGTTTTCTGACCCTGATCATAGGATTTATTACCTGTTTCCTTTTTTATCAGATTCTGATACCGAGAAGGGGAAGAAGGCTGACGGCCTGGATCGTGGGGGCAGCGGGCATGTCTGTCTGCAGCCTGCTTCTAAAGCCGCTGGTGCAAAGCCTGCCCCTGTGGATTTATACGGCAGTTATGATGTTCATTATGGCGGTTTTTTTGTTCCTGTTGTACCGGATAAAAATAAAGGAGGCGCTTTTGTGGTCCGTTTTAAGCTGCGGCATCCAGGCTGTAACCGAGCTTATGGCGGTGGGGCTGCTGTTTTGTATCCGCAGGGTGAATTATGAGGCGTTATATGTCCTGAATGAGCTGCATGTAACCGCAACGCTGTTTGCATGTATCATTGAAATGTTTTTTATCATGCTTGTTCTGGTTATCTGGAAATTCCGGGTGCAGGGAAAGCGCAGGAAAAATATCCTTCTGCTTATAACGATTCCGGTATACCAGCTGGCGCTGCTTGGCTGTATGTTTTACATGTGCAGCGATTTTTCCCGGGAGGTTCTGGGCGCGGGAATGCTGATTGTCCTGTTCAGCCTGTTGCTGGACTGGCTTACGGCAGGATTAATCGACGGACAGAACCTGAGGGCGGAAATGGAAGAACAGGTGAACCGCCTGAATGAAGAACGGATAAAAGAACTGGAATACTGTGCGCAGAACAGCCGTTATCTGGAAGAGGTGCGGCTCATGAGGCATGATTTCTCCAACCAGCTGCAGCTGGTGGACGCGCTCTATGCGCAGGGCGGTAAGGAAGAACAGATCCGGGAACTGATGGATGAACTGAAGAAACGGGTAAATGGAGCGGAAAAGTAGAAAATCGGCTCCTTTTTTGCTTTCAGGGAAAAGTGGTGTGTGATGGAATGGATATATGCGGGATTCCTGCTTTCCGCCGGCGTCATGATTGGCGTGGCGGGCTGGAAATTCATAGTGCAAAAGGTACGGAGCCGTTCTCTGCTTCTGGTGGCGGCGGTTCCGGTTTATCAGCTGATTATGGCGGCCTGCTTTTTTTATGTATGCAGGGACCGGGATGAAATGGGATTTTTTCCGGGAGCGGTTCTGCTTTTTTTCAGCTGGACCGTAAATGCCATGGTTCTCCATGCGGTGGAGAATCTTCTTGCAGTGCGCAGGCTCCAGAATGAAATACAGACGCTGTACGAGCTTCGTCAGGAAAACCGGGATATTCACAGGCTGGGGGTGCAGTATGAGCAGGAGAGGAGGCGGATATGGCAGGACTGCATGAGCCGTCTGGACAAGGCTTATGAAATGCTGGAAGAGAAGGAAGACTTCGGGACGGTGAGAAATACGCTGGAGGATGCCTTCCGTCAGATCCGCACCTGTGAGAGAGCCGTTTACTGCGAAAATCCCATTGTGAATTCCGTGCTGGTGCTGAAAAAAAGATTGGCGGAGGAAAAAAATATTCCCATGCACATTATTACCTGTGTGGATAAGGAAACAGGTGTGGACCCGCTGGATCTTTGCAGCCTTTTCTGCAATCTGATTGACAATGCCATTGAAGCATCGGAGAAAATCACGGATGGGGATACAGAGCGCTTTATTAAGATTTCTGCAGACTGCCGCAGCGGTTTCCTTATCCTGCGGGTGGAGAATACGGCACAACAGGTGCCGGAGTTCAAGAACGGCGTCTGCCGGACGAGCAAGAGCACGGATAAGGAGCTGCACGGCCTGGGGTTAAAGCTGGTAAGGCAGATCGTGGAGGAATATGACGGCAGGATGGAGATAAAGACGGCAGGCCGTAAATTCACGGTAACCGCCTGTATAAGGACGGATGCGGACAAAATCATTCCTTCAGCCACACATCCATAAGCCCTGCATCCCTTCCGGTATCCAGAGAAGGGAGGACGCCCCGGTCCCGAAGGGGGGAGTGGCCGTTTATTCTGGTATAGGCCCTGTAAAAGGCGGAATAATCGCCGAACCCCGCCTGCGAAGCCGCTTCCTGGGCGCTGTAGCCGGTAATGAGAAGCTGCTGCGCCGCCGTGATCCGCTTGTGCAGCAGATAATCAAAAACGGTGGTTCCCGTAGCCTTGCGGAATACCTTATTCAAATGATGCTTACTGATAAAAAAGCGTTCTGAAAGCTGATCCAGCGTAATATTTTCCTTCAGATGCTGGTTTAAGTACCAGATTATACGGGTGACGGTGTCAGGCGCGCCGGTCAGGGAGGGCGCGCTTTCGCAGGCATCCCCCATGGAAACGATCTGGGCAAGCAGGGCTTCCACACACACAGGAAGCAGCGCATCCCGGAGCGCTTCATTTTTCAGGGCGCAGTCCTCCAGCGCCTCAAAATAACAGGGAATGCGGTACCGGTCCACCTGCTCATAGTAAATTCTCCGGGAGGACTGTTTTTCAAAGGCCGGAAACGCGGATAAAAGGAAGGAACGTCTCTCTAAAGAGAGGATATCCGGATGAAAATGGATGGAAAACCGTTTGTAGGTTTTTCCTCCGTTTATTTTTACCCCGTGGAACTCATGGGGGGACAGCAGCAGAAGGCTGTTGGGCGTGGGCTTATATTGCCGGCCCTCCACCAGATAGTCCACGTCCCCGTCCAGGAAGAAATAGACCTCGTAAAAATTGTGACAATGAAGGAAATAGTCCTCCGTAGCCTCATCGCTTTCCCTGTAGCCGAGGCTGACCTTATCCGTATGTATAAAAGCGGCTGGATTCATTGATTAAGCTGCTCCTTTCCTGCGTTTAAATTGCTTTTTCCCGCGGTCTGTGCTGCCTGACGAGCAGGGCAGGCGGATCTTTGCATTCTTTCTTTTGGCAACTGTTTTACACCCTGACAGCTGCATCTTTTTACAGAATAATCCACCACCGCTATTTTTGCAATAAAAAAGTTCCTATATACAATGGTAAAAATATGGCCGGAAAGCTATATTAGAAAGGAACAGACCGGTACGTAAAAAGGGCCCGTCGGGCAGTACATATCCCGGAAAACATGGGAAAAAGCCGGCACAGAAAGGAAATGACAGTATGAAGACAGGAGCGCAGCTGTATACGGTAAGGGCGTACACGCAAAATGAAAAGGACTTTTCCTGCACCATAGGGAAAATTGCAGAAATGGGTTACAAAACCGTGCAGATATCAGGCATCGGGAAGGATATCAGGCCGGAAAGAGTCCGTGAAATCTGCGATGGGGCAGGGCTGGAAATCGTACTGACCCACAGCGATGTGAACCGTATTCTCAATGATACGGAAAATCTGATCAAAGAGCACGATATCCTGGGAAGCCGCTACATCGGGCTGGGCGCGATGCCGGACAAGTACCGCACGAAGGAATGGATCACCCATTTTATGGATGATTTCAGGGAACCGGCGAAGAAAATAGCGGATGCCGGAAAGCTGCTCATGTACCACAACCATAATTTTGAATTCCAGAAGCTTGCCCCCTGCAGGGACAACGGCGCAGATCGGGAGAAGCGGATTATTGAATATCTGCTGGAGGGCTTCAAGCCGGAAGAAATGGGCTTTACCCTGGATACCTACTGGGTGGCTGCGGCAGGCGGCGATGTGTGCCAGTGGATCGCAGAACTCTCCGACAGGATTCCCTGCGTGCATCTGAAGGATATGGCCGTGGAAGGCTTCAGCCAGCTGATGGCCCCCGTAATGGAAGGAAATCTTAATTTCCCGGCGATTCTGAAGGCGCTTGAGAATACCAGCTGCGAATACATGCTCGTGGAGCAGGATACCTGCCAGGGAAGTCCTTTCGACTGCCTGAAAACAAGCTATGACAATCTGGCGGCTGCCGGATACAGATAAAAACGAACAGGGGAAAGAGAGGATACTTTCATCTATGGAAAAAGTCAGGTTGGGAATTATCGGAATCGGAAACATGGGAAGCGGCCACTGCGGCTCTATTCTGGAGGGAAAGGTGCCGGATATGGAGCTGGCGGCGGTAGCCGATTTAAGAGAGTCAAGAAGGGAATGGGCCAGGGAAAACCTGCCTGAATCCGTCCGCATTTTTGAAGACGGGGACGCACTGATTGCCTCCGGCTGCTGCGACGCGGTCCTGGTGGCAACGCCTCATTACGAACATCCCAGGCTCGTTATGGCGGCCTTTGCCCATGGCCTTCATGCGCTGTGTGAGAAGCCTGCGGGAGTCTATACCAAACAGGTGCGGGAAATGAACGAAGCGGCGGCGAAAACTGACCGGGTATTTGCCATGATGTTCAATCAGCGCACCAACCATGTATACCGGAAAATGTATGAAATCGTCCACAGCGGCGAGTACGGGAAAATAAAAAGAGTGAACTGGATCATTACCGACTGGTACCGCACCCAGGCCTATTATAATTCCGGCGGCTGGCGGGCTACCTGGGACGGAGAGGGCGGCGGCGTCCTGCTGAACCAGTGCCCTCATAACCTGGATCTGCTCCAGTGGATCTGCGGCATGCCTTCCAGGGTGCAGGCCTTCTGCCATGTGGGTAAATGGCATGATATTGAGGTGGAGGATGATGTGACGGCATATCTGGAGTTCCCGGACGGAGCCACAGGCGTATTCGTTACCACCACCGGGGATGCGCCGGGAACCAACCGGTTTGAAGTGACCCTGGAACGGGGAAAGCTGGTATGTGAAAACGACAGACTGAGCTTCTACGAGCTGGAGGTCAGCGAAAGAGAGTACTGCTATACGGCGACGGAAGGCTTTGCCAAGCCTGCCGGACATGAGGTCACTCTTACCACCGATGGGGAAAACCCTCAGCATGTGGGCGTGCTGCGCGCGTTTGCGGCGAATATCCTGCGCGGCGAGCCGCTTATCGCCCGGGGAGAGGAAGGCATTAACGGCCTGACCCTTTCCAACGCCATGCATTTATCCAGCTGGCTGGGCAAACCCGTGGACATTCCCTTTGATGAGGATCTGTTCCTGGAGAAGCTGAACGAGCTGAGAAAAACCTCCAGGGTGAAGGAAAACGTACAGGAAGTGACCTTCAGTACGGCAGGAAGCTATGGGACAAAAGAGGAGACATTATGAAATCAGTCATAGTCGGATGCGGCGGCATTGCCGCCGTCCATGCCGCAAGCCTCAGCCAGTTGGGAGAAAGCGAGCTGGCTGGCTTTGCGGATATTAAAAAGGAAAGAGCGGAGAACTTTGTCGCTAAATATGGAGGAAGGGCTTATTCCTGCCTGGAGGAAATGCTGGCGCAGGAAAAACCGGATGTAATGCACATCTGCACCCCGCATTATCTGCATGTCCCCATGGCGGTATATGGCCTGACCCATGGCGTGCATGTATTTATGGAGAAGCCTCCCGTCATCTCCGGAGAGCAGCTTGCGCAGCTGGAAGAGGCGGTGGCCGGAAGCGACAGGCGTCTGGGCCTGTGCTTCCAGAACCGTTATAATCCCAGCGTACAGGAAGTAAAGAAGCTTCTCGCTTCCGGGGAAGCGGGCAGGATCCGCGGGGCCAGAGGACTTGTCACCTGGAGCAGGGGCAGGGAATACTACACGGAGAGCGGCTGGCGGGGCAGCCTTGCCACAGAAGGCGGCGGGGCGCTGATTAACCAGTCCGTACATACATTGGATTTACTGGCATATTTTTTAGGAACTCCCCTGGCTGTGGAGGCCGGCATACAGAACCACCACCTGAAGGGCATCATTGAGGTGGAGGATACCATGGAGGCTTATATCCGTTTCGCGGACAGCACCGCCTGTTTTTATGCTACCACGGCCTATTGTGACGATGTGCCGCCTTTGATTGAAATTTCCTGTGAAAATATGACTATCCGGATCGAAGATCTGGACGTTACCTATTATTACAGGGACGGCCGCGTGGAAAAGCCTGAGATAGACAGGAAGGAAGCGCTGGGAAAGAGCTACTGGGGCTGTGGGCATAAGGATTGCATCGGGGATTTCTACCGCTGTGTGCGCACAGGGGAACGTTTTATGCAGGATCTTCCCGGAATGAGGGAAACGATCCGTCTGATGCTGGGCGCCTATGAATCCGCCCGGACCGCAAGACCTGTGGATTTATAAGAAAACAATGCGTTACAGCAAGGAAGGATAATTATATATGGAACGCAAGCTTTTACACAACTCACCCATCAGTTGCTTTGCTGATGAAATAGATTCCTCTGTAGATAAGCAGATTGCACTGCTTAAAGAGCTGGGTATCTCCTGGATAGAATTCCGCAGCGGAGACGGAAAGGGCGTGGCTGATTATACAGCAAAAGAAGCGCAGGCGCTGCGGGAAAAGCTGGATGGCGCCGGTATCCGCATTTCCGCCCTGGGATCTCCCATCGGTAAAATAGACATTACCCAGGATTTTGAACCGCATTTTAAAACCTTTCAGGCAATGGCGGAGCTGACGGAAATTTATGGGACTGACAAAATCCGTATGTTCAGCTTCTTTATGCCGGAGGGTGCGGACGTGTCGACATATCGTGATGAAGTGATGAAAAGGATGTCCCGCCTGGTGGACTATGCCGCATCCAAAAATCTGGTGCTGCTTCATGAAAATGAAAAGGACATATATGGGGATTTGGCGCCCCGCTGCCTTGACCTGATGAAGGAATTTTATGGCAGCAGCTTCCGGTGTACCTTTGATTTCGCGAACTTTGTACAGTGCGGGCAGGATACCTTGGAAGCCTATGAAATGCTTGAGCCTTATATTTCCTATGTACATATCAAGGATGCCCTTTTTGAAAACGGCAGCGTTGTGCCTGCCGGAGAAGGAGACGGACAGGTAGCGGAAATCCTGGGCAGACTGGAGAAAAAAGGGTTTGACGGCGTTTTGAGCCTGGAACCCCATCTGGCTGATTTCGCCGGATTAAAGAACCTGGAAAAATCAGCGGCAAGCCGCGGAAGGACCGACGGGGAGGAAGCCTTCTGCACCGCATACCGTGCTCTTCAAAAGATATTGTATTAGAATTAGCTAAGGGTAGAGGGGGCCTGGTGTGTGCTCCCGGCCGCCCTGCCATGATCCGCGCCGGCCAGTCCCAAACCGGTTCCGTCCAGGCCTTTCCGGGCTGTGCGGGGGATATTTTATGTTCCAGACTTAAAAAACGGGGTGTTTTTAACTGTCCCGGAACGTCAGGTTTCTGTCAATGCAACTGAACTCCTCGTGAGCGGCTTCCGTCGTCTCACTTGTCAGGCAAGTTGCTAAGGACGACAGAAGCCTGCCGTCCCGGGGCAGTAAGAAACATCACCGTTTTTTTATTCCCGCGAGCAACGAGCCAAGTAGCCATGCTTGCAGCGGGGTCTTTGATTGGTGGAGGCGATGAAGGATCATAGGATTGTGTTAGTATGTCTTGGTTTTATGCAAGAAATTTCTTTATTTCTTATGTTATTCTTGTTACAGTTCAGGCAGGTTTGCGCAGTGAATGCGCAAACCGTGAGAAAACGTGGTGACAGCAGGCATCCGCCCCTCGCCGAAGGCGACTTATCATGTGCGGATGCAGTAACAGTTCGGCCGAAGGCTGAACTGTTACTTATTCTTTGGGAAGCAAGGAAATGGAGGAATTTAATTATGATGAAAAAATGGTGGCATGACAAGGTGGCTTATCAGATTTATCCGAAAAGCTTTCTGGATAGTAATGAGGATGGGATTGGCGATCTGAGGGGAATTATCGGGAAGCTTGATTATCTGAAGGAGCTGGGGGTGGATATTATCTGGCTTTCTCCGGTTTATCAGTCTCCGTTTGTGGATCAGGGGTATGATATATCTGATTATTATGCTATTGCCCCGGAGTTTGGGACGATGGAGGATTTTGATGAGCTGCTGGCGGAAGCGAAGAAGCGGGGCATGTATATTATCATGGATCTGGTGATCAATCATTGCTCCGATAAGCATGAATGGTTTCAGAAGGCTCTGGCAGATCCGGAGGGTAAATATGCGGATTATTTTTATTTCAGAAAGGGGAAGGACGGGAAAGCGCCCAGTAATTACCGTTCCTATTTCGGCGGCAGTACCTGGGAGCCGGTGCCGGGTACGGATCAGTATTATCTGCATATGTTTGCAAAGGAGCAGCCGGATCTGAACTGGGAGAACCCTGAATTAAAAAGGGAGCTTTTTGATATGGTGAACTGGTGGCTGGAAAAGGGTGTGGCCGGGTTCCGTATTGATGCCATCATTAATATAAAGAAGGATCCTGCTTTTCCGGATTATCCGGCGGACGGCAGCGACGGGCTGGTAAGCTGCACCAAAATGGTGGAAGAGGTGGAAGGCGTCGGAGAACTGTTGGAGGAGCTGAAAAAAGAAACCTTTGAAAAATATGGGGCTTTTACAGTGGCAGAGGTCTTTAATATGAAGGACGATGAGCTACGGGAGTTTATTGGTGAGGGCGGGCATTTTTCCACTATGTTCGATTTCTCCGCAGCCGTGCTTTCCGGCGGGGGAAAGGGATGGTATGACAGCCGTCCGGTATCTTTTAAGGAATGGCGTTCTGCATTGTTTGCTTCTCAGCTGGAAGGGCAGGGTATAGGATGCCTGAAAGCCAATATTATTGAGAATCATGATGAGCCCAGGGGCGCATCACGCTATCTGCCGGAGCATGCCCAAAATCCCAGGGGAATTAAAATGCTGGGAACGACCAGCGTGCTTCTGCGCGGTATCCCGTTCCTGTATCAGGGGCAGGAGCTGGGAATGACGAACTGTCCGTTCCACAGTATAGAAGAGTTTGATGATATTAGCACGAAGGATCAGTACAGGGTTGCATTGGAAGCGGGATTGAGCGAGGAAGAGGCGCTGCAGGCGGCGGCCCGTTTCAGCCGTGATAACAGCCGGACGCCGATGCAGTGGAGCAGCGGCGCAAACGCCGGATTTACGGCCGGAACCCCCTGGCTGAAGGTAAACCCGAACTATACTTCAGTGAATGTGCAGGATGAGGAAAATGATGAAGATTCTGTGCTTTGTTACTACAGAAGGCTGATTGCCCTGCGTAAGTCGGAGGAGTATAGGGAGATTTTTACTTATGGGGAATTTATTCCCGCCTTTGAAGAGCTGGACGGGATTTTTGCCTTTTCACGCAGTCTTAACGGCCGTCAGGTCATGGTTGCTGCAAATTTTGCACAGGAGCAGAGAACGCTGCTTCTGCCCGGACAGAATGCAAAGCTTCTTCTGTCCAATGACAGCGGCCTTACCGAAAGCAAACTGCTGTCAAAGCAGACAGAAGCGCTCCAGATTACTTTAAATCCCTGTGACTGTGCCGTATTTGAGCTTTTTCCGTAACTGTTCGGCCCGTCGGCGGATTGACACACCGTTTCCGCAGAAGTAAACTGAAAATGAAACCAACCGCAGCTTACGACCTACAGCTGCCTGATAACATTCATTTTCAGGAGGAAACATCATGAAATTCATCCGTTACGAACAAGCAGACAAAACACAGATAGGAATTTTAAACCAGGCCGGAACGGACATACTGCCCCTTTCCGGCCTTTTGCCGCATCGCAGCTATGTTACAATGCAGGAGCTGATAGAAAATATCACCGGGGACGAGCTGGCGCAGCTGAAAACAGCGCTGCATACTGGGGCTGCCTGCCCTTCGGTTCCCGCCGCACAGGTGAAAATTCTTCCTCCAATAGATAAACCCATACACGATATCCTCTGCGTGGGCGTTAACTACCGGGATCACCAGAAAGAAGCCAGCGAAGCGCTGAATGATTTTAAAGCTGCCCCAAGAGCCGTTTATTTTGCGAAAAGAGCGATACGCATCCTGGGGGACGGCGGGGAAATCCAGTCCAGGCCCGATCTGGACGACCAGATTGATTACGAAGTGGAGCTTGCCGTCATCATCGGCCGGAGAGGAAAGGACATTCCGAAAGAGGAGGCGGAAAACTACATATTCGGTTATTCCGTTTTCAATGACATCTCCTCCCGCAGGCTCCAGAACCAGCATGGCCAGTGATTCAAAGGAAAAAGCCTGGATACCTATACCGCCATGGGGCCTGTAATCCTTCACAAATCCGCCCTGCCCTTCCCCGTGGAGGCAGACGTCAGAAGCTATGTAAACAACGAAAAAAGGCAGGACTCCAACACCCGTTTTTTCCTCACGGACCTTCCGCAGATTATTGAAGACCTGTCCCGCGGCATGACCCTGGAACCCGGCGACATTATAGCGACCGGCACCCCGGCAGGCGTAGGCATGGGCTTCAGGCCGCCCCGCTTCATGAAAGCCGGCGACTGTGTCACCTGCGAAATTCCACCAATCGGCACGCTGACCAACTATATCATATAGATTACATAATGTATTCTTTTGCAAATGCTTCCGGCCGTATGCAACTGGCCGGCCGGAAGCATGCAGCTTTCACAGCTGCAAAAAATAATCCCATCCTCATGAAAGCGCCAGTTCCCCTTTCTTCATGCGATCCAGGTGGCCATAAAGCTTTCTGTATTTTCCCGGCGTAATCCCCGTCTGTCTCTTAAACACCTTTGTAAAATAGAACTTATCCTGAAATCCTGTATCCGCTGCGATTTGCTCCAGTGTATTGTCCGTGTGGGAGAGCAGATGCCTGGCGTTCCGGATACGTACCTCTGTCAGGTATTCCCGGACGGCCATCCCGGTCTGTTCCTTAAAAAGCTGCCCGAAATATTTGGGAGACAGCCCGGAATGGGAGGCCAGCAGCGGAAGGGAAATATCCTCCGTATAATATTCCTGGATATAGTTTACGGATTCGCTGATGGTTTTTTCATGGAACAGACCCGAAGGCGCTTTCCCGGCGGGCGAAGACAAATCACAGACTGCTGCGGCAATCTGAAGAAAGAGCGAACGCTCCCGCAGCCTGGCCCCGGTGCCAAGCTGGGAATAGTTCTGGTACAGCTCCTTGAAAACAGGAGCCGTTGTATCATAATCCAGCCCGGTTATCAGCGGGGGGAAAAAGGCGGGATCCACCTCCGGATTCGGCCTTCTTAACAGAACCTCCTCATTGGCCGGCGCGCTGTCTTCATTTTTCCCCGGAGTGGAATGGGGCTTTTTATACAGCGCCGGGGCGGGACTGTCTGTTCCCGGAAGATTTTCCATATGCAGATAGACCTGCTCCGCCCGGAAATCATACTGTTCTTCAGGAGAAATCCAGTCAAAATGGATACAGTGCGCCCGGAAGGTTTTGCCCTCGGGAACGATCATTGTATTGTGCAGATAGGGCATAAGATAGAAAAGCTCTCCCTTGCGGATCCGGTATTCACTGCCGTTATAAAGAAACACGGCTTCCCCGCTGAGACAGTATATCAGCTCATGATCATAGATGATCCGTTCCGGCAGAAGCGTCCCTCCTTCAAATATTTTATAATTCACATATCTGACATAGGGGGCAATCCTGTCCATGCGGATGAAGTTCTCCGCCTTTTTTTGCCCTGCCGCCTCTTTTTCAGGCTTCTGCAAAAGCAATCCGTCCATAAAGCCTTCCGTCTCCCTTCCCTGGAAAATTAAAATTGTTTTTTATCATTCCAAATTACAATTTTATGCCTTCTTCCCATTTACATTTATTCCATATTTTCTATGATTATCTTACAGAAATAAAATACATAATGCAATGGATTCTGTTGTATTATTCGAAAAAAGAAGGGAAGGGCTATGTTATATCCAAAAAAAGAAGAAAAAAGCCTGAGTGCTGAATTGTTCCAAAATCCAACAAATGAATACAGAGGGGCGCCGTTCTGGGCGTGGAACCAGGAGCTTTCGCCTGAAGTGCTGGTAAAGCACATCGATTATTTCAAGGAAATGGGGATCGGCGGTTTTCATATGCATTGCCGTACGGGTCTGGACACGCCTTATCTGGGCGATGAGTATAAGGCCTGCGTGCGCGCCTGTGTGGATAAGGCAAAGAAAGACGGCATGTACGCCTATCTGTATGACGAGGATCGCTGGCCTTCCGGCGCGGCCGGAGGAAAGGTGACAAAGGATGTGGAATACCGCAGCAGATATCTGGTTTTCACTCCTTCTTCCAACGAAGAGAGGAAAAGAGAGGAGGAACGTTTTGATTCCTCCAGCAAGGCTGCCGTACAGGGGAAAGGAACGCTTCTTGCCCGTTATGATATCACGCTGGAGGACGGCTGCCTGAAGGAGTACCACCAGCTGCAGGAAGGGGAAACAGGAAGCAACGTCTGGTATCTGTATGAAGAAATCGCCGGAGAAAGCCCCTGGTACAATAACGAAACCTATGTGGATACGTTGAATCCCAGGGCAATCCGCAGGTTTATTGAAGAAACGCATGAACAGTATCTGGACTGTGTGGGTGATGAATTCGGGAAAACAGTACCCTCCATTTTTACGGATGAGCCTCAGTTTTCCCATAAAACCACGCTGAGCTTTGCCGAGTCAGGAGAGGATGTCATCCTTCCCTATACCGACGGGCTGCCGGCGGCATACAGGGAGGCTTATGGCGAGGATTTCTTTGCCTCAGTGCCGGAGCTTATCTGGGAGCTTCCGGAGGATAAGGTGTCCGTTGCCCGGTATCATTATCATGATTTTGTGGCGGAGCGTTTTGCCTCCTCCTTTGCGGATACCATCGGGAACTGGTGCCGGGATCACAATATCATGCTCACCGGACATATGATGGAGGAGCCTACGCTGACCTCCCAGACCAACGCTTTGGGAGAAGCCATGCGTTCTTACCGCAGTTTTCAGATGCCGGGCATCGATATGCTCTGTGACTGGCGGGAATACACCACGGCGAAACAGGCTCAGTCCGCATCCCATCAGTTTGGCTGTCCCGGCGTGCTCAGCGAGCTGTACGGCGTAACCAACTGGGATTTTGATTTCAGGGGACATAAGCTGGCGGGAGACTGGCAGGCGGCGCTGGGAGTGACCCTGCGTGTCCATCATCTTTCCTGGGACAGCATGAACGGTGAGGCAAAGAGGGACTATCCGGCCTCCATCTTCTATCAGTCCCCCTGGTATAAGGAATACCGCATGATAGAGGATCATTTTGCAAGAGTGAATACGGCCCTTACCCGCGGGAAGGCCCGTGTACGCATCGGCGTTGTCCATCCGATTGAAAGCTACTGGCTGCACTATGGGCCGAAAGAACAGACTGCCCTGATCAGGGAAGAGATGGAAAGCAGATTCCGGAACCTGACGGAATGGCTCCTTTTCTCCCAGCTGGATTTTGACTTTATCGCAGAATCCCTTCTTCCCATACAGTATGAAAAAACGGAGGATGGCAGGCTTCATGTAGGAGAAATGGCTTATGATGTGGTTATCGTTCCCGGCTGCGAAACCCTGCGTTCCACTACGGTTTCCTGCCTGAAGGAATACCGCCTGGCAGGAGGCGACCTTCTTTTCCTCGGCGCAGCCCCCGAACTGGTGGATGCTGTGCCGGATGAAGAAGGAAAAGCGCTTTATGAAAACAGCCGCAGCGCCGGTTTTTCCAGAAGCGAGCTGGTAAGAGCGCTGGAAGATTACAGGGAAGTGGAACTGCGCAGCGAAAACGGCAGCCTGGCAGATCATCTGCTTTACCAGATGCGCCAGGACAGCGACGGCCGCTGGCTGTTCGTTGTAAACGGCAAAAAAACGGTCAACAAGGATATCCCCACGGAAGAAAATATCACCTTCCGCCTGAAAGGGCTTTGGGAGGTTTGGGAATATGATACCATGACCGGAGAAATTAAGGCGCTTTCTGCAGGAACAGAAAACGGGGTTACATCATTTACCCGCCGCATGTATGATCATTCCAGCGTGCTGCTGAAGCTGGTTCCCACGCAGGTGCCGGCGGCCGGCACTGCAGCCGGTGTAAAGGAAGGCCACGCAGCCTGCTTTACAAAGGCGGAGGGCCGCAGGCTTCCTACCCGTATGCCTTACCGTCTGTCGGAGCCGAATGTGCTTCTTCTGGACATGGCGGAGTACCGTTTTGACGGGAAGGACGGAGACTCCTGGAAGGATAAGGAAGAGATTCTCAGATTGGACAATGAATGCAGGAAGGCTGCAGGTTATCCTCTTCGGATGGAAGCCTTTGCACAGCCCTGGACATCGGAAAAGGCACAGCCGGAGCATGTGCTGGAAATGAGGTTCACCATCCGGTCGGAAATCCAGGTGACGGATGCCTCGCTGGCTCTCGAAGAATCAGGCGCAACCACCATATACTTAAACGGGGAGGAAGTGGAAAAGAAGGACTGCGGCTATTTTGTGGACGAATGCATCCGCAGGTTCCCTTTGCCCGCCATACCCGCAGGCACCTCGGAGCTTATCCTGAAGCTGGCATATTCCAGGGACACCAACCCGGAATGGTGCTATTTGCTGGGCAGCTTCGGCGTAAGAGCGGAGGGCAGCGAGGCCTGCCTGACAAAGCTGCCGGATACCGTGGCCTTCGGTGATTACAGCACACAGGGATTCCCCTTCTATGCAGGAAACATGATTTATGAAGCACAGCTGGATGCAGAAGAGGACGGAGAGTATGTGATTGCCGCAGAAAAGTTCCGTGCGCCGCTTCTGAAGGTGGAGGTAGACGGGAAAGCTGCAGGAAGAATTGCCCTCTCCCCGTACCAGTTATCCCTGGGATATCTGAAAAAAGGCAGGCACAGCATTACGCTGACGTCCTACGGCAACCGTTATAATGCCTTCGGAACCGTCCATATCTGTGACGAGAAGAACGCCTGGGCAGGCCCGAATGCATGGAGAACGGAGGGAGCCGGCTACAGCTATGAGTATCAGCTGAAGAGAATGGGAATCCTGGCGGCGCCCAGGGTGTTCCGGGTAGAATAACAGCAAAAATAAATGGACAATGTAAGTAAATATATACAGAGTATTCTGCCAAAAGCAGTCCGGAGAAGATAAAAAACTCCGGGCTGCTTTTTTGAATAAAAAGACGGGAAAAATTTCATAAAACACTTGTCATAGGCCAGGTGTATGTGATAACATTACTTCCGGTGTTTAAAACGATAAAATAGTATTATAATTTCATTAAAGAATAATGCAAAGTAAGATTTGTACCTGAATTATGTCGGGACAAAGAGTATAGTTGATACCTTTCAGGATAAACAAGCCGTATGTTTAAACAACATGCGGTTTGTTTACGTAAACAGAAACCGGAGACATAAGCTATGAAAAGACATTTTTGCATATTTGCCGAAGCGGGAATCTGGCTTTCAGCAGCATCGATCGTATTATCGGGATGCGGGCCTGGAAAGGAGAGTAAGACAGCATTGGTAAGTGAGACAAGCCTTTTTTCCTGGGAAGAAGAGTATATACTGCCGGAAATGGAGGAAGAAGTAGAAAAGGTGATGGAACGGCTTGGCTGCAATGTGGTATACCAGCAGATCCCGTCGGATGCGCAGGAGGCGGAGGTACTTGATTATTTGAAACGGCGCGGGGAAAAAGGGCAGCTGGTGTATTATCTTGCCGGCGCATCTGAATGGGGCCTGCAGGAAAATGCAGTTTCCATGCTGGAAGCTGTAAAAAATACCGCAGAATGGAACCGAAAAGCCGGAGAAGGAAAAGGATTTACAGGCATTGTATGGGATGTGGAGCCATATCTGCTGGATGAATGGGAAGATAACAGGGAAGAATATATGCAGCAGTATGTTGAAAACTGTATTCATGCCTATGAAGAAGCCCAACAGGAACAACTGGCAGTTATCGTCTGTATCCCCAATTTTTATGACAGAACAGGCCTGACGGAACAGCTTGAGCTTTTGGTACAGAAAGGCTGTGACGGTATTGCTGTTATGAATTACGACAAAAGGGATGAAGCGGGACAGATTGCAGGTGAAATGGAACTCGCTGAAAAGTATAAAAAAGGAATTATCCATATTACTGAAATGCAGAAACCCGGATATCACAGCCTGACGGAACAGAATACATATTATTACGATGGCTTTGACGCGGTTTTGGAAAGCTGGGAGAGGCTCAGGCAGGAATATCCTTACGAATATCTTGGATTTTCCTGGCACTATCTGAAGCCCTGCCTGCACCTTATGGAGAAGGAGGAGAATGCATGAATGAGGTCCTTCGGCAGGAAAAGAAATACCTGCTTTCCTATGACCAGTTCCGCAGGCTGGATCATACCTTTGAACAGGTACTGCATCCTGATTCACATAATGGAAAGATGGGGTATCCGATAAGAAGTCTATATTTTGATACCATGCAGGAGCGAGATTTTTACGAAAAAGAAGACGGTCTTGAGATACGGAGAAAAATCCGGCTGAGAACATATTCACCCGATTCTGATTTTGCCATGCTGGAAATGAAACAGAAGCAGGGAGAAAATCAGAAAAAGCGTTCTCTGCGCCTTGGCCGGGAGGATGCAGAAGCTCTGTCACGGGGAGAATATTCCTGCCTGCTTCACTATACAGATTCTTTTGCCATGGAGTGCTATGGACTGATGAATATGCTCTGCTACAGGCCGAAAGCGATAGTAGAATATCAGAGAAAGGCTTATGTGGCCAGTGAAAATAAAACGAGAATTACTTTTGATTTTGCAATTAAGGCGACAGAAAGCGATTTCCGGCTGTTTTCACCTGTATTAAATCAGAATCCGGTACTTGATCCGTATCTTGTGGTAATGGAAGTAAAGTATAACGGATTTATGCTCAGTTATATTAAACAGATGGTGAGTCTGGAAGGGAAAACCCCCACATCAGTAAGTAAATACTGTTTATCCAGGAGCGCCGGGCTTCATTATCTGTTTTAATAGGAAGCTGCTGTTTGAAGCTGGAAGCAGCTTTTGGGTGAAAACTGATTCACCCGTATTTAATTCAACAATCGTGCATAAGAGAGGAAAAACTCATGAAAGATTATATTTATACAATATTTCAGGAATCTGGTTCTCTGTCTACGGAAGAAATTTTCCTGCATATCCTTGTAGCATCAATTTTGGCCTGCGTTATTTACTTATCCTATTATTTTACGCATGCAGGCGGCGTCTATTCCAAAAAATTCAACGTCTCACTTATCACCCTGACCATTCTTACGGCAACGGTTATGACAGTTATCGGCAATAACATAGCGCTTTCCCTTGGTATGGTCGGCGCGCTTTCCATCGTCAGATTCCGTACGGCGATTAAGGATTCCAGAGATACCGCATATATTTTCTGGACAATAATCGTTGGAATCTGCTGCGGCGTAGGGGATTATATAGTGGCTGTTATTGGTAGCGGCGCTGTATTTATTGTACTTCTGATTCTGGGAAGAGTAAAAAATGACAACAGGATACTTCTCATCATCCGGGGCGCGAGAAACATGGAACGCAGAATTGAGGCGGTGGTTTTTGATTATTTTCAGGCAAAGGCCATGATGCGTGTCAAGAATACCAGCAGGGATTCCATTGAGCTGATATTTGAAATGCCCCGGAAAACTTACCTGCTTTCCAATAAAAAGGAAAAAAGCATCGTTGAAATGCTGTATGAGCTGGAATCTATTGAGTATGTGAACGTCGTGACGCAGAATGATGAAATAAGCGGGTAAGAAAATGAACAGCAGGAAAATTTACACAGGACTGGTAGTGCTTCTACTTCTGGCAGCCTTGCTGCTTTCCAGGCATATCGATCCGGAAAAGCAGCGGTATCAGCAGCATCTGTCATACAATACACAGGTAGAAGATACCAGTCTGTCAATTGATGAGGATACTTTCTCATCACATCTGCCGGTGGTCAGTATCGAAACTGGCGGGGTGGTTATTCCAGGCCGGCCGGAGCAGGGGCAGCATGTAAAAGATATTGAGAACAGCTTTATACAGGCGGATATGCGGATTTATGACAGGGAAGGGGAACTGAATAAGCTAAGCTCCCAGCCTGTATTGGAATCTAAAATCAATATTCGCGTCAGGGGCAATTCCTCCAGGACGTTTGATAAAGTGGGGTATCTGTTCAAATTTACGGATGATGCGGGCATGGAACGCAAACTGGAAGTCATGGGTATGGAAAAGGACAGCACATGGGTGCTTCACGGGCCTTATCTGGATAAAACACTGATGCGTAATTACATGTGGTACAATCTGGCAGGGCAGATTATGGAATGGGCGCCGGATGTCCGGTACTGTGAAGTCTTTCTGGATCACGAGTATCAGGGGCTTTATGTAATGGCTGAGCAGATCAGTATGGGAGAAGGCAGAATCGAAATGACGAAATATGACGGAAAGTCCAATATTTCCAGTTATATTGTCTGTGCTGACCGTGAGAGTGTCAATGATGTGCAGTACCTGGATAATTTTACAAGCTATGCTTTGAGAATCAACGGAAAGCTGGAGGTAAAATATCCGGGAGCATCACGGATAACGCCGGAACTGACTGAATACATCAGCCGTGATTTTTCCAGATTTGAAAAAGCATTATATTCCTTTGACTATGATACGGCCAGATACGGATATCAGAATTATATTGATGTGGACAGCTTTGTCGATTACTTTATCATAAATGAAGTTACCCAGAATACAGACGCGGGTCTTTATTCCACTTATTTTTATAAGGATGTCAGCGGAAAGCTTAAAATGTGCGTCTGGGATTTCAATAACTGTTGTGATAATTATATAGAAGATCAGACTCCGATGGCAGGCTTCTTTATGCAGTACCGTCCCTGGTATTTCATGCTGTGTAAGGATGAAGCTTTTATGGAAAAGGTGATAACAAGATACCATCAGCTGCGTAAGGGGATACTCAGTGAAGAAGCGGTGGAAAGCTATATCGCCGGGGTACAGAGTTATCTGGGCCCGGCCATAGAACGCAATTTTGAAAAATGGGGATACAGTTTCCTGCCGGAAAAGGATCTGCTGTATGAAGATGAGCGGAAAATAGGCTCCTATGAAGCTGCTGTGGAACAATATGAAACGCGTCTGGTCAGGCGTATGAGGTGGATGGATGAGCATATTGAGGATTTGCGTTCCTACAGCCATGAATCGATAAATAAGAAGTTTAACCACTGATTGGGGGCAATCAATTGAAAAAGTTTTTAATTGCGGCAATTACGGCAATCCTTCTCCTTTTTTTGCTTGATATGGCGTATTACCGATGGGGTGTATATATAGATTTAAATAAAGATCAGGAGGTCTCTTTTTTTGCGACTACGCAGGGAAAAGAAATCCTGGCTGATACAGGAAAAGGAATGGAACCCTTTGAAATCCGGGGCGTTGACATGGGAGTAGGAATACCGGGATATTTTTCCACAGAGTTTGCGATTGATAAGGAAACGTATCTTCGCTGGTTTGGTATGATTCAGGAGATGGGGGCGAATACCATCCGTGTTTATACTATACAGATACCGGATTTTTACGAGGCGGTATACGAATATAATAAGGATAATCCTAATCCCTTATATATACTGCATGGTGTATGGGTGAACGATTATGTCCAGAATTCACATGTGGACGCCTATGATGACTCCTTTAGAGAGGCGCTCCTGGAAGATTGCATAACGCTTGTGGATGTTATTCACGGCAGGCGTAAAATCAATCTGGGTTATCAGGCGACCAGTGCCAGCGGCGTTTATAATAAGGATATTTCAGACTGGGTGCTGGGTTATATTCTGGGCGTAGAATGGGAAGATGTTACCGTTGCCTATACGAATCATATGAAGCCGGAAAACAACAGCTATCATGGGGATTATATGTATACGTCCGAAGAAGCCACGCCATTTGAAGCTATGCTTGCTGAAGTCGGAGACAAAATCATCAGGTATGAAAGTGAAAAATATAAAGAACAGCGTCTTATCGCTTTCTCTAACTGGCCTACAACAGATCCACTGGATTATCCGGAAGAGGTCAAAAAGCTTTTTATGAAGTGCGCCAGCGTGGATGTGGAGCATATTCTTTCTACGGATCGTTTTAAATCAGGACAATTTGCTTCTTATCATGTGTATTCCTATTATCCGGATTATCTGGCCCACTATGACAGCTGGAAGAATGAAATCCCGTTCGCTGAAGAATATCGTTTGGAAGATGGTGATTATAACACCTATGGCATTTATCTGGAATTACTCTGCAGGCATCATAAAATGCCGGTGGTCATATCGGAATTCGGCGCCCCTACCTCCAGAGGAAGGGCGCAGCTTGACTTTTTTACAGCTCGATCCCAGGGCTATATGTCGGAACATGAACAAGGGACGGCTATTGTAGAAAGCTATAAAGACATCCGCAGGGCCGGATGTGCCGGCTGTGTTATTTTTTCCTGGCAGGATGAATGGTTTAAACGGACCTGGAATACCATGGCTAATGTTGATTTATCCAAAACGGCATATTGGAGTGATTTCCAGACAAATGAACAGTTCTTCGGGCTTATGGCTTTTGATCCGGGCAAGGAGACAAGCGTATGTTATACGGATGGGGATGTGGATGAATGGAGCGAGAAGGATCTGATTGCAGATTATGGAAGCTCCCGGCTGTATATGAAATACGACGAGAAATTTATATATTTCAGAATACATCAGGAACATCCGAATCCGAAGGAAATTCTTTATATTCCTGTCGATGTTACACCGAAAACAGGAAGCTATTATGCGAAAGAAGAAGAACTTAAATTTGACCGTCAGGCAGATTTCCTGATCGTACTTGATGGTGAAGACAACAGCAAGGTGCTGGTTCAGGAGCGATACGAGGCATTCCGGGTAATTTTTGCAGAAGATTACGGGGAAGAAAATCCCTATTTTAATGTCCCGGATAAAGATTCACCGTTATTTGTCAATATTTATATGGCGCTGCAGCTCGGTAAAATTAATGCAGTGCAGGAAGAAGATAAGATGGCTGAAAGGTTCGAAACAGGCCGCCTCACCTTTGGAAACGGGAACCCTTACAGTGAAGACTATAATTCCGTATCGGATTTTATTGTAAAAGGGAATGAAATCGAAATCCGCCTTCCCTGGCAGCTTCTTAATTTTTCCAATCCCGCAGAACAGCAGGTACACGATGATTACTATGAAAATTACGGCATTGAGAATCTGAAGATTGACAGTATATATGCAGGGCTTGGATCGTCGGAGGATAAAGGGACAAGAATCAGAATGGGAGAAATGCCGCTGGTGGGATGGGGAAAAAATCCCGAGTATCATGAGCGCCTGAAGCAGTCTTACTATGCTGTAAAGGAAATATGGGCAAAAAATGCCGGGTAGTATAAAGGAGGAGCATCATGCATGTGCTGTCATTCCGGCCGGAGGTTATCCTGTATATTTATATGGCAAGCTGCCTATCCGTGCTTGTTTTCAATATCCTTTATATTTTTGCTGACAAATATAAAGGAAGGGCGCTGGAAAAAAGAAGCCTGTCCTTTGTAGGAGAAATATCGGCTCAAATCGAACGGCTGAAGGAGGCCGGGGAGCCTGAGGCCGCACATTACAAAAGGCTGAGGAAGGAACTGAAAAATCCGGAAAAGCTGCGGGCATTTGAATACTCCGTGCTTACTGTAAAGCAACAGGTGCCGGAGGAATACACTGCGGAATATCTGCGAAGCCTGCGGGGCGTATTTCTGGAGCTGGCAGGCGTATACCGTAAGAGGGATACGATTGAGCAGGCTTATTTTGCCTATCTGATTGAAAAATTCAGAATTGATGAAGGAAGGGAAAGCTTTGACGGCATTATGGATTTCCTCATGGATATGATTACAGGCAAGGATGTAAATGCCCGTGAAAATGCAATGAGGGCTTTTTATGCCATTGGCAATGAAAGCGCAATTCTGGCCATATGGAGAAAGCTGGAGGACAATGAAATTAGCCACAGCCGTAAGCTGCTGGCCGATGGCCTTTTGAGCTTCCGGGGAGACAGGAAGGAGCTAGCAAAGCTGCTTTTCGCCCACAGGGAAGAGTTTGGCACCACACTTTTTCTGCCGGTCATGCAGTTTATCCGTTTTTTTACAGGGGACTTTCAGCAGCAGTTTTTTACGCTGCTGTCAGGAAAAAATGAAGATAAGGAGATACAGCTGGAAGCTATCCGTTATTTCCGCAGATATCCCTATGAGCCAGTCAGGGAAATTCTTCAGAACTACGTCCGTTATCAGGAATATATAGACTGGGAGTATGCGGCGATGGCCGCCTCCGCCCTTGCGTCTTATCCGGGGGAGGATACTGTTTTCTGCCTGAAGGAAGGCCTGAAGGCGGCTAACTGGTATGTCCGCCTTAACTGCGCGGAGGCCCTGATTTACGGTCTGGGAATATCAAGGCTCCGGCTTTTCGATGTGGAAAACGGAAGAGACCGGTATGCCAGGGAAATTATCAGATACGTTCTGGAGAAGGAACAAATCAGACAGCAGGAAATGAAAGAGGGACAGGTAAATGTTTGATGCGATAAAGTTATTTTACAGCTGTGTTGGCGTCATTTTTGTTATATATCTGCTGGGCTATTCCACATTTCTGATGCTGTCTGTCATATATGGCTCACTGGATCTGTATAAAGAAAACAAAAAGAAAAAATATCATAATGAAATATCACATGATTATTATGTGCCGGTGACTATTATCGTTCCTGCTTATAATGAGGAAATCACTGTGGCGGATACGGTTAAATCCCTGCTGATGATGGATTACAGGCTGTATGAAATCGTTGTGGTGGATGACGGATCCAGTGATAATACAACGCAGGTGCTCCTCGATACGTTTTCGCTCAGAAAGGTAAATCGCCCGATTAACCGCCAGATTCCTTGTAAAAGGGTAATCAACGTTTATGAAACGGTAGTGAATGGTATTACTGTTACCCTTGTGCAGAAGGAAAACGGCGGAAAGGCTGATGCTTTGAACATGGGCATTAATGCCTCCAGGTATCCATACTTTATCTGTATGGATGCTGACAGTGTTCTGCAGAAGGACTCGCTGAAGGAAATTGTAAAACCGATACTGCAGGATGATACCATAGTAGCCGTTGGAGGACTGGTACGTATTTCTAATTGTGCGGTTCTCAATGAAGGAGAACTGGTGGACTATCATATGCCCTGGAATCCGATTGTGGGGATGCAGATTCTGGAATATGACCGTTCATTTATGGCATCCCGTATTTTCCTGGATAAATTTAACGGCAACCTGATTATTTCAGGGGCGTTCGGTTTATTCAGGAAGGATATGGCAGCCGCTGTGAAGGGATATGATACCGATACCATGGGAGAAGATATGGAACTGGTGGTAAAGCTCCATTCCTTTTGCCGGATAAATAAAATCCCCTACAGTATCCGTTATGTTCCGGACGCCATCTGCTGGAGCCAGTGTCCGTCCAGCATTAAGGATTTGAAGAAGCAGCGCCGCAGATGGTATCTGGGGCTGTTCCAGTGCCTGGGCAAGCATCACAGGATGTTTCTTGCCCCTGAGTTCGGCGTGGTGGGCTATGTGTCCTATTTATACTATCTTCTTTATGAACTGCTGTCGCCGTTTATTGAGCTTTTTGGTCTGCTCACTATTATACTTGCATATGCGGTTAATCTGATAAACGTCCCTTTTATGGTGCTGTTTTTCATGATTTATGCGCTTTACGGAGCGGTACTTACAATTACTGCTTTTTTTGCAAGGATTTATACGCAGAACATCAAGCTGTCCTTTCTGGATGTGGTTAAATCAATTTATCTGTGTATTTCAGAAAGCGTATTTTTCCGTTTTATACAGGCGTTCACCAGAATGACGGCATTTATCGGCTATCGGAAAAAGAAAAATGTGTGGGGACAGATTCAGCGTCAGAAAATTCAACTGAAGCAATCGGAAGAACAGAAGGTGGAAGGCAAAAATGCGTGAATATAAAGGGAAAAGAAGGAAAATTATGGGATGGCCTGCTGCAGCGGCCATATTTACCGCTCTATGGTTCCTGGTGCCTCTCAGAGCTGTTTTTGGCGCTGAGGATGTGATATATATGGCAGGGATTCCTGATTCCTGGCCTCTTGAATATTATGACAGCCAGAGCAAAAACTACCAGGGAGTATTGCCGGATATTTTGGAAGAAGCGGCGGGACAATCCGGACTCGGCATCCATTATGTGGATCCGTCGGAAACAGACAAACGTCTGGAACTGGCAGGAAATATACAGGTTGATGCTGTATGGACACTGGACCTGTCCGAAAAAGAACTGGAAGAGGCAGGACTAAGGAAGAGTAATGTCAGTTTTGTATTCCAGGAAGGGGAAGACAAGGTAAATATTTGTCTTGCTTATACGGAAAGCATGCAGGAAGAAGACCTGAAAAAACTGGAAGCCGGGCTGGATGGCATAGATGATGCACGATTGGAAAACCTGCTGCTGCAGTATGCAAGATCTGTTTACCAGGAGAACAGGAAGCCTGCTGTTTACATGTGGATTTCAATTATTATCCTTTTGCTGGCTGTCCTTGCGCTTTTTCTTTACCTCATAAGAAAACGGAGGGAGGTAATACGGCTTGCTTATCGGGATGAGCTGACGGGCGGGGATAATTTTACGGCCTGGAAACAGAAATTTTCAGAACGGATAAACGACGGCAACAGGGAACATTATGCGGTGCTTTTCCTGGATGCCGGTCTTGAAACGATCAGCCATATATACGGGTATCCGGAATCTGAAAAGGTGCTGCAGATAATACGTGATTTCTGTGAACCGATGCTGGATGAAAGACAGGAAGCAATGTCACGGTTCAATGAATTCTATTATGTGTTTTTCCTGCAGTATACCAGTGTGGACAGTATAAAAGAAAGAATCGGAAAGATCCATGAAGGGATCGCGGAAGCGGTTAAGAAGCAGCAGAAGAGATACTTCCTGGAACCGCATACCGGTATTTACCGCATGGCAGGACTTGAAACGGAGCCTTTGAAAACAATTCAGAGAGCGGAAATTGCAGCGGAGTTTGCGCGGAACCATTTTATGGAATGCGCGGTATACGATGAAATGGTAGAACGGGAGACCGTAACGGGATATGCCATGGAACATGAGGCAATACATGGCCTTATGCATCAGGAATTCATTATGTATCTCCAGCCGATTGTTGAGATAGGCAGCGGGAAAATTATGGGAGCCGAAGCGCTTGTACGCTGGCAGAATCCGGGACGGGGACTTATGCAGCCGGGAGATTTCCTGGATGTAATTAAACGTAAGCAGCTTACAGGGAAAATGAACATGGATATTTTCCGTCAGGGCTGCCGCTTCCTGAGAGAGGAGGCGGATAAGGGGAAAAAGCTGGATTTGCTGTTTAATTTTACGGTTGAGAACGTAGGAGATGAACAGTTCGCGGAGGAACTTAATACGGTTGCGGAGCAATATGGAATAGATCGGGACAGAATTGTAATACAGCTGAACCAGATGGTCGAAATGAGCCGTTCTGACAGCTTTATGGACACAATCCGCAAACTGCGCGGATATGGTTTTCATATCTGTCTGGCCGGGCTGGAACTGGATCGTGTTTTTTTTGATTTCCTTGACTGCGGCGTGGACAGCATTAAGCTAAGGCACGATCTTATCCGTCACGTTGATAAACCGGAAGGGAAAACGGTCATCCAAAGCATCATGAATTTCTGCGGTCAGCTGCATCTGAAGGTGGTTTGCATGGGAGTAGAAAACGAAGAGCAGGCGGAGTATTTAAAGAGCATTGGCTGTGATTATGCCACCGGCTTCTATTATTATTATCCGGTGAGCCAGGATTCCTTTGATGAGCTGGAAGCAAAACAGAATTAAAAATTTGTGGTTGTATTGCATCAGGGCCTGTCATTGACAGGCCCTGACCAGTATGTTTTCTAATCCGGGCATTCCCATTCACGATACCCTGTCACTCAAGCACAACCTCTTTTTTATAAACCGCCCGTTCCTCCAGCAGTTCCCTGAAACCATCTTCATACTTCAGCCCCTTCAGTTCATCCATATATTCCAGATAGTCGCACAGATAAACGGTAATTCTGGAAATATCGTGATCCGCCACGGGCAGGAAGGCGGCGTCGGAACCTGCGGAGTCGATATATTTTCCCTGGGCATCAAGAACAACAGGGAAATAGTCCGCCTTGTCATGGTTCAGATAGACTTCATTGATATGGATTTCAAATGGCGTAACCGTGACGGATTCCAGCCCGATACCGGCTTCATTCACATCATTTACGGATATGGTGCGGTTATTGGCGGTATTGACCTTAATGGGCAGTGTAAAGGTCCAGGGGCCTTCGAACCAGTAATGCTGCATGGCATTGGGATGCTTGTTCAGTCCGTATTTTTCAAAAATGCGGTCATGAAGCGCCTGGAACTCCTCATCAGACAGTGCCTCCAACTCCTCCTTACTCATACCCCAGTCGATTTCCGGCGGGTTGGCAAGCATACCTTCAATTCTTTTCAAATCGATATTCAGTGTGAATTCATCAGGCAGCGTGAGCATTTTTCCATATTTGTCCAGAACCTCCTGGTTCACCACGAATTCCTCGCCTTTTGCTTCCGCCTCGCTGGTCATTCTGTCGATTTCCGATACGTCGAAAAGAACATCCTTTAAATCCAGCCGCCAGACACCCGCATACGTCCTGGCATCCAGAAAGCTGCCTTCAATATTGCCGCTTCCTGCCATAACAGGAGTATCCCGGAAGCTGAAATCGGTATCCATATCAAGAAAGAGGGACTGCTTCCCGAACTGGGTTGTCATAATTTTGTCCTGAAAATCTTCATTTCCCTCTATAATAAGGGAAATATTCAAAGCTTCCTGATTGCAGTAAACCTCGGAAAGAGTTACGGTCACGCCGTTTACTGTCTGGGAGTAGGAAGAGGTTTCCCGATTGCCGGCAACAGAAGAGTCCCCTCCGGTTTCAGGATCTGTCTGTACGTTGCCGTCCAGAGGTTCGGCATAGCCGGTATAATCCCCGGAAAAGCTGATTTTGTCCTGCAAAAGAGAGAACAGATGGCCTATAATGGGTATTTTGGCAGCCATAACCGGATTGGCGGCACAGATGCCAAAGGCTGCAATTAACACTGCGGCGGCAGCGGTCAGTCCCCTTGCCCAGACCGGGAAGCGTTTTCTTTTTTTATGGCGGCTGTTTTTTCCTCTGCCCTGGCTGGCAGCAGGCTGTTTTCCTTTTTCGTTTTCGGCCAGAATACGGCTGAAGGCGTCATCGGCTTTCTGCAATACTATATCGGGAAGCACAATATCCTGCTGTAAACCGGAAATGATTTTTTCACTTTGTTTCATTCGGCATTCCTCCGTTTTTCGGGATAATAGGCCAGCTCCATCTGCTTGCGTGCGGATGCAAGCCGCCGTTTTACGGCGCTTTCACTTTCGTGGAGTATTTCGCCGATTTCCCTGATTTTAAAACCTTCCACATAGTACAGAATAATGATGACACGGTATTTCTCATCCACACACCCAAGCATTTCTTTCCATTCGGTGTTTTCGTAGCCGTCGCATTCGCAGCCGGCCTGCATGTCCATGATACTGTCATCCAGCACAAGCTTTCGTTTTTTTCGGAGTATGAGGTTGCAGTTATTGATTAATATCCTCGTGAGCCAGGTTTTGAAAAATTCTTCCTGCTTCAGGGTATGTATCTTTTCCCAGCAGGCCAGGATCGTGTCCTGGATGGCATCTGCGGCATCTTCATCGTTGGATAAAATGGCTCGGGCAACCTTATACATGTCCTTCATGTTTTCCTGCATCAGCTCCACAAAGGCATCGGAATCCTTATGCTGTGCTTTTTTAATCAGTGTTTTCATAAGTTTTCTCCTTGTAATAACGTCCGGACTTTCTGGTCATTACAATGATTAGATGGCAGGAGGGGGATTTTGGTCCGCTTAAATAAAAAAAATTTATGATCAGCCTGCAGCCTTGTGAAGGCAAAAAAAGGAACCGCCCTTTCTTCACAGGCAGTTCCCTTTTTGTCCGTATTTTCCCTATCCTATTCTTCTTCACATGCAGCATTTTCATCCTTACGAAGTATGATACGGAGAAATTTTGTCATAAGCGGTATGTAGGTCACTGTGAAAACAGCGCCTGCGATCAATAAAGGCACTTTCTTTTTTTCTTTGGGAATGCAAAGGCCTATCATGACGCCTGTGGCACACAGGCAGAATTTAACCAGAGCCAGATCCTTCCAGTCAGATTCCTTTACATATTCATTGGCATAGCTGAACAGACATTTCATGGAAAATCCTCCTTTTTAATTAAGAAAATGCAGCAGGCAGAGCACAGGCGGAAGCGTTTCCGCCCGTATTTGCGGCCTTCAGTGCGTTTGTTAAAAATTTACCCTTTTTCCTATTATACCACAGAATAGTGTCGTGATGTTTTTTGTTTTAACAAAATTTTTGTACTTGTCACTTGACACTTTTGGACAAGAGAAGTAGGATGGATAAGGACTGATTTAAACTTCAAAAGATGAGCAATACGTCCGGCACACGTACTACCCACCTGGAAGCCTGAATAATAGTCCAATAAGGCGAAAGCGGGGGATATTCCATATGGGAATGATAGGTTTTTTAATTCTGTTTCCATTCTTTGCTGCGCTCGTTATGTCATGCATGAGAAAGAGCGGACTGGTCAGAAGATGCGTCCAGTTTACTCTCTGCGGGATTTTAGTAGCGGCAGTCATTTTATTTGCGGTAACCAGCCTGGTTTCAGGGGAGACCGTCTCCTACCTGCCTCACACACACGGTATCGATATGCTGATGCTGGTAGTGGAATGGGCGCTGGTAGTTCTTGTATTTTATTACAGCTTTAAATTCAGAAAGTATTATTGTGCTTTGCTGTCCATTGCGCAGACGGGGCTGATGACCTGGCTGGAGCTTACCGGCCGGACGGAGATACCCGGCGATCATATTTTTGCGGACAAGCTGACCATTGCCATGAGTCTGATCATCGGTATAGTAGGCTGTCTGATCTGTGTGTACGCAATTGGATATATGAAGGATTACAACAGACACCATCTGGATTACAAGGACAGAAGATACTTTTTCTTCGGTATGCTGTTTCTGTTCCTGGGAGCCATGATGGGGCTGATTTTCTCCAGCAATCTGATTTGGATTTATTTCTTCTGGGAGATCACCAGCATCTGTTCCTTCCTGCTGATTGGCTACAATCAGACGGATGAGGCCATGGAGAATTCCTTTAAGGCCCTGTGGATGAACCTGCTGGGCGGCCTGGGCTTTGCGGTGGCAATTGCCTATGCGGCGATTTCCCTCCAGATTATCAATATCCAGGATCTGGTGGCCCTTGCGGTAAGCTCGGATGCGAAAGCGGGCCTGGCTTTGATCCCGGTGGTATTTCTTGCCTTTGCAGGACTTACCAAGAGCGCGCAGCTCCCTTTTTCCGGATGGCTTCTGGGAGCTATGGTGGCGCCTACGCCTACCAGCGCGCTGCTGCATTCCGCAACCATGGTAAAGGCGGGCGTATACCTGTTAATCCGTCTGGCACCCGCCATGGAAGGCAATCTGGCGGGCCTGATGGTTACCACCATCGGCGGCTTTACCTTCCTTGTAACCTCCATGCTGGCCATTTCCCAGGACGATGGGAAAAAGGTTTTGGCATATTCCACAATTTCCAATCTGGGGCTGATTACAGCCTGTGCCGGTGTGGGTATGCATGAAGCGGTGTGGGCTGCGATCCTTCTGATGATGTTCCATGCGGTGTCCAAGTCCCTGATGTTCCTTTCCGTGGGCGCGGTGGAGAACTGTACGGGAAGCAGGAATATTGAAGATATGCACGGGCTGATTGTGAAGCTGCCCGGGCTGGCCTATGTTATGATTATCGGTATTGCAGGTATGTTCCTTGCGCCCTTCGGCATGCTGATTTCCAAATGGGCCGCATTAAAGGCTTATGTGGATTCAGGAAGTATCCTGCTGGTTATTTTCCTGGTATTCGGCAGCGCCACCACACTTTTTTACTGGACAAAGTGGCTGGGCACCCTGGTAGCGGTGCATCATCATTCGGAACGCCTGAATAACGTGACCAAGAAAAGCGAATGGACCTCTTTGATTTCCCTGAGCGTACTCATGGTTACACTGTGCCTGACCTTCCCTCTGGTGTCCACCTATCTGATTGAGCCTTTCCTGATGGAAATGTATCATCAGTACGTGCCTAACCTTATCGGAACCGGCAACCTGTACATCATGATCATGATGCTGTGTACCATCCTCGTTCTTCCGATAGCGGTGCGGATTCTCACACTTGGAAAGAAAAACAAGATCGTCATGTCCTACATGGGCGGAGCCAATGCGGGAGACGACAGAAACTTCACGGATTCCTTCGGTGAAGAAAAGCATATGTATCTGGCAAACTGGTATATGCCGGATTATTTTGCGGAAAACAAGCTTCTTCTGCCTTCCCTGGTACTGGCCAGCGGGGCTTTGATTATTCTGATGATTATGACGATAGGAGGTGCGCTGTAATGTCAAAATATTTCTGGTTTGCCATTCTGTATATCGTATGCGCGCCTTTTATCGGCGGCCTCCTGGAAGGCATTGACCGTAAGGTCGCTGCCAGAATGCAGGGCAGGAAAGGGCCTTCCGTGCTGCAACCCTTTTATGACATCAACAAGCTCTTTGCAAAGCAGTCCGTTGTGGTAAACAGCGTGCAGGATTTCCTTGTCTGCGGATTCCTGGTTTTTGTCGTGTTCACAGGGGCGTTGTTCTTCTGGGGCGGAGACATTCTGCTGGTGTTCTTCGCACTGACGCTGGCGGGTATTTTCTTTATTATGTCGGCCTGCTCGGCCAATGCGCCGTACAGCTCCATGGGGGCGCAGAGAGAGCTGATGCAGATGATGGCTTACGAGCCGATGGTGCTTCTGACGGCCATTGGATTTTATATTGCGACGGGAAGCTTTTCCGTAAAAGAGATTGCGCAGAGCAATATTTCCGCAATCTGCCTTCTGCCCGGATTTTTTATCGGCTTCCTTTATATCCTGACCATTAAGTTCAGGAAATCACCCTATGACATCAGTACCTCCCACCATGCCCATCAGGAAATGGTCAGAGGCCTGACTACGGAGCTTTCCGGCAATATCCTGGCGCTGGTAACTCTTTCCCACTGGTATGAAAATGTGTTCCTGCTGGGAGTCATCGGACTTTTCATCGTCAACTCCAGCTGGTTGAGCATTCCTGCAGCCATTCTGGTATGTCTGGCCTCATTCCTTCTGGAAACGCTGATCGATAACGTGTTCCCCAGAGTGAGATGGCAGACCATGCTGAAATGGACCTGGATCGTGACGCTGGCAGCCGGCGGGATTAACCTGATGATAGTCATGCTGATGAAGTAATCGCAGCAGGAAAGGAAGGATGTAACATGAAAGTATCAAAATCACCCTGGCTGCTGCATTATGACGGCTCCAGCTGCAATGGATGTGATATAGAAGTATTGGCCTGCCTGACTCCGGTATACGATGTGGAGCGGTTCGGGGTCATTAATACGGGAAACCCGAAGCATGCGGATATTTTCCTGATTACCGGCGGTATTAATGAACAGAATAAACCGGTGGTACAGCAGCTTTATTCCCAGATGCCTTCGCCGAAGGTGGTGGTAGCGGTGGGAATCTGCGCATGCAACGGCGGCATTTTTAAAGAATGCTATAATATTATCGGCGGCGTGGATACCATCATTCCGGTGGATATCTATGTGCCGGGCTGTGCGGCAAGACCGGAAGCGATCATTGACGGCGTGGTAAAGGCCGTAGCTCTTCTGGATAAAAAGAGAGAGGAACGCGCCGCGCGGAAAAAAGAAGAGAAAATACAGGCGAAGCAGGAAGGAGGAGCAAAATGATTGACGGCGAAATCATGCAGGTGGAACCGGAAAATCTGGTTACGGAGGTCCTGAAGCTGAAGCACAGGGATTACCGGATCGTCCAGATTTGCGCGGCGAAAGCGGGAGATAAAATGGAAGTGACCTACTCCTTCGGTAAAGAATATAAAATGGTGGGGCTGCGGCTCGTTATTTCACCGGATACGGAAATCGTAAGCATCAGTGATATTTATGAGCCGGCATTCCTTTATGAGAATGAAATCCATGATCTTTTTGGAATCCCCATTAAGATGATCACCCTGGATTATCATGGCAACCTGTACCGTATCAAGCAAGAGGCACCCTTCAGAGGGTAATGACAAGGAGAATAGATTATGTCCACACGCAGTACGATTCCTTTTGGACCGCAGCATCCGGTTCTGCCGGAGCCGATTCATCTGGATTTGGTTTTAGAGGATGAAAAGGTAGTGGAAGCAGTCCCTTCCATTGGTTTTGTCCACAGAGGGCTGGAGAAGCTCGTTGAGAAAAAAGAATTTACGGAATATGTGTACGTGGCGGAGCGTATCTGCGGTATCTGCAGTTTTATGCATGGTATGGGCTACTGCGAAGCCGTTGAGCACATCATGAACATAGAAATACCGCCCAGGGCGCAGTATCTGCGCACCATTTGGTGTGAGATGTCAAGAATCCACAGCCACCTGCTCTGGCTGGGGCTTTTGGCGGATGCCTTCGGGTTCGAAAGCCTGTTCATGCAGTCCTGGAAAATCCGGGAAAAGGTACTTGATATGTTTGAAGCTTCCACCGGCGGCCGGGTTATTTTTTCCGTAAACAAGATCGGCGGACAGCGCAAGGATATGGATGCTTCCATGCTGCGCAGTTTTATTGCTGATTTTAATGATATTGAAAAGGAACTGAAGGTGGTGGCCAGGACCTTCCTGGAAGATACCGCTGTTAACAGCCGTCTGCGCGATGTGGGCTTCCTGACAAAGCAGCAGGCTCATGATCTTGGAGCGGTCGGCCCGTTTATGCGTGCCAGCGGAATCGCCCTGGATAACAGGAAGCTGGGCTATGCAGCCTATTCAGATCTGAATTTTGAACCCGTGACCAGTGATATAGGCGACTGCTATGCAAGATGTGACGTGCGTATCCGGGAAATCTTCCAGTCCATCGATCTCATCAGGCAGGCAATTTCCAGGATCCCCGGCGGTGAAGTGGCAGTACCCTTCAAGGGCTTCCCGGAAGGGGAGTACTTCATGAGGGAAGAGCAGCCCAGAGGCGAAGCCATCTACTATGTAAAGGCAAACGGCACGAAATTTATTGACCGTTTCAGGGTCCGCACCCCTACCTTTGCCAATCTGCCCGCTTTGCTGGAAACTTTAAAGGGCTGCCAGCTGGCGGATGTGCCGATTCTGATTCTGACAATCGATCCCTGCATCAGCTGTACGGAGCGTTGACGTTACAGGGCGGCTGAAGCTGCATTCAGTGCGGCTGGCCAAACTGCAGCGCATTGGCAGGAAAGAAAAAAGTCGTCACAGTTCAGATGTACGGACTGTGACGGAAAATGCGGTATGAACTCCGCAGGAATCGAGGTTAATATGAAAAACATGAACACCATGAAATTCACGGGTACGGTTCTCAAGAACCTGTTCAGCAAGCCCGCCACAAGGCCTTATCCTGAGCAACCGAGAGAATATCCTGACAGGACAAGGGGCCACGTGGGAATCGATATAGACACCTGTGTGCTCTGCGGCCTGTGCTCCAGAAAATGTCCCACCGGAGCCATTACAGTGGATCGGGCCGGCAAAACCTGGGAAATCCAGCGGTTTGGCTGTATCCAGTGCGGCTGCTGCGTAGAGGTGTGCCCGAAGAAATGCCTTTCCATGAAGCAAACCTATACACAGCCCGGGGACGTGAAGAAAACGGAAAGCTTCCTGAAAACAAATATGCCCGATCCGGTGGTAAAGCCTGTGGTTAAGCCGGCTGCCCCGGCGGCGGCTGCATCCGCGGCAAAGCCTGCGGCACAGGCAAATGCCGCCACGGCAAATACGGCGCAGGTGAATGCGGCTACGGTAAATACAGCGCAGGCAAATGCAGCCCCGGCAGCAAACGCTTCCGAAGCACAGGGTAAAGCATGAGATACGAAATCACCATTACGGGAGTGGTCCAGGGCGTGGGCTTCAGACCCTTTGTTGCCGTCCTGGCGGAAGAACTTCATATCAGCGGCAGCGTCTGCAACAGCGGCGGCGTAGTGAAGATAGATGCATTTGGAAACGAGGAGGCGATGGATAAATTTATCTGTCGCCTTCGTTCGTCTGCCCCTCCGGCGGCCCAGGTAAAAGAGGTGCGTGCCAAGAAGCTGGCGCAAAAGAGTCCGGAAGATGAGAACTGCCCGGCAGACTTTTATATCGTGCCTAGCGAAGGGAAAAATGAAACGGATATTCCGCTGCTCCCGCCGGATCTTCCTGTCTGTGAGGATTGCCTTGCCGAGATGCACAATCCGTCGGACGCAAGATTTCACTATCCCTTCATCAGCTGTGTTAACTGTGGTCCCCGCTACAGTATTATTGAAGAAATTCCTTACGACAGGGAACATATTACCATGCGTGAATTTCCCATGTGCCCTGCGTGCCAGCGGGAATATACACGGCAGGCGGACAGACGAAGGCATGCTCAGACCATTTCCTGCAGGAACTGCGGGCCTCAGCTTTTATGGACGGATAACAGCAGCACCGTGCTCAGCCGGGACGAAGCGCTGGAGGCGGCCATAAGGCAGCTGAAAAACGGCGGAGTCCTGGCGTTAAAGGGAGTGGGAGGCTACCAGCTCTCCTGTCAGCCTTCATCTGAAGCCGCTGTCAGGAGACTGCGCATACTGAAGCACAGGGAGAAAAAACCCTTTGCGGTCATGTTCCCATCCCTTGACAGCATCCGGGAATACTGCATCCTGTCCGCAGAGGAGGAAAAGCTTCTGTGTTCCGCCGCAAGGCCGATTGTCCTTCTCTCCTGGAAAGAAGGCGGTAAAGTTTTTTTGGATGCAGTGGGCGGTGAAAGCCGTTATCTGGGCGCCTTCCTTCCCTGTACAGGGCTTCATCAGTTGCTCACGGAGGAGGCCGGGCCGCTTATTATGACCAGCTGCAATGTGACGGAGGAACCGATTCTTACAACTGAGGAAGAAATACAGCAGCTATGGGAACAGCAGCCCTCCTGCCTGGATGGCATAGCCTGGAATACCAGAAAAATCGTAACGCCGCTGGATGATTCCCTGATGCGTGTTACCGGAGGGCGGCCCCAGATGCTTCGCCGCAGTAGAGGCTTCGTACCCTCCCCCATTCTGCTTCCCGGGGAATGCACAGGCACGGTGCTGGCCATGGGCGGGGATTTGAAATCGGCCTTTTGCCTTGCTTCAGGGAACCGGGCCTATATGAGCCAGTATTTTGGTGATATGGAAAATTATAAGGTATTCCAGACCTATATGGCCGCCAAGGAGCGGATGGAGCGGCTTTTCGGACTGCATCCCAAAACGGTGGCATGCGATATGCATCCGGGATATCTTACCTTTGCACAGGCTGAAAAAATAGCGTCTTTGTACAACCTGGAGCTGCTTTTGTTTCAGCATCATCATGCCCATGCGGCGTCAGTCATGGCGGAACACGGGCTGAACAGCTGCATCGCCGTTATTTTTGACGGAACCGGTTATGGAACGGACGGCAGTATCTGGGGCGGGGAGTTCCTCATATGCACAGATTCCTCCTTTGTCAGGGCAGGGCATTTGGATGAAACAGAGCTTTGCGGCGGAGATGTCTCGGCAAAGGATGCTGCCCTGACGGCAGTGTGCCATCTTCTCCATGCTGGGCTTGCTCCCCGGGATGAGGCTCTGGCAAAGCTTTTGCCTGATTTAAATTCAGCCATCGTGGGCGCCGCTGTCGCCTCCCATATCAATACGGAAAAAAGCACCAGTATGGGCCGTCTCTTTGATGCGGTAAGTGCGCTTTTGGGAATCCGGGAGTATAATACCTATGAAGGCGAATGCGCAATAGCCCTGGAAAACGCAGCAGCAGGGGCCATGGAAAAAGGACTTGCGCCTGCCTGGCTGCCTTTTCCCATAAGGGAAACACCGGAGGGACTGACTGCGGATCGCCGTGAGCTTATCCGCACCCTGTGCAGGGAGCTTGTTGCCTTCGGAAGGGATAAAAACCGGGGAAAAGACGGGGAGAAAAATGCCCCCGGCCCGGAAATACAGGCGCTGGCGCTGGGCTTCCATGAAGCGGCGGCCGGGATGGTGCTTGAGATGTGCCGTCTGCTGAGAGAACGGTTTCATGAAAACAAGGTGGCGCTTGGCGGCGGTGTTTTTGCCAATGTAATTTTACAGGAACGGTGCCGGCAGCTTCTGGAGCAGGATGGATTTAAGGTATATGTAAACGAACAGGTGCCGGGAAATGACGGCGGCATCGCGCTGGGACAGGCCTGGCTGGCGTCCCTTATGATGAGAAACAGTAGGTAAAAATATGCAGCGGCCCGGAAGTTTTTGTGTTTTACGAAGCTGACGGACTGCTACGGACAGCAGGAAGAAGGAGCGGAACAGATATGTGTGTAGCGTTGCCCGGCAGGGTGGTATCAGTGGAAGGAACAACAGCAGCAGTGGATTTTCAGGGGAATACGGTTCGGACGGAGGCAGGGCTTGTCCGGGTGAAACCGGGAGATCAGGTACTCGTACATGCGGGCTGTATTTTACAGGTCCTGTCGGAAACGGAGGGCAGGCAGCTGCGGGAGCTTTTTGAAGAATTGGAGGAAATAGCGGGTGAAGGAAATTCTTGAATATCTGCAGAGCTATCAGGGAAGGCCGCTGAAGCTGATGGAGGTCTGCGGCACCCATACGGCTGAAATCAACAAAAACGGTATCCCCGGCCTTCTGCCGCCTTCCATCCAGCTGGTATCAGGGCCGGGATGCCCGGTCTGCGTCACGGTAACGGAATATATTGACAGGCTGATCGATTTGGGAAAGGAACCGCAGAATATCATCGTCACCTTCGGGGACATGCTGCGTGTGCCGGGAAGCAGGTGCAGCCTGAGCGAGGCAAAGGCCGGGGGCTGCCGGGTGAAAATGGTTTATTCGCCCATGGATATCTTACGGCTGGCGGAGGAAGACAGGGAGCATATTTATATTTTTGCGGCAGTGGGCTTTGAAACAACAGCCCCTGTTTATGCCATGCTGCTGAAAAAGACGTTGGAAAAAGGAATCAAAAATATCCGCCTTCTCACCTCGCTGAAGGTGATGCCGCCGGTCATATCCTGGATGTGTGCAGGCAGCGCAGACTGCGGAATAGACGGCTTCCTCGCGCCCGGGCATGTTTGTGTGATCACGGGCAGCAAGGCCTTTGAGGGGCTGGCGGCACAATTCGGAATCCCCTTCGTGGTGGCAGGCTTTGAAGGAGAACAGATCCTTACTGCCATTGCAGCGCTGGTTAAGCTTCAGGGGAAGGGCCGGGTGGCAAATTTTTACCCTTCGGCCGTAACAAGAGAAGGAAACCTTCAGGCCCGCGCGGCGGTGGCCGAATATTTTGAACCTGCGGATGCCGCGTGGAGAGGAATGGGGATCATTCCCGGTTCCGGCATGGTGCTGCGGAAAGAATACGAAGCCTTCGACGCCGGCAGCCGGGAGCTGACCGAGGATCGGGAAAAAAATTCCGCATGCTGCTGCGCGCAGGTGCTCACGGGAAAAATAAAGCCTTCCCATTGTCCTCTGTTTGGAAAGGTATGCACGCCGCAGACACCCCAGGGAGCCTGTATGGTTTCCACGGAGGGCAGCTGCTTTAACAGCTGTTACAATTAATGCAGTATCACGGGAAAGCCTGTGATACGCTGGAGGTAAGAAAATGAAGATAACAATGGCGCATGGAAGCGGGGGACGGGCAACCTCTCAGTTGATTGCGGATATATTTGCCCGGAATTTCAATAATGAAGTGCTCTCCAGAATGGAAGATTCCGCCGTGGTTCCGGGAAGCGGGAGAATTGCGGTAACGACAGACAGCTTTGTTGTGAACCCCATTTTTTTCCCGGGAGGGGATATCGGCAAGCTTTCCGTATGCGGAACGGTGAACGATCTGCTGATGAGCGGCGCACAGCCCAAATACCTGACCTGCGGATTCATTATTGAAGAGGGAGCGCAGAGCGGGGAGCTTGAACGGATTGCGGCCTCCATGGCCCAAACTGCTTCGGAAGCAGGCGTGACGATTGTGGCCGGGGATACCAAGGTCATAGAAGGAGACGGCGGAGTCTATATCAATACGGCAGGGGTGGGTTTTGTGCCGGAGGGCGTAAACATAAGTGCGTCCCTGTGCAGGGAAGGAGATGCGGTCCTTGTTTCCGGCTATCTGGGAGAGCATCATGCAGCGATTCTCAGCGCGCGGATGGGAATTGAAAACCAGATCCTGAGCGACTGCGCCCCTCTGGGAGAAATGGTACAATCCATGCAGGAGGCGGGCGTCCGTATCAAAGCGATGCGTGACGTGACCCGCGGAGGCCTTGCGACCGTCCTGCATGAATTCGCGGTTTCATCCGACTGCTGCGTGGAGCTTGAAGAAAACCGCCTCCCGGTATCCGCCCCCGTTAAAGGGTTCTGCGGCCTCCTGGGACTGGATCCCCTCTACATGGGAAACGAAGGCAAAATGACCGCAGTAGTAGCCGGCGAAGATGCCCCCCTCGCCCTGGAATGCATGAAAAAAAGCCGCTACGGAGAGAACGCCGCCATCATAGGCCATATTTCCCAAAAAGAAAAAGGAAAAATCCTCCTAACCACCCCCATAGGCGGCACCCGCATCCTATCAGAACTTATAGGAGAGGGGTTGCCGAGGATATGCTAACCCATGAGCCATGCAGAAAAAAACAAGCAGGCAAAGCGTGGGAGTTTACTCACAAAGACCTGCCTGCTTGTTTTTTTCTATAGGGCGAAGCCCTACATTCATAATTTGGCGAAAGAACCCTTTCGTCCCACAAAACCAGCAAACGCCAAATTATGAATGCAATGGCGGGGTAGAGAGAGGCAATCCCGATCCAGAGCCAGCCAAAGAATGAAAGCGTCCTCCCCCCTCCCCGCCTGCCTGTTTTTCTATATGTCCCCCTCAAAAAAAAAGAATTCCCCCCCATCCCCCTCGACAATCACCCAGCTTTTCATTATAATTATAAAAAACCCCAGAAAGGACGGACGAAACAGTGGAAGAAAGAAAAGAAACCATGGAAGACTACGCAAAGGAACTGGAGGCATCCTTCCGTTCCATCAAAGAAGGCGACATCATCACCGGTACCGTAATCGCGGTTAACGAAGAGGGCGCGATTCTGGATCTGCAGTACTATGCCCAGGGCGTAATTAAAGCGGAGGATATGAGCAGCGATCCGAACTTTAACATCCTGGAGGATGTTAAAACCGGAGACACCATTGAAGCCACAGTAGTTAAAACGGACGACGGCGAAGGAAACATCCTCCTTTCCAAGAAGGAAGCCGTCCAGGTGCTTGCCTGGGATATCCTGAAGGGCTACATGGACGAAAAGAAAAGCCTCCAGGTAAAAATCAGTGAAATCGTAAAAGCAGGCGCAGTAGCCTTTGTAGAAGGAATACGCGGCTTTATCCCCGCTTCCCAGCTGTCCTTAACCTATGTGGAGGATCTGGAGCCATGGCTTGGAAAACAGCTTGAAGTCAGAGTCATCACCGTAGATCAGGAAAAGAATAAGCTGGTTCTTTCCGCCAAAGCCATTGAAAAGGAAAAAGCAGAAGCCGAAATCAACCATAAGATTTCCATGCTGGCGCCCGGGACTATCCTTGAGGGGACGGTGGAGAGCCTGATGCCTTATGGCGCATTTATCAGCCTTCCCGAAGGCCTGAGCGGCCTTGTGCATATTTCACAGATCTCACAAAGAAGAATCAAAAAACCTTCCGAGGTGCTTAACACCGGCGATAAGGTAAAGGTAAAAGTGCTGAACACCAATGACGGCAAAATCAGCCTGAGCATGAAAGCGGTGGAAGAGAACACGGAAGCCGATGAAATGGAAGCGCATCAGGCCGAAGAATACAGCTCCAAAGAAGAGGCAACCACTTCCCTGGGAGACCTTTTCAAAAAGCTGAAGCTGTAAGACGAAAAAGCTTTTACATGCTGTGCTGCATTCTTTGAGGAGGGAAAATGAGGAGGGGCTTTCATACCATGTTCAGGAAAGGGTTGTCTATGGAAATCAGAAAGCATATGATATTCTCAGGCGAAGTACAGGGCGTGGGCTTCCGCTATACGGCATATATGGCGGCCGGTAAGCTGGGCCTGTCCGGATGGGTTGCAAATCTGGAGGACGGCAGGGTGGAAATGGAGGTCCAGGGCCGGGAACGTGACATAGATCTCCTCACCGAAAAGCTGCGAAACGGCCAATGGATAGAGATTACCGGAATCGAAGAAGAAAAGATTCCCCTGAAAAAAGAAAAGCACTTCCGCATCGCCAACTAAGACGTGGAAAAGCCGGTAACCGGCAAGGGCCGGTACCAGCAAAAGAGGTTATCATTTCCTGAAGACTGCGGAAATGATAACCTCTTTTTGTCCCCGGAGCAATTTTCAAACAGACGTCAGAAGAACTCCTCCGATACAGCGATGGCAGCGGGATATATGGAAACAGCCCCGGAAATATCAATATTCCTTACAGTATCAGGATAGGTCAGGGAGAAAGAAAGATCAACCGGCTCATACAGAGCTTCATTTGTGAGGAAAAATGCGCTCGCCGCGGCATTCCTGCCGTTAGCCGCGTTGCCGGTAAAGGAATAAAGCAGCCTTGGCGTGCCGTTCATAAAAGGAAGTATCTGAAAATAATTTCCGGGTTCCGGCGTTGCCAGGAAAACATAGGATACGGCATAAACGTATCCGGGCTGCAGCGTAATGGTATCATCCGTGGGAAGGCTTGTAAGCCCTCCTGCGCCCCATACAGGATACAGAGGAAGAAAGCTTCCGCTGGCAGGAGAGGCTGTGACTCCATACTGGGCATAGGCAGTATTCTGCCAGCCGGCAGGCCCGCGTTCTCCCGCAGGCCCACGCTCTCCGGGAATTCCCTGAATTCCCTGCAGCCCCTGTTCTCCCCTGGTCCCCTGGATACCCTGGGGACCTCTTTCTCCGCGGGGGCCGGGAACACCCTGAGGGCCCCGTTCCCCCATAGGGCCTGCAGGCCCCTGCGGGCCGCGTTCCCCTCTGGCGCCGGGAGGCCCTTGCGGCCCGGGTTCCCCCTGTAATCCGGGCGGCCCCTGCGGGCCGGGCGGTCCCTGCTGACAGCAGCAGTCCTGACTGCAGGTATTGCGGCAGGGACAATTTCTATAATATTCTGAAGAATTCATTTTTCATTCACATCCGGTTATGGTATTCTATTCTATAATATGCACAGATAATATACCTGTTCGCTGAAGCGAAGAAAATAGAGGTAGACGGACAGGAAGCTTTTTATTATAATTGTACTGTCCAGTGAATACTTAAGCTTGATTTTGAGACGCACTGACAGGCAGTTCAGACACTGTGCGGTGCGGACTATTAAAAACAGAAAAAGCTGCCAAAGGGCGGCGGAATGAGAGGTAAACATGGAAGAACAAAAGAACGCGCCGGAAGGCATGGAAGAAAAAGAGGACATACTCCCTGACGCAGAGCCGGAAGCGGAAAACGAAGCCGGCTGTGAAAACGAAGACGTTGCCGAAGCGGAAGACAACGATATTGAAGAGGCATCTGAAGACGCCGATTCTGAAGCTGAGGAGGAGGACGATGACGGCGTCGGCACGATACCGCCCATTCCGAAGATGGCCAGAGGCTTCCATATCAGCGGCCGGCTGATGTTCCAGAATGAATTTACAATCACAAAGGAAATTTATCTGGAATTTGTGAAAGCATTCATGAGCCAGTACAGAAAGCTGTATTATATAATGGGCGGCCTCAGTATTTTCCTGGGACTTTTCAGTATTCTCGGGGGCGCCTTCAGCTCAGGCTTCATTTTTGTGCTGGTAGGTATCGTATGCCTTGTAATGCCCTTCTTCCTGTATCGTTCCTCCAGGGATAAAAAGTTCGCAAAGCAGGTGGAGAATAACGGGGGAAAACCGCTGGAGAGAAAAATAAGCTTTTATTCGGACGGCCTGGAAATCTTCTCCAACAACGGCGCGCATTCCGTATTCCAATACTCTGACATCACCAAGGTTATCAGCTCCAAAAATATTTATGTTGTTGTCGTCCAGAAGAAGCTTTCCCTGCTGGTCCCGAAAAACAGCTTTATTTTGGGCAATGTGGAAGAATGGAAAACCTTCATGTCCACAAAAGGAAAATGGAAGATAAAATAAAGCCGGCGCTCATTGATTCGTACCGCTGCTTTAATAATATAAACTGAGAGGCATACCCTGCTGCGGGTATGCCGCTGTATTATCAGGGAACGATCAGCCATTGGCACTGGAAATCCTGCAAGAGCCTGAAAAAATGATGCTTTCGGAGGAAAAATGATTGTAAAAAGAAAGACCGGAACCGGACCGATAAAAAAAATAACCTGCTTTATCTGCATTATTCTTACAGTGATGCTAATTACAGGCTGTGCAAACAGGGGCGGCCCGATGGAAGAGGGCGGCGGATTTCCTTCCTCCTGCGCGCCGGCTGATGCCCGGGAAACCACCGAAGCGTCAGAAAATCAGATGATTCTTTCCTTTATTAATATAGGAAAAGGCGATGCTTTTCTTTTGAAGCTTCCGGAGGATGGCTATTATCTGTGCGATACCGGAAAAGCAGAGGATTACCCCCTGATTTCCAGGCTTCTCAGACAGAAGGGGGTGGATTCGCTGAAAGGGATTTTCCTGTCACATGGGCATAAGGATCATACAGGAAGCCTGGAGGCTGTCCTGGCCGATTTCCCCACCGAATGCATTTATCTGTCGGCTGCGGATTCGGTGACTTATGAATCCATCGATGTACCTGCCCTTGCCGCGAAATACGGTGCCAGGCTGGTTGCCCTTTCCGGCGGGGAGGCACTGCAGCTTGGGGCAGCGAAGGTACAGGTATGGATTCCGGATAAGCTATATAAGAAAAAGGATAATAATAATTCCATGGTTCTGCGGTTCTGTTATGGAAAAACCGCATTTCTCATGACAGGTGATATGGAGAAGAAGGCGGAAGCCAGACTGCTGGAAAGCGGCTGGGAAATATCAGCTGACGTCCTGAAGCTGGGACATCATGGAAAAACGGATTCCACAGGAAAAGAATTCCTGGAAAAGGTAAAACCGCAGTACGGAATTATTACAGGCAGCCGGGAGGAAAGTCCCGAATCCATGAATGAGGAAATCGCAGGACGCCTGAAGGAATGCGGGGTACAGGCATTCTATTCAGAAGGGGAGCAGCTGGCAATTGATTTTATATCGGACGGAACCTCGGTCTGGACGGAGGAAGTCGAAACGGCTGAACAGTAATCTTTGGGGTATCATTGCAGTAAGCTGTTAAGGGGAATAGAGAAAGGGATTTTTGGGAAAAAGAAATGGAAGAGACTTTTAAATATCATTCACAGCGTCAGACGCTGGAATTTGCCGCACAGATCATACCTGTGCCTGCGGAGTATCCGCTGAAGCCAGGGCTGCCGGAGGATTACCGGGAATGCTTCGAAAGGCTGTGCCGCCTGGCAAAGGCTGTGTATCTGGATATGGCAAAGGAGCCTGAAGCCTATGGACTGATGCTTCTTGATATCAGCAATACGGATCATAATCTGGCCAGAAACAGCTACAGGTCGATTCAACGGTTCGTGGATACGCTGAACGCACTATTTAAAAACGGTGAGGTTTCCAGTCACAGTCTGATTGTTAACGCGGAGCAGTTCCGAAGCGGAATCAGAAAGCTGCCTGTTGTTACAAAATACGGCCTTGTAATTTCCAGACTGTTGAAATTCGGCTTTCAGGTATCGGATTTTAATGGGACCGTGATTAATAAAAGCGCCGAACATTTTACGGTGGAATTCCCGGAGGATCCGAGAATGATTGACACCATTAAAGCCTACTTTGAATGCTGGAAGGTACTGGATCAGTTCCGTAGCAGGGATAATGATGTGAACAGGCCGCTTATTAAGCTGAGTCCCCAGGAATTCCATCACCATTTTTACCGATTTGATTATAAAATCACTGCGGATCTCACACAGCTGCCGCTTTTAACCTGGGTGAACGATGAAGCGGAGTATCAGGGTTATGACAGCCGGCTAAAGCATTTTAATGAAGCTTTTTTCCTGGAAATGCAGAAATACAAAGGCGTCCGGTACGATGGAGATTATACGTATAAGGGAAAAAGGATTGCCCGTATCACCCCGATTGGCTATACGGCCATGGGGGACGCAGAATTCCGGCTGTCCCTGAAACTTAAGTATATGGATAATTATGCAGATTTTATACAGGAGCTGCCGGAAGGCATAAAGAAACCAATGCAAGAGGACAGCTGCCGTTACTGCGGTTTTCAGGGTTCAACAAAGGAATACTGTAAATTCAGGCTACACTGGACAATAGACGGAGCGGCTCATACAGGCTGTTCATTCTGGTGTTTTAATTTCGACAGCTATGAAATTGAGGATGTACCATATTATGCAAGGCTGCTTGCCCTGGAGTATGGGCTGGAGAAGGTATGAGAGTGTAAAGCCCGGGGCAGGAATGCCGTCCGGCTGATTCATGGGCGCGCTGCGGCGCGCAGACAGGAGCAAAGATGAAATATACGGAAAACGGAATCCAATATCACCTGCAAATAAAAATGGGGGATGTGGGGCGCTATGTAATCCTGCCGGGAGATCCGAAGCGCTGTGAAAAAATAGCCGCTTTTTTTGACTCTCCCAAGCTTGTGGCGGACAGCAGGGAATTTGTCACCTATACCGGGTATCTGGACGGAGAAAGGGTGAGCGTAACTTCAACAGGAATCGGCGGTCCGTCCGCATCCATTGCCATGGAAGAGCTGGTAAAAGCGGGAGCTGATACCTTTGTCAGGGTCGGTACCTGCGGCGGTATGGATATTGATGTGAAAAGCGGCGATCTGGTCATAGCCACGGGAGCGATCCGCAATGAAGGGACCAGCCGGGAATATGCCCCTATTGAATTTCCGGCGGTAGCGGACATCGATGTGGTAAATGCCCTGATTGCGGCGGCAAAAGAGAGCGGCCATGACTGGCACAAGGGGATTGTGCAGTGCAAGGATTCCTTTTACGGACAGCATGAACCGGAAATCATGCCTGTCAGCTATGAGCTGGAAAATAAATGGCAGGCGTGGCTGCGCCTTGGCTGCAAGGCCTCCGAGATGGAGTCCGCGGCACTCTTTGTGGTTGCGGATTATCTGAAAGTCCGCTGCGGCTCCGTATTCCTTGTGGTGGCAAATCAGGAAAGAGAGAAAGCGGGCCTGTATAATCCTGTGGAGCACGACACGGAGGCGGCTATCCGCGCCGGTATCGACGCACTGCGTAAACTGATTGCGGAAGATAAAAATAAGTAATTGGGGGATTTGACTTTGATTCCGCTGCTGGATGAAGCAGAGGCATTTTACAATGAGTGTCTGGGCATTGGGACGGAATAAGTAGTCGGGGGCTGTCGGGAAATGATGGCCTCAATAAAGGAGGGTGTAACCGATAACGGTCACACCCTCCCTATAAATTTATCTCCATAAAAGAAAAGGGGGCTGTTGGAAAATACCGATTTTGTTTATAAAAACATTTTTCATTTCTGCACGGATATGGTATTCTATAATATGTAAATCATTATGAAATAATGATAATAGCGGGTTCGTAAAATGAAACGGTTATAATATAAAAGCTGGTAGACTGACGAGGCAAAAAGAGGATAAGATGGCAAAATACGAATACCTGATACTGGATGTGGACGACACTCTTTTGAATTTTGAAAAATGCGAGCTGAATGCTTTTCTCAGGACAATGGAAGCTTGTAAAATCGTACCGGACGAAAGGCTCCAAAAGCTTTTTATTGAGATATGCGAAGAAGTTTGGTTGAAATATGATCTTGATAATACAAACAATGCAGACATACTAAAAAATTATCATAAATATTACCGCAGCTATGCAGTAGAACGATTTGTCCATCTGGAAGAGAAAATCAAAACGGGAATGCCGCCGGAACAACTGAGCGCACTGTATTTTCAGAAGTATAAAGAAGAGTTCTGTCCGGAAGACGGTGCCATTGCAGTGTGCCGGACACTGTCAAAATACTGCCAGCTGGTACTTGCCACAAACGGTCTGGCAGAGATACAGCGATCTCGTATATCTCCGTTTATGAATTATATTACCCATGTATTTATATCAGAAGAAGTGGGCGCAATCAAACCGTCATCAGCTTTTTATTCCTGTATTCTAAATACATTACACGTGAATAATCCGGCCGTCTGCCTGATGGTGGGGAATTCCATAAGTACAGATATAGTTGGTGCAAATGAGGCAGGAATGGATACCTGCTGGTATAATCGCAGCAGGAAAGCTTATAACCATTCCATAAAGCCTGCATATGAAATCAGTTTTTTACCAGATTTAATACAGCTTATCAAATAAAACAGCTTATAAGGAGAAAATCAGACATGGCAGAAGCAAACAGAAAAGAAGAAGTGAACGCGGACATAGCTGCGGTGTGGGATTTGATAACCAGCCTGGAAAATTATTCCTGGCGCAGTGATTTAGACAGGATAGAAATCCTGGAGCCTGGAAAGACGTTCCGGGAATATACACGTGACGGCTTTGCTACGACCTTTACGATTACAGTATGTAAGCCCATGAACCGCTATGAGTTTGATATGGAAAACGAAAATATCCAGGGACACTGGATCGGTATTCTGGAACAGACACAGAGAGGCACGATGCTTAATTTTACGGAAAAGGTGACCGCAAAAAAGGTGTGGATGAAGCCCTTTGCGGGAATGTATCTTGCCAGACAGCAGAAAGTATATATGGAGGATTTAAAGAAAGCCCTGAATGCGGCAAATGCCCCTGCAGACTGAAAAAGAACCTGCAGAAAGCATTATTTTTCTTCATGATTCGGAATGGGGAGAAAAATGCAGATTTTACATAAAATCTTAATAAATATCTGTTAAGATGGATAAAAAAGGAGGCATAAAAGCTGTGAGCGATATCCAACAAAAAGAAATTTTCCTTAAAAATTACTGGAAGGCTGTACTGGAGCAGGATGAAAAAACACTGCCTGAATTTTTTAGGGAAGACGCCCTTATCAGATGGCATAACACGGATGAAGAATTTACCGTACATGAATTTGTCAGGGCAAACTGCGAATATCCCGGCGAATGGGACGGCAGCATACAGCGCATGGAGTGTGCCGGAGATACGATGATCACAGCGGCCCATGTTCATACAAAGGACGGCACTCTATCCTTTCATGTAGTATCCTTCTTCCGGATGGAAGATAACAGGATTATAAGCGTTGATGAATACTGGGGAGACGACGGCCCCGCCCCCGCATGGAGGCTTGATAAAAAGATCGGCAGGAAAATATCATAAAGAAGAATATATTCAATTTCCCTGAATAGCAGGAGCACCTTTGGTGTGCGGATAGGAGCAAAATGGAAAAAAAGGAAAATGGTTTTACGGATAGATGGTCCTCTGTTTATTTTTTTATCCCGTTGTTTGAAAATCCGGTTATCATGCCGACGGCGGAGGCTGTTTGTGCAAAGCTGACTGAAAAATTCGGAATGGTGACGGAACTGGCTGAAGAACAGAATATGCCGCAGAAGCCATCCGAACTGAAATCCTTTGTGCTGTGGGAGCACCAGGTCTATTACGAAAAGGAAAAAAGAGAATTTCCATCCCAGCTGATTCTTTATGGGGCGGATACCTTTGATACAGCCCAATTTGATGAAGCAGTTCGGGCACAGTTCTGGAGCTGCCCTGAGAAAGAAGCTTTTATTGCAAGATGCCGTTATTCAATTATGGCAAGCAACATGCTGGCGGCAGGGCTGCCTGTTTTGGAGCAGTATGGAATTCTGGCCGATTATGCGGATGCTGTTCTTGAACTGTTCCCGGATTGTATCGGTATCTATTGGCCGCACAGCCAGAACTTGCTGCCGAGAGAGGTTTACGAGCATTCCTCCTGGAATTCCCCGGAGCTTCATTTTCTGGACGGCGGCCTGAATGTACGTTTTTTTAATATTACCGGAACAAATGAGATGTTGTTTGACACACTGGGGCTGACACCCATTGGACTGCCGGATTTGCAGTGCCACTGTAAAAATCTGGAACCAAACCAGGTAGTTGTTTTTATGCGGAACCTGGCGGCATACCTGTTTGAATATGGAGATGTTATTGAAGACGGGAATACGGTGGAGGGTATCCATCACGAAAAATGGGTTTGCAGGAAAGAAGATGCCATTATCAGTCCCATGCGGGTTGTCCTGGATATACATATGGGTGAATTTGCAGGGGGAAACAGATAACCTGCGCTTGTCAGCAGCATTTATAAACAGGAAACGGAATTGGAACATTGAAAATGCTGTAATTATGGATGGTTTGTACAGTATCGAACCGGAAAAAGCAGGAAATAGTGAGAGGCAGGATCGATGAAGAATATTAAAATGATAGTAACGGATTTGGACGGCACCTATCTTCGCACAGATAAAACCATATCCGAATATTCCAGGAAAATAATTACAGAATGCAGGAACAAAGGCCTTTTGTTCATTATTGCAACTGCCAGGCCAATCCGGGCGGTGAAGGATTTTCTTTCCGAATCGGATTATGACGGCGCAATTTTTCACAATGGCGCTGTTGTAAAGCTGGGAGATGAACCCTTTTCCGGGTTCGGGATACCTAATCCGGGAAAAATCATTTCCATTCTCCTGGACGCGCATCCCGGACTCCATGCCTGCGTGGAAATGCAGGACCGGCTGTATGTGAATTTTGATCCCGGAAATATCTGGGAGGGCATAGAATATACACTTACGGATTTTACGGATCTGCCCTATGGGGAAGCGGATAAACTATTGCTGGAGGCGACATCGGTGGAGGACATGAAGCGCTACGAACCGCTTCTTCCACAGGATTTGTATATACAGCTGTCTGAAAATGCAGTAGCAATGATAATGAACAAAAAAGCGCAAAAGATGCGGGCAGTGAAGGAAATTGCAGCGCATTATCAGATCACCCCGGAAGAAATTGTGGCTTTCGGTGATGATTATAATGATATGGAAATGCTGCAGGGATGTGGTATCGGTGTGGCCATGGAAAATGCAATCGATGACGTAAAAAGGCTTGCGGATGAGGTCTGTGCAGACAATGATGCGGACGGAGTCGCCGGCTGGCTGGAACAGCATATCCTGAATGCAGCAAAGGAGGCTTAATGCGAATAGAAATCAGACAATTATTGCAGCGGGGAGCGCATATAAATATTATTGGTGACAGCCTGGCGGCTGGTGCCGGCAGTTCTGGAAGCTGGAAAACGGATAAAGTTATTCTTTGTGACGGAGAAGAAAATTTTATGAGAAGGATTGCTCCAAACAGCTGGTGGGGCAGTTTTGAAACCTATTTGAAGGATAAATTCCCTGGGTGTACACTGGAAAATAACGGCTGTGGCGGCGCATCTTCCGGACAATTGCGCAATGGGATTGAACAGCTTTTCTGCGAAGATAGGGACGATATTATATTCCTTTTTTTCGGGGCAAATGACAGGAAAAGGGAAAACGGCATGCAGGAGCTTCGGGATAATCTTTCATGGATGATTCGTTTTTTCAGGGAGAAAGGAAAAGAGATGGTTGTTTTTACACCGACCCCTTCAACTGTAATGAATGAAGCTTATGTAAACCGTCTGTACCATATGGAGGACGTGGCTAACATAATTATTGATGTAGCTGAAAAAGAAGGTGTTATCCTGGCAGATAATTATAATTATATCATGGAATATCTATTATTTTCCGGAAAGAAAATCGATGAAATTTTATTTGGCTGTGGCTGCAGCAATGACGGCTGTCATCCTGCAGATGCTGCACAACTTCTCATATACCGTAATCTCTTAAAAACACTTGGACTGTCACCCAAAATAGACGGAGCTGTGTGGCGCTAAAAAGATATCTGTGAAAAATCTGTTCAATTAAACCGCTAAGATACAGGATATCAATATAGCAGATGAAAATTATAGAAAAGATAGGATATTATGTCGGAGGATATTTATGAATCAACAGCAAAATGCCGCGCTTGAAAGCATGAAAGAATGGCTTGCCCATCCGGACGAGCTGGGAAAAGAACCTGCCAAAATAGAACTGGCGGGTGAGTTCGACCTGCATGAGCTGCATTATTATATTTTTAAGTATAAGAAAAGTATTCTGGGCAAATGGCTTCTGGGAGTATGCGGCGGCTATGAACCGGGTGAAACAGAGCACTGTGGTCACGTTTTCAGTGAAATGGAGCCTTATGAAGAAACGACTGCGAAAGAAAAAGCCATAGCAATGGTTGAAATGATACGCAGCTACTGGATGGAACAGGCACAGAAATACGAAGCCGGGAAAATGGCAAAGGATCATGACAGTGCAGAAGATAAGGAAGGAAATGACAGCCAGGCAGGCTCCTTTCTGGGATTTGTGCTGCTTTCAAAGCCGGAATGGAACCTTTCACAACTGAAAACAGATCTGAAAACTGACTGGGATATTGACTGGAATGCGGATGAGAATGAGGCTGAAGACGGAGAAGAAAACGCAGATAATACCTCTTTTGTCATATGCGTCGATGATATGATGGCCGCAGTCAGCCTGATTGAAGCTCCGGTGCCAGAGGAAGAAGCAGTGGCAAATGCTGCAAATAATTATATGTGGCCGGGAGCTGTGGCAGCTGCAAAGGCTCATACGGCGCAGATATTGGTAGCTGTATTGGGAAATCAGGCGCCGGTTCTGGAGAGGGGGAAGCTTCTTGTAAAATTTATTGCTGCCTGCTGTAAACAGGAAACCGTTCTGGGTGTATATACCAGCGGTACCGTTTTTCAGCCCCGGTTTTACCTGGATGCGGCGCAGATGCTGACAGACGGCGGCCTTCCGGTACTCAACTGGATTTATTTCGGCCTATATCAGGAGGGAAAGACCTGGAACGCCTATACCTATGGAATGCGGATATTCGGCAAGGAAGAGATGGAGGTGCTGCAAGCGGACGCAAAGCCGGAAGAACTTCGCAATTTCCTGCTCGACATCGTTTATTATGTACTTGACGGAAATGTAACACTTCATGCGGGTGAAACCCTCGGATTTTCAGAAAACCAGAAGCTGCCCATAACCTGCAGTAAAAGTGAAGTACTGGAAGGAAGTACATTAAAAATTGGTTTTACGGCCAACAAATAAAAACGGAAAGGACAAACCAATGAAAAAAGGACTCAAAACAGGATTGATTATACTATCACTTATCAGCGTGGCAGGAATTGCTGCAAGCATCATGTGTTTATGGGGAAATAACACTGCTGTCAGCATTATCGGAGGAGCTGACGGTCCAACCAGTATTTTTATTGCAGGTAAAATAGGAAACAGTGCTGTCATATATATCGTAACCGGTTTATGCATAATTGCTACAGCAGCGCTTGGAATGTTTGCCGTTAAGCGCAGACATAAATAGCAGCTGGCCGGAGGTTAAAAAGAATGAGGATCAGGGCGTCGGTACAATGCTGCTCCAGCAGGCCAGAGCATGGGCCAAGGAAAGAAATCTGGAATATATAGAACTGGGGGTTCTTGCAGGCAATGAGGGAGCAAGCAGGCTATATGAGAAAATGGGTTTTTCAGATGTTCAGAAGACAATGAGATGCAGACTGTAATTTCAAAAGGGGCATACAAATGAGCAAAAATTTATTAACAGACAGGTATGTTATACTTTCCTTCAATGGGGAGGAGGCAGCAGGACATGGATCGGAGCAGAACCGAAAAAACCACTTCCTTGTTGCTGCCCGGTTCCTTGAACTGCTTACAGATGGTAAGCTGGAAGAAAAAAATGGGGAATATGCGCTCGGTAAAAACATGGAGGCAGCAGAGAGTTTCGGTAGTATTTTTAAGGATAAGTCAGGATATTACCCGCTGCAGAGCTGGATGGATGCCATTGCCGGGCTGCCGGGAAAAGTCTGTGCCGATATGCGGCAAAAGAAGCTGGAGGCACTGATAGATGTCGGAACGATGGATGTGATACCCTCACTGCTGGAATCGGACTGCGATTATCGTATGAATGGCATCAAAGAAAATGCATACCGGAGCGATTTCAACCGTTACAGAAGTGAAAAGGTTTTACTGAAAAACGCCGTCTTAAAGAATATCCTTACCGATGCGGATGTGTGCCTGATTTGGCTGCTTTGCCGGGATGGTAAATGGGATGAAATATTTTTGCTTGAAGAAAGAAAGGAATTTGAAGAGGTACTGAATGCAGTTCCCGCTAAAAACGCTTTTATACGCAGCCTTACTGCATGCAGAATCGAAGTGGTGCCGGAGAAGGGGCTGAGCAGATTTCTGAGTGGTTCAGAGACAGGAAAAAGACAGGATACCATCTTTATAGAAACGGAAACAATGTTTCCCAATGGCGAGGAGTGCATCAGTGCGGTAAAAAGCATTTTAGAGTCCAATGGCCATATCTGTGAGTTGAAATCAACCGGAAGCGTTCCGGTGATGGAAATTGATAATATTCTTTATACTCTGACGCCTGACGCAAAGCGGGTTCGGGTAATGAATATCCATGGTGTCAGAGTCAGCCGTTATCATGGCTGATTTTCAGCAGAAGGGGCAGAAATGAGGAGAGATAGCAATGAATTGTACCGTGAAATCGTTATACCTTTGTGTCAGGGATATGGAGAGGGCTATCCGTTTTTATGAAGCTTTTCTGGAGCAGCCGGTTACAGAAAAAGATGAACTTTACAGTGTTTTTGACATCCAGGGCTTCCGACTCGGCCTTTTTGCTTATGAAAAAGCAGGAGAAAAGCATATATTTGGAAGTAACTGTCTGCCAAGCCTGGAGGTGGATTCCCTTGACATCCTGAAAAATAAGCTGTCTGGCCTGAAAATTGTATTTCCATTAAAGCGGATTGGACAGAACTGGGTTTCGGAATTTGAGGACAGTGAAGGAAACCATATTGAGCTGACTGCGCCGTATCGGAAAGAATGAGGAAAAGGATGATAATTGATAAAGGGATTGATGGAGGAAAGGCTTTCGACTGGGGCAAGACCTCTTCAGATTATGCAAAATACAGGGATATTTATCCGCAGGAGTTTTACCGGCGGATTCTGGATGAGGGACTGTGCAGGGATGGCCAGAAGGTGCTTGATATCGGAACAGGGACAGGAGTTCTGCCGCGCTGCCTGTATTCTTATGGCGCGGAGTTTACCGGAACCGATATTTCAGAAAACCAGATCGAGACAGCTAAGCGGCTGGCTGCGGAAGCGGATATGGACATCCGTTTTATGAGCACTGGTGCGGAGGACATGGATTTTCCTGAAAACAGCTTCGATGTGATTACTGCCTGCCAATGCTATTTTTATTTCAACCATGAGACGCTTGCACCCATGCTTTCCCGTATACTGAAGCCTTCCGGCCGCTTTGTGATCTTATATATGGCATGGCTGCCTTTTGAGGACCGGATTGCGGGAGAAAGTGAAAGACTGGTTCTTAAATATAATCCCTCCTGGTCCGGTTGCGGAGAAACCAGACATCCCATTGCTGTTCCGAAGGCTTATGGTGAATATTTTGAGCTGGAAAAAAATGAAGTTTTTGATCTTCAGGTACCGTTTACGCGCGAAAGCTGGAATGGACGCATCCGTGCCTGCCGTGGAATCGGAGCGTCGCTTTCCCGGGAAGAGGTGGAGGAATTTGACATAGAACACAGACGGATGCTGGAAGCGGAGGCGCCTGAACATTTTAATGTGCTTCACTATGCAGGAATGGCAATTTTAAGGAACCGGAAATAAAGCATAAATATAAAAGAGGAAAAGCCCATGTATCAATACTATAAAGGACTGTTGATCCGGGAAGGAATAGAGGGTATAGCGCCGGAGCTTCTACGGGGACTGTATGAAAAAATTGGCTGGTGCGGCAAAGAACTTCCTCAGCGGCAGAATGAAAAATTCACGGAGGCCCTTCGCAATTCGGCATGGGGATTTACCGTATGGAATAAAGAAGAACTGGTGGGAATGGTAAGAGTGGTGTCTGACAAGGTAATGGTCGCTTCTGTTCAGGATTTAATGATTTTGCCGGAATACAGGAGAAAAGGCCTTGGAAGCTTTCTCATCTCCCTTTGTCTGCAGAAGCTGCCGTGCGGGAACTGGTCTGCAAGAACCACTCCTGAAAACTATGAATTTTATAGGAAATGCGGTTTTTCCATGCCGGATTCTCAAAATGTAACAATGGTATATGATGGCTACATGCTTGCCGGAAAACGCGGAGACCGGTAAAGTAAAAATAAAATGGAGCAGCACAATGACGAATAAAGATATTATGCGGATTGCGACGGAACAGTCTGCACTTGAAGCGAATTGCAGTCCGGAGGACTTTTTCCGCAGTGAAAACATAGTAACAATTTCCACCGGAAATAAGGGGGCAAGAAGAAATCTGGCACTGCCTGCCTACTGTAATCTGATTTCTTACGGCAGCAATATTGTCGCTTCCGTAAATCCGGCAGTAAAAGAAACTGTAGAAAAGTATCTGGAACAATTTGAACCGGGGCACTGTTTTGGCACCCCTAATATTTATTTATTGAATGATGCGTTTCGCAGGGATGGTATGTGTATCTGTTTTATGGCGGAATTTTTTCTTCCTGATGTGGAACGGCTAAAGGAACGTGAATGCGGCTTCCGGATGGAAATGCTGAGGCCGGAGGATTTAACGCAATTTTATGTCCCGGAATGGAGCAATGCGCTTACCAGTGGATGCAGGGAACTGGATGTGCTTGCTGTCGGCGCATATGACGGTGCCAGGCTGGTGGGACTTGCCGGATGCTCCGCCGATTGTGATACGATGTGGCAGATAGGAATTGATGTATTGCCTGAATACAGACGGCAGGGAATTGCTTCAGCCCTGACAAGCAGGCTGGCGCTTGAAATTCTTGCCGCAGGCAGGGTCCCGTACTACTGTGTGGCCTGGGCAAATGTGAAATCGGTGAGAAATGCCGTACAGTCCGGCTTTATCCCGGCCTGGGTGGAGCTTAATGCTAAGACCATCAGCTTTTCAAATGCATTGACAGGAAGAAAGGTGCCGGAAAACACAAAAAAAACCTGTCCTACATGACGGTATAGGACAGGGCTTTTTGTATAAACTATTGTATATCTGAATTATGCCATCTGGTTTACAGCTTTGGAAAGACGAGACACCTTTCTGGATGCTGTATTTTTGTGATATACACCTTTGGTAGCTGCTTTATCAATTGTAGATGTAGCAGCAAGAAGAGCTGCCTGAGCAGCTGCCTTATCACCAGCTTCAATAGCAGTGTATACCTTCTTAACAGAAGTCTTTACACCAGATTTGATAGCTTTGTTTCTGTCAGCTTTGGTTTTATTAACCAGAATTCTCTTCTTAGCAGATTTGATGTTAGCCAAGATTTTCACCTCCATTTTCAAGCGAAATTTTCCATTCTTTATGAAAATGTTTCATTAAACCCGGACACGGTCGTTCTAATGGAAACATACGAATATATTCTATCTGACGTGTTGTTATATGTCAATACATAATTTGCTTATTTTTGCAAAAAATAGTCATTACGAATCAGTTCAGACGAGTCTGAACTGTTACCATAGCACGAATAATCAAAATATAAAAAGGGAAAAGCGGGAGAGTACAGATGAGTTGTTTTCAGGTAAGAACGGACCTGGCGCTGGAAGCCAGGGAAAGTATTACGGATGCGGACGGAGAGCTGCGGGGGGTACGGGTGGAGGAGTCCCGGAGTGAGAAGAGCGAGGTGCAGATTACCCGTGTCATCATTGATACTAAAAACGGAGCAAAAGCCATGGGGAAACCGATGGGTACCTATGTCACACTGGAAGCGCCGGCACTGATAGAGCCGGATGAGGATTATCACCGGGAGGTTTCCGAGGAGCTGGCAAAGCAGCTGCGCAGGCTGATCCCGGAGATTGAAAAAGAACAGTCTATTCTGGTGGTAGGCCTGGGAAACCGGGATGTCACTGCGGATGCCCTGGGGCCGGAGGTGGTGGATAATCTGTTTATCAACAGGCATGTGATTAAGGAATATGGCAAAGCCGCCTACGGCAGGGAAAAAATGCATCAGGTCAGCAGTATTGTCCCGGGCGTTACGGCAATGACCGGTATGGAAACTGCGGAGATTGTAAAAGGCGTGGTTGATCAGACGAAGCCGGATGCCCTGATAGTGGTGGATGCATTGGCAGCAAGAAGCACGAAGCGGCTAAACCGCACTATCCAGGTTTCAGATGCGGGCATCCATCCCGGGTCCGGGGTGGGAAATCACCGGAATGCCATTACAAAGGAAAGCCTGGGAGTTCCTGTGATTGCCATCGGCGTGCCCACCGTAGTTGATGCGGCGACCATTGTAGGCGATGCCATAGAAAGCATGCTGCAGGAATACGGGGAAAGCGGACATTTTTTTAACCGCGAGCATCCCAAGGCCATGTCTGAACTGAATAATATGTACGTCACAAGCAAGGATATTGACGAAACGGTAAAACGTCTGAGCTTTACAATTTCCGAGGCGATCAACATTGCGCTGGATATTGCCTGATTGTCTGCATAATTGAGAAGCGCAGGTGCATATATTCTTCTATGAATAAAAAATGGAACGGAAGAAATATTTTTCATAAATGTGTGCTTGTGCTTCTTGTAATTGCCCTGGGGGATTTTCTGTTCACAGGGCGCAGCTCCTCAGACGGAGGCGGAGGGAGCAGTTTCTCATGGAAGGAAGCGCTGGCAGGGAAAGCGGAAGAAAGCGTGCTGAATGTATGGCTTCCTTCCTTTGCTTTTGCGGACCGCAGCAGTACACAGGGAAGCTGGTTTCTCAATATGCTGGGACAGCAGGTCCCATTGTTTGCCTATGCGGGAAGCCAGGAGGACGGTGGGCTGCAGACGGAGAGTGGAAGCACCTATGAACGGATCCTTTTGCTGGAGGGAGCGAGTGAATATACGGAAAGCGAGGACGGAGATGCGCTGGAGGTGCCGGAAACATCTGAAGGGAGAATACAGCTGGATGATAAAATGACGCAGCTGCTCCAGGAGGAAAATCAGACAGGCCGGCCGGAGGAAGAGGAAAGTGCAGAACAGGAGGAAACTCCGGTCCCGTCAGCAGATCAGTTCGGCTTTATCAGGGCGGCAGGAAGAAGCCAGGAATACAACTGGAGCTATTATCAGGATTTTGACGCGTTGATTAAGGAATTTTATGCCGTTGATGCTACCACGCAGGCCAGCCCCGCCCGTCTGAACCTGGATTCCCTGCTTGGCAAAACCATGGCGATTACAAAAAATCCGGATGTGCCGCAAATCCTGATTTATCACACCCATTCCCAGGAGGATTTTGTGGATTCCGTACCAGGGGATTCTTCCACGACTATTATGGGCGCCGGGGAACTGCTGGCACAGATACTGCGGGAGGAGTACGGCTATAATGTGATTCACCACACCGGAGAATACGATGTGGAAGCCAGAGACTATGCTTATTCCAATTCGCTGCCCGCCATAGAGCAGGTGCTTGCGGAAAATCCCACCATTGAAGTGGTGATTGACCTGCACAGGGATGAAGTGCTGGAGGGCAGGAAGCTGGTTATGGATCTGAACGGAAAACCCACGGCGAAATTTATGTTTTTTAACGGACTGTCCTATACTAAAGCCCACGGAGAGATTGAGTATTTACAAAACCCATACATAGACGATAATCTGGCTTTTTCCTTCCAGATGCAGGTGATTGCAAATGAGTATTACCCGGGACTGACAAGACGTATTTATCTGAAGGGTTACCGGTATAACATGCATCTTCGTCCCCGTTCCCTGCTGATAGAGCTGGGTGCACAGACAAATACGGTGGAAGAAATCAGGAATGCCTGCGCACCGATTGCCCACATTCTCGATCTGGAATTATCCGGTAAGGGTTTGTATTGACCGGGAACCCTGATTTTGCTATACTTAGCAGGTGAAAATGTAAGGCGCGCAGAACCCTGAGCGCCTGAAAAACCTAATATTTTATGAATAAAGGAACCTGCTGCATCAGGCCGGTTCCTGAAGTATGCAAAAGATTTGGAGGAAATATATGTCCATAGATCAGAGTAAAATCAGGAATTTCTGTATTATTGCCCACATTGATCACGGCAAATCAACACTGGCGGACAGGATCATTGAACGGACCGGGCTCCTGACAAGCAGGGAAATGCAGGAGCAGGTGCTTGACAATATGGATTTGGAGAGGGAAAGAGGGATTACCATCAAATCCCAGGCGGTCCGTACCGTATATAAAGCGAAAAACGGAGAAGAGTATATTCTCAACCTGATAGACACTCCGGGTCACGTGGACTTCAATTACGAGGTCAGCCGTTCCCTGGCGGCCTGCGACGGTGCGGTGCTCGTTGTGGATGCAGCCCAGGGAATCGAGGCTCAGACGTTGGCGAATGTTTACATGGCGCTGGATCACGACCTGGACGTATTCCCCGTCATCAATAAAATAGATCTGCCCAGCGCAGAGCCGGACCGGGTGAAAGAGGAAATTGAGGACGTGATCGGCCTGGAAGCCCATGACGCGCCGTTGATTTCCGCTAAAAACGGCATCGGCATCGATGAAGTGCTGGAACAGATTGTGAGCAAGATCCCGGCTCCCGGCGGCAGCCCGGACACCCCCCTGCAGGCTCTTATTTTTGACTCCCTGTATGATCCATATAAAGGCGTTATTATTTTCTGCCGGATTATGGAAGGCAAAGTGAGTAAAGGAACCCCTGTCCGCATGATGGCCACAGGAGCGCAGGAAGAGGTTGTGGAGGTAGGCTACTTTGGCGCGGGCCAGTTCATTCCCTGTGAAGAGCTAAGCGCAGGAATGGTAGGATATATCACCGCCTCCATTAAAAATGTAAAGGACACCGCCGTGGGCGATACCGTAACCAACGCGGAACATCCCTGCGCTAAGCCCTTGCCCGGTTATAAGAAAGTAAATCCCATGGTTTACTGCGGCATGTATCCGGCGGACGGCGCAAAATATCCGGATCTGCGGGATGCCCTGGAAAAGCTGCGGCTCAATGACGCCTCCCTTTTCTATGAGCCGGAAACCTCGGCGGCATTGGGTTTTGGCTTCCGCTGCGGGTTCCTGGGACTTCTTCACCTGGAAGTAATCGAAGAAAGGCTGGAAAGAGAATACAACCTGGATCTGGTTACCACGGCGCCGGGCGTTGTTTATAAGGTGCATAAGACGAACGGGGAGGTCATGGATCTGACCAATCCCTCCAATCTGCCTGACCCTTCCGTAATCGAATACATGGAAGAACCCATTGTCAGCGCCGAAATTATGGTAACCAGCGAGTTTATCGGTTCCATCATGGATCTTTGCCAGGAACGCAGAGGCCGTTATCTGAGCATGGAATATATGGAGGAAAAAAGGGCGCTGCTCAAATATGAGCTTCCTTTGAATGAAATTATTTACGATTTCTTTGACGCCCTCAAATCCCGTTCCAAGGGCTATGCGTCTTTTGATTATGAACTGAAGGGCTATGAACAGTCAGAGCTTGTGAAGCTTGATATCCTGATTAACCGGGAAGAAGTAGACGCTCTTTCCTTTATTGTCCATAAGGACAGCGCTTATGAGAGAGGCCGCAGAATGTGTGAACGGCTGAAGGACGAAATTCCCAGACATCTGTTTGAAATCCCAATTCAGGCGGCGGTAGGCGGCAAAATTATCGCCAGGGAAACCGTGAAGGCCATGCGCAAGGATGTTCTCGCCAAGTGCTACGGCGGTGATATCTCCCGTAAGAAAAAGCTGCTGGAAAAGCAGAAGGAAGGTAAGAAGCGCATGCGTCAGGTAGGCAATGTGGAAATTCCACAGGAAGCCTTCATGAGCGTACTGAAGCTTGATGATAAGAAGTAAATGACTTATAAAACGTCCGTCGGCAGCCTCTGCAGCAGGTCCGCTTCCGAATGGACAATAGCAAAAAAGTCCATGGCTTCCATGGGCTTTTTCTGTGAGATAAGGCATAAAAGCATAAAATCAGAGCAGCTTATTTATCTTGATTGATATAAAAAAACGTAAAGGTTCAGTTTTTGGACTATAACGGGAAACCCCGAGTTTACAAACATTTTATAATTTACACTCTTCCCAGCCGGACTTTTTTCTGTTATTCTGAAACAGCAGAGGAAGCCGGCCCGGCAGAGGAACAGGAGCAGAACAAATGAAGCAGGCCCCCCTTGGCATCTATTTACACATTCCCTTTTGCGTACGCAAATGTCTTTATTGTGATTTCCTTTCAGCCCCCGCAGATGAACAGACGAAAACAGAATATGTGGAAGCCCTGCTTGCGGAAATACGGGCCCAGGCTCCGCTTTACAGTGATTATGTGGTAAAGACCGTCTTTTTTGGAGGCGGCACACCGTCCCTGCTTCCGGGGAAGGAGCTTTTCCGGATTATGGAATGCCTGCGGCAAAATTTTTCATTTGCCCCGGAGGAAGAAGCACCGGAAATCACTATGGAAGCCAATCCGGGAACGCTTACGGCAGATAATCTGGAATGGTACCGCAGGGCGGGAATCAACAGGCTCAGCATCGGACTGCAGTCAGCCAATGACCGGGAACTGAAGGCGTTGGGACGGATCCATAGCTGGGGGGAGTTCCTTAACAGCTTTAAGCTGGCCAGAGAGGCGGGCTTTTCCAATATTAATGTGGATCTCATGTCGGCGCTTCCGGGCCAGACGCCGCAGGCCTGGATGGATACCCTGAAGAAAACGGCAGCCCTTGAACCGGAACATATTTCCGCCTACAGCCTTATCATTGAGGAAGGAACGCCGTTTTATACGTTTTACGGCGGGGAAAAACCGGCGGCGGGACATCCGCCCCTGCCGGATGAGGAAACGGACCGTCTCATGTACAGCCAGACGAAGGCGTATCTGGCAGAAGCCGGCTATGGCCGTTATGAGATATCCAACTACGCCCGGCCGGGTTTTTCCTGCCGCCACAATCTCTCCTACTGGAAACGGACCGACTACGCGGGCTTCGGGCTGGGGGCGGCTTCCCTTCGGCAGAATGTGCGCTGGAACAATACATCGGATATGAAGGAATACCTGTCCGGTTCTGCAGCTGAAGGGTTTGCCACACCTGTGAAGCAGGCGGTTCAGACGCTGTCCGCAGAGGAGCAGATGGAAGAATTCATGTTTTTGGGCCTGCGGATTACCGAGGGGATTTCCCTCCGACGGTTCCGTGAGGCCTTTGGCAGGACTGTGGAGGAGGTTTACGCAGGGCCGGTGGAAAAGCTCACGCACGAAGGGCTGTTGGAACGGTATTCCCAGGAAAAAAACGGTGTGCACGAAGAATTTTTAAAGCTGACTGATTATGGAATTGACGTCAGTAACTATGCGCTTTCCGAATTTTTATTCTGAAAGACTCCTGAAAGGTTTTGAAAAGTACTGGCACTATAAGCTTTGGCGCCACATAGAATAGTATTAAATTGACTATGGGGGCTCCTGTTGAAAACCTTTCTGAAACCACTGTCGAAAGAGGAGGAAAGCGCGTGTCTGGAAGCGCTGCAGGGGAGTGACGGCGTTAAAGCCAGGGAAGCCAAGCAGATACTGATTGAGCGAAATCTGCGGCTGGTAGCCCATATCGCAAAAAAGTATCAGAACGTAGATGAGGATATGGAGGATTTGATATCCATTGGGACCATAGGCCTCATCAAAGCGGTGGAATCCTTTGATTCATCCAAAAACAGCAAGCTGGCCACCTATGCGGCCAGATGCATAGATAACGAGCTGCTGATGATGCTCAGAAGCAAAAAAAAGACATCCCGCGAGGTTTCGCTTTATGATCCGATAGGCACCGACCGGGAGGGAAATGAAATCAGCCTGCTGGATGTTACGCCGCAGGAGCAGCCTGACATCGTGGATCAGATGGAACTGGAGAGAAGTCTCGGCAAGCTTTCCGGCCTGATTGATACCCTGTTAACGGAACGGGAAAAGGAAATCATCTGTCTGCGCTACGGACTGTACGGCGGCGAGGAGGTCACTCAGCGGGAAATCGGCAAAAAGCTGGATATTTCCAGAAGCTATGTGTCCCGGATTGAAAAAAGGGCTCTGAACAAGCTGCGTGAGGGCTTCGAAAAAATGGAGGTCCACTACCTGTAACGAAGCACAAAAGAATATTGCAATTTGCAGTTCCTTCGTATCGTGATTTCTTCTTCTGAAAAGAAATTGCAAATTGCAATCTTGTATTTTCTTATTTATAATTTCTTTATTTATTCTTATTATCTTAATCTTTTTATCGATCAACTATCTGTTGCCTTTTTCAAGGCCATTCATCTGATTTGCAGGAGAAAAAAATGTACAGTACAGTTTATACAGGCGGGCTGCATGGTATGGAGAGCTATCTGGCCCGGGTGGAAGTGGACGCTTCCAGGGGATTGCCGGGCTTTGAAATGGTGGGCCTCTTGGGGAGCGAAGTCAAGGAGGCCAGGGAGCGAATCCGTGTAGCCTTAAAAAATGCGGAGGCGGCGCTGCCTCCTGTGCGTATTACAGTGAATATCTCTCCGGCCAGCCTCCACAAGGAGGGCACCTCCTACGATTTGCCTGTGGCGGTGGGAATACTGGTTTCCACGGGCATGATCCCCCAGGATTACGTAAAGGGCTCCATGATAGCGGGAGAACTGGGCCTGAGCGGGGAAATCAAACCGGTGAGGGGGATTCTTCCCATGGCGCTGGAAGCGAAGAAGCAGGGCTTAAAGCGATGTATCGTCCCTTTGGAAAACCTTGCGGAAGCACAGCTGGTGGAAGGAATAAAGATTCTGGGGGCCGGCTGTCTCATACAGCTGATAGAGCTTCTGCAGTGCCGTGACGGTGTCCCGGAAAACCTGCTGTATAAAGATATCATGTATATGGAAAAAACAGAAAAAAATACAGACGCAGACAGCTTATCAGGCAATGTGGCAGCCAATATGGAAAGAAGGGCGGACCTGGCTGAAACATTGCCGGATTTTGCGGATGTTTCCGGGCAGGAGGGCGCTAAACGGGCGGCTGTGGTAGCCGCCGCGGGCTTTCATCATTTACTCATGATCGGCCCTCCCGGCTCCGGTAAAACCATGCTGGCCCGCTGCATCCCGTCCATTCTGCCGCCTCTGTCGACCCAGGAACGGCTGGAGGTGACGAAGGTGCGCAGTGTGGCGGGACTGATGGAAGAAGGGGCAGGGCTTCTTAAAAACAGGCCTTTTATCAGTCCGCATCATACCGTTACCTCGCGGGCCCTCACCGGAGGCGGTCAGGTGCCCAGGCCGGGGCTGATCAGTCTTGCACACAGAGGCGTACTGTTTCTGGACGAGCTGACAGAGTTTAAAAGAGCCACGCTGGATTTGCTGCGGCAGCCCATGGAGGAACGCCGGGTACAGATTGCCAGAAACAGCGGTACATATGTATATCCTTCGGATTTCATGCTTGTGGCTGCCATGAATCCATGCCCCTGCGGCTACTATCCTGACAGAAACCGGTGCCGCTGTACGCCCGGTGAGGTTCAGCGGTATCTGAACCGTGTGTCCGGTCCGATTCTTGACAGAATGGATATTTTTACAGAGGTATCACGGATAGATTTTGCGGGACTGGCAGGCGAAAATGCCGGTACGGGAGCAGACAGCCGGAGCCTGAGAATGCAGGTGATGGAAGCCAGAGCCAGGCAGGAGGCTCGCTATGCAGGAACCGGGCTGCGTTTTAATTCCCAGCTGGGACCAGGGGAAATCAGGAAATACTGCCGTCTGGGCCTGGCGCAGCAGCAATATATGGAACAGCTATTTCATGCACTGCAGTTAAGCGCCAGAGCATATCACAGGATTATCCGCCTGGCGCGTACGCTGGCAGATTTGGACGGAAAAGATACTATCGAACAGGTTCATTTGAGTGAGGCGGCCTGTTACCGGATGGCCGATGGAAAATACTGGAGGAAAAAAGGGTGACGGAAAGGGAATTTTCTTACTGGCTATGTAATATAGAAGGAATAGGCAGAGTGACAGCGGGCAGGCTGCTTAAGAGGGCCGGCAGCGCACAGGCCGTGTATGAAATGAAAGAACAGGAGCTGGCCGGGCTTCTGTCTGCGGCCCAACTGAAAAGCTTTCAGCGCGCCAGAAAAGAGAAAAATGTGAAACAGGAATATCAGATGCTTCTGAAACGGGGAATCCGTTTTCTCCCTGTTTCTGATCCGGAGTATCCTGCAAGGCTTCAGGAAATTCCGGATGCCCCTCAGGGTATTTACGTTCGGGGCGGGCTTCCGGAAGAGGGGACGCCGAGCGTGGCAGTAATAGGCGCCAGGATGTGTTCCGAATATGGTAAACAGGCGGCCAGATATTTCGCCTCCGCGCTGGCTGCAGCGGGTGTCCAGGTGGTAAGCGGCCTGGCAAGGGGGATTGACGGCATCAGCCAGGAAGCGGCGCTTGACTGCGGCGGAAGGACCTATGCGGTACTTGGCTGCGGCGTGGATGTATGTTATCCTGCGGAGAACGGCAGGCTGTTTGACCGGATACCTGCGCGGGGCGGAATTGTGTCCGAATATCCGCCGGGAACCCTCCCCCAGGCAAGACTGTTCCCGCCCAGAAACCGTATCATCAGCGGCCTGTCCGACCTGATCCTTGTGGTGGAGGCCAGAGAAAAAAGCGGTACGCTGATTACGGTGGATATGGCTCTGGAACAGGGCAGGGAGGTATTTGCAATTCCCGGGCGGGTAACGGATGCCCTGAGCAGCGGCTGCAATACGCTTATCAGGCAGGGAGCCGGTATCGCAATCAGCCCGTCGGCACTTCTGGAAGAACTGGGCCAAAACTGCCGGCCGCGGCAGATGGAAATTCCTTCGGGAAAACGGACGGTATCGAATTGTCCAAGGGAGAGGAATTCCCAGGAAAACCGTCCCATGAAAGAGAAGAGCCTGAAGCAGCGGGTGGCCGCCTGCCTTGATTTTACCCCCCAGACACCGGGGCAGCTCTATGAAAAAATACGTAAAAGCGGCTGTATCATTCCTCTTCCCATCCTCATGCAGCAGCTGCTGGAGCTGCATATGGAAGGAGCGGCGGGACAGGAGGGAGGCTATTTTTTCAGGAATGGTAAAAATTAATATTTTCGAAAAGAAAACCTGATATTTTTATAAAATTCCTTGCCACGGCAGAAAATATGGTGTATAGTGATTCACGATTGCTGGCTGTTTTGATTACGGCAAGGAATCGACGGAGTAAGGTTTGTGAACCGGTACTGTGTGCCGTCTGGCACGGAAGGTATGAGGTGCGCGGCGCGAATGCGTCCGGCGCAAAAGAGAAGGAGATAATAAGTCTGTATGGCAAAATATCTTGTAATAGTAGAATCACCTGCAAAGGTAAAGACGATCAAGAAATTCCTCGGCCCCAATTACGAAGTGGCGGCTAGCAACGGACATGTCCGGGACCTGCCCAAGAGCCGTATGGGAATTGATATTGAAAACGATTACGAACCGAAATACATTACCATACGCGGCAAAGGAGATATCCTTGCCAATCTGCGTAAGGAAGTGAAAAAAGCGGAAAAAATATATCTCGCAACGGACCCCGACCGTGAGGGTGAGGCGATTTCCTGGCATCTGACCAAGGCGCTGAACCTGGAAAAAACGGGTAAAAAGGTATACCGCATCACCTTTAATGAAATTACGAAAAATGCGGTTAAGGAATCGCTGAAGCATCCCAGGGAAATCGACATGTCGCTGGTGGATGCCCAGCAGGCCAGGCGGGAGCTGGATCGTATGGTGGGTTACCGGATTTCCCCCCTGCTGTGGGCAAAGGTTAAAAGGGGCTTAAGCGCCGGACGTGTCCAGTCGGTTGCCCTGCGTATGATCTGCGACCGAGAGGATGAAATCAACGCGTTTATCCCGGAGGAATACTGGACGCTGGACGCTTCCTTTAAAATACCGGGGGAAAGAAAGCTGCTGACGGCAAAGTATTACGGAACCACCAGCCAGAAGCAGAACCTCACCTGCCAGGAGGATGTGGATAAGGTCAAAAAGGATCTGGACGGCGCATCTTATCAGGTGACGGATGTGAAGAAAGGCGAGCGGGTAAAGAAAGCGCCTCTGCCCTTCACTACCTCCACGCTGCAGCAGGAAGCCAGCAAGGTGCTGAATTTTTCCACACAGAAGACCATGCGTCTGGCACAGCAGCTGTATGAAGGAATTGATATTAAAGGCAATGGCACGGTAGGTATCATTACTTATCTGCGTACCGATTCCACCCGTGTATCTGAAGAAGCGGAGCATCAGGCTGCGCTGTACATTGACAAGAACTATGGCCCGGAATATACCGGGGCCAAGACACAGGAAAAGAAGAGCGGTCAGAAAATACAGGATGCCCATGAAGCAATCCGTCCCACAGATATTTCAAGGACGCCCCTGGAACTGAAGGAATCTCTTTCAAGAGATCAGTTCAGGCTGTATCAGCTTATCTGGAAGCGTTTTGTGGCAAGCCGGATGACTCCTGCCGTTTATGAAACAACATCTGTGAAAATTGATGCGGCGGAACATCGTTTTACGGTGGCGGCAAGCAAGTTGAAATTCGACGGCTTTATGAGCGTATACACCCAGGAGGAGGATGAGAAGGCAGAAGGGAACACCCTGGTAAAAGGGATTGACAAGGAGACCCGTCTCACCTTTGACAGCTTCCAGGAGGCCCAGCACTTTACACAGCCTCCGGCGCACTATACGGAAGCTTCTCTGGTAAGGGCGCTGGAGGAGCAGGGGATCGGACGTCCCAGCACCTATGCCCCCACCATTACCACCATTCTTGCAAGAAGATATGTGGTTAAGGAGAATAAGAATCTGTATGTTTCCGAGCTGGGCGAAGTGGTCAACAGCATGATGAAGGAGGCTTTCCCCACGATTGTGGATGTGAGCTTCACTGCTAATATGGAAGCACTGCTGGACGGCGTGGAAGAAGGAAATGTTAACTGGAAGATTGTGGTATCCAATTTCTATCCTGATCTGAACGAAGCTGTGGAACAGGCTGAAAAGCAGCTGGAGCAGGTACAGATTGCGGATGAAGAATCCGATGAAGAATGCGAGCTTTGCGGCAGGCGCATGGTCATCAAATATGGTCCCCACGGTCGTTTCCTGGCCTGTCCCGGATTCCCGGAATGCCGCAATACCAAACCCTATTTTGAAAAGGTCGGCGTTGCCTGCCCGAAATGCGGTAAGGATATTGTACTCAAAAAGACCAAAAAAGGCCGGAAGTATTACGGCTGCATCGGAAATCCGGAATGTGATTTCATGGTATGGCAGAAGCCGTCCAAAGAAAAATGCCCGCAGTGCGGTTCACTGATGCTGGAAAAAGGAAATAAGCTTGTTTGTTATAATGAAGATTGCGGCTATATAATGGAAAAGAAATCAGAAGATTAAAGACTGCTCAATTTGGCTGTAAGTACTTGTGTTGTCCGGAACTGGCGGGGTGACAAAATCCGTTGCGTCTGGCAGGGGTCTGTGCTACAATAGTGTCATAAGTTTGGGCATTCTGCCGGAGGAAAACTAACATGAGTAGCGTTCAACTGCTGGACAGAACACGTAAAATAGGAAAGTTGCTTCATAACAACAATTCCAGTAAAGTGGTTTTTAACGATATATGCAAGGTAATGCGTGAGATACTGGTTTCTAACGTGCTGGTGATCAGCAGGAAAGGGAAGATACTTGGAGTGGCTACTTCAGACCGTAATGAGGTCATTGCGGAGCTGCTGAAGAATGAGGTGGGCAGCTTCATCGATCCCCTGCTGAACGAAAGGCTCCTTTCCGTGCTGTCAACCAAAGAAAATGTCAATCTTGCTACTTTGGGTTTTGAAAATCAGGTTTTTATGAAGTTTGCAGCCGTGGTTTCACCGATTGAGATTGCCGGAGAACGGCTTGGGACGCTTTTCCTTTACCGGCATGGCGATATGTATGATATTGATGATATTATCCTCTGCGAATACGGTACCACCGTCGTAGGCCTGGAAATGCTCAGGTCGGTCAGTGAAGAAAGCGCTGAGGAAAGCCGTAAGATAGCGGTGGTTAAGTCGGCCATCGGAACGCTGTCCTATTCTGAAACCCAGGCGATAGTCCATATATTTCAGGAGCTTAACGGGATGGAGGGCGTTCTGGTCGCCAGTAAGATAGCGGACAGAGCTGGAATCACCCGTTCGGTAATTGTCAATGCCCTGCGTAAGTTTGAAAGCGCCGGCATCATAGAGTCCCGCTCCTCAGGAATGAAGGGAACCTATATTAAAGTCAGGAATGATGTAGTATTTGAAGAGGTCAGGAAAATGGAAGAGAATATGAAATCATAAGCTGTGTAAGGTTTACAGTAGTACAGTTACATGGGCAGCTGCGAAATGCCTGACTGAGATGGTATTTTTTTGTAATCCCCCTTGCGCAGGGGGATTTTTTATGTTATAATCCAAACGTTGTGACCAAAAATCACGCGTGCTGATTTCCAGGCCGGTGCTTCTTTAACGCGGAAGTGGCTGGAAAATGGGAAGGAAGCTTTCCATTGAGATGCATGCGGAAGAATTCAACCAAACGGAGGTAAGAAACATGAGCGTTATTTCTATGAAGCAGTTGCTGGAAGCAGGTGTTCATTTTGGACATCAGACAAGAAGATGGAACCCTAAAATGGCTCCTTATATCTTCACCGAGAGAAATGGTATCCATATCATTGATCTTCAGAAGTCCGTAGGAAAGATTGACGAAGCTTACAATGCAGTTTCCGAAATCGCAGCACAGGGCGGCACCATCCTTTTTGTTGGTACCAAGAAGCAGGCTCAGGATGCTGTTAAGGCTGAGGCAGAACGCTGCGGAATGTATTATGTAAATGAAAGATGGCTGGGCGGTATGCTTACCAACTTCAAGACCATCAGAAGCAGAATCGAAAGACTGAAACAGATCGAGACTATGGCCGAGGACGGAACTTTTGACGTTCTTCCCAAGAAGGAAGTTATCCAGATTAAGAAAGAATGGGAAAAGCTGGAAAAGAACCTGGGCGGTATTAAGAATATGACAAGAATTCCGGATGCTATCTTTGTCGTAGATCCCAAGAAAGAAAGAATCTGCGTACAGGAAGCTCACATTCTGGGAATTACCCTGATCGGTATCGGCGATACCAACTGTGATCCGGAAGAACTGGATTTCATCATCCCTGGTAATGATGACGCTATCAGAGCAGTTAAATTAATCACATCCAAGATGGCAGACGCTGTTATCGAAGCAAATCAGGGCGAGGCAGTTTATGATGAAGCTGCCCTGGTTACCGAAGCAACCGATATTGAAGAAGTGGCAGTTGAAGCAGAGACGGCAGCTGAATAATTTTAACTTGTAAGAGTGAAAGCAAAGCATTTCATGGAGGATAATACAATGGCTATCACAGCAGCAATGGTAAAAGAATTAAGAGAGCTTTCCGGAGCAGGTATGATGGACTGCAAGAAAGCATTAAATGAAACAAACGGCGATATGGAAGCGGCTATGGAGTTCCTTAGAAAGAACGGACAGGCCAAAGCAGAGAAGAAAGCAGGCAGAATCGCAGCAGAAGGTCTTTGCCGTATTGCAGTAAAGAATGATACAACAGCAGCAGTTGTTGAAGTTAACTCTGAGACAGACTTCGTTGCCAAGAACGAGAACTTCCAGGAATTCGTTGCAGCGGTTGCACAGCAGGCAGTAGATTCTGACGCTGCTGACATGGATGCATTCATGGCTGAGCCCTGGAATGTTGACACAAGCAAGACTGTAAAAGAAGCGCTGGTTGAGAAGATCGCTACTATCGGCGAGAACCTGAACATCAGAAGATTTGAGAAGGTTACCGCAGAGCATGGCTGTGTTGTATCCTATACACACGGCGGCGGAAGAATCGGCGTTATCGTAGAAGCTGATACTGATGTGGTGAATGATGCGGTAAAAGAGTGCCTGTCTAACGTAGCTATGCAGGTTGCTGCTCTTTCTCCCAAGTATGTGGCTACCACAGACGTTCCGGAAGATTACAAAGAGCATGAGAAGGAAATCCTGATGGCTCAGGCTCAGAACGATCCCAAGAATGCAAACAAGCCTGCTAACATCATTGAGAAAATGATCACCGGCCGTCTTGCAAAGGAACTGAAGGAAGTATGTCTGCTTGAGCAGGCTTATGTAAAGGACGGAGATTTGACCGTTGCCAAATATATTGAGCAGGTTGCCAAAGAAAACGGCGCTAAGCTTTCCGTAAAGAAATTCGTTCGTTTTGAAACTGGCGAAGGTCTTGAAAAGAAAGTTGACGATTTCGCAGCAGAGGTTGCAGCTCAGGCTGGTATGTAATCCCTACCTCTTTATTCCCGCGAGCAACGAGCCAAGTAGCCATGCTTGCATGGATATCTGGCGACTGCCGCGAGGGGTGCTATGTGCCAGTGGCATATGTTTTGCACCGACCGAAGCGGAGCGTAGACCAAAGACCCCGCTGCTCTGCAGCGCTACAAGTTTGGTACCCCGTTGCTTGCAGCGGGGTCTTTGATTTTCGGATCTGAAAAATGTGCTGAAAGCATGAATTAATAAAAAGACATCATCACTTGCAGGGAAATGCGTGATGATGTCTTTTTTTTGCCGAATACTGGTAAGGACACGAATACTGGTAAGGACAGTAATGGCGGGTGTATTAGGGAGCAATGGCATGGGAGCAACAACATAAGAATTATGGCTGGAATTTGGGCAGGGACTCCTGTATAATATTTGCAGATGTATATTTCTATTCTTAATACAGACTGAATGCAGGAGAGGACAAAAGTATGGAAAAACTGTGGAAGGAAGAACAGAAGGATGGTTTCCGTCTGATTCGCAATGAAGGGGGAAAGTGCCTGGGACTGTCCGATGGGAGCCGGGTGAAGCTAATCACTGTAGACGGCCTGGCTTTTAAAGATTTCCTGGGAACCGGAGAGCTGGCTCCTTATGAGGACTGGCGTCTTGATGCCCGGGAAAGAGCCGAGGATTTGGCGGCAAGGCTTCCCATTGAGGATATTGCAGGCCTGATGCTGTACAGCGCGCATCAGAGAATTCCGGCAGACGGTATGAATGGGCCGTTTTCCGCCACTTACGGAGGGAAGAGCTTTGAGGAAAGCCAGGCGGAGCCATGGGAATTAACGGATCAGCAGAAGAAATTCCTGACGGAGGACAAGGTGCGGCATGTGCTGATTACAGAATTAAAGGACACCGAAACCGCAGTGAAATGGAATAACAGGCTGCAGGCGCTGGCAGAAAATACGGGCTTTGGGATTCCTGCCAATAACAGTTCAGATCCCAGGCATGGGGCGGACTCCGGTGCAGAATATAAGGGAATCACAGGAGAGCCGATTTCCAAGTGGGCCAATGGCATCGGCCTGACCGCCTCCTTTAATCCGCAGGAGGTATTGGAATTTGGTAAGATAGCTTCCAGAGAATATCGTGCGCTTGGAATTGCCACTGCTCTGTCGCCTCAGATAGATCTGTCCACTGAGCCTCGCTGGATGCGCTTTGCTGATACCTTTGGGGAGCATACCAGGCTGGCTGTAGATATGACGAAGGCTTACTGTGACGGTTTTCAGACTACGGAAGGAAGCGCTGACGGCTGGGGAGAAGAGAGCGTTAATACCATGGTAAAGCATTTCCCCGGAGGAGGTCCCTGCGAGGGCGGCCGTGACGCGCATTATGCGTATGGGAAATATGCGGTTTATCCGGGCGGAAATTTCGAAGAGCATCTGCGGCCCTTTTCTGAAGGAGCTTTTGCACTGGAAGGCGGAACACAGAGCGCCAGTGCGGTAATGCCTTATTATACAATTTCTTACGGACAGGATAAGGAAAACGGAGAAAATGTTGGAAATTCCTTCAGCCGTTATCTGATTGGGAATCTGCTCCGGGAACAGCTGGGATATGACGGTGTCGTCTGTACAGACTGGGGAATTACCCATAATACCGGAAAAACCGAAGAAGAATTCGCCGGAAAATGCTGGGGCGTGGAAGAGCTTACGATAGAGGAGAGGCACTTGAAGGCGCTGGAGGCGGGTGTGGATCAGTTCGGCGGCAACAATGATATCAAGCCTGTCCTTGAAGCATATCGTATGGGCTGTGAAAAATATGGTGAAGAAGCCATGCGGAAACGTTTTGAACGTTCGGCAGTGAGGCTGCTGAAAAATATTTTCCGTACCGGACTGTTTGAAAATCCCTACCTGGAGCTGCAGAAATCTCTGGATACAGTGGGAAATCCGGAATTTGTCAAGAAGGGCTTTGATTCCCAGCTGCATTCCGTTGTGCTTCTGAAAAACAGGAACCAGGCGCTGCCGCTGAAAGAAAAAGTAAAGGTATATATTCCTGACAGGCATATCCGGCCTTACAGAAATTTTATAAGTATTCTTACTGATGACAGCGTGGTTACTCCTCCCGGGAAGAAGGCGGCCGCAAAGTGGTTTGAAGTGGTGGAAACCGCAGAAGAAGCGGATGCTGCCATCTGCTTTATTGAATCTCCGATTTCTGTGGGATACAGTCCTGAAGATCGGGCTGCCGGCGGAAACGGCTATCTTCCGGTTACATTGCAGTACAGGCCTTACACGGCAAAAAAGGCGAGAGAAGAAAGCCTGGCCGGAGGAGATCCGCTGGAGGATTTCACCAACCGTTCCTATTTTGGGAAAACAAATACGGCGGCGAACGAAGAAGATCTGGATCTGGTAATCCGTACGAAGGAACAGATGAAGGGAAAACCCGTTATAGTTTCCGTAACTGTTAAAAATCCGTTGGTATTTCGTGAACTGGAGCCTTATGCGGATGCCATTCTGGTAGAATTCGGGGTATCACCGGATGCGGTGCTGGAGGTGATTACGGGAAAATATGAGCCTACGGGCCTCCTTCCTTTGCAGATGCCTGCAGATATGGATACTGTGGAGGAACAGGATGAGGATCGCGCCTTTGATATGCGCGTATACATCGACTCAGAGGGTCATGCCTATGATTTTGCTTATGGCATGAACTATTCAGGAGTTATTTCGGACGAAAGAACGAAAGAATACGGCAGGAAGTAAAGCTACAGGACACAATCAAAGACCCCGCTGCAAGTAACGGGGTATCAAACTTGCAGCGCTGCAGAGCAGCGGGGTATTTGACCCTCGCGGCAGTCGCCAAATATCCATGCAAGCATGGCTACTTGGCTCGTTGCTCGCGGGAATAAAAAAGGGCAGCTGCCCGGCACGCTTTGAAACAGAAAGAGCGCCGGGGGAGGCTGCCTTTTTTATTGTCCATCGGACTGCTTTTGGGGTAATGGCGTATGCTGCTTTAAGAGGCGGGCATACTCTGCGGTCTGGCCGATAAAGGCGTCCACATCCAGCGCATCATTCCGAAGCGTTTTGTGGATGAACAGGCCGTCCGAGAGGAGAAGAATCAGCCAGGAAAGATACTGTGCATCTGCACTTTCCGTACGTTCCGCGATTTTCCCTGCAATCAGCTCTGCAAACTCCCGGTAGCGGTTGAGGAGCTTTAAGCGGATTTCCTCATTGCCAAGCATGGCGTCATAAAAGAAATGGAGACGCATATTCACTGTGGAAACATCCCTTTCCAGCACATATTTTACCAGCCGGTTCAGAGAGGTGTCTTTGGAGGCATCCTCCGTCCAGCGTACGAGATCATTCCATTGCTCATCAAGATATTTATCCGTAATATCGAACAGGATTTCGTTTTTGCTTTTATAGTGGTAATAGAGGGTTCCCTTGGAAATGCCGGCAGTATGGGCGATTTCGGAAAGGGAGATATCGGAAAGCTTCCTGGTTTCCAGAAGCTTTTCCGCCGCATCCAGTATTAATTCTTTCACATTGTCTTTTCTTGGAGCTGCCATAATAAACATACCTGCTTTCCTGAATAAATAAAACATAAAGGACTACGTTTGCTGTCCGTATTTAAAAATCAGTATAGCTGATATTGTGTAAAATGTCTATAAAATATAATAGGAATCAAGTAAAAATATTGAAACTATACATATTTATTTGACTTTTTCCCATCACTCTGCTATGCTGTAATCATAGAGTCGGTCATGTGGACGACTTGAGGAGGCGTATATGGGGATTGATAAAATTAACAAAAGGCTGCACGATGCCTATGGGGGACAGGTGCGGGCGGAGGATAAAGGGGATTACATTGTGGTTACCGGACGCCTGAAGGAATGGAAAGACATTGTGGCAGCCTGTGGTATGTGCGTGCAGAAGGGGAAGAAGAACCGGAAAAAGCATGTGGTAAATGATATTGTTTTCGAAGGCGGCAGCAATCCCGGGATGCGTATGCCGGGCCTGAGGGATTCTTCATTAGAGGGCGCCGCGCCTGACGTCCTGATTATTGGAGGCGGCATCTCCGGAGCCAGTATAGCAAGGGAACTGTCCCGCTGGCAGCTGGATATCCTGCTGGTGGAAAAAGAGGCCGATCTGGCGGTACAGTCCTCTGGACGGAATGACGGCGAGGTACATCCGGGTGTGGATTTGAGGAAAGGCAGCCTGAAGCAGGAATATGTTCTGAAGGGAAACCGAATGTACGATCAGGTCTGTGAGGAGCTGGACGTTCCTTTCCGCAGGTGCGGGCAGTATGTGGGCTTTACGCAGTGGCGATATCTGCCGGTCATTTTTCTGTATGTACTGGAAAAGAAGTACCGGTGCAAAGTGAAAGACACCAGGCTGGTGGGAAGGAAAGCATTCCGCAGGGCGGAGCCGGAGCTGAATCCTGATTTTAAGTTTGCCATATACAATCCCGGCGCCGGCTGCGTCTGTCCTTACGGACTGACCATCGCCTATGGGGAGAATGCAGTGGAAAACGGCGCCAGGATTTCACTGAATACCGCGGTTTCAGACATGGAGGTGAAGGAGGGCATCATCCAGTGCGTCCATACGAACCGAGGGAGCATTTATCCTTCCCTGGTGATAAATGCAGCGGGAACCTTTGCGGAGGATGTGGCAAAGATGGCTCAGGATCGTTTTTATTCCATCCATCCCAGAAGAGGGACGAATTCCATCCTGGATAAGAAGGCAGGCCATCTTGTCCGTTCCATTTCTTCCGTGAAAACGATGAAAAAGACGACGGGCCATACCAAGGGCGGCGGAATGCTGCATACGGTGGATGATAATGTGCTGGTGGGGCCGGATGCTGTGGAAACCTGGGAAAAAGAAAATTTTGCTACGGAGCAGGCTTCCATTGACCGGGTATTTGCCAAACAGAAGGGTACTTCGCCGGGATTGACGCAAAGGGATATTATTACCTATTTTACCGGGGTAAGGGCGGCTACTTTTGAAGAAGATTTTATTATCGAGATGGGACGCAGGACGAAGAATCTGATTCACTGCGCAGGAATCCAGTCGCCGGGGCTGACCACAGCGCCGGCCGTGGCTATAGATGTGGCCGCCATGGCGGTGAAAGCCCTTTCCAGCCAGAAAGAGATAAAGCCCAATACCGGCTTCCGGCCGAATAGAAAAGGGATTCCCAGGCTGCGGGAGCTGCCGGAGGAAGAGCGTGACAGGCTCATCAGGGAAAATCCGGATTACGGCGTTATCATTTGCAGATGTGAGGAAATCAGTAAGGGGGAAATACTGGATGCCCTGAATTCACCGCTTCCCGTATGTACAGTGGACGGTATTAAGAAAAGGCTGCGTCCGGGCATGGGACGCTGTCAGGGAGGCTTCTGCATGCCGCTTGTGGCGCAAATTATCAGCGAGCATGAGGGAATCCCGCTCTCCCGGGTGAAGAAATCAGGAACGGAAGCTGTAATCAGCTATGGGCCTACGAAAGGATAGCCGTGCAGGCACAGAAAGGAGCCATAGATTTGGAAGAATATGATGTTTGTGTGATAGGGGGCGGTCCGGCGGGGCTGGCGGCTGCAATTGCCGCAGATAAGGAAGGGGCCCGGGTGCTGCTGATTGAACGGGAGGATCGGCTGGGAGGAATTCTGAAGCAGTGTATCCATGACGGCTTCGGCCTGGTGCGGTTCGGGGAAATGCTCACCGGGCCTGAATATGCGGAACGCTTTATAGAAGAGTTTGAGCGGCGGGAAATCGCCTGCCGGATTCAGGCTTTTGTGACTCAGATACATAAGGAAGAACAGGGCTTTGCCATCAGTGTGGTGGACCGGACGGGAGTGAACGGTATACGCGCCCGTGCGGTAGTGCTGGCAACCGGCTGCAGGGAACGGACGGCCAGGCAGGTTTTCATCCATGGAACCAGGCCTGCGGGGATTTTTACAGCGGGATGCGCCCAGCATTTCGTCAATCTTCTGGGCGAAATGGTGACGAAACGCTGCGTGATCCTGGGAAGCGGCGACATAGGCCTGATCATGGCACGCAGGCTGACACTGGAGGGGGCAAAGGTGCTGGGAGTCTATGAAGTGAAGCCGGAGCCTTCCGGGCTGACCAGAAATATCCGACAGTGTCTGGAGGATTATCAGATTCCGCTGTTCCTTTCCCATACGGTAACGAGAGTTTTCGGCCAGGAACGGCTGGAGGCCGTGGAAATCGCCCGTGTGGACGATAAAATGAAGCCCATTGCAGGAACGTCAAAAAGGATAAGCTGCGATGCCCTCATCCTTTCCGTCGGCCTGATCCCGGAAAATGAAATCGCAGAACAGCTGGGAGTGACCATGGACGTGGCGGCCAAAGGCCCGATATGCGACGATTCCCTGATGACTGATGTGGAAGGAGTGTTTACCTGTGGGAATGCCATGCATGTAAATGATCTGGTTGACTATGTGTCTGAAAGCGGCGAGCGGGCGGGAAAAAACGCGGCCCATTATACCCGCCGCCAAAGAGAATACATAACTCTGGAAACGGATCCTTCCCTGCTTTACCTGGTGCCTCAGAGGGTGGAAGCGGCGTCAGGGCAGCCTGTTGTGCTGTATTTCAGAAGCAGCCGAAGCCTGGACAGGGCGGTATTGGAAATTCATGACGGAGAACATATTCTTTTCCAAAAGGAGTATGAGGATTTGAAACCGCCGGAAATGGAAAGGATGGCTCTGGATTTTAAAAAACTGGGGAGAACAGCGGGATCCCGCCTGTTATTTACCCTGAGAGGAGGCGGCGGATGAAAGAGCTTACCTGTATTGTCTGTCCCAACGGCTGCCGGCTTATGGTAGAGGAAGCGGAAGGCGGGTTTAGGGTCACAGGGAACCGGTGCAAAAGAGGGGAAGAATTTGCGGTCAGGGAGATGACAGCTCCCACAAGAAGCGTATGCTCCACCGTGCGGACCATTTATCCCAAGGTGCCGGTGATCCCGGTAAGGACAGCGTCCCAGATACCCAGGGAAATGATATTCCGGGTGATGGAGGAAATCAATAAGGCGCTGATAACCGGGCCTGTGGGAAGAGGCGAAACGGTGATACCTGATGTATGCGGCCTGGGTGTGGATGTGATAGCCACCAGCAATATTTTGAAATGGAAAGGGGTAACATGAGCAAACCATATAAAGAATTTGAACCGGCCTGGGTGAAAGAGCCGGCGCCAAAGGACAGCTACCGTTCTGTTTTCCGGTGGGGAGATCCTGATTTTGTGAAATATCCCAAGGAATCCCTGTACAAAATGATGAAGGAAAAGTTCGGAATGACGGACGAGGATTTTAAAGCGTATGACGGGGATATCGGCATGGACCGTGTGGAGCTGAATGCGCCGTGCCGTCTGGCGCCGGAGCATATCCGGGCGTTTAAGGACATTGTTGGGGCGGATTTTGTCACCACGGACGATTACCCCCGCCTGGCGGTGGCTTATGGGAAAACCGGATATGACGCGCTGCGGCTGCGCCAGAAACGCATTGACTGCCTGCCGGATGTGGTGGTGTATCCGGATACCACGGAGCAGATAGAAAAAATTGTGGCTTACTGTACGGCGCACAAAATACCGCTCTATGTTTACGGCGGCGGCAGCAGCGTAACCAGAGGCGTGGAACCGGTGAAGGGCGGCGTTTCCCTGGATATGAGGCTGCGGTACAATAAGGTGCTTTCCTTTAATGAAACGGATCAGACCATCACTGTACAGACCGGGATGTCAGGGCCGAAGCTGGAGGAAACCCTGAACCGGGCGCCGGAGCTGTTCGGGGCGAAAAGAGCCTATACCTGCGGCCATTTTCCCCAGTCCTTTGAATACAGCAGCGTAGGCGGCTGGGTGGTTACCAGAGGCGCCGGACAGAACAGCACCTATTACGGCTGCATTACGGATATTGTCATGAGCCAGAAATATGCCACGCCGGTGGGAACCATTCAGACAAGCGGTTATCCCAGGGAGGCCACCGGACCCAATCTGAACCAGATTATGATGGGCGGCGAAGGCACCTTCGGCGTACTGACGGAGGTGACACTGAAGGTATTCCGCTATATGCCGGAAAACAGGAAGCGTTTTTCCTTTATTTTCCATGACTGGGAAACAGGGATGGCGGCGGCCAGGGAAATGATGCAGTGTGAAGCCGGTTTTTCCTCCGTGTTCCGCCTTTCCGATCCGGAGGAAACCAATCTGATGCTGCGGCTCTACAACGTGGATGAAACACCGCTGCAGAAGCTGTTCGATTTAAGGGGCTACAAGGATATGGAGCGCTGCCTTTTCCTGGGCTTTACGGACGGGGAAAAGGGATTTTCCAGGAACGTGGCAAAAAATATAAAACGAATCGCCAGGCAGTTCGGCGGCATGAGCTTAACCTCCTATGTGACAAAAAGCTGGGAGCACGGACGTTTTACCGATCCCTATCTCAGGGATACCATGCTGGATTTCGGCGTGATGACGGATACGCTGGAGTGCACTGTCAACTGGTCCAACATGGCTAAAGTACACAGGGAGGTACGTGAGGTCTGTCATAAGCTGCCCAATACTATCGTCACAACCCATATGTCCCATTGCTATCCCCAAGGGGCAAACCTGTATTTCATTTTTATTACCAGGATGGATGATGCGGAAAAATTCAGGGCTTACCACAGTACGATTCTGGACGCCATCCAGAAATCCGGCGCTGCCATGAGCCATCACCACGGCATCGGCAAGATGTTCGCACCCTGGCTGGAAGGACAGCTGGGAAGGACGGAATATGGGGTACTGTGTGCACTGAAAAATTATTTTGATCCGGACTACTGCATGAACCCGGGAGGAACGCTGGGCTTTGATGTCCCTGAGGAGGAAAAGCGTTTTCTGAAGGAGTGATGCAGGCGGAAAAGGGATGGAAAGCGGCGGGGGATTATGGAAGGAAAGCAATTCACGCAAGAGAAGCAAGAGAAAAAGGAACGGATTGTACTGGTTTTTGATGTGGGGACACAGAGCACCAGGGCGCTGCTTATCAATAACAGAGGCTCTATCCTGGCAAAGGCGCAGAAAAAGCATGAGCCGTCTTATGTTTCGCCGGATACGGACTATGCGGAGCAGGATGCGCAGTTTTATTACGGCAAGCTCTGTGAGGCAGCCCTGACACTGAAGGAAAAAGAGCCGGAGCGGTGGGCGCGTGTGGAGGCGGTTTCTCTGACGGCCATACGCAGTACCTGTGTCTGTGTGGATCGGGAAGGGACGCCCATCCGCCCGGCCTTTGTGTGGCTGGACAACAGGAAGGCGGAAGGGACGCCGCGCTTTTCCCAGCTCTCCAGAATCATGCTGAAGGCTGTGGGAATGGAGCAGACGGCCAATATGCAGTACCGGAAGGCCCAGTGCAACTGGATGCGGGAAAAAGAACCGGAGAACTGGGAAAAGACCTATAAATATCTGATGATAAGCGGCTATCTGATTTTCCGCCTGACGGGGAAGATGGTGGATTCCGCAGCCAGTATGGTGGGCAGGGTTCCCTTTGACCACCGGACGAGAACCTGGCAGAAAAAAAGTGATCTCACCAGGCCCGTCTTTCCCATTGAACCGGAAAAACTCTGTGAGATCGTGGAGCCGGGAGAGATACTGGGACGTGTATCGGCAAAGGCAGCTGCGGATACGGGGCTGCCGGAGGGGCTGCCTCTTTTTGCCTCAGGTTCAGATAAGGCCTGTGAAATCCTGGGATTAGGCTGCATTACGAAAGAAAAGGCGGCGATCAGCTTCGGAACTACGGCCACGGTAACCTTTACCACTGATGCCTATGTGGAGCCGGAACGTTTTATTCCGCCCTATGCGTCGGTGATGAGGGGACATTTTACGCCGGAGATAGAAATTTTCAGGGGCTACTGGCTGGTTTCCTGGTTCAAGCGGGAATTTGCCGCCAAGGAAATCGAAACGGCGCAGACTTTGGGAATTTCCGCGGAGGAGCTGCTGAACCGGCGGCTGAAGGAAGTGCCGGCAGGATGTGAAGGACTGATTTTTCAGCCCTATTTTACGCCGAATACCACCATGCCGGTAGCAAAAGGGGCTGTGATCGGATTTTCCGATGTGCATACCAGGATACATATTTACAGGGCCATAATTGAAGGGATTAATTTTGCGCTTATGGATGGGCTGAAGCTTCTGGAGAAGCAGTCAGGACATAAATTCCTTGAAATCTATGTGGGCGGCGGCGGGGCCCAGAGCGATGAAATCTGCCAGATTACGGCGGACATGTTCGGACTTCCCGTTATCCGCACACAGACCTTTGAGGTTTCCGGGATCGGAAGCGCTATTGCGGCCTTTGTGGGTATGGGAGAGTTTACAGACTATGAAGAAGCGGTGGGCAGCATGGTTTTCAAAAAAGATTTCTTTTCCCCGGATATGCAGCAGCATCAGATATACAATACGCTGTATGAAGAAATTTTCCGAAATATTTACGGACGCCTGTCTCCGCTGTACCAGCGTCTGAACGATATTTATAAATAAGTTACTGTTCACTCCGTGACCAGTAACTGCATAAATCCATTAAAAATTGCCTGCGGCAATGGGATTTATGCACTCTTGAATCACTTTCTTACGTACTGTGCAGTAAATGCACAGTACTGTGTGAACAGTAACATAAATAACACAATTTGGCACAAAAGCTCTGAAAATGCTGGACATAAACGGCATGGCAAAGGTATAATAGAAACGGAAAAACAAATACTAACAGAACAGACAGGCCCTGCAGCTATCACAGGTTTGCAGGGCTCTTTTCAGGAGGAGCGTACGGTGAAGCATTATGGTGTTTTTGATATGATTGGTCCGGTGATGGTGGGGCCGTCCAGCAGCCATACGGCGGGTGCGGCCAGACTGGGCCTGCTTGCCAGGCATCTTTGCGGGGAGGATATAAAAAAGGCCCGCTTTTACATGCATGGTTCGTTTGCGGAGACCTATAAGGGGCACGGAACCGACAAGGCGCTTCTGGCGGGGATTCAGGGAATCCGGTACGATGATGAACGGCTGAAGCAGGCCTATGAGCTGGCGGCGGAAAAGGGGATTGAAGCGGAGTTTATTCCCGCGGATCTGGGAGATGTGCATCCGAATACCGTGCACATGGAGCTTATCACCCAAAGCGGCAGGCTTTTTACCATGACAGGAAGCAGTATCGGCGGCGGCAGCGTCTGCATTACAGAAATCGACGGCGTGACGGTGCAGTTTTCAGGGGAAAGACCGATTCTGGCCACCAAGCATACGGACGAGCCGGGGGTGATTGCGGGAATTACCGCGATTCTGTATGCCTATCGGATCAATATAGGAAATATGCAGGTGAACCGTACTGATGACGGCCGGACCGCATGTATGTATATGGAACTGGATGGGGAGCTTCCGGAGCATTTGAAAAATGCGCTGGAGAGGGTATACGGCGTGAAACAGGTACTGCTGCTCAATCCGGGAGATGTGGGCTGACGCCCGGCAGTGGCTGTGAAGGAAACGGACAGTTACGAAGAAAGAAAGGAGCTGTGCAGGTGTCCCGGGAAATGGGATGCCGGGAGGACAGCGGGCAGGGAAGATTATGTTTATACTGGATACGGAAAATCTGATCAATACATTAAAGGAAAACAATCAGACGCTGTGGGAATATGCACTGAATCAGGAGATGGAACGCAGCGGCAGGACAAGGGAAGAGCTCAGGGAACAGATGGAGCAGTCGCTTTCTGTGATGGAGCGCTCCGCGCAGAAAGCGAGGAGGGAGCCGGTTCGTTCCGTAAGCGGGTTGACCGGCGGTAATGCCTGCCTTTATGAGCAGTACCGTCAGGAAGGGAAAAGTCTTTTGGGGGAGGTGGCATCGCTGGCAGTGGGCATGGCTCTTTCCTGTTCGGAAATCAATGCTTCCATGCAGTGCATTGTGGCCTGCCCTACAGCCGGCTCCTGCGGTATCGTGCCTGCGGCTGTTCTGGCATGTGCGCAGAGCAGGGGACTGGATCGGGAATGTATGGTAAATGCTTTATTTACGGCTTCTGCCATAGGGATTATCATAGGCAGCCGGGCTACGGTTTCCGGAGCGGAAGGCGGGTGCCAGGCGGAATGCGGAGCGGCTGCGGCCATGGGGGCGGCGGCTGTTACGGAAATGCTGGGCGGCTCACCGGAGGCGGCATTCCATGCTGCGGCCATGGCTCTGAAAAATGTACTGGGACTTACCTGTGATCCGGTGGCCGGGCTTGTGGAAATCCCCTGTATTAAGAGGAATGCCTCCGGGGCCATGAATGCCCTGCTTTCTGCGGATCTGGCGCTGGCGGGAGTGAAGAGCTATATTCCCTTTGACGAGGTGGTGGACGCCATGTATGCCATAGGGAAGGCGATGCCCCAGTCAGTGAGGGAAACGGCCAAAGGCGGACTGGCGGTTACGCCTACGGGAATGCGGCTGAGACACGGAAACAACAAAGGAGAAGAAAAATGACGGTAAAGACGAATTTATTTCCCGGCGGGATAAGACGCGCACTGACTATGAGCTATGATGACGGACAGCTTTTTGATGTCCGTCTGGCGGCTCTTTTTGACAAATACCATATCAGGGGAACCTTTCATCTTAACAGTGGCAATATCGGTAAGGAACGTTATGTAAAGGAATCGGTGCTGGCACAGCTGTACCGCAACCATGAGGTTTCCGTACATACGGTGACCCATCCTTATCTTACGCAGATCCCCGATACGGGTGTGCTTACGGAAATACTGGAGGATAAGAAGATGCTGGAGGCGGCCTGCGGCTATCCGGTACGCGGCATGTCTTACCCCTTCGGCGCATATTCGGAGCATGTAATCGAGCTGGCCCGCAGCTGCGGCATGGAATACAGCCGGACGGTGGAGGCCACAGGCCGGTTTGATCTTCCTGAGGATTTTATGAAATGGCATCCGACAGCCCATCATAACGGGGATTTGAAGGGACTCTGGAAGCAGTTTAAGGAACGGGATTTTGATCAGATGCTGCTTTTTTATGTCTGGGGCCACAGCTTTGAGTTTGATGGTGCGGACAACTGGGAGGTAATGGAAGAATTCTGTAAAATGGCGGCGGATCAGGAGGACGTATGGTATGCCACGAACATCCAGATCAAGGATTATGTGACAGCAGCCAGAAGCCTGGTTTTCAGTACGGACATGCACATGGCATACAACCCGTCCGCTCTTGACGTCTGGATCAGTGTGGACGGTGAGCCCGTCTGTATCCGTGCCGGGAAGCTGTGGAAAAGATAGATGCTGTCCGGACTGACCGTAATTTATCAGAGAATTTACCATAGAATGGCAGATTAGGCTTTACTGATAAGCGGAATAGTGGTAAAACTGTATTTGTGCGGCAAAGCAGCAGGACACGCCGATGTGTCTGCCTGGTTCGTTGCCCGCGGAAATCAACAGGAAAGTGAAAAAACATGGACAGCAATTTTCAGATTATCAGTGACGGCTCCTGCGATCTGCCTCCGGAGCTGGCAGAAAAAAAACACATTCGGGTGGTACCTTTTTACGTGTCCTTCGATAATAAGAATTATCAGAAGGAAATTGAAGAGATTGGAATCCGGGAGTTTTATCAGAAGATGGTGGATAACCCGGGCGTTTATCCCAAATCCTCCCTCCCCTCCATCCAGGATTATTATGATGCCTTTGAAACGTACGCCAGGGAGAAGGTTCCGGTTTTCTGTATCTGCATCACCACAAAATTCAGCGGCTCCATGCAGTCGGCTCTGTCCGCAAAGGAGCTGATTCTGGAAGATTATCCTGAGGCGGTAATTACGGTGATGGATGCGACGGTGAATACGGTGCTTCAGGGGCTTCTGGTTCTTGAGGCGGCGGCCATGCAGGAGAGCGGGGCAGGGTATGAGGAAACGATTGCCAGGATCAAAGAAATCAGAAGCTCCGGCAGAATCTTTTTTACGGTAGGAAATATGGAATACCTGAAGGCCGGCGGAAGAATCGGCAAGGTGGCCGGCGCGGCAGGCGCCCTGCTTGGAATCAAGCCGATTATCACTCTGAAGGAGGGAGAAATATTTCCTTCGGGAATCGGTCGGGTGAGAAAGAAAACCATGCTGAAAACAATTGATCTGCTCCTTGCCTATCTGCATGAGAGGGCTGCGGATATCAGCCGCTATTCCATCGCCGTCGGTTACGGCTATGACATGGCGGAAGCGCAGGAGTACCGGACGCTTGTCCTGGAACGCCTGCGCGGTGAATACGGCGAGGTGGCTCTGCCTGTTTACCAGATTGGGGCTACGATTGGAGTGCACACCGGCCCTTATCCGATTGGCCTTGGCATTGTGGAAAAAGCCCTGCTTTAAAGAGCGGCTAGAAAGCCGTGAGAGACGTAACAGGCATCTGGCCTGTTTGACGAATCGGGATGAAGGTACGTAAAAAAGAAAGGCATGGAGAAAATGAGTTCAATAAAAATTGTGGCGGACAGTACCTGTGATCTGTCACCTGAACTGATCCGGGATTATGGAATTACCATTCTTCCTTTGAATATTGTGCTGGATATGACAAGCTACAGTGATGGTGAAGAGATTTCCCCGGATGAGATTTATGTCTGGGCACAGGCCAATAAGCGGACACCGAAAACAGCGGCTGTCGCATTTGACAGGGCGCTTGCGCTTGTAAAGGGCATGAAGGAAAATCAGGAGGAAGTGATTTTTATCGGAATTTCCTCAGAAATGTCCACGACCTGCAATGTGATGCGGCTGGTAAAGGAGGAGCTGGAATATGACAGAATGTTTATCATTGATTCCAGGAACCTTTCCACAGGTATCGGCCTGCAGGTACTCCGGGCTGCGCAGCTGGCGCAGGAGGGCCGGAGCGCGGAAGAAATAGTAAAGGAAATCGAGGAAGCCCGTGACAAGGTGAGAGCAAGCTTTGTCGTGGAAAGACTGGATTACCTGGCAATGGGAGGAAGATGTTCCACTGTAACAGCCCTGCTTGGCGGGAAGCTGAACCTGAAGCCCAGGATTGAGGTCAGCCAGGGAAAAATGTCCGCCGGGAGGAAATACAGAGGCGCCCAGGATAAGGTCATCATGAAGTATGTGCAGGATATGCGTGACAACCTGCTGGCGGCGGACGGGCACAGGGTATTCATTACCCATTCCGGCTGCCCTGATGAGGTAATCCGGCAGGTACGGGATTTCCTGGAGGGGTTGGAGCATTTTGAAGATATCCGGGTGACCAGGGCTGGCGGCGTAATTTCCAGCCATTGCGGGCCGGGAACGCTTGGCGTTTTATATTATGAGAAATAGTTACGGTAAATAAAGATATGGCGCGATATATAGGAACATATGAATGAAATGTGCAAAAGGGGATACGGCTTCCGGGAAGGAAAGCCATATCCCCTTTTGTAATACAAACTTTTGCCCAACGGCATCAGCCATTGTTTGCAAATATGTAATTCGCCAGCCAGAACAGCAGGAAGGTATGGGCGGGATAGAAAACATAGAAGAAATATTTCAGCCCGGGTCCCTTCTGCCTGTTATATCGCAGCATGAATGGCAACGCAATGATCATCATCCACTGGGTAGCGTTTCCTGTCCCTGATGTAAACATTTCCGAACTGAACTGGTAAATGCAGAATATGCTGTATACAACGCAGAGCCAGTCTTTCTTTTCACGCAGGAAGTACATCAGGACTCCCAGGACAATAAAGTCAAAGCCGTATTCATTCAGAACGAGGCTGGGGATGATTCCCGTCAGGGTATCCCCGCTTAAATTACCGGCAAAAGGAATAATGAAAGGAATAGTGTAATACAGGAATTGCACAAGGAATATGGCGATGAGCAGAAGCGTTCCCTTTTTTCTGTCCCGGAGGAACAGCTCAATCGTACTGATGATGACCCCGGTCAAAAACATGGGGAGGAAGATGTTATGATTGCCATAGCCGTTTTCCGTTACCATGAGACAGTTATCCAGGGCATAGCCAAAAACGGTCATGAAAATGCTCATCAGGTACAGGCGCAGCAGATAACGCTTCCTGTTTTTCGTATAGTGATATCCCCACACCATACAGAAAAGAAACAGGGGATAAGAGCCTCTCCCGAGCCACCGGAACCAAAAGGGGGCGGAAGGAAAATAATAACTGATGTGGTCGAGTACCATAAGGATTAAAGCAATCATTTTCAGTGTAAAGGTGGTCATGGCATCTTCTCCGATCTTTTTTCCGATGGCGGCAATCGCTGTATGAGATATTTTCACCGGTTTTTATTAGAGTATATCCCGGAAAAATGAAGAAGCGGCCCTGGAAAAACCAAAGAATTTCTAAAGAAACTCTTTGATTTTCCGGAAAATTGGAACAGGGCGGTCAGATATGTATTTTTTTTCGCAGCGCAAACAGTGCCAGCACATTAGGGAAGACCATGATTCCATTAATCAGATCCGTAAATCCCCAGACCAGATCCATGGGGAGTACCGCGCCGATATAAATCATGACTATATAGCACAGATGATAGGAGATAATCCCTGTCTCCCCGAACAGGTATTCCACGGCGCGCTCCCCGTAGTAGCACCAGCCGATGAGGGTGGTAATGGCGAAGGCCACCAGAGCCAGGGACAAGAGCGGCGCGCCGCCGAAGGGAAGGTAGGTAAAGGCGGCGGAGGTGAGGCTGGCGGAGCCAAAACCCCGGATGGATGCCGGGTTTTTCTGAATGTTGGTGACGATAACCAGCCCCGTAACCGCACACATGACTACAGTATCCCAGAAAACCGCCGTCATGGAAATCAGGCTTTGTCTTCTGGGATCCCTGGTTTCGGAGGAAGCGGCGGCAATGGCTGCGGTGCCGATGCCGGCTTCATTGGTGAACAGTCCCCTGGCAATGCCGAAGCGGGCGGCGCTTTGCAGCGTGCTTCCGATAAAACCGCCAGCGGCCGCTTTTGTCCGGAAGGCGCTGCTTACAATCAGCGATATTCCGGAGAGCAGGAAATCCCTGTTCAGGACAAGCAGATACAGACAACAGGCAATATAGAAGAAGCCCAGAGCCGGAACCATGCGGGTACAGAATTTGCCGATGGATTTGACGCCGCCCAGAATGACCAGGCCGGCGGTAAATGCTGCCAGAATGCCAATGATATGCGGTGATACGGGAGCAATGGTGTTCACCGCCTCCGTGATTGCGGAGGACTGTGTGGTGCAGCCCACCCCAAATGCGGCAAAGAGGGCACAGAGGGCGTAAACGATTCCCAGCCCCCGGCAGTGCAGCCCTTTTTCCAGGACATACATGGGACCGCCCACATAGGTTTTGTCAGGCTTCTGCTTTTTAAAAAGTACGCTGAGATAACATTCCGCATAGCAGGTAGCCATGCCAAGAATACCGGTTATCCAGCACCAGAACAGCGCGCCGGGGCCGCCAATGGCAATAGCGGTGGAGACACCCACAATATTACCGGTTCCAAGTGTTGCCGCAAGTGTTGTGGCAAGTGCTGCAAAACCGGACAGATTGGCGCCCTTTCCCTCTTTTTCCGGGGTTACGGACAGGCGTATGGCCTTCAGGGTGAGTTTTTGGGGGAACTTCAGTTTCGCGGTAAAATACAGATGGGCGGAGGAGAGGAGTATAAGAACGGGAAAACCCCACAGCAGTTGATTGATGTATTCCAGAATGGAAAGCATACGGGCCTCACAGTTTTTTCTATACTATATGCGGCCGGGGACAGGGATATGTATGCAGGCTGAGCGGCGGGAGGCTCTGCCAGGCCACCCGCCTGAAGAGGGCAGAGCCATCCTACAGCAGGAAAAGGGCAAGGCAGGTAAGGGCTGCCAGGAAAACAAGGTTCAGCCCGGTGAAATGGGAAAGGTAGCGTCCTTTTTCGCATCCTGGCGTCTGTGCATATTGTTTATAGGAAATCAGGCTGGCCAGGGAAGCGATAAGTGTGCCCAGCCCTCCGATGTTTACGCCTACAAGAAGGGGCAGATAATTTTTCGTAAAACCGGAAAGCAGGATGGCGGCCGGTACATTGCTGATGCCCTGGCTGGCAAGAATGGCCACAGGAAGCTCATGGCCGGAAAGCACTGTGCGCAGAAGGTCAACGATCACAGGCAGACGCCCCATGTTTCCGATGAAGATAAAGAAAAATACAAAGGTCGCAAGCAGCCCGTAATCAGCTCTGCGCAGAAGCCCGCGGTCAGTAAAAAGCAGTACAACGGTAACGATGACAAGAACCGCCTGCCAGCATATTAAATGAAGCACGCAGCCAAGGCACAGGAAGAACAGCAGCGTATATGTGATCAGGGGCCGCCGCCGCATCGGCCCGGTTTCTGCGAAAATTTCCTGCACATAAACCTTTTCTCCCGGCTTTAGGAAAAGGAAAAGAAGCAGCAGCAGCGCGGAAAGCAGTGTATAGGGAAGCATGATTCCCAGGAATCCGGAAAAGCTCATGCCTGACAGGCTGTAAAGATAAAGATTCTGCGGGTTGCCGATAGGAGTCAGCATACTGCCCAGATTGGCTGCAATGGTCTGCAGGACGATGACAAAAACCATCAGCTTTTCCTGCCCTGTAATTGTGAGAATCAGCACGGTAAAGGGGACAAAGGTAATCAGAGACACATCATTTGTAATAAGCATGCTCATAAAAAAACACAGGAATACAAGGACGCCCGCCAGCTGCCTTGTATTTTCCGTTTTAGACAGTACAAATACGGCCAGCTTCTGAAAAAAGCCGATTTGCTGGAAGCCGTTCATCACACACATCAGGGAAAAAAGAAGGGCGAGAACGCGGAAATCTATGTAGGAAAAATAGGCGGTGTCCGGAGGAACCAGAAATGCGGAGATTATGGCAAGGATACCGGATATGTAAAGTACAGGATCTTTTTTGAATGCAGTACGTATTTTTTTCATTGGGAAACCTTTCTTCTGCAGGGGACCGGAGCTTATCCATCCCGTTTTTTTCGTTAAAAATTACAGCTGCCTGGTTACTTCACAGTTACTGCGCCCGCATCCAGACAGTTGCCAAATATTTACCATTGCCAATCATAATCCACAGAGAAAGGTTCGTCAATCGGCTTTTTGCCGAAAAAGCGACCACAAATTTGACGCATCGCTTATGGACAGGGCAATCATTGTAACGTACAATAAAAAGAACAGGAGTTTCAGGCTTGGTAATGCATAAATATTCATATGAGCTGCGGCTGTATGCATGGCTGCATTCCGCGCCGGAACGCAGATAATGGGGGGGGAGAAGATGAAAAAGTACAGTAAGGAAAATATACAGACGGTGCTGAAAATGGCATGGCCGTCCGTACTGGAGTCGTTTTTTGTTGCGCTTGTGGGAATGGTGGACTCTTTGATGGTAAGCCGTGTGGGCGCGCATGCGGTGGCTGCGGTGGGGTTGACTACCCAGCCGAAATTTATCGGACTTGCCATGTTCATTGCGGTGAATGTATCTGTATCCGCACTGGTTGCCAGACGCAAGGGGCAGAAGAACCGGAGGGGCGCCAATGAGGTTTTGTGCGCGGCGAGTGTGTTTGTTCTGGTGATGTCGGTGGCGGTCAGCCTGATCTGCGTGGCTTTTGCAGATCCGATCATCCGGCTGTGCGGTTCGGAGGAAGCTTCCCATGCGGAGGCCGTGCAGTATTTCAGAATCATTATGGGATTCATTATTTTTACTGTTGTCTCTCTGGTGGTTAACGCGGCACAGAGGGGGGCCGGAAATACAAAAATTGCCATGAAAACCAATGTGGCGGCCAATGTGGTAAATGTTATTTTTAACTATCTGCTGATAGAGGGGCATTTCGGCTTCCCTGCGCTGGGAGTTTCGGGAGCGGCCATCGCCACGGTAATCGGCAGCGTGGTGGGCTGCGTCATGAGCCTCGTAGCCGCCTGCAAGGGAGACTTTATCAGTATTCCTTATATGTGGAAGGAGAAAATACGGCCAACGTTGGAATCCGCAAAGAGCATGATAAAAATCGGTTCCAGTGTCCTGGCGGAACAGCTTCTCGTAAGAGTCGGCTTCCTTTCCGTGGCTGTAATGGCGGCAAAAATGGGAACGGCTGCCTTTGCGGCCCATCAGGTGGGAATGAATGTAATGAGCCTTTCCTTTTCCTTTGGGGATGGCATGCAGGTGGCGGCTGTGGCGCTTATCGGCCAGAGCCTTGGGGCAAAGGACGTGGAGATGGCAAAAAAATACGGAGGGATCTGCCAGAATATCGGGCGGATGATCGCCGTTGTGCTGGCGGTAATCTATCTGTCCTGCGGCGCATTCCTGTACCGGCTGTTCTTTACGGAACCGGAGATCATTGCCATGGGAGTGGAAATCATGCGGGTTATCGTGGTAGTGGTGCTGCTGCAGATTGCCCAGGTTATCTATATGGGCTGCCTGCGGGGCGCGGGAGATGTGATTTATACCACCATCGCTTCCACCATCAGCGTAACAATTGTAAGGCCCATTGCCAGCTATCTGCTCTGCTATACCGCCGGGCTGGGAATTATCGGTATCTGGTTCGGTGTCTGCGCCGATCAGCTGGTGCGGTTTATATTGACGAGCCTGCGGTTTAGATCGGGGAAGTGGACGAAGATTAAGATATAGGAAAAAGGAATGGCGTTCAACAGTAAGTAAGAAAGGCGGATAATATGAAATTACCGGCAGGACTGGATAAAAATGAGGAACGACAGAAAGAGCTCGTTGAAAACTGGAACAGCAGATCGGATGAATGGTATGCCCAGTGGGACTATGAAGCTTTATTCCGGGAGTTGGAAAAGGATCCTTATATCGCTTTTCCAAAGGCAATAGTGGCTGTGATGAAAGAATATGTTCCTGATTTGAAAGGTAAAAAAGTATGTGTCCCGTCCTGCGGCGACAGTGTGGCTGTGTTCGGCTTTCAGGCGCTTGGGGCCAAAGTTACCGCCGCGGATATCTCCTGGAAACAGGTTGAAAATGGAAGAAAAATTGCTGAGCAGATGGGCCTGGATATTACCTACTATTGTTCGGACAGCATGAAGCTGGAAGAACTGGCGGACGAAACCTTTGATTTGGTTTATACCTCCAATGGCGTGCATGTCTGGATACATGATTTGGGTACGATGTATCGGAACTTTCACCGGATACTGAAGGAAAATGGCCGCTATATTATGTTTGATACACATCCGTGGAGCCGCCCTTTTGATAAAAAGCTTCTGGGAAACGGCGAGTTCAGGATTAGGAAGCCCTACGAAGAGACAGGGCCTTTTCCTGGGGAGACTACCTTTGACTGGCGGATTCAGGATTTTGTAAATTCTCTGGCGGTATCCGGCTTTTTCATAGAGAGAATGGAAGAATTCCACAGTGTGATTGCTGATTTGCCTAACCATAATTATTTATATGAGGAAAAAGACACTGCATATGAGAACTTTGACTGGCATAAAAATCCCAGCGCTGCGCTTCCGCAGTGCCTGGGGCTGATTTGCCGGAAAATAAGTATTTGAAAAAATGGCAAACGGTATCTGAATCATGACTTGGAATTACAGGTGGTACGTATGAAGAGGCGGGTAGAACCAAGAGCTTTCGGAACAGCACAATTGAATACGTGCGTTGTGACTTATGTGGGAAGAAGGATGGACTGATTAATTGGAAAATAAACCAACACAGGATGGGACATTTAAAAAATTGTATCATATTGATAATTTGCCGCAGGATGCCGTATGGAGGGACAAAATTGGCCTTTGTACCCGTTCCCTGGGGCAAGCGGCAGGCAGCAGGAAACTTTATGTGAATATAGACAGTGTGCCGCCTGGCGCTTACAGCACCCGTTTTCACAGCCATTCCCAGCAGGAAGAGTTTTTTCTGGTTCTGGAGGGATGCGGAACACTGCATCTTAATGATGATTGTATTCCGGTAAAGGCGGGAGATTTCTTTGCCAAGCCGGCGGGAGAGGGAATTGCGCATACATTTTACAATTCAGGGGAAAACCGTTGGTTCTGCTGGATGTGGGAACTGTGGAAAAGGAAGATACCTGTATATATCCAAGGGATAATATGCTGATGCACAAGTCCAATGGCGTAACAAGAGTTTTCCGCCTGGACAGCGAAGAACATACCTGGACTTCAGAACCGAATGAGGAAGTTGTAGATGAAAATGGCTGTACGACAGATTCTTTGCAGGTCCTAAAATGAACTTGCTGTCTCAGGTCTGCTATGATATCATGGCAGCAGGACAGACAAGGAATCAACAGGCAGGATTTGGGTAAAATGGTGATATACGCATCAGCTTTACTGTTACCCGAAATTGTATAATATAATCCTGATGAGCAATGGATAGACATTGCAATGATGTTTGAATTTGCAAAAAAAAGCGGCGGGAATGTGGAAATTGCAAACCGTATTTTTGAGGTACGCCTGTATAACTATTTTTTAGCTACGGCAGAGGCACAAAGCAGTAAAATTAGTATCAGGGAAATACAACTCGGTGACAGGATTTTGATAGAGGCCGTGGTTTAACATAGCTGTGAAAATCCTGGACCGCTACTACAGAAAAGAGGAGTCTGTTTTGGAAAAGAAATTTAAAGAGCTTTATCTTGCGGGAGAAATTGAATTTGAGGAAATCGATGATTATGTTGAAAAATGGAATAATAGTGACGAACCCTGTACGCTTCGTGAATACCTCGGGCTGAATGCACAGGAAGAGGATGTATGGATTGAAGACAGCGATGAAGCGCTGCAGGAGCTTCTTGACAGTCAGAAAAAGGGAAGCAGAGCATGAGCTGGCTGGATTTGCATATGCATTCGGAAGTAAGCCTGGACGGGGAATATTCTCCAAAGCAGCTCGCCGGGCTTTGCCATGAGAAAGGCCTGAAGGTGGCGGCGCTGTCTGATCATAATTCAGTCAGGGGCGTGGAAGAAATGATGGTATCCTGCGCCCGTTTCGGTATCCGCGGGATACCGGCGGTGGAGCTGGACTGCACCTTTGACGGCGTGGACCTGCACCTGCTGGGTTATGGAATCGATTATCATGAAAGCAGATACGCAGAACTGGAAAACAGGATACTTTCCCGGAAAAAGGAAAATTCCTTCTGTGCAATGAAGATACTGCGGGACATAGGGATTATTTTTGAGGAAGAAAAGGTTCTGGCCCTTTCCCGGAATGGAATTGTGGTGGGAGAAACTATTGCGGAAGCGGCACTGGCAGATGAACGCAATCTCAACAATCCCCTGCTTCTTCCTTACCGGCCGGGCGGTGAGCGGGGAGACAATCCCTATGTCAATTTTTTCTGGGATTTCTGTTCCCAGGGGAAGCCGGCCTATTTCCCGGCAGATTATCCTGCTTTTGAGGAAGCGCAGCAGCTGATAGAGGATACAGGAGGAATATCGGTGATAGCCCATCCGGTCAATACCGTAGGCAAAAACCGGGACAGAATACGCACGATGGTGAAAATGGGCGTATCAGGGCTGGAGGTCTACAGCAGCTACCATACTGCAGAGGATGTAACCTGGTTTCATCATCTGGCAGAGGAACTGGAGCTGCTGGAAACGATGGGAAGTGATTTCCATGGAAAGACCAAGCCTTCCGTCGTATTGGGAGGGACAAATGCCAGGCTGCTGAAAACGAATGCGGCGCCGGGAGAGGAAAACGGTCCTTCTCAGGAAGAGCGCACGCTCGCTTTGCTGGATTATCTTCTGAAAATCCACGCCACCTTTCGGTAACCGGATGGAGCAAAGCTTCAGCCCCGTCTGAGCTGTTACAATAATTCAGTTACCGGAACGAACTGGCAGGAAAAAACATTGATTTTGTTTTCATAAAAATATTGACAAAAGGGTAAAAACTCATTACATTATAAATATCCTTTATAAAGTATCTTTTTAAAGTACTGCCCAAAAATACAGGGCAAAGAATTAACCTCAGGGGCACGGGAATTAAGATGCAAAACAGATATTGGGAGAATGGATGAAGGCAGATACCAGATTAATGAAGCAACTGAATAAAAGTACGCTGCGAAACATCCTTTCTCAGAAAAGGACGGCTACCAAGCCTGAGCTGGCAAAATACAGCGGCCTGAGCGTGGTGACGGTGAATGCCCTGCTCTCTGAAATGCTTTATAGCGGTGAGGTGCAGGAAGGCGGAAACGCGCCCTCCGGCGGCGGGCGTCCCTCCATGCAGTATCGCTATAATTACGATTACCGCACAGTAGCTGTGGTATACGGGCATCAATTGGAGGGGCGAAGCTACATACATACGCTGGCCGTTAATCTGGACGGTAAAAAGCTGTGGGAACGGCAGGAATACATGGAGGAGATCGGTCCTGAGAGCTTTGACTCCGCTCTGGATGAGGTATTTGCCGCCTTCGGCAATACCGGGCTGATTGCTTTCGGCCTGCCGGGGGAGGCGATTGGCAATGAGGTAATCATCAACGATTTCAAAGGGCTGGAGGGACGCGTATTTCTTCCCCGGATCAGGGAGCGCTATCAGGTTCCTGTCCTGTTTGAAAATGATATCAATGCCATGACCTACGGCTATTATCAGTCAAAATGCGCAGAAGGAGAAGCCTGTGTGGCAGGGATTTATTTTCCGCGATCCTTTTTTCCCGGGGCGGGCCTGGTCCTTAACGGCAGCATTTACTATGGCGCTTCACATTTTGCGGGAGAGATGGGAGCTATGTACACGCCGGTGCCGTGGGATAAGCTGGATTATTTTGATGAAGAGCAGGTGCTTCACCAGCTGGAGGAGGTCCTGGTTTCCTACAGCTGTATCGCCGCACCGTCCCGTTTTGTCCTGTATGGTGATTTTTTCACCGCTGATATGTCCCGCCTTCTGGAACAGCGTGTGGGAAGCCGGCTGGGCGGAAGCTTCCGCGTCCGTGTGGAGACCTCCGAAAAGCTGGAGGAGGATTACGAAACCGGCATGATAAGCCTTGCTCTGAAGCGTATCGTAGAGGATATGGATGCGCTGCAGGACAGGGAAGTAAAGCTTTAAAGGAGCTATAAAGGATAATCAGCAACCGGAAAAAGTTACGGTAAATTATAAGAAATGAGGATGGATACAGCGATGAATCAGAAGGAAAGAATGCTGGCCGGGCTGCCTTATAAGGCATGGCTGGACGGCCTGACGGAAGAACGTGAGGAGAATAAGAAGCGGATCTACCGCTATAACAATACGCCGCCGGAGCAGGGAGAAGAGCTCGGTGCGCTGATCAGGGAAATTATCGGAAAATGTGGGAAAAATATTTTCATTGAACCGCCGTTCCGCTGCGATTACGGCAGCAACATTGAAGTGGGTGAGAATTTCTTCGCCAACTATAACCTGACAATCCTGGATGTGGGAAAGGTGACCATAGGTAAAAATGCACAGATCGCACCCAATGTTTCAATTTTTACCGCAGGCCATCCCGTACATCCTGATTCCAGGAACTCAGGCTATGAATACGGCATCAGCGTGACCATCGGCGACAATGTATGGCTGGGAGGCAATACAGTGATCAATCCGGGCGTAACTATTGGGAACAATGTGGTAATCGGCGCCGGGAGCGTTGTGACAAAGGATATTCCTGATAATGTGATCGCAGTGGGCAATCCCTGCAGGGTGCTGCGCGCAATCACGGAGGAGGATCGAAAATACTATTTTAAAGACCGGGAATTTGACGTGGATGATTATAAACCGGAGTAAAAGGAACCGCAGATGAAACAGTCCAGACCCTTAAGAGAAAACAGAAAGCATGGAGATTTACTGTTCCCTGTCAGCGCATATGAGACAAAAATGGAAGAGGATTTCCAGATGCCGCTGAGCTATCACTGGCATCCGGAAATTGAGATTTTCTTCATCACTTCAGGCAAGGCCAATTTTCAGGTGGAGGCGGAACAGTTCGTGATTGAGGAGGGGGATGTGCTTTTGATTAAGCCCAATACCCTCCACGGCTCCCATGACTGCTTCGGGACAAAGCTGGAATTCAGGGCGGTGGTTTTTGACTACAGCTTCCTTTCCGGGATGGCCAATGACAGAATTGAACAGAAATATCTGCAGCCCTTGCTGGCGCAGGAGCAAGGCAGATATATCCTGCTGCGGGAGAAGAACAGCATTCAGAAGGCGCTGTTTGAAATGCTCAATAAAACCTTCTTTGTTTTCGATGAAAAGGAAAAGGGCTATGAGCTGCTTGTCCGCGCTTACCTTCTTCAGGTGGTTTACGATATTATCATGCTTCAGAAGGAAGAAATCCAGCCGGTGAAGGCCAATACGAGAAAGAGTGAAATGATCCGGAAAATCGTAGGTTTTGTGGAGGAAAATTATACCCAGCGTATCGTCCTGAACTCTCTGGCAGCCTACCTTTCCGTAAGCGAGGGCTATCTGTGCCGTTTCTTCAGGGAAAATTTCCATATGACCTTTGTGGAATATGTGCAGCGGGTCAGATTCCGGAAAGCGGAACGCCTTTTGAAGGAAACGGATGATCCGGTGGGAAAGATTGCGTTGGATGTGGGCTTTGGAAGCGGGAACTATTTCACCACAGAGTTTGGGAAGCTGTATCATACCACACCGCAGAAATACAGAAAAGGTCAGGATACTTAAAAAACTGGTCAATATACATAATGAATCCATAAAAAAGAATGAATATAATGGTGGCAGACAGGTGAACAGCCTGTTTGCCATTTTTTGGATCTGTCCAAGATATTGACAGTTCCTTATCTAAACAGAGGAGGATTTGCTATGTATACAATGAGTCAGGAAGGAAATGCCCTCGTTTACCGTTATGATGGCGAGGTGCTTTCCGTAGAGCCCTGGGGAGCCAACAGCTTCCGTGTCCGTTCCACGATTCTCGGAGAACTGGAGGATACGGATTATGCATTGCTTAAACAGGATGAAGTGAAAGCTGAAATAACCGTGGGTGAGTATCGTTCGGAAATTGTGAACGGGAAAATCCGTGCGGTCCTTGAAGTGAGCAACTGGTCAAAGAAGTGTGATATTTCTTTTTACAACCAGAATGGGAAGCTTCTTTTAAAGGAAGCGGGAGAGGGCGGCGCCCTGAATAAGAAAAACCGTTTCTTCAAACCCATCATCGGAGGAGATTTTCACCTGACCGTGACCTTTGCTTCCGAGCCGAAGGAAAAGCTGTTCGGTATGGGACAGTACCAGCAGGATATCCTGAATGTAAAAAACTGCAATCTTGAGCTGGCCCACAGAAATTCCCAGGCAAGCGTTCCCTTCGTGCTGTCGGATCAGGGCTATGGCTTCCTGTGGCACAATCCGGCTGTCGGCCGTGTGAGCTTTGCCTCCAACACCACAGAGTGGTATGCGGAAAGCACAAAGCAGATGGATTACTGGATTACCGCAGGGGATACGCCGGATGAAATCGAGCGTGCCTATGCGGATGCTACGGGCAAGGTGCCTATGATGCCTGAATATGGAATGGGCTTCTGGCAGTGCAAGCTGCGTTACTGGAATCAGGAGCAGCTGCTGGAGGTTGCCAGGGAATATAAAAAGAGAAATATTCCCATTGATGTCATCGTCTGTGACTTTTTCCACTGGCCGAAAATGGGTGATTTCCGTTTTGACGAGGAATTTTTCCCGGATCCGGACGCTATGGTCAGGGAGCTGAAAGACATGGGAATCGAGCTGATGGTTTCCGTATGGCCCCAGATCGACTGGAAAAGTGAAAACTATGAGGAAATGAAACAGAAGGGGCTTCTTGTAAAAGCGGAAAAGGGTGTGGACATCGCCATGCTTTACAATGGCAACAGCACCTTCTATGATGCCACCAACCCCCGTTCACGCGCATATGTATGGGACAAATGCAAGCAGAATTACTATGACAAGGGAATCAAGGTATTCTGGCTGGATGAAGCGGAGCCGGAATACAGCGGTTATGATTTCGATAATTACCGTTATTATCAGGGAACCAATGCCCAGATTGGAAACATCTATCCCCAGGCTTATGCGAGAACCTTCTATGAAGGACAGACCGAAGCCGGGCAGGAAAATGTGGTTAACCTGCTTCGCTGCGCATGGGCCGGCAGCCAGCGTTACGGCGCGCTTGTATGGTCAGGAGACATCCATTCCGACTGGGAGACCTTCCGCAGACAGGTATGTGCCGGCCTGAATATGGGCGTGGCGGGGATTCCCTGGTGGACCACCGATATCGGCGGCTTTTCCGGAGGAAACCCGGAGGATGAAAGCTTCCGCAGGCTGCTGGTGCGCTGGTTTGAGTGGGGCACCTTCTGCCCGGTAATGCGTCTGCATGGTGACCGTGTCCCTTCTCAGAGAGTGATGAATCAGGCGGGAGAGGTGATGCAGCCCACCGGCGCTGATAATGAGGTATGGAGCTTCGGTGGGGAAAACTGTGAAACCCTGGTAAAATACATCCGTTTCCGTGAAGCCATGAGACCTTATACCAGAAAGCTGATGGAAGAGGCCCATACCCTGGGCAGGCCCGTAATGCGTACCATGTTCTATGAGTTCCCGGAGCAGGAGTGCTGCTGGGATATGAAGGAGCAGTATATGTACGGAAGCGACATGCTGGTTGCCCCGGTTATGTATGAGGACGCTGTGGAGCGTCAGGTATATCTTCCTGCAGGCGCAAAGTGGACGCTGGTTCATGACGGAACGGAATACGAAGGAGGGCAGACCGTTACTGTAAAGGCAGATCTGGATGTGATCCCTGTCTTTTTACGCGATGGAAAGCTTTCTGAGCTGGTGGGGCTGATTTAAAAAAGGAAACTGCGCAGCAGCCCAGTGTGGCTGCTGCGGCAGGAATTACGGCCATCCGGCAGATGCCTGGAATATAAAGCCGTAAGGAAGGTCACGCAGCCGCTTGCAGCAGTGCATTCTCTGTGCGCCCTGGCCTCCGTGCTTTAAGATCCCAGGTTCTCCTGCCGGTACTGGCTCGGAGACACGCCGTATTTCCTTTTAAAGGTCCGGCTCATGTGGAATTCGTCGCAGAAACCGAAATTCAGCGCTGTTTCATGAAGCTTGACCTCCGGCTGGCTTAACAGGAACTGGCGCACCATTTCCAGCTTTACATCCATCTGATAGGCATACAGCGTCTTGCCGTATGCCTTTTTAAATTGGTTGGAAAGCGTCCTTTCACATACAAAGAAACGATCTGCCAGGTCCTTCCCTGTAAAAAAAGTCTGGGGCGTCGTCTGAATCAGCCGTGATGCTTCTGCCAGAATATTGTGGGAGGAAGAGGCTGACACCGGCTTTTCCTGCTGCTCCTTCAGCTCGCAGAGAAGCAGGTTTATGAGAAGGGAAAGCTTATCCTCACGCAGAGAAGAGCCGTTCCACCGCAGGGAGATGATTTCCTGGAAAATCTCTTTTATCCGGGGATTATCCTGACAGTGAATCAGGGAATGAAATTCCGCCAGCCGGGAAGAGGAAGCAGTCCCCATGCGTTCCGCCTCCAGCGGTTTTACATGAATATACATGTGTTTATTATTAGGGGTGCACAGCCCCTTCCCATAATGGTGCCTGCCTGCCGGCAGAATGAGCAAATCATCGGAATGCATTTCATAACAGGAGTTTTCCTCCATAATCCGCCAGCTTCCATCAAGCATATACAGGAAATCATGCTCGTCCATAACCCTGTCCGGATGAGGCGTGGGGTTGATAAAGGTTATATAATTGGCCGAACTGACGCGCCGCGGGCTCATCAACTGAAAATAAGCGCTCATATTGCCCTCCGTTAACGGTTCATTCCCTTCACAGTTACTGTTAACAGCTGACTGAAGGGTTACCTTGCTTTTCCATATTATACATGCTGCTTTCCATAATAGCAATGGAAAAGCTTTGCTGTGCCTGTTAGGATAAATATAAATCAAGCGGCATTTGGAAAACGTCCCAAATGTGACGCAGCGCAGGAGGATAACAAATATGGAAAAAAACAGACAGAGCAGTCCGGTTTCCTTAAGAAAGGTACAGGTAACCGATGCATTCTGGAAGCATGAAATGGAGCTGGTACGCAGGGAAGTCATTCCTTATCAGTGGGAGGCGTTAAACGACCGCATTCCGGAGGCTGATCCCAGCTTCTGTATGCGCAACTTTAAAATTGCCGGAAAAATAACGGCGCAGAGAAAGGAAATGGGCGCGGATTATAAAGAAGTAAAGTGGCCTATTATTTTCCAGCCGCTGCCGGAGGATATGGAGCATATGGAGGATCGTTTTTACGGCTGCCTGTTCCAGGACAGTGATTTCTCCAAATGGATCGAGGCGGTGGGCTACTCTCTGACCCAGCATCCCGATGCAGAGCTTGAAAAGACAGCGGATGAGGCAATTGACATCGTATGCGCCGCACAGCAGGAAAACGGTTATCTGGATACCTATTACATCATCAATGATATGTCAAAGGTATTCACCAATCTTAAGGATAACCATGAGCTTTACTGCTTTGGGCACCTCACTGAGGGCGCCGTTGCTTATTACCAGGCGACAGGAAAGGATAAGCTTCTGAAGGCTGCGCAAAGATATGCGGATTATATCGCTTCCTGTTTCGGCCCCGAACCGGATAAGAAAAAGGGCTATCCCGGCCATGAGATCGCAGAGATGGCGCTGGTGCGTCTCTATGAAGCGACGGGCGATGACAAATATCTGAATCTGAGCCGTTTCTTTGTGGATCAGCGTGGAACCAGACCTTACTATTTTGATGCGGAGCATCCTGAAGCCGTGAAAAAAGGCCATGAAGATGAGCTGCGCTATCAGTACAACCAGGCCCACCTGCCTGTCCGGGAACAGGATGAAGCCGTAGGACATGCGGTGCGTGCGGTTTATCTGTATTCCGGTATGGCGGATATTGCCAGGCTGACAGGAGATGAAGCGCTCTATGCGGCCTGCGAGAAGCTTTGGGACAATATCACCCGCAAGAAAATGTACATCACCGGAGGTATCGGCGCCACCCATATGGGCGAGGCCTTTTCCTTCAATTACGATCTGCCCAATGATACGGCATATGCGGAAACCTGTGCTTCCATCGGACTCGTTTTCTTTGCAAGGAGAATGCTGGAAATCAAAGCGGACAGAAAATACGCCGACGTGATGGAACGCGCTCTTTACAATGGCATCCTCAGCGGCATGGCTCTGGACGGCAAAAGCTTCTTCTATGTGAATCCTCTGGAAAGCCTGCCGGAGGCCTGCCACAAGGACGAACGTAAATTCCATGTAAAACCCGTCCGCCAGAAATGGTTCGGCTGTGCCTGCTGTCCTCCCAATATTGCAAGACTGCTCAGCTCCATTGCATCTTATGCCTATACGGAAGCGGAGGATTCCCTTTATGTGCATCTGTATATGGGCAGCGTCCTGGAAAAGGACTGCGGCGGTAAAAAGCTGGATCTGCGAATTACTTCCGACTTCCCCTGGGACGGTAAGGTGACGGCTGAGGTCAATGCCGAGGCGCCGACAGCCTGCAGGATCGCTTTCCGCATTCCGGGCTGGTGCAGAGATTATACCATAAACGGGAAAAAAGGCCTCCGGGAAGGCGAGTCAGTAACCGAAAACGGTGAAACCAGAACGGTGAAAGACGGCTACCTTATCATCGACAGAGTATGGGAAGGCGGAGAAAAGCTGGAACTGGAATTCCCCATGGAGGTTCGCCTGATGCAGGCGGACGGCAGGGTGAGAGAGGACATCGGCAAGGCCGCCGTGATGAGAGGGCCTGTCGTTTACTGTATGGAGGAAGCGGACAATGGCAAAAATCTCCATCTGTGCTCCCTGGCGGCGGATCCTGCGCCGGAAGCAAAGGCGGAAGAAAAGCTTGGACAGCGCATGGTCACTGTGACAACAAAGGGAAAACGCCTTGTCATGCAGCCTGAGGAAGCAGGGGAGCTGTATCAGGAGTACAGCAGGCCTGAATATGAAGAAGTACAGCTTCAGTGGATTCCTTATTTTGCCTGGGCCAACAGGGGCGAGGGTGAAATGCAGGTATTTATTAAGGCAGAATAAACAGGTAAAGGTTTTGGATTCAAACCAATAATGTAGAAATATGCCGGATTTTCGGGAAGAAAAAAGAAGCCTGTGGCGGACTTTTTCTTCCCTTTTTTTAAACATTATAATCTGCTGCAGGATTCGCCATGCCCCGTACAGCCCTGAAAAAGGCGGGTTTTCAGGCGGCAGCCGCAGCTGCAAAGGAGACTGCCGGCTGCCTGAAGGCGCATTCTGTCAATTATCGCAGGAAGGGATTGCCTTTTCCTGAAAGTCAACGTATAATAAGGATGCTTGGTTGCAGGAAACTTGTTTTCGCAGAAAGGATTTAGTATGACGAAAAAAGTGAAAGGCAGGATACTGAAAGCGGCGCTGACGCTTGCAGCGGTATGTGCGCTGACGGTACCGTCCATGACAATACGGGCAGATAAAACGGCAGAGGCCGGAGATGATACACAGGTAATCCAGACGGCTGTACAGGTGCAGGAAACGGTCCAGCCCTCCGGGACAGGACAGACGGCCGGTGAAGAGGCGGTTCCCCTGCCTGTGGCAGATCCGGAAGAGTATACCGGACAGCTGCAGGACATCCGCCAGATTCTGCAGACGCAGCTGGAACAGGTACAGCTGCAGATCCAGACGCTTACCCAGCTTCAGGAAGCCTCCGTCATTGATGCGGCACAGCTGCAGCTTCTGGGACAGCTGCAGGCGCTGGAGCAGACGCAGGTGCAGCAGATAGCCATGACGGATGCCCAGATTGAAGCGTTTATGGGACTGGCGGCCGTACAGGAAGAGCTTCCGGCAGGGCCGGAAATCATTTTCGTGGGAGATTCCAGGTTCGTGCAGATGAACAATGCGGTGGGTGACAACGGTTTTGTATGGATAGCCAAATCCTCCCAGGGTTATAAATGGTTTGCATCCGAAGCCATACCCCAGATCGATGAAGCGGTTGGCAATGGGACGAAGATCATCATTAACCTCGGCGTAAACGATGTGGCAAATGTGAATGCTTATGCCGAGCTGGTGAACAGGAAGGCCGCAGAATGGATGCAGAAGGGCGCAACCGTCTATTATTCCTCCGTGAACCCTGTGGAGAATGGAAAATACATAACCAAATCCATGGTAAGCAATTTCAACAGGAAGCTGCAGGCGCGCCTCAGCCCGGAAATCCACTGGATAGACAGCTATTCCTATCTTCAGGGGACAGGCTATACGCTTACGGACGGCCTCCATTTCAGCAATGGGACCTACAAGAATCTGTACCGTTATTATCTCTCTGCTTTGGGACGCGCATAATGTGGATGTTTTTTATTCCCGCAGGCAGTATGTTTAGACTAAAGAAGAAGGAAACAAGGTAAGGAAACACAAATGAAAATCATAATCGCCGGCTGCGGCAAAGTTGGATATGCCCTGGCCGAACAGCTGAATGAAGAGGGTCACGAGCTGACCATCATTGACATCAATGAAGAAAAAGGAAGGCTGGTGGGAAATGTGCTGGATGTTATGTGCATCCAGGGCAATGCCACCAGCTATCGCGTACAGGAGGAAGCGGGCGTTAAGGAAGCGGATCTCCTGATAGCGGTTACCAATAAGGATGAAGTGAATCTACTGTGCTGCCTGATCGCAAGAAAGGCGGGGCACTGCCAGACAATTGCCAGGGTACGCGACCCTGGCTATTATGCCGAAATAGGGTTTATTAAGGAAGAACTGGGGCTGTCCCTGGCCATTAATCCGGAGCTGGCTGCGGCTTCTGATATCGCCAGGCTGATCCGGGTGCCCTCCGCCATGGAGGTGGACGCCTTTGCCAAGGGAAAGGTGGATCTGGTGCGGTTCCGCATCCCGGAAAATTCTACCTGGGCGGATAAGAAGATCAGCGACGCAACAAAAAAGTTCGGCTTCAGCCTGCTGATATGTGTTGTGGAAAGAGACGGCAGCCATGACGTCATTATTCCGGACGGCAATACCATTCTTCATGAAGGGGATTATATTTCCGTAATCGTTTCCCCGGATAAAATGAAGGCGCTGTTTGCAAGCATCGGCATCGAGAGCAAAATGATTAAGGACGTCATGATAGCCGGTGGAGGGACTCTGGCTTATTATCTGGCAAGAAAGCTGTTGGAATCCAAAATTCAGGTGAAGATTATTGAAAATAACAGGGCCAGATGCGACGAGCTCAGCGAGCTTCTGCCCAAGGCAATGATTATCTACGGAGATGCCTCCGCGACGGATCTTCTCCGGGAGGAGGGGATTGAGAGCACGGATGCCTTTATTTCACTGACCGGGCTGGACGAGGAAAACGTCATGCTTTCCTGCTATGTGGGAAAGGTGTCCAAAGCCAAGGTGATTACCAAAATCAACAAAATTAATTATGGCGGCATCATTGATAATTTTGATATCGGGAGCGTAGTCAGCCCCAAATATATTACGGCGGAGCATATTATCAAATATGTCCGCAGCATGCAGAATTCCATGGGAAGCGCCGTGGAAGCTGTTTACCGGATCATAGACAACAAGGTAGAGGCGCTGGAATTTTCCGTGAAAAAGGATTCCAGGGTGCTTGATGTTCCCTTAAGCCAGCTGAAGCTGAAGAAAAATCTGCTGCTGTGCAATATTATCAGAAGAGGAAAGATTATCCTGCCCTCCGGACAGGACATGATTAAGGCCGGAGATACCGTGATTGTGGTAACCACCCACAAGGGCCTGAATGATATCGACGATATTCTTGCCTAGAAGGAGCAATCGTAACCATGAATTACAAAAGTATTAGCTATATACTCGGCTGGATCATGAAGGTGGAGGGCGTATTCCTCCTCCTTCCTCTGGCCGTGTCTCTTCTTTACAGAGAAAAGACATGGCCGGTTTTTCTGGCCTGTGCACTGCTGTCCTTTATCCTTGGGACAGCTCTTTCCTTCAAGAGACCTGAAAATACGCAGTTCTATGCGAGGGAAGGGTATGTGGGGGTTGCGCTTGGATGGATTGTGATGAGCCTGATTGGCGCGCTGCCATTTTATTTTACGGGTGAGATCCCCAGTTTTACGGATTCCCTGTTTGAAATCATCTCCGGCTTTACCACAACGGGAGCCAGCATCCTGATCCGGGTGGAGGATCTGTCCCATGGTATCCTGTTCTGGAGAAGCTTTTCACACTGGATCGGCGGTATGGGCGTTCTGGTATTTGTTCTGCAGATCCTTCCTATGTCAAGCGGCCAGACAATGCATCTGATGCGTGCGGAAAGCCCGGGGCCTTCCGTGAGCAAGCTTGTGCCGAGAATACGTACCACGGCTTTTTTCCTTTATGGAATTTATGTGGCGCTCACCGTTTTGGAAATCGTGCTTCTTCTTTTAGGAAGAATCCCCATGTTTGATGCGGTCTGTACCGCCTTCGGAACGGCCGGTACCGGCGGCTTCGGCATCCGTTCGGACAGTATTGCAGGCTACAGCCCCTATATTCAGGTGATTGTCACCATTTTCATGATGCTGTTCGGAACCAACTTCGCTTTTTATTATCTGATCATTGCCAAAAAAGTGAAGGATGCCTTCTGCATGGAGGAGGTAAAAGCCTATTTTGCAATCTTTACGGCGGCCACGCTTCTGATAGCGTTTAATATCCTTTCCCAGATGGGAAATGTGGGGGACAGCCTCCGGCATGCGGCCTTCCAGGTTGCCTCCATCATGACCACCACAGGCTTTGCCACCACGGATTTTGACCAGTGGCCCGAATTTTCCAGGACGCTTCTTGTGATGCTTATGTTTATAGGAGCCTGCGCCGGCAGCACGGGCGGCGGCATTAAGGTTTCCCGAATTCTGATGTATATGAAAACCATCAAAAAGGAACTGGGGATCCTGATTCACCCCAGAAGCGTAAAGATTGTAATGATGGACGGGAAAAAGCTGGATCACCCGGTGGTGAGGGCGGCTAATATATTCCTGATTTCCTATGCGGGAATCCTGGTGGCGTCCATCCTTCTGCTGACCATAGACAATTATGATTTTACAACCAACGTTACGGCGGTTATTTCAGCGCTTAATAATATCGGCCCCGGCCTGTCGCTGGTGGGGCCTGCCGGGAATTTCGCTTTCTTTTCCGGCTTTTCCAAATATGTGCTGATGTTTGACATGCTTGCAGGAAGACTTGAAATTTTCCCCATGCTGCTTCTGTTCGTTCCTTATACCTGGAAAAAATAGATTGCATATTGTGTGGAAAGAATGCTATAATTTATTCAATCACGGATAGGCCGGGCAGTCTGAAAAAAGACTGCCCGAATTAAAGGGGAAAAGATGGATGATACAATAAAAAAACAGCTGACTGAAGCTGGCGTGGATTTGGATAAGACAATGGAACGCTTTATGAACAACGAGGCATTATACCTGAAGTTCCTGAAGCGTTTTCCCGAGGATCCCAATTACGCGCAGCTGAAGGAGCTATAAGCACCGGAGATTACGAAGAAGCGTTCAGGGATGCACATACCCTGAAGGGCGTTGCCGGCAACCTGGGGCTGGATCCTTTCTATACGGTTGTGTCCGCACTGACTGAGGAGCTGCGGAGCCGGAAGTATGACCGGCTGGATGAATTTGTACAGGACGCAGAAGAAAATTACGAATTGCTGACACAGATAATCCGACAGCTGTAGGTAGACACAGGTCTGCAGGAAAGGTAAAAGTCGTGAAGGATAAGATACTTGTTGTCGATGATATGGAAATGAACCGGGAGATACTGCGGGGTATCTTTGAGGATGATTACGAAGTAATCCTGGCGGAGAACGGCAGAGAAGCAGTGGAGTATATTAATCTGAACAGAGGGAAGCTTGCTGCGATTCTTCTGGATATTGTCATGCCGGAAATGGATGGGTTCGGAGTCCTTGATTATATGCATGAGCAGGAGCTTATGATGTCTGTCCCGGTGATCCTGGTAACCAGTGATACCTCAAGTGAATCCAGGAAGAGAGGCTATGATCTCGGTGTTTCCGATATCGTATCCAAGCCCTTTGAGGTACCTATTGTCAGAAGGCGTGTCAGCAATCTGGTGGACCTTTACCATCATAAGAACAATCTGGAAGCCATGGTGGAGAAGCAGACCGAGGAAATCAAGGAAAAGAACCGGGAACTGACGGAGATGAACTATCATATCATCGATACGTTGGGAACCATTGTGGAATTCCGGAGCATGGAGTCGGGCAACCACATATACAGGGTACGGTCCTTTACAGCGATTCTGTTAACCTATGTCATGAAGTACTATCCGGAGTACGGCGTGGACGAGGACATGGCTGATATTATTTCCCATGCGTCCACCATGCATGATGTGGGAAAGATTACGGTGCCGGATTCCATTCTGTTAAAGCCGGGGAAGCTGACGCAGGAGGAGTTCGGGCTGATGAAAACGCATACCACGAAGGGTGCGGAAATCATAAAGGAAATTTTTGTTACAGATAACAGAGTATTCAAGGAATTCTGTTATAACATAGCGTTAAGCCATCATGAAAAATGGGATGGAAAAGGATACCCCCATGGACTGAAGGGGGATGAAATCCCGCTGGCCGCCCAGGTGGTTTCCATTGCTGATGTTTATGACGCGCTGGTGAGCGACAGGGTTTATAAGCCGGCCTTTTCCTATGATGTGGCCTATCAGATGATACTGGACGGGGAATGCGGCCAGTTTAATCCCAAGCTAATGGACTGCTTCCGGATGGCCCGGAAGGAATTTGAAAAGAAAGCAAAGGCTCTGCAGTAGTCCTGCGGATCTGTGAGCGTGCCGTAGCACGCAGATAGGAGCGTATTATAATGAAAAGAATTTTACTGAAATTGAGCGGAGAAGCTCTGGCGGGAGAAGAAAAGCAAGGCTTTCATGAGCCTACTGTAAGAAAGGTGGCCCTTCAGATAAAGCAGCTGGTGGAGGAAGGCGTCCAGGTCGGCGTTGTTATCGGCGGCGGCAATTTCTGGAGAGGACGCACCAGTGAAAATATTGACAGGACAAAAGCGGATCAGATCGGAATGCTGGCAACCATCATGAACTGCATTTATGTTTCCGAAATATGCAGGGCGGAAGGAATGCAGACGGCAGTGCTGACACCTTTTGAATGCGGCTCCTTTACCAAGCTTTTTTCCAAGGACAGGGCGAATAAGTATTTTGACAGGGGCATGGTTGTATTCTTTGCCGGCGGTACGGGACATCCGTATTTTTCCACCGATACCGGCGTTGTGCTGCGGGCAGTGGAGGTGGAAGCCGAGGTTATCCTGCTTGCCAAGGCCATTGACGGCGTATATGATGACGATCCCAAAAAGAACCCTGCGGCCAAGAAATATGATGAAGTGACCATTGATGAAGTTATCGCAAAGAATCTGCAGGTAGTGGATATGACAGCGTCCATCCTTGCCAGGGATAATAAAATGCCGATGTTGGTATTTGGCCTGAATGAAGAAAACAGCATTGTAAATACAGTAAAAGGTAAATTTAACGGAACCAAGGTTACCGTATAAAAAACAGGGAGGATATATCGATGAACGAAAAATTACAGCAGTTTGAAAACAAAATGAGCAAGGCCTATGAATATCTGGCTGCAGATTTTGCAACAATCCGTGCCGGACGCGCAAATCCCCATATCCTGGACAAGATTAAAGTGAACTATTACGGAAGCCCTACCCCGATTCAGCAGGTAGGCAATATCACGGTTCCTGAACCGAGGATGATCCAGATCTCACCCTGGGAGAAATCCCTGATTAAAGAGATCGAAAAGGCGATTATGGCATCCGATGTGGGAATTACACCCAACAATGACGGCAGCGTTATCCGTCTGGTAATTCCGGAGCTTACGGAGGAACGCAGAAAAGAGCTGGTAAAGGAAGTAAAGAAGAAAGGCGAGGAAGGCAAGGTTGCAGTCCGCAATATCCGCAGGGACGGCAACGATACCTTTAAGAAGCTGGCTAAAGAGGATGTTTCTGAGGATGAAATCAAGGAGCTTGAGGAAGCCCTTCAGAAGCTGACCGATAAATACGTAAAGGAAATCGACAAGCTGGTTGAGGAAAAGGCAAAAGAAATCCTGACCGTTTAAAAAGAACAGGGATTACAATTGAAATAAGAGGGGCAGGCGTTACTTGGCTTGTCCCTTTTTACCAGTTTCAGGAACAGGACAGGAGAGATAGCAGATTATGAACATACCAAATCATGTGGCGATAATATTGGATGGAAACGGCCGGTGGGCCAAGGCCAAGGGGATGCCCAGGAATTACGGGCATGTGCAGGGGGCTAAGAACGTGGAGGTAATCTGTGAGGAAGCATACAGGATGGGAATCCAGTACCTGACGGTTTATGCTTTTTCCACGGAAAACTGGAAACGTCCCCAGGACGAGGTGGATGCGCTGATGACCCTTCTGCGCAATTATATGAAGACCTGTCTGAAAACCGCTGCGAAAAACAATATGTGCGTGCGTGTTATCGGTGACAAGGAAGGGCTGGATGAGGATATCCGTTCCAGAATCAATCAGCTGGAGGAAGCGACGAAGAACAATACCGGCCTGCATTTCCAGATCGCATTGAATTACGGCGGAAGGGACGAGGTCCGCAGAGCTGCGCAGAAGCTGGCCAGGAAAGCCGCGCAGGGAATTATAAATCCGGAGGAGCTGACGGAGGAGGATTTCAGCAATGCGCTGGATACCGCAGGGCTGCCTGATCCGGATCTGCTCATCCGTACCTGTAACGAACAGCGGATTTCCAACTTCCTGCTGTGGCAGCTGGCCTATACGGAGTTTTATTTTACGCCGGTTGCCTGGCCTGATTTTACAAAAGAAGAATTGTTGAAAGCCGTAGAAGCATATAATCATAGAGACAGAAGGTTCGGGCTGGTAAAGGACGTATAGCGCGGAAGGGTCCGCTTTAGCACCGGCAGAGGCCGGACTGAGGCGCAAGGCTTCTTTGCGGATAATCATGGAGGTTAATTATGTTTGGTAAAAGATTGATGAGCAGCGTGGTGCTGGTGATTCTGGCGCTGGTTCTGCTGCTGACCGGAGACGGCGTACTCGCACTGGGGATGCTGATACTGTCCCTGATAGCTTTCCGGGAGCTGACGAAGGCCTGCGGCGTTATCGCAGAGGGACAGAAGAACAATGCGCTGGAGGCGGTGGGCTATGCAGGCATTGTCCTCTATTATCTGGTGGTATACGGTTCCGAGAACCCGGTTTACTGGGTGGGCATGCTGGCCCTGATTTTTCTGGGAATGATGTTCGTTTATGTTTTTTCTTTTCCCCGGTTCAGGGCGGAACAGGTGATGACGGCTTTTTTCTGCGCTTTTTATGCGCCTGTGCTGTTTACCTTTATTTTCCTTACACGAAACCTGCCGAACGGTATTTACATGGTCTGGATGATTTTTATCAGCTCGTGGATTTGCGATACCTGCGCTTATCTGACAGGTATGGCTATCGGGAAGCATAAGCTGGCGCCCGTGCTCAGTCCCAAGAAATCCATTGAAGGGGCCGTGGGCGGTGTCGTGGGTTCCGCACTGGTGGGTGCAGCTTTTGGTTATTTTGCGCTGGAAAGAGTGTTTGCGGATCAGAATGTGACATGGATCGCCGCGCTTATCTGCGGCGTGGGAGCAGTTATTTCCCAGGTGGGAGATCTGGCCGCTTCAGGGATAAAGAGAAACCATGACATTAAGGACTACGGAAAGCTGATTCCCGGACACGGCGGCATTATGGACCGCTTTGACAGCGTTCTTTTTACGGCGCCTATCATTTATTATCTGGCCATACTGCTCATACATTTTGAATAACAGTTGTAACTTGGCGTAACGGTTCAGGCTTCCGGGTGGTTCGGGCTTCCGGCTATAGCTACCGGACGGTTATAAAAAGTTACGGGAAAGGATACGGCATGAAAAAAATAGCGATTCTCGGATCAACCGGATCCATAGGAACCCAGACCCTGGAAATCGTCAGGGATAATCCGGATTTACAGGTAATGGGGCTTGCAGCGGGCAGCAATGCGGCGCTGATGGAAAAACAAATCAGGGAGTTTCATCCTGCCCTGGCGGTTATGTGGAGTGAAGAAGCAGCGAAGGAGCTGCGCGGCCGCACGGCGGATTTGCCGGTAAAGGTTCTTTCCGGCATGGAAGGCCTGTTGGCGCTTGCCTCAGATGCTTCCTATGAAATACTGGTGACGGCAATTGTGGGCATGATAGGTATCCGTCCCACAATTGCGGCAATTGAAAGTGGAAAAACCATAGCTCTGGCTAATAAAGAAACCCTGGTTACAGCAGGGCATCTGATCATGCCTCTTGCGAAGAAGCACAAGGTTCCCATCCTGCCTGTTGACAGCGAGCACAGCGCTATTTTCCAGTCCATGAACGGAGAGGACAAAAAGCAGGTTTCCAAAATCCTGCTGACGGCCTCCGGCGGACCGTTCCGCGGCAGAAGCAGGCAGGAGCTGGCAGGCATGCGGGCGGAGGATGCGCTGAAGCATCCTAACTGGTCCATGGGCCGTAAAATTACCGTGGATTCCGCAAGCCTGGTGAACAAAGCGCTCGAGGTGATGGAGGCGCGCTGGCTTTTCGATGTGGAGCTGGACAGCATCCAGGTAGTCATCCATCCCCAGAGCATCATTCATTCCATGGTGGAATATGTGGACGGCGCGGTGATTGCGCAGCTGGGAATGCCGGATATGAAGCTTCCGATTCAGTACGCTCTTTTCTATCCGGAAAGAAGGCCGATGGCCGGAGAGCGGGTTGACTTTTTCAAGCTGGGGCAGATTACCTTTGAACGGCCTGATACGGAGGTCTTTACGGGACTGAAGCTGGGAATGCAGGCGGCGCGCACGGGCGGGAGCATGCCCACGGTATTCAATGCGGCGAATGAAAAAGCGGTGGCGATGTTCCTGAATCACAGCATAGGCTTTCTGGAAATACCGGAGCTGATTGAAAAATGTATGAATCATCACCGGGTAATTGAGAATCCTAATGTCAATGAGATTTTACAGGCTGAGGCAGAGACTTACGAATATATTGAGCATATAAAGGAGAACTGAATCAATTGACTATTGTGTTATTTGTCCTGATATTTGGAGTGATTGTGATCGGGCATGAGCTGGGGCATTTCCTTCTGGCGAAGGTCAACGGGATCACGGTAGTGGAGTTCAGCGTAGGCATGGGACCGAAGCTGCTTCACTTTAACAAGGGGGGAACGGAATATTCACTGCGCCTTTTTCCTATCGGCGGCGCGTGTATGTTCGAAGGAGAAGACGGGCTTGATACTGACAAAGGGACTCCGTCGGAGGGCGCTTTCCCCAATGCCAGTGTCTGGGCAAGAATTTCCACTGTGTTTGCAGGACCCTTTTTCAACTTCATCCTGGCTTATATCCTGGCCATGATTGTGGTCGGCTATACGGGCAGCGACCGTCCGGTGCTGAACGGTCTGATTGACGGTTATCCGGCACAGGAAGCAGGGATGCAGCCGGGGGATCTTATTACCAGAATGAATGGGGAACGTATTTATGTAGCCCGTGAAATCTGGCTGAATACCTATGTGGGCGCGGGAGAAACCATGAACATCGAATTCCTGCGCGACGGGGAAAAGCACACGGTTACCCTGACACCCAAATACAATGAAGAAGAAGGACGGTATCTGCTGGGCTTTAACGGCTATGGAGAGTACGTGGACTGCCGGAATGCAGGAATTTTCAAATACAGCTATTATGAGGTACGCTACAGCCTTCGGGCAACCATCAAGAGCCTGGGAATGCTGATTCAGGGAAAAGCCACAAAGGATGACATATCGGGACCTATCGGCGTGGCGCAGGTAATCGGCGAGGTGAAGGAACAGGCGGAGCCTTACGGTATCTGGGTGGTAATTCTGAATATGATCAACATTGCACTGCTTCTGAGCGTGAACCTGGGTGTGATGAATCTGCTTCCGCTGCCTGCTCTGGACGGCGGACGGCTTGTATTCCTTATTATTGAAGCGATCCGTGGGAAACCGGTTCCTCCTGAAAAGGAAGGCATGGTGCATTTCGCCGGCTTTGTGGTTCTGATGATACTCATGGTATTTGTGATGTTTAATGATATTTCCCGGTTCTTCCGGTAGAAGAATATTACAGGAGAAGGCTCCCTGCCATGATACACCGGCAGGGAGTCTTTTTGCTGATATGGCATAGCTGCAAAAGTATAAAAGCTTTATTCTTACTTTATTGTTGAATCATCTGATATAATTGATATTATTTAAATCTAAATGATACAGACAGGAGGCAAAAATGATAGAAAGAATACCGGTTCAAATTCGTGGAACAGACACCATTCTTATTGTAGAATATAAAGAAAGCACAAGTGCGCAGGAGTCCGGCTTTGATGCTTTTATTGATCTGCCCTTTTCACTTGACAGTTGTAAGGGTTATCCTATGATGCATGCATATTTTGAAGATATGCAATTAAGTGGATATAATAGGTATTGTGGCTTTATACAGCTTATTGAACGTCAAGAATATAAAATGGTGGAAGGGAAGGAAATATATACAATTAATTTGACTATTGATGGAATTGAAGAAATGCTGAAAGCGGGCAACCCTTATTTCTGTTATGGATATCCGGCAGAGATATTTGATGCACCCTGTAAAAATCTGGGTAATTGTGACAGGCTTATATGGAAAGCATATACATATCTAGTCGATATGCCGACCAGAATTAATGATAATAAATTATCTTATTTAACAGGTTTTTCATGGGGATATGAAGAAAATAAATCAGGACCTCAAAAATTGCTGGATTTAGAAATCCTGGATAATACGAAGTGGATAAAACACAGTAAAATAATTCGTAGCATATGCCCAGAAATAAAAATGTGATAAACTCATCTTAAAAAAGGAGTGTATATGGAAAAAACAGATAAATTAAGCGTCTTCATCAGCCTTGTTTTACGGCATAAACCGGAGGCTGCCAATATTCAGCTGGATGAGCATGGCTGGGCGGAGGTGGACGCTCTCATTGAAGGTATCAGAAATACGGGGCGCAAAATCGATTTTGACATTTTGAAAGAGATTGTACGCACCGATGGGAAGCAAAGGTATTCTTTTAATGAAGACTGTACTTTGATAAGGGCCAATCAGGGACACAGCGTGCCTGTGGATGTGGAATTGGCGGAAGCGGAGCCGCCGGAATTTTTATATCATGGAACCGCTGAGCGTTTTTTGGAAAGCATAAAAAAGGAAGGGCTGAGGCCCATGAGCCGTTTGTATGTTCATTTATCAAGGGACGAAGCAACAGCGCTAAAGGTGGGAAAACGACATGGAAAACCTGTGGTTCTGAAGGTTAATGCGGGGGAAATGCAGCAGGACGGGTTCCGTTTCTTCCTTTCTGAAAATGGAGTATGGCTGACGGATAAAGTGCCGGTCTCCTATCTTTCTTTTTGAGGGGAAAAGCGGGGAGACAGCAGCGCATTCTGCCGTTATATGTAAGAGGGCGTATGAGGGAATTCTTCCTTCAATCTTTTCATAATATCGTTAAAAGTACCTGGTGATGCCAGATGGGGGCATAATTTCAGCTATTACTACAGATTGCCCCGGTAAAAAGGACATATTTTTAATGAATTGCGTTTTTTGACGGATGGGGAGCGGCGTGAATTATGAAATTATACATAATTTTCTGCCGGCACAGTTTTGAATCCTGATTATTTCGGAAAATTACAGGCCTGTCATTCGGATTTTCCTTTCACAGATTAGCACGTTAAAACGGAAACACTTGACAACTCACCTTAATTGTGCATAATATTATAAGAAAAAATGCTGTCAACCGCCAAACAGGATTCGCTGTTTGGGTTGTGGGGGCTGATTGAATGAAATCAGCTTCTTTTTATAATCATGAGGAGAAAAGGAGAAGTGGAATGAAGGCGTACAAAGACAGAAGTAAGGAAGAACTGCTCACTCTCAAAAATGAACTGGAAGCGGAATACAGAAAATTCCAGGATTTAGGCCTGAAGCTGGATATGTCCAGGGGAAAGCCGTCAGCTGAGCAGCTTGATATTTCCATGGGAATGATGGATGTTCTCAACAGCACCACCGATTTAAAGTGCCGTGAGGGTATTGACTGCAGAAATTACGGCGTTATCGACGGTATTCAGGAAGCCAAGGAACTGCTGGCGGACCTGATTGAGGTGCCTGCCGATAAAATCATTATTTATGGAAATTCCAGCCTGAATGTTATGTATGATACCGTAGCGCGTTCCATGACTCATGGCGTGATGGGAAGCACTCCCTGGTGCAAGCTGGATAAGGTGAAGTTTTTATGCCCGGTTCCCGGCTATGACAGGCATTTTGCCATCACTGAATATTTTGGTATTGAAATGATTAACGTACCCATGACCCCCGAAGGGCCGGATATGGATATGGTAGAGAAGCTGGTAAGCGAGGACGCGGCGATCAAGGGAATCTGGTGTGTGCCTAAGTATTCCAATCCTCAGGGCATTACCTATTCTGATGAAACGGTCCGCCGTTTTGCAAGGCTGAAGCCCGCAGCAGAGGATTTCCGGATTTACTGGGACAATGCGTATAATGTACATCATCTTTATGAGGATGACCAGGATACGATTCTGGAGATTCTGGAGGAATGTGAGAAGGCCGGAAATCCGGATATGGTATACAAATTCAGCTCCACTTCCAAAATCAGCTTCCCCGGATCCGGTGTTGCGGCAATTTCCGCTTCCTATAATAACCTGAAGGATATTAAAAAGCAGATGGCCATCCAGACAATCGGACACGATAAGCTGAATCAGCTGCGCCACGTGAGATATTTTAAGAACCTGGACGGCATCAAATCACATATGATGAAGCATGCGGCTGTTATGCGTCCCAAGTTCGAAGCAGTTCTGAATATCCTTGAACAGGAGCTTGATGGACTGGAAATCGGTTCCTGGTTAAAACCCAAGGGAGGTTATTTCATTTCCTTTGATGCGCTGGACGGCTGTGCCAGGGCAATTGTGGCGAAAGCTAAGGAAGCCGGTGTGGTAATGACCGGTGCCGGCGCAACCTATCCTTACGGCAGGGATCCTCATGACAGCAATATCCGTATTGCGCCGTCATTCCCTCCTATGGATGAGCTGATCCAGGCGACAAAGCTTTTTGTCCTTTGTGTAAAGCTGGTAAGTATTGATAAAATTCTGGAAAGTAAACAGTAATTGTGATGCAGCCAGACATTTGCTGCACATAAAAATTTTTGCCGGGAAATATGGAATGCCATAATTCCCGGCATATTTATAAATAAAACGGGGTGAGGTTTATGAGGCTCTGCATTGCAGCAGCCGGAATAGTTAACGGTAAATAAAAAACATCAGGAGGATTTTAAAATGACTATTCCGGAACAAAAAATATATCCCAGAACCGGGGACAGGCAGACGGTTTACTTAAAAGCGGTGATTACTGATCCGAATATTTCGGTAGGGGATTACACCATGTATAATGATTTCGTAAAGGATCCGGTTCTGTTCGAAGAAAATAACGTATTGTATCATTATCCGATAAATCATGACCGGCTCATCATCGGAAAATTTTGTTCGCTGGCCTGCGGGGTGCGTTTCCTTTTTAACAGCGCCAACCACAGTATGAAATCCCTTTCCACGTATCCGTTCCCGCTTTTTTTCGAAGAATGGGGACTTGATAAAAAGGATGTCGCCGCTTCCTGGGACAATAAAGGCGATATTGTGATAGGAAATGATGTCTGGATCGGTTATGAGGCAGTGGTTATGGCTGGCGTGACCATCGGGGACGGGGCGGTTATCGGCACCCGTGCGGTGGTGACAAAGGATGTCCCTGCCTATACCATTGTGGGAGGAATTCCGGCAAAAACCATAAGAAAGCGCTTCCCCGAAGAAACGATTGACGCACTTCTTGCGCTGAAGTGGTGGGATTGGCCGGAGGAGAAAATCGCTGAAAATATCGGAGCGATACAAAATGGCCGTATTGATAAGCTGAAAAGCATCTGACAGAATAACGACAGCCGGGGAATGAAAGCATCCTGCTTTTTCCCCGGTTTTTAACTGGGGAAATATATGTAAAAATTACACCTCGTTTGTAGAGTAACTGTGAACGACCTCCCTCCGCCGCAGGAAAAGATGTCATTTTATATAAAGACTGTGGGAGTGATACCTGCTATAATTACAGTCAAAAGAGCAAAGGAGCGACAGCATTGGACGAAAAACAGATAGCTGAGGCGGTGGCAGCATACGTGGAGGATAATCTGCATGAGGATTTATGTCTGGAAAGTATAGCGGATAAGCTTGGCTATTCCAAATTCCATATCAACAGGGTTTTCGCAGTTGTCACGGGCTGTACCATATATAAATATATTCAGATGCGCAGGCTGACGGAGGCCGCAAGGCAGCTGGTGGAGACGGAAAAACCCATTGTGGAGATAGCCTATGAGGCTCATTATAATTCACAGCAGGCCTTTACGCTGGCATTTCACAGGGAATATCAGTGTGCTCCGGGCATTTATCGGAGAAACGGCGTATTTTATCCGAAGAAAACAAGGGCTGTGATTGATAACCGGCTTTACAGGGCGGAGAGCTCCTTCATGGGCAGCAACTGGAAAGAGAGGGCTGCCGCATGAGTTATGTACCTTATGTTATAGAAAAAAATGATCGGGGTGAGAGAAGCTATGATATTTTTTCAAAGCTTCTGTCCGATCGGATTATTTTTCTGGGAGAAGAGGTGAGCGATGCATCGGCGGAGCTGATTATTGCGCAGCTTTTGTACCTGGAGGCGGAGGATCCGGAAAGGGATATCCAGCTGTATATCAACAGTCCGGGCGGATCCGTGTCGGCCGGCTTTGCCATATATGACACCATGCAGTTTATCAAATGTGATGTGTGCACGCTGTGTATCGGTCTGGCTGCAAGCTTCGGTTCCTTCCTTCTTGCCGGGGGGACGAAGGGAAAGCGGATGGCGCTGCCCAATGCCGAGATCATGATACACCAGCCTGCGGTAAGCGGCGGCATCCAGGGACCTGCGAGCGATATCCGAATCATGTCGGAGCATATACAGCGCAGCAAACGCCGCCTGAACCGTATCCTGGCCCAAAACTGCGGCAGAACAGAAGAAGAGGTGGAAAGGGATACAGACAGGGATCATTTCATGACAGCCCAGGAGGCTAAGGAATATGGCCTGATAGATAAAATAATCACAGGAAAGCGCCAAAGTATACAGTGAAGCAGTCGGCTGGAAAAGCTTTCGGGGAAGGATGAAATATCCGGAACCGGAGCTTTTTTATTATGCCGTTTTTTTATTCCTGTTATTTCTGTTAATGCAAAACCTGGTGGCATGCCGCAGGGGAGTGTGCTAGAATAGGTGTGTTGAACCTGAAGGATTGAAAAAGTATGATTTTTAGTAACTGTGAGGGTATTGGACAGTTACGATTTTACTGATGAAGAGATATATTATCCGCAAAAAGATGTATAATAACAGGGATTGGCAGATTGCGGGGCGGGAAAAAATGCCCTGTCTGCAGGAATGGAGGCATTATGGCAAAAAACTTATATTACGGCGGCCCGATTCTCACAATGAAGGCCGAAAATGATTATGTGGAATGCCTGGTGGAGGAAGGCGGAAAAATTATTTATACAGGCAGCCTGGAGGGCGCAAGAAAGCTTTGCGAGGACGGGGCGGAGGAAACAGATCTGCAGGGGAAAACCCTGATGCCGTCTTTTATCGATCCCCACGGACATATATCCATGGTGGCGCAGTTTACGTCACTGGCGGATCTTTCGGAATGTACGGATTTTGATGGTATAGTAGAAACACTGAAGGCCTATCAGGCCGAAAAGCAGATAGGGCCGGATGGTATCATCATGGGGTTCGGTTATGATCATAATTTCCTGAAAGAACAGCGGCATCCTGATAAATCGGTGCTTGACAGGGTTTCTGAAGAAATACCGATTTATGTGCTGCATACCTCAAGCCATATGGGCGCAGGTAATTCCGCCATGCTGAAGCTGGCGGGAATCAGCAGCAGCACTCCGGATCCCGAAGGGGCGAGATTCGGACGGGTGGCGGGAACGATGGAGCCTGACGGTTATGCGGAGGAGATGGGAGCTATCGGTCAAATGCTGATGGCGGCGGCTCCCAGGCTGAAAATGGATGTGGACGCGCAGATCGTCAGCGCACAGGAAACCTATCTTAAAAATGGAATTACCACCTGCCAGGACGGAGCCGCCGGCGCCGGCGATATCAAGAACTTCGCCCGGGCTGCCAGCCAGGGGAATCTGGTTATCGATGTGGTTTCCTATCCGGTCATGGATGATAATACAGGTGATTTGCTGAAAGAATATGCGGATTATGACAAAACCTACCGGAACCATTTTAAAATCGGCGGTTTGAAAATTGTGCTTGATGGTTCGCCTCAGGGAAAAACAGCATGGCTGAGCAGCCCTTATGAGGGGGAAAAGGATTACTGCGGATATCCTGCGAAAACGGATGAAGAGGTTTTCAAATATGCAAAAGAGGCCATAGCCAGAGATGAACAGCTTCTTGCCCACTGCAATGGCGACGCCGCATCGGAGCAGTTTCTTGATTTCTACGAAAAAGCGCTGTCGGAAAGCGATAATCCCCATAAAAATCAGCTGCGGCCGGTGATGATACACTGCCAGACTGTACGTGATGATCAGCTGGACCGGATGGCTGAGCTCTCCATGATACCATCCATTTTTGTGGCGCATACCTATTATTGGGGAGACATTCATCTAAAAAACCTGGGAAGGGTGAGGGGAAGCCGGATAAGCCCGGCACGTTCTGCTTTTGACCGTGGGCTGAAGGTGAACTTCCATCAGGATCCCCTTGTGGTGCAGCCTAAAATGCTTCATACCGTATGGTGCGCAGTCAATCGTATTACAAGAAACGGCGTTGAAATCGGCCCGGAGCAGAGAGTCAGCGTTTTTGAAGCGCTTCAGGCGGTTACGGTCAACGGAGCCTATGCTTATTTCGAAGAGGACAGGAAGGGAACACTGGAGGAGGGCAAGCTTGCCGACATGGTGATCCTGAGTGATAATCCCATGGCTGTTGCTCCAGGGAAAATCTGCGATATCTGTGTACTTGAGACGATCAAGGAAGGTGTGGTAAGATATACGAAGCAACAGGCAGACAGTAACGGGCAAATATAAAATAAATTTCAGAAATAATAAAAGAATCAGGACGGAAAGGAATGTAACGACTGTGGAACAAAATACAAATGAAACCCTGGATTTGCTGATGAGAAGAAAATCGGTGCGCGTTTTTGAGGAGAGGGAGATTGCGGAGGCTGACAGGCGCCGGATACTGGAGGCCTCCCTGCGCGCCGCCACTGCAGGAAACATGACGTTGTATACAATTATTGATGTAAAGGAACAAAAGCTGAAGGACAGGCTGGCGGTTACCTGCGACAACCAGCCGTTTATTGCAACGGCGCCGCTTGTCCTGGTCTATTGTGCGGATTACAGAAGATGGTATCAGGCGTTCTGTCAGGTGGAGGAGAGGGTTCGCAAGCCCTCCTACGGCGATTTCCTGCTGGCGGCGGAGGATACCATAATAGCCGCCCAGACAGCTGTAACCGCCGCGGATGCCATGGGGCTTGGAACCTGCTATATCGGGGATATCCTTGAAAACTATGAGGAGCACCGCAGGCTGCTGGGGCTGCCGGATTATGTGGCGCCGGTTGCCATGGTGGTGGGCGGCTATCCTACAGCACAGCAGGCGGCGAGAAAACAGACTCCCCGTTTTGCACTGGAGGATATTGTTCATGAAAACAGATATGATCTTCAGAAATCCGACAATATGCTCAGAATGCTTGAGGATAAGGAAAACTGGCATGGAGAGGAGTTGGAGCGCCGTTTACGTGCTTTCTGCGAACGGAAGTGGAACTGCAGCTTCAGCGAGGAAATGTCCCGCTCCGTGAAAGCGATGCTGGATGCATGGGCCGGCGCGGGTGGACAGCAATAAGGTTTTATTATTTTTATTTATAAACGGATAGGAAAGGACATGGAAAATGGCATCGGGAAACTGTGAATGCTGCATCAATTATAAATTTGATGAGGATTATGACTGCTACATATGTGATATGGATCTGGACGAGGATGAAATGGTGCGTTTTTTAAGCGCATCCTTTGACAATTGTCCCTATTTTCAGCTGGATGACGAATACCGCATTGTACGCAGGCAGATGTAACCGGGAGACAGAAGAATGGAAGAGACAGCAACGGCAGTTACATCACAAAAATCACAAATACCGCAAAAGGAAACTGCGGAAAATACCCAAAGGAGCCTGGTTCTGGAATGCGCCATGCAGGCGGGGAATATCCTGCTGCAGAACGGGGCGGAAATTTTCAGAGTGGAGGAAACCATAACGCGGATGTGTGATCATTTCGGTGTGGAATCCGAAAGCGCTTTTATTTTAAGCAACGGTATTTTTATTACGGCGGGCAATGAGAAGGAATCCGTTTACGCCCAGGTGCGCCATATTCCTGTGCGGGGAGCGCAGCTGGACAGGGTGGCGGCGGTCAACCAGCTTTCCAGAGAAATTGTGGAAGGACGTTATACGATAGAGGAAGTACGGGAACAATTAAATCAGATAGAGAATATGCCGCGTAAAACAAAGCAGATGCAGATATTGGCCTCTGCGGTAGGCAGCGCCTGCTTCTGCATCATGTTCGGCGGAAGCTTCCGGGACAGCCTGGGGGCGTTTATCGCCGGTTTCCTCCTGTATGTGTATGTGCTGGAACTGAGCCAGCCGCGGATGTCAAAAATTATAGGTAATATCGGCGGCGGCGCACTGGTTACACTGCTGTGTATTTTCATGTATAAAATCCATCTGGGGGATGCGCTGAACCACATGATAATCGGCGCCATTATCCCGCTTGTCCCGGGAATCCCCTTCACGAACGGCATCCGGGATATTGCGGACGGGGATTATATTGCCGGTGCGGTTCGGATGCTGGATGCGATCCTGGTATTCCTTTGCATTGCAGTGGGGGTTGGAGTGGTCATTACCGTTTATCACAGGCTGACGGGAGGTATGCTGCTATGATTGTAACTCAGGTTCTTGCTGCGGCGTTGGGAACCGTGGCACACTGCTGTGTATTTTCATGTATAAAATCCATCTGGGGGATGCGCTGAACCACATGATAATCGGCGCCATTATCCCGCTTGTCCCGGGAATCCCCTTCACGAACGGCATCCGGGATATTGCGGACGGGGATTATATTGCCGGTGCGGTTCGGATGCTGGATGCGATCCTGGTATTCCTTTGCATTGCAGTGGGGGTTGGAGTGGTCATTACCGTTTATCACAGGCTGACGGGAGGTATGCTGCTATGATTGTAACTCAGGTTCTTGCTGCGGCGTTGGGAACCGTGGCTTTTGCCCTGCTTTTCGGCGTCCCGAGAAAGTATTATCCCTACTGCGGCCTTATCGGGGGAGCCGGTTGGCTGATGTACTGTCTTCTGGAGCCGGTGCTGAATGCTGCGGAAGCTACCTTTTTTGCTTCGGTGCTGGTGATATTCCTTTCCCGGATGGGGGCTGTGAGGGAGAAATGTCCGGTTACCATTTTTCTGATATCGGGAATCATACCGCTGGTGCCGGGAGCCGGTATTTACTGGTCCGCGTTTTATATGGTGACGGATCAGCTGACAGAAGCCGGGGAGGCCGGCTTTGCCGCTGTCAAAGCGGCGGTTGCCATTGTCCTTGGAATTGTATGTGTGTTCGAACTGCCGCAGGGCGTTTTTAATTTCGTCCGCAGGGACAGGAAAGAGCTTCGCACACAAAAGAGCAGGGAAAACGGCTGATGCCGTTGAATCCTGCTCTTATAGCGATCTTTATGAAGTTGATATACGGATACTAAATCTGTGCTTCCCGATCCGAATATTCCGCCCTCAGCTTTCTGTTGCGCTTATGCGTCTTGACAAGGGTGAAAAATTTGTTGTAGAACCAGAAGGAATAAACGAGTACGGTATTTACCTTGCCAATCCGTTCCTTGGTTGTCCTGCGGTAGAGCGATCCGCCGCAGCCGATAACCTCCTGTGCACGGATACAGTTAATAAGGTCGGTTTCGGTCTGCACCGTGTCGGGAACCTCTGTATAGGCCAGTCCCACACAGTCGGTTTTGTGAGAGTCGCTTCCGCCTACGCCTGGTTTATGGTATTTGTCGGCAAGACGGCAGGCTGTTGCATTGGATTCTTCATCCTCACACGCGTTGAAAACCTCCACAAAGTCAAACTGTTCCACAATTTTCGGGTCACGCCGGTAGGTTCTTGTGTTGCGGAAGCTCATATATTTTTCCCCGCAGGGATGAGCCGGACCGAGCACACCGCCATAGGAATGTACGATGGAAATCAGGATATTAAGAGGCAGGCCGCGCAGCTCCAGAATGCGCAGCTTGATCGTCTCCGGGACGATAACCAGAATATGCCCGGCACCGATGGTGTCATATTCGATTCCTTTAAAAACTTTAAAGTCCGTATATTTTTTATCCTTCAGATTTTTCTTCCAGAAACGGTAGCCGTTGTAGGTGTCGTGGTCTGTGATGACCATGCCGCCGAAGCCTTTCGACTGAAGAAGCTGTATATATTCCTCCATGGAAACCCTGCTGTCAATAGAGCCTTCCTTTACATGGCAATGCATGTCGATTTTCATAACAGGCATACCTCCTTTAACATTATTATTGTAGCCTTTTTCGTTGGATTTGAAAAGGGCAAAACCGATTTTTATTGAAATATATCATTCCATTTTGGACATGTTAATGATAGAATATGTAAGAATGGCCAGAACATTCAATCTTTACAGAAAGGTATCTGAAACAGATGATAAATTTTATCGCCGGAGAAGCCGGAATCAAGACCACAGCATTTATTGGGATTTTATTTGCCTTTGCGGCAACGTGCCTCGTAATGTGGAAGGGAATGGGAATGCTTCCCAGAGATCAGGGAAGGGAATTTGCAGTAGACGGGAAAAAATCCGCCGGTAAACCGAGAGGAGCCGGATTTTTATTTGTCCTGGTATTTATTGCGGCGGCACTTCTTTTTGGACAGGTAAACAGGGAGATGGTGATTTACCTGATACTTACAGGAGCGGCGATGATTACAGGTTTTCTTGATGACTGCGCCAAGACTCCATGGGGAGAGTATAAAAAAGGGTTCCTGGATTTGGTGATTGCGGTTATGGTAGCCGTAACCTTCCTTAACTTTAATTCCAATGATATTACCATCCTTCTTACGGGAACTACGATAACCGTACCGCCTGTCCTGTTTGGCATTCTGACTGTGGTGCTCGTATGGGTGTCCATTAATGTGACGAACTGTTCGGACGGCGTGGACGGATTATCCGGGACGCTGACCATTATTACGCTGATGATAATATATCTGGTGGATTTGCTGCAGAGCAGGGGCGACAGCTTTTCCTATCTGATTTTATTGTTCTGTGTGTGCATTCTGGGATATCTGTGGTACAATGCCACGCCCAGCAGGCTGATGATGGGGGATGCCGGATCCCGGGCCATGGGGCTGTTTATCAGCATTGCGGTGCTGAAAACAGGAAGCCCTCTTTTGTACATCCCGGTAGCTCTTGTGCTGATCCTGGACGGCGGGCTGGGACTGGTGAAGGTTTTCCTGCTCCGCTTTCTCAAAATCAGAATCCTTACCAGGGTAAGGACCCCGCTTCATGATCAGGCCAGGAAGGTGTGGGAATGGTCCAATACGCAGACGGTGTTCCGTTTTGCCATCATTCAGATTATGCTGGGAGCGGCAGTGATTTTTATTGCCCTTTAAAAGATTGCCGGAAGTTTGCCCTTTAAAAAGATTGCGCTGTCAGAAGAAGAATGGTAGAATAGCAGATAAGCTTTTTTGGCAGTTTGAAGAAAAAGCCGGTAACTGATGGATAGTCTGCATAAAGGAAGGAAGAAACATATGAAGAATGAGTTATTTTCCATTGGCCCATTTACTGTTTATGGGTATGGACTGATGATAGGAATCGGTATCATTGCGGCATATCTGACGGCGGAAAGCCGGGCAAAGAAGCTGAAGCTGGATCCGGAGAAGATATTCGGGCTGGTGTTGTGGTGCCTTATTTTCGGTTATCTTGGTTCTAAAATACTTTACTGTATTACCGTAATTGATGAAATTATTGCCGATCCGGCTTTTATCCTGCATTCCCTTCAGAACGGCTGGGTGGTTTACGGCGGCCTGATAGGAGGTATTCTGGGCGGATATCTGTATTGCAGGCATAAGAAGGTGAACTTCCTTTCCTACTTTGACCTGGCGGTGCCTTCCGTAGCTCTGGCACAGGGCTTCGGCCGTATCGGCTGTTTCCTGGCTGGCTGCTGCTATGGACGGGAGACTGAAAGTCCTCTGGGAATTACCTTTACCCATTCGGATTTTGCACCGAACGGCGTAGCCCTGATTCCCACGCAGGAAATATCCAGCCTGTTGAATTTTGTAAACTTTTTTATACTCATTAATATTGCAAAAAGGAAGAAGGCGGAAGGGCAGGTCGGCGCGTTTTATCTGATTTTTTACAGTATAGGCCGCTTTATCCTGGAATTTTACCGGGGAGATCTGGGCAGAGGAAGTGTAGGCAGTCTGTCTACCTCTCAGTTTATCGCTATTTTTACCCTGATTGCAGGCATTATCCTGGTAATCGTTTCCCAGATGCTCGCCAATAAAGGGGTCAAGGCCTTTAGGGTCGGCCCTGGCGGAACTGCCTGGCAGGCAGAGCCTGAGAGCGCTGAAGCTGGAGAGGCTGCTTCAGCCGCGGAGAATAAAACGGACGATGAACATCCGGAATCAGATAATACATCAGAGCCGGAAAAGGAAGATGCGCCGGAGGATGCCGCAGAAGATTCCGGAAAGGAATAGAACAGGAACGGCAGACGGTTTTTGGGCAGTATTGAGAATGGACGGACAGTTTTTTTAAGCTGCCGTCCCTTTTTAATGAACTGCCGGATATGGGATTGGAATCGAAGCAGAACTATACGAATATAGATGAATTGCAGGGCCGTGGTATGAAAGCTGGTATCTTTTCAGCTTTGCAGCATACTGCGGGGGAATAATTTGATATTTTTACCGGCCAAAATAAAACAGGCGCATGGAAGGTATGCGCGGAAAGGATATGACATGAGAATTGCAGACATGCACTGCGACACCATATCGGAACTTCTGGAGATAAGAAGAAAGGGTGATCCGGAGGAAATCAGGGAGAATACCTTAAGACACAACAAATTACATATTGATCTGGAAAAAATGAAAAAGGCAGGTTACCTTTTTCAGAATTTTGCATTATTTGTGCATCTTCGTGGCTGTGAAAATCCGCTGGAAGAGGTTTTGGAGCTGGCCGATTTATATTATGAAGAGATAGGGAAAAATTCAGATTTGATTCTGCCCGCCTTTTCCTATACGGATATTGAGAACAACAGGGCTGCAGGAAAAATGTCTTCTGTTCTGACAATCGAGGAGGGCGGCGTCTGCAAGGGAAATCCGGCTTTTTTAAGAGATTTATATCGTCTGGGCGTCCGTATGCTTACCCTTACCTGGAACTATCCCAATGAACTGGGCTGGCCCAATCTGGAACAGCCGGAACAGGGAGTTGACAGAGAAAGCTTCCGCCCGGATTTCGGAAAAGCCAATACTACGCAGGGGCTGACGGAGACCGGGATTGCTTTTGTTGAGGAAATGGAGCGGCTGGGCATGATCGTTGATGTGTCCCACCTGTCCGATGCCAGCTTTATGGATGTGCTGCGTGTTTCAAAAAAACCTTTTGTCGCCAGCCACTCCAATGCCCGTTCCGTCTGCGGCTGGGTGAGGAACCTGACGGATAATATGATCCGCCTGCTGGCGGAAAAAGGCGGTGTGACAGGTCTTAATTTTTGCCCTGCATTTCTGACCGACGTTCCGGATGGCGAGGCTACCTATGGTTCGATTGACGCGATTGTAGAGCATGCGAAGCACATTGTGAAGGTGGGAGGGATTGACTGCCTCGGTCTTGGAACTGATTTTGACGGGATCAAGACGCATGATGAGCTGCCGGATGCTTCCTGTATGCCGCTGCTTGTGGACGCATTTGAAAAGGGAGGCTTCCGCGCATCTGAGATTGATAAAATTCTTTCCGGGAATGTGCTGAGGGTGTATAAAGAGGTGCTGGGATAAGTATCTTAAGGGAATTATAAAAATAAGCAGAAGATATATGAAGGTTTTTGCCCATATGTCTTCTTCTTTTAAATATTATACGGAAATCCGTAATGTGTTTATTCCCGCGAGCAACGAGCCAAGTAGCCATGCTTGCATGGATATTTGACGACTGCCGCGAGGGTCAAATACCCCGTTGCTTGCAGCGGGGTATTTGATTGTGTCCATTATAGGAAACAGGATATTCAGGAATTATAACCTTGACTTTTTTCTGTGCTAATCCCTTAAATTTCTCAGGAAACAGGGATAAGAATTTCTTCTTACTGCCATATGTTAATATTTCATAAATATATCTCTGTAAAGTTTTTTCGTTTATTAATTTTTGATTTTCCATACAGCGTCCTGACATAATCATCCTCCTTAAACGCAAAGCAATATTATGATTATAGCATTGAAAGGTATACTTGTCATACAAATATGATATCTGCAATAAATTTTGTTGCTTTAAAGAGAAAGATGTACTATCATCTATTTAGTTGATGGTACATCTTTATAGCAATATCTTTACTCTTAAAAAATAGTACTAATCAAGAGGATAAATATGGATGCAACAAAAAGGCAAATCACTAAAATCGCAAGAGAAGTAAATAAACTGACTTTGCATACAATGAGGGAGTCAGGTATTGGGACGGGAGAATTTGATCTGATTCATCTGGTAAGACATGAGCCTGGGATTTCCCAGAAGGAAATCAGCTGTCGTTTGAACATGGATAAGGGCGCGGTGGCAAGGAGGGTGGCGAGCCTGGAACAGAAAGGATATCTTATCCGGAGAGGAAACCCTGCAGACGGCCGGAGCCAGCTGCTTTACGCCACTGATAAGGCGGATACTCTTAAAAATTCCAAGGCCTCGGTGGAAGCCGTTTTTTATGAATGGCTTATAGAGGAACTGCCGGAAAAGGAAAAAGCGGATTTTTTACAGATTCTTGAGCTTCTTTACCTGCGTTCCAAAACAGAAAGTAGAAATGGCTTTCCCCATGTTACAAAACGGTTGAAGGATGAAGGGGGACAAGCGGAGCATCCCGGACCGGAAACGCTTTCCGGCGGGGAGGAGGACTGAGCATGGAGGGGGAGTCTCGGAGAATTGAAAAGCCGGAGCGGATTGCGACCTATTTTCATATGGAAAAATGGACGTTGGCCGTCATAACGGTCACCGGTATTTTTTACAACGTGGGTATGACGGCAGGCCCCTGGTTTGAAGGTCAGCTGGCTCAGCGTCTGTGTGATATTATTCTGGGGAAAAAGGTTTTTGCGGATATGGTGGGGCTGGCATTGCTCTATGTGGCCGTTATCCTTGTGGTGCAGACCATGCGTTATATGAAACGGCTGTTTGTCAGGCGGTTTGCAAACCATATTAACCGGGATATGAAGCAGGTCCTTTACCGCAGCCTGGTGCATAAGAAAAAAGAAGAGCTGGAGAAGGAAAGCTCAGGCGCCATGATGACCAGAGCGATTTCCGATGTGGATGTCTGTGTGGAAGGGATGAGGAAATTCACGACGGAAATTTTTGACACGGGCGTGGTCATGGTGGCTTATCTCGTTATGCTGTTTATTTATGACTGGCGCCTTACATTGCTTTCCATGTGTTTCCCTCCGGCCGCATATTTCATTGCGGAGAAGCTGAAAAAGACAGTATCACGCTGTGCCGCGGCCGGAAAGGAAAGCGCAGGGCGTTTGAATGAGGCCACGCTTGATCGTGTGGAAAACGTATTGACCTACCGGGTCTACGGACAGGATGAGAACAGGAATGCCGACTATGAAATCTGCCTTGCTGATTATGAGAAAAAAGCAGTGAGTGCGAATATCTGGGAAAACGCCATGCAGCCTTTGTATCAGATCATATCCATGATGGGAGCTGTTTTTATTCTGTGGTTTGGCGGCAAAAATGTGTTGGGCAGCGGCTGGACCGCATGGGATATCGCGGCATTTACCACATTTCTTTCCTGCTTTACCAAGCTGGCTGCCAAATCCTCCAAGGCGGCCAAGCTGTTTAATTCGGTGCAGAAGGCACAGGTGTCATGGAAACGGATTCAGCCTTTTATGCAGGATGCGGAGCCGGAACAGGATATAACAGCAGGGGAGCCGGCGGGTCTCGTGGTATCCGGACTGTCCTTTTCCTACCAGGGCGGCCTTCCGGTCTTTCAGGAGGTTTCCTTCTCAGCCGGCCCGGGTGAAATCATTGGCGTAACTGGTCCGGTCGCCTGCGGAAAATCCACCCTGGGAAGAGTGTTCCTTCAGGAGTCCGATTACCAGGGAAGCATCCGTATTGGCGGGCGGGAACTGTCCGTAATGACGCAGGAGGAGCTCAGCGGCATGGTGGGATACATGGGACATCAGCCGGAGCTTATCAGTGCGGATATTGAAGAAAATATCCTGCTGGGCGACGAAGGAAATGCACTAAAATATCTGCGTGCGGTCCGCATGGAAGAAGAAACTGCCAAAATGCCGGATGGAATACATACGCTTGTGGGAAACGGCGGTGTGCGCCTGTCGGGAGGACAGCAGGCGAGAATCGCACTGGCAAGGACGCTCTGCCACAGAAAGCCTGTAATGATACTGGATGATCCTTTTTCCGCAGTGGACACAGAAACGGAAAAAGAAATTATGAAAAATCTAAGGGAATTGGCCCGGGACAGCGTTGTCCTTCTTCTGACACACAGGCTGGCGCTTTTTCCTGAGCTGAATCAGGTGCTCTGGATGTCCGATGGCAGGGTTACCGTATCCTGCCATGAGGAGCTGATGAGAGCGAACGCTGATTATGCTGATTTATATCGGATGCAGGAGAAGGGAGGCGGACACCATGAAGCATAGAAGCCCGGTATTTTCTTCCGCTCTGGTTACGATAAGAGAACATCCCTTGCTTTCCGCCGGCCTGCTGTTTACAATTGCAGGAGCGACTATTCTGGGAATCTTACCGCCGCTGGTTCTGGAGACATTGATTAACCGGCTGACAGAAGGCAGGACCTTTTCGACGTTCCTTGTATTTTCCTATTTTTTTCTCCTGACTGCCGCCGGCCTCTTCGACGCATCCAAAGAAAGCCTGATTACGGTTTTCGGGCAGAAGATTACCCGGGGGCTGCGCCATGAGATGTGTGCCAAGCTTTCCAGGCTTCCTGCCGCTTATTTCCAGAAGAACGAACCCGGCGTTACGGCTTCCCGTTTTGTTAATGACGTAGATACGGTGGAGGCGCTCTTTACCTCCGGAATAATCGGCATGGCCGCAGATCTATGTAAGGTAATCAGTATTCTTGCCGTTATTTTCGTCAAAAGCAAAGGCCTGGGAATCCTGATGATGCTCGTTACCCCGCTTTTATATGTGTTGACGCGCCTGTTTCAGAAGCGTATGCTTTCCGCCCAGCTGGTCAACCGGGCGGCGGTTGGACAGGCGAATAATCATGTGCCGGAAACGATAAAAAATATCAGAATGATCCGTTCCTTCCATAAAGAAGCTTTTATGGAAAAAAAGTACGGCAGCTATATACAGCAAAGCTACCATGCGGTGGAAAAAGCCAATTTCTATGACGCAGTCTATTCTCCGATTGTCATTACGATAAGCTCGGTATTGATTGCAGTCATGATGATTTTTGCCGCAAAGGGTGGAGCGATGCAGGCTTTTTTCGGTATGTCTGCCGGAACGGCGGTCGCGGTTATCGCCTATGTGGGAAAAGTATTCGAACCATTGGAAAGCATTGGCATGGAAATACAGAATATTCAGTCTGCGGTGGCCGGCGTGTACAGAATTAATGAATTCCTGCGGGAAGAAGAACGGAAAATGCCGCCGAAGGATATAGAACTGCCAAAGCTCCGGAATATCCAAAACAGTTATTCCGCCCACTTCGGCGCATCCCCTGGCACCGGAACCAATATGCCTGCGGCGGAGCTTGATAAGGTAAGCTTTGGTTATGAAAGGGAACAGGAAATACTTCATGACGTGGATTTGACGGTGATGCCCGGAGAGAATGTAACTCTTATCGGCCGCACCGGCGCGGGAAAAAGTACAATTTTCAAGCTTTTGCTGGGGTTGTACCGCCCCTGGAACGGCCGCGTAAGGATATTCGGAATGGACGCGGATCAGATTCCGGACAGGCAGAAAAGAAAGCTTTTCGGATATGTGGAGCAATCCTTTCCCGTAATTCCAGGTACCATAGCAGATCAGATTACGCTTAAAAGCCCGGATATTTCCGCGGAACAGATAGAAAAAGCGCTGAAAACAGCAGGCCTGTGGGAATCTGTCAATGCTTTGGAAAAGGGCTGGGATACTCCTTACAAGCCCGGCCTGTTCTCTCAGGGACAGCAGCAGCTGCTGTCCATTGCAAGAGCGGTAGCGGCTGATCCGGCTATACTTTTGCTGGACGAAATTACCGCCAATCTGGATTCAGTTACCGAAAAAAAAGTCCTGGCAGCGCTGCAGGAGGCATCAAAACGGCGTACTGTAATTTCCATATCACACCGCCTGTATCAGCAGGCGGGCGGCAGAAGATTCCGTGTGGACGGGAAAAAGGGTGGCTGGGAAAGCGAAGATATGTTAAACTGACGATGTAAAAGGAAAGCAGGAGGTGAGGCATTGAAAATTATAATTGAGGAGCCGAGGGAATCTGAAGAAGAACAGATTATTTTCAGATGCCGTGAAATGACTCCTGAGCTTCTCCAAATCATAGCCCGCCTTAAAGCGCAGGAGGGACTGGTTGCAAACCTTGGGACGCAAATCCACCGCATCCGGCCATCCGATATTTATTATATTGAAGTGGTGGAGAATAAAACCTTTTTTTACTGTAAAGAGGCAGTGTATGAGTCAAAACAGAAGCTTTACGAGCTGGAGGAATCCCTGGTAAACAGTGATATGCTGCGGATATCAAAATCCGTGATGCTGAATCTGAGTAAAATAAAAAGCCTCAGCCCTGCACTGAACGGCAGGTTTGAAGCCATTCTGGATAATGGGGAACGGGTTATCATTTCCAGACAATACGTTGCCGGCCTGAAAAAGAGGCTGGGGATTTAGGAGGGATATATAATGCCTGTCAGGGATCTGCTGAAAGTGATGTTCCAATCTTTTTTTGTCATAGTGACAGGGGTGACCCTGGCCATGTATTTGTCCTGCCTGATTTTTTATCCGGAAGCGGTTTTTTCGCCTGTTGATATTGGCGGGATTCTGCTGGTGGGCCTGCTCAGTGACGCCACCTTTCTTGTATTCTGTTCCCGGAAGGAGCTTGGTAAAAAGAAAATGCTTCTGCGTTTCTGTATCCATATTCCTCTGGTGGTGGCCGTTGTGCTGTGGTTTGCATGGCGATGGAACTGGATTAATATACACAGGGCGGCGGAGGTTGCTGTATATATTCTTCTTATACTGGGGGTGTATGCCATTACGCTGGCCGTTTCCTTCTATCAGGATAAAAAAACGGCAGACAGGATGAATGACAGCCTGAAGGAGCGGTATCATACAGAATAAGAAAGTGGTTTTCCAGGCCGGATGTATGGTGTTTTTCCTATTCTGCTGATGCTGCCGGCCGGAAGTGCTTTTGTACAGGAATGTTTTTATATAATGGATTTTGTGGGACGGGGCGAAGCTTACCGTCCCTTTTTTGCATCTTACCTCCGTGAATCTGCAGGATACGGTATCGCTGGTTGCCGGGACAGGCAGCAAAGCTTTATACTGACCAGACAGGGAAATTTCAAACTGTTTTTCAGGATAAGAGAAGCAGCTGGAGTAAAAAGTGCCTGCAGGTGCGGCGGATAGGAGCAGAAATGAAAAGGAACGGCCGAAAAAAGAACATGGTCTGGATTGTACTGATAATAGTTTTGGTACTGGTTTTGCTGGCAGCAGGGGGAGCGTGGCTTGCGTTTCGGGAGGAACTGGCGATTACAGGGAGTATCCGGAAGGAATCAGAGGAACTTCCGGTCTATTACATGGAAGTAAACGGAGACTATCATTTTCAGGAATTCCTGGAAGCGGGCGGGGCTTCTTCCGACGATGAAGTGGCTGCCTTTCTTACCCAATATATATCAAAAGGCTTTTACTCTGTTGAAATAGAAGAGAGCGGCCCCGGATGCAGCGTAATCTCCGCAATGGATGAAAATGGGAAGCATGTGTGGGGACGCAATTTTGACTGGACAGAAACGGTGACGGTTCTTGTAAAATGTGTTCCTGATGACGGCTATGCTTCCATATCCACCTGTGATCTGCAGAATATTACAAACAGCACGGAGCTCAGGCCGGATAATCTTATGAATAAAATGCTTACGATAGCGGCTCTTTATGTCCCCATGGACGGAATTAATGAGGCGGGGCTCTGTGTCGCTGATTTGGAGGTCAATGAAGGCGGTATGACAGACATGGATACCGGCAGGCCGGATCTGACTATGACAACGGCAACCCGGCTGCTGCTGAATCAGGCAGCAACGGTTGACGAGGCGATAGCGCTGCTTGAAAAATATGATATCCATGCATCGGGCGGCATCAGCCATCATCTGGCTGTTTCCGATGCCACGGGAAAATCCGTTGTACTGGAGTTTATGGACGGGAAGATGATCACTGTGAACGCCAGCTGCGCCACCAATTTTAATCTGGCGAAGGGCGACAGCTCTGCCGGCGGGGAAAACGCGCAGAAGCGCTATGAAGAACTGTGCTCCGCTTATGAAGCAAACGCAGGAGTAATGACGAGACAGCAGGTGACGGAGGTTCTCAGGCGGACTGCGCAGGAGGGGGAATGGAAGACGCGATGGTCCATGGCGTACGATCAGGAAACACAAAGCATCAGCTACTGGTTTGACGGCGATTTCGGTAATGAATATCAGATATCGCTGGAGCATGCCTCTGCCACATACTGAAGCGACAAAACTTTAGTTCCGGTTTTAGTAAAAAGGCGTTTGACCAGGATGTTTTATCCGATTATGATATTATCAATTTGTTTGATTATTACCGGCCTTTCATATAATCACTTTTTACGCGAATTTTCTTTTTGTCATAAAACATTCATAATTTCTTAAGTTTTCCTTATATGGACAATAAATACTGCTTATGCTATGATTAATTGCATGGGACAATACAACTAAGATAATTTGCCGCAGCTGTGTGTAAACGGAACAGCTGCTGCTTATTTTATATATACAGGAAGAAGTGAAGAATGAATATGGATAACAGAAGAAGAAATCCTTCGCATTACAATAACCGTCACAGGAAAAGAAGAAAACGGAAAATAAGCCCGCTGGAATACCCGTCAATGCTCGTAAAGTGGATGATTAAGAATAAAGCCATGTCCGCAGTGCTGGGAGTTCTGCTGGCAGTTGTGATTGGGACCATTATTTTAGTCAGCTGGGGTATGAGTAAAGGGAAAACGGAGAAGGCTTCCGGTGAAGCGGAAGGCTCTTCACAGGAAACAGCTTTCCAGGAAAATGCTTCCCAGGAGGAAAGCGGACAAACAGGAGAATCACAGGAGGCTGCGGAACCGCTGCTTGAAAATGCCTACCCTGAGGTAAATGAACTGATAACCCGTTATTATGCGGCGTTGCAGTCCGACGATCTGGATACAGTAAAGTCTCTGCTTGATTATTCGGAGGATAAGGAACTTCTTCGTATGCAGGAGAACAGCTCCCACATTGAGTCCTATAACAATATTGTCTGCTATACGAAATCCGGTCTGGAACCGGACAGCTATGTGGTATATGCCTGCTATGATGTGAAGTTCGAAGGTTTTGACACGCTGGTTCCCGGACTTACGCCTTTTTATGTAAGCAAAAACGCGGAAGGAAGCTTCTATATTCATGACTGGGAGCACGATCCCGAGGCGGCCGCCTATTCCAACGAAGTTACGGCGCAGGCGGATGTCACTGCACTGTACGACAGAATCAGGACCGGAGCGGAAGAGAAGAAAGCGGGGGACGAAGCGCTTTCCGCATTCCTGGCAGGCTATGTGGATGATATGAAGGTAGCTGTTGGAGAAGCGCTGACGGAACAGAAGAACGCACCGGAAAGCCCGGAAGCGTCTGCAGAGAATACACAGTCTCAGGAAGGCACGTCAAAGGAAGGTACGGGTACGCCATCTTCAGAGCCAGAACCGGCACCTACACCCTCTCAGCCAGCAGCCAGTTCCGGCAAGGTACCTAACAGTGGTGAATTTACGGTTTCCGAAACCGTAAATGTAAGAAAGAGCGCCAATGAAAATTCCGACAGAATCGGAGTGTGTTATTCAGGAGAGAAGCTTGAAATACTGATGAAACAGGCAGATGGCTGGACACGCGTTAAGTTCCAGGGCGAGACTGGATATGTGAAATCAGATGTTTTAAAATAAACCGTGAATTATCTATGCAGTAAAAAAGGAAGGGAATTCCTGTATGATACAGGAAAATCCACTTCCTTTTTTTTACTTCATGCCGCCAAACAGCTTTTTGCCGATATAAATAAAAATACATGCACCCACTACAGATACAATCAGGTTTGCAAGGAAACCATGGGCATAAAAGCCAATCAGGCTGAAGAGGAAGCTGCCAATCATACCGCCGATGATACCTGTAATGATATTGCGGAGAGTGCCGCCTGTTGTTTTCATGATTCTGCTGGAAATCCAGCCGGCAAGAGCCCCATATAAAATGGATAATAAAAAGGATATCATTCGTTACCTCCTGTGTTTCATTCGTATTTGTCTTTCTATCATAATCAATTCCCGCAGAAAAAGCAAGAAACTTATTCGGTGGGGGTGGCAAAGTTGATTCAGCGGGTTCTGTAATCACCTCTGGCCTGGTAATTTTGTATTATCCTGCGCAGCGGGAAGAGGCTGTTTTTCACCGCGTCCAAAAAGGGGAACAGCCTCTTGGCCGTTCCCCCTGCAAGTTTTATTTCTGAGAAAGAAGCCTGATAATTTCCCGGTTGCATTTTTCCCTGAAAGAAAGCAGCCAGGAGGCTTTGCGCGGATACTGCTTGAAGGTAACGGGTGTATCCAGGCCATCCTCCATAAGGGCAATAACCGTATCCCTGTCGGTCAGCTCTTCCAGCAGCTGGAGAACCCTCATATCCTGAAGCCCCTCCATCAGCACCTCAGCCCGTATGGAAGCCACCGGGCCGTCCTCGCCGGGATAAACAAGGAAGGCATCGCCTGAAGGAAATGCGCAGGCAGCGTCGGTAACGCAGTAAGGATTAATGCGGTAGCGGGAAAGCGAAGCATTCCAGAAATTAAAGCCCCACTGCAAAAAGCCCCGGATACTGAATTTATAAAGCTGGATACCGAGAATCCTGTTTCTCTGTGACGGCATACAGAAGAAGCGGTTGGACACCTCCTGATACTGCCCGCAGCAATAGTAGGTCCAAAGGCCGGGAACCTTATTCTCCAGAAATGGTTCAATATGGTTATTGCTGCATACAGGAATACCCACCAGCCCCTGGGCATAAAATTCATAGTCCGACAGCGCATCCATAATGGGAAGGCCGTCAATCTGGGACTCCAGAAGCTTTTTCGCATACAGGTAGGCGGGAATATGCTGCCTGGAGGGCTCGTCTGAAACATGGAAATAGCAGCGCCCGCGCAGCTGATGCCCATCAATAAATTCCATCAGCCCAGGCAGGAATGCTTCCAGAAATTCCCTGTACTCATCACTCGCCGCATCCGTAGCCCAGCCGAATATCTGCTTTACCGTCTCTTTTCCCTGCATCCCTTCCCCTGTGTTTGCAACCTTTGCCATAATTTTAGGCGCATGTCCTGCTCCCCACTGTGTGAAAAGATGGGAGAACTCCATATAACGGATACCACTGCGTTCACAAAGGGAAAGCCAGCGTTCCAGTTTTTCGAAATTGAAGGTATAGGTACCGTCCGAAAGAGATACATCTATCAGCTGCACCGTTGTGCGTTCTCCTCCCGGAGCCGTATCCAGCGGAGGGGTGAAAAGAGGCGTCAGAAGCATGTTGATACCATATTTTGCAGCTTCCTTCATGTATTTTTCAACAAGCGTCCAGTATTCTTCACTGAAAACAGGAGTTTTGTACCAGTCAGCAATACAGTCTGTATGGAACCATTCCGTATGAAGCAGCGTCTGCTCCGGAAGACGGGCATCCAGACGTTCCACAGTAAAGGTACAGCTACCGAGAACAGCTCCATCATCACGGGTAAAGGTGATAGTAAGATCATAGCTTCCTGCCGGAAGCGTACATTCTGCCGGAACCGTAAACCACAGGCCACGCCATTGTCCGGGTATCAACGTGAGGGGCTCCTTTACCGGATAGAGAGGATCCGGATACAGTCCGGGCGTAGTACGCAGTAGAAAATCATCCGCCTCCGGAAAAATCGGAAGCTCACTGGGTACAAGCCCCGTCTGTCTGAATACAACTTCATCCTTCAGGGAACCGGACAGCGCCACGTTTGCGTGAAGAATCTGCGGGCCTTCCAGGCAATAGGCGGCCTGAAAAGAAAAACGCTCATTCAGAAACATGGCGGCGCCGGTACATGGAGTCTGCGGCTGGAACGGCTCATCCGGAAAAATTTTATCCAGAGAGCTGACTGTAAGTAAAGTAAATTTTGTGTCGCTCATATATAATCCCCCTATATTAATAATTATGGCATAAGAATAGCAAAATTTCTGAAAAAACTCCATAGTGCTACAGTAAATGAAGCAGAATGTGCAAAGAAAAGTGCCAATATGGATACAGGTTGTAAGAAGCCATGACATATTGTCAGTAAACTAATAAAAAAACACTTTCAGAACATTCTGTTTGTATATTTTCTGTTGGGGTATCCGATAGTTTCCCATAATGTTTTCGTAAAACGGCCGGGACTGGAAAAACCGCAGTTTCAGCATATTTCCGTTTCCTGCTGGAAATATTAAATACGAAAGCTTCTGCTTTTTAAAGCAGAGGTATGCGGACATCGTCCGGGAAAGGACACAAACATGCATCTCACCTCCAAACATTCCCATCTCATCTGTGTAGATTCCGACGGCTGTGCTATGGATACCATGGATATCAAGCATTTTCGGTGCTTCGGGCCTGCCATGGTGGAAGAGTGGTCCCTTACCCCCTGGCAGGAGGAAATCCTTCAACGCTGGAACAACACGAATCTGTATTCCATGACCCGTGGAATCAACCGTTTCCAGGGGCTTTCGATAGCCCTGGAGGAAGCGGACCGCAGCTATCGGCATATTCCCGGAATTGACAGGCTGCTTTCATGGACTGCTTCTTCACACGAGCTTTCCAACAGGGCGCTGGAAAAGAAAATCGCGGACAGCAGGGGAAAAGAAGACCAGAAAGAAATTCAAATACTGGAAAAAGCACTTTCCTGGTCACGAAAGGTAAACGAACAGATTGCAGCCCTGCCTCTGGACGAGCTTCAGCCCTTTCCCGGAGTAAAGGAAGCGCTGGAGGCGGCTCACAGGGAAGCGGATATTGCCGTCGTATCTTCTGCCAACAAAAAAGCGGTGGAGGAAGAATGGCAGCGCTGTGGGCTTGCCCCCATGACGGATGTCCTCCTCACGCAGGATGACGGTTCCAAAGCCTTCTGTATCGGCGAACTCATAAAAAAAGGATATTTTCCGGAAAATGTCCTGATGCTGGGAGATGCCCCCGGGGACGAAAAAGCGGCCCTGGCAAACAACGTGCTTTTTTACCCTGTTCTTGTAAAACAGGAAACGGCCAGCTGGGAACGCTTTCGCACGCAGGCGCTGCCCAAATTCCTGCAGGGGAGCTATGCCGGGACGTACCAGGAAGAACTGACAGCCCTGTTTCATGACAATCTGAAAGGCAAAGCATAATATGGAAAGGATGTAACTGTGAAATTGCTGCGCAGTTATGAAAGGATAAAGGAAACATGGTAAATTTGAAAGAAAAACCCTTCTACCTGAAAGAGGAAGATATTAAATGGGTGGAGGAAACCATAGCCGGCATGACCACAGAGGAAAAAATCGGCCAGCTGTTTGTATATATGGTAACCAACCGCGATCCAGCAGTCATGAAATCGGTTCTTGACCGTTTCCATGTGGGAGCAATCCGTTATCACAATGCGCCTAAGGAAGAACTGTATGAACAGAACCGGATACTTCAGGAAAATACCAAAATTCCTCTTTTAATAGCCTCCAACTGTGAAGCCGGAGGAAACGGCGGAATTGAGGGCGGGACCGCGGTTGCAAACGGAGCTGCGGTCGCCGCAGCGGATTCTGAGGAGCTGGCCTATGAAATGTCCACTGTAGGCGCTTCCGAATCCGCTGCCGTGGGCTGCAACTGGAATTTTGCCCCGGTTGTGGATCTGCTTTTTAACTGGAGAAATACCATTGTGCAGACAAGGGCCTTCAATGACAGCCCGGAGGATACCATACGCTATGCAAAGGCTTTTATGCGCGGCGCAAAGGAAAAAGGCTTCGCTACCTGCTGCAAGCATTTTCCCGGAGATGGGACGGAAGAGAACGATCAGCATCTGCTTATGGGTATCAATGATCTTTCCTGTACGCAGTGGGACAATACCTTCGGCAGAGTATACCAGGAACTGATAGACGACGGTGTAATGACTATTATGGCAGGCCACATTGCCCTGCCTTCCTACCAAAGGGAACTCCATCCCGGCCTGAAAAATGAAGAGATTTTACCGGCCACACTGTCGCCTGAGCTTATTACCGTGCTTTTAAAGGAAAAAATGCAGTTCCATGGCCTGGTTGTAACAGATGCGTCCCATATGATAGGCATGTTCGCCGCCATGCCGAGAAAGGAACAGGTGCCGAGGGCAATTGCCGCAGGCTGTGACTGCTTCCTCTTTTTTAATGATCCCGAAGAAGACTTCGGCTATATGCTGGAGGGCTATCGCAGCGGTATCATCACGGAAGAAAGGCTGAAGGATGCTCTTTACAGGATCCTGGGCGTAAAAGCAGCCATCGGCCTCCACCGTAAGCAGGCGGAAGGCACCCTTATGCCTCCCAGGGATGCACTGGAGGTTGTGGGCTGCAGGGAACACCGCTGGATAGCGAAAAAGGCTGCGGATCAGTTCATTACACTGGTAAAGGATACCCAAAGCATCCTTCCGCTGACCCCTGAAAAAAGCAGGCGGCTGAAGCTTGTATTTATCGGCGGCGAAGAAGGCATGGTGGTGGCCGGCAAGCTGATCAAGGACAACAGTGAGGAAGTAAAAGAACAGCTGATCCGCCTGTTACAGCAGCAGGGCTTCCAGGTGGATGCCCAGACGCCTCAGGGAAAAGGGAAAATGGAGGATTTCCAGGCAAAATACGATGCCTGCATTGTCGCCCTCCATGTGACAGGCTTTGCCCAGTATAATTCGATGCGTGTCAAATGGGCCTCACCTGCGGATCAGCCCTGGTATGTCTCACAGATCCCCACCATCTTTTTATCGCTTGGCTTTCCCAACCACCTCATTGATGTACCGATGGCCAGGACCTATATCAATGCCTATCTTGATTCCGAAACAGTTATGGAAGCCGCGATAGAAAAGATTATGGGAAAATCAGAATTCAAAGGACGTTACCAGGAAAATGTATTCTGCGGCAGGTGGGACACCAGGCTTTAGAAAGCCCATTTTTGTACAGCTTTACAGCGAAGGGAAAAATTTTATGTAGGTTTGCAGCGAAGGAAAATCCGTCCTGAAAATGCATCCGTCGAAAAATACAGGAAAGGCCATACAGCACACCAAAGCTGTACGGCCTTTCTTTTATCATTTCTTTTTATAATAATGCTCCAGCCACTGAATCATCTGATAAAGTCCCATGGCAATAATACAGAGTATAATAATAGAAGTAATTACCATATTCAGCTGGAAGACCTGGCTTCCATAAATGATCAGATAACCAAGCCCTCTTCTTGCCGCCAGGAATTCCCCGATGATTACACCCACAAGGGCAAGACCGATATTCACCTTCATGGTGCTCAGAATAATAGGAATGGAACCGGGAAGCACCACCTTAAAAAGTGTATCCCTCCGGTTCCCGCCCAGGGTGTAAATCAGTTTGATTTTTTCCTCATCCACCTGACGGAAGCCGGTGTAAAGATTGATAATGGCGCCGAAGATAGCAACGGAAATACCGGCTACGATAATCGTGTTCATTCCGGTTCCCAGCCACACGATAAGAAGCGGCGCCAGGGCGGATTTGGGAAGGCTGTTAAGCACCACCAGATAAGGCTCCAGAATTTCCGTCAGCCTGGAGGAATACCACAGCAGGGTGGCGCACAGCATGCTGAAGCCGAATACCAGCAGAAAGCTTAAAATGGTTTCATACAGCGTTACTCCAATATGCATGCATAAGGAGTTCTTCTGCAGCATAGTAATAAAACAGGTAACCACCCGGCTGGGACTGGAAAAGAAAAAGGAGTCGATGATTTTCAAATCAGCGCACAGCTCCCAGACAGCCAGGAATACAAGCAGGATAAAAAAACGCATGAAGGTCACCATTCTGTGGTGCCTTCTGTGATCAGCAACAAAACGCTCCTGGGCAGACGCGGAAAGTTCTGCCGGAGTCATATTTTTCATTTTATTTTTATGATTCATCTGTCAGTTCCTCCCATAGCAGATTAAAATAATCCTTGAATTCAGGCGCATTTCTGGAGGCCAGCGGAGAGTCGTCCTTCAGGGTCAGATGGATGGGAATTTCCGCCTTAACCCGGGCGGGCCGGTTGCTCAGTACAATGACTCGTTCTGCGAGGCTGACGGCTTCCGAAAGATCATGAGTGATCAGGATGGCTGTTTTCCCGGCGGAACGTATAATGCGGCAGATATCAGCCGATACGGTCAGGCGCGTCTGGTAATCCAGGGCGCTGAAGGGTTCGTCAAGCAGCAGTATTTCCGGCTCCAAAGCCAGGGTGCGCACCAGTGCGGCCCGCTGCTTCAGCCCCCCTGAAAGCTCGCTGGGCTTCTTGTGAAGGAACGGTGTAAGCCCGTAATCATCCACCATGGCAAGAACCTTTTCCTTCTTCTCAGGCGTCATCTGCTTATTGATCTCCAGGCCCAGCATAACGTTTTTATAAATATCCCGCCATTCAAACAGGTGGTCGTGCTGAAGCATATACCCGATGCCGGGCTTTTTGTCCTGAGGATCCTTTGTATAAAAAGTAATATCGCCGGATTCAGGCTGAAGCAATCCGGCAATAAGTGATAAAATCGTGGATTTTCCGCAGCCGCTGGGACCGACGATGGCCAGGAATTCTCCGGTTTTGACCGAAAAGGATATATTGTTGAGTGCTTTTATTTCTCCATTCAGGCTGTGATAGGAGAATGCTATATTTTTCAATGAGAGTATGATATCTTCCATGTCAATCCTCCAATCTGGCCGGGAAAGGAAGCGGCAGGTCCCACAGCGGCAATCCAGGTCCGGTCAGTTATATAACATATCATATGAAACCGGGGGGAAATGGTTCCTTCCCGGTATTTTTTCGGTGGAAGAAAACAGGGGAAAATGGTAAAATAAAAAGAAAAAGCCAGCTTTTTGTCGGCTTATGTAAGGGGGACTGCATATATGCGGGGCTTGAAGCTTATGTGGGGGTTGTTATGGCCTTTTCTATGGTTCCTGGCGGCATTGGGAGCTGCTGCATTCTCCTGTCCCCACAGTTTTTCCGTGCTGGAGGTGACGGGGATTGGCGCAGCTGCAGCAATCCTTACCCTGCTCGCCTGGGAACGTCTGCAAAAAGGAAAGGGCCTGACGGACAGGCTGTTTTGGGGAGGAAAGGCCCTGGGCTGCGGTTGGCTTCTCATCCCTGCGGGGATCTCGGTATGCATTACGCTTAACGGCTTATTGATTCTCACCGGGCTGGAAAGCGCGTCCGGAATGTATGACGGGATGGCGGAGCTTATCTACGGCAGCGCAGTCTGGGAACAGCTGCTGCTTTCCTGTCTCCTGATTCCTTTTGCGGAGGAGCTGGTTTTCCGTGAGCTGGGATACGGCAGGCTTAGGGAGGAAGTGGGCTTTGGAGCGGCTGCTTTGATAACTGCCCTTTTTTTTGGAATTTACCACCTTCGGCCGGTTCAGGCGATCTACGCGGCGGGACTGGGGCTTGTGCTGGCGGCGGCCTATGAAAAATGCGGCGGTTTTTTGGCGGCGTTTCTGGTCCATGCCGTGTCCAATCTGGCCTCTGTGGCAATGACGCTGGGAGAGGAGAACAATCAGCTATGGAATCGCCGGAGTGCGGCCGCTGTCTTTACTGTGGCATCAGGTCTGGTGCTTTTTGTCTGTCTGCGGAAGATACTGGCGTTTGATAAGAAAACTTTATTGCAATAAAGTTCATTTTATGGTAGTATCATTTTTAAATTGATTTTTAAGGTCATTTTTTATCGAATAAAAGGCCGGATTTTTGGCGGAATGGAGGATGTTTATGGCACAGCTCTGGGGCGGACGTTTTACCAAGGAAACGGACAGGCTGGCATATCAGTTCAATGCGTCTATTAATTTTGACAAAAGGTTTTTCGCACAGGATATTGAAGGAAGCATTGCCCATGCGGCGATGCTTAAGGAGCAGGGAATCCTGACGGAGGAAGAGAAGGAAGCAATCACGGAGGGCCTGACCGGCATCCGCAGGGATGTGGAAGAGGGACGTCTTGTGATTACCGAAGAATATGAGGATATCCACAGCTTTGTGGAAGCAAACCTGATTGACCGGATCGGGGATGCCGGAAAGAAGCTTCACACCGGAAGGAGCCGCAACGATCAGGTAGCTCTGGATATGAGGCTGTATGTGCGTCAGGAGCTGCTGGAAATCGACGGCTGCCTGAAGGACCTGCTGGAAACGCTGATAACGCTGATGGAAGAGAACCTGGATACCTATATGCCAGGCTTCACCCATATGCAGAAGGCGCAGCCTACCACGCTGGCACACCATCTGGGAGCTTACTTTGAAATGTTTAAAAGAGACAGGCTTCGGATGAAGGATATTTATGCGCGCATGAATTACTGCCCTCTGGGAGCCGGCGCTCTGGCGGGTACCACCTATCCGCTGGATCGCAGTATGACGGCTTCCCTGCTGGGGTTCGCGGGTCCTACGTTAAACAGCATGGATTCCGTTTCTGACAGAGACTATCTGATAGAGTTTTTATCAGCGCTTTCCACGGTGATGATGCACTTAAGCCGTTTTTCAGAGGAGATAATCACCTGGAACTCCAATGAATATCGATTTGTGGAGATCGACGACGCCTATTCTACCGGCAGCAGCATCATGCCACAGAAGAAGAATCCGGACATTGCTGAGCTGACAAGAGGCAAGACCGGACGTGTTTACGGAGCGCTTGTTTCTATTCTGACAACAATGAAGGGAATTCCTCTCGCCTATAACAAAGACATGCAGGAAGACAAGGAACTGACCTTTGACGCCATAGATACAGTAAAGAACTGCCTGATCCTTTTTAACGGAATGGTAAAGACCATGCGCTTTAACAAAGCCGTCATGGAAAAGAGCGCGGTAAACGGCTTCACCAATGCCACGGACGCCGCCGATTATCTTGTGGGAAAAGGCGTGCCCTTCCGGGATGCCCACGGCATTATTGGCAGGCTGGTGCTGTACTGCATTGAGAAGAATACCAGCATTGACAGCTTAAGCCTGGAGGAACTCAAAAACGTCAGCCCTGTATTTGAGGAAGATATTTTCGATGCGGTATCACTGAAAACCTGCGTGGAAAAAAGGCTGACACTGGGAGCGCCCGGTATGGAGGCCATGAAGGAAGTCATCCGTGTTAACAGGGAATACCTGAAGGAAGAATGGCATTCTTAAACCACATTTAAGGAGATACACCGTCCTAAACAGTTACATTTAGAATATATATAGAAGAAAGATGAGGAGAGAAAAAATGAGTGAGAAACTGAAGGTAGGTATTTTAGGCGGAACAGGTATGGTGGGACAGCGTTTTATATCCCTGCTGGAGAATCATCCCTGGTTTGAAGTGACCACAATTGCTGCAAGTCCCAGATCCGCAGGCAAAACTTATGAGGATGCCGTGGGTGACAGATGGAAAATGACCACTCCCATGCCGGAAGCGGTTAAGAAAATCGTGGTTATGAATGTCAACGAAGTGGAAAAGGTTGCCGCTCAGGTGGATTTTGTTTTCAGCGCCGTTGATATGACAAAGGAAGAGATCAAGAAGATTGAAGAGGAATATGCGAAAACGGAAACCCCTGTGGTATCCAACAACAGCGCACACCGCTGGACCCCGGATGTTCCCATGGTAGTGCCGGAAATCAATCCGGAGCACATGAAGGTAATAGATTTCCAGAAGAAGCGCCTGGGAACCACAAGAGGCTTTGTTGCCGTAAAGCCCAACTGCTCCATCCAGAGCTATGCCCCCGTGCTGACCGCCTGGAAGGAATTCGAGCCTACAGAAGTGGTAGCCACCACCTATCAGGCGATTTCCGGCGCCGGAAAGACCTTTAAGGACTGGCCGGAGATGGTTGGAAACATCATTCCCTATATTGGTGGAGAAGAAGAAAAGAGTGAAAAGGAACCTCTCCGTATCTGGGGTAAAATTGAAGACGGCGTCATCGTTCCGGCGACAAGCCCGGTGATCACCTGCCAGTGTATCCGCGTCCCCGTACTCAATGGACATACGGCCGCTGTTTTCGTGAAGTTTAACAAGAAGCCCACCAAAGAGCAGCTGATTGAAAAGCTTGTGAATTTCAAAGGCCTGCCTCAGGAGCTGGAGCTTCCCAGCGCACCGAAGCAGTTCATCCAGTATCTGGAGGAAGATAACCGTCCGCAGGTTTCCCTGGATGTGGATTATGAAAAGGGCATGGGGATTTCCGTGGGACGTCTCCGTGAAGATACGGTTTATGACTGGAAGTTCATCGGACTTTCCCATAATACGGTCCGTGGAGCAGCAGGCGGAGCCGTTCTGTGTGCGGAACTGCTGAAAGCACAGGGATATATTACTAAAAAATAAGCCCTGAAAAAAGAGGTATGATTTGGGCAAAGATTTATTTATTGCGGAAAAACCCAGTGTTGCCCGCGAATTTGCAAAAGCTTTAAAATACAATATGAGCAACCGGGACGGCTACATGGAATCAAACGAGGCCATCGTCACATGGTGTGTCGGACATCTGGTAACCATGAGCTACCCGGATGCTTATGACCCGGAATTAAAAAGGTGGACGTTAAAAACGCTGCCTTTTATTCCGGAGGAATATAAATATGAAGTAATTCCCGGCGTCCAGAAGCAGTTTGACATTGTGAGCGGCCTGCTGAACCGGGCCGATGTCACCAGAATTTATGTCTGTACCGACTCCGGACGGGAGGGAGAATATATCTACCGTCTGGTGGAAAGGCAGGCCGGCGTCCATGGCAAGGAACGCCGCCGGGTCTGGATTGATTCCCAGACAGAGGAAGAGATTCTCAGAGGCATCCGGGAAGCCAAGGATCTTTCTGCCTATGACAGCCTTTGCGATGCGGCTTATCTGCGCGCCAAGGAAGATTATCTGATGGGTATCAATTTTTCCCGAGTCCTGACCCTGAAATACGGCACACCGGTGAAGAACTACCTGAAAAGAGATAAAGCCGTTATTTCCGTAGGCCGGGTAATGACCTGTGTCCTGGGAATGGTGGTAAACCGCGAGCGGGAAATCCGGCAGTTTGTGAAGACGCCGTTTTACAGGGTAACCGGGCGCTTTTCCATTGCCTGCCAGGCGAAGGACAACCAGGCAAGTGCTTCTTTGGCGGCCTCTGAGAACGGCAGCCGCAGCTTTGAGGGAGAATGGAGGGCAGTGGAAGGCTCCAGATGGTTCCAGTCGCCCTTACTGTATAAGGAAAATGGCTTTAAGGATAAGGAAGAAGCGCAGAAGCTGATAAATTTCCTGGAGGAGGAGCCCAGGGAAATTCCCGTTGTGGATAAAATCGAGCGGAAGAAAGAACAGAAGAATCCGCCGCTTTTGTATAATCTGGCAGAGCTTCAGAATGACTGCTCCAAATATTTTAAAATCAGCCCGGATGAGACACTGCGGATCGTCCAGGAGCTTTATGAAAAAAAGCTGACTACCTATCCGAGAACGGATGCCCGTGTGCTTTCCACCGCTGTTGCAAAGGAAATCAGCAAAAATATCAGCGGGCTTCGGGGAATCAGTTCCGTTGCCCCCTTTGCGGCGCAGATTCTGGAAAGCAAAAGCTATCAGGGAATTGCCAAAACAAGATACGTCAATGATAAACAGATTACGGATCACTATGCGATTATTCCTACCGGACAGGGACTGGGGGCGCTGAAAAGCGTTTCAGCCACGGCCGCAAAGGTTTATGAAATTATCGTGAGACGGTTTTTAAGTATTTTTTATCCGCCTGCGGTATATCAGAAGGTATCCCTGGTCAGTATTATGAAGGGAGAGCGTTTTTTTGCCAGCTTCAGGGTGCTGACGGAGGAAGGCTACCTGAAGGTGAGCCAGTTCTCTTTTTCCAGGAAAAAAGAAGACGTTCCTGCAAATGCAGAGAACAGAAATGAGGAGAAAGACGGCGCACAGGAGGATGTGAAATGCGATGCCGCCTTCCTGAAAATACTCCAGGGGCTGAAAAAAGGCACGCCGCTTGTAAATGAGGGCCTGGAGATCAAGGAAGGGGAGACATCCCCGCCAAAGCGCTATAATTCAGGAACCATGATCCTGACGATGGAAAACGCCGGCCAGTTCATTGAAGATGACGAACTTCGCGCCCAGATTAAGGGAAGCGGTATCGGGACCAGCGCCACAAGGGCGGAGATCCTGAAGAAGCTGGTATCCATCCAGTATCTTGACCTGAATAAAAAAACACAGATCATCACGCCCACGCAGATGGGGGAAATGATTTATGACGTGGTATCCGATTCCATCAGGCCGCTGCTGAATCCGGCACTTACGGCCAGCTGGGAAAAAGGCCTGACCATGGTAGCGGACGGCACGATTACATCACAGGAGTATATGAAAAAGCTGACCGATTTTGTTGGACGCAGAACCAACATCGTGAAGCAGCTGAACAATCAACAGATTCTGTACAGGCAGTTTGAGGAAAATTCAAAGTATTACACGAAGCAGCCCTCCAGGGCGGCTGCCGGAAAGAAACCGGAGGCGAAGGAAGCCTGACCGGGCCGGGGGCAGCAGGCAGCGTGTAAGCAGGCAGCGAGTGTCACGGACACAGTAAGGAGCAGACATGGAAGAATGTAAAATCATAAATCTGTATAACTTGAATGAAACGATTGCAGCGCCTTTATTTGAGGGCCTTACCTATCCCTGGGAGGCATTACCGAAAATCAAGGCTTTTATCATACAACTGGGAAATACGCTTCCTGCAGATAAATTCAACAAAATCGGAGAGGATGTGTGGATTGCAAAATCTGCCAAAGTTGCGCCCACCGCTTATATCAACGGTCCGGCCATCGTGGACGAGGAAGCGGAGATCCGCCACTGTGCCTTTATCAGGGGCAGCGCCATCGTTGGAAAAGGAGCCGTGGTAGGCAATTCCACTGAGCTTAAAAATGTAATCCTGTTCAATAAGGTGCAGGTTCCCCATTATAATTATGTGGGAGACAGCATTCTCGGCTTTAAATCACACATGGGAGCCGGTTCCATTACCTCCAATGTAAAGAGCGATAAAACCCTCGTTGTAGTCAGATGCAATGGAGAGGAATTCCATACGGGCCTGAAGAAATTCGGTGCCATGCTGGGCGATAATGTGGAGGTCGGCTGTAATTCCGTCCTGAATCCCGGAACAGTAATCGGCAGGGACAGCAATATTTATCCCACCTCTATGGTAAGGGGCTTTGTACCTGCCAACAGCATTTATAAAACCAGAACGGAAATATCCGAAAAACGTGGCACACAGGCTGGTACGGACAGACAGTAAGTACTGGCAAACGGCGGATAAACAGTAATTTCAATGGAATTAACCGGATATTTATATATCAAAAAAGCGGGTGGAGCATCTGCCCGCTTTTTTTGATTGCCATTTTTATGGGGAATACATGAGTTTTTTTGAATAAGTGGTAAATTTTATAACAGCTTCAATAAATGAGCTGCTACAAAATATTGCGGGCCATATACGAAATATTGAAATTATTATTGACGAAAGCCTTATTTTCGTGTATAGTTACTGTTAGACGCGTTAATGCTTGCACGCGCTAAAGCGTCGAACTGTAAAAGATACATAGAAAAGAGGAAAAAGTTATGAAAAGGTTATTAGCAGTAGCAACCGTTTTAACAATGACGGCAGCCATGCTGGCCGGCTGCGGCAGCAGTGCACAGAATGCTGCTTCCACGGCTTCGGAGCCGGCTGTACAGGAGTCGGTCCAGGCACCTGCGGAAAGCCAGGCGGCAGCCGACAGTGAAGCGCCCGCAGCGCAGACCGATTCGGATAAAGTATACAGGATCGGTATCTGCCAGCTTTTGCAGCACGAAGCGCTTGACGCCGCAACAAAAGGCTTCAAGGAAGCCATGATAGAAAAGCTTGGCGAGGATAACGTGGAATTTGACGAGCAGAATGCTTCCGGTGATTCCGCGACCTGCGCAACCATTATCAATCAGTTTGTTTCTGCAGACGTGGATCTGATTCTGGCAAACGCAACAGCTTCCCTTCAGGCAGCAGCGGCAGGGACCGGAACCATTCCGATTCTTGGAACCTCCATCACAGACTATGCGACCGCGCTGGAAATTGACGAGTGGACAGGAACCACCGGCAAGAATATCTCCGGAACATCCGATCTGGCTCCCCTGAAGGAACAGGCAGCCATGCTGAATGAGCTTTTCCCAGATGCCAAAACTGTCGGCCTGCTTTACTGCTCTGCAGAAGCCAATTCCGTATATCAGGCAAACACCATCCAGGAACATCTGGAAGGGCTGGGATATACCTGCAAGACCTACACCTTCGCAGACTCCAATGATATCGCTTCCGTAACCACCAATGCGGCGGGAGAGTGTGATGTAATCTATGTCCCCACAGACAATACGGCTGCTTCCAATACAGAGGTTATCAATAATGTATGTCTGCCCGCAGGCGTTCCCGTCATCGCCGGTGAAGAAGGAATCTGCAAGGGCTGCGGCGTGGCCACCCTGTCTATCAACTATTACGATATCGGATATAAAGCCGGCGAGATGGCAGTGGATATTCTTGTAAACGGCGCTGACATTACAACCATGGCGATTGAATCCGCTCCCAATGTAACCAAGGAATACAATGAAGCAATCTGCAAAGAACTGAATATTACAGTGCCTGATGACTATGTTGCCATCAAAGCCGAATAACCTATGTTTCTAACATAAAGTACATCCCCGCAGCCATCTGCGGTGAACTGGGGAACGGATTTAGTTCCTTACGTACAGAAGCGGTTAAAAAAGCCCTGCTTTTTTACCGCTTTTTGTCGTACTCTATAGTTGGAGATGAAGATCATATTTTTTCCTGTTATAAATATATATATTTGGCTGTGAAAATACGTAAAAGCCCTAAAAATGAAGAAAAGTCCAAAGAGGCTTAATTAAAAAGATACGCGGAGGTAAAATGAAGTGAATATCATGTCGCTCTTTAACGCGCTGCCAGGCGCCTGCGCCCAGGGATTGATCTGGGGCATTATGGCAATCGGGGTTTATATTACCTACAAGATACTGGATCTGGCGGACCTGACAGTGGATGGAACAATGGCCACCGGAGGCGCTGTCTGTATTATGATGATACGAAGCGGACATTCCATCGGCCTTTCCCTCTTATGCGCGGTTCTGGCAGGGGCGCTTGCCGGACTGGTTACGGGAATTTTTCATACGGCCATGGGAATCCCGGCAATTCTTGCAGGAATACTGACCCAGCTCGGCCTTTATTCCATTAACCTGAGAATTCTTGCCAACAGCTCCAATCAGGCAGTCAGCGTGGATAAGTATTCCCTGCTGGTTTCACTGCGCTACATAAAGGGCGTTCCTTTTTATAAAAATACAATACTGATTTGTATCGTAATTCTTATTGTACTGATCGCTTTACTTTACTGGTTTTTCGGTACTGAGCTTGGATGCTCCATCCGCGCCACCGGCTCCAACCCGAATATGTCCAGGGCACAGGGAATCAATACGGATTTCTGTAAAATCCTGGGACTTATGCTTTCCAACGGAATCGTTGCTTTTGCCAGTGCGCTTTATGCCCAGTATCAGGGCTTTGCGGATGTAAATATGGGACGGGGCGCTATCGTTATCGGCCTGGCGGCTGTTATTATCGGTGAAGTAATCTTCAGCCGTGTCCGCGGGAACTTTGCTTTCAAGCTGTTTTCGGCAGCCCTGGGAGCAATTATCTACTATATCGTTCTGCAGGTGGTTCTGTGGCTGGGCCTGAATTCCAACGATCTGAAGCTGTTCTCAGCCCTGGTTGTGGCTCTGTTCCTGGCAATCCCTTACCTGAAGGACAGATATTCCAAAAAGACGGTAAAAAAAGGAGGTGCTTCCCGTGCTTAAGCTAACAGATATTACCAAAACCTTCAATGCGGGTACGATTAATGAGAAAACAGCGCTGAACGGCCTTTCCCTTGAGCTTCAGGAAGGAGACTTTGTAACCGTCATTGGCGGAAACGGGGCAGGAAAGTCAACGATGCTCAATGCAGTGGCAGGTGTTTTTTATGCAGACGCGGGTACAATAAGCATAGACGGCATCGATGTGACCAAGCTGCCGGAATATAAACGGGCCAAATATCTGGGGCGCGTGTTTCAGGACCCGATGACGGGAACTGCCGCCAATATGCAGATAGAAGAAAATCTGGCACTGGCGGCACGGCGGGGAGGCCACCGCACCCTCAGGCTGGGAATTACGCAGAAGGAAAGAGAAGAGTATCAGGAACAGCTGAAAATTCTGGAGCTCGGACTGGAATTCCGCATGACCAGCAAGGTCGGCCTCCTTTCCGGAGGCCAGCGCCAGGCGCTGACTCTGCTTATGGCAACCCTGAAAAAGCCCAGACTTCTGCTCCTTGACGAGCATACGGCGGCGCTTGATCCGAAAACAGCGGCAAAGGTTCTGGATATCACGGAAAAGATCGTTGACAGGGATCACCTGACCACCCTGATGATTACCCATAATATGAAGGATGCCATTGCTCACGGAAACCGCCTTATCATGATGCATGAAGGAAGAGTTATCTATGACGTGTCAGGAGAAGAGAAGAAGAAGCTTCAGGTATCAGACCTCCTGAAGAAATTCGAACAGGCCAGCGGCGGAGAATTCGCCAACGACCGAATGATGTTGAACTGATAACAATAACGTTGGTTCGGTCGTTTGCGACCGGATGATGTTGAACTGATAACAGAAAAGTTGGTTCGGTCGTTTATGACCGGATGATGTTGAACTGATAACAGAAATGTGGATTTTATAAGCGTATCCGAAGCCCTCATAAGCATCGGATACGCTTATTTTTACCACTTCGACAATTCTTTGACAAATTTTTTCAAAAAGGCTGGATTTTTAAGATGAAATATGAGAAAATAATACGAGCGATTAGGGACAGGTATTTTTGCGGCCTTTTTGCCGCAGAGGTATTTTGTTATCAATAAGGCGCTTTACCATACGGCGCCGCACTGTTTGCTAATACAATCTACATATCGAAAGGAGTTTTCACATGATCTATTCAAAAGAAGTTGAAGAAATGTGTCCAGTAGCACAAGGCGTTGCTCACGGCTGTGCTCCGATCCCTGAAGAAGCAAAATGGGTAAAATCCAAAGAAGTAAAAGACATTTCCGGTCTGACACACGGTGTTGGCTGGTGTGCTCCTCAGCAGGGTGCCTGCAAGCTTACCCTGAACGTTAAGGAAGGTATTATCCAGGAAGCTTTGGTTGAGACAATCGGATGCTCCGGTATGACCCACTCCGCAGCTATGGCAGCAGAGATCCTTCCGGGCAGAACTGTTCTGGAAGCTTTAAATACAGACCTTGTATGTGATGCTATCAACACAGCTATGAGAGAACTGTTCTTACAGATCGCTTACGGCAGAACACAGAGCGCGTTCTCCGAAGACGGACTTCCTGTAGGTGCAGGCCTGGAAGACCTTGGAAAGGGCTTAAGAAGCCAGGTTGGTACTATGTATGGTACCCTGAAGAAAGGCCCTCGTTATCTGGAAATGGCAGAAGGCTATGTAACAGGCATCGCTCTTGACGAAGAAGATCAGATTATCGGCTACCAGTTCGTAAGCCTTGGAAAAATGACAGACTTTATCAAGCAGGGCGACGATCCGAACACAGCTTATGAAAAAGCAAAAGGTCAGTACGGTCGTGTTGCTGATGCTGTTAAGATCATCGATCCGAGAAAAGAATAAGAGGAGGTAGCGAAAATGGCTTTATTTGAATCATATGAAAGACGTATTGATAAAATCAATGCCGTACTGAACAGCTACGGCATCGCTTCCCTTGAAGAAGCTGAAAAAATCACAAAAGACGCTGGACTTGACGTATATGACCAGGTTAAGAAAATCCAGCCTATCTGCTTTGAAAATGCTTGCTGGGCTTACATTGTAGGCGCTGCAATTGCAATTAAGAAGGGCTGCAAGAGAGCAGCTGACGCAGCTGCAGCAATCGGCGAAGGACTTCAGGCTTTCTGTATTCCCGGTTCCGTTGCTGATACCCGTAAAGTAGGCCTTGGCCATGGTAACCTTGGAAAGATGCTTCTTGAAGAAGAAACCGAATGCTTCTGCTTCCTGGCTGGACATGAGTCCTTCGCAGCAGCTGAAGGCGCTATCGGTATCGCAGAGAAAGCAAACAAGGTTCGTAAGAAACCCTTAAGAGTTATCCTGAACGGCCTTGGAAAAGATGCAGCTCAGATTATCTCCAGAATCAACGGATTTACTTTCGTTGAGACAGAATATGATCCTTACACCAACACTGTAAAGGAAGTATACCGCAAATCCTATTCCGAAGGACTTCGCGCAAAGGTTAACTGCTACGGTGCTAACGATGTTTGTGAAGGCGTTGCTATCATGCACAAAGAAGGTGTTGACGTTTCCATTACCGGTAACTCCACCAACCCCACGAGATTCCAGCATCCCGTTGCAGGTACCTACAAGAAGGAATGCATCGAGCAGGGTAAGAAATACTTCTCCGTTGCTTCCGGCGGTGGTACAGGCCGTACACTTCATCCCGATAACATGGCAGCAGGCCCTGCTTCCTACGGTATGACAGATACCATGGGACGTATGCACTCTGACGCTCAGTTCGCTGGTTCTTCTTCCGTTCCGGCTCACGTTGAGATGATGGGTCTGATTGGCGCAGGTAACAATCCGATGGTCGGCATGACCGTGGCTGTTGCTGTTAGCATTGAAGAGGCTGCTCAGGCTGGCAAGTTCTAAGTAAATGACATAAATATATAATTGACCGTACCGACCTTTTATGGTTGGTACGGTTTTTTTTTCTGAAAAATCTGTAAATCCTTCGGATAAAATTACAGTTTCTTCGATAGAGACAGCAAAATCCGCGGTCATGCCAACCATCGGGTTATTACCTGCGCCAATCAGTACTATCATTTTATTTTCCATTAACCAACATATATTTCCATAAAACAGCAATTGCTTCTGTAAATTTTTATAAGTGAAACGGAACCTTTCTCCATACAGGATACTCTTATAATCAGAAGCTTCTGAAAAAGAGAGGTGAAAGCAGGTGCGGATAACAAAAGAAAAATTTGCGGATTTAATCAGAGAATATAAGCTGCCCATGTACCGGCTTTCTTATGGAATACTGCAAAATGAAATGGATGCGGAGGATGCCGTAGGCGAAGCGGTGATAAAAGCCTATGAGCATCTGGATTCTTTAAGGGAGATTGATAAGTTCAGGCAATGGATTATGATGATTACCGCAAACGAAGCAAAACATATTTTCCGGAAAAGGAAAAGGGTGGAACTGACTGAGGATGTGAGTCGGTATGGGATGTCACAAAATGATAAACACGATGAACTGTGGGACATTATATTAACCCTTGATGAAAAATATCGCTCCGTAATCATTTTATTTTATTATGATCAAATGAAAATAAAGGAAATCAGTGAAATTCTCCATATCACGGAGGGAACCGTTAAATCCAGGATGTCCAGGGCTAAGGATATATTAAAGAAACAGCTGGTATGATTCTGGATGGAAAGGAGCGGACTATGATTGATAATTTTGATAAAAAAATAATGAAGCTGGCCCAAAAGGAAGCGGACAGAACTCCGAAGCTGCCTCAAAACTTTGACGAACATATCGAAAATATCCTGAGCTGCCTTCCCGCAGGGAAAAAAAGGCGGTTTACATGGAAGAAGGTGATAATACTTGCGGCAGCATTGGCTGCAACACTGTCTGTTACGGTAACGGCAGCGGTTAATTACGTTAGGCAGCGGATGGAGGCTATGAATGAGGCTGAAAGATCTAGTCATTTCCAGGCATCGCTGAATACCGCACCGGCTGATTTTTATTCCAGGGAACTGACCGATATGGAAAAAAATAAAATGGAAGAGCTGAAGGAGAAATATTATAACGAGGGCGTATTTCCGGAGGGAACATTGAAACGAATAGAGGCTGCATCGGAATATGATGGGAACGGAGTCGCCTTCCTTGCATCGCGCGGCACATTCTTTTTACCGGAAAAAGAACTGAATGATGAAGAAATCCTGCAAATTATTGATTTCCGGGAAAAACGGGAATTTAGTATACATGAGGCCGAAAGCAAAGCTGCCGCCGGAGAACTGGATGATTCTGCGTATGATGCAATCTATGAACCGGTACAGTTAGAGCTGACGGCTCAGGATCAGATTATAAATTACAGCGGCGAAATGCGCATTGATGCTGCGGCAGCTTTCGGCAATACTCTTTATATCGGAGAAAGAAGCAATAAAGCGAATGGAAGTCAGGCATGCTTGTATCAGCTGGAGCTTGGCAGTGATAAGCCGGTGAAAATGGAGGTACAGGTGCCTGACGGCATGGATATTTCCATGATGACATGCGACGGGAAAGGGAATCTTTGCCTTCTTCTTACCCAGTCAGAAAATGGTTCCTTCGAGAATGTACGCTCCTGTCTGTGGAAGCTTTCGCCTGAGGGAGAGGAACTTGAAAAGGCTGATATTAATCAAATCAGTGGGACGAAAATGCCTTATCAGGCGATTGCTGCAGATAAAGACGGCAGAATTTATCTGGCAGAATGGAAAGGCGCCAAGAAGAGTCAGAGAATACTGGTTCTGAATGAAGACTGCACCCTGGCAGGCAGCATTACCTGTGACGACGGCGATGTCCGGGGGCTGGGACGGGCCAGAAACGGAGAGGTCTACGGAGTGCTTATGGCTGGGCATGAATGGATCCCTACTATAGTTGGCTTTGATATACAAAACTTCACAATTGATGAAAAATACAGCAATGTCCTTCCTGATGATGTGGGAGCCTTTGATACGATGGGAGCCGGGACAGACTCAGATCTGCTAATCTGGGGACCTTATGGTATTTATACCTATAATATCGGAGACCAGAAGGCTGTTGCCGCGCGTGCACAGTATGAACTCCCCAACGGGGCCGCCATGTGTTTTACACCAGGAAGCAGAGCCCTGTTCATTTCCAATAACTATACCGTGAAAGATGGAATTATGGATTTTGATAACTATAGTCTGGAAAAGATATATCTTATGAAAGCAGAATAAATTTCCAGAGGCGCAACAGTATTTCACTGAAAGCAAAATTCTACCTGAAATTAAGGAGGGGAAGCTATTGCTCCTCCTCCTTAACGATACTTTCCAGGACGTCAATCAAATCGTAAACGTCATTGATTTGAACGTTTCTTTCCAATATCACATTTTTCAGATTAATTGATAATGATTCAAATTTATCCCGGACTGCCGGGGATACATAGGATGCCATATTCTCGCGTATAATCCAATTATTTCAGATAGTAATTGGATTTTTCCTTTCTCCCAGAAATCTCTGGGTATTCTGCTCCATTTCTGATATATTTTGAAAAGGCACTGTGGATCTGTACCTATATTTTTACAGCTTTGGCTGTTCCGAGACGACTCAGACTACAGCTTCACCTCTTTGACAGTATGTGTAAAAGCATTAAAATTATGCGAATCTGTTTTTGCCCCTTACAATTATATAAGCTGGGATTCACTTAAAAGTCATTTTCCATTGCTATGTTTTACCTTGAAAGAAGGTAGAGCTTATGAAGGAAATAGAGGATGTCCCGTATATTGGGATAAAGCTGCAAAATAGCGACGAAGTGAAAAGAAGCGGCGGTGATAGCATTCCTATGAAAAGCTATCTTGGGCTAACGGCGGCATATGAGAAGGTACACCGGAAAACAGGGCGTATCACAGAACGGCACTCCTGGGGCCTTTGGGGGAAAGTGAAAACAGTTTAATGCGTTCCCTGTATCTGTTAGCGTTCCTGTTGGTTTTGCTGGTGCTTGCGGCCGGGACAGTGATGATATCGCAGAACGCTCCAAACAGCAGCCTGCCCGGGAATCTGCGGGATGGCTGTTGTTGATACGATAAATAAGCAGTAGTAGTTCTGTAAAGCCAGAGCAATTAAAGCAAGATTCTTTTCTTTCCTTATTCATACACAACGTAGTATAATAGGGAAATGAAATTTTGTATGCAAAATCAAACATTGGACCGGGGAAAAATTCTCCGGCCCGTTTAACGTCACAGGATACATCAATGCAGAAAGGAAAACAGAAATGAGATTATATTTTGCCCCCATGGAAGGAATTACAGGCTACATATACAGGAATGCCTACCATAGTATATTCCATCCCATGGACAAGTATTTTACACCCTTTATTGCGCCGAAGCAGGACAAGACCCTGAATTCCAAAGAACGGAATGATATTCTGCCAGAGCACAATCAGGGGATGTATGTAGTTCCGCAGATTCTGACCAACAGAGCGGAGGATTTTATCCGCACAGCCAGAAAGCTTGCCGAATATGGCTACCGGGAGGTGAACCTGAATCTGGGCTGCCCTTCGGGAACCGTGGTGTCCAAGAAAAAAGGGGCAGGCTTTCTGGGGGAGAGGGAAGCATTGGAACGGTTCCTTGCGGAAGTATTTGAAGCTCTGGATATGCAGATATCCCTGAAAACCAGGCTGGGGCTGGAGGAGGCGGAGGAATTCGGCCCTTTACTGGAAATCTTCAATAAATTTCCGCTAAAGGAGCTGATTATCCATCCCAGGGTACAGACGGATTATTATAAAAATAAGCCTAACTGGGAGGCCTTTGGGAAAGCGCAGGAATTAAGCCGGAATCCGGTCGTTTATAATGGGGACATTTTTACCACAGAGGATTACCTACGTTTTACCTCTGCCTTTCCGCAGACTGAAACGGTAATGCTGGGCAGGGGAATCCTGACAAATCCCGGCCTGCCGGGAGAACTGGCGGGAGAGGAGCGTCCAGGAAAGCAGGAAATAAAGCGTTTCCTTGAACAGCTGGAACAGGATTACAGAGAGGTGCTCTCCGGCGAACGGGATGTACTCTTCCGGATGAAGGAATTATGGTACTATCTGGGCTGTCTGTTTTCCAACTCTGAAAAATATGTAAAAAAGATCAGGAAAGCGCAGCGTCTGTGCGATTATGAGGAGGCCGTCCGCAGTCTGTTCCGGGAACAGGAGATAGCAGAGAACGCCGGCTTCAGGCCTATGGGATAATTTCATGGCGGATAAGAAAAAAACGGAGCTTCAGCTTTCGAAAAAGCAGGGTAACAGTTCAGGCAGGCAAAAGAAATGAAAAATGACTTGCTTTCCTTATACAGGAATGTTACAATAATATGGCTTTACTGCTTTAAAGCGTGTTCGCAATAAAGCACATAAAAGCAGCGAAGCAAAACCCAAGATAAATCATCTAAAGGAGACAGAAATTATGGGGGGAAACACAGTTATTGTAACAATTTGTGTGGTGTATTTCCTGGTCATGATCGGAACGGGAATCTATGCATCCAGAAAAAATAAGAAGGCCTCGGATTTCCTGGTGGCAGGACGGAAGCTGAATGCGCCGATGACGGCAATCACCCTTGCGGCAGTTCAAATCGGCGTGGGAATCGTGCTCAGCAGCGCGACCAATGGCTACAACGAAGGCGTATGGCCCGGAATCTATTACTCTATAGGCTGCGGCGGCGGACTGATTCTGGCAGGGCTTCTTACCGCAAGAAAGCTGCGTCAGGAGGAAGGCTATGTACCGCTTGACTATTTTGCCAGGCGCTACGGCGACAGCAAAGGCATCCGTTTCTGGGCCTGGATCAGCAATGTTCCCAGCCTCCTTGGAATATTCATAGCCCAGCTGCTGGCCTGCGGCGGCATCCTGGCGGGCTTTGGCATTCCCTTCGGGGCAGGTGTTGTAATCACGGCCGTGGTTATTCTGATTTACTGCACCATCGGCGGCATGTGGGGCGTTGTTTTAACCGATGTGATTCAGACAGGAATTATTATTGTGGGTATTCCCATACTGGCCATTGCCACGCTGATTCAGTTTATGCATGCGGGCGGAAGCATTGCCGATATCTATATGACACCGTTTATTCCTCAGGGAATGGGAACGAAATTCATTTATCTTGTATTGCCTTTCTTCCTTTCCATTTCCGTATCCTATGACGCTTACGCGAGAATCCAGTCAGCGAAGGATGCGAAGACGGCTACGAAGGGATGTATCTGGGGCGGTGTTATCGTCATTGTCATCGGGCTTCTGTGTTCCACCATCGGTGCGGCGTCAACCATACTGTTCCCCGGCGTAACCGACGGTATTTTTACCATTGCCGCAACCGGCGTGCTTCATCCGGTCCTGGCCGGAATTGTAATTGCAGCGATCCTTTCCGCGGCAATGTCCAGCGCAAACTGCGTTATCCTGTCCCTGGGAGCTTCTTTTTCCAGAGACTTCTACAATAAATTCCTCCATCCTGAGGTGGAGAACCTGGACGAGCTTCCGAAGGCCAAGCTTATTTCACGCGCTGCCGTATTCGGCGGAAGCATCGTGGGTATCCTGTTTGCATTTAAAATGACCGACATCCTGGATGCCATGATTATTTTCAATTATCCGTATATGGGAAGTATGCTGGTTCCCCTTCTGGGCGGACTTTTATGGAAGGGCGCTACCAGAAAAGGAGCCTTCGCAGCTGCCATTGCCGGCGGTATTGTGGGTGTGGTTTCCTTCTTTATCGGAATTCCCGGACCGCTTTACGGCATCATCAATGTGGACCTGTCCCTGATGATCGCATATCTGGTATCCGCAGCTGCGCTGGTTATTTTCAGCAGCCTGGATAAGGACGGGAAAAAAGTACATGTGTAAATACGGCAGGGCAAATGGCTGCACAGCGCGCCAAACATGCTCCGTACTGCAAAAAATACAGTAACTGCGAGGATTCCGGACAGTTACAGAAAATAATTATTTTGTGAGGAAATATGAGTACATATCAGTGGCCATATAAAAATGAAATCGGGCAGGAGGAGGAGGTTTCCTGCGACGTCCTCGTCCTGGGAGGCGGACTTGCCGGCTGCTATGCGGCAATCGCGGCGGCCCGGAAAGGGAAAAAGGTGATCGTTGTGGAAAAAGGGGCTACCGAGCGCAGCGGCGCGGCCGGCAGCGGCTTTGACCACTGGGAATCCGCCTGTACCAATCCCTGTTCCCGGGTGACTCCCAAGGAAATCGCAGAGGCTTATATTGAAGAGCAGGATTATTACAGCAACGGCATCGCCCACTATATCGAATGCAGGGAGGGCTACGACCGTCTGCTGGATATGGAAAGCTTCGGCGGAAAGGTGCGGGACACGGAGGATGAGTTCAAGGGCGCAGAGTTCAGGGATGAAGAAACCAGGCTCATGTTCGCCTATGATTATAAAAACCGTTTTACGCTCCGTGTGTGGGGAAGTACCTTCAAGCCTGCTTTGTACCGTGAGCTGAAAAAGCTTGGCGTGGCCGTTTATGACAGAACGGAAGCCACAGCCCTGCTGACGGCCGTGGTTAATGGGAAAAAAAGAGGGACAGGCGCGCTGGGCATGAATGTGCGTACCGGTAAATTCATGATTTTCAGGGCAAAGGCCACAATACTCACCATGTCTCGTCCCGCCCGGGTATGGCTTTTTAATCCTGACCTGGTTGGGCTGTGCGAATTCCGTCCCACCCAGAGCATCGGCAGCGGCCATGCCATGGGATACCGGGCCGGGATCGAATTTACCATGATGGAAAAGTCGGTGAAGGGCGAGTTTTCAGCGGCCGGTCGGAGCTTTCCTCCCTATGGCACCGGAAATAACCACAATACCTGGTACGCGGCCACCATGGTGGATGCCAGGGGCGTGGAAATCCCTTATGTGGACCGGGATGGCAAGGAGCTGAAAACCGTATCAGAACGTTATTATCCTGCGCCCGGGCAGAAATTCTTCCTCAAGGGCGGCGTAATTGACGAAGCGAAATATGAATACAGAGGACCGGAAACCCTGCCCTTTGACGAACTGATAAAACGCGGCTACCAGCTTCCTTTTTATGCGGATTTGAGCCGGATGCCTGAAATGGAACGCAAGGTTATCTGGGGCATGATGGTAGGCGAAGAGGGAAAAACCAAGATCCCGATTCTGGAAAACTATACAAAACGCGGCTTTGATCCGGAAAAGCATATGCTGCAGAGCTACGGAAACGGCTGGCAGTCCGCGGCTTTTCTGGCTCAGGAACGGCAGCTGTTCGGCGCGCCCGGCGGCATCATGCATGACTGGGATCTGAAAACGAATATTGACGGGATCTATGCTGCCGGGGATCAGCTTTTTGCCTCGGACTGCTGTGGTTTTGCTGCCGCAACCGGATATTATGCGGGCAGAAAGGCTGCGGATTCCGTAGAAGATGTGGAACTGGCAGTTCCAGACAGGCAGCAAATCGAAGCGGAAAAAACACGCCTGTATGCGCCGCTTTATGTGGAGGACGGCATGGACTGGAGGGAGCTGAATATGGCGGTTTCCAAGGCCATGCAGAACTACTGCGGCGGAATAAAATGCAGCGCTCTCCTGGAGGAGGGACTGGCCCTCTTAAACAGCTATGAGAAGGAAGCGGTTCCCCTGGTAAAGGCGGATAACCCGCATGAGCTGATGCGCGCCCATGAGGTGTTTGATATTTTGGAGGTTGCAAAAATGATTCTGCAGGCATGTCTGTTCCGGGAATCCAGTTCAAAGCCTCTGTGCTTTGAACGAAGCGATTATCCGCAGATGGACCCGGAATCCGACAAATGCTTTATCACCATCCGCCAGGAAAACGGGAAAGCCGTGAAGGGAAGAGTGCCGCTTGGATATTTCGGGGATGTGGAAGAGGAATATGAAAAACGGAACCAGGATTATATTGGCAGCAGATTACGGTAGAAGGAGAAGCGAGCATGGAAAAGGAACTGACGGCTTCCGTAGTGCCTTGCAGTGCAAGGCCGCTGAAGTTTGACGAAAGCCTGTGTGTCGGCTGCAACCGCTGCGCCGATGTATGCCAGGTGGATATTATGATACCAAACCCGGTCAGGGGAAAGCACCCTCTTGTTATTTATCCGGGAGAATGTTATTATTGTGGTAGTTGTGTAATGGCCTGCCCGAATAAAGGGGCGATTTCCCTGGAGCATCCGTTGATGAACCAGGCGAAGTTCGTACCGGTGAAATAGGATCGCCTGCGGCGGTCCCTTTTCATTTATCGGGACTTTTTTCAGACATCGGCAGGAAACAGCCGGGAAAGGGGAGAATATATGGAGAAGGAAAAATGTGGGCAGCTGAAAGATTTTTTCCCTTTCTGGGAGAAGCTGACTGCTGCGGAAATGGAAAGTATCTGCCGCAGCGCCGCTGAGATGACGTATTCCAGGGGAAGCTTTATTCACAGGGCTTCGGAGGACTGTGTGGGGGTAATCCTTGTGCAGGCAGGAGCGCTGCGGGTATATATCCAGTCAGAGGATGGCAGGGATATCACGCTTTTCCGTATTGAAGAGGGAGAGGCCTGTATTCTTAGTGCATCCTGTTTTATGCAGGAAATCACCTTTGAGATTCTCATTGACGCAGAGGAAGACAGCAGGGTAACTGTCATCCCCACCGCTGTTTTTAAGAAGCTTTCCGATGAAAATATATATGTGGAAAATTTTATTTACAAGCAGACCACAGAACGTTTTTCCGATGTGATGTGGACGATGCAGCAGATCCTGTTCATGAGCTTTGACCGCAGGCTGGCAGTTTTTCTCATCGATGAGTCCGCAAAGACAGGAAAGGATACGCTGACCATGACCCATGACCAGATCGCCAAATATACGGGAAGCGCGCGTGAGGTTGTTTCACGGATGCTTAAATATTTTGAAAATGAGGGTATAGTGGAGCTGGGCCGGGGCAGGGTCCGGCTGAAAGATAAGAAACGGCTGAAGGAGCTGGCCAGGCAGTAGCGGCAGGAAGGGTGTGTATGGCAGCAGAATCAATCAGCCGTCAAAACGTATCTTTTCCCGAATGATGAAGGGCGCAGGGACCCCTGTATGTTATGTGACCTGGTTACGGAAGAAATACACTCCATAAGGTAAGATGAGTCCATCAGCTTACTGTAAAGGAGTGTATTTTTTATGAGCAAAACAGTAATTATCGGCGGTGTGGCCGGCGGGGCCACAGCAGCAGCAAGACTGCGCCGCAGGGATGAGAGCATGGAAATCGTGGTTTTGGAGAAGGGCGGTTATATTTCCTTTGCCAACTGTGGGCTGCCCTATTATATAGGAGATGTAATCCGAAGCAGGGAGGCGCTTCTGCTTCAGACGCCGGAAGGAATGAAGAGCAAATTTAATATTGATGTCCGGGTGAAGAATGAGGTAACCGCCATCCGGCCCGAAGAAAATAAGGTAACGGTAAAAAAACTGCTTACGGGAGAAACCTATGAGGAAAGCTATGATCACCTGATTATCGCCACAGGCTCATCCCCGCTGAAGCCCGGTATTCCGGGAATTAACGGAGAACATATCTTTACCCTGTGGAATATCGCCGACACAGATCGGATCAAAGCCTTTGTGCAGGAAAACCATCCCCGAAGCGCAGCTGTGATCGGAGGCGGTTTTATCGGGGTGGAGATGGCTGAAAACCTTCATGCGGCAGGGCTTGCGGTATCCATTATAGAAATGCAGAACCAGGTAATGGCTCCCATGGATTATGAAATGGCCCAACTGCTCCATGAAAATATAGAATTGAACGGCGTGAGGCTGCTGCTTGAGGATGGGGTTAAGAGCTTCGGACAGGAGAACGGGCAGGTGGAAATCCTGCTGTCTGGCGGCAGGAAGGTAAACGCGGATATGGTCATTCTTTCCATCGGCGTACGTCCTAACAGCGCGCTTGCCGCCGATGCCGGCCTGGCGCTGAACGAAAGGGGAGGCATTGTGGTCAACGGCCATCTGCAGACCAGCGTCCCCAACATTTATGCGGTGGGAGATGTGATTGAGGTGACTCAGTTTACTACGGGTAATAAAACCATGATCCCCCTCGCCGGCCCGGCAAACAAGCAGGCCAGAATCTGTGCGGACAACATCGTAGGTGATAAAAAAGTATATGAAGGGACCCTGGGCGCCAGTGTGGCGAAATGCTTTGACCTGACGGCTGCCGCCGTGGGAATCAATGAAAAGACGCTCCTCGCCTCCGGGAAAAAGAAGGGCCGGGATTATGACACAATACTGATTCAGCAGAAATCCCATGCAGGCTATTATCCCGGCGCGGTTCCCATGACGCTGAAACTCATTTTTGATGGGGCGGCAAAGATTTTAGGCGCGCAGATCATCGGTCAGGACGGCGTGGATAAAAGAGTGGATACCATTGCCTCCGTCATGCGTCTGCACGGCACAACAGATGCTTTGGCAGAACTGGAGCTGGCCTATGCGCCGCCCTATTCCTCCGCCAAGGATCCTGTAAATATGGCCGGCTTTGTTGCTGAAAATGTGAGAAACGGGCTGGTTTCCTTCATAGGCGTCCGTGAACTGGAAAAGCTGCAGGCAGATGAGGCTGCGAAGGACACTTACCAGATCCTGGATATCACGGAAAATGTGGAACGCATGGTTTTCGCGCTGCCGGGTTCTGTCCACATTCCCCTGGGAGAGCTGCGCGGCAGGCTGGATGAGCTGGATCGTTCAAAGCTGATTATTCCCTACTGCGCCATCGGCGTGCGTTCCTATAATGCGGCCCGCATTCTGCAGCAGTCCGGCTTTCTGAAGGTACGGGTCCTGGAGGGCGGCAGCGCCTTTTATAAATCCTATCACTACAAAGAATATGCGGGAAGCCTTCCGCAGAAGGAGCCGAAGATGAAAGAGGAAAGCCTTCCGAAAAAGGAGAGAAGCATAAAGATCCTTGACTGCTGCGGCATGCAGTGCCCGGGGCCTATCATGAAGGTAAATGAAGCGCTAAAAGAGATGGAAGAGGGGGAGCAGCTCTGTGTCACAGCGACAGACATGGGCTTTGCCAGGGATGTGCAGGCCTGGTGCAGCAGAACCGGAAACCGGCTGGTGAACGTGGAAAGAGAAAACCGTGAAAATAAGGTTACGATTGAAAAAGGGTGCAAAAATCCCGCGGAGGGAACCGCCGCGTCAGGCTGCGCCTGTCCGTCCGGTTCCGGAACAACGCAGTATCCTGCCGAAAACCAGGGTAAGACCATCATCGTTTTTGACGGTGATCTGGATAAGCTGCTGGCAGCCTTTATTATCGCCAACGGGGCGGCGGCCATGGGCAGGCCGGTTACCATGTTTTTTACCTTCTGGGGCCTGAACGCACTGCGTAAGCCGGAAAAGGTAAAGGTGAAAAAACCGTTCCTGGATCGTATGTTCGGAATGATGATGCCAAGGGGCACAGGGAAGCTGAAGCTTTCCAATATGAACATGTGCGGCATGGGAACCAGGCTCATGAAAAAGGTAATGAAGGATAAAAACGTAAGCTCTCTGGAAGAGCTGATGCGCCAGGCCATGGCCCAGGGTGTCCGCCTGGTGGCCTGCACCATGTCCATGGACGTGATGGGCATAACAAAAGAAGAGCTTATCGATGGTGTGGAGTTAGCCGGCGTAGCTTCTTATCTGGGAGATGCAGAAGTCTCCAATGTTAATCTCTTTGTATAAAATTAAGGGAAAGCAGCAAGCTTTCTGGAGAATACAAAACCAGAACCGTCCGGTAAAGTGACTTTGCCGGGCGGTTCTGTCATTAATTTTTACACCTTGATACGCCGTTCAAAAATAAGTATGGTCTGATCAATGGCAGCATTGATGGAAACACCCTGAAAGCTTGTAAAAGAGCCGCCTGAGTTCCTGCCAACTTCATTTGTAAATACAGAATGCAGACGCCAGCCGTTAAGAGGGCATAGCTCTCCAGTGTTTTCTGAAGCTTTTCCGAATCAATTTCTCCCGTTATTAAATCGTTTATAACGACAGTTTTATATTCATATTCGGAATTCAGGTATAACAAGTTCCTTTTTTTTATTTCTTCCCTCTGGTTCTCCTTGAGCTGTTGGATACGCAGAACCTCATTCCTTCTCTCTTCAGCAATCCGGGAGGAATCAACCACCCTTTTCAGGCTGAAATCATAATGGCAGTTGAAACAGATTTTTACGCTGTCGCCGACCAGTTCGTGACAGTTAGGGCATTCCTTCATATTTTACCTTTCTGCGCAAGGCGCACCTGTCGTTTGGTTTCTGTCTGTATTATAACTGGTATTATGCAAATATAAAAATTTTCCATTCGGATGACAGGCGGTACTGTAATGCTGTGTGCCTATGACGCAATTAAATAGTTTTAATGATGTTTTTCCATCTTATACAGATTCAAGTTGCCGGAAGCCTGAAAGGAATGTATGATAGGCATAGGTATCAATGAAACGAGCTGAAAAGCAGGGAGGACGGGCTTATGTGTCAGTTGGGGATGAAGGCGGCGGAGATGATTGAAATGTATATTACTAATATAACCGATACTATTTTGTCGGGCGCCAAAAATACGGTATGTCAGACAGAGTTGTATTTTTTCCAGACCTTATAGGAAATTCACTCGGAGGATTCGATACGCTGTTTATGCCGGTTGGAAGAACGGATGCGCAAGCTGCCCATGCGTATGTCAAAAAGCCGATCGGAATACCGGAGTATAAACAATACTGTAATAGCAAACTGCCTTCATGCAGTAGAAAGGGTAAAGGAGAAAAAGTAATGGAACAAAGCAAAATAATAATTCAATATATGCCTGAAATTACAGAGGATCAGTTATGGGATTTTTATGTACGCAACGATATATGCGAGGTCGGTTACGGAAAAGAAACAGCGGTAAAGCCATTAAAATATCCCGCATACATCGTCGGCGCTTTTTATGAGGACAAGCTGGTCGGGCTGATACGCGCCATGTTTGACGGATTATCGGCAGATATGCGGGAATTCTGTCTGGAATGTGAGCTTCAGGGGGATAATCATAAATATAATAACGGTTCTGTAATTGAACAGGATAAATTCGGGATTGTATGCCGTATGGGGAACCTGCTTACCGAAGAACTCCGGAAACTGGGAAATACTTTTACGGTTGCCTATATTGTGGAAGGGACAGAAGAGGATATCTACCGCTCCATAGGATTGAAGCATAATCAGGGACATGCCGTCTATTACAGGGATGAAAGGCCTTATGTATAAATGGGGAAATATATGACGCGTATTCAAGGCAGTCAGGAAAGCAGTAATTGTGTAGGGACCGGACAGTTTCAGGAAATTTTAAAAACAGTTCCTGAAAATATTAAAAATTCGTTTGGATTCTATCACGGAACGCGATATAATAGGAAAGTCAAAGCATTACTATTTTCATGACAAATTATACAAAAGAAACCTATGGAAGGCGGTACCACGAAATGAACCAGCTGCGGAAAATATTAATCGACACCTTTAATCTGAACACGGACTGTGCGTCTCAGGAGGAAATAGCGGACAGAATAAAGAGCGGAGGGCAGCTGAGGGGAACGAACATGTGCATTATGATTTTAGCCATGTTTATCGCTTCCATTGGACTGAATATGAACAGCACCGCGGTTATTATAGGGGCAATGCTGATTTCGCCGCTCATGGGCGGGATCATGAATATAGGTTACGGGATTGCCACCTATGACATGGCATATGTCAGACATGCGTTTATGAAGCTTGCCTTCCAGGTGGTGTTCTGTGTGATGGTATCCACCGTATATTTTATGCTGTCGCCTATAACCGCGCCGTCCAACGAGCTGCTGGCCAGAACCTCGCCTACTATATGGGATGTCCTGATAGCCGTTTTCGGCGGCCTTGCAGGAATTATCGGAACTACAAGGGAAGAGAAGGTAAGCAACGTTATCCCCGGTGTGGCAATTGCCACCGCCCTGATGCCGCCCCTTTGTACGGCGGGCTATGGCATCGCCCGTCATTCCTGGAAGTTTTTCGGCGGGGCCATGTACCTCTTTTTCATTAACTGCTTTTTTATCTGCCTTTCGGCCGTGGTGGTCCTCAAGATCATGCATGTCCATGCAAAACAGGAAATTTCCGGGAAGGTGCTGCGCAAGCAGAAAATATATGTGATGCTGGTAGGGATTATCACTGTGCTGCCAAGCGTCTATTTGGCCTACCAGATGATCAATACCAGCGCGGTCAACAGCCAGTTTAGCAGCTTTATTTCCAAACAGTTTGATTTTGATGAGACGCAGGTGGTTTCCAAAAGCCTGGATACGCAGAACGGAATCATACGCGTGGCTGTGGTGGGCAAGCGTCTGGACAGCGCCACACGGGATGCAATCGAACAGTCTCTGGCAGATTACAGCCAGCTAAAGGGCATGAAGCTGTACCTGACGCAGACGGAATTTACGGGCGGTATCAGTAAGGAAGAGGTGGAAAACCTGATTAATTCGGAAATTGCGGCAGGAGAGGAAATCCAGCTGGATTATGAGGAAAAAACCAAGGCATTGTCAGAGAAAACAGAGCTGTACTGGCCTGCCTATGCCCAGTTTTCCTTCAGCGCCTCTCTGAAGGAACAGCTGATGGACGAACTCCCCCTTTTCTATCCCCAGATCAAGGACCTGGACTGTGCCGCGCTGGGAGGGTTGGATGAAGAGAAGAAGGTGGTTGTGGAAAAATACCTGCTTATCCTTCAGACAGATACTCCCCTGGATAAGGCGCAGCTTGAAAAAATAGAAGAATGGGCGTCCCGGATTATCGGACAGGAGGTGACAGCTTCCTGGCGGCTGCTTCCGGGAATTTCCGAAAATTCCGTATCAGCTAACAGTATCTCTGAAAACAGCGTGCCGGAAGAAAATAGTGCGGAGAATCCGGATGCAGAGGAAGCGGATGAAATATAAATAAAAAAAGCGACAGACAGAGGAAAAAGGCGGCACTTCAGTTTTAGAACTGCTGTCGAAATCCGTCTGTCGGTCCCTTTTACAGTAATGAATGAGGAATATGAATGACGGATATGCGGACAATTTTTGATAAGACAACTGCGGACTGGTTTGCGGCTGCGCTGGGAGAACCCACTCAAGTGCAGAAGGAAGCCTGGCCTGCGATTGCAGGAGGAAAGCATACGCTTGTATCAGCTCCCACAGGAACGGGCAAAACGCTTTCCGCCTTTCTTGTGTTCATTGACAGGCTGATGAAGCAGGCGAGAGAGGGGACGCTTCCAAGGAAGCTGCAGCTGATATACATTTCGCCGTTAAAATCCCTGGCAGGCGATATCAGGGAAAATCTGCGCCGTCCTCTGGACGGTATTTCCGGCGGCGGGACCGATCTGATCGACGTGGCGATCCGTACCGGAGATACGCCTCAGAGGGACAGGCAGCGCATGGTGAAATATCCGCCGCACATTCTGATTACCACGCCGGAATCCCTGTATCTGATGCTCACAAGCAAATCAGGACAGTCTGTGCTTAGCAGCGCCAGGGCCATTATCCTGGATGAGCTTCACGCCATGATTGATACCAAACGCGGAGCGCATCTGATGCTTTCCGTCGCCAGGCTGGATAAAATCTGCGAAGCGCCTCTGCAGCGCATCGGGCTTTCAGCAACCATAGAACCGCTTTCCCTGGCGGCGGCCTATCTGTCGCCTGATCCGGTAACCATTGTGTCCCCAGGCATGAAAAAAGAAGTAGAGCTTGTGATAACCAGTCCCTTTGCGGATGCCGCTAAGGGGAAACGCAAGGATCCTGTCTGGGAAGAGCTGGCGGAGCTGGTCTACCGCCATTGTCAGGGAAGCCGCAGCGTCATCGCTTTTGTGGAGGGACGCCGTTATGCGGAAAAACTGGCTTACTATGTGAATCTTCTGGGAGGAGACGGCTTCGCCAGGGTTCATCATGGCAGCCTGTCAAAAGAACAGCGTTTTGAGGTGGAGCAGTCGCTGCGTGACGGAAGCCTGCGCCTTTTGTGCGCCACCTCTTCCATGGAGCTGGGCATTGATGTGGGAGAAATCGACCAGGTGCTTCAGGTCGGCTGCCCGAAAACCATTTCCGGCACCATGCAGCGGCTGGGCCGCGCAGGGCATAACCCGGGGCGGGTGAGCGTGATGTATCTTTTTCCCCGTACAGCGCCTGAGGGCGTTTGGTGCGGCATGACGGCAGAACTGGCCAGGCGGGGCGGGGTGGAGCATGCCAATCCGCCGGAGGGTTGCCTGGATGTGCTGGCGCAGCATCTGGTATCCATGGCGGCTTTCCGCGGTTATGAGGTGGATGAGGTTATGGAAATCCTGCCGCGCGCTTATCCCTTCCGGGAAATAACCAGGGAGGATGTCCACTCTGTTCTTGGCATGCTGGCAGGGGATTTTGAGCATGACAGGGATATTCCGGTCCGCCCGAGGATATTATATGACAGGATTCACGGGCGTGTGGAGGGAGACGGATACAGCCGGATGCTTGCCGTATCCGCCGGAGGTACCATACCGGATAAAGGTCTTTATACAGTACGTACAGGCGATGGAGTCAAGGTGGGGGAGGTAGATGAGGAATTCGTATACGAATCCCAGAAGGGCGACCGTTTTCTGCTGGGCGCTTTTGCATGGAAGATTCAGGATATCAGCCGGGATTCGGTCACCGTTGCCCAGGCGCCTTTGGAGGGAGCCAGAGTGCCGTTCTGGAAAGGAGAGTTAAAAGGAAGGGATCTTCGTACCAGTAAGGCCTTTGGCCGTATTTACCATGAATTGCAGGAGGCCTGTGAGAAAGGAAGCCTGGTTCAGGCGCTGAACAGGCTTGGGTTGGATGATGCGGCCGCTGATCTGTCGGCTGGCTTTATTAAAAGACAGATCCAGGCAACGGATGGCCTGCCTGACGATAAGACGATTCTTGTGGAGCATTTCCGGGATCAGTCCGGCAACGCGCAGATTATGATACATTCCCTGTTCGGCAAGCGTGTAAATGCGCCGCTTGCGCTGCTTCTGCAGCAGGCTGCCAGGCAGCGGGCCGGCATCAATGTTGGTTGTGTGGAGGAAGAGGATGGCATCCTTCTGTATTCCTACGGAGAGGAGCGGATGCCGGAGGGCCTGCTTTATCAGGTGGATCCGGAAAGTGTGGTTCCTGTTTTGGAAGCCCTTCTTCCGGCAACGCCTATTTTCGGTATTGCTTTCCGTTATAACAGCGGCAGGGCTTTGATGATGGGGGTCAAAAAAAGCGGCAGGCTTCCTCTGTGGATGCAGCGTCTCCGCAGTGCGGAAATGCTGGATACGCTGGTAAAGGATACTTCCGGAGGAGTGTCACTGGAGAAGGCTCATCCGTTGATCCGGGAGACAATGCGGGAATGCCTGACACAGATCTGGGATCCGGAAGGAGTGAAGGAGATTCTTCATGACATCCGATCCGGTGCAATCAGCGTACGCGAATTTCATTCGGAAACACCTTCTCCCATGTCACTTCCCCTGCAGTGGGCACAGGAAGCCGCGGTCATGTATGATTATTATCCCACCACCAGAGGAGTCCAGGCTGCGGTGGAGGATGAGCTGAAACAGGCGCAGATGATTGCCGCCGGGAAAGAGGAACTGGCGGATGTGCAGCAACGCCGCCATCTTCCGGAGGATGAAAAGCAGCTGCATACCCTGTTGATGACGGAAGGAGATCTTACCGCCGGAGAACTGGAGGTCCCTGTGGAGTGGCTGGAAAGTCTGGCTGCCCAGGGCCGGGCGGCATATCTTGAGCCCGGACTGTGGATAGCCATGGAACACAGGGAGGAGTATCTCCATGCGCTTTCCGTCTGTGAATCAGAGGATGGGGAACTTCTGCCGCTTACAAAACCGGAAACGGACACAGAGACGGTCCAGGCACGGCTTCACATTGTCAGGCGGCTGCTCAGATACCGGGGAGGGCAGACCGCCTGGCAGACGGCACAGCGTTATTTCTGGACGGAAACAGAAGCCCTGGAAATACTGAACGAGCTTGTCTACCGGGAAGAGGCCGTGGAAAGTGAAGGTGTGTATTATCACGGAAAGCTGTATGACAGAGCCCGCAGGCAGACTCTGAAAAACAGGCGAAACCAGATACAGACACGGCCAGCCGCCTCCTATGAAGCGCTGCTCCTTTCCAGAATGAGTATTCATGCGCCTTCCGGGGAACAGCTGGAACGGACCTTATCCATATTTGCAGGACACCCTTTCCCTGCGTCATTATGGGAAAGCGTTATTCTGCCGGCGAGAGTGAAGGGCTACAGAGAGTCCCTGCTGGACGCCATTTTAGCTGAAGGCACCTTTTTCTGGCATATGGAGGAAAGCGGTATGCTCCGCTTTGATGATCCGGAAAACACTGACTGGGAAGCGGATCTTTCCCCTAATCTGGAAACGTTATCGGAAAAGGAACAAATCATCTACCAGGCTCTGTTAAAGCGCGGCGCCAGCTTTATACAGGCGCTGAAGGGGCTGCTGGAAGGGGAATCTCCCCACGGGATTCTGCTCTGCCTTCTGGAAAAGGGCCTTGTATATGCAGACAGCTTTGTCCCCGTCAGACAGTGGCTTGACCGGGATAAAATAAAAAAAGCAACCGCAAGGCAGCGGGTGAACGCGCGCGTAATGGCTCTGCAAGCAGGGCGCTGGGACGTGGTAAGGCCTCAGAAGGAAACAAACGGCCAGGAATGGGAACGCTGCTTTGACCGCAGCATCATTTTGTGCCGGGAAACTGTGGCTTCCTGGAATATGTCCTGGCAGGCGGCGCTTTCCGTCCTGCGTATCCGGGAATATACGGGACAGGTCCGCAGGGGGTATTTTGTGGAAGGTCTTTCCGGGGCACAGTTTATCCGGGAAAAGGATTTTCACAGTACGGTACTGGCCCTGGAAAAACCGGAACAGGAAATAAAATGGCTGAATGCGTCTGATCCGGCGCAGATCTGGGGAAAGGTGCTGACGCATCAGGAGGGGAAAGGCTTTACCTGCATTCCCGGAACCCTGGTTGCCATGAAGGGCGGAAATCCCATTGCGGTCATGGAGCGGCAGGGAAAAACACTCCGCTTTTTCGCCGGATGTCCGCCGGAGGAATGCCTTGCGCTCATGCAGCTGTTTGTGGAGGATTTCCGGCAGAAGCGTATTTTTGCCGGGTTGAAACGGATTGTTGTGAAGGATTATCCCGTAGAAGGGGCCGGCGCGCTGTCCGGCGCCGGTTTTATCAGAGAAATGCAGGATTACGTCCTGTACCGTTAGTGCAGGAGGAAAGCGGCGGAAATTATGCTGAGCTTACTCGTTTTAATTTTGTTGTTTATTTATATGTATAAAAAAAGAGCCTCCTATAATCCCTATGATGTAAAGTACAGCCACAGCTCTTATTATGAATGCTCCTTTACTAAAAGGGAAACCTGTACGGAGGAGATTCTGGATATTCTCAGGCCTGTGGCCGGATATAAAAGGATTCTGACAGATCTGTGTCTGACGGATGAATTGGGCCGGACCGGCGGTGCGGATGTGGTGATGATCCATGAATCAGGTATTTATGTAATTTATTCCGGGAATTTCCCGGGAGTGATCTCCGGCAATCCGGAAGGGCGTTACTGGATACAGTCCTTCCGGGAGGGCTGGTTTCTTTCCTGCCGCAATTATCTGTATAATCCTTTCCTGGAAAATAAGCGGATTCTGGACCGGATGCAGTGGGAGTTTAAAGACATGCCCTGGCTTCCTTATTATTCCATTGCGGTTTTCGGAAAGGCGGGTTTGCTGGCTACGGCCGGATATATGGGAGAAAACCGTTTCGCCCTGCCTGTTTATGGGCTTTCTGCGGCTGTGGCGGATATATTCCGCCATAACAGACGGTTTCTGAAAGCTCAGGATATAGATCGCGTGTGCGAACGGCTTGAAAAGCTGTAGGGACTGGATTTCGTTTGTCGAAGAGTTTGAGATTCCGGCTTGCTTTTATTGTTATGTCATGTTATCATAAAACACAAAGATTGCAAAGAAAGGAAAGAAAGATGGTCGGATTTGTTCCTGGTCATACAATTTTAGACAGATTGCCGATATCTATGTGCGGAATTATACATGTTTATTCCGGATCACAGGTGGAGTCTGCCCAAAATTGCATATCAGGAAGTGAGCAACCGAAACCGGAAGCCGCGTTTTGTGCGGCAGGGTAAGTGATTTCTGAACTTGTTTTTCCGTATTTTTTCAGTGCGGGAAGCGGCGATCGAGAAGTTATAGGATGATATCAGGATCCGGGCGGTATTGCTCCCCGGGTCTTTTTTTGTATATCTGAGGATTATATGGATGGATATGGTGAACAGCCGGCAGGGCTTTGCATTTTTTTGTGCGGGGCCGCGGAGTGTTTATCGTATACAGAAGGAGAGGCCCTGGCAGGCTGCGTTGAATTATGGCAGCCTGTTGGTGCTTTTTTTATGGCGGCAGAACGTGTGACAGGCGCATTGGAGCCGGCTCAGGCAGGATGAGGGGAGTGGGCCGGTTCGGGAAGAAGGAGAGTAAAAAATGATAGAGTTATCATGCAGTCAATTGAAAAAGTATTATGGAGCACAGCTGGTGCTTGAAAACATTACCTTTGAGGTGCAGGAAGGTGAGCGGGTGGCCGTAATTGGAAAAAACGGCTGCGGGAAATCCACCATTCTGAAGCTGATTACCAGAGTGGAGGCGCCGGATGAAGGATGTGTCTCCATTCGCAAAAATGCGGTGACAGGTTATCTGGAGCAGATGCCTGTTTATGAAGAGAAAATGACGGTAAGGCAGGTGTGCGAGCAGGCTTTTTGCGAGTTAGTAATGCTGCAGGAGCAGATGCAGGCGCTGGAAAGAGCGTTGGAGAATGCTGCAGGTTCCGGGGGCGAAGAGGATATTGATGTTCTTTTGAAAAAATATACTCTTTTGCAGGAAAGGTATGAGGCAGGCGGCGGATATGAAATGGAGGAGCGTTTTGCGCGTATCTGTACGGGGCTTAAGCTGTCCGGCGAATTTCTGGAGGCGGAGTTCAGGACGCTCAGCGGAGGTGAAAAGACGCTGGCCTGCCTGGCAAAGGTCCTTTTGCAGAATCCGGATATCCTGGTGCTTGATGAACCTACGAACCATCTGGATATGTCCATGCTGCAGTGGCTGGAGGAATATTTGAAGAACTATAAAGGGACTGTGCTTATGGTTTCCCACGACAGGTATTTTCTGGATGCTGCGGCTACCAGAATCCTGGAGGTAGAGGACGGGACGGCCGTGGAATATCTGGGGAATTATTCTTATTACCTGGAGGAAAAGGAACGGCGCAGGCAGCGGCAGCTGGATGCTTACAAGGAACAGCAGAAGAAAGTTAAGGCTATGGAAAAGGCAATCAAGGATATGCGTTCCTGGGCCGCGCAGGCTGATAATGAGAGTATGTATAAGCGGGCGGCCTCCATGCAGAAGAGGCTGGATCGGATGGAAAAAGTGGAGCGTCCGAAAAACGAGAGCCCGGGAATGCGGGTAACTTTTGAGGAGGGTGAGCGTTCCGGAAAGGATGTTCTGCTGTTGGAAGGCGTTGCAAAAAGCTTTGGTAATAAAAAGCTTTTTTCCAATCTCGATCTGGAGGTATATTATCAGGAACATGTGGCTCTGCTTGGAAGAAACGGGTGCGGGAAGACAACGCTGCTCCGTATGATACTGGGAGAGCTCCCGGCAGACGCAGGGAGCATCCGTGTGGGCGCCAGCGCCAGAATCGGCTATCTGCCGCAGCAGGTGCGTTTCCCCAGGGAGGATGTGTCCGTATTGGAGGCCTTTCGGGATGGATTGGTTATCGGGGAGGGCAAGGCACGTGAAGAACTGTCCAGATATCTTTTTACCGGTGAAAGTGTTTTTAAAAAGGTGGAAAATCTGTCCGGCGGCGAGAAAAGCCGACTTTATCTGGCCAGGCTGATGCAGACCGGGGTGTACACTCCCGGAGAAAATAGCCAGGGCATTAATTTCCTGATACTGGATGAGCCAACCAACCATCTGGACATTCTTTCCAGAGAAAATCTGGAAACAGCGCTGGAACAATTTAAGGGGACGCTTCTTATTGTATCCCACGACAGGTATTTCCTGAACAAAATGGCTGACAGGATGGTGGAAATCATGCAAACGGGCGCCTGCAGCTATGCCGGCAATTATGAATATTACCGGCAGGAAAAGGCAAAAAGAGCCGCCATGCCAATTGCGCCCGCTCAGGAAACGGAAAAGAAAACGGAAAGGAGGTGGGAAACAAACACTGCCCCGGCTAAACCGGCTGCGACAGGAAGCGGACGGAACCAATACCGCCAGAAGCAGCTGGAGCAGGAAATCAGGATGCTGGAGGAATTAAAAAACACCTGCGAGGCCGATGCGGCAGCGGCAGGAACTGATTATGAGAGGCTGCTGGAGCTGGAAACTGAGAAAAAAAGGCTGGAAAACCAGATTGATGAAAAAATGGAGGAATGGCTGGAATTGACGGAAGGGTAAAAATGAATGATAATAAAAGGGAACGTTTTAATCGTTCCTTTCAGGAAGCGTCCTGAAAAAAGCAGGTAAAAGGAGAATGGAACTATGGAAAAGAATCAAAAAAAGCAGGCAAAACAGGCAGGATGGTTTATGGAAATGCTGGTATTGACAGCAGCGGTAGCCGTTATTTCGGCGGCGGTATATTTTTTCCTGATACCCAGCCATGCTTCGGTGAGCAGTATTTCCGGATTGGCCATAGTGCTTTCCAATTTTTTTCCCTTATCCATATCAGCCATCACAATGATTTTAAATGTGATACTTTTGGTGATTGGTTTCTTTACCTGCGGAAAGACCTTTGGTGTCAAGACGGTCTACACAAGCATTCTTTTGCCCGTATTCTTAGGCATTTTTGAACGGATACTGCCGGATAACCAGTCAATGACGGGCAGCGCGGAGCTGGATGTGGTCTGCTATATTTTCGTAGTCAGCATCGGGCTGAGTATTTTATTCAACAGAAATGCTTCTTCCGGCGGGCTGGATATTGTGGCTAAAATCATGAATAAGTACCTGCATATGGAATTGGGTAAGGCCATGTCTCTTTCCGGAATGTGCGTGGCGCTTTCCTCCGCCCTGATTTATGACAAAAAGACGGTAATCCTCAGCATCCTGGGAACCTACCTGAACGGCATGATTTTGGATCATTTTATCTTCGGACAGAATGTAAAGCGGCGGGTCTGCATCATCACTAAAAAAGAAGGACAGCTGAGAGATTTTATTATCAATACCCTGCACAGCGGCGCTACCGTCTATGAGGCAATCGGCGCTTACAATCTGGAAAAGCATAACGAAATCATTACTATTGTAAATAAAAGCGAGTACCAGAAGTTAATGAATTATATTAACCATGAGGATCCGGAGGCATTTATAACGGTTTATACGGTCACAGATATGCGCTACCGGCCGAAGGTTTGGTGATTTTAGAAAACAGGAGAAAATAAATGAACTATTTTAATGAAAACAAAAAGGCCTGGGAAGAGGCCTTCGAACACAAACTTCCCGGATGGGGAGAAGAAAACTACGAAAGGCTGATGAATGAACACCTTCCCTTTTTTTGCCCTGATTTGGCAAAAGAGCTGGAAGCCATAGATTTTAAAGGGAAAACAGCAGCGCAGTTTTGCTGCAACAATGGGCGGGAACTGCTTTCTCTGATGCAGCTTGGCGCAAAGGAGGGCTACGGCTTTGATATTGCGGAAAACATAATCGGGCAGGCCCGCGATACGGCTCAAAAGGCCGGAATTGACAATTGCCGGTTTACTGCCTGCAACATTCTGGAAATACCGGAGGAATACAACAACCGCTTTGATTTTGTGATGTTCACCATCGGCGCAATTACCTGGTTTGAGGATCTTAAGCAGCTTTTTTCCAAAGTGGCGGACTGCCTGAGGCCGGGCGGCATTCTTCTTATCCATGATTATCACCCGCTTATGAATATGCTGGCCATGCCCGGTGAGCCTGCATTTGATGAAAAGCACCTGAATCAGATTGCCTATTCTTATTTCAGGAAGGAACCATGGATCGAAAATGAAGGAATGGGATATATGTCGGAGCAATATGCCTCCAAAACCTTTACCAGTTTTTCACACACCATGTCCGACATTATCAATGCGGTCTGCTTTTCGAAAATGAATGTAAGCAAACTGAATGAGTATGACTATGATATCGGTTTAACGGAAGCTTATGATAAAAAAGGGTTCCCTCTGTCATTTCTTCTGATTGCGCAGAAATAACATTTTCAATGTGTAACATGTATAACTTTCAAATGATATAGCAAATATTCTTAAAGGATCTTTAAGAAATAAGTAATTGCTGTATGCATTCAGAAAATGGTATAATAGTCCTTGCAATGAGCAAAAAATATGCCGGCTGCCAGTGCATGCCGGTATATTTTTGCCGGGGCAGGACTCTGGCACAGGGCATGCTTTGCATTTACTAAAGAAGAAAGGAAAAAAGACAATGAGGGACAAGGAAACAGAAAAATTTGAAAGAGTGGGCAGGAGCTATATCCTGCTTGTGCTGGCAGCAGGGATTATCCTCCCGTTGGTCGCATCATTAATCATGTGTATTGTTATGGGTGAGATCAGAGTGGATCTGGTTCTCGCTATGTCGCTTATTTTCGGAATTATGATCTGGATTATCATGCTGATGATGATTGCATGGGGTAATTTTTCGAGCCTGTTTGTAAAAAAGACGGCGAAGGAGGTTGACTCGCTTCCTTACCGGTTTGACAGCTCTTTTCAGGGGAGAGGCGGAATTCTCTATATCGACATGACAAACGGCATGATTGGCTTTATTTCTTCCTACAATCCTTTTAAAATCCAGATTTTCAATGCCTCCCGCATTGACCGTATTGAAACAATCGCTTCCGCCATGACAGGGATACGTTTTGTTTTTTATCTGGATGGTAAAAAAATAACCATGCCGACCCTTCTGACCAACCGGGTGGTGAGTACGAAATCCGGAATAGGCGCTGAGGCGGTATCCAAGGCCGATGCCTTCGTGGAAATACTGAAGGCGGCAAAGGCCAGGGCGGAAGGAAGGATGTAGCAATGGGCTGGATATATTATATGCCGGAGATTCTCTTCGTTATAGCGGCAGTAATTGCGGTTTTTGGCGTCATTTCCCTGATACGTGCGCTTGCCGCCGATACGGAAGGCAAAATTCTCTGCCGGAAATGCCAGGCTCCTGCTGTAAAATCTTCTACCCGTACCTATCTGTTCCTGATACCTGCCTCTTTTGAGCAGGAGTATGGGGATCCCGAGGGGTATCTGAGCAGGAATATGAAGCCGATTGCGGGAAAGGAGCAGATCCCCACAGGACGGCGCGCATGCTGGCTTGAGGTTTTCACCTGTACCAAATGTGATGAAAGACAGGTGCGGATCAAGGATTTCCTTCAGGTGAGGGGGGAAGAATATCTGAAAGGGACTTATATTCTCCCTTATGAGCCATTCCGTCCCCTGACAGAACAATGGGAGGAAATGAACTGGGGCAGGTAGCACCGGTAATATCAGAAAGGATCTGCAGACCGCAGGAGAATAGGCTATGGATAAGTTTTTAAAAATACTGGATTTCGTACTTGTGATTGCAGCCATAGTACTGGCTGTATATGTAGGAAAAAATATCGGGCTGGAATATCTGATGCGGGGCAGGGAGGAGCCTGTTACCCTGTCCATGACTGAGGGCGGCCTTCCTGAGGATTACATCGGCAGGCCGGCCGGCGGGGATATCCCCCTCATTGAGGACGGACATAGCTGGGAGGAAGCCTGGGCAACTGACTATATAACGATACAGCCTGTGGGCATTATATCCACAGGAGTAGGTGCCCTTCATCCCTGGGTTGACGCATACACCACCCCGACACGCAGAAACAGAGGCGGCTGGAAAGCGCCTGTAATAACCAATACAGCATTGGACGTTTTCAACGAATATGGGGAATTCTATCTGCTTCAGCTGCCGGATGAATCGTACATACTGGCCCAGCTGCCGATGGAAGAGGCAAGGAAGCTGAAAATGGGAAAAGAAATCACCCTGCCCGTCGGCCGGAAAATACCGCTTAATATGCAGGCGAAGGGCAGCCTTGATGGAATCTGCTATGAATATGATGTTCCCATGGATGATGTTTTTTACTGCATTAATGATAAATGGAATGATTCCCATGAATTCGGACTTTTTCTGCTGCGCATCGCAATTGCCGTTCTGGTATTGTTTTCCTTTGGAACCGCATTCATTATGCTGGCAGAGAAGATTTTCAAACGGGAGAAAAAGTAATAATCGGTAATTGATTACCGCCAGCAGAAAACGGCAGGAGAAAGAGCGTGGGACAATTTATTATTGAGGCAAGTAATATCAGAAAGAAATACGATGACAAAACTGTACTGAAAGATATTTCACTACAGGCGCAAAGAGGGGAAGCTGTTGGCCTTGTGGGCGTAAATGGCTGCGGAAAAAGCACGCTGCTGCGGATTCTGGCCGGCCTCAGCAATCCATCCTCTGGAGAAGTGAGCCTGCAGGCAGGAACCCGCATGGCCTTCATTCCCGACCGTTATGAGAAGATCAACATGACACTTGGAAAGTTCATGGAGCATATATATCTTATGGAAACGGAAAGAGAAGGCCGTGACCGTATGGCGCATTATCTGCATCAGTTTCATCTGGAAACCATGCTGAAAACTCCCATGAAATATCTTTCCAAAGGAACGCTGCAGAAGGCGGCGGTGATTCAGGCTCTGCTTGGGAAAAGAGATCTGATGTTTCTGGATGAACCCCTTTCCGGACAGGATACGCTGTCCCAGATGACCCTGATACAGGAGCTGCGAGAGAGAAAAGAAAAGGGAATGGCGCTGATTATGGCCTGCCATGAAACCTATCTCATTGAAGAGCTGGCTGACCGGATTTATGAGATCAAAGAAGGAGAGCTGGCTGACGGCATTCCCTATGTGTATGGAACACACAGAAAACAATGCAGCCTTCTCTTTAAGCCCTGCAGCAGGCAGGGTATAATGGAAATCCTGAAGCAATGTCTTCCTGAAGAAGGCTGGAATATTACGGATTTTGGGACAATCTGCAGAATAGAGGCCGATACCGCTCTGGCGGATAAGCTGTTCGGAATCTGCCTGGAAAAGCAGTGGCATATTGTCAGATATGAGGAGGCGGATGAGACATGACAGCTGAAACGAATGCTCCAGGTTCAAAGCGTTTTGCCCGGGCGGCACATCTTCTGGAAATCTTCCGTTATGAAAGGGAAAAATATAAGCACAGCAGCCGGATGATCCTTCCGGCCATCCTTCTGTTTTTTTATCTGGGTTTTGCCTATTCCATGGCGCCCCAGTATGTACTTGACAGCTTCAGCATCTGTTCCCTTGTGGTATTTCTCCTGATGCTTGCCATGGGGGTTATGTATGAGGATATTATCTTTCCCATGATTGATCAGACCGTATTTATCAAAACGGAGGAAAAAGGGCTGCTGTTTGGCGGCCGGTGCCTTCTGGTGGCTTATATCAGTCTGGAGACCGCCGCTGTCAGCGCGGTGTATCCTTTTTTATGCGATCTGGTGAATAAAAAAGGGTTGTTTATGAGACCTCTGACCGCTGCAGATATCATCAGCGCTTTTTTCCTTTTCTGGATTATAGGGATCAGCGGAGGCATTACGGGACTTTTTGCCAACAGGAGGATTTTCCATAAGAGAGAAACAGCCTTGATTCTCAGTGTGTTAATAGGACTTATTATAGTCCTTAAAGGGGCTGTGGGCGAAAAGTTCGCTGCCGTACGTCTGGTGACCTGGGTTCTGCCGCCGGTATATGATTTAAGTGTTAATTATTGTGCTGAGGAATACTTTCATTTTTCCAGGCTGTGGATTTATTTCTTCTGGATGGCAGCTTACACAGTGCTGGAAACCTGGATCTATATTAGGATAATGGTAAGAAAAAAGTTTGAATAATTTCTGGATTATTACCAGCATACCTGAAAATCTGCTGAAAGATAAGTGCCTGCCTTCCCGGGAAACCAGGAGAGCAGGCACTTTATGATTTACCAAACCGGTCAATGAAGAACATTAATCGAGGATGCCGCGGACAGGGTTATGAGCCATGGCAGGGCCTCTTTCATAGGTGGTTTCCAGTTCCAGATAGCGGCCCTCAAGGCTGCTTTTTTCAAAAGCGGTCATGATTTCCAGTACATGCAGAGTCTGGCTGCAGTCTGCCCTGCAGGCCCTTCCGGTGCGAAGTGCTTTTGCCATATCGGCGACACCCAGGCCGCGGCTGTTTTCCTGATAATCGAAGGCCAAAGGAATTTCCTTGAAGCTGCCGTCTTCAGGGCGCAGGAGAGTGATGCTCCCGCCGAAGCAGTTGGGATCAGGAACGCGCAGGGTGCCTTGTGTCCCATAGATTTCAAGTTTATCCTGTCTGTCATAATACACGTCAAAGGTGGTGGTAACAGTAGCTACCGCACCGTTTACGAACTGAAGGATACCATTTACATGGGTTGGAACCTCCACCGGAATTACAGTACCGCACTGGGGGGCGCTGGTAATGGTGCGCGTTTCAAAGGATTTTGCGGTCAATCCGGTCAATCCTTTAACTCCGCCCAGAAGGTTGACCAGTGCAGTCATATAATAAGGTCCCATATCCATCATGGGGCCGCCTCCGTACTGATAGTAAAAGGCAGGCGCCGGATGCCAACTCTCATGCCCATGGCAGATCATCTGCGCTGTTGCGCCTATGGGCCGGCCGATAAAGCCATCGTCAATGAGCTTACGGCAGGTCTGGATCGCCGCCCCCATGAAGGTATCAGGCGCTCCTGCGAGAAGCAGTCCTTTTTCCCGGGCCAGGGCAACCAGCTCCTTGCCTTCTTCCAGAGTGGCCGCCAGCGGCTTTTCACTGTATACGTGCTTTCCCGCCAGAAGAGCCGCTTTGGTGGTGGCATAATGTTCAAAGGGGCGGGTGAGGTTAAGGACGATTTCCACCTCCTCATCCTGAAGCATTTCTTCCATAGAGGTATAGGCTTTGGGGATTCCATATTCTTTCTGGGCCTGCGCTGTTTTTTCCGGAATAAGGTCATAAACGCCGATTACCTCCACTTCCTTAAACAGCCCGGTCAGATTTTTCAGATAAATTCCGCTGATGGCACCCAGTCCCAGAATGCCGATTCTTACTTTTTCCATAATTACTCCTTTCCGGCAATGCTATGTATCGGTTCAGATAGTTGAATTATTACAGGTATCATAACGGCTCAGTTCCGTCACAGATACTGCGCTGGCCTGCTGGGGAATATCCGGATATCAATACATTTTTGCCGTATTTTCAAACCGCTCCGTGGTCAGCTTGTGCTCTGAGGCATATTCTTTACCCTGAGCTGCCCAAAGCATACCGCGCTCCATAAGAATCTGTGCCTCAGAGGATTTTTCAAAAACGTCATCGTGATGTCCCAGCGAATTATAGAACACCCGGCCGTTGCCCCAGAATTTTGTCCAGGCTACAGGCATATCCACTTCTTTATTGGAAATATGATAGTAGGGAACAATGGGGAAACGTGTGGTTGCAAGCACCTCTACCGCCGGATCCACATGCAGATAATATTGTTCGCTGCATACCGGGAAATCCTCCAGGCCTTCCACAATAGGGCTGGATCCCTTGCAGATATTAACCTGATAGGAGATGCCATCGCCGCCGGGATGGCTTACCCACTGTCCACCAGTCATAAATTGCCATTCCACATCCTCACGGAACGCATCGCACATCCCTCCGTGGCATCCGGCAAGCCCGGTGCCGGCCGCTACGGCCTTCACAATGTTTGCCCTTGCTGCGGCATCAATCTTGCCCATTGTCCAGCAGGGAATAATAAGATCCTGACGCATCAGCAGATCCAGATCAAGAAGCACCTCCTGATTGTCGTAAATCTTCCATGTGTAGCCGTTTTTCTCCATCAGCTTCGCAAATCTTGCGGCGACCTTGACCGGTTCATGGCCATCCCATCCGCCCTGGAAAATCAAAACATTTTTCTCTGTCATAGCAAATCCTCCGCTTTTCTTGATTATGTTTGTATTATAGCAGGACGGCGCGTATAATGATTGCCATAACTAAAACATTAGTGGCCATAAATTGCGGTCATTCCAACCACAGGCAATATTCCGGGAGGGGGAAGGGGAATGAATCCTTTTTATGAAAGGCGGAGCGGCAGGCTCCAGATCGGTGTATCGGACAATATGAATTTTCCGGCGCATCTGCATGATGATGTGGAAATGCTTTATTGCATGGAAGGGGAAATACGGGTTTCCGTTATGGGGGAAACAAGATTGCTGCAAAGCGGCGAATGCGCGGTTATTTTCCCCGAGCGGGTACACAGCTATACGACGGAGCATACATGCAAAGCGCTTCTTTTGATTTTCGGTTCGGCCATCGCCGGAGCTTATGCGGGAAGCATCCGGAAATATTATCCTGCCAATCCTTTTTTGGGGAAAAAGGATATCCCAGCGGATGCCGCCCTTGCTTTCAGACGGCTGTGCAAAAAAGAAATAAACACTGATCCGGGCCTGTGCGGCGCCTGGATCCAGGTGGTACTGGCGTATCTGTTTCCCCGCCTGACGCTTTGCGAAGATGAAAGCCCGGAAAATATGGATCTGACCTATCGTCTGGTACAGTACATTATGGAACATTTCCAGGAGCCTCTGACCCTGGAAGAGCTGGCAAAGAAGCTGCATGTTAATAAATACTACCTGTCCCATACCTTTTCCGCCCGCCTGCAGATGAGCTTCCGGGAATACCTGAACCGTATCCGCCTGGAATATGCCATGCAGCTCATACGCACCACCGGAAAGCCGCTGACGGAAATATGGGAAGATGCAGGTTTTGAAAGCCAGAGAAGCTTTAACCGCGTTTTCCGGGACGCGGCGGGGATGACGCCTAAGGAATACAGGAGCAGAGGAATGTAGCTGCAGTTCTTGCTGGACTGATGCAGCACCATAGTATATAATGAGGAAAGGTTAAGGCAAAAGGAGGGTGGTTGTTGTATGACTACAGATATATATTCTGCATAGCAAAGGCTATTGCAGACAATAAATCATATAATATGAAAGACTTGTAATAGCCTTTGCTCATCCGGGAAACTATTCCCGCGGACAGCAGGCCGGCCGGATATGCAGTGAACACTGCCAGGTTATATATCCAATTGGCTTCTGCCGAGGGAATCAAATGTCCGCAGCTTACTGCGGGGGATTTGACTTTTCAGGAGGGCAGAATGGGCTACAGAAAGGCAGAAAAAATATTGCCGCCGGAGGTGGTGGCACTGATACAGCAATATGTGGACGGAGAATATATTTATATACCAAGGAAAGAAGAAAACAGGAAATGCTGGGGAGAATCCACGGATTACCGCCGGGAAATGGATGAAAGGAACCGCCGGATTTATGAGGACTATCTGTCAGGCATGAAAACGGATACATTATCCATGAAGTATTTTCTTTCTGAAAAAAGTATCCAGAGAATTATTGCAAAAGAGAAAAAGAGACCGGCATGAGCAGCCGGAGGGGAAAGGATTTCGTAAACCGCAGGGCGGGACGGGATCCTTTTTTTGTTCAGCCCATGACTGTCCAGTTCCTTGAACTGTCAGCTTGGCGCATCATTTTTTCAGAAAAGAATTTGGGAGCGCCGCAGCCGGTTTGAAATGTTACAATACAAAAGCCGGCAAATACAGGGAAAAAAGAATAGTTAGAGCAACAGTCCGGTTATCTGAATTGTTGCCGGTAAGGACTGTTCTTTTCCCAAGAGGGAGGATCGATTTATGACAGAAGATATTTTTCATGCATAGCAGAAGCTATTGTATGAAATGTAATAACTGTGAAGGTATTGAACAGTTTATCGACTTAAAAATATAAAATAGCTTCTGCTTCCGTATATGTCAATCAGACACAATAAGGAGATGCAGACAAGCTTATGAAAATAGAAAAATGGGCCATAGTGCCTAAAACCGCACCTGCAATCATCAGAAACTGTCCGGGATGCCGTCGGAAAACGGCATTTCACAGCAGTGAAAGCTTCCGGATGAATGCCAATGGCAATAAAATAGATGTGTGGCTTATCTACCGGTGTGAAAAATGTGATTTTAGCTGGAATCTGGATATTTATACAAGGATCTCTCCCGGTTTCCTGGACAGAAGGCTATACGAACGTTTCCAGCAAAATGACAGGACAACAGCATTAGAGTATGGCTGCTGTAAGGAGATTTTAAGCCGGAACAAGGCGGAAGCGCTGTGGGAGCAGGTGGAGTATGATGTAGAGATTACGAAATTACCTTTGCTTCAGACGCAATTGTCTCAGAAACAGTATAAAAAGACACAAATATCCCCGACTGAATGTGGGCAGGAATTTATCAAGGAAAAAATCCTGGTAACTATTTACAATCAATATGGCTTGCCGCTGAGACTGGATAAGCTGTTATGCAGCCATTTCGGCTGGTCCAGAAAAGAAGCTGTAAAAATGGAGGAAGAAGGGTTTCTTCGTATATTGTCCGGGGGAAAAGGTTGCAAAGCCAAAATACCGAAATTTATGGAAATAGAGATATATGAATCGTAAAACAGACTTTAATTATCACATGTTCAGCACTTTATGCTGGCCAGCACAGCGAATGCGGTGACCCACTAACCCACTAACAATAACAAGTTGACATTCAATGATAGAACAGACTTATTTAAAAAATGCCGGTTCCCTGACAATGGAACCGGTATTTTTTGCATTATACATTCATCTGCTGAAAATCATTTGTCCGTCTGGATTATACCGCCATCAGAATATCATATATCCGCCTGTATTATATCTCTATCAAAATACCAACTTCCGTCTCATAAAAATGTTTGCTTACAATATGCAAAAAGGCTGTATTATAAGCAATTTTACAATACGGCCAATTGATCATAATCACCAGCTTATAAAATTCTAAAAAAATAACACATATTTCAATAAATAATGGGTATAAGTGCACAAAATAAATTTATATAATAATTTTGTCAACTAAAAACAAATGTATTGAATTGTGGAGGAATTCGTTATGAAGAGAAGGTTAGGATGTATGGTGTTAGCAATTCTTATGGCGGCTTCACTGACGGCAGGTTGCGGAAACAGCCCTGCCCAGACAGGAGGGAGCGCGGGAAGCGAAGCTCCTGAGCAGGGCACTGGTAAAAATACTGCTCAGTCCGAAGGAACGCAGGAGCAGGTGACAATCAATTTCCAGACATGGAATCCGGGTGAAGGGGCAGCTATTGATGAGGTCATTGCAGCTTTTGAGGAAAAGTATTCCAACATCAAAGTAAATCATGTTTATATGCCCTATACTGATCATGTGGAAAAGCTGAAAATTGATCTGGCAAGCGGCGAGGGAGCCGATGTTTTCGGAATGCAGACAGGTGCAACAATCAAGGAATTCAGAGACTTTGAGATGGATTTGACTCCATATGCGGAAAACTCCTGGGGCTCCGACTGGCAGTCACAATACATGGACTTCTGCATGGATCTCCTGAACGAGGACGGGCACTATTACGGCCTTCCTTTAGGACTTACCTACGCCGGCTTTACCTGGGCGGATGTAAATATGCTTAAGGAATATGGCCTGGAAGTCCCCGGCTCCTATGACGCTCTAAAAGAATGCGCCCGGGTTCTCAGGGAGAATGGACAATATCCGCTTACCATCGGAGCTAAAGATGCCTGGATTAACATCGATACATGGATGAGCATGGCAAATGATATCAATTCAGAAAAGCTGTACTCAGCAATTGAGGGAAAAACACCTTTTACCGATCCTGATTTGGTGGAATCCTTCAGAATCTGGCAGTCCTGCTTTACGGAAGGGATTTTTCAGGACGGAGCGTTAGGTGTGGGTGTTTATAATGATACCTCAGACCTTTTTGAAAAAGAAGGAAGCATTCCCATGATACAGAATGGTTCCTGGGCTGCTGGCTTTTATGTAAGCGGTGATCCGGACCAGGATAAGGTATTCAATTCGGAAGGCGCGGACCATGATATTTTTCTGATTGACTGGAATAACGACGGCAAGGTCTGTCCGGTTACGGCTTCTGTTGACGTATGTCTTTGCATGAATAAAAACACTAAGAATGCGGATGCGGCCTGGACCTTTATCGATTTCATGCTGCATGAGGGACAGGATATACTGATAAACCATTATTTTTCCTATTGTCCTTCCAGAAAAGATCTGGATCTGAAGGTACAGGGAATGAACCAGGATGGGCTTGATAACCTGGCTTACATATTGGAACAGGCTGAAAATAATCTGGGCGGCTATCGTGAAATGGCTTATGCGGATCTGAAACAGATAATCAGTGACCAACTGACGGTCCTTGCCTTAGGAGAAGCCACACCTGAAGAAGCGGCTGCCACAATTGAGGCCGCCTCTCAGACACAGTCCCGATAACCATAATACCCACAGCGGTGCCTGGACATGGGCGCCGCTGTATTGAAAGGAAGGGCAACCGTGAAAAAGAAAGATTATTCAGGCTACCTGTTTATCCTTCCCATCATAATATTGTTTCTGATATTTATTGTCTATCCTATATGTTACAATTTCGTTATCAGTTTTTTTGAATGGAATGGGATTAATATCGAAAAATTATTTGTGGGATTCGATAACTACAAAACGGTTCTTCGTGATCCGATAATGCGTAAGATTATTAAAAACTTCGTTGTTTTTGCGTTGTTCACCATAATCATCCAGGCATTTTTCGGGTTGGTATTTGCCAATTTTTTTATCAGGCAGCTTAAGTTTTCGCAATTTTACCGGATTATTTTTTATATCCCGGTAATTGCTACCCCTGCAATTGTAGGTAATGTTTTTTCCAAAATTTTCGAAACAAACAGGGGATATCTGAATGTATTCCTGCGGTTCCTTCATTTGGACGGCTTCTGCCAGCAGTGGCTGGCCGATCCCAAATGGGCGCTGGTATGTATTATTTTCGTAAATATCTGGCAGTGGACCGGCTACAGTATGCTGATGTACTACGCAAACATGCTGAATATTCCTCAGGATCTTTATGAAGCGGCGACCATTGATGGCGCAGGGCAGATACAGCAGTTTGTGAAAATCACTTTTCCGCTGCTTCGTGGCACCCATTATACGCTTTTCATTATGGGAATGCTGGGATCGCTGAAATGCTTTGATCTTCCCTATGTGCTGACGAAGGGAGGCCCCAATTATGCGACGGAATTCTTTTCCACCTATATTTATAAACAGTCCTTTAATCTGTTTAAGCAGGGTCCCGCCTCCGCAATTGTAGTTGTGATGTTTCTGATTGCAATGATAATAACGCTGATACAGCTGAAATTTTATTATCGGAATGATAAGGATAAGGAGTTGGCAGGCTGATGAGAAAATCATTACTTTTTAAAATAACCGGACAGCTGATCTGTCTGGCGGCTACCGCGGTATTCCTGTTTCCGCTGGTGCTCATGGTAATCCGCTCTTTTCAGGGAAGTGGCATCAATAATTATGTGCAGGTTTTTAAAACGGTAAATCTGGCGCCCAATTTCCTTACCAGCATCGCGGTTGTTTTCGGTACCCTTGTCATTGTATCTGCTGTGGCGGCAATGGCGGCTTTTGCCTTTTCCAAGCTGGATTTTCCTTTCAAAAAGGCGATTTACTATATGCTTTTAACGGGAATGATGATACCGACCTCTGCATTGATTTTCCCATTGTTTCAAATCGTAAAAGGGCTTAAAATAAATAATACCCCTTTTTCCCTGATTTTTCCGTACGCAACCCTGAACTGCTGCTTTAATTTGATGGTACTGAAAAATTATTTTGATGCGCTGCCAAATGAATTAATGGAATCCGCCCGAATTGACGGCGCGGGAAAGGGACGGATTTTTACAAGCATCATGATGCCTATCGCTGTACCCGGACTGGCTTTTGTGCTGATTCAGACATTTCTTTCCGCCTGGAACGAGCTGCAGATGGCAATGATTTTTATAAATGACACATCGTTGCAGCCGATTTCGGTAGTCCCGCTGCGTTTTACACAGACGGCAGGAGTACAGGGCTTCCCTCTGGAGGTTATGTATGCGGCGTTGGTCATCTGTCTGAGTCCGATTGCAGTTTTTTACATCTTTGGTTCCAGATTTTTAATCGCCGGACTGACACAGGGAGCCATCAAAGGATAAGCAGTCCCGAAAAGAGGAAGCATGAAAGGCATTCTTTACAAACTTCGGATCCAAAAGAGCCTCAGCGCCAAGATTACTTGGATGAATGTGAGCATTATTCTACTGATTTTCATCACCCTGATAATTGCAACCGTATCCATCAATTATCAACTGACGCTGGGGAATGAAAAGCAGAAAATGAATGTTTATATTTCCAATACGCTGAGTTCCATAGATAACAAGCTGAAGGATATGGGACGTGTTTCCCTCATGACCTATTCCGATGAAAGGACCCAGGAAATATTAAAGTCCTATAATTCCTACGAGTATGCCAAACAGCTTGAAAGTGTGGAATATCTGAGAAAATTATACACCTCACTGATTACCATAAGGGAAGATATCAATTCCGTTTACCTTTTTGACCTGGATTCCCTGATTTTCTGGCAGGACAACATGGATCCTTCCCAGAGAAGGAATTATGACATGAGTAGCTTTATCAAAAAAATGGAGGAGTGGGAACGAAGGGAAAAAAGTGTGTCCGGATGCCGGCTTGTTGTGGGTACCCAGCCGGACTTTATGCGCTACAGCTTAAGACGGCTTGAAAATGAATACACCAATCACTGCATTTATCTGGTCAGGGGGATTAAAAGTTTTTCTCCCAATGAGCAGATAGGGCATATCGTACTCATTACCAATATGGAGGATATCCGGGATGTGCTGAATGAGTATCTGGATGATGAGGTTGAATATACGCTGCTCACAGAGGAGGGAGACATTGTCTGCGACGAGGCCTCCATATGTCTTGGAAAAAACATGAAAAATGCAGCACCTGAAATATATTATAAAATGAACGGCAGCAGCGGTGTTTTTCAGGAAAATATCAACGGTGTGCCCTGGCTTATCACCTACCAGAAATCGGATTACAGCGGTATGATCCTCGTTACCAGGAGGGCTGTCGGGCTGATATGGAAGGATGCCATGCGTTTTATCGGTATAACCGTAATCATATTTGTTATTTTGCTGGGGATTACCGTATGGCTGACCTTTCACGGGACAAAAAGGATGTTGCGGCCGCTGAAATTCCTGTCAGATTCAATGGCTCATTTTGACCAGGACGATATGGGGATGCGTTTTGTGGTCACCACACAGGATGAAACAGGCCAACTGGTTGCCTCCTTCAATAATATGATGGATATCATCAACCAGCTGATTGAATCTGAATATGAGGGAAAGGTCCGGCTGAAAGAAGCGGAGCTGAAACAGCAGAGAATGTCACTGCTTTATTTAAAAAATCAGATCAATCCCCATTTTCTTTACAATACGCTGGATACCATACGGATAAAGGCGGAGCTGAATGGAGACCGGGACGTGGCGGCAATGATTATGCAGATGGTGGATTTTTTCAGGCTCAGCGTAAAGGCGGACAGCCAGATGGTTACGGTAAGCCATGAAATCCGGCTGATACAGGCATATCTGAAGCTGATGTGCTGCAGATATCCGCAGCTTATCTGTGAGTACGAAATAGACGAAACCCTGCTGCAGGTGGAAATGCCTAATTTTATCCTCCAGCCTTTGATAGAGAACAGCGTCATGCACGGCCTTCGTGCGGTGGGATACCGCGGGAAAGTAAAGCTTTCCGTATGCCGCGATGAAGAAAATGAAGAGAAAATTATAATAAAAATTTATGATAACGGGGCAGGCATGTCCCGGGGAACGAAAAGTCTTCTGGAGAATGTGCTCAAGAATGCAGGGGATGAATCCTGTGAAACAGGATCGGAAGAAATGCACATAGGGATTGTTAATGTACAAAGGCGGCTGAAAATGTTTTACCCTGATACGGCGGGCCTGTCGTATCAGGATAATCCGGAAGGCGGCGTAACGGTGACATTAATAATAAACAACAATTTAGAAAGAGAGGGTATGAAAAAATGAAACTGGGTTTTGCAACCTACAAAGACAAGGTGATGGGCTGCTGGGCAGGAAAAAACATCGGAGGCGTGCTGGGGGCGCCCTTCGAAGGAAAGCGACAGGTAAACGATATTTCCTTCTACACGCAGGATCTGTCCATGGGGCCTCCGCCCAACGATGATCTGGATCTGCAGATTATCTGGCTGGCCGCGGTGGAGCGTTATGGAAGGAATGTAAATGCTTCTGTTTTGGGAGAATACTGGCTTTCCTATTGTATTCCCAACTGGGTGGAATACGGGACAGGAAAGGCTAACCTGCGGGCGGGCCTGCAGCCTCCCCTTTCGGGCCTGATCGATAATACTTATAAGGACAGCTGCGGCTGCTATATCCGCTCCGAAATCTGGGCCTGCCTGGCTCCCGGCAATCCGGATCTGGCGGCTCGCTATGCCTACGAGGATGCCATTGTCGATCATGAAGGCGAAGGCATGTATGGTGAAATTTTCTTCGCGGCTCTGCAGAGCGCCGCCTTTGTGGAAAGCGACAAACGGACCCTGATAGATATCGCCCTGTCCTATATACCTGAGGAAAGCGCAACAGCAAAAGCGATCCTGAAGGCTCTGGAATGCTACGACAAGCATACGGATTTCAGGGAAGCCCGCATCCAGATCCATAACACGGCTCCCGGTACCTTCGGCATTCAAAGCGGCACCCTCAGTGAAATCCCTGTGGAAGGAAATGAAGGGATGGAGACAGGAGCACCGGGCTTTGACGCTCCTGAAAATGTGGCATTCACTATTGCAGGCTGGTTATATGGCGGAGAGGATTTCGGCAGAAGCCTCTGCATGGCGGTGGCCTGCGGCGAAGATACGGACTGCACATGCGCCACATTAGGCGCAGTACTGGGAATCATAGCCGGCGCATCAGGCCTTCCGGAGGAATGGACAGCTCCCCTTGACGACAAAATTGCAACGCTCTGTATTGACAAAACAAGCGGGGGAATCTGGGTGCCCTCCACGGTAACCGAACTGACAGAACGGGTAATGAAGGCAGCCCCCGGGTTCCTGGGCCAGGATATCTGCGATATTTTTGCCGAGGGCGGAATGACAATCGAATGCAAAGAGGGCAAAGCACTGTATTGCAGCAGGACGACGGATTATCTGCCTAAAATAAACGGCAACGGAAAGGATGAGGCGCTTCCCATCAGAGAGCTTTGCAGCCTGTCTCCCTATGTGGTAAGATATTCCTTCCCTGCCTTTAATCTTATGGTTGATTATGAAAATTCCGTTTTCTTCAAAGCAGGAGAAGAGCGTAAGGTAAAAGTAACCGTGACCAATTCTCATACGATGAGGCAGCAGCAGTGGGCCAGGATTACGGTTTATATGCCGTCCGGCGTGGAACTGAAAAACGGAAGGGCCTTTACGCTCCCCCTGAATAATCTGTACGGCTCAAAGGCTGAAGCTGAAATCGTTTTTAATGCGGATATGTTTGACGGCGGCAGGCTGGAATTTATAATTGAAGTATCTCTGGAAGGCAGACATTCTTCCGGCGCGGTTAAGGTTACACTGATGAGAGAGGCATAATTTTTAAACTGGAGGCAGGCATGGGAAATTCTCTGAAGGTGATGCTGGTTGATGATGAAGTGACAATATTGGAAGGGTTTAAAAGGCTGTTTGACTGGAAGGCCTATGGCTGTGAAATCGTCTGTGAAGCATACGACGGGGTAATGGCTGTCAATCTGGCAAAAACATATAAGCCGGATATTATCATAATGGATATCAATATCCCGGTAATGTCCGGCCTGGATGCCCTGCGCATGATTCGGAGCCATAATGAGAACTGTGCCTGCATTATTGTAAGCGGCTATGATGAATTTGAATACTGCCGGGAAGCCCTCCGCCTGCAAATAACGGATTATATCTTAAAGCCGGTTGATTTCAGGGAATTCGGCAAGGTAATCGACGCCGTAAAACTTAAGCTTATCCGGGAAAAGCAGCCGGCGGCGGAAGAAAAAGACAATAAGCCGGTATTCCAGCTGGCAGCCTATCTGCAGCAGCATTTGTCAGAGGATATCACACTTCAGAGCCTGGCGGATGAGTTTCACATGAATCCATCCTATATCAGCCAGCTGTTCAAAAATGAGCTGGGCATGAAATACCATGATTACCTGACAAGGCTCCGCATAGATAAAGCGAAAACACTGCTTGCTGCAACCAGGAAGAGTATATGCGAAATTTCAGGTGAAGCCGGGTTCCATGATTACAGGGTATTTACCAAGGTGTTTAAGAGCATGGAGGGAGAGTCGCCTTCCGCTTACAGGAACCGGTTTTTGTAACAAATAATTTTGAAAAGTTTTCAAATGATCAGTTTGCTATAGCATGATATTTTTTGCAACATAATTATATATTCAAACCAATACCGGATTAATTCCCGAAAAAAAGGATTTCGTCAGCCGCACAGCGGCCGGAATCCTTTTTTATTGTGGCGCATCCTTCTTTCTGAAAAGAGCATGGGAAGCACAGAGCGAATAAAAAGCTTGGTAACGATTTTCTTTACCGATGTTGAATAATCCGACCGATTCGTTATAGTATAATGGTTAATGAACTTAAACGAAAGGAGCCCGGATAATGAAACAGCATCAAGTGGAAATTGATACGTCAAAATGCATTGGCTGCGGTATGTGCACCAGGGTATGCCCCGCGCACAGCATAGAGATAAAGGACAAAAAAGCAGTAACCCTGTTGGACGATTGCCTGATGTGCGGGCAATGCACCGCAGTCTGCCCTATGAGGGCCGTTTCAATCAGCGGCTACGATACCGGACAAATTGAGAAAAAAGAAGATTTCCGCCTGAAGCCCGGGGAGGTTTTGAATGTCATCCGTTTCCGAAGATCCATAAGGCAGTTTAAACAAAAAGAAATCCCAAAGGAAGTAATCAGCCAGATTCTGGAAGCAGGCAGACTTACCCATACGGCCAAAAACATGCAGGACGTTTCCTTTGTCGTACTCAATAAGGAAAAGAGCCGCATTGAGCAAATGGCTGTCAGCCTGTTCCGGAAAATAAAGCCGTTTGCCGATTTGTTCAGCCCCATGGCACGAAAGAATAAAATCGATGAACACTTCTTCTTTTTTAACGCCCCGACAGTAATTGTTATTCTGGCCAGGGATAAAACGAATGGTATCCTCGCCGCACAGAATATGGAATTTGTGGCGGAGGCGAACGGCCTGGGCGTGTTATTCAGCGGATTTTTCACAACGGCGGCAAATACCTCCCCTAAAATCAGGAAGGCAATAGGCATTCCGAAGGGAAAACGTGCCGCGATGACATTGGTGCTGGGTTATCCTGATGTGAAATTCTTACGTTCCGTGCAGCGCGAAAAATTAATCGTCAAATATATGTAGAGGAATAAAAATGGCAAAAGAATGTGAAGAAAATTTACAGAAAATCGTGGCCGGGTTCCGGGACTGCCGGAATGCGTTCACCGCTATTGGCGATGAAACGAGACAGTTGATTCTTCTCGTGCTTTTGGAAAGTGATCTGTCGGGAATCCGGGTGGGGGAGATTGCGGAAAAAACCCATTTAACGAGGCCTTCCGTTTCCCATCATCTGCAGATCCTGAAAGAAGCCGGAATCGTCGCAATGCGGAGAGAGGGAACAAAAAATTATTATTATCTGAGCGCCGATGAAACGCAGTGGAAAGAGATTTCAGATGTAATCAATCTTATCTACGCAAGCGTCCGGCATATCAGCAAATCATGACAGGAGGAAGAAGCTTATGATTTTATTTTTTTCCGGGACAGGAAACAGTGAATATGCCGCGAAGAGAATCGGCAAAACAATCAATGACGACGCAGTCAATTTATTTGAGAAAATCCGCAGCCGCGATTTTTCACAGCTGCACTCAAACAGGCCCTGGGTTATCGTTGTCCCCACCTATGCCTGGAGGATACCGCGCATCGTGCAGGAATGGCTGGAGAACACAAAGCTTACGGGAAACAGAAGCATCTATTTTGTAATGACCTGCGGCGGCAGTATCGGAAACGCAGGCGCTTATCTTGAAAAATTATGCAATGCAAAGAAGCTTGATTACTGCGGCTGCATGGAAGTGGTGATGCCGGAAAACTATATTGCGATGTATTCCGCGCCGGCACAGGCCGAGGCGCGGGAGATTATCCGGCGGTCGGGAAAAGTACTGGATGAGGCCGCCCTTTTGATAAAAACGGGCAAGGCTTTTCCCCGGCCCGCCATCGCATTAAAGGATAAAATAAGCAGCGGTATTGTGAATGATATTTTTTATCCGGTATTCGTCCATGCCCGGAAATTTTATGCTGACGACTCCTGCATTTCCTGCGGCAAATGCGTTCAGGTCTGTCCCCTGGACAATATCCGCCTGGCAGACGGAAAACCAGTATGGGGCAAGAACTGCACCCACTGCATGGCCTGTATCTGCCGCTGCCCGGCGGAAGCGATTGAATACGGAGGACACAGTAAGGGCCTGATTCGTTACGTCTGCCCGGAAAACCCGGAAAAAAGCTGAAATTTACCAAAAAATATTGCGGCAATATAAATTGACAGGAAAGGTTTATTGTTATAAACTAGGTTTATGATGATAAACCTTTTTGCATACATAAACAAAACCATTTTTTAACCACTAAATAAGAAAGCGAGGCCCGACATTCATGGAAATACCGAAAATCCCGGATGGAGAATACCGTTTTGCAGATCTTGTATGGGAGAGCGAGCCCATAAATTCCACAGCCCTGATTAAGACAGCCCAGGAACGCCTTGGCTGGAAGAAAGCCACCAGCTACACCGTTTTAAGAAAGCTGTGTGAAAAAGGCATCCTGAAAAATGAAAATGCAACCGTAACCGCAATTGTAAAAAAAGACGAGGTATGCAGGCAGGAAAGCGAACAGCTGATACACCGGAGTTTCGGGAACTCCCTGCCTGCCTTTGTCGCCGCTTTCCTCAGGGATAAGAAGCTGACCCGACAGGAAGCAGAGGAGCTGAAGCGTCTGATAGATGCCGCAAGCATGTCGGATGGACGAAACGATTCATAAGAAGGGAGAAAAAAATATGGAAGGCCTGCTGCATATTTTTCCGAAAATACTGAACATGACCCTGTCCGCTTCCTGTGCGGGCGTTGTGGTCCTGCTTCTGAGAGCCTTGCTGAAAAAAGTGCCTGCGGGGTATTTTTATGCGCTCTGGATCCTGGTGTTTGTAAGATTTTTGTGTCCCTTCAGCCTGGAATCGGCCCTCAGCCTTATTCCAGTCCGGCAGGATGCAGTAACCTATAAAGGGATGGTTTCCACCGGTTTTCAGGCATATACCTCCATAGTCAACAGCCTTGCGCCGGACAGTGCCGTACGCAGGGCGACAGCTGCAGCCGGAAGAAGCGGCATCGCGCCTGACAGACTGCTGATGGGAATGTTTTTCACTCTGTGGCTGCTGGGACTGTTCATAATATTGGCGGCTGCATTGTATACTTTTCTGCGCCTGAAGAAACGAACGGCCCAGGCCGTAATTCTTGTGAAAAAAACGAAAGGACGGGCGCCGGTTTACGAATCGGCAGCGCTGGAAACACCCTTTCTGCTGGGATTTTTCCATCCTGTGATCTACCTGCCCGCCGGGATGTCCCAGGAAGAGCAGCACCATGTGATTTCTCATGAAAACGAACACTTTTCCCGCCGGGATTATCTTGTTAAGCCATTCTGTTTTCTTGCTGCCCTGCTACACTGGTTTAATCCCCTTGTCTGGCTTTATTTCAAGCTGATGACAGAAGACATGGAGCGTTCCTGCGACGACCGGGTGCTCCGTAAAATGACGTCACAGGAGCGTGCCGGCTATGCGGAAACACTGCTGCATCTGGGTATGAAAAGCAGCGGTATCCATCTGCCTGCGCCCATGGCCTTCGGAGAAAGCAATACCAAAAAACGGATTCAGCACGCTCTTGGCTTCAGGAAGCCTGCCGGCTGGCTGTGCGCCGCGGCGCTGCTTCTGGTGGCGGCAGCTGCAGTCGTCCTTCTGACTTCGCCGGAAAGAAAAGAGCCCGTACCGGAAGCTGTGGCAGAGACAATTCCAGCAGACGGTGAGGCTCTGTCAGCAGACGAGCTGGCTGCTTATCTTTCCGCCGGAAGGACTCCTTATATCGGAAGCCCCTTCCAGGATCAGGCTTTGTTTGGAAGGCTCCCCGTACCGGAGGAGCTGGTCTATGAGAAAATGGAACTGCAGACCTCGGAGGAACCTTATGAGCTGCGTATGATCTACCGGGTAAAGGACGGCAGCCAGCGGCCGGAGGATTCCGGGTGGACCTTCTCCAATGCGGTTTTGCTTTTCGCCACAATAGAAAACGCAGGGAAAATCAGCTATGCTATCGAGGAAGGCAATAACACCTATTATCACCAGTATGAACGAAGCAGTCTGGAGGAGGTTTTCGGCCCTCTGTATGAGTATTCCTCAGACAGGGATAAAACAAGACAGCTTCTGGCGAAGCTGGAAGCCTATGCTTCAGAGAATTATCCTGATGGTTTATATACCGCTGTTTCCGGGCAAGTCCTAAATTCTGACATTGATTTTATGACAAAGGAAGAAGCCGAGCTGCTTCCTCCGGCACAGCCGGAGGAGGGTATTCTCATGGAAACCGACAGGGATACCTGCACCGCAGAAGATACCAGCCTTACCCTGACCATTTCAAACTTTACCGGACAGACTGTTTATTACGGTGACGAATATCGTATGCTGATAAAAGAAAACGGAGGCTACCGTGAGCTGCCCATGAAGGAAAATACGGCATGGCTTCAGGTCCTGCGGGTCATCCCCGCCGGAGGCAGCGCCGAAGAAACCATCGATTTTTCCATTATGTATGAAGGAACAGCGCCGGGAGAATATCTCATACAGAAGGTCTTTACCATAGAACATGAAAACGGGGAAAATGAGGACTATATCCTGCAGACCGCTGTCAGAGTGGAAGAATAGGCTCCTTTTTTACTGCCATATATTAACCGAAAAGCTGGGACTTTTTATTAAAAAGATGGTATACTGATAAAAAGTATTTGTACATGGGAGGGGCTGTATATGTCAAAATGGAAGAAGGGGCCGCACGCATGGGTTAAATGGGGGCTGATTGCATGCATAACGGTTCTAATCTGTTTTCTCTGCTACAGGATAGAAGCGGGGGGCAGGCAGTTTGATCACGAATTTGATGATGGAAGCCGTGTTTCCATCGGCTCGCCGGATCAGGAAATGTCGCAGCGGCTTCATAAGCTGTGCCGGGTCTGGGGTTTTGCAAAGTATTACCATCCTAAAATCCTGAAGGGCGATGTCAACTGGGATTATGAGCTTTTCCGCGTCCTTCCGGCTGTTATCGGCGCATCGGACGAAGAGGAAGTCAATGCTGTTTTATATGGCTGGATTCATAAGCTGGGGACGGTTAAGGAGAATGAATCTGAGGAAAAGGGCGAGATAGCCCTGGAGGCCGGAACGGACTGGATTTATGACAGCAGCTACTTATCCCCGGAGCTGAGCAGCCTTCTTATCAATATTTCCAAATCAGGCTATATAGATAAAAACCGTTCCTATGTTTCCTTTGATAATATAATGGTTCCCCATTTCACCGGTGAGGAAAGCTACCCTGACATGAATTATGCCGATCAGGGCTACCGAATGCTGGGCCTTTTCCGTTACTGGAATATGATAGAGTATTATTATCCTTATAAGGACATAATCGGGGAGGACTGGGACAGTGTATTCCTGGAATTCCTGCCCCGTTTTATGGAGGGTACGGATGAGCTTTCTTATAAAATGGCCTGTGCTGAGCTGACAACGAAAATACACGATTCCCATGCTTATGCTTTCGATGAGGCAGCAGCTCTGATGGGAGGCGTGCTGATTGCACCGTTCACTTTTACCCATACGGGAGAAAATATTGTTGTGGACGGAATTGACGCGGATTATCCGCCCGGTATTGAAACCGTACTGCCGGGTGACATCATCCTGAAAACAGACGGCATAGAGATATGGGATTATATCGCGGAGAAAAGCAAAATCAAATCCCGCTCCCGGGACACTGTGGTGCTCAATGACCTGCCTGAAGATATTTTTCGGGGATATGCGGATGAAATCACGCTGACCGTAAAAAGGGACGATGAAATTTTTGATATTGCCGTTCCCTGCATTGAACGGGTCAGGAGTGAATCCTCCAATGAGCCTGAACCGGTTTCCCATCGGCTGCTTGAGAATTCCATCGGCTATATCGATCCGGGTGCATTGAAGGCAAAAGAAATCTTTACCATCATGGAAGAATTTAAGGATACGTTGGGTATCATTGTGGATCTGCGCCATTATCCCAGCGATTTCATCGTTTATTCCCTGGGCTGCCTTATTATGCCGGAACAGAAGAACTATGTTATCATGTCCCGGCCGTCCCTGACGGTCCCCGGCCGGTTTATTTTAGATAAACCCATGTATGTTGGTGTTGATAATCCGGATTACTATAAAGGGAAAGTGGTTCTTTTGATGAATGAATGTACCCAGAGCCAGGCGGAATTTACTATCATGGCGCTCAGGCAGGCGCCCAACGCGGTTGTCATAGGTTCCCCTTCCATCGGAGCCGACGGCAATGTGGCCAACATGGTATTTCCGGGAGCTGTGCATACCTCCATGACAAGCCTGGGCGTCTATGATACGGATATGTCGCAGACACAGAGGGTGGGGCTGACTCCGGATATTTATGTGGAACCCACCATCCAGGGAATCCGGGAAGGCCGTGATGAACTGATTGAAAAGGCGGTGGAGGTTATTCTGGAAAGTGCTTCCTCATAATATTTTTTAAACGCAGCGCATCGGATTTTTAACATCTGATGCCGCTGCTTTTTTTATTTAATCATAAAGCCTGCGGATTCGTTTCCTGAAAAGCTTCCCTGTATTTTCTAATCCTGATTATTCTTTTTTCACAGTCAAAATGACTGTGAAATACACGTATTCATGTAAAACGCAAGGCACAATTGAATATTAAAGTGTACACAATTGATTTGCTTCTTGTAAAAATATATTAATATTTTTTAAATATAAAAGGTAAAATTATTCAATTATGCTAGTATACAGGATAAATATATGTTATAATTTTAACAGTCTTAAAATCCTCAGAATCAGAAAATACATAAAATATGCAATAGCAGAAGGAAAGGGGAAGTTACATATCAATGAGCCGACTGAAAATCAGCACACCAGACCGGGCCCAGCTGACTGTGGAACGGTTGTACAAGGATTTGGAGCGTCATATCGTTGCCAGCCCGCCGGGTCTGTGCCCGGTGGATTTGCAGCTGTCATTTCTCAAGCTGTGCCATGCGCAGACCTGCGGTAAGTGTGTACCCTGCCGTATAGGCCTGGGACAGCTTCAGAATCTGCTGGAACAGGTTCTGGACGGCACCGCGACCATGGATACCCTGGCGCTCATCGAAGAAACCGCCAACAACATTACGGATTCCGCAGACTGCGCCATCGGCTTTGAAGCCGCCCATATGGTGCTGGCAGGACTCCAGGGCTGCAGAGATGACTTTATCTATCATATTGAGCACGGAAAATGTTCTTATTCCATCACCCAGCCGGTGCCCTGCGTGGCACTCTGTCCTGCGGGGGTGGATATTCCAGGTTACATTGCGCTGGTGGGAGAGGAACGGTACGCGGACGCCGTATCTCTTATCCGTAAGGACAATCCCTTCCCCACCGCATGCGCCCTCATCTGCGAACATCCCTGCGAAGCCCGCTGCCGCCGGAATATGATTGACAGCTCCGTCAACATCCGCGGCCTGAAGAGAATGGCCGTGGACAATGCGCGGGCCAACACAGTCCCGGTGCCTCCCAAAGCGCCGTCCACAGGTAAACGGATCGCCATTGCCGGAGGCGGCCCCGGCGGCCTTTCCGCCGCTTATTATCTGGAGCTGATGGGGCATCATGCTGTTGTTTTTGAGCAGAAAAGCAAGCTGGGCGGAATGCTGCGCTACGGAATTCCCAACTACCGTTTCCCGAGGGAACGGCTGGACGAGGATATTGAAGCGATTCTGTCCACCGGCGTGGAAGTACATACCAATGTGAATATCGGGAATGGGGAAAACGACATTCCCTTAAGCCGCCTCCGTGAGGAATTTGACGCGGTTTATATTGCCATAGGCGCACATACCGATAAGAAGGTGGGGATGGAGGGAGAGGATGCCCACGGCGTAATATCCGCGGTGGAAATGCTCCGCAGCATCGGGGACGGCAATCCCCCTGATTTTACAGGAAAACGTGTGGTTGTAGTAGGCGGCGGAAACGTAGCCATGGACTGTACCCGTTCCGCGCTGCGCCTTGGCGCTTCCAAGGTTGGCATCGCTTACCGCAGACGCCAGAATGACATGACCGCCCTGCCGGAGGAGGTGGAGGGCGCGATTGCGGAAGGCGCCGAGCTTTATAGCCTGAAAGCCCCGGTAAGGGTGGAAGCTGATGAAAAGGGAAATGTGGCCGCACTTTGGGTAGAACCGCAGATTATCGGCCCCATTGACGCCTGGGGCCGCGCCCGTCCGGTAAAGGCTAACGTGGAACCCAAAAGAATCCCCTGTGATATAGTCATCGTTGCTGTCGGCCAGGGTATTGAATCCCGCCATTTTGAAGATTCCGGCGTCCCTGTGAAAAGAGGGACCATTGAAGCGCTGGAGGAATCCACGGTAAAGGATATCCCCGGCATCTTCGCAGGCGGCGACTGTGTAACAGGTCCCGCCACGGTTATCCGTGCCATCGCGGCAGGAAAGGTGGCGGCCGCAAATATTGATGAATACCTGGGCTATCATCATGTCATAGCCTGCGATGTGGATATCCCCCAGGTAAATTACGGGGACAAGAAGGCCTGCGGACGCGTCAATATGGAAGAGCGGGAAGCTGACGAGCGGAAGCAGGATTTCTGCGAAATAGAACGCTGCATGACCAGAGAAGAGGCGGCGCAGGAAGCCGGACGCTGTCTGCGCTGTGATCATTACGGATATGGGAACCTGAAAGGAGGCCGCGCGGCAATATGGTAACACTGACAATAGACAACAGGAAAATCAGCGTGCCGGAAGGTACGACAATCATGAAGGCAGCGGCGTCCGTGGGGATTATGATTCCCCATCTTTGCTATCTGGAGGGCATCAACGAAATCAGCGCCTGCAAGGTATGCGTGGTGGAAATGCAGGGAAAAACCAAACTGATCACCGCCTGCAATAACCCGGTGGAGGAGGGCATGGTGCTTTTTACTAATTCCCCCAAGGTACGTTCCGTCAGGCGGACAAACGTGGAACTGATTTTATCCCAGCACAACAGCAACTGCGCCACCTGCGTCAGGAGCGGAAACTGTAACCTCCAGAAGCTGTCCAACGATCTGGGCATCATTGACATTCCTTATGAAAAAGAAATCACGGAGATGCCGTGGAATAACAGTTTCCCGCTGATCAGGGATTTCGGCAAATGTATCAAATGCATGCGCTGTGTACAGTTCTGCGATAAGGTACAGGACCTGCATATCTGGGACGTACAGAACACCGGTTCCAGAACTACAGTGGATGTTTCCCGGAACCGGAGGATAGAAGAATCTGACTGCAGCATCTGCGGACAATGTATTACCCATTGTCCAACGGGCGCGCTGCGGGAACGGGATGATACCGCAAAGGTTTTCCGCGCTCTGGCCGATCCGGAAACCATTACCGTTGTGCAGGTGGCCCCCGCCGTCAGAGCGGCCTGGGGAGAAGCGCTGGATCTGCCTGCTTATATGGCCACGGAAGGGCGCATGGCGGCGGCCCTTAAGAAAATCGGTTTTGATTATGTGTTTGACACCAATTTTTCCGCAGATCTGACCATTATGGAAGAAGGGAACGAGCTGCTTGCAAGGCTTGCCGATCCGGAAGAGAAGAGATGGCCCATGTTCACCTCCTGCTGCCCGGCCTGGGTACGTTTTCTCAAATCCCAGTATCCCGACATGGCGGATCACCTTTCCACGGCAAAATCTCCGCAGCAGATGTTCGGTGCCGTGGCCAAAAGCTATTTTGCAGAAAAAATCGGTGCGGATCCCGGGAAAATATGCAGTATTTCCATTATGCCCTGTGTCTCCAAAAAAATGGAGGCAACGCTTCCCGATATGTACAGCGCCGGAGGAGGCGCAGATGTGGACATTGTACTTACTACAAGAGAATTCGCCAGACTGGTGCGGGCGGAGCATATTGCGCCGGCGCTGCTTACCGAGGAGGCCTTTGATTCCCCGCTGGGGGAGAGCACAGGAGCGGGCGTTATTTTCGGCGTAACCGGCGGTGTTATGGAAGCGGCCTTAAGAACGGCCTACTACTGTGTGGAGGGCGTCAATCCTCCGGCGGATACATTTTCCGATGTCAGAGGCTTTGAAGGCCGCAGGGAGGCGGAGTTTTCTCTGGGAGGAAGGACGCTGCGCACATGTACGGTAAACGGACTGAAAAATGCAAGGGATCTGATAGAGGATCTCCGCGCGGGAACCGTCCATTATGACTTTGTGGAGGTAATGGCCTGCCCCGGCGGCTGTGTGGGCGGCGGGGGACAGCCCATACTGGACGGCGTGGAGATGGCGGACGTAAGAGGCCCCAGGCTTTACAAGCTGGACGAGCAGCGGCCGCTGCGTTTTTCCCATGACAATCCGGGAATCAAAAAACTTTATGCGGAATATATGGGCGTGCCCCTTGGGGAAAAAGCCCATCAGCTGCTGCATACCCATAATTGATGTGAAAAAGCTTTTTGCAAAAAGCTTGACAGCTGCCGAAGCGGCACAGTATAATAGAAAAGATTCGTAGAAAGAAGGACAGCACCCTGATATCACGGGTGTTGTCTTTTTGCGTGAAAAAAGAGTGGAAATAAGAAAGGACTTTTGAATGGAAATAACGAGATACCAGGATGCAGACATTGATTCCCGGATCCTCCGCGCTGTGGAGGAAATGGGTTTTGACCAGATGACACCTATACAGGAGCAGGCGATTCCCGTATTGCTGGAAAGAAAAGACGTGATAGGCCAGGCACAGACAGGAACCGGCAAGACGGCGGCTTTCGGAATCCCCGTCATACAGAATATCGACCCTGACAACAGAAGCCTGCAGGCAGTCATCCTCTGCCCCACAAGGGAGCTTGCCATCCAGGCGGCAGATGAAATGCATCGTTTTGCCAAATATATGCATGGTATAAAGATCCTGCCCATTTACGGCGGCCAGGATATCAGCAGACAGATTAAGGCCTTAAGAAGCGGCGTACAGATTATTGTAGGCACCCCCGGCCGTGTAATGGACCATATGCGCCGCCATACGCTGAAGATGGAGCATGTGAATATGGTGGTTCTGGATGAAGCGGATGAAATGCTCAACATGGGCTTTCGGGATGACATCGAAACTATCCTCCAGGGAATCCCTTCCGAGCACCAGACAGCGCTCTTCTCAGCCACAATGCCCAAGCCTATCCTGGAGATTACCGATACCTACCAGAAGGATGCGGTCTATCTGAAGATGACCAAGCAGGAGCTGACCATTCCGCTTGTAAAGCAGTATTATTACCGTGTGAACAGCCAGATTAAGGTGGAGGTTGCAAGCCGCCTTCTGGATTATTACGGAATTCAGAGATCCCTGATCTTCTGCAATACCAAGAGAATGGTGGATGAGCTTTCAGAAACCCTGAAAAATAAAGGCTATACGGCCGAAGGCCTTCATGGTGATCTTTCCCAGAACCAGAGAGATACCGTAATGCACCGTTTCCGTAACGGCAGCCTTCAGATTCTGATCGCAACGGATGTTGCGGCCAGGGGAATTGATGTGGATGATGTGGAAGCCGTATTTAATTACGACCTTCCCCAGGATATCGAATACTATGTTCACAGAATCGGACGTACCGGACGCGCAGGAAGAGAAGGCCGTTCCTTTACCTTTGTTTCCAACCGGGAAATGTACCGTTTAAGAGACATTGAAAGAAGCTGCAAGACAACCATTCAGGAAAGAAAGGTGCCGTCCGCTGCGGACATCGTATCCATCAAGGCTGAAAAGGCGCTGCGTGCCGCATTTGAGACACTGGAAGGCGCACAGCTGGATAAACTGACGGATATGATAGAAAGGAAGCTGGAAGACAGCGATTACAGCGCTGTCGAGCTTGCAGCCGCCTTCCTGAAAATGCAGATGGGAGAGGAACCCCAGGAAATCCAGGAGGTAATCCCCGAAAGACGCAGGAATTACCGCGGCAGCCGTGATTTCGGCAGCGGCCGTCAGGACAGGGACAATCGTTCCGGAAAAGACGGACGTGGAAATAATCCCCGTTACGGCAGGAATGACGGCAAGCGCAGGAGCTTCCCCGATGATAAAGGGGGAGAACGCCGCAAATACCGCGATTCGGCATCCGGCAGACCCGCAGGAGCCGGCCGTACAGGCAGTTCCTCCCGCCGTAACAGCGGGGAAACTACGCGCCGTGAAAAAGACAGGCGCATCGGCTAATCAGCCATAAACACCGGCAACCGGCCGCCGCTGAACCTACAGCGGCGGCTATATTTATGCCCGAACCGCAGCCGGTAGGTTATATGGACAGGACACAGGAATATATATATAAAGAAACTTTGTCGTAACTTTATGGAAGAAAAAAGTTATGAAGCTTTTTTATGGAGGAAAAACTGTGTTAAGATTAATGACGGATTCAATTCTACAGTTCCTTGCCAATCAGCCAAGAGCCTTTGCCCATGTGCAGGGTTCCGAAAAATACCCGCAGGTGGAAGGGCTTGTCACCTTCTATGACTTTCTGGACGGCACCATCGTGATGGCCGATATTTCCGGTCTGCCTCATGAGGAAGAAACCTGTGAAAGGGGATTCTTCGGCTTCCACATCCATGAAGGGGCCACCTGCACGGGAAATGAAGAGGATCCCTTTGCCGATGCCGGCTCCCACTTTAATCCCGACGGCTGCCCCCATCCGGCCCATGCCGGGGATATGCCCGTGCTTGAAGAAAACCGGGGAAGATCATGGCTCGCATTTTATACGGAACGATTTACACCCAGAGATGTGTTGGGAAGAACGGTAGTTATCCATTCCATGCCTGATGACTACCATACCCAGCCTTCCGGAGATTCGGGAGAGAAGATGGCGTGCGGCGTAATTCAATAGGAAACAGAACATTTTTCTGTTTGCATGGAAAAAATACCTAGTGTATAATAAACAATATGCGCTTTGGGAAAGAATACGGAATGAGGAGTAACTGTGAGGGCACTGAACAGTTAAAATGAGGATAATATGGACGATAATACAAAACAGGAACGGTTAAACAAATATCTGGCTGACTGCGGGATCTGCTCCCGCAGGGAAGCCGACCGCATGATAGAAGCAGGCAGGGTCATGGTAAACGGTGTCCCTGCTGAAACGGGCATGCGGATCACTCCGGCGGATGATGTTGCGGTGGACGGCCGCATACTGGAAAAGAAGGACCGTAAGGTAGTGCTTGCCTATTATAAGCCCGTGGGAGTTACCTGTACGGAAAAGGATAAATATGCGGAGAAAACCATCCGTGACGCCATCGATTACCCTATCCGGGTGACTTATGCCGGACGGCTGGACAAGGATTCGGAGGGGCTGCTTCTTTTGACAAACGACGGGGATCTGATCAACGGACTGATGCGGGCGGCCAATTACCACGAGAAGGAATACCTGGTCCGTGTGAATAAGCCGATTAATGATACCTTCCTGGAAAAGATGGCGGCGGGCGTTTTTCTCAAGGAGCTCAATGTCACCACCCGTCCCTGCACAATTGAGCAGGAAGGAAAATTTGTATTCCGGATCGTCCTCACACAGGGGCTGAACCGGCAGATCCGCCGCATGTGCCGTGCGCTGGGCTACGACGCCCAGGGAATCAAGCGTGTCCGCGTGGCGAATATTACCATCGGGAAGCTGAAGCCGGGCAATTACCGTCTGGTGACGGGAGAAGAATTGGAAGAACTATATGGAATGCTGCATTCCTGAGAAAAGGAGCGTTAAGTGCAGATGGACAAGACTGCAAGAATGAAGGAACTGATCGCAAAGCTTGGAGAGGCCGCGAAGGCATATTATGCCGAAGATCGCGAAATCATGAGCAACTACGAATATGATAAACTTTATGATGAGCTGACAGCACTGGAAGAGGAAACGGGCACCGTTATGGCGGGAAGCCCTACCATCAGCGTAGGGTATGAGGCTGTTGACGAGCTGCCCAAGGAGCGGCATGAAAGCCCCATGCTTTCGCTGGGAAAAACAAAGAGCAGGGAAGAGCTGAGGGACTGGCTGGGCGCGCAGAAGGGGCTGCTGTCCTGGAAGCTGGACGGCCTGACCATCGTCCTGACCTACCGCGACGGCCGGCTGTTCAAGGCCGTCACAAGAGGAAACGGAGAGATCGGGGAAGTGATCACCGGCAATGCCAGGGTATTTGTGAATGTCCCGCTGGCAATTCCTTACCAGGGAGAACTGGTTCTCCGGGGAGAGGCTGTCATCACTTATGAGGATTTCCGCAAAATCAATGAACAGATCGAGGACGCCGACGCCAGATACAAAAATCCGAGGAATCTCTGTTCCGGTTCCGTCCGCCAGCTGAATAATGAAATCACCGCACAGAGAAACGTCCGTTTTTTTGCCTTTGCCCTTGTACGCGCGGACGGAGTGGACTTTCAGAATTCGAGAAAAGAACAGTTCATATTTTTAAAAAAGCAGGGCTTTGAGGTGGTGGAATATCAGGAGGTGGATGCACAGTCCATCCTGTCCGCTGTGGAGGATTATGAAAGCCGTGTGGCGGAATATGACGTTCCCTCGGACGGACTGGTGCTGATTTATGATGATATTGCTTACGGCCAGTCACTGGGCCGGACAGCGAAGTTCCCCAGGGATTCCATCGCCTTTAAATGGGCGGATGAAACCGCGGAAACAACGCTTCAGGAAATCGAATGGAGCGCAAGCCGTACAGGGCTGATTAACCCGGTTGCCATATTCGATCCGGTAGAGCTGGAGGGCACTACGGTGAGCAGGGCCAGCGTGCACAATGTAAGCATCGTAAAAGCGCTGAAGCTGGGAATCGGGGATCGGATTACCGTTTATAAAGCTAACATGATTATCCCACAGATCGCGGAAAACCTCACCGGAAGCGATACGCTGGAAATCCCCCATACCTGTCCGGTCTGCGGCGGAGAAACCAGGATCGAGCAGGTGAATGATGTACAGTCTCTCTACTGCACGAATCCTGACTGCGATGCCAAAAAGGTGAAGTCCTTCACTCTTTTTGTCAGCAGGGACGCCCTGAACATCGATGGACTCTCGGAGGCCACACTGGAAAAATTCCTGGGAAGGGGCTATCTGCATACCTTTGCCGACCTGTTCCATCTGGAGCAGTACCGGGAGGAAATCGTGGAAATGGAGGGCTTTGGCGAAAAGTCCTATCAGAATCTGGCGGACAGTATTGAAAAGTCCAGGAAAACCACGCTGCCCAGAGTGATCTACGGGCTGGGGATCGCGAATATCGGCCTTGCCAATGCAAAAATGATCTGTCGTGAGTATCATGATGATCTGGAACGCATGATGCAGGCGGACGTAGAGGAATTAAGCCTGATAGACGGCATAGGGGAAGTCATCGCAGGAACCTTCCATGATTACTGGCAGTCCGAAAAGAACCGTGAGAATATGAAGAAGCTGCTTGAGGAGCTGGAAATCGAGCAGATAGAGGTGGACGAATCCGCACTCACCCTGAAGGGGATGGTTTTTGTCGTTACCGGAAGCCTTATGCATTTTGACAGCAGAAGCGCGCTGAAGGAACTGATCGAAAGCAAAGGCGGCAAGGTGACCGGAAGCGTTACCGGAAAGACCACCTGCCTGATTAACAACGATTCCGCCTCAGGCTCTTCCAAGAACAAGAAGGCCAAGGAGCTTGAGGTTCCCATCGTTACAGAAGAAGAATTCATGAAGCAATATCTGGATATGGAGGTATAAGAAGCAATGCCGATTAAAGTACAAAGCGATCTGCCCGCAAGGACAATACTGGAAAATGAAAATATATTTGTCATGGACGAATACAGGGCGCAGCATCAGGATATGCGTCCCCTTGCGATCTGCATTCTCAACCTGATGCCAGTGAAGCAGGATACGGAGCTGCAGCTGCTTCGCTCTCTTTCCAACACCCCCCTGCAGGTGGATGTGACATTTATGAAAATGAACAGTCATGTATCGCTGAATACTTCCATGACGCATCTGAATAAATTTTACAATACCTTCGATGAGCTTAGGGGAAAACAGTATGACGGCCTGATCATCACAGGCGCTCCCGTGGAACAGATTCCCTTTGAGGAAGTGGATTACTGGCCGGAGCTGTGCGAAATCATGGAATGGTCCAAAACCCATGTGACAAGCACCTTTCACATCTGCTGGGGCGCCCAGGCCGGCCTGTATTACCACTTCGGGTTGAACAAGGTGCTGCTTCCCCAGAAGCTGTTCGGCGTGTTTTCACATAAGGTATCCAACCGCAGGGTGCCGCTGGTGAGAGGCTTTGACGACTATTTTTATATTCCCCACAGCCGCCATACGGCGGTTTCCGCGGAAGAAATCCATGCATGCAAAGAACTGATGGTCATGGCGGAGTCTGAAGAGGCAGGCGTCCTGCTCGCCATGGCGGGAGACGGCCGGCAGATTTTTGTTATGGGGCATCCGGAATATGACCGGTATACGCTGCATAATGAGTATATGCGGGACAAGGAAAAAGGACTGCCCATCCAGGTGCCAAAGAATTATTATCCGGATGACGACTGTACCAGACGGCCTAACCTGCTGTGGAGATCCCACTGTAATAACCTGTATACCAATTGGCTGAATTACTATGTATACCAGGCAACTCCCTACGAATGGGGCCAGCTTGTATAAAATATGCATATGCATAAGCTTCAGCCAGGCTGACAATGGAAAAAATAAGGCATTATAAGCCGGCAGCGGCTCCTAATGCCTTATTTTGTTGCCCGGGTTTTTTGTAATTTTTTTCTAACCGTACTTTAACCTTGCTTTCTGTATAATGTGCCTGTAATCACATAATAAACCATGTCGCAACACCAAAAACAGGAGGTAAAAAATTATGCTGAAACACAAAATCACAACCGGCCTTACCATCGCGGCCATTGCCACTGCAACCCTTTCCATTTCCGCATTTGCCGCGGGAACGGACACACAGTCTGAATTCATCCTGACAGTCTGTGAAAAAGGAAGCCAGAAGACATTGACAGAAATGAAGACGGATGAAAACGGGGTTCGTTACTATGACACAGATGAGGGTGTCCGGATTTCCATCTGTACGCCGGACGGCAATGGAAAACAGGATAAGTCTTCCCTGAAAACAGACGGAAACGGAATGCAGTATAGTGAGCTGGAGGACGGAAGCAGGGTTTATGTAAGCAGCGCCAGAAGCGCTTCCGTGGATTAAGGCAGGAAAATAAGGACGCCGGAACAGAGTAAGATGGACAGGCGAGGAAGGAATGGCGGTAAATGAGACTTTTGATCGTTGAAGATGAAGAGGATATGCAGGAAGCCTTATGCTATGGGCTCCGCAAGCGGGGATATGCGGTGGATGCCGCAGGGAACGGAACTGATGCAGTGCAGCTGTGCCAAATTAATGAATATGACCTTGTGGTTCTGGATCTGAACCTTCCGGGACTGGACGGCATGGAAGTCCTGCAGCAGATACAGTCCCTTGGAAAGCCGGCAAAAGTGCTGATTCTGTCCGCGCGCTCAGAGCTGGAAGACAAGGTTGCCGGGCTGGACGGCGGAGCCAGCGATTACCTTACCAAGCCCTTTCATTTCGAAGAACTGGAGGCCCGTATCCGTATGCTTCTCCGGCGTTCCTTCATCCAGGAGGAGGCTTCCCTGAAAAGAGGGGGCCTCTGCCTGGAAACCAATCTGAAAACTGTTAGTTTTAACGAACACCCACTGGATTTTTCCATGCGTGAATTTGCCATTCTGGAGTACCTGATGAGAAACAGCGGAAGGGCCGTCAGTGCAGAAGAGCTCATGGAGCATATCTGGGACAGCCAGGCAGATCCCTTCTCCAATCAGGTCAAGGTCTATATCAGCGTAATACGACGCAAGCTGCTTGCCGTCACAGATGAGGAAATTATACGGAATATCCGCGGGGCAGGCTATCTGATTGACAAAAAGGAGGATATATGCTGAAAAAAATATCTCTGCGCATGAGGCTTACCCTCTTATCAGCCATGGTCATGGCCGGCGCCGCCGTCATTCTTACATGTGTTTTCCTGTTTGGGGCGGACCGCATTTTTGTCCGCAATCTGCCGCAGGAATTCATCGGCAGCAGCGAAATCACGCTGTCCGGTGCGGCGGTAGAGGATATGGAGCTGGCTTCTGTCACTTTTACAATAAAGGAAGCCGGAAACCGCTTTAACCTTTGGGGAACCGCAGGGCTGATACTTGTTCTCATTCTGGGTACCGCAGCGGCCTGGCTGGTAGCAGGCCGTGCATTGCAGCCTCTGGAGGAGCTGTCAGACACGATAGAAGAAATCAGCGGAAATGATTTATCCCATCGGGTGGAAATCAGGGACAGGCAGGATGAAATCGGCCGCCTGGCACGTTCCTTCAATCTGATGATGGATAAAGTAAGCGCATCCTTTGAACGGCAGAAGCGTTTTTCAGCCAGCGCGGCGCATGAACTTAAAACCCCCCTTGCCACCATCGCTGTGAATCTTGATGTCCTCGCACTGGAGGAAGCCCCGCCGGCAGCCCGCCTGGAAAAGGTTCTGAAGGTCATCCGGACAAATAATGAACGCATGATACGGCTTGTGGATGATTTATTCAGGCTGACCTCTGAAAATGGCAGCATCGTGAACGAGGAGGTCAGCCTGGAAGAACTCCTTGCAGAGTCAGCAGAGGAGCTTTCCAGGCCGATCCAGGAAAAGCATCTGACGGTTTCCATCGGAAGCATGCCTGGCTTAAAGCTGACAGGCAGCCGCGTGATGCTTTCCCGTGCGGTGGGCAATCTGTTCGAAAATGCGGTAAAATACAACAGAGATTACGGTACAATTTCCATTTCAGCCAGAAAAGAAGCAGGAAAAATAATTATGAGGATGGCAGATACGGGAATCGGAATCCCGAAAGAGGAAATTTCCCGCATATTTGAACCGTTTTACAGGGTGGACAAGTCCCGTTCCCGCGCCATGGGCGGATCGGGATTGGGACTGCCGCTTGTAAAGGACATCCTGGAAAAGCATGGAGGAAATATTACGGTAAAGAGCACTCCCGATGAATCCACTGTGTTTATACTTGAATTCCCTGAAAACAATTTTCAGGAATATGTTGTGGATACGGAATAAAGAACGACAAAAACCTGACAGAATAACAGCAAAACTCCCGGACCAGATATTAAACTGGCTGGCAAGTTCTGCTGTTTTTTTTATGGATTTTAATATATTTTCTGTTTTTTTAGCTTTTTGCGGAATACAGCATACCATACATTTAATGAACAAATTTTCAGATTTTGTTGACGAGGGCGAAATATAATTATATTATAAATAAGTAATTACTTATTTTTGATCAAGAGCATACTCAGAAGGCAAAATAAACTATGAAGGATATTCTTGTAACTGGATACAACAGAATAATAAAAGAAATTCTCTGGAGTGACCTGGCAAAAGATTTCCGGGTTATTGCTGCGGACAGGGAACTGCCGCGCCGAAATGACGGCAACGTCCGCTTCTATAGCATTTCTCCGGAAGAAGAAGCTTTCCGCCAGCTTTTTGATGTATACTCTTTTTCCGCAATCTTTTTTATATCCGGCTATGTGGACGGCGGAGAAGGCTTTTACGGTGAAATGAACGATCTGGAAAAGGTACTGCTGGAAGCGGCGCATGCCCATGTGGACAAAGTGGTGATCCTTTCCTCCATTGAAAGCATGAACTATGTTCCTGCCATAGGGACAGGAGGTATTGAACTGGACAGGAATTTCTATCAGGCCGCATCCCTGCGCGCCGATCAGCTGGAAGAAATGTGCCGTTTTTTTTCAAAAACCATGTCATTAAAAACCATAATACTGAGGCTGCCGTATCTGACGAATTCCTGTAATGATGGAAATTTCCTGGGTAAACTTTTCCGGAATATTTATGAAAACAAAAAATTACTCCTGCCTTACAGAGAGAATGACCGGGTAGATTTTATCAATCAGGAGGATCTTGCAGAGCTTCTCAGGCGTATTGTTGAAGAGGATGAAGATGAGAGCGGCAGTTATTTTGTCAGCAGCGGTTACCGTCATACCTACGGGGATCTGGCGGCTGTTTTGTCCTCCCTGTCACCTGGCCTGCGTATCCTTTATGAAAATAAGGCGGATGTAATCCCCAGGGAGGATTATCCCTTTGAACTGAGGAAAATTTATGGCTGGATTCCCAAAGAAGATGTCATGGAACAGACTGCATGGCTTTATGAACTTTTTTGCAAAAAAGTGATGAAAGGGAAGCGTTCCCTTCGGGACTGGCTTGAAAAGCTTCTGAACCGACAGGAAGGGATTTTCAAATATGTGGAGCTGTTGGTTGTTTTTCTGTTCGCAGAGCTTCTCAACCATTATCTGGGTGTAAATGTGTATTTCCGCTTCGTTGACATCCGCCTGTTTTTTATTGTTATCATGGGCACAATTTATGGAATGCGGACCGGGCTGCTGGCGGCACTGCTTGAATGTATCGCTCTGTTTGTGCAGTATCTGGGGATCGGCGTGGACTGGACGCTGCTGTTTTACAATGTGGAAAACTGGATTCCCTTCATGATTTACCTGATGGCCGGTTCCGTAACGGGTTACATAAAAAATAAAAAGACGGAAGAAATCAAGTTCTCACGGGAAGAATACGGACTTCTTCGGGATAAATACCTCTTCCTGAATGAAGTATACCGAAGCGCCGTGGAAAATAAAGGAGAATATAAAAAGCAGATACTTGGCTTCAAGGACAGCTTCGGCAGAATTTTCGATGCAGTGCAGCGGCTGGACAATATTCTGCCGCAGAGCATATTTATGGAGGCTCTGCTGACAATGGAGGATATTCTTGAGAACCGCAGTATTGCGATTTATTCCGTGGATCAGTATGAACGCTTTGGACGTCTGGTGGTCTGTTCCGATCAGCTTCGGACTAAACTGCCAAAATCCATGGTGCTGGAAGAGTCCGGAGGCCTTTTTGAGATGGTCCGGGAAAGAAAAATTTACAAAAACACGGAAATGCAGGAGGGGATGCCTGTTTACGCCAGCGGAATCTTCCGGGAAGAAAAGCTTGTTCTGTTCGTAGTAATCTACGAAGTAAATCCGGATCAGTACGGGATGAACTATATGAATATTTTCCGTATTCTCTGCGGCCTGGTCCAGACCTCTTTTCTCAGGGCACTGGATTATGAAGAGCTTGCGGAGGAAAAAATCTATTATCCCCAGACCAATGTGGTGCGCAGGGAACGTTTTATGGAAATCCTTGCCGTCCAGTCCGAGATGAAAGAAAAAAAGATAGCGGACTACGTTCTGGTGAAGCTGGAGGAAAAGGAACGGCACAAGGTCAGCGATTCTCTTTCCAGAATCATCCGGGCGGCGGATGTGATCGGAGAAGGAACGGATGGAAACCTGTATGTTCTTCTCACTCAGGTTAATTTGGAAAGTTTTCATTTTGTGGAAACCCGGCTGGCCGGAACCGGACTTTCCTATCAAGTGGTAGAGAAAGTGGGGTGACAGAATGGGCCTGTGGATGTTTGTGTTGTTCCATTGTGTTTTGTGCCTGATTGCTGCGATACTGATGTATACGCATCTTATGAAAAGCCGCCCCATGATTCTTCCGATCGTATTTCTGGTTCCGGTATTCGGTTTTTCCTGTCTTCTTTTCCTGGAATGGGAATCCAGGGGAGATCAGGAAAACAAAAAGGAAATCGGCATTGAAAAGCTGAAAATTAATGATGATATCCACAGAAGCATTCTGATGGAGGAGGATCCGGCAAGGGATCTGATGGTGCCGCTTCAGGAAGCACTTCTTATGAACGATGCTTCCACGCGAAGAGAGCTTATGATGGATATTTTATATGATGATGTGGGCGAATATGTAGAAGTGCTGAAGAATGCCCGGATGAATGATGATACCGAGGTAGTGCATTATGCCACCACCGCCATGGTAGAACTGCAGAAGGACTATGAAACAAAGCTACAGAAACAAAAGGAGGCCTTTGCCCTGGAAGAAGATGCCGGACTTCTGGATGAATACATACAGACGCTCGAAAAATATGTGGAAAGCGGCCTGCTGGAGGGGAATATGCTGAAAAACCGCAGACTGGAACTGTGTGGGCTGCTGGAACGCAAGCTCACACAGCGAAAAGAAGAAGGGCATGAGGAGCTGCCCCTGTACTGCAAGAAATTTGAACAGGATTGTGCCCTGGGGGAGTATGAAGATGCCCTGCGTATGGCTGACGCCGCCATAAGGCTCTGGCCCCAGCAGGAGGAAGGCTATCTGATGAAAATCCGGCATGGGGTAATGACAAAGAATCCGGAACAGATTGGGACGGTAATCGGCCTGCTGGAAAACAATAAAGTATATCTTTCTCCAGCTGCAAGAAGAACGGTGGACTTCTGGAAGGAAAACGATGAAACGGAAAGCTGAAAAAGAAAGCGCCCGGCCAAAGAACAGAATATTGAGGCTCCAGTTTGGGAAAATGCAGTGGGCGATGATTTTATTTGGACTGATGATTGTGGTCCTGCTGTTTGAAAGGCGCAATGTGAAATACGAACAATCCGAAAGCAGCCTGCCCATACTCGACAGTGAAAGCTTTTCCGGACCATCTGTACAGCAGGAGCCGGAATGTCTGCTGCTGTGGGACAGCACACAGGAGGATTCCGTAAATGCCAAAACGGAAATGTCTGCCGTCCTTTCCCAAATGAAAATCCCATTTGAAGAGCAGGACTGGGAACAGAATAAAGGAACCGCCAGTTTCGGTTATGAAAATATTATTCTTGCGGTCAATCAATATGAAAAACTGGGAACTTCCCTGCTTGAACTGTTTGATCACATTAAAGCCGGCGGTAATATGCTGGTGCTCTGTCCGCCCGAACCTGACACTTATCTTAAGCTTGTCAGCGATAAAATGGGCATCCGTGATGTGGGTGCGACCCGGTACTGTGTGGAAGGGCTGCGTTTTAAAAGCGGGTTTATGATTGGCGGAAAGGACAGGGATATCGAGGTGAGTGATCCCTTTGATTCCGCGCTGTCCGTTACGCTGGAAGAGGGTGCTGCCGTACATATTGTCAGCGCGGATGATAAGGAAATGCCTCTGCTATGGGAATATGCATACGGCAACGGCAAGGTAGTCTTTTACAATCTCAACTTTTTTGAAAAGGTATACAGAGGTTTTTACTGCGCCGCCTACAGCCTGCTGTCCGATGTCTGCGTATGGCCTGTTATCAATGGTTCCGCCTTCTATATTGATGATTTTCCCTCCCCTGTGCCGGCGGGAGAAGGGGAATTTATCCAACGGGACTATCACATGGACATCAAAACCTTTTACACTAATGTATGGTGGCCGGATATAGAAGAACTGTGGAAAAAACATGGAATCCGGTATACGGGTCTGGTCATTGAGGATTATTCCGATGAAAACCAGGCGCCGTTTGAAGGGAATGACGATCTGCAGCGGTTCCGCTATTTTGGCAACAAGCTGCTGGATGACGGCGGGGAAATCGGTTTTCATGGGTACAACCACATGCCTCTTGTCCCTGAAGATTTTGATTATAAAAACCAGTTTGATACTTACCGGCAATGGAAAAGCCGGGAAGACATGCGCCTGTCCATTGAGGAGCTGAACCGCTTCTGTACCTGGCTGTTCCCGAAGGAAAAATTCCAGGTGTATGTACCTCCCTCCAATATTCTTTCGGAAGAGGGCCGGCAGATTCTTGTGGAGGATTTTCCCCAGATACGTGCGATCGCCAGCATTTATTTCCCAGGTGAATTTGAATACTCCCAGGATTTTATGGTGTCTGAAGACGGCATGATCGAAACGCCCAGAATCATTTCCGGCTATATCATCGGCTCCTACATGGAAACAGGTGCGATTTCAGAGCTTAACTTTCATTATGTCAATTCTCATTTCCAGCACCCGGATGATGTCCTGGATACGGACAGGGGAGCACAGGAGGGCTGGGAAAAGCTGAAAAACAGGCTGACGGAATATACGGATTGGCTGTATGAGTCGGCGCCGGATATCCGGAACCTGACGGGCAGCGAAATGGCAGGAGCCGTACAGCGCTATTATTATCTGGAGCCCCGGATTACCAGGCAGGAAAACGAAATTCACATCAGCCTTTCCAACTTCAGTGATGAGGCATGGCTGTTTACCAGAATCAATGAAGGCCTGCTGGAAAGTGTGGAGGGTGGTACAGCCGTGGAGACTGCGGACGGACTCTATCTTCTGAAGGCCGAAAGCAGTGAACTGGTACTGAAGCTTACGGAACAGACAGGAGGGGATTAAATGGATACCAAAAAGCTCTTTCGTTTTTTATCAGTCATTTTTATCTGTGTCCTGTTTGTCATCCTCACAGCGGCCCTGTTGGGACAGCGGTTTTATGGAAATTACCAGCCACGTGAAATACAGGTGGCAATACTGGAGCAGGAAAGCTTTGATTTGGAGCCGCCGCAGAAAAAAACGGAATGCCTGGTCGTGACTAACAGCGAAGAAGCAAATTCAGCGCATGCATACAATGAAATACAGGGAATATTTTCACAGCTGAAGGTCCGGGCTGACTATGTGGATCTTTCCCGGGAGGAGCTTCCTGCCTATGATGCTTATGAAAAGGTGGTTCTGGCGGCCGAGGATTATGACCAGTTGGGAGCGCGTGCATCAGATTTGATGGACTGGGTCGGGAACGGCGGAAACCTGATGATTTTTTTCCCGCCACAGGCAGGCTCCGTTTTTCAGTCAATCAGCGCCGGCCTGGGCATCCGGGAGGTGGGACGGGAGATGTATGAGCTTCCCGGAATCCGCATGAAAACTGATTTTCTGTTGGGAGGCAAAGGAAAGGATTTCATGGTGGAAGAGCCATACGAATCCTCTTTGTCCCTGTCTTTGAATGAAGACTGCACCGTACATATTGTCAGCGCTGATGACAGGGAGCTTCCGGTTCTGTGGGAAAGGAAATACAAGGATGGAACGATTGTCTTTGACAACTTCGGCATTATGGAAAAGGCTTATCGGGGAATCCATGCGGCGGGTTACAGCCTGCTGGGGGAGGCCTTTGCCTGGCCGGTAATCAATGGCAGTTCTTTTTATCTGGATGACTTTCCCTCTCCGGTCCCTTCCGGCGCCAGTGAGTATATACAGCGGGATTACGGGATCAGTGTTAAAGATTTCTATACCAATGTCTGGTGGCCAGATTTGCTGAAGCTTTCTGAAAAATATGGCTGTCGGTACAACGGCATGGTCATTGAGGATTATAACGATCAGGTGGAAGCCCCTTTTAAGCCGAATCAGAATATTCAGCGCTTTCAGTATTTCGGTTCCTCTCTTTTGAAAAACGGCGGGGAAATCGGTCTGCATGGATACAATCACATTCCTCTTTGTCTGAAGGGCTTTGATAAAAGCTTCGGGGACGGCTATGTACAGGGAACCTACGATCGGCTGTTCGATTATGGTTATTGGAATTCAAAAGAAGATATGGAAGCCGCCATGCATGAACTGGTCCGTTTTACAAAGAAACTGTTTCCACAGGCTTCGGCCAGTGTCTATGTCCCTCCTTCCAATATTCTGTCCGAAGAAGCCAGAAGCATACTGGCTGAAGAATTTCCGGATATTAAGGCCATTGCCAGCATTTATTTTAAAGGCGATGTGGAATATACCCAGGATTTTGAGGTGGCTGCCGATGGACTCGTGGAAACGCCGCGTATCATATCCGGTTATATCATCGATCCTTATATGGAAATGGCGGCCCTTTCCGAGCTGAATCTGCATTATGTTAATTCCCATTTCCAGCATCCCGATGATGTCCTCGATCCCGACCGTGGTGCTGAAGCGGGATGGGAAACGATGAGAAGCAGGCTGGAGGAATATCTCGCCTGGTTATATGGAGCGGCGCCGGATATACGGAACCTGACCGCCAGTGAAATGGCCGGTGCAGTACAGCGGTATTTTTATCTGGATGCCGTGCAGGAGGTTACGGAGGATGAAATCAGGCTGAGCCTGACGAATTTCAAAGGGGATGGATATCTTCTTATCCGCATCAACGGCAGAATTCCGGTGGATACCGCGTCTTGCATCAGCGGCGGGGAACTGACGGATATGGGCGGAGGGCTGTTTTTAATCAAAGCCGACGACAGCAATATTGTAATCACAAGGGGAGGCGAGTAGATGCGTATCTGTGTGATACTGGAGGGCTGCTATCCTTATGTGACAGGCGGGGTATCCACCTGGATGCATCAGTATATCAAAGCGATGCCGGAGCATGAATTTGTGCTCTGGACAATAGGCGCCTCCTCCCGGGACAGGGGAAAATTCAAATATGAGCTGCCTGACAACGTGACGGAAGTTCACGAAATATTCCTTCAGGATGCGCTGAATCTTCCGCCCGGGAAGAAAAAATACAGGCTGAAGCAGGAGGAACTGCAGGCGCTGAGGGATTTCGTACACTGCAGCAGGCCTGACTGGGAAGTATTGTTCCATATGTACAATGATAAAGGAATGTCTCCGATGTCTTTCCTGATGAGTAAGGAATTTCTGGATATCCTTACGGATATCTGCGAAGATGATTATCCCTATACGGCCTTTTCAGATATGTTTCATACATTGCGTTCCATGTTCCTGCCTGTTTTGTACACTATCTGTCAGGAGGTGCCCAGGGCGGATCTGTATCACGCAATTGCCACCGGCTACAGCGGGATACTGGCCCGTCTTGGCAGCTATAAATATCATGTCCCTTTCATGCTGACGGAGCATGGCATTTATACAAGGGAAAGAGAAGAGGAGATCATCAGGGCGCAATGGGTGCCTGCGGCATTTAAACGGTTCTGGGTACGTTTTTTTTATATGCTCTCAGCTGCTGTTTATGACAGGGCGGATATGATTACCAGCCTATTCGGCAATGCCAGGAAGATCCAGATCGATATTGGCTGTGCCCCGGAGCGCTGCAGGGTGATTCCCAATGGAATCCATTATAAACGCTTTTGTGACATCCCTCTTAAGGAAGAGGATGGCTGGACGGATATCGGAGCGGTGGTTCGCCTGGCGCCGATCAAGGATATAAAAACGCTTATCTATTCATTTTATGAGCTGAAATTCCGGCTGGAAAAGGTACGGCTACACATTATCGGACCGGAAGATGATAAGCAGTATGCGCAGGAATGCTATGAGCTTGTCAGGCAGCTGGGAGTAAAGGATGTGCTTTTTCCCGGTATGGTGAATGTGCTGGAATATATGAAAAAGCTGGATTTTACCGTTCTGACCAGCATTTCGGAGGGGCAGCCGCTTTCCGTTCTGGAATCCTTTGCCGCAGGCAGGCCCTGTGTCACAACGGATGTAGGCTGCTGCCGGGAACTGCTTAACGGAATGGAGGGCGATGAGCTTGGCAGCGCGGGCTTCTGTGTGCCTCCCATGGACAGGGAAGCCCTCTGCAGCGCTATGGAACGGATGTGTCTGCGTGTGGAGGAACGTTACCGGATGGGACAGATCGGGAAGAAAAGGGTGGAACAATTTTACCGCCATGAGGATATGATTCAAAATTACAAACAGGTTTATGCAGAGGTAATGGAAAAATGGCAGGGATCGGATTCAGTCTAAAAAAGCTGTTCAATAAAAAAGGGGTATTCAATCTGTGCCGCGCATATGGATATGCAGGGCTTATCTGTGCAGGACCGATGATCCTGGGTGTCATTCTTTTGACGGGAGTTGCCTTTCTGTCACAGCTGGCAGGCATGGATCAGCATCACAGAGAGCTGCTTAACTGTATGCTCACTTACTGTCTGCTGGCGTCCCTTACCACTACCAGTATTTTCAACATGGGAGTGACCCGTTTTGTTTCGGATATGCTGTACGAAGAAAAAGCCTCAAAAATTATGCCCAGCCTCTATGGCAGCTGTGCCATCCTGCTTGTGGGCGGAGCTTTTGTCTGGTGTGTTTTCCTCCATTTTTCAGGAGTGTCGCTAGTATATAAGCTGCTTTGTCTGTGGTTCTATGTAATTCTTATCGTTGTATGGATGGAAATGAACTATCTGACCGCCTTAAAGGATTATAAGGTGCTTGTGATGGATTTTGCGGCCTCGCTGGGAATCGGCCTGCTTCTGGCCCTTATTCTGGTTCTGCTGCGAATGGTTACGATAACGACGCTGTTTTTATGCGTGATACTCGCCTATGGCCTGCTGATGACACTTTATTACAGGCAGCTGCTCAAATATTTCCCCAAAAGCAGCGGAAGCTGTTTTTCCTTCCTGCGGTGGTTTGATAAATACCGTTCACTGACATTTACCGGAATTTTTGTCAACCTCGGCCTGTTCGCCCATCTTGTAATCATGTACTTCGGTCCTTTGCAGGTTCAGGTGGAAGGTCTGTTCTATGGGGCGCCAATGCATGATGTGCCTGCGCTGTGCGCATTCTTTTCCATCCTGATTACTACAATTAACTTTGTGACCTCGGTGGAGGTACGTTTTTATCCGAAATATAAGAACTATTACAGCCTGTTTAACGACAACGGTTCCATACGGGATATTGAACAGGCAGAAATGGAAATGCTTGCGGTGCTGAAGCAGGAATTGACCTTCAATGCACATAAACAGCTGATTTCAACGCTTCTGTTCATTGTAATCGGTTCCCTGGTGCTGGAGATTCTGCCCCTGGGCATGAATGATACTTCCATGGGAATTTACCGCCTGCTGTGCGCCGGATACGGACTTTATGCGATCAGCAACACTATCATGCTGATTCTCCTGTACTTTGAAGACTATGCCGGGGCGCTGATGGGGACAACGGCTTTTGCGGCGGTGAGCATCCTGGCTACCGTATGGCAGATCCTGTTCGGGGAAGTAAACTATTATGGCTTCGGTTTCCTGCTGGGGGGCCTGTCGTTTTATCTGGTGAGCTGGCTGCGTCTGGAATGGTATACAAAGAGGCTTCCGTATTTTCTCTTGAGCAGACAGGCGCTTGTACAAAATAAAAAAGAGGGCATTTTTTCCAGGCTCTGCAACTGGCTGGAGAGAAAGGAAGGAACTTTGGAATGAAAAAAAGGAAAAAGGCAGTTCTGCTGTTTGCGTCCGCACTGTGCATATGTCTGTCAGGCTGCAGCCTGACAGAACAACAGCCGGTGGAAACAGAGGCTTCGGCGGTTGTCCGGACGGAAACAGTAGAAAAAGCGGAATCCTCGCTTGAGGATTACCATCTGCGGGAAAATAAAACCATATATGAGCAGGATGATGAAACAAGTGTGGTTACCATGTACCTGACCGTAAGAGAAGGGAATGAAGCCGAACATACCAACCATACATGGACGGAAATCAATTCCTACTCCAAATACTGGTATGAGGATAATAACATCGAACAGTACGCCGTGGAAGGAATCCTGCAGGTAGGGGATGAGAACGGCCCTCTGGAAGGGGAAGCGGGCTACGGCGAAAACGCTCCCAATGCAATCATAAAAATCAGAGGGCAGTCTTCCAGCAAAGGAGCCCAGAAAAACTATAAAATCGAGCTAAAGGACGGTAAGGATACCTGGAGGGGACAACGGACGATTAATCTGAATAAGCATATGTTTGAAGGCCTGCGCTTCCGGAATAAGCTCGCTTATGATCTTATGAAGGATATTCCTCAGATGATTTCCGCCAGGACGCAGTTTGTACATTTATATGTGAAGGACGAGACAGAAGGCGGCAGCGGTGTCTTTGAGGATTACGGGCTGTTCACGCAGGTGGAGCAGATGAACAAGACATTTCTGAAAAGCCATGGCCTGGATAAAAACGGGCATATGTACAAGGTGAATTTTTTTGAATTTATGCGTTATGAAGACGCCATCCGACTGGCAACTGATCCCGCTTATGATCAGACGGCCTTTGAAGAACATCTGGAAATAAAGGGCGATAACGATCATACAAAGCTGATTGCCATGCTCAATGATGTAAATGATTATTCAATACCAATAGAGGAAACGGTGGAAAAATGGTTTGACACGGAAAACCTGTTTTACTGGATGGGTTTTCAAATCCTGCTGGGAAATACGGATACCAGTTCAAGGAACTATTACCTTTACAGTCCGCTAAATGTAAACAAATTTTACATTATTTCCTGGGATAACGATGGTTCCCTGGAGTATCTGGAAGAACAGCTGAAGGGAAAGGATCTGAGGGATACCTGGGAATATGGTCTGAGTAATTACTGGGGGAACGTTCTGTATCAGCGTATGTTTAAGAATGAGGAATACCGCCGGGAGCTGACGGATGTCATTAACACCCTGCGTTCGGATTATCTTACACCAGAGCGCGTGAGTGAAAAAGTAAACAGCTATAAAAGCGTGACAAAGCCTTATCTTTACAGCATGCCTGATGTGCTTTACGCACCTCTGACCGAGGCTGAATTTGAGCAGGTGGCAGATAATATTCCAAAGGAAATTGAAGAGAATTATCAAAGATACCTGGAGTCTTTGGAAAGACCAATGCCCTTTTACATTGGGGTGCCGGAACCGCAGGAGGGGAAGCTTACCGTCAATTGGGATGCCGCCTATGATTTTGACAGTGAAAATATTACCTATACCTTTGAGCTTGCAAGGGACTGTCTGTTTAAGGATATTTTATTTTCCGATTCAGCGATCCGTATCCCGCAGGCAGAATTGGATATGCCCGGGGCAGGACAGTATTTTATTCGGGTAACTGCAAAAAATGAGTCCGGTAAAACCCAGACTGCCTTTGACTATTATCACACTGATGACGGAAAGGTTTATGGAACCAAATGCTTCTATGTACTGGAGGACGGAAGTATAGAAGAGGATACGGAAAATGAAGATTTGTGAGGACGGCAGGAATAAATATTATGGCACTTTCCGCAATGAATGGAAATACTATATCTCCCTCTGGGAATGTCAGGCGCTGCGGGAACGTTTCTCAAACATGATGGAACTGGATCCTCATGCCCAAAATGGGATTTATATGATCCGCAGCCTGTATTTTGATGACTATTGGAACAGCGCTTATAATGAGAAAATGGCAGGAGTAGATTTCAGGAAAAAGTACAGAATCAGGATTTATAACTGCCAGGACAGCCATATCAAGCTGGAGAGAAAGATAAAACTCTCCAACTACATACACAAAGACTCCGCCTCTATCACCCGGCAGGAGTTCGACTGGATTACAGAAGGCAGGTACGATTTCCTGCTCAGGCATAAAAACCGGCTCTGTCAGGAATTTTATTATGAATGTATGGCAAATGCGCTGCGCCCGAAGGTCATTGTGGACTATGACAGGGAACCCTTTATTTTAAAGGAGGGGGATGTGAGAATTACCTTTGACTCCAATGTAAGGGCGGCTGTCCCGGATGCGGATTTCTTTGATCCGGATTTGCCCTCCTACGAGGTGGTTCCCTTCGGAAAGACAGTGATGGAAGTGAAATTCACGGAATTCCTGCCTCAGTTTATAAGGGATATTCTTCCGCCGGACGGAGATGAGTTTTCCGCAATTTCCAAATATACAATGTGCTATGAGAGATTATATCACCGGACGGATGCACTATTTATGATTTCAAGGTCTGATAAGACCTGGTAAAACGGACGGCGGAAGCATGACTTTCCCGCCGCAGGATAAGGAGCAGATATGAATATCAAAGATTATTTTAAAAAATCGGTCTGGGAATCCTTTATGAACAGCCAGACGATGACGGAGGATGTGGTGCTGCAGATTGTGATAGCAATGAGTGCGGCACTTATACTGGGTTTGTTCATTTATAAGATATATCAGATTTATTTCGGAGGCGTGGTATTTTCCCGTTCCTTTGCAACAACCCTGGTGGGGATGACGGTGCTGACCTGTATGCTGACGCTGGCCATCAGCACAAATATCGTAATATCCCTCGGTATGGTGGGCGCACTTTCCATTGTCCGTTACCGTACCGCCATAAAAGATCCCATGGATCTTTTATACCTGTTCTGGGCGATATCGGTTGGTATTACCGTGGGAGCGAACATGTATGTACTGGCTCTGTCGGCCTGTGTCCTGATGGTAATTTTAATCCATCTGCTTTACCACAGGCAGAAAAGAGGAATGATTTACATCATGGTGGTACATTATGAAGGAGAGCTTACCGGAGATGAAGTACTGCGCGCCATGAAAAAAATCAAATACCAGATGAAGTCCAAGACGCTGCGGGGCAGCTTGACAGAAATGATGCTTGAGGTTTATTGTAGAACTGACAGCACGGTTTTCCTGGAGAATATCCGGGCAATCGAGCAGGTGAAGGATGTGACGTTAATACAGTATAACGGAGAATATCATGGCTAATGGTACAAGAGTGAAAATAATTACAGGGGTGGTTATCCTGCTGGCGGCGGCTTTCGTGCTTCTGGCTTTTTACATGATCCCCCGCATTTATAATCTGTCTGCCTCGGTAGATTTTACAGCCGGAGACGGGGTGTATGAAAATCCGCTGATGGGATATGTTAACTGGGCCAGACATCCCGAAGAAGCCCAGACGGGACAGCTCGTTTATATTGATGTAACCTGGGCGGAATGGGAACCCAGGGAAGGGCATTTTGATATAAAAGGACTGGAAGAAAGGAACCATATAAAACGCTGGAAGGACGAAGGGAAACATGCGGTTCTGCGTTTTGTCTGTGATATGCCCGGAAGTGAAAAGCATATGGACATTCCCCAGTGGCTCTATGAAAAAACAGCCGATGGCATATTCTATGATACGGATTATGGAAAGGGATACGCACCGGTTTACGATAATCCTGAATTTCTGGAGGCGCACGGGAAAGCCCTGGCTGCGCTGGGCAGCTACTGCAGTCAGGATACCTTTGTTTCCTATGTGCAGTTGGGAAGCCTCGGGCACTGGGGGGAATGGCACACAAAGTATGAGGATGGCGTACCGCCCATGCCGGACGCAGAGGTATGCTGGAAGTATGCCGGCCAGTATGCAGACAGCTTTATACATGCCAGGCTTCTCATGCGCAGGAACTATGTGATGGCCGTAGACGGGGGTATGGGACTGTATAATGATATGACCGGCCTGCCCGGGGATACTCTGGAATGGCTGGATTGGCAGGAAAACGGCGGTGCTTATGAAACACCTGGCAGGCAGATTCCCTACGCTCCTGTGAAAGCTGTCTGGAACAATGCGCCTGTGGGCGGAGAGTTTACCGGAGAGCTTCCCCTGGAACAGATGCTGGGAGAGGATCTGGAGCAGACTCTTTCTTTAATTGATCGGTCACATATGACTTTTATCGGACCGCGTGCTCCGGAAGGAGAAATGCTTGCATCTGACGGAGCTGCAGAGATATTAAAACATCTCGGCTACCGTTACCGTATTTCACATATGGATATTAAAATGGATTACTTCAGACAGTCCTTTAAGGTGGAGCTTGTATGGAAAAATGACGGTGCGGCACCTATCTACTTTGAATGGCCGGTTATGATGTATATTTATGATGCGGAAGGAAACAGACGTTACTGGGAAGGCGTGGATGTGGATCTGACGCAGCTGACTCCGGGTAAAACGGTGACTACTGTGAATGATATTCCCTTTAATGATCTTTTCAGGAAGGGTTATACTATCAGTATCGGGATTCTGGATCCCCAGACTGAGGAACCTGGAATTGAGCTTGCCATGAACAAACGTTACCAGGATGGCATCAATATTATTTACAGCTATGACGGAAACGCGGGTACCGTATTCGGGGAGGAATGAAAGGCGTTTTTGTCAGGGGCAGGCGGAAGTGCCTGCAGAGAGGGAGGAATGGGAAATGGCGAATAAGGACATTTTCCGGACCACAGTGTTCGGCGGATATCAGAAGGAAGATGTGATGGACTACGTCCGTTCCCTTGAAAATGAGAAGGAAACGGTAAAGATTCTCGCCAGTAAAGAAAATGCAGGCATAAAAACAGAGCTTGAACAGGAAAAGAAAGCAAATGAGGAGCTGAAAAATGCCCTTCTTTCCTGCAAAGAACAGCTGGGCCGGCTGGAAGCGGAAAGAAAAAAAACAAAAGAAGAGCAGGAGCAAATCCGCCTGCAGCTGATGGAAGAACGTAGCAATCTGCAGAAAAAGCAGAGTACCTGGGCGGAAAGCCTGACCCGGATGCAGGAAGATCTGAAGTCACAGGAAGAGGAGTGGAGGCAGCGGACGGAGAAATTCCTGGAGCTTGAAAAAACGCGGCGGGGACAGGAGCAGGCCGTAACTCAGCTGCGGGAACAGGTGCGGCAGGAACAGGAGCAGCAAAAAGTCCTGAAAGATGAGCTGGCCAGCTTGAAAGACCAGGAAAGCAGGCTGCAGGAAGAGCTTGCCCGCAGCCTGGCAGAAAACGAACGTCTTCAGGGTGAGGCATCCGGATGGATGCAGGAAAAAGAAAGCCTTTTCTCAGAAAAAGAAAAGCTGGAAGCGGAATGCAGAAGACTCAGGGATTCAGTCCGGGACGGAGAGACAAAGCTCCGCCGGCTTCAGGATGTCCAGCGTCAGGCTGAACGGCTGAAAAAAAGCAATCATGAGCTTATGGAGCGCTGCCGCAGGCTTGAGGCGGAACACAGGATTGTAAAGGGAAATGGCGAAGCAAGGAAAAGTGGGTTGAATGGAGTGCTGGAAAAGCTGGTGCCCGCTGCCCGTGCGGCAAAACAGGAAAGAAAGGCCGGAATCCCTTTTTCACCGGAGGCTTCAGCGCCGGAGCCAATGCCTGAATTAAGCGCCGGCTTTATGGGAATGGAAGAATCTGCATCTATGGTAGAACCGGTTCCCGCACCGTCCCACATTGAAGAAACGACTGCCCGGACATTCCCGGAGGCCGATGCTTCAGACACTTTGGAAACCAAATCTTTGGATACGCAGCTGCCAAAAGAGGAACCGGCCGTCATAACAGAGGAACCAGAGCCGGGATATCCGGAGGAAGATAACATGGAGTCCGCGCAGGAGCTGTACCGCAGGCATGCGGAAAATGTGAACCGTTCGATTATTACCGCCCAGGAACGGATTGCCCGGCTGCTGGAAGAGCTTCAGCTGGATACAGCCTCAGACGAAAAAACCCCCGGGCAGACAGCAACCTGAGCAATAAAGCCGGTGCCTGCCTGTCAGAGGGTCCACCAATCCCGGAGGATATCATCTGTCATTTAACCTCGCCTGGATTGATAAGCTTCAGGCTGCCCAGAAAGCCGTGTGAAATCAGTCCGTAAATACGTTCCACATCCTCCGGCGTGCCCGAAAGCGTGCCGTTGGCAACCCGAACTGCAAAGTTCAGCGTGGTTTCAATGATGAAAACCCAGTAAAAATCCGGGCAGAAGCCAAAACGGTGAGCATTCTGCTTGAGAAATTTTGAGAAGAAGGAAAAGGATTTCCCCTGGCCGTCCATGACTTCTTCATCATAGTAGGAGGATTGGCGGAACTGGCAGTAGAACTTGGCATAAGGCCAGTGTTCCACAAAATAATAAAAATAGGCAAACCACATTTTGCGGATAATTTTCGTAATATGAATCTCTTTAAAGGAAATGCCCTTCAAGACAGCATCAACCTGCCTGTCTATGTAAAACAGGCAGGCCTCTAAAAGGGCCTTTTTGCTGGCAAAATTATTAAAGATGGTTCCTTCGGATATTCCCATATCCAGGGCCACCTTTTTTGTTGTCACATTTTCAAGGCCATTGTTGGCTACATATAAAATTGTTGCTTCAATTATGGATTCCGGGGTTATTGTTTGTTTTTTCATAAGTTCATTATAGTAAACAAAAGATGATAAAGTCAACTTGTATACATTAGTTCCAAAAATTTTAAGAATTTGCAGGTTACAGCCCGTCCCCAACGGTAACCTGTAAAGCAATAATTGCTTAATGAGTATTTACTCATATATGTTTTTATGATAAAATGGAACACGATACAGGAGATTTCTTGTATAGGAAAAAGCAACACCTCGCGCAAAAGTCATAAAACAGGGAGATTTTTATCAGGCCTGTGTCCCGGCGAACCCCCTTCCATTTCGGAATAACTGGAAGGGAAGGTTACCGGGGTACAGGCCCTCCTTGTTTTCTGGCAATCCTCTCACAGGGTCGCCAAAAAACAGGAAGGTATGATATAATGTCGTCGAAGATGACATTATATCTGCGCATTCTGGTTTCTGCGCCTGCCGCAGAAATCCAGGCGCTAAATTCCGCCGGAGGCTCATATCCGCGGAGCGGATATGATATAATGGCCGTAAGATACAGAAGTAGTGCGGCACAAAAGGGCTGCCGCCTGTTGGGAAGGTATAAATAAAATGAAAATAATTCGCGGAATAGAGCTTAAACAGGGAAGCCAGGAGGAGTTACTGCCGGATTTCTCACCGGAATTTCCCTATATTGCCTCCTTTGTGGAGCTGCATAAATATATAGGCCGCCAGTCCCCCTGGCACTGGCATAAGGAAGTAGAGCTTTTCTACATGAAGGACGGAGAACTGGAATATGACACTCCCCATGGGAAAAAGGTCTTTACAGCAGGCATGGGAGGGCTGGTCAATGCTAACGTCCTTCATATGACAAGGGCAAATGAAAGCTGTCGGACCGTTACAGCTATGCTCCATATTTTCGATCCGATTTTTATCAGCGGCAGCCGCGGCAGCGCCATTGACCGGAAGTATGTCATGCCGCTGATAACGGCTTCCCGGATAGACATCATCGGCCTGTACCCTGACAATCCGGAGCATGCGCCGCTGCTTGAGAAGCTTCAGGAATCCTTCCGTTTTTCAGAGGAGGATTTCGGCTATGAAATACGCCTGCGGGAATCGCTGTCGGATATATGGTGCCGTCTGCTGAATACTGCCCGGCCAATGCTGGAAAAGGAGGAGGTACAGGATAAAGCCGGTGATAAAATAAAAGCCATGCTCACTTATGTGCATGAGCATTACGGGGAACGGCTGACAGTGGCCGAACTGGCAGCTTCCGCCTTTATCAGTGAAAGAGAAGCGTACCGCGTGTTCCGGGAATGCGTGCACCTGACACCTGTGGAATATATTATCAGCTACCGCCTGCAGCAGGCCTGCCATATGCTGATAGAAACGGAGGAACCGATCACCCGGATCAGCCAGGCCTGCTGTCTGGGAAGCAGCAGCTATTTCGGAAAAGTATTCCGTGAAAGGATGGGCTGCAGTCCTGTTGAGTTCCGGCGCAGATGGCGGAATAGTGATATTAATCGGCAGGAATAAGATATCATTGGAAAAAAACATGCACTATAATGACATCATACAAAGACTTTGGAAGCCTAAGCAGCAGTGCAGGTCACCGATAGCTGATGGTATAAGGAGGGAATTATATGATGTTAAAGCTGAATATTTTAAATATGATTAATTTCCTGAAGACAGTGAATGAATGCAGCGGGCCGGTGGTCCTGGTCTCCCAGGACGGAAGACGAGAGGATATGAACAAACAGGAAAGCCTGCAGGAACGGCTTTTGAAAAACTATAAGGACAACCGGCGCAGCCTGAAAATGTGGATTGACGTTGCAGAGCCTGCGGATTATTTGAAAATTGTCTGCTACTATGCAGGGGACTGCTGAATTGCAAGGAACTGACAAAGTCAATTACGCATGGAGGTATGAAATGTCGGATATGGATAAAAGAAAAATTAAAATTGGCCTTATCGGCTTCGGTTCCTGGGTAAGACGCGCCCATCTGCCGGCCCTGGAATACGATGGGAGAGCCATAATCACAGCCGCTGCGGCTGCCACGGAAAAAACAAGGCAGGAAATCCGGCGGACGCTGGGAGAGGAGATCCGGCTGTTTGGAAGTTACGGGGAGCTTCTGGAAAAATCAGATACGGATGCAGTTATGATAGCCGTCCCGGATGAAGTACATGAAGAAGCCCTGTCGGCGGCAATTGCTTCCGGGAAAGCCGTGTTTTATGAACCACCGGTTTCCATCCGGCGAAGCCGGATCCCGATCATCGTGCACAACCTCCTATCAGCGCCGCAGGTGACCTTCGCCAATCTGGAGCTTGGTTTTCATCCGGGTTTTGCCAGGGCGGCGGATATGATAAGGGACGGGGAGATTGGAAACCTGCAGAAAATCACGATAACCCTCCATGCAGGCTGGGGCAGCGCGGTTAATTCAGATGTCTGCCTGATAGACAGAATGTCCTGCTGGTACGTGGATGTGCTGAACCGGATTATCGGCGCGTATCCTTCCCGCGTCCTCCTTCTGGACGGCAGCGGCAATCCGGGCCGCATGCAGTCTGTAAGCACGGCAATTTATGATTATGATGGTGTCTGGGGCATCTTCCAGGCAGAGGTTAACCGCAAGGATGAAACTTCAATTGTGGTGGATGTGACCGGTGATGAGGGCAATATCTGCATCAATTATTTTACCGGCGCATATGGCTTCCAGTCCGTAAGGCATCCGGGACTTCGTTTTTCCTATGACTGCCCCCTGGAGCCATATGCTGATTATCCGGGAGTAAGGGAAAGCGTTTCCGCCTTCCTGGACGCTGTGGAAAGCTGCGACGCAAGCCAGGGAAATGCCGCAACAGTGGCGCGGCTGAATAGTATCGGCCTGGCGACGGAGGAATCAAAGGACACGGGAAGCTGGGCCCCGGTCAATATGCTTCGTTGATAAATGTCCTGAAATGAGCAAAATAGGATTGGTAAACGCCGCTCTTTTCTGATACACTGAAAAAAGCAGAACTGCGTATTTTTCGGAAAGGGGCATAAAAATATGATACTCAAAATAATTGATGAAAAATTTTCTGTCTGCCGGATCGGGGATCCGGCAGCAGCTGTTTTCGCGGATACCTACTGTTTTCTCTGCAAAACGGATGAAGAGATTTCCCTGGTCTGCCCGACAAGCTCTGTTCCCGGGCACACCCTTGCCCGGGAAGACGGATGGCGGGCATTTCGGATAGAGGGTGTGCTGGATTTCTCCCTGATAGGCATCCTTGCAGGGATATCCGGGATACTTGCAGAAAATAAAATCGGAATCTTCGTGGTATCAACCTACAACACAGACTATGTGCTGACAAAAGAGGAAAGCTTTGAAAGGGCCATGGCGCTTCTTGCCCGGCACGGCTATACGGTATTGCCAGATAATCCATCGCACAGCACAGATGACAATAGCTTACGAAACGCCGAAAGAGAAGGAGTAGCTGAATGAAATACTTTGGGGAAGGTCTCAGTGAAAAACATAAGGAACTCAGCAGAATCATACGCAGGCCGTCCATGCTGGAGCAGGCGGCGCAGCTGTTCCTGGAAATACATGCGTCCCTGCATTTATCCCGGATTTCCGGGACACAGCCCAATGAAGTGGATGCCCTTCTGAGTGATCTTACGGACAGCGAATATGCGGTAATGCCTTCGGGCAGGGATGAAACTATTGCCTGGGTACTCTGGCATATTGCCCGAATAGAGGATCTCACTATGGGAATCCTTGCCGCAAAGGGTAACCAGCTGTTTAATGAGGAATGGCAGAAACGGCTGAATGTCTCCATTACCGATACAGGAAATGCATTGACAGACGATGAAATCATGCTTCTCAGCAAAAATATAAATACTGCGGAGCTTATCAGCTACCGGAACGCAGTGGGAGAGCGTACAAGAAAGATAGTTCGGGAACTGGACAGCGAAGCTTTGAAACGGAAGGTTTCTTGTGAGGATATTGCCAGGATACGGCAGGAAGGCGGCGTCACGCAGCAGGAGGAATCCGCCTGGCTCCTTGATTTCTGGGGGAAAAAGGATGTGGCCGGCTTATTGCTGATGCCGCCCACACGGCATGTCATGCTTCACCTGAATGACTGCTGCAGATGGAAACAGGAAATCCGGACAAAGAAAAAATTTTTCAGAAGCTGAAAATTTTTACCTGGGAAGTTATATATGTATATGATAAATCTTATATGCTGATACTGATGTGCGGCACTTTTTGGCATCAGCAGACAGCGGCGGCGGATCGGAACGGCAGCATTCCGGTTCGCCGCCGCTGTTTTTTATATGTCATCTGTTATCCCGCATAAATTCTGAAGCAACCTATCTTCATGAAATTCTTTTAATACCACCGCAATAACTACATAAAAATTGTAGCAAATATGTGTTACACATATGATTTGTATAAAATAAATAAATGCTATTGAAAATATAGCAACGTAAATATATAATAAATACATAAATAAACAGATCAGACTATTAAGATAGGCCTATCGCATAGTCAAAATGATTATTTTACACAAACAATAAGCAGAAATGATAGTCAATTTAAAAATTACATTCAGGGATTGACAACGCGGGAAAGGAACAGTATTGATACAGTAATACTGCATTAATAAAATAAAAGCTGTTAATTACCGTATTTGTCACCTGCCGGAACTGTAAATCAAATTTCGAAATAGGAGGAAATGGTTATGAAGAGACTGGGCGCTGTATTATTATCAGCAGCTATGGTTCTGTCGCTTACGGCATGCGGAGGAAATACGACAACTGCTCCGGCTGCTTCGGAACCCGCCAAGGAACCTGCCAAAGAGGCTGCTTCCGAAGCAGGGAACGATGAGGCTGCCCCCGCTGCAAGCGCGTCTGCAGAAGGGACAGACATCAGCGGAAGTACATTGGAGGTAGCGGTTACCTATACAGGTGATCAGGCAACCACTTTCCAGGGACTGGTTAAAAAGTTCGAAGAAGAATATGGATGTACTGTGAATATCGCGGAATACGGCACAGATTACGAAAATACCTTAAAGACACGTATGGCGGCTAATGAGCTTCCCGACGTATTCCAGACACACGGATGGTCAATCCTCCGTTATAAAGAGTATCTGATGGATCTGAAGGATCAGCCCTGGGTTTCCGACTATGATGATTCCGCACTGGGCGTTATCCAGGACGACGACGGCGCAATCTATGTTCTGATGATTTCTGAACTGATTAACGGAACCCTGGTTAACACCGACGTATGTGATGCTGCAGGCGTTGACCCGTACACAATCCATACATGGGATGATTTCACAGCGGCATGTGAAAAGATCAAAGCCTCCGGAACCACTCCCATCTGCGTATTATCCAATCCCGGACTGCTGGCGAACTTTGCAGGAACCTTTGTAAGCTACGACGGCGAAATGTTCCAGGATTCCGCAGCAATGCTGGACGGCTCCTATGACTGGCAGCATTACAAAGAATCCCTGATTAAATACATGTCCGGCTGGATTGAATCAGGCTATTACTTCGATGATATCCTTACACTGGTTGATACTGACCTGACCGAGCGTTTTGCAGCCGGCAAGGGCGCCTTCTGCCTCGGCAACGACCCTTCCGTAATGCTTACCTGCCTTACCCTGAATCCTGACGCCAACTTTATTTTCCTTCCTTCCTTTGCATCCAAAGAAGGCGGAAAAGAGCATGTAGGCATCGGTGAAGGCGATACCTTCGGTATCTGGAAAGACACCAAGAATGCTGATGCGGCAAAAGTTTTCTTAGAGTACATGGCTCGTCCTGAAGTGGCAAAAGAAATGAATGCCGCAACCGGTAAAATCAGCTGCCTGAAATCCACCATGGCTATCGACGATGGCTACGGCCTGAAGGTATTCCAGGACATGAAGGAAAAATGCGCTGACTGCGATATCTTCTATGAAAACCTTTGGGACAGACAGTATATGCCTTCCGGAATGTGGCCGATATTCGGAAATGCAAGCAACATGCTTTTCGATAACCACAGTGAAAAAGGACAGGATGAAGTGATTGAATATCTGCTTGAGAACTACCAGGATTTATATGAAGCAGCTAAAGAGGGCTGATATAACTGATTAAACTAAAACGATGGTGGGGTGGCAATGCCATCTCACCAGTTTTAATATAAGGGGGTCATACTTTGAAGAAAAGAAAATGGATATATCTTTCCCTGACTATTCCGGCATTGGCTCTGATGATACTGTTCATAGCGGCGCCGCTTGTTAATGCGGTCAGAATCTCTTTTTTTAAATGGAATGGATATTCCCAGAACATGCGCTGGTATGGTCTGAAAAATTTTGTAAATCTTTTTACGGATAATCTGTTCTGGCGCGCGACGCTGAATACAATGATCTACGGCTTTGGTTCCACTTTTTTCCAGAATATATGCGGCCTTGCTGCGGCGCTGTTCCTGAATAACAAATTCAAGGGCAGGAACGGGGTCAGGGTAATTCTGTATATGCCTATCATGATTTCCGCGTTCATCATGGGCCAGATCCTTTACTACTTTGTACAGGCGGAGGGCGGTGTTTTCAATGAGCTTTTGGGAATCATCGGAATCTCCCCCATATATTGGATGAAAACCGGCCTCTCCTCAACGCTGATGATTATGCTTGCCAACTCCTGGCAGTACATGGGTCTTTGTATGATTATCTATCTGGCAGGACTGCAGAATATCCCTTCCATGTATAAGGAAGCCGCCAGGCTGGACGGCGCCGGCAAAATGAAGGAATTCATTTATGTGACGCTGCCTTTGCTGATTCCGTCCATTACCACAGCGGTTGTAACCAACTTAATCGGCGGTTTCAAGCTGTTTGACGCCATCGTGGCCATGTCCAACGGCGGACCGAACAGGAAGTCCATGTCCCTGTCATTCTACATATCCCAGCTTTATTTTAACGATGAAAAAGCAGGCTATGCATCTGCCGTGGGCATTATGACATTCTTTATCATTATGATAATCGCTCTGCCGGTAAATGCATATCTGCGCAAGAAGGAGGTTGAGTATTGATGGAAGGAAAGCTGAAAAAATCCAAAGGACCAAATACCCACTCCGTATGGTGGTGCTATATTGTAGCCATCCTGTTGATTCTGATTTATCTGCTCCCTATTTATATCATGCTGAACCTGTCCTTCAGGACGCTGCAGGATCTGGGCACCAAGCTGTCCCTGCCGGCCGCCTGGAATTTTGGAAACTATGTTGAGGTATTCAAAAGCGGTGATCTATGGCTGGGCTTTAAGAATTCCATCATTCTGGTGGTGGAAACCGTCACTCTGGAAATCGTCCTGTCCGCGCTTGCCGCCTACGGGCTTGCAAGAAGCAGCGGCAGGCTTGCGGAATCCATCCGAAATATCAACATGGGCATCATGATGATACCCAGCGTTGCCCTGCTGGTCGGCACCTACGGACTGATGGTAAAATTCCATATGACCAACACACTTTACGGACTGGCTCTGCTGTCTGCGGCGGGAGGCATCCCCGGCACCATGTTTATGTATGTTAACTTTGTTGTTTCCATTCCCACGGCGTTGGATGAGGCTGCAGCCATTGACGGAGCCGGAGTGCTCAGGACCTTCACGCAGATCATCATGCCCCAGCTGAAGGCGGTTACGGTTACAAGAATTATCATGTCCGCCACCGGCTGCTGGAATAACTATCTGATGCCCATGTATTTGCTGCAGGATAAATCCAAATTTACAATTATCCTGGTGATCAAATCAGCCTTCAACAGAACGAACGGCGTCGGCAATCTGCCGAAGGCCTGTGCTACCTGTGCGCTGGGCCTTCTGCCGGTCATCCTGCTGTATCTGTTCCTGCAGAAATATATTATTGAAGGACAGATTGACAGCTCTGTAAAATAGCGGTTAAAATATAACCAAATATTATATAATACAGGAAGGAAGACAGACAATGAAGCTTTATAAACGTAAACCAGATGACAGGGCTCCTCTCGGCCAGCCGGACCCCTATATGATCAAAGCCGGCGACGGCAGATATTATATCTACGCCACAGGGAATCCCGGCCCCCAGCTATTTTGCAGCGACAGCCTGCTTGACGGCTGGGAATACAAGGGCTGCTGCCTGGAAGCGCCGGGGCAGAAGAATTGCTGGGCGCCCTGCGTGATCGAAATTGACGGTAAATATTATATGTATTATTCAAGCATGGATGAAGACAGCGATGATGAGCATGGCCAGACCATGAGAGTCGCGGTTGCTGACTGCCCCGGGGGACCGTTCCGGTTTGTGAAGAACCTTCTCCCTCCGTTCTCCATCGATCCCCATATGGTAGTTACCCCTTCGGGAATGTATTTATTTTACTGTGTAAACGAATACGAGGCCCAGCGTGTAGGAACGGTAGTAATGTGCGATAAAATGACAGATCCGTTTACCATGGAAGGAAAACCGGTGTGCGTCATCCGTCCCACCCTGGATGAAGAGATTTATCAGCGCGACCGTTTCAAAAAGGGAGAGCACTGGCATACCATAGAGGGCGCTTTTTATTTCAGTAAAGGGAATACGCATTATCTGATGTACTCCGGCGCATGCCACCAGAATCCTACATATTTTATCGGCTACAGCGTGGCGCACGGGGATCCGGACGCGGATTTACGAACGCTGGACTGGAAAAAGTTTCCTGACGATACCACCTACGCGCCGCTTCTTTCCAAAAATGATTTTGTGGAAGGGATGGGGCATAACAGCGTGATCTTTGATAACGGAACATGCTATATCGTGTATCACGGGCGTGATATTGGAGACATAAATCTGCCGGAGGATGCCCGGTCTGCCAGAATTGATGAAATGAAAATAGACGGAGATGTCCTGTCCGTAGAAGTTACAAGATAACAGACTGGAGCGTATCTAAAAAGGGCCGGCAGGTTTTGCCGGTCCTTTTGTTCACTCTGAAAGCTCTTCTAACGGATCCTCTTCCTGGTAATTGATATGTTTTTTGAAAACAGGCTCCTGCAGGTAGGAGGAGAGGAAGAAGAAACCGGCAGGCACGATAAACAGCAACGGCGGATAATAGATGGAAAGTTCAACTGCAAACAGAAACAGGCAGAGCAGCAGGAAATTTTTTACAAGATGGCCGAAAGTAAGTCTGACCAGCAGGGTAAACAGCTCCTGTCTTCTGAGGCGGAATCTTCCCATCAGCGCAAACCCGTGTATCTGAACCGTCAGGCACACAAGAATGGAAAAGAGGGAGAAAAAAACATACATACCTGCAATCATGCTGTCCGGCCTCTGCCAGCACACATAGCCGGTGACGCCGAACAGTGCGTAGAGGAACAGCAGAAGGGCGGTAAAAGGAAGCGTCTGCCTCAGATTTTCCTTAAAGGAATCCCGGAAGGTGGCAAAGGCATATCCCCGGTTCTGCCGCAGGACACGGATTGAGGTATGGTACAGGGCGGCAGAGGCGGCCCCGATCGTGAGCACGGGCAGGCTGCATACACACCACAGCACGCTTAAGATGACCATATCCGCCGCTTTATTCAATATTGTTACCAGAGTGCTTTCCTGATTAAACATAACGTTCCTTTCCGGGCAAATCAGCCGTTTTCGTATTCTACCTTCATTACAATGTCCTGGGCATAGTCGCCGAAATGCTTCCCGAACAGATTCATGCCCCCTACATGCTGGCTGTCACTGTCCACTTTCAGGATGAAGGAGAAGAAATAATCATTCAGCAGCCCCAGGCTTTCAATGGTTTCATCCGATATTTTCTGATTGTCCATGTAGCAGCCGCTGTGAGTGACATAAATTTTCTTATATTCACCGAACTGTGTGTTGGATTCACTCCACCAGCTGGGATTATAGATTCCCTTCCTTCCGCCATAATCCCCTTTGGTAAGAAAGGTGACGATTTTCTTATGGTTCAGCTCAAAGGTGATATCGGACGGCCAGTTATTGTTATAGCCGGGTGCCTCAGAGCATACCTCAAAGGAAAACTCAATCTGGGAGACCTTGTCCTGAAGCAGGGAGTAGTTGGAAAACTGGTATTCCAGAAAGCCCCTGGTAAACCACAGCAGGGAAGCATCTGTGCGATCCGGGGAATAAAAGCCATAGGGACTGTCTTCATAATAAAGATAGGAAACAGCGGAGGCAATGCCGCATGGTGGAGAAATTTCGCAGTTGCAGTAGTGCCCGATTGGCATATTGACAAAGACCGGCGGCTTCCGTGTGATTTTGTTCACATGGGCAAATACATCCAGGGAAACATTGGCCGTCTTAATGCCGCACAGCTTCTGTGAGCCCCGCATTCCAGGCTTGGGCACCACCGTAATCAGATTGGCCTCTTTCAGTGTCTTGATGTGCAGGCACATGGAAGACATGGGCAGATAGAAGGCCTCCGCCAGTTCGCTGATGGTCATGGCTTTCGCCACCAGGCATTTGAGAATTTCCAGACGGGTTTCAGAAGAAAGGGCCCGGCATATCCTGGCGGTGGTTTCCGTATCCGATAGATCCATAACGATGTCTTTTTTATTTTTGACTTCTTCGTACATAGGATACTCCTTCAATAATGGGTGAAACGTCAGCCCTGCGATGGAAGCCGTCTTTCGGGCCGCATATGTTATGTGATTATAAACAAAGTATAGACAATCACTGTCAAAAAATCAATAGATAGATACATAAAAAATGTATTAAATGAATGCATTGCATATAAAATGTATATTATTAATTTATTATATTGAATTTTAATGTGTAATTTATATAATCAAGATAAGTATAGGTACATAATTTTTGGATGTATATTTCAGGAAAACAGCTGTGTCGGGGGCGTGAATCCTGCCATCGGCCTTCCTGATTTCAATGTCTGCCAAAGCAGACAGATCGGAGCACTTTATGAATATTTTGTGGATTTGTACGGATCAGCAGCGGTTCGATACACTGGGCTGCACGGGAAACAAATGGGTTCATACCCCGAATCTGGACAGACTTGCCTTCGAAGGGGTGCTGTTTGAAAACGCTTATGCACAAAGCCCCGTATGCGCGCCCAGCAGGGGAAGCTTCCTTACCGGCCGTTATCCCAGGACCTGCGGCCCCAGGCAGAACGGGCAGGATATTGATGCAAAGGAACGGCTGCTTCCCAGAATTCTTGCCGATAACGGCTATTACTGCGGCCTGGCAGGCAAGCTTCACCTGTCGGCCTGCCACGATAATACAGGAAGGCTGATGGAACCCCGCATTGATGACGGCTATCATTTTTTCCAATGGTCCCATCATCCGCAGCCGCACCACGGTACGAACTGGCCCGCCAATGCCTATAACCAGTTCCTGATGCAAAACGGCAGGGATTATCTGACGCCGGACCGAGAGGACTGCCCCTATGTACAAACCGGCGTGGAGGAAGAATGGCACCAGACTGCCTGGTGCGTCAACGAAGCCATACACTTTATGGAAAGCGCACGGATTTTCGGGAAGGAATGGATGTTCTCCCTGAACTGCTTCGATCCCCATCATCCCTTTGATCCTCCGGCAGAGTATCTGGAGAGATACCTGAACAGACTGGATGAAATTCCGCTGCCAAATTACGAAGAGGGGGAGCTTAATAACAAGCCGGTTTTCCAGCAGAAGGATCATGAAGGAGCCTATGATACGAAGGACTATTATGCTTATGAAAAAATGAATGAAAAGGACCACCGCCTGATCCGGGCCGCCTACTGGGCTATGGTCGATTTGATCGATCACCAGGTTGGCCGCCTGCTGGATTATCTGGAGGAAACCGGACAACGGAAGGATACACTGATTCTGTTCCATTCCGATCATGGGGAAAATCTGGGGGATCACGGCATGTATCTGAAGGGGCCGTATTTTTATGAAAATAATGTCCATGTACCCCTGATCATCAGCTGGCCCGGAAAAATACCGGAGGGCCGCAGGAGCCGGGCGCTGGTGGAGCTTACGGATCTGGCGCCAACCCTCTGTGAAGCTGCCGGCATCACTCCCTATGAAGGCTTTCAGGGAAAATCCTTCTGGAAGCTGCTGACAGGGGAGGCAGAGCTGCATTCACACCGAAGCAGCGTGTACAGCGAATACTACAACAGCAATATTAACCACAGGAACCCGCTTGCCTTTGCCACCATGGTTTCGGACGGCCGCTACAAGCTGGTGAAGGTACATAAACAGGAAGGTGAAGAAGGCTGCTGCGGAGAATTGTATGATCTGGAGGAACAGCCTTTGGAGCGGGTAAACCACTACGAAGACCCGAAGCTTTTAAATATCAGGATCCGGCTTCTGGAAACCATGTGCGACCGGATGGCGCAGACCTGTGACCCGCTTCCGGTAAGGAAATCCTGCTGGTAGGCCGAAAAACACAAGTCAAACACCCCGCCGCAAGCAATGGGGCATTTGACCCTCGCGGCAGTCACCAAGTGGACGCACGAGTGCATCCGTTTGGCTCGTTGCCCGCGGAAATACAGGGAACAAAGCCTGGAATCAGAAACCAGCGCTTGGGAAACCGGCAGGCACAAAGCCGGCCGGTCATAGATGTAACCGCACTATGCGGAGAAACGGAGGGTTTCTATGGGACTTATGGATGTAAAAAGTATTTTGAAAATGGCGGATGAAAACCGGTTTGCGGCGGCGGCCATCGATGTATTCGATTACCAGTCCGCGCACTGGGTGGTGGAGGCCGCGGAAAGGGAAAAAATGCCCGTACTGCTGATGTTTTACCCGGATATGAGCTGGTTCATTCCATTCAGTACTATGGCGGCCATAGCGGTGGATCTTGCCAGGCAGGCAAAGGTGCCGGTAGGCGTCCATCTGGATCACGGCAAATCCTATGAGATAGCGGTGGGCGGCATTGCGGCAGGCTTTCCTTCCATTATGTATGACGGCTCCGCGCGTCCCTTTGAAGAGAACCTGTCGGTTACGGCAAGCGTGGTAAAATGCGCCCATCTGCTGGGAGTGGATGTGGAGGCAGAGCTGGGAACCGTGGGACAGGGCAGCAGAAAAGAGGATTTCTGCAACGAGGAGCTTTATACAAAGCCTGAAATGGCAAGGGATTTTGTTGCAGGGACGGGCGTGGATTCCCTCGCCGTCGCCATAGGCAACAGCCATGGACATTATGTCTGCGAGCCGCACCTGGATATCCGCAGACTGGATGAAATCAATAAAACCATCGATACCCCTCTGGTCCTTCACGGCGGATCAGGCATTCCGGCAGAGCAGATGATTGAATCCGTAAAATATGGAATCAATAAGGTAAATATCGGAACCGAATTTTTTGAAAAGTGTAAAAACTGCATTGCAACGCATATGGGAGAGGACGGATTTGTCCTGGATCATTACAAAGAAGCAGGGGAAGAGGTAATCGATTTTGTCAGAGGACGGATTGCCCGGATTAATCCTTACCATTTCTCATTATAGGGAGGGAAACTATGGATGTTGTGGGAATCGGGACCCCTTACTATGATATGGTGATCAACGTGAGCAAAATGCCCGGGCTGGACGGTGCGACGGGCGCCAACGAAGCTTTTTACCAGGGGGGAGGCAAGGTGGCGACCGCAATGGCCGCTGCCGCCAGATTGGGGAGAAGCGCAGGCATGATGGCCAAGGTGGGCGAAAACCACAGGGGCCAGTTTATCATCAATGATTTCCGCTACAATGGTGTGGACACCTCCGCCATCATCGTGGATGCCCCGGGGACCTCCAGTCCCTTCTGCCTGTCTCTTTCCGAGGAGGAGCACAAAACCAGGATTTTTATCGGCAAGGAGGGCACCGCAGGAGAACTGCTGCCGGAGGAAATCGATTATGAATATCTGGGCAAAGCAAAATACCTTCATTTGGAAAACGGCAGACCTGCCAGCGCGGCGGCAGCTCTTTTTGCCAGGGAGCACGGCATTGTAACGGTAATGGATGCGGACAATTATCAGGAGGGGATTGTAAAGCTGCTTCCCTGTCTGGATGTTTTTATCGCCTCGGAATTTTTCTACCGGGATATGTTCGGGGACCTGCCCTATGAGGAGGGCTGCAGGAAGCTGCTGGAGGCCGGCCCGTCTACGGCGATAGTTACGCTGGGAAGCAGGGGAAGCGTAGGGATGACGGCGCAGGATGGTTTTTTCCGGACGGAAAGCTTCCAGGTGCCGGTCAGGGATACCACGGGCGCCGGGGATGTTTTTCATGGAGCCTATATCGTGGGGCTGCTGGAAGGGATGGACGCGCCGGAATGCGCCAGGTTTGCCAGCGCGGTTTCCGCCATAAAATGCACCTGCTTCGGAGGAAGGACCGGGATTCCAAACCGGGATACGGTGCAAAGGTTCCTGGAAACAGGCGAAATCGACCGGACGGAGGCACAGCGCAGGCTGGCTTATTACAGAAACAATTTATAAACGGAGGACGTGTCCGTATACGGCACGCCGTCCTCCAGCAGAATGGAGGGTTATTTTATGGGAATGGTGTCATTGGGTAAAACAAAGCTTCAGGTATCCGAAATCATCCAGGGTACCTGGGTCATGGGAAAGGATTACTGGGGAGGGGCCGAGGACAGGGAATCCGCAGAGGCGATACAATGCGCGCTGGAGCACGGAATCAATACCTTTGATACAGCTTATATTTACGGAAAGGGGCATGCGGAGGAGCTGCTCGGGGAAGCGCTCCGCGGTGTGCGGGATAAATGTGTTATCATTACAAAGCTCTGGAAAACAGATATGGCGCGGGAAAGGGTGCAGCCGGGGCTGGAAGAGGCCATGCGGCGGCTGCAGACGGATTATATAGATGTCTTCTTCATCCATTATCCTTCGGAAACCGTGCCGATCGAAGAAACCATGACAGAGCTTATGCGTCTGAAGGCCGAAGGAAAAATCGGAGCCATCGGCGTATCCAATTTCAGCCTGGAACAGATGAAGGAGGCGCTGCGTTTCGGGGAGATTGATGTGATACAGCCCTGCTACAGCCTTCTCTGGCGCTTTATTGACAGGGATATCCTGCCCTTTGCCATTGAGAACAAAATCGCCGTAATCCCTTATTCGCCTCTGGGACAGGGGATTCTTACCGGCTCCATGCAGCCGGGCCATACCTTCAGGGAAGGGGATTCCAGACAGAATACGCCGCTGTTTGCATCGGAAAACTTTGAACGTGCGCTGGCCGTAACTGAACGGGTAAAGGAGGTGGCCGCCAGATATGGCAAAACACCGGCGCAGACCGCCATCCGCTGGGTAATGCAGTGTAAAGGCATGACGGCGCCGATTGTGGGCGCCAGGAACAGGAAGCAGGTAAATGACAACGCAGGCGCATGCGGATGGGAGCTTTCCGCAGAGGATATGAAGTATCTGGATGAGTACAGCCGGGACTTCGCTTACAGCCTGCCGAATTATAAAACGTTGTTTGACAAAACCATTGTATAGTGCAGGGTAACGGTATATGAAACGGACAGTTACCGGTTACTTACAGACATATTTCACATGCCCGTTGGGACGGGCAGATGGGAGCAGCTATGAAAAATCTGGACAAACAGCTGAAAATAGGCCTGGTTCCTACCCGAAGAGAGGCCTTTGCCAATGAAACTACCACCCGGCAGAAGGAAGCCGTCGTTAAACGCTTCCGGGAGCTGGCGGAAGAACTGGATTTTGAAATCGTTACTATTGAGGACATTAATGAAGAAGGCCTGCTGATGACATATCATGATGTGAAAGCGGCTTACAAAAAGCTGACGGCTGCCGGCGTGGACGCCCTGATCTTCCCCCACTGTAATTTCGGCCAGGAGGAGGCTGTGGGCAGGCTGGCGAAGGATATGAATCTGCCGGTGCTGATCTGGGGCCCCAGGGACGGCTGCCCCAACGGCCTGGAATGGCGGCCCACCGACAGCCAGTGCGGCATGTTCGCCACCACCAAGCTGCTCATGCATTACGGCGTAACCTTTTCCTACATAGAAAACTGCGCAATTGACAGTGATATCCTGAAAAAAGAGCTGGCAGATTTCCTGGCCGCAGCCAATGTGGTAAAGGCCTTCCGCGCCCTGCGCATCGCCAGGATCAGCAGCCGCCCCAAGGAATTTTTAAGCGTCATGGTCAATGAGGCGGAGCTTCTGGAAAAATACGATATCGAAATCGTGCCCGGGGAGCCGACGGTGATTCTGGACAGGGTGGACCGGATACTGGCAGAGGACAGGGGACGCATGGAGGCGCTTTTGCAGGATCTGGTGGAAGCAGGGCTTGATATCAGCGCGCTGGGAGAAAAAAGATATCCTCTGGCCGCCATTGAGCTGGCGCTGATGGACTTTGCTGAAGCAAATGACTGCAATGCCCTTTCCTGTGAATGCTGGAACCTGTTCCGCAAAAAATACGGTGTATCCCCCTGCTTTATCCTGGGGGATTTGAACGACCGCGGCCTGCCTGCCGCCTGTGAAAACGACGTCCACGCGGCAATCACCTCCGTAATGGCGGTAGCCGCCGCAAGATACAAAACGCCCTCCTTTGTGGCGGATCTCACCATAAGGCATCCCGAAAATGACAATGCGGAGCTTTTATGGCACTGCGGTTCCTTTGCCAAGAAGCTGAAGAAAGCGGATGCAAACGGACGGATTGTGAAAGAGGGAAAGGGCTTCTATGAGCTGGAGGGCGGGCCAGTCACCGTACTGCGCTTTGACGGGAACCATGGAGAGTACTATATGTTCGCAGGAGAAGCCAAAGGCGTGGACGGGCCGGTTACCAACGGCAATTATCTGTGGATCGAAACGGACAACTGGGTAAAATGGGAGAAAAAATTTATTTTCGGGCCCTATATCCATCATGTGGTCGGCATCCATGGAAGGTATTCCCATATCATCCAGGAAGCCTGCCGTTATCTGGGAATCCGGATTGATCTGCCGGATATGCCGAACCGGTATTGATGAGCCGCCCGCTTCGGCAGGCAGATAGGAGCGTTTATGAAAGGCAGTAAAAAGACTCTCCGGATATTCTGGACACTGTTTGCCTTTAATGCTTTATTTTATGTGCCCGGGGCTACCTTCGGCGCATATATCGGTGTATACTACAGATCAAAGGGAATGAACGTATCTCAGATAGGCCTGCTGTCGGCCATTGGGCCGCTTCTTGCGCTTATCCTGCAGCCGCTTTGGGGGATTCTTTCCGACAGGCGGGGCCGCCACATGGCAGTGCTCCGCCTGGCCCTTGCAGGCTCCGCCGCCGGTGTCCTGTGCTATTACCGGGCGGACACCTTCCTTCTTTTTGCCGTATGCGTGTCCGTCTACAGTTTTTTCAACTGTGCAGTCGGGCCCATCGGGGATTCCATCGTGGTTGATATGGCCCTGGAAAATGGCCTGCAGTTTTCTTCCATCCGGCTGGGCGGGACTCTTGCCTATGCGGCGACAGTGGTTTTTGCAGGGATGTACCTGAAAACAAATCCCACCGCCTCCTTCGGGATTACGGCCGCGGTCTGGTGCATCATGCTGCTGGTTACCCTGTTTATGAACAAAGAGGTGCGGAAATACAAATGTGAAAAACGGACGGGGATATTATCTGTTTTTAAAAACAAGAAGATATTGTTTGTCCTGTTTTATGCATGTATTTTCCAGATCGTATTGGGCTGCTACGGATCCTTCCTGGGGCTGGTGGTGACGGATATGGGGTATGATAACGCTACAATCGGCCGGCTGATGTGCGTCTCGGCGCTGAGCGAAATTCCCGTGCTATTGTGCATCGGCTATATTTCACGCAAGATCCGGATTGAATACCTGCTCCTCATTGCAGGCGCAGCCATGACCGTCAGAATCTGGCTGCCGCTGACAGGGAGCATAGCCGGTATTTTCATAGGCCAGTCCCTGCAGGGCGTCACCTATATGATCATGTATTACAGCTGTGTCATGTTTATGAACCAGAACCTGTCAAAGGAGCTGCATGGCACTGGGCAATCCCTGTTTTATATGGTGCAGACCGGCCTGGCCTGTACCTTCAGCAACATCGCGGGCGGCTGGCTGGGAGGAAAAATCGGGCTGCTTAAAACCTATTTCCTCTATGGACTGGTTCTGCTTGCCGTAACGGCTCTCTGCGCCTTTGTGCTCAGAAGCCATTTCCACAAAGATATAGCAAAGCAAAAGGAGACGGATTTCTTATGAACGAAAAACATTCCCTGCTGGCAGGCCTGACCTGCCTGGCAGACGCAAAAACAAGATCCATCAGCCCGGAAAATTTCCATGGGGAAAAGGGAAAGGGAGGCATGGCTGTGGAAGGAACGGGAAAGGAGTGCGCAAGAGAGCTGGGACAGGGCTGGAAGATTTCCCCTTCCGTTGAAATTCCCGGTAAGGAAACCCTGCTTCTGGCTGACATCCAGGGCAGCGGCATAATCCAGCACATCTGGCTGACCTGTCCCCATGAGGACTGGCGTTCTTTAGTGCTTCGTTTTTACTGGGATGCGGAGGAGACGCCCTCCATAGAGGTGCCCCTGGGAGATTTCTTCTGCATGGGCTGGTGCGAAACAGGGCTTCTGCAGTCGCTTCCTGTCTGCGTTAATCCCAGTGGCGGGATGAACTGCTACTGGCAGATGCCTTTCCGGACAGGTGCAAAAATCACACTGGAAAACCTGACGGGTAAAAAAAGTGTGGTCTACTATCAGATCACCTATGCGGAAACAGCCGTAGAAGAGGATACCCCCTATCTTCACGCCCAGTTCAGGAGAGACAATCCGCTGGAATATATGAAAAACCATGTGATTGTCGATCGGGCCGAGGGCAAAGGGCAGTATGTGGGAACCTATCTTGCCTGGGGCGTAAACAGCAACCGCTGGTGGGGCGAGGGTGAAATCAAGTTTTTCCTAGACGGGGACACTGATTTTCCTACCATATGCGGAACCGGGACAGAGGACTATATCGGCGGCGCCTGGAACTTCGAATATCCCAGGGGAGAATACTGCCGTTTCTCCACACCTTATTCCGGGCTGCATCAGATTATCAGGCCCGACGGCCTGTATTGCTCCCAACAGCGTTTTGGCATGTACCGTTTTCATCTGACGGATCCTATCCGGTTCGATACGGATCTGCATGTGGAAATCCAGGCCCTTGGCTGGAGGAGCGAGGGCAGATATCTTCCCCTGCAGGACGATATCGCTTCCGTAGGCTACTGGTATCAGCTGGAGCCGCACAAACCCGTCCCGCCGCTGCCGGATGCCAACGCGCTGGAAGTGAATTAAACAGGAAAAGAGGTGAGCACGATTAAAACTGACACTTACAATACTTTTACCTATAAAAAGGACCGGCAGCGGGCCATATCCTTTCCCGTGGGAGGGCTGGGAAGCGGCAGTATCGGCATTGCGGGAAATGGCTGCCTGATCGACTGGCAGGTTTATAACCGCCCCGCCATGGGAACGAGAAACGGATACAGCCATTTTGCCGTGAAAGCGCAGGCGGGTGATGAGCTGCTGGATGCCAGGGTACTGGTTTCGGATCTGGCAAAGCCCTATCTGGGACAGGTGGACGAAAGAACCATGCTCGGCATGCCGCATTTCCAGGAGCTGGTATTTGAGGGGAAATATCCTATGGCGGAGCTTTCCTTCCTAGATGAGAGATTCCCTGGAAGGGTTACCGTGCGTTACTATAATCCGTTCATCCCTCTCAATGACAGGGATTCCAGCATTCCGGCGCTGTTTGCAGACATTCTGGTGGAGAATACCACAGATCGCCCCATTACCTATACCACGGCGGGAATCATAACAAATCCCTGCCAAAGCAGCTTTACCCGCAACCGCTTCCGGGAAGGAAACGGCATCCGCGGAATCCATTTCACCACGGAAGAGATCGATAAAGGGGATGTTTCCTACAGTGATTTTACGCTTGCCGCAGATTCGGAGGCTGCCTGTCAGGAATACTGGTTCCGCGGGAACTGGCGGGATCATGTGGAAACCTACTGGCGGGAATTTGCCTCGGCAAAACCTCTTGAAAACCGCCGTTATGAAAACGGGAAAAAGGATTACAAGGATACGGGCATGCTCTGTATCTCTAAGGAGACTGCGCCGGGAGAAATACAGGAATTCCATTACGTGCTGACCTGGAACGTGCCTAACTGCAACAACTACTGGAGCGGCCTGGATATCAGCACCTCCAATATTCATTATGATGTATGTGACCGGACGCCCTGGAAGAATTACTACGCCGTTCTTTTTGAGGACTCCTGGGCAAGCGCTTCCTATGCGCTGCATAACAGACAGCGGCTGCTTGGGGAAACCCTGACGTTTATGGACGCCATGTATGAAACCACCATACCTGAAGCGGCTCTGGATGCGGTTACAGCCAACCTGGCGATTCTGCGTTCGCCCACCTGCCTCCGCCTGGAGGACGGTTCCTTCTATGGCTGGGAAGGCTGCTTTGACAATGTGGGAAGCTGTGAGGGGACCTGCACCCATGTATGGAATTATGCCTATGCGCTGCCTTTTCTTTTCCCGGCACTGGCGCGCAGCATCAGGGATCTGGAATTCAGGTACAGCCAGCGGACGGACGGCGGCATTGAATTCAGGCTCAGACTGCCTGTCGGCAGTACGGGCAAATGGTTCCACTCCTGTGCGGACGGCCAGCTTGGCAGTATTATGCTTACCTACAGGGATTATAAAATCAGCGGCGACAGGGAATGGCTGGCCTCCAAATGGGAGTCCGTGAAAAAGGCTCTTGCCTATGCATGGTCGGAAGAGAACCCGGATGCCTGGGATCGGGGAAAAAAGGGATATCTGGACGGACGACAGCATCACACGCTGGATATGGAGCTTTTCGGCCCTAATGCCTGGCTGCAGGGCTTTTACGCTGGCGCGCTGAGCGCCGCCGCCGAAATGGCTGCCGTTTTAGCAGACAGGGAAGCGGAGGAGGAATACCGGGAGCTGGCCGCCAAAGCGAAAGAATACCTGAACGGCGAGTTTTTTAACGGCGAATATTTCTACCAGAAAATTGATGTATGCGACCGCTCTGTCGTGGAGCGCTTCCAGGCGCAGGACGACTACTGGAACGAGGAAAAGGGGCAGATAAAATATCAGATCGCAGATGGCTGCGGCATTGACCAGGTGCTTGCCCAGTGGCATGGAAACCTGTGTGGTCTGCCGGAAATCTTTGAAAAGGATAAGACGCGCTGTGCCCTGGACGCCATTTTCCACTATAATTACAAGCCTGCCCTGGGGGAAATCTATAATCCCTGGCGTATTTTTGCCATTGACGAAGAGGGCGGCGTAATCATGTGCGAATGGCCGGAGGGGACGCTGAAGCCTGCGATTCCGCTCACCTATGCCCAGGAGTGCATGGATGGCATGCAGTATCAGACGGCGTCGCATATGATCTGGGAAGGGATGCTGGAGCAGGGGGAAACCATTGTGAAGGCGGTAAGAGAGAAGTACCGGGGAGATAACAGAAACCCCTGGTGCGAGATCGAATGCGGAAGCTACTATGCCCGCTCCATGGCCAGCTATGCGCTTCTGCTTTCCTACAGCGGCTTTACCTGTGACCTGGATCAGGGAATTCTTGGCTTCCGACCGAGACGCCGCTGCGCAGACGATAGCTTCACCAGCTTCTGGTCCGCCGGAAGCGGCTGGGGCAGGGTGCGCTATCAAAGCGACGGTTCCATCATCCTGGAAATTATCCGGGGCAGCCTTTTCCTGAAGCAGTTTGTAACCGGGACAGAGGGGAACATAGCTAAGGTATCTTGCGATGGAAAAGAACAGAAATTTACCCGGGAGAAGGACAGGATTTCATTTACAGAAAAAGTAAGAATAGAAAAAAGTCTGGAGCTGAAGGCGGATTAATCCGCCTTCACTTCTATACGGCGTCCGGTCTGGAAGGACTCGATTGCCGCATATGCAAGCTCCAGCGCCCGCAGCCCCCGTCTGGCGGGAACAGGCGGTTCCTGCCCGGCAAGCAGCGCCGGGATAAGCGCATCCAGGTGCCTGTCCAGATTGTGCCCGAAGCTGCGCAGCCCGTCTTCAAAGAAGCCTGCCTGCCAGGTTTCCGCCATTTCGCTGTCCGTAGCCTGGAAGGTATAGGAGCGTACATTGTCTTCGATCAGTATTCTGCCGTCCGTGCCGCCGATTTCAATCAACTGGGAAAGCCGGTTGTGCTCATTGGCATCCAGGGTTGCCAGGAAGGAACCCACAGCGCCGTTTTCAAACCGCAGGGAAAGCGTGAAGCTGGAATAGCTGTTCCGCCCGCCGTTATCGGTCATCTCCGCCATACAGGAACGTATGGGGCCGCACAGATGCTCAAGCAGATCCAGCCCGTGGCACTGGGCCTCAATGAGATTCAGATAGGGATGATCCAGAAGCTGCGTATCCCACCCGTGGCCGAAACGCCAGTGTGCAAAAACAGGCCTTCCCAGCCGCCCTGCATTAATATCCTGCTTTGCTTTCAGACAGGGAATGCTGTAGCGCTGGTTAAAATCAATGGCATAGAACAGCTTTTTTTCTTCCGCCCTGGCCGTCAGTTCCCTCGCTTCCTCCAGCCGGTAGGCAAGCGGCTTCTCCGACATCAGCGGAATGCCGGCCTCAATTACGGTCATTGTGGCTTCAAAGGTATGCTGCGCAGGCAGGCATACCGATACGAAATCAGGCTTTTCCTTCTCCAGCATTTCCCTGATATCAAGATACCAGGGGACCTGAAAGGCATCGGCCCTTTCCTGTGTCCTTTGGGCTGTACGGCCCACAATGGCCGCCAGCTGTGTGTCCTTTCTGCTCCAAAAGGCTCTGGCATGCTGATAGCCCCAGCCGCCCGCGCCGATAACGGCCACCCGCAGCCGCTTTGATTGCTGTTTGTTCTCTTCCGGCATGATTAGATCATCCTTTCTTATATAAGGGTTCCTTCCCTGTACGGGCAACGGTTGCTTTTTTCTTCACTGTTCCTGCTGAAAAAAACAGGGCTGAGGTTCCGTGGTAGGGCCTTCTGCCACAAGGATATCAGGACCGTTTTCCTGCGCTTCAAAGTGGATGCGATCCACGCAGAGGCGGCGGGGGCTCATGCGGGTCAGGTCATAATGCTGATGGTAAATGATGAACATTTCCTTATTGTCCGGCGACCAGGTAATGCAGTGATGGCCGACGCCGTGTACTTTGTCGTTGGAGCGCAGTATCGGATTGTTTCCATATTTTTCATAATGGCCCAGGGGGGAATCGGAAACCGCATAGCCGGAGCCATAGTCGGACAGGCAGTGGCTGCCGGAATAGGTCAGGTAATACAGGCCCTTGTGCCTGATCATGTAAGGCGCTTCATTTACCGGCCACTGTTTGCATTCCCAGGGCGTGTCGGGCACCAGCAGACGGGTCAGAGTCTCTTCCCGGATACTCATCATATCATCGGCCAAACGCGCGCCCCAGATTTGATTGGAGTCAAAAAAGCGGACAAAATAAAGATACCAGGCGCCGTCCCCGTCCTGGAAAAAATGGCTGTCGATTTCTTTAATATCTTCATGCAGCGGCTTTTTTACCTCCTGTACGAAGGGCCCCAGAGGGGAGCGGCTGGTGGCGATACAAAGATGCTCCTCCACAGAATAAGACAGATAAAAGATTCCGTCCACATATACAATGTCCGGCGCCCAGAACTGCTTTTCGCCCCAGGAATCGCAGGCCTTCAGCGCCATGCCGGCGTCCGTCCAGTGAACCAGATCCTCGGAGGTGTAAACCTTGAAGCCCATTTCGGAAGCATCCTTCATATCCGTATTGGTAGCATAAAGGTAATACTTCCCCTCATAAAAAATTACATCCGGATCCGCGCAGCCGTCCAGGACCGGATTCACGAACATTTGACACGCCTGGGCAGCGGGTCCGCCCGGGTGATTCGTCTGTTCCATTGCCATAAGAAATACCTCCCTTATTTTTATACAGACATAAACATATCTGTGTGTCAGGCGGAAAGCACCGCCTGTCCTTATTTTAGCAAATGCCGGTGCGCTAAGGAACCGTTTTGGCAAGCTCCAGCAATTTTATATCCTATTGGAACAACAACTACAAAAAAGCTACACCAGTGCCGCAGGCCTTCCTTATTCCAATCAGAAGCCGCGGCCAGGTGTGGCGGAAGGAGTTATTATGCAACTGAATGCACTTATCAGACAGACAAGGCTGCTGCCCTCCGAATACCGCCTGAAAAGGGATCGGGATCTGGCTTATCTGATGGAACTGAAGGAGGAAAACCTTTTATTTCCCTATTATACGGAAGCGGGGCTGAACGGCAGGCTGAACTACCGCCCGGAGCCCTGGCTGCACGGAGGGTGGGACAGTCCTCTCAGCCAAATCAGAGGCACCTTCACCGGCCATTGGCTGAGCGCTGCCGCCAGACTTTACCAGGAGACAGGCGATATCCGCCTGAAAGCCAAAGCGGATTATATCGTGGCGGAAATCGGGCGTTGCCAGGAAGCAAACGGCGGCGAGTGGGCCTTCCCGATACCTGAAAAATATCTTCAGGGATTAAAGCAGGGACGCCATTTCTGGGCGCCGCAGTACGTATGCCATAAGGTCATGATGGGGCTTCTGGATATGTATCAGTATGCGGATAACCGGCAGGCGCTACAGATTCTGGAGGGCTGCGCGGCCTGGTTCTCCCGTTTTGCCGCGGATATCAGCAGAGAGACCATGGATGATATGATGGATCTGGAGGAAACGGGCGGGCTCATGGAGCTGTGGGCGGATCTTTATGGCATTACCCGCAGTAGACAGCACCTGGAGCTGATGCGTAAATATGAACGCCCCCGCCTTACCGGCCCTCTCTTAGAAGGAAGGGATATTCTGACCAACATGCACGCCAACGCCACCATACCGGAAATCCACGGATGCGCCAGAGCATACGAGGTGACAGGAGAGGAACGGTACTTAAGGATTGTCGAAAGCTACTGGAGGCTGGCGGTGGACGACAGGATGCCCTTTGCCACAGGAGGGCAGACCGATGCGGAGACCTGGGCCCCTCCGGGAAAACAGGCCGCCAGGCTCTCTGATATGAACCAGGAGCACTGCGTCGTTTACAATATGATACGACTCGCAGATTATCTGTACCGCTGGACCGGCGAGAAAAAATACCAGGATTACATAGAACTCAACCTCGTCAACGGCCTGCTTGCCCAGGGCTTTTGGGAGGCCAGGGCCCTGGACGGCGCGCTGGAGCCCCATATTCCCGATTCCGGCATTGTCTGTTATTATCTGCCTCTGGCGCCCGGCTCCGTCAAAAAATGGGGAAGAAAAACGGAAGATTTCTGGTGCTGCCACTGCACGGCCGTACAGGCAAATGCCAGATACCGGGAATGGATCTGGTACCAGTCCGGGGCAGTGATTTCGGCCGAACAGTTCATTCCTTCTGAAACAGAGGCTGAAATTGACGGGAAAAAGATTCTCCTCCGTATGGAGGACTGCGATCTGGGAGGGAATTATCTGCGGTATCATGATGTTGCCGGAGAAATAACGAGCCGGCCCGCTTTCCGTAGAATACAGATTACGGTATCCGCGCCGGAGCCAACGGCATTTACCCTGCGACTGCGTCTTCCCTGGTGGTTAAAGGATAGGGCGGTTGTTTCCTTTCAGGGCGAGAATCAGGGCGAGAATTCTTCTCAGGGAAAAAATTTCTCTCGGAACGAAAATTCCTCTCAGGACGAAAATTCTTCTCAGGGCAAAAAGATATTTTCCCCGGAAGAAAACGGATACCTTCAGATAACCCGGCTGTGGAGCGGTACGCAGCAGCTCATCCTGGAACTGCCTAAGGGGCTGACCTGCTGGCCTCTGGCGGATGAACCTGACACTGTCGCCTTTCTTGACGGGCCTGTGCTGCTTGCCGGGCTGACAGAGCATGCGCATATGCTTTACGGAAACCGGAACCGGCCGGAATCCTTCCTTGCACCGGATCACGAGCGGGAATGGGAGGCCTGGAAGGAAGGCTTCCGTACGGTGGGACAGCAGGAGAATTTCCGCCTGCTTCCGATTAAAAATATCGGCAGGGAATGTTATACAGTGTATTTTCCGGTAAATACTGTCTGCCCCTGAGCAGATGTGATATGATATTCCTTAAATATCCCATAAATCAAATTCCCACAGCGTGAGAAAAGAGGCCGAGTATGTACGAGTGTGAAGAAGCCATTTATCAGGATGCCTTATGGAAAGCATCTTCTTTGAAGGATCGGAACGGAAACTACATTCAGGAGTTGCGCCTGAAAATGAGAACAGAAAGCCAAAACCGCAAATTTATCTGCCCGGAGTGCGGGGAGCCGCTGATATTGAACGCCGGAAATATCAGACAGCCCTATTTCAGCCACTATACCGGCAGTGAATGTGTGCTGACCAACAAAGAGCAGGGAGAACGGAACCGCCGTATGCGCGATGCCATGCTTTATTTCGCCTCTCTGAGCTTTCCCGATGCGACAATCCTGCAATATGAGCCTCTCCGTGGAAGCCTGCGCAGCCAGATCATGGTGCATACGCAGGATAAGAAACAAGAAATTAAGCAGGAAATTAAAATTGCCCTGAATTATGTTTCCGATTTTGTGAAGCATACGCAGCTGGAAAACAAGATGGACTGCATGAAGGAAATGGGAATCCTGCCTATATGGTTCACACCCTGCCGCCCCGACGGGCAGGAGCGGCTGACAACGGCGGAATACCAGATCAGCACACAGCAGCCGCTGCTTTTAAGCATTGACTGCAAAAACAGCCTTATTTACATAAAAAAGTGTGATGATAAGGGAATCCGGGTAATCCGGGAAAAAGCTTATCCCCTCTCTGAAGTGAGACTGAATGAGCAGGGTCAAATTGTATTTCGGGAACAAACGGAACCAGCCGGCCAGACTGCGGCACAGATGAGAGCGGATGGACGACAGAGCGGGCAAGCAAAAGAGAACGCGGAAGGAAGGGAGCGCCTGGTAAAAGGTGACACCCTTGAGAAAGAAAGTGAATATACGGCGGCTGACAGCTATGAAGAAGCAAATTGTGAAGAAGCCGGCAGTTACGAAAAGCTGTCCTTTGGAAAGCTTCTGGCCGCCCGTATGTTCGAATTAGCAGAAGAGTCAGGAAACTCCTGGCAAAGCTATTCCCTGGATCAGGTAGTTTTCCGCATATCCCAAGAGGATTACATGGCTATTGGGCCGAATGTTTACAGCCAGGCCCATTATATGAAATCCCGCGGCTTATACTGGCTTCCCAAGAAGCTTAAAGGCAGTTCCCAGGAAAGAAAAAATGCGGCTGTGATCAGAGATTGTTTTCTGGAGTATGTGGATAATGAACTGATGATTTCTCCCGGGAAATGGGAGGAAGGGGACTGGGCCGGCAGAGTTCTTCAGGTATTGGAGGAATTCAGGGAAAGCGGCACCTGGCTTAAGGCGGCGGATGATTTGAAATAACTGCGAAGGGACTGAAAAGATACACGGGATACTTCCGAAAGGGACGGATTGTTTTTCGTGGAAAAATAGAATATACTGATGTAGCCAGGAAGCTGCGGAACAGTTATATGCTCAAAAAAGTTCCGGGCAGTGATAGAAAGTTGAAATAGAGGAGCCGGCCATGACCACCATTAAACAGATTGCAGAAGAACTCGGCGTAAGCCCAACCACCGTATCCAACGTAATAAACGGACGCACCGGGAAAATGTCCCTGGAAACCAGGCGGAAAATCGAAGAAGCGCTCTGGGAAAACCATTATGAGACAGCAGGAAAAAGCAGCGGCGCATCATCGGGGGAAAATATGATCGCAGTGGGCTTTTGCATGGGAGGATACTGCAACGTCCTTACTGATCCTTTCTGCGGAGAGCTTCTGGGCGCCATCCAGAAAGCGGCAAAGGAACAGGGAAGATATATCGTTTACGACGTACCGGAAACAGAAGAGGACATGCTCCGCCTGTGCGCCCCCTGGAATATCGACGGCGCGATAGTTCTTGGCTGGAAGCCGGAGGAGTGCGCAAGGCTTACGAAAAAGACCGGAAAGCCCATGGTTTTTATTGATTCCTGCTTTGCGGACAGTGAAGAATATGACAATATCGGACTGCAGGACTACGAGGGTGCCTTTGAACTGACCTCCTATCTGCTCCGCCTGGGGCACCGTTCCATTGCTTTTTTCTGTGATCAGGAACAGCCTTTGGCAAGCAACGGTGAACGTCTGCGCGGCTTTCAGGACGCATTGCTGGGCTTTGGCCTGTCTTTTTGCCGGGATGATTTTTATTATCTTCCTGAAAACAAAACAATGCGCCATGAGGTGCTGCGGCAATTCGTGAGGAAATCCGGGAAACGCTACAGCGCCGCTTTTTTTGTCTCCGATTATTATGCCAATGAAGCCATCACCATATTTTATTCCAAGGGGCTGAGAGTGCCGGAGGATATTTCCGTAACAGGCTTTGATGACAACATCTATGCCAGGCTTTCCCGGCCGGCGCTCACCACAGTACGCCAGCTGCCGGAGGAGAAGGGCAGACAGGCGGTAAGCCTTCTCATGAAACGGATCAGGGGGGAAGAAACCCCCGTGCGTTCGCTCGCCCTTCCTACGGAACTGATTGTGAGGGAAAGCACAAGAGCTGTGATTCCGGATTTGCCGCTGCCCTTGCCATAAGAGTAACCGTTTCAATACCCTCACAGGTATCATTATTTATAGTAAACAGCCTGATGTTGTGCATCCTGCCCGATATCAGGCTGTTTTTTTGTGCAGAAAATTGGTTTTTCACAACACTTATTGAATAACCAGACAAAACCAACTAAGCTTTTCTTAGAAAAAGCGGCGGCGTGGATATTGTTTTTACACAGCTTTCGTGATGAGTCTAGTATCAGTCAAAATGGATTGTTTATGCTGCCTTATGCAGCATGACGGAAAGGATGGAAATAATTATGGAAAAAGAGCAGACAAAGTGGTGGCAGAAGGCGGTTATTTATCAGATTTATCCCAGAAGCTTTTACGACAGCAACGCAGACGGCATCGGCGATCTCCAGGGAATTATCCGGAAGCTTCCCTATCTGCAGGAGCTTGGCATTGACGCTATCTGGCTGTCTCCCGTATTCCGCTCCCCTCAGGACGACAATGGCTATGACATTTCCGATTACCAGGATATTGATCCTATTTTCGGAAACCTGGCTGACATGGACGAGCTGATTGCGGAGGGCAAAAAGAGAGGGATCCGCATCATCATGGATCTGGTATTGAACCACAGCTCTGACGAGCATCCCTGGTTCCTGGAGGCAAAGAAAAGCAGGGAGAATCCTTATCACGATTTTTATGTCTGGCGTGACGGCGTGGAGGGAGAATATCCCAACGATTTGAAATCCGCCTTCTGCGGACCTGCCTGGGAATGGGTGCCGGAATGCGGCCAGTATTATCTTCACCAGTTCTCCGTAAAGCAGCCGGACCTGAACTGGGAAAACCCGAAGCTGCGTCAGGCAGTTTATGACATGATTAACTGGTGGATAGACCGCGGCGTAGGCGGCTTCCGCCTGGACGTTATCGATCTCATCGGCAAGGATACGGACAACTGTGTCATGGCGGAAGGCCCCATGCTTCATCCGTTTATCAGGGAAATGAGCAGCCATACCTTCCAGCGGGCCGATTTGGTGACCGTGGGAGAGGCCTGGTCCGCTACGCCGGAAAGAGCGTTTCTGTACAGCAACCCGGACGGTTCGGAGCTTTCCATGGTATTCCAGTTTGAACACATGGTCCTGGATCAGCAGCCCGGGAAAGAAAAATGGGATCTGGCGCCGTTCCCCTTTGTGAAATTCAAAAAAGTATTTACCAAATGGCAGCAGGCGCTGTATCAGAAGGGATGGAACAGCCTTTTCCTGGATAACCACGACCTTCCCCGCGCGGTATCCCACTTCGGAAATGATGAAAAATACCGTGTGGAATCCGCCAAAATGCTGGCAACCATGATCCACGGAATGCAGGGAACCCCCTATATTTATCAGGGTGAAGAGCTGGGTATGACAAATGTCAGATTTGACATTGAGGAATACCGGGATATCGAGCTGCTGAATATGTATAAGGAACGTATGGAAAAAGGGTATGAGGAACAGGAAATTATGCGTTCCATTTATGCCAAGGGCAGGGACAACGCCAGGACTCCCATGCAGTGGGATGAGAGCGCAAACGCAGGCTTTACCGAAGGGACGCCCTGGATTCGATGCAATCCCAATTATACATTAATCAACGCGCAGGAGGCGCTGGTAAACCAAGATTCCATATTCCATTATTATCAGAAGCTGATCGCTTTGAGAAAACAGGAGGCAGTCCTGATTGACGGCTGGTATGAGCCGCTGATGGAAGAAGATGAAAATATTTTCGCCTATACAAGGACCAATGAGCTGGAAAAACTGCTGGTATACTGCAATTTCGGCGATACGCCGCAGACGCGGACTCTGCCTGAGGAATGGAACGGCGGGGAAGTGCTGATTTCCAATTACCCGGACAGCAAACCTGACGGAAGCCTTCGGCCTTATGAGGCTATGATGGTGAAGATTAAGAGAGGGTAACAGGAGAGTAAATTGGCAGCAGGCGCTGTACTTTTGCTGCAAGTTTTCCCTTTTGCACTGATGTTTCATTCGTGTCTGCTAATTGGGCATTCATATTTGTGGCTCAAGCAGCAGACACGAATCTTATAATACCTTTTTCCAGAAAATCATTTTCAGGAAAATAATTTATTTCTGGTCAGTTTTAAACATACATTTCCAACATTATTGGCGTAGGAAAACATATATTGATCCTGGCAAAAAAGATTCCGCTGGTCTGGTGGGATCTTTTTTTGTCAAGTTAACAATTTTACCGGTTATTAGGATTAGGTATCAGGGCTTTCAGATGACGGAAATGCTGAGAACATCCATATTTATTGAAAAAAGCAGGTGCTGTTATGGCATCTGCTTTTTGTTTATACCGGAATATCCCGTGGGAAATGGCTCCGATTTTCCGTATTATTATTTCGCAAAATTTAAACTTATGCGAAAATCATTATATGTTTTAAACTGACATTTTATGGTAATTCTTAACTCGACACTGGAATTTATTGTAAGACAAGTTTTGTATTTTGTCAATTAATGCGTAAAAAATAATACTGAAATGTCATTTTTTGTCGGAAGGTTTCTGGAAGCAAGTAACACAAGGTTCCTATGGCGTATTATTTTGTTCGTTATTTAATACATCGCAGTGTCTGTTTACTCTGCCATAGGTGCAGTTAATTTATAAACCGTCAATTTATTCGTCAGGATGATGGAGGTAGCTATGGCAAGAAAAGGGGAAAATATATATAAAAGGAAGGACGGGCGCTGGGAAGGGCGCTGCCGGACCGGGCGGCTGTCCGGCGGAAAGGCAGGATATATTTCCGTTTATGGGAAGTCTTACAGAGAGGTTAAGGAAAAACTTTTTGTAAAAAAGGGAGAGCAGCTGGCAGGAAAAAAAGCTGGCGGAAGGCTGCCTGCAGGGATAACAGTGGGGGAAGCCGTGGATTTATGGATAGAGGAACGCAAAGGCGGATGGAAGGAATCCACCCTGGCGACTTACCGTTCGATTGCGGAAAAACATATTTTACCAGAACTAGGGACAACTCCGGTGGCGGCGCTGGATGGGGAGCTGTATAAGAGATATTTTGAAAAATACAGAGTACGGGGGGACGGAAGCTGCCTGTCAGAAGGATATCTGCACCAGATACATATTTTATTCGGACAGATATTCAGGGTGCTGGAGGAAAAATATCATTGCAGGCTGCCGGAGCTTCCCTCATCTTGTTTTGCTGTAAAAAAGGGGCCGCCGCCGGCCGCCTCCCGTGCGCCTGAAGAAGGCAGTATACGAAGGCTGGAGGCGTATTTGCTGAAGGAAGCGGAGCATGGAGATCATACCTGCCTGGGAATATTATTGTCCGGATGCAGCGGGATACGGATTGGGGAGCTGTGCGCACTGCAATGGAAGGATATTCAGTTTGAAAAAGGGACACTGGCAATCCGTAAGACGATGCAGAGGATACGAACCTTTGAAACAGTGTGGGCTGATGGAAAACCTGTAACCAGAACCGGGACAAAGGTGGTGGTGGCCGGACCGAAATCCCGGAATTCCAACAGGGAAATCCCTTTGCCGGAGCATCTGCTGAAGCTGCTGGAAAAAATGAGCGGTGTAAAGGAAGGGTATGTTATGCCGGGAAAAAAGAAGGAATATACGGAACCGAGAACCCTTCAGTACCGGTTTCAGAGGATATTGAAGGAACTGGGAATTCCTGCTTTTAATTTCCATATGCTGCGGCATATTTTTGCCACGAACTGTATTATGCAGGGATTTGATATGAAATCATTGAGTGAAATACTGGGGCATTCCAATGTGAGTACGACGATGAGGATTTATGTGCATTCGGATATGGAGAGGAAAAAACAGCTGATGGCCGGGTATCGGATGGCGGTGGCTTAGGGCACATATTGCGACGGCTTAGGAAGGTGATTTTAATTTCTGAGCCGTCAAAAAAATGGTCAGTTGTACAACGGAAATGTAGATAAATACTGCTTTTATGGATTGTGTTTCGCAAAAGTTTAAATTTAGCGAAAACACATAACAGATTCTGATTTTATTGTTTGTTCCCTGAGAAAAGAGCCGGGAAACAATACCGGAAAGCAAAAAGCGTCCCGGATAGTAAAGATTTTACACCAGAACAGGGAATGTCGGAAGGTGGGAAACAATGGAAAAAGATACTTACGACAGAAAAGCAGCAGGCATACGGATCCGGGAAAAGCGCAGGCAGCTGGGAATTACCATGAAAGAAGCTGCGGAAAAGCTGGGCAGGGTGCCTACTTATTATGCGGATATTGAGAGAGGAAGCTGCGGGATGTCGGTGGAAACGATGATTGCAATTTCCAGGCTTTATCATATGTCTTTGGATTATCTAATACTTGGGAAAGAAGAAAACCAAGCGGGGGCAGAAAAGGATGTAAGCCGGACAGAAGAAACGGAAGCGGTGTATCAGCTGCTGAATAATGTGTCGAAACGGGAACGGATGTATGCGGCGAAGGTACTGCGGACTTTTTTGATTGCGTGCAGTGATGTGGGGCTGAAAGAGGAAGAGACACCGGGGGATGGCGACAGGTATCAGAAGTGATTATATACGTTTTTTTTACATGTAAAAAGAAATATGGCGGTGGAAATATAGCAGCGCTTAGGCAGTAAGGCCCAGGCTTGTGCAGAATTAATAAAACAGGAAAAAGGACTAAGGCAGGATGAGACAGCAGATATGGATGAATTGAAAGATATCTATGGTTCAAAAAATATGAATAGAGTGAAAAAAGTTCTCGAATCAAAGGATGTCCCCGGATTCATAGATATTCATTGCCATGTACTGCCTATGGTGGACGACGGGGCAGAATCGATGGAAATGGCGCTGGATATGCTGCGGATTGCGGCGGACGAAGGCATCCGGAAAATGATATTGACGCCCCATCAGAAGGCGGACAGGAAATGTGTTACTCCGGAAGGGATTGCGAAGCGGACAGAACTCCTGCAGAAAAAGGCGGAGGAGCTTAAAATTCCTGTTGAATTATTTCCGGGAAATGAAATTTTTTACCGCCACGGCCTGGCAGAGCTGCTGGAGCAGGGGAAGATCCGGACATTGGCGGATTCCCATTATGTGCTGATAGAGTTTTTGCCGGGGGAGGATTATGCATACATAAGAGATGCGATAGGCAGAGTGGCTTCCTTTGGATACTGGCCGGTGGTGGCCCATGTGGAACGGTATGTGAATGTGATTAAGGATATGGAGAAGGCGGAACGGCTGAAGGAAGATGCGGGGTGTTATTTTCAGGTGAATGCCTCAAGTGTTGTCGGCGACCAGGGATTTGCGGCGAAGAATGTGGTGAAAAAGCTGCTGAAAGCCGGGCTAGTGGACTTTGTGGGGTCTGATGCACATAGTGATGGAAGCCGGGCGCCGAGACTGAGGAAGTGCGCTGGGTATTTGGAGAAGAAATATGGAGAAACCATGGCTGGGAAGCTGATGCGGGAGAATGCGGAGGCTATTCTGGTGGATCGGGTTTTGTAGGGGTTATTCATATTTTTTATAGGAATATTTGGAACTGAGAACAAAAGAGAAATATGCGGGAGAAAATGGGAATGGAAGAAAATACGATACGGCAGACAGATGAGATTGAGATTGATTTGTGGGAAATCTGTCTGGTGCTGATACATAACCTGGCTTTGATTGTTTCTGTGGGAATTATGGTGGCACTGGGAACTTTTCTGTTTACACAGCTGTTGGTGACGCCTTCTTATGAGTCTACTACCAAGATTTATATCCTGAATAAGCAGGAGAACAGTGCGGTGACTTATTCGGATATTCAGCTGGGGACGCAGCTGACGAAGGACTACGCGGAATTGATTCAGAGCCGGTTTGTCTTAGAAGAAGTAGTGCAGGGGATGGGGCTGGATCTGACGTATGAGCAGATGAAGGAGAAAGTTTCGGTTACGACACCTACGGATACGCGTATTCTGGCGATTACGGTGAAGGATAAGGATCCGGTGATGGCGATGAAGATGGCCAATGCAATCCGGGAAGCTGCCTCTGTGCATATTATGAACGTAATGGATATCCAGGCGGTAAATGTGGCGGAAACTGCCAATATGCCGATGAAGAAGGCCAGCCCCAGCGTTTTGAAGAATACGTTTCTTGGCGGTGTGCTGGGAGTATTTCTGATAATTGCTATTGTGCTGGTTCGTTATCTGATGGATGACACAATAAAGACCCCTGAGGATGTGGAGAAGTATCTGCAGCTTTCTACGCTGGCGGTAATTCCTTTAAATGAAGGGGAAGCTGACGGGAAGAAGAAAAAGAAGAAAGTGAAAAGAAGTTAGAAAAGGACAGGCAGAAAAGCGGAGCGTGAGGGAAACTTTTCTGCTGTTATCATATGGGTGCTTGAAAACTGGAAGAAAAAGGAGAAGTCGGAGAGAGAATGCAGACGGTAAATTTTAATGCGATAGAGAAACTGGATTTTAGGACGAAGGAAAGTTATAAGACGTTAAGGACGAACCTGGAGTTTTCAGGGAGGGACAGGAAGGTAATTTCTGTAACCAGTTGTACACCGAATGAAGGGAAGACGAGTGTTTCTTTCCAGTTGGCATTATCGATTGCCGAAGGCGGGAAGAGGGTTGTTCTTGTGGATGCTGACTTGAGGAAGTCGGTGTTGAAGGGGAGATATAAGACGAATGCTTCCAGATATGGGTTGTCCCATTATTTGAGTGGACAGGCTTCGATTGCAGATGTTACGTGCAAGACAAATATTGAGAATTTCTATGTTATTTTCTCTGGGCCGGTACCGCCGAATCCCAGTGAGTTGTTGGGAAATGATGCATTTCGGCTGTTGTTGGAGTATTTGAGGAATGAATATGATTATGTGATTGTGGATACACCGCCGTTGGGGAGTGTTATTGATGGGGCGGTTGCTGCGCAGTATTGCGACGGAACGGTAGTTGTAATTGAGAGTGGAGCAATCAGCTATAAGTTTGCGCAGAAGGTGAAGGAGCAGCTGGAGAAGGTGGACTGTCGGATTCTGGGAGTGATACTGAATAAGGTGAACATGAGCGGTAAGGGGTATTATGGCGCTTATTATGGGAAGTATTACGGGAAATATTATGGGAAGTATTATGGCGGAAATGAGGAAGGCGGACTGCATTCTGCGGTGGTGCAGAAAGGGTTGAAACCGGCGAAGACTGGAGCGAAGCAGGAGGAAAGCGGTGCTAGTTCAAAAGTGCATGAAGGTAAAGCAGCAGCAAAGGCAGATGGAAATGTAAAACTGATGTCCGTAGAAGCAGAAAAGGAAGCTGAGAGCCTGTATGAAGAGGATGACATGATACAGCTGGACGTGGATATGGTGCAGCTGGAGGTTGAAGAATTGGAAGAAGATACAGAAGTGACAGAGGCAGGGAAGTAGGTAAAGGAGACGGGAGATGGAAGCAAAAAAGATAGTAGCTGTGGTTGGTGCGATAGATGTGGTACTGCTGGTGGTATGTCTGGTTCTGTATATGGGAAAAGACAGGAAAGGACCGGAAATACTCTTTGATGAAGAGAAGCAGATAGAATATGCGGAGGGGATGGATGAAGCACTGCTGCTCAAAGGAGTGACAGCGGTGGATGAGAAAGATGGGGACGTGAGTGACAGCCTGCTGGTGGAGAAGGTGGCAGGGACGAATGGGAAAGAAGTGATAGTGACCTATGTGGCTCGAGATGGAGCAAATAATGTGGGGAAAGCTTCAAGATCTTTTACGGTAGCTGGCAGTTATGGTGGAGGAGACATTTTACCTGTGGAGGAAGAAACTCTTGAGACTGGGGACATGCCCGGAACAGAAGGAGCTACAGAAACAGAGACGGGAAGTAACGAAGAAGGCAGTTCTGTAGAGGAAGAAGGTCAGGACGAGAAGCAAGGAGAAGGAAATAATGAGGGAGAACCAGTAGGCCCCAATCCGGTATTGGTGTTAAATGCAGATGTGATAGAAACCAAAAAAGGAGTGGCGCCAAACTGGAATGAAGTGATAGAGACGATGAGTGATGATAAGGATGATTATAATACGCTTTATAACAATTTGAAATTGGAAGGACAGGTTAAGTTGAATGAGACTGGAGAGTATCCTGTGACATTGTATACGGTGGATTCGGATGGGAATAAGTCTGAGGTTATAAATTTGGTGGTGAGAGTTGTCTAAAATATTCAATTTGTTTAAGGTGTCGAAACTACGCTTTTCTATAATAAAAAATCATGTAGGGCTGTATGTAGTTGAAAAACCATCTATGAATTTGAAGCGCAACGACTATGTAAGAGTTTAAAGATTTGAGAATTGCTGTTGCAGGGACCGGTACTTGTATTACAAGGAATTTAACTGATAAAGGAGAGCATGTATGGCATAGCAGAGGGCTTGAAACCTACTGCTGTTTGCTTTGATTGGCGTGGAGAAAAATGAGAAAAGAGAGAATATAAAGTTGAATAATACTTCGGGGAGAGTCACTTGGGTGGTGACTCTATGATGTTAAGTTCATCACCCCGAAATTTTTATTATATTAAAGAACAAAATGACTCTTTATAAAAGAAATTGAGAAGAACAATGGAAACCAATGAGAAGAATTTGAGCAATGAATTGAATAAAGCTGAGACTTCTTCGCGAACATACAAGATTGCAGTGCGGGAACAAGATATGTTGCTTTATCATTGTCTGTCTTTCTGGTACAGCATTATCAAGTGACTACTGTGGATATATCCAGGAAAGGGTAGATATGATTAGCAATCGTAAATCTCCAATTCAGGATGATTACCTTGAAAAGTATCTTACAGATGATGATGCTGGTGTTTGTAAGTTAAACCTGACTGCAACTTTGGATGTATAAGATGCCTATAAAGAAGCTGATTTTGTAGTTATTGCTTCACCAACAAACTATGACAGTAAAACACAGCATTTTGACACTTCTGCTGTTGAAACAGTAACAAAGCTGGTTATGCAGTACAATTCAAATACAATAATGGTTATCAAATCTACCATTCCGATTGCTTACATTGTTTCTATCCGTGAAAAGACCAGAAGAAAAAATAGCATGTTCAGCCCAAAGTTCTTAAGAAAGTACAAGCTTTGTATGATAATGTCTACCCGGCAAAATTAGTGGCTTAAAATGACAGGAAAAATCATGTCCACGGGGGTAAAAATAGCCCCCGGCAGATGCGAAAATCAGCGTTTTGGATAGATAATATAGTGAAGAATGATAACATCATTTTAACACGAAATGCAGTGGGTGATTATTGATTGACACCTATTTTAACACAAAATGAGCGAGTTAGACGCGGGGAGAAAAAGGTGAAATTTTGCATTTTGGATAGAAATGGGCAGAGAGTGATAAAGTCATTTTCGGCTGAAAATGCAAGGAAATCAAGGGTTTTGAGGTTAGTGGGTATGGAGAAATGGCGGAGGTATTTTGCTGTGGTCTGTATCCAAATTGCTTTATTGTTGAGAATAAAAAAGCTGAAAACACATGGGTCTATCCTATGAAGATTAGTTGGAAAAATAGAAGATATTTTGAGTGAAATTAAGATTTTTGAAGTAAAAAGCTATTGAAGTGAAAAATACATTTTTCGGCTTGCGTCGGAAGAGTAGATATAAAGCCATCGTGAAGATGGGGAAAATGGAGTAAAAATCATGGAAAAGAAATACAACATTGCGGTGGCTGGAACTGGATATGTGGGTCTGTCGATTGCGACTCTCCTCTCACTGCATCATCATGTTACTGCTGTGGACATCATTCCCGAAAAGGTCGAGATGCTCAACAACAGAAAGTCTCCGATTCAGGATGATTATATAGAAAAATATTTGACCGAGAAGGACTTGGATTTGACGGTCACACTGGATGCAAAGGAAGCATATTCCAATGCGAATTTTGTGGTTATTGCAGCTCCGACCAACTATGACAGCACTACACAGCATTTCGATACTTCTGCTGTGGAAGCAGTTATCAAGCTGGTTATGGAATATAACCCGAACGCAATCATGGTTATCAAATCCACCATTCCGGTTGGTTATACCGCAAGTGTTAGGAAAAAGATGGGCAGTAAGAACATCATCTTCAGCCCTGAATTTTTGCGGGAATCCAAGGCATTATATGATAATTTGTTTCCCAGCCGTATCATCGTGGGAACAGATATGAATGATGAAAGATTGGTTGAATCGGCACATACCTTCGCTGCATTGCTCCAGGAAGGTGCAATCAAGGAAAATGTTGATACCCTCTTTATGGGCTTTACCGAAGCAGAGGCAGTCAAGCTGTTTGCCAACACTTATCTGGCACTTCGGGTTTCCTATTTTAACGAACTTGATACATATGCTGAATTGAAAGGCTTGAACACACAGCAGATCATAAACGGCGTCTGCCTTGATCCGAGAATCGGTACCCATTATAACAATCCGAGCTTCGGCTACGGTGGATACTGTCTGCCGAAGGACACCAAGCAGCTACTGGCAAACTACGCAGATGTTCCCCAGAACATGATGTCTGCAATCGTTGAAAGCAATAGAACCAGAAAAGACTTCATTGCTGACCGTGTGCTGAAGATGGCTGGATACTACGGCTATGAAGAGGATAATCAGTACAGTAAGAGTAAGGAGAAGCCTGCTGTGGTCGGTGTTTATAGATTGACTATGAAGAGCAACAGCGATAACTTCCGTCAAAGCTCCATTCAGGGCGTTATGAAGAGAATCAAGGCGAAAGGCGCCACGGTTGTAATTTATGAGCCGACTCTGAAAGACGGTGAGACATTCTTTGGTTCTGTGGTAGTTAATGACCTGGAGAAATTCAAAGCAATGAGTCAGGCGATTATCGCTAATAGATATGATAGCTGCCTGGATGATGTGGTTGAGAAAGTGTACACACGCGACATTTTTAAGCGAGATTAAAATATAAAAAGAAGGAGTCACACAAGTGGCGGATAAGAAAAAATTATTAATTTATGCGCATTACTATGTGCCAGACACAGCATCTACAGGTCAGATTCTCCGGGAACTTGCCGAAGGGATGCTGGATACATTTGACATTACGGTGATTTGTGTAGTGCCGAGTTATCTCGGAACGATTGAGGATAAATACAAAACCCAGAAGTATTATGAGGAAAATATCAATGGCGTAAAGATTCTGCGTATCCGAGTTCCGGAGTTTAGCAAGACCAATAAGATGAGTCGAATTAAGAACATCCTCGGATATTTCTTTGGTGCAATGGCAGCTACTTTTAAAGTGGGAAAGCAGGATTATGTGTTTTCCATCTCCCAGCCGCCTATCCTTGGTGGACTTATCGGCGTTTGGGGCAAGTGGATGAAGCACACCAAGTATATATACAATATCCAGGATTTCAATCCAGAACAGGTACTTGCCGTTGGATATAGCAAGAATAAGCTGATCACGGATCTGATGATGTGGTTTGACAAATTCAGCTGTAAAAGAAGCGATCTTGTTATTACGGTTGGTCGGGATCTGATCGACACACTGAATGGAAGATTTAAGGGTAAGAAGCCGAAGTCTGCCTTAATTAATAACTGGATTGATGAAACGGAAATCTATCCGTTGGAAGCCGGAAATGAAAAGGTTGAGGCTTTCAAAAAGCAGTATGGGCTGGATGGAAAGTTTGTCATCATGTACAGTGGAAACATCGGTCTATACTATGATCTCGAAAACTTGTTGAAGATAATTGAAAAGTTTAAGCCGGGTACAAAAACTGCAGATGGAAGAGAAGTTGTGTTTGCCTTTGTTGGTGCCGGTTCAGTTCTGGACAAGCTGATCATGTACAAAGAAGGCCACAATATGGACAATGTTGTGTTCATTCCATACCAGGATAAGGAAGATCTGATTTACAGTCTGAATGCTGGTGATGTCCACTGGTGTGTTAATGCCAAAGGTATCAAGGGGGTAAGTTGCCCGAGCAAATATTATGGCCTGGCTGCAGCTGGGAAACCGATAATCGGCGTACTGGAAGAAGGCTCTGAGGTACGGTGTTTGATCGAACAGTCTGAAAATGGATTGTGTTGTGATCCAGGTGATTATTCAGGTATTGCAGAGATGATTAGATGGTTCATTGAAAAGACGGGAACAGATGAAATTGCGGATATGGGAGTAAGAGGTCGCCAATATCTGGAGATGAATCTAACAAAAAAAGTATCTATTGAAAAATATAAGCAGGCTATTCTAGAGTGAAAGAGCCTTGTAGTGTACCTGAACGGAGGAGGATTGTATGGCTGCAGACATTACAGCGATTATTTTAACAAAAGATGAAGAAATCAATATCGCAGACTGTATAAAATCTATATCTGCAACCGTTAAGCGTATTGTTGTTATAGATAGCTATAGTTCTGACAAAACAGTGGAGATTGCAAAAGAATGTGGTGCCGAAGTAATACAGCATGGTTTTATAACACATGCAAAACAATTCAAGTATGCTGTAGAAATATCAAATATCTCCACTACATGGATATTACGAATAGATGCAGATGAGAGGTTAACACCAGAGTCGGCTTTTGAGTTAGAGCAAATTTGCAATAATAACGATAAGACTGATGTCACAGGAATCATTGTTCGGTTTAAAAAGAATTTTTTAGGAAAAGATTTGTACCATGGTGGAGTGTATCCATGGAAAAAATTGATTTGCTATAAAACTGGAAAAGGTGATATAGAAGACAGAGAAATGGATGAGCATATTGTTGTCTCGGAAGGTAAGGTTGTCGAGCTGAAGTGCGATTCGTTACATTTCGATTTCAAATCCTTAGATACTTGGACTTCAAAGCATAATTGGTACTCTACTAAAGAAGCTTCGGATTACGAACGAGAGTGTACTGATAGAGATAACAGTGGACAAAGAAATTTAAAGACCCTTTTAAAAGTAAAAGTATATTATAAACTTTCTATTGGCACAAGAGCGCATCTTTATTATTGTTACAGATATTATTTGAGACTTGGTTTTTTGGATGGGCGTGAAGGAAAGATTTATGCATTTCTGCAGGCATATTGGTATCGATATTTGGTCGACGCAAAGATATACGAAAAAACGAAGTCAATCGAGAGAAAGAAGTAAAGAAGGAGACGCTATAATGAGCGATATGAATTGTAATATAAAACCGGTTGTTTTCGTCTTTATCGGAGGTTATTTACCGGCAAAAAAACAAGGTGGTCCAGTTACAAGTATTAGAAATTTTGTTGAGCACTTTGGGTCAAAATATGAAATTAGAATTATATGTTCCGATCATGAAAGGGGGAGCAAAGAACGCTTTTCGAATATTATTGATGGGTGGAACAAAAGAGATGTTGAATATGTATATTATTTGCCGGTCGAGGATTTTAATACGAAAAAATTCACAGAGATAATGACTCCCTTCGTGAACCGCATTAACGTAGCATATCTTTCTGGTATCTACATAACTAAGCTTAATTTGCCAGCAATTAAGGCATGTCGTAAACTACATATACCGATAGTGTTGGCACCGCGTGGTGATATCATGCGTAATTCAATCCGTATGAATGGATTTATTAGTACTATAAAAAAATATGCTTACCTCACATTTTCAAGGGCTTTCGGAATTTATCATAATATGATTATTCAGGCGACAAGTGACGAAGAAAAAATGGGTGCAAAAAAATATTTAGGCGTAAATGAAGATAATATTTTTTTGATTCCAAATTTGCCAATGGCACCATCAAAAAAGGCAGAAATAGCTAAAGAGAAAAATAAGATTCGCCTGATTTTTATATCTAGAATAATGGTAAAAAAGAACTTAAAACACGCAATACAGGTAATTGGGGATTTGCCAGATTTTATAGATGTTGAATTTGATATTTATGGACCAATCGAGGAAGAAAACTATTGGAACGAATGTCAGGTATTGATTCATCAGATTCAAACTGAAAGAAAAAGAATTAACTATTGTGGAAGTTTATCACCAGAAGATGCTAAGAGTATCTATAAAAAGTATGATGCGTTCTTATTTCCAACACTCAGTGAAAATTATGGACATGTAATCGCGGAGGCTTTGTTAAATGACTGCGTGGCACTAATAAGCCGTGGTACAACGCCTTGGGATGAATATGAGGGAAATGGTGTATATCTTGGAGAGTTGGATTCAACGAATGAATTTGTAGAAAAGATAAGCAATATTGCAAAAATGACATGTACAGAATATGAGATGGCATTGCAAAATAACAGAAAATTCATTTTAAGTGCCTTGCAAATTGATTCCATAAAGAATGAATACGAAAAGATGTTTGAAATGGCACATCATATAACAGTAAAATAGTGCATTTACTTTTGTTAACAAGACAGTAGGTAGTCTTTACCTACTGTTTCAAATGAATGTGAGGATTTGTATGAAGATAACAGTAATAACAGGACCTTTTTTGTGTTTACCTCCACACACTATCGGGGCAGTAGAAAAATTATGGTATGGTTTGGGTGACTACTGGCGTGAGAGCGGTCATGAAGTTGTTTACATGAGCAAAAGGCCTCCGCAAGGAGAAAATGATGAGTATAATATTTATTTAAAAGGCAACGACAGAAGCGGAAGCTGGATACATGACTTGCTACTTGATTTTTCGTATTCTCTCAAAGCGTTGATTAAAATGCCCCAAACAGATGTTGTCATTTTAAACACTCTGTGGTCTCCGTTGATGATAAGGCTTTTCCGATTTAAGTATAAGCTGTCCGTTTTTAGTGTCGAAAGATTTCCCAAAAAACAAATCGGAGCATATGATCGAATTGGTGGAGTAGATTTATTTCGATGCAATTCAATGGCAGTATACAATGCTGTTAAATCACAAACACCAGCATCAATACATAAATCACTGATTGTGCCCAATTATATTGATACAGAGATTTTTTCGGAAACTATTGATATAAGAAAAAGAGATAATGCGGTAACTATTTCGTTTGCGGGGCGTGTAAATAAAGAAAAGGGATTAGATTACCTTTTTAAGGCATGTAATCATGTTGCCAAAGGCTGTACAAAGCAGATCATAATCCAGATTGTCGGAGCGTGTGATACAGTAAGGGGCGGTAGTGGCGAGGAGTATGCACGATATTTAACCGGATTAGCACCGCTTTGCAAAGTTGAATGGATTGACGCAATTTATGATCCTAACCAACTGGCTAGTACGTTGCGGCAGTCGGATGTATTTTGCTATCCATCTATTGCTGAAAGAGGAGAAACTTTTGGCGTTGCACCATTGGAAGCGATGGGGTTAGGTATACCTACTATTGTATCTGGACTTGACTGCTTTTTGGATTTTGTTAAAAACGGAGAAAATGCCTTGGTATTTAATCATAGAGCAATGGATCCTGTTTACGAGTTAGAAAATGCATTATCCATACTAATCAATGACGAAGAAAAAAAAAGATATATTGGGAAAAATGGTGCTATCACTGCTCAAAAGTTTAATGCAAAATACGTAGCGAAACTGTATTTAAACGTTTTTGAACAATATTTGAATAAAAAAGATGCTACCAGAAAATCGTAAGGATTATTGTAGAGCAGTGATCGTGTAGAGGAGTATTTGAATGCTAAGGATCAATAAGAAAAAGGCAGTACTCATGATTACAGGTCTGTTGTTATTTTTAGCGGATATTGTATATTGCAGCGGTACTGAGTGGATATGGGATTCCGGTTATAAGATGACATTTCCGAATGAGTCGAATGCGAATATTCTTATTTGGTTGGCATGTGTACTTATATGTGTATGGGTGTTTTCTTGGTTACCGAGATATAAATATTACAATAAATCGGTACAAGTAACTGTAATAATTACAGTGCTGATTTCGTTCGTTTGGATGCTAATAACTTTGACCGGGTCGAATACCATATTTACAATTTTTGTAAGGCATTATTCACCATTTATGTTAGTGTTTGTTGCTGCACTCGTAATAGGGGTAGACGAGACGGTTTACAATCTTGCAGTCAAAATTTCAAAATATATTATGTTTCTATCGTTGGTTTTAGCTATTTATCATGAAATAAGCTTTCTTGCTCAATATGGTTGGACAATAAGAAGTCAATCTAGTGCTATCCATGTTTATTATTGGGAAGGTGTGATGAGTTGGCTTTTTTATGTGTTTAACACTGAACCTAAAAAAGATGTGGCAATTGCTAGAACTGGAACCATTTTGTATTTAGTTGCCGCATTACTTACAGCAAGTAGAAGTAATATTTTGATTGCTTTTTTATGCACATTTCTATATTATAAGCGTTCGTATGAACATAGACAATTAAAGATTGGAGCCTATGTGAAGATTGCTATAACCGTAGTTATTGGCATATTACTTTTTGGCCATTTTGTTCCGGAGATGTTTCAAAGTTTGCTTGATAGGTTAGGCTCAGATTCTAGAAGTGGACAATATGAAGTTTTTTTTCAACAGGTTTCATTAAGTAAACTTTTTATCGGACAAGGTGTTGGAGCAACATATTCGTTCTCTAGATTTGAAAATTTTGCGTATGTCGATAACGCAAATTTGGTAATGGCATTTAGGTATGGTATGATTCCAACAATCGGTATGTTGTTGCTATTAGTTATGGCATTAGTAAGAAGCTATATTAGAAAAGAGAGTAGAAGTTGGCAGATTGTTTTAGTCTGGTTACTGGTAACGAATGGCTTTTCAGTTTATTTGAATTACAAGATTACATGGGGATATTTCCTTTTATGGATTACTGTTGGGCATATACTGAATAACAGACGAATGTGCGGAAGGGATAGTATTTATGAAGAATATAAAGTCTGATGTTGCATCTGGGCTTGTATGGAAATTTAGCGAGAGGATACTTGCGCAAGGTGTTTCGTTTTTATTGTCATTAGTTTTGGCAAGGTTATTAATGCCGGAAGAATATGGAACTGTGGCGCTTGTGTTGGTATTTATTAATCTTGCAAATGTATTTATAACAAGTGGGCTGGGTGATTCACTGGTACAAAAAAAATCTTCTGATGAAAAAGATTTTTCGACAATGTTTTTTTGTGGACTGATAATGTCAATAGTCATATATGCCATTATGTTTGTATCGGCACCGGGAATTGCTTCATTTTATAACAATCCAGCGTTAACTCCGATTATTAGAGTGCTTTCATTACAGGTTCCTTTGGGGAGTGTAAAAACTATACAGCATGCCTATGTTATTAAAAAGATGCTTTTTAAGAAATTCTTTTTTTCAACACTGGGAGGGACACTTTTTTCTGGTGCTGTAGGTATAATCCTTGCCTACCGAGGTGCTGGAGTTTGGGCACTTGTATTTCAGTATCTTGCAAACAGTGTTGCTGATACCATTGTTCTCTTTTTTACAGTGGAATGGAAGCCGCGAATATGCTTTGAAAAAGAAACAGCAAAAGTTCTTTTCTCATATGGCTGGAAGCTTACAGTAGCTCAGTTTATAAACACAGCCTATGTAAATATCCGTAATTTATTAATCGGAAAGTTATACACAGAGGCTGATTTAGCATTTTACAATAAAGGTGACCAATTTCCTAATTTGATTATAAATAATGTTAATAACTCTATTAGTACGGTTCTATTTCCTGCGATGGCTTCTGAAAATGACAATATAAGTAGATTGAAATCCATTACGCGACGAGCAATGAAGCTATCCTCGTACATAATTTTTCCGATTATGATTGAGCTAATTGTTGTTTCTGAGCCATTGATTAGAGTATTACTTACAGAAAAATGGCTACCGTGTGTACCCTACCTTTGTATCAGTTGTGTATTTTGGATGTTCCAGCCTTGTCAAACTGCAAATGTTCAAGTTATTAAGGCGTTAGGGAAAAGTGATCTTTATTTAAAATTGGAAGTGTTAAAAAAGTGCATGGGAGTGATTCTACTTATTGCTTCTTTGCGTTATGGTATATTTGCTATTGCCTTTAGCAATGTTATTTTGGCGTTTTTATCTGCCATTATCAATATATTCCCTAATAAGCAATTGATAGAGTATGGTTATTGGGAGCAAATTTGTGATTTAAGCCCGGCTCTAATTATGGCATTTGCCATGGGAGGACTTGTTTACATTGAAAGATTTGTAATAAGCAATGATTTATTATTACTGTTACTTCAGGTTATCTCAGGAGTACTGATTTACATAATTTTATCAATAATACTGAAAAACGATAGTTTCGACTACCTTCGTTGTTTTTTATTGGAAAAAGTTAAATCTTGTAGAAAGTGAGTATCGATATGGCAATATGGTATGGCATCAAAAGAAGAGTAGAAAGAAAAATGTACCAAATGGTTACAATACGTGAGAAATTTCGCCTCATGATTAACGGTGTTAAATATGGAGTGGGGCTATCTGTTAGAGGTCGATTACTCATTATGAATCAAGGTAAGATCATTATTGGTACGAATGTTATCATTAATTCTTCCGCTAGAGCAAATTTTGCGGGAGGGGGTATAACATCTATACAAGTTGGACCAGAGGGAATGCTTAGTATTGGTAACAATGTGGGAGTATCAAATGTTGCTATAACAGCTTTCAATCGTGTTGTAATTCACGATAATGTGATGCTTGGGGCGGGAGTTAAGATTTATGATACCGATTTTCATCCGGTTGAAGCAGAATATAGATATGGTGAAGGAAAAGATAATAAATTTGTTCAAACAAAAGCCGTAGAGATAAAGTCAGGAGCTTTTATTGGGGCTGATACGATCGTTCTCAAAGGGGTAACTGTAGGTTCGAATGCTGTTGTGGGTGCTGGTTCGGTGGTTACCCATACAGTACCAGACAATGAAGTATGGGCAGGTAATCCTGCAAGATTCATAAAAAGGTTAAAGGATGAATGTGACAATGAATAGAGCATTTATTTGCGCAAAGCAATATTTTCCTAGAGGGAGTGCTGGAGCAAATTATATACAATATCTAGCCTTGGCTTTGAAGGAAGTTGGATATTATCCAATTGTGATTTCTTCAGGGGTGTATTCTAAATGTACACTAGACCAAGAAAAAAACAAATATTTTTATAAGGAGATAGAGTTTTACAATCCTTTTGTTTTCAAAGGTAAGGTACAAAAGCATATTGAGTTTTTGTATTACGATCATGTCCGGTTTACGCAGGCGTTAGAGCATTATTCCGCTAATAAAAAAGACATTATTATTACTTATCTAATGGAGGAAAAGTCTCTGCGGCGTATTCTGCAGTATGCAAAAAAACGAGAGATGATGTGTGCAGCGTGTGTGGTTGAATGGCTACCAGAATCACAGTTTGCAAAAAGGAAGAAGTACAACAGCTATATGAGAGGGTTGACACAGGTCATACCGCATTATGATGCGGTATTGCCAATTACGCGATATATCGCAGACAAATATAAGGACGCTTCTTGTAAAACATTGGTATTGCCAATAATGGCAGATGTCAATGAATATGACTATACTGAACCTGCAGCTAAAAAAAACAAAATAAAGCTAATTTTTACAGCCCACGGTGGAATGAAGGATTCAATGGCTTCTATGTTGGAAGGAATAGGTGGGTGTGCAAAAGAGATTAGAGAGCATTTAGAGTTTCACATCACCAATTATAGCATGGAAAAAGTTGAGCATGATTTAGCGGAATGTTCAAATCATGAAATAGTTGAGAATGTGAAAGAACTGCTTGTTGTACACAAGTGGTTAGATTATGATGAACTTGTGAACCTATATAGAGAAATGGACTATTTGCTTCTTGCGAGGGAGGTAAACCAAATGACTTTAGCGAATTTTCCAAGCAAAGTTCCTGAGGCAATGACCCACGGCGTTGTTCCTGTTGTATCACGGGTAGGCGATTATACTGATCTGTTTTTGAAAGATGGGTATAATAGTATTGTTTTTGATGGATGCACACCAGAGATATGTATAAAGGCGATAACGAGAGCTGTATTATTACAGCCCAAAGAGGTAAATGAGATGAGAATCTCTGCTCGAAAAACAGCGGAAGAAATTTTCGACTACCATAATTGGGTAATTAAACTGTCGCAATTATTTTCTGTAGAGGGAAAATGAAAGAGGTGATTGGATGCGGATATTACATATTATTCCTGGCTTCGGAGGTGGCATTTCGTCATTTGTGAAGAATCTCGCTTTAGGAAATGATAATAGCAATGTTGTGAATGATGTCATTGGTTTCAATGTCTTCCCAGAAGAATATAAAACAATAATTGCAAATCAAAGGGGGACGAATTACACACTCCCCAGTGTGCATAAAGCACCTATTCGAATGACTAAAGAATATACACGGATATTACGGGATGGTAAATATGATGTTCTTCACTGCCATTTCTCTGGTTACAAAAGTATACCTTTTAAGTTGATAGCGCGAAAGCAACACGTAAAGCGAATTGCTACACATGCGCATCGCACAAGTGACGATAGGCTTATGCCATTTAGCGGAATTCAATTAAAGTTGGAAGGTTACTTTTCTCGAATGTTTTCTACTGATTTGCTGGCGTGTAGCGAAATGGCAGGAGAATATATATTTGGGAAGACCAATCGAGAAGTGACAGTCATTCCTAATAGTGTAGATACCGAGAAATTTATGGAATCAATGTCGGATATAGCTATGACACAATATAGACAGGAATTTCAACTTGATGATGAATGTCGTGTAATCGGACATATTGGTAGGTTTACCTTACAGAAGAATCATCAGTTTATCATTCAGATTGCAAAAGCATTGAAGGAAAAGGATTATAAATTTAAAATACTTCTTATCGGTAATGGGGAGTTGTTTGATCAGATATCTGAGGAGATTAATAAGCAGCAATTAAGTGATTGTTTCGTGCTTACAGGCAGAAGAAAGGATGTTCCACAATTATTGAAGTTGTTTGATGTTATGATTTTACCGTCATTGTCCGAAGGATTGCCTACTGTGGCTGTTGAAGCGCAAGCAGCGGGTATTCCATGCCTGTTAGCTGATACAATTACACATGAGTGCGATTTGCATATGGGAAATGTGAAATTCTTACCGTTGAAAAGTCCTGTACAATGGGGAAATGAAATCATTAGTGCTGACTATAAATGTGTTGATCAGGATACGATAAGATGCCAACTTAAAAAAATGGGATTTACGTTAAAGGCTATGCAAGAAAAATACATAAGTGTTTTTTCTTCAGAAAGGGACATAGATGAGAAATAATGATGGCTTGATTGCTTTGCTGAAAGCGGATCTATCAAGAATTACAACGCCGACTTTAAAATCATTTTTTAAATGTTACTTTTTTACGCGGGGGGGGGGTATTCCGCTTCACGGTATGGTTCAGAATAGTAGTGTATGTGAAGAATAAAAAACTGTTAAAATGGCTCTTTCCTGTAGTATATATGATATATCGACATTACACATATAAATATGGTGTGCATATAGATACAAATATTCCAATTGGTAAAGGGTTCTTAGTTGTGCATGGTGATGGTGTGTATATCAATTGTAATAAAATTGGAAGTAATTTTACGATTTATCAGAATGTGACTGTTGGTGTAGGTAAGGATGGTAAACCAACTATTGGTGATGATGTTACAGTTTTTCCAGGTGCCGTGGTTAGTGGTGGCATGGAATTAAAAGATGGCTGTATAGTAGGAGCCAATTCGTTTGTGAATAAAACTGTTGATGCGGGTATTAGAGTTGCCGGTGTACCTGCAAAACGTATATAAAGAGTAATCAGGAAGGGGAAAGTGGATATGAGAAAAATTGCAATTGCAACGCCGGTTGATATGAACAATTTTGGAAATAGACTACAGAATTATGCTGTGAGTGAAATCTGTAAGAAAATAGGATTCGAACCGCTCACGATTGAATTTCCAAAAATGTATCATGGTATTAGTATTAATACAATTATACGTGTAATGGCTCCTTTTTGCAATATTCCTGGTTTACGTAAGATTCGTGCAGTAAATAAAGTAAAGAAACTAGTTAAAGGGTATCGGTTTACGCATAAATACATACCTTGTATTGAATGTGTTACGGAAACCAAAATTAAAAATGTAATTGATGACTGTGATTATTACGGTATAGGCGGAGATCAAATTTGGTCTGAATTTTGGGCAAAGAAAATTTGGTTTTGCGGTTTTTCAGGTAAGAATCCTGATACAAAAATTTGTTTTGCTCCAAGTTTTGGTAAAGAACACTTTTCAGATACAGAAAAACAAAGTTTATATCCTCAGATTAAAGAAATAGCATTCCCAGCTGTTAGAGAAGTTACCGGTCAGGTTCTCTTTAAAGAAATAACGGGAAAAGACTGTATTCATATTATCGATCCAGTATTGATGTTAAAAAAGGATGAATGGTTAAAAATTGCCGGAAAAATCCACATTCCTGCAGAAAAATATATTCTGTCTTACTTTCTTGGTAAAGATCCGAAACAGTGTGCAGCAGTTAATAAAATAGCAACGATGAACGGATTGAAAGTGATAGATGTTCTGGATCCAAGCGATAAAATGTATTATGGCATTGGACCAGAGGAACTTATTACGCTCATAAATAATGCTCAGTATGTATTTACTGATTCATACCATGGTACGTTAATGTGTTTGATTTTGGAAACCACTTTTATTATCTGCCAAAGAATGAATAATGGACAAACATCAGACATGAATACACGTATTGAGGGGATTGTGCAAGATTTTGATTTGAGTTCAAGACTATTCAGTAATATAAATAATCAGAATATAGATATGACTACTGAAGAATTCAAGAGAAAGCATATTATAATAGAAGCCTATTCAGATACAGCTTGGCAATACTATATGCAGTTTGTCCAAAATGAGGAGAAGTAAAATGAAAACTAAAGAGCTATTTCAGAAGGCTATACGGTTTCCAAAATGGCATCGAATAAGATCAAATTTTGTTCATTTGGACAATTTTGGCCCCGCAGAGCTGAATAATATAAATTACGTATTACTAACCAACAGTGTTTTCAGTGATTTGGTATACAAAGACGAAACATGGAACTATATAGCAAATCTTGATGAGTATAGAGCGGCAATGAAAGAGGGAAAGAATTTAAGATACCCTGATAATAAATGTAATTATGGTAACAAGTGTGAGGTATGTGCAGACCAATCTCGTATTCATGTAAAAACAGAAACAAAGAACAATAATTGGCTGTGCTTCTTTTTAAATCAGAAAGTTACTTCTTCATGGAAACTCAGTTTTACAGTTTGCATAGAAAATCCATTTACAGAATTACAAGTTTCGTTTAATTATGTGGATTTAGGAAATAGGTATAGATTTATGATCAGAGATAATGAAGAGGCAGTCTTTGAAGTGGTAAAAAATGGAGAGTTTTTTCATCGACTGTACCAGAAAAAATTCTCTTTAGACTATAACAGAGAGTATAAATTTGAAATTATTCGACTAGGAAAAAAATATTTATGGTTGATTGATAATAATCCAATTTGGACGATAAAAGAGAAAAAAGATTTATTTAAGCGAGATGCATACGATCAATGTTTGATCCTTTATAATTCTACAGATTCTGCTGCAATTAGATGCAATGTAAAGGATTTAAATATGTACAGAATTGAGCGGGGGGGGTAATACCCAATCTTGAAATATTTTACCTTCTGACTGTTTCAATCTATCAAGTTTGCGCTACTCCCAAAAAGGAGGTGGTGTAATTGATTAATGTAAAAAAAGCCGAATGTTGTGGGTGTGGAGCATGTGTGCAAGTATGCCCGAAAAGATGCATTTCTATGCATTCAGATGTTGAGGGATTTAGTTATCCTGAAGTAGAGTTAAATCGATGTATTGGATGTAATTTATGTGAAAAAGTTTGCACAAGTCTTAAGAAAATTCCCGCACAAGTCCCTGTTGCCTATTATGCAGCACGCTCTACGAATAATAGCCTTCTCAAGAAAAGTTCTTCTGGGGGTTTGTTCGGAACATTGGCTACTGAAGTATTGAGACGAAATGGTGTAGTATATGGTGCGGGTTTTACGAATGATTTTCGAGTAATTCAGAAAGCAGCTTTATCAATAAAAGAACTACTGGGCTTGTTGGGGAGTAAGTACGTTCAAAGCTCAACAGGGCAAACATATACAGAGGTTAAACAATATCTCCAACAAGGAAAAGCAGTTTTGTATTGTGGCACGCCTTGCCAAATACACGGATTGAAGAATTACCTAGGAAAACCATATGATAAATTGCTTACAGTAGATTTTGTATGCCATGGAACTCCTAGTCCAAAACTGTGGAAGAAATATATTGAATATAGAGAATCACAAGTTGGGTCGAGTGTCTCATCCGTGAACTTTCGAGAGAAAGAGCCGAGTTGGAGTCGATACTCTGTCAAGATATGTTTTAAGAACGCTCCCTCATATTTGTGTGATAGGGCAGAGGATATGTACACCTCTTTATTTATTAATAGCTACATTCTGCGCCCATCTTGCTACAACTGCAAATTTAAAGCAGATAAGCATTGTAGTGATTTAACTCTAGCAGATTTTTGGCAAGTGAAGCAATTTTTTCAGGAAATGGATACAACACAAGGAATTTCTCTTGTATTTGTCAATTCCGACAAGGGAAAAGTGAGTATTGAAAGAGTAAAGGATTCGTTATCATTATACCCACTAACACGCAGTGAAGCTTATTTCAATAATAAGAGTGCTTTACATTCGCCGCTTAAACCGTTAAGTCGAAAAAAATTATTCAAAAGCATTGATTCCCATTCTTTTGATGAGTTATATAAAATGGGCAGTTTACCATTGTGGAGAAAGATTGAAAGAGCCACCAGAAAATACGTACAAAAATAATTTGGTACAACAATTAGATTTTTGTGAAATTTCGGGCAAAGAAAAAAGAGGACTAATTCAATGACAAATCGAAAGTTGAGGAAAAGGACAAAAGGGGTCAGGCACTGTTAACAAATTGTGAACAGTGCTGAAAACATATTGTGTAAAAGGTGCCAGGTACAGTGAACACAATATGGGAAGAGCCCCGGGGTCAGGTACCGGCAATTTTTCATAAAGAAAGTCTAAAAGTTTTATAATTTATTTTCGCCGCACAACCAGTGTGTTCGTCATCCAAGTCAGCAGCCTCTGCGTGGCGGATGATAAACAAATCAATTTTGTTAAAAAGCTTAAGGAAAGGGAGAAGAAAAAGTATGAGTGGAAAAACAGCTGAAAAATCTCATGCGTTAATTGATGAAACAAGATGATCTACTATTGATGCTATTTTAGCTCTTGGTAGCATGGCTGGAGATAAAGAGTATCATGAGTTTACCAAATTAGTTTGCCCTTCCTTATCTGAGAGTGATATTTCAGAAATAGCAAGACATATGGATAGATTTGATGATTGGCCAGAAAGTTACTTGCTGGATTCAATTATAAATTATCTGAATCTTACTGATGAACAATTTATGTTTTTGCTGGAACAGTATGTGAATCCCAATATTCATCATTGGAAATGGAATGAGGAAGATGACTTTGGACTGTTTCTTGATCTTATGGCTTATCTTATTGTAGATGAAGAGAATGCCGGACAGTATTACCCGGATTTTGCATACTGCCATCCGCTTTTTTCGAAGAGAATGAAGATTTACAGCGATTCAAAAGTCAGCAGACTATTCTTATCTATAACAAAAGATCTTAGCGTGGGTTTTTTGGACAACTGGAACAGAAAATGTGACCATAAACAGCGATTATATGTTTCCTATGATTCTACAAACAAAAACTGTCAGTCAGGCGATATTGATATCCTTGAATTTGGGAAATCAAAGACGGATGCCGGAACATCTATCTTTAATCTGGCGGTAGCATTTGATTGTAATAACCGTATTCCATTGCTTTATGAGGAATATCCAGGCTCCATTAATGATGTTTCCCAGTTTAAATTTTTTGTAGATAAAGTGAATGCATATGGTTACAAAAATGTAGGCTTTATTCTGGACAGGGGGTATTTCAGCAAAGATAACATCTAGTGTATGGAAGATGGAAAACACGAGTTCATTATTATGGCAAAAGGCTGTAAATCTCTTGTATCCTCTATCATACAGGGGCTTCGTAATTCTTTTGAAACAGACCGTTCCTGTGCGATTCGGTCTTACTGGGTCTATGGAATCACAAAAGAAGCATCACTGTACGAGGGGGATAATCGAAACCGATATTTTCATGTTTATTATAATCCTTTTAAATGTGCTGCCGAGCGTGGACAACTCGAAAAGCGAATTGATAAGTACAAAGAATTTATTAGAAAGCATGAAGGAACGGATCAGAAGTTCGGAAAGACTTATCTGGACTATTTTGATTTTAAATATGATAAAAAAGGAATACTTCTGTATGCAGAAGAAAAAACGGAAATCATACAGCGGGAACTGGAACTGTGCGGTTATTTTTGCATAATCACTTCTGAAAAAATGACAGCGGAGCAGGCACTGGTAAAGTATAAGGGAAGAGACATCTCTGAAAAGTTATTCAGTGCAGACAAGTCATTCATAGGCTCAAAAAGTATGCGTGTACAAAGCAGCGAAGCTATATCCCGAAGCTGTTTCTCGAATTTGTGACGCTCATCGTAAGAAACAGAATGTATAATCTGCTAAAAGAAGAGATGCTCAGAATAGAAACAAATCCTAATTATCTGACCGTTCCTGCCGCAATCCGTGAACTGGAAAAAATTGAAATTGTGCGATATAACGGTGAAAAGTACAAACTGGATCATGTATTAACGAAAAAACAGAAGGACATACTGGCGGCGTTTGGAATGAATGCAGAATACGTCATTCATAAATCAAACAAAATCAGTGAATTACTACAAAATGAATTATCCATGAAGGACGATTTGGAGGAGGTAGAAGATGTCCAGGAAGAAAACGATTGCTTCGATTGAAGCAGAAAAGGAGAAGGTAAAGAACGAGCTGAAAAAACGCAGGAAAAGTGTGATAAACTATCATCCAGATTTCTGGAGCTTCAAGAATCACATAGAAAATATGAGGCAGAGCAGATCATGGATGCTTATATAAAAAGCGGAAAGAGCCTAAATGAAATGATGACATTTTTAGGGGTGTAAACATAACCCCCTAAAAATGTGTTTAGTCTAACTTTTTTGCAGAGTTCACATTTAATAAATGCCATTGCAATTCTCACCTCGTCCAATAGAGTGTTAAGTAGAACTACAACAATCGTAAATCAGAAGTATATAAAATACAACACTTGGCTTGTATTTAATGGGTTTTTAGTACTTTTTAACACAGAAAAAATCCTTGTAGTTCTACTTTCTCGTTCATCTAAGGATGATTGGTTAGCTAGCGGAGTTATATCGATAACAGGTAAATGCTCCATATCCAGTACCCGACTAAAAATAATGCCGCCCTTTGTGGACGGCAGATAGAAAGAAACTTGATCAGTTTTCAGATGCCTTTTTCTGGTAGCAGCATTTCGGCAGTGTCTCGGACCACGGAAGCAGCCCTTCGACATAGGACAGATCTTCTAATTCTCCATGTTTTGGCAGTTCTTCTAATAGGTAACGGAAATATTCATAGGGTTTCAGCCCGTTTGCCTTTGCTGTCTCAGCAATGCTGTATGCGATCGCACTTGCTTTTGCCCCGCTGACTGTATCAATCTGGAACCAGTTGTTTCTTCCCACTGTAAATGGCCGGATACTACGTTCTGCGGCATTATTGGTCATCGGTACATAACCATCCGTCAGAAAGACTCTCAGGAATGCTTCCTGGTTCAGACAATAGCTGATCGCTTTTCCCGTGGCGGATTTCGGTGCAACACTGCCTTCTTTTGATTTCAGGTACGCAAAAAAGGCATCTACCAGTGGGAGTACATGGTGGATACGTGCTTCCAGACGCTCGGCTGGTTCCCGTTTGGTAAACTCCTCTTCATACCGGCTCATGGTCTGTATGAGCTGAAGGCTTTTATAGGCAATGGATTCCCTGATGTTCAGATCCTTTTTCCCGGCAGCTTTTACCACATCAGCAAATCCCCGCCGGGCATGCGACCAGCATCCGGCGATTGTCAGATCCTCCCGTTCCTCTGCAATAGAATGGTATACCTGGTAACCATCCGTCACACAGATCCCGCTGAAGTCTTTTAGGAATTCACGGGCGTGTTCCTTTTTCCGGGTCTTCTGGTATTCGTAAAGGATGACCGGGTTTGGCTCCAGTTCACCGGAACGGTACACCCACATCCGGCTCTCAGATCCTGCCGGACGTCCATCTTTGCGTACCTCTACCACGGTTTCATCCGCATGCATCACATGATGCTCCGGAAGTTTTTGCTTCAGCCGGTCATATACACGGCTCAGGTACCGCTCTGCTCCCATGACCGCCCAGCGGCACAGGGTCTGTGTCGGGAGAAATACATCGCTGCGTTCAAACTCTTTGGAAAGGCGCTCGATCGGCTGCGCGTTTACATACTTCAGATTATAAATACCGGCAACCAGGGACGCGGTAGCCAGACTGTTCCGGAACAGATCCGCTGGACGCTCTGCGCGCACAAAATTTCCCCCATCCGCACTTACATATACTTCCACGTGATGTTCAATCACTTCAAAGCTTGCCGGATGGAATTCCAGACGTTTATATACTTCGTCGGGAAGCTTTTTGTACCGGCCATCCGGAAATGCGGTAAGCAGTTCTTCTTCCGACAGGGTATGGGTAACCACAGTCACCGGAACACCTTTGATCTCTTCCTGACGTCTTCCTGTTTTCTTTTTTCCACGTTTGTATGCTTTCGGGAAGATATCCTCCAGTTCCGATTCCGGGAATGCCGGATCCAGATCTATGGTCATCTCTGCCTCATTGAAAGCGAAGCTGAGCTGGCTGCATCCATCTTCCCCGCTGGTCAGCCCCTTTTCTGAGGAACGGCCAAAACGGTGCTGGCGAAGGTTTACAACTTCTTCTGTCAGAAGGTTTACGCTTTTCTGAAGCTGTTCGGCAGCCTCTGAAAGTTTCTGGTTGGACTCGGTGGCTGCCACGAGCATTTTGATCAATGTTTGTTTATCAAGGTCCGCAAGTTCTTTTTCTTTCAGCGAAAATGCCACCGCTGTGTCCCTCCCTTCCGTTTTCTGAGGGATAGTATAGCAGAAAAAGTCGGTCCTGCATAGTCGGTCAGCAGATTTCTGTGCAGTTGCATTTCTGGATAGAGGAACGTTCCAGTATCGTCATTCCGGTCAACAGAAGATGAAGTTCTTCCGGTGAGATCCTTGCCGCTTCTTCCTGGCTTCTCGGCCATCGGAGGCGTCCGGCTTCAATCCGCTTATAAAGCAGGCAGAACCCATCGCCTTCCCAGACCAGGCCTTTGAACCGGTCGGTACGGCATCCGCAGAAAAGAAACAGAACCTCCTTTTGAAAGGGATCCAAATGGAACTGTTCCTTTACTAACGTCGCCAAACCATCAATCCCTTTGCGAAGATCACATTTTCCACAGTAGATATAGATAGCCTGAAAACCGGTGATCTCAGAGAGCACGGAACATCACCTCTTTCAAAAAAGTGAGGATGCGATCCGGTGCATCGCTGCTTACTTCCATAACAGTATCACCACGGCGAATGCGGATTGCTACATCTGAAGTCTGTACAGCAGAAGCAACTGATATCTGCGCAAATGTGCCAGAAGAATCCTGATCCTTTGTAGGACCCGGTGTTTCACAAGCAATCCATGCCATTTTTCTCAACCGATTTAGCCGGTAATAATAGACCGACTCCTGAATTCCGTTGGCAGCACACCATTCTTTGATGGTCAGACCGCTATCGTTTCGTTGTTTGATCATTGCGGTCCAACTGGCCGCACGAACCTGCATTACTTCATTCATATTTGAAATCTCCTTTGAAACTCAGAAAACTCCAATCAAAGTATCTGGAGTTTTTTAAGTAGATTTGATGAAATCAGCATCGCATAAAATCAGTCGCAAGTCAGCCCACGGATTATGGAGCATTTACGATAACAGAATGGATTATGCAATTTGAATTTATCCACCATCCCATTAGAACAATCTTTTTGGGAACAATATTTAATGGAACCTTGTGGTATCTTTATGCCGTTTTGTGGGTTTGGGTTATCTTCTCAGTCTGGGACTATGATAATAGAAAAAAAGCGGCTTATTTTCTAATTCCACTTCTTGAACCGCTCCCCGTCAAGTAGACAATTAAAAAAATAAATTTTTTATGCCACCGGATTTGTCTGGTGGCAGTTTTTATACCGCCGACAGATAACTATCATGTTTCTCCATAGGAGTCAGTACCCCTAAGTTTCTTTGTAATCGCTTGTTATTGTAGTATTCTATATAGTCCTCGACCATTTTCACAAGTGTTGATCGTTCCGTAAAACGCTTACCATAGTACCTTTCCCTTTTGAGGATACCCCAGAAACCTTCCATGGGGCCGTTATCAATACATTTCGCAACTCTTGACATACTTTGTCTCATCCCGGCAGTTTCCAGTTTCCTATGAAATGCACGGTTTGTGTATTGAAAACCACGGTCAGAATGACATAATGGCGTCGCATTCGGGTTAGCAGTAATAGCAGCATCAAACGTGTTAAATACCAATCGATTATTATTGCAATCGTCAATTACATAAGATACGATTCTCCGATCGTAAAGAACCAAGATAGCACTTGGGTATACTTTATGGACTTCTATACCAGCATAATACTTGAATTCTGTGACATCTGTCAGCCATTTCTGATTAGGAAATTCGGCTGTAAACTCCCTGTTTAAAATGTTTTCTGCAATAAACTGGGGATTTGCCGCCTGTCTTGTACATCCATGGTTAGAATACTTAATAGTTGATTGGATTCCTTTCTTACGGCAAATCCGGAGTACCCTTTTGTCATTTACTTTTATGTTATAATAACGTTCCAGTTCATCTCTTATCCTGCGGTATCCCTTGTCAGGACTTTCGGTATGTATTTTTTCTATGATATCTGCAATTCTCAGGTTTTCTACTTCGCTTTTCGGTATACATCTGTCCATCCATTTATAGAATGAAGCTCTGCTTATCTTACCAAGTTTACAGAGAACAGATATTGGATAGCCATAAGTTTCATGTTCTTCTTTGATTGCCTGATAGACCTGTCTGTGCCTGGTCAGGCTCAGCCCCGCCTCCTCTCGATTTCGTTGAGTTTTTTTAAGAAAGATATCTCCATTTCCGCATGTTCTTTTTCTGCACGAAGCAGCTTGTTTTCAGCTCTCAATCGTTCCAGTTCGGTCATTTCCTCTGCTGGCTTTGTTCGTCCGCGCCGATCCTGTAATGCTTCAACGCCTTTCGTTTCGTATTTAATGGTATAGCTACGGGCCTGTTGATATGATACTTTGTATTTCTCAGCGGTTTCGGCATAATTGTGATCATGTGCAATGCAGTATGCCGCGATTTCTATCCGTTCCTCAATAGTTGTTTTTCTTCCGTTTGTCATGATAGCATTTTCTCCCGTTCCGGAAGCTTTAAGCTTCTCATGACCATTATACTTCTTAATCCATTGCCTTAGTTGAGAATCGGAAAGAATTTTGTATTTTTTACAAATTTCATTAAGAGACCCCATACCCGAAAGATAATCCACAACTGCCTGTTCTTTTTCTGCTCTTGTGTAATGTTTATTACCGGTTTGGGTAAAAGCTGTTACCCCCATTGAGTTATATTTGGTTATCCATCTCCTTAAGGATGTAGGCGCAGTTCCATATCGGTCTGCAATTCTCTGTAAAGATTCATTTCCTTCCAGATATGCTTTCACTGCATTAATTTGCTGTTCGGGACTAGTTTTTGCTTTTCTTCCCAAATAAAATGCCCCCTTTCAGGCAACAAGTTTTTATTATTTCACTTGTCTACCTAAAAGGGAGCATATCATCTACTTACGATTGAAGTATATGGTCGCTTATTTTGGCAAAGTATATATGACATTAACGAGGTGATTTACATTTTCCGCTCATTTATCTTACAAGGTATTCCATTCATTATGAGCGGAGGTATACTAAAAGAGCATGAGGATAAAATTTGTGGCATAAAAAAAGCTTCGCTCAAGTTTATGGCAATTATTATAATAGGATTTTTAATGTCATTTACTGAATACGTTATATACAAAACTTATTTGGATTTTTATTTGTCAACGATTGTAATAAGTATTGGCTTGATGTGTCTTGCTGTTGTTAATCGCGAGATGTATCTGAGTAAGATTATTCATCACATTGGCAAGGATCTATCAGCCATCATATATTGTATACACTTACCAGTGATATATGTAATAGGCAGAAGTCCACTCCAAAAATGGGGGGTATGTACTACCCGCTAAAAGATAATCACTTAACATAGAATATTCTCAAATATGGCATTGAAGAGATGAATGAGATGTGATGCTCGGTTTCAGAGCATCGTGATTGAAGTGACTTTAAAACAAACATCTATTCAACCACACATCAATGATTCTGACAGGTTTTACGATGTTGGAACATTTAGAGGAAATAAGTCTAAAGGTATTAGATTAAAGAGATAATTCCATTTTATATAAAAATATAGGCATTACGGAAGTGCTGATTGAAAACAAAAAATACTATTTTGTTGTTGTAGATGGCTACTCTGATTATCACGAACCAGTATTATAAAAAGTTTTTCATTTATTTTGAGAGAAATATGCAGTAATGTTGAGGAAAAGCACAAATTGAAACAAGTAAATGCACGGACATTTTCGAGTTTCCGAGAGCACTCTAATAAAGAACGAAGGTATCCTTTTTGAGAATGATATTGCTCTTTTTGATAGTCGTCGCAGTTTTCTTCCAGCAGATCCATGAAACGTAGTATATACTGGTAATCGAAACCGGGGAATTCATAGTGAGAATCCAGCTTGCACATCTTATACAATATCATATGGTATGCCCGGAAAGTGGTTTTGACGTCTTGGCATGCATATTCAAACGGTGTATAGTACGGCAATCAATGGTAATTGGCCATCCCTACATTTTTCACAGAAAAAATCCTGAAAACTGAGCTTTTCAATAAAACCTTGAAGAAAAAAGTACCCGGTATTGAGCCTGTTAAAAGAGGATGCAGTATCACAGGAATGCTTTACTACTCATTAAAGTCGGTAGAAATAACAAAGACAACTTTCCCAATACGGTATTCCTCGTTCATTTGCCGAATTTCCTGACGTTTCTCGTAGTTGTCTTTGAACCGTTTTGGGCTCCCTGCTGGGCATTATAAATAGAAGCCTTGTTGGTTTTATTGTAAAAGAATTTCTTAAACATCACCACCTGAATGCAATATGACCACTATTGTACAACATATACAATACAAATTTAAGTAAAATTTGACAAAAAGCACCTCATTTCTGTAGCTTGCAGATATTTACATAATTGCACCTGTCGAAGACCCGGCTATCTGCATACAGTTTTGCAGGACTTTCGTCCACCGCTTTTGCATATATCTGCAGTATAAATGTTAAATCAAGACTTTTACCGATGTTTTTTGTTGAAAAAAGTTAAAGTTTATATTAAGATGAGAACATAGAGTTTGCAGGTATAAAAACGAAATGCTTGCATACAATACGTTAGGATGATACAATTGTATATGTTCTTATATGAGACAGCCTGAGAAACAGGTGGATGTATTTGGCATCGGAAATCCTGTGGAGGCGTATGACTTGGTTGTCTTGGTGAAACAAGGCAGCTTTTTTTAGTTTAAGAAATCGAGGAGGGCATACGACAGCGATGGAAAAGGATTTTGACCGTTTGTCCTATGTCAGTGACAATGAAAGTCACGATGGAACATATTCTACAATATTTGAAGAGATTTGCAGAAGCGCTTCAAATATTATGGAAGCTGATACAGGCGAAGCGCTTAAAAAAAAGGAATTAATAAAGAGTGATCCGGATGATCCTCAACTTTGGGAGAGTCTGTCCGAGTACAGGAAAAAGTATTGGGAAACGAATCAGGGGGAGGAAGAAGCCCTTGAAGAGTATGTTCAAAATTATTTTCATGCATTTGTTAATCTGGTTCAGATTATGAAGGATAACAGAGACGGAGAGCGGTGGAAGAAGGAAAATGAACTGGAGCAGATGCTGACCTTTGTTTCATGTCGGATAAGTGAAGAAAATTCTTTTCTTGTAGCGCCATGTCATCCTATTGTTTCTCTTTTGAATTATGCAAATGTAAGACTTAGCAGACGTTTTAATGAGATTGCAGGTTCTCTATCCACTATGGACCTATCCATCCAGAAAAGCATATTGGAAGAATATTTAAAACAAAAGGATACTTTTTTTATTTACGGAAGCAGGCAGGTTTATTTGTGCAGTAGAGATTTGAAGGAAGGTGGGAGCAGATGGGCTGTTCCATGGGATGAGATCGGATGCCTGACAAAAATAAGCGCGCTAAGATTGATTGAAAAAACAACCTCCTGTGTCAGAAGGCTTGTCCAGAATTATGATAGCAACGAAGTTGAAGTGAAAATAGCTCATTTGGGCCAACTGGAAGAACGAGAGTCATTACAGAAATATTTCTCAAAAAATAAGGTTAGCGTAAATGAAAAATTGTTTTCTGTAAAGATAGTTTTCACAGAGATAGAACGGCTGTCGGAGAAAAGAGAATATATTTTCCGGCGTGAGGATAAGGATATAAAGGGGAAGACGATTTATAATTTGTCATCTCCTACCGATATGAAGGCGTTGTTCCGAAGTTTTGATATGGTGTTATTTCTGGACCAAAGTTATTTTTATAAGCAGGGGCAGGAAAGCAAAAGTCTGACTGAAAACGGAATCGAAAATTATATTCAGTGGTGCTGTTCCGAAATAAAGCGACAAAGTAATCTGGAAAGTAAAGTTCCTTTTTATAAAGAAATATTCGAAAAGTCAGGACTATGGATGAATTCCAGTTCATTGGATGGAACTGGCAATTTTGAATTTGACAAGGATCTTTTTGCTACAATAAATAGTTGTCTCGAACCGGACTGCGACGTTTATTTATATATCAGTCAGGGAAAAAGAATAGCTGGAAAAAATCTTTTAAGCAGAAATATCTGTAATGATGAGAGATATAATGGGAAACGGCTGCTTGTTTATAAGGCCTCAGGGGAACAGGAAGAGAGTGTTGATGAGTCTCTGAAGTTTATGATGAAAGCAGGAGAAGAGCGATTTGCCATTTATATTGATTTATGGCGGCTGACCAAAAGTGTGGGAGATTCTTTCCGGACAGCTTTTTTCGAAATGTGGGGACTTGGAGAAAATGAAATTTATCAGGGAATCTGGCAGTTAAAGCATACCTATTTAAAACTTGAACTGGATGAAATGGAGCCATCAGTTTTAAGAACCTGTCTGTTGACGGAAAAATTGCCAGATAGCAATACCCAGAACTTCTTCCTGCACTTTACAGATTGCTTTTTGAAAAATGCATGTGAAGAGACACAGTTTTTATATGTTCAAAATTATCTTGAGGATCTGCTGGTAAATGCGGCTTCCGCGAGAGCAGAATCTGTAGAGGGGATATTTCTTTCTTATCTGATGCGGAAAAAAAGTGTTCGCATTGAAAATAATATTTTATCAAATGGCTGCCGGTTGATAGAACGAGAATCAAAGAAATCTCCATATGCGCTGTTTCGGGCAAGGAGAGCTGTCTGTTCAGTAATATCAGGGCTGGAAAAAACGCGGATTCGTGACATGGAAACAAAGGATGATGTTCTGCGTTATGAATTCAGACCTCTATACTGTGAAGATGTGAGTGAAGATGTTTTTTTCTGTTTGTTAAAATATCTGCATGCCTGCTGTGAAGAGTTAAATTATAAAGAAAGCAGGGTTTATATGCTGAGTGGGGAGTAAGGGGGATAGCCATGACTACAGAAGATAAAATCCAGATACATGTAGTACATTCAGTAAAGGGAGGATGTGGTAAAACCGCATTCTCTCTTTTTCGTGCATTAGAGCTTTCCAGTGAATGCCGGAAGTCACAAATGGAAAATAGTAATATAGAATATGGAAATCAGGTACCGGTGATATGGCTGGATGCGGATTTTAAAGGTTCTGCATCACGGGTGTTGTTTTATGCGGAGACACAGCAGGATTTTGAGGCGAACCAAGCCATGACAATAGAAGGAATGCAGAAGTTGTATCCGGATATTTCTGCACAGCCACAGCAAAACAGTGCGAACAGGTTATATTTTAATAGCAATTTTGTAAAATATACTTTAAATGATTATCTTCTGGAACGCAAAAAAGAGTTGGAAAAAATTACGGTTCATGGGCTGGCTGGGGGAACGATAAAAAAGAGCATAGAGGAGCACAGCCAGGAACATGGGTATATAAATGCATTTCTGGATTTTATTTTTGTATCCTCTTCTATGAAAGAAAAGAGTCAGTTTCGCTATGGCAACATTAGAAATGAGGTTCCCGCTCTAGGGATCGGACGTTATTTGTATTTAATGGAATCACTTTTGACAAGAATCTGCGAAAAGGGGAGAGTGTCTGCTGGGGGCAGAGTTTATAAAAGCGGTGGTTATCGGCATGTAGTAATTGATATGCCACCCGGATATGATGAATATTCAAATGCGCTTCTTTGCATGCTTCGCAAGTTTGTGGAAGAAAAGACCGGTTATCATGCCCAAATAAAGATTTATGAACTGACCACCGGTGACAGGGGACATATCGCTTCTATGCAAGGAAGCCTACAGGACATTATAAATACGTCATATAAGTTTAAGCATAAGGAAGAGATATATGCGGTTTTAAGCGAAGTCCGGGAAGGCGAAATAAGAGAACCTTCTCAATTAGCAAATAGAATTAGAGGGATTAACAAAGATATAAAAGTTCTTTTGTGCAAATATCAGGATAATTATTACCGTTTTTGCAGAGGACCAGAAGATCCAATGTTTGGCTATAGCATAGAGGAGGTTTAGAGATGGGACAGTCTATTAATCTATGCAAGGAGACAATGGAGAATTTTCTTCAGAGTTATGATATCATCAAAAATAAATACTTTTGGGATGTCGACTTTGCAATTCCTGTAAAACTTGCAGAACAAGCCCTTGCTTTGGAAAACCGCCGCCATAAAGATGGCGTGAGATGGGATATTTCTCAGGAGCAGGATATTTATTTGACAATCAGGAAGGTTTATGGGAATGATGAAAAAATGGAGGGGCAGGAAGTAATCCGTCCTGTAATAGAGCAATTTCTGGGTGATTTTGTGTCAATAGACGGAATCTGCAGCCTCTATAAAGCATCCTACTTTTATTTTGAATGGATGATGCATCTGGAATATAATCCCGGAAAGCACAATTATACCTATTACAGGGATCATTATATTCATCAGATAAAAAATATGTATGAGATGTTTATATTTTTGGAACAATGCGGATTCATGGAAAAATGTATCCACATTTATGAGGAAGAGCAGGGAATTACAGCGGAAGCAATTAGGATGAGTATCAGTGAGCAGATGCGTTCGGATGGATGGCTGGATTCCTTGATGAAGGAATCCATTCAGGAGATAAAAGGGCATAATGGCGTATCGAAAGATACCACCGATGAAGAAGTGAATGAAAGAAAAAAGAAATTTTATTATAGATATCTTTTACATGCGTCGGCAATTGTGAGTTCATTGGTACATGACATTGGATATCCGGTCACTTATGTGATGCGTACGACGAAATCCCTGCATGAATTTCTACCGTTTTCTGGGGCATTTATCCATTTAGAGGATGCAGTTCCGCATATGGAAGAAATTCTGGAGGGGAGCCTTTTATTCCGGGTGGTAGATCATCGTGAAATTGCAGAGCGGATAACGGCGAAGCAGGACCATGGTGCGATTTCAGCGGTGCTGATGCTAAGTAAGTATTATGAAAACGGAGAAATTTACAGCCTAGAGCCAATTAAGCGAATGGTAATAGAGCTTTCGGCCCTTGTGATTTATAACCATACGATAAAATACGGCATTGTTACCGGTAAAAGTGGAGATCTATACCGAAACATTTTTCGGGATAACCCAATGTCATATTTGTTCCGCCTTTGTGATGATCTTCAGGAATGGGGACGGGTTTATTTTGATATCAGTAAGAAAAGTAATTTTTTGATTTGTCCCGTTTGTTCAACGCCTGTCCTAGGGGAAGAAAATGATCCAGATGCTTATTCCTGCTGCTGCGGAAAGGGGGGGAAACGTCTTACTGCGTTTAGCTATAGAAAGCTGGCTAATATTATAGCCTGTACGTCCCTTAAAATAGATACGAAACCGGATATTGTAAAAAATAGGAAAGGTGATTTTAATATTATTACGCTTTATTACGATCTGCAGATGTTGCTTCAGCTGGCATTGTATAATCCTACATTTGCAAAACTGAGGGCAGACGGAATTCTGGAAGTGAAGAAGATGCTGGAAAATCAGAGAGATTTTCCTATGGTGTATATAGATACATTTATCTCAAATAATCCAATCACCATAAAAGCCAGATGCCTGCAAAACTATTTGATTAAAAACGGCTATAATACAGAGCGTAATTTATGGATGAGTGAGGAACAATACGAAATACTACGTTTTGAAAAAGCTGGAAACGCAGTATTATATAATGTTTTTTGGAGAAGGGAAACAGAGGCGATTATTACAGTACAAAAGAAATGTTCTAAGGAGATAATAAAGCAGTTCAAAAAAGAAAATAAATCAGGAACAAGTCGCATTCAAGGAACCGTATTCAGACAGTGGGAAGAAAATCTTCGGTTCTACTTTTCCCTTCTTTTAACCGATGAGTTGGTAAAGTACTGGAGAAAAAGGAAATCATGGAATACAATAGAAGAAGTTGTAGATTTTGCACGATCTGCGTCGGGAATTCTCGCAGAAAAGTATCTGATTAGAGACGAACTGACGGAAACATTAATCATGGAATACATTCTTCAATGCATCAGAACAATTACTCCAGATGAATATTTTGAAGAGGGCAACAGTTTCCTACGAGAATTGTATACAGAGCAATATTTATCGAATCTTTATTTCATAAATACGGTGGAGGAATATACTTGTATTCAGGAATATGATGCGATGAAGAATAAACTGCGTGGCGGAAATATTGTGTTCGGAAGCTATGATTATTATACTGATTACATGCTGTTTCACTGGATGGGGAAAAAATAAAAGCTGTTACTGAGTAGTCTCGGAATGATATGCTCCCTTTTAGGTAGACAAGTGAAATAATAAAAACTTGTTACCTAGAAGGGGTATTTTATTGGGAAGATGGTTGCTCCGTTGCTGGATGAATCACTTGATCCCGCTAAGAAAAGCATCAGGCGGCAGTAAACCGCTGCAGATTCAGGCGTTTCCCAGCGCAGTCTGTACCGGTGTGAAGCAGCTTTTAAAAAGGATGGCTTTGCCGGTTTAAAGCCAGTGGCTTGTGAACGCAGCCTTTTCAAAAAGCTTCCCCAAAACTATCTGGAGATTGTTGAACAGGCCATTCAATTGAAGCGGGAGGTCCAAATGAGTTCCGTGGAACAGATCATTTTCATCTTAGAGGAAGAAAACTGAGCGACCCCAGGAGTTCTGAAGCGTTCTACGCTGGAACGGTATCTGTACTGTGCAGGTTTTGGTGTAAAGCAAATACGGACATATCAGGAGGCCAGAGAAAGTTCCGAAAGCGCTACTGCAAACCGCATAGAAAGATGCTTGTGCAGGGAGATATCAAGTTGTAAACGTCAAACCATGCGCCCTGCCTATATAAATGCGCCGCTTTTCAGCCGTGCGGTTTATGACATTTTGCGGGAAACCGTTCTGACCAGTGTAGCTGTGCTTCAGATTTGGAGTTTGATCTGAACAATTGCAAATTTTGTATTCATGGATGAAACCTCCTTATGGAATGACTGCGCGAGACGATTTTTCAACTATTCCAACTTTATCTCAAACATGAGGGATAAATCCAAGAGACTTTTGCGATTTACCCTCCCACCCCAAAAGTCACAATAACACAACAAATATCAAAATATCACAATTGTCCCCTCCCCCTCCCACAATCTATAATAAACCCATCAAATAAAGGAGGGGACCCAAATGAAAAAGAAAAAATTACTAAGCATTCTTTTTTCCGCCGCCCTGGCATTTTCTCTTACCGCCTGCTGCAATTCCAACAATGAAGCCCAGACTTCAAACTCAGCTTCATCATCCACATCAACCACAACAACAGAATCAAAAGACGCCTCAGCGTCCGATGGCGACGACAGCACCGACACCGCAGCCGCAGAAGCTGATCCCTTCGGCAAATACGCCGACCCGCTGGAAATCCATTTCGTCCGTGCCACGGACGACACCATTGAGACAAATGTTCTCGCCAACCTGCCGGGGCAGACCCTGGAGGATAACTTCTGGCTAGATACCTATGAGGACGAGCTTGGCATCAAGGTAGTCTATGACTGGATTGTAAAAGGCGACGACGAATTCAATCAGAAAATGAACGTATCCATGGCCAGTGAAGAGCTTCCTGATGTGATGTGCGTAACGGCGACACAGATGATGCAGCTCATCGACGCAGGCCTGGTTCAGGAAATGGGACCGGTTTTGGAGCAGTATGCCACCGATTTCACCAAAGAGGTTATGAATCAGGAGGGTGATTCCCCGTTCCTTGCAGGCCAGAAGGACGGCGTACAGTACGGTTTGCCTGTAACCGGCGGAAGCGTGGACTCCGTTGACCTGATGTGGATCCGGACAGACTGGCTGGAGAAACTAAATCTTGAGGTTCCCACCACCATGGATGAAGTCCTTACCATGGTTGACCAGTTTGTAAACGCCGATTTTGACGGCAACGGCGCTAAGGATACCGTAGGTATCGGCGTGGCCGGAACCAGCATGCTGGGCGGCGGCTTCGGCGGTCTGAGAGGCTTTTTCAACGCTTATGGCGCATATCCGGGAATCTGGGTGGAAAAGGACGGCCAGCTGGCCTACGGCGCAATCCAGCCGGAATGTAAAACAGCACTCGCAGCGCTTCATGATATGTATGAAAAGGGCTACATTGACACAGAATTCGGCGTTAAGGATTCCACCAAGGCAGGAGAGGCGGCAGCAGCCGGAAAATGCGGTTTTACCTTCGGACAGCAGTGGCTTTCCCTCACTCCCTTCCAGTCCTGCAAGGACAACGATCCGGACAGCCAGTGGTCCGCATATCCGCTTCCTTCCGCAACGGGCGAACCGGCTGTTGCACAGGCGGATCTGGGCACCAATAGATGGATCGCCGTAAACAAAAATTTTGAACATCCGGAAGCAGTTGTAAAAATGATAAATCTCTTTATTGAGAAATGTTGGGGCGAGACCGGAGACAACGGTAAATATTATGCGCCGCCGGAGGCAGAAGGCGTATGGAAGCTTTCTCCTATCCAGTGCTCCATGCCTCATAAGAATCTGCAGGCTTACCTGGACATCGAAGCGGCCCGTCAGTCCGGCGATACCTCTTCCCTGACAGGAGAAGCGAAATCCATCCAGGATAAGCTGGACAGCTATTATTCCGGAAGCGATGAAGGCTTTGCTCTCTGGGGATGGGAAAGAATTTACGGGCCCGATCCCAGCTCTTATTCATCAATCAATGCCATGAGCGAGGATAACCGCATCATGATCAATAAATTTGTGGGAGCGCCCACCGAGACCATGACAGAAAAGCTTTCCACACTGGAAACCATGAGGGATGAGGTATACACCAAAATCATTATCGGCGAAGCTTCCATCGATGAATTCGATACCTTTGTTGAAGATTTCAACAAACTGGGCGGAAGCGATATGACAGCAGAAGTAAATGAATGGTATTCCTCTGTAAAATAAGCGGAAAAGGTTAACCTGTGACCTGTGACAGCCGGAGGCTTTGGGCATACAAACAAAACCTCCGGCTTTTCCGGTCCGTAAGTATAAAAATCTGTGCCGGCAGCGGTCCTCGCTGCCGGCAGCATGGAGGACTGTTATATGGCAGCTGGCAGACAAAAACAAAAAAAGAAAAATGCGATCCGAAGGGAACTTCCCCTGCATCTTATGCTGGTTCCCGGAATTATTTTCACTGTTATATTTTGTTATATCCCAATGGCGGGCATGGTAATCGCCTTCCAGAAGTTCATTCCGGCCAAAGGCCTGTTCGGAGACCAGAAATGGATAGGCTTTGATAACTTTACATATCTGTTCAATATGCCGGGAGCAATGTCAGCCTTACGCAACACCGTTGTCATTGCTTTTTTTAAAATCGTTCTCGGCCTGATTGTGCCGATTACCGTTGCCATCCTTTTAAATGAAGTACGTTCCAATAAATTCAGGAAAACAGTGCAGACAGCCATATATCTTCCTTACTTCCTGTCCTGGGTCGTTCTTGGAGGCGTTATGATAGATATTCTTTCTCCCTCCCAGGGTATCCTGAATCAGGTTCTGAATTTCTTTGGAATAGATTCCATTTTCTTCCTGGGCAGCAATAAATGGTTCCAGCCCACTATCATCATGACGGATGTCTGGAAGGGCTTCGGCTTCGGTACGGTGGTTTATCTCGCCGCCATCACCGGAATTGATCTCAGCCTGTATGAGGCCGCGACGATGGACGGCGCGAACCGCTTCCAGAAAATGTGGCACGTGACACTGCCGGGCATACGGATGATCGTTGTACTCATGTGTGTGCTTTCCCTGGGAAATGTACTGAACGCCGGGTTTGATCAGGTTCTGAACCTCTACAGCCCCCAGGTTTACGAGACCGGCGATATTATTGATACCTTTATATACCGCATCGGCCTGATTGACGCGCAGTTCGGGCCGGCGACGGCAATGGGCGTGTTCAAGTCCGCCGTATCCTGTCTCTTCATTTCCGTATCTTATTATGTTGCATATAAATTTTTCGATTACCGGATCTTTTAACGTAAAAACGGAGGGGCAAGCCTTATGAAAATGAATACAAAAACACAAAAAAGCGGTGTGAAGGTCAGAGAATCCGTGGGTTCCCGTATTTTTACAATTATCAATACCCTGATTCTCGCCTTCCTGGCGCTGATCTGCATCCTTCCCCTGATCAATATCCTGGCGATTTCCCTCAGCTCCAATGCCGCGGCCACAGCCGGGCTGGTGAAGCTGCTGCCGGTGGATTTTACCCTGAAATCCTATGAATATGTGGCTAAAAGGGCGGCTTTCTGGAAATCCCTTGGGGTGACGGTGATCCGATGTCTGCTGGGCGTATCGCTGAATGTCATCATGTGCGTCCTTGTGGCCTATCCGCTGTCCAAGGATAACCGCAAGCTGAAGCTGCGCACGGTATATACCTGGTTCTTTTTTATCACCATGCTGATCAATGCGGGACTTATCCCATGGTACATGACGATTAAGAGCGTGCATCTGCTGGGAACCATCTGGGCGCTGGTGCTTCCGGGAGCAGTACCCGTATTCAGTGTGGTGCTGATGCTGAATTTTTTCCGGGCGATACCGGAGGAGCTGGAGGAGGCCGCTTTCATGGACGGAGCAGGCCACTGGAATATCATGGCCAGGATCTATGTGCCGCTGTCCAAGGCCAGTATTGCCACCATCTGCCTGTTCGCACTTGTTTATCACTGGAATTCCTGGTTTGACGGCATCATCCTCATGAACAAACCCACGCAGTATCCCCTGCAGAGTTATCTGCAGACCATTATTATCCAGGGGGACACCTCCGTCAACAGCACCACGGACTGGCAGACAATGGCGCTGATCTCCGACAGAACCGTAAAATGCGCGCAGATTTTTCTGTCCACCCTGCCTATTGTGGCAGCTTATCCTTTTTTACAGAGATATTTTGTAAAAGGAATGGTTATGGGTTCTGTAAAAGGGTAGTAAAGCGAAGCACTCCGGATAGCCGGGCTGCTGCAGTAATGCAGCCGGCATTCGCTGGCTGTCTTCCGGAAAAATGCAAAATCACAGGCCGTTATGCTAATATAGTGTTGGCCCGGCCATAATTACCGTTGGAAGAAGCAAGTGAAAAACGCTTCCGTCCTGCAGGACGGCCGGGCAGATTGGGGGAGGCAGATGTACCATTCCAGAACATTTCATAAAATGCTGATTTCCATTACACTGGTATGTCTTTGTTTCTACGGGATCGGACTGTTCAGCAATCAGTACAGCAGGAATGTGCTGTCCCATCAGATCCAGGACACGTTGGATTCCAAGGTCCATTTCTGGGAGGAACAGCTTCAGCAGGAAACCGACAGCCTTCTGCTGACACAAAGCAGCCTGACGAATGACGCCAGCCTTCTCAAGCTCCATGTGGCCTGGGACAGCCTGAGCAATTACCAGCGTTATGAAGCGGTGAAACAGTTTTCCTACCGCCTGCTGAATGTAAAGGTACTCCACAGCATTGCCGCGTCCATCAAGACCTATTTCCCGGACAGGAAAATCGTAATCAGCGCCGACAGCCCCATCCTGGACAGCTATGAGGAGGACGATTACGGAGATTTCAAGCAGGCCTGTCTGAATGAGGACGGGAGTATCTGCCTGACCATCTTTTTCCCTTACAATATGAATCCGTCCAACCGGAAAATCCCCCATTTTTACATAAGAACCACCATCACGCCGAAAACGCTGCAGGGTAAACTGGAGGAAATGCTGGGAGAGGATGAGGGCACCGTTTTTTTGCTGAACCAGGACGGCACCGTACTGGCCGGTTCCGGAAAAAAGCTGGAGGAGGACATCGCTTCCGTTCCGGTTCTCGCTTTAGTTCAGGAGAAAATCCGCACAGCAGGAGAGGAAGAAAGCATTCACGCCTCCAGGGATGGTTTTGCTTCCGGCCGGCTGCTTTCTCGCCTGGGAATCTGGCTGGTTTACTGTTATCCCAATCAGGTGGTGGAAAAGCCGCTCCGTTTTTTCCGGATTTTCAATGCGGCGCTGACCATTCTGGTGGTGGCTCTTCTGGGCGCTTATGCTTTTTATGCGGGAAAATCCTTTGCAAGACCCCTCGGCCGGATACTCCAGGCCATGGAGGATAAACAGGATAAGAATTCCTTCCTGATCCAGGAAAAAGGGAAGGACGAGCTGGCCATCATTTATGACAAATACAACCGGATGGTCCTCCGTACGGAAAGCCTGATCCGCGAAAACCTGGATTCCAAATATCGTGTGCACATCGCGCGGCTGAGGGCGCTGCAGTATCAGATCCAGCCCCATTTCCTGTACAACAGCATTTTCCTGATTTACCGCATGGCGCAGATGGATGAAAACGAGCCTATCGCCGATTATGCGGAGCATCTGGGAAAATATTATCAGTACATCACCAGGGTCAGCGACCGCAAGGTAAAAATCAGCCAGGAAATTGAGCATATCCGCAATTATCTCGCCATCCAGGAAACCAGGTTCGGCGGCCGGATCCGCGCTTTTCTGGGAGAGGTTCCGCCGGAGCTTGCGGATGCCAAACTCATGCCTCTCACATTGCAGCCTTTGGTTGAGAACGCCTATGAGCATGGTATGAAGAATCGTGTCAGAGACGGGGAGGTACATATCAAAATGCGCTTTGAGGACAGTATTTTCTACTTTACGGTGGAGGATAACGGGCCGGGCATGACAGTGGAAGAGCTGGCCCGGGTGAAAAAACGTATGGAAGAGGGCCGGATCGAAGAAGAGGAAATACACGCCCTTTCCAATACCAATATCCGCCTGAAGCTCCACTATGGGGTAAACAGCGGTTTATATTTTGAGAACAGGCAGGAGGGAGGCTTCCGGGTAACTGCCAGAATACAGCTTACGGAAGAAAAATATGTATAATTTACTGATTGTAGACGATGAACCTTTGATTTTAGAAGGACTCTGTCGTATGATAGAGAGGGCTTATGGAAACCGGTTTCTTATTTACCAGTCGGACTGCGCCGAAGGGGCGCTGGAAATCTTCCAGAACAGCCGTGTGGATCTTTTGATGAGCGATATCCGTATGCCTGGCATGGACGGCCTGGAGATGGTGGAAATCGTGGAAAAGGAATGGCCTGACTGCCTCACCATTTTCCTTACGGGACACAGTGAGTTCGAATATGCGAGACAGGCCGTGGGCAGCCGGACGATCGACTATGTCCTCAAGCTGGACGGTGACGAAGCTCTTCGCCGGGCAATCGACAAAGCTTATGACCGTCTGGAGAAGGAGCAGGAAGAAAAAAGCCGGCTGCTGAAGCTGAACGCTTCCTGGCAGGAGGCCGCGCCTCTTTTGCGTAGGGAGTGCTTCCGCCGGATGGTAACCACCGTCCGGTGGGAGGAAACGGACAAAGCACAGCTTTATGCGAAGCTTCAGGCAGCAGGTATTTCCTTTGATCTGCAGTCCGGTTTTCTTACCGCGCTTATCTGTATGGAACCTGAATGGGATGCTTCGGTAACCGGACAGATACAGAGTATTATCCTGGGAAATATAAAGGGAGCCTTTCGGGCCGGAGCTGCTTACGTTTCGGAACACATTATGCTGCTTCTTGCCCAGTCGGAGGACAACCGGCCGCTTCGGCTGAAGGGTTTCCTGGAAATTGCCCTGAGCATGTGTGAGAGGGTGGAGCTGATTCCTCCCGCGGTCTATCTGTATGAAAAGGAAACCGGGCTTGAAGGTTTGTCCGAGGTTTTCTCCATACTGAGCAGTAAACGCTTTGAAATGGAGGAGGGCGGCGGCATCCTTCTGTGCGGCAAAAAGGATGCCCTGTCTTCCTATACCTGGCGCAGGGAAGGCCCTGTCATGGGCGCCTTCAACGTTGAGAAGCTTTCGGACAGCCTGGTTTACGGTAAAGAAGGCGATTTTATGGCAGTGCTTGCCAAAATCAAGGCTGGTATGCCCGCCTCCGGTCCTGCGGCGGAGATTACAATATATACAACGCTGGCCTCCCTGCTGCTTCAGGCCATCCTTAATTATTTGCCCAGGGAAAGCAGCCTTCTGACCCAAATCAATCTGGAAAAGCTGGCGAATTACAACACTCACCACGGGTTTCGGGATGCCTGCTATTATCTGGAAACCGTGGCGGAAAAATATTTTCGCAGCCGTCAGGAGATACATACAGACACAGACAACTATATCGTCCATAAGGTCAACACCTATATTCTGGAGCACCTTTCCGAGGATCTCTCCATGACCCGGATCGGAGAAATCGCAGGCCTGCATCCTGCCTATTTATCCAGACTGTATAAAAAGGTGACGGATAACTCCCTGGGCCAGTATATCACCGCACAAAGGCTGAATGCGGCAAAAACGCTTCTGCAGGATCCCACCATCCGCATTCAGAGCATCGCTGAAAGGGTAGGCCTGAATACGGCATCCTATTTCACCCATTTTTTCAAAAAAAGCATGGGTATGTCTCCCCAGGAGTACCGCATGAAGCTTCTGGGACAGGAAAAAGACGGGGTATCAGGCACAGACGGGGAAAGAACGTAATTATGCAGCATTAAAAACAGAACTGCTGCATGACTGCCAAGAAAAGAGGAGGAAGAACGAAATGCTTCATATTGTTGAGGAAGGGAAAAAACACATATTCCGGCGGCAGGACGGCCCTGATGGGGCTAGGCCGCTCTTTTGCATTGAAACGCCGGAAAATGCAGAGGACAGCTTTCATATTTCGGAGGACGGCACCCTTATCACCTGGACCAGGCGCACAAAGGAGCCTGTAGATCACATGGTAATGGAGGCCGCCGCCTGTTTTGAGCCGGAACACACCCTGGTGCCCGCCATTTCCTATGACGGCAATCCCTGGGGAAAGGATCATGAATATAAGGGGCTGGAAAAGGACGGCGTTCCCTATACCTACGCCTGGCACCGCTGCGCTGTTCCCGGGGCGGCCTGTTCCTGGAACCAAAAGGACGGCCTGGCACTTTTCGGCAGCGGCCGCTGCTCCGGCAGTATATTTCTGAAGGATCAGCGACCGGTTTACCGGGTGATCTGGCCGGAAACGGAGGAACCCCAGGTACTCTATGCAGACGACTGGGCGGAGGCATACCGCGGACATATGGATCCGACAGACACCTTTACCGCCTACCTGTGCCCCGGCGCCGGCATTGAAGCGGAAAGGAACATGCTGCATCATGCCTGGGAACAGAACTATGTAAGCAAAAAACCGGTCAGGGCGGCAGAAGAGGTCTGGAACCTGAGCACGGCTTATGCAAAACTGCTGTATACCCAAGAGGAAGATGGTTTCCAGGCCTTCAGCATTGGATTCAGCTGGGATGGGAAGAAATGGAGCAAGCGGCCGGATTTCAAATATGAAATCGGCTGGTGCGGCCAGAACGCTTCCCTGGCAGTATCCCTGCTGTATGACTGCCAGCGCAGGAAGTCCTCCGGCACCGAACCGAAGGATTGGAAGGAATCCCTGCAGATTGCGGTGTCCGTACTGGACAGCTGGGTGGAAAAAGCGCGCAGTAACGACGGTTTTCTCCTGACCCGCTATGATCCACAGGACAGCCTGATAGACGCCTGTAATCTGGGCACCTACGGCGTACAGTTGTTTGAAGCTTACGATCAGGCCAGGCTGCTGGGGCTTGAAAAAAAGGCCTGGCTGGATGCGGCCTTTGAGATCTGTGATTTTGCCATGAACCGGCAGCGGCTGGACGGCGGAATCGGAATGAGCTGGAACCGGGACGGCTCTGCCCATGAGCTGAACGGAACGGCGGGCGCCTTCCTCATTCTTCCCCTGGCACAGGCCTTCCTGCGCACAGGAGAGGACCGGTACAATATCGCTGCTGTCCGCGCTTATTCCTATTATTACAGAGAATTCCATAATACCGGCTACGGCACCAGCGGCGCCCTGGATACCTGCTGCATTGACAAGGAATCCGTCATCCCCCTGCTCAAAGGCGGCATCCTGATGTACCGCGCCACCGGTTTTGACTCCTATCTGCAGATGGCGGAGGAAGCGGCCTGGTATCTATCTACCTGGCAGTGGCACCACAGCGTGGATTACCCGGAGGATTCCGTGCTCGGCACGATGCATTATGATACCTTTGGCGGTACGGCGGTTTCCACCTCCCATCTCCATATTGATGATTTTGCGCTCTGCTATATTCCTGAGCTGCTGGAGCTGTCGGAGCTGACCGGAAACAAGGAGTGGAAGGAACGTGCACTGGCTGTCTGGAGGAACGGGGTGCAGGGGATTTCGGACGGGACGCTGCAGATTATGGATAAAGCGCCCAGGCCTGCCGGAAGCTGTGACGAAGCCTATCTCCATACACGCTGGGGGGCTTTGCGCAGAAACAAGGACGGCGGCTGGGGAGGTATTTTCAGCGTTTCCCAATGGCTGGTTGCCTGGCCCTGTGCCTTCCGCCTGGAGGTGCTGCGCAAATGCGATAACTGGAACCTGCTGAACGGGCTGCTGCAGTAACCAGCCCCGGGACGCGCAGAAAGGAGATAAATGATGATTACGATAATAAAAAAAGGCCCGGACACCTGTTTTTTCAGTGATGGAATCCAGCTGGCCAGGGCGGTCGGTAAAGAAGGCTGGCTGGATAGCTTTGAAGAGAAGGCGCCCGGCGTATACCGCTGGATCCGCCGCCTTCCGGCCTCCGAGGCGGAGAATAAAGGGACGGCAAAAATGCGGATGGAGCTGCGGGCCTCCTATCTTCCGGACTTCACCATGGTTCCGGGCGTAAATTATGACGGAAACGGCTGGGGAACCTTCTGTGAGTATACCTCTGACCGCTATCATGGCGTTCCCTGGACCTATGGCTGGCACCGTTCCTCCGTAGCCGCCATGACCTATTCGGAAAAAACGCTTGCCGGCCGTACCGTAAGCGTTGCCCTGTTCGGAGAAGAGGAGGGCGGCAACAGCTGCCAGCTGTATTCGGACCGGGAGGAAGAGGTGCACAGCCTCGTCTGGCCGGAGACAGAAGCGCCCAGAACGCTTTTTCTTTATCGCTTTGGTCCGGCCTGGCAGGGAGAGGAAAAGGAAATGGACAGCTTTACCGCCTGGATCGTCCTGGAGGAGGATGCTGTTCCCAGGTCCGGCTACCGCAAGGCGCTGGATGCCGCCTGGGAACAAAATGACAGTAAGCGGGACTGCCCTTATCCGCCGGAACGGATCTGGGAGCTGGGAATCGCTTATGCCAAACAGCTGTATACCAAAGAGCCTGACGGCTTCTGCGGCATTAACATCGGCCTTGCCTGGGAAAACGGCGGCTGGGAAAAACGCAAATACAACAAATACGAAATCGGCTGGTGCGGCCAGAATGCCATGTTTGCCAATGCACTTTTGTGCGAAGCCCTCCGGACCGGCGATAAGGAAGCAAAAGCCATGGGCTTTTCCGTGCTTGACAGCTGGCTGGAAATGGCGAGGGTACCGGCCGGCGTGACGGGCAGCTATTATGATCCGGGACAGGTCAGATATCTGGAGGCCTGTGATCTGGGAACCGCAGGTCTGGCCTATTTTGAAGCCTGCGATCTTACGGAAAAACTGAGCGGCCGTATTTTATGTGGTGAAGGGAAGAAAGCACAACAGACGGACTCCGCCGATCCGGCACGTATCCGGCAAAAGGCCGCCCGCTATTATGAGGCCGCGCTGGAAATCTGTGACTTTGCGGTCAGGATGCAGGGAGAGGACGGCAGCTTCGCCAAATGCTGGCACGCAGATGGCAGAACCGCCATCAAAGACGGCACCGTGGGAGCCTTTCTCGTCCTGCCTCTGATCGAAGGCTACCGCAGAACCGGAAAGGAAAGCTATAAGGAGGCGGCGGTGAAAGGCCTTCGCCGTTACCTGAAGGAGCTGAAGGAATACGGCTATACCACAGCCGGCGCCCTTGATATTTTTTCCATTGATAAGGAATCCGGTATACCGCTGCTGAAGGGGGCAATGGCGCTTTATGAGCTTACCGGAGAGAAGGAATGGCTGGACGGCGCCCTGGACAGCGCTTGGTATCTGTCCACCTGGCAGTATACCCATACCTGCCATTTCGGCCCGGAATCGGTGCTTGGCCGGACCGGCTATGATTCATTCGGAGGCACTCTGGTATCCACAGTGCACGAAGGCATCGATCCCTTTGCGCTGTGCTATATCCCGGAGCTGTATCAGCTCTTTAAGGCTACCGGACAGGAACGGTGGCTGAAGCGCGCCAGGGCTGTCTGGAGAAACGGCTGTCAGCATATTTCCGACGGCAGCCTGGTCATTGACGGCAGGCTGCGCCCGGAGGGAAGCCAGGATGAAAGCTATACGGTAACAAGACAGGGCAAACGGGGTATTGCCTCAGGATGGCTGGTAGCCTGGCCCGGCTCCTTCCGCATGGAGGTGCTGCGCAGGCTGAAAAATGAAAAGGACGCGGCTTCCCTGTGGAGCTGATGCAGGAAGGCCGCAGCAAAACCTGCAAACATAAAAGGGAGAAAAATGAAAGGGAGAAAACAGTATGACAGCAACAGAGCAGGGAAGAATTTTTTATGTGGATGACTGTGCCGGAAACGATTCGTTCTCCGGCCTGTCGGAAAAAGAAGCCTGGCTGAGCCTGGAACGGGTGAACGCGGAGGTTTTCCGTCCCGGAGACACCATCCGGCTGAAAAAAGGGGGAGAATGGCATGGTATGCTCGCTCCCAAAGGCAGCGGCGCGCCTTATGCGCCGGTAATCCTGGAAAGCTTCGGGGAAGGCGCCATGCCGGCTATCCACGGCGACGGCAGCTATGCAGCCATCCTGCTGGAGGGTGTAAGCTTCTGGATCGTCCGCGGCATCCGGGTAACCAATCGGGCGCAGGAGAGAGCTGTAAGGCAGGGAATCTGCATTTGTGCCAGCCCCCTTGGCATCACCAGGGACATTGTTGTGGAGGGCTGCGAAATCAGCGACGTCACCGGGGAAAACCGGAGAAACAGGGACGTTTATCAGAGCATGTACTGGAATTCTGGGATCTATGTCACCATACCGGGACGTTCCTGTAACGAAAACCGCCTTCATAATATAGTCATCGCAAACAACTATATCCACGATGTCCTCACAAGCGGCATCCGTGTGAACCAGCAGGAGGATTTTATCAATGACATCCACCACACTCACGTTGTGGTACGAGGCAACCGCATCGAACGGACGGGAAGCGACGGCATTATCGTTGCCAACTGTATTTCTCCCCTGATAGACGGGAATACCTGCATAGATGCCGGAGCGCTGGGCAGCCTGGAGGATACCCGTCTCATTGCAGGGATCTGGGTCTGCGCAACCTCCAATGCGCTGATTCAGAGAAATGAAGTGGCAGGAACCAGCCTGTTTGAAAATGACGGGACAGCCTTTGATACGGACTGGGGAACCGCAGGCGATACGGTATTCCAATACAACTATACCCATGGAAATAAAGGCGGCTTCTGGCTGGACTGCATGGGCATCAACCGGAACCGGGACTGCGGTCGGACCATCCTGCGGTATAATATCAGCATCAATGATGAACGCTGCCTGGTACAGGACGACTATGGCCTGCCCGCGGAAATTTATGGGAACCTGTTCCTGAATACCAAGGAAGGCCCCTCGATCTGCTGCCACAAGGAAGGGGAGTCCCATCATTTCACCGAAAACATATTTCATTTTGCAAAAAGCCCCCGCGACGGCTGGCAGAAATCCTCTTTCCATAAAAACTGGTACAGCGGCGGCACAGAGCTGCCCGGACAGGACAGCCAGGCCATGACGGATCTGCCTTTTTCCCTGGAGGAGCTTACAGAGCATGTTCCTGAATCCAGGGAAGCCTGCGGCGGATACTGGGACCGTCTTGCAGCGCTCGTGGAAACAAAGGCTTCTGTTAATTAAGGAAGAAATCACACTGCCTGTAATGCAGGTATATATCATGGTACAGCTTAACATCAGACTGCCCACTGGCTGGGCAGTCTGATGTTATTGTGTAAAAAAATGCAGAAAATCATCTCGCTGCGGTAATGGATATCTTATCAGAAAATGGATAAAACGGTTGAATAACGGTTTTATTTATGATATTATTTGGATATCAGGAAGGGGATGATTGTGATGACGATAGAAGAGATGCAGGAACGTAAGAGGGAGTTGGGGTATTCTTATGAGAAGCTGGCAGAGATTTCAGGCATTCCTTTGGGAACCGTGCAGAAAATTCTGGGCGGTATCACGAAGACTCCGCGTTATGAAACACGAAGAGCCCTGGAAACGGCGCTTGCAGGTAATTTACCCGCGGAAGACGGGAAAGAGGGCGCCTGTGGCATTTATCCCGGCGGCCCTTCGGGAACCTCTGTTGTACAGGAAACCGCCGCGGCCTATGGCGGGAAGAAGCGGGGAGAGTATACGCTGGAAGACTACTATAAGATACCGGAAGAACACAGGGTGGAGCTGATTGACGGCGTCATTTATGATATGGCTTCCCCAACCAGTATACATCAGCTTTGGGGAGGAGAGGTTTACCGTGAACTGGCGAATTATATCCGGCAGAACCAGGGAAGCTGTATTCCTCTGATTTCACCGCTGGATGTACAGCTTGACTGCGATGACCGCACAATGGTGGAACCGGATGTGCTGGTAGTTTGTGATCGGAACAAGCTGAAAAAGGGTATTATTTATGGAGCGCCGGATTTTATCGCAGAGATTCTTTCTCCATCCACCAGGCGCAGGGACATGAGCCTGAAGCTTGCGAAGTATACCGAGGCCGGCGTACGGGAATACTGGCTTGTCGATCCGGATAAGAAAAAGGTTATTGTTTATGATCTGGAACATAATGAACTGCCCTCCATTTATACTTTTGAGGATAAAGTTTCAGTTTGCATTTTTGACAGGAAATGCATCATCGATTTTTCAAAAATTTATGAGAACATCCGATTCCTGTACGAAAGCGAACAATAACAAAGAATGAAAAGAGATATGGACAGCTTCTTGATTTCTTCTTCATAAATAGATAGAATAGAAAAAGCAGGGGAGGGAAGCTGCGATTTCCTCCCCTTGCAAAAACGAATGGGGGACAAGCCATTGAATTATAAGAAAATGAAAAACCTCTTCCTCAGGCAATCCTATCTGGATTCCTGGGAGGATTATGAAAACAGCCTGAGGAAGCCCAGCTTTATCAAATGGGACTATCTGATTCTGACCGCATCCAACGAGGAACAGGCGCGTACATACAGAGAACAGATTGATTACAGACTGGCACAGGGACTGCTTCCCGCGGGCACCCATTATGCGGTGCTTCCCGATCCGGACGGCAAACGGGTGGGTTCCGGCGGCGCAACCTTTAATGTTCTCAGATATATTGCAGAGCAGGAGCCGTCGGCCGATCCTGCCGGTTTATTCAAGGGCCGCCGGATTCTCGTCATCCATTCCGGCGGAGACAGCAAGAGAGTTCCCCAGTACTCTGCCTGCGGGAAGCTGTTTTCCCCGGTTCCAAGGCAGCTGCCCAACGGATATGCCTCCACGCTGTTTGATGAGTTTGTAATAGGTATGTCCGGCGTGCCTTCCCGGATTCCGGAAGGAATGCTTGTGCTTTCAGGGGATGTGCTTCTTTTGTTTAACCCGCTGCAGATCGATTTCAATTATCACGGCGCTGCCGCAATCTCCATGAAGGAGCATGTGCAGACAGGAAAAGAGCACGGTGTTTTCCTCAATGACGGCAATGATTATGTGGGCCAGTTCCTTCACAAGCAGAGTGAAGAACGCCTTCGTGAGCTGGGCGCCGTCAACAGCCAGGACAACGTGGATCTGGATACCGGGGCGGTCATAATGGACACGGATTTGCTTCAGTCCCTCTATGGCCTGATCAGCACGGACGGAAGGACGGATGAACAGAAATTCTCCGAATTTGTCAACGAAGAGGCAAGAATCAGCTTTTACGGCGATTTCCTCTATCCGCTGGCCCGTTCCGCCACCTTGGAACAATATTACAGGGAAGCGGCGGAGGGAACGATCAATGAGCGGCTCCTTGGCTGCCGTGCCAAAATATGGGAGGCGCTGTCCCCGTTTTCCATGAAGCTCATCTGCCTTTCTCCTGCGGAATTCATCCATTTCGGGACTACAACAGAGCTACGCAGGCTGGTAACGGCGGATGTGGAGGACTATGAATTCCTGGACTGGAAAAAGCAGGTTTCCACCACAGCGCCGGAAACCTCGGCCTATGCCGCCCACAACAGCTATGTGGGAAAACGCGCCCGCATCGCCTGCGGCGCTTATCTGGAAGACAGCTACGTGCTGGATGAAAGTGTGGTAGGCAAAGGAAGCGTAATTTCCAACGTAAAGCTTCGCAATGTAACGGTTCCTGAGAATGTGGTGCTGCACGGGCTGAAGCTTCTTGACGGCAGGTATGTGGTGCGTATCTACGGCGTGGAGGACAATCCCAAGGGAACGCTGGAAAAAGACGCCTGCTTCCTGGGGACAACACTGTCATCCTTCCTTTCAGGCAACGGCCTGACGCCCGAAGCGCTGTGGAAGGATGGAGAGCATTATCTCTGGTTTGCCGCCCTTTACCCTGCGGCTGATACGATGGAGGAAGCGATCCGTTCTGCCCTTCTTGTAAAAAAAATGGCGGAGCATTCCGCTTCCCCGAAAGAGATAGAAGCCTGGAAAAATAAGGAGCGCATGAGCCTGTATTCCAGCTTTAACGGAGCGGATGTCCTTGCCATCAGCAAATGGCAGCATGAGCTGGAAAGCCGGATCCTTGCCAGCAAATTCGTATGGGCCATTGAAGCAGGCACCTATTATAAAGAAGCGCTGCAGGTATTCGGAGCCCATGGCATCAGCCAGGATATCTATGAAATGCTGCTGGAGGATGCCGGGAAAGCCGGATTTTCCCTGAAAATCCGTATCTATTACGCTCTGGCACAGTACATGAAGGAAAACCGGATCACCTTCGGCCAGACAGGCTATGATGCCCTGGAAGCCATGTGCTTCGGAACCATCCAGAGGACGATTTATGACAATGCGGCGGCCAAGCTGCCCTCAAGCCATGATTACCGGATAGCGAAGGATGAGGTGACGGTGGAGCTGCCTGTCCGCGTCAACTGGGGCGGCGGCTGGACCGATACTCCTCCTCACTGCAACGAATGCGGCGGTGTTGTGTTGAATGCCGCTCTGAAGCTGAACGGCATTTACCCCATTCAGATCCAGGTAAAGAAGCTTAAGGAACTTCATGTGGAATTTGCAAGCACGGATATCGGCGCTGCAGGCAGCGTGGAAACCGTGGAAGAAATCCAGGACTGCCATAATCCTTACGACTCCTTTGCCCTGCACAAGGCGGCGCTGATTGCCTGCGGCATCATTCCCTTAAGCGGCGGGAACCTTCAGGAAATCTGCAGCCGGCTGGGCGGCGGCATCAGCCTTTCCACCCGGGTTGTTGGAATCCCTCAGGGCTCCGGGCTTGGCACCAGTAGCATCCTTTCCGGCGCCTGCGTGAAGGGACTGTTTGAATTTTTGGGAAGAGAAGCCTCGGAGGAGGAGATTTACGATATCGTCCTGAATATGGAACAGATCATGAGCACCGGCGGCGGCTGGCAGGATCAGGTCGGCGGCCTGACCCCCGGCATTAAATTTATTTCCACCATGCCCGGCATCGATCAGAAAATACGCGTGGAAAAGGTGGAAATCCCGGAAGCCACGAGACAGGAGCTCCAGGAGCGTTTTGCCCTCGTATATACCGGCCAGAGGCGGCTGGCCCGCAACCTGCTCCGTGATGTGGTGGGCGGTTATCTGGGAGGCCGGCCGGAATCCATCGATGCCCTGGAAAAAATGCAGAGCCTTGCCGTTCTCATGAAATTTGCACTGGAACGCGGGAATATGGGGGCTTTTACCGATCTGCTCAATCAGCATTGGGAGCTGTCCAAGCAGCTGGATGCAGGATCAACCAATACCTGCATCGAACAGATTTTCATGGCCTGTGAGGATATGATCGACGCCCGTTTTATCGCGGGAGCCGGCGGCGGCGGATTCCTGCAGATGATCCTGAAAAAGGGGATTACAAAGGAGATGCTGAAAGCCCGCCTGCACGAGATTTTCCAGGAGAGCGGCGTGGATGTCTGGGACAGCACTTTTGTATAAACAGCGAAAAGCCGGTTTTTACAGACAAAAAGTGACATTTCAGGGCATAGCCGTTGAACCTTTCCGTCCGGAATGATAGGATAGAGGCAGGATATCAGAAAAGGAAACGGAAAAGGGAAAAAGGGAGGGACGGTTATGTCAGCACTGCAATGTCTGTTACTGATTTTCGCACTTATAATCCTTGTCCCGACAGCAGGTCATTTCCTGCGGAAATGGGATTATGAGCGGCAGATAAGCGGCAAACGGCCGGAGAGAAAGGCAAAGAAAAATATGCGGCTTCCGGAAGAAAAAGGCCCGTCCAATATGGATATGGAAGTGGATGCGGTCACCTATGAAACCCGGATTAAGCAGGACAGAAACTGGAGAAGGTAAGAACGGACGGCTATTTTAAAGCAAAAGCGGCATTCACTTGTTCCCACTTAAGGGAAAAAGGAACGCCGCTTTTTTTGCCGCCTAAAACCTGAACAGGCGGCCCGATAGGAATATCACTTCCGTCCGCGCCTCTGAGCGCCTGATGCAAGGCATCCCAGCTTAACACGAAGCAGCAGTTTTGCATCCTCCAGCTGTTCCCTGTCCGTCACCCGGTAATGTATCCAGCCGCCTTCTCCGCAGGGATATCTGTTATCGACCACTTCTTTTGTCTCATCCAATAGCCCGTCATAAACAGCAGCGAACTGCTTATCCGTCAGGCGAAGCATTACGGTAAATGCATCGGCTTCGGCGAATATATCACAGATAAGCCTGCTTTTCTTTTTGTGCTTCACACTCCAGCCGTAATGATTGCCGTAAGGAAAGCGAATCTCGGTTTCCGTTTCGAATTCCTTCGTGAGATAACCATTGATATCAGCAAACATATCTCCGCAGATGCCGCAGTGGGCGACCAACTCAGGCATGGAGGGCTCCGCCTTCTTATCCAACATTCTTTCGTACATTTATTTCCTCCTTATTTTCGCCCGGATACATCATTTTATCATGTATGGGAACAATTTACCACGAAATTTCACTTTGCTGTTTACTTTGCCATCCATATATGCTATCCTGTAACTGACAGACAGTCGGTCTACTATTTTGGAGAGGAATTATTAAATGAGAATTGTAAAGGAAGCAGAAGAACGCAGAAATGAAATCCTGGATGCGGCGGATGAACTCTTCGGCCTGAAAGGCTTTGACGGCACAAGCACGAATGATATCCTGGAAAAGGTGGGTATCGCAAGAGGCACACTGTATTATCATTTTAAATCCAAGGAGGATATCCTGGACGCCCTGATACAGCGGTATGAGGAACAGATGTATTCAGCCGCTGCCGCTGCTGCAAAAGACGGCAGCCTTCCGGTAACGGAACGCCTGATCCGCGTGGTGCTGGCTATGAATGTCAGCCAGGACGGCGGTAAGGCCCTTGTGGAGCAGATGCATAAGCCGCAGAATGCCCTAATGCACCAGAAAACACAGCAGCTCACCTTGACGCGGCTGACGCCTGTACTGACCGGCCTTATTGAAGAGGGTATCAGGGAAGGCCTTTTTTCCACCCCTTATCCTGCCGAATGCATGGAAATGACTATGGCCTACGCCACCACCTTTTTTGATGATGCCATGGATATGTCGGAAGAAGAGCGTTCGCAGCGCATCCGGGCATTTATCTTCAATATGGAACGGCTGCTTGGCACAGAAAACGGCAGGCTTGCTTCCTGCATGCTGCGGATGTTTGACAGGAACCCGGTTCCCGCTTCGGATACCGATGAATAAAAAGGAGAGATAAATGCGGAACCCAAACAAAAATTTTTACAACTTCCTTCTTTTATGGTCGGGAGAATTTATTTCGGCCGTGGGAAGCGGGCTGACCTCCTTCGGACTCGGCGTCTATGTATTTGAACAGACCGGTCAGGCCTCGGCCATGGCCCTGGTGACGCTCCTTGCATTTCTGCCAGGACTTCTCCTGAGCGTGCCGGCAGGCGTCCTGGCAGACAGGTATGACAGAAGGCTTCTGATGCTTCTGGGTGACGGGCTGTCCGCCGTCGGCCTTATATTTATACTTATCTGCGTCCTCCGGGGCGGGGCACAGGTATGGCAGATTTGTGTGGGCGTCACCATCAGCTCTCTGTTTTCGGCGCTGATGGATCCGGCCTACAAAGCGACTGTGACGGATCTGCTCACTCCGGAGCAGTATACCAAAGCCAGCGGGCTGATCGGAATCGCCGGCTCCGCCAAATACCTGGTATCACCCATCCTGGCCGGTTTCCTTCTCACGCTGTCAGATATCAGTCTGCTCCTTGTTATTGATATCTGCACCTTTTTCCTGACCGTTTTTACCACGCTTGCCGTGCGCGGCATGCTTCTGGCAGGAGGCGCTGCGACGGCTTCCAGCAAGAAGAATCGGGAAAAGGCTTTCTTCAGGGAACTGAAAACCGGCTGGAGGGCAGTTTCGCAGCGCAGCGGTGTTCTGCTGCTTGTCCTTCTTTCTTCAGCAATCACTTTTTTTCTCGGTTTCCTGCAGACCTTATGCACCCCAATGGTGCTTGCCTTTTCTGACAGCGCCACGCTGGGCACGGCGGAAACGATCTGCGCCCTGGGAATGCTGGTATCCAGCATCATCATCGGTATGGTCTCCCTGAGAAAAGGATATGTGAAAATTCTCTCCCTATCCCTGGCAGGCGCCGGTTTTTTTATGGCAGTATTTGGCCTGAAGGAGAGCATACCGCTGATGTGTGCCTCCGGCTTTTTCTTTTTTGCCATGCTTCCCTTTGCCAACACCGCTTTGGATTATCTGCTCCGTACCAATATTGACAACACCTGCCAGGGAAGGGCCTGGGGACTGATTGGCGTGCTTTCACAGGTTGGCTATGTGGCCGCTTATGCGCTGGCAGGTGTCCTGGCAGATGCCACCGCCAGGATAATGGGTGTCAGCGTGGGAAGAGGGGCTGCCCAACTCATCACTGCCTCAGGAATCCTGCTGGCAGCCACAGCTTTTCTTCTCTACCATATCAAAGCGATCCGGTCCCTTGAAAAAATAACGGAAAAGGAAGCATGCCATGCAGAATAAAATGCTACAAAATGATTTGAAACGAAATAAGCTTGTCACCCTTACGCTGGTGCTCTTTATTGCCTGCGCCTCTCTGCTTGCTTCTCTGGCGGCAGCCCTGGCCGTCAATCTCTCGGATGCCATAAATGCGCTGATGGCCCGGGCGGAAACACCCCATTTTCTCCAGATGCATTCGGGAGATATTGATATGGAACAGCTCAGCGCCTTTGCCTCTAACAACAGTGACGTAGATAAATTCCAGGTGCTCCGGTTCCTGAATCTGGAGGGTGGCGCTATCCGCCTGGGAGATGAGCTTCTTACGGACAGTACCCAGGACAATGGCCTGTCCATGCAGAGCGGAAGCTTTGACTATCTTTTAGATCTGGAAGGGAACATAATACAACCGGAGGACGGACAACTGTATGTACCCGTATGCTACCTGCAGGATCATACTGCCAGCGTGGGCGATCGGGCTGAGATCTGCGGCGAGCCGTTTGTAATTGCCGGCTTTCTCCGGGATTCCCAGATGAATTCCATGCTGGCCTCTTCCAAACGCTTTCTGGTCAGCAATGCTGATTATGAACGGCTGGAAGGATGCGGGAACGTGGAATACCTCATTGAGTTCCGGCTGAAGGACATGGAGGCGCTGGGCAGCTTCGCCGCGGCCTATACGGCCTCCGGCCTTCCCGCCAACGGTCCTGTCATCACCTACCCGCTGTTTCGTATGATAAACGCGCTTTCTGACGGCATCATGATCGCCGTAATCCTGCTCGTTAGCGCCGCAGCCGTGCTGATCGCACTTTTATGCATCCGCTTCGCGCTGCTTGCCGAAATAGAAGAGGATTACCGGGAAATCGGCGTAATGAAGGCCCTTGGCCTCCGCCTTTCCTGCATACGGCGTATTTATCTGGCCAAATATGCCCTTTTAGCCGCATTGGGCTGCCTGGCAGGCTTTCTTCTTTCCTTTCCCTGCCGGGATATGCTCCTTGCAAATATAAAGCTGGTAATGGGGGAGAGCGGTAAAAAGACCTTTTCCATACTCCTCGGTTTCCTGGCCGCCCTCCTTTTATTTTGCGTTATCCTGCTCTTTGTCCGGAATATTCTCAAACGCTTCGGAAAGATATCCGCCTCCGGGGCGCTCCGATTCGGCGCGCCTCAGGAGCAAAACGGTATCGCAGGGAAATTGCGGCTGTGCAGGCGCCGCCTGCCTGGAGGCAATATTTCTTATGGACTTCACGATATCCTGTCCCGGAAAAAGATATATGCAGCCTACCTTGCCATACTGATCTTTGCTTCCTTTATCATCATTTTCCCGCAAAAGCTGTATGAAACCCTGTCTTCGGAGGGCTTTGCAGCTTATATGGGAATCGGCAGCTGCGATTTGCGCATCGATATCCAGCAGACAGACCGGATTTCAGAAAAAACAGCCGAAGCAGCCCAGGTCCTGGCACAGGATTCGGACATTTCAAGCTTTACGGTGCTCAACACCGGTTCTTTTTCCATCCGGAAGGAGGATGGCGCCCTGGAGCAGCTGAAAATTGAACTGGGTGACCACAGCAGTTTTCCGGTCGCCTATACAGAAGGCTCCGCCCCCGCAAAAGAAGATGAGCTTGCCCTTTCCGCCCTAAACAGTAAAGAGCTGGAAAAAGGCATCGGCGATACCATAACCATCCTGACGGAGGAAGGTGAAAGACAGCTTACCATTTGCGGCATATATTCAGACATAACCAACGGAGGAAAAACGGCAAAGGCCGCCTTCCCGTCCTCCGGAACCATGATGTGGAGCATCATTTATGCCGAACTGAACGAGCACAGCCTTGTGGAAGAAAAAACGGAAGCGTATTCGCGTTATTTCCCCTTTGCCAAGGTGACAGATATCCGCAGCTACATTAACAAAACCTATGGCCCGACCCTTCATTCCGTAAAGCTCGCCGCCTTTGCAGCCGCTGCGGCCGCCCTGACGGTAACGGCCTTTATTACCTTACTGTTTGTCAAGCTGCTGGCGGCAAAAGACAGGTATTCCAATGCGGTCATGAAAGCCTGCGGTTTTACAAACCGTGACTTAAGCATCCAGTATATGGCACGTTCCGCCGTCCTTCTGGCGGCAGGCATCCTTTTGGGAATCCTGTTTACAAATACCGCAGGAGAAGGGCTGGCCTCATTTGCTTTTTCCGCCTTCGGCGCCGCGTCCTTCCGGTTTCTTGGGAATCCCGGCCCGGCCTATACCGCCTGCCTCCTGCTGATGGCTCTTCTGGCAGCCGGAACAACAGCAGCGGCGGCACATGATGTGAGAAACATTAAAATATCGGAAACTATAAAAGAATAAGACGGCTGCAGGCACACGCCGGCGGCAGCTGCATAAAGCCCACAGCAAACCGGCTTCAGCCGGGAAAGGAATTACAGATTAATGAAAGAAATTATATGCGGCAGAAAACTCGTGAAATTTTTCGGAGAGGGCAGTGAAAAAAGAAAGGTACTGGATGAAGTGGACGTATCCGTTGCAAAGGGGGAATTCCTTTCAGTAATGGGGCCTTCCGGTTCGGGGAAATCCACGCTCCTGTATACCCTGAGCGGCATGGATGCCATTGACGGAGGCACCGTTTCCTTCTGCGGAAGGGACCTGGCCGTCTGCCGGGAAGAGGAGCTGGCCGATTTACGCAGAACCAGGATGGGCTTTGTTTTCCAGCAGCCCGCGTTACTGAAAAACCTGAATCTCCTTGACAATATTATTTTCCCGTCTCTGCGGTCTCATGGAAGAAATGGCGCAGAGGCGGAAGAAAAGGCAAAGGCTCTCATGGAACGCACCGGTATCCTGCCCCTTGCCCAAAGAAGCATTACCCAGACCTCCGGCGGCCAGCTCCAGCGCGCCGGAATCTGCCGCGCATTGATGGGCGATCCGGAAATTATTTTTGCCGATGAGCCCACCGGAGCGCTGAACTCCTCGGCAGCTGAGGAAATTATGGACATTTTCTCGGAAATCAATGCGCAGGGCACGGCCGTGATGATGGTAACCCATGACCCGAAAATCGCCGCCAGGGCCGGCCGCATCCTATTCCTGGCCGACGGCAGGACAGCAGGAGAGCTGCGCTTTCCGGAGGCATCCGCAAATGTATCTGATATAGCAAAAACATCCGCAAAAGTAAACGATATAACGAAGGCATCCGCAAAAGTATCCGTTGCAGCAAAGGCATCCTCGGATGCAGACAAACTCCGCTTTCAGGACAGAATCGACTGCATCCTGGAAAAAATGCGTGTTCTTGGCATCTGAAATGCCTATCTGATGCTCCTGGCCATTTCCAACATTCTCGGATATGCATAAGAAAAGAAATCCTGGTAGCTTGCGCAGTAGCTGTTAAGCCCCGGCGTCCTTCCGTCGAGCAGAAGCTCGCGGTCGCGTCTGCAGCCGTTACGGCAGAGCGGATACCAGCGGCAGTCCCGGCATTTGTCCGGCACATGGCGGGAGAGGCTGACAAAGTCCAGTTCCTCCCGCTTTTCATTCATCTCTTCAAAGGATGCGGTGCGGATATTCCCCAGCTTCCATTCATCCAGCACATAAAAATCGCAGGGATAAACGCTGCCGTCCGCCTCCACCACCCACTGTTCGGAACAGATTCCCATCATATTGCAGGATTCCGGAGGATAATTATGCAGCATCCCGATCCAGTTTTCAAAGGTACGGTTATAGACCGGATGGCCTTCCTTCCAGTCCTGATACCAGTAATCAAAAAGATCCTTCAGGAACTTCCCATAGCGATCCGGTGTCAGGGAATAGGAGAGGCTTCCTTTATTCTCCTCAAAGGGATCAATGCAGGGAATGTACTGCTGATAGGTAAATCCCTGGCTCTCAAAGAACTGATAGGTGCGCCTGATACGGCGGGCGGACTGCGCGGTGACCACCGTAAGGATATTAAATTCCACCTGATATTTCTGGAACAGCCGCGCGGTTTCCATCACACGCCCAAAGCTGCCTGTGCCGTCGGGAAATTTCCGGTTTTCATCATGAAGCTCCTGATACCCGTCCAGGGACAGGCCCACCAGGAACTGATTGTCATGCAGAAACTGCGCCCATTCCTCATCAATGACGATGCCGTTGGTCTGCAGGCTGTTATGTATTTCAATCCCTCTGTGGTTATGTTTTTTTTCAATTTCAATTAAGGAACGGTAAAAATCCAGGCCGGCCAGCGTAGGTTCCCCGCCCTGAAAGGCGAAGGTTGCCATGTGGGTTACCTGATTCAGGGTTTTTTCCACCAGCGTATCCAGTGTCTCTAAGGACATCATTCCGTAGGTGCGTTCACTCCGGATATTCATCTCATCCGCATAAAAGCAGTAGCGGCAGCGGAGATTGCAGCTGCCGGATGCCGGTTTGATCAGCAGCGTGATAGCAGGCTGTTTTGCCATAATAAAGTAAGCTCCTCTCAAAGTATCTTTTGTCGTAATTATTGCCATTTACCTTTTGTAACAATATAGTCCAGCATAATACAAAAACGCAGCTTCCGCAATGGTACATTCCATTCCGGCACGGACATCTGTTTTCCGCCGCTGCGCCCGGGCTGTCTGTTCCTGGCCCGGCGATGCGGCCGGGTATTGTTTTCCGTACAGGCCGTTTAAAAACGGCGGCACATTTCCATGAAGCGCAGCGCATTTTCCGTCAGATATTTATTCTGGTGATAGATAATGGAAAAGCTTCTGTGGAGCGCAGGGGCGTCGAAAGGAATCTGCGCCACAATGCCCTGGGCCAGCGCATCCTCAGCCAGCAGGCAGGGGAGGGCGGAGATACCGATATTCCGGCTCACCGCGCGCACCAGGGATTGGGTGCTCACGCTTTCCCACAAAATTGTCATGGGCAGCTGGCTGTATTTTAACAGATCCTCCGCAGCCTCCCGGCCGGCGCTGCCTTTTTCCCTGAGTACAAAAGGGCAGGCGGAGATATCCCTCAGGGATACCTTCTTTTTCTGAAGCAGCGGGTGATCCGGCGCACATATAAAACAGATCCGATCCTCCATAAAGGACTCGCATATCAGCTGCGGATTCTGCGGGCAGCCTTCCACCAGCGCAAAATCCAGCTGATTATTCAAAACCGCCTCTTCAATGAAACCCGAATTATTGATGGTAACCTGCGGACGGACGGCAGGGGCTTCCTCCTGGAATTTCTGGATCAGGGTGGGCAGAAGGAAATTGCCGATGGTTACGCTGGAGCCAATCCGGAGCGTGCCCGCCTGCTTCCAGGCCGGAATTTTTTCTTCCATCTCATCAAACAGGGATATGATATGAAGCGCATAATTATACAGCTGTTCCCCCTGCTCCGTAATATAGATCCGCCTGGAATACCGCTCAAAGAGCCGGATGCTGTAATTATCCTCAAGCTCCTTGATGGCAAGGCTTACGGAGGGCTGGGCCAGATGCAGCCGGTCCGCCGCCCTGGTAATGCTCCGTTCCTGATATACCGCTACAAAAATCCTCAGATGCCGTAAAGTCATATCCGTACCCCCTGTCTGTGCTTCCCTGTGTCAGGCGCTGCCTTGGCCTTGGCTCCGGCCCCATGAATTCCTTCCGGCTTTCCCTGGCCGGGTAAAGGCCCGGGTAAAGTTAATCCATAACAAATTCATTATGTAATATATAATATAATACTATTTTACTTATATAACAAGGGGGTGTATACTCAATCTGTCGGATGGGAATCCGGTTGCCAAAGGAACGGCAACACAAATCCGGCCTTAAAAATAACAATAAAAGAACAAAGGGGCGCTATCATGGAAAAGAAAAGCAAGGTGCTGAAAAAACTGTTTTTTTCAACCCTGTACTTAAGTACCTTCACCTTTGGCGGAGGGTATGTCATTGTCACACTGATGAAAAACAAGTTTGTTGACGAGCTTCACTGGATTGATGAAGAGGAAATGCTGGATCTGGTGGCAATCGCACAGTCGTCGCCGGGTGCAATTGCAGTAAACGGCGCAATCGTGGTCGGCTACAAGCTGGCAGGGCTTCCGGGCGTGCTGCTTTCCATTCTGGGAGCGATTCTGCCGCCCATGATTATCCTCTCCGCCATATCCTTTTTTTATGACGCCTTCCGTTCCAACCTGATTGTGGGAACCATGCTTAAAGGAATGCAGTCCGGCGTGGCTGCTGTCATTGCTTCCGTTGTTTTTGATATGGGCAGCAATGTGGTAAAGGAAAAAGACTGGCTGAATATCGCAATTATGGCGGCCAGCTTCCTCATCAGCTATCTTTTCGACATCAACGTGGTGCTGATTATCATTGCGGCCGCCATCATCGGCGCTGTGCGTACGCTCCTGCGCGAAAGAAAGGGGGCGAAGGCATGATTTATTTACAGTTATTCTTAAGCTTCCTCCAAATCGGGGCCTTCAGCTTCGGCGGAGGCTATGCCGCCATGCCCCTGATTCAAAGCCAGGTGGTGGATCACCACGGCTGGCTTACCATGCAGGAATTTACAGACCTGATTACGATCTCCCAGATGACCCCCGGCCCGATTGCCGTGAACTCGGCCACCTTCGTCGGCATCCAGATAGCCGGGCCTTTAGGTGCGCTCGTTGCCACCCTCGGCTGCATCCTGCCGTCCTGTATTTTCGTAACGGCCCTTGCCTATATTTATATGAAATACCGGAAGATGAGCCTGCTCCAGGGCATTCTTGGCTCCCTTCGCCCCGCAGTCGTTTCCCTGATTGCCATAGCCGGCGTGACGATCCTGATTTCCGCAGTCTTCACAAACGGCGCCGTGGAATTCCGGACAGACAACGTTTCCATCCGTGCCATCATATGGTTTATCATTGCAGTAATCCTGCTGCGCAAAAAGAAAATGGATCCCATCCTGGTCATGGTTTTGTGCGGCGTATTTGAAACAGTTTGTACACTGGTGATGAAATGGATATAAAAAACCTCTTTACCATAGGTGAAATGGGTGGACTGTTCCGTACCAATATCCGTACCCTGCGTTATTATGATGATATCGGGCTTCTCAAGCCGGAGGTTGTAGACCCCAAAACCGGCTACCGTTACTATTCTGCAAGACAGTTTGAACGCATGAACACCATCAAATACCTGCGTAACCTGAACATGCCCCTGGATAAAATCAAGGCCTTTTTTGAAAACAGGGATACGCTTGTTATGGAACATATCCTGGAGGAACAGCTTCAGGAAACGAGAGCCCAGCTTGCCCGTCTGCAGGCCATAGAACGCAAGCTGACCACCCGGCTGGAGCAGCTGGACTACGCCATGCACGCCCAACTGGACCAAATCCACGCAAGGCACCTGCCCGCCCGTCCCGCCGCCGTCCTCAAAAAAGAAATACGCCAGGGAGAAAACCTGGAATACCCCATCCGGGAGCTGGAACGCACCAGCCAGCTTCCCCCGGCCATGTTCCTGGGAAAGGTGGGCGTCTCCATCCGCCGGGAAAATCTGCTGGCAGGACAATTCGACCGTTTTTCCGCCATTTTTGTCCTGATAGAAGAGGAGGACAACTATAAAGGAGAGACAGCCTGGCTTCCCGAAGGAGACTTCCTCACCATATGGTATGCCGGCACCCATCAGGACTCCGCCATATACTACAAAAAACTCCTTGCCCATATGGACACACTTGGCCTGGAATGCTGCGGCGACTCCGTGGAAATTACATGGATCGATTCCGGTTTCACGGACGACACCGAAAAATACGTAACAGAGCTGCAGCTCCCTGTCCGCGCAAAAGCCCCCCATCTTTAACCCATCCTTCCAAAAAACCTGATTCGCAAAAAAAGTAATTGACCCTCCAGCAACTGGAGGGTTTATTTTATCTCATAGGAAAGTTTTCCTGCCAAAAATTCCTGTTTCACATTAAACTACAAAAATTAAAGCAAATATTTACCCACCAAAGACATCATAAATCACAATCTACAACCAAACAAACAATCAGGAGCCAGAAAATGCAAAAAGGAAAAACAATAACAGAAAACAATCTGACCAAAGGAAACGTATTGCGCATACTATTCACGTTCTCCCTCCCCTTCATCGCAGCGAACCTCATCCAGGCGCTATACGGCGCAGTCGATCTGTTCGTCATTGGCAGATACTGCTCCCCGGAAAGCGTAGCAGCGGTATCAACAGGCACCCAGGTCACACAGATCATCACCAGCATGATTACCGGCCTCACCCTGGGAAGCACCATCCTGGTGGGAAAATACACCGGCATGCAGGCAGAAGAGGACATAAAGAAAACAATCGGCACCACCCTCACCATCTTTGCCGCAGCCGCACTTATCCTCACAGCCGCCATGCTCCTGGCCGCCGACCCCATCCTGAAGCTGCTCAAAACACCGGCTCCCTCCTTTGGCCTGGCCCGCACCTACGTAAAAATCTGCTTCTGCGGCATCTTTTTCATCTGCGGCTACAATGCCATCAGCGCCATCCTCCGAGGCTACGGCGACTCCCGCAGCCCCATGCTCTTCATTGCCTTATCCTGCGCCCTCAACATCATCGGTGACTTTGCCCTCGTAAAAGGAGCCGGCCTCGGCGTAGCAGGAGTGGCACTGGCCACCATCGGCTCCCAGGCTGTAAGCATGATTGCCGCCATCCTATACCTCAACCGCAGACGCTTTATCTTCACCTTCCGCCTCCAAAACCTCCGCATTGACTGGAAAAAAGCAAAAGAACTCGCAACGGTAGGAATCCCCATATCCCTACAGGAATGCATGGTCAGACTATCCTTCCTCTACCTCACCAGCATCACTAACCGCCTTGGAATCTACGCAGCCTCCGCCGTAGGCGTAGCAAGCAAATACGACATATTCGCCATGCTCCCCGCCACCTCCATAGCCAACGCCCTGACCGCCATTACGGCCCAGAATTACGGCGCAGGGAAACCCGAACGCGCACGAAAAAGCCTCCTCGCCGGCCTCACCTTTGCCCTCGCAGCCTCCTCCCTGTTCTGGCTCTGGGCACAACTGTCCCCCCAGACTATGATAGCCGTCTTCTCCCAGGACCCCGCCATCATAAAAACCGGCATCCCCTTTTTCACCGCCTGCAGCTACGATTACCTGGCAGTCACCCTTGTTTTCTGCATGAACGGCTACCTCAACGGCCGCTCCCAGACCATATTCACCATGATAAGCAGCTGCTTCGGCGCCCTGATCCTCCGCATCCCCCTCATATACCTCGTATCCACCCACACCCCCGACAACCTCACCCGAATCGGCTCCATAGCCCCCGCAGTCTCATTTTTCATGGCCGCCTACACCTCCTTATACCTCATCCACAGCTACCGCCATGAAAAAAGAGCCATGTCCCAATCCACTCATTAATAAAAGAAAATTTACCCACCCTATATTTTCCCTGCCCTTTCTTTCCCTCCCTCGCCCTACATACCTCGCCCTTCATTCAAAAAGCGCCATTGCGGAAACACATTGCAATGGCGCTTTTTTTACACTATAATTAGCATTGGCAATAACGGCTGCCGCTACCAAATTTATTCCAGAATCAATTCGATTACCGGAACCAGGGTATGCGGCTTTACCGGAGGAAGATACAGAATCAGATCCCCGGCGTCACCATTTTCGTCCTTGGCGGAGAAATGGTCAATTGATCCTTCTGTATAGAGGACTTCGCTTCCGTCATGCAGGAACTGGGCATATTTTACCTTGCCGGCAAGACCGGGCAGACGAAGATGGGCGAAGGGATATGCGAACATATGCAGGTACAGACGGCTTCCGTCCACGCTCTGGGTATAACGGCAGTCGGCAGGAGCGGTGAACTCCGGCTCGGCCATGGTGCAGCCATAAATGGAACGGCTGTTGTATTTCATCCAGTCCGCGTAAACCTTCAGCGCCTCCTCAGCGCGGTAGTCCAGATATCCTCTTGAGGTAGGGCCTACATTCATCAGCAGGTTTCCGCCGCAGGAGACGGTATTTACAAGCATCCGGATGAGCATTTCCGGGGATTTCCAGGTCTGCTCGTCACGGTAGTATCCCCAGGATCCGGAAAAGGTCTGGCAGGCCTCCCAGGTAACCAGTTCCCCTGTTTCCTGATGGGTTACCCATTTCACAGGCTGATACTGTTCAGGAGTCCAGAGATCCTGCTCTATGTCCGTACGGTTGTCAATAATGATGTCAGGCTGCAGAGAACGGGCGGTGGCAATCAGCTTGTCAGCCTCCCAGTCGTTTTTCCCCTTGCCCTTCATCCAGGACTGTGCGCCCTCGCCGTCCCTGCCGTCGTAAGAGAAGTCAAACCAGAGAATATCGATCTTGCCGTAATTGGTCAGCAGCTCCGTCACCTGGTTTCTCATGTATTCGGCGTACTTATGCATATCGCGGCCCTGGCTTTGCTCGAAAGCATCCGCATCGTCCCTGCGGGGATGAAGGACGTCGATTGGGAAATCCGGATGATGCCAGTCAATGAGAGAGTAATAGAAGCCCACGCGCAGCCCTTCTGCACGGAATGCGTCCACATACTCCTTAATGAGATCCTTTCCGCAGGGCGTATTGGTGGACTTATAATCCGTATACTGGCTGTCAAAGAGACAGAAGCCTTCGTGATGCTTGGTGGTCATGACCACATATTTCATACCGGCCGCTTTTGCCTGTCTTGCCCAATCCCTGGGATCATACAGATCCGGATTGAAATATTTGAAATAAAGATCGTAATGCTCCTCGGAAATTTTTTCATTGGTCTTTACCCATTCGTGGCGCGCCGGCATGGCGTAAAGCCCGAAATGGATAAACATGCCGAACCGGTCATGGGTGAACCAGCTGGTGTCTCCGGGAGTTTTGCGTGTTACATAGCTTGTCATGATTCCTCCGTTCCGCCGTAATTTACGGCTATCCTTTTTTGCCTTATTTTTGTCCGGCAGGATATTTTATGGCTTTATTGTAGTGAAAAAGGGTAAAAAGGAACATGTCAAAATAGAGAAAAAATATGGAGTTTTCAGCATGATTTACTTAACGAATCCCAGGTTTTTAACACTGTGGAAATCACTCCGGCTGGAGGTTGCAGACTCCGGCCTTGCCCAGGTGGACACCACCTGGAATATGGTCAATGTCTGCTCCCCCTATTCCCGGCTATACTTCATTTCCCACGGCGGCGGCATCCTCACCCTGCGCGGCAGGGAAATCCCGTTAAAGGAGGGCTGCGTTTATCTGATCCCGGCAGGCCTTTTATACAATTACCGGTGCGACGCCAGCATGGAGCAGCTTTACTTCCATGTGAATATTACCCAGGTAAACGGCATGGATCTTTTTTATGGCTGCGACACCGTGTATGAACATGACGCTCCGGCAGAGGACCTGGAAAAGGTGCTTGTGCTTTACCGCTCCCAGCGGATGGAGGACGCCTTTCTCCTTCAGGGGCTTCTGTGGGAGGAGCTGGGACGTTTTATCCAAATGGCGGATCTGCAAGAGGCGCAGACAAAAATATATTCCGGTATGGTGGAGCAGGTTTTCCGCCTGGCCCAGAATCCGGTCAGCGCAGGAAACCATGTACGCTCCCTGGCGGACAGGCTGCATGTATCGGAAAGCACGCTGTCCAAACGCTTCCGGGCGGAAACAGGCATGTCCCCCGGCGTTTATCTGGAGCAGCTGGTCATTCAGAAGGCCTGCCGCCTGTTGATAGAAGAGGATAAAAGCATGGCGCAGATAGCGGAGGAGCTGGATTTTTCGGATCAGTTTTATTTTACCAAGTATTTTAAACGGAAAATGCATATGCCGCCCAGCGCCTACCGCAGGCAGATGCGGGGAAACTGATTAACTTACATGACAAGAAAAATCAGGGCTACGGCTGTTTATAAAATACATTTCTCCGATCCGCATAGATTCCCGGCCTGCACAGCTGGCCATAGCCGGTCACACCCTCGCGGGAGGCATCCATTGCCGGATCTGCATAGGTATAAAACCATCGTGTCAGCTGGATATACATGCGGTTAATAAGAGCGGCATATTCCGGGTCGGCTGACAGGTTGTTATTTTCTTCCGGATCCTCGCTCAGATGATACAGCTCGTCAGGCCCATATGGACTGCGGCAGATATATTTCCATTCCTCCGTCCGTATCATGCGGGTTGGTCCGTACTCATCATAGACCACCACAGCGCCCGCTTTCTCCGTATTCCCGTCAAAAACATCCGCGAAGCTTCTTCCGGGAAGCCCGTCCGGCAGCTGCCTTCTGATGCCAACCATATCTAAAAGCGTCTGGAAGAAATCATACTGGCTGCACATTCTGCGGCAGACTACCCCTGATGGATAATGGCCGGGCCAGGAGACGAGGAACGGAACCTTTACAGCCGTATCGTACATATTAAAGGGAAAGGTGCCGTTGCCTTTTCCCCAGATTCCATGATGCCCCATATTCATGCCGTTGTCCGCCATAAACATGACGATGGTATCCTCCGCAATTCCCAGTGCCTCCAGCTTATCAAGCAGCCGTCCCACATCCGCGTCCATAGCCGTTATGGCGGCATAATATCCACGCAGCAGGGATTTTCGCACTTCTCCCGTCCCGGAGGGCGCGCTGGGGATCTGATTGGGATGTACCGGCAGATCCGGCGTGGCGGTAAAGCCGCAGTCCCTGTACATCTCAATGTATTCACCGGGATGCTGATCCTCCTCCCAGGGAGAATGCGGCGCCGTGTAATGCACGCTCAGATAGAAGGGATTGTCCTGCGTCCTGAATTCTTCCAGATAAGACAGCGCTTTGTCAGTAATCACATTGGTAATATATCTGTTTTCAAAGCTGATTTCACCATTTTCCACAATATCCGCCTTATTGTAGTAACAGCCGCCTCTGCCGATGGTAAACCATTTATCAAACCCGTGCTGAGGCGTCATGCTGTCGCCCAGATGCCATTTCCCGGAAAGGGCGCAGGTATATCCGTTTTCCTTAAGCACATCCGTATAGGTCAGCATCCCCTCCAGATATTGGATGGGCTTTTCCTCACAAAGATAATAAGGATCCTCCCTGATTTCCTTCTTCAGGCCGTCCCGATCCAGATTGCCGGATCGGATCCAGTCCTGTACGCCGTGCGCGGAAGGAATTCTCCCGGTCAGCAGGCTGGCCCGGGCAGGAGAGCAGACCGGGGAAGCACAGAAGAAGTTTTCAAACCGATACCCCTGTGAAGCTATCCGATCCAGGTTGGGCGTATGGATGTCAGTATTTCCTGCGCAGCGCATGGCCCAGGCGCCCTGATCGTCCGTAAGAATAAAAAGAATGTTTGGTTTTTCCTGTTTCATTTTCTGTCGTTCCTTTCTTTCGGAATATTTTAAAATAACAGCAGACAGGAAGCGTCCGCTCCCTGCCTGCCATACATGTATGATTGAAAAATGGAAAGCTTATTTGCCAAGCTGTGTCGCTATTTCCTGCAACAGTGTTTCTGTACCGTTATCCTCCAGGGCTTTCAGGAATTTGGGAATATTTTCTTTCGGATCCACCATACCGGATTCCAGAGCCTTGGCATACTCCTCAACTGTGCTCGTAAGAGCGGCAATTTCAGATTCCACAGGTGCATTGTCAAAGGTAAAGCCGTTATGAGGAGCAGTGACAGCCGAGTCGTTATATTCCATGAACATATCCATAATGTTTTCAGGATAGGAGATATCCCATTTCTGGTTAAACGGTGTGCCGAACTGCCAGCCGTAGGTGTAATCATAGCCATTATCCGCAGGATCAAGGGTTCCGCCCATGGTTCTGTCAACCTGATTGTCGCCAACTGCAGTATAATGCTCGCCTTCAATTCCGTGACGGATTAAGGTTCCCACATACTGGTCGGTATTGAGCAGATTAATGAATTCCAGCGCCTTTTCAGGATATTTGGAAGCGGAAGAGATGGCGAGCAGTCCGCCCATGGCATTTCTGGTTTCAAACAAAGGCTTCATCAGCGGAACAAAGGTTACGCCGTGTCCGGTTTTTGCTGCTTCTGATTCTGCGGCTCCCGGAGCATAGGAGATAACATAGGAGAACAGATTGCCGTTTTTGAAATCATTGTCTCTGTTAGTAGTGTCGGTATCGTAGTTTACAGGGTCTTTGGAAAGATAACCGTCATTATACCAGCCCCGCACCAGCTTACAGTAATCCATATATTCCTGGCTTGCATACTGATTAAAGATTTCATCCTCACCCTGGAAATTGCCGAATTCCTTTACGGGAGATGCGCCGGGCAGCTTGGGATCCCCTGTCAGACTTTCAAAAGGAGTGGTCAGGCTAAAGCTCAGGCCGCTGACGCCGATTACGTTCTTGCCTGCTGCCACAGATTTTTCATGAACGGTCTTCAGTACTTCCGTATAATCCTCCATGGTTTTAACAGTGCTTAAATCAATCCCATATTCGTCAGCCATATCGGAATTTACGAAGAAGCCTGACTGCCAGCCCATTTCCTTATAGGAAGGCACCCCGAAGATTTTACCATCCACTGAAGCCGCCTGCCAGAGGGATTCCGGAATAAATTCATAAGTTTCCTTTGCATATTCCGGAAGGAGGGAGGAGATATCCATGAAGGCATCCTTTGCTGCAAACTGCAGATAGTTCGTGGTCCAGTTCGCAGTAAAGCAGATATCGAAATAATCACCGGAATTGATCAGTGTGGGCATTTTTTCTTTGTAGTCCGGATTGGCAATAACCGTATAATCGATTTCCACTCCGATTTTATCCCTGGTATACTCGTTCAGCTTTTCAATGACCTTATCTGTATCAGGAGCCACCGGATTGATGGACATATACCATTTCAGGGTGACGATCTCATCAGAAGAGGTCTCCTTTGACGCCGTGGTTTCCGCAGCCGTATCCGCTGCAGTGCTTTCAACAGATGCTTTCTCTCCGGCGGGTTCGCTGGATGCCGCAGGCGCAGGGCTGCTGCCACAGCCAGCCAGAAGAGCGGCAGCCAGAACAACGGAAAGACCTGTACTTAACAGTTTTTTCATTTTCATACTCATTTCCTCCATTTATCATAGTTTTTTGCAGTACCTTTATTTATAAAATGCATGAAGCATTCCATAAAACAGAATAGTTTTGCCGTATCAGCCTTTTACGCCGCCGATAGTAAGTCCTTTGACGAAATATTTCTGGAAAAAGGGATAGGCCAGCATTACCGGAAGAACCACCAGTACCGTCAGCGCCATACGTCCGCTGTCTGTAGGCGCGTTCTTTGCCATTTCCGCATATTCCAGGGCATTGGCAGAGGACTGGGTAAGAGCCTCCAGGCTGTTCTGCATACTCTGAAGCAGCGTTTGAATAGGGTATTTCTTTGTTTCAAAAATATAAAGCATACCCAGGAACCAGTCGTTCCAGTAGGCGATTACAGTAAACAGCCCTATGGTTGCGATGCCCGGCTTGGAAAGCGGCAGCACCACCCGGAGAAACGTTTTGAATTCCCCGGCCCCGTCAATATGGGCCGCTTCTATAATTTCCATAGGAATACTCTTAAAAAATGTACGCAGCACAATCACATAAAAGGCATTCAGCGACATGGGAAAAATCAACGCCCACACCGAATCCCGGAGTCCCAGCAGCTGGGTGTTCACCATATAGCTGGGAACCAGCCCCCCGTTGAAAAGCATGGTGAAAAGCAGCAGAAACGTAAGTATTTTACCATAACGGTAATCCGGGCGGGAGAGCACATAAGAAAGCATCGTGGTCACAGCCAGGCTGAACAGCGTTCCAACAATCGTAACAAATATGGTAATTCCATAAGAACGGATAATCTGATCCCCCAGACGCAGGAAAAAGCGATAGGCGTTCAGGCTCAGCTGCGTAGGGAAAAAAGAGTAGCCATTCTGGAAAATACTCTGTTCACTGCTGAAGGAGACTACCACAACCAGAAGCACCGGAAGCACACACAGCAGGGCAAATACCGACAGAATGCAAAGCATCATCACATTGGCCTTTTTGCTGATAGCGTTGATTCTTTTTTCTTTATGATTTATAACCGATGATTTTGACATATCTGGCCTCCTTAAAATAATGCGCTGTCCTTGTCAATCTTACGGACAACGAAGTTCGAAGAAAGCACAAGCACGAAACCGATAAGAGACTGGTACAGGTTAGCCGCAGCAGCCATTCCGATATTCCCGTTTTCCTTCAGGGAACGGTATACATAGGTATCGATAACATTTGTCACCGGGAATAAGGGTCCTGAATTTCTTGGCAGCTGGTAGAACAAACCGAAATCCGCATAAAAAATCTTGCCGATTGCCAGAATCGTCAGAACAATCATCATACTTTTCAGAGAGGGCAGCGTGATATATTTAATCTGCTGCCATTTCGTCGCCCCGTCCATCAGCGCCGCTTCATAATAGTCATTGGAAATTCCCACAATAGAACCCAGATACATGACCGTGGAGTACCCAAGCGTCTTCCATATCTGGAAAACAATCAGGATAACAGGCCATGCCGATTTCTGGGAATACCAGGTGACATCCAGCCCGAAGGTCCGGTTAATAAACCCGTTATCCACACTCAGGAAAGAATAAGCGATAAAGGAAACCACAACCCAGGACAGGAAATAGGGAGCCATAAACACTGTCTGGAATACCTTCGCCGTTTTCTTCTGATGCAGTTCATTGAGTACAATCGCCATTGTCACGGCCAACACCAGGTCCAGCACAATGAACAGCAGATTATAACCCAGTGTATTTCTTGTAATTATCCAGGCATCCTTCGTCTTAAAAAGATACTCAAAATTCTTCAGCCCGTTCCAGGCGCTTCCGAAAATCCCGTCCCGGATGTTATATTTCTTAAACGCCAGGATAATTCCGGATAAAGGAAGATATTTAAATAATACCATAAGTGCCACCCCGGGCAGCGCCATCAAAGTCAATGGCAGATTCTTCTTAAAATAGAACCATCGGCTCTTCTTATTCACATTCATTACCAACTGGCCTCCTTATTTCACTTCGCCTTCCATATCTTAATTTTAAAGGAAACCCAGGCCCGCCACAACGCGACTTTTTTTATGGGGAGTGGAGTTTTTTCAAAGATGCATGCCTGAGGCCTTACGAAAAAACTCCGTCATAAGCCTGTCATCATAATTATCAGTAAAACTCCCGGATTCTCTCAAACCATACCCCTGCCGGATCTTCTGTTTCCTTCATAAACTCACTCATCCGATCCATCAGGCAGCGCTTTATGCCTTCGTATTCCTTCTCATAACACACATTTTTGAGCATCCAGGGATCCTTGCCTAAATCATATAATTCTCCCCGTTCATTCTCATTAAAAGTAAACTGATATTCCAAATTCCTTACCATGCGCTGCCGCGCCGTATAAAAATGATAGTGATACTCCCCATAAATATACTTCCGGCCATTATCCGGCACTTCTCCCAGCATCAGGGGCACAAGGCTTTCTCCGTCCACTTTTTTGGGAGGCCTCATGCCGGCAAGTTCAAGTATGCTTGGCATCAGTTCCTGCAGCAGCACCAGGCTCTCATTATCTTTAGTCCCAAGTCCCTTCACTACCAAAGGGATCCTGTAGATTTCATCAAACGTAAAAGCGCCCTTTTCAATCAGCCGGTGCGCGCCCATGCAATCCCCGTGATCCGCGCTGTATATAATTATCGTATCCTCATACAATCCGCATTCATTCAGTTTCTCAACTATCATTCCCACACAGTCATCTATCAGCGTACAATGCCCGAAATATCTGGCGGCAATCTCCTGGAACCCCTTCCAGCCATAATCCGATAGCCCCCACATCTTCTCCGTCAGATAATATCCATACGGCTTATCATGGAAATCCTCGCAATAGCTGGGATGTTCCGGTATGTCCTCCGGCCGGTACATGGAATAGTAGGGTTCCGGTACAATGCTCGGACTGTGCGGCCCCCAGAAATTACTCCAGATAAAGAAAGGCTGATCCTTATCCCTTGCCTTTTCGATCAGCCGGTTAGTTTCCTGCGCCACAAAATACTCTATTGTGCTCTCCACAGGCCCCTCGTGCCTGCAAAACATCTCCTGAATCTGAAGCGCCGGATTATTTCCCATAAACCCATGCGACACATCCACACCCTCAAACCCTTTTTCCTTCAGATACTCCGCATAATAATTGGGTGTATTCACCGGCGGAATATCAAATTTCAGGCTGGGAAATACCCTGCTTCCGGGAAACCCATAGCCCATAAAGGGAAGATTATCCTCAAAACCGCATTCCGCCGGTGTTTTCACCGGTGATACATGCCACTTTCCCACATAACCGCAATAGTACCCAGCAGAAGCCATACAATCCCCCAAAAGCGGTACGCCTTCCTTAATATCCGTATAATTATCTATCACTCCATGCCGGTGCGCATACAGCCCGGTCATCACACTGGCTCTGGAAGGTGCGCAGATAGCAGAAGTACAGAACGCATTACGGAACTTCATTCCTTCCTCCGCAAGCCTGTCAATATGCGGAGTCCTGCAGATACAGTCCATCCCATAAGCGCTCACCGTATCCAGCCTCTGCTGATCCGACAAAAGCAACAGAATATTTTTTCTTTTTCCCATTCCCCAAAACCTCCTTTTCGGTATGCTTCCATTGTAGGAAAACGCGCTGGCCCCTACAATCAGATTCTTTTTAGAAAAGGTGTATTTTTTTCGATTCTCCTGTTAATCAATTGCACATCCCTCTTACCGGCTTTATAATAAATTCATCACCTGATAAGGAGGCGTTCCCCAATGCTGAAAATACTTTTGGTAGACGATGAAAAATACGCTATAGAAGGCCTCATATCCATGCTGGACTGGAACCGCTTCCAGGGTGAACTGACAGGCACGGCCTCTTCGGGAGAGGAAGCCGTCGCGCTCATGGAAACACTGATTCCGGATGTGATCATATCCGATATAAAAATGGGCGGCATGAACGGCATCGAGCTGGCCCGTATCGTCCATGAGAAAAATGAAAACATACAGATGATACTTCTTACCGCTCACGGTGAATTTGAGTTTGCCAGACAGGCCATCCAATATGGGGTAATTGATTACATACTCAAACCCATCACACGGGAAAAAATAGGGCAGCTCAATGATCTTCTTGCCCGTAAGCAGGAGCAGCTTCTTCTCCAGCGCAAATCCTACCTTACAGTTTGGGATGATTCCTTAAAGCAACAGCTCCTGGAGGCGCTGAAAACCAATGATCGCGGTATATTGGATGAATTTTTCCAGTCGGCGCTATTTGCCGAGCTGATGAACGGGAATGACTGCAATCCCGTAGGCATCCAGCTTATCAATTATTTATACGCCTATCTGAATGACATGAATCTGGAGCAGCAGGCAATTTCCTATTCCAGGAATGAAACCATGGAAAATTTCCTGGATATGACCAGCCGCCAGGAAAAAATGGACTATATTATCACGAAATACTATGATCTGCTGACCAGCGTTTCCCAGCAGAAGAGCGCCCATACGGAGGCAATAGCCGCCTATGCCTTCCGTTATATCGGAGAGCATTACTGTGAACCGGATTTTAACCTGTCCGGCCTGTCCTATGCCATGCATGTATCCCTGTCCCACCTGAGCACTGTTTTCAAGCAGACGACGGGGAACAATCTGATCAGTTATGTTACCGAACTGCGTCTGGAAAAGGCCAGGGAGCTTCTTTCCGATATGCAGTATTCCATCTCTGAGGTAGCCGCACTTTCCGGCTACAGTGACGCCAAATACTTCGCCAAGCTGTTTAAAAAGAAAATGGGGAGCACTCCCAGCGAATACAGAAATCTGATTATACAGGGAGGTATTGATGGGAATTAGGAAAAAAATTTTCTATATCACTGCAGCCGTCATGCTATCCGTCCTGCTTGTTTCCTATGGGGTTATGTATCTGTACTTTTATCACGTTATGTTTGAGGAAACCGTAATCAGGCAGCGGGCCAGTGTGGAGCTGAACCGCCAGATGGCCGATAACTTTGTACAGTCCGTCTATCACACTGCCGTGCAGCTGGTCAGTGACAAGGCGCTGGGCGGTTATCTGAGCAATCCATGCACGGATCCTCTGGAAACAATACAGATGCGGGAGGCCGTCAAGACCCAGTTTGCGCATTACGCCACGCACCAGGTAATTGACAGCACCTATTATTACCGAAGTACCCTTTTTCTCTCTGACCTCCTCCCGATTGCGAAGACCTTTGAAAGCTATACCCTTGACAATAATCCCTATGCTGCCTCAAATGTGGTCTTTTCCGATACCAATGTACAGGAGGAGGAATGGTACAGGGAAACCGTAAAGCGTACCGTTCATGTATTTACGAATGAGTCTACAGATGAATTCTGCATTGCCCGAAAAATTATCAACACCTACTACATTGGTCCTTATGATTCCAACGGCACCGCAGTGATGGTGGTAAGCGTAGCGAAAAACCAGCTGGAAAACGTATTTTCCAGTATTCCTGTGACGGCCGGAAGCGGTTATGCCATTCTTGATGATGATGGGAAAAACCTGTACTGCAGCAGCACAGGTATCGGCTGCAACGTTTATGAATATGCCTGGCAGGCCTCCGGCTGCGGGGAACAGGATGAGTTTACCTTAAGCCTGGACGGGGAAAAATACCTGGCCAGCAACTGCCAGGCCCAGTATGGCATACATCTGCTTTTTCTTACTCCAAACAGCGATATCACCGCCAGCGTAAAGCCCCTGATGGCTACCTACAGCCTGATTTTCGCAGGAATTTCCCTGGTTCTCCTGCTTGCCATTTACATCCTCACCGGCCGCTTAAGCCGCCCTCTGATCCGTCTTTCCGCCGCAATCGGAGAGGTGCGCGACACCAGGAATTATGATAAGGAAAAGCTGCACGTATCCAATGAAAAGGAGCTTGTCATACTGGAAAAAAGCTTCAGCCAGCTCATTGACAATGTCAACCGGCTGATTGAAGACATCCGCATTCAGGATGAAAAGGAAAAACGGTCACAGCTGCGCGCCCTGCAGGCCCAAATCAACCCTCATTTTATTTTTAATGCGATGGATATGGTGAACTGGCTCGCTTTATCCCGAAACTGTGATGATATCGCCAGTATCGTTTCCTCCATCGCCAATATGATGCGCTACAGCATCACCAATGCGGACGGCATGGTTGCCATTTCCCAGGAAATCGCCAATATCCGGGAATTTATCTCCGTTTACCAGCTGCGCCATAACAACCGGCTGCATCTGGATACTTCCGTTGACAACGAGGATATCAGCATTCCCAAATTTACCCTGCAGCCGCTTGTGGAAAATTCCGTGCGCCATGCCAAAACGGTGGATGGGGAGGATCTGTGCATTGACATACACGCCTGGAAGGAAGGCCGTACGGCGCTGATAGAGGTCCATGACAATGGCAGAGGCTGTGACGCACAGGAACTGAACCGCCACATACGTTATGAAAAAACAACGCTGCAGGTTTCCAGCGGCTTTGGCATCCGTAATGTAAATGAACGGATCGCGCTCTGGTATCACGGAGGAAGCGGCCTGATTTTCCGGAATGAGGAGGATGGGAGCCTGACAGTACGCATTATACTGGATATCACACAGGAAAAAGAAAATCCTGGCAAAAGCAGTTTGCCCGGGGAAACGGGCGGAAAGGCAGAAAAATGAAAAAAGAAATTGTAACCAACGGCGTGCATACCTACACAGCCGCTGAGCAGTATGTGCCTCCGAAGGAGCCTGAAGTACAGGCACATGTAAAATGGTTTATGGGGCTGAAGCTGGGCTTTATGATGCACTGGGCGCCGGGCTGCCAGCTGGGAACCATGGAATCCTGGCCCCTGTCGGACGGCGATGCTTCCTGGTCACAGGCGGATGTGGACTGGACCGATATTGAAACCTTCAAACAGCAGTATATCAATGCCAACAAAACCTTCAATCCTGTTAAATTCCGTCCGGATAAATGGGCGCAGCTGGCTGAGGATTGCGGTTTCAAATACCTTCTTTTCACCACCAAGCACCATGACGGCTTCTGTATGTTTGATACCGCGACTACCGATTATAAGATTACCGATCCTTCCTGTCCCTTCCATACAAGTCCTTATGCCAATATCACGCGCAGCCTGTATGAAGAATTCAGGAAAAGGGGAATGGCCATTTCCGTTTATTTTTCCAAACCCGACTGGCACTGTGATGATTACTGGCATCGTGATTTCGGAACAGCGCCAACAAGAAATGTGAACTATTCCATTCAGGAATACCCGCAGCTGTGGGACCGCTTTGTATCCTATACGCACAGGCAGCTGGAGGAGCTTGGCACCGATTATGGAAAAATTGACTGTCTCTGGCTGGACGGAGGCTGGGTTAACAAGGATAACCTTAATCAGGATATCCGCCTGGGGGAAATCGTGGAGAAGCTTAGAAAAGGCCCGCAGCCTCACCTCATTGTCTGCGACAGGACGGTGGGCGGAGAATACGAAAACATTGTAACCCCTGAAAAACAGGTGCCGGAGGAGCCGCTTTTTATCCCCTGGGAAACCTGCACCACAGTAGGAGAGAAATTCTCCTTTCATTATACGGATCACTTCAAATCCGGCAGGCAGCTTGTCCATCTTCTTTTGGACATCGTCTCCAAAGGCGGCAACCTGGCCCTGAACCTGGCTCCGCAGCCGGACGGCGAACTTCCTGCCGGGGCTGTGGCTTCACTGCGCGATATGGGCAGATGGCTCAGGATGCATGGAGAGGGCATTTATGAAACCGATATTATCAAACCCTATTTTGAAAGAAATGTGAAATACACTGCCAAAAATAATATCCGATATGCTTTCTATCTCTACGATGACTGTGTCCGTCTGCCCCTGCGCGTATACCTTACTGCCACTGAAGACATAAAGAGTGTCAGGCTGATGAGAACCGGCCAGGAAATCCCTTTTAAAAAACAAGGCAGCCAGCTCCTCCTGGATACTACAGACGTAGACAGAAACACTGCCTTTTATGCAGACTGCTTTATCCTGGAAGCTATGCCGTAATATAACAAAAATGACAGCTGCAAATAAGTAATGTATCAAACTCCCAACATAAATACATTCTCCCGGAAGCATACTAAGCTTGTCGGAGGATGTATTTTTTTGTGGTAAAAAGACCCTTTTTTACTTAAAAAAAATACAGATTCCGGCGGCATGAAGCTACGAACTCCATGTCATTTTATGCAACAGAAAGGAGTTTTACAATGGATAAAAACGGTAACCAGCTTGCTATTGCAAGCATTCCCTGCCAGAAGTGGAAATCAGTCTATGAACCTGCGGCGGCATTGAGAAAAGGAACCATTTTCCCGGAGCTGAACCTGCCATTTTTTATGGCTGACGACACAGAGGAAATCCCCGCGGGCCAGGGTTTTGACAACGGCGCTGAAGAAAAAAGTACGCAACAGGAGGAAAGAGAACAGTTGCTTTCCAAAATTGACGAAGCCGGCTTTGTGGTAAATGACCTGACACTGTATCTGGATACCCACGAAGAAGATGAGGAAGCCCTCCGCATGTTTGAGGAATATTCCAACCGTAAAGTGCAGCTGACAAAGGAATTCGCACAGAAATTTTACCCGCTTTCCGAAGCAGCCATGGTCCTTTGCGGCAAGGAAATGAAAAAATTCAGCTGGACAGACGGTCCGGCCCCCTGGGAAGGAGCGTGTGTATAAATGTGGGCATATGAAAAAAGACTGCAGTACCCCGTAAAAATTACCAAAACCTGTCCGAAAACAGCACAGCTGATCATCAGCCAGTACGGAGGGCCGGACGGTGAGCTGTCCGCCTCCATGCGTTACCTGGCGCAGCGTTATTCCATGCCGGTAAAGGAAGTGGGCGGCCTTCTTACAGATATTGGTACAGAAGAGCTTGCGCATATGGAAATCATCTGCGCCATGGTTTACCAGCTGACGAAGCACCTGACCGTAGAGCAGGCACAGGAAGCCGGCTTTGACGCATATTATATCGATCACACCGCGGCCCTTTGGCCCCAGGCCGCCGCAGGCGTCCCGTTTACAGCACTTGAGTTTCAGTCCAAGGGCGATGCCATTGCGGACCTTACAGAAGACCTGGCGGCAGAACAGAAGGCCAGGACCGTATATGACAACCTGCTGCGCATGATTACCGATCCGGAAGTCAGGGAACCTCTGAAATTCCTGCGTACCAGGGAAATCGTCCATTTCCAGAGATTCGGTGAAGCGCTGGAAAAAACAAAGGATAAACTGGATCCCAAAAACTTTTATTATTTCAATCCGGAATTTGATAAAGAAATGAAGGATAAGAGCAAATTTAAGCTTTAACCCTTGCACCATATCCGGGAAAGGGGCCGTCCTGCAAGCATCAGATGAACGCTGCAGGTGGTCCCTTTTTTCACCAGCCGAAAATGCAGCCTTTATCCTGCCAGACAGCCTGTACGGGACCACTTGGAGCATGAAATTACTTGGATTATGGAACCACTTCAATTATGGATCCGCTTCGATAGACGGGCTTACCGGTTTATGATAAAATATTGACAAACAGTGAAACAGGAGGGGCATTACATGAATATGGATTTTGTAAATTTAACACCGGAAAACCTTGCCAACGAGCATTTATGCTGTATCATCCGCAGTAAAAAGCCGCACCAGGGGGTGGAGGCAAAACGGCAATGGCTTTCGGATCGGCTGGCGGAGGGCCATGTATTCAGAAAATTGAATGAAAAGGGCACGGTTTTTATTGAATATGCCCCTCTTGAAACTGCCTGGGTACCCATTATCGGTGACAATTATTATTACCTGTATTGCCTGTGGGTATCCGGCAGCTGCAAGGGGAAAGGGTATGGGAAAGCCCTGATGGAATATTGTATTGCAGATGCCAGGGAAAAGGGAAAATCCGGCATTTGTATGCTGGGGGCCAAAAAACAAAAGGGCTGGCTTTCCGATCAGGCGTTTGCGAAAAAATATGGCTTTAAGGTGGCTGACACCACCGAAAACGGATATGAACTGCTTGCCCTTTCCTTTGACGGAACCATGCCGGAATTCACTCCCAGGGCGAAAAACTCCAGAATCGAAAATAAAGAACTGACAATCTTTTATGATATGCAATGTCCGTTTATACCGCAGTATATCGAAAGGATAGGAGATTACTGTGAAACAAATCATATCCCTGTTTCTTTCATCCGGGTGGACTCACTCCGGAAAGCAAAGGACCTGCCCTGTGTATTTAATAACTGGGGCATTTTTTACAATGGGATTTTTGAGACAGTGAACCTGACAGATACTGCCGGCATACAGAGAATACTTAAAAAAAATGCCTGAGCAGATTTATTCAATTTAAAACAGCTATATAGTTAACATAATTTATTTATGTAACCTTAATACAATCTTATAAGGATATGAAGTTAACATAATATATTTATGTTAACTTCATGTAAAATGACAAAATTAGGATCCGGCAGACTGACATGCAATTCTTTATCAGGGGAATACTAATCTCAGATAAAATTCACCCCAGCATTCCACATTGGAGAAAATTCATGAAAAGTAAAAAGCCCGGTCTGTTATATGTCCTGTTCAGCTTCAGCACCGCCTGCGCCATGCTTTATCTGTTGGGAGCCCATGCGCTGAGAAAAAGTCTGTTGTATTTTCGCGTTATCTATTGAAAACCGCGTCTTTTTCTGTGCGTGTTCAAAGCTTCGTCAGCTGGCTGTATAAATCATATTCCGCGTCATGCAGCGCCCTGATTTCTTCAGATATATGGAGCAGGAGACTGCTATGCCCATCTTCAGACACCTCCCACAGTTCATCTGCCACAATATCCCACTCCTCTGCAATTTCAAAGAAGCGTGAGCCAATCGTCCGGATACGGCTGTTTTCAAGCAGTTCTGCCGCCTCAAGCAAAAATCCGCCGTACATTTTTCTGAAAATCCCGCCGCCGGTCCCCCCATCCGCACTTATCTGAAAATAGTTGGTTATTGCCGCCGTCCGCAGCTTTGCCGCATCGAAGGAACCCCATTTTATAATTTCCTTCCCAAATTTTTCAATACCGCAGATTCCCTTCAGCCTGGCCTGGGGATTTAACATTTTATCACACACTGCCATGATAGCCTGACGAATTCCTGCATTATCCGCATTTTTAAAATTACTGAAATCAAACATGATACTTTCCTGAATTTCATCCCCACCCCAAGGCGTTTCGATAATATCCCCTCAAATTCCATTATTTTCGAACGCCCCGATACCATCGGCGAATGGGCCATATTTATGTATGCAAAGTCAAGGCCTTCGCCAAGCCCGAACAGCATTTCCTCCGATAAAGGATGCCCATAGAAATTAAAGATTTGTTTCATTGCGTTGGTGATGCAGTGCATGCCGCCTGCAGGCTGAAAATTATCCACTGTTTTTTTCATTCCTGTTCCCGCTTTCTGTAATGATTACCGGCATTTATTTCCGGATCCGTCGTCTTGATTTTGGTTGCTGAATACAGCATAACGCCTCCTCTGCGGGGGAAGGTCAAGGGGCATTTGGTTTATCAGGTGTACATTGACGCAGGCCGGCCCTCATTATATAATCAGGTTGAAAAACAGGAAAATGGCCGAGGTTATGGGAGGGATAAGGATGGATTTTTATAAAAGACTGGCGCTGGTTGGTTCACAGATTCCCTGTGGAAAAGTGGCTACCTATGGGCAGCTGGCGCTTTTATGCGGCCGGCCGCGCAATTCCAGACAGGTAGGCTACGCCCTGAACAGAGGGCTTGCCGGTGATCTTCCGGCGCACCGCATTGTTAATTCCCAGGGGATTCTTTCCGGTTCCCCCGCCTTCGATACGCCGGATATGCAGCGGCTTCTATTGGAAAAGGAAGGTGTCCCGGTAAAGGATAACAGAGTGGATTTGAAAAAATATGCCTGGGACAATACCATGGAGGATGCGCTTTATTTGAAAACATGCTTTGAAGAACAGGGAATATAAAAACGTATCCCAGCGCAGGAAAAAGCATCCGCATATATAAGTACCGGCTGGTTGTCTGGCATTTCCTGCGCCGGCATATTATTTTACCCCAGATGAATTGCGCCCTGACTGCGGATTGTGATGGGAAAAACATTGTCACATCCCGCATAAGCGGAAATATATTCCCTGTATACATCGGCAGCTTCCCGGGGAAGGATGCACATGATGACACCGGCAAAGCCTCCTCCATGTACCCGGCAGGCCCCTTTTCCGATTTTGGCCAGAAACAGCTCTGTAAGAGCGAGCATTACGCTCACGCTTTGCTCTGCCGGCTCAGAAGGGACACAGCAATTCTGAAGATATTTCCAGGAAGAATTGCCTGACTGGCAGACAAGAGAAAGGAAACCGGGAATATTGCCTTGACCAAGCGCTTCCCTGGCGTCGTCAACCCGTCTGTTTTCTTCAAAAAAATGGATGGCTCGCAGCAGGCTGCGGTCACCGCAGGTTTGCCGGATAGCCGGCGCTTCTATCAGGAGCGATTCCAGGCTGGTTTCAGACAGCTGCCGTTTTCTAAGACAGGAAGCTGCCTTTTTCATCTCCGAAGGGATTTCCGAGTATTCCCGGCTCAGGTTTCCGTGGCCTTTTCCGGTATTTACCAGGATAATTTGATAGCCCTCCTGTTCCAGCGGGAGAGTGAGTTTTTCCACCACCGGATTCTCCTTATCTGAAAAATCAAGGAAGACCGCTCCGCCCACCGCACAAGCCAGCTGATCCATCAGCCCGGACTGCTTTTTCCAGTAATGATGCTCCGCATACTGCCCGATTTTTGCATAGTCAAGGCAGGACATACGGCCTTCATTGAAGAAATGATTGATAATGGCGCAAATCAGCATTTCAAAGGAAGCGGAAGAGCTGACGCCGGCCGCGCTGATCACCTCAGTGGAAATACAGGCATAAAAGCCTTCTACCTTAAAACCAAGGTTACGGCACCCCCGGAAAATACCCGCCAGCAGGGAAAGGGTTCCGTCCCCCTCCGGTACTGCATCCAGATGTCCCAAATCTAAAACAAAGGGCTGTGAAAAGCCCTGGCTTCGCACAATGACACATTCGGAATGATTCGGCCAGGCAGCGGCAATGGTATCCATCCCAATACTGGCCGCAAGCACCTTGCCTCCATTATGATCCGTATGGTTCCCTATTATTTCCGTTCTTCCCGGAGCAGTAAAATATTCGGCTCCCTCCGCATTAAATTCTGTTTTCAGCTGCCGTTCAAGCGCAGTGAAGCGGGCAAGGCTCCGGGTTCCTTCGCCATAAACAGCATAGAGCATTTCCTTTAGGCTTTCCTTTGATTTACACATTTTTTTCTTTCCTTTCCGTTTTTATCCGGGCGCCCTTTACAGTTATTATTATAGCGGTTTTAGTTATGTACTCCTTAAAAATTCTGCGCATTATAAGGAATATATTGCTCAGAAGGTAAAATAGTAATTGCATTGCCAGTCTGATAATGCTATCCTTCTTATAAGAAGGTTGTAAGCAGGGAATGAGGGCGGATTGCAGAAGGATCAGTTCCTTGCACGGACAGGAGAGCAGATGGACAGGCAAGAAGAAAAAACACAGATAATCACCAACCCCTCCGGCCGGGAATTAAAGGAGCACGGAAGCTATCGATTTCCTTTCCTGGTCAGCAGGGAAAGACTTTCCCGCTATGAGACAGGCTCTTTTCTCTGGCACTGGCATACGGAAATTGAATTTACGCTGGTAACGGACGGATGCATGATTTATCAGATAAATGACAGCAGCATCAGCCTGAATGAAGGAGACGCCCTGTTCGGCAATTCAGGGACGCTCCATTCGGCGCACAGAGCGGATGAAGGAGACTGCCGCTACATTTCCATTACCTTTTCTCCCAGGCTGCTCTATGGCTATGAAGGCAGCCTGCTCCAGGAAAAGTATGTGGAACCTCTGATACATAATTCCGGCCTGGCTTTTCTGCATTTTCACGGCAAAGATTTTTTTCACGGCAAAGAAAATTATTATGGCAAAGAAAGCTTAAACAGCGAAGAGAGCTGGCATGGGGAGGTAATAGAAGGCCTCCGGCGTATTACCGCCGTATATGAAGAAAAGAAGCCCTTATATGAACTGCGCCTGCAGGAGGAGCTGCTTCACATCTGGAGACTGATGCTGGAGCACTGCTGTCTGGACAAAGCCTGTAACAGTAATGGAAGGGATGAAAAAAATTATGAAAGAATCCGCAGAATGATTACCTTCATCCAGGAAAATTACCAGCAGAAGCTGGAGCTGGAGGATATCGCCCGGCATGTGCACCTGTGCAAAAGTGAATGCTGCCGTATTTTCAAACGATATATGAAGGAATCTCTGTTTGACTATTTACTGAAGTACAGAATTGAACAGAGCCTCCCTGACATTCTGGCAGGAGAGGAGAGTCTCACGGAAATTGCCCTGCATTCAGGTTTTGCGGATTCCAACTATTTTTCCAAAGTTTTTCACAGGCTGAAGGGCTGTTCTCCCCGGGATTACCGCAAAAAAATCTATCATTTTAAATCAGTTCCAGAAAAATCAGATCCGGAAAAGGAGATACCATGGACGACAATATAATGCAATTTGCCAACAGAACAGAATTCAGGGCCTGGCTGGAGGAAAACTGCCAGACAGCCAGCGGCATATGGCTGCTGTTTGGCAAAGCGGGCGGCCCTGAAACGCTGACGGCCGGCGAGGCACTTGAAGAAGCACTTTGCTTTGGCTGGATTGACGGTCAGATGCAGAAAATTGACGATAAGAGTTATAAAAAATATTTTTCCACACGCAGGGCAAACAGCAAGTGGTCAGAAAAGAATAAGGCTCTGGTCCAAAAACTTGAAGCCCAGGGCATTATGACAGATTATGGCAGGATAAAAATTGCGCAGGCCAGGGAAAACGGGCAATGGAATGCCAGGAAGCCGCCGGAGATTACCGAGGAGCAAATAGCCTTAGTATCCGGCCTCCTTTCAAAATTTGAACCCGCCCATACGAATTTTATGGCAATGCCTCCTTCTGTTAAAAAGACCTACACGCGTGCCTGGCTGGATGCCAAAACAGATGCCGGCCGTGAAAAAAGACTGGCCTGGATGGTTGAACGGCTGAATAAAAACCTGAAGCCCATGTAAACAGGGATGCCTGGTGCCTGTCATTTCTCCTGTATTACGTGGACTGCATTTTTAGCTTTTGTTCTTTTAAATGATTAATTACATAGAAGAGCATCACAGCTTACAAATATGACTATTCGCAAAACACAAGTTTAACGAATAGATAGTGCTTTTTAACACTTAAATAGCGCTTTCAACCGTCCTTTCCCATTTTCTGCCTGCCAAAATAGTCCTCTGCAAGAATTGCGTAATTCACCTTATCAAAGATACCGCGGTTACACAGGCAGGCCTGGCGCATAGTGCCCTCGTAAAGCATCCCGCATTTCTGCATCACTCTGCCGGAAGCAGGGTTTTCATGAGCATGGTAGGCATAAACCCGGTTAAAGCCAATCTCACGGAAAAAGTAGTCCAGAACTCTTTTTACCGCTTCGGTCATGTAGCCCTGGTTCCACCAGTCAGGGCCGATTTCATACGCAAGTTCAATTTGTTTAAGCCGATCCTCCGGGTACATGCCGAAGAACCTGCCGATGACATCGCCGGACGCTTTCAGCTGGATTGCCCAGCTGTATCTGTTTGGCCGGGAATATGCGCCCAGCCATTCCTCAGTAAACATCTCCGCAGTCTTAACAACATCTTCAGTGGTTTTCATAGGCTTATAATTTGTCCATTGCCAAACCTCAGGCTTGCTCCAGCAGTTATAAAAAACCGGCTCAAGATCATCAATAGTAAACCGGCGAAGGATAAGACGTTCAGTTTCAAGCACCACAGAACCTTTATGAATTATTGTCAATACAGAATCCTCCCGGAAAATAATTTGCGAGCCAAGAAGTTTAACGAAATGTTGCAATGCGAAATCTCCGGCACGCAATTGATTATAGACAGCAAAATATAACAATTCACACAAAAGGTTTACATAACAATATTATGTAAACCTTTTGTGTGAATTTCCCCGTCCTGTTTACATCAGCTCCTCTGAATCAAGCACAACGGTAAACGGCCCGTCATTCACCAGTTCTATTTTCATATGCGCACCAAAAATTCCACACTGCACATTACCGCATTCCTTACGGCATTCTTCAATAATATATTCATACAGCTGCTTTGCATGTTCCGGCGCCCCTGCCTTCACAAAAGACGGCCTGTTACCCTTTCTGCAGTCGGCATACAGGGTAAACTGGGAAACGAGCAAAAGGCTGCCGTTTACGTCCTTGAGCGCCAGATTGGTTTTTCCGTTTTCATCTTCAAAGATTCTGAGGTTCAGCATTTTACGAAGCATTTTATCGGCAACAGCCTCCGTATCGGTATCAGTTACACCGATAAGCACCAGGAAACCGTTCCTGATGGCTCCAACAGTTTCTCCTTCCACAGAAACGCTGGCGCCGGTTACTCTTTGAATCACAAATTTCATGATGTATAATCTCCTGTATGTAATATTCATTTATTGCGGAACAATGACTTGCCCAATCCGTTCATCAATACGGCGTACAACGCCCTGGGTATAGGCGGCAAAATATTTGGACCAGAATCCATAGGCTGTTGGGTTTATGCTTTCAAAATCTACGCCAAGGCGCGTATATCCTTCTTTTTCCAGAATGTCCACAGCATAGTCCAGCAAATTTTGATACAGTCCTCTTCCCCTATATTCCGGCAGGCAAAATGCGCCTGTAATATGAATATAGTCGGAAGCCTGCGTAATGAAGGTTTCCCCTGTATCTGAAAGTTTCAGGTATGCACATGGCTCCCCCTTTTGGAACGCGGCAAAGCATCTGTCTTTATTCCTCACACATTCCTCCCAAAATTCTTCACAGCTTTCCAGCCTGCGGTTCATAAAAAAAGGGCTTTTCCGGAAGTGACTGTTCAGCATGCTTTCAAGCGGATATATTTGGCAATATTCCTCTGGTTTCAGCTCCGTAAAAACAAATTCCCCAAAAGACGACATACCTGTCTTTCCCTCATGAGCGCTCCCTCTCTTCAAAAGCCGTTGCCCATCCATCCGCCGCATCGTATCCAACTGCTGCATTGTATCCAACCGCTGCATTGTCCGGATTGAATCCACGCAGCGCAGGCCGAATCCATAACGGAAAAACTGCCCCAAGGCAGCTTCATCATGGGCATAAAGGCAGACCGCATGGCTGTACGCTCCCGCCTGCACCCACTTAAGCGCAGCGTACTGATACAATGCGGCATAAATTGCGGCCCTGTTTTCCAAAACGGCAGCATTGGCCAGCATAGGTGAAAAAACACCTTTCACATCCGTGGATCGAAATACATTATCAAAAGGGGCAACCGAACACAAAAAGCCAACCAGCCGCCCATTTTCAAGGGCTGCTGCCCCCATATGATTGTCTGCAAAGTCTTTCAGGGCCGGCACCGAATGGATTTCCGGCAGAGCCGGAACCTCTCTGCGCTCCTCATCATAGCAGGACAGCGCCAGCGCCTCCGCCTCCGGAATGTGCTCATATCTGAAATCTGTAATTATCATAATTAATTAAACCATCTCTTTCAATTCACTTATCTTCCCTGTCGTCATCCGTTCCCTTCACAGAAGACTCTGAATCGGACCCTGCCTTCTCCGCCGGCTTGCCATCCGCATTTTCCGGCTGGTAAGGAACGAATTCCCTGCTGCCTTCTTTAATACTTCCCAGATTTTTATATTCGTCCGTTTCTGTAGGCAGATTCTTTTTCTTCAGATTACGGTTGATGCGGCGCCTGCACAAAGCATAAATTACGGCAAAGGTCGGAACACCGATTACCATTCCGGGAACTCCCATGATACCGCCGAACAGGGTGATCGAAAAGATTACCCAGAAGCTGGAAAGCCCCGTGGAATCGCCAAGAATTTTGGGTCCGAGGATATTGCCGTCAAACTGCTGCAGAATCAGGATAAAAATCAGGAAATAGAGACACTGCATCGGATCGATCATCAATATCAGGACCGCACTGGGAATGGCGCCCAGATAGGGCCCGAAAAAGGGAACGATATTGGTAACGCCGATAATAACGCTGATAAGCACGGGGTAAGGCGTACCCATAATACTGGTTCCTGCAAAACAGAGAATTCCGATAATCAGGGAATCCAAAAGCTTGCCGCTGATAAAACCGCCGAAGGTGCGGTGCACGAAACGGATGTCTTCAATAAAAGCATTGGCACGCTTGATATCCATGGCCGCATACACGGTTTTCTTTGCCTGTCCGAAAAATTTTTCCTTGCTCCCCATGATGTATACCGAAATAATCAGACCGATTATCAGGTTCCACATGGCCTTCAGAAGGCTGAACGCGTAGTTGGAAACCACCTTGAGTACGGCGTTCATCTGAGGCAGCAGGGTTTCATTCATCCAGTTTTTCAATTCAGGTGTATATGTGCTGATGAGATCGTTGATAAAAGTCTCCACATCAGGGTTGTCCGCCAGGACCTTTTCCAGCCAGACGGTAAGGTTGTTCACATATACGGGAAATTGAAATACAATGCTCTGTATACTCTTGAATAACTGAGGAAGCACCATGGAACAGAATGCGTAAATGATAAAAACAACAAACAGCAAGGTAAGCGTAATGGCGGACATTCGCAGCATTTTTCGCTGCTTTTCAGTCATATCCCCACGCTTTTTCTTGAAAATGTACTTAAGAGCCTTATGTTCAATAAAATTCAGAACCGGAGTGAGCAGATAGGCAAGAATCAGGCCATCGATAATGGGCATGGAAATAGCGATGATTTTGGAGACTCCGTCCTTGAAATTGGCGCCCCGGAACATCAGGAAAAAGAGGCATATGCTGGCTCCTATGACCAGAAGGGCCGTGATGCCCCAATAGAGATATTTTTTGTCCCAGCGGAATTTCATAATTGCATGGTCTCCTTTTGTTTAAGTATTGTCGGCAGGAACCCGGATATAGGTGTGCACGATATCTATTATATAACACCCGCATTAAAAAATTAAGCAAAATTAATGAAATTTCTCTAAAATAATTGTATAATATCTATTCAGGATTTATAAAGAGACACGTGTTACAAAAGAAAGGATGATTTATGAGACTGCAACAGGTTTTAAGCTATGTCCGCAAGGCTGTGGATGATTACCATATGATCGCCGACGGAGATAACATTGCGGTAGGTATTTCCGGAGGAAAGGATTCCCTGACGCTTTTATATGCGCTGCACGGCCTGCGCCGCTTTTATCCGCAGAAGTTCGATATCCATGCGGTGACTGTGGATCTGGGCTTCGGTAATCTGGATTTAAGCCGTATTGAAAGCATCTGCGCCGACGAACTGCAAATTCCATATACCATTGTGAAAACGGATATTGCAGATATTATTTTTGAGCAGAGAAAAGAGTCCAATCCCTGCTCCCTTTGTGCTAAAATGAGAAAAGGAGCCTTAAATGAGGCCATCAAGAAGGAGGGCTGCAATAAGGTTGCCTATGCCCATCATAAGGACGATGTGGTGGAAACCATGCTGATGAGCCTGATTTACGAAGGCCGCTTCCATACCTTCAGCCCGGTCACCTATCTGGACCGGATGGATTTGACGGTGATAAGGCCGCTCATGTATATGAATGAGGCGGATGTCATCGGCTTTGTGAATAAGAACCAGGTCCCTGTGGTAAAAAGCCCCTGTCCCGCCGACGGCTATACCAAACGGGAATATGTGAAGCAGCTGCTTAAGAAACTGAACCAGGAAAATCCCGGCGTAAAGGAACGCATGTTTACAGCCATCCAGGACGGAGGAATGACAGGCTGGCCGCCGCCGGACACCAGCCGCAGGTAACAATCGTACCACCATCCCACAAAGCTCATGACAACGGAGGGACTGCAGCGGAGGAAAAAGAAAAATGGCAGAGAATAAAAACTATCATGACGAATTAAATAAAAAAAACATATTGAAGCTCCGGGAGCTGCTCGCTGCTCTCCCGCCCTTCTGCAAACAGTTTTTCCGCGGGATCGAGAATACCACGGCCTCCAGGACGCGAATCGCCTACGCCTATGATTTGGGCGTCTTCTTTGAATTCATCCATGAGACGAACGGCGTATACCGGAAAAAGAATATCGTTGACTTTCCGCTGTCCATTCTGGATGAAATCGGCAGGGAGGATATTGAAGAATACATGGAATACCTCTCCTATTATGTGAAGGACGGCGTGGAGTACACGAATGACGAACGGGGAAAAAAGAGAAAGCTGGCCTCCCTGCGCAGCTTTTACAATTACTATTACAGAAATGAGCTGATAGAAAATAATCCTGCCGTTCTGGTGCCTCTTCCCAAGCTTCACGACAAGGAAATCATCCGTATGGACCCAAATGAAGTGGCAGTCCTTTTGGACGAGGTGGAGGACGGCGGCAGGCTGACAAAAAACGAACAGCGCTACCACAACAAGACAAAAACCAGGGATCTGGCGCTGCTGACGCTTCTTCTCGGCACCGGAATCCGTGTGTCCGAATGCGTGGGCCTGGATATCCAGGATGTGGATTTTGACAACCAGCGGCTGAAGGTGCGCAGGAAGGGCGGCTACGAGGATATCGTTTATTTCGGCGAAGAGGTGGAGGATGCCCTTTATGATTATCTGGAAGAACGTGAGCGCATCATTCCTCTGAGCGGTCATGAGAACGCTTTTTTCCTGTCCATGCAGAACCGCAGAATTACAGTCCGCAGCGTGGAGAATCTGGTGAAAAAATATGCCTCCAGGGTAACCACCCTGAAAAAAATCACCCCTCATAAGCTGCGCAGTACCTACGGCACCACCCTGTACCAGGAAACCGGTGATATTTATCTGGTTGCCGATGTGCTTGGACATAAGGATGTGAATACCACAAGAAAGCATTATGCCGCCATGCAGGATGAAAACAAACGCAAAGCGGCCAAAGCCGTAAAATTAAGGGAACCGTAACCGTCGGTTCCCTTAATTTATGGTGCGCCTGACTTATATGGCATTTCGCATCAGGAAAAACGTATCCTGTCGATCAGGCTCTGCTTCCGGAAGCTGCGCGCCAGAATCCAGGTCATGAGCAGCTGGATTGCCGCTATGGCAATAAAAAGAACCAGCGTCTGCGTATATGGATAATGGTAGCTTACGATACTTAAAAAACCTGAATCCTTTGCTTTAACATAAAACACATAGCCAAACAGGCTGCCAAAGGCTGTGGAAAAAGCGAGGGAGCCAAGCGTATAAAACAGTCCCTCCAACCGGAACAGCCGTGACAGCTGTTTTTCCGACATGCCCAGCGCCTGCATCATTCCCAGCTCACGTCTGCGGACATAAACACTGTTGGTCATGGTGTTTATCAGGTTCATAATACAGATTCCGCCCAGGATAGAAAGGAACAGATAACATATGGCCGAGGTGAAGCCGGAAAGCTCGGCACGTTCCGCAAGCTCTTCTTCAAAAGTTCTCAGCCTCAGGAACTGGTTTCCCTGAGCCATCTGACGCAGCTGCGCCTCTGCCGCCTTTAACTGTCCGGGTTCCGTCTGGATGGACCAGTGGTACGTCTGATTGTTTACACACAGCTTTTCCAGTACTTCAGAAGGAACCATAAAGGGCGCATAAAAGTTCAGGTAAACCGGCGGTTCTGCAATTGCCGCGACAACGAAGGTCTTCGGAATCTGTCTGCCGCCGTCCTCTATCAGCATGGAAATCCTGCTGCCGATCTGCCATTCCGGAGACCAGTTATAGGCTTTTTTGTTCAGTATTATTTTATCCCCGTCAAGCAACTCTTCATAGGAAACCTTCCCCTGAATCACCGATTTTTCCATGGCATCCGCCAACTCTTTGGGAACGCCGGAAACAGAGGTAGACCAAAGCTCATCCCCATCATATACATCCGTCAGCAATACATCGGTACTCAGCTGGCGGATCAGCTTTGTAATCCCGGGAATGCTTCGCACCTGCTCTTCCAGCGCGGCATCCAGCGGATTGTCCTGCTGAATGGATGTCCATTCGAATTCAGGACGCATTTTATCACCGGAAACGGAATAGATGGAAAGCTCAAAATCGTACAAAATCCGGTCATGGGCGATTTCGGAAGGATTGGCGCAGGAAAGGACGGCGGATACCGACAGAAATAAAACCCCTGTCACACTGAGTGCGGCAAGCGTGATCATCGTCCGTTTCCGGTTGCGTGACAGATTGGCCCTGACAAGACGGAAAAGGCTGATATCCGCATAACCTTTGCGCTGCTTTGCTTTTGTCCGGCAGCCGGGACCATCATAACGCATGGCTTCCACCGGCGATATTTTAGAGGCAATCCGTACCGGCCTGCGCAGGGAGACGGCTGTTGTGAACAGAGTGACTGCTGCTGCAAAGAAATAAACCCATCCCTGCAGAAGCGGAAGCTCTCTGCTGTTGAATGCCGCCCTGAGCGCTTCTCCCAGCGCATCATTGCTGGAAAAGGTATTCAGGAAAAAGGAAAAGGCGCCATAGGATGCCCCTGTCCCTGTCAGCAGTCCCACAGGGATGGCCAGAAGCGCAGTCAGCATTCCTTCCCTGAAAACGATGCTGCGCACCTGCTTTGAGGTAGCCCCCAATGCTTTCAGTTTTCCGTATTCCTGTACCTTGTACATGGTAGATACATAGTAAATACTGTAAATCGTAATAATGCCCGCAAGTACAACGATAATAAGAACCACTGCAATAGCGGAATAAAAGGTCGGATCAATATAGTTCGCTAACAGATAAGGGGAATTTTCGGAAATATTGCCTTTGGGAATGGAAAAAGCTTCAGCGATGTTTTCCCCCTTCTGAATAATCGCATCCGTGGTGTAGGACCGTGCATTTGAAAAACGGACCATAACCCTGTACAGCCGTTCTGACGCAGGAAGCAGTTCCCTGACAAACGGCTCTGACACCAGAGCGGAATACAGCCGGTTATCCTCTTCAGCTTCCGGCGTGGGCAAAATACCGCATATGGTAAAGGTATACTCCTGCTCAAAGCCAAGCCCATGGGCTTCTATCGGCTGGATAGGCAGTGTTATCTCATCTCCGATAACCGCTGAATCAGAAATGGAAAAGGCCTGCAGCATGCCCCGGGAAACAGCGATCTCATTTTTTTCAACAGGGAAACTGCCGCTTTCCAAATCTATCCTGCCAAGCTCCCTTCCTGTTTCATCCAGGTATATCAGCCGGCATATGGTATCTTCCTGCCGTATCTGTGCCGTATCCTGCCTCAGCCCCAGTTTCTCAATATCTGCGCTGCGCGCCAGCTCTGCGGCAGTCTGTTCCGGGACATCACGGTACATGATATGATAAGTCGGGTACAGCTGATTGGCCGCATGGAACTGAAACCGGATCACGCCGCTTCCCAGAGTGGTAATGGAAAAAATAAGGAATGCGGTGAGCATGATGGCGATCCCGGTGAGAAGGTTCCTCCCCCTGTTCAGTTTCAGGTTCGCACAGGCGGTTGCATTGATGGTATTCATTCGCTCACCACCTTCCCGTCTTCTATAATCAGGATGCGATCCGCCATTTGAGCGATAGTTTCATCATGAGTAATGACCACAAGCGTCTGACAGTAATCATTAACACAGGATTTCAGGAGTGCGATTACCTCCAGCTCCGTTTTGGAATCCAGGTTGCCGGTAGGTTCGTCGGCAAGTATGATGGCCGGCCGGGCCGCCAGGGCGCGCGCGATGGCAACCCGCTGCTGCTGTCCGCCGGACAGAGTGTTTGGAAGCGCCCTGAGTTTATCCTGGATACCAATGCGTTCCACAATGGAAGAAACAAACTCCTTATCAGCCTTCTTTCCGTCAAGTCCTATGGGCAGAACGATATTTTCCCATACATTCAGAGAAGGAACCAGATTGTAATCCTGGAAAATGAATCCTATTTTCCGCCGCCGGAATCTGGCCAGCTCTTCATCCTTCAGGCAAGAAATATCCTGTCCTTCAATCAAGACCTTCCCGGAATCAGGACGGTCGAGTCCGCCGAGCATATGCAGAAGCGTACTTTTTCCCGAGCCGGAACGCCCTACAATCGCCGTAAATTCTCCCCTCTGCAAATCCAAAGAGGTATGGTCAATGGCCCGGACCAGATTTTCACCGCTTCCATAATATTTTACAAGATCCCTGGTGAGCACGATGGGATAGCGCTGCCCCTCCGGCTGCTGTCCCGCCATCTGCCGGCTGTCCTTGTCTGATTGCAAATGTTTCATAAACAGTCATCCTTTCTGTGTTATCCTTTATCATTCCATCATAGCCCCCGATTCTTACAGAAGGATTGCAAAAAGAATAACAAAATTGTAAGAATGACACGGATTATTCTATTTAGCATCTGCTATGCCAAACCGGTGTTTGGGCAGCGTAAGCTGAAAGACGGAACCCTTTTTCCCTTTCTTAACGCGAATGGTTCCGCCCTGTTCCTCAAGGATTTTCCGGGTCAGGTAAAGTCCTACCCCGCTCCCCTCCTCCTGCCTGACCTGCAAAGAAGCCCCGCGGTAAAAGCGCTGGAATATATGGGAATACTCACTTGTGGGAATGCCGATCCCTTCATCCTCCACCTCTATAAAAATGTAGCTCACCACAGGTATCACCCGTATTTCGATATGGCTGCCGGAAGGAGAATATTTAATCGCATTGTCCAGCAGGTTAATCAGGGCTTCCTGGGTCCATTTGGGATCATGGGGAAGCACGAAGTCCGTAAAGTCGTTCAGTTCTATGGATATCTCTTTCCGGAACGCCTTCATGTAAACTCTGTTTACCGACTGGATGATAGTATCCTTCAGACCGGAATCCACCGGCTGTATACATATCATATGGGCTTCCAGGCGGGAAAGCTGCAAAAAGGTATCCAGCAGGTTCTCAATTTTCAAAATTTCCGCAAAGCCCTGCTTCACGAAGCTTCGCTGCTCCTCCAATGTCAGGCTCTCGGTATCTGCCAGCTCATAGCTCATTTTCAGAGAGGCCAGCGGATTTTTCAGCTGATGGGAAATATCTGTAATCAGAGCCTTGGTCTTTCCTTCCTCTTTACGTAATCTGTCCGTGACAAGCTGATTTTTTTCTTCCTGCGTCCGCATCTTTTGCTTCAGCTCCTGATACTCGTCCTCCAGCCTGCGGCGGCGCACATCACTGCTCCTGAGAGCCAGAAAGCACAGAACGCCGGCAGTACCTGAAAGAACGCAGAACAGGAAAAAATATCTGCCAACCAATAAAGTCGCAGACCTGTTGAAGGCATGATAACCATAACGTTTTTCCAGTTCCCGTCCTGCCTGGTAATAAAAATCCCGGCGGTTTATTTCATCCAGGAATTCTCCGGCCTGCTCCGGCGCCTGGGCGGACATAAATCCAAGAAGCATGCGTTCCCTTTTTTCCAGATTCCAGGCGAGAGAGCCAAAAAGAAGCAGACAGCCCATAGCAAGGGCTGCTGCCGCCGTAAGGCTCAGAATTCTTTTGTTACGGAATTTGTCCATAGATACCCCATCCCCCTGACATTTTGAATGAAATCCCCGCCAAGCTTCCCGCGCAGCCTGCTGATATTGACCGGCACGGTATTGTCGTCTACGAATTGACCATCCTGCCCCCAAACTGCATCCAGAAGCTGTTCCTTTGTGAGAATCTGTCTGGGATTTTCCATAAAATACGCCAGCAGCAGCCATTCCTTTTTGCTCAGATCCACAGGGACATCCCCCTGCCATACCTTCATTTCCCGATAATCAAGACAGATATCGCCGGAACAAAGACGGCAGCCGGCCGGTGTTTCCACACGTTTCATCAGGGCATTTACTTTGGAAAGAAGTATGATCAGGCTGAACGGCTTGGTAATATAATCATCCGCACCAATATCATAACCGCTTACAATATCAATTTCCTGATTCAGCGCGGTGAGGAAAATCAGGTATACGCTGCTGCTTTTTCTTACCTCACGGCCAAAATCCAGTCCGCTGCCGTCCGGAAGAGTGATGTCACTTATGATCAGTGATACCTCATTCTCATGAAACAGCCTGCGTGCCTGGGAAATATGAAAGGCTGGCAGAACACGGTAGCCTTCCTTTTCCAGCCTCAGTGAAATGCCTCTGTTCAGATTTTCATCATCCTCCAAAAGTAAGATTGTTTTCATAAATAGCTTCTTACGATTCCTTTCAGTACATGCCGAAAACCGCTGCACGTACTGGCGGTGCAGCGGTTTTGGTATTTATTCTTCCTCTGTCTGATTTTTCTTCCGTTCTTTTCTGATCCTTTTTTTAAAGAAGGAACCTTTTGGCTCCGATGCTTCCTGCGGCACAGCTGCAGGCTGGGAGTTCATTCCCTCCTGTGAAAAAGGAGGCCGTGGATTCTGCCAGGCTGTATCAGGCGCAGGCTGCGTTCCCATGCGTCCTCCGCCCGGATAGCTTCCGCCATTGTAAGGGCCATTGTAAGGCGCAGCGCCATAACCGCTGCCGTTTATTGGCCGGCCGGCGCCATAGCCGGTGCGGGGCATTTCCTGCCCGGCGCCGTAATTTCCTGTGCGGGGCATTCCCTGGGCGCTTCCGTACATTCCGGGATACCCACCGTAAACGTTCTGCGCGGAGGGGTTATTGTACGTACCTGGCCCGCCATAATAACCCTGGGGATTCTGTACGGGATAAGGCATCTGCTGCCTGGAAAAAGTACTGCCTTCACCGGTAAGCACGTTATTTTGCTCAGGCTTTTCTTCCTGTATGGAAACGGCTTTCTTCTTAAACCGGAGGATTACCTTAAACAGGTCGCCGTCTATGGCAATCTGCATGGAACCTCCCTGCAGCTCGGCAAAACTCTTGGCAATTGCCAGGCCGAGTCCGCTGCCTTCCGTATTTCTGGAATCATCTCCTCTGACAAAACGTTCCGTCAGCTCTTCAGGGGCGACGGACAGCTCCGTTGCAGAAATATTCTTCAGCTCTACCCTCACATAATCGCTTTCATCTTTCAGATTGACATAAACCCTGGTCCCACTAAGGGCGTATTTGATGATATTGCTGTACAGATTGTCAAAGATCCTGTAGGTTTTCTGGCTGTCCAGAGGAAGGATAATCCGTTCCTCTGGCAGGTTGAATTTAAAATCCAGCCCGGCAGCTTCAATACGGTCATCCTGTTCCAGATAAGCCTGCCGTAGCAGGTTGCAGATATCCACGTCCACAATCTGCAGGGTTACGGATTTGCTGCTGGCCTTGCTGATTTCAAACAAATCCTCTATCAGCACCTTCAGCCGGTTGGACTTGCGCTGCAGGATATCCAGATATTCCGTTTTCTTTTCCTCTGTAATATCCGGTTCCCTGAGCAGTTCTATATAGGTAATAATAGCGGTCAGAGGCGTCTTCAGGTCATGGGACACATTGGTGATCAGCTCTGTCTTCATGCGCTGGCTCTTTACTTCTTCATCCACTGCGCGTTTGAAGTCCATCTGAATCTGCCGCAGCTGTGATTTATAGCTTTCGAATATACCGAAATCCTCGGAAAGCGCAGTATCCAGATTGCCCTGGGCAATAGAACGGGTAGCACCCAGCAGCTTCCGGTATTTGCTCTGGATATCCTTCACATATCTTTTCAGAATGAAGTAAATGATGACTGAATAAATAACCAGGCCAAATATACCGGCAAACCAGAAGCAGCATATAACAAGAAGGATGGCAAAATTTACAAGGATTACCTTTATAATAATGCTGTTGGCATCCGTCCCGATATCATAGGTCACCAGATCTGTGTAAAAGCTGTGGCACAGACTGCGTATCTTACCAACAATGCGGTTCCAGTATTTACAAATCAGGCTGTGCTCCTTCAGAAAGCCCTTTCGGAAACCGGATAAACCTGAGCCTATCAGGAAGGAGACAATGAAAATGACCGTAAGCATGAGGAATATAACTGTTTTGTCAAGGGGCAGAATGCCCAGCTTGCCGTTGGCCCCGATTCCTGCCCTTACATTGCGCAGAAACAGGTCATTTTGATATTCATAAATATACTGGATAACCAGGGATGTAGTGGAAAATAAAACCACGGCAGCAGCGGTCAGAAACTCTAACGGAATACGGCTGATGAGCGGCAGCAGCTCCTCTGAGCGAAGGCTTTTCTTCCGGCAGAGGAAAAAGCCGGCCAGGGCCATCGCCAATATAAAGGTCAGATAGGCCGGAGCGATACCCGCTTCAAAATAACTGTCCCGCCCCGCAAAATGCATGCTCTGGAAATTTGCCATATAAACATAATAATTGTCAGGCTTCATCAGCTCCGTATACTGCGCCTGTGTCAGGCCATAAATAATTCTCATATCAGCCGGCGAGGATATGCTCAGCCGGAGCGTTGGTGAGGAAGCGGTTTCATAATCATCGCTGTAAAGCGTATACTCGGCAACACGGCCATTCACCTCAGCATCATAATCATAGGAATAAGAATACCCGTTGGGAGTTTCCTTACTCAGCTTCAGAGGGAACTCATGCCCTGCATTCTGGACGCGGCTTAAAAACTGTTTTGCATTATTCCGGCACTTTACATTGACATTGGTGATATTGCCGGCGCTGTCATACTGCAGATTCAGGTAATACATATACTCGGAATTCGCCTGCTTATCGGAAGAATCCTCTCCGCCCACTGCATCAGGCAGGCCGGATCCGCTGTTTGAGATAACAGTTCCGGTATTCAAATCCTCAACATAATAATCCATCATTTCACTGAGGGAACTCAGCATGCTTTCATAGGACGTACACTGGCTGTTAATCGCCTCCCTCTGCAGAGCAAGGAAGGACTGTATGCTGGAATCCATATAGGAATCTGAGGGATTATCTGATGCCGGCATCTCAATATCAAGATAAAGATCCGAGTATTCATATTGCTTTTGATCTGCTTTTTCACGAAGGTATTTATATTGGACCAGATTGATTGAAAACAGGTCGCTTATAAAGTCCTGTTCTGTAAGAGGATCAATATAGCTTTCTTCCGCCTTTTTCTGAAAAAGAGGAAACAGACTCATGAAAAGAATGCTGGCAGCCGCACTGATCGCAATTACCGGCAGCAGAAAAGAGCTTTTTTTATTGCTTTTCCATTTTGTATCCAACGCCCCACACCACCTTTAGATATTTCGGATTTTTAGGATCGATTTCGATTTTCTCCCTGATTTTGCGGATATGGACCATAATAGTATCTGTGTTGATTGCTTTTTCGTTCCAGATACGTTCATATATTTCATCTGCACTGAATACCCGTCCCGGATTTTTTATGAGAAGAAGCAATATCTTGAATTCGATAGGCGTAAGCTTCACAGGATTGCCGTCTACAAAAACTTCCACCGTTTCCTCGTTAACCTCAATGCCGCCCAGACAATGATATGTATCATTTTCCGGCTCCGCGGCTTTGTTTACGGCGTCCAGATAACGGCTGTAGCGGCGCAGATGGGAATTTACCCTGGCCAGCAGCTCCATGGTAGTAAACGGTTTTGTCACGTAATCATCAGCGCCCATATTCAGCCCCATGATTTTATCAACCTCTTCAGATTTGGCTGAAAGCATGATAACAGGGAAATCATATCCCTTATCTCTTACCTTCATCATCATGGTAATGCCGTCCATTCGGGGCATCATAATATCTACAATAGCAAGATGAATCTCTTCCCGTCTAATAATTTCCAGGCCTTCTACTCCATCTCCGGCCTGAAATACCACATAGCCCTGATTCCTAAGATATATTTCAATTCCTTCTCGGATATCCCGGTCATCCTCAACTACCAATATACGGTTTGCTTCCAATTTAACATCCTCCCTCTGCTGTCAGCAATTTTTGCAGCTATCCGGCCGCATTTTTAAAACATTATAGCATACTTTCCTCCTTTTTTCCTCTAAATTACAAAATCGTAAGAGGTAAACAGTGGTAAAGCAGTTACAGGGCAGCCGCAGGCTAAGCTGTAACGTAAAGTACATCCGGGGAAAAGGCACAATCAGGTTTATAAACAGAATAGACCAGAAAACTGAAAAATCCATACAGAAAAAACCAAAGAATTTCTAAAGAAACTCTTTGGTTTTACGGAAATCAGGCAGTGTAAAAGCTCTTATATATCAAACTGGCAAGCTCTGTGGCAGTTACTTGAATTCTGCCGAATAGTACGGGATGATCAGGTAGTCTCCTACGTTAATATTCTCATCCAGGAGATGGTTCGTCTGGATTACTTCCCTGATAAACGCTTCCCTGGATTCAAAATTCCCATCCGCATAGGTGTCGGCAAGTGTCCAGAGCGAATCTCCCGATTCAATACGGATGCTGGTAAAATATTTATAATAAACGGTCTCCCCGGGAGCCTGTGCCCTGGATATGAAGCTGCCGCCGGCAATAGCAAGAACAAGTATAATGGCGGCAGATACGACAAAAAGAAGGATATGCCGTCTGAGCTCCTGTTCTCTTCTGATTCTGTTAAGACGAATTCTTTCCTCAATCATGATCTGCCCCTCCTGACCTGTCCGAACGAGCGTAACGAACACACGTTCTTTATGCTTTGTATTATATCGAACATAGATTCGATTGTCAATACCCGGGAGTAAAAAATCGAACAGTCATTCGGAATATATGTTTGCTTTTTAATTTTCCCTATGATATACTAAAAAAAACGGCACCGGCAGGATACTACCGGTGTCTGTCAGGAATTTAAAGGAGGATGAAATATGGCACAGGGCAAAATTACTGCAAAGCAGAAAGAAATCCTGGACTACATAAAAGAACAGATACTGGAAAGGGGATATCCGCCGGCAGTAAGGGAAATCTGTGAGGCGGTTCACCTGAAATCCACCTCTTCCGTGCACTCCCACCTGGAGACGCTGGAGAAGAACGGATACATCAGAAGAGATCCCACCAAGCCCCGTGCGATTGAGATTTGTGACGACAGCTTCCAGATGGTCAGGACCGAGCTGGTGAGCCTGCCTGTGGTCGGCAATGTAGCGGCCGGGCAGCCCATACTTGCGGAAGAGAATATTGAAAGTTATTTTCCTATCCCCGCAGAGTATATACCGACCGGAGAACCCTCATTTATCTTAAAGGTACGCGGGGATTCCATGGTCAACGCGGGAATCAATAACGGCGATCAGATATTCGTACAGAGCTGTGCTACGGCGAGGAACGGCGATATGGTGGTTGCCCTGATTGACGATTCCGCAACGGTCAAGACCTTTTACAGGGAAAAAGGCCATATCCGCCTGCAGCCGGAGAATGACAATATGGCTCCCATTATTGTAAATGACTGTAAGATCCTTGGTAAGGTGTTCGGTGTGTTCCGTATCTACCATTAATCGTTTCCGCAGGCCAGAGAAGCTCAGCCATAATAAATAAACACTAATTTTCCCAGACATAAAAGCGCCCGCTTACGGAAAGTCCCATTTCTGTAAGCGGGCGCTTTATATTGTACTGTCTTATAAAATTACTATAATTTTTTTGCAGAGACCAAACCTCGTTTGTGCTGAACATGTCCGTATCGGCAATAAAGCAAACTATTGACCCAGTCGGTCATTCGCCGAAAATGCAAATCCAGAAGCCATTTAACGAAACATAAAGGTTATTTCACAGCCGTCCGCTACTCTTCTGCAGATATTTACCGTCCTGTCCATAATCAGGCTGAAGCTGTTTTCCTCAGCCTCCACATCCAGTTCCTTTAAATCCTCAGAAATACTGACCGAACGGACGCCTTCCAGACCGTCCATTTCACGAAGAATTTTTTCAGCCTTGCCTGTATCCGTCAAATGGGTCAGATGATAGCTTCTTAACATAAAGAGTCTCTTCCTTTCCGGTTTTATCTGAAGTATTACCGGAAATTGGAAGTTTAAACAGATGCAGGCCCGGAATTGGTGCATAAAATAAAACGGGATATAAAAAGGCACCGCCCAGTTTATCTGATGCGGTACCAGTAAGTATAGACTTCTTCAAAACCAATGCTTTGATACAATCTGACAGCAGGCCTGTTGGCAGCGGACACCTGAAGGAATGCGGTATCGGCTCCCTCTCTGCGGCCTTCCTCCATTATGGCGCGGCAAATGCGGGCGCCGATTCCTTTCTGGCGGAAATCATTGTGTACCCGGATGTCATATAAGCCTATTTTGCCATCCTCCACAACCCCCAGGCCGCAGCCGATAATTCTGTCATTTTCATATAAAGCGGCACAGTATACAGGATTTCTGATTGCTGTGAGCATGGCCCTTGCGGATTCCGGACAGATGCAGTCACCGCCGTCGAGAGAAAGAAATGCCTCCAGCCAGCTGTCGTCCATTGTGCGGGTCAGCCGGATTTGGGTGCCGGAAGCTGCTGAGACATCTGTGGTATCTCCCTGCGCATTTTTAAGGCTTTCGCCTTCAATGGTCAGGCGGCATTCCATGATATAGGTTTTATCCTGCTGCTCATATTCCCTCATTGCCAGCTGCTGATCCAGAGCGGCCGGTACGTTGGCTGTCATTTTAAATACACAGGGAAGCCCTTTTTCCCTGAATTTATTTTCACAATACTCTATTTTATCCTCATATGCTTTTGTAGAAAGATAAAGCGGACTGACACAGTTCCCCTCATGGGCCGTTCCGCCGGAAAACCGGAGAATCCAGCCATCGTAAACCTCAGTATGCAAAACGGGAAACGCGTTAAGCGCAAGCTCTTCATAACGCAGTGCTGCAAAGTTCATAGTGTAAGCCTCCTCTACTATCTTCTATTTTACCCGGCATTTTCCATACAAAAAACAGAACAGGTGCTTTCAATCTTGCAAATTGTGCTTTATAATAAGGAATAAGAAAAATTTATGTTAGAGCATGTTTGAAAATTGTTCCAGCGTTGTCAGGAGAGTTAAGATGGAAAATTATGAAAAGACGGGGTATCTTAAGAATGATTTCAGGATTTTTCATTTGAAGGATGCCAGAAAAATGGATATTGCCTATCATTATCATGACTTTGACAAGATTGTTTTGTTCCTGAGCGGGGACGTGACGTACTCAATTGAGGGGCGGCGGTACGAGCTGAGGCCTTATGATGTTATTCTGGTAAATGCCGGAGAGATCCACAGACCGGTGATTCACAGCGATATGCCTTATGAGAGGATTATTATTTATGTGTCTTCCGGGTTTATGCGGGAGTACAGGGATGAGAATTATGATTTGAGCCGGTGTTTTCAGGAAGCGAGGGAAAAGCACGGAAATGTTCTGCGTATAGATAATCTGGAAAAAAGCAGCCTGTTTGCGGTGTGCAGGGAGCTGGAGCGTTCTTTCTCCAGCCAGGAATATGCCAATGGGCTTTATCAGAAGGTGCTTTTTCTGGAGTTTATGATATGGCTGAACCGGGCGCTGATTAACAATCATGCGAATTATCTTGAAAATGAAGTGTCAAACGAAAAGATTGCGGCTATTGTGGATTATATCAATGCTCATTTGAAGGATGAAATTACTGTGGATGGCCTGGCAGAGCATTTTTTTGTCAGCAGGTCTTATCTGATGCATCTGTTCAAAGCGGAAACCGGATATTCCATCGGTTCCTACATCAGTGAAAAGCGTCTGCTGCTGGCGAAAACACAGATTCAGAACGGAATGAGCGTTACGGAAGCATGCTATGCATGCGGTTTTAAGGATTATTCCACTTTTTCCAGGGCGTTTAAGAAAAAGTTCCAGACCACGCCAAAGCATTCTGGTAAGATTATCTGAACAGCTCTGTGAAATTATGAATCTTAAGGAATCCATGAATCGCCGCAATCATTTCGCAGACAGGTAATTTGCCGGGCTTTTGCCAACTATCGGGGATTAATTGAAATCTTCCCGTGCAATTCTTTTTCCGTCTCTCCAGATTCTTTCAAGATCGTAGAAAAGGCGGTTTTCACGTTCGAAAACGTGGACGATAATATCGCCGTAATCCATGAGTATCCAGTTGGCGGTGTCATAGCCTTCAATTTGTTTCGGGCTGTAGCCGGCACGGCCCAGCTTTTCTTCCACACTGTCCGTAAGTGCCTGGATCTGGCTGCGGTTGCTGCCGCTGGCAATCAGAAAATAATCTGCCAGAACGGATACTTCGCTGATGTCAATAATGCTGATGTCTTCCGCTTTCTTATCTTCCAGGGCTGTAATAGCCAGTCTGGTCATTTCCTTGGAACGTGTATCTGTCATAAAAGTACCTTTACCTTTCCGTATTTTGTTCTCTCAGTGATTTATAGTAATCATAGGTCTGACGGGTGGCTTCATCTATTTCCATCTTGGATGCGGTCAAATAATCAAGCGTATCCCCGAGTATCCGGAACAGACAGTCGTCCAAATCCGTGAAGGCAAGCCTGCGTACCTCCGGCAGTCCAGGAGCCTGGCTGCGGCCAGGTTCGATATAATCCGCAATGTAAATAATTTTATCCATAACGGTCATATCAGGGCGGCCTGTTGTATGGTAGGTGATGGCATCCAGGATTTCCCGATCAGAAATGCCGTATTTCTTCTGTGCAAGATAGCTTCCCACCTTTGCATGGAGGAGGAAAGGATTCTTCTCCTCAGCGGCATTGATTGGAATATTGTTTTTCCGGCAGATGTCCACTCTCTTCTCATTTGTCAGATTTTTGGCGCAGTCATGAAGGAGTCCCGCCATCTGCGCTTTGTGCACGTTCTGTCCGTAACGCATGGCCAGGGCGGCCGCTGTATAGGCGACCCCCAGCGTGTGCTCATATCTTTTTTCTTCCAGGGCCTTACTCATGGCTTTTCGTAAAGCAATGATTTCCTGATTTTCTTTGGGACGCTTTGCATCGGAATGTTTTGCTTCTTTATTCATGTCTGTTCTCCTGCGAAGCCGGGACTGTTAAATCCCGGTAAAGATTATTTTTTTCAATATATTCCCGGACGCTTTCATGGACAAGATAGCGGATGGAACGTTCCTCACGGACCCGTCTGCGGATATCCGAGGAGGAAATATCTATATTTCCAATAGGTACCAGATGGATCTCGGCCTTAAATTTATCCTTCAGCTGCCCGACCTTTTCCAGAAGCTCCTTTATATCACGGCCCTCACGCACCGCCGCAAGAATAACGGCCTTCTGAAAAATAATTTCAGGATCCTTCCAGCTTTCCATCTGGAACAGGCTGTCGGCTCCCAAAATAAAATAATAATCAGTTTCAGGATTCTCTTCCCCCAGCTGTTCCAGCGTCTGACAGGTATAGGTATAGCCGCCCCGGTCAATTTCCATGGAGGACAGGGAAAAATGCGGATTATCCGCAATGGACAGCCGCGTCATATGCAGCCTTGTGGCGCCGTCCAGAATTTCCGTCTGATCCTTCATATAAGAACAGCCGCTGGGAATAAAAAGAATTTCATCCAGCGAAAACATGGAGTAGGCATTTTCTGCCAGGAGCAGATGCCCCATATGCACGGGATTGAAGGTTCCTCCCATAATGCCCACTCTTCTGTGCCTTTTTTCTCCTTCTAAGGAGTGTGACTCCTGGTCTTTGCCTGTATTCATGAGGGATTCCTCCATTCAGACAGTTTTTCCTCTTACTATTTGGGAAGCTCGATCTTTTTATGATCCTTGCTTTCCTTGTAAAGGACGATTTTTTTACCGATGACCTGAACTACCTGGGATTTTGTCCGTTCTGCCACGGTAGCGGCGATTTCATTCGGATCATCAAAACAGTTCTTTAAAACAGCGATTTTAATCAGCTCCCGTTTGTTAAAAGCCTCCGAAACAGCTTCTGTCACTTCCGGAGTCAGGCTCCCCTTTCCAATCTGGAAAATTGGTTCCAGACTGCTGGCAAGGCTTTTGAGATAGGCTCTCTGTTTGCTTGTCATTTGTATTCCTCCCGCGCTTGCTTATTTATAGTAATCAAATTTCAATCCGTACATGCGGACCGTATCCCCCTCCTGAATTCCCAGTTCCTCCAGCTGTTCCAGTATGCCGGTTTCTTTAAGGAAATTCTGGAAGAAGGTGAAGCCCTTTTCCGAGTCCAGATTGGTATAGCCCAGCATCTTTTCGATACGGGGGCCTTCCACCACGTACTCATTTTCTTCTTCGTTATATTCCACGGTGTAGGGTTCGTTGGAATAACCGTTTTCAAATTCCGGAAAATACTCCTGTTCGAAAACGACCTGCTTTACCTCAGTCTGATCCAGCAGGCTGCTTACATAATAAAGCAGCTCCTTCAACCCTTCCCCGCTTACCGCTGAAATCGGGAAAACCCGGATCCCCTTCGGCTCAAACTCAGCCTTCAGGGCATCGATGGGATTGTTTTCTGTATCTGTTATGGCATCAATTTTATTGGCTGCGATTACCGTGGGGCGGGAAGCGATTTCCATATTATATTCTTCCAGCTCCTTATTGATGGCATAAATATCTGCGATCGGGTCACGTCCTTCGGTTCCCGCCGCATCCACCATATGAATGATAACCCTGGTTCGTTCAATGTGGCGCAGAAACTCGTGGCCCAGGCCGACACCTTCCGAAGCGCCTTCAATCAGCCCCGGGATATCCGCGATGACAAAGCCCTTTGCGCCGTCCATATCCACCACGCCCAGATTAGGGATGATGGTGGTGAAATGATAATTGGCAATTTTAGGCCTGGCATTGGTAACTCTGGAAAGAAGCGTGGATTTTCCCACATTAGGAAAGCCTACCAGGCCAACGTCAGCTATCATCTTAAGCTCCAGAAGCAGCTCCAGTTCTCTGGCCGGCTGTCCCGGCTGGGCATATTTGGGAGCCTGCATGGTGCTGGTGGCATAATGCTGGTTGCCGTTGCCGCCGCGCCCCCCGGTAAGGAGAACGATTCTCCGGTTGTCACCGGACATATCGGCAATGACTTTTCCGCTTTCGGCTTCTTTGATGACAGTGCCTTCCGGAACCTTAATTATGATGTCTTCGCCATCCTTGCCGCGGCAGTTGCGTTTGCCGCCTTCCTGCCCGTCTACCGCCTTATATTTGCGGACATGCCTAAAATCGGTCAGGGTGTTCAGGCCTTCGTCCACCTGGAAAATAACATCTCCGCCCCTTCCGCCGTCTCCGCCGTCAGGGCCGCCGTTCGGTACATACTTTTCTCTGCGGAAAGAAACGTGACCGTCCCCGCCTTTGCCGCTTCTGACATAAATTCTCGCTCTGTCTGCAAACATAATTAATCCTTTCAAAAAACCGCAAAATGCGGCGAACTTTACAATAAATAATAATGGAAAGGGCTTCAAACAAAAGATGTTTGAAGCCCGGCAGATACGTACTTATTTTTCTACAGGATAAACGGAAGCCTGCTTTTTGTCTCTTCCTTTTCTTTCGAATCTCAGTACACCGTCTACTAATGCGAATAAAGTATCATCGCCGCCGCGTCCTACATTAACGCCGGGATGAATCTTTGTTCCACGCTGTCTGAAAAGAATGTTTCCTGCTTTAACGAACTGTCCATCAGCTCTCTTGGCGCCTAATCTCTTGGACTCGGAGTCTCTGCCGTTCTTTGTGGAACCAACTCCTTTTTTATGAGCAAAAAACTGAAGGTTCATTTTTAACATTGGGTCTACACCTCCTCGAATTGAAGTTTCAGGTATTTACTACCATATTGTTCTTTCACTTCCTGCAAGCCAAGCAGCATGGAATCCATAAGGAGTGCGGTCTTCTTATTAACAGGATTGGCAAATCTGACATCAATTAAACCTTCCTCTTCATTGGTAATTACTGACATCTCCTCACCAGCTAACTGCTCGATAGAATTGATGGTGTTAATTACAAGGACGGATACGGATGCGCAGACTATATCCCTGCCTGCTGCGGCAAAACCGCTGTGGCCGATACAGGTGAACCCTGCATAGCCTCCTGTGCTTGTCTTTCTGACTAATATCTTCGTCATGATTTCTGATTAAGCGTTGATCTTTTCAATCTTAACCTGTGTGTAGGGCTGTCTGTGACCATTTTTCTTATGGTAACCGGTTTTTCTCTTATACTTGTAAACGATGACTTTCTTTCCTTTGCCTTCGCCTACTACAGTAGCAGAAACGGTAGCGTTAGCAACATCTTCGCCTACTTTAAGGCCGTTGTCACTCACTGCGATTACCTGGTCAAATGTAACAGCATCTCCTTCTGCTACGTTCAGTTTTTCAACCTTCAGAACGTCACCTTCGGAAACTTTATACTGCTTTCCACCTGTTGCAATAATTGCGTACATAGGGCACCTCCTATTTCCAAAACTCGCTAACTGCGGTGATGTCCCTGAGGACACACTTTTACCTCGTTATGCGGCATACTCATATATAATAGCATCGAGCCGGACAGGTGTCAACAAAAAATACGAAAAATTTGCCATAATTTTTTTTGCCATACATCTGAAAATATCGTAACGGTTCTGATGAGAGAGCTTTCATAAATTACCCAAAATGATAAATGGTAATCTCCTGCGCATGAAAAGTATCGCCTTCCCAGAAGCCGTTCATTATCAAGCTGCGGCCGACCTCCAGATCCGCCTGGGTTCCCGGCGTGTTTGTCGAAGTGATTCCTCCGTCAGAGCTGCTGCAGATAGTGAACACGGTCTGATCATTATATTCAATATCAAGAAGCGTCTTGTCTTTAGTGGAGGAATAAGAGATCATGGATCCGTCATCCAGTGTTTCGTTAAAAATCTGATTCACCACAAAGCTGTTGGTCCCGATGGTCTCAATTTCGCCTGACAATTCAATGATGGCATGATCTGTGTCCGAAGCCTGTCCTTCTGTCTGCCCGCCGTTTTTGCCGGCATCATCAGCGGATGTATTTGCTGAAGCATTGCCTGAAGCAGGTGCATTACCGCTTTCCGTTATGTCTGCAGCGGAAGGGGTTTCAACTTCACCGGGCCGGGAAGTAGGCGCGCCGCTCTCCTGCGTTGCCTGTGAAGGGGAGGAATTCTCCTGTCCGAATTGGGAAGAGCTGCCGCAGGCAGCCAGAACGGCCGCACACAGAAGGGCTGTGCACAGGCAACCGGGGATTCTTTTCGTTTTTCTGTCTTGTTTTTTCATTTGTTTTTTCCTTTCCTGTATGTAATCAGGCGGATTGCCGCCGTCAAAAAACAGGATATCAGGTTTATCTCTAAGAACCTTCTAAAGGAAACGGTAACAATACGGACGCCCGGACCGTTACCGGAAATGGGCAAAGAAATAGGCGGCGGTCTGGGAACGGGAGCTGAACTCCTCGGTTCTAAGCATGGCCTTCAGCTCTTCCCGGGTATAGAGCCCTGCGGTAATTTCTTCATTGGCAGAGGTATGGTCGGAAAAAGTTCCTTCAGCTTCCAGTATTACCATGTAGGTGCCCGTATCGGAAAAACCTACCGCAGAATAAGAGGGCGGCAGGATATCCAGGAAACGGGCGACGGTAAGGCCCGTCTCTTCATACAGCTCGCGGCGGGCGCAGTCCTCCACGCTTTCACCCTCCTGAAGCATCCCGGCGCACAGGTTATATATGGATTTATTGATGCTCATACGGAACTCCCGAAGCAGGAGCATGCGTTCCTTTTGAAAAGCAATTATCGTGACGCCGCTTGCCTTCCTGCCGATGTCCCGCGGAGAAGCAAGGCGGTTCCGGCTGACCAGTTCGAAAACTTTTTCTTTACCGCTTTTATTCAGATAGGTAAGCTCGTAATGCTTCAGATAGGCGCCTTCATGTATATTTTTCATACGGAGCAGCCGCATTGTTTTTTCCTCCAGCGAAAATGTTTGTAACCGGCAAGTCCAAAGCAGCCGGGAAAAAACTACTGTTCCAGCTGTTCTTTTAAGGGGCGGCGGATTTTCTTCCGGGTGATTTCCACCAGGCCCAGAGGGGTCATATCAATCAATGCCGTTTTTACCGGATCCCGTTTTAACTGCGCGGCCAGGAATTCCAGCAGTTCCTGTCTGTCGTCAGCCTCCTCCATGTTTATGAAATCCACCAGGATAATTCCGGAAAGATTACGCAGGCGCAGCTGTCTGGCAATTTCCAGGGCCGCCTCCCGGTTGATCATGCGGAAGGTGTCACGAATGCCCTTCTTACCGCTGTATTTGCCTGAATTTACGTCGATAACCGTGAGGGCTTCCGTCGGTTCTATGACGAGATAGCCGCCGGATTTGAGCCATACACGCGTTTCTGTGGCCTCCTTAAGCTTTGCAGACAGGCCGTACAGATTGGAAAGGGATACCCGGGGGTCCTCATAAAACTGCAGCCGGGACAGTTCCTCCGGGTACTGGGTTTTCAGGAAATCAGCGGTTTCCTCATATAGTTGCCTGTCATCCGTTATAATTGCATCAAACTGGTCGGTATAGGTGTCCCTTATTTCCATAAGATAAGGACTGGCAGGACGGTACAGACAGCTGTAGCAGGTACGTTTGTCGGCAACTGACAGAAGCTGGCAGGCCAGCGCAGAAAGCTTTTGGATATCGGAAACCAGCGGTTCCTTCTCCGTCAGCTCCCCGGCGTTGGTGCGTATGATGAGGGAAGCATTTTTCAGGACTTCCGTCAATTCGTCTGCAGGGAGGAAATCCCTCAGCCGCTTTTTGACTGCGGTATCCAGCTTGCCTGAAAAGACCAGCCTGCCGGGAGCTTCGGAAGGAATGAGGACCGCATAACGGCCGGAAAAGGAAAGCTCCGGGGTTACCACGGGATCCTTGGTTTTAACGGCCTCTTTTTCCACCTGAACAAGGATCTCGTCCCCGGCCAGCAGCCGTCCGTCATAGGGGCGGTTCAAAAGCCTGGGCTCCGCTCTGCCGTCCAAAGGAAGGAATGCCCGTCTGCTCTGCGTGAGATCCACAAAAGCGGCATTAATATTTTTCACCACATGGTTGATTTTCCCTACATAAATGCTGCCCAGAATGCAGGTATCGGCATCCGGGGCAGCGGGCGCACAGGCAGCCGGCTGGTAGGCATTAACCTCCGTCAGCCGGCCTTCATTGAGGAGCAGGGACAGAATATGTCTGTCCTGTCTGAGTAAAATCAGTTTGGAATCGTTCAAAAATCTTCCCCCACTTCATCCAGCGGCACGAAAACGGGAGATTCCGCCGTACCGGTGTTGGTATAGGTTTCTTCCCGGACCTGCTGAAGCGCTATGGACGGCAGTTCTTCCTCCTGCGCATAAGGCTGTCCCGCAAAGTATGGCGGCCGCTGCTGCCCGGCAAACCGCCACAGGGCGTTTATCAGCAGGGCCGGCTTGATATTGCCGCCGCTGCTGGCATCCACCAGAAATTCCAGACTGCCGTCTGCCGTTATTCTACACTCATAAATTCCGGGTCTCAGATCCATCTGAGAGGTTCCTTTTTTTGTTTCCTTGGTAACCATAATGGCCGGCTGGGCAAGAAAGTCCTCCAGACAGGAATCAAGGAAATGGAAATCAAACGCAGGATCCTTAAAGTATACAGTATATCTGGCGGCCGCCACACTGGCCATGGCATTGCCCGCATTTTCCGGCAATGCCTTCACACTGAGGATTTCGATGCCGGGAACGCTCACTTCATTCAGCCTGCGGCACATCTCTGCCGAAGACATTTGCGGTTTCAGGACATTTTCTGCGGAGTTTTTCACCTCTATGTCCATATATTCCCCATTACTGTACATTCCTACTCCCAGCGGAGAGGCAAAGCTCATGATTTGGTGTGGGCTGTAGCCTGTGGAATAGGCCACGTCAATACCGGCCCTGCGAATCGCTTTCTGGAAAAAGCGCATCACATCCAGATGGCCGATGAATTTCATGCAGCCATATTTAGCAAATTTTACACGTACCTTCATGCCTGCGCCCCTCCTTTCTCTTCCTGTGCCGGCGGCTGTGTTTCTCCTGCAATTCCGCCGGTGTCCTGATGCAGCTGGGCATATTCTGTCAGCGTGCGCGCTGAACCGTCTTCAATTTCCCCTTTCGCATTTCTTTCCTCAAAACAGATGCCTCCTTTAAAGCGGGAAGCACCGCAGCCCTGGCACTGCTGCTTACAGTTGGGGGTTACAATTCCCTCCTGGGCACGGAGCCATTCTCTCTTCAGGAATTCCTTGGAAACACCGCAGTCAAGAAAATCCCAGGGGAATATTTCATCCAGGCTCCTTTCCCTTGTGGTATAGAAACTGATATCAAGGCCGCATTCTTCAAAAGCTGCAAGCCAAACCTCATTTTTGAAAAATTCACTCCAGGAATCATAAAGGCAGCCTTTTTCATAGGCCTTCAAGATAACGGAGGCAATCTTTCGGTCGCCTCTGGCAAACACACCTTCCAGAACGCTTACATCGGCTTCGTGCCAGTTGTATTTGATTCTTTTCTGGTTCAGCTGTTCCCTGATTGCCGTTTTCGTCAGATGGGCTTTTTCCAGGAATTCCTCCTTTGTGCTCATCTTCGCCCACTGGAAGGGGGTAAAGGGCTTGGGAATGAAGAACGACGTACTGGCCACAATCTGCACCTGTCCCGTTCTTTTTTCTCTGGGAACCGTCTCAAAGAAAAGCGCGGCAATTTTATTGGAAAGCTCGGCGATGCCGCGGATATCCTCTTCCGTCTCCGTGGGCAGGCCCAGCATAAAATACAGCTTCACTCTTGTCCAGCCGCCTTCAAAGGCCATGGCTGCACCCTTGAGGATTACCTCCTCCGTCAGGCCTTTATTGATAACATCGCGCAGTCGCTGGCTTCCGGCTTCCGGCGCGAAGGTAAGGCTGCTTTTTTTCACATCCTGTACCTTGCTCATGATATCAAGGGAAAAAGCGTCGATACGCAGGGAAGGCAGTGAAATATTCACCATACGTTCCCGGCAGGTATCCATAAGGAAGGTTACCAGCTCTTCCAGCCTGGAATAATCGCTGGAGCTTAAGGAGCTGAGGGAAATTTCCTCCTGCCCCGTGCTTTCCAGCATATCGATGGCATACTTCTTAAGCATGTCCACATCCCGCTCCCTCACCGGGCGGTAAAGCTGCCCGGCCTGGCAGAAACGGCAGCCTCTGATACACCCCCTCTGAATTTCCAGCGTAACCCTGTCCTGGGTGATTTTGATAAAAGGAACCACAGGCTTCCTGGGGTAATAGGTATCCGTCAGATCCATCTGGATCTGCTTGAGAATCCTGGAAGGGATTCCTTCCACATTTGGGGTAAAAGAGGCGATGGTGCCGTCTTCCTTATAACTTACATCATAAAGAGAAGGAACATACATGCCAGGAAGCTTTGCGGCCTCAATGAGAAACTCCCTGCGGCTGTTGCCGTTTTTGCGGTATTCCTTATAGAGATCCAGAAGCTGCCGGTAGATCGTCTCTCCTTCTCCAATATAGAAAATATCAAAAAAGTCTGCGATAGGCTCCGGGTTATAGGTACAGGGACCGCCGCCGATGACGATGGGGAAAGTTTCATCCCTGTCACGGGAAAGCAGCGGAATTCCCGCCAGATCCAGGATCTGCAGAATATTGGTGTAGCACATTTCATACTGAATGGTAATGCCTAAAAAATCAAAATTTCTCACAGGCTCCTGGGATTCCAGCGCGAACAGCGGGATATGCTTTTCACGCATTATTTTGTCCAGATCCACCCACGGGGAATAGACACGTTCACACCAGGTATCCTCCCAGCTGTTGAACATGTCATACAGGATCTGAATCCCCAGGTGGGACATGCCGATTTCGTAAACGTCCGGGAAACACATGGCAAAGCGGATGTCTACCTTGTCTTTATCCTTCACAACCGCGTTTACCTCCCCACCGATATAGCGGGCAGGCTTCTCTATATTTAACAATATTTCATCACTTAACGCTAAATTGCCCGTGATTAACTCTCTTGTATTCGTTGAAACATTGTTTTTTGTGGTTATTTTGTTCATTCTTTTTTTCGCCTTTACTGTGCAATTAATACGATTACATTTTCTCTTTTATTTTGACTGGTTACAATTGTTATTACAATATCACTGCCTGATAAATATCATGAAAATCTGGGATAAACTGCTTTTGCTTTTCATACCATGCCCGTTTTATAATGAGTTCATCAGTCACCCAGGCTGGAACAGGAACGCACCGGATACTATTTGAAGTTCTTGTTTCAACTTTCTATGTCGTCAGAATTTCTGTTTCCGCATTGATATTACGTCCCAGCTGTCTCTTAATATATATTGCACCTGATGAAAAGTCAACATCTTATCCGCCAGGTGATAGTCTGTCATATATTGCCCTGCTATACGGATCGTATCTCTCCCCACATCAAAATTTTCATGCCGGAGACCACGAATCTCTCCTGATCTGAGTCCTGCAAAAAGGCCAGGGAGAATTTCAAAATAGCAGCCGGGATGCTCAGATGATTAATTTCTTCAGCTTTTTTTGGCTTTATACCCTCCTTCCAGTGTGTAATAAATCGTAAAATTATTTAAATTACGGTACGTTTTACATATCTCCAACTGTCGTTTATGAAGTGTACATCATTCTCCATGTATGCATTACCTCCCAAACGCTTACAATGGAAAATTTGATAATCCGTATAAATTGTACTATATGTTTTTTTTTATGTCAAAGTCTTATGATCCGTTCATTTATCAAAACTGGATTTGATAATCCTATAGATTCAAGAGTTATTGCCGCCCTTTCATTAACAAAGTTTATTCCGTATCCATCTGACATAAAGATCTGCTAATCTATTACAATGCATATATAGGTGGGCACCCTCCTTATTTACCTGAATGGCAAATAAAAGATATCATCCAACAAAAATGCGGATATTCTTTCACTTAAAGGATTACCCGAAGAAACATTTCGGCAAAAATTCTTTGAGCTGCATACATGCATTGATGAAGATGATGAACTATATAAGTCATTTATTAATACTCTGAAATGCCAGCCAGATATGGTCCCCAGTATTATCCTGCTCCGAAGATTTTATTATATATGGAAAAAGCTGAAAATCGCCTAAAAAGTTTTACATTTGTAAATTTTTTATGGCTGTGCTATACTAATGCCAGAGGTGAAGTAAAATTATGATTAAAAATACTACAAATCCCGCGGCCATCCGTTCCCGAAATGCCCTTGCCACTTCTCTGGTTTCGCTGCTTTTGGAACGCCCTTTAAAAGACATCACGATTGAGGACATCACCAGCAGCGCCGGCCTGTCCCGGCAAACCTTTTACACGAATTTCAGCCAGAAGGAGGACATTCTGGAGAACTCTTTAAACCAGCTTTTTTCCATGTTTATAAACGGTCTGCCCAAGCTGCCTGAAACGCTGGAAGAGATGCTGGCCGTCTATTTCGAATTTTGGAGCGGTCACAAAAAGTTCCTGTCCGTGCTGTTTGACAATCAGCTTTCCCACATCTTTGCCATCGACAACATTTTTCTTTTCAAAAATGAGTTTTCCTTTTATGCCAAAAAAGGAGCCAAATCACAGGATGAACTCCCATATCTGGAAAATTATCTGGCCGGCCTGACTTTTCAGCTGCTTCGCACCTGGCAGCAAAATGCCTGGAAGGAGGAAACGGAAACAATTGTGCATCTTGCCTGCCGTCTTTTGAAAGGGGATTTTTTGATTGAAAAATAAGAATGTAAACAAGAAACTGATCATCGGCATCATAATCGTCGGTGCATTTATCAGTTCATTAAATCAGACTGTAATGACTGCCTCGCTGCCAAGAATTATGACAGAATTCGGCATCACCGCAAGCGTGGGACAATGGCTCACCACCGGATATCTGCTGGTAATGGGGATCATGATTCCCTGTACCGGTTATCTCATGGAACACTTTTCTTCCAGAAAATTATATCTGATCTCTGTTTCCCTGTTTTTTATCGGCTGCGCGGCCGCCGCATTTTCTCCCAACATTTATCTTCTTCTTTTGGCCCGTGTGGTGCAGGCGCTGGGGGCCGGAATCCTTCTGCCGCTTCCCCAGGTTGTGGCATTCCGGCTTTACCGGCCCGAAGAGCGCGGCACCATTATGGGCATTGTAGGACTCACCACCGGATTTGCGCCGGCTTTTGGCCCTACTTTTGCCGGATGGATTGCGGATTCATTTGGCTGGCGGAGTATTTTCTATATTATGTGCGCCCTTGCTGCCCTGAGCATTGTATTGGGCATAGTAAAACTTCCGGAAGAAGAAAAGCATTCGGAAGGAAAGCTGGATATCCTCTCCGTAATACTGTCAACCATCGGCTTCTGCGGTCTTTTAACTGGCGTATCCAACCAGGGGATTTACGGCTTTTTCTCACCTGTAGTCTTCGGTCCTCTGGCGGTGGGGATTCTGTGCATCGTGCTTTTCTCCCTGCGGCAGCTGAAGCTTCCCTCCCCTCTTCTTGAACTGCGGATTTTCCAAAACAGGAATTTCACCCTGGGAACAGTCCTTTTGATTTTCGCCTACGGCTCCATGCTGTCGGTTTCCACACTGCTGCCCATTTATATTCAAAATCTGAGACATTATTCCGCCACCGTCTCCGGTCTGGTCATGCTGCCGGGCGCGCTTTTTCTGGCTCTCTTGAATCCCCTGTGCGGCAGGATTCTGGATAAAAGGGGGCCTTATCTACTCTCTCTTGCAGGGCTGGTGCTTCTGGGCGGCGCAACCTTCGGCCTTTCTTTTATCGGTATCGACACGCCGCTTGCAACAGTGGTCATCCTATACGCTTTCCGTACGCTGGGGGTTGTGGCTCTTCTTCAGCCGCTGCAGACCTGGGCGGTGAACTCGGTAGAATCGAAATTTATTTCCCATGGGACAGCCCTCATGAATACGGTGCGCCAGGTGGGCGGTTCCATCATCAGCGCCCTTTTGGTAACAGTCATGTCCGTTTCTGCCAGGGACAATGGGGATATGAAGGGAATTGAGACTTCTTTTCTGGTAACTTCCATTCTTGTTTTTCTCTCCCTCGCTGTCAGCGCCGTATTGATGCGCCCGAAAAAAAGTGCGGAAGAAAGCAGGGAAAAAGAATCTGCCGCCGCTTTGCCGGAAGATTCTTCCCATATTATCATCACAATTGCCCGGGAATACGGGAGCGGCGGCCGGGAGATCGGCCTGAAAGTTGCCCAGGCTCTGAAAATCCCTTTTTATGACCGGGAACTGATCGCCATGGAAGCCCGGGAATGCGGATTGTCCAGCGATTATGTGGAATCAACGGAGGAAGGCCTTTCACTGCGCGATACCGCATGGAACTGGGCCGCTCAAAGCTATGGTGCCTTTGAGACCCATCTTTTTGCCACCGGAAATCTGAGTGAAGCGGACCGTCTCTTTCAGGCACAGCGGCAGGTTATCAGGCAGATCGCCCGGGAAGGCTCCTGCGTCATTATCGGGCGGTGCGCTGACTATATTTTAAAAGATTATCCCGGCTGCCTGCGCATCTTTATCCGCTCTGATCCAGGCCAAAGGCGGCAGCGCATCCAAACCGAGTATAAAATCCCTCCCGAAAAAACAGACGCCGTCATGAAGCAGAAGGACAGTGAACGGGCTTTTCATCATAAGCGTTACACCGGTCAGACCTGGGGCGCTCCCTCCAACTACCATATCGTTCTGAACAGCTCCCTTTTGGGGATTGACAGATGCGTGCGGCTGATCGTGGAGAGCGTCCGGACAGTAAAATAATCTGTTTAAAAAGGGGTTATCTATTAACTGACAGCCCCTTTCTTCGAAGGAAAGCATTAGCTGCCGTCTGTGTATACCCAAAGTAAAAAGATTATGCAACATAAAAATACTAATTATAGGAATAATTAAAAGTACCTGAAAAGTTTTATCATATATTTTTGATACCTTATCGCCAAATATTTTTGCGGCAATTAATTCACATATTAATATGAATATATCTGATATATTCTGAAAATTTTGATTTACCGGTATAACATTATCTTTTTTCATTAGCAAGTTGAGAGCTCACCAAACTGCGATGCAGTTTACTTTAAAGGATAGGGGCATTGTCATATGATTTTAAAAAAAGTCATTTTCCCAAATAACGTGAAAAACCCCGTAAACCCGGAAGCTTTCAGGCAATTCTTTTTTTATTTTGTTTCTCCAAATAATCATTTTGAGTAAGCAGTATATACAATACTGATTCATACTAACACCTTCCCATTTTGCCTGCAATGCAAGCTCACGATGAAGGCATTATGGCATCCGCAGTTTAAACGGTCCGGGATACTTCCATAGTTATATCCGGTTCAGAAGATTCCTGGCAGTTTCTGTTATTTCACAACTCCTTAGCTTATTGTCCGGTATCTGACTTATCCTGTAAAATATAAGGAAACTGGCTGATAAAATCAACGAGTTTTGTTTCCTGCACATTGACAGCCGCTTCAATCTGCTGTGCGGTGATGCCCGCAATACTGATATCCTGCCCCCGGCAAAAATAATAAATACCAAATAACAGCACTGCAATAACAAGCCGCAGGCCAAAGGAGGACATATGTACGCTTTCATCCGGACGGGAATACTCCGCCGCAGTCAACGGATAGCCATATTCGTCAAAGCCGCCGTAGCTGTCGCTTTTTCCATAAAGAATTTCTTCCCGTGTACGGATACGCATCTGGTTATTGTGGTTTTCTTCTCTTATCAGGCGCATCAGCTCCAGTCTGCGCTGGGTGTTATTATCCTGGTTCATAAACGACCTCCGGCTCCGGAAGCTTTTTTAATTCCCGGAGCCAGTTTTATTCTTATTAAAAAATATGACCGGATATGTCAGGACATACCAGTTTTTTTGTGGGACAGCCTGCGATATTCCCGCAGGAACAGAATGCTGGTTACAGTAACCGCAATCGTATCAGCCACCGGTTCGGCCAGGAATACGCCGAATACCTTATCAGGAAGTATGGCGGGCAACAGGAAAATAAGCGGTATCAGCAAAATAACCTTTCTTAAAAGCGCCAGAAAAACAGAGGTCAGCGCGTTGCCCAGGGCAATAAAGGTTTGCTGACAGGCAATTTGGATGCCAAACAGCAGGGATGCCGCCATATAAATACGGATAGCCCATTCCGTATAAACAGCCAGTTCTGCATTGCCTGTAAAAATGGCAATAAAAATCTGTGGCAGGAACATGGCAATCGCCCACAGCAGCGTGCTGTATGCAAGGCATGCAACCAGCAGCAGGCGGAAAGCCTTCTTCACACGGTCAATGCTTCCGGCGCCGTAATTAAAGCTGATAATGGGCTGCGCGCCCTGGGTCATTCCCTGAAGCGGGAGCATGGAGAACTGCATGACACTGGTCATAATAGTCATGGCCCCTACTGCGATATCTCCGCCGTATTTTAGCAGAGAGGTATTAAAGCATACGGAAATGATACTTTCCGTAAACTGCATAATAAAGGGAGACACACCAAGACCGATGCTGGGAAGGATAATGGCAGCCGACAACTTCAGATTTTTCCTGCGGATGCGCAGAGAACTTTTATCGGAGGAAAGGAAACGAAGCACCCAGACAAAGGATACTGCCTGGGAAAGAATAGTGGCGAGTGCCGCACCTCTGACGCCCATATTCAGGCCGAAAATAAAAATCGGATCAAGGATAATATTGCAGACAGCGCCAATTGCTACGGTAAGCATACCGGTTTTGGCATAGCCCTGGGCATTGATAAAGGCATTCAGGCCGAGAGATATCTGTACAAATAAGGTTCCTATGCCATAGATCTGCATGTAGGCCCAGGCGTAGCCGATGGTATTTTCACTGGCTCCAAATAACAGCAGAATCGGCTGGCCAAACAGCAGAATTACCGCCGTGAGCACAATTGCCATCAAAACAAGCATAGTTGTACAGTTGCCCAGTATTTTTTCTGCGGTTTCGTTATCCCCTTTTCCCATCATAATTGAGGCCCGCGGCGCACCACCCATGCTTACCAGCGCCGCAAATGCGGAAATGGCCATAATAACGGGCATTGTTACGCCTACACCCGTCAAGGCGCTGGGACCCACCTCCGGTATGTGGCCGATATACATACGGTCAACCATGTTATACATGACATTGATGATTTGTGCCAGTATGGCAGGCAGCGCCAGCCTGAAAAGAAGCTTCCCAATACTGCCGTTTCCAAGATCGGCTTCTTTTTCCTTTGTTGCTTTCATAGATAAAATCCCCTTTCAATAGTTGTATTGTGGCTGCCTGGAGGGATGCCGCCAAATACAGCATTCTTCTGTCCTGGCTGGGTAGCGATATCTGGTATACCTGTGAAACCTTAGGCTTTTTCCTAACGCTGGCAGTAATTGAGTGATTGTAACGGACTTGAATATAATAGCATTTCAAGGTTGGAGCCTCAGATACTGTCCTCTCTTTAAATAAAATAACTTTCGATGACTTTCATAACAAATTATGAGCCTTCCCAGGCATATCAGAATTTTTCCATTAGCCAGGAAAAACAGTGCTTCGGATAGCGGCATATACCAGTAGTTTTTTATATGTTGATTTGTTCTAAAAAGAACTAATCTGATAAATAATATACAGTGAAAGCGGACGGTTGTCAATTAAATTTCTCACTTCCTAAATATACTTGATTTCAATACTCTTCTTCTATGCAGATAATGGGCTCCTTGGATACCTGGGAGCTCGGTGAGCCATAATTTAAATACATTTCCTATATACGGAGGAAGACCTACTGTACATTTGCATAAGGTTCGGTTTAACAAAATTTCAATCCACTTCTTCTAAACAGAGGAAGACTGGAAGAAAGAACTGTGCCCCGTCTGCCTTAATATTTCAATCCACTTCCTCTATACAGAGGAAGACAGACGGTACTTTTTGGACGTTCACCGGCGGGGGAATTTCAATCCACTTCCTCTATACAGAGGAAGACATGTTATGCTTTTTTAAGTTTTCCAGCCTGCAATATTTCAATCCACTTCCTCTATACAGAGGAAGACAATCACTGTTATATACTCTGACCCGCAGCCATCCCATTTCAATCCACTTCCTCTATACAGAGGAAGACGAACCAGGGAGATCCACTTTTGCTTTCCATAATGCATTTCAATCCACTTCCTCTATACAGAGGAAGACAAAGAAGCCAGGCCGGAGGATCGTATGCGTCTTAAATTTCAATCCACTTCCTCTATACAGAGGAAGACTTGCCCGGTTTCTCTCTTGCCATTGGGAGAAGTATTTCAATCCACTTCCTCTATACAGAGGAAGACGAATAACCTATCTGGAAGAGAAGGTGAATGAGTTATTTCAATCCACTTCCTCTATACAGAGGAAGACATAGAAAGATTCAATAATTTCGGGGAACCAGAGACATTTCAATCCACTTCCTCTATACAGAGGAAGACGACATTCAAGAGCATAATAGAGACTGAAAGATGCATTTCAATCCACTTCCTCTATACAGAGGAAGACACGCGACTTCCAGCAGCCCCATTCCCGCATCAACATTTCAATCCACTTCCTCTATACAGAGGAAGACTGGGTAGAAAACGATATCTTAGCTTCCAGATACATTTCAATCCACTTCCTCTATACAGAGGAAGACCGGGATTGCCAATATAGCCGCTAAAATCTGACTTATTTCAATCCACTTCCTCTATACAGAGGAAGACGAATATAATATGTTATAGTAAACAACGGAAAAGTATTTCAATCCACTTCCTCTATACAGAGGAAGACAATAACTGGTGTTCCTGCGGATTTAGCGAATATATTTCAATCCACTTCCTCTATACAGAGGAAGACATCGGCGCACGGACTATAGAAGAAAGACCAAAAGATTTCAATCCACTTCCTCTATACAGAGGAAGACCGGTGAGAATTATGATGCCAGTAAATTGTACGTTATTTCAATCCACTTCCTCTATACAGAGGAAGACTATTGCGCGTACTCGTCAATGCTGAATTATAGGTATTTCAATCCACTTCCTCTATACAGAGGAAGACCAAGGGCGGGACGACCGAAACGCTCTGCCACTGCTATTTCAATCCACTTCCTCTATACAGAGGAAGACTCCCTCTACGTACAAAGTAGTCAAGTCGGTATGACATTTCAATCCACTTCCTCTATACAGAGGAAGACCTTTAACGAGAGTGGAACATGTTATATCTTGTAAATTTCAATCCACTTCCTCTATACAGAGGAAGACAGGACTTGGTTATACATGGTCTTGAGAGTTACGAATTTCAATCCACTTCCTCTATACAGAGGAAGACCTCGCTGATTATACTGGATATCTTCCGGAAGAGCATTTCAATCCACTTCCTCTATACAGAGGAAGACTCTCATCGAGTGGCTTGTTTTCGTGTGCAATTTATTTCAATCCACTTCCTCTATACAGAGGAAGACGTCATGGATAACGATAAAACCATCAAAGAAACAGATTTCAATCCACTTCCTCTATACAGAGGAAGACTTATCCTAGCTTAGAATCCCAGTACACAGGTGACATTTCAATCCACTTCCTCTATACAGAGGAAGACTCTTCTTGATTTCCCGAGTCGACATCGTAGGGGATTTCAATCCACTTCCTCTATACAGAGGAAGACTTATCCGAGACTTTATTCTTTATATTGTTGGTGGCATTTCAATCCACTTCCTCTATACAGAGGAAGACAGCGGCATAAGCTTAAGCGGCTGCAGCGCTGGGTATTTCAATCCACTTCCTCTATACAGAGGAAGACACTTGTAATAATCCCCGCAATAGCGTACAATATATTTCAATCCACTTCCTCTATACAGAGGAAGACCGCAAATATCAACAAATGAATATCCTTCATCAAGACATTTTATATCTAATTTTGACATATAAGCGATAATATTATCAACTAGATTTTCAAAATTATCATATGTCTAAAATAAATTATTCTTTTTTCCGAAAATACATGGTGCGAATCTCCCGGGGGCTTTATGTTCACTTCACATTCGCACCAGCATCTCATACTCAAACAAACCTTTAGTATTCTTTGTTCTGATTACATTATCCACAAAATGAATCATCCACATAAAATTAGACTAAATATGTATCAGGAACGCCAAAATTCATCACCGAAGGCAGTTTACTGTGAAAAATGACCTTCCGGATACCAAAAAGCGCAAACAATCCATCACAAATTTAAAAAGCGTTTTTTGAACTTTTCTTTAAGATTCAGGTAGCAACTACTGATAATTCCCAGAAAAGTACTTTTAATTTTATCAGATATGCATTGTTCTTACGTTCCTTGTTGAATTGGTTGTAGTAATCAAAACTCCAGGAACCTAAGAACCACTCCGACTTTGAGGATTTATTAAATGGCTGCGAGCATGAAATGGACAACTGCGGCATAGGCAAGCTTACCCCCCCTCTGATCACTGCTCTTCATGACCTACGTATGGAAACAGTAATTTTTATTCTTGACAGCTGAATGTGCACAAACAATCAGCGTTGTTCGCAAAAGAGCGCTTTCCTTCCCGTTTTACCGGACTATCGTTTTTTGACACTCCCGTTATCACCTTGACATAACCCTATCCAGGAAGAAATATACCTGTCTGTAGGAAAACAGCCCGTATCTGTTTCGATGTCTGAAATGACAGCCTATGAGCTGGCATTCCCTATACCAGTGACTTTCTGAATTGCCTGGGACGCCTGTTTTTCTTCCGTTTTCGTAAAATTGTAAATCTCTTTATCCAGATTTTTGATGTTAAGTTCTTCAGAAAGTAACAGCAATTCGTTTCTGACACTTTGCCAGACAGTTTGGTGTTGGTGCCTTCCAGCATATTCTGGAGACACTTTTACTCCCAAGCACATTCGCTGATAAGACTTTATGCAATAACGACCAGTTGAGTTCCCGCTGAGCCTTATTGGAAAGCTAGCGGAGTGGAGCAACCCATTCTGAAGTTGGGCAGTGATCCATTCTGCTCCTCAGGATGGATTTTGGCATATACTGAGACGGTACTGAACAGTACAATTTAAATAAATAAAGTTTCTGTTACATCAAATCCCGGCTTTGCGCCTATATGCTCCACTTTATTTTTATAATTATCTCCAAGATAGTAAAAGCGCAGGCTATCTTTATCCTTATCTATAATTTCTTCCAGAATCGCCTTTACCTGCCGACATTTAGCTGCATCCATATTGCATTCAAAAACAGAATTCTGTACTCTTTGACCGTAATTTGTACATTGCTTTGCAACTTTTCGCAAACGGCTTCGACCTGCTGCAGTTTCTGTATTCACATCATATGTTATCAATACCAGCATTTTTGCTCCTTTAATGCAATGTTATTGCCACATTACGCCTGTTATGTCTTTGATATATAAGGGCAATACAGAAGCACATTATTTTGAAATAACGTTTCAAGATAGCATAACACTTTTCAAAACACCTTACCCAGATGATACAACCTTTTATACCGAAAATTTTTATTTCCAGAAAAAAGGCGGATATTCATCCAAATCCCCTCGCAGATATCTTGCTAGAAGCATTGCCTGAACATAAGGCAACATTCCCCACTCTACTTTTTCTCCTAAAAATGGGTGTGTGATTATCTCCTGCTTTTTAGACTGCCAGGAGGAAAGGAAAATTTTCCGCAGCTCTTCATCCATAATCACAGCACCGCTTTCTTTTCGCTGGAATCCCTTTTCATTTACAATTTTCTTATTGATTAAAGTCAATACAAACCGATCCGCCATCACACTGCGGAATTCTTCAACCATATCCAGCGCCAGCGATTTTCTGCCCGGACGATCTGTATGAAAAAAACCTACATAAGGATCAAGCCCTACTGTCTCCAGTGCGCTGGCACACATAGACGTTAACAGGGTATAGGCAAAAGACAGCATTGCATTTACTTCATCCCGCGGAGGTCTTTTATTCCGGCCATGAAATGAAAAGGTATCCTTCTGCTGCAAAATCATATCATCAAAAACAGAAAAATACACAGAGGCTGCTTCTCCTTCCAATCCCCTGAGCGCAGCCGCATCAGGACAGGTACGGATCTTTTTAAGGGATTGTGCAAGGAAAGCTGATTTACTCTTCAGCTTCTCGACATCCAGCCGCAGAGGATAATCTCTCGCTGCCCTCTCCACAATCCAGCGGGAATTATAGACCTTTCCGGCAATACAATTCCTTGCAATTTTCAGACTTTCTTCTTCTGACTCACTTCTGCGATACTGTTCTTTGCGAAGCGTCACATTTCCATATACTTCTCCTGTTACCCGCGCAATAAACCTGCCATTCCCGGAAAGGAAAGTCAGACCGATATTTCGTTCTGCACATGCACCCATGAGTGCCGGACTTGCACCAGTATAGCCAAAAGTAACAATGGCCTCCAGATTATGGAGCGGCACTCTTCCAACTTCCTTTTCTTTCTCCAAAACAACAATATTTTCCCCGTCCAGAGACAAGTAACGGTTATGAGATGTCACATAAAGTGTATTCAATAATCTCTTCACAGCTTTTCCCCCGGTCCCTTTCACCATTCAATATCGTGCAGATTCCATAAACTTCATACAGCCAATTATTCTTCAATATGTTCCTCTACATAACTTCCGGCTGACTTTCCTTTTCCAAGCACAGGCAGACAAATATCACGTAAGGAACAGGCATTGCAACTCTTGCTCCATTTGACCTTCGGTGTATATCTCCTTGCAAAATATTGGTGCATCTCCTGGAACATCGACTTTACTTCATTTCTCACTGATTCAGTCAGCTCGACTTTTTCCCTGTGCCGGATCTCTCCATAATAAAGGTATCCATATGGAATACTGCAGCATAGCATTTCTTCCAGACACATTGCCTGTGCAGCCAGCTGAAGAATATCAACCTGATTCGGTTTCGGTGAACCCCTTTTATATTCAACAGGTATTACAGACCATTCCCCCTCCTGACCCTGAAGAAAAATCCCCTCGCCAGCTTCCGCCCGATGAAATTCTACGATATCACATTCTCCGCTGATACCAAGCTCTCTGGAGCTGATCGGCATGGCCCGGGAGATGAGCAGGTCTCCGCGCTTTTCCCTGCTCATCACATCATGAGCCTTTTCATGAAGAAGTTTTCCTTCCACAGTCCGCACATTTTCCGACCACTGAAGCTCTATATAAGCAAGCGCCCATTGTCTCCTGCAGAATGCAAAATGCTGTATGCCGGACAGCTGCAGAAATTCATCTTCCTCATACAAAATCATACACCTCCGGTTCTACACAACCAGGATTTTCATAATAAATATCATAATCGTCAAAGGATCTTGGATGGTCCGTTTTCTTCTCAATTTTTACACTTCGATGTACCTTTGCGGTAGAAACTGCAGGCATCTTTTCTTCATGCTGCCACCAGTAAAGCCGGCAGACTTCCATGCTTCCTTCCGGCCTTGCTGAGGACGCATCGTTTTCAAACAAAGTCTTCAGCGCTTCTTTCAGCAGTTGGGCATCTTCCTCAGAAAACCCTGTTTTTTCCGCCAGCTGCACGTTAACGCTGCCTTTTAATACATAAAGTCCAAACTCAATCCTATGCTTTGTTCCCATGGTATCGGAAGCCTTTCCCTCTTTACCGGCCTCACTGTTTACACTTTTGGTAATCTGCATGCTGACAATATCTACCGGAGAAACACTGACAGCCTGATGAATGGATACCGGTCCTCTTACGCCAAGAGATACTTCTACGCCTTTAAAAGCGAATACCTGTCCGAAGCTGCGGACATCCAGCCATTCCTGACAGGCCAGTTGTGCACATTTATCCCGATCAGCCTTTTTCCCTTTCTTGATTTCCTCCTGCAAAGGGGTATATCCATCCGCACGTTCCTTCAGACTGCTATATGTATCATCCGAACGATCATCCGATTGTACAAAAATTTTCTGTCCCATATCCTGCCAGCGGTTTCTTATTTTTCTCTTGATACAAACATCAGAGATTTCCCCAAACCCATCAAAATTTTCTCTCGGACGGTTCCCATTCAGCGGATCTCCATTCGGATTAGCCTCCGTTGCAGATATTAATGCCACAAAATCAATTTTCCCTTTCAGTTCACTCATTATTTATTCCTCCTCTTCTTTCTTTTTCTCTTTCAGGGCATAGGATTGATTATGAAATCCCAGTAAATATAAGCCATTCAGTGCCGTATCATTTTCAAAGTCTTCTATTTCAAACAGATTACAGATATCATCCAGCAGTCTCTGGTACACAAGACGCTCCGGAGCCTTTAAGCGCATAAAATATGGTTCCAGCTTTTCCTCCAGAACCTTCCACGTTCTGTAAGGGTGCTGGGAGAATGCGCTCATATAACGTTTTGCATTCGTTTCCCGTCCGTCCTCCTTATCAAAAGTACGATACTCAATTCTGTCCGCCACGGCCAGCAGTCGGCCAAACAAATATTCCCTCTTTCGACATTTTTTATCCAATGCCATCGTATATACCTCCCCATACCTTTTTTCAATCTGTTGTTTTACAAGTGAGCATGCCAGTGCCAGAATTCTTTCCCATAGAAAGCGGCTTTCGAATGAAACCGGCGAAGATGCCCGCTGTACAGCAAGTCTCACCATGTCTGCCGGAACCTCTTTTTTATCGAGAATACAGGGCATCCATCGCTTCACCACATCTTTATAACGTTCTTCTTTCCCCGAAAGGGAGAAATAACCGTTTTGTTCCGTTCCGTATAAAAGCTCTGCGGCATCCTTAATCCCTACCATACCATAATAAATATACCGCCCTCTTTCCTTACTGCTCTTTGGCTGCCTCCATTCGCAACGTTCATACCAGCTCTGAAGGCTGTCCAGATATCGGGAGGAATCATAGCTTCTGCATTCCACCATAGCCAAACGACCTGTTGTTGCAGCATCAAAGGCCATAATCATGGTATTGGAAGTCTGAGTCAGATTTTTGCGGTATCCTTTTATTGCCTGTCGGAAACGCATTGCCCCGGCTTCTCCGGTTCCCTTATATTGTTCTTCTTCCTCATCCCATACTTCATCGGAAAATTCTTCTTCCTCTTCGGAGACTTCGTCCGGTAATGCTTCTGCCTGTATGCATAACTCATCCGAACTGCTTTGCCAGTCCGCCACAGTTTTTAAATCGGATTCCCAGGTCACAAGGTATAGGCTTCCATAATTCGTTCCCTGCTTCCGCAGAAGCCATTTAAGTGCATTGTGAGCCTTTTGGGAATCCTCATAGCCGATGGAAAAAGCCTCTTCTTTATTGGCAAAACGCCCGCGGTAAGTATAGTTAGATTCATCATTTGCAGAAATCAGCTTCGCTCCATCTCCTTCATTCCGAATCTTCTTGGGCTGCAGCCAGGAAATTTGCGTTAAGTCGCCTGTCAGGTAGGAAAGTCCTGTCTCTTTTTGCTGAGATCTGCAATATTCTATGTAATTTTGTTGTAAAGAACAGTCTTTCCAGCATTTCACTGACAAACTGCCGCTGTCATCCATCAGCGCATCTTCCGGTAATACTTCCCCTGTATCTATTTGAAACCGTATAAATGCATCCGTTTGAGCAACAATCTGTATTTTTGCCTTTTCGGAAATCTTTCCCGATTCATCCTGTATAAAGATACCTTGATTATTAAGATCCTTCATCAACGTACCTTTTTCCAGATACTGATAAACAGCCTTAACTTTTGAATGGCAGTAAGAGGAATCCGCCCATTCCTTCAGATGTTCCATGTACAGCAAATGGTTTTTAGAGCAGTCTTTTCCTTTGACAAACTGATTATAATCCGCCGCGAGATATTTCAGATTGTCACAAAGCGGGTGAGGCTCAATTCCTGCCGTTCTGCTGGCCGATTTTTCAGTTACGGGAATAATAGTCAGCTTGTCCTCGTCCGGTACCGTTTCCGCTCGCAGAAAATTGCCGTCTCCGTCAATCGTCACCGTAATTTGTGCCGCTACCGTAGTATGGTAGGGCGGAAGCAAAACAATATGATCTTCCCCCATCCTGCCAGCCAGATGCTGATTTTTATCATACAAATCGCATAATTCTGCTATCCAGTTCATTCCTCATCACCTTCTTCCGAAAATTCCTGAAGACCGCTGAATTTTTTATCCGGAAAGGCCTTTATTCCCATTTCATGAATCATCCGTTTATCCGAACATTCCTCCGGAGCCAAAAAAGTCACATACCCATTCTTCATGACCGGCCTCCAAAACCGAACAGTCATTTTTCCTCTGTCCTCCTCCAGCACGGCTTCATCGGCATATGTAATTCCATGATACATAAAACCGAAAGCCACCTCTCTGGAGGGAGTATCATAATAACCTTCTCCTTCCCCAAACACACAGGGTTCCACATATCCCTGACATTCTCTGGTCCCCAGGAAGATATCTCTCCGTCCGCCTCTTTGAATCATCCGTTTGGCAATATTATGATGTTTATTTTCATCTCTGTCCCCTTCCAGTTCAGGGCGGTTCTCATTCCAGACAAAATGCGCCCTTACCTGATAACGCACATCTTTCAGGTAAGTATAATAGGAAAGGTCATTTCCCCCATTATACGCGATTGGACGAATCGCTTTTGTCTCCGTCTGGATGGGATTCATCACTCTCAACTCATCAATACGCCAAATTATCGTCGGTTTCCAATATATACTTTGCAGAATCCCTTTGATAGCTTCATAGGTAGGAATTTGATAAGAAAATTTTTCACCGCCGACTCTGGTAACCGGATCCGAAAATAATGCATAATCACCGCTGACCTGAAATTCCACCGTATTTCTGTATTTAGCCTGCACCTTTTATCTCCCTCCTTCTTAAAAATTCAAAAAATCCAATGCCGATGGTTCCTCCTTAAGACCAACTTTTTCATCATAATAACCTTCTGCCAAAACCAGCACCCGATTTTCTTCAATCCCATAAACCGCGTTCCCCAAATTTTTCAGTGTTTTTTCTGATACTCCCACCGAATAACGCTGCAGCTTTCGCAAAATAATTCTTTTCTGTTCAGGATCTGCCTCGCTCTGAAGAGCCTGAATCAGTCCTTTACCTTCCCTATAAGGGACTAGAATATTTTTCAAACCCTTATCATCAATTACAGTGAAAATCTGTCCTGCGCTCAGGAACGCCTGCTTCAGCCTGATTTCTTTTTTCTCGGCAGCAAAAATTTTATTATCGGACAGTAGCTCTACCAGGCTGCTCCTTCCCCATTCCTTCAGTACCGGATAAGAGGTTTCATCTTTGCGTTCCATCAAATAATATTTGAAATACAATGTAACCGCTTCCTCTGAATCCAACCTTTCTCTAAAACTTTCCGGACTTTTACGGTATGCCTGAAGCGTACACAACATAGCTTCTTGTGCCGTTCTGATATCCTTAAGAGAGGAGATTCTTTCCGCTTCCTCAGACATTTTGATAAGACAGACCAGCCCTTTTTCCGGCCCTCCGTTCCGGTTACATCTTCCCGCTGCCTGTATTAGGTTATCAAGACCTGCCAGAGACCGAATCACACATTGAAAAGAAAAGTCCACACCAGCTTCCACCAATTGCGTACTGATGCAGATTACCTTTTCATTCCTGTCAAGACGTTCTCTGATTTCTTTCAAAACATTACTTCTGTGCTCAGCACACATCAGTGTGCTCAAATGGTATAAACCTCCCTCTGTTTTCCCCTTCAGCTGCTCGTAAATATCAAGTGCGCAGGATTTTGTATTGCATATCATGAGTACCTGATCCATCTGCCGTGATTTTTCCAAAATAAAATCAACCGCCTGTGAAATGTTGAAACCCTTTCCGCAATCTTGCGTACAATCATGAAATTCCACACGCCTGAAAACCTCTTTATATGCTGAAATACTGTTGACCATATCAACCGGCGGCAGCATTCTGTTTTCAGGAAGCTTATCCAAAAGCGGCTGTGTTGCCGTACATAGAACAATCGTTGTATTGCAGAACTGTGTCAGAAAATTAACCGCCAGATTAAATAGCTGCAGCAGCTTAACAGGCATAGCCTGTACCTCATCAAAAATGATTACACTGTCACACAGACTGTGAAACCGACGGATACTGCTCCTCTTTTCCTTGAACAGCGTCTGAAAAAACTGTACTGCAGTGGTCACTATCACCGGCACTTCATCCCAGTTTTCTATGAGCCGCTCATAACGTTGCTGTCCTTTCACCTCTTCCTGAACCACATCACTGTGATGTTCCAATATCATATCCGGCATATCCAGACTTGTTCTGATAACACTCGCATTTTGTTCCAGTATACTTTTAAAGGGCGCAACATAGAAAATATGTCTTTTTTTATTCGCCTTTGCACAATGCAATGCAAAACGCAAAGTACTTAGCGTCTTCCCTGCTCCGGTGGGGACGGAAAGACGGAATAAATTGCCAGAAACGTATGCTGCGTTTCGGCAGCGTGCAGATATATCCTGCCGACAGGATGCTATCTCAGAAGTCTTATCCAATTCGTTTAATTTATTTTCCAAAGTAATAATACCGTACTCCCAAACCTTCTGAATTTCATCCTGGCTCATTCCTGTATCAGTTTTACGGTTCTCCATAAAATCCGCCGTATCCCTCCAGTCAGCATCCATCAGGGATGAAAACAGCAGTCTCTCCAACATACCCAGATAAAAATTACGATTACCATATAAGCCATTGTTATTTTTTGCAAACAGTTGCACTTCTTTGGCTAAAACATTTAAATCAGCTCTGGCCTTCTTCCTTATTTCAGCCATTTCCGCCGCGTTCAGCTTCAGTTCAGACGCCTCAAGCAGAACTTCCGCTTCTCTGCATACAGCCTTTACCTTTTCCGCAGTATACTTCTGTTTCCTTTTTTCCAATAAAATGCTTCCATCAGAAATTGATACACAATCCTGCAGACCATGATGCATATAAATGGCATCCTGTACCATTTCCCCAAGCAAGGTTCCTGGCAAATATTGATTTACCACCAAACCGCCAAGTGTGGAATGGTCCAGTTTACCTTCATTGCATCCTTCTTCTTTTAAGGACTTTTCAAAATATTCCTGCCATTCCTCCGGATATTTTCCATCATCATGATGAATTCCTGTCAGCCAAGCCGTCTTTTTCAATTCGGGCAAAGGACAATAGTTTTCTGCAAGCCGGGCTACATTTATCTGATGATTTACATTGAGCTGATATTGCTGATCTTTTTCCCGATAATGAGAATGATATGTTTTTTCCATGTATCCCCCGCGTCAATGCTTTCTGCATATAGCAAACATTCTCTTCACTGCACATATAAAACGCTTTAGCGCAATATAAACAGAAAAAATACAAAATTATATCACATATATTCTTATTATATTCTTCAAAATAACTATTATCAACATAAAAACTTATTTTTTACTATATTGTTCTAAATAGAAAAGTGAACTTTCTGTACCTTATTTCCACTTAAAAAAGAGGCAGGCCTTAAACTTACCGGCCTGTCTCCTGAATACTGCATTTATTTCTATTCTTTTTTGTATAATCAGAAACTAACCATCAATTCTGAACAAAACTACTTTTCCAAAGCAAAAATCAAAGAAAAAGGATCTACCGATTTGCCAGCTCCGCAGTAATTTCTTCCCAGGTAACATCTTTTTCAGCCATAAGAACCATCATATGGTAAAGGAAATCGCAGATTTCATACTTAATCTCATTGGGGTTGGGATTTTTGGCGGCGATAACGATTTCGGTGGCCTCTTCTCCCAGTTTTTTCAGGATTTTATCAATGCCTTTGTCAAACAGATAATTGGTGTAAGAACCCTCCTTGGGATTCTCCTTACGATCCTTGATAACGGCAAAGACATCTTCGAAAACCTTCAACGGGTTATGCTGAGTGTCCGCGGTGTCGTCCAGGGTGAGTATTTCGTTGAAAAAGCAGCTGTAGGAGCCTGTATGGCAGGCAGCCCCAATCTGTACCACGCGGGCGAGGATGGTATCCATGTCGCAGTCTGCGTGAAGGGATTTGACATACTGATAGTGGCCGCTTGTTTCGCCCTTGATCCAAAGCTCCTGGCGGCTTCTGCTGTAGTAGGTCATTTTACCTGTATGTATGGTCGCCAGATAGGCTTCTTCGTTCATATATGCCTGCATGAGAACCGCGTCAGTTTTGTAGTCCTGTACAATTACGGGAATCATGCCATCGGAATTCAGTTTGAAATCAGACCACTGATAGGCGGCGGTAATTTCGGAAACCTCTATGCCGTTATCTCGGCAGAGCTTTTTCAGCGCTTCGATTTCTTTATAGTTATCATTCACAAGCTTCCCTGCGATGCCGTCCACATTTTCCATTTTCAGGATTTCAATGATTTTTTCCAGGGAGATCTCAGGAAGCGTTGTAATGACAGGAACAGGGCTGATTTCGGCCGTTTCCTTCAGGATGGCCGGCTCCCGGACGAGAACGCTGCTGATATATTGGTTGATCAGAGCACACTGCTCCCTGATCACCTTACTGCTGTCTGTCATCGCAAGCAGCTTATCCGCGCCGAATTTCAGGGAAACCTCACGGGTGACTGCGATATTATCTTCTTCCGTATAATCAAGCACCGCCTGGCGGCATCCGGCATAGAGTAGTTTTTTCACGTCTTCCATGCGGTGGATCGCACCGGCGCCGATTACGGGAACGGCCACGGTGGCGCATATTTCTTTGATGATGTCTATGGCTTCCTCATGCTCCCTGTCAGTGGAGGAAAGGTCAAATACGATGATGCCGTCGCATTTGTTGTCACTGTAGCTCTCTGCCAAAGCCACCGGATCAATGCTGACCTCATGCAAATCATCAAGACCGCTTACCGCTCTCTTCTGATACAAATAAATACATGGCAAAAATTTTTTTGAGTTCATTGGCTCTCCTGCTCTTTCGTTTGCTTTTTCCGTAATACTATCCGCACAGTTCTTCCGACACGGCGGAAGGAATCCCGGAATTATGCCGGAAATTCCTTCCGCTTACAGGCTTCCCTTGGTGCTCAGGACGCCGTCAATGCGTTCATCGTATCCTGTAGCCATATCAAGCGCCTTGGCAAATGCCTTGAACATGGCCTCCGCCATATGATGGCTGTTCTGCCCGGACAGCATTTTCAGGTGGAGGTTCATGGCGGCGCTATAGGATACTGCATAGAAAAACTCCCGGAGCAGCTGGCTGTCCAGCGTGCCTATCACAGGCGTGGGAAAGCTGCAGTCGAATTCCAGCCAGGGTCTTCCACAAAGATCCACGGCGCTTAAAGCAAGTGCATCATCCATGGGAAGCATGAAAAAACCATAACGGCGGATACCGGCCTTGTCTCCTGCAGCCTGGGCAATGGCCTGGCCCAGGACGATCCCGGTATCTTCCACAGTATGATGGCCGTCCACATGAAGATCGCCGTTGACCCGGACGGTCAAGTCAAAAAAACCATGCTTGGCAAAGCCCTCCAGCATATGATCGAAAAAACCGATGCCCGTATGAATATCGCTTTTTCCGCTTCCGTCCAGATTCAACGTCAGAGTGATATCTGTTTCTCTGGTGGTTCTTTTCATGCATGCGCACCGCTGTGCCCGGCGTACTCCTTCCGCGTCCTGTCCCATGACCAATCCTCCTGAAAAAAATAATTATTCAAATCTGTAAACTGTTCAGTACCCTTCACAGTTACTGCTAAAATCCATCCTAAATCGCCTTTGGCGATGGATTTTAGCACTCCTGAATCACTTTCTTACGGTCAGCGCAAAGCGCTGGCCTGCTGAACATTATTCAAATCTAACTTTAATCGAATTTGCATGTGCAGTCAAGCCTTCCCGTTCGGCAAAAAGCTCGATATCCTTATGGGCTTTTTCCAGAGCGTCCCGCGAATAGGATATGATGCTTGTTTTTTTCATAAAATCATCCACATTTAAGGGTGAGAAAAATTTGGCGGTTCCGTTGGTAGGAAGCACATGGTTGGGGCCGGCGAAGTAATCACCCAGCGGCTCGCTGGAGTATTCCCCAAGGAAAATAGCGCCGGCATTCCTGATCTTTGTCATAACGGAAAAAGGATCCTTCGTCAGGATTTCCAGATGCTCGGAGGCAATTTCGTTGGCGGTTTCCACCGCCTCGTCCAAATCCTGAGCAATCAGGATATACCCGTAATTGTCCAGTGATTTTTGAATGGTTTCCCTACGGCTTAACGTAGTAAGGAAGCCGTCTATTTCTTTCGATACCTTTTCCGCCAGTTCTTCACTTGTGGTGATGAGGATGGCGCTTGCCAGCTCGTCATGTTCCGCTTGGGAAAGAAGATCCGCCGCCACATAACGAGGATTGGCTGTTTCGTCGGCAATGACCAGAATTTCACTGGGACCTGCAATGGAGTCAATGCTCACATAGCCGAAGCAGGCTTTTTTGGCAAGAGCGACAAAAATATTGCCGGGGCCGGTAATTTTATCCACCTTGGGGATACTTTCGGTTCCGAAGGCCATGGCGGCAATGGCCTGCGCGCCGCCCACCTTGTAGATTTCATTGACGCCTGCCACAGCTGCCGCCGCCAGTGTACCGGGATTTACCTTCCCATCGGCGCCGGGGGGCGTTGTCATGATAATGCGTTCCACGCCCGCTACCCTGGCAGGTATTACATTCATCAGGACGCTGGAGGGATACGCAGCCTTTCCTCCCGGCACATATACGCCTGCAGTTGCGATGGGAAGGTGCTTCATGCCCAGAATGGTGCCGTCCGGCCTGGGATCAAACCAGCTGGAACGCAGCTGCTTTTCGTGGAACCGGCGGATATTTTCCGCGGAACGTTTCATCACCTCCAGGAATTCGCTTCCTACCGATTCAAAGGCCTCTTCGATTTCCTCTCTGGTGACAAGAAGATTTTCAGCCGAAATTTCACAGTGGTCAAATTGGCGGGTATAGGAAAAGACAGCCTCATCCCCTTTTATACGTACCTGGGAAATGATATCGGCCACAATGTCCTCATACTGACCATAATTGTTGGGGCTTCTTTTCAGCAGATCATTCAGCAGGTTCTGCTTTGTATTTTCAGATAGCTTTAATGTTCTCATGCTTCCTCCTGTATGTACCGGCGCCGTATGTGCCGGATGGAAAATATGATACCAGGCAGCTGTACATGTCAGAACAGCCGCTGACATTTTCTCATGTACGCTCTGCCGGCCGGTGATATTTTACAGCTGCTATTGCTGCATCTGCTCCCGCAGCTTCTTTATCAGACTTTTTATCCGTTCAGGCTGCATCTGCATGCTCACCTGATTGACTATCATTCTGGCGGACAGAGGACAGACCTCTTCCAGCACCTCCAGGCCATTTTCCCGGAGAGTACTTCCCGTTTCCACGATATCCACGATAACATCGGAAAGCCCCACGATAGGCCCCAGCTCCACAGAGCCGTTCAGCTTGATGATATCCACGGTCTGATGCTTCTTATTATAAAAATAATCCTTGGCAATGTTGGGGTATTTGCTGGCTACCCGGATCATTTCGTGATGTTTGAGAAGCTCCCTGGCTTCTGACGGCCCGCAGACGCACATACGGCATTTCCCGAAACCCAAATCCAGCACTTCATATACCCGTCTGCCCTCCTCCAGCAGGGTATCCTTGCCCACAACGCCAATATCGGCGGCGCCGTATTCCACATAGGTGGGAACGTCAGGCCCTTTTGAGAGGAAAAATTTCAGTTTCAGTTCTTCATTTACAAAAATCAGCTTTCTGGAGGACTTATCCTTCATTTCTTCACAGGTGATGCCCACCTCTTCCAGAAGCTCCAGCGTTTTATTGGCAAGCCTGCCCTTGGCAAGGGCAAAAGTAAGATATCTGTTCTCGTCCATTTTCATCCGCATCCTTTCATTTGCTGCCCGGTACCGTATCAGTCCAGGATTTCTTCCGCACATCCGCCTTCCGATGGCAGATAATAAAATGCCTTCTGCATATGCGCCCGGGCTTTTTCCCGGTAAATCCTGATTCGGTCCGAAAAGGCGCTGTCCTGGACCGTTCTGGAGGCCACGGATGCAGGGATCAGTTCCGTGGGAACGCCGTCCGCCCGGAGAGCTGACGCCTTTTCCAACGCATCCCGGAAGCGTCCTTCTTCATATATAATAAGGATACCTTCAGCGGCAGGCTGAGGCTTACGCTTCTGACGGGACAACGCCTCCAGCAAATCATCCACTACAATGACAAAACCGATGGCCGGCGCATCCTTCCCGAAATATTTCAGAAGGCTGTTGTAACGGCCGCCCTTGGCAACCGCGTCACCCACGCCGTAGGTATAGGCCTTAAAAATGACGCCTGTATAATAACGGTATTTACTCAGAAGCCCCAAATCAAAGGAAACATACTTCTCCACACCGTATTCGCACAAAACCTGATACAGCTCCTCCAGCCGTTCCACAGCCTGGAGGGAACGCTCGTTGTTCACAAGCTCCCTGGCCTGCTGCAGCGCTTCCGCAGAACCGAACAGATCGTTCACCTTCAGCAAAATCTCACAGTAATCCCTGCGGACGGCCTTCTGCTCCAACAGCTCCTGGGCGCCGAAAAAATTCTTGCTGGATATAAAATCGCGCAGCTCATTTTCCGTTTCTTCATTCAGTCCGGCCTGGGAGCAGATCCCCTTGAAATATTCCACCTCACCGATGCTCACCTGGAAATCCTCCAGCCCGGAGGCCTTCAGGGCTTCCACCACCATGGCGATCATTTCACCGTCCGCCTGAACGGAAGGCTCCTGTATGAGTTCGGCTCCCAGCTGGGTCACCTCCTTCAGCTTTCCCTGAAGGCTGGAGGTATTGGTAAAGGTATTTCCCAGATAGGAGAAACGGATGGGAAGCTTTTCATCCATAAAGTATTTTGCGGCGCAGCGCGCCATGGAAGGGGTAAAATCAGGCCTCAGAACGAGGGTATTGCCCTCCTTGTCAAAAAATTTATATAGCTCCCGGGATGGTGTGGTGCCGATTTCCCGGCTGAACACATCGAAAAATTCAAAGGTAGGCGTCTGGATATCCTGATAGCCGAAGGAACGCAGGGTATGGTGCAGCTTTTCTTCCACCAGCAGCTTTCTCAAATATTCTTCGCCGTAAATGTCCCGGACTCCTTCCGGGGTATGTACTAATGGTTTACTCATCTGAACCTCTCTCCTTTTGTTTTTACTTCATTACATTAACGTGCTAATTTAGTAGCATATTAGCAAAGTAAACTATCAATACTATACTAAACAGCCCGCAGGCTGTCAAGTATTTCCTTCCGGCAGTAAGCTGCCGGTCATATCTTTGCCGTTCAGCTGCCATTCCGCCAGCCTGTCTCCCTCATAACGCAGCTTCAGAGAAAAAAACGGAGCGTTTTCTTCCAGCAGCCGGAAAAAAATCAGATCTCCCGTCCAAAGATTCAGGTTAGGAATTTCTGATTTTGGGACCCATTCCAGACAGCCCTCATCACAATCCGCCAGTTCCCCTTCGAAACCATCTGCCGTATAGAGACACATGTATTCCGTCCCCCATTTATCCGACACAAAAGTGACCAGCCCCCGGAACCGGTAGGAAGTAAGAAGAAGCCCCGTTTCCTCCATTGCCTCCCGAAGCAGGCAGTCTTCCGGACTCTCCCCCTCTTCCGCATGTCCTCCGATGCCCACCCACTTATTTTCATTGAGATCGTTTTTCTTTTTGACACGGTGCAGCATCAGATAGCTGTCCTCCCGTTCAATATAGCAAAGCGTTGTAACCTGGCTTCTCATAAGCGCCTCCTTTTACCGGCTATTCTTCTCTTGTATCCAGATCCTTCTGGATCATGTCCAGATAAGGAACCAGTATCCCCTGTTTTTTCGGGAGGAAATATTCCGGATTTAATTCGTCATACCGGAAGCTCTTGCGTCCCCCCTCTTTTGCCCTGTCCCAAAAATAGCGCAGATGGGCATAAGGAAGATAATAGAACTGATTTTTATGGGAAAAAAACAGGAGAAAAAAAGCGACTCCTCCCTGTTTTTCAAAATTTTCCATAAAATTCACCTGATGCTCATGGATGTTTGCCAGGGCAAAGGTATCCGCAGCGCATTCCTTGGCATCAAAGCACACCGGCAGGCCCTGTACCGCGCCGATATAGTCAACAGTGCTTTTCTGGTCAAAATAGGCCAGGGTGATATGGCGTTCATCCTTATCGATTCGGATAGGGGTGATCGGCGTGGGGATTTTCTGGATGAGAGCCAGTCCGTTTTCCTGGTATTTTTCATTGGTGCGGTTAATCAGGTCTTCCAGTGTGGACCCCCGCAGCCCTCTTGAATTCCATGTTGCCATTGCTCTCCTCCCTGTTATTGTGTTTTCAGCCGCAGAAAGGCTTCCGGCTCCGGCGCCGTAAAGGATTTCCCGGAAAGATCGGCAAAGCAGCCGTCCATTACAGGAAATTCCACGCGGAAGGCATGGAGCATCTGGGAATGGATTCCCAGTCTGCGGAATCTGTCATTACAGGCCTTATTTCCGTATTTGGCATCACCGATAAGGGGATGGCCCAGCGCGGCCAGATGGGCGCGTATCTGATGGGATTTTCCCGTAAACAGCTCCACCTCAGCGTAGGTATACTCCGGATAAAAGGTAAGGAGACGGCAGCCCGTCACGATATGGGCAGCAGCCTTATTCCCTTTAGGCTCGGCGGAAAGAATCCGCACCTGGTTATTCTTTTCATCCTTGATAAGCCAGGCCTGCGTCACGCCTTCCAGCTCCATTCTGCCTGCCGCAAAAAGCCGGTAGTATTTATGGACGGTGCGTTCCCTCAGCAGTTCACTCATTTTCTGGCTGCCTGCCAGGGTTTTGCCGCAGATGACCAGGCCGCTTGTATTCCGGTCCAGCCGGTTGCATACGGAAGGCCGGAAGGTCCGCAGCTGGTCCGCAGTGATTTTTCCCCGGGAAAGCAGGTAATCCGTCAGCCATTCGTTCAGAGAATAATCCTGTGCCTCCGCTTTCTGCGTAAGCAGTCCGGCAGGTTTATTCACCAGAAGGATATGCTCGTTTTCAAAGATAACTGGAATTTGAAGGTCCGGCTTTAATGATGAATTGGATGCTGTTTTGTCCGGCGCCGTTACTTCTCTCGGCGCTCCCCGGAATTTTTCCAGGGTTTCCTCTGCCAAAAAGAAGCATACCCTGTCACCCGCCGTCAGCTTTTCGCTGCCGTCGGCTTTGGAGCCGTTCAGCGTAATGTTTTTTTTGCGGAGCATTTTATAAAGGAAGCCGCTGCCAGCTTCCTTTAAGTATTTTTTCAGAAATTTATCAAAACGTTGTCCGGCCTCGTTAGCGCCTATCGTTACCTCTCTCATTGCGCGCCCCCTATATGGATATGGCCTTTACCAGGGAAAGCACCGCTTCCGTCTGGGTGTCCTCGACGGAAAGCTCCTGCAGCTGATCCAGACGGTTTAAGTATTTGGGAATATCCTGAAAAATCTTGATATTTACGTCCCGGATACTGTTCTGGGCGCACATGGCCTGCAGGTGCTTTTCACAGGCAGCCGTTTTGCATTTGGGATTTACGGCAATACCTATCAGGTTGTTTCCGCAAAATACCATATGCGGGATCTCAAAAGTGGACTCATAGCTTGTAAGGACGTTGTCGTAAAGGCAGGGGAGCGTTCCGGTGTGGGCGGACACCTTTTGATAAAGCTCTTCGCTGCAGCCCCTGGCGCGAAGGAACATGATCATATTTACCGCACACTTGCTCGCCGGAAGGCAGCCTAATATGGCGACGATGGTGAGCAGGTTTTTGTTGGTTCCCGTGGTGATGTAGCCTCCCAGGTATATGGCGAGGGAAAGAAGGAACAGGGAAAGGGTTTTGATAATTTCTATTTTCCTCTGGCTTTTGATATAGCCGTACTGGCCTTTTTTAATTCGATGCATTTCGGGAAATCCTCCGTCTGGTTTTATCTGTGTGGGCATAATGAAAAAATGGCAGTCTCCGGATCCGGGCCGTACTCCCGGTTGAAAGCCCCATTATTCAGCGCCGGAGCGTGCCGGATTGGGTTCTCGGACACGCTCCTGTAACAGTGTAACACATTACGGCAAAGAAATCCAGAATTGGCTGTTAACGATAGTGCAGCCTTGATACTCAGAAAGAATGTCTTTGGAGTGGACACCGCCGCATTTTTGTATGGTTTTCAGGGAGCCTGTGTTGCTTTTGTCGCAGTCCAGCATTACTTTTTTTAATCCGAGCGTGCGCGCATAGCAAAGGAGCTGACGCAGCATGGAAACCGCATAGCCCTTACGCCGCTGGGAAGGGCGGACACTGTAGCCGATATGGCCGCCCAGCTCCTCAAGGGCCGGATTCAGATGGTGGCGGATTTCGATGTTTCCCACTATCGTCCAATCATCGGGACTGTCACGGCGGATGGCGAGGAATGTGGTTACGGGAACGCCGATATAGCTGTTGTTGTCTTTTTCACAGGCCTTTATCTGCTCCAGCCAGCCCGCTATTTTTTCATAATGGTGAAGTCCGCGGCTGCCGTTTATGGTATCGCCGTTTTCCAGGAATTCTCTGCGATATTCCTGGATTTTATATTCCCATTCATCGTAATCGGCAGAATCGGGCTGAATGGCTTCGGCAGGCATAATCAAAGTGATTTCCTGTTCCATTGGCATACCTCCTAAAAATAATTCAAGCTGTTTGTAAAAAAAGGCTGCATATCAGAAATCCGTAAGTTCCGCCCAGCTTATGCCGCCCGGCACCGCTGTACCGCAGTACAGGGTTTCGGTATGCCGGCCTGTTTCCAGATAGTGACGTATTACATAACCGGCGGTATAGGGCATCCTGCGTTGGGCCAGGTTTTCATAAGCTGTCCATTCCAGAACTCCTTCACTGCATTCAGGCAGGAATGTAGAAAAGATCTGATTTTTCAGTTCTGCAAAATAATAATAATTCTGCCTGATTTCTCCGTCTTTTAATTTCAACGTTACATAACGAAGGGAGATATTTTTCAAATCCTTTTCTGTAAGGCCGGTTTCCTCCTCCAGCTCCCGCAGGACACATGTCCGGGGATCGTTTAATTCATCCGGCTCAAAGTGTCCGCCGATTCCGCACCAGGAAGGCGGCACCACACGGGAGCCGATGCGATAGAGAAGAAGAATTTTTGTGCCGCAGGATATGTAGATAGAGGTCATATTTCTCAGCTTTATGTCAGTATTGGTATCTGCGTCCATATCAGCTTTCCTCCTGAAGGATTCTTTTTTCGTATCCGGTGAGGGTGAGGCTGCCTGTGGGTTTTCCTGTGAAAGTACTGTAGAATCCCAGCTTTTCATAAAAATGGCAGTTTCTCTCTTCTTCCATTATGGTGACAAGCCTCCAGGTGAATACCTCCGGGTACATGGTGAACAACTGGGTCAGGGCCTGGGAAGCGGCGTGCTTGTTCTGCTCCTCGGGGATGATAAAAAGAGGGGAAATCACATGCGCATCCTTCTTTTTCACCACCCTCACAGCGCCTACAATCTTTCCTTCCAGGGCGATAAGCCAGTAATCGGTTTCCTCCTGAGCCAGCTGCAGCTCCACCTTTTCCGGCGGATCCAGCGCAGGGGTTGTTTCTGTGTCATGATATTTTTCATAAAGCGGCATAAATGCGCTTTTTTTCAGCTGGTGAATGAGCAGGGCATCCGTTTTCTGTGCAAGAATCAGCTGTACCGGATCTGACTTTGTAGTAACCATTTTTAATCCTCCTGTTATGCGGAGCAAAATGCGAGTCCTCTGATGGACAATGGATTTTCCTCCTGGTCTTCTGAAGGAAAATTCGAAGCCTCTGTCGGCCATGGGATTTTCCTCCTGTGGAAAGTTTGAATGTGAGGGAAACAGCCGGGTAAGTATATTTTCGGCATTAAAAAACCGCATCAAACAAAAAATATGTCTGATGCGGATAAAGAAGCGAAAAAATATAGGTAACAATAATCAGCTCCGTCACTTCTGCACAGACATATAAGACCTACCGGCTTGTATCCTGTGCATGAAACATAAATTCTGAATAAGAATCATTCCTGCATACGGTTACAAGCAAATACGTCCGTAATAAAAACAAATATGCATATAGGAGCGGATTTCACATCCGCAGATCTGTAAGCTGCGATTCATTGTTTTCCTCTTTCTGTTTATGGGATTTCCAAAAACTTTTTATCATACTAGCACGTTGAAGCAGGGCTGTCAATAGTGGAGACATAGAAATTTGGAGGCACTTAAAAACCTTTTATCTTCATTAACAGTTCATCAATGCTCATCTCCCCCAAATCCTGTGCAGCCTCCTTAGCATCTCTCCGCCTTTCAGATATAGATTTATGATTTGTCTCCTTCTCACCTACAATTACAATATATGGAACCTTTTCCATGCGCGCCTGCCGGATTTTGTATCCAAGCTTTTCAGCACTTGAATCAATCTCTACACGCACTTTTTCTCGTTTCGGAGCACCTGAAACTGGAAATCCAGCTGAATCGTTCCGCATTGCCATGTCCTTCCAATGGAATCCTTTAAGTGAAAATCCAATTTAGGACCGTAAAAAGCTCCGTCCCCCTCATTGATGACATACGGTTTATTCATACCTTTTACAGTTTCCTCCAATGCCTTCGTAGCAAGCGTCCACTCTTCATCCGTTCCGATAGATTTCTCCGGTCTCTTAGACAGTTCAATTTCATAAGCGAACCCAAATCTTTGATAAACCTCATCAATCAGCTTCATAACACCCTGGATTTCCTCCATCACCTGTTCTTCCTGCATAAAACAACGTGCTCTCATAGGTCCATGCAGTGTTACGGATTTTTCATTTCTATGAATAAGTCCTTCAATCAATTCAAAATCATAATAAAATCCATTTTCAATTGCAGGACCAATGGCACATTTCGTATCCGGATAAAGATGCTTTACTGCCTGCGCCAGTACATGGGCGCTCGTGTGCCAGAACGCTTTCCTCCCCTCCTGTTCTTCAAAACTCATTTCTGCCATTTCACCATTTTTTTGCAGAACCTTCATACTCTTGTTGCTCCTTTCTTTTTTGCGGCCGACGGCCGGTTATCAGTATTGAACAACATAAGAAAAGCACCCATAAGACCATAAAAAATAGTCTTAAGGGTGCATTTAACACGGTTCCACCTTAACTTTTCACTTCAGATTCCAATAAATCCTATCCTTTAACACAGGCATACGGTAACACTTACATCACTTCAGCATTACAGCTCTGGAATGGTTTTCGTCTATCTTACACATAAACAGCTTTCACCAAATGCTGTTCTCTCTGGATGTTTCTGAATAAACTACTCTTTTCCGTCATCATTTTTCTTATGTTATTAGATAAATATTAACAAACGATTGCCCTGTTGTTAATTACTTTTGAAAAGATTCTGTCATAGAAAAATATATAGTGTGACAGTTTAGTTATCTGAGTAGTATCTTGGCTATTTCCAGATCGCTTTTGGAAGAATCCTCTGTTATCAAATTGATTACCTTTTGTACATAAGCATCTTCCAACTCCAATGCTTCTGAAATTGCAGTAACACTAAGCCCCTTTTCCAGTTTTCTTCTTATCATAGATACTAATTTTATTGCTTCTCCCTCAGCACGGCCTATTTTTAATCCATCCTGTCTTCCTTTTTCAATACCAATCTCAAGAATATTCATCTTTACAGCCTCCCATTCTTCCGATTGCTTCACTTCATTTACGATTTCATCCAACGTAATAATCCGTTTATCCTTTATCTTGACCTCAGGATTATCAATCGTGGTATTTTTCATATACTGCAGCAGGCTTATCAGCTCAGGACGGCCATTTTTACTGGTCATGTTCAGAAATATTTTCTTCGTGCCGTCATCCAGGGGCAGATCTGAAAATTCTTCACATTGCTCCGTAAAGGTATAGATTGCCCGGTCCCGTCCGAAAATGTCCTCCTGCGTGATAAAAATAATAACAGTTGACGGCAGGTGCTTATACCTGGTCGTCTTTCCTGCCTTCAAAACCGGGGTGTCAAGCAGGCCCTGATAAAATCTCGCTCTCCGCCTCACATCGTCCGCTTCCGTATCATTCTGCATCTCCGTATTAAAACGGCGGTCAGATACATCCCGTGCCCAGGCATCCAGCCGGATAGCCCTTTTCCCGCTCTTATTAAGCACTACCTGCTCCACCTCTACCTCCGCCAGCTTCAAATCCGGCTCATCCAGAATAATGCTCAACGTATTTTCATAGGCTGTTTTATTCTTCATGACAGATAAAAATAAAGCAAAATCACTCAGGTTAAACTGATAGTTTTGGGACAGCGCCTGCATGGCAGCCGTTCCGGTTGTCTTAGAATTCATAGGCATTCCTCTCTTTCTTTTTTGGCAGAGAGAACCATGCCTTCTGCGGCTGCACAGATATCCGGCAGCCGCTTTGTCCTCCCTGCTTATTCATTTGTCAGCAAGGAGTTCATGCATTACAGTACATATGTAAAAATGAAAACCTCCGTCAGGCAGAAGTCTGTACATATGCCGTCCATGCACACGCGAAGCTGCGTGCAGATACCGGTCTGTGGGCTGAGTTGCCTTCACAGAGCGGCGCAGAATCTTAAAAGATAAAAAGATTTGTTGAAATCATTGCTTGTCACGATTGTAGCATACGAATATAGTTTCTGCAATAATTTCCGATAATATTTATTTGTATAACCGTTACAACCATCCGCAATTTTTGCTACTTAACCAGTCTCATGGCTTTCAAAATCAAGGTATGCGGGATTACCTTGGCAAGAAGACGAAAGGCTTTTATCAGCGGGCTGTATGTGGAAAGGGGGCATTTCCTGGCGGAGGCGGTTAAAGCAGCGCGGACCACGGACTGCGGGGTGACCATCGTATATTTTTTGATAGCAAGGGTGGCGGCGTATTTTTCAGCGCGGTCGAAGAACTCGGTCTGAACCGGGCCGGGGCAGACGGCAGTGACGTAGATTTTTCTGGATCGAAGTTCTTCACTCAGGGCGCGGGAAAAGCTGAGGACGTAGGATTTGCTGGCTGCATATACGGCGAAGCCGGGCTGGGGCAAGAAGGCGGCGCTGCTTGCCAGCTGGATGATGCGGCTGTTTTTTTTCATATAGGGCAGGCAGGCATGGGTGATTTCTGTGAGGGCCCGGCAGTTTAAGTCAATCATGCCACTCTGTTCCCGGGAGTCGATTTCGGAGAATTGTCCCATGATGCCATAGCCGGAACAGTTTATGAGCATACGGACTGCGGGGCGTTCTTTTCTCAGAAGGGCCCGTAAATGCTCCATATCCGCTTCCTGAGTCAGATCAAGGGGGATTGTTTTAGCCATGTGGTCCAGGTCGCAGGCAAGCTCCTCCAGACGGTCTTTTCTTCTTGCTATGAGCCAGAACTCATCTATCGTATAGAGTCCGGCATCCAGCTGCAGGGCAAATTCTTTTCCGATTCCGGAGGAGGCTCCGGTGATAATTGCAATATTCATGTCTCTTTCTCCTTTTCTATTTTTCCAGCAGATAACCGTGGAAGGATATATAAGTATAGGTTTCTCCCACACGGTCATAATTATATGACAGGTATTCCAAATATAGTTTACGGTAGGAATCAATGGATATTTCATGGTGCTTCTCAAAATAGGCCTCTGCGGTTTCCTCGCTTTCGTCCGGGAAATTGTTAAGGTAGGCGGCAAGGTTCACAATGGCAGAGCTGCTTCCTCCATAGATGATCTGATAGGCGGTGAAATTTTCGGCGTTGTCTCTGGCCGATACCTGTATGGGATAACAGGTATTATAACCTGAAATGTCAATTGCGGTATTTTTGATGGAATAGTAAAAATGACGGAAATCTTCATATTCTATCGGACTGCCGGATTTCAGATTTTCCAGCTTTGCTTTATCTTCCTCCGGAAGCGACTGCAGCCAGGCCTTTCCGGTTGGTTCTTCCCTCAGGTACCAGTAGGCACCGGCAGCTTTGTCGATCTGCCTTTGGGTGAGTGCCGATGATTCTTCTGCCATTATGTATTTATGCAGGGCGTTTTGCTGGCTGTTCAGGGAAAAGCGGGCCATGTTGATCCCGGGAACAAAACAGGCTGCTGCAGTAAAGACGGCAAACAACGGTATCAGCAAACACACGGCCTGTCTTTTGAAATAATATACTGAGACATATATGATTTCAAAAAACAAAAGCAGCACGCAGAGATATCTGAGGGGCGTTACACCGTTTTCATATATACGGATGCCGATGGAATAAGCCTGCAGCAGAATCAGCGGTGAAAACAGATAAGGGAGCAGCCGGGTAAGCTTCAGGAGAGGATTTTTCTGTGAATAGCAGGAGTTCATCGTCCATACAGGAAGCCCTGCGGCGAACAGACCCGTAAGGATACGGAATACCGCATTGGATGGCATATCCCGGAAAAGAAGGATTTTCAGCACATAAGCATAAATAACTGCAAATGCACTGATAACAAGCCCGCTGAGAATATATTTGATCAGTACCTCCGCAAAACGGCTGTCCTCTTTTTCATCCGGAAGCACGCTGCGAAGCAGGGCCGGGATATAATACAGGCCAAGGAGGAGGCACTGTACCTGAATGTAGAGAGAAAAAGCTCCGTCAAAAAGTTCAATGAATATGCCGACCACCATGCTTGTGCCTATCATCAGAATAAAATAAATAATGCTGATGCGCACAACTGCGGCAAAAACACGGCCAAGATATTGTTCAAACGACAATCTGGTCCTTAAAAAACACAGATAAACGGCTATGGAAATAACAATCACTTCATAGCCCACAATATATCTGGGAAGATAAAAGCTGATAGTGAGGGCATCCTGCCCCAGGAAAAAGGATTCCGGTTCCAGGTATAACAGCCATGTCAACAGAAATGCAGGAATCACGGACAGGATATACAGGACCGCCCTAAGCCGCAGCTTTTCCATCTTCTGGTACACTGCTTCCGCAAAAAAGCAGCCGGTCCCATAGAAAACCAGAAAAGGAAGGGCCTTTTCCAGGACATCATAGATGGACTCGGAGAAAAGTTCTCCCAGCATAAGGGTAAAAAACAGGGTAAAAAGCCAGATACAGCCCTGTGCTGCGGGAAAATATACGAACAGACTTTTAAGTTCCCGGCCCAGGCCGCGCAGCTTATCCCAGAAGAAGGCCTTCCAGTCTTTTTTAGAGCCAGCAGGGGTTCGCTCCTCCATTTTCACTTCCTTTCCCGCAGCTTTGACTGCGCTTTGGCGATCAGATCAATTTTTGTTCCCTTTCCGTGCAGATAATCCAGGAACGGCAGAAAATGCTTCTGAAGCATCATGGCAGCCAGAATGCAAGAAAGGATGCCCGCCTCACTGCCATAAACGGTAAATGCCGGCAATAAAAATAATAGGGGGATAGCCAGCGCTCCCAGTGTCAGTGATTTACTCAAGAGGACAAGGCATCCTCCTAAAACGCAGGAAAGAAGGCCGAAGCCCGGTGAAAATATAAACAGTGTCATGCAGGTTACGGCAACGCCCTTCCCGCCGCGGAAACGGTTCCAGAAAGGAAAATTATGCCCTGCTGCCACACCGATGCCCGCATAGAGAACAGCATTCCTGCCGAGCCGGGGAAACAGAAGAAAACGGCAGAGCATGCAGGGAAACAGCGTCTTAAGCAGATCGCCTGCAAGAACAAGCAGCCCCCATTTGAATCCCAGCTGGGCCATGATATTGGCCATTCCCGGGTTCCCGGTTCCAAGCCGGGAGGCGCTTTTTCCTGCGGCATGTCTGGATACCGCCTCCGCCGTAAGAAAACATCCGCACAAATAACCAGTTAAAATACATCCTGTCCGGTACAGCATAAATACCCCTTCTTTCTCAGGCCTCTTTCTCAGAACAGCCCATCTATGACAAAACGGCCCGCAGATACATTTTCTGCGGTTCCCGGAAGATATTATAGTCTGTACCAAAGGATATGGTGATTATACAGCTGCGGGGAACATTCGCGGCCATTCTTTTCAGGAACCGCTCTGTCCGGCCAAAAACCTTCCGCAGCCATACTATCATTGTAGCATGTCTGCGGAAGGTTTCAACAAAAATAATATTTACTTATGCCAGCCTGCTGTACACGGCAACAGTTTGTTTTTCGGTATTGCAGCAGCGCAGGTCCGTACCGCCGTACGGGATGGCTTCGTGACCGGACTATGACTGACAGTGTTCGCAGTAATATATGGTTCCGCCCAGATAAGTTCCCTTGCGCAGCTCATAGCCGCAGCGAGGACAGGGAGTCCAGAGTGTTTTCTTACTCAGGATGGTGGTATAGCCTCCGGGTCTTGCAAACAGATCCTTTTCCGTATCCCGGCCGCCTTTCGCAGCCATTTCGGCCAGTACATTCTTTACCGCATCATACATACTGCGGTATTCTGTCCCGGATACTTCCTCCATCTTCCGCTTCGGATGGATGCCGCAGGTAAAAAGGATGTCCTGCAGCGTTCCGTTTCCCAGGCCCGGAATGCGCTGTTTGGTGGCAAGAAAGGCCTTCGCGGAAAGCCTGCCGCTGTCTTCATCACGAAGGGAAAGGAAATAAGGAAAATCGAAGGCCTCTGATAAGGGAGACGGTTTTTCCAATGCAGTGAGGTAATAAGGATTGTTGTTTTCCCCCTCATGAAAAGCCCAGATGCCTCCGTACATCTGCACCGAGCAGGCAAGCGCCGTACCGTCGTCAAATTCCACAAACAGCTGATGCTTCGAAGGGGCTTTCCCTTCTTCGTAAAAACGGGGCGAAGCGCCGTCCTGTATCAGCAGCCTGCAGTCCTGTGCTTCTATTTCCACCATTCCTCCCACCACCCGGCTGCATCCGATTTTCTTTCCGGAGAGCAGGTCGTCATAAAGCTCCGGTTTTTCGGAATACCAGGTAAAGGAATGAGGGGTATGGCCGGCCTCAACGAAGGAGATGGTCTTCCCCCGGATTGTTTCATTGAGCTGTCCGGCAATTACATGGCTTTCAGGAATTTCCAGCATGGTTCATCCTCCCTTTTCCTTTAATTGTAACATGGAAAAGCTGACAACAGTATGTCATATTTTCTTCAGATATTCACCTTGAAAGATTTTCGCCTCAGATATTTTCAAGAGACTTTTGCAGCATATCCGCTATTTTTTCCTTCAGCCACAAAGGCTCGATTATCCGCACATGAGGGCACAGGGAAATAATCAGGCTGTATACCCAGTCATCCGCCACATAGGAGGTGTTTACAAGGAAATTACCGTTATCCATAACAGAGATTTCTTCCTCTTCAAAGAAGTCGTATATCCGGTACGTCTGGGATGCATCGATCTCCAGCCTGATGTCTGTCGCCGGATTTTCAGGCGCCGCATTTTGGGCAGTGTCCGACTCTTCCGCTACAGGCATGTTTCGGGGAAGGAAATACTCATCCAGGCATTCCGGACGCTTGATGCGCAGGATTTTGAAGGTGCGCATGGCCTGTCTGCCGCGGCACCAGGCGCGCAGGTACCAGGCACGGCTTTTAAACCACAGCTGGACCGGCTCCACAACGCGCCGTTCCACCCGCCCGTCGCTTGTATAATAATCAAAAGAAATAACCCGGGATTCGAGGATGGCATTTTTCAGAAGATTAAACAGCTCCTGCCTTCTCCCGCTCCAGTCGGAAAAGTCCACGGAAACCCAGGCGGCAGCGGGCGTCTGGAAAAAATCACCCAGTTTCCGCAGCAGCTGTGAGCTTTCGGAAGGCTCCACCTCCTGCAGGCTTTCCAGCGCGGCCAGGATCTGCTTTTTTTCTTCCGGCGTGATGAACATTTTATCAATAAGGCTGTGATCCAGCAGGGAGATGCCTCCGCTTCTGCCCTTGCTGGCATAGATGGGGACGCCGGTCATACTGAGTATTTCCACATCACGGTAGATGGTGCGCACCGACACCTCATATCTTTCCGCCAGCTCCTTTGCAGGAATTTTATCCCGCTGCATCAGCTGGTAGCATATTCCGAACAAACGGTTGACCATTGGATACCTCTACTTTTTCCGGTGGACATTCCGGATGGTTTTCTTTTTTGCAGGCTTTTGTCCCGTTTTTGCCCCGGAAGCCGGAGATTTCAGCTTTTTCCTGCCGTAGGAAATATCCATATCTTTCCCGGCGCCTTTGGCATTGCCGGCGCTCTGCCTGCGGGGGCGTATCAGGCATTTTTTATCAAATCCTATCAAATCCGTCCGACCGGCTTTTGTGAGCGCTTCGCATACCAGATCGTAATTTTTGGGGTTCCTGTATTGGATCAGGGCGCGCTGCATCGCCTTTTCATGAGGATTTTTGCACACATATACGGGCTTTCCGTCCCTGGGATCGATTTCCGTATAATACATAACCGTGGATACCGTGGAGGGTGTAGGATAAAAATCCTGCACCTGCTCCGGCATGTAGCCAAGGTCGCGGAGATATTCGGCAAGTTCCACTGCTTCCTTCAGGGTGGAGCCTGGGTGGGAGGACATGAGATATGGCACCAGATACTGATTCATTCCCAGTTCTTCATTGAGCTTCTTATATTTTTTCCGGAAGCGCTCGTATACCGCATTTTCCGGTTTTCCCATACGGCAGAGTACGGCGTCGGAAATATGCTCCGGCGCCACCTTCAGCTGGCCGCTGATATGATGGAGAGCCAGCTCCCGGAAAAAAGTATCATCCTTATCCGCCAGCAGATAGTCGAACCGGATGCCGGAACGGATGAAGACCTTCTTGACGCCGGGCAGACTGCGCAGGCGGCGCAGAAGCTCCAGATAGTCCTGGTGATCGGCCTTCAGGTTGGGGCATGGCCTGGGGAACAGGCACTGACGATCCTTGCAGACGCCGTGAACCAGCTGTTTTTCGCAGGAGGGCGCCCGGAAATTGGCGGTGGGGCCGCCCACATCGTGGATATATCCCTTAAAGTCCTTATCCTTGGTAATCAGCTCCGCCTCTTCCAGGATGGACTCATGGCTCCTGACCTGCACAGTGCGTCCCTGATGGAAGGTCAGCGCACAGAAATTGCAGCCGCCGAAGCAGCCCCTGTTGCTGATCAGGGAAAATTTGATTTCACTGATGGCGGGGACACCGCCTTTTTCCTCATAGGAAGGATGGTAGGTACGCATATAGGGCAACGCGTAAACATCATCCATCTCTTCTATGGAAAGCGGCTCCTGAGGCGGGTTCTGTACCACGTACTGACCACTCGGATAGCCTTCCAGGAGGGCTTTTCCGTTGAAGGGATCCGTATTGGTATACTGAATCATAAAGCTGTCGGCATATTTTTTCTTATCCGCTTTCATCTCTTCATAGGACGGCAGCAGGATTCCGTCATAAATTCCTGAAATGTCCTTCGTCTTATAAACAGTGCCCGGAATAAAGGTAATATCCTTTACCTCGATTCCGCTGTTTAAGGCATCTGCAATTTCCACGATGGACTTTTCCCCCATGCCATAGGAAATCAGATCCGCCTGACTGTCCAGAAGAATGGAACGCTTGAAGGAATCGCTCCAGTAATCATAATGCGCCATTCTGCGCAGACTGGCTTCTATGCCGCCGATAATGATGGGAACCGTGCGGTAAACGCGGCGGATCAGGTTACAGTACACCACCGTGGCATGATCCGGACGCTTTCCGGCCTCTCCCCCCGGCGTATAAGCATCGTTCGGCCTGTGTTTTCTGGATACAAAATAATGATTCACCATGGAATCCATATTTCCGGCAGAAACAAGAAATCCCAGCCTTGGGCATCCAAAAACGTCAATGCTTTTTTCATCCTTCCAGTCGGGCTGGGATATAATGCACACACTGTAGCCGTGGGCTTCCAGGATGCGGCTGATAATGGCATGTCCGAAGGAAGGGTGATCCACATAGGCGTCGCCTATGACATAGACAAAATCCGGCTGTGTAATGCCTCTCTCTTCCATCTCTTTTTTTGTAATCGGTAAAAATCCGGTAACTGACATTTTTGCTCCTATCCTTGCGCCATAGCGCACAATTTATTCCCGCGAGCAACGAGCCAAGTATCCATGCTTGCATGGATATTTGGCGACTGCCGCGAGGGTCAAATACCCCGCTGCTCTGCAGCGCTGCAAGTTTGATACCCCGTTGCTTGCAGCGGGGTCTTTGATTTCCGCGGGCAACGGGCCAGGTATCGCCTGCATGGATATTTGGCGACTGCCGCGAAGGTATTTGATGGATGAAAGCATACGCTTTCACCCCTGTAAAACTTCCGAAAAATGACTGATATAATAATCGGCAAGCGCCTTTTTTTCTTCCGCCTGATCCAGAGAATAGGCATCCTCTACAGCGCAGACCTTCATTCCGGCGGCCTTGCCGGCTAAAATTCCGGGAATGATATCTTCAAAGACAAGGCAGGCCCGGGGCGGTATGCCCAGTTGTCCGGCGACCGCCAGATAAATATCAGGGGCCGGCTTTCCTCTGCCCACATCACAGCTTGTCATAATACATTGAAATACATGTTCCAGTCCATGTACCCGGGCTATGCTGTTTACAAGCTCCCGGGAATTGCTGGTGGCAATTCCCAGCCTGATATCTTTGCTTAAGCACCAGTCCAGGTATTCGCCGACACCGTCCTTTAAAGGTACCTCATTCATATATTTGTCCCAGGCCATCCGGTTCCAGTCCGCCTTAATCTGCTCCACAGAGTCCGGCAGGCTGAAACGCTCCTTGAAGTAAGCAGCTGTTTCCGAAAAACTCTTCCCTTCAATTTCCCGGGAAAGATCCGGCGGAGGTACCAGGCCGAAGCGTCCCAGATAATCGATATCAATATCCTTCCATATCCACATGGAGTCCACAAGCGAACCGTCCAAATCAAAAATCACCGCTTCTATTCCATTCATCATCATTATGTTTCCCCTTTTCTTACTGCAGGTCCGAAAGCTCCTTAGCAGTCAGAGGCCTGAAAGCGCCCGGGGCCAGCGTTTCATCCAGCAGCAGCGTTCCCATACGGAGCCGTTTCAGATAAACCACATTTCTCCCCACCGCCTGCATCATACGTTTTACCTGGTGGAATTTTCCTTCCGTAATTGTCAGCTGCCATGCGGATGCGGCATCGGCATGGTGAAAAGACAGCCCCGGCATTTCTTTCAGTATGGCGGGACGGGTCAGGCTTTTTTCTCCGATATCCACGCCCTCCCGCAGGCTGCTTTGCTGCGCATCGGTGAGCGGGCCGTCAATTTCCACATAGTAGGTTTTCTCCACATGCGCCGCCGGGGAAAGCAACCGATGGGCCAGTTCTCCATCATCCGTAATAAGGAGAAGTCCCTCCGTGTCCTTATCCAGCCGGCCCACGGGGAAAAGCTCCCTTTGCAGCAGGGCATCATCAAAGGCTCCCTTTTGCTCCCGCATCAGCTGAAGCACTGTTTTGTCATGGTTGTCCTGCGTGGCGGATACGCAGCCTGCAGGCTTGTTCAACATGAAGTAAACATGTCTGGCATAGGAAATACTTTTTCCGTTTACACAGACCTGATCGGAATTTTCCTCTATTTTCATCTCCGGACTTTTGACAGGGAGGCCGTTTACCGTAACCTGCCCTTTTCGGATAAGCGCCTTTACCTGGCTTCTTGTACCGGCTTTCATATCACATAAATATTTATCCAGTCGAAGCATTTGTATTTCCTTTCTTAAGCGGCAGTTGTCCGGCGGCTTTGAAATAACGACGTTCACATTTTTACTGTTACAGTTATCGCTGTAATTCAATAATTCTGTCATTCCGGGCGCCAGGAGAACATAGCTTTTATTAATGGGATTGAATGCAGCGGTCCGGCGTTCCTGCATCGTTTTCATGTATCGCTTTCTTTAAGCAGATGCAAATCCCCGGACTGCCGGACAGCTACGTAAAGTATACATGATTCCCTGCATTCTTACAAGTCGGGACTGCAGGCGTCGGAAGGAGGACTTAAGAATGTTTTTCTTTGTACAGCACCCCCGCTTTGCAGCAAAACGGCAGGAGCGGGCGGCGTATTTGAAAAAAGTATCGTTTCTCTGCCTGTTCGCTTTTCTGACGACAGCCATGCTTCTGGAAAGTGACAAAGCGCTGATCCTTTCCCTCACAGGGCTGAATCTGTGGTTCCAGAAAATGATTCCCACGCTTCTTCCCTTTATGATTCTGTCCGGGATACTTATCCGCATGAATCTTTCAGACAGCTTTGCCCATCTCTTCTCTCCCGTGCTCAAACCGCTGTTCAGGCTGTCGGATTCCTGTCTGTACTGTCTGGTTATCGGTTTTCTGTGTGGATTTCCCATGGGGGCGCGGGTGACGGCGGAAAGCTATCAGCGGGGAAAGCTTTCCCGCAGGGAGGCAGAACTGATGCTGGCCTTCTGCAATAATATCGGTCCTGTTTATTTTACAGGCTTTGTCCTGCACCTGTTTCCGGTGGAACGTCCGCTAATCTTTCTGGCAGGCATGTATCTGCTTCCCTTCCTTTACGGGCTGGTTCTGCGCTATACGCTCTACAGGGATATTCCCATGCGGGCATTCCTGCCCTCCTCAGCCCCATCCGGCAGGGCAAAGCCTTCGGGAGAAAAAAACGGGCTTCATGCAGCCTCCATTTCCCCGGCATCTCCGGCAGTCGCCAGGGCTCCGTCTTTGCTGGAGGAAACACAGAATTCCATCGTGTCTGCCCTATGCTCCATCGCCTCTTTGGGGGGATATATGATTCTGTTCAATCTTCTGAATCTGATTCCAGATATCCTGCTTCCCAGCAGGCTGACGAAGCTGGAAACACTGCTGGGCTGTGTCCTGGAAATCACCAGCGGGCTGTCACGTCTTCCCCGTTCCATGGCTTTCTGGGGATACGTGCTTCTGCCCTTCGGCGGGCTGTCCTGTATTGCACAGACCTACAGTATGATTCGGGAAACGGATCTATCGCTGGGAAATTATGTGGCTCATAAGGTCGTCCAGACCGTGGCCGCCTTTGGTTTTTATTTGTGGGTGTTTGCCGGTTAGCTGATGGAAATTTCCCTACCCTGTGTCCATATTCAGATAGCGCCATTAAGAAAAGCTGCCGTTTCCGGCAGCTTTTCGCTCAGCGTGTTGCAAAAGTTCCAGGGATGGCGATATTGCTTTCGTCTTTGATGTCATAGCCGTTGTAGACGCGGCACTGGAGAATGGGAGTGGTGTTGGCGGGCACCGTGATGGAGAACTGAATGGTGTTGGTGCCTGCGCAGGGGTACAGGGTGGACCAGGTTATTCCGCCGTCCAAGGTGTAGCTGTAGTATAAAAGGCCTGACTGGGGATCGGAAGCAGTCAGGGTAATATCAACCTTTCCAGTGGCCAGGTCGGCGTTGTTGACGGTCATAACCACATTTTCCGGAGGCGTGGTATCAGGAGCCGCGGTTCCTGAAGGAGCTGATATCACCGGATATTGGAACCCGGTATAATCCAGCCCCAGCGCCGGAGATTTCAAACGGAAGTATTTAGCCACGGCGATTGCATCGCTTACGCCAAAGGCCGCCAACTTCTGTGGTGTGTTAATCTGGGGGCTGTCAATGGCATGATCCATATAGCAGTGCTCGATGATGACACAGGGAAGATCCAGTGCCCTGGACGCGCGGATAACGCCGTAATAGTCGGTTCCGCGGCTGTTGAGCCGCGTCTTTACCCCTTTGGCATAGAGTCCGTATTGGGACATCTCAGCCAGCTGCAGGCGGCCGAAGGTCTGGCCCGCCGAAAAATATTTACCAAAGGCGGAGGTCCAGACCTCCGTTCCGTACAGATTATGCTCTCCTGACATATTAAAATGAAGGGAAAACAAAAAATCAGCATTGCAGGCTTTTGCAATCTGAGCCCGCTGTTCCAGGGAAAGCTCCTGGTCGTTAGTCCTGGTAAGGTAGACCTGGACACCTTCAAACTGTTCCAGTGTCTGTTTCATGGACTGTGCCACCTGGAGTGTCAGATTCTTTTCCACGTATTGCGGAAGGACTTCTCCTCCCCGGTTCTGATCCCCGCCGTGACCGGGATCAATTACCACGATGACCGGTTCCTTTGCCTGCGCCTGTGTTTTCGGAATGAGTGCCAGCACACAGGCAGCCAGAAGAAATACTGCAGCTGCTATTCTTTTTTTCATATGTACTCCAATCTGCGTGCCGGGCACGCTTTAAATTCGGGAAGGTTGAGGTATCCTGTTTCAGCCTGGCTCCAATGTACGTGCTTTGGCACGCTTTTGCTAAAAAAATAAATGTATCTCTCTTCCGCGTTACTCCGGTATAAAACAAGGCTGTGTTCCAGGTGATGAAACACAGCCCGAAGGTTGAATTATTTTTGTGGCAGCCTGCACCGGATTGCCGTAATTACAGAATATCCAGATTCAGATTGCTGTTGTCTCCGCCATCCTCCGCTGCGGAAAGGTTGGGCAGGGAAGAGGTATCATCCTCTTCATCCGGACGCAGCTCCATGCGGTTGGACTGTACAATATTCAGGCAGCTGTTCAGATCATTGATGAGCTGGCCGTAATGATCGGTGGCAATGTCAATGCCGTGGCCGATGATGCTTTCCAGATTGGCAAGGATGTCGTCCGTATACTGGATTGCAGAAGCTTTCACACTGTTAGCCTCCACTGTGGCATTATCTAGGATTTCCTGCGCCTGCAGGGTTGCAAGGTTGACGATTTCGTTGGCCTGTGCATATGCCTGCTGCATGATTTCATGTTCATTTATCAGTTCGCTGGTATGTACGGTAGCCTCGTTGATCAGGGCCTCCGCCTTTTCACGGGCATCATTGAGAATGGCTTCCTTGTTATTGATAATTTTCTGATAGCGCTTGATTTCATCAGGAGTCTTCATCCGAAGCTCTCGAAGCAGTTCTTCCAGTTCTTCCTTATTCACAATAATTTTGCTGTTGGAAAGGGGCTGGTACTTACAGCTGTCGATATATTCTTCGATTTCGTCAATTAATTGTTCGATTCTGCTGCTCATGCTTTTCTCCTTTATAAGCGTTCTGCCAGGGGCTGCTGCTTATATTCATGTCCAAATTTTTCATATACAAGTCTTGCCACAAATTCCGGTACGCACTGGGAAATATCGCCGTGAAATTCTGCGATTTCCTTCACACTGGAGGAACTCAGATAGGCATATTCCAGGCTGGTCGTTAAAAAGATAGTATCCAGCTCTCCACCGGAAAGCTTCCGGTTCGTCTGGGCTATCTGCAGTTCATATTCGAAGTCCGTTATAGCGCGCAGACCGCGTATCGCCACATGTACATCCTTCTTCCTGGCATAATCAATCAGAAGCCCGGAAAAAGAATCCACTTTGACATTAGGCAGATCCTTTGTGGCTTCCTCTAGTATTCTAACACGTTCTTCCACAGAAAACAACGGAGTCTTCTGGGTATTGTTCAACACGCTGACTGTTAATTCGTCAAAAATCGACGCGGCCCGCCTGATAACATCAAGATGGCCGAAGGTAACCGGATCAAAGCTGCCCGGATAAATTGCTGCTTTCATAATATTATTGCTCCGTTTTCCTGAGTTTCATAAAAACATGTTTATTCGTTTTATATTTCTTCTCTCTCACCACTTCAAAGCCATAATCTTCTGCAAAGGAAAAGTCCCTGCCAAGTTCGGCTTCCATAATAATGAGCGTATCCTCCGTCACATAGTCCGCACGGGATAACGCCCCCAGGACAGGCTCTTCCAGACCGGCCTGATAAGGAGGATCCATAAAAATAATATCAGCCTCTTTTTCATGGATGCTGCCCAGTGCGGATACCACATCCTGCTTAAGAAGCACTCCCCTGTCCGTAAACCTGGTAAAATTCAGGTTGTCCTGAATACATTTGGCGGGCTTTGCTGCATTTTCCACAAAATAAGCTCTTTTCGCCCCGCGGCTTATGGCCTCGATCCCTATGGAACCGCTGCCGCTGCAAAGGTCTATAAAAATACTTCCGGGGATATCTCCCTGCAGTATATTAAACAGCGTTTCTTTTATACGGTCCGTAGTGGGCCTGGTGTCTAACCCTTCAGGCGCTTTTAACGGAAGGCTCCTCGCCTCTCCTGCAATAACTCTCATATTTTCTCCTGACTGTAGCAATAAGTAGTTAACGTAATCTGACCATCACCGTTTATAACCTCCACGGCTGCATCTGATACACATTATAATTGTTTGTGAAAAAAAAGGCAATCCCTGGTGAAAATGTTTTCAATTATTCCTATGCGCGGATTTTAGTGCCCTTTCCGTCCCTCTTTCCGGCTTTTATCTGATTCAGCACCAGGTCGCGGCTCTTATAATGAATGGAGGTATCCTCCGCATTATGCGTAAAGTAAACCGCTTCTATACTGTCGCCTTCGTTGAGCCTCATGCCGCGGACGCCGATTGCGGCTTTTTTCTTTTCAGGGATTTCATCCACACCAAAGCGGAGGAAATAACCGTCTTTAGACTGCAAAATAACGTTTTTTTGTTCCTTCATCATGATGACGCTTACCACTTCGTCACCCTCCTGCAGCTTTGTAGCGGCGACCGTGCGTTTGGCAACGTCGAATTCCCCGCCGTCCACCACCTTTATCATCCCCATCCTCGTAGTGAAAATAACACGGTAAAGGTTCAGCTCGGACTGGCTCGTCACAAGAAGCAGTTCTTCCTGGGAGGAATTGAAGTTGCTCACATTGTCAATGGGAATCCCCTTATCCCTGAATTTGCCAAAGGGCAGGTCCTGCACTTTTACGGTATACAGCTGGCCGTTGTTGGTAAACAGGCAGATTCTTCCCGTATTCTTACACTGGAAAACAAACTTGTTTTCCGCATCCGCCGCTTCACGGTTTCTGTCATAGGCGGTTAAATCAATGGTTTTCGCATAGCCGAAACGATCCATCAGGAATACAACATCCATTTCTTCCAGCTTTTTCTCTTCAAATACGGCTTCCCCGCAGTTATCTATCACCGTTCTGCGTTTTCTGCCGAATTTTTTCCTGATATCATCCAGTTCATTCATAATGACCTGGGCCATGGAATCTCTTCTGGCAAGAATATCCTCATAACGATAAATATTGGCCAGCGTTTCCTCATGCTCCCTGATGAGCGCTTCAAGCTCCAGGCCGATCAACTTGTACAGACGCATTTCCAGAATGGCATTGGCCTGATTGTCGGAAAACTGAAGCTGCTGGGCCATAATGCGGGATTCCCTGGACTTGAATTTGATACCGTCCACTTTCCCTTCCACAAGGCAGGCCTTTGCCATGGCTCTGTCCTTGGATCCGCGGAGAATCTCAATGATCAGGTCAATTACATTGCAGGCCTTAATCAGGCCTTCCTGAATTTCTCTCTTACTGTTTTCACGGGCAAGCAGGTTTTCATATTTTCTGGTGGCTGTCTCATACTGGAAATCAACGCTTGCTTTGATAATACCCTTAATGCCGAGCGTCTCCGGCCTTCCGTCCGCAATGGCGAGCATATTTACGCCGAAGGTATCTTCCAGCCGCGTCTTTTTATAAAGCATGTTGATGAAATTTTCCACGTCTGCGTCTTTGCGCAGCTCGATTACGATGCGGATGCCTTCCTTGGAGGACTGATTGGATATATCGCTGATATCCTGGGTTTTCTTATTTTCAGCCAGAGCTGCCACATCCATGAGAAATTTGGAAATATTGGCACCGATCATGGGATAAGGGATTTCAGAAATAACGACGTTTACTTTGCCGCCTTTTCCTTTTTCCACGTCCACCTTGCCGCGGACCTTTATTTTTCCCGTGCCGGTTTCATAGATGGAAAGCAGATCGTCTTTATTGGTTACGATGCCTCCGGTGGGAAAATCAGGTCCCTGGATATAGCGCATCAGTTCCTTTGTTGTAATGGCTTCATTTTTCATGTAAGCCTTGGTGGCGTCAATTACTTCAGCCAGGTTATGAGGCGGTATGCTGGTCGCCATACCAACTGCAATTCCCTCTGAACCGTTAACAAGGAGATTGGGGAATTTAACAGGGAGAACGCCCGGCTCTTTTTCCGTTTCATCAAAGTTGGGTACGAAATCCACCACATCTTTATCCAGATCCGATAAAAATGCTTCCTGTGTAACCTGCTCCAGCCTGGCTTCCGTATAACGCATGGCGGCGGCGCCATCGCCTTCTATGTTTCCGAAGTTGCCGTGACCGTCAACCAACGGCAGACCCTTCTTAAAATCCTGAGACATCACCACCAGCGCTTCATATATGGAGCTGTCTCCGTGGGGATGGTATTTACCCATGGTATCGCCTACGATACGGGCGCTTTTTCTATAAGGCCTGTCGTAGCGGATACCAAGCTCATGCATATCATATAAAACCCGGCGCTGCACCGGCTTCAGCCCGTCCCTGATATCGGGAAGCGCACGCGCCACGATGACGCTCATGGCGTAATCAATGAAGGATTTCTGCATAACCTCAGAATATTCTGTTTTTATAATCTTTTCTTCCAATTTTTACTGCTTCCTTTCCTATATCTGACAGATTGTCAAACACCCCTGCCCCTTCCGGCAGGATATTTGACCTGCTGGCAGCCGGCAAACTCAGGCAAACCCGGCTCCGACCCGCTGCCCTCCGGAATCAACCTTAAATATCAAGCTCCGCATCCGGTGCATAATCATAGATGAACGCTTTCCTGGGAGGAACATCCGTACCCATAAGCAGTTCCGTAACCTCGGAAGCCATTCTGGCATCCTCGATTTCCACCTGCTTGAGCATACGCGTTTCCGGGTTCAGCGTGGTCTCCCACAGCTGCTGCGCGTCCATTTCACCCAGACCTTTATAACGCTGAAGGGTAAACGGGCCTTTATGGCGTTTCCTGTAGCGCTCCAGCGCTTTATCATCATAGAGATATTCTTCACTCCCTTTGGAAGGCATGGCCTTATACAAAGGAGGCATAGCAATATAAACATGTCCTTCAAAAATAAGCTCAGGCATAAAACGGTAAAAAAGCGTCAGCAACAGCGTGGAAATATGCGCGCCGTCCACATCCGCATCGGCCATGATAATAATTTTGTTGTAGCGAAGCTTGGAAATATCAAAGTCATTCCCGTAGCCTTCTGAAAATCCGCAGCCAAAAGCATTGATCATGGTTTTGATTTCCGCATTGGCCAGAACCTTGTCAATGCTGGCTTTCTCCACATTCAGGATCTTGCCCCTGATGGGAAGGATCGCCTGGTAGGAACGATCCCTTGCCGTCTTGGCGCTACCTCCGGCGGAATCTCCTTCCACGATGAAAATTTCACATCTGGAAGGATCCCGGGATTCACAGTTTGCCAGCTTTCCATTGGAATCAAAGGAAAACTTCTGCTTGGTGAGCATGTTTGTCTTTGCTTTTTCTTCGGTTTTCCTGATTTTGGCAGCTTTTTCCGCACAGCCTATGATACTTTTCAGTGTTTCCAGATTTCTGTCAAAATAGCGGGTGATTTCGTCTCCCGTCACCTTGCTGACCACCTTGGCGGCATCCTGGTTATCCAGCTTGGTCTTGGTCTGTCCCTCAAAACGGGGATCCGGATGTTTGATGGACACCACCGCCGTCATGCCGTTCCTGACATCGGCGCCGGTAAAGTTGGCGTCCTTCTCCTTCAGGATATTCAGCTCCCTGGAGTAGGAATTGATCACGCTGGTGAACATGGTCTTAAAACCGGTCAGATGCGTGCCGCCTTCCGCATTGTAAATATTGTTGCAGAAGCCGAGGACATTTTCATGGAATTCGTTCACATACTGAAGCGCCACTTCCACGGAAATTCCTTCGCTTTCACCGGAAAAATAAATGACATCACTGACGGCTTCCTTCGTCTTATTCAAATCCTTGATAAAGCCCACAATGCCATCCGGCTCGTGGAATTCAATAACCTCAGGAGTCTCCCGCCGCTTGTCCTCAAAAACAATGGTAAGCTGGGGATTCAGATAAGCAGTTTCATGAAGGCGGCTTTTTACTTCATCCTCTTTGAAACGGGTCTTTTCAAAAATGGTGCCATCGGGTAGGAAATTAACACAGGTTCCGCTCTCACGTGATTTCCCCACCACAGGAAGCAGGCCGTTTTCCAGTTCTATGACAGGAATACCCTGTTCATATCTGTCTTCATATACCAGTCCGCCGTTTCTGACCCGCACGGTCAGTCTTGTGGACAGTGCGTTGACCACGGAAGAACCCACGCCGTGGAGGCCGCCGCTCGTCTTATATGCGGAATTATCGAATTTACCGCCCGCATGCAGTGTGGTAAAAACAAGACGTTCCGCACTGACTCCCTTTTCATGCATCCCCACAGGAATTCCCCGCCCGTTGTCATCTATGGTAGCAGAACCGTCAGCCTCCAGGGTGACCCGGATTCTGTCGCAGTAGCCGGCCAGATGCTCGTCCACCGCGTTGTCCACGATTTCATATATCAAATGATTCAGACCCTTGGTCGATACGCTTCCGATATACATACCGGGTCTCTTTCGTACTGCTTCCAGTCCTTCAAGGACCGTTATGCTGGAAGCATCATAATTATTGCTTTTTGTCATGTATAACCTCACATTCTGCCGTAACGGCGGCATTGGAACTGATTTGGGAAAAGAAAAAACAGGTCAGCCGCCTGTCCTTCCCGGGTTATTGTAGCACAAATGTTTGGGTAAGAAAAGGCAAAAATTATGTTTGCGGTATAAACGCACCTGTCCCAGCCGGTTTCCTTCCGGGCCGGGGACCGGCCGGGAAGGACCTACTGGGACAGATGCGCTAATTCGGGCAATCTATGTTGGGTATAAAAAATTATAAACTGCAGGGAATACAGGCCGCTGCCTTTTCCTGAACAGGATTTATTACCTACTGCGGATTGTCCCAGGGATTTCCGTTACCGTGAGTAGCATTACCGCCGTAGGGGCTTCCGCTGCTGTCAGGGGCATTGCCGCCGTAGGGATTTCCGTTGCTGTAAGGGGCATTGCCACCGTAGGGATTCCCGTTGCTGTCAGGGGCGTTGCCATAAGGAACATTTCCATTATAAGGGGTTCCGTTTCCATAAGGAGCATTTCCGTTGTAAGGGTTTCCATTACCATAGGGAGCGTTTCCACCTGATGGATTACCGTTACCATAAGGATTACCGTTTCCGTAAGGAGCGCTTCCGCCATAAGGATTCCCATTCCCATAAGAATTTCCATTTCCGTAACCATTCCCATAAGGAACATTTCCGGAAGGATTGGCTCCATACCATGGACCGCCCTGTCCTGTGAACTGGCCGGCGGCAAACTGATCTTTGCAGTATTTAATGCCAAAAACCAGATAAAGGCAGGTAATAAGGCGGCAGAGCCAGGTGATCCGGGGTATATTGAAGGGCAGAAGGCTGTTTACCGCTTTCAGCAGATGCGGAGTAACCATGGAATAAAGGGCCAGCTTGTAGATGGCTCCAAAGGGCAGCGTTATTCTCATAATACTCTGGACGATAATTCCCAGCACGCCGTAAATAAGTGCGGAGAAAAAGTATCCGGCGAAAAGGAAAATGTAAAAGACAATAGCAACGATTGCCATTATCAGATGCAGATAGGGAAGGAACCTTAGGATATCCTCCCGGGAAAAGGAACCTATGCCATAATAGCTGCTGCTCTGCAAACTGCCGTCGGAATACATGATGAAATTGGAACGGGCAAACAGGGCAATTTTACGGTATCCCTCTTCCCGGAGAATATGCACCATATCCTCTTCAAAGTATTCCGTACTGCTGTCGGCATAGACATAGACATCCCCAGAATTATACCGGAAGGTATCATCCATGTGCAGCGTTCCTGCGCTGATGGTAAAATCAGGAAGATACTCCGTCACATAGTCCTGGAAGCCATGAGAGGTTATCATGGTAAAAATATAGGGAATGACCAGAATTACAAGCATATATAAAAAGGTAAACAGAAAAACAAATCCCGCCGCTCTTCCGCCGCCAAGCCTGGAAAGGGATGGATATCCCGAAGGTTTGGCAACTGCAGTTTTTATCTGGCTGAAAAAGCCTTTCTTTTCTTCGTTCTGTACATTTGACATTTATATACCTCCTGCATATCACAGTTTTTCATGCGACACTGCATCAATCAGCGGTTTGAAAGGAACTTTCACTTTTACTCCCCGTTCCTGGTGGTACAGGTTACGGCCAGGGCGCCGGGGCCTATGTGGCAGGCCACACTCAGTGACAGATGATCCACATAGCTTTCGCATCCGGGGAACTGTCCCAGGACTTCTTCCCGGAAATCCATGGCTGCCGCATTATTGTTGGTATGAGCAATGTCAAGCCACATGTCTGCCTGCTCTGGCTCCTTTCCGAAGCGTTTGGTGATGTCATTTTTAATGGCATTCATCATGATCTGCTTCCCCTGGGCGGTGGTTCTCGCCTTTGCGAAGGCATCCAGCTTTTCTCCCTGAATCTGGAGCACCGGCTTTATTTTTAAAATGGTTCCCAGTGCCGCTGCAGCCGGCGTGATGCGTCCTCCGCGCTTCAGATAAAGAAGCGTATCTACCATTATATAAATGCTGGAATTGTATTTATCCTTTTCCAGAAAATCTTTGATTTCTTCTGCCTCCATTCCCTGGGCGGCCAGATATCTTGCATCCAGGACGGAACGGCGCTGGGTAACGGAAATCCGCTGATTATTCACAACCTGTACTCTGCCGTCAAAATCCTGTGCCAGCATAAGGGCCGTCTGACATGAGCCGCTCAGGCCGCTGCTCATGGGAATATGCACAATACTGTCATAGTCCTTCAGAAGGTCTTTCCAAAGCTGCAGGACAGATTCCGGAGAAGGCTGTGAGGTTGAAATAGCTGCGCCTGTTTTCAGTTTCTGGTAGAACTCCTCCTGGGAGAGACTGATTCCCTCAAAAAAAGTCTTGCCTTCTATCATAAAGGGCATGGGAAGAACGCTGATGCCAAGCTCCTGTGCCTGCTGTTGGGTAATGCCGCTGTTACTGTCTGTTACAATTGCAACCTTTGACATAATTATACTCCTTTTGAATGTCTTTTACGGTAACGGTCCGGACAACAGTACTGTCACCTTTTCCGTTTCCCCTGCAACACCGGTTATGCTCCGAAAGCAGAGAATAAATTCATTCTACCGTCAGATGCTCCTAAAGTCAATGGAATTCCAGTTCTCTTTTTCCTTCTCGTAAAGCAGGCTGTATCTGCTGTCATTTTCCTCCGGATCCTCAGCTGCGATCCGGTCAGCCAGGCTGCTGGCGGAAAGCAGAAGATCGGAATCCTGGTAAATATCTCCTATTTTAAAATCAAGCAGCCCGCTCTGCCGTATACCGAACAAATCTCCGGGACCTCTGAGCTTGAGATCCTCATTGGCAATATGGAAGCCGTCATTAGAGCTGTTCAGTATTTTCAGGCGTTTCATGGTCTGTTCATTGTCATTACCACTGATAAAAATGCAGTAGCTCTGGGCATCGCCCCTGCCGACCCGCCCCCTGAGCTGATGCAGCTGCGCCAGGCCGAAGCGTTCCGCATTTTCCACCATCATGACGGTTGCATTGGGAACGTTGATTCCCACCTCAATAACCGTGGTGGAAACAAGAATGTCGATGTCCTTTCTGGCAAAAGCATCCATAATGCTGTTTTTTTCCGCAGGCTTCATCTTTCCGTGAAGCGCGGCAATCCGGATGGTGTCAGGGAAAACAAGCTTCAGCTTTTCCGCATAGTCCAATACATTTTCCAGCCCGTCCATCTCTCCTTCTTCCACCATGGGACAGATGACATAGATCTGATGCCCTTCTTCAATCTGCCTGCGGATGAAAGCATAGGCTGTCTGGCGGTAAGAGGTGTTTACCACACAGTTTTTTATAGGCTTGCGGCCGGCAGGCATCTCGTCCAGGACGGATACATGCAAATCTCCGTACAAAACAATGGCAAGCGTTCTGGGAATCGGCGTTGCGCTCATGACAAGCACATGGGTGTCCTTTCCCTTATCCGCCAGAGTCTCCCGCTGCCTGACGCCAAAACGATGCTGTTCATCGGTAATGACAAGGGAAAGCCGCCGGTATACCACCTTTTCCTGAATCAACGCATGGGTGCCGATGATGGCATTGACCTCCCCGGCGGCAATTTTCCCATAAATTTCACGTTTTTCCTTCGCGGTCTGGGAACCGGTCAGCAGTGCGGGACGTATGCAGAGCCCATATTCTTCGCTCATCTCAAGAAGGGCTTCATAATGCTGGACGGCAAGCACCTCGGTGGGCGCCATCAGACAGCCCTGCCTTCCGTTGGCTGCACACATGAGAAGCGCAAGAAAAGCCAGAATTGTTTTCCCGCTTCCCACATCCCCCTGCACCAGCCGGTTCATAGCATTTTCACTGCACATGTCCGCTTCAATTTCCGACCACACCCTCAGCTGGGCGCCTGTCAGCCGGTAAGGAAGGCCCGCCAGGAGCCTTTGCGTATCCTGCACGCAAGCTAGCGGCTCTTCCACCCTGCGGACCTGGTTGTCCTCCTTCAGCTTCCGAAGCGCCAGGAAAAACTCCAGGAATTCGTCAAAGGCCAGCCTTCTCCGGGATTCCATCAGTTCCTCCGTACTCTGGGGGAAATGGATCTTTTCCAACGCATCTGCATAAGGAATGAGACGGAATTCCTCCCGGATGTCAGCCGGAAGGTATTCCGTCAAGGTGATGCTTTCCAGCGCCCTTCGCACCGCCTTGCTCACACCATTATTGGTCAGGCCCATGGTTAGCGCATATCTGGGCTGGAGAGTTCCCTGCAGGAGGGCATACTCCTCCGGCTTGTATATCCGGGGCTGCTCCATGCGAAGCGGCTTTCCCTCCTGGCATACGCCGCGGAATACATAGGTCATGCCGGGCTTAAGCATATTGCGCAGGTAAGGCATGCCGAAAAAAGTGATACGAAAAAGGCCGGTTGCATCCCCGGCCTGAACGGTAGTGATTAAAAGATTGCGGACATGCTTCGTGGAAGGCGTTCCGATAACGGAAGCCCTGACCGCACATACCCTCCCGGGGACAAGACCTGAAACCGTTACGGTGGATTCCATCTTGTCATAATCCCGCGGATAATGCGTTAAAAGCTGCCCCACTGTCATAATATGAAGCTTGGAGAAAAGACCTGCCGTCTTTTCTCCAATTCCTTTGATTGCTGTTAATTCCGTATTGATATCCATTTTTATACCGTCTGCATACCGCAGGCCTGCCCGTGGCATTGCATGAATCAGTCGTCTGAAAGAAACCTTCAGGCTTATTCTGCTGAAATAATATAGTAATAAATCGGCTGTCCGCCGTACTGCAGCTCAATGTCACAGGAAGGATATTCCGCTTCGATTCTGCCCTTCAGCTTCTGCGCCGCCTCTTCCGTGATGTCTGCGCCATAATAGATGCTGATAAGCTCAAGATCCTCATCCATCATGGCTTCCACCATGCGGAAGGAAACCTCTTCAATATCACCGCCTACAGAAAGGATGCCGGCATCCCCGATGCCCATATAGTCTCCCTGCTTGATCTCCTTATCGTCAATGACAGTATCCCTTACGGCATAGGTAACCTCGCCGGTCTTTACATGGCAGATTTCCTCTGTCATGGAGGCTTCATTCTCTTCTGCGCCCATATCCGGGACATAATTAATCACAGCCGTAATACCCTGGGGAATGGTCTTGGTGGGAACTACGATCACCTTCTTATCCTCTACCAGATATTTCGCCTGGTTGGCTGCAAGAATAATATTTTTATTATTGGGCAGCACATAAACCGTATCCGCATTTACCTGATTGATGGCGTTTATTACATCCTCAGTGCTTGGATTCATGGTCTGGCCGCCGGCTATAATATGGTCAACACCAAGTCCCTTAAAGATCTCATCAATGCCTTCGCCTACGGAAACCGCAATAAACCCGGCTTCCTTGCGTTCAGCCGTCTCTTCTTCCGCCGCAGGTGCTTCCGTGGTATCCTGTGCATCCCCTGACATCTTGAAAAGCTTCTCCTGATGCTCCAGACGCATATTGTCTATTTTCAAATTGGAAAGGGCGCCATACTTCAATGCCTTCTGGATTGCGAGTCCGGGGTCATTGGTATGTACGTGCACCTTAACCACGTCATCATCCGCAACCACAACAATGGAATCGCCTATGGATTCCAGATATGCCTTGAAATCCATCTCCTGCTTGATATTGAAAGTTTTGCTCAGCATTATGATAAATTCCGTACAGTAACCAAACTTGATTTCCATATTGGCCTGCGCTTCCAGGCTGGCATTCACGGCAGACTGGCGGGATGAGCTCTGTGCAGGTTCGCTGATCGAGAAATCAATCTCCTTGCCAAGGAAAGCGTCAAAGGAACCGTGAAGCACTTCAATAAGCCCCTGTCCGCCTGAATCCACCACGCCCGCCTGCTTCAGGACAGGGAGCATTTCCGGTGTCTGGCTGAGAACATATTCCGCGTGCTCAATGACTTCCCGGATAAACTTCTCCATATCTGTCTCACCTGCGTCGGCAAGCTCACGCGCTTTCATGGAAGCGCCCTTTGCCACGGTAAGAATGGTTCCCTCCTTAGGCTTCATTACCGCTTTATATGCGGTCTCCACAGCCTTTTCCCCTGCGGCGGCAAGAATCGGGATGGTTATCTCGTCATACTCCCGGATACCCTTGGTAAAACCGCGGAAAAGCTGGGAAAGGATAACGCCAGAATTCCCTCTCGCACCGCGGAGGGAACCGGAGGAAATAGCCTTTGCAAGAGTCATCATGTCGGGTTCTTTCATTGCAGCCACTTCTTTGGCGGCGGACATGATTGTGAGGGTCATATTAGTACCCGTATCTCCGTCAGGAACCGGAAATACGTTCAGTTCATTAATCCATTCTTTTTTACTCTCAAGATTCTTGGCGCCTGCTAAGAACATCTTCGCAAATACCTTAGCGTCTATAGTATTTAAACTCACAACTAAAGTCCTCCTTAATCAATCACTCGTACACCTTCTACGAAGATGTTGATTTTCTCAATTTCCATTCCGGTGAATTCTTCCACTTTATACTTCACATTATCTATCAGGTTGTCCGAAACAGCCAGAATACTAACACCATAGGAAACAATTACATGGAAGTCCAGTGTCAGTTTATTATTGTTAATTGTTACCGTAATGCCCTTGGCCAGATTATCTTTTCTTAAAAGCTTCACTACGTCCTTCACGGTGATTCCCATGCCGACGATACCGAAGCATTCCATTGCCACTGTACCAGCATACTGCGCAATAACTTCTTTATCGATGGTTATATTGCCCATATGGGTATTCATAGAAGAGCCCTTCATGTAGTACCTCCTTCTTTCTTACCGAAAAATATAAGATTATTATAACCGCTTTCCGGAAAAAATGGAAGTCTTATTTAATTTTCAGATAATCCGGCAAATTTTGCTTGCCAAATAATTATTTTTCTGGTATTATACACATGTTGTGGTCTGAAAAATTATTATGGTTTAGGAGGTGCGAAGATGGCAAAATGTGATATTTGCGGTAAGGGTGTTCATTTTGGAAACAACGTAAGCCATTCCCATAGAAGATCCAATCATATCTGGAACTCAAATGTTAAAAGCGTGAAATGCAAGGTGAACGGCGCATCCAAGAAAATGCACGTATGTACCAATTGTCTTAAGTCCGGCAGAGTAGAAAGAGCATAAAAGGAACTGTTTCCTGAGATTTAATCTCCCAAGGAATTATATTCCGGGGAATTAATCCCTTTGCTATGAGGTCTGTTGAAATGATTGACACAAAGACAAGACTGTCAGAATTCGGTATCGAATTTACAGACAGTCTTTTTTTGTGCCTTAAATGTGTGATACAGGCTGGAGCATATTTGAAAATTGCCCTAAGGCCGGTATGTCTGGGCCGTATTGCCTGATACTGCTTTTACTCTATTTTTCGCAGAAAATCATATTATAGCTCACCAGCAGCAGAATAACTGCCACGATAAGCCCGGCAAGCCTGTTGGAAATGAGCAGTGTTAGAACCATGCCAAAGGCGATACTGAATACGATAATTCCTACGAACTTCCACATTTGCTGCATCTGCTTACTCCTGGCGGCTTTACTAATATAGTATGCCGGCGCAGTCCGTCCGATGCTTTGTTGCCCGAACTATTAATGACAAAAGAAAAACCCCGGCAGCAGGCCAGGGTTTTTCTTTTGAAACTCACTAATCGATTACCTCATCATCTTCCGAAGGAAACGCCGCTTTTTCAGCTTCCTCATCGCTCATCATCGTTTCATCCTTGGTAGTGAACTTATCCACCAGGTCGGGAATCATATCCAGTATCTTGGTAACGCTGTCCTGATTTTTAATATTAACCAGCTTCGTCTGGCCGTTTTTAATCAGAAGAACCGCACTGGGAGTCATTTTCCCGGACAAGCCTCCGGCTCCGCCGTCCTTGCTGCCGTTACAGCTGGCTCCCGCACCTACGCCAAAGCTGACGTCAACAAGAGGAACTATAATCGTATCATCGATTTTTGTCGCCTCTCCCACCACCGTCTTAGTTGACATCAAAGCATTGGCGCCTTTCAGCAGGGATTCCATTACGGAACTGATGCCGTTATTTTTTTCTGCCATTTGTCATTTCCTCCTTTTTAAGCCGTCTGACGAATCTCCAGGTCTTCTTATCAAGTATAATGCGGAGCACCGCGGCAAAAGCCACCACGAACCGCACCCTGCCGCGGATATCAAACTCTCCCTCCAGGCGGGGCTTTTCAAAATCGGGACTGATATGGACAGTCTCGCCAATTATCGGGTACAGCATTCCGTGTATGGCCAATATCTGGCCCGTAGATGCGGGATCCCCGGTTCCAACAATGAAATCCACCTTCATTTTCCGGGGCCTGAGATGCCGCAGCAGCCTTCCCGCCTCCCCATGTACATTTTTCAGGATCAATTGTGTCTCATCCAATGTGAGAACATCTATATAATAATCTATATTGTCCCGGATCTGCTTTATTTTATCACAGAGCTTACTGATTGTGTACTGAATATTCTGAAAAGTTTCCTTAACAGCTTTAAAGAAAGAAGAAAGCATATCACTGAGGCGTACCCACCAGGCGGTTTTGCGTGAAGCTGTTTTCTTTTCTTCAGCTTCCTTATTTGACTTCCCTTCCGGTTTTGACCCTTGTTCTGATTCTTCTTCCGGTTTCTTTCCCTTTATCTCTTCACCCTTCTGTTCTTCGCCTTTACAGCTTCCGTCCTCCCGGCCTTGCGCGCTCCGCTCTTTGCCGGTGTCTTTTTCCTGAAGCTTCTGAACTTTCTGGACAGCTTCTCCCGAACACTGCCCTTCGTTTTCCGGCTTCTTCTCCTCTTCCGCACTTTTTCCGGCATCATCCCCGCCCGGAACAGACTTTTTTTCATCACCCGCCGCTGCCTTCGGCACCTTCTGCTTCATACGGAAACGAAAACCGCATATTTTCAGCTGTGAAAGATAATTCTTCTCATACTTGCCCGTGTCATATTCCAGACTATAGCTGAGGAAAGAAAAAAACCAGGTCAGACGGATAATTCCATGAGGCTTTCCCTCTGCCGGAATTTCGCCCCTGGCCCGATATCTGACCGGAACAAAAAGAACCAAACATAAAATCAGAAGGAGAACGGCCAGAATGATGAGCAGGATAACGCCCACTGTTTTTAAAATACCGATTACGATTCCCATGGCTTCAGCTCCTGCTTATCTGTGCTCCAGAATATATTTTTTGATATCCGCGCCCCCGGTTTCCCTGACCACCTTTTCCGTCATGGCGACTACCATATCCACGGCTTCCGTATAGCTTGCGGCAAGACCTACGATAAACAGATCCTCCTTATCGTAAAACTTCTGCTGCAAAAGAGCACAATGGAAAATGTCCAGCTGATCATCAGACTTCGCCAATGCAATAATATAGATGGAAAACTGCCCGGCATTCGCCCTCAGCTTCCATTTCACTTTTTCCGGATTGCGGATGCTTTCACTGACATACAAATGTCTGTAGAACTTCATTATGCCTGTCACTTTCTTTCCGAAGCAGATTACGGCATTGCACTGCAGCAGCCTGATACCCTGAACATTTACCTGCTATTTACAAATTTGCCTGTTTCTGCCTCTTTTATACAATAAGGAAGAATTTGATTGAAGAAAGGCGGCATGGAATAATGTCCATTCCGCCTTACCGCCTTTTTTGTGTAAAATTCCCGGACGGCTGCCGGAAACCTCAGAAATACTTTTTGCTGCCCCACAAATTCTTCTTCTTGAGATCCAGATATTCATGATAGGCCTTCTCCAATATCTGCTTCTCATTGGCAAACTTGAGCAGATGATAAGCCTCATGATACTTATAGAATCCGGAGTCAACAAAATATTCCTCACGTTGTGGTTTACTGTAATAACTGTCGGCCATCATCAGATACCAGTGAACCTCCTTGTCCACCGTATCCTCCGGCACACTGAAGGTATACTCACTCTTCCCGATATACTTGATAATGGATGCCCTGGCACCGCTCTCCTCAAGAACCTCCCGGAGCGCCGTATCCTTATATTCTTCTCCTGCCTCTACCGTTCCCTTGGGCAGCACCCAGCCTTCATACTTGTTCTTGAAATTCTTATACAAAAGCAGAATCTTCCCACGGAAAATAACCACACCGCCACAGCTTGTTGCTTCTATCATTGCAATTCCTCCTGTTTGGTGTGAGCCGCGCCCCATATCTCAAAACACAGAACGCATATTCAATTGCATAAACTACATAAAGTATATCCCAAAACCCCCCGTAAGGCAAGTACAAAATTCTTTATCAGATGTGTAGGGAGGACGTCTATACGAGTTACTGTTCCGGGGCTGTAGGGCGGGTTTTCTGGGCGGGAGGGGATTGGGGGGCGCTGCCTGGCCCTGTTTCCGGGACCGTGGGGGAGGTGGGGGGTTTTGGGATCCAGCCTCAAAAACGGGGTGTTTCTAATTGTTCCGAAACAACAGAATTCTGTCAACGCGGCTGGAACTCCTCACACAGCGGCCTTTGGCCGGCTGCGTTCGTCAGACAAGCCGCTACGGGCGACAGAATTCTGTTGTTTCGGAGCAATAAGAAACATCACCGTTTTTTCCAATGGTTCCCAAAACACCCCACCTCCCCCCACGGTCCCGGAAACAGGGCCAGGCAACGCCCCCCAATCCCCTCCCGCCCAGAAAACCCGCCCTCAGCCCCGGAGCAGTAATTCGTATAGACTAGACTACACATAAGATAAAGTTAAAAGAAAAAACAAACAAGGGAAGGAAACACTTTATTAAAAATATTCCCAAAATACTTAACTACATCCATCTCCCTTAATTAACTGAAGATCCTTCAATTTCGCTGTCCTTGTCCTTCATACCGCCTGCCAAGGGGTGCCGCTGTCTGTTTTTGCTTCCGGGCCCGGCATACGCTCCGGGGCGGCTGTGGGACGTGGGGGGATTTTTCTGCCCCATTGGAAAAAACGGAGATGTTTCTTATTGCTTCAAAACGGCAGAACCCTGTCGCCCTTAGCGGCTTGTCTGACGAACGCAGCCGGCCAAAGGCCGCTGTGTGAGGAGTTCAGCCGCGTTGACAGGATTCTGCCGTTTTGGAACAATTAGAAACACCCCGTTTTTGAGACTGGAGCAGAAAAATCCCCCCACGTTCCACAGCCGCCCCGGAGCGTATGCCGGGCCCGGAAGCAAAAACAGACAGCGGCACCCCCACCCCTCCATCAAAAACCGGCGTTGAAGTAGGCGTCGAAGATTCTTTTGGCTATGGGGACGGCGTAGTCGCTGCCGGATCCGATGCCTTCTATGATGACGGTAACGGCGATTTCCGGGTGGTCGGCGGGGGCGAAGCCGGTGAACCAGGCGTGGGAATCGGCTTTGTTCTGGTTGAATTCGGCAGAACCGGTTTTGCCTGCGGCTGTGTAAGTAAGGCCTGAGAGGCGGGAGGCGGTGCCCTCTTCCACCACGTCGGTCATCAGGCCGCGCAGTGCGGCGGCTTCTTCAGAGGTCATGAGGCGGCGGTACTGCTGCGCCTGGAATTGTTTGATGATTTTGCCGTCCGCACTTTCAATGCGTTCCATTTCGTAAGGGCGCATCAGAAGTCCGTCGTTGGCTATGGCGGAGGTTATCATGCATAAATGCAGAGGGGTGATCTGGGTCTTGCCCTGGCCTATGACAGTCTGTATGAGATCCTCGTCACCGCTGTTGGCGGTTAGCTGGATGTGGCTTTTGGAGTAGGGAATGTCAATGGGAAGCTCCTGGTTAAAGAGGAGATCCTGCATGGTGGAAACAAAGCTTTGTTTATCCAGCGTCATGCCGATGTTGGCGAAGGAGGCATTGCAGGACTTGGCAAAGGAGCGTTCAAAGGAAACCTGGCCGTGTTTGCTTCCGTGGAAGCAGCGGATGGTGTTCTCTCCATGGGTATAGCTGCCGTTGCACTGGTAGGTGTAATTGGGCCAGGTATTCGGATTTTCACGGATGTATTCCAGTGAAGTCACGATTTTAAAGGTGGAGCCTGGCGGATATACGCCCTGGGAGGCTCTGTTCAGCAGGCTGGAATTTTCGGTGTCCGCTGTGACTTCGTCCCAGATTCTGGCAATTTCATTGGGATTAAAATCCGGTTTGGAAACCATGGCAAGTATTTTCCCGGTATCGGGTTCCATGACCACAATTGCGCCCTCATATATGCCCATCGCTTTATAGGCAACCTCCTGAAGCCCGGTGTCCAGGGTAGTATAGAGGTTGTTTCCCGGATTTTTTTTGCCGGAGGCGGAGTTGCCGGCCTGCTGGGCTACAGTGGCCGAGGTGTTGATCAGGTAGTAGTTGGCCAGGCTTTCCAGTCCGGTTTTTCCTTTGTCGGAATAGCCTACGATATGGGCAAACATGTTGTCATAGGGATAATTGCGGACTTCTTTTCCCGATTCATCCCTGATTGTCTGTGCAAGGATTTCTCCGTCCGCAGAGTAAATGGTGCCGCGGGTGTTTTTCGTTGCAAGGACAGCCTGCCGGCTGTTGTAGCTGTTATTGAACAGGGCTTCGGAATTGGAGGTGACATAGGTGCACAGATAGATAATAAGGCCCGCAAAAAGGCAGCAGAAAAAAGCTGCTGTGCCGATCAGGTTTCTATTTGCCCTTCGGGTATCGTATATTTTTTCTTCCGTTCCAGGGCGCTTCCTCTTCATCGTCCCAGTAGATTTCTTTTTCCGGGCCGTTGCGGTAGTCTTCTTCAAAGTCGTCTTCTTCGTACTCATCTTCATTCCAGCCTTCTTCTTCATAATCCCCGTCTTCCATATATTCGTCATCCACTGCATCATTTTCCATATCGCTGTAATCCTGATAGTCTTCTTCTATATAGTCTTCCTCATACGGCTCTTCCCCGACGCCGCTCCCATCATACGCCTTTCTGCGTCTGCGGTCTTCTTTTTCCCATTCGTCCTGTTCCCTGAGCCAGATTCCCTGCATGATGGAAAAAAAGATCAGGGTGGTCATGACGCTGCTTCCTCCATAGCTGACCAGAGGAAGAGTCACGCCGGTCAGCGGGATGAATTTGGTGCCGCCCCCGATGGTGAGGAAAATCTGAAAAATATACATTACGCCGAAGCCCGAAGCAATCAGGCGGAAAAAAGGATCAGAGGAATAAAGGGCAATTTTTAGAATCATAAAAAAACAGGAAATACATATGAAAATCAGGCAGATGGAAAAAATGATTCCCAGTTCTTCCGTCACCGCGGCAAAAATAAAGTCGGTCTCCACATAGGGGATGTCCTTCGGCGTACCCTGGCCGATTCCGAGGCCGAACCAGCTTCCCCGGGACATGGCAAAGAGCGACTGGGTGATCTGGTAGCCCTGGTTGTCAATTACGCTCCAGGGATCCTTCCAGGCCTGTACTCTGACCTGCACGTGCCTGAATATCAGGAAAGCCAGATAGGAAGCCACACCTCCGGCGCCGGCCCCGGCCAGCAGATATCGGTATTTTCCGGTGGCAAAGAAAACCAGGAATACATAGGCGGCGAAAAAAATCAGGGCGCTGCCCAGATCCCTGGAGGCCACAAGGATCAGAATGTGAGCCGCGGCAACCGCGCCGCTGAGGGCCACATTTTTAAAGGAGGAATCCTCCCAGAGGATGGCGGCCATGCAGAACAGGAACAGGATTTTCACAAATTCCGAGGGCTGGAAGGTGATTCCTCCCAGGGAAAAGAACAGCTTGGAGCCATGCGTCACCTGCCCTAATATGAGCACAGCGCCGATGGCAGTAATACCTGCCCCGGCATAGGCCCAGGTCAGTTTTTTCCAGAAGCGGCATCTGCGGATAAACAGTGGGACCGCCAGGGCGACGGCCAGGGAAACGGCCGAGATAAGCAGCTGTTTTCCGGCTTTGTGCAGATCCAGTCGGGTCAATATCACAAAACCGGTCCCCAGCAGCAGACACATATGATTCACCAGCAGCCGGTTGATTCCCGGATAAATCATGGAAAACATCATCATGGCAGAAAAAATGGCTATCTGGGACATGGCATAAAAGAACAGATAATCCACATCGCCTTTTTCCACGCATATGGTCAGAAATGCGGCAAACTGAATGACAAATATGAAGGCACTCTGCAGGTTGTCATATTTTTTCCGGCCTGTTTCCATGCAGAATACCCGAAAAAAAGAAAGCACTGTATAAAGTATCATGAACAGAGTGATTATGTATTTGGAGTAAACAATGATGTATTGTTCCATGCCCTGTTATTCGGCTCCTTTTTTAAAGTGTCCGGTGGTAAATTTCCAGTTCACCTGCCTGTTGATAAGCTCTGACGCCTCCGCACTGCGGGTGGTGCAAAGGCGGTGAAAAATTGACATGCGCTCCGCCGTCTGTGCTCCGCTTTCCTCCAGGAAATCCAGGCGGACCGCTTCGGCGCCGCTTTCCGCAATTTCTCCCAGATATGCATGAAGGGAAAGGGGAACGGAATTGTAAATGATATTGTAGCAGTAAGCACAGTCTGTTTCCACGGGGAACTCCGCCTGGTATCTGTCAAGCAGACGGTATTCCTGCATATCCGCCTGTTTTAAGGCTTTGTCTGAATGCAGAACTTCACAAGATGTCCCGGCCGTTGTTTTTCCCCGGCGGCTTTCCGTCTCCCTCAGACAGCTTCCCGCGGTTTTACGGATACAATTTGCCGTTACCATCATGGGAATCCTGCCGTAAACGAGAATCTCCTGCCCTTTCTTTGGCAGCGCATAAATACCTTTGCGGTTCAGCTCCAGCGGCGCGCAGTAGGTATCCATTTTATCCGCCCAGAAGCCATAGGTTTCACGGTTCCACAGATACAGCCTGTGATCCAGGGCAACACCACCCTTCCAGTCCTTTTCGTACAGCCACTGCCGTCCGGATAAAGATGCCGCCTGCACGCCGTCAAATAATCCGGTACCCAGGGCGGCAGACAGGCGTTCCAGCCTGGCTTCATCCTGTTTACGGAGAATAACGGGGAGGGAAAGATACAGTTCTGCTCCCGGAAATTCATTTTTCATGTCTTTTAAAGTAGCTTCCCAGTCTCCCCGGAGGAAGGTATGGGGAAGGTACAGCCTGTCCGCCCCTTCCTTCAGACAGCTGTATGCCTGGGATATGGTTTTTACAGATGCATGCACGGAAAGCGGACCGTGGGGAACCCCGCTCCCTTTTTGTGTATTTTCCGAAACCGCGGCCGCACAGGATGGTATCCCCTTTGCTGTTGCAGGTGCGTCCGTCCGGCACTTATTTGCTGTTCTTACCGGGCCGTTTTCCTGTGCTGTTTTCTGTTTCAGAAGATCCAGCACCTGACGTCTTGCTTCATTCAGTGCTTTGACAGGCAAAAATGCGTTGTCCGCCATATCCAGCCGGATATCCTCTGCCCGGAAGCCGCTTCCGCCGGTTCTGCGCAGCTGCTTTTCCACGTCCTCACGGCTTAGCGGCCGTTTGGAGGCAGTCTGCACCTCCTGTCCTTCCACGGAAACTGTCGCAGGAATATCTTTCCCGGCCAGCGCCGCCTTCAGGCGCAGGGGCCGGCCAGGGTGAAGGCTGGCCTCCAGTATTACGGGAACAGTAAGCTCCGGTTCCAGAATGCCGGAACGGATATTTTGCAGAACCGCTTCATCACAGCCCGCATAGCCGGGCTGATCCAGTGTTATCATTTCCCTGCCGTTATGTCTGTGATAATAACCGCCGCTGATTTCACTGCGGATATAGAGGGAAGATAATATATGCATATCGGATGCAGATACTTTTCCCGCTCCATCCGGACTGTCCAGGCAGGCGTCAATTCTGCGGCGGTAGACACTGGTTACGCCTGCCACATATTCCGGTTTTTTCATACGGCCTTCGATTTTAAAGGAATCAATGCCTGCTTTTATCAGCTCAGGAATAAATTCTATCGTACACATATCCTTCAGGCTCAGCGGATAGCATTCCTGTCCGTTCTGTCCGGGCAGGATCCGGTAGGGCTGCCGGCAGGGCTGGGCGCACCGGCCGCGGTTCCCGCTTCTGCCGCCCAGAAGGCTGCTGAAAAGGCACTGGCCGGAATAGCAATAGCACATGGCTCCATGGATAAAGGCTTCCACCTCCATGCCGCTTTCCCGGCACAGCGCTTCTATTTCCCCAAGGGTCAGCTCTCTTGCCGGAACGACACGGCAGACGCCCAGCTGCTTCAGAAATTCGGCGCCCCGCACATCCGTAACGGTCATCTGCGTGCTGGCATGAAGCTCCAATCCCGGAAACAGGGTACCCAACAGTGACAGCGCCCCGATATCCTGCACGATTACGCCATCCAGCCCCGCTTCATAAAACGGGCCGATAAAATCCTCCAGCTCCCCTACTTCATTTTGCTTAAGCAGCGTATTTACGGTAAGATAGAGCCTTTTCCCATAAAAATGCGCCTCCTTCAGGGCATCCACTACCTCTGTGTCACTGAAGTTTCCGGCATAGGCCCTGGCCCCGAACCTCTGTCCTCCTATATATACGGCATCCGCGCCGGCCTTCAGCGCCGCCTGAAAACAGGTATAGTCCCCGGCAGGCGCAAGTAATTCTGGTTTTTTCATAATATCCATTCCTTCTTTCGCTTTGCTTTACCGGCATCTGCAAAGTTGACAAACGCAGCCTGCCGGGTTAACAGGATAGAAAAAGGCTGTCCTGCTAAAGACAGCCTTTGTATATACCATTTATGAAGCTTAATTCCTCTGATGGGAATCACTGCTTCCTTTTTTCTTATTATCTGCCAGCTCCGTTTCCAGGCGTATGATTTTCTTGGAGCTTTCATTCAGATCACGCTGTAGGCCTTTCATGGATTTCTCCGTGTTTTCCAGCTTGATCTGGGAAGCGATCAGTTCATGCTTCAAATCATAAAGTTCCTTTTCCTTAGCCTGGATATCTTCCTCAAGCAATGCTATCTGCTTCCTGGCCTTGAAATAATCATCCGCAATGTTGAGCTGAAGCAGAACGCTCTGCCTTTCAATCGGCTGTTTCCGGAAGCTGTCCAGCTTGCCGTATTCCGTCATTTTATTATTGATGTAGGAAGCGACCTTCTGCAGGTATTCCTCACTCTCGTAACCGCTCAGAGTAAAGACCTTCCCGCCTATGATTACTTCCGTATCTGTCTTAACGGCCATAGATTAGCTCCTTTATACAATACCCGATATTTATATAAAATCTATTATAGATCAAACTACTGCGGAATTTCAAGTCCCAAATGCTGATAAGCCAGTCCGGTCACCACTCTTCCTCTGGGTGTACGGTTGATAAAGCCGTTTTTCAGCAGATACGGCTCGTAGACTTCTTCGATGGTGCCTGCATCTTCCCCGATGGCCGCTGCCAGCGTATCCAGCCCCACCGGGCCGCCGCTGAATTTATAAATCATGGTGTCCAGCATGTTCCGATCCACATGATCCAGCCCCATTTTATCCACATCCAATAGATCCAGCGCCTGATTTGCCACCTCCTGTGTAATTACGCCGTTAAAGCGTACCTGGGCGAAATCACGGACTCTTTTAAGCAGACGGTTGGCAAGGCGCGGCGTTCCACGGCTTCTTCTTGCCAGCTCCCTGGCGCCGCCCTCATCGATTTCCACATCCAGTATCCTGGCGGAATGACGGATGATGGATTTGAGTTCCTCCACCGTGTAGAATTCCAGCCTGTGGATGACCCCGAAGCGGTCACGCAGGGGCGCTGTCAGCAGGCCGGCCCTTGTCGTTGCCCCCACCAGGGTAAAATGCGGCAGATCAAGGCGGATGGAACGGGCGGAGGCGCCTTTTCCAATCATAATGTCAATGGCATAATCCTCCATGGCGGGATAAAGAACTTCCTCCACCTGCCGGTTCAGGCGGTGTATTTCATCCACAAACAGCAGGTCGCCCTCCTGAAGATTGTTCAGGATTGCAGCCATTTCCCCGGGCTTTTCAATTGCCGGGCCGCTGGTTACCTTCATATTGACACCCATTTCATTGGCGATAATGCCTGCCAGCGTGGTTTTGCCCAGGCCGGGCGGCCCGTAAAGCAGAACATGATCCAGCGCGTCTCCACGTTGTCTGGCTGCCTCAATGTAAACCTTCAGGTTTTCCTTGGCCTTTTCCTGGCCGATATAATCATCCAGGGTCTGGGGACGCAGCGTCCCTTCGATCCGGATATCCTCTTCCGTAATGTTTGTTTCAATGACTCTCGGCATGTAATCCTCCATGCAGCTGTAAGCCGCTGTGCAGCCGCAGCGCGGCCCTTAAATAATATGTTTTAATGCTGCCTTCAGCAGAGCTTCCACATCCATGGCTTCCGCATTTTCCACCTGTTTTACGGCGCGCAGCGCTTCTGTGGCGGAATAGCCCAAAGCGGTCAGCGCTTCCACCGCTTCGTTACGGGTATCCGTAAGTCCGGAGAAATTCTCCGCATAAGCGGCGCTCTCCCTGGAAACGAAGGTGTCCTCCAGGGAAACCTTATCCTTCAGATCGAGGATGACCCGCTGTGCCGTCTTGGCTCCGATACCGGGCGCCTTCGCAATTGTTTTGGCATCCTGGGACAGAACCGCCATGCGAATATCATCCGCGCTGAGCACGGAGAGTACGGCAAGTCCCCCCTTGGGGCCGATGCCGTTGACGGTGATGAGGAGACGGAACATGTCCAGGTCATCCCTTGTAAGAAATCCGTACAGCTGAAAGGAATCCTCCCTGACGCAGGTATAGGTATGTATTTTTATCTCTTCCCCGATTCCAGGAAGGCTGGAATGGAGGCTGGAGGGAATTTTTATATTAAAACCGATATGGTTGACCTCCAGGACCAGGTTATCTTCTGAAATATCGGCGATTTTGCCTACTAAATATGCAAACATGCAAACTCCTGTCCGCGCCGGAAGGCGCTTTTTTCATTCATTATCCGTTCGGTTCCTTCACAGCTGCAGGCAGTCTTTATAAATCACTTCTCCAGGCCGGCAGGCGCTTCATCACCTGTCCCGCCGTCAGTCCGAGGCACAGGCCGGTAATACAGCCTGAAACGAGCAGAAACGGCAGATAATATATGGTCTGGTACGTCTGCACCACAAGCATGGCCACCACGAGCTGGGCACAGTTATGGGCTGTCCCTCCCGCCACACTCACTCCGGTTATGGAAAAACAGGGAAGCCTTTTGATCGCCAACATGACAAGAAAGCTCACCAGGGCGCCTGAAAGGCTGTAAAGAACGGCAGATAGATTTCCAAATAAAAAGCCGCCAAGGAATACCCTCGCAACATTTACTGTCAGCGCTTCTTTGTTCCCAAAACGGTACATGGTAATCAGCACCGCCAGATTCGGAAGCCCCAGCTTCATTCCGGGGACACCGAAGGGAAGCGGGATCAAAGCTTCCACATAACCCAGGATCAGCGCGAAGGCAAGCAGCATACTGAGCAAAGCTGTTTTTTTCATGTCTGCCCCCATCTGCGCGCAGGGCGCGCATGTGATTAAAGCCGCATGCAATTCAGGGAGGCCGGAACCTGTTTACGCCGGCCTGCCCCTTTAGTCCAACATGGCATCCGGCGCGGAAGAATCCGTTTCTGCACGGCCTTCTATCGTTATGACCAGCTTATGAGGCAGGCAGATGATGCTTTCCCCGCTGCGGCTGATTGCCCCCTGCCTGACACAGAGCCTGTCCGGACAGTCAGCGTCCTCCAGACGGACACTGCCCCCTTCTATTACCAACAGATTCTCGTTGCCGGAAGCATCCTTCAGCAAAAGCCTGGTATCCTCCGAAAGCGGAAGGCGCTCCTCCACTACTCCGTCACGGCTGACCACTACCCAGCCGTCTCCCGGCCCTGCAGTAAAATGCCTGACCAGCAGAACCCCTGCAAAAACCAGTATAGCCGCTGTCAGCAGAAAATCTGCCTTCGTCATTATAGCATGTTCGAACATATGTTTCAAGAAGCATCTTCTCCTTTATGAACGCAGTAATTGCGCAAAGTTACTGTTCAAACAGGCCAGCGCATTCAGCTGCGCAGGCCAGCGCTTTGCGCTGACCGTAAGAAAGTGATTCAGGATTGCCAAAATCCATCGCAAAAGGCGATTCAGGATGGGTTTTGGCAATCACTGTGAAGCAATTGAACAATTGCAGCACAGTTTTCCCGAAGAAGTCTCGTGCCCTCCGACTCACCGAAGGTGGAGGCGCTGACGGAAGCCGCCTTTTCATAAAAGGCAAGGGCTGTTTCATAATCCTCACGGCGGAAGGCGGCCTCACCCAGTCCGGAAAGCGCCGCGGAGTAATGGGCACAGTGCAGCCCTTCCCCGTCTTCTGCCTCGCCGGGCAAATTTTCGGAAGCCTCATAAAGAGACAATGCCAGCTTCAGCAGTTCTTCCCCTTCTTCGTATTTTTCCTGTTTAAAACGCAGCAGAGCGGCGCTTGTCAGCAGATCGGCCCGCTGTTCCTTCTCTTCCGGCTTATTCTCCAGTATGGAGGCCGCCTTTTCCAGCAGCATCGCCGCCTCTTCAAATTCATTGCGGCTTTCCAGAAGCATGCTCATATTCTGATAAAGACGTATAAACCTTATATCCCCGCCGGACAGAGCCTGCTCATATATTTTCAGGGCGCGCACATCATAACGGTAAGCCTCCTCGTCCCGTCCGGCCGCCTGGCAGACAGCAGCCACATTGATCATGACCGTGGCAAAATGCTCCGTTTCCTCCAGCTGCAGTTCTTCCATTAAAAGAAGAATATCCTCAGACAGGTTCAGCGCCTTCTCAAACTGGCCGGTTTCCCTGTAAAAATCCAGAAGTTCATTTCCAATGGTAATATATATCCCGTAATTCTTCAATTCTGAGGCGTTTTCCATGCAGCCGGTAAGAAAAGGCTCCACCTTATCCCATTCACGCCGTTCAATCAGTCCGTTCAGCTGCGCAAATATTCCGTCAATCGTCATCATTTATTCTTCTTCCTCCGTAATCAGTGTCCATCCCAGGCCGGCATCGTAGGCCATGCAATTCCAGATAATTTCTCCGTCCTCATCCAGAAGCGGCGAGTCGTCCGCTCCGTCCACCGGAACCTCATACAGAAGATCAATACACCGATCCCTCTCCACATCAACGGCCCTGGCATAAAACAGATATTCCACACTGGGTTTGTTTCCCAGATTCAGTGGCAGGAACCATTCCTTATCCTCAGGAGAGGGGAAAACAAACGCTGCCAAGGGGCCATCCTCCGTCTGCTCTTCGGATCCAGCCTTTTCTTCCTCCGGCCCCCGCCCCTCTTCCAGCTCTGCTTTCAGGGATGCTTCGATGGCCTCTTCCGGAATCACCTCCGGCCGGCGGAAAAGCTCCTCCCGCAGCTCCTGGCAGAATTCATTATCGGCAAGGATCACCAGATTCTCCCACTTGCTTTTAAATTCCTGAAGCTCGGTATTGTGCGCTTCCAGCTCCGCCTTCTCCTTTGTCAGACTGCTGACACTGGCCCTGGCGGATACCAGCCGGCCTGCAATTTCCTTTTTCTCACTTCGTTCCGTATAAATGACAAAAGCCTCCACCAGCATCGCTCCCAGCAGTACCGCAACCGTAATATATGTGATAACCTTGGCAAAAACATCTTCTTTAAAATTCATTCAGGCAATCAGTCCTTCCTTTTCAAAAAACAATATTTCCTTCCTATTTTACACCATCTTGCCATAAAAGTCATTGAAAAAATTGCGGTAGCTGTAAAGGACTGAACGGCGACAAATGCGTGCATTGACAGAATCGCCGGAAAAAGCTATAATTACTGTGTTTTGAAATTCAAAGCTTTTGAAAATCAAAGGTAACTGTATCGTTAAAAACAGCTGCCAGAAAGATAACAGGAGGGGTTTACCCATGCAGAAGTATGAAATTACCACTGATTCCAATTCCGATTTACCTGTTTCCTACGCGGAAAAGTTTCAGACCGTCATCATCCCGCAGTATTATGCCTTTGGGGAAGAGGTATACGGCGATGAAAAACATATGCCTCCGGCAGAATTTTATGAACGCATGAAAAAAGGAGAGCTGCCCTCTTCCATGGCCAATAATCCGGCGGTGATCCGGGAAAAATTCGAACGTATTTTGAAAGACGGCAATGACATCCTGCATATTGCCTTTTCCTCCGCATTGAGCGGCAGCTACAACAATGTTTATGTAACCGCCCAGGAGCTGTGTGAAGAATATCCTGACCGCAAAATTGTGGTTCTGGATTCCCTGAATGTTTCCCTGGCGGAAACCATTCTTGTAATTAAGGCAAATCAGCTGCGGAAGGAAGGAAAGACTCTGGAGGAAAACGCGGCTTATCTGGAGGAATATAAGAAGCATCTGCATGTGCAGTTTACCGTGGATGATCTGTTTCATTTAAAAAGAGGCGGCCGCATCTCCGGTGCCGTTGCCGCAGTGGGAACCGCGCTGAACCTGAAGCCTTTCCTTTATGTGGGCAGGGAAGGGACCCTGGTTTCCGATGGGACTACCCGCGGCAGAAAAAAATCCATCCGCACCCTGGCGGAGCGCGTGGCAAAAACCCTGGGTGATACGCCCGACCGCACGGTTCCTGTAGGCATCGTCCATGGAAACTGCCCGGAGGACGCCGGTCTGGCGGCGGAATTCGTAAAGGAACTGACCGGGATCGAGGACATTATTATTAATGATATCAGTCCCAGCATCGGAACGCACGCCGGTCCCGGAGCACTGGGAATTCTCTATTATGGAGAGGAAAAGAAAAACTGAAATCCGTCCGGAAACGCCCTATAACAGACTGCTATTTCCCTGGACATATTTTCCCGGACATAAAAGGAGCGCAGCTTCGGCCCACCGGCCGGCTGCGCTCCTTTTATGATGGCGGCAGAAACGTCTCCTGCGAAACCCTCTCCGCTTCTTTTTACTGCTTGTTATTGATATAATTAACAAGTCCTTCCGCATCTATAATTTTCTGCATGAATTCAGGGAAGGCCTGCCCCTGGTAGGAGGTTCCCTTTGTCACATCCGTGATGACGCCGGAATCAAAATCCACCTCTACTTCATCTCCTGCCTCAATCGCTTTGGAGGCTTCCGGGCATTCGATGATAGGGAGGCCGATATTAATGGCATTCCTGTAGAAAATACGGGCAAAGGTTTCTGCGATAACGCAGCTTACGCCCGCCGCTTTAATGGCTATCGGGGCATGCTCCCTGGAAGAGCCGCAGCCGAAGTTCTTTTCCGCAACAATGATATCGCCTTTTTTCACATTTTTAATAAAATCCTTATCGATGTCTTCCATACAATGCGTAGCCAGCTCCGCCGGATCGGAGGAATTCAGGTAACGGGCAGGAATGATTACATCGGTATCTACATTATCGCCGTATTTGAATACGGTTCCTTTTGCATTTTTCATTTCTCTAATCTCCTTTGCTTACTTTACAGCTGGCAGGGGCAGGAAATCTTTCCTGTCACGGCGCTTGCCGCAGCTACGGCGGGGCTTGCCAGATAGACCTCGGAATCCACATGGCCCATACGTCCCACGAAATTACGGTTGGTGGTGGATACGCATCTTTCACCGGCTGCCAGGATTCCCATATAGCCTCCAAGGCAGGGACCGCAGGTAGGTGTGCTCACAACCGCGCCCGCTTCGATGAATATTTTCAGAAGGCCCTCTTCCATCGCCTGAAGATAAATAGCCTGTGTGGCGGGAATGATGATGCAGCGCATGCCGGAAGCTACATGGCGGCCCTTAAGGACCTCTGCGGCACAGCGCAGGTCGCCGATACGTCCGTTGGTACAGGAACCGATAACTACCTGATCTATTTTCACATCCTCTGTGATCTCGTCGATGGTTTTCGTGTTTTCAGGCAGATGAGGGAATGCGATAGTCGGGCGCAGAGCGCTTAAGTCGATGGTATATTCCTCATCATAAACGGCATCTTCATCCGCTTCATAAACCACCGGTGTCTTCATGGAGTGCTCCTTCATATAAAGCAGCGCCTGATCATCCACCGGGAAAATACCGTTCTTTCCGCCGGCTTCAATAGCCATATTGGCAATGGTAAAACGGTCGTCCATGGTCAGGCTGGCAATTCCGTCTCCCACAAATTCCATGGATTTGTAAAGAGCGCCGTCCACGCCGATCATACCAATAATATGTAAAATCACATCCTTGCCGCTCACCCATTGGGAAAGCTTTCCGGTAAGGTTAAAACGGATGGCTCCGGGCACCTTGAACCATGCTTTTCCTGTGGCCATTCCGGCAGCCATGTCCGTGCTTCCAACGCCTGTGGAAAATGCGCCCAGCGCGCCGTAGGTACAGGTATGGGAGTCCGCGCCAATAACTACGTCGCCAGCCACTACCAGGCCTTTTTCCGGAAGAAGGGCGTGTTCAATTCCCATTTCCCCCACTTCAAAATAATTGGTAATCTGGTTGCGGTAAGCAAATTCCCTGACGCATTTGCAGTGTTCCGCTGATTTGATATCCTTGTTGGGTACAAAATGATCCGGTACCAAAGCGATTTTGTCTTTGTCAAAAACGCCGTCCACCTTCATTTTTTCCATTTCCTTAATAGCTACGGGACTGGTAATATCATTGCCAAGCACCAGATCCAGATCCGCCTCGATCAGCTGGCCCGCTTCCACTCTTTCCAGGCCGGCATGGGCTGCCAGAATCTTCTGTGTCATTGTCATTCCCATAATTTTTCTTTCCTCCGTTTCTGCTGTTTTGCCAGCATCTGTACAGGCCGCTCCCGGGCCGTTCGATAAATTTAGTGTATCATAACCCTGGCCTCAGGGAAAATACTTTTCTTTCATGTTTACTATAATTACAAGTTATAGTATAATTTCATAAAATACAGTGTAGTTATAGGAGTTGGTTCAATGGAACAGAATCTGAATTTATACCATATTTTTTATACGGTGGCCAAATGCCGGAATATATCCGGGGCGGCACGGCAGCTTTTTATCAGCCAGCCGGCCATCAGCAAAGCGATTTCCCGTCTGGAGCAGAATCTGAACACCACTCTGTTTCTGCGTTCCTCCAGAGGGGTCAGGCTGACGGAAACAGGGGAAATCCTTTTCCGGCAGGTGGAAAGCGCCTTCGATGCCATCTGCCAGGGGGAGGAACAGCTGCGAAAGGTGCAGGAGCTGGGAATGGGCCATCTTTCCATCGGCGTAAGCTCAACTTTGTGCAAATATGTACTGCTTCCCTATCTCAGCCGTTTTACCAGGGAAAATCCGCATATCCAGATCTCCATTTCCTGCCAGTCCACTTATCAGACCATGGAGGCGTTGGAAAAAGGAACGGTGGATATAGGGCTTATCGGGGAAAATGAGCGGATGGAAAAGCTTGTTTTTTATCCTGTGCAGGAAATTGAAGATATTTTTGTCTGCACAAGGCGTTATCTGGAAAACCTGTGCAAAAGGGTATCTTTTCCCGGAAAGCCGTCGGCAGGGGATTTGATTTCCCATGCGACGCTGATGCTTCTTGACAAGGAAAATATTACCCGACAGTATATGGACAAGTATCTGTTCAGTGAAGGAATCAGCGCCGCGCAGATACTGGAAGTGACCTCCATGGATCTTCTGATTGATTTTGCAAAAATCGATTTGGGAATCGCCTGTGTCATTGAAAGCTTTGTGCGGGAGGAGCTGGAAAGCGGAAGGCTGATACGGTTGGCGATGCCGGTATCCGTGCCCGTCAGGAAGGTGGGGTTTGCCTACATAAAAAATGCGGCCTTTTCGTCTACTGCCGGGAAGTTCATGGATTTCTACATGGAATGCTGTGAAGGAAATGGGAAGTTATAATTAGATTAAAAAAGAGACTGGGGAATGTATCTAACCGCAGTCTCTTTTTGTGTGTAAATGTTATTATGTAAGCAAATCCAACCCGAAAGAGGGAGGATTGTTTACGGGGTTTTAGTTTTCGATCAGTTTGTTGGTGTCGTTCCAGCTGTAGAGTTTGCGGAGTTCTGCACCGGTTTTTTCGAGCTGGTGGGAGGCTTCTTTTTTCTTCATGGCGTTGAAGTGAGGGCAGCCTACCTGGTTCTCAAGGAGCCATTCTTTTGCGAAGGAGCCGTCCTGGATGTCGGAAAGGACTTTCTTCATGGCTTTCTTGGTGTCTTCTGTTACGATCTTGGGGCCGGTGATGTAGTCGCCGTATTCTGCGGTGTTGGAGATAGAATATCTCATTCCGGCAAAACCGCTTTCGTAGATCAGGTCAACGATCAGCTTCATTTCATGGATGCATTCGAAGTATGCGCTTTCGGGTTCATAGCCTGCTTCTACCAGTGTTTCGAAGCCTGCTTTCATCAGCGCGCATACGCCGCCGCACAGCACTGCCTGCTCGCCGAACAGGTCAGTTTCGGTCTCTTCACGGAAGGTGGTCTGGAGAACGCCGGCTCTTGCTCCGCCGATTCCCAGTGCGTATGCCAGTGCCAGGTCATGTGCCTTTCCTGTGGCATCCTGCTGTACTGCGATCAGGCAGGGAACGCCTTTTCCGGCCTGGTATTCGCTTCTTACGGTATGTCCGGGTCCCTTGGGTGCGATCATGGCAACGTCAATATCTGCCGGAGGCTTAATCTGTCCGAAGTGGATGGCAAAACCATGTGCGAACATAAGCATCATGCCGGGTCTTAAGTTGGGTTCGATGGATTCTTTGTAAAGTGCGCCCTGCTTCTCATCGTTGATCAGAATCATGATGATGTCGGCTTTCTTTGCAGCTTCTGCAGCTGTATATACGGTAAGTCCCTGTGCCTCTGCTTTCGCCCAGGATCTGGAACCTTCATAAAGTCCTACAATGACGTTACAGCCAGACTCCTTCAGATTCAGGGCATGTGCATGGCCCTGGCTGCCGTAACCGATTACTGCGATTGTTTTATCCTGTAATAAAGACAGGTCACAATCTTCCTGATAATAAATCTTTGCCATTTTTCTTTCCTCCATTTTGTTTGAATGACTATATAACTGAAAGGCCGCAGCGATGGCTGTACCTCAGAGTCCTGTTATGCTTCGGGCGCAGCGCGTCCGGTATTGTGTGTTGCTGTCCGGTAATTCCTCCGCCGTCCGGCGGAAGGGACTGTTAAAACATGAAAATCAGACGATGGAGCAGTAATCTTCCAGGTAAACCACATTCCCGGTTCCGCGTCCCAGACCTGCGATGCCTGTTCTTGCCAGCTCCAGGATTTCGTAATTGCTCAGAAGATTGATGCAGGCGTCCACCTTGCTCTGGTTGCCTGTGATCTCCACAATCAGGCTTTCCTGGCCCACGTCAATAATGTTGGCGCGGAATATGTTGGTGATGGCTATGACGTCCTGTCGCTTTTCGGCGCTGACCTTGACCTTTATCAATGCAAGCTCGCGGTAAACGCTTTCTTCGGGCTTCAGTTCCCTGATGTCACGTACATCCACCAGCTTAGAAACCTGCTTCTCGATCTGTTCCAGGATCTCATCATCGCCTTTGGCGACAATGGTGATTCTGGTAATTCTGGGATCGGCAGTTTCACCTGCCGTTATGCTTTCAATATTGTAGCCGCGTCTGGAGAACAGGCCGGATATCCGGCTCAGAACACCCGATGTATTATCTACAAGCAGCTGAAACACTTTTTTACGCATTTTATGTACCACGCCCCTCTTTGTCCGAAGGCCCGAAGGCCCGTCCGGTGCTGTCTTTTCAAACTATTCTAGCAACATTTCCAACCCTTGTCAACGTATGATAGTCAGTCATACTTTTTATAACCTCTGGTTATGGTTATATTAAAATACTGAAAAATACGTTATACAAGCAACGGTATCCTATGTGTACGGAACGCCGTTTTAAATGTCATTTTCCAGGCATTTGGGAAGGGCCAGGGTTCCGGTGCGGGCTACCTCCACGATGCTGATGGACTGGAGCATTGTGAGGAAGAGCTGCACTCTTTCCGGGGTGTCACATATCTGGATAAGCATCATGTGCTTGGACATGTCCACGATGGACGCATGCATGATAGCGCAGTTTTCCATAATATCCTTACGGTTGTTGCGGTTGTACTTTACCTTGACAAGCATCAGTTCGCGGCTGATGCTGGACGTTTCGTCAAAGGTCTTTACCTTGATGACATCCAGCTTTTTATTCAGCTGCTTCTCGATCTGTTCAATGGTCCGCTGGTCGCCGCTGCTGACAATTGTCATGCAGGATACAGCCGGGTCATCCGTCTCTCCTACCGCAAGGGAATTGATATTAAAGCATCTTCTGGAAAACAGGCCCGCTACCTTGCACAGGACACCGGATCTGTTTTCAACAAGAACAGAGTATATTTTTTTCATTCTGCCACCTCCATGATTATTTTACCAGATCCATCGGGTCTATCATGCATTCCATAAGATAAGAGCAGTCATCCTTCAGGAAGGCATCCAGCGCCCCGTCAATTTCTTCATTGCGGCTGACCCTGATAAAAGGAATATCATAGGCCTCCGCCAGCTTATCCAGATGGGGCGTTCCCGCAATGTCAACCACCGAGTACCTGTCTTTATAGGAGTAATGCTGATATTCCCTTACCATGCCCAGATAGTTGTTGCGAAGGACCACTATTTTCACCGGGATATGGTACTGCTGGATGGTTGCCAGCTCCATCATGGACATCTGGAAGGAGCCGTCGCCGCATACGGCGATTACCTGCTTGCTCATGTCGCCCAGCTTAGCGCCCATGGCGGCCGGAATGGAATACCCCATGGTGCCCATGCCGCCGGAGGTGAGGAAACGGCCTTCCCTGACCACATGGAAAGCGCAGGACCAGATCTGGTTCTGGCCCACATCAGCCACATAGACACCGTCAGGCTTCATTTTTTCTGAAATGCGGTGAATCAGCACTTCCGGATCCACATAGTCCGGATTGGGCTTCCGAAACTGCTTCATGCTGCTTTTGTAGCCCTCCAGGGTATGGAGCCATTCTTCATGCTCGCAGTCAATTTCCTGTTTTTCAAAATCTTCAAAAATGTATCTGGCATCTCCTACCAATGGAATGGTGGGACCGGCATTTTTGCCGATTTCAGCCGGATCAACATCAATATGTACCAGAACCTTGTCATGGGTGATCAGGTCGGGCTGGTTCACGGAACGGTCCGCCACACGGGCGCCTACCATAATGAGCAGGTCCGATTCATTCATGGCGCGGTTGGCATAGGATTTTCCGTTATTTCCCACCATGCCGAAATACATGGGATGCTCCGTGGGCATAACGCCGATGCCCATCATGGTGGAAACCACGGGGATCCGGAACTTTTCGGAGAATCTGCGAAGCTCTTCGCAGGCGCCGCTGAGGGTAACGCCGCCGCCGGCATAGATCAGAGGGCGTTTTGCCTTTTCCAGCTCACGGATAACCTTCTTGATCTGCACCGCATGGCCCTTGACCGTAGGCTTGTAGGTTCTCATATTCACTTCATCCGGATAACGGAATTTGGAGATTTGGGCATTCTGGATATCAATGGGGACGTCGATGAGGACAGGCCCCTTTCTTCCGGTATTTGCCACATAAAAGGCTTCCTTGAAAATTCTGGGAATATCATTCACATCCCGGACAAGGTAGCTGTATTTTACAAAGGATTCCGCCGCGCCCGTAATATCGGCCTCCTGGAACACATCGCTGCCAAGCAGCTCGCTGTTCACCTGTCCGGTAATGCAGACCAGGGGTATGCTGTCTGCAAAGGCTGTTGCAATGCCGGTGATCAGATTGGTCGCCCCGGGACCTGAGGTCACGGCGCATACGCCCACCTGGCCGGTCACTCGCGCCAGGCCGCTGGCCGCATGGGCTGCATTCTGTTCCGTCCTGATTAAAACAGTACTGATTTCAGAATCCAAAATGCTGTTATAAAAAGGGCAGATTGCCACACCGGGATAACCAAATACTTCCTTTATCCCTTCCAACTCCAGACACTTTACTATCGCATCCGCACCATTCATCTTCTATCCCTCCATTATTTTCTAAATTTGCCGAAAAACTCCGCCAGCGGAGCTATGACATCATTCAAATCGGAAATTGCCTCATTCAGGCTTTCAATGTCCATCTGGTCCACCTTCTTCATGGTCTGCTCCACTGCCAGGCTGCTGGAATCCACCAGGGAATTGACATTGTCGGCCACATCCCCCAGTTCATCCAGCGCATCCTCCGCCATGGTCAGCGCCGTCGAGGCCTGCTCCAGAGTTCCTGAGGCCTGATCCAGCGCCCTGGTCAGCCCGGGAAGCACACAGGCCACAAATAGGAGGACAAGCGCTGCCAGAACCAGATTGGAAACCGCAAATATGCGGGTGAAAAACAGCTGCTTTTTCTGTAAGGCCGTCCGTTTTTCATCGGATTCCTTCAGCTGCTCCATCAGCTGCCTCACGGCCAGCTCAGTTCCGTCAGCCTCCCAGAGCTCGTCATGCTGGCTGTCATGGGGAAGATCATCCCACAGCTCTTCCTTTGGTTCCTCCGGCTCCCTTACTGCCTCTTTTTCATTCATTTCCATAGGTGCCTCCCATTCCCTCCCGGATACCCAGAAGGCGTCTGGCCAGTCTCACCGCATCCGCGGCGTCCCGGGCATAACCGTCCGCATGGATTTCGTCCGCATATTCCTGCGTAATGACCGCGCCGCCGATAATGATTTTGGCATCCAGGCCTTCTGCACGGGCCAGCTCTATCACGTGTCTCATTTCCTGCATCGTGGTGGTCATCAGCGCTGACAGGCCGATGATGGAGGCGTGATTTTCCCTGGCGGCGCGGACGATGGTTTCCTTGGGAACATCCTTGCCCAGGTCAATGACCTGAAAGCCGTAATTTTTAAGCATGAGAGCCACCAGATTCTTGCCGATGTCATGGATATCGCCTTCCACCGTGGCTATGACCACAACAGGCATCTGCTCCCGCGCGCCTCCTGCCGAAAGCAGGGGCTCGAGAATGCCGATTGACAGCTTCATGGCTTCCGCGCTGGAAATCAGCTGCGGCAGGAAATATTTTCCCTTATCGAAAAGCTCTCCTACCTGATTGATGGCAGGGATCAGGCAGTTATCCAGCAGTTCCTTAGCCGGAAGCCCTGCATCCAGCGCCCGGCGGGTAATCTGCCCGATGCCGCTCCGGTTTCCTTTAAGAACTGCGTTATAGACATCGGAGGAGGGGGAAGCTTCTGCGGGCTGCGCCGCTTTTGTTTCCTTTGAGACGGCCTTTGCGGGCGCTGCCTGGGCGCTGACGCCTGTGCAGGAGGCCGCGTACTCGATATAACGCAGATCGCTGCCTTCCTTGTGAAGAAGCATATCCGATGCAAAAGCGCTGGCAACAAGCAGCTCCGAAGAAGGGTTGGCAATCGCCATGGTAAGCCCTGCCTGGATTGCCATCGTCAGAAAGACGCTGTTTACATAGGCTCTCTGAGGCAGGCCGAAGGATATATTGGAAAGCCCGCATACGGTCGCCAGCTGTTTTTCCCTGCAGTAACGGATGGTTTCCAGGGTTTCCAGCGCCGCATTGGGATTGGCTCCTACTGTTGTGACCAGGCCATCCACAATGATATCTTCCTTCGTAAGTCCGCAGTCAATGGCCCGCTCCAGAATTTTACCGATAATGTCCTTCTTTTCCTGCAGGCTTTCGGGGAGTCCCGCGTCGGATAAAGGAAGAAGGATAAACATGGCACCGTATTTTTTTGCCATGGGAATCAGCTTTTCGAACTTTTCCGTTTCCAGGGAAATGGAATTGATAAGCGCCCTTCCGGGATAACGGCGCAGCGCAGCTTCTATTACGTCAATATGGCTGGAATCGATGGAAAGAGGCAGTTGGCTGACTCCCGCCACCTCCTCCATGGCTTTCAGCATCATTTCCTTTTCGTCAATACCGCTCATGCCCATGTTGACATCGAGAATGGAAGCGCCGCCCTCCTCCTGTTCCTGGGCAAACTTGGTTACCATTTCAAAGCTGCCCTCACGGAGCTCGGCCTGAAGCATTTTTTTGCCGGTGGGATTAATTCGTTCTCCTATGATAAGAAAGGGATCCTCCAGCCCAAAGGCAACCGTCCTGCGTTCGGAGGCCAGGAAGCGGGTTCCTTCCGGCCTCCGGCCGGTCCCGGCCGGCTTTACGGCATGGAAAGCTTTATGCAGGGCGGCGATATGCGCGGGTGTCGTTCCGCAGCAACCGCCGATAATGGAAGCGCCGGCTTCACATACCTCCCGCATTTCCCCTGCAAATTCCTCTGCCTGCATGCTGTAGACCGTCTTTCCCTCCGCATCCAGGGAAGGGAGTCCTGCATTGGGCTTGGCAATCACGGGAACCCTGGTCACGGAAGCCATACTGCGTATGATCCGGGCCATCTGGCCGGGGCCTGTGGAACAGTTCGCGCCTATCGCATCGGCTCCCAGGCTTTCCAGCACCACAGCGGCGGTTGCCGCGTCCGTACCGTACAGGCTCCTTCCGTCGCCTTCAAAGGTCATGGTGACCATGACCGGAAGATCCGGGCAGGTCTCTTTGGCGGCGATAAGGGCGGCCCTGGATTCCTGCAGGCTCATCATGGTTTCCACAACAAGCAGATCCACGCCGGCCTCTTCCAGAAGGATTATCTGTTCTTTGTAAACTGCAATCAGCTCTTCCAGCTCCATGCTTCCAATGGGGGCCAGCTGTTCGCCGGTCATGGTCAGATCTCCGGCAACCAGCGCCCTGCCGGACGCAGCTTTTCTGGAAACAGCTACCAGTTTATGGTTCACCTGCCGTATCTGCTCCTCCATGCCGTATTCCCTGAGCTTGCACCGGTTGGCCGTAAATGTCGGCGCATATAAAATATCAGTCCCCGCTTCCACATATTCCTTCTGCAGGCCAATGAGGACATCTTCATTTTCCATTATCCATTTTTCCGGACAGACCCCGGCGGGCATGCCTCTCGTGATAAGGTTGGAGCCTGTGGCACCGTCCAGAAAAACCATTTTTTCCTTTACAAAATCTCTGAATTCCTGTTTTGTCATCCTTTTTTCTCCATTTACAAATATGTAACATTCTAACATGAAAATAAACAAAAGAAAAGCGTCACCTTCGTTACTGGTCACTCCATGACCAGTAACTGCATAAATCCATTAAAAATCGCCTGCGGCGATGGGATTTATGCACTCTTGAATCACGTTCTTACGTACTGTGCAGTAAATGCACAGTACTGAGTGAACAGTAACTCACCTTCTCCGCCTTTATCATACCCTTGATTTCAGGCTCGGAATATGGTAAGTTGAATAGGAACATAACCGGAAAGGTACGATAGTGATGATAAAAACAGGAAAGACAGGCCTCCTGGCCGCCGCGCTTCTGGCTGCCGCACTGCTTGCGGGCTGCGGAAAGAATGCGGAGCTGGATAAATTTCATACGGAAATGGAAAATTTTACCCAACAGGCGAACGAAACCTTTGATGTGCTAAATAATATTGATCCGGAATCTGATACCGCGATGGAGGATATGCTAACCGCACTTGACGATCTGGCGGCGGAATTCAATACGCTGGCGGAGATTGAGGTGCCCAGGCAGTTTTCCGCAATAGAGAACCTCGCTGACGAGGCGGGGGACAATATGTCCCAGGCGGCAAGCCTGTACCGGGAAGCCTATGGCGGAGAAGAATATAACGAAAATGTGGCCGCTGCCGCCGCTGAATATTATAACAGGGCAATAAAGCGGATCAATTATATCTCAGAAATTCTGCAGGGCGAGATGCCTACGGATGATTCCATAGTTATTACTACGGAAAACGATGCGCCTGGCTTTAAAGAGGATGCCGGAGAAGGGGGAACACAAACGGGTGATATCGGCGCCGAAGGCGGTGAGGACGGAACCCCGGCTGCGGAATAACCATCTGAAGGCTCCATGGAGTATAGAAACAGAAAACAAAAAGTCTTTCAGTGCTTTCGCATTGAAGGACTTTTTTTAACGGTCATTTTATCTGTTTTCCCTGCAGGTCAGCTCTGTTACCTCCAGCTTGAATATACAGGCATTCTCCGGCAGAGAGTTTTGGTCTTCCGCGAATTTTCCGGGAATGTAATGGGCCAGGATATGCTTCAGCGCAGTCCTCTTCTCTTCCTCCCCATTTAAAAAGACAGGCCTTCCGCAGCCGAAGGCAGAGCTGTAAAGCATGGTATATTCACTTCCTCCCACCGGCAGCATGCAGTGGTTGGCATCCATCTGAAAGGTTATTTCTTCCGCAGCTTCTTCTGCTGCCTTTATCAGGGCCGTCTTCTTTTCATCCAGCATGCTCTGGAAATAAAAAGTGAACTTGCCGTTAAGGAAAGTATAACCAAAGCAGAGAGGCACAATATACGCCCTGTTTCCGTCAACAAGCCCCAGACGGCAGGTGTCGCAGCTGTCCACGGTCTTTAAAATACCAGCAAGCTCCCGGACTTCTTTTTCTTTTTGTATCATTTTCAATTTTCTCCTCTAATTCCAATAGGCAGTGTTCATTTTGTCATATACAGTATCCATCAGCTCCACGGTCTGCTGCCGTTTGTTGGCACTTTCGGCAGGATACACCGGAGGAAGTATTTTCAGAGTGAGGCAGGGCCTGCGCTTCAGGATACCAATCAGGCCGCCGGGCTGTCTGTAGGAAATCACCATGGGAAGTACTGGCACGCCGGTTTCACAGGCGGTAAGGAAGGCTCCCCGTTTGAATCCGCGGATTCCCTGATAATAAGGATGCAGCACCACCTCCGGATAATAATGGAGCAGGTTCCCGTTCTGCACCCATTTCCCCGTCGCCTCCATAAAACGTTTGAAACCCTGCTTGCTCTCCGGAATTGGAATAGCGCCCAGCAGACGTATAATATGGCGTATCAGCGGTATCCTGAAGTTGGATTCCAGCGTGGGGAAACATACATTACGGCTGCGCAGCACATAGGAAACCATGATGCAATCCAGCAGATGCACATGATTGCATACGGTGACAGCCCCGCCCTTTATGGCCTTCAGATTTTCCTTCCCTTCTATTTTCAGCCCCCAGATAGGTTTGATTATCAGCGCCACCAGCAGGTAAATGATAAGGCGTATCAGCCCTCCGCCCAGGATAAACAGTGGATTTGCAGGAAAAAAGTTATAATTTTCCCGCACCTTGAAACGAAAGGGCGTCCACATCTTAATCAGATGCTTTTCTTCATATACGACACCGTCCCTGCTCCTGCCTTCCTGCGTGAATTTCCTGCAGTTTTCAATCCGCCGGTTTTCCCTGTGAAAATCTCTCAGTTCCTCTTCAAACATCTGCTCCATTTGCCGGACACAGCCATCCAGAGCGAAATTCTTTCCATGTTCGCTGTATTCTGCTTCCATACGCGCGCGCTCTGCAGGTTCACTCAGCCAGTAATCGATCTTTGCGGCAAGATCGTCGCTGCTGCCGGCCTGGAACAGGCTTCTTTCATCCAGGGCAAACTGCGGAGTAGCCGATTTGGGGCTGTTGGCGATTACCGGGACGATACCGCTGGAAAATGCCTCAATACAGGAGATAGCCTCTATTTCCGCATCTGCCGCATGGACATACAAATCCGTTTCGGAAAGCAGGTTCACCAGCTGTTCATGGGAGAAGAACCGCATGATTGGTTTATTGGTCAGCTTCCGGGAACGCAGGCGGTAGCTTCCGTATTTCAGCCCCTGTCCTGCAAGCACCAGCTGAATACGTGATTCATATCGGGATTTGGCAATGGCGTCAATCAGCACATCCTGTCGTTTTTCATTGGAAAGCCTGCCGATCATAAGCACAATGAATTTATCCTTAAGCTTATCTGATTTCTTCTTTTTCCGGTAAACAAAGTCCGGATCCACACCATTGGAAATCACATGCAGCTTTGCAGTGTAGTGATTCGCCTTCAATTCCTCCGCTATAAACGTGCTGGGGCAATGGATATGGCGGAAATTTTTATAAAAATTATCCCAGAAAAAACGGTACAGCCAGGCATTCACATTCTTCTGGCGGCCCAGATGCAGCGTATAGGTAATGTTCTCCGGCTGCACATGGAATGCGGCGGTATGGGGCACGCCCATTTCCTGAGCGATGTGCAGCCCCCTTATGCCGAGCCAGAAGGGAAGCAGGAAATGCACCAGATCCGCCCAGCCAATGGCTTCCTTAAGCACCTCTTCGTCCGGCTTGGCAAAAACCATTCCCTGCTTTGTTACGATATGGTGTACAATAGGCGGCAGGAAATATTCCTTCACCAGGTACTTACCATTGCCGGAATTTCCTGTACTGACCACTCTGACCTCATGCCCGTGTGCATTCAGCGTCTGTGCCAGGCGCTGGGCAGTCATTGTGGTTCCGTTATTTCCTCTGTCATATTGATCGATAACTAATAATATTTTCATATTTATTTACCAGGTATATTTCTTAAAATGCAGTTCTCTCAGGTCGCGCGCTATCAGATAAGCGGCGGCATTCACAAAGAGAAACACCAGCAGGTTTACCCTGAATCCATGGCTGCCGGGGATCAGCGCATTGATTAGGAGTGTCAGAAGAAGCCAGCCTCCGTATACCAATATCTGGAAAAGCTTCTGCCTCATATGGAACAGCCTTTGGTAGAAATATTTGGATAAAAACCATGCAACCAGGGGAATGACAGCCAGTTCAAGCACATAGGTCAGGGACATGGGGATAAGCAGCACCGCATCCTTCCCGCCTGACAACGCCGAAGCTGCCACCACTGCAATAAGAAGCAGATGATAACAGCAAAATACCTGCACGGAACGCTCTAATGTAAAAATATACCTTTCATAGGCGGTCTGATGCTCTTGCATATTACCGGCTTTTTTCCGGGCATATTCCTCCGGCGGGTAGCCCAGCGCCTCCTCCATGGACTGTTCCTTTTTGATGGCGGCCTTTGCAGTTTTTACCAGTTCCTCCCTGTTTTTTTCCAGTTCATATGCACACATGCCTTCTTCCTGGAGATATTCGCTGATTTCTGTGATGATATCTCCATATTCAGACTTCAGATATAAAATATCCTGTGCATTGCTCTTTCTCATTTTCGCATATCTGGACATTGCGTTTCTCCTCTATTCTTCCGTTTTTCCCGCTATAAACAGTTCAAAAGCATCTTCCGGCATGGGCTTTGCAAAATAATAGCCCTGACCGATATCACATTGTATGGAATGTATGAATTCCGCCTGGGCCGCATCCTCCACCCCTTCCGTTACCGTAGTAATCTGAAGCTCCCGTGCCAAAGTGATGATATTTTTCATAATGATATCCCGCTTTTCCTTCTCAGCCGTGTCGGAAAGGAAAACTCTGTCCAGCTTCAGTTCGTCAATGTCCAGCTCCTTTAAAATATTCAAAGAAGAATATCCGCTTCCGAAATCATCCATGGAAACGGCAAAGCCCATCTTGTGCAGTTCCCGGACAAGAACCTTCATTTCATCCAAATTGTCCATGGTGATGCCTTCCGTTACTTCAAGAATGATACGGGAAGGATCACAATGATATTTATGGATAATCCGCTGAATCTCATTCAGGTAATCCGCTTTATAGAACAGGATTCTTGACTGATTGACCGAAATACAGATATCGGCATACCCGTTTTTCTCAAGCCGGTTCAAAAAGGCGCAGGCTTCCTCCAGCATATACATATCCAAATCAGTAATAAAACCGTTTTGTTCAAATACAGGTATAAATTCGTCAGGATATATCAGGCTGCCGTCAGGACGTATCCAGCGCACAAGAGCCTCTGCGCCGCAAACCGCCGAAGTATTCAGAAGGACCTTGGGCTGCAGGTACATTTTGAATTCCCTGTTATCCAGGGCAGCGTGCATGCACTGCTCGATTTCATTGCGCTTCACTTCTTTATCATGAAGGCCGTCGCCATAAAATACAGTGGTGCTGTCATGGTAGCCTTTTGCATTTTTCAGAGCCAGATTCGCCCGATCCCAGAAAACGTCAACGTTGATTTTATTGCTGAAGGACTCAATTATCTTTACGCCGCAGTTGCAGAGAATATGATACTCCTGCACATCGTCAAGCTGGCAGGAGGCAATGGTATCCACAAGCTGCTTCAGACGGTCCGTCAGGACCTCTTTGCCGCTATAGTACAGGAGCAGGGCGAAACGGTCAGAGTTGTCACGGCAGCAGAATTCTTCCTCCTGAAGCATTTGGTTGCAGGTATTTGCAACATGCTGCAGAAGATAATCTCCCTTCTGGTATCCAAACAGCTCGTTTACAAACTTAAAATTGGCAATATCCAGAAGAACCAGCGCATAATTGCTGTCCTTCTCCAATTTTGCAGAGGCCAGCTCCATAAATCGCGCCTTATTATAAAGCCCCGTCAGCTGATCATAATAGGCCATCCGCTGCATGGCGTTGCGGCTTCCGCGGATGATAATATAAATATAACTGAACAATAGAACGAGAAGCAGGATAATAACGGCAAAAATACAGATAATCATTCTCGTCATCTTAACAAAATTCGCATTCAGCGCGCTGCGGGGAACCATACATAAAATGTACCAGCCATTCTTGCCTATCGGGGTAAAAAACATCCAGTATTTTATCTTATTATAGGTAAACTGGGAAAAAAATTTGGCACCCTCCTGCAGCTTCGGCAGTATCTCCTCTTTATCACTGATTCCCAGGATAGCGGATTCAAAAATGCTCCGGATATCCCCCTCTTCCAATATCTGATGAGCGGATCGGATAATAAAATCCCCCTGCTCATTAATTATATGGAGATATGCATTCCCGCTGAATATGGGCTGATTGATGATTTCTGCAAAGGTTTCTGAGGAATTCGCTGCGGTAAGAGCGCCGATCAGCTCCCCATTTTTATAGACAGGGACCGCATAGCAGTTAACATAACCCTCTCCGAAACTATCCGGAAGGGTATCAGATACAGAGCTGCTACCTGCCAGGGCCTCCCGGATAAAGGCTTCTTCTCCAAGATAGACATTTTCCACCCGGACCCCCTGCATATCAACAAGATCTCCTCTTCCGTCGGGTTTGACAAATCCCATACGGATGAAATCATTCTGATAATTTTCTGTCTCCAGAATGTCCATAACCTTGTCCATATCCATGATATTGTTTCCGATTATGGTTGCCAGGGCCTCCAGCGTCTGCAGATTTCCTTCTATCTGCTTTATCATGGTATTCCTGTACTGCTCCGTCACTTCATCCAGATAACGTTCCGCTTCATTTTTCTGTGCCCTGCTTAAGGTTTCAAAAGCCAGAACTGCGGTTAAAACAAGTGCTGTAAGGATTCCTGCCGCTACGCTTACCGCCACGATAATCTGTTTTTTCAGGTTCCTGTCCTCTTTCATGGTCTTCTCCAAAAGCGAATGGTATTTCGCCTTTCCATGTATGTATTTGTTGTGCATAAATGTCAGACAATATGCTTATTATAACCTAACCGATCATTTTTGTACAGCTTATGAAAATTCAAAAAGGAAACCGCCGGCCGGACTGCCTGCGGTTTCCCTGAGAATCATCTGTTAATATAAAGTTTAAGAGCCTTAAGCATTCCTGCGGTTTTCTTTAATTGCCGCCTGTGCAGCTGCCAGTCTGGCAATCGGGACACGGAACGGTGAACAGGATACATAATTCAGGCCGATATTATGGCAGAATTCAATTGAGGAAGGATCTCCGCCATGCTCACCGCAGATGCCCAGCTTGATATCAGGACGTACCTTGCGTCCCTTATCAGCGGCCATCTTAATCAGCTGGCCTACGCCGTTCTGATCCAGTTTTGCAAAAGGATCGGCTTCGTAAATTTTGCTCTTATAGTAATCTACCAGGAATTTTCCGGCATCGTCCCGGGAGAAGCCGTAGGTCATCTGGGTCAGGTCATTGGTTCCGAAGGAGAAGAACTCCGCTTCTTCTGCGATTTCGTTGGCAAGAAGCGCCGCACGGGGAATTTCAATCATAGTTCCGATATGATAGTTAATGTCGGAATTTTTCTCCGCCTTTACTTTCTCTGCGGTTTCCACCACCACATCCTTGACGAATTTCAGTTCCTTCTTATCGCCTACAAGAGGAATCATAATTTCAGGAACAATATGGTAGCCGTTTTCTTCGTTTACTTCTATTGCCGCTTCCATAACGGCCCTGGTCTGCATCCTTGCAATTTCAGGATAGGTTACGGAAAGACGGCAGCCTCTGTGGCCCATCATGGGATTGAACTCATGCAGGCTGTCACAGGTAGCCTTTACTTCCGCTACAGTCAGGTTCATATCTCTTGCAAGATCTTCAAAATCCTTTTCCTCCGTGGGAACGAACTCATGAAGCGGGGGATCCAGGAAACGGATGGTAACAGGGTTGTCCTGCATTACCTCATAAATCCCTCTGAAATCACCCTTCTGGAAAGGAATCAGCTCATTCAGGGCTTCTTCCCTGGCTTCACAGGTGGTGGAAAGGATCATCTTACGGATCTTCGGAATACGTTCGGGATCAAAGAACATATGCTCCGTACGGCACAGGCCGATGCCTTCCGCGCCCAGCTTCAATGCATTGGCAGCATCCTCAGGGGTATCGGCATTGGTTCTTACCTTCAGCACACGGAAAGAATCCGCCCAGTTCATAATACGTCCGAAGTTGCCGCTGATGGTAGCATCTTCCGTTGCGATATCGCCATCGTAAATCTTACCGGTAGAACCGTCAAGAGAAATATAATCTCCTTCATGATAAGTCTTGCCGCCAAGGCTGAATACTTTAGCTTCTTCATCCACTGTAATATCACCGCAGCCGGATATACATGCGGTGCCCATGCCTCTTGCCACAACAGCCGCATGGGAAGTCATTCCTCCGCGTACGGTAAGGATACCTTCGGCAGCATGCATTCCTTCAATATCCTCCGGTGATGTCTCAAGCCGTACAAGAATGACCCTCTCTCCCCTTTCATGGGCTTCCTTCGCTTCTTCCGCGGTAAAATAAACCTTGCCTGCAGCGGCGCCGGGAGATGCGGGAAGAGCCTGTCCGATAACGGTTCCGGCCTTCAGAGCATCCGGATCAAAGGTTGGATGCAAAAGCTGGTCCAGAGACTTGGCTTCAATACGGAGAACAGCTTCTTCAGGGGTAATCATGCCTTCGTCCACCAGATCGCAGGCAATCTGCAGAGCGGCGGGTGCCGTTCTCTTTCCGTTTCTGGTCTGCAGGAAGTAAAGCTTTCCTTCTTCAATGGTAAACTCCATGTCCTGCATATCCCTGTAGTGGTTTTCCAGCTTATTGGCTATTTCAATAAATTCTTTATAGCATTCGGGCAAATCCTGTTCCAGACGGGTAATGGGCTGGGGAGTCCTGATTCCGGCCACAACATCTTCGCCCTGTGCGTTGATGAGGTATTCTCCGTAAATTCCCCTGGCCCCTGTGGAAGGATTCCTGGTAAATGCAACACCGGTACCGGAAGTATCGCCCATATTTCCGAATACCATGGACTGTACGTTAACTGCTGTTCCCCAGTCGCCGGGGATATCGTTCATTCGGCGGTATACGATGGCACGTTCGTTGTCCCAGGAGCGGAACACAGCCTTTACGGCCTCCATCAGCTGGATCTTGGGATCCTGAGGGAAATCCTCGCCCATCTTGTCCTTGTAGATCGCTTTGAAGCGAGTGATGACTTCCTTCAGATCATCAGCGGTCAAATCCGTATCATAATGAGCGCTCTTGGCTTCTTTAATCTCGTCAAGAACCCTCTCAAACAATGATTTGGGCACTTCCATGACCACATCTGAAAACATCTGGATGAATCTCCGGTAAGAATCATACGCGAATCTGGGATTACCGGTCTTCTTTGCGAAGCCTTCCACGGAAATATCCGTCAGCCCCAGGTTAAGAATGGTGTCCATCATGCCCGGCATAGATGCCCTGGCACCTGAACGTACAGATACAAGCAGCGGGTTCTCGGTATCGCCGAATTTCTTATTCTGGAGCTTCTCCAGTTCGGCGAGCGCAGCAAAAATCTGATCCTTAACTTCATCAGAAATCTGCTTTCCGTTGTTGTAGTAATCCGTACAGGCTTCGGTTGTTACCGTAAAGCCCTGCGGAATTGGAAGTCCCAGATTGGTCATTTCTGCCAGATTGGCTCCTTTTCCGCCAAGAAGATCGCGCATGTCCGCATTACCTTCTTTGAATGAATAAACCCATTTTGCCATCTAATCAGTTCCCCCTTTGAACGAAATATTTGGTATAGGTTTGCGGAACGTTTTTACGCGTTCCGCTCTCGTATTTCCATTATATCACAGTTCTTCCTGGAACGCACGTTAATTTTTGTTGTTTTTTTAATAAATTATAAATAATATATTCAAACTCCCAATAAAACATTCATTTGTGGTGCTGTTTTTTAAATTATTTTGTTGTTTTACGCGATGCTTTATGTGGATTTTTCTGTTTTTATTATGTAACCGGTTTCTTTGAAAAAGGCTGACAGTGTCCGCTGCACACAGAAAAGTTGTACTATGGGTCGGGTCCATCAAAAAAAGCACCCTGCCTGCTGCAGGATGCTTTTATCCAATGGTAAAACAGTTGTCTTTCTATATCAGAAGTCGAATTTATCTGCAAAATAAGCGTCCAGCTGATCGATGGCCACCCTCTCCTGTTCCATGGAATCGCGGAAACGCACGGTTACACAGTGATCTTCCTCGGAATCAAAATCGTAGGTTACGCAGAAAGGAGTACCGATTTCATCCTGACGGCGGTAGCGCTTTCCGATGTTTCCTCTGTCATCGAATTCACAGTTGTACCTTTTGGAAAGCTGCTCATAAATCTTCTCAGCGCCCTCGTTCAGCTTTTTGGAAAGAGGCAGAATACCGATTTTCACAGGAGCAAGCGCGGGATGGAAATGAAGCACGGTACGCACATCCCCCTCACCGATCTCTTCCTCATCGTAAGCTGCGCAAAGGAAAGCCAGCACAACACGGTCCGCTCCCAGGGAAGGTTCGATAACGTAAGGAATATATTTGATATTCTTCTGATCGTCAAAGTAAGACAGATCCTGTCCGGAAACATTGGCATGCTGGGTAAGGTCGTAGTCCGTTCTGTCGGCAATGCCCCACAGCTCGCCCCAGCCGAAGGGGAACAGGAACTCAATATCCGTAGTCGCTTTGGAATAGAAGGAAAGCTCTTCCTTATCATGGTCACGGACACGCATTTCTTCAGGTTTGATTCCCAGGGTCTGCAGCCAGTCGATACAGAACTGCTTCCAGTAAGCAAACCATTCCAGATCAGTGTCGGGCTCACAGAAGAATTCCAGCTCCATCTGCTCAAATTCACGGGTACGGAAGGTAAAGTTTCCGGGAGTGATTTCGTTACGGAAGGATTTGCCCACCTGGCCGATGCCGAAGGGAATCTTCTTTCTGGAGGTACGCTGTACGTTTTTAAAGTTCACAAAAATACCCTGTGCGGTTTCAGGACGAAGGTAAACCGTATTCTTCGCATCCTCGGTAACGCCCTGGAAGGTCTTGAACATCAGGTTAAACTGACGGATATCCGTAAAATTATGTTTGCCGCAGCTCGGGCAGGGAATGTTATGTTCTTTAATGAAATTCATCATTTTTTCCTGATCCCAGCCGTCAACGGAGCCGTCCAGCTCTATGCCGTTGTCCGCAGCGTAATCTTCAATGATTTTGTCCGCACGGAAACGCTCGTGGCATTCCTTACAGTCCATCAGCGGATCGGAAAAGCCGCCCAGATGGCCGCTAGCCACCCATGTCTGAGGGTTCATGAGAATGGCGCAGTCAACACCCACATTATAAGGATTTCCGGTGATAAATTTCTGCCACCATGCCTTCTTCACATTATTTTTCAGCTCCACGCCCAGGTTGCCGTAATCCCAGGTATTGGCAAGGCCTCCGTAAATTTCGGACCCGGGGTATACAAAGCCTCTCGCTTTGGCCAGAGCCACAATTTTTTCCATTGTCTTTTCCATTTTTTCTCCTCCTGCTTTATCCGTTATGCTTCTTTCTATTTAAATATGATATAGGAAAGGGATTCCCCATTTGTCACCGTTGCCGTCCGGTCATCCGGTCCCATGGTCACATCATCGCTGATGTAGAGTATGTCGCCATAGGTTTTCACCGTGGTGGTTTCCCTTACGACTGCGATATGCTTCTCTCCCATGTCCAGAATATCCTGTTTGTTTATTGTCGCGCCTTCCTCTTTGACGCTGTTAAGCGTAATGTCAAGATCGTATCCTGCATTGAAGGCATCCTTTACCGTACCTGAGAAAAGCGCCTGACGGTACAGGCCTGTGTAATCCTCCGACTTCCTGAAGGTCATTACCAGATGGACAACGCCGTCCGTCACTTCCGCGGACTGCAGCTTGATATTATCGCTGCCGGCGCTTTCGTTATATCCCGCAATCATGCTTTCTGTAGTGGATTTCAGTTCATCCAGATCATAATAGCTTTCACTAAAGTCTTCTATGATGGATTGGACGATTTCTCCGTTTTTCTTTAATTCCAGTGTCGTAGTTTCCTCTTCCTCCGCTTTGGATCCACAGCCTGAAAGTAGCAGGGCCGCACCCAGAACGGTAAGAAGGAACAAATTCATTTTTTTCATACTTGCTCCCAACCTTTGCCGTATGTCTGCCATATCCTAAACATTATATCCGACCTATCCCGGATTTTCAACCAAAACTTGTCAAAGGCTTTTGAGTATCTCCAGGCTTTTAAAGTTTCCATCCAGCGATTGTCTGCAATAATAAGCGGCCAGCCGGCCCAGTTCCTGAAGGACCGGGGGCGTGACCGTAAATGTGTAGAGCTTTTCAACCGGCGAATTTACAATATACGATACGGCATACAGAGTGGACTCCAAAAGTTTGTCCCCATTGGGGATTCCCGGAAACTCTCCATTGATCGCAACCGTCTTGATTTCGAATATGTAGCGGACCAGCTCGTGGGCCAGGCTCTTTGCACACAGGGCGCGCAGAGACTGGTACAGCAGCTTCAGCAGTTCCCTTTCGTCGTTGTTTTCCCTGGTGCAGTAATCACATACTTCCAGAAAATACATTCCGTAATAGGCCCCTTCATAATCTGAGCGGAGGCCTTCAAAATAATTGGAGATGAAGGTCTCCGCCAGTGTATAGGAGGAACGGCCGGCATACAGCCGGAATTCGCCGAAGGAGAAGGGATTGGTGGAGGCCATAAAACGGTTGTTCTGTTTCCTGGCCCCTCTGGCAAAGGCGGCTATCTTGCCCCGCTCCTTCGTCAGGATCACTACCCTTCTGTCATATTCCCCGATAGGTTCCGCTTTCAGTATGAGTCCTGTCACTGTGAGCAACTCCTGCATTCTTGTCTGCTTCCCGCCCTTCCCTTTCGTCTTTTTCCGCAGTAGACGCGGCGTACCTGAGATAATCCTCTACTTTTCCTGTTGCGCAAAAACTTTTCCAGTTGTCTAAATCGCTCATCCTTCACCCAGTCCTCTTCTGTTTTTTGCGAGAGCACCAGGCTCCCTAAAGGCACTACAATAAGTACTCTATTAGGGTTCGCTTTTTTGGATTTTCTATTCGGCGTCTTTCGGATTGTAGCCAAAATTTTTCAAAAGGAAATCACTGTCGCGCCAGTCCTTTTTCACCTTGACCCAGAGCTGGAGATTCACCTTACACTGGAGCATATCCTCTATTTCCGGACGGGCCTTGGAACCGATTGTCTTAAGCATCTGGCCGCCCTTACCGATGATGATTCCCTTATGGGAATCCTTTTCGCAGATGATGGTAGCGTCGATATCCACAATATTTTTCCGGTATTTCATGCTCTCAATGGCCACTGCAATGCCATGGGGAATTTCTTCGCTCAGGCACCGGAGGGCCTTTTCCCTTATCAGCTCGGCCACAATCTGGCGTTCCGGCTGATCCGTGACCGTATCCTCGTCATAAAAGGGCTGTCCGTAGGGCAGATATTTGAAAATACAGGAAATCAGCGTGTCCGTATTGGTGCCGCAGCGGGCGGATACAGGCACTACCTCCGCAAAATCCAGTTCTTTGCGGTAGGTGTCAATGGCAGGGAGCACATCCTCTTTTTTTACGGTATCCGTTTTGTTGATGACAAGGATGATGGGTGTCTTTGTTTTCTTCAGCTGCTCTATGATGTGGCGCTCCCCTGCCCCGATGTAGGTGGTGGGCTCCACCAGCCAGAGAATGACGTCCACATCGCCCAGCGTGCCTTCGGCGGCCTTGAGCATATAGTCGCCCAGCTTGTTCTTGGCGCGGTTGATTCCGGGGGTATCCAGAAATACGATCTGGCCTTCGTCAGAAGTATATACGGCCTGGATGCGGTTCCTGGTCGTCTGGGGCTTGTTGGAGGTGATGGATATTTTCTGGCCCACCAGACGGTTCATCAGGGTGGATTTTCCCACATTGGGGCGCCCTATCAGCGTGGCAAATCCGGATTTGTATTTTTCATTTACCGGCTTGCCGGCTGAAAGCAGTTCCTCTAAGTCCATTTAATGTTTCTCCTCATTCTTTTTGATTTCCGGTACGTCCGTTTTACCTTCCTTATCCGGGGCCGTGGGAGCCGGAGCGGCTTCCCGGGCCGGATTCCTGTTGTCCGGACCTCCTGTGGGAGGTGCGAAAGGCTCCTGCCTGCTTCCGGGAACGGCAAAACGGGGATCGTTTTGCTGCATGGGACCGGGACGGTACGGCGTTCCGTATTTTTTCCGGTTCTCTTCTTCCCGCTTTCTGGTAATGCGGATTATGATTCTTAAAATAATTATAATAATCAGAATGATAATAACAAATACGAAGAGAACGGGCAAGGAAATTATGAAGCCGATTCCAAATTCTTTTAATCCATGTCCGACACGGTACATATTTTCCGAAAATCCGGTGCGGATCCGTTCCCAGGTTCCTTTTTCTTCCTGGGGAGTCAGGCGCGTCACTTCGTTTATGTACAGATACACGGTGCTGTAGTTCACCTGATTATCCATGGAACGAAGCTGCGCCTCCATGCTTTCCAGCTGGTAACGGACTTCGGTAAGACGGCTTTCCAGGGTAATGATGTCTTCAATGGTTTCCGCCTGCTCCATCAGCGAAAGCAGCCGTTCCTGCTCCTGCCTGAGCATTTTCCTGTGGCTTTCCAGATCCACATACTGGAGCGTGACGTCTTCCACCGATTCCTGACGGGAAATCACATTGGATACCTCGTCCACACGGGTAACAAAGGAATCCAGCTGATCGGCGGGAATGCGAAGCGTCAGGTTTGCGCTGCGGCCGCCGATGCTGTTTTCGTTATAGGACTCAAACTGTTCAATATATCCGCCCAGCGCGGCCACCTGTTCCTGGATGTCGGTTACCAGCTGTGTGTAGTCTTCTGTTTCCACGGACATATTTACGTTTTTAATGAGTTTTCTGCCGGAAGCCGCTTTTTCATCAAGCTGTGCGCCGGATTCCTCCGGCGCCGCCTCTTCGGGATCCATTTCCGCGGAATAATTGGAATATACGCCGCCGGCATCATAAGCAGCTGCCTGGCCGGTGGAAATGTCTTCCGTTGTGTTTGATTTGCTGCTGCTTCCGCAGGCGGCAAAAATAAGGGAAAGCAGGCAGGCTGCCGCCGCTGCGGTAATTCGTTTCATCCGTTTTTTCATAATAGTCCCTCCCGTATCGGTCTTTAATACAGATTTTCCAGTGTTTCAAACATCTCCTGTTCTTCTTTGATTTTAGCATCATTTCCCACAACGCAGATACAGTCGGCTTCCATAAAAGCCCTGATATACGCGGCCAGGGAACGGATAGCGGCGGCGTTGGCGCCAAGCAGCTCATCCCGTTCCCGCTGATAGTCTTCGATGGTCTGATTGGTCAGGTAAGCGCTCATAGCGCGCAGCCCCTTTGCCGCAGGATTCATGGGGGTATCCATTTCGCTGATGGCTCCGATGATATACTGGGTCATGGTCCTCTCGTCTCCGTCAAAGCCTTCCACGAATGCAGCAGCACGCTCATACACCTGTACCGTACTCTTCAGGTTCGGATCACGGTAGGATACGAAATAGCTGTCCCCGCTCTTGCCGAAAGCACACATACAGCCATAGGCGCCGCCCTTGACGCGGACCTCCTGCCACAGATATTCGTAGCTCATCATCACCTTCAGCACCCGCAGCGCGCCTGTATAGGAAAGGCCTTTGCTGATGAAATTACCGGCGCGACATACATACTGTACCTGGGATGCGGACATAAAGCCTTCATTTTTCCTGACAGGCTCAATGAGAAAAGGTCTGTGCTCCACAGGCTCTGTGTGAAGCGACTTTTTCACCTGTCCGGCCAGGCTGATGAATTCTTCGTAGTGATCCTGTGTGCCCACATAGTCAAGCAGCAGGTTCTCCGGACGGAAAATATACTTCATCAGGGCTTCCAGCTTGTTCTGCAGATCCTCTCTGCAGCTGTCAAAATTCTTCTCCAGATGATCCACCAGGCGATAAAAAGGCATGCCGTTGATCTGCTCCTGAATGGCCGCAGGCCTGGAAAAATAAGACATGGCTCTGCTTGCGGCAACGGAATGTCCTGCGGAGATCAGGTTGGACTGCAGTCTTGATTTTAATTCCGCCAGGATTTCATACAGCCGCTTTCCATCGTCGAAACGGGATTTCAGCATGATTTCCTGAACCAGCTCCACTGTTTTGGGAAGATTGTCCTCCAGTGTCTTGGCTTTTATTTCAAAGGTGACTCTGCATTCGGAAAGTTTCTTCGCATTGGTGAAGAAATTGGTGACCGGAACGATACCGCCGGTCTCCATGTTGATTTCATGGAACAGCTCCCCGTAAGTGAAGTTTTCGGTATCCACATAACCGAGCACGGATTTCAGAATGCCGATATAGGGGAACAGATCCTCCGGCACCTGCCCCACGTCAAACAGGAAACGCAGGTAGCTGATATGGTTGGTGAAAATATCATGATACATCACTGTGGTATCACCCATGCTGCGGATATCATTAATAAGCGGCTCCGCCTCTTTGCGGATATCCTCACGCTTCAAAAGAGGAATCGTTTCCAGCGCTTCTTTGGAATCCGGCGTTTCCTGGTATTCCAGCAGCGCGTGGGTTTCTTCTACGATTTCCCCGATCTGCGCCGGATCCATGCTTTCCTTTAAAGCAGCCAGCTTTTCCTTCAAAAGCTTCTCCCTCTCTTCTGCCAGCCCTTTTTTGGGGGACAGGGTGAGAATGCTCTTGTGTGTATTGTGGATCATGCATTTATCAATCAATTCTTCAAAATAATCGGTTTCGGCCTTTTCCCGCAGCGCTTTGTAGGTTTCACCCGCTTCGATATGGATGAAGGGCAAGGCATCATCGTAAAGCCAGCTGTCAAGCACCTGAAGCCCATACATCAGTCCCGCAGGATACGAACCGAAGTCCGCCTCCCTGTAACGGAATTCGTAATAATTCAGGCCGGCGCGCAGCGCTTTTTTATCAATTCCTTCTTTTGCAAGGCGGGAAAGCTCTTTTTCGATGCATTCCACAAATTCCTCCCTGCGGTCCAGGTTGGCATTTTTTGCCACGATGGTAAAATAGGACTGGCGGATGCCGCTTTCGTAGTAGCTATAAATATCCTTGCCGATCCCTTTATCCAGAAGCGCCTGCTTCAGGGGCGCGCCGGGAGCGCTGCAGAGGGCATAGTCAAGAATCTGGAAGGCGATATACTGTTCTCTGTCCAGGCTGTCTCCCACTACCATGTTATAGGTCAGGTAGGTGTTGTCCTCCTCGGGTTCATTTTCCGTAATGGGGTAAAACTTTCCGGCCTCCACGCATTTGTCAAAGGGCTTCTGGAAGGCCACCTCGGAATCTACGGAAAAACGGTCAAAATGAGACAGATAGGCCTGATCCAAATACTCCAGCTTCTCGACCATATCCATATTTCCATAAAGGTAAATATAGCTGTTGGCCGGATGGTAATACCTTCTGTGGAAATCCAGGAACTGCTCATAGGTCAGGTCGGGGATCGCTTCCGGATCACCGCCGGATTCATTGGAATAGGTGGTGTCCGGGAAAAGTGTGTTGGTGATTTCACGTTCCAGCACATCGTCGGGGGAAGAAAATGCCCCCTTCATTTCATTATATACAACACCGTTTATGGTCAGCTCATCCTCAGGGCTTTCCATTTCATAGTGCCAGCCTTCCTGTTCGAAGATTTTACGTTCCGTATAGATATTGGGATAGAAAACAGCGTCCAGGTATACGTGCATCAGGTTCTGGAAATCCTTGTCATTACAGCTGGCGATGGGATATACGGTTTTATCGGGATAGGTCATGGCGTTCAGGAAGGTATTCAGGCTTCCCTTGGCCAGCTCGATAAAGGGGTCTTTTACCGGGAAATCCCTGCTTCCTTCCAATACGGAATGCTCCAGGATGTGGGCAACGCCGGTGCTGTCCTCGGGCGGGGTACGGAAGCCGATATAAAATACTTTATTTTCATCATCATTGGAAAGCAGCGCAAGACGGGCTCCGCTTTTTTTGTGCTCCAGCAGGTAGCTCATGGAGTTCAGGTCTTCGATTTTTTTCTTTTCTACGAGTCTGTAGCTTGTCAGTTCTTCAATTTTCATGCAATTATGTCTCCTACTCTTTTACCCATTCCGGATGCGGCGGTTGGCAGAATCCGGTAATATTTTTCAGTATATCACTTTTCGTAAGTTTTATAAAGGTAATTTCCTGGGGGTGAGCCGAGAATGGCCCGCCGATAATGAGAGAGTCCTATGGGGCGCGG